>BNJS01000582.1_pt1 | contig 1839656 bp, 1870 predicted proteins | sample 8540461 | NCBI WGS metagenome assembly BNJS01 (sample SAMD00202454, study PRJDB9452) | human saliva metagenome | isolation source: human saliva | place: Japan
GGGGCTGCGGCGCGTTCACAGTCTCGCCCTCCCTCACGTAGGAACGCCACTTGTTCATCTTCTTCAAGGGCCGGTAGGTAGATCGGAGTGATCGCAACTACAATTGGTATATGAGCATCCTCGTGATTCAAAACGACCCGATTGTCCCGGTGGGTCAGCTGTCCGCCTTCCTCGGCGGTCACGAGGTGGTGCGCGCCTGGGAGGACCCGCAGCGCCTCAGCGACGTAGCCGCTGCTCCCCTGCCGGGTGCCCTGATTCTGCTTGGCGGCCGCGCGAACGCCTACGGCGATGAGGCCTGCCCATGGCTGGAAGCCGAACGCGAACTCGTGCGCCGCTGCGTGCGCGCAAACGTGCGTGTTCTCGGCATCTGCCTGGGTGCCCAGCTGATTGCCGCAACCTTCGGAGGGCGCGTGAGCGTCGCCGACCCGGCTGGCCCCGAATACGGCGTCATCTCCCTGGTGTGGGGCACGAACGACCAGGCGGGCGGAGGCGGAGCCGTTCCCCTGCGAATGGCCCTGGCCTCGACCCGCACGGTCTTCGCCGACCACGGCGACGCCATCGTCGAACTGCCCCACGGCGCGCGCGAGTGGGCGCGCTCGGACAAGTACACGCAGATCTTCTCCTACGGGACCGCCCTCGGCGTGCAGTTCCACCCCGAGGTCACGCGCGAGACCGCGACCGTGTGGGCCGTGAACAACGAGGACGTCGACACCGAGGACATCGTGGCCGGGTACGACGCCCACGAAGGCGAGCTGGCCGACACATGTAAGACCCTGGCCGACTGGGTGAGCGGCGTTTTCTGAGGCATACAGAGAATCGCAGTGCGGATACCCCCACGCGGTACCCGCACTGCGATTGACACGCGGACCTCGTCGCAGCGAGCGGAGCCGAGGCCCGACCCCTAGTTTAGGTGAAAAGTCAGGACGAACAAGACTTTTTCACAAACCAAGACCACCACGTGGGACGACTTGACAACGGAGTCAGCCACGGCCTCGTCCTCGCATGGCAGCTCACCCCGATCAGGGGGCAGCAACCTGAACGAACGAACCCGTACCGTACGCCCACACGCGACGCTCAGCGGCGGAGACAAACACGGCCTCGCCACGGCCGAGCTCGACGCTGTCTCCGCCCTGCTCCTCGCTCACGTGCAGCGTGACCGACCCGGAGGTCACGATGATGATGCGCGGACCCTCGCCGGGCACGACCACCTCATCGACGCGGGAGGTGTGCGTGCCGGGGGGCCAGCGTCGTCACGGACAGATCAAACTCCTGGGCGGGTGCCAGGAAGCGGTCCGTCGTCGCCGAGGGGTGCTCGGGTGCCACGCGCACGGGCGGCAGCGCCGAAAACTCAGTGATTTCCACAAGCTGCGCGGAATCCACGTACTTGCGGGTCAGGCCCGCGCGCACGACGTTATCCGAGGACGCCATAACCTCGATACCCAGGCCCGACTGGTAGGCGTGGATCTGGCGCGGCGGAATGTAGACGGCCTCGCCGGGGCGCAACGACACCGGGTTCATGAGGAACGCGACGATAATGCCCGGGTCGCCCGGGTGCTTCTCCCCCAGGACGCTCACGAGCGTATCTGTGCGCGGCGAGGGGGACGCGCCCGACGCGAGGCGGCAGCGGCACGCCGTCACGAACTCTTCGACGCGCTCAGGGGTCGCCGGGGAATCCTCATCGAAGAGCCAGGTAGCCAGGGAACGCAGGCCACCACGCACGGTCGAGAGCTTGAGGCGGTGACGCAGGCGCTCGGCCAGCTCACCCTCCAGCCCCACGAGGAGCTCACGCGCCTTGCGCGGTACGCGGAAGCCGACGAGCGCGCTGAACTCGGTGAGCGCGTAAATCATCTCCGGCTTATGGTTCATGTCCCGGGGTAGACGCGCTGCGGATCCGTGCGCTCAATCCCCAGGACCTCCTCGCGCAGGTATCCCTCGCGAGCGATCTCCTTCGTCGGATGCACCTGCAGGGAGAGGGTCTGGGCGGGCGCGATGATCTTCGCCAGGTACGGCAGCGTCGAGCCGAAGGCGTAGAGCAGGCCGCCGCCCAGCGCGCGCTTTGGGTCCGCCGCGATGTGCTCCGCGAGCGTGTCGCCGCTCGTCAGCAGCGTCGGGCCATCCGGGTGGGTGCCGAACCACACCTCGGACACGGGATCGTCCCCGGCGGCAGCGCCCAGGAACTCGGGGATCGCGTTCGTGGAACCCCACGCGTCAGCTTTTGTCCAGCCGATCAGTTTTTCCATAGGGTGCATCCTACCGCGAGCGAGCGCACAAAGACGCGGGGGACGAGGCCTCAGCCCCATCCCCCCGCGCCGCTTGCGTGCGTCAGGCGCTGGGTTGAGCGTCGGTTTCGCGGGCCTCAAGTGCGGCGAGCGCGCCTCCTCGGGCGCGCAGCTCGGCGTACGTGCCCATCTCGATGACGCGGCCGGCGTCCATGACGATGATCAGGTCGGCGTCACGCACGGCGCTGATGCGGTGCGCGATTTCAACAATCGTCGAGTCAGCGGTGACGCGGGCGATGCCCTCGCGCACGCGCGCCTCGGTGGCCGGGTCGACCTGGCTGGTGGCCTCGTCGAGGACGTAGATGGGTGCGTTTCGCAGGAGCACACGTGCCAGGGGCCAGGCGCTGACGCTGGCCGCCCGAGAGGCGTTCGCCCATGTTACCAACGACCGTGTCCAGGCCATCCTTTTCCGTGGCCAGCCAGTCGGTAAGGTCCACGGCCTCCAGGGCGCAATCGAGGTCCTCATCGGTGGCGTCGGGTGCCGCGAGGAGCAGGTTTGCGCGCAGCGTGTCGTTAAACAGGTAGGGACGCTGGGGCGCGTAAGCGACCGTGGAGCGCAGGTCCGTCAGGCGGCATCGGCGATGTTCGTGCCACCGATAGTGACTGTGCCCGAGGCCGGGTCCCACGTGCGGGTGAGCAGCGAGGCAAGCGTCGACTTGCCCGATCCGGAGGCACCCACGATAGCGGTGTGTTTTCCGACGGGAATGCGGATATTGACGCCGTCCAGGACGGTGGGGGCGGGGCCGGGCGCGTCCTCATCCGTCGGGTAGGCGAAGGTTACGTCGCTGATCACGATGTTGCCGGGGGTCAGCGGCACCGGGTTGGCAGGATCTACGACGGCCGGGGCGCGGTCGGTGATCGCAAAGACGCGGGCGGCCGAGGCAAAGGCCTGATCCAGGTCGGCGGCGAACTCTTCGACTGCGAGAACCGGGCCGAAGGAACCCATGGCGATGCCGATGGCGAGGCCCACCTGGGGCAGGGTCAGGGCACCGCCGAGGTATTCGGAGCCCGCGACCATGGCGACGGCGACGATGCCGGCGGCCACGGCGGCCTGGTTGAGGCCGCGGCGCAGGGCGATCCAGCGGCCCTGGGCACTCAACCCGGAGTCTATGCGCGCCTCGATGTCATCCATCTCGGCCTCGCGTCGCTCCTGCGCGCCAAATGCCAGGACCTCGCGCACGCCCTGCACCGAGTCGGTGACATGGGCGGCGAGCGCGCCTCGGGCGTCGCGCAGCTCGCGGGCCGCGCGGGCGATCGCACCCGATCCCAGGAACGGGATGATCGCGCCAACAATGACCAGGAAGGGACCCAGGACGGCAGCGACCGCCCACGACACGGCCGTGCCCATCCACATGAGCGTCAGGATCGGCACAATGACGGCCGTGGTGACGGGGGTGAGCGTGTGGGCGAAGAAAACCTCGACGCGGTCGATGTCCTTCGTCACGCGGTTCATGATGTCGCCCGAATCCAGGCGGTCTGTGCCCGCGGGGGCCTGAGGTTCAAGCTGGTCGTAGAAGTAGTTGCGTAGCATCGCCAGGCAGTGGAAGGCCACGAAGTGTCCGGCGAACTGCTCGAGGTAACGGGCACCGCCCTTAAGGAGGCTGAGGACCACGGCGCACACGATAATAACGGGGATTGACCACGCGCTGGCACCGGCGGCCAGGCTCGCAACCGCCCAGCCACCCAGGGCGTACAGACAGACGCCGATCATGAGGAAGACGACGCGCGCCGCAATGGAAGCGGCCAGCGGCGGCAAGACGCGGCGAGTGATCGATAGGAGTCGAAGGGAGAGTTGCCTGCGGGTCATCGGATCGTTCCTTCCTGGAGCGTCGCGACGCGGTCGGCGCCCTTGATGGTGGCGTCTCGGTGAGAGATCGTCAAGGTGGTGCGCCCGGCGCACACGGTGTCGAGGGATGCCAGGATTTCGCGCTCGGATGCCAGGTCCACGTGGGCGGTGGGTTCGTCCAGGATCATGATCGACGCATTCTTCAGGAAAGCGCGGGCAATAGCGATGCGCTGGGCCTCGCCACCCGACACGGCCAGGCCTCGGGCACCCACGCGGGCGTCCAGGCCACCGGGCAAGGCCTCGTAGAAGTCGCCGAGGGTGTGCGGCGCGCAGGGCCTCGACGAGCTGAGCGTCGGTCGCCGTGGGAGCCGCGAGAAGGAGATTCTCTCGCAGCGTGCCGGAGAACAGGTAGGTGCTCTGTTCGACGACGGCGCTCTGAGCGCGCACCCACGACAGGGGCGCATCCGCCAGGTCCACTCCGTTGAGGCTCACCTGACCGCTCCTGGGTCGCAGGTACCCCTGGAGCAGAGCGGAGACGGTGGACTTGCCCGCACCCGAGGGACCAGCCAAGGCGACGTGCTCTCCGGGAGCGAGTGTCAGGCTGGCACCCTGCAGGACCGGGGTGCCCTGCGTGTATGCGAAGGACACGTCCTCCAGGCGGATCTCGCCGGGCTTGGCGGGCTTCGCGGGAGCCTTGACCCCCTCAGCGTCCATGACGGCAGGAATCTGTGCGTTAAACTTCTTGATTTCCTTGTTGGCGGCGATGCCGCCCATGCCGATGTAGAAGAACTGACCGATGTGGTCCAGCGGATCAAGCATGATCGAGGAGAGCAGCACGAGGGAGATGGCACCGCCGACGCTCAGCGCCCCCTGCTCGTAGCGGATGAGGGCCAGCGTGATCGCGCCGGTGATCATACCCAGGGAGAAGACAGAGTCGATGACGAGGAGGATCAGCTGATTGCCAGCCAGGTAGCTCATGACCTTCGAGCGCACCTCTTCGGCGGCATCAGCCAGGCGCTTCCCCATATCCTTGCCCGCGTTCATGAGGGCCAGGTCTCCCAGACCCTGGATCGCGTCAAGTTCCTTGGCGGCCAGTTGACGCGAGGCGTGACGATAGCGCGAGGACACCGGCTTGAATGCCTTGCGGAAGCCCAGCACGCAGATCGGCACGAGCGGGATCGCGATAGCGAGGAATCCGCCGGAAGCAGGGTCGAGGGTCAGGGCGACGACAATGACGACGAGGATCGGGGTCGTCAGCGACGCAATCATGGGGGCCAGGAAAATGCCCTTGTAGGCGGCGACACGCTCGACGCCGTCGGTCGCGGAATTGACGACACGACCCGCACGCTCGCTGGTGCGCTGCGTCGGACCCAGGGCAAAGACCTGTCGGATCATCGAGTGTCGCAGCCTAGGTTCCAGCTGCTTCATAGCGGTCGCCCCGAGGGCGCTGACGGCCCACGCAAAGAAGCCCGATCCCAGGGCACCTACGAGGGCGATCCACCACGTCGACCAGGCATTGTTTCCCGCAATATCATCGATACCCCAGCCGATCGCCAGGTAGGCGAGCGCCAGGCATAGAGCCGCTGCCCACGAGCAGGCAACAACCATCACGCGTTTCATCGTTCTCCTATCAACACGACGCACACGAGCATCCACAACCAAGGATAGCCTTAGTTAGGTTCTGACACCACTGTCAGGAAGAATCGATGCCGCGCTGTGACCACAAAAAGAAACCACGACCTCGTGGCAATCGACGAGGCCGTGGCTCCCTCACGCGTGAATACTCAGGCCAGGCGGTACGTCCAGCCGTAGGGGTCCTCGGCGCGACCCCACTGAATGTCGGTGAGGCGCTTGTGGATCTCGCGGGTCTTGTCCCCCACCGCGATCTCGACGTCGAAGTCGTCGCCAGCCAGGCGCGTGATCGGTGTGACCACAGCGGCCGTGCCACAGGCGAAGACCTCGGCGACGCTACCCGAGCGGATGCCGTCCACGACCTCGGATAGGGCGATCTTTTCCTCGCGCACGTCCACGCCCTCGTCGCGCAGCATGCGCAGGATCGCGCTACGGGTGCCACCTTCAAGGATGACACCGGTGAGTTCGGGGGTACGGATCACTCCGTCGGCCATAACGACGAACATGTTCATGCCGCCCAGTTCCTCAAGGTACTTGCCCTCGTAGGTGTCCAGGAAGCAGACCTGCGAGAAGCCCTTGGCCTCGGCCTGGATCTGGGGCAGCAGGGAGGCCGCGTAGTTGCCGCCCGCCTTGGCGCTGCCGGTACCGCCGGGGCCGGCGCGGTGATACTCGCGCTCCACCCAGATGGCCACGCCCGACAGACCGCCCTTGAAGTAGGGACCCGAGGGAGAACCGATGACGTAGTAGTCGACAACGCCCGCCGGGTGAACGCCCACGAACTCCTCGGAGGCAAACATGAAGGGGCGCAGGTAGAGCGAGGAGCCGTCGACGTCCGGAACCCACTTCACGTCGGCGCGCACGTAGTCCACGAGAGAGGCCACGAAGTCCTCGCGGCTCAGCTCAGGCAGAGCCAGGCGGCGGGCGGAGTGGTTCAGGCGCGCGGCATTGTAGCCGGGGCGGAAGGTCCACACGGAGCCGTCCTCGCGCTTGTAGGCCTTGATGCCCTCGAACACGGACTGGCAGTAGTGGAAGACGGAAGCACCGGGGGTCAGCTCGAGCGGGCCGTAGGGGATGACGCCACGGTCACTCCAGCCGCCCTCGCGGGTCCAGCGCATGTGGGCCATGTGATCCGTGAACTTCTTGCCAAAAGCCAGGGTCGACATGATCTCGCTGTACTCTTCCGGCGTCGCCGGGTGAGCGTTGGGGGTCAGGGGGAAACGGCCAGCCAGCTCATCGGCGGCGGGCAGGACCAGGTCGCCGGCAGCCTCAAGTTCCGTGGGGGTGTGCTGCGTCGATGCCATGAGGCCTCCTGTCGTGGTTTTTTCACAAAGATGAAGCCAGAATATGCCCGCCGTCCGCATTGCGGTCGGTTGATTTCGGAATGTGACCCACTCCCCCGCCCCCTGTGGAGGTTCTCACCCACATGTCGACTTACGAAGCCCCTCCCTTTTTCACTACAGTGCCATCTTGCGTTCGCGTGCCGAACACCCCGACGCAGCCGCTGCGGCTCCGTCACCTAGCGATCGTCGGCGCGCCCTAGAAAGGTTTTTCTGCAGTGAGTTCTCCTGCATCTTCCGACCGTATCTCCCCCCAGCTGATCGGCGCAATCACCGCAACGGCAATCCTCGCGTTCCTGGGACTCTTCCTCGAGACGGTCCTCAACGTGTTGTTCCCTGCCCTCATGTCCGACTTTTCCGTGACGATGGCCGACGTGCAGTGGATGACGTCCGGCTACCTGCTGGTCGTCTCCATCGTCATGCCGATCACGGGCTGGCTCCAGCGCCGTTTCATGCTCGCTCACTGTTCTTCACGGCCGCCGGCTCGATCTTGACCGGCGCACTGGTTGCGGCCCTCGCACCCACGTACCCGCTTCTGTTGGCTGGCCGCCTGATCCAGGGCATGGGCACAGGTATCGTCACTCCCCTGATGTTCACGATCATCCTAACCCGTTCTCCGCGCTCGAAAATCGGTGCGTTGATGGGTGTGGCGCTCTCGTCCTGGGCACCGCACCTGCCCTCGGCCCGATTCTGGGCGGCATCATCGGGACGGTCGCGTCCTGGCGCGCGGTGTTTTGGATCTGCGCGGCGCTCGTTCTTGTGTCCGTATGCATCGGCTCGGCCTCCATCACCGGCGGTCAAGTGTCGCGTGTCTCGCTCGATATCGTGCAGGTTGCCCTCATCGCGCTAACGTTCGTCGGCCTCGTCCTCGGTGTTGAACGCGCGGGGACCGCGCTGGCTGAGGGAGCCTCCCTCCTGATGTCCCTCGGTCTCATCCTCCTCGGCGTCGCTGGTGCCGTTCTGTTCGTTCTCCGCTCGCATTCGGCTCCTACCCCTGTGATCCGTCTAGCGGTACTGCGCGCGCCTGCCTACCGCTACTCGCTCCTGGCGTTCGCGTTCTTCCAGTTCGCAGCGCTCGGCCTCGGCTACCTGCTGCCCAACGCCGCCCAGTTGGCTCTCGGATCATCGGCGATGAGCGCGGGCCTGCTGGTTCTGCCCCCGGCGCGGTCCTTGGCGCTGTGATGGCACCAATCGGCGGCTCTCTCCTAGACCGCTTCGGCCCGCGCACTCCGATCCTCGTCGGTGCGGTGATAACCCTGGTGTCCTGCATTGCCCTGGCGGCGCGTGGTACGTCTCTGTCCACCGGCTGGATGGCTACCTTCTACTTCATGTTCATGCTGGGTTTCGGCTTGGCGTACGCAAACACGCAGACCCACGCGATGGCTCACGTGGATGGCCCGCTCACTGCCGATGGCACCGCCCTCATGAACACGGTCCAGCAGTTCTTCGGTGCGATCGCGATGACGGTCCTGGCGACCATCGTGTCGATGACGCAGGCGGGCCTCACCTCGGCGAACCCGGGCTTCGCTCCGGCGACCGCGCGCGGCGTGCTCATCGGTTTCATCGTCGTGGCGGTTATCGTGGCCGCGGCGCTCGGCTTCGAGTTGCTCGCGATGCGTCACTCGCGCATCACCTCGGGCACGCAGGCGATAACGGCTGAAGAAATTATCGAGGCCGACGAGATCGAGGCCGCCGTTCTGGCCGAAATGGGTGATAGCGCTCAAGTCTCGGGTCGCTGACACGCAGTGCGTCACTCGTAGTGCGTCCACATGCGCAGGACGCGAACGGTGCGCTCCTCTTCGAAGACCTCATAGACGAGCCTGTGCTGAATGTTAATCCTGCGCGAATACATCCCGGCGAGGTCACCCACGAGGCGCTCGTAGCGGGGAGGCACCGCGAAAGGATCCTCTGTCAGAACCTCAATGAGAGCCTGCGCTTTCGCTTTGAGTCCGCTGGCAGAGAGCTTCTTCGCGTCCTTCGCGGCCTGCTTGGAGAAAACGACCCGCCACACGACTACCACTCCACGTCATCGAGGGCATCGTCAAGGTCCTCACGAGTGGCTTCCTTCAGGCTGTCCGTCATTCCCGGAATCCCCTGCAGGTAGAGGGTCTCCTGGATGGCAGACCAATCGGCCTCGCCGATGAGCACGGCATTCCCACGACGGCCGGTGATCGTGATCGGGGTTGACTCCTCATTCACAGTGTCGATAAGCCGGTACAGATCCGAGCGGGCGGCAGTGGCACTCACAGCAGTCATGATCTTTCCTTTCCACTCCCATCATATCGTACGCTTTCACGTACGCATAGGCCTGTGCGCACCAATGCGGAGAAAGGATACGATCAACGCATGACGACTCTCCCCAAGTCCCTTGCCTCCGCCCTGCCCTCCCGCGAGCGCCGCTCCCCCAGCCTGGAGCTTCAGGACGGGCGCTGGCTGGCAGCCGCAAAGTCGGGCCTGTACATCTTCGGAGCCCAGGCCTCGTCCGGCGACGAGACGCCCACCCCCGAGTTCTTCCCGTGGTATGACGTGGCGCGGGCGCGCTGGGAGGCGGAGGGCGAACTCTTCGCGCTGGAGTGGGTGGACCCGGCGCGCACTCCCCTGGCCGGGCGCACCGAGGGAGACCCGTCGGATTTCATGCGCCAGGTGAGCGAGTACGTCAACCACTCGATCGTCATGCACGCCCAGACGGAAACGGACGCGGGGACGACGATCACAGCGTGGGTGCGCCGGGGCCCCGACGGGCTTTTCTCGGTGCTGACGGCGGACGGTCCGCTCGACGCGGCCGCTCAGCGCCAGGCCGACGCCCTCGAGGCCAGCGTGCGCGACGCGGTCGGCTTGGACTAAGAGGCGAGGCCGTGGCGGGTGTGCGCTCGCCCCTGACGCGACGCTCCCGCACAGACGAGTCCGGGGTCCACCTTTCGGCTGGGCCCCGGACTATTGTGTGTCTCGATCAGTGAACGATGAAGACGCGCTCGAAGGGGTCGACAGACAGACCCTGCTCGAGGATCATCCGAGCCCACTCGCGCGCGCTGAACAGCGAGTGATCGCGGTAGTTGCCGCAGGAGTACACGTCCGTTCCCGGAACGTCCTCCCAGGTCGCCTCCTCGGCGATGGCGTGCAGCGACGAGGCGATAGCGGCAGTCACCTCCTTGACGCAGGGGGTCCCCCCACATGATGAGGTGGAAGCCCGTGCGGCAGCCGAACGGCGAGCAGTCGATGACGCCGTCGATGCGGTCACGCAGCAGAGAAGCGAGCAGGTGCTCGATCGTATGCAGACCAGAGGTCGGGATTTCGCCGCTGTTGGGCTGGACGAAGCGCACGTCGAAATTCGAGATCTGGTCGCCCTTCGGGCCGGCCTCCACGTTGATGAGGCGCACGTAGGGTGCCTTCACGGCTGTATGGTCCAGAGTGAAGCTCTCCACTTCTGCCATGTTGTATTAATCCCTTTCGGTGTAGTTTTGCCTGCGTTGTTCCAGACGCATGAGCGACCGGAAGACCTCAGAGTACTGCGGATCCTCCTCATTCATGCGCGACAGGGCCGCACGTGCTTCACCTAACTGTCTGGTGAGGTCCATGCGAACCAAGGCCGCGACGACGCCGCGGCAGTAGGAGCGCACGTCGGCTTCGCCCGCGACGGGCAGGGGGTTGACCGCCAGCTCGGTGACGGCAGGGCCGATGAATTCGCCCGCCGCGTCGAGGATGACCTGGACGAAGTGACGTGACGCCGCCAGGGTCGCGTTGTCGCCGGGGCCGAAGTGGGCCTCGGCCTGGCGCATCATCTGCGTGAAGGCGTCCAGGCCACCGGCCGCACGAATCGCGTCGTGGACGGCGCGGTGCGTGGGCACGGTAAAGGATTGGCCGTCCAGCTCTTCGAATCCGGAGCCGACGACGTAGAGCGGGTGCTGTAAGACTGCTTCGAGGGCCTGGCGCTCGACGCGGGTCACCGGATCCTCGGGGCCGCGGCGCATGGGGGTGGGGGCAGGGCGACCCGCACCGGCCATCTCGATCTCTCCCAGGGCGCGGACCGGGGGTAATCACCTCAACACGGCCCGCCGCCCGGACCGCCTGCTCGACCGTACGCATGTCCATGCCGAGCCATCCGGCAAGCTGGCGCGTGTACTCGGCGCGCAGGGCCAGTCCTTGATGTGCGCGACGATGCCAGCCGAGGCGCGCAGGCCCTGCACGCGCCCCTCGGCGCTACGCAGGTCCATCTGGGACAGGACCGAGCGGATCGCGAACTCAAAAAGGGGAATGCGCGAGTTCACCAGGTCGACGATCGCCTGGTCGCCCTGGGACAGGCGCAGGTCGCACGGGTCTTGGCCGCCCGGCGCCACCGCCACGAAGGTCTGCGCCGCGAAGTTCTGGTCCTCCCCATACGCGCGTAATGCGGCCTTCTGCCCGGCGCTGTCACCGTCGAAAGTAAAGATGACCTCGGAGCCGTGGGCGCGTCCACTGGAGAGCACAACGCCTGCAGCAGGGTCCGCATGGTCGCCCAGCAGGCGGCGGATGATGCGCACATGCTCCGACCCGAAGGCGGTACCGCACGTGGCCACCGCGTTCGTGACGCCCGCGACGTGCGCGGCCATAACGTCCGTATAGCCCTCGACGATGACGACCTTGTGCTGCGTCACGATCGACTTCTTCGCCAAATCTAGACCGTACAGAAGCTGCGACTTCTTATAGATCGGCGTCTCGGGGGTGTTCAGATACTTAGGAGACTCCTTGTCGTTGTCGTCCAGGCGACGGGCACCGAAACCGACTGTCGCGCCCGTAATGTCGCGGATCGGCCACACCAGGCGCCCACGGAAACGGTCGTAGATGCCGCGGCTGCCGGTCGTGCCCAGGCCCGCGACCTGGATCTCCTGGTCCGTGAAGCCCTTCGAGCGCAGGTGTCGGGTGAGCGAATCCCACGAGGCCGGGGCGTAGCCGACCCCGAAATGCTCGCACATCGCCTGGTTGAAGCCTCGCTTGGCCAGGAATTCCCTGCCCTTGTGGGCTTCCTTGCTGCCCAACTGCTTGCAGTAGAACTCCTCGGCGACGCGGTGGGCGTCTAGGAGGCGCTGGCGCTTGCCTGGCTCCTCCGTGCGCACGCGGGTGCCGCCCTCCTCGTAGTGGAGCGTGATCCCCGCCTTTTGCGCGAGCATCTCCACGGCCTCGGTGAAGGGTAGGTGGTCGATCTTTTGCACGAAGGAAATGACGTCGCCGCTCTCCCCACACCCGAAGCAGTGAAACATGCCCAGGTGGGGGCGCACGTTAAAGGACGGGGTGCGCTCGTCGTGGAAGGGGCACAAGCCCTTGAGGGAGCCGATGCCCGCGGGTCGCAGCGCTACGTGCTCGCCGATGATCTCGTCGATCTTCACTGCGTTACGTACCGCTTCGATATCGTCCTTGCGAATCAGACCCGCCATAGCTTCAGTCTACCGAGGCCCACCCGCGCGCGTGGTCCCGATTGTACTTAGAGCTGCGAGGACAGCATCCCGCACCAGCGCGCGTGCCAGGCCGAGGCCGAGACGTCGGTGAGGGAAGCGACCTGGTCGATGACGGCACGCAGGCGCACGCGATCATCAGAGGCGGCCCGCCACTGCGCGGCGAACACCGGCTCAAGGGAGTCAGCCCCCGCCTCGTACAGGGCGTCGACCAGGTCCGCCAGGAGCGTGCGCTGCTGGTAGTACACCGGCTCACTCTCGCGCGGACTCATGACGTAGTGGACGGCCATACCCTTGAGGATTTGGATCTCGGCGCGCACCTGCCGCGGCACGACCAGGTCCGCGCGGTAGCGGCCCAGTGGCTCATCCCCGAAGGTCTCGCGCGTGGCTGCGACGGTCGCCGAACAGAAGCGACCGATCAACTCACTCGTCGCATCCTTGAGGTGGGCGAGGGACGCGTAGGAGCCGTCGAAGGAGCGCAGCCACACGGGCATGGACACGATGCGCTCGAGCGCATCCTCCAGGTCCCGAGCGCGCGACCTCCGGACCGTACCAGTCCAGCGTCGAGGCGATGACGGCTGCGCAGTGCGCGTCGTCGAACAGGTCGGCGGGGTCGAGCTTGCGGGTCGCGACAGCGTCCTCCATATCGTGCACCGAGTAGGCGATGTCGTCGGACAGGTCCATGATCTGGGCCTCCAGGCAGCGCCTGCCCGCCGGCGCGCCCTGGCGCATCCATGCGAACACGGGCGCGTCGTCCGGGTAGACCGAAAACTTGCGCATCGACTTGGCCAGGTCTGGGCCACCCGACTTGACCCACGGATACTTGCAGATCGCGTCCAGCGTCGCGCACGTCAGGTTCAGGCCCGCGGGCACACCTCCTGCGCCGATCACCTTGGGTTCCAATCGGGTGACAACACGCAGCGTCTGGGCGTTCCCTTCGAAACCGCCAATCGAGGCCGCAGCAGTATCCAGGGCACGCTCACCGTTATGCCCGAAGGGCGGATGCCCGAGGTCGTGGGACAGACACGCGGCGTCCACGACGTCCGGGTCAGCCCCCAGCTCTTTGCCGAGCTCACGGCCCACCTGGGCGACTTCTAGAGAGTGAGTGAGGCGTGTACGCACGAAATCGTCCGAAATCGGACCCAGCACCTGCGTCTTTTCGCCCAGGCGGCGCAGCGCCGAGGAATGCAGGATGCGCGCGCGATCACGCTCGAACTCGGTGCGCGCCGACGACTTGTGGTCCTCGGGCACCCAGCGCTCAGAATCGGCCGGGCTGTACGGGGAGGCCGCGTCAGTGCCATCGACACCCGGGATTGCCAAAGAAAACTCGTTCACGGGCCTATGGTACGCGGCCAGCGCCCCCGCACTTGGACACCTACCCCGCGAGCGTGCCACGGCCTCGTCCGTGATCGGTGCTCGGCAAGCCCCGCGTGGCCCGAGGCGTATGAGCGATAGAACCGCACGGACGGTGGCCTCATCACAATGAGACCCCCTCTTCCTCATCAATCTCTGACACCAGGAATGTCCGGTCAAAGAAAGAAGGGGATGAGAAGATTACGAGAAGGCCCCAATGGGTTTTGATCTGGAATAAAAGGCATTGAAAAGAAACACCCGTTCAGCGTTTTTGCTAACCTGTCGCGACCTCGTTGCAGCAGATATCGAAAATTTACCAAATGTTACTGTGAGATACCCCGGCGGAGCTTTCCTCATTTGTTCAAACATGCTAAACCTCAGGAGTCGCATTCAGCGTCGAATCTCATTCACGGAAGGAGTCCCCCGTGTCCAACACGGCACAGGAAATCCTCGATGCAGTCGGTGGTCCCGACAACATCATTCACTTTACCCACTGCGCCACGCGCCTCCGCTTTGAGCTGCGTGACGCCTCCGTCGTCGACAAGGACACGGTCGAGAACATCGACGGTGTCCTCGGAGCCGTGCCCCAGTCAGGTGACCGCTACCAGATCGTCATTGGCGGTGCCGTTCAGTCGGTCTTCAACGAGATCAACAACCTGCCCTCGATGAAGTCAGGCACCGCAGCCTCCAACGACGACGTCAAGGCCGCCACCCGTGCAAAGGCACGCGGCAAGAACGCTCTCGTCGACGCATTCTTCGAGTACCTGTCCGACTCGTTCCGTCCCCTCCTGCCCGTCCTGCTCGGTGCCTCCCTGATCCTGGCGTTCCTGGCGGTCCTCGACGCCCTGCACATCGTCGACACCCGCGCGGAAACCATTCCCGCGTGGCTGGGCTACGTGAACTCCATGTGGCGCGCGGTCTTCTACTTCCTGCCCGCCATGGTCGCCTACAACGCGTCCAAGAAGCTGGACATCGACCCGTGGGTCGGCACGGCCGTCATCCTGTCGCTGCTCACCCCCAACTTCACGGGCCTGAGCAACGCCGCCTCGTTCGCCGAGACGACCTGCACGACGAATGCCCTGGGCACCGAGCAGTGCGTCACCCAGGTTGGCAGCCTGCCCCTGCAGCTGTCCGACTACGGCGGCCAGGTGTTCGTGCCGCTGCTGATGGTGCCGCTCCTGGCTTTGGTCTACAAGGGCCTGAAGAAGATCGTTCCTTCGAACGTTCAGATGGTGTTCGTCCCCTTCATCTCCTTTGTCATCATCATGCCGCTGACGGCCTTCCTGATCGGCCCTCTGTCGATCTGGATCGGTAACGGCCTGGGCAGCGGCCTGGCCTGGCTCAACGGCCACGCCCCTATCGTCTTCGCAATCATCATCCCGATCATCTACCCCTTCCTGGTGCCGCTCGGCCTGCACTGGCCGCTCAACGCCCTGCAGCTGGCCAACATCGCCTCGACCGGCTCCGACTTCATTCAGGGCCCCATGGGCGCGTGGAACTTCGCCTGCTTCGGTGCCACCGCCGGCGTGCTTTTCCTGTCGATCCGCGACCGCGACACCGACATGCGTCAGACGGCGTCCGGTGCCCTGGCCGCGGGCCTCTTCGGCGGTATCTCCGAGCCCTCCCTCTACGGTATTCACCTGCGCTTCAAGCGCATCTACCCGCTTATGCTCACCGGCTGTGTCGTCGGCGGCCTGGTCATCGGTGTTGGCGGCGGCGCAACCACGAACACCTTCGTGTTCACCTCGCTGCTGACGATCCCCGTCTTCACCCCCATGGCCGTCTACGGTCTGGGCATCCTGGCAGCGTTCACTACTGCTTTCCTGATGGTCGTCTTCTTCGACTACCGCACGAAGGAGCAGAAGGCTGTGGCTCGCGAGAAGAAGGAAGCCATGAAGGCTGGCGTTTCCGCGGCTGCTCCGGCTGCCACTGAGGCCGCCCCTGCCGCTGAGGCCACCCCTGCCGCTGAGGCCACCCCTGCCGCTGAGGCTACCGCGCCGGCTACTGAGGCTGCTCCCGCCCCGTCTTTCAGCGACGAGGCCAAGGCTGACCTGACGCTGACCTCCCCTATGGCAGGTGAGCTGGTTGCGCTCTCGGACGTGAATGATGAGGCCTTTGCCTCCGGTGCGCTCGGCCCCGGCGTTGCCATCTCCCCCGCCGCTCACGCGGTCGTCGTCGCCCCCTGCGACGGCAAGGTGACGGTCGCCTTCCCGACCGGCCACGCCTACGGCCTCAAGTCCGCCTCCGGCGTCCAGATCCTCATCCACATCGGTATGGACACGGTCAAGCTGGACGGCAAGGGCTTCACGCCCCACGTCTCGAGGGGCGACATCGTCAAGCGTGGCGACGTCCTGGCTGAGGTCGATTGGGACGTCATCCGCGAAGCCGGCTACGACACCATCACCCCGATGGTCGTGACGAACAAGAAGAAGTTCGGCGAGATCACCCCCGCCGCTCCCGGCCCGGTCAGCATCTCTGACACGGTCGTAACGGTGGCTCCCAAGGAGGCGTGAGCGTTCCTAGCGTTTCGCTGACATAGCTGTGGGGGGCGGGCCTGGTGGCCCGCCCCCCACGTGTCTCTAGGACTCGCAACCCTTGACGATGTCGAGGACCGCTCGGGCCTGCTCGATGGTGAACTGTCCCGGGGGCACTCCCATCGGCACCGGGCAGGGTCGCAAACGTCGCGGCCGATCCGAGAGCAGAGCCGACCAGGCGCGTCGGCGCGCCGTTAGGTCCCATGGCGATACCGATGACGGGACGGTCGTAGGCCTCGCGCGCCCAGGCCTGCGCACCGAGTACGCGGGCGGCGTCGGTGGCACTGTGGGCCATGCAGGCGAACTTGAGGACGTCGGCACCCGCATAGTTCATGTCGGCGAGCACCTCGGCAAGTTGGTCGTCGCTGGGGGTCCCTTCGAACTCGTGGAATGAGCCGATGACGAGCGCGCCGGCCGCATGAGCGTCTTCGATGAGAGCCGAAGACCCGTCTCGCCTGATCTCCACGTCGACGCCTCCGACGTGGGGAGCCAGGGCTGCCACGAGGGCGCAGTACTCCTCGTCATCCAGGGACGCTTCGCCGCCTTCGACGGAGGTGCGGATGGTCGCCAGGATGGGCAGAGGCGAGGCGTCCGCGACGTAGCGGGCCATGCGCACGAGGTCGTCGGCTACCTCGGAGGCAGCCACGAAGTGTGAACCCACCAGGGAGAACAGGTAGGTGTCGGCTCGCCACTCGACGATGTCAGCGCGGCAGGAAGCGAGCGCGCCAACCTGATCGGTGAGGGCGCGCGCGTCACCGCTGACGGGCACGATCACCTGGGTGCGGCCACCGAGGGTCGCCTTTTTGGCGGCTCGTCCGATGGTGACGAGTCCGGGCGCAGGGTCGGGGTCGGGCGCAGATGAGTGAGGCATGATTCCTTCGCTTAGTATCCGATTTCTGCCAGGTGCAGGCGCTCTCGTTCGCGCTGCGTGAGGTAGGGGTGCTCCAGCCAGCCGTCGGGCAGGTGGGGTGTTTTTTCGCCGCCGGCTCGCCCTCGCGGCCCGCGGGCGGCTGGCGGGAACGCCTGGTCGAGGTCAAGATCCCTGAGGCGATCGTGCAGCTCTTGGAGGGTGGAGACCATGGAGAGGGCGTGGCGCTGGGGGCCGCCGACGGCGAAGCCGCGCAGGTACCATCCGATGTGCTTGCGCATCTCGCGCAGTGCGCGCCTCTCGTCGCCCTGGTCGACGACGCACCAGGCGGCGTGGCGCTCGATGACGGAGACGACCTCGGCGAGGCTGGGGCCGGGCGGGATCGTCCCACCGTGGTAGGCGGCAACGATGTCGCGGAAGATCCAGGGGCGTCCCTGGGCTCCGCGCCCGACGCTGATGCCGTCGCAGCCGGTGCGCTCGAGCATGGCCAGGGCGTCGGTGGCCTCGAAGACGTCGCCGTTACCAAGGACGGGGGGATGTCGAGCAGGTCCTTCAGGCGTGCGATTTCGTCCCAGTGGGCCTGACCCGCGTAGTGCTGGTTCTGCGTGCGCGCGTGCAGGGTGAGCGCGGCGACGCCGAGCTTTTGTGCAGCCAGTGCGGCGTCCGTCGCGGTCTCGTGCTCGGAGTCGATGCCGATGCGGATCTTGACGGTCACGGGGATCTCGCGCCCCATGCGCTCCCCGGCCTCGTTTGAGGTGCGCACGACGGCGTCCACGAGGTCGGTGAACAGGTCGCGCTTCCAGGGCAGGGCCGCTCCCCCACCCTTCTTCGTCACCTTGGGGACGGGGCACCCAAAATTCAGGTCTATGTGGTCGGTGAGGTCGCGCTCGATGAGCATCGTCGCGGCCTTCGCCATGACGGCAGGGTCAACGCCGTAGAGCTGCAGGCTTCGCACGCGCTCGGCGGGGTCGGGGCGCACCATCTCCAGGGTGCGCTCATTCTCCTCGACGAGGGCGCGGCTGGTCACCATCTCGGTGACGTACAGGCCGGCGGGCGCGTCCACGCGCGGGATGGCGACGTGGCGCGGCTCGCTCATAGCCTCGCTGGGGTTCTTCGGGGACGAGGCCGTGACCTCCTGCCCGAACTCGGATGCCCAGGCGGGGATACCGGTGGGGCGCAGGTGGTCGGGCAGGCCCGACTCGCCCATGATGCGGCACAGGCGACGGAAAGGTACGTCCGTCACCCCGGCCATGGGAGCCAGGACGACGGGCGTCCACAGGCGCAGCGGCCCCACGCGAAGCGGGGCCGCTGCGGACGAGGAGGCTATCTGCAAGTCAGCAGCCCAGGCGTTCGATCAGGTACGACTTGACCTTGTCGAGCGGGATGCGCACCTGCTCCATCGTGTCACGTTCACGGATGGTGACGGCGTGGTCCTCGATCGAGTCGAAGTCGTAGGTGATGCAGAAGGGCGTGCCGATTTCGTCCTGGCGGCGGTAGCGGCGGCCCACGGCGCCGGCGTCGTCGTAGTCGACGTTCCAGATGGCGCGCAGCTCGTCGGCCAGCTCCTGGGCGGGGCCGGTCAGTTCGGGCTTGCGGGACAGGGGCAGGACGGCGGCCTTGACGGGAGCCAGGCGCGGGTCCAGCTTGAGCACGACGCGCTTGTCGACGCCGCCCTTCGCGTTGGGGGCCTCGTCCTCGTGGTAGGCCTCGATGAGGAAGGCCATGAGGGAACGGGTCAGGCCCGCCGAGGGCTCGATGACGTAGGGGGTCCAGCGTTCCTTGGTGTTCGGGTTGAAGTAGTCGAGCTTCGCACCGGAGGCCTCGGGTGGACGGTCAGGTCGTAGTCGGTGCGGTTGGCGATGCCTTCAAAGCTCACCCCACTCGCTGCCCTGGAAGCCGAAGCGGTATTCCAGGTCGACGGTGCGCTTGGAGTAGTGCGAGAGCTTCTCCTTGGGGTGCTCGTACTCGCGCAGGTTCTCCGGGTCGATGCCCAGGTCGACGTACCAGGCCTTGCGGTAGTCGATCCAGTACTGGTGCCATTCCTCATCGGTGCCGGGTTCGCAGAAGAACTCGAGTTCCATCTGCTCGAACTCGCGGGTACGGAAGATGAAGTTGCCGGGCGTGATCTCGTTGCGGAAGGACTTGCCGATCTGGCCGATGCCGAACGGCGGCTTCTTGCGCGCAGCGTTCATGACGTTCGTGTAGTTGACGAAAATGCCCTGGGCGGTCTCGGGGCGCAGGTAGTGCAGGCCGGCCTCGTCGTCGACGGGGCCCAGGTAGGTCTTGAGCAGGCCAGAGAAGGCGCGAGGCTCGGTCCACTGGCCGCGCACGCCACAGTTCGGGCAGACGAGGTCAGCGGTGGTCAGGGAAGACTCTTCGACGCCCTTCTTTTCGGCGAGCTCTTCGATGAGCTGGTCCTGGCGGGCGCGCTTGTGGCAGTTGAGGCACTCGATGAGCGGGTCGGTGAAGGCCTTGACGTGGCCGGAGGCGACCCACACTTCGCGCGGGAGGATAACGGAGGAGTCCAGGCCGACGACGTCGGCGCGGCGGCGGACCATAGCGTTCCACCAGGCGCGCTTAATGTTTTCCTTCAGTTCCACGCCGAGCGGACCGTAGTCCCACGCGGAGCGGGTGCCACCGTAGATGTCACCGCAGGGGAAGACGAAGCCGCGGCGCTTGGCCAGGCTGATCACGTTGTCGAGGCGGGAGAGTCCCTTAGCCACTTGTCACTCCTTGAGTATCTGGGGCACGACTGGCTGTCGTGTCGCCATTGATACTAGTCGATAACCGCTGTTTGGGGCGGTTTCTCCCCGCTTGTGCGCTCATGGATCCCACCACAGGTGCGCGCCCGACCGCCGACAGAGCCCTGGCCTCGTCCGAATGGAGCGGGGGACGAGGCCGGGGCAGGGTCGAGGGGTCATGTTCCCCGGGCGAGCGACAGGTTCAGTTGAAGCGGCGCAGACGACCCGTGGAGGTGAAGTGCCACCCAGCGGCGGCAACTGCGAGAGTGAGGAGGCCGAGCAGCCAGAAGGCGGGGTGCATCGGGGGAAGGTAGCCGGACTTGTGAACAAGCGTGAGGACCAGCCAGGTGACCGGACCGGCGATGCCGGCTAAGCCCAGCACAGTCGCCACAATAATGCCGAGAGCGACCGTCCACGGGCCTCGACCATGGCGCGAGGCCGCACCGATCAGGCGTCCGGCACCGTCGCAGGCGATCCAAGCGACCACCACAATGAGCCACGAGTCCACTCCGAGGGGATACTCAAGGTTCCCCAGGAAGAAGATGTGCGTCTGAGTCAGGGCGAGTACCCACCAGATCACGCTGGCGATGGCGATAACGACAGCGCTTAGCACGTAGGTCGAGAGAGTGTCAGGGTGCGGCGCGACGCTCCGCTGAGAGACGCTGCCCGCAGGTTCGTCGTCGTAGTGATGATCTGCGCGACGAGAATGTAGATGCCCGTCATGAAGGCAGCGTTGACGGCAGCCTGATCGACGTGCCCCGAGAAGTCATCGGAGGTCGCGTACATGATGGCGCTCACCGTGGAGTTAATGAGAAATTGACCGACGACAAGCGCGGCGTAGACTCCGAAGGCGAATCGCCAGTCGACCATTCCGAGTCGCCAGATCGAAGGCTGAGAAGAAACAGTGGGTGCGGTGCTCATTGGTCATTCTCCTGGATGAGGTAGGCGAAGGCGTCTTGGAAAGAACAGGGCGAGAAGGTCAGAGAGTACGATGCGATCTCGGTGTCGCCGATGGAACCTCCGCGCAGGTCCACGACGATCTCTCGCGTGGGGCCGAGCTCACGGCTCGCGATGACGGCGAGGTCCGGATGAACGGCGAGGAAGCGCTCGACGTCGGAGGCGTGGCCGGTCAGTGCACAGACTCGGCAGGTGAAGTCGTCGACGCTCTCATGAGCAAGGAGCAGGCCTTTCTTCAAAACGATGACGTCTTCGGCGACCTTTTCGAGTTCGGAGACCATGTGCGAGGAAACGAGGAAGCGGCGCTGCGGGCGCTTTCCTTCCATGCACTCCCCCCGCCAGGGTGAGAATCTCCTCGTAGAAGGCGTAGCGCGTGGGCACGTCCAGGGGCGCCTGGATCTCGTCGAGGAGGGTGATGGGCGCGCCCGATGCCAGGGCAATCGCGCCGGTGACAACGGCCGCTTGGCCTGTGGAAAGCTTTCCAAGAGTCTTGCGGCTGCGGACCGGCAGACCGAAGCGCCGGGCGTAGTGAGCGAAAAGCCGCTCGTCCCAGGTGGGACGCAGACGGGCGTATTGGATCAGGATAGTTGCGGGGACATCGTCGAGATCTCGGCTGGACGAGGCCATGATCGAGTCGGTGAACAGATCGTCGGCGCTGGCCGGGGCGGCGTCGATGGAGATGCTTCCCGAGGTGGGGGCCAGCAGGCCGCCGAGGATCTGCATGAGCGTCGTCTTGCCCGAGCCGTTAGGGCCGACCAGAGCAGTGACAGTCGATTCCCCGAGGGTGAGGGAGACGTCGAGCAAAGCCGGCACTATCTCACCTCGGTAGGTGTGGGTGATGGAGGTCAGGGTGATCATGAGTTGTCCTTGGCGGTTGTGTCGGCACCGTAGGCGCGGACGTGGTCGATGATGGCGTCGATATCGAGGCCCAGTGCCAGGCCCGCTTCGACGGCGGGGTTCAGGGTCCCCTCCACGTAGGACGCACGTCCGTCGGCCACCAGGGCCCCCCGCGCGCCTTCGGCGACGAACATGCCGATGCCTCGTCGCTTTTCGACCAGGCCCTCGTCGACGAGGATCGCGAAGGCCTTGCCGACGGTGGCCGGGTTGATGCGGTAGGTCGCGGAGTATTCCGTGGTGGAGGTGAGCTGATCCCCGGCGCGCAGGGTGCCGCGCAGGATCTGCGCGCGGATGCCATCGGCGATCTGCACGTAGATCGGGATCCCCGAGACGAATGTGGGTGCCATTGGCAGCCTCCTCGGTTCAGCGGTTCATTACATGACTAATGAACCATATAACCAACTAACCTGTCAACCTATCTCACCAAACGAGTTGCAGATCACCCCTCACTCCCCTCTCGCCCGAATCCGCGACCGAACACCCCGCCCGCGCAGCTGGGCCCGACGAATGTCAGCACTAACCCGCCAATGCGCAGACCCGATAGATTGATTCGCCTCAGGTATTGCGGAGAGCGTCTTGGGCCAACCACAACACGGTTACACCACACGGACAGCCCGGGCGGAGGCCCGCCCAGAGGACTCGGGGATTTCTAGTCGACAACTCCAAGCGACAAGAGGCGCCAAGTCTCGCGGGCAACCAGGCACGAAGGCACCCGCGACCCGGACAAGCAGCCACACCACCACCAGAAGCAACGGCAGAGCGGGGGCGCTGCACCCGTTCAGAAGAGGTGCATTGCCTACGGATCGGGTGCAGCGCCCCAATACACAAGAACAAACGCGGAACTGGCAAACCGAGCCACTCCCCACCACAACCAGCCCGAGCACAGGACGCCAGGCGGGCACCGAGCGGATGTTGAGCAGCTTTGTTGCACCCTATTGACGCTGCCCCACCGCAAGTCCCACCCACAACACCACCTCACGAGCAACCGCGCCCAAACCGTAGTCCGCTTCGCCCCAAACACCCTTTTTCAGCCGGATTTCACCGAAGTGGACTGCACTTTGGGCACACCATCAAGGACAGGCAACCACACCACCACACGGACAGCCCGGGCGAAGACACCGCCCGTAGGGTTCGGGCGAGCATCTGGCCGGACGCTTCGAACGAAGCGAGGCGCCAGGTCTCGCGGGCGACCAGGCCCAAAGGCACCCACGACCCGGGCAACCATTCGGCAGCCTGGCGCGGCGTTTGTCCTGAACACATCAGCGTATCCAGACCCGACAGATGGCGGTGCGGGCACCCGGCCCACACTGCCACCCATCGAATTAACGCAAACAGCAAGGGGCCTAGGGGACCCTCAATCGGCAGATTGGTGGCGCCAAACAGGCCGAGATGTCACGGCCCAACAGAGCCAACCTCCGCCACCCACGCTCACCAAGCACAGCACCCCAAAAGTCGCAGACAATCCCCTTCATCTATTCCACGATTTGACATCACGCGATTGCAATTCCGCCAATGTCAGCACTTCATTGAAATCTTGACCATCGAATTGCATGTGAAACTTTAGGGCGCACACAAGAGTGCGCTACTGACGCCCAACAACCAGCATCGGTCACCGACCAGCAGCGCCCGAACACCCGTTCCCAACGACCCACATCCCGCGGCCGCCAGCGCCCTCGACCACACAGCACCCGCGGCCCACACGGTGCCCGAACACGCAAAGAACCCCGGCCTCGTCCCACGGGGATAGGGGACGAGGCCGGGGCTAGCTAGGCAGGAGGGCGCGGCGCACTTTACTCCTTGACGCCGCCGGCGGTCAGGCCGGAGACAATGTACTTCTGCAGGTACTGGAACAGCAGGATGACCGGGACGGCCGCGAGGACGGCACCCGCCGCGAAAATGCCCCACGGGGCGGTACGCTCATCGGCTGCCCACATATACATACCGACGGCCAGCGTGAACTGATCCTGATCCTGCAGGACAACCTTCGCGATCACGAAGTCACCGAGCGAGGAGATGAAGCTCAGCAGGCCGACAACGGCCAGGACCGGGCGAACCAGCGGCATGATGATCGTCCAGAAAGTCTGGGCGTGCGTCGCGCCGTCGATCATCGCCGCCTCATCCAGCGAACGCGGGATCGAGTTGAAGAAGCCGTACAGCAGGAAAGTGTTCGAGCCGAGCGCGCCACCGAGGTAGACGCAGATCAGGCCGAGCTTCGAGTTCAGGCCCATGACCGGGAAGATGTCCTGGATACCCAGGAGCAGCAGGTACAGGGCCACGAAGGCCAGCATCTGCGGGAACATCTGGACCAGCAGGAGGCCGGTCAGCGTGCCACGGCGCCCCTTGAAGCGGAAGCGGCTGAACGCGTAGGCGGCAGCAGCGCCCATGAGGACAGTACCGATAGCGGTCGTGGTAGACACGATCAGAGAGTTGACGACCCACGACCAGTAAGCAGCGTACTTGCCCGACCCCAGGGACATGTAGTTATCGAACGACACGTTCGAGAACAGCTTGTTCGAACCCGTCAGCGTCGCGCCCGGGTTGAGGGAGACCGACAGGACATAGAGCAGCGGGACCAGGCAGTAGATGATCATGACAATGGCGACGACGTGACGCCATCCGACCTCTTTCCACCAGCGCGCGCCCTTGAGGGTCGGCTCGCTCTTCTTCTTCGTCACTTTTGCAGCACTCATCACAGCTCCTCAAGGGTCTTCGTCTGGCGGAAACCGAGCCACGCGATCACGCCCACGACGATGAAGATGATGATCGACATGGCCGAGGCCAGGCCGTAGTTCGGGGAACCCGACTCGATCGCGATCTTGTAGACCATCGAAATCAGGATGTCAGTCTGGCCGACATCCATGCCCGGGTAGTTCGGGCCACCGCCGGTCAACATGTAGATGAGCGAGAAATTGTTGAAGTTGAATGCGAAGGACGCGATCAGCAGCGGGACGGTGGACTGCAGCACGAGGGGCAGCTTGATGGACCACACGGTACGCAGTCCGGAAGCACCATCGATCTTCGCGGCCTCTTCAACGTCACCCGGCAGCGACTGCAGGGCACCCAGGCAGACGAGGAACATGTAGGGGAAGCCCAGCCACAGGTTCACGCCCAGGATCGAGAGCTTCGCCAGCGTTCCGTCCGTGAGCCACGGGACGTGTGCACCGCCGAGGAGCACCTGGTTGATGAAGCCGAAGTCCTTGTTGAGCATACCCTTCCACACCAGCGTGGCCAGGAAGGCCGGGAAGGCGTAGGGCAGGATCATGAGGGACTGGTAGATCTTGCGCCCCTTGATGCGCTTGTCCGCGAAGACGAGGCCGAGGATGAGGCCGAGCGCGAAGGTCGACAGGACCGAGGCCGCAGCGAAGATGAAGGACCATACGAGGGCCTTCATGAAGGGACCCGCCAGATCGCCGCGCGTGAACATGTTGCGGTAGTTGTCGAAGCCGACGAAGACGCGCCAGCCCGGATCGAGCTGATTGCCCTCGGCGTCGACGAACGCACCGACCTTACCGTCGGCCGTGTAGACCGTGCCCGTCTCGGTGTCGGTCAGCGTGTCCGCAGCTTCATCGTAGTTGTAGCGAGACTTCGCAAGGTAGGCGGTCGTGCCATCCTCGCTCTTGTAGTGGCCCGCGTTGGGATCCTCGGAGGCCGGGACGTTCAGCGCGAAACCTCGGTCTGGCGCTTCAGAACATCATTGATCTTGAGAACCTTGTAGCCGTCAACGGCGGTGATCATGCCGGCGGACTGGGTACCACCCACCTCATGGAAGGGTTTCTCGGAGTTGCCGACCTTGATACCACCGGTCTCAGCATCGACGATGGCCAGGCCGAGGCCCGAGCCGTCTTCGACGATAGCGGCCGGGAGATTCACTGCGCCGGGGGCGCGCTGCTCCGCAGACTTCAGGATCGACGCGACCGCGTCTTCCTTGGTCGAATTATGGCCCTGCCCGTAGTTCGTGAAGGACACGTAGCCCGTGTACCCCATGACGAACACCTGATAGATGAGCAGGAACACCATGCCGGGAACCAGGTACTTCGCGGGGATCATCCGCTTGGAGAAAGTACACCCAGTTCACGACGAGGAGCAGCACGGCCAGGACGGCGAGAACCGTCCACGACTTCACCAGGTACGCGGTGAACATGCCGTAGAGCCCCAGGGCGTCGATGAGCATCATCAGGACGAGTTTCACGAAGAAACCAGGCTTGGTCACTTCGCTCGCATGCGAGGCCTTGGGCCCCGTCTTTTTCTTTTCTGTAGCCTTCGCTGGCTCAGACATCGTGTCCTCCACACGTGCGCGTACGCGCGTCATTGCGACGAATCCGCCTGCCGGCGGTCAAAAAGGGCACCGCAGGTGCCTGTGCGCCGACTTGCGGCGTTGAATATTGATGGGACTCATGCCCGCCCGCAACGCCAATGGGGGCGGGCGGGCATGAGCACTCCTGTGCGTCGAGGTGAGGTCTTGCTCGAGCGACTATCGCCGAGCGAGGGGACTCACTTGGAGGCGATGGCACCCTCGATGTTGGTGACCATCATGGACCACAGAGCGTCGGGCGTATCCTTGCCGGTCACGATATCGGCCTCGGTCTGGCCCCAGAAGTTCCAGACGGCACCCATCGCGGGGATCGCGGGAGCGAGTGCGCCACCCTCAGCAACCTTGGAGAAGTCCTTGATGTCCTGGTCATCGGAAGCAGCGGCAACCTCGGGCATCGCGGAGGCGCGGCCACCGAGCTTCTGCATCTCTTCCTGGGCCTTGGGGGTAGCCAGGTAGTTGAAGAACTGCTTGGCGGCAACCGGGTTGGCAGACTTGGCGCTCTGGTAGAACATCTGGACGCCAACGAAGGGCTGGGCGGCCTGCGAGCCGGCAGCGGGGACAGGCAGGACAGAGACCTTCATTCCGGCCGCGCGGAAGGCCGCGACGTTCCAGGGGCCGGTCACCGTGTAGGCCGCGGCACCGTCAAGGAACTTCTGCTTGGCAATGTCGCCGGTGATCGAGGGGGACACGATGCCCGCGTCGCCCTGAGCCTTCAGCCAGTTGGCGAACTCGGTGCCGCCGGAGCCGTTCATAGCCAGCTCGGCGGTGTACTCGCCCTCAGAGTTGGTCTTGAAAACGGGAGCGCCGAAGGAGGTCTGGAAAGCGTAGAAGTGGTACGGATCGCCCTTGTCGCCCATCTGGATGATGAAGGGGTACTCGGCACCCGACGCCTTGCCCGAGGAAATCAAGTCGTCGTAGGTGGTGGGAGTGTCGCTGGTCAGGGCGTCGTTACGAACCAGGGCGACAGACTCAACGGCGTAGGGAACACCGTAGGTCTGGCCGTTGTACGTCACGGCCTTGACGGCCACGTCGGAGAACTGGGACTTGGCTTCGCCCAGGTCGACGGGGGCGACGACACCGTTAGCGACGAGCGCACCGAGCTTGTCGTGTGCCATAACAATCAGGTCGGGGCCGTTGCCGGTGGGCACCTGGGTGGTGAACTCGGTGTCCATGTCAGCCTCGGACTTCTGAACAACATTGACAGCAACGCCCGTCTCTGCCGTGAAGTCACTGGCGAAAGTCTGAACCTGCGTGAAACGAGTGTCGTCCGCCCAGATCGTGAGGGTCGCCGCCGTGTCGTTGTCGGTCGCGGCCGGGGTGGTGTTGCCGCTGCAAGCAGCCAGGGCGGTGACCGCCGCAAAGGCGCCGAGCGCTGCGATGCCACGTCGCATATTTACTCCTGTGTTGGTCGGGCTGGTCGCCTCCATCAGCGACCTGCTATTAGCCACTGTAATACGTCCGATTTTGTTTCTGCAACAATTTCCGAATTATGAGCCAGCTGTTACATTGGTACTCGTTACGTCGTGCGCACACACCCAAAGGAGAGCTGAGTCGATGACGAAAAACCGCACGAGTATGGCCGATATCGCCGCACGCGCGGGCGTCTCGACGGCAACAGTCTCGCGCGTCTTTAACGGCGTCGGACAGGTCTCCGCAGACACGCGCCGCAAGGTCCTGACCGCGATTGACGAGCTGGGATACGACCGCCCGACACCCGAACGCACTCCCGACACACCGACGATTGGCATCATCGTCCCCGAGCTGACGAACCCGATCTTTGCCTCTTTTACCCACCACCTCCAGGAGGAGGTGTCGCGAGCAGGTGGTATCTCACTCATTCGGACGCAAACACCGGGGGCGACCTCGGAGTTCGACCACCTATCTTCTCTACTCGACCATCGCGTGAGCGGCCTCATTTTCGTATCCGGAAGACATGCTGACCTCCTGGCAGACCTTGGTCCCTATTTCGATGTGACGCAGCACTCAATCCCCTTTGTGACCATCAATGGCGCACGTCCCGAGATTCCTGCCCCCGACTTTTCTACGGGCGACGCACTGGGAATCCGCGCGGCCGTCACCCACCTACACGAACTCGGTCACACCCGTATCGCCCTCCTGGGCGGCCGCACCCACATCGTCCCCGCTCTGCGCAAAGCAGAGGCCTTCACACAGATCATGGGCGAGCTGATCGGTGACCACGCCCCCATCATCGAGGAAACCTTCTACACATACGAGGCCGCGGCAGCCCATACGGCCGGCCTGATCGAGCGCGGAGTTACAGCAATCATCACCGGGTCGGATCTACAGGCGCTCGGCGCAATCCGAACGATCACCTCCATGGGGCTGTCGGTCCCGGATGACATCTCCATCATCGGTTTCGACGATACCTTCCTCATGTCCCACCTCAGCCCGGGCCTGACCACCGTCCACCAGCCCGTCGCCTCGATCGTTTCCGCCGCCGTACGCAATCTTTTCGAGGCCTTGGCCACACCCAACTCCGCCCCCATTCACGAGGATTACGTCTTTTCACCCGACCTAGTCGTGCGCGGAACGACCGCGCACGCACATTAAAGCCCTGATCAGACAAGTTCGCTCTCCGAGAATGACTTGACAATCATTCTCACTAGGTCAGAGAATGATTCTCATGTTGAAAAGAATCCTCGCCGCCGCATGTGCGGCAGCTACAGCGCTCGCTCTGTCCGCTTGCTCCCCCTCCGCCTCGACCGGCGGCAAGACCAGCAAGGACGGCACCCTGACCGTCATGGCTTCCTTCTATCCCCTGAAGTACCTGGCCGAGAAGGTTGGCGGTGAGCACGTCACCGTCACGTCGCTGACCCCGGACGGTGCCGAGCCCCACGACCTTGAACTCTCGCCCAAGATGGTCGACTCCCTGGCCTCCGCCGACGCGGTGGTCTACCTGGCCGGCTTCCAGGGCGCGGTCGATGAAGCCATCGAGCAACATGCCCCCACAACCGTCATTGATGTGTCCTCCGCCGCCCAGCTGGTTGCGATCGACTCGACGTCCAACCATCCGGGCGAGGACGAGGGCACCGACGAGGCCCAGTCCGGCGAAGCTCAGTCCGGCAAAGCCCAGTCTGGGGAGGCCGCCGACCACGACCATGAAGGCCACGAGCACGAGGGCCACGACCATGAGCACGCCGACCACGACCACCACCACGACATGAGCATGGACCCGCACTTCTGGCTCGACCCGGCGCGTATGGCCAATGCCGCAACCCTGGTGGGCGACAAGCTCGCTGAGGCCGATCCGACCAACGCTGAGACCTACAAGGCCAACGCACAGCCCTGAACAAGGAACTCACCTCCCTGGGCGACAACCTCGTCACGAAGACCTCGACCTGCCAGATTAAGACCTTCGTCACCGCGCACACCGCCTTCGGCTACCTCGCCGACCGCACCGGCCTGACCCAGGTGGGCATCTCGGGCCTCGACCCTGAGTCCTCCCCCTCCCCCGCACGTCTGGCCGAGATTGGCAAGATTGCCAAGGATCAGGGCGTGACGACCATCTTCACCGAAGCCCTCATTGACCCCAAGGTTGCGCAGACCCTGGCCGATGACCTCGGAATCTCCACGGCCGTCCTGGATCCGATCGAGTCCCAGACCGACTCTTCCAAGGACTACGCCGCGGTCATGAACGACAACATTGACGCCCTGACGAAAGCCAACAACTGCCAGTGATCACGACTGACACCACCACGACGGCGGGAGCCTCCCAGGCGGAGGCGACCGCCGTCGTGCGTCTCGATAATCTGCATGTGGCCTGGGATACGGACCTGATCCTTCACGGGATCTCCCTGTCCATTCCCGCCGGCCAGACCGTTGCCATCACCGGTTCGAACGGGTCGGGCAAGTCCACGACGCTCAAGGCCATCCTGGGCACCGCCCCCATCACGAGCGGTGATGCCCTCCTCTTCGGCCGCTCGATCACCGCCCGAGGCCGCGTGCCCTGGAAGAAGATCGGCTACGTGCCCCAGCGCATCTCTTCGGGAGGTGCCATCAGTGCCAGCGCAATTGAGGTCGTGCGCTCCGGTCTCCTTGGCCCGACACGCTTGTGGGCGTTGCCCGGCGATACCGCCCGCGCGATGGAGGCGCTTGAGCGCGTCGGCATGGCCCACCGCGCCCACTCCCCCCATGAATATCCTGTCGGGCGGCCAGGCTCAGCGCGTCCTCATCGCGCGCGCCCTCGTGCGCCGTCCCGAGCTGCTCATCATGGATGAACCGATGGCCGGGATCGACGCCGCCTCCCGCGCGCGCCTGGCGTCAATCGTCGCCGATGCAAAGGCAGAGGGTACGACGATCCTCATCGTCCTGCACGAGCTGGGTGAACTTGGCACCCTCCTCGACCGCGAGCTGCACATCAGCGCCGGGCACGTCTCCTACGACGGCCCTCCCCATATTGAGGATGACCACGAACAGCACCACGGAGGCGGCGACCACTGCCACCCCGCTGAGGCCACCACCTCCACACAGGGCGACCGAGGCCTCGTCAGCGGAATCTGGACGGGAGAGACGCATGATTGACGCCGTGACCACCCTTCTTTCTTCCCAGATGATGCAGCGTTCCCTCCTGGCCGCGCTCATCGTCGGGCTGACTGCGCCGATCATCGGCACGTATCTGGTACACCGCAGGCTCGCGATGCTCGGCGACGGCATCGGGCACATTTCTCTGACCGGTGTTGCGCTCGGCTGGTTGGTCGGCACGTTCGCGAACGTATCCCCGGCAGACTCGTGGGCTGTCCCGGGCGCAGTGATCATCTCCCTGCTGGGTGCGATCATGATTGAGTTGGTCCGCCAAAGCGGGCGCACGTCGGGCGACACTGCGCTGGCGATGCTCTTTTTTACGGCGGCATCGCGGGAGGCGTCCTGCTCATCGGCCTGGCGGGCGGCACATCCGCTCAGCTTAACTCCTATCTCTTCGGATCGATCTCGACCGTGCGTTGGAGCGACATCTCGCTCATTACGATCCTGGGACTCGCGATCATCGTGCTCGGCGTGGGCCTGGCACCCGCCCTCTTCTCCGTGACCAACGACGAGGACTTTGCGCGCTCGACGGGTCTGCCCGTGCGCACGCTTTCTCTTCCTCATCGCGATTCTGTCGGCCCTGACCGTGGCGGTCGCGATGCGCGTCGTCGGCTCACTCCTGGTGAGCGCGCTCATGGTTATCCCCGTTGCCATCGCGCAGCTGGGGGCACGGTCGTTCCGCTCAACCATGGGCATCGCCATGGTGCTCGGTGTCCTGATCTGCACCTGCGGCCTGTCCCTGACCTACTTCATCGACCTGTCCCCCGGCGCGACCATCGTTGTCGGTGCCATCGGACTGTACGCGATCGGGTTTATGATCAGGACAGTCGTGGACCGTATTCGCCGGGTGCGCAGGCTACGCGTAGCTCGCACACACAACCAGCACCCCGAGCAGGCGGCCACCCACTAAATTCGCCACCACGTAAGGACCACACATGCAGCGTATGACCAAGCAACGCCAGGCCGTCTTGGACGAGCTGACGCGCGTGACCGACTTCCGCAGCGCTCAGCAGATCTTCGAGGACCTGCACTCCCAGGGTCAGCGCGTGGGCCTGGCGACGGTCTATCGCTCACTGCAGGGGCTCGCCGAGGACGGGCGCGTCGACACGCTGCGCTCCTCCGACGGCGAGTCCCTGTATCGCTCGTGCACGAGCAACCATCATCACCACCACCTGGTATGTCGCGAGTGCGGCTTCACCGAGGAGATCGAGCAGTCTCAGATCGAGTCGTGGGTAACCAGGGTCGCGCAGGCTCACGGATTCACGGGCGTCGAGCATTCCCTGGAGCTGTTCGGTACCTGTTCCACGTGTCACGATAAGGCCACCACGCACTAGGGATCCGGGCGGCACAGGGGGATTCCCTCCACACTGTTCGATAGGTTAGGATAACCTACGTTTCATTGTGTATCCGATGGAGGGTTCGTGTACACCGCAGGAATCGACAACATGGTCCCGGGATTCGCCCGCGAGGGGATTTTCCTCTTCGTCTTTCTGTTCGGGGTTGTTTTCTTCCGCGCCCAGTCAACCTACTGGCTTGCGCGCGGCGTTGCCTCCGGCGCGATGCGCGCCTCGGGACGCACCGGATTCCTGGGGGCCATGGCCCGCTGGTTTGACGGCCCGGTTCCCCGCAAGGGTGCCACCATGCTCGACAAGTGGGGTATTATCGCAATCCCCCTGTGTTTTCTGACGGTCGGCATCCAGACGGCGGTGAACGCGGGCGCTGGAGCACCTACACGATCGCGATGATCCCCGGGTGCGTTCTGTGGGCGCTGCTCTACGGCCTCGGCATGCTTGCGGTGTTCGCCGCGGCGGTCCGAGCGATTTCCGGATCCCCATGGGGGTGGGCAGGCCTGGCGCTCATCATTGGTCTCATCACCGCCAAGGTCGTGTGGGGCCACCGTAAGCGCGCCGCCGTCGACCACTCATTGGCCAAGGACCGCAACTAAGACTGCGCGACGCGATCAATCGCCCCGCCGAAGCGGCGATCACGTCCCGCGAACTCCTCCAGGCAGCCCCACAGCTCCTCGCGGTCGAATGCGGGCCAGGGAGTATCGACGAACATCATCTCCGCGTAGGCCATCTGCCACAGCAGATAGTTGGACAGGCGCTGCTCCCCCGACGTGCGGATCATAAGGTCCACATCGGGGACGTCGGGCAGGTACAGGTGGCGCGCGAAGGTCTTTTCGTTGACGCCGCGCGGACTCAGGCGTCCCGCAGCCACGCCCTCGGCGATGGAGCGCGCGGCGTCGGCCAGCTCGGCGCGCCCACCGTAGTTGACGCACATGATCAGGTCCAGAGTCTTGCAATGAGCGGTCGCTCGGTCAGCCTTTTCCAACGCCTTGATCACGCTCGTCCACAGGCGCGGGCGGCGTCCGCTCCAGCGCACGTGCACGCCCCACTGTGCCAGCTGGCCGGTGCGCCGTGCGAGTACGTCGGAGGCGTAGTTCATGATGAAGGAGACCTCGGCGGGCGATCGCTTCCAATTCTCTGTCGAGAAGGTGTAGACGCTCAGGTAGCGCACGCCCGCGTCGATTGCACCCGCGATGGTGTCCATAAGCGTATACTCCCCCGCCCGGTGACCCTCGGTGCGGGTCAGGCCGCGCGAGTTCGCCCAGCGCCCGTTACCGTCCATGATGAGGGCGACATGCGCGGGGACTTCGCCGCGTCCAAAGGCGGGCGCGTCGACGTGCCACTGGCCGGGTCCCAGCAGGGGTGCCGTGGGATCGCTGGGGGCGCGGTCCATTGGGGTGGGGCGATGGGTGGTCATTGGTGACTCCTGTCGATAACGGTCAGCGAGCGCAAACGCCTCTCAAGATGCCATTGAGTATAGGAGGAGATGAGGCCCGAGGCCTCGGTGCGCGCGTAGGCCTCGCAGCGGTCCCGCGCGCACCCAGTCGCCGCTGAGGAGTTGGCCGAGGAGCGCGACGGTGTCGGGCGCCGGGGAGGATGCGCCGGGCGGGCGGCAGGTGTCGCAGACGGTACCGCCGTCGGGGATCGAGAACGACCCGTGTGGCCCCTGTGCACCGCATACAGCGCAGTCGAAGCAGGACGGTGCCCAGCCCGCCAGGGCGAGGGCTCGCAGCGTGTAGGAGGTACGGACGAGAGTGGGGTCGTGCCGACCTCGCGCGAGCGCGTTGAGGGCACCGAGGAGCAGCAGGTATTGGGAGTGGGTACCGTCGTGTGCATCGGCAGTCAAGCGCTCAGCGGTTTCGACGACGACGGTTGCCGCCAGGTAGAGGTCGTAGTCGGCTGCGATGGCGTCGCCGTATTGGGCGATGGAGGTGACCTGAGTGAGGGTGTCGAGGGTGCGCCCGATGTAAAGCTGGGCATCGATGACGGAGAAGGGTTCGACGCGCGCCCCAAACTTCGAGGTCGTCTTGCGTACGCCCTTGGCGACGGCGCGGACTTGACCATGTTCGGCAGTGAGCAGGGTGATGATGCGGTCGGCTTCGCCCAGCTTGTGGGTGCGCAGGACGATTGCCTCGTCTCGATAGACTTCATCACGGACACATTGTGTCACGGGGACGAGGCCGGGGTTACCTCGCGCTCGGGGCGTCGCGACCAGCGAAATTCCTTGTGAAGTGTGGTGTCAGAATCGCCGACAAGTCTATCTGTGGGCGTTGTCAACAAAGTATGAGAAACTGACAGCGTGGTCGGTCTAACACCTTTAAGGTAGTTTTCGGGTAGATAGTTTTCTCGTAAGTGGTATGGTTTACTCGTAACCGTCGAAGGAAGGAAAGATATGGCTCCCCCGATTGATGCCCGTGAAAAGCTTGGCACTGCGCTGCGTCAGGCCCTGACGCAAATGCCACTGTCAAAGATCTCTGTCAGCGCACTGACACGCGCTGCGGGGGTTACCCGTCAAGCGTTCTACTACCACTTCAGCTCGCTCAACGACCTCAATTCCTGGGTTTTCCGCGAGGAGGTCACAGCTCGCCTGACCACCGGTTCGGGAGAATGGCTTGATGCCATCGAGACGACGATGATGTGGATGCATGAGCATCGTGATGAAACCGCCTCCGCAATGAAGACCATCGAACCGAACGACCTGTGGGCCTTCTTTGCCTCGCACATCCAGGAACTCATCGAGTCTCGCCTGCCCGGCACAGCCACGGCCACCGCGCGCGACGTCGTCGCCCAGCACTTCGCCCTGGCGACCACCGCCCATATGGCCCAGTGGATGCTCTCCGGCCTGGAGGTCAACCCCTCGCTAGCGATCGCTCGCATGCGCGTCCTCATGACCGACCAAACCACCCCGGCTCTGGCGCGCCTGGCACAGTAACGCGGACCTCCCACCGACCGCGCGAAGGTGCACAGCTTGCCTCACCCCGGCCTCGTCCTCATCGACGAGGCCGGGATTCTTTCTACACACCTCCCCCACACTCCCCTGTGACGACAACCCCTGCACCATAACCTGACCACAGAAGCAAGGAAGTGTCACAACAACGACCCCACACACCACGTATGACACAGCGACAAACCTTTACTACAACGCCAAATGTAACTTCTTGATTACGGTCAGAACATGGTGTTAAGACACAAAATGTGCGGCATATTCACGTGTAAGAGAGGACACGCTGCCCAAACAGGCAACTGTGTCTAGGCGCGGGATCTAGCGGTTCCGCATTCTGACATGTACAGTTCGCACGTAACCTCTCTCTTACCACTGACGAGGACTTCAAATGCCCCACCCCGATGCCAAAACGGCACTTGCGCGCGCCTTACGCGACGCGCTGACAACCACCCCCCTGTCTAAGGTGACAGTCTCCGGTCTCACGCGCTCCGCCGGCGTGACCCGTCAGGCTTTTTATTATCATTTCTCCGACATCCGCGACCTGATCGTGTGGGTCTTTAAGCGCGAGGTCGGCAACCAGGTCGCCACCCACTCCACCTACGACGAATGGTCCGACGGGCTGCTCGCCATGCTCGTGTGGATGCAGTCCCACCCGGAGGAGACCCGCTCGGTCCTCTCCTCGCTCGGCATGGAGGAAATCCAGATCTTCCTCTACAAGCAGCTGCACTCCGTCATGGAACCCATCGTCGACGAGCTGAGCCAAGTCCTGCGAGTCACCGAGGGCGACCGCATGTTCATCGCCGACCACTTCACGCTCTGCGTGCTCGGGCACGTCAGCCAGTGGCTGGCTTCCGGCATGACCTCCGACCCCTATATCCTCACAGAGAGGATCTCCCGCATCCTCGACGGCCAGGTGCTGCACGCGCTTACGACATTCGCGCAGAAGCCAACCATGACCTCGGCACGCGCCTGACGCGCAGCAAAACACCGGCCTCGCCCATTCGGACGAGGCCGGTGTTTCCTATGTCGACACGCTCAGCGCAAAGCGCGGTTAACTGCCGAAATAACGGCCTTGTACGAGGCGCGCGTGATCGAAGAATCGATACCGACACCCCACACGATCTGGCCATCCACGGCCGCCTCCACGTAGGCAGCCGCGCGGGCGTCGCGTCCCTGGCTCATCGCGTGCTCGGAGTAGTCGAGGATGCGCACGTCCAGATCGAACTCGTGCAGCGCCGAGACGAAGGCATCGATCGGGCCTGTACCCATCGCCTGGACCTTCACGAACTCACCGCCGTTGACGAGCGTCGCATTGAGTTCGACGTGCTCGTCATCGATAGAGGACACTGCGAGGAGCGCACCTCGAAACGGCCCCACGGCTCCAGGCCGGGAGCGGCGCTGGTGGGCAGGTACTCGTCCGCGAAGATCTTCCACAGAGTCGCCGCGTTGATCTCGCCGCCGTAGGTGTCCGTGTGGCGCTGGACGATGCGGGAGAACTCCACCTGCAGGCGGCGCGGAAGCTCCAGAGAGTGCGCGGTCGACATGAGGTAGGCGACGCCACCCTTGCCGGACTGGGAGTTCACGCGCACCACGGCCTCGTAGGAGCGGCCCACGTCGTGCGGATCGATCGGCAGGTAGGGCAGCTCCCACACGACGGCGTTCTCATCGCCGTCGGCCGCGTCCACCTTCGTCTTGCGGGCCGCGAACCCCTTCTTGATCGCGTCCTGGTGCGAGCCGGAGAAACTCGTGTAGACGAGGTCGCCGACGTAGGGGGCGCGCGGAGAGGTCTCCATCTGCGTGCAATACTCGACCGTCCGACGGATCGCGTCCACGTCCGAGAAGTCGATACCCGGATCGATACCCTGGCTGAACAGGTTCAAGCCGAGCGTCACCAGGTCAACGTTGCCGGTGCGCTCGCCCTGGCCCAGCAGGCAGCCCTCGATGCGATCCGCTCCCGCCAGGAGTGCCAGCTCCGCCGTGGCCACGCCGGTGCCTCGGTCGTTGTGGGGGTGAACGGACAGAGCGATGTACTCGCGGCGGCTCAGGTTGCGGCTCATCCACTCGATCTGGTCGGCGAAGACATTCGGCGTTGCGCGCTCGACCGTGGAGGGCAGGTTCAGGACGATCTCGCGCCCCTCGCCCGGCTCCCACACATCCATGACCGACTCACACACCTCAAGCGCGAAATCCAGCTCCGTGTCGACAAAAATCTCCGGGGAGTACTCGAAGCCAAAAATCGTCTCGTCCCCGAGGCGCTTCTCTGCCTGGGCGATGACCTCGCGCGCACCGAACTGGGCCAGTTCAATCGTCTGTGCCTTGTCCGCACGGAAGACCACTTCGCGGAACACGGGGGCGGTCGCGTTGTACAGGTGAACGGTGGCGCGCGGGAAGCCGACCATGGCCTCGACAGTGCGCTCGATCAGCTCGGGGCGCGACTGGGTCAGCACCGAGATCGTGACGTCCTCGGGCACCGCGTCATCCTCGATCAGCGAACGCACGAAGTCAAAATCGGTCTGCGAGGCCGAGGGGAAACCGATCTCGATCTCCTTGTAGCCCAGCTTGATGAGCAGGTCGAACATGCGGCGCTTGCGAGCCGGGTCCATCGGCTCGATGAGGGCTTGATTGCCATCGCGCAAGTCGGTGGACATCCAGCGCGGCGCCTTCGTGATGCGCTTGGAGGGCCACTGGCGATCCGGCAGGTTGATCGGATTCGTATCCAGGAACGCGCGGTACTTGCCAATAGGCATGCGCGAGCCGGTGGGAACGGGAACGTCAGATGTAGTCTTCACACTTCGTAGTGTATCGACGCTCCTGGTCACGTGAGAGAGGGCTGCGCATACTGGACGTGAAATGCGGCGCGACGATCCGATAACGCATCACCCGGACACGTCGGATGCGTCAAGGACCAACGGCCTGAAAATCCGCGCCAACATTCGTCAATCGCGCCATTCATATGTCATGATGAATAGGTCCAATGTCCCACACAACGACGCGCGGAGCAGTCATGACCCCCCTGTTGTTAGCCCAATCCTTTACCCCCTCAACGACGTCCGTCGCGGGCAACGTCTTCCTGACGGCCCTCGTCGGTCTTCTCCCCCTCATCCTCTTCTTCGTCCTCATGGGCGTGTTCAAGGTCGCCACCCACTGGTGCTCGATCATCTCGCTCGTCACGTCCCTCGTCATCGCGGTCCTCGCGTTCAAGATGCCCGTCGGCATGGCCCTCCTGTCCGGCACGCAGGGCATAGCGATGGGCTTCATGCCGATCATCTTCATCATCATCGCGGCCGTGTGGCTCTACAACCTCACGGAGAAGTCCGGTCGCTCTTCTGACCTCAAGGCTGTGTTCAACACGATCGGACGCGGCGACCAGCGTGCCCAGGCCCTCATCGTTGCCTGGAGCTTCTGTGGCCTGCTCGAGGGCCTGGCTGGCTTCGGCGCGCCCGTGGCCATCACCTGTGCCATGCTCGTGACCCTGGGTGTCCCGAAGATCAAGGCCGCCGTCGTGGCCGTCGTCGGCAACGCCATCAACGTTGGCTTTGGTGCCATGGCTATCCCCACGACGACCGCCGGCAGGCTCGGTGGCGCTGAGCCCGTCGTCGTCGCCGGCGACATGGGCCACTGACCTGGATCTTCTGTCTGTTCATTCCCTTCCTGATGCTGTTCATCCTCGACGGCGGACGTGGCGTGCGCCAGCTCTGGCCCCTCGCCCTCGTCGCGGGTGCTGCGGCAGGCGTCGGCCACTTCTTCACCCCCTCCATCTCCTACGAGCTGACCGCGGTCGTCGCCTCGCTCCTCGGCTTCGCCGCCTGCTACGCGTTCCTGCTGGTCTGGGGTCCGACCACCCCCGCGGAGTGTGCAACCAGCGCCGATGAGGCCGACAAGCCCACCGGCTCGCGCATCAGCCTGGCCCTGCTGCCCTACGTCCTCGTCGTCGTCATCATTGCGATCACGAAGCTGGTCAAGCCGATCTCCGCGTTCCTGTCCTCGACGGACGTGAAAGTCCCGTGGCCCGGCGTCTACGGCAAGCTGCTGACCGCCGACGGCTCCCCCCTCCGGGGCGGCGTTCTACACGCTGTCGACTCTCTCTAACCCCGGCACGTGGATCTTCGTCACCGGCATCATCGTCGCCATCGTGTACGGCGTGAACTCCTCGAACGGTCGCTTCCAGACCTCCGTGGGTGAGATGTTCACCGTCCTGCCGCGCACCATCTACTCGCTGCGCATGGCAATCCTGACGATTACCTCCGTCATGGCCCTTGCCTTCGTCATGAACTTCTCGGGCCAGACCACCTCCATCGGTGCCGCCCTGGCGACCACGGGTGCTGCCTTCGCGTTCCTCTCCCCCATCCTGGGCTGGATCGGCACGGCCGTCGCCGGCTCCGCGACCTCGGCGGGCGCGCTCTTCGCGAACCTCCAGTCGACCGCGGCTGCGGGTGCGGGCCTCGACCCGTCCATCCTTCTGGCCGCCAACACCATCGGCGGTGGCATCGGCAAGATCGTGTCCCCGCAGAACCTGGCGATTGCCGCTACCTCCGTCGATTCAGAGGGCTCGGACGCGGAGATCCTCAAGAAGGCTGCTCCCTACTCAATCGGGCTGCTCCTGGTGCTGTGTGTCCTGGTGTTTGTCGCCTCCCAGGGCTGGCTGGGCGCGTACATGCCGCACTAATTCCCGTCATTGTGTGCGGTGGGGCCCGGCAGACGCGCGTCTGCCGGGCCCCACTTATTTGCGTGCACGTTGCGCACGCTTGTAGCCTCGACGCACTGAATGCCGCAACGACGCCCGTTGCATCCCTCCGTCAGGAAGGCCCTCCGATGAAGACTCCTCTCTGCCTGCTTGCTACGCTCACAGCCGTCGCGGCCCTCACCGCCGCCTGCAACCCCTTCGCTTCATTGTCCTCCCGGCAGCGCCTCCCCGAAGATCCCCGATTCGCGGAATTCACCTACAAAACCGATGGGGAGATCAAGGTCCAGGAGCGCACCGATTCCTTCAACATGCGTATGCCCGCCATGGGCGCGACCGAGGGACACGTCGCGGCGGCCAACTTCCCTGAGGGACGCGGACTGCCCTCCCCCGACCACCACTTCTGGGTGACCGGCGTCGCGGCCGTCCCCGCCGACACGATCCGGATGCTCACGGACGGCGCAGACGGGAACAACTCCCTCCTGCCCGGCATCTACCCGGGCCTCTACCAGTACGTGCCGCAGGACTGCCACTTCTACACGGTCCCCTCCGATCACGCGAACGATATTCTCAACACGAAGGCAAACGACATCTACTCCGACTGGGGGTCGTTCACCATCACTGGCTTCGCGGCGTCTGCCGACTGCAACCTCATTATCGTCACCGGTGAGGGCACCACCGGCTGACCGCGCCGCGCCCACGATCACCTGCCCCGGCCTCGTCCATGAACCCTCCATGAACGAGGCCGTAGTTGCTGCGTGTGAGCACGCGACGATAGACAAACGATAAACGCAAGATCACCTTGTTCTAACTCGTGTCCCATAGGTCCTAGATGACCCGTTCGGAGGCAGTTTTCAACAGATTATTTATCCCGACTTTTCCGCGAAATCACGCCATTTTCGCGAGGCCCCACCGAAGACCCCTCACAATTGGCATCCCGGGACCTCCGACCCACGTCATACTAATGGGCGACAGCACCCACGAGGAAGGATCCCCAGTGCGTATCGCTCTCTTTTCCACTTGCCTGGCAGACGTTATGTTCCCCCAGGCCGCCCAGGCGACGGTCACCTGCTCGAGCGCCTCGGCCACGAAGTCGTCTTCCCTGAAGACCAGGTGTGCTGCGGACAGATGCACGCCAACACCGGCTACTTCGAAGACGCAGCCAAGATCACCCGCAACCACGTCAAGACCTTCGAGCCCGTGCTCGACGGTCAGTGGGACGCCATCGTCGTCCCCTCCGGCTCCTGCACCGGTGCAGTGCGCCACGAGCAGAAGGTCGTCGCCGAGCACGTGGGCGACGATAAGCTGGCCAAGAAGTCCCAGCTCATCGCCCGCCACACCTACGACCTGACCGAGCTCCTCACCGACGTTCTCGGCCTGGAGGATGTGGGCGCCTACTTCCCCCACACCGTCACCTACCACCCGACGTGCCACTCGCTGCGTATCGCCAAGGTCGGCGATCGCCCCTACCGCCTCCTGCGCGCCGTCGAGGGCCTGACCCTCGTCGACCTGCCCGACGCCGAGGTCTGCTGCGGTTTCGGTGGCACCTTCGCCATGAAGAACTCCGAGACCTCCACCTCCATGCTCGCGGACAAAGTCACCAACGTCATGTCCACGCGCGCCGAAGTCCTCGTCATGGGCGACTACTCCTGCCTCATGCACGTCGGTGGCGGCCTCTCCCGCCTCAACTCGGGCATCCGCCCGATGCACCTCGCCGAAATCCTGGCTTCCACCAAGGACCAGCCCTTCGAGGGCAACATCTCCTTCGCACCCGAAAGCGCACAGGTGATCTGACATGACCGCAACGTTCATCGGAATGCCCTCCGCCCCCGACTCGCACACCGGCGGCTGGCGCACCACCGTCACTATCCCCGAGGACACCCTCCGCTGGGGCACGACCTTCCCGGAAGGCGCCCACAAGACACTGGCCAACACCCAGATGCGCCGCAACCTGGGCCACGCCACCCGCACGATCCGCACCAAGCGCGCCCAGCGCGTCGCGGAGATGCCGGACTGGGAGAAGCTGCGCAGCGCCGCCGAAGCCGTCAAGTTCGAGGTCGCTTCGCGCATGCCCGAGCTGCTCGAGGAGTTCGAGCGCAACGTGACCGCCCGCGGCGGCATCGTCCACTGGGCACGCGACAAGCACGAGGCCAACCGCATCGTCGCGGACATCATCAAGTCCAAGGGCGTCACCGAGGTCGTCAAGGTCAAGTCCATGGCCACCCAGGAGACCAACCTCAACGAGTACCTGAAGGACCAGGGCATCAGCGCTCGCGAGACCGACCTCGCCGAGATGATCGTCCAGCTGGCCGACGACATGCCCAGCCACATCGTGGTCCCCGCGATCCACCGCAACCGCTCCGAGGTCCGCGGTATCTTCCTGGATCGCATGGAGGACGCGCCCCGCGACCTCTCCGACGACCCGACCGAGCTGACGGCCGCCGCCCGCGCCCACCTGCGCAAGAAGTTCCTGCACGCCAAGGTCGCCGTGTCCGGCACGAACATGGGTATCGCGGAAACCGGCACCGTCTCCATCTTCGAGTCCGAGGGCAACGGTCGCATGTGCCTGACCCTACCCGACACGCTCATCACTCTGATGGGCATCGAGAAGCTGGTCCCCCGCTTCCAGGACGTGGAGATCTTCTCCCAGCTGCTCTCCCCCGCTCCGCGACCGGCGAGCGCATGAACCCCTACACCTCGATGTGGACGGGCGTCACCCCCGGCGACGGCCCCCAGGAGTTCCACCTGATCCTCATGGATAACGGCCGCACCAAGGTCCTCACCGACCCGATCGGCCGCCAGGCCCTCGCCTGCATTCGCTGCGGCTCGTGCATGAACATCTGCCCGGTCTACCAGCACACCTCCGGTCACGCCTACGGTTCCGTCTACCCGGGTCCCATCGGCGCGATCCTGACCCCCCAGCTGACCCAGGGCCTCGCCGAGGACGATCCGGTGCACACCCTGCCTTTCGCTTCCTCCCTGTGTGGCGCGTGCGGCGAGGTTTGCCCCGTCAAGATCGACATCCCGACGATCCTCATCCACATGCGTGCACGCACGGTTGATGTTAAGCGCAACCTCGTGCCCGACGTGTGGGACCTCGCGTTGGGCGTTGCCACGCCTGTCATGTCGAACTCGACGCTGTGGAAGATGGCAGGCACCGGCACGAAGGCCACCCGCCTGTTCGCCAAGAAGGGTGCCATCGGCGCACTGCCGTTCCCGGCCTCGCTGTGGACGCGCGCACGCGACCTGCCGGTCGCCCCGAAGGAGACCTTCCGTCAGTGGTGGAAGCGCACCCACAAGGATTCCGACGCCAATGCGCCGCGCACGGACCGTCCCGCTACGGGACTCCCGCTCGCTTCCGAACACGGCATGACCACCAACACGACCCCGAAGGAGGCGTGACATGAGCACCACCACCATGGACGCAAAGACCGCGATCCTGGCTCGCGCACGCGACGCCATCTCCCGTTCCCAGCAGGGCCGTCCCGCGCGCCCGATCCCCCGCGACTACATCCGTTCCACCGAGCACGCGCCCGGTTCGCAGGCCGTCATCGACGAAATGATCGAAAAGCTTGAGGACTACTCGGCAAAGGTCGTCGTGGTCTCCAAGGAGTCCGAGGTCGCCGACGCGATCTCGACCTTCCTGGCCGACCAGAAGGCTACCTCCGTCGTCGTGCCGACCGGCCTGGACGAGGCATTTAAGAAGGCCGCCGCCCGCGACGGCCGCACGGTCCGTGAGGATAGCCGTGAGCAGGCCATCCCGACGCTGGAGCTGGATGAGATCGACGCGGTCGTCACGCGCTGCCGTGTTGCTATCTCTATCTCCGGCACCATCGTTCTCGACGGTGAGCCCGACCAGGGGCGACGCGCGATCTCGCTCGTGCCCGACACCCACATCGTCGTCCTCAAGGCCGCCGACATCGTCCCCACGGTCCCCCAGGCGGTGGACATCCTCGGTAAGAACCCGACCCGTCCCATGACCTGGATCGCCGGTGGCTCGGCGACCTCCGACATCGAGCTGGTCCGCGTCAACGGCGTGCATGGTCCCCGCTTCCTGCGAGTCGTCATCGTCAAGTGATCTGATCACAGTACAGCGGTGCCCGGCTGCTTCACGGCAGCCGGGCACCGCGTTATGCCTTCTTCGTGAGCTGTTCTGTCCCGGGGCATAGCAGCTCGGCCCTATGGGCGGCACACCCTAAGCTCCTCAATGCGCAGCCGGGTCCTACGGGTGACACCGCAAACCACGAATTCGCAGCTGAGCCCACCAGGTCGAAGCGTCCCGGGGATCATAGACAGTGTCGCGGGCCGACGTCCACACACAGGAGTTCGCCTTACGCGCTTCATAAACCATAAGTCGCATGCAATTCGGGTGCCCGAACTTTCTGCAGCACCTCAAAACGTTGCAATTCCAACGATACGATTTCAATGTTTGAAATGTTCACACGGGAATTGCATGCAACATTTCTGAGGACCACAACACGAGGCCGCAAAGAACCCCAGCAGAAGGCAACTCCCAGAAGACACCCCCCGTCCCCGGCAACCGCCAAAACTGCCAGAAGCACGGGGGCACTGCACCCGATCAGGGGCACTACACCCGATCAGAAGAGGTGCATTGCCTACGGATCGGGTGTAGCACCCCAACACACAAGAATAAACGCGGAACTGGCAAACCGAGTCACTCCTGGCCCACAACCAGCCCGGGCGCAGGACGCCGAGCCAGTAATGATGACCCCGTCAGCGTAGGTAGCGTCCCGTCACCGAGGCCTCGTTATCCACGATATCGCTCGGAGTGCCCTGTGCGACGATGCGACCGCCTTCGATGCCGCCGCCCGGGCCCATATCAATGACCCAGTCAGCGCAACGGATCAGGTCCAGGTCGTGCTCGATGACGAGGACGCTCGCTCCACGCTCAATGAGGTGCTGGAGCACGTTCAGGAGGACCTGCACATCATCCGGGTGCAGACCGATCGTCGGCTCGTCGAAGACGAAGAGAGTGCCCTCCTGGCGCCTCCCCATTTCGGAGGCAAGCTTGAGGCGCTGGGCCTCGCCACCTGACAGGGCGGGAGTGGCTTCCCCCAGCGTCAGGTATCCCAGGCCGAGGCCGGCCAGGGTCTCGAGGAGGGCGCCTGCTTTCTTCAGCCCACGCACGGCCACCCGGGCCTCGTCCACGCTCATCGCCAGAATGTCCGGCAACGAGAGGCCATCACGGCGGATCTGCGACGCCTGCGCGCCGTAGCGACTCCCTCGACAATCTGTGCACTCAATGTCCACGTCGGGCAAAAATTGCACATCCAGGGTGATCTGTCCGGTCCCGTCACACGTGGGGCAGCGCAGCGAACCCGTGTTGTACGAGAAGGCACCTGGCTTCAACCCGGCTGCCTGTGCCTCCTCGGTACGCGCAAACGCCCGGCGTAGCTCATCCAGGACACCGGAGTACGTGGCCACGGTCGAGCGCACGTTCACTCCGATCGGCGTCGCGTCGATCAAGTTCACCCGTGAGATACCGGCGGCGTCCACGTCGCGCACGTGCGCGGGTAAAGGCTCACCAGCAAGGCGCGCACGCAGCGCGGGAACCAGCGACTCAAGGACGAGTGTCGTCTTACCCGACCCACTGACGCCCGTGACGGCCGTCAACGAACCCAGCGGAATATCCACGCTCAGGGGCCGCACCGTGTGGATCTGGTCGGTTTCCAGGTGAAGCGCACCGCGCCCATCGATATCCGCGCCCTGATCCGACTCCCCCGCCGCACGCTCAACCCGACGGACCCCAGCCATGTACGGGCCGATGCGGGACGCGGGGGCGTGGGAGGCCTCGTTGATGGGGCCCTGGAAGATGACGCGACCACCGTCCGCTCCCGCTCCGGGTCCGATCTCGATCAGGTGATCCGCGGCTGCGAGGACACGTGTGTCGTGGTCGACAACGACAGCGGAATTCCCATCGGCGATGAGCTGACGGATGATCGTCAGGACACCGTCAACGTTGGAGGGGTGCAGGCCGATGGTCGGCTCGTCGAGCACGTAGAGGACGCCGGTCGTCCGGTTGCGTACGGCACGGGCGAGCTGCACGCGCTGGCGCTCGCCGTTGGACAGCGTCGAGGACGCGCGGTCGAGAGACAGGTAGGACAGGCCGAGCTGCACGAGGCGATCCATCGGCTCGGTCATCTCCTCGACGATGACGCGGGCCATGGGAGCTACCTCATCCGGAACGAGGCCGGGGACGCGCTGGACCCACTCGCGCAGCTCCGTGAGCGTCAGGCGAGAGGCCTCGCCCAGGTCGATACCCTCGATCAGCGTGGAGCGTACACGTTCCCCCAGGCGCGTGCCGTCGCACGCCGGGCATGTGCGGGTGATGAGGTACTTGTCAACGCGGGCGAGGGCCTTCTCGTCTTTCGCCTTCGACAAGGCGTTTTTCGACCGTGGCGACCGCGTTGAAGTAGGTGAAGTCCAGCTCCGTGCCACCGGTCTTGGTGGCGACGACGATGTGACGTTTCTCGGCGGGTCCCTCGTAGATGATCGTCTTCTCCGCATCGCTCAGGTCCCGGAAGGGCACGTTCGTGCGCACGCCCATTTCGCGGGCGACGTCTTTCATGAGCTTCCACATGAGGGACCCCCACGGGGAAACCGCGCCCTCGTCAATAGTGAGGGATTCATCGGGCACGAGGGATGCTCGGTTGACGACGCGCTGGACGCCCGTCCCCTCACACACCGGGCACGCACCGCCCGAGTTGAAGGCCATCTCCTCCGCACCGAGGCCGTAGAAGGAGTCCGCACACTGCGGGCACGTGAGAGGAACCTCTAGGGCGACGTTTCGCGAGGGAGGGACGCGGTGCCCGTTCGGACACAGGTAGGAGCCAACGCGTGAGAACAGGAGGCGCAGATGGTTGAGGAGTTCCGTCGCCGTGCCGAAAGTGGAGCGCACGTCGGGCACGCCGGGGCGCTGGCGCAACGCGAGCGCGGCAGGTACGTGCGCCACCTCGTCCACCGAGGCCTTGGCTGCCTGGGAGATACGCCTGCGCGTGTAGGTCGCCAGGGACTCCAGGTAACGCCGTGAACCCTCCGCGTAGAGCGTGCCCAGGGCCAAGGAGGACTTGCCCGACCCGGATACGCCCGCGACCGCAACGAAGGCGTTCAGGGGAACGTCAACGTCCACGTTCTTCAGGTTGTGGACACGGGCACCGCGCACGCGGATGACGCTGGGCATATCAGAAGCCGAGGCGCCCCAGCATCTTCGGGTCGGACTGCCAGTCCTTCGCGGTGCGCACGTGCAGGTCCAGGTAGACGCGGCGGCCCAGCAGCTCCTCGATGTGGGCGCGGGACTGGGTTCCGATCTGCTTGAGGCGCGAACCCTTGCGGCCGATGATGATGGCCTTCTGGGAGTCGCGTTCCACGTACACGTTCACGTGAATGTCGAGCATGGGCGGGCGGTCGTCGCCCTCGCGGCGGGGGCGCTCAATGATCTCCTCGACCTGGACGGCCAGGGAGTGCGGCAGCTCGTCGCGCACGCCTTCGAGGGCGGCCTCGCGGATGAACTCCGCAATGAGGGTGTCGCGAGACTCGTCGGTAACGTCGCCCTCGGGGTAGAGCGGCGGCGACAACGGCACCGTCTGCGCGAGGACCTCGCGCAGGTGGTCGATGCCCTTGCCTTCCACGGAAGAGACCGGCACGATGGCGGCCCACTCCCCCCCAGCTTCTCGATGGACAGGAGGTGCTTCATGACGCGCTCGCGCGGCACGGCGTCGCACTTGGTCGCGACGGCGATGATCGGGCGCTTGACGGAGCGCAGCTCGCGGGCGATGAACTGGTCACCGGGACCGATGCGCTGGTCGGCGGGCAGACAGAAGAGCACGACGTCAACCTCGGAGAGGGCCTCGCGCACCATGTCGTTGAGGCGCTTGCCCAGCAGCGTACGCGGCCGGTGGTATCCGGGGGTGTCCACGAGGACCAGCTGGTAGCCCTCCCCGTGCACGACGCCGCGGATGTTGTGGCGCGTGGTTTCAGGGCGTCCGGACGTGATTGCGATCTTGCGTCCGACCAGCGCGTTCGTCAGTGTCGACTTGCCGACGTTGGGGCGCCCGACAATCGAGACGAAGCCAGCGCGGAAGTCCTCCGGGAAGTCCGGCATCTCGATGGTCGCTGCCGCGTCCTCGCGCAGGGACGCGAGCGAGGTCAGCGCCTCGAAGGCATCGAGATCGGCGTCCTCCTCGTCCTGAAGGCCCTCGAGGTCGTCGTAGTCCTCGTCCTCCTCAAAGTCCTCAGAGCCGTCAGAGTCCTCAGATTCCTCGGAGTCCGCGTCGTCGCCGGACTCAGCCCCGGCCTCGTCCGAGGTTTCGCCGAGGCCTGCCTCGATCTGGGCGCGAGCGTCGGCTTCCGGGTCGGCGGCGTCGGGAGCCACCTCGATGCGCGCGTCCCCGAAGGCATTGGGGCCGGCCATGAGTTCGTCGTCGGAGGGGAATCGCATGTCAGTTGTCCTTGTCGTCGGCGGGGTTGTGGTCGGTGATGAGTTGGGCGTCGGGGTCGAGGCGGCACAGGATCGTGGAGACTTGGCGGCGGCGTCCGCGCGCTTCTTCCGCCGTCATCATGACGCCGGCGAGGGTGCCGGTCGCGCCGGGCAGGGGAACCCGCCCAATCGCCTTGGCGAGGAGGCCGCCGACGGAGTCGACGTCCTCGTCTTCGATATCGCGGCCGAGGAGTTCTCCCAGCTCGGAGATCGGGTAGCGTGCGGGCACGCGCCAGATGCCTGGCTCCGTTTCCTCGGGTTCAATGGAGTGGCGGTCGTGTTCGTCGGTGAGTTCGCCGACGACCTCCTCAAAGGATGTCCTCGAGGGTGACCAGGCCCGCGACGCCGCCGTATTCGTCGATGACGATGGCCATATGGAAGCGCTCGGCTTGCATTTGGCGCAGCATGTCGTCCGCGGGCTTCATTTCGACGGCGTACTCGGCGGGGCGCATCATTTGCTCGGCGCGCAGGTCCAGGTGGCCGCCGGTGGCTTCCCAGCGGGAGACCAGGTCTTTGAAGAACAGGATGCCTCGGATGTCGTCCACGTCGTCGCCGACGACGGGGATGCGCGAGAATCCGGAGCGCACAAAGAGGCGCAGGGCGGAGGGCGCGGGCGTGCCCGCGTCGATGGTCACCATGTCGGTGCGCGGCACCATGACCTCGCGCACGAGCGTGTGCCCCAGGTCCAGGACGGATCGGACCATGTCGCGGTCCTCTTCCTCGAAGCTTTCGGGTTCGCCGACCTCGTCGACGATTTCGCGCAGGTCGGAGATCAGTTCGGCGCGCGCCTGCGCTTCGGTGGGTTCGTGGGCGGGGCGTGAAGAGCGCAGACGGGGTCAGCAGCGGGTCCGCGACGTGGCTGAGGCGCGCGAGGCGATCAGCCAGCCCGGTCCCGACCAACGCGATTCCTTCGGGGTTGCGCGCGCCCCACTGGGCGGGCAGGAAGGAGACGAAAATCAGCTGGATCACTGCGATGACGGACACCGCGATGAGGGCGATCGCCCACCAGGGCAGGCGCGTGTCCACCAGGACGATGGTGCCCGTGACGGCGTAGACGACCTGCCAGAACGTACGGAAAGCGCGCAGCGACAGCAGGGTGCGCCGACGGTGTTCGACGAGCCCGTAGAGGATGCGCGCGTTCCTATGCTCTTCCTCGATGAGGTCTTCGACGCCGGCGAGGGTCAGGCGCTGGATCGCCTGCTCGACGCTCTGCGCGAACGACGCCGAGGCCAGGGCGATGATCGCGAGGATCAGGAGCGCGACGGAGGGCACGTTCAGGGCCGACGAGGCCGGGGTCGCCTCCACGGGAACAGTGAGGGTCATCGGGTGGCCAGGAAGGTCAGCAGAAGCTTGCGCTGGAGGGCAAACATAATCTCGCGCTCGGCGTCGGTCGCGTGATCGTAGCCGAGAAGGTGCAGCATGCCATGCGTGGCCAGGAGCAGCATTTCTTCGGCGGCGCTGTGGCCGGATTCCGCGGCCTGGCGGGAGGCGATCGCCGGGCAAATGCAGATGTCGCCGAGCATACCGGGAGGCGTGGGGTGATCCGCCGTGCCGGGGCGCAGCTCGTCCATGGGGAAGCTCATGACGTCGGTGGGGCCGGGCAGGTCCAGCCAGCGCACGTGCAGGTCTTCCATCGGCTCAGGCTCGATGAAGATGATGTTGACTTCCGCGTCGGAGCTGACGTGCATCTGGTCGAGCACGTAGTCGGCCAGGGCGGAAAACTCGGCTTCGTTGATCTCGTAGTCGGTCTCGTTGATGACCTCGGTCATGACGTGTACTCCCTGCGTGCGGTGTTGTGGCTGCGGGTGCGTGCGTGACGCGCGGCATTTCGATCGTCGAAACGCTGGTAGGCGTCGATGATGGCGCCGACCAGCTCGTGGCGCACGACGTCAGCGCTGGTCAGGCGGCAGAATTCGATGTCGTCGATGTCGCCCAGGATGTTTTCGACGACGGACAGTCCGGAGGTCTGACTGCCCGGCAGGTCGACCTGCGAGGCGTCGCCCGTGACGACGACCTTGGAGCCGAAGCCCAGGCGCGTGAGGAACATTTCATCTGGCCGACCGTCGTGTTTTGGGCTTCGTCCAGGATGATGAAGGAGTCGTTGAGGGTGCGGCCGCGCATGTAGGCCAGGGGTGCGACCTCGATGGTGCCGGCGGCCATGAGCTTGGGCAGGGCCTCGGGGTCGAGCATGTCACCCAGGGCGTCGTAGAGGGGACGCAGGTAGGGGTCGATCTTGTCGGTGAGGGAGCCGGGCAGGAAGCCCAGGTTTTCCCCGGCCTCGACGGCGGGACGGGTCAGGACGATGCGGCGCACCTCGCCGGAGAGGAGGCGGCGCACGGCCTGGGCCATCGCCAGGTAGGTTTTGCCCGTGCCCGCGGGGCCGATGCCGAAGACGACGGTGGCGCGGTCGATGGCGTCCGTGTAGGCCTTCTGGCCGGGGGTCTTGGGGCGGATCGAGCGGCCGCGCGCGGAGAGGATCTCCTCTGTGGGGGCTTCGCCCGAGGTGAGGCGTCCAAGCAGCCCGATGGCCTGTTCGACGGCGGTGGCATCCAACGCGGTGCCGCGTCGGGCCATGCCGATGAGTTCCTCGAGAGTCCGGCGGCCACGTCGATGTCCGCCTGGGTGCCGGCCAGGGAGATGTCGCGCCCGGTCACGAGGAAGCGGACGTGCGGGAAGCCGCGTTCGAGCGCGAAGCACCTGGTCTGCGATTCCGAGGACCACAATCGGGTCCATGTCTGCGGGGATGGTGACGCGCCCCGTGGTGTGTGCGAGGGTGGCCGCCGCGAGCGTCGGCGCAGTGTTCTCCATAGTCATACTGCGCTCTATTTTACGCGCAATACCCACAGTCCAGGTAGCGCGCCGCCCACGAGAGCAGTGACCCCGGACGCATCGGGACCGGTTGGGTGGTGGTCCCGGATGCGTGTGTTATCCCGGAGAACGCACAATAAAGCCATGCCCACCCTCGAAGAGCTTGTTTCCAACCCGCCGGAGCTGCCGGTCACGCGCGCGCTGGGCGATATCGCGGCGGCGACGCGACCGGGCGGCTGCGCGGTGGTGACCGCTCCCCCGGGCACGGGTAAGACGACGCTGCTGCCGCCCGCTGTCGCGGTTGCGTTGGAGGGGCACGAGGCCTCGGCCGGGCGGGTGCTCGTCACCCAGCCGCGCAGGGTGGCCGCGCGCGCCGCAGCCCGCCGGATCGCCCGTCTGCTCGGCGAGGAGGTCGGCGGGCAGGTTGGCTATTCGGTGCGCGGGGATTCGAGGGTCAGCGAGCGCACGCGCGTGGAGATGGTGACGCCGGGCGTGGCGTTGCGCCGTCTGCAGCGTGACCCGGAGCTGCCGGGCGTCGTGGGACTCGTCATCGACGAGTTCCACGAGCGCGACCTGGACACGGACCTGACAATGGCCTTCGCTCTGGATGCGCGTTCGGCGCTGCGCGAGGACCTGTTTATTGCTCTGACATCGGCGACGCTGGAGGCCTCGCGCACGGTCTCTTGGCTGCGTGAGGCGACCGGCGAAGAACCCGCGCTCGTGGATATTCCGGGCGATATTTTTCCGTTGGAGCTGCGTTACGCTCCCCCGCCGCGCGGCGTCGAGGCCGTGGGCGCGATCGGGAATGAGCGCGTGGGTGTGCGCCGCGAGTACCTGGCGCACGTGGCGCGCACGGTCGAGGACACGGTCGCTGCCACCGAGGGGTCGGTCCTGGTGTTCCTGCCGGGGGTCGGAGAGATCGAGGCTGTGCGCGGCGCGCTGAGCGTCCCCGGCGTCGAGGTTCTGACGTTGCACGGCCAGCTGGGTGCCGCCGAGCAGGACCGAGCGCTCTCCCCCACCGATCAGCGCCGCGTGATCCTCTCCACCTCGATTGCCGAGTCGTCGCTGACGGTTCCGGGGGGTGTCCGTCGTGGTCGACGCTGGTCTGGCCCGCGAGCCGCGCTTCGACGCGGGGCGCTCGTTGTCTTCGCTGGTGACGGTCCCCGCTTCGCTCGCTCGCTTGGAACAGCGTGCGGGCCGCGCCGCGCGCACTGGGCCGGGCATCACCGTGCGCGTCATGGACCCTGTGGACGTGGCGCGCAGGCCCGCCCAGTCCGCGCCGGGCATCGCCACGCAGGATCTGACGGACGCGCGCTTGCAGGTGGCAGCGTGGGGCACGCCGGTGGAGGACCTCGCCTTGCTCGATGCTCCCCCCGCGGGTACGTGGCAGGCCGCCGGGGAGCGTTTGTCCTCCCTGGGTGCCATCGACGAGGCCGGGGCCGCGACCGCTCTGGGCCGCACTTTGGCGTCGCTGCCGTTGGACCCGCCCCTGGGTAGGGCCCTTCTGGCTGCGAGTGCTCTCCTGGGGGCGTCGAAGGCGGCGTACTTCGTGGCCTTGTTGTCGGAGGATGTGCGCGCACCAAGTGCCGACCTGGGAGGTGTGGAGCGCCGATTTGGGCGCGGAGGAGACGCGGGAGTCGGCCGCGCCCAGGCGGCGCGCGTCAAGGAAACGGAGGCTCGCCTGAAACGCCTGGCGTCCAGGCTGGCAGACAGGGAGTTGGTGGGACTTGACCTGCCCGGCGCTGATGCCCCCGACGCGACGCTCGGCACCGCGCGAGGCACGGGCGGCTCCGGGGCGACGCGGCGGGGTGCGCGCACCCGCGAGGACGAGCTGGCCCTGACCTGTGCGCTCGCCTACCCGCAGTGGATCGCGCGGCGTCGCCCGGCCTCGTCCGCGTACATTCTGGCGGGCGGCGTGGGCGGCGAACTGCCCGACGGTTCTCCCCTGGAGGGCCAGGAGTGGCTGGCGGTGGCCTCCATTGACCGCGCCCCGACCTCGCGCCACGCACGCATCCTCGCGGCCGTCCCGCTGAGCGAGGGGGACGCGCTGGCGGCGGGCACGGCTCTCCTCGTCACCCGCACGGACGCGTCGATCGACAAGGGCGTGCTGCGCGCGACGTGCACGCGCAGCCTCGGCGCGATCCCCTTGTCTTCCTCCCCCGCCCGCGCCCTGAGCGACGAGGAAGCGACCGCGCTGGTGGCCCAGCATCTGGCCTCCCGCGGACTCGGCGAACTCGACTGGGGGAAGGAGGCCTCGTCCCTGAGGGAGCGCATGCGCGCGCTGCATGAGGTCTTCAGCGAGCCGTGGCCGGACGTGTCGGACGAGGCCTTGGCGGGCAGCGCGCGCCAGTGGCTGGCTCCGTGGGGGCGACGCCTCGCGTCAGGCGCTCCCCTGTCGCAGGTGTCGATGCTGGACGTGTTGCGCTCGCTGCTGCCGTGGCCCCAGGCGGCACGCCTGGATGAGCTGGCACCCGACAAGCTACCGATTCCTTCCGGCGGGACACGGCCGATTGACTGGAGCGGTGCACACCCGGTGCTCACCCTGCGCGTGCAGCAGGCCTTCGGGTGGACGGACACACCGCGCCTGCTGGACGGGCGCGTCCCCCTGGTCCTGCACCTGACGGACCCAGCGGGTCGGCCCGCGGCGGTCACCTCGGACCTGACGTCGTTTTGGGCGGGACCCTATCGGGACGTGCGCGCGCAGCTGCGCGGGCGCTACCCCAAGCACCCGTGGCCAGAGGACCCGCTGCACGCGGAGCCGACGAACCGGGCCAAGCGGCGGAGCTAGTGGGAAGTGCCAGTCCAATGCAAACGGATCGTTGCAACCGCATCCGTGGGTTTGGAATCATTCAACGCGGCGAAAACACCTGCAACCCGCAATCGTGCGCAGCTTCGCGCATACGGTCGTCGTAGGTAACGATTCCGTCTAATTCACTGCCCAGCTCGAGGGCTGAGGCCAAGTGTATGGCGTCGAGGCTGCGTAAGAAGGGATGCGGCAGGGAACCCGCCTGATTGTATGTTTCCGTGTCCAGTGTGAGGATGTCAAAGATCCCCACGGTCTCGGCCACAATTGCGGGGTCCAGCTGCTGACGAATCGCGACGCGACCAATCTCCGTGCGGGATAGATCGCACGTGAAATAGATGTTCGGCTCGCTGTTCATGAAGCGATGCAGGGCAGCAGTCTCAGCCTCATCACGCATAAGCTTAACGATGGCGGACGTGTCGAAATAGAGAAGCATCAGTAACGTTCCTCGTTGCGCATCTGCGCCAGAACGTCGGAGAGCGACTCCCCCTGCGTCGGCACGGGGAGTTTCGTACGTGATCGCGTTGCGGGCGCGATACGCCCCTGCGCCCGCAACTGCTCAATCTTGCTGGGGCGCGTCGCCGTCATCTGCGCGACCGGGCGGCCGCGATCAGTGATGGTAATGACCTCGCCGGCGGCGGCCCTGGCCACCACTTGGGAGGCGTTTTGACGCAGTTCCCGAATACCAACGGACTCCATGTGCTACATGGTAGCACATGGAGCCTGGTGACAAACTTCGTCAGTCCTGCAGTTTGCCGACGATGCCCCGCCCGTCAGGGAGGTTTTTGGACGGCATCTGGTAGGTGTCGAGGTCCGCCATGGCGGGACGCTCGAGCCCCAAGTCGCGCAACTGCTGGTACGTCGACATGCGCACAGGACCAAGCTCGGCGACAGGCTGGCCTTCTTGTGTGAGCGTGACGACTTCCCCGGATGAGGCCCGCGCGAGCGCGGCTCCTACATCCTCTTTGAAATCACCAATTTCTAGAGCCCTCATGGCTCTATTCAAGCATGACAGAGGCACTTTCAACGACCGGCAGGCCACACTATGACACAGCGCTCCCATACAACAGCCAATCGACTGGTATCTCGCCGTTTGAGAGTGAAAAGCGACACGCCCGTGATGTTCACCCTGTGGAATAGATCCGCCACCCAGTCGTTCTGATAAGTATCACCTCACTAACTGAAGGAGAAACATGTCCACGAACGCAATCGAGACCGTCGACCTGCTGGTTGTTGGCGGCGGCAAGGCCGGCAAGTCTCTCGCGATGGAGCGCGCGAAGGCGGGCTGGAAAGTCGCCATGGTGGAGCGGCGTTTCGTCGGCGGCACCTGCATTAACGTGGCGTGTATCCCCACGAAGTCGCTGGTCAACTCGGCTCGTCGCCTGAGCGATGCCCGCACGGACGAGGCCTTCGGCATCGTCGGCACCGAGGGTGCGCGCGTGGACCTGGCTAAGCTCCGCGCCCACAAGGAGGGCATCGTGGGTGCCATGGTGGCCGCGCACGAGAAGATGTTCGCGGCCCCCGGCTTGGATTTCATTCGCGGCGAGGCTCGTTTCACGGGCGAGCGCACAGTGACCATCGCGCTGGAGGAGGGCGGCGAGCGCACGATCCGCGGCGAGCGCGTCCTCATCAACCTGGGTTCGCGCCCGGCGCGTCCCGCGATCCCCGGCCTATGGGAGTCTGGCGCGTGGACGAACGAGGAGATCCTGCGCCTGGAGGAGCTGCCCTCCTCCCTGGCGGTCATCGGTGCCAGCTACATCGGCGTGGAGTTCGCATCGATGATGGCGACCTTCGGCGTGGACGTCACGCTCATCTCCTCGGGTGATCACGTGCTGCCTCGCGAGGACGAGGACGCCGCCCGCGTCGTTGAGGCTGGCCTGACGGCTGCCGGCGTGCACATCGTGCGCGGCCGCGCGGCATCGGCCTCGCGCAAAGGCAACACGACGACGCTGACGCTCACGGATGGCTCCACGGTGTCCGCTGAGGCGGTCCTGGTGGCCGTGGGTCGCGTTCCCAACACGGACGGCATCGGCCTGGACGAGGCCGGGGTTGAGTTGACGGATCGCGGTTTCGTCGCGGTGGATGAGCACCTGCGCACGTCCGCGGAGGGCGTGTGGGCGGCCGGCGACTGCGCGGGCACCCCCATGTTCACGCACGCTTCCTGGTCGGACTTCCGTATCATCCGCGCGCAGCTTTCCGGCACGTCACCGGACGATCCGACGACCACCACGAAGGGCCGCACGATCCCCTACGCCGTGTTTGCCACCCCCGAGCTGGCCCGCATCGGCCTGTCCGAGGGCGAGGCACGCGCGGCCGGCCTCGACGTACGTACCGCGAAGGTTCCGACGGCCGCGATTCCGCGCGCCAAGACGCTGCGTTACGCAGGCAAGGGCTTCTGGAAGGCCGTCGTGGACGCGAACACGCACCAGATCCTGGGCGCGACGCTGATCGGCCCGAACGTCTCCGAGGTGATTACCGCCGTACAGCTCGCGATGGCCGGTGGCCTGACCTACGAGCAGCTCCGCTTCCTCCCGGTCGCGCACCCGACCATGGCGGAGGGCCTGCAGGTCCTCTTCGATTCGCTGGGCTGACACACCGGAACGATGCTAGGGCGCTTCGAGTGCCCGAAGCCCCTTTCTCGCTCTGGAACATATGAGCGGGCGGGTCCGAACCATACGTTCGGACCCGCCCGCTTTCTCATGCTCTCAGGAGAGCGCGAGGACGCGTGACCGGGGAAGGGGCCACGGCCTCGTCAGTGGCGGCTCAGCGGCGCAAGGCACCCGACTTGTCGAAGGTGTACCACGTACCGTCGATCTGGACGCGCCCGGTCACCATCTGGCCGGACTCGTTCAGGTAGTACCAGGTGCCACCGTCGTTGACCCAGCCGGTCGCCATCGCGCCCGACTCCTGGAAGTAGTACCAGGAGTCGCCGATCTTCGTCCAGCCCGTGGCCATCTTTCCGGAGTCCGCCAGGTAGAACCAGGAGCCGCGCACCTGCGTCCACCCCGTCGTCATCACGCCGGAGTTGTCCATGTAGTACCAGGCGTCGGCGACCTTGGTCCAGCCGGTCGCAATGCGGCCGGAGGTACCCAGCCAGTGCCACGCACCGTCGTAGGAGACCCAGCCGGTGCCCAGGATGCCGTTCTCGTCGAAGTAGTAGCTGTCCGCGCCGATGGCGAGCGGACCCTTCGCGCACGTCGAGTCCTTGTAGCAGTACTTCCAACCGGCGGGGTCGTTCACCCACGCGCCGCCTCGTGGGCGGATGCATCGACGTGGAAGTGGACGGCGTCCGCGACATCGTCATCGGCGCGCTCGTCCTTGTTGCGGCCCTCCGCGGTCACGGTGACCGAGGCGAAGGGCTCGTCGGCGGGCAGCTTGCTGGTGTCGTAGGGGCCGCCGAGGAGGACGACCTGGTTGCCGGTGAACTCGCCGGTGCCCTCAACCGTCACGGGATCCTGATCCTCGACCTTCATGGTGGCCGTGGTGACCGGGCCGGTGACCGTGGTGCGCACGTAGATCATGCCTGCGACGTGGGCGTCGGCCAGCGGACGCCAGTCGGTGCCGCCGTCGTAGGAGTACTCGATGCTACCCATGACGGGCTTGGGCTGATCCTTCAGGACCGCGTCGAGCGCGTTGACCAGGCCCGCGCCGCGGTATTCCTTGCCGTCCGTCGGCTCAGCGAGGCGGTCGTAGGTGTAGCCGGCCTGCTTCTTGACCAGCGCGGTGACCTCATCGGCCGTGTAATCCGGGTGGATCTCCTTGACCAGCGCGGCCACGCCCGCCGCATGCGGGGAGGCCATGGACGTGCCCGACAGGTAGCCGAACGGCGGGTCCTTCTCCCAGGTGGGCATCGTGGACCAGATGCGCTGGCCGGGGGCGGCCACGTCGACCGAGTTCTTGCCGTAGTTGGAGAATCCGGCGCGCTCGAGCTTCGCGGTAGCCGGGTCGGCACCGGTCGGCAGCTTCAGCGCGGAGACGGACAGGACCGAATCGCTCAGCATGGCCGGGACGTCGATGCCGCCCGCGACGTTACGCTCGACGGCCGCACCCTCAACGTCGTTGGGGGAATCCTTGTCGATCGTCGGGTTGTCGTGGTCGTCGTCGGAGTTGCCCTCGGAGGCGAGAGTTAACGACGCCGTGCTCCTGAGTAGCGCACCGCGCGCGAGGCCGCTTCGAGGGCCCGCGGCCTGGGAGGCCTCGTTCGGCAACCAGAAGGCGTAGGGGTCCATGTAGTAGCTGGAGTTCGACACGTCGACGTTGTGCTCGGCCGCCCAGTCGAAGGCACAGGCCACGTACTCGGGGTAGAAGGAGCCGGCCTTGTTCGAGGTCTTGATGGCGATCAGGGTCGCGTCGGGTGCCACGCCGTCCACGCCGTACCCGTTGTGCGAGGCCGCGATGGTGCCGGCGACGTGCGTGCCGTGGTAGTGGTCATCCTTCCAGGCCGAAGGGTCCTGGTTGGGGATGCCGTTGACCTGGCAGCCGACCGAGCGTGAGGCGTCGATGCGGTCCTTCAGGTCCTTGTGGTCGGGGTCGATGCCGGTGTCCATGACGGCGACGGTGACTGTCGCGCGGGGCACGTCGACCTTCTGGGCTTCGACCGCGCCGATGGCGGACAGACCCCAGGCGTTGGCGTCGCCCTCGTCGGGGGTGAAGTCATTGAGCTGGGAGTCGGCGGACAGGCCGGTCTCATGCTCGGCGGCGGCCTCGTTGACGGCGTTCGCTTCGGCGTCGGTCTTCGTGGGCTGCTCGGTGCGGACCTCGTCACCCGTGACGGTCTTGTAGCGGGTGGGGCCGATGGAGTCGTAGGAGATGCCCGCGGCCACGAGGCTCTTGCCGAGGTCGGGCGCGTAGGCTGCCTTCACCGACTGGACGAAGAAGGAGTTGAATTCGGGGTACTGGGCCAGGACCACGCCATTTTCCGAGGCCTTGGAGACGGCCGCGTTGAAGTCGTAGCGCGAGGCGGTGGCGGGCAGGTTGACCGCGTAGTTCATGACCTCGTCCTGGGCGCGCGCCTCGGAGGTGATTCCGGCGACGCCTTCTGCGTGGGAAGGCGCTCCGAACGCGGTGAGGGTTAAGCCGACCGTGAGGGCGGCTCCTCCCGCGATGAGGGCCTTCCATGAGCGTTGGTGCATCAGAGTTCCTCGTTTCTGTGCTGCTGTGCTAACGGAGACGCGGCCCCTGGTCAGTCCAGACAACGCGCCATAGTGTCAATCATCTCAAGGTTCCTGACAAACCTCCTAGAGGGGTTTCACATTTTAAGAGAAGTCTTGACCTAATTTGTGGCGGCGGGTAGAGATTTGAGCATTTTTGACGATAGGTGACAGGCCTATAGCAGCTCCCAGCCCCCAAATCCGCAGATGAATCCAACAATACACTAGACAGTTGTTCACCAATTGAAATAAATAGCGGTACTCAAGGCGACTTTCATGCAGGAAAGTCCTTTTACGCAGGCATTGGTTGACTAGGCGCAACACTTGACAGTTGGACATGATCTGTCAGACATTCTATGCTACCGTCAGAGACGACAGTCACACGCAAGTGATGGGAGGCACCGATGCCAGCGTCCGTTTACGTGAGCTTTGACGCGCCCGAAGGGGTGCCAGCCACACCTAGGCGGCTTCACGCTGCCCTGTCAGCAGTGTTGGACTTACCGCCGGGTATCAGCCCGGCCAGGGCTTCCCAGTTCCCAACGCTGGCGCACCGGCCACCGCACGGCGCGGGCAGCGTGAAACCGTATTCACTCGGGGAGCTATGCCACTCAGAATCCACGTTCGGCGTGGAGGTGCGTTTCCTGGATGATCGCCTGGTCGACACGCTGGATGCATGGCTGTCGTGGGGAGGCGTCATGCGCGTGGGCGCAGGCACCGAGGACGACGCGGTGCTGATTGCAACCGAGGGGCAGATCATCAACCAAGCATCCTGGGAGGAGCTGGCGCAGCAGGACCAGGACACCGCGTGGGAGATACGCCTGGTCACGCCGACGACATTTTCATCGAAGGGGCATCACGTTCCGAGCCTGTCTCCGGCGACGATTGCGACGAGCCTGCAGCAGCGCTGGTGGACGTGGAATCGGAGGCTCGCTCCCCCACGCATCGACCGTCATGCCATGGCGAGTGTGCTGGCGACCCAGGATTTCACACACTCATCCATGGTGTCACTGGTGATGCCACGCAACTCGGGCCAGGGCCGCCTTAGCTCACGCCAAATCCCCGCCCACGAGGGCTACCTGCGCATCAGCGGCGTCGAGGGGGGCCGAAGCGACCCGCATCTTCTCGCGCCTCATGGCGCTGTCCGCATACACGAACGTCGGCTCACACACGAGCTTCGGCATGGGCGTCATAGACGCTGTGGCCGCATAACCCCCACTAAGGATCATCATGAGTACATGGAACCCACTAATCACTGATTTTGCCCTTCCCATAGCAGTGACCCTAGTAACACAGTATGCTTCAGTGACACTTCTCCAGAGTTTTACTCGAACCAGAAACTATCTAAGACGAGTCGGAAACGGTTTCACAAAACGGAGAATTCTCATCATCGGAGACAGTTCAACCGACCGAACACTCACAAAAGATACTCTCGCCTCAAGCAATCTATTCTCTGATAAAAATATCGTTAGCTACAAGACAATCGGAGAAACTGAAAACTGTGGCAGATTCGATCTCTCAATCATAATCTTTAATTATAATGATAACACAAACCAGAATTTCGATAAAGAGCTGACTGATGAAAGTACCGCACAAGCCACACTAGAACTAACATTTGATCAATTAGCCAACAAAACGGGATCACGCATTGTCTACTGCAAAAATTGGATGCACCAACAAGAAGGGCAACCCAACAAGGACGATGCCCTTAAGAAGAAGATCGAGCAAAATACAAATACCACTATTGTCAACAGTTCAGGGCGGCTCTGCGCAGACGTTATTTCGCTTCTAACATTCATTCCACACCACAGGTAGTTCCAGAATGTCACACACTCTCGTCATGCTGCAGACAAACAGCAATCAGCCCTTCATCTTCTCATCTCCCCGCCTGCGCGAGCAGATCGGCGCATCCTTCGAGATCACGCTGCTGTCCAAGTGGGTGAAGGATAAAGCAGAAGAACTCCCTTAATACGAAGACCCTTCCGAGTTCCTTCTGGGTTTCCGACTCATCCGGCAAGGTGATCGTCCGATTCTCTGACGATGAAGGCGACTCAAAGGATTTGGCGAAGCAACTGATCCGAGCGGTCACGCTCCGAGCTCTCACAGATGCCCCCGGCCTCGACGTCACGGGTGTCTTCATTGAAACGTCATCTGGCCCGGTTGATCCGGCGGACCTGAAACGACTCGACCGTGAATTCAGTGAGTACTCGCTGAACCGCCGCCCGGCGGCGGCTCGCTTCCCACAGTTCCCGTTCCTAGAGAGAGCAGACGAATCGGCGCTTCCAGCGGTTGCACCCTTGACAAAGTCAGACACGAATAGGATTTACGCGACCGCGCGTGCAGTGGGAGTTAAGGAATCATACGAGGGGCGTGTCAAGCTCAAGGAACAGGAGAAGCAAGATAACGACGAGGAGTCCCAATCTACGGTTTTGGTTGATTTCAACTCGATCCTGTACACAGCTACGAAGGAAGACGCGAAACCCGACTACAAGCTATCTCTTCCAGCGCGCTTCAAGCGCGCATGGGCACTGCCTGCACGTTTCAAGCAGCTCGACGACGTCTCTGGTCACTTGAAGACTTCCATGGCCGATCTTTATCGCGATCCGACACGCTTGGAAGCGGCCTTTCAGGAGACAGCAGTCGTCGAGCAGGAAATTGTCCAAGAAAGTGAAGCACCCGAGGACTCACAACCAATCCAGGAGACCACTCCCCCCCTCTACTGTCCTCAGTTGGTGTGGTCCATGTTGACGGTAATGGCGTGGGCGTGATCATGCGTGACCTCGGCAGGGCATTCAAGGAGACAAACAACACGCTCGATAAACTCGCTAAAGCCCCGTATCCGAGAGAACCCAACCCGTGCGGCAAGAAACCCCCTCGTGTCTGCCCGAACAACAAGAAGCCGCCTCGGTTCCAGTGGTTCATCATGGAGGTGAACTACCGTCTCGACGGTGTTGTCAAAGCTGCTGTAGCTGCTGCTTGGAGGGACATGGAGGATTACGCACACGGACGCCAGGCTCCTCCGGTTGTCCCGGTGCTTGTCGGAGGCGACGACCTCACCGTCTACGTCGAAGGAAAGTTCGCGCTTCCGTTCGCGGAGGCCTACATCCGCCATTACGAGGACCTAACGGAGAAGGACGAACTTCTGAAACAACTTGCCGTCGTCGCCGGTGCGAAGAAAGCGGGTCCCCTGACGGCCTCGGCGGGCGTGGCCATCGTGGGACGTAACTTCCCATTCCACATCGCCTACGACCTGGCGGAAGGCCTGGTGTCGCGTGGAAAGAAGCTCGGCAAGAAAAAGGATACGGTCCCCTGTTCGACGATCGACTTCCATGTCCTACGCGATGCGACGGTCCTCGACCCAGACGACACGCTGGACGAATACAAGGGCCGCGCGCAGCGCCCCTTTCCTGATCGGCCACTACGCGCCGCAGCGCATCGGGGACGCAACCACGACCTCGGCCGAGGAAACACCCACCACAACGTCGCAGCCGTTGTCCTCCTGGGCGCGCATCCTTCAGGCGGTCGCAGCCTTCGACGGCAAGAAACCGGACGGCCCCACGCAGACCACCGGCGACCCGTTCCCGCGTGCCCGCGCGAACCGCATCGTCAAACTCCTCGCGGAAGGCAAGGAAGATCAGGCCGCAACAGAGTGGGGCGACGCGCTACAGAATACCCCCAGTGCTGGACTCCTTGCCAGACAGTTGATGCTTCTCTCGCCTCACTCATCGAGCTCCGATGAAGCTGGCGAATCCCTCGAGCAGATCAAGTGGCTCCTGGACCTCATCGACCTGTCTGAAAACTTGCCCGACCGCTACCTCGCTTCACGGATTAGCAGGGACGCCGACTGCGTCGGCTCCCAGGAAGCAGCAGACGGTTCCACCAAAGGAGGTGCCCAGTGACCACCGATTCACCTACCACGAGCGGCCACGTGACCATCGTGTTCACGTCCGACTGGGGCGTGTCCACGGGCGTTGGCCAGGCGGGCCGCACACACTCAACAATCGAGCGTTGCGGCGACGACCCGGTCGTGCGCGGCACGGTCATCACGGGTGTCCTGCGCGAACAAGCGATGCTGGCGGCGAAGGCCCTCGACGGGCCAGAGGAGAAGTCCCCTAAGAAGTGGACCAACTTCACCCTGTGGCTCTTCGGGCAGGACCCCAACAGCGAGCCGGGCTCAACTCCCCACCCGCGTCACGTTCTCTTCTCGGATGCGACCCCGGCCTCGAAAATCCCAATCCACGACACGGTGTCCCTGTCCATCGACCCACAGACGGGGATCGCGCGCAACCAGTTCCTGCGCTTCACGGAGCGCGCGGCGGCCGGCGTCCTCACGGGCACGTTCACGCTCATCGACGAGGCCGGGGCTGAGCCCTCCGATCCTGCGACGATCAAGGCTGCGCGCTTCCTCCTGGGGGTTGCGGGCCTCATGGTCCGAGGCATCGGCTCGGGCCGCAGCGGAGGCGACGGCGAGTGCACGGTCCTCGTGACCAACCACGAGGTTGAGGCGCGAGCCGGGCAGTCCACGTCCAATATCGTCGCCTTCGCTTCGTCATGCGCGCAGGAGCTGAGGACGAGCCTCAAGAAGCTGGCACAGTCTCTCAAGCCAGGCGTTGTCAGCGCGCTCCCAGCTCCGCAGCGCAGCACACAACACCAGGTCGGGACCATCGACGGTTCCGCAGCTCAGCACAGCGGCGGACACCACCTGATCCTCGACCTCACGCTCAACTCGCCCATCGTGTCCTACGAGGTCCCCTTCTCGAATGAAATCCGCTCCTTGGATTTCCTGCGCGGGACGGTCCTGCTCCCCTGGCTGCACCGGCTGGTGTCCTCGAAGAAGCAAGCAGAGAACGAAGCCGTCATTACCAACGCCGTGACCGGTGGCCACCTGTTGGTTTCGGACGCGTTGCCCGTCATTAGTGACACTGAGGGACTCCCCGTTCCCCTGACTCTCAAGACGGACAAGACGCTGCCCTCGGACTCGCTCATCACCCTGTACGGCGACTCCCCCGAGAATAAGGGGAAGATCCCCGTTCGCGGCGGGTATGTCTTCTTCGCCCCCAAGGAAGGCGACAGTGAAGAACCCGGTACGAAGACTCAGGGCTGGTACGGTAAACCTCCCCTGCGCGGGCGACAGACGACCGCCATCAACCACGAGACGGGCGCGGCCAGCAAGGGGCAACTCGTCCTGGTCGAGGCCCTGCCCGAGGGAATGAGCATGCGCGCGCACGTCTGGATGTCAGATGAGCTCTGGGAGGCCGCCTCTGTCTCCGCTCTTCTCGGTACGACCCGCGAGGCCCGGCTCGGGTCGCGCAAGCTCACGGGCACCTTCGGTTCCGCAACGTGCATGCTCCGCGAAGAGACAGCCACCGAGCGGGAGTCGCGCAGCCGTTTCGGCAACGCTGGTATCGCGCAGCCCATAGGCGATGCATCCAAGTCTGCCAACGGGACGGCACCCGGCGAGGGCACCCCAGCCTCGTCCGACGATCAGACAGTCTCTCTGTGGTTCGCGTCCGACGTGATCGCGTGCTCCGCTGGGCTCGGGGCCGGAGGGACCGTCGACGACCTCATTCGCGCATTCAAGCGCGAGGGCATCATCGTCGAGGCAGTCGGTACCCCCTCGCTCCGTCACCGCCGCGTCGACTCGTGGTCGCCTGCGGACAACGGGCCGCGCGCGAGTCGCCTTGCGATTCAGGCGGGATCGGTGATCCAGGTGCGCGTCAGCGAGAGGATCGAGCCAAGCTCCTGAAGCTCGCCCCCTTTGGAGTGGGCGAGCTGACGGCGCAGGGCTACGGCCGCTTCGTCGTCGCTCATCCCCTTCTCAACATCCAATCCATTGAGGTCACGAAAGCAAAGCTCAAGCACTTTGTGTGCAAGGAGGCGCCCGAAGGAGGCGAAGATCAGTGACATTCACGCGCTATGAACTCACTATCCCCGTTGAGCTGACGTCAGAGCTCCACATCGGCGGTGTCGACGCTGTCCCCGACCGCGACGGAGAGGGAACCGTCATCCGTTTCTGCCGCAACGGCCTCGGCGAGCCGACGATCCCAGGAAGGTCCATCAGGGGCGCGGTTCGCGCGGCGTGCGACATCGCCCGCCAAACGATGGAAGACGCCGGGCATCCCACGACTCAGGACGGAGGAGTATTCTCGAAGGCCAGCTGGGTGTCCCTGTGGGGCGATGACACGGACTACACCGGCAAGTCACTCCTCGATCGCCGCCTGCGCAGTGACGACTCCCTGCCGATCAGGCAGAGCGCACTCACCTTCCACGCGGTATCCTTCCCGAAACATAGGGACAGCGACTCCGGAGAATCCCCCTTACCGAGGCGTCACGGCGTCGGTATCGACCGGACGACAGGAGCTGCCTCGGACGGAGCGCTCTACGAGCACGAGTTCCTTCCCCGCGGCACAAAGTTCGACATTCGCATCACCGCGGAGGGGCGCGACGACGAAACGATGGGACGCGACCAGTCGGAGGGGATTCCGGGGCCCGCATCATCCGAGTCCGTCAAAAAGCTCCTCGAGGTCATCGTCGATGTCCTGGCATCCGGTGCGGTATGCCTCGGTGGGCGGACTGGCTCTGGCCAGGGAACGATCCAGGTTATTGAGCCGAAGCTCCGTCGCACCGGCAAAACGACCGATGCCGGTGCGCTGACCGCACCGGCGGACGTTCTCGATGCCCTCATCGGTGAGAACAAGGAAGGGACGCTGCTCCCCCTCGAACTGGGCGGTTGGTCGCTCGAAGAGCCTGCGCGCATCACGATCAATTGGTGGTCCCCCACCGGTATTTTCGTTGCCGAGGACGAAAAGCTGACGAAGCAGCGCAAGGAAGAGGCTCGGAAGAAGGATCCCACCGCCAATGGAGTGACAGAACCCCTCCGCGATCCGTCTGCCCCCTGGGAGGAAGCCCAACTCCTTATCCCCGGAACCTCGATTCGCGGCGCGTTGCGCTCACGGGCCTCGCGCATCGCGCGGACGGTCCTCGCAGCGGAGGCGGAAAACAAGGAGACGGAAAACAAATTGTCTGAGTTTACGTCACAGGATATCCACGAGCAGATCGATGCTGAGCCGAATCTGGTCCGGTATATGTTCGGCAGCACGGAGTACCGGGGCGCGGTCACCGTCCATGACTGTGTCTCGACTTATCGCGGGAATCGTATCGAGATCACGCACAACGCGATTGACCGGTGGACGGGCGGCGTGATCGACGGCGGGCTCTTCACCGAGGCTGTCTACCTGGGAACGAAGTGGGAGCCGATCACGATTGACATTGACCTACACCGACTCCTCAACAACATCAAAACTGAAAAGGGGCCGGAAAATAATGGCAAGACCGCCAGTGCCGACGGAGCAGGGAATGGCTCGGAAGACCGCAAGCGGTCGAAGTCTACTCACGCCGACTACGCTCACGCCGCCTACGTGTTGCTCGGGTTGGTGCTCGCCGAGTTGTCCGCGGGTACACTCCCCTTGGGTAGCCGTTCGACGCGCGGCCTGGGCCAGGTCGTCGTTTCCTCGATCATGGTCCGTGGCAGCACCTGGGACGGCGTCGTGATTCCCGAACGGAAGCTCTACGGCGGCAAGGCATTGCCGAATCCCGGAAGCGCAGCAAGTAACACGACGCCAGATCGATATGGCGCACAACGAGCACTTGCCGGGGATGTCCTAGGCTATTTGAAGAAAATCAATGGCGCGACGGACTGGTCTAAGAGACTAGAGAACAGACAGGGATCCGCACGTACACAATCAGACAAGCGGAAGGACGAAGATGCGTAACAGTTACCAGGAGGCAACGCTGAAGCAAACAGCTATCCCACCCGGTTATTCGAACCCACCCAGCCTACGAGGCTTCCTACAACACGTTTACGAGCTTAATGGTAAGGATATTCAGGGCCTGGCGTTCGCGACCAACGGAACGTGGGCGGTGTTGGGATTTAATAACTGTTCCTCTGCCGAGATGCCGAAGCTTTCCGTAACGCCAATCGATGGGCGAGACTTCGATCCGACAAAGGTCTTCGAACTGCGTCTGTGGCTCCCAGTCGACACGACTGAAACGGCCACGAACGGGGAAGTCCTAGCTCGCGAGTTCCGTTGGGTAAACGGCGTGGGTGCAGTCGAGATGACGCTCACCGAAAGCACGCCCGAGACAGCGTCTCAAGGAGCGGAATCAAGACCATCATCTGTCAACGGGTGGTTTAACAGGGTCAGCTATCTGAAGCACGAGTCTGCTGCAAATAGCGACGAGAAATCTGACTACCTTGCCAGCGTTGGTCAGACAGAACCAAGCCAACAAGACACCGCCACTAAAGACATGACGGCAGTTGAGTTCATCCAAGCAGAAGATAAGTACGGAAACACGGTCGTAGTCGACCAGCTATTCACGGGAGAGTGGAGCTAACCATGCCTGACAAAAAGAACAAATTTCACTCATCAGTAAACGTAATTCCAGTAATACGAACACCAAACTTTACATTCTCGCGAGAACTACCTCAAAGCAAAATACTGAGCGATATCGCATCGTTGTTCTCAGACAAGGCCCCAGATACCTTAGACCATCTCGGCACGGGAACATACTCAGGCCAAATGCGGCTCAGGATAAAAACAATGACAGCACTCGCATTTGGACAACAAACTACACCCAACCAAAAAGCAAGGGAAGTCTCCATATACCGCGATCCCGAATCAGATAACCCGTTGATCCCTGCGACGATGATCAAGGGCATGATTGCGAACGCATACGAGCGGGTCACAGCATCACGTTTTAGAATATTCGACGACCATAGCGAACCGTTAACATACCGAGCTGACCCAGCTGCCACTAACAGCCTTATCCCGATTCGCTTAAACGCTAATTTTGAAAACGGCACGCATACCGGGAAACTCCTATATGGACCCAACAATGCGCGATTTGCAAAGTATTTCACATTCGACCAGAAAGAAAGGTTGAGCAATTCCATCCGACTGAAACACGGCGATCACGTGAAGTTCAGGGCACTACTCGTCGGCAAAACATTCGTGGTGACCGAAGTCTGGGATAACGAAGCAGAACGCTATTCAACCCTTAAGCTTCCAAAAGGCGTCAAGGATGCTATCAAAGAGATGAGGAAGACTGATTCGAAATCAGATACAGAGCAAGAACCAACACAGATTGAAGGGAGAGAATATCACGGATGGTTCTATGCGACGACGCCAGATCACCTACTAGGCACTGATGATCGCATAATCGACACAAAGAGGTCTGAACGCATTTTCTTTGATTACGAACAAGCCCAGATTGAACAGTCCGTTCCACGAGAAATTGCTAACACATATGATCGCGTAATTCTATCATACGCATACAACACAGACGAAGGAGAGGTTCCCCCCGAAAAAGCGAGCCGGTTTGTTTTCGAACGCAACAATGATGGGCTAATAGAGCCAGTTAATCATAATGGACTCTTGGCGTATGCACGCATAGACAGTAACAATAAAATTACTGAGATACTACCTACGGAAGTTGGTCGACGCAACTACTCGCGCTCCCCTCGCGACCTGGCTCGATCACAGCAGATACTTCCGGCGACACAACTAAAAGAAGCATCACCAGGCGACCGACTTTTTGGCTTCACAGCAGATAGCACGAGCAGCAGCGAGACAAAAGCCCCATCACTAAGAGGCAGAATCTACATAACCAATATTGACACGAGTAAAGTATTGACGAAGGAGGGAAAGGATTCTTTACTGAAACTACGACCCCTTATGTCTCCGAAGCCATCATCCGCACGCAGATTTCTTACTGACGCGAACGGGATTACGATTGGTAGAAAGGCACGACCCGAATACTACAGTGACGGACAACTGCTAGGAGCTAGCACTTATCCATTCTCGCGAAAACACGCTATGGCTGGAGGTAACGGCACCAATAGAAACGCATCAGAATGGAACTCAAGCTACGAACAAGACATTCTAAAGGACCATGTCGGATTACCTGGACCCAAGGTTCAAACAAAAATATTGTCATGGATTCCGCGCGATCAACACTTTTACTGCACACTCCGATTTGAAGGTATTTCTCGCGACGAACTCAGAATTCTACTGCTTCTCACTTCTCCAGATCTTATCGGACGCTATGCTCCAACTTCCGAGAGAATCGAAAAGAAGAATAAGCCCACTGGTTTTTTGCGCATGGGAATGGGTAAGCCATTCGAACTTGGTATTGTTAAGGTCTCTTGCGTTTACCATTCAATTTACCAAAACGTGAGCGACGCGGAACATCAAGGACTTGCTACTGATTATGAGGAGCTTGCGGGCTGTTTGGGCGCTCCTGGCGAATTTCTATCAGATAAGGAATACGGATGGGACTGCCGCTCATTCATCGATCAGGCTCATTCATTTTACGAATTATTGGCTTCAACACCATCAGCGAAAGCGTTCCTCCGGACTTGCATCGGATATCCAGGGACACACGAGGTTCGATATATGAAGCTTCGGGAGAATAGGTGGAATAATCAGACTGATCCACGGACAGGCATGCCCAAAGATGACAACGGCGTAGCACCGCGGTCTCTTATCGACGATCAGTGGACTCAAGCACTAGAAGTTGGCGAAGCAAATTAGTCACAGTCTGACTGCAGCGATAGTTGTCGTCGAGTCTGTATATTCTCCGTCCACCCCTCACCACACTCCCCGGCACAACCCCACATCGTCCAGCGCTATGGCCGCGCCGAGTATGTCGGCGTGGTCGGCGCAGGATGAGCAGATGGGGTAGATGTGGATGACGTCGTTGGTCTCGGAGATGAGGGCGGCAAGCCGAGAACGCACACGCGCCAGCGTGGCGCTATCAAGGCGGAGTTGGAACACGGATTCTTGGATGCGGTAGCCCCAGGATTCCAGTGTTTTGGCGACGCGGAGCCGCCGTTTGTTGTCTGCGATGTCGTAGGCGATAATGTAGATCATCGCCAGGCGACCCCACTCCACTGGTAGTCGGGGTCGGCGATGGCGCACGCCAACATCTGCGCGGAGTGGGCGATGTGTCTGCGCCACGATCCTGAGTACCCAGGGAGGGCACCGGTCACGGATCGCTGCACCCCCGCCTCGTACGCGTCGACGAGAATTTTCTTGCCGTCGCCGCCCAACCAGACTCCCCCGGCCTCGGCCTCGACGACGCCGTGTTCGGGCCGGAGTTTGCGTGTGCGCAGGAGTGCCATGACGGTTTGGTCCACCAGGAGTGGGCGAAACTGTTCCATGAGGTCCAGCGCCAGGCTGGGGCGTTTGTCGGTGGGCGCGTGCGCGACGCCGAGGGACGGCTCGAGCCCGGCGGCGTGCAGCGCGCCGACGCATTCGGACAGGAGGATCGCGTATCCGTAGGACAGGGGCGGCGTTGGGCAGGGTCGCGGGTGGGCGTCGGCTGCGCCCGTCGAAGGTGACGTCGGCGGGCACGCACGCGGCGAGCGCGTCGAAGTAGGCGTTGGAACATGCGCCTTCGATGCCCATGACTTCGTCGAGTGTACGCGCGCCCACGAGGGAGCGCCGCCACGCGTGCATGTGCGCGGTCGTGTCGGCGACGTGCACGGCTTCGTCGCGCCGGGCGATGCGGGTGAGGACGTGGATTTGGCCGCGGATTTTCGCGCCAATGAGGCTGGCGGCCAGGCGGACGCGCCGCTCATGATCGCCGGTGAGGGCGACTTGCGCGAGAAGCCGGCTGGCGTGTGCGCCCCTGTTCGCACCGATGAGGGTGCCTTGGTAGGAGCCTCGCCGCGACAGGCACACGACTTCGACGCCACCGCGCATCACCCACGAGCGCGCGCCCGCGGACAGGCCGACATTTCCGGACAGGACGATGCGCGTGACGCTGTTTTTCGGCACGGAGGTCGCGGGCAGCGAGCCGGGCGCGTCGACGAGGACGCGGCCCGCTTTGACGTGGATGCGTGCACCGTCGCGGCCGACGTAGAGGATGCGGTCGGCTTGGCCTGTGGGTTCGTCGCTGGGCCGGGTGGTCCATGGGTCGATGCCGACGTGGGCGAGCGCTTTCTCATCGTCAATATATTGGGTCGTCAGGTCAGTGAGGCGCGCGCCCGTGTTGACGGCTGTGGCTGCGACGGTGTCGATGGCGTCGGCCAGGCGTTGCTCGTTTGGTGCCGCGAGCATGAGGGTGGTCCCGACGCGCGAGTAGCGCAGACCTTGCCCGGTGGCGTACCTGTCAAGATCGAGCAGGGCGGCATCGGCGAGGATGCGCATGATCGGGTTGGTGTCTGCGGCCCCGGCGAGTTCGTCGATGATGGGGGCATCGGTGTCGGGCAGGCCCAGTTGTGAGAGTCCCGCACGGGTCACGAGGCCTGGGTCGGCCGGGCGGAGGGTCGCTCGCGCGAGGTGGTGGTTGCCGTGGTCATAGTCGTCGGCGACTCCCCTGCTGAAGGCGTCGTGTCCTGCGCGCGTGTCGTCGTAGGTGCCGTGGGGGCGTTCTGCGGTGAGGCGGCGTTCGAGGCTTTCGCGCACTGATTCGGCCAGGAGCGCACGGGTGATGGGGTTCGCCATCATGAGAGTGCTCGCGTCGAGTGCGGCGATGCGTGGCGGCACCCAGTCGCTTGCGGCGAGGACGCGGAGCTGGTCATCGGTGAGGCTTCCCGACGCGGGAGCCTTCGAGCTGGTGGGATCGGGGTGCGCTGTGAGGAGTCGGCGTCTGGCGCGAGTAAGGGCCTCGGGGGCGAGCGCTGCTCTCAGCGACGAGGCCGTGGCAGGTGTCGTCATTGTCTGTCCTTCCACTCAACAACCTTGCAGTTACTCTACAAGTATGAAGTGTTATGGCCTGGCGACACGCCGATGAGGGCGGCGATTTCCGGGGGCGACACCGGCCCTGCAGGCGGTCCGCGGCGATACACGCAATCACAACGAAAAGTCTGATATTCTAACCTTGTGCTTGCTGGTCGGAGGGGTGCTTTTTCGACCACTGGCGATCCGACACGGTATTTCCCCTGATCACAGGGGGTGCGACACGCCGGGCAGTCAGAAAGCACCAAGCGCCATAAGGTGCATTAAGACCGGTCTGGGGGAGTTCTTGTGGTGCCGCCGTGGGCTGTCAGAAAGCACCAAGCGCCATAAGGTGCATTAAGACTTGACAAGCGCGTCACGCAGGGACTCGCTGTTCTGTAGGTCAAGAAAGCACCAAGCGCCATAAGGTGCATTAAGACGGGAGTCGAGGATTGCGGATCCCTTGCGGAACTCGGTCAGAAAGCACCAAGCGCCATAAGGTGCATTAAGACTCGAACGAGAATAAGGCGCTTCTTGCAACTGGGCAGGTCAGAAAGCACCAAGCGCCATAAGGTGCATTAAGACGATGCCTGGTTGTGACAGGTGACGACGTTATTGATTGAGTCAGAAAGCACCAAGCGCCATAAGGTGCATTAAGACCACCTTGAGCTGCATCGGGGTACCACCGGCGAGGATGGATGTCAGAAAGCACCAAGCGCCATAAGGTGCATTAAGACTTGAGGGCTTCGGTCTGTTCGTCGAGGCCGCGCTTCGCGTGTCAGAAAGCACCAAGCGCCATAAGGTGCATTAAGACCCATTAACAGCAAGAAAGGCAAGAATCTCATCATCAGTAAGTCAGAAAGCACCAAGCGCCATAAGGTGCATTAAGACCCGTCAAAATCGGCGCCTGAGAACCGTTGAGCGACCTTGTCAGAAAGCACCAAGCGCCATAAGGTGCATTAAGACATCAGTACCGTGTGGTACTGCGGCCGTAACGGGGTCAGAAAGCACCGAGCGCCAAAAAGTGCATTAAGACAGGTTGTAGGCGAGGAAGCACAGAGCGAGGCCAACAGGTCAGAAAGCACCAAGCGCCATAAGGTGCATTAAGACGGTTCGACGGATGATCCCGTCGACGCCCCAGGTCAGTTGTCAGAAAGCACCGAGCACCATAAGGTGTATTAAGACGTGACCGGAGGAGTGTCCGGGGTCGGCTTCGGGTCTGGTCAGAAAGCACCGAGCGCCAAAAAGTGCATTAAGACAGCTTGACAAATCCGTTCTTGAGGTCGCCGTTACCGCCCAGTCAGAAAGCACCAACCACCATAAGGTGCATTAAGACCGCGTTCGAGTGGCGCAGCTGGTCGAGACTGTAGGTGATCTGTCAGAAAGCACCAAGCACCATAAGGTGTATTAAGACCGCCGTCAGGTACGCCGTGCCCTCTGGTGCTCCGTCCAGTCAGAAAGCACCGAGCACCAAAAGGTGCATTGAGACGTCGCACCGAACGGGTTGTCCGGGTCGTCCTTCATTTTGTCAGAAAGCACCAAGCGCCAAAAGGTGCATTAAGACGGGGTCACTGCGTAGATTGTGCCGGTCTGGCGGCTGCGGGTCAGAAAGCACCGAGCGCCAAAAGGTGCATTAAGACAGGACGTAACCGTCCAGGACCTCCAGGTTGTACTCGATCAGAAACCACCGAGCACCATAAGGTGCATTAAGACTCCTGACTGAAACGCATGGTGACCTGCGCCTTGTGGGCTGCCAGATAGCACCAAGCGCCATAAGGTGCATAGCAACGGGGCCGCGCACAAGTTTTCGTGCGCGGCCCCATTTTCGTCTCAGCCGGATTCACTGCCGCAAGCTACCTCGGCAAGCCGGTCCCGCAGGCCAACCAGTCAGACAACATAGGTCAGCGAATCCAGGGAGCAGACAAGGCTGCAAGCCCATCGGGTAACCAGAGGCAACTCCATCAGCCGGAATCCGTCAGGCTGCCGACACTCACGTCAGCAGGCGGCCCCGAGCGTCGAACTCGTAGCGCTTGCCGTCGATCCAGCGCGCGCCCGTCACCATGGCCCCCGAGCGCGTCAGGTAGTACCAGTGGCCGCTGTCCTTCAGCCAGCCCGTGTACACCACGCCCGTGGAAGGATCCAGGTAGTACCAGGCTCCCCGGATGTGCGTCCAGCCAAAAGCTTGTGCCCCGTCAGCGCCGTAGTAGGACCACTTGCCGTCCACCCGGGACCAGCCGGTCACCACGTAGCCGCGCGCATCGAAGCGGTAGACCTTCCCATCGATGCGCAGGCGCACGTTCTTCGGGTAGGTGCCGTCGTCGTAACGCCACCACGTGCCCCGGGCACTGGTGATCCAGCGCCCGGCCCCGACCTCGGCCACGCCAGAGGCGTCAGCACCAGAACCAGAACCGGACCCCGCCACAACCGTGAAGGCGGTGGACACGGTGACGTCGTCGTCGGCGCGAGAGTCGGAGTTACGCCCGAAGGCCTCGACGCTCACCGACGCGGCACCAGAACCCGACCCACTGACAACGGCCTGCGACAGGTCCACGCCGTCCGCTTGCAGGTCACGCCGGGCCCAGCAAACTCGCCGCTCCCCTGCCCGGTCGCGACCTCCTGGCCGCCGACGAGCAACCGAGCCAACGTCACCGGCCCGGTCACGGTCACGCGCAAGGACACGCGCCCGGACACGCTCTGCCCGGACAGCGGCGCCCACGTCGAACCGTCAGCCGAGTACTCGACGTCCCCGACCACTGGCTTCGCCTGATCCTTGAGCACCGCGTCCGAGACGCTGAGCAGGCCCGCGCCCCGGTACTCGCGCTCACCCTCGGGAGCAGCCAGGCGCGCCCAGTTGGAAGCGGAACCCGCCTGCTTACGCGCCAACGCGAGAATCTGAGAAGAATTCATCTCGGGGTGCACCTGGCGCATTGTCGCGATCACGCCCGCGGCCACGGGAGCGGCCATCGACGAATTATTCACAACACCGCCCGACGACCCAAAGTCCCACGTCTGCGACGTGTACACATTCTCGCCGGGTGCCGCAAACGCGACCGTCTGTTTGCCCCAGTTCGCGGTGAACGAAGACTCGAGCATGCCCGTCGCCGGGTCCTGCCCGTCCACCAGGCGCAGGCTGGACACGGGCACAACATTATCCATCATGGTCGGGATGGTCAGGCCGCTCCACGAGTCACGCTCGTAAGGCGCCCACGCATCGGTGGGCGACGAGGAGTCCTTGATCGGCGGATTATCCAGGTCAATGCCGCCGCTTCCCGCGTCCGCCACGTTGATGACGTCCTTCGACGCCGCATAGTCGATGGCGCGCCGCATCGCCTCGCGCCCCGCAGCCTGGTTGGGCTCGTGAGGCATCCAGTACTTCCACGGGTCCGCCGCGTAAGAGGTGGTCGTCACCGAAATCCCGTGATCGGCGGCCCACACGTAGCCGCACACGAGGTACTCGGGGTAGTGCATCCCGTTAATGGGCGACTCCACGTCGATGGCGGCGACGCTCAGCGTCGGGTTCACGCCGGGTACGCCGCTGGAGACGCCGCGCCCGGCAATCGCGGAGGCCATCTGAGTGCCGAGCGTCGCTCCCGACTTGCCCCACACTTGGGGTGCGCGCAGCGGGATGCCGTTGACGTTGCAGGACACGGACTTGGCGAAGTCGACGCGATCGTACATGTCCACAATCGTGTACCCTAAGCCATCCGCCATGACACCAACCGTCACGGGCGCGCGCATGACGTCCACGCCCTGCGCGTCCAGCGCGCCGATAGCCTTCAGGTGCCACTGGTTGTCGTCCGGAGGATCGGGGAAGACGCCGCCGACGATCACCGGCGAATCCGCGCCCGTCCCGGCCCCCGCCTCGTCCGCGGCACCAGGGACCGGCGGCCCCGCCGTGTCGATGGGTGTGATCGCCTCGTTACCAAGCACCGGCGCCTGGCGGGTGGGCCCCACCGAGTGGAAGGAGATGCCCGCCTCGGAGAGCGCCGCGCCCAGGTCGGACGCGAAGCTGGGCGAATCCGACTGGACGAAGAACGTCCTAAAGGCCGGGTACTGCGCGAGCACCAGCGCCCCCAGCGACGAGGCCTTGGCGGCCGCGCGCTGAACAGTGGCCTCGTCCGCTCCCGCGGCGAGGTTCACAGCGTAGTTGGCGGGCAGCTGGTGCATCGGCAGGTCGGGCGAGATGATGCCCGGGGCGACGGGCTCGCCGGGAACAGGGTCATCCCCGGGTCGGGAGCAGGTTGCGGCGCGGGCACGGCCTTCGGGTCACGCGCGACCGTGAAGGTGGTTTCGGTGGTCGCATCGTCGTCAGCGAACCTGTCGTAGTTGAGGCCCTCAGCAAACACCACCGCCGTGAGGGACACGTACTCTTGGCCGTCGGGGATCACCTGACGCAGGTCCATCTCGTCGGCTTCCAGGAGCATGGGTTCGGCGTCGTAACCATCCTCCCGGTCGGTGGACACGGCTATCATACCCGGAATGTCGAGGTTCATGTAGGAGACCGGCGCGCTCGCTTCGACGCGCATCTGCACGACTTCGGCGGGCAGCACGGCACCGCTCAGGCTGGTCCATTCGCCCTCACCCTCGCGATACTCGACCGCGCGGATCACCGGGGACGCCTGGTCGCGCACCATCGCCGAGCGAGCGTCGAGGAAGCCGTAGCCTCGATACTCCGCGCCGTCACTCGGGGCTTTCAAGCGCCCGTACTCGTAGGCGGCCTGCTTGCGCATGATGCGGATGATCTGCGCGCCGGGCAGCGTCGGGTGCACCGATTTGACGAGCGCGGCGACGCCACTCACATGCGCGGCGGCCGTTGACGTGCCCGACGTGTATCCGTAGATCTGCGGGATACGCCCGTTCGGGTAGGTCGAATAGATCCACTCCCCCGGCGCGGCGAAGTCAACGGACGCCCCGTAATTCGACCGCTCCGCGCGCATCAGCGTCGCCCGTATCGGCTCCGCGTTCCAGTCCTCCATGCCGACCGAGCTAACGGTCACGACGCCGCTGACCTGCGCCGGGACCATCCGACCTCCCTCAACGGAGCGATTCGGGATGGGCGTCGAGTCCGTCGGCGAGTCACTGTCGGTCGTCGGGTGGTCGATGTCGACGCCGCGGTCTCCCGCTCCCGCGATCACCGCGAGTCCGCTTGACTGGGCGCGGTGAATCGCGCGCTCAGCAGCTCGAGGGCGGCAGCCTGCTCGGGGTCCGTCGGGCTCCAGTACACCCACGGGTCCATCTGGTAGGAGTTGTGGACGATGTCCACCTGGTGGGTCGTCGCCCACTCGTAGGCGCACACGAGGGCCTCGGGGTAGAGCAGATCTGACTCGTTGAGCGCCTTGATGGACACGAGCGTCGCCTCCGGCGCGATGCCGTCAATACCGATGTCGTTGTGGTTGGCGGCGATCACACCAGCAACGTGGGTGCCGTGCTCTCTGCTGAACCTCCGGGCATCCTCAGCCTGGTTCGGGACGCCGTTGACGGCACACGAGACGGACCGAGCAGTGTCCACCCGTCCCACCAGGTCAGGCTGCGTGTCGTCGATGCCAGTGTCGATGATGCCGACGGTCACGGGCGCACGGGTCACGGCAACCTCGGCAGCGCCCCGGGCATCCATGGCCTCGGCACCCCAGTTCGAGCGGGCCGAACCGACCCTGCTGTTCGGATCCGGGGTCGTCACGGTAGGCACGTCGGACGCCTCTGCGGCTGGCACGTCTGCAACTGGCCCGTCCTCCGCGGGCGCGGCAGCGGGGTCAGCTGCCGGAGCTGCTGGCGTCGCCCCGCCCACGGCGCGCTCGCTCTCCGGTACAGCGGCCACGCGGGTCGGGCCGATGGAGTGAACGCTTACCCCGGCCTTTGCCAGGGCATCAGCCAGATCGGGCGCGAACGAGGCCGACTCACTTTGGGCGAACAGGGTGCCCAACTGCGGGTAGCTGGTCAAAAGAACGCCGCCGACGCTTGGAATCAGGTCGGCGGCGCTGGCCATCTCGCTCTCCCCCACGTTGGGGTCGAGGTTAATGGCGTAGTTCATGAGGCCCGCATCGGATCGTGCGGACGAGACCAGGCCGACGTTATCGTCGGCGCTGGCAGGCGGGGCGGTCGCCGCAGCCACGCTCACGGACAGAGCCAGGACCGCGACGAGGCCAATGCGTGCAACTGTGCGGCGCATGGTTCCTCGACTTTCACTTGTCACTATGCATGAGCATCGTTGCCCATGCAGTAACCATGATCCACAGGTTTGTCAGCGCATGCAAAGTACACGCTCAATTCGCGTTAATACAAGCTATTCCAGCGTTCTACAAGACACATAATTAGATACATATTCTTGCATCATCACACGCTGTCAAGAATAAGAGGTGAGGACCGCAACCATGTCGCAAATAACTGCTCCAACCTACGTGACACTTACTGGCGCCACCCCTGACACGAACGCTCCGACCACCCGCGACAGCTCACCCATGCGCGCCGCCCAAGCCTCGTCCCGCGCGAGCGAGGCCTCCCCGAAAACGTCCGGGGAGGCCTCGGGGTAATGAGCGCGAACGGCACCTACGAGCGCGACCCCGCGTCTCTCTTGGCGGGGTGACGCCGATCCTCACCCCGCCACCACGGCATCCACGCGCGGTACCCATCGGCGGGCGGGGTGGGCGAGTTGGGCTCGAAGCCGAGCTGCGCGGGCGTCTGCGGGATGCGATCAACAAGGAAATACTTGTCCCTGTCGTCACAGTGTTCGCGCACGATAGTGCGGAACTCGGCCAGCTCGCAGTACAGGACGCCCGTGATCGGGTTGCGCTTGAAGGCGACTATCTTGTAGAGCCAGTAGGCAAACAGCGCGACGTTGGCCGCGAGCGCCAGAGCCGCACACGCAATGTTCGCGCGCGGGTCCATGGTCGCGAAGTTGAAGATGTCCGAGGGAGGGACCAAGACCTCGGGCAGGAGCGTGTTCATGGAGATCCAGAAGACCAGGGTGAAGCAGCGGAACCAGATCCACTGGCCTTTCGCCCAGGTGAACGCGGGGATCGTGCAGGCGAGCAGCAGAGCGAGTGTGCAGTACCACGTGTAGTCGGCCAGGGAGTTGTAGAGGAAAGCGTGGTTCCACAGGTCGTAGGCGATGACCCAGGGCCAGACCATGTCCACCCAGATGAGGCCGCGCACGGAGCGCTTGCCAGGCGAGGTGGCGATGATTTTGCCGAGGCCGGTGATCGTAATGATGTTGAGGAGGCCGGCGGCGGCCGACAGCAGGTTCCAATACCCGCCGATGGTGCGGAAGCCCGTCTCCGGGTCGATGCCGACGTGGCGGGCGTCAAGGTTGGCGGCGACGTCTTGGTACCACTGCTGGGAGTGGAGGTCGGTGGTGACGCCGCGCGCCTCCGGCAGGCCGGCGATCATATCGATGGTGTGGGAGTCGTTGACGCCCTTCAGGCACTGCCAGTCCGCGCCGCACGCGTAGTACGAATCCGCATTGAAATAGATCGTCAGGTCGCGGATGTTGGCCTCCATGATGTTGACGGCCAGGCCGATCCACAGGGCAACGCCCAGCCAGATCGCGTACTTGTGGGCCTTGGCGAGATTGCGTTTCGCGTAGACCAGGACCGTGCCCGTCATGGTGGCCGTCAGGATCATGATCGCGTACTTACCGAACGGGAACCACCCCACCATCGGGGTCCCGTGAATCCACGCGTAGGGCATGAGGGCGATACCGCCGACGGTCCACACCGCGAAGATGGTCCAATTCCAGCGCCGGTTAATTTCCGCGACGATGATTTGGGCTGCCAGCACGAGCAGCCAGATGAGATACACCTTGGGAGTCCCAAGCTCCCAGAGGAAGAGCGAGTTCACAGCATTCTCCTTCGAACGCACAACAGGGCTAATAGTTGTCGGTTATCATAGTCCCCAACACTAACCTAGTGTGCGGGGTTCGCCGTCGAATCCCACAACGCACCGGGGTTCCCCATGCTCCGCACCAGCGGAAGCGCCCCTCGTCAATTCCTCAAGGAGGAGGACCCATGACACGTAACGCCCGATCCCGCCGCACCCTCTGCTGCGCCGCCCTCACGGGAAGCGCCGCGCTCCTGGGCGGCATGTACGCCTTCAGCCAGCTCAGCGGCAAAGCCACACCCGAGGAGCAAGCCTGGCGTTACCCGGGCGACGACTGATCGACGCGAACTACGACAACGGCTACTCCTCCACCTACGCGATCACAATCAACGCGCCCGCATACGCGGTGTGGCGACTCTTCAAGCAGATCGGCGCGGAAAAGTCCGGGTCGTTCTCCTCAGAGTTCCTCGAGCGAGTCTTCGCGCGCCTCCCCTTCTTCAACTCCTACGAGATCCAAGAAGAGTTCCAGCAGCCCGACTCGATGATGCCCGGCGACATCGCGGCCTTCGACTTCCACGGCATGTCCATGGAGTGGGCAGACGTCGTGCCCGGCAAGTACATGGTCCAGTGGGTCGACACGAAAAACCCGCCCAAGGCCCCCGGATCCTACGCGTTCCGCTTCCCCGGCATGTCGCACTTCGCCGCCGCCTGGTGCTTCTACATGGTGCCCCTGTCGGGCGAGCGTACGCGCCTCATCAACCACTGGCGCATCGGCTACGAACCCGCCTCCCCCCGCTATGAAAGCCCTGAACTGGGTCAACATCGAATTCATCGGCGGATGCATGACCCACCTGCAAAACCTCTACGTCAAGCGCGTCCTCGAATTCAAAAAGAAGCAGCACCTGACGGGCCGCTTCATGCGCGGCATGCTCGGCGGGCGATTCTTCAACTCGGGCACGGCCGCCGGCCGCCACGACAACACTCCCCTCTTCGAGGAGACCTACACCCAGTGGTTCCGCTACGGCCGGTCCGCCCCCGCCGTCGCCGAAATCCGCCCGCCCGTCACCGACGACCCCTCCTGGCCGCCGACGGGCGCGGACAGCCCGTGGGCCTCTGACATCGATGCATCTACTTCGACGGCTGGCGCGAGCCGGAGTTCTCCTGGGAGGAACAGATCCGCCAAAAGATGGAGCGCAGCTACCTGCCGAACTGGGGCAAGGAACAACGCTGATGGGCGGCATCACTCCCCCGGACTACCCGACGCTGTTCTTCTTCGAGGTCGGCCAATGGTGGGACTACGCGATGCTCCTCGTCGTCATCGCACTGCTCGCGGGCGCGGCGTGGCTCGCGCAGCGCAACATGTGGGTGGTCCTCGCCGTCTTCATCGTCATCCCCGTCGCACTCACGATCTTCTGGTGGCCGCACTCGACGGCAGGGACGGCCTCGGCCGGCTGGTTCCCCATCGTGAAACAGTACTCGGCGCTGGCGGGTTCCCTCTGCCTCGTCGCCCTCCAAGTATTCCCAAGGCTGCGGCACAACCGCTGGTACCTGCTCATCCCGCCCATCATCCTCGCGGTGAACATCGCCGAGGCCGTGGTGCGCGACTTCCAGTGCTACGGGATTCACGGGGTGGACCCCTCGCAGGGGATGGTCACGTGGGGCGGGCCGTGGAACATCATGAACGCCATCGCGGGCATCCTGAACCTGCTCGCGATCTCCGGGTGGGTCGGCATCTTCGTGTCCACAGGCAAGGAAGCGCGCCCTCGTCTGGTGCGACCTGACAATCGGGTGGATCATCGCCTACGACCTGTGGAACTTCGCGTACGTGTACAACTGCCTGGCAGACCGTGCATGGTACTCGGGCGTGGCGCTGCTGGCCTCGTGCACGATCCCGGCGCTCATGACGTTCGGGCGAGGCGCGTGGATCCAGTACCGGGCGTACACACTCACGTTCTGGTCAGCGGTCGTCCTCACCTTCCCGCACTTCATGCACGACTCGATGTTCGCCCACCGCAGCTCCCACAACCCCTGGGCGCTCTTCATCGTCTCGGCGGCCGCGCTCATCGCGAACGTGTGGATGTTCGGCGCGCACGTCCGAGCCATCGTCACGAAGCGGCGCAACCCCTTCACCCAAGAGGTCCACGCCGACGAGGCCACCTACGCCTCGTGGGTCCACGACCTCGCGTCCGACGACGACAAGGAACTCATCGCCGCGCGCCTCGGCACGACGCCGCAGGAAGCGGGGTTCGTGGCTGCGGATAGCCGATAAGTTTCTTTTTTGGGAACCGTTCTGTGGGGCGGGTCCCTCTGTGGGGCGAATCTTACTGGCGGGGGCCGCGCACGTCTCAGGTGCGCGGCCCCGGTCCCGTCCCAGCCGCAAGAGCCGCAACCACCACAAGAGCCGCGACAGCTAGCAGCTGGATCAGCCTCAACCACCACGCAGGCAGGAGAAGCCACGCCAGCCAGGCCAGACACACGCCTATGGCATCAGCCTCCCCTCGCCATCGAAAGCGTAGCGCGTGCCGTCGATCCATCGGCTAGCCGTCGCCATCGCGCCTGAGGACGTCAGGTAGTACCAGGCATCACCGTCGCGCAGCCACCCGGTGGCCATCGCGCCGCCGTCGGGTGACAGGTAGTACCAGGAGGATCCCACGCGCTGCCAGCCGGTGGCCAGGGCACCCGATGAGGTCAGGTAGTACCACGCAGACCCGTCGCGCACCCATCCGGTGCGCATCGCGCCGGAGGAGGAGAGGTAGTACCAGGTGCCCCGCACCTTGGTCCAGCCGCTCGCCATGGCACCGGTTAGGGGGTCCAGGTAGTACCACGTGCCGTGTACGCGAACCCACCCGGATGCATGGCCGCCCGACGCGCCGTAGTAGTACCACTGACCGTCCTCGTACACCCATCCAGTCACCATGTATCCGCGCGCGTTGAAGCGGTAGTTCGCCCCATCGATGCGCAGCTGCGTGGAAGTCGGGTAGCCCCCGTCGTCGTAGCGCCACCACCAGCCGAAGGTGCCGGACACCCAGCGCCCAGCCCGGGCCTCATCGGGACCCACGTGGTCGGTGCTGACCGTAAAGGGAACCTGCGCGGTCGCATCGTCGTCGGCCCGCGGATCGAAGTTGCGCCCGGAGGCTTCGACCGTGACCGTGGCTGCGCCGGAGAAGCGTCCCGTGCCCGCCGGGTGCGAGACGTCCACGCCGTCAGCCTGCAGCGTCACGCCGGCCCCATCAAACGAGCCGTCGCCGACGCCGGTCGCGATCTCGCGGTCGCCGAGCAGCAGCCGAGCGCTGGTCACGGGTCCGGTCACGGTGGCGCGCACGGAGACGCGCCCGGCGAGGGTCTCCCCCGCCAGCGGCTTCCACGCCACCCCGTCGGTCGAATACTCGACCGCGCCAATCACCGGCGCAGACTGATCCTTGAGCACGGCATCGAGCGCGTTGGGCAATCCCGCGCCCCGGTACTCGCGGCCCTCCGCGGGCGCGGCCAGGCGGGACCAGTTCTCGGGTGCGGACGCCTGCTTCTTCGCCACAGCAACAATCTCCGAAGCACTCATCTCCGGATGCACCTGGCGCAACGTCGCGAGGACGGCCGCGGCCAGCGGCGAGGCCTGCGACGTGCCATACAGGTTCCCGTAGGCCTTGCCGTACCAGCTCGTCAGCGGCGCGTAGATCTTCGCGCCGGGCGCCGCGAAATCAATCGTCGTGGCACCCCAGTTCGACCAGGACGTCGGCTCCAGCACGCCCGTGGCGGGGTCCGCGCCCTCGGGCAACTGCAGCGCGGAGACCGCGAGGGTACCGCGCATCATCGACGGCATGTAGACGCCGCCCGTCACGCCACGCTCGAACGCGCCCCACGTGTCGCCCGGCGACGAGTCGTCGATCACGGGCGGGTTATCCAGGTCCGTCGTCCAGTTGCCTGCGGCCACCACGTTGATGACGTCCTTCGAGGCCGCGTAGTCCGCGGCGCGCTGCACGGCTTCCAGGCCCGCGGCCTGCTCGGGGTCGTTCGGCATCCAGTACTTCCACGGGTTGACGTAGTAGGAGCCGTTCGTCACCGAAATGCCGTGCTCGGCGGCCCACACGAAACCGCACGCGATGTATTCGGGGTAGAAGTAGCCGCCGTTGCGCGACGCCACATTGATCGCGGCTATGCGCAGCGTCGGGTTGACGCCGTCCACGCCCACGCCGTCATGCTTGGCGGCAATCGACCCCGCCACGTGCGTGCCGTGGGTCGCATCGTCCCAGCGCCACGCCGCCGGATCCTGGTTGGGGATTCCGTTGACGTTGCAGGCCACGGACTTGGCGTGGTCAACTTGCCCAGCCAGGTCCGGCACGGTGTCATCGATGGATTGGTCCATGATGCCCACGGTCACGGGGGCGCGCATGACGTCCACGTCCTGGGCTTCCAGGGCTCGCAGCGCCTGGAGGTGCCACCCGTTGGAGGTCTGCGGGTCGGGAGTTACCCCGGCCTCGTCCTCGCTCTGGGTTCCGTCGCTCTGCACGCCGTCGGACTTCGGCGCGGCCGCGAGCGCTGCATCGGCTCGCACGCGGGTCGTGTAGTCGATGGGGACCACGGCCTCGTTGCCGCCGACGGGTGCCTGACGGGTGGGTCCGATGGAGTCGTAGCTGATGCCCTCCTTGATGAGCGCCGCGCCCAGGTCGGGTGAGAACGTCGGGGAGGCGGATTGGACGAAGAAGGTGGAGAACTGCGGGTAGCGCGCCAGGACCAGTCCTCCCTTGAACGAGGCCTGGGCTGCGGCTCGCTCGAAGGTGACCTTGTCCGTGCCCGTGGGGAAGTTCACCGCGTAGTTGGCGGGCAGTTGTTCGGCGCTTCGCGCGAGGGCGGTGACTCCGGCCGTCGCTTCGCCGGGCACGGGGGCTTCGCCGGTGCCCGGATCGGGCTGCGGTTGGGGCACGACGGCGGGGTCACGCGAGACCGTGAAGGTCGCTTCGCGGCCCGTGTCGTCGTCGGCTTGGCGGTCGAAGTTGATGCCTGCGGCGCTGACTTGGACGCGGGCGGTAACCGAGTCCGTGCCGTCGGGCAGGAGGGAGGAGAGGTCCACGTTCTCCGCGGACACGCTCAGCTCGGGGTCGCCGTATTTGCCGGAGCCGTCGCGGTCGACGCCGGTCAGGGACGCCACGTCCATGTGCAGGTGGCTGATCGGCGAGGCGGCGGCCGCGTAGAAGGTGACGGGGCCTGCGGGCAGGGTCGCGCCGTCGAGACTCTTCCATTCGCCCTTGCCGACCCGGTATTCGAGGGTCGTGACGGTCGGCTGCATCTGGTCGCGACGCATGGTGGTCAGCGCGTTGATGAAGCCGTAGCCGCGGTATTCCTTGCCGTCGGCGGGCACCTCCAGGCGCGTGTAGTCGATGGCAGCCTGCTTGCGCATGAGATCGACGATCTGGGTGCCCGTGAACGCGGGGTGCGTCGCCTTGATGAGCGCGGCGATGCCCGTGATGTGCGGGGCCGCCATGGAGGTGCCGCTCGTCTTGGCGTATCCACTGGGGTACTGGGCGGTTGGGACGGTGGAGTAGATGCTGTCGCCGGGTGCCGCGAAGTCAATGGTGGTGCCGTAGTTGGAGAAGTCCGCGCGCGCGAGGGTCGTCCACTCGGGCTTGGTCTCCTTGTCAACGCGCGTGGAGAGCACTCACCTGGCTGACCCCCGCCACCTGGCCGGGAACGCGGATGGATCCCGCAACCGGACGATCCTTGATGGGCGTGTCCATATCGGTCGGCGAGCCGGAATCGGTCGTCGGATGGTCGTTGTCCGCGCCCTCGTTGCCGGCCGAGGCGATGACGGCCAGTCCCTTACCCTGCGCGTAGGTGATCGAACGGGTCGCGGCCTCCAGGCCCGCCGCCTGCTCGGGATCGGTCGGACTCCAGTACATCCACGGATCCATCGAATACGAGTTGTTAACAATGTCCACGCCATGGCTGGCCGCCCACATAAACGCACACGTCACGTATTCGGGGTAGATGAGCTGCTCGGAAGTTGGCGGCCTTGATCGACACGAGGGTCGTATACGGCGCGACGCCGTCGATGCCGATCCCGTTGTGGTTGGCGGCGATAATGCCGGCGACGTACGTGCCGTGGAAGTAGTCGTCACGCCAACCCCCGTACTCCTGGGAGGCGACGCCGTTGGACGCGCACAACACGGAGCGAGTCTGGTCCACGCGCCCGGCCAAGTCCGGGTGCATGTCGTCGATGCCCGTATCGATGACGCCGACGGTCACGGGCGCGTGCGCGACGGGCACGCCCGCCGCCTCGGCCACGCTCATGGCCGCAGCGCCCCAGTTAGAGATCTCCTCGGTCCCATCAGCCTCGCTCAGCGCCCGTCCGCGAGCGCTCTGCACACCGCCAGACTGCGCGCCCGACTGCGCGCCGCTCTGGCCGGTGCCGTCCCCGGACTGCGCTGGGTCGGGTGTGGGTTCGGGTGCTGGAGCGGGCGCGGGGGCCTTGACGCGCTCCACCTCGGGTACGGCGGCCACGCGGGTCGGACCAATCGAGTGCACCGTGATCCCGGCCCCCGCCAAGGCCTCGGCCATGTCCGGGGCGAACGAGGCCGACTCACTCTGTGCGAAGAACGTGCGGATCTGCGGGTACGAGGCCAGGGCGACACCGCCCGCGAAGGAGACCAGGGCGAGTGCGCGTTCCAGGTCGGCGGGAGCGGCACCCGGGCTCAGGTTAATCGCGTAGTTCATAAGGCCCGCGCTCGCTCGAGCGGGGGCAATCAGAGAGGTTGGGTCATCGGCTCGGGCTGGTGGGGCTGTTACCGTCGCGACACCCATCGACAGGGTGAGAGCGGCGACGATCCCGATGCGTGCAGCGTTGCGGCGCATGGTTCCTCATTTCGGTTGTCGGTTGTGAGTGTCGCGCGCACGACACCGTGCACACGTGATCACCATCATCCTAGAGTTTGACATGTCCGACAATTCATATCACTTAACATTGGTCAACACCGGAGCAGATCTGAGCGTGACAGCGGGAGGGGCCGCGAACGTGCGCGACCCCTCCCCAACCGCTGTCGGCCCTCCCCGGGCGTGGCCCTGCCCGGGGGGTGCCGAGGTGGCGGCTACCGCATGCGGCCAGACGAATCGAAGGAGTATGCAACTCCGTCGATCACGCGGTCGCCCGTTACCATGACGCCGGTCTCATCCAGGTAGTACCAGGACGCACCCTCCTTCACCCATCCAGTCGCCATCGCGCCCGAGGACTGTAAGTAGTACCAGGCCGACCCTTCCTTCAGCCAGCCCGTGCGCATCGCACCCGTCGTCGGCTCCAGGTAATACCAGGCACCGCCCACGTTCGCCCAGCCCGACACCTGAGCGCCGGACGCGCCGTAGTAGAACCACTGGCCGTCCTCGCTGGCCCAGCCGGTCACCATGTAGCCGCGCGCGTCAAAGCGGTAGACCTCGCCGTTAATGCGCAGCGCCTCGGAAACCGGGTAGGTGCCGTCGGCCTCACGCCACCACCAGCCCATCGCATCGGATGTCCACTCGCCGGCCACGGCCTCGTTCGGATCGTCGCCGCCCGCAACCGTGAACGGTACCGACGCACTCGCATCATCGTCGGCGCGCGGATCCGAGTTGCGCCCCGAGGCCTCAACCGTCACGGACTGCACACCGGAGAGGGAGGAGACGTCCACGCCGTCAGCCTGAAGCGTCACGACGCCGCCCGCGGGCGTGCCAGCCGCGACCTCCTGGCCGCCCACGAGCAGGCGCGCCGACGTCACAGCACCGCTCACCGTCGCGCGCACGGAAACGGAACCGGAGAACTCCTGGCCATCCAGCGGCGCCCACTGAGCGCCGTCGGTCGAGTACTCAATCTGACCAATCACGGGAGTGGGCTGGTCCTTCAGGACCGCGTCCAGCGCGTCGGGCAAGCCCACGCCGCGGTACTCCTTGCCGTCCCACGGGGCGTTGAGCTCGCCGTAGTGGCCCGCCGCTTGCTTCTTCATCAGCTCAATGATCTGATCACCCGTGTACTCCGGGTGCACCGACTGAAGCAGCGCGGCAACGCCCGCGACGTGCGGGGTCGCCATCGAGGTGCCGTCGGCAACCGCGTAGCCGCTCACGTAGAACAGCAGCGGCGCGGTCGAGTAAATCTGGTCGCCCGGGGCCGCAAAGTCGATAGTCGTGCCGTAGTTCGAGAAATCCGCGCGCGCCAGCGACAGGCCGGGTTTTACGTTGTACGCCTGAGCGACCGCGCTCACCTGCGCGACGCCGTCGAGCATGGAGGGCACGCGGATGCCACCCTCGACGTTCCGCCCCTTCGTCGGAGCAGGCGCATCCGTCGGGGAACCATTGTCAATCGTCGGGTTGTCGATGCTCACCCCCTCGTTACCGGCGGCCGCGATAACGGCCAGTCCCTTGCCCTGCGCGTAGGTGATCGAACGGGTCGCGGCCTCCAGGCCCGCCGCCTGCTCGGGATCGGTCGGACTCCAGTAGACCCACGGATCCATCGAATACGAGTTGTTAACAATGTCCACGCCATGGCTGGCCGCCCACATAAACGCACACGTCACATACTCGGGGTAGATAAGACGATTGTCATTCGTGGCCTGAATCGCCACAATGGTCGCCTCGGGGGCGATGCCGTCGATGCCGATGTCGTTGTGGTTCGCCGCGATAATGCCCGCAACGTGCGTGCCGTGGTAAAACTCGTCGCGCCAGCCGTAGAAGTCCTGCGTCGCCACACCGTTGACCGAACACTTCACCGAACGCTCAGTATCCACGCGGCCCGCCAGATCCGGGTGCGTATCCTCAACGCCCGAGTCAACGACCGCGACCGTGACCGGCGCGCGCTCCACGTCAACCGCCCCGGCCTCGCGCACGTGCATGGTCTCGCTGCCCCAATTGAAGATTTCTTCACCCGCCGCATCGCTCGCGTTCTCGTCACGCATGGCGGCCAGGCCACCCGGCTGAGCGTCGTCAGCCGCGGGGTTACCGGCTGCGGGGGTTTCGATGTTCTCATCGGCGGCGGGGGCATCGACTGCGGGGGCATCGGTATTCTCGTCGGTGACCGGGGCCTCGTCACCCGTGGGGAGGGTGACTCGCTCGTAATAGAGGACCCCCTCAGTGCGGGTCGGGCCGATGGAGTGAACCGGGATGCCCGCGTCCTTCAGTGCGGCGGCCAAGTCGGGCGCGAACGAGGGCGTGGCACTCTGAGCGAAGAAGCTGCCGATCTCGGGGTACGAGGCCAGGGCCACGCCCTTCACCGACGGAACCAGGCCGATAGCTCGCTCCAGGTCGGAGGCACTGGCACCCGGGGCCAGGTTGATCGCGTAGTTCATCTCGTCGTCATTCGCGCGGGGAGACGAGATCAGGCCGTCGGTGGGTTCGTCGGCGTGGGCGGGCGGGGCCACCGCCGTCGCGACGCCCATGGACAGGGCGAGCGCGGCGACGACTCCGATGCGTGCGGCGGTGCGGCGCATTGTTCCTCGGCTTTCGGTTGGTACTGCGTCGTGCAGGTCTGCATCTGCGGGCAGCACCATCATCCTAGGATTTGCCGGTAACAACAAAATGTAGGCTGCCCTAAGCTCACAATATGATTCCTCCACAATGCCGCATGCAACTCCACAACAGGAGTGACACGATCACACGAATGAAGACGAACGAGCTAGATGCTGTCGGGGATTGCATGCGACGTCGCTCAGAAAACACCATCTCCGCACGGGAACAGAGGCGAACTCGGGAACACAAGAGGCGGGGAGCGCACGCACTCCCCGCCTCGTTGACTCCAGAACGGTGTCGTCTACTCCAGACCAGCGTCCAACGCCAGCAGATGATCCACCGTCTGCGGACGGACAAACCAGCGCGCGGTTCCGTCCTCGACGGCGAGAACGCCGGGCTTCGTCAGCATGTTGTAGTTGGATGCCATCGAGTAGCCGTACGCGCCGACGGCGGGCACGGCCAGCAGGTCGCCACCCGCAATGTCGGCTGGTAGATCGATGTCGCTGATGATGATGTCGCCGCTCTCGCAGTGTTTGCCGACGATGCGGCAGCGCGCCAGGGACGAGGCCTGCGCCGGATCCCGGTTCGCGAGCGTCGCCGTGTAGGTCGCATCATAGAGAACGGGACGGATGTTATCCGACATGCCGCCGTCGATGGCCACATAGCGACGCACTCCCCCATCTTCCAGGGAAACGTCCTTGACGACGCCGACGCGGTAGAGCATGACCATCGAGGGGCCTGCGATGGAGCGACCGGGTTCGACGGACACGTGCGGGATCGGCAGGCCGTGGTAGGCGCAGCGCTCTCGCACCACGGTGGCCAGTGCTCGGGCAACCTCGACCGGGGAAGTCGGGACAGGATCCTGCCCCGTGTAGGCGATGCCAACTCCGCCCCCCCAGGTCAATCGCGGGGACGTCCAGGCCCAGCTCACCGCTCACGCGCGCCGCGAAATCAACGACGATACGCGCGGCCTCGACGAAGGCCTCGGTCCCAAAGATCTGGGACCCGATATGGCTGTGCAGGCCGCGGAAGTCCAGGTGAGCCGCATCCTTGATCGCGGCAACGGCCTCGTACGCCTGGCCGGTGACCAGGGACAGACCGAACTTCTGGTCTTCGTGGGCGGTCGCGATGTATTCGTTGCCTCCCGCGTGGATACCGGACTTCAGGCGCACCATGACGGGCGCGACGACGCCGAGATCAGCGGCGATGCGCTCGATCTGGCGAACCTCGTCCATCGAGTCGATGAAGATGCGGTGGATGCCGGCCTCAAGAGCGAGGCGAATCTCCGCATCCGACTTGTTGTTGCCGTGCAGGCCGATGCGCGAGGGATCCACGCCTGCGCGCAGGGCGAGGGTCAGCTCGCCGAGCGAGGCAGTGTCGATCCCCAGCCCCTCGGCCGCGACCAGGCGCGCGACGTCGGCGCTCAGAAATGCCTTGCCGGCGTAGAAGGCATCGCCACCGCTTAATCCGTAGCCATCCCAGAACTCCTCGGCCATCGCCGATGCCCACACGCGGGCGCGCCCCCGCATGGCCTCGACGTCGAGTACGAAGGTCGGCGTGCCGAAGTCGGCGGCGACGCTGGTCAGGTCGACACCTCCCACGCGCAGCACGCCATCCACCCGGGTCGCGCTCCACGGCCACAGGTCGGGGCGCTCATCAGGGGGTCGGGCACGTCAGAGTAACCGCCTCGCTCACCAGGTCACATCCTTTCGGGAGCGCTCACGCCGAGCAGGCCGAGGCCGGTGCGCAGCACCTGGGTGACCGCGTCGTTGAGCCAGAGGCGGGCGACGTGGCCGGGTTCGACCGGGTCGTCGCCGCGAGGCGTCACGCGGCACTGGCCGTACCAGGCGTGGTAGGTGGCAGCCAGGGACTCCAGGTAGCGGGCGATGCGGTGCGGCTCGCGCAGCTCCGTGGCCTGCGCAACCTGCGCAGGGAACTGGGCGAGGGTGGCCAGCAGGGCCTCGTCGGCCTCGGTGTCCAGGGCTGCCGGGTCGAAGCCGGCGTCGCGAGTGACGCCGTGCGCGGCCGCGTTGCGGGCAACGTTGCAGGTGCGCACGTGCGCGTACTGCACGTAGTAGACCGGGTTGTCGTTGGAGTGCTGCGAGAGCAGGTCCAGGTCGATGTCGACCTGCGTGTCCATGGACACGCGCACGAGGGCGTAGCGCGCGGCGTCCACGCCCACGGCGTCAACGAGGTCGTCGAGGGTGACAATGGTGCCGGCGCGCTTGGACATGCGCACGGGTTCGCCGTCCTTGACCAGGTTGACAAGCTGGCCGATGAGGATCTGCAGGTTCTCGCCCGGCTTGTCACCGAAGGCAGCGCACATGGCCATCATGCGGCCGATGTAGCCGTGGTGGTCAGCACCCAGCAGGTAGATGGCCACATCCGCGCCGCGCTCACGCTTGTTCAGATAGTAGGCGACGTCGCCCGCGAAGTACGCGGCCTGGCCGTCCGACTTAATGAGGACGCGGTCCTTGTCGTCGCCGTAGGCGGTCGTACGCAGCCACACCGCGCCGCCCTCGTCGAAGATCACGCCACGCTTGCGCAGGCGCTCAATCGCCTCGGCCACCGCACCGGAGTTGTGCAGGGAGTCCTCGTGGAAAAAGACGTCGAAGTCAGCGCGGAAGGAGTGCAGGCGCTCCTTAATCTCAGCAAACATCAGCTCGACGCCGCGGGCGCGGAAGACCTCGATGGCCTCGTCCTCGGGCAGCGTGACCGGGTCAGGTTCACCGGCGACGCACACGTCGGCGCGGACCTGGTCGGCGATATCGGCGATGTACTGGCCGCCGTAGCCATCCTCAGGGACCTCGCGGCCCATGGCACGCGCGTAGAGCGAGTGGGAAAAGCGGTCGATCTGCGAGCCATGGTCGTTGAAGTAGTACTCGCGAGTCACAGCGGCACCGGAGGCAGCCATGAGGCGCGCCAGAGAGTCACCGACGGCGGCCCAGCGAGCACCACCCAGGTGCACGGGACCGGTCGGATTCGCAGACACGTACTCGAGGTTGATGGAACGACCCGCGAGCGTCGCGTTACAACCATACTCAGCCCCGGCCTCGACGATAGTGCGGGCAAGTTCGCCGGCCGCCCCCGCGCCCAGACGGATGTTGATGAAGCCGGGGCCCGCAACCTCGACGGAATCGATGCCGTCGGCGGCGGCGAGAGCGTCCGCGAGGATCTGCGCAAACTCGCGCGGTGCCATGCCAGCCTTCTTGCCGAGCTGCATGGCGACGTTGGTCGCCCAGTCGCCGTGCTCGCGCACGCGGGGGACGCTCGACCGTCACAGGATCGGGCACCAGGGCGGGGTCGATGGAGATGCGCCCGGCGGCGGCAGCGTCCAGCAGCGTCGAGCGAATAAGGGAGGCAAGTTCTTCAGGAGTCACCCCTTTAGCCTACGGGGTTTTGCCTCGTCACCGCTCACCTATACGCGGCGTGCGTGTGAAAACCTGGCCACACGAGGCCTGCCCGGGCGGCTTTCGTCCCGTGACCGAACGCGAGTGGCGAGTAAGATTTCGGGTAGCCGAACATTTCCTATCTGCAGTGAGGATTCCCGTGAACGCCACGGACACCGAGCATCGCCACAAGCTCATCCCTCTCCTCGGCCCCGCCTTCGTCGCGGCCGTCGCCTACGTCGACCCCGGAAACGTCGCAGCCAACATCACGGCCGGCGCACGCTACGGATACCTGCTCGTGTGGGTCCTGGTAGCCTCGAACATCTTCGCGATGGTCGTCCAATATCTGTCCGCCAAGCTCGGCCTCGTCACCGGTCGATCCCTGCCCGCCCTCCTGGGTGATCGCATGTCCAAGCCCGGACGCATCGCCTTTTGGATCCAAGCGGAGATCGTGGCCGCAGCGACCGACCTAGCCGAAGTCATCGGCGGCGCGCTCGCCCTCCACCTCCTCTTCGGGATCTCACTGCTGTGGGGCGGCGTCATCATCGGTGCCGTCTCCATGGCGCTTCTGGTCGTCCAAGGCGAAGGCAAACAGCGCCAGTTCGAAACAATCATCGTCGGCCTACTGATCGTCATCACGCTCGGATTCCTCGCAGGTCTGTTCGTCGCCCCGCCCAGCCCCTCGGGCATGCTCGGCGGACTCCTCCCCCGCTTCCAGGGCACAGACTCGGTCCTCGTGGCCGCATCCATGCTCGGCGCGACGGTCATGCCACACGCCGTCTACCTGCACTCCTCGCTGGTCAACGACCACGAGGCCGATGAACTCGGCCCCTCCACCGCAGATTCACGCCACTCCTCCGGCCACCTGTCGCGCCTCCTGCGCGCGACCCGCATCGACATCTACTGGGCACTGAGCATCGCCGGCCTGGTCAACATCGGGCTGCTGCTCCTCGCAGCCGCCGCACTAGCCGGACAGAGCGGCACCGACACCATCGAGGGCGCGCACGCCGCGATCTCCTCCACGCTCGGCCCCATCGTGGGCACTGTCTTCGCGGTGGGCCTACTAGCCTCGGGCCTGGCCTCGACGTCGGTGGGTGCCTACGCGGGCAGCGAGATCATGAACGGCCTGCTCCACATCCGCGTCCCCATCCTCGTGCGCCGCCTCATCTCCCTGATCCCGGCCCTGATCATCCTGGGCGCGGGCGCGAGAACCCACGTGGGCGCTCGTCGTCTCGCAGGTCGCCCTATCGTTCGGTATCCCCTTCGCGATCATTCCGCTCATGCACATGACCGCATCGCGCGACGTCATGGGCGACTACGCCAACACCCGCACCCTGCGCGCGACCGGTTTCCTCATCGCAGCCGTTATCGTCGCACTCAACCTGTTCCTCGTCTACCTCACCTTCACCGGTCAGGGCTAAACCTTCACCGGTCAGGGCTAAGAGGACGAGGCCGGGGCCGAGGAAGCGGAAACGAGGCATGCGAAGCGGGGCCGGCGATCCACCGGCCCCGCTTCGCATGCAGCAGGCAATCAGGCACGCACGGAACGCTCGTAATCCTTCATCAGGTCGATACGGCGCTGGTGGCGCTCATCCCCGCTGAAAGGCGTCTCGAGGAAGGCGTCGATGAGAGCGATGGCCTCGTCGTCGCTGTGCTGGCGGGCACCGACAGCCATCATGTTCGCATCGTTGTGCTCGCGGGCCAGGCGCGCGGTCGCGTCCGACCAGACGAGGGCGGCGCGCACGCCTTCCACGCAGTTGGCAGCCATCTGCTCACCGTTGCCGGAGCCGCCGACAACGATGCCGAGGCTGCCGGGTTCGCTGACCACAGCCTTGGCTGCCTCGATACAGAACGGCGGGTAGTCGTCGAGCGCGTCGTAGACGTGCGCGCCGTGGTCGACGACGTCATGACCGGCCTCGCGTAAGTGAGCGACCACCTTTTCCTTCAGCTCAAAACCGGCGTGATCAGTGGCAATATGGACGCGCATGGAATCCTCCTGAGGGGTTCACGGACAAGCAACGCCCACTAGTATGGCACACCTCACCGTTACGCGCGGACGTTTGAACCCTGCTAAACTAGCGGCGCTGCCCCGATAGCTCAGCGGATAGAGCGCTTGCCTCCGGTGCAAGAGGTCGCAGGTTCGAGTCCTGTTCGGGGCGCCACGCATACCCGGATCCGCGTCAACGCCACGCCGACGCGGTATCCCGGTCGCCTCCATTCACGCGCCCACCGCGTGACCGCACCGATGCACCTGCCCGCCCCCGCCTCGTCGATTCCACCCGTGCATCCACCCGCCCCCGCCTCATCGATGAGGCCACTCCCACCTCGGACAACGTTCCCCACCACGCGGCCACCGCATAAAATAAAGAGCGTTTCTATCGTCTACCAAGGAATGGCCAATGACCTACCCATGGTGGAGTCTGCTCCCCTTCGTCGCAATGCTCGCGTGTATCGCGCTCTTGCCCATCATCCCGAAGACCTCACACTGGTGGGAAAAGGAATGCTCCCAGCTCTCCGTCGCGCTCGCTCTCGGCGTGCCGACGACGGTCTGGATGTTCATGAGGGCGGGCACGGGTCCGCTCATCGCCACGGGCGTGGAGTACGTGCAGTTCATCGCGCTGCTCTTCGCGCTGTTCGTAGTCTCCGGCGGCATTCACCTGGCCGGCGACATCAAAGCGACCCCGCGTAACAACACGATCTTCCTGGCGATCGGCGGCCTGCTGGCCTCGTTCATCGGGACGACGGGCGCGGCCATGCTGCTGATCCGCCCCCTCCTGGAGACCAACAAGGAACGTAAGCACCGCGTGCACACGGTCCTGTTCACAATCTTCATTGTGGCCAACTGTGGCGGCATACTGACTCCGCTCGGCGACCCGCCGCTGTTCCTCGGCTACCTGCACGGCGTGCCCTTCGCGTGGACGTTTGCGCTGTGGAAGGAGTGGCTGTTCGTTCTGGCACTGCTGCTCCTCACGTACTACTCGATCGACCGCGTGCGCTACGCGTCCGAGGACACCGCCTCCATCGAGGGCCGACGACCGCGAGGTCAAGCCCCTGAGCCTGCACGGCACAATCAACCTGCTGTTCTTCGCGATCATCATCCTGTCGGTCGCTTTCGCTCCATCCTGGGACGGCGAGGCGCTGGCCGAGGGCCACGTGCACTCGTGGACCGGCTTCGTGCCGTGGCGCGAGATCATCATGTTCACAGTCGCGGGCCTGTCCTACAAGCTCTCGGACAAGAAGGTGCGCTTCGAGGAGAACGCCTTCACGTGGGCTCCGATCATGGAGGTCGCGACCCTGTTCATCGGCATTTTCTCGACGATGGCGCCGGCGCTGCGCTACCTGGAGCAGATCGCCCCGTCGCTGCCGCTGACCCGCATGACGTACTTCGTGTTCACGGGCGGCCTGTCCTCTGTCCTGGATAACGCTCCCACGTACATGACGTTCTTCGAGATGGCGAAGGCCTCCGGTGGTGAGGGTACCCTGATCGCGGGCGTGCCCGAGTACTACCTGATCCCGATTTCGCTGGGTGCCGTGTTCTGTGGCGCGATCACGTACATCGGTAACGGCCCGAACTTCATGGTCAAGTCAGTCGCCGAGTCTGACGGCGTGCCCATGCCGTCGTTTGGCCGCTACATCGGCTACGCGTTCACGCTGCTGGTGCCCGTCCTGGCCGCCATGGCGATGATCTTCGTGGGCGAGTCCTGGCTCGTTCGAGGCCTCGGTATCGCCCTGGCCGCTGGCCTGGTGTTCCTCTCGCTCGTGCGCATCCGCCGCGCGGGGTTGGACGAGGCCGTGGCTGACTTCAGCGGCAACGAGTAAGCTAGCGGTCCTGACGGACGTGTTGAGGGGGGCGGAGCCACGCGGTTCCGCCCCCTCTCTGCATGTACGTGACGCGCCTAGGCGGACTCATCCTCATTGTTGTGCCCCGTCCATGGTTCACTGAGGGGATCGGGGTACTGGGGGTACCAGTCGTCGGGGAATCGAAAGTGGCGTCAGGCCTGCGACCATCACCGCAGCGGTGACGTACGTGAGTGCATTCAGGCCGAACAGCGCCCTGTCGGAGGCACCCCAGGAAGCGGCCACTTTGACGTAGAGAACCATGTAGCACAGGCAGATGAGAGCCGGAATACAGACCGCGCGAGCGTTCTTGCTGACGTGGCTGGTGACGTCCGCGTTGCGCCACGCGACCCCGATCCAGGAGTCCGACCTCGTCTCGACGAGGAGCAGCCCGAGGAGCAGGACCCACAGGCCCGCCAGGCACAGCGCGATCACGATGGTGTCATTCATGGGTTACTCCGCTCCCCGCCTCGCGATGCCCCTGAGCGGCCCGACGAATGCTCCGGCGGCTCCGCCCGCGCCACGCAACCGGAGCATCCGGCGCGGAAAGGAGCGGTCACGGGAGCACGGGTCAATCCCTCGGCATCGGGTGCGCACCAACGCCCGGAGCTGGAGGCTGTGTCCACAGGCCACGCTGGTCGAGGAAGTCGCGTACGAAGGCGGGGCGGTCGGTGATGATGCCGTCGACACCGACCTCGAGGAGCCGCAGAATGTCGGCCACCGTGTTAATGGTCCACACGTGCACGGCCAGTCCCAAGGTGTGAGCGGTGGCCACGAAACGCTCGTCAACAACGCGGATGGGACCCTGGTACATGGGCACCTGGGCGGCGATGACACCCTGGCGCGGGCCGGGCACGTGCCACCAGGCGGGGTTCGTGGCGCTCTTTGCGGCACCCACGAGGCGCACCACGGCCTCGGTGCCCAGCGACGTTGCGACGGCGCGGGCGGGGTCGGAGGCAGCCATGTCGCGCACGGCGCGCAGGCGCGGTTCTGAGAAGGAGGCGACCAGGACGCGGCCAGCGGCACCATGTTCGGCAACGACGTCCAAGAGCGGCCCCTCGACACCCGGTTCCTTCACGTCGATGTTGAGGTACATGTCCGGGAAGGCCTCCAGGACCTGCGCAAGAAGCGGCATGGGTTCACCGGAGTCGCGGTGGCGCAGCGCAGACAATTCCCGCCACGTCATGTCGTTGATCGCGCCGGTGCCGTCGTAGCAACGATCCACGGTTTCGTCGTGGCAGATCACGACTGCGCCGTCCGCGCTCAGGTGCGCGTCGGTTTCGATGTGGCGAAGCCCGGACGAGTAGGCGTGGGTGAAGGCGGCCATCGTGTTCTCGGAGGCCTCCTCGCCGCCGCCACGGTGGGCGAAGACGATGGGTCCCTGACGCATGGTCACGGGCATCATGAGCAGGGCTCCTGTCCAAGGTAAATGGCCTTGTGTTCGGCCATCCAGGGTTCCGGGTCCACGGGAGTGTCGGAGGCGTCGTGGATTTCGAAGTGCAGGTGAGGTCCGGTCGACCAGCCGTTGTTTCCGACGGCACCGATAACCTGGCCAGCAGTGACGGTGTCACCGAGCTTGACCGTAATCTTGTTCATGTACTGGTGTAGGTAGGCCGAGTGGAAGACGGTACCATCGGGCAAGGTGTGCCTGATCTGCACGTAGGCACCCGCATGGGAGTTCTCGGCGAGTTCCTCGACCACGCCGCCGTAGACAGCGGTGATGGGCGTGTCCATGGGTGCCGCCATGTCAATGCCCTCGTGGGCCAGGAGCTGACCGGAAACAGGCGAGATACGCATCGTGAAGGGCGACGTAATCGTGTAGGATCCCTCGGCCAGCGGCCAGTAGACCGTGTCGGCCTTGACCTTCACGTGGCGGCTGCCGTCGGCACCAGCGCCGGCTTTGCAGCCGGTGACTGTGACGGGTGCTTTTTGGCCTTCGCGCGCGAGTTGGCGGTGAGCGTGGCGTCGAGTGAGATTGCCTCGGGCAGGACCTGTGAGGAGGCCCAACTGCCACGGCCCGTGGAGGAGCCGAAGACACGCACAGGCACTGTCAGGGAAGAGTCGGATCCGACGCGGCCCGTCATCGGGACCACGATTGTTGAACCCGCCAGGCCGACAACGAGGAGTGTGCGCAGCAGGTAGCCGCCGGGACGGATGTTACGCTCCGGTGTTTCTTCCGATGAGGCATCCTCATCGTCGTCGAAAAATGTTTCTTTCTCGGGAAATGCCGCGTCGTATTCGTAGGCGATCTGATCGAAGCTGAGCCTTGGGCGCCGCTCGACGGACGAGGGGATCTGCTCAACGGGCTGAGGAAGCAACTCGACAGATGGAGGGAGCCGCTCAATGGACTGAGGAAGCAACTCGACAGATGGAGGGAGCGCCGACTCAAAGCTTGGTTCGCGAGGCGTGTAGGCGCGCGGCGGAGGAGCTACTCGCTGCACGGGTTCAGGGGCTACTGGTTGCACGGGTTCCGGGGCCACTGGCTGCACGGGCGTCGGGGCCACATCGGCTGGGATCTCGGCGGTGGTGTATTTTTCCTCATCACCTGCCCGAGATCGCGCGGCGCGCAGCTGCGAACGCTTGGGCAGCGGGCACTCCATGTTGCTCACGCTATTCCCCTCTCGTTATCTGACCGTTCCACTGTAGCAATGCCCGCACGGGCGGCGCCAGGCGCTTCGCCATTAGGGTCGCTGAAGGGCGTCGCGGACTTCGCCGACCAGAAGTTCCAGGATATCCTCCAGGAAGAGGATACCGACGAGGACGCCCTCGTCGCGCACGAGCGCACAGTGCACGCCGGTGCGTTGCATGTGGCGCAGTGCGTCTTCAACCTGGTCGGAGGAGGCGACGGCCTCGAGACGGCGGATGCGCCACGGGGTAATCGGCTGGGTGCGTTCCTCGCCGGAGGCGTACAGAACATCCTTCAGGTGGACATAGCCGACGATGGCACCGTCCTCGCCCGCAATCGGGAAACGCGAGTAGCCGGTATGAGCAACTCGTTCCTCCACGTCGGCGGGGGTAGCACCCGCAGGGAGGACGACGAGATCAGACAGGGGCACCATCGCCGAACCCGCAGTTTCTTCTGAGAATTCCAGGGTGCCGCTGAGCAGCCCCAGTTCGTCGGTGAGGACACCCTCGGCCTGGGATGCGACGACAATGGAGGCGACCTCCTCGACCGTGTAGGAGGCAGAAATCTCCGAGCGAGGTTCATAACCCGACAAACGGACGAACCAGTTCGCGAAATGGTCCATGGCCTCGATGATGGGGCGCAGGACGTGGCCCAGGCGCACGAGGATGGGGGCCAGGATGAGGAGCATCCGTACCGGCGCGGCAATCGAGATATTCTTCGGGACCATTTCGCCGAAGACGACGTGACAGAACAACACGATGATGAGGGCTGCTGCGAATCCGATGACGTGGCTGGTCGCCTCGGGAGCACCCAGGCGTTCCAGCGGCGACTCGACGAGGTGCGCAATCGCAGGCTCGGCGACGACGCCCAGCGTCGTGGAGGCGACCGTGACGCCCAGCTGGCAGATAGCGAGCATGAGGGAGACGTGTTGCAGCGCGTAGAGCGCATCTCGTGTACCGCGCGCGCCTTCGTCGGCGAGCGGCTCAACCTGCGAGCGCCGCGTTGAGGTGACCGCAAACTCGCCGGCCACGAAGAACGCGTTGACCGCCAGCAGCGCGACGGTGATAGCAATGCCCATACCGGCGCTCATGCCTCCACCTCCGGTTCGTCAGCGGGCGCGGGGGTGATCGCGACCTGCGCGACCCTGCGGCCTGCATCTGGGTGACCTCGATGCCGACACCGTCAACGTTCACGCGCGAGCCGACGGACGGGATGTCGCCCAGCTCGTTCATGACGAGGCCGCCGATCGTGTCGTAGGGGCCATCCTCGGGAAGGTTGATGTCTGTGCGACGTGCGAGTTCGTCGGGACGCAGCGTCCCGGGCACGAGGAAGGTCCCGTCGGGGCGCGGGCGGATGCCTAGACGCCGCTGATCGTGCTCGTCGGAGACCTCGCCGACGATTTCTTCGACGACGTCTTCGAGGGTGACAATGCCAGACACGCCGCCGTATTCGTCGACGACGACGGCCATCTGCAACCCCTCGTCACGCAGTTGGACCATGAGCGGGCCAATCGGCACCGTCTCGGGAACGGTGGGCGCGTCGGTCATGAGGGAGGAGGAGATGACGGGCACGTCAGCGCGGCGCTCGGCGGGCACAGCAACCGCGCGACGCAGGGAGACCAGGCCGAGGATGTCATCGGAGTCATCGCCGATCACGGGGAATCGGGAGTGACCGGTTTCGTGAGCGAGGTCCAGCACGTCCTGGGCGCTGTCGCGCTCGCCGAGGGTGTGCAGACGCCCGCGGTCGGTCATAACGTCGGCGGCGCTGAGCGTGCTCATGCGGATTGTGTTGACGAACAGGTCGGCCGTGGACGTGTCGAAGGTACCTTCTTCGACGGAGTGCTCGACGAGGGCCGCCAGCTCGGATGCAGAACGCGCCGACGAAATCTCTTCCTGCGGCTCGATGCCCATGCGGGCGAGCACCCAGTTCGCGGTGCCACCCAGTACCCAGATGATGGGGCGAGCGATCACGGTGAAGGCCATCTGGAAGGGGACGACACGCACGGCGGTGGCCATCGGGTGGGCCAGCGCGAGGTTCTTGGGGACAAGCTCACCAAAGAGCATCGAGAAGACGTTAATGAACGCGGCGGCGACGAAGGCCGCGATGCCGGTGGCCAGGCCCCAGGCCAGCCCGGCTGCGCCGAGCCATCCCACCAGCAGGTCCGCCAACGCGGACTGCGTCGTGTAGCCAAGTAGGATCGTGGTCAGCGTGATGCCCACCTGGGCACCCGACAGCTGGGTGGACAGGGTACGGGTGGCGCGCAGGACGGATGCGGCTCCTCGGTCCCCCTCGTCCGCTTTCTTATCAAGGACGGCCTGGTCCACAGCGACAAGTGAGAATTCGGCGGAGACGAAGACGAAGGTGCCGGCAGTAAGAACGACGCCGAGGAGGAGCATAAGGACGGTCGTCATCGCTGCCCCCTCTCGACGAGGCCGGGGCGAGCCACGGGTACACGCGCGGGCAGGGGGCAGGAAAGAGCGGCAGAAAAGCCGACAGTGTCGCAGTCCATGATGCATCCAGTTTAGCGGCCCCGGGCTTTCCTCCCCGCGTGCGCGTCCACACACCGTCACTCTGTGTCAACACTCTCCCTATACCGGACCAAAGGCCCTTGAAATGATCGCCAAGTGTCTACCACGTCTCGTGAAGGTTGTCACGTAGCGGTAGAATCTGTCGGGTATGGTTGCCGCGATACAAGCCCGTACGCGCGGCGTGAGTCAAACGGAGGAATACGTGCCGACCCACACAGTTTCCCAGCCCGACCCGCAGTGGTACCTCGCAAAGATGCGCGACCTGTACGAGCACGATCCGCAGCTCCTCGATCCGTCGTGGCGCGCCTACTTTGCGACCGAGACCGCTCCCCCGCAGCTTCGCGCCAAGCGTCCCGCAATCCCGGAGGGTGCGATCGAGGACAGCGCACCCGAGCAGACAGCCCCGACCTCGTCGATGAAGGCCCCCGAGGTACCCACGAGCGTCACCCCGCCCACCCTCGACATTGAGGAAGCGGAGCATGCACACTCCACGCCCCCGGCTGCACCCGTCGTCTCGGTGACCCGCTCCGACCTGCCGCCCGCGCCGCCCGCCGCGCTCGCCGAGGCCACTAGCCCCTACACGCGCCTGGCGCACGGACGCGCCGCCTTCACCCGCTCCCACAGAGCACCCGCCCAGGACGAGCTGCGCGTCCTCAAGTCCGCCGCGCGCGCGACCGCCAAGCACATGGAGGCCTCGCTCTCCATCCCCACGGCCACCTCCCAGCGCCAGATTCCCGCCAAGCTCCTCATCGAAACCGCGCCCTGATCAACGCCCACCTGGCACGCACTGTCGGCGGCAAAGTCTCCTTCACACACCTCATCGGCTACGCTCTGGTCGAGGCGCTGTGCGAGATGCCCGACCTGAACGTGCGCTACACGCTTGAGGGCGGCAAGCCCGCCGTTGAGCAGCTCGCGCACATCGGCTTCGGCCTGGCCATCGACGTGGCTGACGCGCAGGGGAACCACTCCCTGAAGGTCCCCGTCATCCATGACGCCGACACGCTGACCTTCTCCGAGTTCGTTGATGCCTACCAGGACCTGGTTGCACGCGCCCGCAACGCGACACTGACGACCGCCGACTTCCAGGGGGCCTCCGTCACCCTCACCAACCCCGGGACGCTGGGCACCACCACCTCCGTGCCGCGCCTCATGGTCGGCCAGGGGCTCATCATCGGCGTGGGTGCTACCGACTACCCGGCGGAATTCCGCGGCGTCTCCCCCCCAAGCGCCTGGCCAGCCTCGGCATCGGCAAGACGATGTACTTCTCCTCCACCTACGACCACCGAATCATCCAGGGCGCTGCCTCCGGGCGCCTCCTGGGCCTCGTCGATGCGAAGCTGTCGGGCCGCGACGGCTTCTACGAGCGCGTCTTCACGTCCATGCACGTGCCCACGCGCCCCTACTCGTGGGAAGCCGACTACGAATACGATCCTGAGCGCGAAAAGGGTAAGCCTGCGCGCATCGCGGAGATCATCCACGCCTACCGCTCGCGCGGCCACCTGGCCGCCGACACGGACCCGCTGGCCTACCGCGTGCGCCGCCACCCCGACCTGGACATCGCGTCCTATGGCCTGAGCGTGTGGGACCTGGACCGTCCCTTCCCCACCGGCGGCTTCGGCGGCTCCGACCAGATGCTGCTGCGCGACATCCTCACGCGCCTGCACGACACCTACACGCGCACGGTCGGCATCGAATACATGCACATCCAGGACCCCGAGCAGCGCGCCCTGGGTCCAGCGCCGCATCGAGCGCCCCTACAAGGCTCCCTCCCCAGAGGCGCAGCGCCACATCCTGGACACCCTCATCCGTGCCGAGGCCTTCGAGGAGTTCCTGCAAACCAAATTCATGGGCCAGAAGCGCTTCTCGCTTGAGGGCGGCGAGTCCCTGATCCCGCTGCTCGACCATGTCCTGGCCGACTCGGCGCGCACCGGCATCCACGAGGTCGCCATCGGCATGGCGCACCGCGGCCGACTCAACGTCCTGGCAAACATCGCCGGCAAGTCGTATGCGCAAATCTTCGACGAGTTCGAGGGCAACTACATACCTAACTCCGTTCAGGGTTCCGGCGACGTCAAATACCACCTCGGCACGTGGGGCGTGTACTCCCTCGACGATGGCCTGGCCACGAAGGTCTACATGGGCGCTAACCCCTCGCACCTGGAGGCCGCAGACGGCGTCCTGGAGGGCATCGTGCGCGCCAAACAGGAGGCCCTGGGCGACCCGGATCTGCCGATCATCCCGATCCTCATCCACGGCGACGCAGCCTTCATCGGCCAGGGCGTCGTTCAGGAGACACTCAACCTCTCCCAGCTTGAGGCTACAAGACCGGCGGCACAATTCACATCATCGTCAACAACCAGATTGGTTTCACGACCGGCCCAACGCAGGGACGCTCGACCGGCTACGCGACCGACCTGGCCAAGGGCCTACAGGTCCCGATCCTGCACGTGAACGCGGACGACCCCGAGGCCGTCATCCGCTGCGCGCACCTGGCCTTCGAGTACCGCAACGCCTTCCACAAGGACGTCATCATCGACATGGTGTGCTACCGTCGCCGCGGCCACAACGAGGGCGACGACCCGTCAATGACTCAGCCCGTCATGTACTCGCTCATCGACCGCATCCCCTCCACGCGCGCCGTGTACATCCGCGGCCTTGTGGGCCGCGGTCAGCTCACCGAGGACGAGGCCCGCCAGTCTATCGCCCAGTACGAGGCGGAACTGGGGCACATCCTGGATGAAACCCGCGCGGGCGGTGCCTCCTCAGTGTCCAAGGTGAACCCGGGTAGCCGCACGCACGACCCGGCGCTGACCGCCGGCGTCGGCGAGGCCGGTGAGTCTCGCGACGAGGAAGTGGACCATGCCGGAATCGCAGATGCCCGGCATCGGCATGATGATCGGCTGGACGTCGGCGGCCCCCGCCGAGCAGCTGCGCCGCATCGGCCGCGCCCACGTCCGCTTCCCGACGGCTTCGAACCCCACCCGAAGCTGCGTCAGCTGTGCGAGCGCCGCCTCGAGATGGCGCTGGGCAACAAGCCCATCGACTGGGGCTTCGCGGAGCTCCTGGCGTTTGGCACCCTGCTCATGGAGGGCACCAGCGTGCGGCTGTCCGGCGAGGACGTGGCTCGCGCGACCTTCGTCCAGCGTCACGCGGTTCTGCACGACGCTAGCAACGGCCGTGAGTTCACTCCGCTGCGATTCCTCACGGAAAACCAGGCGCGCTTCGACGTGTGGAACTCTCCGCTGAGCGAATACGGCGTGCTGGCCTTCGACTACGGCTATTCGCTGGAGAGTCCCGAGACCCTGACGATCTGGGAAGCACAGTTCGGCGACTTCGCGAACGGTGCTCAGACGGTCATCGACGAGTTCGTCTGTTCGGCGGAGCAGAAGTGGGGCCAGCGCTCCTCGCTGGTCATGCTGCTGCCTCACGGCTACGAGGGCCAGGGCCCCGACCATTCGAGCGCACGCATCGAGCGCTACCTGCAGCTGGCCGCGCAGGACAACATGTGGATCGTTCAGCCTTCCACGCCGGCGAACTACTTCCACATGCTGCGCACCCAGGCCTACAAGCGCCCGCGCAAGCCGCTCATCGCGTTCACACCCAAGCAGCTGCTGCGCCTGTCTGCCGCGGCCTCACACATCGACGAGTTTACCTCGGGGTCCTTCCAGCCCGTCATCGGCGACACCACGATCACCGACCCGTCGGCGGTCACCCGCGTCCTGCTGTGCTCGGGTCGCCTCTACTACGACCTCGCCAAAGAGCGCGCACACCGCGGTGACACATCGACCGCGATTATCCGCCTGGAGCAGCTCTACCCGCTGCCCGAGGCCGAGGTGGCCGAGGCCCTGGCCCAGTACCCGAATGCGACAGTGACGTGGGTGCAGGACGAGCCACGTAACCAGGGTGCCTGGCCGCACCTGGCGCTCAACCTGTTCCCCTCACTGGGACTTCCCGTACGCGTTGTCTCGCGGCCCGAATCGGCCACGACGGCAGCCGGACGTGCCTCGCTTCACAAGGAGCAAGCAGCTACCCTTATTGCGCTAGCCTTCGAAGGCTAGCGCCCCCCGCGCGCCCGGAACACCGGGCGCGCGCAGGGACATCCGGAAAGGACCACCATGCGCATCTGCTTCATCGGCGACGAGCTCGTCGCGGGCGTCGGAGACCCCCGAGGCCTGGGCTGGGTTGGCCGCGTCAACGCTCACTCGACCTTCGACGTGCCCGCCACATTTTTGACGCTGGCGGTCCCCTCCGAGACAACCAAGCAGATGGCCGCCCGTTGGGAGGCCGAGGTCCTGCCGCGCCTAGCCGACGGAGAACCCCACGGCCTCGTCATCGGGATCGGCCCCGGCGACGTTCCCGCCGGCATCTCCACGGCTCGTTCGCGCCTCAACCTCGCCAACATCACCGACCGTGCGACCTCTCTAGGCATCCCCAGCTTTGTGGTGGGTCCCCCGCCCCTGGCCGGCGTCGACTCCGGTGCCCTCAAAGCACTGGCCTCCTCCTGCTCCGAGGTGTGCGGGCGCCGCGGGATCCCCTTCGTCGACTGCTACACACCACTGGTCGCCCACGACCAGTGGTTCGAGGACATGGCCGCCTCCATGGCGCGCGGCAAAGACGGCCAGACCCTGCCCGGCCAGGCCGGATACGCGCTCATGGCGTGGATCGTCCAGCATCAGGGATGGTACGAGTGGACGGGCGCAACCCCAACCGACATCTGAGCACAGGCGAATCCAATTGTCATTATCGTGATGGCTTTATTCAGCGGTATCTCCACAATCATCGACGAGACATGCAAGGCGCGTTCCGGCGCAACGTCACTGACCGTCGATGTCTATAGCCACAGCGGGATCATCGTCGACGCGCGAGTGGAATGAGCGACACATGACCAAGGAGAAAGCCACCACGCGCGAGAAGCTTTCCTTCTGCGCAATCATCATCGCTTTCGTGTCCCTCAATATTGTCCTGGGCTCTTTCTTCTCACCTGGCTCATGGTCGCCGACCGTCCTCACCGCAGCGGCTTCCTATCTGATTGTCTTCATCGTGGTCACAGCTGCTGTCGGCATCCGAGTCCTGTACCGGGATTGGAAGACGCCTCCCCGCCACGGCCTCGGCTACCCAGCCGCGACACTGCCTGCGAACCTCGCTGGACCCGCGCCGACGCCCACCCGCGCCCAGCCCAGCAGCTGCAAGCGCCCGGCCCCGCCCGCACCGCCAAGCAGCTTCGCAACCATCGACGGGGCCATCGCCCACGCCCAGCAATCCGGCTTCGCCATCGTCAACCTGTTCACCACATATTCTCCGCTGAGTCGCTTCCACGACGCCGTGGGTGCCGAAATCATCTACCTGGTTCTCTCCCACATCGCTGAACTCGACAAGTTCTCCTCCATCACAGTGTCCGGCGCCGCAACCGACACCGACTGCACGCTGGCAATCAGAGTCATCAGCACCGAAGCCGACGCCCTTGCCCAGCGACCGATGAGCGAGATCCGCGCCCTCGCGGAAAGCCAGGGTGGAACCATGGACACCAACGCCCAGGCAGGCACGTGGACGCTCAGCGTCCATCTGCCGCTCGGTGAGTCATCGCCCGCATAGATGGATGTGTCCATCTGGCCACGGCCTTGACACCACCAATCCACACGACCAGCGAGACAGCATGAGCAACCAATACCCCTCCTCCAACCCCTCCGACCCGTCCTACCCCGGACAGGTGCCCCCGTACCAGGTGCCCCCGTACCAGGGAGGCGCGTACCCGGGGAACCCCTACCAGCAGAGCGCGGGAGGCCCCCAGATGCCCACGTCGCCGGTGCCCCAGCCGCCCTCGTACCAGTCGCCCGCGTACCGCTCACCTCAGGTACCCACGTACCCGACTCCCAGCGCATTCCCACCCACCGGGACGCTGAGCAGCCCCCAGATGCCCGCCGGAGCGGTGAACGGCCAACAGGCACCCACGGCCGAGACGCCCCAACAAGCAACACGGTCCAAACACGGCTGGATTATCATCACGCTCATTTTCCTCGTCGTCGCAACCCCCCTAATCCTGATTATCGTCATCGGAAACTCCTTTGAGTTCGGCGAGGAAAAACTGGGTTGGATCCTTATCACGAGCGCCGTCGAGTTCCTGTTCGCACTCGGATTCTTCCCCTTTTCGGCGGCGGTGCGCCGAGGGATCCGGCAGGTGACCGCGCAGGGCAGGCTCGAGGAGGCGGAGAAACGACGCACGGGCCTGTACCTCTCTGCGCTCATCGCGGTCGTGGTCGCCGGCTACGCGCTCTACAACGGGGGCCCCGCCGCCATGGACGTCGCAGACGGCCAGCAGAGCGTGACCGTCACGTCGTGCAGTTACGAGCAGCACAAAACAGAGAAGAGGCGCCGCCATTCGTACACCACCGTGTACGACAACGTCTTCACGTTCACGCTCGATGACGGCACCACCCACCACACGACGCTCGAGCGATACCACGCGGAAGACATCACGCATGAGGGCGGCCTGCCCGGCGTCCTGTACGAGGCCTGCTCCCGCCGTTCGGGATCGGCGTCGTTGAGTATGATGGTCTATCGCAACACTTGGATTATCGTCGAGGCCCGGATCAAATAGGACGGCATGTATTCTCCCCGCGACGTCTTCCTCTCACGCACTGCCACCGGGGTGTGCGTGGGAAGTCTTGCGGCCGTCTCCTGCGCCGTGATCATTCGAATCGCATGGATCTCGAGGACCGGTATCCCCCGTGCGCTTACAGCCAGCGCTGTGATTGTCCTCGTCTCGCTCATCGGATGCGCCCTCTCTTATTCGATCCGCTTCGCGATCCGCGACAAGCGCAGGCGTCACGAGAGACGAGGCCGACACGGGAAGGACGCTCGACGTCGCATCGTTCCGAGGACTGCCACGCGACACCCCGCAGACATGAACCGACGGCAGCCACCACGACGGTCCTCCCTCGTGAGCACGCCCTTGCCTGACGCCATCCCGCCTGCAACCGACACTGAGGACAGGGATTTCAGCTACAAGATACTCGTCGTATTCACTCTTGTTGCAGTCGCGATTGCGTTGTTCAGGGAGGGCGATAACCCGGTTCACGGGCCGGACAGGATCAGTTGGCTCGTGATCGTCTACGCCGTTGCATTCCTCATCATGCTCGCGTGCATAGGTGCCATCACCTGGGCGTTTGATCGCTTCGCGAGAGCTGAGCGCGCCGGAAAGGTCATGGGCTTTCATGCACGACTGGCGTACCTGGCGCTGCCCGTCATCATTCTGATTCCCAGTACCTTCAACACGTTGGCCTACGGAACGCCCGTCGCCCTCGACCTGGCCACCGGCCCGCAGACCGTCACCGTCGCCTCGTGCACCCACAAGGAACGCACGGAGTCACGTTCACGAGGCCGCTACGCCGGCAGCTACACCGTGATCATCCATCGTTTCACGATGACCCTAACTGACGGCACGACGCATCAGACAAACGTGCGCGACGAATACTTCCGGAATCACAGCACCATTAACAGGGTCCTCGACGACGCCTGCATCAAGAACCCGGGGACGACTTCCGTCACCATGAGCGTCTCCTACTACTCCTGGGTGATTCATGACGCTCACCTGAATTGAGCCTCACCGCAGCGTCCCCGCGTCTCTTCCACGGCCTCGTCCCTCCCACCGACGAGGCCGTGGAACGTTCGTGAAACACGCGGCTCAGCGGCTCCTGAGAATGCCCATCACGAAGCGAGCGCTACGGTCCAGGGCGGCCACGGCCTCGGGAATGAAGGGGACGGACAGGACGTAGACGTGGAAGCCCCCCGGCTCCACGCGCAGGCGCACGTCCACACCGGCGCGAGCTGCCTTGCGCGCAAACTCAATCGTGTCGGGCCCTAGGATGTCGGTGTCGCCCTGGAAGATGAGCATTGGCGGCAGCGCGGAAAGATCGTCGTACAGGGGGCTGATGCGCGGATCTGCGGGGTCCCGGTCCCCCGCCCACGCGCGTCCGCCCACGCGCGCCAGGGGCGCACGCAGGTATACAAAACGCGCCCGGACCGCTGGGTCCGGGCGCGCAACGAAATCGGCTCAGGCGTTAGACGCTTGCCGTGGTTCGCACCGTTCTTACGACGATCACGACGCTTACGACCCCGCTTCGACATGTCATTCTCCTTGGGTTTGTTGTCTAGACTGAAGCATTCTTGCACACATTAGCCCCAACCACCAAGGCACAACGCCCCTGCGGCGACGAAGGTCACCGAAAAGCGGCGGCCCGCCCAGGCCTCGTCGAGGCGGGCGAGACCAGCGATGACGCGCTCAGCGCCAGGTGACGGACATGCTTGAAATCGAGGCGACGATGCGGGCGCGCAGCGCGGGTGAGGCTTGCTCGGACTCGTAGCAGCCGCGCATGAGAGCACGCACGTGGCGTTCAGCGTCCAGCGCGTCAGTGCAGTGCGGGCAGGTGGCGACGTGCTGGATCATGAGGGCGCGGGCGCGGGCGTTGGGTCCGGGCACGGAGCCGGCGTCGATGAGGTCACTGCGGCGGTCGCATTCCTCACAGTCGATGAGTTCGTACAGGGCGTCGAGGACGTCCTGACAGGTGATGTGTGCGCTCACTTCGCTCCTCCGATCCCGTATTCCGCGGCGACGTCAGCCAGCGAGGAGCGCAGGTTCTTGCGCGCCCGGTTCAGGCGGCTCATGACGGTCCCCATGGGAACTCCTAGTTCTTCGGCGATTTCCTTGTAGCTCATTCCTTCAACGTCAGCCATGAGGACAACCATCCGGTGTTCCTCCGAGAGCGAATCGAGGGCCTCGCGCAACTGCGCGGAGGGCAGCGCCTCGAGGGCTTCGACTTCGGCGGACTTGAGGCCGGTCTCCGCGTGGGAGGCGGCGTCGGCCAGCTGCCAGTCCTCGACGGTGTCGGTGGAGGTGCGCTTGGGCGAACGCTGTGCCTTGCGGTAACTGGTGATGTAGGTGTTCGTGAGGATCCTGTACAGCCAGGCTTTGATGTTGGTGCCGGGCTTGTACTGGTGGAACTTCTGGTAGGCCTTGAGGTAGGTCTCTTGGACCAGGTCCTCCGCGTCGGCTCGGTTGCGGGTCATGCCCAGGGCCGCGCCGAAGAGTTGATCCATGAGGGGCATCGCTTCGTCCATGAAGCGTGCCTGGAGCGCAGCGTCGTCCGGGGTGGACGAGGCCGTGGCCGGGTCGTGTGCCTCGGGCATCGGTTGGGAGGTTGTTGTGTCCATCGCTTCCCAGGGTAGTCGTGCCCACAGCGGGCGCGACTGGGTGGGAGGGATGGGCGATCATACTGAGGGCAACGCCTCACGATCAGCTTTATTCCACAACCCCCACAGCATGTGTGTTACACCACTTTCGACCTGCTGTTTGGAGGCGACCGGGCCGTTCGGCTTCCCCCGAAGGCCAAGGTATCGAACAATAGGGGTATGAATCTGCTGCGCGTTGTTGCCCGTCCTCTGCTCGCTGCCCCGTTCATCGCCGATGGGGTCGATGCCTTGCGGCGCCCCTATGAACACGTGGAGCACGCGGCGAGCGTGCGTCCCCTCATCGATAAGGCGACCGGCGCGGTCGGCTTGGAGCCGCTGACGGATGAGCAGCTGGCCCTCGCCACCCGCGTGACCGGCGCAGTCACGGTGCTCGCTGGCCTGCGTTTTGCGACCGGTCGTCACCCTCGTAGCGCCGCGCTGTGCCTGGCTGCGATTGGCGCTCCGATGGCGCTCGTGCACATGCCGACCCCCGGTGCCATGCGCAAGCTGCCGAAGGATCACGCCAAGTTCCTGCGCGCCCGCGCGTTGGGCAAAGCTGGGCCTCGTGGGCGGCGTCCTCATCGCGTCGACGGATCGCGTGGGGCAGCCTTCAGCCCTCGTTGCTCGTGCGATGCGCCGAGATCAGCGCCGCGCGATCGCTGCGGCCGAGGCCGCGGTCGCGGAGCGCCTGAGCGGCACCGCTTCGTGAGCGTGCCCTGGCCCGCTCCCCTGGCTGCCTCTCCCGTGGACGCCACGGTCGAGGTGCCGGGTTCAAAGTCGATCACGGCGCGCGCCCTCTACCTGGCGGCCGTCGCCGATTCCCCCTCCCTGATCAGGGGTGCTCTGGATGCGCGCGACACGCGCTTGTTCGCGGCCGCCCTGGAAGTGATGGGCGCACGCGTCGAGGACGAGGGCACGGGCGTCCTGCGCGTCACCCCCATGTCGCTGCCGCCCCAAGGCGGTCGCATCGAGTGCGGACTGGCCGGGACGGTCATGCGTTTCCTGCCGCCGCTGGCGGCCCTCTCTCCCGAGGAGACGCTCTTCGACGGGGACGAGCAGGCCTACGCGCGCCCGCTCGGCCCGCTCCTGGATGCGCTGGTGCGTATGGGCGCGACCGTCACCTATCACGGGGAGCGCGGGCACCTGCCGTTCACGATCCGGGGCCCGATCCACACGCCGCTCGGCGCGCAAGCCTGGGTAGACTCCTCGTCTTCCTCGCAGTTCCTCTCCGCGTTGTTGCTCGTCTCTCCCCTCGTGGGCGATCCCCCTCTTCGTGTCGGCTCCGGGCATCGTCCCGTCAATGCCGCATGTGGAGATGACGCTGGCGTCCCTCGCTGGCGCGGGCATTGACCTGGAGGTTGTGGACGAGGGCCGCGCGGACCTCGCGACGTGGCACATCTTCCCGTCGCGCCCGCGCGGCGGCGACATCACCGTCGAACCCGACCTATCCAATGCTGGCCCCTTCCTGGCGGCCGCGATGGTGACGGGCGGGCTCGTGCAGATCCCAGCGTGGCCGGGGACGACGACGCAGGCGGGAGACGCCTGGCGGGCACTGCTGGGGCACATGGGCGCGACCATCACGCTGGACGAGCAGGGCCTGACCCTGACGGGTCCGGGTGCTGGCAACTACCCGGGCATCAAGGCAACCATGGCCGAGGTCGGCGAGCTGACCCCCACCCTGGCCGCGATCTGCGCCTACGCCTCGAGCCCATCACACCTGAGCGGCATCGCCCACCTGCGCGGACACGAGACCGACCGCCTGGCTGCCCTGGCCGCCGAGATCAACCGCGCGGGCGGGCAGGCTGACGAGACCGAGGACGGCCTGATCATTACCCCGCGCCCGCTCCACGCCGCGCAGATTCGTTCCTACGCGGATCACCGCATGGCGACCTTCGGCGCGATCCTAGGCCTGGTTACGCCCGGCATCACGGTCGACGACATCGCCTGCACCTCCAAGACTCTACCGACTTTCGAGGCCATGTGGGCCTCACTCGTGAGCGCCGACGGTCAGGCGTCCGCCCAGGCCGCCACGGCCTCGTCGAAGGAGGAGCAGTGATGGCGCGGCGCGACACCGGAACCGACGACCCGCGCGTGCGCGTGCGCGCCGGCAAGGGCTCGCGCCCTCGCACGAAGGACCGCCCCGATTGGTCCTCCAAGCCACTGGGCCGCGTCATCGGCATTGACCGCGGTCGCTACCAGGTGAGCCTCGAGACGGACGGCACCCGCGTGGTGGCCGTGCGCGCCCGCGAGCTGGGGCGCGGCTCCGTCATCATGGGCGACCGCGTGCGCCTCACCGGCGACCTGTCGGGGTGCCCCGACACGCTCGCGCGCATCGTCGCCGTCGAGGAACGCTCCTCGGTGCTGCGCCGCTCCCTCGAGGACGCGCCGGATCAGCGTGGCGAGAAGGCGATCGTCGCGAACGCGGACATGATGTGCATCGTCGTGGCGCTGGCGGATCCGCCGCCGCGCACAGGCATGATCGACCGCTGCCTGGTCGCCGCCTACGAGGCGGGCCTGGACCCCGTCCTCGTGCTGACGAAGGCAGACCTAGCCAGCGCGGACGAGCTGATCGCCGCCTACCAGGACTTCGACGTGCGCGTCGTGCTCACAAGCGCCGAGGCCGGGGCGGCCGACCCGGGCGTCGCCGAGCTTCGAAGTCTCTTGGCCGGCCATTGGTCGGTGTTGGTGGGGCACTCGGGGGTCGGAAAGTCCACGCTCATCAACCTGCTGGTGCCTGGCGCGGGCCGCGCGACGGGCCACGTCAACGAGGTGACGGGACGCGGGCGCCACACCTCTACGTCCTCGGAGGCCTTCGAGCTGGATACGGGCGGCTGGATCGTGGATACGCCCGGCGTGCGATCCTTCGGGCTGGGGCACGTGAGCGTCGCCGACGTTCTCGGGGTTTTCCCGGACGTCGCCGACGCAGCGTCCTGGTGTCTGCCGCTGTGCTCGCACGACGAGGAGGAACCCACGTGCGCGCTCAACGCTTACGCGCGCGCCGCCGGTCCCTTCGCCATCGACGAGGCCGGGGACAGTAACGCGGATCAGGTGCGACATGGGCGCGCTTCCAGCGTGGCGTCGGTGCGCAGGCTTCTCGAGGCCGTGGCAACGGCGGAGGCCGCCAGCAAGGCCGCGCGATAATGCCCGCTAGTGCCTGCTCACGGACATAGCGCGTCGGCAGGACGCACACGACAGAAACATCATGTGACGCATTAGCCACTCATTCTGGTTGACACGTCGCTCACAACACCAACAATGAGAATGTAGCGACGACCGCTACGCCCGTTTCACGAGGAGGTGATTGTCGTGTCAAACCCCCGCCATCGCGCGACTACTCCGGCTCCGTCGGCACCGAGCCACGGCGAAATGATGCTGCGCTACATCTTCCTCATCGTCCTTGTCCTCCTGGCAATCGTCTCGATTGGAAGTGCCTTCATCTGGGATGACGCGGGGACGACCGACTACATCATCGCTATTTCGGCCGCCCTGCTGGCCAACCAGATGCCCGGATCGACGCGAACGCTGGCACCAACCAGCATGCGGCCTTCGCCGCGCACCTATGAGCACATCGGACTCGCGTGCGCGACGGTGTCCATCCTCGCCACCCTCATCGGGTCGGTAACCACCACGGATACCACGGCCTCGTCCATCACGATCCCGTGGATCATCGCCACGCTCGCGCTGCTGGCGACGATCTGCATCTCCGTCGCAATCATGGTCGTGAAGGGCCGACAGCACCGAGACACGCCTCCTCCCCCGGCGAGCTAGCGCCGAGGGAGGGCGGTCGCATCAGCGCTGGAAGCGGCTCACGAAGTTACGCAGAATGATGCGCGAGGGATCCGTGTCCACGGTCGCGACCTGGGCGCGGATGGCCTCGGCCTTCTCAGCCGGGTAGTAGCGCCCCGCGTACTGGTCGATGCGGATGTTCACGCCGTCCAAGTCCATCTCGGGGTGGAACTGAGTCGCCCACGCGGCCTCGCCGACGCGCACCATCTGGATCGGGGTATCATCCCCGGCCAGGAGGACCTGCATGCCGGGGGCCAGCTCGCGCACGGCCTCGTGGTGGCCGACGTAGGAGTAGAAGCGGTCGGGCGTGCCCTCAAGGAGCGGGTCCTCGCGGCCCGCGTCGGTCTTCGTCAGCGCGATACCGCTGATTTCCTCGCCGTGGTGGGTGTCGATGACGCCGCCCAGGTGCAGGGTGAGGGTACCCAGCCCGTAGCACAGGCCCAAGATCGGGAAGGATTCGCCCAGCGCCCGGTCGTAGAAGGAACGCAGCCAGGCCTCGGCGCGCACCTGGCGCTCTTCCTTCACGTGGTCGTCCGCGTTCGCGTCCCACGGGGACCCGCACACGAACGCACCCGAGTAATTAGACAGGTCGAGGTCGGGCAGCTCTCTCTCGATGCGCACCTGGTGAACCTGGTCGGAGGTCAGTCCCGAGAAACGCGGCAGGTCGGCGCTTTCCGAGGCCAGCACGGGGCCGTCGTCGCGCGAGGTCAGCATGAGGAAGGGCTTTGTCATGCTCACCATGCTATCGGCTGGGAGCAAAGGTGCAGCTCATGTCCACTCTCCAAGCGTGTGTGACGGACGCAGATGTGGGCACCCTCTGCCACACTGGTGACATGTTGATTCTGCACACCTCCGACTGGCACTTGGGACGCACCTTGCACGGCGTGTCTCTGGGCGAGAGCGCGGACACGTTTATCGACTGGCTGGTCGCCCTCGTACGTGAGCGCGGCGTGGATGCCGTCCTCATCTCGGGCGACGTGTTCGATCGCGCAGTTCCACCCGTGGATGCGCTCGCGCGGATGCGCCGCGCCTGCGCGAGCTGACCACGCTCACGACGGTCATCCTGACGTCGGGTAACCACGACGGGTCCGCGCGCCTGGGGCTTTTCGCCGACATGCTCGCCCCCTCGTTGCACGTGGTGACGGATCCGGAGGCGATCGGCACGCCGGTCGAGGCCGGGGGCGCGCTCGTGTACCCGTTGCCCTACCTGGAACCCGACCTCGTGCGTCAGTCACTGTCAGACCTGGAGCCTGAGGGAGAATCCGGCCTGCCCGCTCCCCTTCCCCGCTCCCACCAGGCGGTCCTGGCGGCGGCCCTGCGCCGGGTGCGCGCGGACCTGGAGGCTCGGCGGCACGCGTGCGACGAGCGCCCGGCCATCGCGATGCCGCACGCCTTCGTGACGGGTGCCCAGCCCTCGTACTCCGAGCGCGACATCCAGGTGGGCGGCGTGCCCTCCGTGCCGGCCGATCTGTTCGACACGCTCGGGGGCGAAGACACCCCTGACCCACGGACTCGACTACGTGGCGGCCGGGCACCTGCACCGCCCGCAGAACATCTCGGGGGCCGCGGTCCCGATCCGCTACGCGGGCTCACCCATCGCGTATTCCTTCTCCGAGGCCGGAACCACCAAGTCCGTCACCCTCGTAACCACGGACGCCACCTCGATCACCGATATCGAGGTGGTGCCCATCCCGACGCTGCGCGCCGTCGCAGTGCTTGAGGGGACCATGGAGGAACTACTCACCGATCCCGATGAGGCCGCCACGGCCTCGTACGTATCGATCACGGTCACGGACTACGCACGCCCCGAGCGCATGGTGGCGCGCATCCGTGACATCTACCCGCACGCCCTCGTCGTCGTGCACCGCCCTTCCCAGGCCCCCTCGCTCACGCCCGCGATGACCGTGCGCGCCTCGCGGGATCCGCGCGAGGTCACGGAGGAGTTTACGAGGCCGTGGGCGGTCGGGCGCTGAGCCCACAGGAGCGCGCACTCGCCCTGGACGTGTGGGCACAGCTTCGAGGAAAGGACATGCAGTGAAGATCCGCTGGCTACGCATCACGGGCATCGGCCCCTTCGCGGGGATGCACACAGTCGACTTCTCCGCCTTCGATGAATCGGGGCTGTTCCTGCTTGAGGGGCCCACAGGCGCGGGCAAGTCCACGATCATCGACGCGATCACCTTCGCCTTGTACGGGGACGTGGCGCGCACGAAGGACGCGTCGAAGGACCGCCTGCGCTCCAACCACATCTCGGATTCAGATCCGTCGGAGGCGGACCTGGTCTTCGAGGTCGCGACGGGCATCTACCGGGTGACACGCACCCCCGCGTACACGCCGGCGGGCAAGAAGTCGCAGCGCAATTCGAAGTCGACGCTCACGCGGGTCGTGGAGGATCCGGACGCGCCGAACGGATGGCGCACGGTCGAAGCAATCGCGTCGGGTCCGCGCGACGTGGGTAACGAGATTCCGGCAATCGTGGGCCTGGATAAAGACCAGTTCCTCCAGACAATCGTGCTGCCGCAGGGCAAGTTCTCCCAGTTCCTCACCGCCACCTCGAATGATCGCGAGCAGATCCTGCGCGACATTTTCGACACGCAGATCTACTCCGACTTCACGAAGGCTCTCGTCGATGCGGCAGCCTCGTCGAAGCGCAGCATCGAGGAGCGGCGCGTGGCCGCCGTCGGAGCATGTGAGCGCATGCGGTCCCTGGGCAGTGCCCTGAGCGAGGACGCGCACGCGGACGGGTCGGCTCCCGACGAGCGGGCAACCAATGACCAGGATGCCGACCAGCTGGACGCGGGCGCGGAGGATTCGAGCGTGGTGCGGCGTTGGGCTGAGCAGGCCTGCGCTCGCGCGCGCGAAGCGCACGAGCGGGCCCTGCACGTTGCTCAGGTGTCCAGTGCGGCCGCTCGCGAGGCCTCCCACGCCCTGTCCGAGGGGCGCGCTCTGGCGCAGGGCCAGGCCGAGCACGCTCGCCTAAGCGAGCGTCTGGAAGCACTCGTGGCAGCTGAGCAGAGTGTGCTCGCCGATGCTCAGCGCGCGGTCGACGCCCGCCGAGCGCTGGCCGTTGCTCCCTATGCCGCTGCCCAGGAGAAGGCACTCACGCGCCTGGAGAGGGCCTGCGACCAGGTCTTGGCGCTCTCCTCCGGTCTCGGCAAGGCAGCCTCCGTCATCCCAGAGTCTCTCACGCCCGAGGCCGTGGTTGATCTCGGCGAGCGGGCGCAGGGTCTGCACGACGAGGCGACGCGCACGCGCGGCTCTCTCGAGGAGGCCCTGGCTGTCGAGCGCTCGCTGCCCGAGGCACGCGCGCAGATCGAGTCGCTGCGCTCCCAGCATGGGCTGGCGTCGGCGCGCGTCTCCTCGATCGAAGCCGAGCGCGAGGCGCTGCCCCTGCGCATCGAGCAAGCAACCGCGGCCCTGCGCCTCATGCGGGCAGACGCCGACACGCTGCCTGAGGCAGCGTCTGCGCTGCGGGCCATCAACGAGCGCGTGGATGCCTCCATGCAGGCAGACCTGCTGCGCTCGGCCCTTCTCGGCGCATCGGACGAGCTTCGCGAGGCCACCGTCGCTGCGAAGCTCGCGAACGCCGCAGCAGCGGACGGCCATGACCTGTGGATTGCGCAGAGTGCATCGGCCCTCGCGCGCGAGCTCGAGGAGGACACGCCGTGTCCCGTGTGTGGATCCACCGTTCACCCCGCTCCCGCACCGGCGACGGATGGGGAGATCACGCGCGAGCAGGTCGCTGAACTCGACCAGGTGCGCGACCGCGCGGAGAGCGCACTGCGGGACGCGCGGGCGCGCCACCAGGACCTCGTGCGGCGTATCGCCCAGCTCAACGAGGTGGCTGGTGCCCCCCCACGCCGACGCTCGAGACTGAGCGGGATCGGGCCGTCGAACTCGTTGCGAAGCTCGAGGCTCTCGGCCCGCAGATCACCGAGATCGAGGCGACCCTCGCGCAAGAGCGCACCCGCCTCGACGGTCTGACGGACGCCCTCACAGCCGCCCGCGAAAAGGCCGCGTCGCTGGCCTCGACGCTCGAGGAACGCCGGGTCGCGCTGGCACAGGCGGTCGAGCGCGTGGAGGCGGAGCGTTCCACCTTCGAGTCTCTGGACGCGCGCGCCGCGCAGCTGACACAGGACGCGTCGCGTGCATCTCAGGTCGTGCGTGCGTGCGCCGACTGGGAGCAGGCCAGCGAGTCTGATCGCGAGGCGCGCGCGGCCCTCACCCAGGCCCTGGAAGCCCAGAGTCTAGAGGCCGACTCCTGGCGTTCTTTCCTGCTGCCAGAACGCGACGTCACGGCGCTTGAAGCACGCGTCAGCGCTCACGAACGCGAGATTTTCGCGGTACGCGAGGCCCTTGCGTCGGAGCGCCTGACCCGCGCGGCATCAGCCCCGGCGCCGGACCTCGAGGCTCTCACCGATGCCTCCCGCAAGGCCGATGAGGACGCTGCTTCCGCCGCCCGGGCCTCGGGCAAGCTCGAGCAGCACTGCGTGCAGATCGAGGCCGCTCGTGTCTCCCTTGAACAGGCGTTGGACGCGCTCGCGCAGGCCCGAGAGCAGGCGGGTCCCATCCGTCGCCTCGCGGACATCGCGGCAGCATCCGGGCCCCGGACAACCTCGCGGCCACGCCGCTGTCAGCATGGGTGCTCATTTCTCGGCTCGAGGACGTGCTTGCGGCCGCGAATCCTCGCCTGGAGCGTATCTCGTCGGGACGCTACCAGCTCGTGGCCGTGCCCGACGACGGCACTTCCTCACGCAAGTCGGGTCTCGGCCTGGCTATCGTCGACCACGACACGGAGGCCACGCGCAGCCCTCGCACACTGTCGGGCGGGGAAACGTTCTACACCTCTCTGGCGCTCGCGCTCGGCCTGGCGGATGTCGTGACAGCCGAGGCCGGAGGGGTTGAGCTGCGCACAATGTTTATCGACGAGGGCTTCGGGTCGCTGGACTCGCACACCCTCGCGCTCGTCATGGAGCAGCTGCAGGAGCTGCGCAGCGCGGGCCGCACGGTCGGAGTCATTTCGCACGTTGAAGAGATGGCCACGCAGATCGCGGACCAAATCCAGGTGCGTCCCCCTCGAGGAGGGCGGCTCGACGCTGCGGGTGCGCGCGTAGGGATCGGACGTCTGCGGGCATCGATCCGCGAGACGACAGCTTCGCGCGGTCGACGCCGACGTAGCGTCCCGCGCGGGAGCACCCCGTGCGGCGGTCGTCAGCCCTTGTGCAGCGCCAGGATGTCCGGGCGCTCGGAGCGGTCGAACCACGCCAGGGAGAACTCCCACAGGGCGGCCACGGCCTCGTCGGCGTCCTCCTGCGTGTCAGCCTCCAGGACGGCGCTGACCGCCGAGGCTGCGTCGGGCAAGTCCACGAGGATCGCGGCCACGTCCGACCACGTGTACTCGAAGGAGGGTGCGGTGAAAATGTGGGGTTCGACCTCGTCACCGGGGCTCAGCGTCGTCGACGTGGGCGTGTCCACCGCCAGGACGACGCGGGCGGGCAGCGCCCCGTCGGTCTCGCGGGCCAGCTCCAGGGAGGACAGAGCAGCCTCAGTGATGGCGTCGTCCTCGAGGACCTCAACGTCCTCGCCGCTCATCGCGGCGTCGGGCACGGCAACCACGCCAACGCGCACGGGCGGCAGAAGGACGGACAGCTCGGACAGGACGGCGGGAACGTAGACGCGCATGGTCACAGTGTAGGCACCCACTGGGCCACAATCGCTTCCAACGCGTCGGCGGCGACGCAACGAGTTCCGTTCTCTCCCAGCGCTTTGGCGCGCAGGGAGGCTCGCGCCACCCCGGAGTCCTCGTTGACGGTGTGGAAGATGCGCCCCGGCATAAACGCGCCGATGGCGGCCTGCAGCGCGGCCACAGGGCGCGGTCCAATCGCATCTGCGTTGACGCGGTTCACGATGACGTCGACGGGGATGTCGCGTCCCTGCTCATCCCACCAGCGCGCCAGGAAGGACAGGCGGTTGATGCCGACGACGTCGGCGCGCGCCGCGATCACCAGGCGGTCCACGCGTTCCAGGACGCCGAGGGCGACGTCGTCGCGATTCGCACCGCGCGTTGCTTTTTCCAGGGAAGTCGCCGCGACGTCCACGACCGTGTAGCGCGAGCATAGCCGGGCCGCACCGAGGATCGCTTCGATGCTCGTACGGCTGACCTCACGCCAGCGATACGGAGTGACCAGGCCGGTCACGATCCGAAGATTGTCGGAGCGACGGACAGACGCGCCCGCAACGTCCTCGGGGGTCAGTGGCCCGCGCGAGGCGGTGCGCGCCAGGACGGAGAGCCCCGAGGCGTGGACCGGCAGGCCAAGTAGGTGCGCAATCGTCGGATTCGTGGTGTCAGCGTCAATGAGGAGGGTGGGCGCGTGCGTGGCGAAGGCGGTTGCGATGCCCGCCGCCAGGGTCGTGCGCCCCGGTGCCCCGGAGGTCCCCCACACCGCCAGGACGGAGCCGGGTCGCGCGGGCTCGGGCGGGGGCGGCGGGGCCGAGGCCATGGTGGGGTTCGGCCGGCGCGCGCGGGTCGCGGCGATGAGGGAGTTGACGACCTGATCGGGGCTGCCGGGGGCAGCCACCGAGGCAACGCAGAGGGACCGAAGCCGGGAGCGCTCCTCGTGCGGTGCGAGGGCGACGACCGCCATTCCGACCGAGCGCAGGGAGGCGACGGCATCGGACGTCAGGTCGGGGTCGGCACCGTCGATGACCGCGAGATCCGCGATGCCGGCGCGCGCGGCGGCGATCACCTCGGCCAGGTCGGCGCAGCGCCGGACGATAGCCAGGCAATCAGAGCGTGACTGGATCGCCTGGATTATGGGTGCTTCCCAGCGCTGATCGGCCAGGATCACGACTCCGTGGACGGCGCTCACGAGGCCCCCACAGGGACGGCGGCCAGCTGTTCGTTTGAGGTCTGCGCAGCCAGGAGTTCGGGCAGGGACTGGGCGTTGGCCATGATTTCGATGCGCGTGCCCCGATGGGTCCCGGAGGTCGAGGAGTCGACCGAGCGCACGAAGGTGAACGTCCCTCGATTTCGCGGGCTTTCGCCTCACCACCCGCGGGCGAGCGGGACGAGATGCTCCACAGTCGGATGGCAGTCCCATCGGCTACTCCGTCGGGGGAGTCCCGCGTTCACGGTGAGGGCGACGCGGACCATGCCGTCCGGGTCCTGGGGGCCAGCCGTACCGTCCGGCGCGAGGTCGGCGCGCATGACGAGCTGACCCGGGGTGAGCATGCGCGTGGCACGGCTGCCCAGGGGCGTATCCGACGTCGGCGCGTAGACGGCGGTGTCGACGTGGACGGAGACTTCACGAACATTGTCGGCCGTGAGCGCTTCGCCGGGGGCGATACTGGTCGTCACCGTGTAGACGCGGGTTCCTCCCCGGAGGAATCCGCCAAGGACACTGAAGGCGATTACAGACGCGATGATGAGGACCACGCCGATCATGAATCGACGGTCCATCTTTCCGGGGGCGCGCGCGGGAATCGACGCTGAAGCTGAGACGCGTTTCACCCCTCCATGATGCATGGTTCTGACAAAAAGCGGTAGGTTGTTCAATATCTATTGAGATCAACCGGTCCTATCGACCAATCGAGATACGAAAAAATTGCTGACTCAAACGATTTAAACGAAACGAACTCAACTGATACCATGTTGCCATGGCAACACGATTTCTCACTCTCGCTGACGTCGCCGAGACCCTGAATCTCACCATGTCAGCAACCCGCGCCCTCGTTTCCTCCGGCGAACTACCCGCCATTCAGGTGGGCGGCAAGCACGTCTGGCGGATCGAAGAGTCCGTCTTGGAGCAGTTCATCCAGGACCAGTACACTGCGACACGCGAACGCCAGAAGGCCGAACGCGCTCAGTAGTCGGGTGACCATCGCTGGCCAAGCACACGGAGTCGACGAAGTCCCGCCAGCGCCAGCGACACGGTCTGCCCGCACGCATCATCGCGACCGTCATAGCCGATGGCCACACCACTGAGGGCAACATCGACGTGGTCCGCATAGACCGCGTCGATGACCCCCCGATGGTCTCCACAGTCCGAGTCAATGGCGACATCGACGCCGCGGGCGCTCAACTCACGCAAGACATGCCCGACGCCAACGCCGCCACGGATCGACGATTCGCGCGCGACACTGCGCCCCAGCGGCCACGCACCGACGACAGCCGAGAGCATGATCAGGGCGTCACCGGTCATGCCGCGAAGCAGCACCCACGAGCGCGTCGAGTCGAGTACCTCGCCCACGACCACGCTCCCCCCGCGCAACGAGAGATTGACGAGGCCGTCAGCCCCCGCCAGCCGCGCGGACAGCGTGACAGAGGCACGTTCGGCGTCGGTTAACTCATCAATCAGCTCTTCCAGCTCGCGACCGCGCACCTCATCGAAGCGCGCCTCCAGCTCATCCATGAACGCATGCATATCCATGCCCCTACCATGCCACATTACCGTGCGTTACACATCACATTCTGATAATATTGATTGATGTCGATTGACATCTATTCACACGAAGCGCATAGTAGCCACTATCGAATCCGTCCACTCGATGAAGAGTTCCTCATGACATATGGTTCAGACTCCCCGACGGGACAGGCGTACCTGACCGATGCCGTCCTATGGCTCTTGGGAACGCCCCTGGCAATCCTCGACGTGCTCTACCTCGCCTACGGTGCACCGCCCATCACGCCGAACGCACCTGAGACACTTGTCGTCTGGGTTCTCGGTCTCATCGCCCTGGCTCTCCTCGCATGGAATCTCCTCTCCTCCGCCTGCGCGCACCTGGCGACGCTGCGTCATGTCCCCGATCCCCTGCGCCGGGCCGCGCACCTACTCGTCTCTCGTTTCGGCACCCGTCTCTCTCGATCCCTGCTCGCGCGGGCGGGAGCCAGCGCCCTCATTGGATCCGCCCTCGTTACATCCGTTCCGCTGGGAGGTGCACTGGCCGCACCGCAGGACACGGGGCCAAGGGGTGTATCCCTGACATGGGCAGACTCCCCCACAACCTCTGCCCACACATCCCCCGAGGCCTCCCCAACCACGAGCACCGACGCGGGAAGCAGCACCGCTCAGGACACGGACGCACCAGGAGCCTCACTCACCTGGGCGGACACTCCCACCTCGACGCTCGCGACGTCGCCAGGAAGCACGGAGGCAACCCCCGCCTCGGCCCCAGGACTCACGGGGACGCGCGACCCAGGCGACGCTCCATCGCCTCCCGAGGTACCCGACCCAGCACTCGCATCCCGGGCCACCACCGACATGCCCAAGACGGTGACGGTCGCCCCCGGCGACTCGCTCTGGTCCATCGCCGCTTCCTTGCAGCCAGGCTCCGACGACGCACACATCATCCGCATGTGGCGGGCCATCCACGCAGCCAACTCGCACGCCATCCCCAACCCCTCACTCATCTACCCCGGACAAACCCTCACCATTCCCCAGGACCAGCCATGAGCACACACATTGCACCCAGGCCTCGTTCACTCCCCCAGCCCGCCTCCCGCGCCCGCTCGGGACCCACCCCCTCCGGCCCCACCTCCTCTGCGCCTTTTCGGTGGAACTCACAACGCTCACTCGCAGGCATACCGGCCCCGCGTCGCCAGCTTGCCCGACGCCGCCCCCACCCAGGCGGAGCTTCCCGATCCCAGCGCCTGGGCTGCCACGCTCGCACGCGCCATCGTTGAGGTCGTCACGGGTGCCCGCCAGGCACCCCAGCTGCGCCGGTGGCTCCTGCCCGACCTCTACACAGCCCTCACGGATATCCACCTCTCCCCCTGCGCCCGGGGCACGAGCGCAATCCACGTGCGCGTATGCTCCATCGACGCCCAGCACACCGAGGCCGCCGTCATCGTCGCCACCGCCTCGCGCATCTACGCCTGGCCCTGCGCCTCGAGGAATACCGTGGGCGCTGGATGGCCACCGCCCTCGAACTCGCCTGAGCATCACCGCGCAGACGATAAACGGGTGAGGGGACTCCTGCAGGAACCCCCTCACCCGTCATCAATACTTAGCGGCGGCGGCGCTTCCTGACGGCCGCACGGCGCTCGGCGCGGTTACCGCTCTCCGACGACGAGGCCGACTCCCCCTCGGCAGAGCTGTAGCTCACGCGGCTCGGAGCCTTCTCGCGACCCACGTTACCCATGACGGAGCGGGCATGCGCCACAGCCTCGCGCGCCGCCTCAGAAGCGGCGGATTCGGCGGCGGCCACTTCCTCGACGCTGGATTCTGCGGCCTCCACACGAGCGGACGGCTGCGCCGAGGCCACGGACGCGCGAGTGATCGAGCCGCCTGCCTCTTCCTCAGCGGCAGCCAGGGCGCGCTCGAACTGCTTGGCGTAGGAGAACACCTGCTGGACGGACTCCTCGCGGATACGCTCAACCATCGCCTGGAACATCTGAGCGCCCTCGTCCTTGTACTCGACGAGCGGGTCACGCTGACCCATCGCACGCAGGCCGATGCCTTCCTTCAGGTAGTCCATCTCGTAGAGGTGCTCGCGCCACAGGCGGTCCACCACGGAGATCACGACGCGGCGCTCGAGCGTACGCATGGGTTCCTCGCCCAACTGCGCCTGCGCCAGCGGGTTGGCGTTCATACGATCCTCGGTGTCCTCGTAGACGGCGTGGATGTCGCCCACCAGCTCGTTGACGAGGTCGTCGCGGATGAGGGAGTGCTTGCCACCGTGCTCCTCCTCGACCTCCTCGAGGGTGACCGACGGCGGGTAGTAGCCGCGCAGGTTCTCCCACAGAGCACGCAGATCCCATTCGCTGACCGGCTTGTCGGCCACGGCCTCGTCCACCAGGCCCGTGACGAGAGACTCCATGAAGGAACGAAGCTGCGGCTTCATGTCCTCGCCCTCCAGGACCCTGCGGCGCTCGCCGTAGATGGTCTCGCGCTGACCCGTCATCACGTCGTCGTACTTCAGGACGTTCTTACGGATCTCGAAGTTGCGGGCCTCCACCTGATGCTGAGCCGACTGGATGGAACGCGACACGATGCGGTTCTCCAGGGGCAGGTCCTCCGGGTAGGCGCCCGAAGCCATGATGCGCTGGGCCATGCCCGAGTTGAACAGGCGCATCAGGTCGTCTTCCATCGACAGGTAGAAACGGGACTCGCCCGGGTCCCCCTGGCGACCGCTTCGACCACGCAGCTGGTTGTCAATACGACGCGACTCGTGGCGCTCCGAACCGAGCACGTACAGGCCGCCCAGCTCACGCACCTCCTCGCGCTCAGCCTTCACGGCCTCCTCCGCGTCCTTAAGGGCCACGGGCCACGCCTCGCGGTACTCCTCCGGGTCTACCTTCGGATCCAGGCCCTCGGCGGCCAAATTCTTCTGCGCGATGACCTCCGAGTTACCGCCCAGCATGATGTCGGTACCACGACCGGCCATATTCGTGGCCACCGTGACCGCGCCCTTGCGACCAGCCATCGCGACGACCTCGGCCTCGCGGGCGTGCTGCTTGGCGTTGAGCACCTCGTGCGGGATGTGCTTCTTCTTGAGCATCTGAGAGAGCAGCTCGGACTTTTCGACCGAGGCGGTACCGATGAGGACGGGCTGGCCGGCCTCGTGACGCTTGACAACGTCCTCGATGATCGCGTTGAGCTTACCCCTCTCCGTCGGGTAGACGAGGTCGGGCTGGTCCTTGCGGGCCATCGGCTTGTTCGTGGGGATCGGGACGACGTCGATCTTGTAGGTCGAGGCAAACTCGGCGGCCTCGGTCTCGGCCGTACCGGTCATGCCCGAGCGCGAACCCTCGGGGTAGAGGCGGAAGTAGTTCTGCAGCGTGATCGTGGCCAGCGTCTGGTTCTCGGCCTTAATCTCCACGCCTTCCTTGGCCTCGATCGCCTGGTGCATGCCGTCGTTGTAGCGGCGGCCCGGCAGGACGCGACCCGTGTGCTCGTCGACGATAAGGACCTCACCGGCGTCCACGATGTAGTCGCGATCCCTGAAGAACAGCTCCTTCGCACGGATCGCGTTGTTGAGGAAGCCGATGAGCGGGGTGTTCGCAGCCTCGTACAGGTTCTCCACGCCCAGCTGGTCCTCGACCTTGTCGATGCCCGGCTCCAGGATGCCGACAGTCTTCTTCTTCTCGTCGACCTCGTAGTCCTCGTCGCGCGTGAGTAGACGCGCGATGCGCGCAAACTCGGTGTACCAGCGATTCAGGTCGCCGTCTGCGGGACCCGAGATGATGAGGGGGGTACGGGCCTCGTCAATGAGAATCGAGTCGACCTCATCGACGATGACGAAGGCATGGCCGCGCTGGACCATTTCCTCGGGCACCTGCGCCATGTTGTCACGCAGGTAGTCGAAGCCGAACTCGTTATTCGTACCATAGGTAATGTCGCAGGCGTACATCTCGCGGCGCTCAGCCGGCGTCTGACCCACCAGGATGCAGCCGGAGGTCAGACCCAGGAAGTTGTAGACGCGGCTCATGATGTCCGACTGGTACTTCGCCAGGTAGTCGTTGACCGTCACGACGTGCACGCCTTTTCCAGTCAGCGCACGCAGGTAGGACGGCATGGTCGCGACCAGCGTCTTACCTTCACCGGTTTTCATTTCCGCGATCTTGCCCTGGTGCAGGGCGATGCCGCCCATGACCTGAACGTGGAAGGGACGCATGCGCAAGATTCGCCACGAGGCCTCACGGACCGTCGCGAAGGCCTCCACCAGGATGTCGTCCAGAGTCTCGCCCTCTTCCAGACGATCCTTAAACTCCTGAGTCTTGGCCTGCAGCTCCTCGTCCGTCAGAGCCTCAAAGTCCTCCTGCATGGCATCAACCTGCGACGCAAGCCGGTCCAGCTTGCGCAGCATGCGGCCTTCGCCCGCGCGAAGGATCTTGTCAATAATCGACACGAATAGCTCCTGACGTCTATAGCCCGCTCCCTTGTAGAGCAAGCAGTCAAATCCACCCTTTAGTGTACGAACTAACTGCCCAAAGTGGAAACGCCCGCGCGAACATGGACGCATTTAACGCTAACGCGCGAACACGAGGAAGCGCCCCAGGCCGTTCGGCCCGGGGCGCGCCCACATCAGTGAACCGTCAGATCGTCGTGTTCAAGCGAAGCACGCCGTACGTCCACCCGTGACGGTGGTAGACGACGCACGGCTGGTTCGTTTCCTTGTCGACGAAGAGGAAGAAGGGGTGGCCGACCATCATCATCTGATCGAGGGCCTCATCCACGCTCATCGGCGGAGCCTCGTGCACTTTCTGGCGCACGATGATAGGGGTATCGCCCCACTGCTCCTCGCGGGCTTCTCCAACCTTAAGGTCCTCCGCGCTGCGCAGAGACTTGGGGGCCTCCGGTTCCGGAGCGACTTCCTCTTCGACAACCGGTGCGACGTCGAGGATTTCGGCTTCAGCCAGGTCACGCGGGTACCTGCGGCGGTGATCCTTCACGCGATCACGCAGGCGGCGCAAGCGCTCGTAGAGCTTGCCGGCAGCAATGTCGACGGCCGCGTAGCGGTCAGCAGACTGCGCCTCCGCGCGGATGATCGGTCCCTTGCCGTAGACGGTCAGCTCGATACGCTCAGCGGTGTCGGCCTGGCGGGGGTTACGTTCGTGAGTCAGCTCGACGTCCACGCGCTGCGCGCGCGGGTAGAACTGGGTGATCTTCGAAACCTTCTCCTCCACGTATGCGCGGAAATTCGGGTGAATCTCAGCATTACGTGCGACGACGGTGATGTCCATGTGTTTCCTCCATGGTGTGCGGCGGGCATCGTTGCCCGCGGGTAGGGATTGTTCGGTGCTCGTTGCCCGAACCGTGATCTGAGCTATCACCTCCCGCACTGACGTGACAGGCGTCTGTGCCTCTCACGCTATCGAAAGTCTGTAGCCACAGCATAGCACGTCGGTGACCTGCATCATGCAGATAAGCCGCGGTCGGCACAGCGCCGCAACCCCTTCCAGGCGTCCCAATGCTCGCTCCATCTCGCGGATCGTCGCGCCCGTCGTGACCACGTCATCGACCGCAATAACAATCGTGCCCGTCGGCACCGCCACACGCGCCCGCATCGCCCCCATGCGTCCCACAACGCGCGCTGCCCCCGCCTTGCCCGACTGCGAGCCAGCACCCACGCGCAGGGTCAGCGCGTCCACGACACACACCCGTACACCGACCGGAGCCACCGACGCCAACCCCCGCGCAACCCCGCGCGCAAGCGGCAACGCCACCTGTCGCCCCCGCAAGCGCCTACCCCACGACGAGGGCGCTGGTACGACCCACACGCGCACCGCACCATCTCCCCGAGCGCGCCCTCCCCGGCAAGGCAACCGTCGCCCCAGCGGGCGTCCCCATCCCGCCCACCGCCTCCCACAGCGACGCGCCCAGGGTGGCCCCGGCCTCGTCAAGGAAAGCGCTGACATCCGTGCGAGCGGCGTGCTTGGCGGCGAGCACAATCCGGCGCAGCGGCCCGGAGTACTCACCGAGAACCACGCCGGGGATCGGGACGTGCCTTCCCTCCACCGAGGTAAAGACGGGAGGGGACGAGGCCAGCGCGCGGCAGGATGGACACAGCACCTCATCCCACGCCAGGCACCCTGCGCACTGGACGGGCAGCAGCGCGCCCAGGAATCCCTGCATCAGAGAAGCGCGGCGCGCGCCTGCCATCGGACTCACCCCGCGTAGCGCGCCGACGTCAAGGAAACCGGGGCGCTTTGCCACAGTGCACCTGATCGGAGGAGCACCTGAGTTTTCCCTGTCTCGTCCGTGCCAACGATGACGACCGAGGCCGCGGACGCCCCCGCGCTCATCGACGTCACGTGGATCGGGAGCACCACGGACGAGGGCAACCCGCCCAGAGGCATCGTCACAAGCTGATCGACCTCGCCGGTGCCTACCCGCACAGCGAGCGCGATGCCCGTCGACGACGTCCATGAGCATCGATAACGGAGCCGTCGAGAGCAACCTGTTCGAGGGAACGCACCGCGATCGGGCGGCCGCTCAGGCCACGCTCGACAACGCCCAGCCACGCACTCGGCGTCGACCCGCGGATGATGAGTGCCCGCGCGCCGTCAGGAGAGATACGCACCGCGCGGATGTCGCCGGCGCTGTCCGATTCGACGCCGACACTGAAGGCACCGTCCGCTCCCCCGCCGACGCTCAGCCATGACGCCGAGGTGGCCGGCCCCCATACCCATCCGTAGCGGTCAACCGACGGGCCGAGGGGTGCCTGGCCGGGCAGGAACGCCACGGAGGTCGCGTCCTTCTCGGCGTAGACGCCGTCGGCGCCGGTCCACGCCACGAGCGAGGAATCCACGGGCGAAACGGTCGGTGCCCAGGCGTCGGTCGCCGACGCTCGGGGAGCCATCGCAGATGAGGACACAATGCCCACGCCCGACGCGCCGGCACCGACGAGAGTGTCGAGGGAATACTGTGGCGAGGGCGGGATCGTCTCGCTGTCCAGTACCTCCCCCCGAGAGCGTCACGTTCAGCTGCCCCACATCCGCGGCCTGCTTCAGTGTTCGCGTCAGCTGCCACGCAAGGCTCGCGCGTGCCCCCTCGCTCGAAGGCATCGGCCCGTTCAGCTCCACGTTGGCCACGCCGTCGGCAACCTCCACGCCGTGGGAGGGCAGCGTCGCCCCGGCAGGAATCGCGTTCGACACCGCCGACGCGAGGGACGGGCGAGGACCCGCGATGAGTCCCGCCAGTAAGTGGGAGGCCAGGCGCCGAGACGGGTACCAGCGCGGATCCGCGACCAAATCTGTGCCGTCGGTCGTCGGGAAGTAGAGGTTCGCCAGAGAGTAGGAGGCCGTCAAAGCTGCTCGGCTAACGAGGATCATGTTCTCGGGGGCGTCGATGCGCCACTGCCCGCCCTCACGCACAAGGGTGAAAGTACGCGACACGGTTGCCCCATTCGAACGGGTGAGAACGCCTGTCGCGTCGATGCTGGCGACTCCCAGGACGGAGACGTTCACCTCCGTCTGCGAGGCTACTTCCGCTCCTGCGTTCACCGACGGTGCTGTGTCCGTGTCGTACACGAGGATCTCGGTTTCCGGCTGCCAGTCGCGCGCGGACGAGGCCGTGAGGAACAGACGGGCCGTCGCGTAGTCGTCCTGCGTGCCCGCGGCGCACGCCCGTAGGAAATCGGTAACCAGGGTCGAGGCGTCGGAGCCATCCACGGGTCCTTCGGCGGAGAACTGAATGCCGGAGCCGTCGCGCGCGGACACATCGAAGGTGGTCGGAGCCGAGGAAGTCGGCAGGGATGCGCAGCCCGCGAGGGCCAGCGCGGTGCAGGCGACCAGAGCGAGTGCGCGTCTCATTCGTCCTCCCACAGCGTCAGGGGCCATGTGGCGATCTCGTCGCCGGGGTGTTTGGGCAGCGTCATGAGGAACGAGGCTCCCTTCCCGGGTTCGCCGTATGCCTGGAGGCGGCCGCCGTGGATCGCCACGTCCTCGGTAGCGATGGCCAGGCCCAGGCCCGTGCCGCCGGTCGTGCGTGCGCGTGCGGTGTCGGCTCGGTAGAAGCGGTCGAACACGTGGTCGGCGACCTCCTGGGTCATGCCGACGCCCCGGTCGCGCACGCGGCAGGCCACGTCGGTGTCACTCGTGGCCACGGTGATCGTCACGTCTGTCCCGTCGGCGTGTTCGATCGCGTTGACGACCAGGTTGCGGATGACGCGTTCGATGCGGCGCTCGTCGATCTCGGCGGCGGCGCGGCTGGGGGCATCGATTATCACCGCGACGCCCTGCCGCTGCGCCAGTTCCGCGCAGCCTTCCACGACGCGGGTGACGATGGGGCGCAGGTTGTGTTCTTCGGCATCGAGCAGTGCGCTCGCCGCATCGTAGCGCGAAATTTCGAGGAGGTCGGCGAGCATCTGCTCCATGCGTTCAGTCTGGTCGTGCAGCAGCTCAGCGGAGCGGCGCGCGTGGGCGGGCAGGTCATCGCGGTTGTCCCACACGATCTCTTCGGCCATGCGGATCGTGGTTAGCGGGGTGCGCAGTTCGTGGGAGACGTCGGAGACGAAGCGCTGCTGGAGCTTGGCCAGCTCGTCGTAGCGGGTGATTGTGTCCTGGAGGGAGGAGGTCATCGCGTTGAAGGCCCGTCCCAGGGCCGCCATTTCGTCGGCACCGTGCACCGCGACGCGCACGTCCAGGTCTCCTTCCGCCGCCTTGGTGGCCGCGTGGACGGTCAGGCGCACCGGGAGGAGGAGACGATGGAGCAGGGCGAACACGCCGATGGGCAGCGCCAGGATAATCGGCAGGGAGGACAGTGCCAGCACGCGTAGAACGACGTCGACCTGGCTCTGGTCGGCTTCCAGTGAGTAGAGGATGTAGAGCTCGTGCGCGCGCCCGCGCGCGGCAACTGCACCTGTGTGCCCACGAGAATGCCGGGCGAGACCTTGTCGGTCGTGGAGGCCCGGATAGCCACCGACTGCCACTGGGCACCGCCCCCAGCCACGGCCTCGCGCATTGCGGGGGTGATGAGGCCGCGCATCTGCTCGTCCTCGACCTGGTTGATACGCAACGAGGCCGTGGATCCCTCCGCTCGCAGCAGCGCCACGTTCGTCGCGCCAGCGCCAGCGGCGGAGGCTTTCAGCGAGGCCAGGGCACCGCGCGCGGATTCCTGGACTTGGTCGGGGGACGTGGCCGTCGAGGAGGAGAACACCGACTGAGCCGAGGAGAAGCGCAGCGAGGCGTCGGCAAGGATCGCATCCCGGCGCGTCTCGAACATGGAGGTGCGCAGCTGGGAGGCAACAATGACGCCGAAGACGAGGAGGATCACCAGCGCGGCGGCCGTGATGGCCAGTGCGAGCTTGGCCGACAGGGAGTGACGGATGCGGTGGACGAGCTGCGTTGAGCGCAGGGACCTCCATGGCCTCGAAGTCGTGACGGTACGAACGAAGCGCGCCGCGCGGTGGCTACGCACCCGTGCCGGCACGGTACCCAACCCCGCGGACGGTCACGACCAGCTCGGGCTTTTCAGGATCACGTTCGATCTTGGAACGCAGACGCTGGACGTGAACGTTCACCAGTCTGGTGTCCGCGGCGTGCCGGTATCCCCACACCTGCTCGAGAAGTTCCTCGCGGGAGAAGACCTTCCACGGGGAGCGCGCCAGCGTTGCCAGGAGATCGAACTCGAGGGGCGTCAGGGCGATCATGCGCCCGTCACGTTTCACGATGTGTCCAGCCACGTCGATGGTGAGGTCCTGCAATGTCAGCCCCTCGTCGACCTGCGAGTCCTCGCGGCCGCGCAGGCGTGCGCGCACGCGCGCCACGAGTTCCTTGGGCTTGAAGGGCTTAGGCACATAGTCGTCCGCGCCGACTTCGAGCCCCGTCACCACGTCCGCGGTATCAGAGCGTGCGGTCAGCATCACGATCGGGGCATCGGAGACGCGACGAATCGCCCGGCACACGTCGAAGCCGTCCATGCCGGGAAGCATGACGTCGAGGAGGACCAGGTCCGGATTGTGCTCCTGAAACTGAGAGAGAGCCTGGGACCCATCGGAACAAAAGACGACGCGATAGCCCTCGTTCTCGAGGACGATGCCGATCATCTCGGCCAGGGCGACGTCGTCGTCGACGACGAGGATGCACGAACTCATAGTCAAGATAGTGTCACGAATCGGTCACAGGTGCAGAAGATTCCATCGGCGGCACGAGCGTTTCTCACTGTCATAAGGTTTCGCACGTTGCGCACCTATGGCAGGATTGAGATCAGGACAACACAGGCAACCTGGAGGTATTGATGAGTTCCCCGTGGACCTCACCCGATCCGACCCAGTACGATCTGGGGCACGCGGACGCTGTTCCACCCCAGAACGGGCAGGCTGCGCAGGCACCCCAGCCCGTTTACCCGGGTCCCTCCGGCCAGCCCGCCTTCGCGCCGCCCGGCGCTGGCCCCGCAGGTGCAGCCGCTCCCCCGCCCGCATACGCGGCCCCCTACACACCGGGTAACAGCGCTCCCACCGCATCCGGTTACAGCCAGGCAAACACGTGGAGCTGGGCTCCCAAACCCGGCATCATTCCGCTGCGCCCGCTCACCCTCACCGACCTGTTCTCCGGATCGTTTTCCGCACTGCGCAAGAATCCCTCGGTACTGTTCGGCTTCACGATCATCGTCATGACTGTCGTGGCGCTGCTCAGCCTGGCGGGAACCATGCTGCCGCTGTTCTCTTTCACGTCGTTGATGAGCAACGATCTGGACCCGCAGGCCTCCTCCAAGGCCCTACTCGACTCCGCCTATATGTCCGTCGTGTCAACGATCGTCGGCTACATCGCGATTCTTGCTGGCTCCTTCCTGGCAGGCATCCTGCTCGACGGGGTCCTCTCGGTAGCCGTCTCGCAGCTCGTCATCGGCAAGAAATCACGTTCAAGCAGTCGTGGGCGCTCGTCAAACCTCGACTCTGGTCGATGCTGGGGGCCTCGCTCCTCTCGATGCTCGCGGTCGGGAGTCCCCTGCTGGTCTTGGTCATCTTGTTCTTCATGTCGCTGTACAGTGGCCCCGGCTCGAATGCATTCTTCAGTTTGTTTGGCCTGTTGCTTGCTCTGGCGGTTCCCGTGGTCTTGGCGAGCTACGTCATCAGTATCCGCTTCCTGTACGCACCGATTTGCGCTGTGCTGGAGGAGAAGGGACCCATCGAGGCCGTTAAGCGCTCGTGGGCGCTGACCTCCGGGTCGTTCTGGGTGACTCTGGGCAGAGTAATCCTGATCAACGTGGTGGTCGGCTTCATCGCGGGCATGATCGTTCAGATCATCGGCATTATTGCCGTGATTGTCATGTTCACGATCCTCGGGGATCCGTCCTCGCCAAGCAACGTGTGGTCGACGATCATCCTGTACGGAGTGATCTCGGCTCTCCAGATGCTCGCCTACTCACTCGTGGTCCCCATCTTGGCGGCGTACCAGACCCTCATGTACGTGGACGAGAAGATCCGCAAGGAGAATTTCGCGCCCCTCCTCGCCCACGCAAGCCAGGGCTAGGCGGTGTCGGCTATGTTCGCGTGCGATCCTCCCCTGACGCCCGATGAGGGCGAGGCTCAGTCGTGGCTGAGCGAAGAACTCGCGCGCTCCGTTTACAACACCGATTCGAGCGGTTTTAAGCGTCTCCTCCAATCCGCCTTCACCAAGCTCGCGAACGCGTTCACCTGGCATGAGGTCGATACTCCGCCGATGTCCCTGATCCTGGCGATCCTCGCGATCATTATCATCGCGGCCATCCTGATCGCGGTGATCCTCAACCCGATCCGGTTGCGGATTCGTGCGTCCCACTCTGTGTTCGAGGTGGAGGCCACCGAGGAGGACATTCGTCGGTGCTTCGACGAGGCCGTGGCTGCCGAGGATTGGAACCTCGCCTATGTGTGGGCCTACCGTCTGATGGTCGTTGGGTTGGATGAGTGTGAGGTTGTCTCGGCGACGCCGGGCTTGACGGCGCGCGAGGCCGCGGTTGCCGCAACGCGCGTCGTTCCCGATCAGGGGACCGCACTCGGCCATCACGCACGGACGTTCGACCGCGTGCGCTACGGGCATTCGTCTGTTGCCGAGCAGGACGTTAACGCGCTGCGCGAGCTGACACCCATTTTGTTGGCTCAGTGCCGAAAGGCACAGATCACGCATGAAAGCCACGTCGACTCACGTTGTGACGCCCACGGCGCGCGAGCGCGCGAGTGCAGCACGCCCCGCGCTCTTGATTATCGCCTTCGTGATCCTTGTTTTTTTCGGGCTCGCCGCGTTGCCTGACGGACGTATGAACGCTGTCCCTGTCGGCATTCGCAACCCAACGGGTGACGGCGCTCGAGCCCTCGCGCAGGTTCTCAAGAAGCACGGGGTCTCGGTGCGTGAAGTGACCGCGAAGCAGGCGGCAACGGTGGGCGAGGATACGACGCTCGTCGTCGTTTTCCCGTCCCGTATGTCGCCCACCATCGAGCAGGATGTGGAGACGCGCGCCAACGTTGTCTACATCGGCCTGGAGGAAGAATTTGGGAGTTCGCCCGCCTATTTAGACGGACTGTCCGGTGATCGCGGGTCTGCGGGCAGCACGAAGGTCGCACCGGCTTGCGCGTCGGATATCGCGGGACGGGCTGCGGAGATCATCCCGTCCCGGTACTCCGTGTCCGGCGCGGGTGCCAACTGGCAGATGTGTTTCACGGCGGACGGTGAGACCTACGCGTACGCCGAACGAATCCAAGATGGCCGATTCCGCGCCGTCATCCCGGATTCGGTGCGGGTGCGTAACCGAGGGATCCTGGAGGCAGGCAACGCCGCCCTCGCGCTCAACGCAATCGGGCGGACCCCGAAGGTCGCCTGGTATATCGCGTCCCGCACCGACGGCGTGTCGCTAGCCGAGACCACGCCGACACAGTCCCCCTATCTCGCCCCCGCGTTCCTCACCGTTGCGGGTTCTCTTGCACTCCTCGCCCTGGCTTTCGGCAGGAGGCTTGGTCCCTTGACGCCCGAGCGTCTGCCCGTCGAGGTGCCCGCCGCCGAGACCCTCATCGGCAAAGCACGTCTCCTACGCACACAGCGTGCATACGGGCACGCGGCGTCGGCTCTACGCAGCGCGTGCGCCTCGCGCATCGCTTCGTCGCTGGGAGTTTCTACCAGCGCGGATCGCAACGCCCTCACGCAGGCGTTCACGCTTCGAGGCCTGCCACCCTCCCGCTACGAGGCACTCCTGTGGGGTCCGCCCCCAGTCAACGAAGCAGCCCTCGTCCAACTTGCCAACGACCTCGACGCCTTTGAGAAGGAGATCCGTCATGACTAACCCCGTCCCCGGCCCCCGACAGCCCCTACGGCCCCGCGGGTGGCACGCCCACGTCGGGTTCTCCGACGCCGTCTGCTCCTTCCGGCACCCTACCCGCCCCAGGGATCCCCGGCCTCGTACCCCGCCCCGACGGGTGTCCCCGTGTCGGCTGCGCACGCGGGCGGACCCGTCTCGTACGCCGCCCCCACGGGCGAAGGCTGGTCGGGCCGATCCCTCAGCAGCTCCGAGAAGAACACCCAGGAGGCCCTCCTGGCCCTCAAGGCTGAAATCGGCAAGGCCGTCATCGGTCAGGACGCTGCGGTCACCGGTCTCATCGTCGGACTCGTCGCCGGCGGCCATGCCCTGCTCGAGGGCGTGCCGGGCGTGGCCAAGACGCTCCTCGTGCGAACGCTGGCGCGCGCGCTCGACGTCAACATGGCGCGCATCCAGTTCACCCCCGACCTCATGCCTGCCGATATCACCGGCTCCATGATTTGGGACGCGGGCCGCTCCGAGTTCGTTTTCCGTGAGGGTCCGGTGTTTACGAACCTGCTCCTCGCCGACGAAATCAACCGAACGCCTCCCAAGACCCAGTCGGCGCTCCTGGAGTCCATGGAAGAACACACGGTTTCCATCGACGGTGCAACCCGCACGCTGCCTGAACCCTTCATGGTCATCGCTACCCAGAACCCCGTCGAATACGAGGGAACCTATCCCCTTCCTGAGGCGCAGCTAGATCGCTTCCTCCTCAAGCTTGAACTGCCCCTACCCTCGCGCGAGGCCGAAATCGGCATCATCGCCCGCCACCAGGCTGGCTTCAACCCACGCTCTCTGGAGGAGGCCGGGATCCGCCCAGTCGCCGGTGCCGCTGACCTCCACGCGGCCCGCGAGGCCGCCGCGCGTGTGGAAGTGGCTCCCGCCGTCATGGCCTACCTCGTCGACATCTGCCGGGCGACCCGCACGTCCCCCGCTGTCCGCCTGGGCGTATCCCCACGCGGTGCGACCGCCCTGCTGCGCACCTCGCGCGTGTGGGCTTTCCTCCAGGGCCGCGGCTTCGTCACCCCCGACGACGTCAAGACGATGGCTCCCTCGACCCTCGCGCACCGTCTCGGGCTGCGCGCCGAGGCAAACCTCGAGGGCATTACCGCGGTCAACGTGATCTCGGGTGTTCTCGCCGCGACCCCGGTCCCCCGCTGAGGCGACCCGTGATCGTCTCAGCGCGCAGCGCGCTCCTCGTTCTCGCCGGACTCATTCCCCTCGCATTCGCTCCCTCGCGCGCGTTCACGTGGACATGGTTCGGTCTCGTCGTCGCGGCGTGCATCCTCGACGCACTCGGTGCTCCTTCCCCGCGTACTCTGCGCCTGACGCGCGAGGTGACCGGGCCGATCCGAGCCGACCAGACGACCGAAGCGACGCTGCGTCTGTCCAACACTACGAAACGGCCGATGACCCTGGACGTGCGCGACGCGTGGCCGCCGTCCTTGCACCCCGCCCCGCCTCGCCGTCGCGTGCGCATTGGAGCACGCTCGTCTTCGAAGATCGTCACAATCCTGGCCCCCACGCGCCGCGGCACCCGCCACGCGGACGTCGTCACCATCCGCTCCTGGGGGCCGCTGCACCTGGGCGCGCGCCAGGTCTCACTCAAGGCCCCACTCACCCTGTCGGTCCTGCCGGAATTCAAAGCGCGTGTCTTGCTGCCCTCGCGTCTGGCGCGCCTGCACGAACTGGAAGGCACTACACCGACGATGCTGCGCGGAGCCGGCACCGAGTTCGATTCCCTGCGCGCCTACGTCGAGGGCGACGACCCTCGCGACATCGACTGGCGGGCATCCGCCCGCTCCCCTGAACTCATGGTTCGCCAGTGGCGCCCCGAACGCGACCGTCATGTCGTGATCGTCGTTGACTGCGGACGTGCCTCCTCCGCGCTGCTGGGAGCACCGGTGCGCATGGAGGTCGATTCCATCGCACTTGGCTGCGCGCCCCGCCTGGATTCTGCCATCGAGACGGCTCTGCTTCTCGCCGCCCTGGCTGATCGCGCGGGCGATAAGGTGCACGTCCTGGCCGTGGATTCGCGCGTGCGGGCCCGCGTGTCCGGCGTGCGCGGCGCGAAAATCATTGAGTCACTCGCGCACGCCTTTACGGATATTTCGCCGCGCCTCGACGTCACCGACTGGACCGAGGCCGCGGCAGCGGTCGAGCAAACCGTCCGTCATCCCGCCTTCGTCGTCCTCGCCACGAAAATCCCGCCCGCCGGAATGGAAACCGAATTTACGGACGCGGTAGCGCGCCTCGCCGAGCGCCACACGGTGCTCGTCACGTCAGCCACCGACCCCGACGAGCTAAGGGCCAGGAGCGGTCGAAGCGACGCCGAAGAAGTTTTCCTGGCTGCCTCTGCCGCGCTCGCCGAACGCGCCGACGAGGCCGGGGCAGCAGACGTGCGTCTCGCCGGCGCCTTGACCCTCCAGGCGTCCGCAGACCTGCTACCCGCACGTACGGCCGACCGCTACATTGACCTCAAGAAGAGCGGTCGACTCTAAGCCCGAGCGTCACCGAGCGGCTGCACCCGCGCGACCGTGGCCTCGTCCCTGGGGCACAGGGGATGAGGCCGCGCAGTCCGTTCACCCAGCGACCGGCTGGTAGTAGCCCGCGTCGATGCCGACATCCGCGCTGGCACCGGCCCGGTGCGCTCGCCGCCCCAGGATCAGGATGTACCCCCACGTCGCCGCGGTCAGCGCCACTCCGAGGCTAATCTTCACGGCGTCCGGCACGAAATACGAGGGCGTCACAAACCCCTCCAGGAAGCCTGAGCCAGCCAGGAGGATCGCGCATCCCACCGCCACCGTCATCGCTTCGCGCGCGGCCTTCCCCACGGCTTGGAACCTCGTCATGGCACCCGGCACAAGCAGCGCCCAGAAAATCCTGAGTCCGGCAGCGACCGAGATAAACACAGCCGTCAACTCAGGCAGACCATGCGGCAAAATGAAGCGGAAGAAGTGCCACACGCCCCCATACTCGAACACCACCGCAGCCGACGTGCCCAACGAGGTGGCGTTTTGCCACAGAACCCACAGCGGATACACGCCCGTAATGCCAGAGATGATCGACTGGAAGGCAATCCAGGCGTTGTTCGCCCACACGGACATGCCGAACTCCAGGTGCGTGTCCTGATGGTAATAGAGGACGAACGCTTGCTTGGCGTAGGTCCTCAGCATCTCGGGGCTTCCCAGCTCGTTCATGGCCTCAGGCGTCGTCATCAGATAGTGCACCTGAATCGCACACAGAGCGATGAACGCCGCCATGACGCCCAGGATCACCCACCGGATCCGATAGAGCGCCAGCGGCAGGGAGACGACGAAGAACGTCGCGATTACACGACCCGTGAGTCCCCCCGGTGCCCGCCAGGCGCCCGCGGGCCGCCGAGAGGAGCCGAGAAAGCTCCGCGATCACATCGGGGTCGGGGCTGTGCGTGCGTACCCGCGCCAGGTCAGTGGTCGCTGATCGATAGAGCCGATCAAGCTCGTCAATATCCGTGCCACTCAACGTACGCTGACGAGTCAGTTCGTCGAGGCGCTTCCACTCGTCTTTTCCGCTTACCCGCAGCACATCGATGTCCATTGGACTAGCGTGTCACATATGAGCGCGCAACGCAGTCAGTCGGACACCCTTCAGGACGATTACGTCCGCACCGGCGAGGCGGTGAGCTCGACATCACGCCTGCCTCCCCGATGGAGCGCTTCGCCGCTGCCGTCTTCGATGCGACCGTGTACATGGGAAGCGCGTTTCTGCTCCTCACGCTGACCGCACGGTCGTGGGGCGCGGTGTCCTATTCGTCCCTGCGCGTCTTCTTCATCGCCGTGATCGCGAGCGTCACGTTCTTCGTTCCGTTCGCCATCGAGATCGTGACCCGTGGGCGGTCGCTGGGCAAGTGGGCGCTGAACCTGCGCGTCGTACGCGACGACGGTGGCCCGGTGACTGCCCGCCACAGCGCGGTCCGAGTCGGGGCCGGAGTCATCGAAAACTGGATGTTGGCGGGCGGCCTCGCCTTCGCGGCGGAAATGCTCAACGCGAAAGGCAAACGTCTGGGCGATCTCGCAGCGGGAACGATGGTGTGTTCGCAGGGCGCAGCGGTGTTCTACCCACCGCTCATTATGCCTCCGGGTCTTGAACAGTGGGCGGCGACCGCGACGATTCTACCCCCCTCGACGATGCACTCGTCGCCGAGGCGCGCGCCTTCCTCGGAACGAACAGGGGTCTCAACCCGGTTCTGAGGGAACGGGTCGCCACTTCCCTCGCGGACCGCCTGTCCGCGCGCGTCCAGACTCCACTGCCTGAAGGGCTCCACCCTGAGCTTGTGATTGCCGCCGTGCTGGTTGCCCGCAGGGATCGAGTGTGGACGCGCGAGGTCGAGCGTCGCGCCCGCGGACGGCAGCGTTTCCACGAGGCCACGCAGGCACGCTTTGGCCTCTAGGGTTCAGTCGTCGCTTGCACCGTCCTTGCCGTTGACGACGGTGAACTGGGCACGCCTGCGCGCGTAGGGGCTGGAGGGGGTCCAGGGGACTGGACGTGTCAGGCCTTCCCACCGAACGTGCGGGGCTGAAAGGACCGCTACGCGTCGAACGCTTCTCAGAGGACGAGGCCGGGGCGTGTTTCGCTTCTTGCGCAACCCTGCGCACAGCGTCGACGAGGGCGGCCAGATCGTCGACCGAGGGCGGAGCCGGCTCAAAGTTGGTGGCCAGGCGTACGACCTGCCACCCGAGGGGCGCCTTGAGGTTCTGGGCGTGTTCGTCGCACAGATCGTAGGAATTGGGGTCGGCAACGGTGGCGAGCGGGCCGACGACGACCGTCGAGTCACGGTAATCGTAGGTCAGGGTAGCGACGGCGACGGCAGAGCAGCCGGGCTTTGAGCAGTGTCGTTGGGCAATCACGCACCTAAGAGTACGACACTCTGTGCCCGTATCGCGCGCTCCAGCACGCCATAGTTTTACCCTGGTGGAGTGTTTCCGACCAGACGTCATGTCATGAGCCGCGACCGCCATGGTCGGGGCCCCCGCGGACCCCTCTTTTTCCCGGGGACGCCGGCGTGGCGTACACGGCGAGAGGACTTCGATCTCATGGTCGCGGACCTCGTCAGCGAGCTGATCGGCCGCTGGCCGCAGGTGGCGACAATCGAATTCGCCGTGGAGGATGTTCCCCCGTCAAATCCGGCAGCGTGGGAATCGCATAACGTGGTCGTGGCCCGTATTTTTCCGGCGGATCGACGCCGTGGCCTGCGTGATCGGATCGTCGTCTATCGGCTGCCGATCATCCTGCGTTGCCCACCCGAAGAGGTGGGCACGATGACCAGGCAAGTTCTCGTGGAACGTATCAGCCATATCCTGGCGCTGCCGCCGGACGAGATCGACGACGCGATGCGTTGACGGCGCGCAGGCACCCTGTCATTCACTGGCACGCGCGAGCGCCACGTGCAGGCATCCGCACCTCAGTTGACGGTGCGGATAGATCCGGAAACAGCGCTGATACCCTCGGTACCGACGTTCCACGTGGTCGTCATGCGGCCCACGGCGGTGTCTGCGGAGATGACGACGGCGGCCTGGATCGGCATGGGCGCGCTCACCCGTCCGGCTGCCTCGGGCAGCTCAACCAGGGTCGGAACGCCGGGTGCCAGGTAGAGGGTACGACCACCGAGCGTGACGGGGATGGCACCAGGACTCGATGCGCTGACGCCGGTGGACTGCGCGTCACCCGCGTCACCGGTCGCCGTGGGACTCGGCGAGGGGGAAGCCCAGATGTTAGGGGTCGTCGTGGGCGTGGGAACGGCCGACTGCTCGCCGTCGCCGTTCTCCTGAGCCACGGCCTCGTCACCGTCTGTGACAGGCGCATAGAGCAGGAGGCTCGCGTGCGTCGAGCTGACACCGGACTCGGTCTCGAGCGATGTCTGGCGGATTGGTTTCGTCGACAGGACCTGAGAAGCCATGGTTTCCAGCGATGCGCGGCCCGGAATCGGAGCCTGCGTCAGAAGAGTGGCGGGTGCGGCGCTGGAGCGCATAATCCACGCATTGGCACGCTCCGCCCACGGGGCACCGAGCGTGATCGTGGTCGTCTGCGCAACCACCTCGCGATCAGAACTGACGATCAGGGCAATTGGAGTGGAATCCTTCGAAGCACCATCGAGAGGCATCTCCAAGGTTGACCCCGCGGCGACGGTGGCATTGCCACCGCCCAGGGGATGTACGCCCGTCGAATCTGCAACCGACACGCTCACATGCGCATCCCCGGAGGGCGACACCAGGCGCAGCAGCGACGTGCCCTTGGGGTCAATGCCGAGGATCGTCTGCGTCGTCGCGGGGGCAATCGCGGAGGCCAGCGTCGTGCCCTGGGGAACCTCCCCGTTCATGAGGGACGCCTGAGCCCAAGCACTGACCCCTCCCCCCGTCGGCCTGCACGTGGACGGCCAGGGAGTTTTCATCGGGGAACCAGCCTGCCAGCAGGACAGATACCGACGAGTTGGCGGCAACCGTCACCTGACGCGGAGCCGCATTGAGCGGACCGAACGCCCCGTAGCCATCGACACTGACGACCGAAGCCGTCGGGCCGGGATTGGACAGGATGAGGACCATGTCAGCACCCGACGTGGTCGCGCCGACCGCGATCCACTGGGAGGTGCGGGGGGCCGCGCAGCCGACGGCACTGAGTCCTGCGAGTTCACCGCCACCCTGGCCGACAAGCGTCAGGCCCGTCGGGATGACGCCGCCGGTACCTGTGATCGAGGCCGGCGCGGGCGTGACCGGAGCGGACGAGAGGGACGACCACGTGGCGGCCGTCGCGACATGGCTGGTGTTGAAGGGGTCCACGAGCGCCGTCGGACAGGCGAGCTGTACCTGTGAGGGGTGCGCGCTCTGCGCGGTGCCATCGACGCTCGCGGGAGCAGACCCGACGAGCAGGGATCCGGTGGCCAGCGCGGCGGCCGCAATCCCGGCGACACCGAGCGCGGCCAGGGTGGCGGTCCGAGGCGTTGTCATCTCTTCCTCCACACGGATAAGGCGCTGGCGGCCACAACCACCAGGCAGATGCCCGCGCAGACGCGCCACGGAATGATCCACCAGGCACTGTAGGTCACTGTCAGGTGACCGGCAGCGGGCATGTCGAAGGCTTGAGCCCATCCGTCGACCGGGTCGGTGGGTATCAGGGCCACGCCGTCGACGCTGGCCCTCCAGCCGGAGTCCGCACGCTCGGCCAGAATGAGGGTGCCAGACGCGTCGACGTTGCCGTCTACGCGCAGCTGCGAGGAGCCAACGTCGGTGATGATGCCGCCGGAGGATTCGACGCGCACGTGCGAAGGCTTGATCGCGCTTGGGCGCACGCGCCACACGATACCGCTGTTGGTGTTTCCGACCTTCTCGAGGCCGCCCGCGCGGTCGAGTCCGAACGTGAGCGCCTGTGCGCCGCTGGCACCGTAGGGCACGAGAATCGTGTCAACATCGTGGGCGGCGAGCGCCGCAACGGTTGCGTCGTCGGGGTAGACGACCAGGGTGTACGCGGCCTGCGCGAGCGAGGCCGTAGCGGGATCGTCAAGAGTCCCGGTGATCGCGCCTGCGCGGGCGTGAGACAGCGCGAGTGCCCGCACGGCCGGCGAGGCATCCGTCAGAGATTGCCCGTTCCCTCGCCACAGGGCGGCGTTGACAGTGCCATTCGTGGGGTCGCCGTCGAGGACGAGGACGCGTCCGGCACGAGACGAACGCTGCGCTTGGGAACCGACCGCAGAGATGATGGGTGTCGCGACCGGCGAGACCGTCTCACGCTGGGCGAGCGCGTAGGTCGGAGTGTCGGAAGCGTCTCCTCGAGTCGCGAACGAGACCGCCGACTGGGTGGCACCGATGCCGACGAGGATCAGGGCGAGAAGGGTTGCACCTCCCCGCCGGAGAACAGAAACCGAGGCATCCCACGCGAGGCGCTCGCCGTCCTCGTCCTTCATCGGCGCGATGAGCTGGCTAGCGGCGAGCAGAAGCAGTCCGAAGGACAACGAGAAGGCGGGGGATGTCCAGGCTGAGGCGACGAAGGCACCATCGAGTCCGACCCCGACGTGCGAGGCTGCCCACCCACACAGTGCGGCAACGAGCGCGGCGCTCAGCGCCGTCACGAGGGCGGTCGTGCGATGACACGCGACGGCCAGGAGAGCAAGAAGTGCGACACCTCCACCGAGGACGCCGGAAGCGATCAGATCGAGCGTGCTCTGGGGGGCAGCCGGCGTTCCAAGGAAAGCGAGCCACGAGGATGCGCGGGTGTACGCGTGGACCCCACCCGTCGTCGAGGTCAGGGCCGCCCACGCCGACGGGTGAACAAGAATGCTCACGTAGGTAGGAGCGACGACCACAGCCGCGGGCAGGGCGGCGATGCTCCGCCGGCGCGAGCGCCACATGAGCGCTGCGACGCTCAGGGGCAGAGTCCACGGGGCGCAGCAGGCCAGGACGAGGACGGCCAGGCCCGCGCAGCCCGCGTTCACGCCGCGTGGATTGGTCGGCGCGGCCTCGACACCGGAGGCGCTCGCGACCATGAGGGGTGCGGCGGCAGACACGCAGTAGGCGGCCAGAATTGGCAGGGCAACGTGCGCGAGGGTTCCGGCTAGGACCCCGTGTGCCGCACTCATGAGCAGAGCCGGGGACAGCGCCCACGCGAGGGACACGAGGAAGCGCACGCGCAGCGAGGTCGTGAGGCAACGGGTGGGCACCCATGCGGCCATCGCGGCAAGCGGCGATGACGCGACGAGCAGGAAAGTCGCCACCGCACCTGGCGTGACTCCCAGAGGCGCGACGGGAGCGCTGAGCAACGCCATAAGGATGGTCAGCGGATCGGCTCCCCCGGCGTATCCATCGCCGCCGGGAATCCACCCGGCCCACGCGGCGCTCCACAGATCCCACCACGAGGCGGGCAGGGAAACCCAGGCTCCACCGACGAGTCCAGATGCGGCACCCCACCATTGGAGACCCGCAATCACCGAGGTCACAATGAGGAGTGCCAGCCCGGTCGACGCGGATCGGATCCGGTAGCTGCGCATGGATGCGACGACCAGGGGATCGATACGTTCGCCGTTGTCATCCTCTTCCTCACCGGCGGGTTCTTTGCGCAGGGACGCGGGCGTAATCTCAAGGGCACGCAGCGAGGAACGCGGCACCGTACGCGACTGCGCGGCGCGAGCCCCTGCCAGTGAGAAGACGCGGCGTCGCAGCCATGAGAGACAGCAGCGCGGCAATTTCAGGCAGAGCCAGGGTAGCTCGCCCGGTGACGAAGCGCCCCAGGGCACGCGCGGGAGTCCACAGGAGAAGCCACAGGGCAAGGAACGGAAGGGCAAGAGCGGGTACGGCCTTGCACCAGTTGTACATCTGGGCGGAGCGCCGCCGACGGAACGACTTGGCTTGCGCCGAGACGAGCCGAGCCACGGCCTCGGGACTATCAGCGTCCTCCCACAGAGTCGAGGCCTGGGTCGGGTCGATCCCGGGAGTCATCGACGTGCGGGCATGGCGCACGCGAGCTCGGGGAGCCACGATGACGCGATACCCGGCCAGGTGAAGGCGTCGACCCATGTCGAGGCCGTCGCCGAAGGGTCCGAGAGCGGGGTCGAATCCACCGATGGTGTCATACGCCTCGGCGCGCAGGAACATCCCCGCCGTGCCGACGCCGAGGACGTCGGTCGTGCCGTCATACTGGCCCTGATCAATCTCATCGTCGCCGATACGCTCCAGGCGACGCGCACTTGCCGTCGCAAAGATACCCAGTTCCAGCAGGCGTGAGCCGTCCCACGACAGCTGTTTAACACCGACGGCACCCACGGTCTTGCCGACGGCACCCGCCTGAGCGAGTTCGCTCAAGCACTCCGGCTCGGGGGCGGAGTCATCGTGGAGGATCCACCACCAGGGTTCGGAAGCGAAGGGGGGCACCTTGAGTGTACGCACGGCGGATCGCGTCGCCTAGATTACGCGCGCGTCCGACGCGCACGAGTTCGGCCCCACGGGGTACGCGGTCGGCGGGAAACGGTGTGACACGATGGCCTGCAACGTCGATGATGGTAAGCGAACGCGGGGCCATCGTTTGATTCTCGATGGCCCGCAGAACGGACTGAGTGAGCGGCGCATCCCCCCTGGTGACAAGGATCGCGCCGACGGCACGCGAAGCGGAACTCAACCGGCCATACGGCGCAAGCGCCGCCTCTCGCGTTCCGACATGCCACCCCAAATGCCGAAACGCTCATCGTTAGCGAGGGCATACTCAAGGCAATCTTCGCGAACCTGGCAGGCCTGACAAACTGCCTTCGCTTCGCGAGTGGAGCCGCCCTTCTCGGGGAAGAAAGCTTCGGGATCCGTCTGGGCACACAGCGCGTGCTGCTGCCACGCAAGGGGGGCCGTCGATGCGGGCGTACAGCACCGCGTCGGCGTCCTCGGACCACTCGAGAGGTCCGTCACCGAAGATGTTCCACATTGCGGGAGCTCCTTATAACGAATCGATCAATACGAGAATTACACGCGTGTCAATGCAGGAAGTCAAGCTGTTTCGCGTTATTGAGACCTTAAGAGTAGCACCTGACCCGCCGGTAAATCCTTGCAGTTTTGTAACGACTTCACAGTTACCTGTTAAACGGAAAGCGTAGGACCTTCGATATACTCACGACTATGGGGAATGTTTCTGAATTTAATGTGACCAGGCTCTCTTCGCTCATCGGCGTGGTTAACGCCTGGTCAGGGCCTGCGCTAACTCAATATGGCCAGGTGCGAGTCGAGCTGGGCGGCCCCGTAGTGGCCCGCTGGCTCTCCCCAAGGTAGCTAATTACTTAACAACTGAAATCGCTGCCGACCTCTTCGGTTCAGGTGAACCAACACCGGCCCGTATCTACACGTCCCTCCAGCCGTGGCAGGATATCCTCTGGCAGATCGCGGCCAGGGCCATGGGCTGGGAGTACCTCGATACGCGTCGCCCACTGCCCGGAGACCTCCTGGTGACAAACTCTCTGAACGACGAGGCAAACACCGCCCTCGTGAGCGGTGCTCACGTGTTGGCTCAGGCACCCACGTACCTGTCCTTCGCATGGAATGGCGAACTCGGTGGCGCCATGGATGCTCTCGCAGAAATCGCGGCGGCACCCGACGCCCTGGTCGTCGACACTCCCCCGACGCTCCAGGCTGCGCGCGACGAGGCCCTGGCTGGGTTGCGTCCACCCGCTGACCTGCACGGACAACGCGTGGCGTTACTCTGGGAAGCTCGCACGGGTGCTGGACAGGTGCTCGATCAGTGGATGGCGGGGCGCTCGGTCGTAATCATTGACCCGACATACGTGTCGCCCCGGGAGCTTCCACAGATTCTGACCACCGAGGCCGTCGACGCCGGACTGGTCGTCTACTCACGCTAAAGGGAGCGCAGCGCGGCCGCTCACTCACTTACCAGACGCGCAGAAAACGAGCGGCCGCGAGCTTCATGCCCTCGGTGCGGTCGCGCCGAATCTGTGGCCAGCGCAGAGCGAAGCGCAGGCGGGCCCACTGGCTGTCGGCCTCAAGCTCGCGCAGGATCGTGGCCAGTTCGATGCGACGCGGGGCATCGAAAGTACCCACCTGCAGTGCGGCGCGAGCGATCAGGATGAACTGGTTGCGGTAGAAACCGTTGCGCAGCTTCGCCATGCGGGCGTCGCGCGCACCAGCCCCAGAATTCGCACCCTGGACGTTCGCGCCGTGCTGACGATACTCCAGCGTCGGCTCCTCCCCGATCACCCACGTCAGCCCAATCGCGCGGGCGAGCGCATACACGTACCAGTCGTGCACGCCGATCTGCGAATAGTCCAGGCGCTTGATCACCTCGGCCAGCACACGATGTGCGTCAGGTGAAAACACGTACGTAGAGCCGGGTCCGGCGGCTTCAAACAGAAAGTCCCACGCGCGCATCGGCTGAGACTTACGAATGAGGCGACGTTCCCCCACCCCGCCGCCAGGCAGCGACTCAAACGCCGTAACGTTAGAAGAAACCACGTCAGCACCTGTAGACGCCATTAACGCAAGCTGGGAGCTGAGCTTATCCTCGTGCCACACGTCGTCCTGGTCGGTGAAGGCCACGAAGGAACCGTCGGGCACATGCGTCGTAAACAGGTGCAGGAAATTGCCCGTCACCCCGGGGGTACCGTCGCGCTGAGGCAAGATGGTGATGCGCGGATCGGACGCGGCACGCTCTTCAAGATGGGAGCGCGTCGCGTCCGTCGACGCGTCATCGGAGACGACAAGAGAGACGTCTACCCCCGCCTGAGCGAGCACAGAGTCCACCTGCTCATCCAGCCACGCCCCGGCCTCAGCCATCCCGTTATAGGTGGCCATGAGGACGGTGACGCGCGGACGAGCATGGCGCCGTCTTCGATCATGCTAGCCAAGAGATCAGTGCCCCTCGGCGGCGTACTTCGCCTCGACGGCCTCCTTGAGGGGAGCCCACCAGGCCTCGTTATCGGTGTACCAGGCGATCGTGTCGGCCAGGCCGTCGCGGAAATTCGTGAACTTCGGCTCCCAGCCGAGCTCGGTCACCAGCTTCGAGTTATCGATCGCGTAGCGCAGGTCGTGCCCCGGGCGGTCCTTGACGTGATCGAAATCGTCGGGGTCGTAGCCCATCAGCTCGTTAAGGATGGCAACGACATCGCGGTTGTTCGTCTCGCCATTCGCGCCGATCAGATAGTCTCACCGATGCGGCCCTTCATCAGGATGTCCCACACGGCCGTGTTGTGGTCGCGCACGTGGATCCAGTCGCGCACGTTCAGGCCGTCGCCGTAGAGGCGGGGGCGCACGCCGCGCAGGCGGTTCGTGATCATGCGGGGAATGAACTTTTCGATGTGCTGGTAGGGACCGTAGTTGTTCGAGCAGTTCGAGATCGTCGCCTCAACGCCAAAGGAACGCACCCACGCGCGCACCAACAGGTCGGAACCCGCCTTCGAGGAGGAGTAGGGCGAGGAGGGGTTGTAGGGCGTGGTCGGCGTGAACTTCGCGGGATCGTCCAGCTCCAGGTCGCCGTACACCTCGTCGGTGGAGATGTGGTGGAAGCGCACCTTGTGGCGGCGCACGGCCTCCAGCAGGGTGAAGGTACCCACCAGGTTCGTCTGGATGAAAGGCGAGGGATCCAGCAGCGAGTTGTCGTTGTGGGACTCAGCCGCGAAGTGGACGACCGCGTCCGCCCCGGCGACGACGCCGTCGACCAGATCGGCGTCAGCGATATCGCCCTCGACGACGCTCAGGCGCGAGGCGAGTTCGGCGGGAACGTCAGTCAGGGACGCGCGGTTGCCCGCGTAGGTGAACTTATCCAGGACGACGACGTCGACATCCGGGTGGTCCTCGAGGAGCGTGTGAACGAAATTCGCTCCGATAAAGCCGGCGCCGCCGGTCACAACGATCTTCATGGGTTTTCTCCTTTGCGCGCCCGGAGGGCGTGTCGGGTTGTGTTGTCGAGTGCGATCGACTCTGCCATCATTATGCCGTACCTCAGCACGGACATGATCGCGGGAACAGATCGCAGATTGGCGTGGGCGTCGTATCAGGACTCGACGACGATAGACGAATCCAGCGCCACTGGCCCCGAGCCAACTCCGTTTCCTTGGACGACCAGGTCCCATGCTCCGTCTCGCTGAGCGAAGGGCTGGCCGCCCGCGTCGTCGATCGACACGTTCATCCGGTACATGCCCTCGCCCAGGGTCAGGGTCGGCACGGTGATGATCACCGTCGCGTCGCCCTCGATGGCCGGCAGGGTCGCGCCGGAGTTACGGGAGTTGTAGTAGTGCAGCTTCTGACCCAGGTTAGTGTCCAGCGAGAAGGCGGTCACCCAGTCCTCAATGCGCTTGGATGCGGTCAGATCCATGCGGATGCAGATCGTATCGCCCGTCCGTGCAACGCGGATGGGCTCGCCTTCCTGATCAGTCATCGAGATGTCTCGGATCGAGATAAAGCCTGTCCCCTCCGTGTGGATGGGGGCAGACAGCGCATCGCGCTGGAATCCCTCGCGCAGGATGCGCACGGCATCCGAGGTCGAGCCGTCGAAGACGAGCTTGCCGTGATCGAGGACGACGCCTCGCGTACACACGGACTCAACCTGCTCGGCGGAGTGAGAGACCAGGACGATCGCGCGGCCCTCCGTCTGGAAGGAGTGGATCTTGTCCATGCACTTGCGCTGGAAGGGTTCGTCGCCGACCGCGAGGACTCATCGACGAGGAGGACATCGGGGTCAGAGTGGACGGCGACCGCAAAAGCGAGACGCACATACATGCCAGAGGAAGTAGAACTTCACCTGCGTGTCAATGAACTGTTCGATGCCGGAGAACGCAACGATCTCATCGAAGCAGGCTTCGGTTTCGGCGCGCGTCATGCCCAGGATCGAGGCGTTGAGGAACACGTTCTCGCGGCCCGTGAGGTCCTGGTGGAAGCCGGCGCCGAGCTCGAGCAGGGCGGCCATACGCCCGCGTGTGGTCACGCGGCCACTGGTCGGGCGAATGATCGACCCCATGATCTTCAGCAGCGTGGACTTGCCGGACCCGTTGTGGCCCATGAGGCCCACGGTCTCGTTGAGGCGAACATCCACGCTCACGTTATCGAGGGCGCGGAATTCTTCCACCCGCGCGCGCGAGGAGTGCAGCACGCGGTCCTTGACCGATGTGTCACGATGAAGTTTGAAGACCTTGGAAACGTCCTGAACGCGGACGACTTCAGGCATTGACATTAGAGCTCCTGAGCGAAGTTACCTTCGAGGCGGGCGAAGACGCGGTGCGCCCCGAAGATGAGGACGATGCCGATCAGCGCCGCAACGGCCAGGCGGATCATGAGGTGCACGGGGTAGGGCTGATCAATACCCGCCGCCCACAGCGACCGCTGGAATCCGAGGATCGCCAACGTCACGGGATTGGCGAGGTAGATCTCATGCGCCACCGGGTAGTTCACAGCCAGTGCCTTTTGCACGTAGCTGTAGGAGTAGACGATCGGCGAAGCCCAGAACGCCAGGAAGGTGATGACCTCAATGAGGTGCTGGATGTCGCGCATGTAGACGTTGAGCGCGGACAGAAGCAGCGCGAACAGGGTCGCGTACACGACCAGCACGACGAGAGCGAGCGGCAGTAGGCCAGCTGCGCGAGCGACGGGATAGCACCCGTCACCACGATGGCGCTCAGCAGGATGACCAGCTGAATCGCCGAGTTCACCGCTGACGTTCCCAGCGTCGACAACGGGAAAATCTCGCGTGGAAGGTAAACCTTCTTCACCAAACCGGAGTTGGCGACAATTGACCCGGTACCGCCGGTGACGGTTTCCAGGAAGAAGCCCCACGCCGTCAGGCCCGTGAACACGAAGATCGCGAAGGACGGGATGCCTCGTGACGCGCCCAGGAACTGCCCGATAACGATGAAGTAAATGAGCAGCTGCGACAGGGGCTTGAACAGGGACCACACAAAGCCGAGGTTCGAGTCCTTGTAGCGTGCCTTGAGCTCACGGTTGATGAGCAGACGCAGCAGCTCGCGGCGTTTCCAAATGTCAGCGAAGGCGCGCTTGGTGCCGCCCACCAGGCCGCTCTTGTCACCCAGCTCTCGCATGGGTTGGGCCTCGATCCGCTCCACGCGGAGCGCGAGAGAAGACCCGGGGAAAGGGGTCGTTGATTCAGTCATATCAACTCACTATATCTGACCGTCTGGTCCCTTACTGACCATAGCGCTTGAGCGGGGAGCGAACGCCCCGGCGCACGCCCCTCCACTTCTGCACGTGGTACGCGGGGTTGAGGAAGAAGCCGCTGATCTTGCGGCGCTTGCCTACCTCGCGGTCACGTGCCAGGCGCAGTGTGTCCTTCAGGATGCCCGTCGTGACCATGCGCACGACCGTGGGGATTGAGGGCATCGCAACATCGATGCCTACCTCGCGCAGGCCTTGGGTTTCCTCGAACATGCGGTCATCATACTCTGAGACGGTCATCTCATTGGAGTGCAGGACGGCGGCGCGAGGCGCGTAAGCCTTGATGTATCCAGCAGAAATGACGTCGCGGCCCAGGAGCTGATCCTCGGCATAGGAGACGTCGCGGTAGGGAACCTCGCCGGTCAGAATATCCTTGCGGGCGGCGGAGTTAACGTCGGAGTAGAAGGTGACGGCGTTGCGCACACCCTCGTCCTGAATGAAGTCATCTTCGTAGAACAGGGTGGTGCCAAAGCCCGGGCCGAAGCCGTTGAAGACGCCCTTGATCTCGTAGCGCAGCAGCGGGAACGCGTCGGGGCGCGGGATCTGCGACCCCATGACGGCAACAATCCGGTCGGAGATCTTAAAGGGCGCAGTGATCTCGTGAAGCCACCTGTCCGAGGCCGGGGTGGCGTCGTGCGTCAGGTAGGCGACGATACGTCCCTTGGCCAAGTGTGCACCGAGGTTGCGGGTCTTGCCATGACCAAACTCACTGTTAGGGATCTGAACAAGGCGCACGGACGGGTACTTGGCGATGATGTCGAGAGTGGAGTCGGTCGAACCCGAATCGATGACGAGGATCTCGTAGGTGCCGTCAAAACGCTGAGTGGTCAGCGAGGCGAGGATCTCATCAATGTGCTGTTCACCGTTGTAGGTCAGGATGACGACGCTCGCGTCCAGCGACGCATCCTTCGCATCAATGTAGTCTGATTTAGTAACCATGCGCTTGAATCTCCTGCCATGTTTCGCGATCCCCTCGTCGAGCGACGTCATTGTGAAGGGGCCGAACTCGTTGTTTACTCGCTCCGTGTTGAGGACGGATCCGAGAAGATAGGTCGAGGGCGTAGGGACATGCTGGATCTCCGGCGTCGCCCCGGTCACGCGCTCAATAGAGGCCACGATTTCTGAGACCGTCGTCTTGCAGCCCGAGCCGATGTTGTAGACGGAACGAGACGCACCGCGCTGGATCATCGCGGAGACCATCGTCGCAAAGTCCTCGACATAAATATAGTCGCGGAACATGGAGCCGTCACCCATGACCGTCAGCGGCTCACCGTTCAGAATATGACGCAGGAAGATCGGGATGATGCCCTGGCGCTTGTGCGGGTTCTGCCGAGTACCGTAGGGGTTCGAGATGCGCAGCGACGTCGAATTCAGATCGTACTTACGCGCGAAGAAACGCATGTAGTTCTCGATGGTGAGCTTGCCGATGCCGTAGGGCGATACCGGAAGCGTCCGGTCGTCCTCGCTGTAGCTTTCCTTGTCTTGGTCGCCGTAGATCGTACCACCGCTCGACGCGTAGTAGACGTGACTCACCCCGGCCTCGACGCAGGCGCGGAACAGATCAATACTGCCCTGGATATTTGTGCGCACGTCCAACGTCGGATCGTTCTCCGCCGTCGCGGGATCCGTCGTGGACAGCATGTGCACGACGATGTCCATGCCCTGCACGGCGCGTGCCACGTCATCCCTGTTCAGGAAGTTACCGTCGAAGGCTCGACTCCTTCAGCCTTCCAGTGTTCTCCGCTGCCGAACATATCGAAGGCACGGATGAACGTGCCTTCCTCGGCAGCGAGGGCATCAACCAAGTGAGATCCGAGGAATCCGTTTCCTCCGACCACCAGAATGTTAGGCATTCATGGCCTCCTCAAAATCGGCGACGAACGTACGTCCTGAGGCCTCCCAGCTCAGAGTCGTCGCGGAGGCAGCAGCCTCACGCGAACGCTCCACCTGATCCTGCGCGTCCACAATCCGAATGATCTCCTCGGCCATAGCGCCAGGCGAGAGCGGCACGTAGTCGATGGCAGGGTTGTCCGAGACGAGACGGTTGTTGGGGGCATCGTTGACGACGGGGATTGTGCCGCACGACGCCAGCTCAAGCGGGAGCAGCGACAGGTTCGTCAGACTCATGACGAGCGCGACGGCGCACTGGTTATACAGCGGAGAGAGTTCTTCGAGCTTCATCGCTCCGTGGTTGACGTACTCGAAAGGAACTTTCCACTCCGACACGTCCCACCCGGCCATGTGAATGCGGATATCCGGACGACGCTTCTTGACGTCGGCCAGCACCATGCACCCCAGCTCAAATCCACGACGCATCGTGACCGGACGCGCGTAGAAGAAGACGTCCTTGCGCCGCGAGTCATTCGTACGCTTGTAGAGTGTCATCTCTGCGGCGAAGTCGAAGGGGTGAGTCGTCATGCCGTACTCGTCGTGGAGCTTCGTGGCCAGCCACTTACCGGCGGTGAAGGCCTCGAAACCGAAGCGATACGTGTTCTCCGCGAGCTGGTTCTCGGATCCAACGGGGTAGAACGAGGGTTCGAAGTCCTGTACGAAGTAGAAGCGACGAGCGTTGGAACGATCCAGGTACGCGGGGTAGGCGGTCTCCCAGCCGGTCGCGAAGATCGCGTCAACGTCATCGCCGACGCCGACCGTCGGGTCATAGAGGGCGTAAGTGGCCTTCAGGGACGGGTAGTTGCTGGAACGCTCGACCATCTCGCGCACGCGATCCGCGTCGACAGGGATCGCCTGCGACCAGTAGAGGAAGATCTTGACGGTGTGACCGGCCGCCTCCAAGTAGGACAGGAAACGGAAGATGTTCTGGTGCCCACCGGAGGACTCACCGGGAGGAGACATGATCCACGCGGTGACGAAGGGGCCTTCGCCAATCGTACGCGGATTCTTCTTCCAGTCAGGCTCGCTCACCCAGTCGACGGCGGCGGCGTCAGAGAACTTGACGAGCATCCCGAGGGGGGTACTGCGCCTTACCTTTACCCTTGCCTGAGTTAGCAATCTGATTGCCCAAGCCCTGCAAGAGACGAGCGGTCGTCATACGACCCCCGTGTCGTTTGAGGTAGGAGGCACCCTTCGCGAACTTACGCACCAGCGGATTCGTCTGTGTCATGGTCGTCAGTCTAGCGCCTACAGGGATCGGACTTGACCGAGGAGTGACTCATCCCTTGCCACAACTCTGTATCTTTACTCACTTTCCAGCGTTTCCTTTGTGACAAGGAATCACCGTAAATGTGTCCCACCACGACGTGCTCGACGCGCGTGGCGCCGACGCAGCGCGGCCGGAATCGCGGCGATACCCTGGGCGATGCCGTGAGCCGCCGGACCGCGGAAGCCCTCGCGCGCGGGCGCGCACGACGGAGCGAGCCAGAGCGTTGGCAACCACCGACCAGGCCGCGTGCTCAGCCGCGACGATCAGTCGGTTGCGCGCATTAACACGGGTGAACATCGGCGAAGTCGCGTCCGAGGAGGCCGCGTGCTCGTGATCGACCACGGCCTCGCGCACGAAACGCACGCTGTATCCAGCCTCGTGGAGCTTGTAGGACAGGTCCGTGTCCTCGTAGTACATGAACAGGTCGGTTCGTATGCCGCCGACTTCCTCCCAGGCGTCGGAGCGAATCGCGCACGCTCCCCCACAGATACCAAAGACCTCGGCCGGGGCATCGAGCTCGGATGCGAGGCACAGCCAGTCGCGGTCCTGCCCGTTGCCCGCGCCGTCCACGACGTTCCCCGTCGAATTGACCAGGATCGTGCCCCGACCGGCCCGGGCCTCGTCGTCACTGAGCCGTACCCAGCGCGTGGGACCGTTTCCGCTCAGGGCTATGGCCTCGCCGTCGCGCGCCTCGCGGTAGCGCCCGGCCAGGAGGATGAGCGCGGTCGTCGCCCCCACCGTCGGGTCGCCGAGCGGAGCCAGAAGCGCGTCCAAAAAACCCTCGCGGACCGTCGCGTCGTTGTTGAGTAGGATGAGAGCACCCTCACGCAGGTCGGAGGCCCCCGCCATCACGCCTGCACCGAAGCCATCGTTGACACCCGCGTTGACGATCTCGACGTCAGCGCCGCCCACGCCGGAGCGTTTGCCCGCGAGCGCACGCAGCTCAGGCAGGTGGGCGGCGAGGACGTCGAGGGAGTCGTCCCCCGAACCGTTATCGACGAGGATCAGGCGGTCACCCTGGCGCAGTTGGGGGGCGATCGAGCGGGCGGCCCGCAGGGTCAGGGGCGCGTTCTTCCAGTTGACGAGGACGACGCGGGCGCTGCGCCGCGCGGCTCCGATCTGTTCTCCCGCGCCGGGGGTGTTCATCCCGGTGCTCATTGGGTGCCCGCCAGCGTCTCGTAGAGGCGGGCGTGGGCGGCTGCTGAGGCTTCCCACGTGTAGTCGGTGGCGCGGGCGAGGCCGGCCGCGGCTAGCGGTCGTGCTCGCTTCCGGCGGCGGCCTCCAGGGCGTCGGCGAGGGCACAAGCGTCGGTGGCCGGTACGAGGAGACCCGCGTCGGTGCCCGTGATCTCCGCCATGCAGGTGTCGGCGCTGGTGACAACGGGGGTGCCGTGCGCCATGGCCTCAAGGACGGGCAGCCCGAAGCCCTCCCAGATCGAGGGGAACGTGAAGACACGCGCTCCTGCATACGCGCAGGCAAGGTCGGTGTCATCGAGGCGTCCGAGGACGTGGGTGCGTTCGGCGGGCAGGTCCCCCCACTCGGGGTCTTCTCCCCACCCGGCGGGACCCACGAGGACCAGGTCGAGATCCGTGGACGAGGCCATGGCGCGGTATGCGCGCAGCAGCGTCGGCAGGTTCTTGCGGGGTTCGCGAGTGCCGACCCACAGGATGTAGGGGCGGGTCAGGCCGTGGCGGGCGCGGAAGTCCTCCACCTGGGAGTCGGTGACGGGCGTGTGGGTGAGGCCGTGCGGGATGACGGTGACGAGTCCCTCGCCGATGCCCGCCTCGATGCAGTCGCGCGCGGTCGCCTCGGAGGGGACGATGACCGCGTCGGCACGGTGCTTGGTGATGTCGAGCGCGCGGTTAAAGTAGGCGGCCCCGTGGGAGGTGAAGTGGCTGGCATCGCGCAGGAACGCGACGTCGTGAACGGTGACTACCAGCGGGCACGAGGTCGGGGGAATCGCCCAGGTGGTCGCGTGCACGACCTGCGCTCCCCCCACCCGATCCGACACCGAGCATTCGGTCCACGCGCGGCATGCTCAGGCGGTCCCACGCTGCGTACAGGAGGCGGCGCGGCAGCGCGGAGTTGAGCACAGGAATTGTCAGGCCTACCTCTTCCGGGGTGGGTTCGCCCGCGCTGTGTCGCGCGGCAACGCCGACGGCGCGTACCCCCTGCGCGGCCAGGCGAGAGGCCACTTCCACGATGTATCGTCCCGAGCCTCCGGGCACGGGCTGCCACATCTGCTCAACTACCATTCCGACGCGTACGCTCATGCTTCCAGGATAGTTGAGATGTGTGTCAGCGTCTGCCCGGCCAGATACTGACATACAATGGGAAAACCCTTCGCAACGACCGGAGACCATTATGCCTTCCTCTCTCTCGTCCAAGCCCGTCCGCGTCCTCATGGACGCCACTGCGATACCCACGAACCTCGGCGGAGTGGGCCGCTACGTGGACGATCTGGTGCCCGAACTGGAGGCCCAGGGCGTTGAACTCACGATGGCGGTGCAAGAGCGCGACGCAGAGCACTTTGCCACGCGCCTGCCATCCGCTCGCATCATCCCGATTTCCCCTCGCTTCGAGTCTCGTCCGATGCGTTTCGCGTGGGAGCAGACGGGGTTGCCCTCGCTCATCCGCAAGGTCCGCCCCGACGTGCTCCACTCCCCTCACTACACGTGCCCGCAGTTCCCGGGCGTGCCCGTCGTCATCACCCTGCACGACGCGACGTTCTTCTCCCACCCGCAGGCACACTCGCGTACGAAGCAAAAGTTCTTCACGTTCGCGATCCGCCGCGCGATCCGTCGAGCCGCTGCGCTCGTCGTGCCTTCCCGAGGCGACGCGCGATGAGACGATCAAGTACGCGGGCGGTGACCCTTCGCAGTTCTACGTTGCCTACCACGGCGTGGACCGATCGATCTTCCACCCCGTGGATGACGCTGAACGTGCGCGTGTCAAGGAGTCCCTCGGCCTAGATGGCCAGGAGTACATCGGTTTCCTCGGCACTCTCGAACCCCGCAAGAACGTCCCGAACCTGGTACGCGGTTGGACGCAGGCGGTTTCGGATCTGCCCAATCCTCCCGCACTGGTTCTGGCCGGCGGCAAGGGCTGGGATGAGGACATTGACCCGGCCCTGGCGACAGTCCCCCCGCACCTGACGGTTCTGCGTCCCGGCTACCTGCCCCTGGAGGACCTGCCCGGTTTCCTCTCCGGATGCCTCGTCCTGGCCTACCCCTCGATCGCGGAGGGCTTCGGCCTGCCCGTTCTCGAAGCCATGAGCTGTGGGGCTGCGACGCTCACGACGCGCCTGACGTCCCTGCCCGAGGTCGGCGGGGATGCGGTCGACTACTGCGACATCACTCCCGAGTCGATCGCCGACGCCTCACCACCCTGATGAATGATCCGCAGCGCCGCGCCCAGCTGGGGCAGGCCGCCATCGCTCGCTCCGAGGAGTTCACCTGGGAGCGTGCCGCTGAAGTCCACGCGCAGGCGTTCCGCGCCGCAGCCGGACTCTGATCCCCAAAACGCACCGCGACACACAAGGACTGCCTTCTATGACCACTCACGACCATCCCAGTGACGAGGCGAAGCCCTTGGAGGGCGAGTTCGCTTCGGAGACGGATCAGCCTGACGAGAACGCGCACCCCCTGGACACTGATCGCACTCAGGACGAGGACGCGGATCAGCCCAGCGAAGCACCGACACCGCATTCAGCTTCCTTCCGCGACCGCTTCAGTTTGTCCACCCGCGCCTGGCGCGTGATCGGCGTCATCGGCCTCGTGCTGTCCGTGTGCGGCGTTGGCCTCGCGTGGGCCGTGGCGTCCCCGCTCGGGGCCTCCCCCGACGACGACTACCACCTGGGTTCTATCTGGTGTCCTCCCCCCGTTAGCGGATTCCGGTTGTACGACCGGCTACACCGAACGCGGAACCTTCGGCCCGGTTGTTCCCGAGTCCATCTCCGCCACCAGGGTCGCGTGCTACGCGTTCCACGGGAATGAGTCTGCCGTCTGCGCGCTCAACAACTCCGACGATCGCACGATGGTGACCGACCGTTGGGATGACGGCAACTACCCGTGGGGCTACTACCAGTTCCACCACCACTTCATCGCTCACGACGCCGACCGGGCGGGCGTGACGATGCGTCTTATCAACGTCGGTATCGCGATTGTTCTCATCGGGGCGATCGGTGCACTCATGCCGAGCGTGATGCGCCGCGGCTACGTGTTGGCGATTCTGGCCGCATGGACGCCGATGGGTATCTATTTCATTGCCTCCAACAACCCATCTTCGTGGGCCTTCACAGGCGTGTTCGCCTTCGCGGCTGGTCTATGGTCGGCCACGCAGTCGTATGGGTGGCGGCGTTGGTCCCTACTCGGTGCTGCCGCTCTGGGCGCTGTCCTGTCGTGTACCTCACGCGGCGACTCCGCATTCTTCCTGTTCGTCATCACCGTCGCGCTCGCGTTCGCGGTGCGTTGGCGTCGCGAACACTGGCCCGAGGCCACGCTTGCCATCGTTGCCTCGATCATCGGCATCATCGTCATGCGCTCGACGAACGTCGCGAGCACCCACCTGACGACGGCGCAGGGCGAGCACCGCTCACTCATTGACCTGCTCGGTGAGAACATGTCCTTCCTGCCGCAGTACCTCGCCGGTTTCTACGGCTACCGCTGGGGACCGGGATGGCTGGACGTGAACTACGACGGCTCTATCTCGACCGTTGGCCTCCTGATCGCGGGTGCCGTCTTTATCGCCGGTGCGCGCACCTGGTCGTGGCGCAAGCTGATGACCCTACTCACGCTGGTTGGCGCGATGGCTGGCGTCCCGACCCTCATCGGTATTCTCCAGGAGTTCAACAACGTGGCCACCTACCAGGCGCGCTACATGATGCCTCTGTGGATCGTGTTCCTGTTCTTCCTGCTGACGATGGATCGGCGCGAGCGCATGGTCTCGCGTCCGCAGGCTGTCGTGCTCGGCGTGCTGGCGGCAGGGACCCAGTTCTGGGCGTTGTTCCTCCTGCTGCTGCGCTACACCCACGGGTCCTCGGTCCTCAAGTTCAATCTGAGCCGGACGGCCGGGTGGTGGTGGCCGGGTGCCCCCATCGGCCCGAACACGGTCTGGGTGATTGGCACGGTTTCTTTCGCTGCGGCCATTGCTTTCGCGTTCCTCTTAACGCGTGAAGAACTCGACCAGAAGCCCGCTCTCGAGTCCTGATTCTCTTTCGTGCGCCCAGGTGCCTGCCCGGCAGGTTGCCTGGGCGCACGCGTATTCGGGTGACGAGGCCGTGGCGGGTTCGTCGGCTCGAGGCGGATTCAGGCGCTTCGATGCGCACGTGAACTCGCTATGAAGAGCGTGGGTCCTCTCTTCCGCACGTGAACCCGCTCATCGGAGCATGGGCGGGGTCGCCCACGTGCGGAATAGAGGGTTTGTGTGCGGAACAGGGCCGCGCGGTAGATGCTGATCGACCGAACGCGTTCCCTACAGGTCGACGGAGCGACCGGTGGCGGCCGAGGCGAGGATGGCCTCGACGACGCGCAGGTTGTCCAGGGCCTCGTCCATGGTGACGTGCTCGCTGCCCACGCCGAGAATCGCGTCACGGAAGCGCTCGTGTTCGAGGGCGAGGGGCTCGCGCTTGGTGAGCGCATAGCGCACGACCTGTCCCTCGCTGACCCCGCGGAAGGCCGCGATGGCATCCCACTGCAGGGGCGCGTGGCCGTTCTCGTAAAAGGTCAGGTCCCCCATCGCGGTGTCGGCGACGAGCGCGCCGCGCTCCCCCGTCACGATGGTCGTACGGTCCTTGTAGGGGGTCAGCCAGTTGACGAGGTGGTTGACGAGAATACCGCCGACAAGCACGCCCGAAGCGACCATCATGTCTTCGTGAGGCCTACCCGAGCGCGCGGAGGTGCGCGCGTAGATGCTCTCGTAGGGGGCACCGGCCACCCACGCAGCCAGGTCCACATCGTGCGTAGCCAGGTCCTTCACCACGCCGACGTCGCTGATGCGCGCGGGGAAGGGCGACTGGCGGCGCGTCGCGATCTGCTCGATGTCGCCGAGCTGCCCCTGAGCGATCCGCCGACGCATGTCGATCAGCGCCGGGTTGCAACGCTCGACGTAGCCGACAGCACCCACGAGGCCAGCAGCAGCAAAAGCGTCACGGATGCGCCGACCCGCCTCCACACTCGTGGCGAGGGGCTTTTCGACGAGGGTGTGTACCCCAGCCTCGGCCAGGGCCAGGGCTGCGGCTTCGTGGTGGGCGGTGGGGGCAGCGATGATCGCCGCGTCGATGCCGGCCTCAATCAGTTCCTCGACGCCGCCGAGGACGGGCAGGTTGCCGGCGACGCCGAAGCGGTCGCCGCCCGGATCCGCGAGCGCGACGAGGTCTACCCCCCGCGTGGCGCGGGCGTTGCGCACGTGGTGTCGGCCCATCGAGCCGATGCCGAGGATTCCTAAGCGAATACTCACGTCAGGCACCCGCCTCCGCGAGTGCGTTGACGCCGTGTGCGATGCGCTCCAGCTCGATGGGCGTCAGCGACGGGTAGATCGGCAGGGAGAGGACCTGGTCGGCGGCCTCGCGCGTGGCCGGAAGCTCCAGGCCGGGGGCGAAGCGGGCCAGGGAGGGCAGCTCGTGGTTCGGAATCGGGTAGTAGACGCCCGAGCCGACACCGTACTCCTCGCGCAGGGCGGCGGCGAAACCATCGCGGTCTTCGGGCACGCGGATCGTGTACTGGTGGTAGACGTGCGTGGCACCGGGGGCGACGTGCGGGACGGTGACACCTCGCAGGTGGGCGTCCAGGAAGGCAGCGTTGTCCTGACGTTTGCGCGTCCACGCGCCGACCTTGGTGAGCTGCACCCGACCGATGGCCGCGTGGATGTCGGTCATGCGGTTGTTGAGGCCCACGATTTCGTTGGCGTAGCGCGTCTCCATGCCCTGGTTGCGCGCGAGCTTCACACCGCGGATGACGCTGGAGTCGGTCGAGGTGACCATGCCGCCCTCGCCGCTGGTCATATTCTTCGTCGGGTAGAAAGAGAAGGCCGCGAAGGTGCCGAAAGAGCCGACCGCGCGCCCGTGCAGGGTGGCACCGTGGGCCTGGGCGGCGTCTTCAAAGACCATGAGTCCATGCGCGTCGGCAATCGCCTGGAGTGCCTCCATGGGCGCGGGGTGGCCGTAAAGGTGGACGGGCATGATGGCCCGCGTACGAGGCGTGATTGCGGCTTCGACAGCGGCCGGTGACAGTGTGAACGTGAGCGGGTCAATGTCGGTGAAGACGGGGGTCGCACCCGTGATGACGACCGAGTTGGCGGTGGCAGCGAAGGTGAAGGAGGGGACGATGACCTCGTCACCCGGCCCGATCCCGGCGGCGAGCAGGCCCAAGTGCAGGGCTGAGGTTCCCGAGTTGACCGCGACGGCCTGGGTCCCGGGCACGAGGGCGGCGGCAAACTCCTCCTCGAAGGCGGCGACCTGCGGCCCCTGGGCGATCATGCCCGTACGCATGACGGCGGCGACCGCGTCGATTTCCTCCTCGCCGATGAGCGGGCGTGCGGGTGGAATGAATGGCTGCATCACTGGTGGTCCTCATGGGTCTGGGCCTGTGTGTCGGCGGTGTTCGGGGACGAGGCCTGGGTTTCCTCCGGCGTCAGGGTGCCGTCTCGCTCGATGTAGCGGCGACCCGAGGCCGGGCACACCCACACGGCTGCCCCGGCCTCGCGGTCGGGTGCAGCATCGGGGTCGACGGCCACGAGGGGTACCCCGGCCTCGCCGACCCATCCGACGCGGCGCGCGGGCACGCCGACGACGAGGGCGTAGGGGACGACGTCGCGGGTGACGACAGAGCCTGCTCCGACGCTTGCCCACGCGCCGATGCGCACGGGGGCCACGCATACGGCGCGCGCGCCGATGGCGGCACCGTGTTCGACGGTGACGCCGACGCGGTCCCAATCCGACGCGCTCTTCAGGGTTCCGTCGGGGTTGATGGCACGGGGGCAGTGGTCGTTCGTGAAGACGGCTGCGGGGCCGACGAAGACGCCGTCGGCAAGGGAGGCGGGTTCGTAGACGAGGGCGTAGTTCTGGATCTTGCAGCGCGCACCTACCCGAACGCCTTCGCCAATGTAGGCCCCGCGTCCGATGATCGTCTCTTCGCCGATACGGGCGTTTTCGCGAACCTGGGCCAGGTGCCACACGCGGGCGCTGGGCGCGACCTGCGCACTGGGTGCCACGTCGGCGCTGGGCTTGATCACGGTATCTCCCTTGTGTTGTCCTATAGGCACGATCACGCACATCAGGTACGCCCCGTCAGATAGCAACACTATAGGCGCGTGGCCTGCCCGATGTGCGACACTGGAGAAATGCATCAGCGCTCCGACACGTGGGTCGTCATCCCCGCATTTAATGAGGCGCCCGTCATCGGGGGCGTCATCGCGGGCGTGCGCGCTCTTTTTCCCCGAGTCCTCGTCGTGGACGATGCCTCCAGTGACGGCACCGCTGCTCTCGCTCGCAGCGCCGGTGCCTACACGGCGGTCCACCCGCTGAACCTGGGGCAGGGCGCTGCCCTGCAGACCGGCTTCGATGCGGCCCTCGCCCGTGGGGCCCGCTACGTGGTGACTTTTGATGCCGATGGCCAGCACGATCCCGCCGACGCCGCGGCGATGGTTGATCGCGCGCGCAGGGAGGACCTTGCCTTCGTCCTCGGGTCCCGTTTCCTCGATGGTGGAGGCGCCCAAGTCGGCGCGCTCAAGCGCGCCCTGCTGCACTTCGGTGCGATGGCCGCTCACGCCCGCACCGGCATGGCGCTCACTGACACGCACAATGGCCTGCGCGTCATCCGTGCCGACGCCCTCGCCCACGTGCGCCTGACCCAGGGGCGCATGGCCCACGCCTCGCAGATCGTCTCCCAGCTGGCTGGCTGCGGCCTGCCCGGTGCCGAACACCCCGTGACGATCTCCTACACGGACTATTCGCGCGCGAAGGGCCAGCCGCTGCTGAATTCCGTCAACATCATCGTCGACCTTGTGTTGGGAGAACGATGAGCGCCTACCTGCTGATTCGTGTCCTTCTGCTGCTCGCACTCGCCGTCATCGCGTGGTGGCTCACGCGCCCGGTCTCCTCAGCGTCCTCCCTGGCAATGCGCCGCATTGGGATCGGCGCGCTCGTCGCTGCTGCGGTTGTCGCAATCCTCGTGCCGTCCCTCGCGAACAGGCTGGCGCACGTGATCGGCGTTGATCGCGGGGTGAACCTGATAGTCTACGGCCTTGTCGTCGCGTTGATCGCTCAGATGGTCACCGCCTACCGGCGCGAAGCGCGCATGGAGGCACGTGTGGCGGCGCTCGCGCGTGCGCTGGCGCTGGCGGGGGTGCGTCCCCCCTGACGAGGCAGTGGTTTCCACCGGCGATCACTCCCCTGAGACGAGGGATCCTCAGCAAGTGGAACACGCCGCTTCCCCACCGCATTCCCCGACAAATACGACCGATAACGATATGGTTACAAGTGATGAGTAACGTGAATCTGCGACCGATCCAGCACTCGGCTGTTAACTTTGGGCGCTTTGGCCTCCTGCGATATACGCTCGCCATCCTGATGGTCGGCGTTCTCTTCGCCACGTCAACGGCGTGCTTCCTCTACGCCAAAATCAGTGCCGATTTCGCCGACCGGGTCGTGGACATCGGCGACTATCAGATCGACGGGAACGCTCAGGCGACCCCGGATTCGTTTGACGGCCGCGCCCTCAACATTCTCGTCGTCGGCACGGACTCGCGTAACGGCGACAGCGGCGATATCGGCGCAGGTGACGAGGAGGAGGTCCCCGGCCTTCGCAACGACTCGACGATGGTTATCCACGTCAGCGCCGACCGCTCTCGTGTTCAGGTCGTGTCGATTCCGCGCGACACGCTGGTCGATATCCCCGCGTGTAAGCACCGCGACGGATCGACCAGCGAACCCATCGAAGAAGAGATGTTCAACAACTCCATGTTCTACGGTGCCGACGGTGGTAACACCGACGCGGACATCGCGCCCGGCATTGCGTGCGTGAAGTCGACCATCGAGAACATGTCGGGCATGATGATCGACTCCTTCATGGTCGTGAACTTCGCTGGCTTCATCAAAATGATTGACGCCCTGGGCGGTATCTGGTTCAACATTCCTGATCGCATCGAAGACGAATCCGCGCGGCTCTACATCGACGCGGGTTGCTGGAAGTTGGACGGTACTCAGTCACTGGCCTACATGCGCTCACGTAAGGGCCAGGGCGACGGCTCCGACATCTCTCGTATCGGCCGCCAGCAGCAGCTCATCTCCGCGATGCTTCGCGAGCTTCAGGCCAAGGACTACGTCACCGACTCCGGCGCGCTCCTCACCTTCCTGCAGGCCGCGATCCAGGCTGTTAACGTTTCTTCCAACCTTGGTGACGCCAGCGCAGACACCAACTTGCTGCTCAAGGTCCTGTCGAAGGCCGACCGCACGAACATCCAGTTTGTGACGATGCCCGTCGAGGAACCCTACTGGGATCCGAACCGACGCATTGCTGCTGAACCGATGGCCCGCAACGTGTGGACCGCGCTCAAGCAGGACAAGGCGCTGCCCGTGGGCACGACTACACGGATGGCAACGGCGCGCAGCTGGTGGTCCCCGATCCGAAGGCTGCACAGGCCACGCCCTCGCCGACGCCTGCTGCGGCCGACACCCAGAACGCCGGTCAGCCCCAGAGCACCACGGACAACACCGCGCAGTCGGCCTCCGTTGAGAACAACGCGGCCAACGAGGCTGCCGCCCAGAAGAACGCCGCAATCTGCCCGCCGAAGGACAAATGAGCACTCCTCCCTCGTTCACGCCCAACCCGAAACGACGCCGCCCCGGATCCGATGACATGCACGTCATCGGCCAGGAGGCTCCCTCCGGTGCCCCCGTCCCCCCCGTCTGAGGGAATCGCGCCGCAGATGTGGCGGATTTCCGAGGACGGTACCGACGCCTCGCGCCCGCTGATGCCGCCGACCCTGGATCAGCCCCAGCGTGATCCGTCCTCGCTATTTCCGAGGCGTTCCGCTCCTACCCCGCCCCCGTCGTTCACGCCGGGATCGGCCGCGCGCAAGTCGTTGCGCACGCGCCAGGCGGACTCGTCACAGATCCCGTCGTCCTCCCCCCAGGCGACGTACCCTGTTCCGACACCTGCGTCCTCCCCCAAGGGGGCGTATCCTGTCCCGACACCTGCGTCCTCCGCCCGTCGGAGTGCGCCGGTTCCGAATCCGCCTGCTACGCCCGACGAAACGACGGTTGCTCCGACCCCGCCGTCCTTCGCGCCTGGCTCCAGCAACGCTGCAACGACCCGTACCCCCGCTGCTCCCAGCTTCGCCCCCAACGAAACGACGGTTGCTCCGAACCCACCGTCCTTCGCGCTCGGCTCTGGCGACGCTGCAACGACCCACACCCCCGCTGCTCCTAGCTTCGCGCCTGGCTCTGGCGAAGCTGCAACAACCCGCACCCCAGTGGCTCCCAGCTTCGCGCCCTCGGGTAACGGGCCGCGCCAGGTGAGCGCCACACGCTCCCAGGCAATCCCCGACCCGGTCGCCACACCCGGCGCTACGCCGTCGCGCACCGCTCCGGCGACTGCTCCGAGGCCTCGGCGCAAGCGCCGCCGACGCCTGGTCCTCAAGACGCTGTCTGTCCTCCTGGTCATTGTTCTCGCGTGGGGCGGATTCCTCGTGTGGGATGCGAACACAAACATCGGGCGCGTGAGCGCACTGTCGGGTGCCTCGGATACGGCCGGTACGACGTACCTCTTGGCCGGTTCGGACTCGCGTGCGGACGGCGCCGTGCAGGACGGCTTTGAGGGATCCGAGCGCGCTGACTCGATCATGCTGGTCAACATCGCAGCGAACGGCCAGGCTGTTGCTCTGTCGATTCCCCGCGATACCTACGCTGAGATTCCCGGCGTCGGCTGGGACAAGATCAACGCTTCCTACGCCTACGGCGGCCCCCAGCTCCTGGTCGAGACAGTCGAGAAGCTGACGGGTCTGACCGTCGATCACTTCGTGCAGATCGGCATGGGTGCGGTGCCTGACATGGTGGACGCGGTCGGCGGCGTGGAGCTGTGCTACGACCACGACTCGAACGACCAGTATTCGGGCCTGAACTGGACTGCGGGCTGCCACACGGTAGACGGCCCCACCGCCCTGCAGTTCTCGCGTATGCGCTACCAGGATCCGGAGGGCGATATCGGTCGTACGAAGCGTCAGCGTCAGGTGATTTCCCAAGGTCGTGTCCGAGGCTGCGTCCCCCGCGACCCTCATCAACCCCGCGCGGACCCTACGCGTGGAGCGCGCTGGTTCCAAGTCCTTCACGGTCGATGAGGATTCGTCAATTTTCACGGTCGGTTCGCTCGTGCTCGCGCTGCGCAGCGCCTCCTCCGACGAGCTGATGGGTGTCCCGCCCATCGAGTCGCTGGACTATACGACCAGCGCGGGTGCCTCGGCGGTCCTGCTACGTGACGAGACGGCCCCTGACTTCTTTGCCAAGCTGCGCGCCGGTAAGCTCACGACCTCGGATTTTAACCAGATCGGCTGACGTCCTCAGGCGCACCCGAGCGCAGAACAAGCCGTGGCCTCGTTCCCTCATTCAAGGGACGAGGCCGCGGCCTGTCAGGCGTTAAAGAGGCTCTCAGGCACCGGGTACCGTGATGGGTCGCGGACCTGCCTGCCAGCCTTCCCAGGCGGAGGTGAGGATCTCGTCGAGACCGTTGTTGGCCTTCCAGCCCAGGTCCACGCCGATGGACAGCGGGTCACCGATGAGCTTGGGCGGATCGCCGGCGCGGCGCTCGAGGACCTCGACGGGGGAAGTCCCAGCCGATGACGCGGCGCAGGCCGTCGATGATCTCCTGGACGGAGGTGCCCAGGCCGGTACCGACGTTGTAGGTGTGGTGGTCGGGCTGGCGGCCTTCAGCGAGGACGTCGAGGGCGGCGATGTGGGCCTCGGCCAGGTCCATGACGTGGATGTAGTCGCGCACGCAGGTGCCGTCCGGGGTGTCGTAGTCGGCGCCGAAGATCTTGGCGCTCTCCCCGCGCTCGAGGCGGTCGAGAACCATGGGGATGAGGTTCATGATGGCGGGGTCGGCCAGGTCGGGCCAGCCAGCACCGGCAACGTTGAAGTAGCGCAGGCCGATCCACTTCAGATCCCAGGCGCGCTCGCAGTCGGCCATCATCCATTCGCCGATCAGCTTGGTTTCGCCGTAGGGGTTGATGGGGTGGCCAGCCATGTCTTCGGTGACGACCTCGGCGGTGGGCATGCCGTAGACGGCGGCGGAGGAGGAGAAGATCATCTGGTCGACGCCCGCGTCCTCCATGGCAGCCAGGACGTTAGCCATGCCGCCGATGTTCTGCGCGTAGTACCAGGCGGGGCGCTTGACGGATTCTCCGACCTGCTTGCGGGCGGAGAAGTGGATGACGGCGGTGACGTCCTCGTCCATCATGAGGGTGGACAGGGTGGACCGCGCTTCGTCCGTGGCGACGTCGAGGCGAACCAGGGGCGTATCCCCGACCCGGGCGGCGTTCGAGGTGGACAGATCGTCGACGACGACGACGCGATCCCGCGCTGACGCAGGAGGCGGACAACATGGGCGCCGATGTAGCCGGCGCCGCCACAAACGAGAATGCTCATGGCTTCAGGATACGACGGGGGGGAGCACCCGCGCCTACCCGCGCGGGGCTTGTGGGGCCTGTCAGTAGTCCTCGGCGACGCGCTTGGCGAGGGCTGCGCCCTTGGCGCTGGCGACGTCGCGCAGGTCCTTCTGGAAGTTGCGCATTTGTGCGCGCAGACCTTCACACCATGGTCCTTCGCCGGCGCCAAGGATACGGGCGGCGAGCAGCCCGGCGTTGCGCGCGCCCGCGATGGACACGGTCGCGACGGGCACGCCGGCGGGCATTTGGACGATGGAGTGCAGGGAGTCCACGCCGTCAAGGTGCTTGAGGGGAACGGGCACGCCGATGACGGGCAGCTCGGTGAGGGCGGCGAGCATGCCAGGAAGGTGGGCGGCACCGCCGGCTCCGGCGATGATGACGCGCAGCCCCCGCTCCGAGGCGCTCCTCCCATAGGCGACCATGTCCTCGGGCATGCGGTGGGCGGAGACGACGCCGACTTCGCAGCCGATGGCGAACTCGGCGAGTGCTGCGACGGCGGGTTCCATGGTGGGCCAGTCTGAGTCGGAACCCATGACGACACCGACGAGGGGGCAGTCGCTGGTTGCCGTGAGCTGGATGTCGAGGTCGGTGGTCATGGGCGGTCCTTTCGGGATGGGACGAGGCCGGGGCGCTCTCGCCGTTCGGCCGACGGTTGGGTGGTCAGTCGCTGGCGGAGGTGCCGTGCAGGGCCTCAACGGCGGCCCGTGCGCGTGTCAGGGCTACGTCCGGGTCTTTGTCGATGACGGTGACGTGGCCGAGCTTGCGGCCCGGGCGCACCTCTTTGCCGTAGAGGTGGACTTTCGCTCTGTCTCCCCCGGCCTCATAGGCCGCGGCGAGGGCACGCGCGGGCTGGCTGTAGGCGGAACCCAGCAGGTTGACCATGACGGAGTAGGTTCCCGGGGCCTTGAGGTCGGTAGAGCCGAGTGGCAGGTCCAGGACGGCGCGCAGGTGTTGCTCGAACTGGCTGGTGACGGCCCCATCGATCGTCCAGTGTCCGGTGTTGTGGGGGCGCATGGCCAGCTCGTTGACGAGGACGCGCTCGTCCGCTCCCTCTCCGACGACGAACATCTCGACGGCCAGGACGCCGGTGACGCCCAGCTCCGAGGCGATTCGCTCGCCGATGCGGCGCGCTTCGGCTGCTGTCTCGGGTCGAATACTGATCGCGGGAGCCGTGACCTCGGCACACACGCCGTCCACTTGGACGGTGGAGGCGACGGGCCAGGAGGCAACCTCGCCCGAGGGAGTGCGCGCCAGCAGGGCCGCCACCTCACCCGTGAAGGGCACCAGGGCCTCGGCCAGGAGTGGGCCGCCTCCCCACCATGACTCGACGTCGGCGGGGCTGTGGGCCACCGCGACGCCGTGGCCGTCGTAGCCGCCTCGTGGGGTCTTGACGATGAGGGGCCAGCCGATGACCGCTCCGAAACGCTCCAGCTCAGCCGCGTTGTCGACGCGCGCCCATGCCGGGCAGGGGATGCCCATCTCACTCAGGCGCGCGCGCATCTGAAGCTTGTCCTGGGCGTACAGGAGAGCGGAGGCCGGGGGGTTGCACGGAGACGACGCGCGCTGCTTCCTCCATGGTTTGGGCAGGAATATGCTCATGTTCGAAAGTGAGGACGTCCGCACCGTCGATGAGCGCGCGAACGGCGTCCAGATCCTTGGGGGCACCGACAGCCTTGTCGACGGTCACCAGACCGGTCGACCCATCCTCGGCCTCGACGAGGGCCCGAAGGTTAATGCCGAGCGCGATAGCGCTCTCCTGCATCATGCGTGCCAGCTGTCCGCCGCCGATGACGGCCACGGTGGGAGGAGTCAACATATCGCGTTCCACGCCTCCCAATCTACCGCTCTCCTAGAAGCGACGCGAGCGGCGTCCCATGGAAATGAGCGGCCCTTCGGGCATGACACGATCAGGGTCCAGGGACGCCGGGATTGCGGCGACGGATATCGTGAAAACGGGGGGAATATTGGACTTGAGTTCCAGGCGCCCGCCCATCGCCTGGGCCAGGTCATGGGCGAGGGCCAGGCCGATGCCCGTCGAACCGTGTCCAGACACACCCTTTTCGAAGATGTCGGGTGCTAGGGCTTCGTCGATACCTTCGCCTTCGTCGCTGACCTCAATGATAACGCCGCGTTTGGAGGAACCGGCGTGCGCCCACACGCGCGTCATTCCATCTCCGTAACGCAGGGAGTTTTCGAGGAGCGTGGCCAGTACCTGTCCGAGTTTGCCGGCGTCGGCCAGGATCGGGCGCTCGGCCTCGTCGAGGAAAACGAGGGGACGGCCTGCCGCCTTGAACTGATCCTCCCACTCTTCGCGGGCGGTGTTGAAGACTTCGAGGATGTGGATGGCCTCGGTTTGCCCACCGTTTTGGCGCTTGGAGACGTCGAGGAGTTCGGAAACGACGTTGGTCATGCGCTCGACCTGTTCGAGGCAGGTGCGGGCTTCGGCACGCACTTCCTCCTCGGAGGAGATGAGTTCAATTTCCTCCAGGCGCATCGACAGGGCGGTGAGCGGCGTGCGCAGCTGATGGGAGGCGTCGGCGGCGGCTTGGCGCTCGGCAGCGAGGCGTCCGGCCATGCGCTCGCCTGTGCGGGCGAGTTCCTCGGAGACCAGGTCGATCTCTTCGATGCCGGATTCTTCAACGCGGGCGCGCACGCCGCCGGAGCCGATCTGCTCAGCCTGTGCGGCCAGGTAGATGAGGGGCGCGGACAGGGAACGCGAGAGCGAGCGAGCCATGAGCAGGCCGATCAGCATAGAGCCAATCATGCCAGCACCGAACATGCCGCACGCCCACAGGATGCGGGCAGTCGCGCCCGAGGCTGAGGAGGTGAGCTGGACACTCACGCCGCTCGGGGACTCCGCAAAGGCTGTCATCGTGCGCCCGGTCGGCTCGGTCTCGTCGGTGATGAGGTTGTGGCCGGGCACGAGAATACGGTAGCTGAGTTCGTCGCGGCCCTCATTCTGGTCGGCGACGAGCGCCGCTATCGACTCAGCGTCTGTGCTTTCGCCCGCCGCGTTGCGACGGTCGATGCTCTGAACGATGCGCTGGGCAGCGACTTCCAGGTCACGCTGCTCGGAAGCCCAGATAGACACCGAGGCAAAAAACGCGCCGGGCAAGCCCATGACGACGCACACACGACAGTGACGACGGAGACAATCATCCTCACCGCGCGTGCACGCATGGTGCCCCTCCTTTAGCGACGGATTAGCGCGCGCTTTCGAATCGGAAGCCCATCCCGCGCACGGTCGTAATGTAGTGCGGGTCGGTCGCGTCATCGCCGAGCTTACGACGCAGCCAGGACACGTGCATGTCCAGGGTCTTGGTGGAGCCGGTCGGATCGGACCCCCAGACCTCGCGCATGAGCGCGTCGCGAGCGACGACGGACCCGGCCTCGCGCAGCAGAACGCGCAGCAGGTCGAACTCCTTGGCCGTCAGGCTCAGCTCCACGTCGCCGGCGAAGGCGCGATGGGCTGCGACGTCCATGCGGATGTCCTGGGCGCGCAGCTCGCCTTCAGCGGGTTCTGCGACCTGACGACGCAGGAGCGCGCGCACGCGGGCGAGCAGCTCGGCCAGACGGAAGGGCTTGGTCACGTAGTCGTCCGCGCCCGCGTCGAGGCCGACAACCATGTCAACTTCGTCTGTGCGTGCGGTGAGAATGAGGATCGGGACCCGGTTTCCGGCGGCGCGGATCTCACGGGCGACGTCAAGGCCATCCATGTCAGGCAGGCCGAGGTCCAGAACGACCAGGTCAACGCTGCGTGTGTCGGCCAGGGCTGCACCGCCCGTGGCGTGCGCGCGCACGTCGTATCCTTCCCTGCCCAGGGCCCGCGCGAGGGGTTCAGAGATGGCCGGATCGTCTTCAACGAGGAGAACTGTAGTCACACTCTCATCTTAGCAATTCTGAACCAAAACTTTCACCTCTCTTGACCCAAAAAACGTGGAGGTCAGGAGTTAACGAAAGACGCTGAGAACGCTCGCGTCAGGCGACACGAGCAGAGAGCAGATAGGGAGAAACAGGCCCAAAACCGCGCAAGTCTGCGGTCGGGAACTCCTCGAGTTCGTACCCCTCGCCACCCTTGCCAGCGGCGATCGCAGCCGCGGTGGCGGGATCGGTGAGTATCTTACCGACCGGTGCGATGTCCACGAGGCGAGACGCAAGATTAACGGTCGGACCAAAGACGTCGCCGGAGCGCGAAAAGACGTCGCCGCGCACGAAAGACGCGCGCACGGGAAGCATTTCATCGTCGGCGTTGAGGCGCTCAATAAGGGTGGTCGCCACACGCAATCCGGTGGGCAGGTCATCGGCGATGTAAAGAACCGCGTCGCCGATCATCTTGACGACGCGACCGCCCTCTTCGATGACCGCCGTCCGACTCTCTTCTTCGAAGCGCTCGATGAGGCCGACCAGAGCATCCCCGAGAATCGTCGAGGACGAGGTGTAGGACACCATGTCCACGAAGCCGAGGCAACGATTGAGCGGGAAGCGGCTGTGACGCTCCTCGTGACCGCGCTGAGAGACCTCGCGGTCGAAGCGCGAGAGGGTAGCCTCAAGCTGACGACGCCAGGAGTACACGAACATCTCCTGGAAAACGTCGATGTGCTCACGCATGTGGTCGAGCACATACATGCGAGCCGTTGTGTCGTCCAGCATGAGCCGACGCATCGAGTCCTCCACCAGGGCCTCGAACTGCCACAGGGCAAGGCGATCAGCCAGGTGGGAGTTGGCGCGCAGGAGCGAGCGCGACGTGGAGGTATCGATAGCACCGGACTCGACGAGGTCATGCCACTTGCCAAACACGTCAATGTCACGCTGGGAGAACATCTGCTCATCCGGATCGGGGGCCTGGAAGCCCAGAGCGATCCAGAACTGCAAGACGCGCTCGATCGGAGTGTCCGTCGCCTCGGCGAGGTCGCGGGCAGAGTATGTGAGATGACCACCGAGCAGCTGGGGAACGTAGCTGGTTGCGGTGAGGTCATCGGGAGATGCAGGGGACGATGCCGCACGCTCATCCATCGCGATTCCCTCCTCGTCAGGCTGACTCAACACCACATCAGCGGATGATAAGTATAGTAGATCACGCTTTAAGGTCACAGTAAATTATGGCCTCACGCACTGACAATTGTAGTAGACTGATTGATTTTTCACCACTCATTTGCACATTTACCTGCGACAACTCCGTTTTTTGCACTATTTTGCAGCTTGACTGCGCGCGACGTGACACATGGTCCACAATGTGCCTATGCGCCTCGTTCTTGCCTCCGCCTCCCCCGCCCGCCGTGCCACGCTCATCGCGGCGGGCATCACGCCAATAGTCCGGGTGTCCACCGTTGACGAGGAGGCCGTCCTCGCCGCGCTGCCCGGCGGACGCGCATTCTCAGGAGGCGCAACCACCCCCGCTGACGAGGTGGCGGCCCTCGCCGCTGCCAAGTGCGCGGACGTGTGCGAGGCCCTGGCACAGGGAGATTCGGAACTGCCCGAGGGAGATCCTGTCCTCGTCGTCGGCTGCGACTCCATGCTCGAGATTGATGGCCAGATGCTCGGCAAGCCCCACACCCCCGAGGTTGCCCGCGAGCGCATCCGCGCCATGCGCCGCACGAGCGCCACCCTGTGGACGGGACACTCGGCCGCGATCCTCGCCCCGGCCTCGTCGACCGACGGGAGGACGCGCACGCGCACGGTAAGCGCAAGCGTCACCCGCTCCGCCTCGACCCAGGTCCACTTCGGAGACATCTCGGACGCAGAGATCGACGCGTACGTGGCGACGGGCGAGCCGCTGCACGTGGCAGGATCCTTTACAGTGGACGGCCTGGGCGGTCCCTTCATTGAGGGGGTGACTGGCGATTATCACTCGGTCGTCGGTATCTCGTTGCCGCTGCTGCGCTCCATGGCCTCCGAGCTGGGCGTGTTTTGGCCGGACCTGTGGGATGCACCGCGCCCCTGAGTTTCACTCCTCAACGACCTGCGTCATCCCCGTACTGTAGGGGCATGGATAACAGCACTGCATGGGGCGTCGGCCTCGCAACGATCACCCTGGACGGAACAACTCTCGACACGTGGTATCCCGCCCCACACCTGGGCGAACCCGGGAGCGATGAGGAGCTGGCAACTTCGCTGGCCCTGCTGGAGCGCGTGGACGATGCGCGCCGCGTGCGTACCGTCGTCGTGACGACGACGATTGACCTGACAGCGGCCCCCGCCTCGACCGAGGACGCTTACCTGCGCCTGCACTTGCTTTCCCACCGCCTGGTGAAGCCCAACACGATCAACCTGGACGGTATCTTCGCGGTGCTGCCCAACGTCGTGTGGACGGATGCGGGTCCGTGTGCGGTCGCCGATTTCGAGGCCACCCGCCTGCGCCTGCGCGCCCGCGACGGTCGCCCCGTGACCGTGCAGGGCATCGACAAGTTCCCGCCGATGGTCAACTACGTGCTGCCCTCGGGCGTGCGTATCGCCGACGGCACCCGTGTGCGCCTGGGTGCCTACCTGTCCGAAGGCACGACCGTCATGCACGCCGGCTTCGTCAACTTCAACGCGGGCACGCTGGGTCGCTCCATGGTCGAGGGTCGCGTCTCGCAGGGCGTCGTCATCGGTGACGGCTCGGACGTGGGCGGCGGTGCCCTCCACGATGGGTACGCTCTCGGGCGGCGGTAAGCAGCGCGTGCGCCTGGGCGAGCGCTGCCTCCTGGGCGCGAACTCGGGCCTGGGCATCGCTTTGGGCGACGACTGCGTGGTCGAGGCCGGTCTGTACGTGACCGCCGGCGCGAAGGTGACGCTCATCGATTCCTCCGGCGAGGCTGAGCCGCGCACGATCGCAGCGCGCGAGCTGTCGGGTGCGTCGAACATTCTGTTCCGCCGCAACTCTCAGACGGGTCGCATCGAGGCCATCGCCCGCGCGGGCGTCGTGGGCATCGAACTCAACGACGCGCTGCACGCGTCGAACTGACGAGGACACACCGAACGAGGCCGGGGCGCGTCATGCGTCCCGGCCTCGTGTCGTTGTAGAAACCGTCAGCGGGCGGACCATGCCTCGCGGATACGACTGGCCGCGGCTGCCACGCGCTCGTCGGTGGCGGTGAGGGCCACGCGCACGCGCCCGTGGGCAGCGGTGCCGTAGAAGTCGCCGGGAGCGGCGAGGATGCCGAGGTCGGCCAGTCGGTCCACGAGCACCCACGAGTCGGTCGGGTTAGCGGGGTCGGCGACCCACAGGTACAGGCCAGCCGCACTGTCGGGGTCAACGTCGAGGCCGGCGTCGGTCAGGGCTCGAGGAGGAGGGTGCGTCGCGCGGCGTAGACCTCCCGTTGGTCCTTGACGTGTTCGGTGTCAGTCAGGGCGAGGGCCATCGCATGTTGAACGGGGGGCGGGCACCATGAGGCCAGAGTGCTTACGCGCGTTCACGATGGGGGCGACCAGCGCGGGATCGCCGTAGATGAGGGCGGCGCGGTAGCCCGCGAGGTTCGACTGCTTGGACAGCGAGTACAGGACGAGGAGGCCGCTCGCGTCACCGTCGCAGACGTCGACATTCAGCAGGGAGGGCACGCCCTCGCTCACATAGGGTTCGGCCCAGGGCAGGGCCGCGTAGCACTCGTCGGAAACAACGACAGCGCCGTGGGAGCGCGCCCACGCGACGACTCCGCGCAGCTCGTCCTTACTCATGACGTGTCCGTCGGGGTTGCCGGGCGAGTTCAGGTAGACGAGGGTGGCCTCGGGCCACGAGTCGGGGTTCGTCGGGTCGACGGGGACGGGAGTCGCTCCAGCCAGGCGGGCACCGATGTCGTAGGTCGGGTAGGCAACCTCGGGAACCAGGACGGTGTCGCCGGGGCGTACGCCGAGCAGGAAGGGGACCCACGCGACGGCTTCCTTCGAGCCAATCGTGGGAATCACGCCGCCGAGGCCGACATCGACCATATTGCGTCGCGCCCCCCAAGCGAGGATCGCATCGTGCACCTCAGCAGTGCCAACCACTGTCGGGTAGCCGTGCGCGTTGGATGCCTCGGCGAGGGCATCTCGGATGAACGCGGGGGTGTCGTCGACGGGCGTGCCGACGCTCAGATCACAGATTCCCCCGGGATGTGCAGCTGCGCGCGCTTTAGCGGGTGCAAGCTGATCCCAGGGGAATTCGGGCAGGTCGAGGGGGCGAGGCAGCGTAGTTGTCATGCCACTACCCTATCGACTGTCAGAGGTTTTCTGCCTTCCATTCCTCATTCTGAGGAGGCAGCGCGGCAATCATCGGGTCGTCGTAGTCCTGGACGCCGGTCTTCTGGGCACCGCCGGGGCTACCCAGCTCGTTGAAGAAATCGACGTTGGCGCGCAGGTAGTCCGCCCACTCCTCGGGCAGGTCATCCTCGTAGAAGATCGCTTCAGTGGGGCACACAGGCTCGCACGCACCGCAGTCCACGCACTCCTCGGGGTGAATGTAGAGCGTGCGCTCCCCCTCGTAGATGCAGTCGACGGGGCACTCGTCCACGCACGCGCGATCCTTGACGTCCACGCACGGCTGCGCGATGACGTAGGTCATGAGACGTTCCTCCTGGTCAGTTCTAAAGACTCGTTGATTCTATTATTCACGTATGAGCAGCACCGAGTCACCCACCGCCCATATTCCCGCGGAAAACGGCGCATTGTCGCCGCATGCCCAGCGCGCACACACCGGCGCGGGAGAGCAAATTTCTGCACGCCCCCCTCGCGCAATTCCCGATCTGCCGTGGATGCGCTTCGAGGTCGGCGAGAGAATCGTCATCCGCTACCGCCTGGCAGACGGTCTGCACGACGCCCTAGGAGAGGCCTTAGAGGTGGCTCCCACCCACGTCACGGTCGCAACGAGGCGTGGGCCGGTTCGCGTGGATGCCCGCACGATGGTGACGGGCAGGAGGGTGCCTCCCCCGCCCACGATCTAGCGGGCGGAGGGACGCACTCGGGTGGGTCAGCGGTTGGCGCGGCGCTCGCGAGCGGCGATCTTGAAGCGCTCCTGAGCGTCCAGGACGACCTTGCGCACACGCACGGCCTCGGGGGTGACCTCGACGCACTCGTCGTTGGCCGCGAACTCGAGGGACTCCTCGAGGGTCAGCTTGCGCGAGGGGGTCAGCGACTCGTACACGTCTGCGGTCGCGCTGCGGGTGTTCGTCTGCTTCTTCTCGCGGCAGATGTTCACGTCCATGTCCTCGCCGCGCGGGTTCTCGCCCACGACCTGGCCCTCGTAGACCTCCGAGGAGGGTTCGACGATGAAGGAGCCGCGCTCCTGCAGGTTCGTCATCGCGTAGGGGGTGGCCTGGCCGGCGCGGTCGGCGACGAGCGAGCCGGTGAGGCGCTGCTCGATGGTGCCCTGCCAGGGGGGCGTAGCCCTCGGAGATGGACGACGCGATGCCGGTGCCGCGCGTTTCGGTGAGGAAGCGCGTGCGGAAGCCGATGAGGCCGCGGGCGGGGACGACGAACTCGAGCCGGATCCAGCCCGACCCGTGGTTCGCCATGGTTTCCATGCGGCCCTTGCGGGCGGCCATGAGCTGCGTGATGGCACCGAGGTACTCTTCGGGGATGTCGATCGTCATGCGCTCCATGGGCTCGCTGAGGACGCCGTCGATCTCCTTGGTGACGACCTGCGGCTTGCCGACGGTCAGCTCGAAGCCCTCGCGGCGCATCTGCTCAACGAGGATCGCCAGGGCAAGTTCGCCTCGGCCCTGAACCTCCCAGGCGTCGGGACGCTCGGTAGGCAGGACCTTCAGCGACACGTTGCCGATGAGTTCTCGGTCCAGGCGGTCCTTGACCTGACGCGCCGTGACCTTCGCGCCTTTGACGCGACCCGCCATGGGCGAGGTGTTGATGCCAATCGTCATAGAGATCGCCGGGTCGTCGACCGTGATGAGTGGGAGGGGACGCGGGTCCTCGAGGTCAACGAGGGACTCGCCGATCATGATGTCTTCGATGCCGGCGACGGCGACGATGTCGCCGGGCGCAGCGGAGTCGGTCGAGACGCGCTCAAGGCCCTCGGTGGCCAGCAACTCGGAGATGTGCACGCGCTGGATGGTGCCGTCGTGGCGAGCCAATCCCACGTCGGCCCCCTTCTTGAGGGTGCCGTTGTGGATGCGCAGCAGGGCCAGACGGCCCAGGAAGGGCGAGGCATCCAGGTTGGTGACGTGCGCCTGCAGGGGCATGTCCTCGTCGTAGGAGGGACCCGGGATGCGGCTGAGGATAGTCTCGAACAGGGGTTCGAGGTTCTCGGTGGGTAGCTGGCCGTCGCCCGGGTTCTCGAGGGAGCACTTGCCGGCCTTAGCGGAGGCGTACACGACGGGGACATCCATGAGGGAGTCCACGTCGATGTCGATGCCCTCGTTCATGAGGTCCTCGCCGAGGGAGAGCAGCAGGTCGGTTGTCTCGGAGACGACCTCGTCGATACGCGAGTCGGGGCGGTCAACCTTGTTGACGACGACGATGACGGGCAGGTGAGCCTGGAGGGCCTTGCGTAGGACGAAGCGGGTCTGCGGGAGCGGGCCTTCGGAGGCGTCGACCATGAGGACGACGCCGTCGACCATGGACAGGCCGCGCTCAACCTCGCCGCCGAAGTCGGCGTGGCCGGGGGGTGTCAATGACGTTGATGGTGACGCCGTCCTGAAGGCCCAGGGCCTGCGCGGCGGGGCCGCGATAGTGGACGGCGGTGTTCTTGGCGAGAATGGTGATGCCCTTTTCTCGTTCAAGATCGCCGGAGTCCATGACGCGCTCGCCGGTCTTTTCGACCGTGTCGCGCTCAGAGAACGCTCCGGATTGCCAGAGCATTGCGTCAACCAGCGTGGTCTTTCCGTGATCGACGTGTGCGACGATCGCGACGTTTCGCAGGTCGGGACGCGTGGGCATATCTGGACTCCTCACATGTGGACACCTATTATTGCGTGTGATGGGGCACAGAAGCCCGGTTGACAATCGGACGGCTGACCGATTCCACGCACATACCTCTCCAGAATATCGGCATACGGAGGGCCTATGCGCATGCCATCCTGCGACATCCACCACGTCACCACCCCACCCAGCTGGACCGATTGGTCTATTTGCTGAGAAACAACCCCTCCACTTAACTGATAGATATGAGCGACATCGCCACCTTCTCCGCCACTGTCCCCTCAGCCTCGACACAGATCACCCCTTTCGGTGCCCATCTCCTCTCCTGGCACCCGACCGACGATGACGACGTCCTGTGGCTCTCCTCCCGCGCCGTGCTCGACGGCACGACAGCAATCCGCGGTGGCGTCCCCCTCTGTCTTCCCTGGTTCGGCGGCCCCGATGACTCCCCGTCACGCCCGGGGCCCGGCGCAGGAGCACATGGTTTCGCCCGCACCTCCACGTGGAAGCTCCTCTCCTCCACCCGCCCCACGAACGATGCCCCGGCCTCGTTCTCTTTCGAGCTGCACCACACGGGCGAGACCTCCGTGCTCTACCCCCCATTCCTTCTGCGCGCGCCTCGATGTGAGCGCGGGTGCCGAGCTGAACATGAGTCTGACTCTGACGAACGAGGACGATCACCCCTTCGCGATCGAGGCCGCCATGCACACCTACCTGCGCGTCGGGGACGTCAAGGACGTGAGCGTCGAGGGACTGGACGGCGAGCGCTACTTCGACAAGGTGCGCGGCCGCTACGCCACCCAGCGCGGCGACCTGAGCTTCGTGGGTTTCACCGACCGCGTCTACACGACGACGCAGCAGGTCAGCGTCATCGACCCGAAGCTGGACCGACGCATCATCGTCGACAAGAACGGCTCCGGCTCCACCATCGTGTGGAACCCCTGGTCACAGGGCACGGCCACCATGAGCGATATCGGCGAGGGCGAGTGGCAGCACTTCGTGTGCGTAGAGACCGCGGCGGTGCGCGAGAGGGCGCTGACGCTGTGGCCAGGCCACCCTCACATCATGACGCAGACCCTCGCCGTGGAGACGCTGGACTGAGCGGCCCGCGGGTAGGATTGAGAGCAGCTACGACCAGAAAGGCCACCATGGCTCTCACCTCCGCGATTGCGTCCGCCTACCTGTCTGTTTCCCGGTGGAAGCTGTCTACGCAACCCCTGCCGGACAAGGTCATCGTTATCGGTGCCCCGCACACCTCGAATTGGGACGGCGTCTTCATGGCGATTTCCATGTGGAAGTCGGGGCGCACGTTCTCGTTCCTGGTGAAGGACTCCGTGGTGAAGGCCCCGGTGCTGGGCTGGTTCGTCAAGAAGATCGGCGCGGTTCCCGTGGAGCGCAGCGCGGCCCACGGCCTCGTCGAGCAGGTCGCCCAGCGTATCCGCGAGTCCGACTCGTTCACGCTGTGCATCACCCCGAAGGGGACGCGTTCGCCGCGTGAGTTCTGGAAGTCGGGCTTCTACCGTATCGCCATGGAGGCGGATGTGCCGATCCAGCTGGGCTTCATCGACCGCAACACCCGCACCTTCGGGTGGGGGCCGACGTACCGTCTGACGGGTGATGTGCGGGCCGACATGGACGTGATTCGCGCGTTTTACGCGGGCAAGGTGGGCGTCAAGCCCGCCAAGACATCGGTCCCGCGTCTGCGTTCCGAGGACGAGGCGTCGTGAGGGGTGCACGCGCAATGGCCTGCGCCGGTGGGGCGCTGGCGCTGTGTGCGCTCGGTGCGCCCGCCGTCGCGGATGATCCGACGCCGATTCACCTGGCTGAGGTCTACGACATCACTCCGGGGGTGTCCGCCACCCACGAGGTGACGCTCTCGACGGATCATCCGCTCATCGGCGAGCAGTGCCAATCGATGGGGACGGGCGCGCAAGCGTCCTCCGCCGTGCTCGTTGACGTCAACGGTATCGACGGCTGCCGCTTCACGTGGGTGCTCCCCAGTGCGGGGTCGGAAGTTGTGGCGGTCGACTCTGGCGGCGTTTTCCACTTTCATTCGGAATCCGCCCGCCTTCTCGAGGGGTTTTCCCACGCCCGAGGCTGTCGCCACCATCGACTCTGTCACGCTGGTCGCGCACGCCTCCGAGATCGTCGAGGCCTCGGAAGGTGGGGCCGTCACGTCTGCGGGCGTCTCAACGAAGACGGACGCGAGCACGGTCACGTGGACGAATGTGCGTGACGATGTGACCGCGACGGGCACGGTGAACGCCGACGCGGCGGCCGCGTCCCCTGCACCTTCCGTTTCTCCCACGCCGTCACCGTCGCCGAGCCGGGAACGAGGCGGGGGTTCCTCGCGCTCGTCCCTGACCCCGATCCTTGCGATCACCGGCGGCGTCCTCGCCCTGGTTCTCGTGGGCGCGTTCATTCGGTGGACTCGCCGGTCGCGTCAGACGGCGGCCGACGCCCAATTCGACTGGGATGCATCCGTGCGAGCGTCGCAGCGCGAGGCCGCCTTGGAGGCGAAGGGGGGTGGCAGCGCCCTACGCGTCTCCCACGCCTGGGTCCGCGCTGTCGGCGCTTACACCTCCGCAGCCCGCACCGGAGACCGATTCGCCGCGTGGCGAACCCGCGACAACGCTGCCGGACCCGGAGTCCAGCGAGCGCTTCGCTCCCCCGCCGGGTGACTGATCATTCGAGCAATGCTCGGGTGTTCTAGCCGATGTGGAAGTAACGTTCAACGAGTTCTTCGACGGACACCCGTGAGTCGGCCAGGTCGTCTCTCAGGTGCATGTCGCCCAGCTCGACCAGGCGCGCGGCCCACGAGTCAATGAGACCGGCCGGAAACACACCCCCTTCCTCGTAGTCTTCGCGCTGCGTGAGAAGGCGGCCCGCGGCCTCGAAACACGACGAGGGCAGCTGGTCGAGGCCGGGAGTCTGTGAGGCGTCACCGTCCACTTTGCGCTCGCGCGCGTAGTCGGCCATGCCGGGTCGCGTCAGCCCGATGCGCGCGGCAACCACGATGCCTGCCAGGAGCAGATGGATGGCCGCCGACCCGTCCGGGCTGCGCAGCTCGATGGTCTGCGAGTCGTTGGGGAGTTCCGAGATAGGCGGCTCGTTCGGGTTCGCGTCCCGAAACATCGAGTCGTCGATGTTCTGCCACCCGAGGGGCACGCGCACGAGGACTGATCGATTGCGGTCACCCCAGCAGATCGCGGTCGGTGCCTCCTGATGGGGCACGAGGCGCAGGAACGAGGTAGGCACGGTGTTCCCGAAAGCCGTCAGCGACGCGGCGTGCGACAGGTAGCCGCCGATGACTTTTAGGGCTACGTCCGTGAGGCCCGATCCCGTAGAGAACTGGTTGACGCCATCCTTGACCAGGCGGGTATGGAAGTGCATGCCGGATCCGGCCTGCCCCACCGCAATCTTGGGCGAGAAGGACACTTCGATGCCGTATGAGTGGGCGACCTCGCGCAGCACCCACTTGGCCAGCACCATCTGATCGGCCGCGGCGCACGCGTCTACGGGCAGGAACTCGATCTCCTGCTGGATCATCTGACGCCCATCCGACACGAAGTTACCGACCTCGGAGTGGGCGTACTTGACGGCGCACCCCATGCTCACCAGGTGGAGCAGGGTCTCGGTGCGTACGTCCTCCCACTTCGAGAACGGCCCAGACTCGTGGTAGCCGCGCTGGGGTTCGACCCGGAACAGCGGGTCCTCCGGGGAGAAGAGGTAGTACTCGAGTTCGCCGAGGGCCTCGAGGGTGCAGCCTGTCTGCGCCTCGAGGGCGCGCTGAGCCTTGCGCAGGATCTCCTGCGGGGCCGAGGCCAGGGGCGCTCCGCTCACATCGTAGAAACCGCACAGGAACTCCACCGTGGGGATCGCGGAGAAGGGGTTGAGGAACGCGGTGGCCAGGCGCGGTACCACGTACAGGTCGGAGGAGGTCGCCTCGACGAAGGTGAAGAGCGAGGATCCGTCGACGCGTTCACCGAGGGTGAGGACGCGGTCGAGATGCGCCTTGGATTGAATCGCAAAGTTAAGGGTCTTGAGCCGGCCATCTCCGCCGACGTAGCGAAGGTTGAGCATCGGGATCCGATTGTCTTCGATGTATCCGATGATGTCGGCCTTCGTGAACTCTTACGCGGGCTTGCCTAAGGCTTGCACGAGGGGATTCGGACTGAGGGAGACGGTGTCGGTCGAGAGCATCTCAAACTCCTCTTTGAGCATGACTTGTTTCACACGATCACTCCACACGTTACCACCACACAGCTACTCCAACACCCGCACGCCACCTCGTCGCCTACGCGGCAGCTCGCGACATTCGCATCATCCCCGAAATCTCCTTCCCCCCACGGACAGATGCCCCGATCCGCACCTACCCGACTCCCCTCGCGGCAGTGTCGTCGTCGCGAAGCGAGCGGGTGGCGTCGGGCGCGACGCAGCACATGCGTCAAGGGTGCCGTGGAAGCAGCTCTCCCCTCTGATCGACAACGAGATCACTTACCTGCACCACACCGTTCCCTACTGGAAGATACCGCGGGCATAAGTAAGGGCCGCGCGCCAATTCAGACACGCGGCCCTGTGCCCCCTAGCGGGGCGAGGTCCGGAGCAGGCATGGAACCCCACCCCGCCAGGCTCCTATGAGCGCGGCGACCACGATTTCAAGCGCTCAGCAAGTTCACGCGCGCAAGTATCCAAGCGCTCAGCTTCTAGCGCGTCCTCACGTTTGACTGCACGCCAATAATCGACCTTTGTGTGCAAGAACTCACGGCGCAATTCGATGATCTGTGCCTCCTCTTGAAGACGCGCATCCTGCTGCTCAAGGAGGGAAATAAACTCGGAAATATCACGGTCCACACCCAAACTCGAGCGCACATAGTCCCGCATATCAGCAATCGACATACCCGACGCCGACAGGCACGCGACCCAGGTGAGCAGCTCCAGGTCGCCTTCCGTGTAGATACGATGCCCACTCGAGGGATCACGCGCGATGGCAGGAATAACGCTGACATCCTCGTAATAGCGCAGGGTGGATGGGGGCAAGCCAACGAGCGCCGCTACCTCCTTAATAGAGTACGTGCGCCCGGAGCCTGTTCCTGCCATAACTTCACCCTAAAAGACCTCAAGCCCTTGAAGTCAAGCGGAATTGGGGGACGTGCATCACGCGGCGCGACCTGCACAAAGATCGCGTCCGCGTGACCGTGCGGCCACTCACGACCGCGACGGGAGTTCGACCGCTAGACCACCTTCATCGGAGAAGCTCCGCTCGATGCTGGAAGGCCCAAATCGAGAAGGGTTCATCTCGCATTTTCTTCTCCGCACGCCCCAGCAGCTCGCAGCCACCATTCGTATAAAAGCGAGCATTGGATTCCGTACACGTCACCAGTCCGTACGCGCGCCCACCCCGCTTCGCCACAAAGTCGGGAAGGACTTTGGCAACGAGCCATCGGCCTACTCCCCGACCCTGCATCCGCTTATCGACCGACAAAATCTCGAGATACCAGTCAAAATCGCCATTATCGATAGCGATCTGATCTCCGTCGTAGGCCGCCTGGGCAAAGTCAGCCACCAAGAGCGGAGATGCATAGCGGAAGAGGCGATACCCGCCGCTGACCACGTTACGCCAGAAGCCGATTGGCCGATCATGCATGAGTGCAACGGCGATAACCTGTCCCTCATGTTCAACGACGAGAGCGTTTCTGGAGGCCAGGTAGGCTTTCGCCATCATCTCATTGAGGACAGCCAGACATTGTGGGTAACGCTCCGTCTGGTAGACATATGGCTTGAGCGTGAGATGAAATGGATAGTCAAGAAATCCTTCCGTGATAATGCGTGTCATTTCAGGAATATCTGCACTCGTTGCGGGCCGACACTTCACAGCACCCCTCCTCTGTTAGACCGGATAGCACCTCGTAATAAGGTCGAAAACCTGACGTCAGGTAGACGGTTGTCATACTACGCGATGATTTCCCAGGAGACCTTGTCAGTTAGAGGATTTTTTCTTTGCCATGCGAGGCATACCAACTTGACGTTCGGTCAGACATTCTCAGGCCCCGTCCCCTCCATTGCTTTGCGCGCGCGAACAGACGATAATCGAATGACCTAGATCCAGGAGGATTGCATGCGACTTTTCCGCACCCTGTGCGCAACGCTCGGGACCCTATTCATCGTGTCGACCCCGTCGTTAGGGGCCTACGCAGCCGCGATCCCGCCTTTGTCAGAGACGTCCGTCCTAGCTACGGACGTCCACCTCACTGACGCGGCATCGGCCATTTCTTTGGAGAACAAGGGCAACGCCACCGTAGCCGCACCGTTGCGTGCCGCCGCTGAGGAAGCATCATCGACTCCATCTTTGTGGCTATTGACCGCACTGATCATCAGCATCATCATCCTTGTTCTGGTGGTCGTCTTCATCGTCTACGCCTTGCGTTCACAGAAGGCCAAGAAGAAGTCACAAGCTCAGCGTGTCCCTCCCTCAAGCCAGGGAAGCGCTCCTTTCCCGGTACGGCCCGGCATGCCCGAGGCCTCGGCGTACACTGGCGGTCCCGCTCAGTTCGGCCCGGGGGCAACGTACATCCCCCACCCTGGTCAGGATGCGACACCCGGTGACCCGACGCCGCGCGAAACGGGCTTCGTCTGGCAACGGCAGACGGGGCCTGCCCCGACTGCTTCTCCGCAGCCCATCTACGCTCCCACTGCTGGCGGCACCCCCGGCCAGTCTCTCGGCGCTCCTATGGGCATGTCCCCCTCCTATCAGCGCGGCCCCAATCCTGCGGCGCCCCAGAACGCACCGCAACAGCCCACGATGGGTGGTGCCGCGGTGGTCCGCGGTACCGCTTCCATGTCGGGTGAAAAGACAGAACTGCTCACGACATTTGGCGGTTCAGATCCCGACGCGAAGACGCAGTTGTTCGGCACCTACGACGACCAAGCCGACCCCGACGCCAAGACACAGCTATTCGGCACCTACGACGACCAAGCCGACCCCGACGCCAAGACACAGCTATTCGGCACCTACGACGACCAAGGCGCATCTGTCGCGGCTCCCGCTGCTGAGCCGGTCGAGGCACCCAAGCCAGAGTCGGTCGCAGCGTCCCATGGGGCAGCACCCGCAGCCCCCATTCCTGCGCCTGCGCCTGAGACCGCCCCTGCCGCGCCAGAGGACCCCGGCATGCTCACCGTCAAGCTCCCACGCTTCAAGCCCGAGGCACAGTCCCAGCCCGCACCCGAAGCTGAGTCCGCCGCAACACCCGAAGACCCCGGCATGCTCACCGTCAAACTCCCACGCTACAAGCCCGAAGCACAGGCACAACCCACACCCGCACAAGAACCCCAACCCGAGCAACCCGCACCCGCTGAGCCAGCTGCGACGCCCGAAGACCCCGGCATGCTTACCGTCAAGCTCCCACGCTTCAAGCCCGAGGCACAGTCCCGGCCCGCACCTGAAGCTGAGTCCGCCGCAACACCCGAAGACCCCGGCGTGCTCACCGTCAAACTCCCACGCTACAAGCCCGAAGCACAGGCACAACCCACACCCGCACAAGAACCCCAACCCGAGCAGCCTGCCCCCGCTCAGTCCGTCGCGCAGCCGGAGCAGGTCGACGCGCCCGCTCCCGAACAAGCGCCGGCCGAGGCACCTCAGTACGTTGACGTCCCGACCGTCAAGCTGCTGCGGGTCCCCACCCAGCAAGCATCTGCCGCGTCGCCCAAGCAGGCCGCAGCTCCTGAGCCGGAACACGTCGCGTCGCCCGAAGCGTCCTCCACTCCCGTAGCGGCTCCTGCGCCTCAGCCGGTTGCCCCGCCGCAGCCACCCGTCGCGCCCGAGGCAATGCCCGCCCCGGTCTCGTCCCTTGGGGATGACTCGAATGAAGGCGTGCCCACCGTGCAGATGCCTCAGTTCGACAGGATGGATTCCTTCGACTGGGACTCCCCCGCCGCGAGCCAGCAGGCCCCGCAAGCCCAGCAGGCACCGCAGGCTCCTGCGGTCCCGGCCGCGCCGCAGATGCAGGTACCTCAGCAGCCCATGCCGACGGCACCCGCTCAGCCCTTCCCGCCGGCAGATCAGGGTGCTGCCGCGCAGCAGGTTCCCACGGCACCCCAGGCTCCCGAGCAATCCGGCGGCTTCCAGGAGAGCTGGACCTCGCAGTTCTCGTGGAGCGAAGAGATCCGTCCGGAGCCGCAAGCACAGAAGAAGCGCCACTGGCCCTGGTCGAAGCGCCGCAAGCAGAAGGGTGAAGAAGAGACCACACAGGCGCTGCCCGAGGGCAATGCGCCCGGCGCTACCGCGCACATGCCGGTGATCGCCGTCGACGCGCAGGACGACGACTGGCAGAACTGGAACTCACGCAACTGACGTGTGAGACCCGAGGGGCGTTCGTTAGTGCGAGCGCCCCTCGGCTCGTGTCTGGTCCAGGACGGAGGCGTTATCGGCGCTGATTTCGTCGGCCACCGCGGCGCTGACGACGCCTGTGGAATCTTCCCCGGCCTCGTCAATGTATCCGTAGCGTTCCGTGAGGAAACGTTCCCGGTAGAGGTGGTCGGCCGTGTCGCCGATCGTGCGCATGAGGGAGGCGTTCAGGAACGCGCCCACGAGGATGCCGATGAACGGCACGATCTGGGCGATCTTCATGCCCGCCAGGCGCGACCCGAGGGACGCAATCAAGGGGTTGACGGCAGCCGAGATCACGTTGGTTCCGACGGCGTCCATCGGTCCTTGCTTGGCGATGTCTCGCACGACCTTATTGACGGCGATCATCGTCGTTTGCTTTTCGACAACCTGGCTGCCGGTGGCTCGTTTCGGATCGATCGCCTGGGAGAGAACCATCGTGGCGAAATGGTTTTCCTCGGGATCAACCGTGTCGTAACCGTAATAGGCCGCCGTGTGGGAGACCAGGCGCGTCGCAGCGCCCAGGAACGTCACGATGTCGAGGGCGAGCGCACAGGTCGTGATCGCGATGCCGGGAGCCGAGATGATTCCCAGGCCGAGGACGGCAGCGACCGAGCCTCCCGTCGCGACGACACCGCTGAGCGCACCTTCAATAGCCACGGCGCTCGAATACGCGATCTTCAGGTGTGGCCTCACCGGGCGTATCTGGTCGAGGCTCAGGCCAAGGCTGCGGATATCCTCCAACCGCTCAACGTCGTATCCAGCCTCACGGTAGGACTTCAGAATGCGCTGGCGACGCACCGAGGCCTCGGATACCGACGTCGCCTTCTCCATGAGGCGCAGCGCCGCCGAGGACATCGCGGAGGTGATGGCCTCGCCGCCGGGGACCTTCCGCGCGAGCCTGACTGCCTTCCTGACAGGTGTCATTGCGTAGGCGCGCAGACGCTGGGAAATGACGCGAGGGCGCAGGGACTAATCTGTGCCTCTTTCCACTGCTGAATCTCGTCCCATTGGGCCGCGTCGGCGGCACTCATGCGGGCACGCGTGTCGTCGGGCGCAGGTTCCTCAGTCGTGGCCTCTTCCTTCACGCTTCCACCCTACACAGCGGCGTCCTCCCATGCCCCTCGGGCGTTTCCCCTCCCCTGTTATGCTTGTGTTTCGGTACTCACTTATGACCTCACGTTGGAGGAACGTCCGTGGATTCGCGCTCACAGCTCATCGCGCAGATCAATGCTCTGCATGAAGAAAACGAACACCAGAAGATCATCGCGCTCATCGAACGCGATGCGCCGACGTCGTTGGACTACGAGCTGACCGGCCTCCTGGCGCGCGCCTACATTAACTACGCGCAGCCGTACATGGATTCCTTCAAGGAACTCATCGGGCACGCCGTCGAGCTGCTGCGCAGCGTTGAAGCAGAGGGCATGGCAGACCCGGTGTGGTACTACCGCATTGGTACCGCCTGTACTGGCAGGATGAGGAGGAGAGCGCGCTGACCTACCTCGAGCAGTGTCTCGCCATGGATCCGACCAACGAGCACGCGCCGGAGGTCATCGAGCAATGCAAGCGCGCTCTTGATCGCCGCCGGATTGTGCGTCCCGTCGAGCTCAAGCGCCTCGTCGACTTCTTCGAAACGAATGACTACGCCTACGACGTGAAGGACAACCGCCTGCACACGGGCTTCACGAATGGCTTCTACGTGTTCTCGGTCGTCAACGACGGCGCGGACGTGAGCATGTGGGGCGCTGTGCGCGAAGAGGTCTCAATGGAGCTGCGTTCGCGCCTCCTGCAGGCTTGTAACGATTGGAACGCGTCCACGACGTGGCCCAAGGTCTACGTCGCGACTCTGGACGACGGCCGTCAGCGCCTGTGCGCTGAGCAGTACGTGACTGCCCGTCTGGGCCTGACTGACTCGCAGCTGTTCGTCAATCTTGATCGTTTCATCTCGAGCGCCGAGTCTTTCTTCAAGGATCAGATCGAGCGCATCCCTGCCCTGGGCGGCACGGAGGAGTAAACACCCCCACCCGTCCGTGCCGCCGCTTCGGTAAGCCGCGAGCGCACGCTGGCCCTGGCCTCGTCCCCGTCGACGAGGCCCGGGTTCGTTATGCGCTTAGCTGTCGCCACTCGCCCCGATCTGGCATACAATGTATGTACGAGCGGAAAGGAGCACAGCATGTCTGCGCACGCAACTGCCACAAAGTCATCTCGTATCAACCTGCGTTTGACACCTGCGCAGGAGGAGAAGCTGCGCTACGTCGCGAGCACTACGCAGACATCACTGAGCGATTTTGTCCTCGCGTCCGCCCTGGAACGCGCGGATCAGGCGCTGGCGGACCGCACGGAGTTCGTCGCAACAGACGAGGATTTCGAGCGTCTGTTGGAGGCCCTGGACGCGCCGCTTCCAACGACAAAAATCCAAGCGCTCGCCGCCCGCCCCTCCCCCCGTCGGATCGACGCTGACATGGACGGACTAGAGACCCCGATGCTCGATGCTCCCCGCCGGTTGGCGCGCCATGACAAGCGCAGTGATTTCACGTGCGGAAACGACGAACTGGACACCTGGTTTCACCGCTATGCGTGGCAAAACCAGCGGGCCAACAACGCGGTGACCTACGTGTGCCAGCAGAGCGGGCGTATCGCCGGCTACTACGCGCTAGCAGCAGCAACGATTCGGCGCGAGTGGTCGCCGGATGACTTTGCTGCCCACCGACCCCGGTCAATCCCATGCATGCTCCTGGCCAGGCTCGCGGTTGACCGCCGAGTGCAGGGGCAGGTGTGGGCGCGACGCTCCTGCTCGACGCGCTTCGCCGGACTTTCGCGGCATCGGACCAGTTCGGAATCGCCGCGTTGCTCATCCACTGCAAGGACGAGCACGCACGCGACTTCTACACGCATCACGTTGACGCACTGGTCTCTCCCATCGCCCCGCTGCAGCTCATCGTGCCGACGCAAACGATTGCACTCGCGTTGGGTATCGCGCACGAGTAGCTGCCCTCCGTCACGCGCCGCCGCTTCGGTGAGCCGCGAGCGCGCGCGCTGGCCCGGGCCTCGTCCCCGTCGACGAGGCCCGGGCTGCGTCACGCTCAGACGCGCGGCACGTAGACGCTCAGGCCCCCGTCGCTGACTATGCCCGTCAGTGTGCCGTCGTCGGCGACGCGCACGGACGGGTGGCCTCCGATGAGGCACTCCCACTCCTCGCCCGCGTGGTGGATACCCACGTACAGGGTTTTCTCGGCGGCGCGACGGTCGGAGAGGATGACGGCGCAGCCCGTGCCGGGCACGTCCGCCCTGCCTTCGCGGGAGAAACCGACGACGTCCGGGTTGTCGAAGGCGCTGTGCTGCGGGCCGATCGCGGCGCGGAAGCGCACGCCCATGAGGATGGGGAGTTCACGCACGGCAGGCAGGTCGCCGGTCTCGGGCGTTCCCAGGAGGTCCCCCCAGAAGACGCAGGGCACCCCGGCCTCGTTCAGGAGGATCAGCGCGTAGGCGGCCGCCTTGAACCAGGAGGCCACCGTGGAGGCCAGAGACTGTCCGGGCTGCGTGTCGTGGTTTTCGACGAAGGTGACGGACAGTTCCGGGATCGACGCCGTCAGCGTGTTCTCCCACAGGCGCGACAGGTCGACGTTGCCGTCCGAGACCGATGCCTGGTGGAGGTGGTAGTGCAGAGGCACGTCGAAGAGCATGGCGTTGGGAACCTCGTGCAGGTAGGCCTCGAGTTCGCGCACGTCGCCGCTCCAGTACTCGCCGACGGCGGGCAGCAGGCGGCCCGTGGAGGTGCGCAGGTCGTCGAGCCAGCGCGCGTAAGAAGTCGGAGCCGACGTGCTTGACGGCGTCCAGGCGCAGCGCGTCTACGCCGGTCGTCTCCACGTACCAGCGTCCCCAGCGGTCCAGCTCCTCGCTGACGCGCAGGTCCGTGACGTGCACGTCGCAGCCCATGAGGTAGTCGAAGTTGCCGAACTCGGTGTTGACGGACTCGTTCCAATGCTTGCCCTCGAAGAGCCACAGGCCCTTGCGTTGCGTGGCCTGGTCCCAGTCGATGCCGTGGAAGCACGTCCAGTCCCACGTGAAGTCCGAGTAGGCGCCGGCGCGCCCCGGGAACGTGAAGCGGGTCCACGCTTCGATCGTTTCAGGTTCGCCGAGGGCCTCGTGGCGGTCATGAGGGTTGATCGGAGTCGCGCGCACCATCTCGGTCGCATCCGCGCCCATGCGGTGGTTGAGGACGATGTCGGCGCACACGGCGATCCCCGCCTCGTGCAGGGCGTCGATGGCGGCCAGGTATTCATCCTTCGTCCCATACTTCGTGGGGATCGTGCCCTTCTGGTCGAATTCGCCTAGGTCGTACAGGTCGTAGACGCCGTAGCCGACGTCGTTGAGACCATAGTTTCCCTTGTAGGCGGGCGGCAGCCAGATAATCGTGACGCCCAGATCCGCGATCGATTGCGCGTGCTGCGCCAGGTATCGCCAGTGGCTCGCATCCGGTGCCATGTCCCACGCGAAGGCCTGCAGCATCAGGGGTCCTGCCTCCTGCGTCGAGGAGTGCAGAGGCATCTGTTTCGTGTCACTCACCCGCATATGGTGGCAGGTTGCCGGGCGTTGGGTGTCCTCGTTCGACAAACAGTGGCGAGTTAAACACACGAGGCCGTGGTCGGGCTGAGCAAGTCTGCGCGGCTCCCAGCCAGGACCTCGGGCGTGAGCGTCTACTTTCCCCTTCCGCAAGCGTTGTTTCACGCCACCCGCAATCCCCGTGGCCCCCTCAGCGATACCCGACACCGCGCTCTTCGCCCCGACCATCACGACTCGCGCCTTTCCTTTCACGGTTTCCTGGACCTCGTCCTCCACGAGCTGCTTGCCGCGCGCCGGGGTCGTGTCGAGGACGTGCTGCGCCCAAGCCTCGGCGTCGATCCCGGGAGGGGGAAGCTCACGCAGATGCCCCTTCAGGCGAGACGACTGGGTCTGGAGCGCCATGAAGGTCAGGCCGCTCGATACAAATCCGCCGATGACAGGAACGATCTTCGAGGCCGCCTTGGCGAAGCCGTTCTTCGTGATGTTGATGCCGATGACGCGCAGCGAGTACTTCACGACCGGGTACCACGTGATGCTCATGAGAGCCTGCTTGGTCACGTGCTTTTGATAGGCGGTTTTGGCGGCGATGCGCGCGAAAGCCGTCAACGACTGGGCGGCTCCACCGACCCCCAGCATGACACCGAAAAACACCGCGAACACGTCGAGCATTTCATCGTCCTCGTCCACGTCGGCGAGGAGGTCACGCCACCCGTACAGGTAGGCGAGCTTCTGCATGATCCGCAGAGCGTGCGCGTAGTACTGCATCAGGTCCGCGGGGATCGTGCCGAGCATCGCGAAGCCACCGGGCAGACCCGCCGCGAAGGAGAGTGCGGCCGATTTGTTCGTCTCGTAGGTGATCGTCTCGTCGGCGAGGGTATCAAGCGCCAGCAGCGGAACGCCCGCCAGCGCGGGGCTGGTGGCCAATGCCCGCTCGATGACCTCCTCGCTTGCGCGCAGCTTCGTCAGTTCTTGGCGCAAGAACTCATCGCGGTTGATCCGCACGCCCGGGAATCGAACAACCTTCTTCAGAAATCGAGTCCATGCTGCTCCGCCGACGAGGCCTGCTCAGCGGTGATTCCACGCAGCTCGCCATCCACTCCATAGTCATTCGTTTTGCCGAACATTGCGCTCCTTCACGTCTCGCTGCCCGCCGACAGCTCACTGACATCTACGCACACTCTAGCGTGGGACCTGCCTCTCCTCATGCACGAGGCCGGGGCTGAGTCCTGCTGCCACGTGCCCCCGCTCCGGCCTCGTCTCCGAGATGCTACTTATTCCAACCGAAGAGTCCCTTGACGCCGCCAGTGATCGCGGAGGCGGCGCTCGTCGCACCGTCGGCAACAACCTTTGTCGTGCTCTCCAATGCCTGCTGGGCGCTATCCAGCACGCCCGGCCCCTGGTCCTCGGGGGTCGCGTCGCTGACCGACTGTTTCCAGACCGCAGCGTCGACTCCGGGAGGCGGCAGCTCACGCAGGTGGCCCTTCAGGCGAGTGGACTGGGACTGGAGTGACACAAAGGTCATGCCACCCGACACGATGCCTCCAATGACGGGGATAACCTTCGAGACGCCCTGCGCGAAGCTCTTCTTCGTCACATTAATGCCAATGAAACGCAGGCAATGTTTCATCACCGGGTACCACGAGGTCTTCGTGAGGGCCTGCTTAGTCACCTGCTTCTGGAACGCCGGCATCGCGACCGAGCGCGCGAAAGCCGTCAACGACTGGGCCGCGCCACCAACGCCGAGCATGACGCCGAAGAACATCGCGAGGACACCGATCGTCTCGTCATCCACCTCATCCATGTCACTGAGGAGCTCACGCCAGCCGTAGAGGTACGCGAGCTTCTGCATGATCCTGAACGCGTGCACGTAGTACTGCATCAGGTCCGCTGGGACAGTACCGAGCATCGCGAAGCCGCCGGGGATGCCCGCAGCGAAGGACATCGCCGCGGACTTATTCGTCTCGAAGGAGATGATGCCGTCAGCAAGCTTGTCGAGATCGGTCAAGGACACGCCTGCGAGCACCGGATTCGAGTCGACCGCGCTCGCGATCGCCTCGTCACTCATGTGAAGCTTGCGCAGCTCCTGACGCAAGAACTCATCCCTCGTGATGCGCACGCCACGGATACGCACGACCTTCTTGAGGAATTCAATCGCGTACTTTTCGGCCTCCGAGTCCTGCTGGGCGATCGTTTCGCGCAGCTCATCGACACCCTCGGTTACTTCGTCCGTGAGTTCCACTTCACCGCTCGTGTCGAGCACGATCTCCCGGCCGTCTTCTTCGAATTCACCGTTGACCCCAAGCTCGTCGATGTTTTCGCTCATCTTGTTCCTTTACATAGCGTTGTTGCCTCAACACAGAGGCGAATAGTCAACAACTATAACCTACTTTTTTCGCGATCTGACGCCCATGACACACCATCATTTTGCTCGGGTGCAAGAACATCAGGAACGGGCCTACTCTAGTCTCATGTGGTTACTCGCCGCCTGCTTGTCCGCCCTGTTCGCGGGGCTGACGTCGGTCCTCGCGAAAGCTGGGGTGGCGACGACGAGTTCCACAGTGGCGACGGCTCTGCGAACGCTCGTCGTCGCGGCAGGAGCGTGGGGCATGGCCGCCCTGGTCGGATCGGCGTCATCCCTCGGCACCATCGACGGGCGGTCGCTCCTGTTTCTCATCCTGTCGGGCCTGGCGACCGGAGCCTCGTGGCTGTGCTACTTCGCGGCCCTCGCGCGGGGCGACGTATCCCGCGTGGCCCCCATCGACAAGCTGTCGACGGTCCTGGCGATCCTCCTGGCCTTGATCCTGCTGAGCGAGCCTGTGAATGCCTGGGGTGTTGTCGGGATCGTTGTGATCACGGCGGGGACCCTGCTCATGGTCGACCCCGACGACCTTTCTGGGCTGCCGCTCGCCCTGCGCCGGGGCGGAAGTTGGCTCACGTACGCGCTCGCGTCCGCACTGTTCGCCGCGTTGACGTCGATCTTGGGCAAGGTCGGTATCTCCGGGGTCGATCCGACACTGGGAACTGCGGTGCGCACGCTCGTGGTGCTGGCCATGGCGTGGGTGATCGTGGTCTGGCAGGGGCGAGCACGCGAGGTGCGGTCGATCCCCGCGCGCGAGCTGGCCTTTATCGTCGCGTCGGGTGCCGCGACATGCGCGTCGTGGCTGGCGTACTACCACGCGCTAAAAGACGGGCCCGCATCGGTCGTCGTGCCCATCGACAAGCTGTCGATTCTCGTCACCGTTACCTTCTCGGCAATCGTGTTTCACGAGCGTTTCACGGGGCGATACCTGGCGGGTCTCACCCTCATGTGCGCGGGCACGGTGGCCATGGTGGTGGCGTAGAACCCATTGCGCGCAGCACCACACACCCAGCATCAATCCGTGTACACGTACCGCCTTGCCTTGACAGACACCGGGGCCTGAGTGTTACTATCGACGCACAACGTAGGCTTAGCCTGGTTCGCCGGGCCGGGTCGGGAGGGGGGATCGATCATTCTGGTCGCATTCCCTCCTTTTTATTACTGCGCAACTTCGAAGGTGATGAACGCATGCGCCATTACGGATTAGATGAGCAGATAAACCATCTCCGAGAATCCGGTATCACATTCAGCATCATGTCGGAGGATGATGCACGGACGTTCCTTCGAGAGAACACGTACTACTACAAGCTCAAATCCTACAGACATAACTACCGGCGCGGCGATGACGGAAAGTTCTCCTGCGACTTCGCACATCTCGTCGAACTATCGCGAATGGACATCGCATTGAGCCGTCTGTGCCTCGACCACTGTCTGGCCATCGAACACGCGCTGAAAGTATGGCTCAACGCCCAACTCATGGAGGAAAACGATCCGGGCATGGCAGATCAAATCCTTCGAGAATCAGGGGTGAGTTGGCACGCAGAACAGATGCCAGCTCGCTCCAATCCATACGTTGAGGATCTATTGCAGCACTGCGGAACTGATCGCTCCCTATGGCATTGGTGGGAACTCGGAACGTTCGCTTCCCAGGCACGCCTATACTCGTCATACTGTCACATCAAGGGACAGGAAGCACCTCTCGAACATCTCCTATTCATTGTGCGAAAGCTGCGCAATGCCGTGTCTCACGGTTCTTGCTTACTATCGAAGGTACACATTCCCGCTCCCATACACGCGGCAGGTACAGATCAGGAGACCCCTTTCGACAATCAAGTTCTTCGTCAAGGCATGTGGCTATGCGGACGCACCCCACTTCCAAATCTGTTAGGAAGAGTTCACTGGGAAAGAGCTACAAAAAACTCATCGTACACAACTATTCCACCCTTCTCTACACTTATCTGCGTCTAGTAAATAGCGAAGGAATGCTGGAACACTCAGTGCATGAGGTGCGGAAGCTCAATGCTCGCCTGAACAAGAACCTTGAGAATTACTATGGACGCGGCCACAATATGTCGACGGAACAGAACTCTGAAATTTATCGAACAATCAAAGCATTGATAGAGATCGGCGAAGGGTACTGCCAACGCGTGAGGGAGCGATTCGCAGCCCTTCCCAACTGACTTGACGACGCGCCAGACCACCACGCCACAACCCACCTCATGTAGAGAGGGCGCAGTCTGAATCAGCCCGTGACTAGTGGCCTTGTTTTTCTTCCCAGGTGTCGGTGTTGTTGATGACGAGGTGGGACAGGGGGAATTTGCCGGTTGTTTCTGTGGTGGTGACGAGGCCGTTGATGGTTTGTGTTTCCCCGGTGAAGGGGTTGGTGGCTGTGCCACTCCACGTGGTGGTCAGGGTGATGTCGCGGTCTTCGTGGGGGTAGGGTCCATCGAGCATGGAGCGCCAGCCTTGGGGTGGTGTGTAGTAGTGACGGATCAGGTTCGGGTCGGTGTTCAAATCCATGCCTTCGGACCACACTGATCCTGTGGAGGTGGTGACCAGGTTCGGAGTTCCATCGCCCCAGTTCCATTCGTAGTTCGTGGCGGTGAGCGTGATCGTGATGTCGCGTCCCAGCAGGTTGATGACGTGGGTCTGGGTGGGGCTGGTGACCGCGACAATCGTGGGAATGAACTTGTTCGTGTAGGAAACCCCGAGCGGTCGCTTATACAATCCGGCCCCGTCAGCGTGGATGACGGTGGAGGCCAGGTAGAGGATGTCGCGCGTGGTGGGTACACGCCCCAGGTCCTGATTGGGTCCACCCTCAGGATCAGGAGGAAGCTCGCACCGAACGATAGTGGCGTCATCAGAAACAATCGGACTGTTGGCCGCCTTCCCAATGAACAGTTTCTTACAACGATCTTTGTAAGAACCAGAAGCAGGATTAGCCTTCGCATCAGCCGTCTGTTTTGCCCTCTGAGCGTCTAATGATGGCGGAGACGTATTAGGGACAGGATCGGGCGACCCGGAGCGCTCCCTTTTCCATGCACTTGTATTGATACCATCAGGAGTTGCAGAAGCACAAAATCCAAAAGGATCGTTTGTGCCATCCGCGCATGGCGCACTTACGTGACTTGCCACAGCAGGTTGTATATTCATGCACAATATGAGTGTAATGGTTGAAGTGCCCTGAAGCAATACTGCACTAACTTTCGACATCAAAATCGACGCCTCCATCGGTGAGGATCCAACGTCCATTCTTCCATGTCATGAATAGATCTAGATCTGCTTTATATTTAGAGGTTCTGTTAGTTATCTTCTGCCTAGTGCATGCGATTCCGTCCTCTGTTTCAATTTCAAATGCTACGCCGATGGTATTGGGTTCAACGTGGAATTTCTCTACTGATACAGGTTCAACTGCGACAATGTTCGTGATAGTGGAATTGTTTCCGAACAGCCATCCTTTAGAGTAGATGTTATTTATATTTTGAATGTAGGTTTCTCGAAAGTTCTCTCCGGGTTGAGTGATGTCTTCGAATGGCTGTGTATCTCCGGTGTTCCATGCGTAGGTGAGTGTGTCGAGTAGGTACTCGGCTGCGAGTTCTGCTCCTCGTTCGGTGTTTTCTTTGGCTTCTTCGGGTAGTTCTGGTTTGGTGTAGGTGGATGCGGCGTGTTCGGCGGGGCGCACGAGCACGCCGTCGGGTCCGATCTGGTAGCCGCCCGACATCGCTGCATCGGTGGAACTCGACACGGATGGGGCAGGCCTGGCGGCGGGCGTCGTCGTGGCTGCGACTGTGGGTTTCTCTCCCCACGCGTGCCACCAACCGTTGGCGATCCCGTTGATGTAGACGGCGAAGACTGCCCCAACGACAAGCACGACGTAGGCGGCGCGCATTCCCCAATAGAACGGCTCAACGTGCAACCAGGCCCGCACCCTGGCCTTCGCGCCCTTGGGCCGGTTGGCTCTCGCCTCGGCTCGATAGTCGGCCCACCGCTGACGCAGCGTGTACTTGCGCGGCATGGACTCTCGCCGGAACTGCTCCTCGTCCTCCTCGGTGACGGGCCGCTCGGACAACGGTAGAACCATCATGTTCTCTCACCCTCCACGATGAGGTAGCTATCCTCCAGCGCACCCCCACCATCGGAAGCACACCCTGTTAAGAACACAGGCTACGCCCAGAACCAACACAAAACACTCACAATGCCCAGTAATCACTACGATACGTTCTCCCACCCCGCACCCACCTCACGCGCGCGCCACCACACAACCCCGCCCCGACCTCGTCAAACGCGGACGAAGGAAAAACACGGGGCAGCGAACGCAGCTGTCACACATCCCACCAATCGGACACCAACCACCGATCAGAGCAGCTTGTCGAGCGCCTCTCGGATCAGTCGCTCCTCCCCCGAGCCGTTCGTCGGCAAGCGCAGGACGGGAACGCCGTACGCGGCCATGATCGAGTCTTTGCGCGCGTCGCGCTGCTGCTGTTGCTCGCTGTTGCCGTGATACTGCCAGCCGTCGACTTCGATGGCGAGGACCAGGCGCCCGGTCACCCGCGAGTACACCCCGAAGTCGAGGGCGCTATCCGTGAACACGAAGGCACGCTGTTCCTCGCTGAGGCGACGAGTGTTCGGCAGTGCATCCCTGAGGAATACTTCGGTCTGATAGCCAAAGCGACGTACCTGGGTTCCGCGAGCGCCTCGCGCAGGCATTGGTCGGCAATGTTCTCGGCGGGCGAGCGCCGACGGTCGGCCCACTTGGCGCGCGAGTAACGTTCGAGCGACGCACTGTAGGCGTTATAGAGGACATCGAAAATGGAGACGATGTCCGACTGGACGACGGCGCTCGGGTCGTACATCTCGATGTAATCGAGCAGTGTCCTAATGTTTCGGCTCAGGCGGACGCCTCCGTGCGTGGTGACGACGATGAACCGGTCTTTGGCGCGCGACACGATGACGTTCGTCATGGCGTCAGAGTCGTAGAACTCGCGCGCGGCGGCTCGGTCGTGCGCGTTGAGGACCGTGGATAGGACCACCGTTCCAGCGCCGCGCCCCTGGAATTTGTGCGCGGTCTCCGCGAGCCATCGGGCGTGCTGGCCTTCCCCGAGGTCCGCGCGGATACGCTGGCGCAGGCCGGTTGCTTGCGCCCGGAACGGGGTCACAACGCCGAGGATGAAGTCGCCGGACTCGTCCTTATCGTTCGCCCCGATCCCCTCGCGGATGACCCGCATGTCTTCGAGCTGGGCGATAATCTCGATCTCCCTCTGGGAGAAGAAGCTTCCCCCGCGCGCAGGCTGCCGCGCGTGGTTTCCGGGTGCGGCGTAGACGATCGCGAGCGGATCGGGGTCATCTTCCGTCGGCACGCGCATCGGGATGAGCTGGCCGCCGTAGTACATGCGGTTGCAGAATTCGATGATTGCGGGGTGACAGCGGTAGTGTTCCTTGAGCAGGGTGCTGGGAACTTGTTCAGATTCGGTCATAGCCTTGACGGAATCGAGCAGCGACATCAAGCGCACATCAAATCGTTTCGCGGGCGGTTGCCGTTTGCTTTCGTCCCAGCCCTGGAAGATCGGCCCTATCTGCCGCGCGTCGCCGACGATGACGGCGTTGCGAGCCTTACTCAGCGCCGCCATTCCCTCTGGGAGCAGGACCTGCGACGATTCGTCGATGATGATCCAGTCGAGCAGCGTATCCTCGGCCAAGTTGTGACGGATCGAAAAGCAGGTGGATGCGACCACCGGGTAGGTGCGCAAAAGGATGTCCGTCTGCCGATTCAGCCACTGATTGGGACTCAGACGGCTCGGGCGTTCGCGCTCGAAACGGTCCCGGAGAGCGGCGTCCAAAGCCTCGCGGGAACGGCGACGGTACTGCGCACTCACCTCGACGAGGCCGTGGCGGGCCGCGCACGCCTCCGCCTCCTCGATGCGACGGCCGAGTTCGCGTTCACGGGCCTGATAGAAAGTGAGTTGAAGCGCCGACTGGACATCTGGGTCCTCTAGGTCGATGCCCTTCAATGATCCGTAGGCGAAGTAGCGTCGCACCCGCTCGATGACACCCCGAGGGCTGCGCCCAGGCCTCGGCGCGCAGCGGGCGAGGGCAAGCAGGTCAGCGATGGTCTCGGAGCTGCGCCGCACGACGGCCAGATGCGAAATATCCGCGAGCGGGCGGCGACTTTCCTTCACTTTCTCTTCGAAGAGGAAACGCTCACGCTGGGTCGCGGTCAGCCGTGCTCGGATCTGCGGGATGTCTCGCGCGTCCTCCCACAGGGCGACGAGCCGTCCCTCCTCGGCCCGCAGCGCGGCCTCGTTAGCACGGGCGGATGCACCCGACGAGGCGGTGGACGCCTTCTTGGCCCAGGCCTCGCGCCGCTGCTCGAGAATCCCCTCACGCTGGTGGAATTCCTTGACACGCTCAGCTTTTCCGAGGCTGGCCACCAGGAATCCGTACCCTTCCTCTGTCAGCTTGTCGATGACGTTATCCACCGCGGAGTTGGCACCCGCGACGACGCCGATGGTCTTGCCCTGGGCGATGAGGGAGGCGATCAGGTTGAGGATCGTCTGCGTTTTGCCCGTGCCGGGAGGGCCGTCGATGATCGAGATCTGGTGGGTGAGCGCGACGCGAATCGCGTTGCGTTGATCGATGTTGGAGTGGAAGGGCATGAGGAGATGGTCACTCGCCCCCGTCGTCGCGGACGTCGAGCCCGCGAGGAACGCTTCGAGGACAGAGCCTCGCGGCGCTTGCGGAAGCCGCTCCCAGACGTTCGCGAGAATGGCCGCCGGTGCAGATGCGCCCTCGCCCACCCACCGGGGATAGCGCTCGCTCGTGTCCAATGTCGCCCCGGCCCGTCGAGCCTGCGCGCGGACTTCCTCGCGCACGTAGTCAAGGATGGAGGCGTTCTTGCGTTGCTCCGGCGTCGCGAACGACGCCCTCACCTCGTCGCTTCCGTAGCGCCGAAGCGCGAGCTTGCCGTCAGCTTTTCGATACGCCAGCGTGTAGCGCGGATTACGCGGGTGACCCGCGCGGCGAAGCGTCCAGATGATCTCGACGTTGTTCCAGCGCTGCCCGCACACCCGGATCTCATCGAGGGCCTCGACCTTGCGGCGCTCAACCTGATCGTAAAGGCGTACCCGATCCTCGCCGTATGGATACTGTTTGCCGTTGGTGTAGGTGACGACGACGCGATTCCCGTCGCGGCACGCCTTCGCGACTTTCCAGGTGTGATCCTGCCAGTTCGGCGTGTTCTTATCGCGAATCAGGACGTGCATCGCACGCGAATCGACGGCTTCCATACCCCTCCCCCGTGAGTCTTACACCCAGGATAGGCGACTGATTGGACGCGGGGTCGATTGGTGGCGGCTTGCAGTCCGGCGGGACGCAGATGTGCATGGCCCTTCGTATCGTGCCGCTATGGGTATGTCACTTGTTTTTCTCCTGGTTGGCTTGGTTGTGGGTGCTCTGCTCGGATACGTGGGAGCGGTGGCACGCCGGGCATCGCAGCAGGGCGATGATGTGGGCGCGTTGCGCGCGCAGGTCGCCCGATGGCAGGCGCGTGCAGAGGAACTCTCGCGTCGCGTCGAAGCCGCCGAGGCCCGCTCCCTGGGCGACGCTTCTGTCCTGCAGGCGCTCGCCCCGGTTCGCGTCCAGCTTGAGCAGATGACGCAGCGCGTCGATCAGATGGAACAGACGCGGGCGCGACAGCACGGTGCCCTCGCCGAGCAGCTGCGTGAGTCCGCCCAGCGCGAGGCCGAGCTGGCCCGCACGACCGCCTCCCTGGAGGGCGCGCTGCGGTCGCGCAGTGCGCGCGGCACGTGGGGCGAGGTCGAGCTGACCCGCATCCTCGAGGCAGCGGGGATGATGCCGCACGTCGACTTCGCGGAGCAGCGCTCGGTTGGTTCGCTCACTCAGGGACGAGGCCTGGGCGCGGAGAGTGCATCAGGTGAGCGCGGGCGTCCCGACGTGACGATTCACCTGCCCGGGCAGGGTTTCCTGGCACTCGACGCGAAGGCTCCAATGGACGCGTACCTGAGGGCCTGCGGCATCGAGGAAAGCGGCGAGATGGCGGAGGCCCGCCGCCGCTCGGAGTTGGCGGCGCACGCGAAGGCCTGCGTTCTCACGTCGAGTCGTTGGCGTCGCGCGACTATGCGCGTCTGCTCGGCTCTTCCCCCGAGCTGGTCATCCTGTTCGTCCCCTCCGAGGCTGCGCTGTCGGCGGCGCTGCGCGCGGATGCATCGCTCCTGGACGACGCGATGGCCCGGGGCATTGCCCTGTGCTCCCCCGTCACCCTGCTCGCGGTTGCGCGCACGTGCGCGACCGCGTGGGCGCGCACGAACATCAACGAGCAAGCGGATCAGATCATCGCTCTGGGCCGCGACCTGTACGAGCGGCTCGGCGTCGTCGCGGGCCACATGGAGAACCTGGGCAAGAGCTTGGCGCGCAGTGTGGACTACTACAACAAGGCTGTCTCCTCCATGGAGAACCGGCTCTTATCCCGAGCGCGTTCCGTCACCGCTCTGGAATCAGCCTCGAAGAAGACCATGACAGCCCCTGAGATAGAATCGGATGCTGCCCAGGTCCGCTCCTTCACGAAGCCGGAGCTGACGGACCAGTAAGCGTGTCGGCGATGCCATCCAGCTGCGCGCGAATCTCCTCGAAGGGCCGGTCCAGGTCGAGTGTCGTCGCGCCGATTCGGTTGCCGCTCATGCGGTAGGTGGCGTCGGGCTGGACCTCCTCGTCGGTCGCAGCGTAGAGGAGCATGCCCGACACCTCAACGCTCTCCCCCCGCGCGCTCGAACGCAATCTGCTTGTTCTTCACGTACGCGAAAATCTGATACAGATTCCCCGAATGCACAGTCTTCTTGTCGAAGTTGCTCTGCATCGTAGCCGCGTAGTACTTCGCGTCGATGATGAGGACGCGGCCGCGAGCACTCAGCGTGATGTCGCTGCGCATGGCGGGCAGGCCGACCGCGAAACCATCGTCCAGCGCCCAGTCGATAAAGGACGCGCTGGCGCGCAGCTGTGGGTGTTTCTTGCGGTAGTACTCGAGGATGAATTTCTCGTAGAGGCGGCTCATGCGCTGCTCGTCGAAGAAATCCATCATGCGCACGCTGCCGTCGCTTTGTGTTTGGAGCAGTCCTTTGACGACGAGCCAGCACACCGCCATCAGCATGCGGTACGTGCGATTGTTGCGGTCGTATCGCATGTTCCAGTCGACGGTGTGCAGGTCGATATCGCTCACGTCGGCAAAGAACACCATGAGTTTCTTCAGGCTCTTTTTGCGCGCCTTGGTAATGTCCGAGCGCACGAGCAGCGCCACCGTCGCCTTGATGACGCGGTTCATCGTCGTATCGACACTGAACTCGTCGTAGGAGCACACCAGCTGGCGGCGCATGATCGCCTGCGACTTCACGGACTCGGTGACCTCGATTTGCCACGCAGGGAGGAGCGTGCCTCGGTCCGGTTCACGTACTCCTGGCCGAGGCCTCGTTTGAGTTGCGCTGACACGCCCCGCTCGAGGATCGCGGCGCACAGCTCAGCCGCATTGTCAAAGTCTTCCGTGGCCACGGCGCGGTACCCCTGCTCGGTGAGCACCGAGAAGGCGTAGGCGAGCATGTGGAAAACATTGCGGACGCGAATCACCGCAACAACCTACGCAGCCTGTCGCTCCACTCGCTGACCTTCCCGGGTTCGTCGAACCAGTATTCCTTGAGCATCGGGATGAGTTCATACTCCACGATCGAGGCCAGGGCCGCGTCGGTGCAGGTGTCGGCGTCCATGTTGCAGAAGTAGCTGTGTCCAATGCAGAATCCTTCGCCGAGCGACTCAACCTCGGCGATCACGCGGTTGAGGGATTCCACCTCGCGGACCAATTCCTCGAACAGAGAGTGACCGAGCCCGGCGCGGTAGGCGCGGAAGCCCTCAGAGTCGAAGGCGGGACACAAATCCACGAAGGCGAAGCGTCGGCGCAGCGCGTAGTCAAGCATCGCGAGGCTGCGGTCCGCCGTGTTCATCATGCCGATGATGTACACGTTGCGGGGCACGTAGAAGAGTTCGCGGGAGTAGAGCAGCTGGAGCTTGTTTTTCGGCCCGCGTTTATCACTCTCAATGAGCATGAACAGCTCACCGAAGATCTTGGAGAGGTTTCCTCGGTTAATCTCGTCGATGATGAAAAAGTAGTCGTTCTCCTCGTCGTCGGCGGCCTTCTTGCAGAAGGAGTAGAAGGCACCCTTCACCAGCTCGAAGCCTTCACCAGAGGGGCGGTATCCCTCGATGAAGTCCTCGTAGGAGTAGCTCTGGTGAAACTGGACCAGCATGACGCGCGAGGCATCCTTGACGCCCATCATCGAATAGGCGAGGCGCTTGGCCGCGAACGTCTTGCCCACACCGGGCGCACCCTGCAAGATAATGTTCTTCTTGGCACGCAGGACGCCCACGGTCGCGCCGTAGCGTTCCTCGTCCATGAAGACCTCGTCGAGGAAGTGCCGGGCGGAATACTCGGTTAAAGGCTCCGATGGCACAACACTCTCAGCTGCCTCCGTGCTCTCCTCAAAGAGTGCTTCAACCCCGCCCACGAAATCTGTGTAGTCGCTAACCTCCGTGAGCGTCTTTCGCGCAAACGGCTTGTCTAGGCTCCAGCAACCTTTTCCGGTCCATCTCACATGACGAAGGTGGGGGAATCTGTCACCATCGCTATCGTAAAAGTATTCTCCAGTAACGATGCCACGCCCGATGATCTCCTTGGTGCCTCGTTTAGCGAAAATGATGTCGCCCGGCTTCATCTCCTTCGTGAACTGCCACGCAGCAAGAATGTCATTCGTCTGTCGTCCGTAGTCAGGGTAGACCTCAAGCATCCGCTCCCTCACTTCTTGCTTGCTGGTGTACACGGACAAATCACCGAGAGCAGCCGAGCCAAGCCCCATGACGCCACGCTCGTAGAACTCTTCCCACATGGACGCGTCCTCACCGGGCGCGTAGAGCCAGTAGCGCACGATCTGCACACCATCGTCACCAAGAGCCGTCGTCTCCATCATTGCCTCCTTAAGAAGCACAGCCATGAGTACTGGCTATCCGTCGTCATGGCCACACCCTACCACCCAGGTGACCGACGACATGATTCACACCTGCACTCGCCCGACAGCAAAACCGGGCCACGCCCTCGTGCGACCCGGCCACAGCCTTGTCAGATTGAGACCTTTTAGGCGACTCCGACCGTCGCGAGGGGAACGATTCCGTTCAACGTATCCCCCAGCGCATCTTCGGCACGATCGAGCTCATAGCGCATCTGCAGGTTCATCCAGAATCCTGGGGTCGTGCCGAAGTAGCGAGAGAGCCGCATGGCGGTATCGGCCGTGATACCACGCTTCCCGTGGACGATTTCATTGATACGACGGGGCGGAACGCCGATAGCGACGGCGAGCTTGTGCTGCGTAATGCCGAAGCCCTCGATGAAGTCTTCCATGAGAACTTCGCCCGGGTGAATCGGAGCAATTTTAGTGGTAGTCAACGATCTCAACCCCTTCTGGACCAGCGTCGCCCCACCTGAAGCAGATACGCCACTGATCGTTGATTCGGATACTGTACTGGCCCGCACGATTACCGCGCAGACGCTCGAGCCGATTGCCCGGAGGAATCCGAAGATCCTCTAGACGACACGCAGCGTCGACCTGACGCAACTTGCGCAGCGCGACGCGAGCGATGCGTGGGTCGAGGGAAGGAACAGGCTCCCTCGCAAACAACCGCTCGGTCTGACGATCCCCGAATGACTGGATCATGACGCATACAATATATCGGGACACGTTATTAACGCAAGTCGTTAAGTCACATCATCATCAGGACCTCATTTTCCGCGCACCAGACAACCAACAGCAGCAAAGCTGGGCCACACCCTCGCATGACCCGGCCACGGCCTCGTCGTGAAGAAAATTCTCGTGACCTCGTAATCACTATTTACCACCCGCCGGTGACACACCTCACTTAACGAGGTCACAGCGTTTTTCAACCAACAGGATCCGACAAACCACGGAAGAATGGTCGCGGGGAGCAATACCAGGGCGACCGGTGGGGCACACAAACCGGTCGCGGTATCTACGATGACACGTCACTGACCTGTTGCTTGAGCCGCGCATCACCTAGCGGCCCCCACCTTCGATTCAATGAAAGAGGCTCACATGAGCGACAACAACGAGAACGTTGACCAGGACAAGACCCCCGAGGGTCCCCTCCAGACCGACCACGGCACGACCACCATCGAGGAAAACGTCGTCGCTAAGATCGCCGGCATGGCCGCCCGCCAGGTGCCCGGCGTGTACGGCATGGGCAACGCCATGCGCCGCGCCTTCAGCGCCGTAACTGACCGCATCACCACCACCCAGACCAACGTCACCGGCGGCATCACCGTACACAAGGGCGAAACCCAGACCGCCATTGATGTCACCGTCGTCGTCGAGTACGGCTACTCCATCATCAACGTCTGCAACGACATTCGCAGCAACATCATCGACCAGATCGAAGGAACCACCGGCCTGGAGGTCGTCGAGGTCAACATCGACGTCACCGACGTCCACCTGCCCGAGGAGGAAATTAACACCTCCGCCTCAACCGATCTGAAGTAGTCGACCTCGACGCCTGGATCTGAGGAATTCTCATGAAGACAACGCACCTGGCTCTCCTGGTGGGCCTGTTCATGGGAGCCGTTCTCGCGTTCGGTTCCTTCGCCAGCTTCGTCCTCGTTGCCCTGTGCGGCGTCGTCGGATGGGTAGTGGGCCTCTATCTGGAGGGCCGGGTCGATGTCCAACGTATCCTCGATTGGCGAAAGAGGTGACGAGCGTGGCCGCGCCTGACTCCGCAGTCACGCAGTCGATGCCGTCGCGCAAGAAGGATTCTTCTTTGACGCAGCGTGGCACCACGACTATCCCGGCCAATGTAGTCGCCCGAATCGCCGCTCAAGCCGCGTTTGAATTTGCCGCCGTCGGCTCGAACGCAGGTGGAGTCCTCGGGATTGGTTCCCGCCGAAACTTCGGGTCTCGCCCCGAGGCCACGTGCCAACTCTATGGACAGCGCGCGATCCTCCATCTGGACCTCGGCCTCGTCTTCCCCACCCCCTTGTCCTCCACTATCGAGGACCTGCGCGCGCACGTGAGCGGTCGCGTCGAAAAGCTGTGTGGGGTACGCGTCGCCAAGATGTCCATCGACATTTCGTGGCTCAACCCGAGCAATCATGTCAGGAGGAGCCTGAGATGAGAGCACCCGTACCGGCACTCGTTTATCGCCCGACCCGGAGCACACCCGCCACCCTGTTGGCGTTGCTGCTCATCATCGTCGGAGGACTCGGCACATGGCTGACGGGATACCGCCTTCTCACTGGGGCCTGGCCGCAGCGCACCGTCACCACGCTCAACGCGGTCGGCACGGTGTCCTTCAGCTCCATCGCAGCACTTATTGCTGCCGGATTCGCGGCCGCATGCGGCCTGTTGATGTTTGTCGCAGCACTGTGGCCTGGCCGCCCCAAGCACATCGCATTTCTTCCCGACGATATCCCCGGGCAGACAGCACTTCACCGTTCTGACCTGGCGATCCTCGTGAAGCGGCACGTCGAACAGCTCGCCACGATTCGGTCCGCTTCCGCCACGGTGCGCAGGTCACGAGTCGAGGTTGTCGTCTTCAGCGACGCGGATGACTTAGACGCCGTGCGCGAAGCCGCGTCCAAGAAGACCGACGAGGCCCTGGAGGTTTCAACCCCGAGGGCATCACCCGCAGCCGTGTCCGCGCCAAGCGCGTGAGCTGAAAGAGAACCGATTTATGCGTTCAGTTTCTGCCGCTCTCAACAGGGTTCTCCTGGCATTCTTCGGACTGCTTATCGTCTGCGCGTCCGCTTGGTTCCTCGCGTCCGGCCTCGACGTCGGCCACCATCTGCCCGTCATTTCCGTATACCTAGCTGCGGCGCACGACCAGATCGGGGCGATTCTTTCGCCTCGCGCCCACTGGCTCGTGCCATGTGGCGTTCTGGCATCTGCGCTCGCCTTCGTCGCTGGTCTGTTCCTGCTCCTCATGCAGGTGCCGCGCAGGCCTGCGAATTCTCCGCTCAGGCTCAGCGGCTCCGATAGTGCTCTGCTGGCTACTCTTTCCCCCGATGTCCTGTCGCAAGCCCTCTCCGAGCGCGTTCAGGACCTTCCCGGTGTCGAGCGCTGTACCGTCTTCGTTACCGGTTCTCCGAGCAAGCTCTGGGTTCAGGCGGACACGAGCGTCGCGCCGGACTGCGAGGTCGAGTGGACCGTGACCGAGCTCCGGGAAGCTATTGAACGAGGACGTGGCTACGTCTCTGGGAACGCCTCCCAAGCGGCTCGACGTTCTCGTACGCCTGGCGCGCTCGGTGAGTTCGACGTCAACATCGAAGGCCGTCACGGGCCAGCCGTCACCGGCAATCACTGGAACGGGAACAGGCGCATGAGACGTGGGGCAGGGCGGGCGTCGCTTTGCCCCACGTTTGTTGTGGGCAGGGCACCCCCATTCACGAGGCCGGGGCTGAGCCTGTCGTCACGATTCGCCCAAAGTGCAGACCACTTCGCTCCAATGAGGCGTTTTTCGCGACTTTTTACCGAGGTGGCCTGATCCACGAGACGACGATCGCGGCCGTCACGAGGAAGAGGGAGAACACCCCCTCCATGACGAACAGGATGAGCTGATTCCGCGCGAGAACCCGCATGACGGCGAGGCGGTTGTCCTCGCCCGTGCGCGCCAGGCGCTCCCCCACGCGGTCGGCCGCGCCGATCCCCACCAGAGTGGACAGGCCTTGGATGGCTTCGAGGAACTGGGCGGACAGACGGGCCCGCATCTCGCGCGAAGCCGACGAGTCGTCGCGGACGAAGCGCTGGAAGAGAGCGATCGAGAGGGGGACGAAGGGGATGCAGGCGACGAGGACGAGCGCGGCGACCGGGTCGATGAGCGCCCCGACGACGACGAGGACGAGGAAGGGCGTGGCGACGGCGCCGATGAGTTCGCCGATGTAGGCCTGCCGGTATTCGACGACGCGTTCGACGGAGTCGGTGAGCAGCGAGATCAGGCGCCCGGTCTCCTCGGCGCCGATTCGCGCGGGCCCCAGGCGGAAGGCGTGCTCGAGCAGGGCCCGCCGTATGCGGCGGGCCTCGCGGCTCCGGGAGGCGTCGGTCTCGCGGCCGAGGGCGAGCCTGGCGAGGCAGACGACGAGGATCCACACCGCCGTCAGGATGATCGAGGACTCGTGAAGTCGGGCGCCGACCAGGTGCGCGGCGAGGACGTCGGCGATGCCGATCAGGGCGAGAGCCGCGGCGCAGGCGCGGATCGAGATGAGGAGGGCTTGACGCGCGATCGCCGGGTTCCCGGGGGCGAAGAAGGCGCGCGCCTCCGGGGAGCGTCCCCGAGCCGTCGCCGCTTCGCCCCCGAGAGGGCCGCGTCCTCGGCGTCTCACCGATGCACCTCGGTCATGATCTTCTCGTAGCCGAGAGGGAGATTCGTGCCGGCGACCGCCGAGGCCTCGTTCATCGGCAGGAGCACGATCCGCTTGTTCTTCACGGCGGGGACCTCGGCCAGAGCCGGGTTCGACAGGAGTTCTTGGAAGGGGCCCATGCCCGCTCCCATGAAGTCCTCGACGAAGACGATGTCGGGGGCCGCGCGCACGACGAGTTCGGCGTCGATGGGAGCGGTGGCGGTCAGTCCGGCTTCCTGCGCCGCGTCGGCGCCTTCCGCGCGAATCGCGAGCGCCGGGATGGTGTTCTCGGCGCCCATCGCCCGGCTGCGAAATGAGCGCCCTTCCCCGACGGGGGAACGCATCGAGGAGCCGTCCCCCGTTCGCGGGGACGGCTCCTCGATGAGGTTGGAAGGATCAGTCCTCGGCGCCGCGGCGCATCAGCACCGCGCCCGCCGCCAGGCAACCGAGTGCCACCGCGATCATGCCGCCCGCGGTGAAACCGGTGCGCGCGAGATCGGCCTTCCCACGACCCGGCCCCTTCGCGACCTCGGCACCCGGGGAGGGCGTCTGAGTCGTCGAGGACTGAGCGGTCGACGAATCGCCGGGACGCGCGTTCCCGTCGGGCTTCGGCGCGGCGCCATCGGGCAGGTCGACGGCCCTGGCGAGGATGTGCGCCGAGTGGGCGAAACCTTGGTCGCCGGTCGCGGCGTCGTCGATCACGCCGTCTCCGCCGATGGCGACCGTGGCCTTCCCGAGGTAGTCGCCGATGAAGGCGACGGCGCGGCCGAATCGGGAGCGCTCGCCGCGCGAAGCGATCTCCGTCGCCTTGATATCGGCGATTCCTCGAGGATCCGACGCGAACTCGTCGGTCGAGAACACCCACGCGCGCCCGTTCCCGGTCGAGCCGTAGGCGCCGACCACGAGCATCGCCGAACCCGATCCCGGAATCGGGAGGGCGTCGACCGCGTATCCGAACCCGTGGTCCTTCTCGCCTTCGGGGCCGGTGATGATCCTGACGCGCGCCGACGTCGCGCCCGGGTCCTTCGGCGAGATCACGACGTCGTCCAGCTCCTGGCCGATCGCGGCCTTCTCGCCCGCCACGAGCGCGACGCCGCCGGTTCCCTGGTTCGCGAGCAGGCCGCCGTCGAATCCGATGACGAAATCGTCGATCGAATCGCCGGTCACGTCGCCGACGTTCGCCACCGAGGTGCCCGCGCCGAGCCGGTGAGAGGCGTCGAAGGACATCGTGAGCGCGAAGCCGGCACCGGGGGCTCCGGCCCGGACGCGCGCTCCGGCGGCGGAGCGGTCGCTCGTAGCGTCGGCGGCCCGCCCGTAGACGACCCACGCCTTGCCGGGGATCACGTAGTCGCGCATGTGCTGGAAGTCGGTCACGACGTAGTCCGCGGTGCCGTCGCCGTTCACGTCGCCCACGCGTGTGAAACTGTTGAAGGTGTTTCCCTCCGGCGAATCGATGCGCTGAAGAACGGCCGGGTCGTTCTTCGTGAGGTCGCGCATGTCGACGGGCGCGCCATCGGCCTTGCCGCGGAGGATGAACGCCGCGCCCTGCGGGGTCGCGTTCTTGTCGGCGGAGACGGCCGCGTTCGCGACGATGAAACCGACATCGGCCATGCCGTCGCCGTTCACGTCGCCCACGCGAGTGATGTTGAACGCGCCCGCGCCCACCGACGGAAGATCCACGTACCAGCCGTGCGCCGGATCGAGCTTGTTGAGGTCGACGTCGCGCAGGTGCGAGCCGCCGAAGACGACCCACACGCGAGACATCGTGTGCGAGCCGAAGGCGATATCGTCCACGCCGTCCTTGTTGACGTCGCCCAGGCACGCTACGGAGAACCCGATGTTGGCGTCGGTTGCGGGGTCGGCGGTGCGACGCGGGCCGAGGATCGAGATCGTCTCAGCGGAGGGGGAGGGCTTGACCGGCGGTACCGCCCGGGATGATCGAGATCTCGCCGGTGACGTTCAAGATCCAGCCGCGCGTGGGCGTACTCTCCGCGTAGTACGGATCCCACTTCCATTGGGACCGCACGACGTTGCCCGAGATGATGTCGGGGCGCCCGTCCCCGGTCACATCGCACGCGCCTCGCGCGAGCGAGCCCCCCAGGCCGGACGAGAACTCGCCGAGCCACGACTTCTCGGTCGGGGTGTCGAGCGGGACGAAGGAGGTCTCCTCCTTGCGGGGCTGGGGCTCGGGGATCGGAGCGACGATCTCCTCGTCGTCGCTGTGGGTCTTCTCGCCCTGGCGCGACATGTCGACGGTCCATACGTCGATGCGGCCCTTCGAGTCCGATGTGTAGACGCCCTGCAGAGGGTCGTCTCCTCGGCGCGGAATGATGCCGAGCCCCGCGCCGGGGTCGCTCTCACCGCCCTCGGCGGAGACGAATGTCGCATGGTGCGCGCCGAGGAGATCGAGGATCCCCTGCCCCGCGTTGAAGTCCTGCGTGAACGCCTTCGCGGAGATCGCGAGCGCACCGGGGTGCTCGCCATCCTTCGGGCGGCCGACGAAGAGGGCGCCCGGATACTCCCCGCCGTCGACCCACGCGAGTGACGCGCCGAGCCGTCCGTACAGGGGGCTGCGGAAGAGATAGCCGGTCCGTTTCGCCGATTCGCTCGCATGAACCGGAGCGGATGCCGTGGAGTCGAGGTCGATGACGGTGTCGATCCCCGCTTGAACGACGGCGAAGGCGCCGGCCTCGTTGTTGTGGCCCGGCGCGCCGACGGCGAGATCAGGAGCGCCGTCCGCGTTGATGTCGCCGATCCGGGCGATCGCCGCACCGAATTCAGCGCTTGCTCCCTGCTTCGACGCGCCGACGATACGGGGCGCGCCGTCGAGGCTGCTCGCCGACGCCGGGGCGTAGGCCACCGTGCTCGTCGCGGGAGTGCCGACCGCGAGGTCGGATCCGAAGGCGAGCAGTGCGAGGCCCTTCGAGGTATCGACGTTCCAGGTGGCGGAGGCGATATCGCGCAGCAGGCGGCGCGCGCCGGGCGCGCTCGCGTCGGCGGTTCCAGCACCGGCCGCGCTCGCGTCGGATTCGGCGCCGGTCTCGGTCGCGCTCCGCTCCGGGGTTGAGTCGTCGGAGTCGAACAGGTCGGCGACGTCGGGGTCGAGTTCGCCGCCCGAGCCGAGAGGAGGTTCGGGGCCGTCCTCGTTCCACTCGTCGTCGTTGGATCCGGTGGGGGGATCCGAGGGCGGAGCGGGAGGCTTCGGCGTCGTCTCGAAGCGCGCGGTATCGACGATCGTGACCTTATCGGCCGTGCCGACCGCGAGGAACGGGCTGTCCGGGCTTCCCGCGATCGCGAGCACATCGGCGTCGGGGTCGATCGCGGCCAGGAGTCGAGGGGCCGCGGAGTCGGAGGAGTACAGGTAGACCGCGCGCTCGCCGGCGACGGCGACGTGGGGCGCGCCCTTGATGGAGACGCAGGTGACGGCATTGCCGAATGCGTTCTCACCGGCCGGGGCCGCGGTGGTGAGGAGGTTGCGCTGTTCGCTCAGCGAGATCTCGACCTCGTCGCTCGGATCACCGTAGGGGATGTAGGGGAGGACGTGGAGGCCCGTGCGATTCGCGAAGATCATGTCGGCCAGACTATCTCCGGTGATGTCGCAGGATACGGGAGTCGTCGCGCCCGCGTCCTTGTACGTGAGGCGATCCGTCTTGCGAATGATGTCGCCGTAGCGCGACTCGTAGATCCAGGAGAATCGCAGCGAGTCCGAATCAGCTCCGCTGGCGCGGCGTTCCCCGTGCTCGGTCGTCGACGTCGGGTTCGCCGGTTCGGAACCGGACGCCGGACTCGTCGCGACGGCTGCGAACGTCGGGCTCGCAGTGCCGAGCGCGAGCGATGCCATGGCGATTCCTGAGAGTGTTCGTGAAAGTGTCTTCACCTCGGCCCTTTCGTAAATTTATGCAAGCCTAACCTTAGACGTGGCGGGTGATTCTTGGGAAGAAGATGAAGCGGACGACACACGGAGCGAGGGATCGAGGACGCAGTGCTGGGCTCGCTGATCGGAGATGCTGGTCGAGCAGGTGATGGGCGATCGGTTTCCACAGGCCGAGTGGGGTCTGCGATGCTTGCGGAAGCGGATCCGGCCGGCGCGTCGCGGAGTTCTCGCTCCCGAGGCGCGGCAGGGGCGCAGGCCCGGCCCTCAGCGGGGATTCGACGGAAGAGCGACGCCCCACGGCCGACGACGAATCGAACGCACGGAGAGGACCGATCATGGAACGCACGACGCTGGGCACGACCGGCATCTCGATCCAGAGGCTCTGGCTCGGCGGGATGAGCTTCGGGAAGGTCTTCCCCGCTTCCACTAGTGGATGGTCCGCGTGGACGAGACCGAGGCGATCATCACCCGCGCCCTCGAACTCGGCGTGAACTTCATCGACACGGCGAACACCTACGCGCACGGCACGAACGAGGAGTACATCGGCGAAGCCCTCCGTCGCCTCGCCGTGCCGCGCGAGGACGTCGTCCTCGCCTCGAAGGCCTACTTCAACGAGGGACATCTGTCGAGGGGGCGATCGAGCGGGAGATCGAGGGGACCTTGACGCGCCTCGGCGTCGACTACCTCAACCTCTACATCATCCACCGCTTCGACCTCTACATCATCCACCGCTTCGACTACTCGACTCCCATGGCCGAGACGATGGAGGCGCTCGACAGGCTCGTCCGCGACGGTCGTGCGCGGGCGCTCGGCGCCTCCACGATGTACGGCTACCAGCTCCACAACCTCCAGCGGGTCGCCGACGAGAACGGATGGACGCGCTTATCGAGCCTGCAGAACCACTACAACTGCTCTACCGCGAGGACGAGCGCGAGCTCATCCCGGTCGTGCGCCAGTACGGCATGAGCCTCACGCCGTACAGCCCGCTCGCCTCGGGCCACCTCACAAGATCGACCTGGGACTCCGACTCGGTCCGTTCGACGACGGACGGGACGATGCGCCAGAAGTACGATCGCGATCGGGAGATCGACATGCCGATCGTCGTGCTCGAAGCCTTCGAGGGTCGACGACGCCGTCCGCGCGTTCTCGCTAGAGCTCTCGGCCGAGGAGGTCGCCTTCCTCGAGGAGCCCTACGTCGCCCACGACCTCGTCGGACCGCTCGCGCGCCCGAGCGAGAAGGCGCTCGCGGGGACGGTCGTTCCGCAACAGCCGGGACAGAAGAACGCATGACGACGAGGGCGCAGTCGGCCGCCGGGAATGAGGTCGAGGACTACCTCGCCTCGATTCCGCCGACCGCGCGCCCTCGTTTGGACACCGCACGCCCCGCCCTCACGGGCCTGACGCTCGCAGACCACGCGAACTGCGCGCTTAGGCAACTCGGGACCGAACCTTCCCGGGCACACTCCGATTCTCCTTCGCGAGACTCGGAACAAACCCCAGGACGCTTCAGAACGAGTAGCCACCGCTCGTGAGCGCGTGGTCGTCAGCTTGGCTGAATGTTGATGCCGCGCAGCCAGTCGAAGAATCCCATTTGCCTCACCTTTCACAGATAAGATCAGATCGATGACCGGGGAAGAAGCGTGTGCCCGATTAGAGACAATGGAGCAAACCCATGACCAGGAAGTCAGTAAAATCATCGGGCAACAAAACCCGAGAGAAGAAGAAATCTTGGCGCAGTTGGATCTCCGCATCTGAGGCAATTTCGCTAGTTTCAGTCATCATCGCCGTAGCGGCACTTGGCTTCAACATCCATGATCGCAATCGCGCAATCGAGGCAGAACAATTCCACCAAGCAAATCAAGCATTTGCCCGAATAACAATTAGCGCGGACATCTCACAGGTCGAATCAGGCCAGTATGGGAAAGAGATCACTTCCACCTTCCACAACTCGTCACCGAATCCAGTATTCAACCTGGTTCTAGCCATGCCCAAACCGCTTAATACCTTAAGCGTCTCCGGCGATAATTACCACGAATTCCAGAATACAGAGCATGGATTCGAGATCCCCTTTCCGACCGTTTCACCTGGCGAGAAGGTTGAATACGCGAACACGTACAGTCAGGATCTATTCAGTTCACAACCACCCCGCGTAATCTTGAACGAGAACTTTCGCTTTTGCTTTACAGATGTCAACGATCAGCGGTGGATGGCAGACCATCACGGCGCACAGAGGATCTCTTCGACAAATGAGTGCATTGAAGACAAGTAGATCGGCAATTCGCTAGAACACCAACAGCCCTCGTTCGTCGTAGACTCTGCCCGAGCCTGGCGCGCTGCCGTTTCTGATGGCTCGGTCGAGGGCCATGATGGTGGCGACGACTCCGCCAATCTTCTCGGTGGACTCTTGCTTGTCGGGTTTGATGTTGCCTGCCGGGTCGGTTCGGACATGGATGTCGTCGACCATCCATGCCAGTACGGGGTGGCCTGCGTGGGCGAGGTTGCCTTCTCATCAGTTCCTTGGAGGGTGGGTTCATGTCTTTGAAGCCTTGCCCGAAGGCGATGACGGCGAAGCCCGCTTCTTCGAGGTTCTGGCTCATCTGGACCGCATCCCATCAGTCGAACGCGATCTCACGGATGTCCAAGCGCTCCCCTAATTGTTCGACGAAGGTTTCGATGCCGGCGTAGTGGACGACGTCGCCTTCGCCGGTTTGCAGGAAGCCTTGGCGTTCCCACAGGTCATACGGGGCATGATCACGGTTCACGCGCTGTTCGATGTTGTCTTTGGGGATCCAAAACCACGGCGCGATCACGCACTTGTCGTCGCCGGTCTCTGGCGGAAAGACGAGGACGAACGCCGTGATGTCAGTGGTGGAAGCCAGGTCGAGTCCGCCGTAACACACCCGGCCTTCCGACTCTGTGAAGCGTCGGCGGAGAGGTACGCCGCACGCGCCAAAGCCAAACGCGAAGCAGAAGCAGCCGAGCACAAAGGCCCGAACACCATGAGAGGGCGAACACGGAAGCGCCCCCAGAGCCGACGAACGGCCCCAGGGGCGCAACTAGGACGACAACGGGACGCTACGCCCGCACCTCATCCCGACACGTCGACAGCGCCGCCAAGGTGGGGACGAGATCCGCGAGCGTCCGGCGGAGCGCCTCGAGATCCCGGAGGGTGTGCGCAGTCGTCAACGCGTCCACAGTTGGCCCGCCCTCGTCGTTCACGGTGACCTCGAGGAGGATCTCCGCGCCGTCGCCGGGCGCCTCGAGGACGAGACTCCGGTACCAGGTGGCAGGGTCGCCGGGGTCAGTTGAGAGGGTGGAGGAGCACCACCAACGGGCAGGGGTGAGATCCCGGAAGGGAATCGTCGAAGCGTTCATCGGGCCACCGCCTCGAGGCGTGGAGACGGGCGGACCCCAGCCGTGCCGCTGGAGCATCGCCGGGGTCAGGCTGGATGGGGGTGAACGTGCGGGTCATGGTGTTTCGCCTTTCGGAAGCAGCGACACCGTGCCCGGCGTGAAGCGTCCGTGCGGCTGCTATACCCCACGCATACCCCACGCACCGACGTTCCGAACGCATATGCGCAGGTCAGATAGCATTGGGTGGAGCTAAGGGAGCACGTGTCGAACTCATCCTAGGACGCGATCACCTGCTGCTCGTGGCACTTGCCCTATAGAGGACGTAATGCGTTCAGATGTGTGCAGTGTGTGCAACACCAAGTTTTCCTTGGTATCTCAACAAAAAGTACTGTACACATGATGTGTGCACAATGTGTGCAATGTGTGCAGCACTGTGTGTTCCCGGTCTCATTCACATGTTGCCGACCAGATGCATGGGCATTTCACCTCACGAGCTCGTCCTCCTGTGCGGATGAGCTCGCGCCCCGAAGGGACGCTGACCAGTTTCGCCTTTTCGCGCCCGCAGGGTGCGGTCTTGTATGCTTCTGGATCCCCACCTGGAGCACCCAACGTCAGCACCTCGGAGCCACTTCACTTCCACACGATTTCAACCGACTCAGGATCAAAGCCCTTTTTGCCCTGCTTTGCCCGCTTGAGCGTCACGGTCATGAGCGTGTCGATCATGGTGCGCTGCAACGCGATGGGAGCCTCCAGGAAAGCCGCTGCCGGGTCTGGTGTGCCGAGGATCGGCGCGAGCACCGTTCCGGTTCCAGAGGCGAGGCGCTCGGCCTCAAGGCGGGTGATCTCAGTGCGAGCAGCGTCGCGGATGCGGGCGAGGTCAGCACCCTCGATCACCTCGGCGTCGTAGTCTCGCTCAGCACGAGCAATGCGTGCGCGCTGCTGTGCGATCTGCTCCGAAAAAGCGTCCTTGACCTCGGGGTCCGCCTGCTTCTTGTGACGCCTGAGGTCCTTCTTCTGGAGCCGGGCGACAACGAGAGCCCGCACGAAGTCATCAATCGCGTCTCGGGTTCGGTTGAGATGCCCGGCGTTGCAGCTGTAGTAGCGGGTGCGGGTTCGCACCGGCTCCCCACACTCACCGCATCGATAAAGCCCTGCCCCCAGGTGTTTGCGAACGGTGGAGCCGCTGCGGTTCGTCACGCGGGCAGGGTCGTCGAGAAGGTTCTGAACTGTCCACCATTGATCTGCTTCGACGATCGCCTCCCACTGCCCGAGGACGAGCTCCCCGTTCTCATCCTTGACGAGGGCAGGGCCTTACGGCGCGATTCCCCGGCCTCCTGCCGACGAGTGTCCTTCGAGGTGTAGACCGAGTACCCCGCATAGCGAGGGTTCCGCAGGATGCCGAGCACCGTCGAGGGTGACCAGGGCCTGTCATCGGGCACCGGGCGAAGCTGCTTGCCCTCAGCCTGCCGTCGAGCATTGCGTTCGAGGACGATCGTCCGACTGTGCAGGGGCACGCGCGGAACCCCAGCCGCCTCGCCGTCGGCCTGAGCGCCGCTGAGGGCGCGTGCGATTCCGTGCAGCGAGTCCCCTCGAAGGAAGGCAGCGTAGATGGCACGCACAGCCTCAGCCTCGTGAGGGATGAGCTCGCCAGCGGTGGTATAGCCCATCGGACGAACCCCTTTGGGTGGCCTCCCTTGCCGGGCACGTTGGACGTGCGCCCGAGACTGGCGAGCGCCCTTGCGCTCGACCTCCGCTCGCGCGACCGCAGCCTTGATGCGGGCGTACATGCGCCCGCCGTCGGTGCCAAGGTCAGCGTCGCCGTTCGCAGTGACAAGAAGTAGGCCACGGGACTCTGCTCGGTCGATCCAGTCTTCAAGTTCCCGAGGCTGTCGGGCGAGCCGGTCGAGGTCGTAGCACACGATCGCGTCAAGAAGCCCCGCCTCGTAGTCAGCGACCATCCGCAGGTAGGCAGGGCGCTTTTTCGTCTTATCCGAGGCCGAAATTGATTGATCGACGTAAGTCTCGACGATCTCCCAGCCACGGAACTGAGCGAGCTTCTCGCAGTCCTCGCGCTGACGGTCAATCGCGAGGCCGTCCATCTCACGGTCGAGAGAGATACGAAGGTAGATGGCTGCACGGACAGGCTGGGAGGAGGTCGGCTTCATGCCTCCAGTTTACTTCTTAGACGTAAGCCCCGTGCGAAACTCCACGACATCGCCTTCCAGCACATTTACCCCTGCACGCAATGCTCATGACACCTCATCTGAGCCAGAACAGTCATTCGCGGCAAGCAATCTTAAGGCACAGACTCTCTAATCATTATTTCTGATATCTCTTAACCCGTTTGAACCAGTCCTCAATGACTTCGATTTCGTTTTCTAACTCGCCGACTTCTGGTGGAGAGTAGTTGAGTTCAGGATGAGGGTCATGCCGTGATGCCCACCCAGAGATACGACTGTAGGAGTCATCGTAGGTTTTCACATCTTGTTCTGTAACGCGACCAATAATACGTAGTTTTCCGACTCGAACCTCTAATGACGCAAAGTCGACCAGAGGCTCCGCGATAACTTGGCTAATTATCCGCTCCCAAGTTTGAGACATGTGGCCTGCGATCTTTTCGGTTTCTCGTTGATAATCCTCTTCAGGCATCCCCTTTTCCTGTCGGCGCAGAGCCGCAACTTCCTGCCTTAACTTATTGACACGTTGTGCTGCGTCTTTTGCAGTCCAGGGATGATGTTCAGTCGTATAACCCGGCTCTGCTTTCCTTCGCTTTTCAATGCCTCGCATAGCATACGGTACGGCGATTTCGTCTGCCGCCTTACGCAGGAGCATGGTGAAGGCTACGTCATGCGTGAACACCACAACTTGTCTATCTTTAGCTAACTCAACGATTCGCCTAGCAACAGATTCACGTTTCATATGATCAAAGAGAGGAAACCGGATCATCGAAGATCAGTGCTGACTTACTAGCATCGAAATGTGCCTCCGTGAGAAAACCTACAAAACCAAGCGAAGTCTGTTCTCCCTCAGAAAGGACCTCAGTAAGCTTCGTTCCGGAGCGGGCATCTCGAAAATCCGCCTTATGCAGTTGAGAACCTTGTCGCGCTCTGGTAGCCCTAAACCTAACATGTTCCAGACCAAGATTCTGCGCCTCGCGAGTAAAGAACTCGTCCGCCTCCTGAGTTACGTAGGCGCGAGTAAGTTCGCTGACTTTCTTGGTAATTGAACGGGTGTTTGTCTCGGACAGCTTCCTATCAAACTCATTTATCATCTGAAGTCGAGTACGTTCAGCTTCAATGAGTTGCCACCCATCGTGCATCGCAATTTGATCGCACAGTTGACGCTCTTGCGCTTCTGCTTTCGCCAGTTGCACTTCGAAACCCTCTGAGTTCATGCTATCGGCTTGGTCGCGATGAGTGACAGCATCGTTCCGAAGAGCAGTCACAGTAGTCGTAACATCAACCGGACGCGTCTCCTTACCCTCAACAAGGTCACACGTGCGAGTTCGTAGGTCATCAAGGACAGAATTGATCATTTCTACCCTGGGGTCATCTTGCAGTTCCAGCTTCGTGATGGCCTTTGAGATCTTCGTTGGCCTATCTTTCCATCTCTCAAGCTCTTTCAGAAAGTCGTCACGTTTACTCTGTGCGCGCTGTGCTTCCGCGGCTGTAGTATCAACAACAAATTGCTGGAACCTCTCAAGTCGGCCAACAGCATCAGTGCCAAGCTGCTGCTGACATAGGACACAGACCGCTCCATCGGAGGTGTACGGGAATTCATGATCGGGGTAAGCCACCTTTGAATATGACTCTGCCGCATTCCACAGCGCCTTCCAGGCGCTTGATCCAACTTCGGATAGAGGCTCGTTCGCAAACGTTTGACGCGAAGCAAGATTCGCCGCCTCCTGAGCGATATCTGCATCTTTCACCAGTTCAGCGAGCTGTTTCTCAGCCCGCACTCCGACCTTTTCATCGAGAGTTTCCAAATGATCGGCAATCATAGTGAGGGCTTCGGAAATTTCGATCAGTTGAGCTTTCTCTTGAGTCGGGTCGCTGACACGAAGATGAGCAACTACTTTCTTCTGTTTTTCCAGCTGCTCGGCAGCGTCAGGAGGACACTGGATCGCTGTTGCTACAGCAGCATCCGTTGTTGAGGCACTGAGATCACGAAGAAACTCCGCGGCGGAACCACGAGGATCCAACCTTAGGCAGTGGCCCGGGTTGGCTATTCTCTTGCTTCCACGCGTCAATCACTCGGGACACACCAGTGCAGATGTCTGCGAGATCCTCCAGAAGCTTCACCGCTGAAGGACGGTAGGAGATCTCCGCTTCGGTAGTCAGATAGCTATCCCCACAGTGTTCGTCATAAAACGCTATGCGCTTAAGGTCTGGATCAGGTGATTGGTCTAGAAGGACACTTCTTTCATCATCACCAACACTGAAGACAACTTCGCCTGAAGGCTTTCCAGAATCACTAGCGAACACATCCGGCAAGATCTTCTCTTGATGGCGCGCTCCCACCATTGAGCTGATCACTCGAGCGTAACCAGACTTGCCGCTACCGTTGTGTCCATACACCACGGTGAGTCCGTTTGGTTCAAATGTTAATTCTTGGCCAGGAGCAAGACGATTGACGTTAGCGAGATTTTTGACCGCAACCAGTTGAACGGGCTCGGCCTGCGTCACCTGCAGTGGTGTGAGGTTAGAAAACCAACCTCCATCAGGGGGAGACTCAGGTTCCTCGATTAGGCTTCGCGCGATGTCCGCATAATCGTGTTCCCCAAAAGTATCCCCAGCAATAATGCGCGCAAGAGCCTTCTGCTGCCACCAAGGTTTTGTTTGTGCCCAGCTCAGTACGTCTTCGTAGGCTGCCACTTGGATGCTCCTTCACTTGCAGGGTTCATAGGGGGAAGGGAAAACAATGGGTGAATCAAACGTCGCCGCTAGTCTCGATTCGTTCTAAAGCCGTGGCGCACTGCGCCCCAACAGAACATGACTTTCCCAATAGTTCCAAGGATGTAGTCATGAGTAGTTGAGAAGAAGGAATGCTCTACACTCACTTCTTACCCCCAGACGTAAGCCCCGTGCGGAACTCCACGACGTCACCGTCGTGCATCACATAGTCCTTGCCTTCCATGCGGACCTTGCCGGCGGCCTTCGCGGCGGCCATGGAGCCAGCTTCGACCAGGTCGTCGTAGGAGACGACCTCGGCCTTGATGAAGCCCTTCTCGAAGTCCGTGTGGATGACGCCGGCGGCCTTGGGGGCGGTGTCGCCCTTGTGGATCGTCCAGGCGCGCGCTTCCTTCTCGCCTGCGGTCAGGTAGGTCTGTAGGCCGAGGGTGTCGAAGCCGACGCGGGCCAGCTTGTCCAGGCCGGACTCGTCCTGACCCGACTCGGCGAGCATCTCGCGGGCATCCTCGTCGTCCAGTTCGACCAGCTCGGCCTCGAACTGGGCGTCCAGGAAGATGGCCTCGGCGGGGGCGACGAGGGAGCGCAGTTCGTCCTTCATCTCCTCGTTGTCCATCTCGGCGGCGTCCATGTTGAACACGAAGATGAAGGGCTTGGAGGTCATGAGCTGGAAGGAACGCAGCGCGTCCTGGTCCAGCTTGGCGCCCTCGGGGCCGGACAGCAGCTCGCCGCGCTCCAGCAGGTCGAGGGCCGCCCGCGCGGTCTCGAGGACGATCGGCTCGGTCTTCTTGCCGCGCACCTCCTTTTCGAGGCGCGGGATCTGCTTCTCGATCGTCTGCATGTCGGCGAGGATCAGCTCGGTCTTAATGGTCTCAATGTCCGAGGCCGGGTCCACCTTGCCGTTGACGTGCACGACGTCGGGGTCGGAGAAAGCGCGCGTGACCTGGCAGATCGCGTCGGCCTCGCGGATGTTGGCGAGGAACTGGTTGCCCAGGCCTTCACCCTCGGAGGCGCCGCGCACGATGCCTGCGATGTCCACGAAGGAGACGGTGGCAGGCAGGATGCGCTGGGAGCCGAAGATCTCCGCGAGCTTGTTCAGGCGCGGGTCGGGCAGGGGCACGACGCCAACGTTGGGCTCGATGGTCGCGAAGGGATAGTTCGCGGCGAGTACGGTCGCGCGGGTCAGGGCGTTGAACAGGGTGGACTTGCCGACGTTGGGCAGTCCAGCGATACCGATAGTAAGAGACACGCCCCCATCCTATCGGAGCAGGCCGGACGGCGTAGCACCCACGCGCTACGTCACGCCGACGCTCAGGGCAGCACACCGAGCTAGTCGCGCGGGTAGAAAGCCTTCATTTCCTCGAAGCTTCCGAGCCGGAGCCGCAGCCCGAGGAGTGTATCGACGCTAAGGGCGCGCTCTCCAACGCGGAAGAATCGCGTGTAGGCGAAATGACTGGTGGTGCGCCCCGCGAAGGCTGGCCCGACCATGTTTGTCAGCGTGGTACACAGCTGCCAGGCGGCACCCGCCACCTGTTGGTCGTCGTTCCACTCCTCGCCTTCGGCGGGGGAGACGATGATCGCCCATTCGCCGTTGTGCTCGGGCTGGTAGGCCGCCCAATCAGTGCAGACGATGGCCTGCTTTGTCAGGTAGGTGCCGTTTTCCCCGCCCAGTCCGCGTGTCAGGAGGTCGGCGATGGGCGCACCGCCCAGCCACTGCTGGACGAGCCACTGGAGCTGCTCGGTCGTCAGGCCTGCGCGCATGGGCACGGGGTTGTCCCGCGTGGTACGAGGCCTGGGTTCCTCCTCAGCGTCGCCCGCGGCCAGTGCAACGGCGGTACGCAGGTCGTCGAAGGTCAGGCCGGGACATCGGTTGTGCTCTGTGTCGGGGCCAAACTCGTCCCAGTTGTGCTCTTCCATCCACGCGATCTGTTGGAGCAGTTCGGGGGTTTCCCGTCCCGTCAGGCTTGTGGGACCGATGCTGAAGCCGCGGGATTCCAGGAAGCGTACGTCGCGCAGCGGTGCCCCTTGCGCGAGGCCCGCGAGGATCCGCCCGATTCCCATCTGGAAGCCGGGCGGCAGCGTAACGGAGTCGCCGGTGACGTCACTGGAGATCTGGACCCCGTCGACGGTGGCACGCACGGTGACGACGCCCAGGGCGGTGACACTCATGTCCCACTGGTAGACGATCTGCGGACGCCACGCGGGTGGGAGTTTCGCCAGGTCGTGGGGCAAGGACCGGAAGACGGGATCGAAGACCTCGTCGAAGAGTTCCCAGTTGTAGCACAGGCATCCGCAGCGCTTAACCCAGGCATCTTCCGGCGTTTCGGGGCCGAGAAGAATCGCCCAGTGGAAGGGCGTGTCTGCATGAGGCCCCACTTAACCTCGCGGAACTCCTCGTCCTCGGCGTGCTCGGTGTCCACGAAGCTCACCGACACCAGGGGCATGTCGGGTCTGTCGCCGCCGCTGATCGCAAGCGTGCGCCCGCCGACCCGCCAGCGCACCTCGCTCCCGTACCTGCCTCCGCCGACGATGACAGGGTGTGCGGGTGTGAGGAGGGCCGCTGCATCCAGGAGGAACTGGTGGTAGTCCTCAAGCGTCAGGTCACGCCCAGCCAGGGCGGCGACAGAGTTGCTGACTCGTTCGATGGGATCCATGCACAACCTCCGCGTTGGCTCGACAATCGACGAATACTCGTCCTTGCACGCCACTTTACCGCACTGTCAGACGGTCGGAGGTGGCGGTCTCAACTGGTGTGGTCGGGTCCAGCGACGCGGGGTGCGTGGGGGCGAGCGGGTGCCATGCCGGCCTTCTTCAGGTCGGCGCGCAGGTCGCGGGGCAGTGCGAAGGTCGTCGATTCGGTCTCGGTACGGGCCACCTCGACGGTGGGGAATCCGCGGTTCTGCAGCCATTCGATGACGTCGCGCACGAGGATTTCGGGAACGGACGCGCCGGAGGTGAGACCCACAGTACGGGCACCCTCGAACCAGGACTCATCGAGTTCCTCCGCCTTGTCGACGCGGTACGCGGACCCCGCCCCGGCCTCGAGCGCGACCTCGACGAGACGCACCGAGTTCGAGGAGTTCGCCGAGCCGACCACGACCATGACGTCCACCTGGGGCGCGATGAATTTCACGGCACCCTGGCGGTTCTGGGTGGCATAGCAGATGTCGTCCGACGGCGGGTCGATGAGCTGCGGGAAGCGCTGGCGCAGGCGGTCCACGGTCTCGCGGGTCTCGTCGACGGAGAGCGTGGTCTGGGAGATCCACACGACGCGCGAAGGGTCGCGCACGACAACGTTGTCGACCTCGTCGGGGGTGCCGACGACCTGGATGTGGCCGGGGGCCTCGCCGAAGGTGCCCTCGACTTCCTCGTGCCCCTGGTGGCCGACAAGGATGATGTCGTAGTCTTCCTTCGCGAAGCGCACGGCCTCGCGGTGCACCTTGGTCACTAGCGGGCAGGTCGCGTCGATCGTGGCGAGGTGGCGGGTGGCGGCGGCCTCGTGGACGGCCGGGGAGACGCCGTGCGCGGAGAAGACGACGCGGGCGCCCTCGGGCACCTCGTCGGTTTCCTGGACGAAGATCGCGCCGCGCTTGGTCAGCGACTCGACGACGAACTTGTTGTGGACGATCTCCTTGCGCACGTACACGGGTGCGCCGTAGAGCTCGAGGGCTTTTTCGACGACGTCGACCGCGCGGTCCACGCCGGCGCAGTATCCGCGGGGGGGCCGCAAGGAGAATGCGACCGCTTCCCTCTCCGTGGGAGGCGGGCAGGGGGGTCTCGGCGCTGGCTCGCAGGTCGACGTTTTCATTCATGCGTCCACCCTAGCGCCCGAGGGCGAGGGCGTGCGCGGGGGCGCGGGAATCACACATTGTCACCTCCAGAACGAGGCCTGGGCGCGCCCACGCTTCCGACTTCCCACACGCTCGGACGCAGGGACGCAGACGGGGACGGCGTGTGGCATCCTGTGGGAGTGACCTCGCCCTATGCCCCCTCCTCCCCCCACAGCGGGGACCGCGCACGCTCCCGCGCGTCCGCCCGCCGCGAAAGCTGCCGACACGACGCGGGATAATCCGTGGCCGCTGCGCAGGCTGACGGAGAACATCAAGGCGTACGTGGACCGCATGAGTCCCCTGTGGGTGGAGGGCCAGGTCGTCGAGTACAAGGTGCGCCCGGGCGCGAAGATGCACTTTTTGACGCTGCGCGACCTGGAGACGGACACGTCGATGACGGTGACCGCGTGGGCGGGCGTCATGGATTCCACGCCGCTCACCGAGGGTGCGCGCGTGGTGACGCGCGTAAAGCCCGTGTTTTGGGAGCGCTCGGGCCGGCTCAACCTACAGGCGGCGGAGATTCACCTGCAGGGCGTGGGCGACCTGCTGGCCCAGATTGAGGCACTGCGCGCCCGCCTGGCCGCCGAGGGTCTGTTCTCGGACGCGCGTAAGAAGCCGTTGCCGTTCCTGCCACGCATGATCGGCCTGATCTGCGGTCGGGGCGCGAAGGCGAAAGACGACGTGGTTGTCAATGCCTCGGATCGCTGGCCAGACGCGCGCTTCGAGATTCGTGAGGTCGCCGTCCAGGGCGATCACTGTGTGCCCGAGGTGGGCCGAGCACTGCTCGAGCTGGACGCCATGGACGACGTGGACGTCATCGTGATCGCACGCGGCGGCGGAGCGGTCGAGGACCTCCTCCCCTTCTCCGACGAACGCCTCGTGCGCGCGGTCGCGGATGCCCGCACCCCCGTCGTGTCCGCCATCGGACACGAGGGCGACTCTCCCCTGCTGGACCTCGTCGCGGATTACCGCGCCTCAACCCCGACGGACGCGGCGCGCCGCATCGTCCCAGACCGTGCCCGCGAGCGCGACGGTGTCGCGCAAGCCGTCTCCCGCATGCGTGGAGCGTTGGCCGGTCGCCTCATGGCGGAGCGATCTCACCTGTCGCTCCTGACGTCGCGGCCGGTTCTCCAGGGGCCGGGGGCCATCGTCGACGGGCATCGCGTGGCCCTCGACCAGCGCGTGACCGCGCTGCGCACGGCGGTCGAGCGCCGCCTGGCGTCAGAGCGTCAGAGCTTGACCCGTGCGCGCGCCACGCTGACTGCCCTGTCCCCACAGGCGACGCTGGATCGCGGCTACGCGCTGCTGAAGACCCCGTCAGGCCAGCTCATCACCTCCTCGGCACAGGTGAAGAAGGGTGACCTCATCGAAGGTATCCTCGCGTCTGGCCGCATGGTCGCCCAGGTCGTGGGTGCCACCGCCCCCACTGCGCCAACCGAATCGTGACCCGGGACCTCAGCCCCGGCCTCGTCCCACCCGCCCATCAATCGTAAGGAACAACACAATGACACCGACCGATCAGCTTCCCGATCCCCAGTCCCTGGGATACGAGGCCGCGCGCGACGAATTGGTGCGTATTGTCCAGACACTTGAAAGTGGGCAAGCACCGTTGGAAGACACGCTGACACTCTGGGAGCGCGGGGAAGCGCTGGCGGCTCGCTGCTCACAAATCCTCGACGGGGCACAGTCTCGCCTGGCGGAGCGCACGGGGACGCAGGCGGTCGACGCCCGCTAGGCTAGTTTCCGGACGTTTTCGGACCGCAAGCGAGGAGACCAGATGACACAGCCCATCCCCCACGTGCTCGCAATCGGCGAAGCCCTCATCGATGTCATGATCACGCACGATCAGCCGGAGTTCCCCGTGGAAATCCCGGGTGGATCCCCTGCGAACGTCGCGCTGACCCTCGGGCGGCTCGGACGGCCAGTTGAGCTGGCGACGTGGATCGGCTCGGACGCGCGTGGACGCCTCATCGAGTTCCATATGGCCGATTCGGGCGTGCACATCACCGACGCCTCGCGCGGCGCTTCGCACACGTCGTCCGCGTTGGCGCACCTGGACGCAAACGGTGCGGCCTCCTACACCTTCGACTTGGAGTGGGCACCCACCGCCCCCATCGAGGTCTCCGAGACAGCTCAGATTCTCGAGGCCGGTTCCATTTCGGCGATCATTGAACCGGGCGCGTCGGCTGTCCTGGATGCGCTGGAGCGCGGACGCGAGCATGCACTCGTGTGCTTCGACCCAAACGCGCGCCCTTCGATCATGGGTGATCCCGAGACGGCACTCGCCTCGATTGAGCGTTTCATCGCTCTGTCCGACATCGTCAAGGTGTCGGACGAAGACATCGACTGGCTGACGGGCGGGGCTTCCATCGACGAGGTCGTGGAACGTTGGCTGGGCCTGGGTGTCTCCCTGATCGTTGTCACGCGCGGCAAGCGCGGTTGCCTGGTTGCCACGGCCTCGGGCCTGCGTTTCACGAAGACGCCGGGCGACGTCAAGGTCGTCGACACGGTCGGTGCGGGCGACTCCTTCATGGGCGGCATGATTGACGCTCTGTGGGGCATGGGACTGCGCGGCACCGGCGCACGCGAGGCACTGCGCATCCTCCCGGAGGAACAGGTGCGCGCCATCATCGACCGCGCCAGCGCCGTCTCCGACGTGACCGTGTCACGCAGCGGCGCAAATCCGCCCTGGGCGCACGAACTCGCCTGAGCAGGTGCCGTCTGGCACCTCCAGATTCACCAACGAGGCCGGGTCCCGTGATGGGATCCCGGCCTCGTTCGTTGGTGGGCGCGGCTACTTGCCCATGCGGCGCTCACGCTGGGCGTAAGAGCGCAGGGCGCGCAGGAAGTCGACGCGGCGGAAGTCCGGCCAGTAGACCTCACAGAAGTAGTATTCGGAGTGCACGGACTGCCACAGCATGAAACCGGAGAGACGCTGTTCTCCCGAGGTTCGGATGACGAGGTCGGGGTCGGGCTGGTCTTTCGTGTACACGTGGGCGGTGATGTCCGCGTCGGTGAAAGAGTCGGCGAGTTCATCGAGGGTGAGTCCCTTTGCCGAGGCCTCGCGCATCATGGAACGCACGGCCTCGGTGATCTCGTGGCGCCCACCGTAGCCGACTGCGACGTTGACGGTCATACCTGCACGCTTGCGGTGCGTGCGACGGACGTACGCAGGTCCTCACTCACCTGCTCAGGCAGCAGAGCTAGGTCGCCGACGACGGCCAGCTTCCAGCGTCCCTGGTCCGCCAGAAGGGAGACGGCCTCGCAGATGATGCGCAGCAGCTCACCCAGCTCGCCCTCGTCGCGCGCCAGGTTGTCGGTAGACAGAAGCCACAGCGTGACGATGGAGACCCCAGCGTCCTCGGACCAATCGAGAAACTCGGCGATCTTGCCGGCTCCCGCGCGGTGTCCCTGCGAGGCGGTTGCCCCCAGCGACTTCGCCCAGCGCCGATTTCCATCCAGGATGACGCCGATGTGCTTGGGGACTGCTGCATCGGACAGCTCGGCTTTGAGGCGACGCTCGTACATGTCGTAGAGCATGTTCCACTGGCCCATGTCGTCTCTCCTTCGTGTCGCACAGGCCGAAGCGGCCTACTCTTATGACAGTAAGGGTATCGCGCCGTTCGTCACGGGGAAACAGCAATACTCTCGCAGTGCGAGAACAGGCCAAACCCCGGAATTTACGCCATAGTAACCTACGGTAGCGTAAGAAATTGATGAGGTGAAGAGATGAAGATCGCATCGCTCACGCCCAAGCAATGGGCGTCCGGACAGCTCGTCCAAATCAAACCGAAGCTGCGCGGCTGGCTCCACCTGGCAGCCGCCCCCCTGTCGCTGGCCGCGTCCATCGTGCTCGTATGCCTGGCCCCCACGACCCCGACCAAAATCGGGTCAGCCGTCTATCTGGCATGCTCCCTCATTCTCTTCGGCGTCTCCGCGACCTACCACCGCTTCTACTGGGCCCCGCGCTGGGAGATCATGTGGGGAAGCGACTGGATCACTCCAACATCTTCCTACTCATCGCGGGCACGTACACGCCGCTGACCATCGCGCTCCTAAGCCGCTCCGACGCCACGATCCTCCTGTCCGTCGTCTGGGGAGGCGCGATCGTCGGCATCCTTCTCAACCTCTTCTGGCCCACCGCACCGCGCTGGCTCAGCACCCTCGTGTACGTCGCCCTCGGCTGGGTCGCCGTCTGGTACCTGCCTCAGCTGTGGGCAGGAGGCGGCCCCGCCATCGTATGGCTCATTGTCGCGGGCGGTGTCCTCTACACGCTGGGAGCTGTCGTCTACGGCGCGAAGAAACCCGACCCCTCCCCCACCTGGTTCGGCTTCCACGAGATCTTCCACGCCTTCACCGTCGCCGCGTGGGCCTGCCACTGCATCGCCGTCTACCTGGCAGTCCTAGGTTCCTAACGCGACGACCGTGCATGCCGACCGCGTCGTCGTGCACATTGTTGCTACACTCAACACCGTGCGCGCCGACACCCACGTGTCGGCGCTCAATCGACTGACACACGTCAATGGAGGAACCATGGCCGACACTCAATGGCTTACGCAGGCCCAGTACGACCTGCTCGCGTACGAACTCAAGGAACGCATCGAGGTCAAGCGAGTCGAGATCGCACGCCTGATCGATGCAGCCCGCCAGGAAGGCGACCTGCGCGAGAACGGCGGCTACCACGCCGCGCGCAACGAGCAGTCCATGAACGAGACGCGCATCCAGGTCCTCCAGGAGATGCTCGAGCACGCCGAGGTTGGCGACACCCCCGCCGACGACGGCATCGTCGAACCCGGAATGGTTGTCACCGCCATCGTGGCCGGTCGCGAGCAGACGTTCCTGCTCGGCTCTCGTGACGCCGGAGGCGACCTGGGCATTCAGGTCTTCTCCGCGCAGGCACCCCTCGGTGCCGCCGTCATCGGTCACAAGGCAGGCGACAAGCTTTCCTTCGAGGCTCCCACCGGCCGCATGATCGACGTCGAGATCATCGAAGCCAAGCCTTTCGAAGGCTGAGCCTGCGCGCAGCGTTCGCGCTGCCGAGTGCTACATACGAAACGAGTGGGTCCCACCATCAGGTGGGACCCACTCGCGTCTCCGTATTCGAAGGGGAGGATCAGGCCTCCACGTGGGGCGTCGGGGGTTCGCCCGACTTCTCCCCCGCAGATTCGGCAACCGCACCGGAGGGAGCGGGCGCCTCCCGCTCCACGCGAACCTCGGCGTGAGCGTCCACGGATGCCACGACCTCGTCCCCATCGGCCTCGAGGACCGACGTGTAGGGACGCGTATCAGGCTTACCAGCGTACGTCGCGGCGATCTGCTTCTCGAGCGTTCCCGGGGGGCCTCCCGGCCGGTCCTGCGCCGTGGCCAACTCAGGCATTGGGTCGTAGCCGTGCAGGTACATGACCGTCGCGTTAATGAAGGCCGCAATCGGCACGGAGAAGACCGCGCCCGCAATGCCCGCGATCGCTGATCCCGCGGTGATAACCAGCATGACGGCCACGGGATGCAGGGACACCGCGTTCGACATCATGAAGGGCTGCAAGATGTTGGACTCGATCTGCTGGACGACCAGGATGATGATCAGCATGATGATCGCCTTCGACAGACCGCCGTTCAGCGCAGCAACCATCACCGCGATGACACCCGAGGTCAAGGCACCCAGAATCGGCACGAATGCCGCGAAGAACGTGATAACACCGATCGGGATAGCGAGCGGCACACCCAGGAAGAACGCGCCCAGTGCAATGCCGACCGCGTCGATGGCCGCCACCTGGATCTGCGTACGAACGTAGGAGCCGAAGGTCGCCCAACCGCGGATCGCGCTCTCGTGGACGGGAACGCGGGCGGGGGCGGGCAGCAGGCGCACGCACCACAGCCAGATCGAGCGCCCTTCCTTCAGGAAGAAGAACAGACAGAAAAGCATCGTCAGTCCGGATGTGGCCAGCGTGCCCACCGACGACGTGATGTTGAGAGCACCGGTCGCCAGCGTCTCCTTGTTCGTGTTGAGCCAGTTCATCACCTCACTGCGCATCTGATCGGCCGCCTGGTTCAACATGGTCGTGTCGAGTTTGAGCGGACCATTCTTCAGATAGTCGTTGGTCGAGATCATCTGGATGAGGGTGCCAAAGCCCTCTGCAGCCTGCACGGCCAGCTGTGGGACCTGCTGGATGAGCTCGGCGGCTGCCTGACTCAGCGCCCCGGCAACGGCGAAGAAGAAAACGAGGAGGCCGACGGCTGCGGCCAGGGACGAAGGGAGGTGCAGCTTGCGCCGCATCCATGAAACGAGGGGTTCGAGCAGCACGGCGAGAGTCAAGGCAATCGCGACCGGCATGATGACGAGCGTGAGTCCGGCGGCGGCCCACAGAACAGCGGTGACCAGCCCGACGACGACGAGCGTGCGCCACGAGAAAGCCGCGGCGACACGCAGGGTACGCGGCACCAAGGCGGAGGCATCAAGTTCATCGTGGTTTTCCTCGCGCACCGAGAGAACCACGGGAGCGGGAGCATGCATCTCGCCGGAGAATGCTCCTCTTCCAACGTTCTTCTCGGGTAGCGCTGGGTTCAACCGCCCCATCAGGCCCGACAGATTCCAGCGCGGTCGTTTAGGTGCTGTAGCCACTGGTTCTCCTTTTCTCACGCCCCAAGACTACCCGCGCCTGTCACTTTTTCCCGTCTTCACGCTCTCATCGGGCGCATGTGGGGGTGGCGGTGGTCAAATGTGAGACATGGATACTTTCTTTCGTCTGGCACGGACGGGGGTCCGTTCCTCCGTACACGCCGTGTTTGGTACGCCTCTCATTGACGAGGCCGGGGCCGGCCAGGAGGTTATCTTCCTGGCTGGGGGGTGCTTCTGGGGTGTCGAGAAGGCACTGTGGAATGCGCCCGGTGTCGTCTCGACGGCGGTGGGCTACATGGGCGGGCACTCCCCCCGATCCGTCCTACCGGCAGGTGTGTTCGCATTCGACGGGTCACGCGGAGACTGTGCGCGTCATGTTCGATACGTCGGTGACCAGCGCGGTCGACCTGATCCGTCTCTTCTTCGAGATTCACGACCCCACGCAGGTGGGTGGCCAGGGCAACGACATCGGCGACCAGTATCGCTCGCAGATCTGGACGACCACCCCCGACCAGCTGCGCGTCGGGCAGGCCCTGCGCGAGGCCTACCAGGAGATCCTCTCCGCACGCGGCTTCGGCCCGATCCAGACGGTGATATCTCCGGCTCCCTCGCCCGAGTCGAATGCCCGCTTCTGGATCGCCGAGGAGTACCACCAGCAGTACCTGGCGAAGAATCCTGGCGGCTACGAGTGCCACGCTCGTACCGGGGTTGCCTGCCCGGCGCTTCCCTACGAGTAATTGGAGGAGGCCTCACGCACGCGGGGCGGGCCAGCACACCAGTGCTGGCCCGCCCCGTTTGTCAACTGCGATTAGTTCACGCCGAGGATATCCGTGACGAACACAAGGGTTGCGCCGCCAGGGATGCCGGCCTGCGGGACGCCGCGCGCGCCGTAGCCAAGCTCAGCGGGGATGGACAGCAGGACGCGGTCACCCACACGCTTGCCGACCAGGCCCTCGTCCCAGCCGGGGATGACCATACCCACGCCGATCTGGAAGGACAGGGCACCGCCGCGATCGAAGGAGTTGTCGAAGTCGGTGGCGGAGCCGAAGACCGCGCCGTAGTAGTGGCAGGTGATCGTGTCGCCGGCCTCGACCACCTGGCCGTCGCCCGCGCGCAGGACTTCGACGACGAGTTCGTCGGAGGGAGTGCCCTCGAAGGCGAGGGCGGGCTTGCGGCCGAATTCGCCGGTGACAGAAATGTTCTCCATGGTGTCTTTCCTTGTTGGGGTAGGGGTCGCTGAGAGGGTGGGCCGTCAGTCGCGGCGCATGAAGTAGGACAGGAGCTTGAGGATTTCCAGGTAGATCCAGATGACGTCCGTCATGATCGCGAAGCTGCACAGCCAGGAGTACTTCACGGGCACGCCGGTGTTCACGCCGACCTTGACGGCGTCGAAGTCGCGCACGAGGCACAGGACGCCGATGATAATCGCGACCACGCCGATGATGACCCCGAGCGGGATGAAGCCGAACACCTCGTAGTTGTTGACGGCCGTCATGTCGACCGCGCCCGTACTGGACAGAACAAAGGTGATCATGTAGTAGAAGAAGAACGAGATCGAGCCGATGGTCGCGATGCGCGTGACCGTGCCCGAGTTGCGGATAAAGCCGAAGCTGAAGGCCGCCAGCGTCACGCCGATGACGACGAGGGTCGCCAGGACCGCGGTCACCACGATGCCCGGGTACACGATCTCGAAGAAGCAGGACAGCGCACCAAGCACCACGCCCTCAATGAGCGAGTAGGCAATGATTGCGCCGGGGCGCACCTTCTTCGAGAACTGGACGAACAGGCCGAGGCCCAGGGCCACGAGGCAGCCGACGAACATGCTGGTCACCGCGATGAAGGGCGACACGAGACCCATCATCCAGCCGACGGTCGCACCTGCCAGGAGCAGGCCGAAGCAGATGAGGGACTTGACCACGACATCGTCGTAGGTCATGCGACCGCGATCCACCGCATCGGCGGCGGGGGCAGTCATCATAGCCTCATAGGAGGCCATCGGATCGCCGTAAGCACCCTGCTGCTGGCCGTAGGCCTGCGGATTGCCGTAACCGGTCGGCTGACCGTACGCCGGAGCCTGCTGGGCCGCGTACGGGTTCGCCTGTCCGGCGTACGGGTTGGGAGCCTGCTGCGAGGCGGGCTGGTAGCCGGGCATGGTCGGGTATCCGGCGGGGGTTGTCTGCTGGGTAGACCAGTCTTTGACGATCGAGTTCATCACCGGGTTGGCCATATCTCCTCCTTGTTCAGTGATGTATTGCCTCTAGTCTCGCACGGAGGCACGCGCGGAGGGAAACGTACCGTTATGCGCACAACGAAACTGGCCTCCGCCTGTGGCGCGCACACGCGCAAGGAGCCACGGCCTCGTCCATGAGGCACACGTGACAGTACCCCCGGTGGGACTCGAACCCACAACACACCGATTTTAAGTCGGTTGCCTCTGCCAATTGGGCCACGGGGGCGGGACGCTACCAGCCTACGGGAGGCTGGCGCGCGCATCAAGCCTGGTCAACCATCGCCATCGCGATACCGTCGAGGATGTCGTGCTCGGGAGGTGATGATTTCGCTGATGGGGTGCCCGGCCGCCTCCGCGCGCGCGAGGACGCGGGTCACGATCCGGCTCCAGATGAGCGCACCGGCGGCGATGACGTCCTCGCGGCCCTCGGGCATGAAGCCCAGGGATGCTTTGACGGAGGTCGGCTGGTCGACCATGAAGCGCACGGCCTCGTCGAACTGGGCGGCGCTCAGGCGGGCACCGTGAATGCGCTCGGGCTGGTAGGAGGTCAAGCCCAGGGCCTGCGCGGTCAGCGTCGTGACGGTCCCGGCGACCCCGACGAGGGAGCGCACGCGCGCAAGGTCCACTGCTTTCTCGGCACCGTCCAGCTGCTCGTCGATCCACGCGATCGCGCGGACCTGGTCCTCGGCAGGCACGCCTCCGGACGGATCCACGTGGGCGAAAAACTTCTCCGTGACGCGCACGGCACCCATGTCGATGGAGATCGCCTGCTTAACTCTCGTCGACCCCAGCACCAGCTCGGTTGAGCCTCCGCCGATATCGACAACCAGCATGGGGGGTGCGCACGCCGCCCCCCAGCCCGCCGACGGCACCGCGGAAGGACAGCGAGGCCTCCTCCGTGCCGACGATAACCTCTGGCTCGACGCCGATGACAGCCTTGATCTGGCGGACGAATTCGGCGCTGTTAGAAGCATCGCGCGTCGCCGACGTCGCAACGAAGCGGGTGCGCGTCGCACCAAGTTTCTCGATCATCCGCTGGTATTCGATGGTGGCTTCCACGGTCCGCGAAATCGCGCCCGGGTCCAGGTAGCCGCGTGCGTCCACCCCCTTACCCAGGCGCACGATACGCATCTGGCGCGTCAGATCGGCGAGGCGGGTGCGACCGTCCTCACCGACGGTAGCGTCGGCGACAAGTAATCGGATTGAGTTTGTTCCACAGTCAATGGCAGCTACGCGGGTCATCGCTTCGTTTCTCGTGTATGTCGTCCCGGACGAGGCCGGGGCTAGCTTCGGTGGGCGCGGTCAGCAGGAGCAGCGAGCGGTCGAAAAAAGGCCGCGTTCTTCCAGCATTGCGAGTGCCCGGTCTCCGATGGTGTTCACGCCGGGACCCGCGGCCAGGGAATGGCCAACGAGGGCGTGTAGGCACTTGACGCGCGTGGGCATGCCGCCAGCGCTGACGCCGGAAATCTCGGGGACGTCGCCCAATGTCAGGCGCGCGTCGATGTAGGCCTGGTGGGCGCGCGCGTAAGCGGCTCGCAGCTCCTCGTCGGCGGCGAGTTCCTCGTTGAGGATTTCCATGACGTGCTCGGCCTCAAGCGTCGAGGCACCCTTGACGGCGGCCGGGTGGGTCAGGTAGTAGGTCGTGGGGAACGGAGTCCCGTCGGGCAGGCGCGGAGCCGTTGCAACGACCGTGGGACGCCCGCACACGCAGCGCGCGGCGATACCGACGACGCCTCGGGGCACGCGGCCCAGCTGGTCGCGCAGGACCTCAAGGTCCGCTTCGGTGGCGTCCGTGGTGTTAACGAGGCTCATTCTTCGCTTTCTTCGCCGGTGGTGTTCTCCTGTCCCGACTCGCCGGTATCAACAGACGGGATGGGATTCGAGGTGGGCGGCTGGTCCGCCTTCCCCACTAGGATAGCGACCTGCTGCACCCAGGGGCGTGCGGGTCCGGTGGGCGTCGCCGCAGCAGCCATGGCGGAGTCCTGATATTGCGGCCCCGGATCAACCACCGTGTATTGAGTTTCACCCGGACGCACGTATCCCAGGCGTTCGCGTGCCTGCGTCGAGATGTAGTCGGGATCGTTCCACAGGTCAAGCTGACGCTGCATGTCGGCGTTCTTCTTCTGCTGCTCAGCGACCTGTGACTTGATCTGCGCGAGTTCGCGTTCCTGCTGCCACCACTGGAAGAGGCTGGGCACGAGCATAACCGAGAGGATCGCCGCGACGATCAGGACGACGACAAGTCGCGTGGACACATCCCAAGCCGCCGATCGATAGGATGTTGCCATTCTCGCGCGGCGTTCGCTTCGCGTTGCGTTCACGAGTGCGTGCGGCCAGTCGCTCACGGGCCGAGGACGCGGTTGCCTTCGCGGAATCCGACTGAGTACGCCCGGCTTTCTTACGATCCGCTTTGGTGGCTTTCTTCTTTCCCCGCGCCGAGGCCTCGTCTTTCTTTGCGGCCTGTGCGGCTGCCCGGCGCTGACGTGACTTTTCCGCGTTAATCTCACGCGTCGTACGCGCCCCGTCAGAGGAGGACGCGCGACGGCGCGGGGATGGGCGGGAGGAGGGACGACGACTAGCCATTCTTCTATCGTGCCCTATCGGGACGATTTTGGCCTGGTTCCACGCCGTGAAAAAGCTCCGCGCGGACCCTTGCGGACCCGCGCGGAGCTATGCGGCTAGTTGCCTAGGCTCACTTGAAGCGAGGGAAGGCAGAGCGGCCGGCGTAGACGGCGGCCTCGCCCAGCTGCTCCTCGATGCGCAGCAGCTGGTTGTACTTGGCGACGCGCTCGGAACGAGCGGGGGCACCGGTCTTGATCTGTCCGGAGTTGGTGGCGACAGCCAGGTCGGCGATCGTGGTGTCCTCGGTCTCGCCGGAGCGGTGCGAGGTCATCGTGCGGTAGCCGTTGCGGTGCGCTTCCTCGACGGCGTCGAGGGTCTCGGTCAGCGAACCGATCTGATTCACCTTGACGAGCAGCGCGTTCGCGGCACCCAGCTCGATGCCCTTCTTCAGGCGGGCGGGGTTGGTGACGAACAGGTCGTCGCCGACCAGCTGGACGCGGCCACCGATCTCGGCGGTCAGGGCCTTCCAGGCATCCCACTCGTCCTCGGACAGCGGATCCTCGATGGAAACCAGCGGGTAGTTCGAGATGAGCTTCTCGTAGTACTCCACCATGTAGTCGGTCGAGCGGCCTTCGCCCTCGAACTGGTACAGGCCATCCTTGAAGAACTCGGAGGAGGCAACGTCCAGGGCCAGGGCAACGTCCTCGCCCGGCTTGAAGCCGGCCTTCTCGATCGCGGAGACGATCAGGTCGAGAGCCTCAGCGTTGGAGTCCAGGTTGGGGGCGAAACCGCCCTCGTCGCCCAGACCGGTGGACAGGCCGCGCTCCTTCACGACGCCCTTGAGCGTGTGGTAGACCTCGGCACCCCAGCGCAGGGCCTCACGGAAGGAGGGAGCGCCGAGGGGGGCGATCATGAACTCCTGGATGTCAACGTTGGAGTCCGCGTGGGAGCCACCGTTGAGGATGTTCATCATGGGGACGGGCAGGACGTGAGCGTTGGGGCCGCCCAGGTACTTGTACAGGGGCAGGTCCGCGTACTTCGCGGCGGCCTTGGCGACGGCGAGGGAGACGCCGAGGATGGCGTTCGCGCCGAGCTTGCCCTTGTTTGGGGTGCCATCCAGGTCGATCATGGCCTGGTCGATGTAGCGCTGATCGTCGGCTTCCTCACCGATGAGCTCGGGGGCGATCTGCTCAACGACGGCGTCAACAGCGTCCTGGACGCCCTTGCCGAGGTAGCGGCCCTTGTCGCCATCGCGACGCTCGACGGCCTCGAACGCGCCGGTGGACGCGCCGGAGGGAACGGACGCGCGCGCAGCGGTGCCGTCCTCAAGGACGACCTCGACCTCAACGGTCGGGTTACCGCGCGAGTCGAGGATCTCGCGTGCACCAATGCCTTCAATAACTGCCACGTCATTCTCCAATCGATGTTGTTGCGTGGAAGCGGTCAGTACAACGGTAATACGGACCGCCATGTGTGGTCACCCCCGATGAGGCGACGTCTTATTGTTTGGAGCGAAACGCTCCTATGCGCGACGCCGGACAAGCGACATTAGTCCCCCCGCCTACTGTGAGCGAGCACTCACACGTGCGTCACTGCGTCTTAGGGCCATTCGTTCCCCCGCCCATCAGCGAGGACACGTCGGGGTCCTTCGGAGCGGCGACTGCGTCTCCGTACAATGGGACCTCCGGTCTGTTGGTTCCACCGAGGGAAGGCTGAACGAAGCGCGGGTTGAGGATGACACCGGAATTCTTCTGGGCCTCATCCAGGGCGGCGGATGCGATCTTTCCAACCGTCGGATCGACCTGAACCTGCGCGTTGATAAGCTGGCTGATCGTTTCAGATTCGAAGACGGCGCGGGTCGCACGCCCCATCTTGGCGGGCACAGCACCTCCAGCCTGTGCGACATCCTGCGCGATCAGCGCGTCAACCTGTTCGTCGGTGACGGTAATGCCCACGCTGGCACCCGCGGCGGCCAGGGCTTCACTATTCATCAGACTCGTACGGATCCCATACTCGGTATCCACCGACTTCGTGAGCTTCATGTCGAACAGCTCCTGGGCGGCTTCCTTGATTTCCGCGTTGGAGTATGTGACTCCCGACGAGGTGATGACGGCAGCGCCGGGATGGGCGGAACACGCCCCCATTCCCAGTCCTGCGGCCACAATCAGGGCGGTGGATGCCAGCTGGCGTGTGTAGCGCACGAGTGTTCCTTCCTCAGATGTGTTGCGACGCAATAGACCAGTGTATTCCACCACAGGCACTACTCGCCAAAAGGCACAAGAATCTTGGTCACCAGCGTCTCCACCCACTCCAGAAGCGGGCCGTCGGTGAGCGGCGACCCGCCAACGCGCGAGGTGAGCGGTAGGGGCACGAGGACCTGGCGGACAGCGGCCTTGATGACCGTACCCGGATGCAGGCGTTTGAGGCGCATAACCTGGGAGTCCCGCAGCTCGACGGGCGAGACGCGCAGGTACTTGCCCTGAGTGACAATCTCCGTGATCCCCGCGCGGCGCACGGTCTCGCGCAGGCGGGCGACCGCGAAGAGCAGGTCGACCTGGGGAGGGATCGGGCCGTATCGGTCGACGAGTTCCTCGCGCACGTCCTTCTCCTGCTCGGGGGTAGTCGTAGCCGCGATCTTGGCGTAGACCTCGAGGCGCAGGCGTTCGCCGCGCACGTAGCCCTCAGGAATGTGCGCATCCACCTGCAAGTCCATACGCACGTCCGTCTTCTCCGCGGGTGCATCGCCACGGTAGGCGGCCACGGCGTCGGAGACCATGCGCACGTACAGGTCGAATCCGACGCCTTCGACGTGGCCGGACTGGGCGCCACCCAGGAGGTTACCGGCACCTCGGATCTCGAGGTCGCGCTGGGCCACGGCCAAGCCCGCGCCCAGCTCGGTGTTCGCCGCGATTGTTTTCAGGCGCTCGTGCGCGGTCTCGGTCAGGGCCTTATCACCCGGGTAGAAGAAGTACGCGTAGGCGCGTTCGCGGCCTCGTCCGACGCGCCCGCGCAGCTGGTGGAGCTGGGAGAGGCCGAAGGTGTCGGCGCGGTCAACGATGAGCGTGTTCGCGTTGGAGATATCCAGGCCGGTTTCGACGATGGTCGTGCACACGAGGACGTCGAACTCGTGGTTCCAGAAGTCCTGGATGACGGCCTCGAGCTGGTGTTCGTTCATCTTGCCGTGGGCGGTGCGCACGCGGGCCTCGGGGACCAGCTCGGAGATGTGAGCGGCGACCGAGGAGATCGAGTCGACACGGTTGTGCACGTAGAACACCTGCCCATCGCGCAGCAGCTCGCGCCGGATTGCGGCGCTGACCTGGGCGTCCGTGTAGGCACCGACGAAGGTCAGGACGGGCTGGCGTTCTTCGGGCGGGGTCTGGAGGATCGACATCTCGCGGATGCCTGAGATCGCCATCTCGAGGGTGCGTGGGATGGGGGTGGCGGACATGGACAGGACGTCCACGTCGGTGCGCAGGGCCTTGAGGGTTTCCTTGTGTTCGACGCCGAAGCGCTGCTCCTCGTCGATGATGACCAGGCCGAGCTTCTTGAAGGAGACGGTGCCGGTCAGCAGGGAGTGCGTGCCGATGACCAGGTCAATTTTGCCCGAGGCCAGCCCCGCCTTGACCTCTTCGGTCTCCTTCGGGGTGGAGAAGCGCGAGAGGGTGCCGATGTGCACGGGGAACCCGGCGTAGCGCTCGGCGAAGGTCTCCGCGTGCTGGGTGACCAGCAGGGTCGTGGGCACGAGGACCGCAACCTGGTAGCCGTCCTGGATGGCCTTAAAGGCGGCGCGCACGGCGATTTCGGTCTTTCCGTAGCCGACGTCGCCGGTGAGCAGACGGTCCATGGGAACGGGTTTTTCCATGTCGGCCTTGACCTCGTCGATAGTGACGAGCTGGTCGGGTGTCTCGACATAGGGGAAGGCGTCCTCGAGTTCGCGCTGCCAGGGCGTGTCGGGTCCGAAGGCGTGACCCTTGGTCTGCTGGCGCACGGCGTACAGGCGGATGAGTTCCTTGGCGACCTCGTTGACGGCCTTCTTCGCGCGGGCCTTGGTCTTCGCCCAGTCAGCCCCGCCCATCTTGGTGAGGGAGGGTTCGTCGGATCCCGTGTACTTGGAGATCTGGTCCAGCGCGTCGGTGGGCACGAAGAGCCGGTCGGCGGGCTGGCCACGCTTGGAGGGCGCGTACTCGATGACCAGGTAGTCGCGCGTGGAGACCGCGTCCCCACGCCCGATCGTGCGGGAGACCAGCTCGATGAAACGCCCGATGCCGTGCTGGTCATGGACAATGTAGTCCCCGGGGTGCAGGGTCAGGGGGTCGACGCCCTTGCGCCTGCGCGAGGGCATGCGCCGCATGTCGCGCGTGGTGGCTCCGACGCGACCAGTCAGGTCGCCCTCGGTGAGGATCGCGAGTTTCAGGTGGGGCGCGACGAAGCCGACGCCGGCCTGCGCGGTCGTGATGGTGACGAGGCCGGGGTCGGGCTGCTCTTTCACGCTGTCCGAGAGCGCAGCTGGGCACGAGGCGTCGGTGAGGATGGAGCGGATGCGCCTGCCCGGGCCGGGGCCTTCGGTGGTGACGACGATGCGCCAGTCGTCTCTGGCCAGGTCGGTCAGGTCGGCGGCGGCGCGGGCGAAGTCTCCGCGGTAGGGGTGCACGTCGCGGGCTCCCACGCGCATGAGGGTGGGTGAGACGACGACCGGGGCAGGGCCGTCCGCTGACGGGGAGTCGGCCTCGGCCTCGTCGATGGCGGAGGCGAGGTCGGCGGGCGGCAGGTCGGTGAGCTCCCACCAGGGACGCGTCCCGCTTCCCCACAGGTCTCCCAGGTCGAGGAACGAGGCCTTGGATGCCTCGAGAGGGGTGTCGGCTCCCCCGGCTGCGGCACTCCACGCGGCGGCGAGGAATTCCTCGGTCGTGGCCACGAGGTCGGCGGCGCGGGCGCGGATGCGCTCGGGGTCGGAGGCGAGGATCGGCGAGCCTGCGGGCAGTAGGTCGAGGAGGGATTCCATGCCGCTGACAAGGATGGGGGCCAGCGATTCGATGCCGGGAGCGGCGATTCCCTCGGCGGCGAGGCTGAGCATCTCGGCGGCACCGGGCAGGCGAGCGGCGGCCTCGCGGGCGCGGGCGCGCACGGCCTGCGTGAGGAGCAGTTCGCGGCAGGGTACGGCCCACACTCCGTCGGCGGCCTCGCCGAGGGTTCGCTGGTCGGAGACGGAGAAGGCACGGATGTCGTCGACTTCGTCACCCCACAGCTCCACGCGCAGGGGTGGGGTTCCTGGGGCGGGAACACGTCGAGGATGCCGCCGCGCACGCTCATCTGGCCGCGTCCTTCGACCATGTCGACACGCTCGTAGCCGAGCTCGGCCAGTCGGTTCGTGACGTCCGTGAGGTCCAGGATGTCGCCGGTGCGCACGCGCACGGGTTCGAGGTCTGCCAGGCCGGAGATAATCGGCTGGAGGAACGCGCGAATGGGGACGACGAGGACCGAGATCGGACCCGCACTCTCGTCTCCGGCCACCGGGTGAACGAGGCGGCGCAGGACGGCGATGCGGCGAGCCATCGTGTCAACCTGGGGTGAGAGACGCTCGTGGGGCAGGGTCTCCCACGCGGGCAGCATCGCGACACCCGGGATCCACGAGGCCAGGGCGTTGGTCAGCGTCTCGGCGTCGCGCCCGGTGGCGGTGAGGACCACGAGCGGCGTTGCCGCGCGCGTGGCGACGGCTGCGAGGAGGGGCGGCCGGATACCGACGGGGGCGACGATTGTGCCCGAGCGGCCCGCCTCGATGGAGTCGGTGGCCGTTTCGATCGCGGGATCGGTGGAGATGTCCGGGAGGAGTCCGGTAAGTAGCACGCGCTGCCTTTCGCGGTGAGGGTACACAGTAGTGCCCAACGTGGGGCACCACCTTGTTCAGGACCCGGTGTGCAGGATCATCTGGGTGGGGGCAAAACCCTTGGTCACGATGTCTTCGACGACGTCGGCGGCCTGCTCGAAGGTCACGTCCCAGTCGGGGCGTTCCTTGGAGGGCAGGGTAGCCAGCACGTAGTCGGCGGGGTCCATGCGCCCCGGCGGGCGACCCACGCCGATGCGCAGGCGCGCGTAATCACGGGTATGCAGGTGCTGGCTGAGGGACTTCAGGCCGTTGTGGCCGCCCTCTCCCCCGCCAATTTTGAGGCGCAGCGTGTGCGCGGGCAGGTCCATGTCGTCGTGAATGACAAGAATACGAGCCGAGGGAACCTTCAGGAAGGAGGCGAGCGCGCTGATCGGGCCGCCCGAGGTGTTCATGTAGCTGTCCGAGCGCGCGAGAATCACGCGGGGGCCGGGCACGCCACCCGGGCCGATCCCAAGGCGCACGTCGGCAGTGTGCGTACGCGAGCGGTGCGATGTCAAGGTCGCACCGCCGCGCGCGGCCAGCACGTCGAGGGTCAAATATCCGACGTTGTGTCGAGTGGAGGCATACTGCGCGCCGGGGTTACCCAACCCGACGACGAGCCACGGTCCGTCAGTCGTCATACTCCGATTGTGCCACCCGCGCCGAGAGCATGTCCCACTGGGGAGCGTCCTCAACGACGGGGGCTGGCTCACGTCGGGACTCGGCCCACGCGTCGGCGAAGAGCTGCGCCCACTTGGCGTAGGCGGCCGAATTGGGGTGGAAGAAGTCCGCCGCGTGGTAGGCGAACGTGTACGTCGGCAGCGAGTATTCCTGCGTCAGGGAACGCAGGTCGACCAGGTGTGCGTCGGAGTCCTCGACAGCGGCGCGGATGCGGTCGGACATGTCCTGCGCGCGGCTCTCCTGCGGCATAATGCCAAACGACGGGATCGTGGAGACGAGGGCGTCGGACGGCAGCGCAGCCAAGATCCGACGCAAACGCTCCTCGAACTGGCCGGGGGCCATATCCTCGGCCATCACGTCGTTACCACCGATAGTCAGCGTCACCAGGTCGGGGCGGTAGGGGCCGTCCAGCAGACCCAAGCCACGCATCTGCGGGAGCTGGGTGAGTTCCACGGATTCGATGGTGGCACCCGACAGGGACAGGTTAAGCAGCAGAACCTCGCGATCCATCTGCTGCGTAATCGCCGAGGCCAGGCGCGCCGGGTAGGACTCGGTGACGCGCGAGGCACCCATACCCTGCACGGACGAATCGCCGAGGGACACGATCAAGTAGGGGCGCTCCCCCCCTCGGGGTGCTCGTCAAGCTGACGCAGGCGCTCAAGCGTGGCCAGATTGTGATTCTCCCAGGATCGGCGGTAGTCACCGCGCTGGGAATCGAGGCGCAGCAGACGCCCAATCGCCACACCGCCGCCGAAGAGACTCGCGCCGCCAGCCGCCGCGCCCGCCACCTGCCATGCTCGTTTGCCGATCCCCATGTTGCGTCCTTCCCGCGTTTTCGGTGCTGCCTCAAGTGTAACGAGGCCGGGGCCGGTGCTTCAAATGCTGAAGCACCGGCCCCTCGGATCGTCTCAGGATTCTTTAGCTCAGCCGCCCCGCTGGCGCACCCGGCAGAGCCCGGATGAAGTGAGGAGCCTGCCAACCACGCGCCTCATAGGCGTCCGCAACAGCCCGGGCCACACCGAGCACAGCGTCCGCACTGACAAGCGCAATCGCACTGCCGCCAAAACCGCCGCCCGTCATACGAGCACCGTACGCGCCCGCAGCTCGCGCCGCCTCCACGGCCACATCCAATTCCTCGCACGACACCTCATAGTCGTCGCGCAGCGAGTCATGCGAATCATCCATGAGGGCACCCGCAACCGCCACGCGCACACCCTCCAGCGGCCCCTCATCGAGAAGCTCGATGAAGGCGCGCGTACGCGCAATCTCAGACACAACATGGCGGGTGCGCGCAGCCAAACGCTCACCGCCCAACGCAGCCGAGGCCTCGTCCACATCCTCCACCTCAACCAGCTGACCCACACCCAGGATCCGAGCCGACTCCTCACAATCCGCGCGACGCGACCCGTACTGACCATCCTGCAGCGAATGCTTCGCGCGCGTATCAATGACGAGCAGCTCCAGCCCGACCGCCCCCAAGTCGAAAGGAACCTGACGCGTCGACATATCCCGGCAATCCAACGCCAACGCATGCCCCGCACGACAGCGCAGCGATGCCGTCTGATCCAGCCCACCCGTATTCGCCCCTGCAATCTGATTCTCCGCCGCCTGAGCAGCATCAACCAACACCTTGCGCCCCTCATCGTTCGGAGCCGCAACCGTGCCCGCCAGACCCAGCGAGCACACCTCATCGAGAGCAACCGCCGTCGCACACTCCAACGCGGCACTCGACGACAGGCCAGCACCCAGCGGCACACACGACCACAAGGCCGCATCAAAGCCACGCAACGGCCCATACCCAGCCCGATCCAGCGCCCACGCCACACCCGCCAGATACGCCGTCCAATGGTTCGTCACCTCACCCGGCGTACCCTTCGGACCCAACGTGTCCAAGTCCAACACGTCGACCGCCGCACGCGTCTGCGTCGACACGAGACGCACCATCCGATCCGAGCGCGGCGACAAGGCAACAAACGCACGATGCGGCAACGCAATCGGCAGACACGGCCCCCCCGTTATAATCCACATGCTCGCCAATAATGTTGACGCGACCAGGCGCACTCCACACGCCCCTCGGCTCATAGTCAAACGTTTCACGAAACAGAGCCACAGCCTGCTCGGCACCCTCCTCCGAGGTAGCAGCATCGGCCCACACGAGAGCAGTCATCAGATCCTCCTTGGTCTCACTCACCACAAGACTACGTGAACGCCCTCACAGCCTTCAAGCGCTATCCAACCCCACCACACCGGTACAGTGGGAAGCCCACCCCGCGACACAGGCAGGCCACATGTTCCTCCCCCCAACGACTCCCCGGCCAAGACTGGCTCGGCGTCGTCGTCGCCATCCCCGAACCCTGGGTCTCACACCTGACAGACCTGCGCCTACGCCTCGGAGACCTCGCCGGATCACGCATCCCCGCACACATCACCCTCATGCCACCCACACCCGTCGCCCGCGACGCACGCGCCGACGTCATCGACCACCTACGCGCCATCGCCGCCCGACACGCCCCCTTCCGCATCACCCTATCCGGCACCGACTCGTTCCGACCCATCTCCAACGTCGCCTTCATGACCCTCACCGAAGGAGCGAACGCCTGCACCGACATCGCCGAGGAAATCCGCTCCGGCCCCCTCGACCACGAAGCACGCTTCCCCTACCACCCACACGTCACACTCGCCCAGGACGTCGACGACGTCGCCCTCGACCTGGCCCTCGACATCGGTGCAACCGTCGAAGCCTCCTGGATCGTCCCCGGCTTCCGCTTGGACCGCATCTACCCATCCGGGATCTATTCGTCAATCGCCCTCTTCGACTTCGACGCCTCCGGACGCTGAACTCCTGCCTACCTCGCTCCCGCGCGGCACCTCCACCACCACACTTCCACGTGGCGCGAGACCTGCCCGCCCGCTCGCCGTCCGCGCCACGAGCTTCGCTCGGCACCTTCGCCACCTCGCTCCCGCGCGACATCTTCGCCACCACACTTCCGGGCGGCGCGAGGCCTGCCCACTTGATCCGGCCGGTTGCGCCTGTGGGCGGCGGCCCGCCCGCGAGATCGCCACACACGAGCTTCGCTCGGAGTGATCGATCTCGAAGCCCGGCCAGGCCCTGCCGCCGCCCACAGGCACCGCAACCCAGGCCCCGCAGGCCTCGCGCCGCCACATCCCCCACCCAGTTGAGCCAAACCATTGCCCGTGGGCAACCGCCCGCTCGGCGCCTCGTCTCGAAGCCCGGCCAGGCCCTGCCGCCGCCCACAGGCATCACAGCCAGGCACAACCTCCACGCACATACGCGAAAGGCCGTGGCCACCCAGGAAACCTCTACTCCCAGGCCAGCCACGGCCTCGTCGATGAAACATCAGATGTCGTAGGTCACCGAAACGGGCGCGTGATCCGAGAAGCGCTCCGCATACTCGTCGGCGCGGCCAATCTCGAAGGAACGCGCACGCTCACCCAGGGCCGGCGTCGCATACTGGTAGTCGATGCGCCAGCCCGCGTTATTGACGAAGGCCTGGCCGCGCCACGACCACCACGAGTAGGGTCCCTGCACGTCGCCAGCCAGGTCACGCACGGTGTCGTGCCACCCCTCGTCCACCCACTGGTTGAGGAAGGCGATCTCCTCATCGAGGACACCGGCACGCTTGTTGTGATTCGGCTTCCAGTTCTTGATGTCGGCCTGCGAGCGCACAACGTTGAAATCACCGCACACGAGCGACGACATGCCTCCGTCCGCCTCCTCGGCGAGCAGCTCGGCCATGCGCGCCCCGATGCGCGGCAGGTGCGCCATCTTCGCCTCCTGCTTGGGCGTATCCTTCTCACCTGAGTGGAAGTAAGCGGAGACGACACGAACCGGGGTCTCGCCGCCCTCGGGGCGCACGACAGCCTCGAGCCACCGGCCCGAATCCACGTCCGACTCAGCGTCATCGAGGATCAGGCGGGGATCGCCCTCCAGGAACGCGCGCCCGCGTCGCACGGCCACACCCACGCCCGCGCGTCCCTTGATGCGGCATGGAACCCACACGCTGTCCCAGGCCTCGCCCACGATCTCGCGGGAGATCTCCTCGGGCGCTCGCACCTCCTGCATGAGCAACACATCCGTGTCGGACGCCCCCAGCCAGTCGAGGAAGCCGCGCTTGTGGGCGGCGCGAATGCCGTTAAGGTTCACGGTGGTCACCGTCAGGGTCATCGTTTTCTCCTTACGCGAGTTTTCTTCAGTTTAGAGGAACGAGGAGGCGCGGCGAGGAGTTGGATTCCCCGCCGCGCCTCCCGCGTGTTATCAGGTGTCTACCGATTGTCACCGGCAGGGTCCGCTTACTGGGGGCCGAGGCCCGCCTGGCGTTCCGCTGCCTCGACGACGTTCGTGACGAGCAGAGCACGCGTCATCGGCCCGACTCCACCCGGGTTCGGGCTGAGCCAGCTGGCGACCTGATCGACGCCGTCCGCGACGTCACCTTTGAGCCGGGCCTTACCGTCGGCGTCCGTCACGCGGCTCACGCCGACATCCAGGACAACCGCACCGGGGGGCCACCATCTCGGGAGTAATGATTCCCGCAGAACCCGCCGCAGCCACGATCACGTCCGCCCGGCGCACGTGATCGGCAAGGTCGGTCGTGCCCGTGTGACACACATCGACCGTCGCGTTCACCTCCTTGCGCATGAGCAGCAGACCGATCGAACGCCCCACGGTCACGCCGCGCCCAACCACGCACACGTTCTTACCAGCCAGGTCAATCCCGTGGCGCTCCACGAGCTCGATGACCGCGCGCGGCGTGCAGGGCAGCGGCGAGTCGATGGGACCCGAACCGCGCAGGACCAGGCGGCCAAGGTTCATCGGGTGCAGCCCATCCGCGTCCTTGGCCGGATCGATGCGTTCCAGGACCGCGTTGGTGTCGATGCCACGAGGAAGCGGCAGCTGCACGATGTATCCCGTGCACGCCGGATCAGCGTTGAGCTGATCGATGGCAGCCTCCACCTGCTCCTGCGTCGCGTCCGCAGGCAGATCCACGCGGATCGACTCCGCGCCGATCTGGGCACAGTCGCGGTGCTTGCCGGCGACGTAGGCAACGGACCCAGGGTCCTCGCCCACAAGAATTGTGCCGAGGCCCGGGACGACCCCGACCTCGCGCAAGCGATCCACGCGTTCCTTGAGCTCAGCCTTGATAGCTGCGGCGGTCGCCGTGCCATCAAGAACCCGCGCGGATCCCTCCCAGGGAGCCCTCACTGCTCGAGTCCCGCGTACAGGGGGGTGCTTGTCCGTAAGCTTCTTGACGCGGGCACGCAGGGCATCCACCTCAACATTGCTGCCAGACGCGCCCTGCGCCAACGTCGTACCGATGATGTCTGCGACCTCCGCGAAGTCCTCGGCATCGAAACCGCGCGTCGCGAGGGCGGGGGTACCGATGCGCAGGCCCGAGGTGACGGCCGGCGGACGCGGGTCAAAGGGCACCGCGTTGCGGTTGACGGTGATACCGACTTCGTGCAGCAGGTCTTCGGCCTGCTTGCCGTTGAGCTCGGACTCGACGAGGTCGACGAGGACCAGGTGCACGTCGGTGCCGCCGGTGACTAGCTTGATGCCCGCGTTCTTTGCATCGTCAGCGCCCAGGCGTTCTGCAAGAATCTGCGCGCCCTCGAGGGTACGACGTTGGCGATCCTTGAACTCCTCGGTCTGCGCGACCTTCATGGCGATGGCCTTCGCGGCGATCACGTGCATGAGGGGGCCGCCCTGCTGGCCGGGGAACACGGCGGTGTTGAGCTTCTTACCCCACTGCTCGCCGCGCGAGGACAGGATCATGCCGGAACGAGGCCCACCCAGGGTCTTGTGAACCGTCGTCGTGACGACGTCGGCGAAGGGGACGGGGTTTGGATGCAGGCCTGCGGCCACGAGGCCAGCGAAGTGAGCCATATCCACCCAGAGGGCGGCACCGACCTCGTCCGCGATGTCGCGGAAGGCCTGGAAGTCGAGGTGACGCGGGTAGGCCGACCAGCCGGCGATGATCACGCGCGGGCGCTCGGCGAGGGCCGCCTCGCGAACCTTCTCGGGTTCAATGCGCATGGTCTCGCGGTCGACCTCATAGGCGACCGCCCTGTAGTGCTTGCCCGAGAAGTTCAGACGCATGCCGTGAGTCAGGTGGCCGCCGTGGGCCAGGGACAGGCCCAGGATCGGGTCACCAACGTTCGCCATCGCCATGAGGGCCGCAGCATTGGCCTGCGCGCCTGCGTGGGGCTGAACGTTAACGTAGTCGCCACCGAAGACCTGCTTGGCACGCTCAATGGCGAGCGATTCAGCAACATCGACAAACTCGCAGCCGCCGTAGTAGCGACGACCCGGGTAGCCCTCTGCGTACTTGTTCGTCAGGACGGAGCCCTGGGCCTGAAGGACTGCACGCGGAACGAATTCTCAGATGCGATCATCTCGAGGGTGTCTCGCTGACGTCCCAGTTCGGCGTCCAGCACTGCCTGGATTTCGGGATCCAGCTGCGCCAGTGTCATGTCGTTGAGGGAGTCCATATGGTTCTCCTGTTGATCAGTCGAATGTGATGTCGGCAACTTCAAGCCCAGGCGGGCGGCTCTCGATGCAGGCACGCCGCTCCCCGGTGGTACCCCACCTATTTCGCCAGTCACGACGCATGTACAAGTCTATCTCTCCCCGTTAACCCGCGCATTCTGCCAAAATGTCAGGAATCGACCGATCGGTCACCCAACATGACACCACAACTCGTCAGACAGTCTCAATGCGTGAAATCACAGCCCATTTTCGCTTGTACTTAACCCTTTGGTTAGCAAATAAGTTAACCGTATGGATAGACTAGGGTTAACACCTAACGGTGACTGAGGCGCTCAGGAATTACTTACTCAGTAAACGTCCTGACCATCGAGGGATTCACTCCTCTAACCAACCTACAGTATTTGAGTTTGAAGAAGTAGAAGGAAGACGCACAGATGACAACTTTGACGAAGCCAACTGCACGCGCCGCCTCGACGGCTCTCGCATTCGAGCATGCGTCGGATTTCGCCGCGTCCGCCGACAACGCCATCAAGCGTATGTGCGACATTATCGCCTCGCTTATCGGCATCATCCTGCTGACACCTGTGTGGATCATCGTTGCAGTGATGGTGCGCCTACACGACGGCGGCCCTGCTTTCTTCAAGCAGGAGCGTGTGGGCCTTGACGGCACGACTTTACCATGTTTAAGTTCCGCACCATGCACGTTGATGCGGAAGCTATGAAGGCCTCCCTGACTGAGGCCAACGAGGCCGACGCCAGCGCCGGTAACTCCGTCATGTTCAAGATGGCCAACGACCCTCGCGTCACCCGCATCGGCGCCCTCCTGCGTAAGACCTCGATCGACGAGCTCCCCCAGCTCTTCAACGTTCTTCGCGGCGATATGTCTCTCGTCGGCCCGCGCCCCCCGCTCCCCAGCGAGGTCGCGCAGTACGAGCCGCGCGTCATGGGCAAGTTCGCGGTCCGCCCGGGTATTACCGGCCTGTGGCAGATCTCCGGGCGCTCCAACCTTTCTTGGGACGAGACGGTCCACCTGGACCTGTCCTACGCCCAGCACCGTTCCCTCACGCTCGATGCGTGGATCATGCTGCAGACCATTCCCGCTCTGCTGCGCCATGAGGGAGCCTACTGATTCTTTCTGCGTGTGTGTGAAATAGGGTGAGGCCCGAGCCGTTTGGCTCGGGCCTCACCCTTTGGCGGCACACAATGAGTCCTACCGCCCATAGATAGGGGCACGCTATAAAAAGGTCGCCACAGTGCCTTGAGGACGCCTCAAACCCTCGGAACAACGGGCAGACGCTGGCGCAATCAGAGTCAGCCAGGAGCGCCAGCAGTACCCTTACAAACATCACGTACGTCGACAGCACATAACTGACTCCACGATGACATACGCACTGACAGACTTGAGGGACCAGCAGGACAACCCAGCTCTCCTATCAGCACCATCACAGCAAGAGCGGTGGTAGCACATGCTAGATTGGAAACAGGTAACGCCCACGAGGGTTTGACACCGTCACCATTGAACCCGTCACTGAAGCCGTTTTATACCAGTGTCAAAACCTCGATAACGGTTGTTGCGCACCTAACAACTCACATATTCAACAGCTGTATGACCAACAATCATCTACCGGCTCACGAGACGTCATGACCACTTGGAATCACCTCTGAAGGCCACATATTACGCTCGACACCCAACTTGACAGAAGTCGTCACAGTGTCGCACTTCGCATGTCGGACACCCTAGAGGCCCACAGACTTCGAACGCCTGGTAATCCTTTCCCGCATCACCTCACGCCTCAACCAGCCGACTCTCTATCCGGGGGGCAAGCGCCCCAGTCTCATTCCGGGGAGAACGCTTACAGTAGCACGAAATACCCCTCTAACAGCCAAGACAGACAGCGAGGCGGGCCGGACCCCACAGGGTCCGGCCCGCCTCAGCACACTTCACTTACGCCGCGCGCATCACACCTGTGCACCGTTCTTCTCAACGACGAGGCCCAGCTCATCGAAGGTACCCATGGCTTCAAGGCGACGAATCAGCTCAGGCCAGTGAGCAATGAAGTCCAGAGCCTCCACCGTGTAGCGCTTCGTCAGGCGCTTGGGTTCGTGCGCGATGCGCCACGCCCACCCCAGGCGAGCGTTGTGCACCCAGTCGGGGAAGTAGTCATCGGCTGCCTTTGCGTACTGGTCGATCCAGCCACCGGCCACACAGACGGACACGTCAGGGACCTGCTCGAGGACCCAGGATGCGACGACGTCCTGAAGCCCCGCACCGAGTCCAACGATCGCCAGGCGCGGATGAAAGTCCGTCAGGATGGACGGGTTAGCCTTGAGGCGGCGCAGGCCGTCGTAGCCGTCAATGTGCTGGACGTTGAAACGGCTCAAACGCTGTGCGACGGCCTGCCCGGCCTCCGTGGTCGTGCCGATCACCGTGATGCGCGTGCCGTCTTCAAGACGGTCGAACACGTAGGGAAGCACGAGATCCGTGGACGTACGACTGACGTTGTACCCTGCGGCCCGCAGGCGCATCTGAAGGAATGTTCCGTCGAACCCGATGGTGCTCATGCGCGACAGGGCTGGGAAGTCCGCGTGCAGGAGGGACCAGTGGTTCAGCCATGAGGTCGCGTGCCCGGGAGTGAGCAGGCGCGTCGCCATCGCTTCGAAGACGGGATCGGCATCAGATGCGCCGACGGAAGGGGACTTGTCAGTCATGGGTTCACCTCAGCAGGCTTCCTTTGAGATCGAAGGAAACGGACACAGCTCCAGCGTAGTTGGCGTGCTCTTCCACCGCGATGCGGTTGACACCGTCCTTGAGCACATCACGCGGAACAGACACAGTGGCAAGATTCTTCTTGGCTGCGCCGAGCGACACATTGGACTTGGCGTTGGTGTTGTTCGTGACGGCACCTTCCGGCATGTTCACGCGCTTTACTTCGGTTCCATTGACGTAGATGACAGCACCGTCGTCGACGCGAACGTCGAGGGTAAGCTCGAAGTCAGCGCTGATGGTGCCCAGGTTCACGTCACGGGCGAAGTAGGTCGTGATAGGGCGCTCGGAAGCGGCGAGCACGAAGGGGGTAGCGGCGTCTCGGTCGCCCCAGCCCAGCGGGCTGGCTCCATGCTTCCACTGTGACAGGTCGGCAGTGGAGTTCCACGCGGCGTCAGGCGCGTCCTTGGAGTTCCAGTAGTTCCAGTACTGTCCGGTGGGCAGGAACTCACCGAAGTTCACGCCGGACACGTCGAGTACCTCGAGGGGCTGATCGGGATCCGGGGTGATCGGCTTGTCCGGGTCGGGCTGCGGCGCGGGTTCCGGCTCGGGTTCGGGCTGCGGCTCGGGTTCGGGCACATCAGCCTTGGCCACGACCTGGACGGTGCCGTCGATGGTCATCGAGGCGGTGGAGCGGTAGTTGAGGTGCGTTTCGACGGCCAGGGTGTTGGTTCCGGCGACGAGCTGGGATGCGGGAATGAAGACCAGTTGGCGGTCGGCTCGCGCGGACGGGGTGGTCACGGCGGCAGTCGCGTAGGTTGCGGCGGTGACGGTGCCCTCGCTCATGCGCTGGCGTGCGATCTCATTGCCGTTGAGGTAGACCACGGCGCCGTCGTCAGCCGTCACGGAGACGTTCACGCCGCCGATGGCGGTCGGATCAGCGACCGTGAAGGTGGTGCGCGCGTAGGTGGTCAGCGGGCGGGTCTTGGGCGTGCCGGGCTTGAGCGTGGTACCCAGGTCGGCTGCGCCATAGCCGATGGGAGCGGTGCCGCGGCTCCACGAGGAGTCGTCGTACGAGGTCTGGGTCCAGTCTGCGGACACAGCATCGGTCGACCAGTGGTACGCCCAGGTGGCGTCGTCATCAACGAGGATAGTCGAGTCATCAGGCTGGGTCGGCTGGCCGTTGGCGTCGACCGTGTACGCGTGAGTCGAGGCACCTCGCAGGCCGTCAGAGGCGACGGCGCGCACGAAAAAGCGGTTGTTGCCTCCCAGGGGCACGGTGATGGAGGTCGAGGTCGTAGTGGCGACCGTGCGATCATCGCGCAGAATGTCGTAGGATTCGGCACCAGGCACGGACGACCACTTGAGGGTCACTTCCTTCGCGTTACCGTCGGCGGCGCGCAGGTTGGCGGGCACAGCGGGGGCGGTGGCGCTGCGTGCGGGCATGCGCACCCAGCCACCGGACCACTGGCCGTCCGTCTTGGAAGTGTAGAGAAGTTGAAGTCACCGCCGGCCCACAGGGCGCCATCGTCGCCCATTTCGAGGGCCCAGGCTCCGGTGGAGCGCAGGGAAGACAGACGGTAGGGAGTCCAGCCGATCTGGCGGCCAGTGGCCTGGTCCCATCCGCCGACCCACTGGATCTCGTCGGCGCGCGTCCAGGTGTTGCCGAGGGCGAGGTACTGGTAGGCATCCTGGAAAGTGTAGTCGGAGCAGTGGCAGGAACCGTAGATGACGCCGGTCGCTGAGGCGGTGGTTGCCTGCAGGTCGCCGCCGTTCTGCATGGTGATGGATCCGGAGGTGCGGGTCATGTCGGAGGTGTCGTAGCCGAACAGCGAGTGTTGGGATCCACCGAAGTAGGCGCGCCCGTTACCGACGGTGACGGCCTGCTGGTACTTGCCGATGAAGTAGGAGTGGCGGAAGGACCAGGACTGGTCGAGCTCGGCTCCCGCACCGGTGCCCAGGCGGGCGGCATTTTCGGCAACGAGGTCATGCGCGCGAGTGAAGTGGCCTGCAGCGTAGAGGTAGGAGTCGTTCTCGTCCACGTCGATGTCGATGACGGCACCGTTGAACTCGGGGTTCCACGAGCGATCGGGCTTGCCGGACAGGTCCAGACGGGCACCGTTACGGGCGTACACACGGAGGAGGAGCCGTTACCCGTCAGGTGGGTGAAGGCACCGGCCAGGTAGATGTGTTCGCCGACAACCTTCGCGGCCTTAACGGTCACAACGGATGCATTGCCGTTGCGGATCTGCAGGTCCCACGAGGGATCAATCTGGCCGGTGGCAGCGTCGATCAGGACGGTTCCGACGTGGGTTTCACCGTTGACCTTGGTGAAGTCACCGACTGCCAGCAGCTTACCGCCGGGCAGCTCGACGAGGTCCTTCACCTGGTTGTTAAAATCGAAGGTCTGGCCGGTCCAGTCACCGGTGGTGGCATCGAAGGCTGCCAGGCCACGGCTGGTGGTCTCCGAGCCATTCTTGCCCTTCTGCACGCCGGTGAAGTTACCGCCGACGTACATGGTGGAGCCGACCTGTTCGAAGGCCTGGACCTGGATACTTCCCTCTTGGATCGAGCCATTGAGGTTACCGGTCACGCCCCACGTCGTGGGGGTCGCAAATTCGGAGACCGATGCCTTCTGGGTCTCAGCGGCAGTGCCGCCGTCACCGATGGCGCGGAAAGAGGAGTCCGTGGAACTCAGCTCGGGACGGATGTAGACCTCCGCGTAGGGGTTGATGATGGAGCCGTTGCGGTGGAAGAACGACGTCGAGGAGGAGGTGTCGTACCAGGAGGACGCGAGGGGACCATAGCCGAAGCCTATCGTGTACTCGTTCTGAGGAGACGCATTCAGGTTGACGTAGCCCCAGCTGGTGTTCGTACCAAAGCCGGACCACACGATGCCGCCGTTGACCCACCACTCGCGGTTGAACTTAACGTTGACGGGATGGGCGCTCTTGAAGGGCCAGATGAAGTCGCGCATCTTGGGGAACTGCATGCGCACGGTCTGGTAGGCGCTGCCCCGGTGGTTCCAGGCACGCTGGACCATGACTCCGTCCGGGAGGTCAGAAACTTTGGTGCCCCCGAGCAGTCCGTTCACGGTCTCGTGGGACGCCTGGACGACCTCGAAGTCGCCGGGAGTGCGCGGACGGGTCTGGAGGCGAGTCTGGTCTCCCTTGCCCTGGCTCCAGGTTTCCCAGCCTTCACGGCCGCGACCGATCATGACCCAGCCACCACCGTCCGTCGTCTGGTCGCAGAAGAACTGGCCGGGGGCATCCATTGTGGCCGTCTGGAGCCAGTAGGTGCCGTCCGACGAGCGCGGGTTGTTCTGCTTAATCTCCCAGCATGAGGCCGCAGCAGTCGCTTCGGAGAGGCCATCGTGGAGGGGGGTCAACCGCCGCCTGAGCTGCGACGGGGCTGAGTGCAAGCACTCCGAAACCGGTTATTGATGCCAGGCCGAGGGCCAAGCAGCGGCGGATAGTCTTCATCGGATCCTCACTGGTATCGCATTAATGGTTACCCCTATAGTGTCACGAAAACCCATCACGCTCAACCATGTGGTTAGCCAAAAACGAGAGTGTTCTACCACATACGAAGGAGCCCTCGCCAGAACGGCGAGGGCTCCCCCTGTCAACAGGAATATATGAGGTCGGTCAAACTGCCCAAACTGGTCATGACGTCACCTCAACCTGCATGAAGCGACACGATGTTCGCTCTATTTGGCCATTGTTGCGGACAAATCGAAGGACATGGACGGCGTGCCCTTGTAGTTGATATGTTCCTCAACGCCGATGCGATTCACTCCAGATGTCAAGTAGCTGGCGGGAATCTTCACCTCGAGCAGATCGGAGGCCGCCTTGGGGGCAGTAACCGCCGCATTCGCGTACGTGTCATGGCTAATGTTGCCATGCGACATACGCTTCGTGTCCACGACCTGTCCGTTGATGCGCAGGACGACGCCGTCGTCCGCACGCACCTTGACGGTGAGGGTCGTGTTGGGGGTGACGGTGCCCAGGTCGATGTCACGCGCGAAGTAGTACGTGACGGGGCGATCCTTCTTGGCAATGTCCAGGCGAGTGGCCGCGTCCGAGTCTCCCCATCCGATGGGGCCTGCACCGCGCGACCAGTCCGCCAGGGATGCGGTCGTTGCCCAGTCAGAGGCAGGAGCTGCCATGGCGGTCCAGTAGTTCCACTGGGTGGTTGCCGAGGGGATGATCTCGCCGTTCGTCATGGCGCTAACATCGATGGGCTTGGTGGCATCCTCGAGGTTTGTGGGCACCGAGGGTTCAGCGTAGGGAACCGGGTCCGGCTCGGGTGCGGGCTGCGGCTGCGGCTCCGGCTTCACATCGTCGTCCCCGGAAGCCGAATCGGGTGTTCCGTCGACGCGGATCACGGAGGCCCACATGCCCACGGTCGCACTGCGCGTGTAGTTCACGTGCGTTTCGACTGCGATGACGTTGTCGCCGGTGGTGAGCAGGGAGGCCGGTACAAAGACCTCGGACGGGGAGCTCGTGGCCGCACTGTAGCTCGGCGCGGCGTTGGCTCGCGTCGTGTAGCTCACGGCACCTGCGTCAATGCGTGTACGGTCGACCTCGGTGCCATTGACATAGACCACTGCACCATCATCGGCCAGGTACTTCACGGTAACACCCTTGAGCGCCTTGGCGTCGACCACCGGGAAGTGCGTGCGGAAGTAGGAGGTCACGGGCGCGCGACGTTCGACTGCAGGACGGTTGCGATGCTCGGGTCGCCGTAGCCGAGCGGGGCGGCACCGGTGGACCACTGGGAGTCGTCGAACGAGGCCTGGGTCCAGTTCTCGGGGGCGGCACTATTGAGCGCACGGTAGTTCCAGGTGGCACCAGCGTCCAGGAGGACAGGGTTGGTGGGGTCGACCTCGCCGTCGGCCGGAGGCACGTAGACGGCGGTGGTGGCGGAGCGGTTGCCCGCAGCGTCGACTGCGCGCACGAAGAAGCGGTTGTCGCCACCGCGCGGGACCTCAACGCTGGTCGAGGTCGTGGAGGCGATCGGGCGATCATCGCGCAGGATCTCGTAGGAGACGGCGTCGGAGACGCCTTCCCAGGCCAGGGTGACGGACGAGGCCGTGGAAGCGGTCGTGTGCACGAGCGTCGGGGTCTCGGGGGCTACGTTGTCGCGGTTGTCGTAGCGAGCGAAGCCACCGTTCCACTGAGTGCGCGAAGCGTCGATGTGCGACAAATCGAAGTCGCCGCCGACCCACAGGTTGCCGTTGGTATCGGTCGTGAGCGCCCATGCACCGGTCTTGCGCTTGGAGGAGAGCTCGAAGGGGGGGTCCAATGCAGGTTCTCGCCGGTGGTTGCGTCCCATGCGCCCACCCACTTGATCTCGTCGATACGAGACCAGCGGTCAGACACGGCCCAGTCGTACTTGTCCTGGTAGGCACCGTCAGAGCAGTGGCAGGAGCCATAAATGACGTTCTTGGAGGAGATGGTGCTGGCCTGCATGTCGCCACCCATGCTCATGGTGAGGGTGCCGGAGGTACGCAAGTTCGTGCCAGTGTCGTAGCCGAACAGGGAGTGCTCGGAGCCGCCGATGAAGACGCGGTTGCCTCCGGTGGCGATGGTCTGCTGATACTTGCCGGCGCTCACGGTGGAAGGTTCGAAATTGAATTCGAAGTCCTGGGCGGCACCGGGCTGGGTCGAGAACTTCGCCGCGTACCATGCACGCTCGGAGCCGTGTGCACGGGTGAAGTGTCCGCCAGCGTAGAAGGCACCGTTAGCCTCGCTGACGCCCACAGCCTGAACGGAACCGCTGAGTTCCGGGTTCCAGCTGCGGTCGGGGCGCCCGTCGAGAGACACGCGGGCAGCGTTGCGCCCGTAGACCTTTGAGGAGCCGCCGCCGCTCAGGTGTGTGAAGACACCACCCAGGTAGACGTTGCCGTCGTAGTAGTCGAGCGCGCGCACGCTCACCTGGCCGCCGTTCAGCGCGTTACTGATCGACAGGTCCCACGAGGGGTCGACCTGGCCGGTGGAGGGGGTTGATGACGACGGTGCCGACATGAGTCTCGCCGTTGACGCGCGTGAAGTCGCCGGCCACGAGGAGGCGACCGTCGGGCAGGGGCAGGAGGGCCTTGACCTGATTATTGAAGTCGAAAGTCTGGCCGGTCCAATCGCCCGTATTGACGTCGAAGGCCGCCAGGCCGCGCGACGGGTTCTCGGAACCGTTCTCGCCCTGCTTGACGCCGGTGAAGTTACCGCCGACGTACATGGTGGAGCCGACCTGCTTGAGGGCCTGGACCTGAATGGATCCTTCCGCGTAGGAGCCGTTGATGTTACCGGTTACGCCCCACGAGGTTGTGGCCGCGTAGTTCGAGACGGCACGGGTCACGGTGGAGCCAGCCTCGCCCTCGTCCGGGATGCGGGTGAAGGCCGAGGAGTCGGAGGCGATGCGCGGACGCACGTAGGCCTCAGAGTAGGGGAAGACCGTCTGGCCGTTCTTGTGGAAGAAGGAAGAGGCAGAACTCAGGTCGCCACCCCAGTTTCCGGCACCGATGCCGTATCCCCAACCGACAGTCCAGCCGGTGCGTGCCGACGGGTAGAGCTGGAGGGCGTTCCAGCCCTGGTCGTAGCCGAGTGTATTCCACAGGAGGCCGGAGACGGGACTGGCACCGTCCATCGAGACGCTCACCGGGTGAGCCATCTTGAAGGGCCATACGAAGTCCGTCATCTTGGAGAACTTCAGGTCCAGCTTCTGGTAGGAGCGGCCCGAGGCGCTCCACGAGCGCAGGACGCGCACGCCGTCCGGCTGGTCCTTGATGTCTTCATTGTTGAGCAGGCCGTTGACAGCGTCGTTGGAGAGCTGAACGACGTCGAAGGCCGACTGGTTACGCTCGCGTGTTGTGAGCTTCGCCGGATCGCCCTTGCCGCCGCTCCACGGCTCCAGCCTTCGCGGCCACGGCCGATCATGACCCAGCCGCCGCCATCTGTAGTCTGATCACAGAAGAACTGGGCGGGGGCGTCCATCGCGGGGGTCTGGAGCCAGTAGGTGCCGTCCTGAGAGTTGGGATCGCGCTGCTTGATGTCCCAGCACGAGGCCGCGGCGGTGGCGGCGCTCAAACCGTCATGAAGGACGGTTTGACCGGGGGAAACGGGAGGTGGATTGCCATCATCTGCGTGCGCCATCGGGGCGAACGCAAACGATGCACACGCGATAATCGGCGCAGATGCAAGGGTTACAAGGCGCGAAAGTGCGGAAGCCATGACACAGCCTTTCAGCGGGACAATAATCTTGTTGCACTAATGATTACACAACAAGGAAAAGTCCATCAACCGGCCGGTCAAGTCAAACCTTCACAGATGCCTCATACACCCCTCCCTTACCCCCGCTTTTTCTTCGCTAAGGACCCAAGTCCCGAGAGATGGAGCCGATCCCGAAAAGCCCAACAAACACAAGCGAAAACGAGGACCGAGAGGGCCGATCCAGCGACCATCCCAACGAAAGAATCGCGTCCGCACAACCATGCTATACAACCACCAGGAATTGCGGCAGATACGCCCACAACAAGGATTGGCTTGACCACTTCAGAGATTTTCGGTGTCACACCGATGAAGCGCGACACCTGAACGGTCGCCATCGCAGCGTCGAATACCATACACACCGCCCAAACCGTCGCAGCTGCGACCATACCTCCACGAGGAATGAAAATGACGTTGCCCACAACGTTCAGCGTCAGCACCACAACCTTGTTCACGGCCGCCCACCCCGAGCGCCCACTCATGATGAGCAGCGAGTGAATGTTGCCCGCCATGAAGGTCACGATAGAGCCGATGCACAGGACAACGAGCACGTTCGCGCCCGGCGCGAAACCATCACCGAGGATCCTCATGAGAGCCGGAGCGTAGATCGCCATGAGCGCGTAGATCGGCGCGGCGAAAAGCACCAGCCAGATGGAGGCCGTGCCGTAGAGGTCGCGCAGCTCCTTGATGCGCTCCTGGTGCAGGAGCTTGGAGAACTGCGGAGAGACGACGACGCGCAGGGCCGTATCGACGACCATGCCCGCCTGAATGAAACGGATCGCACCGCCGTAGATACCCGAGGCAGCATCGCCCGCGAGCAGGCCGACCAGCAGACGTCCAGCCACTGCAGGGCCTGCTCGAGACCGGCAGTCAGGGTGCGAGGCAGGGCGAAGGAGACGACCTGGCGACGACGCTGCGCACTCGGCCAACGCCCCTCAGAGTCCGCCACCGACGGCATGTGCCGCAGCAGCAGCCACCAAGACGCCACCAGCACCACGACGAAGGGCAGTGCCCACGCGACTGAGACGAGCGCCAGAGAACCCGTCAGCGCAGCCGCCAGGGCCACCAGAAGGGGACGCAGGCCCGGCAGCAGCAGGTTCTGGACGAGCACGTACTCACGCATGTTACCCAGCGCCCGCAGCGCGGCGGACGCCACGAGCGTGAGTGCACCGATCGGGACGAACCAGAGGACAGCGCGGGTCGCACCCGACACCTCGGCATTCCAGATCAACGGGGCCACGGCCTCGAGAACGAGAACGCACACGGTGGACACGCCCACCGTCATCGTCGCCATAAACGACAGGGTTGCGCGGATCTCCTGGGGCGCATCCAGGGAGAGGCGAGGCATCAGGTAGATGGCCGTGGAGTCCAGGCCAACCTTCGCCAAGGCCATGACGATGGCGAACACGCCTGTCGCCTGTGTGACGACGCCCGCGCCGGTCGCGCCCAACATGCGCGAGAGAATGATCGTGAAAGCGAAACCCAGGATGGCCGAGGCCACGGCTCCGACGAACCCGACGATGCCCCCGCGAGCGAGGGACCGCCTGGCTTGATTTGTCTCACTCATGAGTAACCTTCCCGCTACCACGTACCACGCGGTAGCCTTTCCCTATAATCGATCGATGGGAAACACATGAACTTCATCAACTCTCTCTCCCCCCACCCGCAAGAAGGGCCTCGTGGCAGCAGCGATCCTCCTGGTCATCGCGCTCGTCATCGTCGTGGTACTGCGCCTGACGGGCTCTTCCGACACTGAGACCACTGCAGCCTCCGGCGTGCAGAGCGTGGGTCCCGGCCAATCCGATGCCCCGCAATCCATCGCCAAGACCATCACGCCGCAGTCGGCGGGTCCCGCCAACGCAACCGGCGCGATGGAGACGGCCACCGAAGCTGGCGACCAGGCCTCGTACATTCTGACAACCCTGTACGACGCGTACACCGATCCCGAGCAGGCCCAGGCAACCGACCTGTCGTCCGTGCTCACCGAGTCCGCGCTCGAAGAATTCGATGCGCAGGCTGTCGAATGGGCGAAGGAAGGCCTGCACTCCGAGGGCACGCCAACTGTCGAAAACCCGCAAGTCATCGCCGATGACGGTGCCGGAAACCTCACCGTGTCGGCCTGTGTGGACTCCTCCTCCGTGCGCGTCCTCAACGACGCGGGGACGTCTTTCACGGACGACACGACCATGACCCGCGCCCTCACATACTTTCAGTTTGTGAAGGATGGTCAGAACTGGAAGCTCTCCGGTGTCTCCTTCCCCGACGACCCGACCTGTTGAGTCGCTCGAGCATCCGAGTGGAGAAAGCCCCGTCGTTCGCGGCGGGGCTTCCCCATTCGCCCAGACGCACGGGGGCCGCGACGCGGACCGTACCAGCAACGGAACCGGGCGTAGGTGTACCGGCTAGGGCGGCGGCCAGGCGCTCTTCTTCCAGGTGACGCGACAGCAGAGCGGCGGCGACGACCGAGAGCATCAGGCCCGTGTTCATGCCGTAGTAGAACTGCTCGACCAGGGTGGCCAGCATGATGCCGCCCAGGATCGAACCGTAGACATCCTTGGCCCGCCAGATGCGCGGGAACATGCGCAGGAAGAACAGGATGAACAGGAAAATGCCGACGAGGCCGTAGGAGAAGAGGACGGTCCAGAACTGGCCCTGGGTACCCAAAGCCGGCAGCCAGGACGACGCCGAGGGACGAGGAGCACCAAATCCCAGGAACGGCGATTCGGCAAGCTCGTTGAGAGTTTCCAGGTAGTTCGACGCACGGTCTGCGGTTGAGGAGGATTCCTGGAGACGGTCGAACAGGGACTTCGAGGCGGGTGTGGACAGCCAGGCCACCACACTGACGATGAGGGCAGCGATGATGCCCAGAACGGTGCGCCACGCCCCGGCGCGCAGGCGCTGGAAACCGACCCACGTCACGATGACGATGAGGCCGATATACATGCCGCGGTTGAGCGTTGCCGCCGCCGGAATGATCGACAGCGCGCACACGCCGACAACGATGAAACGATATGTCGAGCGCTCACGCCACAGCACGTACGCAAAAATCAGCGCGAGCGGGAAGATCATCGAGTACACGTTGCCATACGTGTTCGAGTAGATGAACGGCGCGGAGGGACGCGGGTCGGACAGAATCCACGACGACGGGTTCCACTGGGTGGTGGCACGCTTCGTGAAGTCCTTGACGAAGTCGTTGGCGTGCAGCGGCTTCGGCACCAGGTAGTACATGAGCGTCTTGAAGCGCAGCTCGGGCCACGCCATCGCGATGAAGCCACCAATCGTGGTCGACAGAGAAAACCCCACATCGTGCCCACGATGACGCGCACGCTCAGCGTCTTACGCGCGTTGTACGCGTAGACTGCGAAGATACCGGGAGCGAGCTGGAGCAGGAAGCGGTAGAACGCGCCAATGACGCGCCCGCCCGAGTCGAGCATCGACATAGACGCCAACACCCACGCCAGGAAAAACATCCAGATGATCGTTCCGGGCGGGAAACGCAGACCGCTTCGGCCAAGCATCAGCACGAGCATGATGATTCCGAAGAACGGCCACATCAGGTCGCCGGAGCCCAGGACCCACCACAGTAGGTACATCGAGTAGGCCGCGACGAAGGGCCACGCCGGCAGGTCCTGCGCGTCCTCCCGCAGCGGCCCGATGCGTGCCGGTGGCGGCTTCCTCCAGATTCCGCGGCCCCAGCTCACGCGCTCGTGTTCCCTTCAGGAGTGCCACGTTCCTCGGACGAGGCCGGGGCTGCGTCAGCGCTGTTCTGCGCGGTAGCATCGGCCTCTGGTTCGTCAGCCGGGTGGAGCGGGGCGAGCCTGTTGCTCCTGCGCGAAGACAGGTAGAGGAAGGGCCCCTCCAGGAAGCCCTTGATTTCGGACCTGGTGAGCGAGCCGGGCGTATCGTCATCACGGCCGGCCACGCGGGCACCGCCGGGCTTGATGCGCTTGAGGATTCCGGGGATGCGTCCCACGAGGGTGCACAGGACCGAGGGCTTCGCGATGATGGCCTTCGTCAGCAGAGCGGCCATGCCGGAGCCGTTGCCGCGGATCTGCTTATCCCAGGCCGGCCTCGTCGACGCGGTGACGATGGTGCACGAGGGCGTCAGGCGTGTGGATGATGACGTCGCCTGTGGCCAGGATGCGCGCGAACATGTCGAGGTCCTCGCCGCCTCGCGTCGAGGTGCCAGCGCCGAGCGCGGGGTCGAAGGGGCCGACCTCCATGAGGACGTCGCGACGCATGGCCATGCAGACGCCGGCCCCCACGCGAGCCGTCGTGATCGGGAAGAGCGGGCCGCCTTCGCCTTTCTCACCCAGGGCCTCCAGGCCCTCGGGCATGTCGCCCGCGCACCACACGCGGGGCTTCATGTCCTTGGGGAAGCCACCGCGTGATTCGAACCAACGCTGAGGCTTGTAGCGTTCCTCCAGCGGCAAGGCGATGCCGGTGGTAGCAGCTACGTACGGCGAAGCCGTGAAGGGATCGATCATCGCGGTCAGCCAGTTGGGGTCGACGATCGCGTCGTCGTCGGTGAAGACGATGACCTCGCCACGGGCGGCCAGCACGCCGCGGTTGCGGGCGCGCGACAGGCCGGGACGCGAGGCGGCCACGATGGTCATGCGTGTGTCGTCGATACTCGCGAGCTTCTCACGTGTCTGGCCGGTCTCGGGGGCGTTATCCACGACGACCAGGGTGAAGCGATGATGCTTTTGGGCCAAAATCGCGCGCACCGCGGCCTCAAGCATGTCGCAGGAGCCGACCGTGCACATGATGACCGTGGCGTCGACCTTCGCGCCGGCACCTTCTTCCCATCCGCGCGGGGACGCAGCTTCGGCTGCTGCGACGCGCGCCGAGTACTCGGGGTGAGCCGTCCCCTCGATCTCGATGAAGTCGGAGTTACGCCCATTGTCGCGCACGAGAACGAGCGCGCGGGGGTCCGTCGGATCACCCGAAATCAGCTGGGTGACGCGGGCGGTGCGGTCAACGTGCCAGATGGACGCTGCCTGATCGTCGACCACCAGGGTCTCCTCGGCACTCATTTCTTATCCTTCGAATCGGTGGAGTCGTTCTTCTGGGACGCCTTGTTGTCCGACGTCTTCTTGGGGGTCGGCTCGGAGCTGACTTCTACCTTGGGCAGGATAGTCGTCTCCTCCGGGGACGGGCCCGCCACGACCTCGTCCCCGGGTTCGATCACCTGAGCGACGGGCGCAGGCTCAGCCAGGTCCTCGGCCCCGGCCGTCACCGTGCCATCCAAGTAGAGCATGCCGTTCACCTCGCGGTTAATGATGGCCAGCTCGTTGAGGAGGGCGTGCAGCTCCTTGAGGTCGTGGCCCTTACGCACGGCGATGAGCACGTGGCGGGAAGGACGGACCTCGTCAAGCAAGGAGGCCAAGGGCTGGTAGATGTCGATCAGGCGAGGCGTCGGCACACGAGTCTCGGCGAGCGAACGCGACAGGACGCGGTGCAGCTGACGGGACTCCGCGTCGGAGGCGTCAGTAATGAGGTCGACCCAGTGGTCGCGATCAATCGCCATCGCGAGCATACGGGTGGGAGCGAGCCACGGCTCGGGCGCGCCTTCCTCGGCGCTCCACACGGGCAGAGCCGTCAGGTCAGCCAGCTGCGTGGGCGAATCGAGGGTACGAGCGCGCGTCTCGCGCAGAAGCATCAACACCAGGCCAGCGAACAGACCGACGACCGTGAAAATGAGGATCAGGCGGGACTTCGCGGGCTCAACCGTGTCAGTCGAAGCATCGGCACTCGTGATCACGAGGCCGGCGGTGGCGTGGTAGGGCTCCAGCGTCGCGGCCTGCTCCTTCAGCTTGTTGATGTCTTCGGTCAGCTCCTTGGCGCGCGGGTTGAGTGCTCACGACGTCGCCGTCCTCATCCACGACGGGGTTCAGGCTTTTGAGCTCGGCCTCCAAGGTGGCAATCTGCTCGTTCACGGCGGAGGCCATTTCGTTCGCGCGCTGCTCGACGAGGGCCGTACGCTCCTTGAGATAGGCGTCCGAGATCGCGTCAGCGGCCTTGACGGCCTCGGCGCGGGTAGGCGCGGAGTACTCGATCTTGACGATCGTGCCATTCGTGTCGCCCGACACCTCCATGTTCTCGCGCAACTCGTCAGCGGTCGCCCCGCCGCCGATGGTCGCGGCCGCAGCGTCCAGGACGGCGGCGGACTTCGCGATTCCCTGCTCAGTCACCATGTCCGTCGTGTTCGACAGCGACGCACGAATCGCGGGTGCAGGCGTGAGCGTCGGCGACGTCACAGTCATCGACACCGTCGCGGAATGCGTGACGGGTATCACGAAGGCAGCGCCAACACCAAGAAGCATGCCAACCACAGTCCCCGCAGCGATCGTCCTCCAGCGACGCCCCAGGGCGTGACGCAGGATCTGCTGGCCGCCAGTCGGCGGAGGGGTGAGGATCATGAGTGTTCTCCTTGAAGGTTCGAGCGCACCCACGCGGCGCGCGCATTCAGCCGACGTTCGAGGACGCGGCGGGACGTTGCGGGTCGAGATGCAACCCCCTGAGTGTAGACCTGCACGAAGCGCTCAAGCTCACGCTCGGCCTTGTCACGAGGAAGAGAAACGAGGGAGACGAGGCGCGGCAGCTCCTGGCCCGTCAGATGCACCGACAGCTCGGCAAATGCCTGGGCCTGATCCGGATTCTTCCACGAGTCCGAGCGCCACGCCTTATTACCCGTCACCTGCCCGGCATGGATCCGGTACAGCAAGCCCCAGGCGGCCAGGCGACGAATACGACCACCCGCGGACGCAACGCGCATCCACAGGTCATAGTCTTCAGCGGGAACAGCGCGGTAACCGCCGACACGGTCAATGATCTCACGCGTCGCCAGCATGGTCGGGTGGCACACAGGGTTGGTGAGCAGCAGATGCCAGCCCATGTCCTCGGGCATGATCTCGTAGGGCATGCGCGGCACCGGACGAGAGCCACGCAACTCGATCATCTGCGTGAAGACCATGTCGTCGCCACGTTCAATGGCGCGCATCGTGCGCTTGAAGCGCCCCTTCAGGGAGACATCATCGGCGTCCATGCGGCCAACCAGGCGCGAATCGGTGCGCTCCATCAGCTGAGTGAGGACACGCGAGACGCCGCCCTCACCCGGGATAATGTCTTCGATACGCAGGCGAGGATCGACCACTCCCCCGCGCGACGCGCCGCGGATGGCCTCGCCGACCGTCGAATCCGACGACGAATCATTGCCGACGACCAACTCCGAGTCCGCCGGCATGGCCGCCAGGGTCGAAGCCACGGCGCGCGCAATCGTACCCGCAGCGTTACGCGCGGGCAGGATGACGGAGAGCTCAGGCATGACCATCCCCCTGCTTCGCCGCGGCATCCAGGGCACGCAGGTCGCGGTAACGGCGACGCAGCGACATCGACGAGTGCGCGACGGCAACCACAGCCAGGAAAGTGTAGAGCACCATGAAAGGCGCGCCGAGGCCCCACAGCGCGAACGTCCAGCACACGACGCCCGGGTCGGTGGGCAGCAGGATGAACGAACGCAGGTTGCCACCACGGGTCTGCTTGCGCCCGGCGGCACGCACGAACTGCTCGGCGAGGATCTGGCTCATGAACTGACCCGACGTCACCCACCCGTAAACGAGGGCGACAATAGCGAGCCACCAGGACTCGGGACGGTACACCATAACGGCAGCCGCCGTGCAGAAGTGAATCGCCGGGGAACGGAACGCATCCGCCACGTGGTCCACCCACTCCCCCGTCTTCGACGACGCACCGGTCACGCGCGACACCTGGCCGTCCGCCGAGTCAAACATGAAACCGACCGCCAGGGACGTGCCCACGATCAGCCCCGTCCACCACGCAGGTTCGAGCGCGACAAGGACGATGAGACCGAGCGTCGAGAAGCACACGGAGATGAAACTGACGAAATTCGGAGTCCAGCCGAAAGCCGCGCACGCTGCAGCGGCCACGCGCGCAGCCCCACGGTTCACCCAACGCATGTACGCGGGAACACCCGCGCCCGGCTTCTGCGCAGCGGCCAGGGCCGCACGATACGTCGTGAAGCGAGTACCCCACGAAGCACCCGGCTCAAGCACCACGGGGAGGCTCACTGCTGCCCCCCTTCCGTCGCCTTGTCGGACTTGTCAGCTGAGGCCTCGTCGCTAAAGTCCTCAGGCGCGATAAAGCGGCGCAGCTTCGTCGACGACGTCGACGGCGTGTACGGCAGATAAACGACGCGCGCGCCGACCTCCGCCATCTCCGCCTCAAGCTGAGCGCCCTTGGGAGTGTCCTTCCAGTCGTCTCCCTTGAAGAGCACGTCGAAAGGCTGAAGGCGCCACGCCAGGCGCTTGTCCTGATCCAGGTCCACGACCACCGCATCCACGAAACGCAGCGACGACACGAGGTCACAGCGCTCCTTCAGCGGAATAACGGGGGCACGGCCCTTCATGCGGATCAGCGCCTCGTCAGAGGTCACGCCGACGACCAGACGATCGCAGCGCTCGCGGGCGGCGCGCAGGATGTTGAGGTGTCCCTGATGGAACATGTCAAAACCACCGGGAACGTAGCCGGTGACAGGAGCGTGTTGCTGAGTCGTTTCGTCCACGTAACAAGTGTGCCATTTATCAGACGGTCAACGCGACGCTTACCCGCTAAATGACCGAAAGATCACGTCTCAGCGTTGCAGGCAAAGTGACAAACACATTCGCGGAAGCGCATGATCATGGGCAAATATGACCGCCTGGCCGCACGTTTCCTTGTTACAGGACGCGACACGCCGGGAGGCCCTCACGCAGCACTTGCACGGCGCTGCGATTGACATTCGCGCGGATAGAGCAGATAGAGGGGCACCCACCGCGAGAGCCAGCCACGGCCTCGTCGGTGGACACAGCACCTCAGCGGAACGTCGCACGAGCGTTTGACACCCCGCGCACCCGACGTCAGCGAGAGAAGACGACCGTGCGGTTGCCGTTTATGAGGACGCGGCGCTCCGCGTGGAAGCGGACGGCCTGGGCGAGGACGCGGCGCTCCACGTCCTGGCCGAGCGCCACCATGTCCGGCGTGGAGTCGGCATGGGAGACGCGAGTGACGTCCTGCTCGATGATCGGACCCTCGTCCAGGTCAGCGGTCACGTAGTGGGCGGTCGCACCGATCAGCTTGACGCCGCGATCGTGGGCCTGCGCGTAGGGGCGCGCCCCCTTGAAGGACGGCAGGAACGAGTGGTGGATGTTGATGACGCGGCCCTGCATGGCGCGGCAGACCTGGTCGGAGAGGATCTGCATGTAGCGCGCCAGGACGACGAGTTCGACCTTTTCGGAGGCGATGAGGTCGAGGAGCTGGCGCTCCGCCTGCGCCTTCGTGTCCTTCGTGACGGGGATGTTCAGGAAGGGGACGCCGTAGAACTGGGCGACGGGCGCCAGGTCCGGGTGGTTGCCGACGACCGCGATCACGTCGATGGGCAGGCCCTGCGTCTGCTGGCGGTAGAGGAGGTCGGTCAGGCAGTGACCTTCGCGCGACACCATGATGATGGTGCGCAGCTTGCGGCCCAGGTCGTCGACGCGGTAGGTGGCGCCGAATTCCTCGGCGACGGCGGCCAGGCCCTCATCGATGGGCGCGCGACCCTTCGGGGAGTCCACCTCAACGCGCATGAAGAACGTGCCCGTGTCGGGGTCACCGAACTGCTGGGACTGGATGACATTGCCGCCGGACTCGCCGATCACGCCCGTCACGGCATGCACGATGCCGGGGCGGTCCGGGCAGGACAGGGTCACAACAAGCTGCGCGTTTTTCAGTCATGGGAGCCAGTCTAGTCAGGTTCATACCCACGAACGAGGCCGGGGCAGGGGTTTGCGGGAGACGCCACGGGGTTGCGGGGTGGGGAGATTTCATAGTGGGGCAAGGTTGCGTCATTGCGGGCGGGGTTGTCGTCTGAGCGGGCTCGACTGCCGTTTCACGCAAGTTTCACGCACGCAGCCCGCGCGCATCGGCTCAGTCGGGGCACCTCGGCCCGATGCCACGCTTCAAGCTGTAGAACTGCGACGCCAGGGCCACCCTAAACAGTCGCTTGACATCAAACCGGATTTGACTATCGACGCAGCACCGTTCCCCCTAGACAGCCTGCTACGATGCGAAGCAGCGAACCCAGAGCAAAGGAGCCAGCATGGTCACCGCCGACGATGAGCACAAGAGCGCTAACGAGGCAGAGAAGAACACTCGACACGAGGGAGCTTCTTCGAGAAACTGAAGTTCTGGAAGCGCTGCAAACAGGAAGACGACAAACCTGCACGACTAACCCCTATGCCCCCCTGCCTAATGAAGTGGTGGACTCCACTGCTCGTAGCGTTCATTCTGTTCAGCCTGAGTTTCATCTGCGCATTGGGGTGGGGACGGCAATGGCATTGGCCGTCATCTAACGCAATGAAACTCTGCATGACGATTACTGGCGCAGGCCTCGCATTCTCAGCCTGGCAGCAGCGGAGCCATGACAACGCCAGAATGGAAAAAGATCGAGCAGAGGCGCAGCGCAAACATGATACTGAACACGAAGAACGCGAAAGAAATCGCCTCGAACAGATAGAGCGAGACGAATACTGGAAGCGCCGCGAACAGATTTACCAGCTGCTCGGATCAGAGAATCCCGGACTACGGCTCGGCGCAGTTGCACTACTCGCAGAACTTGCAGATTCTGCAGCTCATAGCACTCTTCTAAACGAGACTGAAAAACAGCATCTACAGCGCCACATCATCGATACGCTCTGCCTTCAGGTCCGCCATGAAGGCCAAGCCACAAACGCACCAAAAAAACAGTAACGAGCATAGCAAAATTCAACAATTGATCATCGAGACGATTCTCGAACGAGCCAACGTTAATAAGATGAACAATTCCTTAGCAAATTGGTCACACCAAAAAATCGATCTGAGCGATAGTAACATTATCACATCTGTATACATATCCGACTTTAAGACACTATCTTTAATCAATTTCAATGGATCCCACTTCTTCAAACCCGTCACCATACGCCGATCAACAATTTGCCGCCTACTATGGCGAACTACAACCTTCGATTCACTCCTGACTGTGGGCGATTTTGAACATCCCACCAAATTTGGCACAGATGGATTCCCTCACCGAATTGATAGCGCAAACATTTACAACACCACCATTATCACTAGCCACGCTTACACAATTGACCGCTCATCATCAAGCAGCACAGCCATGAGCGGACTTGAACTCAAATCTTGCATTTCTTAGAAGAAGACTGCGAGTGCCCGACCTCATGCTATTGCAAACATAAAGGAGATACTTGCCTCTGCAATTTCCTGCTGGAATGCAAATGCAAGAAACAATGCTTTACGTACGGAGAGATCGATATCGAAGATCAAACAAGTTCACCAAGTTCCACAAAACAAAACCCCGCATTGGAAATAATAGGCTGCACGATGGGACGCATATATATACTATTTAACAATAGTAGCTCCGACATTTTTCTTTCACGAAACTCGATTGAAGACGAAATCTACATTTTTTTAAGCAGTCAACTCGAGGAAAATCAGATTCCCCAACTCTCCGAAGATAAATCAAATTATCCTAAGAATCGGATCACACTACACAAAAATACCTCTTTCGAAGGAAACAATCCCGCTTCGGTAGACATTCACGCAACTAACGGAACACTTGCATCGGAATACGTGACCATCATCCAGGAACTCTAATCCACACCATCAGTCAGGATGAATTCGCTTTCATACACTAGTTCATCAAAAGCTGGCTTCACTGTGACTGCACGACGGTAATTCGCGTCCATCTGCTTTCCACAAAAAACGCAGCACAACGTTGATCGAGCAAGTTCCCGCACCGTGATTGCCCACTTCGATCACTTGCGCTGCGATACCCACAAGGACAATGCACCGATGCGGCGCGCGCTCGAGTCCTTTGGATTCCAACAGTGCGGCACGATCACTGTCGCCAACGGTACACAGCGCATCGCCTACGACTGGATCAAAGAGCCACCAGGCGGCAGCGCCTCACGGTCGTAACGCCCAGTCGGCCGCAGATGCGTCCCACACTTTCGCATGCAATTCCCCGCCGACACAGATTGACGACACCTAAAAAACCGCATGATTCCAACGGTTCGGTTTCAAATTCTGAAATGCTGTCGTGGGAATTGCATGCGACTTTTGTGGAGCTGCACCCGGTATGGAGCATTACACCCGATCAGAACGGGTGCAATGCTCACTGATCGGGTGCACAACCCCATCGGCAACAAGCCGCAGCACGGATACATGTCAGGTGTGCCCAGCCCCTTTAACAGGCCCGACACTACCCTGCCACAAGGCTACTCATCAAAGCACGGCAGGCATCCGACCACAATCACGCTTGTTCCTAAGTGGTGTGACACCACTTATCGGGGTATTACACCACCTCGGAGCTAGTGTAATGCTCCCTAACTAGTGCAGGGCTGCCCGGCATGGCTCGGCTGGCATCTCGTTGGAGCAGCTATGGAGCAGGGCTTCACGCACTCAAGCTTGTTGCTCAGTAGCGTTGCACCACTTAGCGCAGCATTGCACCGGGTAGTAAGCAGTGCAATGCTGCGTTATCTAGTGCATTGCTGCCAGACCTAGCAAATCGCTCCATGATGTGGGTCTGCCGCGCGTCACCGAAGCACCACGACGCGCCACGCTCACAGACAAGCCCCGCAACAACACCGCCCAACCGCACAACACCTGCCCAACAACCCGCAACACACCCACACAACCCCGCATACACCCACAACCCCCACACACATGCGGGCGCGCGCCCGGCCAATCAGCCGGGCGCGCGCCCTTCCCCTCAACCGCCACGAGGGCGGTAGCCTCACTTGATGAAGCCGAGCGCCTTGACGGCGTCGTACTCTTCCTGGAGGGCCTTGATGTTGTGGTCGATTCCGGCGCGGGTCGCATCGGAGATCTCGAGGCCGTCGACGACCTGCCACTCGCCACCATCGGAGGTGACGGGGGAAGCCGAAGTTCAGGCCGGCGGGGACGCCGTAGTGCGTGCCGTCGGACATGACACCGGCGGTGACCCACTCGCCCTCGGGGGTGCCGTGGATCCAGGAGTACATGTGGTCGATCGCGGCATTCGCAGCGGAGGCAGCCGAGGAGGCACCACGCGCCTCGATGATGGCGGCGCCACGCTTGGCGACAGTGGGACGGTAGTAGCTGGACAGCCACTCTTCGTCCACGAGCTCGGTCGCGGGCTTGCCGGCAACCTTCGCGAAGGAGACGTCCGGGTACTGGTCGGCCGAGTGGTTACCCCACACGACAACGTCCTTGATGTCGGCGTTCGCGGCACCGGTCTTGTGGGCGAGCTGCGCGATCGCACGGTTGTGGTCGAGGCGCATCATCGCGGTGAAGCGCGAGGCCGGGACGTCCGGCGCAGCGTTCTGGGCGATGGTGGCGTTGGTGTTCGCGGGGTTACCCACGACGAGGACACGCACGTCATCGGCAGCGCCGTCGTTGATGGCCTTGCCCTGGGGGCCGAAGATGCCCGCGTTGGCCTCGAGCAGGTCGGCGCGCTCCATGCCCTTGCGGCGCGGCATGGCACCCACCAGGTACGCGACGTTGGTGCCCTGGAATGCACGGTTGACGTCGTCGAAGATCTCAACGCCGGCCAGGGTCGGGAACGCGCAGTCGTCGAGCTCCATGGCGGTACCCTCGGCGGCCTTGACAGCCTGGGGGATCTCGAGCAGGTTCAGCTTGACGGGCACGTCCGGGCCGAACAGCTGGCCGGAAGCAATGCGGAACAGGAGGGCGTAGCCGATGTTTCCGGCTGCGCCAGTGACGGTGACGATACGAGGTTCTGCCATGAGTGGCGCTCCTTTACAGTCCTGTGGGCTTGTGCCCTTGCAGTCGCGGGGTTCCCCGCGCTCTGCCTTCTAGGATACGTTGTCCGTCACAGTGCGACCCGGGCACCAGTCCCAACAGAGCACCCCATCCGCGTGATCTACGACATACGAGGCCGGGGTGGAGGCTGCCTTTCGACGTCGCAGCGCTGTACAGTGAGGTCATGTCGCGCAACCGTCCCAGCCCCTCCCTTGGTGCCGGATCCACGCAAGAATCGACCCCTGCCTCGTCCCACGTCGACGAGGCCGTGGCCCACTCCCACGATCACGCGCACTCCGCGGGCGGCGCGGAAGATGACCACTCGCACGATCATTCCCACGCGGCGGGAGCCTCGGCCGCGCGCCTGGGGTGGGCGCTCGCAGTGACGGGGACCATCGTCGTCGCGGAACTGCTCGGTGCCTTTTGGTCTGGATCCCTGTCCCTGGCGGCTGACGCGGGGCACATGGTCGTGGATGCCTCCGGTCTGGTCGTCGCCCTCGTCGCGGCCCACCTGACGCGCCGCCCGCGCGACGAGAAGCATACGTGGGGATGGGCGCGCTCCGAGGTCCTGGCCGCCGCCCTGCAGGCCGGAATGCTCCTTATTATCAGCGTGATGGTCGCGTGGGAGGCCGCGTGGCGTCTCGCCTCTCCCCCGCCCGTCGAGGCCGGCCCCATGCTCCTCGTTGGCATCATCGGCCTGCTCGCAAACGTCGTGTCGTTGGCGATCCTCGCGGGCGGGCGCGACGCGAACCTCAACATGAAGGCGGCGTTCCTCGAGGTCGCAAACGATGCGCTCGGTTCCCTCGCGGTGATCGTCGCAGCAGGCGCAGAATGGGCCTTCGGCTGGACGCTCGCCGACGCGATCGCCTCGCTCCTGATTGCTGTCCTCATGGCCCCACGCGCACTCAGGCTCCTGCGCCGCTCTGTCGCGATCCTCATGGAAGAGACGCCCGCCAGTGTGGATATGGGCGAACTGCGCGCGCACATGATGGGCGTCGACGGCGTCATCGACGTGCACGACCTGCACGTGGCCGCCGTCTCCTCACACCTGGTGACCGTCACCGCGCACGTGACCGTCACGCACGAGGCCGACGGCCCCTCGCGCGACCGCATCGTCCACGACCTCGGCGAATGCGCGTGCCACCACTTCCCCATCGCACACTCCACGTTCCAGCTCGAGTGCCCCGAGCATGCCAGCCACGAGCACATCGAGCACTAAGCGACGCCTCGCCCACACAAACAGCGGGGCAGCCGGAGCTCACGCTCCCACCGCTCTCCCCCACAAACAAATCGGGGGCCGCGCCTCGTGACGCGACCCCCGGTGATCAGAAGCGATTACTTCGTGCGATTCGCGCGGTAGTACTCGGAGAGCGCGGGTCGACTGATCCTGCGCGTCCAGGGCCTTGGTCTGGGCGAAGAAGTTCGACAGGAACAGCTCATGCATGTCAGCGCCACCATCACCCAGCTCCGCGTGGCCCGTTCGACTCGCCACACACGGCGCGGCAATGGGGCCGACCTGGTTTAACGATGCCAGTAGACCATACGCGCCATCCAGCTCTCGTTCCTCCAGGCGTCGGCTAGACGCGAGAACAGTCAGAAGCCCTGAGCCACAGGGTCGATAGGAGCTCGGCTTTGAGCGGGGACGGAACCCCCACGAGCGAAGCGGCCGCAGGCGCGGGGACTGCCAAGACGATCCGATTCCCCTCCACCACGGTCCCGTTGTCAAGGATCAATGCGGCACCAGCCTCATCGCGTTCTATACAAGCAACGGGAGCCTCGTAGTGAACGGCCAGGCCTGAGGCGAGGACCCAGGGCATCTCTTCAAGCCCTGGATCCGCAGTGAGCGTGGCGAAGGGACGCGTGCCGTAGGAGACCGTGGCAAGCACCGCGGAGATCGAAGGGTCGGCAAGATCCTGGATGTAGTAGCCCCGAAACGTGGATCCGATGACCGCGCGGGTGAAAGCCTCGTCAAAGCGAGCGGAACACCATTCGTCGGCGGGCACGTCGATGTCTGCCCAGTGGGCGGGATTAGCCGGGTTGGCTTTCGCGAGGCGCGGGAACTGACGGGCCAACCACCAACGTCCTCATGACGCCGTGCTAGCCGTCACCCGGCAGCACTGCGTCGCTGATCGGCCCAGATCTTGGGGAACACATGCCGCGACGGCAACGTTCACGAGCCGGTTTCTCGCGCCCGCTTGACAGTGACGTAGGGTCACAGTGTTCGATGGGTTCCATGAGAGTCAAAGTGATGGCCGACCTGGCGGGGACCACGACACGGACGGTGCGCTACTACCACCGCCTGGGGCTGCTCCCCGTGCCCCCACTCGTCGCGGGGCGCCGCGACTACGGGTTTGAGCACCTAGCTCGCCTGCTGCGCATCCGATGGCTAGCCGAGTCCGGGATCCCCCTAGCGAAGATTGCCCAGATGCTGCCCAACGAGCCCGCCCAGGGGCGCAGCGCCATCGAGGCGGACCTGCTCGCCACGCGGGCACAGATCGACGCCCGTATCGAGGTCCTGCACCACCAGCGGGCCCGCATCGACGAGCTCGTGGCCAGGGTGCACTCCGGCGAGGCGCTCTCGCCCCTGCCCGTCGTTCTCGAGCGCTTCTACGATCGCATCGAGGACCTCGTCGAGGACCCGGCCACGCTGTCCATTGTCCACACGGGCCGGTGCATGGTCCTGGCGCTGGCGACCTCGGGCCTCATTCCGGCCTCGCTCGGCCCGTTCATCGAGGGACTCAGCGACGAGGACCACCGAACGGTGGTACGCATGTTCACCACATTCGCCACACTCGACCGCAGCCACTACCCCGGCGCCTACGGCGACGAGGAGAGGGGAGCGCGTCATCAAGGAACTCGAGGAGGCCGAGTGGGCCGTTCTCGAGCGCAACAGGGCCACCGCCCTCGCGTTGCTGCGCGACCTGCCCAGTGGCGGGCCCGGGCACCTGTTGTGGAAGCAGCTGGCCCTGCTGTTCAACATCGCCTACCCTGTGCCCGACCAAAGGCGCATCATCGACGACCGGGTCCGCCGCTTGCAGGCGGACCCGGAGTTCGGGCCCGTGCTCGAAGAGAAAACAGGAAAGGACTGGAGAATTGTCTGATCTCATCGAGGCCGAGGGCCTCATCAAAAGTTTCGGGAGGATCAAGGCCCTGGACGGCCTCGACCTGAAGGTCGGGAAGGGCCAGATCCACGGCTTCCTGGGCCCCAACGGCGCGGGGAAGTCCACGACGATCCGCGTGCTGCTGGGCATGTACCACACCGACGGTGGCCGCGCCCGAGTCCTGGGGATGGACCCCGCCCACGAAGCATCCGCCATCAACCGCCGCCTCGCCTACGTGCCCGGATCGGTGAGCCTGTGGCCCAGCCTCACGGGCGGGCAGGTGCTCGACACCCTGGCGGGCCTGCGCGGCTCGCGCGACCGCGCCCGCGAGGAGGAGCTCACCGAGCGCTTCAACCTGGACCTCACCAAGAAAGTGCGGACCTACTCCAAGGGCAACGCGCAGAAGGTGGCACTCGTGGCCGCCCTGTCCGCGCCCGTGGACCTACTCATCCTCGACGAGCCGACATCGGGGCTTGACCCTCTCATGGAGCGCGTCTTCATGGACGCGGTCCGCGAGGCCGCCGAGGGGGGCGCCACCGTCCTGCTGTCCAGCCACATCCTGGCGGAGGTCCAGGACCTGTGCTCGCACGTGACGATCATCAAGGACGGGCGCACCGTGGAGAGCGGCGACCTGTCATATCTGCGCTCCCTGGCCAAGACCTCCATCCGCATCGGCGTCGGGGAGTCGGACGCGCGACGCCACCGCCTCGACGAGGCCCTGGCCGGGCTCGGCGCCCCCGTCCGCCCCACCGGCACCCGCGTGGAGACCCACGTCCCCTCTTCCCTGGTGCCCGCGGTCCTAGGCGTGGTGGCGGAGCTGGGCGCGGACGACGTCCAAGTGGAACCCGCAAGCCTGGAAGACCTGTTCATGAGCCACTACTCGGGGGACCAGGGGGCGGCGTCATGAGCGCGTTCACGGGACTGCGGCAGTGCCTGGGGCTGGCGACGCGCCGCTACAGGTGGCAGGCGCTCGCGTGGATGGTACCGCTGTGGCTGTTGTTACTGAGCCGCCCGATCGCCCTGCAACGCCTCTATCCCTCTTTCGAGGAACGCACCGCGCTCCTGTCCCAGATGCGCGGCGTGCCCGGCGTGCGCCTGCTCTTCGGCCCCCTTCCCGCCGCCGGCTCCGTGGGCGAGTTCGCCAGTTGGGAGGACGGCGGGTACCTGCTGTGGTTCGTGGCGATCATGGCGATCATGCTCACGACCGCGCTTGCCCGGCGCGACGAGCAGGACGGCCACGTCGAGGTCGTCCTCGGGGCGGGCGCGGGCCGCTGGACGCCCTTCGCATCGGCGACCACGTGGGCGCTGGGTGCCATGGCGCTCACGGGTGCGGGCCTGGCGGCCTCGCTGATCGGCGTGAACGCCGTCGTGGGCGAGACGCCCCTGCGGGGGGCCTTGATATTCGGCGGCGTGACCATCGCCCAGGGATGGGCTTTCGTGGGCGTCGCGCTGGTGGCCTCGCAGTTGGTGCGGGACGCCTCGACCGCGCGGGGATTGTGTTTCACGGTCTTCGGGGCGGCCTTCGCCATCCGTGTCCTGGCCGACGAACGGGGGCCGCGTGGCTGCGCTGGCTGAGCCCCCTGGCCTGGCGGGACGTGGCCGAGCCCTTCGGGGCGGAGCGTGTGTGGGCGTTCACCGTTTTTGCGCTCGTCGCCGCCGCACTGGTGGCGCTGGCGGCGCTGCTCCACTCCCGCCGGGAACTGCTGGGGCGGTGCTGGCCGACCACTCCGTGTCCGCCAGGCGGTGGCGCGTGCGCGGCCCGCTGGGCCTGACCGCGCGTCTGGGCGTTCGGCGCCTGGCTGCCTGGGCCTTCGCACTGGCGCTCACAGGGGCACTCTTCGGCACGATGTCGGGCGGGTTGTCCGACCTGATCGCCAACAACCCGTCGAGCACCGCCTACATCGACAAGATGGCCCCCGAGATGCGGCCCGTCGTCCAGTACACCACGTTGCTCACGGTTGTGATAGCGGCCCTCGCAGCCACTGCGGTCGTCCAGCGGGTGCTCAACCTGGCCGCGTCGGAGGAACGCGGGCTGAGTGAAGCGGTGCTGACCTGTGGGGTCCCGCGCACACACGAGCGCTCATAGCGGCCCTGGCCGACGCCATCGGCGCAGGAGTGGTCTTACTCGTCGTGTCGGGCGCTGTGCTGGCGGCCGCCATGGCCACCCAGGTGAGTGAGGACCACGCTGCCGGCAGGGCGTTCGTCTTCACGCTCACCCAACTGCCGGGGGTCGTGGCGGCGGTGGGCATCGCTGCGATGCTGGTGGGAGCATTCCCGCGATGGCGGTCCCTAGCGTGGGCGATCATCGCGTGGAGTTTCTTCGCCCGCCTCTTCGGCGGCCTCATCGACATGCCGAAGTGGGCGCAAGACCTGTCCGTCCTCGGGCACGTGACCGATCCGTGGGGGACGACCCACTGGCTACCCATGGCCGTCCAGCTTGGGGTTGGCATCGCGTGCTGCACTGGCGGCCTGATCGCCTACCGCGTACGCGACATTCCCGCGTGAGCGCTCGTGTCCCGCCCGCCGCTCGTTCACGATGCCTGCGCACTCTCGCGAGCGAGCGGCGCTGTGGTAGACATACATTCGCCTCACCGTCAGTGCAAGAATGACGGTGACGATCAGCGCCCACACCTGCGCCACGACGACGCTCACCACCCCACTCTGATACAGCGCGGCCCCAGCGTCTGCCAGGGCGTGAGCAAGGATCGCTCCGAGGATCCACCAGCGGCGGACCCTCCCAGTGAACGCCATCCAGACCAAGACTGACAGGGCGATGTGCAAGGCAATGGCGATGGCGCGCTCGCCGATGCCCAGCAGGTAGAGCGGCGCGGGCGTATTAATGAGCAACTCGAACTGGCGGGCCACGATATCGCGCTGGGCGTCGGGCAAGCCAGCGAGGAAAGCCTCGCTCGTACCCGCGTTGATGATGCTCACCGAGGTCACGAGGCTGGAGACCATCCCCACTCCCACGAGCAGCATTGCCTCGATGCCTCCGTGTCCAATACCCGCTCCGAGGGCACGCCCGACGTCGTCGGGGCGCCGATCGCTTGCTCGCAGCACGGCGAAGCCACACACCCGCCCGAGCTCCTCGAACACTCCGGCCGCGAGCGCCCCGTAGAGGGTGTATAGGGTGGGATTACTGCGCAGGCTTGGGACGGCCGCGAATACAAGCGAGTGCGTTCCCCCTTCGAGGAGGAGAGCAAACACGACGAACACGAGCGCGCCGACGGTGACAGACCACAGGGAGAAGCGCCACCTGCGCCGCGCAACGACAAGGATAACGATCAGAAGGACGAGCGTGACCAGAGCGCTGACGCCCATGCACGCCAGGGAAGCTGCTGTAACCATGGAACCCTCGATTCGATACTCGCACGACTGCGTCGAACAGCAATCGCATGACTCATGCTATGTCCTTTCTCGTACCACTGTTACCGCCTCCTTGTTTGTTGCCCACCCGAGGATTTATCATCTGTCATACACACTCCCACGGTGATGAAGGAGATTCAACGATGAAGCCCCTCGCGGTCGCTACAGCAGCATGCTTCCCCCTTGCCCTGTGCTTTCTATCGTCCGCACCCACGCTCGCCGAGCCCACACCGCCCTCGACAACCGATGTCCTCACGGTGGCCACGTTCAACGCCAGCCTCAACCGAGAAGCGCCGGGTCAGCTACTCGATGACCTCGCCACGGCGGACAACGCCCAGGCATCCAACGTGGCGGAAACCATCCAGCGGGTGGATCCGGACATCATTCTGATCAACGAGTTCGACTACGACGCCAACGCTGCCGCAGTTGATCTCTTTCGCACGAACTACCTCGAAGTCCCACACAATGGTGCCCAGCCCGTGTCCTACCCATACTCGTGGTCGGGTTCGGTGAACACGGGCGTTCCCAGCGGCTTCGACCTGGACAGCGACGGAAGTACAACCGGCCCTTCCGACGCCTGGGGCTTCGGCAAGTTTCCGGGTCAGTACGGCTTCGTCGTCTACTCCAAGTACCCGATTAAGAACGACCAGGTTCGTTCTTTCCAACACTTCTTGTGGAAGGACATGCCGGGAGCTCTTCTCCCTACCAAGAGCGACGACACCAGTTGGTACTCCGACGAGGTGCTCAACGCTTTCCCCCTGTCTTCCAAGACACACGTGGACCTACCGATCGATATTGATGGCACGACGATCCACGTGCTGGCAGCACATCCGACGCCGCCGTCATTCGACGGAGCCGAGCAGCGTAACAAGAAACGAAACTTCGATGAGATCCGTCTGTGGGCCGACTACGTGGCGAACCGGGCCGACTACCTCTATGACGACAACGGAGCGAAGGGAGGCCTGACCGAGGACGCCAACTTCGTGATTCTCGGGGACTACAACTCGGATCCACTTGACGGGGACTCGTAGCCGGGGGCTATTGATCAGCTGCTGGCCAGCCCGCAGATCGTCGACACGGCACCGACCTCGCTGGGAGGCACCCGCGAAGCGGAGCTTCAGGGAGGCGCGAACCTGACGCACAGGACAGACCCCGCCTACGATACGGGCGACTTCGGCGACGATCCCCGGCCGGGGAATCTGCGCATCGACTACGTCCTACCGAATGTCGGCACCCAGGTCGACGAGGCGGGGGTCTTCTGGCCGACACGCGACGACGAGCTTTTCCGCTTGACCGGTCTCGCCCCGTTTCCCACCTCGGACCACCGCTTGGTGTGGACGAAGCTGCGTTTTCCGCGCTCACTCGCCCCGAGCGAACCGAACACGAACACGAACACGAGCCAGGGAGAGACACCTTCCCCGTCGGGCGAGGAGCCTAGGCTTGCGAACTCTGGAGCACACTCGGGTCTTCTTGGCGTCGCCATCGGCGTGGGAGCAGGAGGGGCGCTTCTTCTCGCCAGACAGCGTGCTCGTCTGAGAAACCGGGCGTAGCACGTTTGTCGGCGCCTCGGGGCAAAGCTTCCGCCCCGAGGCGCCAGTTGTGTGCCTCGTGGATTTGCGCAACCACACTGCAGAGAGGCGTGGGGGCCGCGCCTCACGGCGCGGCCCCCACGTACCCCAATCAGAGGAAGAAACTACTTCGAGCGATTCGCGCGGTAGTACTCGATGAGAGCACGAGTCGACTGATCCTGCGCCTCCAGGGCCTCAGACGAACCCTCAATGGCGGGCAGGATCTGCTTGGCCAGGACCTTGCCCAGCTCGACGCCCCACTGGTCGAAGGAATCGATGCCCCACACAGCACCCTCCACGAAGGTGATGTGCTCGTACAGGGCAATCAGCTGACCCAGAACCGAAGGAGTCAGGGCCGGGGCCATGATCGACGTCGTGGGACGATTGCCGGTGAACACGCGGGCGGAGACAATGGCCTCGGGCGTACCCTCGGCGCGCACCTCCTCACTGGTCTTACCGAACGCCAGGGCCTTGGTCTGGGCGAAGAAGTTCGACAGGAACAGCTCATGCATGTCCGCATCCCCGTCGCCCAGCGCCCACGTCGGGTTCGCAAAAGCGATGAAGTCAGCGGGGACCATGCGGGTGCCCTGGTGGATCAGCTGGTAGAAGGCGTGCTGGCCGTTGGTGCCGGGCTCGCCCCAGAAGACCTCGCCGGTCTCGTAGGTGACGGGGCTGCCGTCGCGGCGCACGGACTTGCCGTTGGACTCCATGGTCAGCTGCTGCAGGTACGCGGGGAAGCGATGCAGTACTGCGAGTAGGGCAGGACAGCGTGCGTGTCGGCACCCAGGAAGTTCGAGTACCACACGTTGAGCAGGCCCATGAGCAGGGGCACGTTCTTCTCGGGCTCGGCCTCGACGAAATGGCGGTCCATCGCGTTAAAGCCGGCGAGGAAATCAGCGAAGCCCTCGGGGCCAATCGCGACGGCCAGGGAGGTGCCCACCGCGGAATCCACGGAGTAGCGCCCGCCAACCCAACTCCAGAAGCCGAAGGCGTTGGCAGGGTCAATGCCGAACTCGGCAACCTTGTCCAGGGCAGTGGACACGGCGACGAAGTGCTTGGCGATCGCTTCCTTCTCCGATGCCTCGTCGGTGACGATGCCGCGCTCACGCAGAGCGTCCAGCAGCCAGGCACGCACGACCTTCGCGTTCGTGATGGTCTCCAGCGTCGTAAAGGTCTTGGAGGCCACGATCACGAGGGTCGTCTCGGGGTCCAGGTCCTTCGTGGTCTCGCCCGCGTCGGTGGGGTCGATGTTGGAGATGAAGCGGCATTCCAGGCCCTCCTGCACGTAGGGCTTGAGAGCCTCGTACGCCATGACGGGCCCCAGGTCGGAGCCGCCGATGCCGACGTTGACGACGGTCTTAACAGGCTTGCCGGTGATGCCGACCCACTCGCCGGAGCGGACGCGGCGGGCGAAGGCGTAGACCTTCTCCAGGACCTCGTGCACATCGGCGATCGCGTCCTGGCCGTCGACCGTCAGGGAGTCGGTCGTGGGGCGGCGCAGCGCGGTATGCAGGACGGCGCGGTCCTCTGTGACGTTAATGTGCTCGCCCGCAAACATGCGGTCGCGCAGGTCCGCCACGCCGGTCTGCTCGGCGAGCGCGAGCAGGTGGCCCAGCAGCGTGGGGCACACGAGGTTCTTCGACAGGTCGACGTGCAGGTCGGCGGCCTGGAAGGTGAACTTCTTCGTGCGTTCGGGATCGTCCGCAAACATCTTGCGCAGATCGGGTTCAAAGGTGTCGGCCAGCTGGTCGAGCTTGTCCCACGCGGGGGTCATCGTCGGGTCGATCACGGGGATATCACTCATTGGTGCTCCTGACAGTAGGGATACGTAGCTCCCAGTTTAGCGGTCAATGCGCCCTCGGTCACCCTCGTTTTCCCTGACGACGGACGAGGCCGTGGCCCGTCAGCGATCACGGAACCACGGCCTCGTCACTCCCGGAAAACCCGGGACTGACCTGTTACTCGACGGGATCGTCGATGTGGATGGGGGCCGCCTCGATGCCCGGGTTCTGCAGCGACACGATGCGCTGGACCGGGACGAGGTCGAGCCACCACTGATGGAAGGGGCGGCGGTTCTCAATGTCCAGGTCGTCGAACATGTGCTTGACGGGGCGCGCCTCGACGGCGTTGCCGACCTGGCCGATGTAGTAGGCGCGACGGTCGCCAGACTCGAACTGTGCGACAAGCTGATCAAAGGCGCGGGCGATCAGGCGCGTGGCGAGCAGACGGTCGTACGGCGAGGGCGAGCCGCCCTGCTGCATGTGGCCGAGCGCCTGGTGGCGCACGTCGTAGATGCCCTCCGACTCGGCGGTGAACACGTCGGCGAGGAACTCACGGTCGTAGTACTTGGACGCGGACTCGTTGACGAGAGTCAGGAAGAGGCGTCGACCGGACTTGAAGGAGTTCACCATCCGATCAGCGTCCGCAGCGATCTGCTGGAGGGACGGGGATTCCTCGTTGATGTACATGTACTCGGCACCGCTGGACAACGCGCTCATGAGAGTCAGGTAGCCGCAGCGGCGTCCCATCGTCTCGGCGATGAAGCAACGCTTGGGAGGCCGCCGCGCTCTCCTTGATGCGGTCAATCGCCCACGTGGCGTTGTTGATCGCGGTGTCCGTACCGATCGCAAGCTCGCAGCCGGGCAGGTTGTTATCGATGGAGGCGGGGATCAGCAGCATCGGGATACGGAAGGCCGGGTAGCGGTCCTTCTCGGCCTGGATCGCGTGCACGCCCAGGTAGGCGTTCATGCCGCCGATCACCAGCAGCGCGTCAATCTCGTTGCGCTCGATAGCGCGGCCCAGCGCGTAGAACTGCTCAATCGGCGGGACATCGCGCTTCGTGCCCAGCTCGGCACCACCCTTGAAGGCCCAGCCTTCGACGTCGGACCAGCTCAGCTCTCGCACGCGGTCGTCCGCCAGACCGCTCCACGAACCGTCGACGCCCAGCATCGTCCAGCCACGCGCAATGCCCAGGCGCACGGCGACGCGGGCCGCCGTATTCATACCGGGTGCCAGACCACCTGCGTGCAGGATCGCGACACGCTTCGAATCGCCCGTCGGTTCGGGAATCAGCTGCGGAGGCGTAGAGAGCAGGTGGTAGATGCCGACCATCGAGGAGAAGGAGGATCCGCGCGACGCCTGGGCAGCAGCGTAGTCGCCCGCGGCGATGAGGTCATTGACCGCGCGCGTGTCGTGCACCGCCTTCATGAGCGGGACGCGAGTAATACGGTTTCGGCGTACACCCAGGATGACGGGCTCGTCCTCAGCGGAGGAGTCGAGGATCTCCTGGACGGCCGCGTAGCCCAGCAGCGTGGACATCCAACGGTCGTAGGCCGACGGAGTGCCGCCGCGCTGCACGTGGCCGAGGATCGTCACGCGAGCATCCTCGCCCGTGCGCTCCTGGATCGTGTCTGCAATCAGCTGCGTGGACAGCTCGTTGCCGTCGCGGTCGTGGGCGCCCTCGGCGACGAGAACAATTGACTCACGGCGACCGGCCTCGCGGCCCAGGCGCAGGTGCTCGGCCAGGTCGTCCTGCCAGCCTGGCCCGCCGGGTCCTCGGGTGTGAACACGTAGTCAGCACCGCCCGCGACCGCAGCCATGAGGGGCAGGTACCCGCAATGACGACCCATGACCTCGACGACGAAGGTGCGCTGGTGCGAGGCCGCCGTGCTGGTGAGCTGGTCGATGGCGTCCAGGATGCGATGCAGCGCGGTGTCCGCACCGATCGTCATGTCCGTGCCCACCATGTCATTATCGATCGAACCGACCAAGCCGACAATGATCAGTGACGGGTGGGCGTCGGCAAACTCCTGCGTGATAACGCCCTCGGAGACCAACTCGGCGACATGCTGAGGCCACTCGCCTCGGAACTCGTTCGTGCCCGACAGGGAACCATCACCGCCGATGACGACGAGGTGATCGATACCGTGTTCGAGCAGGTTCGCGGCGGCGCGGTGGCGTCCCTCGTAGGTACGGAACTCAGCGCAGCGAGCCGTGCCGATGACCGTGCCACCCTCAGCGAGGATCGAGGAGACATCCGACCACTCCATCTTCTTAATGGAGTCGCCGCCATCGCATGCGCCCTGCCAGCCTTCAAGGATCGCATAGGGCTGCGCTCCCCTGGCCAGAGCCGTGCGCACCACTGCGCGAACGGCAGCATTCATACCCTGGGCGTCGCCGCCCGAGGTGAGGACACCGATACGGACTGTGCTCATTGTTCTGCCATCTTTCGTTGACGGTGAGGGCCGGGTGGCCCGATGTGCCTATCGTGGCCAATTCTACGTGACATAGGCCTCCGACCACTAGGGCCAAACGCCCAATTACCGAGGAAACGACAAGTGCGCGCCCGCCGAAACCGGCGGGCGCGCACAGGGCGTCGAACAGGACTTACGCGCTGACTTCCGCACCGTTACGGGCAGCAGAATCGGCCAGATCCTCGGGGCTGACAACGCCCTCGACCGACACACGGTCCAGGTAGGCCATGCCGTCAAACGCCAGCTCACGGGCGTTCTCCGGGTCGCCCTCGTTACCGATCGAGCCGTGCGCCATGCGATCAATAATGAGCGCGATCGCGCCGTCGCCCGTCACGTTCGTGGCGGTGCCGAAGGAGTCCAGCGCAATGTAGGTCGCGATCATGAGCGCGACCTGCGCGTCGTCGAAGCCCAGCATGGAACTCAGCAGACCGGTGGCCGCCATGATGGCACCGCCGGGGACGCCGGGGGCGGCGACCATCGTGATGCCGAGCATGAAGATGAAGCCGACCCACTGGAGGGTGGACACCGTCAGGCCCTGGGTCAGGACAATCGCGAACGCGAAAGAGAAGATTTTCGAGGTTGAGCCAGCCAGGTGGATCGTGGCGCACAGCGGGATGGTAAAGGAAGCAACCGCGTCGGACACGCCATTCTTCTTGGTCTGGCGCAGCGTCACGGGGATGGTCGCAGCGGAGGAGGAGGTGCCCAGCGCCGTCAGATAGGCGGGCATCATCGTCAGCAGCGCCTTGATGGGGTTGCGGCGAGCCACGGCACCGGCGACACAGAACTGGGTCAGCAGGATGACGACCTCGAGGACCAGGACCACGACCACGACGCGCAGCAGCGTGCGGATCACGGAGGCGGCCTCGCCCGTGTAGGTCAGGTTCAGGAAGATACCGAAGATGTGCAGGGGCAGCAGCGGAATGATGATCGTCTCAATGAGGCGCGTAATAATGGCACGGAACTCGATGAAGCCCTTGCGCAGGACGCCGCGCGGGACCATCGACAGGCCCAGGCCCACCACGAAGGACAGCAGCAGGGCCGTCATAACCTGCAGCGGCGCGGGCATCTCGATCGTGAAGTAGGAATCCAGCGCGCTACCCGGCTCCGCCACCGAGGCCAGCTGCGTGGAGGCGAGCAGACGCGGGAACAGGGAGGCGCACACCAGGAAGGTCAGGAAGCCCGAGAACAGCGTCGACGCGTAGGCGATCGCCGTCGTGATGCCCAGCCATTTGCCGGCACCGCGGCCCAGGTCCGCGATAGCGGGGGTCACGAGGCCGATGATGATCAGCGGGATCGAGAAGGACAGGAACTGGCTGAAAATAGCCGAGAACGTCGCGAAGATACGACCGATCTCCACGGGGACCAAATGGTTGCCGCCGACACGGATCGATCCAAGGATAGTCGCAAGGATGATCGCAGCGATCACCCACACGAGGATTCCGGACTTACGCAGGAACGCGCGCATGTGTTTCACCTTGAGATTAGGGACGATGGGTCACCCATAGAATGCCCGACCTTTACGAATTCTTGAATCCGAAACCACGATACGGGATATGCACCACGCATCCCCTCCGCCCCACTCACTGTTGACGAGGCCGTAGTTTCCTGCGTGGATTCAATGATCCCCAGGCTGTCAGCGCACCGCCATCGTCGACACAAAGGGCGCTAAATACCAGATAATCGCGGCGAGAATCACGTACACAATCGCATCAGCCAAGCGACCGCGTGAGGCAAACCACGGACGTCCGGGCGTCCACAGGCGCACAATCCCCATTCCGACGAGGACCGCGACCAGCAGCATGACCGCCCGATGTCGGTGATCGGTCACAGCCAGAGCGATGACGCCGAGGACGCCACCCGCACTGAGGACAGCGCCAAGGAACGCACCCAGTCGTGCACTCACGGTCATCTCCTCGTTTTCCACGACCCCTACCCTAGCGTACGATCCGACACAATTGACCCGCGATAGCCCCTGTTCCCATGTCCTCAGCCCCGGCCTCGTGCTGAAAGAATGCCACAAAATGGCGGCAGGCGGGTTTAGGATAGGACGAAAGGCTTTCGCCACACCATATGTTCTCGTCCCAAAGGAGTATTCGAGTGTCTCGTTTCATCGTCGTCGCCCCCGGTTCGTCGGAGGCAGCCGCCCTCGCTACTGACGAGCTGGCCCGCGCTCTCGGCGTCGTCACCGTCGACGCCCTGGCTGGCACGACGGCCACCGACGCCGCCCTCCGTCCCGCCTCCGCTCTGCCCGCCGCCGTCGAGGCCGTGCGCGCCGCCGGAGACGACGCGCTGATCGCCCCCGCCCGCGAGGCCTCGAACCGCGCCTTCGACCACGTGGCCTGGAACCTGTCCCTCGCCGCCTCCACCCGCGCCGGCATCGTCCTCGCCTTCGACGCCGAGGGCGCCAGCGCCGAGCTGCTCTCCGAAGAGATCGCCGCCGCCCGCCTGCGCGCCGAGGCCGCCGCTGCCTCTGTCGTCGCCGTCGTCCTGACCGGTGGCGCCCCCGCGCTTGAGGTCGACGTGCCCGTCCTGACCCTGCCCCTGGGTGAAGACGCCGCCGCCACGCTGCGCGCCGCAGCCACTCCCACGGTCGTCACCCCGCTGGCCTTCCAGGCCGACCTCATCGAGCGCGCCCGCGCCGACCGCAAGCGCATCGTCCTGCCCGAACCCGACGACGACCGCGTCCTGCAGGCCGCCGCCCAGGTCCTCGCCGCCGGCATCGCCGACATCACCTTCGTAGGCGACGCCGACTACGTCGCTAAGCGCTCCGGCGAGCTCGGCCTCGACCTGAGCGCCGCCCAGGTCGTCTCCGTGGACGACCCCGCCTACCGCGAGCGCTACGCCGAGGAGTTCGCGCGTCTGCGCGCCAAGAAGGGCGTCACCCTCGAGCAGGCCCGTGAGAAGGTCGCCGACGTGTCCTACTTCGGCACCATGATGGTCCACATGGGCGATGCCGACGGAATGGTCTCGGGTGCCGCCCACACGACCGCGCACACGATCGTCCCCTCTTTCCAGATCATCAAGACCGCCCCCGGTGTCTCCGTCGTTTCCTCCATCTTCCTCATGGCGATGAAGGACCGCGTGTGGGCGTTCGGCGACTGCGCCGTCAACCCCAGCCCGACGCCCGAGCAGCTCGCCGACATCGCCGTGACCTCCGCACGCACCGCCGCCCAGTTCGGCGTCACCCCGCGCGTCGCGATGCTCTCCTACTCGACCGGCACCTCCGGGGCAGGCCCGGACGTTGACGCCGTCGTCGAGGCCACCCGCCTCGCCCGCGAGAAGGCCCCCGAGCTGGCCATCGAAGGCCCCATCCAGTTCGATGCGGCCGTCGATGCGGCCGTCGCCTCCAAGAAGCTGCCCGGCTCCGACGTCGCTGGTAAGGCCACCGTTTTTGTCTTCCCCTCGCTGGAAGCCGGGAACATCGGCTACAAGGCCGTCCAGCGCTCCTCCGGCGCACTCGCGGTCGGCCCGGTCCTGCAGGGCCTCAACAAGCCCGTCAACGACTGTCGCGCGGCGCCCTCGTCGAAGACATCGTCAACACCGTCGCCCTGACCGCCGTCCAGGCCCAGGGCTGAGCGGGACCCAGGTCCCGGGGTCCGGTTACTATTGTCGCTGACCGGGCCCCGGCCTCGTACATCTTCTATTTCACCTCATCAACACGAAAGGCGAACGCGTGACCTCGTCCTCCGTTCTCGTCATTAACTCCGGTTCCTCCTCCATCAAGTACCAGCTCGTCGACCCCGAGACCGGCGACGCGATCGCCAAGGGCCTCGTTGAGCGCATCGGCGACCCGATGGGCCTCATCAAGCACGTGCACGGCGACGCCGTCACCGAGGAAGAACTGCCGGTTCCCGACCACACCGTCGGCATGCGTGAAGTTCTGCGCCTCTTTGACACCGAGGGTCCGACCCTGGCCGAAGCCGGCATCCTCGCCGTCGGCCACCGCGTCGTTCAGGGCGGTCGCTACTTTCGACGGCCCCGCCCTCATCACCGACGAGGTCCGCAACCTGATCGAAGAGCTGTGCCCGCTGGCTCCCCTGCACAACCCCGCCCACCTCAAGGGCATCGACGTGGCGCGCGAACTCATGCCCGACGTTCCCCACGTCGCCGTCTTCGACACCGCGTTCTTCCAGCAGCTGCCCGCCCGCTCGGCCCTGTACGCCCTGGAGACCGAGACCGCCGAGAAGTATTCGGTGCGTCGCTACGGTGCCCACGGCACCTCCCACCAGTTCGTCTCCCAGGAGATCGCGAAGCTGGAAGGCCGTGACGACCTCAAGCAGATCGTCCTGCACCTGGGCAACGGCGCATCCGTGTCGGCCGTCAAGAATGGCAAGCCGATCGACACGTCCATGGGCCTGACCCCCCTCGAGGGCCTCATGATGGGCACCCGCACCGGCGACATCGATCCCGCCGTCGTGTTCCACTTGCAGCGCGTCGCCGGCATGAGTGTTGACGAGGTCGATACCCTCTTCAACAAGAAGTCCGGCATGAAGGGCATGACCGGCGAGTCCGACATGCGTTCCGTGTGGGACATGATCCACAACGATGAGGACCCCGAGGCTCAGCAGCGCGCCCGCGTCGCCATGGACGTCTACATCAACCGCCTGCTGAAGTACGTGGGGTCCTACACCGCCGAGCTGGGCGGATTGGACGTCATCACCTTCACCGCTGGTATCGGCGAGAACGACGCAGCAGTGCGTCGCGAGCTGGCCGAGGCCCTCGCTCCCTTCGGCGTCAAGATCGACGTCGAGGCGAACAAGGTTCGCTCCGGCGAGCCGCGCGTCATTTCCGCCCCCGACTCGACGGTGACAATCTACGTCTTCCCAACCAACGAGGAGCTGGCGATCGCACGCCAGGCGCTGACCTTCGCCTGATTCTCAGGCCATCACGAGGCCGGGGTTCCCGCGTGGTGCCCCGGCCTCGGGCACATCCGTCGCGTGTATTGACTTCGCCCCGCACACCGGCTACGATCAGAAGTGGTAACGGCGAGCAAGTCCTCGCAGAGTGCCAATCCGCGGACCCACGGGCGCACACGTTGCGCCGTGGGTCTTTGCGTCTCTCAGTGAGGAGAAACATGCTCATCGCTTACATCGACGAAGTTGGCGAAGCTGGCGCTTTTATTTCAAAGGATCACAAGAGGTTCAAAACCTCCCCCGTGTTTGGTTATGCAGGTTTCGTCGTTCCTGAACGGTACGTCCACGATATCTCTCGTGACGTCGCGTCAACTAAGCAGCTGTTCCACTCACTCCTCTGCGGCGACAGCGAGGAAGAACCCGGAAACTACGTTCCTACGTGGGAGCGTAAAGGGTCTGACCTCCTGAGCAACACGCAATGGGGCGAGCAGGACGACAGGAAGTGGTTGAGCTGCGCTCGCTTCTCGCACGAATATCGAGTAATTACGGCGGAAAGCTCTTCTACTTCGTACGCGAAAAACCCATCGGTTCCCCCGGACAGGTATGGGGGAAAGACACGGGCAACAGTTGGGAGGCAATGCGAGAAGAAAGAACGCTTGAGTGCCTGAGCGAAGCGATTAACCGGCTCTGCAGGTATGCCGAACATGAGGATCAGAACATCCTCCTTTTTCAGGACATGATCAACGAGAAGCAGCGCTTTCACCAGGTGACACGCAGCTATGCCCACATCTACAGTCGTATCAAGGAACATCAGGAGATGCTGCGCATCCTTGAAGCCCCTGCGTATATTGACTCGGAGCTCTCCGCCAACATCCAGTGCGCAGACTGGGTCGCGGCTCTCATCGGCCGGGCGTGCGACTACCAGCTGATTCCCGGCAGCTCGTACAAGTGGGTAGCTGAGACATTTTACCGCTATCTTCATGGTCATTTCACGTACGAGTCAACACTCCAGTTTAATATGCGCAGCATCGACAACATTCACAATATCAAGATTCTTGATAGAGCCAGACCAGCTCTCGACTCCATCGCTGGCATGTCTCCCGAGAATCTCCGGCTTCTTCAGAAGGTACATGCTCGCACGAGTGCCCCTACTCCTCGTAAACCGTCGTAACTGACACTGTCTGACACTTTCACTGGCCGATAGACAGTAACACTGGACCATGCCTACAACGAGGCGCTGACCTTCGCCTGATTGTCAGGCCATCACGAGGCCGGGGTTCCCGCGTGGGCCCCGGCCTCGGGCGTATCCTGGGAGAGTAGTCATCTTGAGGAGGCCCTCATGAACAGCGACGTTTCAACCCTGGCGGATTGGATTGCGGAGTCACCGTCCACCGTGTTTTTCGGCGGCGCGGGCGTGTCCACCGAGTCGGGGATCCCCGATTTTCGCGGGGCGAACGGCTTCTACTTTCAGGAGCGCGAGATTCCCCTGGAGACGGTCCTGAGCATTGACTTCTTCACCCAGCACCCCGAAGCGTACTGGGAGTGGTTCCACGAAGTGCACCGCCCGGTAGAGCCCAACGGCGCACACAAGGCCCTGGCATCCCTGGAAGCCGCAGGTCGGCTGGATGCCGTCGTCACGCAGAACATTGACGGCCTGCACCAGCGGGCCGGGTCGCACGCCATGTGGGAGCTGCACGGCAACTGGGAGCGCCTCGTATGCATGCGCTGCGGGACCGTCGCGGCGCTCAGTGATGCCATTGAGGTTGACGGGGATCCAGTGCCCGTGTGTCCGTCGTGCGGAGGGCAGATGCGACCGGACATCGTCATGTACGGCGAATCCCTCGACCAGGGAGTCATCGAGGCAGCTGTGTCTGCCATTGCGCGGGCATCCACGCTGATTGTGGCCGGCACATCCCTCGTCGTCTACCCGGCCGCGGGCCTCATCAACTACTTTTCCGGGGATCACCTGGTGCTCATGAACGCCACCCCGACCTCGGCCGACGCGCACGCGGATCTGATCGTCCGCGACCCCGTGGGTGCGACCCTCGACCGCGTCATGGACGAGCTGCGCGCGGACGGTGCCATCTGAGTGCTAGCGAGAAGCTCACCCCGGGTACGCACTCGAACAGGACGCGCTTACGTGCAGGTCGTTCACTATCCGGTTCTCGTGGTCTCTCCTTGAAGCAACGTCTCATCCGCGTGCAAACGAGACTTTCTCAAAGCCCACTCGCGCGCGCAACCGTGAGTATCCCCGCTCTTGCTGCTTCCATACGAGTCCGAGCTTCGGGGCTTAATCTCTGGCTGATCGTCATTGCGAGTGCAGGGCGTTCGCGCGCGAAAATGGTGGCGTTATGAAGCTCGCGTACACCGCCCCGCGAATGGGAGAAGTAGAGTTTTGACTCGATCGTCAGCTTCCAGCGCATCAGGTCCTCAAAGGCCGTCGGAATCCAGTCATACGGGCTGTCATCGATGAGCTGATATTCGAAGGCACGCCGCACAGCCGCCGCAATCCAGTCAGCAAATTGAACATTCGCGCTGAGTTTCGAGTCCACATGCATCGTTGACTCGATGAGCCTGCGCATTTCACTGTGGTCGGGATCCGCTGTACGGTTAAAGACGTGGGCGTACGAGTTTTGCACTTGAATGGCCCGCTCTTTCTCGTTTTCGTTGTCCATGATGACGATCAGGTCTTCATCCCGACTCTCTGCGAACGTGCACAGCCTATTGAGAGCTTGATGAAGGCATCTCCACTTAAACTCAAGAAGCCCTTGCTTTTGAGCAAGAGAGTCTTTGCCCCACCGTTCAGTGGCAGTGCCCAGTGGCTTCTCTTCCCCGTAAAAGAATAAACGTCCTCCACGGGAGCAAATAAAACGTACGAGCTCGCGAAAACCCTCGATTGGACGCCGATAACGGCCCCACGCCACCGGGGTGAAAATATCAGAGCCTTTCCGCTCCCAGGTCCCTGCCGTTGCGTCCGGCGATATCAGGTGGGCGAAAAGTCTCCGCTTTTTCTCAGTGAAGTATTGTGACGTCCCGCGCACCTGATCACTCGGGATTACAAAGCCCGCATACCCAAAAGCTGGCGATCCGTTGTAGTTTTTGTGCGTCTTGCTAACAAACGCTCCCGCCTCGGCAACTTCGTCGAGATAAGCAACCAGCATCTGGCCTCCTTCGGCTAGATAGACGGAAACCCACACCGCGAGGGCGTGGGTTTTCGATGTGGCACTCTGAGCACTAGCCCCGTTACCACTTCGCATTTTAGACGCGAGAGTTAACCATGTCTATCGGAGCCTCCGATGCCGGTTATCTCCAAGAGAAAAGCCTCTCCCCGCGTCACGCCGACAGGCCCGCGGGGTCCACGAGGGAGAACGCTCGCGGGGCGCGCGAGACGCGCACGCTTTGGCCCCACGTAAGGGTCAGCCGATCAGATTCCATGCCGTCGCCGAAGAGGACGAGGGATTCGGAGCCGACGACGAGGCTCAGCTCTTCACCCTCGTCCAGGATGCCCTCGGTGTGCTCGATGCCGGTATAGGGGGAGGGCCAGGCCTCGCGCACAAACCATGCGAGTGAGGGCGAGGTAGGGGCGGGCATCTCCCCCATCGCACGCCCACGCTTGAGGGAGGCCCCCACCCGGTTGCGCTGGTCCCGGTGGAGACGACGACGCCCGATGAGGATTGGCGTTCGACGCTGGACCCAAGGGAGAGTTCGTAGCGGGCGCTCTGGTGGCTCGGGTGCCCGATGAACACCTCGTTGAGGGCGGTCAGGGAGCGCGAGTCGTCGGCTGCCGCGCGCACCATTGTCAGGTGATCGACGCGCAGGTCCGCGCCTGATTCGAGGCGGCGCAGCGCCCCTACGCCTTGGTCGGGCGTGCAGCGCACGAGGACACCCGCGTTGGACTGGGGTACCGAGTTGATGCCGACCACGACCTGGTCGCCAGCGTATTTGGCAACGTTGGCGACCAGGCCGTCGGGCCTACGACAACGATGACGTCCTCGGGGGCGAAGAGGAAGCGCGAAAGGGAGTCGCGTTCGACGTCGGCGCTCGCCCACCCGTCCGGGATGCCTGCGCGCACACGGGCCAGGGCTGCCAGGTGGGACTCGTGCGCTCGTTCGACGGCTTCGAGGCTGCGCCCGCGTGACCGCAGGACGAATTCGACCTGGCCGCGGGTAGAGTAGCGGTCCATGAGTTCGTCATACTCGGTGGGGCGTCGGACGATGACGGCGCGTCGTCGCATGGCTACTTGCCTGCCTTCTTGGAGCCGGTGAATGCCGAGACGAGATCGCTGAGCACGTCGGCGGTGATGGTGATGTCGCCGAAGGACGGCATGTTCTTGGCCACTTCCTTGAGGGCAACGGCGCGCGCCACCTCTGGTCCGGCCTCGCCGAGGGCCCTGACGTAGGACGCATCGGTCGCAGTCCGCGCGGCACCAGCGGTCTTCCAGTCCGCCTCGTAGGCTTTGGCTTTTTCGACGATGCGTCGCGCTTCCGCCTCGACAGCGATCGCATCGGCAGCGGCTTTCTCCTCAGCTTCACGCCTGGCATTGTGTCCTTCCTGGTCAACCAGGTCGGCACGCTTGCGGGCCAGGTCGAGCTTGGACTGCATCTCATTTTCGGAGATCTGGGATTCGCGTTCGACGGCGAGGGCGCGGCGTTCGTAGAGGGCGCGATCAGCCTCGGCCTGGAGCTGCTCGAGGAGCGGGGCTCGCAGCGAGGATTCGACGCCCTCGTCAGGGCGCAGGCTCATGAGGCGCACGTCGACGACGGCGACGCCGGTTGCGCGCAGCTGTTCGTCGGCGGCGAAGGCCTGGGCGAGCACGCTGCCGACCCGTTCGAGGGAGCCGGAGATGGCGTCAGACAGAGGCATCGCGCCGATGGACGAGGCCAGGGCCGAGTGAGCGATTCGGGTGACGGTTTCGTCGATCTGCCACAGACCTTGCGCGTCGTTGTTTGCATCGCGTGGGTACAGGTCGAAGTCGTAGTGCGAGGCGGCCGCCTCGGCGTCCTCAATGCGGTAGGTGATGGCAACCTGGGCGCTGACGTTTTGCTGGTCGGCGGACGGGACCTGTACGAGGAAGCTGTGGGCACGGTTCGCTGTGGGCACTTCCGCGAGCGCGCAGCGCCCGGCTCGCAGCCAGAAGGACTGGCCGACTCCGGATCGGATGGTGCGTCCGGCGCGGATTTGGACGACGTGGTCGCCGGCTCCGCCCTGGTAGCGGATGAGGAAGGGGTGGTGGTGGAGGGTTCCCATGATGGCTCCTTAGTCGGGTGGTTTCCCACTTATTTATGTCACGATGACGATAATCCCACCTTGCACTTAATGTCAACTCGACACAAATAAGTTATGCTGACACCATGACTGAACCTCTCACCATCCCGATCGCGGTCGATATCGTTGCCCTGACCGTCATCGACCACACCCTCCACGCCCTCGTCGTGCGCCGAGGCATCGAACCCTTCATGAATCACCTGGCCCTCCCCGGCGGCTTCCTACGCGACGGCGAACAAACCGAGGAGGCGGCAGCACGCGAGCTTGAGGAGGAAACCGGCATCACTCCCCCGGGCCACATCGAGCAGCTGCGCACCTACGGCCCCATCGGGAGAGACCCCCGCGGCCTCATTCTCTCCGTCGCCTACCTACTCTTGGCTCCCTCCTTCTCCCCCGCCCGCGCGGGAGGCGACGCCGCCGGAGCACTCTGGCACCCCGTCGACACCCTCCTTGCCCCCGACTCCCCCTCGCCTTCGACCACGCGAAAATCCTGGCGGACGGCATCGAGCGCGCACGCTCCAAGATCGAATACTCGCCCCTGGCCACCTCCTTCTGCGGCCCCGAGTTCACGATCACCCAGCTACGCACCACCTACGAGGCCATCTGGGGATCGGCCCTCGACCCTCGCAATTTCCACCGGAAAGCAACGAAAACAGCCTCCTTCATCGAGCCGACAGGAGGCACCATCCACGAGGGCGCAGGGCGCCCCGCAACCCTGTACCGCCTCGTCCCAGGCGTCGATGCAACAGCCTTCGTCCTCGACCCTCCCCTGCGCCGACCGCCCACCCCCAACCCCCGGCCTCGTCAATGAAGAGCGCAAGCGCGCCGAGTACGCGAGAATAAGCCCCGTACCAAAGGAGAACCATGAACTTCCATTCCCTCTACGACCAGGGCTTCGCGCGCGTCGCCGCCGTGACCCTGCCCGTGCACCCAGCGCGTCCCTTCGAGAATGCGCGCGAGATCATTGACACCGCACGCGAGCTTGACGCGCGCGGCGTCGCCGTCGGCGTCTACCCGGAGCTGTGCGTCTCCGGATACGCCATCGACGACCTCCTCCTGCAGGACGTCCTGCTCGATACCGTCGAGAAAGCCCTGGGGTCCATCGTCGAGGCCAGCGCCGACCTGCTCCCCCTCCTCATCGTCGGCGCGCCGCTGCGCAAGGACAACGCCCTGTGCAACTGCGCGGTCGCAATCCACCGCGGGCGCGTGCTCGCGATCATCCCCAAGTCACACCTGCCCAACTACCGCGAGTTCTACGAGAAGCGCTACTTCGTCACCATGCCCCCGCGCGCCTGCGAGCGTATCGAGGTCCCGTGGGGCGGCATCGAAGAATTCACCGGCGGCCCCGTGTGGGTTCCCTTCGGCCAGGTCCTCATCTCCGCCGACGACGTGCCCGGCCTGACCGTCGGCATCGAGATCTGCGAGGACATGTGGGTGCCCGTCACCCCCGCTACCGAGCTGGCGCTCGCGGGCGCGACCGTCCTGGCGAACCTGTCGGCGTCCCCGATCACGGTCGGACGCGGCGCGGACCGCGAACTCATGGTGCGCTCGGTGTCCGCGCGCTGCTCGGCGGCCTACATCTACACGGCGGCCGGCATAGGCGAGTCCAGCACGGATCTGGCTTGGGACGGCGAGACCATGATTTACGAGGCCGGGGAACGCCTGGCGATTGGCGAGCGCTTCCAGGAGGGCGCGCACATCACGATCGCCGACGTGGACCTGGAACGCCTGCGCACCGAGCGCAAGCGCCAGAATTCGTTCACGGACAACGCACAGCGCTACTTCGCGGGGGACGAGCGCTTGTCCCCCCCAGGAGGTCGAGATCACGCTCGATCCGCCGCGCACCGACCTGGGCCTGGAGCGAGCGGTCAACCGCTTCCCCTTCGTCCCCAACGACCCCACACGCCTGGAGCAGGACTGCTACGAGGCCTACAACATTCAGGTCGCCGGCCTGGTCCAGCGCCTGCGTGCGATCGGCAACCCGAAGATCGTCATCGGAGTCTCGGGCGGCCTGGATTCGACGCACGCGCTGGTCGTGGCCTCCCGCGCGATGGACCTGCTGGGGCGACCGCGCACAGACATTCTGTGCTACACGCTGCCCGGTTTCGCTACGTCCGAGCGCACGAAGACGAACGCGACCTGCTGTGCCAGTACCTGGGCACGTCCTTCCAGGAGATCGACATCCGCCCGGCGGCCACGCAGATGCTGGCCGACATCGGCCACCCCTACGGCGAGGGTGAGGCCACGTACGATGTCACCTTCGAGAACGTCCAGGCGGGCCTGCGCACCGACTACCTGTTCCGCCTGGCCAACCACCTGGGCGGCATCGTGCTGGGCACGGGCGACCTGTCCGAGCTGGCACTGGGCTGGTGCACGTACGGCGTGGGCGACCAGATGAGCCACTACGCGGTCAACACGGGCGTACCGAAGACACTCATGCAGCACCTGATCCGCTGGGTCGTGGCTTCCAAGCAGTTCGACGATCGCGTCGGCGAGGTTCTCCTGTCGATCCTCAACACGGAGATCTCCCCTGAGCTGGTTCCCGCCAAGCCGGGTGAGAAGATGCAGTCCACGCAGGACAAGATTGGCCCCTACAACCTGCAGGACTTCACGCTGTACCACGTGCTGCGTCGCGGCGCGCGCCCCTCGAAGATCGCGTTCCTGGCGGAGAAGGCCTGGTCGGACGCTTCCGTGGGTCCCTGGCCGGTCGGCTTCCCCGAGGAGGACAAGGTCGCGTATTCGCTGGAGGAGATCGTCACGTGGGAGCGCCTGTTCCTGTGGCGTTTCTTCAGCCAGCAGTTCAAGCGCAGCGCCCTGCCCAACGGCCCAAAGGTCATGGCCGGCGGCTCCCTGTCCCCGCGCGGGGATTGGCGCATGCCCTCGGACGTGTCGGGCGCGGATTGGGTCGCCGAACTCGACGAGGCCGTGAAGGGTTTGGTCGACTAACCTGACATTCGCTCACGCCCGGTCGCAAGCTGCCGTGGGGCGACACTCACTCGAGTGTCGCCCCACATGTTTCTTGTCAATATGCGCCAAGAACCACGTGAGACCGCGAGACTATGCCAGCATTCACACGCACGGCGCCCAAAATGTCGGTATGGTTACTTTTGGCAGTTAGGTAAGCCTAGCTTTTCCTATTTCAGTCCAATCGCAAATAACTATGACGGAGAAATAATGTCTCGCACGACCACGTCCCTGGCCGCTATCGCCGCCATCGCTGCACTCGGCCTCGCCGCCTGCTCCTCGGGTGCCACTTCCTCCTCGCAGTCCACCACATCCTCCGCGTCCGAGGCCACCCAAGCCTCGTCCGTGTCTATCGAAGCAAACGACGGCGCGGTCGACATCAAGCTGCCCGTCACCCGCGCAGCATCCCTCGACAACCGCACCTTCGAGGTCCTCGCGCAGTGGAACGTGCCGCTCGTCGCTGCCCCCAAGAAGCTGATCCCCTCGACCATCACCGCGTACAACGGCGATGACATCGCCGACGTGGGCATGCACCGCGACCCCAACCTCGAGGCCTTGGTCGCCGCCGAACCCGACCTGATCATCTCCGGCCAGCGCTTCTCCAAGTACGACGCCCAGATCAAGGAACTGGCCCCCGACGTCCCGCTCATCAACCTGGAGCCGCGCGAGGGGCAGCCTTTCGACCAGGAACTCATCCGCGAGGTCACGGACCTCGGCGAGATCTTCGGCAAGCAGGACGAAGCCAAGAAGCTGGTCGACGACTTCAACGCCTCCATTGAGCGCGCGAAGAAGGCCTACGACGGCTCCTCCACCGTCATGGCGGTTGACGTCTCCGGCGGCAACATCGGCTACGTGGCGCCCGGCAAGGGCCGCACCTGGGGACCGGTCTTCGACCTGCTCGGCCTGAAGCCCGCCCTTGAGGTCGAAGGCTCGACCGACTCTCACACCGGTGACGACATCTCCGTCGAGGCGATCGCGCAGGCCAACCCCGCCTGGATCCTCGTGCTCGACCGCGACGCCGCGATCACCAAGGACGGCTCTAACACCCCGGCCGAGACCGTCATCAACGACAACGCTGCCCTGCAGAACGTGACTGCCCTCCAGGACAAGCAGGTCGTGTACGCGCCGAACGATACCTACACCAACGAGTCGATCATCACCTACACGGAGATCTTCAACTCCCTCGCGGACGCCTTCGAAGCAGCCAGAAGTAACCCCCTGACACCCTTGCGGGTGCCGCCCCTCGGGCGGCACCCGCTCCCCATTCTCATGACGCATTCCCCCACCACCGCGCCACCTTCCCCCAGACACCCGCATCCTCCGCGGCGACGCCAACACCCGCCACGACCTCGTCGAGGCGGCCCCTAGCACTCGCACTGGCCACGCTGGCCGTCCTCGCCCCTGCTGGTTCTGTCCCTGTCCACCGGTGAGTACTCGATCCTCTCCCAAGACGACGGCTGGCGGATCTTCCTCGCCGTACGCGTTCCCCGCACCATCGCCCTCATCCTTTCCGGTGCCGCCATGTCCATGAGCGGCCTCGTCATGCAGCTGGTCACCCAGAACCGCTTCGCCGAACCCTCCACGACGGGCACGACCGAATGGGCGGGACTGGGGCTGCTCGTCATCATGATCGCGTGGCCGGGTGCCCCAATCCTGGTGCGCATGACCTGCGCGATCACCTTCGCGTTCGCGGGCACAATGGTGTTCTTCGCACTCCTGCGACGTGTCTCCCTGCGCTCCTCGCTGCTCGTTCCAATCATGGGCATGATGCTCGGCGCGGTCGTCTCCGCGATCTCCACGTTCATCGCGCTGGAAACCAACACCATGCAGAGCGTAGCCGTGTGGTTCCAGGGGTCCTTCACCTCCGTCTACGAAGGCCAGTACGAGATCCTGTGGATCGTCACCATCGTCGTCGCAATCGTCTTCATCATGGCCGACCGCCTCACAGCCGTGTCGCTCGGCGAGGACATCGCTGTGTCCCTCGGTGTCAACTACCACCGCATGGTCCTCATCGCGACCGGCCTGGTCGCCGTCGCCACCGGCGTCGTCACCGTCGTCGTCGGCTCCCTGCCCTTCCTGGGCCTCATCGTGCCCAATCTGGTCTCCATGACGATGGGCGACAACCTGCGCACCAATCTGCCGTGGGTGTGCCTGGCGGGCATCGCCCTGGTGACGGTCACCGACCTGCTCGCCCGCACCATCATCTCCCCCTTCGAGATGCCCGTCTCCGTCATCCTAGGCGTCCTCGGAGCCTTCGTCTTTATCGCGCTCGTGCTGCGCCAGGCCAAGAAGGGAGCCACGCTGTGACCGCCTCTTCTCTCCCCTCGACGAACGAGGCCGCCGCCACGTCCCCCGCCCAGGCCTCGTCCATCACGCGCCCGACACGCCGTACCGGTGCCTTCGTGTCCCCCGCCGCCAGGCGTCGCTGGTGGATCGTCTTCAGCGCCGTGTGCGCGGTCGCGCTCCTGTCCTGCATCGGACTGCTCGTGTGGAAGAATCCCGCGCACTTCGGAACACCCGTTTCTGGCGTCTCGCGCGTCGGCGCGCCTTCGCGGTCCTGGCGATCGCCCTGGTGGCCGTGTGCCAGGGCATGGCCACGGTCGCCTTCCAGACGGTGGCGAACAACCGCATCATCACGCCTTCCATCCTGGGCTTCGAGTCCCTCTATCGGGCGATCCACACGTCCACGATCTTCTTCCTGGGCGTTGCCAGACTCAACGCCTCGGCGACCGTCGGCAATTTCGTCGGCCAGTTGGGTCTCATGATCGCCCTGACGCTCGTGCTCTATTCATGGCTGCTCACCTCGCAGCGCGCCTCGATGCACGCGATGCTCCTCATCGGCGTCATGCTCGGCGCGGGCCTGGGTTCCATCTCGACCTTCATGCAGCGCCTCCTCACGCCTTCGGAGTTCGACGTGCTCACCGCCCGTCTCTTCGGGTCCATCGCGAACGCGCAGAAGGAGTATTTCCCGATCGCCGTCCCGCTCGTTGTGGTCGCCGCGCTCGCCCTCGTGCTCATGACACGCAGGCTCTCCGTCCTTTCCCTCGGACGCGAGACAGCCACAAACCTGGGGCTCAACCACCGGCGCACGTCGGTCGTGGTCCTCGTCCTCGTATCGATCCTGATGGCCACGTCGACCGCGCTCGTGGGCCCCATGACATTCCTCGGATTCCTCGTCGCGACGCTGTCCTACCAGTTCTCCGACACCCACGACCACCGCTTCATCTTTGCGATGGCGGTGGCCCTCGGCATCGCGATTTTTGTCCAGCGCCTACTTCGTCATGAACCACATCTTCAACACGCAGGGCGTCGTCTCCATCATCATCGAGTTCGTCGGCGGACTCGCGTTCATCGTCACTATTTTTGCGAAAGGGCCGCCTGTGATTTCCATCGATTCCGTCGTCAAACAGTATTCGCCGTCGGTGCGCATCGGCTCGATCTCCCTCGACATCCCGGCGGGCGGCATCACGGCGCTCGTGGGTCCCAACGGGGCGGGTAAGTCCACGCTCCTGACCATGATTGGGCGTCTCCTCGGCATCGACGAGGGCACCATCGAGGTCGGGAGCCTCAACGTCGCCACGACGAAGTCCTCCGAGTTGGCGCGCACCCTGTCGATCCTGCGCCAGGAGAACCACTTTATCTCGCGCCTGACCGTGCGCCAGCTCGTGGGATTCGGTCGCTTCCCCCATTCCAAGGGACGTTTGAACGCCAAGGATGAGGCGATCATCGACCGCTACATCGGCTTCCTCGACCTGGAGGACCTGCAGGCTCGTTACCTCGATCAGCTCTCGGGCGGCCAGCGTCAGCGCGCCTACGTCGCCATGGTGCTGGCCCAGGAGACGGACTACGTCCTGCTGGACGAACCCCTCAACAACCTGGATATCGCGCGCAGCGTCGAGATGATGACGATGTTGGAGCGAGCTGCCCGCGAATTTTCGCGCACCATCGTCATCGTTCTACACGACATCAACTTCGCGGCGCGCTACGCCTCGCAGATCTGTGCCCTCAAGGACGGGAGGGTCGCTTTCATGGGCACGCCCGAGGAGATCATGCGCGACGAGGTCCTCACCGACATCTTTGACACCCCCGTCACCGTCGTGCCGGGTCCCAACGGCCCGATTGCCTGCTACTTCTGAGCGTGCACGCGCGCTCAGCCACGACTCGACTGCACCGGTCGCCCGACGCTCCCACGGCCTCGTCATTCACGAGGCCGTGGCCAGTTAGAATGATCGCGCGGCCCATGCTCGTGCGTGAAACAGCCGTGAAACTTTCACTGTCCCTGGGGGTTCCCGTGCACATCGGACTCATCGTCCTTTTCCTGATTCTCGCCGTCGCTCTCATCGCGGGTGGCCTTTATCTGTTCACCTCGAGCCTGACCGCGCGCGTCGGCGTGTGCCGCCCTCCCCTGGGGCTGCGCCTGGCGGGCATCACCCCCGGCTCGCAGGAATGGGAGCGCGCGCATCGCGCCGCATGGCCGATCCTCTTCGGCGGCGGTGTCCTCGGCACCGCCCACGGCATCGCGCTGGCTGCCACGACCCTCATAGACGCGCGACTCTCCGTCCCCATCGTGTTCGTCGTATCTGGCATCATCGTCGAGGCGGGCCTGTGGCTAGTCGCGCGCGGTGCCGGCAAGGCGTCCCTGTCTTAGGACTTTCGCGCGCTCGCTCACGCCGATGCGAGCGGCATACCGCGCTCACGCAGCATGGAACCCCGACCTCGTTGCTCTCAGACGAGGCCGGGGTTCCCGGTATGAGGGGCGAGATTCAGCCCTTGGGGCGCTCGCGGCGGTCCAGCATGTACAGGGCCAGCTTCGAGGGCTCAAGCGCGCGCACGGCGTGCGGCAGGCGCGTGCCGAAGTGGATGACGTCGCCGGGCTTCAGGACAACGGTGCGACCGTCGGCCTCGATCTCGAGGGCACCCTCGAGCGTGTGGAGGATGACGGGCATCGCGGCCGTGTGCTCGCTGAGGATCTCGTCCTTATCGAAGCTGAAGAGGACCAGGCGGACACCCTCGGCGTGCATGACGGTGCGCGACACCGTGGCTTCCTCGTTGACCTGGATCATCGAGGCGATGTCCTGCAGGTCCGTCATGATGGGCGTGGGGACCTCAGCGTTGGATTCGGGCGAGAGGCTCAACTGTTCTCCTTGGGTTTGCGCGCGACGATGGCAACGCCGCACAGTGTCGGTCGTATTTCTTGAACGTACGCGCCATCGTGGTGACGCGCTCGCGCAGATCTTTGTCGCGGGCGACGTTTCGCATAATGCGCAGAGCGCCGCGCACGCCTTCGTCGGCGATCATCCGGCCCGGTTTGAGCAGGGCCATGGGAGCCATGCGGGTCTCTTCGACGACGAGGCCAACGTCTTCAAGCGCACGCCTCCAGTCGGCAACCGTCAGGGGGCGTGCGTTGACGTTGATGGCGCGTGCGAGGGCCTTCCTGATCTCGGTGGCGGGTTCCTCCCCAATGGAGTCGGGGCGCATCCCCAGCTCGTGGATGACGTAGCGTCCGCCGGGGCGCAGGATACGGGCGGCTTCACCCATGATGGATCGCTTGGCCTTCTCCCCCTGCATGGAGAGCATGGCCTCGCCGACGACGACGTCCGCGCTTTCGTCCGGCAGGCCGGTCTGCGCGGCGTCCGCGTTCACGCAGCGCCCCACGCCCGAGGCGATGGCGTTGACGCGCGCGCACGCGTCGGGGTCGCGCTCCACGCCGGTGTAGGAGGCGGGTCCGACCTCGATGATCGCGGAGGCCGTGACGCCCAGGCCGGGCGCGAATTCGACGACGTCCGCGCCGGGTAGGACGGCGCGTTTGAGGGCCCAGGTGCTCAGCGCCAGGCCGCCGGGGCGCAGCACCGTTTTACCGGCGCGCGCGAGCACCCAGTGCCCGGGTGCTTTCTCGATGGGCCGGTCGGCAAAAGGCAGGGCCTCCGCCGTGGATTTAATGTGAGTTGCCATATACGCAAGTATATCGTTATCTATTTACTCGCGCAGGGCTATACCCCTCTTAAATCCTCCGACGGAGGCCCTCTATCAGCGCTTACAGGCCGATAATCTGACCAAACTCGCGCTTGATCAGCTCGAGACGCTCGTACGCCTCATCCCACGGCACCGGCTCGCCCTCGGGGGCGGGCAGGATGACCTCGAGGTAGCACTTGAGCTTGGGTTCAGTGCCCGACGGACGCGCAATCACGCGGTCCCCGGCCTTCGTCAGCACCAGCACGCCATCCGTGGGCGGCAGGCCCTGGTAACCCTCCGACAGGTCAGAGACCTCGACGACCGGCGACCCCGCCAGCTCGCTGGGCGGCTGGGCGCGCAGGCGCGCCATACCAGTCGCGATCTGCTCGATCTCCTCGACGCGGAAGGTCAGCGGACCGGTCACGTGCAGGCCGTGGGCGTAAGCCAGGCGATCCAGCTCGTCCCATGCGGTGCGCTCCTCGGTCTTGAGCGCGGCGAACAGCGACGCGGCGACGACGGAAGACGCAATACCGTCTTTATCGCGTGCGATGGCGGGGTTCGGGCAGAAACCAATGGCTTCCTCGTAGCCGAAAGCCAGCTCGGGCGCGCGAGCGATCCACTTGAAGCCCGTCAGCGTCGTGTGGTGGACCAACCCGTGCGCGTGAGCGATGCGGGCCAGCAGACGCGAGGAGACGATCGAGTTCGCCAGCGATCCCTGGATGCCACGCGAGGCCAGGAACTCACCCAGCAGGCAGCCGATCTGGTCACCGCTCAGCGGACGCCATCCGGCCTCGGCGGCAGGGTCTGGAACCGCGAGCGCGCAGCGGTCCGCGTCGGGGTCGACTGCGATGATGAGTCGGCGTCCTCAGCGCGGGCCTGCTCGATCGCCATGTCGAGGGCACCGGCTTCCTCGGGGTTCGGGAAAGGCACGGTTGGGAAGTCCGGATCGGGCTCTGCCTGGGCGGCCACGAGCGATACGTGCGTGAAACCAGCTTCCTCGAGCACGCGGGAGGTGAGCGGGGCACCCACGCCGTGCATGGCGGTCAGGACGATGCGCAGGTCCGCGCGCGCGGCGGCGTCGCCGGAGGCCAGCTTGACGGCCTCAGCGACGTATTCGTCGCGCGGGTCTACGGCCTCGACCAGGTCGTTGTTCATGGGCACCTGGTCGGCGGGGGGGTGTGGCCGCGATGGCCGCGGCGATCTCAGCATCGAAGGGCGGGACAATCTGAACGCCCTGCCCGTCGCCCGTGACGACGCTCCCGCCCAAGTAGACCTTGTAGCCGTTGTCGGGGGCGGGGTTGTGCGAAGCCGTGACCATGACGCCCGCGTCCGCGCCGTAGTGGCGCACAGCGAAGGAGGTGAGCGGGGTCGGGTTGGCCTGGGGCAGCGCGAGGACGCGCACGCCTGCTGCCGAGGCGACACGGCAGGCGGCCGTGGCGAACTCGGAGGAACCATAGCGGGCGTCGCAGCCGACGACCAGGGTAGGGGTGCCGGTGGCGTGTCGCTTGACGGCCTCGCACAGGCCAGCGGTCGCGCGGATGACAACGGCCAGGTTCATGCGGGATTCGCCGGGACCCACGACGCCTCGCAGGCCCGCGGTGCCGAACTCGAGGGGGCCGTTCATGGCGGCTCCCACGCGCGCCAAGGCTTCGCCGTCGCCGCCGCGCGCGGCTCGATATCAGCCTTCAGGGACGAGGCCGTGGCCGGATCCGGGTCGTGGTCCGCCCAGCGCTGGGCTTTGTCGAGCAGTTCCATTGTTCAGTCCTTCAGTCCTGCCAGGATGGCGTTGGTTGCGGAGACGCCCAGGCGGGAGGCTCCGGCATCGATCATGGCGAGCGCCGTTTCGGCGTCGCGAATGCCGCCCGAGGCCTTGACGCCCAGGGCATCGCCGACGGTGGCACGCATAAGCGCGACCGCGTGGGTCGAAGCACCACCGGCGGGGTGGAAGCCCGTCGAGGTCTTCACGAAGTCAGCACCGGCGGCCTTCGCAGCCATGCAGGCGGTGATGATCTCGTTGTCGCTCAGGGCGGCCGACTCGATGATGACCTTGAGGACGCGCGGGGCGGGGACGACGCGGCGCACCGCCGCGATCTCCTCTCTCAGCTCGTGCAGTCGGGAGTCCTTGACCAGCTCGATGTTGATGACCATGTCGATCTCGTCAGCTCCGTCGGCGACGGCCTGAGCGGCCTCGAACGCCTTGACCTGCGGTTTAACAGCACCGGAGGGGAAGCCCACAACGCAAGCGACCTTCAGGCTCTCGGGCACGTCCAGGGGCAGCATCGAGGGCGAGACGCACACAGAGTACGTGCCGGCCGCGGCTCCTTCTTCGATGATACGTTTCACGTCCGCCTTGGTGGCCTCGGGCTTGAGAATCGTGTGGTCGATCATCGCGGCCACGTCGCGCTTCTTCATAGGAGTCCTTTCGTCTCGTCTCAGAGCTTGGCCAGCGGCAGAGCCAGCTCCATCATGGCGGTGAAGGCAGTCTGACGCGCCTGCGCGTCCGTAACCTCGCCCGTGACCAGGGAGTCGGAGACAGTGAAGATACCCAGGGCCTCGACGCCCGCGTGGGCGGCCGTCGCGTATAGACCCGCGGTCTCCATCTCGACGGCGAGGATGCCCATGCGTTGCCAGGCCTCGTTGAAGGTCGGGTTCGCGTTGTAGAAGACATCGGAGGACATGATGTTGCCGACGTGCACCGGGACAGAGGCTTCGCGGGCGCGGTGCACAACTTCTTCGATAAGGCGGAAAGACCCAATGGGTGCATACGTACCCGGCAGCTGGTACTGGTCCACGAACGCCGAGTTAGAGCACGCTGCCTGAGCAACGACGACATCGTACAGGTGCATGTCGGGCTGCAGCGCGCCACAGGTGCCCACGCGCACGAGACGTTTGCAGCCGAACTCGTGGATCAGCTCATAGGAGTACAGGGAGATGGATGGGATACCCATACCCGTCCCCATGACGGACACGGGCGTGCCCTGGTAGGTGCCGGTGAAGCCCAGCATGTTACGCACCGCGTTGAACTGCTGGACGTCCTCCAGGTAGTTCTCGGCGATGAACTTCGCGCGCAGCGGATCCCCCCGGCAGGAGGATCGTCTCGGCGATAGGGGCAGTGGGGTTGATGTGCGGTGTCGAGCGCATGTGTCATTTCCTTCGTCAAATAACGGAGCAATCAGCTCCTCGGCATCTTTACCGTGTGGTGAGATTATTGCCACCATTAGCAATATGTCAATAATTATATTGACAAGTGTTCAACATCTCTCGCGCCATCACCTACTTCCGTCATAGCATCTCGCTCACGCATATCCAACAGCGCGGCCGCCAGGTCCTGATCCACCACAAGATGCGTCGCAATCCCCATACGCAGCGCCGTATCCAACGCACGCATTTTCACATTTCCGCCCGCGACAACCAGCCGCACAGGACGAGTACGCAGATGTTCCAGGGAAATGCTGACAGTGCGCGCTTCAAGCTCCGGAATCGCGACCTGCCCGCTCTCCGTAAAAAAGTGAGAAAGTGCGTCACCGACGGCTCTATGTAGCAGCGTGTCTACTTCGTCCTCACCCAGGTGTCCGAGGTTGAGAGAAATAACTTCGTTGCTAATCGCGCCAATCGTAAAGACAGCCACGTCAACGTTACGGCCCTCTTCCAAGATCTTCATGATCGCCTGGTCCTTGCACACGATCAATGCCGTCTTCGTACTCTGAAAGATGACGGGAAGGGGCAGGTAACGCGGCTGCGCGGTGAAGGCCTCGCAAAACGCGCGCATCACCTCAAAGTCGTGCGTCGCACGCGCAGAGAAGGACGTCCCGCCCTTGAGCTGGACAACGCGCACGCCCTGGCGCGGAGAACGAGTCAAGTAAGAGGCGACTGCACTCATCGTGCGACCCCAGGAGATACCCACGCTCATACCGTCGTGGACCAACTGGCTCACCAGGTCGGCACCGACACGACCAACCTGATCAATGGCCTCGTCCTCCGTCATGGCGTGCCCGTGCGCGACGCGCACGCATGATAATCCGTAGCATCGCTCCAAACGGGCAGCCAGTTCAGAGGCCTCATCGCGGGGATCATGTATTGAAATGGTAACGAAACCACGATCACGGCCGTGGGCGAGGAGTTTGGCGACTGTGGGACGCGAGATGCCCAAACGGGCGGCGACTTCTGCTTGACTCAAGTTCTGCTGATAGTAGAGCTTGAGCGCATCAATCGACTGCTCATCACGCTTATCCACGTATCTTCCTTCCTCGCCCCGGCCGTGCCGCGATCAGGACACCGTCTCCAAAACCACACCGCGAGGAAGATACGTCCCTCCAGCGCTGATCTCGATGGCACCGGTCAGTGTTTCCAATGCCCGTTCAATCCGCCACTCATCGTCGGTGTGAAGAGTGAGCAGAGGCTGCCCCTTCGTGACGGTCTCGCCCGGCTTGGCGTGAATCTCAATGCCGGCACCCGCCTGCACCGGATCGTCCTTGACGGCTCGGCCCGCGCCAAGTCGCCACGAGGCGACGCCCACGCTCAAGGCATCCATGCCAACGATCATTCCATCGGCCTCAGCACACACCTCGTGAGTGTGCACGGCACGAGGCATGGCTGCGTCCGGGTCACCGCCCTGCTCGCGAATCATCGCGCGCCAGCGGTCCATGGCACGACCGTCGCGCAGAGCAGCCTCCACGTCCGCATCGTGTACACCCGCAAGATCGAGCATGTTACGGGCAAGCTCGCAGGTCAGCTCGACGACGTCGGAGGGGCCACCACCCGCGAGGACTCGACGGATTCCTCAACCTCAAGTGCATTGCCGATCTTCCTGCCTAGCGGCACGGACATGTCAGTCAGCAGAGCGCGCGTGGCGACGCCCGCGTCGCGTCCGAGGTCCACCAGGGTGCGCGCCAGTTCGCGCGCGCTGTCGATGTCCTTCATGAAGGCACCCGAGCCGACCTTGACGTCCAGGACGAGGGATCCCGTTCCCTCGGCGATCTTCTTACTCATGATGGAGCTGGAGATCAGCGGAATCGATTCGACCGTGGACGTGATGTCGCGCAGCGCGTAGAGCTTCTTGTCCGCGGGTGCCAGACCCGACCCTGCCGCGCAGATGACCGCGCCGCAGCCTTCACCGAGCTGAGCCAGAATCTCCTCGTTGGACAGATTAGCGCGCCACCCGGGGATGGACTCCATCTTGTCCAGGGTACCGCCCGTGTGCCCCAGGCCTCGGCCCGACAGCTGCGGGACGGCCACGCCGAAGCACGCGACGAGCGGAGCCAGCGGAAGCGTGATCTTGTCGCCCACGCCTCCCGTGGAGTGCTTGTCTGCGGTCGGTTTGCCAATCCCGGAGAAGTCCATGCGCTCCCCCGAACGGATCATCGCGTCCGTCCAGCGGGCGATCTCGGCGCGGTTCATCCCGCGCAAAAAGATCGCCATAGCCAGGGCAGACATCTGCTCGTCCTTGACGACGCCCTTCGTGTAGGCGTCGATCACCCAGTCAATCTGGTCGGGAGTGAGTACTCCCCCCATCCCGCTTCGTGCGGATAATGTCAACGGCATCAAACAGTGCCAACGTTTCCTTCTTTCTTCTGAGACGAGGCCTGGGCCGCGTCGTGAGCATCATCTGACCTGGCGGTGCCGCAGGAGGCAGCCTCCTCCAGGTCGTGGGGGCCAAAGGCACCGGGCAGGACCTGTCTCATGTCGGCGACACCACCGGGCATGAGGACCAGGCAGGAGGGGCCGCCATGCTCGTAGATGAGCTGGCGGCACCGCCCGCACGGGGCCACCGGAACCCGGTCCCCGTTGACGGCAACAACCGCGACGAGTGTGCCTCCGCCGGTGCGGATCAGGTCCGAGACCATGCCGCACTCGGCGCACAGCGTCACGCCGTAACCCGCGTTCTCCACGTTGCAACCGCTGACGATACGGCCATCGGCACTCAGGCCCGCCGCGCCCACCGGGAAGTGCGAGTAGGGACAATACGCGCGTGTCATCGCGTCGATGGCGACGCCCAGCAGGGCGTCCCAATCGATCGTCGTCACCTGTTCCACGCTCCTCACTTCACGTAGGGAATGTTCTCGGCCGCGGGGGCGCGCGACTTACCGACGAAACCGGCCACAGCGACAATCGTCACCACGTAAGGAATCATCGAAATCAGGTTCGCGGGAATCGAAGGCTCAATGTTGGGCAGCATACGGGCCATCGCCTGCGCAAAGCCAAACATGACGGCTGCACTCATCGCCCCCACCGGATTCCACTTGCCCAGAATCATCGCCGCCAGGGCAATGTAGCCATTACCCGCGGAAATGTTGTCCGTGAACGCCAGACCCGATCCGATCGTGAAGAACGCACCACCCAGACCCGCGAACGCAGAACCCAGGATCGTGTTGACAGTGCGCGTACGCGCCCCACGTTGATGCCGACCGTGTCGGCCGCGCGTGGGTGCTCGCCGCACGCCCGCAGGCGCAGACCCCAGCGAGATCGGAACAGGAAGAACGACAGCGCGATGACGGCCGCGTACATGAGGTAGACGAGGATCGACTGATCGAACAGGACCGGCCCGATGACCGGAATCTCGACCAGGCCAGGGATCGGGATGTCGGGCAGCGAGTAGCGGTTGGTGTTCAGGACATCCTGAGCGTCCTTCATGATCGTCCCGTACAAGAAGGTCGTCAGACCCAGCGCCAGAACGTTCAACACAACGCCGACGATAATCTGATCCACCCCATACTTGACGGAAAAGAGCGCCAGTAGCGACCCCAGCAGAGCACCCGCCAAGGGCGCGGCCACAAGGCCCGCGTAAGCGGTCTGGAAGTAAGAGGCCGCCATGATACCCGCGAACGCTCCGACCAGCAGGTCACCCTCAATCGCGATATTGACAACGCCGACCCGCTCAGAGATGACACCCGACAGTGCACCGAAAATAAGTGGCGTCGAGATCGCCACCGTTGATACGAGCATCGATGTAAGCGTCACGGCACCCGCCGAATCCGAACCCGCGTACAGCAGGAAGCCCAGAATCGTGGACACGCCGACGACGCTCATCCCTACCGCTCGCGCCCAACGACGGAACATCGATGCGTCGGACAGCCACAATCAACGCACATGCGGTCACCAGAATGGTCAACGCCACAAGCACCCACACGATGGGAGCACCAGACGTGACAATATCGGGGATCGAGTACGACTGCGACTTATCGTTCAGTCGAATCGTCACATCACCGTGCGTCGAGACACCGAACACCAACAGCAGGATGCTGGCAGCCACATACACGACTGGGAGCTTCCACGAGCGCTTGACCAGAACCTGCGCGTCCTTCTCGACTGTGCTCATTCGTCGTTCCCCTTTCCAGCAGCCGCCAGACGCTTCGCATCAGGCAGCCTGAACAGCCACCGCACCAGAGCCGGGGCAGCAATCAGCAACACGATCACCGACTGCAAAATCAAATCATGTCAATTGGCACATTCTTCGCCTGCATCGCATAACCGCCCGCCTTAAACGCACCAAACAGCAGGCCAGCACCGAACGTACCCCACGCCTTGTTGCGTCCCAGCAGAGCGACCGTAATCGCGTCAAAACCAATCGAACCGGCCACGTCACGCGAGGCGTACCCGAGAGTTCCCAAGGCCTCGTTCGCACCCGCCAATCCCAGGAAGGCACCCGAGAACAGCATCGTGACAGCCGTGATGCGCTCAACCGAGATGCCCGCCGTACGTGCCGCCGCAGGATTCGCACCCACGACACGAATCTGGAAACCGAGCGTCGAGCGCTCCATCAGCCACCAGAAAATCACCAACGCAACAAGCGCAACGATGATGCCACTGTGCAGCTTGATCGGCCCATCGAAGAACTTCGCAAAGGCAGCCGTTTCAGCCACGTTAGGAGTGACAGGCTGGTTCGAACCGGGCCGCTGCCACGACGGCTGCGACAGGACGTATCCCAGCCCCAGAACCGCAATCGAGTTGAGCATGATCGTGACGATGACTTCATTAGCCCCCGTCTTTGCCTTCAAGACACCCGCGATGCCAGCGTACGCAGCGCCCGCGATAATTGCCGCAGCCACAGCGACGAAGGTGTGAACGACCGGAGGAAGGCTCATCGAGAAGCCCACCCACACGGCCGCGAGTGCGCCAACGATCATCTGGCCTTTACCACCGATGTTAAACAGTCCTGCCCGGAAGCCGAGCGCGAGACCCAGACCCGAAATAATCAAGGGAATCCCGAAGAACACCGAGTCTGTCAGCGGCTTAATCGCGCGCATGAACGTCGACGCCTGCGGGTCCACGATGGCCCCACGGAACATCGCGTAGTAGGCGTCTGTGACGGAAGCCCCCGTAGCGGCAATCAGGATCGCTCCGATTGCGAAGGCAATCAAGACTGAGAGCACCGACACGAACCCCTGCGAGCCGACGATCCTCGTAAACATGCCCAGGGAGGCAGTCTTCTTCTTATTCATTGCTTCTCCTGTCCCACACGAGCGTCAACCGCGCCACCGCGATGCGAGGTCGCCACGGCCTCGTCCTGAGGAACGCCAGCCATCATGAGACCCAAGACATCACGCTCCGTATCCGCAGGCACGATGCCAACGATGCGACCGCGATACATGACGGCGATCCGGTCGGCCAGCGCCACAACCTCGTCGAGTTCCGACGAAATCAGCAGCACCGCGCACCCCTGGTCGCGCACGTCCACGATCCTGCGGTGAATAAACTCGATCGACCCAACGTCGACGCCGCGCGTAGGCTGGTTGACGACCAGCAGTTTCAGATCCCGCGACATTTCGCGCGCAACGACAACCTTCTGCTGATTACCGCCCGACAGGGAGGAAATTGGGTCAGTGATCGACGTCAGGCGGATGTCGTATTCCTCCTGTTTCTCATGCGCGTAGCGAGCAACCGCTCCCAGCTTGCGCGACGGACCCCAGGCAAACTCGGGCGCATTAAACTGGTCGAGGACCAAGTTGTCAGCAATGGAGAAAGAGGACACCATACCGTCTGTCATACGGTCTTCGGGAACGAACCCAACCCCAGATTGCAGTGACTTTCGAGGATTTGCGCGAGTAATATCCCTTCCCTCGAGGGTGATCGTACCGCTATCGGGAGTACGCAGGCCAAAGGATCACCTCCGCAAGTTCGCTTTGACCGTTGCCCTGCACGCCGGCAACCGCGAGGACCTCACCACGCTGAACCCTGCATGACACATGATCAAGTTCGGGCACGCCACCCGCACCTAGCAGGGAGACATCATCCAAGACGAGGCCACCTCGGCGAAGCCGAGCCGGTTCCTTATCGACGCGCAAAAGAACCGGGCGCCCCACCATCTGCGAGGCCAGCGAAGCCTCAGAGTCCGTCGGGGAGGCCGTGCCGACGACCTTTCCACGACGGATCACCGTGATATCGTCAGCAACTGCACGCACCTCGCGCAGCTTGTGAGTAATGAAGACAATCGACGTCCCCGCATCGGCGAGCTGACGCATGATCTTCATCAGTTCATCCGTCTCTTGCGGTGTCAGCACGGCCGTCGGTTCGTCCAGAATCAGGACCTTCGCTTGACGCGACAGAGCCTTGACGATCTCGACGCGCTGCTGCGCACCGACCGGCAGATCCTCGATGAGCGCATCTGGATCCAGGTCGAAGCCGAAGCGCGCCGATACTTCGCGCACCGTCTGACGCGCGCGCTCACGGCTAATAATGCCCGCAGGGCCAGTCGGCTCATAACCAAGTGCGATCGATTCCGCGACCGTGAACACCGGGATCAGCATGAAGTGCTGATGCACCATACCAATGCCCGCAGCAACAGCGTCACCCGGGCCTTTAAATGTCACGGGCTCACCGTCGATGACGATCTGTCCCTCGTCAGGCTGGTGCATCCCGTATAGACGTTCATCAGCGTGGACTTTCCCGCACCATTTTCACCAAGCAGGGCGTGAATGTGCCCTTCCTCGATCGTCAGATCGATCGAGTCGTTAGCAGTGAGGGGGCCAAACCTTTTCGTGATCCCCCGCAGCTCTAGTTTCATTCCTTCGACCTTCCCCAACACCGGTGGGCGATAGGCTCCCGACACCCGGGTGGGGCTGCGGCCAACTCGCTGACAGCCCCACCGCTGGGAGATCACTTCGGGGCGTTCGGCGACTCAACCTTCAGCGTGCCAGCCTTGATGTCCTCGGTGAGCTTGTTCAGTTCAGACTTGAGTTCATCGGACACCTGAGCATCGAAATCGTGGAAGGGTGCCAGGGAGACGCCGCCGTTAGCCAGCGTACCCACGAACGGTTCCGACGTGAACTTGCCATTCACCGAGTCCGTGATGGTCTGCACGACAGCAGCACCGATCTCCTTCTTGACCGACGTCAGCACGATCGAGGAGTAATCAGGGTTTGCCTCGTACCAGTCGGAGTCCACGCCGACGATGCGGGTGTTACCATCAGCCTTGGCGGCTGCCGCGGCACCCAGGCCCACAGGGCCAGCAACGGGCATAATAATGTCCGCGCCCTGCGAGATGAACTGCTGCGCCTGCTGCTTGCCCAGTGCCTGATCGTCGAAGTTCTGAGTGAACGAGCCGTTCTGAGCCGCCTTGTCCCAGCCGAGCAGCTGCACGGAGGTACCATGCGCCTCGTTGTAGGCGCCAACGCCGTCAGCGAAACCGTCCATAAAGACCGTCACCGCAGGGATCTGCATGCCACCAAAGGTGGCAACCTTACCCGTCTGCGTCATGCCTGCCGCCGCGTAACCCGCGAGGTAGGCAGCCTCAGCCGTGTTGAACAGCAGCGGACGCCCATTCTTAAGGGTGACGGTGTCGGAGCCATTCGAGAAACTGGAGTCAATGAGGGCGTAGTGCAGGTCCGTATTGTCATCTGCGGACTTGTGGACTGCCTGCTCAAGGTTGAAGCCGACACCGATAATCAGGTTGCAGCCATCACCAACCATGGACTCAACGTTGGGCGCAAAGTCCGTGTCGGAGCTGGACTCGGCTGCGTTGATCTGAATACCCAGCTTGGTCTGGGCTTCCTTCAGTCCGTTGTACGCTGACTCGTTGAAGGACTTGTCGTTCCAGCCGCCGGCGTCCGACACTGCGCACGCCTTGAAAGACGAGGCGTCCTGGGCCTTGCCAGAGCCGCCGGAGGTTCCACCTCCGCCACATCCAGCCAGCGCGAGCGTGACAATGCCCGCCGATGCGGCGAGCCTCGTGAAATGCTTCATCTGTGTGATCCTTGTTGAAGTGATTCTTCGTCGAACTGTGAGCTACACAAGCCCCGGTTCGGTTCGCACAATCAGTGTGCGAACATTTGCATAAATCGACTTTTACGTCTGATCTAAGTGTCCCGTGCTGCAACACTCATGTCAAGGTTTATTTGTTCTCGCTTTGGTAACGGTTAACTCGCTTTGATAACGATTAAGTTGCTTTAGCAACGATTAAGCCGGCGGCAAGCTTTCGTGCAGCGACACCAATCGCTGCGTTGAAAGCTTCGCCGCCGGCCAACCGGCGAGAGATTACTTCGGGGCGTTCGGCGACTCGATCACGAGTCGACCCTTCTTAATATCCTCGGTCAGCTTGTTCAGATCCTGCCGCAGCTCCTTGGGAACCTGGGTTTCGAAATCATGGAAGGGAGCAAGCGACACGCCACCATTAGCAAGCGTACCGATGTAGTGTTCCGAGGTGAACTTCCCCTTGACCGAATCCTGAATGGCCTGCTCGACAGCAGCACCGATCTCCTTCATGACCGAGGTCAGGACGATCGACGAATACTGGGGATTGGTCTCATACCAATCCGAGTCGACGCCAACGATCAGCGTCTTGCCGTCAGCCTTCGCAGCGGCCGCAGCGCCCATTCCGACAGGACCGGCGACGGGCATGATGATGTCAGCACCCTGCGCGATAAACTGCTGCGCCTGCTGCAGCCCCAGCGACTGGTCATCGAAGGAATCTGTGAAGGCTCCCGTCTGGGTTTCCTTATCCCAACCAAGCACCTGCACGGAGGTCCCCTTCGCCTCGTTGTAGGCTTTCACACCGTCCGCAAATCCGTCCATAAACACAGCAACGGCGGGGATCTGCGCACCACCGAAGGTCGCGACCTTACCGGTCTTCGACATCGCCGCCGAGGTGTAGCCCGCGAGGAATGCAGCCTCGGACGCATTGAACAGCAGCGGACGCCCATTCTTCAGGACCGCCTCGTCGGTACCGTCAGTAAAGGTCGTGTCGATCATGGCGTAGTTCCGGTCGGGGTGCTGCAGGGCAGACTGATGAACGGCCGACTCCAGGTGGAAGCCGACGCCGATGATCAGCGTGCAATCGCTGGCCACCATCTTGTCAACGTTGCCGACGAAGTCGTCCTCCGTGTCGGACTCAGCAGTGTCCACCGCAACGCCCAGATAGGACTTCGCCTCCATGAGGCCGTCGTAGGCGGACTCGTTAAAGGACTTGTCCTGCCAGCCGCCGGTATCAGAGACAGCGCATGCCTTGAACGGAAGCTCAGCCTTGGCTTCACCAGATTGAGCGGCTTTCCCTCCTCCGGCACAGCCGGTCAATGCTAGGGTGACAGCGCCCACAGCAGCGGCAAATGTGGTGATGTGCTTCATGACGATCTCTCTCTGTTGACGTGAACTTTCTGACGACTCGATAGTGGCGTGGAAAACATGCCTCCTTGAGAATACAGGGAATTTATCAACAATGCGAACCGGCGGTTACACCGTATCCAAGTATCCTGCGCGAATGTCACTCACGTCAAGGCAAAACGCTTACCTATTGGTAACGATTTGGGCACGACGTACCAGGAGACCGGCGAGGCCACACACAGCAAGCACACACGCCACAGGCAACCCTTGCGTATCCGCACCCGTTCGTGCCAACGCACTGCCTAACCTGGACGCGCCTGGATCCTTCTTCGAATCCTCCGGAACACTCACGACCGGCTTGCTCCCCTCGCCAGAATCGATCGATGGAGACGGAGCTGTCGCACCCGCACACGTCACCGGGATCGACAAACCGTCCGAGGCTCGACGACCGTCGCAAAATCGGTGGCGACAGCGACGGACACGTTCACGACCTCACCGGCCGCCTTGCCCTCGCAGGCACCCACGACCGTCACATCCACGCTCGCCTGCCCCGCGCCGTCCGTCGTGATGATTGCAGCACCGTCCGATGCGTGGGCATCCATGAGGGAGTTATCCACGTCGGCCACGGCTTGCGCGCCACCCGCGCTCACGTGCACTTTCGTCGTGATCGAGGGCCCTTCGGAGAAGGACAGGCCGCGCAGCGGGATCGTCACGGTCGAGCCATCAGCGACCGGCTCGGCGGGCAGAGTCAGACCAATCGAGGCCTTCGCCGCGCGCGGGGGCCAGGCCGCTCGCAGCATCGGCAGCTCGGTCCTTCGCGGGCGAATGGGCGGCCAGATAATCGTTGAATGCGTCACGATCCAGGTTACCGTTCGTCACGGTTGCTCCCCCGCGAGTGAGAGCCTCGAAGGAATCTCCGCCATCCAATAGGAAGTTCACGGACCCGACCGTGTAGGTCCCATCAGCCTTCAGCGGCTCACCGTTGATCGTCACCGACGTGATGCGCTGTCCGTCGGGCTTCGCCGGGTCGTAGGTGTAGCGCACGTTCGAGGACAGATTGAGCTTGAGCATCGGACGGGAATTCTGCGAGTTCAGGTCGCTCTTCCACTGCTGTTCGAGCGCGTCCTTGAGGTCAGATCCCTTGAGGGTGACGTAGCCGAGTTCGTTGGAGAAAGGTTCAACCTCGTAGGTCTGCGCATAGGTGATTGTGCCGTCCTCGTTCGGCACGAGATCGTCACGCAGGCCTCCCGCGTTGATCATGCCAATGTCGACGCTCTTTCCGTCTGGGGTGAGGATCGTCTCACGCAGGGAGTCGGCCACCAGGTCACCGAGGGAGGACTCGATACCGCGGTTCGAGCCCGGCTCGGTCAGCCCGTCGGGGGTCGTGAAGACACCGCGCATGAAGGGTGTCGTGTATCCGGTAGCGACGACGCGCTTGCCGGCTTCCTTCGAGTCAGCCTCGGCCTTATCAACGATTGCCTGGGTGTCGGGGTCCGCGCCGCACTGGGCAACCTCGGCGGCCGGGATGAGGATCGAGTCGGCACTGGTGACCTGGCGCGTCGCGGGATCAATCGTCAGGCGGATCAGACCGAGGTTATCCGTGTAGGAGCCGGACGCGATACCCGCCAGGCGCGGGTTCGCTGACTCGAAGGACTCCACCGAGTTCACGTGGTCGAACTCGTAGGGCACGTGCGTGTCCCCGCCCATGAGGCCATCGACGTCCTTACCGACCTTCGTGTAGTTGTTCTTCACGTCGTCGTCGAGCATGGCGATGACAACGTCTGCCGTGCCGCTGCCCTTGAGAGATGCGGCCAGCGAGTTGATGCGTGCAATCGGGTCGCTAAAGGTCAGCCCCTCCGTCGTGCCGGGGCTCAGCTTGTAGGGGACGTCCTGCGCGATGGCCCCGATGAAGGCGACCTTCATGCCCGAGGGCGACGTCCACAGCTTGTAGTCCCCGAGGTAGGGAGTGCCGTCCCCGTAGGTGCCCATCCCCTCAATGTTGGCCCCCAGGTACGGGAAGGTCGCCTGCACGTACTCGCTCGGGTTGGAGCCGTCGACACGCTGCTTAAAGACGGCCTGCCCCATGTCCAGCTCGTGGTTGCCGATCGTGGAGGCCAGCGGGTTCAGGGTGTTGAGGGCCGCGATGGTCGGATTGTCCTTGAGCGCGCCGGAAATGTAGGGGGACGCCCCGATGTTGTCACCCAGCAGCGTGAAAGACGAGTTCGGGTTCGTCTCGCGCGCCTTTTTCAGGTAGCAGTTCATCGCGGGCAAGCCGGCCTCTCGCACGACGCCCTTCTTGGTGACCTGCTGGATGTGCCCGTGGACGTCCGTCAGGTTGTAGAGATCCAGTGTGATCGGCGTAGCCTCGTCCTGCGGGGCAGCTGCCGCCATGGTCGGCAACGACGCGAGGGTAAGCGCCGCCACCGAGGCGAGCGCGAGGCGTGTCCGTGGTTTGCGCATGGTGGTGTATTCCTTTCTGAGCCGCGGCAATACCGCGTCACGTGGTGAATGGGATGAGTGGGTGCTTAGGGATGCCGGGAGCCGCGGCGCGCCGCGCTCCGCGTAGCGATGCCCGCGAGGGCGAGGAGAACGCCGACCCAGAGCGGGGCCGCCGCGTCCACGCCCGTGCGGGCGAGGGAAGCGCGCGCATTCGCCGGCGTCATGCGCCGTGAATTTCCAGCGTTCTTTCGTCTTCCTCGGGACGAGGACGTGGCCGGGTACCCGGTGCCGCGCGGCGTCAGGGCACCGGCGCTAGGTGACGGCGCGGATCCCGGCACTGACGAGGTGCTGGGCGTCGGGTTGGTTCCCGACGACGGGCCAGCTCCCAGCAGGTTCAACCCGATGATCTCGGGGTTGTGATCGGAGGAGCGGTATGGGTCCTCGGCCTCGACGGCCAGGTGGGCGTTCATGCCCGCGCGCGAGTATTCGAAAGCGATGGATTCCTGGGCGTTGACGGCCCAGCTGGTGACCCCCGCCAGGAGAGGCTTCGCGGCGGTATTGGCAAACACGTGATCGAGGGAACCGGAGCGGCCCGAGTACACATAGGACGCTTCACCCCGGCCGGAGACGCGCTCCCACCCAGCACCCTCCAGGGTCGTAACCGGGTCTTCCTGGGAGTAGGAGTTGAAGTCGCCGACGAGCAGGGTTGGTTTGTCAGCGAATTGAGCGGCAAAGGAAGCGAGCGCGGTGGCTTGGGCGACACGGATCGCGTTCGCGTTCCCCTGCCCGTCCCCGCTATCGGTATTGCCCTCGCCCGCGCCCTCCGGCACGGACCCCTTGGACTTGAAATGGTTGGCGATCACCACGAAGGAGGGTACAGCCGTCTTCTCGTCGCTCGTGCGCGCGAACTCCTGGGCCAGGGGTTGACGCGCGAGGTCCCGAAACGCCGGATCGTCATGGATCCGAGAGGGGCCGACGGGGGTGACCATCGCAGTTTTGTAGATGAATGCGACGCGGATGACGTCCTCATCTGCGGGAACGACCGGCGGTGAGGGAACGAACGCCCACACGTTCGGCCCCACGGCCTCGTTCAGAGCCGCCACGAGGCGCGCCAGGGTCGCATCACGATCCGTCCCTACGCCCACGGCGAGCGGGTTTTCAATCTCTTCGAGGGCGACCACGTCGGCCCCCAGAGCGTTGATCGCGGACACGATCTTCGCCTCCTGGGTGGCGAAAGCCTCGCGCGAGTACGCGCCGCGCACCTTGCACTTCTTGGCCGTCACGAAGGCCCCCGTGCGGTCGGGATAGCCCATGCATCCGGCCTCGTCGACGCCCAGGTCGGAGAAGTAGTTGAGGACGTTAAAGGTCGCCACACGTGTATCCCCGCCGACCGTGGGCGCGCTCGGCCGCTGCCCGGTGACGGTCACGGGGGCACGGTCAGGATGCCCCGCGACCAGCGAGGTCGGCTGAAAGACCCAGGACCCATGCCTCGGCTCCAAGACGACGGGAGCGGAGAACGTCACGTGATATCCGACGCGGGCGGGTGCCCCATTCGCCAGGTACGCGTAGGGCACCTCGGTCGCCGCGCCCTTCAGCAGGTTCGTGTTCGTCCCGTCGTCGAGGGTGATCACCCGCGCGGCGTTGGCCGCCTCATAGTTGCGCGCGGCCTGCCCCGGAACAACCACGTCGGTCGCGGCGCGCAGCGGCTCCGTGCCCGGGTGTGAGCGCCAGCGTCCCATACTGATTCGCCGCATAGTTGTCCGTGATCGTCCACGTTCCCTGCGGATCCAGCAGCATCGACTCGTAGGCCTCCGCCTGCCCATCCACAGGGACACCGGTGACCGGAGTGGGAGCCACGGCCTCACACCCGTCTACCTGCGTAAATCCGGTGGCAGCCAACTGGGTCAGGCTCGACGGGTTGGACGTCGCGGTCATCACGGGGAACTCCCCGACCGTGCCACTCACGCGCACGCACGTCCCAACCGCAGGGATCCGACCGTTCTTCCCCGCGTAGATGAAGAGAGCGTCCGAGCGCGCCCGCCCCCTCATCCCACACGCCGCCACTGCCCGGCGTCTGAATCGTGTACCCATCCAAGGTAGCTGCCAGCCCAGACTCACCTACCGGATACGCCGCAGTCACGACACCAACCGTCGTCACGGTGGCACCCACCATCGCCGAGTCGTCTCCCTCCCCCACCGCCTGAATCTCCGGGATTGGGGTATCGACGGTCGCACCGTTTGGCGCGGCGTCCTCAGCAGTTGCAACCGCACGCCCAGCGGCACCTTCCGGGGTCGCGGCCACGCTCGCGGGCACGCCCCCAGTCGTCTCGACGTCGGCGGAAGGCTGAGAGCCACGGCTCTCGGGGGCGCTCAGCTGCCCCTCCCCCGTCATTGACGAGGCCGACTGCACCTGGGTGATTCCGCTCCCCTGAGCAGTGGGCGTACCGGATGTTTCAGGAGCACGTTGTTCTCCCGACTGAGCAACCTGCGCGAGTTCCGCCCCGGCGTCAGTCGCCCAAGCGGCAGGAACAAGCCCCACCGCGGACAGCGTGAGTACGCCGAGTACAGCTAACGACCGAGTCCCGCGCGTCATCGGGATTTCCTCTCAAACTCACCTCACCGTGAGGGACCCACAGGTCCCGAACCGCAGGCATCTTTACCAACGGCAACACGAGTTGTGCCAAGTGTATGCGCATCCACGCACAAATGGAACCGCATGGGAGGATTCCCATCCCCCGCGATGACATACGAGAAGCTGCGCAGGAGCGACGCGGTGCCCGACAATCTCGCCCCGGCCTCGTCCCTGTCGATGAGCGACAGTCAGGACGCCGAGTACGGCGAGACGACCACCTGGGCGCGCTGAAGATCCTTGACCTCGGCGTAACCGGTCGTGGACATGGCACGCTTGAGGGCACCCACGAAGTTCAGCGAGCCGTCCGCGCGCGTCGAGGGGCCGTAGAGGATCTGCTCGAGCGTGCCCGTCGTTCCCACGTGAACGCGCTGGCCGCGCGGCATGTCAGGGTGGGTGGCCTCGGAACCCCAGTGCCAGCCGCGCCCGGGAGCCTCCTCGGCGCGAGCGATGGCCGCGCCCAGCATAACCGCGTCCGCGCCGCACGCGATAGCGCGCGCGAGGTCGCCGCTGCGACCAATACCGCCGTCCGCGATGACGTGTACGTAACGACCGCCGGACTCGTCCATGTAGTCACGCCGAGCCGCGGCCACGTCCGCGATCGCGGTCGCCATCGGCGCGTGCACACCCAAGGACTGACGCGTCGAGTGGGCCGCTCCCCCACCGAAACCGACGAGGACACCCGCTGCTCCCGTGCGCATCAGGTGCAGGGCCGCCGTGTCCGTACAGAAGCCTCCGACGATGACGGGGACATCCAACTCATAAATGAAGCGCTTGAGATTCAGGGGTTCTCGGCGCGACGACACATGTTCGGCGGACACCGTGGAGCCACGGATGATAAACAGGTCGACGCCCGCGTCCACGACCGCACGCCAATGCTGCTGGACGCGCTGGGGCGACAGCTTACCGGCGACGACCACCCCGGCCTCGCGCAGCTGCGTGAGACGCTCCGTGATGAGCGTCGGCTTAATCGGCTCCGAGTACACCCGCTGCAGGGTCGCAATCGATTCTTCCTCGCCGAGGTGCGCGATCTGGTCGAGGATTGGCTCGGGATCCTCGTACCGGGTCCACAGGCCATCCAAATCAAGGACACCGATGCCACCGAGGCGACCGAACGCAATGGCTGTCTCCGGACTCATCACCGAGTCCATGGGGGCCGCCATGAGGGGCAAGTCCACGTGGTAGGCGTCAATCTGCCAGCCGACGTTGACGTCCTCGGGGTCGCGCGTGCGCCGAGCGGGCACGAGCGCGATGTCGTCCAGTGTGTAGGCGCGCCGACCGCGCTTACCGCGTCCGATTTCGACTTCGTGGCTCATAAACCGATTCTACTGCCTCTGGGACGCAGATGTGCCCACCCTCTGCCACACTGGTGGAACCGGCGAGGACAGGAGCAAACATGAGCTGGATTGACGACCCGTGGATGGGTTTTGATACCGAAACGACGGGCGTGCGCGCGCTCAAGGACCGCCTGGTGACGGCGGCCCTCGTCTGCGTATCGACGGCGCATCCTACCGCAGCGGGGTCAGTGCCCCCGACCAGGTGGCGACCTGGCTGACCGACCCGGGCATTGAGATCCCCGAGCAGGCCACGGCCATCCACGGCATTACGACCGAGCAGGCGCGCCGCGACGGCCGCCCCATCGAGGAGGTCCTCCACGAGCTGGCGGGTTCCATCGTCGAGCATTGGCTGCGCGGTTACCCGGTCGTCGCTTTCAACGCGACCTACGACATCACGCTGGTGAACCAGGAGCTGCGCCGCCACCGCCTGGGGTCCTTCGAGGAGCGCCTGGAGGGCGCGCCGATGCTGGTCGTCGACCCGCTCGTCTTGGATCGCAAGCTTGATCGTTTCCGAAAGGGCAAGAAGACCCTGACGGAGATGGCCCCCGTCTACGGAGCGGTCGCCTCCCCCCGACGCTCACACGGCCGAGGTAGACGTGGCCATGACGCTCGACGTGCTCGCGGGCATGGTGGACAAGTACCCGCAGCTGGCCGCCATGAGTGCCCTGGAGCTCATGGATTATCAGCTCCAGGCCCACCAGGATTGGGCGGAGGACTTCGAGAAGTACCTGCGCAAGCAGGGCCGCGACGCGTCCATCGACCGCGAGTGGCCTCAGATCACGCCGCGAGGCCGCGGGGGCGACAGGGAGTAAGGGCACGTCAAGCGGGGGTCGGTGAGTACCGGCCCCGCTTCGTTGTGCGCTGTGAGCCGCCCGCCTGGAGGGCACCGTCGGACCCGCAGGGCCTGGCCGGGCAACACACACCATGAGCCACCAGTGTGAAGGGTGCCGACGGGCCCGCAGGGCCTGGCCGGGCTTCGAGCCGACGCGCCGAGCCGCAGGCTCGCGGCGCGGACGGTGAGCGGGCGGGCGGGCCCGACGGCACCCGAAACACCGGTGACGCAGCCAGCAGGCACACCGGTGGTACGAAAAGCCCGGAGGCGAGTCGCCGCCTCCGGGCCTCTAGACAAGGCTCACTTGTCGTTGACCAGGTCCAGCCATGTGCGACGCTCGCCCACCAGGATACCGAAGTCGCGGTTCTGGTCGGCGATGGCGGCGTCGGTGGCGGGGTTCTTGATGAGGGCGGCCAGCACGTCGGGAGCTGCGGTGATAGCGCCGACGCCCTGGCGGACCAGCTCGAGGATCTGCTCGGAGTTCTTGAAGGAGGCGGCCAGAACGTCGGCCTTCAGGTCGTAGGTGCGCAGGGTGCGGTGGATTTCGGAGGCGACGCGCACACCGTCGATGCCGTAGTTGTCCATGCGGTTGACGTAGGGGGCGACGTAGCGGGCACCCGCCTTGGCGGCCATGAAGCCCTGCATGGAGGAGTGGATGCCGGTGGCCGTAACCTGCATGCCTTCGCGCACGATGCGCGGGATCGCGGCGAAGCCCTCACGCGTGACGGGGAGCTTAATGAAGAGGTTGCCGCCGATTTCGCCGCGCAGGGCGCGGGCTTCGGCGACCATGTCGTCGGCGCGCTGGGAGACGATCTGGACGTGCAGTTGAGCGCCGTCGGGCAGGACGGACTTGATCGCGTGGAGGACCTCGAGGGGTTCCTTGCCTTCGCGGTAGAGAATCGTCGGGTTGGTCGTCACGCCGTCGATGGGCAGGTATTCCAGGGTCTTCTTGATGGAATCGACGTTGGCGTGGTCGATGAGGATGAGCATGTGGAGCTCCTTTGCGCATTCGTGGGATTTTCGCACCTATAGGATAGCGCGGGCGGGAGCAGCCCACCGGCTGCTCCCGCCCGTCACGAACGCTCGACCTGCGTTTACTTCGCCGACGAGGAGTGGTAGTTCGGTGCTTCCGTCGTCATTTGGACGTCGTGCGGGTGCGACTCGCGCAGGCCTGCGCTGGTGATGCGCACGAAGCGGCCGTTGGCCTTGACCTGGGTGATCGTGGAGGCTCCCAGGTAGAACATGGTCTGGTGTAGGCCTCCGACGAGCTGATAGATCACCGAGGCGAGGGAACCGGTGTAGGGCACCTGGCCCTCGATGCCCTCGGGGACGATCTTGTCGTCGGAGGTGACGTCGGCCTGGAAGTAGCGGTCTTTGGAGTAGGATTTACGGCCGCGCGAACTCATCGCGCCGAGCGAACCCATGCCGCGGTAGCGCTTGAACTGCTTGCCGTTGGTGAACACGACCTCGCCGGGGGGACTCCTCGCAGCCTGCCAGCAGGGAGCCGAGCATGACGGTGTCGGCGCCGGCGACGAGGGCTTTGCCGATGTCGCCCGAGTACTGCAGGCCGCCGTCCGCGATGAGCGGGACTCCGGCGGGGCCGCAGGCCTTGGCGGCCAGGTGGATCGCGGTGATCTGGGGGACGCCGACGCCGGCGACGACGCGGGTGGTGCAGATCGAGCCGGGGCCCACGCCGACCTTGACGGCGTCGACGCCCGCATCGATGAGGGCTTGCGCGCCCTCGGTCGTGGCGACGTTGCCGCCGATGATGTCGATGCCCTCAAATGTCGGGTCGGCCTTGATGCGGCGGATCATGTCGAGGGCCAGCTGGGCACCGCCGTTCGCAGTGTCGACGACGAGGACGTCCACGCCGGCCTCGGCCAGGGCGGTGGCGCGCTCCCACGTGTCGCCCCAGTAGCCGACGGCCGCGCCGACGATGAGGCGTCCGCGCGAGTCCTTCGTGGCGTTGGGGTACTGCTCGGTCTTGACGAAGTCCTTGACGGTGATGAGGCCGGTCAGGTGGTCATTCTCGTCGACGATGGGCAGCTTTTCGACGCGGTGTTCGGCCAGCAGGTGCTTGGCGTGCTCGCGGGAGATGCCGACCTGACCGACGACGAGACGGTCACGGGGAGTCATGCAGTCGCGCACGCGTAGGGTGGCCCATTCGTCCTGGGGGACGAAGCGCAGGTCGCGGTTGGTGATGATGCCGACGAGGGTGCCGTCTTCGTTCACAACGGGCAGACCGGAGACACGGTAGTGGCCACAGAGGCTGTCGAGTTCGTCGATGGTGGCGTAGGGGCCGACGGTGACGGGGTCTTCGACCATGCCGGATTCGCTGCGCTTGACCTGGCGGACTTGCGCGGCCTGTTCCTCAATGGAGAGGTTGCGGTGGAGGATGCCGATGCCGCCCTGGCGGGCCATGGCGATGGCCATGCGTGCTTCGGTGACGGTGTCCATGGCGGCGGACAGGAGCGGCACGCGCAGGGAAATGTTCTTTGTCAAGCGGCTGGATGTGTCAACGGATGAAGGAACGACGTCCGTGAGCTCGGGCAGGAGCAGGACGTCGTCGTAGGTGAGACCGGTGAGGCTGAAAGGATCGTGTGTTGAAAGTTCTCCCATGGGCCAATTGTAGGTGGTCGCAGGCGCATTCGCGTCATTGCCCTTTCCCCGGGCCAGGCTTGGGTACGTGGCCGGGGCGGTCCTCCTGGGCACAATGGCCTCACACGAGAGACGCGTCACGGGCGAGGCCACCCGCTGTCACGGGTCAAGCGACGGCGGGGTGCCACCACACCCAGCTTTCAGGCGGCCCGCTGGGCGCGCGTGGAGGCCCCGGCCATCGCGGTTGCCCCGGTGACTGTCAAGTAGATGGGGGCGGCACCCCGCGCGAGCATACGGGCGGCGGTCAGGGCGTCGGGACGCCCTTCCCACACGCGCATGGAGACGGACCCGTCAGGCGCGATTTCGTGGATCCAGCGGCCCATTCCGGCGCGTGCGTGGGAGTCGGCCCAGGCAACGGGCGCGCGCGTAGTCGACGGCGAGGTCTTCGGCGAGGTCAGGGACGACCAGTTCGGCGAGGACGCGGGCGGCGCTGGCGGCCTCGCACACGACCCAGTGCATGCGTTCGGGCGCGACGACGATGCCGGTGGAGTCGAGGGTGTAGACGATGCCGCCGACACCGTCCTCGGTCCAGCCGTCAGCGTGGGCACGTTCGTACAGGGAGATGGCAGTGTCGAGCATCCACGGCCCGGGAGTTTCGCCCATGTGGATGAGGATGGCGCAGACTTGCCCGATGAGGCGCGCGGCCTTGAAGCCTAGGCCGGGCAGGGTATCGCCGGGTCGGATGAGTTCGAGCGGGGGCTGGTCGTAGGTCGGGGGAAGGGGTCGCCATTCCTCATCGAAGAGATCGGGCAGGGCGAAGCCCGAGCGGGCGGCGATTTCCCCGACGAGGCGCAGGATGGAGCGGGCACGGTCGAACCACACGCGGTTCGAGGTGGCTTCCCAGGCGGCCAGGTAGGACTGGGCGGTGTCGAGGTTGGTGGAAAGGCGTCGCAGGGGCGAGCGCGCCTCGGTGGCCGCGTCGATTTCTTCGCGCACGGCACCGTAGGAGGGGTCCCACCAGCGCTGGTCTTGGTCTTTCTCGAGATCCGCGAGGAGGGTGGCGGCCTCGGGGTGCCCGGCCATGAGGGCGGCTGCGGCAGCACCGATCATCGCGGACTGGGCGCGCTGGGACAGGACGGAGCGAGGCACAGGGGTCGCGCTGGTTTCGGAGGTGGGGACGACCTCGGAGTACCAGCTCCCGTTGGCGGCGCACAGAGGACCGGTCAGGGCGGCGAGGCCGTGGGACACCAGGTGGGACGCGCCCTCGATTCCGCGCATTTGCGCGAGTGCGAACACATGGGTCATGCGCGCGCTGATGCGCGCGTCGAGGGGACGGCCAAGGTCGACCTGACCGTCGGCGCGCAGGAAAGCGTAGCCAACTCGGGCTTTCGACCGGGACGCGAAGGCAACAAGCGCGTCGAAGTCGGCGTCGAAGGCGCGGCGTAGATCCTCACTGTTCCAGGGGGCGTTCATGACTGTTCTCCTGCCTGTCCGTACCCTCACGGTACCACCTGACCAGGACTCTTGGCGCGAACGCGCACTCCGCGTGGGCGGTCAGTCAAACATGAGGTCCGTCGGCCTCGTCAAGGGGCTAGGACCGACCGACCAGTTGAGGGTCCGCCTGGGGGGCCAGGCCAGGAGCGCGAGGGCTTCTTCGACGCAGGCGTTGATCGTGCGCACGCGCTGCACGTGGGGGGGGCCAAGATGTCGGGCGCGTCGGTGCCGACGATGATGGTGGGTCCACCGTAGCGGGAGATGAGTCCTTCGATGGTGTCGGCGCAGGCGGGGCCGCACCCCAGCACGATGGCGATGGCAGGCACGCCGGCGCGCACGTATTCGCGGAAGCGGTCGCCGACGCACACGCCCCCGTAGTGTTCGCTGGACAGGACGCGCACGTCGCAGCCATACCAGGCCAGGGCGACGCCGATGACCTGGGCGGGCGTCTCGTGGAGTGCGTCAGTGATCAGGGCGACGCGGTCACCGCCGACGAAGGAGCGGGCGGGGCGCGAGAGGTGGACGGAGCGGCACACGCGCTGGAAGGCGTTGAGCAGCATGAGCGCGGGTGGGGCACCGACGGGGTCCCCGCCCGGGGTGGTGCGCAGGGTTTTGAGGGTGGGCTCGACGAAGCGTGACCACGTATGGACGAGGCCGTGGCTGGCGACAGCAGCTTCGAGAGCGTCTTCGAGGCGGGGGATGTCGTCGGAGAGAACGATGGAACGTAGCTGGGACGCGGTGACGTGTCCGGCGTTGGGCTGAGCGGTGACGTCGGAGAGGGCACGCTTGGCAGCCTCAGCGGCGGGGAGGCCCGCGTGCAGGTGGTTGACCATGGCCCGTAAGCGCTCGACGTCCTCTGGCTGGTAGCGGCGGCGTGAGCCGACCTCGCGCCTGGCAGGGCCGAGGCCGTAGCGCCGTTCCCAGGTTCGAAGCGTGGAGGCGGAGACGCCGAGTTCGTCGGCGACGGAGGACACGGTGCGGGAACGGTCGGCGTGCGCAACGTGCGTAAGGATCGCTCGCGGCATGGCTCCTCCCCTCTGTGCGCCTGCGTACGCTTACAGATTCTTGTCTGTCAGGCCCGGAGACGCCACAGGAACGGGTGCGTCACATCTCTCAAAGTTATTCAAAAAATTGTTCATTGTTCATTCAGTGCGCTCACCTCAGTTTTTCTATATTTTCACTGCCCAGGACGCCGCTCCATGAGAACTGGCTCATACTTCTGACAAGAGCCTTGAATAACTACCGCACAAGTGTCTATCCTTGCGGACATCGTGTGCCGAAAATGTCGGCACGACAGACAAGAAGGAGGCACCCAATGACTGACGTCTCCCGTCTGCCCGGCCCCATGATCGACGCGTGGGAATGGCAGTACGAAGCGGCGTGCCGAGACCTGGACACCGAGCTGTTCTTCCATCCCGAGGGTGAGCGCGGCTCCACGCGTCGGCGTCGCGCTGCGAACGCCAAGGCGATTTGCGCTACTTGCCCGGTGATCGAGCAGTGCCGGTCCTACGCTCTGGCCGCCCAGGAGCCCTACGGCATCTGGGGTGGAATGACCGAGGAAGAACGTCGTGAGGAGATCCGCTCCTCCGGACGTGGACGTCGCGTGTCCTGATCACGCAAATGAAGTGCCGGTGCGGCATCGCCACCGCGATGCCGCACCATTTTAGTGCCCACAACTCGCCCGACACCCCTGATCGACGTTCCCCGGGAGGACGCATGACCACCAACGAATCCACGGCCTCGTCGGCGGAGAAGAAAGCCGTCGCCGAGCAGGAAACGAACATCTACAAGACCCTCTTCATGGTCACCGCGCCGGTTACCGCCCTGCTTGCGGGCGCGTGCGTGTGGATGGGCGTCCAGCTCTCGTCCGCCTCCCCGGCGAGCCAGGCAACGCCGGGAACCCCGGCGGCCTCCGCGCAGATGCCGTCGGCTGAGCAGAGCGCCGAACCCAGCCAGACGAACGCGAACAACCTGGCGATCATGAACTCGTTCATGCGCCACGACCCAAACGATCAACAGGCCAAGGGCGACGTCAACGCGCCCGTGACGATGGTCGTCTTCTCTGACTTCGCGTGCCCGTATTGCACGAAGTTCGCCCGCGAGATCGACCCGGCGCTGACCGACCTCGTGGAGGACGGCACGCTGCGCGTCGAGTGGTACGACCTGGCACAGATCACCGACTCCTCTCCCCTGGCGGCCCAGGCGGGTCTCGCGGCGGCCGAACAGGGCAAGTTCTGGGAGTTCCACGACGTCGTCTACGCGGCAGCGGACCCGACCGGACACCCCCAGTACTCCGAGCAGGCCCTCGTCGACTTCGCGCAAGCGGCCGGGGTGCCCGACCTGGACAAGTTCCGCACAACGATGCTCGCAGACCACACCGTCACCAAGGTGAAGTCCGCCAAGGAGCAGGCACACCAGGCCGGTATCACAGGCACGCCCACCATGTTCATTAACAAGGCGTACATTCCCGGGTTCCGCGACGCCACCTACGTGCGCAACACCGTGCTGGCGCAGCTGGCCGAGACAGCGTCCTGAGACTGCGGGCGCGACGCGGTCCGCGCCGCGCCCGGCCCGTCATACGTAAACGGGGGCGGCCCGGAAGGATTCCTTCCGGGCCGCCCCCGTACCGTTCAGTGTGCGAAGGCGCTCAGCGCTCCACAACCGCCAGCACGTCGCGCGAGGACAGGATCTGGAACTCCTGGCCCTCATACTTGACCTCGGTGCCGCCGTAGCGCGAGTAGATAACCACGTCGCCGACCTTGACGTCGACGGGAATACGGTTGCCCTTGTCGTCCACGCGGCCAGGGCCCACGGCGATAACTTCGCCTTCCTGCGGCTTCTCCTTGGCGGTATCCGGAATAACCAGGCCGGAGGCGGTGGTCTGCTCAGCCTCAACCTGGCGGATGACGATGCGGTCCTCGAGGGGCTTAATGGAGATCGACATTGTCGCTCCCTTTCTTCTGTGTCACGAAGGTGCTCGTCCTTTCCCTGCCGTCGCGGGGGTCAGGTGCAGGACCGGTCGCGGGATGATCCCGCGCTTCCTTCACGAGTGTAGTTGCGCTCCTGGCACTCGGGCAACCCGAGTGCCAGGAGGTTCACCGAGGGCGATTCGTCGCTGTCCGTTTTTGTAATCGAGCGCGCACCCGCCGCTTCGCGAGCGCGCCGGTGACGGCCTCGCCGCGCCAGAGATGGGACAATGGCCCGGTGAACACCTTGACCCGATCCTGTCCTCGCCCGGCTGGGAGCTGCTGGAGTCTCTCCAGGCCCGCCAGGAGACCAACCCGATGCCGCTGCGCGAGCTGGGGGCCGCCCTGCGCGCCTCGGGCATCGAGGCCAGCCTGGCTGCCGCGGTCCTCACCCAGCTGGCCCTACGCCAGGCGGCGCGTGCCAAGTTTGGCCCGTTCGCCTCACACATGGTGTTCACGCGCGACGGGCTGGAGCAGGCGACACGTCTGGTGGTGGCGGCGCGCCACGCGCAGCGCTTCCGCGCCTCGGGGGCGAGGCGGGTGGCGGATCTGGGCTGCGGGATCGGCGCGGACGCACTGGCGATTGCGGGCCTGGGCCTGGATGTTCTCGCGGTTGATATCGATCCGGGAGGCGGCGGGGGCTGTGGCCGCGAACTTGCGAGATTTCGAGGGGGCACAGGTTCGTCTGGGCGACGTCATGGAGCTGGATATCGCGGAGTTGGCTTCCGAGGGCGTGGACGCGATCTTTGCTGATCCCGCCCGGCGTACGGGGGCCTCGCGCGGGTCGGCGCGCATCACGAATCCGGAGGATTGGTCCCCTCCCCTGTCCGCGGTCCTCGGCTGGGCGCGCACGATTGAGCGTGTGGGCGTCAAGGTGGCACCCGGCATCGCGCATGACGTCATTCCGGCGGATTGGCATGCGCAGTGGGTGAGCGTGGGCGGCGATCTCGTCGAAGCTTCCCTCTGGTCTCCCGCGCTGGCACCAGAGGGGTGTGGCCGATCCTGTCTCCTCCTGGACGAGGCCGGGGCAGCCCATGCCCTCTCCTCCCCCGAGGGGATGGCTGCGAATACGCCCGCCGAGCGCGTGGAGGTTGCTCCTCTCGGGGCTTTCATCGCAGAAGCCGATCCGGCGGTGATTCGCTCGGGTCTGCTCGGGCGTCTCGCGCAGACGGTCGGGGCGGGTATCGTGTCCGACAAAATCGCCTATCTGACAGGCGACAATTTGCCTGACAACCCCTTCTATGACCGCTTCGAAGTGCTCGAGGTGACAAACCTTCGCACCAAGGCAATCTCTGCAGCGCTCACATCGCGAGACGCGGGCAGTGTCGAGATCAAGAAACGCGGCGCAGACATCAATCCCGACGAGCTGCGCAAATCTCTCAAGCTGGGCGGCGGTAGCCCCCAATTAACAGTCATTGCGACGCGCCTGGCCGGGCGTCACCGCGCGATCATCTGCAAGAGGTTGCCCAAAAACCTGTAAGGAAGCTCTCCACCGGCATACAGCGAGGCCCTGACACAATGGAGGAAATCAGCGAAAGGATCGATCATGACCCTGCCATTCGGTTCCTCCCAGCGTTCTACACTCGGTGTCGAGTGGGAGCTTCAGCTCGTCGACCGTGACTCGCACGATCTACGTCAAAGCGCGGACGCCATTATCGACCGCGCCACGACCGACGGCAAGCTCTATCCCGGCGTCCATCGCGAGATGCTCCTCAACACGATCGAGGTCGTTTCCAAGCCGCGCTCGACCGTCGCCGAGTGCATCGCTGACTTGACGGATTGCGTCGACTACCTGACTCCCCTGGCCTCGGACCTGCGCATTGACCTGGCCACCGCCGGCACACACCCCTTCGCGCGCCCGGGCCGCCAGCGCGTCACCGACTCACGCCGCTACGCCCAGCTCGTCGAGCGCACCGCCTACTGGGGCCACCAGATGCTCCTGTACGGCGTCCACGTACACGTCGGCGTCGAAGACCGCGCGAAGATCCTGCCGATCCAGGCGGCGCTCACCGCCTACCTGGGCCACCTGCAGGCGATCTCCGCGTCTTCTCCGTTCTGGGCGGGCGAGGACACCGGCTACGCCTCCAACCGCGCGATGGTCTTCCAGCAGCTGCCCACCGCCGGTATCCCGCGTCAGTTCGACACGTGGGAGGACCTGGAGGCCTACACGGACGACATGATCCGTACGGGCGTCATCGAGGGCTTCGACGAGGTTCGCTGGGATATCCGCCCCTCGCCGACTTTCGGCACGATCGAGAACCGCATGTACGACGCGGCGACGAACGCCACTGAGGTCGGCATCTTCGCGGCCCTCACCCACGTCCTCGTCGAGCACTTCTCGCGCCTGTACGACGCCGGTGAGCCCTGCCCTCCCTGCCGGACTGGTTCGTTGCGGAAAACAAGTGGCGCTCGGCCCGCTACGGCATGGACGCAGCCCTCATCGTCTCGCGCGACGGCGCGACCGAAAGCGCCCGCGACGGCATTGCGCGCCTGAAGGAAGAGCTGGCTCCCGTGGCCGCTGATCTTGGCTGCGCGCGCGAGTTCGCCGACCTGGACACGATCCTGTCAATCGGTGCCGCCTACGAGCGCCAGCGCGCCGTCGCTGCGGCCGCACGCCCCGGCCAGGGCCTCGACGCCGTCGTGGCCCTCATGCGCGCCGAGATGGCTGCGGGTCGTCCCCTGGCACTCGCCGAGTTCGCAGCTCTGAGCGCCTGACCCCACGTCCCCGGCGCGGCGGCGAGGCCGTGTCCGGGGCGGGGCCACAGCCTCGTGACTGAGCAGACACCTTCCCAGTGCACTATCAGTCCACTTCCAGACTATCGGAGTATCCTATCCTCCGGAAAAATGAAATGGCCTGAGAGGACATCATCGTGTCGCAGGAAGAGACGGACTCGCCCGAGCCCCGCCACACCACTTTTCGCAGGATCGGTGCGCCACTGAGCGCAACAGCACGCACCCTCTGGCTTCTGCTCTCCTCGCTGGCGCGCCTGACAGTCCGATGGCTGTCCCACGCCCCTGCCACTACCGTCGTGACGGTTGCGCTGACCCTGATGTCCGCCACCTACTGGGTGTGGCGCGATCAATTCAATGTTCTCGAGGCTAGCCCCTCACCCTCCCACTGGTGGTCGATCTTTTCCTCCGTGGGAGCTGTCCCCGGGCACTTCCTGGCCACCGCCGTCCTCGGCATCGCAACGATGATCGTCGCGGGTGGCGCCGCCGAACGCCACTTGGGCACCCGCGTGTGGATCGCTGCCGCGCTCGCCGGACAGGTCGTCGGCGTCACCGCGACATGGGCGACCCTGCCCCTGCTCAAGCGCGCGATCACCGAGTGGGGCCAGGCCATCGGCGAAGGAACCCTGTGGGGGGACGAGCCTCATGCTCATCGCCCTGGCTGGTGCCGCCGTGCAATCGCTAGGGGCACGCTGGCGGTGGAGGGCGCGTTTCCTCCTCGTCGGCGTCCTCGTTCTCTCCTCCGCGATCCTCGGCTCGGCAATCTCCTACGCGCGCGTGTGGGCGCTCCTGGCCGGCATGACCGCTGCTCGTCTACTGGGCGTGCGCGGCTCGAACTCCGACTCCACTGACGAGGTAACCACCGGTCGCCAGCTCGCCTCCGTGTCGGCGCTGTGCTGGGCGTGTGTCGCAGCTCTCACAGTTGTGTCATCCGCGCCCGAGGGACCCCTCGCGCAAATGCGCTGGTCGCTGGGGCCAGCCTGGTGGCTCGAAGGCCGTACGGGAGTCATCACAACCCTTCTGTGCCTGGCACCCGTCACCTGCAGCTAATCTTCGCCTACGGGCTGCGTAGGGGACGACGAGTCGCCTACGTCGGCACCCTCATTCTCCAGGGCCTCCTCGGTATTTCGACGCTGGCGTCAACCACCGTCGAACTCCTTGCGTGGAATGGGCCGGATAACCCCCTGCGTCCCGAGGTGACGACGGCTGCTTCTCTGCTGCTTATGCCTGTCCTCCTCAATGTCGCGCTGTGCGCCATCACCTGGTGGATGCGTCGATCCTTCACGATCCACGCCGCGCCATCCACGACCTCGACGCTGGCACGCCGCTGGCTCATCCTCATGGCTGTGTGCGCGGCGGCGGTCCTCGTGCTCGGACTCCTCACAAGCGACTCATTCATTCCCTTCTCCTCGTTGGCTTCGGGTGAAGACATCTCGGACGCGCCCAACGCAACGCCCCTGCAGGTTTTCCACGACTACGCCCTCGCACTCCTACCCACGGCGACCGCGTCGATCTTCGAGCCATCGCTCGTGCCCATGACTCTCCTGGCTGAGGCCCCCGTCCTGTGGATGCCCCTCGTTGCATGGGCGGGAACCCTCGCCCTCGTGCTGCGCGCTCTCCTCGCTCTGCCTCGCATCCCTGCGTCCTCACCTCTCGACGACCTCACGCCGCTCCTGCGCGTACACGGGGGCGGAACGCTTGGCTGGATGAACATGTGGGAGGGCAACCAGGTGTGGGTGTCCCCCTTCGACGAGGCCGGGGTTGCCTACCGGGGAGCCGGAGGCGTCGCGCTCACCGTCACCGACTTGGCCTACGAGGAAGGCAAGGCCTCCCAGGCAATCGATGAGTTTTCTTCCTTCGCCGCCACCGCAGGCCTCACACCGGCGCTCTATTCCGTCCACGAGGACCTGGCCTACGCCGCCCGCGACGAGGGCTGGACGATCATGCAGGTCGCCGAAGAGTCACTCCTCGACCTGCCTGACCTGGCATTCAAGGGCAAGGCCTACCAGGACGTACGCACCGCCATGAACCATGCCACCCGCGAAGGCGTCGAGGCCCGCTGGACCACCTGGGACGAATGCCCCCAGGGATGGAAAGACCAGATCACCGTGATCTCGCAGGCGTGGAGTTCCGACAAGGCACTACCCGAAATGGGCTTCACACTCGGAGGCGTGCGCGAACTCGCGATCCCTGAGACGCGCATCCTCGTTGCCATCGACGCCGACTCCACGATCCACGCCGTCACCTCGTGGCTGCCCGTTTATCGCGGCGGCCAGGTCGTCAGGCCTAACCCTCGACGTCATGCGTCGCCGCGCAACAGGCTGGCGTCCCGCCATCGAATTCCTCATCGGCAAGGCCGCTCTGGCTGCCCAGGAAGAAGGCCTGGAGTTCTTGTCTCTCCGGCGCTCCCCTGAGGCGCTCCGCCGACGACACGTCCGCCTTCGGTCCTCTGACCGACGCCCTCGCCGCCATCATGGAACCTCTTTACGGCTTCACCTCGCTGCACGCCTTCAAACGCAAGTTCAAGCCACGCACGCAACCCCTGTACTTGGCCGTCCCCGAACCCGCCTCGTTGGCCACCGTCGGGCTTGCCATTTCGCACGCCTACGTGCCCTCGCTCTCCCCCGCCCAGACCCTCACACTGCTGGCTTCCGTCACCGGTGGCCTCGCCAAGCTCGCCGCGAAGGGCGTCGGAGACCTACGCTCTGCCCGCGCCACGCAGCGCACCTCCGCATCGTCCCCCTCCTCGGCCACGCCCACAAGCACCGATCAGCGTGGCACCGCCACGGCCTCGTCAACCCCCTCCACGAAGGAGTGACCATGTCCCTTCTCGGATCCATTTCCCTGACCTCGGGACGTACCCTCGCGGTCGTCGCCACGCTGGCGGTCCTGTCCCTCCTCGCGGGGGCGTTCCTCCTGCCGCGCTGGACACCCGGGCATTTCCCCCGACGCACGAGGCATTGGCTGGGCCGCGCGGTCCTCATCCTCGTGCCGATCCTCCTCGTGACGGCCACGGGTGTCCTGATTCTCAACCGCTCTCTCGGCCTCGTCAAGACCAGCGGTGACCTGGCTGCGCTCATCGCTTCCAACGTCGACGAACCGGCAGCCGAGTCTGGCGGCGAGGTCACAATCGGCGACCAGCCGATTGCCTCCTCCAGCCTCGACGCGACCTTCACGAGGACCGAGGACGGCATGCTCACCACCACGTGGACGGGGCCGATCAGCGGCATCACGCTGCCCGTCTTCGTCATCGCACCACGCGACTACTCCCCCACCGATGGCAAGACCTACGCGGTCATCGAGCTGCTGCACGGGTACCCGGGCGAGGCCGACGGCACCACGCAGGGTGCCCACGTTCAGGAGGCCCTCGACAACGCCATCGACGCCGGGATCATCCCGCCCACCATCATCGTCGTCCCGTCCCTGAGCGTCGACGAGGAGGCGCATGACTGCGCGGATATCGAGGATCGCCCCGCCGTCTATACGTGGTCCGCGCATGAAATCCCCGCGTTCATCCGCCACAATTTCCCCAATACCTCCGACAAGCGCGACGCGTGGATGCTCGGCGGTTTCTCCGCGGGTGCCTACTGCGCGGTGTGGACGGCAATGCGCACGCCCCAGACCTTCGGCGCAGCCGCCTCCCTCTCCGGCTATGACACGCAGATCGAGGGGCAGATGACGAATCTCGGCGACCAGTACCTGGCGGATAACACCCTCTCCACGATGCTGGCCAAGAGGGTCCCCGATGGGCTGCGCATCTACGCGATGGCCGCCGCAGACGACGGGGCCGGCGGTGCCCCCGCCGCCGTCAAGATGGCCAAGGCCGTCAAGTCTCCCGACACCGTGACGACCGATATTCCGCCCACCGGCGGGCACGCAGGCCCCCTGTGGAGGGAGCACATCCCGACGATGCTGGCGTGGTGGGGTTCCTCCAACAAGGTCGCAAACGCGCTGGGATCATCCCCGACGGCGGCGACAGCGCGGGCATCCGAAGCCTACGCCTCCATCGTGCCGGCCACGAACGTCACGCACACGGTGCGGCCCACCGCACCCAACGGCCTCGTGAGCCTTGTCGTGCTGGCCCTGTTATCCGCTGCGTTCGTGACCCTCACCTGGCGTTCCGCGGGCACGTGGAGTGCCGCTCTAGCTGGGGACGCAGACCTGCCCTCAACTCGCTCGCGCTTCTTCCGCCTGCCGATGCCGCGCGTCATCGCGACGCTGCCACGCCCGGCGGCCTCATGCGTCACCTACGCGGCGCGACTGGCGTGTCTGAGCGCGGCGGCACTCGCCTGCGCTGCCTTCATCGGCGTGTGCGCCAACAGGGCAGGCGGCTTCTACACCTCATGGTCTTCCGTCGCCGAGTCCTTCATGGAGGGACTGCGCTGAGGCCCCTCCCCGCGACGCCGCTTAGGCGCGCGGGGGCACGTAGGTCGTCGTCAGCTCCATGCCCGAATCCGGCGAAAAGTCCCAGTCCGACGGCGGCAGGCCCGCCGCCACCAGCTCCGAGCCGATCGCTGCGATCTGAGCACCGTTATCCGTGCAGAATCGCAGCGGAGGCATGCGCACGGTCACGCCCGCGGCCTCGGCTCGCTCCGTCAGGAGGGCACGCAGCCGCGAGTTGGCGGAGAAGCCGCCGCCCACGACAATCGTGTCACAGCCGGTGTCCAGCGCCGCGCGCACGGCCTTAGCGGTCAGCGAATCGTTGACGGCCTCGGAGAAGGCGGCGCACACGTTTTCCTTGCTGACGGTTTCGCCGCGCGCGACCGTTCCCTCAATGTAGCGAGCTACGGCAGTCTTGAGGCCCGAGAACGAAAAGTCGTACTTGTGGCGTTCCTTGTCCTTACCGGCGGCCAGGCCGCGCGGGAAACGGATCGCCTCGCGGTCGCCCTGCTGGGACAGGCGATCCACGTGGGGGCCGCCCGGGTAGGGCAGGCCGAGGAGACGCCCGACCTTATCGAAAGCCTCGCCTGCGGCGTCGTCCAGGGTACCGCCCAGCTCCACGACGTCAGTCGCGATATTGCGGATCTCCAGGATGTTCGAGTGCCCACCTGAGACCACCAGTCCGATGAAATGCTCGGGAAGAGGCCCCTCGGCCAGCTTGTCGACGGCCAGGTGACCAATCACGTGGTTCACGCCGTACAGCGGCTTGCCCAGGGACGAGGCCAGGGCCTTGGCCGCGCAGATACCCACCGTCAGCGAACCGACCAGACCAGGACCCGCAGCGACCGCGATTGCATCCACGTCCGCCAGGGTCACCCCGGCCTCGTCGAGGGCGGCGTCGAGCGTCGGCAGGAACGACTCCAGGTGCGCGCGCGACGCAATCTCCGGGATGATACCGCCGTAGCGGGCATACTCGTCCATCGACGTAGCCGTGCGATCAACCAGCAGCTGCGTGCCGCGCACCAGGCCGACGCCCGTCTCGTCGCACGTTGACTCAATACCAAGGACCAGGGGTTATTCACGCCCTCTAGTCTAAGTCTGCGCGCACGGTGACGCCGCCCGCAGGGGCGGGCGTGCGTCATGTAGTGAACCGTCAGAGTCTCAATCCTGCCCGGACCGTTTGTTGGCGACGATCATCGCGACGCCAGCGATGGCGAACACCAGCAGGGACCACGGGACAAGCGAATCGGCGACGGGCTTGACTGTTGGGGAGCCGAAAACAACCCCCAGGAGCAGAAGGATCGACAGGATTGCAAAAACAACTATTGCGCCAATTGCAAACGTTGCACTGACCCAGTAACGGCGCGTGTGCGTGTTCGGTCCGGTCTCGTCAAATTGCATGGCAAGCTCCTCTCTGAGCCCCGATGATGTCTCCATCATACGCCTCAGATCACAATGTCCGCGAGCACTCGAGAAAGGGTCCGTCGGAGGTTGGAGGACGCAAAAGGGCCCGGCGCACGTTGGTGCGCCGGGCCCAAGGCCACTCAGGCGGATCAGACGCCCTTGAAGGCTGCCTTTCCGAGCTGGCGGTTCAGGTTTGCGATCACGTCAAGCGGGATCTGCTTGGGGCAGACTGCCGCGCACTCACCGATGTTCGAGCAGGAGCCGAAGCCCTCCTCGTCCATCTGGTTGAGCATGCCCACGACGCGCTTGTAGTTCTCGGGCTTGCCCTGCGGGAGCAGGCCGAGGTGTGTGACCTTCGCGGAGGTGAAGAGCATCGCGGAGGCGTTCGGGCAGGCCGCCACGCACGCCCCGCAGCCGATGCAGGCCGCGGCCTCAAACGCGCGATCCGCGTCCTGCTTCGGGACCGGGGTTGCGTGCGCGTCGGGGGCCGCACCCGTGTTCACGGAGATGTAGCCGCCGGCCTGGATGATGCGATCCAGGGCGGAGCGGTTCACCACCAGGTCCTTGATGATCGGGAAGCCCGACGCACGCCACGGCTCGATCGTGATGACGTCGCCGTCGTTGAAGGAACGCATGTGCAGCTGGCAGGTTGTGGTGACCTCCGGGCCGTGAGCGATACCGTTGATGACGATGCCACACTGACCGCAGATGCCCTCGCGGCAGTCGGAGTCGAAGGCGATGGGTTCCTCACCACGTGCGAAGAGCTCTTCGTTCAGGACGTCGAGCATCTCCAGGAACGAGGACTCTTCCGAGATTCCCTTCACCTGGTATTCATGAATTGCGCCCTTGTCTTCGGGACCGTTTTGGCGCCAGATCCTCAGTGTCAGGTTCACTTGTAGCTCCGCTGCTTCAGCTCGATGTCGTTGTAAATCAGGTCTTCCTTGTGGAGGATCGGGGGCTCGCCGTCACCGGCAAACTCCCAGGCCGCCACGTACAGGAACTTGTCGTCGTGCCGCAGGGCCTCACCCTCGGGAGTCTGAGACTCCGCGCGGAAGTGGCCACCGCACGACTCTTCGCGGTGCAGGGCGTCGATGCACATGAGCTCGCCCAGCTCCATGAAGTCGGCCACTCGGCCAGCCTTCTCGAGGGACTGGTTGAGTTCGCCGATCGACTTGCCGGGAACGCGAACGTTCTTCCAGTAGTCGGCGCGCAGCTCACGGATCATATCGATGGCCTTCTTCAGGCCGGCCTCGGTGCGCTCCATGCCGCAGTACTCCCACATGATCTTGCCCAGCTCCTTGTGGAACGAGTCCACGGAGCGGGTGCCATTGATCGACATGAGGGTGTCGATACGCTTCTGAGCCGAGTCGAGAGCCTCCTTGACGGACGGCGAGTTCTCGTCCAGCTTGGGCAAGTGGAAGCAGTGCGCCAGGTAGTCGTTGATCGTGTTGGGCAGGACGAAGTATCCGTCCGACAGGCCCTGCATGAGCGCCGAGGCACCCAGGCGGTTTGCGCCGTGGTCGGAGAAGTTTGCCTCGCCGGCCACGTACAGACCGGGCAGGTTCGACTCGAGGTCATAGTCAACCCACAGGCCACCCATGGTGTAGTGGACGGCGGGGTAGATGCGCATCGGCACCTCGTAGGGGTTGTCGCCCGTGATGCGCTCGTACATGTCGAAGAGGTTGCCGTACTTAGCGGAGACGGCTGCCCTGCCCATACGGGAGATGGCCTCGGAGAAGTCGAGGTAGACGCCGCGGGCGACACCGTCGATCTTCGGGCCGACGCCACGGCCCTCGTCGCACATGTTCTTGGCCTGGCGGGACGCGATGTCGCGGGGTACGAGGTTACCGAAGGAGGGGTAGATGCGCTCCAGGTAGTAGTCGCGGTCCTCTTCGGGGATGTCACGCGGGTCCTTCTCGCAGTCCTCGGCGCGCTTGGGAACCCAGATGCGACCGTCGTTACGCAGCGACTCCGACATGAGGGTCAGCTTCGACTGCTGGTCGCCGTGCTGGGGGATGCACGTGGGGTGGATCTGCGTGAAGCAGGGGTTGCCGAAGTAGGCACCCTTGCGGTACGCACGCCAGATGGCGGTGCCGTTGCAGCCCATCGCGTTGGTGGACAGGAAGAACACGTTGCCGTAGCCGCCGGTCGCCAGGACGACCGCATCAGCGATGAAGGTCTCAAGCTTGCCGGTAGACATGTCGCGGGCGATGATGCCGCGCGCCTTGCCCTCATCGACGATCAGCTCGACCATCTCGTGACGCGAGTGCTCGGTGACGGTACCCGCGGCGACCTGACGCTCGAGTGCCTGGTAGGCGCCGATCAGGAGCTGCTGGCCGGTCTGGCCACGCGCGTAGAACGTACGGGACACCTGCACGCCACCGAAGGAGCGGTTGTCGAGGAGGCCGCCGTACTCGCGGGCGAAGGGGACGCCCTGCGCGACGCACTGGTCGATGATGTTGGCGCTGACCTCGGCGAGGCGATAGACGTTGTCCTCGCGGGCGCGGTAGTCACCACCCTTAACCGTGTCGTAGAAGAGACGGTAGACGGAGTCGTTGTCGTTGCGGTAGTTCTTCGCAGCGTTGATGCCACCCTGCGCGGCGATGGAGTGCGCGCGGCGGGCGGAGTCCTGGTAGAAGAAGCAGTCGACGTTGTAACCCATTTCGCCAAGCGAGGCGGCAGCAGCGCCACCCGCCAGGCCGGAACCGACGATGATGACGCGCAGCTTACGGCGGTTCGCCGGGTTCACGAGGGCTGCCTCGAACTGACGGCGCGCCCAGCGCTCGGAGATCGGGACGTCGTGGGGAGCCTTCGTGTCAGCGATCTTCTCGCCTTCACGGTAGAGGCCGTGGATGAGTGTCTTGGTCATGATTGCGTGCCCTTCCTCAGTGGATCAAGCCGGTGACGATGGCGACGGGCGGGGCCATAAACATCACGAAGATGACCAGACCGACCAGGCCCGAGAGGAGAACCAGAGGCTTGCGGGTGGCGGGACGCACCCAGCCGAGCGACTGGAACATGGACCAGAAGCCGTGAGAGACGTGGATGCATGCGCAGCCGACGAACACGGCGTAGAGGATCACGAGGACCGGCGACTGGAAGGACGCGATCATGCGGTCGTAAGGAGTGGTGACGTCAGCACCGAAATTGGCGACCTTCGCGGGCAGGCTCACGGTGGTGAAGTGAGCGATGTGGAAGATCAGGATCAGCAGGATAAGGACACCGCTCATACGCATAGTGCGGGCCGCGTAGGAGTCCGTGACGGATTTCTTCACGACGTAGCGGGTGGAACGAGCGCGACGCGAACGCTTCCAGGTGTAGGCAGCGGCCCACAGGTGGATGATGAGCATCAGCGCCATGGCGGCGCGGAAAACCCAGATGAATCCGCCGTGCGGGAAGATCGGCACGAAAGCCTCTTCATGCAGCCAGTGCGCGTAGTCGTTGTAAACCTGCGCGCCCAGGAACATCTTGAGGTTGCCGTAGGAGTGGAACAGCAAGAAGAAAACGAAAACGAAGCCCGAGACGGCCATCAGCTGCTTAATAAAGACGCTGGTGGTCCACGCGCGGCGCTTCTTCGTTGCGACATTTTGAGTGGCCATGGATTGAGCATATCGACGCTTTTCGTCCGCCTCGTAGGACCATGGCACGAGGCGATGCGCCGCTCTTGTCGACACGGTGTCATTTTCGGCTATTTTCCGCGGTTCTTCCACGCTCCTTGACCCACAATTGCAATGACAACACCTAGACTATCGGCCTCATAAACAGGGGCCTGAAAGCACGAATTTTGATACACCGACCGTACCTATTTGGTGGTGGTCGTTGCATCTCCTCAGATCAGGGACGCCCTCATCTCGACTGCGTCTTCGACGGGGTTGCGGAAATAGCGTGGCCTGCGCCCGATTTCGACGAATCCACGCGACTTGTAAAGCGCGATGGCACCCTCGTTGGAGGGGCGCACGTCGAGGAAGATCTCACGTGCCCCGGCCTCGTGGGACCAGGTCAGAAGCGCGTCAAAGGATGGCTGCTCCGACACCTGCACCCCGCGCGTGGGCGCGCACGCCGATCGTCATGACGTCGGCTTGGTCACCGCCGACCTTGGCGCCCCCGTAGCCGATGACGTCGTCGGAGCCGTCCGTCGCGATCCAGTAGCGCGAAGCCGGGGAGGAGAGTTCCTCGGCGATCATGAAGGGCGTCCACGGGTCTTCTGAGAAAACCTCGGCCTCGAGGGCAGTGACAAGGTCGAGGTCGCCGGGACCCGCGACGCGCAGCTGGGGAGTCATAGGCGCGCGGTGGGCTGGCCATGAATGTCGGGGCGGCGCAGGTAGAGGGGGTCGGTGCGCAGTCGCTCGTCCTCGCCGCGGGCCAGTCGCGTGGCGACGATGCGGCTCATGACGGCGGGGTCCAGATCGACCTGGGGGCCGAGGTCGGCGCGCGCGAGAGCGGACGCAGAGTGCGCGGGGACGGGAGCTCCAGCGACGACGAGGCCGGGGGCGCCCCGCATGGCGCCCAGCAGCGCGGAGACGTCCCCGACTTCGAGGCGTCCTTCACGGGCGACGTCGTCGGGTCCAGCAGCCACAAAGGGCCCCCAGTAGAGTTCGCGGCGACGCGCGTCGGCGATCGCGTAGACGCGGGTGTCGGGGGCGAGCAGGTCGAGGCCCTGGCGGGCGATGACGTCAAGGGCAGAGACGCCGTAGGCGGGCGCGCCTGCGACCCGGGCGAGGACGCGCGCAGAGACGAGGCCGGAGCGCAGCCCGGTGAAGGGGGCGGGCCCGGTGCCCACGAGCACGCGATCAATCCCAGCATCGGCCAGGGTGGAGGTCAGGCCGGCATCACCGAGGGCCTCGCGGACGAGCGGCGTGATGGATTCGGCGTGGTGTCGCCCGGAGTCGTTGTGGGCGCGGCCAATGACCCGACCGTCTTCGATGATCGCGACGGCAGTGGCTGCTTGGGTATCCAGGGCTATCTCTCGCACGGTGTGATCCTACTCGTCGGTCGCGGACTCGTCGCCCTCAGGGGCGTCCTGGTCGATGTGCGTTCCCCCCGTGGGCGGCGACGACGTCCTCGAGGACGCCGTCCCAGCGGTGCCCGTGGGCGTGCAGGACGATGCGGCGGCGGCCGTCGTCCATGTGTTCCAGGTCGATGACGTCCCCGTCGCGCTGCGCCTGCCCTCCCGAGGCGCGCCGTACCTCGATGGCGAGGCGCTCCTCACTCATGGCTTCGGTCTTGCCGTCGCCCCATTCGACGACGGTGACGGCCTCGTCGAGGGAGGAGTCCAGGTCGAGGGTCTCCAGGTCGTTGAGGTCGGTAATGCGGTAGGCGTCCGCATGGATGAGGTCGGGGCCACCGCCGAGGTTCGGGTGAACGCGGGCGACGATGAATGTCGGGGAGGCGACGCGGCCACGTACGCCCATGCCCACGCCGATGCCCTGCGTGAGGGTAGTCTTGCCGGCACCGAGTCCGCCGGACAGCATGACGAGATCGCCGGCGGCCAGGACGCGACCAAGGTCCTCACCCAGCGCGCGGGTCTGGTCAGCGTCGTTGGTTTCGACGGCGTAGGAGGCGATGGGCTGGCTCATGAGGGGATCCCGTCAGTCGCGTCGGCATCACCAATGTAGGCGCGCGGGATGTGTGCACCCAGGTTGGTGACGATTTCGTAGTTGATGGTGTTCGCGGCGCGCGCCCAGTCGTCGGCCATAGGGGATGGGTCAGCGCCGAAGAGCACGGCGAGGTCACCGACTGCGGCGGGTGCCTGTCCGCTGCGCGCGGTCGGCGTGCCCGCCTCGCCGTCGGCAGGCCCCAGGTCGACCATGAATTGGTCCATGCACACACGCCCGATCTGGGGCGCGTTGAGAGGGCCGGAAGCGGTGTGGATGGTGACACGGGCGTGGTTGGAGGCGGCGCGCAGAATGCCGTCGCCGTAGCCGAGGGGGACCAGACCAATCCACCGGCGCGTGGGTGCGATCCACGTTCCCCCGTACGAGGCCGGGGTCCCCTCCTCGATCACCTTGACCGAGGTGAGGGGCGCGGTCAGCGTCAGGGCGGGAACCAGGCCGAGTTCGGACGAGGACGCGACGGCGGGGTCGGGACTCAGACCATACAGGCCGATGCCCGCGCGGACCATATCGTAGTGTGTCTCGGGGTGCCACAGGATCCCGGAGGTGGCGGCCAGGTGACGGATGCGCGGCGTAATACCCGCGTCGGCCAGGATTGCCAGCCCCTCCTCGAAGATGCGCACGTGGTTCGCAGTCGAGGCGTTGCCCGCCTCGCTGGGGTCGTCGGCGCGCGACATGTGGCTCCACGCGCCCACGACGTCGACGAGTCCCTCGTCGACCGCCATGCGCAGGGCCGAGGCCAGGGCGGGCAGGTCCGCCAGGGTCGAACCCGCGCGGGACATGCCGGTATCAATCTTGACGTGAACGCGCGCGGGGCGACCCACCTGCCGGGCGGCGGCGCAGATGTCGGCAAGCACCCACGTCCAAGACACGGAGACGTCAATATCGGACTCGATGGCCGCAGCAAAATCGGAGGAGGAGGTGGAAATCCACGCGAGGAGAGGGGCGTCGGCGCGCGCAACCCCGGCCTCGTCGAGGCCTTTGCGCAGCGTGAACGCTTCGGCCAGCTGCGCGACCCCCAGCCAGTCGGCACCGCCCTCCAGGGCCGCGAGCGCGACGGGGACCAGGCCGTGACCGTAGGCGTTGGCCTTGACGGTCGCGAGCTGGAGCGCGTCGGGGGCGGCGGCGCGCAGGACGCCCAGATTATGACGGATAGCGGCCAGGTCAACGACCGCGCGTGACGGGTAATCCCGTCCTTGACCGTGTTCGTTCGTGAAAGTCACTCCCCTATTATCTCACGCAGGCCCGAGCGCGCCGTGCGGCTGCGCCTGCACCCTTCCATCTCAGGAGCCGAAAGCGGCGAGGACCTCCGGGATTGCGTCAGCAATGTCGCGCGCCTGAATGGGGGCGCGACCGTTGTACTGATCGGTGGCCACCTTCGCCGCGTGACCGTGGAGCCACACGGCCGACACCAGTCGTTCGGGCGTCACGGCCTGCGGTTTTCCGTCGGGTCCCGGCAGCGCGTGCTCGTCCCTGACGGGGCGGGCGAGGATACCGGCGATCAGGCCGGCCAGGACGTCGCCGCTGCCCGCTGTGCCTGCCCACGACGTGGTGGTCGGCGCAACCAGCGTGGAGTCGCAGCGGGTGCTCGTCTGCTCCATCGTGTCCGGGTCGGGAAAGCCCAACTCCGGGTTGATAAAGCTGGCGAGCAGCGCCTGATCACGGAGCTTGTCCGCATATTCGAAAGATCGCACAACGGTGACAGGACCCTTGAGGACGACGTGGCAGCCCGTGACATCGTGGAGGAGATTCGCGTAGCGCAGGGGGGCTGCGGCGACCTCATCCCGCTTCGTCGGCGTGCCGAGCCTCGTCAGCAGCCGCGCGGCCTCCCCGTGGTGCGGAGTGAGGACGGTGGTCTCGGTGTTGATGGTGTCCGCCAGCTCGGGAATCAAGTCGAGGGCCCAGGCGTCGATGACGAGCGGCACGCCGGACTGGCCGCAGAATTGCGCGAGTTCAAGCGCATCCTCGCGGCGCTCCTCATCCAGGCCTGGCCCTATGAGGGCTGCCTGGATGCGCCCGCCCATCATGACGACGCCCGGTTCGGCGGCCAGGACCAGGTCCTGGACGCGTCGGGTCGAGTTAAGGCGGACCATGCCGACGCCCGATGCCAGGGCCCCGCGCGTGGCGAGCAGGCCAGCGCCCGGGTAGGTGTCGGATCCCGCGACGAGCCGACGACACCGCGCGCGTACTTGTCGTCGTCGAAGGCCGGGGCTTGGACGAACCGACTGCCGCCGGTTCCCTCGTAGAAGTACACCGGGACCTCGCCGTTCGTTTCCTCCGTGTCAGCGGGGGTCAGACCAACGAGTCCGGTCCACTCCATCTCGATGAGTTCCAAGGCACCACAATACTGCGCGGCCGGCGGCAGGATCTGGGCGCGTTTGAAGCTGCCCACGGCCATCGTGTGCGTGGCACGCATGACGGCACCCGTCACATGCCCCTCGTCGTCGGTCAGGCCCGAGGGCACATCAATCGAGACGATGGCGGGGTGCATCAGGATTGAGTATTCATTGAGCTGCTCAACGGCCTCGGCGAGGTTCCCTGTGAGGGCTCCCTTTCCGCCGATGCCAACGATGCCGTCGATCCACACTTTCGCGAATGCCACCAGGGAGAGCTGGGGGGAGTCAAAAACTGTGGTGATTGAGTCTCCCTTGAGGTCCACGATGGTGACCCCGGATGCTTTGGCGGCGCGCAGCGCACGGGAGTGGTGCTTGCGCTTGAGCAGGATCGCCGCCACGCTGACGCCCATGTCAGCGAGGGTCGCGCATGCGTAGAGGGCGTCGCCACCGTTGTCGCCACCTCCAATGAAGGCGACGACGTCCACCCGTGGGCCGGGGACGACGGGTTCGTGAGGTTCGGTCAGCAGAGGGGCCGTGTCGCCGACGAGGCGAGCAACGCGCTGCGCGACCGCGTCGCCGACCTGGCGCATATACAGGTCCGGATCATCGATCTCCGCAGCCTCACGGACAAAGCGCTCTTCGACTGAGCGCGCCTGCGGGAACGTCAGGGCGGGGCCGTCACATGTCAACATGTCTTCATTGTCCCATGTCTTCGCGCGCCTCCGCGCGCTTCCAGACGGCGCTCGCGGGCACGAAGCCCTGCGCCGAGGCCCGGGAGAGACTGCGGTCCTGGGATCCTCCGGCTTCACGGCAGTCGCGCACCCTCTGGGAACCGATGCGGCGGTCGCGCGCTACCTTCACGATGAGGTCGAGCCACGGGCCGCTCGAGGCAACGACGAGCGCACCAAAGACGCGCGCGCCGGGGGCCAGCCCCCGATGGAACCTGTTCTACAGACGGTCCTGTGGGGCCAGCCCGTCCAGCTCTTTACTCCCCCGACTCCGGGGGAGTGAACGCGCCGGTTAGGCGACGTCGAGGGTCTTGGCGACACCCGCCAGGACCGCGCCCACGATGACCAAGGCGACGCCGATGATGGTCCAGCGCAGCTCCTTGCGCGTGCGGGTTTCGTGGAGCCAGAGGATTCCCAGCGGGGTGGAGATCAGGATTCCGAGCTGGGAGAGCGTGAAGCCGGTGCCGGCGCCCAGGTTGTTGGAGTTGAGCTGGAGCAGCAGGATGGCGGTGCCCCACAGGACGCCGTTGACAATCGAGGGGAACATGCGGCGGTGACGCAGCGAGTCCTCGGGGGCGACGCCGCCGCGGCCCTGGATTGCGAAGAAGGCACCGCAGTAGGCGGTGTAGCCGATCGCCTGGGGCAGCAGGAATTCGGCGGGCTGGATACCGAAGTACTTGATGATAAGCGGGAAGGCCACGAGTCCCAGCGTGGAGGTGGTCAGCAGGAACGCGCCCCGCTTCCAGTCGAGGGAGGCCGCGTCGGAGCCGGACTCGGAGCGGGAGAGGAACCGGATGCCGACGATGAGGACGGCGATGGCGGCGAGGCCGTAGGGCAGTGCGCCGCCGTGGAGCCACTCGCCGAAGATCGCGATGCCAGCCAGGGACATGAGGACCAGCTGGCCGCCGGTGGACAAGGGCATCGTGCGGCTCATGCCGAGCACCGAGTAGGAGCGCAGCTGATCGCACACACCGACGCCGAGGAGCAGACCGGTCAGGAAGGAGACGCCCAGGTTCAGGGGTGTCCACGCGGGGTGCAGGAACGGGGTGGCGACGGCAGCCATGAGCAGGCCGCCGAGGACGGCACCCATGACTCGCTGGCGGTCTGAGCCACCGGTTTTTCCCATCAGCGTCGTAGCGACGCCGAAGAAGACTGAGGGCAGGATGCCGATGAGGATCGTGGACAGAGTCATGTGCGCACCTCCTGGGGTGGTCGCGGCCCCGTTTCACGAGGCCGGGGCTTGTTTGCGTTGAATAGTGCGGCGGGTGCGCCGTCACCTCTTCCACGCTAGTCGCCGCCTCCCCCTCGCTTGCAATCTCCATCGCGCTTTTGGCTACTGTTTCACATGCACATCGTGAAGCCTTTCACCAGATCAGGCCCACTCGATGACGCAGCGCACGCCCGGTTCCGTAAAACTGACGCCGCTCCGTAAAAGCGGCCCGGGCCTCGTCCCAGATGAGGAACGAGGCCCGGGAACGTTCACGGGGCCACAGCCCTGGCATCAGACTATAGGGCGAACAAGGTGCAGGAGAGACGCGCACAGCCCTTGTAAGAAAACCGCCTGAACTACATGTTGGGAGCGAACGTAATTTCGCCGGAGCGAATGAGAGGCAGAAGAACTGCCGTGCCGGTGACCCGCGTGGTCAGGTCACTGAGGGCTTCACGAACAAAGGGAATCGCTGCCATGAGCGCGACTTTCGATGCGAATTCGGCAGATGCTTCAGGAGCGAGAACAAACTCCTCAGACCCCGCATAATCGGTGATGACAGCGATAATGGCCTGCCACTGCGCGGCTTTGAAATGGAATTCAAACCGTGCTCCGAACTCTTTTCCTTCCTGTCGAGTCCCGAGCTTGCAGTCAATCTCGATCGGAGTCGACTCGCTGTCTTCACGATCGATACCTGCCTGCGGAGCATTGTCTTTGAGGTCAATCGACAGGTGGTCAAAGCGGATAGCTGCCAGCTGGAGTTCCGCAATCCTGAGCATCTCGTCGGCGCTTACCAAGAGGGGTACGTCAGACATGAGCTGGCTCCTGGGTAATGGTCCAGCCGTCTGCGATTACCTGTGCCTGACGCGGTGTCGCCGGAACACGGACAGTCGCCTTGGCGGCTCCGGTCATCTGCCACGCAGAGGGCACGCCCTCACCACAGTCATCGACAACCTTAATGTCGAGGAGCGCATCGACGGCCATCGCGTAACGGATGATGGATGACACGGTCGGGTTAGCGTCATAGCGTTCAAACGCGGCGACCGTCGGCTGACTGACGCCCATGCGCTCGGCGACAGTCTGCTGGCTAAGCTTATGCTCCTTGCGGAAGCTTAGCAAATCCTCGAGAAGGCGATCCTTCGCATCGACCAGCAGATCTGCGCGGCGCTCAAGGATCTCATCACTCACTGAAGTCATAGATTAAACTATATAAGTGTGAGATGACGTTATGCAAACTTCAGTCATGTTGTGTGCGCCGCTCGACACCCCAGCATGTGGAATATCCCGAGTTGAGGAGGCTTTCGGCAATGCCGATCTCAGCGTCTTGCACGGCCTTGGTCGCAGCCGGGTCCCCCTCGACGATTACCTTCTCATGAACATGAAGGCCTAGTATGCAAAGGCCAAGCTGATCAAATGGCTGAGCATGGATGAGGCGGACCTCAACCGGAATCCCTATGCGATTGACTTCGTTAACAGAGATCTCTCCCCCGGCCCAGCGTATTTCGAAGAGAACGTCATCGCCGCGCAGAGACTTCAGTTCTTCCGGTGGATAAAGCTTACCCTTGGCTGCCCTTTCAAGGCGCTTTTTGAAATGAGCGCGGTTAATCTTATCCAGGTATGGATTCCAGCGGCGGTTTGCCGGAGCCTTGATGGCTCCCATGAGAGCCTCCACAGCTAATATGATGTGCTCTTGGCCTGTGCCATTGCCGCCGCCATACCAATAGAAGTCCACAGGCAGGTCGAGGCACGCATTCGACCTGGAGGAATTATCTGCGACGCTCATGAACTCCATGGTAGCCCGGTGGTATTGAATTGTGAGCGCACATGCCGTCAACGGCTTGCCACGTACGACACGCAAGGGGAACTCACAGTCGCCCCCGAGCATGAGGAAGCTGACGCCGCTCCGTAAAAGCGGCCCGGGCCTCGTCCCAGATGAGGAACGAGGCCCGGGAGCGCTGCCGGGGCACGCGCCCCGCGCGAGTGGATTACTCCACCGTCACGGACTTAGCAAGGTTGCGCGGCTGGTCGACGTCCAGCCCCTTGACGGTGGCGAGTTCGCAGGCGAAGATCTGCAGCGGTACGACGGTCAGGAGCGGCGCGTACAGGGTCGGCACGGGGGGCACGCGGAAGACGACCTCGGCGAACTCGTCGACGGAGGTGTCCCCTTCCTCTGCGACGACGATCGTGCGGGCACCGCGGGCGCGGACCTCAGCGATATTAGCCAGGACCTTGCCGTGCAGCTCGGGGCGGCGCGGGGTCGGCACGATGACGATGACCGGCTGCCCCTCGTCCACCAGAGCGATGGGGCCGTGCTTGAGCTCGCCAGCGGCGAAGCCTCGGCGTGGATGTAGCAGATTTCCTTGAGCTTGAGCGCGCCTTCGAGGGCGACGGGGAAGCCGACGTGACGCCCCAGGTAGATGACCGAGGTTGCGTCCTGCATGGTTCGGGCGAACTGGCGGACCGCCTCGCCGTTCTCGAGGACGCGGGCGATAGCCTCGGGGACGCGCGCGAGCTTCTCCATGTAGTCGGCGATCTCGTCGGCGTACTTGTTACCGCGCACCTGCGCCAGGTACAGGCCCAGGATGTAGCAGGCGGCAACCTGCGCGGTGAAGGCCTTGGTGGAGGCGACAGCGATCTCGGGGCCGGCGTGGGTGAGGATCACGGCGTCGGACTCGCGCGAGATGGTCGAGCCGGGCGTATTCACGATGGCGACGACCTTCGCGCCCTGCTCGCGCGCGTGGCGGATCGCCTGGATCGTGTCCATGGTTTCGCCACTCTGGGAGATGGCGACGACCAGGGTCTTCTCACCGACGACGGGGTCGCGGTAGCGGAACTCGCTGGAAAGCTCGACCTCGACGGGAATGCGGCACCAGTGCTCGATGGCGTAGCGGGCGACCTGGCCAGCATAGGAGGCGGTACCGCAGCCGATCATGATGACCTTGTCGACGGAGCGCAGGACGGACTCGGGGATGCGAACCTCGTCCAGGGCCAGGTGACCGAAGGAGTCGATGCGGTCGGCCAGGGTCGCACCCACAGCGTCGGGCTGCTCGTGGATTTCCTTCTCCATGAAGGTCGGCCAGCCATTCTTGGTGGCGCGGTCGGAGAAGAAGTCAACCTCGTATTCCTTGGGAGCTACGGGCGTGCCGTCGGGGTCGATGACGGTCACGTCGGTCGCCGAGACGACGACGACCTGGTCCTGATCGATCTCAACGGCACGGTTCGTGTGCTCGACGAAGGCCAGCACATCCGACCCCAGGAAGTTCTCACCCTCACCCAAGCCGATAACCAGCGGGGAGGAACGGCGGGCCGCGACGATAACGTTTGGGGACTGGGTGGAGACAACCAGGAGAGTGAAGGTGCCGTGAAGCTGGGCGGTGACCGCGCGCATGGCGACGACCAGCCGGCGCGCGACCTCTTCGTCGGTCCCGGTCAGCCCGGCGACCGCTCCCGTGTACGAGGCCGGGGTGGCCTGGTCGTAGGCGCGCGCCAGCAGGTGGACGACCACCTCGGTGTCCGTCTCGGAGGCGAAGGTCTCGCCATCGGCGATAAGGGCAGCGCGCAGGGTGTCCGCGTTTTCGATGATGCCGTTGTGCACGAGCGAGAAACGCCCATCGGGACTCGTGTGGGGGTGAGCGTTCGCCAACGTGGGGCGTCCGTGGGTCGCCCAGCGGGTGTGCCCGATACCGGCGAAAGCGTCGGCGGGACTATCCGCGTCGATTTCTTCCACGAGGTTCACGAGCTTACCGACCGCACGGCGCACGTAGAGGCCATCCGCGCCGGTCAGGGCGATACCCGCCGAGTCGTAGCCGCGGTACTCCAGGCGCGCCAGACCGCCGAGGATCACCTCGCGGCTGCGCTGGGAAGCCTTACATCCAATATGTCCAACAATTCCGCACATGCCACTAATTCCAACACATCGACCCCGTCCGAGCACGCTGAACGTGTGTCGTTTCACGTGGCGTACGTCAGGTGAACACGGGGCGCGCACAGACACCCATGTGAGGGAGAATGAGCCCGTGAGCACCACTGACGCTTCCTCGCCCACCCCATCCACGGCCTCGTCGGGAAAGACCCCGAACGTGGGATGGCGGGCCAACCCCAGCCCCTATGCGCGCTTCGACCGCCACGAGTGGGATGCCCTGACCGACCGCACTCCCCTGCCGCTCACGCAGGAGGACATCGACCAGATCGCGTCGCTGGGCGACCCCATCGACATGACCGAGGTCGACACGATTTACCGGCCCCTGTCGGCCCTCCTCCAGCTCTACATCGACGGGCGCAGGCGCATCTCCGCGGAGCGCCACGCATTCCTGGGCGAACCCGACGCCCATTCGACCCCCTTCGTCATCGGCATCGCCGGGTCAGTCGCCGTCGGCAAATCCACCGTCGCCCGACTCCTCCAGCTACTCCTCTCACGCTGGGACTCCACGCCCCGCGTAGACCTGGTGACCACGGACGGATTTCTCTACCCGAACCGCATCCTACAGGAGCGCTCCCTCATCGCCCGCAAGGGATTCCCCGAATCCTACGACCGCACGGCCCTCATCTCTTTCCTCGCAGCCGTCAAAGCCGGTAACCCCCACGCGAAGGCTCCCGTCTACTCCCACGTCACCTACGACATCGTTCCGGACACCTATATCGACGTGGACCGCCCGGACATCTCATCGTCGAAGGCCTCAACGTCCTCCAGCCCCCGCGCTTTGCGCCCGGCTCCATTTCCGTCGCAGTCTCCGACTACTTCGACTTCTCCATCTACGTCGACGCCAACGAAAAACATATCGAACAGTGGTACGTCGAGCGTTTCCTCAAGCTGCGAGCGACAGCGTTCACCCGGGAAGACTCCTTCTTCAAAACCTACGCGTCTTTGACCGACACCGAGGCCGTCTCCACCGCGCACATGGTGTGGAGCGCGATCAACCTGCCGAACCTGCGCGAAAACATCCAGCCCACCCGCGAGCGCGCCACCCTCATCTTCACCAAGGGTGCCGATCACCGCGTCGAGTCCCTGGCGATCCGTAAGGACTGACCCTCCCCCACGCGAACGAGGCCGCAGCCGGAATACCCGGCCACGGCCTCGTCACTTTGTGTGGGGAATCGGTTAGCCGATCCACGCGCCCGAGGGCGCGAAGTGGTACCAGGTCCATCCGATCAGCTCCCAGCCTGTGGCCATGGAGCCGTTGCCTCGCAGGTAGAACCATGTGGGTCCTTCCTGATACCAGCCAGTCGTCATCGCGCCGCTGGTGCCGAAGTGGTACCAGGAGCCGCCAATCTGCATCCATCCGGTCGCGAGCGTTCCAGAGGGACTCAGGTAGTACCAAGTGCCGCCGTCCTTCACCCAGCCGGTGCGCATCGCACCGGAGGAGGACATGTAGAACCAGGATCCACCGATCTGCGTCCACTCGGTCGTCATCGCTCCCGTCACGGGGTCGAAGTAGTACCAGGAGCCGCGCTCCTTCACCCAGCCGACCTGCTGGGCACCGGAAGCGCCGTGATAGTACCAGTGTCCGGCGTCGAAGACCCACCCCATCTTCAGGTAGCCGCTCGCGTCGAAGCGGTACGTGAGGCCATCGATGACCAGGGTCTCGTTCGCGGCGTAGGTGCCGTCAGAGTAGGCGTACCACCAGCCGAAGTAGCCGGACTTCCACTGGCCTGTGCGAGGCTGGGGCGCGGGATCCGGGGTCGGCTGGGGCGCCGGGGTGGAATCCACGGAGGGCTCCGGGGTGGGGGTCGGGTCGACCGTGGGATCCAGCGTCGGTTCCGGGGTCGGGTTCTCGGGGGTCACCCAGTACAGAAAGCGCGAGTCGCCGCCGCCGACGGCCGTCAGCACGACCTGCGAGGTCTCACCGTCGCCGAGCTCGACTTCTTGGGTGGTCTTGTCCGCGGGGTTGACGAGCATCAGGTGCGCATGTGCGCTCGGCTTCTTGACGGTCAGCGTGATGTCCTGAGCGGTCTCGGCCAGCGAGCCGTTGTCGGTGCGCGGGTCGAGGAGGTAGGACGGGTAGCGGGTCTGGCCGGTCAGGGCGTTGACGACCATGAAGCCCGTGGGGGCCGTCGCCGAATCGCCGAAGATCTCGGCGGACTTGGCCCTCTCCAAGCCCTTCAGCTGCTCGAAGTAGCCGACAACAACGTCGCCGGGCAGGCCATCGTTGACGGAGCCGACGTTGGCCACCGACATGTCAACCAGGCCAACGGCGGCGTTGGCGGCCACGGCCTCGTCACCGGAGGCGAAGTTACCGTAGGTGTAGCCGCTCAGCGTCGGGTTCTCAGCGCGGGCCGCGTACTGGCCGGGCTTGTAGGCGACGAACGTGGAGTTCATGGCCTTCGTGTAGTTACCGATGTAGGAGACGTTGCCAAAGATGGTGGAGAACTCGTAGAACGAGCGCGTCGGCGCACCGTCATGGTCGATGATCGAGGAGCGGTCGTAGCCGTTGTACTCCATGCGGAACAGGCCGAACCACTTCTGGCCGGTCGCCAGGCCCAGGGAGGGAACGATCGACTTCTCGGAGGCCGACACGTTCGCATCCCAGTTGTAGTCCAGGTACTGGCCGTACAGGATCGGGCTGGAGCCGTCACCCGTGAGTCCCTTGAGGCCGTATTCGCGCTGTTTCTTCCACGTGTTGGTGTTGAGCAGGTCCATGACGACGTTGCTCGGGGCCGGGCCGCCGTTGGCTCCCCAGTAGTACTTGTCCCAGCTGAGCAGGTCAGGCTTGGCATTTTCGACGTAGTAGCTCAAGTTGGCGTCGCGGTACCAGGAGGGGTCGTCCCAGGAGTTGGCGTGGACGACGGCACCGGGGATGTTCTGCTTGGACCAAGCGAACCAGTTCTTGAAGCACTCGGATTCACCGCGGTTGAATCCGCCCTCGTCGCCATACTGAATGTCGACGAGCGTGGAGGCATACGGCAACATGTACGCGTTCATGAAGTCGTGTGGATCGCCCGCATTGCACATGCTGTTCTTGCCGGTGGGGGGCCTTGGCGAGGGCCCACGGCGCGCCCTGCCGAGGGACTCCATCATCGGGGTGTTGAACATGGGCAAGTCGTAGAACATGGGGAACGCGCCACCCGTGAGGTCGCGCTCTGCCGCGTCGAAGCCACCGCGACCGTAGCCCTCGGAGGGAACCCACGCGGGCATCATGACGCCGTACTGTAGTGCGAGGGGCCTGGGCGCGGTTGACACCCCACGTGCTCTCCCGGGATTGAAGCCGGAGTATCGCTCGTACATGGAGTTGTCGACTTCAGGGGCGACGGGGGTCTGACCGGCAGGCAGACCCCACACCTCAACGTCGTTGAAGGTCACGGCGGTCGCGATATTCTGCGGTGTCTGGGGTTCGGTCTCGTCGTTCATCCAGATGCGGATGTTTGTGGCGAGGTGGTAGGTGTTGAAGTCCCAGTACCACAGGCCGCGCGCGTCGCGGGTGAGGGAGCCGTGGGTGACGATGGTCGTCCACGGGCCGCCGTCGGTCTCCTGGACAGCGATGGCCACGGAGTTACCGCCGTGCCATCCTTGCGCACCGGCGGGGAGGGTCGGGGTGCCCCATCCGTTGACGCGGTGCACGTAGCGGGCCTCGCCCAGGTGCAGCTCGATGCCGGTGACGTTGCTCGACCACTCGCTGGCACGAACGAGTGGATCGGAGGTCCACGTCGTTGTGGGGTCGAGGTCGGTCAGGGCTGCGTTGTCGGCCTCGGTGCCGCCGTTCGCCGAGGCCGTGGCGGGGATCATCACGTTGCCGCGGAAGTCGGTGTCCACCTTGGTGATGTTGACGACGTAGGTGGCTTCCTTGCCGTCCTTGGTCACGTGGGCGGTGATGACGTTCAGGCCGGTGGCGAGGTCGAGGTTGGCCACGCGTCCGTCGGCGTCGGGGGTCACGCCGTTGATGGTGACGGCGGCGCCCTCGACCGCGCGGAGGCGCGCAGAGACGGTCGTGGCATGGTAGTAGCCGGTGGCCGTGTAGGTGTGGGTGCTGGGGGCGAAGTCCACGGGCTTGCCGGGTTCGCCGTAGGGCAGCTGGTCGATGACGAAGTCAACGACGAGGTCGGACGCGCCCGATCCCTGCTCGGAAGCCTCCGGGTGAGGAACGACGGGGCGGACCGCGTCGTTGTTGCCGCCGCCTTCGTCACCGCCGTAGGAGGTGATCGCGTTACCGTCGGCGTCGCAGGGCAGGAGCTTGATGTCGGACAGGGCCATATCCGACTTACCCGGGGCGAGAGAGCGCAGGCCTGCCAGAGCGATGACGCGCTTCGTCGTCGCGGGGAAGGTCACGTACTGTTCCTTGTTCCCGTACTGTAGGTCGGAACCGTGGGCGAGTTCGGTGCCGCCGTCCCACGTGCCCGCGGCGACCTTCATCTTCCAGTCGTCGAAGGAGGCTTCGGCGGCGGGGTTGCCGGGGTCTTCGTCGAAGGCGAACACCCGGTATTCGCCGAGGGAATTGGTCGTTTCCGAGCGTCGAGATCGTAGGTGGGGCGCGGGGTCAGGCCGAGGCCGCAGACCTGGGTGCCAGGCGTGGGGTTCTGGACGGCGAGGGCGTGGGGGTAGGGGTCGAGGCCTCCCTTCCACTTGGTGGTCCAGAAGGTCTTGGTCGCGTTGGTGCGAGCGGTGTCGTCGTCGACGAGCGCTGCGATGGTGCCATTCGGGGCACCTTCGCCAACTGTCTCTTCGGAGGTCGCCCACAGAACGGTCGGGTGGTAGGGGGTGTCGGAGGCTGCGATGGTCGCTGCGGGGGTGAGGCCGAGCATGGTAGCCGCGAGAATCGGCGCTCCGAGCGCACCGATGATGGGTCGAGTCCCCATGAGTGTAACTCCTTCGTCAGTATGGGGTTAATGGCCGGGAACCTTCGTTTGTCGAAAGGGATCCCACAATACCTATCACGTATTAGCTTTTTGTGACAGAACCTCCTTTTTGGGTAGAAAATACCCTCGCGGGTGCTGACGCACCCGCGAGGGGCGAGATTAGAACTTCAAACCACCGTCTTCGATGCCGCGGAAGAAGAACTTCTGACTGAAGGCGAAGACTAGGACCACGGGGATCATAGCGACGACTGCTCCGGCCAGAACCAACTGGTAAGTGACGCCCTGGGGCGAGTTCTGGATCGCCGTCAGCGTCAGCATCAGCGTCTGCTTCTCCGGATTCGGCAGCATGAGCAACGGGAAGATGAAGTCGGACCATGCCCCGATGAAGGAGGTCAGGCCCACGACCGTCAGCGTACCGCGCACCTGGGGCAGGAAGATGGACCAGAAGCGACGCAACTCGCCCGCCCCATCAATCAGGGCGGCATCTTCAATCTCGTCGGGAATGCCCATGAATGCGGCACGCATCATGAGGATCTGGAAGGGACCGATCATCACAACCATCCACACGCCGGGCAGCGTGTTGTACAGGTCGAGCTGCACCATCATCTTGAACAGCGAGAGCATGATCGATTCGAAGGGGAAGATCATGGCGGACAGGACCACGAAGTACATGACGGTGCGCCCGGTCCATCCACGCCTCGACAGCATGTAGCCGCCGACACAGGACAAAACGACGTTCGAGGTCACAGTCAGAGCCGCGATGATCGCCGAGTTCTTAATCGCCCCCAGGATATTAGTGCGCTCGAAAAGGACGTAGAAGGAGTCCAGCGACCACTGCTGCGGCAGCATCGTCGCACCCTGACCGAAGACGGACTCACCGGGGGCCTTAAAGGCAGCCATCAGGGGGAGGACGAGGGGGCCAACAAGGACGATTGCGACGACGACCAGGAGGACGTAGCGGGCGACCAGCGCTCCGCCGCGCATCTGGCGCGAGGCGACGGTGCGCCCCTGACGTTCAAGGCGACGCTCCTTGCGCCACTGGGCCAAGCGCTCGCCGAAGGAGGTGGTGTCGGTGCGGGATGCGGTGCTCATGAGTCTTCAGCCTTCCTCTGCAAGCTCTGGGAGGCGATGATGAAACCGAAGGTGATGAGGAAAAGACACACCGACGCGGCGTCACCTTGCCCCAGAGATCCGAAGGTGGGGTCGACGATGCGGTCTCGGATATACATCGTCAGGGTCTTTGTCGGAGAGGCGGAGCCACCCAGCAGGTACACCTCGGTAAAGATCTTCAGACAACCGATTGTCGTCAGTGTGGCGACCAGGAACATCATGACCTTGACGCCCGGGACAGTGACGGTCACAAAACGGCGGATCGGGCCAGCACCGTCGATTTCGGCGGCCTCATACAGGGACTTGTCCACGTTCGCCAGGGCCGACAAATACAGGATCATGTAGTAGGGCAGGCCCTGCCACAGGGTGATGATCATGGCACAAAACAGGATGAGCCATTGATTCGACAGGAACGGGATCGTGTCGAATCCCCACGAGGACAGCAGGTTATTGATCGGGCCGCGCTGGTCCAGGAGGTAGCGCCAGGCCAGGGAGATGACGACCAGCGAGGAGATCGCGGGCAGGTAGTACAGTGCGCGGAAGAAGCCGATGCCGGGGACATGCGACTTCACCAGGAGGGCCAGTAGCAGGGGCAGGAGCACCATGAGCGGCACGACGCACAACGCGTAGATGAGGGAGTTCCTCAGGGCTTCCCAGAACTCTGCGTCCCCCAGGACGGCCGCGTAGTTGTCGATTCCAACGAAGCGGCCGATTCGCCCCATCGGTTTGTCTTCGTGAACGACACGTAGACGGTCGTTATAAAGGGATAGATGTAGAACGAGATGATGGCGAGGACCGGCAGGGTGACCCACAGCCAGGGAACCCAGGCGAGGCGGAATCGGGCGGCGCCATTGAGGGAGCGCGACTGCGCGCTCGTACGTATCGGCATACCAGTGTCCTTCATGAGGGGCGCGCGACCGTGAGCCTGCGGCGTTGCGCGAGATGAGGGGTGCGTCGGGGGGTCGAGGCCTGGCCTCGTCCCCCGTGCGTCCAATCAGTCTCCGAGAGCCTTCAGCTTCTCATTCATCTGATCCTGTGCGGTCTTGAGGGCGGTCTTGGGATCAACCTCGCCGCGGATAGCCTTGTTGACGTTCTCGATGAGGGCGTCCTTCACGGCACCGGTCGCGTAGAAGACGTCGGTGTAGGCCTCGGCATCCTTGGCAGCCTTTGCGGCTTCCTCATAGGCGGCCTTGAAGACCGGATCGTCAGCAATCTGCGGCGGGTTGGCAACGAGCTTGTCCAGAGCGTCGGTGGCCGCGGGGAAGATGATCGCGCCGCCGTCGTGAGTCCAGGCGTATTCGTTCTCAGCGTTGGTGATCCACTCGGCGAACTTCATGGCCAGCGGGGCGTTCTTGGTCGTGACCGAGACGCCGATGTACTGGCCCTCGAAGACGGGCTTAATGCCGGGGTTCGTCGGGAAGGGGCCAACGCCGGTGTTCTCATACACGGTCGCGTTGTTGCTCTTGGCCGACTTCAGGAACGAGGCGTTGGGCGTACCGAAGGCAAGGTTGCCGTCGGTGTAGGCCTTGCCAGGGTCGGGTTCGCCGGTCAGGGAGTCCTTCGGGATGGCACCGGAGGCGTAGAGTTCAGATAGCTTGGTGACGTACTTGATCGCGTTCTCGTTGTCGGCGAAGTTGAAGGCGGTCTTATCCTCGTTGAGGAGGGTGACGCCCATGCCGTGCAGCTGAGCGACCATGTACCACTCGGGCGATCCGTAGATACCGTAGTCACCCTGCCCGTCGGCACCCACTTTGGCCGCCGCGTCGAAGAGTTCGTCCATCGTTGCGGGCGGCTTATTCTCGTCGAGGCCAGCGCGCTTAAAGACTTCCTTGTTGTAGGTGGTGATGTAGGGGCCGAAGTACCAGGGCAGCGCCGTGTGGTGTCCGCCCGCGCCCAGGGCGGTGGAATCCCAAATGGAGGGCACAAACTTGTCGCCGATGCCGGGGGCCTTCACGTCGTAGTCCATGAGGAGGTTGGACTTGGACAGGCGAGGATCGTGGAGGAGGGAACGTTGACGACGTCCGCCATCTTGCAGTTCGAGGCCTGGGCCGTGATGGTCTGGTCGAACTCGGCACCGCCACCCTGGTCGGTCCAGTTGATTGTGACGCCGGGGTTGGCGTCCTCGAATTCCTTGATTTTGGCCTTGAAGAAGTCGCCGAAGTCATTCTGCAGACCCTGGGTCTGGAAGGTGATTTCACCTTCCACCTTCGACGTGTCGATTGCTGAGTCGTCGAGGTTACCGGCAGGAACATCGCAGGCAACGTCGGGCGTCGGAATGGAGCCGGGAGGCGGATCCACCGCCACCGGAGCCACCACTGCCGCAGGCAGCCAGGCCGAGAGTGCTGAACATGGCAAGGGCAACGATGCCGGCGGCCATCTTCTTCTTCAACATGCGAAACCTCCATTGGTCCGTTTTTGTTGGTCGATCGATGGGATCGAGTCACTAACTATCTCGTGTTAGTTGATGTATGAATCATAGCGACTTCGTGTGTGCTACGCATCATTTGGCAGATCCCTGTTGCATCGTTATCAAGACGTAACATACGCGACAAAGGTTCAATCACCCTCAACCTGGGCAATCACCACGCGGACCTCAGCGTCGTGCATGCGACCAGCTACCTCGGGCCGTGCATCGGGGCCGCACGAGCGGGTCCCGATGCCGTCCTGGAAGACGTCGAGCCATAGGAACAGGCGCTCCGAGTCGGGCAGATCCTCCCAGTGCGAGGCCTGGGCCAGTTCGCGCTCGTTCCACCGGCTGACGCTCCATCCCAGGGGCGAGGCGGGGAGGATGAGGAGCTCCCCGGCCTCGCCACGAAGGGAGAGGGCCTCAAGGCCCTGGCGATGCCCGCCTTCCTGGGGACGCACGCACACATCCCACAGGTCGGAAGCATCGCCGCTGCCGCAACCGCGAGCGCCCGGCACACTCATGTCGGCATATCCGATCATGGTGTCCCCCAACCAGGTGGCATGCCACGTGGATCCCCGCAGCTCGAAGCGCAGGCCGAGGCGCGGGACGCGGGGCGGCCAAGTGCCGTAGGGCACGACGCGCAGGGAGACGGACAGCGCGTTCGGTCCCTCCCCACCGATGCGCACGGGCGCGTATTCCCAGGTGAGAGTGACACCGAACTGGGCTGCCGGTGGTGCCCAGCGTTCGACGATGCGACGAACGCCCTCATCCTCTTCGATGGAGACGAGGCGTCGTCGCAGCAGGTGCAGGCGCGCGCGCGCTCCCAGCGCATGGCGTGCGATGTTCCGGCTTCGCCGCGCCCGACGCCCAGGGGTCCCAGGTTCGAGGCATCGATGCCCCAGTAGTCGACGGGACCGCGACCTCGGTCGTTGTCGGTGGGCGCGCGGAACACGCTGAGGTCAATGCGCACGGGCATGTCGCCGATCCGCGCCACGCGCCCGCTTCCGTCGAGAGCGTAGGGCGAGTCAGCCTCGTCAGTGCAGGGCAAGAGGTCGGCCTCCGCGAGCGCGCGCAGACGATGTCGCTCCTCCACCGAGCCGGAGTCTGCTTCCGTAATCGCGCGGGCGAGCGCGGGAGCGTCGGGGGCCATCGCCGCCACCCACGCCCAGGTGCCCGCGTAGGGGCGAGACAGGGCATCGACGAGTCCGTCGCACACGAAGTTGCCGTCGTGGACCTCCTCGCCGAAGTCACCACCGTAGGACAAGGCGCGTCGTCCGTCCGGCAGGGCGCGCCACAGGGCATGGTCGCGCCATTCCCAGACGAATCCGCCGGCGTGGCGTGGGTGGCTCATCTGCGCGGCGTAGCCGGGCGCGCCCGCGGGGCCGGTTCCCATGGCGTGCAGGTATTCGCACATGAGGTAGGGGGCGCGGCGGATGCGTTCGCGCGCCGCGTCGTCGACCTGCGCTGCCACGTGCGTGGGCACGGCGACCTCTGCGTGGAGATCGCTATCATCGAGGACGGCGGCGACCTCCTCGAGCGTCGGGTACATGCGCGAGTAAATATCCGTGTATTCCAGGGCATGGTCACCCTCGTAGTGGACAACGGCTCGCCCACCCGTGCGCTCGTGGATCCAGCGCGCACAGGCGGCCAGGTTCGCCCCAGTACCCGACTCGTTGCCCAGGCTCCAGCTCATAATCGAGGGGTGGTTCTTGTCGCGCTCGAACGCGCGCATCGTGCGGTCCAGGTAGGCGTCGGCCCAGCGCGGGTCGTCGGAGGGGTTGTCGATCCACTCCCCCGACCCCTCGAAGCCGTGCGTCTCGATGTCTCCTTCGAGCATGACCCACAGCCCAATCTCGTCGGCCAGGTCCAGCAGACGCGGGTGCGGCGGGTAGTGGGAGGTGCGGATCGCGTTAATGCCCATGGACTTCATGAGCGCCAGGTCGGCGCGCACCCACTCCTCGTCAAAGACGCGGCCCTCGTCGGCGCGCACCTCGTGGCGGTTGACGCCGTTGAGGCGCAGGGGCTTCCCGTTGGCTGCCAGGACGCCGCCCTCGATGGAGACGCGCCTAAATCCGATGCGCAGGCGTCTCTCCCCATCGACGAGGCCGTCTCCCCCATTGATGCTCACGCGCGCCTCGTAGAGGGCGGGGCCCTCCGGGTTCCACGGGCGCACGTCTCCCACCTGGAGGCGGTCGGAGCGGTAGCGCCCGTCGTCGCCCTTCTCGAGGGCGAGCAGGCAGGTGCCGAGGCCGTCGATTGCGAGGCGACCGACCAGGGAGGCCTCGTGGGCACCGAGCACCCGGGCCTCGACGGTCGCGTAGCCAACCCCGGCCTCGTAGTCGGTGTCGATCCAGAGGTCTTCGATACTGCCGGGGGCAAGGCGGCGCAGACTGACGGAGCGGAAGATGCCGGGTAGCCACCACTGGTCCTGATCCTCCAGGTAGCTCCCGGGGCTGAACTGGTGGACGCGCACGGTGATCGTATTTTCTCCGGGGTGCACGCGGTCGGTGATGTCAAACTCGTGGGCGAGGCGCGAACCGCGGGCCATGCCCACCCACGCGCCGTTGACCCACACGCTCGCCTGGCTTTCGACGCCGTCGAAGCGCAGGGCGACCAGGTCATCCTCCCACCCGTCGGGCAGCTCGAAGGTGCGGTGGTAGTCGCCGACGGGGTTCGCCTCCGGCGGGTAGGGCGGGTCCACTGGGAAGGGGAAGTCAACGTTCGTGTAGGCGGGGCGGCCGTAACGCCCGTTGCCTCGCAGCACCCAGTGGCTGGGCACGTCGATCGTGTCCGCCTCGTCGCCGACGGCTGGCTCATCCCCGGGTTCTTCAACATTCGCCCAGGGAGTCGGATCGGTGCGGTGGTAGACGAAAGACCAGGTACCGTCGAGCTCAGAACGCCGGGATCATCGGCCAGATGCGCGCGCGGCGGCAGGAGTGCTCCCGCACCGGGGGCATAGGAAGGTAGTATCGATTTCACGTCTGTGTGCCTTTCGGATGTCATCGTCGAAACTCCGATCGTCACCCATAAGACTAACACGTTATAGTTATTGTGTTTCTTCGAACACATACGAGGATTGGGAGTCCGTCATGGAGCGCGCAACCCGGGCCGATGTCGCCCGCGCAGCAGGCGTCGCACCCTCCACTGTTTCACTCGTCCTCAACGGTCGCGGCCGTGATGTCAAGATCGCTCCCGCGACCATTGATCGCGTCAAACAGGCCGCCCGAGACCTCAGTTACATCCCCAATGCCGCCGCACGTTCGCTGCGCCGCGGCAAATCCCATCTCATCGCGCTCCTCATGGCCGAACTGCCCGACGACCCCTTCGTGCCCGTCGTCCACACGGTTCTCACGACCGCGATGATCGACATCCAACGCCGCGGCTACCTCCTCCTCCCCCTCTTCCAGGCTGGCGACGGCGCCTCCGACGCCGAAGTCATCCGCGGGGTCCTGGGCGACACTCAACTGGCCGGCATCATCCGCGAGACCACGTCAGCCGAGGCCTTCACCTCACGCCTCCTCGCGAACCTCGGGATCCCCGTCATCGCGATGTCCATGATCGAGGCCGACCCCACCGGCTCCGAGTCCTCCCTCATCCGCATCGACGAAGGCGCAGGCGTCCACGACATCATCTCCTCCTGCGCCCTCGTCGACCCGAACACCGGCATCGGCTCGGGCCGGGCTGTCTTCCTCGCCGGCCCCAACACCAACCACGCTCGACAACACCCCATCGCACGTGCCTTCGGCACCAACTTCACCTTCTATTCCCTGCCCGACTGGGAACCCGCCACCGCCTACCAGGCCGCCCTTCGCCTCCTGACCGAGAACCCCGACATCTCTCTCATCGCCGTTGCCGACGACTCGCAGGCACCCGGCGTCTTCCAGGCCGCCGCCGACCTCGACCTGTCAGTCCCCGCCGACCTGTCCATCCTCGGATTCGGTGACCAGGACCACCGCAGTGCCGAGGCCCTGGGACTGACCACCGTCGACTGGCCCCTCACAGACATGACGTCAGCCGCTGTCGCCTCCATCATCAATGTCATCGAAGGACGCCCGCCCACCGCTTCCTCCTCCCCACCTCCCTGGCCGTAACCGAGGAAGCCACCCCGGTCTCGTCCCAGACGATCCCCGTAGTCACGATCCCCACGCGCCCGGTATGGCGGGCATCGGTCGCCCGACGGCGCTAACGCGCCCGCCGACCCCGGCGGTATTTCCCGCGAAGCTCCGCCGACTACCACGTCAGCACACGCACATACCTCTCCCCCTCCCCCCGCCTTCGAGCAGCGTTTCTTCTCCCACTAGGCACCCACCCGGCGCGCGCAGCACCGCGAAGGACCCCAGGCCTCGTCCCAAATTCCCCGGCTATCCCCGTAGAATCAACCCATGGACCGCCACGAGCTCACCGAACGCGCCCTGCCTTTCCTCCTGCGACGGCTGCATGACGCGGGGATCTCCGCGACGCCCCACACGGACGAGCACACGGGTAGCACCCACCTGGAAATCGACGGGTGGAGGCGCATCAACGTGGAGAACCTCATCGACGAACTCGCCCAGACGGATCCCTCCAAGCACGAGGTCAGAATCGAGCGATGGGTAGCGTTCATCATGGAGTCCGGCCGTATCGCCGAACAGTCCGTCACCGACCCCGACGAGCTGCGCCAACGCGTGCGCACCCGCATCATCCCGGCGGACCTGGCCGCCGACCCCCACCTCAGCTACGCGCACCCCTTCCCCGGTGGCCTCGCCCTGGCCCTGTGCCTCGACTTTCCTAACACCGTCACAACCGTCACCAACGAGCACCTCGACAAGTACCCCCTGAGCCTCGACGAGCTCTACCACTGGGGGCAGATCAACACCGACAACGAAGCCATCGACGAGCACACCACCTGCGGCCCCTTCACGGGAATCGCCGGGGAATCACTGTTCATCGCATCGAAGGCCGCGCACATCGCCTCCCTGGTCGCCACGCTCCACATCGATGCGCCCCACGGGCTCTTGTTCGCGATCCCTGATCGTTCCGTCCTCTTCTACGCACCCGCCGACCCAACCATCATCACCGAGCAGTACCTCCGCCTCCTCGACTACCTCCGCATCGACTTCATGCGGCGCCTCCGGTCCACGCCCGCGCACACGCTCAGCAAGGACCTGTTCTACTGCTCGCCCGACGGCTCCTTCGGTGCCATCACGCGAAGCGGCCACCCCGACGTGCAGGAACTTTTCACAACGCCGGACCTGGACACGGATCGTCTCGTGGAACTCGCCGTGAAAAACATGAACTTCTTCGAGGGATTCCGCACCCGCTTCTATCCCTCGAACATGTGACGCCTTTGGGTGGCCTGCGGCGACTCCAGCGCGACCTGCAGGCGACTCTCATGCAACTCAACGCGCCCCCACGCATAGTTTCCCCACAATGTCGCACGTAACTTGGGTTCCCTCACATAACTAAGCATCCAAGAAAACCGCATGATTCCAACGATCCGATGTCGCATATTGAAAGACGGTCGGGGAATTACGTCCGACTCTTCGGCGTGTAGTGCTTCCTGCCACAAACGGTGACGGAGAAACTATAATCGTCAACACTTCGACCTTCGCAGGAGAAAGCCATGAGTGAGAATGAGCTGACACCCACCGAGCACGACGTTCAGTACGTCGTTACAACATCCGACGGCCAACCCGAGCAAGGACTCATCGCAATCACCGGGCATACACGCGATGCCATCATTGCAAGCCTGATGAACAGCCTCGCCACAACGGGCAAGTACACGCCCGACGCGCGGGCCGTCTCCTCTCAGGTCCTCGGCTCGACTGCATCGACGGTAACTGCGGTTGCTTCCACTGCCGCATCTGCGGCAATCGCCCCGACACTTTTCATGGCCACAGCCAACCCGGCGACACTCATGCAACTTGGATCCGGCGTCGGTTCCGCCGTCATGGGGGCAAGTGGTATCGCCGCCCAAGCGCCCTTTATTCCTGTCGCGGCCTCGCTCCCCGTCGTCGCCCCGCTAGCGCTCATGGGGATCGTCAACACCGCTGTGACGATGCGCCAGTTCCAGGCGGTCAACGCCAAGCTGGACACTCTCTCGTGAACACTCTCACTGACCTTCTCGTACGCACAGACATCACGCAGATCGCCGGCCTTATCGCTGCCTCGAAAACATTGGGCGACATCACCGAGGAATACGACGAGCTCGGACACTTTACCCCTGCCATGATCGCCCGCTTCGCGGTGGCAGAACAAGCTCTCGTGACCGTGGCGCGACGCCAGGAGCTACTACTTTTGTCGGCAGAAAGCCGGGCGCTGGATACCGGCACGCCCATCGACGATGTCATCCGCGACGTTAACGCCGCTGGGCTGGCGTACATCACCGAGGTCCAGGTGCACGCCCTACACCTGGCACTTGCCCTTCAGGAGAGCCCGGCACTGGCCGCTAAACGTGCACAACAGCTGACGGAGTGCATCGATAAAACCAATGAGCGGTGGAGCACACTGAAAAATCTGTCGGAGGGTGTAAAAGCTAAGATCACCGAGTACGAAGAGGAAGTTCCCAAGAAGCCATGGTTCTCCGGCCAGACACACGATTTCCCGGCGTTGAAAGAGCGCCGAGAGAAGATCCTCGAAAATGAAAAGGCACTCATCGACGAACACGGGACGAAGCTGGAGGCCTTCAAGGACCTATCACAGAGACTGCACGAGCCGCAGGACTCGCGCGCGACGCTCGTCTACTGGCGCGACGAGGCCGGAGAACATTCCTTCATTACCGAACATCTGAGTTTTGATCGCACCCACTAAGAACAACTCATAATGCGGGCAGGCATCAGCACCCGTCCGCACGCTGTCACTATGAAGACCAAACCGGGCCATGGCCTCGTCGCACTCACAAACGATGAGGCCATGGCCCGGTTAACCGTCACCCCTTGAGGTGGCAGGCCCTGTAGATCCCCGTCAGCATCGCGAGGCGCTGATCGAGGGAGGCGTCCTTGGGGACGCAGACCTTCGCACCGAGGTACTCGACATCGCCCGCGATCGCTGCCTGCACGCAGCGCCCGATCTGTTCGGCGTCCATGAGAGAGGTCGGCTCGTCGGCCTGGGCGGGCAGGTGCCCGTCGATCCAGGAGTAGCCGTATTGAGTTTCCTTTGGCCCGGCACCCGAGAATACGATGCCATCAAGCACCCCGCGTTCCCCCGCCTCGCGAACATGCTCGAAGGCAGTCTCCGCGCTGCGCCCCTCCACGGCGGAGCGGCCCCAGTTGAGGTGAATGCCGACGCCAAGCTCGGCGACGATGTCGATCTCATCCGCGAGAGACAGGAAGCCCTTCTCGGGGTTCTGCTCGGGGATGTATGCGTCGCAGTGCTCAACAACGAGCGTCGCGCCGCACCAATCCCAGCCCAGGACGTCCTCGAGAGAACGCTTGAATGCGTCGGCGTTCGCCAGGCGCGTGGGAGCCGAGTGCAGCTGCACCCGCCCGACCAGCAGGCGACCTGCCTTGTCGCACAGGTCGTCGAGGTCGTCGCAGAGGCGTCGGGTAAAGGCAAGGGCCGCCTCGCGTCCCGCCTCGTCAGGCGAGGCCAGGCCGAAGTTCTCGTCCTTCCAGACGTTCTGCATCGTGCCGGGGATGGCCGTGATGGTGTTGAAATCCCAATGCGGCGACAGGTGGCTGGCCAGTACGTCGAGCTGTGTTGCGAGCTGCCCGGGGTAGGGAATCTCGACACCGGAGACCCACGGCTGGTCGGCGAGGAGCTGGTAGTAGTCCGCCTCAAGTTCAGGTGCCGGGTGCGACGCGTAGGCGCCAATGATGAATGGACGTGCCATGATGATCAGCCTTCTTTGATGATCTCGTCGTTACCGTCTTCAGGACGAACATACTGCGGCCCAATCTTCTTTTGAAGCAGGCGCGGCACGTTCGCACCGATCGACACCATGACGACCGCGGCAAAACCGAAAGACAGAATCGCCAGGGCGAAGCCGAGGGAGAACTGCGCGGCGATAGCGGCACCGAGGACCGGTCCAACTGCACCGCCGAGGGCACCCACGTTGTAGCAGAAGCCGAGACCCGCAGCGCGCTTGTCGACCGGGAAATAGGACGAGACCCACTTGGGCAGCAGGCCCGAGACGCCCTGGCCGAACATCTGCTGGAAGAAGAGCATGCCCGCCACGAGCGCCACGTACTTGCCGTTCTGCATAAACAGGGGGAAGACGATGATCTGCGAGAGCAGCAGGGAGATGGCGTACCAGCGGCGCATGCCGAACTTATCACCCGCGAAGCCAGCAATGATGTAGCCCGCAGCGTTGCCGAGGCCAGCGAAAGACACCATGTTGGCAACAACCGTCTGGTCCATGCCCACCCCGCGCAGGTAGGTGGGGAGCAGGCCCTGGATGGGCCACGTGTACATGAAGGAGGCGAAGATCGTCAGCATGATCGCGATGCCAATGATCCAGCGTTTGGAGTCGAACTGGATGATGAGGTAGATGAAGATGACCGCGCACAGGGAACCGAGCACGCTCACGGCCACAACGCCGCCAACCTGCTGGGTGAAGATCAGGAGCAGGGCGATGAACGCGATGGCTACAACGACGTAGTTGAGGATCTTGCGCTGCCCACCGAAGAGCACCTGAAGCATGTCGGTCTTTTCAACGTGCCCCTTCTCCTTGGCCTCGCTCCAGTCAGCGGCTTCGGGCAGGGTCTTTCGCATGTAGATAGCAACGACGATAGGGACGATGCCGGTAAGGAACAGGGCACGCCAGCCCCATCCGGGGTGCATCGAATCGACCCAGGTCACGAAATACTTGTCGACCTGGGCGGCGGCAATGACACCGAAGGCGTAGCCCGACAGCAGGAAGCCCGAGGCCTTGTTGCGCATGTGCTTGGGCCACGACTCGATGACGTAGGCCGCGGAGGCAGAGTATTCGCCGGCCATCGCGAAGCCAATGATGAGTCGCAGGACGAAGAGGATCCAGAAGTTCGGTGCGAGCGCGCAAGCGATGGATCCGAAGGCGAACATGAAGATCGACAGGATCATGGCGGGCTTGCGCCCGTAGCGGTCACCGATAGCGCCGAGGACAAGGCCACCAATCCAGCGGCTAATAAACGCGGCCGAAATCAGAGATGCGCTTTGGACGAGCGACAGGTCGAATGCTGTCTTGATCGCGGGCAGGGCGAAGGAGATGAGGACGAAGTCGTAGCCGTCCAGCAGCACGCCGATCCAGGCAGCGAAGAACGCCTTGCGGTCTTCTTTGGTCAGGTATCGATACCAGGGCTTTGTCGGAAGCGCCTGTACGGGGGACGTACTCATGATGAGTGCCTTCCTGAAATTTCATCGTCGAATAACGAGGGGCTTGAGTCCAGATGTCTAACCATCAAGTTGTCAGACAACTTGCAATAATGTTAGCTCTCTCTCATTCTAGAGTCAACAGCAAGTTTCACCTGAATACACACATTGCCAACAAAAGGTCGCGATGATAATCTGTCTGACAACTTGTTAACTGTGACCAATCACATGCTCCCATTCGTGATGATGCGAAGCGACATTAACAACTGACAGAAAGGTGTCAAACATGAGCATCGACGCAGGTCACCCGGGAATCTCCTGGGCCTTACAGTTCCGCGCACTCATCGACGGCTCACTGCTGCGCCTTCGTAGCCCCGAGGGCATCGGCTGGGATCTCTTCATTCGAGCGGGTGCACTCTTCCTCGAAGGATCGACCTCCTCCATGTCCCTCGCTCTCGATATGGAGGACACCGCGTACCTGACCGACAGGACCTGGCACAGCCTCGCGATCACGGCGACGGCCGCCGGTTCCAAGATTTTCCTCGACGGCTACCAGTGCTTCTCAACCTGCGCAGACCTCTCTCCCGCCGGAAGCGGCCCCGATGCCGTACTCGCACTCACCCCGGGCGCTGGCATCGAGATCCGGTCCTTCGCAGAGCACGATGCCCTTCTCTCCGCGGAAGAGATCCTTGCCCTCCTCTCCCCCGCCCCGACGCCCCTCATTGAGTTCGCTGCAGCCCACCTGTCCGACTACGACGTCGCCGAGCTGTCCGAACTCACCTCGGGCACTGTGTTTGCCCGCTACCGCGTACGCGGCCCCGGTCAGCACGGCACAATCCTCGCTGCGGGCGGGGCCGGGCGCGAGCAGCTCAACCTGTCCGTGACGGAAGAAGGCATCGAATACCGGGTCCTGGGCCACAGGGGCCAGTGGCGCACGTTTACTGCCCATGGGCATTGGGATCAGGGGCATTGGCACGACGTCGTGGTGCGAGTCGGTCACGGCGCGGTCCAGATCTACGTGGACGGCTACCTCGAGGCTCACCTACCCGGCCAGGTATTCTTCGCGGGCGTCGGCGGCCTCGACGAGGTCGTGATCGGGCAGGACACCTCCGGGTCGCGCCTCTTCGGCGAGGTTCGTAACGCCGCGGTCTACTCCTCGATCCTCAATGACGCGCAGATCAAGAAGCTGTCGTCGGTCGCACCCCTCGACACCCAGTGTCTCTTCGATGCCGGTTTTCACGACTCGATCAGCTACCGCATTCCCTCGCTGATCACCCTGACCTCCGGGGTCGTCGTCGCAGGAGCCGATCAGCGAGAGACCATTGCGAACGACTCTCCCAACTCGATCAACTTCACGGTCCGCCGCTCCTTCGATGGCGGGCACACGTGGGGCGATCTCCAGACGGTCATCACCTACCCTGGTCACGGGGCAACAGGCGCGTCCGTCATTGACTCCTGCGTCGTCCAAGACCGCCGAAACGGACGCCTCGTCGTCCTCATCGACCATTTCCCGGGAGGCATCGGTCAGCCGAACGCCGAGGCCGGCCTCGGCGTTGACGAGAAAGGCCACTACGTCCTGCACGACGCCGAGGGCGCAACCTACACGTGGATGGAGGACGGTGCCGTCACGGACGCACACGGACACGAGGCACCGTTCAGGATCTCGAAGCGCGGTGACGTCACCGTCACCGAGGGCGGGGAGGAAAGGCCCGGCGGCAATGTTTTCCTGGCCGACGGCGAGGACCCGAACCAAACGCTGCTGACGAAGCGCACCTGCTACCTGCAGATGATCTACTCAGACGACGACGGCGAAACCTGGGAGGGTCCCTTCAACCTGAACCAGGACGTGAAGGAAGAGTGGATGTCCTTCTGCGGGACCTCCCCGGGCACGGGCGTGCAGCTGCGCAGCGGGCGCCTTGTCATCCCGATCTACTACAACGGCGATCATAAGCGTCACTTCTCCGCGTCCGTCGTCTACTCTGACGACGGGGGTGCCACGTGGAAGCGCGGCAAGTCCCCCAATGACGGACGCATCTTCGAAGGGCGCCAGATTGACTCGCGCACGCTCGACACCGAGGCCGCAGCGACGCACGAGGCCACGCTCATTGAGCGCGCCGACGGTTCGCTCCTCATGCTCATGCGTAACCAGCATCCGAGCGGGAAGGTGGCCGCAACCGTCAGCACGGACGGAGGCGAGACCTGGGGCGACGTGTATTTTGCGCGCGAGATCACGGAGATCTTCTGCCAGCCCAACGCCGTGCCCTGGCCGACGGAGGACTGCCCTGAGCGGGTCGTCTTCGCCAACGCCTCGCAGATGCGGCCGTATCGAGGCCGTGGTGTCCTGCGCCTGTCGGAAGACGGGGGCCGCACCTGGATCGCGTCGCGCACCTTTAACCCGGCGCACTACGTCTACCAGTGCATGACGATCCTGCCCAACGGAACACTGGGCCTGCTGTGGGAGCGCGAGATGCAGGGTCTGTATTTCACACGCATCCCGCTGGAGTGGATCGAGGCCGCCAAGATCTGACACCGCCGTGAGGAGGCCGCCTGCCGTTGGCACCTTCCCCGGCCTACGGCAGGCGAAAACCTCCTCAGCGTCCCACATATGTGAGGACCGAAGAAAAAGAGGGCGGGCACCAACTGGTGCCCGCCCTCCGCGTACGTATTTCAGGCGTTCACAGCGCCAGGTGTTCCTTCACGACGTCCGCCAGCGAAGAGGCCACGGAGTCGGCCTCCTCCTGGGTGGCAGCCTCGACCATGACGCGCACGAGGGGCTCGGTGCCCGAGGGGCGCAGAAGAACGCGACCGGTGTCGCCCAGGCGCGCCTCGGCGGCGGCCACGGCGTCCGCAACGGCCTGGTTCGTGGAAGCAGCCGCGCGATCCACGCCGCCCACGTTGATGAGGGTCTGCGGCAGGCGCTGAATAAAGGAGGTGAGATCGGCCAGGGAACGGCCGGATTCCTTCACCATGCGCGAGATGAGCAGCGAGGAGAGGATGCCGTCACCGGTCGTCGCATGGTCGCGGGCGATGATGTGGCCGGACTGCTCGCCTCCCAGGGAATACCCGGAGGCCAGCATCTCTTCGAGGACGTAGCGGTCGCCGACGCCGGTCTGCACAGTCTTGATGCCGACCTCGCGCATAGCGAGGATCAGACCGAGGTTGCTCATGACGGTCACGACGAGCGTGTCGTGCGCGAGCGCGCCGCGGTCGCGGGCATTGACGGCCAGCGCGCCCATGATCTTATCGCCGTCGATGAGATTGCCCTCACGGTCAACAGCCAGGCAGCGGTCCGCGTCGCCGTCATAGGCGACACCGAAATCACAACCGGCCTCGACGACAGCGGCCTGCAGGCCTTCGGGGTGCGTCGAACCGGCATTGCGGTTAATGTTGCGGCCGTCCGGCTCGGCGTTAATGACCGTGATATCGGCACCGAGTTCACGGAACACGGCCGGGCCGAACTCGTAGGCGGCACCGTTCGCGCAGTCGATCGCAATCTTCATGCCGCGCAGATCGGTGCCTGTCGCCTCGATCAAGTGCGCGACGTAGGATTCGCGGGCCCACGCATGGTCCGCATTGACCTCGCCAACGCCGTCGCCGGTGGGACGTTCCCACTCGGTGTTCACGAGGGCTTCGATCTGGTCCTCGACCGCGTCGGCCAGCTTGTAGCCGCCGTGCGCGAAGAACTTGATGCCGTTGTCGGGCATGGGGTTGTGCGACGCGGAAATCATGACGCCCAGGTCCACGGTGTCTTCCGTGGCCGTCAGGTGGGCGACGGTCGGGGTGGTCACGACGCCGATGCGCGTGACGTCCATGCCGGCGCTGGCAAGGCCCGCAGCGAGGGCGTGATCCAGGAATTCGCCCGAGATACGCGTGTCACGGCCGATGATCGCGCGGGGCTTGGAACCATCCGCGCGCCGATCACAACCGAACTGGCGGGCGGCGGCCTCGCCGAGCTGTAGCGCGAGGTCCGCGGTGATGTCAACGTTTGCCAGTCCTCGCACGCCGTCCGTGCCGAACATTCTGGGCATAGTGTCTCCGTTCAGTGGGTCATACGACTGGTCTAAGCGTACCGCGCCTGCGCCCTCGACCTTGTACGAGGCCGGGGCCATAACTGCGTCAGCGCTCACATCCTGGGTAGGGTTGACGGGAGACGAAAGTCGCGCCCCGCAGGAGCGGGGCGCGACCGACAGAAAAGATGCTGAATGGAATCAGCGCTTCGAGAACTGCGAAGCCTTGCGGGCCTTCTTGAGGCCTGCCTTCTTACGCTCGGTGGCGCGGGCGTCGCGGGTCAGGAAGCCAGCCTTCTTGAGGGCCGGACGGTTGGCGTCGCGGTCGATCTCGTTGAGGGCGCGCGACACGCCGAGGCGCAGGGCGCCGGCCTGGCCGGAGACACCGCCGCCGTTGATGCGGGCGATGACGTCGAAGCGGCCGTCAATGTCGAGCAGGACGAAGGGGGACTTCACCAGCTGCTGGTGCAGCTTGTTGGGGAAGTAGTCCTCGAGGGTGCGTCCGTTGATGGTCCACTTGCCGGAGCCGGGGACCAGGCGAACGCGGGCGACGGCCTCCTTGCGGCGGCCCAGGCCCGCGCCGGGCGCGGTGATGGACTGACCGGCACCGGCGGGAGCCGACTCGGTCTCGGACGTGTAGGAGCTGGGGACGACTTCCTCGTCCAGCTCAGTGGAAACGATGGTCTCAGCCACGGTTCTCCTCAGGGTCAAAGGCGTTCAGTGACCAAAGGTCACTGAGCCACCTGGGTCAGTTCGTAGGGAACCGGCGACTGGCCGGCGTGGGGGTGCTCCGGGCCAGCGTAGACGTGCAGCTTCTTGAACTGCGCGCGGCCGAGGGAGTTGTGGGGAAGCATGCCCTTAACGGCCTTCTCGACGGCGCGCTCGGGCGTCGCGGCGAGGAGGTCACGGTAAGCGGTCGCGGTCAGGCCGCCGGGACGTCCGGAGTGGCGGTACGCCATCTTCTGGTCCAGCTTCTTGCCGGTGAGGGCAACCTTGTCCGCGTTGATGATGATGACGTAGTCGCCCATGTCCATGTGAGGGGCGAACGTCGGCTTGTGCTTCCCACGGAGGAGGGCAGCGGTCTGGGCTGCCAGACGACCGAGGACGACGTCGGTGGCGTCAATGACGTACCACTTCTTGTCCGCGTCCCCAGGCTTGGGTGAATAGGTGCGCACGGGCGTAACCTTCAATTCTTGTTTGGTCATGGGACGCCGCGCCGGTTTTTCCGGGGGCATCCACGATGAAACGGTTCGCGCGAGGCGTCGGCGAGCGCTCCTAGCGAGTGGGAGACACTAGGTACTCTGCCAACGCACAGCACTTGCCATATTATCGGCACGCGGGCCGACGGTCAAAGCGCGACGGACACTGTGTCACATTCCTCAGCACTTATCACCGCAGCATGCATCGCGCCTGGCCCGAGCCTGCTTGGCGCGCGCGGCCCACTGGGAAGAGTCGGGATAGTCAACGCCTTCGAGGGTAAGGCCGTGGGCCGGCGCGATGGGTGCGGCGTCCGCACGGGAGCGGGCGCGCAGAATCTGCGCCGGGTAGTCGGTGTCGCGTACCCCCTGCCCTACGAGGAGGAGGGCACCGACGAGGGAACGGACCATCGAGTGACAAAAAGCGTCGGCCTCAACACGGAAGACGAGGGTATCTTCAGCATCTCGCTCAGCGCGCAGGGTCCGCAGGGTACGAATCGTCGTTGCACCCTCGCGCGGACGACAGAACCCGAGGAAGTCGTGTTCCCCGAGGAGGCGCGCCCCGGCCTCGTTCATGGCCGCCTCGTCCAGGGGGGTCCTCGACCCACAGTCGGTCCCAGCGCCCGAGCGGCTCAGGGTGATCCGACACGCGGTAGGCGTAGCGGCGACCGAGCGCGGAAAATCGCGCATCAAAGCTCGTATCGACGACTTCTGCCGAGAAAATGCGCACGTCGCAGGTGCCTCGCGCGGCGGCCAGGTCACGCCCACGTGCACGCTCGCCGTAGCGCCCCGAGAGGATCTTGTTCAGTCTGCGCACGATGAACGAGGCCGTGGCCACCTCCGCGGTCTGCCCTCCCCTGGGCGTCAGCCGCGCCCAGGCCTCGTCGCTGAGGTCGACGTGGCAGACCTGATGGCGCGCGTGCACGCCCGCGTCGGTGCGCCCGGCGACGGTCGTCGTCGTTTCTTCGCGCGAGGCTATGGCGAGGGCCGCTTCGATCTCCCCCTGGACGGTACGCAGGCCGGGCTGGGCGGCCCACCCGCGAAAGTCGGTGCCGTCATAACCCAGGTCCAGGCGCAGGCGGCGTGTCACAGTTCCCACGCCCGAACACCACCGATGATTCCCGCGTCGTTGGGTACGACAATGACGTCGTCACCCATGAGGCGCAGGTTCGAAGCCGTGATGCGCTTCGAGTTACCGCCGCCCAGGTACAGGCGATCCCACATGTACATCGGGCGCAGGCCGTCTACGACGCGGCGGATGCGGCGCGACCAGTGCACGTCGCCGAGGCGCAGGCGCTCATGCTCGCCGATGTAGTCGTCGTAGGTCAGGCCCCAACGCACGGGTCCCTGGGAAACCTCGACGTGGGGGGCCAGCTGGCCACCGTCGAACACGGCGTTGCCCAGGCCTGTTCCCAGGGTGATGATCATTTCGAGGCCGCGGCCCGTAATCGCGCCCGCGCCGGCGACCTCGGCGTCGTTCAGGACCTTCGACGGCAAGCCAAGCGCCTGCTCGATCGCGCGGCCCATGTCGAAGTGATCCCAGCGCTCGACCAGCTCGGGAAGCACGCGCGAACGCGGCCCATCGCGGGTGATGTAGTGAGGGGGTCGCAATAACGACGCCGTGACGGATCATGCCGGGCATGCCCATCGTCACACGGGTCGCGGGCGGCAGCTCCTTCGCGAGGCCCACCGCGGTCTCCACGAGCAGCTCCGGAGGCAGCGGGTACGGTGTCGGAACGCGGTGTGCCGGAGCCATCATGGTTCCGCGCTCATCCACGACGGATCCTTTGATGCCACCCCCGCCGCAGTCAATAGCCAGCGTCATCTCACGTGTCATGGCTTCAGGCTACCGGATACGACAAGGGCCGGACACCCCTCGCGGGGTATCCGGCCCTTACTCGAGTCGATCAGTGACCAGGTGTCACTTCTCCTCGGCGGCCTGCTCGGCGGCATCTTCAGCCTTGCCGGCCTCCTCAGCGACTTCCTCGGCCTCGTTGGCCTTGGCGAGATCGCCTTCCTCGCGAGCCTCTTCAGCGCGCTCGGCGGCAGCCTCAGCGGCTTCCTCAGCCTCGGCCGCAACAGCCTTGGCCTCGGCGGCCTTCTCAGCCGTCTTCTCGGCGGCCTTGACGACGGCCTTCTTCTCGACCTTCTCCATGACGAGCTCGATGCGCATCAGGGGGGCGTTGTCACCCTTGCGGTTGCCGACGCGGATCAGGCGGGTGTAGCCGCCAGCGCGCTCGGAATCCATCGCGGGAACGAGCTCCTCGAAGAGGATCGCGACGATGCCCTTGTTGGGGATCTTCTTCAGGACCGTGCGGCGAGCGTGCTGGTCGCCACGCTTGGCCTTGGTGATCAGCTTCTCGACGTAGGGGCGCAGCATCTTGGCCTTCGCCTCCGTGGTCGTGAGGCCGCGGTGTTCGATGAGCTGAGCCGCCAGGTTCGACAGAATCAGCTTCTGGTGTGCCGGGCTTCCGCCCAGACGAGCACCCTTCTTGGGGGTGGGCATGTGTTTCTCCTACGGATTCAATGCGTCCATCGGACGCACGGGGTCAGATGGACTGGTCGTCCGAAAAGATCGCGGCGGACTCCGAGTCGCCGTAGCTCGGCATCACCGAGTCCTTCAGCGTCATACCGAGAGCCGCCAGGGACTCCTTGATCTCTTCGATCGACTTGGTACCGAAGTTGCGGATGTCGAGCAGGTCGGCCTCCGAGTGAGCAACCAGCTCGCCGACGGTCAGGATGCCGCGGCGACGCAGCGCGTTGTAGGAACGCGACTGCAGGTTCAGGTTCTCGATCGGGAGCGCCAGATCGGCTGCGAGGGTGGCGTCCGTCGTGGACGGACCCACCTCGATGCCTTCCGCTTCCTCGTTCAGTTCACGCATGAGGCCGAACAGCTCCACCAGCGTCTTGCCGGCCGATGCCAGGGCATCGCGCGGGGTGATCGCCGGCTTGGTCTCCACGTCGATGACGAGGCGATCAAAGTCGGTGCGCTGCTCGACACGGGTCGCCTCGACCTTGTAGGTCACCTTGACGACGGGCGAGTAGATCGAGTCGATCGGGATGCGGGAAATCTCGGCCTGCGGGTCCTTGTTCTGAGCGGCGGAGACGTAGCCACGGCCACGTTCGACGGTCAGTTCGATCTCCAGCTTGCCCTTCTCGTTGAGGGTGGCAAGATGCAGATCGGGGTTGTGGATCTCGACACCGGCGGGAGGCGTGATGTCTCCGGCGAGGACCTCACCGGGGCCAGCCTTGCGCAGGTACATGACGACAGGCTCGTCATTCTCGCTGGACAGGACGATCTGCTTGATGTTCAGGATGATCTCAGCGACATCTTCCTTCACACCTTCGATCGTGCGGAACTCGTGGGGGGACGCCATCGATGCGGATGGACGTCACCGCTGCACCCGGGATCGAGGACAGGAGGGTACGACGCAGGGAGTTACCCAGCGTGTAGCCGAATCCGGGCTCGAGGGGCTCCAGGGTGAAACGGGAGCGCAGGTCGCTGACCTTTTCTTCGGTCAGGATGGGTCGCTCTGCAATGAGCACGTCTATTCCTTTCTGACCGGTGCCCGCTATATGACACCGGATGTGGGAACCTGCGTGAGCAGGCTAAGGGAGTGTGAACGCGAAGGTTCAGACGTGGGGAGGGACATACCCTCCCGTCCACAAGTCAGCCGCGGCGGCGCTTCGGCGGGCGGGTGCCGTTGAAGGCCTGAGGCGTGACGTCCTGGATCGAGCCGATCTCGAGGCCGGCGGCCTGCAGGGAGCGGATCGCGGTCTCACGACCGGAGCCGGGACCCTTGACGAAGACGTCAACCTTCTTCATGCCGTGCTCCTGGGCGCGACGAGCCGCCGCCTCGGCCGCGAGCTGCGCGGCGAAGGGGGTGGACTTACGCGAACCCTTGAAGCCAACCTGACCGGAGGATGCCCAGGCGACAACCGCGCCGGTGGGGTCCGTAAGGGAAACGATGGTGTTGTTGAACGTCGACTTGATGTAGGCGTGGCCGTTGGTGACGTTCTTCGAAATCTTGCGACGCGGCTTGCGGGCACCGCCCGAGCGCGAGGTCTTTGCTGCTGCCATTTCTGGTTCAGTTCCTTCTTGTCGCGGAAAGCTACCCCGAGGGGTGGGCTTTCCCTAGGCCTTACTTGGCCTTCTTCTTGCCCTGCAACGGTGCGCTTGGGGGCCCTTGCGGGTACGCGCGTTGGTCTTGGTGCGCTGACCGTGGACCGGCAGGCCACGACGGTGGCGAAGGCCCCTGGTACGAACCGATTTCGATCTTGCGACGAATGTCGGCCTGAACCTCACGGCGGAGGTCACCCTCAACCTTGAAGTTTGCCTCAATGTAGTCACGAAGCTTGACAAGATCCTCTTCCGTCGCGTCCTTGACGCGAGTGTCCGGGCTGACGCCGGTGGCGGCGAGGGTCTCTGCCGCGCGAGTGCGGCCGACTCCGTAGATGTATGTGAGCGCGATCTCGAGCCGCTTCTCGCGGGGGAGGTCGACGCCGGCAATACGTGCCATGGTGATGTTGCTCCAGTTGTTCATCGGAGGTCGTCATCGCTCAGTCCGGGCGAGCAGCCCGGCCCCGGCCTCCGAACCGAGGGTCGCCCACGGATGGGCGCTTAGAGTGATGCTGTGGGGCGTGATGCCCCGCGGGTCGCAGCGGGTCTCAGCCCTGGCGCTGCTTGTGCCTGGGGTTGTCGCAGATGACCATGACGTTGCCGTGGCGACGAATCACCTTGCACTTGTCACAGATCTTCTTGACACTCGGCTTGACCTTCATGGTTGTTACCTCCACTGCCCGTCGGGCAGTTTGTGTCGGGTCACTTGTAGCGGTAGACGATACGACCTCGGGAGAGGTCGTAGGGGCTCAGCTCGACGACAACTCGATCCTCGGGCAGGATGCGGATGTAGTGCTGACGCATCTTTCCCGCAATGTGGCCGAGAACTACGTGGCCATTCTTGAGTTCCACACGGAACATCGCGTTAGGCAAGGCCTCAACGACCGTGCCTTCCATCTCAATGACGCCGTCTTTCTTCGCCATATCCTCCGTTTATCCTCTACATGTCTCGGATAGGTTGCGGCGGATGCCGCTGGACGCACCCCTGTCAGGGATGACATGTGGATACGCCCAAGGAACTACTTTACGGCATGCGCACCCCGGGCGATAGTGCTATGCTCTGTCGGTTCGCTCACGTTCAATCCGTCACATTTTTCGCACACGCCGTCGTGTGCACAGTAATTCAGCGCCGAGGCCGTGGATCCGCCACGTTCGGGCCTGACCGCTCACGACACACCCGCGCCACCAGTGTGAAGGGTGCCGTCGGGCCAGGGTGCATTCCCGGGTGCTTGAGGGCGGCGGCAGGGCCAGCTGCTCACGACACACCCGCGCCACCAGTGTGAAGGGTGCCGGCGGGACCGCAGGGCCTGGCCGGGCTTCGAGCCGACGCGCCGAGCCGCAGGCTCGCGGCGCGAACGGCGAGCGGGCGGGCGGGCGGACCCGACGACACCCGGAACACCGGCGACGCAGCCACGACCTCGTCGATATAAGACTCGGGCCCGGCACTCCACCGAGTACCGGGCCCGAAGGCGTCTGTGATGTCAGTCGAGCGAGACTGGCGTGACACCGTAGGGTGCCAGGCCTGCCACTCCCCCATCGCGTGCGGTCAGGACGCTCACGCCGTCCGCCGTGATCGCAATCGAGTGCTCCCAGTGGGCTGCGTCGCGGCCGTCGACCGTGCGCACCGTCCACTCGTCGTCATCCGTTTGCGAGGCGATATCTCCGCGTGTGAGCATCGGCTCGACTGCGAGAACCATGCCGGGCTTGAGGCGAGCCTGGATACCGCGAACGTTGTAGTTGAGGACGTCCGGAGGCATGTGCATCCTCGTGCCGATGCCGTGTCCCACGAACTCTTCGACGATGCCGGCCTCCCAGCCGTTGATGAGGGCGTTCTCGGCGACAACCGTCTCGACCGCCTTGCCGACGGCGCTGATTCGTTTGCCGGTCGCGAGGCCCGCGAGGGCGGCCCACAGTGACTCGCGCGTAACGGCATCGAGCTCGCGACGTTCCCGGAGCAGATCCTCATCGACTCCGGCAATTGCGCCAGTGGCGCGCGTGCCAGCCGCGAAATCCGCGTCCTCAGTGAACTGATCGCCGACGATGACGCTAAACGCGGCGTCTCCGTGCCACTGCTTGCCGCTCGTTCGACGAAGGCACCACAGTCAAAAGACACGATGTCGCCGGGGGCCAGCTCGCAGTCGCCGGGGATGCCGTGGACGATGACGTCGTTGACCGAGATGCACACCGTCGCCGGATAGCCGTAGTAGCCGAGGAAGTTCGATGTGCCGCCGCCGTCAGCAATAGCTTGAGCACTCACTTCGTCCAGCTCCCGAGTCGTAATTCCCGGGCGAACCGCAGCCCGCAGCGCCTCATGGATAGACGCGACGACCAGTCCGGCCTCGCGCATCCAGCGGAGCTGTTCGACGGTCTTGAGCTCGATGTGAGGCATCGTTTACTTCGCCACCGAGTCCAGGATCGCGAAGATACGCTCCGTCACCTCGTCGATGGTGCCGCGTCCATCCACGACCTCGAGCAGGTCTTGGTCCACGTAGTACGTGGCAACGGGCTCCGTCTGCTGGTGGTAGACCTCGAGGCGGTGGCGCATCACGGGCTCGGTGTCGTCGGTGCGGTGCTGCTCCTGCGCGCGCTTGAGCATACGCTCCACGACCTCGTCCTCGTCCACCTGGATCTCTAGACGACGTCGATGGACGTGCCCAGATCCAGGAGCATGTCGCGCAGCACGTGAGCCTGCTCCACGGAACGCGGGTAGCCATCCAGCAGGAAGCCCTTCGCGGTGTCGGGGGCTGCCAGGCGGGCCTTCACCATGGCATTCGTGACCGAGTCCGGAACGAACTCGCCGCGGTCCATGTAGGCCTGCGCCTGCTTGCCGATCTCCGTGCCCTCCGCCATGTTCGCGCGGAAGATGTCACCCGTCGAAATGGCGGGGATATCCAGGCGCTCAGCGATGCGCGAGGCCTGGGTGCCCTTGCCAGCTCCGGGAGGGCCAAGGAGGATGACGACTGTCATTTCAGGAATCCTTCGTAGTGATGCTGCTGCAGCTGAGTGTTGATTTCCTTCACCGTCTGCAGACCAACGCCGATGATGATGAGGAGCGTCGTGCCACCGAAGGGCATCTGCGAGCTCGACAACTTCAGCGGGATGATAGCCAGCGACGGCAGGAGCGCGATAATCACCAGGTAGAGAGCACCAGCGGACGTGATTCGATTAATCACGTAGTGCAGGTACTCGGCCGTGGGGCGACCCGCACGGTACCCGGGGATAAAGCCTCCGTACTTCTTCATGTTGTCCGCGACCTCGTCCGGGTTGAACGTAATCGCCGTGTAGAAGAAGGCGAAGAAGAGTGTCATAAAGGCGTAGATCGTCAGGTAGAACGTGCTGCCCTGCGTGAAGTGGCCGGAGATCCACTGGACCCACGCATCCTGAGGCTTGCCGAACTGGGCAATCATCGGAGGCAGGGCCAGGATCGAAGAGGCGAAAATGACGGGGATAACGCCCGCCATGTTGATCTTCAGCGGGATGTACGTCGTCGTCCCGCCGTACTGGCGGCGACCGATCATACGCTTGGCGTACTGCACCGGGATTCGGCGCTGTGCCTGCTCAACATAGACAACGGCGATGGCCACGAGGAGCAGAAGCGCGACGATAGCGGCGACCGAACCCCACTTTCCGGCCTGGCCGATCGACAGCAGCTGCTCGGGCAGACGGGCCGCAATCGAGGTGAAGATCAGGAGGGACATGCCGTTGCCGATGCCACGCTCAGTGATGAGTTCGCCCAGCCACATGATGACGCCCGTGCCAGCCATCATAACGATGATCATCATGATGAAGGTCAGCACGGTCTGATCACGAATGACCGGCTCCGAGCACGACTGGAAGAGCTGGCCGCTTCGTGCCAGCGAAATCGTCGTCGTCGCCTGAAGAATACCAAGGAAGATCGTCAGGTAACGCGTGTACTGTGTCAGCTTCGCCTGTCCCGTTTGCCCTTCCTTATGCAGGTCGTCGAATCGGGGAATCACGACCCGCAGCAGCTGGATGATAATCGACGCGGTGATGTAGGGCATGATGCCCAGCGCGAAGATCGAGAGCTGCAGCAGGGCACCGCCCGAGAACAGGTTCACGAGGTCAAGCAGCGACGCCTGAGACTCCTGCGCCATACAACGCTGCACAGCCTGCGAGTCGACGCCCGGCGTCGGAATAAACGACCCGAGCCGGAACGCGGCCATGATGAACAGAGTAAAGAGCAGTTTCCGACGCAAGTCGGGGGTACGGAACGCCTGGGCAAATGCACCGAGCAAGGCTTCCTCCTACGGGAAATGGGCAGCGGGGCGACAGCCCCTAGACTGACTTAGCTTACCCGACACGGGTAAGAAATGGCGAGATCCAATCATTAACAGAACGCACGTCCGTGTATTTAACGAAACTCGGCGTGCGCGTGCCCCGGACGCCAGGGGCTATGCGTTCGCGCGTGAACGGTCGTTTGACAACCTTCTTCAGGCGCGAGCGGGCAAAGATAACGGGGGTGGTCCTTCACAGGACCACCCCCGTCTAACCTCAGCGGGCCGAGATGGACCCGCCGGCGGCAGTGATCTTCGCCTCGGCGGAGGACGACCAGGAGTCGACCTCAACCTCGAGCTTCACGCTGAGTTCGCCAGAACCGAGCACCTTAACGGGCGCGGAATCGCGAACGGCGTGCTTGGCGATGAGATCCTCGACCGTGACCTTGCCACCCTCGGGGAAGAGTTCCCCGAGCTTGCCAACGTTCACGACCTGGTACTCAACGCGGAAGGGGTTCTTGAAGCCGCGAAGCTTCGGCAGACGCATGTGAATCGGCATCTGGCCACCCTCGAAGCCGGCAGCAACCTGGTAACGGGCCTTGGTGCCCTTGGTGCCACGGCCAGCGGTCTTACCCTTCGAACCCTCACCGCGACCCACGCGGGTCTTCGCGGTCTTGGCTCCCGGGGCAGGACGCAGGTGGTGCAGCTTAACGATCTGCGTCTTGTTCGTGGAGTCCGCCATTGTCAGTCGACCTCCTCAGCGGTCACCAGGTGACGCACGGTGCGAACGGCGCCCAGAACGGCCTCCGTCTGCTCACGCACGACACTCTGGCCGATCTTGCGCAGCCCGAGGGTGCGCAGCGTGTCCTTCATGTTCTGCTTCGCGTGAGCAGAGGACTTGACCTGCGTGATCTTGATGTTCTTCGCCATCACTTAGCCTCCCCTGCAGCGGCCTTGTCGGCCTCGGCGGCCTCGGCAGCCGCGCGCTTCTCGGCCTCGCCCTCTGCGCGAGCGCGCAGCATGGACGCGGGAGCAACGCGCTCGAGGGGCAGGCCGCGGCGAGCGGCGACAGCCTCGGGCTGCTCGAGCTGCTTGAGTGCGTCAACCGTCGCGTGGACGATGTTGATCGCGTTGGACGAGCCCAGCGACTTGGTGAGCACGTCGTGGACGCCCGCGGCCTCCAGGACGGCGCGCACCGGGCCACCGGCGATAACGCCGGTACCGGGGGCAGCCGGACGGAGCAGGACGATACCGGCGGTATCGCGACCCTGCACCACGTGCGTGATCGTGCGGCGGATCATCGGGACGCGGAAGAAGTTCTTCTTCGCCTCCTCGACGCCCTTGGAAATAGCCTGGGGAACTTCCTTGGCCTTTCCGTAGCCAACGCCCACCGTGCCTTCGCCGTCACCCACGACAACCAGGGCGGTGAAGGAGAAACGACGTCCACCCTTCACGACCTTGGACACGCGGTTGATCGTCACGACGCGCTCGATGTACTCGTTCTTGTTCTCGTTGTTCCGGCGGTTATCGCGATCGTTGCCGCGGCCGGAGCGGCGCTCACGGCGATCGTTGTTCTCGCCCGCGCCCGAACCGTTCCTGTCTCGCTGCTGTGCAGCCATCAGATGATCTCTCTTTCTTTCGGCTCGTTCACAGCTCGAGTCCGCCCTCACGGGCGGCCTCGGCAACGGCCGCAACGCGACCTGCGTACTTGTTACCACCACGGTCGAAGACGACGGCGGAGATACCGGCGGCCTTCGCACGCTCGGCGATCAGCGCGCCGACCTTGCGAGCCTTGTCGGTCTTCGTACCCTCGGCACCGGCGACGTCGGCCTCGATGTCGGAAGCCGACACCAGAGTGTGGCCAACCGTATCGTCGATGACCTGAGCCACCATGTGGCGGTTCGAACGGGTGACGACCAGACGGGGACGCTCGGGCGTGCCGTTGATCTTCTTGCGGAGGCGGAGGTGACGGCGCTTGCGAGCGACGAACTTGCCCTTGCCCTTGATCGAGTAAGCCATCACTTACCAGCCTTTCCGACCTTGCGACGGATGGTCTCGCCCACGTAGTGGATGCCCTTGCCCTTGTAGGGTTCAGGCTTCTTCAGCTTGCGGATGCGAGCAGCAGTCTCGCCGACGAGCTGCTTGTCGATACCGGACACCGAGAACAGCGTCTGGGACTTCGGCGCAATCGTGAACTCGATGCCCTCGGGCGGGGTAATGGTGATCGTGTGGGAGAAGCCCAGGGAGAACTCAAGGTCCTTGCCCTTGGCAACCACGCGGTAACCGGTACCCGTGATCTCGAGATCCTTCTTGTAGCCTTCAGTCACGCCAACGATCATGTTGGCGATCAGGGTGCGGGACAGTCCGTGGAGCGAACGCGAGGTGCGCTCGTCGTTCGGACGCTCGACGACAACCTGGCCGTCCTCGATCTTCGCGGTGATCGGCTCGGCAACAACGTGAGAGAGGGCGCCCTTGGGGCCCTTCACGGTCACGTTCTGGCCGTCGATCACGACGTCGACGCCGGCGGGGATAGCGATGGGGTTCTTACCAATTCGCGACATTGTTCAGCCTCCTCATCACCAGATGTAGGCGAGGACTTCCCCACCCACACCCTTCTCGGCTGCCTGACGGTCGGTGAGCAGGCCGGAGGACGTGGACAGGATAGCCACGCCGAGGCCGCCGCGGACCTTGGGCAGGTTGGTGGACTTGGCGTACACGCGCAGACCGGGCTTGGACACGCGCTTTGAGCCCCTGGATCGCAGCCTCACGGTGCGAGCCGTACTTCAGGTTGATCGTCAGGGTCTTGCCCACGCGGGCATCCTCGACGGTGGTCGAGGCAATGTAGCCTTCCTCGACCAGGATGTTCGCAATCGCGTTCTTGAGCTTCGAGTACGGCATGGAGACCGTATCGTGGTGCGCACGATTCGCGTTGCGCAGACGCGTCAGCATGTCTGCAATCGGGTCTGTCATTGTCATGGGGGTTTATTCCCCTTCCTCGTCGCGGTTTCTCCGGTTACCCGGGACCTGCGACGTTCGTTTTACCAGCTGCTCTTGGTGACACCGGGGAGTTCGCCACGGTGGGCGAGCTCGCGCAGGCACACGCGGCACAGTCCGAACTTGCGGTACACCGAGTGCGGACGACCGCAACGGTTGCACCGGGTGTAGGCACGCACGCCGAACTTCGTCTTGCGGGCAGCCTTGACCTTCAGGGATGTCTTGGCCATGGGTCAGTCCTCCTTGAACGGGAAGCCGAGGTAACGGAGAAGGGCGCGACCCTCTTCGTCGGTGGTGGCCGAGGTGACAACCGTGATGTCCATGCCGCGCACTCGGTCGATCGAGTCCTGGTCGATCTCGTGGAACATCGACTGCTCCGTGAGACCGAAGGTGTAGTTACCGTGACCGTCGAACTGCTTGGAGGACAGTCCGCGGAAGTCACGGATACGGGGAAGTGCCGTCGAGAGGAGGCGGTCCAGGAACTCCCACATGCGGTCACCGCGAAGCGTGACGTGCGCACCGATCGCCTGGCCCTCACGCAGCTTGAACTGCGCGATGGACTTCTTGGCGCGGGTGGTCACGGGCTTCTGGCCGGTGATAGCGGTGAGGTCGCGGATCGCGCCCTCGAGTGCCTTCGAATCGCGAGCGGCCTCGCCGACACCCATGTTGACGACGATCTTCGTCAGTCCGCCGACCTGCATGACGTTCTCGTGCTTGAACTCAGCACGGAGCGCCTCGCGGATCTCGGAGACGTACTTTTCCTTCAGACGCGGGGCCATGCTCAGATCTCCTTGCCCTGCTCAACGCCGCGCTTCGCGCCGCCACGGGTCACGCGGACTCGGACGGTGCGGGTGCGGCCGCCGCGCTCAACGGTGTCCTCGCGGAAACCGACGCGAACGCGCTTCTTGGTCTCGGGGTCGACCAGAGCGACCTTGGACAGCGAGATGGGGGCTTCGATGGTCTCGATGCCGCCAGCGCTACCCTGCTGGCCCTGGCGCACGTGGCGCGTCTTGAGGTTGACGCCCTCGACGAGGACCTTGCCCTCGGCCGGGAACACCTGGATGACGCGGCCCTGCTTGCCCTTGTCGCCGGGCTTCAAGGGTTCGAGGCCCTCCTCGGCGCGGCGGGCGTTGCGCTTGGCCAGCGCTTGCTCGTCGGACGTGCGTCCGCGAACGACCTCCACGAGGTCATTCTTACGAATCTTGGCTGCCATGGATCAGATCACCTCCGGAGCGAGGGAGACGATACGCATGAACTTCTTGTCGCGCAGCTCACGGCCCACGGGGCCGAAGATACGCGTGCCACGCGGCTCGCCATTGTTGTTGATGATGACGGCCGCATTCTCGTCGAAACGAATGTAGGAACCGTCGGGGCGGCGGGTTTCCTTACGCGTGCGAACGATCACTGCCTTGACGACTTCGCCCTTCTTGACGTTGCCGCCGGGGATGGCGTCCTTCACGGTGGCGACGATCGTGTCGCCGATACCCGCGTAGCGCCGACCCGAGCCACCGAGAACACGGATGGTCAGGATCTCCTTGGCCCCTGTGTTGTCGGCGACCTTCAGTCGCGACTCCTGCTGGATCATTTTCTATTGACTCCTGTCGTCGTGCCGGTTCTCTCCCGGGTTGTACCGGTCGAGCCTTGCCGAACGGATTTCGGTCTGTGAGCGAAGGTCACTTCGCCTTTTCGAGGATCTCCACAACGCGCCAGCGCTTGGTGGCCGACAGCGGGCGGGTCTCCATGATGAGGACGAGATCGCCGACGCCGCACTCGTTGTGCTCGTCGTGAACCTTGACCTTCTTGTTCTTGCGCATGACCTTGCCGTAGAGGGCGTGCTTGACGCGGTCCTCGATCTGGACGACAACGGTCTTGTCCATCTTGTCGCTGACGACGTAGCCGCGACGGACCTTACGCTCGTTACGAGCGGTGGTTTCTGCCATCAGGCTCACTCCTCAGTGCTCGGGGCGGTGCGGTAGCCAAGCTCCCGCTCACGCGCGATGGTGTAGATCCGGGCAATGTCGCGGCGCACGGTCTTCATGCGACCGTGATCCTCGAGGTTGCCAACGGCCTGCGCGAAACGCAGGTTGAACAGCTCGGCCTTGGCCTTCTCCAGCTCCTTGGTGAGCTGGGCATTGTCCATGGCGTCGAGTGCCTCGGTGGTCAGACCCTTATCTGCCATCAGATGTCACCACCCTCTCGGACCACGAAACGGGTCTTGATAGGAAGCTTGTGCTGGGCACGGCTGAGGGCCTCGCGAGCGAGCTCCTCGGGGACGCCTGCCAGCTCGAACATGACACGTCCGGGCTTGACGGGGGCAACCCACCACTCCGGAGCACCCTTACCGGAACCCATTCGAGTTTCGGCGGGCTTCTTGGTCAGCGGGCGGTCCGGGAAAATGTTGATCCAGACCTTACCGCCACGCTTGATGTGACGGGTCACGGCAATACGAGCCGCCTCAATCTGACGGTTGGTGATGTACGCACCCTCGAGAGCCTGGATGCCGTAGTCGCCGAACGCCAGTTCGGTGCCACCGGACGCGAAGCCAGTGCGGTGAGGACGGTGCTGCTTGCGGTACTTAGTCCGACGGGGAATGAGCATTGGGCTCAGGCCTCCGATCCGGTCGTGGGCGCAGCTGCCTCGGAGGCGGAAGCCTCACGGGGGGCCTGCTGCGCAGCGGTCTCCTGGTTGGGGCGTCCACCGCGGCGGGGGCCACGGCGGCCATCGCGGCGTCCACCACGCTGGGCCTGCTCGGCCTGCTGGCGAGCGAACTCGCGCTCGGTGATGTCGCCCTTGTAGATCCACACCTTGACGCCGATACGACCGAAGGTCGTGCGGGCCTCGTGGAATCCGTAGTCGATGTTCGCGCGGAGGGTGTGCAGCGGCACGCGGCCCTCGCGGTAGAACTCGGAGCGGGACATTTCGGCGCCACCCAGGCGGCCGGACACCTGGACACGAATGCCCTTGGCACCAGCGCGCTGCGCGGACTGAATGCCCTTACGCATCGCACGACGGAAGGACACGCGGGCAGCGAGCTGCTCAGCGATGCCCTGCGCAACGAGCTGCGCTTCGAGGTCGGGGTTCTTGACCTCGAGGATGTTCAGCTGAACCTGCTTGCCCGTCAGCTTCTCGAGCTGAACGCGCAGGCGGTCGGCCTCGGCACCACGGCGACCGATGACGATGCCCGGGCGGGCGGTGTGCAGGTCGACACGAACGCGGTCACGCGTACGCTCGATTGCCACCTCGGCGATGCCGGCGCGCTCGAGGTTGTCGGTCAGGAACTTGCGGATCGCGACATCTTCGGCCACGTAGTCCGCGTAGCGCTGTCCCTTGGTGGTGGAGTCGGAGAACCAGCGAGACCGGTGGTCAGTCGTGATTCCCAGACGGAACCCGCGGGGGTTGACCTTCTGACCCATATCAGCGGTCTCCCTTCTTCTTGTCTTCCTTGGTCCCCACCACGATAGTGATGTGGGAGGTGCGCTTGAGGATACGACCGGCGCGTCCCTGAGCACGGGGACGGATGCGCTTCATGGTCGGGCCCTCGTCCACGTATGCCTCGAGCACGAGCAGATCGGCCTCGTTGAAGGTCTCGCCGGCGTTCTCAGCCTTGACCTTCGAGTTGGCGACTGCGCTCAGCAGCACCTTGCGGACATCGGTGGCGACGGCCTGCGGGGCGAACCGCAGAATGTCGGCGGCCTCCAGAACACGCTTGCCGCGAACCTCGTTCACAACACGGCGGGACTTCTGGGGCGTGACGCGGATGAATCGCGCCTGCGCCTTGGCTTCCATGTATCTGCCTCTTCTTCCGTGGGGCCGGCTCAGCGCCGACGTCCCTTACGATCGTCCTTGTCGTGGCTGCGGAAAGTGCGCGTGGGAGCGAACTCGCCGAGCTTGTGGCCCACCATCGACTCGGTGACGAAAACGGGCACATGCTTACGGCCGTCGTGGACGGCGATGGTCAGACCCAGGAAGTCCGGGGTGATGACCGAGCGACGCGACCAGGTCTTGATGACGTTCTTCGAGCCGGATTCGTTCGCGGCGTCGACCTTCTTGAGCAGGTGGTCGTCGACGAACGGGCCCTTCTTCAAACTACGCGGCATTTCAATCGACTCCTACTCAGCGGTTCTTGCCGGTCTTGCGACGGCGGACGATCAGACGATCGGACGCCTTCTTCGGACGACGCGTACGGCCCTCGGGCTTGCCCCAAGGCGACACGGGGTGACGACCACCGGACGTGCGGCCTTCACCACCGCCGTGCGGGTGATCAACCGGGTTCATGACGACACCACGGACGTGCGGGCGCTTGCCCTTCCAGCGCATACGGCCGGCCTTGCCCCAGTTGATGTTCGACTGCTCAGCGTTGCCGACCTCGCCGATGGTGGCGCGGCAGGTTGCCTCGACGTTGCGGATCTCACCGGAGGGCATACGCAGCTGGGCGAAGCGGCCTTCCTTAGCGACGAGCTGCACGGAGGTGCCAGCGGAGCGAGCGATCTTGGCGCCGCCACCCGGGTAGAGTTCAACGGCGTGCACAACGGTACCCAGGGGGATGTTGCGCAGCTGCAGCGAGTTGCCGGGCTTGATGTCGGCACCAACGCCAGCCTCGATGTGATCGCCCTGCTTGAGGCCGGTCGGAGCGAGGATGTAGCGCTTCTCGCCATCCGCGTAGTGCAGGAGAGCGATGCGAGCGGTGCGGTTGGGGTCGTACTCGATGTGAGCGACCGTCGCCGGAACGCCGTCCTTGTCGTGACGACGGAAGTCAATCACACGGTACTGGCGCTTGTGGCCGCCACCGCGGTGACGGGAGGTCACGCGACCGTTGTTGTTACGGCCACCGGTCTTGTGCAGCGGGCGCAGCAGCGACTTCTCGGGGGTGTCGCGCGTGATCTCGACAAAGTCAGAGACAGACGAGAAGCGACGGCCCGGAGTCGTGGGCTTGTACTTGCGAATTCCCATTGTTCAAATGTCCCTTCGGTCCTCAGGCCTGATCGCCGAAGATGTCGATGGTGCCCTCACGCACGGTGACGATGGCACGCTTGACGTCCTTGCGCTTACCGATCCCGTTGCGGGTGCGGTAGGTCTTGCCCTTGCGGTTCTGGGTCGCGATGGAACCGATCTTGACGCCGAAGATACGCTCCAGGGCAATCTTGATCTCGGTCTTGTTCGCGCGGGGGTCAACCTCGAAGGTGTACTTGCCCAGGTCCATCAGGGCGAGCGACTTCTCGGTGGTGACCGGCTTCAGGATGATGTCGCGGGGGGTTCTTGCCCGCTTCAATCGTGCTCACTTGGTCTCCTCCTTGGTACCGAGGAAGGACTCAAGGGCGGCCTGCGTGAAGACGATGTCATCGGCGTCCAGGACGTCGTACGTGTTCAGCTGGTCGGCCCACAGGACGTGAACCTCGGGAACGTTGCGCAGGGACAGCGCGGTCAGTTCGTTGCCACGCTCGAGGACGACGAGAGCCTGGCGGTCCTCGACGATGGCGCGCAGGGCAGCCAGAGCAGCCTTGGTCGAGGGCTTCTCGCCTTCGAACAGGGCGGTGACAACGTGGATGCGGTCGGCGCGCGCACGGTCGGACAGAGCGGAGCGCAGCGCGCCCTGCTTCATCTTCTTGGGGGTGCGCTGGTCGTAGTCACGCGGCTGAGGGCCGTGGACGACGCCGCCGCCGGTGAAGTGAGGCGCACGGATGGAGCCCTGGCGAGCGTTACCGGTGCCCTTCTGACGGAACGGCTTCTTGCCGCCGCCAGCGACATCACCGCGGGTCTTCGTCGCGTGCGTGCCCTGACGAGCGGCCGCAAGCTGAGCGACGACAACCTGGTGCATCAGCGGAATGTTGGTAGGAACGTCAAAGATCGAACCGGGGAGAACGACGGTGCCCGCCTTCTTGCCCTTGAGGTCGATGACGTCAACGTTACGATCGTCAGCCATGATCACGCACCCTTCACGGAGGAGCGAACCAGGACCACGCCGTTCTTGGGACCCGGGATGGCACCGCTGATGAGCAGCAGGCCCTTCTCAGTGTCCACGGCCTGGATCGTCAGGTTCTGAACAGTACGACGGTTGCCACCCATACGGCCGGCCATGCGCAGGCCCTTGAAGATACGACCGGGGGTCGCGCAAGCGCCGATAGAGCCGGGCTTGCGGTGGTTGCGGTGCGCACCGTGGGAGGCGGAAACACCGGCGAAGCCGTGACGCTTCATAACGCCGGCAAAGCCCTTGCCCTTGGTGGTGCCGGAAACGTCGACGGACTGGCCAGCCTCAAAGGTGGCGGCGTCGAGTTCCTGACCGAGCTCGTAAGAGTCGTGCTCGGAGGTGCGGACCTCAGCGAGGTGACGGCGGGGGGCAACCCCGGCCTTCTCGAAGTGGCCCTGCAGGGGCTTGGTGACCTTACGGGAGTCAAGCTCACCGAAGCCAAGCTGAATAGCGGAGTAGCCGTCGACCTCTTCGGTACGAACCTGGGTCACGACGTTGGTGCCGACCTGCACGACAGTCAGGGGCACGAGGTGGCCGTCGGCATCCCAGACCTGGGTCATGCCGAGCTTGCGGCCGAGCAGCGCCTTGACAGGCGCGCCAGCGTGCTGCTTCTTGTTAGTCATTGCAGATGTCCTCAGAGCTTGATCTCGATGTTGACGTCCGCAGGCAGGTCGAGGCGCATGAGCGAGTCGACGGCCTTAGGAGTCGGGTCGATGATGTCGATGAGCCGCTTGTGCGTGCGCATTTCAAAGTGCTCGCGGCTGTCCTTGTACTTATGGGGCGACCGAATAACGACGAACACGTTCTTCTCGGTCGGCAGCGGCACCGGGCCCACGACCGTGGCGCCAGCACGCTGTACGGTGTCCACGATCTTGCGCGCGGAGCTGTCGATGACCTCGTGGTCATACGACTTGAGCCGGATGCGGATCTTCTGTCCCGCCATGCCGTCTTACCTCTTCTCGTACAGATTCGCCGCCGGTCCCCGCACTCGGGCGTGTCGCAGCCGTTGTGCTCGCGATCCCTCGCGCGGACCGACGTCTTGTCCAAAGATCTTGGGCATATTGCCCGACCCATACGTGATGGCACGCATGGGCCACCCCAGATACGCTGGGGCAACCGTGCCATTCTGTCAGAGTTCCACCCACGGGTACAAACCCAAGGGGGCGTTCTCGCATGTGAAACCACCGACAGAGTGGCGCACGCGACGATCAAATCCGCAGATACAGCCTTGACCGTCACCAAGAAACTACCGTACCCCGCACTCGGGCGTGTCGCAACTGGGGATGCGTCACAGCGTCACAAAACTCAGCGTTATGGCCTGCGGTGACAAGGGATGGTGTGCGCGAATGCACCATCCTCGCGCCCGCGCCCCCGCCCTCCACCACTGGCTACCCACTCCCCCGTAGGCGGCTCGATTCGACGAACACATGACGCGAGGCAATCCGGGACGAGGCCGTGGCTGCGCTGGCCTCCGGCACGCCAACGCACGCCCCACCCGGAGCCTCGTACCCGCGCCATAGGTATCGAGCACCCACCCGCGCGGGTATAGCGAAGGGTCCCACCTCCTTGCGGAGGTGGGACCCTCAATGCCGCTGGATCAGCAGCGAATCAGATCTGAGACAAACTCAGAGGGTGATTCACTTGATGATCTTAGTGACACGACCGGAACCAACGGTGCGGCCACCCTCACGGATAGCGAAACCGAGGCCGGGCTCCATGGCGATGGGCTGAATCAGCTCAACGGAGATCTCGGTGGTGTCGCCAGGCATGACCATGTCGGTGCCCTCGGGGAGGGTGATGACGCCGGTCACGTCCGTGGTACGGAAGTAGAACTGCGGACGGTAGTTCGTGAAGAACGGGTTGTGGCGGCCACCCTCTTCCTTCTTGAGGATGTAGACCTGGCCCTCGAACTCGGTGTGAGGCGTGATGGAGCCGGGACGAGCCACAACCTGGCCACGCTCGACCTCGTCGCGCTTGGTGCCACGGAGCAGCAGGCCACAGTTCTCGCCCGCCCAGGCCTCGTCCATCGACTTGTGGAACATCTCGATGCCGGTGACGGTGGTCTTCTGGGGCTTGCGGATACCGAGGATCTCGACCTCAGAGTTGATGGGCAGCTTGCCACGCTCAACACGACCGGTGACGACCGTGCCACGACCGGTGATCGTGAAGACGTCCTCGATCGGCATGAGGAAAGGCTTGTCCATGTCGCGCTCGGGGGTGGGGATGTAGGAATCAACCGCATCCATGAGCTCCTCGACCTTGGCAACCCACTCCGGGTCACCCTCAAGAGCCTTGAGAGCAGACACCTGGATGATCGGGGCGTCGCGGTCGAAGTCCTGGGACTCGAGCAGGTCGCGGCACTCTTCCTCGACCAGTTCCATCATTTCCTCGTCGTCGACCATGTCGGACTTGTTGAGGGCGATGAGGATGGTGGGAACGCCGACCTGACGGGCGAGCAGAACGTGCTCGCGGGTCTGCGCCATGGGGCCGTCGGTGGCGGCGACCACGAGGATCGCGCCGTCCATCTGGGCAGCGCCGGTGATCATGTTCTTGACGTAGTCGGCGTGGCCGGGGGCGTCAACGTGCGCGTAGTGACGCGCCTCGGTCTGGTACTCGACGTGGGAGACGTTGATCGTGATACCACGATCGCGCTCCTCGGGAGCGTTGTCGACCTGATCGAAGGGGGGTGTACTCGTTCAGATCGGGGTACTTGTCGTGCAGCACCTTCGTGATAGCTGCCGTCAGCGTCGTCTTGCCGTGGTCAACGTGACCAATCGTGCCGATGTTGACGTGCGGCTTGGTGCGCTCAAACTTGGCCTTCGCCACTTGTGTCCTCCTGGACTCGGGTAGATATTCTCAGCCTACGGCTAGGTGTCAGCTTAACACCCCTAGGGCTTGAGACCTACTGGGTTTACTTGTGTGTGAGGCGGCTCGCAGGGGCAGGTCGCCCTGCCCCCACGAGCCCCCGGTGGGACTCAGTTGCCCCGAGACTTGCCGACGATCTCATCCGCGACGGCGCGCGGAACCTCGGCGTAGCTGTCGAACTCCATGGAGTAGACAGCGCGGCCCTGCGTCTTGGAGCGCAGGTCGCCCACGTATCCGAACATTTCAGACAGCGGCACCTGAGCCTTGACAACGCGGACGCCGTGCTGCTCGTCCATCGAGGAGATCTGACCACGACGGGAGTTCAGGTCGCCGATGACGTCGCCCATGTACTCTTCGGGAGTACGAACCTCGACAGCCATGATCGGCTCGAGGAGGACGGGGTTCGCCTTCTTGGCGGCTTCCTTCAGCGCCATCGAGCCAGCAACCTTGAACGCCATTTCGGACGAGTCAACCTCGTGGTAGGCGCCATCGAGCAGCGTGGCCTTGATGTCAACCATCGGGTAACCGGCGAGAACGCCGGACTGCATGGCGTCCTTGATGCCCGCATCGACCGAGGGGATGTACTCGCGCGGGACGCGGCCACCGGTGACCTTGTCCTCGAACACGTACTCTTCCTCGGAGTCGGCCGGGAGGGGTTCAAGGGCGATGATGACACGCGCGAACTGGCCGGAACCACCGGTCTGCTTCTTGTGCGTGTACTCGTACTTCTCGACCTTCTTGCGGATGGTCTCACGGTAGGCAACCATCGGGTTACCCACGTTGGCCTCGACCTTGAACTCGCGACGCATACGGTCGACGATGATGTCGAGGTGCAGCTCGCCCATACCACCAATGATGGTCTGGCCGGTCTCGGGATCAAGCTCGACGGTGAACGTCGGGTCCTCTTCCGCGAGCTTCTGGATGGCAACGCCCATCTTCTCCTGGTCGGCCTTCGACTTGGGTTCGACGGCGACCTGGATAACGGGAGCGGGGAAGGTCATCGACTCGAGGACGATCGGCTTGTCGATAGCGGCAAGCGTGTCACCGGTCGTGGTGTCCTTGAGGCCGATCACCGCGTAGATGTGGCCAGCGTGCGCCACGTCGACGGGGTTTTCCTTGTTCGAGTGCATCTGGAAGATCTTGCCGATGCGCTCCTTCTTGCCCTTGGTCGAGTTGAGGACCTGGGAACGGACTCAACCTTGCCGGAGTACACGCGGATGAAGGTGAGCTTGCCGTAGAAGGGGTGAGCGGCGATCTTGAAGGCCAGAGCGGAGAAGGGTTCCTTCTCGTCGGGCTTACGAGTCTCGGTCTCTTCCTCGGTCTCAGAGCCGGGGAGGAAGCCGCGAACGTCGCCGATGTCGAGCGGCGAGGGCAGGAAGTCCACGACGGCGTCGAGGACGGGCTGCACGCCCATGTTGCGCAGAGCGGTACCGCAGTACACGGGGAAGGCGCGAGAGGAGATGGTCAGGAGGCGGATACCTTCCTTGATCTGCTCGAGCGTCAGGTCACCGTTCTCCAGGTACGCCTCGGTCAGCTCGTCGGAGCCCTCAGCGGCGGCCTCGACGAGGGCCTCACGGTACTCCTCGGCCTGCTCCTGGTACTCCTCCGGGATGGGGCCGCGCACAACGAGGGAGCCGAGCGTGTCGTTGCCCTTGTCGTCCTTGGCCGGGTAGGTCAGCGCCTCCATGGTCAGCAGGTCAATGTTGCCAACGAAGTCGTTCTCGGCACCCATCGGGAGCTGCATGACGATCGGGGTCGCGTGGAGACGATCCTTAATCGTGCCAACCGAGAAGTAGAAGTCGGCACCCATCTTGTCCATCTTGTTGATGAAGCAGATACGGGGGGGACGTCGTACTTGTCGGCCTGACGCCACACGGTCTCGGACTGGGGCTCAACGCCCTCCTTGCCGTCGAACACGGCGACAGCGCCGTCGAGGACGCGCAGCGAGCGCTCAACCTCAACGGTGAAGTCAACGTGACCGGGGGTGTCAATAATGTTGATCTGGTTACCGTTCCAGAAAGAGGTGACTGCGGCGGACGTAATCGTGATGCCGCGTTCCTTTTCCTGTTCCATCCAGTCGGTCGTCGAGGCACCGTCGTGCGTCTCGCCGATCTTGTAGTTGATGCCCGTGTAGAACAGGATTCGTTCCGTCACGGTCGTCTTGCCGGCATCGATGTGAGCCATGATGCCAATGTTGCGGACCTTGTTGAGATCCGTCAGCACCTCTAGTGCCACGAGTGTGGTTCCTTCGTTCGAAGTGATAGGTGTGAAAGCTGCGTGAGACGAGGCCCGGTTGCCCAGGCCTCGTCTTTACATCACCAGCGGTAGTGCGCGAAGGCGCGGTTGGACTCAGCCATCTTGTGCATGTCCTCACGACGCTTGACAGCGGCGCCGAGGCCGTTGGAGGCGTCGAGGATCTCGTTGGCGAGACGCTCGGTCATGGTCTTCTCGCGACGCTGACGCGAGAAGTCAACCAGCCAGCGCAGGGCCAGCGTCGTGGCGCGCGCGGGGCGAACCTCGACGGGGACCTGGTAGGTCGCGCCGCCGACGCGGCGGGAGCGGACCTCGAGGGCCGGGCGAATGTTCTCGAGAGCGCGCTTGAGCACGGAGACGGGCTCCTGCTCGGTGCGCTCGCGAACGGTCTCAAGTGCGCCGTAGACGATGCGCTCGGCGACGGTCTTCTTGCCGTCGAGGAGGACGCGGTTGACCAGCTGGGTCACGACCTTGGAGCCGTAGACCGGGTCATCGACGAGGGGGCGGCGGGGAGCGGGGCCCTTACGAGGCATTACTTCTTCTCCTTCTTCGCGCCGTAACGGGAACGGGCCTGCTGACGGCCGCGGACACCCTGGGTGTCCAGCGAGCCGCGGACGATGCGGTAACGCACGCCGGGCAGGTCCTTCACACGACCTCCGCGAACGAGCACGATCGAGTGTTCCTGCAGGTTGTGGCCCTCACCGGGGATGTACGCGGTGACTTCGATGCCGGACGAAAGGCGCACACGAGCGACCTTTCGCAGAGCCGAGTTCGGCTTCTTCGGCGTGGTGGTGTACACACGGGTGCACACGCCGCGACGCTGGGGGGAGCCCTTCAGCGCGGGGGTCTTCACCTTCGCGCGCTTCGAGACACGTCCCTTGCGGACGAGCTGCTGAATGGTAGGCACTGGGTCTCCAGTTTCTTTCCGTCGGCGGCCTCCCCTCGCTTCGAGGAGTGGCCCTGATTGTCAGTCTTCCGCGACTATGCAACCCCCGTGTGGGCACACGTGTCCGCAGGGGGCCGGTGCGCCATGATAACCACGTGGGTCAGAGGATGACGCCCGGAGCTCCGACGGACGGAGCCCGCTCCCGGTTGCCCGGGCACAGAGGTTCCACAGAGGCGGGAACCACCCTCAAGGATAGCGGGGAACCTCGTCGGGCGTCAAAGGGTGCGCCTTGTGTTTCGTCCCTCATCGACGAGGTCGGGGCTGGTTTTCGGGGTTCGTCTCCCATGCGCAGCGCTGAGGCTTCCTGTTATCCGCAACGATCCCTGTGGTGCCGAGATTTCACATCCGTGCTGCTGGCAAGTCCCTCTCGCCAGTGTTTCCGCGCACTTGTTGTCATCCCGTGCCGCCAACCCCAGGAAACGACCTCAACAAATCTCCACACAACCCGGGACTTGACTACCACCCACCAGCCCCTCACCTGCCGTGCACCCGCCGCTGTGCCCACGCACAGGACACCGGCCTCGTCACGTGTGTACGGACGAGGCCGGGGCCCCAAGCGGTCACGAAACCGGATTACTCGCGGAAGTTCATGCCGAAGTCGATGGCACCCAGCGCGTCGAGGAAGTCCTCGGACACGGAGCCATCACCGAAGTCGGCCTCAGTGTAGTTCGAGTTCGCCATGGCCTCAGCCGTCGGCTCGACGATGACGTCGTTGTAGCGCGACAGACCGGTGCCAGCCGGGATGAGCTTACCGAGGATGACGTTCTCCTTCAGGCCCACCAGGGAGTCCGACTTGCCGTTCATGGCGGCCTCGGTCAGGACCTTGGTGGTCTCCTGGAAGGACGCGGCACTCAGCCACGAATCCGTGGCCAGCGACGCCTTCGTGATACCCATCAGCATCTGGCGGCCGGAGGCGGGCTGGCCGCCCTCGGACGCGACGCGGCGGTTCTGCGTCAGGTACGCCATGCGGTCAACGAGCTCGCCGGGCATGAACGTGGTATCGCCGGGTTCCAGGATGGTGACGCGGCGCAGCATCTGACGAACGATGACCTCGATGTGCTTGGCGTGGATGCCCACGCCCTGGTCGCGGTACACCTTCTGGACCTCGTCCACGAGCATCTTCTGGGCCACGTTACGGCCCATGATGCGCAGGATTTCCTTTGGGGTCCAGCTGGCCCTCAGTCAGCGGGGTGCCGGCGGCGATGTGCTGGCCCTCGGACACGAGGAGCTTCTGGCGACGCGACACCTCGATGACCAGGTCTTCCTTGCCATCGTCGCGGGTGATGATCACCTTACGAGCGCCGGGATCCTCGTCGTCGATGTGGACGCGGCCGGCTGCCTCGTTCATCTTGGCTTCGACCTTCGGGCTACGCGCCTCGAAAAGCTCCTGAACACGGGGCAGACCCTGCGTGATGTCCGCGGCGGAGGCTGCACCACCGGTGTGGAACGTACGCATCGTCAGCTGCGTGCCGGGTTCGCCAATCGACTGGGCGGCGATAATGCCGACCGCCTCGCCGATGTCGACCTGCTTGCCGGTGGCCAGCGAGCGGCCGTAGCACTTCGCGCAGGTGCCGACCTGAGACTCACAGGTGAGGACGGAACGGCACACGATCTGCGAGACGCCGGCGGCAACCAGCTCGGCGAGCTGATCGTCACCGAGGTCGGTGCCCGCGGGCATAACGACCTCTCCGGCCTCGTTCACGGCATCGCGGGCGAGGTTACGGGCGTAGGCGGTCGTCTCGATGGTGTCGGACGCCTCCCACTCACCGAACTCGTTCTTCTTCGCGATGTCGATCTTCAGACCGGCGCGGGTGCCACAGTCGGCTCGCGGACGATGACGTCCTGGGAGACATCGACCAGACGACGGGTCAGGTAGCCCGACTCGGCGGTACGCAGAGCCGTATCGACCAGGCCCTTACGGGCACCGTGCGTGGCGATGAAGTACTCGAGAACGGTGAGGCCCTCGCGGTAGTTTGCCTTAATGGGCTGCTCGATCAGCTTCTGCTTCGGGTCGGACACGAGGCCACGCATACCGGCGATCTGCTGGACCTGCGACCAGTTACCACGGGCACCGGAGTTCACCATGCGGTACACGGTGTTGCGCTCGGAGAAGTTCGCGCGCATGTCCTCGGCGACCTCTTCGGTGCACTGCAGCCACAGCTTCACGAGTTCCTCGTAGCGGGTCTCCTCAAGGATGATACCCGTCTCGAACTGTTCGACGATCTCAGCGGCCTTGGCCTCGTAGCGGGCCAGGATCTCGCGCTTGCGCGGCGATGCCTGAATGTCGGAGAACGCAATCGTGATGCCCGACCAGGTCGACCAGTGGAAGCCGGCCGACTTGAGGGCGTCGAGGCAGTCCGCGACGAGCACGTTCGGGTAGCGCTGCGTCAGCGTGTTCACGATGTTGCCGAGCTGCTTCTTGCCGACGACCTCGTTGACGAACGGGTAGTCGGTGGGCAGCAGTTCGTTGAAGATCGCACGGCCAAGGCTGGTCTCGAGGATCAGCTCGTCGCCGCTCTCCCAACCCTCGGGGGCTTCCCAGCCCTCGGGGGGCACGGTGCCGTCGGCGAAGCGGATGCGCGCAGTCGCGTTCAGGTCCAGGTTGCCGGCGTCGAACGCCATCTGGGCTTCCGCCTGGCTGGAGAAGTACGGGACCACGGGGTTGCCGTCTTCGTCCGTCTCGACCGGGATCGACGGGTCGGGGTTCGAGGTCAGGTGGAACAGACCGATGATCATGTCCTGCGACGGCATGGCCACGGGGCGACCGTCGGAGGGCTTGAGGATGTTGTTCGTCGACAGCATGAGGATGCGGGCCTCGGCCTGCGCTTCAGCGCCCAGCGGCAGGTGGACAGCCATCTGGTCGCCGTCGAAGTCGGCGTTGAACGCGCCACAGGCGAGGGGATGCAGCTGGATGGCCTTACCCTCAATCAGCTGGGGCTCGAATGCCTGGATGCCGAGGCGGTGGAGCGTAGGTGCGCGGTTGAGCAGCACGGGGTGCTCGCGGATGACGTCGTCGAGGACGTCCCACACCTCGGGGCGCTGACGCTCGACCTTACGCTTGGCGGCCTTGACGTTCTGCGCGTAGTTCTTCTCAACCAGGCGCTTCATGACGAAGGGCTTGAACAGCTCCAGGGCCATCTGCTTGGGCAGACCGCACTGGTGCAGCTGCAGCTGCGGGCCGACAACGATAACGGAACGACCCGAGTAGTCGACGCGCTTGCCGAGCAGGTTCTGACGGAAACGACCCTGCTTGCCCTTGAGCATGTCCGAGATCGACTTCAGCGGACGGTTGCCCGGACCCGCGACGGGGCGGCCACGGCGACCGTTGTCGAAGAGGGCGTCAACGGACTCCTGAAGCATGCGCTTCTCGTTGTTGACGATGATCTCGGGGGCACCCAGCTCGAGCAGACGCTTGAGTCGGGTGTTGCGGTTGATGACGCGACGGTACAGGTCGTTGAGGTCGGAGGTCGCGAAGCGGCCGCCGTCCAGCTGAACCATGGGGCGCAGGTCCGGCGGGATCACGGGGATCTTGGTCAGCACCATCGAGGCCGGCGAGTTACCGGTGGCGACGAAGGCGTTGATGACCTTCAGGCGCTTGATGGCACGGGCCTTGCGCGGGCCGGAGTCGGAGGAGATGGTCTGACGCAGGGCGGCCACCTCGGCCACCAGGTCGAAGGTCTCCAGGCGCTTCTGGATGGCGGACGCGCCCATGTCACCCTTGAAGTAGGTGCCGTAGCGGGCCACCATGGCGCGGTAGAGGCGCTCGTCGCCCTCGAGGTCGCCGACCTTGAGGTCCTTGAAGCGCTCCCACACGGCCTCGAGACCGTCGATGTCGCCGTCGAAGCGGCGACGGATCTTGGCCATCTCGCGCTCGCCCTGCTTGCGGGCGCGCTCGCGCTCCGCCTGCGAGGCACCGTCGCGTTCAAGGGCGGCGATGTCGGACTCGAGCTGCTCCGCGAAGTCGTTGATCGTGGCGTCGCGGTTGTTCTCCATCTGCTTCTTCTGCACTTCGAGTTCGGCGCGCAGTTCAGCCAGATCCTCGTGGCGACCCTTTTCGTCGACCTCGGTGATCATGTAGGCAGCGAAGTAGATGACCTTCTCGAGGTCCTTGGGCGCGAGGTTGAGCACGTAGCCCAGGCGCGAGGGAACACCCTTGAAGTACCAGATGTGCGTGACGGGGGCGGCGAGGTCGATGTGCCCCATGCGCTCACGGCGGACGCGGGAGCGAGTGACCTCAACTCCGCACTTCTCGCAGATGATGCCCTTGTAGCGCACGCGCTTGTACTTGCCACACGCGCACTCCCAGTCGCGGGTGGGGCCGAAGATCTGCTCACCGAACAGGCCGTCACGCTCGGGCTTGAGCGTACGGTAGTTGATGGTCTCCGGCTTCTTCACTTCACCATGGCTCCAGACGGCAATATCGTCGCCGGTGGCCAGGGTGATCTTCAGGCTGTCGAACGTTTTGGCGTCCAGCAAAGTTATCTCTCCCTATCAGATCGCATCGATGGTCGCCGCAGCGTTCGGACGAGCATCGAGGGTGATGCCCAGGTCCTCACGCGCATTGAAGTCTTCGTCCTGCTCACGCAGGTCAATGACGTTGCCGGCCGCGTCGAGGGCTTCGACGTTCAGGCACAGCGAGCGCATTTCCTGGATGAGGACTCGGAAGGACTCGGGGATGCCGGGCTCGGGGATGTCCTCGCCCTTGACGATGGCCTCGTACACCTTGACGCGGCCGGTGGTGTCGTCAGACTTGATGGTCAGCAGCTCCTGGAGAGCGTAGGCGGCGCCGTAGGCTTCCAGAGCCCACACCTCCATCTCGCCAAAGCGCTGGCCGCCGAACTGGGCCTTACCGCCCAGCGGCTGCTGCGTGATCATCGAGTACGGGCCCGTGGAGCGGGCGTGGATCTTGTCGTCGACCAGGTGGTGAAGCTTGAGCATGTAGGTGTAGCCCACCGAGATCGGGTACGGGAACGGTTCGCCGGAGCGGCCGTCGAACAGGCGTGCCTTGCCCTCGTGGTTGGTGAGGACGTCGCCGTCGCGGTTCGGGTTGACGTTGCGCAGCAGGCCGGCGAGCTCGTCGGCCTCGAGGCCGTCGAACACGGGGGTAGCAACGGGCGTGCCGGGCTCGGTCTTGATGCCGTCGGCGGGCAAGTGCGCTGCCCACTCTTCGCCGGCCTCGACAGCGGCCGAGGCATCCCAGCCCTGGTGGGCGAGCCACCCGAGGTGGTACTCAAGCACCTGGCCGACGTTCATTCGGCCGGGGACGCCCAGCGGGTTGAGGATGATGTCGACGGGGGTGCCGTCGGCGAGGAAGGGCATGTCCTCGACGGGGAGGATCTTGGAGACGACGCCCTTGTTGCCGTGGCGGCCGGCCATCTTGTCGCCGATTGTGATCTTGCGTCGCTGGGCGACGTAGACACGCACGGTCTGGCGGACGCCGGGGTTGAGATCGTCGTCGTCATCGTTGAACTCGCGCACGCCGATGACGATGCCCTCTTCGCCGTGGGGGACGCGCAGGGGAGGTGTCGCGAACCTCGCGGGCCTTCTCACCGAAGATGGCACGCAGGAGGCGCTCTTCGGAGGTCAGCTCGGTCTCACCCTTCGGGGTGACCTTACCGACGAGGATGTCGCCGGCCGTGACTTCGGCACCGATGCGGATGATGCCGCGCTCGTCCAGGTCAGCGAGTGATTCCTCGGAGACGTTGGGGATGTCGCGGGTGATCTCTTCCTCACCGAGCTTGGTTTCGCGGGCGTCGACCTCGTACTCCTCGATGTGGATCGAGGTGAGGATGTCCTCTTCCACGACGCGGCGGGACAGGATGATGGCGTCCTCGTAGTTGAGGCCTTCCCACGACATGTAGGCGACGAGCAGGTTCTTGCCGAGCGCGATCTCGCCGTTGGAGGTGGCGGGGCCGTCGGCCAGGACGTCGCCGACCTCGACGCGGTCGCCCTCGTCCACGATAACGCGCTGGTTGGTGCAGTTACCGGGGTTGGAGCGCTCGAACTTCTCGAGGCGGTAGGAGTCGCGGCCGCCCTCGTCCGTAGAGACGACGATCAGGTCCGCGGAGACCTCGGAGACGACGCCGGAGTGGGCGGCGAGGATCATTTCGCCGGAGTCGTGCGCGGCGCGCAGCTCCATGCCGGTGCCGACCAGCGGGGCTTCCGTGGTGAGCAGCGGCACGGCCTGACGCTGCATGTTCGCGCCCATGAGGGCTCGGTTCGCGTCGTCGTGCTCGAGGAACGGAATGAAGGCCGCGGCGACGGACACCATCTGGCGGGCGGAGACGTCCATGTAGTCGACGCGATCGCGGGCGATCAGGGTCGGGTCTTCGCCGGCGACACGGCACAGGACGTCGTGCTCGGCGAAAGAGCCGTCGGCCTCGAGGGGCGACGAGGCCTGGGCGATGAAGTGCCCCTTCTCGTCGTCCGCGGTGAGGTAGCGGATTTCGTCGGTGACGCGGCCGTTTTCGACGACGCGGTAGGGCGTCTCGATGAAGCCGAAGGGGTTGATGCGCGCGAAGGTTGCGAGCGAGCCGATGAGGCCGATGTTCGGGCCTTCAGGGGACTCGATCGGGCACATGCGGCCGTAGTGCGAGGGGTGGACGTCTCGAACTTCCATGCCCGCTCGGTCGCGGGACAGGCCGCCGGGACCCAGGGCCGACAGGCGGCGCTTGTGGGTCAGGCCGGCGAGCGGGTTGTTCTGGTCCATGAACTGCGAGAGCTGGGAGGTTCCGAAGAACTCCTTGATCGCGGCCACGACGGGGCGGATGTTGATCAGCGTCTGGGGCGTGATCGAGTCCGTCTCCTGGGTGGTCATGCGCTCGCGCACGGTGCGCTCCATGCGGGCGAGGCCAGTGCGGACCTGGCCCTGGATGAGTTCGCCGACGGCGCGGATGCGACGGTTCGCGAAGTTGTCGATGTCGTCGACCTCGACGCGGACCTCGACGGGTTCGCCATTTCGGGTGCCGCCGAAGGTCTTGTCGCCCTGGTGGAGGGCGAGCAGGTACTTGACGGTGGCGACGATGTCCTCGAGGGACAGGGTCGAGGCCTTGGGGTCGGCTTCGATGGCCAGCTTCTTGTTGATCTTGTAGCGGCCGACCTTTGCCAGGTCGTAGCGACGAGAGTCGAAGTAGAAGTTGTTGAGCAGCGTCTGGGCGGCGTCGACGTTCGCGGGCTCGCCGGGGCGCAGCTTGCGGTAGATGTCGAGCAGGGCCTCTTCCTGCGTGGCGACCGTGTCCTTTTCGAGGGTTTCGAGGAGGACCGGGTAGGCGGCGAAGGTGTCGCGAATCTCGGATTCGGTCATGCCGACGGCCTTCAGGAAGTGGGTGACCGACTGCTTACGCTTGCGGTCGATACGCACGCCGACAGCATCGCGCTTGTCGATCTCGAACTCGAGCCATGCGCCGCGCGAGGGGATGATCTTCGCGCCGAAGGTTTCCTTGTCGGTCGAGCGGTCCGAGAGCTTCTCGAAGTACACGCCGGGGGGAACGCACGAGCTGAGAGACGACGACACGCTCGGTGCCGTTGATGATGAAGGTACCGCGGGGGGTCATGAGCGGGAAGTCGCCCATGAACACGGTCTGAGATTTAATTTCGCCGGTCTCGTAGTTCATGAACTCGGCAGTCACGTACATGGGTGCCGAGTACGTGTAGTCCTTCGCCTTGGCTTCCTCCATGGAGTACTTGGGGGATTCGAGGCGGTGGTCGTGGAACGACAGGCTCATGGTGCCTGCGACGTCCTCGATGGGGGAAATCTCGTGGAAGATTTCTTCGAGGCCGGAGACGTCGGGGACGTCACCTCGGCCGGATGCCTGTGCGGCTTCGACGCGGGCCTTCCACGCGTCGTTGCCCAGCAGCCAGTCGAAGCTCTCGACCTGCAGGCCCAGCAGATTGGGTGCCTGGAGGGGTTCGCGGAGCTTCGCGAACGAAATGCGGTGGCTGGGCTGTTTGGCGGTGCTGTTGGCAGCCAAAGGGGGTCCTTCCCTGCTGTTACGGTGCGCACGCTTCCTTATCACCCATTATCTGACGCGTCCTGGTCCGTCAAGCGCCTGTTACGACGGCTGGATACGGGTCACCTCGGGCATGATAAGGCGCAAATGCTCATCCTACCGTGACTCCCATCGCGAGTCAAGGCTGAATGTGATATGTGCAGGGATTCACGACGACGAGGCCGTGGTCAGCTTGCCCGTCAGGCGCGGCGGACGCAGCTCCCAGTTGTGGCTGGCGGTACCCCAAGTCGGGCGTGAACCAACGACCGACATCAGGGCAACTGACGACCAATCGCTACGCTTGCAATTGGTCGCGGATCACTATGTTAACGACGGACTACAGGTGCCGCCACCACGCGAGACAGGCTGGACAATCGTTTCACGGTTTATGAACAACGCTGATAAGGGGTACCCGCGCGCATCGCGTAGACGAGTTCAGCACGTTCAATCTGTTCCTCAGCGCGCTCCTCCAACTCACATTCCCGTGCCAGTTCCTCGGGCGTGTATGTGGCATATGCTTCGCGCACCACCTCGTCAAAGTCGTAGAAACCATCGGGAATTTCGCAGCTCATACAGTCCTCCACCTAGCGACCTCAAAACCCGCCATACAAAGGATCAACAAAACCGCAAGGCGCTATCTGAGGTCGTCCCCATCGACGAGGCCGTGGCTGACTTGCCCGTCAGACGCGGCGGGTGCGGCTCCCAGTTGTGGCTGATAGTGCCCCAAGTCGGGCTTGAACCGACGACCCACGGATTATGAGTCCGCTGCTCTGACCGACTGAGCTATTGGGGCGTAGCTATCTTAGCGGAGGAAGGAGCCAGCCTTCCACCGACACCCTTCCTGATCCGTCGGTCACGCCGCAGCGACATAGGACCTTAGTCACGCCTATGGTGGTTTTACAAGGTCACAGCCAGTAATTTTAAGGAGATGGCATGAACGTCGCGGAACAGATCGTGGCCCAGCTCGTCGACGCGGGAGTCCATCGGATCTACGGCATTGTCGGCGATTCGCTCAATCCCATCGTCGACGCCGTGCGCAAGACAGGCGGCTCGACGAAGGGCGGCATCGACTGGATTCATGTCCGCCACGAGGAGGCGGCGGCGTTCGCAGCTTCGGCCGAGGCTCAGCTGACCGGCAAGCTCGCCGTGTGCGCGGGTTCGTGCGGCCCGGGCAATCTGCACCTCATCAACGGTCTGTACGACGCGAACCGCACGGGCGCGCCTGTCCTGGCCATTGCCTCGCACATCCCGAGCGTCCAGATCGGCTCCACCTACTTCCAGGAAACGCACCCGGACCGCATCTTCGAGGAGTGCTCGGTCTACAACGAGCTGATCTCCTCGGCGGCGCAGTCCCCGCGCACCGTGAACTCGGCGATCCGCCACGCGGTCGGTCTGGGCGGCGTGTCGGTTATCACTCTGCCCGGCGATGTCTCCGACCTCAAGGCCGTCGAGCACGTTCCCACCTACGCGCCCGCTCGCCCCGCGACGCTGGCCCCGAACCCGGCGGACATCGACGAGGCCGCCGCCCTCCTCAATAAGGCGGAGAAGGTCGCGATCTTCGCCGGCGCCGGCGTCGAGGGTGCCCACGACGAGGTTATCGCCCTCGCCGACGCGCTCAAGGCCCCTATTGGCCACTCTCTGCGCGGCAAGCACTTCATCCAATACGACAACCCCTTCGACGTGGGTATGACGGGCCTGCTGGGTTACGGTGCGGCCGCGGAGGGCATGAACGACGCCGATGTGTTGATTTTGCTGGGCACCGACTTCCCCTACGACCAGTTCCTGCCCGACACCCCGACCATTCAGGTGGATACGCACGCGGAGAAGCTGGGCCGCCGCACAGACGTTGGCCTCGCGATTCACGCTCAGGTCAAGCCCTTCATTGAGGCGCTCCTCCCCCACTTGCGCGCTGGCCGCTCTGATTCCTTCCTGAAGTCCAAGATCAAGAAGCACTCGGAGATCATGCACGCTCCCGTGGGCGCCTACACGCGCAACGTGGAGAAGATGCGTCCGATCCACCCCGAGTACGCCGCGCATCTACTCAACGAGACGGCCGCGAAGGACGCGATTTTCACCGCGGATACGGGCATGTGCAACGTGTGGACTGCCCGCTACATCGATCCGCTCGGCACGCGCCGTCTCATCGGTTCGCTCCTGCACGGCTCGATGGCGAACGCCCTGCCGATGGCCCTGGGTGCCCAGGTCGCCTACCCGGATCGCCAGGTCGTGTCGGTATCGGGTGACGGTGGCCTGTCGATGCTGCTCGGCGAGCTGATCACCGCGAAGATGTACAACCTGCCCGTCAAGGTGGTCGTCTTCAACAACTCGACGCTGGGCATGGTGAAGCTAGAGATGCTGGTCAACGGCCTCCCAGACTTCCAGACGGATGTCCCCGATACGAATTACGCGGAGATCGCCCGCGCAATTGGCTTCCACGCGGAGCGTGTCGAGGACGCGTACCGCGAGGCCTTCGCTGCGCCCGGCCCGGCCCTCGTCGAGGTCATCACGGACCCAAACGCCCTCTCCCTCCCGCCGGCCATCACGGGCGGCCAGGTCGTCGGTTTTGCGACCGCGATGAGCAAGATCGTCCTCAACCGCGGGATCGCCGAGGCTTTCTCGATGGCGACCTCCAACATGCGCAACATCCCGCGCCTGTAGGACCCTCCCCTCGGGAGACTCTCAGGGGACGAGGCCGGGGCTGAGTCGCGCGGCGCGACCTGGCCCCGGCCTCGTGTTTAGGCGTACCGCCGGGCGATCGCCACCGCGTCGGGCACGTAGGAGCGACCAAAGACGGCGCAGTGGATCATGATGATGTGCGCCTGGTGCAGGGTGAGGCGCTCGTGCCAGCCGTCTTCCAGCGGCGAGGCCTCGTTGTAAGCCGCGAGGATGCGCTCATAGTAGGGACAGCCGAAGACGGCGAGGGCAGCGAGGTCCTCCTCGGCGTGCCCGCCCTGTGCAGCGGGGTCGATGAGGACGGCTCCGCCGGGCGTCCACATGACGTTGCCGTTCCACAGGTCGCCGTGGGTACGCGCGGCACCGACGTCCTCGCACCGAGCGATTGCGTCGGCGACCAAGCGCGGCTGGCCGTGGTCAAGGTCGCCGGAGTCGAGGCGCTCGCACAGCCGCTCGATAAGACTCCGCTCGGAGGCAGTGAAGACGCGCGCGTCCAGGTACGGCGCAATCCGCTCGCGCGCATAGAACGCTCCCCACGACTCGCGAGGGGACGAGGCTGAGGTAGCCTCGGCACAATCCGCGCGGTTCGCGTCACTGCGAGCGCTCGGGCGTTCGGGGAGGGCGAGGTGAGCCTCCCCCATCCAGCCGTCACCCACGTACCCGTCGGGGGCGGCACCCAGGTGCGTGGCGCCGGCAGCGTGCGTGTGGGCGAGGGCGCGGCCGAATGCTTCGGCATCCTGAGCCGATGGTGATACCGAGACCACACGAGGTTCCTCCAGCCACGTCTCTCCGTGATCAAGCACGGGCACGACCGCCGCCCCGGGATCCGAGGCCTCGGCGAGCCAGGCGAGGCCCGCGACCTCGTAGGCGATCCGCCCGCGACGGCTATCCGTCTTTCTTATCGTCTCCATCGACCCATCCCCGTTCCGCTACCCCCGCGCGAGAGGCTCCCGCTACGTACGCACCATGCTATCCCCACCCTGCCACACACGGGGCGCGCGGAAGAGCGAGGGGTGCCCAAGCCTCGTCCCCCTTAGACACATACCAAATAAACATCGATATACTTCCGAGTAGAGTAAAGTCCCCCGACGAGGATGTAGGCCTCCATGACCCTCACGACGACACAGAAGTCCATCGACGCCCTGCTGACCGGAGATAGGCAGTACCAGATCCCCGACTTCCAGCGCCCCTACGTGTGGGAGGAACCGCAGGCAATCGCCCTGGTCAATGACCTGCTGGGCGCGTGGCGCACGAACGACGGCGACTACTTCCTGGGTTCGGTTGTGCTCGTGCAGCACCCCAGCGGCGACGACGTGGATATCATCGACGGACAGCAGCGCATGACGACGCTGTGCATCCTCTTGGCGCTCCTGCGTCACCTGGCGGGCGTCGGTTCCGGGCTGCACGGCGACCTCAGTAAACGCCTGAGTATCGCTGAGTCGACCTTCAAGGGCTTGGACGAGCGGCCGCGCCTGCTCGTGCGCGAATGCGACCGCGAGTTCTTTGACGCGTTCATCGTCGACGACAATATCGATTCTCTGCTTGACGTCGACGCGAGTGCGCTGACCCCGGCCTCGGTGCGCCGCATCAACGACAACGCGCGGGCGATGCTCGACGTACTGAGCGACCCGGATGTGCTGGCACCGGACGAGGTCCAGAGTTTCGTCCAGTACCTCATGCTGCAGGTCTCCCTTATCGAGGTGTCGACCGACTCCTACCAGGCCGCGCACCGCATTTTCGCGGTGCTCAACACGCGCGGCGTCCCCCTGTCGGCCGCCGACATCTTCAAGGCGCGCGTCCTCGCCCACGTCGAGTCCGACGCCCGGGCGCGCTACGCGGCCCTGTGGGAGCAGAGCATCGACTCGCTGGGCACAGAGAACCCGGACGCCTTCTTCGGGCACCTGCTCACCCTCGCCCTGCGCTCGCCCGCCAAGCGCGCCCTCATCGACGCGTTCGGCGAGCAGGTCCTCACCCCCTTCCTCGCGTCCAAGAGCGGCGAGGAGTTCATCGACGAGGTCGTGGTTCCCAACGCTCGCGCGTACTCTCTGGCGACGCTGGAGCCCCTCGTCGGGCACCCGGCCGCCACGTCCCTGCAGCTGCTGCGCCTGTACGAGGCGTCCGACTGGAAGCCGGCGGCCATGGCGATCTTGAGCGTGGAGCGCAGTGACGAGGAAGTCGCTTCTCTCATGTCCTCGCTTGAGCGTCTGTACGGCACGGCAGTCGCCGCGCGCTTGGTCCCGAGTTCCCGCGAGTCGATCATCGCCAAGTTCATCGCCGCCGTCGAGGACGGCGAGTCCATCACTGCCGCCTGCGCGGTCTCCGACGATACTCGCCACCGGGCGGCCAAGACGCTGTCGAGTGCCCTGCCTCAGTCCTCTCTCCGCAAGGTGTTGCTCTACCACGCGATGGTCGCCGACCAGGGTGGCTTCCCGGCTCGTCTGCCACGCAGCCTAGGAGTCCTGGCGGGGCTGCCCGCCACTGCGATCCGCGGCGTCGCCGCGGACGTGGATCCTCGCATATGGAACAGGCGTCTGGGAGGCCTGGTTCTGACGACCATCAAATCACGCACCGTCAACCAGGCACCCGACTGGGACACTGTGTCACGCGCACTCCACGAAGCGCCGACGGTCGGCGCACTCATCGTCGGCACGCTGCCCTCCGATGGGGGCGAGATCAGCACCGCCGCTCTCGAGCTACGTCAGACCCACCTGACGCGTAGCATCCTGGACTATTGGGACATTCGCCGCGATTCCGATGGCGTGGATCTGTCTCTCTTGTCCAGCTCCGAGCTGGAGGCCGCCGTCGACAAGCGTTCCGCCGCACGCGGTCGACAGGTGCGCCTGGCCGACGTCGTTGCAACCGGCATCATCTCCCCCGGTGACACTTTCGTGTGGCGACGCCGCAACCTCGGCAGCGTTTACGTCGTGACCATCTCAACCGAAGGCACCATCGTCCTGCCCGACGGCACGGACGTTGCCTCTCTCCTTCCGCGGCCATCAAGGAGTTGACCGGCAACAGCTCTGCCGCCGCCCTCGACGTCTTCGTGCGCGAGTCCGACGGCAAGAAGCTGCGCGACCTGTGGGACAAATACAGGAGCCGCTTCGCCTCGTGAGTTGTGACGGCTGGGGCCGCCCGCGCGACGCGTGGGCGGCCCCGTCGCCTACCTGCGCCACACTTCCCAGGGGAAGGGAACGATGCTGCTGAGCGAGCGACGAACGCCATTAAGCTCATTCATCAACGCGACAAACGCATCCACAGCATGGTTGTCCGTCAGCGCCCACCAGAGGAAAAACCCCAGGAACGCGAGGAGCATCATCAGGTGGGCCGCGCTCCAGAACCAGCGGAAGCACCAGTACAGGGCGGGGAGTCCCTCTTTCACGCCAGGCTCACTTTCTCGTCGTCATCCACGAGCTTCGATGTGTCCATTGTCTCCGGGCGCTGCTTCGCCTCGGAAATGACGAGCGGTCATCGTTGTGCCTCCAAATCGTTTCGAGTCAGACGTAGAGAGCTTTCTCGAAGGATCACACGGTGACCGCACCCATAACAAGCAACAGGCCGACCACCACACGGTTACACCACTATGCGGGACGCTACTGGCCCGCGATGCAGTATTCACAAGAACGAGGCAAACACGACCGACTAAAATAGTGCCTTTCCCGCGCGACAAAGCCGAAAAGTCACCCTTCCAGCAACACACAGCGTCCTATAACCCAGGCTATCCGCGTGGTCGTCACCTATCCGCGACGTGATGTCCTATCCTCGAGGCGGAGTGCGTTCGGGCAAACAAAAACCGACATCCGGATCGGATGTCGGTATGTGGTGGAGCTAGGGGGATTCGAACCCCCGACCTTCTCATTGCGAACGAGACGCGCTACCAACTGCGCCATAGCCCCAAGGACGGATATACCTTAGCACCCTCTTAGACGATCACGCAAGCCGACACGAACGGGCAGACACCAGCCCACCACCGCAAGGAGAGAGCCGCGCCGTGAGCCAGGTGGCTCGCGGCGCGGCAACGACAGCAATCAGCAGCCCTACTGGGCCCGACGCGCATCCAGGACGGCGTCCAGGTCGAGAGCGACGATCTGGTCGGCGACGACCTCTTCAGTGGAGCGGGCACCCACCTGGGCGGTCTGGGCAATCGGACGCGCCGGGATGGCGGCGGTGATGCGCGGGATACCGCGCAGGTCGGTGTCGGTATGGACGATGCGGCCGCGGATGCGATCACGCGACGCGTAGGTGGGCGCGGGAATCGGCGCGACGGTCCAGGCACGGACCGGAGTGTCGGCGACCTCGACGGCCTCGGGCACCTCGACGTTGAAGACGAGGGAGGGCACGGAGCCGGTCTGGGTTGCAGGCTCGGCAGCAGCGGCACTAGGAGCAGACACAGACGACGCAGAAACGCGCGGAGCAACCACAGCCTCGTCATGACCCTTCGGGGCCTCAGCCTTGCGGGCCTTGGGGGTGGGCGACGCGGGCCGCTCACCGCGCACGTCGGCACGCAGCTTCGTGAGCTGCTCCCGCTCACGCTCGGACGCACGCTGTGAACGTACGGCCGCGACGCGGGAGGTGGACAGCGATGCGAACAGAGCAGCAATCGGCAGGACGATCCAGGCCCACGCAATCGAGGTGGCGGCAATGACGATGGCAAGGATGACAGTGGAGAGCGCGCAAACGCCCGTCGTCACCATGCGGCGGCGTCCTGCAGCGATTTCAGCGGCCAGTCGGGCAGCGCGACGGGCGCGTAGCCGGGCGATGTCTCGGACCGCCTGTTGTTGCGGCGGTCAATGACGGGCCGGGTGCGTCCAATGGTGGCCGTATGCATGTTTCCTCCGCTCGTCAGTGCACGCTGCGCCAAGATCGCTCCGCTGGCACGATCACACATGTCCAATTCTGACGCATTCGCGTGAATCATGCGCAGGCTTGGGGAGAATCGGTCAATCTCACGCGACTCAACGATGGCCATTCTGCGCGCAACCAACTGCGGTACGGTCGCGAGAAGCGACACGAATACCGCTGCGATGACGAGTCCACCAATTTCCACTCTTTCAACGTAAGATGGTTAGCGAGTAGCAACTTCGCCCAAATCGGGCGTGTCGGACTCTCAAACCTAGCGGTAAGTATGAAATAAGCAATAACTGTCGCGTTCATAACACCTGTACGATGCACATCCGCGAGACGGTTGATCAGCGCAGCAAACGTCCTCTGAGTGCGCCCGAAGCCGCACACTCGTCACACGCGAGGATAAACGCCATAGTAACGCGCCCGACAATCCTCACAATTGGTCGGCACCGCAAGAAAACACCGCATGACCACGACATCACCTCCACCACTCGCCCGCGCGCAGCAACCGCACGGCGTCAAGCCCGGAAAAACGCACCAACCCAGCTCAGGAAATCGCGGGACTTCCCCACCGCCGCTGCACGAGGCCCCCCTCAGGCAGCGACTCGGAGTCGATAAAGAACGCAACATGGTCGGCCCACTGGCCCGCAATGTGCATGAAGCGAGGGCGCAACCCCTCCTCAATCAGGCCAAGGCCTCGACACACGCCGAGCGAACGCTCATTCTCGGGGCGCACGCACACCTCAACCCGATGCAGGCCCAGCTCCCCCACCACCAGATCAAGGACGAGGGCCGCGCACAGGGAACCCAGGCCTCGTCCCGCCCAATTCGACACAATCCAGTAGCCCAGCATCCCCGACGACATCGCGCCCCAATGGACGTTCGAAATGCTGAACTGCCCGACGAAGCGACCGTCGATTCGGACGCCAAAAATCAGGCCGGTCCCCTCGCGGTGGTCGCGATCAGCGCGGCGCATGTACTGGGAGAAGGTGGGAATATGCTCGAGTGTGTCCGGGGGCAGAGTCGCCTCCCACGGGCGCAGCCAGTGCCCGTCAGCGCGGCGCACAGCATCAAGGTCGCGGTGCTCCTGGCCGAGCACGGGGCGGATGACGAGCTCCCGCGGATTCGGGCCACCCGCAGGGTCGGGGCGCAAAAACCCGCGCCCCACAGGATCCGTCACGCGCAGCGTGAGCATCTCGATATCGCGCCCCCACACGCACGTGGAGCGCCGCAGCAGACACCTCATTCGAGGACCAGGCACTGCAAGGTATCCCCCACGCGCACGTTCGTCACGTCCTCGGGGACAACGGCCAGCGCGTTGGAGTCCGCGAGCGCGGAGAGCAGCAACGAGGCCGGGGTCCCCATGACGGAGGCGTTGTAGCCGGCGCGCGGGGAACCTGTGAGGCGCACGCGCACGAATTCACGGCGACCGCGCGGGGAGTACCAGGAGCGGTCAATGACGGCTCGCACGACCGGACGGTTGACGGTGGTCCACCCCTGCATGTGGCGCAGCGCGGGGCGGACGAAGACCTCGAAGCAAACCTGCGCGGACACCGGGTCACCGGGCAGACACACGATGGGAGTACCGGGACGCTCATCGTCGCCACCGACGGTACCCACACCCATAATGTGGCCAGGCCAGGCGGCGACGCTATCGAAACGGACAGTACCAAGGGCACCGAGGACCTCGCGGACGGTGTCGCCGCTGCCGTACGAGATGCCGCCGGTCGTCAGGACGAGGTCGGCGCGCACCAGCTGGTCCTCGATCGTGTCGCGCAGGCGGCCTCGCTCGTCGGGGACGGCGGCGACGCGGAAGGTTTCAGCGCCGGCGTCAGCAACGGCCGTGGCCAGGGCGTGACCGTTGGCGTCGAAGACAGTACCGGGGCGGGCCTCGCCGCCGGGTTCGACGATCTCGTCGCCAATAGAGATGATGACGACGCGCGGTCGCGGGTGAACGAGCACGTGGTCACGGCCCACGCCGGCCAGGAGCGCCATTTGGCGCGCGCCGATACGCGTACCGGCGCGCAGCACGGTCTCGCCCTGCGCAACGTCCTCGGCGCGGCGGCGGATGTTCTCTCCGCTGGCGGGGGGCGGTGCACAGGGCGACCTGAGCGACTCCGTGGTCGGTGAACTCGAGGGAAACCACGGCCTCGGCACCCGTGGGCATGGGCGCGCCGGACGCGATACGGATCGCGGTGCCGGGCACGAGGGCGGCGGGATCGACGGCCCCGGCGCGGATCTCCTCGGTGACGGGAAGCGTCACCGGCGTCTCCAGGGTTGCTCCCTCACAGTCGCGCACGCGCACGGCGTACCCGTCACACGCGGACAGGTCGGCGACCGGAAGGTTGAAGGGTGCCTGCACGTCCTCCGCGAGCACGCAGCTCACTGCGTCGGCAAGCTTGACGTCGAGCGGGGGCACCGCGTGAGCGACGGCCTGGCAGTCCTGGTAGAAGTCGGCAACGCTTCGCATGGTTCTCAGTCCTCGAGCTTGGAGCGCAGGAACTCCCTGAGTTCCCCTCCAAAGCGCCGGGTCCTCAAGGGCGAGCGTCACGTTTGCCTCGAGGTAGCCGAGTTTGTCCCCGGTATCGAAGCGACGCTCGTCAATAACTACACCGTACAACCCTCCGCCCTGTTCTTCGGGGAGGCCGATCATACGCGCGTACCCGTCTGTGAGCTGATACTCACCGCCGGCACCTGGTTCGATGTTTTCGAGGGCCGTGAACACGGCCGGGTCCAGCAGGTAGCGGCCGACGACGGCGTACTCGGACTTGACTTCATCGAGCGGGGGCTTCTCGGTGACGTCGGTGATGCGCATGAGCTGACCCTCCTCCAGGTCGACGCCCTCGGGCACGGGCAGCACCTCGACCGCAGTCGAGGCGTAGGCGGTGGCTTGCTCGGGCGTGACCTTCAGCAAGGCGACAACGCTGCCGCCCAGGGCCTCGCGGACCTGGATCATCTTGCGCAGCAGCTGCGAGCCGGGTTCCATGAGGTCGTCCGGCAGTAGGACCGCGAAGGGGGCGTCGCCCACGTGGGACTTCGCCTGGAGGATCGCGTGGCCAAGGCCGAGGGGGTGCCCCTGGCGCACGGAGTGGACGCGCGCATACTTCTTGTACTCGTTCACGTACTCGAGGGCCTTTTCCTTGCCGGCCTTCTCGAGGTCGGCCTCGAGGCCGGGCTCAGCGTCGAAGTAGTCTTCGATGGCCTGCTTACCCGCGCGGGTGACAAACAGGACGTCTTCGATGCCAGCGTCGGTGGCCTCACGAACGATGTATTCGATCGAGGGGCGGTCAACGACGGGAAGCATCTCCTTGGGGACCGACTTCGTGATGGGCAGGAAGCGGGTTCCGCGACCGGCCGAGGGGACAACGGCGTGCACTACAGGCTGGTTTTTCTCTGACATACTGCAAGGGTAGCGAAGAAATGACCGAAGAGGGAGACAATGGCCACAAAAACAACTCTCCGCGCGGAGATTCGATCCCAGCGCCGGGGTCGCCGAGCACTCCCCGGCACCTCGATTGGCGCACGGTCGTCAGATACTGACCAAGCTCCCCTGCCAGTACGTCACCGTGCCGAAGCGGAAGGGATCGCCTTCCAGGTGCGCGCCCTGGCCTCGTCGATGGGGTCCGTCGCCTTGCCCGCGCTCTTCGTACCCACTCCGCTTGAGCCAGACCTGTCCCTGACGCTCGGCCTCTTTCCCCGCGCGCTTCTACCGGTCCTCGTTGACGAGGCCGGGGTGGCTCTGAGCGGACCGCGCTGGGGAGTGTGGGAGGCAGGGCAGGCGTTGGTGATGCCGGGGAGGCCTCCCGCTCAGCCGGCCGGCGAGGCCCTCGGATCGGAAGCGCTGGCGGGTGCCGACCTGATTCTCGTGCCCGCGCTGGCCGGGGGCCTGGATGGGACGCGCCTGGGGCAGGGCGGCGGCTGGTACGACCGCACGCTCCCCCACCGCTGCCCCACCGCGCCGGTCGTCGCCGTCATTTTTGACGACGAGGTACTGGAACCCGGCCAGATCCCCCCTTGAGGCGCACGACGTGCCCATCGACGCGATCATCACGCCCACGCGCACGATCCGTGTCACGAGGCCCTAAAACGAGTATTACGCCACGTCTCCCAAGCGTTTGTCACCTATCTCTCATAGGCCGGTTATCTGCTGTATTGCAGCAACGCTGCAACAAATTGCCGGTACTGCGACGAACATTACCCCTCACTCACTATCTTAAAGACGAAAGTCCCCCTAATCTTCTCCGTGGTAACAGTGCGCCCACACGGCGCCAGCCCCGGCGGCTCCCGCCCGCCACGCCGAAGCTTTCGGCGTTTCAGACTCGTCGGCCCCGCCGACCTTTCACACAGGAGAACCCATGCTGAAGGGCTTCAAAGGAATTCATCTCTCGCGGCAACGTCGTTGAGCTTGCCGTCGGTGTCATCATCGGTGCCGCCTTCAAGAACATCGTCGACGCCCTCGTCGACGGCATCATCAACCCGCTGATCGCCGCCGTCATCGGCAAGCCCGACTTCTCGGATGCCTTCATCCTCACCCTCAATGGCACCGACGTGAAGTTCGGCGTCCTGATCACCGCCGTCATCAACTTCCTCCTCATGGCCTTCGCGATCTACTTCTGCATCGTTGTGCCCATGAACGCCCTCAACGCCCGCCGTAAGAAGGCCAAGGACGACGCCCCCAAGGAGATCTCCGACGAGGTCAAGCTCCTCACGGAGATCCGCGATGCCCTCGCCAAGGGCGACCGCGCCTGATCCTCCTGCCCTCTTCGCGAGGGAATGCGGGGCCGATGAACGCATCGGCCCCGCATTTTTGTATCCACCAACGTGTCCCGGCAACGAGGTTATAGAACACGACTCCACCTGTTTTTGCACGCGGGCCGCCACCACCGGGCACCGACACCCGGACAGGCCCGGGGAAAGCCGCCGAGCGGGCGACCTCGCTCCTAGGCGCGGACCTGGGCGTGCGGGGGCACGTTTTCGAGCAGGCGCGCGTCGTTGGCACCGTCGCCCCGGTCGGGGGCGTCAGCCATGGAGCCGGGGCGCGTGTCTTCGGGGCGCACGCGGTCTTCCCAGGAAGGCGGCAAGCCCTCGGCGATGAGGCGCTGGTCTACCTCTGAGACAAAGCGCGCGACGCGGCGGCGCTTGCGAGGGGTGGGTGACTCACTCACCGGAGGGTTCCTGGTCACTGTGATCGGCCTCGTCGGCGGGAGTGGAGTCTTCCGAGGAGACCGAAGAGGAGGCCGGCTTGGTGCGGCGCACGACGTTGCCGAGCACCGCGTCGGACTGGAATCCGCGGCGCGTGATGCCCAGGGCTTCGCGCAGTTCTTCTGCGGTCTCCAGGTCGGTGCGTTCGACGCCGTCGGAGCGAACCCAGGCGGCCATTTCATCGAGCTGGTCGTCGGAGTAGGCGGCCAGCGGCAGGCCCTTGGCAATCGCGGGACGCGGGCCGCGGTTCTTCTCGGAGGCGCTTTCCTTACGCTTGATTTCCAGCAGCATGCCGGTCGTGTCTTCGTCGGCTTTCTTGCGGCGTTTGGATTCTTCGTCGAGGCCGTCGTCCAGCATAGGCGGGCGCGGCTTGGCGGGCGCAGACGGGGTATCGTCGCCAGACTCGGAGGCGGGTTCGGTCGCAGGTGCCTGAGCGTCCTTCGCAGCAACGGAGGTCGAGGCCTCAGCGGAGCCAGCACTCACCGCCGAGTCGTCCGCACCGCTGGTTGCGGACGAGGTTTCGGTCTCGTCGTCGTCAACATGCGCAGGCACGGCGACGGCGGGTGTGTCGGAGCTGACGTTGAGTTCGTCGAGGGCGTCGAGGACGGCGTCGACGATTGTGTTGGTTTCCTTTTCCGGGTCGATGAACAGGGCCATGGATAGGGCGGTGTAGACGTGCCAGCCTTGTGCTTCGAGCCAACGGGGGGCGGGCGCGGTCGCGCACGCGCTGGCTGGGCTCGGACAGGTATTCCTCGTCGTCGGTGAGGATGGCGAGTAGGAGGCGGCCGGGCGAGGCGGGGTGTCCGATGGCCAGTGGGACGCGCATGCCGCCGGGAATGCCGACGTTGGCGATGACTTCGAGGCCCCGGGAGTAGAGGTGGTCCGCCAGGTCGACGAGGAGTCGGTCGGGTTCGCCGGCGAGGACCGGCCAGGCGTCCATTCCTTCGCCCGCGTGCCCCTCGGCGATCTCGAGGAGGTCGACGAGCATCCGGGAGCCCTCGTGGTGCAACCGGTCGCGGTCAATTTCGTCGGAGCGCAGTGAGGACACGAGCGTAAGGTCGCCGCGCACGATGCGGAGGACCTCAGCGAGCGCGTCCGCACCCTTTTCGGTAGATAGGATCCCGAAGTCGTGGATGACACGACCGTGCGGAGTTTTCGCGAAGCCGACGGACAGGATCAGGGACTCGCGCGTCAGGCCAAGGGCCTGCTGCGGGCCGATGACGACGAAAGGTTCGGGCGTTGCTGGGTCGAAGAACGAGGCCAGCCCGGGTTCCTTCGAGCGCACGGCTGCCAGGGCCTCGGAGATACGCTGGGCGTGGCGGTCGGATAGGGCGACGACAGCGAGGGACCGTTCGGGGGATTCGACGGCGTGCTCGATGACGGCGTCGACGACGGCTCGGACCTCCGCGGACGTCGATTCGATGGCGTGGGCACCGGGGGCGGGCATGCCGGTGGCCTCGACCCAGCGCGCGGATACGGGAGCGTTCGCGGCGGTCCACGGCACGGGGATGCCGGCGTGCTCGTAGCCGTAGCGAGCGAGAAGCAGCGCGACCTGGTCGTTGAGGCGGCGCGGGCCGGGGTCGACGCGCAGGGTAGGCAGGACGTCGGCGAGCGCGCGAGTGGCACCGCCTTCGGAGGCGGCGGCGAGGTCGTCGATGACGACCAGCTGGTGGCCGCGCGCGATGATGGGCGCGAGTTCGGCGAGGGGGCAGGCCGTCTGCGCCGTCGAGCACGACGATGTCGACGGTACGCCCGGTGGGTGCGAGCATGGGCACCATGGCGGGGACCGTCATGAGGACGGGCAGGAGGTGGCGCACGAGCGGGTAGGCGATAAGCAGCTCGAGGTCGGAGGGGGCGCGCCCGTCTTCGAGAAGTTCGCGCAGTACCTCGTACTGTCTGGGCCTCGCGGCGAGGGCGTTGGCGCGGATTCTGCGCACGCCGGTGATGGCCTGCGGGATGAGCGACGCGACCTGGGCTTCGTCGAGCTCACGGCCTTCGCGGGCGAGGTCTTCAAGGGAGGCAGGGTCGAGGCCGCCGAGGGCGGGCTGGGAGGCCAGCATGGAGCGCAGCAGGGAGGCCCACCAGGCCAGGTCGAGTTCGGTGTCGATCTGGGATTCGTCGACACGTCGGTCGGCGAGGTCCTGGGCAAGGGCGTCGAGGCCGTGGGCTGCCAGGCGCGAACGCATCTCCAGGCGGGCGGGGATCTCGCGGGCGGCGCTCGTGTCGCCGGCCCAGCGTTCAATGAGGGTGGACAGGCGCTGCACGTGGGTGGCGACCAGATCCGGTTCTTCGTCCACGAACACGGGGGCGATGGCGTCGAGGTCGTCACGCACGGAGTCTGTCAGGGCTGAGATTTCGCCGATTTTAGCGGGCAGGATCGGCCAGGAGTCGTCGCCGCACACGGCGCACCAGGCGTCACGGCGTTCTTGAACGCGGATGAGAGCGCGGTGCAGGTCGGGCACGTGGACGCCGGGGCGGACGAGGTCTTGGGCCTGTTTGACCAGGCGGTTGCGCTTGGCTCGGCTCATGGCAATGCCGTGGTCCTTGCGCCACTGCTTGGGGGCGGTAGCGATCACCATGTCAGCGGCGCTGCGTTCGAACACTCGGGGCTTGAAGACGTCGAGGACGTCGGCAATACCGTCGAACATGGCGAGCTGGCGGTCCCACTGGGCGAGGGTACCCGCGGGCTTGATGCCGGCCTCGCCTGCGACGGAGGAAATGTAGACGCGCAGCTCGGGCAGCGTTGTGGACAGGCGGTTGACGCGCGTGAGGGCATCGGAGACCTGTTCGTCGGAGGTCAGGATGGCCTTTGACCAGGCGGAAGATGCACCCCCGGTCAGGCGTCCGGTGGCGATGGCCTCGCGGAGGAGGGCGCGGGCGGACTTGCCCTGGTCCATGGCGATCTCGAAGAGGGTCTGATCAGACAGGCGGACGCGGGTCGTGGGCGCGCCCTCGCTGCTGGTGAGGTCGGTGAGCGCACGCAGGGCATCGGCCGCGCATACGCCGAAGCGTCCGTAGGGTTCGTGCAGGGCCTTCGCGTAGGAACTCAGCGAGGAGCGCACGTGGCGCAGTCGGGCGCGCATCGCGTCGACGCTCACCTGGTCGACGACGGGAGCCATGTCGTCCATTGCTTCCTTGACGCGCGGGGCAAGGCTGCGCCGCGCGTCGGAGTATCCATCGATGTTGGCGATGACGTCGGACAGGCCCAGGTCGGCTAGGCGCGAGTAGGCGGCAATCGAGCGCGAGGGTGCGGTGGACACGTGCAGGACGGAGTGCCCGGTGGCAGCCGCGTCCGCGAGGATGGCGGCGACGATGGAGGCGTCGTCGGCGTATGCGGGCACGTCGATGAGGACGCTGCGGCCATCGGATGCGGCCTCGACCGCGTCCTGCTGAGTGGGGAGCAGGTCGCCGATCCCCTTTTCGGCCCACGGGTCGCGGTCGCCGGGATTGCGCGTGAGCGGCGTGGCGGTCAGCTCTCGGCGAGCGTCCTGGTCGTCCGCGAGCGCGCGGATAACAGCGGAGTCAGCCAGGGCCTCGACGTCGGTGTCGAGGCTGGCGGCGAGGGGGCCGGCGGGGTGGATGAAGAGGCCGATGACTAATTCGTCGCGCAGCTCAAAGCGGTTGAGGACGCTGCATGCCTGGCGCAGGGCGCTCATGGCCTGCGAAGAGGAGAACCCGTGGTGTCCGCTGGCCTGGGCGAGAATATCGCGTCCGTCGATGTCTTCTCCGGCCGCGCGCAGGGCATTTTCGAGCTCGGGTGTCAGGAGGGCACCATGCCCCATGGCGATGAGGACGTCGTCGTTGCGGCGCACGAGGCGTACGGGGCGTAGCAGGGCGGGCGCGGTGATGAGTTCGGTGCCGTCGCGCCACGTGGCGGTTCCAATGGCCAGGTGGATCGGGCCGGTTCCGTGGCTGGCGGCGCGTTTCTCAGAGCGGGCGATGATCGCGCGGGCGCGGTCGAGCGCGCGGCCCAGGGCGATGGGTTCGCGGATGAGCAGGCTCAGGCGGATGGGGTGCTCGGTGAAGAGCTGGGCGAGGCCGCCGGGGTGGGCCTCGGTGAGCGAAAGCGTCGGCAGTTTTTTTGTTGTCAGCAGCGATGGTCTCCTCGAGTCGTGTGCGCCACGCGGAGCGCGCCTGACCGACAAGGGTGTTCGAGTGCGTCGATGTGGACGAGGCCTCGGGGGCCTCGGACTCGGGGGCGGAACGGCGCGAAAAGATACTAGGAACCACGATTCAACCCTACGGCAGCACCGCCTTATTGTGTGACGCGGCGCGCCCGGATGAGGTCGACAACGGAAATGGTCACAACGGCACTGACGATGAGGGCCATGCCGACGATGTCGGCACCCGTGTAGGAGCTTCCCATGATGAGGGCGGAGAACACGGTCGCCGCGATGGGTTCGGCGCAGCCGACGAGGCTGGCGCGCACGGGTCCGATGCAGTCGACGCCCCACAGGTAGGCGGTGAAGGCGACGGCGGTGCCCAGCACAACGGTGATTGTCATGGCAAGGATGACGTCGGGCGTCCACGTGATCGAGTAGCGCCAGACTCGCCCGACGAGGCCGACCCCGGCTCCGGCGATGGCCAGGCCGTAGCCGACGACGAGTTCGGCACCGTATGCGGCGATGAGGCGGGCGGGTAGCAGCGTGTAGGTCGCCAGGGTGAGGGCGGCGACGCCACCCCACGCGAGGGTCACGGGGGTCAGGGCGAGGGTGCCTGGGGTGCCGTGCGTGGACAGTAGGAACGTACCGATCAGTGCCAGGATCATGGCGATCAGTTCGGAGGCACGCGGCCAGCGCCGGTGGCTCAGGCATACCCACACGACAATGAGGATGAGACCCAGGTATTGCAGGACGGTGCCGGTGCCAGCGTTGGAGGCGCGGATGACGCTCATGTAGCTGAGTTGGCAGGCCGCCAGACCGAAGATGGCGTAGGAGACGAGCGGAAGCCAGTTACGCCTCGTTGTCACCAGCTCGCGGTGTTGGGTGGTGCTCCTGCGCGAGCGGGCGAGCGCACAGCCGAGGATGAGGATGCCAGCCGTAAACATGCGGAAGAAGCTGACGAGGGTCAGTTCGACGCCGTGGGACGTCATCAGATAGTCGGCGGAGACCCCGGAAGCACCCCAGCACAGCGCGGCCACGACGGTCACGATATATCCGATGGCGTTAGACATGACGTCCCCTCACAGTGCCCCCGAGACGATTCGAACGTCCGACACCCGCTTTAGGAGAGCGGTGCTCTATCCCCTGAGCTACGAGGGCGTGACACTTTGTCCGGGCCAACTCTAGCAAAGTGGGTACCTGCCCGTCGCGTCACCCCGCCCATGAACGAGACTATGAAGGCGGGGATATTGAGCACACACGGACGAGGCCGGGGTGAGCGCGTGGGGTCCCCGGCCTCGTCCGTGGTGAAGAGTTAGCGCCGCTCCCACTCCGTGTGCACCGCCGTCGTACCTTCGCCCAGGTGGGCGGAGGGTACGACCATGACGGGGCAGGTCGAGTGGTGCAGGACGGTCTGCGAGGTCGAGCCGAGGAGCACGCCGGCCAGGCCGCCGCGCCCGCGGGTGCCCACGATGACGAGGTCGACTGCGGTCGAAAACTCAATGAGTAGCGAGGCCGCAGAACCGTCGAGGGCGTGGCGCGATACGTGCACGTTACGCCCGTCCAGGGCGGCATCGATGGCGGCATCCATGCCTTGACGAACCTGGGTGAGGAGGGCCGAGTGGTCGATGCCCGTCGGGGTCCACGCCATAACGGAGGGACCCGCAGCGATGGGGACTGCCGAGACGACGGTTAGCGGGCACCCCACAGGTCGGTCTCGCTGATCGCGCGCTTGAGGGCGCAGGAAGGCTGGTCGGTTCCGTCAACGCCGACGACGATGCGTTCGATGGGCGTGAATTTCTTGCCCGAGGTGTGGCGAGGCACCACGACAACCGGGCACTTGGCGTGCGCGGGCAGCGCAGAGGAGACGGTACCGAGGAGACGATCCGCAAAGCCACCGCCTCCGCGCGAGCCGACGACGATCATGTCGACCTCAGCGGAGAAATCGATGAGGACGCCTGCGGGGTCGCCCGGCTCGGTCGATCCGGACACATGCGCGGCTCCGCGCTCGCGAGCCGCAGCCTTCGCTTCCTCAACAACTTGCTCGGCACCCGCTTTGAGCGCCTCGTCGTCGAGGACGGCGTACCCGCCGTCGAGGGCAGCGGCAGAGTACGAAGCCAGCGCGTAGGTGCACAGGCAATGAATGCGCGCTCCGGTGCGCGCGCCGCGATCGGCGGCCCATGTGACGGCGGCAAGGCTCTCCTTCGAGCCATCGACACCGACCAGAATGACTTCGGTGGAACTCATCATGTCCTCCTCGTGGTGGCAGTCACTTATATTGTGCCGCATTTTGACGGTGGGCGAAAGCCCAAGTGGAGGAAGATAAAACAATCGCCGCAACCCCTCGGGGCTGCGGCGATTGTTCTATCGTTCAAGCGGCTCAGTAGCGCACGTAGGTCGCGCCACCGCGGACCGGCGAAACCTTGGAATTGTAGCCGGGCATAGTCGCCTCAACCATCTGACCGCCGCCGATGTAGATGGCGACGTGGCCGGGGGTAGGCCACGATGTCGCCGGGCTGCGGGTTGGACACAATGGTGCCGCCAGCGGCCTGAGCGGAGGAGGAGTGCGGCAGGTTGATGCCAGCGGCCGCGTAGGCGTACTTGACCAGGCCGGAGCAATCCAGGCCGGCGAGGGACTCGCCACCGTAGACGTAGGGAATGCCGGTCAGGCCGAGGGCGACGGAGACAATGTCCGATCCAGCGGCGTTGACAGCGGCCTGACGGGCCGAGGTGTCCGAAGACGCAGTGGACATCTCGCCGCGGGACTCGGAACGCGAGGCAGCACCCTCAGGGGCGTTCGCATCGGTCTCATCGGCGGAGGCCGCCTCCGGCTCGGGGGTCGCGGGGGCCTCGGCGGTGACGGACTCGGCGATGCCATCCTCGGCGGTCCACGCGATATCCGGAACCTCAACCGTGGTGACGTCGTCGACGGCAATGGTTGTGGTGTTCAGGTCCGCGCTCTGCGGCTCGGACTGAGGGGTGGCCGGCGCGGCGTTTGCAACACCGGCAGCAATCGCGGTCAGCGCAACACCGGCGGCCGACGCGAAGGCGATCGGGCGAGCGGCGTTCATAGGGGTGACACCCTCGACCACAGCAGCAGCGATGGGGCGACGTGCCTGGCGGTGACGCGGAGCAGGCTTAGAAGTCTTCACTCGTTTTCTCCCTGTTTCCCTGCGAGGTTAGCTGTCGGGTTCGGGCGGGAGGCCCGGCTCGGCGCACGAGCTTCACCCCTAGGCTACGAGGAGCCGGTGATGGGTTCCCCGCGTGAGACGCTTCTGCCGCGCCATCCGTCGTCTCACTTCGGGTACCGGATGGGCGGTTGGCCTGATGACCGGTTCCTACTATACCCTGCACACCTGGTCAGTGTCACGTTCCGATAACACCCCAATCACCGACCGTTACCATTTCGTGATATTTATGCCCGAAGACAACAGGGAAAACTCACCCAATCACCGACTCATCACACTCATTCCACTATCCGAGATACCCTCATATTCTGGGCATAACGAAGGCCGAGACCCACACAGACCCCGGCCTCGTCACGATCGCGCTTACTCGCCGCGAACGAACAGGTGAGCGGCCAGTGCCATCGGGATCGTCAGATACCCGCTGACCTCCCCTGCCTCGTCCAGCGCCGCTACCCGCACGATGTCACCGTGCGCAGACAGCCCCACGCGCGCGCCTGGGCACAGTCCCAGCTCGTCGAAGGAAGCCAACAGATCGGCCTGGGCCTGGATCGGCTCGCCGATACGCGCCAGGGTCAGCGTACCCGATTCCAAGGAACGCACCGCGAGTTCCGCGGATTGCAGACGCCCATTCTCACCCGCACCGGGCAGCGGGTTGCCGTAGGGATCCACGCTCGGGTCGTGCAGCAGCTCCACCAGGCGCGCTTCAACAGCGTCGCTCATGACGTGCTCCCAGCGGCAGGCCTCGTCGTGAACCTGCGCCCACTCCATACCAATCACGTCGAGGAGGAGACGCTCAGCCAGGCGGTGCTTGCGCAGCACCTCGGTCGCGCGGCTGCGCCCCTCCTCGGTCAGCTCGAGGCGCCGATCCCCCATCACGTGTAGCAGGCCGTCACGCTCCATACGGGCGACCGTCTGCGACACCGTCGGCCCCGAATGGCCCAAGCGGTCCACGATGCGGGCACGCAGGGGCGTCACCCCATCCTCTTCCAACTCGAGAATGGTCTTGAGATACATCTCGGTGGTGTCGATTAGGTCTGCCACGGCATCCTCCTTTGACGGCTATGAACTAGCAACAGGATAGGGTGACCTTCCTTTTCTTGGAAGCAAACGACACAATGACGCGAAAAATGCACGTGCCCACGTGTGCTTCTTCACGCTAATTCGATTAATGAGCATGATGGAAATAGCGTGCCAAGGCGGGTTACGCTGTGTTCATGGTGGTTTTCCCCGACATTGACCCGGTCCTCTTGCCCGCCGACGGTCGCTTCGGTTGCGGTCCCTCGAAAGTGCGCCCCGACCAGCTTCAAGCCCTCTTCACACCCCTCCTCATGGGCACCTCCCACCGCGCTGCGCCCGTGCGACACGTCGTCGCTTCCTTCAAGGACGGGCTGCGCTCCCTCCTGAGCGTCCCCGAGGGCTATGAGATCGTGCTCGGTAACGGCGGTGCCTCCGCCTTCTGGGATGTGGCCTGCGCGTGCCTCATCGACTCGCGTGCGGCCTTCGGTTCCTGGGGAGCATTCGGCGCAAAGTTTGCCTTAGAAGCGGAACGCGCGCCGCACCTGCGCACGCCTCTCATCGACGAGGCCGACGCTGGCTCCCTGGTCACGCTCGCACCGCACGATGCCGCGGAGGGCGTCGACGCCTACGCCTACCCGCACAACGAGACCTCAACGGGCGTGGCCTCCCCCCGTCTACCGGGTCGACGCACCCGAAGCGCTCACTCTCGTCGATGGCACGTCGATTGCGGGCGCCGCGCCCGTGGACCTCACCCGGGTTGACGCCTACTACTTCTCCCTACAAAAGGCCCTCGGGTCGGACGGCGGCCTGTGGGTCGCTGTTCTCTCCCCCGCCGCCATCGAGCGCGCCCGGCGCATCGAGGCTGCCCCCCAAGGCCGCTGGATCCCGCAGTTCCTGTCACTGTCCGCTGCGATTGATAACTCGCGCAAGGACCAGACGCTCAACACCCCCGCGGTCGCGACCATCATCATGGCGCAGCGTCAGGTCGCGTGGCTCAACGAACGCGGCGGGATGGATGCCGTCGCCGCCCACTGCGTCCAGGCCTCGTCCATCATTTATGACTGGGCGACCGCGCACCCAGCGCTCTCCCCCTTCGTCACCGAGGAGGCGTGGCGTTCCCCCGTCACCGCGACGATCGAGATCAACGCCGACGTGAAGGCCACAGACCTGGCGGCGCACCTGCGCGCCCACAAGATCGTAGACATCGGTGCTTACCGCGGCGTGGGCGCGAACCAGCTGCGCATCGGCACGTGGCCCAGCGTCGAGATCGGCGACGTCGAAGCCCTCCTGGAGTGCATCGACTACTGCCTGGAGCGGGTCCTCTAAGCGCCTCGCGCCGCCGCGCGGTCCCCGACTCTCAGCTCGGGTCGACCGAGCGGCGCGGTGCGTCCACAGAGGAACCACCCTCCACGCCCACCCACGGGAAAGAGGGACGGACCACGACGCGCCCCTTCCAGTGGATCATTGCCCACGCACCGCAGATGAGCGCGATACCCAGGGGAGGCAATCCCGCCCACCAGGATCGCCCAGCGAGCTCCAAAAACCGCGCCCACACGGCCAATAATCGGTGATCCAATCGGCGTCGCACCCAGGTACACAAGCGAGTACATCGCCATGACACGCCCCCGCATCTCCTGATCCGTACGCGTCTGCATGAGGGCGTTTGCACTCGTGTTCATCGTCAGCATCCCAAAACCCGTCGGGATCGACAGGAGAGCGAACCACCAGTAAGAGGGGGACAGACCCAGCAGGATCTCGGCGCACCCGTAGAAGGCGGCACCCAGGATGATCGTGCGCAGACGAGGGATGCGGCGTGCAGCACCCGTCGCCCCCAGAATCGAGCCGAAAGCCATGAATGAGGAAGTATCCCGAAGGAGCCGGCCGTCTTGCCAAACACGGTGGTCGCCATGAGCGCGCTGGTCATCTGGAAGTTCATACCCAGGGCGCTCACGATGGCAATCAGCACGAGGATGATGAGGATGTCCGTACGCCGGCGGACGTAGGCTACGGCTTCGCGCAGCTGGCCACGAGCGCGCGGCACGAGCGTGCGCGGGTAGAGGCGGTCGCCGCGCATGAGCATCAGCGCGATGACGGGGGGCGGCGAACATACCGGCGTCAATAAGGAAGACGGGACCCCCCCACCAGTCGATGAACAAGCCCGCGGAGGCCGGGCCAATGAGACGCGCCGCGTGGAACGCCGTGGAGTTCAGAGCGACAGCGTTCGCCATTTTGTCAAGCGGAACGAGTTCGCCGACAAAGGCCTGACGCGCGGGGGTATCCATTGCGGAGATCGTTCCCGAGACAAACGCCAGAACATACTGATGCCACAGCTGCCCCGTTCCTGTCAGGACGACGAGACCCATGATGAGAGAGACAACGCCGATGCCAGTCTGCGTGCACTGTAGGAGACGCCGCCCCGGGATACGGTCCGCGAGCACGCCCGCCCACGCGGAGAACAGGATAATCGGCAGGAACTGCAAGGCGGTTACGATGCCGACCTGCGAGGAATCGTGGTCGGTGAGGACCGTGAGCACGTACCAGTCTTGAGCCACGCGCTGTAGCCACGTGCCCGTCGATGCAATCAACGTTGCGGCGAACCAGTACCGATAGTTGACGTAGCGCAACGATGCAAACGTAGCCGACATGTCTTTCCTCCTCATCCTGTGCCCCTCCACGAACGAGGCCTGGGCGAAGCGCGGGATCCTCGTTCGTACGCGTTCTTTCAGAATACGACTGCCCCGCCGCAGCGACGCTGCAACGGGGCGACAAGTACGCGATAGGTGAGCAATCAGGCGACACCGAAGAGACGCTGGATCGGACCCATCAGGAAGTAGATGATGAACAGGACGGAGACCAGCCACATGAGCGGGTGAACCGTGCGGGCCTTGCCCTTGACGAGCTGGATGAGCGCGTAGGTCACGAAGCCCACGCCGATGCCCACGGACACTGAGTAGCCGAAAGGCATGAAGGCCATCGTCATGAAGGACGGGATGGCGACCTCGGCGGACTTCCAGTCGATGTCAGTCACCTGGGTCATCATGAGGAAACCGACGAACACGAGGGCCGTGGAAGCGGCCTCAGTCGGGACCAGCTCGACGAGCGGAGCCAGGAAGGTCGAGAGCAGGAAGAGGACACCGGTGACCACGGAAGCCAGGCCGGTGCGCGCGCCCTCAGCGACGCCCGAGGCGGACTCGACGTAGAGGTGTTCGAGGAGACGCCGCCAACGCCGCCGGCCACGGCGGCCAGGGAGTCGATGATCAGGATCTGGCGCGTCTTGGGCGGGTTGCCATCCTCATCAAGCAGGTTGCCTTCGGCACCGACAGCCACCATGGTGCCCATCGTGTCGAAAAAATCAGCGAGCATGAGGGAGAAGACCAGGAGGATCACGGAGACGACGCCGAGCTTGCCGAAGCCGCCGAAGAGGTCAACCTTGCCAAGGGTGTCGAAGACGGGGACCGCAATCGGGGAGCCCTTGAGCTCCGGAACGGTCTGCCCCCAACCGGTCGGGTTCGTGTCGGAGATCCGATCAATGTGCGCGAATGCCTGGACGATCACCGCGAGGACCGTGGCCGAGATGATCGAGATGAGGACCGCGCCCTGCACGCCCCGCACGTACAGGATGATCATGAAGAACAGGCCGAAGACGAAGACCAGGGCAGGCCAGCCATCGAGCGAACCCGAGATGCCGAACTGAACGGGTGTCGCACCCGTACGCACAATACCGGCGTTGACCAGGCCGATGAGGGCCACAAAGAGGCCCAGGCCGAGCGTGATTGCGGTCTTGAGGGCGGCGGGGGACGGCACGAAACACGGCCTCGCGGAAGCCCGTGAGGACCAGCAGGAAGATGAGGATACCCTCCCACGCGATAATACCCATGGCTTCGCCGTAGCTCAGGCCCGCACCGAGGACCAGGGTGAAGGCGACCACCGCGTTCAGGCCGAGGCCGGCGGCGAGCGCCAGCGGGTAGTTCGCAACAACGCCCATGAGGATCGTCATGACGCCTGCGACCAGCGCGGTGCCCGCGGCAATCCCCTGGGTGGTGATGGATCCGTCGTCGGGAATAGCGTTGCTCAGGATCGCCGGGTTAACGACCAGAATGTAAGCCATCGCGAAGAAGGTGACGATCCCGCCGCGGATTTCATGACCGATGGTCGAGCCGCGCTTGGAGATCTGGAAGAACGAATCAAGTGACTGTGTGAAGCCGCCGCGGGCGGTCTTTTCTTGGGTGTTCACTGGTTAATCGTGCCTGGTCACGCCCCCTGTACGCAAACATACCCGCTGTGTTCCCACTTGTTGAGAAAGCACCCGGGGACCTCCCCGAGTGCTTTCCCACCGCCTATGATCCACGAGGTCTCAGTCGGCTTCGCTCTGCATCGCTTCCTCGCGCTCTCCCTCGGAGTGCACCACATCCTGCGCCTGCTTCGCCCCGGCCTCGTCGCTGTCCTTCTCGGCGGCGCGCGGCATCGGCTCGGCGTCAAGCGCCCCCTCATTCACGCGCGAAGGACGCACCGGCCACGCCGTACCGTTCTTCGGAACGTCGGTCTCCGAATGGGAACCGCACGTGTGATCCAGGGAGACCACGGCCCCGTCATCAGTCGCCCACTCATTCGCACACACGCCGAACATCGTGCGCATGTCGCCGCTCATCTTCATGAGAAAGCCGCAGGTTGAACAGGTGTTGCGCGGGCGACGACCCGACTTCGGGCCGCGCTCCGACTCGTACCAGCGCTTGGCCGCCTGGCTCCGCCCAGTCTCGGACAGGACTCGGGGACGCCCCAAGCCCAGCTCGCGCACGACCGGCAGGTCCGGATCCTCACTGGTGTCCTCGAAGCCCTGCTCAAGGCGCTCATCATCCGCTTTGTACGGCAGGACATCGTCGCGAGAAACGTCCGAGGGACGCAGGCGTTCCTCCCATGGAACCCACTCGGGGGCGAGAAGTGCACCCTCACGAGGGGTCATGTCGACTTCACACACGGTGGCGATGCGCCCGCGCGGCACGCGGGCGACGGTGACGGCCCAGCACCAGCCCACGTACCCCGCGTCCGTGGACGCGAAAAAGTGGGTGGCCAGGCGCTCCGACACCATCTCGAAGCCCACATGCTCGCCGACCGGGCGCGGGTACGCCACGGCCTCGGCCCCGGCGCGTGCGACATCGACGGCTGCCTCCAGGACAGCGTCCTTCTTCACTGCCCGCGTACGGGCACCAGTCTTAGGCATCAAATTCCTCTGCGACGGTGCGCAGCACCTTCGCGATCTTGGTCGCGTTGTCCGGGTAGGAACCGCGGCGCAGCGAGGCACTCGAGGAGTCGAGGAGCTTAATGAGTCCTCGACAACCGGCACCATCGCCTGCGGCTTGCGGCGCTTAGCGCGGGCAACGGAAGCTGTCTCCTTCAGAAACCGCACACTCAGCGCCTGCGGCCCCTTACGTCCGTCGGCCACCGAATACTCCACGCGAGCACCCACCTTGGGACTGCGAACATCGGACGGTAGCGCGGACGAGTGGAGGAAAACATCCGCCCCGTCGTCTCCTGTGATGAAGCCGAAACCGCGATCAGCGTCGAAGAACCTCACTTTACCGGTGGGCATGGTCTCCTCCTTCTCTCCATAGTCTGTAGGCCCAAAGGACTCCCTCTATATCATAAGGTGCGCGCCCGCCCGGCGTCTGAGCGTGCTATTGCCTGTAGCGAACAGCACCGCCGCCCCTTCAATCACGTAGACTGACCTCACGGCAGCGATCACGTTTCGTACTCTGTGTCACATTGTCAACAAATACGCGCCACGTGATGTACGTTTACCTGTTCGCCACAACGCAGGAGGACCCCGTGTCACGCACCCGCCGCTTCAGCATCGCTGCTCTTCTCTCCACGTTCCTGATCGCGCTCGGCGCTCCCGCGTTCGCCACCTCACCCGTCACGACCAGCGGCATCGTCACCGATCCGGGCGGCTGGTTGTCCGACTCGGATAGATCAGCCATCGAGACCGCTGCGCGCACCGCCAGAACCAAGGGCATCACCATCGACGTCGTGGTCGTCCCCGATTTCTCCGGGCAAAAGCCCGACGCATGGTGCAAGGCCTCCGCAACAGCATCTTCCTCCAAGGACAGCGACATCCTGTACGCCATCGCCTACAACGAGCGCTCCGACGTCTTTTGCTCGAAAAAGGCCCCCGTGTCACAGACTGTGCTGGACAACGCCCAACGACAGGCCGAGGCCACGTTGACCAGCAATCCTCTCACGGCTTCTGATACGGCCATCGGCGCACAAACATTCATCAACTCCGTCGTGTCGGGGTACCAGTCGCCGTCAAGCACTGGAAGCTCGTCGTCGCGCTCATCCTCATCCAGGACCTCATCGCCGGGCAGCGGCAGCATGCTCGTCATGCTCATAATCGTCGGCGGCGGTGTCATCGCGCTCCTCGTGCACAACAACTCGCGCCGATCCCGGGGCGCAGGTACCGCGCAAACTCCCGCTCAGGCCGCGAACATGCCCGGCATGAGCGTGGCCGAGACGGTCACCCTGGCGAATCGTCAACTCCTGTCAGCCGACGAACAGGTCCGCAGCGCCGCGGACGAACTCGACTTCGCGCGCGCCCAATTCGGCATCGCCGCGACCGACGAATTTGCCCGGACCCTCGAGGCCGCCAAAGCCGCCGTCGCGCGCGGTTTCGAACGCCAAAAGCAGATGGAAGACGCCACGGGCGACGCCAAGAAGAGAGCCATGGCCTCCGCCATCATGCGCGACCTCGGCGAGAACATGAACCCCCTGAGCGCCGTCCAGGCTGCGTTTGAACAGCGACGCTCCGAGCAGGCAACACTGCCCAGCCGCATCACCGAGGCCAGCGAACGCCTCGTCGAACAGCGCGGCGACCTGGAGCGGGCGACCGCCGAGCTCGCCGCCATCGCGGGCATCTATCCCGCCCAGATGCTCACCTCCCTCCAAGACAATCCCGAGCAAGCTCACGCACTCCTGGAGACGGCAGCGTCCGCCATCGAAGCGGCGAAGCAGGCGGTCGACACTGACCGCGCCCTCGCGGAAAGCACGCTTGACACCGCCCACCGCGCGCTCATGATGGCCAAGCACCAAACCGATGCGATCTTCTCTGCCAAGTCCGACCTAGATGCGATCCGCGACCGCCTCGGCGCGGCAATCGGCTCTATTTCCGCCGATCTTGCCGACGTCACGAGTCTGAGGGCGGAACCCGCCGTCTTCGACCCGCTCGTCGCGGACGCGCGCGCCGCCATTGCCGAGGGCCAGGCCGCCCTCATGAACAACGGCGACCCGCTCGCCGCCCTCGAGCACCTGCGCACCTCCGAAGCGAATATCGACGCGGCGCTTGCTCCCCTGCGCTCGCAGCGCGAAAACGCCGAGAAGGCACGCGCGAACGCTCAGGCTCAGATCTCCCTGGCCGAAACTGCCTTCGAGCGAGCCGAACGCTACGTGCAGGGCCGGCGCGGCGCTATAGACCTCAGTGTGCGCTCGACGCTTCACGACTCCGAGCAGTCCCTGAAGGCCGCCCGCGCAGCGATCAGCAACGACCCCGCCAAGGCGTCCGCCCTGGCCTCGGATGCCCGCGCCAAGGCGGACCGCGTCCTTGCGACGCCTCTGCCCAGCGCAGCCGACTCCTGGAACGCCGGTTATTCCGGCAGACCCACCTCGCCCGGATCCTCGATCGGTTCCTCGCTTGGCGAGGCCCTCCTGTGGTCGATCCTCTTCTCCAACACAGGCTCCTCCTCCCACCACCACAGGAGCAGGTGGGACGATAACGACTCGTGGAGTTCCGGCTCCAGCTGGGGTGGCTCGTCCGGCGGCTCATCCGATTCTGGGTGGACGACGGGGTCCGGACACTTCTAAGATCCTGTTATGTGACGTACATTATATAGAATAATCAACGTCAGACGCCGGGAGAATGTATTTTAATCTGTTCGCCATCAACACGGACAGGGCCATCCCCCCTCCCAGCAGGGGCGGGGATAATGACGCCCCTGCTGCGGCAGACGGCACCCACCCACCGACCTGCGGGGCCATGGCCTCGCGCTCAACCCGCGCACGAGCGCACACCACATCAAAGGAGAACATCATGGCTGAGAAGCAGACGATCATGGGCCGCATCGCCCAGCTCGCCCAAGGCGAACATCAACGCGCTCCTCGACAAGGCTGAGGACCCGCAGAAGATGATCGACCAGCTGATCCGCGACTACACCAACTCCATCGTCGAGGCCGAGAACGCGATCGCCCAGACCCTGGGCAACCTGCGCATGGCCGAGAAGGACTACGAGGAAGACGTCAAGGCCGCCGCAGACTGGGGTCAGAAGGCCGCCGCCGCCTCCGCGAAGGCCGATGCGATGCGCGCGACCGGCGACGAGGCCGGGGCAAACAAGTGGGATAACTTGGCCAAGGTGGCCATCGGCAAGCAGATCCAGTTCGAGAACGAGATCAAGGCCGAGGAACCCTCTCTCAAGGCACAGCGCGAGGTAGCCGAGCGCCTCAAGCAGGGCCTGGCCCAGATGAAAGACAAGCTCGCCGAGCTGAAGTCCCGCCGCGACCAGCTGATCGCCCGCGAGAAGACCGCCAAGGCCCAGGCTCAGGTCACCGACGCCCTCAACTCCATCAACATCCTGGATCCCACAAGCGAACTCGGTTGCTTCGAGGACCGCGTGCGGCGCCAGGAGGCCCTGGCCCAGGGCAAGGCCGAGCTGGCCGCCTCCAGCCTGGACGCCCAGTTCGCGGAGCTCGAGACCGATTCTTCGCAGCTGGAGATCGAGGCTCGCCTCGCCGCTCTGAAGAACAAGCAGTGAGCGGCGCGGCCCTCGCCGCATGACAGACGCACGGTCGGGCGGTCCCTCACGGGGCCGCCCGACCGTGTTGCGTCGCGTGAGCGGGAGTGCCCGCTCCCCCGCAGTCCTTACAGGAAGGACATGGGGTCGAAGTCGTCGATGTCGATGATGTGGAGCCTGGGCAGGCGGACCTGGAAGGCGTGCACGTCATATTCGAGGTCAATGATCTCCAGGCCTCGCTCCTCCAGATCATGGAGCTGGGAGGAGAGGAACCCTTGAAGCACATGACGGCGACGCGGCGGCCCTGGTCCAGGAGGGCTTCAATCTGGGGCAGGAAGTCAGCGTCGTGGCTGGCGAGGATAACGTCACCCTGAGCCAAGCTGCGCAATCGCGTCCATCGTGCGCTGCAGGCCGACGTCGACGACCTTCATGTCGGCGGGACCCGACAGGGGAATCACCTGATAGTCCATGGCGGTCAGGGCCTGAACGAAGCCCATCGGCAGGAAGCCTGAGGAGCCGTTGAGGAAGAACAGGCCCTTGGCGCGCTGATTCCAGCGGCCATGCGCGCACTCAAGGACGCGGTCCCAGCGGGGACGTTCCTCGGGGTTCGGGCGTCGATCCAGGACCGACAGTCCCAGCGTCGCGTCAATATTTTCGCCGTCAACGACGAGATATGTCGTTTGATTATTAGAGCTTTCCATAGGGTCAATTGTAGACGACGCGGCTAAGACCACTGTCGGCCTTGAGTCCTAGGAAAGCACCTCGGCGCGCCGAGGATCGTGACCCGTCGTAGTGCCCTGAGTGAAGTACGGGGCATCGATAGCGTCATGAGCGAAGCGCTGCACCTCATCGCCAGCCCCGAGGGCGGGTGGACCGTCCAGGACAAGGGTCGCGAGGCCGTGGATGTACGCCCACAGGGTGACCTCCGCGTAGGGATCCTCCGTCCCATAGGCGAGGCGGGCCAGGGACCACAGTTGCGCACGGGCGGCCCGGCTGGCCTCGCGCAGCTGCGGGTGAGCGTCGAAGTCGTACATATCAGATCGGAACATGACTCGAAAGACACCGGGGTTGGCCAGCGCCCACGTCAGGTAGGCATGTCCCGCGGTGCGAGTCACTGCGTCCGGCGACGCACCCGCACTACGCCGCCGCGCTTCGCGCAGCGTCGTTTCCAGGGCGAGGTACCCCTCCTCGACAAGGGCGGCGAGAATCCCTTCTCGCCCCTTGAAATAGTGGTATGGAGCCTGGTGTGTGCAGCTCGCCCGGCGGGCAACCTCACGCATAGACAGGGAGGCCGGCCCGCCCTCGTTGAGCAGGTCGCGACTGATGGCGAGGATCGCTTCGCGCAGGCCCTCGGGATCGGTAGAGCGCGTCATGATCACAGTGTAACCGAGAGACGACCATGACTTGACAGTGTCTAGATTGGCATGTTCCCATAATTAGACACTGTCTAGTTTTGGGGACCCCATGTACGACGCACTCATCATTGGCTCCGGAATCGGCTCACTCACGACGGCCGGCCTACTCGCACAAACCGCCGGATTGCGCGTTCTCGTCCTTGAGAAACACTCCACCCCCGGCGGACTCACGCACTCCTTCCGCGCAATGGGAGCATCATGGGATGTGGGCCTGCACTACGTGGGAGACATGGAACCCGGTTCGCGCCCACGCCAGCTGCTGGACTACCTCACCGGCGGAGCCTTGTCATGGACGCGCATGCCGCCGGGCTACGACCGTTTCTACCTGCCCGACCACGGCCTCGACGTGACGATCCCATCCGGCCTTCAGGCGTACCGCCGCCTCCTCACCTCCCTGTTTCCGCGTGAGAAGAGAGCGATTCGACGCTACTGCGCGGACGTTCAACGCACCTATTCCTGGATGTCGCTCGGGTATGTCCGGGAGATGGTTCCCCCACGCGCAGCCCCCGCCGTTCGCCTCGCCCAGCGAGCGCTCGCAGGCTGTGCGCTCGAGCTGACGGAACACTACATGGAGCGCCGATTCCACGACCCCGCTCTGCGTGCCCTCCTCACCACGCACTGGGGTGACTACGGTGTCGAACCCGCGCGCAGTGCGTTTGTCGCCCACGCGATGATTGTCTGCCACTACATGAACGGAGCATGGTTCCCCAGCGGTGGGAGCGGTCAGATTGCACGCATGATCGAGGAGGGGATCGTCGAGGCCGGCGGTCAGATCCGCCTCGCGCAGGACGTCGAGGAGATCCTCGTCGAAGACGGGACCGCCGTGGGCGTGCGCGTCACGGACCGCTCGGGTCCCACCCCCGTCTCCTACGAGGAGCGAGCCCCGATCATTATCTCCGGCATCGGTGCCCGAGAAACATACACCCGCCTACTGCCCGCGACCGGTCCGACCGCCGCGCTCACCGCGCGCGTGCGCGAGAGGATCGCCCGCCTCGGGCACGGCGCTTCGGCTGTCACGCTCTACCTCACCCTCAACCACTATCCCAACGGCGTGGACGGGTCGAACGTCTGGATTAACACGGCTACGGGGCGCGCCGACCCGGCCCGGATGAGTGCCGACCTCCTCGGCGGGCACCCGCACTCGGCGTTTATCTCCTTCCCGGGCATCAAGTCCGGAGATACACACGCGACGGCCGAGATCGTGTCGTTCGCACAGCCCGAGGCGTTCCAACGCTGGGCGGGGACGAGGCCAGGGCTGCGTGGAGAGGATTACGAGGCCCTCACGTCGGCCATGTCTCAAGGACTCACCGATCTCGCAGACACAGCCGTACCAGGCCTGAAGGACGCCGTCCGCTACGCCGAGGTGGGCACGCCGCTGACCATCGAGCACTTCACGTCCCACTCCCTCGGCTGCTTCTACGGCCTCCCCTCACCCCCGAGAGATTCAGGGCCGACCTGGCCACCCCCTCGACCCCCATCACCGGACTCTTCCTCACCGGGCAGGATGCGGGAATGCCCGGAATTGTCGGGGCTGCTCTGGCGGGCATGTCCGCTGCCTGCAAGGTTCTGGGGCCCTCGGGGTATCCGCGCATCAACCGGGCGCTGCGAGCGGAGGGTACCAAGCGAACCAACCCCAAACACTCTCAGGGGTTCGAGGCTCAGCGCAGCGCCGGAGCGAGGCGCTATCGAGCAACAGTGCAGCGCGCCAGCTGGATCACCCCAACAATCCGCGACATCACACTCCAGCTCCCACAGGATGGAACCTGGGATGCGGGTCAGTACGCGCTCGTGCGGGTTGCCCCTTTCGAGTGGCGACCCTATTCGATTGCCTCCACGCCCGGGAAAGCCGTGCGCCTGCTCGTGGACGTGCGCACCCAGGGGCATGGTGCGGCGTGGGCACGCCACGCACAAAGCGGCGACGAGGTGGATCTTGAACTCCCGTACGGGCACTTCCTCCACGACACGGCGGCAGGAGGCACGCACGCGGACGTTCCCCCAACCTGCCGCCGCGTATTCGTCGCTACTGGAACAGGTATCGCACCGTTCCTCGCGGAATTCGAGCAGAGCATACGAGCAGATGACATCCTCCTCCTCGGTCTGGCAACCACGAGCGACGACCTGACAACACGCCTGGATGCTCCCCTCCCCCCACGTCATCCGCTGCGTGAGCCGCGAGAAAACACCCGAAACCTTCCACGGCCGCGTCACCGACTACCTGCGCGCCACGGGCATCGACCCCCAGGCCGACTACTACGTTTGCGGATCGCCCCTCATGGTCACCGACGTCGCCCACCTCATACGAGCCGCAGGCGGATACGTTCACACCGAATCCTTCTAGCTCCTCACCCCGCCCCGCACACGACGAGGCCGGGACCGCTCGCGCAGCCCCGGCCTCGTCCCTACACCAGGAACGTCATCACTTCACGTCGTCATCCACCCAGTCCAGGGTGCGGGTGACAGCCTTCTTCCACAGGCGGTAGGTGCGGTCACGCTCGGCCGGCTCCATGGACGGCGTCCAACGCTTGCCCTCCTGCCAGTTGGCCACGACGTCGTCGGTGCCCGACCAGAAGCCCACCGCCATACCGGCCGCGTAGGCGGCACCCAGGGCGGTCGTCTCGATGACCTTCGGGCGAACGACGTCCACGCCGCACAGGTCAGCCTGGAACTGCATGACCAGGTCGTCGTGCGTCATGCCGCCGTCAACCTTGAGTTCCTTGAGCGGCACGCCGGCGTCGGCGTTCATCGCGTCGAGGACTTCGGCGCTCTGGAACGCGGTCGACTCCTCAACGGCGCGGGCGATGTGTCCCTTGTTGACGTAGCGGGTCAGGCCCACGATCGCGCCGCGAGCATCCGAACGCCAGTAGGGAGCGAACAGGCCGGAGAACGCGGGGACGAAGTAGACGCCACCATTGTCCTCAACGGTGCTGGCCAGCTTGCCAATGTCAGAGGACTTGACGATCATGCCCAGGTTGTCGCGCAGCCACTGGACGAGCGAGCCTGCAACGGCGATGGAACCTTCGAGGGCGTAGACAGCCGGCTGGTCGCCGATCTTGTAGGCAACCGTGGTGAGCAGGCCATTGTCGGAGAAGACGGGCTCTGTGCCGGTGTTCATGAGCATGAAGCAGCCGGTGCCGTAAGTGTTCTTCGCCATGCCCTTTTCGAAGCAGGCCTGGCCGAAGGTCGCGGCCTGCTGGTCGCCGAGAATACCGGCGATCGGGGTGTCGATGAGCAGACCGTTCTTACGTCCGTAGCCGTAGATCTCAGAGGAGGACTTGATCTCGGGGAGCATCGACATCGGGATACCGAAGATCTCGCAGACGTCCTCGCGCCAGGAGAGCGTGCGGATATCCATCAGCATCGTGCGCGAGGCGTTGGTGACGTCCGTGCAGTGCACGCCGCCGTTGACGCCGCCCGTCAGGTTCCACAGAACCCAGGAGTCGGTGTTGCCGAAGTACAGGTCGCCGGCCTCAGCGCGCTCACGAGCACCTCGACGTTGTCCAGGATCCACTTGATCTTCGAGCCGGAGAAGTAGGGGGACAGGCCCAGGCCACAGATCTGACGGAAGCGATCCGGCCCCTCGTCGCCCTCAAGCTCCTTAACGATGTCGGAGGTGCGCATATCCTGCCAGACGATCGCGTTGTACACGGGTTCGCCGGTGTTCTTGTCCCACACAACCGTGGTCTCACGCTGGTTGGTGATACCCACGGCAGCCAGCTGGTGACGGTTAATCTCCGCCGCCTGCAGAGCCTCGGCGACGACCAGACGCGTGGTCTCCCAGATCTCGAGGGGGGTTATGCTCGACCCAGCCCGGGTTCGGGAAGATCTGGGTGAATTCCTTCTGTCCGACGGAGATAATCTCGCCGGAGTGGTTGAAGATGATCGCACGGGTCGAGGTGGTGCCCTGATCGATGGCGAGAACGAACTTTTCGGTGGTGGTCATGAGTATCCTTTCGGAGGCGTTTTCACGTCGTTGTGTAGGCCGCGCCGGGCCACCTGCGCGGCTTGCGGGGCATCGGTGCCCCTATGAACTTGTTGGTCCCCAACGCTGGGGATCGTGCGGGCGAGGCCGTGGCGACCTCGCCCGCACACTCACCCTCAGGCGAGGGCGACGTAGTAGAGAACAGTACCGACGATGGCACCGACGATGGGGCCGACGACCGGAACCCAGGAGTAACCCCAGTCGGAGCCACCCTTGCCCTTGATGGGCAGGATCGCGTGAGCGATACGGGGGCCGAGGTCACGGGCCGGGTTGATGGCGTAACCGGTGGGGCCACCGAGGGAGTTGCCGATGACGACGATGATGAGGGCGACGCCGAGGGGGCCGACGTGGGTCTCGGTGTAGCCGGAGACGAAGATCCACAGGATCAGGACGGCGGTGCCGATGGCCTCAGTGAGGCAGTTCCAACCGTAGGAGCGGATCTCGGGGCCGGTGGAGAAGACACCCAGCTTGAGGGCGGGGTCGCAGTCCTCATCGAAGTGCTTCTTGAAGGTGAGCCAGCACAGGACGGCACCGACAAAGGCACCAAGGAACTGGGCAACGATGTAGACGGCAACGTTGACGCCGGTGACGGGGATGTCGCCCGCCAGGGTGACGCTGGGGATCGAACACATGGGCGACGACCTTGGCGATCGTAACGGCGGGGTTGAGGTGGCCGCCAGTTCGGAACGCGACATAGACGCCGGCGAAGACCGCGAGGCCCCATCCCCAGTTGATGAGCAGCCAGCCGCCGCCCTTGCCCTTGGACTTGGGCAGCAGGTTCGTGGCGACGACGCCGCCGCCGAGGAGCAGCAGCACAGCTGTGCCGAGGAACTCAGACATGAAAATCTGGCTCACGGTAGGGACAGCCGTTTCTACGGCTGCCGGGAACAGTGTTGAGAGCATGTTTCCTATCTTTCTCCGACGCGCCTTCACGTCGGGCCACGGTGGTATTCCGCCGATAACTGTGTGCCATCGAACAGTATCCACACAGATATTGTTGACGGGTCACACCAAAGTATGGCACTCCGTGCACGTTAGCCCAAACCGAATGCACGTTCGTTCATCGCTTCGGGTGTGACCCTGACCATCTGTCGCAGACAAATGTAACCCGCCGACACAGGAATGGATACTCAAAATCACACATCTGCACGCTTGTGCATGGCACACTAGAAAACGTGACAATACGTGACGAACAGGCGCACGAGGCGGCCTCAATGTACTATCTGCAGGGGCAGACGATGGAGACAATCGCCCGCCACCTGCAGATATCGCGCTCTTCCGTGTCCCGACTGCTCGCCCACGCGCGAGAAGTCGGACTCGTCCGCATCTCCGTCTCCGCGTCCCCTGGGACCAAAGGTACACTCGCCGGACAGATCGCGGACCTTTTCGGCGTGCAGGTCTCGGTCGTGCCCGTCCACGACGTCCACACCGAGGTCAACCGCCTCCACAACGTCGCCCTGGTCGCCGCCGAGCATCTCATCGACATGCTCTTCCCCGGCGTGACCCTCGGCATCGCGTGGGGGCAACACGACCGCCGAAGTCACACGAGCTATGCCGCACGTGTCCTTCGCGGGTTCAACGGTCGTCCAGCTCAATGGTGCCGCAACAGCCACCGAATCCGGCATGCCCTACGCCGAAGCCATCATCTCGCGCGCCGCCAAGGCTATCGGGGGACGAATCGTCAACTTCCCGGTCCCCGCATTCTTCGACTACGCGGACACCAAGAAAGCACTGTGGCGCGAACGCTCCGTCCAATCCGTCCTCGACACGATCGATAACACGGACGTCGCCCTCTTCGGCGTCGGATCCATGTCTGCGCGCCTGCCCTCCCACGTCTACTCGGGAGGCTTCCTCGAACCCATCGAGATCGCCTCCGCCCAAAACGACGGGGTCGTTGGCGACGTGTGCACAGTCCTCATCCGCGAGGACGGCTCCACCGACATGCACCTCAACGAGCGTGCTTCCGGCCCCACACCCGACACCCTCAAAAAGATACCGAAGCGCCTGTGCGTCGTCTCCGGAGCCTCCAAGGCCCTCCCCCTCCTCGGGGCTCTGCGCGCCGGGGTCGCCACCGACCTCGTCCTGGACGACGGAGCCGCTCACGAACTCCTCGACCTCGTCCACACGCGCGCCCTGCATCACCGGCCGCGCGACTAGATGCTCCTCCCCCGCGCCTCACTCCCGCACCGCTCACCAAGGCGCGCCCGACAACGCGAAGGGCCACGGCCTCGTCCATGGAAGGAACGAGGCCGTGGCCCTTTATCGGCTCAAATTAGCCCAGGCGCTTGACCAGCGGGAACGGAATCGTCTCGCGGATGCCCTGGCCGGTCAGGACCATGAGCAGGCGGTCGATGCCCATGCCCATGCCGCCGCACGGCGGGAAGCCCTGCTCCATGGCGATGAGGAAGTCCTCGTCGAGAACCATGGCCTCCGGGTCGCCGTTGGCAGCCGCGAGGGCCTGCGCCTCGAAGCGCTCGCGCTGGACGACCGGGTCGGCCAGCTCAGAGTAGGCGGTACCCGTCTCGAAACCGCGCACGTACAGGTCCCACTTTTCGGTCAGTCCGGGGCGCGAGCGGTGGTAGCGGGTCAGCGGGGAGGTATCCTCCGGGAAGTCATAGACGAAGGTCGGGGCCCACAGCTTAGAGCCGACGAGTTCCTCGAAGATGTCCTCAACGATCTTGCCGGAAACCGCGTAGTCGTCGACCTCCAGGCCGATGCGCTCCGCGTACTTGACGAGGGTCTCGCGCGGCGTCTCCACCGTGATCTCCTCGCCCAGGGCCTCGGAGGTAGAACCGTACAGGTCGATGCGATCCCACTCGCCCGACAGGTCGTACTCGGTGCCATCGGCCAGGCGCACGATTTCCTCGCCCTCAGACAGGTCGAAGGCATCGCGGGCAGCCTGCTGGATGAGGTCGCGTGTCAGGTCGGCCATGCCGTTGTAGTCCGAGTAGGCCTCATAGGCCTCCAGCGCCGTGAACTCGGGGCTGTGGGAGGAGTCCATGCCCTCGTTACGGAAATTGCGGTTGATTTCGAAGACGCGGTCCACGCCGCCGACGACCGCGCGCTTGAGGTAGATCTCCGTCGCGATGCGCAGGTAGAGCTCGGTATCGAGCGCGTTCATGTGCGTCGTGAAGGGGCGGGCAGCCGCGCCACCGTGGATCATCTGCAGCATCGGCGTCTCAAGCTCGATGTAGTCGCGGCGGAAGAAGTTTTCGCGGAGCGAGCGGTTGACAGCCGCGCGGATGCGGACCATGTCGCGCGCGGCGGGTCGCGTGATCAGGTCGAGTTCGCGGCGGCGGATGCGCTGGTCCTCGGACAGGGTGATCTCCTCGCCGTCCTCGGTGGTCCAGGTCTTGGGCAGGGGGCGCAGCGCCTTGGAGGCGATGGCCCACGAGGCGTCGGGGGCGGGCAGGGCGCTCGAGGCGGCCTCGTAGGCGGCCTGAGCCTCAGGGGTAACCTCGGCGGGGGTCGCAAAGATCGACAGCTCGCCGCGGCGCGAGGAGATCACACGCCCATGGACGAAGAGGTGATCGCCCAGGTCGACATCGTTCTTGTAGGCAGCCAGGGACTCGGCACCGACGGAGGCGGCGGAGAGCATAACCTGGAGCTTGTTGCCTTCGCCGTCCATGAGTGTCGCGAAGCAGAGCTTGCCGCCGTTGCGAGCAAGGACGACGCGGCCCGCCAGGCCCACGTAATCCTCGGTCTCTTCACCGGGCTGAAGGTGGGAGTACTGCTCGCGCACCTTCTTGATGGTCGTCGTAATAGGCAGGAGCACGGGGTAGGCGGGGATGCCCGCCTCCATGAGGCGCTCGCGCTTCGCCGCGCGGACCTTGACCTGCTCGGGGGTGTCGTCGGCGGGGGCTTGCGTGGGGGTGGAAGAAGAATCAGTCATGCGCCTATCGTAGCGGGTTCTGAGGAGGCAACGAGGCAGTGGCCCGGTTGAGCAGGTCACGCAGGCGCGCGAGCGTCGGGGTGCGCCCCTACGAAGGGGTTTGCTCGCCATGCTGGCGCAGCCAGTGCATTGGCGCTGGTCAGATGCTACTGGCGCACGTTGTGGCCACAATCCAGCGCACGTTGTGGCTGCCGTCTGCGGGCAGCAACACACATCCGGCTAGCGTCCACTCAGGCGAGTGGGCGCTAGCACTGCGTCCCGGTTAGACGCCGGAACTCTTCAGGCCCAGCGCGCGGGCGCGCTCGGAGTCTTCGGGGACAGTGCCCGCGTGGTCACCGGCGCTGACGATCCGGTTGGCCTCGTCGACGAAGACGACGGAGGGCTTGACCTGGCGCACGAGGGACTCGGGAACCTGGGCGTAGGCCATGATGATGACGAGGTCGCCGACGCTTACCTTGTGGGCCGCCGCACCGTTGAGCTGGATGGTGCCAGAGCCACGCCATCCGGCAATCGTGTAGGTGGACAGGCGTTCGCCGTTGTTGACGTTGACGATGTCAACCTTCTGGCCGGGTACGATGTTCGCGGCATCCAGCAGATCCTCGTCCACGGTGATTGAGCCGACATAGTGCAGGTCGGCACCGGTGACAACGGCGCGATGGATCTTGCCGATCGCCATCTCGCGGGTCATTTCCATCATGCGAGGTCCCCCGTGTAGGTGGAGCAGGAACAGGGGGCGGCGTGCAGCGCCACCTCCATGTTATCGATGAGGCGGGTCGTGCCGACCTTGGCGGCGATGAGGAGGCGTCCCTGCCGCGTGCCGTCGGCTGCCACGGTGGGTGCATCTGTGCCTTCGCCGACGGGCACGGACTCGGTACCGGCGAGGATCTCAAAGGTCCCGGCGTCGACGAGCGCGATGTAGTCCACGTCAATGCCGCCCTCGGCCTCGATGACCGCGCGGCACTGCTCCACGATGACTGCAGGCTCAGCACCGGCCTCGGCGACCTCAACGCCGCGGCGCAGCGAGCGGGACAGTGCACGGGCGCGGGCACGCTCGTCGTCGCTGAGGTATTGGTTGCGGCTGGACAGGGCCACGCCGTCCTCGGCGCGCACGATCGGCACGGCGTGGACGCGCACAGGGATGTCAAGCTGGGCGAAGACGGTGCGCAGGACGGCCATCTGCTGGGCGTCCTTCTGCCCGTAGAGGGCCACGTCAGGGCGTACGAGATTGACGACCTTAGAGCACACGAGGGCGACGCCCGCGAAGTGCGTGGGACGCGTCTTTCCTTCGAGGACGCGCGCGATGGGACCCGGGTCAATCGACACGGTCACGGGGGTCGGGTACACGTCCTGCGGTGCGGGTGCCCACACGAGGTCCGCGCCCACCGTCTCGAGGGCGTCCATGTCCGCCTCCAGGGTGCGCGGGTAGGCGTCGAAGTCCTCGCCGGGCGCGAATTGCGTCGGGTTCACGAAGATCGTGACGATCACGTGATCGGCCAGTTCACGGGCTTCGCGCACGAGCTGCAGGTGCCCGTTGTGCAGGGCACCCATGGTCATGACGAGTGCCTTCGTGCCGGGCAGCTTCGTCAGTGCCTCGGCCAGCTGGGCGCGCGTGTGTGTCAGGATGGGACGATGGGTCATATTTCTATTCTTGCAAAGAATGACCTGCCGACGCGAAATAGAGTCGCTATCCTCACGCCTGCGTTATGGACGAGGCCTGGGCTGGGTCGCACGGGATCGTTCCCACAGGGGGAGGTTACGCGCCGGGGTCGAGGAGGGCCGCCTCGACGGCTGTTGCGGCGCGTTCGTCGAGGAGCCGGGCGTCGCGCAGGAGGCGCGTGAGGGCGCGGGTCATGTCCGCGTAGGTGTCGCGTTCCCCCGCGAGTTCCTCGCGAGAGGCGAGGCAGCAGGCGTGGGCTGCGATGGTACCGGCGTCGCCGCGGGCGGCGGGTCCGGAGATGCCGGTGACGCCCTCGGTGAGGGCGCGGTCAAGGGCGGCCTCGAGGAGGGGCCGCACGTACAGGGCAGGGTTATCGATGCCAGCCGCGGCGAGGATGCGCGTCGTCTGCACGGTGATACCGGCGATGAAGTTGGCACCGTGGGCGAGGCCCGCGTGATAGAGGGGGGCGATCCTCTTCGGCGACGACAACGGGTTCACCGCCCATTTCGACGACGAGGGCCTGGGCGATGGGCAGGAAGGGGGCGGCAGCCGTGACCGCGAAAGGGATGCCGACCAGGCGCGCCACGTCGACGCTGGTCCCCGTGAAGGTCATCGCCGGGTGGATGGCCAGGGGGATCGCCCCGGCGGTCGAAGCCGGGGCCAACAGACCGACGCCCGAGGCACCGGACAGGTGGATGACGATGTGCCCGGTCTGCCACGCGCCGAGGTCGGCGAGTCCGGAGACGAGGGGACCGATCTGGTCGTCGGGGACGGCCAGGATGACGACTTCGGAGCGCCGCACAACCTCCTCGGGGGAGGCGAGCGGCACTCCGGGCAACATCGCGTCAGCCCGCTCGCGCGAGGCGTCCGAGGATGCGGAGACGGCGACGATCTGATGTCCGACGGCGCGCAGCGCGGAGCCAATGACGGGGCCGACGTGGCCCATGCCGATGATGCCGATGCCGAGGCGTCCGGGGGTACTCATGACCATATTGTCGCCGATCCGCGTCCTACTTGTCGCTCGCGTGGCCCGTGGTTGCCTCGACGACCTCGGTGACGCGGGAGAGCCAGCGCTCGCTTTTCTCGGCTTCGCGGCGGACCTTCGAGGCCGCGGACAGGTCGGCCCACAGCTGTAGGGCGCGCTCGACGTCGACGTGCTCAGCCATGGAGGCGACCGGACCCGGGATGAGTTCGGCTCGGACAGAGGCCACGCCGCGCCAGCGCTGGACCGGCCCCTGGCACACGGACACGGACTGGATGCGTGTGAGCGGGATGATCGAGAAGCGCAGGTTGAAGAACCCGTCGCGGATCGCGAACACCGCGTCGGTCAGGCCGAAGGCGCGGCGGTTGTACTCCAGGGGGTCCAGGATGCGCGCGCTACGCGGGATCGGGGTCATCCAACGGTCCTCGCGCATACCGGCACGCAGGGATTCGATGAAGCCCGTCGCGTCATCGACCCCCAGGTCGGGGATAGCAATAGCAATCGCCTGGAGGACCTCGGTTCGGCTGCCGACGGGCAGCAGCACGTCGGAGGCTACGTCGACCCGCATGCCTTTGTTCTTCTCATCCTTGGTGTGGGCGGCGTTACCTGCCTGCGTGATCTCCACGCGGTACCAGTCGAAGATCCGCCAGATCAGGGGCTGGGTCACTTCGATGGCATGGATACGCCCCGGGGGAATCGTCACCTGGCGTTGGGCCGTCAGGCCTCGGCTGATGTGTACGCCGTCGGCGGCGATGGACGCCGCGAAACCGAACTCGCGGTCGAAGCGCGCCCAGACGCCCGCCAGGAGACTGAGCGCACCCGCGAGAATACCGAAGAAGCTCATGAGCGAGGTCACGCCCACGACTCCGACCAGGAAGCCGTTCAAGCCGAGCAGGAAGACACCGAAAAACAGCGCCACGGCGTTGTCGACGGTCGCCAGCATGGAAGCCAGAAGCTTGACGCCACCAACCGTGAAGACGCGGCGCTCGGAGGCCTCGAGCGGGGATGCGCCGGAGCGGCGGCCCCCGGTCGAGGCCTCGGCATCGGCGCTGGGCTCCACGGCCTCGTCAATCACGCCCGAGGCCAGGGCAAGCAGGAGGGCACACAACTCCTCGAGACGGCGGCTCGTGAGCAGGCCGAGCTTGATGCTCGAGTCCTGGCCGCCGGCGACCTCAATGTCGAGGTACCCCAGGCCAACGATGCGGCCGAGGATCGAATAGAGACGTTTACCGTCTGGATGCGCGACAGGCGCGCGTGGCGCTGGGTGCGCATGAAGATACCCGCGCGGTACCACACGGCCGTCGAGGTCACCGCGTAGCGCGTCATTCTCCAGGCCAGATAGCTGTAGAGGCCAGAGACAGCCAGGATCACCACAGCGATCGCGGCGAGGCCGAGGAAAACGATCCCACTCTCGATGCCCGTCGGTGTCTCGCCCGACAGCCACGCCGCGAGCACCGATGCGTTCGCCAGGGTCACCGCGCCGATAATGCCCGTCACTGAACCAAGAACGCGGGGCAGGTAGGTCAGCGGGTGAAGCGGCTTCCATTCCTCGGGGGGCGACCCCGTCAGCGGACAGATCCTTGCTCATAGGCCAATCAGCTCTGCGGAACCGCGCTCGGCCAGGACGTCACGCAGGCCTACCGCATCGGCGACGGAAACGCCGCTGAGAGTCGCGTCGGTCTGGGCGCTGGCAGTCGAGAGCTTGATCGTGGCGATGCCCATGAAGCGCAGGACGGGACCCTGGTGGATGTCGACGTACTGGATGCGACCGTAGGGGACCATCGTGAGCGAGCGATTAATGACGCCGCGGCGGATCACAAAGTCGGTCTCAGCCAGGGCGTAGCGCAGGGCACGCACCTGGGCGGGGATCAACCACAGGCACAGCAGGGCGATGACCACGGGGACGAGCATGAGCCACCACAGTGCGGCGATATCAACGGTGAGGACGAGCGCCGAGATCATGCCGCACAGGGCACCGCACAGGGCAAGGGCATTGCCCAGGCGCAGGGCGGCGAGTGTGGGAGATACGTGCTGGAATTCGACACCTGCGGGAGACAGGATGTCCACTGTACTGCGGGATGACATGCTTCAATTCTTGCACGATTCATCCGCGCTCCTCCTTGTAACAAATACCATTACAGCAACAGAATCAGTGACCAAATAAACAATAGGTGGCTCACCCCTCTCTCCCACCCAACTATCAGGAAACATCCAGCATCATGCAGGACACTAAACCCATGACCACCACCGGAACAGAGGCAAAACTACTCGTCGTTGATGACGAACCCAACATCCGTGACCTCCTCGCCTCCTCCCTGCGCTTCGCAGGCTTCGACGTCGTCACCGCCGAAGACGGCAGCGGCGCATTCCACGAAGCCCAGGCCTCGCGCCCCGACCTCATCGTCCTCGACGTCATGCTCCCCGACATGGACGGTTTCACCGTCACCCGCCGCCTGCGCGACGCCGGCATCACGACCCCCGTCCTTTTCCTCACCGCCCGCGACGACATGCGCGACAAGATCCAGGGCCTGACGGTCGGCGGCGACGACTACGTCACCAAGCCCTTCGGCCTCGAAGAGGTCGTCGCCCGCATCCGCGCCATCCTGCGCCGCACCATGGGTGCCGAGGAGGACGACGCCTTCCTGCGCGTCGGTGACCTCGTTATTGACGAGGACGCCCACGAAGTAACACGCGCCGGAGTCCAGATCGACCTGTCCCCCACCGAGTTCAAGCTCCTGCGCTACCTCGTTATCAACGCCGGGCGCGTCGTGTCCAAGATGCAGATCCTCGACCACGTGTGGGAATACGACTGGGACGGCGAGGTCGCCATCGTCGAGTCCTACATCTCCTACCTGCGACGCAAGCTCGCCGTCGAGGGTGCCTCCGGTGAACTCATCCACACCAAGCGAGGCGTCGGCTACATCCTGCGCGCCGAGGAGTAACGTGCACCCCAGTCTGGCTCAACGTGTCGAGGCCTGGTGGGACACCAAACCCCTCGCTTCGCAGCTCGTTACGCTCATCACGTTCCTGCTTGCCGTCGGACTCTCACTGTCCGGCACCGTCATGATTGGCCTCTTGCAGCGCCACCTGACCTCGCAGATCGACGACCAGCTCATCGCGACCGCGCACACGATCCAGATCTCCGCCTCATCAGCCACCTTCGCCGCCGACGGCCAGGGTGCCATCCCCACTCTCTACTACGTCCATATTCACGACACGGATGGCCAGGATCGCTACCTCTACTCGGAGGACACACTCAAGGCGTCGGGCACACCCATCCTGCCCGAGCTGATCGATACGTCCTCCGCGCCCATCTCCTCCTTCCGCACGCTGCCTGTCACAGTCCCCTCCTCAAAGACCGGACTCGGCTGGCGCGCACTCGTCGTCCCCGTCTACGACCAAGACACCGGATTATTCTCCGGATACATGACGATCGCCCTCCCCCTGTCCGACGTCCAGCACACCCTGCGCACCACGGCCTCGTACTTCACCGTCGCCGGCCTCATTATCGTCATCATCGGCGGTTGGGCGGGGCACGTTCTCGTACGACGCGCGCTCCTACCGCTGCGCTCCATCGAATCCACCGCTGGCAAGATCGCCGCCGGCGACCTCACCAAGCGCCTCACCCCCCCACCCGCCCACGACCGAAGTCGGCTCCCTGTCTCTCTCACTCAACTCTATGCTCACCCAGGTCGAGCAATCCTTCGAGGCACGTCAGGCCTCGGAACGAAAGATCAAACGCTTCGTCTCCGACGCCTCCCACGAGCTGCGCACCCCTCTGGCAGCGATCTCCGGATACTGCGAGCTGTACTCAATGGGCGGCGTGCCTGCCGAACGCATCGACGAAGTCATGGGCCGCATCGGCTCGGAGTCTGCCCGCATGGCCACCTTGGTCGAAGACCTCCTCACTCTCGCCCGGCTCGACGAGGGACGCCCACTCGACATTTCCGACATTGATCTGGTCAAGCTAGCTGACAACGCGGTCTTCGACCTGCAGGCGCTCGACCCCACGCGCACCGTCGGACTCACCGGCATCAACGGTCGCACTCCCCCCGATGACCCTGATCGTTCCCGCCGACCGCGACCGCATCTCCCAAGTCTTCACCAACCTCATCGGGAACATCGTGCGCTACACGCCGGACGGTTCACCCGTCGAAATCGCGCTCGGTCGCAGCGGCGACACCGCCATCGTGGAACTGCGCGACCACGGCCCCGGCATCGACGAAACCGACCGCGGACGCGTCTTCGAACGCTTCTACCGGGCTGACTCCTCGCGCAACCGGCGCTCGGGCGGATCCGGCCTGGGACTGGCCATCGTCTCCGGAATCCTAGCCGCGCACCGAGGAAACGCCTCCCCTGACGAAAACCAAAGGCGGGGGCCTCACCGTCCGCATCGAACTGCCGATGGCGTGAACGACATAACGATGAATGGAGCGACAGCTACTTTTCCCCTCAATCTCTACCGTTCACCAGCTGACAGTTTCGAAAGAACCACACGAATTGTGCTTGGTTCCTTACTCGTGAACGTGACCGCGAGGAAAAAGCGCACTAGCATGGCTCGGGTATTCCTCAACTAGGAGAGTGGCCCATGGGTGCACAAGCACCTCAGTGGCTGCTGACGTCGTTCGTCGACGCCATGCAGCAAATCGGCGCGACTGCTGCCGAAACAGACCTTGAACATGAGGGCGCAGACCTCATGCAGCGTTGGAACGCACCCAATCGTCAGCTGCACAATCTGCGTCGGCTCATGAACACGCTGACCCATATCGACGAAATTGCTTCCTCCGCGCATGACCCTGACATCCTGCGCGTCGCAGCGTGGTACCACGGCGCCTTCCTCAACAAGGCCCTTGAGATCAAGCTCGGCGGCTTTCAGGCGAACTTCGCCGCGACCCGATGTATCGAGCACGCACATAGTCGCCTCACCAGCCTCGGTGTCGCTGACGAGGTCGTGGCGCGCGTCGACGAACTCATCGCCTTCGTGACGCGCCACCGCGCACCGCGGACGGATTTCGACGCGCAGGTCCTCGTGGATGCTGACCTGGCGGGCCTGTCCTGTAGCCCGCAGGAGTATAAGAAGATCCGCACTGCGCTGCGTGCCGAACTCGCCGAACTGGACGACCTGCAATTCATCAAGGCCCGTATCGCCCTGGTCAAGAAGCTGCTCAGCTACGAGACCATCTACCAGTCCCCCCTCGGTTCCGCATGGGAGGACACCGCCCGCGCGAACCTCGAGGTCGAGCTGACGCGTCTCGAGCGCGATAAGGCGCAGCTGTGCGAGGCCGCCCAGGCCGACGACACCGACGATCCGGATGATTCGGATGACACGGACGAGGCCCAGGAGGGGGCGGTCACCTCGACCGGCACGCTCATCATCAAGCGCCGTTCCATCAAGAAGCGCATTCCGGTCCACTCCGCCGACAATGAAGTGACATCGACCGGCGTGTTGCCGCGCAAAATCGAGGAGCCACTGTACACGAGCGAGGACGTGGAGACTACGTCCTCCCTTGAATCAGCCGTGGAGTCCCTGGATCTCCCCAACGCCGACTGAGTTCGTTTCACGCGCGTTTCACGGCCCGGCGTACCCCGCGGTACGCCGGGCGTCGTGGATCCACAGGGACACGCCCACATCTCGATTATCCACAGGGGTGCGTCGTGTCGTCCCACTATCCACAGGCCCACGATTGTGCCTCGACTCCCCTACCAGCCTGCGTCTAGCGTTGAGCGCGACGGACCCATCCGGGGTCCCACGAAGGAGTGACATCATGACCGCTTACGCTGTTGACGCCGAGGAAATTTCGACAGCATCCGCTCAGGCCTGCGCAACCGCAGCCACGATCCGCACCGAAGTCGACACCCTCATGACACAGCTGCTGGGCCTCCAGGACTCCTGGACCGGCGGCGCACAGATCAACTTCGAGACGACGATCAGTCAGTGGGAGGCCATTCAGACGCAGACGCACGACACCCTCGACCAGATCTCGTCGCAGTTGCAGGATGCGGCTACCACCTACTCGGACGCGGAGACCCACTCGATGGGATTGTTCGTGTAGCAGCACGTCTGAGTCCGCGCGCCGGTCCGACCACCCCCATGTGTCGGCCTCACCAGCCGATGGAATCTGCAGACGCGTCGGGGGCGGGACCCCTCACGGGTCCCGCCCCCAGGCGTATCAGCTCAGCACTGCGCGGCTCAGTACATGCCACCCATGCCAGCGCCCGCGTCGTCGCCACCGGCAGCCGGGGGCTCCGGCTTGTCGGCGACGACGGCCTCGGTCGTCAGGAACATGCCCGCGATCGACGCGGCGTTCTGCAGCGCGGAACGGGTGACCTTGACCGGGTCGGAAATACCGGCGGCCATGAGGTCAGTGTACTCGCCGGTCGCAGCGTTCAGGCCGTGGCCGGGTTCCATGTTGGCAACGCGGTCGGCGACCACGCCACCCTCGACGCCCGCGTTCTCAGCGATCTGCTTGAGCGGAGCGGAGACGGACAGGCGCACGATGTTCACGCCGGTCGCCTCGTCACCGGTGAGAGCGTCGAGCTTGGGCAGCGCCACGGCGGCAGCCTGGATCAGGGCAACGCCGCCGCCAGCGACCAGGCCCTCTTCGGAAGCCGCGCGAGCATTACGAACGGCATCCTCGATGCGGTGCTTGCGTTCCTTGAGCTCGACCTCGGTGGCCGCGCCGGACTTGATGACGGCGACGCCGCCAGCGAGCTTGGCGAGGCGCTCCTGCAGCTTCTCACGGTCGTAGTCGGAGTCAGTGTTCTCGATCTCCTGGCGGATCTGGCGCACGCGGGCGTCCAGCATGTCCTTGTCGCCAGCGCCCTCGACGATGGTGGTCTCGTCCTTTGGAGACGACGATCTTGCGGGCGCGGCCCAGCAGCTCGAGATCAGCGTTCTCGAGGGAGAGGCCGACGGTCTCGGAGATGACCTGGCCGCCCGTCAGGATGGCCATGTCCTGCAGCATCGCCTTGCGGCGCTCGCCGAAGCCAGGGGCCTTGACGGCCACGGACTTGAAGGTGCCGCGGATCTTGTTGACGACCAGCGTGGCGAGGGCTTCACCCTCGACGTCCTCGGCGATGATCGCCAGGGGCTTGCCGGTCTGCATGACCTTCTCCAAGACGGGGACGATGTCCTTGACGTTGGAGATCTTGGAGTCCATGAGGAGGACGTAGGCGTCCTCGAGGACGGCTTCCTGGCGCTCCTGGTCGGTCACGAAGTAGGCCGACAGGTAGCCCTTGTCGAAGCGCATGCCCTCGGTGGTCTCCAGGGTAGTGTCGAAGGAGTTGGTCTCCTCGACGGTGACGACGCCCTCGGCGCCGACCTTCTCGAAGGCCTCGGCAATGAGCTTGCCGATGGCGGGGTCGTTGGCGGAGATGGATGCCGTGGCGGCGATCTGCTCGGTGGTCTCGACAGGCTTGGCGTCGGCGTGCAGCTGGGCGACGATGGCCTCGACGGCCTGGTCGATGCCACGCTTGAGGGCGATCGGGTTGGAGCCGGCGGCAACGTTACGCAGGCCCTCGTGGACCAGCGCCTGTGCCAGAACGGTCGCGGTGGTCGTGCCGTCACCAGCGACGTCGTCGGTCTTCTTGGCAACTTCCTTCACCAGCTCGGCGCCGATGCGCTCGAACGGATCGTCCAGGTCAATTTCCTTGGCGACGGAAACGCCATCCTTGGTGATCGTGGGGGCACCCCACTTCTTGTCGAGCACGACGTTGCGACCCTTGGGGCCAAGCGTCACCTTGACGGTGTCGGCCAGCAGGTTGAGGCCGCTCTCCATGCCACGACGGGCATCTTCATCAAACTTGATGATCTTGCTCATTGAAAATGTGTCCTTCCGCGATGCGGATCGGGTTCGATGCCCGCGACGGACGGCCGCTCTTGTGAGACGACCTCATCGAACCGATGCTCTTATCACTCTCCATGTCGGAGTGCTAACTATGATTCTGGCACTCACCACCCCAGAGTGCAAGGCGAGGTCACTGGGCTTGAGTCGGATGCGCTCAGGGCGTAACGCGCACACGCAACCTCGACAGACGCTCATCGCCCGTCCCCCACACGGGAGATGGGCGACTCAGATGCGATAGAGCGAACGATCAGCGCAGGACGATCACCACGTCAGGATTGCCGAGCCCAGTCTGCTGACGAACGGTGTCAATGCCCAGCTTGGACGCGATATCCTTCGCAGTGGCCTCCATTTTCGGGTCCTCATAGAAGACGGTAGACGTTGTGTTCGTCCAATTGGCATCCGCGTTGGCAGCGGAGGTGCCGGCATAGCCCGCATCGTTGAGGATGGTCACCTTCCCGGCAGCGTAGCCCGGCGTTTCGGTGCCATTGAGGACAGAAATCACGGCACCATGATCCGGTTCAGCGGAGGCAGCGGAGGACGAGGAACTCGGCGAGGGGGTGGGTTCGACTGAAGGAGCGGCGCTCGGCGCTGCAGCGCCCGGTGACGCACCCCGGGTGGCGGGCGCTTGGGCGCTGCTCGACGCTGCCGGGACGGGCTGCACGCTGACATTTGTGGCCTGCTGGCGGTACAGGGCGGTCGCTGCCACCCAGCCGAGCGCGGGAACGATCACGAGAATGACCAGAAACGGCCACACGTTCTTCCACTTCGACGGCTTGGGGCGGTGCATGCCGACGGGCATGTCTTCGCCAGCGCGATCAAATTCATCCCTTGGGTACTGAGAACTCACGTCTTCAGACTATCGGAAAAGCGCTGGGCTAGCTCGTGTGGCACGCGGGAAGTGTGTGGCACCATGTGCAGTATTAGTCTGGTGCTATGAATGATTACAATCCGCGCCCCTTGGCTGACTTGATCGATCCGGGCTGGGCCCACGCACTGGCTCCGGTGGAGGAACGCGTCCACGAATTGGGCGCCATGCTCGCACAGGACGTCGAGGAGGGCCTCGGCTATCTGCCCGCTGGGACGGACGTGCTACGCGCGTTCACGTATCCCTTCGATGAGGTAAAGGTCTTGATCGTGGGGCAGGACCCATACCCGACGCCGGGTCACGCGATGGGGTTGTCGTTTTCCGTGCGTCCGGGGGTGGCACTGCCCAAATCGCTCATTAACATTTTCCGCGAACTCGGAGATGACATCGGCTGCCCAGCCCCGACCTCGGGCGATTTAACGGCGTGGAGCGAGCAGGGTGTGTGTCTGCTCAATCGAGTGCTGACGGTCCGTCCGGGTGCGCCCGCCTCGCATCGGGGACGCGGCTGGGAGGAGGTCACGCAGTGTGCGATTGACGCGCTGGTGGCTCGCCGACGCCCGGACGGCTCACGCGCTCCGCTCGTGGCGATTCTGTGGGGCAAGGATGCGCAGTCACTGGCACCTCGGCTCGGCGAGACGCCGATCATCGCGTCCCCGCACCCCTCCCCATTGTCGGCGTATCGAGGTTTCTTCGGGTCGCGACCGTTTTCGCGCGCGAACGCACTGTTGGTTGAGCAGGGGGCGCGCGGCGTCAACTGGTCACTCAACTGAGCGCGGCGGATGGTTGATGAACGAGGCCGTGGCCGGTTCCGCGGGGTATTTCCGGGGGACGTGCCCCGGCCTCGTCTATCTGTGTTGGGGCCTGAGGGGCACGTGGCGTCAGTGCCGCACCACGGACTCCTCGGAGCCGGCTATCGGACTCGAACCGATGACCTGCTGTTTACAAGACAGCTGCTCTACCAACTGAGCTAAGCCGGCGGCGCACACTAGTGTGCCACAAGTTGGGGTAAGCACGCACGGGCGAGCGTCATTCGTACCCGACACGTGACGCGCGACAGTGACGCACTCGCGCACCCGCAACCACTCCGTGGGATAGCGACTCCAGATACGACGGTGGGGTGGGTCCGACGCCATCGGACCCACCCCACCTCAGTGCGAGACTCAGTCAGAGCCCGTCGTCGTCTCGGTACTCTGCGTCTCTTCCTCGTCACTCCGGGAAGGCGCGGTGGCCTCGGACTGGGGCAGATCACTGGGTGCCTGCGTGGCGGAGTCGGCGAAACCGAAGAGTTCCTTGAGCGACTCACGTGTGCTTTCGATAGTCTTCCCCAGGGTCACAACGCTCGAGTGATCCTTGACGAACTCGGGGGTGCCGAGCTGGTTGGGCTGGCGACCGCTGTACTGTGCATCCTTCCATGCATTCGAGGAGGCTTCGAGGTAGGACTCAACGGCGTTGACCGGGAAGGTCGCGACCACGTCAGAGGGAACGCCAACCTCGGTCGCGATCTGCTTAACCTGCTTCCACGAGGGGTCAAGGTTCTGCACGACCGTGCCGTTGCCGGCCTGGAACTGGGTGCGGAAGTAGGCCAGGAGTGCGTGGTGGAATTCGATCCACTTGTCGGGTGCCTTCTGAGCGACGACAAGCGAGGCACCCGTGGCGGGCTTGAGGTAGTTCATATTCACTGTGATGACGGGCTGAAGCTCGAGGTTGTAGTGTCCCTCGGACGCCCAGGTCGTCAGATCTTCACCCAGGGCAGCATCGACGTCAGCACAGGCATGGCATGAGTAGTCGAAGTACTCGTGAGCGTCGGCAGGTTGGGATCCGGCTCGGCGGACACGCCGTTCCCGTTGACAACAATGGGTCGCCCATCGGCGTATACGCCGAGAACATCGGAGGGTTCGACGTTGCGTGCGGCGCTAACTTCACTCTGCTGCTGCCAAATCACACCGCCAACGGCGGCAATGATGGCCAGCACGATGAGGCCAACAGCAGAGATGACGATGATGCGGGTGCGACGCTCAGCGCGCTGCTGCGCGAGCCGCATCTCGGATGCTTTGGCGCGCAGGGGATCGACGCTGCGCTGCTGCTTCTGAGCCATGAAGATACCTTCCAAACTTAGTTGAATATTGCAATATTATCGAGTAAAGATGACCAGCGCCTAGTTAGACGCACCACCCGTCCCAATGAGCCAGGAGATCAGCAGGAAGCCAACGCAACCGATTGACAACAGGGCACGCCCCCAGATCGGACGAATGCTAGAACGCACTGTTTTGGCGAGTCCAACGCGCAGGTCGGCAGCAAAAGGTACGAGCCACGCGGTCACGAGCATCGACGCACCAAGCGCCCAGACGATGATGACTCCTGCAGGATCGCTCAACCAGAAGTTACGACGCGACAGACGTAGAGACGTCGCGACCTCCGTGGGCCACCCCCACTGCACAGATCCGTCGTGCGCGAAGGAGAGAACGATCCACACCAGGTAGGGAAGGACGGACCCGACCGCGAGCGCAAGGACTGTCGTGCCGAGTGAGCGGGCAAGAAGGATCGGAGCCATGGCGATGGCGGCGGCATCGTCGCTGGCGCGGGGGCCGTACTGCTCGCGCCGACGCTCCAGCCACTGTCCATGGCACCGACAAGCCCGCAGGCGGTCAGTGCGACACCGACGATGAGCGTACCGCTGAGGCCGAAGATGAGAGGGAGCGCGGCAAGCGTGAGCAGCAGGACACCGCCGGAGACCCAAGCACTGCCTGAAGCAGACGAGGCATCAGTCCGATTCGGGTACTGCTGCCCGCGAGCCTGCCACGCTGGCGGCTGTCCCGCGTTGCTGGCGCGGACCCGCACACCTGCGCGCGGATCGCCCGTCGGGGCCGCCAGGCCGGGTTGCGGAGCGCCCATGGGGACGGGTCTGCTCGACGGTGCCGTTCCCTCGGAACCATAAGCGCCGCGCGGGTAACCGTAGGCGTTCTGGGCACCGGCGAACGGGGCCTGAGAAGCACTGTATCCGCCCTGTTGCCCGGGGTAACCTCCCTGACCGTAGGGCTGCACCGAGCCGGTCGAGTCCGCGGGTTCTGCACCAGTCCAGCTCTGATCCTCGTCGTCAGCTTCGTCCCATCCCTCGTCGCCCTGGTCGTCCTCATCGGATTCCTCCCACTCCTGATCATCCTCGTCGCTACCCTCCGAGGACTCATCGTCCCAAGTCTCTTCCTCGGCATCTTCGTCCCACTCGTCGTCTCCCCAGGAGACCGATTCGGTATCGACCTGTTCGGTATGGTCATTGGCGGCCGTGAATTCTGAAGGGTCGCGACGCGGGTGGACGGGGTAGGTGACGGGGCGCGCACCGGCCGCGTCGGGGCGCGATGTGATCTCGTCCCATTCCGGGGGTGCTGCGATTTCCTGCGGGTCGGAGTTGACCATCTGGGTATGTTCGCTGTGTCGAGCAGCTGTGCCCAGTTCACGGTGACGTAGTCGAGTTCGCCGGGTGCCCAGCCAACCGCGCTCATGAGGTGCGCGACGATCAGCGACGGCGAGGGACGCACGTTGGGATTGGGCGACAGCCCGCCACCGAGCGCATCGGAGACCATCGGGTGCAGACCTGCCAGGTCGGGTTCGCCCTCGATGACGCGCATCATGGTCGCCATGACGTCGCCTTTACCGAAGGGGGCACGCCCAGTTGCGCAGGACAACAGGGTGGCGCACCAGGCCCACCAGTCGGACTCCTTTGTGGCGGGCTTGCCACGCAGGAGTTCGGGCGCCGTATAGCCGGCAGAACCCGAGACGAGGCCGGTGCGCGTCAGGTGCTGATCGTCAACTGCCATGGCGATGCCGAAGTCGAGGAGAACGGGACCGCGCGACGAACAGATGATGTTCGAGGGCTTGATGTCTCGGTGAATGATGTTGGCGTGGTGGACGGCAGCGATCGTCGACGCGAGGTGGTAGGACAGCGCAGCGACGCCGCGCAGCGGGATCGGGCCGGAGGAGAGGATCTCCGCCAGAGTCGGACCCTCAACATACTCGGAGACCACGAAAGGCTGGCTCGCGTCAATCTCCGCATCGATGATGTGCGCGACGAAGGGGGGAACGCACGGAATTAACGGTACGCACCTCGCGCTCGAGGCGGGCACGAGACTCCTCCGACGTCGCAAGCGCGGGGTGCATGACCTTCAGAGCGACACGCGTGCCACCCCCATCTTCAGCAAGCCACACAGTGCCCGCACCACCCGTACCGAGCCGGCGAATCAGGCGGTAGCCTCCCAGTTCGTTTCCTTCATCCACGCTCCCAGCCTACCGGTCTCATCCCGCATCTGCGTCCACCGGCGGAGGAAACCACGACCTCGGACACAAAAACGAGGCGGCCCCCACACCCGAGTCGAGGCCAGGGAATCCACCTGATGGCCGGAACTATACAGAAACGCGCAGACATGATACGTTCAATCTTGGTCGCGCGCGGAACGATCCGCGTTCGTACCCCGTGGGCGAAGACGCTCCACGGTCGCCCCACAACGGATCGTCCGGCACGTACCTGCCGGTGGGAAGGAATTGAACATGGCAAGCGTAACCTTCGATCACGCGTCCCGCGTGTACCCCGGTGCCGATAAGCCTGCTGTCGACCAGCTGTGCCTCGACATTGCGGACGGTGAGTTCCTCGTCCTCGTCGGCCCCTCCGGCTGCGGTAAGTCCACCTCCCTGCGCATGCTCGCAGGCCTGGAGGACGTCAACGGCGGCCGCATCCTCATCGGCGACAAGGACGTCACGGACGTTCCCCCGAAGAACCGCGACATCGCGATGGTCTTCCAGAACTACGCGCTCTACCCGCACATGTCCGTGCGCGAAAACATGGGCTTCGCCCTGAAGATCGCAGGTGTATCCAAGGAGGAGATCAACAAGCGCGTTGAAGAAGCCGCGAAGATCCTCGACCTGGAGCCCTACCTGGACCGCAAGCCCAAGGCCCTCTCCGGTGGCCAGCGTCAGCGCGTCGCCATGGGCCGCGCGATCGTTCGTAAGCCCCAGGTGTTCCTCATGGACGAGCCGCTGTCGAACCTGGACGCGAAGCTGCGTGTGCAGACCCGTACGCAGATCGCCTCCCTGCAGCGTGAACTCGGCGTCACCACCGTGTACGTCACCCACGACCAGACCGAGGCCCTGACGATGGGCGACCGCATCGCGGTCCTCGCCGGTGGCCTCCTCCAGCAGGTCGGCACCCCGCAGGAAATGTACGAGCGTCCCGCCAACGAGTTCGTTGCCGGCTTCATCGGCTCCCCCCGCCATGAACCTGGGCACCTTCACGGTGGACGGCGAGTGGGCGAAGATCGGACCGGCGCGCGTGCCCCTGTCGGAGGCCACCCGCGCGGCACTGACTCCCGAGGACGGCGGAAAGATCAAGATCGGCTTCCGCCCCGAGGGCCTGGACGTCGTCGATGAGAGCGTCGAGGGCACCATCCCCGTCGAGGTTGACTTCGTTGAGGAACTCGGCTCCGACGCCTACGTCTACGGCCACCTGGTCGGCGACGAGCGTGGTGAGGGTCTGGGTTCCGGTGCCGAGGGCACCAACAAGCAGCTGATCGTGCGCGTTCCCCCGCGCACTGCCCCCGGTCGCGGCGGCGTCCTGTACGTGCGCATCCGCGAAGGCCAGCAGCACAACTTCTCGGCTGCTACGGGCGTTCGTCTGCCCGAGTGACGCGCAAGCTCGCGCTGCCCTGCTGACTTGCCCCGGCCTCGTCCGTTCATCTCCCGGACGAGGCCGGGGCACGTTCGTACATACGTGTTCTACACCGCGAAGCGATGGCCGCTGAGCCGCGAGTTAGTCATGACGGTCAGAAAATGAGACAATAGGTATATGGCTCTGGACATTACGGCTGCCGCGGTCGACCCCGCGCTCCTCGACCTCCCCTGGGATATTCCACTGGAGGAGTGGCCGTCGTCCCTGCTCGCAGCCCTCCCCCCGCGGCATTTCCCGCCACATCGTGCGGTTCGTGAACCTGTCCGGCCGCGTCCTGGCGGTCAAGGAGATCGGTGAGACGGTCGCACACCACGAGTACGACATCCTGCGTGACCTCTCGCGCTTGGACGCACCCTCCGTCGACCCAGTCGCGGTCATCACGGGACGCGTCGGGCGCGACGGCGAGGAACTCAACGCTGTCCTGATCACCGAGCACCTGCAGTTCTCACTCCCCTACCGCGCCTGTTCTCCCTGTCGATGCGCGAGGACACGGCGACCCGCCTCATCGACGCCCTCGCCCTGCTGCTCGTGCGCCTGCACCTCATCGGCTTCTACTGGGGCGACGTCTCCCTGTCAAACACGCTCTTCCGTCGCGACGCGGGAGAGTTCGCCGCCTACCTGGTGGACGCCGAAACCGGCGAACTGCACCCCAAGCTGACCCCCGGCCAGCGCGAATACGACGTGGACCTGGCGCGTACGAACATCATCGGCGAACTTATGGACCTTCAGGCTGGCGGTTATTTCACCATGGACGCCGACCCGATTGACGTCGGCGACCGCATCCGCACCCAGTACGACCTGCTATGGAACGAGGTCACCGCCGAAGAATACTTGCCCAATGACCAGCGCCAGTATCTGGTCAGTGAGCGTATCCGTCGCCTCAACGACCTGGGTTTTGACGTCGCCGAGCTACACATGGCGTCGGATGATGCGGGCGAGCACCTGGTCATTCAACCGAAGGTGGTCGACGCCGGCCACCACAACCGTAAGTTCATGCGCCTGACCGGCATGGACGTCGGCGAGCACCAGGCGCGTCGGCTCCTCGGTGACATTGACGCGTGGCGTGCCACACACGGTATGCAGGACGTGCCCCTCGAGCAAGCTGCGCACGAGTGGCTCACCGACGTTTTTGCACCCGTCGTGCGCGCGATTCCCCGAGAATTGGCCGGCAAGCTCGAACCAGCCCAGCTCTACCACGAGTACCTGGAGCACCGCTGGTACATGGCCCAGCAGGTCGGCCACGATGTGTCGCGTGACGAGGCTCTGGCCTCGTACGTGCATAACATTTTATCGTCCAAGCGAGACGAGGCCGTCCTCATCGAACCCGGGCCAGGCCATTCCTCCATGTTTAGTGCGGCGACGCACCCCGACCTCTGGTGACGGGGTAGCCCCGCACCGATCACCCTAGGAGCATCCATGTCCGATTTTCCCCGTATTTTCGCCCACCGTGGCGCGTCCTCGCTCGCGCCGGAAAACACGATCGCCGCGTTTTCCAAGGCCATGGAAGTCGGTACTCGCTGGTTCGAGTTCGATGTGGATATCATCGGCGACGGCTCGCTGATCGTCATTCACGACGACACCCTGGACCGTACGACGAACGGATCCGGATCCTACTACCAGCTCGGATTCTCGGATATTCGCCGCCTAGACGCGGGCCGCTGGTTCTCCGACACCTATCGTTTCGAGCGTATCCCCGAGGCGGCTGACGCCCTCGCCTTCGCCCACGCTCAGCAGATGGGTGTCAATCTGGAGATCAAGCCCTGCGCGGGTGGCCCGCGCCTGCGCGAGCGCCTCATCGAGTCGTTGGCTGTCACGCTGCGCGGGGAGAAGGTCCCCTCCCGCCTCATCGTCTCTTCCTTCGATCACGAGCTGCTCGCCGCTTTCCACGAGGCCTGCCCCACCGTCGCGCTCGGCTGGCTCATCGAGCGCGCGTCCGACGAGTGGCGTGAAGGCGCGACCGCTCTGAGCGCGAGCGCCATCCATCCCGGCGTCAAGGGGCTGACGGCCTCCGACGTGCGCGCGATGCGCGACGCGGGCTTCGAGGTTAACGTGTGGACGGTCAACGACGTGGAGCAGGCGCGCGAGCTGGCCTCGTGGGGCGTCACCGGCATCTTCACCGACCGCCCGCAGGATTTCCCCGCCGAGGCCTTGGCTCGGTAAAGGGGAGCGGGCGCGCCCGCTCTCGGCAGACACAACGGCCGGGGTCGCTCACGCGACCCCGGCCGTGCTACATCAGGCTTGAGGGCTTACGCCTCGCCCGCACGGCGCGCGAAACGCTTGGAGACGTGCTTGGCAAGCGACAGCTCCGCAATTGAGTCGACGACCATGAGGCCGCCGACGATGCCGGCGAAGCGCAGCCAGCCGGAGCGAGGCGCAGGGGCACGCACGGCGGCCACCAGCATGCTGACGCCGACGATAGCCTCGGCTGCGACTGCGGCGTGGATGATCCACGGGCGTTCGACGGCGACCGATTCGTAGGAGTTCCACAGGGGCTTGACCATCGACTGTGGCTGCCCCATCATGATGTCCACGCTGCGACCGATCGCGTTGGAAATGCCGCGCGCGAGGTGCACGGTGACGCCTTCGACGTCCTCAGCATCGGTAGTACCCAGGAGGAAACCCGCGACGGAGCCGGGCAGGCCGAGGGCGCGCACGACCTTCCACACGGATTCTTCGCCCGTGGTCGCCACGGAGGCCCACAGGGCGTCAGCGTCGGCACCAGGCACGGCTCGGGCGATGGCCAGCAGGTCGAGGCGATCGCCCACCAGGTCGACGATCTCGCCGGGCAGGTCCTGGGCTTTGTTGTGGCCGCCGGGCACGATGGCCGCATCCATGCCCCAGTTGTGGGACACGATGTGCTCGAGGTGGTCGTCGGTCACCAGGAATACCTGGAACTCGCCGTCTGTGACGGATAGGGTGACGAGCGGCAGGTCGCCGAAGTTCCAGCCTTCCTTCTCGGCGGGCAGCTCCGCGAGGAGCGCGCGGTGATCGTCGGCCAGCTCCAGGTCCCCCAGGTCGACGCCCTCAAGGGCCGCCAGGAGCGGCACGGACGACGCGGGGGTGCGACCGATCTCAACGATGCGTGTGGGCTTTGCCTCTGTGGCCTCGGTCGTTTCCTCCTCCGAGGGCCACACCTTACCCAGTGGCGAATCTCCCTCTGGCAGATGGTCGGCGCTGGCGTTGCCGATACGGACTTCAGCCTTGAAGAGAATGGCGAGTTCGTCGGCCAGCTCCGCGGGGGTCGGGCCCGGAACGACTGTCGTCGCGCCCGCGGGAACGGTAGCGACGCGCTCATCGGCAACCGCGACGTTGAGGCCGAGCAGCTGCGGCGAGGAGGGGAACCATTCGATCTGAGCGAGGATCGCGCGTTCCTTCAGTTCGCCGGCGACGGCGCTGGGGTCCAGCTCGTGACCAATGATCATGCCTTCAATGCGGGTCCAGTCCTGGGCCATGTCACTACCTTCCTGTTCGTGGCGAGGTCATCTCACCACACATTGTTCCATTGTGTCGCGTGGCATGCGTTTTCGCTCGCCGCGCGGTCAGTTACGAGAAAGTTATTGTTCCGCGCCGCCCCACTCGACGACCGTGAAGCCGCTGCGGGTCGGTGTCGGAGCGAAATTCTGCGGCGTGACAACCGTGGAGGCCGCCGCCTTGCGCATCGTCATGAACACCCGAATGAAGGTGTCGGGCGTCACCTGGTTACCGGCCTCGTCCGCGAACGAATAGGTCACCTGCTGAACGTAGGAGGAGGCGTCGAAGGACACGAACGTGTACTCGTTCGCGCGGATGCGCGGTGCCCAGTAGGTGATGAAGTCGGCCGCCTCCTTGTCGCTGAGGCCCAGCTGTCCCAGCTTCTCCTCCAGGAACGGCACCGCATCCTCACGCGCAACGACGAAGCCCTGCTCGGGAGACGTCAAGGAGACCGGCCCGTCCCAGAACAGGGAGGGATAAGTGCGCCCACTCGCGTCGGTGAGCGTGCCGTCGGGCGCGGCACTGATGGTCCACGAAGCCCGGGTCCCCTCCTCCGTCTGCACCTGACGCTCCGGGGCGGGATACACCGTCCCCAGCTCACCCTCAACATCCAGTGTCACCGCCAGCTGCCGCTCCTCCTGCGGATACAGGTACAGGACCGGCTTATAAGCCATTCCCGTGTGGGTGTCCTCGTCGGAACCGGAACAGGAACGAGAGTGGGGTCGTCCGTCTGTGTACACGCGTCCCCCGCGCACTCGTCTTCACATGCGGGAAGCACCCCGAATACGAGAACAACAGTGCCAATAATCGCTCCGACGACGACCGACACAATGATGATCAGCGTTTTCCTCATGACACCCGTGTCCTTCCCGTGCGGCCCAACGGTGGGCGCTCGCTCACTCGCGGCAGCCGACCCGCGTGCCCCCATCATAAGCAACCCCTTCCGGCACTTTCAACGCTCCTACCTTCCACCGGCACCCAGCCACGACCTCGTCACCCGAGAATGAGACGATGCATTGAGTCACAAGCCCGACGCTGCTATTCTGACCAGTTGCGCGGCGCCACCCACGAGCGCGTCGCACCCCTCACCTGAAAGCACCAATCATGCCTTTCGTAACCATCGCGGCACTCATCGTCGCTGCATTCGTCCTCATCTCCCTCTTCCTGTGGGCAAGCTTCGTGTCCGCTTCCCCGGGCGAAGTCAAGGTCATTTCCGGCCCGCGCGGCCAGCGCGTCCTCCACGGCAAGACGGGGTGGAAGATTCCCCCCTCCTCGAGCGCGTGGACACCATGACCGCCTCGATGATCTCCGTCGACGCTCAGACCACGGACTTCGTTCCCACCAACGACTACATCAACGTGCGCGTCGACGCGGCCGTCAAGGTCCGCATCGCGACCGATGATGACACGCTGTTCAAGGCAGCGACGCGTAACTTCCTCTACAAGACGACCTCCGAGATCTCCGAGGAGGTACGCGACACCCTTGAGGGGCACCTGCGCGCCATCATCGGCCAGATGAAGCTCACCGACATCATCACCGACCGCGCCGCTTTCTCCGAGCGCGTCCAGGAGAACGCGAAGCAGGACCTGGAGGAGATGGGTCTCCTGATCGTCGCGTTCAACATCCAGAACGTCACCGATCAGAACGGCGTCATCGACAACCTCGGTATCGACAACACCGAGCAGATCCGCAAGACCGCCGCCATCGCCAAGGCGAACGCGCAGAAGGAGGTCGCGCAGGCGACCGCCATCGCCCAGAAGGAAGCCAACGACGCACAGGTCGCCTCGCAGCTGGAAATCGCTCAGAAGCAGACAGACCTCGCTAAGCGCCAGGCGGCTCTGAAGGTCGAGGCCGACACCGAGAAGGCGAAGGCGGACGCCGCCTACGAGATCCAGTCGCAGATTCAGCGCCGCGACATTGAGCGCGAGACCGCGCAGGCCGACATTGTCAAGCAGGAGCAGCGGGCCGTCATCAAGGAGAAGGAAGTCGTCGTCACCAAGCAGGCCCTGCAGGCCGAGGTGAACGCGAAGGCCGACGCCGACCGCTACGCCGCCGAGAAGAAGGCAGACGCGGCCCTGTACGCGCGCCAGCGCCAGGCCGAGGCCGAGGCGTTCGAGCGCACCAAGAAGGCCGACGCCGACAAGCAGGCCATGCTCGCCGAAGCCCAGGGTATCGAGGCTCGGGGCCGCGCGGAGGCCTCCGCGATTGGCGCGAAGCTGACGGCCGAGGCCGAGGGCCTCGAAAAGAAGGCCGAGGCCATGACGAAGATGAACCAGGCGGCCGTCCTGGAGATGTACTTCCGTGCCCTGCCTGAGGTCGCTCGCGCCGTGGCCGAGCCGCTGTCCAAGGTCGACACGATCACCATGTACGGCGAGGGCAACAACGCTCAGATGGTCGGCGACATCACGAAGTCGATCAGCCAGATCAACGCGGGCCTCGGCGATTCGCTGGGCCTGGACCTGCAGCAGATGTTCACCACGCTCGTAGGTGCCAAGGTCGTCTCCCCCACCATCTCCGAGGCCGTTGAGGAGGGCGTGCGCGACGCCTCCATCCCGAAGCCTCCGCAGCAGTGAGCGCAGCTCGTGCCCAACGCGGGCAGTAGCTACGACCGCTTGTGAAGCGGGCCGCTCGTGATATGGGGCGGGATCCTACGGGGTCCCGCCCCACTGTTACACCCCACCCCACCCACAAAAAGGCGCACGTAATTTAATCCGGTAACTTTTTAAGACAGCCCAAAAACGTTGCATTTCCAACGACGCCATGTCACATCTTTAAGTCGTTACGGGAAAATTACGTGTGACATTGGAGAGAAACCATAATGCCTCACGACCTGGCTTCCTCCCCCGTTGCCCCTCCGTAAAACGCCACCAAAACGTTCGACGCTACGCCATCAAGTGCTCCAGTTAAATATGGAAGGACTAGCAAAAGGCTCCCTCCTCGTGAGGGTTGGTGCCGCCTTGAGCCCCCTCGTCGTTCTCGGCGTGTCTGGACTGGCCTACCTATTGGTCGCCGACGCGTACGACACATATCCGCAGCTCGCCTATCGCGCTATTTTTCAGTCCTCGGTGTGCTCATACCCCTCCCGTTCGCTTTCTTCTTCGGTCTTGTCACGGTGCACCGTACACTGTCACTGCACCGGCTGACGACATGCGCAGCGAGATGCATGTGGGGCTTCTTCGGTCTCTTCCTGCTCACCTGGCTGCTTGAGGGACTCCTCATCGGAGAGGCACCCGGCCCCTTCATGTACGTGTACGTCGGCACTCTCATCCTGTCGGCAACGATCGCGCACCTCCTCACGATCGGTGCACGCGCCGCGAAATCCTCATAGGGCCAGGGCAGGCAACACACAGACAGCAAGCCCCGACCGACTGGAGGCCACCGCGAGGCCGGTCAGCGCTGCTGGGATTGGCGTAGTGTCGCAGGGACCAGAGGAGGGCCAGGCCGCGGTGCCGGTGGGCGGCAGCAGGGCCCAGCCAGGCTTCAAGATCGACTACTCCGAGCGAAGCTCGCGTGTGGCGATCTCGCGGGCGGGACGTCGCCCACCGGCACCAACACGCAGACACAAACACTCAGCCACAAACACATAGGCATAACGAAGCCGCCCGGCCCCACAAGGACCGGGCGGCTCACGCGTCAGGCCGCTAGGCGGCTCTCAGCGATTGTTTCAGCGCATCTGGGTGCCGTCGGAACCCAGGCGCTGGCAGGCCTCGACGACGCGGGCGGCCATGCCGGCCTCGGCCGACTTGCCCCACGTGCGCGGGTCGTACTGCTTCTTGACGCCGACCTCGCCGTCGATCTTGAGGACGCCGTCGTAGTTGCGCATCATGTGGTCGACGACCGGGCGGGTGAACGCGTACTGGGTGTCGGTGTCGACGTTCATCTTGATGACGCCGTTGGCGACAGCGGTGGCGATTTCCTCGGCGGTAGAGCCGGAGCCGCCGTGCATGACCAGGTCGAAGGGACGGTGGTCGAGGCCGAAGTGCTCCGCGACCTCCTTCTGGATGGTGCCGAGCAGCTCGGGACGCAGCTTCACGTGGCCGGGCTTGTAGGCGCCGTGCACGTTGCCGAAGGTCAGAGCGGTGATGTAGCGGCCGTTCTCGCCGAGGCCCAGGGCCTCGACGGTCTTGATGCCGTCTGCGGTGGAGGTGTAGAGCTTCTCGTTGATCTCGCCAACGACGCCGTCTTCCTCGCCGCCAACAGCGCCGACCTCAATCTCGAGGATGGTGTTGGCCTTGACGGACATGGCGAGCAGTTCCTTCGCGATCTCGAGGTTCTCGTCGAGCGGAATCGCGGAACCGTCCCACATGTGGGACTGGAAGGTGGGGAGCTTGCCGTCGGCAACCTGGCCGGCCTCGATCTCGAGGAGGGGGCGGACCCAGGAGTCGATGTTCTGCTTGGCGCAGTGGTCGGTGTGCAGGGCGACGGTGATGCCGTAGTTCTTGGCAACCTCGTAGGCGTAGGCAGCGAGGGCCAGCGAGCCGGTGACGCGGTTCTTGATGGTGGAGCCGGAGCCGTATTCGGCGCCGCCGACGGACACCTGGATGATGCCGTCGGACTCTGCCTCGGCGAAGCCCTGGAGGGCAGCGGTGATGGTCTGGGACGAGGTCACGTTGATCGCGGGGTAGGCGAACTTGCCATCCCGTGCGCGATTCAGCATCTCTGCGTAGACCTCAGGGGTTGCGATAGGCACTTGGAGCCTCCTAATCGAGTGACAGTTTTGTCGAGATCGATTCTCTCACATTTTGTACGTGTGGGGAGGGGCAGGAAGTCCCGTTTGGACGGTTTTCTTCGAACCCCTCACCGGCTGTTATGCGTCAGTTGACGCCTCTGTTATGCGTCAGTTGGCGTGACCGATGCGGACTCCGAGTTCGGCGACGGACATGACGTCGGTGAGGGTCGTCGCTACGTCACCCTGCGCATTCGTGCCACGGAATCGGAGGTAGGAGCCGTTGCCGGCGACGGGGATGTCGACGGTGCCGGGGACGTTCGCCAGCGAGGTGGCGAGGGCGGGGTTGCCCTGTGCGTCCGGTTTGCTCTTGTTGTCACCCTGGCCCTTGAGGCCGTCAAAGCTACCGGCGAGGTAGATCTGGACGTCCTTGGCGCGACCCGAGGCCTTGGGACCGTTACCGGCGCGTGACGTGTAGGAGAGCGCGCAGACGTCATATCCGGTGCTGCCGTCACCGATCTTCAGATCGATCCAGTGCGGCCACTTACGGGCAGTGTCGGTCTCAGGCAGCTTGGCGTTGTTGGCGTCGATGTACTGGGAGTGCCAGTATGTCGAGGGGTCACCGTCGGTGGCCTTGTATTCCTCGCCGTACTCCCAGCGGGTTTCGATGGAGTCGGCGGCCACGGCCTCGGCCTTAATGCGGGGGCCGCACACGCCGACGAGGCCTTCGCTGGCCACGGTCTTCTGGCCGGCGTAAGAGACGTCGACTGTGAAGGTCGCTTCACCGAATTCGGTGGTGGGGCGCGCCCAGAACTTGACGACTTGGGTCTCGCCGGGGGCGAGGCGGTCGATGGGCTGGGGGCCGTTGGCGAGGACCCAGGAGTTGGAGACCGAGGGTGTCAGGTGGATGCCGGTGACGTCCGTGGTGCCCTTGTTGGTGACGGAGACATTGAGGACGCTTTCGCCCCAGTTGTCGTCGCCGATGATGGGCAGGGAAGCGCGGTCCATGCCGGACAGGGCGTTCTTCGGGTATGCCTCGTCGCCCTCACGCGCGATGCTCACGTCGAGGGCCGAGGAGGCCTGGGAGGTGAGGGCGAAGACCGAGCCACTGTCGACAGTAACGTCAAGGGGCAGCTGCGCGACGGTGCCTTCGGCGGTCTTTTCACCGCCGTTGGGACGGCGAGACAGGTAGCCGGAGTCAATGACGCTCAGGTACTGGTTGGTCATGGCGTTACGCAGACGGAAGCCGTCGCCGACGGGTTCTGCGACCCACTTCTGGGGGTTACGCGTCGCATAGTCGCCCTGAGCCGTGGGGGTGAACTTCTGGCTCGCATCGGCGCACGCGTAGGCGACCACCGGGTGGCCGGGGGTGGTGGACACGTGGGTCTCAGAGTTGGGGGTGTCTTCGGAGTAGACGGCGAGGCAGCGGTTCGAGTTGACCGAGCGGATCTGGTAGTAGCCGTCGGGGGGTGGCAACGAACTCCCAGTTGTCGGAGGATGCACCCATGGTCGGGGTACCACCCGTCATGCTGAGGCCTTGCCCGTCGGCCAGTGTGATCGTGTACTGGCCGGGAGTAAGGGTGTCACGCGTGGGGTCGGTGTAGGTGGAAGGTTCGCCGAGCGCGTCGATACGCGCCTTGAAGGCCTGCGCATCGGGGTCAGCCTTCGGGGTCTTGCCATTCCAGAACATCTGGGCACCGTAGCGCAGGCCTTCGGCGATCCACGCCTCGGTCTCATAGTCGGTCACCTTGCCGAGGCCTCCCTGCCAGATGGAGACCTTACCGCCGCGGATGGAGGCGTCGGGCACCGTATAACCTTCGTTCTGGTAGAACGAGTTCATCGTCCACTTTCCGTACACGCCGTTGAGGCCCTGCACCTGCATGACGTAGGAGGAGGGCTGATCACGGTAGTAGTACAGGGCGGAGGACGCGTTCACGAGGGTGTATCCGGCGTCGACGAGGTCCTTAGCGGGCAGGCCTCGGTTGGCGTCCTTCTGGCTGCTCTCACCCTTGGCCCAGTATTCGATGATGACGTCCTTGTCGATGGGAATGCGCGAAATGTCGGCGATACCGTCATTCCACAGGCGCAGCGTGCCGCCGCGCGACTTGACGTGCGCGTTGACCTTGTTGATGAAGTCATTGAAGGCCGCGTCGAAAGTCATCGACTGGTCACTGTAGGAGGCGCGGACCTGACCGAGAAAATTGGTGAACTCTCCGGGTCCCTGCTTGAAGAAGAACTCGTCGGCACCCATGTGCCATTCGGTGGAGCCGAACGCGTCCATGTATTCGTCGATGAGGTCGAAGTAGAACTGCTGGGCAGCGGGGTCGATGAAGTTGAGGTGGTTGGCGCTCTTCGTGCCGGAGTCGTCGGTGACCTGGAACTGCGGGAAGTTGCCGAGGATGGTGCCGGTGTGGCCGGGAGCGTTGAGGAGCGGGGACGACGCGGACGCCAACTTCGCGGCCGTGTTCGACGATGGCCTTGACTTCCTCCTTCGTGTAGTAGGAGAAGGAGGTGGTGGCCGGGTACTTGTCGGACTTAATGCGCAGCTCGAGGGACAGGTAGTTCATCTTCAGGTCGGACATGCGGTCTATCTGTCGGTTGATCCAGTCCGGCGTGATGTGGGTGCCGCACGCGCACAGGGTGACGCCGCGATCGGGGACGCGCGGGATGTCGGTGACGCTACCGGTGGGCACGGTTCCCTTACCCGAGCGAACCGCCTGCTCGAGGGTTCGAGCACCCCACAGGAGGCCGGCGCGGGTGGCGGCCACGACCTGGGCACCGTTTCCGGTGACGGTCAGCTGGTAGCCTTCATCGCCGAGGGTCGACTGAGATGGGTCGATTGTCAGACTGACAGCGTTGGTTGAGGGGCATCGCCGGTACCGTCGGTGGTGCCGGTAATGCCGGAGTCAGTGAGGGCGCGGCTCAGCAGGGCGCTGACTCCGGCGGCTTCGGCGGAGTCCGTGTGAACGATCTGCAGACCGCCTGCGGGGGTCCACATGCCCGAGGCCGGGGTCTAACCTTCGAGGGATAGGATGGTTCCGGGAACCTGGGTGGCCGCCTGCGCGTTCAGATGGGATGTCAGGGGGGACGAGGACCGCGGCGACGAGGGCGCACACGGACGTGAGGATGAGCGCGACTTTCGCGCGAGTACGTGCGAGCCGTGGTACCCGCACGTGGCTTGGTGATGACTGAAGCATTAATTCTTCTGTTCAGCGATTTGCTTCCACGCAAACTATCCAAAATGCAAATAAAAATGGGGAACAGATACCCGTTCCGTCAAGCCTTTGGAGCACCAATGCTACCGACACTTACTGCTCAAATGCAATACCAATGGTCAGATTCCACTTACTACGGAACTCGTATAAAACCCATAGAAAATGCAGAAAATGTGACATTGTCAGGCCTGCTTGATCGCTCCTAAACGTGAGGCGTGCGCCCACATGACAATGGCGGCGGCGTGTCCGACGTTCATCGAGCGCGTCGATCCCCGCTGGGTGATGGCGACGACGACCTCGCAGGCGGCCAGCATCTCCTCACTAAGGCCAGATGCCTCGGACCCGAAGACCAGGCAAGCGCGCTCGGGCAGGAGCACCCCTTCGAGGGCGACGGAGCCGTCTACATTGTCGACGCCGACGAGGGCCAGGCCCTCACGCTCGCAGTGCTCGACGAGTTCGCGCACCTCGGCGCAGTGATCCACCGGCAGTATCGGTCGGTGACCATGGCGCCGCGTCGGTTCCAGCGCTTGCGGCCCACGATGTGGACGCGGCGCGCGCCAAGCGCGTTGGCCGTGCGCACGATGGACCCAATGTTGAAGTCGTGGTCCAGGTTCTCCACGGCCACCTCGAAGGGAAGCGAGCGGGCGGCGACGTCCTCGCGAATCGCATCCATCGTCCAGTAGCGGTATCGGTCCTCGACGTTGCGCCGATCCCCGTGAGCCAGCAGCTCACGATCATACTGTTCGCCGACCGGCCACTCGTCCTCCCCGCCCGGCCACGGACCGACCCCCACCTGCGCGCGCGAACCAGCCCCAGCCTCGTACGCCTGAGTGTCCCCAGAAACCGCGCCCTGCCGCGCGATGTCACACCCGTTTTCCAACTCGTTCACGGGTCCCACCCTAGCGGGAACGTAGAATGGGGGCATGAATCCGCTGATGAACGAAGAAACAGCACTCAGTGATATGCCGCCCGTGAGCGCGTGGCTCTCCGACATGGATGGCGTCCTGGTCAAGGAGAACCGCGCGCTGCCGGGCGCGAATGAATTCTTGGCGGCGCTGCGCGCTACCAACACTCCCTTCCTGGTCCTCACCAACAACTCGGTGTTTACGAACCGTGACTTGTCCGCGCGCCTGACAAACTCGGGCTTGGACATCCCCGAAGAGAACATTTGGACCTCCGCGAACGCCACGGCCGCGTTCCTCCAGCAGCAGTCCCCCGGCTCGACGGCCTACGTGATTGGCGAGGCCGGGCTGACGACCGCGATCCACACCGCCGGGTACGTGATGACGGAGACGGACCCCGAGTACGTCGTGCTCGGCGAGGTTCGCTCCTACGATTTTCACGCCCTGACCCATGCGATCCGCCTCATTGAGGGCGGCGCGAAGTTCATTGCGACGAACCCCGACGTATCCGGCCCTTCCGACGAGGGCACCCTGCCCGCGTGCGGCGCGATCGCCGCGATGATCACGGCGGCCACCGGCAAGCAGCCCTACTTCGTGGGTAAACCGAACCCGGTCATGATCCGCGCTGGCCTCAACAAGATCGGTGCCCACTCGGAGCGGGCCGCGATGGTCGGTGACCGCATGGACACCGACGTGCGTGCCGGCGTCGAGGCAGGCCTACGCACGCACCTGGTCCTGTCGGGTTCCACGGCCCGCGAGGACGTCTGCAACTACCCGTTCCGGCCCTTCGGCATCCACGAGGGTATCGGCAATCTCATCGAGCTCGTCGAGGCAACCCACTGACCCCGACACGTAAAGGAAACACCATGACCAACGATTCCCACAAGGCGCGCCTGGCGACCCTCGTCCAGGAACTCTCCGTCATCCACGAGAAGGTCACCCTGGCGTCGGGCCGAGAGTCCGATTTCTACGTCGATATGCGCCGCTCGACGCTGCACCACGAGGCGGCTCCGCTCATCGGCCACGTCATGCTCGACCTCCTGGAGGAGGCTGGCTTCGCGGTGGGCGAGGAGTACGTGGCCGTCGGCGGCCTGACGATGGGTGCCGACCCCGTCGCGACCGCGATGCTCCACGCGGCGGCGTCGCGCGGTCTGGACCTGGACGCGTTCGTCGTGCGTAAGGCCGCGAAGGACCACGGCATGAAGCGCCGCATCGAGGGCCCCGACGTCGTGGGCAAGAACGTCGTCGTCCTGGAAGACACGTCCACGACCGGCGGCTCCCCGCTGGAGGCTGCGCTCGCCCTGCGCGAGGCCGGCGCGAACGTCGTCGCCGTCGCGGTGATCGTCGACCGTGCGACGGGCGCAAAGGAGCGCATCGAAGCCGAAGGCTTCCCGTACTTCTACGCGCTGGGCCTGGAGGACATCGGCCTGGCCTGATTTTCCTCCCGCACGTACGAGGCCGGGGCTGGGTTCTGCGCGAACCTGGCCCCGGCCTCGTTGTCGTCTGCGCGCCCTCACATGTGGGGAACGGAGCGCATGGCGCGCGCGGTCACCCAGCGCGGAGCGAGCTTCATGGCACCCATGGCGACCTTGTAGGGAACAGTCGGGGTGACCTGGACGCGGCCCGCGCGCACGGCGTCGAGGGCTGCCGTGACGACCTGGTCGGGGCTGGCCATGAGCCAGGAGGGGGTCGCGCGCATGTCGACGCCCGCCCGCTCGAAGAAGGGCGTGTCGACGGGGCCGGGGCATACAACGGTGGCGGTGATGCCCGAACCCTTAAGCTCGGCGGCAAGACCCTCGGTGAACGCGACGACCCACGCCTTGTGCGCGGAATAGGTACCAGCGCCCGTGCGCGAGGCAACGGAGCCGACATTGAGGATCGCGCCGCGCCCGCGCGAACGCATGGAGACGCCAGCGTGGTGGGTGAGCATCATGACGGCGCGAACCATGACGTTCAGGCCGTTGATTTCGCGTTCCAGGCTGTTGTCCAGGAAGGGGCTTCCCAACCCGAATCCGGCATTGTTGACGAGGAGGTCGACGGGTCGCAGGTCCGGCTTCTGAGCATCGGCCGGGCCTCCCACGTCGAGACGGGCTGCGACCCGCGCGCACCCGTCCTCGGTGGACAGGTCGGCGGCGATATACTCGGCGTTCACGCCCGCGACGTTTGTCAGCGAGGCCGCGAGCGCGCGCAGCGCGTCCTCACGGCGCGCGACGAGCACCAGGTCGTGTCCGGCGGCGGCCAACTGCCAGCAGAATTCTTCACCAATTCCGGAGGTCGCTCCGGTCACAAGCGCGGTTCCCATGTGGGAAGTCTAGCGCGCACGTGTGGGGTAGCACGAGGCCGGGGTCCCTCACGCTCATGTGTCGTGAGGGACCCCGGCCAGGTGTTTTATCGGGTGCGGATCAGGAAGATGGCTCCGCCTCCGGCGAGGGCCGCCGGGATGATGAGGAGGAGCAGCCAGTAGGGACTCCAGCCTCCCGAGCGTCCACTATCGGCCGCAGAGGCGATTGGCAACGCGGATACCGCGTCATCCGATCCGTCCGATGAAGTGCTTGATGCACCACTTTGGGCGTTCTCGCCGCTCTGCGCGCCGCTTTGGGCCCCGCTCTGGGCGCCGCTGTGGGGGCTAGCACTCGGAGTGAGCGCGGGTGCTGCCTTGGGCGCGCTCACCGGAGTACCCGAACTCGAAGTGCTTGCACCGCCCGAAACGCCGCGCGAGGTGGTGCCAGAGCTGGTGGTTGCCACGCCCGAACCGCTCGCGGATCCGCCGGACGTCCCCGCGGAGGAGCGAGTTCCACTCGAGAGCAGGTTCCTCGCGACCGCCTTGGTCCCACGAGGCGAGACCGGTGCCGTTGAGCCGCTGGGGCGGAGACTCGGCGCAGGTGCGGGAGCGGGCGCAGGTGCGGGAGCGGGCGCGGGGGCCGGCACAGGTGCGGGGGCCGGCGCAGGTGCGGGAGCGACGCTCGGGGCCGGGGCCGGATTCGCGCTGGGCGCAGGTGCAGGCGCGGGCGCCGGGTCAACGCTCGGCGCGGGGGGCCGGCGCAGGCTCCGTGTCCACACTGGGCGCAGGGGCCGGCGCAGGCTCGGGATCCACACTGGGCTCTGGAGCTGGCGCAGGCTCGGGATCCGCACTCGGTTCCGGCGAAGGCACAGGTTCCGGGCTGGGCGCAGGATCCGGCGAGGGTGTGGGCACCGGCTCTCCGCCCGGGGTGGGACCGGGCTGCTCGTGGTGGCTTCCGCGCACGATCACGGTGAACGCCTGCGGTTCGGCCAAGACACGCTCGCCGCTGCGAGCACCGACCTCAATGCGGTAGGTGCCGGGAGCACTGAATACCCAGTTGCCGTGCATGTGAGTGGACTCAGTCGTGTGGACGACGCCGTCGCCCGTGGACGAGTCAAAGTGGACCTTCGCGCCGCTTCCGAAGGTTCCACCCTGGAAGAAGGCGACGCGCGCGCCCGCGGGGGCCTCGGCCAAGTGCAGTGTCAGGTCGGCACCGTCGGGCAGGGCCGCGTAGTCGATTCCTTCGGTGGACAGTCCGGGCCAGACGATGTCACTCTTTTGCGTCTCGGGCAGCACGTAGGTGGCGGTACCCACCGGGCCGAGCACGTCGTAGCTGGCATCCGACAGGGATGCCGGGCGCACGAAGCGCGCGTTGGGGGCGACCGTGAGAGTTGTTGAGCCGAGGGTGCGCAGCACGGAGGTACGCGCGTTGGTGAGCGAGTCATCCTTGACGGCCAGCCCGTAGGTGATGCCGTTTTCTCCGTTCGCCTGGGTCAGGCGCACGTCGAGGTGTCCGCGCGCGATTTCAACGGGGTCGCTCAGGAGGGACGAGGCCGGGGTCGGGTTCTCGTGGCCACCGCCGTTATCCGGCGCGGGCGTCGGCGTGGGTTCGGGGGTCGGTTCCGGCGCGGGCGCGGGTTCCGGTTCCTCGGGGGCGGCGACGCCATCACGCATTGTCAGCATGGCGGTGAGTCCCACGTGGTCGCCAACGGTGACGTCGGAGGCGTCAGCGACGGTCATGACCGCGTCGGAGAGGGGGTGGGGGCGCAGGATGACGCGCATGTACATGGGGTCGGACTGGCACACGCCGAGGTCCTGGGTCTTCGTGTCCATGCCTCCCGCACCCAGGGTGCCTTCCATGGAACACCAGGGGCTGAAATCCCACTTGGATTCGAGGAACTCGATCTTGTAGGTGGCGCGCAGGGTTGGGTCATTCGCGCGGACCGTGGCCGTGTACTGGTCGGTCGTGCCGGGCTTGAGGTCGTAGGAGAAGTCGACGCGGCGCGAGGAGAGCGGCAGGCGGTCGGGGTTCCACACGGGCGCGGGGTCCGGGTTGGAGGTGACGAGGATCGTGTCGGTGGTGCCGACGGTGACGGGTTCGGTGTCCTTCTGGGAGTACTGCACGACCTGCGAGATCCAGCGCGACGAGCCGGAATCGCCGGGAATGTAGATCGCCTGGACGGCGGCAGCGTCCTCTCCGAGCAGCTCGGAGACGGTTGCTCGACCGCCCTCGACGGCGACCTCGGTGAGGAAGTAGCCGTTGACGGTGATCCACGCACGCCCGGTGTCGGTGGGAACGCCTGTGTCGATCGTGATGTCGGTGAGGAAGTTGTCGCCGGGGTGGGCGCGCTCGGCGTGATGGGACAGGGCCAGCGTGGGCTGGGCCTCGTTGCCGTCACCGCGCTCGGCGCGCGCGGCGTTGTAGGCGGCCTCGATGTCTTGATGGTGCCATCGGCGGGGTTCTCACCGCCGACCTGCCAGACCAGCGGCGTAATCGGCGAGGAGTAGATGGCGGTCCCGTCGGCGCTGCGCGCGGTCATCTTGTAGTTCGCGACGTATCGACCGGGCTGCGTGAAGGTCGTATACATGTGCGAGTGACGCGGGTTGTAGACGCTGCGGTAGGCCGTGTCGTGGCTGGAGAGGAAACGGTTGACGCTGTCGCCATTGTCGATGAACATCTCCATTCGACCCGGGCCGTCGACGCTGATGAGGTCGAGCGTGTAGGTCTCGCCCTCGAACTTGTCGGCGTCGCCGATCTCGCCGGCACCCAGGCCTGCCCAGATGGGGGTATTGCCCGGTCCGGGGTTCTGGGGGGCCGCGTTCAGGACGGCCCCCTCGGAGCCGAGGAACGCCAGATCGGGGCGCTTGGCGGGTATGACCAGCTGCGACTTCGCCTCGTCCTTCTCACTGGTTCCGGTCCACGCCTTGGGGATCCACAGGGCGGTCTTCTCCATCGGTAGGTTGATGGTATTCAGGGGAGAAGCTGTTCGTGTCGTCGTGCCAGACGGGAATGGGTGCATCGACGTGCTGTCCGGTGACGATCCAATCCTTGTCCTGGTCGGGTCCAGCCCACGCGGTGGCCGGGGTGAGCGCCAGGAAGAGGGCCAGCGCCGCTGTGCTCACGCGTCGCAGGTATGACATAAGAGTGCCTTTTCTAGCTATGCTATAGATGAGAACCATTATCATTCTATTACGCCTGTCCGACAACTGCGCAACTCCGCGCGTTTCACACCTGTTTCACACGTGTTTCACGCGCCCACTCCCCCACTCACAGCTAGGCTCGACCCCATGAGATTTGCGACCTGGAACGTCAACTCCATCCGCACGCGCGTCGACCGAGTCATCGCCTTCCTGCAGCGCTCCGACACGGACGTGCTCGCCATGCAGGAAATCAAGTGCCGCCCCGACCAGTTCCCCATCGAACCCTTCGAGAAGGCCGGCTACCACGTCGCCATCCACGGCCTCAACCAGTGGAACGGCGTCGCCGTCGCCTCACGCCTGCCCATCCTCGATATTCAGGACCACTTCCCCACCCAGCCCGCGTTCGGCGAACCGCCCGTCGTCGAAGCCCGCGCGCTTGGCGTCACCATCGACACAACCGACGCCCTCCCCCCCCGAGGGACGGGCAGGCCTCGTCAATGACGATCTGGAGCCTGTACGTGCCCAACGGCCGCGAACTCACGCACGCGCACTACACATACAAGCTCCAGTGGCTCGCCAACCTCGCCGAGCAAGGCCGCGCCTGGCTGTCCGACCCCGAGGCACGCATCGCCCTCGTGGGCGACTGGAACGTCGCACCCCTCGACGAAGACGTGTGGGACATGAGCGTCTTTGAGGGTGCCACGCACGTCTCCGCACCCGAACGCGAGGCCTTCGCCGCCTTCGCCGCCGACGGCTGGGTCGAAGTCACGCGAGAAGCGCGTCACCAACTACACCTACTGGGACTACCAGAAGCTGCGCTTCCCCAAAAACCAGGGCATGCGCATCGACTTCGCCTACTGCTCGCCGGCGCTCGCGGCTCGCGTGAGCAGCGCGCAGATTGACCGCGACGAGCGCAAGGGAAAGGGCGCGTCCGACCACGTGCCCGTCATCGTCGACGTCGACTAACAGATCAGGTTCGAGGCCAGGGCGACGTCACCGGTACGGATCGAGGTCTGGGGCACGCCCCCAGACCTCGATCCGTCGCGATTAGGCGCGCTCGCGCGCAAGGGACAACAACGACGCGTTGAGGGCCGACCAGTTGTCGTGATGCCACTGTCCGAAAGGCTCAGCACCCACGAAAGCGGCGCTGGCCCCGAGGTCGCGGTCCGCCCACACGAAAGAACCCGACTGCCCGAAGTGCCCAATCGTGCGCGCCGAGGCGTCGGGCGCGGTCCAGTGCGGAGCCTTCTCGCCACGAATTTCCAGGCCGAGGCCCCACGGGCAGGGCGCAAAACGCCCATAGCCGGGCACGACGCCGGCGAGCGCCGGAAACTGCGAAAGTCCCGCGAGGGCGGCCATCGGCGCACTCACCAGAGTCGGACGGGCAAGCTAGCACCGAAAAGGCTCACGTCGGCGGCGCTCGCAACACCCGCATGAGCAGGACTACCCAGGATGTCCGCGGAGCCCATTCCAAGTGGGTCAAACACCGTCTGGCGCACCCACTGAGCGACCCCCATTCCACTCGCCTCAGCCACGACCTCGCCGAGGATATCGAAGCCCTCATTGGAGTAGATGCGACGCTTCCCAGGAGCGGCGACAGGACGCCGCCCCTCAAAGGGCAGACCCGAGGCATGGGCGAGCAGATGGCGAACCGTGGCCCCTTCGGGACCTGCAGGATCGTCGAGGGAGATCAGGCCTCGTTCGACCGCGACCAGCACCGACCACGCGACGATCGGCTTGGTGACAGACGCGAGCGGGAACGCGCAATCAACATCGCCGCGCGAGTAGACGACATCGCCCCCGACGCGAAGGACGAGGGCGACATCGAAAGAAGGTAGCGGGCCGATCACGCGGTGGTGGCTTCCGGAGCCGCGGCTACGGCGGCAGCTTCTGCTGCTGCCGTGGTCTTCTCGCTGATCTTGCGCAGCGTGCGGGCATAGACTTCCGCGACCTCCTCGGGCACGGAGGCACCGAGCTGGAGGACGTAGTGCGCCGGCAGGTGCAGGAGCTGCACACACACACACGGCCAGGAAGTCCGCGACGAACTCGCGAGCGTCGATAGGTTCGTCGTTGTAGCGAGCCGACACGACGGAGCCATACCAGTAGCGGATCAGGATCTTCGCCAGGGTGCGAGGAGTCGTACCGATATCTGCTCCCTCATCCTCAACGAAGGCGGTGATCATCGACGTGAGGGCTTCCTCCATCTGCTGCGTACGGTACTTGTAGTGTGTGTGCGCAGGATGAGTCTCCGACGAGGACTCCGCCCACAGGACACAGTCCAGAGCGATGGCCGCATCCGCACCGGGCTTCATGGCGAAACGCATCTCGCCAACGGCCCAGTCAACGAACGAACCGGCGGTGATGCCGCCCTCATCAAAGCCGCCCTCAGCTTCTTCATTGATGGTGACGTCGAAGAGGGCGTTCATCTCCTCGTGACGCTGGATCGCGCTGCGCAGGATCGCTTCCTTGGAAGGGAAGTGATAGACGACGGCGGGGTGGGAAATACCGACTCGACGACCGAGGTCGCGCAGAGAGAAGCCGTTGTAGCCTCGCTCCGCGATCAGAACCATCGCTGCCGAGAGGATGGATTCACGCGTCGCCTGTCCTACGGAATAGGCTCCACGGGCCTTCCTCTGCGTTGTCATATCAACTCCTGCTGTTGCGGACATCACATACTGTTAGTCCGAAATACACACTGGTATTCAGTGTAGCGCGCAATCTCAGGGTTTATCAACATTCATGACAAGCCCGTCAAAGGTTGCATTAATGTCAACTGTCACGTTCTGCCCGTCCTGCACATCCCTGCAAGCAGGAGAACAGCCAGTCGATCGCCGATTTCGCGCTGAATTAAGCGGCGTAGCGGGCGCGCCCCAAAGGCAGGATCATACCCCACACGCGTGAGCCAACCGCGCGCCGCTTCGCTAACTGTCAAGTTGATACGCCTATCACGCAGGCGGGATTGAAGTGCAGCAACCAGCAGGTCAACGATCTCACCCAGGTTTTCGCGGGTCATAGCGTCAAACATGACAGTTTCGTCCAACCTATTGAGGAACTCTGGCCGGAAACTTGACCGGACGACAGACATGACTGCATCCCGTTTTTCCTCGGTCGTCAAGTCTTGGTTCACCAGGAACTGTGATCCCAAGTTAGACGTGAGAATTAAAATGGTATTGCGGAAGTCAACAGTCCGACCCTGGCCATCAGTGAGACGCCCGTCATCCAAAACCTGCAAAAGGATGTCGAAAATCTCAGGGTCAGCTTTCTCAACTTCATCGAGCAAGACCACAGAATATGGCCGACGACGCACTGCTTCAGTCAGCTGACCACCCTGCTCGTAGCCGACGTACCCCGGAGGGGGCGCCGACCAGGCGGGCAACCGAGTGCTTCTCGGAGTACTCCGACATATCGATGCGCACGATTGCGCGCTCATCGTCGAAGAGAAACTCCGCGAGCGACTTAGCCAGCTCGGTCTTACCCACACCCGTGGGTCCCAGGAACAGGAAGGAACCAGTCGGACGATTCGGATCCGACAGCCCCGCACGCGAGCGCCGAACAGCGTCGGACACCGCACGCACAGCATCCTTCTGCCCGATGAGCCGCTTACCCAACTCGGTTTCCATGTGCAGGAGTTTGTCTGTCTCAGTTTGAAGGAGCTTACCCGTAGGAATTCCAGTCCACGCCTCGATCACCTCTGCGATCTCTGCGGGACCGACCTTCTCCGCAATCATCGGCTCCTCATCGCCCTGAGCTTCCTGATCCTCAGCCTGAGCCTCGGCCTCGGCAATCTGACGCTCAACGGAGGGGGATCTCGCCATTCTGCAGACGACCGGCTTCCTCCCAGCGCCCCTCGCGAACCGCCAGGTCGAGCTGGGTGCGCAGCGTATCCAGCTGGACACGCAGGTCGCCGACACGGTTGTGCCCAGCCTTCTCAGCCTCCCAGCGCGCAGTGAGGGCGCGCAGGTTCTCCTCACGGTCCGCCAAGTCGGCACGCAGCTTGCTGAGGCGATCCTGGGTGGCCTCGTCGAGACCGTCGGGATCTGACTCGGTCAGGTAGGACTCCTCCATGCGGAGGCGATCCACGCTGCGGCGCAGCTCATCGATCTCGACCGGCGAAGAGTCCAGCTCCATACGCAGGCGAGATGCGGCCTCGTCAATCAAGTCGATCGCCTTGTCAGGAAGCTGACGTCCCGTGATGTAGCGGTTCGACAGGGTCGCCGCGGCGACGAGCGCGCCGTCGGAGATGGTCACTTTGTGGTGAGCCTCGTACTTCGGGGCGATGCCGCGCAGAATGGCGACGGTATCCTCAACCGAGGGTTCGCCGACGAACACCTGCTGGAAGCGGCGCTCAAGCGCCGGGTCCTTTTCGATGTTCTCGCGGTACTCATCGAGGGTCGTCGCACCGACCATGCGCAGCTCGCCGCGGGCGAGCATGGGCTTGAGCATGTTGCCCGCGTCCATCGCACCCTCGGAACCGCCGCCCGCGCCCACAACCGTGTGCAGCTCGTCAATGAAGGTAATGATCTGCCCGTCCGAGCGAGAGATCTCGGCCAGGACCGCCTTGAGGCGCTCCTCGAACTCGCCGCGATACTTCGCACCGGCAACCATCGACGACACGTCGAGGGACACCAGTCGCTTGTCGCGCAGGGACTCCGGGACGTCGCCCGCGACGATGCGCTGGGCGAGGCCTTCGACAACGGCAGTCTTACCGACGCCGGGTTCACCGATCAGGACGGGGTTATTCTTCGTACGCCGGGACAGGACCTGGACGACGCGACGAATCTCATTGTCGCGCCCGATGACCGGATCGAGCTTACCTTCGCGCGCCACCTCGGTCAGTCCCGACCATACTTGGACAGAGCCTCGAACGACCCCTCAGGGTCGGGCGAGGTGATCGGGTCAGGACGCAGCTGGGCGAGCGCCTGCGTCAGAGCCTCAGCCGCCGCACCGCCGGCGGTGAGAATACGCCCCGCCTCGGTATCGGACGCTGCCAGAGCGATGAGCAGGTGCTCGGTGGAAATGTACTGGTCTCCCGCGCTCTCCGCGCGCTCCTCCGCATCCTGAACGACGGCGAGCAGTGCGCGCGAGGCCTGAGCGGAACCCGCGGATGCCCCCTGAGTACTGGGTAGCGCCACCAGTGCGTTACGGGTGCGTGCGCCGATTGCGCGCGTGTCTGCCCCCACCGCCCCGAGCAGGGACAGGGCGATACCGTCGCGCTGCTCCATAAGGGACTGCAGCAGGTGAATGGGTTCGACCTGCGGGTTTCCGGCCGCCGACGCGGCCTGGAGCGCGGAGGCGATGGCCTCCTGCGCCTTCGTTGTCATCTCACGTGCCATGAGATCGTTCCTCCAAATGGTTCATTCGTCTCGCATCGACGGTTGTCGACGCATCTGATAGACATAACGAACCCGAAGTTGAGTCTATTCCACTCAACTTCAAAATGGGAACACAAGGGACAGGCGAGGCCGGAGTTCAGTTCTCCGGAAGCCAGGTAGGACCGCCAAATCCGCGCTGATGGCCACCCGAGGGACCAGGTCCCTCAGCATCCTCAATACTGTAACGATCCGCGAGCGCGCGGAAGAGCTGCAGCGTCGTCGCCAACGCGCACATGACCTGCTGGATCAGCTGCGCATCCGTTGCGCCATACTCGTAGTCACCGTTCACCTCGGCGACAACGCGATCCCCCTCAAGCTGCTCCGCCACATAAGCCTTGGGCCACAGGAACTCCCCATGCCAGGCCTGCAGGAAATCGCGCAGATCCTCCCCATACTCAAGGGGGACCAGCTGCTTCATGAACGCAACGATCGAGAGCACCTCGCGCGAGTCACCAAGGAAACGGAAGCAGAACAGGTGCCCCTCCCACAGGCCGCACAGGTCTCCATCGTTGTCGATGCGCCAGGCCCATCCCTCAGAATCGAAGAGGAGTCCCAGGCGCTCCTGCGTGATAGGGCGGACCATATCGAAACGATTGGCCTCAAACTCCGAGTTACCCGTGGCGATTCCTTCCGCCGACGTTGCTTTACTACCCTCCCATTGTCCCATATCAGAGCGGTTATCGTCCGCCGATTCGGCGCGGCGAGGCGTTTCCTCGCCGTCGGTTCCGCCGTCGGCATCCGCCCGCCATAGCCAGCCCATGATGACTCCCCTACTCGTATCCGTCGTTCGTGACGCGCCACTGCGTCGGTACCCCGGGGGTGTGAGCGCGTCGACCACCCCTCTGTGCGTTTGACATGTGCACAACCACCGGCCGCCTCCTCCGCTCACTACATCGTGCCATCAGCGTGTGTATCACTACACCTTCACAGTAGCGCAGAATCGGCGAAATACCAATGGCCGCAGGGCCTAAAAGCCACTGCGGCCACGGCGCAAATGAACACCGTACAGCCATCACCGCAGCTCATCCGGGAGGCGGCGACAGCAGGGAGACGCTTTGTCTATCGCGTCACATTTACTCCCATCTCTTGCACGATGCAGAGTTTTCAGCTATTTGCATTATTTTGTATGCCGTCCGAGGAATCCCGTGGCATTCCTTCAGCGCCCGGAGACGCCGACAACATCGCCTCGGGGTCGCCCTGCACCCCAAGGTTCTGCGCTGCCCCCAGTGCCGACGCGCCGTAAATCGACATCGGTAGCTTCGGTAGCGGCAAGGTCCACGCGGTGCGCGCAACCACCCAGCGCAGGAGACGCTCAGCGGGCCCACGCGTACGTCCCATCGCGTCGGAAACAACGCACCCGACTCCAATGAGCGCCCACACGGCGAGCGCAATGAGGGCGGAGACCGCCACGCCCACGGAGCGTACTCCCACAGCCCCGAGCACCAGGAACAGCACGGCGAAGACGAGCGTCTGAGCCAAGTACGCGGTCATCGACCGGCGTCCAATCGCGCTCAGGAACGAGCGGAACGCCCCCAGCTCCTCAAGCGACGCCGCGCTCTCCTCGGACTCCACCGAGGCCTCGCGAGGACCCCCGCCCAGGAGAGCCAGGAACGCCAACCAGCCGCACGCCCCCGCGACACCCGACGCGTGAAACAGGGGGGAACGTCCAACCCGAGCCGCCAACGTGCACCCAGTCCAACTGGCCGAGCGCGTAGGGCAGCGCCCCCAATGCCCCCACCAGGAGGCCGCCGCCAGCAATCGCGACGAGCGCACTGCGATGGCCGCTCGGATCCTGCAGTGCTCCCCAACGCTCGACCCCAACCCCGAGCATCACGCAAGGCACGACCAGGGTGGTTAGCACCGTGAAAGGCGTGGCCACAAGCCACCCGGCCAGATTCCACAGAGGCGTCGTCGCCTCCAGAGTCGCCTGCGAGTGATACTCCAGCGTCATCGGACGGGCACCCATCTCCGCCGCGCCCGACGATAGAAGGAGAAGACTCAGCGACGCACCCGTCACCCCGATGACCACGCGCAGCCACACGTGCCTCATCACAATAATCTCCGCGAAGATCACCGCCACCAGGCCGTAGGAGCCAATAATGTCCCCCTGGAAAATGACGCTATGCACAGCGCCAAACGCCAGCATCCACCAGCCACGACGCCGGATCAAACGCGACGCCGCACGACGAGCACGACGCTCCACGTCCTCGTCAAAAAACTGCCACTGCAGGGGAATCCACCCGGCGCTGAGTTCGGCGGGCAGAGCCTCACGAGCGACGCGACGCTCACGCTCGATCATGCGCTTGGCCATGATCGCCATCCCAAAACCGAAGAGAATCGAAAACAGCGGATAGGCGCGGCGGTCGACGAACAGCGCTCGCAGCAGGAACCACCACTGATCCACCCCGCTCATTGCATCGAGCGCCGCCTGCCCCGGCGCGGGATAGTCCGGGAAGAAGCGAACCCAGAATGGCACGTTCGCCAGAGCAATCAGGGCCAGCATAAAGCCGCGGGCGACGTCAGGGGCGGGGAAACGCACCCGGCGCTCGCCGGTGAAAGACAGAGTGGACACGAGAGTTCCTTTCGTGGGAGACGCGTAGCCAGACAGACTGAGAGGGGCGAGGCCGGAGACGCCTCCGGGGCTCGCCCCTCTCAGGGTGGCGGGTCAGCGCATGGCCGCCATCATGGCTTCCTGCGCCAGACGGCGACGCTTGCCGTTTACATTCACGAGGAGCACGATGCCAACAATCATGAGGACAAGACCGCCGACGCCGACGACGGTTCCCCAGATGAGGGGCATGATGATCGCCTTGTTAGCCAGCTGTTCCGCGGAACCGTTAAAGCCAGCGACTTGCGCGCCGGGAGGCAGGCCCTGGCACTGAATCTTGTAGGTGCCCGCCGGCAGATCCGACGCCGAGAACACGGTGTTGCCCTCGTAGGGATTGAGCGTATAACTCTTGTTATTGGAGTCAACGAGCGCACACGAGGAGGCACTCTCCCCTCACCGATCATCACCGAATAATTGCCCTTATCCGTCACGGTGACGCTCGTGCCGTTCCCCAGCGCTCCGCTGTTCGACAAGTCCTCCACGCTCGACGTCACACCAACAGCCATCGTCGCGAAGAACACGATGGGCGCGATCAAGACCATCATCACAATGCCGAGAACGAGGGCAACGATGCCCGACGCGCGACTGGGCATCGGAGGCATGACCACCGGAGCAGGGGCGACGTACCCGCCGCCTGCATAGCCCTGCGGACCTCCACCCGGGTAGCCTTGCGGGACGCCACCCGTGTTTTCACCATACTGAGGCCAGGGCGTGTTCTGGCCGCCCGAAGAACCGTAGGGGGGGATGCGACATGTGCGTGCCTTCCTGGTGGTAATTTTGCTTAAGCATAACAACGCTGCACGCGCGCTGAATAGTGTTTCACCGCAAACGGGACGGCACACGCGATCCTACAGCGCACCACCCCGGACCGTATACCGAGAGAAAGCGCAGAAAAGGGCGAGGCCGAAACTACTCCAGCCTCGCCCCTGACAGGATTCGCGTCAGCGCACAGCCGCCATCATGGCTTCCTGCATGATGCGGCGACGCTTGCCGTTCACCTTCACGAGGAGCACGACGCCGATGATCGTGACGACAAGACCGGCGACACCAACGACTGTTCCCCACACGAACGGCATGACGACGGCCTGCGTCATGACCTCCGGCGAGGCATTAAAGGCAACGACTGACGCGCTGCTGGCGATGCGTTCACACTGCAGCTTGTACTGGCCTGCAGGAATACCTGAGGCAGTGTAGACGCCCTCGTTATCCTTATAGGGGGTGAGTTGGTACAGCGTGCCACCCGCATCCATGAGGAAGCATGCGGGGTCAGCGCCGTCGGTGGTAACCGTGAATTTGCCATCCGCAGTCACGGTCACAATGCTGCCGTTGGCCGTCGTACCGCCCTTGACGGCATTACCTTCGGTCTTGGTGACACCCGCGATCATTATTCCGAAGAATACAATCGGGGCAACCACAACCATTAACAGGATGCCAATGACAAGCGTCGTAATGCCGGGCGTGCGACCGGGCAGCTTCGGCATTACCGTCGGGGCAGGCGCACCGTACGCACCTCCCGGATATGCCTGCGGCGCGTTCTGCGGGTTCGGATTTCCAACGGAGGGGTTCGACATGGTGTCGCCTTTCTGATGAGATTTGTCGCCAAGCATACATGACTCTGCCCTCACTTTGTCGACAAAAGGCGCGTCGCCGACCCCGGATGGGATCGGCGACGGATGGACGAGGCCGTAGCTACGTCCGGAATCGCGGGTGTCGGCGCGCGTCAGGGCAGCTGGACGCCGCTCAAGCGCTCCGCGCGCAGCTGCGCAACGCCGGGAACCTCGAGGGGCGGCAGCGACATGCCGGTCGCGCGCTGGAGCAGCAGGTCCGCCAACTCGGGGTTACGAGCCAGGGCCGGGCCGTGCATGTAGGTGGCGATGATGGATCCCTGGACGGCACCGTCGTAGGCAACCTCGGCGGGTTCCTGGCCCTGCGGGGTGCCGTTGCCGACGCCGGAGATGACCCGACCGAGAGGGGCCGCGTCTTCGCCCAGGATGGTTCCACCGCCGTGGTTTTCAAAACCGCTGAGCGGTTGAGTCAGTCCCTCGACGAGGGGCACCGTCACCAGCTCGCCGATAGCGCGATGCCCCTGCGGCAGCGTCGTGATATCCAGAACGCCCATGCCGGGCACGCGCGCGCCGCGCGCATCCTCATACCAGTGACCGAGAACCTGCAGGGAGGCACAGATCGCCAGGAGCGGGCGGCCGGCGTCGAGGGCACGCGCCAGGCCTGAGGTGCCACGGAACTTGTCGGCCGCGAGCGCCTGGGCGGTGTCTTCTCCCCCACCCAGGGTGTAGATGTCGAGGCTATCGGGGATTTCCTCGGTCAGACCCACATGGACGACCTCGGCGTCGATGCCGCGCCTGCGGGCGCGTTCGGCCAGGATCAGGGCGTTGCCCGTGTCCCCGTAGGTGCCCAAAACCTCGGGCATGAGGACACCGATTCGCAGTGTGGAAGCGCTCACCGCTTGCCTTCCTTTCGGTCGAGCAGGACCTTGAAGTCGCGCATTGCCGTGTAGTTGAGGAGGACCTCGACACGCCCCGGCTCGCACGCGGCCAGGGCATCCATGGGCAGGGGTGCGAGGTCGCAGTGGATGCCAGCGTATTCGAGGCGCACGGCCAGGTCGGCACCTCGCTCGCCGCAGGCGATGACACGCCTGCCGGGCTGGTTGACGCGAGAGAAGTCGACGTCCCACAGCCACGAGAGGTCTTGCCCGTCGGGAACCTGCCCGTTGACGCCGATGACGACCTGGTCGACACGTGGGTCAACCATCGTCATGGCTTCCTGCCAGCCGGCGGGGTTCTTCGCGAGCATCATGCGGGCGCGACGCCCGTTGATGTCGTGGACGGAGTAGCGCCCCGCGACCTCGGTGACGGAGCTGACGGCTGTCGCCGCGGCCTCGGGCGTAATACCCATGGCGACAGCGGCGGCAACAGCCTGCGCGGCGTTGCCAAGGTTGGCGCGGCCGGGCAGCTTGAGTTCGAGTCGGACGGCGACGTCGCCTGGGCCGTGCAGGAGGGCACGCGGACCCTCGGGGGCCAGGTCGACGTCTGTCAGCCACCAGTGGGGCTGTGGGCGACTCTGTAGTGCGGGGAGTTCCTCGCCCTCGAAGGCAGGGATCAGGTGCCAGTCATCGCCACTGCGCACGACGCGGCCGCCACGCGGGTAGGCCGCAGAGTCTCCGCCCCATCCGGCACCGGCGGCAACCCACACGACGTTCGGGTTGTCGGCGGCGGAGGAGACGATCAGTGGATCGTCACAGTTGGCAACAACGACGGCATTCGGGTGAGCGGACGCGCCCTCACGCAGGCGCTTTTCGACCGAACCGATCTCGCCGACGCGGTCGAGCTGGTCGCGCGAGAGGTTGAGGTACACGAAGACGTCGGGGTGAACGTCCGCGGCAACTGCAGGCACATGCATTTCGTCGACCTCGAGGGCAGCGCGAGTCGCGTTCTTTCCCTGCATGAGGGCGGTGATGACGCCGGAGGTCATGTTGTCACCGTTGATATTGGAGGCGATGGGCCCGGCGCTCTCCAGGGCGGCGCGCACCATGCGCGTCGTCGTGGATTTGCCGTTCGTGCCGGTAACGATGACCGAGGAGAAGGGGGCGGCCAGTTCGGCCAGGAACTTTGGGGAGATGCGCAGAGCGACCTCTCCGCCAATCATGCCTCCGGATCCTCGGCCGAGGGTCCGGGAGGTGAAGCGGGCGGCAGCGCCGGCCACGTTGGCCACGCGCGAGCGCACCGACAGGTGATGCGGTGAATTCGTCATGGCCCAAGGTTAACGCCTGCGGGGCCATGCTCGCGTCGGCGGAGCGCTCCGCGATCTTCTCACGGACGAGGCCGGGGCCGGGTTGGGCTGTACACCACCCCACGCGACACGCCGAGAACACATCACCAGCATCAAAAGTGCTGCATACCATACCGACGTTACCCACAACATGTCGATGTGATCGCGTCAATACAACTCAACGGTTAATACGGGGAGTCCACCCCGCCGCTTCTGCGACACTCTCGCTTTACAATCTGCGTATTTTCAATGAAAAGCACGACCCAAACACAAACTCGCAGGTCAGCGCCCATTTCGAAAAAAATGTTGCCGATGAGACGCACGCTCATTTCGGACGGCCTGCACGTTCGTGCGAAGTGCGCACATCACCGCTGATCGAGTATCCAAACCAGCCGTGACCTGGTAAAACTGTTCTCAGCAGGCGAGAGCCTGTCGCCTGTTCCAGGCTTCGATCAGGGATCCTGTGTGCCCCCGGATCCTTGATCGAATTAGGCTGCGGGACTCATCCGTTGGATGGGTCCCGCAGCTCCTTTTTGTCTCCCAGCGACGCGCTGACCCGTCCTGGACGCTATCGGGCCGCCATAACAACCGGGCCACGCACCCCAACCGACGCAGTTCGAGTGGAGGGACCCGCAGCATACACGCGGGCCTGCTCGTGCGAGTCCGAGTCCTGTATACCGCACGTGGGCCTCCTGTCCCGCACGTGGGCATGGCCGCCCACACTCGGAATAGCGGGTTAGCGTGCGGGAGAAGCCGGAGGCACCCAGAACACGGACAGAACTCTCCGATACGCTGTGCCGCCCCGACGCGGGAGCGTCGGGGCGGCACAGCGAGTCGACCAGCAGGTGCGCTACCGTATCAGCGGGAGATGATCGTTCCCTCGATGACGGCTCGTACGCCCGAGGATGGTTCCGGCAGTGCGTGGCGTGTCGGAGTCCCGGAGGAAGCCAGGGACGCGAGCGCGCGCATCGGATCCCACACGGTAAGCGAGCCGCCGGAAGCGGCCGCGGGCTTCGAGGAGCGATCCCAGGGACGCTGGCCTCGTCGCATCGGCATGACTTGGCCATCTGCGGAGGCCGCGAACACGCGGTTGCGGCGCGCCTCGGAGGCAGCGACGGCGTCGCGCAGGGCGTCACGTTCGACTTCGAGAGCTTCGACGCGTCGCTCGAGTTCAAGGATGCGACGGATGCCAGCGAGGTTGATGCCCTCTTCCTGACTCATGCGCTGCACGTCACGCAGGCGTTGCACGTCGCGTTTCGTGTAGCGCCGCCCTCGTCCCTTCGTACGGGCGGGGATGACCAGGCCCAGACGGTCGTATTGCCGCAGGGTTTGGGGGTGCATCCCCGCCAGCTCGGCCGCAACCGAGATAACGAAGGTGATCGGCTCGTTCGGGCCGGTCGTCGCCATGACTTACTCCTCAGCCGCCTTCGCCAGCGATGCTCGCACGTCGAGGTCACCCTCGGCCTTCGCCATGTCTTTCACGAGCTTCTTGAGTTCGCGGCTGGGCTTTTCGGGGACCTGGATGGACAGACGAGCGATAAGGTCACCCGTCGCCTTCGAGGTCTTCACTCCCTCGCCGCGCACGCGGATTTCCGCGCCCGAGGAGGAACCCGCAGGCACCTTGACCGTGGCCGTGTTGCCGTCGATCATGGGCACGTCGATGGCGGCGCCGAGGATGGCCTCGGAGACTGTCACCGGCAGGGTCATGACCAGGTCGTTGCCCTCGCGCGAGTACACGGGGTGCGGCTTGACCGTCACGGCAACTTCGAGGTCGCCGACGGGACCGCCGTGCATACCCGGCTTGCCATGCCCCTTGACGCGGACCTTCTGACCGTCCTTGATGCCCGCAGGGATGCGGACCTTGATCGGGGAGCCGCCGACCTTGATGGTCAAGGTCGCACCGTTGAGGGCCTGTCGGAAGGAGATGGACAGCTTCGCGCGCACCGTCCCGCCCTTTTCGGGCGTGGGTGCCGCCTGCTGGGCATGGCCACCGGCACCGAAGGGCGAGCCGTAAGGGTCGCCCCCAAATCGCGTGCTCGCGCTGCCACCCCCTCCGAAGAGGCCGGAGAGGATGTCCTCGAAACCAGCGCCGCCGCCGGGCATGCCGGAGGTCTGGAAGCGTACGTTATGGCCGCCGCCGCCAAAACCGCCGCCGTTGAAGCCACCGAAGAGGTCCTCGAACCCTTCCGTGCCGCCCGATCCGGCGGAGAAGCGCGCTCCGCCACCGGCCATCGCGCGAATCGCGTCGTAGCGCTTGCGATCCTCGTCGTTGGACAGGACCGCGTATGCCTCACCAATTTCCTTGAACTTGGCTTCGGCTGTCTTGTCGCCCGGGTTCTGATCCGGGTGCCACTTGCGCGCCAGCTTGCGGTAGGCCTTCGTAATGGCCTTCTTGTCCGCTGTCTTATCAACTCCCAGGACCTTGTAGAAATCCTTCGAGAACCAATCCTGTTCACTCACGCGCGTTTCACCTCACTTTCAGTCACGAGCGTGTTGTTGCTGTTATTCAGGGTTATTCACCAGCACCTTCGCGGCGCGCACGACGCGTTCGCCGCGGCGGTAGCCGCTGGTGAGGACCTGCCCGATGACGGGGTGATCAACGTCAGCGCTGGTGGTGGCCATGAGGGCGTCATGCAGGTTCGGGTCGAAGTCCTCACCTGCGGCACCGTAACGTTCCAGTTCGAAGCGTGTCTTGAGGGTGTCCTCGAGCTTCGTGGCGATGGACGCAAAGGGACCGTCCTCCAGGTCACCGTGTGCGCGGGCGGCGGCGATGTCGTCGAGGACGCTGATGAGCGCGTCGATAACCTCATCCTGGCCCGCGGTCTTATGGCCGGGAATGGCCTCCTTGGAGCGTCGTACGTAGTTGGCGTACTCCTGACCCTGGTTGTACAGCTCGGCGTTGACGCGGGCCAGCTGGTCCTCAACGCTCGCGATGCGCTCGAGAGCCTTGGCGAGGTCGGAATCCTCGACCTGCTCCTCGAAGGCGCTCATGTCGTCGGCAGAGGCCTCGGACGAGGCCTGGGCGGCGTTTTCCGAACCGGGCGCGGTCTCGTTGTTCTCGGGTGTGTGGGCCGTCTGGTCGGCCGGGGCCGACTCGTTGGAGTCGGCCCCGGCGACGTTGGCGTCTTCGTTAGGCACCGAGAAACCGTTGGTTTCCTCGATGCTCACTTGTCGTCCTCGTCAACGATTTCGGCGTCCACGACGTCGTCCTGGGCAGGAGCTGCCTGCGCGGCGGCCTCATCGGCCTGCTGCTTGGCGTAGATCTCCTGGCCGATCTTCATGCCGGACTCGGACAGGGTCGCCATCGCGGTCTTCACGGCCTCGATGTCATCACCCTTGAGAGCTTCCTTGACGGCGTCGACATCCTTCTGAACGGCCTCGCGGGTCGCCTCAGAGATCTTGTCGGCCTCGTCCTTGAGCAGCTTCTCCGTCGAGTAGACGGCCTGCTCAGCCTGGTTGCGGGTGTCGGCCTCCTCGCGGCGCTTCTTATCCTCAGCGGCGTGCTCTTCGGCCTCGCGCACCATGCGGTCAATGTCCTCCTTGGGCAGGGAGGAACCGCCGGTGATGGTCACCGACTGCTCCTTGCCGGTGCCGCGGTCCTTCGCGGAGACGTGAACGATGCCGTTCGCGTCGATGTCGAAGGTGACCTCAATCTGCGGGACACCACGGGGAGCCGGGGCAATGCCGGACAGCTCGAAGGTGCCGAGCAGCTTGTTGTCACGGGCGAACTCACGCTCACCCTGATAGACCTGGATGAGCACGGAGGGCTGGCTGTCCTCGGCGGTGGAGAAGATCTCCGAGGCCTTGGTCGGGATCGCGGTGTTGCGGTCGATGAGCTTGGTCATGACGCCGCCCTTGGTCTCGATGCCGAGCGACAGGGGGGGTCACGTCGATGAGCAGGACGTCCTTGCGGTCACCCTGGATGACGCCGGCCTGCAGGGCAGCGCCCACGGCGACGACCTCATCGGGGTTGACGCCCTTGTTGGGTTCGCGACCGCCGGTCAGCTCCTTGACGACCTCAGTGACGGCGGGCATACGGGTGGAGCCACCGACGAGCACGACATGGTCAATTTCGGAGACGGTCACGCCGGCCTCGGCCATGACGTCGCGGAAGGGCTTCTTGGTGCGCTCAAGCAGATCCGCGGTCAGTTCCTCGAACTTAGCGCGCGTGAGGGTCTCATCCAGGTGGATGGGGCCATCGGCGGTCATGGACAGGTACTGCAGCGAGATGTTCGTGGAGGTCGCGGAGGACAGCTCCTTCTTCGCCTGCTCGGCAGCTTCCTTCAAGCGCTGGAGGGCGACCGCGTCCTTGGACAGGTCGGCACCGGTCTTGGCCTTGACCTGGTCGATCAGCCAGTTGACGATGCGCTGATCCCAGTCGTCGCCGCCCAGGTGGTTGTCACCGGAGGTGGCGCGCACCTGAATGGTGGAGAAGCCGTCGTCATCCTTGCCCACCTCGAGGAGGGACACGTCGAACGTGCCGCCGCCGAGGTCGAAGACCAGGATGAGCTCGTCTTCCTTGCCCTTTTCGAGGCCGTAGGCCAGGGCCGCGGCGGTGGGCTCGTTGACGATGCGCTCAACCTTGAGGCCGGCGATCTGTCCGGCGTCCTTGGTGGCCTGACGCTGCGCGTCGTTGAAGTAGGCGGGAACCGTAATGACGGCCTCGGTGACGGGTTCACCCAGGTAGGCCTCGGCGTCCCTCTTCAGCTTCTGGAGGATACGCGCGGAGATTTCCTGCGCGGTGTACTTCTTGCCGTCGATCTCCGTGGTCCAGTCGGTGCCCATGTGGCGCTTGACGGAGGAGATGGTGCGGTCAACGTTGGTGACCGCCTGACGCTTGGCGATCTCACCAACCAGGACCTCGCCGGTCTTGGAGAAGGCGACAACCGAGGGGGTCGTACGAGCGCCTTCAGCGTTCGGGATGATGGTGGGCTCGCCGCCTTCGAGGACGGCGATAGCGGAGTTGGTGGTGCCGAGGTCGATACCGACTGCACGTGCCATGGTTGTTGTCCTTTCATTCGCTAGGCCGTCTCCGCTTCCGGAGCGCCTCGCGTTGGTCTGTGTGGTCTATGTGGTGCCGGGAAGCTCCCGACACATCCTTGAGTCTGATGTACTCAACTTTAGGAGCCGGGCTTTTATTCCGCAACCCCTAGCTCCCAAACCTGAGTCTGATGTACTCAACTTTGAGGGCTTGGATTTTATTCCCCATCCAAGGCTCCCTCAGTGCGAGTCGCTCAAAACATGAGTCTGATGTACTCAACTTTTTATTTCGCAGATTTATTCCCCTCTCGACAAGCTCACACCCCCGCTCCCTCACGCGCTAAAACAAGCACATGAAGCCGCTTAGTAAGTAACGCGAAAGCCCCACGTAAGGAAACGCAAAGTTAAATAGTGGCACAGCGCATCAATGCTCTGGCAGACTAGAGGCACTCTCATCGCTCGAGAGATCCCGTCAATCAATGGAGACTTGATGCGCATCACAAACCGACTGGCTGGCAGCCTCCTCGCCGGCCTACTGACATTAGGAATGGCAGGTCCCGCCTTGGCAGATACGCCTGCGACCGACGACGCACAGCCCACCACGTCCGCCGCCCAGACCACCTACGACGCACGCTACGCGATCCCCGCGGCCGTGCCCGCCTCCAGCGAGACGAAGGTCGCCCAGTGGCAGGATATGAAGTACGCCATGTTCATCCACTGGGGCGTCTACTCCTCCTACGCAGGCTGGTACAAGGGCCAGAAGCAGGAAGTGGGCTATCCCGAGCAGATTAAGGCGTGGGGTCACCAACAGACCTGGGACCAGAGAATCCCCCTGCAAGGCATCCCTCGCGAGGAGTACCTGGCCACCGCCCAGACCTTCGAAGCCCCCAACTTCGATGCGACCGCATGGTGTCAGCAGGCCAAGGACACCGGCATAAAGATGCTGCTCATCACTTCCAAGCACCACGACGGCTTCGCCATGTGGGATACGGCCACGACCGACTACAACTTCACCAAGCAATCCCCCCTCCCACCGCGACCCGATCCTCGAGCTGTCGCAGGCCTGCCAGAAGGTCGGCATCAAGTTCGGCCTCTACTTCTCCAACATCGACTGGGAGAAACAGCCGGAGGACCCGTGGACGAACGCCAACACGCTCGATGAAGAGGGCTACATGGACTACGTCCATGCCCAGCTCAAGGAGCTCCTCGGCGGCAAGTACGGCGAGATCACCGAACTGTGGTACGACATGGGCAAGCCCAACCCCGCCCAGTCCGACCAGCTGCGCGCATGGGCGCACGAACTCCAGCCAAACATCATGATCAACTCGCGCGTGGGCAATGACCGCGCGGACTTCGAGGTCGGCTGGGACAACGAGATGCAGTCCGAGCAGACCCAGGGTCCCTGGGAGTCAGCCGTCTCGATCTTCCACAAGACCTGGGGCTACGCCAACTGGGATGACGCTGCTCCCACTTACAAGGACACCGGCTACCCGGACTACACCGAGGAAGACTGGGATCACATCCAGCAGGTCGACAACACAACGGCCCTACGTAAGGCCCCGGGCGGCGCCCACACGAAGACCACCGAGATCGTGGGCAACATGTTCTCGACCGTGGCCCTGGGTGGCCAGTTCCTCTTCAACGTCGGCCCGAAGTTCGACGGCTCCTACGACCCGTGGGACGCCTCGGTCCTGACAAGCATCGGCGACTGGAACCGTGCACACCCGGGTATCCTGGGCAACTCGCGCCCGACCCACTACCCCATCGAATCCTGGGGCAAGACCATGGTCGATGACTCCCACATCTACCTGGGCATCGAAAAGTGGCCAGCCGACGGCACGGTCACGCTGCGCGGTGCCGGCACCAACGACATCACCTCGGTGAAGCTGGACGGCTCCGACACTCCCCTCACCTACACGGTCGAGGGCAACGACCTCGTCATCACGCTGCCCGCGCAGCCCGACGAGATCCTCCCCGTCGTCACGGTCACCACGAAGGGCGCTCCCACCTATGTGCCCACCGGCCTGACCACCATCGGCGAGCAGACGACCACGATCCCCGCCACCGGCCTCGAAAAGTTCAAGGCCCCCACCCCCAAGACCGGCGAAACCAGCTTCACGGCCTCCATCACCCCCGGTGACAAGATCGCCTCGGGCGTGCGCGTCTCCTTCGACACCGAGGGCTTCACGGACGACTACGCGAAATACAAGGTAACCGTGGGCGATCAGGAGGTGAAGGGCCTGACCGTTACCGACCTCAAGGCGGGCGTCGGTCCCTTCACCCTCGGCCAGCACGCCACGGCGCGCGTCACCTTGTCCTACGACAACCCGGCGTACGCGCTCAAGGGCTTCGGCAAGGACGCGACCGTCGCCTCCGTGACCGTTAAGTCCGAGAAACTCTCGACCCCCACCATCACCGTCGCCCCCCAGACCGTCGAGGCTGGCAAGATCGTCACCGTGACGGGCACGGGCTTCGCCCCCTCCTCTCCGGTGAGCCTCACCCTGCACTCCGACCCCGTCGAGGTCGGCACGGCCGCCACGGATGACACTGGTTCCTTCACCGCCGAGGTAACGGTTCCCGCCGCCACCGAGGCCGGGGACCACACGGTCGTCGCCGCCGCGGAGTCTCCCGCCGCCGAGGCCTCGGCCCCTCTGACGGTCACCGCGGCCCCCGCGCCCACCCCCTCCGCCGATCCGAGTACTGAGCCGAGCGGCCAACCGAGTACTGAGCCGAGCGGCCAACCGAGTACTGAGCCGAGCACCCAACCCTCAGTTGTCCCCTCGCCGAGTGCCGACCAGGGACGCAAGGGACGCAAGGGAGGCCTTGCCCACACGGGCTCCAACGCGCTGATCGCCGGGGCGTTCGCCCTGGCGGCTGCCGGAGTGGGCACGGCATTCATCCGCCGCTCACGCCGCCACAAGGCCTAAGCGCCGCGTGGGCATAACCATCACAGGTGGGGGCGGGGCGTACCTGACGGTACGCCCCGCCCCCACTTACACTTGAGGAATGCGCTGCGACCACTTTGACGCCGGGACCTGTCGGTCCTGCTCCCTCCTCCCCCAGCCCTACGAGCGCCAGCTCGCCGGCAAGGCGGAGGCCATCGCAGCCACCCTTTCCCCCGTCCTGGGGGCGGACGAGATCGCCTGGCTGGCCCCGGCCTCGTCCCCGCAGAAGGGATTTCGCACGAGCGCAAAGCTCGTCGTCGGAGGAACCCGTCGCCGACCCACACTGGGGATTCTCGGACCCAACCGGCGCGGCATCGACCTGCCCGGCTGCCCCATCCAACACCCGGCGATCAACCGCGCAACGCCCGGCCTCAAGCGCTTCATCCGCTCCCTGAGCCTCACCCCCTACGACGTCCCCACCAAGCGCGGGGAGCTCAAAAACATCCTCATCACCGTGGGTGCAAGCGAACACCTCATGATCCGCTTCGTGCTACGCACGCGCGAGCGCGTCTCCGACATCCGCTCGGCGCTGCCGCTGCTGCGCGACCTCGTGCCCAGCGCCCACGTCGTCACCGCGAACATCCACCCCACGCACGAGGCCATCGTCGAAGGCCCCGACGAGATCATCCTGACGCACGCACGCACGCTGCCACTATCCGTGGAGGGCCTCGAGCTGGGGCCTCGCTCCTTCGCACAGACGAACGCACACGTCGCCTCCGCCCTGTACGAGCAGGCCGCGCTGTGGGCGTCGCGTCCCTTCGCCGACGGTCACCTGCCCGAAAGCCTATGGGACCTGTACTGCGGCGTCGGCGGCTTCGCCCTCACCTGTGCTCGCGCCGGATTCCCGCGCGTCACCGGCGTCGAGGTGTCCTCCGGGGCGATCTCCTCGGCGATCAGCGCCGCGCGCCACGCGGGCCTGTCGCGCAGCGCTGCCACCTTCATCGCGGAGGATGCGACCACGTGGGCGCGCGCCCAGTCGCCCGAGGACATGCCCGACGTCATCGTCGTGAACCCGCCGCGTCGAGGCATCGGAGCCGACCTAGCCGCCTACCTGAACCAGTGCGACGCGCCGCGCGTCATCTACTCCTCGTGCAATCCTTTGACGCTCGCCAAGGACCTGGCGGCCATGCCTTCCCTGCGCCCCGTCGAGGGCCGCCTCTTCGACATGTTCCCCCACACGACCCACGCCGAGGTCGCCCTCCTCCTCGAGCGTGCGTAGGCACAGGAGCGTCGCGCCCCGCCAACTCATCGCGACCACGTCACTCTGCCCCGACCTCGTTCCGCGCATACCTTCGACTGACCTCGGTTTCCTCTTTCTCTCGCGGAACTGCCAGCTGCGACCGCTACAATTAGACCAACCGTTAGGAGAAACATGACCGTCGAACTCATCACCGCCGCCACGCCCGAAATCCACGAGGCCATGGAGCGTCTGATCCCCCAGCTGTCCCGCTCCGCCGCCCCCATGAGCGAGGCCGACGTGCAGCGCTTCCTCTCCCAGGACAGCGTGCACCTATTCGCATTCCGCCCGGACGAGGCGGATGCCCAGGGCAACCGCCCGATTCTCGGCATGCTGTCCCTGGTGACCTTCGAGATCCCCACCGGCGTGCGCGCGTGGATCGAGGACGTCGTCGTCGACGAGGCTGCCCGAGGCCACGGTGCCGGGTTCGCCCTCGTGGATGCGGCCCTCGAGCACGCGAAGAATGTTGGTGCGCGCACCGTCGATCTAACATCGCGTCCCTCGCGTGAGGCCGCGAACCGCCTCTACCAGCGTGCCGGCTTCCAGCTGCGCGAGACCAACGTGTACCGCGTGACCCTCGAGCAGAAATAAGCTCGCACTTTCACCGTTTGCCTCACATGTGACGCTAGCAATGCTTGCCGTCACTGTCGCCGCCCGCCCGCATGACGCGAGGGCGGGCACTTTGTTTGAGGCGATGAGCGCGCAACCCGCAGACCCGCGCCCTATTCCTCGCGCCCGGGCGGCGGCAGGGCCAGGGCGGACTATCCGACCGCGCTAAGCTCCGCCGGTGTGGAGGCCGCCGCGGGGCCTGCAGGGCCTGGCCGGGCTTCGAGACGACGTGCCAAGCCAACCATCAGCAACCAAGCTCCGCCGGTGTGGAGGCCGTCGCGTGGCCTGCAGGGCCTGGCCCGGGCTTCGAGCCGACGCGCCGAGCGAAGCTCGCGGCGCGAACGGCGAGCGGGCGGGCAGGCCATGCGGCGGCCGGACCCGACGGTGCTCGGAACACCATCGGTGCCGCAAGCGCCGCCCCGAAGTCAGAACTCCTCGTAGTACTCCGGGTTCTGGTCGGCCTGGCGGCCGCCGGGGCGCCCGAGCGCGCTGATCGCCGCCATTTGTTCAGAAGACAGCGAGAAGGAGAAGATGTCGAGGTTCTCGCGCTGGCGCTCAGGGTTACCGGACTTGGGCAGGGGCAGGGCGCCGAGCTGGTAGTGCCAGCGCAGGATGAGGCGCGACGGGGACACGCCCGCATCGGCGGCCAGGGCGATGATCGCGGGGTCTTCGACAATGCGCCACTTGCGCCCCAGCGGGCTCCATGACTCGGTGCGCACGCCGATCTGCTCGTGGTAGGCCAGCGCCGAGGCCTGCGGGAAGTAGGGGTGCAGCTCGATCTGGTTGACGCTCGGATACTCGCCGGTCTCGGCGTGCACGCGGTCGAGGTGGTCGGGCAGGAAGTTGCACACACCGACGGAGCGGATCAGGCCGCGGTCGCGCGCGTCCAGCAAGGCCTGGAATGCTTCGACGTAGAGGCCGCGCTTGGGGTTGGGCCAGTGGATCAGGTACATGTCCCAGTAGTCCAGGCCGGCGCGCATGAGGGATTCTTCGACGGTGTAGACGGCCTCGTCGTAGCGCTGGTGGCGCCCGGGGAGCTTGGAGACGAGGCGCAGCTCTTCGCGGGGAACACCGCAGCGGCGGACGGCGGCACCGAGGGCTCCCTCGTTCTCATAGTTGAAGGCGCTGTCCAGCATCCGGTATCCGGCATCGACGCCGGACACTATGGAGGCCACGCCCGAGGCACCCCGCAGGTTGTAGGTTCCCAGCGCGATTGCGGGAACGTCCAGGCCGTCATTCAGGGTGTATGCGGGAATCTCGCTCATGACACAAGCATAGCTGCCCGGGAGCGTCCTACCATGGGGGTATGGCACAGCTTGAATTGGATGAGGTCCATGCGAACGCGGTGGACTATCAGCATTTCCTTCTTGATTCTCCCACCCCCCTATCACGCGGCCGAGGTCGTGGCTCAGCGCCTGGTCGACGCTGGGTTTACGCGCGTCGATGAGAAGGGCGCATGGGACGCGTCCCCGGGCGGCCACGTGATGGTGCGCGGTGGCGCGGTGGCCGCGTGGTTCGTGCCCGAAACGGTCGCCGAGGACGCGGGCTTCCGCATTGTGGGCACGCACACGGATTCGCCGGCGTTTTCGGTGAAGCCGTCGGTGCAGTCGACGACGCCGGACGGCTGGGGCCAGATCGACGTCGAGGTGTACGGCGGCATGATGTGGAACTCGTGGCTGGATCGCGAGCTGACGCTGGCGGGCCGCCTGATTCTGACCAGCGGCGAGGTCGTTCTGGCGCGTACTGGCCCGATTGCGCGTATCCCGCAGCTGGCTATTCACCTGGATCGCGACGTGAACCCGCTCGGCCTGAAGCTTGATCCGCAGAAGCACCTGCATCCGGTGTGGACGGTGGATAACCCTTACGGCAACGTGCTGGAGTACGTGGCTCGCACGGCGGGCCTGGACAACGCCTCGCAGATCGCGGCCTTCGACCTGATCCTGACCCCCAGCCAGGGGCCGGGTTTCTTCGGCGACAAGGGCCAGTTCATCGCGGCCTCGCGCCAGGACAATCTGTCGAGCGTGCACCCGGGCCTGGTGGCCCTGGAGCGCCTCGCCGCGGAGGGTGTGCCCACGGGCGGCGACGTCACGGTGTTTATGTGCTTCGATCACGAGGAGGTGGGTTCGGGATCGCGCACGGGCGCGGCCGGCCCGATCTTGGAGACGGTATTGCGCCGCACGGCGACGGCACTGGGCCGCGATGAGGACGGCTTCGAGCGGATGCTGGCAGCCTCGTCGTGCGTGAGCGCGGACGCGGCGCATTCGGTGCATCCGAACTACGCGGGCCATCACGATCCGGATAATCGTCCGGTGATGGGGCGCGGCCCGGTCATCAAGATCAATTCGAAGCAGCGTTACGCGACGGACGGCGAGGGCATTGCCTTGTGGAATCGGGCGTGCGCGGCGGCGGGTGTGCATTCGCAGAGTTTCGTGGGCAACAACGCGATGCCGTGCGGCACGACGATCGGCCCGATCACGGCGACGCGCCTGGGGATTCTGACGGTGGATGTGGGCGTGGGCCTGCTGTCGATGCACTCGGCGCGCGAGATGAGCCACATCGATGACTGCTGACGCTGTCGAAGGCGCTGGAGGCGTACTGGCGCGGTGCCTGAGCGCCCGGATCGCCCGCGCCCGGCAAACCCGAAGGGTGCAGCCGTGCGCGCGGCAAGCCCCGGTGGTGCCTGACGCCCGGGAACACTTAAGCGCATGAAGAAACCCCAGCCTCGTCCATCAAGTTGGCGAGGCTGGGGTTCTTTTGTCTATCGGGCACGCTCAGAGGGTGGCGACGGCGGTGGCGGTGACGGGCACGTTGCCGCGCGTGGCCTTGGAGTAGGGGCACAGCTGGTGGGCGCGGTCGACGAGGGCTTGGGCGCGGTCGAGTTCGACGCCAGGGATAAAGACCTTAATGTCGGCGGTCAGGGCAAAGGAGTCACCCTCGGGGCCCAGGCCAATGGTGGTGCGCACGACGGAGTCCTTGGTGTCGATGCCCAGTTCCTTGGCGGCCAGGCCCATGGCGCCTTGGAAGCAAGCACCGTAGCCCATGGCGAAGAGGGCTTCGGGGTTGGCGCCGTCGCCGGGGCCGCCCAGTTCCTTGGGCGCACGCATGATGTGGGTGATGCCAAGCGCGGGGACGGAGGAGGTGCCGGCGCGGCCACCCGTGGAGTCGGCGGTGACGGAGTATGCAATCTTGCTAGGAGTATCCATACCCCCATTCCACCACTAGGACTTCAGTCCCGCAAGGGGTTTGACACAAAGACAAGCGATTCCGCGCGCTCAGGGACGAGGCCGGGGCACGCCCGCAGGTCACGCGGCCTCAAACGGTGAGGAAGTCGGCCTCGGGGCGGGCGCTCAGCGCCTTGGCGACGGCGCGGCGGAAGCGGTCGTTCATGGGCGGGAGCTGGTCGCCGCGGAAGAACGCGGTCTCGCTATTTTCGCCGTCGGCGGGGGTGGGGTCGCCGCTCACCCACTGCGCGGCGAAAGCGACGTCCAGGTAGGTGGTGACGTCTCCGTTGTCGTAGGTGACGGGGCCGACGACCTCGACGGAGAGGAGGCGGCGCACCTCGATGCGCACGTCGGTTTCCTCCAACGCCTCGCGGGCGGCTGCGACGGCGGGTTCCTCGCCCGGATCGACGATGCCCGTCACCGGCGTCCAAGTGCCGTTATCGGAGCGACGCACGCACAGGATCTCGACGGCCTCGGGCGCGATGGGCTGCTCCAGTCGATGGGTGCACATCCCGGAGCGGGGCGTGCGATAACGACGGTCGTGCCGGGCATCCACAGTGGCGCGTGGCCGACGTGTCGGCGCAGCTCGAGGACGAAGTCGGGGGTAGCCATGACCCTAGTCTAAGGCGCTCACAGGAAGGAGGTGATAATCGGCAGGAGCAGGATCTTGACGATGATCGCGAAGGCGAAGAGGGTCGCGTAGGCGGCCTCAATACGCTCGTCGGTGACGCGGGCATCGGCGGCTTGAAGGACGGCCGGCTGTCCGAGGAAGCCCGCGACACCACCGGCGGCACGCGGTGCCGACAGGCCAATAAATTTCGCGCCGATGGCCTGGATACCGCAGCACACAACGACCATGACGGCGGCGAGAAGGGCGGCGCGCCAGCCGTCGGGACTGCCGAGCAGGCTCGCGAACTGGGGGCCGGCGTTCAGGCCGAGAGCCGCGAGGAAGAGCATGAGGCCGATCTGGCGGATCGTCAGGTTCGCGGCGGCGGGCAGGGTCCATACGAGCGGTCCGGTGCGACGCAGGGCACCGAGGAGCATGCCGACGATCAGCGGACCCGCGGCGGCACCGAGTTGGAACCCCTGGCCGCCCGGCAGGGGGGAAGGACACAATGCCCAGGAGCAGACCGAGAACGAGGCCGATGCCGAATGCCATGCCGTCGACCTCGGCGACGCGACGCTCGGAGTCACCGAGCCACTCGGCGATGTCGTCGAGTTCGTCCGTGGGGACGACGACGGCGACGTGGTCGCCGAGCTGCAGGTCGAGGTCGTCGCGGGCCAGGAGATCCAGGTCGCCTCGGCGCACGCGCGTGATGACGGCACCGAAGCGCTTGGTGACGTTGAGTTCAGAAACGCTGCGACCGGCGACGTCGGGGTTGGACACGACGATGCGCTCGAATGCGAGGTCGGAGCGGTCGTCCTCGAGGTTGTGGTCGAGGATCTCGCCGACGACGGGAGCCGTCTCCTGGATGGACGCGGGGTCGCCGACCATGACGATGTGGTCGCCGGGTAGCAGGTCCTCGCCGGGAGCGGTGACGCGGGTGCGACCATCACGTCGCAAGTATGACAGGCGTACGCGCTGATCGCGCCACGCGTCGATGTCGCGGGTGTTGATGTGCTTGGACACGTGAACACTCACTGCCTCCAGGGAGGAACCGGCGAGGGAAGGTGTGTCCTTGGGACCCAGCCACTTCCTCGTCACCGTGATCGTAACGATGAGGATGCCGCCGATGACGCCGACCGGATAGCCGAAGGCGTAGCCGACCGCCGCGTTCGCATCCCCGGTGAGCCGGGTGGCCGTGTCGAGGGCGGGAGCGGCCGTCAGAGCACCCGTGAAGAGACCCGACGTGAGGCCGGACGACAGGCCGAGGAGGCGACCACCCGCGAGGGCGATAACCGCTCCCACGATGCACACGATCGTTGTAAGCGCGAGGAGATTCGTCTGCTTACGCAGGTCCTGGAAGAAGGTCGCTCCCGCGGAAATGCCGACGCAATATACGAAAAACGCCAAGCCCATCGGCTGGACGATTGACATGTGAGTGCTCACGACCTCGGGATGCAGAGCCGAGACCGCGAGGCCGACAAAGAGCGCTCCCGCCGCACCAAAACGCAGGGGGCCGATACGTATCGCTCCGATCGCCGCACCCAACGCGACAACGAGAAAAAGCGCGAGCAAGGGTGAGGACGAGAAGAGAGCAGCCATACCTTTCAGGGTACCTGTCACGCGCATTACCAGGCGTCACGACCTGTGCGATACGCGCGTTATAAGGCTCACGCGTTAGGTATAGACTGCACTCAGTAACCGAAAGGATGGTCATGTCTCAACCAGTTCCCGGATGGTACCCAGACCCCGCTGGTAGCCCGCGTCTGCGCTGGTGGAACGGCGGCATCTGGACCGATCAGTACCTTCCCATGCCCGGCACTCAGCCTCAGCAGGGCACGCCCGCGCCCATGCGTGGGGTACCTCTGCCGTACAACGCCGCCATGCAGCAGGGTGCCCCCCAGGCCCAGGGCGCATCCTGCCCCCAGGCAACGCCCACCCAGCAAGGCATGAGTTCGCCCCGCGTTCCTTCCTCCCAGCAGGCACCGAAGGTTCACTCCAATCCCTATCAGAACACCGGCATCACGCCGATCTTCTCAAACTCCGAGGACTCAGCGAACGAGGCAGACGACGAGCAGGAAACAAGTCCCGAACCGGGAGTGGCTGGTTCATCGGCTTGGTCGCTGCATGGATCGCGGTCGTTCTCTTCGCCGCGTCCGCCGTATACGCCGGCATGGCCTTCACACGCGCAAGCAAGGAGCTTGCCGACGCGGAATCCGAGCACGCCAGTGCACAAAGTGAGTACAACGAGGCGCAGTCAGGCCTCGACAAGGCGAAGAAGGACCTTGAGGAGACGCAGAAGTGACCATGCCCGCCGCAACGAACAAGCCCGCAGAGTCCTCGCCGGGCACCTACAGGATCCTGACGCTCGTCGGCGCATTCCTCGCCGCGTGTCTACTCGTGACGACCGCTGCCCTGGGCTACGCCAGCTACTCTCAGAGCGCCAAGGCGGAGCAAACACGCGCCGACGCCAATAACCTGCGGACGCAAAAGAAGGATGCCGAGACCGAGACCGCGAACGTACGCAACGAGATCAACAACGCGAAATCCAACAAGTCGGCTCAGATTTGGTGCGATGAGTTCACCTCCGCCTACTCGAGCGTTTCTCTGCTGCAGGAGAAGGCAAGCGAACTCAGTATGAAGCCGACGGCTCAGCTCGACGCGATCACCGAGTACTGCCCCAAGAAGAAGGAACTCGTCGACGCTCTCGCGTCGGCTCCTCGCCAGTCTGTCGGCTCGACGGATACCTGCGAAATCTCCGACAACACTGTGACGTTTTCGGGTGATGTGTGGTTTGACTATCAGCCTCTGTCTGACGTGGGCGATATTGATCTGACAATCAGTGTCTATATGAAGAAGAATGGTAAACCTACCATTAGAGATAAGGCACTCGGTCAGACGACCGTCACGATTCCGTCGGGCGGAACTACCACCTACAGCGTGACCATCCCCAACCCAGGCCTGGAGGGTGCTGACTGTTACACGGCTGCGACAGGTTTCTGGCCGACGGGAATCTAACCGGATAGTTGCCCGCCATCCCTCCTATGACTAAACTTCCTGACCAAGGGAATAGTTTTATTCGTAACGGGAAAGCAACAACGATGAGCGAGCCCGCGCAAGGCTGGTACCCCGACCCGAGCGGTACCCCCCATTTACGCTGGTGGAACGGCCATTCGTGGACCAACTACGTCATGCCCTACGCAATGCAGAACCAGTCGGTCAGTAAACCTCGCCTTCCCGCCCACAACGAGGCCGTAGCGCCCCGAGGCGGGCAACGCCTGGGCGCGCGGACCGCCGCCATCCCCGCTCCCAGGGCCGAGGCCTCGGCTCCTCGAGACACCAAGGCTCACCCCCCGCTCACCGACAAACGAGGGGCCACCCTCCCCCACGACGGAAACTGACTCAGCACCCGCCCCCAGTCCCACCCTAACTGCCGAGGCCACCCCGGCCTCGTCGATGGAGAACACCAGCGCGACCAGCACCCAGGAAACCCCCAAGAAGCACACCACCGCTCGCTGAGCGCTGGCCTGCGCCGCCGCCTGGATCTTGGTCATCGCTTTCATCGGTGTCCTCGTATTCACGTGGTCCCACCTGGGCGACTCCAACGCGATCTATAAGGACTCCAAGGAGAAAGCACGGCACGCACAAGAGGAACGCGACCGGGCTCAATCCACGCTCGACGACATCAACCGCCAGATCGAGGAGGCCCAGCAGTGAGCACCGCCCCCACTCCCCTGCGCGCCGCAACCGTCGCAGGCGCCATCCTGGCTGTCATCTTCATCGCCATGTCCGTCACCGTCGGCGGGATCAACGTGTGGCGCACACACGCGGCAGAGACCTTCATATCCCAGGCCGAACAGGCCCAGTCCGATAAGGCGTCCATCGACCGGGCCATTAAAGACGCCAAAACGCGCCTTGATTCCGTGAACGTAGACGCCAGCGCCGCCGCCTGGTGCGATTCGGTCACGCGCGGTAACGCCTCATCAATGCGCGACATCATCAAGACGTGCGACTCCTCGACACAAGCCGTCAAGGACTCGATCCATTCTCAATGCTCGAACAAAGAAGCGCTGGCAAACGCGCAGCGCACCTGTCCAATGCCGACTTTACGATCACCATGACTGAGTGCACAGCCAATAAGGTCACCACGACGATCAAAGGCACCCTCGCTGTCAAGCAGTCGAGTACCATTACGATGTTTGGTCCCCTGAACGTGACCATCATCGGTTACACCACGGAGAAAAACAAGAGCGTCAACCCAACGTCCCCCTACCAGGGGACCACGACAGCGACGCTGACACCCACAACGCCGCTTACCTTTTCCGTGACAGTCCCCTACGATCCCAACATGACAGGCAATACGGAGTGCGGGCCACGATGACAGCATGATGGCCCTCGGACATGTAACACTGATGAGTCCGGACGTCGGCCTCGCCGACCCATTCCAGTCATCCTCACCGATGGCGGAATACCACGAAAGGAGCCTCCTGTGAACAACCCCATCGAAGGCTGGTACCCAGACCCAGACGGAACCCCACGGCTGCGCTGGTGGAACGGTTCGGACTGGGCAGAGAACTACATCGTAGACGAACGGGCCAGCAACGGACCCGTCACCGGCTCGGTACCTCCGCCTACCACGGGTCCCATCGACCCCATTACCGGCACCATCGCACACGCTACAACCGGCCACATTGAGCCCTTCACAGGCTCTATCGCCCGCCCCGTCACGGGGACCGCCGCACAGTCCATCACCGGTACTGTCGATCCGGTCACCGGTCGTATCGTACGCCCGGGAGAAGAACCCGACGGACTTCATCCTGCTCCCGATGTCCCCACTCACCCCGCCGTTGCACCCGTGCAACCGCCCAGGAAGTCGCCCAGGTACTCCGACGGGCCAACCATTCAGATCCCAAAGAATCAGATCATCACGGCGATCATCACAACGCTCCTCGTCATCGGATTCAGCGCTGGCCTGGCCCTGACGGGCCGGATGTACATGTCCGCGACCAGCGAGTACAAGCAGGCTCAACAAAGCTTCGACAACGCAAACAGTGATCTTGAGAAGGCGAAGGAGGCAGCAAAGTGAGTCACAATCAGCCCACCTCCTCGGGCACACCCCCCAAGAACAAGAAGCTATCCATCTACAACGCCGCTATGGCGATCCTTCTCATCCCAGTCATGGGTGCGACAATCACGCTCGGTATTTTGTCAGGTGTTCGTCTCAATCAGGCACGCGACCTCACAGCTCAGACAAAGCAGATCACAGCACAGACCAAGGCGACGCAGACCACAAACTGGTGTTCAAGCGTGAGAGTTGACAATCGCGCGGACATGGGCGAGATCTACAACGAGTACCGCACCGCCACCGATGAGTACAGGCAAGCGATCGACGCAGAGTGCCCAAATAAGGTCGCCATCGCGAACCTGATCTCCACTACACCGCGGAAGATGTCTTCAAATTCGACCAGACGTGCTCGCTGAACGACAACAAGACTGCGGCGCACTGCACCGGATCCATCGAGGTTCTGGCAGATAAGAAGCCTGCCCTGAGCGTCTATCCGAGCGTCTCTGTTACCCTCGTTTTCACAGTCACCTACGACACGGCCGCAACTCAGGTGGGCCACACCGAACCTAACGCCTACACGTTCACAGTCCCCCGCGAAGGCAAGGCAGACTTCGAGTTTGATACCGCGTACGACGAAAAATGGGGATCATACTACAAGCTGTACCCCGACGCGTTCTACCCGGACGAGTAAGCTCATACGACTGGTTCCCGGTCCCGTCGCCTCTCTCAGGCGGCGGGACCTCATGCATAACCACCGCGCGCAGCTCAGCCACGGCCTCGTCGAAGAGGGTCAGTAGTGCTCGTGAGAGTCGTAGCCCCGCAGGCGGTCGAGTTCGCGTCGTTCCTTCTTCGTCGGACGCCCACTGCCCTTCTCGCGCATGGCGACGGGGACGTGAACGCGCGGACGCTCGGGCGTGCGATCGTCGTAGGCGGTGCGCGCCTGCGGGTAGGAGACGCGCTTGGCCAGCAGCAGCACGACGCCGAGGACGCGATCAAAGCCCTCGATGCGCAGACGCACCTCGTCGCCCACGTGCAGCTTGTAGGCGGCCTTGACGGGGTCGCCGTTAACGCGCACGTGCCCGGCGCGTACGGCGGCCGTGGCCTGGGAGCGCGACTTGAGCTGGCGGGTTGCCCACAGCCACGTGTCCACGCGCACGGAGGACGAGGCCAGGGCACCTGGCGGGATCACAACCGTCTCGTGGGCATCAGTCATCGCGGAGCCTAGTTGATACGGCGGATACGCGTCTGGTGGCGCGGCGTGAGCACGATGGCGACGAGTGCACACAGCAAGGGCATGCCGATCAGCATGCCAAGCAGTGCTCTCCACGGCACGACCGGCCACAGCGTGGTGAGAGTCGGGAAGATGCCCGATCGGGCGAACGTGATGACGGCGAGGACACCGACGACGAGACCCGAGAGGACCGCCGTCGGAATCGCGTTGAGCGCGAGGACCACGCCCTGCCAGGTCGTGACGTGACGGCGCATCGCGGGGGCAGCGCCAATCGCATCGAGAGTATCGAGATCGGGGCGCATGTCCGAGGCCGAGAGAGCCACGACGAGGGCGACCGTCGCTGCCGCGGCGACAACAGCGATGAGGGCAGCAATGTAGGGCAGGATCTGCGAACGCATGGTCGGCGTAATGACCTGGGCGGATGCGCCCGGAACCTGACGCGCGATGGTCGCCTGGAACGCGGGCGCATCCACCGTACTCACGGGCTTATCCACCGAGAGGAGCTGTCCGAGCGGCGCCGCCTTGAGGCCCAAGGATATTGCGGCGCTCGGGGAGAGCACCATGACGTTGACGCGCGTCAGCGGTGACGCAGGGAAGATCTGCGTGCCCATCACGCGTGCGTCCGGCAGTTCGTTGTCGGAAAAGCCGGCGGCCTTTGCGTCCGCAATCGCCTGCATATCGAGGCTGCGCAGCTTCACCTGACCCGCGCCGTCAATGTATTTCCTGTCGGGAATGAGAACGCCGCCCGAGTTCAGCGTCGCGACCGCGCGCACCATGTCGTTCTCGTTCAGGTAGCCGGCCTGGCGCAGGTAGGTACCGTCGTCGACGATGTAGGCGACGTCCAGCTCCGCCATGGTACCCATGTCGGCTGCCATCGTGAAGGTGGACTTTCCGTCCGGGGAAATCGCTTCAACCATGGTGACCGGCCCACCGGGACCAGAGTTCCACGCCATGCCGCTGAGTTCTGCGGATGAGGTGACGGTGCGCTGGTTCTTCACGGCCTCCGTCGCTGCCTTCATGAGCGCACGCGAGCGGGTATTCGAATCCGTCTTGTCGACCGTGGACACAAAGATCTGCCCACGCTTGCCCACGTGCGGACGGGAATTCCAGCCGGCCTCGTTCGACGAGGAAAGCGTGATGAGGAGGGCACAAGCGACGAACACGGTCGTCAGGATCGAGGCCATGGCCGGGAACGTACGGTGTCCGTTGCGGACAGCATCGCGCAGGGCCAGGCGCATACTCATGGATGCGCGGCGTTTGGGCACGCGCCAACGCGTAAAGATGTAGGGAATCGAACCGATGAGGCCGATTTCGAGGAGAGCAATACCGACAACGAGGGCAAGGACCGACCCGTACCATGCGGCGACGCCCAGCACCGGCAGGCCAGTCAACAGCGCAATCGGGTAGATCATGCGGCGACGCACCAGACGCGATGGCTCCCAGACGCGTCCGCCGATGACCGCGGAGGTGTCAATGTGGGAGGAGGTATGCGCCGGTGATACCGAGGCCATCAGCGACAGCAGAATGGGCAGGAGAGCGGACAGACCCAGCGGCCACAGCGGCACAATGCCGAGGCCAAGGCCGGACCACAGTCCGATCCCCAGCATGGCGCAGGCAGACAACACGACTGAGAAGGCTGCTGAGTACGCGCCGATGATGAGACCGTGCGCGATTGTGAGGCGTCGCCCGTCGGAGCGGTCGCCGCCGTTAGCAACGATCATCGCAGCTGTGCGCATCACAGAGCGTTGCGCGACCGTGTAGAGCGGTGAGATGAGCAGGATCATCTCGGTGAGGATCAAGAGAACACCCGCGACCAGGAGCAGGTATTGCCACGGGTTCGCGTTGCGCAAGGCCTCGGGGACCTCGTACTGGGCGATCTGTGAAGGAAGCGCCGAGGCATCGGGCGGGTTGGCGAGTACGTGACGCGAAACGACCGAGAAGCCGGATGCATTGAGTTCGCGAATCTTCTCCCATGTCACGGGCGCAGGCCCCGTCACATACCAGGCCGTCTGCGTGCGTCCAGCGACAGCTAAACGATCAATGTCGAGCGTGCCGTCGCCGACGATTGCGCGCCCCTCACCCTTGATGATCGCGTCGATAACAGCGCTGCCTTCGATGGACTGCGCCGCGCGTTGCTTCGACACCGTCACGGAGAGCGCGACCGTGTCTCCGGCCTCGACGCCGAGGGCACGGGCGACGTCGTCGGAAACCACGGCATGCTGAGCGGGGAGAGCCCCATGCTTGTTACCTGCCTCGACGCGCGGCGCGTCCAAGGAGGCGGTCTGCGTGCCATTGTCTACCGTGTACCCGGTTCCATCCGGTGCAGTCATATGGAGCTGATAGAGCGTGTCAACCGCAACCAACTGGTCTCCGGCCGGCACCCAGTCGCTGAGAGTCTCCATGGTGACGTCAACATCGTCATCCGACGCCGTCTTCGCGAGGCGGTCCGCAGTGAAGTCCTGGTCGAGAGCCGTTGTCGAACGGCGCAGCGTCACGGCCTGGGAGTCGGAGTTGTGTCCCAGCCAGGAGGAGGCCTGGTAGCGCTGGGACGTCGTCACATCCCAGAACGTCAGCGATCCGATCGCGATGATAATCGGCAGGGAGATAAGGATCACGGCAGTGAAGGTGCGCCCAAGACTTTGGCGTGCATCACGAGAGGCGATGCGGAGTACTACTCCCCATCGCCTCATCCGTGTGTTGAGTCGGCTCATCAGGTCCTTGGTGCTGCGTCGGCGAGCAAGTCCCTCAGAGAATCCCCGCGCGAACGATCAACGATACGACCGTCTCGCAGGAACACTGTTCGGTCTGCCCATGCGGCCATTCTGGCCTCATGAGTCACGAGAATACCCGCTGCACCAGCATCTATGTGGTCACGCAACACCAACATGATCTGTTCGCCAGTGTGAGAATCTAACGCACCGGTCGGCTCGTCGGCAAGAATGACCGACCGGTTACCAACGAGGCCGCGAGCGATGGCTACACGCTGACGTTGACCACCGGAGAGCCTCTCGGGGAAGCGATCTGCGAGTTCTGCGACACCAACCTCGGCGAGAGCGGCCATCGCGGCCGCACGTACCTTCGAAGGACTCACCCCGTCCAGCTGCAGCGGCATCTCAACGTTTTCGAGGGCTGACAGCGACGGAATCAGATTGTAATCTTGGAAGACGTAGCCAATCGAGCGTCGACGCACTTCAGCGCGGTGAACGCTATCCAACGAGGCCAAATCGATCCCGTTGACGTAGACGCTTCCGCGTGTCGGCCGCTCAAGGCCGCCAGCGATTGACAGCAGCGTCGACTTGCCGGATCCAGACGGTCCCATAACAGCGAGAAGCTCGCCGGGCCCAACCTCAAGGTCGATCCCGTCGAGCGCTCTCACTCGGACGCCGTTTGCGCCGAACTCATGTCCGACGCCGGCCATCCTGATCGGTAGCGGCGCAGGCTGACTCATCGCACCCCGGCACGCTCCGAAATACCGGCCTCGGCCTGAGCCCAGTTCATCGAACGACCCTTCGCAGCAGCGAAGGCGGCGCGACGCGCGGCCTCGGAGACCGCACCGGACTCGATGTGGTCGAGCCAGTTGAGCTCGGCCTCCAGGTCGAAGATGTGGCGCTCAAGAATGAGCTTCCACGCAAGTTCCCCCTCATCGGCCGAGGCCTTGAGGCGGGTGACGTCACGCAGGGAACCCAGGGTCGAGCGACGCTGCGTCTGGATCATGGCTTCGACGTCGACCGTCGGATCGGCGGCGGCCACGGCGAGCTTCATCACAAGCTCGTCGCGCTCAGGGTGCTCACGCGGAACAGGGGGTGGACCACCAGGCGGTGAGGACATCGCGACCTGCGTCGGTCAGCTCGAAAACCTCAGAGTCTCGACCGGCATTGGTTTCAGCGTGAGACACAACCTGGCCATCACGCTCGAGACGCTGCATGGTCTGGTAGACCTGGCCGATGTTCAGCGGCCATGCCCCACACGTCTGCTCCTCGAACATCTGCTTGAGGCGATAGACACCCGCGGGCTGCTGCGCGACGAGTGCAAGCAGTGCATTGCGAACCGACATAACTCTCCGTTCGTTGTCGTGACGTGCTGGCTTCGTAGTTGAACAGTATCTATCGTACGCCAAATCGTTACTTAGTGAGGACAAATAACGGTGGGTTACCTAACACAAACCCTACCGTTTGGTTAGATGTAAGCCTTTGACATTTCAGGGGAAGACAGAGGAAATTAACCGATATGCCAATAAAAGTGTCAACCATGTTGCAGACAGCATCCGACTGTTTTTCAGCCATATTGCAATGTTTTATAAGTCATTCGGTCAGACACTCGGCGAACCGCGCAGCGACACACGTAAAACGCGAAAAACCGACCCATGGGCATCATTTGACCAGAGATGTAGTAAATAATTGACACCCTTCAATCTCAGACTGTGAGACCTGCGGATCGACAGGTGGACTATTCAGCGAGTACGTCCTCGATATCTTCCCAGAGCACCTCCGGCGACGATGAAGCAACTGCCGCCCAGAATTCACCGTCCTCATCCGCCAGCAGAGGCACCTCATCGGGGTACAGCTCAGTAAACTCCACGCCCGCCAGCACCTCGCATACCTCCTCGCTGGTACCAATCAAACGCCAACTGTCACCCGACAGATCCGGGTACGACACCACATCGACGACCCGTACGGCGAGTCCCACCCACGAATCATCCGCGACATCCGCCCAGAAAGCCCTGTCACCTCATCGACATCAGTATCAATCACGTCGGCAATCTCGCGGGCAACTTTCGGTACCTCCACAAGAATCTCCGTGGCATCACCCCGCTCGAGGACATCAAAGAGCACCTCCGGTACCGCCGTCGACACAATCCCGTCGCCAGAGGGTTCCCCCAAGGCGCTAAGTTCGAAAAAGGTCTCGCGCAGCTGCGCGGAGTCGATAGCCCACACCGACAACAGGTCATCCTCGCCCGCGTACAGTCCACCCTCATCACACCGCGACACCACGGCGGAGTGCGGCCCCACAAAGAAGGTGACGCGGCGACATCCAGCCGGGGCAACGACCCAGGCGGTGAGCACCTTCGTCGCCTGCGAGAACGCCTCAAGGAGCACAGCAAGGTGTGGGACGGGAGTGTCACCGACGACGAGGCCTGGCTGCGCAGCAGCTCAACGAAAGGATGCTTGGGGTCGGCAACAAGCCCATCGGCATATGAGCGCAGCGCGTCGGCCTCCAGCTCGCTCATATCGAAGACGACACCATCCTCCGTCTCGCATGCACTGATCATGAGCCCTCCTGTCCCCTCAAACCGGCACCACGCGCGGCTCCGAAGCGAAGACAACACTACGCTGCACGCATCGAGCTCGCGCGCGGACGCACGCGACCCTCCCCCTCCCCGGGACGCTACACTGAAAGCAACCAGGAGGATTCACTGATGAACGCCCCATTCCCGAGCGACGCGGCCACGGCCTCGTCCCCCATTCCCACGCTCACACTCCCGACGGGCGCACCCATCCCCGTGCTTGGCTTCGGCACCTACAAGGTCGCGCCCGAGGACGCCTACGACGCCGTGAGCCGCGCACTCGAGATTGGCTACCGCCACATCGATACCGCGCAGATGTACGGCAACGAGGCCGAGGTCGGCGCCGCGCTCGAAGCGTCTGGCATCGAACGCGAGCAGATCTTCCTCACCACCAAGGTCGACAACTCCAACCACGCACCCGAGCGCGCTGCCACATCCATCGCACAATCACTCGAAGATCTGCGCACCGACTACGTCGACCTCCTCCTCGTACACTGGCCGCTGCCCACCCTCTACGGCGGAGACGTCACCCTGCCGTGGCCAGCCCTTGAGGACGCCTTCGCTGCGGGCAACGCGCGTGCCATCGGCCTGTCGAACTACGAGCGCGACCACATCGAAGCCGTCCGCTCCATCGCTTTCGTACCACCCCACGCCCTCCAGGTCGAGGCGCACCCATTCCTCCCCAACGAGGCGCTGCGCTCCTACGCGCACGAACTCGGCATGGTCTTCGAAGCATGGTCACCCTGGCACGCGGGCGCGCCATCACCGACCCAACCCTCGTCGCCATCGGCGACGAACTCGGAGTCAGCGCCGCGCAAGTCGCCCTGCGCTGGGCCATCGACCGCGGCCACGTCGTCTTCCCCAAGACCCTGAGTCCGGCGCGCATGGCCACCAACATTGACACCTTTTCCTTCAGCCTGAGTCCCGACCAGCGCGCCCGCATCGACGCGCTCGACGAAGGCGAGGCCGGGCGCACCGGATCGCACCCCGCCACCATGAACCGACTCTGACAACAGGTACGATTAAGACATGGCATCGAAGCTTACCCGCGCCGACCGCGCCATCGTGCGACTCGCCGACGGCACCGTCAAACAGCAGAACCTGCTCACCGGCACAGAGGTGTGGACCGTCCCCGGCCGCGGAAATCGGCCGCTCGCCGCGCCGCGCACCGACTGCACCCCCATCGACCACGAGGCTGACGGGCACTACTGCGCGTTCTGCTCGAAGCGCTACCTGGAGACACCGCCCGAAAAGTCACGCCTCGTGCGCCGAGACGACGGCACGTGGGAACAGCTCGACGCCCTCCCTGCTGACAAACTCGGGGACACGGTCGCCGAATTTCGGCGTATCCCTAACCTGTTCGAAATCGTCTCCTACAACTACTGGCACCTCAACCACGGGCACATGCCCTCCGAGGCCGACCACCACCGCATGGCCCGATACCTGGCCTCGGACGTGGGCTACGACCACGTCATGAACGTCGTACGCGCGCGGATGCTGGCCTCGGGCATGAGCGAGGGCGAGTTCGCGGCCACCAGCGAGACCGCGCGCCTGCAGGCCGCCAACGGCTTTTTCTCCGGCGGCCACGACCTGATTATCGGCAAGCGCCACTTTATCGACGGGGCAACCGAAACCCACCAGCTCGCCGGGTCAGGCACCCTCACCCCGGAAGAGCACACCCAGTACACCGCCTACACGGCCCGCTCGATGCACGACCTGTACGGCCTCAACCCCGCCGTGCGCTACGTCGCCACCTTCCAGAACTGGCTGCGCCCTGCCGGCGCCTCCTTCGACCACCTGCACAAGCAGCTGGTCGCCATCGACGACCTCGCCGTTCAAACAGAAGCAGAGCTCGAGCGTCTGCGCGCACAGCCCGACATCTACGACCAGATCTTCACGGTCGCCGCCACCCGCAAACTCCTCATCGCTCAAAACGAGCACGCCGTCGCCCTGGCAGGCTTCGGTCATCGCTTCCCCGGCATCGCGATCTGGCCGCTACACTCCCCGCGCAACCCATGGGAGGTCAGCGACGAGGCAATGGCTGGGATCTCCGACATCCTGCACGCCGCGCACGCGGCGACCGGCGCAGACGTGCCCGCCAACGAAGAGTGGTACCACCGCCCGCCCACCGTCTCGACCCCCATGCGCTGGAGGATCCTGCTCAAGTGGCGCATCTCCACCCTGGCCGGATTCGAGGGCGGCACCCGCATCTACCTGAACACGATCGATCCCTGGAAGGTCGTCGAACGAACCGTGCCACGCCTGCGTGAGCTGCGCGACAAGGGCCTCATCGCCCCCATGCGCATCGGTGACGAGTGCCGCGTCAGCCCCTCCATGCTGCGCGACTAGGGAACATCTACCCCTCGCATCCCCAACGGTGCCACGTTCGTACCCCACCACGGCCTCGCCACCGCGCGACCAATCATCCTCACCGCACACAGTGAGGGGGACGCGGTACGCCGCATCCCCCTCACTCACAGGAGAACTGACTACTCCTCGTCGTCCTCATCGATCGGGTGACGGGTCCTCGTGCGAGGTTCGTCATCCTCATCCTCGTCGGGATCGTCAGCCTGGTCGCTGTTACTGATCCCGGGCGTGCCCGGGTTCACACTCGGCTGCCCTGAAGGCTTCCCCGAAGACTGCCCCGAAGGCTTCCCCGAAGGCTGGCCCGAAGACTGACCCGAAGGCTGCTGCGTGGGCGTCTGAGCCGGAGCAGGTTCATCGAGCGCCGAGGTCCACGTCGCCAACCACGCGCTCTTCGCGTTAAACGACCCCATGGTCTCGTCCGACACGACGGGGCTGCCCGTGATGCCCGAGAACCACTCGGCCTTCGTGTTTGCCGCGAGAACACCATCGATCGGATAGGCCGCCCCCGTGGTCGCCAAAGAATGCTGCGCTTCCGCACTCTGCAGCCAGGCGATCAAGGACTCAGCGCCGTCCGAAGCGGGTGTCTTCGTCGCCGCCGTGTACATGATGCGCGCGATACACGTCGACGGCAACGCCGTCCCGTACGAATCGGCACCCGTGTTCGTCGCGGCAGCCGCAACCAGCGAACGCGGCGCAACCACGAGCGGGTAAGAGCCGGACTTGCCCGACGCAGACCCCACGATCTCGGACAGGTAGCCGTCAGACACGTGCCCTCCAGCCGTCCACGCGCCAATAACCGCACCCAGCGAGGGATCGACACTCGGACTCAGCGTCTGGACGAACGGACCCAGGCCCTCACCCGTCTGTGCGGCAGCCTCCTGCAGGAAGGCACGCCCCACCGACGACGAGACAGGATCCGGAACCGCAAGGAGTGTGCGCACGCGAGGAGTACTCAGCTCCTGAAACGACGTGGGCAGCGTGCGCTTATTCGCACTCATCCACGACTTATCCGCGATCACGCACACATCGTCGCGACCGTACGCCACCGCCGCAGGCACACCGGAAATAGAAGTACCCGACAGGGTCACAGTGTCCTGCGGGCCAGACGGAGCAATCGTGCCCGCCTGGCTCGCCTGCTGTGCGTCAGCACCATCCAGGCCCAGCACAACATCCGCCCCCGCCCTGGGGAGCGAATCCACCCCGTCAATGGGAACGACCGCGACCGAGAAGCCCGTCTCCTCCGTGAAGGCCTGCGCCATCTCAGTGGGCAGCTGCGCACCGCCCACAAGGGCAACCGTCACCGTGTCCGTGCCCGTCCTCGGGCTGGGAGCATCGAGCGTGCCCTCAATCCCTTCTTCTTCGATCCCCTGCCCCGGAACAACGGGTGCACCGAAAGGATCTTGGCGTGCACGCGACGACACTGATGGCGTACACGCAGCCAAGGTCGTAGCAGCAACCACAAGGGTTACCAAGGCGAATACAGAACGGGCGCGGGCCATAGAGAATCCTTCGGACGGGAACACTTGCCCATAAGCATAAGACAGTAAGCGCCTGAATCTCGCACGAGACCGCAGTGTGGGGCATCATGGAGGCACGCGCTGCCGCGCAGGGACAACCAACCCATGCCAGGAGACACACATGGATTCCGCCACCATCAACAAGCTCGCCACGACCGCCGTCATCGCCGGAGCCGCCTTCGCGGCCTCCAAGATTTCGAATTCGGCTGGAAGACCGTCACGAAGCGCCCGATCCCCGCCGAAGACTCAGATGACGTCACCCTGGCCTCGCTGGTGCTCTTCGCCGCAAGCACCGCGGCCGTCGCCGCCGTCGCCCAGCGCTACGCCTACAAGGGTTCCCAGAAATACCTGGCCCCCAAGATCATCGCACGCTTCGGCGCTCCGCAGATCGAGGCCTAAAACCCGGCGGCACTCCGCCCCACCCGGAACACCCTCCTCTGCCCCTCACACGAGCGGCAGGAAGGGACCCAGGTCCGTGCGCTCCCCCCGACGCGCTCACCAGGGAGGCGTCCACGGCCTCGTTCCACGTGAGCAGACCGCACGCCAGCGACAGCCACGTGCGCGCGTCCGTCTCCACGACGGCGGGTGGTGTACCACGCCGGTGCGTGGTCCCCGGAAGAATCTGCACCGCACCCGCAGGAGGCACGCGCACCTCGACAGAACGGCCCGGATGCAGGGCACCCAACTCCTCGAGGGTGAAACGCACAGCCGTCAGCACGACAGCGCGGGGCGCGTCCTCGCCGCGCTCACACGAGCCACGCCACGCGCGCAGCGCCTCCATTCCCGAAGCCGGATCGATGCGTCGTTTCACCATACGTCGATTCTACGTGCAGCACGCTTCCCACGTGGGCGTGCATTCCAACCGCCCAGTCAGGCACAATTGAGTAGATCATCCCCTACCGAGAGGCCACCCGTGAGTGACATCGCATCCCTCGTGACGCTGCGCTCGATCCTCGACATCGAGATCGCACGCACCTACCAGTGGGATGCCGCGACGATCATCACCGTCTCCGACGTTGATCGCGCCGGCGACCTGACAACCCGCATCGTCGAATACCCCGGGGCGCTCGTCGACATCGCCGCCGAAGGCTTCTCACCCCACTCGGCCGCCGGACACGCGCTCTCTCACGAACTCCACGACGCCATCCAACGACGGGTGCGCCTATGGCTCGCCGTCATCCCCAGCGACCAACTGCCGCGCCTACGCGACGCCCTGGGTGCCGATCTCATTCACGAGGCCGGGGTACCCTCCGGCGGACGCACGCCCATCGCGCTCTCCCCCCTGGCGCTGCTGGAAGCTTGGGCGACCGGCACAGACGAACAACGCGAGTTCATGCGCGTTTCCATGGCCGGACTCGATACGCTCTCAACCGCGTCACACGCCACCCACGCCGCCCGAGCAGTCGGTGCCTCCATCATCGAGCGCGCGGCCTTCCTCAAGCTGTGCCGCAACCCTAAGTTCATCGCCTACGTCGTCGTCTTCGTCTACTCCATGGCGCGCGCCGTGCCCGTCATGTTCGTCCCCCACTTCCGGGGCGACTGGCGTATCCTCTGGCTCATCGACGTCATCACCGCCATCCCCTACACGTGGGGCCTCATCGAGATGGTCGCCGGGCAAAAGCTCTGGCACCGCGTCGTCGGTTCCGCCACCGCCGCCGTCACGTTCCTGGCACCCTACGTGTACTTCCTCGTGTACGGGCGTCACGCTCCCGCGAGCATCTGGGTCGCAATCGCCTGCATTTTCTTCGGCGGCATCTTCCTCGAAGTATTCCGCTACCAGCGCGACCGTGCCGTTAAGAAGGGCCTCGCGGAACTCCTGTAGCCACACCGCCCCTCCCAGCTGTTGTCCGTGCCCGAGGGCGGCGGCCCACCCGCTCGCCGTCCACGCCGCGAGCCTTCGGCTCGGCGCGTCGGCTCGAAGCCCGGCCAGGCCCTGCCGCCGCCCTCGGGCACCGCAGGCACCGCGTGCTGCACGGTCACCACAAGCACACCCAGGCCCCGTCCCGCCCTCGTGCACCGCACGCACCCGCGCACTGCACAGTCACCACCAAACACACCCTGGCCCCGTCCCCGCCCTCGGGCACCGCAGGCACCGCGTGCTGCACGGTCACCACCAAACACGCCCAGGCCTCGCCACCGCCCCAGACACCGCAGACCCCGAAAGCGGATCGCACAACAAACACCCCCGAGCACGAGGCCCGGGGGTGTTGATCTGTGATCGTGGCGCAAAGACTACTTGTCCTCGCCGGTCGCCGTGCGGATGAAGCCGGCGATCAGGAACCAGCTGCCGCCAATCCAGAAGAGGATCAGAGCCCACAGGGGCTGGACCGGGTAGGCGACCACCATATACGTACACGCGACGATCCACGCGGTGGCACTGATGATGTTGGGGATCTGGAAGCGCTTCACGCGCGCAGGGTGCGTGTAGTGCAGCGGCACGAGCGTCATGATCGCCAGGAAGATCGTCGCCGCAATGTTGACCCAGGCGGGGGTCTGGAGCACATACATAACGATTGCGACGCAGTTCCACGCCGCGGGGAAGCCCACGAAGTAGTTGTCGTTGGATTTTTCGCCGTCGTTTGCGTAGCAGAACAGCGAGGAGACGATGACGACGATCATCATGATGACCGGCATCGGCTGGGCACCAAACGGCAGATGCAGCGCCATGAACAGGGCAGGCAGGAACGTCCACGTCAGGTAGTCAACGAGGTTGTCGACGACTCCGCCATCAAACCACGGGATGACCTCGCGGACGCCCACCTTACGCGCGAGAGTGCCGTCGACGCCGTCCACGATGAGGGCGATGACGAGCCACAGCCACATCATGGGGGTGTCGTTGTCGAGGATCGCGAACAGAGCGAGCGTGGCCCACACGAGGCCGGAGATGGTGAACAGGTGCACCCCCCATGCGGCGATAACGCGGCCGAGGCTGGGTTTCTTTGTCGAAGACGAGGCCGAGGCCGCGTCCTGCTCATGTGTGGCTGTGACGGATTGGTCGGGCACGATGGCTCCTGGTGTTACGGGTTGTTTCCGCTCCACAGTATGCCAAATCTTTGTGAGCATGTGGTAGGTCTTTAGGCAAACTCTCAAGAATTGTATTGCTGCGGGCAACTTATTCTTTGTCATTCCGCGATGAAACAGCATGAAACGCACTCAAGAACAGGCACGATACAGGTCCTCCTGAGGGCATGCTGGCAAGGTTTCAGAACCATAACAATGTGCCGACGGCGCGGTGCGAGTCCCACAGCGGCAGGGCCTGGACGCAGTGCTGGTGGGCGGCGGCGGGGCCTGGCCGGGCTTCGAGCCGACGCGCCGAGCCGAAGGCTCGCGGCGCGGACGGCGAGCAGGCGGGCCGCCACCCACCAGCACACGCAGCGGCCGGAACGAGCATCAGCAGCACTGCAAGCGCCGCCGGTGTGGAGGATGCCGGTGGGTCCGGAGGGCCAGGGCGGGCCTCGAGATCGACCACTCCGAGCCGCAGGCTCGCGTGTGGCGATCTCGCGGGCGGCCGGACCCACCGGCACCCGGAACGTCAGCGGTACCACAAGAAACGCCGGCAATCCGGCCACGTACAGCACAGGGGCGCAGGCCCGCAGGCCCGCGCCCCCAAACGCAACAACTCAGACGCAGCTCAGAAGTGCGTGCGTCCGGTGTCGCTCAGCTCGCGCAGCTCGTCGATCGAGGCGATCCAGCCGCAGCCCTCGCCTTCGGCGGCGAGCAGGTCCACGCCGCTAATCGCGAGCATGTCGCCGCCCGTCGTGCCGATGCGGATGGCGTCCACGCCCTCGGCCTCAGCGGCCGCAAACACGGCCTTGACGGCCACCTCGGGCACCGCGACGAAGGCTCGGGCCTGGGACTCGGCCAGGAGCATCTCGTGGTCGCCGACGCTGTCGCGGCGGGCAGCCCCGGCCACGTCGAAGACGCCGCCGATGCCGAAGCGCAGCGCGGAGTCGACGAGGGACTGCAGGAGACCGCCGTTGGACAGGTCGTGTGCGGCACGCACGAGGGGTCGACCGTCCGGGCCATCGGCGGCGCTCAGCGCTCGAACAACGTTACCGAGGGCGACCTCGGCCTTCAGGTCGACCTCGGGCGGTAGGCCACCGAGGTGCGAGCGGGCGATGCGCGCCCACGCGGAGCCGTCGAACTCCTCGCGGGTGGTGCCCAGGAGGATGACGGCGAGGCCCTCTTCGGTGAAGCCGGAGGGGTTGGCGCGCGTGACGTCGGGGAGGATGCCGAGCATGCCGATGACGGGCGTCGGGTTGATCGACGAGTCCAGCAGGCCCTTCTCGGTGCCCGACGAGTTGTACAGCGACACGTTACCACCGGTCACGGGGATCTCGAGCTCGATGCAGCCGTCCGCGAGCGCGGTCATGGCGGTGACCAGCTGCCACATGGCGTCCGTGTCTTCGGGGTTGCCGAAGTTCAGGCAGTCCGTGATGGCGACGGGTTCGGCACCGACGACGGCGACGTTACGGTAGGACTCGGCGAGGGCCTGGCGAGCTCCCGCTGCCGGGTCGAGCTTGGTGTACCAGCCGTTCGCGTCGGTTGACAGGGCCACACCGAGGCCGCTTTCCTCGTCGATGCGGATGACGCCCGCGTCGTCGGGCTGGGCGAGGGCTGTATTGCCTGCACGTAGCGGTCGTACTGGTCGGTTACCCACGCCTTGGACGCCTGGTTGATGTCGGAGAGCACGGCGCGCATGTCGGCGATGAGTTCTTCGCGCGTGGCGGGACGCGCAAGGTCCTCCGAGGTGGCGGCTTGCAGATCGTCCTGCCAGGCTGGGCGCGCGTAGGGGCGGTCGTAGACGGGTCCCTCGTGGGCGACCGTCTTCGGGTCGACGTCGACGATACGGTGACCGTAGTGGTCGATCGTGAGACGACCGTCGCCGGTCAGGTGACCGATGACCGCGGCCTCGACGTCCCACTTGTCGATGATCTCGAAGAAACGTTCGCGATCCTGCGGGGTCACGATCGCCATCATGCGTTCCTGGGACTCGCTCATGAGGATCTCACCCGCGGTGAGCGTGGGATCGCGCAGGAGCACGTTCTCGAGGTCCACGTGCATGCCGGAGTCGCCGTTGGAGGCCAGCTCGGATGTCGCGCACGAGATACCTGCGGCACCGAGGTCCTGGATACCCTGGACGACACCGGCCTCGAACAGGTCAAGGCAGCACTCGATGAGGACCTTCTCCATGAAGGGGTCACCCACCTGGACGGAGGGGCGCTTGGCGGGCATGCCGTCTTCGAAGGTCTCGGAGGCGAGGATGGACGCGCCGCCGATGCCGTCGCCGCCGGTGCGCGCGCCGAAGATGACGACGAGGTTGCCTTCACCGGTTGCGTTGGCCAGGTGGATGTCGTCGTGGCGCAGCTTGCCGATGCACAGCGCGTTGACGAGGGGGGTTGCCCTGGTAGGAGGGGTCGAACTCGGTTTCGCCACCGATGTTGGGCAGGCCCAGGCAGTTGCCGTAGCCGCCGACGCCGGAGACGACGCCGTGGACGACGCGCGCCGTGTCAGGGTGGTCGACGGCACCGAAGCGCAGCTGGTCCATGACGGCGATCGGGCGGGCGCCCATGGAGATGATGTCGCGGACGATGCCGCCCACGCCGGTGGCCGCTCCCTGGTAGGGTTCAACGAAGGACGGGTGGTTGTGCGACTCGACCTTGAAGGTGACGGCCCAGCCGCCGCCGATGTCGACGACGCCGGCGTTCTGACCCATGCCAACGAGGAGGTTCTTCCTCATGGCGTCGGTCGTGCGCGCGCCGAACTGCTCGGCAAGGTGCTTCTTGGAGGACTTGTAGGAGCAGTGCTCGGACCACATGACGGAGTACATGGCCAGCTCAGCGTTGGTGGGTCGGCGTCCGAGGATGTCGCAGATGCGCTGGTATTCGTCCTCTTTGAGGCCGAGTTCCTTCCAGGGCATGTCCTGGCCGGGGGTCGCGGCGGCGTTCTCGACGGTGTCGGGCAGCTCGCGAGTGTTTTCGGAGGTCATTCGTGTTTCCATTCGAAAGATCATGGACGAGGCCGAGGCACCCTCACGGGAGAAGGTGCAGCGAGGCGTCGTCAGCCGACGAGGGATGCGAGGACGGAACGGAAGATGCCCAGGCCGTCGGTGCCGCCGTGGTGGCTAGCTCCATCGGGTCCGAGGGAGAGCGGGCCGAAGCCAGCCTCGGTCGCATGCTCGGGGTGGGGCATGAGGCCGACGACGTTGCCCGCAGAGTTGGTGACACCCGCGATGTCATTGGCACTGCCGTTGGGGTTGACGTCGACGTAGCGGAACACGACGCGGCCTTCGCCCTCGAGTCGTTCAAGCTCGGCGGGCGACGCCTGGAAGTTGCCTTCACCGTTCTTGAGCGGAACGGTGATGGTGTCGCCGACACTGTAGCTACCAGTCCACGCGGTGTCCGCGTTCTCGATGCGCAGCACCTGGTCACGGCACAGGAACTTCTGATGGTCGTTACGGATGAGCGCGCCGGGCAGCAGGTGGGACTCGCACAGGACCTGGAAGCCGTTGCAGATGCCCAGGACGGGCAGGCCTCGTCCGGCCTCGCGCACGATCTCGCTCATGACGGGGGCTGTCGCCGCGATCGCGCCGCAGCGCAGGTAATCGCCGTATGAGAAGCCGCCGGGGATCACGACCGCGTCGACGCCGTGCAGATCGGTGTCCTTGTGCCACAGGGCCACGGCCTGCACGCCCGCAATCTGAACCGCACGGGTGGCATCGCGGTCATCGAGGGTGCCCGGGAAGGTGACGACTCCGATGCGGGTCACTGTACGCCTCCCGCGTAACAAGCGTCGGCCTCGTCAATGGCCTCGACACGCACAACATCCTCGATGATCGGGTTGGACAGAACCTCTTCGGCGGCCTTGCGGGCCTGGTCCAGGAGCTCGTCGGTGACGGGACCGTCCACGGTCAGGTGGAAGCACTTCCCCTGACGCACGGCCTCAAAGCTCGTGATTCCGAGCCTGGGCAGCGCCGAGCCGACAGCCTTACCCTGCGGATCCAGGATCTCAGGCTTCGGCATCACTTCCACGATGATTCGCCCCACGGCGTTCCTCCTTGTGTTGTTGGTGAGGATCCCGCCGCGCATCTTGCCCGGCGGGCAAGTTTGTTTACAGGATGGGGTCCGACCCGGTGAGTCGGCGGTACGCCTCGACGTAGCGCGCGGCAGTCGCGGCGGCCACGTCGTCGGGCAACGCAGGTGGGTTCTCGCCGGACGCGCGGTCCCATCCGGACTCTTCCGACGTCAGCCAGTCGCGCACGTACTGCTTGTCGAAGCTGGGGGTCACCTGGCCCTCCACCCACTGGTCTGCGGGCCAGAAGCGCGAAGAATCGGGCGTAAGGATCTCGTCAGCAAGCACGATCGCGCCGGTCGCCACGTCGATACCGAACTCAAACTTGGTGTCCGCGATGATGATGCCGCGCTCCGCAGCAATGTCGCGCGCCTCACGGTAGAGGGCGATCGACAGTCGCGGATCGCAGTCGCCAGCTCCTCGCCAATACGCTCAACGGTCTGCTCGAAGGTGATGTTCTCGTCGTGCTCGCCCAGCTCGGCCTTCGCGGCAGGAGTGAAGATCGGTTCCTCAAGACGCGAGGCCTCGGTCAGCCCCTCGGGCAGCTTAATACCGCACACCGTGCCAGACTCGCGATACTCCGCCAGGCCGGATCCCGTCAGGTAGCCGCGCACGACGCACTCGATGGGGATCATGAGCAGGCTGCGACACACGACCGCACGCCCGTCGACCTCGGCAGGAACCTCGAAGCGCGTGGGCTGGGCACCCTCCAGGGCGCTCGAGGCCTCGGCCGGGGCCTTCGTGCCAACGGCCAGCAGGTGGTTCTCCACGAGCGGACGCAGCTTGCCCATCCACCAGATGGCAAGCTGATTGAGGACCGCGCCCTTGCCCGTGATCTGCGTGGGCAGCACGTAGTCGTAGGCGCTGATGCGATCAGAGGTCACCATGAGGAGCGCCTCCGGACCCGCCTTCGCGTGGCGGGGACGGCCCTCGGCGGGCGTCGCTTCCTGCGCGGGGCCGACCACGGCCTCGTCGGGAGCGTAGATGTCGCGAACCTTCCCCGAGTTCAGGGGGGGTCCAACCGTGCAGGGAAGCGGGCATAATGCTCCTCAGTGTCGTGTGATCAGTCGAGGGTGACGGCCAGGTCAGCAGGCCACGTCGCGATGTCGCTGCGGTGGTGCTCGCCGTCGAAGTGAATGAGTTCCACGCCCCGGTAAGCCAGAGCGCGAGCCTTGTCGAGCGTGGCCGCGCGGGCGACGACGTCGAGGACTCGACCGCCCGAGTTCACCAGCGCGTAGGTCGGTTCAAAGCCGCAGCACCCGGCCGCAACGTCGGCGGGGTCGTCGGTGATCTCCTCGGAGGTGCCGGCGTGGATGACGTGGACACCCGCCAACGCCTCGGCCGCCTCGATGCCGGTGATGGGGTGCCCGGTGTCCGTGCGACCCGGGTATCCGCCCGAGGCCATGACGACAGTGACAGCAGCATTTCGCTCCAGACGGGGGCGGGGACCTTTGCGAGCGTGCCGGTGGCCGCCGCGTACAGGATGGGGGCGAGCGGAGAGTCGAGGCGCTCAAGGACCACCTGGGTTTCCGGGTCACCGAAACGCACGTTGAATTCGACGACGCGGATCCCCTTCGAGGTCATCGCGAGGCCACAGTACAGGAGGCCTCGGAAAGGGGTGCCGCGCCGGGCCATCTCGGTGATGACGGGCTGGGCGACCTCGTCAACGATGCGCTGCGTTGCTTCCTCAGGCAGCCACGGGAGGGGGCTGTAGGCACCCATGCCGCCCGTGTTCGGCCCCTCGTTACCATCGCCCACGCGCTTAAAGTCCTGCGCGGGCTGCAGCGGAACGACAGTGGTACCATCGGCGAAACAGAACAGGGAGACCTCGGGGCCGTCAAGGTAGTCCTCAATAACGACGGCTCCCCTGTCGCGTGACAGGCAGGAGCGCGCGTGGGACGAGGCCTGGGCGCGGTCGGTGGTCACGACGACCCCCTTGCCAGCGGCCAGGGCATCATCCTTCACGACGTAGGGGGCACCGAGGACATCGAAGGCAGCCTCGACCTGTTCCATGGTGGTGCAGGTAAAGGCGCGGGCGGTCGCCACGCCGGCGTCCGCCATGATCTGCTTCGCGAAGGACTTGGAGGCCTCCAGACGGGCCGCGTCCCTCGTTGGGCCAAAAACGGGGATACCGTAGTCCAGAACCGCATCCGCGACGCCCGCGACGAGCGTGGCCTCGGGGCCAACAACCACGAGATCGACCTTCTCAGAGGTCGCGCGACGCACGACGTCCTTCGGGTCGAGCGGATCCATGGTCAGTGAACGGCCCAGCTGCTCCAGCGCCGGGTTACCGACCTGGACGACCAACGACACGGGCTGCTCAGGGGTGGACGTTCGCACAAGCGCGCGGGCGATCGCGTGTTCGCGACCCCCGTTACCAACGAGAAGAACCTTCACGATTCCAGCCTAACGGTGTTTGGCGGTCCAACAGGCCGACATGGGATTTTATGGCTGCACTTCACAGCCACAATGAGACGCGGATGCGCAGGTCACCAGGCACCGTTAGGGTTGCCACTACGCCCCTTATCGTCCTGTTCACGCTGATCACGGTTGTGTTCGTCATTCTGGTGAATGAGGTCCTCACGACGCTGCTTCTGATCACCATTCTCACCCGCGAAGGGATCCTCGGTCGGTGTAGGCGTCGGGGTGGGACTTGGGCTGGGGGTCGACTCTGGATCCTCGTTGTTGCTCGGATCGTCGCCCTTATTGGGATCTCCGTTGGGGTCCTCCCCCTTATTCTTCTTGTCGGATTTCTGTTTCTTGTCCGACGTGCGTTCCTTGCCTCGGTCAGCGGGGTTGGTGTCGGCACCCGTTGAACTCAGCTGGTTCGCAGGCGTCTGGCAAGGCGACAGCATCTCTTCCGCTTCCGCATACAGGTTGTATGCGTCGAGATTCGCGCCTTCCGCGTCCTTGGCATCTCCCTGCATTTCGATACCACGCCCCAGGTTTGCGCGGACGCGGCATTCGTAGGAGGAAGACTCCAGACGTCCGGGTTCTACCTCGATGCTCTTGGGAACCAACTCGAATGCGGTGCGCAGCTCGGCGACACCCTCATCCACGGACTCCTCGGTCAGCAACGTGGTACCCAGGTTGTAGTGGGCGACCCACTGTTCGATGCCGACAGATGTCCAACCCATCTGTCCCTCGTACCCGGCCTTCGCGGCCTCGTATTCCTGCGCCTTCCAGTGGCCCAGGGAGGAACGCGACCACAGAGTCAAGCCGATCAGATACGTGGCGACCAGGAGGGCGAGCACGAGGAAGGGAATCGAATACCACAGCGGGCGGAGCACCAGCGGTGAGCGCTGGCGTATGCCGGACGAGGCCGGGGCACGCTTCGCGGACGCGGCGAAGTCACCGGAGTCGCCCTGAGGAGCACCGAACGGCAGGAGGTCTTCGTCGCTTGCTGAGTGTTTAGATCGCATGGGAGTTCCTCAACTGTTGGGCTCGCAGTGCCAGGGTTGCCCCCTCCCACGCCAGGAGTCCTCCAAGGATCAGGGCGAAGGGCCAGATGATGTAGCGGTACGTGTCGCGCATATTCCGTTCTTCGGACAGCTTTGACGCGTCGTCAAGGATGGAACGCGCGTAGGAGTCAATCGCGGACTTGTCGGGCGAATGCACGTAGCTGACGCCGATCCGCGACGCGACACCTTTGGAGGGCGGCCTCATCGATACGCGAGATGGCGATGGGGGCACCGGGCTGGGACTTGTCATGAATGTATTCATCGTCGCCACTCTGAGCCCCGGCGTTGCTGAGACGGACCGCCTTCATCTTGCCGCCCTCCTCGGTTCCGTAGCCGATGACGAGGCCGCCGTCGATGTAGGGTTTGACGTCATCCCAGTCGTCCTCGGAGCCGCTGGGAGCGCTGGACCAGTGATCCTGGTTCGAGGTTTCGCCGTCGGAGAGGATGAAAACGGTACGAATATTTTCGGGGTGGCGTTCCTTGTTTTTCTTCAGGAGCTTCGCGAGGTCCGCTGCGGGACGGTTGATCGAGGACCCCTGCGAGGAGGAGGATAGCTCACGGGTGAACGTCCCCATGTATGACGCGACCGCAGAGGAGTCAGTCGTCAACGGCATGTCCGTGTGCACGCTCGAATCCCACGACAGGATCGAGTAACGCGCTCCCGTGAGGACACCCATGAGTGTGGCAACATCGTTGCGGACGCCATCGATACGGGGATTCTCGCCGTCCCAGTCCTCGGCACCCATCGAGCCGGTGCGGTCGATGACGAAGTAGACCTCGATATTTGAGGTGACTTCAATGATCGTGCCAGGGATCGAGGGACCCGCACCCATGATGATGACGACGACGGCAATGAGCGAGCGCCTGATGACGTCCATCAGGTTCGTGCGCAGTGACCGACGAGCCGACAGGAAGATGAAGGTCGCCGCAACCAGCGCAATGACAACCAGCACAATCAGGTGAATGACGGGACGAAAAACCATGTCAGAGCCTCCCAAAGGCAAGCAGGCCGAGCAAGGAGACGACACCAAAGAGCGTCCAGTCAAGGGCCCCCAGCGGGCGATCAGTCTCGATCAGTTTCCCCTTGGAATCCAGCTCTTCCTTTTGCTCGGCCTCGATCTGCTTGACAACCCCGTCAACGGCGGAAGGAGATGATGCGTCATAGAACTCTCCACCCGTGGCACGCACCTGATCGCGCAACTGCATGCCGTCGGCGGACAGTTCGTCACCGAGCCGGGGTACAGTGCCGTGACGGTCACGTTCTGGCTCTTCGCGAATTCGATGGCTTGAGGCAGAGTGTAAATGCCATGGCCGTACACCTCGTTATCGGTCGCCAGCAGGACCGTGCGGGAACGCTGCTTGTCCGTATGGTCGAAGCCGAGGACGCACGAGGCCAGGCCGTCACCGACCAGAGAGGCGCGTTTCTCATCCTCTTTGGGGAACGTCGGAGTCAGGTACCGCTCCAGCTCATCCTCATCCCCATTCAATGAGGAACCATACGCCAGCCCTTTGTCGATCTTATCGGCCATATCCGTCAGCACGTCATCGGCCATCTCGTAGTCGTCGGTGAGCGGGAACATCGTCATCGAGTATGTATTCCACAGCTGCAACGAAATCCTCTCACCCTCGAAGTGCGAGATGATCTGCTTGAAGGAGTCGCCGATCTCCGAATCGTAGGGCAGCATCGAACCCGACGCATCCAAACAAATGACGATGTCGCGGCTCGAGGATTTATCGTGCTTGACGTACGTATCGACGGGAGCAGCCGCAGACACCGAGGTCGCGATAACCGCGACGAGGAAGCATACGAAAGCCATCGCGAGGGCCGCACGCGTACGGCGCACGAGAGCCTGATACTTCGGCAGGCCTCGTACGAAACCGGAGTTCGCGACCCACCCCTTCCTGCCGGCGCTCTGACCCGCGCGGCGCGCACGCCACCAACCAAGCAGAGTGACGCCAGCCACTACGACGATGACGAGGGGAATCATCCACCAGAACCTCATACGTTCACCGCCTCCACCGCCATGGTCAGAACGCTCGTCACAGCCTCGTGCGAGGAGCGCCCAGCCGGAATATCCTGGCTCGTAAAGCTCGAGGCCTCGCACGCCGCAAGCACATCCGCCAGCCCCGGCCACACGGGCACGATTTCACGCACCTCGGACACGGTTGCGACCTCGAGGTCACGCCCGGTTCGTTCCGTGCCCAGCGCACGCATGAGTCCCGCCAACGCCAGGTGCACGCCGCGAGCGTCCAGGTCACCGTCGGCGTAGCGATCCGCAATCTGATCGACGTACGACAGATACTTCTTGCGCCGCGCATCCGAAATCGTCTGTAGCTCCATCACCTCACCAATGCGGGACGTCCACCACCTCCACAGGCAGAAACACACCCAGCCAACGACGGCGACGACGAGCGTGACCCCGAGGACCCACATCCAATGCGGATAGATGATCGGATTAAACAGGTCGTCTGTGACCTCACCGGACATGAACTCCCCTTTCAAGAGCACGCATGAGCGCACGAGGAATATCCTCACTGGACGACACGTCCACGTGGATGACACCCCCTCTCATCGAGCATCCGCGCGACCGCGGCACGCCGCATCGCCATGACGTTAGCCGCCTCCCCCGCCAACTGGTTGTCTCTGAGTAGGAAATCCGGTAGAGGCCCCTCGTTGACGTCAACGACCTCCGTCCCCTCTGAGAGGGTCGTTGGATCGATATCCTCGACGCTGATGAGAATCACCTGGTGGCGCGCGGACATGGACTTGATGAGGTCGCTTGACTCCGGGGACGCGGTGGGCTGCGTACTGTCCGTGACGATGACGATGAGGCTGCGCCGACGCGTGATCGTCCTGGCCCGAGCCAGGAGCTTCGCGACGTTCGCATGCGGGGAGCGCAGGGTGATGTCCTCTTCGATGCGGCGCAGCAGCGTCTCCGCATGCGCGTTGCCGGAGCGGGCGGGCATGAAACGCACGCGCTTGTCGTCACCGGCGACGAGGCCGATCTGGTCTCCGCGGGCTGTGCTCAGCCATGCGATGGCCTCGCACGCCGCCAAGGCAACCTCTTCCTTCGTCTCGCCCGAGGGGGCGAGCGCGCCCATTTCACGACCGGTATCAACAACAAGCATGACCTGCAGGTTCGCCGTGGCCTCGTGCCGTTTGATGATGGGCGAACCCGTCCGGGCTGTCGCCGCCCAGTCGATTTCACGCACATCATCGCCCGGCTGGTAGGGAGCCAAGTCCATGAACTCCCATCCGCGTCCATGCCGAAGCGCGGAGTGGTGCCCATCCATGATGGACAGCAGCTTGCGCAGGACGGGCAGCTGGATGCGGGAGGACAGCGCGTGGATTTCTCGCGAGCGTACAGGCATTGCGTTCCTCTTGAGAGTCGACTGGCGTGGGACCGGGGTTCTTTACGGAACGGGAACCGCTTTGAAGACGGCGTCGATGAGTCCCTCAATGGAGACGTTGTCGGCCACGGCATCGAAGGTGCAGATGATGCGGTGACGCAGAATGCCGTAGCGCATTTCCTTGATGTCGTCCGGCATGACGTGGTTGCGGCCCTCCATGAGGGCGATCGCCTGCGCGATTTGCATGAGGGCGATGCCGCCACGGGGGGAAGCACCCACGCGCACGTGCTTCTTCCAGCCCGGGAGCGGGTTGGGGCCGGCACCTCGGGTCGTGTTGATGATGTCGACGATGTAGGCCTTAAGGGTTTCGTGGACGTAAACGCGTCGTCGCGCTTCCTGCAGCGTGCGCACGTCATCGAGGGTGACCGGAGCGACGTCCGCAGGCCTTGTCATCTGGCCGCTGTCAATGCGCGAGAGAACCTCAAACTCCTCGACGGGCGTCGGGTAAGTGATGACTTCTTTGAGAAGGAAGCGGTCCATCTGGGCTTCGGGCAGCACGTAGGTGCCCTCTTCTTCGATGGGGTTCTGCGTGGCCATGACCATGAAGGGATCGGGCAGCTGATGGTTGACACCACCGATCGTAGTCTGGCGTTCCTGCATGGCTTCCAGCATGGCGGACTGCGTCTTGGCCGACGAACGGTTGATCTCGTCCAGGAGAACCAGGTTGGCGTGCACGGGACCCAGCCGGGTGACCATCTCACCGCGTTCCTGGTTCCAGATCTGGGAGCCAACGATGTCGTTGGGCATCAGGTCGGGAGTGCACTGAATGCGATGGAAGGTGCCCGATACCGCGGACGCGAGGGTCTGCGCGGCCGTCGTCTTCGCAAGGCCGGGCACGGACTCCACCAGGACGTGGCCACCGGCGAGAAGCGAGGCGGTGAGCGCGCGGCGCAGTGCTTCCTGACCCACGACGGTGTGCTGGTAGATGGTCGTCATTCGATCGAGCAGGCCCTTCGCGTGGACCAGCTCGTCATCGTTCAAGTAGTTGGGCACGGACTCTCCTTGCGCGCGCGGTCGGATGCGCTCCCAGTGTAGCCCGCCCGTTCTCCTCGCACGCAAGCCGGTCAACCCTGGTCTGACGAAAGACGAGACCTACAGGTAGTCAAAAAAGGGGTGAGCCCCGGAGATAACTCCGGGGCTCACCCTCAGGTCCGCGTCGATCAGGCCTGCTTCGCGGCGGCAATACGCTCGCGGAACTTGGCCAGCTGCTCGGTGATGGCGGCGGGGAGCTTGTCGCCGAACTGCGAGAAGTACTCCTCCGTGTCGTCCATCTCGGCGGCCCAGGCGTCGGGGTCAATCGCGAAGAGCTTCGCCCACACGGCCTCGTCAATGTCCAGGCCATCCAGGTTGAAGTCCTCGAACTTCGGGTAACGACCGGTCACACCGTCAATGGCCTCGACCTCGCCAGCGGCGCGGCGAACGATCCAGTCCAGAACGCGGGCATTGTCGCCGTAGCCGGGCCACATGAAGTTGCCGTCTTCGTCCTTACGGAACCAGTTGACCTGGTAGACCTTCGGGAAGCCCTCGCCCAGCTTGTCCTGCATCTCCAGCCAGTGGCCCCAGTAGTCGGCCATGTTGTAGCCGCAGAAGGGCAGCATGGCGAAGGGGTCGTGGCGCAGCGAGCCGGCCTTGACGTCGGTCGCAGCGGCGGTGACCTCGGAGGCCACGGAAGCACCGATGAACACGCCGTGGGCGGCTCGTACTGCTCGGCAACCAGCGGGACATTGGTGGCGCGGCGGCCACCGAAGAGGACGGCGTCAACCGGGACACCCTCGGGAGCTTCCCAGTCGGGGCAGATGATCGGGCACTGCGAGGCGGGGACGGTGAAGCGGCTGTTCGGGTGAGCAGCCTTCTCACCGGACTCGGGGGTCCAGTCGTTGCCGTGCCAGTCGATCAGGTGCGCCGGAACGTCACCGTCGATGCCTTCCCACCACACGTCACCGTCGTCGGTCAGGGCGACGTTCGTGAAGATGGAGTTCGCCTTGCCGGTCTCCATGGCCATGGGGTTGGTCTTGTAGGAGGTGCCGGGGGCGACGCCGAAGAAGCCGGCCTCGGGGTTGATGGCGCGCAGGCGGCCATCCGGGCCGGGACGCATCCACGCGATGTCGTCGCCGACGGTCTCGACCTTGTAGCCGGGGATCGTGGGCTGGAGCATGGCGAGGTTGGTCTTGCCACAGGCCGACGGGAAGGCGGCGGTGACGTGGAACTGCTGGCCGGTGGACTCACGGGTCAGACGCAGGACGAGCATGTGCTCGGCCATCCAGCCGTCGCGGCGGGCCATGGTCGAGGCGATACGCAAAGCGAAGCACTTCTTGCCAAGCAGGGCGTTACCGCCGTAGCCCGAACCGAAGGACCAGATCTCGTTGGTCTCCGGGAAGTGGGTGATGTACTTCTCATCGTTGCAGGGCCAGGTGGAGTCTTCCTGACCGGGCTCGAGGGGAGCACCGACGGAGTGGACGGCGGGAACCCACACGCGGCCCTCGTTGATGAGGTCCATGGCAGCAGCACCCATGCGGGTCATGATGCGCATGTTGGTCACAACGTAGGGGGGAGTCGGTGATCTCAACACCAAGCTGGGAGATAGGGCCACCCAGGGGACCCATGGAGAAGGGAACCACGTACATGGTGCGACCCTTCATGGCACCCGTGAACTTCTCGTGCAGGGTGGCCTTCATTTCCTTGGGGTCGGCCCAGTGGTTGGTCGGACCCGCGTCCTCTTCCTTCTCACAGCAGATGAAGGTACGGGACTCAACACGCGCAACGTCGGACGGCTTCGAGCGAGCGAGGAAAGAGTTCGGGCGCTTCTCCTCGTTGAGCTTGGTGAACATGCCGCTCTCGACCATCTGCGAGGTCAGGCGATCCCACTCTTCCTGGGAGCCGTCGGCGAACTCGATGGCGTCAGGGGTGGTCAGCTCAGCGATTTCAGCAACCCACTTAACGACATCTTCGGGAGCGTTGGCCGGAGCCGCCGCACGCACGTCCTGTTCGGTCACGGACATTTTGCCTCCTGAGGCATTTCGGATTGTCGAGGCCGCGATGCGCGTCCCCGATTGACAGAATCAATCATGCCGGAACGGATGCCCACGCTTGCGGGCGCTTGGTCCCGGTCACATCTCAATCCTAGTCGAACGAGTCACACGCCGCCCGGTCGGCAGGGACCTTCTGCCCACCCACAAGGCAAAACAAAACCAGTCGAGCCGACCCCGACCTCGCGAATGGGACCGAAGAGCAGCCCCCACCCTCGACCGTGAGATAGAACACGACCATAGGGGCGACAAAAGCGTATCTGAACTTGAAGTCACACCACCCCATGACCGACGATTATTTGTAGCACAACAGTGCCGTTCACCATTGGAAGGACCGAATACACCATGGGATTCCGAAACAAGACCCAAGGCCCTGACTTTTTTGAAGACTTTACCTCGCAGGCTCGCCAGCTTGAGCAGGCCGTCGAGATCCTGACGCACATCTATGCTGCCTCTCCTGAGGAACGCATCGCCCTGCGCGATCAGCTCCACGAGGTTGAGCACCGCGGTGACGAACTGAACCACGAAATCATCCAGCGCATCAACTCCTCGTTCATCACGCCTTTCGACCGCGAAGACCTGCAGTCGCTGGCGTCCCACCTCGACGACTGCCTCGACTTCATCGATGAGGCCGGCGATCTCCTCGTCGTCTATGGCATTGCCGACATCCCCTCTTCCCTGGTCTCTCTGCTCAACACGCAGATCGAGGTCATCAAAAACTGCGCGGAGATGACCTCGCAGAACATGCACAAGCTGAAGTCGCCGGTGGACCTGCGCGACTACTGGATCGAGATCAACCGCCTCGAGAACGAGGGTGACCTGGCCTATCGCCGTACCCTGACGGCCCTGTTCGACTCAGGCCTGGACCCGGTCACGATCATCAAGCTCAAGGACATCGTTCAGGGCCTCGAGTCCTGTGCTGATGCCTTCGAGGAACTCGCAGGCATCATCGAGTCCCTCGCGCTGAAGGAATCCTGAGCCGTGGATCTCAATCTGATCCTCGTCTGTGTCGTCATCGCCGTCGCATTGTTCTTCAGCTACACGAACGGCTTCCACGACGCAGCGAACGCGATCGCGACCTCGGTGTCGACGCGTGCGTGGACACCACGTGCTGCGCTCCTCATGGCCGCAACGATGAACGTCATCGGTGCCATGATGGGCACCGCCGTTGCGAAGACCGTCGGCAAGGGCATCATCTCAATTTCCGACTACGCCGAATCCCCGCTTCCCGAAATGCAGCAAAAAGGCCTGGTCATCATTCTGGCCGCCCTGCTGGGTGCCTGCATCTGGAACCTCATCACCTGGTGGTTCGGTCTCCCATCGTCCTCCTCGCACGCCCTCATTGGCGGCATGGTGGGCGCTGGCCTCCTGTCGGGCACGATGGTGCACTGGTGGGGCATCATGAGCCACGTCGTGATTCCGATGTTCGCCTCTCCCATCATCGGTTTTGTCATCGGCTACTTCGTGATGAAGCTCGTCCTGTGGCTGCTGCGTCACGCGCAGTATCACCGCACGATGCGCCGCTTCCGTGCAGCGCAGCGCTTCTCATCGGCTGCCATGGCCCTTGGCCACGGCATCCAGGACGCGCAGAAGACGATGGGCATCATCGTCATGGCCCTGCTGGCCGGCGGCTACGGCGAAACACACAACATCCTCGATCCGATCACGGGCGAGATGAATGTGCCCCTGTGGGTGAAGATCTCGGGTGCTCTGGCGATTTCGCTGGGCACGATGGCCGGCGGCGGGCGCATCATGCGAACGATCGGCCGTAAGATCATCGACCTGGATCCGGCTCGTGGCTTCACGGCCGAGGCCGTGTCTGCCTCGATCCTGTACCTGTGCTCCTACGTCATTCACGCCCCCATCTCGACGACGCAGGTCGTGTCGACGGCGATCATGGGTGTGGGTTGCACGAAGCGCTTCTCGGCAGTTCGATGGGGCGTTGCGGGCAACATCGTCATCGCATGGTTCCTGACGCTACCCGCCGCAGCCCTGGTGTCGGGCGTCGTGTACCTCCTGGTCGCTCTGCCGCTGGGAGTCCACTAGTGGCTCGCTCTCGTCTGATCGGCCTGGCTGCGGCTCTCGCCCTTGTCGCCCCGCTCACCGCATGCTCGGACACATCCGTCATGCACATGCAGGTCGGCCAGTGCATCCTCCTGCCCGAAGAGAAGACCGCGACCACGGTCGAGACGACCAACTGCACCAGCGAGCACGACGCCGAGGTCTTCTACATGACATCCGTCGACGACGGGGACTTCCCCGGCGAGGCTGCACTCAACAACGCGGCCGAGAAGGCATGCATTTCCAACTTCGATGACTACGTGGGGTCGCGTTACGTAACCTCGACGCTGGATGCGACGTGGATGCTTCCGACGAAAGACTCGTGGGCGCAAAATGATCGTTCGATCACCTGCCTCGCAAGGCCGCTGGATCATTCCAAGCTCACCAAGTCCGTGAAGGATTCGGGCCTGTAGGATTTGTTGGGTCTTCAACTCTCAATGGGTGTGCCCGGCCGATGGGCCAGGCACCACCCATTTTTACCGGCGGCGTTCCGCATTGTTATAGTGACCACCGTGCCGCGGTGAGTATCCTCGCGTCTGCCCCGGCCTCGCGATCCCATCACCACCTCATTCTCATGATGTCAAGGAGAACCATGTCCCACGCACTGCGTTCCATGCTCGCCGTCGGCACCGTCGCCGCCATGGGCCTATCCCTGTCCGCTTGTTCGCTTCTGCCGTTCGGCAACCAGACGCACAGCACGTCACTGAAGGTCGGTCAGTGCATTCAACTGCCGGACGACGACGAGGTCGGTGACATTACCACCGCGAACTGCGCCGAGGAGCACACGGGCGAGGTCTACTACACCCTGACGCTCACCCAGGACACGCTCCCCTCCCGCGCGGAGATCGAAAAACTTACCTCCGACACCTGCGACGATAACTTCGAGGCCTACGTCGGCTCGGCCACCAATGAGACCGAACTCGACATCACCGCAATGTTCCCAACCAAGAACTCGTGGGACAAGGGCGACCGCGACATTGTATGCATCGTCATCCCCGCCGAGGGCAAGACGCTGACCCAGTCCGTGAAGGGCTCGGGCATGTAGCCCGGCCAGTGAGCCAGTCACCACCCGTTTTTTACCAACGACGACCTGCGTTGTTATAGTGTGACAGAACCACGGTGGGTCTTCACACATCCACTCCCGGTCTCGCGTTCCCAGCACCGCCTTGCTTCCGTCAATTCAAGGAGAACCATGTCCCGCTCTCCGCGTTGCGCACTCGCTTTCGGCACCGCCGTCATCATGGCCTGACGCTGTCCGCCTGCTCGTCGCTGTTCGGCTCGCGCACGCAGAGCACCAAGCTCACGGTCGGACAATGCGTCCTTGTTCCGATCGGCACCCAGGTGGACTCGGTGACCACGACCGAGTGCACCGAGGAACACACCGGCGAAATCTACTCAATCACCGCCATTGATCGACAGGCACTCCCGTCCCGCGACGAGATGGATAACCTGGTCTTCGACACCTGCTACAACACCTTCGAGGCCTACGTCGGCTCGACTCCCGAGGAAACGTCGCTCGATTACACCGCTTTCTCGCCGACCAAGGCGACCTGGGACAAGGGTGACCGCGACATTATCTGCATCGCTGTTCCGACCGGGGATGACAAACTGACCCAGTCGGTACGCAATTCGGGCATGTGACAGGTATTTTTTACCGCTCGCTGCCCTTTAACCACTCTGGTCACTCTCTCTGACCAAGCGGTATTTACATTGTTGTATAGTGAGCGAAGCGCGCCGACGAGCACACGCGCACCTGCGGGTCCGCATACCCGCCACGGCCTCGTGACCCGTTGATCGGTTTCACCCCATTCTCTAGGAGAACTATGTCCCGCGCTTTGCGCCCCGCATTGACCCTATGCGCCTGCATCGCAACTGTCGGCCTGTCTGCCTGTTCCGCCGCGTCGACCGACGGTTCGGGCGATAGCGCCTCCTCCGACGCTCACGGTTTGACGAGCGTACAGAGCGGCGCTCCCACCGCGCAATCCGGTTCCTCTGGCGGCCTGTACGAGACCGGATACCTGCAGCTCGGACAGTGTTTGCTCGCAGCCCCCCAGGCAGACGTTCCACTCGAACTCGTCGACTGCGCGCAAGAGCACGGGGCCGAGGTGATCCACACCTTCGACCTGACCATGACCACGATGCCCTCCGAGGATACGCTCGACGATGTGAGCGACGAGGCATGCGGCGAGGCCTTCACCGCCTACGTCGGGCGTCCCTTCGAAAACTCCGCGTTGGACTACATCTGGAGGCTGCCCAGCCCAGAAACCTGGGCAGCCGGTGATCGACGGGTCGAGTGCATCGCCTTCACGAGAGACGAAAGCCAGCTCACCACGACGATGAAAGATACCCATATGTGACGAGGCCTGGTCGGCTTTGCGCTTGTGGGGGTTCGGCTCCGGCCAGGCCACCATTTTTGACGGCTTGTACCTACCGGCACCCACGTTGCTATAGTGAGCGCGGCCCAACGGTCATCACGAGAGTCCGCCACGGCCTCGTAGCCCATTCTCTGGCTACTTTCCCACCACCCTGAGGAGAATCATGTCCCGCATCGCGCGCCCCACGCTCGCTGTCGCTGCCTGCGTTGCCATCCTGAGCATGTCCGCCTGCTCCAGTTCGTCGTCCACCTCCTCGGAGGATTCGACGACCCATTCCGGCGAGGCCGGTGCCTCCGCCAAGGCACCCGTCACCAACGCGTCCGAGATCCCCTCCGACGCGCGCACCAACCTGAGCAACCTAAGCGTCGGCCAGTGCTTCCAACAGCCAACCGATCCCGCCGACGGCTTGATGATCGTCGACTGCTCCGCACCGCACTGGGGTGAGGTCTACGCCCTCGCACCGATCGACGCCGAAACCCTGCCCGACTTCGAAGAACTTAACACGATGGCCTTCGAAGCGTGCACCCCTGCGTTCGAGGAGTACGTCGGTACGCCCTACGAGGAGTCCTCCCTGGATGCCACCTGGTACTTCCCGAACGCGTCCAACTGGGATGCCGGCGAGCACGTCATCGCCTGCGTCGCCGTCCCCTTGGAGGCGCCCTCGCTCACCCAGTCGGTCAAGGACTCCAATCTGTGACGTGCGGGTTGTCGTTACGCGGCGGTTCGGCTATGGCTGGGCCGCCGCTTACGTATCTGTGATGGCCTTCCTTTACCGTTCGGTACTGCCATTGTTATAGTGAACACAACGCGTCGATGGGTGTTCCACGCACCCGCTGCGAATGCGACAGCCTCACCGGGGTCGCGCTCCCATCATCCAAGGAGAATCATGTCCCGCTTTATCCGCCCCGCCCTCGCGTTCGCGACCTGCGCCGCCATGCTCAGCTTGTCCGCCTGTTCCGCCCTGCCTTTCGGCAATAAGGATGACGATGACGAGGACACCCCCCAGCTCGCACAGCTCCTCGTCCGCCTCCCCGAGCAGCTCACCTGACAAGACGAACCAGCCCACGAGCACCCCACCGTTGCATCCGCCCGCACCTACCTGATCGATCTGAAGCTCGGCCAGTGCTTCAACCAGCCGGACATCGACACCGATGTGGTTGTGGAGACCCTCGACTGCTCACAGCCTCACTGGGGCGAAGTGTACTACGTCGTTGAACTCACCAACGCGACGTTCCCCGGTGAGGACGCCATATCCGACACGGCAAAGGACGCATGCCAGAACGCCTTCCAGGGCTACATTGGTTCGTCCTACACGACCTCCTCACTCGCGTTCGGCGGCATGTATCCGACGTCCGGTAGCTGGGCCAGTGGCGACCGCGCGATCGTGTGCTACGCCCACAACACCGACGACAGCACCCTCACCCGCTCGGTGAAGGACTCTCGCCTGTGATCCCCTGATCCACGCTCACGGCGGCTCGGCTGATGCCGGGCCGTTCGCGTCGTTGATGGGACGCGGGCGACTCAGTGTCGTCTGGAGGCTCTGCGCGTCGGGACGGCGGGATTTTTGGTGGTGACGCTGTGCGTCTCAACGGCGACGACGACCGGCCCGTCAGTCCCCTGTTCGACGTGGGCGACCATAATCTGTCCGTGCCCCAGGGAGACGGGCGACGCACCCACGATAGCGCTCGATCCGTAGGCGCGGATTTCCTCGACGATCAGGTCGCGCGCGGCACCCGTGACCGACAGGAGGGTCGCACCGGCCTGCTCACGCAGGCGCTGCGCCGCGAAGGCACGCACCCGAGCGGCTCGAGCGTCGGCATCCTTATCAGCCCCAGCCTCGTCCCCCACAGGCACACCCAGGGCCTCCACGAGCGTCACCGATCCACCGCCGACCGCAGCCCACGGCGCAAGCACCTGGCGCGCACGGGCGCTCGGGGATGCGAACGCGCGGCCCACGCCGAACGCGCTCAGCAGGTCGATGAGGTCAAAGGACTGGCGCACGCCGAAACGTCCGAGGGGTGGATCTGCGGGATGCGCGGCGGCCTCAGCTGTGAGGGACGAGGCCCACTCCACCTGCGCTGCCCTGCGCGCTGCCACTGAGGCGACCATCGCGGGGGTGGGTGCGGGGTGGGCTGTGGGAGCGGCGGGCGCGGCAGCGAGCGGGCCAGGACCGCCGGGGACGGTAGGCACCGACGGGCTGCCGGGCGCGGAACCTGGCCCGGGCGTGGGCGCGGAACCCAACGCAGTGCCACCGGATACTGACGTGCCCGGAGCGGAAGCACGCCCGCCGACGGGGGTTGCAGACGCCGCGTCAATGGGGGCAGCATCGGCGGCACCGGGCCGCAGGACGATGATCGTGGAGGTGGCGAGGCGGCCTTCGCGGGCGCGGGCGACGAGGTCGGCGAGGAGGCGGCGGTCGCCTCGGCGGGTGAGCATGTCGGCGGCGGCCTCGGGGGTGGCCCACGTGGTTTGGTCAATTTCGGTGCGCGGGGCGCGGGCAACGGGCGCGCGCAGGCGTGCGGCCGGGTCGTCGGCTGGCAGGGGCGTGCCGACCCAGTAGTGGACTTCCTTGGTTTGCCCGCCGCCCAGGCGGTAGCGTTGGGTGGTCAGAGGCACCCCCAGGGTGATGACGTGTCCAGTTTCCTCTTCGACTTCGCGCACGGCGGCTCCGACCAGTGGCTCACCGTTTTCCGCTTTACCTTTGGGCCAGGACCAGTCGTGGTAGCGGGGTCGGTGAACCATGAGGACTTCGATGTCCGCGGGGTCGATGGGTTCGCCGGAGACCGCGACGCGCGTGGGGTCGGCAAAACGCCAGACAAGCGCGCCCGCGGAGCGAACGAGTCGCTGGGGGCGTGGGGCTGGCATCGGACGCATAGGGACCAGGGTAGTCGCCCCGCGCCGCGCTCGCCCTGATGGGCGCGCCACCTTCACGAGGTCATGGCCGGTATGGGCGCTCCGCTAAGCCCGTCCACGCGCTGAGAAAACACCTCCATCGGGCAGCCGCCTGAGTCGGTCAGCCGCCTCAGTCGAGGGTGCCGGCGGCCGCCTCGCGCGCAGCAATGTCAAGCTCGTCGGCCGTCACCAGCAGTGCGGAGTGTCGCATGGTGACGCGGTGGGCGAGCGGGTCCGTGGGGTCTTCGATCCACAGGGCCCCGGCCTCGCCAGCAGCGAGGACACGCATGGCGCGCGAGGCCTCGCGCAGCACGTACTTGAGGTCATCGTCGGTGAGGTCACCGCGCAGCAGCGAGTCGATCTCCTCCATAATCAGGCTCAGGGAGCGCAGCTCGACGGGGGCTTCGAGGCCCTGGATGATAGGAGCGCGCGAGCCGTCAGCATAGCGCTTCGCCACCAGGAGCGGGGCGCGGTGGTACCACTCGTGCAGCAGGTAGACGCGCCATAGCGCCCCGGGGAGCGTGAATTCGGGGCTGCGCGACCACACGTGGGCGATGGTGTCGACGCCGCGAGTGCGCACGGTTTTCCGCAGGCGGGCCACGTCCTCGTCCGTGAATGTCTCGTCGCCGACTCCCATGAGTGCCCACGCGGCGGTGTGCGCGACGGCGGCGAGAGAGGCAGGATCTTCGTCGCCGACGATTGCCTCGGCGCGGGCGGCGTCGAGCATGGCCGGGCGGCGCGGAGTGTTCGATTGGGCCATGAGGACCGCTTCCTTCTACAATGTGGGGTATGGGCCTATAGCTCAATGGTAGAGCAGCGGACTTTTAATCCGTAGGTTGGGGGTTCGAGTCCCCCTGGGCCTACTGCGCGCCTCGGTTTCCCGGGGCGTTTGTGCTATGTGGGCCGCGCTGTCCGCGGTGGAGGTGCATCATGGATCCTCGTTTGTCGCGCGCGTATGGCGCGTTCGCTGGGCTGGCGTTGGGGGATGCATTGGGGATGCCGACGCAGGCGATGTCCCCGGAGCAGATCCGCGCGGTGTACGGGCGCGTCACGGGACTCGTGGACGGGGACGTCTCGCAGCCGTACGCACCGGGGATGCCGGCCGGTTCGGTGACGGATGACACGGAGCAGGCGCTGTTGATTGCGTCTCTCCTGGTACGAGGCGGGGGGTTCCTCCTCGGGTCGCGTGGCACTAGACGCGGGTGATTTCTCCCACGCACTGCTGTCCTGGGAGGATTCCATGATCGAGCGGGGGTCGCTTGACCTGCTGGGGCCCTCCACGAAGGCGGCGCTCGAGCGCGTGCGGGCGGGCGAGGACCCGCTGACCGTGGGTGGTGTGGGCACTACGAACGGCGCAGCGATGCGCGTCACCCCGATCGGAATCGCGATGCCGACGGCGGATCCGGAGGCATTCGCGGACGCCGTCTGGTCCTCCTGCCAGGTGACGCATGCGACGCGACAGGGTTTCCAGTCGGCTGCGCTCGTGGCGGCGGCGGTGTCGCTTGCTCTTGACTGGCCGGAGGCGTCCGCCTCGGACATGACGACTCTGTTGTGGAAGGCCGTTTCCTACGTTGATTCCCTGCCCGAGCGCGGCGCATGGACGCCGGATCCGGACGTCGTTGCGGCCACGCGCAGGGCCATGCAGCTGGTCGCTAACCCGGCCTCATCGTCCCTGGAGTGCCTCGTCGAGCAGATCGGCACGTCTGTGGCCTCGGCGCACGCGATCCCCATGGCGTTCGCGCTACTCGCGCGCGATCCCTCTCCACGTGCCCTGCTGGACGCCGCGAACCTGGGCGGCGACACTGACACGATCGGCGCGATTGCGGGCGCGATCCTAGGCAGTATGCTCGGGGTCAAGGCCTTCGACGCCGCCATGCTCACCCAGGTAGAACTCACCTCCCACCTCGACCTGCCATCCATCGCCCTTGAGTTGTTGGCACTGCGCGCGGCGAGCGAGCCTACCACGAGCGCTTCCGAGGCCTCCAAGACTGAGGATACGAGCGAGGGTGCTTCCCCCCGAGGAACCGGCCCCGGCCTCGTCCCCCAATTCCGGGGTGGGACGGGTCGTCCTCATGGGGCAGATCCTCGTGGACCTCGCGGTGCGCGGCGACGCCCTTCCAAGGCCAGGAGGTGATGTGTGGGCCGTCGACGAGGGAATGCACGTGGGTGGTGGCTTCAACGCGCTCGTGGCGGCGCGGCGCATGGGGGCCGAGACAGTCTCTCTCAGCCCGATCGGATCTGGCCCCCACTCTTCGCTGATCCAAGCGGCGCTGGAGCACGAGGGGATCACAGACCTCGGCCCTCGTATCGCGGGCATCGACAACGGGTTCTGCATCGCGTTCACAGACCGCACGGGCGAGCGTACGTTCATCTCCACCAAGGGTGCCGAGACGATGTCGCCCGCGAGCGCGTGGGCTGACTTCGTGCGGACGATGCACCCGGGCGACGTACTCTATATCGACGGTTACCTCATGGACCACCCCGCGAACCGTGAGGCCGCGGAGGCTGCGCTGCGCATCCTGCCCGAGGGCGTGCGTGTGCTCCTGGACGTCTCCCCCGTCATCGGGATCCCGTCCGCTCTCCCCTCCGACGACGTCATCGTGTCGATGAACCTCAGGGAGGCTCAGGAGATCGCTCGTCAGAGAGGCGATGCGAGCGATCGCAACCAGTGTTTCCAGCCTCGCGAAGCGGCGCGAGCGATGCTCGCCACGCTGGATCGTCCCGTTCTGCTACGTGCAGGTGCCGAGGGCGCTTATGTCGGCAGGCCCGCGCAGCCAGCAACGAATACCACTACAGATGACGTGACCGCGATACCAACACCGAGGGTCGAGGCGATTGACACAAACGGCGCGGGTGACGCTCACTCGGGAGTCCTGGCAGCCTCCCTCGCGCTGGGTATTCCCACCGAGCGTGCGCTTCTCCTCGCCAACTGCGCGGGCGCGCTATCCACGACAGTCGTCGGCCCAGCCTCGTGCCCGCCGCGTGACCAGATCGAGGCCGCGGCGGACGCGCTGGAGGCGAGTACGGGCGAGAAGTAAGCACGGGCGGGGGTAAAAGCACACGAGGCCGGGCGCAGACAACACGTGAGCACCTCGTCGCTTCGGTGTGCGTTCCACTGAACAACACCAGCGGTGTCACGTCGGCGCGGCTCGCGCCTCTACACCGTGCGAGATTTGTCAAAAAACCAACCGATCTAACTATTGCTGACCCGCGCGGGAGGACAATCATCTGGTGACGACTGATCAGACCAACAAGCGCGATGGCATCATCGGCGGGGCACTCACGGTTGCCCTGCTGATCACCCTGGCCGTGCAGAACGCCGTACCCCCGATGGCGACCGACATGTACTCGGCGGCATTCCCGCAGATCACCGCGGACCTGGCGACGAACTCGACGATGCTCGGGTTCACGCTCACGACCTTCTTCGTGGGCTACGCGTCGGGCCAGGTCTTGGGCGGTGCCATCTCGGACCAGATCGGGCGCCGCCGCCCCATCATCGCGGGCGGCATCATCGCCCTGGTTGGATCCATCATCTGCGTGCTGACGCCCAACATCTGGGTGCTCCTCGCGGGCCGAGTCTTCCAGGGCCTCGGCGGCGGCGTGGCCTCGTCGGTGGCGCGCGCGATCCTCATCGACGTCGCGCACGGTAAGACCCTGGCGCGCGCGATGAGCCTCATCCAGGCGATCGTCGGCTTCGCCCCGATGCTTGCCCCAGTCCTCGGCGCGTTCATCATCACGCACGCAACGTGGAGGGTCGTCTTCTGGGCGCTCGCAGCCTTCACGCTGCTCATGGCGGCGCTCGCGTGGTTCGTCGTGCCCGAGTCCCTGCCCGAGGATCGCCGCCACCCCGGCGGTATTCCGCGGTTCTTCCACGGCCTCGTCCAAGTCGTGCGCATCCGTCCCTTCGTGGGCTTCATGCTGACCAACGCCTTCTCGAGCTTCTGCATGTTCGGCTATATCTCGAACGCCACGTACGTGCTGCAGGGCCCGCTGGGCCTGTCCCCCATGGCTTTCGCGTGGGTGTTCGCGTTCAACGCGCTGCTGTCGACCGGCTTCGCGCTGGTCAACGTGCGCTTGATCTCACACTTCACCCCGCGCACGCTCATCGTCACGGGCCTCACCATCGCCGCGACCGGCGTGGTCATGCTCGCGATCTCGACGTTCCTCCTCGACCTGCCGCTGATCCTCACGTGCGTGGGCTTCGCGCTCATCATGACGGCGAACGCGTTTATCTTCGGCAACTCCGGTGCACAGGCCATGAGCGAGGCGCGCGAGCACGCGGGCACGGCTTCATCCGTCATGGGCGTACTCCAGTCGATTGCGAACGGCATCGCCGCTCCCCTGGCGACTTCGGGCGGCAACAGCGCCGTGCCGATGGTGTTCGTCATGATCGTCGGCTCGGTCGGCGCGTGGTTCGCGTTCTGGGTGATCGCCCGCGGCGGCACGCACACGCCGCGCCACCTCAACCTCGACTAAGAGGGCGCGGCGCGTCCCGCACAACGCCCTTACTCGGTCCTTACTGGCGCGAGGCCAACCACACCGCGATCGACACCAGGACCAGGCCGATCAGCTCGTAAACACCGGGGATCTGCCGCAGCATGACAGCACCGACCAGCGCGGACGTAGCGGGTAGGATCGCGGCAAACAGCGCGAACGTGGGTGCCGCCAGGCGACGCATCGCGAGCGCCTCAAACGTGTAAGGAATCGCGGTGGACAGCAGGCCAACGCCAACGACGATCGCGATCAGCTCCCACGAGGCCGTGGCCGCCATCGCCCCCGGCCCAAGGAAGGGAGCGAAAAAGAGAGAACCCCACGCGCAGCCGAGCGCCAGGTTCGTGACCCCGTCGCGCGTGGTCGAAGCCCGCTGCCCGACGACGATGTAGGCCGACCAGGCGAGGGCCGCGAGGAGGATCCACGCGACGCCGACGCGCACGCTCGGCACGCTCAGATCGAGAGCGAGGCCGCCGATACACGCCACCCCGGCGAAAGCGAGGACGGCGGCGATACGCGGCCGCCAGCCACGGCCTCGGAGAACAGCGACCGCGACCGGGCCGATGAACTCGAGTGAGACGGCGGTCCCCAGGGGAATGCGCGCGATTGACTCATAGAACGAGGAGTTCATCGTCAGGATGATGACGCCAAAGAGGGCGGAAATCGCCAGGTCCGATACCGTTAGGCCGCCGCGCCAGGGGCGCTTCCAGGCCGTCAGAACGACTGCGCCCGTCAGGACGCGCCACCACGCGACGGACGCGGGTTCGACGGACGCGAAGGCGACGACGGCGAGCGCCGCGCCCACATACTGGATGAGGCCCGAGCCCACGATGTAGAGCTGTGGTGGGACGCGGTCGACCACAGAGACGCCGTCAGGGCACCGGGAGGGTGCGTTCACTGGGCGGGCGCGAAGGTCAAGGCCGCCGAGTTCATGCAGTAGCGCATGCCGGTGGGCTGGTCGGGCGCGTCGGGGAAACGTGGCCGAGGTGGGAGCCGCATGTCGCGCAGCGCACTTTCGGTGCGGATCATGCCGTGGCTGGTGTCGACGCTCTCGGTGGTTGCACCGTCGTACGCCTGGAAGAAGGAGGGCCACCCGCAGGAGGAGTCGAACTTCGCGTCGGAGTCGAAGAGTTTCGATCCGCAGGCCGCGCACGAGTAGGTACCGACGCGGGCCTCGTCGAGGAGTTCGCCGGTGAAGGGGCGTTCCGTGCCCGCCTCGCGCAGCACGTGGTAGCGCATGGGACTCAGGAGCTTCTTCCACTCGGCGTCGGTGCGGGCAGCAGGATCGGTAGCGTTCATGTGCCCATTGTCGCGCGCCGCCCGCGGCCTCGCACTTTCGGGTGCGGCCGGGGGCGGCGCGGGGATGTTCGTCGCTCTCATCGACGAGGCCGTGGTTGCCTCACGGGGTTTACACCCCTGTCGGTGGGCGGCTTGTCAGGCTACTTATTCTTGCCTGCGTTCTTCTTGCCGGAGGCCTTTTTGGTGGTTCCCTTCTTGGAACTGCCCTTCTTGCTGCCCTTCTTCGAGGACGACTTGGCGGGCTTGTTCTCCTCGGAAGTGGAAGCGTCAGCAGCATCGGCGGAAGCGGCCTTATCGACCGCCTTTTCCTCAGCTTCTTCCGTCGCCTCGGGGGCCTCCTTCGCCTCTTTGTTGGTTCCCTTCTTGGAGCTGCCCTTCTTGCTGCCCTTCTTCGAGGACGACTTGGCGGGCTTGTTCTCCTCGGAAGTGGAGGCGTCAGCATCCTTGGCGGAAGCGTCAGCATCCTCAGCCGACTCTTCCTGTGCCTCGGACGCGGGCGTCGCCTCATCGGAGGCAGCCTCATCGGCCACCTTTTCCTCAGCCTCCTCCTTCACCTCGGACGCGAGCTCAGCCTCGGCGGAAGCGGCCTCATCGGATGCAGCTTCATCAGCCACCTTTTCCTCAGCCTCCTCCTTCACCTCGGACGCGGACTCAGCCTCGGCGGAAGCGGCCTCAGCGGAAGCGGCCTCATCGGCCACCTTTTCCTCAGCCTCCTCCTGCACCTCGGACGCGGGCGTCGCTTCGGCGGAAGCGGTCTCATCGGCCACCTTTTCCTCGGCTTGTCCCTTGGCGGAATCAGCATTTTCAACGGGTTCTTCCGCAGCAGGCTGCTCGGCGCTCGCCAGCACGACCGTCTCGTCGGCGGCGGGTGCCGGCTTGATCGCCGGGAGGACCTGCGTGTCCGCCTGATCCGGCGCGAGCGCGACCTTGACGGGAGGCATGACGGCGGTCTCCTCGACATCCCGCACATCGGCGGCCGTGGGCGCGGGCGGCTCGGCCAGGGGCTGCACCTGCGTGGCAGCGCCAGCCGCAACCTTCGTCGCCCCAGTGGCCTTCTCAGGGTCACTCGAGGCTGCGGGAGGCGCGGACTGTGCCACGGCCTCGTCGGTGCCGGAGTCCTCGCCGCGCTTGTCGAGGCCGAGGACCGGAACCTGACCGGTCACCGTGCGCAGCATGGCCGCTTCAGCGCCGGTGGGGGCCACCGCCGGGAAGAAATCCATGATCGAGACGCGCGGCGGCACCATCGTCGGAGTCGGGCGGATTTCATCCTCGAGGCGCATCTCCTCGGCGACCGCGTACCAGCCGGGGTGGATGGCGGCTCATCGGGTCCCTCCGTCTCCGCGGCCTCCTCAGGCTCGTCGGCGGACTTGTCGGGTTCCTGCGCGGACACCTCCGGCTGCACCGGTCGTTCCGACTGTGTCGGCGCTTCCGGTTCCTCCACGGTCGTGGGCGCGGCCGGTTGTTCCGGCTGCGCAGGCGCTTCCGGCTCCTCCGCGGTCGTGGCCGCGGCTGACTGTGCCAGCGCTTCCTGCTGTGCCGGGGTCGCCGGCATGGTCGGCTGCGCAGACTGAGCAGGAACTGGAGCCTGTACGGGCGTGACCGGCTTGTCCGAGGAGGTTTCCTCCTTCGATGCCGCCATCTCAGCGGGGGTCGGCGCGGGCGGCGGCACAAGCGCAGGCCTGCCGGCGTACACCATGTTCGTGGTAACGGGTTTCTCGGCGCGCTCGACCGACGCTTCGTCGCCCTGTTTCACGGACGTTTCACGAGCCTCGACGGGAGCAGGCACCTGCTCCTTCTCGTTCGAAAGGGCCGCGGCGTCGGCGTCATCATCCGTATCGGACGAGGCCGTGGCGTCCTCGGGTTCATCTCCGTCGGCCGGCGCGGCAGCAGTTTCCGTTGCGGCGTCGTCGGCAGTCTCAGATTCCTCGGAAACGGGACCCTCAACCGGAGTGTCATCAGACGTCGCGTCCTCCGCTTCCTGCGCAGGAGCAGCCTGCTTGGCCTCGGAGGTCTCGTCGGCGTCCTTCTCGTCCCTGGCGGATTCCTCGGAGGCGGTCGCCGCCTCGTCGGAATCGGACTCGGCAGGAGCGGACTCGCTCGTATCTGCCTCACTCACGGCTGATTCAGCTGCGGCGGACTCGGCCTGCCCGTCTGCGGACTTGGCCTGCTTATCGGCAGGTTCAGCCGGGGCGGGAGCTTCACCCTGAGCAGCGTCGGATTCCTCGGTCACGACGACCGCCGTCTCCACGGTTGCGGCCTCATTAGTCGCGGCAGGGGCCTCGGACTGAGCCTCAGCTTCCTTTTCCTGATCATCTTTGGCCTGATCTGCTTCAGCCTGACCAGTGTCAGCGGGGGTTTCAGCAGTCTCCGAAACGGACTGTTCGGATGCCTCGGGAGCGGCCTGCGTAGCCTCGGCGGGGGCCTCAGCCTCGGCATGATCGACCGTTTCGACAGACTGAGATTCCTCACCAGCGGCTTCGGTCAGCTTAGCGGCAGAGTCAGCCGATGAGGACTGGTTCTGCGTCTTCTTGGTCGCCTCATCGGAGGTAGAAGTCGGCTTGTCGGGACCGGACTTCGCTGTGGCTGCGGATTCGGACACCTTGGCCTCGGGAGCGGGAGCCGCAGCGACGGGGGCTTCGGGGGCCGGAGGCATGGGAGCCTCGGAAGCCTCGACAGGTTCGACTCCGACGGCAGCCAGCGCGGTGGTCGCCTCAGCGTCCATGGCCTTGGACTCGGCAGCGTAGCGACGCTCGCGCGCCTCACGGCGATCCTGGACACGGCGAGAGTTGGCCTCGCGCTCGGCGAAGACCTCCTCGCCAGGGCCGGACAGGGCTGCGGCGCGCTCGTCGGCCTCGATTGAACCGGAGAAGAGACGCTCGCCGCGGCCGATGGACGTGGCCGTCAGGGTCTCGGTGAGCCGCGGAGTCCTGCTAGCTGCGGCCTCAATTATCTTGCGCAGCGCGGACTTGGAGATCACCTGAGTCTCGTCGGGAGCGGGTCCCTGTCCCTCGGCCATTTCTCGCTGACGATCAGCCATCGCACGGCGTCGAATCCGCTTTGCCTTGCGGCGTGCGGCAACCATGCGTGCGGCGTGCGCCGCGTCCTTGGGCTGCTCGCGAACGGCCCCCTCAGAGCGGACCGACGAGGCCGCACCACCCAGGGCGGAATCCTGAGACGAGCGCCGTGCCCTACCCGTGTGGGAGGACGACGCGCCCGTCGCGGCCACGGCCTCGTTCGTGCCGGAGATCCCAGCGAGCTCGGCAGCCAAGCGCGCGATGCGTTCACGACTCATGTCTTTTTCGACGGTCACGGTCGCGCGAGGCTCGATGTGCTGGACGGGGCGAGCCCACGGCTCTTCGGCGACGATCCACGCGATGAGGTGCTCGCGTAGGTAAGCGCGCAGGTCATTGAGGTTTCCGGAGTTCGTCGCGGACACGAGAACGCGCACAGTGATGGTCTGCGCATCCGAGTCGGTGATCTGCACGGCCCACGTGCGGCCGTCCCACAGGTCGGTGGCAGCCAGGAGCTTCTCGACCTTCGCGCGGATCAGGGTCATGGGGGCGGACCAATCGAGCTTAAGCTCAACCGTGCCCAGCTGGGCGGCAGCGCGGCGCGTCCAGTTCTCGAAGGGAGTCTGCGTGAAGTAGCGGCAGGGGATGATGAGACGGCGCTCATCCCAGATGCGCACGACCACATAGGAGAGCGTGATCTCCTCGACAGAACCAGTCTCCTGCTTGTCGCTGGCGATAACGACGTCGCCCATGCGGATCGCGTCGGTGAAGGCCAACTGCAGTCCGGCGAAAACGTTGCCGAGGGTCTGCTGGGCAGCGAGACCGAAGATCACGGAAATAACACCCGCGGAGGCCAGGACGGTTGTCATGACCTGGCGGGCGGCGTCGAAGGTTCCGATCATGGCAACCGTGCCAACAAGGAGGACGATCACCTGAACCAAACGGCGCAGGACCTGGGCGCGGGTCTCGAAGCGGCGCGAATGGCCTCGGTCGGCGGCCTGTCGGGCCTTCGCGGCGTCTTCGAAGACCCACGCGGCGGCGTAGCCCATCCACGTCATGCAGGCCAAGCCCGCGATGAGGAGCAGGTGCATGAGGAACATCGCGACCGATGAGCCACCCCAGTCAGTGAGGCGGGGGTCCACGAGCGCGATCCCGAGTCCGACCCACGCGCCCCATGTAGCGAGCGCGAAGTAAGCGGGGCCGCGCACGCGACCCAGGACCGACGAGGCCATGGCAGACTTCGCCAACGCCTTACGCGCCAGGACGGACACAATGATCGAGGCGAAGAGGCCTAGGACGGCACCAATGATGGGGCCGAGGAACAGGAGGGTCAGGTCGATGGTGGTATCCATGGCTGCCTCCGCGCCAGATTGCGAGTCAGCGGCGGCACGCGCGAGCGTGCCTGAGGTTTGGGCTGAAATTTGAGTGAGGGCACCGAGTGCTGGTGTCAGAGTCATGCATTAAGGGTAGGCCGAGTAGCTGATGAAATCCTGTGAATTCTGCACAATTGCAATGTTTTTTAGTAACGTGTTATGCATCACGCTTTTTCGTTTTGACGTATTGACGGACGTCTGCCTAAGATATATCCCGTCTTCGGACGCCAGTTCGACGGCCAAAAGGCCCCCATCGTCTAGCGGCCTAGGACACCGCCCTTTCACGGCGGCGACACGGGTTCGAATCCCGTTGGGGGTGCCAGCCGGTCGCGCATGTGAACGGCACAATTTAATAGGTCTTACCTATTGTAAGGCCCCGTAGCGCAGTTGGTTAGCGCGCCGCCCTGTCACGGCGGAGGTCGCGGGTTCAAGTCCCGTCGGGGTCGCCGACCAGACCGAATCGGTCCAGGTCTTGGCTCTGTAGCTCAGTTGGTAGAGCGTTCGACTGAAAATCGAAAGGTCACCGGATCGACGCCGGTCGGAGCCACCAGCAAGCCCCGAAGCATTCGCTTCGGGGATTTTTGGTTTTCGGGCACGAAGCGATACCTGAGATGAGTATCACGCTCTCTTTCCTCTCTTACTTCACCACCAACTGCCCACACATCTCTCAAACGTATCTGAGGGGCAATCACGGCAGATACACCTAGTGTGACGTTGAACAAACTATATTTCTCGATCCATGTCTCCCCGCCCGCCTAATGCGAACAACCCCACGTGAGTGAGGGGCGACATCTCAACGGAGATTAGCGACCGATTCCCCACTGATCTTCCCCGCGTGGACATAGAAAACAATCTACTGGATTGGGGACTCTGCATCGTGCAGGGTTCATCCCCACTCACGCGAGGAAAACACATAATGCGACGAGGGTGGCCCACCTGCCCGGGGATCACTCCCAGGTGGGCTGGCTGCCACCCTCATGCGTAACGTGCCACTATTCCGAGAAGGACTCATCCCCGCTCACGCGGGGAATACGCGATCCCATGCCCGTCGGCCACGGTGATCGCGGGATCATCCCCGCTCACGCGGGGAATACACCGCCTGGTTTGCGCAAACATCACACAGCTCAGGCAGATTATGGAAGCACAGTTGAACGCTTACCCCTAAGCTACTCCTCTTATCACACTCCCACAACCAAGGAAGCACAACTAGAAAGTCTAGCCAGACACAGATGTGAGCGGCTGCAAGCACGTCAGACATCCAACCAATGAAAGCAGCTTCCGCAGCAGCCAGACAATTAGTTCCCAGGACACTAGTTCCGTGGACAATCCAGGTATTAGGATTCGTTCCATTCACAAACTTAACCGCTATCATCAAATCATAATGCATGAATCAATCAGTATTTTCATTGCATTCTTATAGGCATCCTCACTTTGACACACCAATACACGACTCATCATCGCGAGGAATCAGACACCAATCCCCTTTGATATACTGCGGCGATGCCGAGGCCGACTGAGAACGGGCTGGGAATCAATCACCAATCCCCTTTGATATACTGCCCACAGAAAAGCCCCCCACCACCCAAGGCTGGGAATCAATCACCAATCCCCTTTGATATACTGGGTTGGCCGTCACGCGCTCCAAGTTTCCGCTGGGAATCAATCACCAATCCCCTTTGATATACTGCCCACAGAAAAAGCCCCCCCACCACCCAAGGCTGGGAATCAATCACCAATCCCTTTGATATACTGTCGGCCGTGCCGCTGGCCTCGTCCCCAAGCTGGGAATCAATCACCAATCCCCTTTGATATACTGAAGGTTTCGCTACCAACTAATTGCGACAGCTGGGAATCAATCACCAATCCCCTTTGATATACTGCCGCCTGCCGAGTCAGCCCCGTGGCTAGGGCTGGGAATCAATCACCAATCCCCTTTGATATACTGTGCCCCCTGAAGGCGGAGACGAGCAGGTCGCCGGGAATCAATCACCAATCCCCTTTGATATACTGGTCGCCAGGCGCTCCGGGCGCTGGTTAAGCTGGGAATCAATCACCAATCCCCTTTGATATACTGAGTCGCCACCCATGGGCTTGGCGGGCATGCTGGGAATCAATCACCAATCCCCTTTGATATACTGCGGACCGCGCGGACGAGCGCGCGCTCCTGCTGGGAATCAATCACCAATCCCCTTTGATATACTGGACCGGCTCCGGCGCTTCCCGCTTCATCGCTGGGAATCAATCACCAATCCCCTTTGATATACTGCGCGACGCCCAAAGCCGCCGCACTCGCGGGCTGGGAATCAATCACCAATCCCCTTTGATATACTGCAGGCCAGCCGTTCTGATTGTATGGGCTGCTGGGAATCAATCACCAATCCCTTTGATATACTGGACAAGAAGTCGTGAAGACAAAAAGTTGGGCTGGGAATCAATCACCAATCCCCTTTGATATACTGTCCGCGATGAGTTCGCGCGCGAAGGCCTGCTGGGAATCAATCACCAATCCCCTTTGATATACTGTCTCATCCGAAGATCCCGGCGACTGGACGCTGGGAATCAATCACCAATCCCCTTTGATATACTGCACCCGTGTCTCGAGCAGCGATGCGCGAGCTGGGAATCAATCACCAATCCCCTTTGATATACTGGCCGCGAACGAAACAGCGTCTCAGATCAGCTGGGAATCAATCACCAATCCCCTTTGATATACTGCGCGCGCCAGACACCTCATCCAGGACGCGCTGGGAATCAATCACCAATCCCCTTTGATATACTGAACACACTCATCAACAACTAAGGAGACTGCTGGGAATCAATCACCAATCCCCTTTGATATACTGAGAACCCCGAATTTTCGGCAGAAAATAGCCGAAAACTCGGGGTTTTTGGTTAGAAAATCATGAGCTGTTCGGGTGCTCCAGCCTCCTTCCGAGGCTTCGCGTTATCAAAACGAAGCCCCGTCGCCCACTGTCGATCCGTCAGAGCAAGCACCCGCACCTGCCCGCCCTCCGGCAGATGAGTCTTGATCGCCCTCAGCGTTGCATGGTCCTGCCCACCCGTCGGCCAGTACTTCACGTACACGCTGAACTGAACCATACAGAACCCCCAATCCAGCAGATCATTCCGGAAACGCGTCGCCTCACGACGCTGTTTCTTCGTCTCCACCGGGAGATCGAACATCACCAAGCACCACATCGCGTCATCCGCCATCTCAGTCACCCATGCCAACCCGCGATGGCCCCTGCCACGACACCACCTGAAGGCGATCAATATCCCCTTCGATATAGCGCCCAAAAGACTGAGCAAGCGCCTCGGCGACAGCAGGAATCCCATGACCATCCACATCAAAACGCTGCGACGCAGCAGCGACCAGAAGCTGTTTGACCTCTCGATCCGAGGGGGAGGCCGTGGCGGGGAGAGGTAGCGCTACTTCATCGATTGCAGGTCGGAAAGGCTCAATCAGGTCATCGGCCAGCGCAAACGCGTTCCCGCGTCCCCGGTGGAACACACCGAGTGCCGGAGCGAGACCAGCTGCGAGAACGGCGCGCATGAGATGCCCGCGAAGCACCGCGTAGCCATAGTCCAGGCAGGCGTTGGCACCGATCAGCTGACCGGCCGCCGGCTGTCGCCCCACTCCCCGACCGAGCGTCCGCGACCAGTAGAGACGAGCGGCCTGAGCCTCAACGTTTCCGGGGTCGCCCGAGCGCACCTGGTCCGCGAGCGCAAGAAGCTCGCCGCTGCCTCGAATCTTCAGGTTCTCGAGAACGGATGCCTGGCCCTCAATTTTTGCGCGTACCAAGCGTGCCCACGCGTTCTTTTTCCGTGGCACCGAGACCTCTGCCTGCGCCCTGTGACGGGCTGCTACTCGTCCGTGATCCGACCACGAGTAGCAGCCGCCCTCTGGGATGCCTCTCCAGTCACAGAAGAGTACCGCGACATCCGCCTCAGACAGACGGTGGAGAACAGCGGCACTCAGGTTGACCTTCATGCCGATAAGGACAACAGCCAGCTCTGCGACGGGCAGAACCGTCGACACGCCTTCCTCGGGGCATACTTCCACGCCACCTCGCACCGCTCGCAAGTTCCCCTCGAAAGTACACAGGTCAACAACACGCCACTGCTCTGCCATGGGGAATCACTCCAGGGTCATGGATACGGGAAGCGACGCCGAAGAATGGTAGCGTTCCTCGCCCAGGCAATTTCGGCGAATGACACGAACCTGACCTGAGCCAAAGAGAACATTCGTCGCAGGAAGCCAACCAGGACTATCAGCAGTCTTTTTGATTGCTTCTGAAGTTGGTTCGACACTGAGTCGCTCAGCCTGCTTCTCATCAACAAACCCTTCTTTGGAAAGCAGTAGCGGCTTGAGTCGTAACTGAGTGCCATTCATGAAACCCGCCACGCGCCAGCTGGTCGCCTCTGGATGCCGTGCGAGAACTTCTCCAACAAAGCCATTGGAATACTTGCTGGTGTCAATCACAAGCTCGTCGCCTTCAACCAGCCAGCCGATCTGCGTTGCCGTCCCGTCGGCCAGTGCCTTGCGAATCTTAGGTTCCGCGGTTCGCATCGAGATGGTCGACGGCTTGAGCGGCGTCGTGAAAAGATCCCGATCCTTGAGGCGCAGCAGATCTACTTGGAAGACGCGCACCATCGCGTATGTGGTTTTCTTTCCGTCAATCCGGTAGATCCTCGCGTGGTGAATGGAACTCCCGAGCTCCACGTATCCGCCGCGGACCTTCAGACAAGCGGCAGAGGAACCGAAGAAGTTCACCAGCTCCGTCGGCCCCACGCGGGTTCCATTCACTGAGATCGTGCGCTGCGGGTTCTCGGGCAGACCCTTCTTCGGATCGAAGTCGGGGCACCGGGTGAGCGCGGTCCACAGGGCCGGAGTCTCAGCACGATCAATCAGTTCGACGGGCATGGCAGAACCGAGCGAGTGCTGCTCACCGTATCCCTTTGTGATGATCTGCTTCCCGTCCGGGGTCTTCGGCGGGCAGAACGAGCGCACGGTCGCGTCATGAATGACGCTCGAACCAACGCGCAAGCGGATATTTTCAACGAAGGGGATCGCATTGTCGCTCAGCGCGATGTTGAAAAGCTCAACACCACTGAGCATCGACTCGCGCCACGACTCAAAGCGCTGCGAGGCTTCACCCGGTTTCCCATAAGAAGTTCTTCCAGGTCTCCTCAACGCCCGTCAGGCGCTGCGCGTCGCGCATGTTGAGTCGCAGCGCCAGCGTCCGCGACACCGACGGGTTCATAAGCGCGATGACGAGCGCATCCATCGCATGGTGACGCCGATCGAATCGGGTCTTGCCTCGGCCACCGATCAGGTTGACTCGGTTCTCGAAGCCCGAGGCCTTCCTGGCCTCCGCTGTCAACTGTCCTCGGTAGACCCCCACGGAAGGCACGAACTCTTCGTTTCGAGAACGATAGAAGCCCTCAATGCGAGTCCGCAGTTCGACGGCCATCCAGGCGACGGATTCCATGGATCGACCGTCGAACTCCTGGTCCGGCTTACGGGACTCCAGACGGGCCGACACCTCGCGTTGCAGCTGCTTGAACTGCTTGGGAGACATGCCGTTGTCACGCTCCCACATCTTGACGCGCTCGAGCGCACCCGTCAGGGACACTCCCTGATTCACTTTGTCTGACGATGCCCACACGGCAAAGGGAATCTTGCCCTTCATGTGGTTGCAGGTACGGCACACCGCAGCCAGGTTGGAGCGGTCGTTTGTCGATGAACCGTCCGCACGCGGAACAATGTGGTCCATTTCCGCGGTCGTATACGTGATCGGAGCGCCACAATACAAGCACTGGCAGTTCTGCCTCTGCAGCGCAAAGTACCTGATCTGATCAGAACGATGAACCTTGCCCGAAAGCCCCAACTGCTGAGCCATATCAGCAATGGCGGCAGCATTCGCTTTACGCCGTTTCTCGTTGTCCCGCATGAGCTCACGGGCGACCTTCTCCGACCCGAGGCCGTCGCGTGCATGCTCAATGTTGATAACCGTCGGCTCTCCCCACCGCTCCGTTGCTGCGTGGAGCCACCGGCTCACCTGCTTGAGAACGCGGTCGACGGCCGGGTTACCCGTCGGCGCGCCGATCGGCTCCACGGCGGGCTTCCAGTCATCACCGACGTTGAACTCCAGGCGCCGAGCCGTATGCAGATCAACACCGTCGCGAAGCATCCTGTCGGTGAGGCGCCGCAGGGAATCCAAGGAATACGCGGCACGCCCCTGGGGCAGGGAGATCTTCTCGAACTCGAGTTGATCCTCCTCGGTCGCCTGTTCAAGCAGCTCCGTGACCTCATCGTTGACGTCAGTTCCATCCTCGGAACCACCGAAGTTTGAGAAGGCGTCCACGAAGTAGCCGCGCTGTTCGTCGTCTGCTTCCTTCCACCACTCCTTCAGCCACTTGACCTTGCAGGCCATGATCTTCTCGGTGGTCACGTCGGTCGGAGGATTGCGCAGGACCGGCGAGCCATCGAAGGACGCCTTTGCCGTACCCCGCAGGTCGGAACGCTCGATACCGAGGTTGTCTGCCAGATCCTGCCAGGTGATCTCCTGCTTGAGGCTGACCTGATTAATGAAGTCGACAAGGTCCTCGAGTTCGTCGGGGGTCAGCGGACGCTCCTTACGTCCCTCTCGAATACGCAGGTTAGCCAGCACACTCACGATGCGGAACTTCTGGAACGCAGGATGGGCTTTCTCAGCGCGCACATGCTTGCCCTGCCCCGGCAGTTCATCGTAGCCAACCAGACCACGTTCCTTCGCGCTGCCCTTCGGAGACTTCGCCTCAAAGACCACCCTGATGAGACGATCTCGCTCTGCGGGAGCAATCTTCTGCACGTCGCAGATCCGACGAATCTCCTGCGCATTATCGCTCTGGTGAAGTTTGCCAGCCAGGATCCCCTTGGGGCCTCTGAGCTTCGGAGTGCCGGCACGGCCCACGTAGTCGGGATGCGCCAGGTAGGCGTCCACCAGCTGCCCCGGAGTCGCATCAGCCGGGAAAGCCCTCCCCAGCTCCTCACTAATACGATCGTTGAGCCCCTTGAGGAAGTCGCTCGGCTCGGAGGGCTGCAGCAGCGTCTCCACCTTCGCGTAGGGGTTGCGCCATCCACGATGACGAGCCATGTGTCGCAGCGCAATCGACAACGCCTCCTTGCGCTTCTCCTCGTCCGCGATGTAGCCCTCCAACAGGCCTGCACGCACGTGCCACGGCTCTCGAGGATCCTTGAAGGAAGTGAGATCGGGTAGAGGCCAGCCGAATTCCTTGGACAGAACACGATCAAGATTGACGAGGCGCTGGTGCCGCGTGCGGTAGAGGCGACGCGTCCGGCGGGCGACACCGGCGGTGAGCTTTCGACTCTTAGCTGCTTTATTCTCGTTCGGGTCGACGCCGGCGTCGTGGATGAACACCATCGAATTAAGCAGCCGAATTGGCTGGTCATACTGGTCGACCTCGACCGCGCAAAATCCAACAGACTTGAGGCCGACGTCGATGCCGACCCGGTAGCGAACACCCTGGACAATTGCTGAGGAATCAATCATGAATACATAGTGTCACACCCCACACGCATTTGCACTCATTTCGCAAAATACAGGGCGTTTCGCGAGGAAACGCCCTGTGGAGCATTCGGGGCCGCTAACGAGTCGACCCTTACTGAGAATCAATCGCTTACAGCATATCACCACACAACACGCGACGCAAGCCACATTGCGAGTAAGTTTCGAGCAACATCACCTGCCCCACTCCCCCCACTCCCGCGCGCCATTACGGCACAAACGACGCGATCCTGAAACAATAGGGACATGTCGAACGACTCGCGTAAAAACCTGCAGGGTACGGATGGCCAGAACGTGGCTGACTTGACGACCGCCGCTGCTGCGGTCGACGCTGCCGTCGAGGGGGCCACGGCCTCGTCGACGATGGGCGCGCAGGACGAGGCCGTCCTGACTGACGCTCAGCAGCCCCAGAACTCCCCGTACACACACAGCCCCCACAGCAGTGCGCAGCCCCCAGCACCCTCCGCAGCCGTCGGCTCCTCGCCCGACGCAGAGTAAGGTCATGGTCGCGCCGGTGCCTGCGCACATGCCCGCGACTGAGCCGCGCCCGTGGTACCGTTCACGCCGCTCGTTTGCGGCGAAGGGCGGCGGAGGCAAGGTCCTGGTCGCTGGCCTGGGCCTGACCTACACGGATCACGCGACGGGCGCGGTCCTCCTGGCGAACGTGGACATGGGTTTCCGGGCGCGCACGTTGAGCGCGATCCTGGATCCGACGGGCCGCCGTGCTCGCGCCCTGTTCCTGATCCTTGCGGGCCTCGAAGAGCCGCAGGCTGGCCGCATTGTCGCTGCGCCGTCGCGTTCGTGGGTGGCGCGCCTGGCGGGTCGCATCGGCTCGGTGGCACTGATCCGTACGGATTCCCCGCTGGACGAGACGCTGACGATCCGCCAGAACATCCTCGAGCCCCTGTCGGCGACGGGTTCGATCGCGGACTGGGATAACCTGGTGGGGTCGCTCCAGGTGACGGGTCTGGCGCAGCACGTTGATCGGTATCCCTCGGAGCTGACGCCGTGGAGCGTTTCAAGGCGCTGATCGCTCGCGCGATCGTGTCCGGTGCGGAGGTGTTCCTCATTGAGGATCCGATTTCCCTGCCCGATGAGGCGCGCGCCGAGTTCGAGCCGCTCCTGAGGTCGCTGACCAACGCGGGTTGCGCGGTTGTCGTCTCAACGCCGTCCCCGGAGCTAGCCGCCTCGACGGACCGTGCGATTCTGCTCACGAACGGCCGAGTGTCGCTTGACGCGCCGAACCCCACGCCCATGATCATCGCGACGTCCCTGGAGGCCAACCCCGAGGATCAGAGCACCCTCCGCGCATCGCTCCCCTCCCCCTTTGACGAGATCGTGGCTGGCACCTCCGATTCCCTTCCCTCGTCGGCTCCCGTCCGCCGCTCGATTGGCGCGGCAACGAACGCTCAGGATCTGTCTTTTGACGAGGCTCCTGTGGACGAGACGGTGCTCATTGCGCCGATTGAAGCGAACGCTGGCTCGGCCGACAACGCGCCGCTCCCGAGACATCCCCGCGGTCGATTCTGAGGACCCAGCACAGACCAAGAATGAGGTCTCCGAGCTGGTCGTGCGCGCCCGCAAGATCCTGTCGGATCTGCCGGGTCCCATCGCGCCGAAGGAGTAACGCAAGGAGTAGCGTACGGGTCACTGCGAGCCGCCTCTCTTCATGAGAGACTAGGCTTATTAGGCGAGCCGTCGCCTCGTTACCCCGCACGCGCAGGAGTCCCTATGACCCAGTCTATCCCCCAGCCCGGGCAATACCCGCCGCCCGAGGCCCCCACGCAGCAGGCACCGCAGCACGCGGCTCCCGCCTCCGAGGCACGCCCCAGCATTGGCAGCCTCGTCGCGCTGGTGACCAGCCAGCTGTCAGGAATTCTGCGTGACGAGATCGAGCTCAATAAGACGAAGGCGCGCGCTTTCGCTGCCAAGAGTGGTAAGGGTGCGGGCCTGCTCATCACGGCTGCCGTTTTCGCGCTTTTCCTACTGGGTTGGACTCTCCACACGGTCGAGGTCCTCCTGGCCCTCGTGGTTCCGGCGTGGGCGGCGTCGCTGATTGTTGTCGTGATCCTGCTGGTCATCGTAGCGACCCTGGCTCTGGCGGGTAAGAACGCCCTCCAGAGCGCGCAGAAGCACCGCCCGGATCCGGCCGCATCGGTGGCCGCTACCAAGGAAGCTATCGAGAAGGGACTGAGCAAGTGAACAACTCCGTTGACCCGCGCACCGTGACCGTCGGCGAGCGCGCCGCTCAGCCTTCCGGCACGCGCACCGAAGCTCAGATCGAGGCCGACCTCGAGCGTCAGCGCGCCGAACTGGCGGCCACGATCGATCAGCTCTACGCGCGCGTGCAGCCCGCCACCATCGCCCAGGAGGTGAAGGAGGAAGCCACCGTGCGCTTCGATCCTTCAAGGAGACCGCGTCCCTGACTCTTCAGGACGCCGTCGGCGGCAACGCGGAGGCCATCAAGAAGGTCGCCGTCGTCGCCCTGTCTACAGTGGGTGCCATCGGCCTCCTCGTTCTGCTGGCCACGCGTAAGCCGCGCCGCGCACGCCGTCAGGTTCGTCGCATCGGCCGCGAGGCCGCCAAGCAGACTCTCGCCGCGCTCGCGAAAGTCGACGAGGCCGTGGAAGCCTGACGCTTCCGTCTTTCCTCGTGTTCCCCTCGCCCGGGCATCCCGCTCGCGCGAGGGGTTTTCGCATCCGCACCCTCGCGGACCGTGCCGTAATGCCGTTCACAAGATACTGCCCGTCGGGCATGTTTTCGGCGTGTTGCCGGGGATTCACCCCCTTCGAGTCAATCCGCTCAGCGCGCAAAAACCAATCCAAGGTGAGGTCAAGCCGTTCCATTAGCTATGATGGTCCCACGAAACATTTTGAACACCCAGGGAACCGCTTGATGCGGACCCGAACGACGCGGAGGGGGGTCGACGCCATGGGGCGCGGCCGTCAAAAGGCTAAGCAGATGAAAGTCGCTCGGAAGCTGAAGTACTTCAGCCCCGACACCGACCTACACGCACTTCAGCGAGAGCTGGCGGATGAGGACTCGTACACGACGAACAGTGCCGTGGACGAGCCTGAAGAGGACGATGCAATCGACGACGACCTCTACTCGAAATACGCCGACTTCGCGGATATTCCGGCAGAGGACGACGACATCGACCCGAAGCAGCTCGACGAGTCCTTCTGGACGGGTGGTTCCTCCACCAAGTAACGGCTGAGCCATTCGGCGGACCGGCCCCGGTCCGCCGTTTGGCGTACCCGAAACATGCTGGTAGGCCTCGGCCCACGACCGTTCGCATCAGTGCACCGCGCGCATCGCTGTCACGCGCACCCGCCGAAACCTCCCGCCTGGCCGCGCCGAGGCCTCGTCCATCCCCAAGCACAGCGGGGCCGAGGCCACCCGGCCCCAGCCCCGCACGCTCGTGCTCAGAGACGCAGAAGAATCAGCCGACGCGGTACTCGCCGTGCAGCAGCACGGCACCCGCCTGGACACCCTTCATGCCGGAAATGAGGCGCACGCCGGAAGAGTCCGCGCTCAGGTCCGAGACCAACCCGAAGCCAGCCACCGTACCGTCAGCACCGGCCGACGTGACGGAGCCCAGGACCCACGCGGCCACCCCGGCCTCGTTGATCGCGGCCAGGACCTCGGAGGCGACGGACGCGGAGACGACGGCGACCATGCCGACGCCCAGGTTCAGGGAGTCCTCCATGCCGACCCAGGTGACGTCGCCGCCGCGGCGCACCCAGTCGAAAACAGCGGGTACGGTCCACGTGGAGCGGTCCACGGTGGCGATAGCACCCTGGGGCAGGACACGCGACAAGTTCGCGGCCAAGCCGCCGCCAGTCACGTGCGAGTAGGTGTGGATACCGCCGATACCGAAACGCTCGACCAGGTCAAGGCACAGGCGAGTGTACAGGCGGGTGGGCTCGAGGAGTTCCTCGCCGAGGGTGCGGCCAAACTCGGCTACGTGGGACTCCAGCGACGCGCCGACGCGCGCGACGACGGAGCGAACCAGCGAGTAGCCGTTAGAGTGCAGGCCCGAGGAAGCCATCGCGATAACGACATCCCCATCGGCCACGCGCTCGGGACCCAGCAGCTTCGAGGCGTCCACGACACCGGTCGCCGCGCCCGCGATGTCGTAGTCATCGGGCTCCATGACGCCCGGGTGCTCCGCGGTCTCGCCGCCGATGAGGGGCGTACCCGTGGCCTCACAGGCCCGCGCGATGCCGGTGACGATGGAGGCGATACGCTCGGGGACCACGTGCCCGCAGGCGATGTAGTCGGTCATGAGAACCGGGCGCGCGCCGATCACGACGATGTCGTCGACGACCATACCGACCAGGTCCTGGCCGATCGTGTCGTGCACATCCATGGCCTGCGCAATCGCGATCTTCGTACCCACGCCGTCCGTGGAGGTCGCCAGGAGCGGCTTCTCCATGCCCAGCAGCGCCGACGCGTCAACCATGCCGGCGAATCCGCCGGTCGCGCCGAGCACGGTGGAGTCGTGGGTGGCGGCGACGGCGCTCTTCATCAGCTCGACGGCGCGGTCTCCCGCCGCCGTGTCGACGCCAGCGGTCGCGTAGTCAAGGGGGGTGTCGGTCATGGGTGGTGCCTTTCGCGGGTGGCGCTCGACGAGGCCATGTCTGGGTGATCGGGACAGTAACAAAGCCCGCGACGCGGGGGGCGCGTCGCGGGCGTGGAGGTTAGCAGGGGGTGGCGTCGGGGGTTCCGGGCACGGGCGTCCCGGCGGGGATCGCCTCGGGGTATTCGCCGGTGAAGCAGCCCAAGCACAGGGAGGTCCCCTGCCCGGTGGCCGCGACCATGCCGTCGATGGAGAGGTACGCCAGGGAATCGGCACCGAGGTGGGCGCGCACCTGCTCGACGTCCATGGAGGAGGCGATCAGCTCAGCGCGCGTCGGGAAGTCGATGCCGAAGAAGCACGGCCACAGCACCGGCGGGGACGAGATGCGGATGTGCACCTCGGCGGCCCCGGCCTCGCGCAGCATCTTAACCAGCGCGCGCTGCGTATTACCACGCACGATGGAGTCGTCGATGACGACCAGGCGCTTGCCCTCGATGACTTCGCGCAACGGGTTGAGCTTGAGGCGGATGCCGAGCTGGCGCAGCGACTGCGTGGGTTCGATGAAGGTGCGCCCCACGTAGGCGTTCTTCACGAGACCCTGCGCGAAGGGGATGCCGGCCTCCTGCGCGTAGCCGATGGCGGCAGGCGTACCCGAGTCGGGGGTGGGCATCACCAGGTCCGCCTCGATGGGGTTCTCCCGCGCGAGTGCGGCACCCATCTCGTGGCGCGCGGCGACGATGCGGCGTCCACCAATCGTCGTGTCAGGGCGGGCCAGGTACACGTACTCGAAGACGCAGGTGTTGGCTCGGCGCACGGCGAAGCGGCGCGAGTGCACGCCCGACGCGTCGATGGAAATCAGCTCGCCGGGTTCAACCTCGCGCACGACGGTCGCGCCGCACAGGTCCAGGGCAGCTGTCTCGGAGGCGACAACCCAGCCGGAGGCCAGGCGACCGAGCACGAGCGGGCGGTACCCATGCGGATCACGCGCGGCGTACAGCGTGTTCTCGTCCATGAAAACCAGGGAGAACGCTCCCCTGATGCGCGGCAGGACCTTCAGGGCGGCACCGACGAGGGGCGCAGGCTCAGGATCGACCACCGCCGAGGCCGAGGTCGCTTCGTCCCCCTCCGTGTCGCCGGGCGTGACGGCGGGTGTCGCGATGAAGGGGGTCGGACCGGGGATGCGGTCGGCCATGCCGAGGAGCGCGGTCACGAGGGAAGTGTCGGTGGAGGCTCCGCGCTCGAAGTCTTCGCCGTCGTCGGCGATTTCGGCGGCCAGCTCACGCAGCTCAACCGTGTTGGTGAGGTTGCCATTGTGGGCCAAGGCGAGCGTGCCCGTGGGGGTGGGACCCAGCGTCGGCTGGGCGTTGCGCCACACGTCCGCGCCGGTCGTCGCGTAGCGAACGTGTCCCAGCGCGATGTGGCCGCGCAGGCCCTGGAGGGACTGCTCGGAGAATACCTTGGAGACGAGTCCCTGATCCTTGTAGACGAGGATCTGCTTGCCATTCGAGGTGGCGATACCAGCACTCTGTTGGCCTCGGTGCTGGAGAGCATAGAGGGAGAAGTAGGTCAGGCGGGAAACATCCTCGCCCGGGGCCCATACCCCGAAGACACCGCAGTGATCGTGCGGGTGATCGTCTCCGAAGAGTTCCTGGTCGGACAGTGTCATGTCTGGCTGCGAGACGGGAAGCACGTTCTCACTCTGACACACTTTTTTACAGCTCGTGGCACATATCCACGTTATGGCGAGCACATCTGCCCACCTGAGCAGGCGGCTCGACGCGTAATTGCGCACGCTTTGCCGAGGAATTCGGTCGCTCGCGGATCGAGATGACACAATGGAGTGCAGAAAAAATAGAGGAGGAAACGTGGCCAATCCAACGCTGAGCGCCATCATGTGGGGAATCGCCCTGCTGGTGAGCGCTCTGGCCATCTTGTCGTTCACGCGAGGCCTGACTCACATGTGGCGCACGGTCTCGGCGGGAACACCGGATCCGGGGCGCCTGCGTCCGGTCGGCAAGCGAGCGTGGGGCGTCGTCTCGGCGGCCCTCACCCACCGCGAGTTCAAGGGGCGTCCCTGGATCAAAGCCGCCCACTGGCTCGTCATGGTGTCCTTCCCGATCCTTTTCCTCACCCTGGTCACCGGCTACGCGCAGCTGCGCGTCCAGACCTTCACCCTGCCTCTCCTCGGACACTTCGCGCCCTGGGAGTGGCTGACCGAGGTTTTCGCATGGGGCGGCCTGGCCGGCATCATTCTCCTGATGAGCGTGCGCCAGCGCGCCGGGCGCGGCACAGCCGCCGAGGCGGCACTGTCCAACGATGACCCCGACGCCGCAACAGCCGCGGCCGACCCCGAAGGCACCCGCCCTCGTCCCTGACCCGCCCCCACCCGCGCGACTCCTCCCCGCGCGGCCTGGCCTCCCGCTTCCTGGGTTCGACCCGCTGGCAAGCGCTCTTCGTTGAGTGGGTCATCCTCATCGTGTGCGCGTGCGTCGTGGCCCTGCGCGGCCTCGAATACGCGCTCTTCAGCGTCACGCCGGGCCTCGAGGCCCACGCGACCGCGCTGCACTTCCCGCTCACCGCCTGGCTCGGCGCGCTCTTCGCAGCCGCATCCTCCTCCTCGGCCGCGTCGCTCGCGAACGCGATCGTGCTGGTCAGCGCGCTCAAGGTCATCACCTCCATGACCTGGCTGACAGTCGTCGGCATTCAGACCGGCATGGGCGTCGCGTGGCACCGTTTCGTCGCGATCCTCAACCTGTACACGCGCCGCAATGCCGACGGTACGAAGTCCCTGGGACCGGCTGACCATATGCTCATTGACGGCAAGCCGGTCACCAGCGAGGACGACTTCGATGATCTCCCCGAGGACACGGTCCTCGGCGTGGGCACGATCGACGACTTCTCGTGGAAGGCCCGCCTGGATCTGTACTCGTGCACCGAGTGCGGCCGCTGCCAGGAGCTGTGCCCCGCGTGGAACACGCAGAAGCCCCTCTCCCCCAAGCTGCTCATCATGGGCCTGCGCGACCACATGGAGTCCGCCTCCAACGTGCAGATCGTCGAGCAGGAGGAGGGCCACCAGAAGCTCGAGGATGGGGAGGTCCTCCTCGACAAGGGAGTTCCGGCCTCGCCGCACTCCTTCGACCTCGTCTCCGCCCTGTCTCTGTCGGGCGCGACCGGCCCCGAAGGCGTTTCCGCGGTCACCGCTCCCCTGGTCCCCGAGGTCGTCTCCGAAGAGGTCCTATGGGACTGCACGAACTGCGGTGCCTGCGTCGAGCAGTGCCCCGTCGACATCGAACACATCGACCACATCCTCGATCTGCGCCGCCACCAGGTCCTCATGGAGGGCGCGTTCCCCCCGCGAGCTGGGCCGCGCGTTCCGCGGCATGGAATCCAAAGCGAACCCCTACAACCAGGCAGCTCGCAAGCGCATGGACTGGGCGAAGAAGCTGGACTTCGACATCCCCGTCGTCGGCGAGGACATCGAGGACGCCTCCGAGGTTGACTACCTGTTCTGGGTGGGTTGCGCGGGTGCCTACGACGACACAGCAAAGAAAACCAGCGCCGCCGTCGCCGAGCTGCTGCACACCGCGGGTGTGTCCTTCGCGGTCCTCGGCTCGGGCGAGTCCTGCACGGGCGACCCGGCCCGCCGCGCTGGCAACGAGGCGCTCTTCCAGATGCTGGCCGCCCAGGCGATCGACACGCTCACGGAAGCCAAGCCCCAAAAGATTGTTGTCTCCTGCGCGCACTGCTTCAACACAATCGCAGGCGAGTACCCGGAGCTGGGCGGGCACTTCGATGTGGTCCACCACACGCAGCTCCTCAACCGCCTCGTGCGAGACGGTCTACTCACGCCGGTGGCCCCCACGGCCTCGACTGCGTCCGCTGCCTCCGCGAGCGAGGACGCCACGGACGAGGCCGGGGCACAGTCGGCAGACAACGCTCCCTCGGTCGGCACACCCCTGAAGGTCACCTACCACGACGCGTGCTTCCTGGGACGCCACAACCGTATCTACGAGCCGCCGCGCGAGCTCGTGGGTTCCCTGCCGAACGTGGAACTCGTCGAGATGCCGCGCAACCGCGACCGCGCGATGTGCTGCGGCGCGGGCGGCGCGCACGCCTGGTTCGAAGAGACGCGTGGGACCCGTATCGCAGACGCTCGTATCGTCGAGGCCGCGTCCACGGGCGCGGACGTCGTCGCGACGGCCTGCCCCTTCTGCTCCCAGATGCTCGGCTCCGCGTCGGGCACATCCGCCGGATTCGTTTCCTCCGACGCCACCGACCGAGGCACCGAGGGCACCTCGACACCGGCACGCGGGAAGCTCCCGGAGGTACGCGACGTCGCCGTCATGCTGCTCGAGTCCGTGAAGCGCGGACAGTAACCGACGTACACACGCTGATGACGAAAGGGCGGCCCCACAGAAACACCTGCGGGGCCGCCCTCACGCTCACCTGTTGAAAAGCCGAAGCTATGTACGCGACCTATTCCTCGGCTTCGTCTTCCTCGCTAGAAATCTCTGCCAAACCGACCAGGAAGCCGTCCTCGTCGATGACGTTGCCGCCCACGAGGGTCGCAATCAAGCCCGCAGCCTTCTCGACCTCCTGTGCCGAACGCAGACGCTCGCGGCGCGCGGTGCGGCTCATCGTGCTCGTGCCGGGCGTGGGAGCCAGGCCGGAGAGCCAGCGAACCTGATACTCGATGATTGCGCCCGCCGTCCACGGCTCCCAGCGCAGGACGCGCGGAGGCGAGGGGACCGCGTGGACCTCGATCATCATGTCGGAGTGGTGGCCGATCGGACACATGAGCGCGTAGCCGTCGACAACCTGCGGCTCATTGCGCTGAGCTTCCAGCTCCTCGCGGGCCTTCGCGATCTTCGAGGCGATATCCTCGCGGACAGGACCCAGCTCGGCCTTCAGCTTCTCGATCTGCGCGGCCTGCGCGGGAGTCAGCGCAGGGGCTTCGGGGACGATATCGCGCGCGTCCTTCATCTGCTCGAATCCGGCGCGCTCGCGCATCGCGGACAGCAGGTCCTCCGGGTTGATCCAACGCGGCGCGTACACCGTCAGGTTCACGGCCGAGTCCGCGTCGGGAACCATGACGTAGCCGCTGCCGGCAAGGCGCAAACCGCCCGCCAGGCGACGCGCCATGCGGCCCAACGCCTCGAGCACGCGGTACTCCAGACCAACGGGCATGCCGTCGGGGAAAGCCTGCGCCCACTCCCCCATGACCGCGCTGGGTTTCTCCTCGGCGCGCGAGACCGGGCAGCGCAAGATCCACGCATGCGTCAGCAGGGACGGGGTGCCCAGCTGCGCGCGCGTCGGCTGATCCAGGGACCACGGGCCTTCAAGCTCGGCATCCGACGACAGGTGCAGGCGACCGGGCGCGAGCCAGCCGGCGTCGTCCCACATGGAGATCGCGAGGGCCTCCAGCTCCGCCGGATCCACGGCCTCCGACACGAGGAACAGGTGGTGACCCAGGGCTTCCTGCATGTCGATGACGCCCGCAGGTTCGCTGACCTCAATGGCGGCGGCGATCGGCACGGCGGCCTCAGCGCTGGTGATCTCGCCGTCGGCGGCAATCTGGAACGCCGGCTCCTGGGTGGTGTTCAGGCCGATCAAGGACACGTTCGTCTGCATGATCGGGCTGCCCGTCGCGGACGTGAGGACCGAGTCCGCCAGGCTGGAGTGGGCACTCGCCATGCGTTCCTGAAGGAACGCCTGACCGGCGAGGGCGGGGGCGGCGCATCGTTCCGGTTCGTGACCTGGCCGCGCGGGGCCATGCCGGGCAGCACGACGCCCGTTATGACGCCCGTGCGCATCTTGGTGGCCTGCTGATCGGCGGGCGGGGGCAGCGGGGTCGAGTCTGCGGGTTTAGACGGAGGAGGTGCCGTCGGCGGCAGGTTCTCAAGTTCAGGCAGAGGCGGTACCGCCGACGGCAGGTCCGCCGATTCCAGTACGGGAGGCGCGTCCTGTTCGACCGCATCAGCTGCGGCAGCGCGCGCCGCACGCTCGGCGCGCCTGCGCGCGAGCCGGGACGGAAAGGGAGGGTGGGGGGACTCCATCATGTCACCGATCAATGCGTGTGCGAGTGAAGCGCTGGTGCGTCCGGGACGGCGTGGGGCCTCGCTGACCCTGATAGTGGGAGCCAGCGCCCTGTGAGCCGTAGGGATGCTCGGCCGGGGAAGACAGGTCGAAGAAGCACAGCTGCCCGATCTTCATGCCCGGGTAGAGCAGAATCGGCATCGTCGCCGCGTTGGACAGCTCGAGGGTCACGTGACCGGAGAAACCGGGGTCAATGAAGCCCGCAGTAGAGTGGGTGAGGAGGCCGAGGCGTCCCAGCGACGACTTGCCCTCGAGGCGCGCGGCAATGTCGTCGCCGAGGGTGACCAGCTCGTAGGTAGCACCCAGGACAAACTCGCCGGGGTGCAGGACGAAGGGTTGATCCGGCCCCACGTCGATACGTCGCGTCAGGTCCGACTGGTCCGCCGCAGGATCAATCACCGGGTAGCGGTGATTATCGAAGAGACAAAACAGGCGATCCAGCCGCACGTCAATACTGGCCGGCTGAACCAGGTTACGGTCCAGAGGATCGAGACGAATCCGGCCGGAATCCAGAGAGACGTTGATGTCGCGGTCACTGAGCAGCATGACTTGATTGTCGCACACTCAGTGCCGCGACAACAGCCTCAGCGGATCATTCCAGGGGACGACCCTGCGCGTCGCAGCCGTAGGCACCGTAACGCATGATGATCATGATGAACTCAACGAAGGCCCAGATAGCGGCGACGGGCGCACCGATGAAGGTGATCGCCAGGACCAGCTGGATGATGCCTCGGGTCGTGTACCCCAGGTAGAAGTTGTGGATACCAAAGGTGCCGACGAAGAACGCCAGGAGCAGCGCGACGATCCACTGCTTGGGCGGGATCGCGTAGGCACCCTGACCAAAGGCGGGCTGGCCGTAGGCGGGCTGGCCAAAGGAAGGCTGGCCGTAAGCGGGCTGGCCATAGACGGGCTGCTGAGCACCCGGGGCGGCGTTGGCCTGGTCGTAACCGGGGGTCGAGGCCTGGGGGGAAGCTGGGAGCATCCGGCGCGGGCACCGAGGTCTGGTCCTCCGAGTTGAAGGGGTTGGGCGTCGTCATAACTAAGCCTTTCGATTGTCGTGGGAAGTGACGGCTGCGAGCCGCCCCGCATAGCCTAACGTGTCGACGCCGCTTTTCGTCACCCACAGCGACCCCGAAAGACCCCCGATCGCTCCCCGAGCGTGCCCTCAAACGCGTTCCGACAAGCATTTTGGGACCGAGGGCCGCTCGCCCGCACCACGCGCTATACACCACAAAACAGCTCGGACACACAGTGAGACGCTCGCGCACGGGGCGTCGCTGTACCCGGACAGAGAAACATAAGGAGCACTAGATACACGTGTGGGACCCGGCATCAGCCGAGTCCCACACGGTGCTCGCTTTACGCGCCTATTTGGGCGCGCGCGAGTACGTCAGACGGTTGGAACACCGTTCGCGTCCCGTGCGTAGATCCACTTGCCCATGAAGGTCATAATCATGCAGGCAACCAAGAACCCCCAATAAATGAGGCCAAGGAAGACAACAAAAAGGTTCGCCTCGCCCGTTTCCAGTCAAACGTCGCCAAGTAAAGCACGTTCAGGACCACGGTCACGGCGACCTTGATGAAACCGATCTGCTTGTGGCCAAGGAAGAAGTCACCGGCACCAATAGCGCCGAGGAAAAAGTTGAGAAGGCCCGCAGTCTTACGAGGCTTACCCAGCATGGGGGCGTTGAATCCGGGCTGGCCGTAGCCGGGCTGACCGTAAGGCTGCTGTCCGTATGCGGCCTGCTGCCCGTAGCCGGGCTGGCCATAAGGCTGCTGCCCATAGCCAGGCTGGCCATAAGGCTGCTGACCATAGCCGAGCTGCTGCCCATAAGGCTGCTGACCGTTGGCCGCCTGCTGGTCATAACCGTAACCGGCCTGCTGGCCGTAACCGGCCTGCTGGCCATAGCCAGGCTGCTGACCGTAACCGGCCTGCTGGCCGTAAGGCTGCTGAGGAGTAGACATGACGTCTCCTGATAGTGAGGGAACCCTCGATAAAATGGGGGTAACTGAAAACAGGATCAGACTAGCGAACCTGTACCATTTATACAACAGTCGCCATTTTTATGCTCCACACCACACTTCGTATATGTTAGAACGCGCTCATGGGGACTTTTTACCTACACTGACAGAGTGTTCACAAATCCAACGGCTGAGGCCTCGCAGGTACTCCTCCATGACCTTCCCCGCTGGTTCGCATCCAACAAACGCGACCTGCCCATGCGCGGCGATGACGTGTCCGATTGGGGAACACTCGTCTTCGAGATCATGAGCCAACAGACGCCCGTCGCGCGCGTCCAACCGATCTGGTTGGAGTGGATGGAGCGATGGCCAACACCTGGCGACCTAGCCGAGGCCTCCTCCGCGGATATCATTGTGGCCTGGGCGAATCTGGGCTATCCCTCACGCGCACTGCGCCTCAAAAATTGTGCGGGCACCATCGTCGAGAAACACGACGGTCAGGTGCCCCTCACTATGAAAGAGCTAACTCTCCTGCCCGGCGTGGGCACCTACACGGCCAGCGCCCTCCTGGCGTTCAGGCACGGAATCCGGATCCCGGTCCTGGACACGAACGTTCGACGAGTGCTGGTCAGATTTCTCGATGGCCGGGAAGTTTCCACCCCATTCGACCCCCTCGAAGGCAGAAACGCAGCGCGCGGACGCGCTCCTCCCGACAGATGGACGTCTCGCCGCCGACGTCAGCTTGTCGCTCATGGAGTTCGGAGCCCTCGTGTGCACCCAGCTCTCCCCGGACTGCAACACGTGCATCATGCGCACGCACTGCGCCTGGGCACACGCCGGATTCCCGAAGGACGAGAAGCGCCCCACTCCCCAACCCTACGCGGGCACCGACCGCCAGGCCCGCGGACGCATCATGAAGGCCCTACGCTCCGCCCACTTCGAAGGCACCGAAGGCCTCACGAAACGTCGCGTCCTCGACGCCGCACGCCTCGACGGCGGCGACCGCTACCAACCCGCCCGCGTCTACCGAGCCCTCCTCAAGGAAGGCATGATCATCTACAACGAAGACACGAAGCGCGTGACGCTGCCCCGCTGATTCTGGCACGAGGCCGACTCCCCACCGCGAACACGCGCGGCCCCGGCGAGGAAGCCACCGCCTCGTCAATGAACCCTCAGTAGCGGATCGCGTCAATCGGCTTGATACGCACGGCCGCGAGCGCCGGGATGATGCCGCATAGAGCGCCGATGCTCGTGGAGATGGCGACGCCCGCGATGGCTGCGCCGGCTGGGAACGCCGGCGTTTCGCTGAGCGCGATTCCTATTGTTTCGAGCGGCAAGAAGCGTACGACGACGACCGCGATCCCCACGCCGATGATGCCGGCGACGAAGGTTGCGACCACCGACTCCATGAAGACGGCGAAGAAGACGCGCGCGGCGGAGGCACCGACGGCGCGGCGGATACCGATTTCGCGCACGCGCTGACGTACGGTCACGATGGCGACGTTGAGCAGACCGAGCGCGCCGAGGAAGATGATGATGCCGCCGATAATCATGATGACGCGGGAGAGTGTCCCCAGCTGTTCTTCGCCCGTGTCCTGGTGTTCGCCGCCGGTGACGCTCACGTGCCATCCGTCGCCGAGGATCGACGCTAGGCTTGCGGTAGCACCGTGCGCGCCTGCTCGGCGTCCTCGGGACCAACCCACGCGATCATTGTGGGCTGCCCCATCTGCGGCAGGGCGGCGCGCGCCGCATCGTAGTGCACGTAGAGGGTCGGCATGTCGAAGCGGCTCTTCGCTTTCGTGACGCCGACGACGCGCAGCGCGGTGCCGTCGGTGGTGTGCAGGACGATGGGGACCTGGTCGATGGGTGCGCGGCCCAGCTGATTCCACAGGATCTCGGAGATGACGACGGGGGTCAGGCGCTGGTCCGCGTCGCTGTCGGTCACCCAGCGTCCGGCGAGCATGCGGGTCCGGAAATCACCTCAAAGGAGGGGTCGACGGCCTGAATCGTGACGTCGTTGAACATGTCCTGTGTTTGCACCACCGGGTAGCCGCGGAATAGTCCGGTACTGCGCGCCTGGCGAACCTCGACGATCTCGCCGCCCGAGCTGGACAGGCGCGACCAGTAGTGGATGTCGTGGCGGCCCGCGAGCGTCGCCATCGCGTCGCTCACCGGATCCTTCTCGTCGGGTCGCGCGACGGTGGACGAGGCCTGGGTCCCTTCACCGGTCCCGGTTTCCTGGGTGGGCTCCTCGTTCGAGGGTCTTCCTTGGCTTGCTGATGATTTTTCCGGCGCGAGGCGCAGCGTCACCGAGCGTCCCTCGTAGAGTTCGGCCAATTCGCGCGAGGATTGCAGGATCAGGTCGCCCAGCGCGATAACGACCGTCATGGCGGCCACTGCAGCGACTACTCCCACGAGGGAGAGAACCACGCGGGCTTTCTGGACTTTCACCTCGCCCCACGCCTCGATGAGGGCACCCACGATCTGGCTCAGTGCGTTCACTGCTCACTCTCCCTTTTTCGAACCGCTGCCCTACCGACGGCTCTCACCGTCTCACGTGCCGTCACACCCCTATCGTCAGGCGATCCCCCCCGACGGCGATACCGGAACCTGCGCGGGAGGCGACAGGGGTTGCGGACCAGCGGAGGCGGCGGAGGCCTCTTCCCAGGGGCTCCCGGGGATCCCGGTGCTTCCACGGGTCCCGGCGTTGTCGGCACCGGAGTTCCCCGCCTCCGCGCGCTGCGTCAGGGTTCCAGGGTCCGTGACCTCGTGGAGGACACCGTCGTAGAGTTCGTAGGCACGCGAGGCGCGGGCGGCGACCGCCATGTCATGCGTGATGACGATGAGCGCTGAGCCGGATTCGCGGGCGACTTCCTCCAGGAGGGTCATGACCGCTCGGCCCGTGTCCGGGTCGAGCGCGCCCGTCGGCTCGTCGGCGAGGATCACGCGCGGGCGGCGCACGAGGGCGCGGGCGATCGCGATGCGCTGCTGCTCGCCTCCGCTCATCTCCCCCGGGTGAGAGTCGGCACGATCCGCCAGGCCCACGCGTTCAAGCATGTCGAGGGCAATTGAGCGCCTGCACAGCAGTTGTGCGCCGGAGGCATACAGGAGGGGCACCTCGACGTTTTCGGCGGCCGTACGGGCGGCGAAAATGTTAAATTGCTGAAAGACGAAGCCGAAGTCCTCGCCGCGCATACGAGCGCGACGCCCCTCGCCCAGGCGCGTCGTATCCACGCCGTCCAGCTCGTAGTGCCTGACGTGGGAGCATCCAGCAGGCCAATGATGTTGAGCATCGTCGATTTGCCGGTACCCGAGCGGCCCACGATGGACACGTGCTCGCCCCCCGCGACGTCCAGGTTGACGCCGCGCAGGATGTGCAGATCCTCGCCGTCAGGCAGGGTGACCGTGCGAGTCACGTCCCGCAGGTGCACGAGGCTCATCGCACGTTCTTCCCGTCGGACGCGTCAGCAGCCCCGTCCATGGCCCCACCGCCCGTGTCACCCGAGCCGTAGGGGTCGTCCTGATTATCCTTCGTCGCAGTCGGGGTGAATTCGAGGATTTCCCTCGCCCTCCTCGAGTCCCTCCTTGACCTCGACCATCTTTCCGTCGGTCAAGCCCAGGGTGACCGAACGCTTCTCCGGGTTGGCCGGGTCGGAGGTCGGCAGGTAGACGATGCCGGTCTGATAGCGACCCTCGACCGCGGAAACCGGCACAGCAAGCACATCCCTCGCCGATCCTGTCGTCATCTCGAGGCTCACCTGCAGGCCCGCGAACACGGTCTGATCGGAGGGAATCGCGCAGCGGGCCTTCAGGTCCGTCGAGGCCGCAGCCGAGTTCTCGGAAGCACCCGAGTTTTTCGTGTCCCGCGTCTTGCTCGTGGGGCTAACGAGCGTGACGTCTGTGCACTCGAAGGGGGGCCGGGCCGTTCTTAATGGTGACGGTCGCGGTGGAGGGTGCCTCCTGGAGGCGGTACATCTGGTCGGCGCTCAGGGCGGCGACGGCCGAGAACGTGGAGGGGGCGACCGAGGCGACCGTGTCGCCAATCGCGAACTGCTGTCCCACCAGGACGCTCGTGGACACCTTGCCGTCGCCGGGGGCGGCGACCGTCTCGTATTTGAAGGTAGGCTTCCCGGTCTCCATGGTGACGTTGCCGTCCTCATCGGTGACTTGGCGGGTTTCGCCCGGAATTTCCTTGCGGATCTGGATGAGGGCATCACCCTTGGCGACTGTGTCGCCGTCGTTGACATAGACGCGCACGACCTCACCGTCAAGCGTCGCGCGAGCATTCACCGGCTCATCCGCCTGGATCATGCCCGTCACGCTCACAGTGTTCGTAATGTCCGAGCGGCCCACAGAAATCGTCATCTGCCCGAAGGTTCCACCCGGGTCCATGCCGTCGCCCGTCTGTTCCTCCTGCGCGGCGGGGAAAAACGCGAACTTGACCAGGGACACCGCGACGATGACCCACGCGAGTGCCTTGACGATATTGAGCACCTGCGCGGTGCGGGTCTTACGTGCCACGTCCGTCTCCTTTAATGTTCGTTTATCGCCTTATTGTAAGGCGCACGTCATAGCCAGAGCAATGGTTGATACTCATTCTCAGGTTGCTCTTGGGGTTCCCTGGGGCCGCCCGGCGCGTCGCCCCAGCTCTACCTACGATTGAGAACACACCGACCGAGAGGACGCCATGATTCGCCGCGCCACACCCGCCGATGCCGACACACTATCCGTGCTCGCCCGCGAGTGCTTCACCCAGACCTTCGGGCACCTCTACACGCCGGGCGATTTAACTCTCTTTCTCGACCAAGCCTACTCCCCCGCCATCCTACGCTCCGAACTTCAAGATCCGCAGCGCGCGACCTGGCTCCTCTTCGAGGACGCAGTCGGTGGCCCGTCATCACCGGACGAGGCCTCCCGCACGCCCAGCGATTTCGTTTCCTCCCCCGGCCCCACCGTTCATATCCCAGGCGAGCACCCCAGCATCCCCTATTCCGAGGAAGAAGCCCCGGCCTCGTTCCCCGACGGACTCATCGGCTACGTGACCGCCTGCCCCGCACACCTGCCCCAACCCGACGTCGCACCCGGCGACGGCGAGGTCCAGCGCCTCTACATCCTGCGCGGACACCAGGGTGGGGGCCACGGGACCACGCTGCTGCGCACCGCGCTTGAGTGGCTCGAACGCGACAGGCCGCGCACCCTCTGGATCGGCGTGTGGAGCGAAAACTACGGGGCGCAACGCTTCTACGCGCGCCACGGCTTCGAGATCGTCGGCGAGTACTCCTTCATGGTTGGCGACCACGCCGACCGCGAGTTCATCACCCGCCGCCCGGCGAGCGTCTCACGCTGACCGTCCTGCGTCTAAGGGGAGACAACATGCAGATGCTAATGCCCCCCAGGGAAGACCGGGGGCTGGCCGGAAGAAAGGAGATGCGATGATCGTTCGCATCATCAGCACTCTGATTGCCCTTCCGGCTTCTATGGTAGCAGCATGTAAGAATGGGTCCCGAGGTTCTCACCTCGGGACCCATCGACGTCTGCTGGGACGCGGTCACTCAGCCTTGTCGGCCTCGGCGATCTTCGCGCGAACGTCATCCATGTCCAAGTTCTGGATCTGGGAGATCAGGTCCTCCAGGGCGGACAGCGGAAGCGCACCCGACTGGCGGAACACCGCGATGCCATCGCGGAAAGCCATCAGCGTCGGGATCGACGTGATCTGAGCGGCCATCGCGAGCTGCTGCTGATCATCCGTGTCGATCTTGCCGAACACGACGTCGGGATGCTTCTCGGAGGCCTCCTCGAAAACGGGGCCAAACTGGCGGCACGGGCCGCACCAAGTCGCCCAGAAATCAACCAGGACGATGCCGCCGGCGGACACAGTCTGCTCGAAGTTCTCCTGCGTCAGAGTAACGGTAGCCATGTTTCTCCTTGTGTCGCCGACGCTCTGGTCGGCAGGTCAGTCGGGGCCGGACGACCCCTGTGTTCTGTCTGAATCAACGGACGCGGCGCGCCCACTATTCCCCGGAGGGGAGAGGCGAAGCGGTGACATGACGCACGTTCTCCTCGGAGGCACCCAGGCCTCGCAAAATAAAGGTCTCCACCAGCACCAGCGCCGACTCACGGTGCGTCGCATCCGCCGGGAGGCGCTGGCCCGCCAGCGTCGCATGAATGAGATGAACCGCGCCCAGCGTATTCTGCTGCGCGATCAAGTTCCGTTCCATGGCCTCGTCGAGGATCCCAATGAGGACCTCGCCCACCATACCCGCGTGATCATGCAGGTGCGAGGCACCCCGGCCCGACATCTGCCGACGCAGGCCCATGCCCGCCTTCACGTGGTAGCGGCTGATCATCTGCAGATGCGCGCGAATGTAGAGGCGCAGGCGCATGAGCGGATCAGGCTCGACCTCGAGGCGCGCGGTGAGCACCCGCGTGAACTCCTCGGTAACCTGGCGCATGTAGGCGAGCAGCAGCACTTCCTTGTCCGCGAAGTGGTTGTACACCGCCGTGCGCCCCACGCCGGCGCGCTCAGCAATTTGGCTCATCGTGATGGATTCGAAGGCCTGTTCGGCCATGAGAGACCCGAGCGCATCAAACAAGCGGGTGCGGGTCAACTCGCGGTGGGAGGCGAGGGACTCGCCAATAATCTTCGGCATGCGCTTATTCTGACATCCGGTCCCCATGTGTCGTCAAATGGTGGCGGGCACCATTCCCGCGCCGCGGAAGCAACGCAAGCTTTATCACTCGCCCTCTCAGCGCGCCCGACACAGCTCACGCGCGCTCACTTCGGCCACCCACTCCCCGGCGACGCGCGACGTGTCACCGGCTGCAGCGCGCAGCCACGGCCTCGACAATAGGAAGGTCCGCGACGATCCAGGGCAGGTCCCCCAACTCGGAGATCGGCACCCAGCGCGCCTCCAGGTGCGAAGCACCCGCGGCAGGGGCCGGCAAACTGGGTGCAACCTCCGCGAGCCACACGCCCATGACGCGCCCGCCCAGAATCGGCCACCACAGGCCGCCGTCCGGGCAGACGCGCTCCCCCACCCGCAGGTGCGCGCCGAGTTCCTCCACAATCTCACGCTCGAGCGCCGCCACCGCGTCCTCGCCCTCTTCGATCTTGCCGCCGGGCAGCTCGAACTGGCCGCGCAGCTCCTGCGGGTACGCGCGCGAGCACGCGAGCAGCACGGTCGGGTGTTCCAGGGAATCGACGATGGCTGCGGCCACCACGGGACGAGGCATGGGTCCTCCAATCGGTCAAGCGATCCTCAGTGTATCCGCCGCGAGCACAGCACCGTGCGCGAGACGCCGGTTGCGTGCCCGTCCACCGTGACGCTATGATCGACAGGTCGATTCCTTCGGGACGATGAATTGCGGGCGTAGTTCATCGGTAGAATGGAAGCTTCCCAAGCTTCAGAGGCGGGTTCGATTCCCGTCGCCCGCTCCGTTTTCCGCCTGGCCGCGCGCCGGGCGGTTTTGTTATCCACCGCTGCGGATGCGGATAGGTTATGGCGATGCGGATAGGGTAATAAGCTATCCGGATGCTCATAACCTATCCGTGAAGTAACAACCTATCCGCGCGCGCAGGCAAGGGCGCAACGATGCCGCCGGTGTGAAGGGTGCCGGTGGGCGGCGGCAGGGCCTGGCCGGGCATCTGTTGACGTGCCGAGGACCAGCAGCGCCGCAAGCGCCGCCAGTGTGAAGGGTGCCGAAGGGCCCGGAGGGCACGGGCGGGCTTCGAGATCGATCACTCCGAGCGAAGCTCGCGTGTGGCGATCTCGCGGGCGGCCGGGCCCGACGGCGCCCGGAACACCGGCGGCACCGCAAGCAACACAAACGCGCGGCAGCCCGTCAGGGCCGCCGCGCGTTCACGCAACTAGTTCGTACTCGACACCGTCGAGAAGCCAAGCATTCAGTGCAGTCGCGCAACCACGACCTCGGCAACCTGGACCGCGTTGAGGGCAGCGCCCTTGCGCAGGTTGTCGCCGGAGACGACCAGGACGAGGCCGCGCTTGCCGTCAACCGCCTGGTCCTGGCGGATGCGGCCCACGAGGACCTCGTCGCGGCCGGCGGCCTCGAGCGGGGTGGGGACGTCGACGACGCGCACGCCGGGAGCGTCGGCCAGCAGGGCGCGCGCCTGGTCGGGCGTGATGTCGCCGGCGAACTCGGCGTGGATGGTCAGGGTGTGGCCAGTGTAGACGGGGACACGCACGCAGGTGCCGGACACGGCCAGGTCGGGGTGTGCAGGATGCGGCGCGACTCGTTGCGCAGCTTCTGCTCCTCGTCGGTTTCCTCGCTTCCGTCGTCGACGATGGAGCCGGCGAGCGGCACGACGTCGAAGGCGATGGGCGCAACGTACACGCCTGGCTCGGGCAGGGTGACGGCGCGGCCGTCCAGGGCGAGGCCCGAAAGGTCCTGCTTAACACCGGCTTCGATCTGGCCGGTCAGCTCAGCGACGCCGGCGCGGCCCGACCCGGAGACGGCCTGGTAGGAGGACACGAAGAGGCGCTTGATGCCGCCGGCGGCCTCGACGAGAGGCTTGAGGACGGGCATAGCCGCCATGGTCGTGCAGTTGGGGTTCGCGATAATGCCCTTGGGGCGGTTGTCGACGTCGTCGGGGTTGACCTCGGAGACGACGAGCGGGACCTCGGGATCCTTGCGCCACGCGGAGGAGTTGTCGACGACGACCGCGCCGGCGGCCGCGAACTTGGGGGCATACTCGCGCGAGGCGGTGGCACCCGCGGAGAACACGGCAATGTCAATGCCCGAGTAGTCGGCCGTCGCCACATCTTCGACGACGATATCCTGTCCCTTCCACGGCAGGGTCGTGCCCGCCGAGCGCGCGGACGAGAAGAAACGAATCGTCTCGACCGGGAAACCCCGCTCCTCCAGCAGGGTGCGCATGACTCGACCGACCTGGCCGGTGGCACCGACGACGGCAACATTGAAACCACTCATGGTGTTCTCCTTGTGTTGGTGCGCGCGCCCATACGACGGGGCGAACGCTGGGTGAAATCTATGGGGATGAGGCCGACCACGCTCACCGGGAGCGCCGGAACCGCGCAGAAACAGCGGAGCCGACCCGGGCCTCGTCGATGAACGATCAGCGGCCGGTGCCGCCGTAGACGACGGCCTCGGTTTCGGAGGCGTCGAGGCCGAAGGCGGTGTGGACTGCCTTCACGGCGCGGTCGAGGTCGTCGAGGCGGGTGACAACGGAGATGCGGATCTCCGAAGTGGAGATCAGGTCGATGTTGATGCCCGCGTCGGACAGGGCGGAAAGAGGCGCGCGGAGACGCCGGGGTTGGTGCGCATGCCGACGCCGACGAGGCTGAGCTTGCCGATGTTGGGGTTGTAGCGCAGCTCGTTGAAGCCGATTTCGTCGCGGTGGGCCTCGAGGGCGTCGAGGGCCTTGCGCGCGTCGCCTTCGGGCAGGGTGAAGGTGATGTTGGCCTTCGTGGGGTCGGAGATCGGCAGGTTCTGGACAATCATGTCGATGTTGGCGCCGACCTCGGCAACGACAGCGAAGACGCGGGCGGCGACGCCGGGGCTGTTCGGCACGTCGGTGACGGTGATCTTGTCCTGCGAGCGGTCGTGAGCGATGCCGGAGATGACGGGCTTTTCCATGGCGTTTTCCTCTGGGGACTTCAGGGCGGCGTCGGGCACGAGGCCCTTGAGTTCGGGGTTTGCGGGGGCGTCGGAGATCCAGGTGCCGTTCTTTTCGGAGAACGAGGAGCGCACGTGGAGGGGGACCCCGTAGCGGCGGGCGAATTCGACGGCCCGCAGGTGGAGGATCTTGGCACCGTGAGCGGCCATTTCCAGGGTTTCTTCCTGGGTGAGGGTGCGCAGGCGGTGGGCCTTGGGGACGATGCGCGGGTCGGCGGAGAAGAGGCCGTCGACGTCCGTGTAGATTTCGCACACGTCGGCGTGGAGGGCTGCGGCGAGGGCGACGGCGGTTGTGTCGGAGCCGCCGCGGCCGAGCGTTGTCACGTCGTCGTCCTTGGAGATGCCTTGGAATCCGGCGACGATGGCGACCTGGCCGTCCTTTTGACGGCGCGGGCGACGCGCTCGGGGACCATGCCGATGATCTGGGCGGCACCGAAGTGGCTGTCGGTTTTAATGCCGGCCTGCGCGCCGGTGTAGGCGCGGGCTTCGACGCCCAGTTCGTTGACGGCCATGGCCAGCAGCGCCATGGAGATGCGCTCGCCTGCGGATAGGAGGATGTCCATTTCACGCTCGGGCGGGTTGTCGGTGAGGGCGGCCGCCGAGTCGAGCAGGTCGTCCGTCGTGTCGCCCATGGCCGATACGACCACGACGACGCGGTGTCCCGCGTTGTGCGTGTCCACGATGCGCTGGGCGACGCGCTTTATGGCTTCGGTGTCGGCGACGGAAGAACCGCCGTACTTTTGCACGATCAGTGCCACTGGACCCTCATTTCTATCGGTATATGCAGGTCTGCACGTATTCGGGCGGCACACGCCACCGTGTCAATCCTACGGCGCTCGTGCGATCCCGCTGGGAACTTCCGGTATATGAACGGATAAACGGGGGTGACATTGAACGCGTGACTGCGAGCGGGCACACACAACGGATGAGGTCGGGGCCAGTCAGGCGGCTCGATTCCGTCTCGCGAGTCTTCAGAAAGCGGCACGAGGCCGGGGCACGCCGGACGGTACACACCCACTCGCACTCACTTTACGCCGCTGGCAGCGTCACGTCGATGACAGTTCCCTTTTCGCTGTCAACAAGCCGCACCGACCCGCCCATGGCGCGCGCCAAGGACTCGACAATCGACATGCCAAACCCGACGAGCCGCGCCCGTCGCGCGTGCGCGAGGAATCGCCGCGCACGAAACGATCGAACACGCGGTCGCGAATGTCAGCCGGGATGCCGGGTCCGTCATCGGCCACACGGATCGTGATCATCGACGAGGCCTGGGCACCCGTCGCACTCCCCCGCCCTTTCGCGGGGCCGCGGGGAGCAGCGGGGAGGCGGCCACGGCCTCGTCCCTGCTCCGGAGGACAGAGACGACGACGCGCGTACCCGCGGGCGTGTGGACACGAGCGTTAGCCAGGAGGTTCGTGAGGATCTGACGCAGGGCGGACTCGTCGCCGAGGACCGGGGTATCCACAGCTTCCCCGAGCTCCCACGCATGGTCGGGGGCGACCACGTGCGCGTCGGACAGGGCGTCCAGAATCACGGGAATGACGTCGACGCGATCACACGTGAGAGCTCGGTTGCCGTCCAGTCGAGCGAGCGTCAGCATCTCCTCCACGAGGGAGGCCATGCGCGCCCCCTCCGAGGAGATGCGCTCGAGCGCCTGAGTGCGGGAGGCCTCGTCGATGTCGCGGCGTGCGAGCTGCGCGTATCCCTGAACCGATGCGAGCGGCGTACGCAGCTCATGCGAGGCGTCGGCGACGAACTGACGGAGCTTCGCCTCGCTGCGGGCGCGGCGTTCCATACCGTCCTCGACGGCGTCGATCATCGAGTTGAGGGCACCCGCGACGTCCGCGACCTCGACGGGGCCGGCGGTCGCTTCCTCGCCGACCCGCATCAAGTTTCCCGATTCATCGGCGAGATCACGGCTCGCAATATCCGCAGCCGCCGCACGCACGACGCCGAGCGGGCGCAGCTCGCGGCGCACCCACGCACGCCCTGCGAACCCAGCCGCAATCGCGACGACGAGGGACAGACCTACCTCGACCCCGACGAGCATCAGGACCACATCATCAATGCTGTCCATCGGGATGCCGACGAGCACGGTCTTCCCCTCGACCACGCGCGCGGTCACGCGGAACGTTCCCATTCCCTTCAGGCGCACGGTGTGCATACCCCCATCTGCGGGGACAGCAGCCAGAATCGCCAGAGCCGGCGCATTCAGGTAGGTCACCGAAAAGTTCGAAACGACCGCGCCGGCCGCCTCGCCGTCCTCGCTCACGTACTGAAGGGTGCCCTCGGCAATGCCGGAGCCGCCGAACCCGGGTCCCTTCAGCCCAACGGGAACTAGCGGCCCGCCGGAACGAGAGCATGGCCGCTCGACTGCAGGGTCGTGCGGGCACCGTCATCGTCGGAGTCGTCGTCGGCCTCGTCGTCGGATTCCTCGTCGGAATCATCGTCCGTATCCGCTTCGTTGTCCGGCGCATCCTTGACGTCCAGGCGCTCACCGGCGCGCTGCGAGAGACGATGCAGTTCGGAGTCCATATTGGCCAGCATCCAGGAGCGCATGACCAGCGTGGACGCCGCCACCATGACAATGAGCGCGAGCGCGACGCACGCAGCAAGCGCTCGCGACAGCCGCCCGGCCAAGGAAGGACGCCTCGTCACTGGGGTTCCCGCAGGATGTAGCCGGCACCTCGAACCGTGCGAATGAGGGCCGGGCGATCCGCGTCAATCTTCTTACGCAGGTAGGAGATGTATAGTTCGACGACGTTCACCTGGCCGCCGAAGTCGTAGCTCCATACGGCATCCAGGATCTTCTGCTTCGATAGGACGATTCCAACGTTTTCCATCAGATACCGGAGCAATTCGAACTCAGTGTTCGTTAACGTGATCTCTTCCCCGCCGCGACGCACGTCATGGGAGTCCACATCCAGGGTCAAGTCCGCGACCTGCAGCACCGCTGACACCGTCTGCTGGGTGCGTCCCGCGCGGCGCAGCAGAGCCTCCCAAGCGGGCAGCCACCTCGTCCAAGTCGAAGGGCTTCGTCACGTAGTCGTCCGCGCCCGCGCGCAACCCCTGCACGCGATCAGCGACCGCGTCACGCGCAGTGAGGAAGAGGACCGGCAGCTCCGGATCGCGAGCGCGTAGACGCTCCAGCGTTTCCAGGCCGTCCATGCGCGGCATCTGCACGTCCAGGATCACGATGTCTGGGTGGAAGCTCGACGCCTTCGCCAGCGCATCCAACCCGTCTTTAGCCGTAGCTGTCTCCCAACCCTCGTGCCGCAGAGCCTGCGCGAGCAAGTCCGCCAGCATCGCCTCATCGTCAACAACGAGCACACGGGGTACCCCGCCATTCGCCTGAGTCACCATCATGGCCTCCTCGTCTTCTCGCAGCGCGGTACCTACGATTGTGTCACACGTGCGTCACCGAGAGCAGAACACACGTCCTGCGAGGCGACAAACAGCGCAGGTCGCGGGCACCGCTGCGCTGCGCTCCGTCGCCCAGGACACCGCCCCCCTGCGCGCGGCGTGAGCGTGAGGCGGCCTCGGCCTCGTCGACAACGGATCAGAGGCGGCGACGCCCCTCAAGCGCGCGGCCCAGCGTCACCGAGTCCGCGTACTCCAGGTCGCCGCCCATGGGCAGGCCCATCGCCAGGCGCGAGGTCTCAACGCCCATCGTGGAGAGCATGCGCGCGATGTAGGCGGCCGTCGCCTCGCCCTCGACGTTCGGGTTGGTCGCCAGGATGACCTCGGTGACCGTCCCGTCGGCGAGACGGCTCATGAGCGAGGCGATGTTCAGCTGGTCCGGCCCCACCCCGTGGATCGGGTCGATGACGCCTCCGAGGACGTGGTAGCGCCCGCGGAACACGCGCGCGCCCTCGATCGCCTGAATATCCTTGGGCTCCTGGACGACGCAGATCGCGCTGGGGTCGCGGCGCACATCGAGGCAGATGGAGCACTCGTTCTCTTCCGTGAGGTTGCCGCAGATGTCGCAGTGGCGCACGCGCCCACGCACGGCGTTGATCGCGTCAACGAGGCGCACGACCTCATCGGGCTCCGCGTCCAGGACATGCATGGCCATGCGCTGCGCGGACTTCGGGCCGATGCCGGGCAGTTGTCCGAACTGGTCGATGAGGTCGCCCAGGGCACCGTCATACATGTCAGTATCCTCCCTCGGTCATCTTCTCTTCGATGACCCGTCCGCCGAGGATCTCCAGGACCGCTGCCAGGCCGATCGTCTGCGAGTGTTCAATGTTTTCGTCGTCGATGCTGGCGCTGTCGTCGTCGGCCGCGTGAGTGCGGGTCGAGGCGACGGTGGCTTCGCGCTCGGCCTTCTCGCGCAAGGCGGCCTCGGCGGCGGCGCGACCGGTGAGGGGGTTACCGGGACCCGCTTGGGCGGGCACGTCGGCGTCGGCAACCTGAGAATCCGAGGCAGCCGGGCGCATCGGCTCGGGAGCGGCTGCCAGCCACGAGGGGGTCTGCGAGGCAGCGGCCTGCTCAGCGGGTTCCTGCGGGGCCTGCGGTGACCAGTCCTGCGACGCCCACCCCGACGCGTCGGCTCCCTGCGCCGCCCATTCCTGCGGGGATGCCTCCTGCTGGGCAGCCTCCTGCGGGATGATGTCCTGCGGGATCGGGGCTGTGCTGGTCGCCGGCTCCTCCTGCATCGGCGGCGTCCACTGATCCGCGCCATCGTCGAAGGAGACGGGCGCGCCTCCGGAGACCGCAGCCGGGTCGCCCCACCCCGTCGGCGTGGCCGGCGCGTAGGCAGCGGACTCGATGGGCGCATCGTCAAAGACGGGGGACGAGGCCGTGGCCTGGCCCACACTGTGAGCCTGCGTGGGTGCGACCGACGTTTCGTCGGCAGGTTCCGGGTCGCCCGGGTAAGTGAAGACCGTGAAGGAATGCTTGCGCGGTGCGGCCGGAGCTGTCGTCGCGGCGGCATCCGAGTGATCGTCGTGGGCGGGGGCCTGGGCGAGGGCTCGGGCGGCCCTTTCGGGCAGTACCAGACGCGCGGGTGCGGCGGATTTCTCGGGCGTCGACGCGCTCTCGTACGAGGCGGGTTCACCAAACGTGTCGGGCGCGTCCTGCCAGCGTTGTTCTTCTGTGCGCGGTGTCTCTCGGCGCAGGGGCATCACCGTCGCGGTCGCCGGCCAAAAGCCGACTCCTCCGACGCGCGTTCCTGCGTGCGAGCAGGTTCGGGTGCTCGCGCGGGTTCGGGCCACCCGTCTTCCTCGGGCTCGGGGGCGGGGTCGTCGTGGTATGCCGCCTGCGCGGCGGCCTCGTCAAAAGGGGGGCGGCTCCGAGACCCATCCGCCGTTGCGCGGCTGGCGCGGCTGGCCGCCCGAACGCGATGCCTGCGCCGACGGTCCCGTCGTGGACAAGCCACCCGAGGCCTGCCCCACCTGCGCGGACACGGTGACGGTCAGGCCGGTGACCTCGCGGATGGCCTTCTCGACGTCAGCAGCGCGGGAGCCGCGCGAGAATGCGTTGACCATGGCCTCGACGGGAAAGAGTAGCACCACGGCGGAGCCATCCACGGCTCCGAGCTGCGCGTTGCCGCCGACCATCGACCAGGTGACGCGGCTGATAGAGGACAGTCGTTCGACGACCTCGTTCCATCGTCCGCGCAGCATGTCGGCCTCGCGGCCTCCGGGGATCGGGGAGGCCGACGTGTCGCGGTGCGCTCGCTCCTGGTCGTGAGCTTCCCGGCGCACCGGTTCGTGGCTGCGCGCGTCGGGTCGCGGCTGGGCGGGGCGCTGCGCGGGGGCCTCGCGACCTCCGGGGACCTCGGGACGGCCCTGCTGGCGCGTGGCTTGGCCGCCCGAATGCTGCGCCGGAGCACGTTCGCCCTGGCGTGCGCCACCCTGCTGATCGTAGCGCTCGCTGCGACCCCACTCGTGCTGGTCGCTTGAGGACCGCTCGCCGCGCTCGCGAGCGGACCGCTCGTTCGCGGGGTGCTCAGCTCGATCACCTACGGGGCGCTCTGCCGCGCCCCCCTGAGAGTCGCTCCCCGGCGCGTGCTGCGCGGGTTCCTGGGAGGCCTCGGGCGAACGAGGCGCAGGACTCGCGGAACCCCAATCGGGGCCGCTCCCCACGCGGGCATCCCCTGGGGCGCGGGTGCGGACGAGGCAGGCGACGCGGGCGTCTGCGCGGCGGGGGCCGAGGCCTCGGCGCGCTCCTGCTTCTTCCGGGCCAGGGCCTCGCGTGCCCTCGCGAGCGCCGAAACGACCAGACGAGACCTCGGACGATGAAGCCGAGGGAAGACTCGCGCGGCGCTCCCCACCGGTCATCCCGACCGTGCCCTGGACGGGGCCAGGAGCGGGCGCAGCGGTGGGCGCGGGCACGAGAATGCGGCCCACGAGGAGCTCGAGCTGGAGTCGGGGTGAGGTCGCGCCCGTCATGGCGCGCAGGGCCTCGTCGGTCAGGTCCGCGGCACGGGAGAGGCCGTGCGGACCCCAATTCTGTGCCTGTCGCTGCATGCGCTCGAACTGGTCCTGCGGAGTGTCGGCCAGGACGTCGCGCGCGCCGTCGCCGGCGACCGCGATGATGAGCAGATCGCGCAGGCGCTGGAGGAGATCCTCAACGAAGCGGCGCGGGTCGTGGCCGGACTCGACCATGCGCTCGACGACACGGAAGGCCGCGGCACCGTCACCACCCGCAAGCGCATCGACGGACTGGTCGAGCAGCGCGGAATCCGTGTACCCGAGCAGCGCCACCGCTGTCTGGTAGGTGACCTGGCCGTCGATCGCGCCGGCCATCAGCTGATCGAGCACCGAGAGGGTGTCTCTCACCGAGCCGCCGCCCGCACGCATGACGAGAGTCAGGACACCCTCTCCCACGCTGATATGTTCCTCGGCACACAGGGTCGTCAGATACGGGCCGAGGACGTCCGGCGGGACCAAGCGGAACGGGTAATGGTGGGTACGCGAGCGGATCGTGCCGATGACGCGCTCGGGTTCCGTCGTCGCGAAAACAAACTTGACGTGCTCGGGCGGCTCCTCGACGAGCTTGAGCAACGCGTTGAAGCCCTGGTTCGTGACCATGTGGGCCTCGTCGATGATGAAGATCTTGTAGCGGTCGCGCACCGGCGCGAAGGTGGCGCGTTCACGCAGGTCACGCGCGTCGTCGACGCCGCCGTGCGAGGCCGCGTCGATCTCGACGACGTCGAGCGAACCGGGGCCGCCGGTGGCCAGCTCGCGGCAGGATTCGCACTGACCGCACGGGGTATCCGTGGGACCCTGCGCACAGTTCAGACAGCGCGCCAGGATGCGCGCGGACGTTGTCTTGCCGCATCCGCGCGGCCCCGAGAACAGGTACGCGTGCGTGACGCGATTCGCGCGCAGCGCCGCCTTGAGCGGCTCCGTCACGTGCTCCTGGCCGATCACCTGGTCGAAGGTGTCGGGGCGGTACCGGCGATACAGTGCTGTGGTCACCCTCCAAGCCTAGTTGGTCCCACCCTCATCTGCGTCCCGCGCCGCGCGTTCCACAGCCTCGGTTCGCTGGTTTCGTCGGCATGATTGACAGGTCTCATTGACGAGGCCGGGGCCGAGTATACGGGAGGGGCGCGGGACCGTGGTGGTCTCGCGCCCCTGCCTGGGGTTACCTGGTGTCAGGCGTGGTACCTGTTAGCCGTCCCGGCGTTCGCGGCGGCGGCGCTTGGTGCCGATGGCCAGTGCGCCTGCGAGGGCGGTGAGGGCTGCCATGCCGCCGATGATGGTGGCGTCGGTGCCGGTGCGGGCCAGGCCCCGGCTGACGAGCGCCTGGTGGGTGTGGGCGGGGGTGGGGATAGGGTGAGCGGGAAGTCCACGCTCAGGTTCTCTTCACCTTCACCCACGCTCACGCTCATCGAGGTGGCGGCGGCGGTGTAACCGGCCGGGACCTCGATGGAGACCGTGTAGGTGCCCGGAACCAAGCCGGTGAACCGGTAGTTACCGTTAGCGTCGGTGGTGGTACGAGCAACCTTCGCACCGTCAGCGTCGGTGAGGATCACGGTCACGTTCGCGATGCCGGGCTCGCCGTCGTCACTGCCGTTGCCGTTGGCGTCATCCCACACGCGGTCCCCGATGGTGGCGGGGGTAACCAGACCGAAGTCCACGCCCTCCACCGAGGCATCCGTGACGGTCACACTCGCCTGCGTGGCACCCCGACCCGTGTAAGCCTGGGTCGGAATCAAACCAGCCAGATCACCGGCGTTGGGGTCCACAATCACCACGCGGTATGAACCCGGAGCCAGACCCGCAAACTGGTAAGCGCCGTTCTCGTCCGTGATCGCAGTCATGGGCTTGCCGTCGGCATCGAGCACCGGGGTGCCATCCTCGCCCACGAGCGCAACGGTAACATCCGTGAAGCGCTGTTCGGTCTCACTCTTAGAGTAGGACCCATCCGAGTCACGGTAGATCGTGCCACCCAGGTTGTACCCGCCCTTGAACGAGGCCGAGGCCTCGTTGTTGGTCGAGTCATCGCCCGCCTGATCCTGGCCGGTGATACGAGCAACGTTGGTAACCAGCATGCCCGCACCCTCACCAGTGATCGTCACCGTGACTGTCAGGGTCTTGACATCACCCTTGGCCAAGGTCAGACCAGACAGGTCCCACACACCCGAATCGGGATCGTAGGAGCCATCGCCCTGGGCCTTCACGAACGCAACGCCAGAGGGAACCTGATCGAAGGCCTTTACGCCCGTCGCCGCGCCAGGACCATTATTGGTCAGGGTCAGCGTGTAGGTCACTTCCTTGCCCGGAGTGAATTCGAAAGTCTCCTGAGCCGCCTCATCCGGATCAGTGATCACCTTGGTGATCGCGGTGTCAGCCGAGATACCAAAACCCCAATCCTGAGACAGGCTCGAATTCGATTCACCCGTCAGCGTCGCTGACACAATCAGGTTAAACGCCTGTGCCAGCTTGTCCTTATCAGCCTTTGCTTCTTCAGACACAACCTTCTTGGCCTCCACGTCGCCAGCAGGCGAGTGCGTCAGCACGTCAAGCAGCGGCTCGGCAGCGAGCAACGACTCGGGGTCAACCGACACCTTGTAGTCGCCGGGCAGCAGGGTTTTCGAACCGGTACTGACCATCCGCGTCCGTGGTGGTCTCGTACGTGCGGGTGATACCACCCGGACCCGTCCACACCAGCGTCACCTTCACACCAGCCAGTGGCTTTGTCACCAGCATCGAGGGCATCCCCACCATTCTGATTGACATCCACGAACAGCTGATCACCAATCACACCGGTACCGACCAGACCGTAATCCACGGTCGCATCGTCCTGGCCTTGAGCCAGTCTCACCGCAGACTCGGTCCCATTGGAATCGGCAGCGCGATCACCGCCAGCGTCCGACACGGTGGCCGCATAACCCGCAGGGTTCGTGAAAGACACCTTGTAATCGCCGGGTAACAGATTCTCAAACACGTAACGACCAGCAGCATCCGTCGTCACGGCCCCAACCGGGTTACCCGACGCATCCGTCACGGCAGAGCCGTCGGCGCGCATCAACGTCACCGTCACACCCGGCAGTGCGGGCTCGTCGGCGTCCTGGAGACCGTCACGGTTGACGTCCATCCAGGTGTAGTCACCAACAGACGCAGGCTTGACGAAACCGAAGTTCACGTCGATGACCGACCCCGTCGCCTCAGCGATGCTCACGTCCGCGGTCGTCTTGTAGCGGCCGGTGTAGGCCTCGGTGGGCTTAGTGCCCTCCAAAGGACCAGAGGTCGGGTCAACGACGCTGACCGTGTACTCACCCAGCGGCAGACCGCTGAAGGAGTACTTGCCCTCGGCGTCGGTCACGGCCATGACCGGGTTGCCATCCTTATCCAGGACAGGGGTGCCGTCCTTCTTCAGGAGCGCAACCGTGACGCCCGCGTACGGGGTCTCGGAGTCGCTGGAGCTAAACGACGCGTCCGCATCGTTATACACCTTGCCACCAATCGTGTAGCCGGCGGTCAGCGGCACGGACGAGGTGTTGTCCGGCGTCTTATCACCGATCTGATCCTGCTTCTCAATCGTGGCCGTGTTGGTCACAACCGAACCAGCCGCGGAAGCGTCGATGGTGACAGTGATGCGCAGCGTACGCGTCGCGCCCTTCTCGATCACTCAGCGCTCAAATCCCACTTACCAGAAGCAGCATCAAACGTGCCATCGCCCTCGGCAGACACAAACGTCACACCAGCGGGGAGCTTATCCTGCGCAATCACGCCAGTGGCCGGACTCAGCCCCTCGTTCGTCACCGTCAGCGTATACACCACCGTCGTACCGGGCGTGAAGCCACCCGCCGGAACCTCGGCCGGGTCCGCAATCGCCTTGACGATCGCCGTGTTAGCGACGCCAGTGAACGCCCAATCCTGGTCGTTGTTCGTCATCGCACCAGGGCTCAGCGTCACCTTGGAGGTCAGAGACAGCTCCTGGCCCTCCGAAGCCGTCATGTCACCCGACGGAGCGTGGGTCTGAGCCGTGCACTCGGGGCACACCATGGCAAGGGAAGCCTTGTCAACGGTCACGACGTAATCGCCGGGAGCCAGATCCTTGAACGAATAGTGTCCATCAGCATCCGTGACCGTCGTCAGCGTCTTCTCCACACCCGCAGGAGTCATGTAAGCCAGCGTCACGGTCACGCCGACCAGCGGCTTATCCGCACCCGTAGGCTCAGAACCACCGTTGTTGTCGACATCCCAGAACAAGGTGTCACCAATCATGCCGTCGGCGACGAGGCCCAAGTCGACAGTCTCATCGTTCTGCCCTGGGCGAGCGTCACATCACTCTCGGCACCGTTAGAGTCCTTCTCGCCATCCGCAGCCGCGTAGCTCTTGGTCGCGGAATAACCCGCAGGAGGAGTGAAGGTAACCTTGTAGCTCTGCTCGCCGGGGTTCGCGACGAGGCGCTCGACGTTCGGCATCAGGTTGGTGAATTCGTACTTGCCGTTGACGTCCGTGGTCACGGGATTGACGGGGTTACCGTCCAGGTCGATGACCGGGTTGCCGGCGGCGTCCGTCAGGGTGACGGTAACGCCGGGGACACCGGCCTCGTCCGCATCCTGGATGCCGTCCTTGTTCGCGTCAAACCACACGAAGTCACCCACCGAGGCAGGCTTCACGAACGCGAAGTCAATCTTCGTGGCGTTGGGAGCAGCAGCGGTCAGCTCGATTGCGGTCGGCGTCACAAGCGTGCCCTTACCGGCCTCGCTGCGCGTGGTTGATGAGCCGTAGCCGTAGGTCTGCTTGTAGTCGGACAGGTTCACGTCGGTACCGTCGACCTTCGCCGTGCCCGGGACGACCTCGACCTTGTAGGAACCCAGCGGCAGACGGGTGAAGGTGTAGTTACCGTCAGCGTCGGTCTTCGTGGTGATGTCGGCGCCAGACGCGTCCTTCACCGGGTTGCCGTCCGCGTCGAGCAGACGAACCGTCACACCCTCGAAGGGGCTGTCAAGGACCGGCGAATCGTTAAACCAGGTCGCGTCCTTGTCGTTGTAGATGGTGCCCGAGATGGCACCACCCACGGTGAAGGATGCGCTTGCCGCGTTGTTGTCCGTGTTGGAGTCGATCTGATCAAACTCGCCCAGGGACGCCGTGTTCGTGATGGTCTTACCCTCGGTGCCGTTCTGAACCTGCACCAACACGTATAGCGTTTCAGTACCACCCACGTGGAGGTTGGTGTTGAGAACGCCGGACTCCATGGCTCGCCAGTCCGTATCGAGGACTTCAAAGCCGGGATCGGCCTTTATGGTGCCGGTGCACGGGTTCGTCGCGCCATCCTGGCAGATGCGCGTCTCGGAGGAGATGAATTCGACGCCTGCGGGGAGCACTTCCTTGACGGTCATGCCCGAGGCCACGGCCGGACCTTTGTTGTTCAGGGTGATGCGGTAGAGCATGTAGTCGCCCGGCATAATCGGTTCCGTCGAGTCGAGCGTCTCAGGAATGCCGTTGGCGTCGCGAACCGGCTGGTCGCCATTCATCTTGACACGGGACACGGTCTTGGCGATCTCAACATCGGTGGAGACGTTGATGCCGACCTTGGGAGCTCGTTGGGCAGCAGGTAGGATACCTTGCCGTTCTGCATAGAGCCACCGGACATGGCGACGGAATTCCACGCGATGAGGTTGGCGTTGACCGGGGAGGTCATGGTCGCCACAAACTCGATTTTCTCGCCGATTTCGATGTCACGGTTCATCACCAGACGGAAGCCGTGATCGTCGTCAGGTCGGCGGGGGCATCGCCCCACGCGTTGGGGGTACAGCCAGCGGGAGCATCGTTCATCGAACCGCCCGCGGAGAGGACCTCACCGCGGCAGGGGTTGGGATCGGTGGAGTACTGGACCGTAATGTCCGAGGCCGGAACGGGCGTGATCTCGGGAGCGCGACCCGGCTTCTCCTTCACCGACTGGAATGCCCAGGTGGTGGAGTTCAGGTTCGGCTTCCAGTGGGAGCCGCGTGCCTGTGAGGAGGCGGGCCCCACGCCCACGTCGTTCAGGTGGGGCAGACGTCGTAGGCCACGACATTCGTCAGCGGGGTGTTACCGGAGTTGGCGATCGTGAAACGGTAAGCACCGTCCGCACCCGGGTCAATCTCGGCGATCTCACCGGCGGGGACGAAGTCGGCGTTCTTGTTGCCCTTGACTTCCTTCGCAATATTCATCGACGGAGTGGTTGCGACATTGAAGTCCGTCGAGGCGTTACACACGTAGTCGGCGGTCGAGCCGTTGCCGTTGACGTCGAAGGTGTCGACCGCGCGGCTACCGATGCAGTAGTTAGTGTTGCGCAGGCTCTTGTCTTCGTTCTTGTCCTTCGCGCCGTCGCCGGGCATGAACGCCATGGCGTCGTTCGTGTTCTTGCCGGCAGCAGCCGTCGCGAGCACATTGACGTCGAAGGTCGAGTAAAGGCTACCCTCGACCGGATCCGGCACGTTCCAGCGGATCAGGGTACGACCGGTGTTGTTGTAGTTCTTCTCGATCTCGACCGTGACCTTGCTCAGGTCGTAGGGGGTGCCGTCGGGGTTTTTCAGCGTGGAACGCTTCTCGGGAACGATCGCGGAGGCATCATCCACGTCGAAACCCTCGGGCAGCAGGTCCACGACCGTGAACGGCGTGGGGGTACCACCGTCGGCCTGAGTCTTGGCGGTGCCATTAATGAAGAAGGTAGCGGGCTTGCCCACGACCACGGGGTTGGTGCGCACGGTCTTGTAGACCTGGACGCTCGGGAAGTCGCCGCGCACGCGCATCCAGGAGCAGAGCTCGTCACTTGAAGTGACGACGGTGCCGGTGTCCTTGTCGGTCACCGTACCGGTGGCACAGTTCTGGAAGCGCACATAGTCCGGGGAAGCCACGTAGCTGTAGTACTTCTCCGGAGGCAGCACGGGGTTGTAGTGCGAGGCGAAGTCCGCGGGCTCCGTGGTCGGAAGGTCCGCGGGAGCCGTGCCGTGCAGCCACGCCTGGGGGCTGGTCTGCGGGGCGGCGTCGGTGTCGATGGTGAAGCGGGTGATCCACTCGCCGTCGGACAGGGTCAGGCCGGTCGTCTTCGTGTAATTAACAGTCTCGTGGTTGCCCTTGTTGGTCCAGTACTCGAGAGTCCATCCGCCATTTTCCTCGTAGCCGGACTTGGAAAAGATGTTGAAGCGGTAGGGGCTCACCATGGTGGGCTTATCGCACGAATCGCCGGCGGCCTTGGCGTCCTGGGTGGACCAGGTGCACGGCAGGGTGTCTTCCCAGCGGAAGTGAAGGGTGGTGTTACCCGAGTTGATGCCGGCGAAACGCCACGGGTAGAGGCCGCGGCGAACCTGGTACTGGAAGTCGTTGCCGGTCTTCATGATGCGGCCGCCGACCTTACGCTCGGCGAAGCCGTGCGTAATCTCAGAGTTCTTGGAGACGACGGTCGTCGGGTCGTTCATGACCTCGGCGGTGATGGTCGCCTTGTTGGTGACCGTCTCGTCGAGCGTGACCGTACCCTCGGGGTACTTCACGGTGACGGTGGACTCGATCGGGTTCTGCCAGAGCCACTTGTCGTAGGACCAGGTGACGGTGTGTGTCGCCGGGTCGTAGACGCCGCCGTCGGAGGCCGTGACGAAGACGGCCTTGGCGGGCAGCGGGTCCACGACCTTGATGTTCTGGACACCCACGAAGCCGAGGCCGTTCAGGGTAGGGCTCTTCATCGAGGAGCCGTTCCAGCGGATACCGACCTTGTTGGGGTTGTCCTGGTCGATCTGCTGGTAGCCGTAGCGCAGCTTGTAGGTTGCTTCGCCACCGACTGCGGGGTAGTTCGCCTGGGCGGTGGGGCCGGTCTTTTCGATGGCGACGTCGGTGGTCGCGGTCCACGTGGTGGTCAGCTCGTTCTCGATCTTCTCAGCGTTCAGAGCGCTGAAGCGCACCTTCTGGGTAGTCGTCGAGTTGTTCGGCACGTCGAAGGTGTCGTAGTGCCAGGTGACCTGGATTCGGTCGGACGTGCCGGCGGGCAGCGGGTCTTTCAGTTTGAAGATGTAGCGCTGCACGCGCGTGCCGTCTGGGTACTTTCGGCCGAGGTCATCGTCTTGGTCACGCTGTTACCGGTGACGGGGACGACCGTGTAGCCGCGCTCGATGAGCTTGAGGCCGGCCGGCGTGATGGGGCCGGGCAGCGTCAGCTCGATTTCCGCCTGCTTACAGGGGGTGGTCACCGAGGAGCAGGAGAAGTTAATCGTCGTGATCTGATCATCGTGGATGCGCAGGGTTTCTGCGTCGTTCACGACGTTCAGAGCCAGAGTCGCATGGTCTTCCGCGACCGCGCGGGTACGGCGCACGCGCGGCTTATCCTCGGGATTTTCCTCATCGGAGGCAGCGACCTCAACGACGTTTTCGTCGGACGAGGCCGGGGCGTCAGCCTGGCGGTTCTCCTGCTCGGCAGCACCCTCCTCACTCAATGACGAGGACTGGGCAACGTCCTGAGACGACGTGGCCTTGGGCGATTGGACCGATTCGTCGGCGGCGCTGGCTCGCAGAGCGAGGGGCGTCAGCGACGTGACGAGAAGTGAGAGGGCGGCCAGGCTGGCGGCACCTACAGCACCCACGCGGGCACGAAAGGGTCGCAGTCGAGACATCAGCTCCTCCTTCAACTAGCGAAATTTGATAGGACTCAAGTCCCCAGCGTAATGAAGGTGAAGTGGCACCTCTAGGCCTGACAATCAGACATAGCTCCCTCATTTTCTACCTATATTCAGACGATTAGCATCACAACAGTTTTATGACAACTTCTCTGAACTCACGGTCAGTGAGAGAAACAGTCGATACATATGGCAATTTTCAACTAATCATGAAATAGCATCGCTACTTACTCTTCAATCATGACCATAAGATCAATAATTACCGCCAGATATGTTTTTAGCGCACATGCCAAACCTCATACACTTATCGACCGGAAGTCATTTTGTTGATTAGCCGCCGCGGTCGACATTCCTGAGTTCATGGGCACACACAGTCACTGATCCTGGATAAACACGGGAGGGGCGCGAGACCGTTATTGGTCTCGCGCCCCTCCCGTGGGTTCATCTGGTGTCAGGCGACGTGTCCGTTAGGCGGATTCTCTCGTACGGCGGCAATGTCCAGGGTGACGACTGGGACATCGACACGAACAGTGTAGGTACCCGGGCACAGGAGCATTCAGGGTGCCACGGCCTCGTCCCTACGAGGCTTGCTCCGAGGAGAGGTGACCGCCGTCCATCGCGAAGGTGCGGTCCGCGTAGCGGCGCGCCTCGGACTCATGGGTCACGATCAGGACGGCTGCTCCCCCATCGGCTGCCTCGCGCAGGAGGCGCAGGACGGTGGTCGCGTTCTCAGCGTCCAGGCCGGCCGTCGGCTCATCGGCCAGGACGATGCTCGGGTTCATGAGGAGCGCACGGGCCACGGCGACGCGGCGCAGCTCGCCGCCGGACAGCTCATTGGGGCGTGCGTCCGCCAGGTCAGACAGCCCCACAGCACCCAAGAGTTCCTCGGCGCGCGCCCGCAGCGGCTCGGCCTTGGCATAGAGCACCGACGGCAGCAGCACGTTCTCGAGGACGCTCAAGCTGCGCAGCGCCGTGTGCCCCTGCGGGATCAGACCGATGCGCTCGTTACGCAAGCGCGAGCGTTCCTCGTCGCGCATCGCGTACAGGTCCGCTTCCCCCAGCCGAACCGTGCCGGCCGTGGGCGGGAGCATGCCGGCGAGCATGGACAACAGCGTGCTCTTGCCGCTGCCCGAATGCCCGGTGATGACGGTCAACTGCCCCGCCTCCAGCGCGAGGTCGAGCGGTGCCACCGCAGTAAAGACACGGCTCCCCTTGCGGGCACGGGGGAAATCCTTCGTGAGGGAGGTCGCTTCAATGAGCATGTCACTCGCCTTCCTTGAGTAGGGCGCTGGCATCCGCCGTATTCAGGGCGCGCAGCGCTATCCACGATGATACGAGGGCGACCAGACCCATCGCGGCCACAGTCCCCGCCGCCAAACCGGTGATCACGGGGAGGGAGGGGGATCAGGAACCCCAGGCCGATTGTTTGTCGCACGAGTCCGGAGAAGGAGGTGATGAGAACCCCCGAGACGAGGACACCCAGGCCCGCGCCGACCGCGTTCACGGCCACGGCCTCGGACACGACGATCCGCGCGACCAGGCCCTTATGCGCGCCCAGGGCGATGAGCGTGCCGAACTCGCGTTGACGCTCGACGATCATCAGGACGAAAATCAGGGTGATCATCGCCACGCCCACGCCCCATACGAGCGCCACCAGCACCGTCACCGTGCGCGAGGTCGCCTCCAGCGAGCGCGCGATGCCACTGACCATCGTCGTCGAGGTCGTCACACTCACCCCGGGCACGCTCGCCTGGATATCGGCGGCGACCGCATCGACGTCACGGCCGGGCGCAACCCTCACCATGACCGAGGAGATGATGCGGCCAGTGTCGAGGGTCGTGTACTTGTTGAGGCCCTTGTCCAGGGAGGAATCGATGAGGATGCGCGCGGTATCGAAGTTGGCGTACACCGCGTTATCCAGCGTCGATCCGGTGGTGTCGAATTGGGCGACGACGCGCAGCTTGTTGCCGAACAGCGAGAAGTTCTCCAGGTCCGCCACACCGACGTTCGCGCCGACGATGACCTCCATGTCGCCGAGGTCCAAGGCCCCCACCGTGTCAGAGATCCACGGCTGGATGGTGAAGTCCGTCGCCGGGTCGAATGCGATGACCTGGTAGCGTCCCGAGCAGCACGAGGCGCGGGCGGTGGCCAGGAAAAGCTGGGCGGACGCGGCCTCGACACCGTCGACGGCGGCAACCTGGTCGCGGGTGGCCTCGTCCATGTAGAAGTAGGAGGGCTCGGCACCCACCAGGAACGCCTGCGGGTCAAAGTCGTCGGCGTCCGCGGGCGTCACCATGATGTCCGCGCCGAGGCGCGACTCGACGGTGCGCAGGCCCCGGTCAATACCCGACACCAGCATGGTCCCGCCGAACATCGCCATCGTCATGAGCATTGAGAAGACCACGAGGGTCCCCGTGCGCACCGGGTAGCCGCGCAGGTTCATCCAGGGCAGTCGCGCAAGCGAAAGCATGTGTGTCCTCCTGTCGTGCGCCTAGATCGGCGCGAGCTTGTTTCCCTGCGCGGCACGGCTTACCCGCGCCAGCGCGAGGCGGGTTCCGGCCACGCCGAAGGCTACCAGCAGGGCAACGGTCATGAGCGCGAGGGGTGCCGACCTGGCCGGGGTGGTCAGCGCCGCGAGCGCTGGGGCATCGCCGAGCAGGGGCAGGGCGGCGGCTCCGACGACGACACCCGCGAGCGCGCCCGCCGCGTGGACGATGAGGGATTCGGCGGTCATGACATGGGCGATGATCGCGCGTGAGGCTCCGATGGATCGCCAGACGAATATTTCGTGGCGGCGTTCGTTCATGAGGGTAGCTTGGGCGACCATGAGGGCTGCGAGCAGGATCAGCCAGGCGAGACTGAGGACGCCGAGGAGGACGCGTCGGTGGGCGCTCACGTCCGAGGCCGTGGCTGCGACGGCGACGTCAGAGCGCACGGCGGTCACTTTGCGCACGTAGAGGTTAATCCACTCGGTCACTGCGTCGACGTCGCTCGGATTGGTGACCCGTACGAGGGCGAGCGTGTAGTCCCCGTCGGGGTCCAGGGAGGCGTAGGTGTCGACGCCGGATTCGGTGGATGCTGCGATGACTTGGCGTAGCGTATCCATGGTGACGAAGACGATGGCGTCCGTCTCGGTGCCGGTGGCCTCCAGGTGTGCGCCAACCGGCCATTGCTTCCCGAAGAGCGTGACTTGGCCGTCCGGATCCTGGCGCACGGCGGAGCCAACCGCGGTGGTCCCCGTTGGGGGTGCTGCCCCCTCGCCCTCGGCGATCCACGGGGAGATAACGAAGTCGGTCGCCGGGTCGTATCCGACGATCCACAGATGCGTCCCGTCCGGCTGTGTGTCCGCGATGGCGAGCTGGACGGTGACGGCCAAAATGTCCTCTTTGGCGTCCATGCGCGACAGGGCCGCGCGCGGCTGGTCGCAGTGGGCGGGGGTGCCGAGCATGTTCAGCTGCCTCTTATCGACCTGGTTCAGGCAGGTCGTCGGGTAGACGACGAGGTCGGCACCAAGCCTGCGCTCGGCCAGGCTCAGCTGCGCGCGCATGCCGTCGAGCGCCACGAGGCCAACAAACACGCACGCCGCCTGGGCGAGCGCGAGCACCAGGATGATCGCGGCGCGCACCGGGTGCGCCCGGATGTTCTTGACGGGAACGAGGCGCAGCGTGAGGTCACGCGTCATTGCTGACCTCCGCCGACCTCGGCGATATCGATCCACAGGGCGGGGCGCACCCCGTAGAGGACGTCGACGTTCGCGCCGCTAGGCAGCGGGGTGCCCGCGGTGTCGACGTATTGCGCGGCGAAGGCGTAGGTGCCCGGTGAGCGCAGCCACCAGTCGGCGGTCCCGTCCTCGCTGACGGCCAGGGGGCCCGAGGCCACGGCCTGGCTGGCGGGTGCCGCACCGATATCGGATCGGTTCGCGCTGCCGCTCAGGTAGACGACGCTCTCCTGCTCGCTCAGCGCGAAGACGCGGTCCTGCGTGGGCGCTCCGCCCGGGGTCCCCGCGATCGACTGGTCCGCGTTCTCGTTGAGGACGGAGGGGATGATTCCCTGTTGGGCGGGGGTGAAGGCCGAGGCGAAAAAGTCCCCGTTCATCCACGCACGCAGATCGGAGTCAGTCCACGTGACATCCTGGAAAGGCACGTGGTTGTACTGGCGGGCCTCCAGCACGTCGGTGCTGAGGACCAGGAGGCGATCGTCGAAACGCTCGAGCACGATCCACTGGATCGGCTCGGGTCCGTTCGCCTCGTTCCCGTCCTGCTCGACAGAGCCGAAGTCGATCACGTCCCCCTTGGCCGCCCTCCGGTAGGGCACCGCCGGGTCTTTTTCGACGAGGCCCGCCGCGTGCTGCGCCGCGTCCGCGTAGCCCCCGAGTCCAACGAAGATCGCGTACGCGCCCGAGGCGTCCCCGGCCTCGGCCAGGCACACCGCCTCCGCATAACGCTCCCCGCGCTGATGGTTGTAGACCACGAGACCGAGGGTCAACGCGAGGAGAACCGCCGCAAGTGCGACGGCCCCCTTCTTGATGGATGCCTGGGACAGGCGGGCGCGTGTCACCGCTCTAATGTCAGGCCTGAGAGGCCCGATCCTTTTTGAACGTGTGCACCAGGGCCGCGACGCCGCCACCGGCGACGAGCACACTCATGATGCGCACAAAGGGCTGGAACACCGTGTGGCAGCGCATCGTCTTCATCATGCACAACGGGCAAATGACGCCGGGGATAAAGAAGACGACGATCGCGCCGATCAACGAGAGAGCCTGGAGGGCCAGGCGCACACCTTTATTCTTGACGAAAGCCGCGGTTCCGAAGAACACGACGAGGCCCGCCGAACTGGCCGCAACACTGTTCTGGCACTGGTGGCACTGCATCCACGAGCCGTCCGGCTTGGGGTCGCAGGCCGAGAACACGGTGACTCCTCCGGCGAGGAGCAGGGCGCTCAGAGCTGCGGGCACGAGGGGGATGATGACGTCCTTCTTGGACATGGGTTCATTCCTTAGGGGCGAGCAAGCATTGACGAACTTTATAAAAGTATCATAAGCCTCATTTACGCAGGAACACAACGCTTTTGCCCTCGCACGCGACCCGCGACTCAGACATTCAAAAAGCCCCCACGCACCGACCGCACGCGCCCCCATCACACCCCTCCAGGACCTAAGATTGAGACATCCCCCACCAGTGAGGTGTCATCATGAAGAGGATTCACATCCGCTTTGCCCGATGCATCGTCGCATCGGTGACCGCGCTCGCATGCGTCGGTCTCTTCCCCTCGCAGCCGCAGGTGCCAACGTCGCCGACGACGCCGCACAGTCAGGCCCACAATCGGGCACACAATCAGGCGCACAGTCGGGTGCGAGCACACCCGCCGCACCAGCCACGCCCGAGGCACCCCCGCCTCGTCCGAGGCCGCCCCCGACCGGGCCACCCCCGCGACGCCCGAGGACACCCCGGCCTCGTCGGACGACACTCCCCGACGCCCGACCCGGCGCAGCCCGAACCGGGTGACCCCGCCGAACCCGCGCCGAATAATCCCACCGAACCCGAACCCCCGGCACCCGCCACCTCCCAGTGGGTGCACCACGCCGAAGGCTGGCGCTACGAGAGTCCCGACGGCACATGGCTCAAGGACGGAGTCTTCGAGGTCGGCGGCGTGCGCTACGCATTCAACGCCGACGGCTTCGTTCCGGTGGGCTGGTACCGCGCACCCGACGGCACCTGGTATGCGTCAACCGAGAACGGCGTGTGCACCGGCTGGTACCGGGACGGCTCGTGGTACCTCCTATCCGACTCCGGAGCCATGGTCACCGGTTGGCAGGTCTCCGGCGGCACCCGGTACTACCTGAACCCGGACGCGGGCGGCGCGATGGCCACCGGCTGGACCAAGGTCGACGGCACCTGGTACCACCTCGATGCCTCCGGCGCGATGAGCGCGTCCACGTGGGTACGGGCGGGAGCCTGGTACTACCTGGGCGAGTCCGGGGCCATGGCCACCGGATGGTTCCAGGTCGGCGACACCTGGTACTACGCGGACGCCAGCGGTGCCATGCACACCGGCTGGGTCAGCGACGGCGGCTCCTGGTACTACCTGGGCAGCTCTGGGGCCATGGCCACCGGCTGGCTGCAGCAAGGCGCGAAGTGGTACTACCTGAGGCCGGACTCCGGCGGCGCGATGGCGACCGCCTGGGCGATGGTCGACGGCAGCTGGAACTACTTCGACCGGTGGGACGGCTTCTGGGTGTCCGGCCGCTCCGGCTTCGAGGCCGACTGGAACTACGCGAAGACCCTCTACAGCCCCACGAACTACCTGGTCGTCGTCGACACGAGCGCCCGCACTGCATGACGTTCTACTGGGCGGCGAGCTCCTGGCAGCCACTCACCGACATGCCCTGCTCCGTCGGCAAGTCCTCCACCCCGACCGTCACCGGCACCTTCACCATCAAAAACCGGGGATACTCCTTCGGGCACGGGTACACGGCGTATTGGTGGACCCAGTTCTACGGCGACTACCTGTTCCACTCGATTCTCTACTACGAGGGCACCATGACCGTGATGGACGGGACCCTCGGCGGACACGTCTCCCACGGCTGCGTGCGCCTGCGCTACGAGGACGCCAAGTGGCTGCACGACACGATCCCCTCGGGGACCTACGTGACGATCTACTGACGCTCTGCTGATCGGCACACAACAAGGCCGGGACTCGCCTTCCGATCCGGGGCGAGTCCCGGCCTTGTTGCGACTCCGGCGTATGTGAGCCTGCTATTCCGTGTCCGGGCCCAGAACCCAAGCACACAGAATCCGCCCAGAACAGATGACGACGAAGCCCCAGGATTCCAAAGGAATCCCGGGGCAGGGAGCGGAGACGGCGGGATTTGAACCCGCGAGGGGCTATGCACCCCTACCTCCTTAGCAGGGAGGCGCACTCGACCGGACTATGCGACGTCTCCAGTACCGGCTACTTTAGGACATTTTTGCCACGAACGCGAACCGCACCCGCCGCACATACCCGAAAGCGCATCGGCATGGCGGAGGGCGAGGGATTCGAACCCCCGGTGCCATTGCTGACACAACGGTTTTCAAGACCGTCTCTTTCGGCCACTCAGACAGCCCTCCAGACCTGCCCCATCCTACAGGAACAGACTCACACACGCGAAGCCGACGGTACGGGCACAGGAACCGCCCACCCTGCGGCAGAAGGAGAGGTTGGGACGGGCGCGCACCACATCTGCGGGATCGCTCCAGCGCTCACCGCGCAGCGTGAACAAAGAGGCGGACCCGGGGTGCACGCGCCCCGGGTCCGGTCCCAATCGCAGCTATCAGCCTCGCAGGCCGAAGAAGTTCCAGGACTTCTTGTCGGGTGCCGGCTCCTCGGGGTGGTCAAGGAGACCTCGCGAGAGTGCGGGGGCCGTCGGAGGCCACAGCGGCACGCGGATCGCGAGCATCGCCTGAATCGCGTGGTAGACGTCCCAGCGGGAGGACTTGGCGGGCTGAACGCTCTCATTGTGGGGGCCGAGGCGGCGGATCCAGCGGCCTGGCTGGGCGATGAGGTAATCGTGGATGTAGTCCACGAAGGAGCGATAGCAGTGCTCGAAGTGCTCGACTTCGTCGATGCGATGCCCGTCATCGAGCATCGCGCGGCGTACGGCGACGGTCGCGCACACGCCCTCGCAGACGACCCACTGCTGGTGCTCGTCTTCGCCAGGGATGGGATCGCCCTGGTCGTTAACGGCGGTGGAGAAGCCGGGGGCCCCGTCAGTGCGACGCCAGCCGTCGACGCGGGCGCGCTCGAAGAGTTCGGTGCCCAGCTCCATCAGGTAGTCGGGTACGGCCCAGCCCGTGGAGCGCAGGCCAGCGCGCACCTGCAGCGCGAAGCGCGCGAGCTGCATAGAGTGACCGGTGACGTAGCCTTCGTGGTAGCGGCGTCCGTCGTTGCAGAGCTTTCCGGCCTCGAGGCTGGGCTGCCATTCCTCGTCGTAGTACTCGGGGATGCGCCAGTTGTTCTTGGACGCTACCTTGTACGCGAAGGCCGTCATCTTTTCGGCGCGATCCAGCCATTCGGGTTCGGTAGTCGCCTCGGCGGCAGCCATGTAGGCCTCGATGGTGTGGATGAGGGTGCCGAGGGCGTGGACGGGGGCGGGTTCGCTGAAAGCCTCGTCGTACTGATCCCACACGAGGCCGTAGTCGTCGATCCAGTAGTCCTTCTGCTCTTGGAGCATGGTTTCGAGCAGCTCGTGCGCGCCGGGTCGGTTGGCGACGGTCGCGGCGGCGACGCCAAGCAGCGCGTAGACGGTGTGGTATTGGGACTTAACGCGGGAGGCCTCGTCCCAGGGGACACCGTGACCCTCCTCGTCCGGTTCAGCTTTGATTTGGTACCACATGCCGCCGTTGACGGGGTCCGTGAAGTACTTGGTCAGCGACTTGACAGCATGGTCGGCGTAGCGGCGCGTGCCGGGCAGGCCCATGAGGACCCCCAGGGAAAAGATGTAGGCCATGCGCCCGGTGACGGCCAGGTCAATGGACCGGCTCAGGTCCGGTTTGCCGTCGGCGTCCAGGTGCGCGAAGCCGGTGGCCACGATGGACCCCTCGGCCTCTTCGATGAGCGCCTGCATGTTGGCACTCAGCCAACGGTTATGTTCGATGGAATCAAACCATCCCACGATGTTCCTCCTGCCAAAACAGCCACGGTCTGCGGTGACCGACCTCTCATAGGATAGACGTTCCTTTCCCCATTTGGGAATACGTCCACACGTTCATTCCTCAATCAGGGACGAGGTCGGGACAAGTCACGCTCTGACCTGCAGTTTTACGCATGCTCAGCCCCGGCCTCGTACACGATGAAACGATGTCGTGTTTCACGGCGTGGACGGACCTACGCAGAAGTGGACGTAACGTGCAACACTGTGTTTATGCATGATAGAGCTGGCACACGTGCCTTCCAGAAGACCTCATCAACGTCGACGATGTCATCTCCGCTTACTATGACATCGTTCCCGACCCGACCGACGTGGGACAGCGCGTCGCGTTTGGAACATCGGGCCACCGCGGCTCCTCGCTGGACGCCAAGTTCAACGAAGCGCACATCATCGCCATCACTGCGGCGATCATTGAGTACCGCGCGTCGCAGGGCATCAACGGTCCTCTGTTCATCGGTCGTGACACGCACGCCCTGAGTGAACCCGCGTGGCGCACCGCCCTGGAGGTCCTCGCAGCCGCCGGCATCGACACGCGCATTGATTCACGCGGCTCCTACACGCCGACCCCCGCCGTGTCCGTCGCAATTCTGGGCGCGAACGGCGCACCGGCGAACCTGCGCACCGAGGGCGACGGCCTGGCCGACGGCATCGTCGTCACCCCCAGCCACAACCCGCCGCGCGACGGCGGCTTCAAGTACAACCCGCCTCACGGCGGCCCCGCCGACACCGACGCGACCGGCTGGATCGCGACGCGCGCCAACGAGCTCCTCGACTCGGGTGAATGGAAGAACGTTCCCCGCGTCACCGGCTCGGACCTGCTGCACGACCCGAATATCAAGCCCTTCGATTTCCTGGACTACTACGTCTCTCAGCTGGACCAGATCATCGACATTGAGGCCATCCGCAAGGCGGGCGTGCGCATCGGCGCCGACCCGTTGGGCGGCGCGTCCATCGACTACTGGGCGGCCATCGGCGAGCACTACGGCCTCGACCTGACCGTCGTCAACCCCGAGGTCGATCCGGCGTGGCCGTTCATGACCCTGGACTGGGATGGCAAGATCCGCATGGACTGCTCCTCGCCCTACGCGATGGCGTCCCTGCGCGAGACCATGACCCCCGACGCCGAGGGCAACACCCCCTACGACATCGCGACCGGTAACGACGCGGATTCGGATCGCCACGGTATCGTCACGCCTGACGGCCTGATGAACCCGAACCACTTCCTGGCTGTGGCCATCGAGTACCTGTTCACGCACCGTCCCGGTTGGAGCAAGGACGCGGCTGTGGGCAAGACCCTCGTGTCTTCCGCGCTCATCGACCGCGTCGTGGCCGCCATGGGCCGCGAGCTGATCGAGGTGCCGGTGGGCTTCAAGTACTTCGTGCCTGGCCTGCTGTCCGGTGCCGTCGGTTTCGGCGGCGAGGAGAGCGCGGGAGCATCGTTCCTGCGTAAGGATGGCACCGTGTGGTCGACCGATAAGGATGGCATCATCCTGGCGCTGCTCGCCTCGGAGATCCTGGCCGTAACGGGCAAGACCCCCTCGCAGCTGCACGAGGAGCAGGTGGAGCGTTTCGGTGCTTCTGCGTATGCTCGCATCGACGCGGCTGCCTCCCGCGAGGAGAAGGCGAAGCTCGCGGCTCTGTCTCCCGAGGACGTGACCGCGACTGAGCTGGCCGGCGACCCGATTGTCGCGAAGCTGGTGCGCGCTCCCGGTAACGACGCGCCCATCGGTGGTCTGAAGGTGACGACCGAGTCCGCATGGTTCGCGGCTCGCCCGTCGGGCACCGAGGACGTCTACAAGATCTACGCGGAATCCTTCAAGGGTGCCGAGCACCTGGCCGAGGTCCAGGAGGCCGCCAAGCAGGTCGTGTCCGACGCGCTGAACGGCTGACCGCTCAACGCTGCCCGCTCACGCGGGTTGCACGAGGGGGCGGCGCTCGCATGAGCGCCGCCCCCTCGTCACGCCGCGCTGACGTGCGTCGAGGCGCTTAAAGAGCTCGGGCCAATGGTCTTCGACATCAAAATCTCAGACATGAGGGTCTCGTGACGACACCCACCAGTATGCGCCGCTCGTCGTTTGGCTCAAGAATTCCCTGTAATTACAGGAATCTGCACGCGTGACAGCACTGACGCGAGAGGGCCGTTTCGAGAGTCCGTCGGAGGATCTGGCGCGCGGGGACCATTTTCATTGTGATTACCCATAGAAATATGGGACACGGGCCGTTACCGTGGTGGTAGTTCGACACGTCGGTGAGCCGACGCCTCCCACCAGCATCAGGAGCGCCCACATGAGCGAGGCACCCAGCCCCGCCGCCCGAGACGGCAGACCACGCGAGCACGCCCCGGCCTCGTCAAGAAAACCGCGCACGAACCCAGCGATCCCACCCCTTCCCAAGGCGCGCCTGGCTTTCCTTCTCCTCGCAGGTGTCGCCCTGCTCGCAGGCCTGGACGCCTCACTCGTGCGCCTGGGCGCCCTCGCACCCATCGCCTCGACGAGCCTGGGGACCGTGCACGGACTCCTCATGATCTACGGGTTCCTGGGCACCGCGATCTGCCTGGAGCGCGCGGTCGCCCTACAATCCGACGGGCGGCGCGCGTGGGCGTACGCCGCTCCCCTGCTGACCGGGGCCGGCGGCATCAGCGCGGTCGTCATCTCCTTAAACGAGGGCGCGCGCACCGCCCTCGCGAGCCTTCCAATCCCCCGCTACCTCGCCGCCCACTTGAGCGGATTCGCGCCCGAACGCATGATGCCGGGCTTCCTCATCACTCTGGGCATGGCCCTGCTAACCGCGATCTACTGGTATGTGTGGACGCGCAGGCAGGCCACCCACGCGATCCTCATCCAGCTGATAGGCGCGCTCATCGGGCTGGGCGGCATCCTCCTGTGGTGGCGAGGCCTCGAGACGCCGCGCGCGGTGCCCTGGTGGCTGGCGTTCCTGATCGTCACGATCATCGGCGAGCGCGTCGAGCTCGCGCGCCTCGCCTTCGCGTCCGGCTCCACCGAGCGGCGCATCACCGCCGAGAGCGCCGCGCTCATGGTGGGCCTGACCGTCGCGCTCTACTCCCCCGGCCTCGGCTACCCGCTCATCGGGCTCTCCCTCGGCGTCCTGATGGCCGACACCGCATGGCATGATGTCGCACGCGGCACCGTACGCATGAGCGGCCTGCCGCGTCTGGCGGCCGTGTGCATGCTGAGCGGCTACGCATGGGCGCTCGTGCCCGCGCTCATGTGGATCGTCGCGCCCCCGGCCTTCGACGGATACGGGTACGACGCAGGCGTCCACGCGATCACGATTGGCTTCGTCGTCTCCATGCTGCTCGCCCACGCGCCCGTCATCATTCCGGCGGTCGCGCGGCGCGAGGTCCCCTACCACGTCGCCATGTGGGTCCCCTTCGCGTTCCTACAGCTCTCCCTCCTCGTCCGCCTCCTCGCGGGCGCACGCGAGGCAGCCTACCCGTGGCGCCTGGGCGGCACACTCGGGGTCGTCGGCATGCTCCTGTTCGTGGGCACGACGCTGACGGTGACGATTCGCCGGGCGCGCGCTGCCTCGCGTGAGAGCAGGATCATCGACGAGGCCGGCTCCCCCTCCGCTGTTCCCGCTTCCTCGGGCGAAACGGGGGTTCGATGAACAAGCCCCGGGTCCCCCGCACCGACCGCGTAACCACGGTGTGGATGTGCGTGGCGGCCGTTGCCGCTGCGGTCACCATCGTCGCACGAGGCCGTATCCCGCAGAACCTGTGGACGATGATCCACCTGGTAACCCTGGGCGTCCTGTCGAACGGCATCTTCCAGTGGTCCTGGTACTTTACGCGCGCCCTCGCGCACCTGGCCCCGGATGATCGGCGCGCGGGGCGTGACAATACCGTGCGCATCATGGCCTTCAACCTTTCCCTGCTGCTCCTCATCGGCGGCATGTGGTCGGGTATGTGGTACGCGACTGTCACGGGCGCGACCGCGGTCGGCGTGATCGCAGCCTGGCACGGGTGGGCGCTGCTCACCGCGTCCCGCGAGCGCCTAGCGTCGCGTTTCGCGGTGATTATTCGCTACTACATTGCGGCGGCTTTTTTCCTGGTGGTTGGTGCAACGCTGGCTGGCTTCGTGACGGTGGCTATGTTCGAAGCGGATGCTCCCGCGTGGCTGGCCTCGGCCCGGGATCGTCTGACGGTCGCCCACGCGCTGGCGGGTGTCGCCGGCTGGGTGGGCCTGACGATGGGCGGGACACTGGTGACGTTGGGGCCGACGGCGATGCGCACGCGCATGGATCCGCTGGCCGTGTCTTTCGCGACGAGTGCCTGCCCCTGTGGGTGGCATCCCTCCTCGTCGCGGGAACGGGAGCTGCGACCGGGTTGATGCGCGTGGCCTCCGTGGGATTGTTGGTCGTCGTGGGTGCGGCGGCGCTGGGCGTGGGTGTTCCGCTCCTTCGCGCGGCGCTGGCGAAGGGACCGGCCGAGTACGGGGCGTGGTCCCTCATGCTGGGTGCCGCCTGGATTCTCGTCGCGGGCGCGGGGGCGTCCTTGCGCGCCTTCGAGGCCGTGGATGCGACAGGCCTGCGCGCGGCGTTCCTGCCGTGGCTGCCGATCCTCGGCGCGGCCGGGCTGGGCCAGCTTTTCGTCGGCGCGCTCACCTACCTGATGCCCGTCGTTATCGGCGGTGGTCCGTCCGCAGTGCGCGTCGGGGTCGGCGTGCTCGAGGCTGGGGCTCCCATCCGGGAGGCGGCGCGCAACGTGGCCGCAGTGTTCGCCCTCTCCGTCGTGTCACTTGGCGGCATCCCCGCCCAGCGCCTCACCGTTGCCGCGTGGGTGGTCCTGCTGGCCACCTACGTCGTCGACATCGTCCTCATGGCCCGCTGCGGGCTGTCCCAGGCGCGCGCCAAGCACGCCACCCAATCCCCCACCACCACGCAAGGAGGCCGCCGTGGCTGACCTGAACCTGTCCGCGTCGCCGTCGGGAGGCAAGAACCCGAAGACATCCGTCCCGAAGGCATCAGCGTCGAAGGGCGGTGCGACGGGAAACCCCAAGCTGCGCATGAGCCCGACGGGCGACCACTCGCCCGTGAGCCGCACGGCGGGCGCGATCATCGGCGTCGTCTCCGTCGTGGCGCTTGCCCTCGCTATCTTCCTGTCCAACCCCACCGCGCCCACGACGCAGGGCACGGGAACGGGGACCTCGGCCATGGCCTCGTCCGTGACGCCGACCGGGCATACGACCCGTGTGTCGGTGGGCGTCGAGGGCATGGCCTTCACACCCAACCATATCGAGGTGCCGGTTGGCGACCGTCTCATCATCGACTTCACGAACTCGGGGGATCAGCGACACGACCTGGTGTTCGAGACGGGCGTGTCCTCCGGGTCCCTGGCGGCGGGTGAGACGAAGGAGCTGGATCTCGGCGTCATCGGCGGCGACGTCGAGGGGGTGGTGCTCCCTGCCGGGTCACCGCGAGATGGGTATGACGCTGCACGTGCAGGCAACGGGCGCTACCGCGGGTGCTTCCTCCTCAGGGTCCTCGACCTCCGGCGGCCACGCAGGCCACAACCACGGCCAGGATGCTGCCGGTGGCCCCGCCACCCCGACTGAGCTGACGGACTACGCGGCAACGATCACCCCGCGCGACCCGGCCTTGCCACCGGCCACGAACGAAACCGAACGCTACTACACCTTCACGGTCACCGAGCAGACGACCAACGTCACCGATACGCTGACCCGCCAGACGTGGACCTTCAACGGGGACGCCCCCGGCCCGATCCTGCGCGGACACATCGGCGACACCTTCCACATCACGCTCGTGAACAATGGGACGATGAGCCACTCGCTGGACTTCCACGCGGGCCTCGTCGCCCCCGATAACGTCATGCGCTCGATCGAGCCCGGGCAGAGCCTTGAGTACACCTTCGTCGCGAAGAACGCGGGCATCTTGCTCTACCACTGCTCAACCTCACCCATGTCCATGCACATCGCGAACGGCATGTTCGGCGCCGTCATCATCGACCCAACCGACCTGGATACGGTCGACCACGAGTACGTCATGATCGCCTCCGAGCTCTACCTGGGCGCGGACGGGCAGAGCGCCGACGCTTCGCTGCTGTCTGCCCTGCAGCCCAATGCGATGGCCTTCAACGGCGTGCCCTTCCAGTACAAGGCCCACCCCATCCAGATCAGGACCAACGAGCACGTGCGCGTGTGGGTCATGGACGCGGGTCCGAACCTGGCGACCACCTTCCACGTGGTGGGCACCCAGTTCGACACCGTGTGGCGCGAGGGTGCCTACGTGATCCGCGGCGGTGGGTCGGGCGGCGGCTGGGGACAGGTCCTCTCCCTGGGTGCCGCCGAGGGCGGCTTCGTCGAGTTCACGCCGCTCGAAGCCGGCCACTACTCCTTCGTCAACCACGCGCTCTCCCTCGCGGAAAAGGGCCAGACCGGTGTCTTCGAGGTGAGCGACTGAGCCTTTTCATTCTCCCAACCACGGCCTCGTCCACTTTCGACGAGGCCGTGGCCGCGCCCCACTCTCTCACGCGCGGAAGGGGGTTAGCTACGCCCCCTTGCGACCGGCGCTGCCGTCCTCCGACCGACGATAGAATGGTGGGATGCTGGGTACCTATCTCGACATTTTGCGTTACCGTCAGGCCTGGAAGTTTTCTGCTGCCGGACTGATTCTGCGCCTGCCGATGTCCATGGTGGGTCTGTCGATAATCCTCATGGTGCGCGCCGAGTACGGCAACTACACGCTGGCCGGCGCTGTCTCAGCCGTCAACATCATCGTCATGGCGATCTGCGCGCCGATCCTCGCGCGCCGCGTCGACCGCCACGGGCAGTTGCGCGTCATGGGTCCCGCGTGGGTCATCGCGACCCTGTCGATGTGCGGCCTCGTCGCAGCCGTCTTCATGCATGCCCCCGAATGGTTGCTCTTCATTCCGGCTGCCCTCGCGGGTGCCACGTGGGGTGCGCCCGGTGCCCTCGTGCGTTCGCGTTGGTCGACGATCCTGCACAAGCCGGGCCAGCTGACGACCGCCTACGCCCTCGAGTCCGCGGTCGACGAGTTCGTGTACATCGTGGGTCCCGTGCTCTCCACGGTCCTCGGCACTGCCCTGCACCCCGGCACCGGCCTCGCCATCTCCATCGTCGCCCTGGCCGTGGGCGGCACGCTCTTCCTGTCGCGCCGCTCCTCTGAGCCCGCGATCATTCCCTACGATCCGAATGCCCCGCGCGAGTCCGTCATCCGCAAGCCCGTCGTCCTCGTCATGGCAGCCACCTACATCGGCATGGGCACGACGTTCGGCACGATGGAGGTCTCGATGGTCAGCTTCACCGAGGAGCTGGGTGTCCCCGCGCTCGGCGGCATCCTCCTGGCGCTCTTCTCGATCGGCTCGCTGTCTGCCGCGCTCGTGTACGGTGCCCGCACGTGGAGACGACCCACCTGGCAGCTCTTCGTGTTCGGTGTGATCCTGATGGCGATCGGCATGAGTTTCTTCCCAGTGGCCTTCAACATCTGGACAATGGCCGCCGTCATCCTCATCACGGGCCTCACCTGCGCCCCCACGATGACGAACGTCAACGTCATCATTCAGAAATCCGTCTCCCCCGCGAAACTCACGGAGGGCCTGACCTGGATGTCGACGTCGATCAACCTCGGCACGTCCCTGGGCACGGCGATCGCCGGACCCGCAATCGACTCGATCGGCGCGCGCGGTGGCCTACTGACCATGGCCGGTGCCGGGTGGGCGATGGTCGTTCTCATGCTCATCGGCCTGCCCGCACTGCGCAAGAGCGAAGCTCAGCCGACGCCACCGCTGCCCCTCGACTGAGCGGCGTAGCGCGGCTACACACCCCCACACCGACTAGCAGCAGGAGCACCAGCCCGAGAATCGTGCCCGGCCTCCGTTTCATAAAGCGAACAAGCGCGGTCACAAACACGTGACGCCGCATCATGACGTCCCCTCTGACAGCTGCTCAATGACGAGGCCCGCACCGCAGTGGACAGGCGCGCAACTAGCGCACGACACTCGTCTTGACTATGCGGTCAGAATGTCATAGGGTACCTGCGGCTCCGTCGCTCCGGAGCTTGCGCTTCCCCGGTGCATTGGCTCTATGATTGGCCTGATGTTGTTCCGTCCCCCTCTCATCGATGACGAGTCTCCCTCGCTCGCCCTGGCACTGACCGCCAGTGCGGGCGAGTTCGCGTCCACACTGTTGGTCGCTGCCATGTCGAAAGGTTGGTTCTACCCGGGCGTCGTCGGCTTCGGGGGGGGATCGGCTCCCAGCGCAGCGCCCGTATCCTGGGCCGCGTCCTCATGGCGCGCGGCGACGATACCCGCTCCTGGCTGCAAACCCGCCGAGGATGGCGCCAGTTCTTCAACGCGCAGGTCCCTCGTCAGCCCGTGCTCGTCACGGTCGGCAACGCGCGTCGGCTTGCTTTCGCGGATCGCGGTGGATTTGTCGACATCACGGTGCTGGGCCACGGCCTCGACCCCGGCTGGCATAACGCGACCATCCAAGTCCTGCACGCGGGCGACGTGCGTGCGCTCGGCATGTCCGAGGAGACGGCCGCCAAGCTCGCGACCACCCTGCGCACGGCGACCCCGCTGCCGGCCCCGCCCTCGGCGATGTACGAGCGCCCCCGCAAAGGTCGCATCCGCGCCGGTCGCCCCGCCTGCGTGCGCGTACGCATCGTGTCCGACGACGAGCATTTCGGCGTGGTCTCCGACATCGACGACACCGTCATGGTGTCTATGCTCCCGCGACTGGTCACAGCGGCCAAGCACGCGTTCCTGGATCGTGTCTCCTCACGCGAGGCCGTCCCCGGCATGGCGGAACTGCTGACGACGCTGACGATGTCCTCAGCTTCGTCGGAGGGGGTCCCGGAGGGCACGCACGCCCCGATCATGTACCTGTCAACCGGCGCATGGAACGTTGTGCCGACGCTTCGTTCGTTCCTGGAGCGCAGCGGGTACCCGGCGGGCGGTTTCCTCATGACGGACTTCGGCCCGTCGAACACGGGCTGGTTCCGCTCCGGCCCCGAGCACAAGCGTCGCGAACTGCGCCGCCTGGCCCGCATGTTCCCGCACGTGCGCTGGCTCCTGGTAGGCGACGACGGGCAGCGCGACCCCGAAATCTACGCCGAGTTTGCACGCGATTTTCCGCACTGCGTGGCCGGAATCGCGATCCGTTCTCTCTCCGAGATCGAGCAGTTCATGTCGCACGGCAGCTTCGAGGCCATGGTCCCCGACGCGCTGTGGACTGTACCCGAGCGCGTGCCCGTCTGGTACGGGTCGAACGGTTACGCACTGCTGGAGAATATACGAGGCCGGGGCACAGCCGGTCCGCTCTCCCACCGTTGAGGGACCGGACCGTGAAACGATCCGTGAAACAGGCCATGCCCGACCGCTCTGACGCATGAAGGCCGCCCCGAGGGGCGGCCTTCCGCGTTGCTCGTACGTCCGCGCTTAGGAGCCGGACATCGGGCGGCACTTCGCGGGCTGTTCGATGGGGTCGGTCGACTTCAGGACGCGCTGGACGTCCTCGGCGCTCATCGCGTCGTCGTAGAACGTCCCTAGCTCGACCGTGACGGTGGAGTCCGTCGCCTCAGTGAGGCGCACGTGTGGGCACCCGGGAAGAATCGGGCCACCGAGTACGCGTTGTCGACGCCGTTCACTCCTGCAGTAATGCGTACCTTACCCGTATATTCGATGTCATCGTTCTTGGGTTCTTCCGTCTGGAAACCGGCGGTTGTGAGCATGTCCGTGGCCTTGGAGGCCAGGCCCTGATGCTGAGTCGTGTTGATGACCGTGACCGACACCTGAGAGGGGGCCACCGGCTTCGAATCCGCCGTCGGGCAGGGAATATCGCCCACTTCGGCGTACTTAACCTTCACGGAGAAGCTGTTACCGAAAGGAATCGATACGATCCCCGAAAACACGAGGGCCGCTAGCGCCGCAATGACGATCATCGCGACACTCACGATCGCGAACGCCAGATTTTGACGCTCCTGACGCTCACGCAGGAATCGCTGACGCGGAGTGAGGGTGTGGATGGGCTCGTTCGGTGTACTCACGGTCTCAACACTATCGAATAGGGGCGGTCTGAGGCCAGACAACGCCCCGTCGGGAGCGTTACATCTCGCCCGTGCCCGCCTCCGCGATACAGTGAGGACACCCTAAGCGCAGGCTCCCGTCCTCGCCTAGAATCGCCGCGCAGCCCGCCTCGCGGGTCCCGCATGCGCGGTCAGAGCGCCCACCCGGCGTGCGGTTCGAGCGTGAGGCGGCCACGGCCTCGTCCATGCACCGACCACGAAAGAGGACCGCGATGAGCTTCCTGGACACCGACCTGCTCTCCCGCATCCACGAGCGCGCCGCCGACGCGGACGCGCACAACCCCTACCCCGAAGCCGATCTGGAGGAACTGCGTGGCGCCGGATACCTCGCCGCCTTCGTCCCCGCTGAATACGGCGGCGCGGGCCTGAGCCTGACCGAGATCGCCGCCGAACAGACGGCGCTCGCCAAGGCGGCTCCCGGCACAGCGCTGGGCATCAACATGCACCAGATCATCGTGGGCCTCGGCCGCTACCTGGTCACCCACGGCAACGCGCGCGGCGAGCAGATCCTGCGCGACGCGGTCGCCGGAGAGGTCTTCGGCTTCGGCATCTCCGAACCCGGCAATGACCTCGTGCTCTTCGGCTCCACGACGCGCGCAACCGCGAACAACGCGGGCGGTTATTCCTTCGAGGGCACCAAGATCTTCACGTCCCTATCCCCCGTGTGGACGCGCCTGCTGATCTTCGGGCGGGCCGAGACCGAGGAGAGCCCCAAGTCCGTCTTCGGCATCGTCCGCCGCTCTGACGAGGGCTACTCAATCAAGGACGACTGGGACACGCTGGGCATGCGCGCCACCCAGTCCATGACCACCCTCCTCCAGGGCGTCACCGTGCCCGAGGAGCGCATCCTGACGATCACGGACCCGGGTCCCAGCGCCGACCCCGTCATTTTCGGCATCTTCTCCCACTTCGAGATCCTCCTGGCCGCCACCTACCAGGGCGTGGGCGAGCGCGCCGTCGAGGTCGCCGCCGAGCACGTGGCGACACGCCGCTCGGTGAAGAACCAGACGACCTACTCCAACGACCCCGACATCCGCTGGCGCATCGCGGAAGCCGCCCTCATCATGAACGCGGTCGGCCCGCAGATCCGCGAGCTTGCCCGCGACATCGACGCAGGCGTGGACCGCGGCCGCTCCTGGATGCCCCAGCTGTCCGCCGCGAAGAACGCGGCCGCCGAGGCCACGCTGCGCGCCGTCGAGCAGGCAATGCGCGCGTGCGGCGGCAGCGCCTACTACAACACACACGAGCTTTCGCGCCTGTACCGCGACGCGCTCGCCGGCCTCTTCCAGCCCTCCGACCAGGAGTCCCTACACGCCGCGTGGGCGAACCTGATCCTGGGACCCATCGAGAAGGCTCAATAGCCTCCCAGGGACGAGGCCGGGGTCCGTGCGTAGCCCTCGGGTGTCCTCCGGGGACGCCCCACTGAGGACCCACCGAAGCACACCCGAGCCGGCGAGCGTACCCCAGCCTCATCCTGTGTGAGAGACAAGCGGACCCCCGAGAATTTCCTCGGGGGTCCGTCTCTGCGAGTGCGTCAGGCTACTGATTCCATGCGAAATTCGCGGGGGTGATTTCACCGGTCGTGCCGGTCATCCAGCCAGCGCGGGCCAAGGCGAAGGACTTGCCGGACTTCGTGTTCCAGCAGGTCACGCCGTCGGTAGTGGAGCGGCACGCATAGTCGCCCTTCGCGGCGGCCACACCGTGCGCGACGGTCTCGCCGCCCGACGGCATAGAGGACTCGCACGACTGGGTCGTGGAGTCCTTCGTGGCCTTCAGAACACCGACTTTACCGCCGGAGCAGGAGGGGTAGCCTTCCTCGGCCCAGTTGCTCTCTGCAATACCGCAGGTCACGCCGTCATCCGCGAAGGAGCAGGTGATGTTGCGTGAAGGCATCGTGAAACTATCGACTTTCACGGCTCCCGCGGGTACCGGGTACTTCACGGCCTCGGTCGTGGTAGCACTCGCCGATGGCTTCGGACTCTCCGAGGGGGACGCCGACGACATCGGAGACGAACCGCCCGTGGGCCCCTCGTATCCGCGAGTGAACACGAAGATGACGATGCCCAGGAGGATCGCCGCGATGATACCCAGGCTGACGAGCACGATCGTCGTCATCGGGAGCGAGCGACGCCCACTCGGTGCCGTCGCGGCCGCGGGCTGCGCCACCTGCGCAGGCTGCCGGGCGGCGGGTGTAGGCGTGTAGGCCCGCGGGATCTGCGCGGTGGATTCCGTACTCGACGAGGCCGTGGCGGAGGACACGGTCGTCGGGTAGGTCGAACTGGTCACGGGAGAGGGGGTAAACCGCCGTCGCCTCGGGATCCTGCGAGGCCTTGCCGCCCATGATCGACTGGCGTTGCACCTGGGCGACGACCTGTTCACGCTTGTCCACCTGCGGGATCGGGGAGTTCTTGCCCGCCACCGCGCTGTAGGGGGTCGTGCGCTCAATCTGGGAGTAGGAGTCCACGCCCCCCTGACCCAGCACGTACATGCCGGACTCGGAGGTGCGGATCGTTGATCCAGCGACGGCACCGGATACGTCACCGCGCATGACCAGGCAGCCGTTGGCGTCAATGTAGCCGTCGTAGTCATCGCGCGCCTCGAGCGCCGCGTTGACCTGCGGGTCGTTGAACTGGTGCAGCCATTCCAGCAGTCCGCGGTAGGCATGGGGATGCGCGGCGACTAGCGGACGCAGCTCAGGGTAGCGGTACGCCAGTTGCCGCAGCGACTCGGCGTCGGTCGACGGGTCCTGGGCTGCCGCCGCAGGATTCTCGAAATGCAGTTCTTCTGCCATCGGTGCTCCAGACTTCATCGGTCACGCGGTCGTTACACAATACCGCGCGTGCGCGCCACAGGTGAAAACTTGCGGTATTTTCTGACCACGATAATACCCTGTTATTTGGTAAAACACCTACAAGTCGCATCGTAAGACGAATGTGTCAAAATTGAGCGCTGTAATATCGGCAGCGAGTGCGCGCACCTGGTCATCCCATCCGGCGCGCGAGGCCTCAAAACCTTCCGGTGTGCCAAATTTTCGCGCTTGCTGTAGGGCAAAGGACTTGACACCCATCGCGCGAGCCTTCTTCGCAACCTCCAGGCCGTCGCCGGGACCGTCCGGGTAGACGGTCAGGCGTACCTCGTGGTCCACCTCGGGGTGCGCCAGGACGATGCCCAGCGACTCCCATGCCCGCTCGCCGGCACCGCTCCGGCCAGCCACGGCCTCGTAATGCTCAGGAGTCGCCTTCACGTCGATGCCCACCCAATCGACGAGGCCCGCGCCCAGCAAGTCCGCCAGGCGCCGCGGGTAGGGACCCGCGGTGTGCAGGCCGACGCCGAAGCCGAGTTCGCGCACGCGCGCCATCGCCGCCCCGAGCGCGATCTGGCGGGTCGCCTCGCCTCCAGAGAACACGACGCCGTCGAGGAGGCCGCGCCTGCGCGCCAGCAGATCCTCGAGCTTGCTCCACGCGACCACGCCCGGAATGCGCGGGTCGATGATCGCGCTGTTGTGGCAGTACGGGCACGCCCACGGGCACCCCTGCAGAACAGGGAGGCCGCGAATTTGCCGGGCCAGTCCACGCTCGACATGGGGACGAGGCCCGCGATCTGCAGGTCATCCGGTGTCCACTTGCGCGATGCCCACCCCTGGGCGAGGCCGGGGCTGCTCAGGCTCAGCGCGCCCTCCCGGGGTTCCCCGGCCTCGTCATTCAGGGACGGACTCACGTCAGCGGCTCCCCGCGGGAGGGAAGGCGCTGACAAGTTCGCCGTGCGCGTCCGCGGCGTCCTCGGAGAACATCTGGCGCTCGTTGTATTCGCCCTTCTTGCCGATGTTGAAAGACTGGACCGGGCGGAAGTAGCCCATGACGCGCGTCCACACTTCGCAGGCCTGCGGCTCGGCATGGGGTCGGGAGGCCGCGCACTTCTCGCACGTGAAGTGCTCACCAGCCAGGTAGCCGTGGACCGGGCAGATGGAGAAGGTCGGCGTGATCGTGATGTAGGGGACCTTGAAGGCGGTCAGGGAGCGGCGCACCATCTCCTTGCAGGCCTGCCCCGACGAGAGGCGCTCACCCATGTACAGGTGCAGGACCGTGCCGCCCGTGTACTTGCCCTGCAGGACCTCTTGATCCTCGAGGGCCTGGAAGGGGTCGTCCGTGTAGGCGACCGGCAGCTGCGAGGAGTTCGTGTAGTAGGGCTGGTCGGGCGTGCCCGCCTGGATGATGTCGGCGAAGCGCTTGCGATCCTCCTTTGCGAAACGGTAGGTCGTGCCCTCCGCGGGGGTCGCCTCCAGGTTGTACATGTGACCGGTGGCCTCCTGGAGCTGTACCATGCGCTCGCGCACGTGATCCAGGATGCGCACGCACATGTCGAAGCCGCGCGGGTCCGTCAGGTCGTAGGCGTCCCCGCTGAAGTTACGCACCATCTCGTTCATGCCGTTGACGCCGATCGTCGAGAAGTGGTTATCGAGCGTGCCCAGGTAGCGCTGCGAGTAGGGGAAGAGGCCGTGGTCCATGTGGTACTGGATGGTCTCGCGCTTGATTTCGAGGGACTTCGAGGCCAGGTCGATGAGTTCGTCCATGCGCGCGACGAGACCTTCCTCGTCCCCCTTGTACAGGTAGCCAAGGCGCGCCATGTTGAGCGTGACCACGCCGATCGAGCCGGTCAGCTCGGCCGAGCCAAAGAGGCCGTTGCCGCGCTTGAGGAGCTCGCGCAGGTCCAGCTGGAGGCGGCAGCACATGGAGCGGATCATGTGCGGGTCCAGGTCAGAGTTGATGAAGTTCTGGAAGTAGGGCAGGCCGTACTTCGCGGTCATATCAAAGAGGGCATCGACGTTCTCGCCCTCCCAGTCGAAGTCGGGCGTGATGTTGTAGGTCGGGATCGGGAACGTGAAGACACGACCGTCCGCATCGCCGCCCATCATGACCTCGATGAACGCGCGGTTGATGAGGTTCATTTCGCGCTGCAGCTCGCCGTAGGTGAAGTCGACGACCTCGTCGCCGATGAGGGGGTGCTCGTCGGCCAGGTCGTCCGGGCACGTCCAGTCGAAGGTCAGGTTCGTGAAGGGGCACTGGCTGCCCCAGCGCGAGGGCACGTTCAGGTTATAGATGAGCTCTTGCATGCACTGAACGATCTCGTCGTACTCCATGTTGTCCAGGCGCACGAAGGGGGCCATGTAAGTGTCGAAGGAGGAGAATGCCTGGGCACCCGCCCACTCGTTCTGGAGGGTTCCGAGGAAGTTGACGATCTGGCCACAGGCCGAGGAGAAGTGCTTGGGCGGGGCCGAGGCGATCGCGCCGCCGACACCGTTGAAGCCCTCCTGGATAAGGCGCTTGAGGGACCATCCCGCACAGTACCCCGCGAACATGTCGAGGTCGTGGATGTGGTAGTCGCCCTCGCGGTGCGGGGCACCGATCTCGGGGGTGTAGATGTGCTCGAGCCAGTAGTTGGCGACGATCTTGCCCGCCGAGTTCAAGACGAGGCCACCGAGCGAGTACCCCTGGTTCGCGTTGGCGTTGACTCGCCAATCGGAGCGGTCGAGGTATTCCTCCACGGTTGCAATGGCGTCAACGTCGTAGCGGGGTGCGGTCATGGTCCCTGTCCTGTCTTGATTTGATTCTGTGCGCTGCGCGGGTGCTGTGTGCGCTATAGCGGTTTCTGCTGCTGGGCTATGTGGACATTGCGGTGCCCCGCCATCTCGACTGCGGGCGGCGGGAGCGAGGGTACTGCTGTCGCTCAAGGCGTGTTCGACACGTCGTGGACGGTATGCCCTTGTGGGGCGAGGCCGTGGCACTGTGGGTGGAGGCGCTACCCTCCGCCCGGCGCGCGCCATCCCCAGACGTGGAGGGGCAGACACGCCACATACTAGATGTAGTGTTTGAGCCGAACGGTTAACACTATATCTAGCGTCATTCATGCGTCAGAAATGAGGCGCGCGAGAGGCGTAGTTCCCCTGGTCACGACACTGATTCGCAATGACTTTTCAAGGACCAACGTCCCATTGCGCCACGCTCTCCCCGCCGACACAAGCTGATTCACATAGCGAGGCCGTGACCGGAAAACCCGGCCACGGCCTCGTCGACAAAACGGACGAATCAGACCAAGAAGGGCAGTTTCTTCACCAGGCCCAGACCCTTCCACCAGGTGCCCAGGCCCAGCGTGTCGCCCGCGCTGGTCAGCGGGATCAAGATGAGAACAAGCGCATAAACCAGATGTTCGTTGACGACCGGATTGAGAGAACCCCACACCCACGGCGCAACAGCCGCGTACATGAAGCCGAGCATGACGACGCCCGCGAGCGCCGCAAGGCGCGTCCCAATACCAAGCATCATCGCCAATCCGATGCCAAGCAGCCCCAGCATGAACGCCCAGTCGGTCGCAGGCACGGCCAGGGACTCGAAGAACGAAGCCAGCGGCTTACCGGTCGTGGTGCCCGTCAGGTAGCTCTGCGCGGGCGTGCCGCCATTGATCCACGCGCGCGACGGGCCTGTCGAATAATGCAGGCCGAAGGTCTTGTCCAGGAACGCCCACAGGAACACGAAGCCGACCGCGAGGCGCAGCAGGCCAAGGATGAGGCGCGCCGACGTGGACGTAACGACAGTGGAGGCGGGGGCCATGGCGGTTCTTTCACGAGGCAACAACGGACTCCCTCATTATCCCAGGAGCGCGGCCTCGGCGGCGTCCGGGCATGCAGACAGTCCACCCGCGAGCAGCCCAACTAGGGTGCCTGGGGGCGGCGGCAGGGCCTGGCCGGGCTTCGAGATCGACCACTCCGAGCCGCAGGCTCGCGTGTGGCGATCTCGCGGGCGGGCCGCCGCCCCCAGGCATCCATAACCCGGGCTGCCGCAGACAGCAGCGATTATTCGCCTGCGAGGCGATCGACCTCGTGGATGATGAGGCCGCAGATGGCGCTAACCCACGCGATAGCGGCGACGCCGAGGACACGCGAGCGCCAGGGGCGGATTTCCAGGAAGTACTCGAAGCCGTAGCCGGAGCCAGGTGCAGCGGCGGACATGCTGAACCCCCACATGGCGGCAATCGTCGCGACGATGGCGATGACAACGAGTGTCATGCACACCCAGACCATGATGCGCTGGATCTTGATGCCGTGCCGGGGTCGCCGCTCGATGGGTGAGAGGGCGAGCGCCCACGCGCCGGCGATGAGCGCGGCGGTGATGGCGTCGGAGGGGCGGTGCCAGCCTTCCATCATGACGGACACGCTCATGAGGGAGGTCCATGCCCATCCGATCCATGCGGAGGGGCCGCGGAACCATTGGGGTGCGACGACGATGAGGGCGAGGGAGAGGGTGACGGCGACGGTCGCGTGGCCGGATGGCAGGGAGTTGACGACGCCGGTGGTCACGCCGAGGCTGGGCCGGGTGAGGACGTAGTCCTTGAGAATTTGGGTGGTGACGTTGGCTCCGACAACCGCGCCGAGGGCCCGCCCGGCCAGTGTGGCTCGACGCCTGGCGGCCGCGACGATGGCGACGAGGACACCGATGCCGACCAGGACAGGCACGGACACAAGGCCAGTGATGAGGGTGGAGAATCCCGCATACTGTCTGGCTGAGCGCATCATGCCTTCCATGAGGATCGTATCGATCACCTGTCCGTACGAGGTACTCAGCACGCCATAGCTAATGAATGCGGTAAGCGAGAGACAGGCGGTCACTCCGGCGATACGTCGGGCCAGTTTGTGCCGGTACCATCTGTCGTCACTGAGGGGACGAGGCGTGAGTTCGGTCCCGTTGTCGTCCGCGCTCGCGCTGCGGCTGGTTGTGGTGCGCGCGCGGACGGGGCGTTCCTTGGTGGAGACGCTGGATGAGGCGGATGTGCAAGTCTTGTTTCCCGCTGTTTCCTTGCGGTTTGTCGCACCCTTCTGGGGGTCTTTGTCGTTGCCGGATGTGCGCGAACCAGAGCGGGTGCGGGGCTGAACGGGGCGCGATCCTCGGGTGTAGGACTCGTCGACGGTGGGGTCGGAGGGCAGGGCGGAATTGGGGTCGTCCATCCTATCCTCCGTTCGCGTTGGTGCAATCATTCAGGTACACACTGTAGTGGAGTGTGGCGCAAAATCGCGGATTGGTGGTGGGTCACATGCGGGTTGGAGACGTGTTTCAAAGCTGGGATCAGGGACGATGGGGCCTGACCTGTTGCCCCGCCACAACCTCGTCACAAGTATTTTCGTGGCTCTGGGCTGCGCTCACAGCGCACGGAGGTGGGCGCGCGCGTGACGGGGGCCTCGGTTAGAGTGGGTGTGTCCGGTTCTGCACGTTTACGTCGGGAGTTGTCAGTGGCCACCTCTTCACCTGTGAGCACCGATCGCATTCGAGATCTGTTGCGGTCTCGTGACGTGCGTTTCGGCGATTACAACGAGGGTGAGTTGGCGTATCTGACGCCGAACGCCGCGTTTTTCTGGAACGCGACGAATCCTCAGATCCTACAGCTGCGCGCACAGTGGCGGGGCATCGCCCGCACGCCGGAGCAGTTCGGGGAGCTGGCCCACGAGGTTGCGACCTGCAATTCGACGCGCACGGGTCCGAAGGCATACGTGGCTCCGCTCGAAGATGGCACGCAGTACGGCCTGATCGCAGAGTGCAACATCGTTGTACTGTCCGGATTGACGCAGGCGCAGCTGGATCATTTCTTTGAAACGTCTATGTCGATGATCATGGGTTTCTTCGCGGATCTTGAGGTGACGCTGCCTGGGTTCGTGGATTGGGTCAGCGAGAGCGCGGAGGCGCAGCGATGAACGTTCCTTTTGTGGTTCCTGAGGACGATACGACGCCTTACCCGGCTAACTTTGAGCGCGTGGTGGCGTGTGTTCGCGAGATGGGCTACGCCTTGGACATCATTGAGGAGGGGCGCGCTGGCGGCGCAATCTTCGACCGCGTTCCTTTCCTGGTGTCGTTTGATGCGGCGGGGCGTTTCCTGTCGATTCGCGCCCTGTGGGAGCCGGACATTCCGGCCGAGACCGGCGAGCACGCAATGTTCGCGACGGCCGATAACTGGAATCGTGAGAAGTACTTCCCGACGGTCTACACGGCGACGACTCCCGAGGGGGAAGCTGGGCGTGTACGCGGATTTCGTGGTGGACACGAAGCCAGGCCTGTCGAACAATCAGTTGCGCGACGTGATTGCGTCGGGTATTTCGACGGGCATCGCGGCGATGGAGTACGTGAAGGAGTCGGCCTCCGAGGCCCTGGGGTGGGTGAACCCGGACTCGGATGAGCGCTGACCGCTCGTCGTCCTTCTCACACGAGGCCGGGGCGGGTTCACACGAGCACGCGCGGTTGGCCCCGGGCATGGGATCGTCGGTGTCGCCTCGGGGTGAGGCGGGCGAGCAGGCGCGACCGAGCACCACTGGTGCACCTGCTCTCCCTTCTCCCTCCCCCCGCTGACCTGCTGGCGGTGTTGGAGCGCTTGAGCGCCGGGGATGACCGACTGCTCGGCCACGTGACGCTGGCGGGGCGTTCGGGGCGGATCGCACAGTGGCCGCAGTGGGTCTCACCCGCGGTCGTGGACGCGTGGGCACGGCGCGGCGTGGAGCGTCCGTGGATTCATCAGCGCGAGGCCATGGCTGCCCTGCGCGAGGGCCGCGACGTCGTGCTTGCGACGGGCACGGGGTCCGGCAAGTCTCTGGCCGCGTGGACACCGATTCTCTCCGATCTGGTGGAGGCCGAGGATTCGTCGCGTATTTCCGCGATCCACCGCCGCCCAACGGCCCTGTACCTGGCTCCGACGAAGGCTCTGGCGGCGGATCAGCTGGCCTCACTCATGGCGCTTCTTGGCCAGAACGACCCACCGACCGACGCACTGGGGAGAGCAGACCCGGAAGGAGGCCACCGCCTCGTCGATGAGAGGCTTCGCCGCGTGCGCGCGGCGACCGTGGACGGGGACACGCCGCGCGAGGCGAAGGAGTGGGCGCGGGCGGGCGCTGACCTGATCCTGTCGAACCCAGATTTCCTGCACTACGTGATGCTGCCGTCGCACCAGCGCTGGTCGCGTTTTTTGGCGTCGCTGCGCCTCATCGTCATCGACGAGGCCCACCATTGGCGCGGCGTGACCGGCTCGCATATCGCGCTGGTCGTGCGCCGTCTGCTGCGCGTCGCTCACCACTTGGGCGCGGATCCGCGCGTCGTCATGCTCAGCGCGACGGTGCGCGACGCGGCGTCGGTGGGGCGCGCGCTGACGGGGCGCGACGCTGTTGCGATCACCGAGGACGGCTCACCGGCGGGTGCGCACGAGCTGGTCCTGTGGCAGGGCGCGATCATGGCCGACGAGTCCGAGGTCGACATTTCCTCGTTCCTGGCAGCCCTCGACGCGCCGCCGGGCACGGCCACACTCAAGGTCCCGGTCGTGCGGCGCAGCGCCGGGGTCGAGGCCGCCAACTTGGCCGCCGCCTTCATCGAGGAGGGCGCGCGTCTGCTCGCTTTCGTGCGCTCACGCGCAGGGGCCGAGGCCGTGGCCGCTCAGGTGCGCGACCGCCTCTCGGCGCGTGGTTCGGCGAACGCGGGACGGGTGGGTGCGTATCGTGGCGGCTACCTGCCCGAGGAGCGTCGCGCGCTCGAGGAGGCGATCCGCACGGGAGAAGTACGGGCGCTCGCCACGACGTCGGCGCTCGAGATGGGCCTGGACATCTCTGGGCTAGACGTGACGATCACGGTCGGCTGGCCGGGCACGCGCGCGTCCCTGCGCCAGCAGATCGGGCGCGCAGGTCGCGCGGGCGCTCCGGGCACCTCCGTTCTCATCGCCTCCGACAACCCGCTGGATGCGTACCTGGTGCGCCACCCGGAACACATCCTCGGCGAGGTCGAGGCCTCCGTCATCGACCCATCTAATCCGTGGGTGCTGGCCCCGCACGTCGCCGCCGCAGCCGCCGAAATACCGATCACGCCGTCCGATATCACCTACTTTGGACCGGAACTGCGCGGCGTTGCCCTACGACTCGTCGCCGACGGCTACCTCAAGCGCAGGCCCGCCGGATTCTTCTGGGACGCCACCAGGCCCGAGCGCCCCAGCGACCTCACCGACCTGCGCGGCACCGCCGGGGACGTCCAGATCGTCGACGCCGCCACCGGCACCGTCATCGGCACCATCGACCAGGCGTCCGCCGACGCCCACGTCTTCCCCGGCGCCATCTACATCCACCAGGGGCGCACCTTCCACGTCCTCTCCCTCAACTCCCTCGCCACACCCACCGCACCCACCTCCCAGGGGTGGCCGCGCGCACTCCTGCCCGAGGCCGGGGGCGGCACCCGGGGAAGCGGCCACCCGGGGAGCAGGGAGCGGGAGGAGGCCCAGGCCTCGTCGATCATCATCCCGCCCGCGCGGGTCGATGACGCGCGCGTCGCCCTAGTCGAGGAGGTGCGCACTCCCCTGCGCACGCGCTCGGCGACCCACACGAGCGTCGAGGTGTGCGCCATCGAGGAGACATACGTGTGCGGAGACGGCACGGTCACATGGCATCACGGGCCGACGAACGTGTCGACGCGAGTCACCGACTACGACCTGCTGCGTCTGCCCGGACTCGAGTTCATCCGCAACATCGAGCTGTTCCTCCCCACCCACACGCTGCCCACGAAGTCCACATGGTTCACCCTGACCCCCACGGCGTTGGCCGCGATGGGGATCGAGGCCGCGGACCTGGCGGGCACCCTGCACGCGACCGAGCACGCGATGATCGGCATCCTGCCCCTCGTCGCGACCTGCGACCGCTGGGACCTGGGCGGCCTGTCCACCGAGCTGCACGACGACACAGGCGCGCCCACCGTGTTCATTCACGATGCGTTCCGGGGCGGTGCCGGGCACGCGCTTACCGGCTTTCACAGCGCGCGGTCGTGGGTGTCCGCCACGCTCGAGGCTGTCTCCTCCTGCGACTGCGAGTCCGGGTGCCCGCGCTGCGTCCAGTCCCCCAAGTGCGGCAACGGAAACGAACCCCTGTCCAAGCAGGCGCGATCACGCTGCTCACCTACCTTCAGGACCGTGCCCCCGGCGCGTAGGGACAGCCCTCTCCAAAAGTCGCATGCAATTCCCCCAGGCCAGTGTGAGTTGCTCTCACAAACGTTGCAATTCCAACGATCTGATTTCAATATTTGAAAGATATGCAGAAGAATTACATGCGACTTTGTTGGGGAACCACGCCCACGATGCTTCAGTATTCACATGATCGAGGCACACACGACCGACTAAAATAGTGACTTTCCCGCGCTGCAAAGCCGAAAAATCACCGCCAAACCACCACGTTGTATCGATTCCCGTAGTTGGTCACCATCACCTAAAACCATGGCTTTCCCGTACCAGAAAGCCGAAAAGTCACGCTCCCAGCAACACGCAGTGTCCTATAACCGTCCTATAACCCTAACCCCGCTGCCGCATCAACAGGCTGCACGCACTCGAAGGGGGCCGACCTTACGGTCGGCCCCTTCGAGCATCCCATCAACACAGTGCAAGTCTCCCGATGCGTTCCCTTTCTCGGATCACCTCTGTCAGCGATTCCTGTGGCTTGATGACTCTTAATGTAGAGGCCCCACCTGAGGGAAGCATTGAACGCACCTGATAGTTTCCTGAGAGTTTTTCACTGTTCCTGACCGGCGCGTGCTTTCGCGCGAATCTCGACAGACACTCCCATGATCCTGACGAACTCGCTCACAATCACCCGGCAGTCGCTGCCAAGCACTTCGCACGACTTGACACCGGCGCCGTTGGCCGCAGCGACGGCGGCCACCGCGTCGCAGGGCGCCGCCCCGACGTCCTCCCAGGGGGAGGTCGCGGAACGCTCGGCCCCCGCGAGCGCTGCTAGGTCTGCGACGGCTTGCAATCGCACGGCAGCGGTGCGCGCAGCACTGACTCCCGCGAGGAGGAGTGAGAGGGTGATCGCCAGCGCGATGAGTCCGAGGCTGTTGACTGTCCCGGACCCCTCGTCACCGAGGCAGTCAGGCGGCGCGTCGAGTGCGCGGATCACGGCAGGTCCCCCCTCGTCGATGGTGGTGACCGTGCAGTGTGCCTGGCCCCCGATCCATCCGGCGGCACCGCGATACGGGGCGCTGCCGGTGACGGTCACAATGCCATTCCCGCGTGCGACTGTGTAGGAGCCGGCCGGGTACGAGGCCGTGGCCGCGTCCTGCGCGCTGTCTTCCCCGATGGAGACGGCTCGGGCACCCTCGCGGACGGCCTGGCACAGGGAGGAAGCGGTCAGGCCTGCCTGGGAGGTCGCAGCGAGCACACCAATGACGAGGGTGACAGCGGCGAAGCCCACGGCGTGTTCGACGGTGACATATCCTGCGTCGTCGCGTCTCATCGGGTGTTGAACGCTTCCTGGATGACGGATTCGAGGGCTGCGCGCACCGCGTCCGATTTGAGAATCACAATGAGCAGTCCTGCGAATCCCGCGGCAGCGATGGTGCCGATCGCGTATTCGACGGTGGTAGCGCCCTCCTCGGGGTCGCGCGCGTCACGAGCCGAGGGGGCGTAGCGCGGCCCTTTGGAGGCGTTGGGCTGCATCGCGCAGGGTGCCCATCGCGGCGAGCTGCGCCCGTGTAGCGGCGTTGTCGATGCGTTCAATAATCGTCATTGATCTGTCCTTTCAACGTGCGCGCGGGTGCGCGCAGGGCCAGTGTGCGCGGCTGTGTCTGCCGCATTCCAGCCGGAAACTTGCCCCTGTGGATAGCGCTGCGACACGAGAGGGGGCTGTGGATAAGGATCGTCGCAGCGCATCCCTGTGGATGGGGTACGCGTTGCTGTTGAGACCAGAGGAGGAGCCGCTACGTCTGCCGGTGAGGCGCGACACCGAGCTCTGTCGATGCGGCGCTGCCCCACAGAATCGGGCCACGGGCACTACACCTCGCGCCTGCAAGGAGTTCGTCCTCCCCTATCCTCCGATGCCGGTCATGAGGTGGGCGAGGAGAGGCGCGATGCCGAGGAGGAGGAACGCGGGCAGGAAGAACGCTCCGAGGGGGCCGACGAGGCGCACGGAGAGTTCTTCGGCTTTCGTGCGCGCGTCGACGAGTCGCGTGCGTCGTTCCCAGGTGGCGCAGCGTGCAAGCATTCCATCGGGCGCGGTGCCGGCGGTCCATGAGGCCTCGAGCGCATCGCGCAGGGGCAAGGCCCAGGTGGGTGTGTCCTCCCAGGCCTCATCCCAGGTGGCCCCCAGGCGCAGGGCGGCGGCGGTCCACGACAGGGCTTCGTGCGCGCAGGCGTGGGCGAGTGCGTCAAGGGCGCGCGGGATTGAGGCACCGCAGGCCAGGGCCGAGGCGACCAGGTCGCACGCAAGTGCCGCGTCACTTCCCGGGCTGTCGGCCCGAATGGGTGGACCCGCGCGACCCACACCCGCGCGCCCCACGCCCGCATCCACGCTCCGACAGCGGGCGATGATCCGCCTGCACGAGGCGATGCCCGCTCCCCATGCCGCCAACCCACTGACGGCACAGGCGCTCCCAGGCCCGCCGCCCGTGTAGAAGGACCAGGGGGGAGGCCCCGAGCGCCAGCGAGGCCACAACCCCCACGAGGGGCAGCGCGGCGAGCACGCGAGCGGACATGAGTGGTCCCGCTGATGCGACGCGCCGCGCCTCCTCGACGGCCTGCGCATCATCAATGGCATCCCCGATCGCGTCGAGGACGTCGGCCAGGGGCGCGCCGAGGCCGTGGCTGAATCGACAGGCCACGATCACCGAGGCGGCACTGAACCGGGCAGCTGCCGCCTCCGGGGAGTGCCCGCCCGTCAGGAGGGCACGCCACCTGCTCGGTTCGCGAGCCCACTGGTCAAGAACGGGTGGGTAGACGTCGTCGATGCTGCCCGTGCTTCCCACGCCGATGCGTGCCAGAGCGTGGGTCCACGCGGACGAGACCGGGGCTCCCGCGCGGAGACGCGTTGCGACTTCTGCGACGAGGAGGGCGATCTCGCGAGGAGAGGGCGTCCCCTGTGCGCGTCCTCGGTGGTGGGCGGTGTGGGCACGCCTCAAAACGCGCAGACCTGCGCGCAGGCGAGCACTCAGGGGGTCGAACAGACGAGCGTTCACCGCCGGAGGCGAGGTACCACCGCGCCTGATTGCAGGGGAAGGCCCGGACCACGCCCGCACGATCCGTCGCTCCCGGCGTGCCCGCAGGAGGCGGGCGACGCAGCACGCCAGCAGCCGCAGCGCGCACGCTCCGAGCGCGACACCCACCAACGCAACGATCAGCAGCCAGGCTCCCCCGTCGGCGGCAACGTCAACAGGAACGAGGCCGCCCCAACCCCTCGGGAAACCACCCGACGCACCGCCGCAACCACGGATGCTGGAGGTCCCCACCAGTGCACGCGCAACCCACCTCATAGCCCAGCCCTCCCGGCCAGAGTGGCCCAGGCCTCGTGCTCGGTGACGCGCCCATCGACGCTGACGCTGAGTGCGGGCACGCACTGGAGGGCGGAGGACTCACGCGCCAGGACACCGACCTCGGCGACCCAGCGGTGAGCGGAGGTGGAGCGACGCATGTGGAGGACGGCGTCGAGGGCGCTGGAGGCTTGGGCACAGACAGCGCTTTCGCTCATGCCCGCGAGCGCGCCGAGCGCCGCGAGCCGCGCGGGCACGTCGCGCGCGCCGTTGGCGTGCAGGGTCGCCCAGCCGCCGTCGTGTCCGGTGTTGAGGGCGGTGAGGACGTCGCGTACTTCGGGTCCGCGGCATTCCCCGAGGACGAGGCGGTCTGGCCGCATGCGCATGGCGGCACGCACGAGGTCGGGCAGAGTGACGGCGCCTCGGCCTTCGACGTTAGGGGCGCGTTCGACGAGATGGACGCAGTGCGGGTGGGCGGGCGCAATTTCGGGGACTTCTTCGATGCAGACAATACGCTCACCCGCAGGAACAAGTGCGAGTGCGGCGCTTAGAAGGGTCGTCTTTCCGCTGCCGGTGGCCCCGGAGATGAGGACGTTCGAGCGCTCGGAGACGAGGGCACGCACGAGGTCGCCCACGAGTGGGGACAGCGTCCCGCACGCTTCGAGATCGCCGATTCCGAGGCGCCGAGTGCCGAGCACACGCAGGGAGATGAGGGTGCCTGATCCGGACACGGGCGCGAGGACCGCGTGTAGGCGCACTCCCCCGGGCAGGGTCCCGTCGGCGATGGGGCATGCGTCGTCCAGGCGCACCCCGCATGCGCTCGCCATGCGGATTGCGGTACGGCGAGCGTCCGCCTCGTCGGGGATGCCGACGTCGACGCGCACCAGTCCCCCGCCTCGATCTACCCAGGCTTGTCCTCCGTTGATGAGGACATCGGTGACGCCGGGTGCGTCCACAACCGCGGCCAGGGCCGGGTTCATGCCGCGCTGGCGGGCGCGCAGCTCGTCGAGGGCCGAGGCTGCCTCGGAGGCTCCGCAGCCGGGGCGGGCGGCGCGCGAGACGGCGCAGGCGGGCGAGTCGCCGCGCGCAAGGAGTCGCAGGACGCTGCTCATGTCAGGCCTCCAGGAGGAGGGAGTGGTCCCATTCGTCCGTACTTGCCCGATGCCCCGCGGCGGGTAGGTCCAGCGCGTCGATCCACTCGGGCACGCCTCTCGCTGAGCGTTCCTGGGCACGATCACTCATAGACCGCTCACTTGGCGATCCGTACGCCGCCAGGGCGCGGCGCAGCGCCCGCAGGTGGCGACCGCGGCGAGTGGGAGCACGCAGGACCGGTCCGGGCGCACACTCGAGAAGGCCACAGCTGCGTTCCGCTCGTTCTCCGACCACGAGCGTGAGCGCGGGACATGGCGGAGGGGGAGGCGGCCAAGCATGCGGCCATCGCGGCGGCCCCCTCAAGGTTTCCGTAGGTGAGGAGGATAATCGCGTCGGCGCGGATGGCCTCGGCGAGGTGAGCGGAGTGGCGGTTCCAGCGCCCCGCATCAACAATGAGGGGTGCCCCGATGGAACGGCATGCGGCGGCCACGCGCGGGTCGTCGGCGCCAACACCTCCACGCTCGTCGCCAACGAGGGCGGGTACCCCATCGATGAGCGGCAGATGGTCTAGCAGGCCGGGCAGGTAGGAGTCCTCGGTGACCTCCAGGTCCGCCCACCTGACGCCCGGCAGGTCATGGTCGCGGGCTCGGGCGACACCGGGCACCGACCCGGAAGCGTCGACGACGACCAGGGAAGGGGCGCGCTCTTTCTTCGCGCCAGGCGCTTCCTCGACGCCGCGTGCCCACCCCCGACACGGCCTCCTCCCCGAGCGGTGACGCCCGCGCCCGAGGCGCCTCCACCAGGGTGGCCGCACGCCCTCCCGCGCGAGCATCCGAACGAGCGAGGTGACACCGATGCCCCCGGCGATCCCGGCCACCACCCACACGGGACCGGTGCGCGCGCAACGCCAGGATGCCTCGACAATGAGGGAGACGAGCAGAGCAGTGTCCCCGGGCAACACGACTTGGCCGCCCGCGCCGACGCGCACGCACGGCACCAACGCGGGGACGGGCACACCCGGCGCAGCCAGGACCAGCACCGCGCGAGAGAGGTCGGAGCATACGCGCGCGCCCGCCAACGTGACGGCGTCGCGGGCGCGCCCGCAATCGCGCGAGGTCAGGCCGATGAGAGCGACCGAACCCTAGCAAATTCAGTGTTTGTGTCCATCTCCCAACGGTGCGCCCGGAAACGCGCGGGCGTCTACCGGCGGGCACGCCCCTGTGGACAACGCCGACACGAGATGCCACCCTGTGCATAGAGGGATCCGACGGCGGACCCCTGTGGATAATCCCGACGCTGGAGTAAACGCAATGGTACGTGCGGCCTTTCGACTTGGATAAGACTATCCTGGACACCTCATCAAACGTGGCACTGCAGGGTCCGTTTATCAAGGCAGGCCTCATGAATCGCCGCACCGCAATCACCTCTTTCCTCGTCCAACTGCCGTACCTGCTCTCGGGTGCGGACGAATCACGCATGGAGCAGATGGCCGAGGCCATGGGCCGCATGGCCCGCGGCTGGAACGCAGCGTTCCTCGAGGCCACGGTCGAGGATGCACTCGAACGCACGATTGAGCCGGTGTGTTACGCGCAGGCGCTGCGCCGCATCGCCTACCACAAGAGCATCGGTGACGTCGTGGTGATCGCGTCGGCGTCGGTGGAGCAAGTGGTACGCCCGATCGCGACGATGCTCGGCGCGGACGAGATCTTGGCGTCGAAGGCCGCCGTGGATGAGGATGGGTGTTTCACGGGCGAGGTCACACACTTCAACCAGGCGCAGGGCAAGGCGGACGCGTGCGAGGCCCTGGCTCGCTCGCGTGGGTGGGATTTGTCTGAGTGTTCGGCGTACTCGGATTCGGTGTCGGACGCGCCGCTCCTGCGCCTCGTCGGCCACCCCTACGCGGTCAATCCCGACCGCGCGCTGCGCGAGATGTCCGAGCGTGAAGGCTGGCCTACGCTCACCTTCACGTCAACAGTGCGCGTTCTGCCGCGCCGCGTACCCATGCCCGCGAAGATCGCGGTGACCTTCCTGGTGGGCGTCACGGCCAGCTCGCTGTTGCGCCGCTGAGCGGCCACGGGCAGCTAGGGAGAGCCTGCCCGCCTGCACGTGGCGGGCGACGTCGCGCCCGACCTGGGCACCGTAGACGACGCCCACGCAGTAGTGGGTGATCCACCGGGCCAGGCCGGCCTCGTCGGCGCTCACCCACCCGGCGAGGGAACGCCCCGCGCGCGCCGGGTCGAGCGCGTCGTAGGGCACTCGGCACGCACACGCCGGTCGGGTCGACGCCGCGGATGACGAGGATCCACCGGGCCAGTCCCCTCCCACGACGGACGAGGCCTGGGCGAAGACACGCCGGAATCGGAAGTGGGCGGTCAGAGCGGCGGCGACAGCCAGGGCGGGCGCGTCGCAGCGCGCGTAGCCTAAGGCGGGGGCCAGCAGGGCGGGGTCCGTCGGCACGGCAACCTCACGCGGCGGGGTCAGACCGGAGGCGACCAGGCCGGAACAGGCATCCCTGTGCAGCCCGGCGATCAGCGCGGGTAGAGGCGTGGGGGCCACGCGCGCACCCCCCTGGGAGCGCGTGTTAAGGGCAGGAAAGTGGGAGGCGAGGTTCCATTGCGAGCGCCAGATCCCCAGGGCAAGCGCGGCACCCGGGTCCGAGGCAGCGCCTCCTTCATCCGCCATGGACAGGGCGCGCACGTCGTCGACACTGGTGCGGGCACCCTCGATGATGGACAGGGCGGCGGCTTCGCGAACGGCTGCCTCAGCGCGGGCCTCCTCCCAGCCTCGTCGCAGGCCCTCAGAAAAACGCAGGTCCGCAAGCGCGGCGTGCGCTTCATCCATGGCGGATGCGACGTCAGGGCGCGCGGCGGCGGCACGCAGCACGGCAGGAGCGGGGTCAACGAGGGCTTCGATACTCACCCCTCTACACTAGGGGCATGACGCTTTTGCAGCATCGAAACCTCTCCGCGCGCCTGCGCTCGGGCCTTTTCGCGTTCGTGTTCGCCCCCATTGCCCTGGTGTTCCTGGGGTCATCGATGGTGGACGTGCAGGCTTTGGCTGCCGTGGGTCAGCCTCTGGCCTCGGTTGAGGGACTCATCGGCCTGGCGCTTGCTTCCCTGCTCTTGGCGCTCATTGCGCTCAATTGCGAAGAATCGAGCACGGGCATGGTCGTGACATTCGTGTGGTCGATCATTGTGGGGGCCACCCAGTTCTACGGTGTGGCGCGTATCCCATTCCTTATGAAGTCATCGGTCGAGCCTAACGACATGTCCGCGGGCGTCGTGTGGAGCCTGTACCCGGTGTGCCTATCCCTGATGCTGGGGGCCTGCGCGCTGACGATCAAGTCAGTGCGGGTGCGTGCCGGGCAAGCGACGCGCATGCCGCTCGCGCGCGTGCATCGTCACGCCTTTGGTACGACGATCGCGATCCCCGCAGCTCTCGCCGTCGCGGTGCTCATGATCGGGGCTGCGCCCTCGGACACGACGAACGTGGCGGCGCTGGGCTTTTGGAGGGCGTGCTGAAGGGGCACTCGATGGGCCACGGCCTGGCACTCGGGGCCGCACTGGCGTTGGCGCTCCTCGCGGTGGGCGCCCGATGGTCAATCACGGGCACGCAGCTGGCGACGTGGCTGATCCTCGTGCTGCCCGCCTACGTGGTGATTCCGGTGTGGGCGTCACTGACAGGCAGCGTTATCGTTCCAGGGCCGTCGATCCTGACGAAAGTGGCGCTCACGTGTCCGACGTTGGCGGCGCTCGGGATGGCGACAGGGTGCGCCTCGCTGGGTATCCTGTGGGCACGTATCCGCGCGGTGAGGCGCCTCGATTCTGTAGAAGATGCGACTCACAATCAGGGGCCTGCCGCAGAGTAATGCGCACATAAGGCCGCCGAAAACGTAATATGTGGGCAGGTATAAAGGAGGAAGCATGTCCGAGAACGAGTCCGATGTCCAGCGCGAGCGCGCCACGGACGACCGCGACAACGTGGTCCTAACCGGTGAAGAGATCGAATTACCCGGTGACGGTTCCGATGCGGCCGCGATCATCGGCGAGGCCAGCGAACCGATCAACACGGGCGAGATCGAGTCAGTTGCAATCGGCGGCCTGACGGGTCGCGTGCCCGGAGCTGCGCCGCTCAAGCCCGCCATTGAGGACAAGATCGCTACCGGCGAGCTGTCCGTCGTCCCCGCACCCGCCGTTGAGTTCGCGGACGAGGCCGACTCAGATCTCGCTTCCGAGGATGAGTTTGAGGATGCTTCCTCTGACGCCCCCGAGGCGGGTGGATTCGCCGAGCAGGAGGCCGCACTCGCCGACGATTTCGCGGTCGGCGATGAGGACACGGAGCCTTCGCGGGTGGATGTGCCCACCGCCAAGGCACCGGTCTTCGCGGAACCTATCGCGGAGGAGCCCGTACACTCCCCCATCATGACGCCCGCACAGGCAGCCGCCGCGCTGGGCCTGAACCTGGATTCCGTGCGGGAGGATCACGCCCCGGTCACGCAGGAGAGGCACGCCTTCGTCGAAGAGGCACCTATCGAAGAAACCGACGTCGAGGATTCCACGTACGCGGTTGGTGGCGCTGCCGCTGAGGCTACCGAGGCCTCGTCCCTGTCGCTGTCCTCACGCCGATCCATGATCTTCGGCGACGACGAGCCTTTCTCCCCGTCCATCCCGGCACTCAGCCCCGCCGCTCAGGAGGCGCGCGCCGCCGCTGAGTCCACGGCGGACGCCGCCGAGGAGTATTCGTCCATCGACGTGCCCACGACGAAGCTGCCGAAGCAGAGGGACGAGGAGAGCACCTACACGGACGTGCCGACGCGCCAGCTGTCCACGCGACGGTCCGAGCGCAGGGCCGCTTCCCCCTACCCCTTTGAGGACCAGGATCAGACTGACACCATGACCGATGCCAACCTGGGCAGCGCAGCCGTCGCGGGTGCCGCTGCGGTCGCGGGCGCAGCCGCCATGGCAGGCGCAGGTGCCGCTGCGGCCAGGACGAGGCGCCCCGCCGCCGTTCCCTGCTGAATGCGCAGGACGACGAGCGCGACGCCGCCACCCTGGCCTCGATTGCTTCTGCGGGACGCGAGCGCTCCGAACAGTCGGCTTCGGCTCGACTGGACGAGGAACTCTTCGGCCCGATGCCCACGGTCACCGAGATGCCCTCGCGTACCGGCGAGCACGCCCTGTCCTTCCTGCTGTTCCTGTTCCTCGCACCCCTCGGCTGGTACCTGGCTGCGGACGCGGGTGCCCGCATGACGCTGGCCGAGGATGCACCTATGTTCTCGGGTATCGCATCGCTAGCGGCGCTCGGCGAACTGCTCGGCACAATCGTTCTTTCCATGATCCTGTGCGTGATCGCCCGCCGCTCCTCCCTGGGCGCGTGGATCACGGGCCTCCTCTTCCTGCTCATCGGCATGCCCTGGGTCCTTGCTCCCGGCATCACGGCCAAGGCTCTTCAGGCACCGCTGACCGCGCTGTCCAGCGCCAGCCCCTTCGGCGGGAACCTCATGCACCACCTTCAGGCTACCGGTTACTCGGGCCGCTTCGTTCTGCTGGGTGTTCTCCTGATGGGCGTGGGCTACATCAGCCACTCCGCGCGCCGCACTGGCCGCTCCGAGGAGGCACTGCGCACCTCCATCGAGGCCGTTAATCCCGCGGGTGCCCTATACTCCAAGCGCGCCCGCAAGAAGGCCGCGAAGGACCTGACGCGCGAGTGAAGAATCTGATCCCCGCCAGCGCAATCGAGTTGGAGGGTCCCTGGACCCATCGGCACGTGAGCGCTGGCGGAGCTGCATTTCATGTCGCCGACATGGGCCAGGGCATGAACCATGCGTTGGTTCTGCTGCACGGTTTTCCCGAGCACTGGTGGTCCTGGCGCGAGGTCCTGCCCCTTCTCGCGGAGTCGACGTCGCGCGTGTTGGCCCTCGATTTACGAGGCTTTGGTACGTCCGATCTAACGCGAGGGGACTGCGACCTGGCTCAGATGGCCGATGATGTGATCGGCGTCGTGCGCGCCCTCGGTATCGTGTCGTTCTCCGTGGCGGGGCTGGGGCTGGGAGGTACAGTCGCGTGGATGATCGGCGCGCTCGCGCCGCTCGAGCTGCGCTCGGTAGCGGTCCTGTCGGCTCCTCACCCCCTCGGTGTACAGCCGCTCGTCGGACATGCGCCCTGGGCGGGCGGCCGCGTCCTCCAGGGTCGATTGGCACTGCCCACGGGCCGGAAACGTGCCCTGCGCTCCGGTTCGCTTGTGACGACCGTCTACCGCGCGTGGGCCTCGCCAGCAAACGTGGACGGCCTCGTGTCACAGTCGGGACCCTACCGTGCGGCGCTTCGCCGCCCGTTTGCCGCCCACACGGCTCTGCGGGGCCTACGTGCCACCCGTTCACTGTCGCGCGAGCTGCGCCACACCCTCGCGGAGCCGGTGAAGGTTCCCGTCCTCTCACTCGTGGGGCGTGACGACGGCGCATGGTCGGCGCTCGATCACGCAGCTGACGCGCAGTTTGTCGACGCACCCCTGACCCAGATCGTCATTCGCAAGGCCGGGCACTTTTTGCCCGAAGAAGCACCCCAAATGGTCGCCGAGGCCTTGGCGCAGCACGTCGACGCACACGGCATTTAGCTTGTGTTTCATTAGACAGCTCACACAAATCACAGAATGAAACATGTTTCACCTGATAAATAGGGCATAATGGTGTGATACGCGGTACCTCCTAGTGATCGATATAACGCATGGGAATCGCCGCGCAGCCTCAAACGGAACGCCCGAGCAATCGGGCACGAGCGGAAGGAGCTCCGCACCATGATCGGTGACGGCAACTTCATCAGCCAGGTGCCGCTGTTCGGTGGCCTTGATGATGCACAACAGGTGTCCCTCCAGCAGAAGATGGGTCATACGACCCTGCGTCGCGGTGAGACACTCTTCGACGAAGGCGATCTCGGCGATCGCCTCTACATCGTGACCGAGGGCAAAGTCAAGCTCGGCCACACCTCGAGCGACGGCCGCGAGTCCCTCCTCGCCGTCCTCGGCCCCGGCGAGATCATCGGTGAACTCACGCTCTTCGATCCGGGTCCGCGTTCAACCACCGCGACCGCCGTGTCCCCGGCCTCGCTCCTCTTCCTCGAGCACGAGGATCTCATGCACGTGCTCGACACCAACCCGACGCTGGCGAAGCACATGCTGCGCGCCCTCGCACAGCGCCTGCGCCGCACCAACGAATCTCTCTCTCCGACCTCGTCTTCTCCGACGTGCCCGGTCGCGTCGCCAAGGCCCTTCTGGATCTAGCTGACCGCTTCGGCACCGCAACCGACAAGGGCGTCCACGTGCCTCACGACCTCACACAGGAAGAGCTGGCCCAGCTGGTTGGCGCCTCCCGTGAGACGGTTAACAAGTCGCTCGCCGACTTCGTGTCGCGCGGCTGGATCCGCTTGGAGGGCCGCGCCGTGACCCTCCTCGACGTTGACCGCCTGGCGCGCCGCGCCCGCTGATTTCTCACGCGAGTGGGGCCCGATACTGAAAGGTATCGGGCCCCACTCGCGTCTCAGGATACGGAAAAGGCCGCGGCCACTCACGCACCTGAATGCGCGACGCCTGCCACGGCCTCGTCCATGATCACCGACGCATCGGTCAGTTCTGCATCGCTCGCTCAGCCCTCAATCGGACGCTTGAGGTAGGCGACCAGGTTCTCGGCACCCGTCGGTCCCGGGATGACCTGGACGAGTTCCCACCCGTCGGCTCCCCACTGATCGAGGATGGCTTTCGTCGCATGCGTGAGCAGCGGAATCGTGGCGTATTCCCATTTAGTCATGAGTTCATCCTACCTGCCATCTGGGGGCGAACGTAGGACAAAACCCGAGGCACATGCGGACTGCGCAACTCCCTGGCAAGCGAATCATCCGAGGAACGCAACCACTCCAGCCAATCCTCCGCATGCGGATAATGGCGCAGAATCGCGCGACGCTCCCGCTCTGTCAGGCCACCCCACACGCCGTAGTTGGCCTCGGATTGCAGGGCATCCGCCAGACACTCGATACGAACCTCGCACTCGTAGCAGCGCAAGCGAATCTGACGCTGCGATGCACCCTGCACAAAGAGCGCGTCCGGCTCAGTAGACGCGCACAGTGCGCGCGCGACCCAACTCTGGTCGTCGCCGTGGGCTGACATCGTCGATCTCCACCTCACTCTACTCCGAATCCTATATGTGACCATACACACATACCATTGTGGGTGCAAACGGTGCGACTTGCTATTAGTGCGCCAGCGCATGCGCGATCAGGTGAGTGTCACGCCTTGCGAGGTGTCAGATGAGCCGGGCGGCACGTAAGCTAGGAACATGTCGCACTCTCATTCCCGCGCTGTCCGGCCAACCCAGCTGTTCGCCCTCCTCTTGGCGTTCCTGAGCGTCTCAGCTCTGATGGGTGTCGTCGGAGCAGGCATGCTCGTCCCCATCGTGGGACCCACCGCGCTTGTCGCGAAGTCCGCTCCCTCGGTGTTCAACGAGCTGCCGGGCGACCTGCAGACTGTCGCCCCGGCTGAGGAATCGCAAATCCTCGACTCGTCGGGGGCGGTGATTGCGCACTTCTACGACAAGCAGCGCATCGTCGTTCCCAGCGCGAACATTTCTGACGTCATGAAGAAGGCAATTATCGCGATCGAGGATAAGCGCTTCTACGAGCACAACGGCGTGGACGCCACCGGTATCGCCCGCGCATTCGTGACGAACCTGGGCGACTCCGGCCGTCAGGGTGCCTCCACGATCACCCAGCAGTATGTGCGCAACTCACTGGCTGAGCGCGGCTATCTCGAGGGCGACGCCGATCAGGTCAGCGCCGCTACCGAGCAGACCACCGAGCGTAAGCTCCGCGAAATCAAGTACGCGCTGGCCCTGGAGAAGACCCAGTCGAAAGATGAGATCCTCACCGGCTACCTGAACATCGCGCCCTTCGGCCCCATTACCTACGGCGTTGAGGCCGCCTCGCAGCGCTACTTCTCGAAGTCCGCCTCCGAGTTGAACTACCTCGATGCTGCTCTCCTGGCTGGCCTCGTGCAGTCCCCCGTCCAGTACGATCCCCTCGTTCACCCGGATGCTGCTAAGGAACGCCGCGACACGGTCTAGCCGCTATGCTCGAGCAGAACGTCATCACGCAGGAAGAGTACGACAAGGGCATCGACACGACCATCGACTCGATGCTGCACCCGACCGTTTCCTCGGAAGGTTGCTCCGGCGCGGAATCCTCCAAGGCCTACTTCTGTGACTACGTCTTGGCTCAGTTCCTGGAGGACCCGGCCTTCGGTGAGACCCGCACCGAGCGCGAGCGCATGCTCAAGACTCAGGGCATCACGATCCGCACCACGATGGATCCCACGATGCAAACGCCGCCTTCTCCTCGCTGACAAACACAATTCCCGTCGGCGATGCCTCCGGCCTTAACGATGCGCTTGTCTCTCTGGACCCGCGCTCGGGCCGCGTCCTGGCCATGGCCCAGAACACGACGTACGGCATTGAGAGCGGCGAAACCATGTCGAACTACTCGGCCGATGGAAACTTCCAGGTCGGCTCGACGTTCAAGGTCTTCACTCTGCTCGAGTGGTTCAAGGAGGGGCACTCCGCCTATGAGACGGTCGGCTCCAACAACACGTTCTACGGCAACGGATCCTTCAAGTGCGGTGGTCACGCTATCTACACTGATGGCTACCAGGTCAATGACCTCGCGGGCAAGACCGGCACCATGAACGTCGTGCGCGCGACCGGCCAGTCGGTCAACCAGGCGTTCGTCAACATGGCCTCGCGCGTGGACTTCTGCGCGATCTTCGACACGGCCTATAACATGGGCATTACCGAGGACGGCGAGGTCCCCTCACCCTTCCCCGCAAATATCCTGGGTTCTGTGTCCTCCTCCCCGCTGCAGATGGCCTCCGTGTTCGGAGCCATTGCAAACTCCGGCCAGCAGTGCACGCCGCAGTCCATCGAGTCGGTAACCGACCGTGACGAGAACGTCCTCAAGGAGTTCTCCGCGGACTGCAAGGAGGTCATCTCCGCCGACGTCGCCAACAAGACGGCTGCCCTGCTGACTGCCTCCGCCGGCCAGTACTACACGTCCACGCGTCTGGGCGACGGTCGCCCCTTCGCCGCCAAGTCGGGTACGACCGACGGCCACGCAAACACCTGGCTGACGGGCTTCACCCCCTCCGTCGTCACGTCCGCGTGGGTGGGCCACGGCGCAAACTCCTCGCAGGAAGTCGGTTCCGTGACCATCAACGGCAAGTACTACGGTGAGATCTACGGTGAGACCTTCGTCGGCCAGAACATCTGGGCACCCTACATGACGCAAATCCTCGCCGGAACGCCCGTTGAGAACGTGTCCAACGCGAACATTGGCTCATCCACGAGTCGCTCGAACCCAACCCCGGCTCCGACCAGCAGCAACTGATATGACACCGACACTGACCGATACCGCCGCCTCGTTCTCCCGACGAGGCCTCGGTGTCCTGCGCACTGCAGGTGCCGTCATCGGGGGACTCGGACTCGCCGGGATCGCAGCGGGTGGTGCCGCGCTGGCATGGGGTTCAATTGAGCGAACTATGCCCACCCTGCGCCGCTACGACGTGCCCATCGAGCGCGACGTCCCCGAGGTAACGATTCTCCAGATCGCTGACCTCCATCTCTTCGCCGGACAGGAGTTCCTGCTCCATTTCCTCTCCGATGTCGCTTCCTCCGAGCGCTTCGACATGGTCGTGGCGACGGGCGACAACTTCGGATCGCTTGATGCTTTCGACATGGTGATGGACGCCTACCGACCGTTCCTGTCGTATCCAGGTGCCTTCGTCCTGGGGTCAAACGACTACTATTCGCCGATCCCCAAACCTTGGACGCGCTACCTGATGCGCTCCACGCCGCCTCCCGCACGCGTCGTCCCGGACCTGCCCTACCTGCCGATGGTTCGCCAGATGCGCGACGCCGGATGGGTGGATCTATCCAACGCGTCGGGCACGCTGTCGCTGTCCGGCGGGACCGTCTCGCTCCTGGGGACCGACGACGCACATATTTTCCGGGACCGCATGGTAGCCCCGGCCTCGTCGTGGGAAGAACCCGGGGCGCTACGCCTGGGCATTACGCACGCGCCCTACACGCGCGTCGTGTCTGCACTCACCAGTGAGGGGGCCGACCTGATCCTGGCCGGTCACACGCACGGTGGTCAGATCGGCATCCCTGGCATCGGGGCGATCATTACGAATTGCGACATCGCACGCCACTACGCCAAGGGCCTGAATCGTTGGCAGGCACCCGACAGCTCCCAGGCATGGCTGCACGTCTCGGCTGGTCTGGGCACGTCACCCCACGCCAAGGTGCGCATCGCAACGCGACCCGAGGCCTCCCTCATCCACGTGCATCCCGCGTAGCTGAGGCTCAGTGTGGGCCACTCACCGCACGCTCATCTTTGCGGCGTGGCACACACTTCCCATTGTCCGCCGATCTCGGTTTGGGTTTTCCGACGAGGTATGGCTATACTCATGGGGCACCGGGGTGTGGCGCAGCTTGGTAGCGCGCTTCGTTCGGGACGAAGAGGCCGTGGGTTCAAATCCCGCCACCCCGACGGTGAATCGCCGGGACCGTTTGGTCCCGGCGATTTTGTATGTTCATAGCCAGACCGACTGCCAGCACGGGCGCAAGGGCGGGAACGAGGCCGGGGTGGGTGGTGTGGCGACCGTGCAGCACGCGGCGACTGCGGTACCCGAGGGCGGCGGCAGGGTGCCCCTTCGGCATGCGGCAGGCTGTGGTGCCCGAGGGCGGCGGCAGGGCCTGGCCGGGCTTCGAACCGACGCGCCGAGCCGAAGGCTCGCGGCGCGGACGGCGAGCGGGCGGGCCGCGAGCCTTCGGGTGCAGAGAGCAGCTGGGGAGGAGGACCGACGCACTTGAGCACAGAGAAGGGCCACCGGCACTGCGCGGTAACGATAGAGAACGACGACCTTACCCATCATCAGCACGGTCGCCAAGGCCCGCACGAACGCAATAACCATGTCCACAATGTAGAGGCGTGCGTCACAAATCTTTCTCACGTCATAAACTTTCAGCGCATCCATTCTTACGACATCTAGGAGCACCCATGAAGCGTCGTCTTACTGCCGCCGCTCTCGCCCTCATCTTCCCGCTTAGCATGGCTGCCTGCGGGTCCCAGTCCACGGCCGACGCCTGCAAGGAAATCGCGACGGCACGCACCTCCGTTCACCAGTACTCGGCCGAACACTCGATTCTGAGCATGCCCTTCAGCGAAGTCCCAGATCATCTGAAGAAGCTGCTGGACATGTACAGGGACGCCGGTAAGAAGGTTAGCAACAAGGAAGTCAAGGCTGCTTTCAACGATGTCCTCAAGGACCTCGACAAGTCCGTTGAATTCCTCAGGGACGACACTCCCACCACCTCGCCGGAATACGAGCAGAACGAGGAAGACATCGACAACCACGGACAGTGCTGAAGAATCTCTGCGGGTTCACCTTGGACTGGTGAGCAGTTGCTGACGCGCACACCAAGCCAGGAGGGGCAACCCGGGGGTTGTCCCTCCCCCGCCAGTCACTCATACACGACTTCCCACGTACTTCTTACAGACATTAGCATGTCGCTGTACACCACCGACACATCCAGGAGATTCCATGAAGCGTCGTCTCGCCGCCACCGCCCTGATCTTCATGCTTCCACTTGGCATGGCTGCCTGCGAGTCCACCCAGTCTACGGCTGACGCTTGCAAGGAGATCGCGACCGCGCGCGATGCGGTCCTCAAGGAATCAGAATCGGTGGACATCTCCTCGATGGATAGCCAGCAGGAGTACGCCGATTTCCTCGCAAAGATGACTGGCATCTACAAGGAATCCGCAAAGAAGGTCACCAACAAGGACGTGAAGACTGCTTTTAAGGACGTCCTCGACGACCTCGACAAGCTGATTAACCTGTTGAATACCGATGAAAACGCGAGCGCGTCACCCGATTATGAGTCCATTCAGGACAACATGGACACCCACGGGGAGGCACTGAACAACCTCTGTGGCTTCACGTGGGACAGGTAACCCAACGCGGGTAAGCGGCTCGTCTGGAGAACCCCATCGAGCAGCCCCTTGAGCAACGCCTCGCAGAGTGGTGCCATGGATCACCCAGTAACCATCCCACAGATTTTTCTCAGACGATAGACTTTCACCGTACCCATCATCAATGCACTAGGAGCATTCTCATGAAGCGCCGTCTCGTCGCCGCTGCCCTCGTCCTTGTTTTCCCCTTCGGCATGGCCGCCTGTGGCGCCCAGTCCAAGGAAGCCGCCTGCAAACAGATCCAGAAGGCTGCGACTACCGCCAGCTCTGAGATCAATTTCGACGCCAATAGCAACGAAAACGATTTCAAGGAGGGCCTGGATAAGGCTCTCAAGATCTACAAGAAGGCCGCCAAGAAGGTCACCAACAAGAAGGTTAAGCCCGCCTTCAAGAACCTCATCGCCGACCTCGAGAAGTTCCGTGACCTCGCGGACAAGGACAGCTCCGACGTGTCTACGGAAGACTTTCAGGTCCTGCAGGACATCTCCACCCATGGCCAGGAGCTGAACGACATTTGCGGTTTCAAGTGGGATTCCGGCAAGTGATACTTCGCTGACACCATCAGCCATGCGGGGAGGGACGCCCAACCGGGTGCCCCTCCCCGTCCACCACCAGTGTCACTGTCGCGGTCATCAATACTGCCCCTCTGCCGCGAGACCATCGACCCACCCTTTAGGAATTCCCATGAAGCGTCGCCTCATTGCTGCCGCCCTCGTCCTCGTTTTCCCCTTCAGTATGGCCGCCTGCGGCTCCCAAACCAAGGCAGCCGCCTGTCATGAGATCGACAATGCTGCGGCTAGCGCCAGCAAACAGGCACAAAAGAACGGGCAGACCACCAGCAGAGATCCAAAGGTCCTCAGGGACCGGATGACTGACCTGGCCTCTACCTACAAGAAGGCCTCAAAGAAGGTCAAGAACAAGAAGGTTAAGCCTGTTTTTCAGAGCTTCATCGCTGACATGGAGAGGATCGTCAAACTCTATGACGACGGCGATACCACGTTCTCTTCCAGCGAGTTCGACAGTGCCATGACAGACATGGAGAATCACGGGAAGAAACTCAGCGATCTGTGCGGCTTCGGATGGAACATTGGAAGCTGATACGCCAATGACGACTCCGTTGAGTCTATCGGGAGGGACAACCCGAGGCGTGCCTTTCCTCGCGCCGTGAAAAATCTGACCACGACAACCTAGGCCACACAGGCCTCGTACCGCACCCATACCTCGTCGGTTACCCGCTCTCCATGTGGGAGTTTTACATCGCCGGGACCACTCCCCTACACTTCCACTATGTCCATCAATGCTCTCAAAGGAGCCAGCATGAAGCGTCGCCTTATCGCCGCTGCTCTCATCCTCGCTTTCCCCTTCAGCATGGCCGCCTGTGGTGCTCAATCCAAGGAAGCCGCCTGCAAACACATCCAGAAGGCGGCTGTCAGCGCCAACAAAAGCGTCAAGATCAAGGGCACTTCCCCTGACGACATCCGGGACAGTTTGGACCAGATCATCAAGACATACAAGAAAGCCAACAAGAAGATCACCAATAAGAAGGTCAAGGCTGCCTTCACCCCTCTTATTGAAGACCTTGAGAAGCTTCGCGACGCTACGAAGTCGCCCGGCGCTTCGACGGGTGACCCTGACCTCATGACAGATATGTCAAACCATGGAAAGGCGCTGAACGACCTCTGCGGCTTCGACTGGGGCACCGGACAGTGACCTGTCGCTAACCATGTCTGCGATACCGGGTGGGGCGACCTTCGTGGTTACCCCACCCATCTTTTCCCAGGCGTAAACGCCTACCTTTCCGAGCAAAGAAGCGCGGAGCACAGGGAGAAGACCGCCCTTCACACAGGGAGTTTTGCCCAATTTTAACCACCCGGCTAGACTGCCAGCGTATCCTTCCATGCTTTCAAAGGAGAACCCATGAAACAGCGCATCGCAGCCGCCATGCTTATCACCCTGATACCGCTCAGCCTGGCCGCGTGCGGCGGCGAGAAGGCTAACTCCTCGTCCGCCACCCCCCTCGTCGGAGTCCAGCTCCGCTGCCACCCAGAACGCTGCCCCTGCTGGCAACCAGTCCAAGGAAGACGCTTGCAAGGAAATCGAAAAGGCGATGACAGACGCCAGCGAAACCGTGATGAGCGCTACTTCAGAGATGAGCACTGACACCGCCAGCATCAAGAATGCGTTTGACTCGATTGCGGACGCCTACGCGACGGCATCCGAGAAGATCTCCAACGAGGACATCAAGAAGTCTGTCGACCAGGTCACTGCTGACTGGCGCAACGCTGGCGAGAAGGCCGCCGCCATCTCCACCACGAACGGGTCCGGGCTGGACGAATACACGCAGGCGGTCAACGACGTGAGCACCCACCAGAATGAGCTCTTCGCCACGTGCAGACTCATGTCGACCGGTAACTGACCTACCACTGGCCATAGTCGGCAAAACGAGGAGGAACGACCCGCAGGGTCGTCCCTCCTCGTCTATCTTCGCGGGCTGTAGCTGCGCGCCAGCCCACCCATCCGCGCGGCATGAGTGCCCGAGGGCGCCCAGGCCTCGTCGCTTCAGGCCTGACCACCGTTCTTCCAGCGACGGAAGAACGTCGCCAGTAGTGCACCAGACAGGTTGTGCCACACGGAGAAGACGGCCGCCGGGAGCGCAGTTTCTGGAGTGGCGGCGAAGTGGGTCTCTTCGCCAGCGTCGCGGCCAGCGCGGAGTTCTGCATACCGACCTCGATCGCGGTCGTACGCGCAGCCTTATCGGAGCCGCCTCCGACGCGTCCGGCCAGGTAGCCAAAGAAGTATCCCAGCAGGTTGTGGCAGATGACCACAGCAATGATGAGGGCACCAGACGTCAGGATCTTGTCGACCGAACCCGACACGACGACCAGCAGCACGTAGCAGATACCCAGCACCGAGATCCATGGCAGGAGCGGCAGGATCTTCTCCACGAGCTGGCCCGCGACGAAGCGAACGATAAAGCCTCCAAGCACGGGAGCGAGGACCATCAACAGGATGTTCTGCGCCATCGCCGCGCCATCCACCGGCATACGCGAGCCGACCAGCCAGGCGGTAAGCAGCGGCGTCATGAGGGGCGCGAGCAGAGTCGAAATCGAGGTCATGGTGACCGACAGCGCGACGTCCGCTTTCGCCAGATAGGAAATCACGTTCGAGGCCGTACCACCGGGCGCGCAGCCGACGAGGATGACGCCAACAGCAACAGCATCAGGCAAGCGGAAGATGTAGCACAGGGCCCAGCCAACCAGGGGCATGATGACGTACTGCGCGAGAACACCCACGAGCACGGGTAGAGGACGCTTCACGATGAGTCCAAAGTCGGGAATCGTCAGGGTCAGGCCCATGCCGAACATGATGACGCCCAGTGCCCAGCTGACGCCAGGGGCCAGCGGCTTGAAGGTCGTGGGAGTGATCATGGCGATCGCGAATGCTGCCAGGATCAGCAGCGGGAAGACCGTCACGGCGATGCGTGCACTGCGATCTTCGGAGGAAAGTGAAGGAGATTGAGTGGTGACTGTATCTGATGTGGACATGTCACCCATATTTCATCGATTGTTGAATTTTTCCCTTCCGCGTCTCACGTTGTGATCAGTTCAGTATTGAGACTCACAAGACCACTTCACTAAACTAAGGCTATGCACAGTGCCGCGCCAACGACTGACTCCGCCCCCGCTCACCCCCAGCAGACGTCCCCGGACGATACGTGCAGGCATTCCCACAGCCGCCCAAAAACGCGACACCATAAGAATCCCCGCATGCGCGAATTACAGCGCAAGGGCTGGATCTCCGACCAGCACGGCGCATGGACGATGATGGCCCTCCCACCGCTGCTCGGATGGGCACTGTCCCTGACCTTCGTATGGATGGTCGTCCTCATGCTGGTGGCGTGGGCAATGGCGTTCCAGATGTTCTCGGCCGTGTGCCTATGGGTCAAGACCCCTGCGAAGCGCCGCGGTCGTATCGTGCCCGCGATCCTGACCTACAGCGTCCTCGCAGCGATCCCCGGCATCACCCTCCTGGCGATGCGCCCGCAGCTGCTGTGGTGGGCAATCGCGTTCGCTCCCTTAGCCTCGTCCGCACTCTTCCTCGTATGGAAGGGGCGCGAGCGGTCCCTGGGTGCCCGCGCGGCCTCGATTCTGGCGGGCGGCATCATGGGTCCCGTCGCTTTCTCGCTGGCGGCAGCAGATGGCTCGCCAGCGGCGGTGACCCCGCACGCGTGGGCAGCGTGCACAGTGTTCACGCTGCACTATGTTGGCACGGTGCCGCTGGTGCGCTCGATGATCCGTGGCCGCAAGGACCCGCGCTGGGCCATGGGGGCGGCACTGTTTCACGCTTGTTGCACGCTCGGCGTGACCGTAGCGTGGTGGTTCGGCGCGCTATCGATGTGGCCCGCTCTCGTGTGGGTGTGTCTGACGGCGCGCGCGTGGGTGATGCCAACGCTGAGCCGCACTCGCCAGCGTCCCCTCTCCCCCAGGTTGATCGGCTTCACCGAGATCGCTTGGTCGGCTCTGTTGTTCGTGGTGTTGCTGGTCCCGTAACCGCATCCGCCCCCTGCGTGGGCATGTCCGACTGATCGGGCGCGCCCACGCGTTAACAGGTACTTACGCACCGATTTCGTGGGTTCGCGCGAACTCGGCGGCTACCGAATAGAAGAGGTCATTCTGCTCGCGGCTGCCCACAGAGACGCGCACGCCTTCGCGGAAGGGGCGCACGATGAGGCCGACGCGGGCGCATTCGTCGACGAGGCCGTAGACGTTTCCGCGCAGCAGGTAGAAGTTTGACTGTGTGTCGGGGATGTCATATCCGAGGCCGCGCAGGGCGGGGACGATGCGCTCACGCTCGGCAACGATGTCTGTGACCGCACGCTGAACACCCTCGGCGTCTGTGAGCGAGGCCAGGGCGGCGGCGAGCGCAAGGGAGTTGACCCCGAAGGGCACGAGGAGGGGACTGAATCGCGCCGATGACCTCGGCATCGCCGATAGCGTAGCCCACGCGTACGCCAGCCAGGGCGTGTGCCTTGGAGAAGGTTCGCATGACAACAACGTTGGGGTGGGTCTCGATGAGCGGGACTGCGGTGCGCACGCCGGGTTTGGTCGCAAAATCGATATAGGCCTCGTCGACGATGATCATGACATCGTCGGGGGCATCAGCGATGAAGGAGGAGATCTCCTCGTAGGTGAGGGCGGGTCCAGTCGGGTTGTTGGGAGAACAGAGGATGAGCGCGACAGTGTCGTCCGTGATGGCCTCGCGCATCGCGACGAGGTCGTGGCTGCCATCCGGGAGGAGTGGCACGGGAACGGGGTCGGCCCCCACGGTCGGGACGGCGATCGGGTAGGACTCGAAGGAGCGCCACGGGAAGACGACCTGGGTGCCCGGCTGGCACACGGCGGACAGCGCAGCGACGAGGATCGCCGAGGAGCCGGTGCCGACGCACACTTGGTCGGCACCCACGCCGAAGCGGTTCCCGAGGGCTTCGCGCAGGGGCGCGGCGGTCAGGTCGGGGTAACGGTTGATCGTCTGAAGTTCGCGGGCGATTGCTTCCAGCACGGCCGGGCTGGGCGGGGTCGGCATCTCGTTGGATGAGATTTTGACGGCATCGGGCGCGGACTTGCTGGGCTTGTAGCGAGGTAGGGAGAGGACGGCGGGCCGAAAGCGCAGGTTGCTCATGTGTGTAGTCCTATCCCATGGGGGTGTGCCGTGCAAGCAACGTCCCACTGCGCAAGAATGAGCAGATGGATTTCATTGCTCGACTTGTTGCCACGATGGCCGGACTGTGGGTCACGACCCTCCTGGTTCCGTCTATCTCCATCACATCGACGACGGCATCAGAAACCGTGATTGCCTTCGCCGTCATCGCTTTCGTGTTCACGCTGGTGAACTCGATCATTAAGCCCATCGTCAAGACGCTGGCCTTCCCTCTGTACCTCCTCACCTTCGGCTTGTTTTCCCTGGTGACCAACTCGTTGCTCTTCGCACTGACGGGCTGGCTGTCCACGTCGCTGAGTATTCCCATGACGACGGGTGGCTTCTTGTCGTGCCTGGCGGGTGCGGTCATCACGTCGGTAGTGGCCTCCGTCGTATCGGGGGTCCTGCGTGACAAGAAGGACGCCCGCGACTGAGCTGGCTTCCCCTTCTCGAGGCGCATCACTTGTCGGTGATGCGCCTCGTTTGGTAGTGGTGGATCGTGGTCTGGGTGCGCTCGGTGAGGCCGAGCGCGTGGGTGCGGCGGGCCTCGGCGACCGCGAGTGCGCCAAGGCCCGGGTCGGACGAGGCCGTGGCTGCGCTCAGGGAACTCCTGATCTCGTCGACGTAGACGGAGGCGGAGTGTGAGCACGGGACGGGGTCGGAGACGTCGCACGTGGCTTCGTAGTCGCGGAACATGACGGTGGTGACGTTATCCCCCTGTGTGGCGTAGCCGTCGAGGCCGGGGACGATGTCGCCGGAGTTCTCGTAGGACAGGACGGGTACGTCGGTGGGGGCGATGGTGGCCGTTGGGGATCCGGCGGTGACGACGGAGACGACATTGTAGCGGGAGCGTACGTCAGGGTTTGCGGCGAGTTGAGCGGCCATGATGCCGCCTTGGGAGTGTCCGGCGAATTCGACGGCTTCGCCCGGCGCGATGCCCGCGTCATCCATCGCCTTCTGGATGGCGTAGAGCTGGTCGGAAGCCATACCGCCCACGCCCTGGAGGTTGGTGAGCATGTCCTGCGGGCCTTTCTCCCCAGCGCCGAAGGACTGCGTGCCGCGGATGTCGATGGTCCATGAGCGTGTCTGGGTTCCATCCTCTTCCACCGTGACGTGTTCCTCGATGGCGATCTCGCCGTTGTCGGCGTCTCCCCCGTGCATGTCGATGATGTGTTCGATGACGTCTGCGCTGGTGGCAGCGCCCTCGTAGTGGATGTCGGGTGCAGCGTCCGGCATCGACGCCAGCGTCGTGGCCTTTCGTTCTTGAAACCTATCGGGCCATAGCCACAGTCCAATTCCGCCAGCGTGGACGCGCGTACGTCCGTCGGCTGCCTTGATTGCGACCCCGTAGCTCGGTCCGCTCCCGAGTCCGCAAGCAGTAAGTCCCAGCACCGTCAGCGCCGCCAAGCCCGAGGCCGAGGCCGTCGACGTGGAGTTGAGGTCCTGACTCACCCCAAGTCCTTCCAGAATACGCGCGACGTCCCGATGCACAGGCAAGGAATTGACGTCCAACGCGAAACGGCCGAGGTCGCGCTGGAACTGTACGCCTGACATCTCATCCTCATGCTTCCAAAACACGAGCCAGTCAATCACGGTGTTCGCCATGTCCCTGCGGTGGGTTGCCATCGCTGGAAGCGGCATGATCGCAGTCGCCAACCCTGGGACCCCCAATCGAGTCGCGGCGTCCTGACACAGGTGGAAACCAGCGCTCCACAGCGCGCCCGCGAAGCCACCCGTCGCCTCGAATCTGGCGAGGCCGAGGAGGCTGAACTGCGGACCGGACGCGCTGCCGGGAACGGCCTCCCACAGGGAGGCGAAACTGTTTGCGTCGTCGTAGGTCAGGGCAGCATCACGTAGCTTCCACAGGAGATCATCGATAGCGGCACCCAGGTCGTCCAGGGAACTCAGGGCGGTGTTGATCGCGCTGGTAACGCTGCTTGTATCGAAAGGGGCCAGGTCTACTTCCAACTGTGCGCAGGTGAGCGCGGCTTTGGATGGTCCGATTGCGAGTAGCTTCTCGTAGGTCAGCGCCGCGTGCGCGGCGTTCAGTTCGTTCACGTCAACGCTGAAGGCACCGGAGGCAACCGTAACGTGACGATGAGGGTCAAAGGCCACGGTTACCGCCTCCCGAGCAAGTCATCACTGACCGCGGCTGCGGTAGAAGTCAGAACGGTACCGTAGAAGTCTGCGAGGGTTACTGCCGTGTTGTATCCGTTCGCCACTGCGGCGACAGTGCTCACGAGGAATGCGGTGGCGTTTGCTTCAAGGGTGGGAACGGCGTCCAACGCCGCCTGAATATCGTCGAGGACTCCCTGGGCCTGAGCCACGACCTCGTCTTTACGCAAGCGGTAGGAATCGCCTCCCGTGCCCGTCCACTGCGGGCAGGAGGACCCCGTGAGCGCGCATCGCAGAGCATCGACGAGGGCGTAGGCACTGTTAAGGGACACGGAAACGGCGGCTGTATCGATAGGCATGGGGACTCCCTTCAGCGGAAGCGGTGTTGTTACAGGACGCACGCTACGCCCGAGGCCGTGGCTGGTTCTACCCGCACGGGCAGCCCTGTGGACGGCGGGCGACACGAACGCAGACCTGTGGATAGACGCCACCCGCATTGGCCTGTGGATAAATCGAGGTCGCCCCCGGACGGTATCGGGCACTCCCCCGCCAGCGAACGTGGACAACCCACCCCAGCCCCGGCCTCGTGCGTTATACACGCCACGAACCGCCGAGCGGACTCAGCGTCCCGAAGACTTCACAGTCTGGGAAGATGGGGGTATGAGCGACACGATGACACTGTTCTCCACTGCCCACGGCTATTCGGACCTGGCGGGCGGGGGTGAGCCGCTCAGCCCGCTGGACGGACGCTACCGCGCGGTGGCCGCGCCCCTGGCGAACTACCTGTCCGAGGCGGGCCTGAACCGCGCGCGCGTCCACGTCGAAATCGAGTGGCTGATTTTCCTGCTCGACAACTCGGTCCTGCCGGGTGCCCCGACGCTGACGGACGCGGAGCGCGACTACCTGCGCGCGCTCCCCCGCGATTTCGGCGCCGAGCACATCAAGCGCCTGGGCGAGTTTGAGGCCGTCACCCGCCACGACGTCAAGGCTGTCGAATACCTGATCGGCGAGTATCTGGAGGCCGCGGCCGGCAAGCTGGGTGAGGGCACGACGCTGCCGTCCCTGCGCGAGGTTGTCCATATTTTCTGCACCTCCGAGGACATCAACAACCTGGCGTACGCGCTGACCATCAAGGCGGCGACCGAGCAGTGTGGCTGCCCGCGATCCGCGCGCTCCTGGATCGCCTGCGCGGCCTCGCCGAAGCTGGGGCGGCCGTCCCGATGCTGGCGCACACGCACGGCCAGCCGGCGACGCCGGTGACGATCGGCAAGGAGATGGCGGTGTTCGCGCACCGCCTGTCCCGCCAGATCACGCGCGTCGAGGCAACGGAGTACCTGGGCAAGATCAACGGTGCGACGGGCACATGGGCCGCGCACGTCGTGTCAGTGCCAGGCGCGGATTGGCCGACACTGACTCGTTCCTTCGTGGAGGGCCTGGGCCTGACGTGGAATCCGCTGACCACGCAAATTGAGTCGCATGACTGGCAGGCCGAGCTGTACTCGGATGTGGCGCGCGCGGGCCGCATCGCCCACAACCTGGCGACGGACGCATGGACGTACATTTCGATGGATTACTTCCACCAGAACCTGGCGGCACAGGGTTCGACAGGTTCGTCAACGATGCCGCACAAGGTCAACCCGATCCGTTTCGAGAACGCGGAGGCGAACCTGGAGGTGTCGAACGCGCTGCTGGATTCGCTGGCGTCGACGCTGGTGACCAGCCGCATGCAGCGTGACCTGACGGATTCGACGACGCAGCGCAACGTGGGTGTCGCGCTCGGTCACGCGGTGCTGGCCTACGACAACCTGGTGCGTGGCCTGGATGGCATCGAGATTAACGCGGCTCGCATGGCGCAGGATTTGGATGCGAATTGGGCGGTGCTCGGCGAGGCCGTCCAGCAGGCGATGCGCGCGGCCGCGATCGCGGGCGCGACCGGCATGGCGAATCCGTACGAGCGCCTCAAGAAGCTGACGCGCGGCCACGAGGTGGGCGAGCGCGACATGCGTGAGTTCATTGCGGACCTGGGCCTGCCGGCCGAGGTGGAGGAACGCCTTCTTGCGCTGACCCCCGCGACCTACATCGGCCTGTCCGAGCGCCTGGCGCGCTGGGAGGCCTGAGTTCTATTCGCGAAGGGCGGCGGGTGCGCGGTTGATCCGCGCCTCGCCGCCCTTGTCGTTTGCATGCATCATCGACTGCGCTGAACTGCTTGTACTCAACAAGGAGCGGCTGCTCGCGTCGCTGGCGTTAAGAAGGACCTGGACGAAGGAAGCGGTCGCATCTCCATTATCCCTGAGTAAGCTCCCAGCCAAACAAGAGCTGATCGGAAAGAAGATCCGGCGCCCCGGATCACGCAAACCCCGTGGTGTACCTACGGGACATCGAGGTCATTGGCTAAGCCAGAACAAGAGAGCCCCCAGCAGTTTTTGCTGGGGGCTCCATTACGCCCGCAAAAGCTGAGCCGCTCAGTCCTATCGAAGGTCACGGCCTCCAGGCGGGGTCGCCCTCGGGCGCGCCATAGCGCGCGTAAAGCTCGTCGGGACGTGCAATCTCGTCTTCGAAGCCCAGCACCGCCATGTCAGCCACCGCTTCGGTGTGCGCGCCGGGCACCGCCCGGGCGTCCGCCGACGAGTCCGCATCACCGCGTGCGACGAGGGACGCGAGCACGCACGCTGACCGGTGCCATTTCGGCGTTGTTCCACACCGCGCGAGTGAGCGCGTCCAGCGCCTGGGTCGCAACCTCCACATTCGCTAACTCATCCGAGGCCGATGCAACCACGTCAATAGACACCAGGGATGGGCGACCGAAGCCCTCACCAACCTCGACGTTGACGACGCGGCGCTCACCAGAACCATGTTCACCGGACCCAACCACGGCCTCGTCGATGAACGTCTCCGGGAAGGCGGCCTCCAGCGCGGACGAGGCCAGCTCCACGAAGCACTGCGTGCGCCCGGTTCCCCGCGTCGAGGCCAGGGCTCGCCACGCGATGCCGGCACCAATCGCACCCACGCCGAGCGCGCCGATCACGAGCGGCCCAGCGATCTGCGGAAGCTGACCGCGCAGGCCGGACGCGGCGGCCTTGTTGACGGGGGTCGAGACGCGCATCCAGCGGCGCACCTCGCGCAGGGGGGCGTAATGCTCGGTCATGAGCGGTCCTTTCTGATGGGAATGAGCGAGGAGAGGGCAGCGAGCACGGTGCCGAACGCAAACGTGCGCCGACGCCTCGCGCGGGTGACGCGCGGTAGGCGCGGCACCGTGGTCACGTAGTCCATGGGATAGGTGGCGGCCGTGTACGCGCCGCCGCGTTCGAGCGTGGCAACCGTGTCCCACGCGGTGTCGGCGGTGGGTGTCAGGAGGTCCTGCCAGATCTCGTAGTGCATGACGCGCGTGGACTCCCCCGGGGTGGGCAGGAGATCCTGCAGCGCCGCCATCGACGAGGCCAACCGACCCCACGGGGTCACGCGCACCTTGCGCTCGAGGAGGCGCACGGTCTCCGTGTAGGTCGAGGAGGAGTGCGCATAGTAGAGGGGGCGGGTCCGAGGCCTCACGAGGCTACGCCCGACGGTGACGCGCCGGTCGGGGGCGCGGTCGGGCGAGCCGTCGAAGCTCGGCATGACGTCCTGGTCGTGGTTGACGGTGATGATCACCACGTCGGGGCGCACGCGGATACGGCGGTTGGGGCCACCCGTGGACAGGATGCCGCCGACATTGACCCCGGCCTCGTCCGGCGGGATGGAGGCGAGCGCAGCGGCGACAATCCCGCCCTGGGAGTGACCGCAGATGAGGATGGGTTCGCGCGACCAGCGCTCGCGTGGCACGCCGTCGCGTTCCATGGCGGCGTGCAGAGCGCTCACGACGCCGACGCTCATCGCGCTCTCCAGGCCGAGCATGAGGCGGATGTTCGTCTCTATATCGGCTGGGTTGTTTGTTGAACGGAAGGTCATGGACTCGGTGCCAACCAGGGAGAGGAGCCAGCGGCGCGCCTCGTCCTCGCCGACGCGCGTGATCTTGACGGCGGGGCCGATGGTGCGCGACCAGTAGAGTTCGTCGATGTCGGCGCACATATCGGACAGGATTAAAGGAGGATCGACGCGGCGGATCTGTGCCTCGGGGGTGCCCGGGCAGCGGGTCCTGGAAGGCTAGGTCGGCCTCGGAGTCGCGCAGCAGGTTCACGTGGACGGCACCGCCGCGCAGCGCGCCGACTGCCGTGCCGACCGTCAGCATGCCGGTCATGAGGGCGTCGTATCCGCGCCTGGGGATGAGGGGCAGCATGCGAGCCATGCGCCCGTCCTTGTCGGCACCGACCGCGATGACCGCGCGTGCCCACACGCGCCCGACGCTTGCGGTGCGCCGTGCGACGTGCGCGAGGGAGCGGATGAGGAGCGTGTCCAGGCCAGGGGTATCGAAGAAGATCCGCTGGGATTTTTCCGAGATCGCCGTGCCCATGTCGTCCGAGGCTGCACGGGCGCGGGCGCGAATCGTCTCGGGGAGTGCCGGGATTTCAGCGAGGCTGCCGACGGCGACTGTGGCCGCGAGTGCGGGCAGGACGGGGGCGACTTTGAGGCACAGGTAGAGGCCGGGGTAGGCCTGGGGGACGCGGCGGATCGCACGGTAGCGTCGGCGTGAGCGTCGCTTCATGTGCCCTCCTCATGGTCCGTCTTGACTCCACACTACGAGGGTTGGCGAGCGAAACGCGAGACGAGGTCGCTCGGTGAACACTCAAAGCCTCTTGACACGGATACCCCCTAGGGGTACTCTCACTTTTCCATGAGTAACGAGCACGGCTACCACGGCAACACCGAGAATCACCTCACGCGCCTGCGCCGTATCGAGGGTCAGGTGCGCGGCCTACAGCGCATGATCTCACAGGGCGAGTACTGCATTGACATCCTCACGCAAGTCTCGGCCGTCCAGTCCGCGCTCGATTCCGTCGCAGTCAACCTGCTCAAAGACCACATGAACCACTGCGTCGTCACGGCGGCGCGCGAATCAGACGAGGCCGCCCAGGCCAAAGTCGACGAGGCGGCCGCGGCCATCGCCCGCCTCATCAAGTCCTAATCACAAGGAGAAATCATGACCACCGAGATTGATCGCACCATTGAGCTGTCCGTCGACGGCATGACCTGCGGCCACTGCGTGATGAGCGTCAGCGAAGAGCTGAGCGAGATCCCCGGCGTGAAGAACGTCGATGTCATCCTCAACTCGGGCGCCACCTCCAAGGTGACGGTTCTGACCGACACCCCCCCCTGGACGATGCGGCGCTGAGCGACGCGGTGTCCGAGGCTGGCTTCACACTGGTCGGCATCTCGCGCGACTTCTGAGGATTTCCACGCCTCAACGACGAGGCCGGGGCACCTTCCCCGGCCTCGTTTCCTTTCGCTCTTTACATACCCCCGGAGGGTACCTATGTCCACGACATCCGTAACCGTCACTACTTCCACCAAGGCCACCCAAGCCTCGGCCCCCACCCCCCAGGTGGGCGAGGGCACCCGCGCCCACGCGACCGACCTGCGCCGCCGCCTCATCGTCTCCGCGCCCCTGGGCGTCCTCGCGATGTTCCTGTCGATGGTGCCCGCCTGGCAGTTCACCGGGTGGCAGTGGGTCGTCGCGGCCGCCTCAATCCCGGTGGTCACGTGGGGCGCGTGGCCGTTCCACCGGGCGGCATTCGCGGCCGGCCGCCACGGGTCGACGACGATGGACACGCTGGTCTCCCTCGGCGTCATCTCCTCGACACTGTGGAGCTGGTGGGCGCTCCTGTGGGGCGGTGCCGGAATGCTCGGCATGCGCATGCAGATGACCCTGATCCCGCGCGCGGCGCACGCGGGTCATGCGGAGATCTACTTCGAGGGCGCGTGCATGATCGTCGTGTTCCTGCTGACGGGCCGCTACCTGGAGGCACGCGCACGCTACCGCGCGGGCGACGCGCTGCGTTCGCTGCTGCGCATGGGCGCGAAGGAGGCAACGCTCGTGCGCATCGACCCCGAGACGGGCGAGCACACGGAGAGCGTCGTTCCCGCCTCCACCCTGCAGGTCGGCGACCTCTTCGCGGTGCGCCCGGGCGAGAAGGTAGCGACCGACGGCATCATCGTCGAGGGGGCCTCCGCCCTGGACACCTCCCTCCTGACCGGCGAGTCCATGCCCGTGGACGCGTCCCCCGGCGACGCGGTGACGGGCGCGACCGTCAACACGTGGGGATCCCTGCTGGTGCGAGCCACGCGCGTCGGCTCGGACACGACGCTCGCGCAGATCGGGCGCATGGTTGCCGAGGCACAGGCCGGCAAGGCACCTGTCCAGCGCCTCGCGGACCAGATTTCGGGCGTGTTCGTGCCGATCGTCATTCTTGTTTCCCTTGCTGACGCTGATCGGCTGGCTGCTCGCGGGTGGCAGCGTGCAAGCCGCGTTCACGGCGGCCGTCGCTGTCCTGGTCGTCGCATGCCCGTGCGCGCTCGGCCTGGCCACGCCGACCGCGATCCTCGTCGGGTCGGGACGCGCCTCGCAGCTCGGTATCCTCATCAAGAACGCGGAAATCCTCGAACAGACGCGCTCGATCGACACCATGCTCCTGGACAAGACGGGCACGGTCACCACGGGCGTCATGTCGCTTGAGTCTGTCGCAGTTCCCTCCGCGGTCGGCTCCCCCGAGGTGGACGAGGCCTCGGCCCTGTCCCTCGCAGCTTCCGTCGAGTCTCTCTCCGAGCACCCCGTCGCCCGCGCGATCACGTCGGGCGCATCCTCCCGCGGTATCTCCCTCGTTCCCGTGACCGCGTTCGCGAACCAGCCCGGACTCGGCGTCGTCGGCCTCACCGCCCGCGGCGGCGTGCTGGTCGGTCGCCCGTCGTGGCTGGCTTCCCTCGGCGTGGATGTTCCCTCTTCTCTCCTTGACGCCGTTCGCAAGGCCGAGGCCTCGGGTGCCTCCGCGGTCGTCGCAGCCCTCGCGCCGAACCTGGGTTCCGCAGCATCCTCCACCCCGGAGGCGGTCGCCACCACACCCGAGGCACCCGCGCCCGTCGCACTTCCCGGCCCCGATGCGGATCTGCCCCCTCGCAACCCTCACAATGAGCGTAGGCGGCATGACCTGCGCGTCCTGCGTGCGCCGCGTCGAACGCAAGCTCGGCAAGCTCGACGGCGTGAAGGCCGAAGTCAACCTCGCCACCGAGTCCGCGCGCATCACGCTGACCTCCCCGCATAGCAACGAGGAACTCGAGTCCGTCGTGAACGCAGCCGGATACTCCGGCACCGTCACCTCCCGTTCCGAATCCGCACCCGCCGACAGCGCACCCGCGTCCGGCGAAAGCACGGGTAGGGACACCAGCACCCCCCACTCAGCCCGGCACCACACAGGCAACGGGAGAGCGGGAAGAGGCCACGGCCTCGTCCCTGGTGATTCCCGAGCGCGTCGAGGGCCGCGCGATTGCGGCGCTCATCGTGCGCGACACGATCAAGGAGTCCTCTCCCGCTGCGATTGCTCAGCTGCGTGAGCTCGGCATCGAGCCGATCCTCCTGACGGGGGACAACGAGGCGGCGGCCCGCCACGTGGCTGATCAGGTCGGGATCGAGCGCGTCATCGCGGGCGTCCTGCCCGACGGCAAGCGCGACACCGTCGCCGACCTGCAGGCCGAGGGACGCACGGTCGCGATGGTGGGCGACGGCGTGAACGACGCGGCCGCCCTCGCGCAGGCGAGCACGAAGGGCCTGGGCATCGCGATGGGGTCGGGCACGGACGTGGCGATCGAGGTCGCGGATATGACGCTCATGAACTCGTCGCTGACCTCGGCGGCGACCGCGATCCGCGTGTCGCGCCGGACGCTGCGCATCATCAAGGAGAACCTGTTCTGGGCGTTCTTCTACAACGTCCTGATGGTGCCGCTCGCGATCGCGGGCCTACTCTCCCCCCATGCTGGCGAGCGCCGCGATGGCCTGCTCGTCGGTGTTCGTGGTCCTCAACTCGCTGCGGCTGCGCACGGCGAAATAGTCAGCGGTATCGAGTGCCGCGCGGTGAGCAATGCTGCCGCGCGGCACCTTTTTACGAGGTGCGACGCGCGACGCGGAAGCCCTGCGCAGAGTAGATGGTCTCGTAGGTGTGGCCAGGGTGAGCAGCACTGGCCCAGGACTCGGCGTCAACCTCGGCACCGCCCCACGCATAGGACTGCCGGTCGACGACAACATACTCGGGCGGGGCATCCATGCCGGCGGTCGTGCCCACCCAGTAGACGTCGCGCCCGGGCACGAGCCGCGCGAGCAGCGTTGTGTCGCTCTCGACGCTGGTCCCCGCGGGCACGACGTTGAGCACGCCCTGAGCTGCCGCCATGCGCGGGCTTTCCGCGAGAGTCGGCAACTTCCACAGGGGCAGGAACGAGGCCGTAAGCGCCAGAGAAACGGCGGGCACGCACGCGGCCGCCCACGCCAGCGCGCGGCGTCTACCGGACGAGGCAGGGGCCGGGCCTTCGGGATCCGCGTCGTTCTCACCCGCGACAATTGTGGGCGCGGACGCCCGAGCGGGCGCGAGCCAACGCGCAATCACGTCGAGGAGGGCGCAGGCGGCAATGGGGACCAACACGGCGTTGTAGTGCCAGAAGTTCCACTGGTAATAGGCGTTCACCGAGCCCGCGAAACGCCACGCGAGGGTGGGTAGCACGAGCGCAAACCACGGGGAGCTCGCGCCTACAAAACCGGCGCCCGCGAGCAGGACCAGGAGCGTCACGGGCTTGACGGAGGGGACGGTGAGGATCTGCCACAGCGAGGGCACCTGGCGGGCGGCGGTCGCGCCGGCCATCGTCGTGCCCGCCCCCGTCGCGGATCCGTCCAGCGAATAGGCCCACGTTCCGGCGGGGTTCATGGCGGGGAGAAACAGCTTCACCGTCACGATAAACGCGACAATACCGAACAGTGCGTACGCCAGGGACACGAGCATCCCGGAACGATCCTCACCCCTCCTACGCCACGCGAGCGCCAAGCCAGCAACGAAGACGGTCAGCCCCAGGTCCTCCTTGACAAGGATGACCGGTGCCAACCACGCCATGCAGGCACCCCACCGCCGCCGGGCGAAAGCAACGCCTGCGACGGCCAACAACGGGACGGCCACACAAACCTCGTGAAACTCAGCGCCGACCGCACCCTGCAAGCCCCAACCCAGCCCGTAGGCCAGCCCCACGAGGACCGCGCCCCCACGCCCCAGCAGCCGCTGCGCGAGGCGAGCGATCGGCAGGACCGACGCAGCGATCAGCAGATCTGCACGATCAGAAGGGTCAGAGCCGACGGGAAAAGACGAAAAATCGGCCCGAGCAGCATGAGGATCGGATGGAAATGGTCGCCCAGCAGGTTGTATCCCGGGGCCTTGATCGGGACGATGGGTGCCTCGAAGCGCGAGTACGCCTGGGCGGCCTCGGCGAAAATCGCCAGATCCCACGAGGGGTCAGAGAGCGTGCGCCACTGCGCCAGCGAAAAACAGATGTAGAGGGTACCGACCGTGCAGGCGAGCGCCAAAGGAAGCCACCACGCAGAGGCGACGCGCGCGACGTCCGACCGATCCGGGAGCCTCACCCGACCATCTCCGAGCAGAGCGGCGAGGCCTCGGCACCGTCGGCATCCTCACGGGACGAGGCCGGGGCCGGGTAAGGCACACCGATGCCTGCTCATGATCGGCGCGCCGCTTCGAGCGGGCGTCGGAGTGGAAGACCTGGCTGACCGTGGCTCGCACGGCGTCAAACATGCGCGCTGGGCGATTCAAGGAGCCGAGGGAGCGGTCCGCGCCCGAGTGCGCGAAGTTACAGGGAACCTCCATGACGGACAGCCCAGCACGCAGCACGCTGATGGTCATCGCAGCCTCGAGCACGTAGCGACCCGCGAAGGGCATGGCCGCTTCAATGGCCTCACGCGTGAGGCAGCGCTGGTAGCTCAGCGGGTAGTGGCAGTACCAGCCGGTCTTACGGCGGATGAGTCGGCGCGCGACGGCTGGGCCGTGGCCGGAGTATTCGCGCCCGGTGGCCGGCACCGCGATACTCATGTCCACCTGCCGGGAGACGACAGCCTCGACGAGGGCTGTGGCCTCGACGGCGGACTCACCCAGGTCGGGCGAGAGCAGAAGGATGTGACGAGGCGGCCCGTCGGGGCGATCACGCATGGCGGCGACCTTCACGCCCGTCTCGATGGCCGAGGCGCGCCCCCGTTCGACGGAGTGGCGCACGACGACGGCACCTGCGGCTCGGGCTGCGCGCCCCGTGTCGTCCGTCGATCCATCGTCGACGACAATAAGAAGGTCAACGCCGGGTATAGCGCGGCATGCGCGCACGGTGGCCGCAACGGCACGGCCAACATTGTGCGCAGCGATGACCGCAGCGATGCGCTGCGGGTGGGAACTTCGAGATCCGCTGGCATAGTTCACACGACATAGTTTACGGGTAGCAGGACGCGATTGCGCCCCGCCACCCGTAATGTGAGCGACAAGCCTGCCTAAACGGCGGGTAAAAGTATGCTCAGCGGATCGTCACTGCGCGGGACACGAGGCCCTGGCGCGCGCGGCGTTCCTTGTCATCCAGGCGCTCGGTGATGGTAAGTGCCTCGGCCAAAGCCTTGGCGAAGACCTGTGTGCCGGGCGCGACGTCGGCCGCACTGGCACCCTCAGGCAGCTCGAAAACCGGGACGATGAGGCCGCACGCACGGAAGGAGCCCACGTAGCGCGAGCCCTCACCGACGTTAGCCTCGCCGCGCGCAGCCAGGCGGGCCAGCGCATCGAAGAGCTTGGTCTCGTCGTTGTCCGTCAGGAAACGAACGAAGTTACGGTTCATCTCGCACCAGTACGCGCCGGGGACGCCGGGCACGGGCTCGGTCGGGATGATCTCATCGCGGTTCTGCTCAAGGGCACGGCGCGTCTGCTCGTCGATCTCCTCAGCCGGGTCGAACCAGAAGGAGAAGTCCTCCTCAAGCTTCATGTCCGTGAAGCTTGAGGTGTCGACGATGTCCTGGAGGCGCTCGGACGGCTCGCGCACATCAATCGAGATGACACCCTCGTCGCCCGCTTCCTTCGCAGCGATGGCCGCGAGCAGCGCGGCACCCGCGTCATGGCTGAGGTCCGCGGAGTTCGAGCGGGTCTGCAGCGCGACAAGGATGCGTCCGTCGGGACGCACCATGGCGGGCTGTCCCTCGGGCAGGAGGGTGACGAAGTCGAATTCGACGGCGCCGTGGTCGGCGTTGGTGCGTGCGGTCAGTGTGGCCACCGGGATGAGCTCGCGCATGGCGACCAACTCGATCTCCTTCGGCAGGCCCTCGTAGGGGCGCGCGACGAAGGGGATCGGCGGGCGATACGCCTTGAGCTTGGCGGGATCGGTGACCTTCTTACGGCGGCTAGCTTTACCCATGGGTGTAATCGTAGCGGGTTTCGTCCAATCGACGAGGTCAGGGCTGGGCGAGCCGGTCCAGCCCGTGCCTCGTCAGTGTCCCCGGGCGATGACCTCCACGCCGGGCAGAGCAGCGCGATAGGCGTCAAGGAAGCGCTCGTACCCGGCCACGCCCTCGGGAGTGGGCTCCAGGGTGGAGACCGAGGCCTCGGCGAAGACCCGCTCGGAGAGGTACTCCGGCAGGGCAAGAGTCGCCGCATTCCCAGCCAGGACAGCGCGGTAACGCGCGAGGACGGCGATGCCCCACGCGCCGCCCTCACCCGCGGTGTCACCTACGGACACGGGGATATTCAGCGAGTCGGCGAGGATCTGCTGGGCGACACCCGGCGTCTTGAAGAGTCCGCCGTGTGCGAAGAGCGAATCGAGGCCGACCCCCTCCTCGCGGAGGATGTCGACGCCGATGCGCACGGCCGCGAAGATGCTCATGAGCTGGGCACGCACCGCGTTCGCGAGGGTCACGCGGGCCTCAGCCGTGTGCGTGAACACGGGCTGGGCGGCCTCCTGTCCGACAATCGGTTCGGCGGACAGGGTGTTGTAGGCCATGACGCCGCCCGCGTCGACCTCGCCCGTGAGCGCGTGGTTGTAGAGGGTGTCGTAGATCGCGGGGACGCTCACGTCAGCTCCAATGAGGCGCGCAAAGTCCGCGAACCAGCCCACCCACACATCGAGCTCGGACGCGCCGTTGTTCGAGTGGACCATCGCGACGGGCGAGCCGTCGGGCGTGGTCACCATGTCGATCTCGGTGTGCATCTCGGCGAGGGAACGCTCGATAACCGCCATGAGGAACACGGACGTACCGCACGAAATGTTGCCCGTGCGCTGCGCGGTCGCGTTCGTCGCGATCATGCCTGTGCCCGCGTCACCTTCCGGCGGACACAGTGCAATCCCGGGCTGGAGTATGCCGGTCGGGTCAATGAGCGCGGCACCTTCGGGAGTCAGCGCACCCGCGTCCTCGCCCGCGCTCAGCACGGTCGGAAGCACGTCGCGCAAGCGCCACGGGACCCGGTTCTCAACCAGGGCCTCGTACTGATCGAGGTAGGACGCCACGTACGTGCCCGTGATCGAGTCAACCGGGAACATGCCCGAGGCATCGCCGATGCCCAGGACGTGGCGGCTCGTCAGTTGATGGTGCACCCAGCCGGCCAGCGTCGTCAGGTGGGCGACGCGCGGCGCGTGCTCCTCGGAGTCGAGGACCGCCTGGTGCAGGTGGGCAATCGACCAGCGCAGGGGAATGTTGAATCCGAAGAGGCGGGTGAGTTCGTCGGCGGCGCGGCCCGTATTCGTATTGCGCCACGTGCGGAAAGGCGCGAGTAGGTTGCCCTGCGCATCAAAGGCAAGGTAGCCGTGCATCATGCCCGAGATGCCGATCGAGCCGTAGGAGGTGGGGGTGACGTCGTAGCGCTTGCGAACGTTGGCAACCAGGGAGGCATAGGCGGAACGTAGGCCCGCCACGACCTCGTCAAGGGTGTAGGACCACAGGCCGCCCTCCAGGTGACTCTCCCACCCGTGGCCGCCGGTGGCGAGCACTTCGTGATCGCCTCCGATCAGGACGGCTTTGATGCGGGTCGAACCGAATTCGATGCCGAGCGAAGTGTCGGCGGCGACGATGGCTGCGCGGGGGTCGGTGCTCACGAATGCTCCTTGGGTCTTCATTGACGAGGCTGGGGCTGGTACTGCGCCCACACTAGCACTCTGTGCGCACGCGCGAATAGGGACCAGCAATCAGCGACCGAACATGGTGTCCATTAACGTGCTAAGACCACTTCCATTGGAGTGTTTCTTTCTCTCCATCTCGCCTTCCATCGAAGCGTATGACCGACGCGTTACTGCGCGTTCAGGCCCGCTGCTAGCTGCTCACGCATGCGGTCGATGACGGACAGTTCCTTCTCGCTGAGCGCCTTGGTGGCACTGCGTTCGATGAAGGTGAGGACGACCGAGGCGTAGACCTCCGAAGCCAGGGGAAGCACGTCATCATCGATGCGCCCGCGCGCCCAATCGGCAAATACCGAACGACATGTCTGGCGGAGACGCTCGTGCAGGTCCCCCTCTCCCCCGACACGAATGGCGAGCAGGGTCGTCAGGGCGCGCCCATTTCGCGCGTAGATGTCGGCCAGGTGACGCGCGACCGCCCGAGAGTCGCCGCCTTCCCCAAACCACAAGCCCTCGAGCGCGGGTGTAATGTCCTCGAGGAGGAAGGCCACCACCTCGGCCAGAAGGGCATCCTTGCCGGTGTAATGGTCATAGAAGGTCGTGCGCGAGACCATCGACACACGGCAGATATCCGCGACGCTCACATGCTCGTAGGGCTTGGCCTCGCACGCCTTCACGAGGCCTGAGCGGATGGCGCGGCGCGTCTTGCGAATGCGCAGATCCAGGTTCTTTTCGGCGTCTCGGCCATGCTTATCCAGGTTTCGCAGGTACATGATGCTCCCATCATTTTCCTTGGGTCTGTGAGCTTACCCTACTCTTCTCGGAGTATGTGTCCGGTAATGGACGCTCCATGCGATATTGTGCGCTCCCGCCTACTGTCGAAGCTCGTAGCCTCAAGGTATGTTTACTCACTACACGGGCAACCGCCAATTCGATCTCCAGCTCAATCGAACCTTCTCTCTCCCCTGCTTAATCGCGAGGACATCGCACGCATCGCGACCACGAAGTTCCCTCGGCTTCGATCAACGAAGGAGATCACGACGCTCGCGCGAAGCCTCGCCGAGCGCTTCGAGTCGGAAGGGGATTCGGATGCCGCGAGGCGCCTCCACGAGCTGGCAGCCTTCTACGTCTCCCCATCCGACCCCCGCAAGCGCCGCGCCATCGACGCCATGTCGACCGCATTCGACGAGGCGCACCACGGCCTCGCCCTCACCCGTCACGCGATCCCCTACCGGAATGGCGAGCTCACCGCGATGCGCTGGGAGGCTGACCCGGCGGATCGCGCACAGGCCCCGGCGGGCACACCGCACACACTCGTCATGATGAACGGCTTCGACGGCTATGCGGAGGAGATCATTGACTTCGCATCCAACTTCCCCACCCGCCCATTCGACATCATCGCGTTCGATGGGCCGGGGCAGGGACACGCGGCGTTGGCAGGTATGACGCTCATGCCGGAGTGGGAGCACCCGACTGATGCGGTCTTAGATTACTTCGGCGTGGAGAGCACCGCTGCACTCGGAGTGTCCTTCGGCGGCTACCTCGTCATGCGCGCGGCCGCCCACTGCTCGCGCATTAGCCGCGTCATCGCCTTCGACATGATGTATCGGTTGCTGGACGGCTTGACGATGCCACTGCCTCGTCCCTTGCGTCCTCTCGCCGAGGCCGTGGTCGGTCGCGCCCGTCCCGCGTGGTTCATCGACGCGGCCATGAGCGTCGCGCCCCACTTCAGCGCGGACCTGGCGTGGAAGCTACAGCAGGCCAGACACCTCACAGGCCTGAGCAAACCGAGCGAGGTACTGCGGGCGTTGGGTGCATTCACGATGGAGCCGCTTGAGGGTTTGATTCATCAGCCATGCCTGGTCCTGGCCGGGGACGCCGACCAGTACGTGCCCTTCGAGCGCTTGGACGACGTGCGCCGAGCGCTCCGGAACGCGGAGTCGCTGGAGGTACGCGCGTTCCATCACGCGCAGGATCCGGACATGGCGCAGCACTGCCAGATTGGGAATCTGAACCGCGCCTTCACGATCATGGGCGACTGGCTCAGCGGCCACCAACCCCGCAGCGACACATAATTTGTCTGAGAGCTTCATTTCGGATAACTTTTATCAAATCAGAACTAATCTGGTAGATTATCGTTATGCACCTCCTTCGATTCACCTTCGAGAACCATAAGTCGTTCCGCGACGAGGCCGTATTCGACCTGACACGCTCATCTCTCAGTACGCTTCGCCCACCCAAGGACACCACCTGGGCTGATCACATCCACCATGTGGACGGCATCTACGGGGCGAACGCTTCCGGCAAGACAAACGTTCTTGATGCCCTCCACTACGCAGTGAGCGCCATCGGAGCTTCCGCAACGGCCTGGCTTGACCGCCCATCTTTCGTCAGAAGACCATTCGTTCTCAATAGCTCCTCAACCTCCGAATTTTCTAAGTTTGAGCTTGAGTTTGTACACGATGGGGAACGTTATCAGTATCAATTCACTACTAATCCAGACGGCATCATCGAAGAGACACTCCGTGTAGTCAACGTCCGATGGAAGACAATATTCACCCGTTCCAGCGACGGGGTCGTCAATGGCTTAAGCAAACTCCACCTCGTAGCACCTCGAGAGCTTGCATTCTCACGTGCGGCGCAGCTTAATATCCCCATCATTAAGCCCATTTGGAAAAGCATTATGCGCGGTTTTGATATCTATCGCGTCGGCGACCGTGAGGTCAGTGAGCGACTCGAACGCATTGCCCGACAACTTCATGAACGAACACTCAGCCTCAATGAGTTGGTGACGCTCGCACAGATTGCCGATACCGGCATCACACACATCGAAGTTGAAGAACAACCACTCCCCCCGAAGATCGCCAAGTTGTTCACACAGCTAATTAATGAAAACTCGGAGGATACCGACGCCGAGGCAAGTGAGCAGCAAGAATCATCAGAGGACACCGAGGAGCTCCGCGAATTCATTGCGCGCAATCTGTTATTCCGCCACGGAACAGGTAGCGGAAAACTTCGCGAATCTGAGGAATCCACGGGAACGATGGCATGGCTCGCTCTTGGAACTACCGTCGTAAATGCGCTTCGACACGGACACGTTCTAGTGGTTGACGAGCTTGGTTCAAGCCTGCACCCACAGCTTTCTCGCCTCATTATCGACTGGTTCGAGGACCCAGAAATCAACATGATGGGTGCCCAACTTATCTTCACCAGCCACGACATGACATTGCTCGACGCAGGCCGTGGTGACAGGGAGAAACGCGAACAGGTGTGGTTCGTCGAGAAGGGCGCCGACGGGGCAAGCGAACTCTTTAATCTCTCGGATTTCCCTCTACAGAAGCGTAGCAACATCGTCAAGCAATACCTTGAGGGACAATTTGGAGGTCTTCCTTATACTGCACCTTCGCTCGTGTACAACCTATTGAACACCCACAGCACAGAAGAGAAGTGAGACCCTTGGGACGACCTAATCAACGGAATTCACGTAGGCCAAGACAACACAAGACGCGTTACGCGGTCTTCACAGAAGGTCGTGTAACCGAACTTCAATACCTTGAAATTGCGCCAACGTATACGTCCTCAACACGCAGAGTTTAAGTTCATAAAGATTGGAAAAGACCCTTCAGCAATCTATAAGAGATGTCTGAGGGTCCTTAAACAGGATAACTTCGACCAAGGAATTATCGTGGTGGACGTAGACCAGCACGAACGACTCGAAGAGATGCTTGATGATTGCAGACGCTCTCCTCATGTGAACGCACTAGTTTCCAACCCTTGCTTCGAGCTGTGGCTGCTCTGGCATGCCACCGACAGACGAGGGTATGCAGAAACACGCGAGTGTGTCAGGCTCGCGCGCATCAACAATCTGACGGGGGACAAGGATCTCAACACGAAGTTCCCGATTGCCAGCTTCCCCGAGGCTGTCACGCGAGCACAACAAGCGTGGTCGGAGCTCGCACCGAACAAGAAGGGTCCCAATCCGTCATCTGCCATGCCGTGGCTCATCGGCCTAATGACAACGCCTCCCCAGGAAAACTAGCTCAGCTCAGCGGACGGCAACCCCGCAACGGCGCATGATCGCGTGCATGACGGCGGCGGCACCGTCGTTTTCGACGGCCGCCGTCACGTGATCGGCGTGAGAACGCACCTCGTCGGAGGCACCCCCCCATCGCGACGCCGAATGCCGCCCACTCGATCATCGCGATGTCGTTGGTACCATCCCCGACGGCGACGGTGCCGGCGGCGGGAACGCCCAGTCGCGCCCGCAGTGACTCCAGCCCGGTTGCCTTGGTCACGCCGAGCGGCTCGATGTCCGCCCAGGACGTCCAGCCGACGAACACCTCGTGAGTGCGCGAGACGTCCAGGGAGGACAAAACAGAGTCAAACACATCGCGATCCATGTCCGCAGCGCGTACAACAATCTTCGGGGTCGGCGTGGAGGCCAGCTCCTCCATCGACACGATGCGATGCTCGCTGCCCTCGATCTCGTTGTTCGGGAAGGGAGCAGACAGCAGAATATCGGGATGTGGCATCGACGCGAACACGACACCCGGAATGGCGGAGGCAATCTCCTCCAGGCATGAACCGGGTACGAAAGTACGCTCCTCGACGATCTCGCACTGCCCGCCGATCACTCGCACGAGGGTCGCGCCGTTATTACACAGCGCCCACCCATCCGTGAAGCCCAAAGCGTCGAGGATCGGGGTGACACCCTCGAGCGCGCGACCCGACGCGATAAGCACGTGAGCGCCCGCGGCAGCGAGGGCGTGGATCCCCTCGAGGACGCGCGGGGTTGCCCCCGCAGGGGTCAGGATCGTGCCGTCGATGTCGAGCGCAACCAGAACCTGGCCCGCCGACGTCGGAAAGTCGGCGGGCAAGGCGGCCGAGGCCTCGTCGAGGAGATCCTCGAAGGGGCGGGCAACTTCCCCGGAGGAGGGGACCGTCAGGAAGCGCTCCTGGCTCATCGAGCGACCGGGGTCAGGACGTCGAGTCCACCCAGGTAGGGGCGCAGCGCTGCCGGAACGTACACGGATCCGTCCGCCTGCTGATGGTTCTCCAGGAAAGCGACGATCCAGCGGGTCGTGGCCAGCGTGCCGTTGAGCGTGGCGACCGCGGCCATGCCGTCCTCCCGGCGCTCACGAATGCCGAGGCGGCGCGCCTGGAACGTCGTGCAGTTCGAGGTCGAGGTGACCTCCATGTAGCGCTGGGTGGGCAGCCAGGCCTCGCAGTCGAACTTGCGGGCGGCGGAGGTGCCCAGGTCGCCGGCGGCCGTGTCGATGACGCGGTAGGGCAGCTCGACCTTGGCGAGCATCTCCTCTTCCCACGCGAGGAAGCGCTGATGTTCCTCGGCGGCATCCTCGGGGCGGCAGTAGCTGAACATCTCGGCCTTGTTGAACTGGTGGACGCGGATGATGCCGCGCGTGTCCTTGCCCGCGGAGCCGGCCTCGCGGCGGTAGCAGGTGGACCAGCCCATGTAGCGCTTGGGGCCACCCGACAGGTCGAGGATCTCGTCGGCGTGGTAGCCGGCGAGGGCCACCTCAGACGTGCCCGTCAGGTACAGGTCATCGGCGGGCAGGTAGTAGATTTCGTCGGAGTGCTCGTTGAGGAAACCCGTACCGCCCATGATCTGCGGGGTCACGAGGGTCGGGGTCATCATCGGCACGAAGCCGTTCGCGAGCGCCTGATCCATGGCCATCGTCATGATGGCCAGCTCGAGGCGGGCACCGATGCCCTTGAGGTAGTAGAAGCGCGCGCCGGAGACCTTCGCGCCGCGCTTGGTGTCGATCGCATCCAAGCCTTCGCCGAGCGCGAGGTGATCCTGAGGCTCGAAGCCCTCGGCGGCGAAGTCGCGGGGGGGCAGGACCCTCGTGGCGCAGGACCACGAAGTCGTCCTCGCCACCAACGGGCACACCGTCGAGAACGAGGTTGGGTAGGAGGCGCGCGAGACGGTCGGCCTCGGCGTCAGCGGCGTTGGCAGCAGCCTCGGCGGCCTTCACCTGCTCAGCGAGTTCCTTGGCCTTGGCAAGAATCGCCGGACGCTCCTCCTTAGAGGCGCGACCCACGGACTTGGAGACCTCCTTTTGGGTGGCGCGCAGCGTCTCGAAGGCCTGCAGGGCCTCGCGGCGGGCGGCGTCGGCCGCGATGATCTCATCGACGAGGCCGGGGTTGGCTCCGCGGGCACGCTGGGAGGCGCGGGCGGGTTCAGGGTTTTCACGCAGGGCACGCACATCAATCATGGAACCATCCTATGCCAGGTGGCCCGGCTCTGTCCCCCACCGTGCCGGATGCCAAATCCACAGCACAGGCCAGGGTTACGCACCAACCAGCCGATCAATTCAACACAAACGCCGAAAGTTATCCACCTCTTGTGAATAAGCGTGTGGATAACGATGAACATCGTTGCACAACAGCTGGTCACAGCCACTATAGAACGCAACGCAAAGAGCTTTCACAGCTGTCCACAACCCCTTAATCCACAGGCAGACTAAGATGTGCACATGGACGCTACACCGTGGGTACTCGCAGCCGCTGCAGGAGCCGGAGCAATCGGAGTCGCGCGCGCCGTCACGGCGCTCACCAGACGTCATCGCAGACGGCAGGCACTTTCCATCCCGGCAACGGCAGACGACCCGGAGCGCGGCAGGCCTCGTCCATGGATCATCATGAACCCCTCAAAGCACGACGATCCACAGGCTTTCAAGGACCTCATTAACCGCAAGGCCAAGGAACTTGGCATCGACCACGTGCACTGGCGCGAGACCACACGCGAGGACCCCGGCACCGGGCAGGCCGTGCATGCCCTCGAGGAAGGCGCGTCCGTCGTCATCGCCGCCGGTGGAGACGGGACCGTGCGCGCGGTCGCGGCCGGCATGGCCGGGTCGGGCGTGCGCATGGGCATCATCCCCGTAGGCACCGGCAACGTCCTGGCGGGCAACCTCTCCATTCCTGATGACCCCGCACACGCACTCGCCGTTGCCCTGGACGCCAACCACAGGCCCGTGGACCTGGCGTGGGTGCGCGTCGAGGACGCCACCAAACCCTCGTCCCTTCCCGCCGAGGGGGCGCTACGCGACGCTGCCCGCCAAGCCACCCGCCGCGCTGAGGATGAGGAACGCGAACCCGCCACGGCCTCGTCCATCAAGCCACGCACCGACGAGTACGCCTGCCTCGTCATCGCAGGCATGGGCTACGACGGCGCGACGATGGCAGATACGGATCCCGAGCTAAAAAAACGCATCGGGTGGATCGCCTACGTGTGGGCGGGACTGGGCGCGATGGGCGTGCCGCGCATGAAAGCTCGCCTGATGCTACGGTCCCCCGTCGCCACCGCGCCCGACCCGCTGGGAGTGAGCGACCAGCTGTCCGGGCGGACCGTCGACGAGGCCGCAGCCTCCTCCGGGCAGCAAGATTCCCTACGCTCGTCGGCGGATGAAGTCACGCGCGTCGAAGCCCGCTCGGTCATGTTTGCGAACGCGGGCGAACTCAAGATGCTGGTTCTCGCTCCCGACGCGAACCTGTCGGACGGACTCATCGACGTCATCGCAGTCGACGCGCACGTCGGCCTGCTCGGTTGGGCGGATGTCACGTGGAAGATGCTCGGCCAGCTCATCGGCCTGCGTCCCATCAACCTGCCCGTGTCGACGGGCACGGTCGCATTCCGCCAGGCGAAAGGCGCGTCCGTGACGGCCACCGAACCGCAGGTGTGCCAGGTGGACGGCGACGCCATCGGCTTGGCCCGCACGATGCACGTGCGTGTGCAGGCCGGCGCACTGGACGTGGCTGTGCCCGCCGAGCGCACGTGGATGGAGCTGCTGCCCAGCTAACCCACTCCGTGATACAGCGCGCCCCGGCCCGAATCCGTGCGCGTGTCGCCACTGACCCACAGCTTGTTGCTAAGTGGTGCAGACCTGCTTCATATGCGCCCGGAATCGCCGGGGATGCGGGAGGTCAGGCCAGCGGCCAGGACGGCGCGTTGCCCGCTGCCTCGCCCGTGCCGTCCCCGCCGCGCAGCAGATCCGCAACCCACGCGCGACCCGCACGGAACGCCTCGTCCGTCGTCCCGGGGACAACGGCTGCACGCACGCCGTCGACGCGCGGGTAGGACCCCATGAAACGGACCTCGGGCGAGTAGCGGTGCAAGCCGACGAGGGCCGCCTGGACGCGTTCCTCGCGGATGTGCCCAACGATGTCGATACTGAACGTGTAATTGCCGAGGCCATCGCCGCTCGGACGGGACTCGATGCGCGAGAGGTCGACGCCGCGCGCTGAGAACTGCTCGAGGAGGGTCAGCAGAGCGCCCGATTTGTTGACGGGCAGGGCCACCTGGATGGTCGTCTTATCCGCGCCGGTGGGCGGGGGCACCGCGCCCGGACGCGCAACCAACACGAAGCGCGTGATCGCGCCTGGGTTATCGGCCACGTCCTGGTAGAGGGCCTCGAGGCCGTAGGTGCTCACGGACACCGCGTTGCACAGAGCTGCGTCGAAGGAGGCGTCGCCGTCGGAGAGGAGCTCGGCGGCCGCCGCCGTCGAGGTCGCGGGCACGTGGATTGCGCCCGGGAAGGTACTCTCGACCCAGCCGCGGCACTGCGCCCACGCGTGCGGATGCGTGCCGATGCGGCGGACGTCTTCAGCGCGCGTGCCCGGCAGGACTGCGAGCTGGAAGACGACGTGGACGTGCATTTCGGCGACAATCACGAGGGGATCGCCGTGCGAGAGGGAGTCGAGGGTCGCGTTCACGCCGCCCTCGATGGAGTTTTCGATCGGGACGACAGCACGATCAGCCTCGCCGCGACGCACAGCCACAAGCGCCTGCGGGGCGCTCGTCATCGGCAGGAGGACGGCACCAGCGGGCGCGACCTGGTGGACGGCCTGTTCGGTAAAAGTACCGAAGGGTCCGAGGAACGCGATGCGGAGCTTGTCACCAAGGGGCGCGGGGCCGGGAATGTTCGTCGTCATAGCGTCAAGGGTATCGACACGCGACGGAGGTGGGTGCACTCAGTCCCAGCTCAGGGGCGCATTGTGGCCTACTCGTCGCCGGACCGGTGTTCCTCCGGGTCATCGGCACCCGGCTGGGTGGAGCGGATCCCGTCCGCGAAGGCCTGACTGCCGCCGCCGGGGTTGACGTAGCCGCATGCGGTGATCTTCCACAGCTTCGCGGTGCCGCCCGCGTCGACCAGCTCGAAGCCCTTGGAAGTGTCGACGCCGTAGAAACCCGGGTTGCGGTTCGAGCGCAAGAAGTTGTAGTAGCTACCGTCTTCTTCCTCGTAAAAGTGTGTGATGCCGAGGTTGCGCACGACCTCGCAGACCTCGGGGTCGGTCGTGATGTCACGGAAGTGCTGAGTGAGGACCTTCTGCGAGGCCCCATCGCCGTTGACCGTGCTGAGCTGGGGGAAGACGGCCTTGCGGCCACCCAGCATCTCCGAGTAGGCGGCACCCGCAATGGGGTCGCCGACGATGAGGGCGTCGGGCGCGGTCGTGTACTGCATGCGGCGCAGCATGGCGAGTTCGCCCTTGACAGCCATGCCAGGCTTGCCCAGGCGCGTCGGGTCGTACACGTAGGCGACGGCTGCGTCACGGGCGTCAATCGCGCCGAAAACGGACAGGAGGACGACGAGCGAGAGGATACCCACCTGGATCGGCCAGCGGGGTGCCTCGACGTCGTCCTCGATGCTGCGCTCGGCCAGGATGCAACGCAGAGAAACTGCCCATGCCGCGTGAATGCCGTGGACGATAGCCGCGACGCCAACGGCCATGAGGACGGCCAGCGCGATGTCCTCGACGCCCATAATGCGCCGCCCGTCCTTGTACCAGGGGGCGAGCAGGAAGGTGCGCAGCGCGGAGTCGGGGGCGTAGGCAAGCCCGGTGAGGACAGCGAGAATCAGGTAGGAGACGAGAGGCCAGGCCGGCATCGGAGCGGCTTCCTTGCGATCCATCAGTCGGATAGTCTCAATCTCGCGACCGTCGATGTCCAGATGGGCCTCGTCGGCCAGGTCATCGACCGGGTCGGGGCGTCGCAGCAACGTGTGGAGGCGAGCGGTGACGACGATACCTGCGACGAGGAGAATCACCTGGATGAGCGTCCACCACGTCGTGCTCGTCGTCTGCGCGAACGGCGGGTAGGGCAGAAGTCCATGCGAGAAGGCTTCGCCCCAGCCACTGCCTCGACGCGGGTAGCGGCCCATCGCTTGGATCTTCGGTGAGGCGAGCGCGATCAGGGGCAGGGCGAGGACAGCGAGGCCGACGCCGACCCACAGGATGGCGGTGAGCTGGCCTCGGCCCTCACGCGCCAGCGCAGAGCGCGCGAAAAAGACGATGGAGGACAGAAGGGGGCGCGGCCAGGAAAGCCAGGAGGGAGAAGGCAGCGCTGGGGTGCGCGCCGACGAGGCCGAGGCAGCCTATGAGGAGGAAGAGAACCTGGGGGATGCGGCGGATCAAAGACCGGATGCCGTCCCCGAAACGCAGGTCTGCGGCCGCGCGCCGACCAGCGACGATGAAGGCCGCGGCGAGGCCGGGGACCAGCACCGTGCCCGTCGAGTTGGGCCACTGGTTATACATGGTCAGCGCGTCAGCCGGCATGTTGTGCAGCATGCCGCCGATGATCGGAGTCGCAAGGAGAGCCGTACGCGAACCCGTCAGCACGGACACCAGAGCCGCCAGACCGATCACCCACACGGCCATGAGGGCCAGGGAGGACACGTTGGAAGCCTGGACAACCGAGTCGTAGCGAGCAAAGAGCGCGACGAACGCGTGCCAGCCCGTCGGGTAGTAGACGCGCCGCCCACCGTAGAGTTCATGGAGACCACCGAAAGGGCTGGCATCCTTGCCATAGAGGATCGCGTGAACGCCATTCTGATGGAATGTCGGGTCCCACTGCTGGACAGGGTTCGCGGGATCTGCAACCGACAGCAGCGGCCAGGCAGCCAGGAGGAAACCCACGAGGATCGTGCCCCACGTCGCCGCGCGGATTGCCGCCTGACGTCCACCGATCGGCACGCGCACACCGATGGCCTCGCGGAAAGGCACCCCGTTGAGAGCAAACCCGCCGTTAACTCGGTGAAAGTAGCTGAGGCCCCACGCGACCGCACCGCCGACGGCGCTCATGCCGAGGACCGGCATGACCGTGGAAGCCTCCCACGGGATCTCAAACGCAGGATAGAGGACCGTCAGAACAGTGATCAGGCCAAAGGTGAACGCCGGTGCCGCCCCGATCGCGATGAGCGACGAGCGCACCCCCGCGCGCAGCCACATGAACCCGGCAGCACCAGGGCGACCATCATGGCCAGCAGGGTCGGAACCAGCATCCACCAGGCCAGCACGTGTTACTCCTTCTCAGCAGAAGACCGACGCTTGCCGATCATCTCAATGATGACGGGTAGGACCGACGCGAGGATGATGACCCCCAGGATGAGCGTCAGGTTGTCGTGCACGAAAGGCACGTTGCCCAGGAGCGAGCCAACCAGGATGAAGCCAGCACCCCAGAAGACGGAACCCAGCGTGTTAAACACCAGGAATTTCGAATAGGGGTAGCGGGCCATGCCCGCGGCGATCGGAATGAAGGTGCGTACGAAGGGAATGAAGCGACCGATGACGAGCGAGCGCCCGCCGTAGTTTGTGAAGTAATGCTCAGCCTTCTCCAAGTGCTCGGTCTTCAGGACGCGCGCGTCCGGTTTGAAGAAGCGACGACCCCACTTCGCGCCCAGGAAGTAGCCGATCTGCGCACCAATGAAGGCGGCGACGACGACCATGGCAATGAGAAGTGGGCAGATGTAGACCGAGGCGGTCGTGCAGCAAGCCGGCAGTGAACAGCAGGGACTCGCCCGGAAGAACCGGGAAGAGAACGCCGGACTCGATAAGAACGATGAGCATCGTTCCCCACAGGACCCACGGCCCCATGGCAACAAGAAGTGTCTCAGGATTCTTAAACCACTCGATAACTGTGTCAAGCATCGACGGATCCGATGCTTCCGCGAGTGTAGACCAGGTCACGATAAGGCCCTTTTCTGCCGGGAATATGTCCCCTTAACCCTACCTTTGTTGACCGTGAATATAGGATGGTCACTATGAGGAAGCGCAAGGAGTCACACGACAGCCCCCCAGTTGTCGATACGAACATCCTGTTCGTCCCCTCTTCCACGGAGGATCCGTCCTCGCTAGGGGTCGATGACCTGATGGGCATGATCAACGGTGCGGGGACCACGACAGTCCCTACCCAGAAGCCGGACATCCCCGGCCCCGAAGACAAGACCGAAATCCTCGACCCCATCGTCGTGCCCCCCACCACAGTCCCCTCCTCCAATACACCCCCAGCTTGCCTCCCACCGCCGTGATCGCGCCCGAGTCGGCCATCATCTCGCCGGTCGTCACCGTCAACGCGCTGCAGAGTGCCGCTCCCCACCCCCCGCCTCGGCAATCGTCGACGCACCTCCTCCTCCGCTCCCCGACGATGAGGAGGCCGCAACACCGAGGGGTCCCATCCTCCCTCCTCCGCTCCCCGACGATGAGGAGGCCGCAACACCAATCACCCCCGTTCTCCCGCCACCCGCGCCCGAAGCCGACTCCGGCGAACGCGCGGTTACTGAACTGCCCCCGCCCGAACCGCCCGCACCCGAGCAGGCCGGTCCCAGCGCCGCCACGAACGAGGGCCTCCGAGGCGAGCGCAACGTCCGCCGACCAGACCGACATCGCCGCCGTCCCCACCCTCGTCACCGTCGCTGCGTCCGCCGCAGCCAACACAGCGAGAACCCGGAAGACGACACACGCGAGCCACGACGGAGCCACAACCGATCACGCGCCCACCCCGACCGACTCGCCCACCGAGAAGGACACGGCGGACGCGCAGGCCACCCTGCCTCGGACGCGGTCGTGCGCGCCAAAAACGGCGAGGTCGCGCTGCCCGTCCCCGCCCGCAGGCTCCGCCTCCCCAGGCCCGCCTACATCGCCGACCGCATCTTCACCATCCAGCGCAGGCGCGAGGACGTCGTCGACGTCGTCGTCTCGATCCTCGCAATCCTCATCATCTGGACCATCGGCACCGTCGCCAGCGCCACGACGCGCGGCGTCACCATGGACGTCCTGCAATTCCAGCTCATCCGCCAGATCCTGATCCTGCCCGTCAACCTCGTTGAGGGCCTCATCATCCTGATCACGCCGATCATGGTGATCATCTCCCTTGCGCTGAGAAAACGCCTGCACACCATCATCCAGGTCATCGTCACGAGCGTCGTCGCCGCCGTCGGCGGCTGGATCATCGCCATCCTCACCGGTCTGCTGCCCGTCTACCTCACCATCCCCCTGAGCGTGGACCGGCTCATCGCCACACAGGGCCACAGGAGCGGCTTCGTGATCGCCATCAACCTGGTACTCGTCACCCTGTGCGCCATGTTCACCTCAGCCGGCGAATCCCAATCGATGAAAGCCATTCGCTGGGGCTGGACAGGCGTGTGGGTCATCCTGATCCTGGGCGTCCTGCGCTCCTCGATGACCCTGCCCGTCGCATTCATCTCTGTGTTCCTCGGCCGTGCGTTCGGCTCGGGTTCGCGGTGGATCATGGGCTACGACGACCAGAGAGCCAAGGGGGTCACCCTCGTCGAGGCGCTCCTCAGCATCGGCATCACGCCCTCGCGGATCGTGCGCACCGACCTGGACACCACCACCGAACCGCTGTCCACGTGGGCAGTCGCCGAGAATGCCCGCGGACGCCTCACACAGGTGCCCGCCGACTTGGGCGACATGGGCATCACCATCACGCAACGCCCCGACCCCGACCACAACCGCCACTACCAGGTGTGGAGCGACACCGGGCTGACCTACGAACTCATCGTCATGGACCCCGGCCAGGAGCTGACCGGCACCCTCCTCGAGATGTGGAACAACCTGCGCCTGCGTGGCATCAGCCGATGGGTCTCCCCCTCCCTCAAGGCCCAGGCGGAACGCTCCTCGTTCACAACCTTGCAGGCTCTGCGCGCCGGCGTCTTCACGCAAGAACCCATCGCGATCGCTTCGGCGAACGATTCGATCATCATGGTGCTCTCCGCCCTGCCCCCAACGACGCCGCTGACGGAGCTCGGCGAGCGGGCCTCGGACGAGGTCTTGGATCGTGCGTGGGAACAGCTGCGGTACGCGCACACGCGGGGCATTTCGCACCGCGCTCTCACGCCCGAGGCTGTCGTCGTCGACGCGTCCTCCGACGTGTGGCTGCTCGACTGGGATTCGGGCGAGGTCGCGACGACTGAACTCAACCAGTCCATCGACATCGCCCAGATGCTAGTCTGACCGCCCTGGCAGTGGGACCCCAACGTGCGCTTGAGGCCGGTCGACGCTGCGTCGGCGATGAGACCCTCATCGCGTGCGCGCCCGTCATCCAGAAGCCGGTCCTGCCCGCCTCGGTGAACCAGATGCTGCGCCGATCCGATCTGCTCAGTGATCTGCGCGCCGCCCTCGTGGGCGACTCCGAGGCCGAGTCCGCCCCGACAGCCGACCTACAGCGCTTCCGCCCGCGCACGATCCTCACGATCGCGGTCGCATTCATCGCGGTTTTCATCGTCGTCTCCTCTCTCAACTTCAACGACCTCGTCTCCACGGTGAAAAGTGCAAACCCGTGGTGGATGGCCGCGTCCGCCGCGTTAGCCTGCCTGATCTGGGTGGGTTCGACCGTGCCGCTCATGGCCCTGTCCCCCGAGAAGCTGCGCTTCGGCGACACTCTCATCGCGCAGGTGGCCGCCTCGATCATCACGGTCGTCGCACCCGCCGGTGTGGGTCCCGCTGCCCTGAACCTGCGCTACCTGCGCAAGCGCCGCGTCCCCACCGCCGCTGCCGTGACGACGGTGACGCTCATGCAGATCTCGCAGGCGCTCATCACGATCATCCTCCTGCTGCTCGTAATGGTCAGCGCAGGTTCATCCCTGTCCGTCTCACTCCCCTACGGCACGATCCTCGCGGTCGTCGCGGTCGTCATGCTCGCGGTCAGCGTCATCGTGGCCGTCCCAAAGGTACGCCGCTGGATCTGGACCAAGGTCGAGCCGACGTGGCAGCAGGTCTACCCACGTCTCCTGTGGATCATCGGACAACCTCGTCGCCTGACCGCCGTCGTGGCTGGGAACCTACTCATGAACATCGGCTACGTGGGCACGTTCTGGACCGCCATGGTCGCCATGGGTGGCTCGCTGAACTTCTCAACGGTTGCTATCACCTACCTGACCGCGAACGCGGCGGGTTCCTTCATCCCTTCCCCGGGTGGTATCGGTACCGTCGAAACGGCACTCACCTCGGGTCTGACAGTCGCGGGCGTCTCCTCCTCGGTCGCGATTGCCACCGCGCTGCTCTACCGTCTCGTCACCTTCTACGGGCGCATCCCATTTGGCTGGCTGGCCATGAAGTACATGGAGAAGAAGGATCTGATCTAAGCGCTAGCTTTCCGGGCCTCGACCCTGAGCTGGGGATGTGCGCCGGATTCGCACCTCTGTGCACATGCCGTGGTGGCACTCAGATGCACACCGCGAGTTGACTGCGCCTCACTCTGCACGAGGCCGGGTCATGAGCGACACCGAGGTACGACGGCACGGGGAGCCTTACTTCTAGTTGCTTCTAATTTGGATCAAATTTGAAGCAACTAGAAATAGCGCCACGGTGCACACATTAACGAGGGCGCAACAGAATATCCAACATCCCGCCACAAGCAGGCGTCCCCACAACAAACGAGGCCGCGACCGGAACACCCGGCCACGGCCTCGTCGATGGCGGTCACACTACCAAAGACGGTTCGCGTGCACGTCGTAGGCCGACTGCACGCCACTGACGCCCCTGATCACCTCGACGGATCCGGCGGGCACACTCAGCCCGAAGCCCTGCACGGGAGTCCCGTACTCATACTCGACCTCAACGGACACGCCGGGGAAAGACTCGGCCACAGCTTGTCTGATCGACGCGAGCACGGCCGCACGGTCAGCACCCTCCTCGAGGCGCACAACAACCTCAACACTCTCCGACGGACGGTCCTCACTTCCAACCATGGCCGCCTGGGCGACCACCGCGGGCGAAACACCGAACTGGAAGGTGGCCGCCGACGCGGCGAACGACGGACTCACAACCGCAAGCGCACACCCGCCAGCACATGCCAGCGCGAGAGCTGTTTGCTTCATGGACATATTCTGCTCCTCTGTAATCACGGATGATCGAGCGGGAACACTGCCATGTATCCTCTCCGCCGATCACCAGGAGCACCCTAACATGACAGCGTAACTGACAAGCTAGTCATGACTGCTATTTGGGCATTACTACCATGCTGTCAAACTTAATGATTCCGTGTATGCAGAGACAAAAAAGGTGGTCGGGTGACCTCACAAGCTCACCCGACCACCGCCTACAGGACAATTACTGGACGCGTGTCTCACGCTCGACGGACGCCAACTTCACACCGCTCACTCCACGGATCGCATCCAGCGAACCCTCGGGCACGCGCAGCGCGTAGCCCTGCAAGGCGTTCTTATACTCGCGTTCAACCTCGACGGTCGCATCCGGATAAACCCCGGCCACGGCCTGGTTGATGGAAGCAAGGGTCGCCTCAGGGTCGGCACCCTCCTCAAGGTGGACGATGACGACGACAGGTTCCGCCGCCTCGGCATCGCCAGACGGCGCGGGGGCACCGCTCTGCACATCCGGGCCGTCCTGCCCATCCTTGGATGTCAGCGCAGTATCAGGGTCTCCAACCGGCAGTGCAGGGGCCGTCAAGCCCGACTGTGAATCCGACTGCGGCTCCGACTGGGGAGCCGACTGCTGCGAGTCCGCACCGGAGCCGGATTGGGCGGCGGGCGTCTGCGGGGAGGAGACGGAGCAGCTCGCGACCGCGAGCGCGCACGTTCCGACTCCTGCAAGGATGGCGGCTGGTTTCTTCATGGACATGGTGCATTCCTTCGCATTCACTGGCGACCGAGGCAGTTGCGTCGTCGCTGTATCGGCAGATGCATCCAACATACCGCATGATAAGAAACGGCGTGCGCGGCATCCACACCCACGCACGCGTCGCCCTTATCTGCACGTCAACCCTCTTATACACAGCCAAACCAGCTGTTCCGCACGTGAGCGGGGCCGCCCACGTGCGGAACAGACGGCCCACGTGCGAACGAGAGGGCCCGGGGACCTCCGCGGTGGAGCGTTCCCGGGCCCAGGCCTCGTGAATCAGAAGCAGGCGGCGTTAGCGCTGCCAAACTCCCGACTCATCGAAGGTGTAGGTGCGGCCGTTGATCGTATGCGTGCCGGTGAACATGGCACCGTCAGGTCCCAGGTAGTACCAGGAGCCGCCCTGCTGGAGCCAGCCGGTGTGCATCGCGCCAGACGAGGAGAGGTAGTACCAAAGCCCGTCGACCTTAACCCAACCGGTGTGCATATCGCCGGAGTCACCCAGGTAGTACCAGGAGCCGCCCTGGGACAGCCAGCCGGTGGCCATGACGTTCGTGGCGGGATCCAGGTAGTACCAGAAGCCTCCGTCGCGGATCCAGCCGCTCAGCAGAGTGCCGGAAGCGTCCGCGTACACCCACTCGCCGGAGGGGCGCTTGAGGAACCCGGTCATCATGTAGCCGGCAGGGCCAAACTGGTAGTCGGAGCCGTTGATGGTGTACCAGCCGCTCGCCGGGTAGTCGGAGCCGTTGGCGCAGACGTACCACCAGCCGACGGCGTCATTCGCCCAGTGTCCGCCCGCGGGGTCGGTGCAGGGAAGCTTCGCACCCTCGTTACTGGTGGGCAGGTCGACGGTGCGCGGCTCGGAGTGGTTGAGTCCGTAGTCCCATGCGAGCAGGTACGGGTGGGCGATGACTTCGCCGGAGCCGCCCTGGTCGGTCCACGCCTGGGAGAGTTCGGACATGGGGACGTTGAGCTCGTAGCGGTACTTGCCGTCGTCTCCCTTGACACCCTCGGTGTCGGAGAAGATATGGCGATAGAACCACAGGCCGTCTGCTGGGTCGTGCAGGTCGATGCCCGCGAGAGGCTCGTTGTCGGTCACGGCGATGGTGACGTGCGGCGCGTCGCCGTCCTTGCTGAATGCGAGGGTGTCGACCGTGGGGGCGGTGGTGTCGACGCTGAAGTTGTACGCGATGGACTGCTCGGCCTGCGAGGGGCCGTCGTTGTGCGCGTGGATGACCAGCGTGTAGTCGCCGTCCGGCAGGTTCTTGAAGGCGTCGGAGCGCAGGTCGAGCGCGGTGGACTCGTGCCCGTCCTCGACCCAGGTCATCTTGCCGGTGCCGGGGTTGACGCCGGACTTCCACGCCTGGTGGGTCGTGAAGTCCGCGATTACGTTACCGCCGGTGGAGGCGTAGGTGGTCTTGAGCGTGTGGACGCTGCGCAGTGTGCCCGTGCGCGGCTCGAGGACGGTGGGAGCACCCGAGGCCATGGCTCGGGAGATCACGTAACGGTCAGCCTTGGGGTTGCCGGTGCGGGCGTCAGCCTTGACCAGGGGGTTGTAGCCAAGGAGCGTGCCGGTCGTACCGTTGTAGAGGCCGGAGGCGAATGTGTGTGCTCCGCCGTCGGAGGCGAGCGCGTCGAAGATGGCCGGCTTGCCCCAGTCGCCGTAGAAGCCCACGTAGGGCACGGTCAAGCTGGGCTGGGCGTCGGTCTTCGAGGTGAAGCGCACGAAGCCGTCCAGGAAGGTGCCGGCGGGCGTGCTGTCCGCGACGTGCGCGGCAAATTCGGTGCCGGGCGTGATGTCGACGCCGATGGTGGCTTCGCCCTTCGCGGGGATGGTGACGGTTGCACCTTCGTCGCCGGTCGAGGCCGCGCCGGAGTAGGCGACGGTCACGCCCTTGCCGCGCCAGTCGGTGGCGCTGCCGGTGAAGAAGCCGTCCGCGACGTTTTCAGACAGCGCCTGGGAGCCGAGCTCATAGTCGCTTCCACGTCGGAGAGGTTGTGCAGGGTGACGTCGAAGTGCCAGCCCGTCGTGCCATCCCCCAGGTCAGCCTTGGGCCGGGACTGTTCGGGGGCACCCTCGACGGTCGGATACACAGACGAGGTCGTGGCCGCCAGAGCGTCAACGAGACCAGCGCCCTGCTTGCGCGGGGAGTAGTAGACACCCGTGTCCTGAGCGGGATCGGTAACAGGGGTGGCCGTTCCCATGATGAGGTTCTGGACGACATCCACCTTCTCACGAGCACTCATCGAGGCGAACAAAGGGTCGGACTGGACACGCTCAAGGACGACGGCGCTCACGCCGGCCATCTGCGGGGTCGCCATGGAGGTGCCGGAGAGGAGATCGTACTTGCCGTTGAGGATGGCGGAGTAGATGTTGCCGCCGGGCGCAGCGATTTCAGGCTTGAGGCGCAGATCCGGGGGAAACGCCCCACGAGGAGAAGTCGGACATCGAGTACTTGGCACTCGGCGTCACTATCTTGCCGTCGACGAGGGTCAGGTGGTGGTCGGCGGCCTCGAGCATGGCCTTGCCGCTCTCGTTGGAGATGAAGGCGGCGGGCACGTCGAGGGTGGTGACGCTCATGATCATGAGGGAGTCGCCTGCGACGTTGTTGTACACGAGGATGCCGGCGGGCTTGAGCGGGGCCAGGTTTTCGATCTTCTTCTGGAAGGTCATCTGGCCGCGCGAGACCAGGACGAACTTGCCGGCCAGGCCGTCGGGGTACTTCGCCTTCAGGGCGGCGGCATCCTCCTCGGATGCGAAGCCACCGTCCACGTACTCGTAGTCGCCGGGAGCCATCTCGGACAGCTCGGCGGCCTTTTCACCGTTGAAGCCGCGGGCACGCTGATAGGCGATGTCCTTTCCGGCTGCTGTGAAAGCGTTGTAGGACAGCAGGTTATCCAGCGAGGCGACGGAGACCACGGAGGAGTAGGTCGCGGGTTCGCACTGGGTCGAGGAGTCCGGGTCGGAAGCGAAGGGAAGGTTCTTGCCGGACGTGTTGCCGTATCCGGCGGTGTAGTGGTTGCCGGCCGCCGCGTTGACGGTGACGCCGGCGTCCTGCAGGCTCTTGAACACGGTCGCGTAGATCGAGTCGACCTCGTTGTCCATACCGCCGAGCTGGCCGAGCGACAGGTTCACGACGTCGGGTTTCAGGACGACCATGTCGTCGAGCGCGGCAAGCAGCGCGGAGTCAGTGATGTCGCCCTCGACGCTGCGCGAGACCTTCGCAACGATGATCTGCGCGTCGGGCGCGACGCCGACGATCTGGTCGGCGTCGCCGGCAGTGATGCCGGCGACGTGCGTGCCGTGCGAGCCGTAATCACCCGGGCTTGGCATCGCGTCGTTGTCACCGTCCGCATAGTCGTAGGCGAAGGGGAACTTCTCGTTGTAGTAGATGCCGGCTTTGCCTTCGCCCAGCTTGGGTATCAGGGCGGAGACGTCGTCGGCGGTCAACGCGGGCGTGCCCGTCATGGTGCCAGAGAACGCGGGGTGCGTCATCTCGACGCCCGTGTCAATGACGGCGACGACCTTACCTTCACCTTTCTGGGTGAGCTGGTCGGCGTGCATGATCAGCTGGGCGCTGAGGTTGTCGGGGTTCTGCGCCACCCCGCGCGGGGAGGCCACGCCACCCTCGGCGTCGTCACCGACGACGTCGGCGACGGGGGTCTCGCGCTCAATGAAGGCGGCCTTGACGCCATTCGCGGCGCGGATCGCGCTGAGCGACCCAGCGGGTGCCTTGAGGGCGTAGCCGTCCAGGGCGTTGTCATACTCGCGCTCCACCGTGGCGGCGGATCCAGGGACGGCCCCGGCCACGGCCTCGTTGATGGAGGCGAGCGCGGAGCTGCGGTCAGCTCCGTCCTGGAGCTGGACGATGATACCGACGACGCGCGCCGGATCCTGGTCGTTCACCGTCGCGTCCGCCTCGGGCGTCGCGGTCTCGCCGTTCTTCGAGGTCAGCGCGGTGTCGATGTCACCCACGGGCAGGGACGAGGCCTGGGCGTCCTGGGTGGGTTGGGGCGCCGTGGGCGTCGGCGGAGATGCAAGGGACGCGGGTCCCGTGACCGCCAGCGCACAGGCGCCGACGAGCGCGAGGAGCGCCGTAGGTTTCTTCGTTGTCATGTGCGTAACTCCAATGTGTCGACAAGCGGCCGCCCTTGGGCGTGAAAGAGACCGCGCCGTGTCGGCCGCCACACCCAACATACATGACAAAAGGCTTATGACAAACTTTGTTTCACATTGGGAAACGATTGAAGAATATTTTACTAATAAACCGGGCCCGGGCCTCGAAACGCTTACATAACAACGTTCCGAGGCCCGGGCCGATTCTTCGTCAGACGCCGACACTCAGATCACCTGACCCACGCACCGTTCTCGTCAAAGACGTAGGTGCGTCCGTTGATCGTGTGCGTACCCGTCAGCATCGCTCCCGAGTAGGACAGGTAGTACCAGGAGTCGCCCACCTTCACCCAGCCGGTGGCCATCGCCCCGGAGGCCTTCAGGTAGTACCAGGAACCATCCACCTGCACCCAGCCGATCGCCATGACGCCGTTGGCGTGCAGGTAGTACCAGGAGCCGCGATCGAGCAGCCAGCCGGTGCGCATGACCTTGGTGTCGGGATCCATGTAGTACCAGGAGCCGCCGTCGCTGACCCAGCCGCCCACCAGAGCACCCTCGGAATCCGCGTAGACCCACTCGCCGGAGGGACGCTGGAGGAAACCGGTGGACAGGTAGCCGTTGGGACCGAACAGGTAGTCGGAGCCATTGATCGTGAACCAGCCGCCCTTGAGGTAGTCCGTGCCACTCGCACAGCGTACCACCAGCCGGTGGAGTCGTGGGCCCAATGTCCGCCCGTGGGACTCACGCACGGAGCGATCGGACCCTCGTTGTCGGAAGGCAGGTCAATCGTGACGGCCTCGGAGTGGTTGAGGCCGTAGTCCCACGCCATGACATAGGGGTGAGCGATGATGTCGCCCGTGCCACCCTGCTTAGTCCACCCGTCCTCAAGCTCAGCCAGGCTGAGGCTCAGGCTGTAGTAGTACCTACCGTTGTTGAACCACTGATTGGAACTGTTATCAACGACATCGCGGTAGAACCACAGTCCGCTTCCGGGGTCGTGCACGGTAAAGCCCGCAATGGGGGACTCGTCGCTGATCTGCAGGCTGAGGGTAGGACCGATGACATCCCCGAGGTCCACGTCTACGCTTTCCAGAACCGGAGCCTTCGTGTCAACGCGGAAGTCGTAGGAGATGGATTGCTCGGCGGAAGAAGGGCCATCGTTGCTGGCGGCAATCGTCAGCTTGTACGTGCCATCGGGCAGGTTCTTGAACTCGTCGGACGTCAGGTCCAGTCCCCTGGACGTATGGCCTTGCTCCACCGCAGTCATGACCCCATTCGAGTCCAGGGCGGACTTCCAGTTCTGGTGAGACGTGTACGAGGCGACGACCTCGCCAGCTGCGTTCGCGTAGGTTGTCGTCATCGTGTGAACGGAACGCAAGGTTCCCGTTCGAGGGAACACGGCATGGGGCGCATACACAGAATCGGCGCGGGAGATCACGTAATTCTTAGCGTTGGGGCGACCCTCACGCTTTGTCGCATCGTCGAGGGGGGTTGTAGCCCAGCGAACTGCCGTTCGCCCCGTCGTAGATGCCCGAGGCCAGGACGTGCCCATCGCCCTCAGAGGCAAGCTGGTCAAAGATCGCGGGCTTACCCCAGTCGCCGTAGAAGCCCAGGTAGGGCACGGTCAGATCAGACTGACCCTGCGTGCGCGACGTGAAACGCACGAAGCCCTCCAGGAAGGTACCCGACGGCGCATTGTCTGTCACGTACTGGGCGAACGCGGATCCGGGGGTGACGTCGATGCCGACAGTGGCCTCGCCCTTCGCGGGAACGGTGACGGTTGCACCCTCGCCGGTGGCCGAGGCAGCGCCGGAGTAGGCAATCTCCACGCCCTTGCCACGCCAATCGGAGGAGCGCTCACTGAAGAAGCCGTCCGTCACGATGTCGGAAAGCGCCTGAGAGTTCATCTCATAGGTCGCCGAGGCGTCGGACAGGTTGTGCAGGACGACGTCGAAGTGCCAGCCCTTCGTGCCATCCCCCAAGTCGGCCTTGGGTCGGGACTGCTCGGGGGCACCCTTCACGGTCGGGTACACAGACGAGGTCGTGGCCGCCAGAACGTTCACCAGGCCGGATCCCTGCTTGCGCGGAGAGTAGTAGGCACCAGTGTCCTGGAGCGGATCGACGACGGGGGCGGCTGTGCCCATGATGAGGTTCTGGACGACGTCCACCTTCTCGCGATCACTCATCGAGGCGAAGAGCGGATCGTTCTGAACACGCTCACGCACGACGGCGCTCACGCCGACGATCTGGGGCGTCGCCATGGACGTGCCGGACATGAACCCGTATGCGCCGTCAGGCACCGAGGAGTAGATGTTGCCGCCGGGGGCGGTCACCTCGGGCTTGAGCCGCAGATCAGGGGTGACGCCCCACGAGCTGAAGCCGGACATCGAGTGCTTGGCGCTGGGCGTGATCGTCATGCCCTCAACGAGGGTCAGGTGATGGTCGGCGGCAGCCAGCATGGCCTGACCATCGGCCTGCGACATGAAACCGGCGGGCACGCTCAGGGTCGACAGGCTCATGACCATGAGCGCGTCGCCCGGGACGTTGTTGTAGACGAGGACGCCAGCGGGCTTGAGGTCTGCAAGGTTCGACACCTTAGCGTCGAAGGTCAGCTTACCGCGCGACACGAGCACGAACTTACCGGCCAGTCCGTCCGGGTACTTCTCCTTGAGAGCTTTCACGTCGTCTTCGGAGGCGATTCCACCGTCAACGAACTCGTAGTCGCCGGCGGGCAGCTCAGCGATGTCAGCGATCTTGTCACCGTTCTCCGCGCGCGCACGCTGGTAGGCGACGTCTCGTCCGGCTGCCTTGAAGCCGTTGGCCTGAAGCACGTTATCGAGGGAGGCCACGGCAACCACGGGGCGTAGGAAGCGGGTTCATCCAGGGTCGAGGAGTCGGGGTCAGAGGCGTAGGCCAGGTTCTTACCCGAGTTGTTGCCGTAGCCTGCGGAGAATTCGTTACCGGCGGCCGCGTCGACTGCGACCCCCCTTCTCCTGCAGCGTCTCGAAGATTCCCGCGTAGACGCTGTCGGCGGCATTGTCCATGCCGGCTGTCTGGCCGAGCGAAAGATTCACGACGTCGGGGCGCAGGACCGCCATGTCATCCAGGGCGGATAGCAGCGCGGAGTCCGGGATACCGCCGCGGTCGCGTTCGACCTTCGCGACAATGATCTGCGCGTCGGGGGCCACGCCCATGATCTCGCCGGCGTTACCCGCGGCGATACCGGCGACATGCGTGCCGTGGGAACCTGCCGGGGACGCGTCGGCGTCATCGTCCGCGTAATCGTAGGCGAAGGGGAACTTCTCAGAGACGTAGGTGCCCGTCTTGCCCGCACCCAGCTGCGCGGCCAGGGAGGCCACCTTTCCCGCATCCAGGGCGGGAGTCCCGGACAGGGTACCGGCGAAGGCCGGGTGGGTCATATCCACGCCCGTGTCGATGACGGCAATGACCTTGCCCGCGCCCTTCTGGGACACCTGGTCGGCGTGCATGATGAGCTGGGCGCTCAGGTTGTCGGGATTCTGGCCCGCCAGGCGCGCAGCCGCGAAACCGCCCTCGGCGTCGGGTGTCACGTTGTCGTCGACCTGAATCTCACGCTCGAGGAACGCAGCCTTCACGCCGCTCACACTGCGGATCGCATCAAGCGACCCAGCGGGGGCTTTCAGCGCGAATCCGCTGAAGGCGTTGGTGTACTCGCGGCTCACCTCGGCGGAGGCACCCGGGTAAGCCCCAGCCACGGCCTCGTTCATGGCGGCGAGTGCGGAAGCGCGGTCGGCGCCGCTCGTCAGCTCGACGATGATGCCGACGACGCGCGCGGAGTCCTCAGCAGCGGAGGCCTGGGTCGGCGCAGCGGCCGGGGTCTGTCCGTTCTTCGAGGTCAGCGCGGTGTCGACGTCGCCGACCGGAATGATCGGGTCAGTCGCGGACGGCGCAGGCTGTGGGGTGACGGGGGCGGGCGGTGCCGCAAGGGCAGCCGGAGCCCCGACCACGAGCGCGCACGCCCCAGCGAGGGCAAGCAACACCACTGGTTTCTTCGGTGTCATAGTCGTAAAACTCCCATGTGTTGATGACAGACTGCACGGGCGCAGTACAAAGTCCGACCCGTCGGTCATTACTTCGTAGGGTACACGACACAACACGTGAGTTTGACACTGTTTCACGAACGACATCGCTCCCGTCCATGAACGAGGCCTGGGCCCGGGAACGCTGTCGCACTAGCGTTCCCGGGCCCAGGCGGTATATTTCACGAAGAGGACGTCAGATCACTTGATCCACTCGCCAGATTCGCTGAACTCGTAGGTGCGCCCGTCGATCGTACGGGTACCGCTGTACATCGCACCGTCGGAACCCAGGTAGTACCAGCGGCCACCGATCTTGACCCAGCCGGTCTGCATGGCACCGTCGCTGTCCAGGTAGTACCAGCGACCATCGCTCTTAACCCAGCCAGTCTGCATGGCACCGTCGCTGTCCAGGTAGTACCAGCGACCATCGCTCTTAACCCAGCCAGTCTGCATGGCACCGTCGTTGCCCAGGTAGTACCAGGAGTTCCTACCGCGCACCCATCCGGAGCTCATGTAGCCGTTGCCATCGAAGTAGTAGTAGCGACCATCGATGAGGTACCAGCCGTTGCGTAGGTATGCACCGTTGTTGCACTGCCACGCCCAGCGGTAACCGTCGGTCACCCAGCGCCCGCCCATGGAGGGGCTACACACGTTGCCGCCGTTACCGCCGTCATTACCGGGCTGGTCCCCGGTGTTGCCGCCGTTACCGGTAGCCGTCCCGATCGTGATGGCCTGGGAGTGGTTGAGGCCGTAGTCCCACGCAAGCACGTAGGGCTTGTTGTAGCTGCCGCCGCTAACCCTGTTCATGTCGACGGTAGCCGTGTAGTGGTAGCGACCGTTCGAGTAGGTCTGGTCAGCGTCGTTACGGATGACGTCGCTGTAGATGTACTGGCCGCTGTTCGGGTCGTTCACCGTGAAGGCAGCCAGCGGCGACTCGTCGCTAATCTCCACGTTGAGGGTAGAACCCCCGTTGCTCAGCGTGGCACGCTCGACGACGGGTGCCTTGGTGTCAACGCGGAAGTTGTAGGTCAGGGACTGCTTCGTCGGCGAGGGGCCGTCGTTGGAGGCGGCAATCGTCAGCGTGTACTTGCCGTCGGGCAGCCTCGAGTACTTGTAGTCGTTGAGGTTGATCGAACGCGACTCGTGGTTTTCCTCAACCCAGGTCATCCGCCGCTCGTCGGAGTTATACACCGACTTCCAGTTCTGCGTGGAAGTGAAGGAAGCGACGCTCTTGCCAGCCTCGTTCGCGTAGGTCGTGGTCATCGTGTGGACGGACCGCAGCGTGCCCGTGCGAGGAGTGATGGCCGTGGGCGCGCCCGAGGCCGTGGAACGGGAGACCACGTAGCGCTCAGCATTAGGACGACCCTGGCGTTCCCGCCCCTTGAGGAGAGGGTTGTAGCCGAGGAGGCTGCCGTTCTGGCCGTTGTAGATGGCCGAGGAAGCAGCGTGGCCGTCACCCTCGGAGACCATCTGATCGAAGATCGAAGGCGTGCCCCAGGATCCGTAGAAGCCCAGGTAGGGCACGGTCATGTCGGACTGGCCATTCGTGCGAGCCGTGAAGCGCACGAAACCGTCGAGGAAGGTGCCCGAGGGGGCGTTCGCGCTCACCCACTGGGCGAACTGGCTGCCGGGGGTGACGTCGATACCAACGGTGGCCTCGCCCTTGGCGGGGACGGTCACGCTGTTGTTGGAGAAGGAGACGCTGACGCCCTTGCCGTTCCAGTCGGTGGAGCCGCCGGTGAAGAGGCCGCCCGAGATGTTCTCGGACAGGGCCTGAGCGGAGAGATCGTAGGTCGCCGCCGTGCCGGACAGGTTGTGCAGGGTGACGTCGAAGTGCCAGCCCTTGGTGCCATCACCGAGTTCCGCCTTGGGGCGGGAGGCGTCGGTCGCACCGTTGACGGTCGGGTACACGGACGAGGTCGTGGCCGCCTGAACGTTCACGAGGCCTGCGCCCTGCTTACGCGGGGAGTAGTAGGCACCGGAGCTGGCGTTCGGATCGGCGACGGGGACCGCAGTGCCCATGATGAGGTTCTGGACGACGTCGGCCTTCTGGCGCGCGCTCATCGAGGAGAAGAGCGGGTCGTTCTGAACGCGTTCAAGCACGACGGCGCTGACGCCGGTGATCTGCGGGGTCGCCATGGACGTGCCAGACATGTACTGGTAGCCGCCGCCGGGCACGGAGGAGTAGATGTTGCCGCCGGGGGCGGTCACCTCAGGCTTGAGGCGCATGTCAGGAGACACGCCCCACGAGCTGAAGTCAGACATCCTGTAGGCACCGCGACCGTTCCTCGCGTTCTCGATGGAGGCCACCGACACGACGGGCGCGAAGGTGGAGGGTTCACCCAGGGTCGAGGGAGTCCGGGTCGGAGGCGTAGGGCAGGTTCTTGCCCGACTTGTTGCCGTAAGCAGCCGAGTATTCGTTGCCGGCGGCCACGTCGACGATAGTGCCGTTGTTCTGCAGCTTCTCGTACACGCCCGCGAACAGGGTGTCGGCCGCACTGTCCATGCCGGCCGTGCGACCGAGGGACAGGTTCACGACGTCAGGCTTAATGACCGCCATGTCGTCCAGGGCGGCAAGCAGCGCGGAGTCCGGGATACCGCCGCGGCTGCGAGCGACCTTGCCGACGATGATCTGAGCATCGGGGGCAATACCCGTGATCTGACTACCGTTGGCTGCGGTGATGCCGGCGACGTGCGTACCGTGGGCACCCGCCGGGGAAGCATCGTTGTCACCGTCCGCGTAGTCGTAGGCGAAGGGGAACTTCTGGTTGACGTAGGTGCCGCTCTTGCCCACCTGTCGCGCCAGAGCAGCGCCCTTGGAGCTGTCGATCGCGGGAGTTCCGTGCAGGCCTCCCGAGAACGCGGGGTGGCTCATGTCCACGCCCGTGTCGATGATGGCGACGACCTTGCCAGCGCCGGTCTGGGAGATCTTGTCGGCCTTCATCATGACCTGGGCGGACAGGACGTCGCCGTGCTGCGCGGCGCGCATGGCTGCCATGGGGTTGCTCTCGGCGTCGGCGGCACTGCCGGAGTCGGCCGAGCGTCGGCACCGCCGGTGCCCTCCGCGTCGGCGGGAGTGTCATCGCCATCGTCGCTGACTTGGGTCTCGCGATCGAGGAAGGCGCTCTGGACACCGCTCACGCCGCGGATCGCATCCATCGAGCCGATGGGGGCGCTCAGCGCGAAGCCCGTAAAGGCGTTGGTATACTCACGCGATACCTCGGCAGAGGCATCCGGATAGGCCGCAGCCACGGCCGCGTTAATAGAGGCGAGGGCGGCGGCGGTGTCGGTGCCATCCTCGAGCTGGACGATCATATCCACGACGGTCGAAGCGTCTTCTTCGGTCGTGGCCGGGGCATCCTCGTCGAGAAGGGACTCGCCGTCGGCGGAGGTCAGCGCGTTGTCGACGTCGCCCACGGGGAGCTCGGGAGCAGGTTCGCTCGCCGCAGCCTCGTCAGCGCCCGACTGTGCGGACTGTGCAGCGTCGGCGTCAGAGCCGGCCTGGTGGAGGAGCGACCCCGGCATGGCCAGGGACGTGGGTAGCGCGATGGCAACCGCGCACGCGCCGGCGATAGCGAAAAGCTTCGCCGGTTTCTTCGGTGTCATGTGTCTAACTCCAATGATGTGTCGGGCGACCCGGTCGGGCCTGCCACAAACTTTGACCTAATGGTCATTGAACATCAATGTACAACACTTATCGCGGAATCTAGAAGCCCTTTGGCAAAATTCCCAAGACTTTTTCAACGATGAAGCCGGGTTCGGCTACCTCACGCAAGATACTATCAAACCCAGGATTTGCAGGATTTTCTCCCCTTAGACTACCTCACCAAGGCACCCGAAGGGTCGAAGGTGCAGGTCCGTCCATTATCATTTGCACATCGGTCAGCATCGTCCTGTCAGACTCTCCAGCCTATGTTATGTGGAGGGTTGTTGAGGCAACTTTCTTTTGCCTTGTTGCGTGTTAGCTGCCTGCTTGTTGTGGTGCGATTCCACCGTGAGCGAGGGGGGCGGCTTGCGTCATCAAGCCAGTCAACTGTTTCACAGGCGACACGGCACCCGTCCATCAACGAGGCCTGGGCCCGGAAACGCCGTCATGTCAGCGTTTCCGGGCCCAGGCCGTGAGTCGTCAACGGTTGTCAGATCACTCGACCAGTGCACCCGAGTTATCGAAGGTGTAGGTCTTTCCGTCGATGTTGCGCGTGCCCGTGCACATCGAGCCACCGTTGTTGGGATCCAGGTAGTACCAGGTATCTCCCTGGTTCAGCCAACCGGTCTGCGCGTTTCCGTCAGGTCCGACGAAATAGTCCTTGCCGCCGATGTTAGACCACTGGTTGCGAGGGAGGCTCTTCCCACCAACGCAGTTCTGCCACCAGCCGACCGGATCGCTCAGCCAGTATCCGTTCAGGAAGTCGCAGTAACCGGAGTTGCCGCCATGGCCCGGGTTACCACCGGGCTGGCCGCCACCGTTATCCCAGCCGTCACCGGGCTGACCGCCACCGTTACCGGGCTGGCCGCCACCGTTGCCCCAGTCATCACCGGGCTGACCGCCACCGTTACCGGGCTGGCCGCCACCGTTGCCCCAGTCATCACCGGGCTGACCGCCACCGTTACCGGGCTGACCGTCGCCCCAGTCATCACCGGGCTGACCGCCACCGTTACCGGGCTGACCGTCGCCCCAGTCATCACCGGGCTGACCGCCACCGTTACCGGGCTGATCGTCGCCGACACCAGGCTGGCCGCCACCGTTACCGGGCTGATCGTCGCCGACACCGGGCTGGCCGCCACCGTTACCGGGCTTGCCGCCGTTCATCGTGACGGGCTCGGAGTGGTTGAGTCCGTAGTCCCACGCGACAACGTAGGGATTGTTGCTGGCGCCACCCTGAACCTGGTTCAGGTCGATGCTGGTCTTGTAGTGGTACCGACCGTTCTCGTAGGTCTGGCTGTTCTCGTCACGAGCAACCTCGAGGTGGATGTAGCGACCGCTATTCGGGTCGTTCAGCGTGAAGCCGGCCAGGGGCGACTCATCGCTGAGCTCCACCGAAAGGGTGGAACCATTCACCTTGGCGCTGTCCACAACGGGGGCCTTGGTGTCGATACGGAAGTTGTACGTAATGGACTGTTCAGTAGACGAGGGGCCATCGTTGTTGGCGGCAATCGTCAGCTTGTAGTTGCCGTCAGGCAGGCTCGCGTACTTGCCTTCCTTCAGATCAATGGACCGAGGTTCCTGTCCCTCTTCAACCCAGCTCATCCGTTCTTCTTCAGGATCGATGGTGGACTTGAAGTTCTGGAAGGAGGTGAAGGAGGCAACGCTCTTGCCCGCCTCATTCGTGTACGTGGTGGTCATCTTGTGAACACTGCGCAGCGTGCCCGTACGAGGGCTGATCGCTGTGGGTGCACCCGAGACCGTGGAACGAGAGACCACGTAGCGCTCGGCGTTGGGACGACCCTGGCGTTCCCGCCCCTTGAGGAGGGGGTTGTAGCCGAGGAGGCCGCCCCGGTCACCGTTGTAGATACCCGAGGAAGCAGCGTGGGCATCGCCCTCGGAAACGAGCGCGTCGAAGATCGCCGGCTTGGCCCAGGATCCGTAGAAGCCCAGGAAAGGCACGCCCAGGTCGGGCTGACCGTTCGTACGCGAGGTGAAGCGCACGAAACCGTCCAGGAAGGTACCCGCAGGGGCGTTGGCGGAGACGTACTGGGCAAACTCGTTGCCGGGCTTGATATCAATGCCGACAGTGGTTTCACCCTTGGCAGGAACCGTCACGCTCGAGCCAGAGAAGGAGACGTTGACGCCCTTGCCGTTCCAGTCAGTGGAGTGACCGGTGAAGAATCCGCCCTCAATGTTCTCGGACAGAGCCTGGGAAGAGAGCTCGTACGTAGCAGGAGTGTCGGACACGTTGTGCAAGGTGACGTCGAAGTGCCAGCCGTTGGTGCCGTCACCCAGGTCCGCCTTGGGGCGGGAGGCGTCGGCAGCACCGTTCACGGTCGGGTACACGGACGAGGTCGTGGCAGCCTCAAGGTTAGCCAGGCCTGCGCCCTCCTTACGCGGGGAGTAGTAGGCACCGCCACCCTGTCCGGGATCCACAACCGGGACCGCAGTTCCCATGATCAGGTTCTGGACAACATCCACTTTCTGACGATCATTCAGCGACGAGAAGAGCGGGTCGTTCTGAACGCGCTCAAGCACGACGGCGCTGGCACCAGTCATCTGGGGCGTTGCCATGGACGTACCGGACATCATCTGGTACCCGCCGCCGGGCACGGAGGAGTAGATGTTGCCGCCGGGGGCGGTCACCTCAGGCTTGAGGCGCATGTCAGGAGACACGCCCACGAGCTGAAATCGGACATCTTGTAGTTGCCGTTTGCCCCGTTCCTCGCGTTCTCAATGGACGCGACCGTGACCACAGGAGCGAAGGAGCCAGGCTCACCCAGGGTCGAGGAGTCCGGGTCGGAGGCGTAGGGCAGGTTCTTGCCCGACTTGTTGCCGTAGCCGGCTTGGAACTCGTTGCCTCCAGCAACGTCGAGAGTGATGCCCTTCTCCTGCAGCTTCTCGTACACGCCCGCGAACAGGGTGTCGGCATCGCTGTCCATGCCGGCTGTGCGGCCGAGGGACATGTTCACGGCGTCAGGATGCAGAGTAGCCATGTCATCCAGGGCTGCGAGCAGCGCGGAGTCGGGGATGCCGCCACCGCGGCTGCGCGCAACCTTCGCAACGATGATCTGAGCATCGGGGGCGATACCCATGATTTGATCACCGTTGGCTGCGGTGATGCCGGCGACGTGCGTACCGTGGGCACCCGCCGGGGAAGCATCGTTGTCACCGTCCGCGTAGTCGTAGGCGAAGGGGAACTTCTCGGACACGTAGGTGCCGCTCTTGCCCACCTGCTGTGCCAGAGATGCACCCTTGGAACTGTCGATCGCGGGAGTTCCGTGCAGGGCTCCCGAGAATGCGGGGTGGTTCATTTCCACGCCCGTGTCGATGATGGCGACGACCTTGCCTTCGCCCTTCTGAGTAACCTTGTCAGCGTGCATCATGATCTGCGCGCTCAGGTTATCGGGGTGCTGCGAACGTGACGCAGTCGTTGCGGAACCGCTGCCTGCATCGTCAGAGTCGCCGTTTGCATCGTCGCTGACTTGGGTCTCGCGATCAAGGAAGGCGCTCTGGACACCGCTCACGCCGCGGATCGCATCCATCGAGCCGATGGGGGCGCTCAGCGCGAAGCCCGTAAAGGTGTTGCTGTACTCGCGTTTCACCTCGGCGGAGGCGTCCGGGTAGGCCGCAGCCACGGCCGAGTTGATAGAGGCGAGGGCGGCGGCAGTGTCGGTGCCGTCCTTCAGCTGGACGATCATATCCACGACGCGCGAGGATCCGTCATCGGTGGAGGCCTGAGTTTCCCCATCAACCACCTGCTCGCCCTCCTCTGAGTCAACGCATTTTCAGCGTTACCCACGGGCAGTTCAGGCTCGGGCTCAGGCTGCGCGACCACTCCGGCTGCGGATTGCGCAGCCTCGGGGTCAGAATCAGCCTCGGGTCCATAAGACCCGGGCAGCGCAAGAGACGTCGGCAGCGCGACTGCAACCGCGCATGCGCCGGCGATAGCGATGAGTTTCGCCGGTTTCTTCAGTGTCATATGTCTAACTCCAATGTTGGCGTCTGGGGACCCTTACAGGCCTACCTAAAGTCTGACCTATTGGTCACCCGGAATTAGAGTACAACACTTATCGCAGAATCTGGAAGCCCATTTGCAAAATCCCGACACTTTTTCAACGACAAGGCCTGGGTTCGGTGATGTTCTCACGAAGCACCATCGAACCCAGGCTTTGTGCGGTCTTCTCCCCCTCACATCACCCGACTAACGCGCCCGAAGGGTCAAAAGTATAGGCGCTCCCATTGATCTTTTGCACACCGGTCAGCATCACCCCATCGGACCCCAGATAGTACCAGGTACCCCCCCTGGTTGAACCATACAGTGCGCATCGCTCCAGTTGAGTCCAGGTAGTACCAGGAGCTGCCTTACGTGATCCATCCAGTGTGCATGTTGCCGGAAGCTCCCAGATAGTACCAGGAACCGCGCTCGAACAACCATCCGGTGCGCATGACCTTCGTGGCTGGGTCGAGGTAATACCAATGGGGTCCTCCATACATTCCATCGCGGACCCAGCCGCCCACCAGAGCGCCCTCGGGGTCCGCGTAGACCCACTCTCCGCTCACACGCTTGAGGAACCCGGTCATCATGTAGCCGGACGGACCGAATTGGTACTCCGAGCCATTGATGGTGAACCAACCCGCCTTCAGGTAGGTCACACCGTCCGCGCAGCAGTACCACCAGCTGACGGAATCCTTCACCCAGGAACCACCCGCAGGATCGGCGCAGGGAAGCCGGACGTCCGGATTGTTATTGGTGGGCAGGTCCAGGGTCACGGGATCGGAGGGGGTTCAGGCCGTAGTCCCATGCAAGCACGTAGGGGTGCGCGACAACTCCCCCGGTTCCGCCTTGATTCTCCCACGCCTGCATGATCGTCATGATGTGCAGCTCCACGTGGTAGCAGTAGATCCCATCCTCGCCGACGCTGCCCTCGCTGGGGGGTGAAAATGTGGCGGTAGAACCACAGGCCGTCGGCAGGATCGTGCAGGTCGACGCCAGCCAGGGGCGAGGCATCGGTGACGTCGAAGGAAATGACCATGTCTGGCCCCTCACCCCCGTACGTCAGGTTGGAGATGACGGGCGCGGTCGCGTCGAGGCGGAACGTGTAGGAGATCGACTGCTCTGCGCTTGACGGCCCGTCGTTGCTCGCCTCAATCGTCAGCGTGTACTCACCGTCGGGCAGGTCCTTGTAGACGTCAGAGCGTGCGTCCAGCGCAGTGGACTCGTGGTAGGCCTCGACCCACGTGTTCTCTTCGGTGCTCGTCAGATACACGGGCTTCCAGTTCCGATGGTTCGTGACGGAGTAGACTTTCTCCCCGGCCTCGTTCGTGTAGGTGCTGGTGAGCATGTGGACGCTGCGCAGTGTGCCCGTGCGGGGGTCGAGGATCGTGGGCGCACCCGGAGCCCCGGAGCGCGAGATGACGTAGCGATCGGCGTTGGGCCGACCCTCGCGTGCACCCACCTTGATAAGGGGGTTGTAGCCTAGCTGATTGCCGGTCGCGCCGTTCACGATCTGTGAGGCGTGAGTGTGCCCGTAGCCCTCGGAGGCGAGCGCGTCGAAGATGGCCGGCTTGCCCCAGTCGCCGTAGAAGCCCACGTAGGGCACGGTCAAGCTGGGCTGGGCGTCGGTCTTCGAGGTGAAGCGCACGAAGCCGTCCAGGAAGGTGCCGGCGGGCGTGCTGTCCGCGACGTGCGCGGCAAATTCGGTGCCGGGCGTGATGTCGACGCCGATGGTGGCTTCGCCCTTCGCGGGGATGGTGACGGTTGCACCTTCGTCGCCGGTCGAGGCCGCGCCGGAGTAGGCGACGGTCACGCCCTTGCCGCGCCAGTCGGTGGCGCTGCCGGTGAAGAAGCCGTCCGCGACGTTTTCAGACAGCGCCTGGGAGCCGAGCTCATAGGTCGCTTCCACGTCGGAGAGGTTGTGCAGGGTGACGTCGAAGTGCCAGCCCGTCGTGCCATCCCCCAGGTCAGCCTTGGGCCGGGACTGTTCGGGGGCACCCTCGACGGTCGGATACACAGACGAGGTCGTGGCCGCCAGAGCGTCAACGAGACCAGCGCCCTGCTTGCGCGGGGAGTAGTAGACACCCGTGTCCTGAGCGGGATCGGTAACAGGGGTGGCCGTTCCCATGATGAGGTTCTGGACGACATCCACCTTCTCACGAGCACTCATCGAGGCGAACAAAGGGTCGGACTGGACACGCTCAAGGACGACGGCGCTCACGCCGGCCATCTGCGGGGTCGCCATGGAGGTGCCGGAGAGGAGATCGTACTTGCCGTTGAGGATGGCGGAGTAGATGTTGCCGCCGGGCGCAGCGATTTCAGGCTTGAGGCGCAGATCCGGGGAAACGCCCCACGAGGAGAACGCCGAGGCCTCGTAGACGGAGGACTGCGGCAGAACCTGGCCCTCAGCCATCGTCAGGTGATGATCAGCGGCCTCCAGCATGGCTTGGCCATCCGCTTGCGAGATAAACGCGGCGGGCACATCCTGGGTCGTCAGGTTCATGATGATGAGGGAGCCGACCGAAACGTTGTTGTAGACGAGGATGCCCGCGGAATGCAGGTCGTACAGGTTCTCGACCTTCTTCTGGTAGGTCATGTTGCCGCGCGAGACAAGCGCAATCTTGCCGGTGAGGCCATCCGGATACTTTTCCGTGAGGGCGGCGGCGTCCTCCTCGGAAGCGAATCCCGCATCCACATACTCGTAGGTGCCGGCGGGCAGGTCGGAGAAGTAAGCGACCTTCTCGCCATTCATGCCGCGCGAACGCTGGTAGCCAATATCCTTCCCAGCTGCCGTGAAGGCATTGCGGATGAACGCGTTCTCGACGGAGGCGACGGCGACCACCGAGGGGTAGGTCGCAGGCTCATCAATGACCGAGGAGTCGGGGTCTGAAGCATAGGGCAGGCCCTTACCAGACATGTTGCCGTACCCGGTCGAAAAAGCGTTGCCCGCAGCCGCATTGACGGTGATCCCCGCCTCCTGCAGCTTCTTTGTAGACGGTCGCATAGACCGTGTCCGCCTCGTTATCCATGCCAGCCGTCCAGCCCAGCGACAGGTTAATGACGTCCGGATGCAGGACCAGCATGTCGTCGAGGGAGGCCAGCAGAGCGGAATCCAGCAGCGCATCATCCTCGGAGCGCGTCACCTTGCCGACGATGATCTGAGCGTCCGGGGCGATGCCGACAATTTGTCGGCGTTACCCGCCGCGATACCCGCGACGTGCGTCCCATGGAAGCCCGCCCCTCCCTCACGCGGCGAGGCATCGTTGTCACCGTCCGCGTAGTCGTAGGCGAAGGGGAACTTCTCATTCACATAGACGCCGGTCTTCCCCTCCCCCAACTGGGCCTTGAGTTCATCCACCCTGTCCTCCAACAGGGCGGGCGTGTCCGTGAGCGTGGGCGTGAACGCCTAGTGCGTCATGTCGACACCCGTGCCGATGATGGCGACGACCTTCCCCTCGCCCTTCTGAGTCACCTGGTCGGTGTGCATCATGAGCTGGGGATTCAGGTTCGCAGGATCCTGCCCCTCGATCTGCGAAGCCCTGGTGCCGCCCTCCGCGTCAACGGCGGCCACACCACTGACGTGCCCCTCGCGCTCCAAGAAGGCCGCCTTGACCCCCGCCACACCGCGAATCTTCTCCAGGCTGCCGGCGGGGCGCTCAGCGCGAAGCCATCCAGGACGTTGGCGTACTCCCGCTCCACCCGGACCTGCACTCCTGGAAACGACGCGGCCACAGCCTCGTTCACGGACGCAAGAGCAGCGCTACGTTCAATTCCTTCCTCGATTGCATGATGACGCCGACAAGTCGCGCCGAGTCCCGGTCGACGACTTCGGCAACCTCCGGTGCCTGCCCATCCTTCGAGGTCAGCGCCGTATCAAGGTCGCCGACCGGCAGGGACGAGGCCGGGGTATCCTCCGCAGGCACCGGATCCGCGCGCAGCGGTGAGGCCACGGACGCCGGACCCGTGAACGCAAGCGCGCACGCACCGACAAATGCCAGGAGGACAGCTGGTTTCTTCATTGACATAAGCCTTCTCCAATTGGTGTCACAGACGACCACTGCCAGCGTAGGCGCTCCCACGTCGCAGCCGCCTAGCACAACGCTACCGGAAAAGACGCGACTGACAATCTTCAGATTACTAACAAAACAATTAAGACGATCTGAAATGTCAAAAGGGCCGGACCCGGAGACGCTTGAGTGTTACGTCCCCGAGCCCGGCCCGTGTTGTAAAGGCGATCAGGTCACTTTTGACCCACACGCCGTTGGCGTCCAGGTAGTACCAAGTGCCACCGAGGTTGATCCAGCCGGTCGCCATGGCACCTGAGGCGTTCAGGTAGTACCAGGTGCCACCCAGGTTCAGCCAGCCAGTCGCCATCGCGCCGTTGGCGTCCAGGTAGTACCAGGTGCCACCCAGGTTCAGCCAACCGGTCGCCATCGCGCCCGAGGCGTCCAGGTAGTACCAGGTGCCACCCAGGTCCTGCCAACCGGTCACCATCGCGCCGGTATCACGCAGGTAGTAGTAGGTGCCACCCAGGTTCAGCCAACCGGTCACCATGTAGCCGTTCGCGTCGTGGTAGTACCAGATTCCGGAGTCCTCGACCCAACCGGTCCGGACGTAGCCGCGAGCATCGAAGCGGAAGACGCGCCCGTCAATCGTGGCCACGGTGTCCTTCGGATAGGAACCGTCAGCGTTGCGGTACCACCAGCCGATTGTGTCCTTTCCCACGTGCCCGTGGGTGCGGGCTGAGGCTGCGGATCGGGCTGAGGCTGCGGGTCCGGCTGAGGCTGCGGATCGGGCTGAGGCTGCGGATCAACCCACGGCGCAGGAGCGGTCGCATCCTGCTTGACGGACTTCACGACGACAATCGTCGTCGCCGTCGCCTCGGTTCCGTCGGCCAGGGTGGCGGTCAGGTTGACCTGATCCCAGTCAAGAGAGTTACCGCCGGTAATCGTGGCGCTCTTGCCGTCATCGGCCGCCTTCAGGATGGCCACACCGCCATACTCCAACCCCCAGGACAGGGTGGCATCCTTGAACTTCTCGGGCAGCAGCGGCTTTGAGGGTGACGGTCTCACCCTCTTCCAGGTCCACGCGGAGGTGATTGACGGCAATCTCGTCCTCGCCCAGCTCGGTGACGCAGACGTTGACAGTAGCCATCACCGGATCGAAGACCATCGGATCCGCGTAGTCAGCGACAGCCCGGACGTCCGAGCAGCCTTCCTTCTGAGCAGTCACGAGGCCCGACTTTTCATCGACATTCAGGACGTCGATGTCGTCGCCAGACCAATTGATCTTGGTCTTATTTGCGTTCTCAGGCTGGTGCGTGACACCGATGTTCGTCTGCTGGCCGACTCGCAGGCCAAGCTTGCCGGACTCGATGCCGAAGTCAAGCGAGGTCATGGCCACGGGTTCGAGGGCCACATCGGCTCGCTTGGAGGGCAGGCCATCACTGCCCCACGCAACGAGCTTAACCGTAGCGGGCAGAGCATCCGTGTGGCCTGCCTTGGTCCAAGCGGCCTGGATGTCAGAGAACTTGATGTCGAACGTGTAGCGGTGGACACCGTCAGCCGAGACATTGCCAGGGAAGTCGACGACGCGGCGATAGAAGATCGCATCGGTCGAGGGGTCGCGCAGGTCGATGCTGGACAGACCGGGGATATCCTCGACGGCGAAGGAGACCGAACCGCCGAGACCTTCACTGGTGGTTTCGACCTCGGAAATGGTGGGGCCGTACATGTCGGGGGCGGGCGCCGCGAACGCGGGGGCACCGAAGGCTGCACCAGACGCCACCATCGCGCCGGTCGCCAGGGTCGCCAAGAACGCCCTGTGAACTAACTGGGACATACTCACTCCAATGTTGAATCAACGGACCATACCGGATGGTTAGGCTTGGGATCCGCATAACAAACACTACTGCGTAAATAGATACCCAGCAATGCATTACTGACTTACCACCATGTAGCCACAAGTTAATTTGCGGTATTACTAGTGATATTTTCGTGCGGTTTTTAGCAGGTTTTCATCGGGAACCTGACCAATGAACAAATGTTCTATACCCGCCACACATTTTCTCACACACACTTTCCTTCAATCCCTTAACATCTCAACAAAAGTATCACTTATTTGCTCGGTAAGTCTGCGGGTGATCTGAAACTAACGAGCATGAAATGACCCGTCACCTGCGCATTTACGATCATTTTGCGATCCCACACCTGTCAAACACTGCGACTGCTTGGTGCCCGGGGGCGGCGGCAGGCCTGGCCGGGCTTCGAGATCGACCACTCCGAGCCGCAGGCTCGCGTGTGGTGATCTCGCGGGCGGACCGCCGCCCACGGGCACCTGGACAATAGGTAGCGCAGCAGTAACGCGAGAAGCACTGCACCCATTAAGGGGCGTTGCACCCAATCAGAAGGGGTGCAATGCCAACCGATGGGGTGCACGACCCCATCGGCAACAAGCGTAAATGTGTACCTCCCCGGTTGGAAGGCACCACTGGACCTGTTGGACCTGTTGGGCCTGTTGGGCCTGCAGGACCCTGCTGGGCCTCGAGATCGACCGCTTCAAGCCGCAGGCTGTGGCACGCTTACTGTCGGTCGGACAGCTCCAGGTTGGCATGCACGACGATGCCGATACGCTCAACCATTGCATCGTCCACCCAGTTACCATCCAGCGCAGCCAAGCGCGGGTGCACTGGGGCCTCGTCGAAGAGGCGGTCAAAGCCGAGGATCGCGCGCCACAGGGGGGATGAGTTCTTCATGGTAGGTGTGCCCGTGCCCGCCGGGAGCGGTCCCGGCGACGGGCAGGTCGGCGAGGATCTGGATGTAGGTGGCGAAGCGCGTGAACTCCACGTCCCGCGAGACGTCGCGCCCAGCTCGCTCGCGCAGCCAGTCGGGCTGCGTCCAGATGAGCTTGTTGTTCCACCAGACGACCGGGTCGGAAGGATGTTGGGCGTAAACGATGCGCGGGAAGCCCCACGGGCCGAGCTCGCGCCCGTACAGGTCTGTGCGCAGGTCGGAGGGCTCGTTGACGAAGCGCACACGGTGCCCATTGTTGACGACGGGTGCGACCTCGGGACTGCCCGTGTGCCGCGCGGCGGTGAGTGCCTCGTGCATGGGGGTGAAGGCAGGGGTGCCGACCCACAGCGCGCCGTCGACCTGGGTGAGCGCGTCTTCAACGGAGGAGAATACGGACTGCGACGCGAAGGCACCGAGGGACTCGCCGCACACGAACAACGCGGGGCGTGAGGCCTCGTCCATGAGGTCGAGCTCGGCGCGCACGGCGGCGAAGAGCGCGGCGGAGGCGTCCTGTGCGGGTTCGAGTCCGGTGAGCCAGTTGAGCACGGACGGTACGTAGGAGTATTGCAACGAGGCCGTGGCGCAGTTTCCGCGCGTGAGGAACTCGAGGGGCTGGACCTGCCATTCGTCGACCCACCCAGAGCCGGTCGACGCGGCGATGAGGATGACTGCACGATCGAAGGCACCCGTGCGGCGCAGCTCGGCAACGACGGTCGCCGCGGCCTCCTCGATGCCGGTTCCACCCGTGGGCATGCCGGAGTAGACGCGGATGGGTTCCATGGCGTCAACGCCGCACACTTGCGTGATGTCGCGGCACGAGGGACCTCGCCCGAGAAAGACACGCCCCTGCCCGCCGACCGATTCCCAGGTGACGGGCGATGCCGGGGAGGCGGAGCGCTCCGGGACGGTCGGCCTGTAGATGCCGCGGGCGGTGCGCATGTTCAGCTGCTCTGCTTTGCGGCGGAAGAAACCGATGCCGCCGCGCAGGATGACTTTTGAGGTCAGGAAAAAGATGATGACGAAGAGGATGGCGACGCCCATAATGAAGGCGGCGGGTCGGGGCATGAAGCCCGCGAGGGTCGCGATGAGCATGCGACCAAGATGGTTGAAGGCGCGCACGATCATGAGCAGTGTCCAGGCGACGGCGACCGCTCCTGCTGTCCCAAGGAGATATTCGCCGATGGTCTCCCCCGGCATGTTGACGAGTGTGGCGGCGACGCGGTCGCGGCGATACGACTGGATGACAGCGTAGAACCACCAGATGGCGAAGAGGGCGGCGGCGGCAACGCGGAAGCCAATTTCGGCGGGATCGGAGGCCCTGATCGTCAGCCACGTGAGGCGGATGATGAGCAGTCCCACGTTCTGCACGACAAGGCCGGCGATGTAGCCGCAGGCCACCAGGATGCCGGAGGCGACCGCGTGCCACGTCCACGAGCGCGCCATGAGCGAGGGGGACACGCTCACCGCATACATGGCGAGCGCCGCGATCACTCCCAGAAACGACAAACCCATGACACCCATTGTGCCAGGTGGTTGGTACCTGCTCAGGACTGGGACGAGGCCTGGGCTAACTCCCGTGTGTACGCTTGCCCGGATGCACCTGACAAATGGGTCAGAGCGCGATGCTAACGGCTGGGATTTACGCGCGCGAAATGAACGAGAAAAGGGCGGAATAACGGCGTATTCTTGCCACCAGGTTAACGTTTCATCTACAATAAAATGCTATTAGCGGGAGGTGACAATGTCGCTATTCGAGGATGATCCCGGCCTGATTCGCCGTCAGGAAGGTCAGGTTCGAGAGCAAGCAGAGCGCGCCCACGCAATGCGTCGACGCATTGAATCTATCCACGGGGTGGGTGTCTCACCTAGCCGGAGCGTGACGGTCACCGTTGACTCCGCAGGTACCCTCCTCGCCCTCGCTATCGACGATGCCCCTACTGAGCTGTGCGACGCCATTGTTGCCGCCTATGCGGCCGCGCGCCGCGACGTCGGCGAACAGGTTATCACCGCCTCCCAGGACGCTTTCGGCGAGTCCTTCCCGGGCATCGAGCGCTTGCGTTCGCTGTACGGTGTTCCCTCCCCCGACGTCCCACTGGCCGAGGCCTCAGATCCCCGGGTGCATCAGCGGAGGCTCTGAGCGTGTCTGAGCAATTTCCCGCCGATCCGGCGGCCATTACGGCGCACGCTCTTCGGATTTTTTCCTACCAGAGCGACCTTGAGCATGCCTCGGCGACGCTGCGTCAGGCGTCCGCCTCTGACGGCGCGTTCGGCCTCATGGCCGGACCTCTTATTGCACCGCTGTTTCAGCTCGTGGAAGTGGGCGAGCATCTCGCGATCAGCGGCGCTGAGTGCGCCCTCGACAAGCTCGGTCAGACGCTCGTGGCCAGCGCACGCGCCGTCCAGGTGGGCGAGTCGTCGCAGGTGACGATTCCCGAGGCCGGGGTAGCCCTGTGGGGAGACGGTTGTGACAGCTGACATGCGCCCTGTGACTGCACGGGTGCCGGGTGATGGTTCGGCGTTCCCTCAGGCGGGTGTTTTTGGATGGAATCGCGGCACTAAGTTCGGCGATCGTCGATAAGTCGTGGGTGAGCGGTGACCTTGCTGGCGTCGTTATGGGAGCTGACATGCTTCCCCCACGCCCGATCCTCGTGCCACCCTCATCTCCTGGGGATGGGGTGGGTCTTCGACCTCATCGCGCCCCTTGAAGGGGTGGCTGATTGAGCTGGCTGGGGACGCCGACCAGCTGCGCACCCACGGGCGTACGTGGAGGAACGTCGGTGCACTGCTGGAGGCCACGGCGCACAACATTGATAACGACGTCCGGCTCTCCTTCCCGGATGGCGCGTTCGCCGGTTCTGCCGTCACCTCGTATCTGGCGGCGTCGGGAGCGACGACCCGAGGCATCGGCATGACGGGGGAATTGTCGCGCGCGGTGGGTACCGCCTACGACGTGTGTGCCGTCATCATCCAGTTCGTGTACGACTTTGTGCGCGACGCGATCAATCAGGTCGTCGAGGCCATTACTCCCTACGCGGTCGAGCTGACCTCGTCCTTCGTGACGGCGTTCCCCCTGGTTATGGCACAGATCGCTTCGTCGGTTGGGGCACTGATCGAGGGGGTGGCTGCGCGCATCATCGCGTTGAAGGAATCGCTATCGAACTTGGGCGTGAAGCTCTCCGGTGCCGACCAACTGCTGAAGTCTCTGAAAGAATGGCTGCACAACCTCTCCCACGGCGGCGAGCCGATGGGCGGTCCGTTCGCCATGGCTTGATAGCCTCGCAGTACACGCTCGCGCCGACGCGTGGCGGCCTTCCACAGAAAGTGTGACATGACCCAGGACTTTGAAGAGAGCGCACGCAATTTCCTGTCGCTCCTGAATAGGCTGCCCTCCACACCGTCGATCACGTTTCGAGGCTTCGTCGACACGTCCGTCACCCAGGCGCGCATCGTCGTCTCCCCGGCACTGACGGCGACCTCGCATAGCATCGCGATCGCCACGAACAACCTGCGCACGCCCCGTGTCGGCGTGGTTGTGGGCGCGAATGGACGCGACATGACGGCCCTCATGGCGGGGGCACCGACTGTCAACCTTCAGGAGGTCACCTATCTGCCGGGCACCTACTTCTGCCAGCACCCCGCACAGGAGTTCGCGGGGGTCACGATCCAGCTCTACGAGGAGATGTGCGTAAGCGAGGATGGCACGTCCCTGAACACCGCTCGGCCTCTCGACTCGTGGGATCCGATCCTCGCGGTCCTGAAACCCGCGCTGCGCGACGCCCGCGCGCGCTGCCTCGCCCTGCCTCAAGGGGCCTCGGACCGTTTCCTGGTCCCCGTCCAGTAACGACCGCCAGCGGTCGCCGGTTCGACAGCGCCACGCAGTCTGAGATTACCTTTCGGTAGTTTCAGGAGCACGTAGTCACAAGGTGCTCACTCGGGCGTACATTCCCCAGCCACACGAGGGTCGTGTACGGGATAGCAACGTTCTCCCCCGGCGCGTAGGCGAGATGCTCGTAGAGGTACCAGCGCAGGTTCGCCTGCATGTGGTCCCGACCGGCCTGCGAGGCTCGGATGAACGAGGAACGGGTGGTCCCCAGGGTAAGGATCTGTTCGGGGGTCATGATGTCGTCCCACGTGACCTGGGTGAGGCGCATGGGCGTGAATCCACCGCCGGGCGTGGGCGGACGGTCGGGCCGGTGCACGTCGCCGGAGCGCATGATGCGCGTGAGCCGGTGCACCCACGGGATCGACACGTCCATTTGGTTCCACACGATGCCGAGCGTGCCCCCGGGCGTAAGAATGCGCGCGGCCTCCCGGCCCGCCAGCTCAGAATCAACCCAATGCCAGGACTGGGCAAACACGACGATATCGAATGCTCCATCCGGCAGTCCCGTGTCCTCAGCGACGCCGCCGTGCCACGTCACGCTGGGAACCGACGAGGCCTGGCACGCATCGCCTCCGAGGGTTCCACCGCGTCCACGACGGCACCCGCGCGCGCCAGGAGTTCACTCATTTTGCCTGTGCCGGCACCGATGTCGGCAACGCGCAGCGGCGCGGACGAGGTGGGGACGGTGTCGAGGGCCGCGGGAACAGGGACGAGGGGAGCATCCTCGACGGAGGGCGAATCAGCAGGATCGCCAGCGGCAGGCTCGATACGCCCCGTCACTCCACCGCGCAACCGAGCGGACGATAGCAGCGCGGCCACGGCCTCGTCGGGGTAGGCGGGGCGCACGGAGGCGTACGCACCCCCCTCCCCCACGAAGGGATTCGCCTCCAGAGAAGCGGACGCTGCGTTCGATATTGTCATAGAATCCTTGTCCTCACGTGCACCTGATCCAGCGAACCCGACCGTGGCCTCGTCCCCGGAAGCACTCACAGGAGCGAACTCCACAGTCGGCACACGTTATCGACGTAGTGCACGTGCCAGGGCTGATCGCGCCACTCACGGTAGGTGAGTTCGCGCGAGCGCTCACGGTTGCGCTCGTCGTTGCCGCGCAGCAGCTCAACCAGGTGCGCGTCGTCGGCGATGAGCGTGATCTCGTAATTCAGGCCGAAGGAGCGCACGTCCATGTTGGACGAGCCAATCGCGCACAGGCTGCCGTCGACGATCACATACTTGGAGTGCAGCATGGTCGGCTTGCGGTACAGGTGGATGCGCACGCCCGTCTTGAGGAGCGCCCCGTAGTAGGAGCGCTGTGCGTGGCCGACCAGGAACTGGTCAAATTGCTCGGAAAGAAAGAGCTCGACCTCGACGCCGGAGAGGGCGGCGTTCGTCAGCGCAGTCATGAGGGCTTCATCGGGGATGAAGTACGGGCTCGCGATGGACACGTGCGTGCGTGCCGATGACACCATGTGCACGAAGGCACGCAGGTTAGGTTCGCCGCGGAACGCGGGGCCCGACGGGATGATCTGCATCGACGAGGCCGGGGTATCCTCGCGCTCGTCCTCCTCCCGCGCGGTGGGCGGGGTGAGGTCGGCGGGGGTCAGGACTTCCTTGCAGGCGTAGTACCAGTCGAGGGCGAAGACGGCCTCGATCTGGGTGACGATGCGGCCGGTAAGGCTCACGCTGGTGTCGTCGTAGGCGATGCCGGCTTTCTGGAACGAGGGCGTGTCGTAGTCGGGAGCGACCAGGTTGTGGGAGCCGATGTAGGCTTCTCGCCCGTCGACGACCAGGAGCTTGCGGTGGTTGCGCAGGTCGGGGCGGCGAATGTGTCCGCGCAGGGGCACGAAGGGGAGCATCTGGTGCCAGAGGATACCCATGTCATCCAAGCGACGCCGGAAGCGCCTGTGCCCAGGTATGGTGCGCATGCCGTGGTGGTCGACGAGGAGACGCACGGTGACGCCGCGGGCCTTTGCACGCTCGAGGGCCTCGTAGAAGGGCGCGGAGTATTCGTCCCAGGAGGTCTGAAAGTAGAGGGCGTTGACGTGGTGGGTCGCCCGATCAATGCTGGCGGCCATCTGCCGGAAGGTGTCGGCCGTGTCGTTGTGCAGGGCGACGACGTGGCCGCAGGAGTCGGGGAAGCCGCTGAGCGAGCCGGTCAGACGCATGAGCGAGGCGGTGTCGTCGTCGGAGCCGTCAGGGGTCTCGTAGGCGGTCGACTCGGGCTTGGCGGAGTCTTTCAGGATGGCCTCGACGAGGGCGCTGGCCTCGGGGTCGTCATCGAGGCGTCGTCCCATGGCCCACCAGGAACCGAAGATGAAGTAGAGGGGCACTCCGAGGAAGGGCCACAGGAAGATGAGGAGCAGCCACGCGGTCGACGTGGAGGCGCGCCGGTGTTTGGGCACGACACCCAGCGCCACGATACGGATGGCGAATTCAACGGCTCCGAGGAGGAGCCACGCCCACAGCGGTGGTTCGGGGTGCTGGGCAAACATACACCTATTTTACAAAGCGCCCTTTGTCCTGGTCAGCCCATCGTTGCCAGTGTGGCGCGTAGGTCGCTCCGTCGCGCGCGAGGGCCCGCCTGCGGCGTTCGTCCTCGCCGGGGTCCTCAATCCAGATGGACAGGTCGGCATCGGCGTCCCATGCGCCGCAGCCTTCGATGATCGTGGGGGTCACGGGCACGTCTACAACCACCCCGGGCGCGTCGGCCTCCCAATCCCAGGCCTCGTAGGAGGATGGACACCCGGCGCGCAGGCCCTCGCAGATGCGCCGCGCGACCTGCGCGCCGGCCGCGAGGCCGTCCCATCCCGGGTACCAGTCGTCCAGGTGCAGGATTTGCCAGCCCGGTAAGAGAGAAACGAGCGCGGCGGCCAGCGTGGACTTGCCCGAGCCCGAGTACCCGTCGATTGTTACGACGGGGACGCGGCGCGGCGTGATCGCAGGATCGGCGTGGGTGCCACTCCCGTCGGGGTGTGCGTCGCCGGACGAGGCCGGGGCAGCCTCGTCGATCAGCGCGCGCAGGCGCGGAGCGAGGTCTCGCGCGGCCTCGTCAGGAGCGAGGGACACGGGGACGGTGACCCGCACTCCCCCGCTCGCGGTCGCGGCAGAATGCGCCGACTGGCCGCTCATCGGCCCACCAGCGCGAAGGTGCCGACCCAGACGCTGACCGTCAGCGCGATGGTGGGAACAGCGATGGCGACCGCTATGAGGGACGCGTCGGCGGCGCGCAGGCGCGAGGGCCGCGCCCAGGTGCGCGCGCCAGACGTGCCGAAGCCCCTCGCCTCCATCGTGGTCGCGAGTTTGCCGGAGCGTCGCAGAGCAAACACGAGCAACGAGAAGGAGCCGCGCAGGAAGGAGCTGATGCGCGGGGCGTCGCCCACGCCTCGGGCGCGGCGGGCTCGTTCGAGGGCCTTCCAGTCGGCGGCCATCAGCGAGGTCATGCGTGCGCCCGCAAGCGCAGCCAGCACCGGTCGGGCGGGCAGGTGCAGGATCTGCGCGAGGCCGTCGCCCATGTCGGTAGGGTCGATGCGGTCGAGCAGGGCGATGGCAGGGATGACGAGTGCACACATGCGTAGGGCGATGCCGAGGGCCAGCCACATCGAGTGGTCGGAAATTGCCGCAGGCCCAAAAGACCAATAGACGTGCCCGCCGGGCGCGGCGTAGAGCAGCATCGAGAGGGCACCGAGGGGCGCGGCGACGAGCAGCGGCGTCGCTTTGAGGAAGAAGCTGCGCGCCGACACCCCCGACAGAGGGATGAGGGACAGATCGAGAGCCAGAGCGACCCCCGCGCTGACAGGGTCGATGGTGATGAGCAGCGGCGTGGTCGCCACCAGGAGGGCGAGCACGCGGGCAACGGGATTCGTGCGGGTCAGGAGGCCACGCCTGGGCGCTCGGGCCGAGGTGGGCGCACACATCCGTGCGGCACCAGAGGTCGCCGCACTGGCAGGCACCTGGCCCGCCGGCGCGTCGGCATCCGTCGCATCGCCGATTATCGTCGTGTCGGCGCTGTCGCCAGATTCCGACCCGACACTCGTGCGGGACGCGCGAACCGAGTCAGCCTCGTCAAGTGAGGAGGCGAGCGCGGAATCGGCGAAATCACGCGGCTCTCCCCCGCCTCGGCTCCCGAGCGACCCCAGGTCGACGACGCGCTGGCCCATCGCGGCCACGAACGCGGGGTCGTGCGTGATCGACACCAGGGTGACGCCGCGCGCGAGGGCGGCGCGCAGGAGGCGCACAAGGCCCAGCCAGGTGCCGCGGTCCTGCCCAAAGGTCGGCTCGTCGAGGATGAGCAGCTCGGGGGCGCTGACGAGCGCAGTCGCCACCGACAGGCGGCGCTTCTCTCCGCCTGACAGGGTCATGGGGTTAGCGCGCGCGAGCTTGGTGAGGCCCAGGGCCTCCATGTGCTCCTCAACGAGGGGCGTGATCTCCTCCTCGCTCATGCCGGCCGCGCGTGGGCCGATGGCGAGTTCCTCGGCGACGGTGGAGGCCAGGAACTGGTACTCGGGTTCCTGGAAGACCATCGACATGCGGCCCAGCAGCTGCTTGCTTGACCACTCGTGGGGGTCGCCGTGCGTGCCGTCGGAGGTCTCGACCTCGACTGTACCCGCGATGGGTTTGAGGAGGCCCGCGAGGGTGAGCGCAAAGGTGGACTTGCCCGCGCCGTTGGCACCCACAATGCAGGTGGACACGCCGCGCTCGAGCGTCAGGTTGATGCCGCTGCGCACGGGGGCATCCTGGTCGTAGCCGATCGTCAGGTCGGTGACGCGGGCGATGGGGGCAGCTTCGGACGAGGCCGGGGCGGACTCGGGCGCGGGGCCAACCTCGGCAGCTACGTCGTCCCCGGGCAGCCAGATACCGCGCTCGCGCAGGGCCTCGCCCTGCTCCTCGAGGACCTGCCTCAGGGGGCCGTCAGCGGCGAGGCGACCGTCGGCCACCACGATGACGCGATCCACGAGGGAAGCCCACACATCCACGCGGTGCTCAACAACCACCAGGGTCGCGCCCGCGTGTTCCACGACGGAGGCGACGACATCGCGCACCTCGGCGACGCCACTAGGATCCAGGTTCGCGGTCGGCTCGTCCAGGAGCAGCAGACCCGGCCCCATCGCAAGGATCGACGCCATGGCCAGGCGCTGCTTCTGCCCGCCCGACAACTCCGTCGTCGAATGATCAAGGGACACGTCCAAGCCCACCGCGCTCAGGGCATCCTTCACACGAGGCCAGATCTCCTCGCGAGGAACCCCCACATTCTCCATGCCGAAGGCCACGTCATCGCCCACGCGAGCCAGGACCACCTGGGCCTCGGGGTCCTGCATGAGCAGGCCCACGCGGCCCCTGGCATCCGCCGGGGCGACGCCGTCCACGGTGAGCGACCCCGAGGCCTCGCCCTCCTCAGCACCGCCCAGCAGGCCCGCCAAGCCACCCATCAGCGTCGACTTGCCCGAGCCAGACGGCCCGAGCACCAACACGCGCTCACCCGGCGCAATATCGAGATCAACACCCGACAGCGCGGCGTTCTTACGCCCAGCGTGACGCCATCCCCATCCGCGCGCGCACACGCGCGCGCCCGTCCCCCTCACCCAGCGGCACCTGGCCATCCAGGGAGGACACGGGGCGGGAGAAAGCGGAGGAGGCCTCGTTCATGGAGCGGGAATCAGACAAGCTCACGCGCTCCGCGTCCCGAAGCGAAACGATCCAACGCACCTGTCTTTGCCAGCGCGTTCGTCAGCGCCCACGCGAGGACGCCGGCCAAAACGATGCCCGAGGCAACGCCGGACACCAAGTAAATGGCGTTGTAGAGCGGACCCTTCGCGAGGTGGCCGGAGAGGAAGAGCTCAAGGACCCACTCGCAGACGAAGGACAGCGCGCCCGCGGCGGCAGCCACCCACACGCTGAAACGGCGGTAGGCAAAAAGCGCGAAAACAATCTCAGCACCGATGCCCTGTGCAAGGCCCGAATACAGCGTCTCGACCGCCCACTGCGAACCCAGACCCATGGAGACGGTAGCGGCCACCAGCTCGACGAAGAGCGCAGAACCAGGCTTGCGAATGATGTAGCCGCCGAGCGTGCCGCCCAGTAGCCACACGCCCGTCACCAGACCGCCGAGGCCTGGCGCAATCGCCTTGAGGGCCTCGTAGCCCGCGTAACCCACCTGGTTCCACGCGACGAAAATGAGGCCGCACGCGACGCCCAGGACGGCGGCGGTGACGATATCGATGACCCTCCAACGGAGGGAAACAGTGGTTGCCATGCGACAATACTCCCTTCGTGATGCACGGCGGCCACGAGGGAAGAGCCTTCCTACGCCGGTATGATCCGGATCAGGTTCTACGGTCGGGGATGGTCCCCTCTCAGCTCGAGTCGAGCTCCCGTGGCACAGTAGTGAGCATAGTCACCTAGTATTTATCACGCTACTCATGCAGGTGAGCCCCTGATGGGGACCCTCGCCCGTACCACCGTCGCCCAGGACACCGCGCGCCGCACGACGCAGCAGGAAGTGACGGTTCGCGAAGGCCGCGCCCACGATGAACGCAATCCACACCAGGGAATAGACGAGGCCAGGGCGGGTGTCGTCCCACATCGCCAGAATGAGGCCCATGGCCCCCATGAACGCCAAGACCACCCACGCGCCAACGGCACCGCCGGGGGACTTGAAGTGCGATTCCTTGTGCAGGTGGGGGCGCTTGCGCAGATAGACCAGGTAGGACACGACGATGACGACCCACACGCCCATGAAGAGGGTGGCCGACACCGAAGTCACCAGCGTAAAGGCCGCGGAGATCGAGCCGCCCGTCGCCATGATGACAATAGCCGTCAGCAGGCACATGCAGGACAAGAACAGGGCGTTGAGGGGCACGTGATGCTTCGACAGGCGCGCGAAAATGCCGGGGGCCTGCTCCTGGCGGGCCAGACCGTAGAGCATGCGCGACGTCGAAGTAGATGCCCGAGTTCGCGCTGGACGCTGCCGAGGAGAGCACGACCAGGTTGACGATCGTGGCTGCCGCACCCAGACCCGTCAGGGAGAACATCGTGACGAAGGGGGATTTCTCCGGGCTCACCTGATCCCAGGGTGTCACCATCATGATGGCCGCGAGGGCCGCCACGTAGAAGAGCATGATGCGCACGGGGATCGAATTGACAGCCTTGGGGAGAGTGGTGTCCGGGTCATCGGTCTCTGCGACCGTCGTGCCCACCATCTCGATACCAATGAAGGCGAAGAGCGCGATCTGGAAGCCACCCAGGAAGCCGGTGAATCCGTTGGGGAAGAAGCCGCCGTGGCTCCACAGGTTCGAGACAGCTGCGGCCGTCCCCTCCTCGTCGACTGTGCCCATGGCGACCATACCGAAGCCGACGACGACCAGGGCGATGATCGCGATGATCTTAACGAGCGCGAACCAGAATTCGGTCTCGCCGAAAGCCTTAACCGTCATCGCGTTGAGAGCGAAAAGCAGCAGGGTCGTAGCGGTGATGGGGATCCACGGGGACAGGTTCGGCCACCAGAAGTGCGTGTAGCCGGTGATGGCGATCATGTCCGCGACGCCGGTGACACCCAACACGCCCAGTACGTCCACCCGGTCACGAAGCCCGCCCACGGGCCGATCAGGTCGCGTGCGATGTCCGCGAAGGTCGCGTACTTGCGGTCCGAGAGCAGCAGCTCACCGAGCGTGCGCATGAAGAGGAACAGGACAGCGCCGATGATCATGTAGACCAGCAGGATCGAGGGACCCGCGACGGAGATCGTCTTGCCCGAACCCATGAACAGGCCCGTCCCGATTGCGCCGCCGATCGCAATCAGCTGAATATGGCGATTCTTCAGGTTTCGCTGGAGCTTTTCGCCGCCCTCCTGACGGGGCTCGTCGTGCACGACTGGCTCGCTGCTCATTCGTTTTCCTTTCCGCTGGTACCGCCTACAGGCAGAGTTTTGCGCGGTCTTTGCGTGTGCACGGAGCACACTTGACCCTCCAACGCTACCGCAACGGCCCGCCCGCGACCGAATCGTGGGGATGCATGGCACACAACGCACAGCAGGGTTAGGTTAGCCTCATGACACCTGACACGACGCACTCCCCTGCCCCGGCCTCGTTCCCCCTGGTCTCGACCGCGAACGTGCCCACGCAGCGCGCGGCGCGTTACGGCAAACAGCTCGTGACACACATGGCGCACAAGGTCACCGGCGAATGGAACGAGGAAACGGCCAGCGGCTACCTCCTCTTTGACCGCGAGGGTCCCGCGGTCGGACGCTTCGACGTGAGCGCAATGCCGTCGGCACTGATTCTTGAGCTGCGCACGACCCCCGAGCACGCTGATCACCTCGAGCACGTTGCGGGCATTCACCTGGCACGATTCGGCGTGCGCGACGCCTGACCATCTCGTGGCGGCGCACCGACGGCAGCGCCGGCACCACGCAGGGTCCCCTCACTCCCGCCGACATAGAGGCCCACGCCCACGCCAAGAAAGCAGCCCGCGCGGCGGCGCGCGAGGCCGGGCAAGCGGAGTAGTCGCGGCGCTCACCGCGGACTAGGCGCGGCAGGACACCCACGCACGGTACACACAGCGCAGTAGGCAAGACGCTGCGCACGGCATCCAGGCACACGACAAAGTAGACGCGGCGGACCCCACCAATTCCGCGTGCAATTCCCTGATGACCGGACGCGTTAGCATCTCAAAAACCGTAGAATTCCAACGTTCTGACTTCACAAGTTGAAGTATGCGCGAGGGAATTGCATGCGAAATTTCGGAGATGCCGGCACCCACTCGCTGCGCGTGTCAATGCAGCTCTCACAGCATTCGGCACCGGGAGGCACTGCACTACTTTCGCCAGCATTGCACTACTTAGCAGGGCATTGCACTAGCTCCTATCCAGTGCAATGCTCCCCCATCTAGTGCATTGCTCCCCGAAATAGCGCAACACTTCTGAGTCACAAGCCCCGCCGCGGTTCACGCAGCGACTCCGACACCCGGCACTGCACCCGTTACGGGACGCTGCACCTCTTACGGGACGCTGCACCCGATCAGAACGGGTGTATTGCCTACGGATCGGGTGTAGCACCCACACACACACAAGCACAACCGCGGAAGAAACGACCACATCACCAGCACGCTCGGCAAACAATAACCCATACCGCGCCACACTTCCGACCTACCAGATAGAGGGCTCAACTCCTTTCGAATCTAACCCCCATCGGACACGAGCACAGACTCGGAAGCGCACCAGCTAATCCCAGTCCACAACCGCCCGAAGTCGCATGCGGGAAGATGAAGAAGATCGGTCCACCGCCGACCCCGAAGAACGCTCTTCGCTATCCACGAGCACTGGGCGAGCCATTCGGAGAATCGCTAACTGCTTTTTGCGCCCCTCACACTCTTTCGCAAAATGATTCCATAGTACTTCAGAATACAAATTTAGAAATTTAACGAGATAGAAAGCCAAGACAATTCCCAACAGCCACAATATCAGGTCATACTTTAACACTCCACGAAGCCAATCGTATCCGAGCAATGCCAGCGAAAAAGAAAATAAAGACCCAGCATATGCTCGCAAAAATCTTCCATAGGGAAGAATCCAATTCGGCCTGTAGTAATATATAAATATCATTATATTCGCAAGCACAATAAACGCGACTACACCCACTAGGGCATGACGCCAATCAGGACCACAGAGCTGATACAGCAGGAATCCTAGCATCATCAAATTAGGCACACAAAAACAACGCCAGTTGCATTTAACATCCCAATCCACCTTCGAAGCCACTTCACTGAGCCAACTTTCGTTTGCATACCAGATGTCTAGCGGACTCTTTCCAGTCTTCTTCGCAATGGCATAAATCGCCTGCTCACACTCAGCCATCGATCGCAGCTGATCAGGCCTAAGACGCTCTTCTTGAGGGAGATCGGTCATCTTGCGCATACCCTTCTACTGGAACCTAGATTCATCATGCAAACAGATCTATCACCTTTGACACACGCCCTAGTGATACGACACACATATAGACACCCACACTTCCGTAGCGCGAGGATGAGATCGCATATTGGCTAGATTACAGTCATTACCACTTGTTCACACCTAGGTTACAGCGCTTTACAGACCATACATATGACCCTGCACTAAACCCACCGCAAGCAGCTCGAGCAGACATACCCAATGCGACGACGAGCTACTACAACGCGCGCGCCACACCGCCAACAATCCCCCGCAGCCATCAGGCTGCGGGGGTTGTCATTCAGCTCATTGCGACGCTCAGCGGCCCTCGAGGTAGCTCTTCGCTGCGGTCAGGACCTGCTCCCACATGCCGACCGCATCCTCGTACGCCTGACGAGCCACGGCCTCGTCGTCGGAAACGGACGCCAAGCCAGACTCCTCGACGTGGATGCCGACGCCGCCGCGTTCCTCGGACAGAGAGATCTCGACGCGGGTCGCGTACTCGTCGGGCAGCTCGTCGTCGGCCAGCGGGTACCAGCGGAAGGCGACAACATCCATGGGGTCTTCGTCGGCCTTCTCGATCAGCCAGTCGCCGGCGTCCGGGTCGCTCACGCGGTAAATGCCGTCGTCCCCGAGGCTCACCTCATGGTCACCCAGCGGGCCATCGTTGACCCACCAGCCTGGCTCCGACACGAGCGCCCACGCGGCCTCACTGTCACAGTCCACGACGACGTCGGTCTCGACGCGGTCCAGCTCGTCCTCAACGTCACCGTCAGAAGTCCTGTCAAAGATGCTCATACCTCAACGGTACCGGCTCGCACGCGCTCCGTCACGCGAACGAGGTCACAAAATTGCTGCCAATCTGCGCTCGGATATGACGAGGCCGTGGCTGGCTCCGCCGGAAAAGCAGAGTCAACCACGGCCTCGTGTCAGGAGGAGTGTTCAGGCCAAGCGCGTAACGCGGTAGCGCCAGTCGATGGGACCGGCCTCGAGGGTCTCCACGCGGTAGTGCTGCTCAGAGTTCTGCAGGTGCGCGAACAGCGGCTCGGGCTGGTGGGGTGCGCAGATCTGGAGATTCTCGCCCACGGGCAGATTGTCGACCGCGGCGAAGAGAACCGCGTGACGCACGACGTGGGGGGATCGAGTGAATGACAAGCTCGTCCGCACCGGGGCGGTGGATGACACCGGCACCGCCAGCGTGGACCTTGCCGTGTCCACCGCCGTGACCGTGGCCGCCGCCGTGACCACCGCAGCCGCAGCCGCCCGCCGTGGAGGCGATGGGTTCAGCGGCCATCTCATAAGGGCGCTCGGCGGGGGTCTGCGCGGCTGCCTCGGCCTGTGCGGCGTGGCCATGGCCGCCGCATCCGCAGCCAGTGTGCTCAGCAGCGGGGGCCTGCTCGGCGCGCTCCTTCTTTCCTTCGCCGCCGCACCCGCACCCGCAGCTGCCACCCTCGGAGGGGACGGCGTTGGCGTCGACCAGCTTGAACATCTGACGATCAGTCATATCTTTTCCTTATCCTTCGGCCCGCAGGGCCACTTCAGTGAACCTTATCCAGTGTAGGCGCGCCTCAGCCGAGCACGCGCGTTCACTTTTAATGAGGAACTCGGCCTCGACCTCGACACTGACGTTGAGGGGCAGCGCGGCGACGCCGACGGCGCTGCGCGCGTGCTGGCTGCCGAAGATCTCACCGAACAACTCGGAGGCACCGTTGATGACGGCGGCCTGCCCGTAGAAGTCGGGGCGCGAGGACACGAAGCCCACGACCTTGACAACGCCCGCGAGATTGTCGATGCCGCCCGCGACGGAGGCCGCCGCTGCCAGAGCGTTAAGGGCGCACACGCGTGCTGCGTCCTTGGCATCCTCGGGGTCTGCGCCGTCCTCGCCGACCGCGCCGATGCACACCGGCTCACCGTTCACGACGGGGATCTGACCGGAGGTGCGCACGACGCCGCGGTCGATGACGGCCGGCACGTACGCGGCGACGGGGGTGGCGACGTCGGGCAGTTCGAGGCCAAGCTCGGCGAGCTTCTCGGAGGGGAGCATGAGGGGTCCTTTCGTTCTGATTGACGAGGCCTGGGCCGCGTCCGTTGGTTCCAGTTTAGTTGCGCTCTTCCAAGGGGTGGTGAGCGAGGGTGCTGGCGTGAGATCCCGGTGACGGCCTCGTCATTGACGCACGACTGTGCCCCGCGCGCTCGTGAGCGCGCGGGGCACAGATTCTTGGAGACGTCAGTTCGCACTGACTTTGCGGCCACAACGACTGTCGGGATCGGGCCTACACCCGGGCCGACTGGCTTCCAACTTCCAACCGCCCGTCGGTGCTGGAAGCCGATCAGAGATGGCCGTCAGTTCTGGGGAGCAGCCGGGGCCGACCGCCCTCGCCAGCGGTCGCCGAGGTCTCGGTGCCGTCGACGCTCACCGTGTAGGTGGAGCCGTTGGTCATGCCGGAGGTCGAGTAGATGACGTTACCGAAGGCCTTGAGCGAGGTGTAGGTGCCAAGCGTCTTGCCGGAGGAGTCGGTGATCGTCACCGTGGATCCGGCAGACCCGGTCGCGGATGCGGAGACCCAGCCCTGGCCGTCGGTCGTGGTCGGCGTCTCCACCATCTCGCTCGTCGCGAAGGCGATGACCGTGCCGCCCGTGATGCTCATGGCGCCGTTGGAATCCAGGGCGCCGTTCGCGCCGGAGGCCGGGCCGTAGACGGTCGTCGTACCGCCGCTGATGGTCAGCGAGCCGTTGGAGTCGAGGCCGTCGCCGTTCGCGTTGACGGTCACGGTTCCACCGGTGATGGTGATCTGCTCGCCGGTGTCCTCCATGGAGCCGCCGCCGGGGCCCATGCCGCCGGGGGCCATCGGGTCGGTAGCCGTGGTTGTGTCGGTGCTGGTCGAATCGGAGCTGGACTCGGTGACGGCGGCCAGGCCGGCCTCGACCGTGATTGAGCCCGAGGCGTTGATGCCGTCGTCGCTTGAGGTCAGGTCGACCGTGCCGTCGGAGATCGTGATGAGGCCGCCCTCGAGGGCTTCGTTCGACTGCGTGACGGTCACGGTTGCGCCGTCCAGGACGGCCGCGACCTCGGTGTGCACACCATCGTCGCCGGAGGCGGCACTGATCGTGCCGGAGCTGAGGCGCAGGGCACCATTGGAGTGAATGGCGTCATCCCCGGCGTCGATGGTGGTCGTACCGCCGTCGACAATGATGTAGGTCTGAGCCTTGATGCCTTTGGCCGAGCCCGTGGAAGGCTTGCCGGTCGAGGCACCGCCGCCCGAGGTGATCGACAGGGTGCCGCCGGTGACGATAGCGTCGGTATATGCATCGATGCCGTCGCCGCCCGAGGTCAGGGTGACGGTTCCGTCCATAATCGACACGTAGCCTTTGGTGTCGTCGTTGTCCTGGTCAGACTTGAGGGCGTCGCCTCCGGCGTTCACGGTGATGGTTCCGCCGGCAACAGTCAGGGAGTCCTTGCCGCGCAGACCGTCATCCGAGGCGGTCGCGTTGATCGTGCCGCTCAGGACGTACAGGTCATCCTTGGAGGTGATCGCGTCCGACGCGCCGGAGGTCACGTTGAGAGTGCCCGAGCCGGTGATCGTCAGTCCATGTCGGCGTAGATTGCGGCGTTCGCGTCCTCGGTGCCGGTGTAGGTCCCGTCGGTGACCGTTGAGGTGCCCTCGAGGGACAGGACGAGGTCGTCACCGCTGGTCGCCTCAATAGCAGCACCCGTGGACGAGGTGATGGTCGCGTTGTCGAGGATCAGGATGACCCGGTCCTCGGATCCAGCTGCCACGACGACCTTACCGGTGAAGGAGCCGCTGAGCTTGTAGACGCCCGCCTTGGAGATGGTCAGCACGCCGTCACTCACGCTCGCGGCGTCGGACGAGGAAGTCGCGGTTGTGCCGCTGAGCGTCACGTCGACGGCGTCCGAGGCCTTCCAGTCACTGTCCTTCACGTGGGAGGCCTTCGCGTTCGAGGCCAGGGCGTCGGCCGCAGTGGGCGGAGCGGTCGTGTCGCCGTTGGTTCCAGCGGCCGCGACGGCCGCGGTCGCGCTCGTCGCGGTGGAACCAGAGGAGGCCGCGCCCGAGGAGCTGCAGGCACCCAGCGCCAGCATTCCGATGAGGGAGATCACGCTGATCGTCCGGGCGGGGGTCCAAATTTTCTGAAGGGCTTTCATTACTATGTCTCTTTCATGCGATTAACGCTTGTATTTCTTATGCTCAGCGCTTGCGTATCGTGTGCTATCGATGACTCGCACGCCGGTATGAGGTCGTTCATGCGGCCATCGCGAGGGGTGCCTCGCGGGTGAACTCAGGGGCCTCGACGTATTCGGGAAAGTAGCGGCGCAACGTGCGGTGCCACTTGTTCGCGGGCAGGTCGTGCATGGCGGCCATCGCGGTCCCGTACTTGGAGATCTTGACGGGTCGCACGCCACCCTCCCACAGGAGGTGGTCGACGATGGACGGGGTCGCACCCGACTTCGTTTCGATGATGACCAGGTCGGGTCGTGCGACCTCGGTGCCGTCCGTGCGCAGCGAACGCCACGTCAGCTTCGTATCCACCGTCGCGCGGCCCGCGCCGCCGGGCAGGAGCAGGGTGTTGCGCTCGTAGGTTCCAGCGAGCACCGGCTCAAGGGCAGGGACCAGGTGGCCATACCCCGTCTTCTCGACCTTGCCCATGACCCATGAACGGCGCTCACCCGCGAGAGGGGAGTCCCGGCCTCGTGCTGCTGAATCGGCATACGCTTCTTGACGGTCAGTCCGCGCGGTCCCCGGGTCTTCACCTCGAGGAAGGAGGTGCCGGTAGACAGGTAGGTGCGGGCGCGGACCTTGAAGCGGCGGCGGCGCTTGAGCGCGGTCAGCAGATACGAATCCATGTCGGGGGTGTCGTAGTAGGTGGAGGCGTAGCCCTGGGACACCTGGCCGGCGATTTGGAGGACCAACGCGTCCTCGGGGAGCCGGCTCAGAATCGCCGAGGCCGTGGCTGCGTCCAGCGCGTACTTGCGGTCCACGCGGGTGAGCATCGCGGCGCGCTCATTCAGTTCATCGAGTCCGATCACGTCAAGGTCGGCGAGGAGCGAGTTCAGGGTGGCGTTCATGAGTCGTGTCCTGTCAGGTGGTTGGGCTGGGGGTAGTGGTGGCGACGAGGCCGGGGCCGAGGCTGCTTCGAGGGCGGGCTCGGGTGGCGGGCCGGCGGGTCAGGCGACCTTCGAGCGAACGTCCACAAGAGTCAGGTCGTTCACGAGGTCGAGCTTGACGACGTTGACCGAGGCGACGGACGCACCGAGGCGCTGCTCGAGGGCTGCCTTCAGCTCCGCCGGGTCGGCAATCGCGCGGTCCAGCTGCACAGTCTGCGAGGTGTAGCGGCCGAAAATCAGCTTCGAGTCGCCGAAGGCGAGGGCCACGAGGATCAGGGCAATGAGGCCACCTAGCAACGGGGTCACCGCCGAGGACATGCCAGTCAGCAGGCCAAGAGCCAGCGACGCGAAGTAGTAGGCGATTTCCGTCTGCGAGATCTGGTCGGACCGCAGTCGTATGATCGAGAGAACACCGAAGAGTCCGAGGCCGAGGCCCGCGCTCACGGTCGAGTTCGCGAGGATAATCGTGACGGCGAGGACGCCGACATTCACACCGAGGAAGGCTGCGACCAGGTCAGCGCGGCGGTGCCGTGGGAAGTACAGGCCGAACACGAGGGCGGCCATGGCGACCAGGTCAATGGCAATCAGGATCAGGGCGGTCATTGGTGTCTCCTTTTGTCGATGCACCTATTTCCCCACGCAACCCTATGAAAAACCTATGAACACCTCATTCGTGCCTTATGACTTTCCTGGGAAAATTCTGAATAGTAAACTCACCCGCGCACCGCGGCGTGCGCTGGCGCACAATGTAACCTATGAGCACCCGACCTGGGGCCATCAGTGCCCCCACTGACCAAGAACTGCGCACACTCACGGAGGAAACCCCGGCCTCGGGGCCAGCGCGTTCCGTGAAACTCCTGGCCGCCATCGCGACCTTCGGATCCCTCCTCTTCGGCTACGACACGGGCGTCATCGCGGGCGCACTGCCATACATGTATATGCCGCATGCGGCCGGCGGACTCGGGATCAACGAACTCGAGGAGGGCCTCGTCGGCGGCGTCCTCGCCTTCGGCGCAGCGATCGGCGCGATTGCCGCCGGGCGACTGTCGGACCGCAACGGGCGACGGCACAATATCCTCCTCCTCGCCCTCATATTCATCGTCGGCACGCTCGGGTGCACGTTCGCGCCGAACGTCTGGGTGCTGTACCTGTTCCGTTTCGTGCTCGGCCTGGCGGTCGGAGGCGCGTCGGCGACCGTGCCGATCTACCTGTCCGAGTCGGCACCCACGCGCATGCGCGGTGCCCTGGTGGCACTCGACCAGTTCATGATCGTGTTCGGCCAGCTCCTCGCCTACTCGATGAATGCGGCACTCTCCCATGCGCACGGCGGCCCGCGCGTCCTCGTGAGCGCCGACCCGTCGGGCACACTCACGCCCGGTCAGTGGTACTCGTGGGACGAGGTCTCCCGCGTCGCGACCGCCGTCGTCTCCGAGGGTGACGGATCGGCGTGGCGGTGGATGCTCGTGCTCGCCACAATCCCCGCGGTGCTCCTGTGGATCGGGATGCGTCTCATGCCCGAGTCGGGACGCTGGTACGCGTCAAAGGCTCGTTATTACGAGGCCGTGGGTGCCCTCAAGCGGATCCGCGACCCCCAGCGCGACGACGTCGCCGCCGAGATCAGCGAGATTGTGGCCTGCACGCCGCAGAAGCCAGCCAGGGGCACTGGACACTGCGGCGCACCGCGTCAGTCGCGTGGACCAGGCGACTCCTGTTTATCGGCATCGGCCTAGCGTGTTTCGACCAACTGACCGGCATCAACACCGCCATGTATTACCTGCCCAAGATCCTGGCGGCCGCCGGCTTCAGTTCCGCCGACTCCATCACCCTCAACGTCATTACGGGGGCCGTCGCGTGCATCGGCGCGGGATTTGGCCTGTATCTCGTGTCGAAGCTTGCTCGCCGCCACGTCGGCATCTACCAGGGAAACGGGCGTCACCCTGTCCCTGTTCGCACTCGCCCTCATCTTCGGACTCGGCATCGGCCCCTACACGCTGGCCGACGGGAGCATTTCGCCCGAGATTCCTTCTTATCTGCCGTGGCTGGTCCTCGTCCTCGTGTCCCTCTTCGTGTTCGCTAAGCAGTCCGGCACCGTCAACTGGGTGCTGGTCTCCGAGATCTTCCCCGCCCGTATCCGCGGCGTCGCTCAGGGCTTTGCCGTGGGCTGTGGCTGGATGATGAACGCGGTCGTCACATGGCTGTTCCCCATCATGATCGGCCATCTGGGCGCCACGTGGACCTACCTGACCTTCGGCGTCATCAACGTCGTAGCCCTGTGCTTCTACCTGTTTATCGTGCCCGAGACGCGGGGTGTCTCCCTCGAACAGTTCGAGCACGACTTCTCGAGGCGCTACGGGGTGTAGTCGCTTCCCTGCTGCGTGCGAGGCCCCGCGTCCCTACGGACGCGGGGCCTGCTTTATCAGCCGACGCGGGGCCAATCCATCCCAGCCGACGCGGAGCCGGCCCGCCCGCGAGATCGCCACACGCGAGCCTTCGGCTCGGAGTGGTCGATCTTGAAGCCCAGCCAGGCCCTGCAGGCCCCGCGTCGGCGGTAACGTCCGGTACACCCACGGCTCAACCTCGCGTGGCGTACACACACGCCACAACGCCGGTAGCACACTGGTCACATGACTGACGCCCCCGCTCCCACAGCCCGCACGAACGAGCCACCCCAGGCCTCGTTCCTCCCGCCCCTCGCGATCACCGGCGCATCCGGAAACGTCGGCGGCGTGGCCGCCCGACTCCTATCCGAGCGCGGCCTACCCCTGCGCCTGCTCGCGAACACGCCGTCGCGCGCGCCCAAGCTGCCCGGCGCGCACACCATCCAGTGCTCGTATGAGGACACCCCGGCCTCTCGCGAGGCCCTCACGGGCGTTGACGTCCTCTTCATGGTGTCCGCACCCGAGAGCGAGGACCGCCTGAACAAGCACATCGCGTTCGTCGACGCGGCGGCCGCATCCGGGGTGCGCCACATCGTGTACTTGTCGTTTATGAACGCGGCTCCCGATGCAACGTTCACGCTGGCGCGCACACACTTCCACACGGAGGAGCGCATCAAGGCGTCCGGCATCACCTACACGTTCTTGCGCGATAACTTCTACGCGGACTTTTTCGTGGCGCTGCCCGACGAGGAGGGCCGCATCCTCGGCCCCACAGGCGACGGGCGAGTCGGCGTGGTCGCGCGCGAGGACGCGGGGCGCGTGGCCGCGGGTGTCTTGACAGATCCTGCACGTTACGAGAATCAGACCCTTGACGTGACGGGCCCGGAGGCCCTCACCCTCGACGAGATCGCCGCAATCCTCACCCGCGTGCAGGGACGCCCCGTCACCTACGTGCGCGAAACCATCGAGGAGGCGTACGAGTCGCGCAAGAAGTGGCCGGCCGCCCAGTGGCAGTACGACTCGTGGGTGTCGACCTACACGTCGATCGCGCGCCGCGAGATGGACGTCGTGTCCACGACCGTGCGCGATGTGACGGGCCGTGACCCGCTCACCTTCGAGGAGGTCGCCCGGGCAGCGCTCGTGTCGGGCCGCTGACTGCCGCGGTTGTGGCTGGCTGTGCCCCGACTTCGCTTCTCTTCTCAGAGACGAGGCCGGGGCTGGTTCATGCGCTCACAACCTCAGTACGCCAGCCCCTTCGGCTGCTCCGCCAGAACGGCGCTGCCCGGGTCGACGACCTCAAAGCCGTTGGCCTTGTAGGCCTCGTAGTCGAAGTGTTCGCACTCGTCGTACCCGATGCGGTGGTACTCGTAGAACCCATCCCAGGCCTCGTACCCGGACCCGAGGGAGGTCTCAAGGAACGCGTCGGCCATGGCCATCGCGGTGCGCGGGGCGACGTAGAAGGCACCCATGGCGAGCAGGTTCGCGTTGTTGGCTGCGGCGCAGCGCCGCGCAGCGGGCACGGATTCGCAGACGGCAGCGTGGACGTGGGGGCACTTGGAGGCGGCGATGTGGATGCCCATGCCGGTGCCGCAGAACGCGAGGGCGCGTTCGAACTTTCCTTCGGCGATCTGCGCGCCGAGTGCGAAACCGACGCGGTGGTACATGGGGGCGCTCTCGGCGTCGGGCGTCAGGTCGGTGACGGTCCACCCGCGCTCTTCGAGGTGAGCTTTGACGGCTTCTTTGAGGGGGGTGCCCGGCGAAGTCGGCACCGACGACGACGTGTTTGTCTTTAGCTGTCCGCATGGGAGCGTCCTTTCAGGAGTGTGCGCAGGGAGGTGAAGGAGAAGAGGCCCTCGTTCATGCAGATGACGAGCAGGAGCACGCCTCCCCAGATGAGGGGCCGGTAGAAGTTGGAGATGTTGGGGAACATGTTCAGGCCCGAAGAGAGAACCTGGAGCATGAGGATGGACAGGAGGACGCCGCTCAGTCGCCCGGAGCCGCCGTTGGGGGTTGACGCCGCCGAGGACGACGATGAGGACGGTGAGCAGCGTGTAGGAGGTGCCGTAGTCGGCCTTCGCGGAGTTGTAATTCGCGAGCATGACGACGCCCGCCATGGCCGCCATGACACCGGAGAGCACATAGGTGCGGATCAGGAGGCTGTTGACTTTCAGGCCGGAGAAGCGCGCCGCGGTGTCGTTCGTGCCGAGCATGAGGATGGTGCGTCCGAAGCTGGTGCACGCGACGATAAATCCGGCGACGGACGCGCACACGAGGAACACAACGAGGGGGATGGGCACGAGGCCTACCACCTTCGCGGTGAATACGGTGCTGAACGCTGGGGGCAGGCCGGAGACGGGTTTGCCTTCGGTGAGGACCAGGGCGACGCCGCCGAAGAGTTCGAGGGTGCCGAGGGTGGCGAGGATGGGTGGGATCTTGAGGATCGCGACAAGGATGCCGTTGATGAGGCCGCATACGACGCCGACGACCAGGGCGACGCCGAGCGCGATGAGGACGGCTAGGCTCATGGACGAGGCCGTGGCTGGCCCTGTGAGGGTGGCGCGCAGGGTGAGGGCGGCGCAGATGCCGGTGACATTGGCGATGGCGACGACGGACAGGTCGATGCCGGCGGTGAACATGGTGAACATGACGCCCAGGCTCATGAGGCCGAATTCGGGGAATTGGACGGCCATGGACTGCCAGGTGCGTACAGCGAAGAAGGGGCCGGGGCGCACGGCGGCGAAGAAGATGAGCAGGAGCAGGAAGACGATGACGAGGCGCGCCATGTAGCTGTCTTTTTGAGAAAAGCGAGGCGCGGGGAGGCGAGTAGCGTTGACATGTGGTCCTCCTATGCTGCGTTGCGGCGGCCGCGCATGACCTGGAGCGCGGAGACGCCGGTTCCCACGATGATGAGCAGGCCCAGGGCGAAACCCTGCCAGAACGTCTTGATACCCATGAGGATCATGGAGTTTTGGACGATGACGATGAGGAGTGTGCCGAGCATGACGCCGGTGAGGGAGCCTTTGCCGCCGGTGATGGCGGTGCCGCCCAGGACGACGGCGGCGATGACCATCATTTCCATGCCGAGCAGGTTGGTGGGGTGCATCTGTCCCATGGCGCAGGTGCGGACCATGCCGGCGAGGGCGGCGATGATGCCGACGATGACGTAGAGCCAGAACTTGGTGGCGCGTACTTTGAATCCGACACGCGCGGCCGCGCTTTCGTCGCCGCCGATGGCGTAGAGGGATCGCCCGAACATGGTGTAGCGGGTGACGACGAAGGCGACAGCGACGACCGCGACGAGGATCAGGAAGGACACGGGCATGGATGATTGCAGGCCGGAGCTTTCGTTGCGGGCAATGAATAGGGAGGATGATCCGAAAGAGCGCATGGAGGCTGGGATCGTGTTGATCTGCACGGATTTGAGTGCGCCTGCATGACGCCGTTGAAGACGTTGGCCGTGCCCAGGGTGATGATCAGCGTCGGCACGGTGAGCCTGGAAGTGAAGAGGCCGTTGAAGGCGCCCAGGAGCGCGCCGAGGCCGGCGGCGATCAGGAAGGGCACGATGACCGGGCCGTTCCACCCGTTGTCTACCAGGACCTTCGTGGTCACGTAGACCGCCAGGGAGGCCAGCGCCGGGAAGGACACGTCGATGCCGCCGGAGACGAGGACGAGGTGCGCGGCGACAGCGAAGAGTCCGGGCACCACCATCGCGCCGGCCAGGTCGACCAGGTTGTTCGCCGTGAAGAACTGCCCGGAGCGCGCCTGGATGACCAGGCTCAGCGCTGCGATGACCAGGAAGACCCAGAATTCGTTGGCGCGCAGGACTTTCGTGATGAGTCGGGGCATTAGTTCTCTCCCCCTTCGATGGACGAGGCCGGGGCGCGGTCCTCGGACAGGAGCCGGGTCAGCTCGGCCTCGGTGAGAGTGTCGGGGCTCATGGCTTCGCTGAGGTGTCCGGCGCGCATGATGGCGATCGTCGAGCAGTTGGTGAGTACTTCGGCGATGTCGTCGGAGATGATGATGACTCCCATGCCTTCCGCGGCGAGTTCGCGCAGGATCGCGTGGATCGTGAATTTGGAGCCGATGTCGACGCCGACGGTGGGGCCGTTGAGGATGAGGACGGCGGGCTTGGTGGCCAGCCATTTGGCCAGGACGACTTTTTGCTGGTTGCCGCCCGACAGGGTGTTGACGGCGTTGGCGGGGTCGGGGGTGACGACGTCGAGGCGCGTCACCCATTTCTGTTCTTCGGCACGAATGGCTTTCTTGTCGATGAAGCCGAGGGCCTTGGTGAAGGTCTCCATCTCGGAGACCGTGATGTTTTCGCCGATTGAGCGGGACAGGAACAGGCCTTCGGTGAGGCGGTCTTCGGGCACATAAGCGATGCCGGCCTCGATTGCATCGCGCACGCCGCGCAGTGTGACGTCCTGTCCTTTGACACAGATGCGACCCGAGTCGAGAGGCAGCATCCCAAAGAGGGAGAGGGCCAGCTCGGTGCGGCCCGATCCCAGCAGTCCCGTGATGCCCAGGATTTCGCCGGGCCTCACGCTCAGGGACGCGTCGGCGAAGGCACCGCTCACCGTCGCCCCCTCCACCTGGAGGACCGGGGCCTCGTCAATAGTGCCCGGCTGGTAGCGTTCCTCCGCGAAGTCGCGCCCCGTCATGTAGCGGGCGAAACTCGCGCGGTCTAGTTCCTCCTTCGGGCAGGTGATGACCTTGTGGCCGCTGCGCAAGATAGTGAAGCGCTGCGCGATCTCGAAGACTTCTTCGAGCTTGTGGGACACAAAGAGGATCGCAATGCCGCGCGATTGCAGGTCGCGGACGATGTCGAAGAGGGCGGCGACTTCCTTCTTCGTGAGGGCGGTCGTCGGCTCGTCCATGATGATGAGCTTCGCGTCGCCCATGAGGGCACGGCTGATGGCGACGAGCTGTTTGTCGGCCACGGACAGTTGCCGACCAGCTCGTCGAGGTCCACGTCAAAGCCGATCTTCGCCACGGCCTCGCGCGCGACCTCGCGCATGCGGGAACGGTTCACCAGGCGACGCCCGGCGGCCACTTCGCTGCCGAGCGCGATGTTCTCCATGACGGACAGGTTCGGGAAAATCGAGAAATCCTGGTAGATGACGCGCACGCCCGCATCGATGGCGGCCGCCGGCGTCAGGCGCATGAAGTCGCGCCCGTCAATCGAGACCGTCCCGTGTTCGGGGGTGTGTACGCCCGAAATGACCTTGATGAGCGTGGACTTGCCCGACCCGTTTTCCCCGGCCAGGCAGTGGATTTCTCCGGGCGCGATCTCCAGGTCAATGTCGACCAGGGCTCGCACGCCTGCGAAGGATTTGCTGACGTATCGTACCGCCAGCACTGGGGTGTCCATGTGGTGTCCTTTCCGACGCATGCCACCGCCCAAAGGCCACCCCCCACGCGCGCGGGCGTCGCGCGCAGGAGGAACAAGGATGCGCGAGCGTCCGTGCACGCGCGGGAGTGGCCCAGCCACGGCCTCGTCAATGGAGCGAGGGACGAGGCCGTGGAGCCTCGGTGGTCGTCGCCTGTTTGCGGATCAGAAGCCGAGGGAGTCGACGTTGTCCTTCGTGATCTTGAGCCAGCCGGTACCCTCGAGGACCTTGGTGGAGCCGGACGAGAAGTGCATGCTCTCGTAGCCTTCAACGCCTAGGTTCACGCCGTCTTCGATGGTCTCACCGTTGAGGATCTTCGTAGCCAGGGAGGCCATGGCGTAGCCGGCGTTCGCGGGGTCCCACAGGGTCAGGGTGGAGACGGAGCCGTCCTTGAGGATCTGGGCGTTCGCGGCTGGCATGCCCGTACCGGCGGTGAAGACCTTGCCCTTCAGGCCCAGCTCATCGATGGCGCGAGCGGTGCCGGGCGCGTCGAAGGAGGAGGTGCCGAGGATGCCCTTGACTTCGGGGTACTTCTTGAGGACTTCCTTGGCGGTCTGGTAGGCGGTCTCACCGTTGTCTTGGGATTCGACGCGGGGCTCGGCCTCGAGCAGCGTCATCTTCGGGTACTTTTCCTTCTGGTGGGCCACGGCACCGTCCGCCCACTCGTTGTGGGAGGCGTTCGTGACGTGACCGACCATCGTCGTGTAGACGCCTTCCTCACCCATGGCCTCGGCGAGGTTGTCCATAATGAACGCGCCGTATTCCGTGTTGTTGAAGGCTTCGATGTCGTACATCGTGTTTTGCTGGGAGGCGCCTTCGTGGGTGACGACGACGATGCCTGCGTCCATGGCCTGCTTGAGGACGGGTTCGATGGCACCGGGGTCGACGGGGACCACGCAGATGGCGTCGACGCCTTGGGCGATGAGGTCCTGGATGACCTGGGCCTGCATGGTGGCGTCGGTTTCAGCGGGGCCCTTCTGGAAGACGTTCATGCCAGTGTCGGCGGCGTACTTGTTGACGCCCGTTTCCATACGGACGAACCACGGGTTGGTGGCGTCCTTAGGGACGACGGCGATCGTGTAGTTGCCGTCTCCGGCGGCCTTGCCGCCCGGGGTCGTGGTGCCCCCATCCGTCGTGCAGGCGCCGAGTGCGAGGGCGCTTGCCGATATGGTGACGAGTGCTGTTGCTGCGAGCCTGGACTTCATCGTGACTCCTCTGGGTGTGGTCAACGTCGGTGTTGAGGTTGTGGTTGTGCGCGCTGCGGGTAGCCGTCGCGGTGGTGCGGCGCGGTGCCGCTGCGTGCCGGGTTGCGGCTAGCTGGGTCACGACGGGCTGTCGCAGCTGGCCGCGTTGCGGTGCCGCTCCCCCCGCTGTGCTCCGGCTGTGCACGGCTGCGACGGTGCTTCCGCGCTGTGCTGGCCTTGCGGTCTGCTGGTTGGTGTGTTGCTGCTGCGTTGGGTACTGCTGTGTGCCGGTCGTTCCCGTCATTGGGGTTCGTCGGCGCGCCCACCATCCTAAGCCATTTTTCGTGGCGGCGTTCACTTTTTAGCTCTGCTTCGGACGAGGCAGTGGCGGGGTTTCAGAGCGGGTTGAGGCTGGTTGTGGGCTGATTTGTTGGACCAGTTCGGCGCGTGGCGTACACGAACCCCCCCATCTTCCACCCCGAACCCTTACCAACCCGCATACGCACGCACCGAGCCAAGAACATCCGTTCCACAACACGTCGCATACGTGCACGTCTGTGCGACATGGGACAGCGTCCAACCCGGTACAACGCGAGATAAGACGCTGCCCCCTCACCTGAGTAACGTTCAGTACCGCTGGCAACGCGGACGAACGCCCCTGTTAATCTTCTTTGCTAAATCAATCAGTTCCTTGGGATTTTCTTCGCACCATCCATGAGCAACTGCCCACTCAGCCATCTTCTTCGGAGGAAGAATAATCCCCTCGTCATGTAAGCGAAGCAGCGGCTGAACCACATCTCTCTTGTCACGGCCCGCAGAGATTGTGTTGTGATGGTTGATCATCTGAGTTATCCGCTCGAGCGCATCAATAATTGTCGGGGTGAGCTCAGTTTCAGGCTCAAGCCCTGGGAGAGACCCGCGATCCACAACCGGCTCGAAGGTATGAACGACCTCAGCGTTAACTTCCTGGGCCCAGGTCTCCAGCGGACTTGACCACTGGACGACTGCCAGTGCCGTCACTCCCCGCGCTCCAGCTGGATATGCCAGATCTTCAGCATCGGGATACATCGCAAGAACAGGGCCATTGACACGGTGTATGTCTTTCCCTACCGCAATCTCAAGGTCCACCCCCTCATGTTTCGATAGATCCTGCAGGAACTCATTGCGATTGAGGATTCTCCTCTGCGTGACCCACAGCGTGAGCATTTGCCCTGCACCCGTGTGTTGGCGTGCCCACCGCAGTGCTGCTTGAGCCCCTTCTTTCGTCTGGTCCGCGATGGCACAGGGGTAATCGATCGGTCTCTCAAACATGGTGGTAGCCACCTCCGTTTTGTCGTCGTCATGTTGTGTTTTCAATCGGCGTGACCAGGGTTCCATTCACCTTGACCCTTGAAGGGTTTTACCGTCATCGACAGCTCATCCTCAACAGCCCTAGCCGACAAACGACACGTTAAGGAGAGGCATGCTCATCTGCGTCCAAGCATGGGCCGCACAGACCATTTAACGACAAGGACCGGCCCTGGACTCCTGCCGTCAAGCAGGTAGCGGAACCGGTCATGTTGTACATAACGATACTCCTCAACAACACACTCATCACAACAAGCACTAGTTCGCTCCCCGCTGACACTGATCGCGATCTCCTGCAACCGCCGCTGATGGCGAATCACATTCCCTCCCCCAAAAATCGGGGCGAATCACCACGCAGCAATCCCCTTGTACCCCCACCCGCCACACTCACCTCACTTGTGTGCCGTAGATTACCCGCTATCCTTGGTCACATGACTGCTGCGCGCAACGACGACTTCATGGCACTGCCCGGTACGGAAGCGGATTCCACCGACACCCACCACGCCAGGGAACGTTTGTCAGATGACACCGCCCCCGCCTCGTCAAACACCTCATCGAGTGCTTCGTCAAACGCCTCGTCGAAGTCCGCTCTAGATGCGCTGCTGGACGAGTACCGTGCGCGCGCGACAAGCGAGCGCGAGAAGGGCACGCTGTTCGAGGAGCTGACGCGCCAGTTCCTGCTCCACGACGCGCGTTCCGCCCACCAGTTCAAGGAAGTCTACCTGTGGGGTGAGTGGCCGGAGCATCGCACGGGCGACACTGGCATTGACCTGGTAGCGATCCCCGTCGACCCGAGCGCGGGTCCGGTCGCGATTCAATGCAAGTTCTACGCGCTGGGTCACCGCATTCAGAAGACGGACATTGACTCGTTCCTGTCGGCGTCGGGTAAGGAGCCGTTCGGCCGCCGCATCGTCGTGGATACGTCGGGCGCGCCGTGGGGCAAGAACGCGCAGGATGCGATCGAGGGCCAGCAGATCCCGGTTTCTCGCATCACGCTGGCGGATCTGCGCGATTCGGACATTGATTGGCGCACGTATTCGCTGGGGTCGACGCAGGCGCCGAAGACCCGTGAGCGCAAGGTTCCGCGCGACCATCAGGTGCGTGCGCGCAGCGCGGTGATGGCGGGCTTCGAGGAGCACGACCGCGGCACCATGGTCATGGCGTGCGGCACGGGCAAGACGTTTACGGCGCTCACGATCACGCGCGAGTTCGTGGAGAAGGAGGGCGGCACCGCCCGGATCCTATTCGCGGTCCCTTCACTCGCGCTTCTCAAGCAAACGCTGGACGATTGGGCGGCCGAGGCCGACGGCGCGTTCACAGCGTGGGCGGTGTGTTCGGATACGAAGGTGTCCTCGTCGGCGCGCAATGACACGGCCGAGGAGTCGGCGGTGGACTGCCGATTCCGGCGACGACGGACGGCCAGTGCCTCGCGGACTCCCTGAACGCGAATAACGCGACGGAGGGCCTGCAGGTCGTCTTCGCGACGTACCAGTCAATCGATGTCATTCACCGCGCGCAGGAGATCGCGGGCGATCAGTGGCGCGATTTCGACCTGATCATCTGCGACGAGGCCCACCGCACGACGGGCGCGACGCTGACGGGCAAGGACGAGAGCGCGTTCACGAAGATCCACAGCAACGAGTTCATCCGCCGCGCGAAGACCCTCTACATGACGGCTACGCCGCGTATTTCGCGGAGAACGCGAAGAACAGGGCGTCGGAGAAGGACGCGATCCTGACCTCGATGGACGACCAGGACACCTACGGTCCGGTGTTCTTCCGCCTGGGCTTCGGCCAGGCGGTGAAGGAGAACCTGCTGACGGACTACAAGGTCATCATCCTGACGGTCAGCGAGGAGGAGGTGTCGGGCCAGTATCAGACAATCGCTGAGATGGGCGGCGAGCTGAACCTCGACACGGCCGCGAAGCTGACGGGCTGCTGGAACGCGCTGGCTAAGCGCAAGAACCGCGGTTCGGACGTGGACTACGGGGAGGATCGCGCGCCGATGCGCCGCGCGGTGGCCTTCTGTAAGGACATCAAGGCCTCGAAGGAGGTCACGTCGCAGTTCCCGGACCTGGTGAACGGCCCCTTTGGCCTGAGCGACCTCAGCAACGACGACACGTCGGATAACTTGCAGGTCGAGTGTCGTCACGTGGACGGCACGATGAATGCAGCGGTGCGTGCGCGCGAAATGGATTGGCTGACGGAGGGCGCGGGCACGGACGAAGTCCCGGCGTGCCGCATCCTGACGAACGCGCGCTGCCTGAGCGAGGGCGTGGACGTTCCCACGCTGGACGCGGTGCTCTTCCTGTCGCCGCGCAAGTCGCAGGTGGACGTCATTCAGGCGGTGGGCCGCGTGATGCGCCGCGCGGAGGGCAAGGATTTCGGTTACATCATCCTGCCCGTAGCCGTGCCGGCTGGCATGGCGCCGGAGCAGGCCCTGGACGACAACAAGCGTTTCCAGGTGGTATGGCAGGTCCTCAAGGCGCTGCGCGCGCACGACGAGCGCCTCGACGCGGCGATCAACTCGATGGAGCTCAACGGCCAGGGGCCGGAGAACATCATCGTCGAGCAAGTGTCGCTCGAGAAGGCGAAGAAGCAGGACGATCCGCTCGGCGACGCTGCATCCGATGGGGACGAGGCCGAGGCCGGGTCGTCTGGGTCCGGCGCGGACGGCGTGGCCCAGGGCATCCAGGGCCAGCTGACACTGCTGCCCTCGGATTGGAAGGAGTCGGTGTTCGGCCGGATCGTAAAGAAGGTGGGCTCGTCGCTGTACTGGGAGGACTGGTCCAAGGATATTGCGACGGTCGCGGACCGCTATATTCACCTCATTGATCGCCTGCTGGAGGATCCGGAGCGCCAGGACGCGTTCCAGGAGTTCGTGAACGCGCTGCGCGCGACACTGAACCCGGCCGTGGACAACGAGTCGGCGGTGGAGATGCTGGCCCAGCACATCCTGACGGCCCCGCTCTTTGACGCGATGTTCCCGGATCATTCGTTCTCGAAGCAGAACCCGGTGAGCCGCGCGATGAACACGATCGTGGAGATGCTGGCGTCGCACTCGATGTTCGAGAACGAGCGCCGCGAGCTGGATTCCTTCTATAAGGCGATGGTCGAGCGCATCGAGGCCGTGCACACCCTGGCGGGCAAGCAGGAGATCATGCGCACGCTCTACGATCGCTTCTTCTCTCAGGCGTTCCCGCGCATGAGCGAGCGCCTGGGCATCGTCTTTACGCCTGTCGAGGTCGTCGACTTCATTATCCGCAGCGCCGACGACGCGATGCGCACGGCGTTTGGGCAGACCCTGGGGGATCGCGGGGTATCGATCATCGAGCCCTTCGCAGGCACGGGCACGTTCGTGGCGCGCCTGCTCCAACTCGGCGTCATCCCTCCCGAGGCCCTGGAACACAAGTACAAGAACGAGATCTTCGCGAACGAGTTCGTCCTGCTGTCCTACTACATCGCGTCGATCAACATCGAGCAGGTGTACCACCAGGTGCGCACCGAGCAGGGCGTGAACGAGGGCTACGTCGAGTTCCCGGGCATGACGCTGACGGACACCTTCCAGCTCCACGAGGGCGACGGCACGATCACCGAGGACTTCGAGGGCCTGGCCGCCAACAACGAGCGCGCAAAGGCGGAAAGGATTCCGCGATCACGGTGATCGTGATGAACCCGCCGTACTCGTCGGGTCAGAACAGCGCGAACGACAACAACCAGAACCTGGCGTACCCGCGCCTGGACGAGCGCATCGCAGATACTTACGCAGCTCAGTCAACCGGAGCAAACAAGAACAGCCTCTACGACTCCTATTTCCGTGCACTTCGGTGGGCGTCAGATCGCATCGGGGAACGCGGCGTCATTGCCTTCGTCTCCAACAGCTCCTTCGTGGACGGCAACTCTGCGGATGGCGTACGCCTGTCGCTGCAGGAGGAGTTCTCCCAGATCTTCGTCTACAACCTGCGTGGCGGTGTCCGAGGCAAAATCGGAGATACCGCAAAACGGGAAGGCGGAAATGTCTTCCCCATCCAGACAGGGGTCGCAATCACCGTTCTCGTCAAGGACCCCACCCACACAGGTCGCGCCGAAATCTTCTACGCGGAGACGGAGGACTACGCGACGCGCCAGGAAAAGCTGGACCAGATCGCCACCTACGGATCCATTGAGGGGATCAGCGGAGCAGACGCATTCCGCCCCGTCACGCCGAACGATCACGGCGACTGGATCAGCACCCGTGACGAGCGCTTCGCGACCTTCCAGGAGATCGGAAACAAACCCCTCAAGGGAAAGGAATCGACACCGGCGATATTCAGGCAATACTCTAACGGGCTCAAGACGAACCGCGACGCGTGGTGCTACAACTTCTCGCGAGAAGCTGTAGCGGCAAACATGCGCCGCATGATCAACAACTACAACGCAGAGGTTGACGCTAAACATACGAGCAAGACTGCTTCGAATGATCCCACACTGCTTGCGTGGGGCGGCAACCTTCCCAAAGATCTTGAACGTGCTATTCGCCATACCTTTGACCCCGGGTGTCTTTTCTTGGGACTCTACCGACCATTCTGTAGACACTCGACGTACTTTTCAGACTCTATGAACGAGCGCATCTACCAGCTTGCTCTATTCTTTCCAACCCAGCTTCACCGAAATCTAATTGTGAATGTTGAAGACGATTCACGTAGAGAACTGACGTCCCTCATGACGGATCTTCTCCCCGATCTTCACACAATGGGAACGACGCAGACATTCCCTCTCTACACCTGGGAACCCCTCTCCCCCACCTCCGGGGGCGAACCCGACCTGTTCGCCTACCTCGCGACCGCACCGGAGAGCCGGGCGGATGGGGCGGCCACAGCCTCGTCCCTGGATTTCTCGCGGCCGATCGGCGACCAGATCCCCGTCATCCTGGACGGCTACCGCCGTGTCGATAACATCACGGACGCGACTCTGGCCTCGTACCGTGAGCATTACGGGGATGCGGGGATCACGAAGGAGGACATTTCTTCTACGTGTACGCGCTGCTGCATCACCCAGAGTATCGGGAGCGCTACGCGGATGATTTGAAGAAGATGCTGCCGCACATTCCTCGTGCGGTTGGTTTCCACACGTATGCGAGCGTGGGCCGCGAGCTGGCGGACCTGCACGTGAACTACGAGCAGGTGGAGCCGTACCCGTCGGTGCAGGAGGAGACGAGCTTGCACGCGCCTGCGGACCCGTGGGAGCGCTACCGGATTGGGGAGCGCAAGATGCGTTTCCCGAAGCTGGGGCGCCGCGACAAGGATGTCACGCGCTTGGAGTACAACGACTACGTGACCCTGACGGGCATTCCTGCGGAGGCGCAGGGGTATTCGATTTCGGGCCGCAGCCCGCTCGAGTGGATCATCGACCGCTACCACGTGAAGACGGACAAGGCGTCGGGCATCGTCAACGACCCGAACGATTTCCTACGCGAGCAGCGCCGCCCTGACGCGGTCGTGGACCTGATCAAGCGCCTGGTGACGGTCTCGATGCGCACCCAGGAGCTCCTGGCAACGCTGCCGAAGCTCGAGGTTCCGGAAAGCAATTAATCAATGGCAAGCATACAATCATACGAAATCCACTCAAACCTGACTCGTAAAGTACAACGCGCCTGCGAAAGTGCGAGCATTAACTTCCTCTTGGGTGCCGGATGCTCTGTACCCGCATTCAAAACGCTAGGAAACATTGAGGAACTGCGAACAATACTAGAGTGCGACAAAGACATCAGAGATCTACATCGCCAACGTATCCGACTGTCGCTCGACGCGCAGTTTTTTAAAACCGCGATATTCCCGAATACTCTCTACCTGGCAAAAGATGTGAATAACCGGCAGATCGACCAAGTACGAAAATACTACGCAGAATTCTGCGAAGCGTCTCTAAAGTTAGTGAGCGAACGCGCAGCAACAACCCTACCGCGTCAAGTTACATACTTTACGTCGAACTACGACCTATGTTTGGACGCAGCGCTTGATAGGTTAGCAACACCAACGAATCGTGGCTACATCGGTCAATACAACACCAACGTATCGTTATCAGACTTCGGAAATCGCTACTACACAAATACGCTAACTTTGGGATATCGAGCGGAGCTAACGTCTGCAAACCTAGTAAAAATACATGGCTGCGCATCGTGGTCCACACGCCCAGCCCCTTTGCACTTCACAGATCCGAGCCACGAGTTGAAGACGATGCATGACATGATCGAAAGTGCGATAAAAGAACGCAAACTTTCAGTATTTGACACGACCGATACAGCGAAAACCGTCTATGCGAGTCTGAAAGCAGCCACTAATATCCGCAGACACCATCGAGACAAAGACCTGGATGAGCTGGAAAGAAGATTATCATCACTGGCTCTTGTAATGCCAAACAAAACTAAGTTCGAATCAACAGTACTCAATGAAACTTATTACGCCCAGCTCCGAAGGCTGACAAACCAGCTAGAAGTACGTAATTCGGTGTTATTTGTAGCTGGATTCTCTTTCGCCGATGAACACATCAGAAAACTAATCATACGAGCAGCAGCTACTAACCCGACGCTGAACATCTACATATTCTGCTACAACGAAGATGCGGAATGCGCTATAAGGCACATTATCGAGAATGATGGTGGAGCACCGAATAAGAACATAACTACGATTTTGGGAGAAATCAACAGAGAAGACGACGAACCCACGAGAAGCAACCTAGGACTACCTGAAATTTCAAAGTTCCTTCAAAACATATCATCACGAACAAGAGACTGAAATGAATGACGCGGCGCTACGAATCGGAACAGTTACAGCAGTCCGTGGAAGAAATATTGAAATATCTGTTGACTCCGAAATGAATGAAACAAACTTAATATATCACGGGGAGGTTGTAAATAACGTTTCGATTTCTTCATTTTTGATCATTCCCAGGGGTTACAGGCAACTTGTTGTACAAATCGGAGAGGAGGAGCTAATCGAAGATCGAAATTGGAACAAAGAGAACTACCAACGCGAAACGGATCGGACTAAACGTTATCTGAAAGCATTACTGATCGGAGAATACTCAGATAATATGTTCACCTCTGGCGTTTCATACACTCCAATGATCGGAAATGTTGCCTACTTAGCTACAAAAGAGCAAATTACAAGCATATATTCATCACACAACAACCAGATTCACGCCATAAACAGCACACCGAATCTATCCTTGAATCAGACTGGGACCTTTACTGAAACAAATTGGATTCGAATCGGTGCATTGAAATCTGATGAAAGTATCGACTACACCGTAAACATCGCCAAGTTCTTTGCCAGCCATATCGGAATATTTGGCAACACCGGCTCAGGAAAGTCCTATACTCTAACCCAGCTATACAGCCGACTCATTGATGCGATATCCCCAATCATCCAAACTAGAACGTCGACTCATTTTCTACTATTCGATCTTAATGGGGAATATTCATTCGACCCTACGGACAATGTAATTTGCAATGGTAATTTGAAATATGTTCATAATATTTCAGACACTTCCACCAAGATCTTTCCCTCTAGCTCACCAATACCACTACCAGAAGAAACGCTCAAAGATCCCGATTTTTGGTTCACCGTACTTGAAGCGACCGAAAAGACACAACGCCCATTCATACAACGAACATTATCCAGCACGCTTAGCCAAGACGACATTGCCGACCTTGTTCTTAGGCTACTTTTGCGTCTACTCGAAGCAGCAAACCCAACAGAGATCGATAGAAGTCTTGTATTTTTCATTTCTTGAGGAAATGCACAGGTTTACCGACTCAACTCATACTGGTTTTATCGATGCTATGGATACATTTTCGTTTACATCTCCAATATAATAGTAAGTATAGCTACTATTATTTCTCCGGAACTTGCTTCGGTGGTTCAGGTAGAACATATGCGGACGACATACAATTCTCAAAGCGTGTTGAGGAGTTTTTTTGACGAAGCATTTTTCAGATTCCATTTCATACCCGAGCGATCCACTTGTTCACTCATGTTTACTATTTCATCTTCAGTTCTACTTGGAAGTTGCTAAGGGATTTAGCAGCACTCCTCACTTGAGGCCACTTATTTTACGATTGAACAGTCGGCTCCCAATGTTAAGCAATGCATTTCTGTTCGATCACACCCGCTTCGATCACCGATGTCTATTCACTATCGTCAACTTAGAACACGCCTCAATTGAGGAAAAGAAACTAATTCCACTCATTATTACACGTGCATTCTACAAGGAGCACAAGAAACTTGTTAGCATCGGCGAGCTTTCTTATCTTAATATTATTATTGATGAGGCGCATAATTTACTTTCTCGGGAGTCCTCGTTAGAAAGCGATACATGGCGTAACAGTAGGCTTGAGACTTTTCGAGAGGTATTGAAAGAAGGTCGTAAGTTTGGTGTTTTTCTCACCTTGGCATCTCAACGTCCACAAGATATTGACGCTACCATCACCTCTCAACTTCATCATTATTTACTTCATCGCCTTGTTAACCCTAAGGATCTAGACACAGTCCGAAACGCCGTTTCTTTTCTTGATCGAACTTCCTTTGACATGCTGCCAACGTTACCAACAGGTTCATGCATTATTTCTGGAACAAGTATTCAGTTGCCCACAATTATCCAAGTTGATCCACTTCCGATTGATCGCTGCCCACACAACGACACGATTGACTTAAAAGCTCATTGGGCACTTTAGAACTGAAGTCATGTGGCTCTTCACTGTTGGGGGTGGGTGGAGGCGTCTAGGCCTCCTGCGATGAGGAGCATTCGGAGTTGGTAGTTGGTGGGATTGCGGTAGCCTTTGGCGGTGCGTCTGCCTAGTTCGATAATGTCCGTTGATGGCTTCGCTGGGGTGCGTTGCTGGCTCCGGCTGTGTCGAAGTAGGCGTTGAGTGCGTCCTTCCACTTGCGTAGGGCCCGGCCCAGGCGAGCGATTTCGGGGATGGGACAGGCTGGTAGGCGCTGGATGAGGTGTGCGGCTAGGAGTTGGCCTTGGGCGGGTGTGTCTTGGTGGAAGACGTCTCGGACTTGCTGGGCGCAGTGGTAGGCGACTTCGACACTGATAAGTGCCTCATCTGCCGTGAAGGCTGCGCGGAGTCGTTTTTGTTGACGCTTCGTGAGCCGATCACGACAGGCGCGCAAGAGATTACGGATTTGATAGAGGGGATCGCCTGTGCGTCCGCGGTGACCCAGGGTGTCTTGCTGGACGCGGCGGCGCACCTCACCTGGAGCGTCACCAGCTTGTGTGACGATGTGACAGGCATCGAGCACGCTGGTGGCGTCCTTGGAGCAGGCCAAGGCGATGGCGTTCTTGCTGTCCCTGGAAGGGGATCCAGCGTCGCGATTCGCACCCCCGCGCGCAAGTCTTTTCCGCGCTCGGCCCACCGTTCTTGTACACGGTGCCAGACCTGCCCGGGACCAGGTCCAACGAGTGGGCCGTGGGATGATCCTTCCTGCGAGTGGTCCACGATGCCGGTGAGTTCACGTGGGCCCCGGCGGCGTCGGTCTTGGTGGTGCCACACGCCTCTCATCGACCCTGGGTGCCCGCACGCCTGCGAAGCGGGCGGGGTCATCAGATGCGGCCGGCAGGCACGGCTTGAGAAGGGACCACACGGGGTTCCACGTGGTTGCCAGTTGTCGAGCCAATCCTGCAATGGTGGCTCCCTCGAAGCGCAACTGTCGGATCGCCCAGCGGATCGCCCCGCAGGTCGCCCGCGTCCCCAGACGCGCCCGGGGAGCACACACCTTCTCGCTGTTCTCCAGGAATGTCATCGTCTGGCAGGTGCGTTCGCGGCACATCCAGCGCCGTATTGTGCCACCGGATCCGCACCGGGACCCCGGCCCAGGGCGCGTCGATCACCTCCACCACCACACGCCCGTGACCTTGAGCGGTTCAGCCCACAACCCGGGCAGCCAGCACAGCGATCACAGGACTCTACGTCGAGCACCAGACCACACTCACGCCGAGCGGCAGCAACCAGATGGAAGCCCTCCAAGTTAACGGGCAGATCACACCGATCACAACGACCAAGCGACACAGAGCAGCAGCAGGTAGGGTGAGACACCGCCCGAGGTCCTTGAAGGCAGCGGGGGTAGAAGTCCGCTCATCATCAAGGACTCGACCTCTACCTGCAACCCCCGACCAACACCCGGTCACCCACACTCAACTCTGAAGAGCCACCAAATGCATGTCAGCAGTCCCCGTGACTGGACGGCGCAGATTAATTCGAAACGCTCACATACAACGGAGCCGCTACATGTTCGTAACGGCTCCGGAGTACAGGTCCCTCTCGCCTCGAGAGCTACAGACCGAGGAGCTCTCCTTCTTCTTAAGGTCGAACTCATCTTGGGTCAGGATGCCCATATCAACGAGTTCCTTCAGCTTCTTCAGCGTCTCAATCTTCTCGTCCGTAGACATCTCAGGAGCGGAAGATTTCGCAGGCTGCCCCTGTGGACCAATGGCTTGCGCCATGTTCATGCCGAATAGCATGCCGCCGCCTTCGCCAAGACCATTGTCCTGGATACCTTGCGCAATTTTCTGCTGAGCGGCCATGTTGCCAGCCCGCTCGGAGGTGTCCTCGTAAGCCCTCACGTTCATTCGGTTGGAAGAGAACTGGTTGACGAGCTGACGAGAATGGTCGGATAGCTCGATATTCTCAATTGCAACCTTCGTGATCTGCATACCGAAACGCTCTGGCCATGAACCCGCGTTGTACGTGTCTTCAGAGATGCGCTTCGCAATCTCGACCGCCCGTGCGGGCAGCTGGGAGATGCGATATGTGCTCGACATGCCATTTAGCGCAACGATGAACGACTGCAGAAATTCGGAAACCATCTGGCCACGAACTTTGGGGTCGTCGAATGTGTAGCTGCTGACGTTCGCCGGTACGAAGTTGCGGATGAACTTATCGGCGTCGACGACCTTAACGGAGAATCCGCCATAGGCGTATATCTCAAGGTCACATTCGTAGTAATGGTCGTTGTAGACCTGTGGGCCTCTGGTGCCGAATTTGATGTCGCGAATCTCGCGAAGATTTACGAACGCTATGCGCTTTTCGGATGAGCTGATTCCGCCATGGGAGAATCGGTCGCCCAGCTTCTGGAAGAGCGAATCCGAGTTGCCGCCGCTGAAGATACTGGATTCGCCATCTTGGTATTCGTATGAACCGGGCTCGGACACTACGGTCTCGATGCCTCCCTGGCTGAAGATATACGCCGCGGTGTTTTCTGGTACGAAAATCTTGGAACCGTTTGAGATCACGCCTTGCGATCCGAAGAGATTGTTTCCGCGCCCGTTGTTGGTGGACTTCAGAACGCCCGGAGCGACAACGGTGTGCTCGTCGAAATAGCCAGCGGTTATCAGGTCAAGCCATTGGTCGGCAAGGGTTCCGCCTAGTGAATCAGTCGCTGCTTTTATTAGTCCCATGTCAATCTCACCTTCTTAGAGCACTTGCTCGGTGTCACAATACTTGCATACAGCGGCCTTGCCCTTTACGCCCGTAATCGGGGCGTGGCAACCGGAGCACTTTGTCGAAACACGCTCGACGGAGCTTTTCTGCTGTTGGCCCGATTTGCCGAATCCGATGCCGAAGGCAGCACCGACTTCGCCAAATGCGTCCTTAAGCTGGCCAACGACCGTATCCTCGAAGTCATATTTGGGTGCATCCTGGCTTTCGAGCGCATTCTCAGAATCCCTGCCGGTTACCAAGCGGCTGATCTCGTTCGCCCAAATGCCGGCGTTCTTCTTTGCTTTGGTCTGAAACGCGAATTCCTCGGTACCCTGCTGCGTGTAAATCTGCAGGATAGCGTGTCCGTTCTGCGCTTTCCCCACAAGCGCCTGGCACTTGCCGCCAATCACCTTGACCTGGTTCAGGGGAATGTAACGAACACCCTTCGTCCCCATGAAGATGCCCTTGCGGACATGAATCAAATTGAGGTTGGTCAGAATTAGTTCGTCCGTGTAAGCGGTTGAGAGCTTATTGGGCTCGTAGCAGATACCCGTCTCTTGGAGCACAACCCCCTCGTTAAACTGTAATTGATACTTAGCCATCCGAATACCTCCGTCTATGCAATGTCGTAGCGATCCGTACCCATATATGCCTCATTATACTAGCAATAAACTCACCTTGTTGTGAGTTTTGCTACCGATGACGCTACGGATCCCCAAATAAGCGTTCCGGTCGCAGTAATACACGTCGGCAGCTCCGAGGAAACCGTTTCGGGAACCCGTGTCATTCCCGAAACGGCGGATGGGTGCAGGGCGCTAGCGCCTTGCCGCGGGACCGGGGTGCGCAACCCCGGAAAGCAGGTGGGACAAGCTGTCCCAGCGAGCACCTCCCTCCTTCTTCGCATACGAACGTCCGAGCATCATACCCGGGGTGTCCGCCGCTTCGCCGTCACTGGTTCGCGCATACAACGCAGAGCTCCACCAGGTCCTCGATGTTCTTGCGCGTGAAGCGCAGGGATTGCCCGATGCGCGTACCAGTGAGGGCGCCGTCTTTGATGAGCCGGTACACCGTCGTTGTGCTCACTTGCAGATAAGTATCCAGCTCCTTGATCGTGAACAGCGGTTCGAGCCCCAGCGCCTCGGCGCGCATCTCCATTGCCGCTTATGTAATGCGGATCACTCCTCTCTTGGTTGTTCGGGAAACCGCCCCGGACGCGGTGCCCGAGGTGCCTCGGCGTTGCCGGCAAATCGCTACTCGGTCGCGGCGGCGATCGTTCCGAGTCCCCGGCAGTTGATGTGGTATTTCAGGAGCGCCCGGTCCTCGCCGATGACCAGCATCGCGATTTGATCGAAGCGGATGGCGACGTCCACGTTTTCCCAGGTCGTCCCCGTGCTCGCCGAGCCACTTGGCCGCATTGATCTCCATGCGCTCGCGGGTTCCCAGGCTCTCCTCGGGCATCCCCCTCTTTATTCCCCTGCGAGCCTGCACGTCGCAGAACACAATCGCGTTCTCGTCGCGCGCCACCACGTCGATGTAGCCGCCATCCTCGGACTCCCACTCGGTGTCGATGACCTCGTAACCGCGACGGTCGAGGAAGGTTGCCGCTGCCTTGATGGCCTTCTGCTTGAGTTCGAACATGATTGACCTCCTTGGTTTCCGGCGGTTCACCCCCTTTGGCCTTCCGCCTTGCGGCGCGGCTGACGCTCGGGCTCCAGCGGGCGTGCAAGGGTGGAAAGCGAAGGGGGTTTGGAAGACAAGCCGTTCTCCGGTGTTTTCAAAACAGTTTCGCCGGCCTTGAAAACCGGTCTTCCGGCTAAAGTGGCTCTTCATAATTAGGGGTGTAGTTGGGGTCTGAATCCTCCTGTTTCGAGGAGTGCTCGGGTGATGTAGTTGGTGAGGTTTCGCAAGCCAGAGGGCGGAGCCGCGTAGGTGTTCGAGGCGGCCGTTGATGGCTTCGGTGGGACCGCCTGTGGTGTGGGGATGGTCGAAGTAGGCCAGGATGCCCCGGCTCGGCGTGTGAGTGTCCTGCCCAGCGTCATGAGTTCGGTCAGGCTCCTAGGCACGCCCGCGTCGCTGAGACGGTCTATTTCGGCTTGCATCAGGGCCTTGCCCGCACTCGTGTCGGGCGCGCGGTAGGTGTCGGGTGATGTTCTGGTAGACGCTCCATGTGACTTCGAGTGCGACGTGGCAATCGCTGGCGAACAGGTCGAGGATGCGGTGTTGCTGGCGTGGGTGAGTAGCAGGATCTGGTGTGTAACATCTTGCGGGCCTTGTTCAGGGGATCTGTGGCGCGCCCGCGCCGATGGTGGAGTTCTTGCTGGGTGCGCCTGCGGCACTCGTCGAGAGCATCCCCGGCCAGGTGCACGACGTGGAAGGGATCCATGACCGCGGTTGCGTCTGGGAGTTCTTCAGCGGTGGCGCTTTTGAACCCGGTGAATCCATCCATCGCGACGATCTCGATACGCTCACGCCACGTGTGGGGCTAGGAGGCCAGCCAGGTTTTGAAGACCCGCTTGGATCGGCCCGGGATCATGTCCAGGAGCCGGGAGGGGCCGCGACGGTGTCGTACGGGAGTTACGTCCAAGATGACGGTGACGTATTTGTCGCCGTAGGGGGTGTGGCGCCACAAGTGTTCATCCACGCCAATGACACGCACCCCTTCACACCGAGCTGGATCATTGATCAGTAGACGCTGGCCTTCTGTCAGGACAGCAGTGTTGGCGGCCCTTCCAGGACACGCCCAGGGCCTGGGCGATGCGCGCCACCGTCAGGTGGTGGACTACCAGGCCCGTCAGCGCCCAGCTCACCGCTGCTCGCGAGAGCTTGGCGCGCGAATCGGCCGCTTGACTCATGTCCTGGCGCCACACGTGAGCGTACTCTGGGCACCGGTAGCGGCACTACGCTCACGTGCACGATCGTGGGACGCCACCCGCAGGGTACGTGCGCCAAGTGCTTGACCACCGTGTCACGAGAAATGCCCTGGCACCCGCAGCGTCGACACCACCGGTCCTCACGAACGATGCGGCGCGCCAACACTGCATGATCTGGCCACATGCGCTGGCCCGTCACTTCCAGGCCCGGGTCATCCAGGCGCGTGAACGCGCTCAGGTCAGGGCGATCAAAGATAGTATTGGACATGTTGAGGTCTTTCGGATGGACGGTGTAGGAACCCCCATCATCGGAAGACCTCGACCCCTACCAGGCCACGACACGCCCAACCCCGCCCACAACACCTACACCCTCAAATGCGAAGAGCCGCTTTACCAACCAGCGCAATGATCTCACTGCATCATCACCTGCTTAACCTTTGATATAGACATCCACGTTTAGCATCCCACTAAACACACCTCAACCAACATGTGAGCACATTTGCCCCTACAGCGGGTTCTCCAACAATTTGCGGTTGGAGCCTCAATCGCACCTATGTGCATCTTGAATGCGCCTCGCTGTGACACAACGTGTGCATCCCCGCCGCCCATGCAGACGGCAGCAACCGAAGCACCACACGGCAAACACGCAGATAGACCGCCATTTTCCGCACTTTTCCAACGAAGCCAACACCCCGCACACATGGCTCCAATGAGGCCTCGCGACCCCTCACGCGCATGTGACAGCTTCATTGTTCCTCACTGCCAGGCGGAGTAGTCTCTGCATTCATCGCCGCGCAGAAAGAATGGCCTTTCCGTGTGCGCAAGATCAGCAATTGTCATTCACAGGTGAGGCAAAAGCATCATGACCGAGAACAAGTATCTGGCAGACGGTCCTCTCGTCGTCGCAATCGACTCGTCGACGACATCCACGAAGGCGATCGTCGTCGACGCAGAGGGAAACATCTGGCGCACGGCGAAGCAGAATATTCAGCTGCACACCCCCGCGATGGACCAGTACGAGCACAACCCGATCCGCTGGTGGGAAACCAGCCGCGCGACCATCGGGGAGGTGCTCTCCAAACTCTCGCCAACGGACCGCAGCCGCATCGCGGCCATCGGCATCACCCACCAGCGCGAATCATTCACCCCCTTCGACAAGGACGGCCGACCGCTCCGAAACGGCATCCTGTGGCTCGACGGCCGCGCCACAGAGCAAATCCGCCGCTACGGCAGCGAACACATCCATGAGCTCTCCGGAAAGCCAGCCGGCGTCACCCCCGCCATCTACAAGATGGCCTGGGTCAAGGAACACGAACCCGAGATCTTTGCCGACGCCTACAAGGTGATGGATGTTCACGGCTACGTCGCCTGGATGCTCACCGGACGCCCCGTGAGCTCGCAAGCCGCCGCGGACTCCCTCGGCCTCTTCGACATCCAGAAGCGCGACTGGTCCGACGAACTCCTCGACATCGCGGGCGTTTCCCGCGAACAGATGGCAGACCTCGTCGAACCCTCCTACGACGAGATGGGCACGCTACGCACAGAACTCGCCGAGGAGTTGGGTATCGCCGAAGTGCCCGTCATCGCCGGCCTCGGCGACGGCCAGGCAGCCGGCATCGGAGCCGCCGCCGTCGATCCCGAGATCGGATTCCTCAACCTCGGCACGGCCGTCAACGCGGGCGTCGACTCGCCGATCTACAGGTACGACAAGATCTTCCGCACCCACGTCTCCGGCATCCCCGGCAACTACGTGTTCGAGGTCCTCCAGTCCTCCGGCTCCTACCTGGCCGGTTGGTTCCGTGAAACCCTCGGCGATCCGAAGCTCCTCGGCGCACCCGACCCCGCCCTCGACGAGGCAGCGAGCCGCATCCCGCCGGGCTGCGAAGGCCTCGTGACACTCCCCTACTGGAACGCCGTCCAATCCCCCCACTGGGACTCCGTCGCTCGAGGAGCCGTCGTCGGCTGGCGCGGCCCCCACTCTCGCGCCCACATGTACCGGTCCATCCTCGAATCCATCGGATTCGAAATGCGCTACAACCTCGACTCGATCGAGGCGGGCACCGGCGTGAAGCTCACCGGACTGCGCGCGATGGGTGGCGGCACGCGCTCCCTCCTGTGGCGCCAGATCATGGCGGACACCACCGCACTGCCCATCACCGTATGCACCCAGGACGAGATCTCCGCGCTCGGTGCGGCGGTCCTCGCCATGGCCTCGACGGGCATCTACGGCGAGCATGACGTCGCCGCCACCGCTAAGAAGATGGCGCAATACGGCGAAACAATCGAACCCGACATGGAGGAGCACGAGCAGTACTGCGACGTCGCCAAGGTCCAGCGCAAGCTCTACCCGAAGCTCAAGGACGTGTTCGAGGACCTCTACGAGCTCTCCCGCAAGGCCCCCTCGACGAAGCCCGAATCGCCGAAGGCAGAACTCTAGGAATCGCAAGGAGAAACAATGTCTACCATTACCGTCCTTGGCGCCGGAGCGATGGGCTCGGCCATTTGCACGCCGCTCGCGGACGCCGGCTGGGACGTGCGTCTGTGGGGAACGTGGCTCGACGATCACCTCCTCGACGCAATCGAGCGAGGCGAGAACCACCCGCGCACCAACCAGCCGTTCGCGCAGGGCGTCACCCTCTACCGTTCCTCCGAACTCGACGAGGCCCTGGAGGGCACGGATACCGTCATCGTTTCCGTGGCCTCCGTCGGCGTCGAGCAAGTCGTGAAAATGGCGCTGCCCGGCATCGTGAAGGCCGATGCTCTCATGGTGACCTCCAAGGGGTTCCTGGAAGTTCGACAACGGCGACGTGCTCTTGCTGACCGACTCGATCCGACGCATCGCGGCAGACGAGGGATACGACAACCTGCCCCCGATCATCGCTGTCGCGGATCCCGCGAAGGCGAATGAATGCGCGGCACGGGAACCCACCGCGACAATCTTTGGGTGCAAGGACCTCGACGTTGCCATCAAGTACGCGCGCGCGATTCGCACCGACAACTACGCCATCGAGGCCACCGACGACGAAACCGGCGTGGAAATCTGCGCTCCCATGAAGAACGTCTTCGCGATCGCCCTCGGGATCGCCGACGGCCTCCAGGAGAAGACCGGCGTCCCGCACCACAACCTCAAGGCGGCCACATTTAACGAGGCCGTGAGGGAGATGTCGATCCTCGGCACCTCGCAGGGTGCCAACGAAAAGACCGCATTCGGCCTCCCGGGCGTCGGCGACCTCGAGGTGACGGGGCTATCCGGGCGCAACAAGTTCTACGGCGTGCGCATCGGGCGCGGCGAAGGGCCGAAGGAAGCGCTCGAGGAGATGGCTCGCCTGGAGCAGACTATCGAAGGCGTTCCTGCGGCCGGTTTGGCGCTCAAGTTCGTCGAACAGCACGCCCCGGAGCTGCGCGATCAGCTGCCGCTCATGAATGCCGTCATTGACGTTCTCTCCGGCCAGGTCGAGGACGTTAAGACCAGGACCGGGCAGGCGGTGTTGCCCGCGCGCCCGTGATCGTGGCTCCTCCTCGTGTGCATCCAACGGTGGCCTCATTATCGAGGCCTCCGTTGGGCGCACCCACTGTCCTCACGGCGGGTGGCACGTGTCCAATCGAGGGGTAGCGACTCTTGGTGGGGTCGGCGATGACCGAGATTCTCGGCGTTGCCGACCCCACAGAAGTTCAGTCATGGGTCACTTGGCGTCCCCAGCGTCCCTCTCGAACCCAATCTGCCAAAACCCCATATCGAGCAGCTTCATCTGGGGATAGGGTCAGGTCCTCGGTCCGCATTCCTTGCCGCACTTCCTCGAGGCGGTCGTTGTGGGCCTCATAAATATCCGCGAGTCTGAGGACGGACTTCAGGCTGTATTCCCGCGTCGTCACCTTGTATGTCGCAACGCCATCCTGAAAAGAACCTGTCGTACGCGGGCACGCACCCGAGCGTTCCCATGAGGATTTTTCGTGATGAGGACTGGCGACACAGGAGTCGTAACCTCACGCCCTGCGACCTCTTCGCGGATTGGATGGAAATAGTCGGCGATGTAGTCGTACACGTTCGTGAGCCTCGCCTGAACCTCAAGCTCCCGCAGGTCCACGCAAGCAACCCCAAACAGACAGTCGTATTCGGGCTTCAGGACCTCCTCGACAACGGGCGACAGCACCTTGTAATCTTTCTGAAGCAGGAAGGACGAACCCCGATACATTCCCCAGCTCGCCAGGTAGAAAGCGAGGTGCAGGCTCAAATAGTCGTAGTCCGGGGACGGGTCAGTCCGCGCATCTCGAAATACGCGATAGCAATGCTCCCACGAGCGCGAGCGTCCATTCTCGCTCGTGCGCGCATCGTCGTAGAAGGTCTGCGCAGCGTCAATCAACTCATCGATCGCGTCCATGTGCTCCCTCGCTCATCTGACCTTCAACATTGAAATCAGGCCCCGAGCGATGAACTCCGAACCACCCTTCCCTGTCGAATCATAATCACAGCTAATATTCCTGCCGAGAAAACCCACGACGTATCGCACGGCATCCTCACAACAGGGCGCTCCCTGGGACGCCGTCGCAACTAGCCGGACACATCTCGGTGGGCCTAGTACCCTCTCCCCCACTCTCGGAGGATCTCTTCGACGACCTCGGACGCATTGTTGCATCCGTCGTAGGTTGCGCGCAGCATCGCTGCCTCGTACGTGTCCTCGTCGATAGTCACCGTAACCTCGACGACTGGTACTCGAGGACCGACTCGCTCCACCATGTCCTGCTGCCGGCCCAGCCTCGACCCACGCGTCAGGCCATTCTCCTCCGCCCATCGTCGGATTTCAGCGTTCTGTTCCGCCATGCTTGTATCGTCGCGATTGGTCATAGTCACATGTGTACACGAGGGTGGCGTCCCCTATCTTTGCGGCATACTGAGTGCCCACTCGTCGTTCGTGACCCGGGGACGTGCCACGGCCTCGTCAATCCTGGTGCGCCTCGGGCTGGCGCTCGACGTCACTCACCCACTCACGCACCGCGGCGCGGAGAGCTCCCGACCGTGACGCGATACCCTCACTGGCCGCGCGAGCCATCATGGCGTCGAAAATATCGACGTCGAGACTCGTAGTTACGGCCACTCGCGGCGAGGGTGCAGGATGACGTGCCCGCTCCTCGCGGAGGAAGGCCACGAGTTCTTCAGCTTCCCCAGATTCAATGAGCCAGCGTTGGAGGTCGGCCTTCATCTTTGCGTCCGCTCGGTTGCTACGCTTCCTCATGGGGACAGGTATACACAGCACATGCCTCACAGACTGCGCGACGCGGCTACTGTACCCAGATTGACGCGGATCAACGCATCTCTTGTCAGAATGTTTCACGTGAAACAATCGATGACACGGGGGGCACTCCCCCATCGAGGAACTCACTGCACGCGCACGCTCCGTTCCTTCGACCAGAAGCCCTACGTGTCGCCAAATGACGCCTTTTTGAGCCTTGTAGGCAGCACTGTCCACATACTGGCCCACAGTTTCACCTGTATCAGATGCGCGCGTCGCGTACATCGACCAATGTTTGACAAGGTCAGACACCAGACACATACGACGAACGCACATTTGCGCCGCCCGTCACTAAATTTCGGGAAGATGTGCATCATAGTTACTTCATATTTTTAGTGTTTTGTGTTGGTTCTGGGCGTAGCCTGTGTTCTTAACAGGGCGTGTTTCCGATGGTGGGGGTGCGCTGGAGGAGAGCTACCTCATCGTGGAGGGTGAGAGAACATGATGGTTCCACCGTTGTCCGAGCGGCCCGTCACCGAGGAGGACGAGGAGCAGTTTCGGCGAGAGTCCATGCCGTGCAAGTACACGCTGCGTCAGCGGTGGGCCGACTATCGGGCCGAGGCGAGAGCCAACCGACCCAGGGGCGTGAAGGCCAGGGTGCTGGCCTGGCTGCACGTCGAGCCGTTCTATTGGGGGATGCGCGCCGCCTACGTGATCCTCTTCGTTGGGGCAGTCTTCGCCGTCTACATCAACGGGGTTGCGGAGGGGTGGTGGCACGCGTGGGGCGAGAAACCAACCGTCGCAGCCACAACGACGCCCGCCGCCAGGCCCACACCATCCGCGTCAAGTTCCACCGAGGCAGCCATGTCGGGCGGCTACCAGATCGGACCCGACGGCGTGCTGGTGCGCCCCGCCGAACACGCAGCATCCACCTACACCACACCCGAACTACCCGAAGAAGCCAAGGAGAACACCGAACGAGGAGCAGAAGCAGCAGCAGAGTACTACCACGCGCTGATGGGATACTCCTGGAACACGGGCGACACTTCAGCACTTTTGGACATTTCAGATCCCGACTCAACTTTTGCAACCTCTTACGCCGATGACGTTGCCGAGCTGTACTCGAACGGCTGGGCTTACGGGACTGAATCAGAAATTTCTCACATCGTTCGTGTTGAACCCATTCCTGAGAACGGAAACGATGTACGCCCAAACACGATCGCAGTCACCTTTCAGCTCTCCTCAAAGACTGGGGTCATGTGCCAAGGTCAGAAGATAATGAAGAGAGATCGAGAGTATCAGTCACTACTAACGCTATATATGACATGGCAAGACGATCATTGGATCGAAACTCAAGGAAGCCTGATTACTGATGCTAGCAAATAAGTCAATTCACGCTGGGTTCGCAAGCCTCCTGTCTCTATGCATTCTAGTCAATACAACTTCTACTGCTAACGCATTCTTTGATGATGATCTGCCAGATCCATACGCTCAGCGTTCCGATGCATCCGGACGATCAGTAACAACTTATGCGCAATTGATCGAACAGCAGATTGAAAACGCACTCCCACAAGCTGCAGACTCATCCGTTGGTGACGAGAGGGCCTGGAGCACGGCTCAATCTGCGCATGCCTCAGACCCAGATTCTGATATTGACTGGGAACATTGCGGTTTCGACATTATCGACCCTTCACAGCCATTGAAATTGCAGGTGGCAGTATGCGCCTACCCACCACCAGAATCTCCTGAATCACCTCTGCCCGAGAAACTGCCTACAACGAGGGACATTCTCTATTCGGCAGCAGCCGTGATCCACGCCGACGGTGCTGGACTCTATAAGCGACCGCTCGGGGTTTCCTACACGAATAAGTTCATTCCCACGATTGTCGCGGTCACCAGCCCCACCCAGACCCACGTCATCAACCTGCTGGGACGCGACATCACGATCACGCTCACCGCCACGAACTACGAATGGAACTGGGGAGATGGCACCCCCAACCTGGTCACCACCTCCACAGGATCAGTCTGGTCCGAAGGCATGGATTTGAACACCGACCCGAACCTGATCCGCCACTACTACACCCACCCCAAGGCTGGCGCTCCATGCTCGATGGCCCCTACCCCCACGAAGACCGGGACATCATCCTGACCACCACGTGGAGTGGCACAGCCACCAACCCCTTCACCGGGGAAACCCAAACTATCAACGGCCTCGTCACCACCACAGAAACAACCGGCAAATTCCCGCTGTCCCACCTGGTCATCAACAACACCGACACCTGGGAAGAAAAACAAGGCCATTAACAGGATGATCGAGGGAGGAAAGAACCGCGAGCGACTCACAGTTACACCAACGCAAAACATGCCCCTGGACCATCGCGATCATCGCTGTCGCCACAGTCAGGAGATACGCCATCCCCGGCACAAATACCGACTGAGATTACCAAGCCCAGTCCCCCAAGTGCGTAGAGCCCGTTAACACCAGTATGTTTCACGTGAAACAATCCCCGCACCAACCTCGTCGCCGACGACGAAACGGGCATCAATCCGAGAATCACTTCCCCACATCACCACCGCAGCCGTCCCGGCATCCTAAGGCCACCGGCCCAGCGCCACACCATGGTCACGGCTTCGCAGCGAGCTCGTAACGCACCCAGCGGCGCTAACCCGTGGACGTCACCAGGCCTCGTGACATGAAGTCGCGCAGCTCCGAGCGCGCTTCCTCAGCGGTCACACCAAAATGCTCCCTATATTCCCCGTTGCTCCAGGTACGCCCATGATGCATGTCAACCAGCGCCTCCTTCTTACACCTATTCAAACCGGTCGCTGCCTCCAGCCCGAGACCGCCAAGCCACGTCAAGTCCCCATCCGGAATCAGCGCAGCATTCGGGAAACGCACCGTGAAGGACAGCTGACGCGATCACAGCACAATCTGGGTCAACCATGAATTCATCCCCACCACTCACTTCAGTTCATAGAAGTGCCTTTCTATCTCATAGAACCCCATTTCTATGCCATAGAGGCCCCTTCATAACTCATAGACACCCATTTTTGCGTCATAGAACCTCATAGAGGGGCATCTTCGATTCATAGAATCAGGCGACGCCTCAGCCTCGAAGCTACAACGGGAACAGATACCATCCCCATGAACATGTGTTTCACGTGAAACAATCACTCCACGCCTAACGGCCTCACCACTCGCTCGACGGGCAGCACAAGCAATGCCGCGTGCCGTCCGCGCAGTTATTTAAAACCCAACTCAAACCCACCCAGCACCCGCCCACACCTCAACCCAAATCGGCCGCCATCCTCGAATTGTTTCACGTGAAACATTCAGTGCCTGCACCTCCAGGCACACACGCCCATACATGCGCCAACCACACGCCAACCGCACACCAACGACCGCCGACAACAAGCGGGGTGCCGCCCCTCGGCAGCACCCCGCTCGATGAGTCACGCGCGCCTGCGCCGCGCAACCAACAGCAGCACCTCACCCCCGCCTCTCCCGCAGCCTCCGCGCGAGGACCCCATGCCTCGGCGCGAAGACCCAGGCGAGCACGAAGCACGCGGTGAGCACCAGGACGATCGTGGCACCCGTGGGCACGTCCAGTGACCACGACAGGTACAGGCCCACCAGGCCTCCGGCAGCACCCAACACGGGCGACAGAACCATCATCGTCCCGAGCCGGTCACACAGGAGCCGCGCGGTCGCCGCGGGGGTGACGAGCAGCGCCAGCACCAGCACGTTGCCGATCGTCTGCACGGAGATCACGACGGCCAGAGCCACGGCGACATACAAAGACAGATCAGCAGCGAGTACGTGAACGCCCGCCGCCCGCGCGCTCTCGCGGTCCAGCGTCACAGCCACGATGGGCCGGTGCGCCAGGAACAGCATGAGCAACACAAACAACGCGCCGCCCAACACCACGGGCACATCCGACGCGGGGATGCCCGTGATCGACCCGAACAGGAAGTCCTGTAGGCTCCCCGCGTACCCGGGTGCCCGCGCAATGATCGCGACGCCGAGCGCAAACGCGCCCACGAAGAGCACGCCGATGACGGAATCCTCCTTGAGCCGCCGATTTGCGCGAGCAGCGCCACCAGCACGGCGGTCACGACGCCCGCCAGCGCCCCGCCCAGTACCAGGGACCCGCCGCACACGAACGCGATGGCCAGGCCGGGGAACACGGAGTGCGCGACCGCGTCGCCGATGAACGCCATGCCGCGCAGGACGACGTGCACACCGACACTGCCGCACACAAGCGCGGCAACAACCGCGATGAGCAGCGCGCGCGGCAGGAACGCCAGCGCGGGGTTCGTCAGGTCGCGGAAGAAGTCGTAGGGACTCAGGAAGTCCGCCGCGGGGGCGAGGCGGGAGCCGGCCGCGCGGATCACGGTACTCATGCGCGCACTCCTAGGGCGTCGAGGATCGGGTTGTCGGGTCGCACGTCGAAGGCGCGGATCCATGGGTCGGCGTCGGCGAGTTCGTCGGGTCGCCCGGACGCGATGATCGTGCTCCGTAGCAGGTAGAGGCGGTCGCAGCCGGCGCGCGCGCCGATGAGGTCGTGCGTCGTCATGAGAAGGGCTCGCCCCCCCGTCGGCGAGCGCGCGGAACAGGTCCATGAGCATCTCCTGGGTGGGCATGTCGAGGCCGGTGAAGGGTTCGTCGAGGAGCAGCACGGCGGGCCGGATCGCGAGGGCCCGGGCGACGAGGACTCGCTGGCGCTGCCCGCCGGACAGCTCGCCGATGGGTCGCTTTGCGAGGTCGCGCATGCCAACAAGCGACAGGGCTTCCTCGACCGCGCGGAAGTGCGGGGTCCTTGCGCGCCCCAGCAGCCCGCGCCGCACAGTGACGGCCTGCAAGACGGCGTCGCGCACGCTGATCGGGAAGTCCCACGCGAACTCGTGGCGCTGCGGCACGTATCCGATCGCGCCGTCGGTCTCGACGCGCCCGCTGGAGGGGATGAGCCCCAGGATCGAGCGGATCAGCGTGGTCTTCCCAGCGCCGTTGGGTCCGATGAGGCCGACGAGTTCCCCGGCCTCGACCTCCAGGTCGACGCCCGTCAGGACGCTGCGCCCACCCAGGGACGCCCCCAAAGAGGTGACGCGCAGCTGGCTCACTGTTCCCCTCCCCCATTGCCGAGGCCGGGGCCCTCAGCGCTCTCACCCGCGCCGGGTGCGCCGACACTCTGGGACGAGGCCGTGGCTGCTTCCTCATTCCCCTCACCCCGGGCGGTGGGCAGAGGCGAGAGGAGGGAGTCGGCCTCGGCGATGGCGGCGGCCTGTTCAGCGCGGCTGCGGCGTGAGCGTGCAACGACGAGTGCGCCGATCACGAGGAGGGGAGAGGGCGACACTAACGATGATCGCGAGGAAGGCCCAGTCGGGCAAGCCGCCCTCGGGCGAGGACGACGTCGACTCGGAGGAGACGGGGCCCTGGGAGGTACCCGCGGCCGGAGCCCCGGAACCGGAACCGGAACCGGAAGCGGCGGGCGCAGCCATGGCCAGGGCTTCGGACGCGGAAACGGCGTCGCCCACGGCGAAGCGCAGGGTCGTGGAAGCGTTGACGGCTTCGCCGGCAGTGGTCGTGCCCAGGAAGGTTACGGTCGCTGTGTAGGTACCAGGCTGAGAGAACGCCCAGTTGGCGTGCACGTGCGTGCCCGAGTCGATCCACACGTCGCCGGGGGCGGCACCCGAATCGGCGAGCAGGAGGGGGCTTGCCGAAGGTGCCGGACTGGAGAAATAGCCACGCGCGACCGGGGCCGCTCACGGGGCCGACGCGCATGGTCAGGCCACGGTCGATGGTGGCCGTGACGGCGGGGTCCTGCGTGTTCCAGCCGAGCCACACGACGCTCGGGTTCTGCGTCTGGGGGATGACGTGCACGGGCTTGCCCGCGACGTCGGCCAGGAACGAGTAGTCGGCGGAGTCGGGCGCGGTCATGATGGCCGAATCGTTGACCCGGAGGACGGTCTGGTTGGGGTCGCGCCACACGGCACCGCTCTCGGCGTCGTGGCGCAGGCCGGCCCGCCACTGCCCGTCGATCAGTCGGGGACCGAGGTCGACGTGTCCGGCGCTGATCTCGCTGGCTTCGCCTCTCCACTCCTCGTGCGCGGCGACGCTCTGCGCGAGGTCGGGGTCGGGACTCGGGTCAGCAACAGAAGAGGGGGCACCCACGATGAAGAGGAGAGCTGACACGAGCAGGGCACTTAGCGTCATGCCGAGGTGCGTCCGTCGGCTAGCCCCGGCGTCGGATTCGTTCGCTGATGCCGCATGAGGCCGGCGCGGGGCCTGCAGGGCCTGGCCGGGCTTCGAGCCGACACGCCGAGCAAAGCTCGCGGCGTGGCGGTGAGCGGGCGGGCAGGCCCTGCGCCGGCCGGAAGCTGGATGAGAACGAGAGAAGGATTTCATGGCATCTCCTTGCCGCCCAGGCATCGTGCCAGTGAGCGGGCGTTGTGTTGCATCATGTCGATGTAGGTGGGTGCTTGGTTGTCGAGGGTGTCGCCGTACAGGGGGCAGATGTCCACGCCCGCGTCGGTGGCGGCGGTGCGCAGGGTGGAGCGGGTGCGCGCCAGGTTGGGTTCGAGGAACACCGCGGGGATTGAGGAGTCGGACAGGGTGGCTTGGAGTTTGATTCGGTCGGCGATGGATGGTTCGACGCTGGGGTTGGGTGCGACGAATCCCGCGACGGTGAGCCCGTAGGCATTCGCCAGGTACGCGTAGGCGTCGTTGGTGGTGACAAGTTTGCGTCGCTCGGATGGGATTGTCGCAATGGTCGAGGCCATGGTGTCGTCGAGTTCGTCGAGGCGCGTCAGGTAGGCGGCGGCGTTGGTCCGGTAGGTGGCCTCACCGCCCGGGTCGACGGAGATCAGCGAGTCGCGGATGACTCGCACGTAGGCTTGTGCGTTGTGGACGTCGTGCCATAGGTGGGGGTCGATGTCGCCATGAACGTGCTTGCCGAGGACGGCCTGGGGCAGCATGTACACGTTGGTGCCGGCCTCGCCGATGAATCGGAACGAGGCTTCCCCGGGGATGGTCGTGAGCGCGCGGGTGGGCACTTCGATGACGACGTGGTCAAGGTCGGTGCATTCCATGGTGGAGGCGACGACCGCCCCGGCGCTGGATGCGCCGACGCAGGGGGGCCGAGGCCTCGTCCCCGCTAAGCGCGTCGGCGTCGGAGGCGAGTTCGACGCGCTTGGTGGTGAGGTTGACGGTGATGTCGGCGTGACCGGCGGAGAGGACGCGTCGGTCTTCGGCGGCGGCGACGTCTTCGGGCGGTGTGCCGACGGCGAAGACGGCCGTGCCTTCCCCGACGGGTGCGGGAGTGGCACCGGGGGTGGTGCGCAGGTTGGCGCGGAAGTGGACGCGGTACACGCCGGGGGCGGTGAACGCCCAGCTCATGTGTTGGTGGGCGTCGGCGGGCAGCTGCGCAGTGTCGGTGTCGTATCCGGTGACGGCGTTGAAGCCGTCGGAGGAGGCGAAGGCGATCTCGGGCTGCCCGAACGACGTGGTGAGGTACGCGGCGGCCTGGCCGGGTCCGTCGATGCCGGTGGTCGTCAGGTCGATGTGCGAGGCGCGGGTGGCTCCCATGTCGGTGCCGTCGCCCCACACGCGCATGCCGAGCCACGGGGTGTCGAGGGCTCGGTCTTCGACGAGGGGGGAGGATGGTGGCACCGTTTTTGGCGGCCTCTTCAGCGACGGAGACGGAGCGTGAGCCGGCGGGCAGGTTGGAGTCGAGGGCGCGGATGAGGGCGTGTTCTTCGAGCATGAGGTAGTTGGAGAAGGCGACGTCCGCGTAGGCTACGTCGCGGATGGTGCGCAGAGAGGGTTCCCACGAGTGTGGGTCTGCCCCGTTGGGAACCATCTGGGTGACGTGGGCGCGGTCTCCGGCGATGTTGCGGACGAGGTCGGCGAGGATGCCGGTCGTCGCAACGACCCTCAGCTCTCCGTCTGCGGCGGGGTCGGGAGCGGGCGAGCACCCGGCGACCCCCGCCGTAAGCGCTAACGTCACTGCAGCCAGCCCACACCCACTCCCCCGCCACCCACGAGAGGGGTGGCGGGGGATGAAGGGAAAGAATGCCTCGTGAATGAGTGTTCACGAGAATGCTCGCGCGTTTCTGCGTCGGCCGATCGAACTGACCCACACGCAGGCCGCGCCGGTCAGCGCCCACGTGAGCGAGACGACGGCCAGCGGAATGGTGTCGGTTCCAGTGATGGCCAGGGAGAGGTCGCAGTCTTTGCCGGAGGCGGTGCGGCCGACGACCTGGGAGGCCATGGGTCGGCTGCTCGTGCCAAGTGCGCCGGTGGCGGTGACTTCGCCGCTGCTGCCGTAGCCGGAGCCGGTTAGGCCGCGCCGGTGGGGGTGACTTGCATGGAGATGGTGAGCGTGTAGGTGCCGGGGGCGGTGAACACCCAGTTCTGGTGGGCGTGCGTGTTGGGGCCGAGCGTGTAGCTGGAGCCGGGCCCGTCGAACACGTGCTCGCCGACTCCGGAGCCGAGCGCGCCCGCATTGAAGACGGCGACGCGGCCGGGTCCTTCGACGGCGTCGAGGGTGAATTGGACTCCGCCGGTGGTTCCGGTGACGATCTCTTCGCGCTGGGAGTTCAGGCCCAGCCACGGCACGCCCGCGATTTGGGTGGAGGGGATGAGCCACACGCTGGAGCCGGCGGTGGCGACGAAGCTGAGGTCTGCGGGCGCGGTGATGCGCGCGGCCTCACCGAGTGCGAAGGTCAGAGTTGATGGGTCGACCCACTGCGCGGGCTGCGTGCGGTCGTCTTTGATACGGGCGACGAGGCTGCCGTTTTCGATGGCGGGCCCCAGGTCGAAGTGTCCCTCGGTCGCGTTACCGGATGCACCCTCGCCGACATTGACGGTCAGCGTGGTGCGCGCGGTGTTGGCGGGTGCTTGGGACGAGGCCGGGGCAGCGGATTCGGTTCCAGTTGCCTCGCGGGTGACGCGGGTGGGAATGCAGCGTTCGCCTGTCGACGTGGTGGTGGTGCGAGCGTCCGAGGTCGTGGTGCCTGAGGTGGTGACGCCATAGGCAGTGCCTGATCCCCCACCGCTGCCCGCGCCCAAACCTGTGCCCGAGGTCTGGGCGGGGTCGTTCGCTCCAGCGCCGGTGTCGGAAGCGGAGCGATCTGTGGTGTCCGGGGTCGAATCCCCGTCAGCACCCGACTGCCCGGCTCCCGACTGGGCGTCCGTGGAACCCGGGTCGACGCCGGGTGCTGTGGGGTTGCCATTACCGCCGGGGGTAAGGCCGGCCTCGGCGAGGCACGTGGCTTCGTCGGCCACGTCGATCGTGTAGGTGCGGGTGGGTGCGACGGCGTTGGCGGTGCCGGTGTTGCCGGGGGTCCAGGCGCTGGCTTTTGGACGGTCAGCGTGTAGCGGCCGGCGCGCGTAAACAGCCAGTTGACGTGCTTGTGGGCGGCGTAGGGCTGGTCGATGTCGTCGCCGCCCGGGGCCAGGTCGTAGCTGCCGTCGGCTGTGACCGCCTTCAGGCCTTCTGCGAAGCTGGATGTGAAGGCGTAGATGCGCCCGTCGGCTGGCCCGGAGTAGGTGATGTGGAAGCGCGCGGCGTCGTATCCGCCGGCGGCGATGCCCAGGGTGTCCCACCCGGGCCACAGGACGGTGGCTTGGTTATCGCCGGACTGGCCGAGTAGGTACGCGGCGGCGGGCGCGCCGGTCGCTTGGCTGACATCGGCGGGAATCTGGGTGAGGGTGGTTTTGGAGACGGCGAGGAGCGTCTGTTCGGGCTCGCGCAGCACGCCGGAACCGGTGGCGTCCTCTTTAATGCGCAGGGTGAGCGCGCCGGCCGCGTCGGAGGTGAGATCGAAGATGTCGGCGTGACCGCGGTTCAGGGTGGCGGTGGTGCCGTCGGGCGGGGTGCGCATGACGTCGCAGGTGGTCACTCCCCCCGGTTCCCGAGGCCGTGGCGGCGTCCGTCGCGACCGACTCCAGCGCGGTGGAGTCCGTCGCGGTCACTTCTGCATTGTCGGAGGCCGCATCGGTTGTAACTGTGGTGGCTGCGTTGTCGGAGGCCGCGTCGGTTGTGTCGGCCGAGTCAGCGTTGTCGATAGATGAGTCGGTCGTAACTGTGGTGGTTGCGTCCGTGTTGTCGGAGGCCGCGTCGGTCGTAACTGTGGTGGTCGCGTCGGTTGTGGCTGCGTTGTCTGCCTGGGTGTTGGAGGCGTCGGAGGCTTCGTGCACCGTTTCCTCGGCTGCTGCTGTTTCGGTGGCGGTGTCGATCCAGTGCCTGCCTCGTCGGCGGCGTGTGCTCCTATTGGTGCGAGGAAGGATGCTGCCGCGAGGCTCATTGCGGCGAGGGCCCGGGCAGCTGCGCGGCCCGAGCTCCTGGATGTCGTGGGGTTCATGGATCCTCTAGATACTGTCTTGAATGAAAATCGTTATCATTCTAGTCCTGGCACGACGCCCCCGCCACTATTTCCACCACCAATACCCCTCAAAACACCTGTTCTGCACAACCAGACCGTCTACGCAGTGACTTGTATCCACTCACCATCGCTCGAAAGCTATGCTGACAGCATTTTTCCTTTGCAATTGCTTGATTCTCGCTGCGACGGATCTAACTGTCCGAACGATTGATTACCAAAAAACCGAGGCATAAACTATAGCCATCAAGCGCCTGACACAGCTGCCAAGCTCGTCCGGCGCTTTTTCTTTGTTTGATACGCAGGGTCGCGCTGACGCTACCCGCGTTGGCGCGCTCCACGTACGAGAACCGCCGGGCGATCCCCGGCCTCGTCAAGCAGGGACGCAATCACCAATACGATCCCACGAGGAACCCACTCATGTTCTCCACCATCGACGTCATGGTTGCCCAGGCCCACATCGACCAGCTCAACGAACTCGCCGACGCGAAGCGTTCGCGCAAAGCTGACCGCCACTGAGCGAATTCCGGCCACGCCGGAATTCTACGCAAGTCCGCAGACCCCTCTGGGCTGCGGGCTTTTTGTATCCAGTTGCGACGATGCTCCCGATAGGGTGATGCCCCTCCACGGTATCCCACGCATCACTAACGCCCGTATACGTCCGATGTTCAGGGACGAGGCCGAGGCACACTCGCAAGGGGCGTGGCGAGATCCGAGGTCGACGGAAGGTCCCGACATACGTTGAAGGCACACCTCGCTGACGGGCATTCCCATGGTGGCGACTCCCCAACCCGCCTTCTCATGTTCTCTCGTTAGCTAGAGAGAGTTTTCATGCCTGCGCGATGAGGGTCTCTTGCCCCTCCCCGACTTACATTACTCCCTCATCATCGAGCGATTGTTTCACGTGAAACACATGCCCGCCAAACATCTCGACGGAACGTCCCCGCCCAACAACCCCTAGGCCAGCCAAGGCCCGGCAGCAGACCCCGCAGCAAGCGCTGAGGCCAGCTGCACCCAGCCGCAGCTACTCGCCCTCCGAGATATATCCCTTGGCAACAAGGCGCGCATACTCACTAGCAATAAACATTTCATCAGGAGACTCAATACAACAATTGAGCAACGTATCATTTCCGCTGAGTTTGATACCAACTCCATGCGACGTAACGAAAGTCGGCACGTAGTGATCCTGCTCTGCGCTACGCTGCTTGGGTTTACCGTATCGACGCGTCGCAATCTCAGAAAAATGCCAATAGATCACCAACAGACGCTCCATGGACGTCCCCTGAGCTTCTTCAGGCGCAATATCCGTGATAGTGAGCGTCAGTGACTTAATGATGCCATTGCGCTCAGTGAGGTAAGCGGAAAACTCACGAGGACGAACATCCGATGTGAACAGAGCCGGCCTTTGGGACTGGGTACCCAACTGAAGCGATCCCGCAGCGCAAACCTTTGCTCGACAGTCTTAGGACACGGCGAGTCCGCCCCCCGCATCAAGAATTTCGATGAAGTGCTCATCAGACGGAGCAGTGAGCTCAAACAACATCACGCGCTCCCTCCCAGCCCCGAACGAGCATCATTAACACGGGCACCCACACCACCCAGCAGATCAACAAATCGGCAACGCAGCCGTACACCCGCACTGACTATTCAGCACCATCAATTGTTTCACATGAAACACTCACGCGCGACGACAACCGCAACGCCCACACCTCGCCCGGAAAGCCGACCATGGCCTCGGCGAGCGAAAGGTAAAACGCTGCGCCCAATCACCGGGCCTCGTCACCCCGTGCGGCCAGGAAAGTGGCACACTTTACCTATACGCATAACGCGACTCCACGCAAAGGATGGCACCCATTGACTCAGCCTTCAACACACGGAGCGACCCCGACCTCGTCCGGCTCGTCGCGCACGCAGGGCAACCGCCTCGATCCCTGGTACGACGTCTACGCTGACCAAGCCCTGAACCTGCGCGCATCCGAGATCCGCGCCCTCTTCTCGGTCGTCTCCCGCCCCGAGGTTGTCTCCCTCGCGGGCGGCATGCCGAACCTGAAGGACCTCCCCCTCGATAAGCTCGCGGCATCCGCGGAAAAGCTGATCCGCAACCACGGCGCGCAGGCCATGCAGTACGGCAACGGCCAGGGCTGGGAGGTCCTGCGCGAACACATCACGGAGGTCATGAGCTACGACGGTATCGTCGGTGCCGACCCGGACGATGTCGTGGTGACGACGGGCAGCCAGCAGGCACTCGACCTCGTCACCGAACTCTTCGTAAACCCGGGCGACGTCATCCTTGCGGAGGCCCCCTCGTACGTGGGCGCGCTCGGCGTGTTCCGCGCGCGCCAGGCGGACGTCGTACACGTGCCGATGGATGAGCATGGCATCATTCCCGAGGCCTTGGCTGAGACAATCCGCAACGTGCGGGCGTCGGGTCGGACGATCAAGTTCATCTACATCATCCCGAACTACCACAACCCGGCGGGCGTGACGCTGTCGGCGGAGCGCCGCCCGATCATCGCGGAGATCTGCCTGCGTGAGCACGTCCTCATCGTCGAAGACAACCCGTATGGCCTGCTCGGCTTCCACAGTGATCCCCTGCCGGCCATCGCCTCGTACAGCCCGGAGGGGGGGTCGTGTACCTGGGTTCGTTCTCGAAGATGTTCGCGCCGGGCTTCCGCATCGGCTGGGCGTACGCGCCGCATGCGATCCGCGCGAAGCTGGTCCTGGCTCTTGAGTCGGCGATCCTGTGCCCGTCGATGGTGGGTCAGATGGTGATCGCGGATTATTTGGGCAGCTACGACTGGTACGGGCAGGTGAAGACGTTCCGCTCGATGTACGCGGAGCGCGCTCACGCGATGCTGACGGCGCTTGAGGAGTTCATGCCGTCGTGCTCGTGGACGGTGCCAGACGGTGGCTTCTACACGTGGGTGACGCTGCCTGAGGGTCTGGATGCGAAGGCGATGCTGCCGCGCGCGGTGCGCGCCCAGGTTGCTTACGTGTCGGGTACGGCGTTCTTCTACGACGGGCAGGGGTCGAATCACATGCGCTTGTCGTTCTGCTACCCCACTCCGGAAAGAATCCGCGAGGGCGTGCGCCGCCTCTCGACGGTCGTCAACGCTGAGAAGGAAATGGTTGACATGTTCGGTACGGCTTCAACGGACGAGGCCGGGGCTGAGTCGGCTCGTTAAGGTTGCGAAGGAGTAACAACACTATGGCTACGAAGGTTCTGATTATTTCGGGCGGGTTGACGCATGAGCGTGATGTGTCGGTGCGTTCGGGTCGTCGCGTCGCGAATATTCTGGCGCAGGCCGGCTACGAGGTTGTCATTTCGGATGTGGATGCGTCGCTGGCGGGGGCGATTGAGTCGTTCGCTCCTGACGTGATTTGGCCTCTCGTGCATGGGTCGATTGGCGAGGATGGCTCGTTGCAGTCGTTCCTGGAATCGGTAGGGATTCCCTTTGTGGGTTCGTCGTCGGTGCAGTCGATGTTGGCGTCGAATAAGCCGACGGCGAAGGCTCTGCTGGGTTCTGCGGGGCTGGCGACGCCGGGTTGGGTGACGCTGCCGCAGGCGATTTCCGTCAGCTGGGTGCGTCGAATGTGCTGTCTGCGCTGGAGGGGTCGGTGTCGTTCCCGGTTGTTATTAAGCCGACGGATGGCGGTTCGGCACTGGGTATTTCGACGGCGCATGATGCGAAGCAGTTGCGTCGTTCGATGGTGGATGCGTTTGCGTACGGCCAGCGTCTGATGGTTGAGCAGCGTATCGAGGGCCGCGATGTGGCCGTGTCGGTCGTGGATCTGGAGGGAGGGCCGGTAGCGCTGCCCCCGGTTGAGATTGCGACGGATGATGGCCGTTACGATTACGATGCGCGGTACACGACGGATGAGTCGGAGTACTTCGTTCCGGCGCGTTTCTCTCCCGAGGCATTGGCTGACATGCAGGCCGCGGCTGTTGAGGCGCACACGACGCTGGGGCTGCGGGACTTGTCGCGCATGGATTTCGTGGTGGATGAGGATGGAACGTGCTGGTTTATTGACGCCAATGTTGCGCCCGGTATGACGGATACGTCGCTTCTCCCCCCCAGGCGGCGGATGCGCTCGAGGATTCGTCGTTCGCGCAGCTGTGCGCCGACATCGTTGATTTCGTGGCGGGTGGTCGCGTGGCTGATGGGACAGCGGATGATGCTGCCGAGTCGGTCGATCCGTCGGAGGAGTCAGAACACTCCGCTGACGCCCCCGTCGAGGGCGAGTAGCGACACCGCTCCCCTGCGAGACGCACCGGGCCCGGGAGGACTGCAGTCCTCCCGGGCCCTTCGTATTTCCGAGAACGAGCCGCATTGGATCCTACTTCATCGGTCGGTATCTCAACCGTCTACGTGGGGAACGCTGCGGCGCCTACGGTGCCTGGGGGGGCTGCAGCGGGGCCTGGCCAGGCTTGAGATCGACCATCCACGTGGAGGATGCCGCGGGTCTGACTGTCTTTCAAAACCGTCCACGTGAAGGCCGCCGCGGGGCCTGCGGGGCCTGGCCGGGCTTCGAGACGACGCGCCGAGCCGAAGGCTCGTGGCGCGGACGGCGAGCGGGCGGGCAGGCCTCGCGGCGGCCGACACTCGCACAGGTGGCAGGATCCGAAGGCGCCCGAAGCACGGATGAGCACCACAAATTCACTCGTCACGCGCAACAAAATGTGAACGCGTGCCTCAGAACAGGAAGCCGAGTTCCTTGAGCCGCGCCTCGACCTGTTCGGGTCCTGTCCATAAAATGCCTTTGACGCCCATCAGTTCAGCGGCACGAACATTTTCGCGACGGTCGTCAATGAAGGCGACGTCTTCGACGGGAGTTCCGAGGCGGTGGAGTACGTCGCGGTAGATACCGCGGGAGGGCTTGCAGATGCCGTAGTCGCAGGAGAAGGCGAAGAAGTCAAAGAGGCTCCCCCATTCGGAGCGGCGGATTGCTTTTGCGATGGGGTACGGGGCGTTGGAGAGGATACCGACGCGTACGCCCTGGTGTCGCAGGAGTCGGACGAGGCTGAGGGTGGATTCGTTTGCATCGGCCATACGTGAGGAATCGAGTTCCACGAGGGCTTTGAGTAGGTCTGCGGGTGGTTCGTCCTGTCCGCAGTCGCCGGCGATACGGTCCCAAAAGTCCCGGTCGGACAGGCCGGCGTCGTAGTCGCCGCGGTGTGTCCACATTGCTTGGTCGACGAGTGTTGTGAGGGCTCGCGATTCGTCTCCGAACATGCGGGCGATGACGGCGGGATCTGGGTGAGAGTCAACGAGGACTCCCCCGACATCGAAAAGCACGGTGCGCGAACTGCCTGGGGCGTGCATGCCTTTCGCTCCTTCTAGTACTGCGAGGATCCGACGTCGGATCTTTAAGAGTAGTTTAAGCGTAGTTTGAGCCACAGATTAGACCGGAAAATGTATGATTGGAAACATACTTCGGCTGATCTGCTGAGACGTGTACGAAGGTGACTCAGTGGAGAATAAGGTCTGCGATTCGCTGGAGGTCGTCTGCTCCTGCGAATTCGATGACGATTCGACCCTTCTTTTGACCTTCCGTGATGGAGACGCGCGTGTCGTAAGCGTCGGACAGGGCCGTTACGACGCTCTCTCTCCCAGTGCAGACAGGGGTTGTTGCTTGTGGGCGCGCGGGCGTGGGGTGGCCTTGACCTTGCCGACTCGGACGATCTCTTCAGTGGTGCGCACTGAGAGGCCTTCCGCGACGATGCGCTCCGAGAGTCGTTCCATGTCTTCTGCTGTGTCGAGGGACAGCAGGGCGCGGGCGTGGCCCGCGGTGATGACCTGTGCGGCCACCTTCTTCTGGACGGTCGGGGGGAGCCTGAGCAGGCGCAGGGTGTTGGCGATCTGCGGGCGCGAGCGGGCGATTCGCTTGGCGAGCTCTTCCTGAGTCGCACCGAAATCGGCCATGAGCTGCTGGTATGCGCTCGCTTCTTCCAACGGGTTGAGCTGGGCCCGGTGGAGGTTCTCGAGGAGCGCGTCGCGGAGCAGATCCCCGTCGTCGGTCTCTCGAATGATCGCTGGAATCGTGGTCTCACCGGCGAGCTCGGGAGGCACGCAGGCGGCGCTCGCCCATGATCAGTTCGTAACGCGCGTCGGGCTTGTCAGCGAGGTACTCCTGGAGCTTCTCGGAACGGCCGGTGGCGGGAATGTTGCGAACGACGACGGGCTGGAGAACGCCGACCTCCTTAATGGAGGCGGACAGTTCCTTCAGGTCATCCTCGTCGAAGACCTCACGAGGCTGCTTCGCATTGGGGACGATCTGATCAATAGCAATTTCGGCGAATGATGCCCCGGGCACGGGCAGAAGCTCATTCTCTTCAGATGTTTCATGTGAAACATTCGAAACAGACTGGGCGACGGGTTCGACGGACACAACACGCGGAGCAGAACCACTCTGGTCGGGAGCTGAGCCATTGGTCCCGAAGCCAAGAGGATTAGATGCATTCACCGTGCGGCGTGCCGCGCCAATGTCCAGGGTAGGCATTGTGTGGCGCTTCTTCTTCGACGAGGCCGTGGCGCGCTTAGGCTGGAGGAGATCCTTTGCGGATCCTCCCCTACCGCTGGCGGCAGGGCCTTCGGGGAAGAAGACGTCGAGTGGACGTGCAGGAGGGGCGGGGGGTGTCGGTGACTTCTGCTCACCTGCCTGAGGGATGAGAGCGCCAAGACCGCGACCGAGGCCGGTGTGCTTGCGAGCACCCTTGTGGCCCTCAGTCTTCGGTGTTGCATCCGCCATTGCATAACTCCTTCAATTGCGTGCATTTATTGTTTCACGTGAAACAATGCATTGCGCTCAGGTGATGAGCGGCTTTGATTACTTTATTGAACTGATGGTCACGAATCGTGATGACTACGTTCCAAACTGCGGAAAACCCAGGCTGCGAGCCAATGTTTCACGTGAAACACTGTTTTACAGTGCGGCGGCAAGCCGATCGCACAGCTCGAGGGCGGCCTTTCGGTATGCGATAGCACCAACGTTGCGCGGATCGTACGTAATGGCGGTCTGTGCGTAGCTGGGAGCTTCGGAAATGCGAACGCTGCGGGGAATCACCGTCTCGAACGTGTGATGCGGGAAGTGCGCACGCACCTCGGATTCGACCTCCTCAGACAGGCGGGTACGCTTGTCGGACATGGTGAGGAGCATTCCCGACACGCGCAGGCCGGGATTCATGCTCGCACCGACGCGCTCGACCGTATTCCAGAGCTGGCTCAGGCCCTCGAGGGCATAGTACTCGGCCTGAATGGGGATTAGAACCTCGTCGGCAGCCACCATGACATTCAGCGTCACGAGGCCGAGCGAGGGCGGGCAATCAATGAGGATAATGTCAATCTCATGATGCGCCGCCACGTACCGGCTGAGCGCAGCCTTCAGGCGACTCTCACGCCCAGGCACGTCAACCAGTTCAATCTCGGCACCCGACAGTCGATTGTCGCCGGGCACACGAGGATACCCTCGACATCGGGACACGGCTGGAGAACATCCTCCAGCTCCGCTCCCCCGATCATCACGTCATACGTCGATGGTGTGCCCACGGGGTGCGCGACGCCAAGCGCGCTGGATGCATTGCCCTGCGCGTCCGCATCGATAACAAGCACCGACAGGCCGCCCATTGCCAGGCCAGCAGCCAGATTGACGGCCGAGGTCGTCTTACCAACGCCGCCCTTCTGGTTGGCGATTGCAATGATGCGCGTGGACGCCGGCTTGCGATACTCGGCGTTTGCGAGCATACGCAAATCGGCGATGTTGCGTTCGATCTGAGAGGACAGAGGGGTGTTTTCTGTTGTCACGTGACACCTTCCTAGCTACTGCCTCTAGTCTACGGGCCACCGCCAACAGTAACAGCATCGAAAGCCCGCGATGCATGAATACACACAGGAATCACGACACATTACATCAAACACCGAAAAAATTGTTCTGTAGGATCGATTTTCCTGGCCGCGTGGGTCGATCACACAAACATCGAAACGACACAACGGCACCACAAAAACATGCAGAAGAAAAGCCCGCTCATAATATAGTGATGGTCGCCACATTATAATATGGCGACCATCACTTTCAGCAAAACCTACTTGATACGGGTGCAGACCACCACGTACGTCGACTCTTCCTCCATGATCGAAGGAACCTCGTGTATCTCGGCACGCAGGTGGTGGCGGCGCAGCTCAGCCGAGGCCTCGTCCATCTCAATTGGAGCGCGACGACCCTTGAGCGCTACGAGCGAACCACCCGGCGCGATGAGCTTGGACGTCATGCGCACGAGCTTGCTCATGTTCGCCACGGCGCGGGCAGTGACCACGTCAGCCTTGCCCTTGCCTCGCAGTTCCTCGGCACGCGCCTGATGCACGGTCACGTTATCCAGGCCCAGGCCCTCGACGACCTCTTCAAGCCACTCCACGCGGCGCGCCATGGGCTCCGCGAGGTGAATGTGCAGGTCAGGCCGACACACGGCGACCACAATGCCAGGCAAACCGGAGCCGGAGCCAACGTCCAGAACCTCGCGCCCCTCCTTGCGGGGCATGAAGTCGAGGACGGCGGCAGAGTTGACGATGTGACGCGACCAGATGCGTTCCATGTCGCGCGGACCGAGCAGGCCGCGCAGTTCGCCCTCCTCCTCGAGCATGCGCGCGTATTCCGCGACGTCGGAAAAGGCGGGGCCGAAGAAGTCACGGACTGCCTGCGTGGGTTCTTCTGGGACGAAGGGGTCGCCCACCTGGCGACCCCTTCCCGTCCCGTTCGGGTTCTCACTCACCGTCGGAATCCTCGGGCAGGATGACGACACGGCGGTGGGGTTCGACGCCCTCGGACTCGGAGGTCAGGCCCTCCTCGGCGACGACGTCATGGCAGACCTTGCGCTCGAAGGGGTTCATGGCGTCGAGCTTGACAGCCTCACCGGTGGAGCGCACGCGGGCGATGGCCTCGCGCGTGATGTCCTGCAGCTCTTCCTTGCGCTCGGCGCGGAAGCCCGCAATGTCGAGCATGAGGCGAGAGCGCTCGCCGGTCTCGGTCTGGACGGCCAGGCGGGTCAGTTCCTGGAGCGCGTCCAGGACCTCGCCGTCCTCGCCGACGAGGCGCTCGAGAGCCTCGGGATCGTCGGCGACGATCTCGACGGATGCGCGACCGTTCTCGACGTCGATCTCGATGTCGCCGTCAAGGTCAGCGATGTCGAGCAGTTCTTCCAGGTAGTCGGCGGCGAGTTCGCCTTCTTCTTCGAGGCGGGTGAGCTTGCCTGCATTGTCGTCACTCATGACGGGTCCTCCATGATGGGAAATGGGGTCTTGCTGAGATCCAGGGTACCCGCTCGGGTTCCGGGACCGTGAATTGTCGATCAGCGCTTCTTGCCGGAGCGGCGGGCCTTGCGGCGCTCAACGCGGCGGCGCTCAATCTCCTCGGCACTCAGGGAGGTGTTTGTGCTGTCCTTCGTGTCCTGGGCAGGGGTCGACTCGGACGAGGTCTTAGCGGCCTCGCGCTCGAGAGTGCGGCGTTCGCGAACCTGCTTCTGGAGCTCGGCACGCTGGGCGGAGGCTTCCTGCTTAGCGAGGCGCTTTTCGACGGCAAGGGTTAGGCCATGCATCCACTGCTCGTCGGGCAGGGTCGTCCACTTCTGGGAGGCGAGGTTGCGGTAGACGGTGATGATTTCGCCGGTGGTCATGGAGGCCGGGAAGTCGGAGGCGACGTGCTGTTTCTTAGCCTTGGAGCGCACCTCGGCGAGCGTGCGCTCGTTGAGTTCGTCGACGCGCGGGTCAGTGGACGCGGTGCCCAGGGCGGCACGCTCACGGTCATAGTTCTGGAAGAAAGGCTTGGCCCATTCCTGGTAAGCGGCCTCACGCGAGGAGAGCAAGTCGGCGTAGGCCGGGGAGCCGGGGGTCGGCATGACCTTGACGGTCCAGAACGACTGGCCGAGGGCCCAGAAGGAGGCGGTCACCGTGTAGATGACGACGCCCATCTGGAAGAAGACGCCGGAGAAGATGAACATCAGCGGCATCACGTACATCATGGAGCGCTGCGACTGGGCCATCGGGTTGTTGCCCAGGTCGGGCATGTTGCGCTGGAAGGACAGGCGCATCGAGAAGAACTGCAGGGCCACCATGAGGATAATCGCGGTGACGAAGACGCCGACGATGAGCGGATCCCCTGTGGATTCGCGCAGGGTGCGCGACAGCGGAACACCGAAGACGGTCGAGTTCACAATCTCGGTGGACACGGACTCGGTGAGCGGGCCGAGGTGGTCAGCGGCCTCGCTTCGGTACGTGTAGGTGCCGGCGGAGATGGAGGAGACGGCGATGATCGCGCGGTACATGCCGAACAGGACGGGCATCTGAACGAGCATCGGCAGGCAGGAGGCGAAGGGCGAAACCTTGTGCTTGCGCTGGAGGGCCTGAGTCTCTTCCATCATCTTCTGACGGCTGACCTGGTCCTTCTTGCCCTTGTACTTGTCCTGAATCTTGCGCATCTCAGGCTGGATGGCCTGCATGGCGCGCGAGGATCGGATCTGCTTGAGGAACAGCGGGATGATGGCGATGCGCACCAGGATGGTGAGCAGCACGATGGACAGGACCCACGCGATGCCGGAGCCGGAGGACATTCCAACGAGCACCAGGAGGTCATGGATCCACACCCACAGCCACGAGATGGCCCACGCGAAGGGGTGGAGAATTGCGTCGAACATAGTTTCGCTTTCGCCGTGGCGCCTGGGCGCCGCTGTTTCGTTGTTCCTTACATTCCGAGGCCGTGGCCGGTTACTCGGTCAAGTCATGTTCCGGGTCCAGTCCCATGGGGGCGGGCCGTTCCCAGTTGTCGTGGCCTGCCCAGTCATCGGGTGGGACCCAGGCCTCTGGTTTCCAGCGCCCACGCGCGGGCACGTGGTCTACTCCCCCGTGGCTCCACGGGTTGCACCGCAGCAGGCGCCAGGCCCCGAGGATCAGTCCCTTGATGGGGCCGTGAACGCAGATTGCTTGCAGCGCGTAGGCGGAGCAGCTGGGCGCGTAGCGGCACCGGGGACCGAAGGCCGGGGAGATGTATCGCTGGTAGGCGATGATGGGCGCGGAGGCGAGTGCGACAAGCACTCGCCTCACGACTGTGATCGCGCGTTCCACTTGCGCCACGCTCGCTCCATCACGCGGTCAAGATGGGTACCGAGTTCCTTGGAGGGCACGCCGAGGGCCTTGGAGGATGCCCTCACGACGAGCCTGGTTCCTTCGGGTAGGTCGGCGACGCGTTCGCGCATGAGGTGGCGCAGCTGCCGCTTGACGCGATTGCGCCCGTTGGCGCGCTTGATTTCCCGCTTGGGTACGACGAAACCGACGAGGCGGCTGTTGCGCTCCTCGTCGGCTCGGACGTGGACGACAACCAGTGGATCTCCTGCGCGCGCTCCGTGTCGGATCGCGGCGGTGAAATCCGCTGGGTCAACCATGCGGTGCGCGCGCGGCAGCACCGGGGTGTCTCAGGCGGACAGCTTGGCGCGGCCCTTGCGACGGCGGGCAGCCAGAATGGCGCGGCCGGCGCGGGTCGACATGCGCAGACGGAAGCCGTGCGTCTTCGAACGACGACGGTTGTTGGGCTGGAAGGTCCGCTTGGTGGTCACGGCAATTCTCCTCGGCGGGGAGTGGTCTCCCACTCGTTGATCGGTTGGGCTACCGGCCCGATCAGGGCACGATAGCAGGGACACACGCCCGAAATGGGCGCAAACAATTTCCAAGACTAAGCGGATGTGGGCGGGGAGTCAACGGGGCGAAATTACACACCGCGTCACACACAGTTTCCACAGCTGTGGAAATCGCTGTGGAGCAACCTCTTCCACAGCGGTGGATGACGACAGTTATCCACAAGCTGTGTGTCAATTTGCTTTCCACGCCACTCTGCGCCCCCAAAGTTGTAACTACATACATGTGATTCTGTGATAGTTCTCCACAGCTCCATCCCCAACCTGTGCATAAGCCTGTGTGCGGACTACACTTTGAAGATGTCATAAGGTCACGTACATCACCCTTAAGTCGTGACTGAATTCACCGTATATTGTGTTCGGAGATAGTCGTGGAGCCGGATTCCCTCACACGCGCGTGGGCTGTCGCCCTCGACGCAGTTCCCACCGATGAACTGGGTCCCGTTGCGACGTCGATGCTGCGCTCCGCGCGCCCGCTCGGCGATATCGAAGGGACGATCCTCCTGGCCGTCCCTAACGGCTTCACGAAGCAGTGGATCGAAGATAAGGCGCAAAACAAGCTGACGACCGCCCTGTCCGTGAACCTCGGACGCCCCGTACGCATCGCCATCACGGTCGATCCGTCCCTGGAACTCGTGGAAACGAAGGAAGAGGAGGAGAGAAGAAGAAGAACCCCCGCTCCCGCGCCGGTTCCTCCGACCCCCACCCCGGCCTCGTACCACGAGAAGAAAAAGAAGGGACAGCGTTCCCCGTCGCGACGGACTCCCGCGCCGACGCAGTTCCCACGCACCTGAACCCAAAGTTCACCTTCGATACCTTCGTTATCGGCCCGTCGAATCGTTTCGCGCACGCCGCCGCGCTGGCCGCGTCGGAGTCGCCAGGCAACGCCTTCAACCCTCTCTTTATCTACGGCGACTCCGGGCTGGGCAAGACGCACCTGCTGCAGGCCATCGGCCACAACGCGCTGTCGATGATGCCGCACCTGAAGGTCCGCTACGTCAACTCCGAAGAGTTCACAAACGAGTTCATCAACGCGATTCGCCTCAACAAGACGGATAACTCGCAGGTCGAGGCATTCCACCGCCGCTACCGCGAACTCGACATCCTCCTTATCGACGACATCCAGTTCATCGGCAACAAGGAGCAGACGGTCGAAGGCTTCTTCCATACCTTTAATGCGCTACACAGCGCGAACAAGCAAATTGTCCTGACCTCCGACCTGCCTCCCGCGCAGCTCAAGGGTTTCGAGGACCGCATGCGCTCGCGCTTTTCTTCGGGCTTGCTCGTCGACGTTCAGCCGCCGGACCTGGAGACCCGCATCGCGATCTTGCACAAGAAAGCGGACGCTGAAGGCTTCGAGGTGACCCCTGAGGTCTTCGAATACGTGGCCTCGCGCATCTCCTCCAACATCCGTGAGCTGGAGGGCGCGCTCGTGCGCATAGGCGCGTGGGCGTCCCTCTACAAGGAGCGTATCGACCTAAATCTGGCGCAGATGATGCTTAAGGATTTCGTGTCCAACCCGGACGATAACGAGATTACGGTCAGCCTCATCATGAGTCAGTGTGCCGTGTACTTCGGCGTGACCATTGAGCAGATGGGGTCCTCCGAGCGCAGCCACACCGTCGTCGAGGCCCGCCAGATCGCCATGTATCTGTGCCGTGAACTCACCGATCTGTCGCTACCCAAGATCGGTCAGGCCTTCGGCCGCGATCACACGACGGTCATGCACGCGAACAAGAAGATTTCGAAGCTCATGAAGGAGAAACGCGAAACCTTCAACCATGTGTCCGAGCTCACAAATCGCATCAAGCAAAAGGCCAGGGAAGCATAAAATCCGCGCGGGCGCTGACGAAAGTCGGCGCCCGCGCGTCATTCACAGGATATGTGGACAGCGCGTGGATGAACGAACAAACTCTGTGGAGGAAATGAGGCCCTCTGTGAATGACGAAAACTTGTAATTTCAGCCGTCCACACGTCCACGTGCACAGTGCACAGATCCATCCACGTCATTACACCGATGTAATTTCAAGATTTTTCAACGAAAAAATGAGTTATCCACAGAACTCACAACCCTTATGATGGAAGGAGAGTCGAAAAGGAAATTTTTTTCACAGGTTTCCGCCCAACAACAGCGCTGACGCGTCGTGACCAGCGCGAGTGCCAAGCAAGAATCGCGCCCCACGTGGGCACACTTGTGGGTAAAGTAGTGATCAATCCGTTTTGCGTTTTGGAGGAAGCTATGAAGTTCACCGTCGCTCGCGATGTTCTGGCCGAAGCCGTATCGTGGACCGCCCGCGCACTCCCCGTGCGTCCGGCCTCTCCGATTCTGGCCGGCGTGCGCATCAAAGCTGAGGGCGACGAACTGACCCTGTCCTCCTTCGACTATGAGGTCTCCGCGAACTCGCACATCCCCGCCACAGTCGACGAGGCCGGCGAGGTCCTGGTCTCAGGCCGTCTCCTGGCTGACATCTCCAAGTCGCTGCCCTCCAAGCCGGTCTCCGTCGAGCTGGACGGCCAGAAGGTGAACCTGGTCTGCGGCTCCTCGCACTTCACGCTGGCAGTCATGCCGTTGGACGAGTACCCACTGCTGCCCGCCCAGCCCAAGGGCATCGGTGCTATCGACTCATCCACGCTGTCCCAGGCTGTCTCCCAAGTGTCCATCGCAGCGTCCCGCGACGACACGTTACCCCTGCTGACGGGCGTACGCATCGAGATCAACGGCCCGGCGATTACGCTGCTGGCCACTGACCGCTACCGCCTGGCCATGCGTGAACTTGACTGGGAGCCCGCCGACACCTCGATCGAAGAGGTCGCCCTGGTTAAGGCCCGCATTCTCCAGGACGTCGCCAAGTCGATGACCTCGGGTGCCAAGGTTGAGGTTGGCCTGTCCAGCGAATCTCAGCCCGGTGCCTCGTCCCTCATCGGATTCACCGCCCAGGGCCGCCGCACCACCTCCACGCTCATGGACGGCGACTACCCCGCTGTGCGCCGCCTGTTCCCCGAATCCACGCCGATCCAGGCCGTCGTCGACCGTCACGCGCTGCTCGAGGCCGTCAAGCGTATGTCGCTGGTCGCCGAGCGCAAGACCTCCGTGCGCCTGGCCTTCACCGACGGCCAGCTGGTCCTCGAAGCCGGTCAGGGTGACAACGCTCAGGCTTCCGAAGCCATTGAGGCAACCCTGCACGGCGACGATATTTCGACCGCGTTCAACCCGCAGTTCCTCATCGACGGCCTTCAGGTCCTGGACACCGACTACGTGCGCTTCGGCTTCACGCACCCGACGAAGCCGGCCGTCATCACCGGCCAGAAGAAAGCCGACGAGGGCGAGGTCGCGCAGTTCCGTTACCTGCTGATGCCCATTCGTTTCGGCGTCTGACGTGCGGGTCTCCCACCTGGCCCTCGACGACTTCCGTTCCTGGAAGCACGGGGTCGTCGAGCTGCCCGCGGGACCCACAGTCCTCGTGGGCGCGAACGGCCAGGGCAAGACCAACCTCGTTGAGGCGCTCGCCTACCTGTCCACCTTCTCGTCGCACAGGGTTGGCGCGGAGGGTGCGCTCGTGCGGATCCCCATCGACGAGGCCGAGGCCGCCCCGGGCGGAGCCGTCATCCGCGCGCGGGTCGTGGCCTCAGGCCGCGAGCAGGTCATCGAGCTGGAAATCGTGCGCGGCAAGGCGAATCGGGCGCGCATTAACCGTACGCAGGTGAGGCCCCGCGAGATCCTGGGTATCGTGCGCACGGTCGTGTTCGCGCCCGAGGACCTCTCGCTCGTGCGCGGTGACCCGTCGGTCCGCCGTTCCTTCCTAGACGATCTGGCCACGCAGCTCTCCCCCATGCACGCCTCCGTGCGCTCCGACTTCGACCGGGTCGCGCGCCAGCGCGCCGCGCTCATGAAGGCCGCCCAGGCCTCGATCCGCCGCGGCCAGTCCCCCGACCTATCGACGTTAGAGGTGTGGGATCAGCAGTTCGCCGCCCTGTCCGCGCGCATCACGGCTACGCGAGCGTCCATTGCGGCTTCGCTCACTGAGCCGGCCGCGCGCGCCTATGACGACGTCGCCGATTCGCCGCGCCACCTGTGCCTCGCCTTCGACGCCTCTGTCGACCGCATCATCGGTACGGATCCCGATAACCCGGCCAGCGCCGACCTCACCGACGTGGACGCGCAAACCCAGCGTCTGCTCGCAGCGCTTGCACTCGTTCGTGAGAAGGAAACCGAGCGCGGCATCAACCTCGTCGGCGCGCACCGCGACGACCTGTCCCTCAGCCTCGGCACCATGCCCGTCAAAGGCTACGCCTCCCACGGCGAATCCTGGTCTGTCGCCCTCGCCCTGCGTCTCGGGTCCTTCGAACTACTCAGCGACGATGACGACACCCCGATCCTTATCCTCGACGATGTCTTCGCCGAACTCGACTCCTCACGCCGGTCGGGCCTGGCAGCCCTGGCCTCGAAGGCCGAACAGATCATCGTCACCTGCGCGGTCGCCGCCGACCTGCCACCCTCCCTCGACCACCACGCTCTCCACGTGCGCCTTGACCCCGAGCGCGGCACCATCATCGACGCCTCCGACCATGTCTGAACGCGACGAATTCACCGCCACCTCGCCAATCACCACCGTCGAGGACCCCGAAGGAGCGGGAGGCCTCGGCCCCGACGAAGACCCCGACGAATTCGTCGTCCGCGCCCTCGAACGCGCCCAACGCGTCGCCCGCAACCACGGATATATCCGCTCCACCCTGCCCTCCTGGGGCCTCGACGAAACTCGCCCCAGGCGCACCCTCGATGGGTCCAGCGAATACGCGGCCATCGAAACCGACGGGCTCGGCCGCCTCGCCGCAGACGGCACCGACGGTGTCCAGGCTCGCGCCGCAGCCCGCGCTGCCGCCTACGGACACATGAACGGAGTGCCCGCCCCGGCCTCGTCCGCCGAGGATGACCCCGAGGGCGACCTCGCCGCGCTGCGCCAAGCCCTGGCGGGAACCGAAGACTCGTGGAGCCGATCCCCCGGCATGGCCGCCATGCGCCCGCGCTACCGGCGGGCCGACTCGCTGGGTGCAATCCTGGCGCGCACGATCAAGATACGCGAATGGGACACCCCCACCAAAATGGGATCCGTCATGGCGAAATGGCGGGACATCGTGGGTCCCAACAACGCGGATCACACGTTCATTGAGACCTTTGATGGACACAAACTCATCGTGCGTGCTGACTCCACTGCCAGAGCCAAACAGCTCCAGCTCATGCTGCCCAGCGTCGAGCGGCGCATCGCCGAGGAAGTAGGATCCGGCGTCGTCGAACAGCTGATCATCCTGGGCCCCGTCGCCCCCTCCTGGAAGAAAGGCCCCTACGTCGTTCGAGGCCGAGGCCCCCGGGCGGACTACGGATAGGCCTTGTCGCCGGGCGATCAGGTTGTCATAGGCTCGTCGGAGAGATCATCCAACGGTGAAACAACGATGAGCAACCCGCACCGACCGACCAGTACTTAGTCGACCTTTCGAAGAACCTCGGGCACGTCGACATGACGAACTCGGACAATACGAAGAAAGAACACCAGTGGATGTGGTGCCCCGCTTCGTTCGATGGTTGATAGTCGTCGCAACGGTTGAGAAAATGTGATGTGTAACATCAATCTGCCACTTGAGTCGGAATGGCAGAAAGTTAATCTGATAAATTACGTTAATTCGTTCATATTCTGGGACTCGCGCCCCCGCGACGAGTGGGTTTTGGGGTCGAGCGAAACGACGGAACTTGCGTGGAATTGCAAGCAAAACCTTGATTAACTGGCGGCGGTGTATAAAAACCACTCCCCATTTCGGTCAGATTTTGCTACGCTTCCAAATGTCATCCCGCACATTGGTGCGCTTTCTATGAGGAGTCACTATGAGTAACCCGTACGCTCCCGGGGGCCAGGATCCCTGGAACCAGGGAAATGGCCAGGGTGGTTACCCTGGTTCGCAGCAGCCATACGGCCCGGCTGACCCTAACGCCTATGCGCAGGGCGGCTACGTGGATCAGACCCAGCAGATGCCCGCTGGTTACGTGGACCAGTACGGCGCACAGGCGCAGTATGGGGTGGGTATGCCGGGCATGCCGGGTATGCCGGGTATGCAGCTGAGGGACCCAAGTCGAAGCTTCCGCTGATCATCGGCGGTATTGCGGGCGTTCTCGTGCTCATCCTCATCGGCGTCGGCGCATACTTCTTCCTCAGTGGCGACGAAGAAGAGGATCCGGATTCGGACTCCACCTCCACCAGTGCGACGGCCGACCCGACGACCAGCACGCCGAACCCGACGACCAGCGCGCCGAACCCGAAGCCGACGACATCTGCTACCAGCTCTGCCCCGACCGCTGCGCCGAACCCCGGCGGCTACCACGCGAACGGCCAGTACTCGGTTGACTACTCTTCCGGTCTCCACATTGAGATCACGAAGATCGAGAAGGGCCCCGCCGACAAGGATGGTTCCGACACGCTCGTCGTCACCTACTCGATGACGAATAACTCCAGCGAGGAGCAGTCCGCCCTGCTCAACACCCCCTCGCTGAAGCAGAAGGGTATCGACATGAACCCTGCTTACTACGCTAAGGGCAAGGAACCCGCTGGCTATGACAACTACGCCATCGTGCGCGTCCCCGTCGGCCAGACCAAGACCTTCCAGAAGGCCTACAAGATGCCCTACCCGAACGATCCCGTCACCTTCAAGACGCTCGACTGGGATGACTTTGATGCCAACATCCCGGACTGGACTTGGCAGCCGTGACCTTCGCTCATCAATAGGCTGAGGTGAGCCATTCGGCACCCACCACGGCGTGCTGATCTTTACCCTTACCGACACTGCGCATGCGCGCGAACGGGCCGCCCTCCCACCCGGGAGGGCGGCCCCATGTTGTCGCGTCGCAGTAGCGCTCGCAATGCGACTGATCACAGTGTTGTTTTCGTTGCAATCGCACAGTTTGTAAAGTAACCTTCCGGGTCTGTCAGTCCCTGGTGCAAGCCCCATTTTTGGTAGAATCTACAAGGTTAAACATCTATTTTTCGCGCAATGCGAGGGGAGCCACGTGGCTGACAACGAGAAGACCGCCGAAGGCGAGCAGTCCTACGGCGCATCGGACATCACCGTCCTCGAAGGCCTGGAAGCCGTCCGCAAGCGTCCGGGCATGTACATCGGCTCGACCGGCGAACGCGGCCTGCACCACCTCGTCTACGAGGTCGTCGACAACTCCGTCGACGAGGCCCTGGCCGGCTACGCGGACCACATTGAGGTCACCATCCAGGCAGACGGCGGCATCAAGGTCGTCGACAACGGCCGAGGCATCCCCGTCGACGAGCACCCCACCGAGCACAAGCCCACCGTCGAGGTCGTCATGACGATCCTCCACGCTGGCGGCAAGTTCGGCGGCGGCGGATACGCCGTCTCTGGCGGCCTGCACGGCGTCGGCATCTCCGTCGTCAACGCCTGTCCACCCGCGTGAACACAGAAATCCGCCGCCAGGGCTACGTGTGGCGCATGTCGTTCGCAAACGGCGGCACCCCCATCACCCCCCTCGAACGCGGCGAAGCAACCGACGAAACCGGCACCACGCAGGTCTTCTACCCGGACCCCGAGATCTTCGAAACCGTCGAATTCGACTTCGAGACCCTGCGCCAGCGCTTCCAGCAGATGGCGTTCCTCAACAAGGGCCTGCGCATCACCCTGACCGACGAGCGTGAGTTCGCCACCGACGAAGGCGACGAGATCGCAGGCGGTGAGGAGGCCTCGGACAAGAAGACCAAGGGCCACCGCACCGTCACCTACTGCTACGAGCACGGCCTGCGCGACTACGTCGAATACCTCGATTCCGCCAAGAAGTCCGACACGATCAACAACGAGATCATCGACTTCGAAGCCGACAACGACGAAGGCACCATGAGCGTGGAAATCGCCATGCAGTGGACCACTGCCTACTCCTCCTCCGTCCACACCTTTGCCAACACCATCAACACCACCGAAGGCGGCATGCACGAGGAAGGCTTCCGCACCGCGCTGACCTCCCTCGTCAACCGCTACGGCCGCGACAAAGGTATCATCCGCGACAAGGACGACAACCTCACCGGTGACGACGTCCGCGAAGGCCTGACTGCCGTCATCTCGATCAAGCTCACCGAACCTCAGTTCGAAGGCCAGACAAAGACCAAGCTCGGCAACACCGAGGCCCGCACCTTCGTCGCCCAACAGGTATATTCCAAGCTCACCGACTGGTTCGACGCCCACCCCGCCGACGCTAAGGCCATCATCGCCAAGGGCCAGGCTGCCCAGGCCGCCCGCGTCGCCGCTCGCAAGGCGCGTGAGGCCACGCGCCGCAAGGGCGTCCTCGAATCCGCCTCCATGCCCGGCAAGCTGCGCGACTGTTCCTCACGCACGCCCTCCGAATGTGAAATCTTCATCGTCGAGGGTGACTCCGCAGGCGGCTCCGCCGTCGGCGGCCGCGACCCCGAGCGCCAGGCCATCCTGCCGATCCGCGGCAAGATCCTCAACGTCGAAAAGGCGCGCCTGGACCGAGCCCTGTCCTCGGACACGATCCGCTCCCTCATCACTGCCTTCGGGACCGGTATCGGCGAAGACTTCGACATCTCGAAGCTCCGCTACGGCAAGATCGTCATCATGGCGGACGCCGACGTCGACGGCCAGCACATTGCCACGCTGCTGCTGACCCTCCTCTTCCGCTACATGCGTCCCCTCATCGAGGGCGGCCACACCTTCATCGCGATGCCTCCGCTATACCGCATCAAGTGGACCAACGCCGAACATGAATTCGCCTACTCCGACAAGGAACGAGACGAATTGCTCGCTGCCGGTGCCGCCGCGAACCGCCGCCTGCCCAAGGAAGGTGGTATCCAGCGTTACAAGGGCCTCGGCGAAATGAACGATCATGAACTGTGGGAGACCACCATGGATCCGGAACACCGAATCCTCAAGCAGGTCACCCTCGACGAGGCCGCAGACGCCGACGAAACCTTCACGATCCTCATGGGCGACGACGTCGATCGACGCCGCACGTTCATCCAGCGCAACGCAACAGACGTGCGCTTCCTCGACATCTGACAACACCGCGACCAGCCCAGCCCCGGCCTCGTACCGGGCGGGTCTGATCGAGCAGAAACAACGTAAGGAAAAACGTGAGCGACGAGCAGACTACTGACGCGCGGCACATCTCGGACACCGAGCGCATTCGCCAGGTCGACCTGCAAAAGGAGATGCAGCGCTCCTACCTCGACTACGCGATGAGCGTCATCGTCGGACGTGCTCTGCCCGACGTACGCGACGGCCTCAAGCCCGTCCACCGTCGCGTCCTGTACGCCATGTACGACGGCGGATACCGCCCCACCTCCTCGTTCTCCAAGTCCTCCCGCGTCGTCGGCGAGGTCATGGGTAACTACCACCCCCACGGTGACGCTGCGATCTACGACGCCCTCGCGCGCCTCGTGCAGCCCTGGTCGCTGCGCTACCCCCTCGTCGCCGGCCAGGGCAACTTCGGTACCCCCGGCAACCTGGGCCCTGCGGCCCCCCGTTACACCGAGTGCAAGATGGCACCCCTGGCCATGGAAATGGTCCGCGACATCGACGAAGAATGCGTCGATTTCCAGGACAACTATGACGGCCGCAACCAGGAACCCACCATCCTGCCCGCCCGTTTCCCCAACCTGCTGGCCAACGGATCCGAAGGCATCGCCGTCGGCATGGCCACGCGCATCCCGCCGCACAACTTGCGCGAACTCGCGCGTGGTGTCCAGTGGGCGCTCGACAACCCCGAGGCCTCGCGCGAAGAACTCCTCGAAGCACTCCTCAAGCTGATCCCCGGACCCGACTTCCCCACCGGCGCCACCATCCTCGGCCACAAGGGCATCGAAGACGCCTACCGCACCGGCCGGGGTTCTATCACGCAGCGCGCCGTCGTGAACGTTGAGGAAATCCAGGGCCGCCAGTGCCTCGTCGTCACCGAGCTGCCCTACCAGGTCAACCCCGACAACCTGGCCGATAAGATCGCCCAGCTCGTGCGCGACGGAGCAATCGGCGGCATCGCCGACATCCGCGACGAAACCTCCGGTCGCACCGGCCAGCGCCTCGTCATCGTCCTCAAGCGCGACGCCGTCGCCAAAGTCGTCCTCAACAACCTCTACAAGCGCACCAGCCTGCAGGAGAACTTCTCTGCCAACATGCTCGCGCTCGTCGACGGCGTGCCCCGTACCCTGTCCATCGACGGCTTCATCCGCCACTGGATCACCCACCAGATGGACGTCATCGTGCGCCGCACGCGCTTCCGCCTGCGCAAGGCCCTCGAACGCCTGCACATCCTCGAAGGCTACCTGAAGGCCCTCGACGCCCTCGACGAGGTCATCGCCCTCATCCGCCGCTCCCCCACCGTCGACGAGGCCCGCGCCGGCCTGATCGAACTACTCGACGTGGACGCCATCCAAGCCGACGCGATCCTGGCCCTCCAGCTGCGCCGCCTGGCAGCCCTCGAGCGTCAAAAGATCATGGACGAGTACGCCGAACTCAAGGCCCGCGTCGACGACCTCAACGACATCCTCGCCAAGCCCGAGCGCCAGCGCGCCATCATCTCCACCGAACTGTCCGACATCGTCGACAAGTTCGGCGACGAGCGCCGCACCCGTATCCTCCCCTTCGACGGGGAAATGTCGATGGAAGACCTCATCCCCGAAGAGGACGTCGTCGTCACCATCACCCGCGACGGCTTCGCCAAGCGTACCCGCACAGACAACTATCGCTCCCAAAAGCGCGGCGGCAAGGGCGTGCGCGGCACACAGCTGCGCGGCGACGACGTGGTCGAACACTTCTTCGTCACGACCACGCACAATTGGCTGCTGTTCTTCACCAACCTCGGCCGCGTCTACCGCGCCAAGGCCTACGAGATCCCCGAAGGCGGCCGCGACGCCAAGGGCCAGCACGTCGCCAACCTGCTGGCATTCCAACCCGACGAGCGCATCGCGCAGGTCCTCGCGATCCGCACCTACGAGGACGCTGACTACCTGGTCCTGGCCACTAAGCGCGGTCTGGTGAAGAAGACCCCGCTGAGCCTGTACAACTCGCCCCGCTCCGGCGGCATCATCGCCATCAACCTGCGCGAGGACGAAGACGGCAAGCCCGACGAACTGGTCTCCGCGCAGACCATCATGGCCGACGAGGACCTCATCCTCGTCTCCGCGACGGCCAGGCCGTGCGCTTCACCGCCACCGACGACCAGCTGCGCTCCATGGGCCGCTCCACATCCGGCGTGCGCGGCATGAAGTTCCGCGGCGACGATGAACTCCTCAGCATGGAGGTTCCGCGCGAGGACACCGACCTGCTGATCGTCACCGAATCCGGCTACGCCAAGCGCACCCCCGTCGACGAATACCCGACCAAGTCGCGTGGCACCCTCGGCGTGCGCGTCGGCAAGCTTGTCGACGAACGCGGCGGCCTCGTCGGTGCCCTCGTCGTGCGCCCCGACGAAGATGTCATGGTCATCACCGAATCCGGCAAACTCGTCCAAGTCAACGCCTCCGACGTTCGACCCACCACCCGCAACACTATGGGCGTCATCTTTGCCCGACCGGACGAAGGCGACCGCATCATTGCGATCACCCGTAACACCGACTCCGGCGACGATTCTAGTGACGACTCTGGTGATGACGTCGTGGTCGACTCCGCGCAGGCCGCCTCCGCCGAGGATCTCCCCCAGGAGAGCACCCTCGCCGAGACGGATGCGCCCACTGAAGGCGGCGACACAGCCGACGACACCGATAAGTAAATGACGATCACGGGACGAGGCCTGCCCTTCGTCCCGTGATCAACATTCCAAAGCGGCGCGGACCCTGCGCCGGGGCCCGGCGATACGGTAGCCTGGCTGTAGGAAGTGCGACCTGGAAGGAACCCCATGAGTGACCACGTCACGAGCGCCCGCACAGACGCTCCCCGCCGAGTTGACCTGGCGATCGCGCGCATCGACGCGTGGACCGTCATGAAGGTATCTTTCCTTCTGTCAGTCGCCCTGGGCATCGCGCTCGTCATCGCCACCATCGTCCTGTGGCTCATGGTCGACGCCATGCACGTCTTCAGCCAGATCGAAGAATTCCTCCAGACCGTCGGTGCCGGTCGCTTCGTTGACCTGCTCGACTACGCGCGCCTGCCCCGCGTCATCTCTTACGCGACCATCGTCGCCGTCATCAACGTCATTCTGCTCACCGCCCTGTCGACGCTGGGTGCCATGCTCTACAACGTCGTCGCGTCCCTGGTGGGCGGCATTAAGGTGTCTCTCATGGACGAGTGAGAACATCACGCGCAAGGGGTCGGCTCATGTCGGTCCCTTTTGCTATGCCCGTGTGCGTGTGCGTGTGCGTGTGCGTGTTAGCCGCTACTAGGTGGGTTCACGTGCGCATTGGGGCAATGGTGCGAGCCGATCCGAGGCAGCCGAAAGACACTCGCAGAGGCCTCTCAGCGGTCTTGGATGACCCGAATCGGCCGAACCCTCAGCAGGAGGCCGACGAGGCCCCCGAGCGCAGAAGCGTGCAGTTGTGCTCGCTGAGCATCGCGTGATCGTAGAGGGCACGGTTGGACGAGGCCTGGGCGACCTCGCGCAGGAGGCATCCCTGGGCGGAGCGGGGGCCGGCCAGAGCGTGGAAGTCCGCGTACGACAGTGTGGCGAGGGTGAGGGCATCGGCTGGCGTAAGGTCTGCGCGCAGCGGCGTCGTTGCCCTGCGAACGTAGTCGATAATCGTGGTCACGAGGGTTCTCTTTTCTGCTCCGCGCCCCTGCGCGGCGGCTGCGTGGTGGACGTCACCAACTCTCGATTTTGCTGAAGGGTTCGATGCTGTGTACTATATTCAAGTGCCCGCAAGGGTGCCGGTTGGGCCTATAGCTCAGTAGGTTAGAGCGCAGTCCTGATAAGACTGAGGTCGGTGGTTCGAGCCCACCTAGGCCCACCATCCGCAGGCGAATTTGAGCGGAGGATCATCATGAAGAAGCTGGTCACGTGTTGTGTGGCTGTCGGATCCGTCGTTGCCGTTGGTATCGTCGTTCGACAAGTTCTCCTTGATCTTTCTGACAATGCCGACCTGTGGATGTCTGTGACGGACGTCGTGGAGGACTGAGCTTCTCCTACGGGGCTATGGCGCAATTGGTAGCGCACCTGCTTGCAAGCAGGGGGTTACGGGTTCGAGTCCCGTTAGCTCCACTTTTCACCCGCAACCTGGTGGTTGCGGGTTTTCTCGTATGTGAGCTTCCGCAATATGTTGGTGATGGCCTCACATGTCAGCTTATCGGAGGCTGTGTGCCGTTATTTATTCGACCAGCTGGTCATGTCTGTGGACGATGTTGATCATCGGCGGTCGCTTCTGGGACTAACGACCCTGAGCTGGTATTCCGCCAATATTTATCCACAGGCCTGTACACAATTGTGAATAAACTGTACAAATAAGTCTTTCACACAATCGGTCAGAAGTTTGAAATCTGACCTAATAAACCTTTAGTTACGAGCAGTTTTACAATAGTTGCCACTATTTCACACTTGCTTTAAAACCGCTAAAATTGGCCTGATTCATCCCTTATACGCACAACAGGAGAACGCTGTGCACATCAACGACATATGGTCAAAGGCTTCGAGGCCGGCCCAGCTGCTTGCCATGTTGGTGACGACCGCTCTCGTCATCCTTGGCGTGACGTCGCTGCCCACATATGCGGCTGCCCCCACCCTCAAACTTGCAATCAACGCCGATGAGGACTCCTACCTGTCAGGCGTCGAACAACGCTACGTCGTCGAGTTTTCCTGCGCTTCCACCACAGAGGACTGCCTGAACTCGGTCGTGACCATCACGCTGCCGCACACGATCACTCCCGCAGGTAGCTCCAACCCCGACTCGGCTCCCGACGGCGTCAACGCCACGGCCACCGCCGGCAACAAGGTCGTTACTCCCGAGATCAAGCGCCCGACAGCGACCACGGACGGCCTCGTCACCTACAACCTCGGAACCGTCGCCGCCGGCACGTCCTTCCAGACCGTGCTGACGTTTACCGCGCCTCGCGGCGTAACCCCTGGCAGCTCCACGGTGACCCCCGTCGCCACCTTCTCCTCGGGCGACACCACCGTGACCGCACAGGACACCGTCACGATCTACTCCGAGCCGACGCCCCTCCTGTCGAAACCGGCCCCGTCGCGACCCCGAAGAACGTGGACGTGACCTACCAGATCACCCCGAAGTATGACACCACGATCGACGGTCTGAACGGCAAGACCAACATGACGAACGTCGTCGTCACCGACCCGCTGCCGCAGTGCGCGACTTACGTGTCCTCCACGGCCTCAGGTAACACCATCACCAACACGGCCGCGACCGTGCCCAGCTCCTACGATGCCGCGACCCACACGGTCACCTGGAACATCGGCGACGTGAACCCCGCGTTCATGAACGTGGTCCTGTCCGTCACCGTCCACTACGACGACACCTGCACCGACGACACGGTCACCAACACCGCCAAGCTCACCGGCAACGAAATGCACAACGAGACCAAGACGCTCACCGCGAATGCCTCGTTCACGCACCACTTCGATAATGAGGTTCGCTACGGCGGTGGCTTCAACAAGCGTGCCATGAGCCAGTTCGAGCGTGGCAAGCAGGGCAACTGGCTCTACAGCTACGACAACAAGTCCAACGTGCCTGTCGTCATGGAGTACACCGACTACATGACCTGTGGCCTGGTGTCCCCCACCGACGGCTCCAAGGACTGCGACAAGCCCCTCATGCGCGTCAAGACCATCGATACGCAGACGACAACACCTATCGAAATCACCTACTGGACCAACAAGGGCAACACCGGCACTCAGACCGTCTCTCGCGGCAAGGCATTCGACTTCTCCTCCTTCGCGGCCGACGAATACCTGACCGTCTTCCACTACAAGCAGACGATCCCCGCCGGTGAATCCTCCATCCTCAATGTCGCCGGCCCCATCGGTGCGGGCACGCCCACCACCGAGGATGGCGTCACCTACGTCGACGTCGATAAGAACGCCGCCGCCTGGAAGGCCGGCAAGTCCGACCAGTGGGTGCGCGTCCAGAACTGCGTCACCGACTTCTCCATGAAGTCACTCGACGGCACGCACGACATCGCGATTCCCGCCGACGACTTCTGTGACGTCCTGACCCTGGGTACCGCGCTGCCCAAGTACTACAACGCCAAGTCCACGATCAAGGGGAGCCTGGCGTCCCCCGGCTCCGAGGTCACCTTCAGTGTCACCGCGAACAACACCTCGACCGTCGTCGACTCGCAGCCCGTCATCTCCGACCTGCTGCCCTGCGGCATGACCTTCGTCGAGGGCTCCGTCACCGGAGGCCCCGCTGGCAAGGAGAAGACCGTCACGGTCCGTGACGTCACCGACGCGACCGGCTGCACCCGCCAGCTCGTCCAGGTCACGTGGCCCGGCTACCAGACCAAGGGGGGTACAACGATCCAGCTGCGCGGCAAGGTCGGTCCCTCGATGAGCGCCGGTACCCACAAGAACGAGGCCTACATCTCCGCGGCCGAACCCGAGTACGCCCTCACCTCCAAGAAGGCCACCATCTGCTTCTACGGCTCCACCGACGACACCTACGATGTCAACGGTGACGGCAATACCGCCGACCAGGTGTGCCCTGTCTCCTCGACATTCACGGTCTCCGAGCAGGCCGGCGCCGATGTGGTGCTCGAATCCCTGGGCTCCGTGCCCGGCTCCGTCTACAAGAAGTACACCGACGGCCCCTCCGTCATGCGCCAAGGTGAAGACGGACAGTTCCGCATCACGCCCACCAACTCTGGTAACGCGGACCTGTCCGACATGACCGTGTACGGCATCCTGCCCCACGTTGGCGACACCTCCGTCCAGGGCGGTGCCTCGCGTGGCTCCCGAATGGGCCCCCACTATCACCGGCCCTATCCAGATCGGTACCGGCTCGGGCATCGACCCCTCCCAGGTCACCATCGAATACTCCACGTCGAACAATCCCTGCCGCGGTGAAGTCATCAACCAGGGCGACGCCATGACCGCCTCCCCCGCAGGGTGCGACAACGACTGGACCACCACCCCGGCCTCGTGGTCGGACGTGAAATCCTACCGCGTCTACATCAACGGACAGGCCACCCCCATCAAGGCGGGTGCTTCCATCCCGCTGATCGTGCCCATCAAGGCACCCGACAACGCGAGCGGCATCGCCTACGAATCCGTCGCGATCGCCGCCACCCAGGCCTCGAGCAACCGAGCCATCCTGCCGACCGAGCCCATCAAGGTCGCCCTGGTCGTCGCGCTCGACGTAGCCCTGAACAAGACCGTCGTCTCCGACGTCGACAACCTCGCGCCCGGCGACAGCGTCACCTTCCGCATCGACGCCGGCAACTCCGGCCAGGGCAAGGCCCCCGACGTCAAGGTTGCCGAGGCTTTCCCCGCCGACACGACCTTCGTGTCCGCCGAGTCGCACCTGTGCACCTCCGGCTACACCTCCGGCTACACCTCCGGCATGCCTGGCGAGTGCAATACCGGTAACGCCGCTGGCACCTTCGATGGCACCACGTGGAAGCTCGGCGACATGCTCGCCGGCCAGTATGCTTCGCTGTACGTTACCGTTACGCTCGACGAGGGCACCGACGGCAAGACACTCGAGAACACGGCCTCCTTCGTGAACCCGCCCGAGTACGACCAGAACCCGGATAACAACATCGCGAAGGCATCGGTCTCCGTCAAGCACCGCCTGTCCGGCAAGGTCTACTACGACGCCAACGACTCCTCCTCCTACACCAACGGTGAAGAAGGCTTCAAGGACATCACGGTCGAGCTGCTCGGCCCCGACGGCACCGTGATAGCGACCACCACGACCGACGCTGACGGCAACTACTCCTTCAACACGCCTGCCCGCAGGCGACTACACCGTCAAGGTCACGAAGGCCGGCGCAATCGCCAACCTCGACCAGACCGAGGACCCGGACTCCACGAAGGACAACACCTCCGGGACCGTGACCCTGAACGCGGACAACCCCGTCCAGGAGAACATCAACTTCGGCTACGTCAAGAAGCACGCGATCTCCGGCAACATCTACCTCGACCAGAACCGCAATAAGACGAAGGACGGCGGCGATATTCCGCAGTCCGGCATCACCGTGAACCTAGTTGACGCCTCTGGCACCGTCGTGGCCACCACCACGACGGACGCGGACGGCAACTACTCTTTCACCGGCCTCGGCGACGGCACCTACACCGTCCAGGTCGACAAGACCGGCCCGCTCGCCTCCATCGAGCAGACCGAGGACCCCTCCGGTCAGGGCGACTCGCGCTCGCAGGTCATCACCTTCACGCGCTCCGACCCCGACGTCACCAACGTCAACTTCGGCTACGCGGAGGACTTCACGATCTCCGGCACCGTCTACTACGACAAGGACCGCTCCGAGACCCTGAACAACGGCGAGCCTGGCTTTGAAGGCATCACCGTCAACCTCCTCGACGAGGCCGGGGCAACAGTCGCAACGACCACGACGAAGGCGGACGGCACGTACTCCTTCGCCAAGCTGCCCGCCGGCAAGTACACCGTCAAGGTGGAGCCCTCCGACCTGCTGAAGAAGCTTGAGCAGACCGAGGACCCGACGGCACGAAGGACCACACCTCCGGCGTCATCCAGGTGAATCATGACAACCCCTCCGTGCAGAACGTGAACTTCGGTTACGCCACGAACTACACGATCAAGGGCACGATCTACCGTGACGCCGACCGCTCCGAGTCCCTTGAGGACGGCGAGAAGCTCTACCAGGGCGTGACCGTCGACCTCCTCGACAACGCCGGTAACGTCGTGGCCACCACGACCACCGACGCTAGCGGTGCCTACGCCTTCACCAACCTGGAGGAAGGCACCTACAAGGTTCGCGTCCGCAAGGAAGGCCCCATCGCCGACCTCGACCAGACCGAGGACCCCGACGCCACCAAGGATGGCACCTCCGGTGACATCACCCTCGAACTGAACGACCCGATCAAGGAGAACGTCAACTTCGGGTACATCTCGGACAACTCAATCTCCGGCACCATCTACCGCGACGACAACCGCTCCGGTGCCCTGAACTCCGGAGAGTCCGGCTACCCCGAGCAGACCGTGCAGCTGCTCGATAAGGATGGCACCGTCATCGCGACGACGAAGACCGACGCGAACGGCATGTACTCCTTCGACAAGCTGCCCGACGGCACCTACTCCGTGAAGGTCGTCAAGGATGGTGCCCTGGCCGACACCGAGCAGACGGGCGACCCCGACTCGACGCTGGACAACGCGTCCGAGCCGATCACCCTGGACGAGGCCAACCCGACCAGGAAGGACGTCGACTTCGGCTACGTGCCCGACTACTTCATCAAAGGGCACGATCTACCGCGACGGCAACCGCTCCGGCGCGCTGGACACGGACGAGAAGCTCTACGAGGGCGTGACCGTTCAGCTGCGTGACGCGGACGGCACCGTCGTCGCCACGACCACGACGGACGCGGACGGTGCCTACTCCTTCGATAAGCTCCCCGCAGGCACCTACACCGTCACGGTCGTTCAGGATGGCCCCATCGCTGGCCTCGAGCAGACCGGTGACCCGGACGCCACGAAGGACAACGCCTCTGAGCCCATCACGCTGGACAACGACAACCCGTCCACGACGGACGTCAACTTCGGCTACGTGAACAACAACTCCCTGTCGGGCACCGTCTACCGAGACGACTCGCGCAACGGCGACCAGGATGGCACCGAGCCCGGATACTCCGGTGTCACCGTCCAGCTCCTCGACAAGGACGGACAGGTCATCGCCACCACGGCGACCGACGCGAACGGCAACTACTCCTTCGAGCACCTGCCCGACGGTACCTACTCCGTCACGGTCGTCAAGGACGGAGAACTCGCCGACACCGAACAGACCGAGGACCCGGACGCCACGAAGGACAACGCCTCCGAACCTGTGACCCTGAGTGAGGACAACCCCTCCAAGGACCACATTGACTTCGGTTACGTGCCGGACTACGCCATCCACGGCCTCGTCTACCGTGACGGTGACCGCTCCGAGTCGCACGGCACCGGCGAGAAGGGCTACGCCAACCAGACCGTCGAACTGCGCGACAAGGACGGTAAGGTCGTCGCCACCACCACGACGGACGCGAACGGTGCCTACTCCTTCGAGAAGCTGCCCGCCGGCGACTACACCGTCACGGTCGTCAAGGACGGTGCCCTCACCGACCTCGACCAGACCGAGGACCCGGACTCCATCAAGGACTCCGCCTCCGGCGTCATCTCGCTCAGCAACGATCACCGCACCCAGACGGACGTCAACTTCGGATACATCGCCAACAACTCCATCAACGGCACCATCTACCGCGACGGTGACCGCGACGGAAAGAAGGGCGACACTGAAGGACGCTACTCCGGCGTGACGGTCCAGCTCCTCGACAAGGACGGCACCGTCATCGCCACCACGACGACCGACAAGGACGGCACGTACTCCTTCGAGCACTGCCCGACGGCACCTACTCGATCAAGATTGTCAAGGATGGCGTGCTCGCCGATGCTGACCAGACCGGCGACCCGGACACGGCGCTTGACAACGCGTCTAAGCCGATTACCCTCGACGAGAACAACCCCACCAAGAGTGACGTCGACTTCGGCTACGCCCCGAACAACACGATCACCGGCACCGTCTACCGCGACGACAACCGCGACAAGATGATCGACGGTGACGAACCCGGCCTTGAGCGCGTCAGCGTCCAGCTCCTGGACGAAGATGGCAACGTCGTGCAGACGCTCGACACCGCCGCTGACGGCACCTACGCTTTCCAGCATCTCAAGGACGGCAAGTACACCGTGAAGGTCGTGCGCTCCTCGGCCATCAAGGACTACGACCAGACCGAGGACCCCGACGCCACCGTCGACGACACCTCCGCGGTGTACACGATGGGTCCGGAGAACTCCTTCCAGGAAAACGTCAACTTCGGTTACGTGCCCGACTATTCAATCGCCGGTCGCGTCTACCGCGACGCCGACAAGTCGGGTTCCTACACCGACGGTGAAGAAACCTTCGAGGGCGTGACCGTCGACCTGATCGACGCTTCCGGTACGGTTGTCGCCACCGCGACGACCACCGCGGACGGCACCTACTCCTTCGAGAAGCTGCCCGCTGGCACCTACCGCGTCAAGGTCCACGCCGACGGTGCTCTGGCTGGCCTCGACCAGACCGAGGACCCGGACGGCCTCGCCGACTCTATGTCCGGCGAGATCACCATCGGCTTCGATAACCCGACGGTCATCGGTGTGAACTTCGGGTACGTCGCACCCGACGCGCAGGCCACGAAGCCCGGCACTAGCCTGGCGCAGCGCCTCGCGCGCACCGGCTTCGACAGCCTGGTCGGCACCGCCGGCCTGGGTGCCGCGGCCGCGGGTGGCCTCCTCCTGTGGATGCGTCGCCGCCGCCAGGGCTGAGCCTGATTCAGCCTGAGTCTCGACGAGGTCGTGGCTGAGTGAGGGGCGGGTACTTCGGTACCCGCCCCTTTAGCGTGCCCGGGTGGCGCTGCTGGTGTTCCCGGGCGCCGGTTGCCTGACCTTCGGGCAGGGCCGCCGCCCACGGACACCGCGGCTATGCCCTCCGGGCCCTCCGGCGCCCTCCACACCAGCGGTGCCTGCGGGGCTGACGTGGTTTTGTGTGTGGCGGCCAGGCCCTGCCGCCGCCCACGGACACTGCGGCCATGCCCTCCGGGGCCTCTGCGGACCTTTTGGAACCGAGGCGGGTGTGAGTCCATGTCGGGGTGTGATCGGGCCTCACAGGCGCATACAAAAGCGCCCGGGGCCGTAGCCCCGGGCGCACCAGCAGCAATCAGATGTGGCCTCAGCGAACCCAACGCAACGCGTTCGGTCGCAGCATGAACGGCGACAGGATCAGCGTGGAACCCAGGCCGACACCGAAACCGCCCAGCACGTCCGTCACCCAGTGGACACCCAGGTACAGACGCGTCACGCAGATAAACGCGATGAAGACGACCGCGGCGACCCACAGGAGGTGACGAATCTGGTGCCCGACGCGCGTCATCGTCATCACCATCACGAGGGAGACCACCAGCGCCGTGACGACCGTCGCGTGACCCGACGGGAAGGAATAGCCGTCCTCAGTGATCAAGCGGTACGCCTCTTCGGGGCGGGGACGCTCGTACAGGTGCTTAATCACGAAGCTATTCGCAGCCGAGAGCAGAACCGACGACAGAACGTAGAGCGCGTGCACGGCCTTCTTGATGAACCACCAGACGGCGACCGCGACCAGGAGCGCCAAGACGATAGCGCGCTTCGGATCAAACAGCCAGGACGCGCCCGTCATGAACGTATTCATCGCGGGAGAGCGTGACTCGATGAAGTTGGACCACACGGCGGTGTCGATCGGCAGGGGGGATTTGAAATGAAATCACCGGCGATAGCAACCGCCACGACGAGAAGGGCCCCGACGATAACGGGGGGTGACAGGAGTCGACGAACAAACATATGAAAATCCTACCGTAGTGTCAGTCGTTTGCGCCGTACTCGTAGACCCAGCGCCCGGCCCTACGCGAGAAGCGCGAATGCTCCCGCATCTGCCCGGTTTCACCGGTCGATGCGTCCCGCCACGAGGCCACGAACGTGACGGTCCCCTCCTCGTCGGAAGGACCCCCGGCCTCAGCCCCAAGAATCTGCAGGCCAATCCACTGCGTTCCCTCGACCCAGTACGGGGGAGCGGGACGCGTACGCGGGTGCCAGGTGCGGAACAGGTAGTTTTCGTCGCGCAGCGCGAACGTCGTGTAGCGCGAGCGCATGAGTGCCTCGGCGGTCGGCACCGCCTCACCATCCAGATAGCGCCCGCAGCATTGCGCGAGCAGCGCCCCCGACCCGCATGGGCAGATACGAGGACGGGGGAGAGCCAGCGCCGGACGCGCCGGTTAGAGTGGGGGAGATCACGCCTGGTCGCCCAGGGACGCCAGCCAGCGCTCCGCGTCCAGGGCGGCGCGGCAGCCGGAGCCAGCCGCCGTGATGGCCTGACGGTACGTGTGGTCCACGGCATCGCCGCACGCGAACACGCCCGCCACGGACGTGCGCGTCGACGGCTCGTCGACCGTAATGTAGCCGGCCTCGTCGAGGGCGACCTGGTCACGCAGGAAGCCCGTGCGGGGCAGGTGGCCGATCGCGACGAAGACGCCGTCCACGGCGATTTCACGGGTGGATCCGTCCACCGTGGAGGCCAGTCGCAGGCCGGTCACGGCCTCGTCACCCAGGACCTCCTCGACGGTCGCGTTCCACTCGAAGGAGATCTTCGGGTTGTTCAGGGCGCGCTCAGCCATGACTCGCGAGGCGCGCAGGGCGTCGCGGCGGTGCACGACGATGACCTCGGAGGCAAAGTTCGTCAGGAACGTAGCCTCCTCCATCGCGGAGTCGCCGCCGCCGATGACGGCCAGGCGACGGTCCTTGAAGAAGAAGCCGTCGCAAGTCGCGCAGTAGGAGACGCCGCGGCCGGAGAACTCCTCCTCGCCGGGCACATTCATGTGACGGTACTCCCGAGCCGGTGGCCAGGATGACAGCGCGCGCATAGAAGACCTCGTCCTCGGTCGCCACGGCCTTCACGTCACCGTCGAGGTTGACAGCGACGACGTCCTCGTAGCGAATGTCCGCGCCGAACTTCTCGGCCTGCTCGCGCATGTTGTCCATGAGCTCGGGACCCTGGATGCCCTCCGGGAAACCGGGGAAGTTCTCGACCTCGGTCGTGTTCATGAGCGCGCCACCCGCGGCCAGCTGGCCGGCCAGCACGATGGGGGCGAGGCCGGCGCGGGCCGTGTAGACCGCAGCCGTGTAACCGGCGGGGCCCGAGCCGACGATAACGACGTCGTGGACGGTGGTGCCCTCGGGGACCTCGGTCGAGGGGATCGAGGCATCGACGGGATTGGCGGCCTCGGTAGGTTCGGCCGTCACGAGGCCCGGAATCGTCACGAAAGACATGTACCCTCCTTCAGGGTTACTGGACGGTCAGCTCGGAGATCCACGCCCAGTTGCGTCCGTCCTGGCCCTTGGGCATTTCGCGGAACTGCAGTGCGATGGAGTCGGTCTCGACGGGCTGGGTCAGTGTAATCGTCGTCGTCGGGGACAACGACGAGGTGGCCAGTTCTGTTCCCTCGCGCGGCTTCGTCGGATCGGTGACGTTACGCACGACGAGCTCGCCGCCGGAGGTGGCTGAATCCATGTGCAGGGTCACCGAGGACACGGTGGCCTTCTGCTGCAGCTTGACGACGATGGCCACGGAGGTGTCGTCGCGGAACTGATTGTTATCGAACCAGCGCGAACTCCACGACGTCGACGGGTTCGAGTCGATCATGTTGATCGCGCGGTCCGGGTGGTCGCCGTCGTCGTTGTTCCACGACAGGACCTGCACGGAGGAGATCACGGGCGTCACGGAGGGCGCGGGCGGGGGAGTGGTCGTCAGGTTCGGCGCGGGCGTGTTGTCAGACTGCACCTGCGTGGTAGCCTCGCGCAGCGACTGTGCCAGATTGAGGTCGGTGACTGGGCGGGTCGCCATCCACGGACCCCAGATCGCGCCGAAGAGGAACACAATGACACCGAAGATCAGCGCGGGCTTCGTCGGGTCGATGAGCTGATCGGAACTCTCGGGTGTCTTCTTCTCATCTGACGAGGTCGGGGCAGCCTCAGCGGCCTGCTGCTCGGCTTGGGCAGCTGCCCGGGTGGCCACAGCGGCGGTGATCGGGGGGATCACTGCCGTGGCGTCAGCGGGGGCGTGAGTGCCGTCAGGGATCTTCGCAGAGGCGGGCGGCTCGGGCGCAAGCGGCTGAATGCGCGGGATCTGGTGGGTTGAGGGTGCGTCGGTAAGGGGTTCTGGGTGCGGGAAGTCCGTCTGGAAGGCGGCCCCCTCGCGCTCGTAGCCGCTGGCGGTGGACTTGGGCGGCAGGGGGGCGACCGGGAAGGCGGTGGTGGGAACCTTGGCCGCGTCCACGGCCTCGTTGCTCACCGGTTTGACGTCAACCTCAGTCAGGCTCTCTGGGATCGGCTGCGCGCTGGCGGCATCCGTCGCTTCAGCGACGGCATCGACAGCGGGCACGACCACTGCCTCGACGAAACCCGGGTTCACGGCAGGAGCCTGCGTCGCGGGTGCGATGGCCGGAGCTACGACGGGCGCGGGGGTCGGCAGAGCATCTGGAATTGGCGGAACGGAGGCGTCTTCCGAGGCGGAGGAGGGACTTGCCGGAGGCGCAGGGATCGGCGAGGGGTCAACGACCTCGTCGAACGACGGCATCTTCTTCTCGTCGCCGGTCGTTTCAGGCGTGGGGGCCATCGATTCCTCCGTCTGGTCGGATGCGTTTGACACCATTATCGCAGCTCCGTCAGCGGTCGGCGTAGAAGACGCTGCCAGGATGTTCACCACAGAGGTGGGGACGCGCAAGCGGGTCAGGAGGGGGCGCATCATCGTCGCGGATTCACGCGGAGAAACGAAGCGCAGGAACAGCAGGTAGACGATGCCGGTGATCGTCGAGACGATGGTGAGTTTGACAGCGGCGATACCCATGCGCGCCAGAGTCGAGGAGGTATCCGTGTGGATGCCAATCAGGAACAGGACGCCGAATCCGGCGAGGCCCGCGACGATGGCGGCCACCAGGAACGACACGTAGGAGCGCAGCAGGCCCACTCGGTCCACGTAGCGGTTCTCGCGGGAGACCCACACGACGGCGATGATGCCCTGCGTGAGGCGGCACACCGTTTCGCCCAGGGACGCGGCGATAACCCACCAGCGCGCGCCAGTCATGGCGTACATGGACCAGCCGACGATCACCTGGATGATTGTGGGGCCGATACCCATGAGGAACACGGGCTTGACGTCCTCGTAGGCGAAGAAGACGCGCTGGCTCATGAGGACCATGCCCGTGGAGGCGACGCCGGGCATCAGCGACGTCAGGACGAGAGCGTAGGCTGTCACGGCCTCGGGATCTCCGCCCTTGGCGGCCATCGCAATCTCCATCATGGGTACCGAGCCGGCCATGAGCATGGCGGCAGCCACGAGGGTCAGTGACGTGATTGTGCGGACGCCCAGGTGGTAGCTGTCGGCCACGGCCGCGTCGTCCCCGTCGGCGACCGCGCCAGCCATGCGCGTGAAGATCGCGGTCGTTAGGGATACCGTGATGAGCGACTGGGGGACCATGAAGATCATGAACGCCGTCGAGTAGGCGAGGATGCCGACGACGCCGCCCTGGGTGCCGTTGCGGCCGATGAAGCCGTCGGCCATGGCAGCCAGGTTGTTGGTTGACAGGACGCCGACCTGCGAGACGCCGAGGGTCGCGAAGGTCCAGCCGGCCACGCGCGGCATCGAGCCGAAGGAAGTGCCGCGGAAGTGGAAGTCCAGCTTGAAAGAGATGCCCGCGCGACGCATCGGCCACAGCAGGCACAGGGCCTGGCAGATGACGCCGAGGGTCGCCGAACCGGCCAGGACCCAGAACTGGGCGGAGGTGATGTCGCCTGCGGGGATGCCGCCGTCGGGAGCACCGCCCCAGATGCCTAGGAACAGGGCGAGGCCGACGATGCCCACGACGTTGTTGATGACGGGCGCCCACATGTAAGGGCCGAAGATCTCGCGGGCGTTGAGGAGCTCACCGAGCAGGTTATATAGGCCGTAGAAGAAGAGCTGCGGCAGACACAGAAGCGCGAAGAGGATTGCGAGATTACGGATGTCCTCGGTGTAGCCGGCGGCCGTGATGATGACGAGCAGGGGCGCGAGCACCATCGTGATAAACGTGACGACGAACAGGACCGTGCCAGCGAGCGTCAGCAGGCGGTTCACGTAGGTGTCACCGTCGTTACGTCGCTTGATCGCACCGACGATCTGGGGGACCAGCACCGCGTCGAAGATGCCGGAGGCCAGCAGGTTGAACACGGTGTTGGGCAGCGTGTTGGCGGTCTGGAAGGCCGCGCCTACGCCACCTGCGGTGGCGCCGACTGCGGCGATCAGCATCGCGTTTCGGATAAAGCCGAGGATGCGCGACACCATGGTTCCCGACGCCATCAGCGCCGATGCCCTCAGGATCGATCGGCGTGGCGTTTTAGAGCTCATGGGGTCTCCTTCGTCGTGGCGTTCTTCGAATCGGTGGTTCGTCTGCGGGGTCCGAGGCCTTCTCTGGGTCCTCGGGGTGTGTTTCGGGGGCGGATGCCCCCCGGGGTGCCTCGGTTGAGCCGACGGACTCGTCGGTACTCCCGGAAGCGGTGGAGGCCTCGGCCTTACGCCTGGATTGCCCACGGATCGAACGTGTGATGCCGACGAGGAACAGGAGGCCGAAGAGCGCGGCGATAACCGCGGTGATTGCGTCTTCCCAGCCGGCGCGCATACGCACGAAAACGGTTTGTGAGTCGTCCAGGATGTGGCCGTCGGGGGTTGTGACCTTGTAAGTGACTTCGATGTTGCCACTGCCGATCGCGCCGACGGGCACTTCGACCGTGGTGGCACCGTGCGCGGCCAGCAGCTGGGATTGCGCGGGGGTGGCACGCAGACGCGGGTCGTCGGGGATCAGGGTGACGTCGACGCGTACCGGCCAGTCCAGGTTGTTGCGGATCAGGACGGGGAAGTTCGCGGACTTGTTGATCAGGTTGACCGCCGAGGAGGGTTCGACGGTCACCGAGGACAGCATGGTCGTCACTTGGCTGGTCATGGCGGTCGCGGAGTCCAGCTGCTCGGAGGGGGGTGCGCCCGGCAGTCAATGCCGGAAGGACCTGGGGCGTGACCGAGTCGAAGACCGCGTCGGGGTCGTCCGTTGCGTTCGCCAGCGGAATGAGCATCGTCAGCGAGGTCGACATCTCGGTGATGGCGCTCGCCGTGTCGTCAGCGAGGGTGCCCGTGCCGACGGTGGCGCGCTCGACGTCCGTGGGTTCGCTGGTGGCCATGTCCGTGACGCTCGTGGCGGTGACCCAGCGCGGCGAGAAGAGCGCGCTGGCACGGCTGGCGAGACGGTCGTTGATGGTGGTTCCGCGCGCTGCTGTCGCGAACAGGGTGCGCGAGGAGGAGGGGCGTTCGCGCGTGATGATCGCCGTGATTGCGGTGAGGGCCTGCTCGGCGTCGAGCGCGTCGCCGCCCGAAGCATTCCACGACAGGATCGAGGAGATGTCTGCTTGCTGGGCGAGGACGTGCGCGCCCGTCCCGTTTGTCGAGGTCTCACCGGTCGTCGGGTTGACGTTGACGCGCGCCATGGAGGTGAAGGGGACCTCGTCAGTGGGGGTCAATGCCGAGGTCGGGGCGATGGCGATCTGGTCGGCCGCAGCGAAGTTCGACAGGAAGGTTGTGCCGAAGGTTGCGTCATCGGGCCAGCCGACGTTGCGCAGGATCGTGGGACCCGAGTCGGGCTTTGAAATCATGGTTCCGCTCGGACCGGTCGCGGAGGGGGTCGGGTTCGGCGTCGCGGATGCCGACGGCGAGGCCGTGGGGGATGTCGAGGGGGTCGCGGAGTGACTCGGAGCGCCGGGATTGTGGGCGTGACTCGGCGCGACCCAGCCGGCCGCGCGCGGCGTGCCCGGGAAAGCGTCGATGGATTCGGAGGCCAGGCCCCAGAAGCCGGTGTTGCCGGACAGTGCGAGGGCCCCGAGATCCGCATCGGCGTCGGGCAGGGCGATGATCTCGGAGGCGGTCGACATGAACGAGGAGACGAAGGCCTCGGCCTGGAGGTCGCGCGAGCGCTGTGCCGGGTCGGTCGCGGTGGGCGCGGGCGTCGGTGCGGCGGAGGTGGACGGACTCGGCGAGGCCGTGGGGGCGTCGGACTGACCCGACTGCGCCGACTGTCCCTCCGACTGTGCCTCATCCTCGGTTGCGGACGCGGAGGGGAGGGGCTGGGCTTGGTCGTGGGCTGGGGGCCGCGAGGGATCAGGAGAGGATCGACGGCGAGGGTGACGCCCGAGGTTCCGGCCAGGGTTAGGACCGCGGAACGCTCGGACTGAGTTGATGCGGCGTTTCCTGAGGTCCAGGGAACCACCGCCGACACGCGGGAGGGGGCGATCTGCGCGCCGGAGTCCCACACGAGGATCGTGTGGTCCTTGCCGGAGAAGTCGCCGGAGGTCGCAGTGACGGTCGTGACGCGAGGCCCCCACTCCTCGGTGTCGGTCAGCGGCAGGGAGGAGGTGGGGATACGAATCTCAAAAGGTGTGGTCACGCTGCGGCGTACGTCGGTCAGCGTCGAGGAAGCGGCGTGCGTGGCGTCGGGTTCGTCCTCGCTGAGCTGTGTCGTCATCGACGAGATGGAGATGGGTGTCTCGTTAGCGACGAACACCTCGACGGAGACGGAGGCCAGTGTTGTTGGCGAATCATTGCGAATCGTGCCAGAAATAACCACTTCTTCCTCGTTCGTAATGATTCGAGGCGACAGAGAGTCAATCGATACCGAGAGTCCCGAATCTGCGGACACAGTGCCCATCACGGAGGGGCGCGACTGATCCTGCGCGGACGTCGCCGAATGCACGGGAATTGCCCCGGCCTCGTGAACGAAGAGACCGAGCGGAACCATCAGCGCCGCGCACAGGGCGGCGACCCACCTGCCGCGCCTAGCCACGGCTATCCCGATACAGCAGGTCGAGGGCGATGCGCACGATGCGGCGTTCGTTGGGGTAGGCCAGCTGACGCGACACGTCGCGCAGGGGAACCCATGCGGCGGCCTCGGCCTCGTGATCAGGATCTCCATCAACGGTGATCGTACCGGACTCATAGTCCATTAGGTAGTGGTGAACGACCTTGTGGACGCGGCGGTCGTTGCCGGAAAACCAGTAGTCGATTGACGCCAGGTGGCGGATGATACGCCCGTGGATACCGGTTTCCTCGGCGACCTCGCGCAGCGCCGCCTGCTGCGGGGTCTCGGAGCCCTCCAGGTGACCCTTTGGGCAGGCACCACTCGATACGCCCCGCTCGATTACGTCGCGCGATAAGCGCTGCATAGGGAATTCCGTCATGCACGTCCACGACAATACCGCCTGCGCTGGTTTCCGCGGAAATTGGCAAGTGAGAGCGGCCCGCGCGCATGGAAGCAGACCGACGCGGGGGTCTAGGAACCCCGGATCGGCGGTCAACTGAACGTGCAGGCATGACTCTACTTTAGCCGGTGGGCGGCCCCCGGTAGTCGGCTAGGGCGCTTTCCTGGCATGCTTAGAGGCGATGAGTACCCAGTCAGCTTCCCCGATCAAGGGCCCCGTGACCGCGCAAAATGCCGGAACGACGGACATTCCTACCCTCATGGCCAACGCCACGAAGACATTCGCGGCACTTCCGCCCGCAATTATGGAACTCGGCACGATTTTCGACGAGGCCGGGGAGGAACTCGCGCTCGTCGGTGGACCGGTGCGCGATGCTTTCCTGGGTGTGACTCCGCACGATTTTGACATGACGACCTCCGCGCGTCCCGAGCGCACCGAGGAACTGCTGGCCCAGTGGGGCAACGCGACGTGGGACATCGGCAAGGAGTTCGGCACGATCGGCGGGCGCCGCGGCGACGTGGTCGTTGAAGTGACGACGTATCGCACCGACGAGTACGAGATCGGGTCGCGTAAGCCCGAGGTGACCTTCGGCGACACGCTCGAAGGCGATCTGACGCGCCGCGACTTTACGGTCAACGCGATGGCGATGCGCCTGCCGCAGATGGCCCTGGTTGACCCCTGCGGCGGCCTGGCGGACCTCGCGGACGGCAACCTGCGCACCCCCGTGTCCGCCGAGCAGTCCTTCGACGACGACCCGCTGCGCATCATGCGCGCCGCGCGCTTTAGCGCCCAGCTGGGCCTCGACGTGGACCTGGACGTCATGAACGCCATGGAAACCATGGCCTCGCGCCTGGAGATCGTGTCCGCTGAGCGCATCCGCGCCGAGCTCGAGCGCCTCATCATCTCGCCCTACCCGCGCTGCGGCATCGAGCTGATGGTGCACACGGGCGTCGCCGATATCGTCCTGCCCGAGGTCGCCGCACTGGTCTCCACGGTTGACGAGCACAAGCGTCACAAGGACGTCTACGAGCACACCCTCACCGTCGTCGAGCAGGCCATGGACCTGGAGACCGGCCCGGACGGCCCCGTGCCCGCCCCCGATTTCGTCCTGCGCTTCGCGGCACTCATGCACGACATCGGCAAGCCGGCGACCCGCCGCTTCGAGAAGAACGGCACCGTGTCCTTCCACCACCACGAGATCGTGGGCGCGAAGATGACGCGCAAGCGCATGAAGGCCCTGCACTTCGACAAGGCGACAATCGAGGCCGTGTCCACGCTGGTCGCGCTGCACCTGCGCTTCCACGGCTACGGCGAGGCCGCATGGTCCGACTCCGCAGTGCGCCGCTACGTGGCCGACGCGGGCGACCTCCTCGAACGCCTCCACCGCCTCACGCGCGCCGACTGCACGACCCGCAACCGTCGCAAGGCCAACTTCTGTCGTCGGCCTACGACGACCTCGAGGCCCGCATCGCCGCCCTGCGCGAACAGGAGGAACTCGACGCGATCCGCCCCGACCTCGACGGTGACCAGATCATGGACATCCTGGGGCTTCGCCCCTCGCGCGCCGTCAAGATCGCCCGCGACTACCTGCTGGAGCTGCGCATGGAGCGCGGACCGCTGGGCGAGGAAGCAGCCCGCGAGGCACTCCTGGAGTGGTGGGCCTCGGACGACGTGCGCGCCCTGGCCGAGGAATACCAGGCGCAGCAAGCCCACTGGGAAGCAAAGGTCGCCGAAAAGAAGGCCCGCAAAGCCGCCGCGAAGGCCGCCCGACAGGCCCAGGACTAGACCCCGCAGACCCCGCGCGCAGCCCCGCCGAAACGTAAGTGCGCCGGTGGTGCGGCGGTGCCAGGCCTCGTCAGTGGAGTTGGCGCGACCATCCTCACGCCCGCGCGCGGTGCACCCCCACCTGCCACGGACGTACTCTGGTGACAACTGACCTATACGTTAGGAGAGTCACCGCATGAGCACGTTTACCCCCGAGAAGGCATCCGCCGACATCGGCGTGTACGGCCTGGGAGTTATGGGCGCGAACCTCGCCCGCAACCTGGCCCGCAACGGCTACGCGACCGCCGTCTTTAACCGCACGCCCGCGCGCACCGACAAGCTCATGGCCGAGCACGGGAACGAGGCCACCTTCGTGCCCTCCTCCACGCTCGAGGACTTCGTCGCATCGCTTCGCACCCCGCGCGTCGCCATCATGATGGTCCAGGCCGGCCCCTCGACGGACGCCGTCATGGGCCAGCTCGCCGACCTCATGGACGAGGGCGACATCATCGTCGACTGCGGTAACTCCCTGTTCACCGACACGATTCGCCGCGAGAAGTGGGCGGTCGAGCGCGGCCTGCACTTCGTCGGCGCGGGCGTTTCCGGCGGCGAGGAGGGTGCCCTGTGGGGTCCCTCCATCATGCCCGGCGGCACTCCGGCCTCGTACGACCGCCTCGGCCCCATGTTCGAGGCCATCGCCGGCACCTACGACGGCGTGCCCTGCTGCACGTACATCGGCGCGAACGGCGCCGGCCATTTCGTGAAAATGGTGCACAACGGCATCGAGTACGCGGACATGCAGGTCATCGCCGAGGCCTACACCCTCCTGCGCGAGGGCCTGGGCGCGACGCCGGCCGAGATTGCCGACATTTTCGCCGCCTGGAACGAGGGCGAGCTCAACTCCTACCTCATGGAGATCACCGTTGAGGTCCTGCGCCAGGTGGACGCCGAAACCGGTCGTCCGCTCGTCGATCTCATCGTGGACGCCGCCTCCCAGAAGGGCACCGGTAAGTGGACGGTGCAGACCGCCCTCGACCTGGCCGTGCCCGTCACCGCTATCGGCGAGGCGACCTTCGCGCGCGGCGCATCCTCCGAGCCCGCCCAGCGCGCAGCCGGGCAGACGCTCGCGGGCAACGCCTCCGCGCTCGTCATCGAATCGGACGAGGCCCGGGCTGCGTTCATCGAGGACGTGCGGCGCGCCCTCTTTGCCTCAAGATTGTTGCCTACTCGCAGGGCTTCGACGAGATCGAGGCGGGGGCTGCCGAGTACGAGTGGGGCATCGACAAAGGGTGCCCTGGCTCGCATCTGGCGCGCGGGCTGCATCATCCGCGCCGCCTTCCTCGACGACATCACCCGCGCCTACGAGGCCGACCCCGACCTGCCGCTGCTGCTGGCCGCCGAGCCGTTTGCGACCCGCTTCCAGGAGTGCACGCCCGCGCTGCGCCGCGTCGTGTCCCAGGCGGCCCTCGCCGGTGTTCCGATCCCCGTGTTCGCCTCGTCCCTGGCCTACTTCGACCAGATCCGCGCGACGCGCCTGCCCGCCGCCCTCATCCAGGGGCAGCGCGACTTCTTCGGCTCCCACACCTACCACCGGGTAGACAAGGAGGGTGTGTTCCACACCCTGTGGGCAGTCGATGGTCGTCCCGAGGAACAGTGGTCCTGATCAGGGGGCACTGACGGAAAAACATCCGGGGGTGGGTACGCTATCACACGCACCCACCCCCAACGTGTTTGTGCCCATTCCATGGGGAACTTTCAGGAAACCCAGCTAACCTAGAGGTACAACAATCCGCTGAAAGGGCGAACACGTGGCGACTAGCAACGGACAGAACAACGGGAACGGCAACGTCGAACCGGGCAACCAGCGCGCGCCCGGGCGGGAACACCTGCCCCCGCGTCACCCGTCGAACTCAGCGCGTGCCTCCGGCTCATCGGCAAAGGCCGCCAAGACCTCGCCGAGCGATAAGAAGAGTCCTAAGAAGAAGCGTTTCCGATGGGCCAAGCGCATCGGCTTCGGAATACTGACCATCTTCCTGGGTTTTTTCATCGTCGGCATGGCCGTGTTCCTGTACCTGTACAACACACTCAGTGTGCCTGCTCCGGCTGACCTGGCACTCGCGCAGAAGACGACCGTCTACTACGCGGACGGCACGACCGAGATGGGTAGCCTCGGCGAGATCAACAGGCAGATCGTCGACACGACCAAAATACCCGACTACGTGTCCAAGGCGATCGTCGCTTCCGAGGACCGCACGTTCTACACGAACTCCGGCGTTGACGTTAAGGGTATCCTCCGAGCGCTCGTCAATAATCTGCGGGGCGGAGCGCGGCAGGGCGCATCGACCCTCACCCAGCAGTACGTTGAGCGATACTTCGTCGGTAAGACCACGGATACCTACGGTGGCAAGCTCAAGGAATCCGTGCTCGCGCTCAAGATCAACCGTGAGAAGTCCAAGGACGAGGTCATTGGTGCCTACATGAACACGATCTACTTCGGTCGTGGTGCCTACGGCATCGACGCTGCCGCGCAGGCCTACTTCGGCCATGGTGCAGCCGACCTGACCCTGTCCGAAGCCGCGCTGATTGCCGCGGTCATTCCCGCGCCCTCCGCGTGGGACCCCGCCATCAGCCCCGGGAAGGCGAGGGAGCGCTGGGAGCGTGACCTGAACCTCATGTTGGAGGACGGCTGGATCACGCAGGCCCAGAGGGATGCGGCGGTCTTCCCCGAGACGATTGACCCCGACACGCTCAACAGCGAGTCCATGTCCGGCACTAACGGCTACCTGATGGCCCAGGTTAAGTCCGAGCTGCTGGCCTCCGGCCAGTTCGATGAGGACAAGATCAGCCAGGGCGGCCTGCGCATCACCTCCACGATCGTCAAGGACTACCAGGATCAGGCCGTCGAGGCCGCCGAGTCCATGAACCAGGTCCGCGGCTGGGACCCCAAGTACCAGCACGTCGCACTGTCCTCCATGGACCCGGCCACCGGTGAGATCTTCGCCGAGTACGCGGGTCCGGATTTCGAGGAGCGTCAGCAGAATGCGGTCACGCAGGACATCGCGATGGCGGGTTCGTCTTTCAAGCCCTTCGCCCTGCTGGCCAATGCGCGCCTGGGAGGCTCGGTGTACGACATCTATTCGGGTAAATCGCCGCAGTACTTCGAAGGCCTGGATACGGCCGTCGCGAACGATGGTGGCTATTCCTTCGACAACGTGACGCTGGTTCGGGCGACCGAGTATTCGATGAACACGGCCTTCGTGGCACTTAACGACGACGTGGGGCCTAAGAACACTCGCCAGGCTGCGGTCGACGCGGGTATCCCCGAGGACACGTTTGGCCTGACCGATGAACTTCTGAATGTTCTGGGGTCAGCGTCCCCGCACAACATCGACCTGGCGACCGCTTACTCGACGATCGCGAACGGCGGCGAGCGCGTCAGCGCACACATCGTCAAGAAGGTCGAGGATTCCCGCAACAAGCTGCTCTTCAGCGGCGACGTGGATCCAGTCCGCGTGTTCGACGTTGAAGAGATTTCGTCCATCATGCCGGCCCTCGAGGCCGTCACGAAGGGCGACGGTACCGCGAACAATATCGACCCGGCGATTGATCGCCTGGTGACCGCCGGCAAGACCGGTACGTCCTCCGACCAGCTGTCCGCGCAGTTCATTGGTTTCGTACCCGGCATGGTCACGGCCGTGTCCATGTACCAGTCGGATGAACTCGGTAACTCGGTGCCCCTGGACGACGTTGGTGGCCTCGACCATTTCCATGGCGGCGACTGGCCGGTGGACGTGTGGATCAAGTACATGAAGCCCGTGACGAAGAATCTGTCGGGCAGCGACTTCGCCTGGAAGGTCGAGTCGAACCGTCCGGGCCAGAACTACTCGCCCATCCCGCTCCCCTCCAGCACGATCGAGACCCCGCAGTCTTCGAACGAGCCTGAGAACAACCCGATCCAGTCGGGAGTTCCTTCCGATGAGCCGACCAGGGATTCCAACAACGGAAACGGAAACGGGAATGGCAACGGGAACGGCAACGGCGGAAACAATGGTGGCGGCAACGGTGGAAACAACGGTGGAAACAATGGTGGCGGCAACGGTGGAAACAACGGTGGCGGCAACGGTGGAAACAACGGTGGCGGCAACAATGGTGGCGGCAACGGTGGAAACAACGGTGGCGGCAACAATGGTGGCGGCAACGGCGGCAACAATGGTGGCGGCAACGGCGGAAACCACGGTGGCGGCAACGGCAATAACAACGGTGGCGGCAACGGCAATAACAACGGTGGCGCTAACGGTGGAAACCACGGTGGCGGCAACATTCGATGAGACTGCTACTGCCGCGTAGGTAGTAGTCGCATAGTGCGGGTCCCGAGGAGCTCCTCGGGACCCGCACTCGTACCTGCCGGACGCCTGCAGGGCGCGCCTGAGAACTCCTCGTGACCCGCCGATGCCTCTACGGGTATCCGCATGCGTGTCAGGTGTTCAGTGTGTGTTCTGGGGCTTCATTCGCGGATAGGAAACGATGGTGCGGATAGGCCGATAACCTATCCGTGAAGCCACGACCTATCCATGAGTGAACAACGTATCCGCATGAGCGTTCAACAGGACCCAGCACGCGAGTGCACGGCAATGCTGTCCGCCCCGCGCGCGACAAACAACGCAACAAACAAAGAGTTGGCCCCCGCTCGGACGAGCGGGGGCCAACTCTTCAGTCATTCAACCGATGCGTGAAGCCTTCACTTCTTGGCGATGACGCGGACGCGCAGGTTCGCGGACACCTCGGCGTGCAGGCCGACGGTCACCGTGTAGTCGCCGGCAGCCTTGATGGGCGAGGCGATGATGACGCGACGACGGTCGATGGTCTGGCCCAGCTGCTCCTTGACCGCGTCAGCGATCGCAGCAGCGGAGATGGCACCGAACAGGCGGCCGGAGTTGCCGACCTTCGCGGTGATCTCAACGACACCGGCCTGCAGCGTGTCGCGCACGACGCGGGCGTCGTCGATCGTGGCGATCTCGTGACGGCGGCGGGCAGCGGCGATCTGGTCGATCTGCTTCTGGGCACCAGCGGTCCACTTGGTGGCGAAGCCACGGGGGACCAGGTAGTTGCGGGCGTAGCCAGCCTTGACCTCGACGACCTCGCCGGCGTGGCCGAGCTTCGGAACGTCGTGGGTGAGGATCAGTTTCGTGGTAGCCATATCAGCTGTGTCCTTCCCTTATCAGCGGCCGGTCGTGGAGTAGGGCAGCAGAGCCATCTCGCGCGCGTTCTTCACGGCGCGAGCGATCTTGCGCTGCTCCTGCGTGGAGACACCGGTCACGCGGCGGGCGCGGATCTTGCCGCGGTCCGAGATGAACTTGCGCAGCAGAGCGGTGTCCTTGTAGTCGATCTTCTCGATCTTGGCCGACTTCAGCGGGTTGGCCTTCTTCTTGATGGGCTTGTTGCGAAGTTGGGGCTTCGCCATGATGGTCTCCTAGTGAATCCGGGCGGGCAATCCCGCCCCAAGCGTTGTGTCTTCGACGTGGCGCTATCCGGCAATGGGGCCGGGGCGCGCGACTTTAGAACGGGGGCTCGTCACCGAAGGACGTGGAGCCGCCGGAAGGGGCGGTGCGCCACGGGTCCTCGGGGGAGCCGCCGGTCGGGGCACCGTAGTTGGCACCACCCTGGGCACCGTAGTTGGTGCCGCCCTGGCCGTATCCACCCTGCTGGCCACCGCCGTAACCGCCGCCCTGGGAGGCTGCCTGCTGGTAGCCGCCCTGCTGCTGGCCGCGGTTGTCGGACTGGTAGCCGCCGCCACCGGAGGGGGCGGTGCGGGTGACCTGCGCGCGTGCGCGGCGCAGGGAGGGGCCGACCTCGTCGACCTGCAGCTCAACGACCGTGCGACGTTCACCCTGCTGGGTGTCGTACGAGCGCTGGGTGAGGCGACCCTGAACGATGACGCGCATACCCTTGCGCAGCGACTCGGCGACGTTCTCTGCGGTCTCACGCCACACGGAGCAGCGCATGAAGAGGGTGTCGCCGTCGCGCCACTCACCGGCGTTACGGTCGTAGGTTCGGGGGGTGGAGGCCACCGTGAAATCGGCGACCGCGGCACCGGACTGCGTCCACCGCAGTTCGGGGTCGGCGGTCAGGTTACCGATGACGGTAATGACGGTATCTCCGGCCATGTCGGCTCCTCGGGCTTAGGGGTGGTGTCGGCTCAGTGAGCGTCGGGGCGCAGGAGCTTCGTACGGAGAATGGTCTCGTCGATGCCCATGCGGCGGTTGATCTCGAGAGCGACCTCGGGGGTCGTGGTCATGTCGATGACGACGTAGATGCCCTCAGAACGCTTGAGGATGTCGTAAGCAAGGCGACGCTTGCCCCAGATGTCAACGTTCTCGACGGAGCCGCCATTGGCAGCCACGGGTGCCAGGTACTTCTCCATCGTGGGGGCGACGGTGCGCTCGTCGATCGAAGGATCGAGGATCACCATCAGTTCGTAGTTACGCACGTTGGTTCCCACCTCCTATGGTCTCTGCGGTCACGGACGGTCCGTGACAGGAGGGCGTTGCGTATGGCCCCTGGGAGGGGCCTGCTGGGCCGTCCACGGGTGCGGACAGTCCAGCTGCTCATTCTACACGGGCGGGTGCCTGTTCGCCAGGGCGTTTCCGGTCACGACTGGGTCCTCAGTACGAGGCTGTGGCCGCTCAAGCGGTGCCGCTGAGCGAGCCGATTCCTCGGTCGGGGGACGAGGCCCGGGCCGCCTCCGCTGGACCCCCGCAGCAGCGTGAACCGGGCGCGAGGGACGAAGCCCGCCCAGGCCTCGTCGAAGATCAGAGTTCAGAGCGTGCGCGCCGCGTACCCGTTGGTGAAGGCCCGCATGCCCGTATACACCGCGGAGTAGGCGAGCCAGACGAGCGCAAGGGCGAGCGCGGGGGAGCTGGCGAGCACGGAGGAGTGGGCGATGAGACACAGGACGGGCGCGTACACGGCGAGGTTGAGGAGGGAAGCTGCGGCCAGGTAACGCCCGTGGCCCGCCCCGATGAGGATACCGTCAAGGAGGAATACGTAGCCGGCGACGGGCTGGAAGAACGCGCTGACGATGATCGCGGTGGTCGCGTAGTCGATGACTGTCAAGTCGGTTGTGAAGATGCGGCTCATCCACGGTGCGGTGAGGCCGAGCACCACGCCAACGACCGCGCCAAAGCCGAGCCCCCAGCGGCTCAGGGTGCGCAGGAGTGGCTGCATGGCACCGCGCTGGCCCGTGCCCGACGCGAAGCCGGCCAGTGCTTGAGCGGCAATCGCGAGGGCATCGAGGACGTAGGCAGCGAAGCTCCACAGGGTCCACACGATCTGGTGCGCGGCCAGGGCCTGGGTGGAGATCGACGTGACGGCGCTCAGGGTCGCGAGGAGAGCGACGCGCAGCGCGATCGTTCGGATGAAGAGTGGGGTGCCTTCGGCGGCCGAGGCGAAAAGTCCGTACGTGGAGGGCTTGAGGCTCACACTCTCGCGGCGGGCGGATCGAGCGACGATCCCACCGAGAAAGAGCGCCATGAGCGTCTGCGTGAGCGCCGTACCCAGACCCGACCCGGCGACCCCCAGCCCGAGCGGGTACATGAGCACCCAGTTCGCCACCGCATTGAAGGCCGCGCCCACGGAGGCCGCAATCAGCGGAGTACGCGTGTCCTGGAACCCGCGCAGGGTACCCGTGGCCGCCAGGACGACGAACATGCCGATCAGGCCCGGCGCTGAAGAACGCAGGTAGGCCAGGGCGTGCGGCAAGGTCGCAGCGTCAGCACCCAGCCAGGTGAACAGGGGAGAAGCAAAGACGGCCAGGAGAATCGCGGCAACCGCGCCGATGCCTCCCGCCAGCCACATGGCCTCGACCCCGGAGCGCAGCGCCAGGTCACGCCGACCCGCCCCCAGGTGACGCCCCGTCAGGGACGTCGTCGAATAGGCCAGGAAGATAAAAAGCCCAACCGCTGTGTTCAAGACCGTGGAAGCGACGCCGAGGCCCGCCAGCTGCGGCGTGCCCAGGTGGCCGACCATCGTGGAGTCGATGATCGTGAACAGCGGCTCGGCGATCAGAGCGCCCAGCGACGGCAAGGCCAGCGCGAGGATCTTGCCCGTCGTGATCGTCGGCATCGACGAGGCCGGGGTGGCCTCATCCGGGTCGTCCGACATCTGGTTCACCCAGTCACGATTGCTGCTCATTACACGCTCCACTTCTTATCCACAACATGTGCACAGGCCTGTGGATAACTGTGCACATGGAAATTCTAGACGCCCCAATGAATCACAATGATGTGACTGTGATGAGCATATCTGCCCTGACAGGGCAGTCATTACACCCTATGCACAGGGTCAATCGGCGTTGTACACAGGTTATCCACAATATGTGCACATGCCCGTGCACAGCGCCGGTCGCGCGATTGCCGACGACGCGTTAGTCTTCGCTGACGGCTCTGTATCCACAGGCTCACCGGGCGCGAGCGACCCCGAGAACCCGGCCCAGGCCTCGTCACCGCACACCCACAGACCCGAGAGGATCACGATGCCCGACGACCAGTTCGACCGCGTCCCCCCCACAGGACATCGACGCGGAGATGAGCGTCCTCGGGTCCATGATGCTGACGACCGAGGCCGCCAACGTCGTCTCCGAGATGCTGCGCGGCCAGGACTTCTACCAGCCCAGTCACGAAACCATCTTCGACACCATCGTCGAACTCAACGGCCGCGCAGAACCCGCCGACGCGATCACCGTCGCCGGCGAACTCAAGCGCGCAGGCGTCCTCTCAAAGGTGGGCGGTGCCGCCTACCTGCACACACTCATCGCCTCCGTCCCCACTGCTGCCAACGCCGCCTACTACGCGCGCATCGTGCGCGAACGCGCCATCATGCGCCGCCTCGTCACCGCGGGCACGCGCGTCGTTCAGCTCGGCTACGCGGACGCCGGCGGCGACGTCGACGAAATTGTCGACCAGGCCCAGGCCGAGGTCTACGCAGTCTCCGACGGACGCGAAACCAGCGACTACGTATCCATGAACCAGATGAGCTCAGACGTCCTCAACGCGCTTGAGGACATCGAGAAGAACAAAGGCAAGCTCAACGGTGTGCCCACAGGCTTCACCGACCTCGACGAACTCACCCAGGGCCTGCACGGCGGCCAAATGATCATCGTTGCCGCCCGACCCGCCATGGGTAAGTCCACGCTCGCCCTGGACTTCTGCCGCTCGGCCTCCATGAAGCATGGCATCACCTCGCTGATCTTCTCACTGGAAATGAGTTCGCAGGAAATCGCGATGCGTATGCTTTCCGCCGAATCCGGGGTGCGCCTGTCCAAGATGCAGGCCGGCAAGATGAGCGACGTGGACTGGCGTAAGGTCGCCGAAACCACCTCACGCATGAGCGAGGCCCCCCTGTACGTCGACGACTCCGCGAACATCACCATCTCCGAAATCCGCTCGAAGTGCCGCCGCCTCAAGCAGCAGGAAAACCTCGGCCTCGTCGTCATCGACTACCTCCAGCTCATGACAAGCGGCCGCCAAGTCGAGTCGCGTCAGCAGGAAGTCTCCGCGATGTCGCGAAACCTCAAGCTCCTGGCCAAGGACCTCGACATCCCGGTCATCGCAGTCTCGCAGCTGAACCGTAACTCCGAGGGACGCACCGACCGCAAGCCCATGATGAGCGACCTGCGTGAGTCCGGCTCGCTCGAGCAGGACGCCGACATCATCATCCTGCTGCACCGCCCCGACTACTACGACAAGGAAGACCGCCCCGGCGAGGCCGACATCATCGTCGCCAAGCACCGCGCGGGTGCCACCGCGACCGTTACCGCCCTCTTCCAGGGCGACATGGTGCGCTTTGTCAACTACACGGGACGCCCAGAACCCGGCGTCGGCGGAGAGTAAGGGGCGGCTTGCCCGCTTGCTGGGTCGGGCTGTTTGGTGTGCTCCGCCGGTGTTCCGGGCGCCTTCGGGCCCGGCCGCCTGATCTCCGACCGCCGCGGGGCCTGCCCGCCCGCTCGCCGTCCGCGCCGCGAGCTTCGCTCGGCGCGTCGTCTCGAAGCCCGGCCAGGCCCTGCAGGCCCCGCGGCGGTCTCCAATCGGGCGGTACTTGGTGTGCATGTACTTGGCCTGGCCCTGCCGCCACTCACGGGCACCACAGCCCTGTCCTCCGGCGCCCTCCACACCAGTGGGACCAGGCACTGAAGGCCGCGCGGCGGCCTGCAATCGGGCGGAGCTTGGTGCCGCCGGGTGGTCCGCCCAGGCGTTGCCTCAGTCTCGGTGCACCGCGCGCGCCAGGCGCTTAGCGCGCACGGAAGAAAGCAGCCAGTCGGCGCTCAGGCATGCCAGCGCCACCCACACGACGCCCATCGCGATCCAACGGAACATCGGTACCGTCTCGTGGAAGATGAACACGGCGACGAGGAGCTGCAGGGTAGGTCCCAGGTACTGTAGGAAACCCATTGTCCCCAGGGTCAGACCTCGCGCCGCCGAGGCAAACATGATGAGCGGGATCATCGTCAGCGCACCCGCGCCCACCAGGAGGGCCAGGTGAAGGCCCCAGGACACCTCGGCCTCGTCGGAAGAGGCGATCGTGTGGAAGGACGTGGCGGATGTGGCTGCCAGATACGCGTAGTAACCGAGCAGGAAGGGGGAGACTGCCGCCGTCTCGATCGCCATGCCCGCCAGCGGATCAACCCGCCCGGCGACAGTCTTTTTCACGAGCGAGTACAGGCCAAACGTGAGGGCAAGCGTGAGCGAGACGATCGGAACCGCGCGCTGGCCGACAACGAGGATGACGACGGCGACGACACCCAGTGCGAGAGCAATCTTTTGGATTGGCGTGACCCGCTCGCGCAGCATAATTAGGCCCAGGGCTATCGTCACCAGCGGGTTGATGAAGTAACCGATTGCCGCGTCCGTCGTGTGCCCCGACAGGACCGCGTACACGTACACCGACCAGTTGACGACGACGAGCGCGCCCGCGACCGCCAGGCGCCACAGGGCTCCCCGATCGGCGATTAGTGCGCGCACCTTCCCCAGCGACCTCGTCACAGCGAGCGCAAGAAGGCAGAAAAACAGGCCCCATACCGCCCGGTGGACGATCACCTCGACGGCGCCGGCGGGGGAGAGCAGCGAAAAGTACAGGGGAAAGAAACCCCAGATGATATAGACGGCGACGCCGAGGGCGAGTGCGCGCGGTTCGTTCTTCTGGGTGCTCATGCACCCAGTGTATGAACATCGTGTGGGCAGCGGCCCCTGACGGGACGGTCGTGGTCACCTGATGAGAATGCGTGACCACCTGCATGATCGAGGGAGGTCAGGGAGGACTCGTCGATGCCGAGGACCACGCTCAGGGCCTCCAGGTAGCGTTCCTGCTGGCTTTCCTCGCCCGCTCGGCGCGCGAGCACAGTCGGGTTGTGGATGAGGCGCGCGGCCAGGTGGCGTAGTGCTCGGGCCGCGTCCTCGGTTGAGAGGGAAGCATCGCCAAGGCGGTCGATCTCCTCTTCGACGATGCGGAAGACGCGCGAGCGAAGGTGCCGCACGACGGGGTCCATGGAGCGGGCGCCCAGGCCGCGCTCGAAGGAGGAAACCTCCTCGTCGATGATGGCGCGGGCGCGCGTCAGTGCGTCGGCATCTGCGGCCGGGACTGACGCCTGGATGGTCGGCAGGTCAATGAGCGTCACGTTCGGCAGTGAGGCGACAGAGCTTCCGCGTCGCGCATGAGCGCGAGGTCCAGGACCACGGTGCGTCCGGAGGCCGCAGCCATGTCGCGGGTCAGGACGGGGCTTCCGAGTCCGCGGCAGGTCACCACCAGGTCGGAGCGCTTGAGAGCGGTGGGAAGGCTTGCGGACTCGACCCAGCCGATGCCTCGTCCCTGGGCGAATTCGCGGGCGCGCCCAGACGTCGAGTAGACGGACACGTCGGATGCGCCGAACGCGTGCAGGGCGCTGACGGTCGCCCCCGCGTAGGCGCCCGTGCCGACGATGAGCACGCGGGTGTCCTCCCACGGCCCCAGGTGAGCTGCCGTCATGTCCAAGCCGACGGCGACGACCGAGCGTCCCGCCCCCGCCAGCCCGGTCTCGGTGGCGACGCGGCGCGAGGTGGCCGACGCCCGCTCAGCGGCACGTCCCAGGTCGCAGCTCAGGGTCCCGTCCTCCCAGGCGGTGCGCGCGGCTCGGCGCATCTGCCCGGCGATCTCGCGCTCGCCGATGACCATGGACTCCAGCCCGGATGCCGTCGCGAAAAGATCGACGAGGCCGTCGCGGCCCCACAGGTGACGCAGCTGCACGTCCTCGCGCGGGGTGTGCGAGGCCTGGGCGAGTTCGCGCTCCACCGCGTCCTTGAGTGCGTGGGGGTCGGCCTGGGTCGAGGCGTCGACGTAGATGGTGACGCGGTTACACGTGCGCAGGACCATGACTCCGCGCACCTGCGCCAGCGAGCGCATGAGCGTGGGGCCGAGGTCGGTCGCGCCGGAGAGTCGGGCGATATCGTCGAGGGGGCGTAACGGTGGTCCGCGGAAAGCACATGAATAGTCACAACGCGTCCATTTAAAGGCACACGGTTCGTGACAGCAGCTCCGAGAGGCGATTTATGTTGGTGACGCCCTGTCATTTTACAAATATGTCTCGATAAATGGCTATCTCGCGCGGATAAATCCGTCTCAGGACCTGTCATTCCGCGCTTTTTGTGGCGTATGAGAAATTGTCTTGAACTAGACTGGAAAACAACGGAAATGCGCGAATTAACGCATGAAAACATCATTAAATTAAGGGAGACACATGACGACGCCTCCGCTGCTGCGCGCCCCTGACCGGGCAACGCGGGTCCACGCCCGTGTGGTTCATGCGTCAGGCCGGACGCTCCCTGCCGGAGTACCGCCAGCTGCGCGCCGACGTCGGCCTGCCCATGCTCGAGGCCTGCTTGCGCCCCGACGTGGCTGCCGAGGCGACGGTGCAGCCCGTGCGACGCCACGGCGTGGATGCGGGCATCTTCTTTTCGGACATCATGGTCCCCCTACGCCTGGCCGGTGTGGGCGTCGAGATTGAGCCGGGTGTGGGCCCGGTCCTCGATCATCCTTATCGCATGCGCGAGAGCATCGACGAACTACTGAGTCATCGCTACGGCGAGGGGTCGTGGACCGACTCCGCCGGGCGCGCGCGAGACTGCGCCGAGGGAGCCCAGGCGGTGCGAGACGGCGTCACGACGGCGGTGCGCGAGCTGGGATCCACGCCGCTCATTGGATTCGGTGGCGCCCCCTTCACCCTGGCGGCGTACATGGTTGAGGGGCGTCCTTCCCGCGATCACATGGCTGCGCGGACTCTTGCCGCGTCCGACCCGGGCTCGTGGGACGCCCTTATGAGCTGGTGCGCGCGCGTGAGCGCCGACTTTATCACCTCTCAGATCGAGGCCGGGGTCAGCGCCGTGCAGCTCTTCGACTCGTGGGTGGGTTCCCTCTCGCCTCGTACCTATCGCGAATCCGTTGCGCCGTACTCGCGCGTGGTCGCGCAGCGCGTTGCGGGTGCCGTCAGTCCGGTGACGGGCGAGCGCGCCCCGCTCATCCACTTTGGGACGGGCAGTGCCCCGATCCTGGCCGACATGGCCGAGGTTGGTGCGAGCTGCGTGGGTGTCGACTGGAAGACGGACCTGTCGTGGGCCATTGCTCAGGTGCCCGGAAAGGCCGTGCAGGGAAACTTGGACCCTGCTCTCTTGCAGGCCCCGTGGCCCGTTATTGAACAAGCTGTTCGAGATATTCTCGACGCGGGGCGCTCTGCCCCCGGTCACGTTTTTAATCTTGGGCACGGTGTGCCGCCCACGACCAACCCCGACGTTCTGACGCGCATCGTCGAGCTGGTCCACGAGCTGGGAGGCTCGCGATGAACCCTCGCTCGGCCATCCCCACCCACCCCGACGCGGTCGTCGTCGGCGGAGGCATCGCCGGCCTCGTGAGCGCGTGGGAACTGGCCCGCGCGGGCGTGCGCCCCCTCCTCATCGAGGCGCGCGGCTACCTGGGTGGCCTCATCGCCCGCGGCACGGTCGGTGGCGCAACCGTGGACCTGGGGGCGGAAACGTACGTCGTGCGCGGCACCGACACCTCGTCGATCGTGGAGGCCCTGGGGTTGACCTCGGTCGAGCCCGCCGGATCGGGCGCCCGCCTGTACGCCCCCGCCCTACGCGGCGGCTGGGAGCTGCGCCCCTTCCTGCGCGACTCGTTCCTGGGCATCCCGGCCCACCCGGACGCACCCGACTGCACTCGCGTGCTTGGCGAGGCCGGGGTGCGCCGTGCCCTCGAGGATCGCTCGATGGGCGGCGGCGTCGGCATGGACGAGGCCGGGGATACCCTGGCCGGTTTCGTGACCGCGCGCATGGGGCAGGCCGTGCTGGAGCGCTCGGTGCGTCCCATCATCGCGGGTATCTACACCGCCGACCCCACCATGCTTGCGACCGACACGGTCGCCCCCGGGCTGCGCGCGGAGACCGCCCGTCACGGGTCCCTGGCCGCCGCGGTTGCGGCGCGCCTGGCCGCTGCCGGATCGCGCCGCACCCCCGAAGCATGCGTCGTGGGAGGCATGTTTGTCCTCGTTGACGCGCTGCGGGCCGCCATTGAAGAGGCCGGGGGGAACGGTCCTGACTCGCACGGGTGCGTTCGCGATGATGCGCGCGGCCTCGGGATGGGTCCTCGAGTGCGGGCCGACCAAGCCCGGGTCGACCCCCGGAGCCGAACCCGTGCCGGCCGGCCCGGGCGTGAGCGTCACGACGCAGCGCCTCGTCCTCGCCTGTAGTGCCAGCGCCGCCCTGCGCCTGGTGACCGAGGCGCGCATCCCAGGCCTCGTGCCCGATGTGAGCGTTCCCGAGGGAGCGCCCATCGCGCGCCTCACCCTGGCTGTACGCGCCCCCGAGCTGGATGACGCGCCCGTCTCCCAGGGCCTCCTGGTCGCGCCCGCCCCCGCCGACGAGCGGCCCGTGGCGGCCAAGGCCCTGTCCCACCTCACCGTCAAGTGGCCGTGGCTTGCCGACCAGTGTGCGCCCCACACTCACCTGCTGCGCCTGTCCTACGGGCGCCTCGGCGAGGCCGAACCCGACGTCACCGTCGAAAGGCGCGCTGCGCGACATCCGTGCGCTCACCGGCGTGGACATCGCGCCCGAGGCCGTCACCGATTACCTGCTCGCCCGCTGGAACGGCACGCTCCCACCCCTGCCTCCCGAGTATCGCGGCCTCGTCGCCGCGCTCGACGAACAGGTGCGGTCCCTGGGCGGCATGGCGCTCACGGGTGCCTGGGTCGCAGGAACCGGCATCGCCTCCGTCGTCGCACACGCCCGTGCGGGTGCGAAAGGACTGCTATGACCACGCGGACATTCGTTCTGGGAACCAGGGGTTCGCGCCTGGCGCTCGCCCAATCCACCACCGTCGCGCGGGCAATCGAGGAGGTTGGGGTTCGCTTCGGCGAGGATGTGCGCGTCGAGCTGGAGGTCGTGCGCACGCACGGCGACGTCTCCGCGGCACCTCTGGCCGCGCTCGGCGGCGTCGGTGTCTTCGCGGCGCAGCTGCGGCTTGCCCTCCTCCAGGGAGAGTGTGACCTGGCCGTCCACTCCTTCAAGGACCTGCCCACTGCCCCACGCCGGGGCTGCGCATCGCGGCCATCCCGCAGCGTGAAGACCCCCGCGACGCACTGTGCGCGGCTGACGGGGCAACCCTGGCATCGCTGCCTGCGGGCGCGCTCGTCGGCACGGGCTCGCCCAGGCGCGCTGCCCAGGTGCTCGCCGCGCGCCCCGACCTGCGCGTGTGCGACCTGCGCGGCAACGTCCCCACGAGGCTCTCGCGCGTGCGCGGCATCGACCTGGGCGCCGACGCGGGCACCGCGCCCTCCGCACTCGGCACGGGTGATCGCCTCGACGCGGTCGTCCTCGCCCTCGCCGGGCTGCGGCGCATCGGCCTCGACGCCTACGCCACCGACGTGCTCGACCCCACCACCATGATGCCCGCCCCCTCGCAGGGTGCCCTCGCCATCGAAACGCGCGACGAGCCGGACCCGCTCCTTCGCACCCTCCTGGGTTCCCTCAACCACCGGACGACCGCCCTCGCGGCCAGCGCCGAGCGCGCTGTTTTGTCCTCCCTCGGAAGCGGGGTGTGCGGCACCCGTGGGCACCTTCGCCCGCGTGGACGAGGCCTCCTCAGCTCTCGTCCTCGACGCGCGCGTGATGAGCGTCGACGGGCGCGAGCGGGTCGAGGCGAGCGGCGCGTTAACGCTCACGGACGCGGTTGGTCTGGACGAGGCGGCTCGCCTCGGAGCCGACGTGGCGCGTCAGCTGCTCCAGCGAGGCGCTGCCGAGGTCACCGACCTGGGGGCGACGAAAGCGCCGAGGCACCCATTGTGAACGAACCTTTCGTGAGAGCGCCCCTGAACGGGCGGCGAATCCTCCTGACCCGAGTCAAACCCGATGACGCCATCGCTCGCGCCCTGCGCCTTGCCGGGGCGCGGGTGGATGCTCTCGCCCTCACCGTGTCGACGCCGCTGGACTCCGCGCAGCTCGACGCGGCCCGTGACCGCCTTGTCGACGGGGAGTACGCGTGGGTCGTATTCTCCTCCTGGAGGTCCGCGCGTGCCGTCGCGGACGCCCTTCCACGGGCGCGCTCGCTCGGCACACGCCTCGCCGCCGTCGGAGAGGTCACGGCCCGATGGATCAGCGACCACGCGGGAGTCAGCGCCGACCTGACCGGTGGTGGGTCTGCCGCCGAACTGCTTCAGTACTTCCCAGCCCCGGACTCTGGCGCGCGCCCGATCCTCATCCCCCGGTCGGCGCTCGCCCCCGATACGCTGCCGGAAGGGCTACGCGCCCTCGGTTGGAGCGTCGAGGCCGTCGACGCCTACACCACTCTCCCCGCGGGCGCCGGTGATATTGACGCAGATATCGCGGAGAATTTCCGCGCGGGGTACTACGACGGCGCGGTGCTCACTGCATCCTCCCAGGCGCGCGCCCTCTCCCCGCTCCTCGGCCTGCCGCCCCCTCAACCCGGGTTGTGACCATCGGCGCGCCCACCGCCGCCACCGCCAGGCGTCAGGGGATCGCGGTCGCAGCCCAGGCCTCGTCCCCCACACCCGAAGCCATCGTCTGCGCCCTCGTCGACGCCCTCACCCGCCCCGCTCAAGCCGACGCATCTGAAGAAAGAAACTCATGACTACCGTCCCCGAATCCGTTACCTCCTACCTCGCCGAGGCCGGGGTGGACTCCTCCCCGATCCCGACGATCCGCCCGCGCCGCCTGCGTTCGACCCCCGCGATGCGCGCCCTCGTGCGCGAAACCCACGTTGACCCGGCCAAGCTCATCTGGCCCGTCTTCGTGCGCGACGACATCGACGAACCCCGCGAGATCGCGGCCATGCCTGGCCAGTATCAGCACACGATCGACTCGCTGCGCCGGGCCGCCGCCGAGGCCGCCGAAGCCGGCGTGGGCGCCATCGACCTGTTCGGCGTGCCCGCCCACCGCGACGCGATCGGCTCCAGGCGTGGGCGGAGGACGGGATCCTCAACCGTGGCCTCGCCGCCGTGCGCGCGGAGGTCGGAGACGCCCTGGTTGTGTGCGCGGACACCTGCCTGGATGAGTTCACCGATCACGGGCACTGCGGCCTCCTCGATGCCGAAGGCGGCGTCGACAACGACGCGACCCTACCGCTCTACCAGGCGATGGCGATTTCCCAGGCGCGCGCGGGTGCGCACATGGTGTCGCCCTCGGGCATGATGGACGGCCAGGTTGCCGCGATCCGCGCCGCCCTCGACCAAGCGGGACACGCGGACGTCGCCATCCTCGCCTACTCCGCGAAGTACGCGTCCGCCTACTTCGGACCCTTCCGCGAGGCCGTCGGGTCTACCCTCAAGGGTGATCGGCGCACCTACCAGCAGGACCCCGCCAACCGACGCGAAGGCCTCTTCGAGGCGCTGCTCGACGCGGCCGAGGGTGCCGACATGCTCATGGTCAAGCCCGCCGGACCCTACCTGGACGTGCTGGCCGACGTGGCCGCTGCCTCCGATATTCCCGTCGCCGCCTACCAGGTGTCCGGCGAGTACGCGATGGTCGAGGCTGCCGCCGCCAACGGGTGGATCGACCGCACCCGCGTCATCGACGAATCCCTCACCGGTATCTTCCGTGCGGGAGCCGACTCCGTCCTCACCTACTGGGCCCTCGAGTCGCCCACCGGACCCGCTGAGCGCGCATCCCCGTGCTCCTGTTTCCTCTTACTCCTGATGAAGGTAGCTATGACCACTAACGAAACCGCATTCTCCCAAGCCAAATCCGTGATCCCCGGCGGCGTTGACTCGCCCGTGCGCGCCTTCGGCGGTGTCGGCGGCACCCCGCGCTTCATCGCGAGCGCGAGCGGCGCGCGCGTCACCGACGTCGAGGGACGCTCCTACGTGGACCTGGTCGGTTCGTGGGGTCCGGCGCTGCTCGGTCACGCGCACCCCGAGGTGGTCGCCGCCGTCCAGGAGGCCGCCTCGCGCGGCCTGTCCTTCGGCGCACCCACCGAAACTGAGACGCTGCTGGCCGCCGCCGTGCGCGAGCGCGTGCCCTTCGCGCAGCGCGTCCGCTTCGTGTCGACGGGCACCGAGGCGACGATGACGGCGATCCGCCTGGCGCGCGGTGCCACCGGACGCGACCTCATCGTGAAATTCGCCGGCAATTACCACGGTCATTCCGACGGTCTGCTCGCCGCCGCCGGCTCGGGCGTCGCCACCGGTGGCCTGCCCGGTTCCGCGGGCGTCCCCGAGGCGATCACCGCGCAGACGATCGTCCTGCCCTACAACGACGTTGATGCCCTGCGCGCGTGCTTCGAGCAGGCGGGTGAGAGTATCGCCGCCGTCATCTTCGAGGGTGCCCCCGCCAACATGGGCACGGTCCCGCCCCACCCCGGGTGGAACCGCGAGATCCGCCGCCTGTGCACCGCGCACGGCGCGCTCATGATCCTCGACGAGGTCCTCACCGGCTTCCGCGTCGACCCCGCCGGCTGGTGGGGCCTCGAGGCCGTGGCCGGGTGGGTCGACGGCGCGCCCGCGGGCGGCTACGGCGCTGGTTTCGTCGACGCCTCCTCCGTTGAGCGTGCCGACTGGGTGCCCGACCTCGTGACCTTCGGCAAGGTTGTGGGCGGCGGCATGCCCCTGGCCGCCGTTGCCGGACGCGCGGACGTCATGGACCTGCTGGCCCCCCTGGGCCCTGTCTACCAGGCTGGCACGCTGTCGGGCAATCCCCTGGCCACGGCCGCTGGCCTGCGCACCATCGAACTGGCCGATCAGAGCGTGTACGACCGCGTCAACGCCTCGGCGCAGGAAATCAGCATGATCGTGTCGGACGCGCTCAGCGCTGCCGGTGTCGCCCACCGCGTCCAGCGCACGGGGTCCCTGTTCTCCGTCATGTTTGGCGAGGCCGCGGCTGCCTCGGGCGTGTACGACTACGACCAGGCGCGCGCCCAGGAGGCGTGGCGCTACGCCCCCTTCTTCCACTCATTCCTGTCCTCGGGTGTGGCCCTGCCGCCCTCGGTGTACGAGGTGTGGTTCGTGTCCGGCGCTCACGGGGAGGCGGAGCTGGAGGCCATCGCAGCTGCAGCTCCGGCCGCCGCGCAGGCTGCCGCTGCGGCTCAGCCCGAGTAGCCACTGCGCCGCGGCCTCTGTGCCGTGGATGGGCGAGGGGGGGCGGGAACCCTGTCGGATTCCCGCCCCCCTCGCGCGCGTGCAAACGTCAGTTGAGACTCTTCATGAAGTTCCACGCGATGACAAGCATCGCGCCGACCGGCTTGTTGGTCGTTGCCATGTCGCGCATTTCGTCAGCCGAGACGTCGGAACCGTAGCCGAAGGAGCTGCTCATGCCATCGATGGCCTGGTTGACCGCGTCATCAGTCGCTTCCAGCAGGTTCAGGTTGCCCGCAGTTCGAATGAAGGACACGTGCCAGCCGGTCTTGTCCTTCACCGTGAACACGCCGAGGCGTTCGGGGTTGACCAGACCCTCTGTGAAGCGAACAGTCAGGTTCTGAGACTGGGTGCTCGTGTTCTTGTTGTACGAGCCGTAGCTGGAGCTAAAATCGGGGAAACTGAAGGTAACCGTGTCGTTGTTGAAATCGACCTTGTAGTCGCCGTCGAAGGTGATGGACGTCGTACCGAAGCCGATGATCGCGCCGTCGGTGACCTTCGTGGAGGTCAGGCCCCAGTGCACCTGAATACCTGCGCCGATGTTCGTGTCCGAGCCGGAGCCAGCGCCTCCGTAGACCGCGGCAGTGCGGCGCTCGGGCAGGTCAAGGTAGCGGTAGAAGTCCTTGTCACCCATGCCAGCACCGTTACGCAGGGCGTCAACCAGGCCAGAGACGGCCTCCTCGGCGGAGGAAGACCCCTTCACATCGGTGAAGTCAGCGTCGTAGTTGGGACGGATGGAGCTGGTCGGGTACATCTGTTCGGCCATCGTCATCGCCGGGGAAATGTACCACTTGCCGTCTTCCTTCACGGACACGATCGTCAGCGTGTCCAGATCGAGCTGACCCAGGATGTTGCCACTAAACGTGGACTCCTTCGAGAGCGAGGACTTCATGTCGTCGAGCATCGAAGATTCGTTCGCCGTGAGCTTCTCGCCCTTGGCCTTCTCGTAGTTCTGACGAATCTTATCGACGAGCTCCGGCTTGATCGTGACCTCACCCTCCCACTTCGTGATCGTGATGAGGCTCAGGTTCTCCGACTTCTCGTCGACCGTATACTCAATGGTGGACTTGCTGAGGTCGATCTGGCCGATGTAGTCGGCCAAAGCCTCGGGACTCACCAGCTTCGACCAGTCGGCCTTGCCGTTGGCCTTGTAATCCTTCTGCCAGGTCGTTGCTGCCTTCAGCTCCGAGGGCGACAGGGCCGTGGCCAGCGACGTCAGTTTGTTGGAGTTGAACGCCGAATTAATGGAGTTGGCCAGCGCGTTGGGGCTGGCGAAACCACCGGACGCGGAGAGCGAGCGGGTGAGGGCGAACGCGCCGCCGCCAATGATGACCAGGACTGCGGCGACGATCACGGCGATCAACGCCGTTGCCTTGTTGTTCTTTTTGTGGGGAGCCTGGGGCATCTGACCCTGGAATTGCTGACTGGGCTGGGGAACTTGGCCCTGGAACTGGCCGGTGTTCCCCAGCTGACCGAACTGGCCGCCGTAGTGAGGGTTTGACATTGTTGACACCTTTCGCAGACAGGAAGTTAACTGTGCATTGTGTCATCCTTGTCAGGAATTGGCAATCCTTCTATCGGATGGTCAATATGCGCATGTCGGAGCCGTAATCGTTGCTTGTCATATTGCCCATATTGTTGAGACGAGTGTTTATGTAAAGAAAAAGCGCGGCACCTCGGTGGTGCCACGCTGGCAGGGGAGGGGGCGCGCGGAACTCACGCGCCCCGCAGTGTCTCAGGCGCGCGTGCGAGCGATCGAGAGGAGCGCGGGGGAGACGATCAGAGCAGTCAGGGCGACGACGACAGCGAGAACAGCGGAAGCGACCGAGCCGACCTGGAGGGCGGCGGCCATGCCGAGGCTGGCGAGGATGACGACGAGGGCGATGAAGACAGAGGCCGAGGTGGTGGCCTGGCTCATGGTGGGGGCGGTTTCGGCCTTGACAATCTGGTTCATGAGGTTCTCCTTGTGAGTGTCTTCGCACGGATGCGCGAAGCGCGCCCCGCACGCCAGCGTGTTGTGTGGGCCTCTTGGCCCGCGCCGCCCGGGTGGGCGGCTCTGTATCAAAAAACGGGGCCGACGTGTTGTCGCCCCCGTTGGTGCATCACCAATTCTACGCGCAAATAAACGCATGGTCTATACCGCACAAGTGCTTGTAAGGGAGTGCACAGACACCGCGTCAAGAGTCTTTCACGGATGGCTACGACGTCAAAAAATAGGGTTCCGATGAATATGCCGCTTCATGCACGTGTGCCCGAGTGGATGATCCACCCGGGCACACAATGTCACTCGGTTCGTGCCACATTCATGGCTTGGAGACCCTTGGGTCCCTCAATCACCTCATATTCGACCCTCTCGCCCTCAAGAAGAGTGCGGCGCCCAGATTGGCCGATGATGGTTGAATAGTGCACGAAGATGTCGCCAGATTCGTCATCGGGAGTGATGAACCCGAAGCCTTGGCGTCGTTGAACCACTTAATGGTCCCGGTAGCCATGGGCCCTCCTTCGTGTTCGCCCCAACGCTGGGGCACCGGTCGGTCTCGCCTGCGGAGGCCGACGCGATCCCGCCCGCGTGCCCCAGCGTCTCTCACACACCCGCGCACAGCGTGTGGAATCACACTCTTACGGTACCGCACTTCGACACAAAATGTGTCTGACCTGCGAAAACGTGACCAAGTATCGTCTGTGGCGACGGGTTAGTTTGTTGAGGTGAGACGAACCGGAACGATAGCCTGCACGTCCTCACCCTCGAAGGTCACGTTCCCGATCGCCACGTCCACCCCGAAGACGCTCGCGAGGGTATCGACGTTCATCACGGAGGACGCCGGGCCGACCACGGCCTCGTGCGTGGAGGAGAAGAGCGCGACCTGGTCCGCGATGCGCAGGGCGTGCGCCGGGTAGTGCGTGTTCATGATAACGGCGAGGCCTCGGTCCCTCACGAGGCGCTCGAGGAGGCCTAGGACGATGAGCTGGTTGCGGAAATCCAGGCCGGTCTCCGGCTCGTCGAGCACGAGGACGCGCGGGTTGGCGACGAGCGCCCTGGCGATGAGGATCATCTGGAATTGGCCGCCCGACATGGTCGCGCAGGGCATCTCGGCCAGGTAGGAGGCACCCACCTCGTCGAGGACGTCGCGGGCCATGCACTCCCCTCGCGCGCGCCGGGCTGAGCGAGGGTGCGCATATGCGGGGCTCGCCCGACCATCACCATTTCGAGGCCGGTGAGCGCCACGTTGGAGGCGTTGCGGGCCTGCGGCACGTAGGACAGGACGCGGCCCAGCGCCCGGGTCGACATCGACGAAATAGGGGTGCCGTCGATGAGCGTGCGTCCGCTGTCCCACTTCTGCAGGCCGATCATGGTGCGCAGCAGCGTCGTCTTGCCGGCACCGTTGGGACCCAGGATCGCCAGGAGCGAGCGTTCGGGCACCTCGAAGGACACGTTCGTCAGGATTGGGGAGGGCGCGCCCGGGTATGTGAAGGTCGCGTTCTCGACGCTGATCATCGCGCTCCTCCCGTCCGGCGCAGCAGCACGATAAAGAAGGGGGGCGCCGATGATGGCCGTCAGGATCGAAATGGGAATTTCCGAGGCTGACAGGGAACGCGCGAGCGTATCGATGACGATCATGAGCGCCGCCCCGAGCAGCAGCGACACGGGGATGACTGCGCGGTTGTTCTGTCCGCACAGCATGCGCGCGCAGTGTGGCACGAGCAAGCCGACCCAACCGACCTGGCCGCACATCGAAATGACCGAGGCCGTGATGACCGTCGAGGCGACGATGAGGATCGCGCGCATGAGGGAGACGTTGACGCCGGCTGAGCGGGCCTCGTCCTCTGAAAGGGAGAGGATGTTGAGCTGCCAGCGCAAGGCCACGATGACGACGACGCCCGCGATAATGAAGGGGGCACCCAGCGCGATCTGGTGGTAGGTGACCGCGGCGAGCGAACCCATGAGCCAGTAGGTGATCTCGGGGAGCTGACTCGTCGGGTCGGCCGTTAGCTTGAGGAGCGAGAGGACCGCGTTCGCGAGGGCGGAGACGATGACGCCGCCGAGCACGAGCGTGACGACGTTGAACGCGCCCGTGCGTGTGCGCGAAATTGCCGTCGTGAAAGCCATCGTCGCCAGGCCCGCCGCGAGGGCCGCGGCCTGCACGCCGATCAGGTTCCAGTCCAGCAGTAGGGCGATCACCGCGCCGACGCACGTGCCCGCCGCGACGCCCAGGGTGTCTGGCGTGGCCAGGGGGTTGGAGAAGAGCGACTGGAACGAGGCGCCGGCAACCGACAGGCCACCGCCGATCAGGATCGCCACGATGATGCGTGGCGCTCGCAGGTCAAACACGACTGAGTTGATGCGGGGCGACACCGATGGTCCGCCCCAAACCTCGCGCGCAGCGCCGCGACCACGTCCTCCAGAGACACTGAGAAACGACCAATCAACATGGCCGCCGCCGCGCACGCGACGATGAGCACGACCAGCGTGGGGACCACCCACACGCGCAGTCGCCCATTCCTGGTCAGCACAGATGTCATGATCTCCTCTCCCCGATGCTTACCGAGCGTCTCGCCGCACAAGGGACCCCGGCCTCGTCGAAGGGAAAAACGAGGCCGGGGACAGGTGTTAGGACGAGGCGTCCGGGTTGACGATCTGGCGGGCCTGCTCGTCCGTGAGCGTGAAGTTGTACATCTTCTGGTAGTAGTCCTTCGTCATTGACACCAGGTCAACGTCGGAGAACTGCTCCGGGTACAGGGACGCTCCGATCCAGTTGGCGACGATGGGAGCATCCGGGTTCGGGGTGAACCAGTTCCACATGCCCAGGCCGGTGGAGTAGACGCGGCCGGACTTCACGGAGCTGAGGGTCGAGAAGTCCACTCCCTGCACCGAGTTCGTCAGGACGGAGTTCGCCGTCATGTTCGACATGCCCCTGCCGGTGACGAGGAAGACCTGGGGGTCCCACGTGAGAACCTGCTCGAAGGTGACGGGCGTGTGCGAGGTATCGGTGTCGCGCGAGACGTTCGTGTAGTTCAGCGAGTCGGCCCATTCGTTGGTGAACCAGCCGTCCTTGCCGCCCGCGACCGCGAGCTGACCGTCGGCCGCACCCATGAGGACCATCGTCGAGACCTTCTGGTCCTCGGGGACCTTCGCGGTGCGTGCGCGAGCATCGGCGACCAGGTCCTTGCCGAGTGCGATTTTGTCGGCCATATGGCCGTCCTGGTTAAAGACGTCCTCGAGGAGCTCCATCCACTCCGTGTACGTCTCCGACGGGTTCCCCATCGTCGTGAAACCGACCGCCGGTATGCCGGCCTTGCGGAACATTTCGCCGTGTTCCTTGTTGAAGGCGTTGTAGAAGACGACGTCGACGTTCAGGTTGAGCAGGGCCTCGGCGTTGAGCTCACCCTTGTCGTAGTAGCTGGTGTCCACCTGCATCATCTCGGGTGCCATCTCGGCGGCGATCGTCTGGCTCATGGCCTTGACGCGGGCGGCGCTCATGCCCACCAGGTAGGGGGCCTTGCCGTCGAAGTAGGCCAGGTAGGTGGATTCGATGGGGATTTGGTCGATGGCGACGCGGGTGATTGTGGCGGGCAGGACGACCTCGTTGCCCGCGTGGTCGGTGATTGTGCGCGTCGACGATGCGTCCGGGGTGGTGGTCTGTGACTGGGCGGTGGAGCCGGAGCTGCCCGCGCAGGCAGTGAGGGCCAGGGCGGCAGTGGCCAAGATCGCGGTTAGCGTGGCGAGGCGTGTCTTCATTGTGTCCTCTCGCGTGTCAGGGATTACGAGGGAGATGCTACACAAAATAAGGTGTCCCTTACAAGGGTGAGTGCGGCATTGTGACACGGTGTTTTTTTCCTGGATCTTGCGGAGGTCGTCGGTGCGCGAGGCGCGGCCACGGCCTCGTCGATAAAGGACGAGGCCCAGGCTGGGACGCAGATGTGCACGTCTCCTTTTACTCTGGCGGCGTCGGGTGAGGTGCCTGGCGTGAGTGGAAGGAGCGTATCGTGGGTGAGAGTCTGGACCTGGAGCGTGCCCTCGTCGTCGGGGTTGCCTCCAGCGCCCTGTTCGATCTGGCGGAGTCGGACGCGGTGTTCCGTGAGCAGGGTGAGGAGAAGTATCGGGAGTATCAGCGCGAACATCTCGATGATGTGCTCGAACCGGGCGTCGCGTTTCCTTTCATTCGTCGCCTTCTCGACCTGAATGACCTGTCGGAGACCGAGCGCCTCGTCGAGGTCGTCATCCTCTCGCGCAATGACCCTGAAACCGGGATGCGGGTGATGCGTTCGGTCCAGAGCCACGGCCTGGACATCACGCGCGCGATCTTCATGCAGGGCCACGCGCCCTACCTCTATATGGGACCGTTGAAGATGTCCCTGTTCCTCTCCGCGAACGAGGCCGACGTGCGCGAGGCAACCGAGCTGGGGTTTGCGGCCGGGCATGTCGTGGGCCGATCCGTCCCCGACGACGGGGACTCGGACCTGCGTATCGCCTTCGACTTCGACGGCGTGCTGGCGGGCGACTCCTCCGAGCGCGTCTTCCAGGACCGGGGGCTGGAGGAGTATCAGGAAAGTGAGAGCGCCCTGGCCGAGGTGCCGCTCGAGCGCGGCCCGATGGCGGATTTCCTGGAGAAAATCAACCGGATCCAGGGGATCGAGGACGCCCGGTGCGTCAGCGAGCCACAAGGGTATCAGCGCAGGGTCCGCGTCGCGGTCGTCACTGCCCGCAGCGCACCCGCCCACGAACGAGCGATCAACTCGATCCGAGGGTGGGGGCTGCGCGTCAACGACGCCTTCTTCCTGGGCGGTCTTCCGAAGGGGGCACATCCTGGAGGTTTTGGAGCCTCACATTTTCTTCGACGACCAACGACGCCACGTCGAGGGCGCGTCGCGCTCAACCCCGAGCGTCCACATCCCTTTCGGTGAGATCAACCGGGCTTAAGAATCGCGGAGCTGTTCAGCTTCCTCGGTTGCCTGTGCAATTGTGATCGAGCGGAACAGTGTTGATACCGCGTTCATGACAATCTTGAGGGAACGTACCTGAGGTGCGTCCGTTAGTTCGTTTAATCGGCGAGTGTCGAGCTTGTCGTACGTCATTGACTCGAAAAGAATGACGCCGTGCTTATCAGATCCCTGGTTTGCATCGAGACGTATGCCGATCACGCTTCGAGGCTCCATTGTCAGTATGAGCGCCTCGGCTTGTTCGCGAGTGAGGGGGAGGCTTCCTCTTCGTACCGTCCCTGTCGGTACTGGGCTTCCATAGGTTCTCACGTGCACCGCTCGTTGAACGGAAACTGCGCTGGACTCGGCCATCCTCCCAAGCAACACCGAGATACCCAACCTGGGTGTCTTCGTAGAATGCTCTTCCAAGCTGTTCGTAGCGCGGATTATTGGAGCATCGTGCCAGGGGAAGGAAGCCAGATGTGGTTCCGTCGTCAATGTGGCCGTAAATGGTCACGCGCGTGGACTCATCCCATAATGACAACTCAACGCACAGCTCGTGGGCAAGGCGTTCAAGGACGCGCCTCATCGCGTTTCGCTCCTCCAGATTATCCGCCTCGAGTCGGGCTACCTTGTCACGCTCGTGTCTGTAGTCGTGATCTCGTATTGCTCCGAGGATTGTTCCGAGAAGAGTGAGGCAGAATCCCAGCCCTAAAGCCAGCGTCCTGTACTCCAGTCATTGAAGGCTGACGCACCGACTAGGAGTATACTCAGTGCGTTCAGGGCTTCTGGGACGTAGTGGACAGCGCGGCGCATAGCCCGTGCGGCACCATCTTCAATGTGGTGGTACCGCACGGTGTTCACGCCCCTGCGAACATGGAAGAATTCTCCGCAAGATCAGACTGGCTGAGATCTACGCCATAATCACTATCCTCGGTCAGTCTGACCTTCGATGCATTTGCTGCCGCTCGGAGGAGGTCGCGTGCGACTGTCTCAGCCTGTACCCATGAAGCGCATTCGAGTTCGATAAACACATCGACACGTTGGAAACCGGCCCAGGCCTCAAGTTCGTTGTCAGTGATGTATACGTCAGCGTGTTTGACTCCACGTGCGCCGAAGGTTCGGTCTACCAGCCTTTTCAGATTGCTCTGGAAAACAGCAAAAAGTGAGAAAGCTTCAGACGCCTTGAACGTTAGGCATGCTTGCACGTGCTGTGCCATCGTTCATCCCTTTCTGTCTAAATAACAGTAATTTTGACAGTTTTTCAGAAAATGTGGCGTTATTATCAACATGGATATCTTGAAATATTAACATCGGGGGTTCGGTATGTAAATTCTGAAACCAAATTATGGTTCTACATTCTGTGTGTCGTCCTTCTCGCAGGTTTTCGGCTCCACGTGAAGGTCGCCCGGCCCGGCGGTCGCAGATGAGGGCGGGTCCTGGGAGACTAGGTACATGAGTAACTACGCGCGTGACGCACGCCGCCTCACTCCCGTCGAGGTGGCGACCGCAGGCGCGCTCTCGGGCCTGGCCGTTACCTTCGGCCTCATCGCCGCCGTCACGCCCGTCTTCCAACTCTTCTTCCAGGTAGCCACGGCCGTCCCCCTCGCCATGGTCTCCCTCAAACTGCGTCCCCGCGCCTCCATCGCGGCCTTCGCCTCCACCGTTCTTCTGGCCATCGCCGTCGGTGGATTCGCTACCGCCGGTCGAGCCTTCCAGGCCGCCCTCATCGGCCTCATCATTGGTGTTCTCCACAAGAAACACGCCTCCTGGCTGAGCGTCGGTGCGGTTGCCGCCGGCCTCGGCGTTGTCTGGGGCGTTGGGACCGGCATCGCCTTCTGGTTCCTCGTCGACCTGCGCAACCTCGGCCTCGAAAGCATCCAAAAAACACTCAACGGCTTCCTCACACTCGTCGGCCGCATCCCCGGATTCGGTTGGTTCGTCGACGGAGGCCATTTTCTGAGCCAATGGTTGGTCGACTTCTGGTGGGTGTGGCTGCCCATCACCCGATTCATTGGCGTTGCCTTCCTGGTTCTCGCCGCGCGCTGGCTCCTCGGCGCGATCCTGCGCCGCATCACCCTCGATGCCGGATGGGACCCGCTCCTGGAAGCGCCCGGCCACCCCAACTCTGCTCCCGCCGGAACCGCACAATCCGAGGAGGATGCAGGACCCGGGGAGGGGACCCCAGCCTCGCCCCTGCCCCTGACCCTCACCGACGCCGCCTTCACCTACCCGGGCGCCGACCACCCCGCGCTGCGCGGCGTCACGCTCCGCTTCGAGCGCCCCGAATACACAGTCATCGTCGGGCACAACGGCTCCGGCAAATCCACCCTCGCCCTCCTCCTCGCCGGTGCTACCCCCGGCGAGGGGGCGCGCACCGGCGGCGGCATGCTCGGCCAGGTCGGCGGCACCGCCCTGGTCGGACAGCGCTCCGAACTGCTGGTCCTCGGCCAGAACGTCGCCGAAGACGTCACCTGGGGTATGAGTGCCAGCGACGCGCAGGCCCTCGACCTCGAAGCCCTTCTGGTGCGCGTGGGCCTGGGCGGCCTGGCCGACGCAGACCCGCGCTCCCTCTCCGGCGGGCAGCTGCAACGACTCGCGCTCGCTGGGGCGCTCGCCCGCTCGCCGCGCCTGCTCATCTCCGACGAATCCACCGCCATGATCGACCGGGCGGGTCGCGCCGACATGCTCGATCTCCTCGCCTCCCTGCCCGACACCGGCATCGCCGTCGTCCACATCACCCACGACCCCGCCGAAGCCGCGCGCGCCGACCGCGTCATCACAGTCGATGGAGGGCGCGTTCTCTCCGACGTGCCCGGCTCCTCCTCCATCGACGAGGCCGTGGCCGGGAGTGCGCGCGCCCCGTTACCCCCGAGGAGGAGTCCGAGGGAGCGACCCGCGACGCAAGCGAGACACGAGAATCGACCACGGCCTCGTCCGCTAAAGAGGGGGGCGAGCGCGCGTGGGGAACACCGACCCTCATGAATGCGGAGCACCTGTGGGCGGACCGAGTCGCACACACCTATGACCTCGGAACGCCGTGGGAGAAGCCCGTCCTGCGCGACGTCAGCCTGATCCTCGAACCCGGGCAGGCGATGCTCATCACCGGCGACAATGGGTCGGGCAAGACGACACTCTCGCGCATCCTCACCGGGCTGCTGGTCCCGACGTGGGGAAACGTGACCCTCGGCGGGACCCCCATGGAACGCCGGGTCGGCGACGTCGCCCTGTCCATGCAATTCGCGCGCCTCCAACTTCAGCGTCCCTCTGTGCGTTCTGACATTCTCGCCGCCGCCGGGTACGGCCCGCGCATCGGCAGCGGTGCGGGGCGTCGCAAGAAGGGGCTGAGCCGTGAGGACGGCGATCAGATCGTCGCGCAGGCTATGAACCTGGTGGGACTTGACCCTGCCCTGGCCTCGCGCGGCATCGACGATCTCTCCGGCGGGCAGATGCGGCGCGTCGCCCTGGCCGGGCTGCTCGCCTCCAATCCGAGCGTCCTCATCCTCGACGAACCCATGGCGGGACTCGACATGGCCTCGCGCGAACTGCTCATCTCCGTGCTCGACGAACGCCGACGCGCTGGGCTGTCCCTTCTTGTCATTTCCCACGACCTCGAAGGTATGGACGCGCTGTGCGACGCCCACCGACACCTGCATGAAGGGGTGCTTGCGTGAACGATCCTCACTCCTCATGCGGGGCGACCGGCCCCGGCGGTGGCACCACCCACGGGTGGTTTCCCGCCGATCCGGTCCAGATTTCCGGCGTGGGCGGCGAACATGCTCCGCGCCGCAAGCCGCGGCGAAGCATGGGCATGAGTCTGCCTCGTCCACTGCCGTGGCAGACCGTCCTCGGGCGCGCGTGGCCCGGTACGCTCATCGCTTGCTGGACGGCGCTCACGACGTGTGTCATCCTGCAACCACGCTGGTCAACCCTGGCGATCGTCGGCGGTCTCCTCGCCGTCGCCTCCATGGCTATTCGCCTGCCGCGCAGCGTCGCACCGCGCCCTCCCATGTGGCTGATCTCTGGCTTCGCCGGAGGGTGCATCGGCGCGTGGCTGGGCGACGGATTCGAGGTGTTCCTGCGGGTCTCTGTCCTGGCACTCGTCGTCCTGTGGGGATCCGCGCTCATCGCCTGGGTGACGCCCACGGCGGCGCTCGCAGGAGCGCTACGGGTCTTCCTGCGGCCGCTGCGCGTGGTTGGCGCGCCCGTCGATGAGTGGTCGCTCGTCATGGCCTCCGCCCTGCGCGGCCTGCCGATGCTGCGTGACCAGGCCCAGGCCGTGCTCGACACGGCGAAGCTGCGCCTCGGCCAAGATGTTGCCACCTTGTCCCTCGGTGGCTACGTGCGCCTCAGCGTCGACGTGATAACGGCAATCCTGTCCGCGGCCTCGCGCGGTGCCGCCGAGACCGGGCGAGCCATGTCCATGCGCGGTGCCCTTGATGCCGTCGGCGAGGTCGGTGGCAGTGCACCGAGGCGACGTACTCGGCTTGGATGGGTAGACGCGTGCGTGTTCGCTGCGACCCTGTTGGGTATTGGTGGCGTCGTTGCGTGCACGTTGATGCTGTAGGATTTATGTCAATTTTCCCTTGAGATTGCAATGGTTGTATGTCCTGTGGGTTCAATATGTGTCCCGGGTCATGTTCTGCTGATTTGACGTGAGGCGCTAAAACCCCCTATTCTTTCTGGGTACGCGCGAGTGGCGGAATAGGCAGACGCGCACGGTTCAGGTCCGTGTTCCAGTGATGGAGTGGGGGGTTCAACTCCCCCCTCGCGCACGATGAAACCGCAGATCCTTCGTGGTCTGCGGTTTTTGTTTTCCTCGCCGTGCGTGGCCAGTGCGCGGGTTATGGGGATTAAAGGGTTATAGGACAAAACGTGTTGGTTTTGTGGTGACTTTTCGGCTTGTTGGTGCGGGAAAGTCGTTATTTTAGTTGGTTGGGACCAGCTATGAGGACGGACAAATCGTGTTGCTAGCAGGGTGACTTTTCGGCTTTATCGCGCGGGAAAGTCACTATTTTAGTTGGTCGTGCTTGCCTCGTTCCTGGGGTTATAGGACACTGCGTGTTGCTGGAGGGTGGCGGTCTGCCCCGCTCGCCTTCCGCCCCGCGAGCTTTGCTCGGCGTGTCGGCTCGAAGCTCGGCCAAGCCCTCCCACAATATCTGTGGCCTACCCCCAACCAACACGTTTCGTCCTCTCGCACCTATACTCAGTAATCTCGCACGTAATTCCCCTGCGGCTCCTTCAAACATTGAATTTGCATCGTTGGAATTGCAACGTTTTCCCGCGGTCTCGAAAAATTACCGTCTTAAATTATGTGCGAAATTTGTCTGGGTCAGGCCTGCCATCGCCCGCCGTCGTCGCGGCCAGGCCCTCTCACCGCCTACGGGCACTTCGGCCTGGTCCGATAGCCGTGAGCTCTTCGGCACCTTCCATGCCAGAAGCAGTGGGAGTTTTGCAGCAGAAGCCTCGCCGCGGCGCGCCCCTAATGGTGCAATTCCCCCCGTTTGGTGGTGGTGAAGCTGGATCTCAGACTGGTGTGGTGCCCAAAGTGCAGTCCACCTCGGCGAATAACGGTAAAAATGGGGTGTTGTGGGCGAAGTGGTCTGCGTTTTGGGCACAACTGTGTCGGACATGGTGTGTGTCCGCCTAGGGCCTGCGCGCTGACTTGAAACGCCGAAATTGGCTCCAGGTAGCCCTGCTATCTCGCATCCCACACCCCGTATAGTTGAAGATTCAACTGTAGCCCCATAGGCTGAACCCATGAAATACTTCGGATTCCTGAGCTTCGGCCACTACTCGAACGGCGGCCGCCACGGCATCACCGCCGCCGAGTCCCTTCACCAGGCGATCGACCTGTCCGTCGCCGCCGACGAGCTCGGCGTCGTTCACCACTTCGCCCCGCAAGCGGCCGCGCCGATGCCGCTTCTCTCCGCCATTGCCTCGCGCACGAAGGCCATCGAGGTCGGAACCGGCGTCATCGACATGCGCTAGCGCATGTCTGAGTTATGGCGTTGGACGGAACACCTATTGCTTGCAGGCACGCGCAGCCCGCAGTCCGTTGGCGATGACGACGACTTCGGCGACCTCGTGCACGAGGACGACCGCTGCCAGGCCGAGCACGCCGGTGATCGCCAGCGGCAGCAGCACAGTGATGATCGCCAAGGACAGCACGATGTTCTGGTTGATGATCCTGCCGCCGCGGCGGGCGTGGCGCAGAGCCTGCGGGATGAGGCCGAGGTCGTGGCCGGTGAAGGCGACGTCGGCGGACTCGATCGCGGCGTCGGAGCCGGTCGCGCCCATCGCGATGCCCACGGTCGCCCCGGCCAGGGCGGGCGCGTCGTTGATGCCGTCGCCGATCATCGCGGTCGGCGACGTCTCCGAGAACCCGGCGACGATGCGAGCCTTGTCCTCGGGACGCAGCTCGGCGTGCACGTCGCCGATCCCGGCCAGCTTCGCCAGCGCAGCAGCGGTGCGGAAGTTGTCGCCGGTGAGCATGCTCACCTTGACGCCCTGGTCGCGCAGGATCCGCACGACCTCGGGGACCTCGGGGCGCAGCTCGTCGCGGACGCCGATCGCCCCGGCCAGGAAGCCGTCGACGGTGACGAGCACGCAGGTCTGCCCCTCGGCCTCCAGGTCCTCGACCCGGGCCTTGAGCGGACCGGCGTCGATCCAGCGCGGACTGCCTACCGCCACCCTGCGGCCGTCGACCAGGCCACCGATGCCGTGCCCGGCCTCCTCGGCCACGTCCTGCGCGGCGGGGGTTCCCCGGCCCGCGGCGGCGAGTGGGTGCGTCGAGTGCTGCTCCACGGCGGCAGCCCAAGCAAGCACCTGCGCATCGTCGAACCCATGGGCGGCGACGATGGCGGTTACCTCGGGCCGGTTGCGGGTCAGAGTGCCGGTCTTGTCCACGGCCAGGTGCCGGATGCCGCCGAGGCGCTCGAAGGCGGCCCCGCTCTTGATGACGACGCCGAACTTGGTCGCCGCGCCGATCGCGGAGACCACGGTGACGGGCACCGCGATCGCCAGCGCGCAGGGGCTGGCCGCGACGAGGACGACCAGGGCGCGGGTGATCCAGGTCTCCGGGTCACCGAGCAGGGACCCGAGCACGCCGACGAGGACGGCGAGGACCATCACGCCGGGCACCAGCGGGCGGGCGATCCGGTCAGCGATCCGGGCTCGGTCGCCCTTCTCGGCCTGGGCCTGCTCTACCAGCTCCACGATCGTGGTCAGCGAGTTGTCGGTGCCCGCGGCGGTCGCCTCGACCTCCAGCACGCCGGCGCTGTTGATCGCGCCCGCCGACACCGCTTCTCCGGGCGCGACCTCGACCGGGATCGATTCACCGGTGATCGCCGAAGTGTCCAGGCTCGACCGGCCCGAGCGGACCAGCCCATCGGTCGCGACCCGCTCGCCAGGGCGGACCAGCAGCACGTCGCCGACGGCGATCTCCCTGGCCGGGACCGAGGCGGAGGTCCCGTCACGCAGCACGGTCGCGGTCTCCGGCACGAGCTTCAGCAGCGCGCGCAGCCCGCCGCGGGCGCGGTCCATCGCCTTGTCCTCCAGGGCCTCGGCGATCGAGTAGAGGAACGCCAGCGCGGCCGCCTCCTCGACGTAGCCGAGGATCACCGCGCCCACGGCGCTGATCGTCATCAGCAGCGCGATCCCGAGCTTGCGCTTCACAACGAGATTCCGGATCGCACCGGGCACGAACGTGTACGCGCCCAGCAGCAGGCCCGCCCAGAACGCGACCAGCGCCGCGATGTGCAGCCCCGACCACTCCAGCGCCAGGCCGGTGCCGAACGCGACGCCGGAGAGGATCGGCACGACCAGGCTGGGATCACGCCACCACGGGCGCTCTGCCTCTTCTGCCTCGCCCGCGGGGCTGGTCGTTGGCTCGTCGCAGCCGCAGGCGGCGCTCACGAGGCGTCCCCCGAACTGCTCGCGGCGCAGCAGCCCGGCACCGAGCAGGCCGGGTCGATGCACGGCGCGCTCTCGTCCACGGCGAGGGTCATATCGACCAGTGCCGTCAGCGCCGCGGCCAGGTGCGGGTCGGCGATCTCGTAGCGAGTCTGGCGGCCCTCGGGCTCGGCGACCACGATCCCGCAGTCGCGCAGGCAGGTCAGGTGGTTGGACACGTTCGAGCGGGTCAGCCCCAGCTCGCGCGAGAGCACCGCGGGGTGGCTCGGGCTATCGAGCAGGGACATCAGGATGCGGGAGCGCGTCGGGTCGGCCATGGCCCGGCCGAGCCGGTTCATGACGTCAAGACGCGAAGCAATGGTCAGCATGCACTGAACTATACAGCAGCTGCTGACCTAATGTCCAGTTGTCGCGGCTGCCGCACGCGCTGCGCGCGCTTGCCCTCGTGAGGCGTGATCACCTCTTGCGCCAGCGGGGCCACTTCGGCATCCCGCGGCCCTTCCAGGTCTCCACGAGACCCGCAACCCAGCGGACGGACGCGAAGACCCCGTAGCCGGCCCCGGCGAGGCCAGTGCCGACCACGAGCCACCAACCGATGCCGAGCCACACGCTCACGTCCACGTCCAGCGCCCACTGAACACCCGTGATGAGCCCGGCGATGCCCATCCAGAGACCGGCGACGACCATGGCCACCGGCAGGAGAACGAGGCACATCGCGGCGGCGGACCAGAGCTGTCGCGCCTCCAGCTTCGCCGTCGCGGCGATGATCCGCTCCGCCCGCGCGTTCGAGGCGTCGAGGCTCGCGGTCATCGTGGCCGAAGCCTCCCCGGCGACCTGCTCGACAGCCTTCTCGACCCGTTCCTCGGTGCGCTTCTCGATCCGCTGGACCGCGCCGCCGACCTGGCTCACGAGCTTCTGGTTCGCTGTGACCTGCGCCTTCAGACTCTCAATCGCCGAGGCTGCGCCCCTGCACGAGCAGTACCCGACGCAGATGAGCCCGGGCACGCCCCTGCCAGTCCTCCCGCATTCGCCCGGCTTGCGCTCCCGGATCTGGTACGGCGCGGGGTCCAATGTATCGGCGGTCCAGGCCGCGCGCGACGGCGTGAACCTCATGAGCTCCACCCTGGTCTTCGAGCATGGCGACAAGCATTTCGGTGACATCCAGGCCGAGCAGCTACGCGCCTACCGCCAGGCGTGGGTCGAGGCCGGCCACGACTGGACGCCGCGCGTGTCTGTGTCGCGTTCGATCTTCCCGCTCCTGTCCGAGCGTGACCGCGGCCTGTATGGGCTGAGTGCGTCGGGCGACCAGGTCGGCCACCTCGACTCGGGCATCGCCACCTTCGGGCGCACGTACGCGGCTGACCCCTCAACGCTCATTAAGCAACTGAGTCAGGATCGCGCCCTCGCGGAGGCTGACACTCTCCTGCTGACCATCCCCAATCAGCTCGGATTCGAGGAAAACTGGTCGATCATCCGCAACTTCGCCGACTATGTTGCCCCCGCGCTCGGGTGGGAGCCTGCCCGTCCGGGTGTCCTCCCGACGGGCTACGACACTGATGAGGCTGTGGCCGAGTAGGAGATCACGGGACCGCGAGTGGGCAGAGAAGACTGACGGGAAGCGTTAATCCGGGGTGGGAGCACCCGAAAGCTCTCACCCCGGTTTCACTTTCTGTGTGTGCTGGCCTACACTAATTGGACAGTATCCACGCAAGACAACGAGGTCTCTTCGTAATGGCTCGACGCTCCAAGGGCGCGGTGTCAATCAATCCGCGGTCCGCTCAGAATATGTCCACCCGACAGGCAGATTTCTCTCAGAAGAAGGGGGAAAGTCAGTCCAGTCAAGGCTTTTGGTGCTATCGGTGCGCTGATCTGCATCGTGGCATCCCTTTTTATTCAGCTGCCAGGCCTGGATGTGTCAGGCACTCGCATGTTCGGTATCTTCCTGGCGGCGATTCTGCTGTGGGTGACGGAGGCGGTTCCGCTCGCGGGCACGGCGGTCCTGGTCATTTTCCTGGAGGTCCTGTTCATTTCGGACCATGCGCTGCTGAGCGTGGGTGAGGGTGCCCCGGCGTACACGAAGTTCTTCGGGGCACTGGCTAACCCGGTCATCATCCTGTTCCTGGGCGGCTTCATGGTGGCCGACGGCGCTGCCAAGTACAAGCTGGATCGCGCCTGTCGGCGGTCCTCCTCAAGCCCTTCATGGGCAAGCCTCGTCTGACGGTTATGGGCGTCATGCTGATCACCGCGATCATGAGTATGTTCATGTCGAATACGGCGACCACGGCGACGATGTTCGCCGTTATGATGCCGGTCATCATGGCCCTGCCCGAAGGCAAGGCGCGCACCGGCATTGCCCTGTCGATCCCCGTGGCCGCGAACGTCGGCGGTATGGGCACGCCGGTTGGCACGCCCCCGAACGCGATCGCTCTGGGCGCGCTGGAGAACGCGGGCGTCACAGTGACCTTCCTGCAGTGGATGCTCGCGGCCGTGCCGCTCATGCTGGTGCTTCTGGCCCTGTCGTGGGCGTTCATCGCGTGGCGCTACATCCCCCTCCGACGCGACGTTCAACATCGACACGTCGGCGCGCTTCGAGAAGTCCCGTAATGCGATCATCTTCTACTCGGTTGCGGGCGCGACGATCCTCCTGTGGATGACGGAGTCGCTGCACCACATTTCGGCCAATGTCGTCGGTTTCCTGCCAGTCGTCGTCCTCCTGATGACGAAGGTGATGAGCGGTGATGATCTGCGTGCCCTGGATTGGCCGGTCCTGTGGCTGGTCGCGGGCGGTATCGCGTTGGGATCGGGAGTGTCTGCGACGGGCCTCGACAAGTGGATGCTCGGTTCGATCCAGTGGGCCTCGATCCCCGGTGTCCTCCTGATCCTCGTGTTGGCCCTCGTGGGCTGGGTGACCTCGAATGTCATTTCGCACTCGGCGTCAGCGAACCTGCTGATCCCGATGGGTATGGGCCTGGCGGCGACGGTGTCTACGAGCGCTGCCGAGATTGCGATCGTCATCGCACTGGGCTGCTCGCTGGGCATGTGTCTGCCGATCTCGACACCGCCCAACGCGATCGCATACTCGACGGGCACGACCCCGACCCGCGAGATGGCGGTCGTCGGCATTGTTGTCGGCGTTGTCGGCATTATTCTCCTGGCGTTTGTGGCTCCGCTGACCTGGGGATTCATCGGGGTGATGTGACGTGTCCATGGACGAGGCCGTGGTCGGCTCGGGCGCGAACGGTCGCCCCAGGCCGGGGCTGGCCCGCGGGTGGACGCAGGGGCCCGCGCAGGAGGATGCCTCGGTCATGGCGCGCACGGATGTGCGCTGCGGAGGTCACCGCGCGGGGTACCCGATTCACATGCTGGTGGTCGGCGACGATTCGCGGCATATCGCGGCCCCGGTAACCAGGGACCTGTCGCATGCGTTCCCGCGCTTATGCCTGGATCGAGTGGATGGCATTGGGGACTTGGCGGCCTACGAGGCGAGCCTGCGCCCCGGCGATCATGTGCTGATGGGGCTGGTGACCTCGGAGGTTTCCGACATTGACGCGATGATCGAGTATGCGGCGTCGATTCCCGTGCTGACACGCGTGCAGTGGGTGGTCGTCACGGATAAGTCCGAGCATCGTGATCTCACGGGCTGCATGCAGTCGGGGGCGCTGTCCTCGGTGTTGAAGGCGCCGTGGACGGTGCCGCTGCTGGCAGGCCAGGCGTATTCGACGATGGTGCGTTACCTGCGTGGGTGCGGCTATTCGCAGCGCCAGATCCGCAACCTCATTGCGGATCCGCCGCCGTTCGCCGTCCAGGGGCCGCTCTTGGAGGGCCTGGATCGTGACGAGCGCGAGGTCGTTATGGAGCTCCTCGCGGGCGTCGAGCGGGTGCTTGGCCAGCGTCCGCGCCTCATCATCCCGGAGGGGACGCAGCTGGTGACGCAGGGTCAGCCGGTGGGTGCCGTGTACCTGGTGCTTGAAGGACAAGTGTCCCTGCACAGGGATTCCCCGCAGGGCGAGGTGCTCGCGCACTTGGCGACGTCGGGTCCGCTCATTGGCCTGGTGTCGCTGGCTCGCGCGGAGGATGCGTTCTTCACGGGCGAGACGGCGACCGAGGCGACGGTCGTGCGCCTGACGACTGAGCAGCTCCAGATCGTCATCTCCGAGGACCCGTCGATCGGCGGAACCTTGACGGCCCTGGCGATCCGTTCGCTGACGCGCCGCCTCATGCGCGCCGAGGACCTTCACCTGCAAAACGCGATGCTCGCCGAGGACCTTGAAGCCCAGAAGGAGGCCCTGGCGGCCACCCTCGAGGACCTGCGCGCGACTCGCGCCGAGCTGGTCGAACGTGCGCGCTTCGCGATGCTCGGTGAGCTGAGCGCCGGTATCGCCCACGAGCTCAACAACCCGGTGACCGCTCTCGTGCGCGCCGCCAAACACCTGCACGAGGATGTCGATGCGGCCCTCGCGGTCCCAGCCACGGCCTCGTCGAGGGAGGCCATGTCCCGGGCGTTGACCGCGCCCCCGCGCTCCACGTCGGTCGAGCGCGCCCTCATGAAGGAGCTCCTGCCCGTCGTCGGTGACCGCACGCTCGCGCGTCGGCTCGTGCGCGCGGGGATCCAGGGGGCGGACGGTGCGCGCGCGCTCGCGCAGATCCCGGGAGGCATCGACGCGTACGAGGCCGGGGCGCGCCTGGGCGGGTCTCTGCGCTCGGTGCTCGCCGCGGGTGACCGCGTCATCGAACTCACCCAGTCCCTCAAGGGCTACGCGCGCCCGGACGCCGAGGATCTCAAGCCTGTGGACGTGCGCGAGGGCATCGACGACGTGCTGCGGCTGACTGCCCACAGGGTACGGGGTATCCGCATCGACTGCGACTACGAGGACGTGCCGCTCGTGCGCGCGCATCCTGCGAAGCTGCAACAGGTGTGGACGAACCTCATCGTCAACGCGGCCGAAGCTATCGAAGACGAGAACGCCGACTTGATCGCGGCGGCGGAGGCGTCGGGCGGCGTGCCTGAGCTGCCGGCACGCGGCGAGGCCGAGGCGCTGATCCGCATCACCGTGCGGCCGACGCCTGAGGGAGTTGCCATCACCGTGTGCGATAACGGTCCGGGTATCGACCCGGGAATTGTTGACAAGATTATGGAGCCGCACTTCACCACTAAGGCGGGGCGCGTCCGATTCGGGCTGGGTATGGGCATGTCCATCGTCCGAAGCATCATCGCCGACCACGGGGGAACACTCGTGATCTGCTCTCACCCGGGGTCCACCACTATGAGGATCTCGTTGCCCACTCAACCACAAGAGGAGGAATCATGACCCTGACAATCCTGTCCCTCGAGGACGAGGCCGACGTGCGAGACGCGCTCGAGCGTGATCTTGAAGAGTTTTGGGACAAGATCCGGCTTGAGGTCGCCGAAGACGTCGACGACGCGTGGGCCGTGATTGATGAGATCGTCGAGGATGGGGACGAGCTGGCCCTGGTTCTCTCGGACCATCGCCTGCCCGGTAAGACGGGTGTGGATTTCCTCGTGGAACTCATGCAGGATGATCGTTTTACCGCGACCCGAACGGTGCTGGTCACCGGTCAGGCCGACCAGTCCGATACGATCCGTGCGGTTAACCATGCGGGCCTGGATTACTACATCGGTAAACCGTGGGACCCCGAGGAGCTGCGCAACACTGTGCGCGACCAGCTGACGGAGTATGTCCTCGAGGCTGACATTGATCCCCTGCCGTACGTGACCGTGCTCGATGGTGTGCGTGTCATGGAGGCAATTCGCTGAGTGCGAGTGCAGGGCCGCCGCACGACCGTCGTTGGTCGGGCGGCGGCCCTGCACTATGCGTCTGTGAGAGAGACGAGGCCGTGGTCGCGTTGCGCTGATGGGAGTGTTCGCTGGTTTCCTGGTGCTTGAACTCGACGGATGAGGCAGAACCCCAGTCCCCGCTAGGGGGACTGGGGTTCCTATCAAGCGTTGCCTCTCAGAGCAACCCTTTCCTGATTGAGGGTTTAATCAGGAGAAGAGGCCAAGAATGGTACCAACAAAGGTGAGGAACGCGTTGATAACTGCGGTGATCTGCTCAAACATCGCTGCTTCTTTCTTCTGGTCAGCTCCCAGTCCACCTGGAGGGCTTGGTTCGTCGAAATTTCGTCTCCGGAGGCCTTAAATATATCCAAAGGTGATCTCATGGTCAAGTTTTACACCCGTTATCTTTTCGTGATTTTTAGCTGACGGATTCGAGTTATTTCTTTCATTTCGTATGAGTGTGGTTTTGTTATATTTACTTGTAATGCGTGCATTCGCGCTTTATTTGCGGGGTAAGTGTGGGTCGCGTTTTGCAGTTATGGCAAGTGGTTGCAAACCAAGCTAGAAGAGATGCTCGTTACTATATAGCTGACCAAAAGGTCAGTTAAGCCTGATGCGCCCGGAATCTGCGTCGGTGCCCGCGCCGGGCATACGATCCGCTGAGGCTAGGTGAAGGGCCGCCACTCGACCGTGGATGGTCGAGCGGCGGCCCTTTGCTGTCGTGTTGCCCGTGGCCGGGGGATAGTGCGAGGCTGGCACTTCGCCGACCGCCTCGCCCTATCGTCCCTTACCAGTGCAGGAGCAGCGCAGTGTTGATGGTGCGGCGAGGCAGGCGTGTCGCGTGGCGCATGATGTGGGCGGCTTGCGCCCGATTTCCGTGTGCTTCACGCAGCGCGGCACCAGTGAGCTGGTGGAGCTCCTCGTACCTGTGTGTCGTCGCGTATGACGGCTTGCGTCGGCTGGTGAAGAAGCGGGCCGTCGCCCACAGGAGAACGCCGACGAGGTAGGCAGCGAGGCCCGCGCCGACGACGCTGAGAACTGCGGTGGTGCTCATCGCTCGTGCCCCGATTCGGTTGCTGCCCCGCGTGAAGCGGTCGTGCGCGTCGCGGATGCCTGCCTCGCGGCGGAATCGGGTGCCGAGGCCTCGGCCGGCTGGAACTGCGTGGTGCTCGACCGGGATGACATCGGGTAGGAGGGTGTCGTGCCGACCTGTGGTGCGGCCGAACCAGGATGCGCCATCGGATAGGGGCTGGAGGTGAGCGGGGCGGCGTGTTCACTGCACACGAGGATCTGGGCGACGTCGATGGGCAGCCCCGCAGCCGAGGAGACGTATCGGATCGTCGGCACGATCCCAATCATGGGGATGAGCCGGTGAATGTGCTCCATGAGCAGGGGTTCGTCCTGCCGGATGCGCTCGAGGTCGAACCCGTAGAGCTGTACCAGGCGCTCGCGCTCCATCTGGAGGTTCTTTTCGCGCACGCCCATGACGACTGCGTAGAACATGGGCGTGAGCATCAGGAAAAAGAAGATGACGAAGAATACGACAAAGGTGAAGGGCAGTGCGTCGTTATGCATGATCGGTGTAGAGGGAGAGGAGGGTATTGATGGTGGCAGTGGGGAGCAGGGTCTTGCGGCGCAGCTTGCGGGCGGCTTTCGTGCGGTCGCCGTCCGTGTCGGCCAGGACTTGGCGCACGAGGGGGTCGAGCTGCGAATAGCGGGTGTTGAGAGACCTCCGCTTGAATTGGGTGCCAAGTGCCTTTCCGAGTGGCGACACGAGCACGATAAATATCATCATCATGATCATGAAGATGAAGAACAGTGTCGAGCTGGCTTCGTATGTCACGGGCGCGCCTCCTTCCAGATCATCCGCTCAGTGCGGTCTAGGTGTCACACGTGGCGAACCCGTCTCGTACCGTGCGGTAGATGTATGCGCTACCACCATCCTATGGGCTACCGGGGCGCGGGTCTAGTTTCGGAGGAAGACACGAGAAACGGGAAAACCTGCCCAGAACCTCCCGGTGGAACCTGCGATAACGCTGTCATAGCGGATGACACAGGGGCCGGAGCAGGCCTCGACGATAGTGAGCGCAGCGGCCCAGGCTGTCAGCCCCTGGCACGCGGGTTACCCGGGTCGTTACACATGGTGATGCCCTCGAAACCAGCGGCACCCAGCACCTGGAAGATGTCGTCAAGGGAGGACCATCGGCTCGGCCGTGCCCGCCGCGAACTCTGGATGGCGGATCTCGATGGCGGCCATGCCGCGAGGGTCCGAAACGGGTTCGGTGTCGAACTTCTCCGACAGCAGCTGGTTCGCTTCCTCCAGGTCGGCAGGGGAACCGAACACCCAGGTCACGGCCTTATTGCCCGCACCCGTGGGGGTGCGATGAATGTACATGCGGGTCATGAGGATGCGGCGACCGTGGCGCGGGAACACGTCACCCACGCGCATAAACAGGGCGATGTCGGCCAGCTCCCCGCCCAACGATGAATCCACGAGCGCGTACCCGTAGGCACCGATACCGCGCAGGGTCAAGGCGTCCGCGAGAAGCCCGATGACCTCATCCCCGAAGGGCTCGGGCTGGAAGTACACGCCCTCGCCGACCTTCGGCGCATCCGGGCCGAGCAGTGTGATCTCGAAGCCGGCGTCCGCCAGCGCGTCCCGAACGAGCGCCACATTGTGCTCCGGGAAGGGATGTAGCGCGGCCGCGTTCGCGGCGATGCGCTCGATGAACACGTAGGTGGAAAAACCAAGCTCAGCCATACATACATTGTAAGCGCGTGTCAAGCTCCGCATGCGACGAGGCAGTGGCACCCCGGGCGGTCAGGTGCCCACGAGGGGAGACCACGGCCTCGTCAATGAAAACGGGTCAGCGCAGGCACAGCCCTTGCTCGTGGAGAACTGCCATGACGGGGGGAGACGTGCGCGCCGCCCACGCCGATCTTGGTCGCAACCAGGTGGGTGAAGGACTCGAGGCGCGAACCCGAGCGCAGGTCGTAGTACTCGGTGACCTCACGGTCGTAGTCGGCCAGCGTCTGCGTGTAGGACTCGACGCGCGGGTACGTGTTCTTCGCGGTCGTGACCGACAGGGGCATGCGCGGCTTCTGGCCAGGCTCCTGGTCCGCGTGACCGACGAGCAGACCGACGATCGGGAACGTGAGTTCGGGCAGTTCCAGCACCTTCACGACGATGCGCGGATCGGCGAGGATCGAGCCGAGGTAGACGGTGCCCAGACCCATCGACTCGGCGGCCACGACCACGTTCTGCGCGGCCAGCAGCGCGTCCTCGAGCGCCGTGAGGAACAGGTTGATCGACCCCAAGGCCTCCGAGGAGATACCCTGCTCGGCGCGGATGCGGCTGTTGCGGTACAGGTCGGCGACGAAGATGAACAGGTCGCCCTTGGTGCCGCCCACGTAGGGCTGGCCGGACGCGGCACCGATCGCTTCGCGCACCGTCGGATCGGTGATGTGCAGGATCGTGCACGCCTGCAGGAACGAGGACGTGGCGGTGTGGCGCGCCACGTCCATCAGCGTGGTGACCTCTTCCTCGGTGAGCGGCTGGTCCTTGTAGGCGCGGATCGTGCGGTGGGCGAGCTGGCTCGCAATCGTCTCGTTGGTCATGCGTTCATTCTACGATTGGGTGCGTGAAACGAATAGATCCCTTCGGGCCTTTTGCGCTGGCAGCAAACGTCACGCCCGTCGCCGTCCCCTCCCCGGCCGGCGAGCTGAGCGGCCTGCTGACCGGCCCGAGCGCCCCCGCCCTCGTCGACGGTGCCCCCGCGATTTCCGCCGCCTCGGCCCCGGACGCAGCGGGGGAGAACCGCGCGCTCCTCGTTCCCGGGTACACGGGATCCAAGGAGGACTACGCGCCCGTCCTGCCCTTCCTGGGGGAGGCGGGCTGGGACGTCCTCGCCTACTCGCAACGAGGCCAGGGCGGGTCTGCCGCGCCTGCCGGCCTGGGCGCGTACGGGATGAGCGACTTTGTCGGTGACCTCATCGCCGTCGCCGAGGCCTGGGCTGGGGCATCGGGGCGCGTGCACCTCGTGGGCCATTCCTTCGGCGGTATCGTCGCGCGTGCGGCAGTCGTCGCCCGGCCTGACCTCTTCGCCTCCATCACCCTGTTCTGCTCGGGTCGCGCCGTCTACGACTGGATGAACACCCTGCCGATCCTCGAACCCTGCCCACGGGTCCCGGCACGCGTGAGCAGGTGCTGCGCACCTACTTCCCCGACATGAACTTTGACGAACCCGGCGTCGGATGGGCCGAATTCCAACGTGTTCGCGTACTGGACACGGCCTCGGAAAACCTGGTCGGCATCGCCCGCATCCTCTCCCAGCTACGCCCTGACACCCCCGCGCTGGCAGCCACGGGCGTGCCCGTGCACGTGCTGTACGGGGATCAGGATGAGGTGTGGCCGCCCGCCTGGTACGCGGAGGAGGCCTCGGATTTGGGTGCGCGAGAGAGTGTCATCCGCGGTGGCGCGCACAGCGCGCAGCTGCAGTTCCCGCAGCAGTGGGCGGACCTCGCGCGAGCGTTCTGGGCGGAGGTGGAGTCCGGGGCGCTGGTCTGGTCCCTGTGATGCGTGTGTACGTTGTCCCAAAAGCTGGCATCGTGGCGCATCGTTGTAAGGTCTGCTGCCTATGATGGAGATATGAACAAGCGTTCCATCCTCACCGCAGTGCTCGCACTCGGCCTGGGCGTCACCGCCCTGACCGGCTGCTCCGACAACACCGGCACCAACTACGTGACGCCCAGCAACGTCGAGACCATCCAGAACACCATCGCCGAAATCGGCGACCAGGGTGTCAAGGTCCCCGAGAAGCGCGACCTCAAGGTCACGCTGCCCGAGTCTGATAAGGCAGCCGACTACAAGGTTGAGGTCTCTGACCCCGAGACCCTCTCCGTTGGCAAGCCCGAAAAGAACGTCATCACCCTGCATCCCCTCAAGGTGACCGGCGAGGACGCGGACCCCGTCACCGTCACCGTCACCGACAAGGACGGCATCACCACCGACTTCAAGGTGACCGTGACCGAGGGCGCCAACTAACCTGACACTCTTGATACTGACCCTGTGAGGGCCCGGGATCGTTGCGATCCCGGGCCCTCACGTATTGACGCCCAATCGGGGTGCCTCACAGAGCATCGATAAACTCCCGCAGGGCACGTAGCGGCAACACCAGGTGGTTGTCTGCCTCCGGGCAGGGAACAAACTGTGAGGACTGGTGGAGGTAGAAGTCGCGTGCCCGGTCGTCCGCACAGTGGACCAGGAGGGCGGCAAAACCGGCATCGTTGCTGAGCTTGTAGGCTCGCGAGAGAGCATCCTTGAGGAGCACTGCGCCGATGCCGTTTCCCTGCGCGCGTTGATCGACGGCAAGACGTGCAAGGAGAAGAATGGGACATGGGTCCGGGCGTCGACCAGGTTTGAGGGCATCTGGGAGTTTGCTGCGTTCTACTGCTCCCATCGCCAGGGCGTAGAAGCCGAGCGTTTCGGGTTCCTGCGTTGTGACGAAAACGCGAGCATTTCCGGCGCTGTGGTTCTGCCACGCGAAGCGGTGGAACCAATCGTCTATTTCTGAGTTGCCCGATTGGAAGCGCGACCGGTCGTCTCTCCGCTCGAGAGGCCGCAGCTCTTGCAGAACTGATACGTACATCACTGATCAGAGGTGCGTGGAGCGGTCAGATTGATGTGCGTGCCGAAGGGCGACGGGCGCTCGAAGAGCTTGCGCAGCTTGGGATCGTCCGTCGGCGAGGCCTGAAGGATCTCTTCGAAGCGGGCGTATTGTTCGTCGTTCATGAAGAAGATGCGCTGGTCGGCGAGACGCCGCTGTGCTTCCAGTGTGGCGGTGGAGAGAACGAAATCACTGATGCTACGGGCGTCCTGTTCGGCCGCCCGACGGATGAGTGCATCCTGTTCTTTGGTGAGGCGCAAGTCCAGGCGCTGTGTCTTTGTGGTACTCATTGGAGTCTCTCTTTCTTCTGTACGGCGTTTATCCGTACATCTGCCTAATGTAGCATAGATCTATACAAAGAACCATTTCTGTTAGCGCCCTTCAAAGTGTTCTGTCCCATACATGTGAGAGGGTTATATGGTGTCAAGGCGTTGCACGTTAGCGCGCTAGCTAGTGCTTTGGTCGCGCAGAGATGAGGCCAGCTCGCAGTCGCCCCGCCCGGTCGTTAGCGCAGGATTCGCGCCAGGAAATCCCTGGTGGCCTGCTCGCGCGGGTCGTCGATCACCTGCTCCGGCGGGCCCTGCTCAACGATCTGCCCATCTTTCAGGAATACGACGCAGTCGGCCGCCTGGCGAGCAAAGCTGATCTCGTGCGTTGCCATGAGGATGGTCGATCCCTGAGCCTTGATTTCGCGCACGAGGTCCAAGACCTCGCCGACGAGCACCGGGTCCAGCGCAGCCGTGATCTCGTCTAGCAGGAGCAGCTCCGGGTTCGTGGCGAGCGCACGGGCAATCGCGACGCGCTGCTGCTGGCCGCCCGACAGGCGATCCGGATACTCCTTCGCCTTATCCTTCAGCCCGATGCGATCCAGCAGCTCCAGGCCGCGCTCGTGCGCGCGGCCCTTCTCCCAGCCATGCACCTTGCGGGCCGCCAACGTCACGTTATCCAGCACCGACATGTGCGGGAACAGGTTGTAGTGCTGGAACACCACGCCTATGCGCGCACGGATCTTATCCGCGTTCGCGCGCGGATCCGTGATGTCTTCGCCGCCCAAAAAGATCTGGCCGTCATCCACCCGCTCCAGCAGGTTGGCGCAGCGCAGCAGCGTCGACTTTCCCGAGCCCGACGCGCCCAAAAGGACCACGACCTCGTGCGAGGCGACATCCAGGTCCAGGCCGCGCAGTACGACGTTGTCGCCGAAGCGCTTGACGACGCCCACGGCACGCAGGACCGGGGTGGTGGCTTCCGAAAGGACGGGCGATTCCCCGTACGTAGTGGTGACCGACATCAGACGGTACCTCCCATCTGCTCGCGCTTACGCAGCCGGGCCGTGTACCAGTCCGACAAGCGAATGAAGGGGAATGACAAAACGATGAACAGCAGGCCGGCAACCACGTACGACGTCATGTTGTAGGTCTTGGCCTGAACCATCTGCGCCGAGCGGATCGCGTCCACCGCGCCCAAGACCGAGATCAGGCCCACGTCTTTCTGCATCGAAATGAAGTCGTTCATCAGCGCGGGCGTCACCTTGCGGATCGCCTGCGGCACGATGATCATGCGCAGCGTCTGCCCGTGCGTCAAGCCCAGCGAACGGGCCGCGTAACGCTGGGACGGGTGCACCGAGTCGAGGCCGGCGCGCAGCACCTCGGCCACATACGAGGAATACGTCAGCACCAGCGCAACAGTGCCCAAAACAGCGGTCGGGATACGCGTCGTCGGATTGAGAGCGGGGATACCGAAGCCGATCAGGTAGAGGACCACCAGGAAGGGGACGCCTCGGAAAATATCCGTGTACGCCGCCGCCAGGAAACGGATCGGGAAGAACACGGGCCCGCCCAGCGTGCGCGCGGCCGCCAGCAGCGTCGCGAACACGGCGACGCCGAGGACCGCAACCAGCAGGATCCGAATATTCAGCCACAGGCCGGACAAGACCTGCGGGAAAGCCTGAACGAAGTACTTGCCGTTGAAGAAGGTGTTGCGGGTGGCCTCCCACCCGTCGGAGTTGACGACCACGGCGATGAGGATGCCCGCCACCACGATCGTGGAGGCCAGGGAGATGAGGACCGAACGGGTCGTCTGCTTGCGTCGATAAGCGCGCCGACCACGCTCCACCGCCGAAACGGGAGGCGTGGCCAGCGCGTCACTCGAGTAGTCACTCATGAGTCCGGGGCCTCACTTGAGGATCGGCACGTTCTGTGCCTCGTTCAGCCACTTCTCCTGCAGCTCGTCGAGCTTGCCGGATTCGGCCAGGCGATCAACAGCTGCGGAGACCGTGGGGGTCAGCTTCGAACCCTTGGGCAGGACGATGCCGTAGTTCTCGCCGTCCTGGGCGTCCGCGAACTGGCCGACGACCACACCGTTGTCAACCTGCGTGGCGATCATGTTGAACGCGGTGGGCAGGTCAACGACGATCGCGTCCACGCGGCCCGTCTGCAGGGCTAGAACCGTGTCGTCGGAGGAGTTGAACATCTGCAGCTTCTGGGACAGCCCGGGTTCCAGGGTGTCGGAGGCGAACTGCTGCGACGTCGTGCCCGCCTGGACGCCGATCAGGACGTCCTTCAGGTCCGCGATAGACTTCGCGTCGGCGGCGGGGGTGCCGGCCTTGGCGATGATGGCCTCGGAGGTCGTGTAATACGGGGATGTGAAGTCGACGGCGTTACGACGTTCGTCGGTGATGGAGAACTGCTGGATGTTCAGATCCCAGTCCTTCGCGCCGGGCGTGATCGACGATTCGAAGGTGGCGCGCACCCACTGGACGTTGTCCGCGCTGTAGCCGAGTTCTCGGCCAGGGCGTAGATGACGGCCGACTCGTAGCCTTCGCCCGAGGCCGGGTCGTTGTTCAGGATCCACGGCGAGTAGGCGGGATCGGAGGTGGCGACGGTGAGCTTGCCTTCCGTCACGGTCGGCAGGGCACCGGGGCCGTAGGTCTGCTCGGCGTCGGCGGAAGACGATGAGCTCGTACCGCCCGAGCAGGCGGCCAGGCCGAGGGCCGCGACGGCGGCGACGGCAGCGAGGGAACGGACAGAGCGGCGCATGGGGCCTCCCAGTGACGTGGGGGGATCCCGCCGTGATCGGCGGGTCTGACCTGTTGAGAGTATCGACGCTCCGACGGGCACACTGGCGTCGTTTCAAAGCACGAAACAATGGAACAAGGTAGGGGAGAGAAAACGTTGCAAGTGCGGGGAAAACAATCGATAGGGAATGGGACACAGTGACGCGCAGATGTGGAAAGGGACCGGGCTGCGTGGGCCCGATCCCTTTCCGTCAGGTCACTTCTGGAACTTGTCCTTCAGACCGGAGGCAACCTCGGTCGCCTTGTCCTTGGCGACCTCAACGATCTTCTCGACGTTCTCTTCGCCGATCGTTTCCTTGGCCTTCTCGAAGCCCTCTTCAGCCTGCTTCTTCAGATCTTCCAGACCCATGTGTCCTCCTTAGAAAAAAACCGCTCGAATGTTTCGGGCGGATGCGATCATCCTAGGGGATGTGTGCACGTGAGTGCGCTGTGAACGGGTGGGGTGCGAGGCCTATGGCGTTAATCAGCGGGGACACGTCGGTCATGCGACACTCCAAACGAAGAGAAAGATCGGCTGAACGACAAGGAAACGACAGGGTCAGTGCGAGGCCGAGTAGCGCACGCGCCCGGATACGACGGTCTCGACGACGCGCCCGGCGCCGTGGCGGGCGACGGTGTCGATGGTCTCCACGATCGAGGTGACGGGCACGTCGACGACGCACATGTCGGCGACCGCGCCCGACTGGAGCTGACCCAGGCGGTCGGGTCCCGTCGCCAGGCCCATCGCGGTGGCACCGCCCAGGGTCGCCGCCTGCAGGAGGCGGCGCGCCAGGTCCTGGTCCTGATACCCCTGAACTCGCGCCAGATCGACGAGGAGAGCGACGTCCTCAAGCAGGTCGAGGGAGGGGGAGGAGGACAGGGGAGTCTGTGCCCACCGCAATCATGTTGCCCTCGGTGAGGTAGGCGGCGATGGGCGGTGTATCCAGGCCGATCACCCGATTCGAGCGCGGGCACAGCGCCACGGCCGTCTGTCGTGCGCGCAGCCGTCTGCGGTCGTCGGCGCGCATGTACACGCCGTGCGCGACGTGGCAGTCGGGTCCGAGGACGCCCAGCTGATCGACGAACTGCGTCGAGGAGAAGCCGCCGCCGCGTGAACGCATCGCCGTGAACGACGAGGAGTGCTCGCTCTTCCACAGGTCGGCCAGGGCGGTCGTGCGTGTCTCGGACCATTCGGCCTCGGAGTGGGACTCGCCCAGGTGAATGTGGATGCGCATGCCGCGACGTCTGGCCATGTCGGGCAGATCCAGTAGCGGCTCGGCGTCGAGGGAGTAGGGGGCGTGCGGGGAAATACCCACGCCCGGAGGGGTCGGCATTGCGTCCAGAGAAGCGGAGACCTCGCGCTCGCCGCGAGCCTTCCACTCCTCGTTCGACCAGCCCATGACCTCCCAGTAAGCGACGCCGTGCAGCCCAGCGTCGTGCAGCGCCGAGGCCGCGGCGGCGTCCGTCACCACGTCGGCGGCAGCGGTCGTGCCGCTGCCCAGGAGCAGACGCGCACCTTCGGCCGCGTCGCCTCCCCAGTCCAGGCCACCCGCGTCGTAGACCTCGTCGAAAGCGCGTGCCCAGCTGTCGAAACCGCGGTACTGCCCGGCTCCCACGGACGCCATGCCCGTGTACTGCAGGTGCGTGTGCGCATTAACGAGGCCGGGGAGCAGTACGCCGTCGAAGTGGCGTTCGGTGAAGGCAAGGCCACGCTGCGTGAGCGTGTCGATAACCCAGCCGCGCGCTCCCACGTGCTCGATGCGCCCGTCGCGCACGGCAACAGCGCCGTCGAGGAACGAGGGGGCGGTGATCGGGATGACCATGCCGGCGGACCAGACGACCATGTCGCTCATGGGGGACCTTTCGGTGGGGGACGCTGACTAACAGTGTAGGAGTGGGGCGGGTGCGCCCGCCCGCAGGTGGGCGTGAGCTGCGACTATGACAGGGACAGTGCGTGCAGCGCAGCCGCCGCGACCGCGTCGTCGGCCTCGCGCGGCAGGTCGTGCACGCCGGGGGCCAGCTCGCTGCCACGGGTGAGGAGCTCGCGCAGGGACGCCAGCTGCACGCCGAAGCTCATGTCCATGATCTCGATGGGGTTTCCCTCACCCGCCGTGTAGTTGATTCCCTCCCCGCGCTCGAGGACGCGCAGCGTCTTACCGGAAGGGCTGGTCAGAGTCTGCACGTGGGGATCACCCGACTCGGCCATGACCCAGGAGCTGGCTACGGCCTCGTCGATGGACACCTCCCCGTCGACGCCGCCGGCGACCGTGACGATCGCACCGGCAGGTGCCGCCTCCAGCGCGCTCAGTGGGATTGTCGCCCGCTCGCCCGTCGCGGAAATCAGCACGCCCGCGCTCGGGACGGCATCCTCCAGCGAAGCAACCGTGAACCCATCCATCGACGCCTGCAGGGCGCGCACGGGGTCCACTTCCACAACAGTGACGCGGGCACCGAGCGCCGCGCCGAAACGCGCGCAGCCGCGGCCCACGTCGCCGTAGCCGATGACGACGACGCTCATCCCCGTCACGGGCGCGCCGACGCCGCGCGGGTCGATCAGATCCAGGATCGTCGTCCAGCACGACTGACCCGTCCCGTAGGCGTTGTCAAACAGGGTCTTTGACCGTGCGTCGTTCGAGGCCAGAACCGGAATGCGCAGGTCGAACGAACGCAGGGGGCGCAGTCCCGAGGTGGTCTCCTCCGCCGCGCCGACTAGCGCGTCCAGGACGCCCGGGCAGCGTTCCGTATCGTGCGCCAGGCGGATCAGGTGGGAGCCGTCGTCCAGCAGGAATTCGCTGCGCTGAGCAAGGAAATCGCGCGCGAGCTGCCACTCTCGCTCGCGGGACGCGCTCGAGTCCGCGAACACGGGGATGCCAGCGTTGCGCAGCCTGGCCGCGATGTCCTCGCGGGTTTCCGACGCCCAGCCGAAGACGCTCACGCGCGCCCCGGCCTCGGCGAGCATGAGGGCCAGGGCCGCCGTCTTCGGCTCGAGCACGAGGGAGAGTCCCACGCTCCTGCCCGCAACCAGGGGAGCCAGGGTGCGTGCCGCCGCCTCGGTGACGGGCATGTGGGTGCGCGCCCACTCGATGCGCCCCTCGTCGCCGGGGCCCGTGATGGTGCGTCCGTCGGGGGCGACGACCGCGCGGAACACGCCTCCGGGTGCCAGGACCGTGATCGCCCCGGGCCTGGGGGCCGCGTCCTCCTCGAGCGTGAAGACGACCGGGGACGAGGCCGGGGTTCCCTCGGCACCTAACATCGGGCGCACGTGCGCGCCGAACGCACGCAGCAGGGCGGCCAGCGTCGGGTCGTCCGTCGCGAAGGAACGTCCCGCGATGAGCATGTTCGTGGCCCGCGTATAGGCGCGTAGCAGCAGCTGGGCGGCGAGGGGATCCAGGGCGCGGTTCATGCGTCAAACGTAGCAACTGCGGTACCCGCGCGTCCCCGCGGGTATGCAAAAGGGACCGGGCCCTGTGAGGCCCAGCCCCTTTCGACAGATCACTTGCCGAGCTTGTCCTTGGCCTTGTCGGCAACCTCTTCAGCCTTGTCCTGGGCGGCGTGGGCGGCTTCCTTGGCCTTGTCCTTGGCCTCGCCAGCCAGTTCGGTGAACTTGTCCTTGGCTTCCTCGGCCTTCTCCTTGGTTGCGTCGACGACCTTCTCGATGTTCTCTTCAGTCTGCTTCTTCAGATCTTCCAGACCCATGGTGCTCTCCTTGGAGTAATGCCATTCTGACAGTCAGAATGGACAAAACCGATCCTATCGGTCATATGCCCAAATGGCGTGAGGTGTGGGAACAAAATTCCACATGCCGATAAGTGATTGACATAGTGTCGTGGGGAGGGGAGATTTCCGCCGTCTCTGTCGATGTGTCGGGGGACTCTCAGGGGGCAACCAGGGCAGCCCCTCATGGAAGTGAGATGTACCTCGGGAATAACGTGGAGGCATGACTGAGAATAACGCGGGCCTGGTGACCCGAGCACTGACGAAAACATACATGCGCGGAAACACTCCCGTCCACGCGCTGGCGGGTGTCGACCTGACACTCCCGCAGGGCACGCAGGTGGCGATCATGGGTCCTTCCGGCTCCGGTAAGACGACCCTCCTGCATTGCCTGGCGGGCGTGCTGCGCCCCAGCTCCGGGTCGATCACCCTGGATGGTGAAGAGATGACGACCATGTCGGAACGCGCCTTGTCTACCCTGCGCCTGCGCCGCTTCGGCTTCGTGTTCCAGGACGGCCAGCTCCTGCCTGAGCTGCCCACGCAAGAGAACATTGCGATGCCCCTCATGCTGGCGGGCACACCCAAATCGCAGGCTATCGCTCGGGCTCGCGAGATCCTCACGAACCTCGGCCTCGACGGTGCCGGCCCCTATCGCCCCGGCCAGCTTTCGGGCGGCCAGGCCCAGCGCGTCGCCATCGGCCGTGCGCTCGCCACCAACCCCTCAGTGATTTTCGCCGACGAACCCACGGGAGCCCTCGACCAGGCGACCGGCGGCGAGGTCATGTCCCTCCTGACCAGCGCCTGCACCTCCACGGGCGCATCCCTCGTCCTCGTCACCCACGACCCTGCGGTCGCCGCGCGCCTGCCGCACACGATCCACGTGCGTGATGGCCGCGTTTCCCTCGAGGGACGAGACAGCGGCGCGCCCAGCCCGGCCCCGGCCTCGTCGGAAACGCCCCTGGGCACCCCCACGGTGGCCGGCGCGGTGGGCCAGGGGGTGGCCCGATGAGCGCGGTGCGAACCGCCGCCGAGGCGCTCCTGCGGTCGCGCGACCGGGCAACGAGTGCCCTGACGGTCGCGGCCTTCGCCCTGCCGCACGCGTTTCTGCTCGCGGTGACGGGCGGCGTCATGGCTTTCGGGGCGCGGGCGGCTGAGGCTGCGGCTTCCGGCACGGGTGACGATCCCTCGACCCTGGATGGGATGGGACCCTTCTACGTGATTCTTGCGTACTTCGCGGCGACCCTGCTGATCGTCCCCATCATTTCGATGGGGGCTGCAGCCGCTCGACTGGGCATGAGCAGGCGCGAGCGCGACCTGGCGGTCCTGCGCCTCATGGGCTTGGCACCGGGGGCGACGAAGCTCGCCTGCATTCTCGAGACCTGCGTGTTCGCGGGCGTCGGTGTCGTCGTCGGCACGATCCTCTACGCGGTCACGCTGCCCGCGTGGGGTGCCCTGTCCTTCCAGGGCCGCCCGATGGGGGTCGGCGAGATGTGGGTGGGAGTCATCGCCCTCCTCGCCGAGGGCCTCGCCATGATCCTCTTGGCTTCCCTGTCCTCGTGGCTGGCCATGCGCAAGGTCGCCATCACGCCCCTGGGTGTCGCGCGGCGTGACCGTGCCGACCGGGTTAGCGCGGTTGGGCCGATTATCGGCCTGGTCCTCCTCGTCGTGTGGCTGACCGTTGGTGCCCTCGCGATGAACCTCGGCACCGCCATCGGCATGGCCGTGTTCATGGGCTTCATGGGCGCGATCTTCCTCATCATCAACCTGGTGGGCGTGTGGTCGATCAGCCTCATGGGCCGACTCATGGCCTCCATGGCGCGCACTCCCCAGATGATGGTGGCCGGGCGTCGCATGGCCGACGACCCGCGCGCCGTGTGGCGTTCCTTCGGGGCGGTGGCCCTCGTGGGGTTCCTCGTCGGCATCATGTACCCGGCCATAAGCGCGATTTCGATGAGCGGGGACGGCGTGGACGAGGTCGGGCGCATCGTCATCGGCGACATCAACCGGGGCATGCTGCTGACCTTCGCGATCACTCTCGCCCTGGGTGCCGTGTCGACCGCAGTTAACCAGTCGATCCGCGTCCTCGACTCCGCCGACCAGGTGCGTGCCCTGTCCTACATGGGCTCTCCGAACGGTTTCATGGACCGCAGCCGTCGACTTGAGGTCGCGATCCCCGCGTTCGTCATGATCGTCGGCTCGATGCTGCTCGGCATGGTGTTCCTGTCGCCGCTGCTCGCGGCTGACGGAGCCAAGGGGGTCCTTGTGGCCCTCGCCTCCGCGCTCGTGGGCGTGCTCCTCATCGTTGCCGCCTCCGAGGCGACCGTGCCCCTGCGCCGCCGCATCCTCGCCAGCGTGCGCGAGGGACGTGAGTAGCCCTCTTCAGCGTTGACGCATGTCCCGGCCCCGGCCTCGTCCCCCTATCGACGAGGCCGGGGCAACTTATGGAGCTGGTGTCGAGTAGCCGCCGCTTGCTGTGTGACGATTGCGCGTGTCAGCATTAACGGTTTTAAACTGCTTGTGGCTACTCGGTAAGCGGTACGAGGTGCTGGGCGATTCAGCTTGCGAAGTCCGCGAGGGGAAGATTGTGAGTGACGACGGAAACCACCACTTCTTCGCCCTCTGCATCGGATATGCCCCGGAGGGTTTGTCGATGGCAAGCAAGGAAGTAAATGAGGGTCATCCAGCCGGTTCTTTTGTTCCCGTCGTCAAACGCGTGAGCTAAGACGATTCCCTCTAAGAGAGCAGCAGCCTGACTGACGACGGTTGGATGCAGCAAGGATTCATCGAAGGTCTGGAAGGGTCTGCCACACGCGCTCCGAAGCTTGTGTTCCGAGATCAAAGAACCGGAACACTCGGTGCGCGCGTAGCAGACCGCAAACTCGAACAGCTTGTCGCTAGGATCGGTGGTCACGATCCAAGACGGGCCAACAGGCCAGCCCAGCGTTGATTCTCACTTTCCATGAAACTGCGAGAAACCGGCTGAAAATCACAATCCAGGGCCTGGGGACGCTCGGGTCCGGAGGCAGTGGAGAAGTCGCGCATCATTGTCTGCAGGGACATCTGCTCAGATGAAGGAGCATTACTTGGGAGTCCGGCACGTGCCTCGATCCATGGTTCCTCTTGGTGGGTTCGTTCCGCAAGAGTCCACGGGTCGCTCGTCTTGTACGCGCTTACGACGGCATCGATCACTGCGATTTCTGCCTTGGTCAGAGAAGCTATGCTCGTGGGGCTAGAGTGCAGAGCACCACTTTTCTGTGCTGTATACACGCTTTGTAGACAGGGCCAAACTTCCATGCTTCAGGAGCCTCGTGGAACAGGGGATGACCCGTCCAAGCCTGCGACCACCCCTGTACGTAGTACAGGAGCTTGTGCAGCTTCATCTTGTCGCAAGAAGGATCGGTGGCCAGGATTCGCTCTGCAACCGTGAACACCTTGTTCTGATCCGTCATCATCTGACCCCCTCTCTAGGTCATGTCTTTCTGGCGAGTGTATGTGTTTCCCGTCTGGCTTTCATGCTTTTCGCTCTGCTGTGCGTAATTTCGCGTTTCGAGTAGTGGTTATCTATGGTCCTTGTTTTTGATCCATGCTCTTCTGTAGCTTCCAGAGTGATCGGAAGCTGACCAGATGTGTGCCGTTTCTTGCATGGGGCCTGTGTGGCTTCCCTGAACGTGATCCTGTCTCCGAGGCGACCGTTCCCCCTGCGCCGCCGCATCCTCGCCAGCGTGCGCGAAGGACGCGAGTAGAGCGTGGGAGACCTTTGACGAAGTGATGATCTCACTGTCTGCACGAGGCAGCGTGACGTTACTCCGGCCTCGTCGTAGGTCGTGAGCACCTGGCCCTGCGGTCAGGCACAATGGAGATATGACGACCCCCACTGACCCCGCGCGCTACGCGGGCGCTGACCTGCGCCTGGCCGCCATCGACATGGACGGCACCCTCCTGGACGACGACAAGAACTTCCCGCCCGGCATGGATGAACTCCTCGATCTGATGGACGAGCGCGGCGTCACCTTCGCGCCCGCGTCAGGGCGCCAGGTGTGGACCCTCATCGACATGTTCCCCGGTCGCCCCGGCATGACGGTCATCGGGGAGAATGGTGGCATCGTCATGCGCGACGGCGTCGAGGTCTCCTCCAGCCCCGTCGACGCCCCCACCGTGCGCGAGGTCATCCGCCTGGTCCGCGAGGCCACGTCGGGTCCGAACGGGATCGACGGCGGCCTGGTCATGTGCGGCAAGCAATTCGCCTACGTCGAGCGTACTGACGACCTCTTCGTCGAGGGCGTCGCCCCCTACTACCACCGCACCCAGTGTGTGGATGATCAGATCGCCGTCATCGACGCCATCGAGGCGGGTACGAGCGACGACGCGATCGTCAAGCTGGCGGTCTACGCCATCGGCCCGGTTGGCGCGCTTGCGGAGGCGACGCTGGCGCACTTCGCCGACACCCACCAGTACGCGATTTCCGGCGCGAACTGGGCCGACTTGCAGATTCGTGGCGTCGACAAGGGCAGCGCCGTGCGCGACCTGCAGCGTTTCCTCGGCGTGGATCGCTCTCAGACCGCGGTCTTTGGCGACGCGGGTAACGACTGTCGATGATGAGCGAGGGCGACCTGTCGTTTGCGATGGCGAATGCCTCGCAGGACGTCATCGAGGCCGCGCGCTTCGTCGCGCCTTCCAATAACGAGGCCGGGGTTGCCCAGGTGCTGCGCGCTCTCCTCGGGTGAGCGCATCTTGCGCGGGTCTTCCCTCTTCGATAATCTCAATTCTTGAAAGAATTTTCGGAAAGGGGATGTGGGGGCTCTTCACAGCATCGTTGTCTGTGCTGCGCATTTGTGGCACACCAGTCGAGAGACGGATTGTCACCGCATGTCAGTGCAACAGAGGAGGAACCTGATGAGCACGCCTTATCCTCAGCAGCCCGTGGGACAATCCGCGACTCCCTACGCGCCCGGACAGCCCGTCTATCGGGGGGCGCCCCAGGGGTATTCGACTGCGCCGCAGGGATTTGCGCCGGGCTATGCGCCCGTGCCTCAAGGGCCTGTGACTCGGAAGGTGAACTGGGTATCGATCATCTTGGGTGTTGTCGGGTGGACTCTCATCGGCCTGACGGTGCTGGCCATGTGGCTGGCTCTGCGAGCTAGCGCGTCCGATCCTGACCCGAGTGGCAAAGATATAACCGGCTTCTTTCCGCTCTTCGCCATGATTTTTATTGGCCCGGTGAATCTCGCCGGTGGCATTATTGGAATCGTGGGGGCTACGGGGACGCCGAAGGTACGGAAGCTCAACTGGCTGGGGATTCTCCTCAACGCAAGCCCCTACGTTATGTTCGTTGTCTTAATGTTCGCTCTGATGCTTTTCGCGTAGGTCGCTGAGGCGAGGCTCAGCCCATGCGTCCAACAATGTTTGTGGGTGCATGCCCGCCGTCGGGGTACTCGTGAGGGCGTGCGGCTGCGCTGGAATTTCCGCGATGATCAATTCATGAAGGAGCGATTGTGACAATGTCGGATTCTCGCGCCCCGAACTCAAACACCTATCCGAGCGGAGGATATCAGGGCGGGATACCCGCGGCTCCCTATGTGCCTGGGCAGGCTGCGCCGCAGGGAGCCAACCCGTACCAGGTTGCTGGCCCCTACCAGGGGTATCCGCAGTCCTACCCGGTCGGCCCCCAGGTGCAGATGCCCCGCGGGTCAACTGGGTGTCCATTGCTTGCGGGGCGGCGGTGTGGGCACTGCACCTGATAACTATCTGGGGCTTTGGCTGCTGACCAGCACGGAATTTGGGAAGACCCATCACTCAGTCTTACGTTTCGTCGGCTTTATTCCGCAGATGACCATTTCGGTCATGGTCCCCCTCAACATGGCTGGCCTGGTCATCGGGATCATGAGGCTCTCGGATCGGTCGAGGAAGTGGCGGTTGAATTGGTTGGGGATCGTCCTCAACGTGAGTCCATATATCTATTTCGCAATCTGTTTTATCCTTTGGGTGGTGAGCGGCAGCACGCACTAGACATAAGGGCAAGGAGCAATGAATGACTGTGCCGATCAGCAATCCTCAGCCGGACAGCTACGGGGATAGTGTGCCGGGAGGTGTGCCGTATCAGGGGAGTATGCCCTACCAGAGTGGCGGATTCTATACGGGTGATGGGTTCTACCAGGGTGGCGGGTTTTACCAGGGTGGCGGACCCTACCTGGGATACCCTCAGACCTATGTCGCCCAACCCCAGGTGAGCTTTCCTCCGCGGGTCGACCGGGTCAGCATCTCCTGTGGAATCGCAGGGTGGGGCGTCATTGTTCTGGCTCTTCTGGCCACATGGCTGTCCTCCAACGCTGATTGGACGCAGGATTCTGTGAGTGGGGAGTTGATCATCTCTCTCTACTCGGTCATTGCATGGATGCTGATTATCCCCCTGAATCTGATTGGTGGGATCACGGGGTTGATTCGTATGCTCGACAGGTCTGGGAATTGGAGGCTCGCGTGGCTGGGACTCATCCTGAACATCAGCCCGCTTGTCATCACAGGAGCGATCAACCCCTTCTATTCGGCGTAGTGAGCGCGCAGTACCAGGGGTAGAGGTAATATCCTCAGCCGAACGCGGGCACATTGCAGTAGACCGTCACACGAAGGAGAGACAATGAGCGCACCACTCAATCGTCCCTATTCCGGATATCCGGGGTATCAGCAGCCTAGGTTTTCCCAGCAGGAGAAACTGCGGGGAAGCGACAAAGTCGCGCTCTGGTGCGGAGCCGCGGGATGGATCATGATCATCCTCTTTCTTGCCTGCGGATTCGTACTCTACGCGGCTTCCGTCAACGGTGAACACTCCGAGTACGCCGGGCTTTCCTTCATCGTCCCCTTCATTTTCGGTGGAAGCTTCCTGGGAATCGTGAACCTCGTGGGTTTTCTCGCGGGATTCATCGGCATTGGGTCGAGTGTGACGCCGCGTCAGCGGTCGTGGTGCCGACGAGGAATCATCCTGAACGCGGCCCCGTGGGTCATCGTCGGCGTCGCCTACGTCCTGATCGACGTGTGGGTGCGGATAAGCATCTTGTCGTATTGAGGGCTGCCGATACCGCGGCAACGGAAAGGATAGTAAGAAACATGAGCATCCCGAATCAGCCCGTGAATCCTTTCTCGGCACATGCGACGCAAGAGGCGGATCCTCAGCAGCCGGGTCCGATCTATCAGGGATATCACCAGAACGACCAGAGCTTTCATCAGGGGATGACATTTCAGTCGAAGAAACCTCATAGCGCCGCGTCGGGATTCGCCACGTTCTTTGTAGTGATCGGGTTTGTCATCATGTTGTCTCCCGTGTTATCGGGGATCTTTGTCGGTATGATTCCCGGTGACCATGGTGACAGTGGCGATGCGCTGGGATGGCTGCCCGTCCTATTCCTCTTCTGGGTGGTCCCCTGGGGCCTTCTGATGGTGATCATCGGTGGCATTATCGCGATGATTAGATACTTCTCTTCGCGATGATCGCATCGGAGGGCACGCACAGCGACGCCCGGGTCAGCGACGGCTAACGCGCACCAAACACATGGGGGGCCGCGACGCAACGCGTCGCGGCCCCCAGAGGCGCAAGAACCTCAGAGCATCAGCGCTCGAAGGTAGCCTTCTCGGCGTCCGTCTCCGGCACGAAGGAATCCGTGTCCAGATCCGCCCAGTACTCCTCGGCCCACGGATCCTCGATCGGCTGCGAACGCTTCCAGAGGATGTAGCCCGCACCGGCAGCCGTGCCGACCAGGGCGGTCAGGCCGACAGCGCGCAGGAAACGGCACTTGCGGCGCTTGCGGGTGGGCGTCGTCAGGGCGGCGGCCGACACCTCGGAAGCGCGGCGTGCGCGATCAGACAGCGAACCGCGTGCCGACAGGGCGGCACCCGCCTGGTTCACGGCGAGGGACGCGCGCGGCAGGTAGTCCTCCACCAGGTGCTCGCGGGCGTTCTCAATCGCGGGGCCGGCGTGCGCGGCAGCGGCCTGCGCGCGAGCTGCAGCGTTCTCAATCGCGGGGGCTGCGTGCTCGATCGCGCTGGTCAGTGCAGCCTGGGCACGGGGGAGCGGCCCAATCGACGCCCTGGTTCGCCAGATCGGCAGCCCGAACGGCAACCCTCCCGGCGTAAACGGCGGCAGCGTCGCGAAGCTGCTCAGAGGTAGCGCGCAGCTTATCTGCATCGAAAGTCGGCGAGGTTGCCATGTTGTCTCCGATCCTGTCCATATTAACGGGGGCGCACATGCGCCACTCACGTCCTATTGTGCTACATCCGCCTGTGATGTGCAGCCCACTAGTCGGCGTGAGCTGAACGACCGTCAGGAAACACACAGGAAAAGATGACACCATTGTCAACATGAAAGCTATTCTGCACACCACCGCCGGCGACATCACCGTCGAGCTGTTCCCGAATCACGCTCCCAACACCGTCACCAACTTCGTGACGCTGGCCAAGGGCGAGCGCGAATGGGTCGACCCCAAGACCGGTCAGAAGACGTCCCGTCCCCCTCTACGACGGCACCATCTTCCACCGCGTGATCCCCGGCTTCATGATCCAGGGTGGCGACCCCCTCGGCACCGGTACCGGCGGTCCCGGCTACCAGTTCAACGACGAGATTCATCCCGAGCTGAACTTCAACGAGCCCTACCTGCTCGCCATGGCCAACGCCGGCAAGCGCATGGGTCGCGGCACCAACGGCTCCCAGTTCTTCATCACCGTGGCCCCCACCCCGTGGCTGCTCGGCAACCATACGATCTTCGGTAAGGTCGTCGACGAGGCCTCCAAGCGCGTCGTCGACGCCATCGCCACCACCCCCACGGGTGCGAACGACCGCCCCGTGACGGAGCAGGTCATCAACTCGATCGAGATCGTCGACTGACCTTTTTCTCTTGTCAGTGACGAGGCCGGGGCCGCTCCCGCTGCTCAGCGCAGTTGGCGGGATGAGGGACTCCGGCCTCGTCCCTTACCCACGAATGAAAGGGACGCTATGAGCTGCCGAGCTACGGTCAGCGGTCCGACCCGCGGGCCGCCCCCGACTGTCCGCGCCACCCGGGCGTGCGCAGCGTCGACTACTGCAAGCGCTGCAACCGGCCAATGTGCGTGGACTGCTTAATTCCGACCGAGGTGCGCTCGATCTGCGTGGACTGCACATCCTCGAAGCGCGGATGGGTGCGCCAGGCGTCGCGCGCGGCGCAGATGGGTGCGCCGGTCGTCACCTACGCGATGATGGCGATCTGCATCCTCATGTACCTGGCGACCTGGGTGTTCCCCTCCCTCAAGTCGTCTCTCGCGTTGGTTCCGCTCTTCCTCATGTCGCGCCCGTGGACGATCTTGACGGGCGCGTTCCTGCACGGTGGGCTGCTGCACATCCTGTTCAACATGCTCTCCCTGTACTGGGTGGGTCGCGCGATCGAACCCGTCCTGGGCTGGTGGCGTTTCCTCACTGTCTACCTGGTGAGTGCGCTGGGTGGATCCGCCTTCATCCTCGCCTGGTGTCTGATTCAGCCGTCGGAACTCTTCGTGGGTACGGTGGGGGCGTCGGGCGCGGTGTTTGGCCTCTTCGGCGCCGTGTTTGTCCTGCAGCGATTGGGGGGAGCCGATACGACACCGATCCTGACGTTGCTGGGTATCAACCTGGTGTATGGTTTCTTTGGCCAGTGGCATCTCGTGGCAGGCGCACATCGGGGGCGCGGTCGCCGGCGTGGCCGCTACGTGGGTGCTCGCACGCCTGGCTCGCCCGCGCTCGGGCATCACGGAGGCGGCGCAGAATCGTCGACAGCTTCTGGTGGCTCTCGGCATGATCGCGGGTATCGTCGCGCTCAACGCTCTGGTGTTCCGCCTCCTTGTCGAGGTCTACGGCGCGTGATCGGGGTGTCGTCGCCTCTGCAGGGCCTCGGCAAGTCTTCTGAGGATGACCTAACATAGGGAGGGTCCGGCACAATGCCGGACCCTCCCTCATGCGCCCCACAGGAGACACCATGACCAGCCCCTGGGACCTGTACGACCAGCTCATCGACGAGATCCCCTCCGACATCACCGTCACCCAAATCCACACCGACGGCAAGTGGCGCCGCGTCACCTCCAGCGACGACGGTGTCGGCATGGCCTTCGGTATGAACGTCCAATCACGGCCTCGTATAGCGGACGACCCCTCCGACCTCGTCGGACGCCCCCTGCGCGACGTCGCCGCCATGGCCAAATCCTGGAACTTCGAGGACGCAGGCATCGGCGTGGCCGCCATCAACGCCTACCACTCCCACCCTGAGGTCGCCCTCGCCCGAGGATTCACCCCCTGCGAAGAAAACAACTGGGCGCGCACCTTCCACCCCTACGCGCCCCTCGTCGCTGGCAAGCGCGTCGCCATCATCGGACACTTCCCCTTCGCGGCCGCAGCCATGCCCGATGCCGCCGAACTCAACATCCTCGAACGCAACCTCTTCGAGGGCGACTACCCCGATTCCGCCTGCGAGTACCTACTCCCCGACATGGACTACGTCTTCATCTCCGGCTCCGCCTTCGTCAACAAGACCATGCCGCGCCTCCTCACCCTCGCTTCGAACGCCCACACCGTCGTCCTGGGTCCCTCCACGCCCGCGTCCCCCGCGCTCCTTCACGCCGGTGCCACGACCGTCATATCCTTCGCCAGCGCCCACCCCGCGCGCCTCGAAGACGGCCTCGCCGGACGCTCCCTCCGGGGCATGTACGACGCCGGCGTGCGCGTCCAGTTCAGCCGAGCATAATCACCCGGCCAGCCACGGCCTCGTCCATACACGAAGTGGGACGTCCCGGTCACAACCGGAACGCCCCACACTCACGTTTCACGCGAAACGACGCGCGCTCAGCGCCAACGCAACGTCATCAGGAAACCCACCATCATCGTGCCCAAGCCCACCGCAATATTCCACTGACCGATCTTCGGAATCGGGTACACGCCCTGGGAAATGTAGAACACGACAACCCACAGCAGACCCACAATCATGAGCGTCACGAACGTCGGAGCCCACCAGACCGGGCTGAGCGGAATACCATCCGTCCAATTCTTGATCTCGGTATCGTCCTCGACCTCGCGCCCATTCTTCTTGCGCTTTTTCGATTCGGCCACGTCGGGTCCTTTCTACTGGCCCGCGCGGGAAGACAAACCGCCCGGCGGTGATGAATTAGTCGATACTCTAGCGTAGTCTCGGACATAGGAAGTACCCAACCGCAGCGCCACAGAAAGAGAGAATGATGCAGCCACGCAAGGTCCGCCACACGGCCGCCATCCTCGCCGTCACCATCGCCTCCGGCTTGCTCTTCTCCATCTCCTCCCTCAACGAACGCAAAAACCCCGCCGGGACCTCGGACCTCACAACCCTCGTGCACACCCGACAAGCCCAGGTCGCCGCCCTCGACGCCGAGGTTGGTGCCCTCGACGCACAGATACAAAACTTCTCCACCTCCCAACCCGGCGCGCCCACCCCCGACGAAGACGCCTTCACCGCCAAATCCACGCGCCCCGTCTCCGGTCCCGGTGTCCAAATCACCCTCAACGACGCGCCCCCCGGTCGCATCCCCGCCGGCGCAACCCCCAACGACCTCGTCATCCACCAGCAGGACATCGAAGACACCATGAACGCCCTGTGGGCTGGCGGCGCTGAAGCCATGACAGTCCAAGGCGTACGCATCACCAACCGAACCGTCATTCGATGCATCGGTAACGTCATCCTGGTCGACGGAACCAGCTTTTCCCCGCCCTTTGTGATTCAAGCAATCGGTGATCCTGACACCCTGCGTGCGACGGTTACTGCAAACCCACGTATGGTGAATTATCAGGCTTATGTGTCAAAGTACGGCCTCGGGTGGGACATGCAGACCAAAGACTCCCTAAGCTTCGCGCCTGCAACAACCTCGCTCACCGTCAACTATGCAACCGTGGAGGAAACGAATGGGTGAACACATCGCTCGAGCCACTCCGACAAAGAAAAAGAGCTCCAACATCTTCTGGAACATCGTCGGCGTCATCGGCGAGCTGCTCATCACCTTCGCGTTCATCATCGGTCTGTTTTCCGTGTGGCAGCTCTACTGGACGACCTACCAGGTCGCCGGCCAGGTCACCCAGACCATTGCCTCGTACGAAGAAGAACACCAGCCCTCCAAGCGCACCCAAGGCGAGACCCGAACGGACGCACCACCCGAGTTCACGCGCGAGGTTGCATCCGGCGAGGTCTACGGCCTCGTCCACGTACCCACCTGGGACTGGATGAAGATCCCGCTGGCCGAAGGCACCACCTCCTACGTCCTCGACCAGGGCTGGGCCGGTCACTACGACATGACCACCCAACCCGGCGGCGTCGGCAACTTCTCCGTCGCCGGCCACCGCCGCACCTACGGCAACAACTTCCGCTGGATCGACCGCCTCACCCAGGGTGACAAGGTCGTCGTAGAAGTCGACGACCGCTACCTCGTCTACTCTATGGTCTCCTCCGAGATCATCGACGCCACCGACCCCGCGCAGATGCGCGTCGTCGCTCCCGTCATCGATGACCTCTCCTGGTCCAAAAACCCCCACCGAGCGTTGGATGACCATGACGACTTGCCACCCCGAATACGGCAACTGGCAGCGCTACATCGTTCACCTCAAGTTCGAATCCTGGACCCCCAAGGACACAGGCGTCCCCGCCGAACTCGTTGATGAACCCACGAACTAAAGGACCCCACATGTACGCATGGATCTTCCGCCACCTGCCCGGCCCCACCTGGTTCAAAGTCATCGAATCCCTGGCCCTCATCGGCGCGGGCATCGCCGCCCTCTTCACCTGGGTCTATCCCTGGGTCCAGTCCTACCTGGAACTGGGACAGTCCTCCGTCGGCGGCGCCTGAGCCACCCGCTTGTGGATGGGACGAGGCCGGGGCCACCCGGCCTCGTGTCGTATCCGCGGGCGTTAGGCGGGGTCGCGAACCGTGGATGTAAGAATTTCTGCTCGGCTGTGCCCACGGGCGCGGGTCGGTCTCCCATCTCTCATTCGTGAATGCGTCGCCGCTTTCTATGCCGCCGCTTTCCGCACCGCACCGCACCGCCCGTTTGTCGGACAGCGGTCGCGCGCCCACTGGGGGAGCGCCCTACGATGGAGGCCGGAGAAAGGGGGCTACGGCCTCGTACATGAAAGGACCGGCGATGGCACGAATCCTCTGCGTCGACAACTACGACTCGTTCGTCTTCACGATTGTGGGATACCTGCGCCACCTGGGCGCTGTTGTGGACGTCGTGCGTAACGACGTCGTGGATCCCGCGTGGTTCGAGGCCGGCTACGACGGCGTCCTCATTTCTCCCGGACCCGGTGACCCCAAGAGCGCCGGCGCTTCCCTGCAGACTATTGCCGACTGCGCCGAGCACGGCATTCCGATGCTGGGTGTGTGCCTGGGCCACCAGGCCCTGGGTGAGCTGTTCGGCGCGACCGTGGGGCACGCACCCGAACTCATGCACGGCAAGACCTCCGTCATCACCCACGACGGGCGCGGCGTGTTCGAAGGCGTCCCCTCGCCGCTGACCGTCACCCGCTACCATTCCCTCACGATCGACCCCTCAACCATGCCCGACGAACTCGAGGTCTCCGCGAGCACCGAATCCGGCATCATCATGGGCGTGCGCCACCGCTCCCTGCCCCTCGAAGGCGTCCAGTTCCACCCCGAGTCCGTCATGACCCAGTCCGGGCACCTCATGTTCGCCAACTGGCTGGCCGCCTGCGGCGATGCTGGCGTGCGCGAGCGGGCCGTGTCCCTGAAGCCCGTCGTCGCGGAGCGCTTCAAGCTGTAGGGGGCGCGGGGGCTTCTTCCGTTTCGGGCTGCACTGATGCGCCGTTCGGTGCGGGCTGGGGGTTTTGCATGGACTTTGGATCGCCTTTTTCTGAGGCCTCTATGTCGTCCCTCTGAGTGTCGGCAAGCTCGGGCTTCATCGGCGGTTGGAGCTGTGCCGGGTCGTCGACGAGCATTTCTGCGATGCTGCGCGCTTCGAGGCGTGCGGCGCTCGGGAAACACCACTCGCGACATTTTTTCTCCCCTTGCATGAGGTGTAGCTCCGGGAGCGCATCATCTGTGTCCGTGAACGTTGGAGTCACGTCGTTGATGGAGAACTCTTCTTTGACAATGCCCTTCTGAATGAACTCCTGTGGGTCAGCGGTGATGATGCGGCGGTCCGTGACTGCAACCATCTCGGGTGCAACGGCTATCGTTTGCCCGGCCTTACGGCCAAACCAGCCTAGACTCCAGTCGGTTGAGTCTTTGGCATCTGGGAGCACCAACCAGGCCAACGTGTTGACTGTGTTCGTAAACAGGTCGGCTCTCGTGGCTAGACGGCGATGTGAAAGTCTGTCAACGGGGAAAGTGAGTGCCTTGAGTTCTTCGCCCTCGTCCAGATACCAGCGCAGGATCTTCGTGTAGGAACTTGTGTCGTAGTCGTCGGGTGCGCACGTGATATCCGGGCTGGGCGCGGGGTGTTCTTCGATGCCTAACTGTTGGGTAAGGAGCCCCAGCGCCTTGATAATCTCTTGTGCCATTATTTTGGACAGGTGGGCCTCTTTATTCTTGCCGCTGGCCGGTGCGGTCCAACCGCCGGGAAGTTCTGCGATAATACGAAGCTCGCGCATCAAGGTGTGCAGCAGTTTGCGATGCTCCGCCAGAACGTTCTCGATTTCTGCGCGTATTTCATCGTGAGTGAGGGTGGGTTGTTCGCCCTTTATTCGCGCACGTTCATGTGCGAGCTGGAAATAACAGAACCATGTTTGGATGCAGTTGAACGCTGCGAGTGAATCGAACAGAATGCTCTCTTGGTGTTCCGCGATGTAATTGCGTCTCGCAGACACATCATTTTGGGAACTGCGAAGTTCCCGGATGTGTCTCTGAATTCTATCTTTATAGTATTTTTGGTGCTTTTCAACATCATTGCTGAGACCGCTGATCTGTTCCCAGTTCGTGTTGGAAATGGTTCCTTCTTCGATGCTCTTGTGGAAAATGCGAAGAACCACTTGTCGTGTGCCCTGGAAGTCGGCGTTATGCCAATCTTCTAGCATGCGCGTTGTCTGTAAGGCAGTCTGCTGAACTGCGGACACCTGCTTGGAAATGTTGTTGAGCTGCATCTGCACAGCAACCATTGCAACCGCAGGTCCGATGGCTGCGATTGCTCCCGCGATCTGGGGAGCCGACACCGGAATGAGGCGAGCTTGGCGCGTGATCTTTCCACCCGTGTTTCTGACAGCGCCGATCAATTGACCGTCGGCGGTCTGTGTGAGTGCGTTGCCTGCAGCTAGTTGAGCCTTCGTTGCGGCATCCAGCTTGTAAAGGCCAGACATGTGCTGGATCGCGTTAGCCGCCGAGGCTGCACCTCCGGTGAGCGAGGCGCCCTCGCCGATTGACGCGATGAGATCGTTGACTGCGTGATTGGCTACCAGTGAATTCTCGATCTTTTCGAGGCCCTTTGTGTTGGAGCCGACCACGAGGGCGTGATCATTGTCGAGGGGGACGATGATGGTGTCATCCTCGTTGGGGTTCCATTGCTCAACGTCCTGCGTTGTGTCACTCATGTCTGCGCTCCCGGTCCGACTGGAAACCCCGCCTATGGATCTCAGTCATATGGTGATGAAGTAACCATATGCTAGCACGATGGTCGGCTGCCCCTGTTGGGCCGTTTGCTGTCTCTACTGCAGAACTTTGACTCGGCGCGTCATCTCGATGCCCGCCTAGGACTGGTAGCCATCTACGGGTGCCACAGATGCACCTGTGGGTGGCCGCATGCGGATAGGTTAATAACCTATCCACGTCGGCACAACCTATCCGCGTAGGGGCGTGCCCGGCGCGGAAACGTCGTCATCCTGTGCATCCGCCGACGAGGCCGTAGCCGGGATCGTGGCACCTCGTGATCTTTGAGTGGAGTGTGAACCCGCATAGCTGTCACAGCCTCGTATTCGTGCTGATGCTCAGAACAGTCCTCGCAAGCTGCCCGAATGACGCACCGAAGTTCAAAACAGTCCGCGCACGCTGCGCGAATTCCGCCACGGCCTCGTACCCGCCCTGGAAGCCGTGACAGGAGCGCATGCACGTGGAGCGGAACCCACCCCACACACACGATGGGCCCGCACCCCGCACGCAAGGCCAGCATCGCATACGACAAGGCCCGTACCCCAGGAGGAATCCTGTCGGTGCGGGCCCTGATCGTTGGGTGAGTCGGACTATTTCTTAGTGGAGGGCGACGGGCTGGGCGTCGAGAATATGGAACCCTTCGAGACCTTGAGCTTCACAGTCGAGTTCTTGTCCACCTTCGAACCCACGCCGGGTTCAACGGCGGTAACCTGGCCGGCGGGCTGGGTACCGGTGACTTCCTCGACGGTCACGGTCAGGCCCAGGGCCTTGAGCTGCGCCTCAGCGTCCTCGCGGCCGATGCCGACGACGGAGGGGATCTCTACCTGTGCGGCCTTGCCACTGGACACGGACACGGCGATGCTGGTGCCCTTCTTGACCGTGGAGTCGCTATCGGGATCCTGCGCGACGATACGGTCCTTCTCCTTTTGTCGGAGTCGACGGTCGACACGTTGCCGAGTTCCAGGCCGACTGCCTTGAGGGCGCTGCGCGCCTGGTCCTGGCTCATACCCGACAGGTCGGGGACCTCAACCTGGTTGGAGCCGGAGGACAGGTAGGCGGTGATCGTCTGACCGGCCTTGACCTTCGAGCCGGGGGAGGGGTTGGTCTGCGCGACCTTGCCCTCGGGCACGGTGTCGGAAGCGACCTTACTGGAGTTGACATCCCACTTCAGGCCCAGCGCCTCGACGGCCTTACGGGCGTCGTCGGGACTCATACCGACCAGGTTGTCTGGCAGGGTGACCGAGTCGGGGCCGGATGAGATAGTGACGCGCACGGTGGCACCCTTCTCGGCCTGGGTGCCGCCTGCAGGGTCGGTTGAGGCGACCGAGTCCTTGTCGACGGTATCGGAGGCGACCTTGTCGGGGTTGAGTTCCCACGTCAGGCCGGCGGCTTCGATCTGGGACTTTGCGTCTGCTTGAGACAGTCCAACGACGTTGGGGACGGCGACGGTCTCCGGCTCAGCGGCGCTGCGGCTCAGCGCCCAGACGCTGCCGCCGATGAGGAGCAGCGCGATGGCGACGAGGGTCGCGATGATCGCGGTGCGGCGCTTGCGGGCAGCGGCAGCATTACTCGTCCCATCGTCGTCGGAGGAGACGGCGGGCAGCGACGTTGACGTCGATGTCGAGGGGGTCCTGCCGCGGACGTTCTCACCGTGGAGGTGGTCGTCGGTGCTGCGGCGCGCGCACCGACGAGACCGGCTGCGGGCAGCACCTCGGTCGCCCACGAGTCGGCAGGCGGGGCACCCACGTCCATGCCGCGTGCAACGCGCTGCAGGTCCGAGAGCATCGCGGTGGCGCTCGAGTAGCGGTCGTCGCGGTTCTTCGCGAGCGCCTTGAGGACTACTCGATCCAGGGAATCCGGGATGTCGGACAGGATCGACGAGGGTGTGGGCGGGATCTGCTCGACGTGCTGGTAGGCGACGGCGACGGCCGAGTCGCCCTTGAAGGGCGGGCGGCCCGTCAGCAGCTCGAAGAGCACGACGCCCGTCGAGTACAGGTCGGAGCGCTCGTCCACGGTCTCACCGCGCGCCTGCTCGGGGGGAGAGGTACTGCGCGGTGCCGACGACGGCGTTCGTCTGCGTCATGGTGGACTGCGAGTCAGTCAGGGCACGGGCGATGCCGAAGTCCATGACCTTGACCTTGCCGTCCGACGTCAACATGATATTGCCCGGCTTGATGTCGCGATGCACCAGGTGGTTGTCGTGCGAGTACTGCAGGGCGGACAGAACACCCGACACGATCTCGATAGCCTCATTGATCGGGACGGCCGTGCCGTCGGAGATCAGCTCCTTGACGGTGTGCCCCTCGACGTACTCCATGACGATGTAGGGGATCGCGATGGACCGGTTGGTCGTGTCCGAGACGATTTCTTCGCCGGTGTCGTAAACGGCGACGATGTTTGGGTGATTCAGCGACGCTGCCGACTGAGCCTCGCGGCGGAACCGCGCCTGGAAGATCGAGTCCAGCGCCAGGTCGCGTCGTAGCATCTTGATGGCGACGACGCGCGACAGGCGAGTGTCGAAGCCCAGGTGGACTTCGGCCATTCCGCCTCGCCCGATGAGCGAGCGGACCTCATATCGGCCAGCTAGACGGTGGGCCATGGGCTGTGCCATGTCCTAACCTCCTCGGTGATGGTTGCCCCCGCGTTGCTTGAGATGAGGGAGCTCAGCATGGATTTGATCGTAAAGGTCGCGAGTACGGTCAGCACGATCACGATGAGTGCGATGACCGCAATGCGGATTAATTTCTTAGATGCAGGGACCGGCGGGGCAACGACGCTGCGCGAGTAGGCGGTCTTCGCTGCCGGGCGTTTGTGCTCGGTGGTTCGGGCGTCAAGTTTGTGCCAGTGCGGTCCGCGCGAGTCCTTCTTGGGCTTGGACTCGTACACGGAGCGACGTGGGCGCGTGGACGCACTCTTATTTTTCTTGTCCTTGCCACGGGGTTGGGGAACGGTCCCGTAGACGCGCGGCGTGGAGCTGGTGGTCGTCGTGGTCTTCGACGAGGCCTTGGTGGACTTTGCGCGCTCGTCCTTGACGTCGCGGGACGGCTGGGGATCGGGCGCGGAGGAGGGGCGCGCGGACTCGCGCTGAGCCTGCTCGGCTTCGCGCCGTTGGCGGGCCTCGCGGCGTTGGCGTGCTTCGCGGGCTTCGCGTAGCTCACGCTGGCGGGCCTCTTCTTCGCGAGCGACCTGGGCGCGACGGTGTGCTTCGGCGGCGTCCTCGGCCTGGCGGTCTTGTGCCCGCTGGCGCAGGCGCTCGTTGAGGGCGGCGCGCCGCTCGGCTTCCGTGGGCGCAACGGGCGTAGCGGGTGCCTGTGTGAGCGTGGGTTTTGGCTCCTTGCGTGGGGTCGACGAGGCCGTGGTGGGCTTCTTGGGAGCCGGTGCCTCGGTGCGCGTGGGTGTTGTCGGGCGCGCGGTGGCCGTGGGGCGCGCGGGTGGTGTCGGACGTTGGGACGGCTTGGGGGCCGTGGGCGTCGCCGGGCGCTCGGTGGCCGTGGGCGCGCCACGGGCTTCATCGGTGTAGCCGCCTGCGACGGGTCGACGAGCGTGGCAGGAGTGGGGGTCGCAGTTGGCACCGCGGCCTTCGCGGTGGGGGTCTTGGTGGTGGGGGTCTTGGCGGTGCGGGGCGAGGACGGTTCGGGAACCGCCGCGGGCTTGGAGACGACGCGCGTGGGGATCGAGGCCGAGATTGGCCCCTGTGGACTCGAGGGAACGACCGTGTGGCGTCCCGTAGACGTCAGGGAACGCACGGAGCCGGACACCAGTGTCTGTTCGCCGGTCGTATCGGGGATGATGCGACGCACCCGCGTGGGTGGAGACAGGGGGTTGGTGGACGGCGGCGGTGCGGTTTCGTCGATGATGCGTGGGAGCATGGTGTTGCGTCCTGTGATTGGGATCATCGAGGATGAGGGCGCGACGGTCGTCGCCTCGTCGATGATGCGGGGAACGACGGCGTGGCGGCCGGTCGCGGCGCGCACGCTAGGTACGAGGCCCGACGGGGGCTGGAGCATCTCGTCGGGGAGCGTGCGGCGAGTTAGGTGACGCACGGGTGCGAGGATCGGGACGGAGGGCTGGACGGGCGTGCGCGTTTCGGGGGTGAGCTGCGCGGTCTTGGGCAGCGGCAGCGGGCGAGGCGTCACGGATATGCCCATGGCCTTGGCGGCACCGGCGATCTCGCGGACGGCGGCGGCACCGGATTCGGGGCGTTTCGCGGGGTCCTTTTCCAGCAGGTGCAAGATGACGTCGGCGAGGGGTTCCGGGACGAAGTCCGGCAGCGGAGGTACCGGGTCATTGACGTGCGAGAACGCGATGTCGACCTGGGTTTCGCCCGTGAAGGGGCGGCGGCCAGCGGCGGCCTCGTAAGCGATGACGCCGAGGGCGTAGAGGTCGCCGATGGGCGTGGCGGTCTCGCCCATCGCCTGTTCCGGCGGTAGGTATTGGGCGGTACCCATGACCATGCCCGCGGCGGTCAGGTTGACCTGGTCCTTCGCGCGGGAGATGCCGAAGTCGGTCAGCTTCACCATGCCGTCCGGGCGAACGAGGATGTTCGCCGGCTTGATGTCGCGGTGCACGACGCCCGCGCGTGCGGCAGCACCGAGCGCCATCGCAACCTGCACGAGGATTGGCATGAGGTATTCGGGCTCAATGCGTGAGCCACCGCGCAGATAGTCCGTCAGCGGGTAGCCGTCGACGAGTTCCATGATGATCCAGCCGATGCCGTCTTCTTCACCCGAATCCTGGGTGTTCGCAATGTTCGGATGCGAGATCGACATCGAGTTGCGGGCTTCGAGGCGTAGGCGTGACAGCGAGAGTTCCTCGCCTGTCAGCTCGGGACGTAGCACCTTTGCTGCGACAATGTGGCCGCTGACGCGGTCGCGGGCCTTCCACACCTCACCCATTCCACCCTGTGCGATGGGGGTGAGTAGCGTGTAGCGGCCTCCGAGGACGCGGCCGGCACCGGTTGTCATGCGCGGGACACTCACTGGAGCCCCGCTTCCAGGACGGCCCGGGCGACCGGGCCGGCCACGTCTCCGCCGTGCGGCGTGGGAACATTGTCGTCACCTTCGACGATGACGGCAAAGGCGATCTGGGGGTTGTCTGCGGGGGCGAAGCCCATGGCCCACGCGTTCGCGCGGTCGCCCTCGCCGGTCTCGGCGGTTCCGGTCTTGGCTGCTACCGACACGTTGGGGATAGCCATCGGGGTACCGGAGCCGTACGGCTGGGAGACGACGGCCTGCATCATGCTGGTGAGCTTCGAGGCTGTGTCCGCGGAGATCGGCCGACCGGCGTCCATCGGTTTGGTCTTACGCATGGTCTGGTTGTCAGCGTCGACGATCTGCTTGATCAGGTAGGGCGCCATCATCTGGCCGCCGTTGGCGATCGTCTGCGCGACCTGGGCCATCTGCATGGGAGTGGTCTGGACCGTGTACTGGCCGATTGCACTCATGGCGAGCTGTGCCTGTCCGCGTCGGAGGGGAACACGGAGGGGATGACCGTCAGCGGGATTTGCTGTTCATGATCAAAACCGAAGCGGTTCGTGACGTCCGTGAGCTGCTGGTTTGTCAGCTGCTGAGAGGCCAGCACGAACGTTGTGTTGCACGAGCGTGCGAATGCCTCGGTCAGGGTCGGGTTGCCGTCGCCACAGGTCGAGGACTCAATGTTGGAAACCTGTGTGACCGTGCCCGGAAGGGTTGTTGTTACGGGCGAAGCCATGTGAGTGTCCGGATTGGCAATGCCATTCTCGATCAGGGCGATGGCCGTGATGACCTTGAACGTCGAGCCGGGCGCGTAGCGTTCCGAGATCGTGCGGTTGAGCATCGGTTTCCTCGGATCGGCTTCCAGCGCCGCGTAGGCGTCGCTCACTTTGCCCCCGTCGCTGGAAGCCAGCGTGTTCGGGTCGAAGGTCGGGGAAGAGTAGAGGGCGAGGATCGCGCCGGTCTTGGCGTCCAGCGCCACAACGGCACCCTTGCGGTCGCCGAGCGCGGTGGCTGCTGCCTGCTGCATGGAGGCGCTCAGCGTCAGCTCGACACCGCCGCCCTGGCGCTTTTCGCCCGTCAGGAGGTTGCGCAGGCGCTGCCCGAGCAGAGTCTGAGACTGGCCGTCGAGAACGTCCGCCTCAGCTTCCTCGATGCCGGTTGCCCCGTAGCCGATTGCCGAAAAGTAGCCTGTGGCCGATGCGTAGAGGGGACCCTCGTCGTAGACGCGCGTGTAGCGATTGGAGTCCTCTTCGAGTTCAGAGGAGGCGATCGCCGTTTTTTCCACGATGATGGGTCCGCGGTCGACTTCCGCGGCGTGGCGGGTCGTGCGCACGTTACGCGGGTCTGCGTTCAGCGAGGGCGCGGAAATAAACTGCGTGTTTGTTATCGCCAAGCCCAGCATGGCGAACATGATCAGGACGACGACGAAGATCTTGCGAATCTGTGCGTTCATGCGTTACTCGTTCACCCCCAGTGCCGCCGGAATACCGGAGTTCCACGGGGACTGCGTGGACGCCGGGCGGCGGGCAGCGTCTGACACGCGGATCAGCAGTGCGACGGTTATCCATGAGGACACCATTGAGGAGCCACCGGCCGCCAGGAACGGTGCCGTCAGGCCCGTCAGCGGGATGAGGCGGGTGATGCCACCGAGCACCACGAAGAGCTGGACGGCCAGGAGAAGCTTAGGCCGGTGGCCAGAAGCTTACCGAAGCCGTCGCGCACCGTCAGGGCTGCGCGCAGGCCGCGCTGGACGAGGATCAGGTACAGGATCAGGATCGCAGCCATGCCGGTGAGGCCCAGCTCCTCGGCCAGGGAGGAGAGGATGAAGTCGGAGTTGGCCAGCGGAACCTGGTCCGGGTAGCCGCGTCCCCATCCGGCACCCATGAGGCCGCCCGATGCCTGGCCGAAAATACCCTGCGCAAGCTGGTAGGAACCGCCGTAGTAGAACTCGGGTTCGAAGGCGTGCAGCCAGCCGTTGAAGCGCGTCTGCACGTGGGCGAAGAAGCGGACGGCGAGGGCGACGGCGGGGGCGAAGAGCGTGAAACCGATGAACAGCCAGGATACGCGGTTGGTGGCCACGTACAGCATTGCGACGAACAAGCTGAAGAAGAGCAGCGACGTGCCGAGGTCGCGTTGGAGAACGAGGATCGCGATGCCGATGAGCCAGACGATCATGATGGGGCCGAGGTCGCGGGCGCGTGGTAGGCGCATGCCCAGGAATTTGCGGCCGCCGATCGCGAGATTGTCACGGTTGGTGACCAGGTATCCGGCGAAGAATATGGCGAGCGTGATCTTGACGAGCTCACCGGGTTGGATCGAGACGGGACCCAGGCGGATCCACACGCGCGCGCCGAAGGTCTCCTGGCCGAGGCCGGGGATCATCGGGAGGAGTAGCAGGAAGAGGGACAGCGCGCCGAAGGTGTAGGTGTAGCGGCGCAGCATGCGGTGGTCGCGTAGCGAAATCAGGATGATGGCGGCGACGACGATTGCGATGCCCACGAAGAGCGCCTGCTTGTAGCCGACCTCGGCCTCGTCGTTTCGCGTAGGACAGGTCCAGGCGGTAGATCATCGCCAGGCCCAGGCCCGTCAGGGCCACTGCGATCGGCAGGATCACAGGGTCTGCGTAGGGTGCCAGGAAGTGGATGCCGACTTCGCCAATGATGGCAAGGGCGATGAGCACCCCGATCTGCGGGATGAGGTTCGCGGGGATGGTTTTTGTCAAGTTCAGCGACGAAAGCACGTAGCCGGAGATGCCGACGGCTAGGGCCAGGGCCGTGAGGCCCAGCTCAAGGAATCGGCGTGGCTTAGCGGGAGCGATCGAGACGGTTGCCATCAGGAGTTTCCTCCGCTCTGGGTTCCGGATTGGGGCTCACCCGACTGCGGGACGGGTCCGAGGTGGCCGGTCGGCGGCGTGACGGAGGAATGCTTGAGGCCCTCGATGTACTCGTCGATTTCCTCGCGGGAGGAGCGCAGCACCGGGGTGTCGAGGCGTTGGCGGTCCACGGGGGGACAGGTCCGAGAGCGCGACGTCGGAGACTTCGACGGCGTGAGAGAGGCGCCAGGGCCCGATGGCCTGGGGAATGCCCTGGTAGATGACGACGTATCCGTCCTGGCCGATCGCGTAGTACTGCGTTTGCGTCCACTTCCAGGACAGCCAGGACGCGGCTACCACGAGGACGGTCACGAGGGACACGAAGATGGGGGTCCACCAGGAGGTGCGGGGCTTGAGTTCGATGGGACTGGCGTCAAAGTCGGCACCGTGGCCCGATGCCTTGGCTCCTAGCGCGGCCGCGCGCGCAGCCGCTCCCTGGCCGCCGCGCGACTTGGCGTTGCGGTCGATGGCAGCGGCACCGACGATCTGCGGGGGTGCGGGCGGGAAGGATCCGGCGGGGACGATGTCCGCGATGACGCACGTGATGTTGTCGGGTCCACCGCCCAGGAGGGCGAGGCGGATGAGTTCTTCGGCGCATTCGCCGGGGTCGGCGAAATCAGCCATGACCTGGCCGATCGTTTCGGGGGAGACGAGGCCGGACAGACCGTCGGAGCACAGCATCCAGCGGTCGCCGACGACGGCCGTGCGGATAGTTTCGTCGGGGGACACGTCGGCCTGCGCGTCGCCGAGGATTTTCAGGACGACGTTGCGGTTGGGGTGGTGCTCGGCTTCCTCGGGCGTGATCTGGCCGGTGTCGACCAGGTATTGCACGAAGGAGTGGTCTGTCGTGACCTGAGTGAGCGTGTCACCGCGCAGCACGTAGGCGCGCGAGTCGCCGATGTGGACCATGGCCAGGCGGTTGCCGGAGCGCATGAGGGCGATGCAGGTGGTGCCCAGGCCTTCGAGGTCGCGGTCGCGGCTCGAGCGGTCGGTGAGTTCCTCGTGGGCGTCAAGGAGGGCCTCGCGCAGGAGGGGCAGCATGGAGTCTGCGGGGTGCGAGTCGGTGTCGAGGGGGACCAGGTGCGCGAGGGCCACCGACGACGCGATGTCGCCGCCGGCAGGCCCCCCCATGCCGTCGGCGAGGACCAACAGGTTCGCTCCGGCGTAGCCGGAGTCCTGGTTGTTGGAGCGCACGAGGCCCACGTCGGAGCGGGCGGCATAGTGGAATTGAACGGCATTGCCTGGCATATCAACCCACCAATTCGAGAGTCGTCTGGCCGATGCGGATGATGTCGCCGATCCTGAGTTGACGCGGCTGCATCAGGCGCTCGTCGTCGATAAACGTGCCGTTTCGGCTCGAGAGGTCTTCGATCCACCAGCCGTCGGCCTGCGGAGTGAGCGCTGCGTGGCGGCTGGAGGCGTACTCGTCTTCGAGAACGAGGGTGCACGCGGGGGGAGCGGCCGATGACGATGGGCGCTTCGCCGAGGGGCAGCATGGTGCCAACCAACGGCCCGCCGGTGACCAGGAGATCCTTGGGCATCAGCGGGTTGGTGGAGGTCCGCTTTGTCTCCTTGCGCCGGGTGCGCGAGGCCTTGCGTCGGGAAGCGGCCTTGTCTCGTCCCTTGCCGCGCGGGGTGACGACGGTGCCGAAAATGTCGCGTCGCAGCGTGTTGACGGCTGCGAGCACGAGGAGCCAGAGCAGCACCAGGAACCCGATGCGGAATACGGTAAATGCGAGGTCAGTGGTCACTTCATTAAACTCCGCTCTGGTCAGGATGCGTCCAGAAGAGGATCTTGGTACGTCCGATAACGATCTGGTTGCCGTCGAGCAGGGTTGCTGCATCGATGCGATGGCCTTCGACGAAGGATCCGTTGGTGGAACCTAGGTCGGTCGCGATCACTCCGGTGGGGGTGATGCGAAGTTCGAGGTGGCGGCGCGATACGCCGGAGTCATTGACGACGATGTCGGCTTCGGAGCCGCGACCGATGACGGTGACGGGTTCGGTGAGCAGCCACTTGTCACCGTCGATGTCGATGATGGGGTGTTCGGGGGAGGCAGACGAGGCAGTGGCGGGGGCTGCGGCACCTCTGCGGTTTTCGGCGGCGACTTTCAGGGTGCCGGCGGCTTCGGTCGAGTCAGCGACGAATTCGATGCTGACGGGGCCGAGGAGGGAGTAGTCGTTGTTTGAGGCGTGCTCGGTGGCCTGCTGGGCGAACTCGTCGGCGAGGACGTCAAGGGAGGCTTCGAAGAGAGAAGAGGTCTTCACGTGAGGCGTAGACGGTGAAGTGGTTCGCTGCGATGATGCGCGAGGCGGAGACCTCCTGGACGGAATCGTCCATGGCGCGGCGGATCGCCGTGGTGATGTCCACGGGCTTGATCCCCGACCGGAACACGCGTGAGAAGGCGCCATTGACGCCCCTCTCCACGGCATTCTCGAAGCGGTCGAAGATACTCATAGTCGTGCTCTCCTCATTCCCCCGCGCTGTGTGCGCGACGTACGGTCGGTGCGGAAGCCATTCCGCTCCCGGTCCCAGTCTAACTGCCGCGGGTGGTGCTGTGGTTGTAAGTAGCGGGATGTTCGCGATCGGCTGCCCCTCTATCTACGTGACGAGATGCGCGTCATGACGGGGAATACTCCGACATGATGCGTCTGGGACATATGATGTGCATGTTGCATGTGCGATATTAAGTGTGTGAGAGGTAACAATGTGCGGGGTTCTGAGTGGGTGGGTGCCATCTTGGTCTGTGCTTGGAGCGTGGTCTAAGTCTACTGTCGTCCTCTTGATGAGGTGCGGTGAGAGTGGGTCCATACTTGCTCGTGTGGGGAGTTAACTGGGGGAACGGTAAGGGCTTGTGGAGAAGTTGTCGATCATGGGTCAATTAGAGGGGAAAACTGAAGGGTAGTAAACCTCAGTAGCTGGGCGCAAGTGCCCGGTTCAACCCCACAATTCTACCAATCATCTGCACCTCCACCAACCAGCTGCAGGCCTCGAACCTGCGCCTCAACAAGAGCCTTGATGCGGTTGATGACGGGATGATCGATAGCATCACTGTCACCTATCGCATCACCGTGACCAGCGATGGAAACGCCAATAACGAGGCCTGTGCGCCTGCTTGCCTTCGCCGCGGGATGCGGCTGGATGCGCCGCAGGGAGTACGCGCTGGCCAAGTAGTCACGCAGCGTGATGTCGCCCATCGTACGGCGGACACCCCGTTGTGGTGCGGTACCCCCTGACGACACCGCCGGGCCGCGCACATACAACGCGGCCGGGCTGCATGCAGCCCGGCCGCGAGTCGGCAGGATCAGAAGTCCCAGTCCTCGTCCTCGGTGTCCACGACCTCGCCCATCACGTAGGACGAGCCGGAACCCGAGAAGAAGTCGTGGTTCTCGTCCGCGTTCGGACTCAGGGCTGCCAGGATCGCCGGGTTCACGTCGGTCGCATCGTGCGGGAACAGGGCCTCGTACCCCAGGTTCATGAGTGCCTTGTTTGCGTTGTAACGCAGGAATTTCTTGACGTCCTCGGTCAGGCCCAGCGGATCGTACAGGTCCTCCGTGTATTGCTCCTCGTTCTCGTAAAGCTCGTATAGCAGCGAGTACGTGTAGTCGCGCAGGTCGTCCTGGCGCTCCTGGCTCGACTCATTCACGGCCAGCTGATACTTGTAGCCGATGTAGTAGCCGTGGACGGCCTCGTCGCGGATGATGAGGCGGATCAGGTCGGCTGTGTTCGTCAGCTTGGCGTGCGAACTCCAGTACATGGGCGCGTAGAAACCCGAGTAGAACAGGAAGGACTCCAGCATTGTCGAGGCGACCTTGCGCTTCTCCGGGTCGTCGCCGTCGTAGTACGACTTGATGATCTCGGCCTTCTTCTGCAGGGCCGCGTTTTCGTTCGACCAGCGGAAGGACTCGTTGATTTCCTCCGTGGACAGCAGGGTGGAGAAGATCGACGAATAGGACTTGGCGTGCACCGATTCCATGAACGCGATGTTCGTGTAGACGGCCTCCTCGTGCGGGGTACGCGCGTCCGGGATCAGCGACACTGCGCCGACCGTGCCCTGCAGCGTGTCCAACAGAGTCAGGCCCGTGAACACGCGGTTCGTCATGAGCTGCTCGTCCTTGGTGAGGGTCTTCCAGCTCGGCAGGTCGTTGGAGAGCGGAATCTTCTCAGGCAGCCAGAAGTTGCCCGTCAGGCGATCCCAGACCTCAAGGTCCTTGTCGTCTTGGATCTTGTTCCAGTTGATGGCCTCGAACACGGGCTCGGTCGCCATGAGAACTCCTCTATGTGCGGTGTGGGACGGACGAGGCCGGGGTTGCCTCGCGCTGCTCCCACCAGGATACCTGTGGGCGCGTTTGTCGGGGTCACGTAGTGATTGCTTTTTAAGGTGCATCGTGGCTGCGTGCCGCGCAGGACCGGAGAATCCTGGGATTGTGTGGACGAGGTCATGCACAGCAGCATGGGGTCGGTATCCTATCCGCATGACGATGCTCACCTTCGCCGACGCTGAGGCCGCGATTGCGGCCCGCGACTACCGGGCGGCCCTGAGCATCCTCGAAGCCCTCGACGTGGTCGGCGAGGACGCCTGCTACCGGCGCGACATTCAGGCCGCCGCCTGCGCCGACCGCCTCGGCCTGTTCCCTCTGTGCGAGGAATACGCGACGCGCGCCCACTCCTACGGCGACGACATGGCCGACCCCTTCGCCCTCGTGGCCAGAGCCCAGCGCCGCCAGGGCCTCATCGCCGACGCCGCAGCCACGGCCTCGTCCGGCGCGCGCATCCACCCCACCAACCCAGCGATTGCGCGTGAACTGGCCCTGGCTTTGGTCGCCCTCGGGCGATACAAGGAAGCCCGCGGCCCCGCCGACCTTGCCACCGACACCTACAAAAAGGACGTCGAGCTGCTCATGGCCTACGGGCACGTCTGGGAACCCGTCAACCCCGACGCCGCGCAGTGGGCTTTCCATCTTGCCAAGAAAGTCAACCTCGACAACGATGACGCGCGAATCGCCTTCGACTCCCTGGCTCACCCCCTCAAGGGCGCGGGACGCTCCTCCTACCGGATCGAAATCCAGCCCCCCCCGTCGCCGCCGCCTACCGCACCATGCTGCGTCGCGTGCACACCGTGCTGACCAATGCCTGGAAGGGTGCCGCCATCGCCGCCCTGTGCTGCGGACTCTTCTATCTGTTCGTCGCCCGCGGAGTCTTTCCCGGCGTCCGGTGGGGAGTCTTCCTGCTGTACGTCGCCTCCATCGTCAGCGTCTACTTCTACGTGGGTCACCAGATCGCCGCGTTCAACCGGACCCTGCCGCGAGGCGTGTGCCTGACCTTCATGCGCTTGTGCACCCGATTCACCGAGCTGGGTGGCCGCATCTTCCTCTTCATGCGCATCTCCCTCATCTCCGGCTTCTTCCTCATAGCTTTCATGAACGGCATTGGGTAAGCCGACCACCGTCGCATTCGGGACGGAGATGAGGCAAGCAACCGGTAGGCTTGCGGGCATGACCAATCCCCCTCATTGACTCCCTCACGGCCGTCGTTGCCGAGCGACCCGGGGACACGCCTCTGCGCCTGCACCTCGCTGAACTTCTGATCGCCGACGGGCGAGGTGCCGACGCCGTCCCCCACCTCGGTATCGTCCTCGCGTCCGAGCCGACCAACGAACGCGCCACCGCCCTCATGCGCGCCGCACTCGGTGTGCCCGTCCCCGGTCACGAGGCCGGGGCACCCTCCGCTGCTCCCGCGCCGACGGTGCCCACCACCGCCGCGCACGCTTCACCCGAGCCGAGCGTGCCCATGCAGGCCACCCAGGCCTCGGGCAGGGAACCCGAAGAGGACACCCAGTCCTCGTCCACCAAGCCAACCCAGGAAAGCGAGACCCAACGCTTCGACTGGCGCAGCGCTGAGGAACAGGTCGGCGGCCCCGCGCCCGCCTTCGTCAACGGTGCCGAACCCGTCTACAACGAGGCGCCGCCCGCCGCCGAGGACGTGTGGGACGTCGAAACCGCCACCTCCACCCTGGCCAACGTCGGCGGCATGCAAGACGTCAAAGACCGCCTCACCATGGCGTTCCTGGCACCCCTGCGCAATCCCGAGCTGCGCAGGCTCTACGGCAAGAGCCTCAAGGGCGGCCTCATGCTCTACGGCCCCCCGGGATGCGGCAAAACCTACATCGCGCGTGCGCTCGCAGGCGAGATCGGTGCCTCCTTCATCAACGTCACCCTCACTGACATCCTCGACCAGTTCATCGGCAACTCCGAAGCGAACCTCCACTCCCTGTTCGTCACCGCCCGCAGGCACGCGCCCGTCGTCCTCTTCCTCGACGAGATCGACGCCATCGGGCAGAAGCGCAGCCAATCCACCAGCGCCGCGTGGCGAGGCGTCACCAACCAGCTCCTCATGGAAATGGACGGCATCGGTGCCGACAACGAAGGACTGTTCATCCTGGCCGCCACCAATACGCCGTGGGACGTCGACCCCGCCCTGCGCAGGCCCGGGCGCTTCGATCGATCCGTCGCCGTCCTGCCGCCCGACGCGCCTGCGCGCCACTCGATCCTCTACCACTACCTGAAGGACAGACCCATGGAGGGGATCGACCTGGGTGTCCTCGTGCGCCAGACCAGCGGATTCACCGGCGCGGACCTGGCCCACCTGGTCGACAGCGCCGCCGAGTTCGCCATGATGGACTCCCTGCGCACCGGCACCGTCCGCATGATGACCATGCAGGACTTTGCGAACGCCCTCAGGCAGGTGCGCCCCAGCGCGGGTCCGTGGTTCGCGTCGGCGCGCAACATCGTCGAATACGGTAACCGTGACGGCCAATACGACGACCTGGCCGCCTACATGAAGGCCAACAAGCTGCTGTGATCACCCTTCCAGGTCTGCCCCTGCCGACGAAAGGACACGATGCCAGGCGAAAGCTCCGCCCATGAGCAGATTAAACGCGCCCAGGCGCTCATCGACCTTGGGCGACAGGAACAGGCCGTCGAGCTCCTTGTCACGATCCCGCAGACGAGCCCTCTTCTCGTTGCGGCCGTCAACTGCTTCCTCGCGTACGCCTTCGCGGGAATGGGAAAGAAGGATGAGGCGTACGCCTGCGCGCGGCGAGCCCTCGAAGCAGAGCCCAACAACGATACCGCGCTGTTCTGGCTGGCCACCGTCGAGCCGGACGACGCAGCCGCCCTTCAGCACACGTCACGCCTGATCGAACTCGATCCCGACTGGGTCCCGTTCCAGTCCCTTCATGCGATCAGCCTCTTGCGCAACGGTCGGAAAGAAGAAGCCGAAGCCGTTGCGCGTGAAGCCGCACGTCGAGCCCCGGAAGACGTCTACGTGCTGGGCAACCTCGGGGATGTCCTCCAAGATAAGCGCTCCCCGGAAGCCGAACAGGTCTACGCGCGCATCCTCGAGATGGAACCCGACGACCTTCACGCGCGCAAGGCACTCGCCCGGATCAAGCAAAAGGACGAGGCCGACGAGAGCGCCCGACTCTACACCGACATCCTCGCCACAGATCCCGACCAGGGCGATGTTGCGCTCCAACTCAACTGGATGGTCTTCGGGAATATGCTCAGCGCGTGTGTGTACGTGTCCACTCGGTACGCTGTCGCGTGGCTCCTTGTCGGCCTGGTGTATGCGGCCGGCCTGCGCACGGTAGCCGTCGTGATCGGTCTGCTTGCTTCCCTCATTTGTGTGTCTCGCGTGGCCCGATCCTTCAGGTCAGATACCGCGAAGCTCGGCAAGGCTCTCGGGATGAGTCCCCGTGCAGCCTTCATCAGGATCTACGGAAAGCTCCCGGTCAGCTCGATCATGGCGACACTGGCCACCATCATGATGACTCTGCCTCCGCTCATCTGGGCTGTCTTGGCGCTCGTTGGGAGGGCCTCGTCGTGGTGGGCGGCCGTGGGTCTCCCGATTCTCATCATGGCCTGCGGCTGGGGCCTGGCACACGCAGCCGTCCGGGTCGTTCGGACGTATCAGCGCTGACGGGTACGCAGCACAGACCCCGCGCAAGACACACGCCAAGGTGCGCACACACGCCCGCGCGGCCGCGGTACCCCGACACCGGAGCGCCGTCAGCCGCGCGGATCGCACATTGTTTGCTCAGGCCTCGTGCGACCCGGTGCCGCACGCCTACGCGCCGGTCGGACAGCTGCCTCGCCCCTCGCCCGCGAGCGTCGCCACAGTTGCAGCTGCCTCCAGAGCCCCGAGAGCCAGCCCCTGCCTCGTGTGAGCGAGACGAACGCCCGCCGCGCGGCGGCGCTCACCGCGGCGGAACAGCCAACGCTCCACGGCCACCGTCACGACTGCCGACCCCAGCACCGCGCCCGCCAGGACAGCCAACTCGCGCGGCTCCGCCTCCGTGACCCCATCGAGCGGGTCCTCGGTCTTTTCCTCCGAGCAATCCGTCTCATCGTCGTACGGGGGTAGTTCGTCTCCTTCGGGCATGAGCGACACCAACGACCAGCCCATCGCGCCGAGCAGACCTACTTTCACGAGGCCGCGCAGCGGGCGTGAGCGCACAACATCGGGCAGCGCGTACCAGGCGATGGTTGCCCCCGTGCCGACCGCGAGGCCTGCGGCGCGCGTCGGTGTTATCGAGAGGTTCAGGGGGCAGGGGCAGGAGCACGGCGAGGTCATGGTCAGTCCTTTCAAAGAGCGTCGCTGAGCGGGTGGCGGGGGCGTCGAATGCACGCGGGTCAGTCCGCGAGCAGGTCCAGCAGGTGAGAGACGACTTTTCCGCCCGAATAGGCAGATCCGTCGTGCTGGTACTCGTTCGTGATGTAGTGGTGGGCGCCGATCAGGTCACCCGTGTCCAGGGACAGCTCGCGCGGCACGAACATGTCATCGTAGTACACGGCAGCGGCCACCGGCACCGTGTTCTCGGCCAGCACGTCCGGCAGGTACACGGGGGTGGCCTGCGTCGTCGAGGCGAGGATCTCGGCGACGCCCTTGAGCGGTGCCAGGCCCGGGTCCTCGTCGAAGACGCGGCGCATGAAGTGCTCGCCCGTCAGGTAGAACGGCTCGCTCTCGTCCAGCGGGTCCGCGTCCTTCGCGAAGCCTGGGATCTCCTCAGCCAGTCGATCTGCCGCCCATGCCGTCGCCGTGCCCGCCAGAGACGGCGTTGCGCACGCGTAGATGTACTCCTGGAACACGCCGTAGATGGGCGCAACGTCCACCTGCGAGCCGATGGCCGCCAGGAACTGGGACGAGAGGTGGCGCTCGCCTCGAACCGACGTCCACGGCCCCTCGAGCAGGTAGTGCAGCTGGTCCGTGTTGCCCTGTCCGCCCAGCATCATGCCGATCATGCGCAAGCGCGCGGGGGACAGGCGCTGACCCGTTGGCAGCGTCTCCTCCGTGTTCGCCAGATGCGCGCACAGCTCGCGCACCGTGCGCTCGTCTCCGGGATGGCGGCGAAAGTACGCGCGGTTGCGCGCCGCCGTACGCTCGTACGTCAGGCGGTAGATGTCATCCACATGGACGAGGCCGGGCAGGCCTCCCGTGATCAGGCTGGCCTTCAGGCCCTGGGGAGCCAGCGACAGGTACGAGGTCGTGATAAAGCCGCCGAAAGACTGGCCGAGCGTCGTCCACGGCTCATCGCCGCACAGCTCGCGGCGCAGCGCCTCCGCGTCGTACACGATCTGGTCCTGGCGGAAGTAGCGCAGGTACGCGACCTTCTCCTCGTCTGTGTCCAGGTGAGAGAGCGCCTGGGCGTCCATGCGGGTCGACTGGCCCGTGCCTCGCTGATCGAGGAGCACCACCCGGTAATCCTGGAGGAGATGATTCATCCACCCGCCTTCAAACGAGCCGAAACGCGGACTCGGGTAGCCCGGGCCGCCCTGCAGGAACACCGCGTAGGGGGAGTCCTCGCGGCCCTTGCGCACGACCTCGCGCGCGAACACCTCAATCGTCGGGTTATCTTCGCCGACCGGACGCAGGTGATCCAACGGGACCGCAAGGCGGTGCTCGTAAACTGTGTGACCGTGGTGAATGTACGACTCTGTGTGCATGGACACAATGGTAGCGGTTTTGGTGTGGTGCCGTTGCCCTCGCACGATTCCAGGTGCCACTCGTTGTCCTCGGGTTTTTGGGTGCTGTCGGGCCGGACTGCTTGATGTGCCCGTGGGCTGCAACCCGCCCGCCCGCATCTATCCGCCCGCGCGGGTCAGAGCCAGTTCAGCAGCGCGATGTAGGCGACCGTTCCGGCACCGACGCTCCACAGGAGCTTGCGGCCGGACAGCAGGTGCACTGCGACGGTGATGCCCGTGGCGACCAGCGCCGCCCACCAGCGTTCGCCCGCCGCCTGCATGCCCTGGGACAGCGTCGAGAGCACCAGGATCAGCATGATGCCCGGCGGCATCCACACCGCCATGTCGGAAACGAAGCGCGAATCGCGCAGCGGTTCGAGGATCTTGAATGGCAGAGCGCGCAACGTAAAGTCGATGACGAAGACGATCACCAGGAGCGCCAGCAGGTAGCCTAGCGTCGGGGTCACTGTGCACCCCCTTCGGGAGTCGCCTGCCCCTGCCCATCGGCCGAGGCGGGAGATTCGGGGGAGTGGAGGATGCCTCGGCGATGAAGGACGTGACGACCCACGAGACATGCGACGAATAGCAGGAGCGCCACCAAGAGGCGTTGCGTCGGCGCCACCACCATGGCCACCGCGAAGGATGCGCCGGCTAGGAGGACCGAGGGTAGTGCGCGCCTCGTGCGCGCCGCGTCCAGCGTCAATGTGATGAACAGGGCTGTCAGTGCGAAGTCCAGGCCCTCGATCTGCGTGGGGATCAGCGACCCCGCGAACACGCCCACCAGGGCCGACGTGACCCACGTCAGATTGAAGAGAACCTGCATCGCCAAGAGCCGAGGCTTCGTCCACCCGTTGGGGCGGGCGGCGGTCAGCGCGTAGGCCTCGTCCACGAGGGCGTACATCGAGAAGAGACGTGCGAAACGCCCCTCGATGACGTGCAGCGGGAACGAGAATGCGAAGAACAGGAGGCGGAAGTTCACCAGCAACATCGTCACAGCGATGACGGCCAGCGGCGTATTCTGCGCTGCCAGGGTGACGACGAGCAGCTCTGCCGACCCCGAGTAAGCGGACAGGGATAGTGCTGGAGCCAACCACCACGGCAAACCCAGCTGGATGACGAGAACGCCGTACGCGAGGCCTAGCGGGATGTATCCGGCGGCAACGGGCGCGGTAATCCGCAGGCCTTCAATGATTTCGTAGCGGGTAGGCTTCGCCGGCACGGGGAAGTTCACTGTGCGCGGGAGCTTGGGCATGAGTGCAATTTTTGCGCGCTGATCCAGCCAATTGCGAGCGGGCGCACCGTAGCATGACGGTTTTCACGTTTTTCTGGGTCCTAGGTCCTGGCGCGGAATCCTGCGGATTGATAGGTCATCTGTTTGTCACATAGTTTCAAAATTGGAAACGCCCCTCGCACATGCATGCTCGTAATGGAAACATCATTGTCAAGGCCACGTATGCACCTCGGCATCGTTCAATCAAACCCGCAGATCAGGAGCCCACATGAGCGCCACGAACGCACGCACAACGCCACTCCGTCGACTCGCCACGGCCGCCGTCGCCGTGCTCGCAGCTCTTGGCATGGCTGCATGCTCCGGCGGTGCAGGCTCCTCGTCCTCCTCGGGCACTCAGGTCGGCGACCGTAGCCCCGAGCAGATCAAGGAAGCCGGCGAGATCGTCATCGGCATCTTCTCCGACAAGGCCCCCTTCGGCTACATTGACGCCAACGGCAAGCCCGCCGGATACGACGTCGTCTACAGCGACCGCATTGCCGCCGACCTGGGCGTCACCGCCAAGTACGTCCCCGTCGACGCCGCTGCCCGCACCGAGGTCCTCGCCTCCAACAAGGTTGACATCACCCTCGCGAACTTCACCGTCACGCCCGAGCGCGCCGAAAAGGTCGACTTCGCGAACCCCTACTTCAAGGTCTCCCTCGGCGTCGTCTCGCCCACCTCGGCTGAAATCACCGATGTGAGCCAGCTGGCCGGCAAGACCCTCATCGTCACCAAGGGCACGACCGCCGAAGCCTACTTCGAGGCCAACCACCCCGAGATCAAGCTCCAGAAGTACGACCAGTACTCCGACGCCTACCAGGCCCTTGAGGACGGCCGCGGCGACGCCTTCTCCACCGACAATACCGAGGTCATCGCCTGGGCGATTCAGCACCCCGGCTTCAGTGTCGGTATCAAGAGCCTGGGCGACACCAGCTACATCGCGGCCGCCGTCAAGAAAGGCAACACCGCCCTCCTCGACTGGCTGAACAACGAACTCGTGGACCTCGGCCAGGAAAACTTCTTCCACAAGGACTACGAGCAGACCCTCGCCCCCGTCTACGGTGACGCTGCGACCGCCGACGACCTGGTCGTCGAAGGCGGCGTGGATACCACCTCCACCAACTAATGCAGGCACGAGGCCGTGGCTCCCCTGACGGGTCCACCCGCCGCGGGTGATCGCTCGGCGCGGCCACGGCCTCGTCCCTTCGTGTGCATATGAATTACGAGATTCTGGCGCGATACGCGCCCCTCTACGTCGACGCAGCGATCCTCACCCTGAAGATCGCGGCTATCGGTATCGTTGGCTCCCTCGCGCTCGGCCTCCTCGTGGCTGCGATCCGGCACTACCGGATCCCCGTCGCAACCCAAATCGCCGCCGCCTACGTCGAACTGTCGCGTAACACGCCCCTGCTCGTGCAGCTCTTCTTCATCTACTTCGGCCTGCCGCGCGTGGGCGTCAAGTGGAGCGGCGAGACCTGCGCGATCGTGGGCCTCATCTTCCTGGGCGGTGCCTCTATGGCCGAGGCCCTGCGCTCCGGGCTCGACTCGATCGCCACCATCCAGTGGGAGTCCGCGTCGGCGCTCGGCCTCACGCGCACCCAGACGCTGCGTCACGTCGCCCTCCCTCAGGCCATCGCGACCTCCGTGCCGCCGCTGGCCGCTAACATCATCTTCCTCATCAAGGAAACGTCCGTCGTCTCCGTCGTTGCCTTGCCCGACCTCGTGTACGTCGCGAAAGACCTCATCGGCATGTCCTACAACACCTCCGAAGCGCTGATCCTCCTGGTCCTCGCCTACCTGGTGATCCTCCTGCCCGTGTCCATCGCGGCCCGACTCATCGAAAAGAAGGTGCGCCGTGGCGGATTTGGGAATTAACGTCATCTTCGAAGGCCGGAACCTCGTGCGCATCCTCGAGGCCTCGGCGTCACCGTCGGCATCTCCGCGCTGTCCGTCGTGCTGTCCCTGATCCTCGGCGTATTCGTCGGCCTCGGCATGCGCTCACGCTGGCGAGCCCTGCGCTGGCTCATGCAGCTCTACCTCGAGTTCGTGCGCATCATGCCCCAGATCGTCCTCCTCTTCGTCGCCTACTTCGGACTCACACGTGTCGCGGGGATCAACCTGAACGGCATCACCGCGTCGGTTCTCGTCTTCACCCTGTGGGGCGGTGCCGAAATGGGCGACCTCGTACGAGGCGCGCTCATCGCGATCCCTCGCCACCAGTACGAGTCTGCCTACGCTCTGGGACTCACCCCGAAGCAGACCATGCGCCGCGTCATCCTGCCGCAAACCCTGCGCGCTCTCTCGCGCCCCCGGCCGTCAACCTCATCACCCGCATGATCAAGACGACATCCCTCGTCGTCCTCATCGGCGTCGTCGAAGTCCTCAAAGTCGGACAGCAGATCATCGACGCCAACCGCTTCAACTATCCCACCGCCTCGCTGTGGATCTACGGCCTGATCTTCGCGCTGTACTTCCTCATCTGCTGGCCCATCTCGCTCCTCTCACGCCACATGGAGAAAACATGGCAGAACTGACCTCCGACCCGCAGCTGCGCCTCGTCGACCTCGACAAGACCTACCCCGGCGGACACCACGCCCTGCGCGGTGTCTCCCTCGACGTCGCCGACGGTGAAGTCGTCGTCATCATCGGGCCCTCCGGCTGCGGCAAGTCCACGCTCCTGCGCACCATTAACGGCCTCGAACCCATCAACTCCGGGCAGATCCTCTTCGACGGGACCGACCTGGCCGCGCCCGGCGTCTCCTGGCCCGAGGTTCGCCGCCGCATCGGCATGGTCTTCCAGTCTTACGAGCTCTTCCCCCACCTCACCGTCATGGGGAACCTGACGCTCGCCCCCGGCCTCGTCGCCGGAGAATCGCGCGCCGACGCGAGCGCGCGGGCGCTGAAACTGCTCGAGCGCGTCGGCCTGGCGGACCGCGCCGACGACTACCCGCGCCAGCTCTCCGGCGGCCAACGCCAGCGCGTCGCCATCGTGCGCGCCCTCATGATGAACCCCGAGATCCTCCTCCTCGACGAGGTCACCGCCTCCCTCGATCCGGAAATGGTGCGCGAGGTCCTCGACGTCGTCCTCGAGCTCGCTCGCACCGGCATGACCATGCTCATCGTCACCCACGAGATGGGCTTCGCCCGCGCGATCGCCGACCGGATCGTCTTCATGGACGAGGGCCGCATCGTCGAGGTCGACCCGCCGCGCAAATTCTTCGCGGACCCGTCCTCGGATCGCGCGCGTCGTTTCCTTGACATTTTCAGCTTCGAGGGTGCCAAGCTGTAAAGGGTGGCGGTGGGGGACACTCCGGCAAGCTCGCGCCCCTGCTGGTAGCTGGGTGTTGTCCAACGTTCTCGATCATTGGGCGTCGCGTCTGGAAATTTCCCGATTCAGCTCGACCCGGCGGCGTCCTTCGTGCAGTTCGCTTGTGGTGGTGGCATCGATTGACCTGTAGACGCCGCGTTTGTTCTTGTTGATTGGGGTGCTGCACCCGATCCGTAGGCAATGCACCTCTTCTGATCGGGTGCACTGCCACTGATCGGGTGCACTGTTACTGATCGGGTGCAGTGTCGCGTAGGCGCCGTCGGGGCACGTGCGCCCGGCCGTCGAAGTGACAATTCGCGTAGCGGCCCGGTGCCCCCGCGCGATCATCCGGCGCACACGGAGCTCGCCGACCGATTCCGCCCACGACAGAACGCCCAGCTCAGGAGATCAGCGTCGACTGGTGGTGCACCATGATCAGGCGCGCCCCGCCAGAAGTCGCCGGTGCCCACACGCTGGATTCCAGCGAAGCACCGCCCTTCCAGCGCACCCGGTAGCGGGTCAGGAACGACCCGCCCAGGTCGTGCGCGTCGATGCGGCCGATCGCCGGGGAAGTGGGCGAGGGCCCCGCCAGCGTCGTGGTCGCGCCACCGCCCGGCCAGATGCGCGTCGTGCGCTCGTCCGTCATTGTCGCCAGCGCCCGCTCGTCGCCGCCGGTCCACGCCAGGATGAATTCGCGCTCGCGGGCGATCGCGTCCTCGGTGGTCGGAGTGCTCACGGACGAGGTCGGGGCCGCCTGTGCGGGTTCGCTCGCCTCCGTGGGTGTGGAGAAAACGCTGGGATGAGAACGGAAAGTCGATGTGGTGGATTCGTCTGTGGAGGCGTCGCGTGACACGTTCGTCGGTGCGTCAGAGATGGTGGCCTCGTCGTGCGGCTCGACTGACGCGGGCGCAGCGGGCGCAGAGGTAGCGCGCCCGGGTTCCTGGCCTGCCGACGCAGAGCCGCGCGACCCGCTTGCACCTCCCCCAAACCCGGGGCCCGGCTTTGGCGTGCGCCCGGCCTGGTAGGCTTCGGCGCACGCGCGCGCGAGATCGTCGGCGCGCTCGTTCATGCGGTGTCCGGCGTGGCCCTTGACCCACTCGAAGGTGACGTGGCGCCCTTCCATAGCCCGGTCGATCTCCTGGATGAGTTCCAGGTTCTTGATGGGTTTCTTGTCGGCTTTTGTCCAGCCGCGCTTTTTCCAGCCGAGCCGCCACTTGGACACGACGTTGATCGCGTACTGGGAGTCGGCGAGGATGTGCAGTTCTTCGCCGGTCTGGGCCGTGGCCTCAAGCAGGCGAAGGATCGCGGTCAGCTCACCCAGGTTGTTGGTGCCCCTCGGCCAGCCGCCCGCGTCCCACGTGTCCTCGTCCACGTACCAGGCCCACCCCGCGGGCCCGGGATTGCCGAGGGAAGAACCGTCTGCCGCCGCCGTAATCGTCATGCCCTCATCCTATCGGCATCGCACGTACCTGATCGGAAGAGGGACGAGGCCGGGGTGCGGTGTCGCTGCATTGCGTGGTAGGTGGGGACGAGGCTGGGGTCGTCCACTCCTCGTGCCCTAGACTCGGGGGGGGTGGGCGTGGCCGCGCCCGCTGCCGCGATGAGAGGGAAGATGCGCATGGGGGAACGCCTCGACGAGCTTCGTGAGACGGCTACCGACGAACAAGAGAACGGTCGTTCGAAGAAATCGAGGCGCGCCCGCCGATGGGCGTTTTTCGTCGTTGTGCTCTCGGTTGCCGCGCTGGCGTGGAGCTGCGTTTTTCACGGGAAACTCACCCGAAAGCCGGTCAGTTTCCTCACGACGAACGATGCGGTGATCGCGCTGAGGCTCGGGGGCGGATGGACGACGATGCTCGCCGATAAACCGTACTATGACGGCTGGATTGTGCTCCTCGACGCGCAGGGCCGAGGACAGGTGGCGTCCGTCGACGAGATAAACGGTGGAGACGTGCTGTGGAGCGATCGTGGCGTCTTCTACGGTTCGCCGAGCCGGGACTACGTGACGACGGACAGCGGGATGCAGCAGATTGTGCGGAGCTCTGTGCGTGACGAAGACGTTCAGCGCTACGAGCTTTCCAGCGGAGCGCTTGCGGTCGTGAAAGAGGAGGGCACGGGGTATCGGGTTGACTCTGTGCACCCCGATGGAACCACGTCGAGTGTTGAAAATGCGGGGGTACGGGGGAACGTCGGTCAGTGTGGGTCGCGGATCTTGTCGATCACGGACACGAAGGAGTCTCCCGGCATCAGTGCCGCCGCGTTCGCGGCGCATGCTGCTCGATCGGGTGATGAGGTATCGCCGACCGCTCTCGCAGCTGTTGTCCAGCTCAATGACCACGATGGCGAGGCGTCTCCAGTCCTTGCGGTAGCGCCGATGATCGGCGGCTTGGAGTCGCGACAGCACATGTTCGCCTGCGAAGGGGACATCATCACGATGCCGGGCGTGCAGGCGGACGACACCGGCGTCTCGAGCAATGGCGCGACGAGCGAGCGGCAGCGAACGTTGGTTCTTCAGCGGTGGGACCTGTCAACGGGTGAGCGCTCGATCATTCCCGTCCTCGACGTGGCCGGGAACCCCCTTGAGTTGAATGATGAGCAGGGGGTTTCCGAGTACGAGGCAATTCACGTGGGCAGCGAATACAGGTTCGTGTCCTCGGGCGGGGATGCCTTCGCCGTCGATACGACGAGTGGGCTGGGGCGTCACCTGTTCTCTCTGGAAAAGTCGGCGTATGGGCTGGACGGATACTTGGCGACCTACCAGGTGAGCGAGGCCGGCGTCTACGCGCTGAAGGACCGCCGAGCTGACCGCGTCGTGACCCTCTCATACAGGCCCTGGGAAGGTGGCGAGTGGCGTGACATCTTCACGACCCGTGACCTGGCTTATTACCTCAACGAAGGCTATATCTCGAGTGCCTTGGACATTCAGTCCTTCGCCCTGCGCCCCGGATGGGATGGCGGTGCGCAGCAGTAGGGCACACTATCGCGCCCCAACGTGCCCGGCGCGGTAGTGGGGGCGGTCTTCCAACGAAGACCGCCCCCACTGGCATCTGTCGCTCGCCGGCCCCGATCGTTCGCGAGCAGCATCAACCTCTACAGCGTGACGCCCACCTGGCCCAGCGCGAAGGCGAACTCCTCGCAGCGCGCCGCCCACCGGCCCTCGCGCCCGGACGGGCCGGCGTGCCCGGCGACCATCTCGGTGCGCAGGATGATCGGACGCTCAAACGGGTCGCGCGCGGCGACGAGGCCGTGGCTGGCCTCCCCGCTCACGGTCGCCTCGCCAGTCTCCGAATCGCAGCAATTGCAGCGCTGCCCAGCCCCGGCCTCGTCCGTGGAGGGCACCTGACCGGTGGCCTCGCGCAGGCGCTGCACCCACTTGGTGGGCTCGACGAACTCGACGCGCGTGTCGTTGACCGACGTCGTTGCCATGATCGCGGGCAGGAGCGCGCCGTCGGGTACGTTCTCGTACGGTGTGTAGCGGCTCATCACGTCGAACACGGCGCGTGAGGTCAGCGGGTTGCCCCACTCCTCCCACTCGCCGACGGTGAGCGGCAGGGTCGGATCCAGGATCGTCGTGAGCGCGTCCACGAAGGGCACGCCCGCCAGGACTGCGCGGAAACGGTCGGGAGCGGCGTTGGTGACTGCGCCCATGAGGAGGCCTCCGGCGCTGCGGCCCTCCGCGACCAGGCGGCCGGGTGCGACCCACCCGGAGTCGACCAGCCAGTCGGCCACGTCAATGAAATCTGTGAAGGTGTGCTCCTTGACCAGCTTCTTACCGTCCTCGTACCAGGCGCGGCCCATCTCGCCGCCGCCGCGCACGTGCGCGATCGCGTAGACGACGCGGCGCAGGATCGGCAGGCGCAGGGTCTCGAACTCGGGGTCGTAGCTGACCTCGTAGGAGCCGTACCCGATCTGCCAGCCCGCGTGCGTGCCGTCCGGGCGCGCGTCGCGGTGGTGGATGAGGGTGACGGGGATACGGGTCGCGCCGTCGCGCGCGAGCACCCACACGCGCTTTTCGACGTACTCGGCGGGGTCCCAGCCGGGTGCCTCGCGGGTGCGCAGGGTCCGCACGGCAAGGGCCGCGGTCTCGCTTGTGTCTTCGGGGTGCGTGTTCTCGGGGGACGAGGCCGGGGTCGGGTCCGGCAGGCAAACCTCGGCGACCGTGGGCGGCACGGTCTGTGACTGGAACTCCACGCGCAGCGGATCCTCCCACGGGGTCGGTACGGTCGCGATCGTGCGCACCGGGGCATCGACCTCCACGCGCCGCCACGTGGGCGAGGGATCGCGGCGGTCCCACACGTCAACCTGGGTGAGAGAACCCGAGCGAAGCGAGAGCGCCACGTAGTCCGCGTGGGCCTCGACGTCGGTGATGCGCTCGCCGGGGCCGGGGCTGCGCAACGGCTCCCAGGACTCGAACGGGGTGAGGGGCGCGGGCTCGTCCTCCGGCAGGGGAGTGCCCGGCGTGCGATCCGCCAGCGCCTGGCGGCTGTACGCGGGGGAGGACGTCATGCCCAACTGTGCCAATGCCTCGGGCGAACCCCCTGAGGGCAGTATCGCCTGCGCGAGCGAACCCTCCTGCGTCAACCCCGTATGCACGATGAACAGGCGATCCCCCGCCGAATCAGCCGACACCAGCGTGCGGGGCCGCACCGGCATGAGCGGCAGCGGGCGCACCGACGGGTGGGCGGGCAGCCATAGCCACGCGCGGCCTGCGGTCGACGACGACGAATGAATGACGACGTGCCCCGGGAAACCCGACGGTGCGAACCCCATCTCGAAGCCCTCGTCCGGCTCGACCAGCAGCAGCTCGTCGGCCTCGCGAGGCGTGCCCACGCGGTGCAACCACACGTCGCACGCGCGCCACGCGTCGTCCACGCCCATGTAGATAAAGGACGCGGAATCATCCGCCCACGCGAAGCCATATCCGGCGTCCACAACAGCCTCGTCAATGACGCGGCCCGACACCTCCTGTACGACCCACGTGTAGCGTTCATCCCCGCTCGTGTCCCGTGCCCACGCAATCAGGCGCCCATCCGGGGACGGGTACAGGTCCGCCAGGCGGAAAAACTCATGCCCGCGCGCCCACTCGTTCTCATCGACGAGGAGCTCTTGCCCCGCGTGGGCACGCCCGGAGAGGGGACGAGCGGGACCGGCACCCCGGCCTCGTCGCGCTGAACCGGCGCACGGTGATGTGTCGCGTAGGACTGGCCCTCCACGAAACGCCGGAAGTACCAGAACTCGCCCTCGCGGATCGGAACCGTCACGTCGGTGAGTGCCGTGTTGGCCTTGACCTCCTCCACGAGGCGCGCCGCCGCCTCACGCGTCGGTTCGGTCACCGCGTCCGCCCACGCGTTCTCCGCCTCCAGGTGCGCGCACACCTCGGGGTTATCGCCGTCGCGCAGCCAATCCCACGGGTCATCAAAATGCTGTCCGAACTGGTCGCGTACCCGATACCCATAACGTTTCGGGGCAACCGGGGGAGTGTTTGGCGAGGCCTGGGGTGCCTCTCGCGTGGTCGTCTCAGTCATGGGGACCATCTTAGAGGCGGCGACCTGCGGGGCGGTGGCGTGGCGATGTCGACATACTGAACTGACGGTAGAAGCGCATGCGCGGGCATGCGACACTAGGGGAGTGAACGACGAACGACGCCCGCGCGGATCCGCTGCCGCGCTCGAACCCGCGGCCCCTGCGCAACCCGGCGCACCGCGTACCCCCGCCGACCCGGCCACCGGCAACGGTCAGGCGGATGGAGAGGGGACCCCAGGCCTCGTCGATGAGCCTTACCCAGCTACGAGGACATGTGAACGAGGGAGCTTCCCTGGCCTCGTCCATCGCCCAGCGCGCCCTGGCCTGGACGCGCGAATTCATCCAATTCGGACTCGTCGGAGCGACCGCGTTCATCGTCGACATGGGGCTGTTCAACCTGCTGCAACACGGGCCGTTTGGCGTCCTCGCCGGCCACCCCAACGCCGCGCAATTTATCGCAGCCGCGACCGCCACGCTCTACTCGTGGATCGCCAACCGCCTGTGGACCTACCGCGGTCGTACCCAAGACAACGCCACCCGTGAAGCCATCCTCTTCTTCGTCGCCAACATCTGCGGCATCGCTATCTCGCAGTTCTGCCTGCTGTTCACGCACTACATCCTGAGATTCACCTCGGCGCTGGCCGACAACATCGCCGTCTACGTCGTCGGATTTGTGCTTGGCACCGCATTCCGATTCTTCTTTTATCACTACGTGGTCTTCACCGGACGTACGCGCGCGTAGGTTTGACGCCCGGCGGTAGGGTCGAAACGTGAAGGAAACGGCAGAACACTATCCGACCCCCGAAGAATCCATCGCCACGATGGTCACCATCGACGACGCCGCCCTCGTGTTCGAAGGCGGCGGCATGCGCAACGCCTACACGGCCGCGCTCGTGAGCCGACTCATCGCCGAAGGCATCAACTTCCCCCATATTTCCGGTGTGTCCGCTGGATCCAGTCACCTGTGCAACTTCACCTCCCGCGACGCGATCCGCTCCCACGCGACCTTCGTCGACCTCGTCGAAGATCCTGAATTCGGTGGCCTCAAGCACTTCCGTAAGGGACACGGCTACTTCAATGCCGAGTACATCTACCAGCAGATCTGCTACCCCGACGGTGTCCTGCCCTTCAACATGGATACATTCCTGGCAAACCCGGCCACCACGCGCGTCGCCACTTTCAATGCCTCGCGCGGTGAAGAACGCTGGTTCTCCAAGGAGGAAATGAGCACGCTGGACGCGCTCGGTCCCATCGTCCGGGCCTCCTCCACGCTGCCGATCCTCATGCCAGCCGTCGAAATCGACGGCGACACCTACGTCGATGGCGCGCTCGGCCCCAACGGTGGGCTCCCCTTCGACCAGCCGCTGCGCGAAGGCTACCGCAAGCTCCTCGTCGTCCTCACGCGCCCCCGCGACTACGTCAAGGCCCCCATGCCTGCCAGTGTCGGCGCGCTCCTGCGCACCGCATACCGCCAGTTCCCGTCCGTCTTTGAAGGCGTGGCACAGCGCCCCGACCGCTACAATGCCGGGCGTAAGTTCCTCTTCGAACTCGAGGAACGAGGCCAGGCCTACGTGTTCGCGCCCGACAACTTGTGGATCAATAACACGGAGTCTCGGCGCGAACGCCTGGAAGCCACCTACCGTGCTGGCCTGGTCCAGGCCGTGCGCGAAATGCCTGCGATCAAGGCCTTCCTGGGGCTGTAGGGGTTTCTGGATTCCCCGTGGCGCGTGCCCCGCGTAGCTTTCCGCGGCATTTCAAGCATTCGTTCAAAATGACACGCAACCCCTACATCTAGGGGGACTTAGTCGCCAATGACCCCTATATGTGCGGGTGTGACACGCCCAAGATACCTCTCATTGAGAGTGGTGCGTCACACAATTCATCTGGTTGGGGACAGGTTATGCACAGCATGGTGATGGCCCTGTCCACAGTGTGCACAGGGTGTGTGTGCTTCGGAAGGCTCTCGCCTTACCTGCTGAGTTGGCGACGAACCTGCGTGTTTATGCGCATCTTTGGGAGACCTTCGTCAGGGATGCGTCAAGCGTGTGATCAAGGGGTGTGAGACTGACCGCCCGCTCTGTCCACAGGGTATTCACCCGCGCTCTGCGCAGGGGCGATGCACACAACATCTAGGGGTCGGTTGCAAGGATGGCCCCAAGGTGTAGTGTTGTGGTGTTCGCGGCGAACGAGCCGCCAGAGAGTCAATTAGGTAAGCAACGTCCGGCCCCAAGCCGCAAGGAGACACGAACATGTCGATCACCGTCTACTCCAAGCCCCGCTGCCCGCAGTGCGACGCGACCTACCGCGCCCTCGACAAGCAGGGCATCTCCTACGAGAAGATCGACGTCACCCAGGACGCAGAATCCCTCGCCTTCATCAAGGGTCTCGGCTACCAGCAGGCCCCCGTCGTCGTGGCCGGCGAGGATCACTGGTCCGGCTTCCGCCCTGACCGCATCAAGGCCATCGCCGCCGCAGCCCTGGCGATGTCGGCCTGAGGCGCGTCGACAAGCCCCGGCCACTCGGCCGGGGCTTTCGCATGTCCGGGTAGGGACGAGGTCGGGGCAACCCCGTGCAAACGTGTGGATACGGGTCGCGTGGTGAGGAATGCGACAAGCCGTGTGACCAGGGAAAAGACATGACTAGTGCGGCTAGCACACCTGCCCCATCCGGGCGCGCTCACGAGGTCTGCTGCTACGTCAATGATCCCACAAGAGGGGACACGCCCCCACGTCACCGCGCCCAGGCCTCGTCAGTGAGACACTAGAAGCTCACCGTCCCGACAAGTCGGAAGGAACATCATGGGCAGCGTCGTCTACTTCTCGTCGGCGACGGGCAACACCCGCCGTTTTGTTGAAAAGCTTGGCCTCCCGGCTGCGCGGATCCCGTTGCGCCCCAAGGATGAGCCGCTGCGTGTGCGCGAGGAGTACGTGCTGATCGTGCCGACCTACGGGGGCGGCAATATTAAGGGTGCGGTTCCTAAGCAGGTCATCAAGTTCCTCAATAATCCCGAGAATCGTGCCCTGTGCAGGGGTGTCATCTCGTCGGGCAATACCAACTTCGGCAAGGCCTACTGCATCGCGGGCGACATCATCGCGGCCAAGCTGGGGGTTCCCCACATGTATAAGTTCGAGCTCCTCGGCACGCCTGAGGATGTCTCCAGAGTTCGCGAAGGACTGGAACAGTTTTGGCAGAAAACTACACCGACACAGGCGTAGAGGAAGCTCTCTCCCCGGAGCTGGACTACCACGCGCTGAACGCGCAGCTTAACCTGTACGACGCGGACGGACGCATCCAGTTTGACGCGGATCGTAAGGCTGCTCGCCAGTACTTCCTGCAGCATGTCAACCAGAACACGGTGTTCTTCCATGATCTGGAGGAGAAGCTGAAGTACCTGGTGGATGAGGGCTACTACGAGCAGCACGTCCTGGATCAGTATGACTTCGCGGATATTAAGGCACTATATAAGCAGGCCTACGCCCACAAGTTCCGTTTCCCGACGTTCCTGGGCGCGTTCAAGTACTACACGTCGTACACGCTCAAGACCTTCGACGGGAAGCGCTACCTGGAGCGCTTTGAGGATCGCGTCGCCATGGTGTCTCTGTACCTGGCGCGCGGCGACATCGAGCTGGCGCGCAGCTTCGTGGACGAGATCATGACGGGCCGCTTCCAGCCGGCCACCCCGACCTTCCTCAACGCCGGCAAAGGCGGCGCGCGGCGAGCTGGTGTCCTGCTTCCTGCTGCGCATCGAGGACAACATGGAGTCGATCGCACGCGGCATCAACTCTGCGTTGCAGCTGTCCAAGCGCGGCGGTGGCGTCGCCCTGCAGCTGACGAACCTGCGTGAGTCGGGTGCCCCGATTAAGAAGATTCAGAACCAGTCCAGCGGCGTCGTACCCGTCATGAAGCTGCTCGAGGACTCTTTCTCCTACGCGAACCAGCTGGGCGCGCGGCAGGGCGCGGGTGCCGTGTACCTGCACGCGCACCACCCGGACATCATGCAGTTCCTGGACACCAAGCGTGAGAACGCGGACGAGAAGATCCGTATCAAGACGCTGTCCCTGGGTGTTGTCATCCCGGACATTACGTTCGAGCTGGCTCGCAAGAACGAGGACATGTACCTGTTCAGCCCCTACGACGTGGAGCGCGTGTACGGCGTGCCTTTCTCCGAGATCTCGGTGACGGAGAAGTATCACGAGATGGTGGACGACGGTCGTATCCACAAGAAGAAGATCAACGCGCGTCGTTTCTTCCAGACGATTGCGGAGATCCAGTTCGAGTCCGGCTACCCCTACATTGTCTTCGAGGACACGGTGAACAAGGCGAACCCGATCAAGGGCCGCATCACGATGTCGAACCTGTGCTCGGAGATCCTGCAGGTGTCCGAGGCCTCAACCTACAACGATGACCTGTCGTACTCGCACGTCGGCAAGGACATCTCTTGCAATCTGGGTTCGCTTAACATTGCGAAGACCATGGATTCTCCGGACTTTTCCAAGACGATTGAGATGGCGATTCGCGGCCTGACGGCTGTGTCCGACCTGTCGGACATCGGTTCGGTGCCGTCAATCGCACGCGGCAACGCGATGAGCCACGCGATTGGCCTGGGCCAGATGAACCTGCACGGGTACCTGGCGCGCGAGCACGTGCACTACGGGTCCGAGGAGGCACTCGACTTCACGAACATGTACTTCATGACGGTCCTGTTCGAGGCCATTAAGGCCTCGTGCACAATCGCGCGCGAGCGCGGTGAGCGCTTCGAGGGTTTCGAGGACTCCGCGTACGCGTCGGGCGAGTTCTTCCGCAAGTACATTGACGAGGAGTGGGCACCCGCCACGGACAAGTGCCGCGAGCTGCTCGCAGCCTCGTCCATCAAGGTCCCGACACAGGCGGACTGGGAAGCCCTGGCTGCCGATGTCGCCACGTACGGCATGTACAACCAGAACCTGCAGGCGGTTCCACCGACAGGTTCTATCTCGTACATCAACAATTCGACGTCGTCGATTCACCCGATCGTGTCCCGCGTGGAGATCCGCAAGGAAGGCAAGATCGGTCGCGTCTACTACCCGGCACCGTACATGACGAACGAGAACCTGGAGTACTACCGGGACGCGTACGAGATCGGCCCGGAGAAGATCATCGACACCTACGCGGTGGCCACCCAGCACGTGGATCAGGGTCTGTCGCTCACGTTGTTCTACCCGGACACGGTGACGACGCGTGACCTGAACAAGTCCTATATTTACGCGTGGAGGAAGGGTATCAAGACCCTGTACTACATGCGTCTGCGCCAGATGGCCCTGGAGGGCACGGCGGTTGAGGGCTGCGTGTCCTGCATGCTGTGATGCTTCGTTGAGTGGCGCGGGGGTCGGGAAACCGGTCCCCGCGCTGTTTTCTGCGCGCGGACGAGGCGGGGTAGCGTGCGCGGACGAGGCGGGGTGGGGCTTCGTGGGCGCGGCAAGCTGAGTGCGCTGTGGGTGTGGGACGAGGCCGGGTAGCGTGCGTGGGACGATGCTGTGGCGGGGCCGCGCATGAGGGCTGAGCCAGCCCAGGCCTCGCCGCTGTGCATCTGGCGCGTTAGGATCGGTCGAGCATCTGCCGGACAACGATTGTGGAGTGACGCATGAGCGATCCCATCAACCCCTACGCGCAGCAGGCACCTTACGGCCAGGGGGATGCAGGCTACGGGCCGGGCTACGGGCCGCAGGGTTTCCCCGGCTACCAGGCTTCGCCTTTCGCGGTGCAGCGCGCCCAGTCGAACGCGTCGACGGTCCGCACCTTGTCCTTCCTGAGTTTTCTGTTCGGCGGCCTCATGCTCTCGGGTGCGATGTGGATCTGGTCCGACAAGCTGATCGAGGAAGCCCGACTCGCGGGCGTGCCGATGCCCCTGATGAACGAACTCGCGAGCGCCCGATCAGCCGCCAAGATGTGCTCGATCATTCATCTTGTGGTCCTCGGCGTTGCCCTGGTGATCCTCATCGTCATGGTGGCGGTGTGGGGATTCTTGTTGGCGTCGATCTCGCGCTGATGAGCGTTGCGCCACGCGGCTCCCAGGTCTGTGCCCGGAACAAGAGGTGCCTATAGCTGCGGAGGCGGAGCGATCAGTGATTCCCAGGGGGTATCTGGGTCCGCCTACAGTGCCGACAGCGGTCTGCGATACCATGAGCCGTAGATTCATGAGAGACAGTCACTGGGAGTAATGGATGAGCGATCCCGAGAATATCTTTGCGCAGCAGGTGTCCGACGACTACATGGCCTTCGAACGGCAAGGGAAGAGCGGCCAGCAGGGTCCCTATAGCCAGCAGGAAGCGTATGGTCAGGCGGGATACGGTCAGCAGGTCGCGTATGGTCAGCAGAGTCCTTACAGTCAGGCGGGATACGGCCAGGCACCTTACGGCCAGCAGGGCGCGTATGCTCAGGCGGGATACGGTCAAGCGGGATACGGTCAGCAGGGTCCCTACGGTCAGGCGGGATACGGCCAGCCCGTGTATGGTCAGCCCCTGTATGCGTCGCCAGCCAACTACGAGTACGAATCGATTCGCTCCAGTGCAATGATCGTCATGTGCATGGCCGGCATCAGCTTCTTCATTGCCCCGCTTATTCTGTCTGTTCCCGCCTGGGTGTGGGGGCACTCGCTTGTCTCGAAGGCACGGTCGATTGGCGCTCCACAGGACGTTGTGGACCGTGCGCGCGCGGGCTGGCTCACCGCGATGATCATTTCGATCCTGCAAATCAGCGGCTTCGTCTTGTGCATTGTGGTCTTTGGATGGCCCTTGCGTCGCAATCATGACCTCGTGCGGGCGGGGCCAGGAATGTTCCTGGGCCCGCCCGTTTTGTTCCTCAGGTGTCTGCGATAGGATGCAGCAGCGATCTGACGGCAACCACATCTGGAGCAGCGCATGAGTAACATCAACAACGTCTTCGCGCGCCAGCCCAAAGCCGCGCAGACACCCGCTTCGACGCACGCCTGGGATCACACGGCTGTTCCAGTACAGTCCCCGGGGAATCCCCCGTTCTCGCGGCCCCCACACCTCCCGGCGCATGCCTCACGTCACGGATGCCCGGTCACCTACGGCCAGATTCTGGTGGAACAAGTCAGAGCCTCCTACGATGCCCAGGTCCGAACCTCCTCCGTCATCCTCATGACCATCTCGCTGCTGAGCATCTTTTTCTGCTTCATCATCCTGTCCGGCGCATGCCTGCCAGCCGCGCGAGCGCAGGTACACGCCGCAGTCGACTACCGCGTCCCCGAGTCCGCCATCAAGCTCGCCCGGACCACCTTCTATGTCGTGCTCGCGTGCTTTATCGTTGACCTGGCTGCCCTCATCGCCTTCATTGTCTGGCTGTTCGGCTGACCGCGCACCCCAGCTCCGGCCTCGTCCCCGAGGACCCCACACCCCGGCCTCGTCCCCGAACCTCACGACCCGGCTACCGCGCGCGAACCCCGACGCGCGGGACTGCGCCTGTAAACTTGACGTATGACTCCCCGATACGAAGCCCCCTCGCGCTCGATTTCCGGAACCGACGCTGACCTGCTCGATCAGCTCCGATACGCGGACGGGAGACTCTACGGGTTCTACAAGAACGCCCTCGGTGCCTGGGATTACGGCGACTTCACCCTCGCCATAGACCACGTGCAGGCCGACCCCTACGCCCCGCCCTCATCCCTGCGCGCCTGGACCCGACCCGAGGCCATGGGCCTGCCCGAGGCCGCCCTGGCCTCGCCCGACGCGCGCCTCGCCGCCGGGGACTTCATCGCCCGCGCCTTCGACGAGGCCATCCGTGCCCGCGGAGCGCGCGACGTGTCCATCGCCCGCGCCGGTGCCCTCATCCTCCAGCGCTCCTACGCGACCGTCCTGCCCGACCGCGTCGAAGTCCGATTCCCAGGTCAAACTCCCCGCGCGAGGGCGCACAATCCTCGGCAAGAGCGCCGCACGCCTCTTCGACGTGGACGTGCCCAACATCGTCATGGACTGCTTCGACTTCGTCTCCGAGGACCCGGCCACCACCCGCAAGCGCTCCCGCTTCCTCGCCCACGTCGCCGCCTACGAAGACTACCGCGCCCTCCAGGGCATCCTCGAGGACCGCGGCTGGGTATCCTTCGTCGCCGACGAGGCCATGCTCGCGCGACGCTCCGGCGTCTCCGAAGCACCCCTGGCCGGGGACGGCGTCATCGCCTTTGCCGCCCCCGAATCCCTGCGCGCCACCGTCACCCTGCCGCACGCCGGCGAGGTTTCCGGCATGGCGATCCCCCCGGGCCTCACCCTCATCGTGGGCGGCGGCTACCACGGCAAATCCACGCTCCTCGAAGCCATCACCCAAGGCGTGTACGCGCACGTGCCCGGCGACGGTCGCGAACTCGTTGCCACCGACCCCACCGCCACGAAGGTGCGCGCCGCCGACGGCCGAGCCGTCACCGGCGTCGACATCTCACCCTTCATCACCCACCTGCCCGGCGGCACCGACACCACGTCCTTCTCCACCGAAAACGCATCCGGGTCCACCTCGCAGGCCGCCTCCATCATCGAATCCCTCGAGTTGGGCGCACGCACACTCCCTCATCGACGAAGACACCTCCGCCACCAACCTCCTCATCCGCGACACCCGCATGCGTGACCTCGTCGCCGCCGACAAAGAACCCATCACGCCCCTCGTCGACCGCGTCACCTCCCTCACCGAGGCCGGGATCTCCCCTCATCATGGTCGTCGGCGGCTCCGGCGCGTTCCTCGACGCCGCCGACCGGGTCCTCATGATGGATAACTACCACTGCCTCGACGTCACCTCCCGCGCACGCTCGGTCGTCGCCGACCTGCCGCGCCCCCGCACCGACGCCCCCACCAGGTGGGAGGCAGCACCCCGCGTACCCGCCGCGAAAGCCCGCGTGGACCGCCCGCGCACCAAGGCCTCGGGCACGTCCGTGCTGACCATCGACCGATCAACCATCGACATCTCCGACGTCGCCGCCGTCGTCGACCCCGGGCAGGCCGAGGCCATCGCCTGGTGCGTGCGCGGCGTCCTCGAAGAGATGGCCGGCAAGCAGTCGATGCCCGACCTCATGGCCAAGCTCGGCCGACGCCTCGCCTCCGAAGGCCTGGACGCCGTCTGCAAGTTCGGCGCACGCTCCTACCCGGCGTTCCTGGCCCGCCCGCGCCTCATCGACGTGGGTGCGGCCATCAACCGCTACCGCAGCCTGGCCCTGCGCGAGCCGCGCGGCGAGGTCCTCGAGTCATAGTCGTTGTCGGCTGCCCGCTGGGACGGGCAGCGTGGTGTACCCGTGGGTTGCGTGCAGATTGGTGGATGTGGGCAGATCGGACGCTGTGGGAGACGAGGCCGGGGTGCCTGTTGGGCGTGGGGTGTGGCTGGTCGTGGGGTAGGTGTGGATGTGGCAGGGCGTTGGTTCTGCCCCCGTCCCTGAGTCCCCTGACCCCGTCATGGTTTCCCGCAAATGTCGCATGTGATTTCCATATAAACCTGTCAAACGCTGAGGTAGGGTCGTTGGAATCGCAACGTTTGTGGGGTTAATGAAAACTGGCCACGGGAAGTTACGTGCGACTTTTCTGGGGGAGTGTCGTCTGTGTGGACTGAGCCTGAATTTCGTTCCTTCGCGCTGAACGGCGCTCGAATAACGTGGGACTCACACCGTGCCTGGAGGACACGTTGGCCCCGGATCCCGGAATGCCCCGAAGGTACCCCGGGTGGTCTCGGGGATCAATCAGGGGGAAACCTCTGTAGCGAAGACATAAGCTGACCATGCAGGATATATACATGAACACGAACACGACAATCGCGCAGGCCACCGCGGCCACCCAAGAGGCCCCGGCCTCGTCCATCGTCCGACTCCAGGGCGTCTCTAAGATCTACGGAAGCGGCGACGCGCAGGTGCGCGCCCTCGACGACGTGAGCGTCGGCTTCGGTGCCGGCGAATTCACCGCCATCATGGGCCCCTCCGGCTCTGGCAAGTCCACGATGATGCACATCCTCGCCGGCCTCGACGCCCCTACCTCCGGGCACGTCTTCGTCGAAGACACCGACATCACCGCCCTGAAAGACACCGCGCTGACCAAGCTGCGCCGCGACCGCATCGGCTTCGTGTTCCAGTCCTTCAACCTGGTGCCCACACTGGATGCCCGATCCAACATCCTCCTGCCCATGCGCCTCGCAGGAAAGACCCCCGACAAGGACTGGTTCGACCTGATCGTCAACTCCCTGGGTATCGCAGACCGCCTGAATCACCGCCCCTCCGAAATGTCCGGCGGCCAGCAGCAGCGCGTCGCCGTCGCCCGAGCCCTCATGAGCCGACCCGCCGTCATCGTCGCGGACGAACCCACCGGCAACCTCGACTCGCACTCCACCACAGAGGTCATGGACCTGCTGCGCCGCGCCGTCGACGACCTCGGCCAGAGCGTCATCATGGTCACCCACGACACCGGCACCGCCGCCTACGCGGACCGCGTCCTCGTGTGCCGCGACGGTCGCATCGTCTCCGACCTGCGCGACGTCACCGCCGACACTCTGACCGCGGCGCTGCGCTGAACGCGTCCCCACACTGTTCCCAAGGCTCATCTCATGTCTGCAACAAACTCACTCCTGAGCGCCAACCTGCGCTCCCACGGCCGCCGCTACATCTCGACGGGCCTGGCCGTCGCTATTTCCACAGCCTTCATCGTCATCACCCTTATCGTCATGGCGGCGATGACGTCGAGCCTGACCTCCGGCGTCTACAGCCAGTATCAAGGTGGCACGATCGTCGTCTCCCAAGACAACGATGCGCCTGAGGGTGCCATCGAGAGCGCCGAAAAAGCACTGAAGGACACCAACGGCGTCACTGCCATCAAGCACATGGCCCAGTGGCCCGTCGTCGCCCAGACCGACACGACGCGCGGGGGCCTCTACGTCTCGCCGCTGGCCCCCAAACCCTTCGCCGAGCCGGTTCTGAGCGCCGGAACGGCCCCGACCGCCGACGACCAGATCATCATCCCCGAGTCCACGGCCTCATCCCTCTCGCTGAAGGTCGGCGACACTCTGAAAGTGCATTCTGGATTCACCGAGGGCGATTACCGCACCCTCACCATTGTCGGCACCACGCGCTCGAACACGATCAGCATGGGCATTCCCGCCAGCTACGTGACCGACGGCGGTTTCTCCGCGATCTTTGGGAGCACCGCGTCTGGGCAGTTCATTGTCGCGACCAGTGGAGCGGATGCGGACAGCAACGAAAACCCTCCGGAGGCCACCCAAGACGAGTGGGTGGCGAAGGCGAACTCCGCGCTCAGCGACATTTCGGGCGTGAGCGTGACCAGCGTGCGCGCGGCGATCACGAAGGACCTGGATCAGGCGCGCCTGGGGGCATCGGTGACGACGGGGATCATGCTGATCTTCCCGGCGATCGCGGCGCTCGTGGCCTCTATCGTCGTCTCCTCGACCTTCCGCGTCGTGCTCACGCAGCGCACTCGCGAGCTGGCGCTGCTGCGCACGCTCGGGGCGACCAGGCGGCAGGTCCGCTCGCTCGTGACCCGCGAGGCCTTCGCGATCGGAGCGATCTCGTCGGCGATTGGCGTCGTGGTCGGCTGGCTGATTGGCGCGATCGCGGTGGTGGAAAGCGGCCTGGGCACTAGCCTCTCCCGAGGTCTTGGTCGGGGTCTCCGTCTGGCAGCTCACCCTCACGTGGCTGGGTGCGACCCTGTTCACGACTCTGGTCGGTGTCTTCCCGGCGCGTGCGGCCTCCCGCGTTGCCCCCATCGCGGCCCTCGCGCCCGTGAACGAGGCCGGGGCTGGGTCCCGGAAGAAGCACACCCTGCGCTTCATCCTCGGAGTCCTTGTCGCTGCGTCGGGTAGCGCGCTCGTTGCGTACGCGTGGCGCTTGGATAGTGCCAGCCAGAAGTTCATGCTGTCCTTCGGCGGAGCGCTCGTGGCCCTTCTCGGTGCGGTGGTTGCGGTCTCCGTCCTGCTGCCCGCTCTCACTCGGGCGTTCGGCGTGGTCTTCCCTGGCATGCTGTCCGCCATGGCCCGTGAGAACACGATGCGCAACCCCGGTCGCACCTCCGCGACTGGCTCGGCGATCCTCATCGGTGTGACCCTCGTCGTCACCATCATGGTGGGTGCGGCCTCCGTGCGCACTACCCTGACGAATGCCGTGAATGACGCCCGTCCTTTCGATCTCATTGCTGTGTCCACGACCGGGGAACTCACTGACGACCAGCAGGCCGCCATCGCGGCCACCGACGGCGTCGCCGCCACCGTTGCCCAGTACGCCGCCCCCGGCGTCCTGACCCTGACGCCGAGCGCCTCCGCCTCCGAACCCGCAGAGGGTAGCGGTGCGGTGGAGCCTGGCATGACGTTGCCCGTCATGATCACCGGTGAACCCGACTACACGGGCGTCACTCACTCGACCGTCACTCAGATGGGCGATGATGAGGTGCGCGTCGGCGACAAGGCCCTGGTCGGGCAGATGCTGCGCCTGTGTGCTGATACATGCACGGACCTGAGTGCCGCGTACGACAAGGACCTCAGCGCCGGGGACACCCGGGTCTCCGAGAAGACCCTGCGATCCATCGTGACTTCACCCGAGCGGCAGGCGATCATTATTAAGCTGGCCGATGGGGCCGACGTCGAGGCTGTCCAGAGCGCGCTGCTCAAGGACTCGCAGCTCAGCATCAACGGCTCCGCCCTGGAGCGCCAGATGTACACGAAGGTCATTGACCAGATGATGATGGTCCTCGTCGGGCTGCTCGGCGTGTCCGTCGTCGTGTCCTTGGTCGGCGTCGCCAACACCCTGTCCCTGTCGGTGGCCGAACGCACCCGCGAGAACGGTCTGCTGCGCGCACTGGGTCTGACGCGACGCCAGATGAAGAGCCTCCTCGCCCTTGAGGCGCTGTTCCTGTCCCTGACCGGCGCGTTGATCGGTGTTGGCCTGGGCATCGCCTTCAGGGTGGGTCGGTGTCATGAGCCTGCCCATCGTGGGGGCGACGCCCGTGATGAGTGTGCCGTGGCTGCAGCTGGTCGGCGTGTGTGCCGTAGCAATTGTCTCCGCTCTGGTCGCCTCGTGGCTGCCGGGACGTCGGGCTGCGAAGGTCAGCCCCTCCGAGGCACTGGCGACCGAGTGAGTGCCGGTTGAATGACGGGCGGGGCGCTGTGGGTGTGATCCACAGCGCCCCGCCCCGCGTTAGCGTGCGCTTCGCGTCAGCGTGTGATCCTCCTACGGGCCGCGCGGGTCGCCAGCGCGGAGGCGATCAGGGCCGCCGAAGCAGCCAGGTACGGGTACAGTCCCGGCCCACCCGAATAAGGCAGGGTCGGGGCCTCCCTGTCGGCGACCATGATCGTGGCCGTGAACTTGCCGTCGATGATCATGCCCTGCACGTCGAGCGTCAGGTCGTTGTAGCCGGAGTTGTAGACCTGGACGGAGGACTTCGTCCACTTGTTCTGGTCGAAGATCTCGGTGTCGGGCATGACGTTCGTGCCCGTGCCGTCGGCCAGCTGCGCGCTCAGCGTGAAGCCGATTGGCTGGGGCAGGAGCAGGTGGCCGTCGGGGGCCTTCGTCTCGACCAGCCAGTACTTCTTATCCGTCGCCAGCGTCGTCACCTTCCAGTAGTACGGGAAGCCACCGGTGTTCGACGCATCCAGTGTCAGGACCGGGGTGGCCGACCCGTTGACGCGCGGGTCCACGTCGTAGATCGCGAACTCGGACCCGGCGAGCGGGTAGTAGGAGTAGCCTGTGCGTCCATGTACTCGTTGGCGATCTCGGGCCACTGGAGGTTCGTGAACTGGCGGCCGGCCTTCGCGATGATAACCGTGCGCACGCGGACCGGGCCGCACACCTTGTTGTTATCCGAGCCGTCCGAATCGCGGTTCGCGGCGGCGATGACCTCGCTGTACAGGCCGTACCCCGAGCGCGGTGGTCCCAGGTAGCGGCACGAGAAGCGCGACTCGTCGACGGTCGGTGCCTCCGAGCGCGTCACGTTCATGCGCACCCAGTACTCGCGTGACGAGTTCGCGGGTAGCGGGTCGCCGCCCGTGATCTGGTAGCGCCCGCCCGCGGCGGCCAGCTCGGTCCCCGTGCCCAGGCCCTCCTGCGTGGCGGCCACGCGCACCGAGTTGATCGTCAGGCTGGAGGGGAATCCGGGCGCGACCTGCAGGGCACCCGTGTCCGCATCTAGCGACCCGCTATTTGTCGCGGTCACCTTGTAATCCACGTCGAAGGTCACCGGCCCATTGCCCCCGTTCGCCACGAGCTCCTGCTTGACGCTCACGTCCGCGCTCCTCGCGTGGTTCGTGAACGTGCAGTCGATCGTTTGCGCGGCCGCGCTCGCCACCGCCCCGACGCGCGCGAAATTCACGCTCTTCGTGTCGGGGTCCACGGTCGCTGCCACGTCCTCGCCCGCGCCATTCACGCACGAGATCGACTCAAGCGTCCACTCGTCGTCCGGCGCGTCCGGGCTGGTCACGCCGGTTTCCGTGATCGTGAAATCGGAGTGGCCCACCAGGAACGCCTGGTAGGAGGCCATGGACCCCTTCTTGTCTGCGCCGACCCCGGTGGGGGTGATGGTCTGGTTGAAGGAGCCGTCCTGGACCCAGCCGGACACCGCCGTGCCGTCCGGTGTCGTCGACGAGGCCGTGGCACCGGCCGGCGCGTCAACCGCGTCGCGGGTGGCCGTGGAGGTGAAGGTCGCCGACGGCTGGGTCGCGTACGTGCGGCCGCCATCCGTGGTGATGACCTTGTGGATGCGCACGTAGCGCTCTTGCGTGATCGAGGCGTACAGGCACGCGAAGCTCATGTTGAGTTCCGGTGTGCTCATGCTCGTCACGGGCTGCGCGCCCTCCGGGGGAGCGGCCGGGCACGAGGCGCTGCGGCCGTTGTCCGTGAAGCCCCAGATCGTCATGCGGTAGCGGATCCCGTCCTTTTCCCACACCGAGTCGGGCAGCGTGGAGGTGGAGATAGAGACCGTGTCGTTCGAGGCCGGGGTGCGCAGGGAGATATCGACAGCGTCCGGCCAGTCGTTCTCCGCGCGCTGTGCCTTCGCCCAGCCCGCGGTCTGGTTGATGTGGCCCTTCTGGCCCTTGTTGTACAGGTCGTGCGTGCCGTTGCCCGCGCCGACGTGCTGGGCGCACACGGTCTTACCTGTCAGCCACTGGTCTGTATTGCGGCCCTCCGGGTTGTAGAGGCGTGCCGGACCCGTGAACTTGCCTCTGATCTTGCGGCGGCTACCGTTCGCTGCCACCGATCCGTCAGGGTTCGTGTCGCACACGCTGTTGGCGACGATGGTGTAGGCACCGCCCGCGCGCGGCACGACCGTGGTCTCCGTGTCGTCCTGGGACTCCTCGATGTCCCACGGGATCGCCCCCTGCATCGCGAAACCGTCACCCTGGATGCGCAGGTTCAGGTCCCCGTGGAAGAAACGCTGAGGACCCACATCGGTCAGCGTCTTCTGGTTCCCGCCTGTGCCTCGTTCCAGATTGTTGTAGATAGGCAGGTTGTTGTTGCGCAGCGTGCCCAGCAGGAAGGGCTTGCCGGCCGCGACCGTGCCCGGCGTGGCCGGCTGGAAACCCATCGCCGTCTGCTTCCACGGCGCGATCTTACCCTGGACGGTGGTCTCGTTGTTGTAGAAGATGACGCCGTTGTCTGCGGGGTTTTCGCCCCACGGTAGCGAGCGCGTCGTGTAGCTCCAGTAGCCCTGCGACGCCAGGGAGGACTCCAGCCACTGGGCGCGCTTCCAGCCTGTCCCGTCCTGCAGCGAGCCGCCTGGCCACGGCCCCCACTGGTCCAGGGGCTTGACCCAGCCGTCGCGCGACCACATGTTCGGCTTGTAGGTCTCCATGTAGGCGTATTGGTCCACCTGGTTGCGCGTATCTTCGACCGTGCCGTAGTAGACCAGGCGGCGGAAGTTGTAGTCCCACACGCCTGGCTCATCGCTGGGGTCGATGAACGGGTACGTGCGCTCCGTCGGCGAATTATTGACGACCGAATCCGTGAAAATCGAGGCCACGTTCGTGATCGTGAAGGTCGCTGCACCCTCGGGTTCCTGGGCAGCCTGCGCGGGCTGCGCGGTGGGGGTCGCGACCGCGAGGCCTCCCACCGCCATCACCGCCGCGCACGTTCCGGCCAGGGCACGCAGGAATCGCGGTGCGCGGTGGTGTACGTGGGGACCGGTATCCTTCCCCGTCGGGGTGCCCGCCGTGGGGGGCGGTGCCCCGCGAGGCGTTTCGGTCGTGTGTGTCTGTCAGTCCCATGCCTACTCCGTCGCGGCGGGTCATTGTGCCCGCTGGTTATCGCCAAACTAACTGATGACAATGCTATCTGTGCCAATGGGCACCTGCAACATTTGTCACGGCAGGGTGGTTTTCGGAGTAATTGGATAGTCAGGAGTCGCAGAAAAACGAGTATTATCAGGCTATTTCTATGCGTTTGTGGGATGTGTTGCATGTTTGACATGTGGAGTGCTCAGCATCCCATCGGGGGAGTGTTGGAGGCTTGTCAGTAGCGCTTATGACCCTCGAACCCGGTCGGTCCTGGCTAGCATTCGACGACGTTGACGGCCAGGCCGCCCTCCGAGGTCTCCTTGTACTTTGAGAGCATGTCGTTGCCGGTCTGGCGCATCGTCTCGATGACGACGTCCAGGCTCACCATGTGCCGCCCGTCGCCCCACAGCGCCATGCGCGCGGCGTTGATCGCTTTGACGGCCGCGATTGCGTTGCGCTCGATGCACGGCACCTGCACGAGGCCCGCCACCGGGTCACAGGTCAGCCCCAGCGAGTGCTCCATCGCGATCTCGGCCGCGTTCTCCACCTGCTGAGGAGTGCCGCCCAACGCCTGGGCCAGGCCGGCAGCCGCCATCGCCGAGGCCGACCCGACCTCGCCCTGGCAGCCAACCTCGGCACCCGCGATGGACGCGTTCGTCTTGATCAGCGCACCGATCGCTGTGGCGGCCAGCAAGAACTCGTGCACGAGGGCTCGGCGGCGCGCCGCGCACTCCTCCACGGACGAGGCTGTGGCCTCGTCGCCGGAATCTGTGCACCCCGGCAGCGAGTCGGCAGAAGGACTGGGCGTCATGCGGATGTGGCGCAGCGGCTGGACCGCCCCGTCCTCCGTGGCAGACCCGCCGCCACGCCAGGCACTGAACCCGTCTCCGGGCAGTGCGTCACCAGGTAACCCAAGACCGCCGGGATCACGCCCGCCGCACCGTTCGTTGGTGCCGTCACCACACGGTGGCCCGCCGCGTTCTCCTCGTTCACAGCCAAGGCGAACAGGTTGACCCAATCCATCGCTCGCATGGGATCCGCCGTCGTCGATGCCCACGCAGCGCCCACCGCGCGGCGAGCGCTTGAGCCGGCCCCGGCCTCGTCCATCGACTCCACGGGCGATGCGGGGGGATGCCCGTCAAGCGCTGGGCGAGTTTTCCAGCGAGCGCGCGGGCGCGGCGCGGCACATCCAAGCCGCCCGGGAGAATGCCCGCCGCCGACGTGCCCGCGTCCACGCAGTCGAACATCGTGTCGGCGATGCGATCCAGGTAGGCGTTGAGCGTGTCGCGCGGGCGCACTGCCTCCTCATTCGTACGCACGAGGTCCGCGATGCTCAGGCTGGCTTCGTCGCACTGGGCGAGCAGCTGCGCCGCCGACGCGAAGGGGTGCGGTGCCGGAATGTCGATGCCGACGCCGGCCTGGCTGGAAGCAAGCGAGGAAACCTCGGGATTGTGCGGGTCGTCGTTCGTCTGCAGCATGACGAAGCCGCCGCCCACCGAGTAATAGGTGCGCTGGAGGATGATGTCGCCGTCCTGGCCGATGGCTGTGATCGTCAGCGCGTTCACGTGATAGGGGAGGACTGTGCGTGGGACGAAACGGATGTCCTCGGCGATGTTCAGGGGAATGCGCGTACCGCTCGGCAGCGTGAGTGTGCCCGTGCGCGCCAGCGTCGGCAGAATCGCCTCCACCGTGTCGATATCCACCGTCTCTGGGTCGTAACCCGCCAAACCCAGGAGGACCGCGCGGTCCGTCGAGTGGCCTCGGCCCGTCGCGCCCAGTGAGCCGAACAAGTCAATCGTGATGTGCGACGGCGGCGTCAGCGCCGTCAGCTCCGTCGTGAACGCGAGTCCCGCGCGCATCGGGCCCACCGTGTGCGACGACGATGGCCCGATCCCAATGCGGAACATGTCGAACACCGACAGCGGGTGCGGCGCATCGTGCGCAGCGACCTCACCCGAGACGATAGCGGCGGGCGTGGGACGCGACGGGTCGTAAGCGGTAACGGGCGCGCCAAGCGCGACGGGGCGAAGATCCATGCGCCCTATTGTGCAGGTGCTCGGCTCCTCGCGCGTGACGAGGCCGGGGTTGCATCGTGTGTCGGTGCGCTGCTTTCCTGGAGGCTCGGCGCTGTCGCCATGGTGCCATCGTTGGTGGTTGCCCGGAAATGTCGTATGCAATTCCCATGTAAACCTTTCAAACATTGACATCGGATCGTTGGAATTGCAACGTTTGTGGGTGGTGCTGAATTTTCGGGTGGTCGAATTGCGTGCAACTTTGAGGGAGGGGTGCCGGAGGGGTGGGTGTGGGTGGCTGTGGGGCACGAGGTCTGGGCGGGGTGGAGTAAGGGGCGTTGGGTGAGTGCGTGACAGGGTGGCGGCCTGAGTATTTGGAAGGGTGTCAAGTTGCGTCTAGTTCCGCATTTTTGATTTGTTGCCAGCCGTTAAAAATGGTAAAACAGCGATGTTTATCATGGCAACAGAAATTGATACCATGTGGTAAAGCGTTGGAGATCTGCGGAAATAAACCTTGACTGTTATTCTGTAACGTAAGCCACGGCTAAAGTCGTGAAAATTAGGTTGCGTTTTTCGGTAACCGCATCGTAGGCTGGGTGACATCAAGGTTGTGGAAAAACTGAACCGGACATCCCGCCGGGGCAACACAGCGAAGCAAGGGACCTGAGGAGAACGATCAATGGGAACGAGTCGAGCGCGTGCAGGACACGCGCGGCACACGCGAACAGGGTTCATGGCCCGCGCGCTTGGCGCACTGGCTGTTGTCGCGACTGCTACCGGCACCCTGGTCGCCTCCCAGGTCACCACCCCCGAGGCGGCCCAGGCCGCCCAGGAACTGCCGCCACCAAGATTGACGTTGGTGAGGTCTCTGCATGGATGGGTAAAGGCGTTACCAACAACTCCGAGACCGACACGGCCACCGACTATAACAACTTCATTCGTTACGGCATCGTGAAGGGTATGACGGAAAACCGCATTCGCACAGGCGATGCTCCGACCACGACAACGCTCGGTGGTCCCTACGCGAAGGCGAACGACGCGTGGACCTACGTTGCGCGCGGTATGCCGTGGAAATGGGATGATCAGAGCAACAATACGGGTCCTGGTGACTCGCAGGCCAGTAAGGACTGGATGCAGAGCCACTTCGATAAGTGGAAGAATGCCGGCACCAAGGCCATCTGGGTGAATGGCCAGTCGGCCATCGGCTTCAAGCCAAACAATCCCGGTCAGGTTGCCCCTGGACAGACCTTCCTCCTCGGCGCGATCCGTCACAACAACCTGCCGATTGGCGGTACCCAGCAAATTCAGCAGTACCTGCACTCGTCCCTCAATCTGCAGCTGACCGGGCTGATTCCTGGCGACACCGGCGAGTCGTACCCATTCGTCAATTACGAGTCTTTCAACACCTTGGCCTCGACGATCATCTACCGTAAAGGCGGTGCCTACGTCAAGACGGATGGCGTATCCGGCTTCTGTTCTCCCCAGTTTGGTCGAAACGGCTGGGATGCCACCCAAAAAATCAACAACAAGTTCCCTCGTGATCTTGTTCTTTCTGGTGAAGCGGGTCGTCCCGGCTACACGGCCGCTGGTGACTTCATTGGTCCCGCCTACGAGCCGGATCTGGCCAACGCAGCCAATCCCTCAGAGGGCTACGTCAATAAGCCCGAGTCTCGTTCCGGACGCATGTACTGCGTCAAGTACGTGGGTGAGGGCAACGGCGACTACGACCTGTACAGCCAGTACTACAACGGCGGTGCGGAGCAGCCTCACGACCAGCTGACGAAGGAACAGACCTTGCCTCGTACCTGGCCCGGTGCGAAGGGTAACGTCAACGAAAACCCGTACGTCTCCGATACCGTCAAGCTCACGAAGACTGCTTCGGACCGTACTTTCACGAAGAACGGTCGTACCTACCGTCTGCACCTGTGGGGTTTCGTCCCCGCGAACAATGCGACCAACTTCCTGACCCCGGAGAACTTCAACTCCATCCCGACGGCTGACTGCCCGGCGTCCCCGTCGGTAGACGCCAAGCGCACCGACACCTTCGTGACGCAGGAACTCTCGGTCAACTATGCCTGCCTCTACGGCGTCATCACCGAGGAGCGAAGCGTGCGCATCGTGAAGTCCGTCGAGGACCCCTCGAGCATGTACCCGACGATCCCCGCCGCTAACTTCACGGTGACCACCGGCGATACCTGGCGTGACAACACCGACCGCACCCCGGCGACGACCGGCACCGTGACCGTCACGAAGCCCACGGCCTCGTCCGCCCCGGCCAAGACCTCGTACATCTCCGCAGCTGACCCGGTCGCGAGCCTGACCCCCACTGGCTTCGGTGCGGCAAACGCAAAGTACGACTCGACCTTCATCCCCTTCGAAGTCGGTAACTCCGACTTCACCATCACGGAGAAGGACATCAGCACCGGCGGCGACGACAAGTGGAACCTCAAGGACATCCAATGCGTCAACGGCATCGGTGAAGACGTCGCCGTGACCAAGACCGAACGCGGCATCAACTTCAAGAACGTCGGCGGCGCAGCGTCCAACGAGGCAGCCCCCATCACCTGTACGTTCGTCAACGAGTACCAGTCCCCCGACCTGCGCGTCGCGAAGACCATTGAGGCGAACGGCGGTGCCAACGGCGCCACCAGCTTCACCGTGGACTACAAGATCGTCGCCACCAACGACGGCACGCTCGCCGCCAACACCGGCAAGCTCACCGACAAGCCCGACTTCGCGAAGGGCCTGGAGATCCAGTCCGCCAAGATCGCCGAGACCCAGGCGGGCCTGGACACCGCGTCCGACGCCACCGCCACGAACGGCGTCTACACGCTGACCGATGGCGTCGAGCTGGCTGCCGGAGCCTCCAAGGAATACTGGATCCGTTTCGCGGTCACCCGTAACCCCGCGGCAACCGGCTACAACGAGGCCGACCTGGCCTGCTCCGTCGATGGAAATGGTGTACGCGTCCCCGGCAAGGGCCTCTTCAACGAGGTTTTGGTCGACGACCGTAAGGACAGCGACGGCGACTACAACAACAAGGATTGTGGCCCGACCGTCCCCCACGACTTCGTCGTGCTCAAGGCCGGCACCCAGAACACGGGCACCACGTTCACCGACCCGACGAACCAGTACACATACGGCGACAACAACGACGCGATGTACCCCCTCAAGGGCGCAGAGTTCGCGATCTACAACGCCAACCCCAACACGGACGCCAACGCCACCGTGGTCAAGACCCTGACCCAGGCCACCGCGACCGACGGATACTACTGGAGCGTGGGCGACCTCAATATCGACACCCCCTACTGGCTGGTCGAAACCAAGGCCCCCGCAGGACATTCCCTCCTACCCCAGCCCCTCGAGTTCAAGCTGACGACCGCCCGAGCCGACGGCTCCGGAACGACGGTTGAACTCGCGGCCGACGCAACAGACGCGGCCAAGTGGGCAAAGGGGTGCCGCCCAGGCCTTCTCCTCCGAACTGAACACTGCCTCCGTGGAGCAGGGATTCGTCATCGACGGCACCAACAAGGCCACCCTGGTTGTCAAGGACACCGAGGTTGGCGAGCTGCCCAAGGCCGGCAGCACTGGAATCTTCCCCTACATCGGCGTCGCAACGGCGCTCATGTGCGGGGCGATGGTGATGACCGTGGTCACCACCAAGAGGCGCAAGGCTTACGCCTGAGCCACCCATGAGGTCCCGTGACCACGGCGACCCACCATCAGAAAAAACTCCCGAAATCACACACACAGGAGAAAGAAAACCTATGAGCACCACGAAGACCCGCCGCAGCCTGAGCCTGCTCGCAGCCTTCGCCGTCGCCGCTGGCGCGCTGGCCCTGCCCGCCGCCACCTCCGCGACGCAGGCCGCCCCCGCCTTCGGCCTCGCTGCCACGACCGAGCGCGCCCCCTCGCTGGTCGACCTCGACGCCACCAGGACCGGTTCTATCACCATCCACAAGCTGGTGAAGGACGACACCAACGGCACGACCGCTGGCAACGGCCTCGAGGACGCCACCGCCACCGGCACGCCCCTGGACGGCGCGACCTTCACCGTCGAGAAGCTGACCAACGTCGACCTCACCACGCAGGCCGGCTGGGAGAAAGCTCGCTGGCTACAACGGCAACGTTGACACCGCGAAGGCTGACGGCACCGACGCTGCCATCACGAAGACCACCGCCGGTGGCGGCCTGGCTGTCTTCGACGGCCTCACCGTCGGTGCCTACCTCGTGACCGAGACCGCGACGCCTCCCGGCTACGTCGGCTCCAAGCCCTTCATCATCACGGTGCCCATGACGCACCCGACCGACCTCAACAAGTGGGTCTACGACGTCCACGCCTACCCGAAGAACTCGAAGGCTAACATCGACAAGACCGTGAAGGACGATACCACCCCGGCTATCGGCTCCGAGATCTCCTACACCCTGAAGTCCGACGTGCCCGCCGCTGAGGCCCTCGACTACTACGACGTCGTCGACCAGTACGACAAGCGCGTCGAGCTGCCCGAAGCCGGCGTCACCCTGAAGATCGTCGACGGCAAGACCGGCGAGGTCGCCCTGGTCAAGGATACCGACTACAAGCTGATCTCCGCCGACGGCATCGACGGCAAGACCAAGTTCTGGACCGCCGAGTTCACCGCGGCCGGCCGCCAGAAGCTGCTCGACAACCGCAAGGACGACACCACCAAGGTCCAGATGGACCTGGTCGGCACCGTCAAGGACAAGGTGGAGAACGACGGCCTGTTCAAGAACAAGGCCATCCTCCTCCCCAACGCCCCCTCCAACGGCTGGAAGCCCAACTCGGGCACCGTTCCTCCGCCGGACTACCCGAACTCCGAGGTCGTCTCCAAGTTCGGCAAGGTGAAGATCACCAAGGTCTCCGCCAAGGACACCGCCGCCAAGCTTCAGGGCGCCGAGTTCGAGGTCTACCAGTGCACGCCTCAGTCCACCCCGACCGCGAACTTCGAGTCCGTCGACGCCACCCTCGACAAGAAGCTGAGCCCCGCCGGCACGTCCACCTACACCACCGACGCCAACGGTGAGTCACCATTGACGGCCTGCGTAACAACGACTGGGAGAACAACGAAGCCGTCACCAACCCCGGCTGGTACTGCCTCGTCGAGACCAAGGCCCCCGAGGGCTTCGAGCTCCAGACCCGCCCGATCGCCTTCCAGGTCCTGCAGACCAACTCCACCGCTGACAACGAGTACACCCTCGCGACGACCGTCAAAGGACGTCCCCACGAACGGTGGCTTCAACCTGCCGCTGACCGGTGCTGCCGGCGTCGGCGTCCTGATCGGTGCTGGTGCCCTCCTCGTGGGTGGCTCCGCTGCGATCGCGCTGGCCAACAAGCGCCGCAAGGAGCAGGCCGACGCCTGATCCTCGCTAGCGACACGCAGGGGGTGTGGACCCACGGGTCCGCACCCCCTCGCGTTGCCCGTAACCCGCCCACAGCGGTACTACCCTGTAACCAGACAAACTGCCCCGGCCTCGGCAATGAACGGAGAAAGCGTGAGCACCCAAGCGCCCAACAAGAAGAAGATACCCCTCAAGCGGCGTCTCCTGGCCATCGCGCCCCCCATCCTGCTGCTCGCCGGCATCCTGGTCCTCCTGTACCCCGTTTTTGCGACCCAGTACAACAACTACCGCCAGGAATCCATTGCCTCCCAATTCAGCGCCGTCGCCGATGACGCCGGCCCCGACGCCGTCGCCGAAAACTTGCGCCGCGCCGACGAGTACAACGCCAACGCTGCCGAGTCACCGATCCTCGACCCCTGGCTAGACGCGCAGCGCCCCGGCACCGAGGCCTACCAGGGATACCTGAGCCAACTCAACCTCAACGACGTCATGGCAACCATCAAGATCCCCGCCATCAACGTCAACCTGCCCATCTACCACGGCACCGAAAGCGCGACCCTCGACAAAGGCATCGGCCACCTCTTCGGCACCGCCCTGCCCGTTGGCGGCGAGTCCACGCACACCGTCCTCACCGGACACACCGGCCTGGGCACCGCTACCATGTTCGACCAGCTCACGAGCCTCAAAGAAGGCGACGTCTTCTACATTGAGGTCCCCGGCCGTCACCTCAAATACCAAATCAACGACATCCGCGTCGTCCTGCCCAACGAGACTGAAACCCTCAACAAGGTCGCAGGCAAAGATCTGGCCACCCTCATCACCTGCACGCCCTACGGCGTCAACACCCACCGTCTCCTGGTCACCGGCGAGCGCGTCCCCATGGACGAAGAAACCGTCGCCGCCGAATCAGCTCATGTCAAGGGAACCGTCCTGCGCCCGTGGATGATTGCTATCCTCATCGCCGTCGCCATTATCCTCCTGGTCTCCGCCATCGTCTGGGCGCGCTCGCGCAAGCGCCGCACCGAAGAACCCGCGCAGATCGACGAGGCCGTGGCTGGCACGGGTGTAGCGGGCACTGCTGCGGGTGCTGCTTCGGTTGGTGGGGCTGCCTCGGGCGTTGCTTCGGTTGGCGGGGCCGCCTCGGCTGGTCGGGCCACCGTAGCCGCGCCCGACCTGCTGACCTCCGCCGACCAGATTTCCGACGACGAGATCAACGCGGGGCGCACTGCAGCCTGCGCAAGATGCTGGAAGAACGCGGCCGAGAATAAGAGACTGCCTTCTGTCTAAGGTCCGGTTGGTGGCCCTGAGGGGACACATAGCCCACTCCTCCACGCAGCGAGGAACCCTCCTTTCGCGGCGTCCCACGGGCCGCGCAAGATGCGTAAGCGCGCGAGTGCGAGCAACCACGCTCGCCCGCGCGCTTGCGCGTATCTAACATTCAAGCCATTCAGTAACTGTGAAGTGACCTGGAGCCTACGCGCAGAACCCGCCCCGCGCCAGCACCTCACTGAGTGCGAGGACCGCGACCCGACCTCGTCCCACCCACACCCTAAGGAACACCCCACGGGCGAGGCGAGCGAGACCCGACGAGGCCTCGTCACCTACCATGGACGCATGAACCTCAGTTTCCCCGAGCGCATCCGCATCGACGCCATCATCCAAGCCGCCATGGACATGGAGGCCGCGCCCCTCCTGCACGCACTCACGCCCATCGGCGACGATGAAACCCCGCAGGCCTTGCTGGCCGGTACCCACAAGACGCAGCGCTACGCGCTCGGCGAACTCGACGGGAAAACCGTCCTCGTCGTCACCTCCGGCATCGGTCTGGCCAACGCCGCCTCCGCCACCGCGCGCGCCCTCACCCTCGTCGACGCACCCATCGTCATCGCCGCCGGCACCACCGGCGGACTCGCCCGCGACATCAACGTCGGCGACATCGCCGCCGGCACCACCGCCATCTACGGGCAAGCCGACGCCACCGCCTTCGGCTACGCCATGGGCCAAGTCCCCCAAATGCCCGTCGACTACACCTCCTCCGACGCCGCCGTCGCACGCCTGGCCGAGCTGCCCGCGCTGATCACCCACACCGTGCGCGAAGGCCGCATCGTCTCCTCCGACTCCTTCTGCACCGAGCAAGTCGCCGATCCCATGCGCGAACGCTTCCCCGACGCCATCGGCGCCGACATGGAAACCTGCGCCATGGCCCAAGTCTGCTGGTCCTCCAGCGTCGACTGGATCAGCCTGCGCGCCGTCTCCGACCTGTGCGGACCCGGTGCCAACCAGGCCTTCCATATGGACGGGCAGCGCGCCGCCGGCCACAGCGCCGAAGCCGTGCGCGCCTACCTGACATTGCTGTAAAGAGGGCTTGCGGGCTTCCCACCGCCGCAAGGAAACGGGGACGGGCGGCCACGCCCAGGCCTCGTCCCACCACCCGACCCAGAAGGAAACCAACCATGACCCAGCCCCGACCCGCCCGCGTCCTCATGGTGTGCACCGGCAACATCTGCCGCTCGACGATGGCGCACGCGATCCTCCAGCAGGAAGCCGCGCGCGCCGGCGTGGACATCGTCGTCGACAGCGCTGGTGTCTCCGACGAAGAACAAGGCAACCTCATCGACCGTCGCGCCGCCCGAGTCCTGCACGACGCCGGGTACACCGTGCCCGACCACCGCGCGCGCCAGATCCGAGCCAGCGAGCTGGGGGAGTGGGATCTGATCCTCGCCATGACTTCGCGGCACCTGGGCATCCTGCAGCGCCTCGCTGATCGCGCGGGGGTCGAACACGAGGGTGCACCTGCGTCTGCGGAAGACCTGGCCCAGGGGCCGCGTATCTGCCTGTACCGCGACCTAGACCCCGCGGGCAGCGGCGACGTGCCCGACCCATGGTACGGCGGGCACCAGGACTTCCTGGACACCCTTGAGGTCATCGAGCGAGTCACGCCGACGATCATCGCCCTGGCGCGTTGAACGGCGGCTGGCGCGGGGTGTGGGAATCCTGCGTCATGAGCTGCGTGCGCGAGGCCGTGGTTACGCTTGTCGGTATGTGTTCGTGGATAGGTTGTGGGCATGCGGATAGGCGAATTACCTATCCGCTAGCGCGTCACCTATCCACGCCGAGTTGAGCCGCGTCAGGGCACAGCGGACGCAGCACGCGGGCGGCTCCCCCTCGGTAGCCGCCCGCGTGGATGCTGGTGAGCTGTTCGCTGCGCCGCTTACTGCAACGTCCCGACAGGTCTCAGTCTGGAAGAGTTGCCCCGGCCTCGGTCAGGAGGGCGCGGATCTGCTCTTCGACGCCCTTGGTGCCGCGGCCGACCTCGCGCAGCTGGCCGTCGGCACCCGCAATGTAGTGTGTGGGCCAGGCGGCCGCACCGTAGGTCTGGAACGCCGCCAACTCTGGGTCCAGCGCGACCGGGTAGGTGATACCCAACTTCTCGATTGCGCCGCTGACGACGGCTGGGTCACGGTCGTGGGGCTGCTGCGGTGAGTGGACGCCGACCACGACCAGGCCGTAGTCCTTGTACTTCTCGTAGATGCGTTCCAGCTCGGGGATTTCTCGCTGGCAGTTCGTGCACGAACTGGACCAGAAGTCCACGAGAGTCACCGTGCCATTCGGCTGGCCGAGGGCGTTCATCCACTCGGAGGCATTGATCTCGGGAAGAGTGCCGCAGTCCTTGCTGGTACCTCGGGCGCACTGGGCGAAGTCACCGCGGGCCTCGACCTCTGTCTCGGGGTCGCAGGCGCCGGTCTCACACGCCTCGCCCGCATCCGCCTGGAGGGACGCCGTGTAGTCCGGGATCATGCGTTGCAAGGCGGCCGGCGCGTCGGTCGCGATGCCGACCGCCAGGGCGATCATGGCGACACCAGCGGCGATGCGCAGGGGCTGCTGGCGGGCCTTCAGGCTCGCGGCCACGCCGGACCCCGCCAGGGCCACGGCGAGCAGTGGGATCGACAGGCCTACCGCGAAGGAGATCGCCAGGCTGATGATGCGCCACGTGAACTGTCCGGTGTTCGAGGCGACGATGACCGAGGCCAGCACCGGCCCCGCGCAGGGTACGAACGCCGCGCCGAGCACCAGGCCTAGGCCGAAGCCCGCGCTGTCGCCCGTCGTGCGGGGCGCCAGGCGTGCGAAGGGACGTTCGAGGACCTCCATGACCTTCGAGACGATCATGCCGATGCCCACGGCCACGAGCAGTACGATGCCCGCCCAGCGGATCGCGGTTTGCGGCAGGTGTAGTAGGCTCAGCAGCGCCGAACCCGCGACAGTGATTAGCATGAACGACGTGACGAGGCCGGCGACGATCAGGAGGGGACGGCGAGCGACACTCGGGGAGTCATCGACCTTCTTCGCGGTGACAGCGGGGGAGGAGCCGCCCTTGCCCAGGCTCACGCCGGGCGCGACGCGGAAGAGGACGGGATCGACGGCGTTGGTCGTGTTCTCAGAGGACGCGGCCGTGGTAGCCTTCGCGGAATCCTTGCCACCCGCGGCACCGAGGAACAAAACGGGTAGGACAGGCAGGATGCACGGGGAAATACCCGTGACGAGGCCGCCAAGAAGACCAAGCAAGAGGAACATAGGTTTACCTTACTTGGTAAAGGGTGGAAATGCGCGCGACGTGAACGCAGGCGTTGTGAAGGCAAAGCGAGGGGCGCGTGAAAGCGCAGTCGCGCTACATCACAGGGATAGCACCAGGTCCGCGCGGGCCTTCGTGCGCTCCACGAGCGCCATGTTTGCCGCGTCCACCGTTCGCACCCAGTGCGCAGCATCCGCGCGATCACGCCCAAAACTCACGTGCCGATCAATGAGGCGAGAGGCCAACTCCTCAAACGGCGTATCAATGTAGACGAGCATATCAACAAGCCCACGCACATCCGCCCACCCGGGCAACTCCAACCCCAGGTAGTTCCCCTCCGTAATCACAACGCCGTCGACCTCGATGGCCAGGGATGCGGCGACGGGCTCGTGCAGGTCGCGCCGGTAATCGGGGGCCAGAACGATGCCGTTCGCGCGGCGCACACGCCCGAGCATTGCCACGTATCCGCCCACGTCAAAGGTATCGGGTGCGCCCTTATGGTCGACCAGTCCGCGCTCAGCCAGCAGCGCGTTTGACATATGGAAGCCATCCATCGGCACCAGGCCTGCGACCGCAATGCCCGCCTCGGGCAGGGCGACCGCCAGCTGCGCCGCAATCGTGCTCTTCCCAGTCCCAGGTGGGCCAGTCAAGCCCAGCACGCGCACGGGGTCGCCGCTGCGGGCGCGCTCAGCCAGGGCCTCGACGATGCGCGTCGTGATCGACGAAGCCTGCGTGCCCACCTGCGCCTCGCTCACGGCTTAATGACGGGCAGAGTCGACCAGGGGGAAGTTAATCCACTTGTCGGTGTGCGCCCACACGTAGTCCGGTTCGATGATGGAGACAGGCTTCTTGTAGATGACGGCGCTGCGGGCCTCCACGCGGATCGAGGCGGAGCCATCCAGAGACAGGCCGTGCTCGTCGATGAGGTCCATAACCATTTTCAGGGTCTTGCCGGAGTCGGCGACGTCGTCGACAACGAGGACGCGCTTGCCGTCCATTGCGGAGACGTCCATGAGCGGGGGGAGAAGGACGGGTTCAGTGAGGGTTTCGCCGATGCCGGAGTAGAACTCGACGTTCATCGTGCCGATGGCCTTGACGTCCATCGCGTAGGCAATCGCGCCCGCAGGGATCAGGCCGCCGCGGGCGATGGCGACGATCAGGTCCGGGATCCAGCCGGATTCGACGATCTGCTGGGCGAGCTCACGGGAAGCGCCACCGAAGCCTTCCCAGGTGAGGACCTCGCGGTCGGGAGCGGTCGTGGCGTCGGGGCTGGCGATTGTACCCATGGCTTCCTTCTCTCGGGAGTTGTTGGGAACAAGGGTATCGCCGTCGGGCGTGTGTGTGCGCGCTTGCGCGCGCGTGTGGGCCTATGACGTGGGCAGATGCACGCCGCTGATCGAGGCGAGTTCTCGCTCGTAGGCGCGCCCGGGCGAGGCCGGGGTCCCGTGATGCTCCCACGTGAGGATCAGCGCGGGGTCGAAAAAGCGCGAACACAACCCGCACGAGGAGACGCGGCGAGGTGCCCGGTAGAGGTGGCGCTTGGCCCCGCAGCGCGGGCATGTGCCCACCCAGGGCGCGTCCGGTGCGGGTAGGGATGAGGACAGTCGAGCGGAATCCGGCGCGCCAAAGGGCTCGGGCTGCCCGCTTCCACGCGGCGTCATGCCCGTGGGCGGGACCGACCAGGGCGTGGGCGATCTCGTGCAGGATCACCCCCCGGATCGTGTCCTCGTCATACAGGTCGGTGAGCGGCCCGGACAGGCTGATCGTGCGAGTGCCGTGCGTGCAGGCTCCAGCCCGCCGCCTCGCGTTGTCGAAATGGAAACGCCAGCCGGTCAGCCCCGCGGCATCCATCAGGGCGCGCGCGAGGGCGCGTGCATCTTCCCGCTTCATTGTGCCCCTGCGAGTACGCCGAGGAGGCGCTTCATGGAGACCTTGTTGGGTGTTCCCAGTGTCTGGGCGAACATGGAGACGCGCAGCTCCTCTGCCATCCACCGCGCCTGCGTGAGCGCGGCGGCGGCGCGGGCCTCGTAGGGGCGACGCTCCAGGGCCTGCCGCGCGGCGGCGATGTCGGCCTCGGCTTGGTGGATGCGGTCCATGTCCTCCCCAGGTCGCGACCCAGCGCTCCCGGCGAAGAGGCGGCGCGCTCGATGCGCACGGCCCCGGCGCGCAGGTAGCGGGCCAGGTGCGGGAGCGCGAAGGCGGGAGTGGCCGACACGAAGCCCTCGTAGAGCAGCGTCTTTCCGTGGCGGGCGACGTCTCGCGTCGTTTCTTCCAGCGAGGTCTGGGGGTGGGAGCGCACGGCGGCGTCGGCCTCGGCGCTGGCCTCCAGGGCTCGCACGACGTGGGAGAGGATCTGGTAGACGCGGTCCTCGTGCGCGTCGCGCGCGGTCGCCACGAGGGTCTCGAAGGCCTCGGGGTCGCGCACGTTCGCGGGGGTGCTCAGCTCGTCCACGAGGGCGAGGGCCGAGGCCAGTTGCGCGTCCGCGACCAGGGCCGTCGTATCCGCGTAGGGGGAGGCCGCCAGCATGAGGGCCTCGCGGCCCGTCCAGCGTGTGGTCACGCGGTTCGTCGCCAAGGCGACGCGGGTGAGCAGCAGCCGGGCGAGGCCGGCGCGGTGCTCGCGGTCAGCCTCGGCGGCGCTGGCCATGACGCGCACGCCCGCCGCCGGGGCCACGGCGGTGCCCTGGGGGGACCAGCGCGGGAAATGCCCGCAGCGTCATCGCGGACGAGGTCTGGGTGATCGAGCGCGGCAGCGTCGGCATCTCGGTGATGGCGTCCGCGTGGAAGGTGGGGTCCGGGGACGAGGCCTGGGCCGCGTCGCGGGGTCCGTTGCCCGTCGCGGTCATCCCGCTCGTCGGGGTGGAGGGATTCTCCCCACCGCGTGATCCCGTGGAGGTGTCGGTGGGGGAGGGCGTCCCACTCGTGGTGCCGTTCGTGCCAGTAGTGGCGGAGCGCTTGCCTCCGCGTCCACACTTGTTTCTGCGCGCCTGCTTCTCGCTGGCCTCCTCAAGGGCCGCGCGTACGGCCGTGCGCACCGCCTTGTTCGCATCGTGTGCGAGGGAACGCTGCAGGTAGGCCAGGTCCTTGCCCGCGCCCAGCTCCTTGTCCGACGCGTCGGTGACGACGAAGGTCATGCGTAGGTGGTCGGGCAGGTGGGCGCGCGCGTGCGCGAGGTCCGCTTCGCTCAGGTCCACGCCGCGCAGGACGCGCACCGCGTGGGCGAGGGCGTCCAGGACGGGGCCGTCGGTGAGCGTGCGGCGCGTGGAGGTAGCTGCGGTAGCGGTGCCGAGGGCATTGGTAGATGTAGCATCCGCACCGGTCGCGCCGGAAGCTGCGGCTCCCGCGTGACTCGCAGGGTTGGCGACCGGGTTGGGCGCGGTCGCCGGGTTCGTGCCTGGCTGCGCAGCCGCGCCCCTCGCGCCTGCGCTGGTCGCGTCGCCCGCGCTCGCGGACGCCTGTTTCTTGGCACCCTTCGTGGCGTTTTTCTTCGGCGAGTTGCGCGTCGACAGCTTGCCCGACGTCGCGCCCCACGCGGCCAGGCGGCCCATCGCGGCGTCCAGGCTCAGGGGGGTCCGGCTCGTCGGACTGAGCGGTCTTCTTCCCGCCGCCCGCCCCGGCTGCGCCCGCGGAGCTGTCCGCTGACGCCGCCACGGCCTCGATCGGCTCGTCGCCCGCCTGCTCGATCCAGCGTGCGACCGACGCGGCCACGTCCGGGGCGGGGGCCAGCAGACGGCGCACGCCCTTGGGCAGCGCGCGGATCGCCTCGGTCAGCAGGTCCTCGCGCATGCCTGGTACCAGCCAGTCCGTGCCCGCATCGCTGACGCGCTCAAGAACCTCGATCGGGATGCGCATCGACACGCCGTCACGTGGGCTGCCCGGAGCGAACTCGTAGCTCAGCGCCAGCGACAGGTCGCCGCACTGCCAATGGTCCGGGAAACCCTCGCCGGAGGTCGCCTCGCGCGGCATCAGCAGGGACACCGGGTAAATCAGCAGGTCCGGCCTCTCCCGGCGCTCGTCCTTCCACCAGCGGTTAAACGCCGCCGCGCTGGTCACATGCTCGGGGATCAGGTCGTCAAAGAAACGGAAGCGCGCCTGCTCGTCCGCGACGAGGCCGTGGGTGCGGCTCCGGCGCTCAACCTCGCGCGCCTGCTCCACCAGGGCCTCGTTTTGGCGCTGGAAACCGTGTCTCTCCCTCCACTGGCCATCCACCAGGGCGTTGCGAATGAACATCTCGCGGGCCAGCTCGCGGGCCGTCGTCCGCTCGCGCGCGGCCGCCAACTCCTCGAAATGACGCGGCTCAAACGACCCCGACGATAGCGGATCCTTCGACGCCGACACCAAGCCAGCCGCCAGCGCCTCCAACGACCCCGCGCGCGGAGCGTGAGAGCGCGAGGCGGCCACGGCCTCGTCGATGACGAGGTCAGCCAAGCGACCCAGCAGTACCTCGCGGTCCGCCGCCAGCGTCAGCCCGTAGAGGGTCACGCGCTCGCGGACCATCGCCGCGCCCTTGCCGACCGACCAGAACGGCTCCGAATACGAGCGCTTGAGCAGGCCGCGCGCCGCCGGCTCCACCCACTCCGGGCGGATGCGGGCCACCGTGCGCGCAAACAGGCGCGAGGTCTCCACGAGCTCCGCGGTCATCACCCAGGCAGGGTGCCCACTCACGCCCGAACCCGGCCAGATCGTGAAGTGCGTGCCGCGCGCGCCCTCGTAGTCGCGCTTCGTCTCGTCCCACGACCCCAGGTAGGACAACAGGCCGACCAGCAGCGAGCGGTGCACCTGGTCCGCGTCCACGCTCGCTGTGCCCTGCCCGTAGGCCAGGACCGCGCGCACGGCCGCGTCCTGCGCCCCACCGAAGCGGGCGGCCTCCACGATGTCGCCCGTCGATGGCTCGCCCACCGGCCCCACGCCGATTCCGAGCGCGCGGGCCATCTGGCGCAGCTGGCCGACGACGTCGCGCCACTCGCGCCACCGCAGGTAGTGGAAGAACTCCGCGCGGCACATGCGCCGGAACGCCGAGCCCGACAGGTCGCGCGCCTGCACCGCCAGGTAGCGCCACAGGTTCAGGTACGTGATGAAGTCCGAATGGGGGTCCGCCAGGCGCGCGTGCGAGGCGTCCGCCGTGCCCTGGTGCTCCGCCGGGCGCTCGCGCACGTCCTGGATCGACAAGGCCGCCACAATGACGAGCACCTCCGAGGCGCAGCCCAAGCGCTCGGCCTCCAGCAGCATGCGACCCAGGCGCGGGTCGATTGGCAGGCGTGCCAGGTCCCGCCCGATACCGGTGAGCCTGTACTGGGACGAGGCCGGGGTTGCGTCCTCGTCCCCACTGTCCTGCGCGAGCGCGCCGATCTCCACAAGGAGAGCCACGCCGTCGCGCACCGCGCGCCGATCCGGGGCGTCCAGGAACGGGAAGTCCTCGACGACACCCAGGCCGAGGGACGCCATCTGCAAGATGACGCTGGCCAGCGACGTGCGCAGGATCTCGGGCTCCGTGAAACGTGGGCGTGAAACATAGTCAGCTTGGGAGAACAGGCGGATCGCCACGCCCTCCGCGACTCGGCCGCATCGGCCCGCGCGCTGGTTCGCACTGGCCTGACTGATCGGCTCGATCGGCAGGCGCTGCACCTTCGTCTTATTGGAATAGCGGGAAATGCGTGCCAAACCCGGGTCGATGACGTAGCGGATGCCCGGCACCGTCAGCGACGTCTCCGCGACATTCGTCGCCAGGACCACGCGGCGCAGCCGGTGCGGCTCGAAGACGCGATGCTGCTCGGCCGCCGTCAGTCGCGCGTACAGCGGCAGGATCTCGATGTCTCCGCTTCGTGCACCCTTGTCGTCTCCCGCGCTCCGGCCTCGTCCCTTCAGGTGATCGAGGAGGGCAGCCTCCGTGTCGCGGATGTCGCGCTCACCCGGCAGGAAGACCAGGATGTCGCCATCGCCCTCCGCGCTCAGCTCATCCACCGCGTGGCAGATCGCGGTCTCCACGTCGATATCCTCGCCCATGCCGTAGCCGAGCGTCGCCAGCTCATCCTCCGGATCCTCCAGGACCAGCTGCATGGGGCCGGACTCGGTGACATCGGTGGTCTCGTCCGCCTGCTTTGACGAGGCCTCCGACGTGTACGACGAAGGCGTCGTCGGGCCGAGGGGGCGGTAGCGGATCTCCACCGGGTACGTGCGGCCAGACACCTCGATGACCGGCGCGGGTTCGATGAGGCGACCCGATCCGGGAGCGCCCTCCCACGTGCCGAAATGACGCGCGAAACGATCCGAGTCGATCGTCGCCGACGTGATGATGACCTTCAGGTCCGGGCGCGCGGGCAGCAGGCGCGCCACGTAACCCAAGATAAAGTCGATGTTGAGGCTGCGTTCGTGGGCCTCGTCGATGATGAGCGTGTCGTAGCGGCGCAGCATCGGATCCGACTGGATCTCCGCCAGCAAGATGCCGTCCGTCATCAGCTTGACCAGGGTCGTGGGGCCGATCTCGTCCGTGAAACGCACCTGGTAGCCGACTACCTGGCCGGGTTCGCGGCCCATGGTCTGTCCCAGCTCATGGGCGATGCGGTCCGCGACCGAACGCGCCGCGAGCCTGCGCGGTTGGGTGTGTCCGATCATGCCAGCCACACCGCGGCCTAGCTGCATGCAGATCTTCGGTAGCTGCGTCGTCTTACCCGAGCCGGTCTCACCCGACACGATGACCACCTGATGGTCGCGGATAGCGCGCGCGATCTCGTCGCGCCGGGCGCTCACCGGCAGGTCCGGGAATTCGATGACCGGGATCGCTGCGGCGCGCTCGGCTAGCTGCTCCGGCGTGAACGGTTTGAAGGGACGCGCGTGGTCGCGCTGCGGGCGGCGACGGCCCTCGTGGCTGCGGCTGTTGCCCCGGCGCTCCTGGCCCTGGGTGTGCTGGCCCCGGCCCTCTCGGTCCGCGCGGTTCTTGCTGGTGGTCCTGCCGAGGCCTCGGCCCGTCTGACGCGAGCCCTGCGCGCGCTCGTCGGATGCCCGCTTCTCGGAACCGCGCGCGCCGCCCTGGCGTCGACGCGTGCCGTCGCGCCCGTTGGAGGGGCGACCCGCGTTGTGCGTGTGAGGGCCGCGCGCGTTGGACTCGGACGGAGGCATGGGGCGAGAGTCAGGCATGATAGTGCCAGTCTAGTCGCTGGCCAGAGGCGGTGGCTGAGTGGCACCCCGCGCCCGCCCGTCGCGCCGTGGAGGATGCCGGTCAGACGGAGGGGGCCTCGCCCTGCAGGTCCTCGTCGAAGCGCGTGAGTGGTGCCTTCAGGCGCAGATCCACGAGGTCACGCGCCAGCTGGTCGATCTCCTCGCCCAGGTGCACGCGATCCCTCCACGAGGCCGGGATGGCCTCGACCCCACAGTACGCGCCGCCGAGCTGCCCGTAGATTGCGGCGTTCGTGTCCGCGTCGCCGCCCAGGTTCGCGATGGCCAGGACAGCCTCGTCGAAAGAACCGACATCCAGCAGGCCATGCACCGCGAGGCGCAAGCCGTGAATGATATAACCGCTGGTGTGTGCTTCCCACGAGGCGCGCTCGGTCGGGTCCGCGCTGATCACACGCGCGGCCACGTCATCGAACGCCGCTCCCGTTGAGGCCCATGCGACGTCCACGATCCGCTCAGGTGCCCAGCCCAGCAGCGCGCCCACGAGGAGGGCGGCGAAGACCTCGGTGGCGGCCTCGGCCTCGGCAGAAAAATGCGTCTCGCGGGCGCTCAAGCCAGCGGTCGCAACAATCTCGCGGGGGTCGCGCGCCTCGAATCCGGCGATGACGACGGGTGCCAGGCGCATGATCGCGCCGTTGCCCGCGCTGGTCGTGCGCACCGCATCCACGGGCACGCGCGGGTTTGCGCGGAAGTCCCACAGAGCGCGCGATATCTGGTTGCCGATATCGAAACACACGCCCGTCGACGAGCGGTAGCCCTCCGAGTACCAGCGCTCGTAGCGTTCCATCACGTCAAACGAATCGTAACGGCCCTGCGCCAGCAGCGAATCCGCCAGGCACAGCGCCATCGACGTGTCGTCCGTCCACTGGCCTGGTTCGAGGCCGAAGACGCCTCCGCCGACCATGCCCGTGATCGGTTCGAAAGAACCCGCAGGTTGAAACTCATTCGTCGTGCCCAGCGCGTCGCCAACCGCCAGACCCACCAGGGCACCGCGCGCGCGAGAAAGAAAATCTACCATGCCCACAGTGTGCCACAGCCGCACACACCTGGGTCCATGCCTGCGTTGCCCGCCTCGCAAACGGCACCGATGAACACAGCGAAGATCGTAGCCTACCTGTAAAATTATAAGTGCTCTTATTCCTCTAAAGAAAGAGGCGAACAATGGTGTCTGTGACAAAAGATGAGATATCCCCGATGTTCTTCGACAGGTTGCCGATGAACTCGGGCACTATGTCTACGCGCTCGTCGACCCTCGCAACGGAATTCCCTTCTACATTGGGAAAGGAACGGGGGAGCGCTTCGCGGCTCACGGCCGAGAAGCGCTGTGGACCTATGACGGCGGAGACCCTGAGACTGAGGTGGACGAGCAGGCCTTTTCAGACAAAGTGCGTAAAATCCGCGAACTTGACGGCAACATTGACATCTGGATTATTCGTCATGGGCTGAACAAGGCTGAATATACGCAGGTGGAAGCCGCGTGTATCGATCTCCTGACTTCTTTCCCAGTCATGTCACTAGGCGAGGGGGAGTCGCGTCATCCCGATGGGGTTCGAAAGCAACTGACAAATCTCCGCAAGGAAGCTTCTCGTGGACATGGGATCGTGCGTCTTGAGAGGTTGATCGAGGAGAAGGCTGCTCCTGTGCTCGAATACGATGAGCCGCTCCTCATTTTTCCGCTAGGGGACTGGGTGGACGAGGAGTCTGACATTCCAGGAGGAGGAACCCGTCAGGGATACGGCTACAAACGGGAGTGGCTCGAGTCCTCCGTGCGAAAACAGCACTACCAAGAAATCGGTGAGTCTACTTGCTCGTGGTGGAAATTAAGCGAGGATACGATCCAGCAGAAAGGAATTGAGTACGTCGTCGCCGCCTATCGTGGCGTCACGCGTGCCCTCTTCCGTATCAAGCCGGACACATGGGAAGAGACGTTCGAGCCAGATGCCGATGACGGTCACGGGCGTCGTATTGGATGGCAATTTGACATCGTCGATTCCGGCGACATCTTCGATCAAGTCGTCGGCGAATACGGGCACAAGGTAGAGCCCAGGCCGACACAAAATCAGCGCTACTGGCCGTGGTGATACGGCACCCTGTGCGCTCTCGCGCGACAACCAGTCGCGCCAATGTGACCGCGTGACGATACGGGAATGCTGGTCTGGGCCCCCTTGCGCATCCTCTGAGGTCAGGGGAGGCGCGAGGCGGCCCCGGCCTCGTCCCGTCCCGTCCCGGCGGGAGCGTCAGGACACCGACGTGCCGAATAGCAAGCCCAACAGGTAGGTCACGCCCGCCGCGCCAAAGCCAACCAGGAGCTGACGCAGTGCGCGAGGCATCGGAGGCTGGCCCGACAGGATACCGACCACGCCGCCCGTGAACAGCAGGGCGACTCCGACAATCGCGGCCGCGACAATGATTGCGGTCAGGCCAGTCAATCCCAGAATGTAGGGAACCAGCGGGAAAAACGCGCCCGTCGCGAAGAAACAGAACGACGACAGGGCCGCGTTCATGGGGGTCCCCACCTGCTCGCCCGCGCCGTCCGACTCTTGGCCGCCCAGCGCGGCGCGCACGGCAATCGCGCCGGACTCGCCGGTCGCGGGCTTGGCGAGCTTTGCGAAAACCTGCGCGGCGTGCGCCTCGGCCTCCTCCTCGCTCTCGCCACGCGCGCGGAACACCAGGGCCAGCTCGTTGGCGTTCACGTCCAAGTCCGTGACTGCCTGATGTGCGTCCGGGTCGGGAATCGAGGCGTCCAGCAGCTCACGCTGACTGCGTACACTCACCCACTCGCCGGCCCCCATCGACAGTGCCCCCGCCAGCAGGCCCGATACACCCGTCAGGAGAACGGCGTGGGGCTCCATACCCGACGCCGCGACGCCCAGCACGAGAGCCAAGTTCGACACGAGGCCGTCGTTCGCCCCGAAAACCGCCGCGCGGAACGTGCCCGCCAGGGTCTCGCGGGACTTCGCAGCCAGGGACCGGATGACCTCGGCGTGAATATGCTCATCCGCCTGCATGTGCGCCGGCACATCGTCATCCACGTCGCGCGAAGACCGCTGCTCCGCGCGCTGAGCCATCGCCAGAATGAAAATCGTGCCAAAGAGGTGCGCCAACAGCGACGCCGCGCGCGTGCGCAACGGCGGCTTCGGCGCAGGCAAGCGTTCTCGCCCAGACGTGCCAGCCAATACTCCTCGTGGCGACGCTCCGCCTCCTCCAACTGGAGCAGGACCGCGCGCTCCTCACCCGTGCGACGCTCCGACAAATCACGGTAGGTGCGCGCCTCCATGCGCTCCTCCGCCAAGTGCTTCCGCCAGCGTTTAATCTGCGCGCGCGTCGGCTCCCGATCAGAGGCCACCTGGTCCGCATTCATTGCCGAGGCCTCGTTTCCCACCGCGCTCAACGCTGGGTTGGTGCAGTGGCGAGCTCCCCGTCAACGGTGGCGGGCTTCGAGGCGGGGGCACCGAACAGGCGCTCCTTGACGGCGTCGGCAACCTTATCGGTTACCTGTTCGCCGCCCGCGCGCACGATGTCGGACACCTTCTGGCCGGCCGCATCCAGCGGACGAGCAACAACCGGGAAACGACGAACCTTCGCCGCGGCGGCGCGGATCTGGTCGTAACGCTCGCGCCCGGCGCGCGCGCCCAGCACGTATCCGATACAAACTCCAATGAGGAGACCGCTCTTGGTACCCATAACTGTCCTTCTCTCGCTGCGTGGGGTGCCCGCATGGGCCGGACGCCGCCCGCGCAGGCAGGATGGGCGCCCTCGCGCAGGCATTCTCACCGGCGCATATTCACCCTTATCTTAGTGGCCGCTCAGCCTAGCTCGCACGCCCCTGTCGCCCACTGGAGATATCTCTCGGGACTCAGCCCAGGCCTCGTCCCTGTCACACATGCGCACACTGTGGGCACCCCCTTTCCTTTGAGGTGCCAAACGCGCTATGTTTAACACGTGAGCCAGATAACGATTCAGACCCCCCGGGGAGTGTCCATCTCCGGGACGTTCACGCGCCCGGTGGATTCCCGCGATGCCGCGGTGATCTTTTCTCACACCTTTTTGTCGGACCGTCACGCATCGGGGATGTTCGACTCACTCGGGTGCGTTCTACGCCGTGCCGGGTATGCGACCCTCGCTTTCGACTATTCCGGCCACGGCAGCTCCGGTGACGAAATCATCACCTTCAACCCGCTCATCGAAGACTTCCGCTCTGCCTCCGGTTGGCTGGTCGACCAAGGCTTCACGCGCCAAATCTGCATCGGCCACGAATTTGGCGCCACCGTTGCCCTGCGTGCCAACCCGCCCGCCGTGCAGACCTACGTGCTGGTCTCCCCGGTGCTCGGCCCCCTCTCCTACGACTGGGACATGGTGTTCTCCGATGTGCAGCTCTACGACCTGGAGCGTCATGGCACCACCACTGTGCCCGACGATTCCGAGTCGGTGCGGCGCCACTTCACCATCAACAAGGGAACCCTCGCCGACATGTCCATGGTCTCCGGCGAGAAGGTGCTGCGCGGCGTGGATGTGCCCGTCCTCATCACGCACGACGCCTTCGATGAGGAAACCGGGCTGCTCGACCGCACCCGCGACGCCTTCCACCTGCTGCCCGACGGGTCCGTCCTCGACATGACCGCGCCGTCCGTCGGCATCGCCGTCGAATACACGCCCATCGAGGGCGTACCCGTCAGCGACGAGGCCGTGGAACGCGTCGCGCACGCGTCCTCCTCCGCGTCGGCCGCCAACCTTCCTGCCCTGCCCGACGTGGCCACCCAGTGGGCTACCCGCTGGGTACCCGTCGGGAGGTAGCGGGCACCGTTTTCGGGTTTTGGATGGCACCGGGTGCCGCTGGTGGCCCGGCTAGGTCCGCTCGTAGGCTCGTGGCGGTGGCTGGCTTCCGCAGGCTCCTACCAGGCTCGCACCAGCTCAGCCAGGACCGGGGACGTCAGCCACTGCCTCGTGCCGAAGGACGATACCGACACCCCCGCCACCGCCGACGCGAAACGGATGAGGCGCTCCGGATCAGTGGCCCCCGCGCGCTCGAGCGCCCACACGAACGCCCCATGAAACGCGTCGCCCGCGCCCATTGTCGAGGCGTTGGGAACCTCGTGCACGGGAACCTCGCCGTGTGCACCGTCCCACCAGTACTGCACAGGCCGCTCGCCGCGCGTGCGTACCACCCGCGTGATGCCGAAGCCGCGCAGGAAGCCCGCGACCTGCTCGCCGTCGGCGCGCGCGAGGAGCGGCGGTGCAAAATCCTCCGACACGACGGCGACGTCGATGAAACCCAGCAGGGGTGTCAGCCAGTCCTTCCACGACCCCCCGTCGAGCACGCGCAGGTGCGGCGGGCGAGCCTCGAGCTGGGCGAAAGGATCCTCCCCCGCCCACCTCGGGCACGCCCAGCGTCAGCGCCGCCTGCGCCAGCGCCGGGTTATGCCCGTCGATGAGGACGACGCCGACGCGCTCGGGCAGGTCTGCCGCAACATGCGCGGGGTCGGCGTCCAGCCGCGCGTTCGTGGAGGCAACCATGCGACCGCTCGGATGCTCAATGATCGAGGACACAGCCGGCTCGCGCGGGGCCGAGGCCTGGGCCGCGTCGCGCTCGTCGGGTGAGGTCGAGTGGTAGGTCGGGGCGGCGGCTTCAGCGGGTGAGGACGCGACCGAAGCGGGAAGGCTAGGAGTGTCGGACATAGCCGGGGCGGGGGTCGTCGCATCGAGGACTCTCACGCCAGCGGCCGCCAGGTCGGCCGCCAGGAAGGCCGACACCGGTCCCTCACCAAGCGCCGTCAGTAGTAACGGAGCATCCGCCCGGGTTGCGGGATCCGGTGAGCTGGCCACGGCCTCGTCGGCGGAGAGCGAGCGTGCGGCCGCTTCAAGCGCCGCGTAGGTGACTGCCGCGTTCGTCGCGGGGCCGCCCGCCGACATCGTGAAGTCCGTGGACGTCACCTTTAGCCCCGGGTCCGGCACATGGTCGAGTCGGTGCAGCACATCCAGGGTCGTCAGCCCGGCGAAGAGAGCGGTCATGAGGACATTGTCGCACCCCGGGCGGGTGGGCGAGGCGTGCGGGGACGCGGCGGGCAGGCGTAGGCACGCCGGGACGAGGCCGGGGCCGGGCTGACGCGAGCACGCCGGGATAGAGCGCGCCGGGACGAGGCCGACCCCGTCCACCTGCGCGCACCCGAGCGAGGCGACGCGGTACCATGAGGGCGACCCGCACTCACCGACGTTTCGGACTGCCATGCACTTGCTCGACGCGCTGAACGAATCACTGCCCGAGGTCTTCCGAGCCATCGACCTCATGGGCGTGCTCCTCAATGGCATTCTCGGCGGAAAGGTTGCGCGAGAACGCAACTTCGACGCCGTGGGCTTCTGTATTCTCGCGATCATGACGGCGCTCGCGGGTGGCATGGTCCGCGACATGCTCCTGACCACGCGGACGGGCGCTCCCGTGGCGATCACCGACCCCTATTATTTGTGGTTCGCAATCATTGGCGCGGTCGTCGCGATGGCCTTCCGCATGGACTCGCACGCGTGGTCGGTCCTTCTGGTGATCGCGGACGGCATGGTGCTGGGCTGCTGGAGCGCGACCGGCGCGATCAAGACCCTTGACGCGGGATTCGCGATCATGCCCGCGATCCTGCTGGGCATCATGACGGCCGTCGGAGGTGGCATGATCCGCGATATTTCGGCAGGCCTCGTGCCGCGAGTCTTCGGCGGTAACAACCTGTACGCGACCCCGGCGTTCGCCTGCTCGGTTGTGACGGTCGTCTTTTGGTATATGGGTCAGCCGGTTCTTGGCATGGGCGCATCCATCGTCGTGGGTTTGGTCTTTACAGGCATGGCGCACTGGCGTCGGTGGAGGCTCCGCAGACCCGTGAGTGGACCATCACTCTCACATATTCGCAGTTGAAAGCTCTTCGCAGAACGAGGCGTTAGTATGGCCGTGTGAATCCCAAATCAACGCCTCCTTCTACCTCCTCCGCTGCGTCGACGTCAGGCACCTCCGCGCGCAAGCGCTTCAAGACGTGGCACCTGTCCATGATGGCCCTGGGCCTCGCGATCGGTGCAGGCTTCTTCCTGGGGACCGGCTCCGCGATTGCCCAGGCGGGTCCCGCGGTCCTCGTGTCCTATGCGGTCGCCGCCATCATCGTCGTGTCGGTCATGCTGGCGCTGGCGGAACTGGCGTCGTCGCTGCCGACGACGGGTTCCTTCTCGTCCTACGCCGAGGCCGGGATCGGCCGGTGGGCCGGCTTTACGATCGGGTGGCTCTATTGGGTCATGCTCATCATGGTCTCGGGCTTGGAGGTCACGGGCGCGGCGAAGTTTTTCGTCGGCTGGTTCCCGGAGGTGCCCCAGTGGGTTGTTGCCCTCGTTATTGTCATTGTAATTGGCGGAATTAACCTGTTGGCTGCCGGGCAGTACGGTGAGATCGAGGCCTGGCTGTCGATGGTGAAGATCGTTGCCATCATTGCGTTCCTGTGCGTGGGCGTCTTCCTGGTGGCGCGCACTGTGATCGTGGGTCCTCTGCCCGGCCATGAGGGTGTCCTGCAGAACGTTATGGGACACAACGGCCTGGCACCCAACGGCCTGTCAGGCATCGCCGTGGCGCTCCTGGCCGTCATCACGTCCTTCGGTGGCCTGGAGATCGTGACGATTGCCGCGGCCGAGGCCGAGGACCCTCGCGCGGCCATGGTGAGCGCGATCCGCTCGGTCGTCACCCGCATTCTCGTGTTCTACGTCGGCTCCGTCGTCCTCCTGATCGCTCTGCTACCGTGGGACAGCGAGGCAATGAGCAGCAACGCCTTTGCCGCCATCCTTGAGATGGCGGGCGTTCCGGCCGTAGGCACGCTCATGAACGTCATCATTTTCATGGCGCTGGTCTCCGCGTTCTCCGCGAACATCTACGCCTCCTCGCGCATGGCCTACTCGTTGGCCGCCCGCGACATGGGTCCGCGTTGGCTCCTGGGCGCGCCGTCCGCTGAGAAGGCGCACGCGCGCGCCGTCGTCGAAGCCGCCCTCGAGGATGATGAAGCCGTCTTGGCCGCCGAGCTGGAAGGTGACATCGCGGCTGGTCGCACCCCGAAGTTCGCGGTTGGCCTGGTTGTCGTGCTGGCGCTCTTGGCGGTCCTGGGCAACTGGTACCTGCCCGGCTCGATTCTGACGATACTCATCAACGCGATTGGCATGGTGCTGCTGATTGTGTGGACCTTCATCATCATCTCGCTCATGCGCCTGCACCCCTCGCTGGAGCGCTCGGGTTCCCTCGTGATCCGTATGCCCGGATGGCCGTGGCTGCCGTGGGTCGTCCTGGTGGGCCTGGCCGGTATCGCCGTCCTCATGCTCACGAGCGCCGAGGGCCGGGCCCAGCTGGTGTCGATGGGCGCGCTGACGCTCATCATTATTTGCATCTACTTCGTGCGACAGCTCGTGAGCCCGAGGAAGTAACAGTTCCGCATGGATTCGCCGCCGAGTACGCAGATGGAGGCGGCGTGGTCCATGATGGGGGCACCCCGACGACGCGTCGGGGTGCCCCCATCCGTATGGGACGGATGGGCTTGCACGTGGCAGAAGGAGGCCTCATGGCACGCAGACGGCGTCGCCGTAAAAATATCGGAGATCAGATTGTTCTCTCACTGATTCTCATGGCCCTCGTGTGGGCGTTCGCGCCCCGCGTCGGCTGGGATCTGCTGGACCTGCGCTCGCGCCTGGGGTGGCCGCCGACGCGCAGCGGACAGGCCCTGTCCACCCTGCCAGACAGCGAGGCGGCCCGCCAGCTGCGAGAGCTTACCGTTCGTTCCTCAGACGATTCCTCCGGTATACCGGCTTACAACCGCGAGGCCTTCGGAGAGGCATGGGCGGACGTTGACCACAATGGCTGCGACACACGCAATGACATCCTGGCCCGCGACCTGGCGCGGCCCACCTTCAAGCCAGGCACGCACGACTGCATCGTCCTCACGGGCACGCTCGCGGAACCCTACACGGGAAAGACAATCCAGTTTGAGAGGGGGGGACAAGACCTCGTCGCTGGTCCAGATCGACCACGTCGTCGCCCTGGCGGATGCCTGGCGCTCGGGTGCCTGGCAGTGGGACGAGCAGAGCCGTGAGGAGTTTGCTAACGATCCCGAGAACCTGCTGGCAGTCGATGGAGCGGCCAATCGGGACAAGTCCGCTTCGTCGGCCGACCAGTGGCTGCCGCCCAACGCCGGCTTCCGCTGCGACTACGTGAAACGGCAGATCGCGGTGAAATACTCTTACGATCTGAGCGTCACCGAGTCCGAGCAGGATGCGATGGCGACCCAGCTGGCGACTGTTCGGGGTGATCGATAGTCCGAAACTGTCAGCCTGTTAGAAGTGTTGCATGTGCGTGATAGACACATGCATGCAAATGCCAGGTGTGCGCGTCTGACTAAGTGATTTCAAGGAGAATCTCAGACAATTTCTCAGAATGTGTCCATCCGATGTGGAACACCCCGCAACGTGCTGCACGTTCCCGAACAATGCCGGTAATGTTCGCCTCAAGGAATGAGGTGACATGTACACGGCAATCAACTGGGCGATGGACCTGGGGTTCTACGCGGGCTTCAGCGCGCTCACGTGCACTCTGTGGTGGATCCTAGGGCGCCGCGCCGACCGCAAGTGGCTGCACGCACGCACGCACATCATGCGTGCCGCTACGGACGCGGCATCGGCGTCTGGCCAGGACCGCTCGCACCTGACTGTGTCTAAAGCACTGCCCCTCATCTACCGCCGCTCACGGGACACCGGTGCTCTCCTGGAGCGTGAGGAGAATCCCGACACCCCCAGGACGGCGGAGATCCCCGTTGTCTCAGCCACGGCCTCGTCCATGTGGAGGCTGCCGCGCGCGCTCCCGCTCGCGTGGATCCTCTACCTGGCGGGCCTGCTGATTTTCGTGCTCCTGCCGATCCCCCTCCGACCCGCAGGCCGCATGCGCTGCGATCCTGCACTGGGACAACTACATGCCCTTCGGGTCGCTGAACGCCGTCGCCGACCAACTCCGCGATGGCGAGACCCTGCGCGGTACCCTGTATGCACTCTCAATCGTGCTCAATATTGCCCTGTTTATGCCGCTCGGCGCTCTTGCCGAGATGACCTGGCGGATTCGCCGCTCCGGCAAGGCCTCCGAGAGCCTGCCCGACGACGGCGGGCGCTTGACACGCGCGATTCCCACGCAACGAGTGCTCGTGTGGCTCATGATCGGCACGCTGCTCTCGTGCCTCATCGAGTTTACGCAGTACACGGGCCTGTTCGGCCTCGTGCCCTGCACGTACCGCGTCGTCGACATCGACGACGTCATCACGAACGCGCTGGGCACCTACCTCGGCGTCCGGCTCCTGCCTCTGTTCGCGCGCAACTCGCGCTTCATGGGCGCGTAGCTGTCCATTCTGAGAGTGTGGCGCAGACTTGCTCCATCGTTATCTGAGAGGAAGCGACAGCGATGACAAGCTCGTACACGTCATCGTTGGACACGTCTTTCTGGATCTCCAGCGCATTGAGTGATAGGAAAACCGAACATGCGGCCCACGCAAGGCGCTTGTTTCCGTCGATCAGCGCGTGATTTTTCGTGAGTGATTCGAGGAGGGCTGCGGCCTTGGCGGCGGTGGACGGGTAGGCGTCCTGGCCCATCAGTGTTGTTTGGGGGCGAAGTGCTGCCGCATTGAGGAGTCCGAGATCACGGACGGGGCCGATTTTCAGTGCGGATACGATGTCCAGGAGGTCCTCAAGCGAGAGAAACTCGCACGGCATGGTGTTACTGGCCGAGTCGCTCAAGTGCGTCCCCCCCAGCGCTCAACGGTTTGGTTGAGTGCGTCGGTGACGCGCTGGCGGTGGGTCATGCGGTTGAACTCCTCGTCGATGGCGCGCAGCACTGCATCGTGTTTGGACGTGCCGGAACGCTGGGCGAGCTCGTCGAGCTTGCGTGCGTGTTCCTCGTCGAGTCGGAGTGTCATAGCCATATCGTCATGGTATCACTCTGATACCACCTGCGCGGCCTGCCTACAGCCAGCCGGCCGCACGCGCCAGGGACGCGGCCTCAGCGCGGGTGCGCGCGTCCATCTTCAGCATCGACGAAGACACGTGGTTGCGCACCGTGCCCTGGCTCAGGTGCAGGGAGCGGGCGATGTCGGCGATGGTGCCGCCGCCCTCGACCTCGCGCAAAACGTCGGCCTCACGCTCCGTCAGGGGTGAAGATCCCGTCGAGAGGGCCTCAAGCGCCAGGCTCTGATCAATCGCGCGTCCGCCCGCGGCTACCGTGCGCACACCGTCGGCCAGGGTCTCAACCGGTGCGTCCTTCACCATAAAGCCCGTGGCACCCGCGTCGAGGGCGCGCTGCAGGTACCCCGGGCGTCCAAACGTCGTCACGATCAGCACCCGTACGCCTGGGAAACGAGCGCGGATCGCCTGAGTCGCCGTGATGCCGTCCATGCGCGGCATTTCGATGTCGATGATCGCGACGTCGGCGGGGGCATTCGCGCGGGTTGGGCCGGACGAGTCCGCCAGGCGTCCCAGCTCTTCCAGAGCCTGCGCGCCGTCTGCGGCCTGCGCGACGACCTCAATGTCGCGCTCCAGGTCCAGCAGCCCCGCCAGCGCCCCGCGAATCATCGCCTGGTCATCGGCCACGAGCACCCGAATCGTCACGTCACCCTCCTGTTTCTCTGTGCCTGGGGTACAAGGCTAACGCAGGTAAGAGGCTTGTTTCTCTGATCAGCTCACCCCTCAGGACGAGGCCGACCCGCCTCCCCGGGACCGTGTCGGACCAAGGGAGGGGGCCACGGCCTCGTCGACAGGGCTGGGGCCTCGGACAATTAGGACGAGTGGGAGGCGGATCTGGAATCGAAGGACAGAGTGAGCGTCCACGTGGAACCCGACGTGCCCCATGTGAGTGTGCCCTCGTTGCCGACCAGCTCGGACAGGCCCGCGAGGCCCGCCCCCGACCCCGCGCTCGACGCGGCGTAAGCGGCCGTGTATCCGTCGTTCGTGACGGTTACGCCGCCCGGAGAGAGACGGACGCGAACCCACGAGGGGCGCGCGTGCAGGATCGCGTTCGTGACACCCTCGCGGATCACGTGGGCGGCGGCGGTCGAACGAGGACCTGACGGCGGCTCGCCCTCATTCGTGATCTCGGCGTCGATGCGCGCAACCTCCAGAAGCGAGCGGGCCTCCTCGAGTTCCTCTCCCGGGGACAGCGCCCGCGTTGCCGCCACGATGCGGCGAACGTCAGCCAAGGCCTCGTTCGACTGCGCGGTGACCGCGCGAATCTGCTCGCGCGCCTCCTCCACGCGCCCCGCCTCCAGGAGACGACCCGCCAGCTCGGACACCATCGTGATCCCCGTCAACGAATGCCCGAGGATGTCGTGCAGATCCGTGCTTAGACGCGCCCGCTCCGCCGCCTTCGCCCGCTGGATCGCGTCCTGGCGGCGCAGATGCTCGCGGGCCGAACGCTCCATGCGCCATCGGGCCACCCCCACGAAGACACACAGCAACACCAGGTACCAGCCCATCCACAAGTGCTCACCCTGCGCGTAGGCGGCCACGCCCGCGATAGCGGTCACCGGCACGAGACCCGCGATGATGAATCTACCCGGCGCCTGGAACACCCACGCGACCAGCAGATACGACGTCAGCATGAACGCGTGAGGGGTGTAGAGGGAGACCGCATACACGAGGTAGGCGACCGTCGCGGCCGCCAGCGCCGCGTGGGAGAGGATGAACGGCCTCGTGAAGGAGTTACGCGCAGGCAGGGGATTGGTCAGCCATGTCGCCGAGTTAACGACCGCGAGAAGGGCACACAATCCGATGAGGCCCGCGCGCTGGGCCGGATCCGTCAGTTCCAGGGCGTAGGCGAGGGGGAACCCCATGAACAGCATCCACGGGGCCGCCCACGCTAGGGAGATCAAGCGCTCCTTCATGACACTAGCCTAGCGATCCGTGTCGTGAGACGCGCCCCACCAGGCGATGCCCGCCGTGACGACCGCCCACCCGGCGATATTGAGCCACGCGGCGGTCGGCATCGTCACGGTTCCGGCGACCGCGTAGATCGCCTGGACGGCACCGTACAGGGGCGTGAACGGCGCGATCTGCGCGACGAAGGGCGGCAGCTGGTCCAGCGGGATGAACATGCCGGACACGAAGGCACCCATCAGCATGACGAACGCGGAGGCGCTGTAGGCGTTCTCGCCCTTAATCGTGTAGCCGCAGGCCAAGCCAATGAGCGCACCCAGGGCCGACAGTGCGATGACCACTGCGGCGCTGGCCGCCCACGCGCCGGCGGTCATTTCTGCGCCCGTGGCCATACCGAAGCTGAAGGTGATGAGCGTGATGAACGCGCTCAGCGCCACGAGCGCGCTCAGGCGCACCAGCAGGATCACCCACGGCTGGATGGGGGTCAGCGCGTACATGCGCGAGATGCCGGTCGTACGCTCGACGGACAGCGTCGCGCCGAGGGATCCGCCGACCAGGATCACGCCGTACGTGGTCATCATCGCGATCATCGCGGCCGCCAGGTTCCCGCGCCCGGTCTGGGTCGCGCGCGCAACGTCCGTCATGCCGAACATCGCGTACATGAACATGGGCAGGAGCACTGCAAACGCCATGTTCCACGGGTTAAGGATGTGGGACAGGAACGTCGCGCGCCACAGCTTCCCCGCGCCCGTGAAGGGGGAAGGGATCGGTCGGGTAGCTCGCGAGGGTGTATGGGTGGTCATGATTCCTTCTTCGTGTGTCGTATCTGGGGTCGTGGGGTGGGGGCCTTGGCGTCGGCCTCGGGATGAGGCTGGGGCCTGTCTCGTGCGGGCCTTGGTGCCCGTGGGGACGAGGTCTGGGTGGGGTTCTCGTGTCTCGGCTGCCCGTCGCGCACGGTTGGCTTCGGGGCGGTGGCGGTTTTTCGGGGCACGTGACCCCGAGCGCTCACTCGGCGTCCGCGTGGGAGGTGATGCGCTCAAAGACGTCTTCGAGGTCCTCGTTGTCGGCGACGACCTGCTCGGTGGGTGCGTCCAGGAGGACCTTCCCGGCGTCGATGATGACGATGCGGTCGGCGTCTTTGCGTGCCTCGGTCAGGTAGTGCGTGGCGAAGAGGAGCGTGCGGCCCTCCGCGGCCTCGGCGCGCATCGTCTCCCAGAAAGCGCGGCGGGCCAGCGCGTCCATGCCGGCGGTCGGCTCGTCGAGGATCAGGAAATCCGGGTTGCCGGCCAGTGCGAGTGCGAGGCGCACCCGCTGGCGCTCGCCGCCGGATAGCTGTTGAGCGGGCGCTTGGAGAGCTTCGTCAGGTTCGCGCGCTCCAGGAGCTCATCGGTGGGGATCGGGTTGGCGTGCATGGCGGCGACCAGGTCGATCGTGTTGCGGACCTTCCCGTCGCGTGGCATCGATCCGGTCTGGAGCATCGCGCTCACGAGGGAGCGACGCACGGCCTCGCGTGGGCTCATGCCGTAGACGCTGATGGCGCCCTGCGTGGGGGTGGTCAGGCCGAGGACGATGTCCAGGAAGGTGCTCTTACCGGCGCCGTTGACGCCGAGGAGCGCCACGATCTCGCCGGGCATGAGGGTGAGGTTCACGCCGCGCAGGGCGTCGACGTGGCCGAAAGACTGGTGGATGTTCGTCGCCTGAAGGGCGGGCGTTGTGTTCGTGTTCATGGCTCCCAGTCTGCGCTCGTATTAATGGGGCGGGAAGTGTCCTTTGATGCAGGAGGAGCCATGACAAATGTCAGGGGGTGTGGGCCTGTAACTCGCACGCGGGTCCTCTAATCCGCACGTGGGCAACCCCGCCCACACTCCAACTAGCGGGTTCGCGTGCGATATAGCGGGTTCCCACTCGCAATAGCGGGTTTGCGTGCGAACTGCACACCCTGCCAGACGCCGTTGTGCCCAAAACGCAGACCACCTCACCCATAACAGCCCATTTTTAGTGTTTTTTACCGAGGTGGTCTGCACTGTGAGCGCCGCACCACCACGAACCGCAACCTCACTGCCTCAAAACGGGGGAATGGAACTATACGAGGACCCGACACGTCGGCGACACGCCGCCAGCTAGGTCCTCATGCTGTAAACCCCCGCTGATACCCAATTGGAGGGCGACGCGTGAGCTGCGGGACAAGAGAGGCCTGGCTGTGGGGCCTGGGACGGTGGAACCGGAGGGCCTGGCTGCGGTGCCCGTGGGCGGCGGTGGGGCCTGGCCGGGCTTCGAGACGACGCGCCAAGCCGAAGGCTCGCGGCGCGGACGGCGAGCGGGCGGGCCGCCGCCCACGGGCACGCACAGCAGCCCGCAACACCCGTGGGGCACGCGAGAAACAGCAGGGGCCCGAAGCGCCGCAGCGCCTCGGGCCCCACACTCACGTGCGTCAGTTGCTTACAGGTTGAGCTGGATGTTGCGGCCGGGGACGGCCTCGATCAGCTCGCGCGTGTAGTCCTCGACGGGGTTGTTGAACAGATCGTCGGTGGTGTTGGCCTCAACGAGCTTGCCCTTCTCCATGACGATGACGTCGTCGGCGATCTGGCGGACGACTGCCAGGTCGTGCGTGATGAACAGGTAGGACAGGCCCAGCTGTGCCTGCAGGTCGTTGAGCAGGTACAGGATCTGATTCTGTACGAGCACGTCGAGCGCAGACACGGCCTCGTCCAGGACGATGACCTCCGGGTTGAGCGCGAGGGCGCGGGCTACGGCCACGCGCTGGCGCTGGCCGCCGGAGAGTTCGTTCGGGTAGCGGCGCATGGCGCTGCGCGGCAGGGCTACCATGTCGAGCAGCTCGGCGGCGCGTTCGATGCGCAGCTTCTTCGGGTTGAGTTCGCGCTTTTCGGCGGCGGTCAGTGTGCGCTTTCCGTCGGAGGCTTCGACGAGCTTCGTCATCCACTCTTCGGGGTCGCGGCCGGTTGCTTGTGCGCGTGCGATCTCCTGCTTGGCGTATGCCAGGGTACCGTAGCCGTGGATCTTCAGCGGTTCTTCGATCAGGCGGAAGATCGAGTACATCGGGTCCAGGGACCCGTAGGGGTTCTGGAACACGGCCTGGAGGCGGCGACGCAGCTGGAATAGTTCCGTGCGCGTCATCGTCGAGGTGTCCTTGCCGTCGAAGAAGATCTTGCCGGCGGTGGGTTCGAGGAGTTGGAGGATCATGTTTGCAGCGGTCGACTTGCCGGAGCCGGATTCGCCGACGACCGCGAGGGTCGTGCCGCGACGCAGCTCGAAGGACACATTGTCGACGGCCAGGAAGGTGTCGTTGCCCTTCTTGGCACCACGGATGTCGAATTCCTTGGTGAGGCCTTCGACGCGGATGATTGCTTCCGTGGAGGTCGCGCCCTTGCCAGCACCCGTGAGTTCCTCTTCGGTGACCGAGATGCCCTGCTTGTGGGCGGATTCGATGCGGGCCGAGGCGAGGGAGGGGGGGCGGCTGAGACGAGGCGCTTCGTGTAGGGGTGCTGCGGGTGCTGGAGGATCTCCAGGGCGGGGCCGGATTCGACGATGCGACCGCGGTGCATGACGACGAGCTGCTCGGCGCGTTCGGCTGCCAGGCCGAGGTCGTGCGTAATGAACAGCACGGCGGTGCCCATTTCGGCGGTCAGCTTGCCGAGGTGGTCGAGGATGCGGCGCTGGACGGTGACGTCCAGGGCGGAGGTGGGTTCGTCGGCGATCAGCAGCTTGGGGTGTGCGGCCATGCCGATGGCGATGAGGGCGCGCTGGCGCATGCCGCCAGAGAACTCGTGCGGGTACTGCTTGGCGCGGCGTTCGGCGTCGGGCAGGCCGGCTTCCTCGAGGAGCTGGCTGACGCGTTCGCCGACCTCGCTCTTGGGCACGACGTTGTTCGCGAGCAGGGCCTCCTTGACCTGGTAGCCCACGCGGAGCACGGGGTTCAGGTTACTCATGGGTCCTGGGGGACGAGGCCGATGCCGGATCCGCGCAGCTCCACCCACTGGTTGGTGGTCAGGTTGGTGATGTCCTGGCCGTCGAACTCGATGGTGCCGCCCGCGACCTTGCCGGTGCCGGGCAGCAGGCCGATGACGGCGGCGGCGGTCGTGGACTTACCGGAGCCGGACTCGCCGACGATGGCGACGGTCTGACCGGGGTAGATGGTCAGGTTCGCGCCGCGCACGGCGGGGACGACGCCGGTTGAGGAGGTGAAGGTGACTTCCAGGTCTGTGATCTTGAGCAGGGGGCGCTCGTCGTCCGGGTGGACGTCGGACGAGGCCGGGGTCGCGCTGGGGGCGACGGCTCGTTCGACGATCTCTTCCATCTCCTTGTCGGAGAGGGCGGGGTTGTTCGTTTCGCTCACTTGCGTGCCTTCGGGTCGAGGGCTTCGCGCACGGCGTCGCCCATCATGATGAAGCTGAGAACGGTCAGGGCCAGGGCGACGGCCGGGTAGAAGAGCACCATGGGGGCGTCGCTCAGCTGGTCTTTGGCCGTTGAGATGTCGGCACCCCAGGAGACGATCGTGGGCGGCAGGCCGATGCCCATGAAGGACAGGGAGGCCTCAGACACGATGAAGGTGCCCAGCGCGACGGTCGCGTACACGATGATGGGGGCCATCGAGTTGGGGATGATGTGGCTCATCAGGATGCGCCCGCGCGAGGCGCCGGTGGCGCGTGCGGCGGTGACGAATTCTTCGTTCTTGGCGCTCATGACGGAGCCTCGCGTGATTCGCGCGATGGATGTCCACGCGAAGGTCGACAGGACAATGACGACCATGGCGATGGAACGGGATTCCTTGAACATCTGCATGAAGACGATGGCCGCGAGGAGCAGCGGGATCGCGAAGAAGACGTCGGTGATACGCGAGAGGAGGGCGTCAATCCAGCCGCCGACGTAGCCGGCGATGGCACCGATCGTACCGCCGATGATGACGACGGCGATCGTGGTGAGCACGCCAACGGAGACGGAGGCGCGGGCACCGTAGATGACGCGCGAGTAGATGTCGCAGCCTGCTTGTCGAAGCCGAAGGGGTGGCTCCACAGCTCAGGGCCGCCGAGCGAGCGGGAGAGCTCGCAGTAGCGCGGGTCCTGGCTGGTGAACAGCGAGGGGAAGAGCGAGATCATGATGGCCACGAAGATGATGACGGCCGCGAACCAGAAGAGGGGGCGAACGCGCAGTCGCTTCCAGGCCTCGCCCCACATCGAGGAGGGAGCGCCCTCGTCGGGCACTGCGTCGACGGCACCGAGGCCGGTCTCGTCGATGTCGGAGACGTAGTGGTCCTGCCCGGCGCGGGTGCGGGCGATGTTGGCGGAGGGGGATGATGTCACTCATAGCGGATCCTCGGGTCGAGCACGGCGTAGAGGAGGTCAACGACAAGGTTGGCCAGGATGTAGACGAGGACGAGCACGGTCGTGATGGACACGACGGTGGGGGCCTCGCCCAGTCGGATGGCCTGCCAGAGCGTGCCGCCGACGCCGTTGATGTTGAAGATGCCCTCGGTGATGATGGCGCCGCCCATGAGGGCGCCGAGGTCGCCGCCGAGGAAGGTGGCGACGGGGATGAGGGAGTTGCGCAGGATGTGGCGCGACATGACGGCGCGGTTGGTCAGGCCCTTGGCGCGTGCTGTGCGCACGTAGTCGGCGGAGACGTTCTCGGAGACGGACTGGCGGGTCAGTCGGATGACGTAGGCCAGGGAGACGCCGCCGAGCACCATGGCTGGCATGGTGAGGGATGCGAAGTCGACGGAGACGCTGGCTGTGACTGGTAGGATCCCGAGTTTGATGCCGAGGAGGAACTGTAGGACGAAGCCGAGGACGAAGGTCGGCACTGAGATCAGCAGGAGCGAGAACACGAGGATCGTGGAATCGAACCAGCCGCCGCGGCGCATGCCGGCGATGGTGCCCAGCGTGATACCGAAGATGGATTCGATGGCCAGGGCGTAGATGGCGAGGGCCATCGTGACGGGGAATGCCCGCGCCATGACGTCGATGACGGGCTGCTGGTTGAAGGATTTGCCGAAGTCAAGGGTGAACACACCCTTGAGGTAGAGCAGATACTGCATCCAGAAAGGTTGGTCGAGGTGGTACTCGGCGCGGATCTTCGCAGCGGCCGCCTCGGTGAGGCCGCGGTCGCCGCCGAGCGCGGCAACGGGGTCACCTGGCATCAGGTAGACCATCGCGAAGATCAGAAAGGTGGCTCCGAAAAAGACCGGGATGGTCTGGAGGAGTCGCCGTCCGATGTAGCGGAGCATGGGCAATCCTTTAGATTCGTGTCGAGGGATGGGCGCGGTGCCGCTCCCGAGCGTACGCCCCGCTGGGGGCGGGGCTGCCTATATCTCCCATCATAGGGTAAAGAATGAGCAAATGAGGTATGGGGTTCGTTATGTGGCCGGTGGATCAGGCGTGTTCCCCCTGCTGGTGGGCGAAAGTGTGGCCCACGATGCGGGCATGTACGAGGCCGGGGCGAGTCCGGCGTGCGTGTTGCCTGGCGGTGTGGGGCGGTTGTTGTGCGAAGGGGGGCGGGTGGCTTGAGCCACCCGCCCCCCTCGAGAGGTCAACTCCTAGGAGTTCACTTCTTTGCGGTCGTCTTGGTGATCTTGTAGGCGATCGGCTGGCCGTGCCAGTCGAAGCTCACATTGTCGACCTTGTTGTTCCATGCGCCGTTGGCGTTGTAGTACCACAGCGGGATGACGGGCAGGTCCTTGAGGAGGAGTTCCTGGGCCTGCTGCATGATGGCGATGCCGTCGTCTTCCGTGGCGGCGCCGGCGGCCTTGGTGATCAGGCCGTCGAACTCCGAGGAGGAGTAGAAGCCCTTGTTGGAGGCCGCGCCGGTTACGTACAGCGGCTGCAGGAAGTTGTAGATCGACGGGTAGTCGGCCTGCCAGCCCGAGCGGAAGGCTGCGCCGATGGTCTTCTCGTCCTCCTGCTGGAGCATGGTCTTGAAGTCGACGATCGGCTTGCCCTCGGCGCTGATGTTCAGCGTGTTCTTGATGGAGTTCGCGGCAGCGTCCACCCATTCCTTGTGGCCGCCGTCGGAGTTGTAGGCGATCTCGAAGGTGCCGTCCCACGGGGCGATGGCGTCGGCCTGGGCCCACAGTTCCTTCGCCTTGTCGGGGTTGTAGGTCAGGACCTCGGAGCCAGGCAGGTTATCGGAGTAGCCCTTGAGGGTGGGGGCGGTGAAGTCCTTGGCGGGGGTGCGGGTCTTCGAGTAGATCTGATCGGTGATCTCATCACGGTTGATGGCCATGGAGATGGCCTGGCGGCGCAGCTGGCCTTCCTCGCCGGAGAAGTGATCCAGGTACTGCGGGATGGTCAGCGTCATGATGCCGGCGTAGGGCATGTTGACGGAGCGGTCTGCGAAGGTGGTCTGGTAGGAGCCGATGGCCGAGGAGGGCATGGCGTCGAGAACGTCCACGTTGCCGGCCTTGAGGTCGTTGTAGGCGGCGTCCATCGACTGGTAGAACTTGAAGACGACGCCCTCGTTCTGTGCCGGGGTGTCACCGACGTAGTTCTCGTTGGGGACCAGGGTCACCTTGACGTTGTGCTCCCACGCGGTGTCGGAGGCGAGCTTGTAGGGGCCGTTGCCGACCGGCTTCTGGCCGCCGGCCTCGGGGTTGTCGAGGGTCGAGTCGGGCAGTGGCGCGTAGGCGGTGTAGCCAAGGCGGCTGACGAGGTCGTAGCTGGGCTGCTTCAGCTTGATCGTGAAGGTGTAGTCGTCGACGTCCTCGACGCCGGACAGATCGCCCGCGCCCTCTTCGTCGGTGCCTTCGAAGGAGTCGAAGAAGGAGGCCTGTGTCTGGTTCTGGGAGGTGATGAGCTTCCATGCGCGGGTGAAGTTCTCAGCCTTGACGGGGGTGCCGTCGGAGAACTTGCGGTCCTGGTGGAGCTTTACGGTCCAGAGGGTGTTGTCCTCGTTGGGTTCGATGGACTCGGCGACGTCGAGGACGGGGGTGCCGTCAACGTCGTAGCGGACGAGCTGGCTGAACATTGCGGACAGGATCTTGCCGCCGCCGTTTTCGCTGGTCATACCCGGCAGGAGCGGGTTCTGGGGTTCGGAGCCGTTCATGACGACAGCGTTAGCGTTGGTGCCGCCAGAGCAGGCGCTCAGCGCGAGTGCGGCGCCGACGGGAATGGCGAGCCATGCCTTCTTCAGGTTCATGGTTACTTCCTCCTGGTTGATGGACGGGACCGTGGGGCGGTGCCTAGGTCATGGTCTGAGGGTAGCTCGTTGAACGTGGAAGATCCCGTGGCTGTCCATCATGTGCGCATTACATTTTGGTCACAAACGTAAAAAGAAGGTCAAATAATGGTGTAAATCACATAAAAGGGCTGTTTTGTGACCAAACAATCAATCGACGAGGCCGGGGTGAGGAGTGTGATCATGCATCCTCAGCCCCGGCCTCGTCCATAAAGAGAGGACTCAGGAGAGCAGGCCCTTGGAGGTCAGCCACTCGCGCGCGATCTGCGAGGCCGACTTCTGATCCTGCGTAGACGCGCGGTTCATCTCGACCAGGTCCGAGGGTTCCAGCGCAGCACTCACCCGATTGATGACGCCGGCGGCTTTGTCATCCACTCGCGACGAGGCGAGGGGCACGACGTGCGAGGCCAGGAACAGGCCCTGCGGGTCCTCAAGGACCGTCAGTGACCCGTCGGCCAGCACCGGATCCGAAGAATAGATGTTTGCCAGCTGAATATCGCCGTCCGTCAGGGCCTTGACGGTGAGCGGGCCACCCGAGTCCTCAATCGGCGTGAAATTGACCGACACTCCATAGTCTGCGCGAGTCCCGCCGGGCCGTACGGGCGCGTCTCCAGCTCCCGAATTTCCTCCCAGGGTCAGCGGCCCCGCCCCGGCCAGATCTCCGATGGACGACAGTGAATGCTCAGCCGCGAAGTCGGACGTCACCACGTAGGAATCCTGGTCGGTCGCCGGTGCCTGATCGAGCGCCCGAAGCCCCTGCGGGAGGAGGGTGGTCAGCGCGTCGTAGACCTCGTCCGTCGAACGGGCGGTCGCGTTCTGATCGAGATATTGCAGCAGGTTGCCCGTGTACTCGGGGAACACGTCGATTGTGCCGGCCTCGATCTCGGGCATGTAGACCTCGCGCTGACCGATCCGCATCTGTCGGTCCACCGCGTACCCCGCATCTTCCAGGGCCTGGGCGTAAACCTCGGCGATGATCTCGTTCGAGTAGTAGTCCTGCGACCCCACGACGAGCGTCGTCGAGTCGCTCTTGGAGCCTTCTGCGCTGGCGTTGCCGCTGATCGACTCCGCCGAACCGCAGGCGGCCAGAGCCAGTGTCGAGGCCGCGAGGACAGCCATTGTGATCATCGTGCGTTTCATAGTGACTCCTTGAGTGAGTTCTTCTCTTCATCAGAGAAAGAATGGGTGCGGTCCCGAAGTTGCCGGGCGATGAGCGCCAGGAGCGCGTCGGTTGCCAGCGCAAGGGTGACCACGATGATCGCACCGCCGATCATCTGCGCGTAATCGCGGGTCTTCAGGCCCGTGTACAGGAAACGGCCCAGGCCGTAGTTCGCCGTGTAGGCCGCCAAGGTGGTCGTCGCGATCACTGCAGGGTCGCCGAGCGCACGCCCGCCGCGATGAGGCCGGCCGCGTGAGGGAACTCCACCTGCGCGAGGATCTGGGGTTCCGTGAGTCCAATCGCTCGCGCCGCATCCACGGTCGTGCGCGGCGTCGAGGCAATCCCCGAATAGGTTGCAGACAGCAGTGGCGGAACCGCCAGCACTAGGAGCGCCAGCGTTGGGGCCGCGAGGCCGATGCCCAGCCACAGGCCTGCAAGCGTCAGTACTCCCAAAGTAGGGATCGCCCGGGCCGCGCCCGTCGCGCTCACCAGCCACCGGCCCCTGCCCGTATGACCGATCACCGTGCCCAGCGGCAGTGCGATGAGCGCCGCGAGGACGACAATTAGGAGGGTGAGGCCCAGGTGCTCGGCGCTGCGGGTTAGAATCCCCGACCCACTCAGCCAATTCGCCGGGGTAGTCAGCCAGCTCAGAGCTTCGAGGAAAATACTCATGCGCGCTCCTGACGGACCCACGGGGTCAGTGCCCAGCCGATGACCTGTACCAATGCGTCGATGATGAGCGCGAGGAGAACCGTCGCGACCAAGCCAGCCACGACCTCGACGGTGATGCCGCGCTGAAAACCATCCGTGAACAGCGTGCCCAGCGAACGCACCCCGATAAACGCACCCACCGTCACCAACGACACCGTGGACGTAGCGACCACGCGCGTGCCCGCCACGATCACCGGCGTCGCCAGGGGCAGCTCCACCTCCATGAAACGTCGCGGCAGCGAGTAGCCGCACGCGTTCGCGGCCTGCAGGGTCGCGCCCGGGATCGCGCGGAAACCCTCAGCCACCTGGCGCACCAGAACCGCCACGCCGTACAGCGTCAGCACCGCGATCATGTTCGCGTTTGAACGTAGCGCCACCCCGATGATCACCGGAATAACCACCAGCAGCGGCAACGAGGGCACCGCGTACAGCGCCGACAGTGCCGACAGAACCCATCCGCCGCGGTGCGAAAACGCCGCCCAGCGCGCCACCGGTACCGAAATCGCAACCGAAAGCGCAATGACCGGCAGCGCGATCCACAGGTGGGCGAGCGTGAGTTGCCCAATCAGCGCCCAATTCGAAGACAGCCAGGTCACGAGCGCTCCCCGGCGACGGGCCGGGTGCTCCCGCGCGGCGTGGGTGATACGCCCGACGCGGCCGAGGCCTCGTCCCCGTCGCGTGCGAGCATGCCCACGGGCGTCCCGTCCTCGTCGAGGACCAGGCCGCCCGGCCCGGCGATGCGCACCGGGCGCGCCGCCCGCGAGGCCCCCACGAACTCCGCGACGAAGGGCGACGCAGGGGAGGAGAGCAGCTCGGTGGGGGTCCCCACCTGCTCGATGCGCCCGCCCGCGGAGAGAACCGCGACCTGGTCGCCCAGCGTGAACGCCTCATCCACGTCGTGCGTCACGAACAAGAACGTCGTGCCTAGTGCCCGCCGAATCTCCTTCAGCTCCCGCTGCAAGTCCGCGCGCACAATCGGGTCCAGCGCCCCGAACGGCTCATCCATCAGCAGGATATCCGCGCGGTTCGCCAGCGCCCTGGCCACGCCCACGCGCTGGCGCTGCCCGCCCGACAGCTGGGATGGGTAGCGATCAGCCATCTCGCGCTCCAGGCCCACCAGCGTCAGGAGCTCGAGTGCGCGCTCGCGGGATTCTGCCTTGTTGACGCCCTCCAGACGTGGAACGGTCGCGATATTGTCTGCGATGCTTCGATGCGGAAACAGGCCGCCCTCCTGCAGGACGTAACCGATCGAGCGGCGCAGGCGCACCGGGTCCGCGCCCGTCACGTCTTGGTCGCGCACGAACACCGTGCCCGAGGTCGGGGTAACCATCGCGTTCACCATCCGCATGAGCGTCGTCTTGCCGCAGCCCGATGTGCCCAGGAACACGGTCGTTGATCCCTGTTCGATGGTGAGAGAAAAATCGTCGACGGCTCGCGTGCCGCCCGGGTAGGTCTTGGACACGTGGTCGAAGCGAATCATGCGCGGCCCCTGCGTGCTGCCGCGCTGCGGCGCGCGGGGGCCGAGGCCTCGGCAATGAGGGTGAGGGCTCGGGCGAAACTGTCGCGCTGATTGGGGGACAGGGGAGCGAAGAGGCGGTCCTGTTCGGCAGCGACGATGGCCTCTGCGCTCGCGAGGTGGTCGATGCCTGCGTCCGTCACAGTCAGGATGATGGCGCGGCGGTCCTGCTCGCAGGGCGTGCGGTGCAGCAGACCGTCACGATGCAGACGATCCACGAGGCGCGATGCTGCGCCCAGCGTGATGCCCTGGCTCTCCGCCACCTCCTGGATGCGGCAGGCCCGGGTATCTCGGACCGTGCGTAGGACCAGAAAGCGGCCCAGTGACAGGGGGTTTCCGGCCTCCGTGAGGGCGGCCTCGAGCGAGTTCCAGACCCGCAGTTCCGCACCCACGAGGGCGGTGAACAGGGATGACGTATTCGTTGCCATGTATACGATCCTAGGGGGAAATGATTTCTATGTCTACTTTCTGTCAGGGTGAGGATGTGTCGCTCGTATGTACGGCGTGACCGCGGTGGTACAGTGCGGTATGTCGGCAACGGTGCGGGCGCGCGCAGTGAGGAGGTCGCAGGTGCGGCAACGGCTCTACAACCTGTTAAACGGCGATGAAGGCCTTGCGATGTGGTGCGGGCGCGTCATGACGGTCCTCATCATCGCCAGCCTCCTGCCCCTGTGCTTCAAAGAAGCCAGCCCCATCCTTGAGACAATCGAGTACGGGTGCGTCCTCGTGTTCATCATCGACTACCTGGTCCGATGGGTCACGGCGGACCTGAAGCTCCGAAAAGGCATGCTGTCTTTTGCGATCTACCCGTTCACGCCGATGGCAATCATCGATTTGCTGTCGATCCTGCCCGTCTTCAACGCCCTCAACGACGCGCTGCGCACGCTGCGAGTCCTCCGCCTCTTCCGCGCCCTACGGGCCTTCAAGCTCATCCGCTACTCGAAGAGCGCCTCAGCCATCGCCGCCGTTTTCGAGAAACAAAGGGAGGCGCTGCTCGCCGTCCTCTGCCTGGCGATCGGCTACATCCTCGTCAGCGCCCTCGTCATCTTCAACGTCGAGCCGGACACCTTCGACACCTTCTTCGACGCCGTCTACTGGGCTGTCGTCTCCCTCACGACCGTCGGCTACGGCGACCTCTATCCCTCCTCCGACGTGGGGCGCACCATCGCCATGATCTCCTCGCTCATGGGCGTCGCCGTCGTCGCGCTGCCCTCGGGCATTATCACGGCGGGCATGCTCGACGAGCTGCGCGGAGAGGGGGACTCGGGCGACGAGCGGTAGGGGCTGGGGCAAGAAACGCTGAGGGGCCGACGGCGCTCGGCGCGGCGGGCGCGCAGAATGAAGGTCGCATCGTTGTCATATCGCGTCTCTGTGAGGAGCCACTCCTTCAGTTGTGAGCATAAGTGCCGCCCTGCCGACAAGGATTCGACGGCATCGGGCGTAGGTTAAAGGATAACTAATCAAGCGTTGCTGAAAGGCCCCCATGCTCCTCGTCGGAATGATCGCAGCCTTCCTGGCCGCCGCCCTCCACGTGTTCATCTTCTACATCGAATCCTTCGCGTGGACCACGCGCGCCCTGTCCGTCTTCGGCATGGATCGCGAATCCGCCGAGGCGACCAAGGAAATGGCCTTCAATCAGGGCTTCTACAACTTCTTCCTCGCCATCGAGGCCTTCGCTGGCATCGCCATCTACTACTTGGCATCGCGCCCTGTCGGCTTGACCCTCGCCCTCTTCGGAACCGGCTCCATGCTCGCCGCCGCCCTCCTGCTCTTCGTCACGTCCCCCGACAAGCGCTCCGCGGCGATCAAGCAGGGGTTCCTGCCGCTTCTCGCCCTCGTCACTCTCGCGGCTGGTGCCCTCCTCTAAAAACTCGCATGCAATTCTCAGGCGGTCACTTTGTGGGCATGTCTGAAAACGTTGAAATTCCAGGTATTGCGCTGATCGGACTCTCGGCGTCGTCGGGGAATTGCATGCGGAATTGGGAGGATAAACGAGGCCGGGACCCGAACCCCTCACCGAGCGGTGAGCGAGTGGCCGAGCCCCGGCCTCGTCAATGAACGCGTCAGGTCAGGCGTCAGCCTGCGGCGTGGGGGAGCGGCGGCGCTTCGAGTACGCCTCGCCCTCCAGCTCCGAACCCGATGGCGCGGACGCGGGCGTCGCCGCCTCCAGGTTCGTGCCGCGCAGCTTCGAGATCAGGCGCATGCCGTGGTAAATCACCAGAGCCGAGGCAGTGCCCAGAGCGATGCCCTCGAAGGACATCCCTCCCACGTTCCACGTGAAGTTCGCGATCGCGACAATCAGGGCGACCGCAGCGGTGTTCAGGTTCACCGGATTCGAGAAATCCACGCGGTTTTGTACCCAGATGCGAACGCCCAGCATGCCGATCATGCCGTACAGGACCGTGCCCGCGCCGCCGAGCACGCCCGGGGGGAATCGTCGCAATCAGGGCACCGAACTTCGGCAGCATCGACAGGACCAGGGCAACGGCAGCCGCGATGATGTATGCCGCCGTCGAATACACGCGGGTCGCCGCCATCACGCCGATGTTCTCCGCGTAGGTGGTCGTACCCGAACCGCCGCCGCTGCCGGCCAGCATCGTCGAGAGGCCATCCGCCATCAGCGCGCGGCCCGTCAGGTCGTCCATGTTTTCACCGGTCATCGCGGACACGGACTTCACGTGGCCGACATTTTCAGCAACCAGGATGAACACAACCGGCAGGAACAGGCCGAGGGTCGAGACGGAGAAGGCCGGGGTGTGGAACTCGGGGAAGCCAATCCAAGCGGCCTGACCGACGCTAGAGAAGTCAACCTGACCCTGGATAATCGCAGCCAGGTAGCCGATCAACACGCCGATCAGGATGGAGAGGCGACCGAGGATGCCCTTAAAGAGGACAGTCACGAGGCAGATCGACACGATCGTCACAACAGCCGTGATCGGTCCCTGCTTCACCCAATTCCACGCGGCGGGAGCCAGATTCAGGCCGATGAGCGCCACAATCGCGCCCGTCACCACCGGCGGCATCACCGCGTCAATCCAACGCACGCCAGCGAAGTGAACGATCAGGCCGACGAGTGCCAGCGTCGCACCCACAGCGATGATGCCGCCGAGCGCGTAGGGGGAACCCAGGGTCCCCGACACCGCCTGGATTGGCGCGATCAGTGCGAAGGACGACCCCAGGTATGAGGGCAGACGACCCGCCGTAATCAGGAAAAACAGCAGTGTGCCGATCGCAGTGAAAAAAAAAGCGTTGTTGACGGCGGGAAACCAGTCAACAACGGAACAAGGAACGTCGCACCAAACATTGCGACCACGTGCTGGGCGCCAATGCCAATAGTGCGCGGCCACGACAGTCGCTCGCCCGGGAGGACGACGTCACCGGGATTAATGGACGTGCCGTTACCGTGAAGCTTCCAACGGAACAGTGAGGTCTTCGTTTCGCTCATACGCGTACAAATCCGATCAGTTGATGGGCGGGATGGCCGTACCGGTCGGAACAACAGAGTAGCGCGTTCAGCTACTGACCTGCGCATTTTGACGCTGAAAACGCGCATGCGCCGACAAAGTGTGGTGGACGCCCCTTTTGTTATGCGATAGTGGACGCATGAGCGCACAGGCACCCTACCCAACCCCCGCCCCCAGCGGCGCGCCTTCGGGGAAGGCAGCCACGACCTCATACCCGGCCACGGCCTCATACCCGGGCGCGACCACGTATCCCGGCGCTTCACACCCGGCCTCGCCGTTTTCTTCGGACCGGGTCGACCCGTACGCCTACATGTCAGCCACACCCAACGCGACGAACATAGGGACCGCCCCCTTCCCCGGCACCGAATACGTCGACTCGTACGAGGTGTTCGCCGGCGGCGGCTACACCTCACCCAAGCCAATCACCAACCCGCTGGCGCGTACCTCCCTGTGGTTCGCGGTCTTCAGCATCCCCGGGTTGGGCATTCCGCTCATCATCAGCGTGGTCCTGGCGATCATCGCCCTCATCAGGGCGCAGGAACTCCCCGGGCGGATCGGCACGCGTGAGGCGCTCGCCGCGCTGATTTACGACGCCTTCGTCGTGTTCTTCATACTCGCTATGTATGCACTGGCGTAGGAGGAATGTACTCGGCTCGGCGTGCTGTGACGTGCCCCATTGACTTGGATTGGCGCTGCGGGGTCTTTATTGCTTATGATTGTCCGGCACGATGTGCACGGAGGATTCGCCTAGTGGCCTATGGCGCACGCTTGGAAAGCGTGTTGGGTGCAAGCCCTCGGGGGTTCGAATCCCCCATCCTCCGCCGCTAGCCCCGGAACCCATTGAGGTTTCGGGGTTTTGTTGCTTGTAGCCCCGCCTGATCTCCGGCCGCCGCGAGTCCTGCCCGCCCGCGAGCCGTCCGCGCCGCGAGCTTCGCTCTGCGCGTCGTCTCGAAGCCCGGCCAGGCCCCGCAGGCCTCGCGGCGGCCTCCAATCGGGCGGTGCTTATCGCTGTGAGTGGCCTGGCCTTGCCGCCGACCGCGGGCACCGTAGTCTGGCCCTGCGTCCCGAAGCCCGCCCGTGCCCTCCGGACCCTCCGGCACCCGTCACACCGGTGGCGCTTGTCGTGCTGTGCGCACTGGCCAGGCCCCGCAGGCCTCGCGGCGGCTTCCAATCGGGCAGTGCTTATCGCTGTGAGCGGCCAGGCCTTGCCGCCGCCCGCGGGCACTGGCCAGGCCTTGGGGGGTTCCCTGACGGGCGTCAACCGTGCGGTTATTGCTGTGCCGCGCCCCGGCCTCGTCCCCCGTGAAACACGCGTGAAACGGCGGGGGAGAGCGGAACGTGCCCCAGGCCTCGACCCGACGTGCTTAGACCCCGAGGCCCTTGACGATCTCCGCTCCCGGGAGCGCCGCAAGGATCTCGCCCGTCACAAAGAGCTTCGAACGACGCAGACCCGAGCCGATGCAGCTCCAGCCCGACGCGCACGCCGAATCGATGAGGAGTCGCCATGAACTGGGCACGCCCACCGGTGTGATCCCGCCGTATTCCATGCCCGATGCCTCGACGGCGCGGTTCTGCGGCCAGAAGCTCGCCTTGCGCACGTCGAGACGCTTCTTCACGACGTGATTAACGTCCGCGTTCGTCGTCGCGCGCACGACGCACGCCGCGATCCGTTCCTCGCCGGCGCGCTTGCCCGCCACCAGGATGCAGTTCGACGACAGTGCCAGGTCCATGCCGAACTCGCGGGTCATGACCTCCGTGTCCGCTAGCTCGGGGTCAATCGCAACGACGAGGGCCGACGAGGCTGTTGCAACCCCGCGCTCGGCCAGTGCGGTGAGTGCTCTCGCGACCGGCGGCGCGAGCAGGTTCAGATGATCCAAGGCGGGCGCCGGCTGCAGCGAGCCGACGCCGGGAATGATGATGTCGCTCATGCCTCCCAGCGTAAGACGCGCGTCGCAGCCGCGCGGTCGGGGGCCGCTGCGTGAGTCGACGTGACAGCGGGGCTACGTGAACGCCAGGCGGGCGTGTGATCTCGAGTCGGCGGCGTCCTGAGGGGCGGCCGATTCTGCCATGATTTCGCGCGCTTGTGAGTGTTTGTGGCGGAGCGGCTGCGCGCGGGTGCGGAAACGTGTATGCTGGTGGCCGGTCCTCCGCGTGACGGTATCATCCGAACCTCCCCAGGGCAGGAATGCAGCAAGGATAAGGGTGCGCTGCCGGGTGCGCGGAGGATCTCTGTATATGCTGCTCGTTTTCGGTCGGCCACAGGACGCAAAACTAGAGTGTGCTTCAGGCCATATCATTTGATTTTGCATCTCGGTGAGAAGCGTGTAAGCTTATGCTCAGCCAAACGGCAAAGCGCCCGTAGCTCAATGGATAGAGCATCTGATTACGGTTCAGAAGGTTGGGGGTTCGAGTCCCTTCGGGCGCGCAGCGGCCCCCCCTCGGTGCGATCCACCGGTGGGGGTTCTGCATTTTAGAAAGCACTCCTGCGGGAGTGCTTTTTCCATATCTGCCGACCACTGCGGCGACAGCCGTGACCGGTGGGGTAGCGCGCTGCGACGCGTCACGCGCTTGGCGGCGTCACGACCCACGGCTCGGTCGGCAGCGCACGCAGCCCCTCAATCCCCAGTGCATCTGCGATATCGGAGGCGCAACGCGCCCCGGGCACTCCCAGGGAAGACCCAATGAAGGCCACGACGTCCGCGGTGGACCAGCCCAGGCCTCGTAAATCCGAGAGAGTGACCGCGCCGTCGCGCTTGGCCAGGCGCGCCCCCGAGGGCGCGAGTGCGAGCGGCACGTGCGCGTATGTCGGCTCGGGAGCGCCCAGCAGGTGCGCGAGCTGGGCCTGCGCGGGTGCCTGAGAGAGCAGGTCAAAGCCGCGCACGACCTGGTCGACCCCCTGGTAGGCGTCGTCGACGACCGCCGCCAGGTTGTACGCGGGCACGCCGTCCGCGCGGCGCACGACGAAGTGATCGACGGGTCCGGTGTAGGAGCCGTGCAGCTCGTCGAACACAGTCCACTCGGGTGAGGGGCGGCCAGTCGCAGCGCGGGCTTGCGCCCCAATGCGGCCAGAGCCGCGCGCTTCGCGTCGCGCTCTGATTCGCTCAACGACAGGCACGTCCCCGGGTAGTGGCCGGGCGGAACGTGCGGCGCGGAGGCGGCCTCGCGGATGTCACGGCGGGTGCAGTAGCACTCGAAAATGAGGCCGCGCGCGGTCAGCGATGCCAGGGCGGCCTCGTGCGCGTCGGCCCGAGCCGTCTGGATGAGCGGCTCGCCATCCCAGTTGACGCCGATCGCCTCCAGGTCCTCGATCTGACGCTGAGCGGACCCCGCGCGTTCTCGGTCGATGTCCTCGATACGCAGGACAAAACGCCGCCCAGTCGTGCGCGCCCACGCCCACGCGAGGATCGCGGTGCGCAGGTTGCCCAGGTGGAAGTCGCCCGTGGGGGAGGGTGCGAATCGTCCGGTGTTCGTCATGCGCCCAGTGTACGAGGCCGTAGCCGCCTCCCGGGATCCGCCTCCCCGGGCGGGTAGCTCGACGGGCGTACAGTGGGGGACATGACGAAATTTCGAGTGCCCGACTGGTTGGCGGTCTTCGTGGGCGGGATCGCTGGGACGGCTGCACGCGCGGGACTGGATGAGGTCGCGAAGGCATCTCCCGTGCGCGGCCTCTTCCTATCGTGGTCGACGCTGACGGTCAATGTGGCGGGAGCGTTCCTGCTGGGCGCGCTGGCCGCGTGGGTGGCGGGACGCCTGGCGCGCGGCGTGGGCGATCCGGCGTCGCTCAAGACGTGGAAGCTCCTGATCGGCACCGGTTTTGCGGGCGCGTTCACGACGTACGGGACGTACATCGTCGCGTCGGTGGGGTACGCGTCACTCAACGGAATTGTCGAGGCCGTCTCTCAGTCCCTTGGTCTCCTCGCCCTGGGTGCAGCTTCCGCGTGGGCGGGTGTACGCGTGGGGGGGAGTGGCTGTGCGAACCGTCAGCGGCCTCAACGGTCTCTGCGGCATCCGCCAATGACGAGGAGGGCCGAGCATGACGGGAGGGATCTTCCTGGGTGTGGCCCTGGCGGGTGGTGTGGGCGCGTGCGCCCGCTTCTGGCTGGATCGGGGCGTGCAGCGCGCCCTGTCGTCGTGGGGTGACCCGGCGGCCGCGAAGCTCGGTATCTTCGTCGTGAACGTGATCGGCTGCTTCCTGGCCGGCGCGGCCACCCAGTTGGTGCCGGGCGCGCTCATGCCCGCTATGTCCACGGGCTTCCTGGGTGGTTTCACGACGTTTTCGACGGCCCTCCTGGACGCGGTTGCCCTGTGGGGTGACGGCTTCCGGGGCCGAGCACTGGCCCTCGCGCTGGGAACGTGGGCGGCCTCGTGGGCTGCGGCACTGGCGAGTATTGCTTGCGCCGGATAGGGAGTTTTCTGCGTAACTACAACCACTATGTGGGCCGATCAGTGAGGGTTTAACCACGATACGGAGTTTTGTAACGGCATGCCGCGCGCGCCTGTACAACGCCCCCATATGCTGATTGTGCGGGCCGAACGGCCCAGTAACGGAGAAGCTCATGATTGACCTCACCGGGGTGTCCAAGGTCTACCCCGTGAAAAACGGCGGCCAAGTCGTCGCACTCGATGGGGTGAACCTGCACGTTGACCGCGGCTCGATCCACGGCATCGTCGGTCGATCCGGCGCGGGCAAGTCCACCCTCATTCGTTGTTTGACAGCCCTCGAGAAGCCCACCGAGGGGACACATCGTCGTCGACGGCCACGACCTGGCCGCCCTGTCCGGCAAGCCACTGCGCGCCGCGCGTCGCCGTATCGGCATGGTGTTCCAGGCCGCGAACCTTCTGGACGCGCGCACCGCCGCCGAGAACATCGGCTACCCCCTCAAGCTGGCGGGCGTCCCCGCTGCACAGCGCCGCGCGCGCGTCGAGGAACTCCTCGCGCTCGTCGGCCTTGAGGGCCGCGGCGACTCCTATCCATCCCAGCTGTCCGGCGGTCAGCGTCAGCGCGTCGGCATCGCCCGCGCCCTGGCCGATGAGCCCGCCGTGCTCCTGTGCGACGAGCCGACCAGCGCGCTTGACACCGAGTCCACCGCGCAGGTCCTCTCGCTGCTGCGCGAGATCCGCGATGTCGCCGGCGTCACCGTCGTCATCATCACCCACGAGATGTCCGTCGTGCGAGAGATCTGCGACTCCGTGACTCTTCTCGGCCACGGCCAGGTCCTGCAGACTGGCACCCTCGAAGAGGTCGTCGCCGACCCGGGGACCCCGCTTGCTCGCGAGCTGGTTCCCATGCCGCTCGTTGAATCGGGGTCGACCGCCGAGGGTGCTGCCACCCTTGACGGCCGCACGAAGAACAGCGTCCTCCTCGACGTCGTCTTCACCTCGCACCCGGGCGTGCCCACGGGTGCGACCGTGCTGCATCTGGCCTCGTCCATGTGCGCGGACGTGACCGCGGGAACCTTCGAATCCCTCGGATCCGTGCAGGTCGGTCGCCTGGCCCTGACCGTCCCCGCCTACCACGCTGACAGGATCATCGAGCAGCTGCGTAAGAACAACGTCCACGCGGAAGTGAGGGACCAATGATCACCGCACATCTCGCGAGTGCGACCGCGCAGGCCGCCGCGCAGGCGCTCGTGCCCACAGGCAAGGGCGACCCGACGTGGTTCGACAACCCGGCACTGACCCAAAAGTTTGTCCCAGCGATCCTTGAAACCCTCATGATGACGGGTCTATCCACGCTCTTCGCGGTCATCATCGGCACGCTGCTGGGCCTCCTCCTGGTCCAGACCAGCAAGGGCGGCCTGACCCCCAATAAGGGCGTCTACCAGGCCGTGTCCTTCGTCGTCAACATCGTGCGCTCCTTGCCCTTCATCATCGGCATCATCATGCTGATCCCGGTTACGAAGGCGATCGTCGGCAAGTCCACGGGTTCGCTGGCCACCGTCGTGCCCCTCGTCATCCTCTCCGCGCCCTTCTTCGCCCGACTCGTGGAGACGAACCTCCTGGCCGTTGACCCCGGCAAAGTCGAGGCCGCCCAGATGATGGGTGCCTCGAACCGTCAGATCCGCTGGGGTGTCCTCATCCGCGAGGCCATGCCCGCCCTCGTCCAATCGATCACGACCCTGGCGATCACCCTCATCGGCTACTCCGCGATGGCGGGTGCCGTCGGCGGCGGCGGCCTGGGCCAGATGGCCATCAACTACGGCTACAACCGATGGCAGGACGACGTCATGATCTCAACCGTCGTCGCGATCATCGTGATCGTCCAGGTCATCCAGCTGATCGGCGACCTCATCTCGCGTCGTCTCGACCACCGCGCGCGCTGAGAAGCTGAGAAACCGCGGACACCGTCTCATCCACCTGAGGCCACCCCAGCCTCGTCCCATCCCATCGAAGAACACAGAAAAGAGAAGCATCATGCGTCATCGCTCTGTCGCGGCCCTCGCCCTGGCGGCCGTTGCCTCCCTGGGCCTGGCGGCCTGTTCCGGCGGCTCCACCTCCTCCACCCCCCTCCGACGTCAACACCCTGAAGGTCGGCGCGACCCCCTCGCCGCACGCGAAGATCCTGAACTACATCAACGACAACCTGGCCGCGGATGCGGGAATTAAGCTCGAGGTCGTCGAGTACACCGATTACGTCCAGCCCAATACGGCTCTCAACGACGGCGAGCTTGACGCTAACTTCTACCAGACCGTCCCCTACCTGGAGAACGCGGAGAAGCAGGCCGGCTACGACTTCGAGGCGGGAGCGGGCATCCACCTGGAGCCGCTCGGCATCTTCTCCAACAAGCACCAGTCGCTCGACGAGCTGCCCGATGGCGGCACGATCGGCATCATTTCGGACACCTCCAACCAGTCGCGTGCGCTCCAGCTCCTGGCCACGCAGGGCCTCGTGTCCATCCCTGAGGGTGACGGTGACGTCAACATCAACACCGTCACCAAGCTGAAGAACTTCGATTTCCGTGAGGTCGAGGGTCCGCAGCTGGTTCGCTCGCTCGATGACTTCGACTACGCGGTCATCAATGGCAACTTCGCCCAGGAGGGCGGCAAGTCCATCTCCTCCGACGCGCTCGTCGTCGAGTCCCCGGTCGATAACCCGGCCGTGAACGTCCTCGTGTGGAAAAACGGGGCGAACAAGGCCGAGGCCATCGCCAAGCTCGAGGAGCTCCTGCACTCTCCCGAGGTCAAGCAGTACATCGAGCAGACCTGGCCCGACGGCTCGGTTATCCCGGCTTTCTGAGAACGAGGCCGGGGCGCGCAGCGGCGAGCGTGCGGGGGTGGACCGCCCAGCGAATACCGCGCGTGGCTGTGGCGTTTAATGGGTGGGCCCCGGAACCGTGAGGTTCTGGGGCCCACCCGTTGTTATAAGTACTTCACTTGGTGCGCGTGTCGAGTGGGAACTCGGCGTCCGGCTCGTGTGTGATGCGGTTGCGCAGGTCACGGCGGAAGACTTCGATGACCCATAGCCAGATGATGTGGCCGAAGAACTCGGAGAAATGTTCCGCGAAGGGCTGGTTCCAGGGTGCCGGGACGGTGCCCATCAGCGGCATAAGGATGACGTGGAATCCCACGTAGACGACAATGCCGAAGGCCGCGCCCTGCCAGAGCTTGATCTGGGGGAAGCGTTCGGCCAGCACGCAGTAGATGACCGCGAAGCCGATGGAGAAGGCGAAGTGGACGATGAAGGAGACCCAGGGGAGTCCCTCGTTGCCGTTGTAGGTGTAGGACAGGTGGGTGACGCTCTCCGGGACGCCCAGCTGCTGGAGCAGCTGCTGCGGCGGGTTAGTCGCGTTGCGGACGGGCGTGCGCGGAGGTAGCGGCACCTCCCAGCCGAACTTTACGATGGCGGAGACGATGCCGCCGAGAACACCTGCGAGCGCTGCGACGCCGTAGCGGCGGCGCTTGGGATTGGTCTGAATAAGTGCCATGTGTCAAGCATCTGACGTGATTGTTGAAGTTTCGAGGGCTTTGGTGACTTAGCGCTCAAGGTCACAGTCGTGCGTCACCTGTGACAACACCCGAAAACTAGCCAATCTGGTCGAATTTTTGGAGGGGATACTTCGGAATTATGCGGGTGGGGGGAGGGACCCAGTCCCTCCCCCCACCCGGAGTTGTTCGTGAGTCGCATCGACCTGAACGGCGGTCGACGCGCGTCTCGTCAGTCGACGATGCCGTACAGGCGGTCACCCGCGTCGCCCAGGCCGGGCACGATGTAAGACTTCTCGTTGAGACACTCGTCGACAGCGGCGACGACGACGTTGACGTCGGCGCGATCACCAATCGCGGCCTCGAGCGTCGCGACACCCTCGGGGGCAGCCAGGATGCACACGCAGGTAACATCCTTCGCGCCGCGCTCAAACAGATAGTTCGTCGCCGCGACCATCGTGTGGCCCGTGGCCAGCATCGGATCGAGCACGAAGCACTGGCGACCCGACAGGTCGTCCGGCAGGCGGTTCGCGTAGGTCTCGATCTCGAGAGTGTTATCGTCGCGACGCATGCCTAGGAAGCCAACCTCGGCGGTGGGCAGCATGCGGGTCATGCCCTCGAGCATACCCAGGCCAGCACGCAGAACGGGCACGACGATCGGGCGCGGCTCGGACAGCGTCAGGCCGGTGGTCGGCGCAACGGGGGTCTCGATTGGGGTATCGGACACGGCGACCTCGCGGGTCGCCTCGTAGGCGAGCAGAGTGACCAGCTCGTCAACGAGCTGGCGGAACGTCGCCGATGGCGTGTTGCGATCGCGTAGAACAGTGAGCTTGTGAGCGATCAGGGGGTGATTAGCTACGTGGAGGCGCATGGTTATAGGCTACCTCGTACGCGTGTGCGTGCGCACCCCGGTGCTTCGGGCACGAGGCCGTGGCTGCCCGCGCGCAGCAGGTGCTGACCATCTGTCAAACTCAGGGCCACCCGTGCCTCACAGAGATCCCGCATCTCCGGTTACCTCAATGATGATTTGGCCGGTAAGCTAAGAGGGTGTCAGTGAATGAGCAGTATCGCGAGGCCATGGGCAAAGCCCTTTTCTTGGCCAATCGCGCCCGCGAAACGGGAGACGTCCCCGTCGGTGCCGTCGTCGTCAACGCCGACGGACACATCATCGGTCGAGGGTGGAACTGTCGCGAGGCTCATCACGATCCCACGGGCCACGCCGAGATCGTCGCCCTGCGCGAAGCAGCCCGCGCCCTGGGCACGTGGCGCTAACTGGTTGCACCCTCATTGTTACTCTCGAACCCTGCACGATGTGCGCGGGTGCCATCCTGGCCTCGCGCGTCGACCGCGTCGTCTTCGGTGCCTGGGACCCCAAGGCTGGTGCTGCCGGCTCCCTGCGTGACGTTCTACGCGACGCCCGTATGCCCCACCCGACCGAGGTTATCGGCGGCGTCCTCGCCCAGGAGGCAGCTATGCAGCTGCGCTCCTTCTTCCTCGGACAGCGCGCCGCCAACGAAATGCCCGTCGTTGAGGCCCCCGTCCATGAGCCCGGTGACCTGCCTGCTCCGGCCCCCGCCCCACCTCCCGCCGAGGATGCGCGTGCCAACAAGTCCGTTCCCGCCCCGACCCGCGCCAGGGGCACGCGCGCCAACAAGCCCGCCCCGGCCTCGTCCCCGAAGAGTTCCGACAAGCAGGCCACGGGCTACCCGAGCGCGCCCGTCGCCGTCCTTCCCCCGCGTCCACCAGCCACCGTGCAGTCACGGTGTCACCGTTCCCGCGCCGCGCCGGTCGCCCCTTCTCCGAGCGCGTCTCCGGCAGCGGCGACACTCCCGCCGACATCGCCGCAGGTGAGGGCAGCCGCTGCAGCAGCCGCCTCCGCTGCAGCAGCCGCAGCCGCAGCAGCAGCCTCCGCAGCCGCCGCCACGACGCAGCCGCCCTACCGCAGCGCCGCAGCCGCCGCCGCAGCCGCAGCCGCCGCCGCAGCCGCCGCCACGACGCAGCCGCCCCTACCGCAGCGCCGCCCCCGTCATGCCCGTCGTGGCACCCCAGGCTACGCGCGGCCCCATCACCAAGTCCGTGCCCAAGATCCGCCCCGTGCACGTGCGCCCTACCGCGGTCGCGCCCTCCGGGATCTACACGCCCGCCCAGCCCAAGCAACCCGACGCCGCGGCCCTGCCCGAACCCCCCATCCCCGGTCGTCGAGGTCGTCGCCGAATCCTTGCCGCCCGCGCCGCCGCAGTTCCCCCAGCGCGCCCAACAGCGCAGCGCCACGCGCACGCAGCGCCCCCTGCCGCAGGCCTTCGAACCAGAGGAAGCACGCCGCGTCGACTACGAGCTCTCGTCGCGCCAATTCAGCGACGTTGACGCCGCCATCTCCGGGATCCGCGTGCGCTCACGCCGCAACGGCGGTGCCCGACACTGACATGATCCCCGCGCGCGTCATCACTGTCTCCGACCGGTGCCACGCGGGCATCGCTGAAGACCTCTCCGGCCCCCTCGCCGCACGCCTTCTCGCGGAGCACGGCGTGGAAGCCTCCGTCACCGTCATCCCCGACGAGGTCGAGGCTATCCGCGCCGCGATCACGTCCGCAGCCGCATCGGGCGCACGCCTCGTATTCACAACCGGCGGCACCGGCCTCTCCCCTCGCGACGTCACCCCCGAGGCCACCGAGCCTCTCCTGGCCACCCGCATCGACGGCCTCGCCGACGCTATCCGACGCCGCGGCGAAGAAAACGTCGCCTCAGCCGCTCTGTCACGAGGCCTCGTCGGCGTCACGGCGCGATCTGATGAGGGCACGCTCGTCGTCAACGCCCCCGGCTCCCGCGGCGGCGTCACCGACGCCGTTGCCGTCATCGGGCCGCTCGTCGCCCACATCATCGATCAGCTCGCCGGCGGAGACCACCCGCGCGCGTGAGCGCGCCTGTGTGGGCGGGCTGCTCCATGAACCCGCCGCTGTGAGCCCGCTAGTGGCCCCCGCCACCGTGCGCCCCTCACACGAGGCGACCGCCCGGCGAGCGCGAACGCCCCGGGCAGCCCATGCCTCGTCGGTGAGAACCCAGCGATCAGTCCTCGGGGCGCACCCAGTCGCCGCTGCGGCCACCCGACTTTGCGACGATCTTCGCCTCGGCGATGCGGGCGGAGCGATCCACACCCTTGACCATGTCCACGATCGCGAGAGCCGCGACCGTCACGGACGTCAGTGCCTCCATCTCCACGCCCGTGCGGTCAGCCGTACGCACCGTCGCGAGGATCGACACGTGATCATCCTCCAGCGAGATGTCCACCGCGCAGCCGTGCACGCCAATCGTGTGCGCGAGGGGTAGCAGCTCCGGGACGCGCTTCGCCGCGGAAATACCGGCCACACGAGCCACCGCCAGCACGTCACCCTTCGGGACAGTGCCGTCGCGCAGCGCCTGCATGACCTCGGGCGAACAATCCACGCGGCACACCGCGCTCGCCTGGCGCACCGTCGGGGTCTTCGCGGTCACGTCCACCATGTAGGCGGCACCCTCGTCGTTCAAATGCGTAAACTTCACAGGTTTCCTTTCACAATGACGACAACTGCTAGATAGAGATTGCGGGTTGTGCGTCGTCGATTGCGGGGCAATCGGGGCACACACGTCGTGGGACTGTAGCCCCTTCGTCGCTGCCGCGTCAACCCACCAGCGCGACGACGGCCAGCTCCTGGCCAGCCACGACCTCGCCGAACTCCGGGGCTACCACGCCAATACCCTGCGCGTGCGCCAGGGATGCCACCAGGTGCGACTTCGACCCCAGGGGGTGCACAGGCTCCACACAACGGACCCCGGCCTCGTTCCCAGCCTCGTCGACGAAACGAACCGGGATGAACTGAGTCTTGCCCTCCGGCGACTCCCACCCCATGCGCGTGCGGGCCATGACGGCGGAGGGGACGGTCGCGCCGCGCTCGGGGCGCACGAGGCCCGACATGACCGCCAGCGCACCCGCCACATACATGTGGAACGTCGTGAATACCGACACCGGATTGCCGGGTAGGCAGATGATCGGAGTCTCGCGACCGCGCGTGCCCACCGGCGTCGCCCCCACGCCCTGCGGGCCGCCCGGCTGCTGGGCAACATGATGGAAGCCCGCGTCCGTGCCCAGCGTCAGGCGCACCACCTCGTAGGCACCCGCCGAAATACCGCCCGCGGTGATCACCAGGTCGGCGTCGGGCGCTTCGTTGAGGGCGCGGCGCAGTTCCTTCGGCGTGTCACCCGTGCGCAGGTGAGCGACAACCCGCCCGCCTGCGTCCTCCACGAGGCCGCGCAGCAGGATGCCATTCGAGTCGGGGATCTGGCCGCGTTCCAGGGCCTCGCCTGCGCGCCTGAGCTCCGTTCCCGTCGTCACCACGAGGACACGTGGGCGCGGCAGGACCGTGAGGGTCCCGTGGCCCACCGAAATCGCGGCCGCCAGCGCAGTTCCATCCAGGAGACGGCCCGCCTCGAGGACCAGGGAACCCGCCTCAAGGGCCTCACCCTTGACGCGCACGTTCGCGCCCAGCTTCGGGGCGACGCGAATCTCCACGGAAGCGGGGGCCTGAGCAACCACGGCCGCGTGGTCCGTGTGCTCAACCTTGACGACCGTGTCCGCGCCCTGGGGGAGGGGAGCGCCCGTCATGATACGCATCGCCTGACCGGCCTCGAGGCGGTGCTCGCGCGTATCACCCGCCGGGATGTCAGCTGCGACCGGCAGTGACCACGGGCCTTTGCCCGCCAGATCCTCACGGCGCAGGGCGAAGCCGTCCATCGCCGAGTTCGTGAACGGCGGCAGGGGGATCAGCGAGTGGAGGTCGGTGGCCAGCCGACGGCCCAGGCACTCCTCGGCTGGCAGCGTGTCGTGCGGCAGGACGTGGCTGAGCGCCAGCGCTTCAATCAGGTCGCGGTGCTCCATCGTGGACAGCGTCGGATCATGCATAACACCAGTCTACGGGCGCGGGTGGCCGTTGGTGGGTCGCTGCGGGCCGGTGGGTGGGCCGTCGCTGGTAGCGGTCGAGGCCGTAACACGCGCAGCGTCAGATGGTCAGCAAGACCTTCGTGGCGCGGCGATCATCCATGGCGGCGTAGCCCTCGGCGGCCCGGTCGAGGGGCAGGACCATGTCGAAGACGGCACCGGGGTTGATGACGCCGCGAATGATCAGGTTGATGAGGGTCGGCAGTACTTGCGTACGGGCGCGGGTCCGCCGAACATATGCACCTCGGCGGCGAACATGCGGCTCATGTCGAGGGAGACGCCGTGGGGAACGCCCACGAAGGACAGGTGCCCACCAGGGCGCACGCAGCCCAGCGCCTGGTCGAACGACGCCTCATTGCCGACGGCCTCCACGACGCCGTCGGCCCCCAAGCCGCCGGTCAGTGCCTTCACGCGGGCGATGCCTTCCTCGCCGCGCTCCTCCACGATGTCGGTCGCACCGAACTCGCAGGCCAGTGCCTGTCGGTTCGCGTGGCGCGACATGGCGATGATGCGGGAGGCACCCAGCTGGCGGGCACCGATGATTGCACCCAGGCCCACGGCACCGTCACCCACGACGACGATGGTTGTGCCGGGACCTGCCCCGGCCTCGTCGGCGGCGAACCAGCCGGTGCCGAGCACGTCGGAGGCTGCCAGGAGTGAGGGGGATCTGCTCGCGCGTGGGCATGCCGGGTGTCTTGACGAGCGTGCCGTCTGCGAAGGCGATGCGGGCGTACTCGGCCTGTGTGCCGCCGACGCGCATGCCGACGAAGGCGTCGCCCTGGGCGGCCGCGGTCACGCAGCGCGAGGGATAGCCGGTGCGGCAAATGAGGCATTCGCCGCAGGAGATGCAGAAGGAACCGACGACGAAATCACCGGGGCGCACGGTGGTGACGGCGGAGCCGACCTCGACGACGGTGCCGACGTACTCGTGGCCCATGCGCTGCTCGTGGACGGGCTGGGCACCGCGGTAGGGCCACAGGTCGGATCCGCAGATGCACGTGGCGGCCAGCTTGATGATGGCGTCCGTGGGTTCCAGGATGGTGGGCATCGGCGTCTCTTCGACGGTGACGTTGCCGGGTTCGTGCATGACGACGGCGCGCATGGTGCTCCTCGTTTGGGTTCTCGTGCACTCACGCTATCCTGGCGGCGGTGTTTTCGTCTGTGCTGTCCACTGTTCGTTTCTCTCAGGTGACGAGGTCGGGGCGGGTTTCGGGGTAACGTGACCTTTTTCGAGGGGCGAAGACCGGGTAAAACGGGGTAGGGTGTCGCCATGTCTGTCGAGTTTGTATCCGCCGATCAGGTGGCACATGCGGCCGCATTTGAGGCGCCGCTGCGGCTCGTCGACTCCTTCGGTCGAGTGGCCCGTGACCTGCGTGTTTCCTTGACGGATCGCTGTAATCTGCGCTGCTCGTACTGCATGCCCCCCCGAGGGTTTGGACTGGCTGCCCACCGAGGAAACGCTGACCGACGCGGAGGTTGTGCGCCTCGTGCGCATCGGCGTCGAGCGGCTGGGTATCCGTCAGGTTCGATTCACGGGCGGCGAACCGCTGTTGCGCCGAGGCCTCGAAGGGATTATCGCGGAGTGTTCCCAGCTTCGGACCGACGAAGGGCAGACTCCTGACCTGGCGCTGACGACGAATGCGCTGGGGCTGGCTAAGCGCGCCCAGGGATTGAGGGATGCGGGTCTGGACCGCGTCAATATCTCCTTGGATTCGCTGGACCGTGAGCACTACGCGGCGATTACGAGGCGTGATCGCCTGGGCGACGTCCTGGAGGGCATTGAGGCCGCCGCGCGCGCGGGCCTGAGTCCGATCAAGGTCAATACCCTCGTGCTGCGTGGCATGAACGAGGCCGACCTGCCCGACCTGGTTGACTACTGCCTGGATCGGGGCATCGAGCTGCGCGTCATCGAGCAGATGCCGATTGGTCCGGTGGACACCTGGGATCGTCAGAACATTCTGACGGCGGACGAGATTCTGCACATCATGGGGACTCGCCACACGTTGGCTCCCGCGCAGCGCGAGGATCCGCACTCACCGGCTGGGCGCTGGATCGTTGACGATGATCCGACCAAGAGGCTCGGCGTCATCGCCTCCGTGTCTGATCCTTTCTGCAACGCCTGTGATCGCACGCGCCTGACGTCGGATGGCATGGTGCGTTCCTGCCTGTTTTCTACGGAGGAAACATCGCTGCGCGATCTGCTGCGCGGGGGGTGGCTCCGATGCGCAGATTGCCGCGCGATGGGCCGATGCCATGTGGGTCAAGCCGGCCGCGCACGGCCTCAACACTGATGCTTTTGCGCGCCCGTCGCGCACCATGAGCCGTATTGGTGGGTAACCTCCCGCTAATTTGATAACGCCGATGTTTTGTAACAGCGATTAATAGCAGTATCGGCGGTCCGGTGATTCCGCGCGGTAACCCTACTTTTCCTTGTTATGGCAAGGGTGATGTAGGTTACAAAACGATGGTGTGGTGGTTGTTATTTCACTTGGTAGCCTCCGTGTTAAAGATCGTCCGGCGCATGCCCGCGCCCGGATTTCCCTTCACGGATGAGGAGAGCCATGAGCACGACCGAACCTGCGGCTAAGAAGAGTCGCTACCTGCTCACTGACTGGAACCCCAACGATGAGTCCACGTGGGACTCGAAGCTCGCATGGCGCACGCTGTGGATCACGACCTACTCGCTGATCCTGGCTTTCTGCGTGTGGTTCCTGCCCAGCGCCATCGCGCCGAAGCTGACGCTCCTCGGCTTCAATCTGGACAAGTCGCAGCTGTACTGGCTCACCGCTCTGCCCGGCCTCGCGGCCGGCATCCTGCGCCTCATCTACATGTTCCTGCCCCCGCTCATCGGCACCCGCAAGCTCGTGGGTATCACCTCCCTGCTGTGCATCTGCCCATGGCCGGCTGGTTCTACGTCGTCCAGGACAACACGACCCCTTACTGGGTTCTGCTGACCCTGGCCTTCATGTGTGGCATCGGCGGCGGTGCGTTCTCCGGCTACATGCCCTCCACCGGCTACTTCTTCCCCAAGCGCCTCTCCGGCACGGCGCTCGGCCTGCAGGGCGGCATCGGTAACCTCGGTATGTCCGTCATCCAGCTGGTCGGCCCCATCCTCATGGGCTTTGGCCTCTTCGGCATGACCTGGCTGGCCCCGCAGACGCAGGCCAGCGGCGACCACGCGGGTGAGCACATCTGGGTCTACAACGCCGCGGTCTTCTTCATTCCGTGGTGCCTTGTTGCCGCGATCCTCGCCTTCATCTGGCTGCGCGACGTGCCCGTCAAGGCCAACATCAAGCAGCAGCTCGATATCTTCTCCAACCCCAACACCTGGTACATGACCATCCTCTACGTCATGACCTTCGGTCTCTTCTCCGGCTTCTCCGCCGTCTTCGGCCTGCTCATCAACAACCAGTTCGGCCGCGAGTCCTCCCTTGCTCTGCCGGTCCTGGGTGCCACCTTCGCCTTCCTCGGCCCCCTCATTGGCTCGATCATCCGCATGTCCTGGGGCATCTTCTGCGACCGCATGGGCGGCGCCATCTGGACCTTCATCTCCGGTGTCGGCATGGCCATCACGCTGGCCGGTATCGCCTGGGTCCTGTACAACCCCACCGGTTGGACCGACTTCTACATCTTCATGGCGCTCATGCTCACCATGTTCCTGTTCTCCGGCTTCGGTAACGCCGGTACCTTCAAGCAGATGCCGATGATCATGCCGGCCCGCCAGGCTGGCGGTGCCATCGGCTTCACCTCCGCCATCGCATCCCTCGGCCCCTTCCTGGTCGGCGTCGCCCTCTCCGCGGTCGGCACCGGCGGTGCCTGGGCCTTCTTCCTCGGATGCGCCATCTTCTGCGCCCTGTGCTCGGTCCTGTGCTGGGTCATGTACGCGCGCAAGAACGCCCCGTTCCCCGGCTGATCCACCCGGCACTGCGCGGTGCCGACCGGACCTGCCACTGCCTCGTCACTCGACTCTTAGGAGCACCCCATGACGAATCTCGATTCCGATATGGCCTTCCCGACCTACGGCGGTGAGGTCAAACCCGCGACCGGCGCGACCCTGTTCGCGCTCGGCTCGTGGCTGCGTCGCGGCAAGGCGTCCGCCGACGCGCGCCAGCTCTTCCTCGAGGGCGGCCGCGACGGCGACTCCTTCTACCGCGACCGCTGGAGCTACGACAAGATCGTGCGCTCCACCCACGGCGTGAACTGCACGGGCTCCTGCTCGTGGAAGATCTACGTCAAGGACGGCGTCATCACCTGGGAAACCCAGCAGACTGACTACCCGTCGACTGGCGCTGACATGCCCGAGTACGAACCCCGCGGCTGCCCGCGTGGCGCGGCGTTCTCGTGGTACGAATACTCGCCGACCCGCATCAAGTACCCCTACGTGCGCGGCGTCCTCCTCGACATGTTCCGCGAGGCCAAGAAGCGCCTCGGCGATCCTGTCGACGCGTGGGCCGCGGTCGTTGAGGATCCGGAGAAGGCACGCGCCTACAAGTCGCAGCGCGGTCGCGGCGGTATGGTTCGCGTGTCCTGGGAAGAGGCGATGGAGATTGTCGCCTCCGCCTACGTGCACACGATCAAGCAGTACGGTCCCGATCGCATTGCCGGCTTCTCGGTCATCCCCGCCATGTCGATGATCTCCTACGGCGCGGGTGCCCGCTTCCACGAACTCATCGGCGCGACCATGCTGTCCTTCTACGACTGGTACGCGGACCTGCCCCCGGCCTCGCCTCAGGTGTTCGGCGACCAGACCGACGTGCCCGAGGCCGGCGACTGGTTCAACTCTCAGTACCTCATCATGTGGGGCACGAACCTGCCGCTGACCCGTACCCCCGACGCGCACTTCATGGCCGAGGCCCGCTACCACGGCCAGAAGGTCGTCGTCGTGTCCCCGGACTTCGCGGATAACACGAAGTTCGCGGACGACTGGTTGCGCGTCCAGCCCGGCACGGACGGTGCCCTGGCGCAGGCCATGGGTCACGTCATCCTCAAGGAATTCCACGTCGGCAAGCGCGAGCCCATGTTCCTCGATTACATGATGCGCTACACCGACTCCCCGTTCCTCGTGCAGATCGGCGAGGTCGGCGAGGGCGCCCACGAAGGTATCGCCCCGACGACGCTGGTCCCCGGCAAGTTCCTCACGGCCGCGAAGATGCCCGCAGGCACGACCGAGCGCACCGAGAACAACGAGTTCCGTCCCCTCGTCATCGAGGCCGACGGCACGGTCAAGGACCCGGGCGGCACGCTCGCCGATCGCTTCGGCGAGGAGGGTGCCGGTCACTGGAACCTCAACCTTGACGGTGTCGAGCCTGTCATGTCCATCATGGACACGAACGAGTGGGAGCCCGTCGAGATCGCTCTGCCGCGCTTCGACCTGCCGGCAGCCGACGGTCAGGCCTCGGTCGGCGGCGGCTACGTCCTGCGTGGCGTCCCCGCGCGCCGCGTCAACGGTCGCCTCGTGACGACCGTGTACGACATCATGCTGGCTCACTACGCGGTTGAGCGCGAGGGCCTGCCGGGCCAGTGGCCCACCGACTACATGGACGCCTCCACGCCGGGCACCCCCGCGTGGCAGGAGGAGTTCACCTCGGTTCCCGCCGGAGCCGCCATCAAGATCGGTCGCGAGTTCGCGCAGAACGCGGTCGAGACGCAGGGCCGTTCCATGATCCTCATGGGCGCTGGCACGAACCACTACTACCACTCCGACCAGATGTACCGAACGTTCCTGGCCCTCACGGAAATGTGTGGCACACAGGGCCGCAACGGTGGCGGCTGGGCTCACTACGTGGGTCAGGAGAAGGTCCGCCCGATCATGGGCTGGGGTTCCTTCACCTTCGCCCTGGACTGGGCGCGCCCGCCGCGCCAGATGATCTCCACCGGCTGGTACTACATGACCACCGACCAGTGGCGCTACGACGGTGCCCCGGCCTCGGCCATGGCGAACCCGATCAAGTCCTCGCACCTGGACGGCAAGCAGCTGGTCGACACGCTCGTCGAGTCCGTCCAGCGCGGCTGGATGCCCTGTTACCCGACGTTCTCAAAGGGTTCGACCCAGCTGGGTCGCGAGGCCGCCGAGGCGGGCATTGCCCCGGCCGAATACGTGTCCCGGGAGCTACGTGAAGGCCGCCTGCAGTTCGCGATCGAGGACCCGGACGCTCACCACAACGTTCCGAAGATCCTCGCGAACTGGCGTACGAACTTGCTTGGTTCGTCCGCGAAGGGCACAGAGTTCTTCCTCCGCCACATGCTGGGCACCGGCAACGAAGTCAACGCGGAAGAGCTGCCCGAGGGTGCCCGCCCCAAGACTGTCAACTGGCGCGACGCGCACCCCGGCAAGCTCGACCTCATGTGGGTGGCGGACTTCCGTAACACGTCGACGACGCTGCACTCCGACGTCGTGCTGCCCGCCGCCACGTGGTACGAGAAGCACGACCTGTCCTCCACGGACATGCACCCCTTCATGCACTGCTTCGACGAGGCCGTGAACCCACCGTGGGAGGCACGCACCGACTTCGAGGTGTTCCAGACGCTGGCACACCTCGTGGGACGTCTGGCCGCCGACCACCTGGGGACGCAGACGGACGTCGTCGCGGTCCCGCTGGGTCACGACTCCCCGGACGCCATGACCATGGCGAGCGGCGTCGTCCCCGAGCAGACGTGGACGCCCGGCAAGACCATGCCGAAGCTGGTCCCGATCACGCGCGACTACACGCAGGTCGGCTATAAGTTCGACCGCATGGGACCGCTTCTGCCCAAGGCCGGCCTGGCCTCGAAGGGCGTGGCGTACAACGTCCAGGAGGCCTTCGACGAACTCGGCGACCTCAACGGTCGCGCCCCATGGACGGCAACGCCGGTGAGGGTGCGCCCCTGTGTGACACCGCGATCAAGGCGGCGAACATGGCGATGCGTTTCTCGGGCACCACGAACGGCTCCCTGGCCGTTCAGGGCTTCCGCACGCTGGAAAAGCGCGTCGGTAACCCCATGGCATTCCTGGCTGAGGGTGACGAGGAAAAGAAGATCACCTACCAGGACACCGTCCTGCAGCCGCGGTCCGTCATCACCAGCCCCGAGTGGTCGGGTTCCGAGCACGGTGGTCGCCGCTACAGCGCCTTCGTGCAGAACGTCGAGTGCCGCAAGCCGTGGCACACGCTCACGGGTCGCCCGCAGTTCTACGTCGACCACGACTGGATGATGGACATGGGCGAGTCCCTGCCGATCTTCCGTCCGCCGCTCGACCTGGCACACATCTACGGTGAGCGTCCCGTCGGCGACCACCGTCCCGGTCAGCCGGGTCAGGCCGAGGTCGCGGTGCGCTACCTGACGATCCACAACAAGTGGGCCATCCACTCCCAGTACTACGACAACCCGTACATGCTGACGCTGGGTCGTGGTGGCCAGACGGTGTGGATGAGCCCCCAGGATGCTGAGAAGATCGGCGTGCGCGACAACGAGTGGATCGAGGCGAAGAACCGTAACGGCACCGTGTCGGCTCGCGCTGTTGTCTCCCACCGCATCCCGGAGGGCACGGTGTTCATGCACCACGCCCAGGATCGCCAGATCAACACCCCGCTGAATGAGGGGTCCGGCAAGCGCGGCGGCACGCACAACTCGCTGACCCGAATCTTTATTAAGCCGACCCACCTGGCCGGCGGATACGCGCAGTTCGCCTACGCGTTCAACTACTACGGTCCCACCGGCAATAACCGCGACGAGGTCACGGTTATCCGCCGCCGCTCCCAGGAGGTGCAGTTCTGATGAAGGTCATGGCTCAGATCGCGATGGTGATGAACCTCGACAAGTGCATCGGCTGCCACACCTGTTCCGTCACCTGTAAGCAGGTGTGGACGAACCGCGAGGGTACCGAATACATCTGGTTCAACAACGTCGAAACCCGTCCCGGCGTGGGCTACCCCCGCGGCTGGGAGGACCAGAAGAAGTGGAAGGGCGGCTGGAAGCGCACCGCCACGGGCCGCCTCGTTCCCCGTCAGGGCGGACGCGTCGCCTCGCTCGCGAAGATCTTCGCGAACCCGACGCAGCCGACCATGCAGGACTACTACGAGCCGTGGACCTACGAGTATGACAAGCTGCTCCAGGCACCCGCGAACTCCCGCGCGATCCCGACGGCCCGCGCGAAGTCCACAATTACGGGTGAGCACATCGATAAGCCCGAGTGGGGCCCGAACTGGGACGATGACCTCGGCGGCTCCATGGAGACCCTGGATCAGGACCCGGTCCTGCACCAGATGAACCTCCAGGTTGCCAAGACCATCGAGGACGCGTACATGTTCTACCTGCCTCGCATCTGCGAGCACTGCCTGAACCCGACCTGCGTGTCGGCGTGCCCCTCGGGCGCGATGTACAAGCGCACCGAGGACGGCATCGTCCTGGTTGACCAGGATCAGTGCCGCGGCTGGCGCATGTGCGTGTCGGCCTGCCCCTACAAGAAGGTCTACTTCAACCACAACACGGGCAAGGCCGAGAAGTGCACGCTGTGCTACCCGCGCCTCGAGGTCGGCCAGCCGACCATCTGCTCGGAGACCTGCGTGGGCCGCCTGCGTTACCTGGGCGTGCTGCTCTACGACGCGGATCGCGTCACCTGGGCCGCATCCCAGGAGGACGAGCGCGACCTGTACCGCGCCCAGCGCGAGATCCTGCTCGACCCGAATGACCCGCAGGTGGTTGCCCAGGCCCAGGCCAACGGCGTTCCCCACTCATGGATTAAGGCCGCCCAGCAGTCTCCGATCTGGAAGCTCATCACCGAGTACGAGGTCGCCCTGCCGCTGCACCCCGAGTTCCGCACCCTGCCGATGGTCTGGTACGTGCCGCCGCTCTCTCCAGTCGTTGACCAGGTGACCGCGTCCGGCAGCGACGGCGAGGACCACAAGGTCCTGCTGTCCGCCATCTCGCAGATGCGCATCCCGCTGGAGTACCTGGCCGGCCTGTTCATGGCCGGAGACACGGCGCCCGTGGAGCTGGCGCTGCGTCGCCTCGCCGCGATGCGCTCCTACATGCGCGACGTCTTCGTCGACAACCCGACGAACGAGGAGATCCCGGCCTCCGTGGGCATGACCCCGGAGAAGGTCAAGGAGATGTACCGACTGCTGTCGATCGCCAAGTACGACGACCGCTTCGTCATCCCGACTGCCCACCCCGAGATGCCGCGCGGCATCAAGGAGCTTGAGGGCTGCCCGGTGTCCTACGACGTCGAGGCCTTCCACGGCCTGGCCCCCGCCACGTCGAACCGCCCGATGGGTGGCTCGTCGCCGGAGGGACGCCAGATGCTCCCCCTTGAGGTCGTTCGATGAGTACTTTCGTCGGCATTCCGCGCATTCCTACGGCCGCTCCGGAGACGGAGATGGACCCGCAGGACGCGCGCGGCGTGCGAATGGCGGTCTCGGTCCTCCTGGACTACCCGGGGGGATGACTTCGAGACCAAGCTGAACGCCGTCGAGGAGGTTCTGGCGGACCTGCCGGAGCCAGCCTCGTCGGCCCTGGCCTCGTTCGTGAGCTACGCGCGCGCCGCGGGCCTGCGTACCATGCAGACCACCTACGTCGAGACGTTCGACCAGCGCCGCCGCTGCGCGGCTCGGCCTGACGTACTACACGCACGGCGACACCCGCGGACGCGGCCAGGCAATCCTGGCGTTCAAGGAGGTGCTGCGCCGCGCCGGTTTTGAGATGGACCGCGAGGAGCTGCCCGATCACCTGCCGGTGGTCCTGGAGTTCGCGGCCCTCGACGAGACGGGCACGGCCGAGGGCCTGCTGCGCTCCAACCGCGAGGGTATCGAGGTGATCCGCACGGCACTGCGCGCCGCGGACTCCCCGTACGCGCCGCTGCTGGACGCGCTGGTCGCGACGCTGCCCGAGCCGGACGAAAAGACCATTGAGGGCTTCCGTAAGCTCATTAGCCAGGGGCCGCCCACCGAGCTGGTGGGCGTGGGCGATCTGTCTGCCACGCCCTCCCCGACTTCCGAAACAACGATGGGACGGTAACGTTCATGGAATCCGCACTTTTGCATGCCGCGTCCGCACCCGAGACGCAGTCGCTGTCCTTCCTGGACATTGCCCTGTGGGTGGTCCTGCCCTACGTATCCTTCACGATCCTCATCGTGGGCCTCGCGTGGCGCTACAAAACGGACCAGTACGGCTGGACGTCTCGTTCCTCGCAGTGGAATGAGCCGGCCATCCTGCGCTGGGCATCGCCGCTGTTCCACTTTGGTGTTCTCTTCGTGTTCATGGGCCACATCCTCGGCCTCGTGGTCCCGAAGACCTGGACCGAGGCCGCCGGTGTACCCCAGCACGTTTACCACTTGACGGCGACGATCCCCGGCACGATCGCCGGAATCATGACGATCATCGGCCTCGCGATGCTGATCTACCGTCGAGTGGTGTACAAGTCGGTGCGCGTGGCGACGACCCGCATGGACATCGTCACCTATGTCATGCTCTGTATCCCGGTGCTCCTGGGCGGCGCGGCGACGCTGCTGAACCAGGTGCTCGGCGGGCACGAGGGCTATGACTACCGCGAGACGATCTCCGTCTGGTTCCGCTCGATCTTCTACCTGCACCCGCAGGCGCACCTGATGGTTGACGTGCCCCTGAGCTTCAAGCTGCACATCGTCGCCGGCCTGCTGCTCTTCTGCGTGTGGCCGTTCACCCGCCTCGTGCACGCGGTGAGTGTGCCGGTCGGCTACGTGGCGCGTCCCCCCGGTGGTCTACCGTGCGCGCGACGAGCGCCGCACGCACGCGATCACGCGTGGCGGTATGTCGGACTGAGTTCGCGCTTTCCTACCACGGCCTCGAATGACGAGGCTGCAGCGGGCCAGGCGGTAGCGTGGGGCGGGCGATGGCTCGCCCCACGCTGTATATCGCGGGCGTCGGTGCCCGCGAGCCAATTGTGTGCAAGGATCCCTTCAAATGCTTCCGTTCATTGGAATTGACCATGCGGATCCGGCGACAAGCTGGGTAAAATTACTTCCAGTTTGTAAGTAATGTAATGCTGGTAATGCCGTACGGAGATTCACGCAGAGCGGATTTCCGCTGATTAAGAGGGAGAGAGGATAGGCATGACTGACACCTCCCATTCTCGGACGCTGGCAGAAACGCTTGAGGCGATGGCTGCCCTGACGCCCGCCCAGCACGCGCTGTTGGAGCGCATTTCGCAGCACGCGGCACCCGTGACCGTCGCCGAGCTAGCTCAGGAGGCCGGCCTGCACGTGTCGAGTGTGCGCGAAACCTGGAGGGCTTGTTTGGCGTGGGCCTTGTGGAGAAGCAGCAGCTTCCCTCGTCGGGGCGCGGTCGTCCGGCGCTCGGCTATTCGACGACGACCCCCGCCGACCCGTCGTTTGCGGCGCAGATGCTCCACCAGCTGACTTCATCGCTGCTGGCGTGGTTGCGCGCGGACGCTGTGGATCCGGCGGCTTCGGTGCACGAAATCGGCGCGCGCTGGGCGGACGCCGCACTGGAGACCATGTCGGTGCCGGATCATAGCCATGCTACCCGCCGCGTCGCGCGCGAAAACTTCAACATCGCGGGACACCTGGGTAAGGTGCGTCCGTTCATGAACGCGATGGGTTTTGCGTCGGTGCCGCACGAGAGCGATCCAATGGCGGTCGTGTTGACGGCCTGCCCATTCACGGAACCCGGTGCCCCCGATGACCTGGCCCTCGAGCTGCGTCGTGGTATCGTCGAGCGCATTTTTGAGCGCACGGCGACGGGCATGGCGAGCTGGTCGGTGGAGGTTGACCCGATGAACCCGCTGCGTCTGACGGTGTATCTCCGTCCGGTCAATGAGCCGAATCCGAAACCACTGTCGACGACCGTGCACTTCTTTGGTGGCGCGGCGGAGGCCGCTGGCGGCTATATGTGCGAGCTTCCCGCCACAGAGACGCCTGCGACGCTCGGCGAGCTGATCGCGCACCTCGGCGAGGAGAACCCGGCTCTGGGCCGCATCCTCGATGTGTCGAGCTTCCTGGTGAACGAGCGCTCGGCTCGTTTGGATACCGAACTCATGCCCGGAGTACGCGTCGATGTGCTACCGCCTTTGCCGGTGGGTGAGAGTTTCGAGTCATTTGTGTGGATCGGCCAGGAGTTTTATAAAGTCCTGGCCGATCCCGTGTAAAATAAAGGTAGTTATCTCCCGTTCTTGGAGGATCTCATGTCAGCAGAGATTGCAACAGGTATTACTGACGACCCTCTCGACTCGAGTTCACTGATCGATAGCGCTCGCCGCGACATGTGCGGCGCGGTGGCGTCTTTTATCGGCGTCGTGCGCAACCATGACGGGGGAGAGAGTGTGGAAGCGATCGAGTATTCGTCGCATCCGTCGTCGTCTCAGATTTTGCGTGAGATTGTCTCCGAGTTCGCGGATCGCCCCGGGGTGCATCGCATTGTTGCGTGGCACCGCGTCGGTCACCTCGAAATTGGCGAGGATGCGATGGTCGTGGCCGTGGCTGCCGAGCACCGCGCGCAGGCCTTCCGAGCGGTGGAGGGCATTGTTGAGGACGTCAAGGCGAAGCTACCGATCTGGAAGAAGCAGGAGCTGACCGATGGTTCCCACAACTGGTCGGGTCTGTAAGCGATGACGATCGGTGATCCGTACGCGCGTGACGCTGCTGTTTCGGGGCGTTCTGTCGCGGTTCCGCTGCACTGTGCGCCTGTGAGGTACGAGGCCGGGGATCTGGCGCTGGAACGTTTCCGTCGTAATTGGTTGGTGTCCGGCATCGGCGAGGCGGGCCAGGCGCGCTTGGCTGCTTCTCGCGTGCTTGTCGTGGGTGCGGGAGGCCTGGGGTCGCCCGTTCTGTTGTACTGACGGCGGCGGGCATCGGTACGATTGGTATCTGTGACTCCGACGTCGTTGAGGTGTCGAACCTACAGCGTCAGCTGTTGCATGGTGAGGGTGACGTGGGGGTTCCGAAGCCGAATTCAGCCGTGCGTCATCTCAGTGGACTCAACTCGTCGGTTCAATTCGAGCGCTTTGGGCATGTGACGCGTCAGTGGCTGGACGAGCATGGCCGCGAGTGGGACTTGATCGTGGAGTGCACGGATAATTTCGACGCGAAGTATCTGGTGGCGGACTACTGCGCGGATTCGGGCGTGCCCCCTCGTGTGGGGGACGGTCGTGCGCATGGCCTATCAGGTTAGCGTCTTCTGGTCCGCGGCTCCTGCTCCCGTGCCGTCCCTGACGCTGCGAAGTCTGCACCCGGTGCAGCCTGCCCCGGGAACGACTCCGGCCTCGACTCAGGTGGGTGTTTTGGGGCCGGTCGTCGGTCAGGCGGGCACCGCCATGGCGACCGAGGCTATCAAGATGCTGGTGGGCTTCGGTGAGCCTCTCATTGGTCGCGTCCTGATGGTGGACGCGACGACGCAGCGCACGGACGTGCTGACCTTCGCGCCATGGGAGTGAGCGGCGTAGGTTCGTCGTGCGGCGTGGGCGTGCCGTGCGTGCGTCTGGCGGCGATGGTTGTTGGTGGTGGGAGCGGTGAGCGCCTGGGAGGCGTCTCGAAGCCGGACCTTGTGTTCGGTGGAGTGCGACTCGTCGACCGCGTGTGCTGTGCTTTGGGTGAAGTTGCTGATGCTGGCGTCGTTGCTATCGTTCCGCCCTCTGTGCGCGTCCCCTCCGGTGTGGCGTGCACCCTTGAGGATCCACCGGGCGGTGGTCCTCTGGCGGGGATCGACGCGGGCTTAGCGGCGCTGTCCGTGGGCGCGGATTGCTGGGTGATCGTCGTGTCCGTGGACTGCCCCGGCATTGCGGACGTTCTGCGCTGCCTCCTGACCGAACCCCTGGGTATCGCGTGCGACGGGCGCATCCTGCGCGGCGGTGATCCCGAGCCATTCGACCAGTACCTCATGGGTGTCTACCGTGCCGGGGCGCTGCGCCGTGCTATCGACGAGGCCGTGGCGCGTCATGGGAGCGTGCGCGGTATGGGGGTGCGCCGGGTTTTGCGTGCCCTGACGCTTGAGCGGGTGGATGTGAGCGTCGACGTGTGCCGGGATGTTGATACGCCTGAGGATCTGGCTTGGTGGGAGTCTCGCCTCGGCTGATGATTTGTCAGTAATGCCTGAGTGGGTATAGGTTTAGAGAGTAAGTGTTAAAGCCTATTATTCCATCCAGGTGCACTCATGAATCTTCGCCACGGTCATCTGTGGCAGCGACTCGGACTGACCATAGTGTCAGGAATCGCTGCCACTTCCTACGCCTCGGCCGCCCTCGCGGCCCCTGTTGACGAGCAGGGGGCGCAGAGCGATTCCAGCATTGCCGACTCGCAGGTGTCAAGATCTGAGGAGGAAGCCCAGAGCGGCTCTGCTGCCGTGGACCAGACGAGCGCCCGCGACGCTGATACTGCTGAGGCGGCCACGGCCTCGTCCGAGGAGAGGGCGGAGGAAGGGGGGAAGTGCCCAGGTCCTGACGTTCCCCGGCACGAGCGGGCCAACACGCATTCATATCCTCTCAACGGCGGGGGCAGCGGATGCGATCCTCCTCGAATCGCGCGGCGTCTTCGCCATGATCGACGGCGGCGAAGGCGTCGGCGCGCGCCCGACGGCTCCGACCCGCGCTACCCGTGGCGGGACGGAATCGAAGGCGCGGCCAAGGGTGACACCGACTGGGTCCTCGGCTATCTGAGGCGCAACGGCGTCACCTCATCAAACCTGGCGTTCTACCTGGGTACGCACGCGCACTCCGACCATATCGACAACGCAGAAGACATCATCTACGCGTTTCATCCCCAGGCTATCCTAACCCCCGAATACTCCGACGACTGGATCACCGACAAGTCGCGTCTGTGGGACAACCAATGGTGCTACGACAACATGATGACCGCCGCGCGGTGGGCCGCATCCGCGTACGGCGCAACCATCATTCAGGACGTCAACGACGACGACATGCACATCCAGCTGGGCGACATGGATGTCCAACTGATCCCCGTGGACCCGGACGAAAACTACAAGAAAGTCGGCGTCCGCGATGCGAATCTCATCGCCTATACCGCGAAGGTGAACGCGTTCGGTCACTCCGCGTACCTGGCTGCAGACCTTGAGGCTCGCGGCGGCTACGAGGACCGCATCGCCCCCATCGTCGGGCACGTTGACCTGCTGAAAGCCGGGCACCATGGAATGGCGAGTTCGAACTTCCCGCCATTCATGGAGACACTCAGTCCCTCCATGATCGTCCAGACGGGTCCCAAGTGGTTCACTCCCGACAGCCTCACGGACAGCGTTATTCATGGGGATGCGTCGTGGGCACCGACCCTGGATCTGTGGTCGGCGGGTTCTATCCCCGCTATCGTCGCCACCTTCACCTCCTCCGGAATTTCCTACAACGACCTCTCTGCCGCGTCCTGGGGGCATGAATATGGCGGGGTAACTCCGCGCGCCTGGTGGTTCAAGGGGGCTCGCCCCTCGGCGACGACCGGATGGTGGCAAGGACGCTCCGGATACTGGTACTACTTCGCAGGTAAACCCTCCGCCGAAGCTTCGGCGTGGGTGCACGACCGTGGTTCCTGGTACTGGATGGGTGCCACCGGCGCGATGGCAAGCTCCGAGTGGATTCATGACGGAACAGACTGGTACTACATTGAGGCGTCCGGCCATCTCGCCGGAAGCGGCTGGATGTGGGATTCCGGCTCCTGGTGCTACTTGAGCAACGGGCGAATGACCACCGGATGGCTGCTCGATCACGGCACCTGGTATTACATGGATCCGCACACGGGTGCGATGCGCACGGGCTGGGTTCGCATCGATGATCGCTGGTACTACCTCGGGTCCTCTGGAGCCATGTCTACCGGGTGGCTGCACAGCGATGGGTCCTGGTACTACCTGTCAGGCAGTGGAGCTATGGTGACGGGGTGGCTGCGTAGTGGCGGCGACTGGTACTACCTCTCTAGCAGCGGCGCAATGACCACCGGATGGTTCCAGGATGGCTCCTCCTGGTACTTCTCCTCCGCCTCGGGCGTCATGCACACCGGCTGGTTGAACTCCGGAAGTAACTGGTACTACATGGGTGGAAACGGTGCGATGAGCACCGGCTGGGTCAACGAAAGTGGCGGCTGGTACTACATGGACGCAACCGGTGCCATGGTGACCGGTACGGTGCCCGTCGATGGGCGCGCCTCGGTGTTCTCCTCCTCGGGTCGCTGGATCGGATATGCCTTGTAATTCTGCCGAAAACTCATTGCGAGCACACTGACTGTGCGCTGCCCGGCCGCACCTGGAAGCGGCCGGGCGACGCTTATATGTGGCATTTTCCGTGGTGTGGTGATTGTTCAAAGGGTTGGGTGGCGTAGAGCACCTGGAATTCGTTCCTGAGAAGATGTAGAATTTTTGCATCTAATTGGGAAAGTGAGAGTGCGATGCTGCGGGTCCTTCACCTCGATAACTGGAAGTCCTTTTCTGAGCCGGTTGATTTTACGATGATTGCGGGGAAGGAGAGTCGCTACGGTGGGACTCTCTATCGTGACGGAAAGTCCCGTGTCCTGCCCGTTGCGGCAATCTACGGTGCAAACGCAGCGGGAAAGTCGACCCTGCTCGATGCTCTGGCTTACCTGCAGGTCATGCTGCGTGAGCCGCGCAAGCGTGGGCAGCGCCTGCACTATCACCCGCATCAGCTCTTCGGGATGGATCGGCCCAGCGTCATTGGGGTCGAAATCGTCCTGGATGTGCAGGACGCGACCTCGGATCGAAAGGCCATCGTCTACTACGAGGCAGCCTTCAATGCGGATGCAATCGTCGAGGAAGTCCTCTACCGCCTGCGCTCGGAAGACGAGGAGGCGGTCTTCGTGCGCCAGGGGCAGGACATCGCTCTTTATGGTGATCTGGAAGATGATTCGTCGCTCGATGCTGCCTCGAAGACAGTCCAGCCCAATCGTCTGTTCCTCGAGACCTGCTTCAATGCGGCTTTGGTCGACGATGAGAGCAGCCTGCTGGGTTCTGTCATCGACTGGTTTAAACGCCTCACCATTGTGGGGAGAGGCACGCGCTACATCCTCATGCCTCAGCAGATTGCCCACGATGATGCATTTCGTGCTGCCGTCGGGCAGGGGTTGACGGTTGCCGACACCGGTATTTCAGGTATTTGCTACACGAGCGTTCCTCGTGACAAGGTTCCGGCGCAAGACAAGGTTCTCGAAGAGATTGAAGATCAGCTGACCGACAAGACCTCCGAGGCATACCTTACTGCTGAAAGCGGGGCTGTTTTTCGTGCTCGGCTCGGTGATGATGGTGACGTCGTGTACGAGCGCCTCGTGACCGTCCATAAGGACGGTGCTCACGAGTTTCGTCTTCCTCTCGAGCAGGAATCTGACGGGAGCATTCGTTACCTGAATCTATTGCCCATCCTGTACTGGGCGGGAAAAAGTCAGCACTCGGGGGTTTACCTGATCGACGAACTCGAAGATTCTCTTCATCCCAAGCTGACGGAGGAGCTGCTTCGGCTGTTCCTTGACTCATTGGGGCCGGGTGAGAAGCGTCAGTTGATCTTTACGACGCACGAGCTCCACCTCCTGCGTGCCGACCTGCTGCGGCGCGACGAGATTTGGCTGGTCGAGAAGAACGAACACCGGTCTGAATTGACGCGGCTGACCGACTTTCCTTCCGACGTGCTTCGAAAGGGCAGTGACCTGCCGCGGATATACATGTCGGGTCGCCTCGGTGGCGTCCCACGGATCTAGGGGCGTCATGGGTAAGAAGAAGCAGGCGCCGACGAGGCGCTCCTCTCGGGGGGAAAACGAGGGAAGTCCTTCGATAAGGCCCCTCGGCCAGTCGTTGTTCTCGCCGTCGAAGGGGCAACGGAGAGAGAGTACCTGAAGGCACTCAACCAGTGGCGCTATCGGGGAGCTTTCGCCTTCGATTTCTGTCGTAATCGAGACAAGTCGTCGCTGAAGAATCTCATCGTCAGTATCAAGAGGAAGACTGCTGATGTTGGGTGTGACGGTGCTGCTGGAGCCTGGATCGTCTGTGATGTGGATGATAACGCCCCCCCATATTCATGATCTGGAGAACTGGTTGGCTGGGGTCAGTGGCTGTCGCCGCGCAGTGGCGCTGTCGAATCCCTGTATCGAGGCGTGGTTTGTCTACCACTGCTCAGACACCTGTGTGAGTAAGGAAGCTTCGTCTGTTCTGAAAGAGCTCGAACGGCAGTGGGTGCAGGGAGCTACGTGAAGGGAATGGGCATCCTCGATTGGTTGATCGAGCGAACAGATCAGGCATGTGCACGGGTCAAACAGAGGCGGAAGAGCTTTCAGCACGGCGCGACGGCCTGGGACTCAGGCCCATGGTCTGACATGCCTGAACTCGTCGCTTGGCTCGATCAGTTAGTTGCCCGAAGTCCTACATGACAGCCGCTGGCGACCATCCTCACGAAGCGCCGCGCGCCGCGTATTGACGCAGGTGGGTGGTGCTTTGCGCGGTATTCTACACACAAAAATCCCGCGCGAAAGGTCCCTCCGATGTCGTTACGCACCCACCGCACCGTCCTCCTCGCGCTCGCCGCAGTGGCGGCCACGTCCTCGTCCCTGACCCTGGCGAGCGCCCCGGTCGCCCGCGCCGACGATACCCAGAGCGGCGTTCAGAGCGGCACCCAGTCCGGCTCGTGGGTGCCCGGCACCACGATCCCGCTGGCGAACGCGAAGTCCGTCGAGGCCTCGAACGTGAGCGCCTCCACCCTCACCTTCGCGCCCAGCACCGACGAGGACGCCAAGATCTTCATCCTCTCCTCGGGTTCCTCCGACGCCATCCTCGTCGAGTCCGGCGGCTGGTACGGCATCATCGACGGCGGCGAGGATGCCGACCTGCCCGACGGCTCCGACCCGCGCTACCCCGTGCGCACCGGCATCGCGGTGGCCGCCGCCTCCACCACTGACTGGCTGTTGCAATACCTCGACGACCAGGGAGTCAACGACACCAACGTCGCGTTCTACCTGGGCACCCACGCCCACTCCGACCACATCGCCAACGCAGACGACATCATCTACAAGTACCGGCCCAAGGTCATCCTCAGCCCCGAATACTCCGACGAATGGATCACCGACGACAACTCCCTATGGGACAACCAGTACGTCTACGATCACCTCGTGACCGCCGCAAACTGGGCGGTCGACAGTTACGGCGCAACCTTCATTCAGCGCGTGGACGGCTACAACACGCACATTGCGCTCGGCGGGGCCGACATCCAGATGATCCCCTTCGATGCGGACGAATACTACAAGACGCGTGGTACCACCGACGCGAACCTCATGGGCTGGGGGACGAAGGTCACCGCCAACGGGCACACCGCTTTCCTGGCCGCCGACCTCATGAGCACCGAATCTGACTGGGAAACCCCCAATGGATTCGAGGACCGCATCGCAGAAGAAGTCGGCGACGTCGATATGCTCAAGGCCGGTCACCATGGTGCCGAGTCCTCCAACTCCATCCCCTTCATGCAAAAACTCCACCTCGGCGCGATCATCCAGACCGGCATGTCCGACGACAGTCCCGACCGCCTGTCCTTCCTGGTCCTCCACGGCGACACCAAGTGGTTCCCAATGGGCGATATCTGGGACTCCATCAAGGTGCCCGCCTTGGTCTGCACCTTCACCAACGACGGCATCACCTACGTCGGCGTTGAAAACTCCGAGTGGGGCCACGAATACGAATCCGAGACCCCACGCGCCTGGTGGTTCAAGGCGGGTCGCCCCGCCGCGACAACCGGCTGGTGGGACGGCCCCTCCGGCAACCGCTACTACTTCAACAATTCCGCCTCAGCCGTGGTCGACCAGTGGCTCGATGTTGACGGCATCTCGTACCACTTCGACGCCACCGGGGCGCTCATTGAACAGAAGGATGCGGACGGCAACGTCACGGTCGTCACGACCGCGTCCTCGAGTTCCTCGGCGACGCCCGTCCCCAGCCTGTGGTGGTTCATCGCCGGAGGCGGCGCGCTCGTCGTCCTCGCGGGTGGTGCTGTGTTCCTGCGTCGACGCAAGGGCTGACCTTCCGACAACGACGAGGCCGTGGTGTGCTCAGTGCCCACCGCTGCCTGGTCGCCGCCCCCGGACACTAACGAGCCGAGGCCTCGTCTGTTGCTGAGTGGTGGGTCAGCGCTGCTCGTCGAGCTGGTGGAAGATCGCGGGCAGCAGGGGTGTGACCACCTCGAGGGTGTCGAGCGCGCCGCCGCGTGAGCCGGGGGAGGAGATGATGAGCGCCCCCGAGGAGTCGCGCGCGGTCACGCCGACGACCTCTCGGGATAGGCCCGACAGGGGAGTGTTGGTCAGGCCATGGGCGCGGATCTGCTCGGCGATGCCGGGGATCTCGACCTCGATGATCGAGCGGACGACTTCGGGCGCGTAGTTGCCCACGCCGAAGCCTGAGCCCCCCAGGATCAGGATGAAACGCGCGCCAGCGGCGAGTGCCTCGCGGATTTCCGTGTCGAGGACGTCGGCGCTCTCGGGGATCGCGGCCATCGTCACCTGGTCCAGGCCTGCCGTAGTCAGCGCTCCGACGCATGCGGGGGTCGCCCGATCCTCCTTCGTGCCGCGCTGGATGCGGTCCGAGTAGGCGATGATGTGGGCGTTGATCTGGCTCAGGTCGTAGTCGACGGATGTGGGCATGGTGTCCTCCGAGAAGTGGTTACGTATGAGTGTGATCCTAGTCCCTTTCGTGGGTGTGAGAGGGCTGTGAGGGCACGGGGTGTGGGTGTGTTTTATGTCCGGTGGGGCCGAGGCAATTGCTGGCTTGTGCGCTCCGGGTGCGGTTTGTGTGGTGGATCGGAGGTCGGTGATCTCCCGTGAGTCTTTTTAAGCGGGGTGAGAGCAAATTAAACAGGTAGGGATATTTTCCTTGAGAATGAAGGCATCCATCGTCGGCAGAGTACTGTCGTGGCAGCCTGTTGCCTGGCTGCATCGCACTTGTTAGATTTATCTCGTTCAATCCCCTCTCAAAAGGAGATCCCTGTGCGTTCCCTCCGTTTCCTCCCCCTCGTGGGCGCTGCCGCCCTCGCTCTGGCCGCCTGCTCGGGCGGCGCGACCCCCCAGGCTGATTCCACGGCCTCGTCCGATAACGCAACGGTCCCCTCCCGCGAGGTCGTTCTCAACGTCTACGCCGCCGCCTCGCTGACCGAGACCTTCGAGGAGCTCGAATCCTCTTTGAGGCCGCCTACCCGGACGTCGATGTCCGCTTCAACTTCGCCGGGTCGCAGGACCTGGTCACCCAGCTCGGCGAGGGTGCCGACGTCGATGTCCTGGCCACCGCGAACGAGTCCACCATGAAGAAGGCCGCCGACGCGGGGCAGGTTGACGACCAGACCCTCTTCGCGTCTAACAGCCTCACCCTCATCACGACGCCCGGTAACCCGGCCAGCGTCACGGGCCTCGACTCCTCGCTCGACGGCGTTAAGCTGGTCATCTGCGCGCCCGAGGTCCCCTGCGGCAAGCTCACCAAGACCCTCACCGAGAAGCTCGGCGTGACCCTGAACCCCGTCTCCGAGGAACAGGCCGTCACCGACGTGCGCGGCAAGGTGTCCTCCGGCCAGGCCGACGCCGGCATCGTCTACAAGTCCGATGCCCTGGCCGAGGGCGACGCCGTCGATACCGTCGACATTCAGGGTGCCGACGAGGCCGTCAACGAGTACCCGATCGCGCTCGTGAGTACCTCCACGAAGAAGGACTACGGGCAGAAGTGGATCGACCTGGTCCTCTCCGAGGAAGGACAGGCCCTCCTCAGTGAGGCTGGCTTCACTCCCGCCGTCAAGTAGCGTCGACGCATGACCTCACGCAGGACGCCCGCCGTCAGCCCCCTGCCCGTCTGGGCGGGGGGCCTCGGCGCGCTCGCCCTCTGCTTCCTGATCCTGCCCCTCGCCTTCATGCTGGGGCGCGTCAACTGGGCCAGCTTGGGGACCACGCTCGCGACGCCCGAGGCCGCCGCCGCCCTGAGCTTGTCGCTGCGCACGTGCGCCGTGGCCCTCGGCGTTGACATCCTCCTCGGGGTGCCCGCTGCCCTCATCTTGTCCCGCTCGTGGCGGGGCGTGCGCGCCGCCCGCATCCTCGTCGCCCTGCCGCTCTCGCTGCCGCCCGTCGTTGCCGGCATCGCGCTGCTCTCGGCCTTCGGCAGGCGCTCGACGCTGGGTGCTCTGCTGAGCAGTGCCGGCCTCGACATCGCTTTTACGACCACAGCCGTCGTCATCGCGCAGGTCTTCGTCTCCCTGCCCTTCCTCATCGTCACCCTCGAATCCGCGCTGCGCGCCCGCGAGCCGGGCCTTGACGAGATGGCCTCCTCCCTGGGGGCTTCGCCCTCGCGTGTCTTCTGGCAGATCACGTTGCCGACCGTTCTGCCCGGCCTGGGGCGCGGTGCTGCCCTTGCGCTGGCCCGCTGCCTCGGCGAGTTCGGAGCGACCCTCACGTTCGCGGGGTCCATGCAGGGTGTGACCCGCACGATGCCGCTCCAGATCTACTTGGCACGAGAGTCCGACGCCGACCTAGCCCTCGCGCTCGGTGTCGTGCTCCTCGGCGTCGCGGCACTCGTCGTCGCGCTCACGGAAACCCCGTGGGGGAGCGTCGTCTCCCTCGTGCGTTCACGTCTGTCATGGACGAGGCCGGGGTGCGGTTCTGCGTCCGGGAGTGCCTCGGGTGCTCGCGCCGAGGGATCTCTGGCGGCTGACCCGGAATCCGGCATCGGCGATTCCGGTGACGATGCTTCTGCCGCCGCTGTCCACGTCGCCGGGACGGTGAATGAGCGCGGCTGGGACGTGGATGTGCAACTGAGCCCCGGCCTCGTGACGGCCGTCGTCGGGCACAACGGTGCGGGCAAGTCTACCCTCGCCCAAGTTGTCGCCGGGACCCTGCGGCTCGACTCCGGCCGCGCGCAGATCGGCGAGCGTCTTGTCGACGACGCCGCCACCTTCGTGCCCGCACGGAGGCGCGGCGTCGCCATGGTCTCCCAGGCGCCGCGCATCTTCACGCACATGAGCGTCCTCAGCAACGTCGCGTTCCCGCTACGCGTGCGCGGCGTCGGGCGAGCTGAGGCCCGGGCCGCCGCCCTCGACCAGCTGCGGGCCGTGGGTATCGCCGATCTTGCCTACAAGCGCGCCTCCGACCTGTCCGGCGGGCAGGCGGCGCGCGTCGCCATCGCCCGCGCGCTCGTGTTCCGCCCCGATGTGCTCATCCTCGACGAGCCGACGGCTGCCCTCGACGTCGAAGCCACCGTCCAGGTCTCCGCTGTCCTGCGCGAGCGCCTCACGGGCGCGGGCATCACGACCCTGCTTGTCTCGCACGACATCGCCGAAGTCCTGGCCCTCGCTTCCCACATGATCGTCATGGGGGAAGGGCGCATCGTCGAGGAAGGCGAACCCGCCCGCGTGCTCGCCTCGCCCACGTCGGTGTTCGCGGCCCGCCTGGCCGGACTCAACATCATCACCGGCCCCGCTGTCGCCCGCCTCGGCCTCATTGGGGTGCGCGTCGGTGAGGGGACACTGTGGGCGGCCTCCGACAGCACTATCTCCGGAGAAGAGCCGGCGCGCATCGCCCTCACCTTCCCGCCCGAGGCCGTCGCCCTCTCCCGCGAAGAATCCCACGCCTCGCCGCGAAGCGTCCTACCCGGCGTCGTCGCAGGCATCGACGTCGACGGCTCCCTCGTCACCGTGCGCGTCGCGCTCGCGGGCGGGGTCTCGGTAACCGCCCGGGTTACGGCGTCCGCGTGGGCCGACCTGGGCCTCGGCGTCGGTGATTCCCTCTGGGCGAGTGTCAATGCCACCCAGGTCCGTGCAATCCCCGTCGCCGCCCGTGAGTGAGTCGGGGTGTACGTGTCGTCTCTTGGCGGATGATTCCTAAGTGGCGCGCGTTCACCCGCTATTTCCGAGTGTGGGACCTCTGATCCGCACGTTAACCCGCTCTTCCGTACGTGGGCGGCCCTGCCCACGTGCAGGTAAGCGGGTTTACGTGCGGAATAGAAGGTTAGCGGGCGGAAGAGTGAGGCACGGCGTGCTCTGAAGGTGCAGGAGGCCATGGCGGGGCGGGCACGGCAGGTGTGACGTGGTTGCATGCCTCATCTGTGAGTGGTGGGGATTCACGTCGGAGGACGTCACGCCGTCTTTTGCGGCTATTCGTTGCATTGATTGCGATGTCGTCGGTCCAGGCGTGGAAACGTTGTTGGATTGTATGGAGCTGCGAGGCATTGATGACGTAGGCCGCAACTTGTGTCAGGCTGATGCTGTGTGCTCCGCGCAGACACTCCGTAAAGAATCCTACGTCGAAGCCTGCGTCGCGTTCCTGAAGGAGCTCGATGAGGCGCGCATCGCTGATCGTTCCGGTGCAGCGGATCGCATCGACGTCGAGATAGTCGCGGGGGTAGCTCCTGGAGTACAGAGCGCACAGTTTGTTACCGACGGCATCCTCAATGTCAAGAACGGGGCCAACGTCGAGGCGAACAGGTGTGTGGGCGCGCCAGTCGATAGCGAGATCAACGCTGAGTGGAACCCCGTGCGGTGGTGTGACGGAGAGCTGGGCGAAAGAGGGTCTTACGCGTTCGACGGTGACGTCGTAGTTGTTGGCAGTGAGGTGTTCATGAGGCTGTCTACTGCGTGAGGGAACCGCGTGGAGGCTTGCATGACCGTGAAGAGGTCAATGTCGTTGGTGGGTCGCTGCGTCATCCCGTGTTCACGGATCGCGCCTGAACCAGCGAGGGCGAAGCCCGTATCTGCGAGGACCTCGAGTGCGCATGCGATTAGCTGGCGCTGCGTCTCTTGTGCAGAGTGAGCCATTTGTTCCTCCCACACAGTGCCTTGAAGCGGTTTTCCCATGTGGCTGTGATCGCCAGGTCAAGGCGCAGTGTTGGCCACATGTCGCTGAGGATGTCGCAGTTGAGGTAGCGTCGTTGGTCTTCCACGCTGCCCTCACCGATGACGCATTGGTAGACCGTCGTTCGTTCGCCGTCGTCATCAAGGCTAAAGGAACCATCCCCCGGTGCCCAGCTCAAGCGCACGGGGAGATGCACGATGCCCGTGGATGGACCCGCGAGTTCATCAAGCGATGCGGGAACACAAAAGGGTTTCGTGTCGCGGTACGTGATACGTCCACTCATACTGATCCCCTCCCGGGCCTGCGATGTGGCGGCCTGCTCGTATGACTAGCTTAGCGTGCGATGAGGCGGGCTTGTCTGCAAGTTCATGGTAGCTACGATTCAACCGCTTGGTGCGGGTGGTGTTCGTTGGGGATTTGACGCTGAGGCCGTGGCCGGGTGGGGCGCGGCAGACAGCGCGGTGCCGCGTGGGCGCAGACAAGCTGAGTCGACCGCCATCTTGACGAAGGGTTTAATTTTGAAACGCTTCACATGTTGTAATTCTTGTCAGACGTGCTGTGCTTCGCCTCCTCACCCCTCACCGGCGGACAGGCGATTTTCCCCGGTCCTATGCCGTTTTAGTGTGGTTTTTGGGCAAGGGAATCCATACCTTTGACGGGGTAACACCCGCGACCTATGTTGTTGGGTGATTCAAGGAGGTCCCATGACAACACAGGGTCACCACGAGGCCACGCGCCCCTACCAGCTCGGCATTGACGTCGGCTCCACGACGGTCAAGGCCGTCGTTCTGGATGGAAACCGTCGCCTCTTCTCTGACTACCGTCGTCACAACGCCGACGTGCGCGCATCGCTCGGGGCCCTCCTCGCCGACGTCGAGCGCGCCCTGCCCGGTGCTCGCGTCCACGCGGCCATTACCGGCTCCGGCGGCCTGACGACCGCCCGCGCCATGGGTATCCCCTTTGTCCAGGAGGTCATCGCGGGCACCGAGGCCACCCAGCGCCTCCACCCCGAGGTCGACGTCGTCATCGAACTGGGCGGCGAGGACGCTAAGCTCACCTACCTGCACCCCACCCCCGAGCAGCGTATGAACGGCACCTGCGCGGGTGGCACCGGTGCCTTCATCGACCAGATGGCGACCCTCCTGCACACGGACGCCTCCGGCCTCGGTGAGCTGGCAACCCGCCACACCCAGCTCTACCCGATCGCCTCGCGCTGCGGTGTGTTCGCCAAGTCTGATATTCAGCCTCTCATCAACCAGGGTGCCGCCCACGAGGATCTGGCCGCCTCCATCTTCAACGCCGTCGCCACCCAGACCATCGCAGGCCTGGCGTGCGGGCGCCCGATCCGCGGAACTGTCATGTTCCTTGGCGGCCCCCTGCACTTCCTGCCCGCCCTGCGCGAGGCCTACAAAGCCCTCCTGCCCAAGGCCGACGCCTTCGTCACCCCCGACGACGCCCAACTCTACGTCGCGATTGGCGCGGCCCTCCTCGCGCAGAAGGAGGCCGCCAAAAAACAACGCCAGGCCGAGGAAGCAGGCGCAACCTCCGTCGATGCCCGCGGCGAGAAGCTCACGACCCTCATGGAGCGCCTCGCCGCCGCCCCCGTGCAGGTCGAGTCCCCGCGCATGGACCCCTCTTCGCCACCCCCCGAGGACCGCGAGGAGTTCATGGCTCGCCATAGCCTCGACGTCATCCCCAAGGCCAGCCTCGACGAGGCCGAGGGTCGCTGCTGGCTTGGCATCGACGCGGGCTCGACGACGATCAAGGCGGTCGTCATCGACTCCCAGGACCGCATCGTCTTCACCCACTACGCCTCCAACGAGGGCGACCCCGTGGCCGCCGCGGTCGACATCGTGCGCGCTGTGAGAAGCGCGCTGCCCGAGGGATGCGAGATCGGCCGCTCGTGCGCGACCGGCTACGGCGAAGGCCTCGTCAAGGCCGCCCTCACCATGGACGAGGGCGAGATCGAGACGATGGCCCACTACCGCTCTGCCGAATTCATCTGCCCCGGCGTCACCTCTGTCATCGACATCGGTGGCCAGGACATGAAGTACCTGCGCATCCGCGACCACGCGGTGGACTCCATCTCCGTCAACGAGGCCTGCTCCTCGGGCTGCGGCTCCTTCCTGCAGACCTTCGCGCAGACGATGGGCACCGACGTGCGTTCCTTCGCGCGCATGGCCATGGAATCTGAATCCCCCGTGGACCTGGGCACCCGCTGCACGGTGTTCATGAACTCCTCCGTCAAGCAGGCGCAGAAGGAAGGCACTGACGTGCGCGACATCAGCGCCGGCCTGTCCTACTCCGTCGTGCGTAACGCTCTCTACAAGGTCATCAAGCTCAAGGAACCCTCGGACCTGGGCGAGCGCGTCGTCGTCCCAGGGTGGCACCTTCCTCAACGACTCCGTGCTGCGCGCCTTCGAGCTGCTCACCGGCCGCGAGGTCGTGCGCCCCGACATCGCCGGCCTCATGGGGGCCTACGGCGCCGCCCTGACCGCGCGCATGCATGACACGGGGGAGGGGACCTCGTCCCTGGCCACGATCGAGGCCCTTGAAGGCTTCAGTGTCGACACGACCCGTAAGACCTGCCGCCTGTGCCAGAACCACTGCCAGATGACGATTTCGACGTTCTCCAACGGCGAGCGCCACGTGTCCGGCAACCGCTGCGAGCGCGGCGCGTCGCTGGAGCGCGTGCCCAAGAAGTCGGAGCTGCCCAACCTCTACGACTGGAAGTACAAGCGGATCTTCGGCTATCGCCGCCTCACCGAGAAGAAGGCGTTCCGCGGCGACATCGGCATCCCGCGCGTGCTCGGCATGTACGAGAACTACCCGTTCTGGTTCACGATGCTCACCGCGCTGGGCTTCCGCGTCATGATCTCGGGCCGCTCCAACCACGACCTCTTCGAGACCGGCATGGAGTCCATCCCCTCGGAGAACGTGTGCTACCCGGCCAAGCTTGTCCACGGGCACATCGAATCCCTGCTGAACAAGGGCATCACGACGATCTTCTACCCCTGCGTCTACTTCGAGCAGAAGCTCACCGAGTCCGAGAACTCCTTCAACTGCCCCATCGTGGCGACCTACCCCGAGATCATCCGCAATAACATGGAGCGCCTGCTGGAACCCGGCACGACGTTCATCAGTCCCTTTGTCAACTTCGGTAACCGCGAGTACCTGCCCGCCCACCTGTCCAAGACCTTCAAGGAATACGGCTACGACATCCCCGTCGAGGAGATGAAGGCTGCCCTCGACAAGGCGTGGGAGGAGGACGCCGCCGTCAAGGCCGAAATCCGCGCGAAGGGCGTCGAAACCATCGAGTGGATGCGTGAGCACGGTGTGCGCGGCATCGTGCTGGCGGGCCGCCCCTACCACCTTGACCCCGAGATCAACCACGGCATCCCCGAGGTCATCGTCGGCCTGGGCATGGCCGTCCTCACCGAGGACTCCATCATCGACGCGCGCCTCGAGCGACCCTTGCGCGTCCTCGACCAGTGGTCCTACCACTCGCGCCTCTACGAGGCCGCCGCCCGCGTCGGCGATGAGCCCGACCTCGAGATGGTCCAGCTCAACTCCTTCGGCTGCGGCGTCGACGCGATCACTGCCGACCAGGTCCAGGAAATCCTTGAGGGCCGCGGCGACGTGCACACCGTCCTCAAGATCGACGAGGTCTCCAACCTGGGCGCCGCGAAGATTCGCCTGCGCTCCCTCGACGCGGCGAGCACCGAGCGTGCCTCCCTTGCCTCCGCCATTGACGAGGCCGGGGCCGGGGACGGCGAAAACGGAACGGATGGAGCGGAACTGGCCCCCGCCTCGTCCGTGGGCCTGGTGTCGGGGTCCGTTGACACCGCCACCCTGCGTGACCCGTCCGGCGACGCTGCCCGCGAGGAGGCAGCCGGCCACATCCAGCCCCGCGCCGTCTTCACCGAGGAGATGCGCGAGGCCGGCTACGAGATCCTGGCCCCCAGATGTCCCCGATCCACTTCCGGTTCCTCACCCCGCTGTTCGCGAGCGCGGGGCTGAAAGTGCGCGTCCTCGAGCACACGAGCCGCACCTCCATGGAGGTCGGCCTGAAATACGTCAACAACGACTCGTGCTACCCGGCGATCGTCGTCATCGGCCAGCTCCTCGACGAGTTCATCTCCGGTCGCGCCGACCCCGACCGCACCGCCGTGGGCATCACGCAGACCGGCGGCATGTGCCGCGCCAGCAACTATGCGGCCCTGCTGCGCAAAGGGCCTGCGCGACGCCGGATACCCGCAGGTTTCCGTCATCGCGCTGTCCGTCCAAGGCTTCGAGGACAACCCCGGCTTCCGCCTGGGCGTCACCCACATCCACAAGGCCATCCAGGCCTTCGTCATCGGTGATGCCATCCAGTCGATGCTGCTGCGCGTGCGCCCCTACGAGGCCGAACCCGGCTCCGCGATGGACCTGTACCGCACGTGGGACGGATACGTCCAAGAGTGGATCACCTCGGGACGCGTCGGTGCCCTCGGCGGACGCACCTCCTACGGGACGCTCATCCGCGAATGCGTGCGCGCCTTCGACGCCCTGCCGCTGCGCGACATCCCGCGCAAGCCGCGCGTCGGCCTCGTCGGCGAGATCCTCGTGAAGTTCCACCCCGACGCCAACAACCACGCCGTTGACGTCGTCGAGGCCGAGGGCTGCGAGGCCGAACTGCCCGGCCTCATGCAGTTCTTCCACAACTCCGTGGCGACCGCCGCGTGGGACAAGGAGAACCTGGGCATCGACGGCAAGCAGCGCTACATCATGCCGATCGTTTTGTGGGCGCTCAAGAAGTATGAGAAGCCCGTGCACCGCGCGTTTGCGGCCACGAACGGCAAGTTCGAGGCGCACCGGCCCATCGAAGAAATGATCGAGCGTTCCCAGGACATCGCGCGCCTGGGCAACCAGGCCGGCGAAGGCTGGTACCTGACCGCCGAAATGGTCGACATGATCGAACACGGCTGCCCAAACATCATCTGCGCCCAGCCCTTCGCGTGCCTGCCCAACCACATCGTCGGCAAGGGCATGTTCCGGGCGCTGCGCACCCGCTACCCCGAGGCCAACATCGTGGCCGTCGACTACGACCCGGGTGCCTCCGAGGTCAACCAGCTCAACCGCATCAAGCTCATGCTCGCCACCGCCCTACAGGACCCGGAGACGCGCGACGGCGACGTGTTGCAGCTCATGGACGTCGAAGAGCCGGCATCGTGCGGCGGGTCCGGCTCCGTCATGCTCGGTATGCCGAACATCCCGACGAGGCGTGCAGCCTTCCGCTGAACGTTTCGTTCCTTCGTTGACGAGGCCTGGGTTCCCTCCAGGCCTCGTCGCCTGAGGCAGCCCTCCCCGGTTCCCGGCCACGGCCTCGTCGCGCACAGACAGACGTGGGGGGCGACTCGTTTGAGTCACCCCCCACGCATCTATCCGACTGTTGGCACGGCTACATCGACAAGTCACCGCGCGCGATCTCAAAGCCCGCCGGTGCCCACCCCGTGCTGTAGGACAGGCGCACCGAGACCTCGCGCAGCCCCGACGAAGGCCACGGCACCGAGAGGAAACCCGTCTCTCCGGGTGCCACATCCAAGGACGCCGAGTACTCCCACGTCACGCGACCCTCGTTGACGACGCGGCACAGGAACTCCAGATCCGCCGTTGACGTAAACGTCATGTGGTTCCGCACCGTCACCCCCGAATACGAGGGCGCAACCGTCACCGGCGCGTAGTGCAGCTCCTCGCCGCGCACTTTGCGCAGGTCCGGGAAGCAGGCCTGGGAGTACTCCGGGCGCGTCGGATCGAGCGAGCGGGCGGCGCGGACCTCGTCCTCCTCATCACCCACCGCCCAGGCGATGACGCTCGGGTGTGCGCGGTCGCGGCGGATCGCCGCTTCGATTGCTCGTCGCGTGCGGCCCCCGGACCATACAGGGCTGACGTGCAGTCGATGACGTACAGGCCGTACTCGTCGGCCAACTCCAGGAAACGCGCATGCCCGGGTGCATCGGCGATCACAACCGTGTTGACGCCGTGGCGCTTACACCACACGATGTCGTCGAGCATCTCCGGCAAGTTGACCGCCAAGCCCGTGCGCCCGTCGCACTCGTTGCGGGTGACGCCCCGCAAGATCAAGGCCTTACCGCCCAGGGTCACACCCTGGGACGTCGCCTCAATGCTGCGGAAACCGATGTCGAGAGACACCGTGTCCTTGATTCCCTCCTCGTCGCGCAGCGTCACGATCAGCCGGTACAGCGCTGGCTCCTCCGCGCTCCACGGGAGCACGTCGAGTCCACGGGTCTCGAACACCTCGTCAGGCGACCCGAAGGCAGACCATAGCTCCGTCTGCTCGGCCTCGTTCACTAAGGTGACGTGCACCTCGACGCCGCCCGTGGTCTCGATGCGCAGCGTCAGAGCACCCGCGCGCCCGTCGTGGGACGCCACCGGCACAAGATCCACAATGTGTGCCGGGGGGACGCGCCTCCAGCGACACCTCGCGGAACAGGCCGTGGCAGCACACCGGCGAATCCATCAGCAAAACAGCGAGCGTATGCGTGTGGGTGGGCTGTAGCGCGTGGGTCACATCAAAGGCCGCAGGAATGAAACCATCCGCACAGAAACCAACGAAGGTTCCATCAACCCACGCGTAGAGAGGACCCGAGAACCCGCCGAAGGTCAAGGTCATCATCCAACCGCGCTCGACCGCCTCCTTCAAGGGAGCATCGAAAATGAACTCGCGACGTAGAATCGAGGCGCGCGCCAGGTCGCAGGACTCTGTGTCGCCGAAATGGGAGGTGTCCTCCTCACGGGCCGGTGTCTCACCGCGCATCCATGTGTCGTCGAGCTCCAGGATGCCAGGCACGGATGTCGCGCCGAAATGTTGATAAGAAGGAGCCCTCTCAATGAGCTCCGAGGCGGTGCCAGTGACACCGGTAACCTGCCAGGTGCTTGAGAGCAGCTGGAGTGGCCTGCGTGACCTCCACGTCGCGTGCACCGTCAAACGGTTCACCGACGCCCCTGGGTCCCGCAGCCACATGACGTCCGGTTCCAGGATGTGACTCATGTTATAAAAGTATCACTCTTTTGTTAGTCATGGAAACATAAACTTTACTGAATTGCAGTCAAATATGCCTTGACATGGGCTTAGTTCCCAGGTGTCAAGCAATGCGATGATCACATCGTGGGATTTATGTCCGTCCCAGTGGGCGTAAGTTCCCACCCGCTGGGGGCAGATGAGCACATAAGGAACCCCGGCCTCGTCCATGGTGAGTGAACGAGGCCGGGGACAGGTGAGCGACCGGGTCAGCCCAGAGCGGTCTACTCCGCTGCCTTCGCCGCCGAATCGCGATCCGCGTCGCGCGTGATCTTACGGGCAAAGCCGTACAGCAGCCACGTCGCACCCGCGAAGAACACAATACCGAGCACGTTTGCGACCGGGGTAAAAACCGTCGCCGATGAACGGCAGTGCCAGCGGGGAATCCGAACCCGTCGCACCCGCGATACCCGCGTAGACGACGCCGAACAGGGACTCGCCCACGATCAGACCCGTCGCAGCCAGCGTGCCAAAACGCTTCGCGCGCTCCACGTCCGCCTGCTTGTCAGCCCACCTGTTGTACAGGAAGCCAATCAGGCCGCCGATCGGGATCAGGATCGTCAGGGACGCGGGCAGGTAAATACCCATGCCGACCGCCAGCGGAGGTAGGGCCAGCTTGCCCTTCGAAGCGGGGCGCAGGACCTCGTCAATGATGATGACGACGACGCCGATCGCCGCGCCGATACCCAGGAGCTTCCAGTCGATGCCGCCGCCGAGGACGCCCTTCGCGAGCGAAGAAATCAGCGAGGCCTGCGGGGCCGCCAGCGCATCCGGTCCGGCGCCGGGCGCACCCTGGAAGCCGAAGGAGTTCTGCATGAGCTCCAGGACCGGAGGAATGATCAGCGAACCGAAGACGACGCCGATGACCAGGGCGACCTGCTGCTTCCACGGGGTCGCGCCCACCAGCTGGCCGGTCTTGAGGTCCTGCAGGTTATCGTTCGCGATCGTCGCAATGCAGAACACGATCGCGGAGGTGAACAGCGTGTAGGCGATGAGCGCCGTGTTCTCTTCCATGGTCGAGCCGCGGCCGTGGACCGCCAGGATGACGACCGCCGTGATGACGACGACGAGGATGCCGACGCCCGACACGGGAGAGTTCGACGAGCCGATCAGGCCGGCCATGTAGCCGCAGACCGCCGCGACCAGCAGGCCGGCCACGAGAATGAAGAGGACCGAGACGGCGATCAGGATGGCCGTGTTGTGCTCGATCTGCGTGCCGCGCATGAACCACCACAGCAGGCCCGCGATCGGAATCAAGGCCACGAAGATGGAGACGATGACCCACTTGCCGGGAATGTCCTGCTCGGTGCGATCGATCTGGGCGCCGTCTTCCTTGGCGCCGCGCGAGGCGCGCAGCGACTCGGACATGCCGCGGACGATCGGGCCCATGATCTTGATGAGCGTCCAGACGGCGGCAACCGCCATGACGCCCGCGCCGATGAAGCGCACGTCCGACTTGAAGATCGTCGACAGGGCGTCGGTCAGGTCATCCGCGCCCTCCAGCTGGCCGTTCGCGTACAGGGGCAGCAGGACGCCGTAGGAGATGACCATGCCGATGAGCATCGCGACGCCCACCGTCATGCCGACCAGGTGGCCCACGCCGATGAGCGCGAGCGACAGGGAGGTGGAGAGCATCGTGCCCGTCGAGCCGATCCTGAAGGCGGCGCCGACCTCGGAGGCCGTCACCTTTAGGTAGCCGAACAGGGCCATCGCCGCCGAGGCCAGGGCGCCCCAGGTGATCGCCAGCAGGCCGCGCTTGTTGTCCTCGCCGGCCTCCTGGGAGTCGCCGACCTTGAGGATCTCAGCGCCGGCCACGCCCTCGGGGTAGGGCAGGTCCGAGCCCGTCACGAGCGCGCGACGCAGGGGGATCGAGTACATGACGCCCAGCGAACCGCCGACCGCGCACACGAACATGGTCTGCCAGTAGGGGAAGCCACTCCACCAGCCCACGATCACGAGGCCGGGGAGGACGAAGATGACCGCCGACAGCGTGCCCGCCGCCGACGCGATCGTCTGAACGATGTTGTTCTCCTGGACCGTGTGGTCTCCCCAGAAACGCAGAACTGCCATCGAAATGACGGCTGCCGGGATTGAGGTCGCGAAGGTCAAACCAACCTTCAGTCCCAGGTACACGTTCGCGGCTGTGAACACCAGCGTGATGATGCCGCCGATGACGACGCCACGCAGGGTCAGTTCTTTGAGCGACGTTTGCTTCGCCGCATTTGGCGCAGACACGAAAAATCCTTTCGCTGCGTTGAATAGATACCCTGCAAGAGTAGAGCATGTATGCGTTGTCGTGAATGGTATGCGGTTACTTAATCTCGTTTTCAACCGTTCTAAATGCAGAGGTGGTGCCTGGTCCGGTGATGTGGACCTGGTGTGGGGGTTATTAGTTGCAAGTAGTGGTGCTTTGACCTTTTGGATGCCTATTGTTTTGCGCTCGTGCAAGACCGGTCTCGCTCGCTGTAGTTGCGCCCATGGGCGTGCGTGCTTGTTCGTGAGAGCCAGGTCGGCGCGCCGCGGGGTGGTGTGGCCCTGCTCCCAGCCTGCCCGGTCGATTTGCACAGTCGGGGGGTCTGTGTAGTAGAGTATTCGGGTAAGGTAGCGTGTCCGAGCGGCCGAAGGTGCAGCACTCGAAATGCTGTGTGGTGTCACAGCCACCCTGGGTTCAAATCCCAGCGCTACCGCCACTGCCGCCCGGCCCCAATGGGGCCGGGCGGTTTTGTTATGCCTGAATGGCGGGGTTATAGGACAAAACCAACACGTTTTGTCCTATAACCCCGAGTCGGCGCGGAAGAGCTGGAATCGTCACTGTGACGGGGTTTGTGTGCGCCGCCCGCTCCGTCATCTTTGCCTGGAATGCGACGAAAGAGGCGGGATCCCGAAGGATCCCGCCTCTGCTGCGTGTGTGTAGTCGTGATGGTCGCGTCGTCAGCGTCACCAGCGCCCGGGCCGCGTGCGGGGGCGTGGGGGAATTGCGTCATGAGAGCCATGACACGCCGACGACACACCGTCGCGAGGCGTCTAATATCGCACCCCCATCTCGTCGCGGCGAGTGGCGCGTAGGGTGACCGCTGTCACAGAATGTGGATACTCAGTTCTTCCACCAGCCCTTGACGGTGTCGACCGCGTGAGCACCGAGGTCGGACAGCGCGGAGTGGACGTTCACCAGGCCGGAAGATAGGCGGGCGGCCTGGAAGCGGGACGCGACGTTCTCCCAGTTCACCAGGTTCCACCATGCCTTGACGTAGTCGGCCTTGACGTTGAGGTAATCCAGGTAGAAGGCGTGCTCCCACATATCGATCATGAGCAGCGGCACGGTCGCGACCGGGATGTTGCCCTGCTGGTCGGTCATCTGGTAGGTCACGAGGCGCTTGCCGACGGTGTCCCACGCGAGGACAGCCCAGCCGGAACCCTGCAGCCCCAGGGCTGCGGCGGCGAACTGAGCCTGGAAGGACTCAAATGAGCCGAAGAACTCGTCGATGGCGGCACCGAGCTCGCCCTCGGGGCGCGATGCGCCCTCGCCGGTCATGTTGGTCCAGAAGATGGAGTGGTTGGTGTGGCCGCCAAGGTTGAAGGCCAGGTTCTTCTCCCACAGGTTGATCGCGGCGAAGTCGCCGGCCTCGCGGGCGGTGGCAAGCTTCTCCAGCGCGGTGTTCGCGCCGGCCACGTAGTTCGCGTGGTGCTTGTCGTGGTGCAGCTCCATGATGCGCCCGGAGATGTGGGGCTCGAGAGCGGAGTAGTCGTAGGGCAGGTCGGGCAGGGTGTAGACGGTCATGATGCTCCTCCTGGGCGTCGTCGTCATGTGGCCGTTGACTCCAAGAGTAGTACTTTAGTCCCGGCTTGCGAAGGGGTTGTGTGTCACCTTTCGCGGATCGCGATCAACGACGAGGCCGGGGCAGGGGAACGCGATCACACATCCTCCGCCCCGGCCTCGTGAAAAAGAGGGGAAAACTCAGGCTTTCCCGCGCGCGCGACGCACGAGCGCGGAAGCCCCGACGACGATCCACGCGACGACGGCACCGAGAATGACACCGAAGACGCCGGACAGAACGGTCTCGACGAGCCAGGTCGCGAAGCCGCTCGCGGCGGACACCGCGTGCTCGGCGGTCTCGAGGATGTGGTGGAAGACGCCAACGCCGACCTCGGCGAGGTTCGCGATGACGAGGTGGCCGCCGACCCACAGCATCGCGACCGTGCCGACGACGCCGATGACGTTGAAGACGTGGGGCATGACGCGCACGATGGTGCGGCCCATGTTGTCGACGGGGCCGGGACGGTTTTCCTCGGGGGCGAGCGCGCCGCGAGCCAGGTGGACGCCGAAGTCGTCGGCCTTGACCAGCAGGGCGACGAGGCCGTACACGAAGAAGGTCATGAAGAATGCGACCGCGATGAGGACGGTGACGCGCATCACCCCGTGCTCATTCGACAGGTTGGCCATGGAGACGAGCATGATTTCGGCGCTGAGGATCAGGTCGGTGCGGGTCGCGGAGGACACGATGCTCTTTTCGAGTTCCTCGGCGGAGGCAGCACCCCTCTCCTCGTGGTCCTCGTGATGGTCGGGTAGCCATCCGAGCTTCTCCAGGACCTTCTCGCCGCCCTCGAAGCACAGGTACGCGCCGCCCACGACGAGCAGGAATGGCAAGACCTGCGGTGCCAGCCACGTGAGCAGCAGCGCAATCGGTAGGATGATAAAGAGCTTATTAATAAGGGAGCCGCGCGCGATCTTGGCGATGATGGGCAGCTCGCGTTCCGGACTCAGGCCCGATACGTACTGGGGAGTGACGGCCGTGTCGTCGATGACGACGCCGACCGCCTTGGACGAAGCCTTGACAGCGTTGGCCGCCACATCGTCGATGGATGAGGCCGTGACCTTCGCGAGGGTTGCGATATCGTCGAGCAGGGCGACAAGTCCTCCGGACATGGGTTTCCTCCTTTGACCCTCGTGTGGGTACCCGCGCATTGTACGCGCGGGGATAGTCTAGAGTCATGACAACTTCCGCACCTGTTCCCGCCCTCGACCGTGACATGATTGCGCGCCTGCGCGCCGACGTCATCGCGTCGAGCTGGACGACCGACACCTTGGATGAGCTGCTCAGCGATGGTGCTCTATCCGCCCTCATGCGCGATTCGCGCCTACCCGCACTGGTCGAACTCGCGGGCGTCGACGCCCCGCAGCGACCTTGACACGTTTCTTTATCGGCGGACAGCCCGAGCGTGCCTCGGCCCTGGACGCGGCCCTGCCGACGCTGGGCGCGGCTGGCTTGGAGACCCTCGGCCTCGCAGCCACCATCGACGAGGACGAAGCCGCCTCCGCTCTCGTCATGGCCCGCCCGTGCTCCAAGTCCGCGCCCAAGCGTGAGCGTGCGCAGGCGGGCGAGGGGGAGGAGGCCTCGTTCCCGACGGCACCCGCCCTGCCGACGATGCGCGATCCCGATGAGGAATCCGAGCCCGAGGTCGTGGTGGACCCGTGGATGCGCGCCCTGTACGATCTGCGTCCTCACGCGGCGGCCCTGCCTGGCGGTGAGCACGAGTGGTGGGTGACCTCGGACCTGGGGGGAGGGACAGACCGGCAAGCCGTTGGCCGATCACCACGTGATGGGCATCGGCGGGGCGACCCGGACGCTGCTGGAGATGACCGTGCGCGATCAGGTCGACTCGGCCCTGGATGTGGGCTGCGGCTGCGGCATCCAGGCTCTCTACCTGGCCACGCACGCGCGCCGCGTCGTCGCGACCGACCTGTCGGCGCGTGCGTGCGCGCTCACCCAGTTCAACGCCGCCCTCAACGAGACGAAGATTGACGTGCGCGAAGGCTCCCTGTTCGAGCCGGTCGAGGGTGAGACCTTCGACCTGATCGTCACGAATCCGCCCTTCGTGATCACGCCGGATACCGTGCGCTGCGCGTCGGGCATGCACGAGTATCGTGACGGTGGCATGGATCGCGATAACCTGATTGCCGCAGTCCTGCGCGGCGCTCCTGAGTACATGGCACCCGGCGGCACGCTCCAGATGCTCGCGAACTGGGAGATTCCCGCGAGCCGCAACCCGGACACGCAGTGGTCCCAGCGCGTCGACGAGTGGCTGGACGGCCTGCTCGTGGACGCGTGGGTCGTCCAGCGTGACGTGCTTGAGCCGGCGCGCTACGTGGACATGTGGATCCGTGATTCGGGCGGTCCGCTTATGGCGCGCGCCGACTACGAGCGCGCCTACACGTCGTGGCTGGTGGATTTCCGTCGCGCGGGCACGGGCGCGATCGGCATGGGTTTCGTGGCGCTGCGTAGGCTCGACGAGGCCGAGGCAGCCTTGGGCGGCAGGCGCGCCTTCGATCTGTCCCTCGATGGGCACGCCCCGCGTGGGCAGGACGTGTCGTGGGCGCTGGCCTCCCTGCGTGGCCCGGAGTTGTGGGACACGGTGCTGACGCGCGCCTTGGACGTGCGCGAGGAGCGCCACTACGTGCCGGGCAGCCCGGATCCGGAGCTGCTGATTCTGCATCAGGGCGGGGGCTTGGGCCGGTCTGTGCCCGTCTCGTCGGCGGTGTCTGCGGTCGTGGGTGCCTCGGATGGTGAGCTGACGGTCGGCCAGATCGTGGCGGCCGTCGCGATGCTGACTTCCGTCGAGGCCGACGACGTCCGCGCCGAGGTCGAGGCACCCCTGCGCGACCTGATCCGCTGGGGGTTCTTGACGTACTGAGCGTTGTTGCGAGCGTGGGCGGGCGCGGCTGCGTGAGGCGGTCGTGCCCGCCCACGCCGTATCGGGTGAAATGTGTGGCGTCATTTCGGGCGTGTTGTGAACGCGGGCGGGTGCGAAGCCGACTCCAGACGTGGGGACCCTGTGTTAGCCTGGCGCCACAATGACGCGAAGGAGCGACATGGACTACGAGCTGGCCTACCGCTACGGCGTTCCCTCGCGCTTGGATGAACATGCGGGACTTGCGCTGTCGACATCGGGAGGGTCCACCCCCCGAGGGGGAGGCCGCGTGCCCCTATTTCTTCTCGGGATTCATGGAGCGCCCCGACGTGGTGGCCGCTGGCCTGCTTGCGGTCGCACGCGTGGCGCGCACCCGCTTCTACGTGCCGCCCGGTATAGTCGTTGCTCCAGGCGGTGGCCTCACCCGCATCGGGATGCTCGACCCGGTCGTGACCAACACGGCCGAGGGCCTGCGCTTCGAGTCTTTTAGCGTGTGCTGCGGCGCGTACGCCAGGCTCGACGTGGAGGCCTCGGCCCTGGACGCCGCTCACTGTGCGGTCGGCGTGACCAACGTGGACGTGAACCAGCCGCTGCGCGCCGCCCTGGCGTCGCTGCGAGCGGGGGAACCCCTGCACTTGGGCGTGGGTGAGGAGGGGCTGACGGCCACGACCCTGGACGAGGAGGTAACGGAGGAGAAGGTGCCGTTGTCCCTGCGCTGGCTCAAGGGCTTCGCGGAGACGCAGATGCTCTCCTCCGCAATGATGCCCCTGCACACGTTGAACGCCGCGCAGGCCCGCGCGTTTATCCGAGGCCTGCCGAAGTCCAGCGCGACGGGCACGGTCATGTGGGCAGGCAGGGCCGTACGCGGCCTGCGCTTGGGGACCAGGCCCGCGCCGGGGGCCGCGTGCGTCGCCGGGCCCGAGCGGCTGCGGGTATTCGAGCCGCTCCTGCACTTGATCACCTCGCTCGAGGCCTACGGACCTGACGTGGACGCGGGCAGCGAGCCGGTCGCCTCCCTGTGGGTCGCCCGCTTGCCCGGCGCGCGGCTGAGCGTGGGACTCAGTCCCGCCAAGTCGCGCGGCTTCTCGGGGGGAGGGCGCGGTCCTGGCTTCCCTCGGCAACCCGCGTGTTGAGGGAGACGCGGACACGCTCTCCGCCCTGCTCTCCTTCGAGCCGCGCATTGATACGCAGCTCATGGCGTCCCGCTCCGGTCTGGCCCTCGATCGGGTGGCTGGCGGCCTGGCGCTCCTCGCTTCGAGCGGGCAGGTCGGCTTCGACGTTACCGAGGGTGCCTACTTTCACCGCCCCCTGCCCGTCCGCCCCGACGCGCTCACCGCGATGCACCCGCGCCTGTCGGGCGCACGCACGCTGATTGAGCGCGGTGCGATCACCCGCGAGGAGGGGGCACGCTTCCGCGTCGCCTCGGGTGCGAACCGCTACCGGGTGGAGGTGCCCGCCGACCCCTACGCCATCGGCGAGTACAGCTGTACCTGTCCGTGGTGGATGAAACACAGGGGCGGGCGCGGTCCCTGCAAGCACGTCCTCGCCGTCTGTCTGGTCTTGAAGGAGGAATCGTGAGCAACATCCGTTGGCTGCCCGACACCCTGGATGAATGCATGGACTTTTGGAGGGCTGCATCTGTGGGTGCGCCAGCACCCGGACCAGTGGACGCTCGACGAGGTCTACGCGCGCATGCTGGAGATCAACGGGGGCCCGCCCACGGATGGTGACCTGAGCATGAGTTCCCGGCTGTCCGGCCCGTGGTTGGACGGCATCGGCTTCCTGCGCCTGGCTGAGTTGAACGGCGACCTGGCCCTCGAGCATGACGAGCAGTACCTGGCGGCGCTCATCGGCCTCGAACCCGGGCTGCAACTGCCCCTCATACGCGCCGATCAGGAGCTGCGCGAGGAGCTGGTGTGGGGGATCCTCCGTCAGGAAGGCAACAGCGGCGTGTCGCTGTCCTCCTCCGACCGTTCTGCCACCATGGGTTCGAGGCTGTCGCCCGGTTGGTCACGCACGCTCGAGGCCAGCGTCAATGAGGGACTTGTCGACCGGGATCGCCTCATCGATGCTCTCCTCGATATGCTCGTCGCCGACCTGCCCTCCGCGCGCGCCGGCTGGTACTCGCGCACCCTGCGCCTGCTTGCCATGACCCTTGACGAGGCCGAGTCCCGCCAGGTGGTCCTCTGTACCCTCATGTCCTCTCCCGTTGGGCCGACCGTGACCCTGGCGGTCGGACAACTGACCGCCCTCGCCAAGGCCGGTCGCCTCGACCTGGAGCTGTTTGTGCGCAGCTGCGAGGGCGCGCTCATGGGGTCGAAGGCGAATGCCCTGCGAGTGCTGGGGATCTTGCGTGACGGCCTCGGGGCCGTGGAGGGCACCGACCTCGAACCCCTGCTCGGCGTTGCGTTCTCCTTCTCGGACGCGCAGGTGCAGCGGGCGGCGCTGGGCCTCGCGCGCGACTACGTGACCGCCAGCCTCTTGACGCGCGAGAGCGTCGCAGCCATCGTGAGCCAGGCTGACCTGGACCCGCTGGTTACCCCCGAGGCACGCGAGTTCGTGTCCGCCGGAGCGGTGGGCGACCGGCCCGGCCCCGGCCTCGTCCACGAGGCGCGGACTCAGGTTGAACCCGAAGCCTTCCTGCCGCCGCCCGAGGAGGTGGCTGACCTGGTACCGATGAGCGCGGAGGACGTGAGCGGGCGGGTGGGCGTCCTGGCCGAGAAGGCGCAGATGGGACTCGAATATGAGCTGCTGCTTTCTTTTCTCGTCTCCCCCGAGTTTGACCCGGCCGTGCTGGAATCGTTGCGCCCGCTCGTGTGGCGCCTGACTGGGGGTGTGCCGGGGCCGCAGCAGGTGCTCGGGGTGCTCCTGCTACTGGCCCTGGACGGGGGAGCAGGCGGGGTGGGTGATCCCTTGGAGTCGGCCAAGGCATGGTTCCGAATAGAGAACGTGCCGACCCACGTGAGCCAGCGCATCAGAGAGGCGACAGAGCTGCTCGTGGGAGGGCAGCGGTACCGCCTTTTGGCCACGCCCACCGATGATCGGGGAGCCGTGAATCCCCTGACGCTCGTGCGCCGCGCCCTGGACAACGGGGACGCCGCGCCTCTTCCCGCAGACCTCACCCAGGCGCTGCTGTGCGTAGACACCGAGCACCCGGACTGTGCTGCTGCGCTCGCGCTCGTGGAGGAACGGGAGGAGGACCTGCCGTCCTCCGCCGTTGCCCGCATTCGCCTCGCCCTTGAGGGGGTGGTGCGCAGACGCGCCGAGGGCTACCTGTCCTCCCTCTCCGTTGCGTGGGAGGGGCACCCCGCCTACGAGTCGCGCAGCGGGAAGCCGAAGGTCGCGCGTGACGGCTCGCCCGTCTACGCGTTCTTTACCCCGCGCATCGTCGGCGCGCAGACGGGCGCGGCGGGAGCGGAGCTGAGCATGCTTGCACAGATCACGGGTGGAGCGGGAAACTACTCGTTCCATCGCTACACGTACCCGGCTTCGGTGCGTCACTTCGCGGTGTGTCTGCTCGCCTCGCGGTGGAACTTCTTCGATTCGAGCGGGCTGACCGCCGACTGCTACCGGGCCCTGTGTGAGCACGGTGGACGCTGGGATTCGCTGTCCGCCCAGCTCCTCGGCCAGGCGATGGGCGAACGCGAGGTGGAGTCGCGTGCGCTTGGCGTCGAGGCCCTGGCCTCCCTGGTGGCACGCGGGGACCTCTCCTTCGACGAGGCCGTGGCCGGCTTCGCGGCTGTGGTGCACACCGTGAAACTGAACCGGTGGGCGCAGGCGTTCAAGGATTTGGGGAACGTGGACCCCCGACTCGCGCTGGACCTGGCGCTCGCGCTGCTTCCCGGGCTTGAGCGTGGGTGTACGGGCATCGGGCAGCTGCTGGGCGTCGTCACCGTGCAGTACGCGCGGGCGCAGGCCGAGGGGTGGGCACCGCCGCTGGGCGAGGAGCTTGTTGGCTGGCTCGCCCTTTTCCGAGGGACCTCCCAGACGGCCAGGTATGCTCGCACGCTGAAAGAGAAGGGACAATGACCGCGCCTGCGACCCTGGCTGAGCGTCGGGGTGTTCTGAATGGCCTTGGGACGCTCTGATGGGCCTCGCGCGCGAGGCGGCAGAAACACTCGGCGCGGCGCGTCTGCGCCGAGATCGAGACCCCGCTGCGTGACCTGATCCGCTGGGGATTCCTGACGTACTGAGCGTCGTTGCGGCGCCGTGCGTCAGGGTGTCGTTGCCCGTCTTGGGGGCGTGGCCCGGGCCTCGTGAATGCTACTGGCCGTAGTGGAAGCGGCAGGCAACGATTTCGACCGTATCTTCGGTGATGCGATAAACCAATCGGTTACGTCCGTCGATCCGACGCGACCAAAAGCCGGTGTATTCGTAGCGGAGAGGCTCAGGCTTGCCGATCCCCTCGTTCCCGTTGCGCTGGATATCCGTAATGAGGGCGTTGATGCGCTTGAGGGTCTTGCGGTCCTCGAACTGCCACCAGACATAGTCGTTCCAGGCGTGTGGGGTCCACAAGACTTTGAGCATCGTTAGTTCTCCTCGTTAGCGATGTCGATGAGATCGTGCTCTTCGAGGTTGCCGTGTCGCAGCTGTGCGATTGATTCGCGCAGGTGGCGGGCGTTTGCGGGGGACTGCATGAGGTAGACGGTCTCCATGAGGGACTCGTACTCGTCAAGGGCGATAATGACCGCGCTTTCGTGGCCCTGCCGGGTGATGACGATTTCTTCGCGGTCGTTGACGACCTGGTCGAGGACCTCCGCGTAGCGTGCGCGCGACTCGGTGTAGGTCATGGTCTTCATGGGTGCTCCTCTGCTCGCCTATGTACAGAACATTGTACAGGAGGTGGGGGTGTGTGTCTTCAGTCTGTTGGCGATGCACGGAAGTACTGCTTCCGCGCGGGGGCCAGCTACTGCGGGCGCTCGACGCACTGCCTGATGCCCCGACTGACCTCGCGTGCGAGGCGGTGGAAACACTCGGCGCGGCGCGTCCGCGCCGAGATCGAGACCCCGCTGCGTGACCTGATCCGCTGGGGATTCCTGACGTACTGAGCGTCGTTGTGTGCGCGGGGGCCAGATACTGCAGGACTGCTGGCGCGGGGCCTGCATCGCGGTGTCCTTCACCTGGGAGGGAGCGGGCTGCGTGTTCTGGATAGGAAATGCCGATTTGGATAGGAACCGCGATTCTGGATGGGTTATTTTCCTATCCACAACGTCGTAAGCTATCCAGTTCGTGCTTTCCTATCCACTTCGTAGCCGCCCGTGTTCGCCCACTTCCGCCCGTGGGCTTGATGATATACACCTGGGCAGCGCCGCCCACGCGCAGGTCATGGGGTTTACGTGCGTGTCAAGGGGTTAACGTGCAGCCCTTAGTGGCCGCGATGGCGAGCTTTCGCTTTCAGGCGGGTGAGTCGGCGTTTCTCTTCAGCTTTCTCTCGTTTCTCATGCCTGGTCGTGGAAGCTCGTTCTCGTGCCGTGCGTTCGCGTTCCGCTTGAATCGATGCCTGTGACGCAGTGGAAGGAAGCGCACGGCGAGCGAGGCGAGATGCTTGGCGCTGTGCGCGCTTAGGGTTGTGGTGCGTCGTCTGGCGTTGGGCTATATCGGGCGTCCAAGCGGCCTCGTCGAGGCGGCACAGGAGAGCGTTAGCGTGAGCGAGAAGGAACTCGTAGAACTCCGCGTCTGAGGGCTGCGCGCCGAACACGATTCTAACGGCGCGAACGCGGTCGGCCTCGTGGCGCTCAATGACGCCGACCCAGAACTGACCATCGAAGTATAGTGTGGACTCCGTCTTCATTACTCGTCTCCAGGTACACAACGGTGGACCCGATGACGCTGGATTCTGCTCGGGGCAGCGACGGATGCGAGGCATCGCCCAGACTTCTACTGGACTGTGCGGTTCGCGTATCAGGACTGACGACTCATTCTACGTCCTGTGGGCGGCGGCGTGGCTACTGGACGATCGGCTTGCCACCGATGGACATGGGGGCACGAGTGCGCGTCTGGGTGTCGAATTCCCTCTCCCAGGCCGAGGCGTCCTCCCAGCCCGAGGGGGACAGCAGGTGCAGGCCGCCCTCGGCCGCGAGCACGTCGAGCAGGAGGAAACGAGACGTGGGGGAGGGGAGGTCCCAGGGGATCGCAGTCCACAGGCCGTTCTTTCCGATAAGGAACTCTCCGCGGTTGCGGTCGTGCAGGTCGTTCTCGGCCTCCTGTGCCTGCCCTTTGGCGGCCCACAGCCAGCGGGTGAGGCGGAAGGCATCCCAGGCCTCGTCCCATGAAGAGTAGGACATGTGAAGCGCGTGGTTGATGATCGCGAGGGTGTCCCAGGCTTCCTCGTCCGTGATGAACCCGAGGGCAGCACCCGCGCGGATCAGCATGGCCGCGCGGATGAAGTCCCACGCGCCAAAGTCCACGTCGTTGATGCCGCGGTCGTTGTTGAGGAAGCGGTGGATGCGCCAGCGTTCCTCCCACGCGTCCGTCTGCTCGTCGGCGACCTCGTTGAGGCGTGCGAGGCGGTTCTTCATCCACGAGGGATTGTCGCACTGCTCGCGCGTGTGTCCAAAGTCTTTGCGGTGTCCCTCCTGGAGGAGCCAATAGAGTTGGCGGAGCAGCTCTAGGCGGTTTGTGACTTCCCAGTCGCGCGACAGCATCTCCTTAGTGGAGCTGGGTTCGGACACGGCGAGCGCGTCGACAGGGTTGCCGTGGCACAGCGCGTAGGGGAAGGACGGTGCGAGCAGGCGCGCATGGACGTCGGTCGCCAGGGCCTTGCGCGATCCGCGCAACTTGGGTGTGTGATGCTTGTTGAGTTTGTCCCACTCGTTGCCTTTGCCGGCCTTGCGCACGTCCGTCGGCGCGGGCATGGCCCCCTTGGATCGGGTCAGAGCGTCCTTGATGAAGATGATCGGCAGGCCGATGAGCACCACGATGACCGCCAGCATCACGGGGATGGGCATCTCAGAGACAAAATTAGGAATCACGGTCACGATTGTGCCCGATGGAGACTCGCTCACACAAACGTTATGCGCGCGGGCATGGACGAGGCCTGGGTGACGTGCGCGGACCCCGACCGTTCTGACGGTGGCGGAGCACGGCCTGGGTGACGTGCGCGGACGTCGGTGCTCAGGGCCTTGCGCGAGCCCGTGACCTTCATCGTGGGACGAAGCCGTGGCTAGGTCAGGCCGGACCGGGCGCGATCATGCATGTCGTCGGCCGCCTCCTCTTCCGGTCCTTCGGCCGCCCACAGCCAGCGGCCGAGACGGTAGCCTTCCCAGGCCTCGGCCCACGAGGAATAGTGCATCTGCAGCGCGTGGTTGATGAGCGTGGGAGTGTCCCATGCCTCGTCCTCACTGAGCCAGTCGAGCGCGAAGCCCGACCGTGTCAGCATCGCCGCGCACACATCAAATCCCAGGCCGCGAACTCCACGTCCTGGATACCCCGATCATTATTCAGGAAACGATGGACGCGCCAGCACATCTCCACGTCCATCGTGGACTTGTCAACGGTTTTGTCCAGGTCCTCGAGGATGCGCTCCACCCACTCGGGATCGGTACACCTGCTGCGTAGGGCCGCGTACCCCTTGCTATGGTCGCCGCACAGGAGCCGATAGAGGCGCGTGACGAGATCGGCGCGGCTCGTGATCCCCCAGCCGTCTTCGAGCATCTTCCGGGTATCCTCGACGCTGGCGACCTCTAGGACGTTGACCGGGTTGTCGTTTGGAGGAACCGATGGGGAGGTGGTCCAGCCACGACAAGCCGACCGCGATGCGTTTGTTGCCGTCGTAGCGGAATACGCGCGCGCGAGAATCAGCCCCCTCCCCGTCCATGTCAAACGCGACAGGCGTGAGACGCGCGGAGGCGGACCAGGTACCCAGATGTGGGTGGGACGCGGTAAGGTCCTCCCAGATGCCTCGGCGCGTAGACCCGCCGGTGAGGTGCTACAAATACTGGGGAAATAACGGGGAAGGGACAGGGAATGTCAGCGACGAAGCTCGTGATCGTGGAGTCTCCTGCGAAGGCCGCCACCATTGAGGGATACCTGGGTCCCGACTACCACGTAACCGCTTCCATCGGCCACATCCGCGACCTCCCGCAGCCCTCCGAGCTGCCCAAGGATATGAAGAAGGGGCCATTCGGCCGCTTCGCTGTCAACGTGGACGAGGGCTTCAAGCCGTACTACGTGGTGAACCCGGATAAGAAGAAAAAGGTCACCGAACTGAGGAAGCTCCTCAAGGAGTCCGACGAACTCTTCCTGGCAACTGATGAGGACCGCGAGGGTGAGGCTATCGCGTGGCACCTCCTGCAGGTTTTGAAGCCGAAGGTTCCCGTGCGCCGCATGGTTTTTCACGAAATCACGAAGGAAGCGATCCAGCGCGCCCTGGAGAACACGCGCGATCTGGACACCGACCTCGTGGATGCGCAGGAGACCCGCCGCATCCTTGATCGACTCTACGGCTACGAGGTCTCGCCCCTCCTGTGGCGCAAGATCCGCCCGTCCCTGTCGGCCGGCCGCGTGCAGTCGGTGGCCACGCGCCTCGTGGTCGCCAAAGGAACGCGACCGTATGGCGCACGTGAGTGCCCAGTACTGGTCGATCGACACGGCCTTCACGTCGGCGGGCCAGGCCTTCGGCGCGCGCGTCTCCTCTGTGGACGGCCACGCTATCGCGACCGGCTCCGACTTCAGCGAGAAGGGCGAGCTGAGCGCGAAGGCCGTCAAGGCTGGCGTCCTGCATCTGGACGAGGCCACGGCCCGCTCCTACGCCCGCGCGCTGGAGGGTGCCCCGGCCTCGGTTATCGACTCGGTGACCCGCAAGCCCTACCGCCGCCGCCCGGCTGCCCCCCTTCACGACGTCGACCCTCCAGCAGGAGGCGTCGCGCAAGCTGCACTGGAACGCCTCCTCGACGATGCGCACCGCCCAGTCCCTCTACGAGTCCGGTTACATCACCTACATGCGTACCGACTCTACGGCCCTGTCCAGCCAGGCGATTCACGCGGCTCGTGAGCAGGCCGCCCAGCTTTATGGGGCCGAGGCCGTGGCTGAGTCCCCGCGCCTGTACGGCACCACGTCGAAGGGCGCGCAGGAGGCGCACGAGGCGATCCGTCCCGCCGGCGATCACTTCCGCACGCCGGGCGAGGTTGCCAGTTCCCTGTCGAAGCAGCAGCTGGCCCTGTACGACCTGATCTGGAAGCGCACGGTTGCCTCGCAGATGGCCGACGCCCTCGGCTACACGGCGACGATCCGCGTGCTCACCGGCATCGAGGTTGACGGTAAGCGTCACGACGTGCTGTCCTCGGCCTCGGGCACGGTCATCACCTCCCCGGGCTTCCGCCTGGCCTACCAGGAGGGCCGCGATCAGGGGCGCTACGACGCGGAAAAGAACGACGCGGAGAAGACCCTGCCGGACGTCGTCGAGGGTGATCCCGCGACCCTGACCGAGGCCACCCCCCGACGGCCACGAAACCCAGCCCCCGGGCCGCTACACGGAGGCCACGCTGGTCAAGACCATGGAGGAGCTCGGCATCGGCCGGCCCTCCACCTACGCGGCCACCATCCAGACGATCGGTGACCGCGGGTACGTGACGCACCGCGGCCAGTACCTGGTGCCCACGTGGCTGGCGTTCTCCGTGACACGCCTGCTCGAGGAGAACCTGGCGAACCTGGTCGACTACGACTTCACGGCCTCGATGGAGGGCGACCTGGACCGTATCGCCGCGGGACAGGAGAACGGAACGGACTTCCTGACTGGCTTCTTCTTCGGCCCCGACGGCACGGGCGAGCACGGCGGCCTGCGCCATGACGTCGCCTCCCTGGGCGACGACATTGATGCGCGCGCCGTCAACTCCATCGACCTGGGCCGTGGGGTGACGCTGCGCGTGGGCCGTTACGGCCCCTACATGGAAAAGGCCGACGGGACGCGCGCGAACGTGCCGCCGGAGGTTGCCCCCGACGAGCTGACGGACGAACTCATCGACCAGCTCTTCGCCCGCGCCGCCGACGATGGTCGCGAGCTGGGCGTCGACCCCGCAACCGGCCACACGATCATCGTCAAGGACGGCCGCTACGGCCCCTACGTCACCGAGGTCCTGCCCGAGCCGGCCGAGGGCACCGAGGAAGGTGCGAAGAAGACGAAGAAGGCGGCCGCCAAGCCTCGCACCGCTTCCCTGTTCAAGACCATGGACATCGCCACCGTCACCCTTGAGGACGCGCTGAATCTGCTGTCCCTGCCCCGCGAAGTGGGCATCGACCCGGCCTCGGGCGAGGTCATCACCGCGCAGAATGGCCGCTACGGCCCCTACCTGAAGAAGGGAACGGACTCGCGCACGCTGGCCTCCGAGGACCAGCTGCTCACGATCACCCTGGACGAGGCCCTGGCCATCTACGCCCAACCCAAGACCCGCGGCCGTGGCACTGCCCGCCCGCCGCTGCGCGAGTTTGGTGAGGACCCGATCTCGGGCAAGAAGGTCACTGTCAAGGACGGCCGCTTCGGCCCCTACGTGACGGACGGCGAGACCAACGTGACCGTGCCGCGCGCCGAGACGGTCGAGGACCTGACGGCCGAGCGTGCCTACGAGCTCCTCGCCGACAAGCGCGCCAAGGGGCCCGCCCCCAAGCGCACGCGCAAGACAGCCGCGAAGAAGACAACGACCAAGAAGACGACCGCGGCGAAGAAAACGACCACGAAGAAAACCACCGCGGCCAAGAAGACGACGGCGAAGAAGACGGCCACCACCAAGGCCGCGACGAAGAAGGACAGCTGATGGCGGCGCGAGGGATGTTCATCACCTTTGAAGGCGGCGACGGCTCGGGGAAGTCCACGCAGATCCAGTCCGTGCGCGACTGGTTCGAGAGCCGTGGTCGCGAGGTCATCGTCACCCGCGAGCCGGGTGGCACTGAGCTGGGAACGGAGATCCGCCGTCTCGTGCAGAACGGCCCCGAGGACGTGGATGCACGCACGGAGGCCCTCCTGTACGCGGCCGACCGCGCTTACCACGTCGCCACGGTCATCCGCCCCGCCCTTGAGCGTGGAGCGGTCGTGCTGGGGGACCGCTACATCGACTCCTCGCTGGCCTACCAGGGCGCGGCTCGCTCGCTCGGCGTCGACGAAATCGCCTCCCTGAGCTCGTGGGCGACCCGGGGTCTCTACCCGTCCCTGACCTTCCTCCTGGACCTGCCTCCGGAGGTCGGCGCGCGCCGCCGCACCGATGCCCCGGACCGTATGGAACGCGAGTCCATGGACTTCCACGAGCGCGTGCGCCACGAATACCTGCGCCTCGCGGACGCCGAGCCCGAGCGCATCGTCGTCATCGACGCGGTCGGCACCGTCGAGGAGGTTTTCTCCGAGATCCGCGGCGTTCTCGTCGAGCGCTTCGACGGCGGTTCCAGCACCATCGACGAGGCCGTGGACGGCTCCGCCGGATCGGTGACCGCCGCGGGCGCTGGCGCTGACGCTCCGGCTGAGACTCCCGCCGAGTCCGAGGATACCGCTCCCGAGGTTGCCTCCTCCGAGGCGTCGACCCAGGAAGCCTCTCCCACCGACGCCCCCGAGGCCTCGGCCCCCGACACCGCGGGCGAGGAAACCGCCTCCGACGAGGCAGAAACCGTCCTTGTTGACGCCCCCGCGACAGCCGCCACCCGGAAGCACCGCGCCGCCAAGGCCTCGCACAAGGGCAGCACCGAGAAACTGTCCTCGCGTAAGCCGGCGACCATGGTGGGTGCCCTGGGCGAGTCCCAGGGCGCGCTGTGGGATGAATGATGAGCGTCTGGTCCTCGCTGGTCGGTCAGGACGCGGCGGTCGCTAAGCTCAGCGAGGCCGCGGCGTCTGCCCGTGCAATCGTCGCCTCCCGGGGCAGCGGGCGTGCCACCGACGAGGCGCGCTCTATGAGCCACGCCTGGCTTATCACCGGCCCGCCCGGATCCGGCCGCTCGGTCGCAGCCCGCGCTTTCGCGGCCGCGCTTCAGTGCACCGGAGCGACACCCGGCTGCGGGCAGTGCCCCGGCTGCCGCACGACCATGGGACGCACGAACGCGGACGTGCTCTTCGCGGCCACCGAAACCTCGATCATTAACGTCGAAACCGCGCGTTCACTCGTGCTGCAGGCGCAGTCCTCGCCCTCCCAAGGCCTGTGGCGCGTCATCGTCGTCGAAGACGCCGACCGCCTCGGCGAATCCGGCGCGAACGCCCTGCTCAAGGCCATCGAGGAGCCGCCCGAGCACACCGTGTGGCTGCTGTGCGCCCCCAGCCCCGAGGACATGATCGCCACGATCCGCTCGCGCTGCCGCCACCTCGGCCTGCGCATCCCCACCGCGACCGCGGTCGCCGACCTGCTCGTGCGCGAGGGCATCGCCACCCCCGAGGTCGCCCTCGAAAGCCGCGCGCGCCGCCCAATCCCACATCGGACTAGCGCGCGCGCTTGCCCGCGACCCCCAGATGCGCGAGCGCCGACGCAACATCATCACCGCGCCCGCCTCCGTGCGCAGCGTCGGCGAGGCTGTCATGGCCGCCGACCGACTCCTCGAAACAGCGAAAGCCCAGGCCGACGCGCAGGTCAGCGACCGCAATGCCCGCGAAAAAGCCGACCTGCTGCGCCAACTCGGCATGGAGGAAGGCGAAAACGCCACCAAAGCCTCGCGCACGATGCTCCGCCAGCTCGAAGAAGACCAGAAACGCCGCTCCAAGCGTGCCCTCACCGACGCCATCGACCGCGCCCTCATCGACCTGCTCGCCATCTACCGCGACGTCCTCATGGTGCAGGTCGGCGGTGACGGCGACCTCATCAACACGGACCTGTCCGACCTGGTGCATCAGATCGCACACGACTCCACGCCCCACCAGACCCTCGCGCGCGTCGACCACATCGAAACCGCACGCAAACGCCTCGTGTCAAACGGCAACCCCCTCCTCGTCCTCGAAGACATGGCGATTTCGCTGCGCCCCCAGGCCTAAATCCCGCCCGCACAAACTCCGTTACAATCGGGGCCATGAAAACACGCTCAATCGCGGCCGCAGCCGTCGCGATCCTCGCAGTCGTCGCGATCATCCTGGCCATCGTCGGTTACTACGGGATCCAACGCTTCAAGACACCCGCGCCTACCAAAACCGCCACGGCCTCGTCCGCGCCCATCGATGTCCAAGACGGAGACATCCAGGCGTACTACAACCAGGGCATCACGTGGGGCAAGTGCGCGCAAGGCACCTTCGACAGCTACCGAGGCGTCAACAGCTCCGACCCGAACGAGTACCAGTGCGCGTTCCTCAAAGCGCCCCTGGACTGGGACAACCCCGACGGTGACCAGATCACCCTCGCCCTCGCCATCCACCGCTCCGGGGCAAAGGATGCACCCGCGCTCTTCATCAACCCCGGCGGCCCCGGCGGCCCCGTCGTCTCAGCGCTGCCCTACTACTCGGCCCAGGGCCTCGGCGAATCCGTCGTTAAGGCCTACGATATCGTCGCGCTCGACCCGCGCGGCGTCGGCGACTCCACCCCCCGTCTTCTGCATGACCGACGAGGAAAAGGACGAATATAACGCCGGTGCCGAAACCGACGGCGTCGACGACAGCCCGCAATCCGCGATTGCCGAGGCCGAGGAAGAGTCGCGCGACCTCGCCGACGGGTGCCGCGACCACTCCGGCTCCATCTTCGAACACATCGACACGGTCAGCGCCGCACGCGACTTCGACATGGTGCGCGCCGTCATCGGCCAGGACAAGCTCAATCTGCTGGGCTACTCCTACGGCACCTTCCTCGGTGCCACCTACGCGGGCCTCTTCCCCGAGAACGTCGGACGCTTCGTCCTCGACGGAGCCCTCGATCCCTCGCTCAGCATCGAAGACGTCTCCGCCATGCAGATGCGCGGCCTCGACGCCTCCCTCCAGCAGTGGATCGCCGACTGCGCCACCCAGTCCACATGCCCGATGGGACGCACCAAGGACGAAGGCATCTCGAACGTACGAGCCTTCCTCGAATCCCTCGACAAGGCCCCGCTTCCCACCAGCGACCCCGACCGTCCTCTCACCGAGAGCCTCGCCATCACCGCCATGATCGGTGCCATGTACAACACCCAGTGGTGGCCCCAGCTCTCTGACGCGTACGCCGACGCGGTGCGCCGAGGTGACGGCAGCGCGCTACTCGACATCGCCGACCTCATGAACTCGCGCAACCCTGACGGCACCTACGCGGATAACTCGACCGACGCGATCAACGCGATCAACAACTTTTGGACTACGAGCCCGAAGGTACGGACGACCAGTGGATCGAACGCGCCGACGCACTCAAGAGCGAACTGCCGATCCTGGGCCGCTACGTCGGCTACCCCTCCGCCGGCCTGTCCGCCTGGCCGACCGAGCACGCCGACCGTCAGCCCATTCACGCGACCGGTGCTGCCCCCATCCTCGTTATCGGCACCACGCACGACCCCGCCACTCCCTACCCGATGGCGCAGAGCCTGGCCGAACAGCTCGACTCCGGCGTCCTCATCACCGTCGAGGGCTGGAACCACACCGCGTACCGTCGCGGTGCCGACCAGTGCGTCGTGAGGGGCCGTCGAAGACTACCTGGTCAAGGGTAACGTGCCCCAGAACGGACTCACCTGCCAGTAGGTCCAGTCAGTCCGGTAGACCCAGCCGATCCGGTAGGTAGTGATCCACGACATTGCTGGATTGGTCGTCCTGGTTTGCGTAACGGCCCGTTCGTCCAGTAGAGTTGTGCCGTTGCCTGCGCGCCCCGGAAACGGCGGAACGGCAGGCACGGCCGCCTTAGCTCAGTCGGCAGAGCGATTCACTCGTAATGAATAGGTCGTGGGTTCGATTCCCACAGGCGGCTCAGAAGCGTCCACCCCTACAGGGGTGGACGCTTTCGTCTATGTGCGAGGCCCGGGCTGAGTGCGCGGGCGAGCGTGTGGGTTATAGGGTTGGGGTGTCCCGAGCTGCGGGCGCACGTGGCTGCGGGTGCCCCGGGCTGGTGCCGCTATCGCGGCCGGGCTGCTTGGTGTGCCCGTGGGCGGCGGCCCGCCTGCTCGCCGTCCGCGCTGCGAGCTTCGCTTGGCGCGTCGGCTCGTTGTCCGGCCAGGCCCTGCCGCCGCTCACGGGCACCGCAGCCTGGCCCTCCGGCAGCCTCCGCACTGGCGCTGGTGGGGTTTTCTCCACGCGAAGCCGTCTGGCGGTGAGTCGCCGACGTATCGGACCCTCGTGTGGCGAAATTCCCCTCGTTTGGTGGTGGTGAGGTCGTGGTTAGCGGCAGCGCGGTACACAAAGTGCAGACCGCCTCGGTGAAAAACGCTGAAAATGGGCTGTTGTTGGCGAGGTGGTCTGCGTTTTGGGCACAACGGTGCCTGGCATGATGGACAGCCTGCCCAGGCCGCTACCTATCGGGGTAACCTGCGCGCTAGTGTGTTGAGGCGGCCACCTATTGGACCCATGCTCGCATTAACGGGTTAACTCCGGATCGAAGGGTAATGGTTTTACATGTGTGTAGGTGGTATGAGGCAATGTGCGCGTCAGAAACAGTCTGGTCGGCCCCTCGCGGTGCCCGCCGGACGAGGGCCGTTGCGTACGTGGATAGGTTGTTGTCTCATGGATAGGTTATGAGCATGCGGATAGCTTATTAACTATCCGCGTGGCGATAATCTATTCGCATCGTCGTAACCTATCCGCAAAAGAGCTGAATTGGTCGCAGCTGTGCTCTCTCATCCAGTGGACTCGCGTGTTCTGGATAGGAACTGCTCTTTTGGATAGGTTATTTTCCTATCCAGAACGCCGTGACCTATCCAGATTGACGGTTTTTCTCCGGTTTGCTGATGCTCTCCGCCCGCACGGGCATGGGATGTGCCTGCGATTGCTCGGCAACGGCGTCATTCCCCAACGCCATCCACACGGGCATGGGGCATGTATGCACGAGCCGACAGTGTGAGCGAGGCGGCCGCCTTGCGCGGGCGCGAAGGTGCGTACGCTCAAACGCATGAAGCAACCGTAACCTCGGCGAAGATTGGTAAGGCGATCCTATCCCATAGGGCAAAGGTCCCAATGACGTAAAAACGCCTAAAACGACGGCTCTATTCCCGAGTTTGACAGTATCGTGAAACATTTGACTAAACAGTGGACAGCGCTAGAAATTGTGGGACCAAGGGACCATTATGGATGTGTCTGAAGGGCACGGCCTCACAAGGGCTAACCCCGCACCGAAATGATACGTAGAGGAGATTCATCATGACCGTTGAGTCCACTGGTTTCAAGGCTTCCGACGTTCTCGCAGGTAACCTGCAGAAGGTTCTCACCGACGTGACGGCGCTGTCCCTCGTGGGCAAGCAGCTGCACTGGAACATCACCGGCGAGGGCTTCCGCTCGCTGCACCTGTACCTCGACGATGTCGTTGACATCGCCCGCGAGGCCTCCGACGAGATCGCCGAGCGCATGCGCGCCCTCCAGGTCGTCCCCAACGGCCTGCCCGAGGTCGTCGCCCAGCGCAACACCCTCCCGACCGTCCCCGAGACGATCATCAAGACCGATGATGCCGAGGAACTTGCCGTCGCCGCCATCAACGCGACCGTCGGCACCATGCGCGAGGTCCACGAGAAGGTCGACGCTGAGGACTCCGCCTCCGCCGACATCCTCAACGACTACATCCGCCGCTTCGAGCAGCAGGCGTGGTTCATCCGTTCGCAGAACGGCCAGGCCTGAGCCTGATTACTCCGTGAGGAGGGGCGAGTCGCGTAGGCTCGTGTGAATAGCATCGGGGTGCCCCGCCTGATACAGGCGGGGCACCCTTGTGTGCCGTGAGTTCGCCCATCGCGGTGGATGGGGCGATGGAGTCGCAGTCGAACAAGGTTGGCGCTCTGCGGTATGCGGACGTGTGTGCGCAGTGTGCGCCGCAGGTATCGCGCTAGCCCTGCCGAGGCTTCGCCAGTGTTCGGGAGAAGCGCGACGAGGAGAGGAACGGTGTGAACGCTCTCCCCGGAAGGTGACACAGCGTCAGCGACACAGGGAAGCGTGAACATTAGGCTGGTGGAGTGACGAATTCCCAGGACGTAGCAGCGACCACCTCGACGTCGATCCATGCGCACCATGGAGAGGCGCAGCCCGCTCTGATTCTGGCGAACCTGGGGACGCCGACCGCCCCCGAGCCTGGTCCGGTGCGCGCGTTCCTGCGCGAGTTCCTCTCCGACCGTCGCGTCATCGAGATGAGTCCGCTCCTGTGGAAGCCCATCCTTGAGGGCATCATTCTGCGCGTGCGCCCCCGCGAGGTCGCCGCCAAGTACCGCAGCATCTGGATGGAGGAAGGCTCGCCGCTCATGCACTACACCCGTGAGCAGGCCCGCCGTCTCGGCGAGCGCCTGCCGGGCGTGCGCGTCGAGGTCGCGATGCGCTACGGGCAGCCCTCCATCGGTTCGGTCCTGGACCGCCTGCACGCCGAGGGCGTGCGCCGCGTCGCGATCCTGCCCGCGTACCCGCAGTACGCGGCCTCGACAGTGACGACGATCAACGACGCGGTCGCGAGCTGGATCGGCCGCAACCGCGACGGCTTCGAGCTACGCCTGCATCGTTCCTTCCCCGCCGCTCCCGCGTACATTGAGGCGCTTGCGACCGCCCTCGAGCGCCACTGGGAGCAGGTGGGGCGCCCGAACTTCCTGACGGGAGACCGCGTCGTCGTATCCTTCCACTCGATCCCGGTCGCCATGGACGAGGCCGGGGACCCCTACCGCGCCGAGTGCCGCCACACGGTCGCGGCCCTTGAGTCGCGCCTCGGCCTGGCAATGGGTTCCCTGACGGCCACCTTCCAGTCTGTGTTTGGGCGCGCGCAGTGGCTTGGCCCGCAGACGATCGAGGAGATGGGCGAGCTGGGTGCCGCGAAGTGTCCGCGCGTGGACGTCATTTGCCCGGGCTTCATGGCGGATTGCCTGGAGACGCTCGAGGAGATTGATCAGCTGAACCGCAAGACCTTCGTCGAGGCTGGGGGCGGGGACTTCCACTACGTGCCGTGGGCGAACGACTCCAATGGCGCAGTCGCAGCCTTGGAAGAGCAAGCGCGCATCGCGCTCGCCGGCTGGGTGTAGAAGCGCACGTCAACCCGAGAGGAGACGCGCGGGCCGAGCCGACCGCGTGCACATGAGAGAGAGTTTGTGCGCGTATCGCGGATAGGCTGTGCCCAAGCGAATAACCTATCCGTCAGCTCTTTTCCTATCCGCGAGCGTGGCGATCCGGTTGGCAACGTGGATGTGTGAGCAGTGCCGGGCGCTGCCCTCGGATGCTGTCACAAACGACCGGCGGTCGAAACCCTCCGGCGTGGTCAGCCATGGCCTCGTACCGTGACGGTATGAGCACGACTGACTGTACCGACTTCGCGACGCTGGCCATCCACGCTGGGTTTGACCCGGACCCCGTGACGGGGGACGTGGTACCGCCGATGCACGTCGCGTCGACGTACGTGCAGGACCGGCCGGGTCAGCTGCGCAGCGGATACGAGTACGGGCGTTGTGGCAACCCGACGACCAACGCGTTTGCGGGGGCGCTGGCCGCGCTGGAGGGGGCGAGGCACGGCTTCGCGTTCCCGTCGGGCATGAGCGCCGAGGACACGGTGATCCGCCTGCTGGCGCGCCCTGGCGACCACATTGTGCATTCGACGGACGTATACGGGGGCACGCACAAGCTCCTGAGCGTCATCAAGCCCGCCGAGGGCATCACCTCCGAGGCCGTGGACCTCACCGACCTGGCCAAGGCCGAGCGCGTGATTCGCGGGTCACGCCCGCAAATCGTGTGGGTGGAGACTCCCTCGAACCCGTTCCTGCTTGTTACTGACATCGCCGCGATTGCGGCCCTCACACACACGAGGTGGGCGGCCTGCTGATCGTGGATAACACGTTTGCGACGCCGGTGCTGCAGCGGCCCCTCGAGCTGGGTGCGGACGTCGTCGTGCACTCGACGACCAAGTACGTGGGCGGCCACTCCGACGTGATCGGCGGAGCTTTCATCCTGCGCGACGGCCTGGAGCTGCCCGCGCACGTCGAGCCGTTCTTCGGCGAGCGCGACGCGGCTGCCGAGGCCGTGAAACTCCAGATGGCCCTCGGGCACGTGCCGTCCCCGCGCGACACGTACCTGGCCCACCGCGGCCTGAAGACTCTGGCTCTGCGCGTGCAACGCCACTGTGAGAATGCGCAGAGGATCGCCGAGTTCCTGGCCTGTCACCCGAAGGTGAGCGCGGTCCACTATCCGGGGCTGGCCTCGGACCCGGGCTACGAGCTGGCCCAGCGTCAGAATCCCCGAGGCATTGGCGGGGTTTTGTCCTTCCAGGTTGCCACGGAGGAGGCGGCCCTCAAGCTGACGACGCGCACGCGCATTTTCGCGCTGGCCGCATCGCTGGGTGCGCCGGAGTCCCTCATTGAGCACCCGGCGATCATGACGCACTCGACGCGCGTCGGCGGGGTCGGCGGCGTGCCTGGCACGCTTTTGCGCCTGGCGGTTGGCCTGGAGGACGCGGGTGACCTGATCGCGGATCTGGAGCAGGCGCTCGCCGGTATCTGAGGGGTGCGTGGAGCAGCCACGAGGCCGGGGTAGTTCAGTGGGCGCTGCTGAGCGAGCGGCGGCTGAGCCAAGCGGTCGCGGCGGTGGCACCGCCGACAGCGAGGGTTGCGGGGACGAGGATTGTGGGTCCCTGAGCGGTGAACTCGATGACCAGGATGAGGCCGGTGAAGGGTGCGTTCATGGACGCGCCGAGGAATGCGGCGGCCCCGATGAAGGCGAAGGCGGCGACCTGCGAGCCTGGCCACGCGGCTGCCCAGGGCAGGCCGATGACGGCCCCGATGCCGGCACCGAGGGCGACGGCGGGGGTGAGGACGCCGCCCCAGCCGCCGGCGCGGATCGTGAGGAAGGTCGTGACCGTCTTGGCGGCGAGCACCAGCGCGGCGACGCCCAGACCGGTACCGGCCGCCCAGGTGGCGTCGAACTGTGTCTGTGCGCTGGCCTGCCCGTTACCGAGCACGGAGGGTACCCACACGGCGATGATGCCGACGAGGAACGAGGCGGTGGGAAGTGACGCGAGCAGCCGCCAGTTGCGCGGGCGGGCGGCACCGACGCGGGCGACGGCCTGCTTTGAAGGCCCACCCGGTGGCCCCCAGTAGCGGCCCGACGAGGGCCGCGAACACGGTCAGGGAGAGGGAAGGCGTGAGGGTGGGGACAGTGTAAAAGGGGGCTGGCCTCGTGAATCCCGTGGAGATGAGGACGGCGATGGCTGACGTGCAGAACGCGGCGGCGACAGCGCGCCTCGAACGCGACACGAGCAGGATTTCGAGCGTGTAAATGGCCCCGGACATGGGAATTGAATAGACGGCGGCCAGGCCTGCGCCCGCGCCGCATGCGACGATGATGCGTCGGTCCTCGGGGGTCAGTCCCAGGCAGTCGGCGGCGGCCGCAGAAAATGCGGCGGCCATTTCACGAGGGGCGACTTCGCGCCCGACGGATGCGCCGAGGCTGACGATGAGCACTTGGGTTAGGGCGTGCCAGGTGGCGCGCAGGGGCGGCATCGGTGTGCCGCCCACGGCTGCCGACACGGACGTGATTGCACGGGAGCGCTGGAAGAGAAAAAACCACGACGCGGCACCGAGGATGCCGCCGAGCGACAGGATAAGAACACGGCGGGCCGGGGAAGCAGCGCTGACGGCCTCCAGGAGAGTCCCGGAATGCATGTCCCAGGCGAGGGCCTGGATCCAGTGCAGCAGGTGGATGCATGCCAGGCCGACGAGGCCGGCGATGACTCCCGGTGAACAGGGTGGCGACCGCGAATCGCCGGGTTGTTACGGACATGGCGTGTCGTTGTTGATGCGCTCGCTGACGCGGCTGAAGAGGCCGGTGAGCATGTCGATTTCTTCGGGCGTGATGTCATTGAGGAAGAGGCGGCGGATGACGTCGCGCTGGACGAGGGCGGCCTCGTCGAAGAGACGCTTGCCGGCGTCGGTCAAGAAAACGAGGCCTCCGCGGCCGTCGCCCTGGCAGGGGGCGGCGGGAGATGAGGCCTCGCGATTCGAGGCGCTTCATGGTGTGGGTGAGGCGTGAGCGGGAGAAGACGACCTTGTGTGCGAGGACGGAGGGGCGGATGCCCTGCCTCGCCGGCGCGGTCGGTCATGAGGAGGACTGAGTATTCGGGCATCGACAGGCCTGACTGGCATTTGAGGGCGGCTTCGATGCGTTCGGTCAGGCGAGCGGTGGTGGTGAAGTAGAGCTCCCATGCCGCCGCTCGGTGGTGGTGTGCTCTGCTCACTGTGTCTCCTCGTCTCGTTGAGTGAGTCGCGTGGCCTCCCCAGCCTCGCGCGTCTATTGACGAGTATAACTTTCAATTACCGGTAGCTATCATTCGGTGCTATCTAAGTCACGTTTGACATGGAATGCGAATAGTGAGAAAGGAAGTGTGCATTGCGTTATTCTAATTAATATGAATTCCGCTGATGGTTGGAATGTGGAATTCTTGATCCCTCAGGAGGAATAGAATATGAAGAAGACGACGAAGGTCGTGGAAGTTGTTGACGATCTCGATGGCTCGCCTGCCGATCAGACGGTGCGTTTCGCCTTTAACGGCGCTTCGTACGAAATTGATCTGAACCGCGCGCATTTCGAGGAATTCGCCGAGGCTATTCAGCCTTACATTAAGGCTGGCCGTAAGGTTGGCTCGACTCGCCGCCGCGGCAATGCGGGCAACCCGAACCAGCGCCTGGAGAACGCGAAGATTCGCGCGTGGGCGCAGGGGGAGGGCCTCGATGTTTCTGATCGTGGTCGCATTCCCGCACCGATTGTCGAGGCGTACCGTAAGGCTCACGCCTGATCGATACATGTCATCGGGGGGTGCAGGTTTTCCTGCACCCCCCCGATCATTTAGTCGGTGTCACTCGACGCCCTCGATGGTGTTATTCGCACCGGTGTCGCTGGTGACCTTGAAGTTGGTGGCCTTCTCGAACGTGATCGTATTGTTGGATCCCGTGAAAGTGGCCGTGGCAGTAAGGGCCTCGACGTGGATGTCGTTGTTGGAGCCGTTCACCGTGATGTCGGCGACCGAGCCGCCTTCAATCGCGTTGTTGGAGCCGTTGACGATGACCTTCGTGATGCCAGTGGGGATCGTCAGGTGCTGGTTGGACTCGTCGAAGGTGATGGGTGCGGAGGTGTCCGCAGCACCAGCCGACGGCGCGGCAGGAGCCGGGGTGGCCGAGGCATCGGCGGAACCCGCGGGAGCGGAGGAGGCGGGAGCGGAAGAGGAAGACTCAGCCGGGGCGGCGTTGTTCTGAGTGCAGCCGGTCATGGCCAGGGCTGCCACGGTCACGGCGGCAGCGGCGGGGAGGAAGGACTTGATAGACATGGCGTCTCCCTTTCGTTGGATCGAAGTTACACCTTGGTCAGGGTACTAGAAAGCGGGGATGAAGATCTCGACGCGGCGGTTGAGCGCGCGTCCGGCGGGGTTGTCGGAGCCGTCCGCGTTTTCGTTGGGGGCCACGGGCTTGGACTCGCCGTAGCCAGTGGCGTCCATCGTTGCGGTGACGCCGTCCTTCTTGAGTTCGCCGGACACGGCGTTTGCGCGTGCTTCGGAGAGCTGCTGGTTGAAGGCCTCGTCGGAGACGGAGTCGGTGTGACCGTAGATGTGGGCGGCGGGAACCTTTGCGTTGGTGAGCACGTCTGCGAGCTTCTTGAGGGTCTGCGAGGCGTCGGCGCGGATGTCGGACTTGCCGAAGTCGAAGAGGACGCCGTCCTCCAGGGTGATGAGGGTGCCGCAGGATTCGACGGGCTTGAGGGATTCGACGGGCGGGAACTTGCCGAGCTTGGCGGCCTTTTCGACTTTCGGTGCGTCCTTGATGGTCTGGCCGTTGACTTGGGCAGTGCCGTCACCGTTGTTGATGATGGTCAGGTTCGGACCCGTGTAGCTGCCGGTGCCGTCGCCGTTGTTGATGACGGTGACGGTCTTGGTGGTGTGCGTGCCGGTGCCGTCGCCGTTGTTGGTGATCGTTTCGCCTGAGAGGGTGTCGGTGTAGGTGCCCTGCCCCTTGCCGTCCAGCGTGAAGGTCGTCGAGGGGGTCGTGTAGGTGCCGGAGCCGTCGGCGTCGACGGTGATCGTGAGCATGGTCGCCATGTTCGTGTAGGTGCCCGAGCCGTCGCCCGCGTAGGTGATCGTGGTCGAGCCTTCGGTGATGACGCCGGAGCCGTCGCCGGCGTTGACGACGGTGCCATTGGCAGAGGAGGAGACGGCCGAGCCGTCGCCGCCGAAGATTGTGGAGCCGGAGATGAGGGATGAGCCGTCACACTTGGCGGGCGAGACGGTCACGCCTTCGACGGAGGCTAGCTGGGAGGAAGCGGAGTCGATGACGGCCTTGTCGGCGTTGGAGGCGAACACATCGATAGCGGGCAGGGAGAAGAGGGGGATCGAGGGGATCTCTCCGGGACGGTATCCGGGCACCGTCGGGGTGGACGAGGCCGTGGCTGAGGCGGTCGGGGACTGTGTCGGCTCGGCGGTGGTGGCCTCCGCGGTGGGGGCGGCGGTTTCGGTGGTCTTCGGCTTGGAAGAACCGCAGGCGCCCAGAGCGAGGGTGGCCGCGGTGATGAGTGCGGACGCTGTCAGAGTGCGTCGTGTGATGGTCATGGTGTAACCGTACGGGACAACACGGGGGTACATACTGTTTCAGTAAATATGTCAAATGGCGGGTTGTCAACGATCTCAGGGGAAAAAGGAAGGAGCGTTCAGGGGTTAATCAGGGGACCTCGGGTGCGCCTGGGGTGGGAAACCGGGGAAACGGCCCCGGCCTCGTCCCCTGACGTGGGGGAATGGCTTAGCCTGTGTCGTGATCAACGACACGGAATGTAGGAGCTGGGCGTTGTCTGTGGGACAATAGAGACATGAGCTACAAACTGGTGCTGCTCCGCCACGGCGAGAGCGAATGGAATGCAAAGAACCTCTTCACCGGTTGGGTGGATGTTCCGCTGTCGGACAAGGGCCGCGCGGAGGCTACCCACGGTGGTGAGCTCCTCAAGGAATCCGGCGTTCTCCCGGACCTCCTGTTTACGTCGATGCTGCGTCGCGCCATCATGACCGCGAACCTGGCTCTCGACGCTGCTGATCGTCATTGGATCCCCGTTGAGCGCAATTGGCGCCTCAACGAGCGTCACTACGGTGCGCTCCAGGGCAAGAACAAGAAGGAAATTCGCGATGAGTACGGCGAGGAGCAGTTCATGCTGTGGCGCCGTTCCTTCGACGTGGCTCCGCCCGCCATCGAGGCCGGCTCCGAGTTCTCGCAGGATCAGGATCCCCGCTACGCCGGCGAGCCTGTTCCCATGAGCGAGTGCCTCAAGGACGTTATCGCGCGTCTGCTGCCCTACTGGGACGAAGCCATTGTTCCCGCGATCAAGACCGGCAAGACCGTCATGATCGCCGCGCACGGCAACTCGCTGCGCGCCATCGTCAAGCACCTGGATGAGATCTCCGACGAGGATATCGCCGGCGTCAACATCCCCACCGGCATTCCGCTGGTGTACGAGCTCGACGAGGAGACCCTCAAGCCCATCAAGAAGGGTGGCACCTACCTGGATCCTGAGGCCGAGGCGAAGATCGCCGCGGTCGCCAACCAGGGTAAGTGAGAAACGCGGGGCCCCGGCATCGTCTGCGTGGACGAGGCCGGGGTTTCGCCATGCCCTCGGTCGCGGCGTGTGGGTGGTCAGCGAGGACCCGGTGGAGGCGTGTCTGCCGTGGCATGGACGGCGCGCGGATACCTGAAAAATGCCGTGTTTCGGGGGCTAGTGAGCATTGTGGCGCATTCCCTAAAACTGACCATGTGATCGTGACCGGGGTCGCAAGCATGGTCGCATTGTGGTCGTACTTGAAGATGGTTTGTGCCGTTCCTCTAGTGCGTGTAACGTAGGCTTTTCATGCTGTCTCGGGGATATTCGTCAGGCAACTGGTAGAATAGGCCGTGCTATCCACGCGAGCATCCAGGAGTCTTTCCATGTCGTTCGAAATCGGTCAGACGGTCGTCTATCCGCACCACGGCGCAGCCACGATCGAAGAGGTCATGACGCGCACCATCCGTGGTGAAGAGCGAACATACCTCAAGCTGCGCGTGAACCAGGGCGATCTTGAAATCCAGGTCCCCGCCGAGAACGTCGACCTGGTCGGCGTCCGTGACATCGTTGATGAGGATGGGCTTGAGGAAGTCCTCACCGTCCTGCGCGCCCCCTACCTTGAGGAACCCACCAACTGGTCGCGCCGTTTCAAGGCGAACCAGGAGAAGATCGCGACCGGCGATATCGTCAAGGTCGCCGAGGTCGTGCGCGACCTGACGCGCCGCGATGACCTGAAGAAGCTGTCCACGGGCGAGAAGCGCATGCTGACGAAGGCGCGTTCTATCCTCACCTCCGAGCTGGCCCTGGCTCGCAACATTGAGAAGTCGGAGGCTGCCGCGCGTCTCGACGCCGTCCTGGCTGAGGGTCGCATCGAGATCGATGACGATGCCGCAGCTGAGTGAGGCCTGCGCGGTCCTGACAGCCGCCGGTTCGGGGTCGCGCCTCGGCTGCGAGCTGCCCAAGGCCCTCGTTTCCCTCTCGGGTCGCCCCCTGGTCTGGTGGGCGGCCCGCGGCCTACGCGCCGGGGGAGTGGGGATGATCGTCGTGACTGCCCCGGCCTCGTCCATCGAGGATTTCCGCGCCGCCCTGGCCGACATCGAGGACGTCCTCGTGGTCGCTGGCTCTGACCGCTCCCGCCAGGCGTCCGTCGCCCTGGGCTTGGCTGCCCTCCGGCACCGCGATGCGGACACGGTTGTCCTCGTGCATGACGCGGCTCGTCCCCTGACACCCCCGGAGGTGAGCGCGCGCGTCATCGACGCGGTGCGCGGCGGTGCTGGTGCCGTCATCCCGGTCCTGCCCGTCACGGACACGCTCAAGACCGTGGATGCCTCGGGCCTCGTCACGGGCACGCCCCGGCGCGCTGACATGGTGGCCGTGCAGACCCCGCAGGGCTTCCGATGGGACGTGCTCACCCGCGCGCACGAGGCGGGTGCCTCCCGAAGCGCCGACGAGGCCGTGGCTGCCACGGATGACGCGGGCCTCGTCGAGGCCGCTGGGGGCTCCGTTCAGACCGTTGCCGGTGATGAACGCTCCCTGAAGGTGACACGCCCCCTGGACCTTGCCCTCGCCCAGCTTCTTGCAGCAGAGGAGCCGAGCGCCTAGCGGCGCGGCGGATCTTGTCTGAAGGAAGGCCATCGCGCCTGCCATACCGTTTATGGTGGCCTGCGGTGGCTCTGACCTCCGCATTTGCGCCCGTCCGCGCAGCTAGGCGTTCCCCGCGAGGTGTCCACGGCCTCGTCCCCACTGCGGCCCGAAGAGGGTGCGCGCCGCGAAACGTGGTAGTTTCGCCCTGGGCGCACCAGCGCCACCGAGCACTCCCGAGCGAAGGAGCCCGATTCCATGAGCACCACGCCCGCCACCCATCGCCGCGTCATCACGCGCAAAGTCGTCGATTGGGCGGCTTGGGACTGGGGCAGCGCCGCCTTCAACGCGGTCGCCACGACCTTTGTCTTCACGACGTACCTGACCAGCGACGGCGTTTTCACGGACGCGGGGACGGCCGCGACGTGGCTGAGCAACGGCATGACGATCGCGGGCCTGTTCATTGCGCTGCTCGCCCCGATCACCGGTCAGCGCGCTGATCGCCGAGGCCGTGGCGGGGTCTGGCTCGGATGGTTCACGGGGGCGGTCGTGGTCTGCATGCTCGCCATGTACTTCGTGCACCCGGCGTCGGGCCTCGGGCCCAAGGGCGCGCTCATGCTGGGTATCGCGCTGCTGGGCCTGGGTAACGTGTTCTTCGAGTTCGCCTCCGTGAACTACAACGCGATGCTCAACCATCTGGGTGAGAAGGAAGACCGCGGCAAGATCTCGGGCTTCGGCTGGGCTGCTGGCTACATTGGTGGCATCGTCTTGCTGCTGATCCTCTACGTTGGCCTGATTGGCGTGAACGTGCTGGGCGTGCCCGCTGACGAGCACCTCAACATCCGCATCTCCATGGTGATCGCCGCCCTGTGGCTGGGCGGCTTCGCGATCCCCGTCCTGAAGAACCCGCCGCTGCCTCAGAAGGTGTCGACGGCGGACGACCATGAGACGATCCTCGACTCCTATAAGCTCTGTGGCGCACGGTCGTCACCCTCAAGCGCGAAGCTCCGCACACTCTGTTTTTCCTCATCGCTTCAGCCGTTTTCCGCGACGGCCTGGCAGGCGTCTTCACGTTCGGCGCGGTCCTGGCCAAGACGGCGTTCGGCTTCAGTGCCAGCGATGTCATGATCTTCGCGATCGCCGCGAACATCGTTGCAGGCCTGGCGACCGTGGCGTTCGGGTGGGTGGACGACAAGATCGGCCCGAAGAACGTCATCATGCTGTCTCTGACCGCAATGGTTGTCGCCGGGTTCGGCGTTTTCTTCCTGCACGCCCGCGGACCCATCGTGTTCTGGAGCCTCGGCCTGGTCCTGTGTGTGTTTTTGTTGGCCCCACCCAGTCCGCGTCGCGCTCCTTCCTGTCGCGCATCATCCCCGCGGGCCGCGAGGGCGAGGTCTTCGGCCTCTACGCCACGACCGGCCGCGCCGTGTCCTTCATGGCTCCCGCCATGTACGGCCTCTTCCTCATGATCGGCAAGCGGATGACCCCCGCGGGCGAGGACTACACCTACTGGGGCATCCTCGGCATCATGCTGATCCTCGGCGTGGGCCTGGCCCTGACGGCACCCGTCAAGGCTGAGCGTGCCACGCTCGACCACATGGCGGACTGAGGCATCGGCGAGCCCCGCGCCCACAGGCGAAATATCCCCGACGCGACCGAGTGAGTCTCGGGCGTCGAGGGATGTGTCGTCTATTGGGGTTATTGGACATGTCGTGTTGGCGGGACTAGTCCTAGGTGGCGTGTTGGGGTTTATTCCAGCGGATCGATTCGTCGGTACTCCGCGGCTCGGGGCCAGAGGACAGATACTCCGCGCTCGCTTATCGGAGAGTCCCTCTCCTCGGTACGCTAATCCGCTATTCCGAAGCTGGGTCCTCTCCTCGGTACGCTAACTCGCTATTCCGAATGTGGGCAACCCCGCCCACGTGCGGAACAGGGGGCTGGCGTGCGAGCACAGCATGATGTCAGGTTGCGAACGTCCTGAAGCGTCCATGGTCAGGGAATGACTCACCTGCCTTTATGAGAGGAGGGGCGTCGTGAGCCTCGTCGACGAGGATGACCACGGTGGCACCCGAGACGTTGCTCAGGAGCAAGCTCGTCCTTCGCACAGGGGTGGACTCGCGGGAGGAGGTCCGGGAGGAAGATCGTTGGGTGTTCACGGTCTGTCCCTGTGTTCTATCAGTGCTCGGTGAGAGAGGGTCACGAGGCCTTCGGCGTGAAGGCCATGAGCTGCCCGTCGGTCACGCCGATGAGGAGATCGTCGAAGGCCCATGTCAGGTTTGTCGCCTGGTTTAGTTCGTGCGATGTGTATACGACCTCGCCGTTCATGTCGACGAAGAAGGACTGCGGTTCTCGTTCTTGTGTGACGCGGAGATACACCGCCGAGCCATCAGGCGTAGCGCGTACATCGGATGCTTCAAAACTGCCATGATTCTCCTTGCTTGACAGGAAATCGCTCGACACATACAGGCCGCGGCTGGTCCCCGAATCGGTGTTGGTGACGCTCAGCGTTGTGTCGTCGTGTGCGCGGCCGGCGTAATACTGGTCGTGGTAATTCACGTGCACGGTGGCCGTCGTCCACGACGCTGGCTGATTGCGGAAGAACTCCTTCAGCTCGCTCAGTGTCGGCGGACGACGGTCGTAGCTCGGAACGCCGCTCAGGCGTTTCTTTTCCACGGCCCACACGACCTGTCCCGTTGCGTCGTAGGCGACGTCGGCCTTGTCGCGCCTCACGACGAGTCCGTCGCTCGCAGCGACGATCACAGGGCGCGACGAGGGAGTCGCTTGCGGGTGGGCTACCGATGGTCGTGACCGCTCCCGTGCGCGGGTCCACGATCTGTGGGGCGAACCTCGACTCGTCGATGGGGAGGATGATGGCTGCGTTTACGCCGCTCCCGATGACGGCGGTGGGCAGCTTCGTGATCGTTGAGAGCAGGAGACCGCTGCTTCGTTGGAGCGAGGTCGTGGAACTCCAGCGCTGCGTCCACGTCCCTGAGTCTCGCGTCCACCCGGCGCATGTTGTGATCGTGTCGCAGGTGACGAGGTTTCCCTCGGAGACGCCGACGGGAAGGTCGGTGCCCCACGGGGCCAGGGTCTGCTGGCCGCTCGCCTTATCCACGATGAGGCCGTCGATTAGTAGCTGGTCGTCGGTCGAGACGTACGCTGGGGTCCTATCGACTGTCACCCGTTCCGTCGCGGGGCCGGTCGTTGTCCACAGGGTGACCGGTTCGTTGTCGGAAATGTCGTAGGCGGTCACGGTCGTCGCCGTATTGGCCCCCACTCCGTGGGCGACGGCGAACAGGGTGGTTCCTTCGGCGATGAGCTGTGGAACGAGGGAATCGGGGTCCGTGGGAAGCGTCCACGCCGTCGCGAGGCCGGAGGACCAGGCGGGGGACAACTCCGTCGTGGTGGTCGCCGTCCCCTGATAGCCGACCGGGGTGGGATCCGCCTCGATCTGCGGGGCAGTCGCTTCCGGCGTCGGATCTGGATGACGGACGTGAATGTAGGTGCTCCTCACGGAAAGCCCGTACAGAATTCCGGCGAGGGCACCGATGACGAGTACCGCCACCAAAGTAACGAGGACAGCGAGCACCTGACGGCCCAGTTTCGTTCGCCGTGGGGGCTGATGAGCAGTGGGCTGAGGCACCTGGCGATCCTGGGAGAACGACTGCGGAGGCTGAGGCGCGGGTGTCTGAGAGCCGCCGTTCGAGGCGTGCAGCGGCTGGGGTACCGGGCTGCTCGCGCGGGGGTGATCGTCGTTGCTCATGAGTCGTTTCTATCACACTCGTACGCTGAGCATGACGCCGTGGCCACCCAGGCCTCGTCACGAGGAAGCAGGAACGAACGCCTTGATTTCCTTATCGGTGATGCCGATCAGCATGTCGTCAAAGACCCAGGTGAGGCGTGTGGCCCTCGTGAAGTCTTTCGTCGAGGAAGACGAACCATCGGCGGTGTTAATGATGTAGCTGTTAGTGTCCTGGGAGCTGAAGGACCTGACATACAGGGTCGATCCATCGGCGCTGACACGCAAGTCCTTCGGGGTGAAGGAGCAGCCGTCGCGCACGAACCGGCGTGCAGCGTTCGGGAGCGGGACCTCGCGCGTCGAGTCGTCGGCGGTCAGGGCGACCGTGATCGTGCACTCGCCCGTGCCGGTCATGCTCACCGTTCCCGTTGCCCACGCCGCTCGTTTCTGTGTCATGAAGGTCTGGATGTCCGACGTCGTCGGCTGCGTCCCGTCTCGGCTGAGCGCGGGCAGGTCCGGTTCGGCGGTGAACGTCGCGAAGGACCCCGTCGCTGTCGAAGATAGACCCGCGAGAACCGGGTTCTCGTAGACGATGAAAACCGTCGGTGGCCACCTCGACCTTCCGGGAGTCGGCATTCCCGTCGGGATTGCTCAGGTTACCGCCTCGCCGGTATGGACGTTGAGGATCTGCGGGAGTTCATTGGTGGCGGTGGGAACCAGGACCGAGGCGTGCACACCGTTCCCTGCGACCGCAGTGTCCGCAGGCGCATAGCCCAGATCATGGTCACGCAACCCGTGTCCGGACTGTGTCGCCGTGGATGTGGTCCACAGGTTCGTCCACTCGCCGCCCTCGCGCATCCATCCGCTGCACGTCGTTGTGGTCGAGCACGTCACCATGACGTCGTCAGCCAGAGCCAGGGGAAAATCTGTCCCCAGGGAGCCTGAGTTTGCGCGCCTGTGGTTTTTGTCGATGACGACGTCGTGGAAAAAGACCTGGTCCTCGCCCGAGACGAACGCAGGCGTGTGGAACGACAAGATCGCTGAGCTCTGTGTGGGACCCGTCAACGTCCATAATCGGGCGGGTGTACTCCCCGACAAGTCGTAGGCTGACACCGTGACGGCCGAGCCGTTCTTGCTGCTGTTCGCAGCATCAGAGGCAATGTACAGGATTGACCCATCCACGTGGAACTGCGGTGTCGCGTCGGCCAGACTTAGCCGGCACAGAGATCGTCCACGCGGTCGTGGCACCCGATGCCCACGCAGGCGATAGCGCGTGCGTATCCTGTGCGCTTCCCCGGTATCCCACTGGTTTGAGTGAGGACAGACTCGGCAGCGAGGGAGTCGGCATCGGCAGGCTCGGTAGACTTGGCAGCGGTGCCTGCGTCAGCGGCGCGCTCGGCAGCGACCCGTGCGGCACCCGTGGGGTATGGACGCGAGGCGTGGTACTACCACCGACGTGGCCCGTCGAAAACGCGGTACCAATCGTGGCACCAAGGGCCGCGAGCGCGGCGGCCACAGAGCGCTTGCTGGATTTGCTGGTGTCCCCGGTTTCCTTGGACGCCGGGGCGGGGCTGTCGCCGCGCGGAGGGATATTACCGGACACCACCCGGGACGAGGCTGTGGCCGCGCTCGCGGGTGTGGCCTTGCTCGGGGTGGGCGAAGCCTTGGTGGCTGGCGTCTCGTTCGGGAAGGTACCGACCCCCGACGAACTGATGGTGTCCGCCTGCGCGGCCACGGCCTCGTCGAATCCTGCGAGCGGGTCGGCCTTCAAGAATTCGTCAAGGTCGGGCAGCGGTGCTAAGTCTGGCAGCGGAGCGAGGCCGGGCAGCGGCGCCAAATCTGGTAGGGAATCGAACTCGGGCAGGACGAAGGCGTCGGCCCCGCTCGGGGACTCCTCGCTGCGTGCGCGCGACGAACGCGGCTGCGCATCGCCGGGAGGCATCACGCGAAAATCGTCGTTGCTCATGAGACGTTTCTACCATGCGGCACCGGGCGTTGGGACGCGAGGGAAGGTGTCCCGAGTCGTTGCCGACGTCAGGAGGAGGCGGGCACGAAGGCCTTGACACCGGCCTTGGACACGGCGATGAGCATGTCGTCGTAGACCCAGGTGAGCTGTTCCGAGACGTTGAGCTCCGGAGACATGTAGGCCTCGCCGTTGACGGTGTCGATGACGTATTTGTTCTTGTCGGCACCGACGAAGGCGTCCATGTACAGAGCCGATCCGTCGGCGCTGATACTCACCTGCTTCGGGTCGAAGTAGCAGGTGGACGGCAAGCTGGGCGTCAGCGCATCGGGGACGGGGGGTCGTACGCGTCGAACCGTCAGCGGTGAAGGTGACCTCGAACATGCACTCATCCTGGTGCCTGCCAGTCATGCGCAGGGTAGCTACGGCCCACGGCGCGTTCTGGTGCGTCAGGAACTCTTTGACGTCCGGCGCGCTGCGAGGTGTCTCATCGTGACTGACTATGGGCAGGTTGCGGGCGGTCTTAAACGTGGACTGGAGGGTGCCGTCGCTGTCGAAGAGCATCCCGTAGGAATCGATATTCTCGTAGACGACGTAACCTTCGGGCGTGACCTCGACGGTTCGGTACTCGCCGTCCCCGTCGGGGTTGCTCAGGGACGCGATCTTCCCCGTGTGGATATTGATGATCTGCGGAATCCGGTTGTTGTAGATAGGAACCAGGACGGAGGTATGCTCGCCGCTGCCGGTAATAGCGTTACTTGAGGGCGAGTATCCGAGGTCGAGCTGACGGAACCCCGATGGATTTTGCTGCGTCGTCGTCGTGGTCCACAGGTTCGTCCACTCGCCGCCCTCCTGCGTCCATCCGCTGCACGTCGTTGTTGACGAGCAGGTCACGAGGATGCCGTCGGCCATCACGAAGGGAAACGCTATGCCCCAGGGGGCCTGGGTTTGCTCGCCGGTCTTCTTGTCGATGACGACGTCGTGGAAGAAGAGCTGGTCGTCGCTTGAGACAAAGGTGGGCGTGTAGGTCAAGGCCACGTTGTTTTTCGTGTGCCCGGTTGAGGACCACAGCTGAGTGGGCTGTGCCCCCGACACGTCGTAGGCGGTGACCGTGACGGCGTACCCTGGCTCGCCCTTGATCGTGGCGTTGGACGCAACGTAGAGGGTTGAGCCATCGACGTAAATGTGTGGCAGGAACGTGGACGATGTGTTCTCAACCGAGATCGTCCACGCGGTCGCGATCCCCGAGGCCCACTCGGGCGACAGTGTGTGCGTGTTCGTCGCGGTCCCACGGTAGCCGGGCGCGCGAGTAGGCAGATTCGGTGCCTGCGCGGGCACCTGCACGGTCGGCGTGTGCGAGGCCCGCGCCGAGGAGGCCGTAGGCGATGGAGTCGACGAGGTCATCGGTTCGACGTTTTGTTGGCTGCAGAAAGAGAACCCGACGCCGAGCGCAACGACGCATCCGAGCGCGATCAGGGGGCGGGGCAGGCGTTTGTGGGCGGAGGCAGCCTCGCCGATGCTCTCCTCGGGCTTGAGGCGGAAGGGGGTGCGGCCGCTCGACGATCGGCCGTTCGCGTGTCCAGCCAGCGACGAGGCCGGGGCTGCGACCGCGGAGACGGTATCCATCTGGGTGGTGGCCGCCGAGGCCGAGGGAGCCGCGTCCGGCAGGTGAGCGGAGGTGGGTGTCGGAGCGGTGCCTGAGAGAGGCTTGGACTCTGGCGTAACGGGTTGAGTGTCGTCGACGGTGGACGAGGTGGGAGCGTCTGCGAGTAGCTGGGCGATGTCAGGTAGCGGCGAGATTCCGGGCAGGGGAGAGGCGCCCGGGAACAGGTCGTCATCCCGAGATCCCGCGGTATCCGCCTGCCCGGCACCGGCCTCGTTGCCGGGCATCGACGCGGGGGAGGAGAGGACGTCACCGATATCGGGCAGCGGGGCCAGATCCGGCAGCGGGGCGAGTTCGGGCAGCGGCGCGAAGCCCGGCAGTGTCCCGAACTCCGGCAGCGCGAGGACGCCGCCGCTGTCAGGGGATTCCTCCTCCCGCGAGCGCGCGGAGGGTGCCTGCGTCCTGTCGGCGGGGGTTCCGAGGACATCGTCGTTGCTCATGAGACGTTTCTATCACACCCGTGTGGAACGCGGGCGTGGGTTCTCCGCTTTCGTCAGCCGAGGCCTCGCCCCCTGTGAGCAGTGCGCTCTCAGGAGGTGGCAGGCACGAACGCTCGAATTCCGCCGTCGGTCTGGCCGATCAGCATGTCGTCGAAGACCCAGGTGAGGTGTGTGGCCTCGTTGAGGTCATTCGACGTGAAGGACAGTCCCTTGGCGGTGTCGATGAAATATGTGCTCGTGTCCTGGAAGTTGAAGGTGTCGATGTAGAGAGCGGACCCGTCGACGCTGACACGCGCGTCGGCCGGGTCGAAGTAGCAGCCCGGCGTCATATTCGGGCGTGCCGCTGAGGGGATGGAGATCGTGTGCGTGGCGTTGTCGGCGGTCAACTTGTACTCGATGGCGCATTCGTCCGTGCCTGTCAGCGCAATCGTGCCCGCCGCCCACTGTGCCTTCGTGCGTGTCATGAAGGTTTGGATGTCCGACGTCGTTGGCTGCCTCCCGTCGTGGCTGACTGTCGGCAGGTACGGCTCTGCGGTGAACGTGGACTGGAGGGTCCCGTTGGGTTCGAAGAGTAACCCGACCTGTTCGCTGCGCTCGTAGACGAGGAAGCCGTCGGTGGCCACCTCGACCTTCCAATAGTTGGCATTCCCGTCGGGATTGTTCAGGGTTGTCACCTCGCCAGTATGGACGTTGAGGATCTGTGGGAGTTCGTTGGGGGCGGTGGGGACCAGGACGGCGGCCTGTGCGCCGCTCCCGGCGAGCGCAGTGCCCGCAGGTGCGTAGCCCAGATCATGGTTATGCAACCCGTATCCGGACTGTGTCGCTGTGGTCGTCGTCCACAGGTTTGTCCAGTCGCTGCCCTCACGCGTCCACCCGCTGCACGTCGTCGTGGTTGAGCACGTCACCACGATGTCGTCGGCTACCGCGAGAGGATAATCCCTCTTCCAGGGAGCCTGAGTTTGCGCGCCTGTGGCCTTGTCGATGACGACGTCGTGGAAAAAGACCTGGTCGTCGTCTGAGAGGAACGCGGGCGTGTGGGAGGACATAATCGCCGAGTTCTCCGTCGGACCCGTTGATGTCCACAGGAGAGTGGGTTCGTTACTCGACAGTCATAGGCTGACACCGTGACGGCTGATCCCCCTCCGGTCCTCCATCAGGTCGTCGGCGGCGAGGTAGAGGACCGACCCGTCGACGTACATCTGCGGTGGTGTCCCCGCCGGCCCGTTCGTGGTGGGGATCGTCCACGCAGTGGCGACGCCCGAGGCCCACTCGGGCGACAGGGAATGCGTGTTCGTCGCGGCTCCACGGTATCCGGGCACGTGGAGGACCTGCTGTTTCGTATCGAGGGCCGGTGGAGGGAGCGTGGGACGCTTGTGATCGCTGCCGCCCGCGTGGACCAAGGAAATAATGCCGCTGACTACGACGACGGCACCGGAGATCGCCAGACCGATGGGGGTGGCGGAATTCGTGGTCCTCTGCTCGCCCCAGGACAGTCGACCCGCAGGGTGAGCGACGCGTTCGTTCGGTTCTTGGGCGGGACTGGTTTGTGACGAGGCCGTGGCTGCGTAAGTGGGTGCGGCATCGGCCTGGGAGGCGGCGACGGTGAACGTCGGAGCTGCGTTCTGCGTCGGTGCGGTCGAGACCGCGGGCGGCGATGGGACCGCGGGCATCAACGGACTCGTGGGCAGCGATGAGATGTCGCCTGTGGACGCGGCGCTTGGGAGTGCGTCATCGTCGCGCGAACTGATGGTGTCCGCCTGCGCGGCCATGGCCTCGTCGAATCCTGCGAGCGGGTCGGCCTTCAAGAATTCGTCAAGGTCGGGTAGCGGTGCCAAGTCCGGCAGCGGAGCGAGGTCGGGCAGCGGCGCCAAGTCCGGTAGGGAATCGAACTCGGGCAGGACGAAGGCGTCGGCCCCGCTCGGGGACTCCTCGCCGCGTGCGCGCGACGAACGCGGTTGCGCATCGCCGGGAGGCGTCACGCGAGAATCATCGTTACTCATGGGACGTTTGTACCATGCGAGGAGCGTCGGCGTGCCTGTCCCGCGTCGGGCCGACGTGGGGAGCCGCGTCTAGTTGGATGCGGGGGTGACCCGGACCATGAGGACGCTCGCCAGCGCGGCCACGCCCTCACCTCGGCCCGTGAAACCCAGACGATCCGAGGTCGTCGCCGACACCGTCACCGTGCCGCCGGCGATCTCGCTCATGACGGCACCGGCCTCGGGCAGGCGTGCGGCCATGCGCGGGCGGTTGCCCACGACCTGGACAGTCGCGTTGCCCAGCACCCAGCCGGCCTCGGTCGCCATGCGGCGCACCTCCCGCAACATCGCGCGGCCCGACGCGCCCGCCCACTCGGGGCGATCCACGCCAAAGACCGTGCCCAGCTCGCCCAGGCCCGTGGCCAGCAGCATCGCGTCGCACAGCGCGTGCGCGGCGGCGTCCGCGTCCGAGTGACCCTCAAGGGGGCGCTCACCCGGCCACTCCAGGCACGCGAGCATGAGGGTGCGCTGCGAATCGGGGGCTGCGAAGGCGTGTACGTCGACCGCTTGGCCGATGTGGAAAGGCAGATCAGTCATGCCACCAGAGTAACCTCACAACGAGGTCGGTGTGAAGACCACGATGCCCGATCCCACGACGCCGATGAGCAGGTCGTCATACGCCCACACGAGTGCCGATGCCTGTCGCGGATGAGTGGATGAGTGGGTCTGCCTGTTCGCCATGTCACAGCAATAGGTGGCGCTGTCGATGTTCTTCCATACGAAGGCCGCGTTCCCGTCGGCGCTGGCGCGAAACTGCGTCGGCTCGAAGAGGTAAGGGGCGGCCTGCGATTGTGCGCCCGTCTTCTTGGCCACCAACGTGTCGCCAACGACGAGCTGATCCTCCTTGGACAGGACCGGGGCCGAATCCCAGGAAACCCAGCCCTTCCGCTGCTCCGCCCTCGTCTCGTCCGCTCTGACCAACCTGTCAGGGTTAGGAGTGAAAATGTTTGACTGGGACTGTCGCGACACGCCTGTAGGGTCCGGAACGCTCCAACGAGGATCCATGCTCGTCACGCGTTGTTTCTATCACACGCTCGCGGGCCGCGCGTACACCACCCACCCCGCCCATGCCTCGTGAAAACGTGACGAAATACGACCTATCTGGCTTCACAGGCTTTCTCTCCGATAGGATCTGTCCGTGCGTTATATTTCGACTCGACGTGGCCCCGATGCGCCCACCCGCTCCTTCAGCGACATCCTGCTGGAGGGCCTGGCGCCCGACGGCGGCCTCTACCTGCCCGAGGAATACCCGACCCTGTCGGCCTCCGACCTGGACGAGCTGCGGATCGTCCTGCGCGAGGGAAGGCTACGCGGCGATGGCCGCCGGCATCATCTCGCTCTTCGTCGACGACATCCCCGCCGACGACCTGTGCGCGATCACGGCCCGCGCCTATTCCACCCCTTCTTTCTCCGACCCGCAGATCGTGCCCGTCGACGCCCTGGAAGGCACCGACCTGCACATCGCCCACCTATCCAACGGCCCCACGGCCGCCTTCAAAGATATGGCGATGCAGCTCCTCGGCGAACTCTTCGAATATGAGCTCACCCGCCGCGGCGACTGGCTGACTATCGTGGGTGCCACCTCCGGCGACACCGGCTCCTCCGCCGAATACGCGCTGCGTGGCCGCCCCGGACTTTCCGTCGTCATGCTCACCCCCGCCGGACGCATGACCGCCTTCCAGCGCGCCCAGATGTTCTCCCTCCTCGACGACAACATCGTCAACGTCGCTGTCGACGGTGTATTCGATGACTGCCAGGACCTGGTCAAGGCCATCAACATGGACGCCGACTTCAAGGCCACCTGGCACGTCGGTGCCGTCAACTCCATCAACTGGGCGCGCCTGCTCGCCCAGGTCTGCTACTACGTCGCCACCTGGCTGCGCGTCACCGAGGAAGGTGCCGATGTCTCGTCCACGGTCAGTGTCGTCGTGCCGTCCGGCAACTTCGGCAACGTGTGCGCCGCCCACATCGCCCGCCAGATGGGCGTGCCGCTCGGCACCCTCGTCGTCGCCACGAACGAGAACGACGTCCTCGACGAGTTCTTCCGCACCGGCGTCTACCGCCCCCGCTCCTCCGCAGACACGCTGGCCACCTCCAGCCCGTCCATGGACATCTCCAAGGCCTCGAACTTTGAGCGCTTCATCTTCGACCTGCTCGGCCGCGACGGGGACGCCACCCGCGCCCTGTTCGACGAGGCCCTCGCCCGCGACGGCTCCTTCGACCTGTCCGGCACACCCGAGTTCGCCGCCCTGCGCGACACCTACGGCTTCATCTCCGGCACCTCCACACACGCGGACCGCCTCGCCGAGATCGCGCGCACGGAACAGGAGAGCGGCTACCTCCTCGACCCGCACACGGCCGACGGCGTGCATGTCGCCCGCGCCGTGCGCTCCAGATCGAGGGGCCGCTCGTCGTCATGGAGACCGCGTTGCCCGTCAAGTTCGCCGACACGATCCTCGAGGCCACCGGCCACCTCCCGCCCGTGCCCGAGCGCTTCCAAGGCATCGAAGGCCGCGAAGAGCACGTCACGCCGCTCGCCAACTCCGCCGAGGACCTCAAGGCCCTCATTGCCGAGCGCGTGCGCCCCGGCGCCTGAGTTTTCTTTCACTCGACGAGGCCCGAGCCCCACCTGCGAAGCCGCGCGCTTTCGCCTGGCGGGACCCGGGCCTCGTTACATACTCCCGGGACGCGCCCCTTTCCCTCGCCCCCTCTCCCTGACAGGTAGGATTGATGCCATGCTGCACCTGTACGACTCCAAGAGCGCCCGCATCCAGCCCCTGAGCCCGGTCACCCCCGGCAAGGTCGGCATCTACTTGTGTGGCGCCACCGTGCAGGGCTCCCCGCACGTCGGCCACCTGCGCGCCGCCGTCTCCTTCGATACCCTGATCCGCTGGCTGCGCCGCAGCGGCTACCAGGTCACCTACGTCCGCAACGTCACCGACATCGACGACAAGATCCTCAACAAGTCGGCCGAAGCCGGCTGGGACTGGTGGGCCTGGGCCTACCGCTTCGAACGCGAATTCACGCAGGCGTATGAGACCCTCGGCGTGCAGGCCCCCACTACGAGCCGCGCGCCACCGGCCACATCCCCGACCAAATCGACCTCGTCCAGCGCCTCATCGACGCGGGACACGCTTATTCGGATGGGCGCGGCAACGTCTACTTCGACGTCCACTCCCAGGCCGACTACGGCTCGCTCACCCGCCAGCGCCTGGCAGACATGCGCACCACCGAGGACGACGCCCAAATCGACGAGGCCGTCGAAGCCGGCAAGCGTGACCCCCGCGACTTCGCCCTCTGGAAGGCCAGTAAGCCGTCTGAACCGGCCACGGCCTCGTGGGACAGCCCCTGGGGACGCGGACGACCCGGCTGGCACCTCGAATGCTCCGCCATGTCGCGCCGCTACCTCGGCGACGAATTCGACATCCACGGCGGCGGCATCGACCTGCGCTTCCCGCACCACGAGAACGAGCAAGCCCAATCCCACGGCGCGGGCTGGCCCTTCGCACGCCTGTGGGTCCACAACGCGTGGGTGACCACCAAGGGCGAAAAGATGTCCAAGTCCCTGGGCAACGTCCTGTCCATCGGGGCGCTCACCGAGGACTACCCGGCAGTCGCCGTGCGCTGGGCCCTGTCTACCGTCCACCACCGCTCCGCCATCGAATGGGGTCCCGAGACTCTGCCCGTCGCGCACGCCGCCTGGGAAAAGTTCTCAACCTTCGTCGCCCGCGCCATCGAGGCCTCCGGCGAGGCTCCGACCTCCGAGATTGCCCTGGGTCCCGCCGATCTGCCCGAGGCCTTCGTCGCCGCCATGGACGACGACCTCAACGTCGCCGGCGCGCTCGCGGTCCTGCACGAGCATCTCAAGGCCGGTAACGCCGCGCTTGCTGCTGGTGACGTTTCCGGTGTCTACCGCGAGCAGGTCCTCGTCCGCTCCATGCTGGACGTGCTGGGCCTCGATCCCGCTTCGGAGCAGTGGCGCGGACAGGCCGGTATCGGTGCGGGTGCCTCTGGTGCGGGCTGCCGCCGAGCATTCGGCGCTGGACGCGCTGATCCAGTCCGTGCTGTCCGAGCGGGCTGCTGCCCGCGCCGCCAAGGACTGGGGACGCGCCGACGAGCTACGCGATCGGCTGGCCGTCGCCGGCATCACCGTCGCAGATGGCCGCGACGGCGCGACGTGGAGTGTTGGCTGAGCTGCGGCTGAGCTGAGGCCCGGGAGCGCGAGTTCCCGGGGCCTTGTGCGTGTCGGCGGTCGTCTCGCAGATTCCGCGTTTGTTCTTGTGGCTGGATGCGCTGCACCCGATCCGTAGGCAGTGCACCCCTTCTGATCGGGTGTACCGCCCCGTAACGGGTGCAGCGGCCTTCGCGCTGTTGTTTCGGCCGGGCTGCTTTGTGCTCCCGTGGGCGGCGGCCCGTCCGCGCCGCGAGCGTCGCTCGGCGCGTCGTCTCGAAGCCCGGCCAGGCCCCGCCGCCGCCCACGGGTGCCGCGGAGGTCGTACTGATGATGTAAGGAATTATCTGTAGGTGGGAGTCATCGTGGGGGATCTAGAGGTCTGCTGTTGTTGCAGCTGACTGGAGCCGGTGAAGGGATACGTGCCTGTGTTGGCGCACAAAACCGCTCCCTGTGCCCGACTCATTGTGGGGAATTTCCTGTGGAAGAACGATGTGCCCATCCTTCTGCTGTGGATTCTGTTCATCCCGATACGAAGTTAGGAGGACCACCTTCTTCTGTCGGCTGCCTTTGAAGTGAGGGCCGACTATGCGCTCACCTTCTTTGCTCAAGGTCCATTTGATAAGATCTGCTATTCTTTTTCATTTTGAGAAGTTGATGCTTCTAGCTCAGTTGCGTGTTCTAGTGTCCAGGTGACTGAATCGACTATTAGTGTTATGCGAGGAACTTGGCGTTGGATACATCGTGATGCGTAAAACGCGAGGTGCCTAGTCTATCATTGGTAACGGATGCCCCGGGGTGGCCTCTGCTTGATGTATGCTCCCGGGGCTGCGTCGTATCTGCTTGCGTTTTAGAGAAGGGGATTCTGGTTCCGCAGTTCTCGTTGGGCGGCCTGGGGTGTCCGGCGACGTGAGGAGTCGCGACAGAAGGGGGGTCAGCGTGGAGTACGTGGCTTTGCTGCGCGGCATCAACGTCGGCGGCAACAACAAGGTCGTCATGAGCGAGTTGCGCGAACAGGTCGCCGCCGAAGGTTTCACGAACGTGCGCACCTACATCAACAGTGGCAACCTCCTCTTCGAGGCTGAGGCTGATGTCCCGCGTGACGAGGTGGCGGAGGCCGTCGAACATGTCTTGGCGCGCCGCTACGACTTCCCGATTCGACTGGCCCTCTTGACGGGGCAGGATTACCTAGCGGAACTACACAATCTACCCGACTGGTGGCACGGTGAGGTCGCCCGCCGCGACGCGCTCTTCTACACGCGGGGCCTCGACCGTGGTCACGTGCGCGAGCGTATCGAGGCCATGGAACTGGGCGACGAAGCCCTGTACTTTGGCGAGCATGCCGTGTTTTGGGGCAAATTCGACGAGAAGAAGTTCCTGAAGACCGCCTACCACAAGTGTCTCCTACGCGAGGACTTCTACCGGCAGGTGACGATTCGCTCCGGCTCGACGGTCGAGAAGATCGCCTCGTTGCTCGCGCGTGACTGACGTGTAACCCGGCCGGGGTGCGCGATTGACGAGGCCGTGGCAGGGTCCGGGTGCGCGCCTGACATGGGGTCGGTCTGGAAGAGACGAGGATGCAGTGGGGCCACCGTGGAATATGTATGTCAGAGCGTGATTTTGGCCCCCGGAAGCACCCCTGTGGCCCCGATGTGGCCTGAACGCCGTACCCTGGTGTCAGTTCACGAGAAAACGAGGAGACACCATGGCCTCACACAGCGGGCGCCCCGGCGCCATCCGTAAGAAGGGCACCAAGAAGGGTGCGCAGGTCGGCACCGGCGGGCACTCGCGCCGACGCCTCGAAGGCAAGGGGCCGACCCCCAAGGCCGAGGACCGCACCTACCACCCGGCCTACAAGCGCAAGGTCAAGCGTGAGGCCCGCGAAGCGCAGGAGGCCGCGATTGCGCGCGCTCGCGCCAAGTCTTCGATCCGCGTCAAGCCTGGCCACGAGCTGATCGCCGGCCGCAACCCTGTCGCCGAGGCTGCCCGCGCCTCGGTCCCGATCGAGCGTGTCTTCATCCTCGACAACGTGAAGGATGATCGCGTGGAGGAGGTTGTGCGCCTCGCGAGTGCCATGGGCGCGCCCGTCTACGAGGTCACCCGCCGCGACCTGGATGTCGCGACCGACGGTGCCGTTCACCAGGGCGTCGCCATCGAGGTGCGCGGATACGAGTATGCCGACGCCTCGGACCTGATTGCGGGTTCCCTGCAGCAGCTGGGCCACCCGCTCCTGGTCGCTCTCGACCAGGTGACGGACCCCCACAACTTGGGCGCGGTCCTGCGTAGCGCGGGCGCGTTCGGCGCGGATGGTGTCATCATCCCCGAACGCCGCAGCGCGGGCGTGAACACGACTGCGTGGAAGGTGTCGGCCGGTGCGGCTGCGCGCGTGCCCGTGGCTCGCGCGACGAACCTCGTACGCGCCCTCGAAGAGGCGAAGTCGGCGGGCTATTTCGTGGTTGGCTTGGACGGCGGAGGCGATGCGCCCCTGCGCGGCCTGTCGCTGGCGGATGGACCCCTCGTCATCGTGACCGGTGCCGAGGGCGCGGGCCTGTCCCGCCTCGTGCGCGAGACCTGCGACCAGATTGTGTCGATTCCGATCGCGTCGACCGTGGAGTCTCTCAACGCGGCCGTCGCCACGGGCATTGCCCTGTACGAGGTGGCTTCCCTACGCGCGCAGGGCTGATCTTTTCCCTGTCGTGACTCTCGCCGCGGGCGCTGACTAGCGCCCGCGGCGAGAGTCTGTGTGCGAGGCCTCCGTGCGGTTGCGCTGTGGCGTTGGCCCGCAGGTCCGTTGGTTAGCGGCTGGGATTCGAGCGCGTCATCTTTTTCGCGGCCTTGCGCATCGCTCCGAGAGTCCGCAGAGTTAGGGGAACGTTGTGCGGCATATCGCGGTATCTGAGGCGCTCGGGGGCGGTCATCATGAGTCCCTCGTTCCGGAAGGACTGCTCGACCCCCTCCAACATCGACGCGATGTAATCCTCTGCGAACATGGTCTCGTTGGTGGACGTGTAGTCGAAGTGACACCACAGCTCGCACATTGGTCTCATCCCGCCCGGGACCGGTCGGGCGATGACTTCGATGCGTGTCTTCTCAAGGAAGGTCCGCTTGATGCGGTCGGGTACTGCCCGTGGGAACAGTTCGGCGATGATGCCTGTCGTGGTGGTCGAGCAATCGCATCGACGAGAAAAGCCTTCTCGGTGTTCCCGGTAGTCAGCTCGGTGCCTACCCAGCCGATTCGCGCGAATTGCTCGCGCATGCCGGGCGTTTCGGTCCGGATGCCGTTCTTGTGTAGCAGGGCGACGCAGCGCGCCACGGCCTCGTCGGGGGACACGGCCAGGCGAAAAACCGTCAACGGGTACGCAGTGAGCGAGAGGCTGCGACCGACACTGGAGAATAACTGTTTCATGGGTGTCCTTAGCGTCGGAAATGGAGAGGGCTGGTGCTGGTCGCCTTGCGTGCCGCGCGGTGCATCGTCGCGATGTCGGCGTCGGAGAGGGGAGAATCCCCGGGAAGTTCCTTCTTTTTAACGAGGCGTGGGGGGACTCAGGAGGACCCCCTGGCGGGTGAGCGTCTGAGCGAGCTTATCGAACGCGCGGTCGAGAGGAGCCTTCGTCAGGCGCGGACCCCGAATCGTGTCGTCCCAGGGGAAACACCACAGCTCGGACCTCGGGTGGCTTCCAGGGACGGGACGAGCGGCGACGATGAGGCGCGTCCAGTCGATCGGCTTGCGCATCGGCTCCGTCAGGTGAACGGCCAACAACGCAATTCCGAGGCCGGGGGCAATCGCGCCGAGGTCGCCCAGATCCGCGTCGGGACCCGACCCGCGACGATGACCGATCGCGATCTCGGTGCCCGTCCATCCGCGCATCGCGAACTGGTCACCCATCCCGGGGGTCTCGGAACGGATGCCGACGGTCGCCCAAAAGCCCATGCAGCGTTCGAAGCCTCGCGCGGCGGGCACGATATGTCGAACACAGTCATCGGGCGGAAAGCAAACAGAGCACTCATCAGTCTCCCTGAGAACGCGGCGTCGTAGAGGAACTAGTGTGCCCAAGCGCGCGTCCAGCAGTGAGCGCGAACCCGGCCACGGCCTCGTCCCTCCGTCGTGTGGTGGTCTCAGGCTAGCAGTGCGAGCATTCCGCCCAAACACCGAGCCGCTACCATGGCCCCCATGAGTGTCCTCGGAACCGTTATCGTCGGCGTTGTTATCCTCCTGGGAGTCATCGGCGCCGTCGTCCAAGTCTGGCCCTCCGCGCCCCTCGTTGGCGGCGCGATCCTCGTGTGGGCGTGGCTGACCGGCACGACCAGCGCGTGGATCGTCTTCGCCACCGCGGCGCTTGTTCTCGTCCTCGGCACGATCCTCAAATACGTGGTCCCCGCGCGCGGCATGAACAAAGCCGGGATCCCGCAATCCACGCTCGTGTGGGGCGCGCTCGGCGGCGTCGTCGGCTGGTTCATCGGCCTGCCCCTCGGCCTCGTCCTCGGTATGATCGCCACGACCTTCGTCGTCGAATACCTGCGCAGCCGCGACACCGCAACCGCCTGGGCGTCCACCCTCCAGGCTCTCAAGGCCTTCGGCTGGACGATTGCCATCGAACTGATCGCCGCTCTGACCAGCGCGACCGCGTGGGGCATTGGCGTCGCCCTGGCCGCCACCGGGAACTGAACCGGGCCTACCGAGGTACCCCGACCTCGTCAATCTCCGCTAATATGGGTCTGTTGCGCACGCCCGCGCGACGGACCCAAACTTTACGGAGATACTCATGCCCGCCGTCATCGTGCTCGGCGCCCAGTGGGGCGACGAAGGCAAAGGTAAGGCCACTGATCAGCTCGGCCAACACACCGACCTCGTCGTCAAGTTCAACGGCGGAAACAACGCGGGGCACACCGTCGTCATTGACGGGGAAAAGTACGCGCTGCACCTCCTGCCCGCCGGAATCCTCTCCGAAGGTGTCACCCCCATCATCGGCAACGGCGTCGTCGTCGATCTGGACGTGCTCTTCGAGGAACTCGAGGACATCACCTCGCGCGGCGTCGACTGCTCGCGCCTGCTCATCTCCTCCAACGCTCACATCATTCCGCCGTACAACCGCCTCATGGACCAGGCGAACGAGCGTGCGCGCGGTAACAACCTCATCGGCACGACTGGCCGAGGCATCGGCCCCACCTACGCCGACAAGATGAACCGTATCGGCCTGCGCATTCAGGACCTCTTCCACCCCGAGGAGCTGCGCGCCAAGGTCGAAGCCGCCCTTGCCCCCAAGAACACTATTTTCGAGGCCGTGGACCTGCAGGTCCTCGACCCCGCCGAGGTGTCCGACCACCTGCTTTCCTTCGCGGACCGCATCAAGCCGATGCTGTGCGACGTGTCCCTCGTCGTCAACGACGCGTTGGACCGCGGCGACACCGTCCTCTTCGAGGGCGGCCAGGCCACGATGCTCGACATCGACCACGGCACCTACCCCTTCGTGACCTCCTCGAACCCGACCGCGGGTGGCGCGCTCACCGGCTCCGGCGTCGGTCCGACCCGCATCGACCGCGTCGTCGGCGTCGCCAAGGCGTACACGACCCGCGTCGGCGAGGGCCCGTTCCCCACGGAGCTGGATAACGAGGTCGGCGAGGCCCTGCGCACTAAGGGCGGCGAATTCGGCGTGACCACGGGTCGCCCGCGGCGCACCGGCTGGTTCGACGCCGTCGTCATGCGCTACGCGACGCGCATCAACGGCCTGACCGACATCTGCCTGACCAAGCTCGACGTTCTCTCCGGCTACGAGACGATCCCCGTGTGCGTGGCCTACGAAGTGGACGGCGCGGTCACCGAGGAAATGCCTCTCGACCAGGCTGGCTTCGAGGCCGCCGTGCCCGTGTACGAGGAGCTGCCCGGCTGGAGCGAGGACATCTCGCAGTGCCGTTCCTTCGATGAGCTGCCACAGGCCGCCCAGGACTACATCAAGCGCCTGGAAGAGCTGTCGCGCTGCCGCATCCAGTCCATCGGCGTGGGTCCGGGCCGCGAGGCGACCATCGTGCGCTACCCGCTCATGTGAGAGGGGATGACAGGGTGAGGGCCGGTGCCGCGCTGCGGTGTCGGCCCTCACCCTGTGCGCGAGATCCTGCTGACCCGCACGTGGGCCTCCTGTTCCGCACGTGGGCGGGGCTGCCCACGCTCGGAATAGCGGGTTTGCGTGCGGAATAGAGGGCCGACATGCGGACAAGCTGGTTTGTGGACCCGGTGTCTGTCGGATGCTCGCAGGAATGGAAGAACGGTTCTGGCGCTCGGGCGCGAGACCGGGGTGGACGCGCATCGGAAGAGACAGGCGTTCGCGCACATCGGCGCGCAGATACGACAAAGCACGCCGAACCGAATGCGCCTGTCGGCGCGAAGGCCGCTCGTAGCGGCAGAGTTTGGAGCCCGGGGGCATAACGGTCCGGCGTGCCCCTCAACCCTACGACTCACTCCATGCCAACGCGCGCCGTGGCGGCGTGGATCAACCCACACAGGGCATGCGCCACAGCCGGGTCTTCCCCGACGAGGCCTGGGTAACGTCTCTCGGTTACGCGCACCACAGCGTTGGGGCGGGTGCGGCGTTCCGACGACATGAGAGCACCCGCCTCGCCACAATCCCGACCCGCCGCCTCAGGAAGACCCGCGCGGGCGGCCATGGCCTCGTCGACTCCAGACATGTGGGACCATGGAAGCGTGATGACATCGACCCCGCCCACGCACATACGAAACAACTCGAGCCGCGGAGTACGCCCCGACACGCTGGCCACCAGGCGAGTGCCCGTCAGTGTTGGTACGGCCACCGTCACCCTTCTGGCCGCGCTGACAATCACCGCGTGGTGGCTGCCCGGCTCGCGCTGGACGGTCGGTCCGGTCATTGCACTCGCCTCGTTCCTGTTGGCGTTCGCGTGGCCGACGGTGGCGCGCTTGCACATGCCGTGGCTCGCGCAGGCAGTGCTTGCGTTCGGTGGGGCGCTCACCCCCATCAGCGTCGCGTACTGGAAGAACCTTGACATTGCGATCCCCCCCTGACCGGCATCATGTTCGTGTTCCTGGTGGCTGCGACGATCCTTGACGCGCCCGCACCGCGCGACCACTCGGTGGGGAATACGACCGAACACTGGGGGTCGACGTCGCTGACCGCAGCCCTTACCTCGTCGGTGACCGCGCTCCTTATCATTACAGCCGGGTCCATGTGGGTGTCCCTGACGGTCCACGCGCGCTGGTCGGTCGTCGTGCCCATGGCCGCCCTGGTCGTCATTGTCGCAGCCGTGTCTGCGCACAGCGGGCGCACCGCGACCGCGGGGGGTGGCCTACTCCGCGGCTTTCGGCCTGTTCGCAGGACTCATCATTTCCTCGATCGCGTGGCTGCTCGGGCACACCTCCGACCTGCTGCCCGTCGTCTTTCCCTCTATCGCCAAGAGCCTCGGTGACTTCGCCGCATTCCTCACCTTGGGTGGCGTCACCGGCGTCGGCGTCGGCTTTGCCGTGTCGGTCGTTGACGCGCTCCTCGGTGAGCGCGCCGCTTCCGCCCAGCTTGCCTCCCTCCTCGGTCGTGGTGCCGCCAAATTCCTCGTCGCTGCCCTGCCCGTCTATGCGATGACGCGCATCGGCGGCATCTGAGGCGTGCATCGCCTCGACGAGGCGGTGGCTGGCGACATTGCATTAACGAGGTAGCGGCTGGATGGCCAGGTTTTTACCCGCTGCGTCTTCCTGAACCGCACCTGCCCGGGGAGGCGACTCAGGCCTCGTCCCTGTTCGCCGCCAGCTGCGCGCCCCCGCGCCGCGCGGTGCCCGCCTGCCCCACGCGTTAGGCTGGAGTCATGATGGTGATACCTGCTGACCTGCCCGCACTCGTTGCTCCGTCGCGTGGATGCTCGGAACCTGGGAGGGCTGGGGCATGCACGCAAACCCCGCTGCCCCCGGCCAGGAAGCTTCCGCTGAGGCCCCTGCTGATTCGCCCGTCATCGAGGAGATCCGCGGCGACGTCGTCGGCGAGCAGATGCGCCTGGTGACCCGCGTGTACGCGGGTGAGTCTGCCGCCCCGATCGACCCCACGTGGGACGCCGCGCAGGGCCTGGCTGCTATCAAGAAGGGCGACCTGATCAGCGAAGAGACCCTGTACGTGTCCGTCGCCCCCTCCGACGCGCCGCTGCCGCCGCCCGGCCAGTACAACGCCCGCGAGTTCACGGCGACCTCCGCCTCCACCGAAGGTCACAGCGCCGTGTGGGACGGCGTGAGCGTCGGCCCGCGCGTGCAGATGGTCTCCGACGCGATCGCGCTCGGCGTGGACGCACCCCGTCTGACGCACGTGGGCCGCATGTTCGGCCTGGTTGCCGGCGAACTCATGTGGACGCAGGAACGCACACTCGATGGCCAGGATGAGGCCGACGTCGAAATCTCCGGCCGCCTGCACCGCACCGAGCAGGCCTCCACGGAGTCCGGCGAGGTCATCGACGGCATCGACGACTCGCAGGGCGGTTTCCTTGTCTGAGCCTTCCGCCGATTCCGAGTTCGTCGACGAGGCCGTGGCCTCCTTCGGCGCGACCCCGCACTTCGGGGACCCGTCGGGGGGAGCAGTGGGCTCTCGAGGCTGGTCGCGCGCTAGTGCGCCGCCCGGACCTGGCGGTCATTTCTGTGTCGGGGGCTGATCGACTGACGTGGCTGACGTCGCTGGCCTCGCAGATCGTCACCGGCCTCGTGCCCGGCGTGAGCCGCGAGCTGTTGATCCTCTCGCCCGAGGGGCGCGTCGAGCATTGGGCGGGCGCGAGCGACGATGGCGAGGCGCTGCACCTGATTGTGGAGCGCTCGGACCTTTCGGGGTTTGTGTCCTTCCTGGAGTCGATGCGTTTTGCGCTGCGCGTCGCGGTTGCTGAGCGCGACGTCGCCGTGTTCTCCTCGGTCCGCGCGGGCGCGAATACGCCCGATTCGGTGTTGGGCTTGCCCGGACTCCTGTGGACCTGGGAGGACCCGTGGCCCGGCGTGGTGGAAGGCAGTGCCGCCTACTTCCAGGGCGAGCGTCACCCCGGCGCGCGCACCCCCATGATGTTTCACGCTGTTTCACGGCAGGCTGCGGATGAGTTTGAGGCCGCGTGGCTGTCCGCATCGCCGGAGGCAGGCTCCCGTCGCCGTGCCGGATACCTGGCGTGGGAAGCCATGCGCATTGCCGCGTGGAAGCCGCGCCTGGGCCGCGAGACCGACGCCCGCGCGATCCCGCCCGAGGTGGATTGGCTGCGAACCGCCGTCCACACGGCGAAGGGTTGCTACCGCGGGCAGGAAACCATCGCTCGCGTCCTCAACCTGGGACGCCCCCCCGCGCCGCCTGACGTACCTGCAGCTGGACGGCTCGCGCGGCGACCTGCCCGCTCCGGGCACGCCCATCGAGCTGGGCGGGCGTCAGGTCGGCGTCATCACCTCCTCGGCGCGCCACGCGGACGAGGGTCCGATTGCCCTTGCGCTCATCGCGCGCGCCGTGACCGTGACCACGGTGTTTGACATCGACGGCGTGGCTGCCGCCCAGGAGGAGATCGTGCCCGTCCATGGCAAGTCCTCCGTGTCCCCGCAGACCCGCCCGGGTGCCGATCTCTCTCGCGAGGCCGGCCAGCGCGGCGGATCCACGGGTTTTGGCGGCCTGGGCTCGGCCCTGGGGGCACGCTGATGCGCGCCGTCATCCAGCGGGCAACTTCGGGCGAGGTTCGCGTCGACGGCGAGGTCGTCGGCCGCCTCGCGTTTCCTGTTGGTTCTGCTGGCGACGAGGCGGGGGCTGGGTCTGCCGCTCAGGTCTCGTCGCATGGCGTGGGTACCCCCGGTGACGTCGATGCAACCATCGGCGAGACCATCCCGGCGTGGGAGGGTTCCAGCGGAGCGCGCCAAGGCCTCGTCGTCCTCCTGGGTGTCCAGCGCGGCGACGGCCCCACTCAGGTCGCGACTGTTGCTCGTAAGATCGCCGAGTTGCGAATCCTCGACGACGAACGTTCCGCGCTTGACGTACACGCCCCGATCCTCGTGATCTCGCAGTTCACCCTGTATGGGGACACTCGCAAGGGTCGCCGTCCCTCGTGGGCTCACGCCGCGCCCGGGGACGAGGCCGAACCCCTCGTTGACGCGGTCGTGGCGGACCTACGAGGCCGGGGCCTGCACGTCGAAACCGGCCAGTTCGGCGCGATGATGGAGGTCTCGCTGGTCAACGACGGGCCTTTCACGGTCCTCGTGGAGGCGTAGCGTCAGGGGGCGACAGGCCTTTCGCGGCTGTGCTTGTTCCTCTGTACAGTGACGTGTCGATGACGCGTCTGCGGTCGTCAAGTGCCGCAGCTTTGCTTGTTCCTAAGCGATGTGACGCCATTTGGCAGGGTATTGCGCCAGTGAGGAGCTGGTGTCATGCTCCTGATCGGGTGTAATGCTTCGTGTGGTGTTGTGCTCTGCTTGGGTTCTGGGTGCCTTCGGTGTCATTCGCTCGGGCCTGTCCGCTTGTTGGTGCCTGTGGGTGGCGGTCCGCCCGTGAGGCTTGGCGATCTTGCTTTGCGCGGTGCCTTGTCTCGAAGCCTGACTAGGTCCTGCTGTCGCCCAAGGCCTCTTAGTCAGACCCAGCGGCCCCTTCGATGCCTTTCATCCAGGCCGCTCCGTGTTTACGCTTGTTGCTGATAGGGTGTTACACTTGATCGGTAAGGTTTAACCCCTTCTGATCGGTTTGAATGTTCCCGATTGGGTTGAATCTTGCCAACAACTCCGCGTTTGTGCTTGTTGTCGGAGGGGTCGTGCACCCGATCAGTAGGCATTACACCCGTTCTGATCGGGTGCAGTGCTCCTTAACGGGTGTAATGCTCCCGATTGGGTTGAGTCCCGGACGTGGTGCCACGCGTGCTGATGAGCTGCCCTCTGCTGTGTGTGGCAACGGGTGCGGTTTCCCAAAAATCTCACGCGTAATGTCCCTGTCAACCTTCCAGATTGTGAATGATGATCGTTGCAATTCCAACGTTTGTGAGCCTAGTCGACAACCGACCCGGTGAACTTATGTGCGACTTGTGTGCGTGGACGCGCCAGCGCCCCGGCCCTGTCGCCTGGCGCTCGCGCCCGGCCCTGCTCGTCCGTCCCTGCCCGTCTGGCTCCGTTGGCTGTCGTGACCGGGGCTCTTCCCTGCGTAACGCGGGGGAATTGCATCATGCGAGGCTCGATACGCCGTCACGAGGCTTCTCATGACGCCAACCCCCGATGTGACCGCTGAATCTGAATGACTCGCCCGGTGTGGGGACCGGACTCGCCTGTCGCAGCCCTGCATGCCTCACCTGCCACGGCCTCGGGCCCGGATATGTGCCCCGGCCTCGTCCCTGCGCCCAGGGCGAAAGCGCGCGCACGTGGCTTGGGCTTTCCGTAGTCTGTAACTAGTCAACTGGGACGGGTGTACGCCGAGTTCGGCGGGGCAGCTGCCCCTGAAACAAGGAGAGACATGTTCGAACGCTTTACTGACCGTGCGCGTCGTGTCGTCGTGCTCGCGCAGGACGAGGCCCGCGGTCTTAAGCACAACTACATTGGCACGGAGCACCTGCTGCTCGGCCTGATCTCTGAGGGTGAAGGCGTGGCCGCGAAGGCCCTGGAGACGATGGGTATCAAGGGCGAGGCCGTGCGCGCCTCGGTCATTGAGATCATCGGCGAGGGTGAGAAGCCGGTCGAGGGTCACATTCCTTTCACGCCGCGCGCCAAGCGCGTCTTTGAGCTGAGCCTGCGCGAGGCCCTGCAGCTGGGCCACAACTACATTGGTACGGAGCACCTGCTGCTCGGCCTCCTGAAGGAGGGCGAGGGTGTGGCCGCCCAGGTGCTCACCAAGCAGGGCGCGGACTTGGCGCAGGTGCGTCAGACCGTCATCCAGATGCTGAGCGGCTACCAGCGTGGCGACGACGAGGGCCGCGAGTCGGTGGGCGCGGGCGTGGGCGGTTCGGGCGGCCCTGAGCGCTCGAATTCCGCGATCCTTGAGCAGTTTGGTCGCAACTTGACGCAGGCTGCGCGCGAGAACAAGCTGGACCCCGTTATCGGTCGTCGCGTCGAGATGGAGCGCGTTATGCAGGTCCTCTCGCGCCGCACGAAGAATAACCCGGTCCTGATCGGTGAACCTGGCGTCGGTAAGACCGCGGTCGTTGAGGGCCTCGCCCAGGCGATCGTGCACGGCGACGTGCCCGAAACCATCAAGGATAAGCAGATCTACAGCCTTGACATGGGGTCGCTGGTCGCGGGTTCGCGTTACCGCGGCGACTTCGAGGAGCGTCTGAAGAAGGTCCTCAAGGAGATCCGTACGCGCGGCGATATCATCCTGTTCATCGACGAGATTCACACCCTCGTGGGTGCGGGTGCCGCCGAGGGGTCGATCGACGCGGCCCAGATGCTCAAGCCCATGCTGGCGCGCGGTGAGCTCCAGACGATTGGCGCGACCACGAATGACGAGTACCGCAAGTACATCGAGAAGGATGCGGCTCTCGAGCGTCGCTTCCAGCCGGTGAAGGTCGAGGAGCCCAGCGTTGAGGAGACGGTGGAGATCCTCAAGGGCCTGCGCGACCGCTACGAGGCGCACCACCGCGTCATCATCACGGACGCCGCGATCCAGGCGGCCGCCGAGCTGGCGGATCGCTACATCTCGGATCGTTTCCTCCCCGATAAGGCCATCGACCTGGTCGACGAGGCCGGGGCGCGCCTGCGTATCCGCCGCATGACCGCGCCGCCGGAGCTGCGCGAGCTGGATGAGAAGATCGCCGAGGTGCGCCGCAACAAGGAGGCGGCCATCGACGATCAGGACTTCGAGAAAGGCCGCGTCGCTGCGCGATCAGGAGTCGAAGCTATCCGAGGAACGCAAGGCGAAGGAAGAGGCGTGGAAGGGCGGCGAGTCCGACGAGATCGCCGAGGTCGGGGATCAGGAAATCGCCGAGGTCTTGGCCATGTCGACGGGTATCCCGGTCGTGCGCCTTACTCAGACGGAGACCGCGAAGCTGCTCAAGATGGAAGATGAGCTGCATAAGCGCGTTATCGGCCAGGACGAGGCCGTGAAGGCTCTCGCTCAGTCGATCCGTCGTACGCGCTCGGGCCTGAAGGATCCGAACCGTCCCGGCGGCTCGTTCATCTTTGCGGGTCCGACGGGTGTGGGTAAGACGGAGCTGGCGAAGGCTCTCGCCGAGTTCCTCTTCGGTGACGAGGATGCCCTGATCCAGCTGGATATGTCTGAGTTCTCTGAGAAGCACACGGCGTCGCGCCTCTTCGGTGCTCCTCCCGGCTACGTCGGTTACGACGAGGGTGGTCAGCTCACGGAGAAGGTTCGCCGTAAGCCGTTCTCGGTCGTCCTCTTCGACGAGGTTGAGAAGGCTCACCCGGACATCTTCAACTCGCTGCTCCAGATCCTGGAGGAGGGTCGCTTGACGGACTCGCAGGGCCGCAAGGTGGACTTTAAGAACACCGTCATCATCATGACGACGAACCTGGGTACCCGCGATATTAATAAGGGTGTGCTGACGGGCTTCCAGACCGCGGATCACTCGACGCATGATTACGGTCGCATGAAGTCGAAGGTTGCGGAGGAACTCAAGCAGCACTTCCGTCCGGAGTTCCTCAACCGTGTTGATGATACAATTGTGTTCCCGCCGTTGACGAAGCCGGAGATTGCGCGCATTGTCGACCTGATGATCGCGAAGCTCGCCAAGCGTATGGAGGCGCAGGATATGCGTCTGCAACTGACGGACGAGGCGCGCGAGCTGCTGGCTGACGTGGGCTTCGATCCGGTGCTTTGGTGCGCGTCCGCTGCGTCGCGCGATCCAGCGCGAAATCGAGGATGCGCTGTCCGAGAGGATCCTTTTCGGAGAGCTGCAACCTGGTCAGGTTGTCACGGTTGGTGTCACCGGAGAGGGTAAGGAACGGACTTTTACCTTCAATGGAGAGTGATTTACTCACCAATTGTCTAAGGTTGACAAACCTTCGCCTCTGTGGGAGCGGCCCGTCGTATAACGGCGGGTCGCTCTCTGGTTGTCAAGTAATTGTGGCTCTGATAGATTCTCATTAACTATGAATATCTTGCGAACTCATGCCACACTATCTGCGAGGCACTAATCATTGATCGAGAGAGGGTCTATGAACGCTCGAGCGCGCCGAAACCTGACCAGCGCAAGACGACGCCTGCCGGCGCTTGTTCTCATGCTGGTTGTTGTTGCGCTCTGCGTCGCTGGCGTCATCTATAAGGGTGCGGAAGTTACGCAGGTAAACGTCAATGATGGTGGAATTTGGGTAACAAATAAGTCCAAGCAGATGGTCGGTCACCTCGACTATGAGGCCCGCATCCTTGACGGCGCGCTGCACACCGAGGCCAGTAATTTTGATGTCGGCCAGGCTGGCGAAACTGTTACGGTGTCCGACCTGTCCTCACTTACTGTTGCGCCGGTCAATGTTACCCAGGTCGCTCTGGGGTCCCCGACGGCCCTTCCCTCCGGCTCGATTGCGATGCAGGCGGGGACGTCCTGGGCGTCCTGAATGCGACAGATGGCACACTGTGGACGACGTCAGCCACCACGCCGAGCCCGGCGAACCTTTCCGACAATGCCGCCGTCGCCTCGAACATGGGCGCGAGCGCGTTTGTCACCGGCATGGACGGCACCGTCTACTCCCTGTCCTCTTCCGGATCCCTCACAACTGTTAAGCGACAGGGTGCCGTAGACCAAGCGAAGACCTCCATGATCGAGGGCATCCCCGCAGACGCGTCGCTGTCGATGACGGCCGTCGGAGACCAGGTCGTCGCCCTCGACTCCACCTCGAACACCCTCTTCCTGCCCGGCGGCAAGACACTCAACCTCAGCGCTGCAGGCGTCGAGGCGGGCGGCGTCCTCCAGCAGGCCGGACCGACGTACGATTCCGTCCTCCTGGCCACGGCCTCGTCCCTGGTGAGGATCCCCCTGAAGGGCAGTGCCCCCACGATCATCCCCGCCGCTGAGGGGTCCCCCAACGGCATCCCCGCAGCACCCGTGCGCCACGAGGGCTGCTCCTACGGCGCGTGGATGGGCTCGGGTGCGTTCATGCGCTCGTGCGACGACGCCTCCAACAACCAGCAGACAGTCGTCGATACGCTCAAGAGCGCCCAGGAAATCGTTTTCCGCACCAACCGTAAGGCCATCGTCCTCAACGACGTCGCGCAGGGCAACGTGTGGCTGCCCGACTCCAACATGGTCCTCATGGACAACTGGGATGAGGTCGAAAACCAGCTCCAGGAGTCCGAGGACGAACAGGACAGCCCGGAGCTGACGAACGAGATCGCCGACCCCGAAAAGCGCGAGGAGAACACCCCACCCGAGGCCGAGGATGACGAATTCGGCATCCGCCCGGGCCGTTCGACGATCCTGCCGGTCCTGGACAACGACTCCGACATTGACGGAGACGTACTGACCGCCAGCCCGACCAGCCAGCCCGAGTGGGGTTCTGTCGCTGCCGCGCGCTCCGGTCGCGCGCTGCAGATCGCGGACGTCGATGCCGATCAGACGGGTTCCACGTCGTTCACGTACGAGGCCTCGGACGGGACTGCGACCGCCTCCGCGCGGGTGCAGGTGACGATCCACCCCCTACTCGCAGAACGAGGCACCCACGCAGCTGCGTGCGTCGTCGGTCAAGATCGGCCAGGGTGCGCAGATCCAGTATCAGGCGCTGCCCGACTGGCGTGACCCTGATGGCGACCCGTTGTTCTTGAAGAACGCCGAGGCTCCCGAAGGTCTGAACGTGTCCTTCATGGAGGACGGCTCGATGACGATCACCGAGGAAGGCTCCGCGGCTGGTCCGAAGACCGTCGTGCTGACCGTCGCCGATGATCAGGGCGCTGAGACGCGCGGCGAACTCATTGTCAATGTCCAGGAGGCCGGCAATCTGCCGCCCGTCGCGAACGGCGACCTGTTCCTGGCGCACCCGGGCGAGACCCTCACTCTGGATCCGCTCAAGAACGACACCGATCCCAACGGCGACCCGCTGATGCTGGCCGCTGTGTCCGGTGCGCCCTCGGGTGCGTCGATCACGCCGGATTTGGAACGCGGGACCATTGACTTCGTGGCGTCGTCCCCGGGTTCCTACTCCTTCGCCTACACGGTCTCCGACGGCGTCGCGACGACGCTGGGTATTGTGCGCGTCGTGGTCGTTGAGACCGTTGCGCTGCCCCCGGTTGCCGAGAACGATACGGCGGTCCTGCCGCAGGGCGGATCCGTGCTGGTTGCGCCGCTGGCCAACGACTACGACCCGACGGGTGGAGTCCTGTCGATCACGTCGATTGATTCCTCGTCCGTGCCCGGCCTGGAGGTGGCCCTCATCGACCGCCACCTGCTGCGCGTGACTGCGCCGACAGGTCTCGAAGGGACGGTGTCCTTCTCTTACACGGTGTCCAACGGGCAGGCAGCGCCAGCGCCAGCGTGACCGTCATTCCCGGTGCCTCTGACCGCACCGACTTGCCGCCGGTCCTCAAGCCGGATCGTGGCAAGGTGCGCGTCGGCGATGTTGGCACGGTCTCCGTTCTGGCGAATGATCGCTCGCCGGCCGGCCTGAACCTGCAGGTCGAGTCGACGCTCGAGTATGATCGCGCTTCCGCCCTGGGGACGCCCTTCGTGACGGGTAACCAGGTGCGTCTCGAGGCGGGGGATACCCCCGGGCACGATGGATGTCACCTACTCTGTTATCGATTCCGCCGGTAACCGCGCCTCCAGCACGGTCACCTTCGAGATCCTGGCAGCCTCCGACCACAATCAGGAACCGCGTCCCCGCGACATCATTGCGTGGGCCACGGCTGGTCAGACCACCCGCATCCCGGTCTCGCTTGACGGCATTGACCCGGACGGCGACTCGGTGACCCTGCGCGGCGTGGATTCCTCTCCGCAGAAGGGTTCGGCGACCGCGAAGGCCACGTGGATTGAGTACACGCCCAACGCCTCGGAGTCCGGCACTGACTCCTTCACCTACACGGTCGAGGATCGCCAGGCGCGCGTGCCTCGGCTCGCGTCCGTGTCGCTGTCACGCCTGTTCCCTCGCTGAACCAGAACCCGGTGGCGGTGCCCGACACCGTTCTGACGCGCCCTGATCGCTTGGTGACCGTCAACGTCCTGTCGAACGACTTGGACCCTGACGGTGACCCGCTCACCCTTGAGAAGGACAGCCTCGAGACGGCCACGCCCGAACTCGACCCGCAGGTCCGATCCGGTACGACCGTCCAGGTGCACACACGCCCTCCAAGACTGGCACCTACCTCGTGTCCTACATGGTCAGCGACGGCCGCGGCGGCTCCGCGCGCGGCACCTTGACGGTCTACGTCCAAGATGATGCTCCCCTCAAGGCGCCCATCGCCCGCGACGACTTCGTGGACTATGACGCGCTGCCCACGGACGGCTCCGCCGTGTCCGTCAACGTCCTCGAGAACGACGAAGACCCCGACGGCAGTATCGACGAGGTCACTCTGACCACCGCCGATGCCGGCGTGACCGTCTCCGGCTCGAACCTGCTGATTCCGACCTCGGAATCCACGCGCCTGGTCGTCTACACGATCACCGACCGCGATGGGCTGACCAACTCGGCTGTTGTCCGGGTCCCCGGTCGCGACTCGACCGCGCCGTTCCTCAGCTCGGCGAATCTGCCGATCGAGATGGACGCGGGCACCTCGCGCACGATCAACCTGTCGGACTACGTCATTACTCGCTCGGGACGCAGCCCGCGCCTCGTCGAGGGGGGCGAGTCCTGTGGCCCAGGACGGCCTCGACTCGGTCGTCGCTGATTCCAACACGCAGCTGACCCTGAACGCGAACGCCGCGTTTAGCGGCAACTCCGCGTTCCTCATCCAGGTCGCGGACGGCGATTCCTCCGACGCGGGGACGCTCACCGCCTCCCTGTCGCTGCCCGTGCGCATCAAGGCCACGGTTAACCAGCCGCCGACCTTCACACCGACCGCTATTCGTGTCGAGGCCGGGGGCGAGGCCGTGGTGCAGAACCTGGCGCTGGCCGTGCGCGACCCCGAGGGTGTGGATACCTCCACGTTTACCTACACCATGGACTCTGCGCCGAACTCGATTCAGGCCTCGCTGTCGGGCGCGACCCTGTCGGTCACGGCCGCCGAGGGAACCGCGCAGGGGCCGGCCGGCTCGATCACCGTGAGCGTCACGGACGAGGAGGGCCACACGGTGTCGGCCCAGATCCCCGTCGAGGTCGTCGCGTCGGTCAAGCCCCTGATCCAGGTGCCCGCCTACACGCTGACCGGCAAGGTGGACCAGACCGTGAGCGTGGACGTGGCATCGGCTGCGACGAACCCCTTCCCGGACGTGCCGATCACCCTCGAGGGAGCCCTCGTGTCCTCGGGTGAGGCGACTGTCTCCTCGTCGGGTACGACCGTGTCCATCACGCCCAGCGCGCCCGGCGTGATCACGGTCGGCTTCAAAGTCAACGACAAGCTGGCCGACCCCTCGCGCGCCGTCCAGGGCACGATCACCGTCACGGTGACGGGTAAGCCGAATCCTCCCACAAATCTGCGCGCTGAAAACACCGGTAAGGGCGGTGCGCGCGTGACCTTCCAGTCCTCCGAGTCTGGCGGGTCGTCGATCACCAGCTACAGGCTCTTCGACGACACTGGTAAGCAGGTCGCCACCTGTGGCAGTACGGTGTGCGAGGTCGGCGACCTGATCATAGGTAGGACCTACTCCTTTACTGCGATTGCGGTCAGTGCGGAGGGCGAGTCTGAGCGTTCGGCACCCTCGGCCCCCATCACCATCTCCAAAGTCCCGAGTGCTCCCGGCGTGCCTCACCTTGAGGCCGGCGACGGAACCATCAGGGCGACGTGGGCTGAGGCCAAGGAGAACGGCTCCAAGGTCACCGGCTACACGGTGATCGCCTCTATTGCCGGCGGAGCGGATGTGACGTGCCCGGCTGGTGGCAACACCACGTGTACGCTCACGGGCCTGACGAACGGCCTTACCTACACGGTGGTGGTCGTGGCGCACAGTGCCGTTGGAGACTCCGAGCCATCTGCGGGTGCTGTGGTTACCCTGGTTACTCCGCAGCCTGAAAGACGATTCCCCTGGCCCCGGACGCGCCGCAGTTGGGTCCCACCTCCGACAATGCCGCGGGTACGATCCGCATCAATAATGCGCGTCTGAAGGAGGGGAACGGCTACACGGTCAACGACCTGGAGCTCTTCTACGCGGACAGCCTGCCAGGGTGCATGGCGCCCGGTAACCCCGTCCGCTTCAATAACGGCGACCGTGCCGACTTCGATCTCGGTCCGCTTCCTTCGGGTTCCAGGATGACTTACTACTTCTGCCAGCGCGGTAAGCGAGGGCCGAATGATTATGTGTGGAGTCCAGCGACGCCAGCCAGCGGCTTTGTCGGCACAGGCCAGCATGGCGGAGACGGCGGCGGTGGTAACGGCGGCGGTGGTAACGGCGGCGGTGGTAACGGCGGCGACGAGGAAAAGCCTCAGCCGCCGGACAGCTCGCCGATCCCGCTCTTTACAGTCTCTGCCGAGCCACATACCAACAGTGTCACAATCGTGTGGACCCCTCCTGAGAAGGTCTCCCTCAAGGAGACCAACGTGTGGATCAAGGACGTAGCGAACACGAAGCAGACATTCAATGGCCCGATGACGAAGGTCACCGTGTCGGGGCTGCAGCCGGTCCACCAGTACACGGCTGTCGTTGAGCTGGTCAGTACCGGCGGGGCGCACCGAGAGAAGGAGGTCACGTTTACGACGGGTGAATCGGTTGACGAGATCGATGCGTCCTTCACCGGGATGACCGCCTGCCCGAACGGCCAAGAGTGTGGCTCGATGACCCTGACGGCCTCGCGTGCCTCGCAGTTCCAGCGGGGCAAGACGCTCGTCTGCACGGTGACGACTGGGCGACCGGGCCAAGCCACGGAGTTTCGTTTCTCACAGGGGACGCCGAGTATACCGGGTATCCTTACGGAGTCGATCACCGCGCGAGAACTGAGTGCGCGGCAGGTCGTGAAGAACTGCCGAGGCGAATAAAACAAAAGACTTTCACCCACTACAAGCAACGAGAGAGACAGTAGGACAACTCATGACCATTTCCATCGAAGATGCAACTAGGTTTGCCCAGGTCTTCAAGGGCCTCGTCGATGGCGTGTCCGTCGCGGTCCTGGACAAGCATCAGGCGGTGCGCCTCGCGCTGACGACGATGTTCGCGGGTGGACACCTCCTGCTCGAGGACGCTCCCGGAACCGGTAAGACGGCCCTGGCGCGCGCGATCAGTGCGACCATTGACGGCACGCACTCGCGTATCCAGTTCACCCCCGACCTGCTGCCCTCCGACATCACCGGCGTGAACATGTTCAACCAGAAGACGGGCGAGTGGGTCTTCCACGCCGGCCCCGTCTTCGCGGAGATCGTCCTGGCCGACGAGATCAACCGTGCCTCGCCCAAGACCCAGTCCGCGCTCCTGGAGGTCATGGAAGAGGCCCAGGTGACGGTCGACGGCGTGCGCCGCCCCGCGCCCCAGCCCTTCATGGTCATCGCGACCCAGAACCCCGTCGAACAGGCAGGCACCTACCCACTGCCCGAGGCCCAGCTCGACCGCTTCCTCATGAAGACCTCGATCGGCTACCCCTCGCGCGCCGCCATGATCGACGTCCTCAACGGCTCGGCCTCCCCCGACCGCTCGAAGAACCTCGAGCCCCTCGTGATCGGTCAGGACATCGTCGCCTGGGCAGCCCTGGCCTCGGCGAACCACACGGACCGCGCGGTCCTCGACTACGTGGCGGCGCTGGCTGAAGCGACTCGCGACGATGAGTCCTCGCTGCTGGGCGTGTCCACCCGTGGCGCCATCGGCATGGTGCGCTGCGCCCGCGTGTGGGCGGCCGCGCAGGGGCGTAACTTCGTCCTGCCCGACGACATCAAGGCCCTGGCCGTGCCCGTGTGGGCGCACCGAATTATCGTTGACCCCGACGCCGCGTTCTCCGGCGCGACCGCTGAGGGCGTCATCCAGCGCGCCCTGACGTCGGTGCCTGCCCCGGCGGTGGGCGCGTAACGCGCCGACCGGAAACGACGATGCAAGGGAAGAGCTCGAACAATGCAACGATGGTCTCGCCGCGTAAGGCGCAGGCCTCCCGTCAGCACCTTCTGAAGGCGCTGGCCGACCTAGTGACGCCCACCGGGTGGACGCTCGTCTTCTTCGTCGCGGTCTCTCTGATTCTCGCGGCGACCCTCCGGTGGGTCGAGGCCCTGGCGTGTGCCCTCGCGGGCGTCGTCGCCCTGGTGCTTGCGGCCATGCGCGTGGCGTGGAAGCCCCCGCACCTCGTGTCGATCCGCGTGCCCAACGAACGTATCGTCGCAGGCCAGACGGCAGTCGGCGAGCTCGTGGTGCGCAACGAGCGTGCCCGTCCGGTGCGCGCAGGCATCATTGAGCTGCCAATCGGCACGGGAACGGGCGAGTTCGTCGTTCCTCCACTGGGGGCGCACGCGACGTGGGACGAGATGTTCCTGATCTCTTCGCGTCGCCGAGGCCTCATCAGTGTTGGCCCTGCGCGCTCCGTGCGCTCTGATGCCCTCGGCCTGCTGCGCCGCGTGCGTTCCTGGGATGAACCCGTCGTCCTGCACGTCCACCCGCGCACGGTCCGCGTCCCCTTCGACGCAACCGGCTTCCAGCTGGACGTCGAGGGCGTGTCCACCGGAAAGCTCTCCAGCTCCGACGTGTCTTTCCACGCGCTGCGCGACTACGAGCCGGGCGATGACCGCCGCGCCGTGCACTGGCAGTCGACCGCTCGCCTCGGCAAGCTCATCGTGCGCCAGTACGAGGAGACCCACCGTTCCCACCACGTCATCGTCTTGGATACCTCCCGCGACGCGTGGGACCACGATTCCTTCGAGACCGCCGTGTCGGTCGCGGGTTCCCTGGGCCTGGCGAACCTGCGCGAGTCGCGCCCGGTGTCGGTGACGACGACCGATGAGTGGCTGCCGTCCTCGGTCGCCATGCGCCTCCTGGACTCCCTGTCCGAAATCTCGCACCGTTCCTTCGGGGATCTGGCGCTGCGCGTGCGCGAGGCCGTGGCTCAGCGCCCCGGAGTCTCCGCACTGACGCTCATCGTCGGCCCCGAGACAACTGATTCGGACGCCGCCCACTTGGCTCGCCTAGCACCCATCGACGTGCCCGTATCCATCATCCGTATCGGCGTGAACAAAGCGCGCGCCCGCCGAAACCTCGGCCGAGGAGTTCTCCTCGACTGTGCAACCCTGGATGACCTGCCGCGCATTATCGTCGCCGGGGGTCTGGCATGAGCAGCAACGTGAACACCAAGCCCCGCGCCCAGCGCGTCGATCCTCAGGGCGAGGCCGTCCCCGGCTCTCCCATTAAGACGGACCGCCGCTCGGTGGATGAACCCACACAGCCCTCGGCAGCACACGCCCTCGCGGGCACGCGCTCTGAGGCGCACATGCCCAAGCCGAGGACCACGCGCAGTCGCCTGTTGACAATTACGGAGCGCTTTGCGACATTCCGCACGCGCTTGCCGATGTGGTCTCTGCTCGTCCTCGCGGTCCTCTTCGCCGGGCCGGTCGCCGCTTTCGAACCCGTCTTCGGCGGGGGAGTGGGCGCTATCGCGGCGGGCGCGGGCGTGGCCTGCGGCCTGCTCATCGCCTACGCGTCGACGAAGTGGCGCTGGGATATGCTCACGACGGTCCTGTCCGTCCTGGTCGCCTACTTCCTGCTGGGGAGCGCCGCAGCCCTGCGCGCCGAGGCCCTCTTCGGGTTCTTGCCCACCGGCAAGACCCTGCAGGTCATGGTCCTGGGTTCCTTCCGCGCGTGGAAGGACCTGCTGACGCTGACCGCACCCGTGTCCGCATACTCGGGCCCCGGCCTCGTCCCGTGGATGAGCGGCCTCCTCTTCGCCGTGCTCTCAGGCCTCATCACCGTCCGTGCTGGGCGCGCCATCCTGGGGTCCATCCCGCTTGTCGCGATGGGCGTGACTGCCATCTTCTTTGGCCTGTCAGCCACGCGCTGCCCGTGTGGGCGGTCCTGCTGTGGTGGGCGCTCCTGGGCGCGTGGTGGGCCGCAGCCGCTCAGTACCAGCGCATCACGCTGGGGCAGGACGTCCTGGTGGGCCGCTCCGGCGCGGCCGGGGCAGAGAATACCCTCGGGCGCAGCTCTCGCTCCACGGTCTACGTGGGCAGGCGTATTCTCGGCGCGACACTCATGCTCGCAATTTCCGTGGGCGTGGCCCTGCCTGCCGCCTCCTACCTGGGCAAGTCCGGGGCGCGCGTCGTTGGCCGCGACCTCGTGGAACCGCCGCTGGACATCCAGGCGTACCCCCTCGCCGATGGCCTCGTTCCGCCACTACACGACCGACCTGAAGGACGAGACGCTTATTACCGTCTCCGACCTGCCCGAGAATCAGCGCGTGCGTATCGCCGCGATGGACGTGTACGACGGCACCACCTTTGGCATGTCGGAAACCCGAGGGGATGGCCACTCCGGCTACATTCCCGTCGAGACGGCGATCCCCGGGCGTGCCGAAGGCAATTCAACCGTCACCGTGTCAACCAACGGCCTGTCCGGCCCGTGGGTACCCGTCCTGGGAATCCCCTCGCAGATTACTTTCTCCGGCACCGGAGCGGACACGCAAAAGGACGGCCTCTTTGTCGACACGTGGGGGAACGCGGCCCTGACGACAGGACGCGCGGGCACGATGACCTACGACGTGAGCACCACGTTCGTCGAACCTATCCGTGACGAGGAGCTATCCTCCCTCTCAGTTGCTCCCAACACGTCGAAGGACACGCATGTGCCCGAGGGCATCGGCGCGATGGCCACGGATCTGACGCAGAATGCGTCGACGGCTCTGGCTGCCGCGCGCGCGATCGAGCACCACCTGTCGACCTACGGTTACTACCTCAACGAGAACACGCAGTTCTCGCGTCCTGGCGTGCGCGCCGACCGCCTCGAGCGCATGATTTCCGGCGACGAGAACCTGATCGGCGACGACCAGCAGTACACGGCCCTCATGGCCCTCATGCTCCACCAGCTGGGCATCAACGCTCGCGTCGTCATGGGTGCCTACCCCGAGGGCGGCTCGCAGGGTGGTGCCGCTTCCCTGCGTGGATCTGATATCCGCGCCTGGGTCGAGGTCGAGTTCGGAGACGGCATCTGGGCCGTCTTTGATCCCACCCCTCCGCGCGACCACACGCCGCAGACGCAGGTGCCCAAGCCTCGCAGTGTACCGCGCCCGCAGGTCCTCCAGCCGCCGGAGCCCCCGGAGGCTCCCGCCGAGCTGCCGCCGTCGATGCGCGACCAGAACGCGGACCCGGTAAAGACACCGGATGAGAGCTTCCCCTGGCACGTCGTCGCCGGTGTCGCGGGCAGCATCCTCCTGATCTTGGTACCGCCTCTGACGATCTTGGCCTACAAGGCCGCACGTCGACGCCACCGCCGCCGAGCCGCCGCAGCCAACGCGCTGATCGGCTCGTGGGACGAGGTCGTGGACCTGGCCGCCGACTCAGGCCTGACCATCGAGGTGGGACGCACCCGCCAGGAGACCGCCTGGTCGCTGGCCTCCCAGTGGAACCTCGGCGAGCACCCGGGTGACCCCTTCAGCCTGGTGACGGGTGCGGTGCGCCATGGCGACGACGGATCGACCGATTCAGTAGAGTTCGACGAGGCCTCGGCGACCAAGGGCCGCTATGTGATCGACGGGTGGAGCCGATTCGGTGACGACGTTCCCACCCCGGTCGTGATCGCCCGTTATGCGGACGTCGCGGACTTCGCGTCTCACGGCGCTTCCCCGCGACCGCGCGCGTGACGCGTGGGTGCAGGTGAGTGCGCTGCGCTCGCAGGTCGGCAAGAACGCGGGTTTCTTTGCGCGCATGCGTCGTGCACTGTCCCTGCGAAGCCTGCGAATGCGCCGTAAGCTGCGATTGAGCGCAGCAGTTGCGCGCACGATGCAGGAGGAGAACGACCAGTGAGTTCAGCGGTCGCGGGCACGCGTGGCCCCCAGATTCCCGGCTTCCGGTGGGTTCGCCCACTCGGCCAGGGTGGTTTCGCCGACGTGTTCCTGTACCGCCAGGAGCTGCCCAGCCGCGACGTGGCCATCAAAGGTGGTGCGCGCGAAAGGAGACGAGCGAGGCACCCTCGAGCTGCACCGCGAGGCTGACGCCATGACCCTGCTGGCCGGCCACCCTTCGGTGGTGGAGCTGCACGGCGTGGGCACGACCTCCGACGGCCGCGCCTACCTGGTGATGGAGTACTGCCCGGTCGCTGACCTGCTGACGCAGGTGCGCGCGCGTCCCATGTCGTTGGAAACGGCGCTGGACACGATGATCAAGGTGTGCGGCGTCGTCGAAATGTTCCACCGCCAGGGCTATGTGCACCGCGACATCAAGCCGTCGAACATCATGCTGGACGCCTATGGGAAGCCGGTTCTCGCGGACTTCGGTGTCGCCTCGAAGATCGGCCAGCTGGAGGTCGGTGCGTTTGACGGCTTCTCGGTGCTGTGGGCACCCCCAGAGCAGCAGGACATCAACTCGCCGGCCGTGCCGACGCAGGATGTGTGGGCGCTCGCGTCGACGACGTGGACGTTCATCACGGGCCGCAGTCCCTTCGAGGATCCCATCGGGGATAACTCGGCGGCGTCGATCGCGAACCGCGTGCAGCGCGGCCGCATGCGAGGCCTGGGCCGCGCGGACGCGCCGGCGGAGCTTGAGCGTGTGTTGCGCGCGGCGATGACGATCAACCCGGATGAGCGCACCCCCCTCGGCGCTGGAGTTCGGCAAGGGTCTCCAGCGCGTCCAACAAGAGCTGGGCTACGCGCGCACCGAGATGGAAATCAAGGAGAAGCGCTCCAAAGCCTCGGCCGGTTCCGTTGGCGACCAGAAGACACGCCCGCGTGGTGCCCCCACCATCGACCCGGACGACACGCGCATGCGCTCATCATCCTATTATTCCTTCGAGGGTGGGGCGGGTTCCGGCGGCGTCGAGGCCGTGGCTGATTCGTGGAAGGCCGATCAGTCGACGGAGGAGGCCGAGGTCTCGGCTCGTCGTACGGTCGACGATCCTGACGCCTCCAAGCGGGGCTTGAATCCCGTTGCAGCGGTGGGATTGGCTCTGTTGGCCGCGGTGATTGGCGCGGGTCTGGTGGCTGGTATTCTGCGGGGCGAGGGATCCTTCACGCGTATCGCCCCTGCTGAGGAGACGACGAGTGCGTCGACGAACGCGGAGAACCCCCTCGGAGCAGCACCCCCACAGGTCACCTCGCTCGCAGGAGAGTATGCCGATGGCCAGGTGACGTGGACGTGGAGCGTTCCCGATGGCCTGGCCACGGCGGATGTGACGTACTCTATGAGGGGAGCAGCCCCGCGGGCACGACGCACGGCAGCGTTGAGGCGGCGACGGTGAGCGTGGATGGAGCCAGCGGCGAAAACTGCATGGAAATCACGACGGTGTCGCGTTCCTCCGGCCGTATGTCCGAGCCTGTGAGGGCCTGTCAAACTCTTCCCTGACCACCCGTGTAGCGTATTCCAGCGCGTGGCTGACGAGGGCGAATTGCGGTCCATTTTGTGTAACCATTCATGATGCGCGTGTAGAATGAATGTGTTACGCGCTATCCCACGCGCCCAACGTAGCGAGAAGGACAAAGGTAGATGGCTCAGGGTGAACATGCCGAGCGTGCTCCACTATTGTGGGGTGCGTCGACCGACGTCGGTCCGGTCCGCTCACACAACGAGGATTCTTGGCTAGCGGTCTCGCCCGTCTTCGCAGTCGCAGATGGGATGGGGGGCCACCTCGGCGGTGCTCGGGCCTCGTCACAGGCCGTCCTCACACTGCAGGAGTTCCTGAGTCCTGATCGACTCGGAGACCGTCCCGTCGACCTGGTCGATCTGTCCGTCGCGATTGACGCAGCCGCCACGGCCGTGGCCTCCCTGGCACCTGCTGACAATCCGATGAGTGCCCCCGGCACGACACTCTCCGGTCTGATGGTCCTGTGGACCGCGGAAGGTGCCTACTGGCTCTCCTTCAACGTCGGCGACTCACGCGCCTACGTCGTCGGTGCCGGCGGCATCCGCCAGCTCACCCACGACCACTCCGCGCTGCAGGAGGCTCGCGACCTGGCGGCCACCTCCGGCGCGCCCCAGGTCATTCCTCCAGCCAACGTCGTGACCAAGGCGCTGGGTGCCGGACAAACCGGAAGTGTGAAAGCCGACTACACCATCATGCCGATGGAAGAAGGCGACCGCGCGGTCATCTGTACAGACGGCGTGCACGGTGTCCTACAGGATTCGCAGATCCACGCCATTGTTGCCGCTGGCAATGGGCCCGCAGGGCACCGCTGACGCACTCGTGAAAGCCAGCCTCGAAGCGGGCACTCGCGACAACACGACAGCCGTAGTAGTCTACGCAGGAAAAGAATCACGAGTAACATTGACAACGAATGTCATGAATCGGATGATTCAACCAGTACGTCCGGCGTCAATTCAGACAGCGCGCCGGGTTCCTCGTAGAGAAGGCAGTGACTGATGCTTCAGATTGGACGCTTCTTGTGTCGCGGACAGGGCGCGATGCTCGTCACCGGACCCCTCGGCGCGGCGTTAGTGCCGCTCGATTTCGCGGATTCCGCGGCTGACGTCGTGTGGGGGCGCGCTGACACCCAGGCGTGGCTCTCCCACGTGCAGGCAGAGCAGGGCGATGTCTTGCTTCTCGACTGTGCGGGCGAACAGCCCTACTTGACAGTCCTCGGCAATATTCAGCTGCGCATGCGCGCCGCTGGCCAGATCACCGAGCAGGTGTGGAACGACCCGATCTGGGCCTGGCCCTTCAACCCGGGCGAGTGGCAGACGTTCGAGGCCACCATTATCGACGGTGACGAGATCATGTGGATGGTGCCCGCCGCAGACCGCGTCGAGGCTGGCGAGATCCGCATCGGTCGCGCGCTCGACGAGGTTGAGGCCCTCGCGTCGATGCCCGTTGATACGATGGGCTTCCTCATCAACCCGGATATTCCGGACCACGAGCGTCGCGCCCGTCGCGACGCCCGCGAAGAGTTGCCCGAACCTACGATCACGCACGCGCCTGCGGTTGACCTGGCTGCCGTCGAGGCCCAGTTCCTCGCGGCCACCAGCAACGGTCCTGTTTCGCTGCCCGGTGCCTCCCGCACTGCCCCCGATCCGTACGCGCCCGAGGACGCCACGGATGATACGCAAGACGAGGCCCCCTCCGAGGATCTCGAACAGACCTCGAGCGAACTCTACGTCGTCACCGATGCCGTCGAGCCGCCGATCCATACGGCTGAGTCCCTCGATCGCACCGCTACCATCGACCGTGGTGCTGCCTTCGTGGAACCCGCCCAGGCCTCGTCCGAGTTCGAGTCGGAGGAAAACACCGAACTTGCTCCTGAATCGGAAGCGGAACTTGAGTCTGCCCCCGAGTTCGAGTCTGCTCTGAGCCGGAAGCGGAGCTTGAGTCCGCCCCCGAGCCGGAACCTGCGCCTGCCCCCGAGCCGGAGAAGGCACCCGAACCGCCCGCCGCGCCCGAGGCCATGAGCGCCGCCGGCCTGGCCGACCTGGGTGCCGAGACCGACACTGAGGCCACGATTCTGCGCCTCGCCCCCGTCAACTCCGGCCCCGCCGCGCCCGTCGCCTTCCTGATCCACGGCGGCACCGTGCCCGTTGAGGTCTCGCGTGACGTCGTCATCGGCCGCGACCCCGACGCCCGCGCCCTGACCGGCCGCCCCGTGGCGACCGTGCTGCGCGTGCCCAGCCCGGCCACCGAGATCTCGCGTTCCCACTGCGCCGTCATGATGACGACGCCGGGTTCGTGGGCGCTCATGGACCTGGGCAGCGCTAATGGCACCGTCCTGCGTCACGCAGACGGCTCCTTCCAGGACGTCACCCCCATGGTGACGATCGCCCTGAACGACGGTGACCTCATCGATGTCGGTGAGGGCACCACGATCGAGTTCCGCGTGCGCTGATCTGCTACTCAAACGCGTGTGGGGTGGACCGCTTGGCCCACCCCACACGCGTATGTACTAGGGCGGCTGTTAAGACCTGCTGGAGGTTGTGCGCGCTGATGCTTGCGGCCATCGGTCTGGCGAGAGTGAGCGTGTATCGATTTCACAACCGACGACCGCTCGACGAGTCGCGTGATTTACCTGGAGCCTTCTGGTCTGCCCAGGCCGTACATTGGCTCGTGGAGGGTCGTTTCCAGTGCGGCGCGTAAGGTCACTGTGTTCCGATCTTAACGTTGCGGATGTTGAGTCAATTGACGTAGGGGAGGTCAGTGACAGCTTGCCGGGGAGCCTGGCGGCCTACAACATCACGGTGATCACACGGGAGTACCGTATCTGGCTGGACGTGAGTGGCGCGGTCTGCTTCGACGAGGCTAGCCAGCGATACATCGTCTTCACGATCACCCGACAGAGGGTCGAAGACCGAGGCAGCTGGTAGGTGGCCGGGCGAGCCTCGTCGCCTTCTCGGCTCTCGCAGCTCTCGTGGGGCGGACCCGAAAGGCCCGCCCCACGTCCGTCTACTCGCCCCGCCGACCGAACGCCGCGCCCGCTGGCGTCTGCGTGACAGCCTCGCCGATACCGCTGACCAACCAGCCTGACGCTCGCTCCCGCGCAAGGGTGCGATACCCGACAAGCAACCACGGCCTCGTTCATGTCAGGACAATCATAAGAGGGTGTGCCTTGAAGTGACCTTAGTCCCTTGAGGCGTGTATCCTTGCCTGTGGTAGTGGCCCGGCGTCGGGCCAATCATCGCAAACATGGAAGTTGAGGACCACGATGGTCAAGTATGTGTACGACTTCTCCGAGGGCGACAAGTCCATGAAGGACCTGCTCGGAGGTAAGGGAGCGAACCTCGCCGAGATGACGAAGCTCGGCCTGCCTGTTCCCCCCGGCTTCACGATCACCACCGAGGCATGCCGCGCATACCTCAAGGAGTCGGCCGTTCCCGAGTCGCTTGCCACCGAGGTCACCCGCGCGCTGCGCGGCGTCGAAGACCAGATGGGCCGCCACCTGGGCGACGCGAACGACCCGCTCCTCGTCTCCGTGCGAAGCGGCGCGAAGTTCTCCATGCCCGGCATGATGGAAACCGTCCTGAATATCGGCCTCAACGATGAGTCCGTTCTCGGCTCGCAGCCGTTAGCGGTAACGAGCGCTTCGCGTGGGACTCCTACCGCCGCCTCATCCAGATGTTCGGCAAGACCGTCCTCGATATCGACGGTGATCTCTTCTCCAACGCCCTCGACAGCCTCAAGGAAGAACGCGGCGTCACGGGCGACACCGACCTGACCGCCGAGGACCTCAAGGGCCTCGTCGACACCTTCAAGGGCATCGTCAAGGAACAGACCGGCGAGGACTTCCCCCAGGATCCGCGCACCCAGATGGACATGGGCATCGAGGCCGTGTTCCGCTCCTGGAACACCGAGCGCGCCCGCATCTACCGCCGCCGCGAGCGCATCCCCCACGACCTGGGCACCGCCGTCAACATCTGCACCATGGTGTTCGGCAACATGGGCGAAAACTCTGGCACCGGCGTGTGCTTCACCCGTGACCCCTCTTCCGGCCACTCCGGCGTTTACGGCGACTACCTGGAGAACGCTCAGGGCGAGGACGTCGTTGCGGGCATCCGCAACACGCTGGCCCTGTCCGACCTCGAGCGCATCAACAAGCCCGTCTACGACGAGCTGCGCGCCATCATGCGCAAGCTCGAAACCCACTACCGCGACATGTGCGACATCGAGTTCACCGTCGAGCGCGGCAAGCTGTGGATGCTCCAGACCCGCGTCGGCAAGCGCACCGCCGCCGCCGCGTTCCGCATCGCCACCCAGCTTCTGGGCGAAAGCTCATTACCCGCGACGAGGCCCTGGGCCGCGTCACCGGCGACCAGCTCACCCAGCTGATGTTCCCGCAGTTCGACGCCAAGGCTGAGAAGGAACTCATCGCTCGCGGCATGGCCGCCTCCCCGGGTGCCGCCGTTGGCAAGATCGCCTTCGACAACGCGCAGGCCGTCGAAGCCGCCGAAAAGGGCATCAAGACCGTCCTCGTGCGCCGCGAGACCAACCCTGACGACCTGCCCGGCATGGTCGCCGCCGAGGGTGTCCTCACCGCGCGCGGCGGTAAGACCTCGCACGCCGCCGTCGTCGCTCGCGGCATGGGCAAGACCTGCGTGTGTGGTGCCGAGTCTCTCGTTATCGATGCTGCCGCCGGCACCGTCACCATCGGTGACCTCGTCCTGACCGCTGACGACACCATCGCCATCGACGGCCAGACCGGCGAAATCTTCCGCGGCGAGGTCCCCGTGACCGACTCGCCCGTCACCACCTACCTCGCCGAAGGCCTTGAGGCCGGCCTCGCCGCCGCCGGCGATGATGCGGGCACCCGCGAGCTCGTCGAGGCCGTCGACAAGCTCCTGTCCCACGCCGACAAGGTCCGCCGCCTGCGCGTGCGCGCCAACGCTGACACCCCGCTCGACTCCAAGCGCGCTATCGAATTCGGTGCCGAGGGCATCGGCCTGTGCCGCACCGAGCACATGTTCCTGGGTGAGCGCCGCCCGCTCGTCGAGCGTGCGATCCTCTCCGCCCCCGAGTCCGACGAGCGCCAGGCCGCCTTCAACGAGCTCGAGAAGCTGCAGAAGCAGGACTTCCTCGAGATGCTCGAGGTCATGGACGGCAAGTCGATGACCGTGCGCCTCATCGACCCGCCGCTCCACGAGTTCATGCCCGCTCTCATCGAGCTGGAGACCAAGGTCGCCGTCGGCAAGGCCACCGGCACCCTCGACCCCGCCGACGAGGCCATGCTCGTTGAGGTCCGCCGCATGCACGAGCAGAACCCCATGCTGGGTCTGCGCGGCGTGCGCTTGGGCATCTACCTGCCCGGCCTGTTCGCCCTGCAGATGCGCGCCCTGTGCGAGGCAGCCGCAGAACTCGTGGGCCGCGGCCTCGACCCGCGTCCCGAGATCATGGTTCCGCTCGTCGGCTCCGTGCGTGAGCTCCAGCTCGTGCGTGAAGAGGCCGAAGGCATCATCGCCTCCGTCGCCGCCGCCCGTGGCGTGGACCTGTCTGGCGTTTCCATCGGCGCCATGATCGAGCTGCCGCGCGCCGCCATGACGGCCGAGGACCTCGCCGAGGAAGCCGACTTCTTCTCCTTCGGCACCAACGACCTGACCCAGACCGTGTGGGGCTTCTCGCGCGACGACGTTGAAGGCGTGTTCTTCCCGCAGTACATCGAGGCCGGCATCTTCGGCGTCTCCCCCTTCGAGTCCATCGACGTCCACGGCGTGGGTACCCTGGTCTCCGAGGGCGTGCGCCGCGCCCGCTCCACCAAGCCGAACATCAAGCTCGGCGTGTGTGGCGAGCACGGTGGCGACCCGCTGTCGATCCACTTCTTCCACAACGTGGGCGTTGACTACGTGTCCTGCTCGCCGTTCCGCGTCCCCGTCGCCCGCCTCGAGGCTGGCCGCGCCGCGGTCGAGGACCACGTGGACATGACCGCCTGATCGCTGGCAGCGCTGCGCAGCGCCCTGATTGAGCGTGACGAGGCCGTGGCCGGGAAACCGGTCGCGGCCTCGTTGTCTTAGTGGGGCGGCTGTGGCGCTGCCGGTTTTCCGGGCGCCGTGAGGCCTGCCTGTTTGGGCAGGGTCGCTGTGTGTGTCGGTGGGCGTCCTCCATGCCTGCGGCGCAGTGACCTGTCGTGGTTATGTGGTTCCTCGGCAATACAGCATGCAATTCTCCTGACATAATTTCAAGGTTTGAATATATGGTGTTGGAATTGCGTCGTTTCTGGGAATTGTTGAAAGTCGGAGCAACTGAATTGCATGCGACTTTTTCTGGCGTGTCGCCCACCGACGCTGCGCTCAGGTGTGAGGCAGCATGTCCTGTGTGAGGAAAATTAGGCCCACCATAATCGAGTTGTTGAGCGCGTGGAACATCCACGAGTAGGTAACACTCTTGCGGGAGAATACGTAGACGAGTGTCAGGACGATGCTGATCGGCAGGTAGGCGATCATGTCCTGCCACTGGTGGCAATGCATGTAGGCGAACAGGAGCGCGGAGATCGACGCAACGACCCACGTGGGTGCGTAGGTGCTGAGTGTGCCGATGAGGATATGGCGGTAGAAGATCTCTTCCACCAGGGGCGCGCCGACGGCGACGAAGAAGGCGAACAGCAGTGCGAGGCGACTGCTTGTGAGGGCGTCGATGACGAGCTGCTGGTTCTCGGCGACCGGCGGGTTAATACCGTAGATGGCCAGGCGGGAGACGAGCTGGATAACTGCGACGACGAACCATAGGCCGAACAGTACGGCAATCTTGAGGAGCGGGTACGTGTGCAGGTAGGAGAAATCAGAGGCATACTCGCGCCAGAAGAAAGCCAATGCCATGACCAGGAAGACCGAATCGATCGCGATGTTGGTCGTGGTCAAGTCCCACGACTGGGGGATGATCGAAGCTGGTATCGCCCCGAGCAGGAAGAGCGCCGCATAAGGGATCCCGAAGATCGCGATGCGCCCCCAGTCGGCGCGGGTGGGGCGCGTGGGTGACGAGGCCGGGGCGGTGTCCGTCGTCGCGGTGTCGGCAGGCAGGGGGTCGGGGAATTTGGCTGGTGTTTGTGGCGAAAGGGAGATTTCGGTGGGGCGAGGGTCGGTGGTCACGGGCTGCTGGCTGCTTCCTGTCGATGAATGGTGGTGCGGGGATATTCTGACAGACTTTGAAATAGAACGGCGTCCGGTGGGGGAGTGGTGACGTTGACTAATCGCTGCAAGCAAGCGATTTTATGGCATCGTGTCACCAAACAATAATTGCGGGCCTTTGGTCCCAGAAGGTGAGTGCGAGGGGGCGCTAAATAACGTTACGACGGGGTTGCAATTTAGGAGACCCTAAAGGGACTACTATCGTCCTGGCACAGATGTGGCTACGCTGCTTGGTAGGAGTTTCATCAACCCGGCGCGCCCATCACGCCGGTCCATCAGGAGGCAAGCGATGGCAGTGCTTCGTGCTCGCGCAGATCATGTTGTCCAGCGGTCTATTCGTCTTCTCATCGCCCTGGTCATGGTGTCTCTCGTCGTGGCGATTGTCGCTGTGCCGTCGCGCGCGGCCAACCAGACGTGGGGCGACGTCGCGACGACGATCAACGGCCTCATCGACGAAGGCGTGTCCACTTTTAAGGCGGGCGACGCTAAGGGCGGCAAGGATAAGGTCAACGACGCCTACTACAAGCACTACGAGATCACCGGTATGGAGAAGCAGGTTATGGCCCGTATCTCCGGTTCGCGCGTCTCTCAGGTCGAAATGGAGTTCTCTCTCCTCAAGAAGGCCATGACGGACGGTGATAGCGCGGGCGTCGATAGTCATGCCACGACCCTCAAGCAGTATATCGTTGAAGACGCCGCGTCCCTGGATGGTGTAGCCCCCGGTACGTCCTCCCAGGCTTCGTCGGATGACTACAGCCCCGGCGCGTGGGGCGAGGTCGCCAAGACTATCAACGGCATCCTTAATGACGGTGCCAACGCCTACAAGGGCGGCGATGCCAAGGGGGGCAAGGACAAGGTCAACGAGGCCTACTACAAGCACTACGAGATCACCGGTATGGAGAAGCAGGTTATGAGCCGCATCTCCGGTTCGCGCGTCTCTCAGGTCGAAATGGAGTTCTCTCTCCTCAAGAAGGCCATGACCGATGATGATTCAGCGGCGGTCGACCAGCACCTCGCGACGCTGACGAATTACATCCGCGAGGACGCCAACAGCCTCGACGGCTACACCGGCAAGGCCGCTCAGGATTCGGGCACCTCCCCGTGGCTCGCCCAGTTCTGCCCTCCCTCCTCGTGATCCTGCGTGAGGGCATGGAGGCGATCCTGGTCGTTGCCGCAGTCCTGGCCTACCTGGCCAAGGCCGGCCACAAGAACAAGACCCCGATCGTCTGGGGTGGTGTGGCGCTCGCTTTCGCCCTGTCCATCGGCCTGGCCGTCCTCTTCAGCTACGTCACCTCCCTGGCGGGCGCGAACCAGGAACTCCTCGAGGGCTTCGCCGCGCTCTTCGCGGTCGTCATGCTCATCTGGGTCTCCAACTGGATGATCAACAAGTCCTCCAACAAGGCCTGGGACGAGTACATCAAGAAGCAGACGGATGCGTCGCTGAGCAGCGGCTCCCTGCTGGGCCTCGCCTTCATTTCCTTCCTCGCGGTCCTGCGCGAAGGTGCCGAGACGATCCTCTTCTATGTCCCGATCGTCGCCGCCGCGGGCGACAAGGTCCACTACGTGTGGATCGGCTTGGCGGTCGGCCTCGTGGCCCTCGTTGTCATCTACCTGCTCATCCAGTTCGCGGCGGTTCGCATCCCGCTGCGCCCCTTCTTCACCATTACCTCGCTGCTGATGGCTTTCATGGCCTTCACGTTCACGGGTTCTGGTATCGGGGAACTGCAGGAGGCAGACGTCGTGTCTCTGACGCCCATCTCCGGCTTCCCCACCATTGACCTCTTGGGGATCTACCCCCGAGTGGAGAACCTGGCCGCGCAAGCCATCGTTCTCGCCATCATCGTCGGTCTCTATTTCTTCGGAAAAGCTCGCCTCGCCCGCGAGGCCGCCGCCCAGTCGCGGGCTGAGGACTGACTCCTCTCGAGCGACACCGACGTTTTACCCAACCAACACGCACAGGAGATCATCATATGAAGCGTTCTCTGTTCCGCGTCGGCGCGGCCCTGGCCACGCTGGCACTCGCAGGTACCCTGGCGGCCTGCTCCGCCGGTTCCTCTTCGTCTACCTCCAAGACGGGCACCTCCACCTCCACCTCGGCCTCCGAGGGTGCAGCGCCCGGCGAGGACGCTGGCTTCGAGGAGCAGCCCCTGGGTGACGATGTTCACGTCGGCCCGCTCGTCGTGGGCGGCGTCTACTTCCAGCCCGTCGATATGGAGCCCGAGATGGGTACCCCGGCCGCCGAGTCCTCGATGCACATTGAGGCCGACGTCTCCGCCGCCGCTGACAACAAGCTTTGGCTACGGCGCGGGCGACTTCGTCCCCGGCCTGACCGTCGACTACGCGATCAAGGACAAGTCCGGCACGGCCGTCCAGGAGGGCACGCTCATGCCGATGAACGCGTCCGACGGCCCGCACTACGGCCTGAACCTGCCCAAGCTTGACGCCGGCACCTACGACGTGACCTTCACGATCAAGCCCCCCAGCGGTTGGCTGCTGCACACCGATAAGACCACGGGTGTTGAGGGCCGTTTCTGGACCGAGCCCCTCGTCGCCGAGTTCCCGGATTGGCAGTGGGACCCCACCGCCGTTTCGTGGTGATCGACGTGTAAGCAACGCGGGGGCGAGGCCGTGGTTCCACCCGGGATCACTGGCCTCGCCCCGCGCCCCCGTGGGGGACTACACTCGGCACCGGAGCCGCATGACTTCGGTGTGCCTTTGGTGAGAGAGGGAAAGCCAATGCTTGTGCAGATGAGTGAGGCGACGCTGACGTTGCTGCTGACGATGCTTGCCGTCGGAGCCGTCATCCGCTTCATGCCCGCAGCTGGACGGGGACGCCGCGGAAAGTTGGCGCGCTCAAGGGCCGTGTGGGGCGGCATCATCGTGGGCGTGGCGTCCTCCCTGGCCCTCACGATTATCAATGTTGAAGCCCCCAAGTCTGTTAACCGCCAGACCGTGGGCCTCTACACGCTGCCGATCGCGGTGGTCCTCGCCCTGATTTTCCTTGTCCTGGTTGCTGTACGCGCACGCCGGATGCGCGCCCACCTGACGGAAACCATGGACGACGAGGCCCGGTCGGCCTCGTCCATGGAGACCGCCCTGCGCGGGGACGGCCTCGTGCGTCTGGTCGGCGCGCTTTTCATTGCCTTCGCCTTGTTCCGTGCCGTGCCCACCGCGATGAACCAGGCGCTCATGATGACGTCGGGCGGCGTGCAGCTGTATTCGACGCCGATGGTGCTCGCGATTGTCGGTTATGCGCTGGCGTGGGTGCTCGTGTGTTTCCTGACGTGGGTGTCGTACCGCCTGTGCGCGTGGAATAACCGCGTGTGGCCGGCAGCCGTAATCCTGGCTGCGCTGCTGTCGAACTACGCGCTGCTGTTCGTGCGCATCCTCAAGGCTAAGCGCTGGATCAAGACGTCCAAGGAAGCGTGGGCAGTTATCTCCTGGTTCATCAACAACGAGGCCGTCTTCACCATCGTGGCCGCCGTGGCCCTGGGCATCGTCGTTGTTTTGACGTGGGTGGCCTCGCGCTCCATTCCGACCGTTGGAGCCAACCCGGCCGAGGGCCGCCTGGGCCGTGCCCGCTCGCGCCTGTATAAGTCCATGGCGGGCACCGCCGCCATCGGCTACCTGTGCGGCGCGCTGCTCATCACCGTTGGCGTCGCCTACGGTAGCCAGGAAGTCGAGCTGTCCGCCCCCGAGTCGTACAGCGTCGTCGAGGACCAGGTAAGCGTCAACCTGGCCGACATTTCTGACGGCCACCTGCACCGCTTCGAGTACACGACCTCGGGCGGCGTGAAGGTGCGTTTCATCGTCATTCAAAAGTCCGGTTCCTCCTATGGCGTGGGTCTGGACGCGTGCGAGATCTGCGGCCCCACCGGCTACTACGAGAAGGACGGCAAGGTCATCTGCAAGCTGTGTGAAGTGGCGATGAACATCGCGACCATCGGCTTTAAGGGTGGCTGTAACCCCATCCCCATTGACTACAAGGTCTCGAACGGGACACTGACCGTGCCGATTTCGGCGCTTGAGGCCTCGGCCTCCATCTTCGCGAAGTAAAGGGACTCACGTGTTTTTCCGAATGCTGCGAGGGGCCCTCACGAGGCGCGGTAACCGCCACCTCATGATCGCCCTGACCGTCGCCCTGGGCGCGGGTGTAGCCACGTCCATGCTCTCCGTCATGTTCAACGTGGGTGACAAGGTCAACCAGGAACTCAAGTCGTACGGTGCCAATATTGTTGTGCGTCCTCAGGGGGCCGCCGTCCTCGACGACCTGTACAACACGGGCGAGGCCTCAGAGGCGCGCTCGTACCTGCGCGAGGATGAGCTGGGCAACATCAAAACGATCTTTTGGACCTACAACATTCTCGACTTTGCGCCGCTGCTGAACGTGTCGGCGACCGACGCCAGCGGCGAGCACGTGCCCACGACGGGGACGTGGTTCAGCCACCACCTCGAGTTGGCCACCGGTGAGAGCGTCGAGACCGGTCTGGACAAGCTGCGCGGCTGGTGGGGTCTTCAGGGCGCGTGGCCGGCGGATGATGACGCGACCGGCGCGATCATTGGCACGTCCTACGCCTCGGCGCGCGGCCTGAACGTGGGCGACACCTTCACACTCACCCGCGAGGGCGTCTCCCAGGACTTCACGGTGCGCGGCATCATCACCAGCGGTGATGACGCCGACCGCGGCGTCTTTATCCAGCTTCCCGCTGCCCAGACATTCATTGGGCGTGAGGGAGCCGTCGGAAGCGTCGAGGTCTCGGCGCTGACGACCCCCGACAATGACCTGGCCCGCAAGGCCGCGAAGAACCCGAACTCGCTGAGCGTGTCCGAGAAGGAAACGTGGTACTGCACGGCCTACGTCTCCTCGATCGCCTACCAGATCGAGGAGGTTATGACGGACTCCGTGGCCCGCCCTGTCCGACAGGTCGCCCAGTCCGAAGGCACGATCCTGGAGAAGACCCAGCTGCTCATGGTCCTCGTGACCATCCTGGCGCTCATCGCCTCGGCCTGGCCATCGCGAACCTGGTGACCGCCGGCGTCATGGAGCGCTCCAGCGAAATCGGCCTCATGAAGGCCGTGGGCGCGAAAGATAAACAGATCATCGCCCTGTTCCTCACGGAGACGATCATCGTGGGCCTGGCCGGCGGGGTCCTCGGCTACGGCGGAGGCCTCGCTCTGGCCCAGGCGATCGGATACATGGTCTTCCACTCGTCCATCGCGTTCGCGCCCGTCGTCGTCGGCCTTGTCGCCGTCCTCGTCATCCTCGTCGTCCTGGGAGCCTCCATCCCGGCGATCCGCTACCTGCTGCGCCTCAACGCGGCCGAAGTCCTGCACGGAAGGTGATGCTTATGTCCAGACGAGCAATGTTCTGGCGGATGGTCATCTCCTCCATCCTGCGCCGCCGCTCCCGCGTCCTCATCGCGATTCTCGCCGTCGCCATCGGCGCGACGACCCTGTCCGGCCTCGTCACTATCGCGGTGGATGTGCCCGCGCAGATGGCCCGCGAGATCCGCTCCTACGGCGCGAACCTTGTCGTTACGCCCGCCGGTGACGGGGTCCTCACGGACGAGGCCGTGGCCACCTCGACCGCCCAGGTGCCCGCGAGCGCTCTGGTCGGATCCGCCGCGTTTGATTATGAGACCGTCACCATCAACGACCAGCCCTACGTCGCGGGCGGGGCAGACCTGGGTGCCGTGCACGCCATGAACCCGTACTGGTTTGTGGACGGGGAGTGGCCCGAGGCCTCGGGCCAGGTCCTTGTGGGCGAGCAGGTCGCCTCGACCATCGACGTCAAGGCCGGAGACACGATCACAATCAGCCAGCTGGACGCGAGCGCCTCGTCGAAGGCTGTCGCGCAGTCCGGGGCGCAGGCCTCGGCCCTTAAGGTCGATCCGAGGACCGTCACCCTGACCGTGTCCGGCATCCTCAAGACCGGAGGCAACGAAGACGGCTACGTGTACATGTCCACCTCGGACATGAATGCGCTGACCGGGACCAGCGGCACCGTGTCACTCGCCGAGTACTCGATCGCTCTGGAAGGTGAACAGCTCAGCGCCGTTGCGGACGCGATGAACGCTGCAAACCCTGACATTCATGCACAGACCGTGCGACGCCTCGCCCAGTCCGACGTGGGCGTCCTCACCATGCTGAGGTCCCTGCTCATCGTCATCACCGTCATCGTCCTGGCGCTGACCATGATCGGCGTATCCACCACGATGATCGCCGTCGTCACCGAGCGCCGCAACGAGATCGGCCTGCGCAAGGCCCTGGGCGCGACCGCCCGATCCATCACCCGCGAGTTCATGGGTGAGGGCGTCATGCTTGGGTTCATCGGAGGAGTCCTGGGTGCCGGGGCCGGCTACGGCCTCGCCGTCCTCATCTCCACCTCCGTGTTCCACAGGTCCATCTCGCTGCACCCCGTGATCCTCCTCGGCACGGTCGCCTGCTCCATCCTCATTGCCGTCCTCGCCTGTCTCCCGCCCGTGCGCCGCGCACTGGCCGTCGATCCCGCGCTCGTCCTGCGCGGAGAATGAGGCCACCATGACTACCCCCGACACCCCCACCGCCGCTGCCGATGCGCCCGAGGCCGGCCAGGCCTCGTCGACCTCCACGGACGCGCTGCTGAGTCTGGAGAGCGTCTCCAAGATCTACGGCGACCTGCACGCCCTCGACAACGTGTCGCTGGAGATCCCGCGCGGCCAGTGGGTCTCCATCGTTGGCCCCTCCGGCTCCGGCAAGACGACCCTCATGAACATCGTCGGAGCCATGGATACGGCCACCAAGGGCACTGTCATGCTCGACGGGCACGACATCTCCGACCTGACCGCCGACGAACTCACCGAGGTGCGCTGCCGCACGATCGGCCTCGTCTTCCAGCAGTTCCACCTCATCGGCCACCTGACCGCCCTCGAGAACGTCATGGTTGCGCAGTACTACCATTCGATGCCCGACGAAAAGGAGGCCCTCGAGGCTCTCGACCGCGTGGGTCTGGCCGACCGCGCCAGCCACCTGCCCCGCCAGCTCTCCGGCGGCGAGCAGCAGCGCGTGTGCGTGGCCCGCGCCCTCATCAATTACCCCAAGCTGGTCCTCGCCGACGAGCCCACCGGCAACCTGGACGAAACCAACGAGGAAATCGTCCTCGACCTGTTCAACCAGCTCCACCAGGACGGCACGACCCTCATGGTCGTCACACACGACGCGCTCGTCGCCGAACAGGGCCAGCGCGAAATCCGGCTCGACCACGGTAAAGTCGTCAAGGAAACGTGGCACGACCACGATTTCGAAGAGCGCGCCTCCGGACTGGTTCTGCCTGGCCGCGATGGCGTCGCGCGCAGCGGAAAGGACAAGGTGCGATGACCACGCCCACCACGCTCGATACCCGATCCCGCTGGGTCGCCCCGGCCTCGTTCGCGGTCCTCGGCGCGCTCGGCGCGACCATTCTGGCCGCCTGCACGCCCACCACCGGCCTCGACATGAGTAAGCCGCTCAGCGACGGCACGTGGACCGCCCAGTCCAACGCCGACGACCAGGGTTCTATCGGCACCATCACCATCACCGTCGAAGGCGGGCGCATCACCGCCACCTCCTACGAGACGACGCTCGCCGACGGCACCGACAAGGGTGCCGAATACGGCAAGAGTTCGTCGGGTGAAGTCTTCAACGAGGACTACTACAAGAAGGCGCAGGCCGCCGTCGCCTCCTACCAGGAGTACTCCGACAACCTCACCCAGGTCGGCGACCCCGCCAAGGTCGACGTCATCACCGGTGCCACCGTCGCCCACCAGCAGTTCGTGCAGGCCGCGATCCGCGCCATCGCCGCCGCCCAGGGCGTCTCCCCGGACGGTGCCGACGACATCGACATCCCCGGCCTGAACGATTCCACGAAGGACAGCGACGTCGACGGCTCCGACAGCTGAGCACGTGCGCGCCGTGGGCTGCGTGGACTCTGCGGGGTCTGGGGGTTCCGTGGGTGCCGTGCGCTCTGCGGGCGGCTCGGGGGACGAGGCCGTGGCTATTTCCTCGGGGTTTGCCCGCGCTGCGGGTGCGTTGCATGCTGCGGCTGAGACGTGCGGCGATGCGGCCACCGATTCTCGCGGCGTCTCCGGCGCGTCGGGCACCGCAGAGAAATCGCTCACCGGTGTCGCTGCTCATGAGGGGGCTGCGTTTCCCTCCGTCCCACCGATGTGGCGCTCTTCCTTCCCAGCGATGGGTACCCGTGTCGACATCATCGGGTGGGGCGGCGAGGGCATGACTATTGTGAATGCCCTCGTCGAGGTCGTGGCGCGCCACGAAGAACTGTGGAGCGTGTTCCGGCCCTCTTCGGAGGTGTCGCTGCTCAACGCTGCGTTCTGCGTTGATACCTCATGCGTGTCAGATTCAGGGACTCTCACGATCAGGGGCACACATGGGAGCATCGGCCCGACAGACGCTGCGACAGCAGCTGGAGCGTCCGCTACGTCCTCCGACACAACTAAGAATTCTGATGCATCGCATCCCGCCTGTCACCGCCCGCAACCATCCCGCGAAGGAGCCTGTGACGTGGGGGGCCGCCCAGGCCTCGTCGTCAGCGAAGAAACCGACCGGTTGCTGCGCGACGCGCTGACGCTCGCGGAGGTGACCGGGGGAGCGTTCAATCCGCTGGTCGGGTCGCTCGTTGCCGCGTGGGACGTGCGGGCCATGCGGGCCGCCTTCGTCGCGGGTGCGCCGTTACCTCCCGCGCCGTCTGCTCGTGTCGTCGAGGCGGCGTTGCATGCCTCATTGTGGCGCTCGTTATCGCGCGTCGGCGAGAGGCAGTGGGCGCTGCGCAGCGTTGACAACTCTGCGTGCGGGACCGATGCCGCAGAGGCTGGCGCGCGCTGCGTGCCAGGCGACGGCACCCGCGATAAGCAGCGTGAAGGCGCGTTAGGGCGGGGAGAGGATGCTGCCAATTCCAGCGGTGCTCGTTCCAGCGGTGCTCAAGACGCGGCACGCGTTGATGCCTCGGGCGCGCGTGCGCTGGTGGGCTGCGAGACGGATGTGGGCGCGGCTGTGCTTCCAGGCGATCAGGGGCGTGACGCGCTGAGTCCGCGCGTGGACCTCGGCGGGATTGCGAAGGGATATACGGCCGATGCATGCCGCGATCTTGCGGTGTCTATGGGCGCGCGCGGCGTCCTCGTGTCGGTGGGGACGTCGTCGGTGTCCGTGTTTGGGACTCGCGCAGACGGTTCCGCATGGCGGGTTGGCATGCGAGACCCTCGCGGTGTGCCCACGGCCGTCTCTGGCGTCGTGGAACTTCCCGTGGGTGATATGGCGTCCCTGTCAACGTCGGGGGATAACTTGGGGCCACTGGGCGGCCTTTGCACCACGTGCGACGGCGAGCGTGGGATTGCCGATTCTGCTGATGATCATGCTCGCGAGTGCGCACCCGAGCACTGCGATGCCGCTCGTCCCGTCGATGGGAGCGGCGGGGCGGGTAGCAGCGTCGCAGTAAACGCTGCCGCGCGTGAAATGTCGCGTGAAACAGGTGCGGGTGGCTGTGTACATGGCGGAGCGCAGGGCGGTGGGGACTGTGCCGGTGGTGATGCCAGCGGTGGCGTGTCAGGCGAGGATTCCGTCGCGGGTCGCGCTGGCTCTGATGGTGTGATTTCTGAGGCTCGCAGTGATGCCCGTACTCACGCCACTGTTATTGCTGCCGAGCCGGGCACGCCCACCGGGGGAGGGCAGGCCTCGTCCCTGCGTGAAACAACCCGTGAAACACCCGTGTGCGCGGCCGATGCTACCGCGTCCCCTCACGTCGATGGGGCGGCACCCTCCTTGCGCCTGCTCGATCACCACATTATCGACCCGCGCACGGGCTATCCGGCGCGTGCGGGGGTGCGCCAGGTGAGCGTGGTGGCGACGTCGGGGGTGCTCGCGGAGGCGCTCTCGACGGCGCTGCTCGTTGACCCGTCGCTGGATGTTGATATGGTCGTGGCGCGCTGGGCTCGCATGACAGGCACCCCGGCCTCGGCGCAGGTCGTTGGCCTGGTGCGGGCAGAGCAAGGGTGAGGTCCAGGCGCGGTCCGGCCAGGTCGGTGCCCGCGGTGCGAGGGGCGGGACCCAGGTGGTCTACCCGCCAGGCGTGATGTGACACTGCCGAGACTCGCAACCGAAGGCTCGAAGGGCGTGTTCGTTCCCGCTGTCGCTCGGCTGACGACCTCCATGCGGCGGAAGTCATGAGTGCTGGAGCCAACCGTGTGTTGTCCGATGCCCCTGTGATCGATCACCCGTTGAGGACGTACTGAGGTAACTGTGATGGCCGTCAGCTGGGCGGTGTGAGGCACGGGATCGTTGTTGATGTTGGCCTCGATAATTGCCGACGTGCTTCAGGAGTACTTCCGCGTTATCACCGTTGCGTGTGGACTGGTGTGCAGGGGGCGAGCCAGTGGCGCTGCACCCGTTATGCGGCGCTGCACCCGTTATGTGGCGCTGCATCCGAACAGAAGAGGTGTAATGCCTACGGATCGGGTGCACTGCCCCTTAGGACAAGTGAAAGTGTGGTCGGTGTGTGCAGAGGTGACTGTGTCGCACAGAGGTAGGGCTGCCTCGCACTCTATCCACAGTCCCTTGTTTGTGTCGCTGGTTATCCACAGGGGTTGATTGTCTTGATGATCTCAACTCGTGGAGCTGCGAGAATCCACATATGAGCAGCCACCAATTGACAGTCATTCGTTCCTCGGAGGCGTGTCGCATGGCGCATGAGGAAAAAGAATCAGGCGCTTTCTTACACGTGATGCGAGGATGCTACGTTCGAGTCGAAGATGCGCGTCTTCTTGATACTCCGTGGCGCACTTGGATAACAGTGGCGCGAGCTCGTCTCCTCGCCGTCCATGCGTTGGGGAGCGGGGATCGAGTATTCGTTGGTGCAAGTTCACTTGCTTCTCGAGGTATTCCTCTGTGGGAGGCGAATCCGGACGTATACGTCTGGGCTCCTACTCGGCGTGGGAGTAAGCCTCTCCGCGCGGTTCGCGCAGCAGGGGTCCTCGTACCCGGGGTTTTGGTGCGTTGGTCTGTTGTGTCACCTCTCGAGAGAGAGAGCTACAGACTGTTGGTGGCGTCCTGGCTGAAGGCGTCATCGATGCGGCGGTGCGTATGGCTTGTTGGTCTGAACTCCTGAGCGCATTTGTGGGGATCTGCATGGTGCTGAATAGGCAGTCGTCCTTTGACCTCTTTTCGCAGGAAGAGTGTCGCGATCGGGCACATGGGGTTCGGTCAGAGATGCTCGTGAGGCTCACGGAGTGGCGTCAACATAACGACAACATACCGGCGCGCCGAGCAGCAGCCCTCATCCGAGCCGCTGATCCGGGGTGTGATAATCCTGCCGAGGCCGCCTTGCTATGGGTTGTGAAGTCCGTTTGTGCGTTCGAAGTGGTGACGCAGTATGAAATCGTTGTCAACGGACGGCGGTACTTTGCAGACATCGCGATTTCTGGTCTCATGATCATTTTCGAGTTCGATGGGATCGGCAAGCTTGGCAAGAATGATGCTGACTTTGCTCAGGCGAAACGTGAATGGATTCAACGTGAAAATGATCTGCGCAGCGCTGGTTGGACGATCTATCGGGTGTCCTGGCCGGATTACGAGGACTTAGTGCGACTGAGAGCCTGGGTGACTGAGTTATTAGCGCCATACCAAGCATCGATCCCCGCATCGGCACAGCGCTTGTGGGCGGTTCCAACGCAGACCTGCGACGGTCCGAATCGGCGGTTTCACATGGGGGCAGCCCGACGGCGGTCGCAAGGGTCATACACATGATTGGAGGCGCTGCACCTGTTACGTGGCGCTGCACCCGAACAGAAGGGGGTGTAATGCCTACGGATCGGGTGTAACGCCTCATCGATAACAAGTGAATGCGTGGATATGTGCCCGATCAGATGCCGCTGTGGGACGACGCGCTAAACCGTACGTCAGCATGCCGGGCACCGCTGGTGTGGAGGGTGCTGGAGGGGCCTGGAATATCCGTGGGGCAACGTAGCAATACAAGAAATTATGCGGGGCCTGGCTGCGGTGGCGGTGGGCGGTGGCAGGGCCGGAGGGGTGTCGGGATGACGCGCTAAACCGTACGTCAGCATACCGGGCACCGCTGGTGTGGAGGGTGCCGGAGGGGCCTGGAATATCCGTGGGGCAACGTAGCAATACCAGAAATCATGCGGGGTCTGGCTGCGGTGGCGGTGGGCGGTGGCAGGGCCTGGCCGGGCTTCGAGACGACGCGCCGAGCGAAGCTCGCGGCGCGGACGGCTCGCGGGCGGGCCGCCGCCCGCCGACACACCAAGTAGCCCGGCCCCACAGCCCGGCCCCACAGTAAGGTACGACGGTGCCCGGAACACCCGGGGGGCCGCTCATCAACGCCAGAATTCAGGCGGAACGCCCCGCAAGCAGCGTCGCCAGGTGGACGCCCCCGCGGTCCGCGAGCTGGGCTGCCTGGGTGCGGCACGAGAAGCCGTCCGCCAGATACACCGCGTCCGGCTGAGCATCAAGCGTGGGCAGCAGCGAATGCGACGCGACGGCCACAGACAGGTCGTAGTGGCCCGCCTCCATGCCGAAGTTACCGGCCAGGCCGCAACAGCCTTCGAGTCGGGTCACGCGCGCCCCCAGCGACTCAAGCAACGCCTGGTCGGTGTCCCACCCCATGACGGAGTAGTGGTGGCAGTGCGGCTGCGCGACAATCTCGACACCCTCCAGGCTCGGCAGGCGACGCGTGGAAGCTGGCACCGCCGACAGCACCTCGGCGAGCGTTCGTGTCGCGCCCGACACGAGCGCCGAGCGCGGATCCTCGGGCAACAGGTCGAGCAGGTCGTCGCGCAGTACCGCCGTGCACGAAGGCTCAACGCCGACAATTGGGATTCCCGACACCGCGAAGGGGGGCGAGCACACTGAGCAACGACGTCAAGTGCTTCTTCGCCCCCGTCAGCTGACCCGTCGTAATCCACGTGAGTCCGCAGCACGCGTCCGGAGCGACGATGGGCGCAAACCCGTTCGCCTCGAGCACGTCGACGACCGCGCGCGCCCCCGTGTCGTCCAGGGTCTGGCTAAACGAGTCCGCCCACACGAGCGCATACGGCCGCCCGCTGGGGTCGCGCGGCCCGCTCAGGATCGGGGAGTCCGCTATCGACGAGGCCGTGGCCCCTTCGCGTTCACGGGTGGAGTTGGACGAGGCCTGGGCGCCGCCGCGCTCGCGGGCATCGGAGGCGGCATCGGAATGTGTAGTGCCGGAAGATGCGCCATCGTCAGGTGTGACAGTCGGGACAGATCCCGCCAGCAGGTTGCGGCGGCGAGCCCACGCGGTGAAGGTGCCGGACTGGAGGGCGGGCACGCCTCGGCGAGGATCGAGGCCGATGATGCGGAAGGCGAGCGAGCGCAGGGGGAGCGACCGACATGACGGCGTTTGCGACGGCAGCCAGGCCGGGCACGCGAGCGGTGATGTGGGTGAGGCGCGGCAGCCAGCCGAGCGTGTAGTGGCTGAGGGGGCGCATGCGTCCCCGGTAGGTGCGGAAGAGTGCTTCGGAGCGGTAGCGTGCCATGTCGACGCCGGCGGGGCAGTCGGCGGAGCAGGCCTTGCAGGCCAGGCACAGATCGAGGGCTTCGAGGACTTCGGGGGAGTCGATGGCCTTCACGAGCTGTGAGTTCGCGGCTTCCTGGAGGATGCGGGCGCGCCCTCGTGTCACGTCTTTCTCATCGCGTGTGGCCAGGTAGGAGGGGCACATGAAGGTCCCGGATACTCCGGCGCGGCACTTGCCCACGCCGGTGCAGCGGTGGACAGCGGCTGTGAAGTCGCCGCCGTCGTGGGTGAAGGCGAAGCCGCCGTCGGCGGGCATGGGGTGCGCAGCGACGCGCCGCAGGTTGGCGTCGAGTGGGTCGACGCCGGGCTGTAGCTCGAGCGAGCCATCGGCAGGGGCGAGGCCGGTGCCGCCAGCAGCGCCAGACACGTCAGGCGACGGCGAGGAAGTCGATGGCGGCCCGATCGTCGGTCCGGAGCGCGCCAGCAGCAGGAAAGAGGTTGGAACGACTGGCGTGCGTGTCGTCATGATCGGTCAGGGCGGTGGCAGGCGCGCCGTTTGCCGCCAGCCCGTCAGGACCCCCGCTGTGCGCCGCAAGAACCCGCGCCCGGGCGCGCGAGACGGCCTCGTCCATGGGGGCGGCGAGCACCCCGGGGTTGAGGAGGTTGTCGGGGTCGAAGACGTGCTTGACGCGCGCGAACAGGTCGAGCATCTCGGGGGGAGTACATGAAGCGCAGGAGTTCGCCGCGGGCGCGTCCGTCGCCGTGCTCGCCGGAGACGGAGCCGCCGTGGGCGGCGCAGATGCGGGCCGCGGACTGGAGGAACGCGCGCGAGTGAGCGACGCCTTCCGGGGTCTCGAGCGGCATGGCGAGGCGCACGTGCACGCAGCCGTCGCCGAAGTGCCCGTACAGGAGGCCGTCGATGTCGAACTCCTCCATGAGGGCGGTGAAGTCGCGCAGGTAGGCACCAAGGTTCTTGGGTGGGACGGCCGCGTCCTCGAAGCCGGGCCATGCCTGCTGGTCGCCGCCGCCCGCGCCGTCCGGCGGGGTGCGTCCGCCCAGGCCCGCACCGTCGGCGCGGATCCTCCACAGGGCCGAGGCATGATCCCCTGGCGGGTAGACGACCGTGTCGATGGCAGCCGAGTCGGCGCACAGGGCGCGGGCGCGCTCCAGGGAGGCGGTGACGTCTTCGCCGGGGGCGCCGACTTCGACGAGGAGCCAGCCTTCGCCTTCGGGCAGGGCGGGCACGGCACCGGGGCCTTTGTGGGCGCGTACGACGTCGACGAGGCGGCGGTCCATGCCTTCCACGGCGAGTGGGGAGTGGGTCAGCAGCGCGGGCACGTCGTCGGCGGCCTCGATCATGGAACGGTAGCCGAGGGCGGCGAGCACGGGTGCGTCGGGTAGGGTACGAGGCGCACGGTGACGGAGAGAATCAGGACGAGGGTACCCTCGGTGCCGGTGAGCATGGCGGCGAGGTTGCGCCCGCCTTCGGGGGTGAGGTGTTCGAGGGAGTAGCCGGAGACCTGGCGCTTGAAGCGGCCGAGCTGCGTGCGGATGGGGGCCAGGTTAGTGTCAATGAGGGAGGCCAACCCTGGCACGTCGCGCAGCGCCGAGTCGTGTGAGGCCGTGGCCGTGAAGCGGCGACCCTGCCCATCGATGCACTCGAGAGAGACGATGTTGTCGGAGGTGCGCCCCCCAGGCGGTTGCGTGCGGGCCGCACGCGTTGTTGGCGACCATGCCGGCGATTGTCGCGCGGTTCTGGGAGGAGGGGTCGGGGCCGAAGCGCAGGCCGTACTCGGCCGCCGCAGCCTGCAGGGTCGAGCCGACGCAGCCGGGTTCGACGGTGGCAGTGCGGGCCTCAGGGTCGATGGAGATGACGCGGTTCATGTACCGCGAGAAATCGAGGACGAGGCCGGGGCCGATTGCGTTGGACGCGCACGAGGTGCCGCCGCCTCGGGCAGTGAGGGGGACGCCGTGGGCGCGCGCCAGGTGGAAGGCGGCGACCGCCTGCTCGGGCGTGCGCGGGAAGGCGACGGCCAGGGGCGGGATGCGCGTGAGGCCGGCGTCGGAGGAGTAGCGTGCTCGCGTGCCGACAGAGGAGTCGACGTCGATGAGTGTACGCAGGTCCGTCAGGAAGCTCTCGCTCATGATCCCAGTGTGTCACGCGCGCGCCGCGCGGAGTGGACCTTCCCGCTGTGCGGATAGTCGCGTCGGAATTGGCGAGGTCGTGGAGCGAGAGTGGTCACGCGCGGAGCGCGTGTGGAGTGCGTAGGAGGGGCCGATGGCGCTGCCGCGAGACGCCTGTTGTTCACGACGTGGACTCAGGCGGGTTCCGGGTCGTCGATAATGAGTTTTGGGAAGGGTGTCACAGGGACGGGCATGCGTTCGATCGGCGGCATATGTGGACTGACCGGTTGAGAAGTATTCGGGTAGCGTGGAGGCAGTGTCTTATTACTAACACAATATGGAGATAGTTCATCGCGCGTCTCCTCGGACGCTGGAACTCGGAGTTCTGGCGCCGAGTATTCAATGAGGCGCAGGAATCTTCTGCCCATTGCTACCCGCCTTGCCTGTCGTGTACTGCCTGCTGCGCGATGTTTTAACCAGATGGAAGATGGTGTCGAATCTGGTTTGCGCGCGTCAAACTAATTCTACACGAGATGAATCATGCCCTGTCATGCATCACAAACAGTTATTCGACACATGTCAGACAAAAAGGAGGTCGAATGGTCGAAAACCGCTCCCTATGGCCCAAAGGAGAGGAAATATAGTGGCGCTTTTGTGGGGCCATTTTATAAATTCTGCCCGCAAGGTAAGTGTTAAAAGAGTGTCTTATAGATAAAGAGCAAGAGGATGGTGGGCTGTTGACATAAGACTAACATTTACACGGTATCTATCGCAATGTCCCTGTGTCTTCTGCGTTTCTTTTGGAACGTATGAAACAATGGTCGCGAGCGCTCCATACACGTGAAGGATAGATCGATGGCCCTGTTTGAGTTCGAGGATGGACACCTCGTGCCTGCTCAATTCGGGTACCCGGTTTCGTATGATCTGGGTCCCGAACTGGTCGACGCTATCTGCCAGCAGGTCCTGCAGATTGTGTCGCGTCCGCTGTTCCCGGTGACATGGCGTGACATGACGGGACAAGATGATGAGGAGACGCCGCGCCTGACGGCGCTCGACGTGACGGGGCAGATAGTCTCCGTTGAGATCCTCAAGCTCCTGGATTCCGAGACCCTGATTACGTCGCTGTCACGTCTGGCCATCGTCGCTTCCCTGTCCTGGTCTGACCTGGCGGGTGAGTATCCGACGGGATCCGAGGGTTTCCGCGCTGGCTGGGCGCAGTTCCGCGATTCGATGCCCCCAGCTGTCGGCCCGGGTCCCCGTCTGATCATGGTCGCTGGTGAGATCGACCCGTCGGTGCGCCCCGCCCTGTCGATCCTGGCTACCTCCGGTGTCGAGGTGCACCTCATGAACCTGCGCCAGATGTCCAACGGTCGCCTCTTCCTGGACGTCAATGCTGTCGGCCCGCGCCTGTATGGGCATGCCCCGCAGCTTCTTGGAAGCATGGCCGCTGCGTCCGCGATTGCTGCGGGACACGCCCCGGCCGTGCCCGAGGCGCCTGTCGACTCCGAGGAGAATCTGGACGATGCAGCCCAGGAGAGCCCAGAGCCGCCCGTTCCTCCAGTCACCGATGCCGATGCTAAGGCGGATGGGGACGGCGACGCTGAGGATGCGACCGAGTCCGGGACTCCGACGACTCGCCCCACCCCGAAGATCGCTTCCCACCTACGCGACGCCTTCCACTACTCGGTCGATGAAGAACCTCCGGCCCCCTGGAAGTCCAAGGATTCCCCCGAGGAACAGAGTGACGAGGCTGGGGCTGGCTCCGATGAACTGGTCGAGGAATTCGTCGAGGAAGAGACCGAGATCGACGACCGCGTCGATGAGGCCGCCGACGCGGTAGAAGCTGACGACGCGGATGAGCAAGTCGGGGAGGATCACGACGCGGCTGATGCGCACGCCACGGAAGCCTTCGACGACGCCGAGGAACGCATCGAGTCCGAGGGTGAGACCGACGGTAGCGACGAGCGCGAGCAGGTCGAGACTCTCGACGAGGAAAGCGACGACGTGGAAGAGCGCCACGACGACGCTGAACCTCACGACGAGAAACGCGACCGCGGCGAGTCCGCCGCGGACGACGCTGCCGACGCCGAGTACGCTCACTCGGAGGAGCACGCGGTGCATGTGGGTGACGAGCTGGATGGCAACGAGCAGGGCAAGACCGGCGAACAACGATGGGAGCGCCCGGCACACCTCGGTAGTCGCGCCTCACGACGCGCCCACGTCGAGTCCGCCGAGGACCTCAACGACGGCGGAGCGACCGACGCGGCCATGGCCTCGTCCGTCGACCACGAGGAAGAATCCCCCGAGGTCATCGCGGCCCGCGAAGAGGGCGTTCCCGTCCTCGGACGCGACGAGGCCGGTCTGCGCACGCTCGCGCAGATCCTCGGCGAGGATACTCCCCTCGTGGCGCGCGGCGAGCTTGGCCTTCCTGGCGACCTAGTGCTCGCGGCCAGCGGTGCGATTTCATGCGCCGACCTGACTTATCCGTCCCTCGAGACGATGCTGACCGCGCGCGGCATGGGCCACATCGACGTGTGGTCCTTCGTCCGTATCGGCGACCGCCTGGGGCCGACGCTGGCCGAGGCCCTCGACGAGGTTAACCGCGAGATCGTCCGCGAATACGCGAGCGTGCCGCGCGGGCGTCGCGTCGCCAAGCACTGACGCACCGACTGTCGGGTGAGGCTCGGGATCATCTGATCCCGAGCCTCACCCTCGTTGTGTGCAGTAACGCCGCTTCTGCGCCCCCGCGTCAACCCGCCGCTCAGGCACGGCCTCGTCACCCGGCCACGGCCTCGTTGTGCGTGGGCGACGGGTGCGCGAGCGCTAGTCGACGAACGCCTCGAGCCAGCCGCGCATCGCGGCGTACACGGCCTCGCGCACGGGCGCGTCCGACAGGACTAGGTCATGCTTGCCGGGGAAACGCGCGATCGTCACCAGGTCGGACAGGCCGAGGCTGCGCTGCGCGATCACGACCGGATCCAGCACGGTATCGGAGGTGAAGGCGCGCTCGCACCACGCCTCATCGAAATATGCAGACGTGGACACCATCGACAGGACCGGGCATTCCAGGTGCACGTCCTTCTCGACCGTCTCGTGCCCCGCCATGATCGCTTCCAACCACGAGGCGGGCACCGGGTAGGACTCGGGGCGCTTCCACTCGTGGGCGATGGACCACCCGATAACCGACGGATCCTCAGGCGAGAGTCCCTCGGGGATCGGCAGGTCCGAGGAGGCGCGCCCCGCGAGCGAACGCCCGTAGTGGCCCGCGCCTCCCGTGGGGACCTCCCACATGGGGCTGCGCGCCGCGATGCGCCCGATGACGGGGGCCATCGCCCCGCGCCAGGACGCCATCGACTGCATCTCCAGCCACGCAGAGTTCAGGATCAGGCCAGCCAACACGCCCGGGTGGCGGTGCGCCCACAGGGTCGCAACCAGGCCGCCCGTCGAGTGCCCCATGAGGACGAGCGGCTCGTCGTTGCGCTCGGAACGGATCAGCTCGATGGCCTCGCCGATCTCCTCGTCGTACACCGACAGGTCGTCCGCGTATCCGATGGTCTGGTGGGGACGCAGGGAACGCCCGTACTTGCGCATGTCGAGCGCGTAGAACGCGGCACCCGCCTCCCGCAGACGATCCGCCATCTCCGTCTGGAAGAAGTAATCGTTGCGCCCGTGCAGGTACAGGACCGTCACGTGGGCGCTCTCGGGCGGGGTCGCGCGTACGAGGGTCGCGACGCAGGGTCCCTCCTCGTCGTCGAGCAGCTCAATCGTGCGCGACTCGTAGCCCTCACCCAGGATATCGGCGCGCCAATGGAGTCCTGGAGGGCCAGCCTCGCCCCAGGGGGCCATCACGTCGCGCTCGGGGAGCCCCTCGGGCACCAAGGCCTCGGCATCCACCCCGGACAGGTTGGGCAGGCCGCTCGTGTCCGGTATCCGCTCGCCATCGGGCGTCGGATTGCTGCTAATGCTCATGGGGTCAGCATAACGCGCGAGGCCGCCCCGGCCTCGTCGATGAGGGGCAGACAAAGGGTGGCCTCGCGGAGAAAGAGCGCCGATCAGGCGAAGGAGGACGCGCGCGAGGGGATGCGCTCGTTGAGGAACTCGTTGAGGAGGGATGTGAGCTGGTCGTGCTCGATGAGGAATCCGTCGTGGCCGTGATCCGAGTGAATTTCGCGGTAGAACGCGCCGGGAATGCCCGACGCCATCTGCCAGACCTGCTCCGGGAAGAACAGACGATCCGAATCCACCGCGACGACAAGCGTGCGGGCGGTGACAGCCTTGAGGGCCTGTGCGACGCCGCCACGGTCGCGACCCACGTCGTGAGAGAGCATCGTACGACACAGCGTTACGTATGAGCCGGCGTCGAAGCGGCGCACGATCTTCTCGCCGTGGTAGTCCAGGTAGGATTCGACCGCCAGGCGACCGCCATGCAGGGGGTCTTCGTCGTTCTGAGGGATGCGACCGAAGCGCTCGTTCAGCTCGGAGGGGGAGCGGTAGGTCGTGTGCGCGATCTGGCGGGCGAGCGCAAGACCCGCGGTGGGGCCGGGACCCGCGTAGTAGTCTCCGCCACGCCACGCCGGATCCAGCTGGATCGCGCGGATCTGCGTGTGCGTCCACGCCGCCTGATCGGCCGTCGTCTGCGCGCCGGAGGCTACGACCACGAGGCGGCGCACGCGCTGCGGGTAGGTGACCGCCCACTCGATGGCGCGGTGCCCTCCCAGGGACGTGCCGATCACGATGTTCCATGTATTGATGCCGAGCAGGTCGGACAGGAGGGCCTCGGCGTGGACCTGATCACGCGTAGAGATCACGGGGAATCGCGAACCCCAGGGCGCGCCGTCCGGTGCCAGCGAAGCTGGGCCGGTCGAGCCCTGACAACCACCCAGCACATTCGCGGCTACCACGAAGTAGCGTTCGGTGTCGATGATGCGTCCCGGACCCACGATCTGATCCCACCAGCCGGGGGTCGGCTGACCGGGTGCCGCGTCGCCGTACACGTGGGCGTCGCCGGTGAGCGCGTGCAGGATCAAGACGGCGTTTGAGCCGGTGTCATTCAGGGTGCCCCATGTCTCGTAGGCCAGGGTCACGCTGGGCAAGATCGAGCCATTTTCGAGGCGCTGGGCACCCAGGTTGGCGAACTGGCGGAACGCGACCGGGTCGCCTTCACGCCACGCGCCGGAGGTGGGAGCGGGGGGCAGATTATGGCGGCTCATGGGGCCTTCTTTCGCGGGGGCAGAGGGTAGGGGAGAGTAGCGGCGGCCTCGGAGCCTCAGGAGTGTGTGTATCCCCGAGGCCGCTGACGGGTCTGTTAGGCTGTGGCCGCGCGGGCCGCGTCGAAGCCGAGCTGCAGGTCGGCCAGGATGTCCTTAATGTTCTCCAGGCCGATCGACAGGCGCACCGTGCCGGGCGCGACGCCAGCCTTGGCCAGCTCCTCCTCGGTCAGCTGCGAGTGCGTCGTCGAGGCCGGATGAATGACGAGGGACTTCGCATCGCCGATGTTGGCAACCACTGGCAGGAGCTTCACGCCGTCCGCGAAAGCCCCTCCGGCCTCGTACCCGCCCTTAATGACGAAGGAGAGCAGACCGCCCGTGCCCAGCGGCGCGTACTTCTTGCCCAGCTCGTAGTAGGGGGAGGACTCCAAGCCCGCGTAGTTGACGGACTCGACGTCCGGGTGTGCCTCCAGGAAGTGGGCGACAGCCAGCGCGTTGGAGACGTGGCGCTCGACGCGCAGCGACAGGGTCTCGATGCCCTGCGAAATGAGGAACGCGTTGAAGGGGGAGGTGACGGCGCCCAGGTCGCGGTTGATGAGCGTCTGGATGCGCAGCAGGAACGCCAGGTTCGCGCCCAGCGCGCCGCCCACACCCAGGTCGCGGGCGTAGACGAGGCCGTGGTAGGACTCGTCCGGCGTGTTGTAGAGGGGGAAGCGCTCGGGCTGGGAGGCGAAGTCGAAGTTGCCTGAGTCGACGATCGCGCCCGCGATCGACGTGCCGTGACCGCCCAGGTACTTGGTGGCCGAGTGAACGACGATGTCAGCGCCCCACTCGATCGGGCGCACCAAGTAGGGGGTGGCGACCGTGTTGTCGACGATGAGCGGTACGCCGACCTCGTGGGCGACCGTCGCAATGGGCTCGATGTCGAGGATGTCGCCCTGCGGGTTGGGGATGGTCTCGCCGTAGAAGGCGACCGTCTTGTCGTCGGCGAGCGCGCGCCAGGCCTCGGGGTCGAGAGGGCTGGGGACGAAGCGTGCCTCGATGCCCAGGCGTCCCAGTGTGTTCTTCAGCAGGGTGACGCTGCCGCCGTACAGGGAGGGGGAGGCGACCACGTTGTTGCCGGCGACCGCCAGGGCAAGGATCGACAGGGCGGTCGCGGATTGGCCGGAGGAGACGAGGAGGCCGCCGACGCCTCCCTCGAGGGCCGCGATGCGGGCGGCGACGCCGTCGGTCGTCGGGTTGGTCAGGCGCGTGTAGATGGGACCCAGCTCCTGCAGTGCGAAGCGGCTCGCTGCCTGCGCAGTGTCCTCGAACGCGTAGGAGGAGGTCTGGTAGATGGGCAGGGCGGTCGCGCCGGTGGCGGGGATCAAGGTCGTATCCGGCGTGAATCTGCTTGGTTTCGAAGGACCAGTCGTTGGCGGTCATTGTGCGGCTCCTAGGGTCAGGGGTGGGTCGTCTCTGATTCCCCTCCGGCGGGCCGCAGATGCGGTGAAGTGAATATGCGTCAATGCGCGTCCCGCTATCGGGGGACTGCGCGGCAGTCGCTGGTGCTGACGCGCAGTCAGCGGCACATTCGACGGTTCATGGTTCCCATTCTTTGTCATGGACGAGGCTATGGCGCGTTGGTCCCGGATGGTGGACTTTTGTGACCGGGTTGGCTGGCATTCAAGAAGGAGTTATAAATGTGAGAGGGAGTACATGAGTGGCGCTCTCGGGGTAGGTTGCTCAGTAATTGAAGGTAATTATGATGCTGGTGTTGCCAATGGTGCGATTGGTGCATGTGTGAACTGCGTGAAGTTTGGTGTGTTTGTTGCCAAGCGTGATGAAAGTGGATAGGCTTCTTTTCAGTACTCGCCTACGGGCGTCCACCCACGCATGTACGAGATGAGACGACGATGAGACAACGCGGAACAATCCGCACGGCCTGACGGTCTTTGCCGCCAGTGCTCTGCTGATCTTGCCGCAGATGGCACAAGCGGCTCCCTCCGAGGAGGAAATCGCAGCCGCCAAGGCGGCCGAAGAAGCCGCTTCGATGAGTGTCGCCGAGATCGAGGTCAAACTGGCCGAAGTCAACGCGACTGCAGCCACTGCGACCCAGAATGCGCAGATCGCCGGCGAAGACCTCAACGAAGCACAGATCGCTCTGAACGCGGCAACCGCGACAGCAAACAAGGCCTCAGCCGACGCCGACGCTGCTGAAGCTGCGTTCCAGGAGGGCAAGCAACAGATCGCCTCCGTCGCCCAAGCCGCCTACCGTAACGGCGGTGGGTCCCTCGACGCCATCGCCCCCTACCTGGACGCCGACGGCCTGCATGGCGTCGAAACTAAACAGGTCGGCATCAACTCCTTCTCCTCGTCCGCCGAGGCGAAGATGCAGAACGTCGCCGCCCTCGAACAAGTCGCCAAGGTTACCCGCGACGCAGCAAACACCGCGCTCGATAACCAGAAGAAGGCCACCGACGAGGTTCAGGCTCGCACCGATGCCGCCAACAAGGCCGCTACCGACGCGCAGACTCAGGCCAACATCGTTGCCGCCCAGCGCGACGCCTACGTCAAGGAGCTGGCCACCAAGCAGAACACCACCGTCGACCTGATCAACCAGCGCGAGGCCAGCCTCGCCGCTGAACGCACTGCCGCCGAACGTGCTGCCGCCGAGCAGGCCTCCGCAGCCGTCGCCGCCGCCGACAGCCAGCGCCGCGCCGACACCCCTGCTCCCGCGGTCGATGCAACTTCCGAAGCCCCTGCCTCGTCCCCGGCCCCCGACGCGCCGGCTGCACCCGCTGAAGAAGCGCCCGCGCCCGCGTACGAGGAGCCTGCGCCCGCGTACGAGGAGCCTGCGCCCGCGTACGAGGAGCCTGCGCCCGCGTACGAGGAGCCTGACGACGAGGAACCCAGCTACTCCTACGGCGGCGCGTCCACTGCGATTGCCACGGCCATGACTTACCTGGGTGTGCCCTACGTGTGGGGTGGCGAATCCTACGGCGGCGTCGACTGCTCCGGCCTGACGATGCTCGCATGGGAGAGTGCCGGCGTAGACCTGCCACACCTCTCGCGCGCGCAGTACGGCTACGGCACGCACGTGTCCCTCGGTGGCATGGAGGCGGGCGACCTGATCTTCTGGTCCTCGGATGGTACCCAGTCCGGCATCTACCACGTCGCCATGTACCTGGGCGACGGCGAGATGATCGAGGCTCCCACATTCGGTGTGCCCGTGCGCGTGACCGGCGTGTATAGCTGGGGTTCACTCATGCCTTACGCCGTGAGGCTCTGATCCTACTCGTTGGGGGGCCGCGCAGACTGAGTCTGCGCGGCCCCCCGTTTTGCATGGTGATGTGAGTGTTGCCATGGCTGCCGTGGTCGTGCGTGTTGTCGGGTGCTTGCGTGAGCTGATGGTCTTGTCGGCTGATTGTTGCCTCTGAGGTGTCCTGGGTTGCGTGGGCATCGGGGGTTGCGTGGGGGCGGGCACCCGGGGTGCGGGTACCTGCGCCGCGCGGGGCGAGCCTGCGGCGGCCTCGACTAGCATGGATGCATGCAGAAGTCAGCGACAGGTACTGATCCTCGGAAGGACTCGCGCGCGAGCGGCGAGAGCACCCCCACGGTCCTTGATAACTCGACGAAGCGCTTCATGCGTTTCATCCTGGGGTTGATGGCGCTTGGCGTGTACTGGCTGATCTGGACCTCCAACTGGCGGGACGCATGGGGTGACTGGTCGATGCGAGGCAAGATCGGGGCGGCAGTCCTGCCCGTCGGCTTCGTGCTTATCTGGCTGCCGATCATGTGGGCGGCGTTGCGTTGGGCGATCCGCGATCTCATCAGAGCTCGGCGTTTGCCCACACGGGGAAAGCATGCGAAGAAGCCGCAGCCACGGCTTGCCATCATTTGTTTCCTGATATCCGCCGGTATCCTCGCCGGCGTCGTGTATCCGTCGTGGAATCAACACCTGACGCTCGCCCAGGACCTGTGGGAGGGGCCTGTGCGCCACGAGCGTGTGGCGTGCGAGGCTTTCAACGATGGGAACGGCAGCGTCTCACCGAAGAACAGGTCCTGGAAGTACCTCCAGTTCACGCTGGTCGGGGATGACGGTTATTCGCAGAGCTTCCGCTTCAAGCGCGTGGATCTCGATAAAGAAACCGACCGTCAGGGCAGCCCGTTCAATACGATCCTGGGCGCGTGCGAGTCACCGGAGACGCGCATGAGTGTGTCCGTTTATCCGCGTACAGGCGTCATTTCCGAGGCCCGGGCGAGCAAGTAGCCAGAAACTCAGGGATACGATGGAGGCACGAGTGTCGGTGTCCCACAGCCGCCGACCTCTTTGCCGCCGAGCGCGTCCGCGCCGAAGGGCTGGAAGCCGAAAGGATGCGGAACTGAGGCTGCGTGGGCTGTCTTGAAGACCGTGGTCGCCTTAGCTGACGTCTGCGTGTGGGTGCTCGCGTGGAAGCAAGACCTCGGCGCGGTTGCGCTTGACGGGCGTGTTCGTTTCATGTGTCCCGATCATCTTCCTGATCGGCTGGGTTCCCTTGGGCGATGATCTCCTCCGCGCGGTGGCCCGCCTCGGAGGTGGCGAGGCCGCGTCGGCTATTGTGGGCGCATGGGAACGACCGAGACAGGCTCCGACGGGTCTGCGAGCTATCTCTTCACCTCGAAGAATTTGACGTATCGACAAAAGCTCTACAGGTGGCTCATTATCGGCTGCTGGGTCCTGATGGGTTACGCGTGCGTCGGCGTCATCGTCTTCATAGACGATTGGGGGCAGTGGAGGTTCTATGGCGGTTTCGCCGCGATGGGGCCCCGCTCCTGGTGCTCTTCTTCTCGTTGCGCTTCGTGTGGGCGCTACTGCGACGTCTCGTGCGAGTGGTCTGTGGGCGGGCGTCGGGGGGCGTGGTGGCACCCCTCCTGGGACTCGGGGTCGTTGGTTGCGTGCTGTGGTTGGTCTGGCACATCTCGTTCATGTACCAGTGGCCCTACATAGAGGACTGGCGTCGGGGGACTGTGCGGCACGAGAACGTGGCTTGCCAGAACTTCCATACCGAACTGAGCACAGGCAAGAGGTCGCATCGCGAATATGTGTTCGACCTGGTCGCCGAGGACGGCACCGAGTGGAACTACCGCATTCGTGCATCAGCTATGAAAGAGAAGGCTGAGGATGAGCGGGAACCCTACGCGTCCGTCTACTACACCTGCAAGGGTGAGGAGGATGGGCTGAGTATCGTGATCTATGAGCACACGGGCATCATTACCGAGGCTTGGACGAACCAGGCGGGTCAGGTGCACTGAGTGTTCGTTCCTCCAAAAAATTGGATGTAATTCCCCCTTCCCCCTGACCCGCGTACCCCTGGCGAGCCGCGGTGAGTAAACGGTGGGGCCGCGTGAATCGTCGCGCGGCCCCACCGTGAAGTCTGACATACTCAGTGCTCGCCCTCGTGCTTCTTGAGGCGCTCGTAGGAACGACGAATCTCGGCCTCCGCTTCCTCGCGGCCGACCCAGTGTGCGCCCTCGACGCTCTTGCCGGGTTCGAGGTCCTTGTAGACCTCGAAGAAGTGCTGAATTTCAAGGCGGTGGAACTCCGAGACGTCGTCGATCTCGGTGCGCCACGATGCGCGCTGGTCGGATGCGGGGACACACAGGACCTTGTCGTCGCCGCCCTTCTCGTCGCGCATGCGGAACATGCCGAGTGCGCGGCAGCGGATCACGCAGCCGGGGAAGGTGGGTTCTTCGAGGAGCACCAGTGCGTCCAGGGGGTCGCCGTCTTCGCCCAGGGTGTCGTCGATGAACCCATAGTCGTCCGGGTAGCGGGTCGAGGTGAAGAGCATGCGGTCGAGACGAATGCGTCCGGTTTCATGATCAATCTCGTATTTGTTCCGATTCCCCTTGGGAATCTCGATGGTGACATCAAACTCCATGGTCGCACCTTCCATTGTTAGCCCCGAAATTCGGGAGTCCGATTGGTTGTGTGCGAGCATGGGCGGGTACCCTAGATGCCTAGGTAACCACGAAGGGATATTCATGCATCGCACGTCTATGGGACCAATTGTAAGCGCTAGCGCAGCGCTTGTGGCGGCAGTCGCCTTTTTGAGCGCTGGCTGCGCACCCTCCTCGGTCCCCACCCCCAAGGCGGCACCGACTGCCGCCACGCTTGAGCCGGCCAGCGCGTCGGTGCCCACCCAGGCTTCGGGCAATCCGGTGAGTGAAACGCAGCTCGCGCAGCTGTGGCGGCCTGTCGCCGTTGGCGCGGACAATGGCGATTACACCGCGTGGGGCGTTGTTGTGGATGCGCAGACGGGTGACATTCTCCTCGACGAAGACGCGGCTATCGGCCACACGCCCGCCTCCACCACGAAGACTCTTGCTGCTTTCAGCGCTCTCAAGCACTTGGATCCGACGGCGACGCTGACGACGAGCACGCTTCTGAGCGGCGACAATCGCACCCTGTACCTCGACTCTGAGGGTGATCTGCTCCTGGGTGCGGGCGAGTCTGAGGAGACCGAGGTGTCGGGCCGCGCCGGCCTGCAGACTCTCGCAAACAAGACGGCGGCGGCCTCACCTCGCGCGGTATTACATCCGTCACTTTGAACTGGCGGGGGACCCTCTTCGAGGGGGATTCGCACCTGCCCGCCTGGGACGCGCAGGAGGTTGGCGGCTACGAGGGGCACGTGGGTCCGATGGCGATTGACGCCGGGCGTACCGCCCCGGGCGCGTATGCGTTCCATGAGGATGCCCCCGGCTATGTTGCGCAGGTGTTTGCGCAGGCCCTGACGTCGTCGGGCATCGCCGTGAAACTCGGCACGGACGGGAAAGCACCCACCGGAGGTGAGACCCTTGCGTCCGTGTACTCGGCGACGATGGGGGAGCAGCTGCGCTGGATGCTAGCCCACTCGGATAACACGCTCGCGGATCAGTACTGCCGTCTCGCGGCGGATGCCGCTGGCCAGCCCACGACGTATGCGGGCGCGGTCGCCATGGTGAAGGCTGACCTGGTTGAGGCCGGTATCCCCACGAGGGGTATGATTCTCGAGGACTGCTCGGGTCTGTCCACGAACGACAAGCTCAGTGCGAACACGCTCGTCGGTGTCCTGAAGGCCTCGTACCAGGCGCAGGGGAGCGAGGGGGACCTGATTCGCCTCCTGCCCTGGGCTGGTCTGGTTGGCACGCTTCTCGGATCGCATGACGGACGAACCCGCCGCTGGTAACGTTCAGGCGAAGACGGGTGCGCTTCAGGGTGTGACGACGCTGTCGGGCAGCGTGAGGACGCAGAGCGGTCGCGTTCTCCTGGTGGTCATTGGCCACGACCTGGTCGAGGGTGGCGCGTTGCCCACACGCTGGCGTTTGGACAGGTTTGAGGAAGGTCTTGCCGAGCTAGACTGAGTCCATGGAAATGCCGTTTGGGACCGCGCGACGTCGCGGGAGTTCTCGCTTCGATGTCCTACGCTGGCCCGTCGGCCTCGCGCGTGGGCGCGTCCGCGGTGGTGGCGCGCCTGCGCCGCTCGGCGGAATGGTCGAGTCGTAGGCTCGCGAAGCTGTCCACGTTGCCCGAGGCTTCGGCGACCGTGGCGGCATCCCGCACTGTCGTCGTGGACCGGCGAGGGCTGATTCGCAGGGTGGGGGCGATCCTGGATCGTTTCGAGGACACGCGCACGCCGATGGTTCTCGCGGTCGAGGCCGTGGTCCTGCGCGCGCTCGCGAAGAGTGCGACCGGCATTTGGGACGTGTCGTCCGGCTGTAGCGTGCTCGTGGCACCGAACGTGCTGGCGGATGCGCAGCGCTATGCGTTGGATCAGACGGATTGGTGTCGCTGGGTGTCCCTGTGCACGGGGTTGCGCGGCGTGCATCTGACGCATGCGCCTCACCTGGTGGCCTACGTCGCTGATCTTGTCCGCGCGCTGCCGGAGCGCAGCGATGAGCTGGTGCGCATCGTGTTGTTGTTGGATGCATTGCCGACGGCTGAGATGGAGGTGTTGACTCCGCGCGATCTGCCGTCGATTCATTGGTTGCGCACGCATCGCGCGCACGCGGGCGGCGTCGCTTTGGTCCGTGCGTGTGCGGCGGCGGGCATGCCGCTGTCGGGGGTTGAACTCCTGCAGGCCCAGACCGAGGGCTTCGCGCGCACTGTCGTGCGCGAGGGTGCGATTGCGACGCTGTTGTCCAGTGTCGAGGCCCTACCGAGCGCCCGCGAGTACGCCGAACCTGCGGCGTGGCTGGCGCGTGTGCGCTGACGCCTCCCGCTTGGTGGGAGCGAACCCTCGGGGTTTGCCTGCGTGCCTGCTCGCTTGCGGTGCGCTCGTGCGTGCGCTCGTTCATTGACGAGGCCGGGGTCCCTCCCGCTTTCATCGTTGGCCTGTCGGGTGGCGCGGATTCGCTGGCGCTTGCTCTGACGGTGATTGATGTGGCGTCGCGTGCGGGCATTGAGGTGGTGACGCTGACGGTCGACCATGGTCTGCGGGCGGGCAGCGCTCACGAAGCGCGCCGCGTCGCGGACCTCGCTGCATCCCTCGGGGCGCGCGCACTCGTGGAGACCGTCCGCGTCGAGGGGAGGGGAGGCCCCGAGGCCTCGGCTCGTGACGCTCGTCTCGCCGCCTTGCGCTCTCTTGCGCTGCACGAGGGGGCACCCGTGCTGCTGGGGCACACGATGGACGATCAGGCGGAGACCGTGCTGCTGCGCCTCGCGCGCGGGTCCGGCCCCTCGTCGCTGCGCGCGATTGCACCGATTCGCCGCGACGAGGACGGGGTGACGTGGCTGCGCCCGCTGCTGGGGCTACGCCGCGCCGACACGGCGGGTGCCTGCGCGCAGGCGGCCCTCACGCCCGTCGAGGATCCGACGAACGCCATCGACGGACCCTGGCGTGCCGCCGATGGCAGCGCCCTGCGTCGCAGCGCTGTGCGTCATAGCGCGATCCCTGCCCTGGCCTCGGCCCTGGGGGTGGACCCCGTGCCGGCCCTCGCCCGCACGGCGGCCCTGTGCGCGGCCGACGACGACGCCCTGAGCGAGTGGACGCGTGGCCTCCTGGCTGTGAGCTGCGAGGCCTCGCCCCTGGCAGAGGAAGGGAGCCTCGCCCTGGTAGTGTCCGAGGTGTCAGGCGCTCCCCGGGCCGTGCGCACCCGCGCGCTGCGCGAGGTGGCTAGTCGGGCAGGAATCCGCTTGTTGTCGGGGGTTCACGTGGACGCCCTCGACGACTTGATCGTTGCCTGGAGTGGGCAGGGGCCAATCCCGCTGCCGGGCGGCAGGGCCACGCGCGTCGGTCGCGGCACGCAGGCCCGTATCCTCTTCGAGGCGCGCTCTCCCGAGCCGACCCGAGACGGTGGGTGATGCTCAGGCCTGCCGAGGCCTCGTCGCTGCGATCCCACCCGCTCGGTCGCAAGCGTGCGTGCGGAAGTTTGTCAGTGGAGGTCGCGGTGTGCGCAAGGCACGTGTCGGCTCCCTCGGGCGCTCGGAGCGGGCGAGCGTGACCACACGGTGTTGCGCTGACAGTGAGAATAGATGCCTTTTGAGCACAAACACGTGCTCTTATGGCACGCTTATAGTGCAACCGCTCGCGGAGCGCCGATAGGAAAAGAGGACACGGTGGACGCCACCGACATGGGAAACGATCTGAAGGAAATCCTCGTCACTGCCGAGGACATGGACCGTAGGCTCGGCGAGATGGCCGAGCAGATTGACCGCGACTACGCGGGTCGGGAACTGCTCATCGTCGGCGTCCTGCGAGGGGCCGTCATGGTTATGGCAGACCTGTCGCGTAAGTTGCACACCCCGATCGAGATGGACTGGATGGCCGTCTCCTCCTACGGGTCGGGCACCAAGAGTTCGGGCGTCGTGCGCATCCTCAAAGACCTCGACCAGGATGTGGCGGGCCGCCATGTTCTGATCGTCGAGGACATCATCGATTCCGGTCTGACGCTGTCCTGGCTGAAGGCCAACCTGCAGGGGCGCGGTGCCGCCTCCGTTAACATCGCGACCGCGCTGCGCAAACCCGCCGCCGCGAAGGTCGACATCGACGTGGCGTACGTGGGCTTCGACATTCCCGACGAATTCGTCGTCGGCTACGGCCTGGATTACGCGGAAAACTACCGCAACCTGCCCTTCGTTGGCACGCTGCAGCCGCACGTCTACTCCAACTGACAACTTCGGAACCTCTAAGGGGCATACGTGAACGACAAGACGAAGACTAAGCGCCCGAGCTGGACTTGGGTGACGCTTCCCCTCGTCATCCTCATCGTGGGCGGGTGGTTCCTCTGGCAGGCCTTCCAACCGCGGTCGATTTCGACCTCCGAAGGTATGGCGCTCATCTCGGGAACCACGGTCGAGAAGGTTGTCCTCAACGAGGGCACCCAGCAGGTGAACCTCACGCTGAGTGAGGATTACCAGCATAAGAGCACCGGTGCGGGCGATCCGACGACGAACATGGGCAAGAACGTCTACTTCACGTATTCCTACGTTCAGACGAAGGACATCCTGGACACGGTCGCCGAGCAGGCCCCCGCGAAGGGATGGAACGCGGTGCGTCCCCAGTCCAGCGCTCTGGGTGCTATGTTCCAGCTGATCGTCCCGCTGCTGGTCCTCATGGGCGCGTTCTACTTCATCATGCGCTCCATGTCGGGTTCGCGAATGATGGGTGGTTTCACGGCCTCGCGCGCTAAGGAGTTCAACCAGGAACGCCCGGACGTCACCTTCGCGGACGTCGCCGGTGAGGACGAGGCCGTGGAAGAACTCGAGGAGATTCGCGAGTTCCTGGCCTCCCCCGACAAGTTCCACAAGGTGGGCGCGCGCATCCCGCGCGGCGTTCTGCTCTACGGTCCTCCTGGAACTGGTAAGACCCTGCTGGCCAAGGCCGTTGCCGGCGAGGCGAAGGCCCCCTTCTTTTCGATCTCCGGCTCGGAGTTCATGGAACTTTACGTGGGCGTGGGTGCCTCGCGTGTGCGCGAACTCTTCGAGCGCGCCAAGAAGAACGCGCCGGCCATCATCTTCGTCGACGAGATCGACGCCGTGGGCCGCCACCGCGGCAGCGGCATCGGCGGCGGCAACGACGAACGCGAGCAGACCCTGAACCAGCTCCTCGTCGAGATGGACGGCTTCGATGAGCGCGCCAACATCATCCTGATCGCCGCCACGAACCGCCCCGACATCCTCGACCCAGCGCTGCTGCGCCCCGGCCGCTTTGACCGTCAGATCGCCGTCGAGGCCCCGGACCTCAAGGGCCGCGAGGCGATCCTTAAGGTGCATGCTCAGGGCAAGCCGCTCACCGCGCAGGTTGACCTGCGCCAGATCGCCAAGCGTACCCCCGGCTTCACGGGTGCCGACCTGGCGAACGTTCTCAACGAGGCCGCGCTGCTCACCGCTCGCTCGGACATGCAGTTCATCGACGACCGTGCGATTGACGAGGCCATCGACCGCGTCATCGCGGGCCCGCAGAAGCGCACGCGCGTCATGAACGACCACGACAAGGCCGTCACCGCCTACCACGAGGGCGGCCACGCCCTGGCCGCAGCCGCCCTGAACTACACGGACCCGGTCACGAAGGTGACGATCCTGCCGCGCGGCCGCGCCCTGGGATACACGATGGTCATGCCCACCGAGGACCGCTTCAACAAGACCCGCAACCAGCTCCTCGACGACCTGGTGTACAGCATGGGTGGGCGCGTCGCTGAGGAAATCGTGTTCCGCGACCCGTCGACCGGCCCTGCCAACGACATTCAGCAAGCCACGAAGACGGCCCGCGCGATGGTCACCGACTACGGCATGAGCGACCGCATCGGCATGGTCAAGCTCGGCGATGCTGATACCGAGGCCTTCGGCCACGGGTCCGGAGAAGGCCCGCGCGCCTTCTCCGACGAGACCGCCGCGATCATCGACGAGGAGGTCCGCCGCCTCCTCGACAACGCGATGCGCGAGGCCTGGGAGATTCTGACGAGCAACCGCGCGATCCTCGACACCCTGGCCGCGCGCCTCTAGAGGAAGAAACCCTCGATGAGGCGCAGCTCGCGCAGATCTTCAAGGACGTCGTCAAGGCCCCCGAGCGCCCCGTGTGGAACTACCAGGCCGACGCGGCCGTGCCCGGTGCCCGCCTGGGCAACCCGGTCGGTGTCAGCACCGCCCAGGCCTCGGCCCCCCGACGCCTTCCAGACGCCCTCCATCGACGTGAGCGACGTGATGGACACCACGCGTACCGAGGACGAGGAGCAATCGTGACCTACGATGCCGCAGCCGTGGAAAAGGCCTCGCGCGACCTGCTCATCGCCATCGGCGAAGACCCCGAGCGTGAAGGCCTGATCGGCACGCCCGACCGCATGGCACGCGCGTGGCGCGAAATGTGCTCCGGCCTGTTCGAGGACCCCCGTGAGCATCTGCGTACGCAGTTCCACGCGGGTACCGATGAACTCGTCCTCGTGCGCGACATCACCTTCCACTCGGTGTGCGAACACCACCTCCTGCCCTTCTACGGGCGCGCGCACGTGGGTTACATCCCGCGCGGCGGCGTCGTCACCGGCTTGTCGAAGCTCGCACGCCTCGTCGAGGGCTACGCGCGGCGCCCCCAGGTCCAGGAGCGTCTGACCGCGCAGGTCGCCGACGCTATCGCCGAGGTCCTGGATCCCCAGGGCGTCATCGTCGTCATCGAAGCCGAGCACATGTGCATGTCGATGCGCGGTATCTCCAAGCCCGGCTCGTCCACCGTGACCAGCGCCCTACGCGGCATCATGAGCGACGGTGCCACGCGCGCCGAGATGATGGCCCTCGTCCTGTCGGGGAGCCGCTGACGTGTCCGCGCTTCCCCTGCCCCCAGCCCCGGCCTCGTCCCCGGTTCCCGTGCCTCCGGCGCTGCCGGGCGGCCTAGCCCTGCCGACCGGGCGCGCGGCGATCATGGGCATCCTCAATGTCACGCCCGACTCCTTTTCCGACGGGGGCCGCTACGCGGACATAACCTCGGCACTCGCGCACGCCCGGGCGATGATAGCCGCCGGTGCCGACCTGATCGACGTGGGCGGGGAGTCCACGCGGCCCAACTCCACGCGCATCACCCCCGAGGAGGAGTGGGAACGCATCGGTGCCGTCGTCTCCGTGCTGGCGGGCGATGGCATCGTCGTGTCTGTGGATACGCTGCACGCCTCAACCGCCCGCGCGGCCGCGGACGCCGGAGCGGCGATCATCAACGACGTGAGCGGCGGGCGCTGGGACCCCGACATGAACGCCGCCGTGGCAGCGTCGGGATGCGCCTACGTGGTGCAACACTATCGCGCGCTGCCGGGCATGCCGGGGGAGCATTTCGACTACGGCGAGGACCTGGTGGGGACTATCATTGAGCGTCTCAACACCCAGGTGCGCGATGCTCTTGATGCGGGTGTGACAGCTGATAAAATTGTTATCGATCCAGGCCTCGGCTTCTCGCTCACGGCCGACCAGTGCTGGCAGATTCTCGCCGAACTGCCACGCCTGACCACCTATAGGTACCCTGTACTCATCGGAGCGTCGCGCAAGCGTTTCGTCAAGGCTCTCGGAGGCAACATCGACATCGACAGCGCTGCCATCGCAGCCCACGCCGTCAGAAGCGGCGCGTGGGCCGTGCGGGTCCACGACGTAGAGGCCACCGCGGCCGCCATCGCCTGAAAGGAGAACGATTGAGCAGCAGACGCGTCATCATCGCCCTCAAAGGACTGGGGGCGCTGGCAAACCACGGCGTCTACGATTTCGAGCGCAGCCAGGAGCAGCGCTTCAGTGCCGACGTCGTCATGTGGGTCGAGACCGCGGGTGCCACCGACGATATCGCCGCCACCGTCTCCTACGCCGACATCGCCGACGAAACCATGGCGGTCCTCACCGGCACCCCCGTCGACCTCATCGAGACCCTGGCCGAAACCATCGCCTCGAACGTCATAAGCCATGAGGGCGTGGTCGGCACCGAGGTCACCGTCCACAAGCCGGACGCCCCCATCGACCACCCCTTCACCGACGTGTCCGTCACTGTGCGCCGCGGCGAGACCGACGCCATGCCCCTCTCCCTGTCCCTCAAGGGCATCTACGAGGCCGAGGACGGCTCCGTGCTCACAGGCGAAATCGAGGCATACGGCCGCGCCCAAGCACCCAGCCCCGCGCAGCAGAACGACCCGGTCCCCAGCCGTAAGCGCCGCGGCGAACACACAGCGCCCGCGCCCCGCGCCGAGGACGCCTCGCGTCCCGCACACCTGCACGCCCGCCGCGTCGTCCTAGCCATCGGCGGCAACCTTGGCGACGTGCCCGTCACCCTCATGCACACCGTCGAGGCCCTGTCCTACATCGAAGGCTTCCAGATCGAGGACGTCTCCCCGATCATGCGCACCAAGCCGGTCCTCGCCCCCGGACAAGCACCCCAGCCCGACTACTGGAACGCCGTCGTCGTCGGCTCTGCCATCGCCACCCCCGACGAACTCTTCGCCCAGACCAGCCGCATCGAACGCGAGTTGGGTCGCGAACGCCACGAACGCTGGGGCGCACGCACCATCGACATCGACATCATCCAGGTTGAAGGCCTCGCTTCTTCCGACCCTGCCCTCACCCTGCCACATCCGCGCGCCAAGGAGCGTGCCTTCGTTCTCGCTCCCTGGCTTCTGTGCGACGCCAATGCTGTCCTCGAGGGCATCGGCCGCGTCTGTGACCTGCTCGCCGTCGCGCCCGACCGCGACGGCATCATCGACGCCGTCGACGACTGGCTCGAAGACCCCGCCGCCGTCATGTCCGACTCCGACCGGCTCATCGCCGAGCGCGTCGAACAGGCCAGCGCCGACATGCGCGAACTCCTCGAAAACCTGACCGGCGAAATCAGCCACCTCGCCGACCTTGGTGCACCCACCGGCGAACCTCCGATGGCTCCCGCAACCGCCGTCAAGGCCACTATCATCCCCGCGCTCCCCGCACCTAGGGCCGAGCAGACCCCGGAGCCTGCCAACCCCATGTCTGGCTCAAGCTCCATCGCAGGCGAGTTCGGACTCGCCGACGACGCTGCGGCAGACAGCTCTGTGGCTGGCGGGCCTGTGGCCGAGGAGGTACCGCTCCTCGCCCCAGAAATCCTCACACCCGAAGCTCCCACGTCCGTTGAAGCGGTGACCGAAGACGCAGCGGGCGACGTCACCATCCCAACCCCCGTCGCCGGCACCAACAAACTCACGGACAGCGGCTCCGCGCAGCGCGCCAGCCTGTGGCACCGTCGGGACTCCCCGGATTTCGCTTCCGATGACTCCGCGAACAGCGAACAGTCCCGCGCCTTCGACAACACCGACGACCGCGCCAGACTGGCAGCCGCCTACGCCGAATACGGCTTCGACACTGACTTCGACCAGGATGTGCCCGAGGAGCACGCGCCCCAGGTTTCCCAGTCGGCAGCCCGCACGCAATCGGCAGCCCGCGCCGACCAGAATTTCGACATAGATTATGGCGACGACCTCGGGCTGGATGTCGATGCCTCGGACCCGCAGCCGATACACCCGTCAACGCGCCCACTCGGCCCAGCGCACCCCGACCGACCACCTGGGGCAGAAGAGGAGCGCGCGATGCCAAGGCCTCGCCCAAGCCCGCGTGGCACCCCTGTTTCCTCCGTGCCCGCGGATTCTCCCGCTGGGCGCGTGACCCGAAGGATCGGTTCGGGCAACTACACGCCGACTGGCGATGAAAAAGCCGCGGTGGGCACCCGTATTCCAAGACAAGCGTCAAGAGTCGCGCACCGAGATCAAGCTGCCCGACTGGAACTTCGACGTCGGCACCGCCCACGACGTGCGCGTCGTCGACGACCGCTCGGGCCTCGGTCGCGAGGACGACGCTCCCAAGGCCACCGTTCACGCCGACGGTCGCTCCACGATCCTGGCACCCGGACTGCCCGACAACACGCTCGTCGGCCCCATCCCCGACGACGAAGCCACCCACACCGGCATTCTGCGCCGCGTCGTTGTGCGCCCCACGATGACCGGGGCAATTCCCATCGTCAAGAGGCGCTAAATGAAACCGCTGGCGATCATCTGGGTGCTGCTGGTCGGCGTCGTGAGTGCTGCCCTGAGCTTCGTCGGGTTCTTCGCGCACATGCGCACCGGTGGAACCCCCATGATCGTCACGCCCGGTCCCGCCGTCGTGTTCGCCTTGGCCACGGCCATCCTCATCTGGTCCGGCATAGCTGTGCGGCGGCTGCGCGCCGGCAAAGACACGTGGATCGACGCCATCGGTGCCATGCGGGTTGCCGTCTTCGCACGCACCTCCGCGCTGGTCGGATCCAGCCTGTCGGGTATCCTCGTTGGCGTCATGGGCGTCTCCCTCACACAGCTCGAAGCCACCGCCATGGTGTCCAACGCGATTGGCTCCGGGGTCAGCGCCCTCGTCGGCGTCGTGTGGGTAGTCATCGCCGTAGTCATCGAACGCTGGTGCGTCATCACCCCCGATGACGACGCAGCCACCTCCAACAAGCGAAACGCGGCGGCCTGAACCGTCGCGGTACCCGGCTGATCGCTGCTGCTGGCCTGGTGGGGCTGGGGGGATGGCTTCGTGGATAGGTTGTGAGTGTGCGGATAGGTGATTTTCCTATCCGTGGAGGCGTTAACCTATCCGCCTGTTTGTTTTCTATCCGTATCGTTTTGTCGGGGCTGGGTCTTCCTGTTGGGGTGTCGCAGTTGTGCTCTCCGGGTTCTGTGGTGCTTTGTTGCAGGTGCCCGCGCCGCGCGGGGCGGCCCTGCGCCGTGCGGCTTGTCGGTGTCAATGTTGTGCGCGTTCCGAGAGTTACGAGCGCGGTTGCGCCCCGGCCCGGTATCGTGGAGGCGTGGCCGACCAGCGTAAGAATTCCCCCCAGGCGATCATCCACCCGGCGTAGCCCGTCGGGTGGCTCCTCCGGGCGCGCAGCAGACCGCACATCGCGCGCTGCGGGTGCGACATCAAGCAACAACGCGTCCTCACGTCAAAGAACAGCCGGCGCCGCAGCAAGTGCCCGCTCCCCGCGCGGTGCCAAAGCGGCTGGCACAAAGGCGCGCGGCACCAAAACGGCTGGCACCAAAGCGGCATCGGGTAAGAGCAAGCGCACGTCGTCAGGCGGTCCGCGCCCGCCCGTGAACCTGTGGCCTCGCCGCATTATCACGGGTCTAGGCCTGATTCTGATCCTGGCTCTCATCGTGTGGGGCGTTGTTGCTCTCGTCCGCGCTGTTATCGGCGTATTCACCTCGGATCCAGTTCCGCAGTCCAGTACGCAATCCGTTCAGTCGGGCACGGTCGATGCCTCCGGTTACACGCTCAAGGGCGGTCAGGAGGTCACCGCGGATGGTCTACTGACGGACGGCACAGCGATTGAGATTCCGGTGTGCCTCGACAAGGACATCGCCGTCACCGCGACGGCGTCCGATGCATCGGTCGGTTCACCGCTGTACGTGTCGGTGACGCTCGAAAACAGGGGATCGGTCGCCTGCTCGACATCCCTGTCGAATTACACGTTGCAGGTGTCCACGGGCGGACACCAGGTCTACGATTCGGCACGCTGCGCGGCGGATGATGAGTCCGCGAAGACCCTGCTGCTGCGCCCGACGGGCACGTGGTCTGGTTGGCTGAGCTGGGATGGCTACGTGTATGCGGATGGTTGTACGTCTCCCGCGGGCGGTGCCAAGGCCGCGACGGTGGGCACCTACAAGTTGGCCGTCCAGCAGGGGAGCCGCGAGGTCGGCTCGGCCGTCGCTGACGTCACCGCTCCGCCCGCGCCTCAGTCGGGCGCGCAGTCTGGTGCCCAGTCGGGGCAGAAGGCTGGGACGCAGGCTGGAACTCAGTCTGGTGCTCAGTCGGGAGCCCAGAAAGCTCGGTGATGCGCTTCTCCTCGTTGACGAGGCCGTGGCCGCGTGCGGCGGCAGGTGTCGGTGAGTGCCCGCGTCAGGTGTCGCGTAGTTGCTCAAGCACCCGACGTGGGATTACCAGCCGACGACGCCCGCGCCGACGGCCTGGGCCTGGTGGGCCAGGTTTTCGACGATGAGTTGGGCGCGGTAGTGGCCGACGCCGTCGATGACTTCGATATCGGCGACGGAGGCGGAGCGCAGCTGCGGCAGGGTCGTGAAGTGCGCGGACACGGCTTTGATGGCATTCCACGACAGGTGGGGGACCAGGGAGAGGGCGCGCACGCCGCGCGGCATGATTTCGCGGTCGAGGTCGGCGACCTCGTACACGTCTAGGCCGAGGATGTTCGCGATGGCGGTCAGGTCGACGATTCGTTCGGAGCCGAGGGAGGTGAGTTCGGCTTCGACGCGGGCGACGTCGGCGGGGTCGCGGATGTAATCGCGCATGACGAGGGCGCGTTCGGAGGCGGACCCGCGTACGAGGTCTTCGACTTGGAGGGCGAGGAGGCGTCCCTCGGATCCCAGTTCTTCGAGGTATTCGGTGATTTCGGAGGTGATACGGCGGATCATTTCCATGCGCTGCATGACGGTGGCGACGTCGCGCACGGTGGCGCTGTCACGCATTTCGAGGATCGTGAGGGTCTGCAAAACTTCGTCGAGTCGCTGACTGTAGCGGTCCAGGGTGTCCACGGCCAGGTTGGCGCGCGAGAGCAGGGCTTCGGGTTCTTCGACGAGGCGGTGCTCGGTTCCCACGTAGATGGAGATCATGCGCATGGAGGCGGACAGGGACAGGACGGGTAGGTGCGTTTGGCGGGCGGTGCGCTGGGCGGTGCGGTGGCGCATGCCGGATTCGTCGGTGGGGATGGTGGGATCGGGGAAGAGCTGGACGTTGGCTTTGCGGATGCGCCATAGGTCGGGTCGATGATGACGGCACCGTCCATTTTGCATAGTTCGCGTAGGCGAGCGGCCGTGAATGCGACGTCAAGGTCGAAGCCGCCTGAGCACATGGCCTGAATCTCGGGTGTGTAGCCCAGGACGATGAGGGCACCCGTGTGGGAGCGCTGAATTCGTTCCAGTCCCTCGCGAAGAGGGGTGCCGGGCGCAACCGCGCGCAGTGCTTCTCGAAGGATCGCTGCGTCTGAGGTCAATGTGCTTCCCCTCCCGAATGAGTAGGTCTGCTTTCTATTATTGCGAGTCTGTAGGAAATGCGACGCGAATCGCCGTCGCTAAATCAGAGACAGTGAACACGGTGATGCCGTCGACGCGGGCGAGGTCCTCGCTGCCTTGAGCTGGGACGATGGCTGCGGCGAAGCCCAATCGGGCTGCTTCGGCGAGGCGGCGCTGGGTGCCGGTGCAGGCGCGAACTTCACCGGTGAGGGAGATTTCTCCGACTGCGACGAGGTCGGCGCGCGGGGGTACGCCCTTGAGTGAGGACACGATGGAGATGGCCATCGCGAGGTCGATGGCGGGTTCGACGGTGCGCGCGCCGCCGACCGTGGACACGTAGACGTCGGCCCCCGACGTGTCGGCACCGATTCGGGCCTGCAGGACCGCGAGGATCATGGCGACGCGCGCGTGGTCGACGCCTGAGGTCGTGCGCCGAGGTGATCCGCCCGACGAGGGGGCGACGAGGGACTGGATCTCGGTGGGCAGCGGGCGGCGGCCCTCGAGGGAGACGGCCGCGCAGGTGCCGGGCACGCCGCGCGTCGTGCGTGACAGGAAAAGGCCGGAGGGGTCGGCGAGGCCGTAGATCCCCGAGTCGGTCAGCTCGAAGCAGCCGACTTCGTCGGTGGGGCCGTAGCGGTTTTTCACGGCGCGCAGCAGGCGAAGGCGTGAGTGCCGGTCGCCTTCGAACTGGCAGACGACGTCTACGAGGTGTTCGAGGACGCGTGGACCGGCGATGCCGCCGTCCTTCGTCACGTGGCCGACGAGCAGGGTGGGTAGGTCGGATTCTTTGGCGACCCGAATGAGCGAGGCGGCGACCGCGCGCACCTGGGCGACGCCGCCCGCCCCGCCCTCGACCTGGGCGGAGGAGATCGTCTGCACGGAGTCGACGATGAGCAGGGACGGAGCCGAGGCCTCGACGTGCCCCAGGACGATGCCGAGTTCCGTCTCATCGGCGATGAGCAGGTTCGGTTCGAGCGCTCCGATGCGTTCGGCGCGCCCTCGCACCTGCGCCGCTGATTCCTCGCCCGTCACGTAGAGAACGGGGCCGCGTCCGCTCGATGCCGCCGTGCGCGCGGCCTTTGGCGGCCACGTCCAGCAGCAGCGTCGACTTACCCACGCCGGGTTCGCCGGCCAGGAGGATCACCGCGCCGGGGACGATGCCGCCGCCGAGCACCCGGTCCAGTTCGCCCACGCCCGTGGAACGCGACGAGGCGCGCTCCCCGTCCACGTCGCCAATGGGCAGCGCGGGGCGTCGTGGGGGAGTCGCGGCGGCGCGCTGCCCGCCCGTGACCTCGCCCGCCTGGTCGACGGTGCCCCATGCCCCGCATTCGCGGCACTGGCCCACCCACTTGGGGGAGGTCCAGCCGCAGTCGGAGCAACGGTAGGTGATCTTTCTCTTTCGCCATGGACCCACCGTAACGCGCACCGCCTCCATCTGCGGTTCGCTCATGGGAGAGTGACGAGGCCGTGGCTGGGCAGCGTAGGTGATGTGTGGGTGTGAGACGAAGTGGTCAGGTTCTCCAGATACGGCGAAGTGGCGGAATTGTGCCGTAAAGAACGTTGACGCGCGATGATACTTTACAAGTATCTGTAGAACGCGTGATGATATTATCCATATGGTTAGCCGGTGTGCGTCCTCGGGAACTCGCTCCGGTACCTGCGGATGCTGCATGCCATCGACACTGAGGAAATGACATGAAGAAGGGGTACAAGACGCGAAGGACATGGTCCAAGCGACTGCCTGTCATGTCCGTCCTGCTCGTGTCTGCGATCCTGTACGCGATTGCGTTCATGTCCCGAGGCGTGGAGGTCACGCAGGTCAGTGTCGATGATGGCGGTATCTGGGTGACCAATCAGGATCGCAAGCTCGTGGGCCATCTGAATTACGACGCCCGGATGCTCGATGGCATGGTGTCCGTTAAGTCGGCGTCCTTCGATATTGGGCAGGCTGGTGGTGACGTGACGCTCGGGGAGGCGGGAACGCGCACGGTGTCGCCCGTGCCATGGTTCGCACGCGTGCGCTGTGCGTTGTCGATCAAGTCGCTGCGCTGGCATCGCCGTGCGCGTCGCTTGGCGACAAGCAGGCAGCGTCGGTCACTGTTGTTGCGCGTCACGCGCCGTTGGAGGAGGAAACGATGAGTGACAGAGACGAGCACGTGGGGGTTGCCCCGATGCTGCCCGGCTACCAGTGGATTCGATACCTCGGATCGGGTGGGTTCGCGGACGTGTACCTGTGCCGCCAGGAGATGCCCCGTCGTGATGTCGCGGTGAAGGTCGCTCGCCTGGACCGTGGGTCTGAGGCGCAGGGGGACATCGCCCGCGAGGCGGATGTGATGGCGCTCGTGTCAGGGCATCCGGCTGTCGTGCAGCTGTACGGCGCGGGCACCGCGCAAGATGGGCGCTCTTTCCTGGTGATGGAGTACTGCCCGGTCGCGAACATCATGGATCAAGTGCGTAAGAAACCGATGTCGACGGATCGGGCGCTGTCGATGATCATCCGCATGTGTGGCGGCGCGGAGATGCTGCATCGTGCGGGTTTCGTGCACCGTGATATAAAGCCCAGCAACATCATGGTGAATGCCTACGGCTCTCCGGTCCTGACGGATTTCGGTGTAGCGGAGCATGTGGGGACAGATCCGCGCAGCGGGCGCGATGGTTTTTCGGTCATGTGGGCGCCGCCCGAGCAGATCGCGGGTACGGCGCGCATCCATCCGACGCAGGACGTGTGGGCGCTGGGTGCAACGTTGTGGACGCTGCTGATGGGGCGCCCGCCCTTCGAGGTGCCTGACGGTGATAACACGGCCAGGGCGGTCGCGCAGAGGGCTGCGTCGGGCCATGTCTCGCGCATCGACCGACCGGACGTACCCGATGCCGTGACCGCTATCGTGCGTCGAGCGATGAGTCTGGACCCTGAGGAGCGTTTCGGGTCGGCGGCGGCGCTCGGTTATGCGCTGCAGACCGTCGAACGCGACATGCATCGCCCGGTCACGGAAATGAAGCTGAGTGTCGTCGCGCCCACCGGTGGGCCTCCCTCGGCGCTGTCGATCCCGACGCCGGCTCTCTTGGATTCGGAGCGCACGCTCACCCGCCGCAGGGGATTTTCGGAGGGGGAGCAGGCCTCGTCGAACGAGGCCCGGTCGGGTAACTCGACGACGAATCGTCGCGGGGTGGTCGGCTCCGAGTCGAAGCGTCCCGCGTGGGTGATTCCCGTGCTGGTGGTCATCGGTGTGCTGGCGACGGCGGCCCTGGTCGTCGCGATGTTGATGGGCGGGGGGCACAGCGTGCGCCTGGGCGCGGGCAAGGGGCAGTCGGCCGAGGCGACGACCGAGCAGTGGAGTGACCCTGGGGGGTGGTTCGAACTGCGTGCGGGAATGCTCGCCTAAGCGTAACTACGGGCGGTTCGCGAAGTACTCGAGCAGGCGAGAGTCACCCGAAACGATGATCTCGTCGTCGGAGTTGATGCGCGTCGACGAATTCGCGTACTCGAAACGCTGCTTGGGGTGGCGAATCGCGAGCACGTTGACGCCGTAGCGGCCGCGCAGGTCAAGCTCCTCCAGCGAAAAGCCATGCACCTCCGTGGGCGGGCGCAGCTTCATGATGGAAAAGCCGTCCTTCTCCATCTCGATGTAGTCGACCATACGGCCGCCCACCAGGTGCGCCGTGCGCTTGCCCGCATCCAGGTCAGGGTAGACCACGTGGTGGGCACCCACGCGGCGCAGGATACGCCCGTGCTGGGAGGACGTCGCCTTCACCCATATCGACGAGATCCCCATGTCGACCAGGTTCGCGGTGATCAGTACGGCCGCCTCCAGGGAGGAGCCCACGCCGACGACGGCGCTGCGGAACTCGCGTGCGCCCAGCTGCTCCAGCGCATCCTTGGACGTTGCGTCAGCCTCGACCAGGGGGAAACGGCCCGCGAAGGCCTGCACGCGCGAGGGGTTCTTTTCGACCGCGAGGATTTCGTAGCCCAGCTGGTCCTGCGTCACCGCGACGGCTGAGCCAAAACGGCCCAATCCGATGACAAGTGTGCCTGACTGAAGGACCTTTGAGTCATGTTCTTCTGCCATGGCTCTATTCTTCCCTCCCCGTCCCGCGCGCGCGAACGGTGCCCAGCCACGGCTTCGTCGAACAAGTCGCCACTGCGCTGTCAACCGATGATTGGTTGCTCCTCGGGCATACGGATCACACGGGAACGCTCACGCAACGCGAGGGCCGCGGCCACCGTCATCGATCCCGTGCGGCCCGAGAACATGAGGGCGATAAGGACGTACTTCGCAGCTATCGGCAGGTTAGCGTGATACCCGTAGACAGGCCCACGGTCGCGAACGCGGACACGGTCTCGAACAGGATGATGTCCAATGAGTGATCCGTCATGGTCAGCAGCGCGACGACGGAGATGGCGACCAGAGCCAGGCCGAGCAGGGACACAGCGACTGCCAGGCGCACGGTCGATGTAGGGATACGCCGACCGAAGGTCTCGATGTCGCGGTCACCTCGTGCCTCGGCAATGACGGCCAGAACCAGCACCGCGAACGTCGTCACCTTCACGCCGCCCGCCGTGGACGCGGAGCCGCCGCCGATCATCATGAGGATGTCCTGCACAAAGTGCGTCTGCGAACGCATCGAACCCACGTTGAGCGCCGAAATACCCGAGGACCGCGAATTGACGCCCGCGAGCATTGCATTGAGGATCTTCGAGGGAGTGTCCACGGACCCCAGCGTCGCCGGATTGTGCCACTCCGTCAGCGCCAGGGCGAGAGCGCCGATGAACGCCAGGATCAGATAGGTCGACAGCGTCAGCTTCGTATGCAGGCGCCAGCGGCGCGGAGCCCGCATGTTTTTCGCGACGTCCATGATGACGGGAAAACCGATAGCGCCCACGGTCGTCCCCAAGATGATGGGGACCAGCATCCACCAGTCGGTGACGTGCGGTTCGAGGCCGCCGGGGAAGAATCACGAAGCCCGCGTTGTTGAACACGGAGATCGCCATGAACACGGCGTCCCACACGGCGTGCGCGGGGTCGATACCCATGGTGAGGAAACGGGGCAGGAACATGATTGCCAGGAACGCCTGCATGCTCAGCGAGGTCGCGATGACTGCCTTGAGCAGCGTGGAAATCTGGCCCATCGCTCCCGTCCCGGTCTCCTGGGTGGCGAGCATGCGCTGGGTGAGTCCCAGGTGTCGGGACACCGCGAAGCCGAGGATCGACGCCAGCGTCATGACGCCCAGGCCGCCGACGACGATGCCCGCCGCGATGACAGCTGCCCGAAGGGGGACCAATACGAGGCCGTGTCCACCGTCGTGAGACCTGTCACGCACACAGCTGATACGGCGGTAAAGAGCACGTCGACGAAGGGAGCGGACTCGTCAGAGGCGGAAGCGATGGGCAGCATGAGCAGCACGGTGATAACCCCGATGATGAGGGCGAACGTGCTGAGGGCCAGCCTGGCGGGGGAGTAGCGGGCCTGCCGGGACAGCCACACGCGCACCCGCTGAGCGAAGGACGTGGGCACCTGGGGATGTGGACCGCGGGGTCCTCCCGGCACCTGGCGGACGACGGGGGAGGGCTGTGGAGTCAAGCTTTCCGCTGAAATGGTGTGGGACGAGGCCGTGGCTCGCCCGCGCATCAGGGACCGTGTAGCACCGGGATCAGTGCGCAGCCGAAGGGGCTGAGGTCGAGGCGTGCGTTCCTTGCGTGCCGCTCCCATCGAACCTCCTTAACGACTCTGCAACAAAAGTGGATAAAGTTGCAGTTTTCATGTGGATGGGCAGTAGTATATTTCGTGAGGCTACGTAAGCGATGAACGAACGGGTTTAACGCGCCTCGCGAGCATACTGGGAGTCATTAATGGAACAGCAGTCGGCGCCGCGCTTTATGACCGTCACGGAAGTGGCGGACATCATGCGCGTCTCTAAGATGACTGTGTACCGATTGATTCACAGCGGCGAAATGCCCGCGATTCGCGTCGGAAAGAGCTTCCGAGTCCCGGAGGCTGCGGTCGCCCAGATGATCCAGGCCGGTATGTCGGATCACTCCGGTGGCCAGGCTCGCGTCATTGGCGGGTAGTATAGGCACGATGTGCCCGTTCCGGGCACCCATCATCAACCAGCGGTAGTACCTCTGCCGCCCACACTACGAGGGAGGAACCCCATGGGCTCCGTCATCAAGAAGCGCCGCAAGCGCATGGCGAAGAAGAAGCACCGCAAGCTCCTGCGCAAGACGCGTCACCAGCGTCGCAACAAGAAGTGAGCGAGCGGAGGCCCGGCCTGTTGGCCGGGCCTCACGTGTATCCGGGGCCCTATACTTGGGCGTTATGGACCGCACCATCATTCACGTCATGCGCCACGGAGAAGTGGATAATCCCAACGGTGTTTTGTATGGGCGTCTACCCGGTTTTGGTCTGACGGAGCTGGGACATCAGATGGCGGCGCGCGCCGCGCAGTATCTGGTGGATTCGGGTGCGGATATCGCTCGCGTCATCTCGTCGCCGCTGCTGCGCGCCCAGCTGACGGCCGCGCCAACCGCCGCCGCCTACGGTCTGAGCATTGCCTCCGATCCTCGCCTCATCGAGTCGGACAACGTCTTCGAAGGTCTGCCCGTGAACTCCAATCGCGCGATGCTGGCGAACCCGAAGTATTACAAGTACTACTGCAACCCGCTGCGCCCCTCGTGGGGCGAACCCTACCGTGACGTCGCCTCCCGGATGAGCGCGGCCCTCTCTTCGGCCCTGCGCGAAGCATACGGCCGCGAGGCCCTGGTCGTCTCCCACCAAAACCCTATCGTCACGCTCACCCGATTCATCAACGGCCAGCCGCTGGCCCACTCGCCCAAGTCGCGTCACTGCTCCCTGGCGTCCATCACGTCCTTCATCTTTTCGGGCGCGACGCTCGTGGGCACCTCCTACGCGGAGCCTGCGGCAGACCTCGTCGCCCTCGCCAAGGACATGACCCCCGGAGACTCTGCTGCCGACCTGCGACGCTGACGCACAGTGCCACAGTGCCACAGTGCTCGTGAGCGGCGCGCAGGCATGCAATACGGGCGGCCCCACGTGGGACCGCCTGTTGCTGTTCCGCACGTAAACCCCATGTTCCGCATGTGGGCTGTCTGTTCCGCATGTGGGCGGGGTTGCCCAGGTTCGGAATAGCGGGTCCACGTGCGGATAAGAAGGCCCACGTGTGTGTATCAAGGGGACTCAGGTGCATGGTGCGGGGTGAGGCGTCGCGCCAACACGAAGCGTCCCATAAGCCTTGCTGCATGCGAGGTCGATTCTTAGGAAGCCTCGTTCTCCGTGCCGTCGTCGTCCTTGCCCTGCTGGCCCTGCTCACGCCTGCGGCGTTCCTCCTCGCGGCGCTTACGCTGAATGTCGCGTTCGAGGCGGAACAGGAACTCGGGATCGTCGTCCGGAGCGGTGGGACGCTGAGGGGCCTTGGGCGCACCTGTCTGCTTCTTTTCCGCGCGGGATACCCATCGCAGCGCCAGCCACACAATCGGGCCAATCGCGGCGATCGTCGCTGTGAAGAGGATGATGAGCAGCCAGATCGCCTTGGGGAGCTTGCCGGGCATCTCGTCTTCGGGCGTGCGATGCCAGTCCGCAGCCGCGTAAATGGTGAGCGCGATCATCGCGACGAAGAAAAGAATCCTGACCATGCCCCTAGTCTAGGGGCGTGCGCTGGCCCACGCCGCCCCGTTCACTCCCGGGGCAATCCGTCTCCGCTCAGTTGCGCGTGACCGTCGGCAGCGCCCCGTAGGAGGACGCAGCTCCCGGCGACAGGATCGCCGCGGCTCCCGCTCGCATGCCGTCCGCCACGGCCTCGACGAAGGGCTTGCCGAGCGCCAGGGCCGCTGCCAGCGCACCCACGCACGCGTCGCCTGCGCCCGTGGTGTCCACGGCCTCGCCGAGGTTGACAGCGGGACAGTGACCCACCTCGGCACCCGACGCCCACGCCGCCCCCTGCGCCCCCAGCGTGACGACGACGTGGCGCGGCCCCATGCCGCGTAGCGCGCGGGCCACCCCAATCGCCTCTGTCGGCGTCGCGGGAGCGGGCAGGCCCAGGGTCAGCCCGGCCTCGGTCTCGTTGACGACAAGGATGTCGATGTGCGACATCGCTGCCGGGTCCGTGTCGCGCGCGGGTGCCAGATTGAGCAGGACGCGCGCGCCGAAGGAGCGCGCCCACGCGAGGACCTCGGTGTTCGTGTGGGAGGGGACCTCAGCCTGCAGGACCACGATGTCGGAGGGGGCCGGGAACAACGAGGCCTTGGCGGGCTCGATCGTCACCGCACGGTTCGCGCCCGCGTCCACGATGATCGTGTTCTCGCCGGAGGCCGCGACAGTGATGAGCGCTGTTCCCGTGGGCTCGTCGACGTCGCGCACGTGCGTGACGTCTACGCCGTGGGCAGCCAAGTCAGCGCGCAGACGCTGGCCCGACAAGTCCGTCCCAACTGCGCCGACGAAGAGCGTCTCTGCTCCCGAGTGCGCGGCAGCCGCCGCCTGATTCGCCCCCTTTCCGCCCAGGCCGTAGGTGAGGGAGGAACCCGACAAGGTCTCGCCGGGGGAGGGGAAACGGTCAACGGTGACCGTAATGTCTTGGTTAATGGAACCGACAACAATGACGCGTGCCATGACATCTCCTATGTGACGGATGCTCTATTGTGCCACGTCACAGTCGATATTTAAAAGCACCTCGGGGCGATTCCGGCATTATTTCAACGATTAAGTGATGCTTAAGCCGTATGCCAGTTTCCTGCGATACTACTAAAGTAACGCTTTATGGTGAACTATCTGCCGTGCGCAATTTCCGATACCTCGTTTCGACACGCCCGGCAGCCCCATCCTGCCGCGTCACCACCAGTCCCAGGTGATCCGGGAAGGGGCCACGGCCTCGTCCCCCATGCGCACCACCACACCCGGCGCAGCCGGGATGGACCACCCTGCGCGCGTCCTCTTGCCCCTCCTCGGCATCTACGCGCTCGGCACCGTCTCCCTCCCAAGGCTTCAACCTGGTCTACCTGCGAGTCGCCGCCGACATCGGTGCCGGCGACTCCTCCGGCCTCATCACCGCGATCCCCGGCATCGTCCTGGGCGTCGCCTGCTTCCTGTACGGCACCCTCGGCGACTTCGTCCCGCTGCGCCGCATCGTCGACGTCGGCGTCGCACTCATCGTCGCCGGATCACTGCTCGGCTTTACCTTCTCCTCCTCCCTGACCGGCATCATCATCGCCCGCGCGCTCCAGACCCTCGGCTACCAGGCCTCCGCCTCCGCCTACATGATCCTGGCCACCGGCATCGCCGACCCCAAACGCCGCAGCCTCTACGTCGGCCTCATGTGCGCCGCCTTCCAAGGCGGAACCGCCATCGGTATGCTGTCGGGAGGCCTCCTCGCCGACATCAACTGGGCGATCCTGCTGCTCATCCCCCTCGGCGGCCTCGCCGTCCTGCCCATCATGGGACGCCGCGTGCCCGCCCGCGCCCACACCGGACGCGTCGACGTCGTCGGCCTCGCCATCTTCTCCTCCCTGGCGCTCCTCCTCACCCTGGCGGCCTCCAACCCCCGCTGGTGGCTCATCGGCGGACTCATCCTCGGCGGCATCATCTTCTGGCGCTACATCGGTCGTGCCCGCGCCCCCTTCATCACCCGCTCCTTCTTCACCAACGTGCCCTGGGCGCGCTCCGTCAGCCTCATTGTCATCATCTACTGCATGAACTTCACGGTCGCCCCCCCTCATGAACGGCATCGGTGCCGCCCACTACGGACTCACCCCCGCGCAGGTCTCCGTGCGCCTCCTGCCCGCCTACTGCGTCGCCCTGACCTCCGCCATGAGCTCCGGGGCCGTCATGGCCCGCATCGGTCGCGGTGCCACCGTGCGCGGCTGCGTCAGCCTCATCCTGTCCGGAACCGCGCTGCTCGCCCTCTTCATGAGCTCCGGACCGTGGGTCATCACCGCCGCCATGTGCCTCATCTACGCCGGCTTCGGCGCACTCTTCACTCCCATCTACGACACCGTCTTCGCCACCGTCGCCCCTGGCCAGAACGGTCGCGCCGTCGCCATGAACGACCTGGCCATGCAGGGCAGCGCCGCCATCGGCATCGGCGTGTTCACCCCCTGGCTGGCCTCCGGCTCCTTCGAATCCATCGCCGTCGTCTGCGTCGGAGCCGCAGCCATCGGCATCCTCGGCGACTGGGCCCACGAGGCCTCTGCCGCAGGGGACGCTGAGCCGCGTCGGGTCCGCGTGGCTACCCCGGCCTCGTGAAAGTGCTGACGAGCGCGCCGGTCCGCGTCAACGCGCCCCTGCCTCGTCTTTCCCTCTAGGACAGAACCAGCGCCAACCCGGCGAGAATCGCCCACGCCAGCGTGAAGAAGCCCGTGTTGCGCAACACGACGATGAGCGCTCGGCCCGACGCGCCGGTCAGCACCGGTAGGCTCACCCCGACCGCCGGGGCCGCCGTGCCCACGCCCAGCGCGCACGTCGCCAGCGGATGCATACCCAGTGCAACGCCGAGCGCCACGATCATTCCCACCGGCACCCACGCGCAGGCCGCGAACACCCAGCGCGACGCCCGGTCACCCAGACGCACGGCGGCCGTCATCTTACCCGACTCGCGATCCGTCGGAATATCACGAATGTTATTCGCCATGAGCAGTGCCACCGACAGTAAACCCAGCGCCGACGCGCACATCCACAGCCACCACGGGGCCACCTGCACCTGCGTCCAAGCCGTGCCCACGCACGCGAGCAGGCCGAAGAATACGAAGACCATCAGCTCGGACAGGCCGATACCCATGTAGGCGTACGGGTGCTTGCCGCCCGTGTAGAACCATGCGGCTACGACAGCCGCCGCACCCGCCACGATCAGCCACCACGTGCCCGACAGTGCCACCAGTGCAAGGCCCGCGATCCCGGCCAGCGCGAAGCAGCCCAGCGCCGCAGTCAGCACCGTTGTCGGCTTAGCGAGGCCGCCACCCGTCAGGCGCGCCGGACCCTGACGATTGTCGTCCGTGCCGCGAATCCCATCCGAATAATCATTCGCGTAATTGACACCCACCTGCAGTGCCAATGCCACCACGAGCGCCAAGGAGGCTCGCACCGCGTCAAACCCGCCCAGATGATGCGCAGCCGCCGACCCGACAATCACGGGTGCAGCGGCAGCGGGCAGAGTGCGCAGACGAGCGCCTTCAATCCAATCCGTCACGGTAGCCATAGCCACCAGTGTAGTTGGAGCCAGCGCCCGCCCGTCGGACGGGCCGGGAGGGTTAGGTCGGGCTGGGTCGGGTTAGCGCACCCAGTTCCTCTCAGCGGCTGTGGCGGCGTTCGCAGTCGCCACAGCGGCACCGCGGTCGATCTTGTCGAAGCCCAGGTACGGCAGCTCCGTCACCGCGACCACGCGGCGCGGTGCCTGCGCGCGCCCAATACGAGCGGCGGCGTGCTCGCGCACCGCCGTACCGAGTTCAGCCATCTCCAAAGAATCCGTCGGCATCTGATTCGGAACGACCAGAGCCGTCACGATCTGACCCCACTTCTCGTCGGGGGTGCCCATGATCCACGCGTCCGAAATCCCCTCGTAGGAGCGGACCGCGCGACGCAGAGGACCCGGCGCGATCGACAGGCCACCCGACGTGATCACGTCGTCCGCGCGCCCGTTCACCTCGACCTTACCCGACGCCCGAATGACGCCCATATCGCCCGAAATCAGCCAACGGTGACCGCCCTCCTCGAAGAACGGACTCTCCGCGTCCAAGTAGCGCGTCATCAGCGTCGGCCCGTTGAACGCCAGGCGGGTACGGCCATCCCAATCGACCGCGCGCACCGTCATGCCGGGCATCGGCTCGCCGTCGTACACGCAGCCGCCCGACGTCTCCGTCATGCCGTAGGTGATGCGCACCTTCAGGCCCGCATTCAAGGCGCGCTCCAACAGATGCTGGCTGATCGCTGCGCCGCCCACGAGGACAGCCGACAGGGACCGCATCGCGCCCACAACTTCCTCGCCCGCGTCGAGGCACTGGACGAGCTGCGTGGGCACCAGCGACAGGTAACCCGGCATCTCATCTTGTGTGACACCTCTGATAGCAGGGAGAAGGTCACGCGGGTCAAAGCCATTCGTCGTATCCACGACCTGCGGGTTCGTCTCCGCGACCGCCGCGCGCAAAAGAATCATCGCGCCGGCAATGTGATGCGTCGGCAGCGCCAGAATCCAACGTCCCGGGCCGCTCAATGCCAGCTCGGTCGCCTTCAGCGAGGCCATGAGCGCATCCATCGACAGACCGACCAGGCGCGGCTTACCCGCGCTGGACCCCGACGTCGAAATGACCAGGTCCACGCCGTCGAAGAAATGGGGGTCGTTCTTGATCTGATTGGCGAGGCCGGGGTAGTCCTCCTCGGGGAACGCCTGCTCAGGCGTCGCCGCAGACCCACGCAGCGTAGCGGGAGGAACCAGGGCGGGGGTCGCGCAAGAAGACAACGGTGTGCGGCGCGGGGGTGGTGTGGATCGGCCTGGCGCTCCTCGTAGAGCTCGACCAGCTTGTGAATCGACGCGTTAGCCAGGGCGACGGCGCTAATCGCAGTCCCGCCGGGGACGACAAGAATTCGCGGCGCAGTCATGATGTGCCTCCCAAGATCGACAGCGAGCGCAGATAATACAAGGATAAGCGTTTGCGTTGTTGCTGGTGGCAGGCCGCTTCGCGGCAATCATCACGTTTAGTGAACAATTTCTTGATATTCCGGTTATTTTCATGTGGCATACTGCGCAACTGAAAATTCAACAGTCTGCTACCACAAGGATGCGTGAGGGGTTAGGATGAACACCGATGCTCAAAAATCTTTCCACCAAAACCAGATGGGCGATCGGCGCAGCAAGCGCCCTCGTCCTCCTTGTCGTCTGCGCCATCATCGTATACGCTGCCAACTACTCTGGCCGCGTCCTGCCCCGCACCACCGTCGCCGGGATCTCCGTCGAAGGTATGAGCCGCGACCAAGTCATCTCCGCGGTCACCGCCCGAGCCGATGCCACCAAGGTCTCTCTCACCGTCGAAGGAAAGAACACCACGGTCTCGCTCAACGAAGCCGGCGTCTCCGTCGACGCTGAAGCAACCGCCGATGAGGCCATGAAAGGCTCGACCTCCCTACCGTCCTTCATTGGTGCCCTCTTCTCCAGCCGCGCCCTGGAACCCATGACCACCGTCAGCGAGGACTCCATCAAGAAGCTCACCGCGACCGTGAATTCCACCCTGACCTCGGAAATGAAAGACGCCCAGGTCATCATCGCTCCCGATGAGGAATCCTTCACCGTCACGCCCGCGCAAAACGGCAACGGTATCGCCCGCGATGAGGTTGCCGCCGCCGTCAAGCAGGCGGGTGCCACCCTCGCCTCCGTGTCGCAGAACGTCACCGTTTCACAGATGGAACCCAGCGTCACCACCGCCGATGCGCAGCAGGCCGCCCAAAAAGGCAACGACCTGCTCGACACCTCGATCGAAATCTCCGACGGCATCGACCTGTTCGTCGCCGAGCGCTCCGACAAGGTCCACTGGGTCGAATTCCTCACCAAGGATGACGGCTCCCTCGACGAACCCTCCATCAGCACCGTCAAGGTTGCCGACTGGGTCAACGCCCTGGCTGCAAAAACCGACGTCAAGGCCGAGAATCGCGTCGAGAACGTCGACTCCTCCGGCAACGTGCTGACCACCGCCCGCGAAGGCAAGAAGGGCCTCAAGACCAACAACACCGAAGAGATCACCAAGGGTGTCGTCAACGCCATGACCAATGGCACCTCCTACGAGGGTTTGTTCCACTACGACGACATCGAGCCCGGCTCTGAAACCAAGCGGGTCGCCGAAGGCACCGAAAACCTGGTGTACCAGGCCGCCGAAGGCGAAAAGTGGGTCGACGTCAATCTCACCGATGCCACCGTCACCGCGTACGTCGGCGGCAAGGTCGCAGGCGGCCCGTTCTACATGGTCCCCGGTGCGCCCGATACCCCGACCGTTACTGGCACCTTCCATGTCTACCTCAAGTACGACGTGCAGACCATGCGCGGCGAGAACGCCGACGGCACCAAGTACGAGACCGAAGGCGTCCCGTGGGTTACCTACTTCACCGGCTCCTACGCGATGCACGGTGCCCCATGGCGCTCCTCCTTCGGCTGGAGCGGATACGGCGGCTCCCATGGCTGCGTTAACATGCCCGTCGACGCCGCCAAGTTCATCTATGACTGGACCGACATGGGCGACACGGTGGTCGTGCACTATTGATCGCCACTGAGCATCTCGCAGCGGGCCGGAACCCCTATGGTTCCGGCCCGCTCGCTGCTTTGTCGGGCTGTGGGGCTGTGGGGGTGCCTGGCCCAGTGGGGCTGGGGGATGGCTTCGTGGATAGGTTGAGAGTGTGCGGATAGGTGATTTTCCTATCCGCCTGTTTGTTTTCTATCCGTATCGTTTTGTCGGGGCTGGGTCTTCCTGTTGGGGTGTCGCAGTTGTGCTCTCCGGGTTCTGTGGTGCTTTCTGTTCTGGGCGGGCTGCCCGTGTAGCGGAGGCGCTGGTGTGGTTCCCCAACAATGTTTCATGTAATTCCTCGATAACTAGTTCAGGCTTCGACATGAGGCCGTTGGAATCGCAGTGTTTGTGGGTGGCGTTGACACATGGCCGGGGAGAATGACATGCGACTTTTATGTGGACGCGACGCGCCTGCGCGGCAGGCGCACACGCGGTAGTCTGCGCGTAACGGCACGGGCGCTGAGCGCCCCCCTCAACGTATGGCAGGTGTTTCATGTATTTCCGAGACGATGCGATGAACGCGACGGGCAACGGCCTCGGCCCCGACGAGTGGTGGAAGGGCGCGGTCGTCTACCAGATCTACCCGCGCTCCTTCAAAGACTCTAACGGCGACGGCTTTGGTGACCTTGAGGGGATCCGCTCCAAGCTCGACTACCTGAAGGCTCTGGGCGTGGACGTTGTGTGGCTCTCGCCGATCTACGCGTCCCCGCAGGCTGACAATGGCTACGATATCGCCGACTACTACGACATCGACCCCATGTTCGGCACGCTGTCGGACTTCGACCGCCTCCTGGAGGGGGTCCACGAGCGGGGGATGCGCCTCGTCATGGACCTGGTCGTCAACCACTCCTCCGACGAACACCCGTGGTTCGTGGAGTCGCGGTCCTCGCGGGATAACCCGAAGCGTGACTGGTACATCTGGCGCGATCCGCGCCCCGGGTGCGTGGGAGGCGAGGCCGGGGCGCAGCCCAACAACTGGGGGTCTTTCTTCTCCGGCTCGGCCTGGGCCTGGGATGAGGCTACCGGTCAGTACTACCTGCACCTGTTCCACAAGAAGCAGCCCGACCTGAACTGGGACAACCCCGAGGTCCGCAGGGCCGTCTATCGCATGATGAACTGGTGGCTCGACCGAGGAGTCGACGGCTTCCGCATGGACGTCATCAACCTGATCTCCAAGGACCCGGCCTGCCCGACGGCGTCGTCTACCCCGGGCGCGCGTGGGGCGAGGGCTTCCCGCACTTTTCGGAAGGCCCCCACCTGCACGACTACCTGGCTGAGATGCGCCGCGAGGTCTTCGCCGGGCGCGCTGGAACCATGACGGTGGGCGAAACCCCTGGCATGCGCCGCGACAACGTCCTGCTCTTCACGGACCCGGCCCGCGCTGAGCTCGACATGGTGTTCCAGTTCGACCACGTCGACCTCGGCCTCGAAGCGGGAAAGTTCCACCCGCGCCCGCTGCGCCCCGGTGAGCTCGCCGACTGCCTGAGTGCCTGGCAGGAGGCCCAGGGTGAGGTCGGCTGGAACAGCCTGTATGTGGACAATCACGACCAGCCGCGCGCCGTCAGCCGCTTCGGCGACGAGGCCCACCGTTACGCCTCGGCCACCGCCCTGGCCACCGCGCTGTACATGCTGCGCGGCACCCCCTACGTCTATCAAGGTGAGGAACTGGGCATGACCAACGGGGTCTTCCACGGTCTCGACGATTTCCGCGACGTGGAGGCACTGCGCTACTACAACGAGGCGGTGGCAGCGGGGGAGAGCCCCGAGTCCGTCCTGGCCGGGATGCGCGCCACCGGTCGCGACAACGCGCGCACCCCCGTCCAGTGGGACGCGGGGCCGAACGCCGGTTTCACGGAGGGCACCCCGTGGATCGGCGTCACCCCGAACTATCGGGAGATCAATGCCGCCTCCCAGGTTGACGACCCCTCATCCGTGTACGCCTACTACCGGGCGCTCGCGGACGTGCGCCACGGCCTGCCGGTCATCGTGCGCGGCTCATTCGAGCGGATCCCCACCCCCTCGCCCGCTGTTTTCGCTTACCGGCGTATCCTCGACGAGGCCGTGGCCACGATCCTGGTCAACCTCTCCTCTCAGCCCGCCTCCCTGGGTGAGGCCCGCGCGCGGCGTGGCCGGCGAGCTGCTCCTGGCCAACCGGGACCTGCCCGAGGCCAAGCGAGATGCTCCCGGCGTTCTGGAACCCTGGGAGGCGCGCGTCTACCTCGCATAAGAGAGGAAGGCCCGGGATCGAAGAAATCCCGGGTCTGTGAGTCGCGGAGTTTCTGTGTAGGAACCGCTCTCAGTAGTAGTACGGATAGTCCTCCCAGCGGGGGGCGCGGTGCTCAAGGAAGGCATCGCGGCCCTCCTGCGCCTCGGCCGTCATGTACGCCATGCGCGTGGCCTCGCCGGCAAAGACCTGCTGGCCGGCCAGGCCGTCGTCGGCCAGGTTGAAGGCGAACTTGAGCATGCGGATTGCCTGAGGGGACTTCGTCGCGATGGTCGCCGCCCACTCCAGGGCGGTCTCCTCCAGCTGGGCGTGGGGGACCGCTCGGTTGATGACGCCCCAACGCTCGGCCGTGCGCGCGTCGTAGCGCTCGGCCAGGAAGAAGATCTCGCGCGCACGCTTGTCCCCGGCCTGGCGAGCCAGCAGCGCCGACCCGTAGCCCGCGTCAAAAGACCCCACGTTCGCGTCCGTCTGCATGAATGCCGCGTGCTCGATGGACGCCACCGACAGGTCTGCCACGACGTTGAGGGAATGCCCGCCGCCCGCAGCCCAGCCGGGCACCGCGGCGATGACGACCTTCGGCATTGTGCGGATCAGGCGCTGGACCTCCAGGATATGCAGGCGACCGGCGCGCGCAGGGTCGATCTGCTCGCGGCGCTGGGCGGTGGCCGCCTCGGGGTCCGCGCCCTCGACCTCGTAGCGGTACCCGTCACGGCCTCGGACCCGCTGGTCGCCGCCGGAGCAGAACGAGTACCCGCCGTCGCGCGCCGAGGGGCCGTTGCCGGTCAGGATGACGGCCGCGACCGAGGAGGTCTGGCGCGCGTGGTCGAGCGCGCGGTACAGTCGTCGACCGTGCCGGGACGAAAAGCGTTGCGAATGTCGGGGCGGTCGAAGGCGATGCGTACGACCGGCATATCCGCGCCCTCGGGACGACCGTCCGCCTCGGGGCTGCGCGAAATACCGCGGTGGTAGGTGATGTCGGAAAAATTGAAGCCCTCGACATCGCGCCAGCGCGTCGGGTCGAAGGTGTCGGAGACGAAGGGGAGAGCGCTCATATGTCGGATTTTAGTGGACGAGGCCGGGGCGGGCTTCCGACACCGGGCTGAGTCTTGCGGCGGCTGGGGGAGGAGGGCGTGCCCAACCAGGTAGGTCGCCTGCGCGGCTGCGTGTCGTTCCCGGTGGCAAGCTAACCGCACGGAATGAGAGTGGGGTGGAGGGTGTGTAGTCGCTTGTTACTAGTCAGTTCGTGTGTGATGTGTAAGATATCCTTATTTGCCAGGCGTTTGGTGATCCTTGAGAGTCTGTCATTTTCAGATAGTTAGCGTGAAATGTCTGACAACTGCTACTGTGAAGCGGTTGAGCTTGGGGGCATCATGGGTGACAATATTACCGATATGTAAGGGAGTGGTCCGATGGATGCATCGCCGTACGCCACGCTCATGCGCATCCCCATGCGTACGATGAGTCGCCAGACGCGCTACGCCCTCGAAGGCGTCGACGACATTCTCGTGTACAAGGTAGCGATGACCACGCGCTTCCGCGGGGTGACTCGCCGCGAGGGGCTCCTCCTCCGCGGTCATGCCGGGTGGGGCGAAGCCGCCCCCTTCTGGAACTACGACGACGCCGAATCTGCGCGTTGGCTGGGTGCCGCCCTCGAATCCGCACGCCGTTTCCCGCCCGTGCCTCGCCGTAAGTACGTTCCCGTCAACGTGACGATCCCCGTCATCTCGCCCGAAGAGGCCTACGAGCGCGTCAAGGCGTCCGGCGGCTGCGCGACCGCGAAAATCAAGGTTGCCGAACCCGGCGTGAGCGTGTCGCGCGACTGCGCGCGCATCGCCGCCGTCGCCGACGCGCTGCGTGAAACTGTCGGCGGGCAGGCTATGATCCGTCTCGACGCCAACGGAGCCTGGGAAGTTGACGACGCGCGCGCCGCCATCCCCGCGATGACGGACGCCGCCGGCGTCGTCCCCATCGAATACGTCGAGCAGCCCTGCCTGACCGTCGATGAGCTGGCCGAGGTACGTCGCAGCGTGGACGTGCCCATCGCCGCCGACGAATCCATCCGCCGCGCCGAGGACCCCCTTGAGGTGGCTCGTAAGGAAGCCGCCGACGTCGTCATCATCAAAGTCGCGCCCCTCGGCGGCGTCCGCTCCGCCCTTCGGGTCGCCCGCAAGTGCGGTCTCGGCGTCGTCGTCTCCTCCGCGCTCGAAACCTCCGTGGGCCTGTCCATCGGCGTCGCCGCTGCCGCCGCCGTTCCCGGCGTCCCCCGAGCCGCCGGTCTTGCCACGGCCTCGTTGCTCGTCGGAGACGTCACCACCCCCCTCGTGCCCGAACGAGGTCGACTGCCCGTCGGACGCCTCGCGCCGGACCTGAACCTCATCGGGCGAGGCCCCGAGGACTCCGACCTGGTCAGCCGGTGGGGGGATGCGCCTCGAAGGCATGGCCGAGCACCTGGGAGAGGACTCCCGGTAGGCTGGGCGCATGCCCGCCGTCGATACCGCCCGCGCGATCCTGTCCACCCTGGAAGACCTGGGTCTCACGCACGTCCTGTACTGTCCTGGCTCGCGCGGCGCGCCCTTCGCCTACGCCCTTGAAGCAGGGGTGTTCGGGGGCGACGCGCGTCCCCTCCTCGATGAGCGCAGCGCCGGCTTCGCTGCCGTGGGCCTCGCGCGTACCGGTGCCCTGCCCGCCATCATCGTCACCTCCGGCACAGCCGTCGCCGAACTGACCCCCGCCGTCCTCGAGGCCTCCCACGCGCGCCTCCCCCTCCTCGTCCTGAGCGCCGACCGACCCGGCGAGCTGCGCGGCGTCGGCGCTTCACAAGCCACCGCGCAAGCAGGACTCTTCGGCGTCCACGCCCGCGCCAGCATCGACCTGGAACCGCAAGAACCCTCGCGTTCCCTTGTTGGACAGCTCTCGCGCGCCCTCGCCGCCGCCCTCGGCGCGCCTACTGGAACGCCCGGACCCGTCCAGATCAACGTCGCATTCAGGGATCCGCTCACGCCGCAGGGGGGGTCGCGTTGGCGCGGGGCTTGACGGCGGATCCGCGCCCGATCCCGCAGACGAGGCCCCGGCCTCGTTCGTTCCGCGCCCCACCCGGGTGCTCCCCGCCAGCCTCGCGCCCGTGCGCTGGGAGGACGTCGTAGGCGAGGCGTGCGCAGGCCTCATCGTTGCCGGTGAAGGTGCCTCACCGCGGGCCGCGCAGTGGTCGCTGACCTCAGGCTTCCCGCTCCTGGCGGAACCCGCGTCCGGCGCGTGGGCGGGCGGGGGAGTGACCCCCTTCGAGCAGGCCATCGTGTCGTCGCCTCTGGGACGAGAAGTTGATACCGTGGTCGTCACCGGACGACCCACCCTCTCGCGGCCCATCCACGCGCTGCTCGCCCGTCCCGACGTGCGCGTCATCGTCGTCGACGCTGGCACCCCGTGGGTCGACATCTCCGGCAACGCCTCCGTCGTCGTACCCGCGCTGGCTGCCCCCCCGCGTCCCGTCCTGTGAATCCTCGTGGGCAGCGCGCGTGCGCTTCGCCGCCGACGAAGCCGCCTCTCGCATCGACGCCCTTCTGGCCGGCGGGTCCGGGCGCAGCATGCTCGACTTGGCACGGGCCGTCGCTGCGGCCACGGTCGGCCCCCTCGTGCTCGGTGCCTCCAACCCCGTGCGTGCCTTCGACCTGGCCGTCGCCTCCCTGAGCGGGCGTCACGTCTACTCCAACCGCGGACAAGCCGGCATCGACGGCACCATCGCCACCGCCGTCGGCATCGCGCTCGGTCTTGGGGCCTACGCTCACCGCGACGAGGCCTCGGCCCCCCGCTCCGCTCGATGCGGGAAGCACATGGAGCCGGATCGGGCAGCGCGCGTCACAGCGGTCATGGGCGACCTGACCCTGAGCCACGATGCATCCTCGCTGGCGCTCGCAGCGGCGACGGGGGGCGACCTCGACATCATCGTCGCCGACGACGCGGGCGGCGGCATCTTCGCTACCCTCGAACACGGCCGCGCTGCCACCCCACAGGCCTACGACCGCTGGTTCGGCGTTGCCCAAGCCGTCAACTACGAGGCGCTCGCGGCCGCCTACGGCATCGGAGTCGCGCGGGCGTACGCTTCCGAGCGAACTCGCCTCAATTCTCTGCGCCCCGGTATCGGGGCCGCGCCTCATCCACGCTCCCGTTGAACGCGCGGCGCACCTGTACGCGCAGGCGTGCAACGCCTTGTGCGAGGCCAGGTTCTGATCCCGGCCGTGTGAATTCCCCGCGCGCGTGTCCACTATTCAGGAAACTCACAGGGGGCTTCCAGTACTCGTTTGAGGAAACGGTTCATACTGGTAAGTAACTAATGAACTGACATCAGAGGAAACCATGACTGAGCCTCGCATTCCCAGACCCGATGAACAGGCTGATCAGGCGGCCAGTGCCGCCCCCAGCTACCCGCAGCGTCCGGCCTCGTCCGCGCCTGACACCGACCTGCCCGCCGTCGGCGGCACCGCCGCCCAACGTGCCTCCCAGGAGACGAGCGCCGCCACGCCGATTCCAGCGCCGACCGGAGCGGACGTCACGCAGGAAATGCGCACTGCTAACACTCCTAACACCTCAATTCCCGCGCCCCAGGACTCGGCTATGCAGCAGGCGGCGTTGGCACCCCAGGATGGGGCGGTAACCCAGGACTCGGCTGCGCCTCAGGTAGCCTCGGCCCCCGTCACGCCCCCAGCCACAGCCCCCCACCGACGCGCAGCCGCACGCGCAGGGCACCACAGCACCGGGCGGCACCTACGGCGCGCCCACGGGCCAGCCGGTGACGGGATACCCGGCCCCGGCCTCGGCCTCCGCCCCGGTCGTCATCGTCAAAAAGAAGGGTCCAGGCTGGGTCGCCCTGCTCGGCGCGATGCTCCTGACAATCGGCCTGACGCTGGGCGCGATGCTCTACATGCGCCCCGAGCTGCTGCGCGTCACCACGCCGCAGAACCTCAACAACGGCACCGTCGCGACCGTGCCCGCGTCGGGCGACGCCACCGACTGGACGGCGGTCGCCTCAGCGGTTTCGCCGGCAGTCGTCACCATCCAGAGCCAGAACGCCTCATCGGGCGGCACCGGCTCCGGCGTCATCTACGACGCGCAGGGCGACATCGTCACCAACTACCACGTGATCGCGCCCGCGATCAACGGCGGGCAGATCCAAGTCACCCTGGCGGACGGACGCCTCTACGGTGCGGGCATCGTCGGCCACGACAAGACCACCGACCTGGCGGTTATCCGCCTAGAGAACCCGCCGTCGGACCTGACGGTCGCGCGTTTCGCCTCGTCGCAAAGTCTGCAGGTCGGCGCGCCCGTCATGGCGATCGGTGCGCCGCTGGGCCTGTCGAACACGGTCACGACCGGCATCGTTTCCGCGCTCAACCGCCCCGTCGAGGTCTCCATGGACGAGGATTCCACCTCGCAGGATCAGACGCAGGCATCCTCCGACCTGGTCGTCACCAACGCCATCCAGATCGACGCTTCCATCAACCCCGGTAACTCGGGCGGCCCGCTGTTCGACGCGACCGGCGCGGTGATCGGCATTAACTCCTCGATCAAGTCGCTGGCCACCTCCGCCGACGGCCAGGCAGGGTCGATTGGCCTGGGCTTCGCGATCCCCTCCGACCTGGTCGTCTCCATCGCCGACCAGCTGATTACGACCGGTTCTGCCTCCCACGGGATGCTCGGCGTCACCGTCAAGGCCGCAACCACCACCGTCGGCTCGGACACCTACGTCGGCGCGCAGATTCAGGAGGTTTCCTCCGGCTCCGGTGCCGCCGCTGCCGGGCTGCGCTCCGGCGACGTCATCCTCAAGGTTGAAGGCCAGGAAGTCACCAGCCCCAAGCAGCTCATCGGCTACGTGCGCCGCTACCGGGCGGGCGACACCATCAACCTGACGATCGCTCGCGACGGGGCGACCCGGGACGTGTCGGTCACGATCCAGGGGTCCTGACTCTCATCGACGAGGCCCGCTGTCCCTTCGTGGGGCGGCGGGCCTTTGCGCGTTGCGGGGAGTTGCGTGCGGCGGGCACGCATGGGTGCCGCTGCTCGACAATGAGCGCTCACACCCCGAGGGCGTCCAGGAGCGGGCGCATCTTTGCCTCGGTTTCGGCGAGTTCTAGGTCGGGATCCGAGTCCGGCATGATGCCAGCCCCCGCGAAGAGGCGAAGCCGTGTCCCGGACGCGAGTCCGCAGCGCAGCGCGATCGCGAACTCGCCGTCGCCCGACGTGTCCACCCAGCCCACCGGCCCGGAGTAGCGGCCGCGCTCGGTGTCCTCCAGCTCCTCGATGAGGCGCATCGCCGCCGCCCGCGGCGTCCCGCACACGGCGGCCGTCGGGTGCAGGGCGGCCACTAGGTCCAGCAGGTGCGCCGATCCCAATTGCGCACGCACATCCGTCGCCAGGTGCACGACGTTGGGCAGGGTGAGGAGGAAGGGACCCTGCGCACGCACATCGGAACACAGAGACGTCAGAATCGACGACACGGATTCCGACGCCAGTTCGTGTTCGCGCAGATCCTTCTGGCTGGAGGCGAGCATCGCGCCCTCTCCGGGCTTGCACGTGCCCGCCAGGACGCGCGACGACGCGGTCCCGTGCGAAGCGGCAATCAGCATCTCCGGCGACGCCCCCACCAGCGAATCAACGCAGAAACGCCACGTCGAGGGGTACAAGTCGCTGAGGCGCTCGAGCAGGAAACGCTCATCGAAGCCGCGCGGGCAGCGGATCGTCATGTCGCGTGCCATGACGGCCTTGTCAGCCGCGCCCTCGCGCAGCCGTGCGGCCATCGCCTGGACCGAATCACGCCACTGGGTCCGCGACATCGACCCCTGACCAAAGGACAGGGAATCGGGCACACAGGCGGCGGGCCTCGCGCAGGAGAGGACAGCATCAACCGCAGACAGCGGATCGGGCGCATCCCCAATCCCGGCGGTGACCGCCCAGCGTGCCCCGGCCTCGTCGATGAGAGTCAGCGCGGGCACAAAAGCCACCGAGCGGGCAGGGGAGCGGAACGCGAAGGACGCGAAGAGGACCGGGGAGGGGCCAGGCGCGGGGGACGAGGCCGGGGTCGCCTGCCGGGTGCAGCGCGCGTCAGTGGTTGGGGCGGAAGACAAGGCCGGGGTGGTCTCCCACGCGCGGCGCACCCGGGCGATGGCGTCGGGGGTCGCGGACTCGAGCGTGAGTGCGCGACCGAGGCCGATCATGGAGCGGCGCTCGCCAAACCAGGCCGCCCCACCCGACGCGGGAAGCAGAGATGTCAGTGAGCAAGTAGACCCCGGGTGCTGCGGGGGCAGGACCAACGCCCGAAAAGCGAGGCGTGAGCAGCCAAAGTCGTCATGCATGGGTCCATGGTAGGAGCAGGGGCGGCGGCGTGCTGAAAGACGTGGGAGGATTAACGCATGACAGAAGCCCCGCGCGCGGACCTGACCAAGGTTCCCGAAGAGATTGCCTCGATGTTCGACTCCGTCGCCACGCGTTACGACATGATGGACACGTTGATGACGGGCGGTTTGAATCACGTCTGGATGACTGCCCTGCGCAAGGCGGTCGCCCCGCACCCCGGCGAGCGCATCCTGGACCTGGCGGCCGGCACCGGCGCGTCGGCCGTTGCGCTTGCACAGGGCGGTGCCGAGGTCGTCGCCTGCGACCTGTCCGAAGGCATGATCGAGGTCGGTCGCGAGCGTCACCCCGAACTCGAGTTCGTCCACGGCAACGCGATGGACCTGGACTTCGAGGACGGCTCTTTCGACGCGGTCACGATTTCGTGGGGCCTGCGCAACATCCCGGATCCGGCCCTGGCGCTGCGCGAGATGGCGCGCGTCGTGCGCCCGCGCGGCCGACTCGTGATCCTGGAGTTCTCGACCCCGCCGTCGCGCGTGTTCCGCGGCCTGTATAGCGTCTACCAGAAGACTGTCATGCCGACGATGGCGCGCCTGGCGTCTACGAATGATGGCGCGTACGACTACCTGGTCGAGTCGATCCGCCAGTGGCCCGCGCAGGAAGAAATCGCGCGCATGGTCGCCGCGAACGGCTGGGATGAGGTCGAATACCGCAACCTGACCGGCGGCATCGCCTGCATGCACCGCGCAGTTAAGCCGCTGCCGTAGTTTGTCATTGACGAGGCCGGGGTCCCTTTGTAGGGATCCCGGCCTTTGTCGTGGGCGGGGGCGAGCGCCCCCCATGATGGCCGCAACGTGGGGTGACGGCGCGGTGGGGCTGGCGCGCCCGAGAGCGTTCACAATGGTGTAGCAGAAAGTGTCAATTACGACAAGGAAGCGTTGCGCAAATGACGGGTGTGAGTGTGGCCTTCCCCGGCCTCGGTGACTGAAATGTGCGGAAAAGTCGCGTACTCGGCGCGGTGAGGGTGACCTAGCTAGTCTGACTGGCGGAATGAAGTGATGTGCACACTTCGTCCGCCTTGCACACTTGCGCGGCTGCACCCGCGCGCCCACGTTACGGAGGAATGCCGTGGCATCCACCATGCCTAGCGACATGAGCGCTGACGTCGTCGTCGTCGGCGCGGGCCCGGGCGGGTCCTCCACCGCCTATCACCTGGCCGCAGCTGGCCTTGACGTCGTCCTTCTTGAGAAAAGCCCGTTCCCGCGCGACAAGATCTGCGGCGACGGACTCACCCCCGCCGCCGTCCACGAACTCATCGCGATGGGCGTGGACACCACCGGCTGGATGCGAAACCGCGGCCTGACCGTCATTGGTGGCGGCCACACCGTCCACTTGGACTGGCCCGACCAGAAGTCCCTGCCCGGATACGGCATGGCCCGAGCCCGCACGGACCTCGACCACGCGCTCGCCAAGCGCGCCGTCGAGGCCGGGGCGCGCCTCTACGAAGGTGTGACCGTCACCGGAGCCCTCCAAGACGGCTCCGGTCGCGTCGTCGGCGTGACCGCAAAAGCCGGTCGCGGCAAGAGCGCCGCAACCTTCGAGGTACGCGCCTCCATCACCGTCGACGCCGGGGGAGTGGCCGCGCGACTGGCCACCAGCCTCGGCCTCGAAAAGAAGATGAACCGCCCCATGGGCGTGGCCGCGCGCGCCTACTTCCACAGCCCCCGCGGCGACGAGGAATGGATGGAATCCCACCTCGAACTGTGGAGCGGCACTCCCGGCGCCTCCGACCTTTTGCCCGGCTACGGTTGGATCTTCCCCATGGGCGACGGCATCGTGAACGTCGGCCTCGGCTCCGTCGCTCGCGGGCCGGTGCCACTCACCTGCCCTACCGCGAGGTCTTTAAGACCTGGACCGCGAACCTGCCCGAGGAATGGGGCTTCACCCCCGAGAACCAAATCGGCCAGCTGCGCTCCGCCGCCCTGCCTATGAGCTTCAACCGCAAGCCTCACTACGTCCAGGGCCTCGTCCTCGTCGGCGACGCCGGCGGCATGGTCTCGCCCTACAACGGCGAAGGCATCGCCCCCGCCATGAAGGCCGGACGCTACGCGGCCTCGTGCATCGCGCAGGCTTTGTCCCGCTCCCACCGCGCCGGCATCGACCGCGCTATGAGCGAATACCCCCACATGCTTCGCGACGAATACGGCGGCTACTACCAGCTCGGCCGCATCTTCGTCGCGCTCATCGAAAACCCGACGATCATGCGCACCTGCACGAACGTTGGGCTGCCCATTCCGCGCCTCATGACGCTCGTCCACAAACTCCTGTCGGACGGGTACGAGAGGAGCGGGGGCGACTTCGACGACCAACTCATCACCATGCTGACCAAGGTGGTGCGTCCCGCATGACCACCACCACCCATAACCGGGAGGAACGATGACGAATCCCTACGTGCCGCTGCTCATCATGTCCGCAGCCGCCCTCGTCCTAGCCTTCGGGAGGCCTGGTCGCCTCCGCGATCCTGGGCCCCACCAAAAAGTCCACGACCAAGGCCGATAACTACGAGTGCGGTATCCAGCCGACCAGCGCTCACCTCACCGAGGGCCGCTTTCCGGTGCGCTACTACCTGGTCGCGATGACCTTCATCATCTTCGACATTGAAGTTGTGTTCATGTACCCGTGGGCCGTCAGCTTTAACCAGCTGGGCCTGTTCGGACTGGTCGTCATGATGAGCTTCCTGGTCACCCTCTGCGTCCCCTACGCCTACGAATGGCGACGCGGCGGCCTGGACTACTAAAAGAGAAGTAAAGGATAGACAAGTGGGACTTGAAGAATCCCTGCCCGCGGGCATCGCGCTGACCAGCGTCGAAAAAGTCCTCGGGCTCGCACGCAAGTACAGCCAGTGGCCCGTCACCATGGGCCTGGCGTGCTGCGCCATCGAGATGATGGCCGCCGGTACCCCCCGTTTCGACATGGCGCGCTTCGGCCTCGAGGTCTTCCGCGCCTCGCCGCGTCACTCCGACATGATGATCGTGTCGGGCCGTGTCTCGCACAAGATGGCCCCCGTCATCCGCCGCGTCTACGACTCGATGCCCGAACCCAAGTGGGTCATCTCCATGGGTGCATGCGCGTCCTCCGGCGGCGTCTTCAACAACTACGCCGTCGTCCAGGGCTGCGACCACATTGTCCCCGTCGACGTCTACCTGCCCGGATGCCCGCCCCGCCCCGAGGCCCTCATCCACGCGGTCCTCGTCCTGCGTGAGCAGATCGGCAAGGAACCCCTCGGCGTGCACCGCCGCGAGATCGCGCGCCGCGCCGAGCAGGCCGCCCTCGAGGCGACCCCCACCCACCAGATGAAGGGACTCTCGCATGAGCGACCTTTCCACCCCCGAGGAAAACGCGCCCGCCGAGGTCGCCCAGGCCTCGTCCCAGCGCGGTTTCGCCCTCCCCGAGCCCATCGCACACCGCCAGGGCCTCTTCGGTGCGGGCAACGACTCCTCCACCTCTGGCTTCGCTGGCCTCGTGACCGATTCCTTCCTGCCCGGCGAGGCCTCCCGACCCTACGGCAGTTGGTTCGACCAGGTCGTTGACGTCCTCGAAGAACTCATCGCCGCCGACGGTCTGAAGGTCTCCGACGTCATCGAAAAGGTCACCATCGACCGCGGACAGCTCGGCATCTTCATCGCCCGCGAGCACATCGCGCGCGTCGCCAAGTACCTGCGCGACGACGCCGACCTGCGCTTCGAGCTGTGCTTGGGGACCAACGGCGCGCACTACCCCCTCGATAAGGGGCGCGAGCTGCACGCCATCTACCCCCTGTACTCGATCACGCACAACCGCATGATCCGCCTCGAGGTCACGTGCCCCGACGAAGACCCCCGCATCCCCTCCATCGTTTCCGTCTACCCCGGAAACGACTGGCAGGAGCGCGAAACCTGGGACCTCATCGGCATCGTCTTCACCGGGCACCCCTCGCTCACGCGCACCGCGATGCCCGACGACTGGGTCGGACACCCCCAGCGCAAGGACTACCCGCTGGGCGGCATCCCCGTCGAGTTCAAGGGCGCCGTCAACGCTTCCGCCGATGTTCGTAGGAGTGTGAACTGATGACCACCGCTTTCCACGCGCCCGCTGGCGCGACCGACCTGCCCCTCAAGGATATTCCTGAGGTCCTCACCCAGGGCGGCGACTGGGACGACGTCCTGCACGAGATCGAGGCCATCACCTCCGAGCGCATCGTCGTCAACCTCGGCCCGGTCCACCCCCGCGACCCACGGCGTTCTGCGTCTCATCCTCGAGCTTGACGGCGAGAAGGTCCGCGAGACCCGCATCGACACCGGCTACCTGCACACCGGCATCGAGAAGAACATGGAGTACCGCACGTGGACCCAGGGCGTCGCATACTGCACGCGTATGGACTACGTGGCTCCCTTCTTCCAGGAGGCCGCCTACTGCCTCGGCGTCGAGAAGCTCCTCGGCATCGAAGAGGACATCCCCGAGCGCGCGTCCCTCATCCGCATCCTCATGATGGAGCTGTGCCGCATCGCCTCGCACCTGGTCGCCATCGGCTCGACCGGTAACGAAATGGGTGCCACCACGATCATGACGATCGGTTTCCGTGGCCGTGAGGAGATCCTGCGCATCTTCGAGCACATCACGGGCCTGCGCATGAACCACGAGTACATCCGCCCCGGTGGCGTTGTGCAGGACATCGGCGAGGGCACCACGGACTACATCCATGACCGTCTACGCCGCTGCCGTAAGGACATCGGCGAGCTCCAGGACATCCTGGTCGAGAACCCGATTTTCAAGAAGCGTCTGTGTGACGTGGCCGTCATACCACTGAGCGGCCTCATGGCCCTCGGCTCGACCGGCCCCGGCGTGCGCGCCGCCGGCCTGCCCCTGGACCTGCGCAAGAGCCAGCCCTACTGCGGCTACGAGAACTTCGAGTTCGATGTCCCCACCCGCGACAAGTCCGACGTCTACAACCGCACGATGGTTCGCTTCGACGAGTGCTACGAGTCGATGCGCATCATCTGGCAGGTGCTCGACAAGCTCGACCAGTGCGAGGGCGCGCCCACCATGGTCGCCGATCCCGAAATCGCCTGGCCCGCGCGCCTGGCTGTCGCCACGGACGGCCAGGGCAACTCGTTCGAGCACGTTCGCGAGATCATGGGGGAGTCCATGGAGTCCCTCATCCACCACTTCAAGCTCGTCACGGAGGGCTTCCACGTGCCCGCCGGCCAGGTCTACCAGACCGTCGAGCACGCGAAGGGCATCCTGGGCGTTCACCTCGTCTCCGACGGTGGCACGCGCCCGTTCCGCGCGCACTTCCGCGACCCCTCCTTCGCCAACCTGCAAGCGCTGGCCATGATGACCGAAGGCGGCCAGCTGGCCGACGTGGTCGTCGCCCTGGCCGCTATCGACCCCGTTCTCGGAGGCGTTGACCGATGAGCTACACACCCGACACCCTGGCACGCCTGCAGGCGGACGCCGCGCAGATCATCGCCCGCTACCCGGACGGTCACTCGCGCTCCGCGCTGCTGCCGATGCTGCACCTGATCCAGTCCGTCGACGGCTACGTCAGCCCGAACGGCATCGACTTTATCGCAGCCACGCTGGACCTGCCCCGCGCAGAGATCAGCGCCGTCGCGACCTTCTACACGCAGTACAAGCGCCACCCCACCGGCGACTACCTGGTGGGCGTGTGCACGAACGCGCTGTGCGCCGTCATGGGCGGCGACGAGATCTGGGAAAAGGTCTCCGAGAAGGTCGGCGTTGGCAGCGACGAAACCAGCGAAGACGGAAAGATCACGCTCGAGCGTATCGAGTGCAACGCGGCGTGTGACTACGCGCCCGTCGTCATGGTCAACTGGGAATTCTTCGACAACCAGAGTCCCGAGTCGGCCCTGGAGATGATCGAGGACATCCAGGCCGGTCGCGACATCCACCCGACGCGCGGCCCCATCGTCGCCCCCACATTCAAGGAGAACGAGCGCGTCCTGGCTGGCTTCCTGGATGGGCACGAGAATGAAGGCCCCTCCGCTGGCCCCGCGACCTTGCTGGGCCGCGAGATCGCCGCGAAGAACGGCTGGACCGAGCCGGTGGCTGACAAGGCCGCCGACCAGGCCCCCACGAAGGCCACGAAGGCATCCACGAAGGCCTCGAATAAGAAGGGAGTGAAGGCGAAGTGAGCACCGCATACGTGACGCCCGGGCCGCTGACCCCGATCCTCACCAACGGGTGGGGAGAGGAGCGTTCCTGGACGCTGGACTCCTACCGAGGCCGCGGTGGCTACCAGGGCCTCGACAAGGCCCGCACGATGGAGCCCGCCGAGATCATTCAGGCCGTCAAGGACTCCGGTCTACGAGGCCGTGGTGGCGCAGGCTTCCCGTCCGGCCTCAAGTGGTCCTTCCTGCCCCCGGCCGACGGCGGTCCCCGCTACCTCGTGGTGAACGCCGACGAGTCCGAGCCGGGCACCTGCAAGGACATCCCGCTCATCATGGGCAATCCGCACGTTCTCATTGAGGGCATCGCGATCACGTCGCGCGCGATCGGCTGCGACCATGCGTTCGTCTACCTGCGCGGCGAGGTCACCCACGTGTACCGCCGCCTGCTGGAGGCTGTGCGCGAGGCGACCGAAGCCGGCGTGCTCGGCGACCTGCGTATCACCGCACACGCGGGTGCCGGTGCCTACATCTGCGGTGAGGAGACGGCCTGCTGGACTCCCTCGAGGGACGCCGAGGCCACCCGCGCCTCAAGCCCCCGTTCCCCGCAGTGGCCGGCCTGTACGCCCGTCCCACGGTCGTCAACAACGTGGAGACTATCTCCCAGGTGGCGGGTATCTTCCGCAATTCCCCCGAGTGGTACGCGTCCATGGGCACCGAAAAGTCCAAGGGCCACGGCATCTTCTCCGTGTCGGGTCACGTGAACAACCCCGGCCAGTTCGAGGCCCCCTTCGGTATCACGATGCGTCAGCTCATCGAGATGGCGGGCGGCATCCGCGACGGCCACACGCTCAAGTTCTGGACCCCCGGTGGTTCCTCCACGCCGATCTTTACTGAAGACGAGCTGGATACGCCCCTCGACTACGAGTCCGTGGGTGCTGCCGGTTCGATGCTGGGCACGCGTGCCCTGCAGGTGTTCGACGAGACCGTCTCGGTCGTCCGCGTCATCACCCGCTGGTCCGAGTTCTACCAGCACGAATCCTGCGGTAAGTGCACGCCCTGCCGTGAAGGCACCTACTGGATGAAGCAAATCATGCTGCGTCTCGAGCGAGGCGAAGGTCGCCCCGGCGACGTCGACCTGCTCGACGAGATCGCACACAACATCGCGGGCCGCAGCTTCTGCCCGCTCGGCGACGCCGCAGCAACCCCGATCATGTCGGGTATCAAGCGCTTCCGCGACGAGTTCGAGGCTGGCCTCACCACGCCCGCCCGCGAGCTTTTCCCCTACGAGGCGTCCGCTAACTACGCGCGAGGAGGTGGCCGATGAGCGACGCGCCCAACATGATTGACGTCACCATCGACGACGTTCAGGTTTCTGTCCCCCAGGGCACGCTTGTGATCCGCGCGGCCGAGCAGGCCGGCATCCGGATCCCGCGTTTCTGTGACCACCCGCTGCTGGCCCCCGTGGCCGCGTGCCGCCAGTGCCTGGTCGAGGTTGGCATGCCCGACCGCAACACGGGTCAGCTGCGCTTCATGCCCAAGCCCCAGCCCTCGTGTGCGCAGACCGTCACCCCGGGCATGGTCGTCAAGACCCAGCACACCTCCGAGGTGGTGGATCGCGCCCAGCGCGGCGTCATGGAGTTCCTGCTCATCAACCACCCGCTGGACTGCCCGGTCTGTGATAAGGGTGGCGAGTGCCCCCTGCAGAACCAGGCGCTGACGGAGGGTCGCGGCAAGTCCCGCTTCACGGACGCCAAGCGGACCTTCAAGAAGCCGCTGCGCCTGACCTCTCAGATCCTGCTGGATCGCGAGCGCTGCATCCTGTGCCAGCGCTGCGTGCGTTTCGGCAAGGAGATTTCGGGCGACGTGTTCATGGACTTGCAGGGCCGAGGCGGCGGCACCGCCCCCACGGACCACCACTACTTCATGGGCGAGCAGGTCGGCGGCTTCGATACGACCACGCTCGACTTCTTCGACCCGTTGGCCAAGGACGCCTCGACCTCGTCCCTGTCGTCCCCGTTTGGCACGGACGCGATCGTTGGGTCGCTCAACGAGGGCGAGCTGTCCGTCGCCGAGCGCGACGTGTCGGGTCGCGCCTTCGCGTCTTACTTCTCGGGTAACATCATCCAGATCTGCCCGGTCGGTGCCTTGACCGCCGCTTCTTACCGCTTCCGCGCGCGCCCCTTCGACCTGGTTTCCACGGCCTCGGTCACGGAGCACGACGCGTCGGGCAGCGCGATCCGCCAGGACATGCGCCGCGGCGAGGTCGTGCGTCGCATGAGCGGCAACGACCCTGAGGTCAACGAAGAGTGGATCACCGACAAGGACCGCTTTGCCTTCGAGTGGGACAAGGTTGATCGCCTGACCTACCCGCTCGTGCGCGAGGATGGCGAGCTGGTTCCCACCTCCTGGTCCGATGCGCTCGACCGCGTCCGCGAGGGCCTGGAGTCGGCGGGTTCGTCCGTTGGCTTCTTGCCCGGTGGTCGCCTCACGTTCGAGGACGCCTGGGCCTGGTCGAAGTTCGCTCGTACCGTCGTCGGCTCCGACTCGATCGACTTCCGTTCGCGTCCTTCCAGCGAGGAAGAGCGTTCCTTCCTGGCCTCTTCGTGGCCGGCTCCGGCCTCGATGTCACGTACTCCGATCTGGAGAGCGCCGGGCAGGTGCTGCTGGTTGCCCTCGAACCCGAGGACGAGTGCGGTGCCATGTTCCTGCGCCTGCGCAAGGGGACGCGCAAGTCAGGCCTCAAGGTCGCCACGGTCGCGCCCTTCACTTCTAACGGCTCGCGCAAGATGAATGCTCGCCTCTTGCACGCCGCCCCCGGCGCTGAGCCGGGCGTCGTGGACGCGATCAAGGCGGGCGGTGCCTACGCCGACGTGGCTGAGGCGCTGTCCGGCGGCGTCATCCTCGTGGGCGAGCGCGCCGCTCGCGTCCCCGGCCTGTTGTCTTCCGTCGTTGCTCTCGCCGAGCGTACGGGTGCCCGCCTCGCGTGGGTTCCGCGCCGCTCCGGCGACTGCGCCGCCATCGAGGCTGGCCTCCTCCCGGGTCTGCTTCCCTTCGGCCGCGGCATTGACGAGGCCGGGGCGCAGTCCCTGGGATGGGGTGAGCTGCCCGAGCGCGGCCTCGACGCCAAGCAGATGATTGAGGCCGCCGCATCCGGCAAGCTGAAGGCCCTGGTCGTCGGCGGTGTCGACGTCCGCGACTTCGACGAGCCGGCAGCCGTGCGCGAGGCTCTCGACGAGGTTCCTTTCCTCGTGTCGCTCGAGGTTCGCGCCTCCGAGATCACTGATCGCGCGGACGTCGTCTGCCGGTCGCCCCCGCGGTCGAGAAGAACGGCACCTACATCAACTGGGAGGGCCGCCTGCGTCCCTTCGGCCAGGCGCGCTCCGCGACCTCGCTGACGGACCGCGACGTGCTCGTGCGCCTCGCCGAGGAATTCGACGCCGACCTGGGCATTGCCACCCTGTCGGACCTGTACGCCGAGGTCAACCTCCTCATGGAGTGGGACGGCGACCCGCAGGACTTCACCCCGGCCTCGGCGCAGGCTCCCGCCGCCGTCGGTAAGGGGCAGGTCGTTCTGGCCTCCCACAAGCCCATGATCGACGCCGGTCGCCTCCAGGACGGTGCTCCGTGGCTGGCAGGCTCGGCCCGCCGCCCCGTCCTCCTGGCCTCCGCCGCGACGCTGGCCGCCGCGGGCATCACCCCCGGCGCTGACGCGACGCTCGAAACCGAGTGTGGAACGATCACCCTCCCGGCCGCCATCGCAGACCTGCCCGACTCCGTCGCGTGGGTTCCCGAGTGCTCGACCGGTTCCGTTATTCACGAAAAACTCGGCGGTGTCGGCACCGTCGCGACCCTGCGCGCCACGCAGGAGGTGGCACGATGACACTGACCCCCCTTCGCAGTCCCGGAGTACACCGCCGCGGACTTTAGCCAGGAAACCTGGTGGCTCAGCCTCATCAAGGCCGTGTTCATCATCGTCTTCCTGATCGCCAACGTGCTGCTGGCCCTGTGGGTCGAGCGCCGAGGCCTGGGCCGCATGCAGACGCGTCCCGGCCCGAACGTGGCGGGCCCCCTCGGCCTGTTCCAGGCGTTCGCCGACGCGGGCAAGCTCCTCTTCAAGGAGGACATGTGGACCCGCAGGGCCGAGCGGTTCCTGTACTTCCTGGCCCCCGCGATCGCGGCTTTCGCGGCTTTCAGCGTCTACGCGGTCATTCCGATGGGGCCGAACGTGTCGATCTTCGGCCACTCGACGCCGCTACAGCTTGCCGACATGCCCGTTGCTTCCCTGTACATCCTGGCGATTGCCTCGCTGGGCCTGTACGGCATCGTCCTGGGTGGTTGGTCGACCCGCTCGACCCTGCCCCTGTATGGTGCGGTTCGTTCCTCCGCACAGGTCATCTCCTACGAACTGGCCATGGGCCTGTCCCTCGTGAGCGTGTTCCTCATGTCGGGCACCATGTCCACGTCGCAGATCGTCGCGGCTCAGGGACAGTTCTGGTGGGCCTTCACCCTTTTCCCGGCGTTCGTCATCTACTGCATCAGCGCCACCGGTGAAGTCAACCGTCTGCCCTTCGACCTTCCCGAAGCCGAAGGCGAAATCGTCGCTGGCCACATGACCGAGTACTCCTCGATGAAATTCGGCTGGTACTACTGTCCGAATACGTCAACATGCTCAACGTCTCGGCCGTCGCCACCACGATGTTCTTCGGCGGCTGGCACGCCCCGTGGCCGCTGTCCCACGTCGAGTTCCTCAACTCCGGCTGGTGGGGCATGCTCTGGTTCTTCCTCAAGATCTGGTTCTTCATGTTCCTGCTGATCTGGACGCGCGCGACCCTGCTGCGTTTCCGCTACGACCAGTTCATGAACCTCGGCTGGAAGCGCCTCATGCCCATCGCCCTGGGCTGGCTCGTCCTCGTCGCCCTCGTGCGCGGCGTCACGCAGTTCGTCCAGCTCTCCACGCCTGTGCTCTTCGGCAGCGTCGGCGTTCTCTTCCTGGTCGCCCTCGTCATCATCTGGGTGACCGACAAGCCCGAGCCCGAGCCGATTCCCGCCTCCGAGCGCGAATACACCCGGATTCGAGGACGGCTTCCCCGTCCCGCCGCTGCCCGGACAAACACCCGTCGCCAGCCCGCGCGCCAGGACCACCATTGAGGGCACACTGGCCACGGCCTCGGCAATCGACAGCCCGAAGGAGGCCACCGATGAGTGAGAAGAACACCGGCGAGGACATGCTCTTCAAGCACGACCCCAAGGGCGCGTTCGCGCAGTTCGTCGCCCCCATGGCCGGCTACGGAGTCACGATGGCTTCGTTCTTCCGGCCCACCGTCACCGAGCAGTACCCGCGCGAACCCGCGCGCGTCATGCCTCGCTTCCACGGACGTCACCAGCTCAACCGCTACGACGACGGCCTCGAAAAGTGCGTCGGCTGTGAGCTGTGCGCTTGGGCGTGCCCCGCCGACGCGATCTTCGTCGAAGCCGCGTCCAACACGCCCGACGAGCAGTACTCCGCGGGCGAGCGCTACGGCCGCGTCTACCAGATCAACTACCTGCGCTGCATCTTCTGCGGCATGTGCATCGAGGCGTGCCCCACGCGCGCCCTGACGATGACGAACGACTTCGAAATCGCCAAGTACACCCGCGAGGACGACATCTACGAGAAGGGAGACCTGCTGGTCCCCCTCTCCGACGGCATGCTCGACACGCCCCACCCCATGGTCGAGGGCAAGAACGACATCGACTACTACCGCGGGGACGTCACCGGCCCCACCGCCGCCCAGGTCGACTGGGTCGCGGCCCGACGGCCTGACGATCCCTCCCTCAAGACGGTGCGAGTCGCGAAGGAGACACACTGATGAACCTGTCCAACGGTTGGCCCATGATGGGGTCAACGGGGGGAGATCATCCTCTTCGCATGCACGGCCATTGTCATGGTCGGCTGCGCCCTGGGTGTCCTCTTCTTCAAGAAGGCCGCGCACTCGGTCATCTGCATGGTCGGCGTCATGCTCGGCCTGGCGGTCCTATACATTGCGAACAACGCGCCCTTCCTGGGTGTCGCGCAGATCGTCGTCTACACTGGCGCGATTATGATGCTCTTCCTCTTCGTCATCATGCTGATCGGCATCGGCACCTCCGACGACTACGCCCGCCAGTCCCGCGGCGCGATCGTCGCGGCGGTCCTCGGCGGCCTCGGCCTGATCGTCATCGTCACGACGGCGATCCTCAAGGCGGCCCCCGACACCTACGCGCCCAGCGACGTCGACCCCTACTCGAACCAGCCCGTCACCGACCTGGCGATCACACTGTTCCAGGAGCACTGGCTCAGTATGGAACTCGCGGGTGGCCTGCTGATCACCGCCGCGGTCGGTGCGATGCTGCTGACCCACTCCGACCGCCTCGGCCCGAAGGTTAACCAGGAGCAGACGGCTCGCAACAAGATGCGCGCATTCGCCGAAAAGGGCACTCGTATCGGCCAGCTGCCCGCCCCCGGTGTCTACGCCCAGTCGAACGCGGCCGACGTGCCTGCCATCTCCGGCGAGACCCTCGGCCCGGTCGAGGAATCCGTGCCCCGTGTCCTGCGCGTGCGCGGCCTCGCCCGCACGATCGGCGAGGTCACCCCCGAGGTCTCGGAGCAGCTCGCCCTCGCACGCCACGACGACAACACCGCCGTGGCCGCCGAGGAATCGCCTACACCATCGGGCGCACGCCCGACGTCCCGCGCTCCGGCTCCTTCGGGATGCCCGGCGCTGCCGCGCCCACCGGACTGGCCCAGCCTCGGGCTCGCAAGGCGCGCACCACCACCCCCACTGAGAAGAAGGAGGAGAGCAAGTGAGCCTCGCCTGGTACCTCATCCTCGCGGGTGTGCTGTTCGCCATCGGAGCGACCACGGTCCTCGTGCGCCGCAGCGCGGTCATCGCGCTCATGGGCGTCGAAATGATGCTCAACGCCGCGAACCTCGTCCTCGTGACGTTCTCGCGCATCAATTCCAACGTCGACGGAGAGATCATGGCGTTCTTCGTCATGGTCGTCGCGGCCGCTGAAGTCGTCGTCGGCCTGTCGATCATCGTGTCCATCTATCGTTCCCGCTCGACCACGAGCGTGGACGACCTCAACCTGCTGAAGAACTGAAGGAGGACGTAACCCATGACCACCTTCCTTTCTGCGCAGGCGTCCGGTGCCGCTCAGACGGTCGCCGCCACCGGAGCCGCCTCCTATGCGTGGCTCCTCATCCTGATCCCGCTCGCCAGCGCAGGCCTGCTCCTGCTGCTCGGGCGCACTTCTGACAAGTGGGGCCACCTGTTGGCGACCCTCGCATCCTGGTCGACCTTCGTCATCGGTGCGGCCATCGCCGCCCAAATGTGGGGTGCCCCCCGAGGACGCGCGCCGCTTCAGCGAGACCCTGTTTACCTGGATTCCCGCTGGTGACTTCACCGTGAACTTCGGCCTGCTCGTCGATCCGCTGTCCATCACCTTCGTCATCCTGGTGACCTTCGTCGGTTCGCTCATCCACGTGTACGCGATTGCCTACATGGAGCACGACGAGGCCCGCCGCCGTTTCTTCGCCTACCTGAACTTCTTCATCGCGGCGATGCTCACGCTGGTGCTGGCCGACTCCTACGCCGGCCTCTTCGCCGGCTGGGAGGGCGTGGGCTTGGCCTCGTACTGCTCATCGGCTTCTGGAACCACGTCCCCGCCTACGCGGTGGCCGCTAAGAAGGCGTTCGTTATGAACCGTGTTGGCGACATGGGCATGCTGATCGCCATGATGGGGATGGTCGCCTCCTTCCAGTCGGTGTCCTTCTCCGAGGTCTCCGCTCGCGCAGGCTCGATCCCGACGGCCTCCGCCACGTTCATCGGCTTCTTCCTGCTCGTGGCTGCCTGCGGTAAGTCCGCGCAGTTCCCGCTGCAGGCCTGGCTGGGCGACGCCATGGCCGGCCCGACCCCCGTCTCCGCGCTCATCCACGCGGCCACGATGGTCACCGCCGGCGTCTACCTGATCGTCCGCTCCGGCGCGGTCTTCGTCGCCGCCCCCGTCGCCGCTACCGCCGTCGCCATCATCGGCGCGATCACGCTCCTCTTCGGCGCGATCGTCGGCTGTGCGAAGGACGACATGAAGAAGGTCCTCGCCGCCTCCACCATGAGCCAGATCGGCTACATGATGCTGGGCGCGGGCCTGGGTCCCATCGGCTGGGCGTTCGCGATCTTCCACCTCTTCACCCACGGCTTCTTCAAGGCCCTCATGTTCCTCGGTGCCGGTTCCGTCATGCACGGCATGGGCGACCAGGTCAACATGCGTCGCTTCGGCGCTCTGCGCGGTGCCATGAAGGTCACCTGGCTGACCTTCATGATGGGCTGGCTCGCCATCCTCGGCGTTCCGCCATTCTCCGGCTACTGGTCGAAGGACAAGATCATCGAGGCCGCCTTCAGCGCCCACACCTTCGGCGGGTCTGAGGCCACCTGGATCGGCTGGATCTACGGAACCACCGCCCTGGTCGGTGCCGGCGTGACCGCGTTCTACATGTCGCGCCTCTTCTTCATGACGTTCCACGGCAAGGCCCGCTGGACCACCGAGGCCGAAGGCTCCCCCCGTGCACCCGCACGAGTCCGGTGCCCTCATGACGGTCCCCATGATCATCCTCGCCATTGGCGCGGTCATCCTGGGTGCCGCCCTCTCCATCGGCAACACGTTCGTCAACTGGCTGGCCCCCTCCATCGGCCACCTTGAGCACGGACACCCCGTCATGAACGAATACGTCATCCAGGGAGCCACGCTCGCCCTCGTCATCATCGGCGCGCTCATCGCGTGGATGAAGTACGGTCGCGACGAGGTCCCCACCTCCGTCCCCGCAGGCAATGCCCTGACCGAGGCCGCACGCCGCGACCTCTACCAGGACACCGTCAACGAGACCCTGTTCATGATGCCCGCCAAGGGCCTCGTCACCGTCGCAACCGTCGGCGATGCGAGCGCCATCGACGGTGCGCTGAATGGCCTCGGTGCCGGTTCCCAGCTGCTCGGACGACTCGTTGGCGTCACCCAGAACGGCCTCGTGCGCACGTACGCCGCCTACATCTTGGGAGGCGTCATCCTCGCCCTGGTCATCGTCTTCGGATTCTGGCTCTAAGGGGTACACGACAATGGAAAGTGCAATGGTTGTTACTAACTTCCCGTGGCTGACCGTCCTCGTGGCCCTTCCGGCCGCGGGCGCGGCACTCCTCGGCTTCGTCCCGCCCCTGCGCAGGGCCGCCGGGCGCGTTATCGCCCTGGCGATCGCTCTCGTCGAGCTCGCCATCGGCGTCTACGCCGCCACCGTCTTCGACTGGTCGGCCCCGGCCTCGTACCAGCTCTACGAGTCCCGCGCATGGATCCCGCAGATCGGCGTCACCTGGTCCGTGGCCGTGACCTCCCTCGGCCTCGTCATGATCCTCCTAGCTCTCGCGCTCGTGCCGCTCGTGCTCATCGCAGGCTGGGACGAGAACGAGGACCGCGGCGCGTACCCCGCGCTGGTGCTCGCACTCCAGGCCTTCATGGTCCTGATCTTCGCGGCCTTCGACCTGGCGGTCTTCTACTTCGCGTTCGAAGCCATGCTGATCCCGCTGTACTTCATGATCGGACGCTACGGCGTCGGCGATGAAGCGGCGCGTCACAAGGCCGCCATGAAGTTCCTGCTGTACTCGCTGTTCGGTGGACTCATCATGCTCGGTGGCGTCCTGTTCATCTGGGCGCTCGGCTCCTCGACGCAGTCCAACACGGTCGCGTTCTTCCGCATGGACACGCTGGCCGCGCTGCTGCCGAACCTGTCGGCTTCCGTCCAAATGGTCGTCTTCGTGTCCTTCATGGTCGCCTTCGCGATCAAGGCCCCGATGGTCCCCGTCCACACCTGGCTGCCCGACACAGCCGCCGTCGCCCGTCCCGGCACGTCCGTGCTGCTGGTCGGCGTGCTGGACAAGATCGGCACCTTCGGCATGATCACGATGTGCCTGCAGCTCACCCCCGGTGCCTCCGCGTCGGCCAAGTGGGCCATGTGCGTCCTCGCCGTCATCTCCATCCTGTGGGGCGGCCTGTCCGCCAACGGCCAGAACGACATCATGCGCCTCGTGTCCTACACGTCCGTGTCGCACTTCGGCTTTATGGTCCTGGGCATCTTCATCGGATCCGAGATCGCGCTGGTTGGTGCCATGTTCTACATGGTCGCCCACGGCGTCTCCATCGCAGCTATGTTCCTGCTCTCCGGCTGGCTCTCGAAGCGTGGCGGAACGCAGGACATGCGTGACTACGTCGGCATGCAGCGCGTCACCCCGGTCCTCGCCGGCCTGTGGCTCATGAGCGGACTCGCCTCCATCGCGCTGCCCGGCCTGTCCGGCTTCGTCCCCGAGTACCTCGTCCTCATGGGCACCTGGACGGTCTCCGGCCCGCTGGCGCTCTTCGCGGTCCTCGGCGTCGTCATCGCCGCAATGTACATCCTCATGCCCTACCAGCGCGTCTTCACCGGCGCGCCCGGCAAGGGCAAGGAGGACCTGGCGGACCTCGGGGCGCGCGAGCGCGGCGTCATGACGCCCCTCGTCGTCGCGATGCTCGTCCTTGGTATTTGGTCGGCGCCCCTCGTGAGCGCCCTGACCCCGGTTGCTCAAGACCTCGACCTGGCTAACTCGCAGGTTCCGGCCGCCGCTGAAGGGAGCGCACAGTGAACGTCCTACCCATGGCTAACTTCCAGGCACCCGAGGTTCACTGGCTGAGCCTCGCGCCCATCCTCATCGTGCTGGGCGGCGCGGTCCTCGGCATCCTCGTCGAGGCCTTCGCCCCCGCGAAGGTGCGCCGCCCCATGGTCATCGGCCTGTCGATCCTCGCCACGGCCGGCGCATGCGTCATGCTCGGCCTGCGCTGGGAACCCGTCCTCCTGACGCCAACCTCGCTCGGAGAGTACATCGAGGACCCGCTGACGGTCGCCGCCCAGTCGATCCTTGTCATCATCGGATTCATGGCCGTCCTGGTCATGGCTGACCGCACCTCCGTCGGCGACGGTGCGTTCGCGGGCCAGCCCTCCGACCGCCCCGACTCGGCCGCCGAGGAACTCACCGAGCGCAAGGGCTACCAGCGCTCCGAGATGTTCCCGCTGACCCTGTTCTCGCTGGGCGGCATGATGATCTTCCCGGCCGCAGATAACTTCGTGACCCTCTTCGTGGCTCTCGAAGTCATGTCGCTGCCGCTCTACATCATGGCCGCGACCGCGCGCTACCGCCGCCAGCTGTCCTACGAGTCCGCGCTGAAGTACTTTGTGCTCGGTGCCTTCTCCTCGGGCTTCATGCTGATGGGGTCGGCGTTCCTCTTCGGCTTCGCCAACTCGCTGCGCATCTCGGCGCTCGGCCCGGCCATCGCCCAGAACACCAACATGGACTGGATGGTCCTCATCGGCGTCTTCTGCGTCATGGTCGGCCTCCTGTTCAAGGTCGGTGCCGCCCCCTTCCACGCGTGGACCCCCCGACGTCTACACGGGTGCCCCGACTCCGGTCACCGGCTTCATGGCCGCCGCCGTCAAGATTGCCGCCTTTGCTGCGATGCTCCGCTTCTACACGGCCGTCGCCGTGTACCTGCAGTGGGACCTCCTGGCTATCTTCGCGGGCGTCGCCGTCCTGACGATCATCGTCGGTACCTTCGCCGGCCTCGTGCAGGATAACGTCAAGCGAATGCTCGCCTACTCCTCGATCGCGCACGCCGGGTTCATCCTCATGGGCATCATCGCGATCCAGAAGGGCGGCTCGGGCCATGTGTTGTTCTACACGCTCGGCTACGGCCTGGCGACGGTCGGTGCTTTCGGCGTGGTTGCGCTCGTGCGTGGCCGCGACGCCGACGGCAACGTCCTGGGTGAGGCCCCCAGCCTGCGCAAGTGGGCGGGTATCGGCCGCACCAACCCGTGGATCGCGGGTTCAATGCTGGTCTTCCTGCTGTCCTTCGCGGGCATCCCGTTGACCGGCGGTTTTATTGGAAAGTTCGTCATTTTCTCCGACGCGATCAAGGGTGGTCACGCCTGGCTCGCGGTCGTCGGCCTCGTGGCCTCGGCGATTACGGCGTTCTACTACTTCCGCCTCGTGCGCGTCATGTTCTTTACTGAACCCTCGGAGGAGTCTGTCGTCGTGAAGTCGGAGGGGCTGTCCGCTCTGGCCATCGTGGTGTGTGCACTTGGAACCATCGCTCTCGGTGTGTTCCCGGGTCCCGTGTTGAGCCTGCTTGAAAAGATCGTCATACTGATCCCGTGAGCGCTCAAACACCCGATCTTCATGTTCCCGACCTCGAGTCCCGTATCACCCCGGGGCTCGAGGTCGTCGAGCGTCGTTTGCTCGACGCCGTCTCGTCGTCGCGCGACCTGACAGACGAGCTGACGCGTCACCTGGCCGTCGCGGGCGGCAAGCGGATGCGTCCACTGCTGACCCTCGTGTGCGCTCAGCTCGGCGATCCCGAGCGTGCCCTCAGCGACCGGGTCATCACGGCAGCCGCCGCGGTCGAGCTGACGCACCTGGCGTCCCTGTACCACGACGATGTCATGGACTCCGCTCCCACGCGTCGCGGCGTGCCTTCGGCGCAGCGCCTGTGGGGCAACAACCGCGCGATTCTCGCCGGCGACATCCTGTTCGCCCGCGCGTCGCTACTGGTCGCTTCCCTGGGACCCGAGATCGTCGCCCACCACGCGCGCACGTTTGAGCGTCTGTGTGAGGGCCAGCTCAACGAGACCTTTGGCCCCACAGACGACACGGATCGCGTTGACTTCTACCTGCAGGTCCTCGCGGATAAGACCGGCTCGCTGGTTTCTACTGCCGCCTCCTTCGGTGCGCTGCTGTCCGGGGCCGGTTCCCTGATGGGTGGCATCGTTGCCGACTTCGGCGAAAAGGTGGGCGTTGCCTTCCAGATTGCCGACGACGTGCTGGACCTGGCGTCTTCTGGCCAGCAGTCCGGCAAGACGCCCGGCACCGATCTGCGCGAGGGCGTCGACACGCTCCCCGTCCTCCTGCTGCGCCGCCGCGAGGCTACCGGCACGATCGACGAGGCCGGCTTGCAGATCCTGCGCGACCTGGACGGCGACCTATCCTCCGACAAGGCCCTCGCCTCGGTCGTGGAACGCCTGTGCGCCCACGACGTGCTCGATGAGACGCGCGAACTCGCGCGCACCTGGGCCAACGATGCCATCGCAGCGCTCGCACCGCTGCCCAAGGGCGAGGTCAAGACCGCGCTCGAAGCATTCGCCACCCTCATGGTGGACCGCCTGGTCTGACTGTTTCACGAGGCCGGGGTCCTCTGCGCTGTTTGGCGCGGCTGGCCCCGGCCTCGTTGTATGCGCGTGTTCTGCGTGTTGGTGCCTGGTGGCGGCGGCCCGCCTGCTCGGCCCGCCTGCTCGGCCCGCCTGCTCGGCCCGCCTGCTCGGCGTCCGCGCTGCGAGCTGCCTGCTTGCCGTCCGCGGAGCTTGTGTTCTCTTGCTTGTCTGCGTGTTGGTGCCTGGTGGCGGCGGCCCGCCCGCTCGCCGTCCGCGCCGCGAGCTTCGCTCGGCGCGTCGTCTCGAAGCCCGGCCAGGCCCTGCCGCCGCCCCCAGGCACCATAGCCAAGCCTTTTGGGTCTTTCGGTGTCCTCCATTCGGGCAGCTCCGTGTTTGCTTGTTACTGATGGGGCTGTGCACCCTATCAGTAGGCATTGCACCCTCTCTGATCGGGTGCAATGCTCCTTAACGGGTGCATGGCTTCTGACCTTGTTCCGGTCTGGGGCGGATCGTGCGTAGGGGAGAACCGGCAACTGAGCAGGGCACACCGATCCCGCCACAGCCTCGTAACTGGGAGCGACGCGCCGAGGGCTGTGTTTGCCGTCTCAGCTTAGGTTCCCCCTTGGCCTTGGGGCGCTAGACTTGGTGCCCAGGTGCGCGCACTCGCGCGCGGTCACGAAGAAGGAGAACTCGCTTGGCACCGCTCAACGTTGCCGTCATCGGCGCCGGTCCCGCTGGCATCTACGCGTCGGATATTCTGTCGAAGTCGGGACTCGAGGTGAATATCGACCTGTTTGAGCGGCTTCCCGCGCCGTACGGCCTCGTGCGCTACGGTGTGGCCCCCGACCATCCGCGCATCAAGCAGATCATCGTCGCCCTCTACAAGATCCTCCAGCGCGGCGACATCCGCCTGCTCGGCAACGTCGAGGTGGGCCGCGACGTCACCATCGACGACCTGCGCGACCACTACGATGCGATCATTATCGCAACCGGTGCGGATCGTGACCACCCGCTCGACATCCCCGGCGTCGACCTGCCCGAGTCCTACGGTGCCGCCGACTTCGTGTCCTGGTACGACGGCAACCCGGACTACCCGCGCACGTGGCCGCTGAAGGCCCGCGAGGTTGCGGTCCTCGGCGTCGGCAACGTGGCGCTGGACGTGTCGCGCGTGCTGGCTAAGCACGCCGAGGACATGCTCAAGACCGATGTTCCCGCCAACGTCGCCGAGGCCCTGGCGGAGAACCCGATCACCGACGTGCACGTGTTCGGCCGCCGAGGTCCCGCGCAGGTCAAGTTCACGCCGCTGGAGCTGCGCGAGCTGGGCAAGGTGCCGGACGTCGACGTCATTGTTTCGGAAGAGGACTTCGACTTCGATGAGGGTTCGGAGGAGGCGCTGCGCGCGCGTCGAACCAGCAGCGTCAGGTCATCAAGACCCTGACCTCCTACGCGATGGCCGACCCCGAGGAGCATACGGCCTCGCGTCGCATTCACATTCACCTGTTCCAGTCCCCGGTCGAGATCGTCGCCGACGAGAACGGCCACGTGAAGGCCCTGCGCACTGAACGCACCGCCCTGAATGGCGACGGAACCGTGTCGGGCACGGGTGTCATCACGACGTGGCCCGTACAGGCCGTGTACCGCGCGGTGGGCTACTACTCGTCGCCGATCCCGGGCTTGCCCTTCGATGAGCGCGCCGGCGTCGTGCCCAACGTCGAGGGCCGCGTCATCGAGGGTGACACCACGAAGGACGAGAACGCCCCCGTTATCCCCGGCGTGTACGCGACCGGCTGGATTAAACGTGGCCCCGTCGGCCTCATCGGCTCCACCAAGTCCGATGCTCAGCAGACGATCACGCACCTCGTGGAGGATGCCTCGGAGGGTCGCCTGCACGCGAATACCGCCGAGGTCGGTCACGAGGCCATGGTGGCCCTCCTGGAGTCCCGTGGCGTCGAGTTCACGACCTGGGAAGGCTGGGAGCTGCTGGATGCGTACGAGCAGGCCCTCGGCGAGGGCTACGGCGAGCTTCCGGGCGGTCGTGGCACACGCGAGCGCGTCAAGGTTGTGTCCCGTCGCGCGATGACCGACATCTCGCGCGGAGCGCAGGTGGATGCCGCCTCCGCCGACCTGATCGGTGAGATGGGCGAGATGGGCGTGCCCACCGCTCCCGAGCGCTTCGACGACTACACGGGGCCGGGACGCCGCAACTGAGTTTGTCACCTCCCCATTTGTGACGAGGCCGTGGTCGGGTTTTCCGGCTGCGGCCTCGTCCCTGACCTGATGGTTGTCGCACAAATTCTCACCGGTGACTCGGCTGGTTTTCAGGGCGTTCCCAGGTAACCTCTTTAGGATCACGAGCATGGTGCACCGCAACTATCACAATGGCCTCAAGACGACCCTCCTGCTGGGCGGCATGTGGGCGTTGCTGGTGTGCATCGGCGCGCTTGTGGCGCGGGGGACGGGGCAGGTCATTTGGATCCTCCTGTTCGCGGGGATCGGGCTCGCGCAGACCGCCTACTCCTACTGGAACTCTGCATCGCTGGCGCTGCGCTCGATGAATGCCTACCCGGTCTCCGAACTTGAACGGCCAGAGCTCTACGCTATCGTGCGTGAACTTGCCGAACGTGCGGGCCAGCCGATGCCCCTCATCTGGGTTGCCCCGACCATGACACCTAACGCGTTCGCGACGGGCCGCGACCCGAACCATGCGGCCGTGTGCTGTACCGAGGGGATCCTCGCAATCCTCAACGAGCGCGAGCTGCGCGGCGTCCTCGGGCACGAGCTTATGCACGTTTACAACCGCGATATTCTCACGTCGTCCGTTGCCGCAGCCATGGGTGGCCTCATTACGTCGGTCGCACAGTTCCTCATGTTCTTTGGTGCCACGAATCGACGCGACGAGGAAGGCGGATCAGGGATTTTTGGGATTCTCGGGATCCTTGCTATGAGCATCCTGGCTCCGATTGCCTCGACGCTTATCCAGTTCTCCATTTCTCGGACCCGTGAATTCGACGCCGACGAGGACGGGGCGGAGCTGACACAGGATCCGCTGGCCCTTGCGTCCGCGCTGCGTAAGCTTTGAAATGACGACCGACCGGCGCCCCATGGTTGACACTCCCGGCACACGTAACGTCGCCGCCATGATGATTGCGAACCCCTTCCGCGGCGAGTCCCTGGCTCGTCTTTTTCTCCACGCATCCCCCGATGGACCAGCGCATCGCGCGCCTGGAGAAGATCGCAGGCTACTGAGATTGCCGATTGAATGCCTGGCCCGTTACCCGATAGATCCTGCGGTGCCCTTCGGGTTTGGGCCTCGGGTGTCCTCCGTGCAGCCGATTCATGGTACGTGAGATCGGCAATAAAAAGCGGGGCGACTCGGAGGAGTCGCCCCGCCGCGCAGCCTGTCAGGGGGCCGCGCTCGGGAAGGGTGAGATGTAATCAGCGGTAGTTTACGAACTGGAGTGCGACGTCCAGCTCCTCGCCCTTGGGACCTTTGAGCAGGGTGATGACGGCCTGCAGGTCGTCGCGCGACTTCGAAGAAACGCGAAGTTCGTCACCCTGGATCTGTGCCTTGACGCCCTTTGGGCCTTCTTCGCGGATCAGCTTCGAGATCTTCTTCGCCGTGTCCTGGGGGATGCCCTCCTTGAGGGGGCAGGTCAACTTGAAGAGCTTGCCGGAGGCCTTGGGCTCGCGGTCCTTGTAGTCCAGAACCTTCAGAGACAGGCCGCGGCGGATGAGCTTGGACTGAAGAACGTCGAGGATTGCCATGACGCGGGACGCGGAGTTGGCTTCCATCGAGATCGTGTCACCGCTCAGGGTGATAGCGGCGTCCACACCGCGGAAATCGTAGCGGTTGGCGATCTCCTTGGCGGTCTGGTTGACGGCGTTGTCGACTTCCTGGCGGTCGAGCTTGGAGACAACGTCGAAGGAGGAGTCGGCCATGAGGGGCACCTTTCGTTGAAATTCCGCCAATGAAAGTTTCGATTGGCGCTCGGGTCTATTTTAATGCTATTCTTTCACGGCACCGCGAGAGCGGCGCAAGGCAGGTTACCAAAGCGGCCAAATGGATCTGACTGTAAATCAGACGCTTCGTGCTTCGGGGGTTCGAATCCCTCACCTGCCACCACTCGCTGGTTTCAGTGAGTAACGCCTGTGAGGCGCTTCTCAGGTTTCTGGTTTGCTTCGGCAGCTGGGGATAAGATAAGCTTCTCGGCGTTGCCCCGATAGCTCAGTAGGCAGAGCGTCTCCATGGTAAGGAGAAGGTCAAGGGTTCGATTCCCTTTCGGGGCTCCGGTCGCGGATTCTTCCGCTTCCGGCGGCGGGGTAGCTCAGCTGGTCAGAGCGCACGACTCATAATCGTGAGGTCGCGGGTTCGAGCCCCGCCCCCGCTACCAACTCTTTATTCGACAGGTCGCTTGAGCGACGAAACAAAGCGAGGGAAACAACCGTGGCAAGCAAGTCTCAGGACGTTCGCCCCAAGATCACTCTGGCCTGCTCGGAGTGCAAGGAGCGCAACTACATCACCAAGAAGAACCGTCGTAACACGCCGGATCGTCTCGAATTGGCGAAGTACTGCCCGCGCTGCCACAAGTCGACGGCGCACCGCGAGACCCGCTGACGGTTTCCACAAGAACCCCGAGGAATGACAAGTTCCCCGGGGTTTTCTGTATATTCGCCACGAGGTCTCTCTGTGTGTTGTGTGCCACTCATGTAAGCTGAATGAATGGCTGAGACCTATGGCGTATCCGTTCAGGTACATGTTCGCCAGATCGTCGCGCCAATCGGCGCGGGTGAGGCGCGAATTCCGGCCTTGGTGAGGCTCCCGGATGAGCGCCTCTTTCTCTTTTATGACGAGCGCCCCGCCCCGGCCTCGGGCACTGGAGCCGACTTCAACGGGCTGACCATGGCCTCGGACCTGCCAAACCCGAACCAGATCCGCTGGATGGAGCGCAACGCGTGCGGCGAGTGGTCAGATCCGCATCCTCTGCCGGAGGGGGCACCTCCGGTGTCCTCGGACGCCTGTGTCGGCGTCGATGGGGCAGGGGGGCCTTCGGCTACAGCGACATCAGCGACTATGGGCACGAGGTCGTGGTGGTCTTCGAGCGGGAGCGTGGCCTATGGACGGCGTCGTGTTTCCCAGAGCGATGGTAGGTGACGTTCCCGGCGCGCGTTGTCGTCGTCGAGCGCGCCGGGACTGCTGTCAGCGGCCTTCGATGATGGCCATGAGGGGTTCGTAGTGTGCGTCGACGGCTGCGGCGTACGCCTCCACGTCCCCGGCCTCGCACGCGCGCAGGATCGCGGCGTGCGCCTCGGCGGTGTCCTCCATCTCCTGGCGCGAGGCAGTGGCCAGTTGAGGGGTCACGCTCTGGTGGACCAGCCACATGGCGGCGACGAGCTGGTGCATGAGCGGGTTCTTCAGGTAGGCGAGCAGCCCCGAGTGGAACGCAATGTCCTGGTCCAGGTAGGTGCCACCGGCGTGCGCGTGGTCGGTCATCGTGTTGACGAGTTCCCACAGCTGCGGGTTGCTCGTGCCCTTCATGGCGCGGGTGAGCGGCAGGGCGATGCCAAGGTCGAGGGCGTGGCGGGTTTCGACGATCGAGTGCAGCGATTGCACGCCGTTGATGTCGTCAAGGGCCGCTCGTAGAATCAGGGTCTCGACCAGTGGCTGCAGGGACATGTCTCCGACGTAGGATCCCGATCCTTGGCGCACCGTGATGATGTCGAGGGCCTGCAGTTTACGCAGGCTTCGCGCACGGAGGAGCGCGAGACTCCGAGGTCGGCGCACAGTGCCGACTCGGTGGGCAGGCGGTCTCCGGGGTGCAGGCCGTGGCACAGAATGTAGGATTTGATAGCGTCCATCGTTACTGAGGATCGCGTATCGATGTGCGCTGGTCCAGTGCGGTTTGAGTCTGTGGATCCGGGTACTTGTGCTGTAATCTCTTGCACCGATTTGTCTGACAACATAAACTAAGTATAGCGAGCGGAACAAAAAAGGTCCGCACGTTCCATTTTCTCGAAGATGAGGAGCGAGAGCATGCGAATGCGTAAACACTTCGCGACCGGCGCGGCGCTGGCCGCAGCGGCTGCACTGGTCCTGACCGCGTGCGGCGGCGGATCGACCGGCAGCGCTGGGGGCACAAACGATACTCTGACCGCTGGCGTTGCCTACGAAACCACCGACTACGGGCCGATCACTACCTCGGCACTCGGCATGGGCACGAACTGGCAGGTCCTCGAGGGCCTGTACCGGTTCAATATGGCCGACTACTCCGTCAGCCCCGCGCTGGCCGCCGGTGACCCCGTGAAGGTTTCCGACACCGAGTACGAGGTCAGCCTGCGTGACGGAGCGAAGTTCTCCGACGGCACCGATGTGACAGCTGCGGACTTCGTCGCCTCCTACGAACGCGCGACGTCCGAGAAGTCCATCTACCGTCAGTTCTTCACCTTCGTTGACTCCGTCGAAGCCAAGGACGACAAGACCATCACGATCACGCTGAAGCACCCCTTCACGAACCTGAAGGAGCGTTTCGTCAACGTTCGCGTTGTTCCCGCATCCATGGGTGAGGACGCGCTGAAGGCCAAGCCTGTCGGTACCGGTCCTTACAAGTATGAGAGCATCACGGCGACCGAAGTTACCGCGGTTCCCAACGAGTACTACAACGGCAACGAACCTGCCAAGGCCCCGACCCTCAAGTGGCAGTCCCTCAAGGATGACTCTGCCCGTCTGGCCGCCGCCGTTGGCGGTACCATCGACATCATGGAGGCCGTCCCCGCGTCCGCCCAGGATCAGCTCAAGGCTGCCGGCTGGAATGTCGAGTCCAAGCCCGGCTACGGCAACCCCTTCCTGATGTTCAACACGCAGAAAGCGCCCTTCGACAAGCCCGAGGTGCGCCGCGCCTTCGTGAAGGCCGTCGACAAGCAGAAGCTGATCAGCTCCGCACTGGAAGGACAGGCCGTTGAAGCGACCTCCTTCCTGCCCGAGGCCAACCCGGCGTACAAGAAGCCCGCGACCGACCTGTCCTACGACAAGGACGCCGCCACCAAGCTCCTGAGTGATGCTGGCGTCACCGACCTCGAGATCAACCTGGTGACGACGGATCACCCGTGGATCCTTGCCCTGGTTCCTCAGATCAAGTCCGACTTCGAAGCCCTCGGCGTGAAGGTCAACCACACGCAGATGGCGTCCTCCGACATGTACGCCAACGTCACCGACGTTGACGACCCGTCCTACGACATCGTTCTGGCCCCCGGCGACCCCTCGGTCTTCGGCACCGACCCCGGCATCATCATCTCCTGGTGGAATGGTGACAACGTCTGGACGAAGAAGCGTGACGGCTGGCAGACCTCTGACCCCGAGTCCTTTAACCAGCTGCAGACACTCATCTCGGAAGCTGGCGAACTCGACGGCGATGCTGCCAAGGACAAGTGGGGCGAAGCCCAGGATCTGCTTTGCCGAGAAGACCGTCATCTTCCCGCTCGTGTTCCGCAACATGATCACCGGCTCCAACCCCGCCAGGGTGGAGGGATTCCAGGCGATCTCCTCCACCGGCCTGCAGCTGCTCGGTGTGAGTGCAAAGTAAGTCCCGCTGGGACTGATGAGGAAGGAGGGGTGGAGCGCCCTCCCTGAGGCAGACGCCACAGTTGGGCGCCACCCCTCCTTTCTTGTTGTCAAAATCCGTTGAAAATGGAGGTCTAGCAGTGAATAACCTTCTGCGACTCATCGGACGACGACTAGTGGCCCTGCCGATCATGGTGGTCGGCGTGTCCTTCCTCGTCTTCTTCATCATGTCGTTGTCTCCTATCGACCCGGCCTACTCGGCCCTGGGTGAGACGGCGACTCCCGAAGCCCTCGAAGAGTACCGTGTCCAGCACGGTCTCAACGACTCCTTCTTCATCCAATACGGCCGCTACCTGTGGAACATGCTCCACGGCGACCTTGGCACCTACGGCGTGGGCACGTCTAACCACGTGACTGACCTGGTCGCGAAGGCGCTCCCGATCACCCTGCAGCTGACCTTCCTCGGTCTGCTCTTCGCCGTCCTTATCTCCTTCCCCCTCGGCGTCCTCGCCGCCCTGTACCGTGATCGCTGGCCCGACCAGGTCATTCGTATCTTCTCGGTGATCGGCATTGGCACCCCCTCCTTCTGGCTGGCAGCGCTGCTGGTCCTCGGCTTCGTCGGCAAGCTCCCCGTGTCAGGCCCTCTGCCCGCGTTCACCGTTGATCCGGGTGGCTGGTTCCTCCGCATGCTACTTCCCGCCATCGCCCTCGCCGTCCCCGTCATCGGTCAGATGACCCGCGTTGTGCGTACCTCGATGGTGGAGGAACTGGACCGCGATTACGTCCGCACCGCCATCGGCGCGGGCATCCCCAAGCGCATCGTCGTGGCCCGCAACGTCCTGCGCAACGCGCTCATCACCCCCCGTGACCGTCCTCGGCCTGCGCATCGGCTATCTGATGGGTGGTGCCGTCGTCATTGAAATCATCTTCTCCGTCGATGGCATGGGTAAGGCGGTCCTGCTCAAGGGCATTCAGGAAAACTGGGTGACGCTGGTGCAGGGTGGCGCGCTCGTTGTCGCGATCGCCTTCATCGTCGTCAACATCATCGTCGACATGCTCTACCTGCTCATCAATCCGCGTATTAGGTCGGTGTGAGGCATGAATCAGAAAGAAAAGCTCAACAAGGTCACCGCGACGAGCGCGCGCTTCTCGCGCATCGGCGCGATGTCCCTGGGATCGAAGATCGCGATGGGTATCCTTGCCCTCGTCGTGCTCATGTCGGTCCTCTCGCCCTTCGTTTCCCCCTATGGCCCCGACCAGATCTTCGACAAGTGGAGTGCCCCGTCCGGCGAACACCTGTTCGGAACTGATCACGTCGGCCGTGACATCTTCGCCCGCGTCCTGTACGGCGGTCGTTTCTCCCTGCTGATCGGCCTGTGCTCGACCCTGATCGCACTGTTCTTCGGCGCGATCATCGGCTCGGTCGCGGCGGTCGTCCGCAAGAGCTTCTCCGAAGCCATCATGCGTCTCATGGACATCATCATGGCGGTGCCCGGTATCGCCATGGCGGCCGTCTCCGTCCTGGTCTTCGGCCGCACGCTGTCCAAGTCGGGTAACACGTGGGGTCTAGTGGTCGTCATCATCTGCTCGATCGCCTTCGTCTACATTCCGCAGCTGTCGCGTATCGTCCGCGCGAACGTCATGGCCGCCTACGGCGAAGACTACGTTCGTGCCGTGATCGTCTCGGGTGCCCGCGCCCCGTGGATCCTGGTCAAGCACGTCATGCGCAACACGGCAGCTCCGGTCCTGGTCTTCGCGACCGTCCTTGTCGCCGACGCGATCATTCTCGAGGCCTCCCTGACCTTCATCGGGTCGGGCCTCCAGGCGACCACGGTGGCCACGTGGGGCAACGTCCTGTCCCGAGGCCTCGTCGAACCTGTCGGTCCTCCTGGGTAAGTGGTGGACGGCTTTCTTCCCCGGCCTGTTCATCATGATCACGGTCCTGTGCCTGAACATCCTCTCCGAGGGCATCACTGACGCCATGGTCGCCGCGCCCGCTTCGGTTGCGGTCGCCCAGGTCGATAAGGACTCCGACCGCGAGGCTGACAAGCTCCTGCTCGACCCGCGCCGCGCCTACGCCGAGCAGGCCGAGTCCCTCCAGGCTCGCCTGGACGACCTTGAGGCCGTTGAAGAAAAGCGCACCGACCGCTTCGAGGCGTCCTTCGAGGCGACGCCGCTGCTGGAAGTCAAGGACCTGTGCATCAAGTTCGAGCGCCACGGCGACGTCAACGTCGTCGACCACGTCTGCTTCAAGGTGCGCCCCGGCGAGACCATGGGCCTCGTCGGCGAGTCCGGCTGCGGCAAGTCGATCACGGCCCTGACCATCATGGGCCTCATCGATCCCAAGGCGCAGATCACGGGTGAGATCCTCTACGAGGGAGAGAATCTGCTGGAGAAGTCCGCTGAAGAACGCCGCGCGCTGCTCGGTCACGAGATGGCGATGATCTACCAGGACGCCCTGTCCTCCCTGAACCCCGCCATGCTGATCAGGACTCAGATGAAGCAGCTGACTAGCCGCGGCGGCACACGCAGCGCCGAGGACCTCCTCAAACTCGTGGGCCTGGATCCCAAGCGCACGCTTGAGTCCTACCCGCACGAACTCTCGGGCGGCCAGCGCCAGCGCGTCCTGATCGCCATGGCCCTGACGCGCAACCCGAAGCTCATCATCGCGGACGAGCCGACCACCGCCCTGGACGTCACCGTCCAGAAGCAGGTCATCGCACTGCTCAACGAGCTGCGCGAGAAGCTCGGCTTCGCCATGATCTTCGTGTCCCACGACCTGGCGCTCGTCGCCGAGGTGGCCCACCACATTACGGTCATGTACGCCGGTCAGGTCATCGAGCAGGCCCCCACGAAGGAACTGCTCACGCACCCCACCCACGAGTACACGCGCGGCCTGCTGGGCGCGGTCCTGTCCATCGAGGCCGGCTCCGGGCGACTGCACCAGGTCCCCGGCACGGTGCCCTCGCCTCGTGACTTCCCGGTCGGCGACCGCTTCGCCCCCAGGTCCTCGCACCCCGATTACGGCCTGGACATCCATCCGGTCCTCACCGAGGTCGGTCCCGAGCACGTGTACGCGGCTTTGCCGTCCCGTGATGAGATCGCCACGCAGGAAACCACCGGGAAGGAGGAAACCCGATGAGCGACACTACTCCGATCATCGAGCTGAAGGACGTTGAGGTGACCTTCACCTCGCGTACCGGCTCCCTGTTCAAGCCCAACAAGGTCTACGCGGTGCGTGGCGTCAACATGCGCATTGAGCGCGGGCAGACGCTCGGAATCGTCGGCGAGTCCGGCTGTGGCAAGTCCACGACCGCGAACGTCATGTGTGGCCTGCAGATGCCGACGAAGGGCCAGGTGTTCTTTAACGGCGAGGAAGTCACGAAGCGTGGTGCCGACGCGCGTCGTCGCATCGGACGTGTCGTCTCCGTGGTCTTCCAGGACCCGGCGACCGCCCTCAACCCCCGTATGCACGTCGCGGATCAGCTCGCTGACCCGCTGCGGGTGCACGGCATTGGGGACGAGGCCTCGCGAGCCAAGCGCGTGAAAGAGCTAATCTCGCTGGTTGGCCTGCCCTCCAGCGCCCTCGACGCGCTCCCCGGACAGCTCTCGGGCGGCCAGCGCCAGCGCGTCGCCATCGCCCGCGCCTTGTCCATCGGCCCCGATGCGATCATCGCGGACGAGCCCACCTCCGCGCTCGACGTGTCGGTGCGCGCACAGATCCTGAACCTGCTCACGGACCTCAAGAGGGACCTGGGCCTGGCGATGGTCTTCATCTCGCACGACATCCAGACCGTGCGATACGTCTCTGACCGGATCGCCGTGATGAACGGCGGCAAGGTCGTCGAAGAAGGGCCGGCAGCGCAGCTGCTCGCCGACCCCACGGACCCCTATACCCGCAAGCTCCTGGGCGCCGCGCCCTCGCTCCTGCACCCCACCCTCGAAGGAGAAAAGTAAGTATGTCTTCGACAATCCGTGGCGTTGTCCCGCCCCTGGCCATCCCGCTCAAGGACGGCGAACTCGACGTCCCTTCGCTCGAACGCCACATCAACCGCATGATCGAGGCCGGCCTCGACGGCCTATTCGTCTCCGGCTCTACCGGTGAGGTCGCCTTCTCGACGACCGAGCGTCGTGCACAGATCCAGCGTGAAGCCGTGCGCATCGTCGACGGCCGTATCCCGCTCCTGGTCGGCGTCATCGACACCGAGACCGAGCGCGTCCTGGAAAACATCAAGGTCGTGGAAGAGATCGGCGGTGCCACCGGCGTCGTCGCAACCGCCCCGTTCTACGCTCTCGGCGGCGAAACCGAGGTCGAGAAGCATTTCCGCATCCTCAAGGAGAACACCGACCTGGAGATCTGGGCCTACGACATCCCCGTGTGCGTGCACACGAAGCTGTCGCCCGACCTGCTCATGCGCCTGGGTCGTGACGGTATCATCGATGGTGTCAAGGACTCCTCCGGCGATGACGTGTCTTTCCGCTGGCTATGCCGCGCGAACGAGGCTGCCGGCCATCCGCTCCAGCTCCTCACCGGCCACGAGGTCGTCGTCGACGGTGCCTACATGTCTGGTGCGGACGGATCCGTGCCCGGCCTGGCCAACGTGGACCCCGAGGGCTACGTGCGTCAGTGGCAGGCCTACGAGCGCCGCGACTGGGAGGCCGTGCGCACGGAGCAGGATCGCCTCGCGGACCTCATGCGCATCGTCCAGGTGAAGGGCGTTCAGGGCTTCGGTGCCGGCGTCGGTGCCTTCAAGGCCGCCCTGTACCTGCTCGGCGTCTTCGAATCGCCCGAGATGCCGCGCCCTGTCGCCGCCATCGAGGGTGACAATATGGAGCACGTTGCGTCCGTGCTGCGCTCGGTCGACCTGCTCTCCTGATACGTCGACGAGGCCGGGGCCTTCCCTTCCGTACATGCCGCACCCTCGGGTGTGGCCCTCCCCGGCCTCGTCGATTCTTTCTACCCACTGACCGTAAGGATCCTCATGACTACGCTCCTTGCCCTCGACATTGGCGGCACCAAGGTCGGGTGGGGCATCGTCGAAGCTGGTGACACGTACGAGGTCACCGAGCGCGGATCGATCCCTACCGACGCGATGCGCGGCGGAGCGGACGTGGCGGCGCGCATCTGCGAGCTCGCTTCGTCCCTGGTCGCCTCGCACCCGTCCGTGAGCGGTGTCGCCGTCGCCAGCGCCGGCGTCGTCAACCCCGCAACCGGCGACATCGTCTCCGCGACGGGCACCATGCCCGGCTGGGGAGGCACCAACCTCGGCGCTCAGCTTGAGGCAGCGACCGGGCTGCGCGTGCGCGTCCTCAACGACGTGCACGCCCACGGTCTGGGCGAAGCCACGCTCGGTGCGGGCCAGCCGTACCGCATCGTCCTGTCCATCGCCGTGGGTACCGGCATCGGCGGTGCCCTCGTCGACGATGGCCGCGTCGCCTTCGGTTCGCGCGGCATCGCCGGACACGTCGGCCACATCCACCACCACTTCGCCCCCGACATGACGTGCTCGTGCGGTCGCAAGGGTCACATCGAATCCTTCTGCTCGGGATCGGGCATCACGGCCTGGTACGACTCGCTGCGCAGCGAGTCCGACCCCGAGGTGGACGGCGGGCGTGCCCTGCAAGAGTTAGCCGAATCCGGCAACCCTCTCGCGGCCGACTGCTTCTCCCGCTCCGCGTACGCGCTCGGCGAGGCCACGGCCTCGTTAGTCAACTGCGTAGACCCGGCCGTCGTCATCCTCTCCGGGTCCATGACCCGCTCCGGGGACATCTGGTGGGACGCCCTGCGCGAAGGCTTCGCGGCCTCCGCGATGACACCCGTCGCGGATACTCCCATCCTCGTTGGTTCCCTCGGCGGCGACGCGCCGCTGCTCGGAGCCGTTTCCTTCTTCCTGCACGCATAGGAGTTCACATGCACCCGCTCATTGCACACCTGAAGGGTAAGCTCATCGTCTCTGTCCAGGCGTACCCGGGCGAACCCATGCGCCACCCCGAGACGATGGCGCAGATCGCGCGCGCCGCCGAGATCGGCGGTGCCGCCGCCATTCGCTGCCAGGGCCTGTCCGACATCTCCGCGATCAAGGGCCGCGTCGACGTGCCCGTCATCGGTCTGTGGAAGGAAGGCCACGAGGGCGTGTACATCACGCCGTCGCTGCGCCACGCTCGCGCCTGCGTCATGGCCGGTTCCGACATCGTCGCCCTGGACGCGACGGGCCGCCCGCGCCTCGATGGCCTGAGCTTCGCCGAGACCGTGAAGGCCCTGCGCGAGGACGGCACCCTCGTCATGGCCGACTGCGGTTCCTTCGAGGACGCCCAGCGCGCCGTCGACGCTGGAGTGGACATCGTGTCCACGACCCTGGCCGGATACACGGGCGACCGCGTCAAGACTGACGGACCCGACCTGGAACTGCTGCGCGAGGTCGTCGACGCGTTCCCGGACGTCCCCGTGATCTGCGAGGGCCGCGTCCACACGCCCGAGCAGGCCGCCGCGGCCATCGAGACCGGTGCATTTGCCGTCATCGTTGGCACCGCGATCACACACCCCACGTCCATCACGACGTGGTTCAAGGCGGCCGTGGAAGGCTGACCTGTTGTCGTTGCGACGCAGCGCGCGGGCGGGTGATGAACATCCGCCCGCGCGCAGTTTTATACGCCGTGACGTGAGCGTATATTACCCAGCATGTCTGTTCCCCACGCCCGCTCTCACGCTGCCCTTCGTGCCACCGGTTTCGTCTGCGCATGCCTCGGTTTTGGCACCTCCGCCTGGCTCTCACGCCTGCCTGACGTCCGCGACGACCTGGGCCTCACCCCGGCGATGATTGGCACGATGCTGCTCATCGCCTCCCTCGGTTCCCTCGTGACTCTGCCGTCTTCCGGTCCGCTCGTTACGGCAATCGGCGCTCGAGCCTCGGGACGCATCGGCGTGTCAATCTGGGCGATCGGCGTCTCGTGCGCGGGTATGGGAGCACTTCACGCCTCGATCCCGCTGGCGACCCTCGGCCTCGTCCTGCTTGCCGCAGGCAACGGCCTGTGGGGCGCGACCATGAATATTGAGGCGGGCCTCGTTCAGGCGGCTGTGCGCCGCACAGTTGTCCCCATCATTCAGGCGATGTATGCCGTCGGCATGCTCAGCGGTGCCCTCCTTGGTGCGCTCGCCTCGCAGCTGGGAGTACCTCTAGGCGTTTACCTCTTCGGCCTTGCTGCCCTTGAACTAATCGCCTGCGGCACCGCCGTCGGCTTCTACCTGACCAAGGAGGAAGTCGCCTCCATCGCCCCCGTGAAGGACACGGACAGCGGCGAGGGGGAGGACGCCTCGTCGGAGACAACGAAGGGACTCACCCGCGTCGCGTGGCGCGAAAAGCAAACCGTCCTCATCGCCCTCATGGTCATGAGCGCCGGCCTCGTGGAGGGCGCGGCGAACGACTGGCTCAACCTGTCCATGGTCGACGGCTACGGGTTCTCGACGGCTACGGCGTCCGCGGCCTTCGCGTTTTTCCTCCTCATGATGACGATCATGCGCTTCGCGTCCCCGCGCCTCGAAGCGCGCCTGGGGGCACCCGCGCTGCTGCGCATCACCTTCTCCGGAGCGGTTGTCGGCCTGCTGCTCGTGGCGTTCGCCCCCCACTACACGCTGGCGGTTGCGGGCGTCGCCCTGTGGGGCATCGGGGCATCACTCGGCTTCCCGCTGGGCATCTCCGCACTGTCCACCGACCCCGTGATGACGCCCGCACGCGTGTCGGTGCTCTCGACCGTCAACTACGGCGCGGCCCTCATCGGCCCGCCGCTCCTCGGCCTCATCGCCGACCACATCGGCTACCACCGAGCGCTGGCCTTCGTTGCCCTGCCGGTCCTCCTCGCGATCGTGCTGGCCGGGCAAGTGCCGGACCAGCGCGGCAGGACGCGTACGGATATCGCGTTGGACGACTAGACAGGCAGCGTATCCATCTCTTGTCCTGCGTCTTCCTTCGGCGACTCTACGGGCGTATCCTGGTGCGCAGGAACACCTGTGATGTGACGCTCAGCGTCGCTTCGAAGAGAGAAGAAATCATGGCACGAATGATCGGATATCGGCGTTTCGGAGGCGTCGATGTCCTTGAAGAAGGCTCAGTGTCGCTCCCTGCACCCGCTGAGGGACAGGTACTCGTGAGCGTGCGTGCCGCCGGCATCAACCCCGTCGACTACAAGCTCTTTGGCGGATTGACGAGGCCCCTCGAAGTCATCCGCACCATCGTTCACCCCAGCCGATGGTTCGCTCGCGGCAAGGAACGCCCGCTGCGAGGCGTCGGACAGGACTTCGCCGGTGTCGTGACCGCCGTCGGCCCGTCAGTGAACAACGTGTGCGTGGGCGACGAGGTTATCGGCCTCCTGCGCGCCGCTCCCTGGTCCGCTCGGGAATACGGGGCACTCGCGACAGACGTACTCACCTCAGCGACGAACGTTGTTCCCAAACCCGCATCCGTCAGCTTCGACGTCGCCGGAGGTCTAGGCATTGCCGCGCAGACCGCGATGGGAGCCATGCGCAGCGTGAAGGGTGAGGCGGGTGACGTCATTGTGGTCGCCGCAGCCGCCGGGGGAGTGGGAGGCCTCGTCACACAGCTCGCACTCGCCCGAGGTGCGACCGTCATCGGTATCGCCAGTCCCTCGAACGCCGCCTACCTGCGTTCCCTCGGCGCGATCCCCGTGTCCTACGGCGAAAGCCTCGAACAGCAGATCCGGGACGCAGCCCCTTCACCCGTCACAGCCTTTATCGACTGCTTCGGTGGCTACGCGTCGCTGGCCCACCGTCTCGGCGTCCCGGGAGAGCGCGTGGGCACTCTCGTTCCAACTCCCGCGATCGCCCTGTGTCGCGCGCGCTTTACCGGCGGGCGAGACGGAAAGATCGCCGACATTGCAACAGTTGCGGGACTCATTGACCGCGGCACGGTGAACCTGGCTATCGCGGGCACCTACCTGTTCGACGTGGAACAGGTGCGTGCCGCCTACACCGAGCTGATGGGCGGCCACGTGCGCGGCAAGATCGTCATCACTATTCTCTGAACTCCTCACGCTACGCTCCGGCGAACGAACGGAGGGGGACGAGCCTGCCACGGCCTTGTGCCTCAGTCCGCCCACCGCTGCGTGCGCCGGATCGCAGGCTTACCACGGCCTCGTGCCGGTGCGTACCACCCGGCGCTCGCGGGGCCGAGGCCTGCCGGGGTTAGGCCGAACGCGCGCCGTGCGACTAGGCTTAGGGGCATGACGACCCTTGCTGATCTGACGACCCTGCGCGTGGGTGGGCCCATCGCCGAGTACGTGCGCGTTTCTACGACCGACTCCCTGCTGGAGGCCGTTCGCGCGGCCGACGCCTCGGGCGGCCCGCTGCTCGTCGTGGGCGGCGGGTCGAACCTGCTAGCCTCCGACGCGCCCTTCGAGGGCACGGTCGTGGACGTGCAGCCGTTCGGTGAGATCGCCTCCATCATCGATGAGGGTCCTTCCGGGTCGGTGCTCGTGCGCGCCGGTGCGGGCACGGTCTGGGACGCTTTTGTCTCCTGGACGCTGTCTCAAGGACTGTCCGGCGTCGAGGCCCTCTCCGGCATCCCCGGGACCGTCGGCGCGTCCCCCGTGCAGAACGTGGGTGCCTACGGCCACGAGGTCGCCGAAACCATCTCCTCGGTAGAGGCTTACGACCGCCTGATGGGGAACGTCGTGCGCCTGATGCCCGCGGAGCTGGGCTTCGCGTACCGGTCCTCCGCGATCAAGCGCAGCGTCGGTCAGCCCGGCCTGCACGACCGCCCGTGGGGTCCGACCGGCCGCTGGGTGGTCCTGTCCGTGGACTTCCGCCTTGAGCGCTCGCCGTTGAGCGCCCCCGTCATGTATTCCGAGCTGGCGCGCCGCCTCGGCGTCGAGGCCGGGTCGCGTGCCGACGCCTCCCTGGTCCGCTCTACTGTCCTGGATCTGCGCCGCGGCAAGGGCATGGTCCTCGACCCTGCCGACCACGACACGTGGAGCGCCGGTTCATTCTTCACGAACCCGATCCTGTCCGAGGCCGCTGCCGCCGCCCTGCCTGAGGGCGCGCCTCGCTTTAGCGCGGGGGAGGGCCTGGTCAAGACCAGCGCGGCCTGGCTCATCGACCACGCGGGCTGTTCAAAGGGTTTCCACCTGTCCGAGGCCGGGGACCCGCCGCGCGCGTCCCTGTCCACCAAGCACGTGCTGGCCCTGACGAACCGCGGGAACGCGACGGGTGCCGACATCAAGGCACTGGCCCGCGCGGTGCGTGAGCGTGTTTATGATGCGTTCGGCGTCACCCTGGTTCCCGAGCCGGTGACGGTCGGCATCGCCTGGTAGCGGGATTGACTATGTGGGACTATGTGCCGATCTTGATTGGCGTATTTGGCGCATCGATGGTAGTCGGTATCTATTGGAAGCTGAAGAAAAGTACTGTATCCCGCCTCAAACTGCTTCGAATCGCACTATGCGCCGCATTCGTTCTCTCATTAATCAGTGTTCGGAATGTTCCTCTAAAGTCTGGGGCCGCTCTAATCTGGTTCTGGATAGCCGAGTTTGTGCTCTATCTAGTCATTGCGACTCTGGGGGAGCGACTGAAGAAGGGGTACAAAGAATTTAGGTCGGATCCGCAATGCTATCTCATAAGTCGAGTATCGCGTGTGAATGAATCTATGAAACCAATCGTGGAAGCGTTGGTGCCTAAAGATAGCTGGAAAGATGTGCGCATAGGTAAGCTTGTGTGGCCAGGGCCTTGTCAGATTGCGCGAGCTATAGGTGCTTCAATAGGGATTCTATTTATTATTGCGCTAACTTGGGTTGGTTTCTTCAGTGAAGAAGAGCATTTACGTCTTGGAGTTTGGATTTTTCGATATTCGCTCCTGTTTTCAGCTGTGATAATTACTTCCTGTTACTTAATGATTCTTGTTATTTTGGCTGCTTTTCAGTGGCTTCATGTTATAATTTCCCCTATCCGTTTTGGCAAGTCGCTTCAATGTGTTGCGGATTGGTCTGGATATGGGGCTGCGCTAGCGAGTTGTCTCGTGTTGGTTCTTCCCGCACTCTCGCTTGTTCTAGGAATGCAGCTGAATTCTGCCAATCGCCCCTCCTTTTCTCTGTCATTGTTATTTGATGCTGCAAGTGTGGGGGCTCTTGGAGGCTTGGTTGTGGGTTGTTTTAAGGGATTATTTTGCCTAATTGATTCGCGTAACGTTCTATATAATTCGATATGTCCAGCAGTATTTTTTGGACTACTTAATCTTGGTGTTTTTTATAATGCTTTAGGATTGCGTCCGAGTGTTTTGCTTAATCGTTATATTGAATCGTATTCAATCGAGGGTGTTGATGCGTGTGATAATGCTGAGACCGCGAAGCTCATTTTTGATGAATGTCTTTCGTGGAAGTGTGAACGTTTTTTGGCTGTCGCGAAACAGTGTAACTCAGCTGTGAATGCATTTGTTGTCCAATATGATTCAATCTATTTTTGGGTGGTGCTAATTTTTCTAGCGGGTTTTGTTATAGGGCGCCTTGTGCGCAGCATTAGGCGTTCAAAGGGTGGATTGCCTGAGGATGTTGTTTCGTCCGCCTGATCGCTACTGAATTCTTGTGTCGACCGTTCTGACCTGTCGTTGTGTAGTGATGTTGGTAGAAGAATCTTTCGGATTATTGATCAGTCATTTGCTAGTTGATCGAGAACTTAGATATTGTCGGATCTGTGAGGCTGGCGCCCGTAGAATTGCTTCTAATATCAGTTGCAGCTTCCACTTTTCGTGATAGTTATTCGCATCCGGATAGATTATGCGCATCTCGATAGGTCAATAACTTATCCACATCTTCATAACTATCCGCGTGAGGCTGCGGCGCGCAGACGCGCGATCATGTCGGGCACGTTGCGGGTGACGGCCGTCCACAGGAGCTGGTCATCCATGCTCTGATAGCCCGAGTGTGCGGCGATGTTGCGGGTTGTGCGCAGGGCGCGCTTTTCAGAGGAAGACAGGGCATCCATGTAGGATGCGTATTCCTCGCGCTCCAGGAATGCGGCCAGCCGGATGATGACCATGCACGCGGAGTCATACTCCGGGCAATTGGCGCTGAAGACCTCGACAGGGGTAGCCGCAACTCGCTCGACGCGGTGGGTGATGACGTCGAGTTCGCGCAGGAAGTTCTCAGCGTCGAAGTTGGGCGCGTGCCTTCGCGCCGCTCGCGGCCGAGGCGTGAAGGAAACAGGCTCGCTCACAGAGGCACTGCCTCGTCAACGGCTGCTTGCAGCTTTTCAGGCACGTGCGTGTCCGCGTGCACCTCGGTCGGGAAGCCGGTGAGTTCACTCGTGAACGAGGCAATGTCCGCCAACTCGAACAGCGAAAGGTCTCGGGTGGGCGTGCCAATCAGGTCAATGTCCGACTTGAATCCGTCCGTGCCCCGGGCAACCGAACCGAAGACGCGGAGGGAACCCAGGCCTCGTTCCTGGGCGTAGCTGCTGATCGAGGGCGCGTAGCGGGCGAGTGGTACGGAAGGACGGTAGTCGGCGGCGCGGAGAATGCGTTCGAGCAGTTCGGCGGAGACTGCGCGCTTGCCGGACTCGATCTGCGCGAGCGTCGACTGGCTCATCCCGGTCATCCCCGCCAGCTCGGCCTGAGTGAGGGATGCGTCCTGACGTGCAGCACGCACGAGGGACGGTGCATCGTCACGACGAAACTGACTCATGCCTACATGATAGTGCATGCGTGCACTATTGATTCGTCGAGAGTCAGTTCAACTCAGGAACATCCGCTGACGTCAGTTCAGGAGAAGAAAATGGGCGGATTATGGCCTTCTCGGATTCAATGGCCGTCACGGTTAGTTTCGGTCGGAGGAATCGGCAAGCGCGGTAATTTGGCGTGCCTGGACGAGGAATCGCTTTTCAAGAGAGCTGGCGACGTTGTTGTATAGCTGTACGCTCTTCTGGATATTTTTCCCTAGCTTATCGATGTGATCCGCGAGTACCCCGAGACGCTTGTAGAGCTTGCTTCCGAACTCGATTACCTCGCTGGCTTGGTCGTTGATGGCCGTTCTCGCCCAAGCGGTTGCACAAGTTCTGGCGAGAGCCAAGAGTGTGACGGGTGATGCGAGGGCAACTCCTTGGCGGAACGCGTATTCGAGGAGCGAGGAGTCACTTTCTAGAGCCGCGGAGAGAGCCGCCTCCGAGGGGACAAAGAGTACGACGATCTCCGGCGATGAACCGAGTGCTGCTGCGTAGTCGCGACTGTGCAGAATATCGACGTGGTTTCGAAGAGCTTTGGCGTGTTTGGCAAGGAGAGACTTGCGCTCAGAATCGGCTTGTTCCCCGACTCCATCGACATCGGTAGCTTGAAGATAGGCATCCATTGGCGTCTTCGAGTCGACTGCGAGGAAGCCGCCTCCGGGGAGGAAGATTGTAACGTCGGGACGGCTCCGGTCATTGTCGGTGCCAGCGGTGACGTTGGGGCGGGATGCTCCCTGGACGAGCGTGCCAATGGACTGTTGTTGAGCGAAATCGACGTGGTTCAACATCCCTGCGGCTTCGAGAACGCGGACGAGTTCTACTTCGCCCCACATGCCTCGGGCGCTCCGTGAACGCAACGCTCCCGTCAAGGAGTTCGTTGCCTGTACTAGTTCTGCTTCGCGCTGTTCTGCTTCGCGCTGTTCTGCTTGCTTGAGCCGTGTGTCGAGGACCCCGTGTTGACGTGCGCGCTGCTGCTCCATCTCATCGATGCGTTTACCGAGGTTTACGAGATGAGTCTCAACGGGCTTGAGGAGCCCAGAACGGAATCCGTGCCGGTCGTGCTCTTTTGTGCGGCGAGGGCCAGCTCGGTTTCGCGTTTAGCAGTCGCCTTCAGCTGCTCGGTGAGATTTGCATGCTCGGTTGAGCGCTGCTGTTCCATTAGGCGCACGCGCTTTTGCATTTCTTCTAGTTCTGTGCGAACTGGAGCAAGAGCCTTGATAATGCTCGTTGTCTGCTCGGCGTTGGCAGTAGCGATACCGTCGTCGCGTTTCGCTGCTTCCTCAAGTTGCTGGGAGAGTTTTCCATGCTGTTCGGCACGCTGTCGCTCCATGGAGTCAACTCGATCATGCATCTGCTCAAGCTGTTGGCGGATGGGCGTTAGAATCTCCAAGACATCGGAGTTTTGTTTCGCGCTCGACTCCATCTTAGAAAGCTGAACTTCTAGTTGCTGCGCTCGCGCCTGTGCCGCTGCTGCTTGGGTCTGGAACTGGATGAGTCCAGCTGCTCTGTGCTCCGCATCTTCGAGGCGGCGGGTCAGCTCTTCGACTTGTGTCCGCGACGAGGCGACATCCTGTCGGAGGGTGATGAGCTCGCTGTTGTCTGTTTCAGTTGCAACGGTCTTGCGCGACGCTGCAAAAAAATAGCCGAGGGCGATGCCGATAACTGCACCGAGGATCAGGAAAACTACATTGGCAACCATGGGAGCATTGTAAACACAGATACTTACGGATGAAGTGTCAGCTGTCTGGTGTGGGAGGAATTTGGGCTTTGCTGTGGGGAACTATAGCGAGAACCCGGCGGAGTTGCGAAGAATCCGGAGGAGTCGGCGTGATATCTAGATACGCGCTGCGTGACTCGTTCCTGGATGGGCACCCGACCTCGACGTTGCCTGAGCAGACTCTGCTGTATGTACTCGCGGATCCGTTATGCGGATAGGTTATCCGTATGCGAGCCCCCTGTCGCCGAGGTGGCCTCGGCAGCCACTGCATGCTGGTGAGAATGGCTCCCAACGGACATCTCGCCATGCAGACCCATTAGCTCGACATGGGCGATTGTCGGCGTATTTGCGCAATGGGTCTGCGGTTTGGCGCAGGATTCCTCCAGGTCGGCACAGAAGCCACATACAAGCCCTACGCCGCAGGCTCCGTCGCCAGCCACGCGTCGATGTCGGCCTTCCAGCCCGCCTTGCGCGAGGGTGATGCCAGCGACGCATCGATAGAAGACCGCGCCAGGTCGGCCAGGGCCTCGTCGGACAGACCGAACACGTCGCGCGCGACCTCGTACTGGGCGATCAGGCGCGAACGGAAGAGCAGCGGATCGTCGGCAGCCAGGGCAATGCGAGCCCCGGCCGACAGCAGCGTCGGCAGCGGCACCTGCGAAAAATCCGTGTACACGCCCAGGTGCACGTTCGACGTGGGGCAGACCTCCAGGGCAATGCCCGCATCCACGACGGCACGCAGCAACGCAGGGTCCTCGCTGGTGCGCACCCCGTGCCCGAGGCGCGCGGGGGCCAACGTGGACACGACCTCGCGCACAGAGGCCGGGCCCAGGAGCTCGCCGCCGTGTGGGACGCCCACGAGACCGGCGCGGCGCGCGATGCGGAACGCGGGAGCAAAAGAAGCCGTCGACCCCACGCGCTCGTCGTTCGACAGGCCAAAACCCACGACCTCGCCGGGGCCGTCACCCGCAAACGATGCGGCTAGCGTGCGAGAGTGCGCGCGTCCAGTGGGTGCTTCATGCGCGATGCGGCGACGATGACGCCGATATCGACGCCGGTGTCGCGCGAAGCTAGGCGCGCCTCGTCGATGATAATTTCAAGGGCCGGGGTAATGCCGCCAACGTAGGGAGCATAGCTGGTCGGGTCGGCCTGGATTTCCATGCGCACGGATCCCTCGGCGGCGTCGTCCTCAGCGGCCTCGCGGATGAGGCGGCGCATTGCAGCTTCGGAGTGCACGAGGTGGCGCGCGGAGTCGTAGGCGCGTTGGAAACGGAACCACCCGCGCCCGTCGGTCGGCATGGATGCGGCATCGATGTGCAGCAGGTGCGGGGGCAGGCGCACACCCTGGGCGCGCGCCATGTCGACCATGGTGGCGGGGCGCATGGCCCCCGTGAAGTGCAGGTGCAGGTGAGTTTTGGGCAGGGTGGTGAGATTCCGCCTGCCCGCAGGCGTGGGGCGCGGTGCCGTCAGGTTGGGGACAGCGGGTGCGTCCACGGCTTAGTGCTCCCCGAGCCAGATGATGATGTCGCGGATCAGGCCCGGACCCTCGGGTTCGTTGAGTAGCTCGTGGTACGCGCCGTCCACGATGCGCAGGTGCACGTCTGCGTCGGGGTGGGCACCACGTGCGGCCCGCACGAAGTCGCGCGAGCCACGCAGGTCCGCCAGAAGGTCGCCGGAGCCGTGCATGACCAGGGTTGGCGTGGTGAGGCGGTCGGCGCGCCGCAGCACCTCGTCGCCCTGCAGGATCATGGTCGCGCCCGTCAGGATCGGCACGCCGCCCTTGTATGTGAGCGGATCCGCGTCGAAGTCGCGCTGGACCTGCGGGTCGCGCGACAGGGGAGAGACCTGCATCTCGGAGGCTCCCTTTGCGACGACGAGGCCGGGGCTGATTCTGGCGACCGGCAGGGAGTCTGCGGGCGCGGGAGGGGAGACGTGGGGAGGGGTCGCAGCGCCGGCGCGGAGAGGACGGTGCCGCGCAGCCGCGTCGGGTCCAGGATCGTCGACGCGGCTGCGATGATGCCGCCCATCGAGTGTCCGAACAGGAACAGGTCGGGGGTGCGCGCGTGAGCGAGGGCCGTCCGGCGCGCGTCTCCGAAGTCGCGGATGAGGGCACCCACGTCCACGCGGGCGCGGGGACCCTCAGAGGTCCCGTGGCCCACGTGGTCGTAGTAGGCGACGTCGTATCCGGCGTGGGTGAGTGCGGAGCGAAGGTGGACGTAGCGCCCGGAGTGCTCTGCATACCCGTGAGAGAGGAGGATGGTCCCGAGGGGTGTCTCCTCGCCTGTCCGTTCGAACGAGATATGCATCAGGCGAAGAGCTCCTGCACACGGGTGATGCCTTCGACGAGGTCGTCGTCGGACAGGGCGTAGGAGAAGCGCAGGAAGCCGGAGGGGCCGAAGGCCTCGCCGGGAACTGCCGCGACCTCGACCTCGTCGAGGATCAGGTCGGCGAGTTCGCCCGACGTGTTCGCGACGCGTCCGCGGATCTCGCGACCCAGCAGGCGCTCGACGGAGGGGTAAACGTAGAACGCGCCTTGGGCGTGGGAACGTCGAAGCCATCGATGTGGCGCAGCATGTCGACAATCGTGCGGCGGCGGCGGTCGAAGGCGACGCGCATCTCGTTCACCGCATCCAGGGAACCCGAGACGGCAGCGCGCGCGGCCTCCTGGGCGATGTTGTTGACGTTGGAGGTCAGGTGCGACTGGAAGGACAGGGCGGCCTTGATGACGTCGGAGGGGCCGATCATCCAGCCCACTCGCCAGCCGGTCATCGCGTAGGTCTTCGCCACGCCGTTGAGGATGACGGCCTGGTTCGCGAGTTCGGGCACCAGCTTGACGATGTGCGCGCTCTGCGCGTCCTCATACAGCAGGTGCTCGTAGATTTCGTCGGAAATGACCCAGATGCCGTGCTCGAGTGCCCACTGGCCGATGGCGGTCAGTTCCTCGGGCGTGTAGACGCTGCCCGTTGGGTTCGACGGCGAGCACATGAGCAGCACTTTCGTGCGAGGGGTGCGCGCGGCCTCGAGCTGCTCGACAGTCACCTTGTAGTCCTGGTCGGCGCCCGCGAACACCTCGACGGGGGTCGCGCCGGCGAGCTTGACGACCTCGGGGTAGGTGGTCCAGTAAGGGGTCGGCAGGATCGCCTCGTCGCCCGGACCCAGCAGTGCGGCGAAGGCTTGGAACACGGCCTGCTTGCCGCCGTTGGTGACGACGATGTCGGCGGGGGGAGACCTCGTAACCGGAGTCACGCAGGGTCTTGGCGGCGATGGCTTCGCGCAGCGCGGGCAGACCTGCTGCCGGCGTGTAGCGGTGCATCGCGGGGTTGCGCGCGGCCTTAACGGCGGCCTCGACAATGTAGTCGGGCGTGGCGAAGTCGGGTTCGCCGGCACCGAAGCCGATCACCGGGCGGCCGGCGGCCTTCAGGGCCTTGGCCTTCGCGTCCACGGCCAGGGTCGCGGACGGCGTGATGGCGTTGAAACGATCAGAGACACGGGTGCGAGGTGTAGTGGTCACCCCTCCATGGTCCCACGTCATGCGCCTGAGCGGGTTGACACCCCTGCAAAGTACACGTGGGCTACCTCTCATTTGCGAGGCCTGGTGCGGAATTTCGGGGATTGTGCGGACTGGGGGTGAAACTCGGTTGGACAAAATCGCATCACATCCACTAATGTTTCTCAGGCAGGTTTTCCTGCGTAGGGCAGTGGCGCAATTGGTAGCGCACCGGTCTCCAAAACCGGCGGTTGTGGGTTCGATTCCCGCCTGCCCTGCGGATAAGGCTTTCATTTTCGCAGGAGGATTCCCATGGCCACAGAAAAAGCCTCGGACGTCGAATCCTCGCGCCGAGACCGTACGAAGACGAGCGCCACTCGCAAGCGCGATGTCGCCGTTAAGGATGAGGCTAAGAAGCCCGGTTTCTTCGCAGGCATCTTCCTTTTCTTCAAGCAAGTCATTGACGAAATGAAGAAGGTGACCTACCCGACCGGATCGGAAACTTGGACATACTTCGTTGTTGTCGTTGTGTTTGTCGCCGCAATCATGCTTTTCGCTGGTCTCTTGACTTCGGATTCGGTAAGCTAAGTGCATTGATCTTCGGCTGAGACCGACGAACCCGCCCGCAGAAACCTGCAGGCGGGTTTCTTTCACGGTCCGGCCCCATTCGCAGGAGGAGAAGTCGTGAGCGACGAACAGTACAGCGAGGACCGGGTCCTCGAGGAAACCCAGGAAAAGGTCGAGCGGGAGACCGCCGAAGCCCTGGCCGACGGAGCTGCGCAGGAAATCGTCGACGAGGTGGCCGAGGAGGCTGCCTCCGAGGAAGCCTCGTCCGAGGAAGAGGTCGCACCGGCCTCGCCCGAAGAGGAGGCGATCGCCAAAGCTGCGCCGCAAGCTCTACATGTCCCCCGGCGACTGGTACGTCATCCACACCTACTCCGGCCACGAGCGCAAGGTGAAGGCGAACCTCGAGCAGCGCATCACCACGCAGAACATGGAAGACTACATCTTCGCCGTCGAGGTCCCGGATGAGTATGTCATGGAATACCGTGGCACCACGAAGAAGCGCGTGCGCCACGTGCGCATCCCCGGCTACGCGATCGTCTGCATGGACTTCAACGAGGCCTCGTACCGTGTCGTCAAGGAGACCCCCGCCGTCACCGGCTTCGTGGGCGACCAGCACAACCCCGTGCCGCTGTCCATTGACGAGGTCGTCATGCTCCTGACCCCCAACGTCCTCGAGGAAGCTGCCGAGGCCGCCAAGGACCAGCCCGCGCCCGTTCAGGCCGTCCAGACCCAGTTCGAGGTCGGCGAGATCGTCACCGTCACCGACGGCCCCTTCGAGACTATGTCGGCCACGATCTCCGAGATCATGCCCGAAACCCAGAAGCTCAAGGTGCTCGTCACCATCTTCGAGCGCGAAACCCCGCTCGAGCTCGGCTTCGACCAGGTGGAGAAGCTCGAGCAGTGATGTCACCCACCCGGACTTGGGTATAGGCCCGGGTTGGAGTTATCATGCATATTTGTGTGCGTTGGGTGCATTGTGCCCGCTGAACCCCAGTAGGCCCGCCTCTGACGCGCCGCCCTGGTCGGCACCCGTCGGCCAGAACTTCAGTAGAAAGACCCGCATTCATGGCAAAGAAGAAGAAGGTCACCGGCCTGATCAAGCTTCAGATCGCAGCCGGTGCAGCCACCCCCGCACCCCCCGTCGGTCCCGCACTGGGCCAGCACGGCGTGAACATCGTCGAGTTTACCAAGGCGTACAACGCGGCCACCGAATCGCAGCGCGGAAACATCGTCCCCGTTGAGATCACCGTCTACGAGGACCGTACCTTCACGTTCGTCCTCAAGACCCCGCCCGCCGCTGAGCTCATCAAGAAGGCTGCTGGCGTCCAGAAGGGTTCCGGCACCCCGAACACCGCCAAGGTTGGTTCGATCACCATGGCTCAGGCTCGTGAGATCGGTGAGGCCAAGATGGCCGACCTGAACGCCAACGACGCTGATGCCGCCGCCAAGATCATCGCCGGTACCGCCCGCTCCATGGGCATCACCGTCGAGGACTGACACCAACCAACCCCCCGTGGTAGGGCAGGCGCTGCCCGACACCCACGACTGCAAGGAGAAGAAGCAGAATGACCAAGCGCTCCAAGAGCTACCGCGCAGCGGCCGAGAAGGTCCACGCGGACGTGCTGTACACCCCCTTCGAGGCCATGAAGCTGGCCAAGGAGACCACCGTCACCAAGTTCGATTCGACCGTTGAGGTCGTCTTCCGACTCGGTGTCGACCCCCGCAAGGCGGACCAGATGGTCCGTGGCACCGTTTCCCTGCCGCACGGCACCGGCAAGACCGCCCGGGTCTTGGTCTTCGCCGTTGGTCCGCGTGCTCAGGAAGCGATCGACGCAGGTGCCGACGAGGTCGGTGGCGACGAGCTCATCGAGAAGGTTGCCAAGGGCTACACCGACTTCGATGTCGCCGTTGCGACCCCCGACCTCATGGGCAAGGTTGGCCGCCTCGGCCGCGTCCTCGGCCCCCGTGGCCTCATGCCGAACCCCAAGACGGGCACCGTGACCATGGATGTCGCGAAGGCCATCAAGGAGATCAAGGGCGGTCGTATCGAGTTCCGCGTCGACAAGCACGCCAACCTGGCGTTCATCGTCGGCAAGGCATCCTTCACTGCCGAGCAGCTGACTGAGAACTACGCCGCCGTCCTGGATGAGGTGCTGCGTCTCAAGCCGACCTCCGCCAAGGGCCGCTACCTGATCAAGGGTTCCGTCGCGACGACGATGGGTCCCGGCATCCCGCTGGATGTCACCAAGGTCAAGGACCTGCTCGAGAAGTGAGTCTCGCTCGCTGATTAAGCGTTTGGGTCCCCGCACAGCACACGCTGCGCGGGGACCCGCTTTTTGTCTGGCGGTCTGCTGTCGGGCGTTGGGTAGTATGTGATCTCGCTTAGGGACATAGGTCACATAGTGTAAGTGAAAAGTAGGGTACCCTTAATTCGCTTCTATAAACCTATATTCGTAAAGGGTTACAAAATGCCTCAGGCTGCAGGGTTGGGCGTCACAAAAGCGCGCTCGGCCGTCACGATCGGTGCGTTTACCGCCGTCTACTTCGTTCTTATGTGGTGCTCGGGGATGCTGGGCTTCTTCGGGCCAGCGTTCATGTTCGTCGGTTGGATCGTCGGACTGCTGCTCAACGGATCGGTCGTCATGCTGATGCTGGTGCGTTCGCGTATGTTCGGCACGCTCACGATCATGGGAGGCATCGTCGCTTTCCTGATGGTGGTGACAGGCCATGCGTGGGTGACTATTCCGGTTACCCTGATCCTCGGTTTCCTGGGTGATCTCATCGCCCGGGGTGGCGGTTACGTCAGTGCCCCTCGAAACATCGCCGCATACATGCTGTTTTCCCTGTGGATGATCGCTCCGCTCGCCCCGATCTTCTTCGCTCCGGACCCCTATTACGAGGACGTGGCAGCCCAGATGGGGCAGGACTACGCGGATGCTATGCGTGCGCTCTTTAGCCCCGCCGTCATTGGCGGGTGGGCCGTCGTCGCGATGATCGTCGCGTGCATCGGTGGACTCATCGGGCGCTTCCTCCTGCGCAAGCACTTCGCAAAGGCTGGCGTTGCCTGAGATCTCGCTCGCTGAGGACGCCGCAGGCCAGTCAGTGAGCAGGCTGGATCCGCGCACTAAGCTCCTTGCCCTCCTTATCCTCAACGCGCTCGTCATGCGCGCGAGCCCCACATCTACGCTGCTTGCGGTGCAGCTGCTCGCGGTGCTTGCCCTCCTGTGGGAGGTGGGTGGTGCCACCGCAGCACGCACCGGGCTTGGGTGCCTCGTCTGCGACGCGTTCAGCCTCGGCTTGCCCCTCCTCGTCGCGTGGCTCGAGGGCATGGGGCACCGCGTGGCGTGGTCCTCGTGATCGGCACGTGCACCGCGATCGCATTCTGGTTCGCGCGGTTCTTCGCGGGCTTTGGCCTCGCCCTCTACGTGTACCGCACGACGCGGATCGGTCAGATGAAAGCGGCGCTGCGTGCGGTTCACCTGCCGCGCGTGTTCGTCGACGCCCTCGCCGTCGCGTTCCGTGTGATCCCTACGGTTGGTGCGGAGGCGGTCGCCATCCGCGAGGCGATGGAGATGCGCGGCGTCGAGCTCGGGGTGCGCGGCATCATACGGCACCCCCTCGTGATCGCCGAGCGTTTCCTGGTCCCGCTGCTGTCCTCCATCGCGCGCGTGGCCGACGACCTGGCTGCCTCGAGCGTTGTCCGAGGCCTGGGTGGCCCCACACACGCCCCACCTCGCTGACGCGGCTGCGCGCCACCGCCTGGGATGCGGTCGCCCTCGCGTGCGTGGCCGGCGTCATCGTTATCGAGATCTGTGCGCACCTGGGAGTCCTGCCGTGATTGATGTTGAATCCCTGTCGTTCTCCTACGTCAGTGAGCTGACGGGAGATCGCGTCGAGGCACTACGCGGGGTCGATGTGTCTGCCCGTCCGGGCACTCTCACCCTCGTGTGCGGGTCCTCTGGTTGCGGGAAGTCGACGCTCATGCGGGCGCTGACCGGCCTCGTCCCGCAGATGACGCCGGGAGAGCTGGAAGGCGTGGTGCGGATCAACGGGCGTGACCTCGCCGAGGTTTCCCTGACCGAGGTCGGTCACCTGTGCTCATCCGTCTTCCAGAATCCGCGCACCCAGTTCTTCTGCGACACCGTCGCCGAGGAGCTGGTCTTTTGCGGGGAAAACTACGGTCGCAACCGAGAAACCCTGATCGAGAGCAGTGAGCGCGCCGCGAAGCTCATGGGCATCACCCATCTCATGGATCGCAAGCTGTCGACTTTATCGGGTGGGCAGCTCCAAAAAGTAGCACTCGCCTGCGCGCTTGCCTCCGGTGCGCCGGTCCTTCTCGCCGACGAACCGACGTCGAACTTGGACCCCGACGCCATCGCCGACGTGCGTCGCGCTCTCACAGTTCTCAAAGAGCAGGGGATGACGATCGTCGTCGTCGAGCACCGCCTCCACTTCCTGCGGGGGCTTGCTGACCAGGTTCTCCTCATGGAGGACGGAGAGGTCACGCGTGCGTGGAGTGGTGAGGAGTTCTATGCGATGGATGACGCGCAGCGACATTCGCTCGGACTACGTTCCCTCGTGGATCCCGGTCCTCCCGAGGCCTGGGTGCCCTCGCGGGATTCCGAGAATGAGTCCTCGCCTGATGGGGGAGTGCGCCTGTCCTGCCGGGATCTGAGTTTCTCCTACGGGAAAACTCCCGTGTTCGAAGGGTTTAGCGCCGACTTTCCTGCCGGGCAGATCACCTGTATCGCGGGAGTGAACGGCGTTGGAAAAACGACCCTCGTGCGCGTGCTATGCGGTCTGGCTGCTCCCAGTTCCGGAACGATCACCCTGGACGGACAGACGACGAGTCGACGGCAGCGACGGGCTGCGTGCGCGCTCGTCATGCAGGACACCGGGCGGCAGCTGTTCTCCGACACGTTAGCGGGCGAGCTGACGATCGGGGCGTCGCAGGCCAGCGGCGAGGCCGGGGAGAAGCTTTTGGCTGACTTCGACCTCGCTCACCTGGGGGACCGCCATCCCCTCAGCCTGTCGGGAGGACAGAAGCAACGCCTCGTCATCGCAGCTGCGCGAGCCACTGGGCGCCGAATCGTCATCCTCGACGAACCCACGTCGGGAATCGATGCCCGGCATCTTGACTCAATTACCGCGACCCTGCGCCGCATTGCGAACGAAGGAGCGGCCGTCATCGTCGTCACCCACGATGGCGAGTTCGCTTCTGCCTGCGCGGACCAACTCATCACACTGACGCAGACGGGCACCAAGCGTGCACGCGAAGGAGACCCCCAATGACCGATACCGACGAGCGCGAGGATGCCACTGCCTCGTCCCCGAGTGGACCCGACGCCAACGACGCGTGCACGGAGGACCCGCGCGCGGCTCACCTGGCGGGCCAGCGCGCCTTCAAGGAGCTGACCGCCCCCATCCGTGGAGCCATGATGCTTGCCCGAGTACTCGGGTTCCTCTACGGCGTGCTCGCGGTCGCCCCCTACGTCGTCCTCGTCCAGCTCGGGCAGGTGCTGCTGGCTGCTGCGCGATCGGGGGGAGCAGCCGACCGCACCGAGGTGATGACACTGCTCATGTGGCTGACAGGCGCGTTCGGTGTGCGCTACGGAATCTACTTCGTCGCCCTGGCCGTCACACACTTCGCGGACGTGCGTTTCGGGCACATCGTGCGCTCCCGCATGGTCAGTGTCCTCGCCGCCGCGCCCCTCGCTTGGTTCACTGCGACGAACTCGGGGGCCGTGCGCAAGGCTATTCAGGACGACACGCACGATGTGCACACGGTCATCGCGCACGCGCCCGTCGAATCCGCAGCTGCCGTGAGTGCGCCGGCATCCCTGCTCATCTACTCCTTCGTCGTCGACTGGCGGCTCGGGCTTCTCTCGATTGCCACGCTGCCCATCTACGGGCTCCTCAACGCGTGGATGATGCGAGACATGGGGGAGAAGACCGCGCAGATGGACCGACACCTGACGCGCGTCTCATCGACGATGGTCGAATTCGTGTCCGGTATTAGCGTCGTCAAGGCTTTTGGGACCGTCGGGCGTTCACACGAGCGTTTCACTCGGGCGGCCGAGGACTTCTCGCGCTTCTATCGCGACTGGTGCAGTCCGCTGCTGAAAGGCTCCGCGCTCGGGCAGGCCAGTGTGTCTCCCTCGTTGATCTTGCTCATCTCGACCGCGGGAGGGGCAGCGTTCGCGGCCGCCGGGATCGTGAGCCCGGTCCAGGTCATCACCTGCGCGCTCATTGCCCTCGTCATCCCGGCTGCCATCGAGGTGCTGGGGACGACTGCCTGGTCCTACCAGATCGCGGGGGCGGCCGCGCTGCGGATCGTGGATCTGCTCTCTGTTGATCCATTGCCCGCCGAGGGGCATTCCGTGCCAGACGGATCGGATGTTGAGATTGACGGTGTGTCCTTCTCCTACGGGACGACGACCCTCGCGCTTGACGATGTGAGCCTGACGATCCCCGAGGGCACGGTGACCGCACTCGTCGGTTCCTCCGGCTCGGGAAAATCGACGCTTGCGACGCTAGTCGCGCGCTTCGCTGACCCGGAGCGGGGAAGCGTGCGCATTGGTGGTGTTGATGCTCGCGACATTGCCCCCGACGTTCTCTACCGCCACGTCTCCTTCTTCCTCCAAGACCCCCAGCTCCTCGACATCTCCGTGCGCGACAACATCGCGCTGGGGGTTCCGGGCGCCAGCAACGAAGAGGTGTGGGCGGCCGCCGGGGCCGCGCGCATCGACGACTACCTGCGTTCCCTACCCCGAGGCCTCGACAGCGTCATCGGGGAGGACGCTCACCCCTCGGGTGGTCAGGCGCAACGCATCGCAATCGCTCGCGCCCTCCTCGTCGATGCGCCCATCCTCGTCCTCGACGAAGCCACCGCCTTTACCGACCCGGAAGCCGAGGCCGATATTCAGGAAGCCCTCACCCGCCTCGTTCAAGGAAAGACGGTCCTGGTCATCGCACACCGCGCCGCATCCATCGCCGGCGTTGACCAGATCGCCATCCTCGACGCCGGTCGTCTCATTGCGCTGGGCACGCCCGACCAGCTCGCCGATCATCCCTACATGCGTCGCATGAGCGCACCCGCGAAAGGACACTGACATGCTCGACCTCATCTCCCGGCTGCGCGAACCCCTCTCCGAGCAGGGACGAGCCGACTTCGTTCAAGCAACCGTGCTGTCCTGTGTCGTCGGAGCGGTGCGCGGCGTCTCCTTGGTCGCCTTCATCCCGGCTGCGATTGCCCTGACCTCGGGCGCGCCCGCGTGGGGTATGAGCCTGGGATCGTGGCTCGTTGTGCTCGCTGCGTGCGCCCTTACCTCCTTTGTTGTCGAGTACCTGCTCGCCATGCGCTCCTATTCGGTGGCCTTCGACTTCCTGTCGAACATGCACCGTGCGATCGGCGACAAGGTGGCGTCCCTGCCGCTCGGGTCGTTCCACGCGGACACGGCTGGAAAGACGTCGCGCCTCGTCTCGCGCGAACTCATGGTTCTGGGCGAGATCTTCGCGCACATGTATTCGCCCCTCATCGCCGCGATTGTCACCTCGGCGACGATGCTCGTTGGCATCGCCGCCTTTTCGCCGATTCTCGGGGTCGTGTGCCTGGTCGCAATTCCGATCATCGGCGGGGGAGTGTGGGTGGCGCGCCGATGCCTGCAGTCGGGGGCCGCCCTGAAGGAGCCTCCCGCCCGCGAGCTGTCGCACCGCATCGTCGAATACGCGACGAAGCAGGGGGCGCTGCGCGCGTGCGGGCGCTCCGCCTCCTACGAGCCCCTCCAGCGGGCCGAAGACGCCTACGGGGTGGCCGCGCGTCGCTCACTCATGAGGGAGACGGTTGGCCAGATCGTCAACGGCATGGCCGCCCAGCTCGTCGTCGTGACGCTCATCTGCGCGATGGGGTGGCTCGCGGTCGCCGGTAGCGTCAGCCCCGTGGAGGCCATCGTCTCCATCGGCCTGCTCCTGCGCTTCACGCAGATTCTTGTCGACATCGGGACGCTCACCTCCGCGTTCGAAACCCGGCGCCCGGTCCTCGACCTCAGCCACGAGATCCTCTCCGCCCCCGAACTGCCCGCCCCCAAGGGCGTGCGACGCGCGGACGAGGCCCCGGCCTCGTCGGGCGCATCCGTGACCCTCGAGGACGTGTCCTTCTCCTACGGGGCCGATCACCCCGTCCTGCAAGGCGTGTCCTTCCGCGTCGAACCGGAGACGATGACGGCGATCGTCGGCCCCTCCGGCTGCGGCAAAACCACGATCGCGCGCCTCATCGCGCGCTTCTACGACGTGGACGCGGGAAGCGTGCGCGTCTGCGACGAAGATGTGCGCGACTGGGACACCGCCGACCTCATGGCGCAGCTCTCCCTCGTCTTCCAGGACGTCTACCTCTTCGACGACACCCTCGAAGCCAACGTTCGCGTCGGCAACCCCGACGCGAACCGAGCGGACATCGAAGAAGCGGCACGCCTGAGCGGAGTGAGCGAAATCGTCGAGCGCCTGCCGCACGGCTGGGACACCCCCGTCGGGGAAGGAGGCCGCGCATTGTCCGGAGGGGAACGCCAGCGCGTCTCCATCGCCCGCGCGCTCCTGAAAGCCGCGCCCATCGTCCTCTTCGACGAGGCCATGAGCGCCCTCGACCCCGAGAACGAATCACGCGTTACCGACGCCATGGCCGCCCTGCGACGCGACGCGACACTCATCGTCATCGCCCACAAGCTCGACACGATCACGGCAGCCGACCAGATCGTCGTCCTCGACGAGGGCGGCCGCGTCGCCCAGATCGGCACGCACGCAGAGCTCTACTCGCAGGCGAACGGCCAGTACCGGGCCTTCTGGGACGCGCGCTCGCGGGCAGCGGGGGTGGAAGCTCGTCTGACGGCTCTCACGCCGCGAGGCCGGGGCCCCAATGCGCATCTCCGGACGGCGAACACCGTTTCGTGTGTCGGATACCAGGCGCTCCACCCTGAGTCAAGCCGGACGCATCCTTCCCGGATACCCCGCAAACCAGCCCCGACCTCGTGCATCCTTTGATGCACCCATCGCAGGCGTGCGCGGTCGACCCCGGCCTCGGCTGTGAAACGCGCCGCCATGCTTGCACGCAGGTAACCGCCCTGTTAAGCTGATCCGTGCCGAAGACCGTTGGTGTCCACGCTAGTGGAGAAAAATCCAACGCAGGTGAGTGAGCCGCCCTGCGCGGCATTCGCGCATGCGCCCGACACGAACCTGCGTGTCGGGTTTTTTCTTACCTGCGGTCACGTATCTGGAAGGAGGACCATGGCGAAGTCCGACAAGGTGGCAGCAGTTGCCGAGCTCGTGGAGCGCTTCCGCGCAGCCGACGCTGTCCTGCTGACCGAGTACCGCGGCCTGACCGTCGGCCAGCTGAAGCAGCTGCGTCGCGGCTTGGGCGAGAACGCGACCTACGCCGTGGCAAAGAACACGCTGGCGCGCCTGGCGGCCAAGGAGGTCGGCCTCGACTTCCTGGCTGAGGACCTCAAGGGTCCTACGGCCATCGCTTTCGTCTCCGGCGAGCCCGTTGAGGCCGCCAAGACCCTGCGTGATTTTGCTAAGGAAAACCCCGCCCTCGTGCTGAAGTCCGGCTCGATGGACGGCGCTCCCCTGAGCGCCGAGGGTGTCAAGAAGCTCGCCGATCTCGAGTCCCGCGAGGTCCTGCTGGCCAAGGCCGCAGGCGTCCTCAAGGCGAAGATCGGTCAGGCGGCGTTCGCATTCAATGCTCTGCCCGTCAAGGCAGTGCGCACCATCGATGCTCTGCGCGAAAAGCAGCAGGGCGAGGCGGCCTGACGAGACAGGCCATGTTTCACGCCGCCACCCAGGCTGCGTGAAACACCCCAACAATCTGCACTCGTGCAGGCCAATTAGGAAGGATGCCACTCATGGCTAAGCTCTCCAATGACGAGCTCATCGCAGCTTTCAAGGAAATGACCCTCATCGAGCTCTCCGACTTCGTGAAGCTCTTCGAGGAGACCTTCGACGTTGAGGCCGCTGCCCCCGCAGCCGTCGCCGTTGCCGCCCCGGCCGCCGACGCCCCCGCCGAGGAAGAGAAGGACGAGTTCGAGGTCGTCCTCGAGTCCGCCGGTGACAAGAAGATCGCCGTCGTCAAGGTCGTCAAGAACCTGGCCGGCCTGGGCCTCAAGGAAGCCAAGGACCTGGTTGACTCCGCGCCCTCCACCATCTTCCCCTCCGCGAAGAAGGAAGACGCCGAGAAGGCCAAGGCTGAGATCGAAGCGGCCGGCGGCAAGGTCACCCTTAAGTGACTTTCCCCGTCTGACTCGTTCAGACTTTTCCGCCCGACTGGGTGGGCTGACCCCGTCCCGCATCTGCAGGGCGGGGTTTCCGCATGCCTGGGCCGGGCTGCGCCGTGGGCGGCGGCCCGCCCGCTCGCCGTCCGCGCCGCGAGCGTCGCTCGGCGCGTCGGCTCGTTGCCCGGCCAGGCCCCGCTGCCGCCCACGGGCACCGCAGCCTGGCCCTCCGGACCCTCCGGCGTCTCCACACCGTCGGTGCTTGTGTCGCTGAGACTTGCCCGGCCAGGCCCCGCCGCCGCCCACGGGCACCGCAGTCAGCCCCGGTTGCTTCTTGCTTGCTTGTCTGCTCACGCGGGATAACGCTTGCCTTGCTTGGCATTGTGAATGCAGCGAACGGTACAAAACTCGCCCTGCGCGCGCATTTCGGCCACAATCGGGCAATTTTTCGGGAGCAGGGCGAATTTTGTACCGGAATCGCTGTAGAGCAGCAGTTGCTGGCGAATGTTGTCGCGCCAGGGCGCTGGGGTGTTCTTCTACGTGACCGGCGCGTTGAGGTGGTTTCAATCTGACTGTGACACTGGCATTTTCTTCCATGTGGCCGCGACACGGACACGCCCTTCCGCGTGATTATGACGCGCGCGTGTTCCTCCGCTTGACCATGACGCGGCGTCAGGGGCCAGAATCAATGCCATGAGCAACGACACCATTCTCTACACGGTCGGAGAAGTCGCCGAGCGATTCTCACTGACGGTGCGAACGCTGCGCCACTGGGAAGCGCAGGGGCTCCTCGCTCCCACCGCGCGGAGCTGGTCGAACTACCGACTCTATTCGGCTGAGGATTGTGCGCGTGTCCAGAGGATCGTCATCTACCGGGCGACGGGGATGAAACTCATCGACATTAAGTCTCTGCTCGATTCTGGAGACACGGCAGTCGAACACCTGAAGAGGCAAAGAGAAAGGCTTGTTGCTCACCGTCGCGAGACGGACGCAATGATCGAAGCACTAGACATACTTTTGGAGGACGCAATGAATGACAAGGCGCTCACCGTGGAAGAAATCGGGAAGATCATGGGGGAGGCCGACTTTGCGGCGCACCAGAGCGAGGCCGAGGAACGCTATGGCGACACCGCCGACTGGCGTGAATCGCGAGAACGCACTGCTTCGTGGCAAACCGCCGACTGGCGGCAGAATGCTGAGCGATTCCATGACATTGAACGCAGGATGATCGATGCGATTCGCGATGGTGCCGCTCCTGACAGCGAGAGGGCAGCCAGCCTCGTCGAGGAACATAGAGAAACTCTCAGTGAGTTCTTTCCCGTCACGCCTGCCAAGCACTACATCATGTCGCGCGGGTACATCCACGACGAGCGATTCCGCGAACACTACGATTCGCAGCAGGTTGGCTTCGCACAGTGGCTTGCCGACGCGATCGAGTGCGTCGCGAGGCGGCAGGGGCTGAATATCCAGAATCCCACGTGGGAGTGAACGCCCCAGACGGGGAAGTCGGATGGCAGTGATGCACAGCATAGCTGGAGGCTCGTATCTGGCTTGCCAGTTCCGAATAGTCTCTGCTACTATTTTCTCTTGTCGCAATCCTGCGTAGCTCAACGGCAGAGCATCCGACTGTTAATCGGACGGTTACTGGTTCGAATCCAGTCGCAGGAGCAGACGCCCCGAGTCCTCACGGACTCGGGGCTTTTTGTTGATATGCGTGAGTGATGAGATCGGGGGCGCTAGGCATGCCGGAGTGGCTGGGGACCCTCGTCATGGGGTTGTTGATCACCGCGTGCATCTTCGCCTACGGCGTCCATGTGCTGGTCCACCCGGATGCGGGAACGAACCCGAGCGCGAAGCCGCGCGGCATCCAGCCTCCGGACGCGGAGCGAACGGCGGCCTTGCGGGAGCGCTACAGTGAGTTCGCCGACGCGTGGCAGCGCTGGCAGGAGACGCCGCGCGGCCCGAGCGACCGGGATCGTCTGGTGACGGTGGAGGATGTGTGGGGTGGCCCCGACCCCGGCGAACCTTTCCCGCCGCGTTACACGGCGAGCCATCTCGGCAAGGTCACGCTTGAGCGGCGTCGCTACCTCAGCCTCGAAGAGGAGATGACAAACGGCCCGGAGGTCGTCTGGGCGGCGTCCCCGCGCGCGTGGGCATCGCGCCGCTTCGACGTGTGGGCGGTTCATTCGCGTGGCTGGCGCAGGCCTCGTCTCATGCGCGTGTGGTTCAATGACGAGCGTGCCCTGGTCGAGCTGCACACCAACCGCTCCGTGAAGGTCGACGAGATCCTCCCCAGCGAGATCGTTGGCTTTGTGCGCGGGTACACGCGGCTGGGGCCGCGCACGGGCGTGGTGGACGGGCTGCGGTGGCTGCCGGAGAAGGCGATGCTGATGGGGCAGCGGCCGCTGACGTGCACGTTCCGCGAGCTCATGGACCTGTCCGTGGTCTCCCCGGTCGGATCGCCCCTGGGAGATGCGTTGCGCGCGGGGGATTTCCACGCGTTGGCCTTTTCGTGTTCGCGTGAGAGCGCCGGCTGGGACGCCGCGGACTCGGAGCTGAGGGTGCTCGACGTCGCGGGCATGACCTATCAGGTCGGCAACGCGCTTGGGGTGCCTACGGTGGGGGAGCCTGCCGCTCCCCGGGACGAGGCCGTGGCCGACTTCTCCAGATCTGATTCCTCGGCCGAGGGATCGGACGCTGGCTTCGATCGGATTGAGCCCACGGACCTGGCGGTTGTGCCGGTGGATCCCAAGGCGGTGCTGTGGGCGGTGGCGAAGATGATTGAACTGTCGGACGATCCGCGCGCCTGATCGCCCGACCCGGGCGCGCCTCGGCAATGAGGTGAGATGGCGCGCACCTGTCAGGGCGCAATCGGCGTCAGGCTGGGACCTGACAAACGACTTGGGCCTATAATTTACTGTCGTTTCCAGGTGCGTTGATGCTCCGGCGGTCCGGGTGTTCGCTTCGGTCAAGGCCGGGCGAGCCTCTAGCTGGGACCGGCCTGGCAGATGCGCCAACAATTCGAAAGGCAAGCACGCATGGCACACGAATCAGTCAGCGACGTCACGATGGGGACTGAGACGGCGGTGGATCAGGAGGTGGACGCCTTCGGCCCACACTATGTCAAAAGGCTCCTGGCCGGTCGCCCGTTCTACATTGCCCACAGAATGGGTGGGATGGAGTTTCCCCGAGAACACGCGCCAGGGGCTGGATGCGTCGTTGCACGCGGGTTTCAAGGCGTTGGAGGTCTCGGTGCGCCGCTGCGCGCCTCCGGCGAGTTCGTGGCGATCCACGATTGGAAGACGACGCGCAACGTGCCGGGGACGGACTATCAGATTTGGAAGACTCCGTGGTCGACGCTCAGTAAGCTGCGTCAGGCCTCGGGCCCGTTCCTGCGCCTGAGCGACATCGTCGAGCGAATTCCCTCCAACGTGGTGCTCGCGATCGACCATAAGACGACGTCGTCCCAGGACCAGAAGAACAAGGGGGACTTGGCCGCGGAGGCCGAACTCTTCGAGTACCTGTACCGGGCGTTCGGCGGTCACCCTGAGCGTCGCGTCCTGTGGAAGACGTTCGCGAAGGGTACGAGCTCGGCTCGCGCGAAGGCCCGCGGGTATATGACGATGGCGATGCTCTACCCCAACGAGCTGGTGTCGGTGAAGCTCTCGCAGTGGGATGTGCTGGGGATGGAGTGGAACGCGCGCCCGGAGGCCTGGAGTGCGCTCAAGGCGGCCAAGCGCCCGACGATCGCGCACATTATCACGAGCCCTGGGCAGGCCAAGCAGGCGCTCGCGGCCGGTGCGATCGGCCTGATGGTGTCCTCGCCGTCGAAGGTTCACCCCTAGGTGCGTGCTCCGGGCGCGCCTGCCGTGGGTGCGCCCGGGCCTGGGGGACGAGGCCGTGGCTGCGTTGTCGGGATCGGCGAGAGAAGAGAGGGGTTGTGCGCGAGGAACTGGTTGAGGCGGTGCTGCGGGTCGTGGGAGGCGATTCCGCCGGGGCGGGTGGCGACCTATGGGATGATCGCGCGCGCGGTGGGGACCGGCCCGCGCGTTGTTGGGCGGATTATGCACGATTGGGGCGGTGGTGTCCCGTGGTGGCGCGTCGTGAACGTTCACGGAACTTTTCCGACAACCGTACGAGGTCGGGGCGTGGTTGAGTGGGAGAGGGAGGGGATTCCTCACGATCCGACACGCGGAAGAGTGATGCTGAGACAGTGTCTTGTCGATCAGGAGTGGCTCGATGGTGTCGCACGAAACGTCCGTGATAATGTGCTAAAAAGCCCGGAATTGTAAGAGTTTATCAACTCTCGATTAAATTTCAGTTCGGTTACGCGCGAGCTAATTTAACTCGCGCGTGCTCGTCAGATGACTTACTCTTGGGGGGACGCCGAAGAGGGCGTTCCTTCGAATACGTTTCCGTTAGCGTTAACGAAAACGAGGGAGCAAACTCCAGAAACAGAGAAGTTACTGGTACCCAAGGGGTGAGAAGTGACGAACTTACTAGAGCTAAAGGGGATCTCGAAGACGTTCCCCGGCGTGAAGGCGCTGTCCGACGTGGACCTCGACCTTCGCCCCGGTGAAGTCTTGGGTCTCTGCGGTGAGAACGGAGCGGGCAAGTCGACGCTCATGAAGGTGCTCACCGGTATTCACAAGGCCGACCCGGGCGGAGAAATCTGGTTGCAGGGCGAGCAGGTTGACATTCAGTCGCCTGAGCATGCCCGTGACCTCGGTCTGTCGATCATCCACCAGGAACTCAACATTGTTCCTGACCTGACTGTTGCCCAGAACCTGTACCTCGGTCGTCCGGGTTCCTCGAAGTGGTCCTACATTGATGATCGCAAGATGGTGCGCGACGCCTACGAGCTGTTCGAGCGCCTCAATATGAAGATCGATCCGACCGCCTACTGTCGCGACCTACCGGTCGCCCGTCTGCAGATGGTGGAGATTGCTCGCGCACTGTCCTTCGACTCGAAGATCCTCGTCATGGACGAGCCCACGGCTCCTCTGACGACGACCGAGACCGAGTCGCTGTTTGAACTCGTGCGCGATTTTGTCTGCCCGACAACCGGTCTGATCTTCATTACGCACCGCATGCCCGAGCTCACCGAGCTGACTGATCGCATTTCCGTGCTGCGCGACGGAAAGTACGTCGGCACCGTCGACACGGCTACGACGCCTATGCGTGAGGTCGTCAAGATGATGGTCGGTCGCGAGGTGCCCGCTGATGCGCGCCCCACCACCAAGCCGGTCTCCGACGAGGTCGTCCTGCGCGTCGAGAACCTGTCGACCGTCAAGGTTGTCCACGACGTCTCCTTCGAGGTCAAGAAGGGTGAGATCTTCGGCTTTGCGGGACTGGTTGGTGCCGGTCGCACCGAGGTTGCCCGTGCCTTGTTCGGAGCTGACCCCCACACCGAGGGCAGCATCTACGTCCACGGCAAGAAGGTGTCGATCAAGAGCGCCTCGGATGCCGTCAAGTATGGCATCGGCTACCTGTCCGAGGACCGCAAGCAGTTCGGCCTGCTCCTGGACAAGGACATTTCCTTCAACACGGGCATGGCTGCCATGGACCACTTCACCAAGGCGTCGGTCGTCGCGACGGAGAAGCTGCGCAAGGTCGCCCAGGAGTACGTGGCGAAGCTGCGCACGCGCACCCCTAGCGTTGACGTCGAGGTCCGCTCCCTGTCGGGCGGCAACCAGCAGAAGGTCGTCGTGGCCAAGTGGCTGGAGCGCGACTCCGAGGTCCTCATCTTCGACGAACCCACGCGCGGCATTGACGTGGGCGCGAAGGACGAGATCTACACGCTGCTTGAAAACCTGGCGAAGCAGGGTAAGGCGATCATCGTCATCTCCTCGGAGCTGCCCGAGGTCCTACGCCTGGCGAACCGCATCGCCGTCATGGCCCACGGCCGCATTATTGGCACCCTCGATAACGAGGAAGCCACCCAAGAAAACATTATGGAACTGGCCACCGTCGGCCAGGAAGAAGCGAACGGAGTAAACGCGTGAGCACCGTCGTCGACAACAAGGGCCTCGAGGCGCCGTCGCCTGTCGCGGCCTTCCTGAAGAGGAACATGCAGCTGCTGCTCGTCACAGTTGCGTTGTTCGTGGTCCTGGCATTCTTCAGCGTTGCTGTGCCGAACTTTACTTTTGCGACCATGAACGTGTACCTGGACATCGTCCTGCAGTCGGCCTTCACGGGCGTCATGGCGCTGGGTGCGACTTTCGTCATCGCGACCTCCGGCATTGACCTGTCCGTCGGTACGGGTATGAGCCTCGTGGCCGTCATGGCCGGTATTTTCCTGGCGGGCGACAAGATGAACCTGCCTCTCGGCCTCGGCCTGCTCCTGACCCTGCTGGTCGGCATGGCGATTGGCCTCATCAACGGCCTCAATGTTTCGATCCTGGGCCTGCCGCCCTTCATCGCGACGCTGGCGATGATGATGGTCGCCCGAGGCCTGGCGCTCATCATTTCGAACAAGTCTTCCATCGTGATCGCGAACACCGGCTACAAGGCCATCGCCGCCGGCAAGGCGATCCCGGGCGTAGCCAACGCCATCGTGATCTTCCTGGTCCTCACGGTCCTGGCGACCTTCCTCATGAACAAGACGCTCCTGGGCCGCTACGCCCTGGCGATCGGCTCCAACGAGGAGGCCACCCGCCTCTCCGGCGTCAACGTGCGTCTGTGGAAGATCATCATCTACGTCGTTGCGGGTGCCTTCATGGCCGTCGGTGCCGTCCTCTACTCCGCGCGTGGCGGCCTCGTCCAGCCCGCTGAGGGCGTGGGCATGGAACTCAACGTCATCGCCGCGGCCGTCATCGGCGGCACCTCCCTGTCGGGTGGTCGCGCCTCGATCCCCGGTGCGCTGGTTGGCGCGATCCTCATGGAGACCCTCAAGAAGGGCCTGACCATGATGAGTATAGCCGCCGAATGGCAGTTCGTCGTCACTGGTATCGTCCTGCTCCTCGCGGTCGTTATCGACAACCTGCGTCGCATCCGCGAAAACGCAGCCTGAGTCTTATTCCATCTCAATTACAACCCGTGAACCGCCGTCGGTTCACTCCCCAGATAGGCGGGAGTCATCCCGCCACCCCACGAAAGGAACACCAATGCGCCCCATCGGACGTATCGTCGCCGCCGCTGCCGTCGGCACCTTAGCCTGGGCATGGCTGCATGCTCGACCTCGACGGATGCCACCGGAGGCTCCACCAAGACCGAATCGTCGGGTGCCTCGAAGGTGGACACCTCCGGCGAGCAGCAGGACTGGGAGAAGGAGGCTGTCAAGGGTGATGGCTCCCAGACCATTTACCTGGTCTCCAAGGGCTTCCAGCACCGCTTCTGGCAGGCTGTGAAGGAAGGCGCCGAGCAGGCTGGCGAGGAGCTGGGCTACAAGGTCAGTTTCGTCGGCCCGCAGGACGAGACCAAGGTGACTGAGCAGACCGACCAGCTGAAGTCTGCTCTGGACTCCGGCCCGGCTGCCATCGGTTTCGCCGCCCTGGATTCGAATGCCGCCGCTGATCTGCTCAGCGAGATCAAGTCCAAGAACATCCCGGTTGTCGCCTTCGACTCCGGCGTTGAGTCCGACATCCCGGTCACCACGGTTCAGACGAACAACACCAAGGCCGCCGAGGAAGCCGCGCAGCACATGATCGAGCTGCTCAAGGGCAAGTCGGGTTCGGTTGGCATGGTCTGCCACGACTCGACCTCCACCACGGGCAAGCAGCGTTGCGAGGGCTTCAAGGAGTACTTCAAGGCCAATGCCCCCGCCGACCTGAAGCTCCTCGACGAGCAGATCGCCGGCGAGGTTACCAAGGCCGCTGACACCTCCAAGTCGATCATTCAGGCCAACTCCGACATTGTCGGCATGTACGGCTCGAATGAGGCCGCGGCCTCGGGCATTGTCCAGGGCGTTGCTGAGACCGGCAAGGACGTCACCGTCGTGGGCTTCGACTCGGGTAAGACCCAGATCGACGCCATCAAGGCTGGCAACGAGGCTGGTGCCGTGACCCAGTCGCCGGTCAAGATCGGCTACTACACGGTCAAGGCCTCGGTCGCCGCAATCAACGGCGCTAAGCTGCCCACGGTCATCGACTCCGGCTTCGCCTGGTACGACAAGAACAACATCGACAACGCCGACATCAAGGCCAACCTGTACGAGTGAGACGCTAGCTCGATAGGGCACGAGGCCGGGGCCGGGTAGGCGCATGCCGTACCGGTGGCCCGTCGCAGGTCCCACTCCGAATGGCCGGGGAGGGACCTGCGAACCCGGCACCTAAAGAATCAGAAGGATCCGAGGGGGCGAGCGCCCCCGCGCTCCGACATCGACGTCACCATGAGGGATGAAGGAAGAATGACAAACCACCCCCGCATCGGAATCCGCCCCACTATTGATGGTCGCCGCAAGGGCGTTCGCGAGGCTCTTGAAGAGCAGACCATGAACATGGCGAAGTCCGTCACCGAACTCTTTACGTCTACCCTGCGCTACCCGGACGGTGCCCCTGTCGAGGTCGTCATCGCTGACACCACGATCGGCCGCGTCCACGAGGCCCAGGCTTGCGCCACTAAGTTCCGTACGAACAACGTTGGTCTGACCGTGACGGTCACCCCCTGCTGGTGCTACGGCACCGAGACGACCGACATGGACCCCGCGATGCCGCACGCCATCTGGGGTTTCAACGGCACCGAGCGCCCCGGTGCCGTGTACCTTGCCGCCGCCCTGGCTGGCCACGCCCAGATCGGCATCCCCGCCTTCGGCATCTACGGCGAGCACGTGCAGGACGCTGACGACACCACGATCCCCGAGGACGTGCGCACCCGCCTCCTCGATTACGCGACCGCCGGCCTGGCCGTCGCGCAGATGAAGGGCGAGGCCTACCTCTCCATGGGCTCCGTCTCCATGGGTATCGCCGGTTCCGTCGTCAACCCCGACTCTTCGGCTCCTACCTGGGCATGCGCAACGAGTACATCGACATGAGCGAGTTCACGCGCCGCATCGAAGAAGGCATCTACGATCCCGAGGAGTACGAGAAGGCGTACCAGTGGATCCGCGAGAACTTCAAGCAGGGCAAGGACTGGAACCCGCCGGAGTGGCAGTACCCCGAAAAGCACGAGGATTGGTGGAAGTTCGTCACCAAGATGACGCTCATCGCCCGCGACCTCATGCACGGCAACCCGCGCCTGGCCGAGCTGGGCTTCGAGGAGGAAGCGGGCGGCCACGGGGCCATCGCCGCCGGCTTCCAGGGACAGCGCCAGTGGACGGACCACTTCCCGAACGGCGACGTCCTGGAGACCATCCTCAACACGAACTTCGACTGGACCGGCATCCGTCAGCCCTCCGTCGTGGCCACCGAGAACGACTCGCTCAACGGTGCCTCGATGCTGTTCGGCTACCTGCTGACCAACACGCCGCAGATCTTCTCCGATGTTCGCACCTACTGGAGTCCCGAGTCCATCGAGAAGGCCACCGGCTGGAAGCCCGAGGGACGCGCGGCCGCCGGCCTGCTCGACCTGCGTAACTCCGGCTCGACCACGCTGGATGGTGCCGGCAAGGCTGTGCGCGACGGCAAGAACGTCATGAAGCCCTGGTACGAGCTCACCGAGGAGGACCGTGAGGCCACGCTTGAGGCCACGACCTTCCACCCGGCCTCGACCGGCTACTTCCGTGGTGGCGGCTTCTCTCGACTCACTTCCGCACCTCGGGTGAGATGCCCGTGACGATGTGCCGCCTGAACCTGGTGCGTGGCCTCGGACCAGTTCTGCAGATCGCCGAGGGCTACACGGTCGAGCTGCCCGACGAGGTCGCTTTCACTATCGAGGAGCGTACCAACATCGAGTGGCCCACCACCTGGTTTGTCCCCAACCTGACGGGTGAGGGCGCGTTCAAGAGCGTCTACGACGTCATGAACAACTGGGGGGCGAACCACGGTGCGATCTCCTACGGCCACATCGGTGGCCAGCTGATCACGCTGGCGTCGATGCTGCGTATCCCGGTCAACATGCACAACGTTCCCGAGGAGCGGATCTTCCGCCCCAAGGCGTGGTCGCTGTTTGGCACCGAATCTCTCGAGGGCGCTGACTTCCGCGCCTGCGAGACCTTCGGCCCGATGTACCGCTGATGCACGTTCCGTTCGGGCTCGGGTTCCTCTCTCCCCGAGCCCGAACGGAGCACCTTCCCAGGTAAGCCCGGTCCCGGAACGCGGCCCCGGCCTCGCCGATGAGGAAAGCCGTATTACTATCCCAATGACGGGACACGCTGAGCGAGGGCGTTTTGAGCAGGAGACTTCAATGACCACCGTACTTGCTGTTGACCTTGGATCCGCGTCCGGACGAGTCCTCGCCGGAACGCTCACCGACGGACGCCTGGACGTCACGGATATCCACCGTTTTAAGCACGAGGCCCGCCGCCGCGCCGATGGCACGCTGACGTGGGATGTAGCGACGATGGAGGCCGAGACGATCATTGGCCTGAAGAAGGCTCTGGAGCAGTTCCCGGATGCCCGCTCCGTCTCAATTGACACGTGGGGAGTGGACTGGGCTCCTCTTGATGAGAACGGCGACCTCGTCGGCGACGTTATCGCCTACCGTGACGAGCGCACCTCCCGCACCCTGGACGCCTTCCGTGAGCGCATCGGTGACCGCGAATTCTTCGATCTGACGGGAAACCAGCCGGCGACCATCAACACGGCGAACCAGCTGTTCGCCTACCTGCAGGAAAATCCCGCCGACGCTCAGCGCGTCGCGGGGGTACTCTTCCTGCCCGACTACTTCGTGTACCGACTGACGGGTGCCGTCGGCTGGTCTCGCACCATCGCCTCGACGTCCGGCCTGCTCACTCCCGGCGGCGGCGACTTCAACGACGAGGTCTTCGCCCGACTCGACATCCCGCGCGGCTGGTTCGGCGAGCTGTCTGCCGACCGAACCGTCGTCGGACCCTGTACGGTCCCCGGCCTCGAAACCCTGACCGTCGTGCGCGGCGGTGCCCACGACTCTGCCTGCGCGGTCCACGGCCTGCCCATCGAGGAAGGCAAGCGCGCTTACTTCCTGTCCTGCGGCTCCTGGTCCGTCCTGGGTGCCTCGAGGATCAGCCCCTCATGAGCGACATCGCTTTCAACATGGGCATCACCAATGAGGGCCGCACCGACGGGGGAGTGCGTCCCCTCTTCAACATCACCGGCATGTGGATTCTGCAGGAGATCCAGCGCCAGTGGGAGCGCGAGGGCACGCCCACCGACACCGACGAGCTGGTCGCCCAGGCGCGCGAGCTGCCCCCGGCCTCCGGCGTTTTCGATCCCGATGGCGAGGCCTTCGCCACCCCCGGAGACATGCAGCGCAAGATCGACGAGGCCCTCGACGCACAGGGGGCCGCCCGCCCCGACTCGATGGCCGGCTACGTGCGCGTCATCATCGAGTCTTTTGCCCGCCGCTACGCCCGCGCAATCGGCGAACTCACGGAGGCCACCGGGAAGGCCCCCGACCAGCTCAACCTCGTGGGCGGCGGCGCGCGCAACCGGCTTCTGTGCGACCTGACCGCCCAGATCGCGGGCGTCACCGTCGTGCGTGGCCCCATCGAGGCCTCGACCTTCGGCTCCCTGCTGGCCCAGCTTGAAACCATCGGCGCACTGGCGGAGTCCGAGCGCGCCTCCGTCATCGCTGCGAGCGCATCGACCCATGTCCACGTACCGACGAACGCCTAAGAAAGTCTCGCTGGCCGACATCGCACGCGCGGCCGGCGTGTCCACCAACACCGTCTCGCGCGTCGTGCGCGGCGACCCCGAAGTCTCCGAAAAGACGCGCGCGAGGATCTCCAAGCTTGTCGAGGAGTTGGGCTACGTGCCCAACTACGCGGCGCGCGCGCTCGCGGCCAAGCGCACCAGCATCCTTCAGGTCGTGCTGGCTGCGCCCATGTATCACGGGCACGGCACCGTGCTGCTGTCGATCCTCAACGCCTCCGCGCAGGCCGGGTACCACGTGTCCCTGTCCTACGCGTACGGGCCGGACGGGCAGCTGCGTTCCGACTTCGCGCCCTTCGACGTGGATGGCGTCATCATCCTGGGTGGTCAAGATCCCACAATCGACGTCGCGATCGAGGCAGGAAAGCGTTTCCCGACGGTTCTCATCCTGACGAGCGAGCAGGGACTCGACGGCATTTCGACCGTCGCGGTGGACAACGTGCGCGGCGCGCGCCTGGCCGCCGAGCACCTGCTCGCCCAGGGACTCACCGACGTTATCCACATTGCGGGTCCCTCCGGCTGGTCGGACGCGCAGATGCGCCGACTCGGCTACGAGCAGGCGTGCAAGGCCTACGACATCGAGCCCGTCGTCCTTCAGCCTGATTCCTGGGACTCGCGCGACGGCTACGACGTCATGCGCGCGGCGGGCCGATTACCGCAGGGGATTCAGGCGGCGAACGACCAGCTGGCTCTCGGCGCGATGCGTTACATCTACGAGCGTGGGGGAGTGGTTCCGCGCGACGTGCGGGTCGTTGGCTTTGACGACATCGACGGCGCTGACTCCTACGCGCCTCCGCTCACGACGATCCACCAGCCCTTTGACCGACTGGGGCGCACTGCGGTGCGCCTCGTGCGTTCGCTCATGGACGGTGGCTCCTCCCAGGATATTGTCCTCGACCCCGAGCTGGTCATCCGGGCCAGTTCACACCTGTAAGAAAGGTACGTTCATGCTCTACGGTCCCATGACTCACCCCCAGTTCCTGCGTGCTTTGGCCGCCGCTGGCCACGGCTCGAAGATCCTGCTGGCGGACGCGAACTACCCGCACACGACGGGTGTGAACCCGCGCTGCGAGCTGATTTCGCTGAACCTTGCCCCGGGTCTGTTGGACGTCAGCCAGGTTCTCGATGTCCTTAAGCGCACGATCCCGATCGAGCGCGCCGAGATCATGACTCCCGCGCCCGACGCCGAGCCGGTGGAGATCCCGATCCACGACGAGTTCGCGCGGCGCTGCCGGGTGTCGAGTTTGGCGAGATTTCCCGCTGGGACTTCTACGATGCCGCACGCGATGAGAACGTGGGCATCATCGTTGCGACGGGTGAGCAGCGCCTGTACGGCAACCTGCTGCTCACCGTCGGCGTGCGTGCGCCGGGGGAGTAAAACACTTCTCATGTCCGAGGCATGGGCTCATTGAGGAGGCGATGTGCGCTTTCGTTTCATTTTCGTTTGATTGTGTGAGCCAAGTGCCAAACTGTTGGGTGTTTGATAGCGGGCGGGCGGTCCCTGTGGGGCCGACCGCCCGCTCGTTTATCCGCATTTTGTCAAGGTAATGGGGTTTTGATTGGATGAGTGTGTGAACATGTGTGCCGCTGTGGTGCACGGCTGGGCGACTCATCAATGTGATGTTGCATGCTTTCGTTTAAATGACTATTCTGTCCTTAACGAAAGTAAAAGCGACAGAAGGTTGTCGCGAATGCATCGAGAGGTGAAGCCATGGGACGTGCAGAAGAACGCACGAACTACATCCTGGATCGCCTCGCCCGCGAGGGTGAGGTGAGTGTCGCCCAGCTCGCCTCCGACCTAGGGGTTTCGCCCGTCACCGTGCGTGCCTCGCTGAAGGTCCTCGACGAGCAGGGTTATCTCGTGCGCACCCACGGAGGGGCACGCCCCACCACCTTCCGCAACATCCACCTGCGTCAGAATGATCGCGTCGATCAGAAGGAACGCATCGCCCGGGCCGCCGCGGACATGATCTACGACGACGACCGGATCATGATCGAGGCCGGTACCACCTGCGCCCTCATCGTCAAGTACCTCACCGGCAAGCGCGGAGTTCAGGTTCTGACCAACTCCGTCCTTGTTTTCGCAAACGCCCGATCCAACCCGAACCTGAACATCACACTGACGGGCGGGCACTTCCGCGCCGAGTCCGAGTCCCTCGTGGGGCCGGTTGCCGAGCGCGCTATCAATGACTTCAACGCGCGCGTTGCGTTCCTCGGAACGGACGGTTTCAGCGTTGATCGCGGCCTGACCACCCAACTCGTTGAGGGTGGACAGGTTGGTTCCATCATGCGCACACGCGCACAAGAGACGTGGCTGCTCGCAGACTCCTCCAAGTACGGGGAAGCCGGCTTCGTCACCTTCATGGGGATCGACCAGGTCACCGGAATCATCACCGACGATGAGATCCCCGAAGAATCCATCAAGGAATTGGCCGAGCGCACGAAGCTGCGCATCGTCTAGGAGGAATTACATGGCCACCATCGTGGTGATGCCCCAGCTGGGCAACTCTGTTGAGTCATGCATCATCGTCGAGTGGATGATCGCCGAAGGCGACAGCGTCGCCGTCGACCAGACCTCGCGTCCATCGAGACGGACAAGTCGACGCTGGAGGTCCCCTCTACCGCCGAGGGCACCGTCCTGAAGCTCCTGTGGGAGGAAGGCGACGAGGTCCCCGTCAAGGATCCGCTCATCATCGTCGGTGAACCCGGAGAAGACATCTCCGGCCTTGTGCCCGGTGACGACGCCGCACCCGTCGAGGATGCACCCGAAAAGGCAACTGCCGCACCCGAGCAGGCTGCCCCCGCCTGTGCCACCGAGCGAGCCACCGGTGCGGTCTCCCCACGTGCCCGCGCCCTGGCCGCCTCGGCGGGCCTGGATGCCTTAACCATTACCGAGGGTTCTGGCCCCCACGGTCGCGTCATCGAGCGCGACGTCGCCGCCGCAATCGCTGCGGGTCCCGTCCTGACCTCCGCCGCGCGCGCCGCCGGTGTCCAGGCCACCGAAGGCACCGGCATTGGTGGCCGCGTGAGCGTCGCCGACGCCGGTCGAACGCCCGAGGCTGCCCCGGCCTCGTGCCCCGTGGCCTCCGCCCCTGCGGGTGCCGATTACCCCGGTGCCTTGACCACCGCCCCGCTCAAGGGCGTGCGCAAGGTCGTCGCCAAGCGCATGATGGAGTCCCTGACCACCACCGCGCAGCTGACCCTCAACACCACCGCGAACGCCGCCGGCATCCTCGCCATGCGCAAGAAGGTCAAGAACGCCGACCCGGCTCTGGGCCTGGGTAAGATCACGCTCAACGACCTGGTCTGCTTCGCCGTGTCGCGCACCCTGCCGAAGTACCCCATGTTCAACGCCCACCTTGAGGACGGCGTACTCACCCAGTTCGAGCAGGTCCACCTCGGCTTCGCGTGCGACACCCCGCGCGGCCTCTCGTCCCCGTCATCCGCTCCGCGCAGACCCTGGGCCTCAAGGCGTTCTCCGACGAGGCCAAGCGCCTGGCCGGCGGTGCCATCGACGGCACCATCGCCCCCGACTTCCTGAGCGGCGGCACCTTCACGGTCTCCAACATCGGCTCCTTCGGTATCGAGACCTTCACCCCCGTCATTAACCTGCCCCAGACAGCCATCCTTGGCGTTGGCGCAATCACCCCGCGTCCGGTCGTGGCGGCCGACGGCACGATCGGCGTGGAGCAGCGCCTCAACCTGTCGCTGACGATCGACCACCAGGTCATCGACGGCGCGGACGGCGCCCGGTTCCTCCGCGACCTGGTCGCTGCCATCGACAACATCGACGTGACGGTCCTGGCCTGAGGAAAGAGGAACACTCATGAGTGACACGCATTTTGACGTCATTGTCCTCGGCGCGGGTCCCGGCGGCTACCTGGCCGCCGAGCGCCTCGGGCACGCGGGCAAGAAGGTCGCCCTCGTCGAAGAGCAGTACCTGGGCGGCACCTGCCTGAACGTGGGCTGCATCCCCACCAAGACCCTGCTCAACGGCGCGAAGAACTACCTGCACGCCAAGGAAGCCAGCCAGTTTGGCGTGGACGCCAGCGGCGTTGCCGTCAACTGGACAAAGATGCAGGCCTGGAAGGATCAGGTCGTTAAAGGCCTGGTTGCGGGCGTTGCAGCCACCGAGCGTAAGGCGGGCGTCACCGTCATCAACGGACGAGGCCACCTCGACGCCCCCGGTCGCGTGACCGTCAAGGGCACGACCTACACCTCGGACCACGTCATCATCGCCACGGGCTCCGTGCCGGCCATGCCCCCGCTGCCCGGCACCCAGGACAATCCGGCGCTGGTTGACTCTACGGGCATCTTGTCCCTGCCCGAGGTCCCCTCCCGCCTCGCGATCATCGGCGGCGGCGTTATCGGCGTCGAGTTTGCCTCCCCTGTACTCCACCCTGGGTTCGCAGGTGACCGTCATCGAGATGGCCCCCGAGATTCTGCCGTTCATGGACGACGACCTGGCCGCCAAGGCCCGCGCCGCCATGAAGGACGTGACCTTCGAGCTGGGCTGCCGCGTCGAGTCACTCGACGGAGGCACCGTCCACTACTCCAAGGGAGAGGAAAAGAAGAGCGTCGAGGCCGACGTGGTCCTCATGGCCGTTGGCCGCCGTCCCGCGACGGCGGGCTGGGGCGCGCAGGAGGCTGGCCTCGAAATCAACCGCGGCATCGTCGTCGACGACACGATGCGCACCAATCTGCCCAACGTGTGGGCTATCGGCGACGTTACCGGACGCTCCCTCCTGGCGCACGCCGCTTATCGCATGGCGGAGATCGCCTCGGCGAACATCCTCGATCCGACCGCGAAGAAGCGCGGCGAGGTCATGCGCTGGCACACCGTCCCGTGGGCCGTCTTCTCGATCCCCGAGGCCGCGGGCGTCGGTCTGACCGAGTCCGCCGCTAAGCGAGAGGGCCGTGAGGTCCTCGTCGCCAAGGTTCCTGCCCTCATGTCGGGCCGCTTCATCGCGGAGAACGGCTTCAAGGCCCCCGGCGAGGCGAAGATCCTGGTTGACCCCACGACCCACCAGGTGCTGGGCATCCACGTCCTGGGCGCGTACGCCGCCGAGATGATCTGGGGCGCGCAGGCCGTCCTCGAGATGGAACTGACCGTCGAGGACCTGCGCCAGGTCGTCTTCCCGCACCCCACTGTTTCCGAGGTCATCCGCGAAGCCGCGTGGGCCGTCAAGCTCTAACGAACAACTACATCAAGGAAGAGTAGAACAATGACTCAGTCTCTTATCATCGACCCCAATGAGGTGCGTCGCCCGGGATACGTGAAGTTCCCCGAGGTCCCCGTCAACCAGTACACCTTCGATCGTGAGACCGAACTCGCCCGCTACGGCGACAAGGGCATGGTCCAGATGCTCCACGACATGATCGTTGTGCGTACCTTCGAGTCGATGCTCGACTCCATCAAGAAGACCGGCCAGTGGGAAGGCATCGAGTACAACCACCGCGGCCCCGCCCACCTCGGCATCGGCCAGGAGAGCGCCTACGTCGGCCAGAGCTTCGTGCTGGGGCCTGAGGATTTCATCTTCGGCTCGCACCGTTCGCATGGCGAGATTCTCGCCAAGTGCTACTCGGCCATGCACCAGATGGATGAGGGCCAGCTTGAGGGCATCATGAAGGGCTTTCTCGGCGGCGAGACCTGTCCTACGCCGAAAAGATCGGCTACAAGGACACGAAGGACCTCACCGAGAACTTCATTCTCTTCGGAGCCCTCGCGGAGATCTTCGCCCGCAAGTCCGGCTTCAACCGCGGCCTGGGCGGCTCGATGCACACCTTCTTCCTGCCCTTCGGCTCCTACCCGAATAACGCGATCGTCGGAGGCTCCGCCCCGATCGCGAACGGCGCGGCCCTGTTCAAGCGCATCAACCGCAAGCCCGGCATCGTCGTCTCCAACGTCGGTGACGCCGCCCTGGCCTGTGGCCCCGTGTGGGAGGCCCTGAACTTCGCGTCGATGGATCAGTTCCGCTCCCTGTGGCGCGAGGAGGACGGTGGCAACCCGCCGATCCTGTTCAACTTCTTCAACAACTTCTACGGCATGGGCGGCCAGACCTTCGGCGAGACCATGGGCTACGAGATCCTCGCCCGCGTGGGTGCGGCCCTCAACCCCGAGGCCATGCACGCCGAGCGCGTCGACGGCCTCAATCCGCTGGCCGTTGCGGACGCGACCACCCGCAAGAAGAAGATCCTCGAGGAGGGCCGTGGTCCCGTCCTCATGGACACCATCACCTACCGCTTCTCCGGCCACTCGCCGTCGGACGCCTCGTCCTACCGCACGAAGGAAGAGGTCGAGCTGTGGGAGCAGGTGGACTGCATCAAGGAATACTCGAACCTGCTCATCTCGAACGGCCTAACTACGCAGGACGAGATCGACGGCTACGCGGCCTCGTTGACCGACAAGCTGGTCAAGGTCCTCAAACTCGCCATCGACGACGAGGCCACCCCGCGCGTTGCGGACGGCTACATCGACACCGTCATGTTCTCCAACGAGAAGGTCGAGGCCTTCGACGATGCGACCCCCCCGAGATTAACCTCGAGGACAACCCCCGCGTCAAGGCCCTGGCCAAGAAGGTGCGCTCCTCCGTCGACGCCAGCGGCAAGCCCGTCTCCAAGATGCGCATGTACCAGTTCCGTGACGGTCTCTTCGAGGCGATGCTGCACCGTTTCAAGACCGACCCGACGATGGCCGCATGGGGCGAGGAAAACCGCGACTGGGGCGGTGCCTTCGCCGTCTACCGTGGCTTGACCGAGGCCCTGCCCTACCGCCGCCTCTTCAACTCGCCTATCGCCGAGGCCTCGATCGTGGGCGCCGGCGTCGGCTACGCGATGGCCGGTGGCCGCGCGGTCGTTGAACTCATGTACTGCGACTTCCTGGGTCGCGCCGGCGACGAAGTCTTCAACCAGATGGCCAAGTGGCAGTCGATGAGCGCCGGCCTGCTCAAGATGCCTCTCGTCCTGCGCGTGTCCGTGGGTGCGAAGTACGGCGCCCAGCACTCCCAGGACTGGAGCGCGCTCGTCGCCCACATCCCGGGCCTGAAGGTCTACTTCCCGACGACCCCGACCGACGCGAAGGGCATGCTCAACCTGGCGCTTGCCGGAACCGACCCGGTCGTGTTCCTGGAGAGCCAGAAGCTCTACGACAAGGGCGAGGACTTCGAACCCGGCGGCGTGCCCGAGGGCTACTACGAGACCGAAGAAGGCGAGCCGGCGATCCGCCGCGAGGGCAGCGACATCACGATTGCCGCCTACGGCGCGACCGTGTACAAGGCCCTCGAGGCTGCGGACGTCCTGGCTGAGAAGTACGGCCTGAGCGCTGAGGTCATCGACCTGCGCTTCGTCGCCCCCCTGAACTACGACAAGCTCATCGCGTCCGTGAAGAAGACCGGTCGCCTCGTCCTCACCTCGGATGCGGTCGAGCGTGGCTCCTTCCTCAACACGGTTGCCGCCAACGTGCAGACCCTTGCCTTTGACGCGCTCGACGCGCCGATCGCGGTCGTCGGCTCGCGCAACGGCATCACGCCTGGACCCGAGCTGGAGTCGTTCTTCTTCCCGCAGGTCTCCTGGATCCTCGACGCGATTCACGAGCGCATCCTGCCGCTGCCCGGCCACGTGCCCACCACGAAGCACGCGACCGAGGCTGAGATCGCTCGCCTGAACCGCGAGGGTCTCTAACAAGCACTGGGGGCGGGCTGCTCCCCTTTCCGGCCCGCCCCCGTCCGAGGCTCGCATTCCCTGACGCGAGCCACGCGAGGCCGGGGCAACCTCCTCCTCACCTGCGCCCCGGCCTCGCGCCCCTTCCTTTCTCCACATTTTTCTCCACCCAACGAAGAGATGGCAGAACCCATGGACATCACCAACGACCCGGCTGCCACCCCGGCCCAGCGCATCGAGGCGCTGCGCGTCGTCGCAGCCGACGAGCACTTCCCGAGCTGGGTGCCCGAGTCGAACAACCACATCCACACGTGCTTCTCCTTCAGTCCCTACACGCCGACGCACGCCGCGCTGCTCGCGCGCCGGGCAGGCCTGCGCGTCGTCGGCTCGGTGGACCATGACTCCATCGGAGCGGCGGCTGAAATGAGCGAGGCCACGTCCGTCCTCGGCATGGGTTCCGTCACGGGCTTCGAAATTCGTGCCCGCTTCGGTGAGGGCACGCCGCTAGCTCAGCGTAAGCTCAACAACCCCGATTCTGTGGGCGTGGCCTACATGACTGTCCAGGGCGTGCCCGCACCGGCACGCGAGAAGGTCGCCGAGTGGCTTGCCCCTGGGCGCGCTGCCCGCCTGGAGCGCACGCTCGCCATGGCTGAGCGCGCTAACCAGATTCTCACCGACCTGGGGCTGGAGTCCTTCGACCCTCAGGCCGACATGGTCGGCATCTCGCAGTACACAAACGGGGGCGGGATCACCGAGCGTCACCTGCTGGCCGCCATGGCCTCGGCCCTGATCCGCGGATTCGGACGCGGCCCGGCGCTGACCGAGGGCCTGGCGCAGATGGGCGTCGAGATCCCCACGTCCCTGGCCGTCGTCCTGGCCGACGCTGACAACCCGCACCTCATGTACGACCTGCTGGGCGTCCTGAAGGCCAACTACCTGGATCGCATCTACATCCAGCCGACCGACGAGCTGCCCAGCGCGGCCGAAGTCGTCGCTTTCGCCGACTCGGTCGGCGCAATCGCCACCTACGCTTACCTGGGCGACGTGTCCGCCTCGCCGACGGGGGACAAGAAGGCCGAGAAGTTCGAGGACGACTTCCTCGACGAACTCTTCGAGCACATGGAGTCCATCGGCCTGCGTGCCGTGACTACATGCCCCCGCGCAACACCCCCGAGCAGCTGGCGCGCATCCACGCGCTCGCGGAAGCCCACGGCATGCTCGAGATTTCGGGAGTGGACATCAACCAGCCCCGCCAGCGCTTCACCTGCGAGGAGCTGCGCCGCCCCGAATTCGCGGACCTCAACGAGGCCACGTGGGCGCTCGTCGCGCACGAGGCCCTGTCCTCCGTGGACCCCTCCCTGCACCTGCTGGGCCGCACGGGCCGCCTGACCCCCGAGGCCCTGGCGGAGCGCATCAGCGAGTACGCACCCCTGGGCCGCGCGATTGCCGACGGCGAGGACGCCGCCGCTCTCTCCGCCCGAGCAACATCAATCAACTGACGAACGCGTCGAGAAAAGAGAACCATCATGAGTAACGCTCCCGAGGTACGCGGCCTGTTCCTCAAGGCCCTCGGTCGCTCGGTCATCGTGGCCCCCAGCAAGGCCGAGCCCACCGTCACCTTCGACGGCCCCCTCACCGAGGTGTGCCCCTGCTCCCTGAAGGAGATGGAACTGCCCGTCGTCGTGCGGGCGGGGGAGGAGACCTACGAGGTCCGCCCGACCCGCACCGGCGAGCGCACCATCAACGGACGCGTCGCCCTCGTCACGGGTGGTGCTCAGGGCTTCGGTGCCGAGATTGCCCGAGGCCTGGTGGACGCCGGCTGTTTCGTGTACGTCGCCGACCTGAACGGTGAGGGTGCGGTCGCGAAGGCCGCCGAGCTAGGCGGCGAAGGCATCGCCCACCCGATCACCGTCAATGTCGCGGACGAGGACTCCGTGGCTGCGATGGCCGCCGAAATCGAGCGCGTCACAGGCGGCCTCGACCTGGTCGTGTCTAACGCGGGTATCGTGCGTGCCGGCTCCGTCCTCGAGCAGGACGCCTCGGAATTCCGCCTGTCTACGGACATCAACTACGTGGCCTTCTTCCTGGTCACCAAGCACCTGGGTCAGCTGCTGGCCCGCCAGCACTCCACCGCACCCGAATGGCTGACCGACATCATCCAGATCAACTCCAAGTCCGGCCTGGTCGGCTCGAACAAGAACGCCGCCTACGCAGGTTCCAAGTTCGGCGGTATCGGCCTGGTCCAGTCCTTCGCCCTCGAGATGGTCGCCCACGGCGTCAAGGTCAACGCGATCTGCCCCGGCAACTTCTACGACGGGCCGCTCTGGTCCGACCCGGATCGCGGTCTCTTCGTCCAGTACTTGAACTCCGGGAAGGTCCCCGGTGCCAAGACGGTCGCCGACGTCAAGGAGTTCTACGAGGCGAAGGTCCCCATGCGCCGCGGTGCCCAGGGCATCGACGTCCTGCGCGCGATCTTCTACATCGTCGAACAAGAGTACGAAACCGGCCAGGCCGTGCCCGTCACGGGTGGCCAGGTCATGCTCTCCTGACACCGTCTCGAGGCCGGGGACCCAGGGTGGTCACGGTCCCCCTCCACGGGTGCCCCGGCCTCGTCCCTCTCGTTCCCACCATCGTTTTCCCCAGTGAAGGAGTCAGTCATGACCCAGGTTCCCTCCACCCAGTACGCCATCCAAATCATCGGCAAGGAGGAGTTCGTCCTTAACCCGGCGAAGCCCGTTGACCCCGTTGGCCCGACGCAGATCCTGCTCGAGGTTGAAGCCTGCGGCATCTGCTTCTCCGATACGAAGTTGCTCCACCAGTTCGATAGCCACCCGCGCAAGTCCGACGTCGTGGCGGGCATCGACCTGGACGCGCTGAAGGACATTCCGTCCTACCACCCGAACGGGGAGGCAGTGACGCCCGGCCACGAGCCTGTCGTGCGCGTCGTGCAGGTCGGCGAGAAGGTCACGCACTACAAGGTGGGCGACCGCCTGCTGGTCCAGGCCGACTGGAAGCACCTGCGCACCTCGACGTCCAACGGTGCCTTCGGGTACAACTTCGATGGCGCCCTCGAGGAATACGTCGTCGTCGACGAGCGCTGCGTCGTGTCCCCGGACGGGGAAGAGTACCTGATCCACGTGTCGGAGGGCCCCTCGGCCGCCGCCGTGGGCCTCATCGAGCCCTGGGCGACCGTCGAGGGTTCCTACGCGTGGGTGGAGCGTAACCACGTCGCCGACGGTGGCCGCCTGCTGGTCGTCGGTGTGGGCGACATCGAGGCCCTGACCGCCCAGCACAAGCCCGGCGAGGTCGTGTGCGTCGCCGTCGACGAGATCGAGGGCGTCGAAGGCGAGTTCGACGATGTCGTGTTCTTCGGCTCGGACGCCGACGCCATCGAGAAGGCTGCTCTGCTGATCGGCACCCGCGGCATCATGTGCGTCGTCCTGGGGGGCGGATCGATCGAGCGCAAGGTGTCCCTGGACATCGGCCGAGTCCACTACGACTTCATCCGCTTCTGCGGCACAATCGGCTCGGATCCGCGCGAAGGCTACGCCTGGATCCCCGCCAACGGCGATCTGCGCGAGAACGACAAGTGCGTGTTCGTCGGCGCCGCCGGCCCGATGGGCGTCATGCACACGATGCGCGCCGTCACCTCGGGTGTTCCCGGCATCTCCGTCGTCGGTACCGATCTGTCGGACGAGCGCCTGGCGAACCTCACGGCTGTTGTCGGCCCCACCGCCGAAAAGAACGGCGTGCCGCTGGACATCATCAACACCGCCTCGACGCCCCTGGAGCACGGCTACACCTACGCGACGTGCCTCGTGCCCGTCCCGGCTCTGGTCTCCCAGGCCGTTGATCTGCTGGCGCCCGGCGGCATCCTCAACGCGTTCGCGGGCATCCCGGCCGGCACGTTCGGTGACTTTGACCTGCAGGGCATCATCGAACGCCAGATCTTCATGCTGGGCACCTCCGGCTCGGATGTCTCCGACATGCGCACGGTGCTACGCAAGATCGAGGACGGCGTCATCGACACCACGATCTCCCTGTGGGCAGTTACCGGCATGGCGGGCTTCGGCGACGCCATCAACTCGGTCATCAACCGTACCTCGGGCGGCAAGATCATGGTCTTCCCCTCCCTGCACGACCTGGGCCTGACCCCCGTGTTTGAGCTCGCCGAGAAGCTGCCGACGGTCGCCGCGAAGCTTGACGCCGCCGGCCTGTGGACCAAGGAGGCTGAGGAGGCGCTGCTCGCCACGGAGTAAGCGCGCGTGCGATAGGGCCCCGGCCTCGTTCATGTTCCTGGGACGAGGCCGGGGCATCTTTGTGCGCGTCGCTCTCGTTTGCGCTGGTTGGGGGGAAGATGACGTCCCTCTGCGGCCTGGGCTGCCGCCGCGCGGTCTCGCTGGTACTCGGACTTGCCCACGAAAGTGGTTCCCGCGCGCCCTCGTTTCTGTCATAGTGGTGTCAGGCGTGCGCTCGTCGGAACGAGGAGGTTGCCGTGAGATTCAACGATTGCACGACAAACGAGGGCTACGTCGCGTTGCAGGCGTGGCTGGTCGGCCAGCTGGACCCGCGCACGCCGCACGCGGCGGACCTCTTTGCGCAGGACAGGGAGTGCCTCTACGATGCCTTCCTGTCCGTGCTCGTTGGTACGGGGCTGGGATTCGCCGACTACGACGACAATTGCACCCATCATGGGCTCTACGCTTTCGACTTTTTCGTGGGCGACGTTGACGCGCCATCCCGGAGTGGGGGAGCGGACGGGCCGGGGGTCCCGCGCGGCAGGGCAGCCCTCCCCGGCGGTCGCCACCCCGGCGATGTGCCACGCGATTGTCGACACGTGGCTCGGGGACGCGGGCAGGCACATCCCCTTCGTGGCTTCTGTGATCGCTTCCGTTGCCACCCTCGAGCTCGTCGCGCGGGTGCGCGTCGACGAGTGCGTCTTCGAGCTCGACTTGCCCCCGGACTACGCGCGCGCAGTAGCGCCCAACCCCTGGGACGACGGGAGCCTGCCGATCGGCTCGCTGGACGCCTGCCTGCTCGCCGAGGGACCGCTCATTCACGTCGAGGTGAGCCCGCGATACAAGGGACAGACCCTGTCCTTCTCGGGCTTCGCCGACGCCTTGGCATCGTCCGTGCAGATGGGGCTGGCCGTGGAGTCCTCCATGGCTTCAGCCGTCGGGGTCACTGCCACGCTGCGCGCCCCCCCCACGACCGGCCTGACATGCTCGGATGGGCGGCCGACGTGCTCACCCGGGCCCTGTCAGCCTGCGGGCACACCGGAGGAGTGCAGATCCGAGCGCGCTTCGCTCACGCGCCGGCGTAGTATCCGACCGACGCGCCGTCGCGCATAACGAAGCCCCGGCCTCGTCCATTGAGACGAGGCCGGGGCAAGCCAGTCGGGGAACGCGCGCTTAGGCGTTCGCCGCGGCGGGAGACTCAGGGGAGGCCGGAGCCTTCTTGTCCTGCCAGTAGTCCAGCTCGGAGGGGTCCAGCCCAATCGAGGAGGCGGTAAACTTCGGGTCCAGGCCCTCCTTGCGCTGTGCCGTGTAGTCGTTCGCGCAACGGATGGCGATGCGACCGAGGATCACGATGACCGGCAGGTTGATGAGCGCCATGAGGCCCATGAGGATGTCACCCAAGCTCCATGCGACCTCGAACTTCAGTAGCGCGCCGCAGAAGACCAGGGCAGCTGCCACGAGGCGGAACGTCGTCAGCATCCACTGCTCGATCGTGATGTTGCGCAGCAGGAAGCGGAAGTTGACTTCGGCGTAGTAGAAATTGCCCACCAGGGTCGTGAACGCGAAGAGGAAAAGGGCCAACGAAATGAAGACCTGCGCGATCGGCTGGCCGAGCACCGTGGCCATCGCGTCCTTCACGAGGGGAGCGCCGGTGACACCGCCGTCGTCACCGACACCCGAGGAGAGGACCACGAACGCGGTGAAGGTACAAATGATCATCGTGTCGATGAAGACCGAGAGCATCTGAACGAGGCCCTGCTTGGCAGGGTGCGATACGGAGGCGGAGGCTGCGGCGTTCGGCGCGGAACCCACACCGGCCTCGTTCGAGTAGAGGCCACGCTTGATGCCGAGCATCATCGCAGAGCCTGCGAAACCACCGAAAATCGCCTTGAAGTCGAAGGCACCCGAGAAAATCGCGGAGAACATTGCGGGGATATTGTGGTAGTTGAAGACAATGACGACCGCGCCCACACCCAGGTAAATGATCGCCATGATCGGGACGAGGAAGCCGGTCACGTCGGTCAGGCGTCGAGTGCCGCCCAGGATTGAGCCGGCCATCAGGACCGCAAGGACGCCGCCGACGGCCCAAGGAGTCCACTCGTTTGCCCAGGAGTACTGCGTGAACGTGTCGGCCACGTTGAAAGAAGCGAGCAGATTGAAGCCGCCCATGTAGGTCAGAATGAGCATGACAGCGAAGAGATAGGCCAGCCAGTTCTGCTTGAGTGCCGTCTGGATGTAGTAGGCCGGGCCACCGTAGGAGTGGTGGGGTCCGCGCTTCTTGTAGATCTGTGCGAGCGTCGACTCGATGAAGGCGGACGCGCCTCCAATCGTCGCGATGACCCACATCCAGAAAACAGCGCCAGCGCCACCCGCCGTCACTGCCGTCGCGACGCCAGCGATGTTACCGACGCCCACGCGCGAGGCCGTGGAGACCATCAGCGCACGGAAGGACGAGACGCCGCCTTCCTTTTTCGGAGGCTCCATGACGACACGGAGTGCCTCTCCGAACATGCGGAGGGGGGAGCGCGCGAGTGAAGACGAAGAAGTACAGGCCCACGCCGATCAGCAGTGCGACCAGTACGTAGGTGTACATGAAGTCGGAAATGGAGCCGAGAACGGATGCAATCATGGAAGTTCCTAGCGTTGACGGATGCGGCGATGCCGCTCGGATGATGTGAGTATAGCCCCTAGGTCAACGCTTGGTAAAGTTTCAGGCAATAACTGTGATGGTCTTGGTATAAGTCCTGATCAGCATGCTAGATTTCGTTACGAGATTGCGCGGCCTGGCGCACATTTTGTTTGGTATTCTGTGTTGTGTGACATGAAAAGTGTTGAGTTTTGGGCGTTTTGTGGGCAAGAATCTGCTGCGAAGCCTGGAATTCTGCGGAAAAGCTTCTGGGAGGCGAGCGGGCTGTTATGATTTGACGGTCCGCTCGGACGTGCGTATTGTTTTCCTTGTTGCGCCGAACGGCAGTGATCGAAGCGAGATGCTTGGGTCGTGGAAACATGGCGCGAGTCGCCTGTTGAGTGTGCGTGGTTTTTGCTGTGTGTGCTTGGTTGTGTGGGTGTTGTTTGTGAACTCGATAGTGTGTTTGTTTGTTTTTTATGCCTGTTTTTTGTTTTTGAGTGTTTTTGGTTGGGATTGCTGATCGGCTGGTTTGTTTGTTTGGTTGGTTTTTCTGGGCTTTAACGTTTTTGTTTTTGTTCGGAGAGTTTGATCCTGGCTCAGGACGAACGCTGGCGGCGTGCTTAACACATGCAAGTCGAACGCTGAAGCTCAGCTTTTGTTGGGTGGATGAGTGGCGAACGGGTGAGTAACACGTGAGTAACCTGCCCTCTTCTTTGGGATAACGCCCGGAAACGGGTGCTAATACTGGATATTCACTGATCTTCGCATGGGGGTTGGTGGAAAGGGTTTGTTCTGGTGGGGGATGGGCTCGCGGCCTATCAGCTTGTTGGTGGGGTGATGGCCTACCAAGGCTTTGACGGGTAGCCGGCCTGAGAGGGTGACCGGTCACATTGGGACTGAGATACGGCCCAGACTCCTACGGGAGGCAGCAGTGGGGAATATTGCACAATGGGCGAAAGCCTGATGCAGCGACGCCGCGTGAGGGATGGAGGCCTTCGGGTTGTAAACCCTTTCGCTCATGGTCAAGCCGCAACAGTGGGTTGTGGTGAGGGTAGTGGGTAAAGAAGCGCCGGCTAACTACGTGCCAGCAGCCGCGGTAATACGTAGGGCGCGAGCGTTGTCCGGAATTATTGGGCGTAAAGGGCTTGTAGGCGGTTGGTCGCGTCTGCCGTGAAATCCTCTGGCTTAACTGGGGGGGCGTGCGGTGGGTACGGGCTGACTTGAGTGCGGTAGGGGAGACTGGAACTCCTGGTGTAGCGGTGGAATGCGCAGATATCAGGAAGAACACCGGTGGCGAAGGCGGGTCTCTGGGCCGTTACTGACGCTGAGGAGCGAAAGCGTGGGGAGCGAACAGGATTAGATACCCTGGTAGTCCACGCTGTAAACGTTGGGCACTAGGTGTGGGGGCCACCCGTGGTTTCTGCGCCGTAGCTAACGCTTTAAGTGCCCCGCCTGGGGAGTACGGCCGCAAGGCTAAAACTCAAAGGAATTGACGGGGGCCCGCACAAGCGGCGGAGCATGCGGATTAATTCGATGCAACGCGAAGAACCTTACCAAGGCTTGACATGCACGGCGGCACTGCAGAGATGTGGTGGCATTTGGTTGGTCGTGCAGGTGGTGCATGGTTGTCGTCAGCTCGTGTCGTGAGATGTTGGGTTAAGTCCCGCAACGAGCGCAACCCTTGCCCCTATGTTGCCAGCACGTGATGGTGGGGACTCGTGGGGGACTGCCGGGGTTAACTCGGAGGAAGGTGGGGATGACGTCAAATCATCATGCCCCTTATGTCTTGGGCTTCACGCATGCTACAATGGTTGGTACAGAGGGTTGCGATACTGTGAGGTGGAGCGAATCCCTTTAAAGCCAGTCTCAGTTCGGATTGGGGTCTGCAACTCGACCCCATGAAGGTGGAGTCGCTAGTAATCGCAGATCAGCAACGCTGCGGTGAATACGTTCTCGGGCCTTGTACACACCGCCCGTCACGTCACGAAAGTTGGTAACACCCGAAGCCCATGGCCTCAACCGTTTTGTGCGGGGGAGTGGTCGAAGGTGGGATTGGCGATTGGGACGAAGTCGTAACAAGGTAGCCGTACCGGAAGGTGCGGCTGGATCACCTCCTTTCTAGGGAGCCCAGTTTTGTGGGGGAACAAGCAGTTCGTTGACTCTGTTGGGTTGGCGTTGGTTGTTTTCTTGTGCCTGCATGTGTTTGCTGCCCTGAGTGTGGGTGGTGGGTGTGGGTGCGTTTTTGGGTTGGGTATGAAATGTTTGATAGCAGATGAGCACACTGTCGGGTTCACGTTCAACACCGTGTTGAGCGTCTGCCGCCTGTTGTTGGTGGTGGTTGCCCGCATGACTGGCCTGGAGGGTTTTTCTTTTGGGTGTGGGTTGTGTGTGGTGGGTTGTTTGTGATTTGTATAGTGGTTGCGAGCATATTTGTTCTGTACTGTTTTTTTGTGTTTTTGTTTAGTTTTGTTGGGCATTCGGTGGATGCCTTGGCATCAAGAGCTGATGAAGGACGTTGCGGCCTGCGATATGCCCTCGGGGAGCTGGCGAGCGAGCGTTATTATCCGAGGGTGTCCGAATGGGGAACCTAACCTGTGTTGTGCTGGGTTACCATCATCTGAACGTGTATAGGGTGGTGGGGGGAACGCGGGGAAGTGAAACATCTTAGTACCCGTAGGAGAAGATATTCCGTGAGTAGTGGCGAGCGAAAGCGGAGGAGGCTAAACCAGATGCGTGTGAGAGGCGGCGGCTGTTGCGTGTTTGGTGTTGTGGGGCCATGTTGGATCCTTCTGCCGGGGGGTCGCGTGTGTTGTTGCTGGGAGTTGAACAGTCTGGGATGGCTGACCGTAGAGCGTGAGAGTCGTGTAGGTGGACTGGTGATGGTGTGCGTGGATGTGGTGCCCGAGTAGTGCGGGACTCGTGGAATCTCGTGTGAATCTGCCAAGACCACTTGGTAAGCCTAAATACTACTTGATGACCGATAGTGCATAGTACCGTGAGGGAATGGTGAAAAGTACCCCGGGAGGGGAGTGAAATAGTACCTGAAACCGTGTGCCTGTAAGCCGTCAGAGCCTTGTGGGGTGATGGCGTGCCTTTTGAAGAATGAGCCTGCGAGTTAGTGATACGTGGCGTGCTTAACCCGTGTGGGGTATGCGTAGCGAAAGCGAGTCTGAAAGATGGCGTTTGTCGCGTGTTCTAGACCCGAAGCGGGGTGATCTACCCATGGTCAGGTTGAAGCAGAGGTAAGACTGTGTGGAGGACCGAACCCACCAGGGTTGAAAACCTGGGGGATGAACTGTGGGTAGGGGTGAAAGGCCAATCAAACTCCGTGATAGCTGGTTCTCCCCGAAATGCATTTAGGTGCAGCGTTGCGTGGTCCCTGGTGGAGGTAGAGCTACTGGATGGCCGATGGGCCCTGTGGGTTACTGACGTCAGCCAAACTCCGAATGCCATTAGGTGTAGCGTGGCAGTGAGACTGCGGGGGATAAGCTTCGTAGTCGAGAGGGAAACAGCCCAGATCATCAGCTAAGGCCCCTAAGCGTGCGCTAAGTGGGAAAGGATGTGGAGTCGCGGTGACAACCAGGAGGTTGGCTTAGAAGCAGCCATCCTTGAAAGAGTGCGTAATAGCTCACTGGTCAAGTGGTTCTGCGCCGACAATGTAGCGGGGCTCAAGCGTACCGCCGAAGCTGTGGCAGCAACACGTGATGCTGGCGCCAGTTACTGGTTGTTGGTGTGTTGTTGGGTAGGGGAGCGTCCTGCATGAGGTGAAGCCTGGAGGTGACTTCTGGTGGATTGTGTGGGAGTGAGAATGCAGGCATGAGTAACGAATCTGCGGTGGGAATCCGCAGCGCCGATTGACTAAGGGTTCCAGGGCTAGGTTTATCCGCCCCTGGGTTAGTCGGGTCCTAAGGCGAGGCCGACAGGCGTAGTCGATGGACAACCAGTTGATATTCTGGTACCAGCGTTGTGACCGCCCATGCTGACGTCATTGTGCTAACCAATTTGCCTGCACCTCCTCGTGGCTTTCGGGCCGCGAGCGTGTGTGGGTCTTGGGGGTCCCGGTGATGGTAGGCAAGCGTGTTAACAGGGGTGACGCAGACAGGTAACTGCAGTGCGCCGATGGTTGTGCGTATTTAAGGTTGTGGCCCGCCCTCAGGTAAATCCGGGGGCACTGATGGGTGAGGACTGATGAGGGACACACGCGTGTGTGGACTTGTGGTGATCCTATGCTGCCGAGAAAAGCCTCGACGTGAGGGCATGACGCTGCCCGTACCCCTAAAACCGACTCAGGTGGTCAGGTAGAGTATACCGAGGCGTTCGAGTGAATCGTGGTTAAGGAACTCGGCAAAAATTCCTCCGTAACTTCGGGATAAGGAGGACCCCGTGGCTTTGCTCCCGCCTGCGCGTGGGTGTGGGTTGGGGGGTCGCAGAGAATAGGGAGAAGCGACTGTTTATCAAAAAAACACAGGTGCGTGCGAAGCCGTAAGGCGATGTATACGCACTGACGCCTGCCCGGTGCTGGAAGGTTAAGAGGAACCGTCAACACCCCCCCGGGGTGTGAAGCGGTGAATTTAAGCCCCAGTAAACGGCGGTGGTAACTATAACCATCCTAAGGTAGCGAAATTCCTTGTCGGGTAAGTTCCGACCTGCACGAATGGCGTAACGACTTCTCCGCTGTCTCAACCGCGAACTCGGTGAAATTGCAGTACGAGTAAAGATGCTCGTTTCGCGCAGAAGGACGGAAAGACCCCGGGACCTTTACTATAGCTTGGTATTGGTGTTCGCTTGGACTTGTGTAGGATAGGTGGGAGACTGTGAAGCTGCCGCGCCAGCGGTGGTGGAGTCGTCGTTGAAATACCATTCTGGTTTAAGCGGTCACCTTAACCTTGGCCCGTGATCCGGGTTGGGGACAGTGCCTGGTGGGTAGTTTAACTGGGGCGGTTGCCTCCTAAAATGTAACGGAGGCGCTCAAAGGTTCCCTCAGCCTGGTTGGTAATCAGGTGGCGAGTGTAAGTGTACAAGGGAGCTTGACTGTGAGACCGACGGGTCGAGCAGGTGCGAAAGCAGGAACTAGTGATCCGGCCATGGCACGTGGGTGCGTGGTCGCTCAACGGATAAAAGGTACCCCGGGGATAACAGGCTGATCTTGCCCAAGAGTCCATATCGACGGCATGGTTTGGCACCTCGATGTCGGCTCGTCGCATCCTGGGGCTGGAGTTGGTCCCAAGGGTTGGGCTGTTCGCCCATTAAAGCGGTACGCGAGCTGGGTTCAGAACGTCGTGAGACAGTTCGGTCCCTATCCTCTGTGCGCGCAGGAAATTTGAGGAGGGCCGTCCCCTAGTACGAGAGGACCGGGATGGACGAACCTCTGGTGTGCCAGTTGTACCGCCAGGTGCATGGCTGGTTAGCTACGTTCGGAAGGGATAACCGCTGAAAGCATCTAAGCGGGAAGCCTGCTCCAAGATGAGGTTTCCACGCCCCCACTGTGGGTGAGAGGCCCCCGCCAGACGAGCGGGTAGATAGGCCAGAGGTGGAAGCACCGCGAGGTGCTCGCGAGCCGACTGGTACTAATGGGCCAACACTAAACAACAACCCCAACCAACAACGGGGACGGGTAAAAAGAACAGCAAACAACACTCTGCCGCAACCACTATACGAAACCACGATCAACCCACACCCCCACACGCACACAAACAAGAAGCGGAGCGAGGGGGGACAGTGTTGAACACCAAGCTTGTGGTGGTCACAGCACCGGGGAAACGCCCAGCACCATTCCGAACCTGGAAGCTAAGCCCGGCAGCGCCAATGGTACTGCAACCGATAGGTTGTGGGAGAGTAGGACACCGCCACAACACACCAAAACAGGAGCGGCCAGAAACCTGAAGGTTTCTGGCCGCTCCCGCTATTCACACACCCGGATCCAGGCACAGGGGGATCCACGTGACCGCCGAACAACAAGCCCTTTACACTGCCGCGATCATGCGGTGAAACAGGTTCCTTGATTATGGGAAAGTTGTCTGGCCCTGTGGCACTTCGTGGGACCTGTGTCCTAAGCAATATGGGTTTTTCCTTGTCAAGTGCCGTCGATGCATTTATAGTAGTTGATGTTTCAATAAGGCTTTGAAAGGAAACGTCATGACTTCCGTTGCTATCGTTCTCGGTTCTGTACGCCCCGGCCGTGCTGGTGAGCAGGTCGTCCGTTGGATCGAGGAGCAGGCCCGTCAGGTCGACGGCGTTGCGATCGTCTTCTTCGATCTGCGCGACTATAACCTGCCGCTCTTTGCGGAGGCCATGCCCCCGTCGATGCAGGCTCCTGAGCTGCCTGAGGCTGTTCGTCTGCGCACGAACATCGAGGCGCAGGATGCTGTCCTTTTCGTGACCCCGGAGTACAATCACTCCGTTTCTGCGGTTCTGAAGAATGCAATCGACTACCTGCCTCCGGCGACGCTGAAGGATAAGGCTGTCGGCCTTGTCGGATACTCCTGGTACGGTGCTGTGAAGCCTCTCGAGCACCTGCGCGAGATTGTGTCGACGTTCGGAGCTGACGTTCGTGAGCAGCAGGTCGGTATTAACCTTGGTTCTGACTTCCAAGACGGCGTTTTCAAGCCCTCCGATGAACTCGATGCTCAGATCCGCGAGCTCCTGACTTCCTTGGCCTAAGATGCGCCTGTGAGGGTCTGGTTAGCTCTCATGCTGACACTGAATGCTTCTCCCGCTGAGGAATGTAGTGAAACGGGTGGCTCGGCAGAAAAGCCGAGCCACCCGTTTCTCGTACGCTGGATTTAGATCCAGGATGGCAACCACATGTGTGCCCGCCAGAAGTCGTAGTCGACGACGTCGGCGCGCCACAGCGGCATGAAGTAGAGTGCGCATCCGAGGATCGCGACGATGAGGATCCCTGCCATGATGCGTCCGGTGATCACCGTGTGACGCGGCGGGAGAACGGTCTCGGGGACTCCATCCACCGTGACGAACCCGGCGAGCAGCGAGATCATCCAGGCGACGGCGAGGGCTACGAAGGGGACGAAGGCGACCGTGTAGAAGGTGAAGATCGTGCGGTGAGCGTAGAGAAGCCACGGAGCGTACAGCGCGAGATAGCCTGCCAGAATGACTCCCGAGCGCCAGTTTCGACACCACAGGGTCGCCACGATCACGACGAGCAGCGCTCCGATGCCGATCCACCAGAGTAGAGGGTTGCCCAGGGCGACGACGTTTGTTGCGCAGTTGCCGGAGGCGCAGCCGGTAATCGTCGCGTCGTTAGCCCAGTGGAAGGAGGTCGGGCGGACCTGGGTGAGCCACATGTAGGGATTGGACTGGTAGGTGTGCGGGGTTGTCAGGCCGGTGTGGAACGTCCACATTTCCTTGTGGTACAGCCATAGGTCGGCGAGTGCGCCGGCGAAGCCTGGAATGCCCGAACGGCCGTGCCCGTGGGCCTGGGGGTGCATAAACCAGCCGATCCAGGAGGCGATGTAGGTCAGGATCGCACTGGGGACCATCAGGATGAACGCCCACCAGACGTCGGCGATGAGAGCGCCCCGGATGGGGGAAGGGTGCCCGAGTCGCCAGCGGTAGGTGACCTCGCGAATTGCGACGAAAAGGCCGAGGCACGCCAGGACGTAGATTCCGGACCACTTGACCGAGGAGGCGAGGCCGCACAGGATGCCGGCGGTGAGCAGCCAGGGGTGTCTGCCGGCATTGGGACCGACCATGAAGCCGCGTCGGTCGCGTCCGCGCAGGAATTCACCCAGGTCGTGCCATCCGCCGCGCGGAGCGCCGATGCCGTCCCATGCGGTGAGCCTGTGCGCCAGCATCGGTCGGGACATCTGCTGGTCCTTGACGAAGCAGAAGAAGGCGGCAAGCGCGAACATTGCGAGGAAGCCGTCGAGGATAGAGGTGCGGCTCATGACGATGGCGATGCCGTCGGTTGCCAGGAAAGCCCAGCGAGGAGGGTGAGGGCGGGGGAGCGGAACAGGTTCTGCGTGATCCGGCAGAGGAGAAACACGGTGATGATGCCGCAGATTGCGGTCGTGATGCGCCATCCCACGGGGTCTGTTTGTCCGAATATCTTCATGCCGATCGCAATGATCCACTTGCCGGTGGGCGGGTGGACGGGGTAGCCGCCCGCGGCGGAGAGCCCGGATACGTTGCCCGCGACGAAGGAGGCGTCGTAGTTGTTGGGCCACGTGCCCTCGTAGCCGAGCGTGAGCAGGGACCATGCGTCCTTCACGTAGTAGGTCTCGTCGAAAACGAGTGTGCGGACGTTGTCCAGGCCGGGCAGACGGATGAGTGCTGCGACAATCGTCGCGATCGCGGTCGTCGCCCAGCCGGCGGCGGGGCTGTGGAGGCGGGCATGCCAGGGGCTTGGCTCGGTTGTCGACGAGGCCGTGGCTGGCTCCGCGACGACGGTCGCCGCAGGGGAGTCCTCTGTCGGTGACGAATCCGCGGGTACGGGGGCTGTTTCCCTTGCCTGCGTGTTGTCGGCTGTCTGGACGTGGGTATCGGGTGCCTCGGCGTCCTCGGATGTGTCGTGGTGTGTGTTCGTTGTGTCCATTACTGCCGAGTGTAGCTGGCTGCGTCAAGGTGTGAACAATTGCCTGCATGCCTGTTGAGGGGTGTGGGAGGATGTGCACCGCGACAGTCTTGAGAATTATTCTCGAATGGTTCTATAATTTTCGGGTACCCGAAAATATCGTAGGAGCGATGATGATCCTCTCAACAGCTCGCCGTGCGGCTATGGCCGTCCTGGGCCTCGCACTCGTACCCCTCGCGGCGTGCGCCCCCGCCTCCTCGGCTCACGGCCTTAAGGTTGTCGCCACAACCACACAGATCTGCGACTACGTCACCCAGATCGCGGCGGCCTCCACCGACCTTTCCCTGGACAAAACCGACGCATCGGGCAAGCAATCCCACGTCGGCCCTGCCCCCGACAGTGCGGCCCTTACGATGAGCCTAACCTGCCTGCTGGCCCCCAATGCCTCGGCACACGAGCATGAGATGACCCCCGCTCAGACCGCCGCCCTGGCCGAGGCAGACGTCATGGCCGTGTCCGGCGTCGACCTCGAGCACTTTCTCGATGACGCGGTCGCCTCCTCCGGCTTCCACGGACGCATGGTCGTCACCTCCGGCGTTCTGACCGCCGCCGACGTCGACAAGCCGGGTGCCCCCGACCCGCAGGCTCCTACACGATTGACCGTGGCAACGAGCGCGTTGAGGTCGCCCCCTGGCCTTTCCCTCCGGAAAACGCGGGCGAGGAACCCGAATTCCGCTTCGACCCCCACGTGTGGACCTCGCCGGTGCGTGCCAGCATCCAGGTTGGTAACCTCGGCGCCGGCCTCGCTGCCGCCGCGCCCGACGCTGCCTCTTCGATCAACGCGGCCACGGCCTCGTACCTGGAGGACCTGGGTGCCCTCGACGCGTGGGTGGCGGAGGCGATCGAGACCGTGCCCGAAGGCCAGCGCGTCCTGTTCACCTCCCACGACGCCTTTGGATACTTCTCGGCTGACTACGGGATCCGCTTCATCGGCGCGGCCCTCACCGACTTCAACGATCAGCAGGACGCGACGGCCGACCACATCGCCTCCGCCGTGCAGGCCGTTAAGGACTCGGGCGCGGTCGCCCTCTTTGCTGAAAACTCCAACAATTCGAAGTCCATCGAGGCGATTGCGCGCGGTGCCGGTGTGACCCCTATCGTGGGCGACGACGCGCTCTACGGCGACTCGCTGGGACCGGAGGGGTCCGCGGGAGCCACCTACGTGGGATCGATCATCCACAATGTGCGCACGCTGACCGATGCGTGGGGAGGGACCGTCCCGGCGCTGCCCGAGCGGCTGGCGGGTCAGTGATGTCTCACCTCGTTTCTTTTCAGGATGCGGCGCTGGGGTATGGGAATACCCCGGCGCTGTCCGGCCTGACCCTCGACGTGGATGAGGGCCAGGCCCTGGCGCTCGTCGGTCCCAACGGCGGCGGCAAGACCACGCTCATGCGCGGCATTGTCGGCGGCTGCTCGCTCCTGTCGGGCAGTGTGCGTGTCGCCGCCTCGCGAATCGGTCTGGTCCCGCAGAGCGCCGACCTGGACTTGACCTTCCCGGTCAGCGCGTCCGAGGTCGTCACCATGGGACTCATTGCCGAGGCCGGGTGGGGTCGGCGCATCACCGCTGAGATGCGGCGTCGGGTGGGGAGGCCCTCGAGCGGGTCAACCTCTCCGACCGTGCTGCCCACCGATTCGGCACGCTCAGCGGTGGGCAACGCCAGCGAGTCCTCGTGGCGCGTGCCCTCGTCGCCCGGCCCGAGCTGGTCATGATGGACGAACCCTTCAACGGCCTCGACGCGCCGAGCCGCGACATCATCACGGGTCTGATTGCCTCCCTCACCGCCGACGGCGTCGGGGTCGTCGTGTCCACCCACGACCTCTCGCTCGCGCGCGACGTGTGCTCCCGGGCCTGCGTGATCGCGTCGCGGCTGGTGGCCCTCGGCCCAGTCGACGAGGCCTTGGCCCCCTCCGTGCTCGCGCGCGCCTACGGGTCGGCGGCCGACGAGGCGATAGCGGCGCTGTCATGATCGCTCCCTATCTGCTGCGTCCCATCATCGTCCTAGGGTTGCTGGCCTTGGCAGCGGGGCCGGCTTCTACCCTCGTGAACCTGCGCCGCGCCGAGTTTGGTGCCGAGACCATGGTGCACGGCGTTTTTCCGGGCATCGTCCTCGGTATGGCCGTCGGCGGGCGCGAGGGGGATCATCCCGGGTGGCGCGCTCTGCGCGGCGCTCATCGCCGCTTCGCTGACGGCGGCCTCGCGGCGTCCGCGCTCCTCCGAAGCGACCACGGCCGTGCTGCTGACCGCTTTCTTCTCCCTGGGCATCGTCATATCCCTGCGCATCGGTGACATGTCGGGACAGCTCGAATCACTCATGTTCGGTCGCCTCCTCGACATCACGCCTCACCGGATGTGGACGAGCGCCGCGGTGCTCGTCGTGGCCGCCGTGGTCTTGGCGCTCACGTGGCGCGCCCAGATCGCCGTCGCCTTCGACCGCGAGGCCGCGCGTGTGTCCGGCATCCCCGTCACCCGGATCGACATCGCCTTCAACGCCGCGCTCGGTGCCATCGTCGTCGCAGCCTCGACGGCCGTGGGTGTCCTCCTCGTCGTGGGCTACCTCATTGTGCCCGGTGCTTTCGGGCGCTTGCTGGCCTCTGGCACGCGCGCGATGGCGGCGTTGGCCGCGCTGAGTGCGCTGGTGGGCGGCTGGGCGGGCTTTGGTGTCGCCCTGCTGCGCGTGCCCCGGCCCCTGTCGCCGCAGGCCTGCGTAGCCCTGGGCGTTCTTGCCTGTTTCGCGTTCGCATGTGTGCTCCGGCAGCTGCGTGAGGTTCGCATGGGTCGGGACGAGGCCTCGGCGGGCTCTCAGGGAACCCTGACCGCGCGTGAAACAGTGCGTGAAACGTGGGCGTCGCAGCTGCTGATGGCGGGGGAGGCCTCGTGATCCTCAGCCTCCTGCTCGTCCCCGCCCTGCACGTCACCCTGATCGGTGCCCTCGGTGGCCTCGTCGGCGCGTTCGCATACCTGGACAAGCGCATCTTCTTCGCCGAATCCGTCACCCACGGCACCTTCCCCGGTGCAGTCCTCGGCGTCGTCGTCGCTGCCAGCCTCGGCCTCGGACACTCGGGCATGTCGGCCGCTCTCTACGTCGGTGCCTTCCTCGGGACGATCCCGCTGGTCGCACTCATGCGCTACCTCGCGTCGATCCCCGGAATCTCCAGCCAGGGGGCCGCCGGCATCGTCCTGACGGCGGGATTCGCCGCCGGGTACTTCCTGGCAACCTGGTTCAAGCCCCTGCCCCTCGCCGTCAGTTCCTTCCTGACCGGATCCGTCATGACCGTCTCGCCCGCGGACGTCGCGTGGGCCGGAGCCGTCCTGCTCCTCGCCTCGGTTCTCATCGCCGTCGGACACCGCCAGCTCCTGGCCCACTGCTTCGACCCCGCCGAACCCGGCGCGGCGCGCGGGGCTGCCCGCAACGAACGCATTATTCTCGGGCTCATCCTCGCTGCCGTCACCGTCGCGATCCCCGCCGTCGGCACTATTTTGTCGATTGCGCTCATCGCCGCCCCCGCTGCGGCGCTCGCGCCCAGCGCTCGCAGCGCCCGATCCTTCCTCATTGGGTGTCCTCTCCTCGGGGCGGCCCTCGGCCTGGCTGGCCTGGGAATCGCCGTGCCCGCTCGCCTCAGCGCTGGCGGCACCATCGCGCTCCTGTGTGCGGGCGCCGTCCTGGCCTCGCGCCTGCCCGCGTGGATGCGCGCGCGAGGTACCGCTCGCCCGCGCGCCGCGGTGGCCTCCCACTGAGGAAACCAGGCCTCGCGGCTTCTCGGCATAAACGCCCGGTGTCGCGATGCGCGTGAAGGGCACCCAGGCCTCGTTCCCGAGCGTGGAGGTTGGGCACCAGTCATCAGTAGCCCCTTCAAAAACCCCGACAAACGCGGCGTCTAGGCGCTCGGTGGGTGTCGATGCCTCCCTTCCCTCAGCGAGCAGATCACAAGCAAATCTGCGCAGAGATCGTGACTCAAAATGCCTGCTGACCAGGGATGTTGAAAAAAGCGTTCCTGAGCAATTAGACTGAGAAAAAATTACGTTTTAACGCGGTCAACGAGACCCGGAAGCGCGGGGGAGGCACGATGATAAAAACCAGCACGCAGATCGTCGTTATTGACGACCACCGCGTCGTCGGCCTCGGCGTGAAGGCCGGATTCGAAGATCGTGGTGCCGACGCATCCATTAGCTGGGCACCAACCGTCCGCGAAGCGCGGTGGAAGCGCGGGCAGGTCGCTGTCCTCGACCTGCGCCTCGCCGACGGCTCTGCCCCCGACAAGAACATCGTGTACATCAACGGATACGGGATCCCCGTCGTCGTCTACACCTCCGGCGACGACCCCTACCTGGTGCGACGCGCGATCGCCGGCGGGGCCCTGTCCATCATCCGCAAGACCGCGCCCCCCGACGACCTCGTCGAGGCCGTCCTCGCCGCCGCCGAAGGCGTCACCTTTCCGACCCCGGATTGGGCCGCCGCACTCGACGCCGACGAAGACTTCGTCGCCGAACACCTCTCAGACCTCGAGGCGCACATCCTCGCCCACTACGCCTCCGGTGAGAGTTCAGCCTCCGTGGCGCGTGCCCTCAGCGTCTCCAAAAACACCGTCAACACCTACATCGCCCGAATCCGCGATAAATACAGGGAATCGGGACGCCCCGCCGAATCCCGTGTCGACCTCTTCCGACGCGCGGCTGAAGACGGCCTCGTCAGCTACTACGACTAATACACCCGCGCGACCTCGGCCCCTACGCGCTGCACATGCAGCGCCTCGTCGTCCTCGCCGCCGTCTGCACCACGATCATCAGCGGACCCCAGCTGATCCCCGCCTCGTCATCGCCCACCGACCTAGCGCAATGGGTGTTCTACTCGCCGAACCTAATTCTTCCGCTCTGCGCCGGAGCGTGCGCGCTCGCCGCAATACTCAAGGCGGTGACCGCACGTAGACACACGCACATGTGGACCGATACCGGCTGGTTTATCATCATGCGCCTCTACCTCGCGTGCTACCTGGCGCTCATCGTCGCGTGCGCGATCCTGCCAGCCGTCCACCTCGGCTCCCCGGTGCCCCCGGTTTATGTCCACGCGATCGCCTCCGACACGAACCCGATCCTGGCGCTCTACCCACTCGCCGCGATCAGCAGCATCGCAGTCCTGCGCGGACGCTCCACCGCTGCCTACCTCAGCGTCATCGCTCCGCTGCAGATCCTCGCCATGATGAGCGCCAGCCCCGACAACAAACTACTCGAAACATCGGTCGGCCCCCTCTACTTCCTGCTCGTCGCCATGGCCAACGCGGGAATGCTCGAATGGACCCTCATGATTGTGCGCGGTCTCGACCAGACCCGCCGCAACGCCCGCGAAGCCGAGCGTGCGCTCGCGGGAGAACGCGCCCAGGGGCGCGCACGGTCGCGTAGCAACGGTCTCATCCACGACTATGTGCTCTCGGCCCTGATTCTCGCGTGTAAACGAGGCATCGACAATATTGACGTACGCGCGGCAGCCCACTCTGCGCTGTGTGCCCTCGTCCCCGACCCACCCTCCAACGGGTTCATGGACGCCGCGCAGATGCGAGGAGCATTCGCGGCTCTCGTGCGTTCCGGGCACACGCGCTGGAAGGTCGCATGTCACCTTCCCGCTCAAGGGTGGTGGATCCCCGCCCAGGTGGGCACCGCGCTCGTCTCCGCGACCCACGAGGCGCTCAACAACGTTCGTCTCCACGCAGGATCTGACACCTCGGATCCGACCCAGCCCGCGCGCTGCCATGTCGTCGTCTCAGCCGGAGCGGACTCCATACGCGTGACGATTACCGACACGGGACAGGGCTTCGACCTTGAGGACCTCGCCGAGGGACGTCATGGCGTCCGAAGTTCCATCGTCAAGCGGATGGAGTCGGTGGGGGGATGCGCAACCCTGGCCTCGCAACCTGGCGGAGGCACGCGCGTGACCCTGGAATGGCACGACCCCCAGAGTCGACGCTTCAGGCCGCGGCAGGCGATTCACTCCGCGTTCGCGTGGCGGCCGCGGGCGGGCATGAGCCACAAAGACCCGTCGCGCACCGCGTGGGATTCGCAGGTCCGTGCGGCCGCAGAGTCGCGCGGTGCGCGGCTGCTTGTTCTCGCCGGTGTTGTGTTTCATAGCTATATGGTGGCGATCGAATTCAGCCACGGGGCCTACTCACACAGGGCCCCCGTCATCCTCGCTCTCGTGATTATGGCCGTCGCAGGAACCCTGTTGGTGGCACCGTGGCCCGACCGCGTGCCCCCGACACTCGTGACGTGGGGGGAGTGCTGCTGTGATCGGCATTTCCAACTTGCTGGCGCTCGTCCCGATTCGGGGTGCGTCGGAATGGCCAGGCTGGTCCGGGTGGAGTGCAGGTGCATCGATGTTCCTTGCCGCGCTGCTCCTCCTGCGTCAGCGCATGGCCGCGGCCGTCGTTGGTTGCGTTGGCCTGGTGGCCGTGGTCGCCGCCTGGGCCGCGCTCTCAGGTAGGTCGCCCGGCCTCGTCCTTAGCTTCACGATCGGCCACATCATTATGTTCATCTTCTGGTTCGCTCTCGTGTCGTGGTCGGGTACTGCGACCTCCACGATCGAGCGATCCCTCAAAGCCGAGGAGCAGGCGCGCCTGGAGAGGGAACTGCAGGTGAGCATTAATTCGGCCATGGCGGTCAAGCTCGCCGATGTGTCTGTTCGCGCGCGGGGGACCCTCGAAGCACTCCGAGACGAGGAAGTGACGCCTGAGATCGTCATGGAGGCGCGTCTGCTCGAGGCAGAGCTGCGCGACGAGATCCGCGCTCCCTTCTTTACCGGGACCGCTGTCGTGGAAGCAGCGCGGCGCGCGCGAGGGCGCGGCATCGAGGTCCTTCTGCTTGATGACCGCGGCAACGGGGACCGCGGGGAGGACAAGGAGAACGAAGCCCGGCTGCGCGACATCATCGTGTCGCGAGCAATCGCTGCCCTCGACGAGGCCGTGGCCGGGCGCGTCGTCGTGCGTGCCTGTCCCGCGGGCAGACGGTGGGCCGCGACGATCCTCACCGACGAGGGGCTGACCGTCGTGGAGGCTGAGGAGAGCACCGTCGAGGCGGGGAAAGAGACTCTTCGCACGTGAGGGTGCAGGGGTGGGGTTCGGCGTGTCGTGGCTATGTAGGGATTGAGGTCTTTCGATGATGGAGATTCCTACACCGTCCATCTGAAGGACTTCAGCATGTCTGATTCTGTCTTCTTATGCTACGTCAGCCCTTGGGAGCGCTTGGCTCTCCCCTTGTACGACTTCTAGTACAGTCCTGCGGTCCCGAGTGAACCCGCGTCGTGCGCGCACCGGAAAGCAGTGAGACGATACCGGCATGGAAGCCGCGACCGACCTGACCCGACCCGCTGAGAGTGCCCAGGCCTCGTCCCCGACGACCCGCGTCGTGCGCGGACCCCAGCCCTACCGGCAGGATCCTGGTTCCATCCTGCTGGTCGCCACCCCCATCGGTGACGTGCGCGACGCCTCGCCCCGCGTCGTCGCGGCGCTCGAGGGAGCAGATATCGTCGCCGCCGAGGACACACGCCGTGCCCTGGCCCTGGCCTCGCGCCTGGGCATCAAGCTCGGCGGGCGCCTCGTCGCCCTCCACGACCACAACGAGGCCGCCAAAGCCGCGGGCATCGTCGAGGCCGCCAGGGGAGGGGCGCGCGTCGTCTTCGTCTCCGACGCGGGCATGCCCACCGTCTCCGACCCGGGATTCCGCCTGGCGTGCGCCGCCATCGACGCGGGCGTGGCCCTGTCCGTCCTGCCCGGCCCTTCCGCGCCGCTCGTCGCCCTCGCGCTGTCCGGCCTGCCCTCCGACCGCTTCGCCTTCGAAGGCTTCCTGCCACGCAAGGACGGGGAAGCCACGCGCTACCTGCAGGACCTAGCCACCGACCCGCACACGCTCATCTTCTTCGAGTCCCCCAGGCGCGCAGCCGCCACGCTCATTCGCATGGCCGAGGTGCTGGGCGGTGACCGCCACGCAGCCCTGTGCCGCGAGCTCACGAAAGACTACGAGGAAGTGCGCCGCGGCACGCTCGGTGAACTCGCGGAGGGGGCGGACGATATCCTCGGCGAGGTGACCATCGTCGTCGCCGGATACGAACGCAGCGCGCGCGCCGAAGACCACGTCGGCGCGGTCCTCGCGCTCGCGGCTGAGGGCATGCGCCTGAAAGACGCCGCCGCCGAGGTCGCCGCCGCAACGGGCGCGCGCAAGAACGACCTCTACAAGGCTGCCCTCGCCGCGAAGTGACGAGGCCGGGGCGCGGATCTGCGATCAGCGTGGCCTACGCGGATAGGAAACGACTAGCTGGATAGGTTATCGCCTTGTGGATAGGTGAATAGCCTATCCGGATGCCCTGTTTCCTATCCGCACGTGTGCAAGCTATCCACAAGCGTGCGCCTACCGGCTGCGATGCGGCAGCACCTGAGCCTCAGACGAGCAAGACGCCCTCCGTCATCATCCACTCGCGGGCCGATGCGCCCAGCTCCTCGGAGACGGGGGCAGTCAGCTCGCGCAGGACACGCGTGGGGAACCCGGCGCGGACAGCGTCCACGGCCGTGCATGCGACGCAGTGCGACTCGGCCAGACCCACGACATCCACCTCTGTGACGCCGGCGGCGCGCAGCGCCTCCTCCAGCGTCTTGCCGTCTTCAGTCGTTCCCTCGAAGCCTGAGTAAGCGGCCTCGTACTGGCCCTTCTTCACCGTCACGTCCGCGTTCACGTTCGCGAGCGCCGAATGCAGCTCGGCCTCGTCCGTGCCCGCCACGCCGTGCGGGGGCCACGTGTCCACGAAATCCGGCGTCTCGGAGAAGTGCGCGCCCGGATCGATGTGCCAATCCTGCGTCGTCACGATCAGCTGGTAGTCCCCGCGGTGGGCCTCCACGTAGGCGGCCACGGCCTCCGCGACCGCGTTGCCTCCCGTCACCGGGAGGGCACCGCCTTCGCAGAACGTGGGCTGAACGTCGACAATAATGAGAGCGCGGGGCATGAGACCTCCCTGAACGTGCAGTAATTTTCTTTAGGGTATCACCCGGGTTGCAGCCTCCCAAAGGGCGTTTCAATACCTCGACATGCGGCCGGTTCCCCGTTCGTGACAGCTACGCAGTATTGTTAGTGACTATGAGTCGTATTCTGTCCGCCGTCGCATGGCCCTACGCCAACGGCCCCCGTCATATTGGCCACGTAGCGGGATTCGGTGTCCCCTCCGACGTTTTCTCCCGGTACATGCGAATGGCCGGGCACGACGTGCTCATGGTGTCCGGTACCGACGAGCACGGCACGCCGATCCTGGTGGCCGCCGACGGCGCGGGCATGAGCGCTCGCGAACTCGCGGATCAGAACAACCGCCTCATCGTCGAGGACCTCGTGGCCCTCGGCCTGTCCTATGACCTATTCACCCGCACGACCGCCGGCAACCACTACCGCGTTGTCCAGGACATGTTCGCCACCGTGCGCGACAACGGCTACATGATCGAGCAGGTCACGCGAGCCGCCATCTCCCCGTCCACCGGCCGCACCCTGCCCGACCGCTACATCGAGGGCACCTGCCCGATCTGTGGTGCCGAGGGGCGCGCGGCGACCAGTGCGACAACTGCGGCAACCAGATGGACCCGACCGAGCTCATCAACCCGCACTCGCGCATCAACGGTGAGACCCCTAACTTCGTGGAGTCCGTCCACTACTTCCTCGACCTGCCCGCCCTGGCCGATGCCCTGTCCGCCTGGCTGGATGAACGCGAACAGTCGGGCACGTGGCGTCCCAACGTCATCAAGTTCTCCCAGAACTTCCTGGAAGACATCCGCCCGCGCGCCATGACGCGCGACATCGACTGGGGCATCCCGGTTCCCGGCTGGGAGGACCAGCCCACCAAGCGTCTGTACGTGTGGTTCGATGCCGTCATCGGCTACCTGAGCGCCTCCATCGAGTGGGCGCGCCGCACCGGCGACCCTGAGGCGTGGCGCAAGTGGTGGAACGACCCCGAGGCCCTGTCCTACTACTTTATGGGCAAGGACAATATCGTCTTCCACTCCCAGATCTGGCCCGCTGAGCTGCTCGGCTACAACGGCCAGGGCGCGAAGGGGGGCGCTCCCGGTGACCTGGGCGTCCTGAACCTGCCCACCGAGGTCGTCTCGTCTGAGTTCCTCACGATGGAGGGCAAGAAGTTCTCCTCCTCGCACGGCATCGTCATCTACGTGCGTGACTTCCTCTCGCGCTACCAGGCCGACGCCCTGCGTTACTTCATCAGCGCGGCCGGCCCCGAGACCTCGGACTCCGACTTCACGTGGGCCGAGTTCGTGCGCCGCACCAACGGCGAACTCGTCGCCGGCTGGGGCAACCTGGTCAACCGCACGGCCTCCATGATCGCCAAGAAGTTCGGCGAGATCCCGGCCCCCGGTGAGCTGCAGGACATTGACCGCGCCCTCCTGGACGCCATCGAGGCCGGTTTTGAGACCGTCGGCAACCTGATCCGCCACCACCGCCAGAAAGCGGCGCTGTCCGAGGCCATGCGCCTGGTCGGCGAGGCCAACAAGTACGTGACCGACACGGCCCCCTTCAAGCTCAAGGCACCCGAGGAGCGCGAGCGCCTCGCGACCGTGCTGTGGACCCTCGCTCAGGCCGTCGCGGACCTCAACCTTATGCTCTCCCCGTTCCTGCCTCACGCGGCCAATGACATCGACCGCGTCATGGGTGGCAGCGGCGAGATCGCGCCCATGCCTCGTATCGAGGAGGTCGCCGAGCTCGACCCGCAGGTCCTGCCCGTCGACTTCGAAGGCCGAAGCGGCTACCCGATCATCACGGGCGACTACACGAACGTGCCGACCTGGGAGCGCCACGCGATCACCGTGGGCACTCCGATTGCCAAGCCCACGCCTGTCTTCGTTAAGCTCGACGAAGCAATCGTCGAGGAAGAGCTTGCCCGCTACGCGGACGCTCACCCCGATGATGTAACGGGTGCCTGATCTGGATTTCCCTGAAATATCGCCCCTTGTAACAATTGTGGCGTACGTTTGACAGCGCGCGGGCGGGACAGATGTGTCCCGCCCGCGCGCCTGTCTATGTCAGAGTGTTACCTTGTGGTCATGGCCGAAGATTTTCTCGCGTCCGCCCTCGCTGCCGAGGCCTCGTCGCGCGCCCCTCACGATCCCGACTACCCGCTCTTCCACGTCGCACCCCCGGTGGGTCGGCTCAATGATCCGAACGGCCTCATTGAGGTCGGTGGAACCTATCACGCATTCTTCCAGTACACGCCCGAGCACCCGCGTAAGCTCGTCTACTGGGGCCACGCCACGTCGCGTGACCTGACCCGCTGGGACTACCACGCCCCCGCGATCCTGCCCGACACCCACCAGGACGCGAACGGCGCCTACTCGGGCACCGCGATCGAGGTCGGCGACCACGTCGAGCTGTGGTACACCGGCAACTACAAGGACCCTGAGACGGGGGAGCGCGAGGCTACCCAGTGCGTCGTCACCTCGACCGACATGGAGCACTTTAAGAAGCAGGTGCCTCCGGTCATCGCCCGCCAGCCCGAGGGCTACACCGCTCACTTCCGCGACCCGCAGGTGTGGCGCGATGTGGACGGATCCTATCGGATGCTGCTCGGCGTTCAACGCGAGAACCTCACGGGCGCGGCCCTGCTCTACCGCTCCGCGGACCTGCGCACGTGGGAGTGCGAGGGGGAGATGACCTTCCCGGACGCCGGTGGCGCCTTTGACGCGTTCGGTTACATGTGGGAGTGTCCCAACCTGGTGCGCCTCGTCGATGAGGAGACTGGCGAGGCGCGCGACGTGCTCATCTTTTGCCCGCAGGGCATCTCGCCGGAGCGCGAGGGTTTCGAGAATGTGTTCCCGTGTATCGCTATCGTCGGCGAGCTTGTTGGGACCGAGCTGCGGGGTGCCGATGGCTCCTTTGAGGAGCTCGACCGTGGCACTGAGTTCTACGCGCCCCAGGTCATGGCCCGTTCCGTTTCTTCGGACCCGGGCGCGCCGACCCTCCTCTTCGGCTGGGCGGGCAACGCCGGTGAGGACGACCAGCCCTCCATTGAGACCGGCGGCTGGGTGCATTGTTTCACTGCCCCGCGCGCGCTCTGACCCTGCGCAGCGGACGCGTCATCGCGCGCCCGTACCTGCCGGGCCTGCCGCTCGCCCCCGCGACCCTTGAGGGGGCACTCACTGACGAGGCCGGGGCGCGCGTCGTGGAGCTGGCCGACTCGCGCTCGTGGCACCTGGCCTTCGATGCCTCCTACGAGGGGGCCCTGTCCGTGCGCATCGGCTCCGAATCCGGCCTGGAGATCACTCTCGAGGAAGGGCGCCTGACCGTCGACCTGACGGGCACGCGCTACCCCCACGGCGGCCGCCGCGTCGTCACCCTGGATGCGGGGGAGGCCAGCCGTGTGGAGATCCTCCACGACCGTTCCATCACCGAGATCTACCTGGGCTATGGCTCCCGCGTCTTCACGATCCGTACCTTCCTGCAGGGGGAGGGTGCCGGCGTGACGCTCGTGGGTGCCGCTTCCGTGACGAATGTGAGCGCTGCGCGCGCCGACTGAGCAACCCCAAGACGAGGCCGTGGCTGTGTTGGTGGCCACGGCCTCGTCCTATGTGTCGGGAGTCTCAGTGCTCGGGCGTGAGATTTTTTCTCATCACCTTGCTAAGTAAAGTTCCGCACTCTACTATGTCAATCGATTGCTACACGCTGCCCAGTGCGATGCGGACAATGACGTACTGCGTGGGTTTTCAGAAAGGAATGTGGTCAGCAATGGATCATGCCAAGGTGGCAGGGGAGGTCGTCGAAGCAGTCGGCGGTGCCTCCAACATCAGCGCAGCAGCTCACTGCGCGACACGTCTCCGTCTGGTGATCGCGGATCAGTCCAAGATCAACCAGCAGGCCCTCGACGATAACGAAGATCTGAAGGGCACGTTCGCTGCCGGCGGCATGTTCCAGATCATCGTCGGCCCCGGCGACGTCGACCAGGTTTACGCTCACATGGTCTCCGACCATGGCGTGCGCGAGGTCTCCAAGGATGAGGCCAAGGAAGAAGCCGAAAAGGGCGGCAACCTCTTCTCGCGCTTCATCAAGATGATTGCCGACATCTTCGTACCGATCCTCCCGGCGCTGGTCGCCGGCGGTCTGATGATGGCTATCAACAACGTCATGACCGCTGAGGGCCTGTTCGGCGAGCAGTCCCTCACCACCATGTACCCGGCGATCGCTGACTACGCGGCCTGATCAACATGGTTTCCTCCGCCGCCTTCGCTTCCCTGCCCGTGCTCGTCGGCTTCTCCGCCGCCAAGCGCTTCGGTGGCAACGTCTACCTGGGTGCCGCAATCGGTGCGGCCATGGTGTCCTCCGACCTGCTCAACGCCTGGAATACGGGCGCTGCGCTGGCCGGTGAGCAAACGGTTAGCTACTGGCACATCTTCGGCATGGACGTCGCCAAGATCGGCTACCAGGCGCAGGTTATCCCCACCCTGGCCGTCACTTACGTCATGTGCCTCATCGAGAAGAACCTGCACAAGGTCCTTAAGGGTACCGCAGACTTCCTGCTCACCCCGCTCATCACGATGCTGGTCACCGGCTTCCTGGCCTTTACGATCATCGGCCCCGTTACCCGCGTGGCCGCCGAGTACCTGACCTGGGGTATCAACTGGACGTACACGACGCTCGGTGTGTTCGGCGGTCTGCTCTTCGGTTTCATCTACAGTCCCATCGTGGTCACCGGCCTGCACCAGTCCTTCCCCGCCATCGAAATCCCGCTGCTGCCTGTTAACGGCGGCGTCGGCGACTTCATCTTCCCCGTCGCCTCCATGGCGAACGTCGCGCAGGGTGCGGCCGCTCTGGCCATCTTCTTCAAGACCCGCGACGCCAAGCTCAAGGGCCTGGCCGGTGCCGGTGGTGCATCCGCCGTCTTCGGCATCACTGAGCCCGCGATCTTCGGTGTCAACCTGCGCCTGCGCTGGCCCTTCTTCTGTGCCATGGCCGCAGCCGCCATCGGCTCCGCTGGCGTCGCGCTGCTGAACGTGCGCGGCCAGGCCCTGGGTGCCGCCGGCTTCGTCGGCTTCGTGTCGATCATGCCCAAGTCGATCCCCGCGTACCTCGCCCTCGAGATCCTCGTGTTCGTCCTGTCCTTCGGCTTCACCTTCGCCTACGCCATGACGCGCGGCAAGGCTGACATGGAGGGTCGTGCGCCCGCCGCTCAGGCTGCCGCTCCCGTGACCGCCGCTCAGGCTGCCGCTCCCGTGACCGCCGCTGCGGTTGCTGCCCCCGCGGCTGCCCCGGCTGCCGCTGCCGCGCCGGCTGCTGAGGCTGCTCCCGCCCCGTCTTTCAGACGAGGCCAAGGCTGACCTGACGCTGACCTCCCCTATGGCAGGTGAGCTGGTTGCGCTTTCCGACGTGAATGATGAGGCCTTTGCCTCCGGTGCGCTCGGCCCCGGCGTCGCCATCTCCCCCGCCGCTCACGCGGTCGTCGTCGCCCCCTGCGACGGCAAGGTAACGGTCGCCTTCCCGACGGGCCACGCCTACGGCCTCAAGTCCGCCTCCGGCGTCCAGATCCTCATCCACATCGGTATGGACACGGTCAAGCTGGACGGCAAGGGCTTCACGCCCCACGTCTCGAAGGGCGACATCGTCAAGCGTGGCGACGTCCTGGCTGAGGTCGATTGGGACGTCATCCGCAAAGCCGGCTACGACACCATCACCCCGATGGTCGTGACGAACAAGAAGAAGTTCGGCGAGATCACCCCCCGCCGCTCCCGGCCCGGTCAGCATCTCTGATACGGTCGTAACGGTGGCTCCCAAGGAGGCCTGAGCCGCTTCGGAGTGACTCCTCGGGTGGGCGGCACCAGCATCGCGCTGGTGCCGCCCACCCGTTGTTTGTTGTCGCTGGTAACCGCCTCTTCCGCACGTTAACCGGCTGATCTGAACGTGGGCGGGGGTGCCCACGTTCGGAATAGCAGGCCCACGTGCGGAATAGGGAGTCAATGTGCAGGAACATGGGCGTGCCAGTCGATGGCCTCATACGCGGAAGGCGATGAAGATGTGGGAGAGGACCCATCGCTGCGAGGCCGAAACGGCTCATGGAGAGAGGGAGCGCCCCAGCTGGGGCGCGATGGACACGCGGTGTGGGCCTGTTGCCGTGGCGCGAAGACCGGAATGCGAGCTATAGGCTGAGGGAATGTCCCTGAATCAGCGTGCCCGCGAACTCGAGCGTCGGAGCGGGATTATCCCCGGCCTCGTCGATGGGACGGGGGAGCGTACCCCTCATTTGCCCGAGGAGGATGTCGACAGCCGCGCGGGCAATCTGCGTGATGGGTTGACGGATAGTTGCTAGGTGAGGCAGGGCACGGCGCATCGTTTCAGTGCCGTCGAAGCCGATGATGGACAGGTCACCGGGTACGGACAGGCTGCGGGAGCGCGCCCACTCGAGGACTTCGGCGGCGGCCAGGTCGTCGGTGGCGAAGACTCCGTCAATGGGAGCCTGGGCGCGCGCCTCGTCGAGGCTGCCCTGCACGAGTGCGAAGCGCTGCGGGATCGGGGTGTCGAAGGGGACCGTGACGATTCGGGGTTTGAGTCCGGCGCGTTCGACCTCGGCGCGGTAGCCGGCCTCGCGCAGGTTGCGCGGCCCTGAGCGGGAGGTCAAGAGGAGTGGATGGCGTCGGCCTGCCTCGATGAGGGCGCGCGTGGCCATGGCACCTGCGTCGCGGTTCGCGCAGCGCACGTTGGGGATCGATGGGCTGAGTTCGCGGTCGATGGTGACCAGGGGCATACGGATCGTGTCGTATTCACCCAGTCCCTCGTTGTGTGCGCCGGAGATAATGCCGTCGACGCGGTTACCCACGAGCAGGGACAGGTATTCGCGTTCGCGCTCGGCTCGGCCCATCGAATTACAGATGAGGATGCGGTATCCGGCTTCGGCCAGCGCGTTTTCGACCTCGACGGCGAGCTCGCCGAAGAACGGGAGGGAGACGGCGGGCACGATGAGGCCCACGGTCTGGGTGCTCTTGCCGTGGAGGGCGCGCGCCAGTGAGTTGGGGCGGTAGCCCAGGGTAGCGATGGCGTCGGCGACTCCGCGCTTGGTCTTTTCTGATAGGTAACCCCGGTTGTTGAGGACTCGCGAGACGGTCGTCGGGCTAACGCCGGCGAGCTGGGCGACGTCGGCCAGCGTAGGTTCGCGGGAACTCATGCTCGCTTTCCTTTCGTTGATATCTCTCTAGTCTAGTCGGTGAGGCGCCGTGGGCCTGGTGTCTCACGGACGAGGGCGTGGCGTGTTCCGTGGGCGGCGCTCGGTAGTGCGGATCGCGGGGGAGTGTGATGGATGGTTTGTTGGCATTTATGAGGGTGATTCATCCCATCTGGCCGCGTGGTGAAATCAAGTTTTCAAATCAGTGCACTACGTCATAGTATGGGCCGTACGGGTCCCCGTGTCTCACGATGGACATGCCCGCATTCGAAAGGAATGACTATGATTTCCCGCACCGTTGCAATTGGTTCCTCTGTTGGCCTTCATGCACGCCCCGCTTCCGTCCTCGCCGAGGCCGTGGATGACTCCGGCGTCGAGGTCACCATTGCGTTTGACGGCGAGGAGGCGGACGCTGCGTCGCTCCTCGAGATCATGACGCTGGGTGCCAAGCACGGCGACGTTGTCACCCTGTCCACCGAGGACGACGGCGCGGGCGAGGTGCTCGACTCGCTCGTCGCGCTGCTCTCGCGCGATCTCGATCAGGAGTGAGCTGATGGCGACGCACGACGTTCTGCACGGTATCGGTGTTTCCGCCGGTACCCGCTGCTGCGCCCGCCGCGATCGTCCAGCCTGCGCCCGGCGTTGACACGTCGGAGCCGGGCAGCGTTGATGCTGCAGCCGACGGCGCGCGTGTCCGTGAGGCGCTCGCAGCTGTTTCTTCGCGCCTGAGTGAGCGCGCGGCAAAGGCGCCGGAAGAGACGAAGGCAATCCTGAAGGCCACGGCTCAGCTCGCGGGCGACCGCGGTCTGGCCAAGGCTGTCGATAAGAAGCTCAAGAAGGGCCTGGGCCTGACGCAGGCCGTCCATGACGCGGTCGAGGATTACGCGCAGATGCTGCGCGGCCTGGGCGGCTACATGGCGGAGCGCGCGACCGACCTGTATGACGTGCGTGACCGTGCGATCTGCGAGCTGCGTGGTCTGCCCGAGCCGGGCGTTCCCGCGTTCGAGGGCACGGTCATCCTGGTGGCCCGCGATCTGGCTCCCGCCGAGACCGCGACGCTGAACCCGGAGACCGTCCGGGGCATCATTACCGAGGTCGGTGGCCCCACGTCACACACCGCGATTCTGGCTGCTCAGCTGGGTATTCCCGCGATTGTTAAGGCAGAGGGAATCATGGGCGTCGAGGAGGGTACGATGCTGGCCCTCGACGGCGGTGTCGGTGAGGTCATCATTGCTCCCACCGAGGACGAGGTCACCCTGCTCAAGGAGCGTTCGCTGCGTCGTGCGCGGGCGCTGGCTGGCTCGACCGGTAAGGGCGCGACGTTCGATGGGTACCCCGTGAAGCTCCTGGCCAACATCGGCACGGTCGATGATGCGCTCAAGGCCTCCAAGGTGGACCTGGAAGGTTCGGGTCTGTTCCGTACTGAGTTCCTGTTCCTGGAACGCGCGGACGCCCCCTCCCTCGAGGAGCAGACAGACACCTACACGAAGGTCCTCCAGGCCTTCGGTGACCGTCGTGTTGTCGTGCGTACCCTGGACGCGGGCGCTGACAAGCCGCTGAGCTTCGCGGATCTGGGTGCTGAGGAGAACCCCGCCCTGGGTGTGCGCGGCCTGCGCCTGTGCCAGAGGCGTGAGGATCTCATCGACACGCAGCTGCAGGCCCTCGCGGCCGCCTACAAGGCGACCGGCGCGGAGCTGTGGGTCATGGCCCCCATGGTCGCTACCGCCAGCGAAGCTAAGTGGTTCGCTGACAAGGCGCGCGGCTACGGCCTGCCGAAGGTCGGCATTATGATCGAGGTGCCCGCGGCAGCTCTGCGCGCCGAGCAGCTCCTGTCGATCGTGGACTTCGCCTCCATCGGCACGAACGACCTGACGCAGTACACGATGGCGGCGGACCGCCTGGACGGCAACCTGGCGCCGCTGCTCAACCCGTGGCAGCCGGCCGTCCTGGAGATGATTCGCCACGCGTGCAACGGCGGTCGTGCGACGGGTAAGCCGATTGGCGTGTGTGGCGAGGCCGGCGGCGACCCGCTGCTGGCCCTGGTCCTCACGGGCCTGGGCGTCGCCTCCCTGTCGATGGCTCCCTCCAAGGTCAATGCGGTTCGTGCGGCCCTGCGCATGCACGACCTGGCGACCTGCCAGCAGATGGCTGCCTTCGCGGTGGACGCTCCCAACGCGAAGGAAGGCCGTGAGAACGTCCTGAAGCTGGTCGCTCCGGCCATGCTGGATCTGCTCTGATCTGCGGCGCGCCGCCATAGAATACGGGGTGGGTCCGGGAACCGATGGTTCCCGGACCCACCCCGTTACGCAACGCCGCTGAGCGGCGCGTGATCTACTGCGTACGGATCGCGTCGGCGGCGCTCGTGGACTGGCCACCGCGAGACTTCTTTGAACGACCGGAGAAGATCGCGGTCAGAATCAGGATGATGCCGAGGGCCGCGACGGCGCTGATACCGAGAACAGGCAGGTTGAAGGTCGTGATGTAGGCTTCGGCGATCAGGAACGCGCCGACCATGCACACGAGGAGTGCCCAGACGAACGCGCCGACGCGCACGCCTCTGCTGGGTGCCTCGGGCAGGTCGTGATAGTTGACGGGCCAGGCGGGTGCGCTCCACGTCTGTGCGCCCGAAGCACCCGGCCCCGTTGCCGTCGCCCCCGAGTGTGTCCCCGAGGGATCTTGCGGGCGCGAACCGGCCCCGGCCTCGGGCTGGGAGGCCCCGGGGGGCATCGCAGCCGCAGACGTCGTCGTCTCACCCGTGAACGCCGGATCGAAGGCGGTGCGACTCCCAGATGCGGTGGCACCCTCCTCCTCGCGGAAGATCGCGAGCGGATCAGTGGAGGGCATCTCCAGGGTCGGTTCCGGGGTCGTGGGCAGCGTGCTCGTCACATCCAGTTCGGGGTAGCGCGAGGTGACGTCGATCCCGGTGAACTCGCTGGTCGCGTCGTTGTTGGAGGTAGTCATGGTCGTTTCCTTCCTCAGTTGCCCGGAGTGGTGTAGACGGGGGTGGACGAGGGGGACGCTGACTGCGTCGGGGTAGACGAGGGTGCCTGTGTCGGGGTGGAACCCCACGTGCCCGACGTGTCGGGGGACTGCAGGATCGTCAGGTTAGCCAGATCCGCGTCGCGCGTGATGAGGACGGTAATCCCCCCCGAGCGAGGTAGTGCCCCACGAGGGGGACGAGGCGCTCTGGCCCGAGCAGTTCTTCAACGGGGCGGCCCAGCCGTCATTCGGCATGTTCGTCGCCAGAGAGTCGATGCTTGACTGGCACACGATCTGGACGGGCTGACCCTCCGCCGTCTGGATCGTCAGGTGCTCCCAGGCCTGCCAGCTCACGGTGATCTGCTTGGTTGTGCCGACGGGGGGCACCGGTCAGGTCGAGGGTGACGGTGCCCAGGGGACTCGCACCCTGTATGGAGGTGACTGTCCAGTCCACGGTCTTGTCGCCCGTGGAGTTCGTGATCGAGGATCCGATCGTGGAAATGGTGTCCTGCGTGGCTTGGGTGCCCACGGCGGCCGTCGGCAGCGCGACGATGACGCCGAGAATCGACAGCGTGGTCAGCCAGCCGGCGCTGCGGTCACGCAGGGCGGCAACCGCCAGGGACAGGCCGACGATGAGCAGGCACACGCCGCCACCGATGACGATGATGCGCGCGACCGTTTGCTCCCCGGTTTCTGCTGTGATGAAGGGGATGACGGGACCCTTGTCGACCATGTAAATGCCGGCGAAGACGGCAGCCGCCACGAGGACCAGCAGGCCGGTAATCGCCATGTTGACGCGCGAGGAAACGGTGCGGGGACGGTGGGTCGGCACAGGGGGCGCGGCCCATCGACGAGGCTTGGGTGCGCTCGGTGGAGGCGTCCAGCCCGGGTGGGGCTGGGAGGGGCGAGCGGCTGCCGGGCGAGGCCCGGGCTGCGCGTTGGTCTGCGTGCCGGTGGTGGGTTCCCCGTAGGTGGGGAAGCCGTGGGCGCTCTGCTGTCCGCCCATGGTGTCCCCCTCCACGTTAGCGGTCGGGGTGGTCGGCCCAAAAGGGGCGGTCGTTCCCGATCCTCCCGGAGTGCTCGGTGTTCCGTACTGGGGTGCCGAGCCGGTGCCCTGGTTCTGTCCGGACTTGCTCGCGCTCGAGATGGCGAAGGCAACGAGGCCGAAACGAAGGCGGCAACGACAAGGAAGCCGAGCCAGCCGGCACCGAGGTCGATGCCAACGCCGCCGAGAACACCGATGGAAGGCAGAACCGAGGATGCACTGAACAGGCACAGGAGCAGGCCACCCAGGAAGGCAATGTCGAAGCGCCCCTCGATGGTTTCCTCCGTGTGGATGCGCCCGTCCTGAGCCTCGGGCAGTAGAAGCCACGCCAGGCCGTAGGCGAGCGTCACGAAGGGCAGGCACAGGGCCGCGATGACGGTGAGGACTCGCACGAGCGACAGGTCCCATCCGCTGCGTGCAGCGATGCCCGAGCAGACGCCGCCGATGACGCGGGGGTGGGCTCGGTACCAGCCGGAGGCTCGCATGGACTCAAAGAAACGCTTGCGGGGCGGACGCTGCCCGTAGGCACCGCCCTGGTCCGACGGACCGTTTGACCAACTCATGGTGCACTTCCTCTCGATGGGATCCGCAGACATGTCGGATCGGATACCACTACTCAATCAAACGGGGGTCCCCTCGCGATAGTAGGGGACCCCCTGAACGACCCCTGATTTGGCCGGGGGTACCCCCGGCCTCGTTCCTGGACGTGCCACAATGGACACGTGAGCAGCACCGTCAACAATCCGCATCCGGGGTGGACTCCGCCGATTCCGGCGCCGCCTGCCAGGCCTCCGCTCCTACGTGCGACAGCTTCCAGCCCGGACATGCCCACCCCCTGGATGGCGGGCGTGTGTGCGGGTCTGGCCGTGCACCTCGGCGTCCCGGTGATGGTGATCCGCGGTGGCCTCATCGCCCTGACGTTTCTCGGCGTCGGCGCGGTCGCCTACTTGTGGCTGTGGGTGACGGTCCCCGAGGACGTGCCCGAGGCCAGCGCGTCGGGCACACTCAGCCCCGGCCTCGTGCGTGTGCGCCAGGAGAGGGCCGCCCAGGTCGCGCGTAACCGCATGATTGCCACGGGCGTGGCCCTGCTGGTCGCCGCGGTTCTTGGCGCGGTTCTGAACGCGACGAGCGCCCTTGAGTGGAGCGACATGGGTTCCATCGTGTCGATCGTCGCGGGCATCACTCTGGTGTGGAGCCAGAGCCGCGAGGTGCGCAATTGGCGCTCGGTGCGCTTTATCGGTGCGGTTGTGGGCGGTATTGCGCTGCTGAGCCTCGGCGTCGTCATGGCCGCCTCGCGTGACAACCCGCCCGTCATCCTGCTGCGTGGCGGCCTCATTGGTGCTGCCCTGGTTGCTGGTGTTCTCTTTGCGCTTGTTCCCTTGTGGCTGCGTACGACGAAGGATTTGTCCGAGGCCCAGGCGCAGCGGGTGCGCGAGGCTGAGCGCGCCGACATTGCCGCACACCTGCACGACTCCGTGCTTCAGACGCTGACTCTGATTCGTGCCTCCGCCGAGGACCCGGCGCGCGTACGCGCCATCGCACTGACCGAGGAACGCGAGCTGCGCGCCTGGCTGTACACGGGACACGCGCAGGCCGCCGACTCTCTCGAGGCCGCCGTCGCCGAGGCCGTTGTCGGCGTCGAGAGCCGCTACGGTGTGCCCATCAGCGTCGTTGTCGTCGGCGACATGCGGCCCGGCCCGGGCGAGCTTGCCCTCGTTGCGGCTCTGGCCGAGGCCTGCCAGAACGCCGTGCGCCACGGTGCCCCGCCCGTCTCCGTCTACGTCGAGGTGCGCGCCCGCGTCGTCGAGGCTTTCGTGAAGGACAACGGCGAAGGATTCGACCCCGCCGCCATCGCGGCAGACCGCCACGGCGTGCGCGACTCCATCGTCGGGCGTATGCGCAGGGCCGGGGGAAGCGCCACAATCCGCGCCCTGGCCCACGGCACCGAAATTGCTCTGAACGTGCCGCGCTCCGATATCCTGGAAGAAACAGCCCCCACCGGGAGGACACAGTGACCATCCGCATCCTCGTCATCGACGATCACCCCATGGTTCGCGCAGGGGTACGCTTCGAGCTTGAAAACTCCGGGGCCGACCTTGAGATCGTCGGAGACGCCGCCGACGTCGAAGGTGCCATCGCAGCGTGTCGCGCCCTGACTCCCGACGTCGCTCTCCTTGACGTGCACCTGCCCGGGGGCAACGGCGGCGGCGGTGCCGAGGTCGCTAGCTCCTGCCGCGACATCGACGGCCTGCACTTCCTGGCCCTGTCTGTCTCTGACTCCGCCGAGGACGTCGTCCAGGTCATCCGCGCGGGCGCTCGCGGGTACGTCACTAAGTCGATCTCCACGCCCGAGCTGGTCGAGGCCATCAGTCGCGTTGCCGCCGGCGACGCCGCCTTCAGTCCGCGCCTGGCCGGTTTCGTGCTGGATGCCTTCGGGACTGGGGAGGTCTCGACGACTGACTCTGAGCTGGATCTGCTGTCTGCGCGCGAGCAGGAGGTTATGCGCCTTATCGCTCGCGGCTACACGTACAAGGAAGTCGCCCACGACCTGTTCATCTCCATCAAAACCGTCGAGACGCACGTCAGCTCGGTCCTGCGCAAGCTCCAGCTCTCCAACCGTAACGAGCTGACCCGCTGGGCCATGCAACGACACATCGTGTGAGGTCAGCCCCCTTTTGCGCGCGCCGATCATCGCCCGCTGGTCCGGCGTGCCTACAATGGAATCCCGAGAGCGTGACAGCGCCTGACCGCCCCGCACGGACGGCCTCTTTTATTTCCGCGACCTCGGAGGACGCATGCACCGCATCGGTTTTGACAGTGATCAGTACGTCGAGATGCAGTCTCGGCACATTGCCCAGCGACGCAGTGAATTCGGCGGCAAGCTGTATTTGGAGTTCGGCGGCAAGCTGATCGACGACATGCATGCCTCGCGTGTTCTGCCCGGTTTTACGCCCGACAACAAGGTGCGTATGCTGCGCGAACTGGCCGACGAAGTCGAGATCATCGTGGCCGTCAACGCCAAGGATTTCGCGCGCCGCAAGATCCGCGCCGACATGGGAACCACCTACGATGACGAGGTTCTGCGTCAGATCGACGAGTTCCGCGAGCGCGGCCTGTACGTCTGCTCCGTTGTCATCACCCAGTGGACAGACGACAACAAGGCGGCCGCCGAGGTCAAGGAGCGCTTTGAGAAGCTCGGCATTCGCGTCTACCGTCACTTCCCGATCCCCGGCTACCCCTCGGACGTTGAGCGCATCGTCTCGGACGAGGGTTACGGCGCGAACGAATACGTGGAGACCACCCGTGACCTGATCGTCGTGACCGCCCCCGGCCCGGGATCCGGCAAGATGGCGACCTGTCTGTCGCAGCTGTATCACGACCACAAGCGCGGTATCGAGTCGGGGTATGCAAAGTGGGAGACCTTCCCGATCTGGAACATTCCCCCTCGATCACCCGGTGAACATCGCCTACGAGGCTGCCACGGCCGACCTGGACGACGTCAACATGATTGACCCCTTCCACCTGGAGGCCTACGGGATCAAGACGGTTAACTACAACCGCGATGTGGAGATTTTCCCGGTCTTGAGCCGCCTGTTCGAGAAGATCCTCGGCGCTTCCCCGTACAAGAGTCCTACGGATATGGGCGTGAACATGGCTGGCAAGTGCATCGTCGATGACGAGGCCTGCAAAGAGGCGTCGCGCCAGGAGATCATCCGCCGCTACTACAAGGCCCTTGTGACTGAGAAGAAGGAGATGAGTGAGCCGGTGCAGTCGGCTCGCATCTCCCTGCTGATGAGCCGCGTCGGCGTGGGCCGCATGGACCGCCCGGTCGTTCGCCCCGCCCTGGAACTCGCTGAGGCCACAGGCCAGCCGGCTGCCGCGATGGAGCTGCCCGACGGTCAGATCGTCACGGGCAAGACGTCGGCGCTGCTGGGCTGCTCCTCGGCGATGCTCCTTAACGCGCTCAAAAAGCTCGCGGGCCTGCCCGACGAGGTCCAGCTCCTGGCCCCGCAGTCGATCGAACCGATCCAGCGCCTCAAGACTCACGACCTGGGTTCTCGCAACCCGCGCCTGCACACTGACGAGGTCCTCATCGCGCTCGCGGTCAGCGCGAACGGCGACGATAGCGCGCGACGCGCCCTGGATAAGCTGAGTTCACTGCGCGACTGCGATGTGCATGAGTCGGTCATTCTGGGTCCCGTGGACGAAGGCATCTTCCGTTCCCTGGGCATCCAGGTGACGACGGAGCCGGTGTACGCGACGAAGTCGCTGTACCGTAAGAAGTAATCGCATCGACGAGGCCGGGGTTTCTGTCGCGTATGAGCGCGGGGAGGCCCCGGCCTCGTCGTGTCCCGCCTGAACTGCCTCCCGTTTCTTGGACATTGAGATTGAAGTCCAGGGAATGGGAGGCTTTTTCATGCTTGTGGGGGTGGGGCGGTTTAGGCTTGGAGGCGATGAGTGACGCGACTTCTTTGCCTGACCTTGGTTTCCTGATCGGCTCCGATGGGGGATTCCAGGACGACTACGTGCCGCCGGAGGTCCCCGCCTTCGATGTGGAGGACGCCTTGGGAGCCGATTACGACGACGGGTGGCCCGAGATTGGTGTGCCCGGCGGAGAACCGGGGAGCCGTCTGCGTGGGAGTCTGCCCAGGCCTCGTTTGAGTCCTCCTGGAATCAACCCCAGCGCTCCAGCGTGGACCCCGATTCCCTCACGCGTGGCCTGAACGACCGCCAGCGCGAGGCCGTCACTCACGAGGGCTCGCTGCTGCTGATCCTGGCGGGTGCGGGTTCCGGCAAGACGCGCGTCCTCACGCACCGCATCGCCTACCTGCTGGCCACGGGCCGGGCGCGGGCGGGGCAGATCCTCGCGATTACGTTCACGAACAAGGCAGCCGCTGAGATGCGCGAACGTGCGGGTTCCCTCGTGGGGGACGACGCGCGGCGCATGTGGGTGTCGACATTCCACTCGGCGTGCGTGCGCCTGCTGCGCTACGAGCACGAGGCGGCGGGCCTGTCCTCGTCGTTCACGATCTACGACGCGCAGGACTCTCAGCGCCTCATCCAGATGGTCCTCAAGGCACAGGACGTCGACATCAAACGCTTCACCCCAAAGATGGTGGCGGCGCGCATCTCGGACGCGAAAAACGAGCTGATCGGCCCGGCGCGCTACGCGGAACTGGCGGGCAAGGACCCGGTGTCGCGCATCGTCGCGGCAGCCTACGTCGAGTACGACAAGCGTATGCGCGCCTCGAACGCGCTGGATTTCGACGACCTCATCATGCGTACGGTTGAACTGCTGCGCGACAACCCGCTGATCGCCGAGCACTATCACCGGCGATTCCGCCACATCCTGGTCGACGAGTACCAGGACACGAACCACGCCCAGTACGTCCTCGTGCGTGCCCTCGTGGGCGATGGTACCGACGGCGTCGAACCCGCCGAGCTGACAGTCGTTGGCGACTCCGATCAATCGATCTATGCCTTCCGCGGGGCCACGATCCGCAACATCGAAGAGTTTGAGCGCGACTTCGCGGGCGCGCGCACCATCCTGCTTGAGCAGAACTACCGCTCGACGCAGAACATCCTGTCGGCCGCGAACTCCGTCATCGCCCGCAACACGGGGCGCCGCGCAAAAAACCTGTGGACGGCCTCGGGCGACGGCGCGCTTATCACCCTGGACGCCGCGGACTCCGAGCACGACGAGGCCCGCTTCGTCGTCGGCGAGATTGATCGCCTGTCCGAGGCCGGCACCGACTGGGGAGACATCGCGATCTTCTACCGGACGAACGCCCAGTCCCGCGCGCTCGAAGAACTCCTCGTGCGCCAAGGTATCCCGTATCGCGTCGTCGGCGGTACCCGCTTCTACGAGCGCCGCGAAATCAAGGATGCGCTGGCCTACCTGCAGGTCATCTCCAACCCCGACGACACGGTCGCCGCCCGCCGCATCCTCAATGTCCCCAAGCGCGGCATCGGTGCCAAGGCCGAAGAAGCCATCGCCGCGCACGCCGCCCGCTACGGCATCTCGTTTGGTGCGGCCCTGCGCCACCTGTGGCTGCGCGCCGGGTGCCCCGCCGGTGAGGGCGAGGGAATCGACGTCGATGCGCTCGCTCGTTCCACGTCCCCGGACGAGGCCTCAGCCGGGTCTTCGGCTCCCCCGTCCTCCGCTCAGAGGACGGGGGAGACCCCGGCTGCAAGCGCCGCTGAGGATGAGAGCGCGGCTGCGGCCCCGGCCTCGTCCCGGACGACGCCGGAGGCAACCGGAGCCGCGGATTCTGCTCGCACCCCTGATCCTGCTCGCACCCCTGATCCCGCGAGCGTACCCGAGGTCGTGGGTATCACCCCGCGCGCTGCGAAGTCGGCGGCCGCTTTCTGGGGGCTTATCGAGACGCTACGCGCTGCTGAATCTCGCGGCGCTTCCCAGGCCGACATCCTCGAGGAAGTCTTGGACCGCACCGGCTACCTGGCGGAGCTGCGCCGCAGCGAGGACCCGCAGGACGCCTCGCGCGTGGAAAACCTGGCGGAACTGCACTCGGTCGCGGGTGCCTTCGCGGCCGACGCGCCCAGCGGCACACTCGCGGACTTCCTCGAGCGCGTCGCCCTCGTGGCCGACTCGGACCAGGTGCCCGCCGAAGGCGAGCGCGGCGGGCAAGTCACCCTCATGACCGTGCACACCGCGAAGGGCCTCGAATTCCCTGTCGTGTTCGTCACCGGCATGGAGGACGGCACTTTCCCGCACCAGCGCAGCCTCGGGGACGAGAGTGAGCTGGAGGAGGAACGACGGCTGGCCTACGTGGCGATCACGCGTGCGCGCGAGCGCCTCTACCTGACGCGCGCGGCCGTGCGCAGCGCCTGGGGGACTCCGCAGGAGATGCCGCCCTCACGTTTCCTTGACGACATTCCCGCCGAGCTGCTCGATGTGCGCCGCGCGGCCACGTCGGGGGAGCGCATGCGTGCCTCCTACGGCGGATCCTACGGGTCCGGATCGTACGGCTCAGGGTCTCATGGGCGCTCGCGCGGATCCGATGGGCGCGACCCGTGGGACGATACCGACACGGGCGCTTTCGGGTCGGGGCGTCGGGGCGCGGCCGCCCAGCCGTCCGGCGTGCGCAAGGTGACCCGCATGGGCGTCGCCTCCGCCGCTAAGCCCGCCGACGACGGGCCGGTGCTCTCGCTCAAGGTCGGGGACCGCATCAAGCACGCGACCCTGGGGGTCGGTACCGTGACCGGCGTCGAAGGGGAAGGGCCGCGCACCGTGGCTCGCATCCGCTTCGGTATGGGCGAGAAGCGCCTCCTCGTGCGCATGGCCCCGATGGAAAGATTTCCTAGGGTTTCCCCCTCGGGGGCGGGCTGCTTGGTGTGCCCGTGGGCGGACGGCCCGCCCGCGAGCCGTCCGCGCTGCGAGCTTCGCTCGGCGCGTCGGATCCTCGTGTCGCGAAAATCCCCCATTTGGTGACGGTGAGATCGCAGTTCGAGGTGGTGTCGCGCCCAAAGTGCAGACCACCTCGGCGAAAAACGCTGGAAACGGGCTGTTATGGGCGAGGTGGTCTGCGTTTTGGGCGCAATGGTGTCAGAGTGTGCCGTCATGCGGCATTGAGAAATGTCAGGTGGTCGGGGCACCACAAACTGTCTGCCCTAACGACGCCAGCAGCCCACCTCGCAACGCAAAGCAACGTCAAAGGAAGAGAGTGCTTGGGTCAAGGCTGCGACAAACCCTAATAATGTGCGGGAACGAGGGCATTCTCACCGGTCCCACGTTAGAATTATTGCGCTGACCACACCACGTTCGACGGAGGGAATAAGGTGGATCTTTACGAGTACCAGGCTAGGCAGATGTTCAAGGAGCACGGGGTGCCCGTGCTTGACTACCGCCTTGCGTCAACCCCCGAGGAGGCGCGTGAGGGTGCGCGCGAGCTGCTGGCGGAGGGGGCCTCCCTGCTGGTTGTCAAGGCGCAGGTGAAGACGGGTGGCCGCGGCAAGGCCGGTGGCGTCAAGCTCGCTCACACCGCCGACGAGGCCTACGAGAAGGCTGAGGCGATCCTCGGCCTCGACATTAAGGGCCACATCGTTAAGAAGGTCATGATTGCGGTTGGCGCGGACATCGCCGCCGAATACTACTTCTCGATCCTGCTGGACCGTTCGAACCGCCGCCACTTGGCGATGTGCTCGCGCGAAGGTGGCATGGACATCGAGACCCTCGCAAAGGAACGCCCCGAGGCCCTGGCTCGCGTGCCTCTCGACCCGGTCGTCGGCATTGACGCCGAGGTCGCCCGCCGTATCGCCACGGAAGCGGGTTTCGACGAGGCCACGGCGCAGGCCATCGCCCCGGTCCTCGAGACCCTGTGGACCGTCTACCGCGATGAGGACGCGACCCTGGTTGAGGTCAACCCGCTGGTCTCCAGCCCCGACGGCTCCGTGTGGGCCGTCGACGGCAAGGTGACCCTCGACGACAACGCGCGCTTCCGCCACCCTGGTCACGCCGAGCTGGTGGACGTGGCGACGCAGGATCCGCGCGAGGCCGCCGCGAAGGCAGCCGGACTCAACTATGTGCGCCTGGAAGGCCAAGTTGGCGTGATCGGTAACGGCGCGGGCCTCGTCATGTCGACGCTCGACGTGGTCGCGATGGCCGGCGAGGAGTTTGGTGGCATGAAGCCCGCGAACTTCCTTGACATCGGCGGCGGTGCCTCGGCCGAGGTCATGGCCAAGGGCCTGGGTATCATCCTCGGCGACGAGCAGGTTCGTTCCGTGTTTGTCAACGTCTTCGGCGGCATCACCGCCTGCGACCAGGTCGCCCGCGGCATCACCGGCGCGCTCGAGACGCTGGGGGATACGCATCCAAGCCGCTGGTTGTGCGCCTCGATGGCAACAAGGTCGAGGAGGGCCGCGCGATCCTCGAGCAGGCCGCGCACCCGCTCGTCCACATGGAAGAAACGATGGACGGGGCGGCCCGGCGCGCAGCCGAGCTCGCAGCCCAGGAGCCGTCGAAGTAACGACCCGAGAACCGCAGGAGAACACCCATGACTATCTTCGTCAACTCTGACACCCGGGTCATCGTCCAGGGCATGACCGGTGCCGAGGGCCGTAAGCACACCCAGCGTATGCTCAGCGCCGGCACGGCCATCGTGGGCGGTACGAACCCGCGCAAGGCCGGCACGACCGTCACCTTCGACGTGCAGGGCTATGGCCCGGGCGCGGACAAGGTCACCGACGGCCAGGTCGAGATCCCCGTCTTCGGTACGGTCGCCGAGGCCCGCGAGGCCACCGGCGCGAACGCCTCCGTCATCTTCGTCCCCCCCGGCCTTCGCGAAGGGTGCTGCCCTGGAGGCCATTGAGGCGGGTATTGAGACGATTGTTCTCATCACCGAGGGCATCCCCGTCCAAGACTCGACCATCGTTGTCGAGCGTGCTCTTGAGGCGGGCGTGCGCCTGATCGGCCCGAACTGCCCCGGCATCATCTCGCCCGCGCAGGCGAACCTGGGCATCACCCCGGCGGACATCACAGGTCCGGGCCGACTCGGCCTCGTCTCGAAGTCCGGCACGCTGACCTACCAGCTCATGTATGAGCTGCGCGACTTCGGCTTCACGACGTGCCTGGGTATCGGTGGCGACCCGGTCGTGGGCACCACCCACATCGACGCGCTGGCTGCTTTCGAGGCGGACCCCGATACGGATCTCGTCATTATGATCGGCGAGATTGGCGGCGACGCCGAGGAGCGCGCGGCAGCGTGGATTCAGGAGAACATGACGAAGCCCGTTGTTGCCTACATCGCTGGCTTCACGGCTCCGGAGGGTAAGACGATGGGCCACGCGGGCGCGATTGTCTCCGGTTCATCCGGCACGGCCGCGGCGAAGGCGGAGGCACTTGAGGCCGTGGGGGTGCGCGTGGGTCGCACTCCTTCGCAGACGGCGCAGATCGCTCGTGAGATCCTCTCGCGATAACGTCACAGCTTGAATCGGCCCGGGGTCGGCGCGCAGCGTCGCGGCCCCGGGCCGATTCTGTCACCATTGGCTGTGAGTGAGCGCATCAGAGAAGTACCGATCACCCGACGGACGACGACCACGTATGTGGCGGGTCGAGCGACCATTCGCGTCAGGGTCCCAAAGGGATGGGCGCGTGGCCTCGTCGCGGGCGTGGAGGCGGCCTTCGCGGGGTGGGCGATTACGACCGTGACCACGATGGTTGTCTACCTGTCGCTGCGCTCGAACACGTGGATGAGTGATACGCTGCCGCGTGATGCGCTGGCGTTGGGCGGTGACCTGTGGGTGGCGACCCTGGGGGGTACGTCGGTGGCCGGGGGAGTGTCTTACCGTGTGATTCCGACGCTTTTTGGTGCGCTGTTGATCCTCCTCGTGCGGCTTTTGTTGCGTACGACGACGGGGTTTCCACGGTCGTCGGCGCTGTTTGCGGTGCCCGGGTTTCTCCTGACCGCGTGGTTTCTGGCGGGTACGTCGGGGATTCATTCGCAGTGGTGGACGGGCACGGTCGGCGCAATTCTGATTCCTCTCATTGGGTCGGGTTGGTTCGTGGTGTCCAGTTATTCGCGTGATTCTGAGGCTCCGTCGATGCAGCATTGGATTTCCGGTGGCTTCAAGATGGGTGGCCTCGTGAGTCTGGTGACGGTGGTTGCGGCTGCCGCTGCGGCGGTGGTCGCGCTGGTGGCGGGCTGGAGTCGTGCGAGTGGCATCCAGGAGCTGCTCGGCGCCTCGTCGCTGGTGGATACGACGTTTATTGTGGGCGCGCAGGCGCTGTTTGCTCCCACGGCGATGGCCTGGGCGGCTGCCTGGTGGTCGGGCTCGGGTTTCATGACGGCGACGGATTCGCTGCATTCGCCGACGGTCGTGGACGCGGGGCCGATTCCGCCGATTCCGCTGCTGGGGACGGTCCCGGAGACGGCTCCCGGCAGCTGGGTGGTTTGTGTGCCGGTCGTGTTGGGTATCGCTTGTGGCGTTGCCTCGGCGCGCTTATATCGGCGTTCTCACCTGTTGCATCAGAGCGCACAGGGTCTCCTGGCCTCGGTTGTGTTTGTTTCGATTGTTGCGCTGTGGATGTGGAGCGCGACGATGAGCATGGGGTCGGTGCGCTTGGCGTTCATGGGGCCGCTTGTGGGGCGGTCGACGTTGTATTTGTTCTTGGAGATTGCGCTGCCGGCGATGCTCGTGCCGCTTGTCACGCATCCGACGACGCTGGCTTTGGTGGGGCAGAGTGCGGGCCGCGTGCGCTCCGAGGGTGAGGCCCTGCGCCGCCGCCACGCTGAGCGTTCGTCGCGTGAGGCGGCCACGGCCTCGTTGATCGAGGGGGACGAGGCCTGGGCTGAGCGCAGGGATGACGCGGGGTCGGCGGGCGCGACGGAGGTCGGTGAGCCGTGGGCTGAGTCCGCTGAGGCCGTTCAGCCCGACAAGCAGCGGGCCGCGTGGAGGAACCGTGCGGCGTGGGCTGAGTCGGTGAAGGGGGCGAAGCGGCGGGTCAGGCGTCAGAAGCGCATGGCCTGGGCTGAGCCCGCTGACAAGGATGACGAGGGTGACACGGATGACCCCGAGGCGCAGGGGACGAAGGGTGAGGGCCTGAACTAGACTGGGAGGTGCCGCGACTGGCGAGGGTGGATCACCACCGGGGAGCGGCTGCATGTCCCGCGAGGCGTCGCCCGCCTGGGCGCCTGGGTTTGGCTCTTAACCTGGAGGAACTATGTCCGTCTCCCTGGACAACCTGGAACCCATCGACGTGCGCCCCATCGAGCGGGCCCTGATTTCTGTGTATGACAAGACGGGCCTGGAGGACCTTGCGCGCGTGCTGGGCGAGGCCGGTGTGGAGATTGTCTCCACTGGTTCGACGGCTGCTCGCATCGCGGCCGCGGGCGTGGCTGTTACCCCGGTTGACGACGTGACCGGCTTCCCCGAGGTGCTTGAGGGGCGCGTGAAGACCCTGCATCCCTTCATTCATTCCGGCATCTAGCCGACCAGCGTAAGGCCGCGCATCGCGAGCAGATCGCGCAGTTGGGCATCCAGGCGTTCGACCTGGTCGTGTGTAACCTGTACCCCTTCCAGGACACGGTTGCGTCGGGTGCATCCTTTGACGAGTGCGTTGAGCAGATCGACATCGGTGGCCCTTCGATGGTGCGCGCCGCGGCAAAGAATCATCCGTCGGTCGCGGTTGTGACCTCTCCGGAGCGTTACGCGGATGTCGCCGAGGCCGTGGCGGGGGGAGGGCTTCACCCTCGAGCAGCGCCGTGTGCTGGCCGCTGAGGCTTTCGCCCACACGGCGACCTACGACCTGGCGATCGCCGGCTGGTTTGCCGACGAGCTGGGTCTTGAGGACGTGCGCGAGACGTTGGATGATGCCGCCGAGGCGCATCTGGACGCCTCGGATGCTGCGTTCCTGGAGTCGCTGGGCTACCAGGCCGGTGAGGACTGCGTGGTGGAGGTCGCCGAGGAGGGCGAGGCCTCGGGCATGCCCGTGTTCGTCGCGGACGCCTTCGAGCGCGTGGAGTCGCTGCGCTACGGCGAGAACCCGCACCAGGGCGCGGCCGTGTACCGCGAGATCGACGAGTCCTTTGAGGATGAATCCTTCGACGAGGAGGCCTTGGCCCCGGGCATCGCGAACGCGCGCCAGCTGCACGGCAAGGCCATGAGCTTCAACAACTACACGGACGGCGACGCCGCGCTGCGCGCCGCCTACGATCACGAGCGCCCCTGCGTGGCGATCATCAAGCATGCGAACCCCTGCGGCATCGCGGTGGCCGATGACGTGGCCGAGGCGCACCGCTTGGCGCACGCCTGCGATCCCGTGTCGGCGTTCGGCGGCGTGATTGCGGTGAACCGCCCGGTGACCGTGGAGCTGGCCCGCCAGATCGTCCCGATCTTCACCGAGGTTGTGCTGGCCCCCGATTACGAGGAGGGCGCGCTTGAGGTGCTCTCCGCGAAGAAGAACCTGCGCGTCCTGCAGGTTGAGCCCCCGGCTCGAGGTTCGTATGAGTTCAAGCAGATCAGCGGTGGCCTGCTGGTCCAGGAGCGCGACGATATTGACGCGCCCGGTGACTCCCCGGAAAACTGGACGCTCGCGGCTGGTGCTCCCGCCGACGAGGCGACGCTGGCGGACCTGGAGTTCGCATGGCGCACGGTACGTGCGGTGCGCTCGAACGCGATTCTGCTGGTCAAGGATGGTGCCTCGGTGGGCGTGGGCATGGGCCAGGTGAACCGCGTGGACTCGTGCAAGCTGGCGGTCGAGCGCGCGAATACGCTGGGTTCGCGCTCGACGGGTGACGCGGCGGCCTCCAACGTGGACAGCGCGGGTGGCGCTCGTACGTCCGAGGTCGTGGCCGAGGCACCGGAGCAGCGTTCCATTGGCGCGGTCGCCGCGTCGGATGCGTTCTTCCCCTTCGCGGACGGTCTGCAGGTGCTCATCGACGCGGGCGTGAAGGCCGTCGTTCAGCCCGGTGGCTCCGTGCGTGACCAGGAGTCGATTGACGCGGCGAACGCCGCAGGGCATCACGATGTACCTGACGGGGACGCGCCACTTCGCGCACTGATTTTTCCTGTTTGTGGGTCTCAGGGGGCGAGCGCCGGTGTGGCGCTCGCCCCCGTGATGTGCTCGGGTGTGCTTGACAGGGAGTGTCACACAGCATATCGTTCAATTATTGAACGAAAGGCTGTTGGCCCTGTTGAAAGGTGTCGTATGACCACCCTGACCGCTTCCCCCGTCGCCGCGTGCGAGAACCGCGTTCTCGCCGACCGTCTTGGCGGCACGCTCGTCCGCGAGATTGCTCTGATCGCCGCTGGCACGCTCGCCATGATCGTCCTGGCCCGCATCTCGGTCCCGCTGCCCTTCACGCCTGTGCCCGTCTCGCTCGGTACACTCGGTGCCCTGTCTGTGGGTACGACCCTGGGTGCGCGCCGAGGCCTCGTCTCCGTCGGCGCGTACGCCCTCCTCGGTATCGCGGGCGCTCCGGTCTTCACCGGTACGAACGTCGGATGGGCCTTCGCTTCCTTCGGCTACATCCTCGGCTACTTCCTCGCCGTCGCAATCGCGGGTCTGGCCGCCCAGCGTGGTGCGGACCGTCGCGTGCTCACGATGGCACTGACCGCGCTCGTGTCCCTCTTCTCCGTGTATATCCTGGGCCTGGCGTGGATGATCCCTTTCACCCACATGACGTTTGCGCAGGGCCTGGTCAAGGGCTTCCTTCCCTTCATCATCGGCGACCTTGTCAAGGCCGCCGTCGCCGCCGGAGCCTTCCCGATGCTGCGCTCCTTCTTCCGCTGATACCACGCCTTCGGGCGTGACTCGAGTCGGCCTCGTCCCTACCGGGGGCGGGGCCGCTCCTATTTGTGCTGACGATAGGCGGTGACATGCGCTATGGTGCGCGACGGTGCAGGGCGGGCGCGGGTAGCATTAGAAAGGTGAACGCTACTGACATGCACCCCGTCCTCGTCGTCGACTTCGGCGCGCAGTATGCCCAGCTGATCGCACGCCGCGTGCGTGAGGCCAACGTCTACTCCGAGATCGTCCCCCACACCATGAGCGTGGCGGACATGCTCGCCAAGGAGCCCGCCGCCATCATCCTATCCGGCGGTCCGTCCTCCGTGTACGAGGAGGGCGCTCCCTCCGTCGATCCCGCGATCTTCGAGGCCGACGTGCCCGTCCTGGGGATCTGCTACGGTTTTCAGACCATGGCCCACGCGCTCGGCGGCACCGTGGGGCGCACGGGCACCCGCGAGTACGGGCACACCGAGGCTACAGTGGCCGGTGACTCCTGCCTGTTCGGCGGTACCCCCGATGATCAGATCGTGTGGATGAGCCACGGCGATGCCGTCCAGGGTGCGCCCGAGGGCTTCACCGTTACTGCGTCTACGACTGAGACCCCCGTCGCGGCCTTCGAGTCGCGCGAGCGTCGCCTCTACGGCCTGCAGTGGCACCCCGAGGTGGGCCACTCCCAGTTCGGCCAGGATGCCCTGAAGAACTTCCTCTACGAGGGTGCGGGCATCACACCCACGTGGACCGCCGGGTCCATCGTGGACGAGCAGGTCGAGAAGATCCGCGAGCAGGTCGGCGACGCGCAGGTCATCTGTGCCTGTCCGGTGGCGTGGACTCCTCCGTGGCCGCGGCCCTCGTGCACAAGGCTGTTGGCGACCAGCTGACGTGTTTCTTCATCGATCACGGCCTGCTGCGCGCGGGCGAGCGCGAGCAGGTGGAGAACGACTACGCGCGCGGCATGGGTATCCGCGTCATCACGTGTGACGAGTCCGAGCGCTTCCTGTCTGCCCTGGCCGGCGTCACCGAGCCCGAGGCGAAGCGTAAGATCATCGGCCGCGAGTTCATCCGCTCCTTCGAGGCCGCCCAGAAGCAGGTCATCGAAGAGGTTGGCGCTGCCGGCGGCGAGGTGAAGTTCCTCGTCCAAGGCACCCTGTACCCCGACGTCGTCGAGTCCGGCGGCGGCGAGGGTGCGGCCAACATTAAGAGCCACCACAACGTGGGCGGCCTGCCTGAGGACATGACCTTCGAGCTGGTCGAGCCCCTGCGCACCCTCTTCAAGGACGAGGTACGCGCGGTCGGCCGCGAGCTGGGCCTGCCCGACTACATGGTGAACCGCCAGCCCTTCCCGGGTCCCGGCCTCGGTATTCGCATCATTGGCGAGGTGACGCGCGAGCGCCTGGATATCCTGCGCGCCGCTGACCTGATCGCCCGCGAGGAGCTCACGGCGGCTGGCCTGGATCAGGAGATCTGGCAGTGCCCGGTCGTCCTGCTCGCCGACGTTCGTTCCGTGGGCGTCCAGGGTGACGGTCGTACTTACGGCCACCCGATTGTGCTGCGCCCCGTGTCCTCCGAGGACGCGATGACGGCCGACTGGACGCGCCTGCCCTACGACGTCCTGGCCCGCATCTCGACGCGCATCACCAACTCGGTGCCCGAGGTCAACCGCGTCGTCCTCGACGTGACCTCCAAGCCCCCGGCCACCATCGAGTGGGAATGACGCTCATACTGAGCTGAGCGCGCAGACTGATGCCCCGGCCTCGTCCCTGTTTCGTGGGACGAGGCCGGTGTCTGTTGAGGCTCTCAAACGGCGGGGATGGGGGAGTGTGATGGTAAGGTATTTGGTAACTGAGTAACCCCGTGTTGGTGCAGTTCAGTGCTGTGGGGTGGCGGGGCGTTGTGTTGCGCCCTGTCAGATAACTATGGAAAGGCTTGGCCGTGGAGAAGCAGTCTCCGGTTGAGGGGCAGGAAGAGTCGGCGCTTGCGAAGAAAGGACAAGAGGCGCTCGACAAGCTGTATTCGTCCGCTTTGAATGGGATTCCCATGGTGAGCGGCTCGGTCGATGACCTGGTCAAAGACTACCTGTCGAAGCATGAGACTATCGAGGAGGCTGTGGCAGCACTCGTCCGTGCGCAGGCCGTGAAGTGCGGAACCTCTGGATTTATCGCGGGAATCGGGGGCTTTATCGCCCTTCCGGTGATGATCCCCGCGAACGTGAGCAGTGTTTTCTACGTGCAGATGCGCATGATTGCAGCGATCGCTAAAATGGGCGGCTACGATGTCAGGTCGGATCAGGTCAAGACTCAGATATATGTCTGTCTGACGGGCACATCCGTCGCCGATCTTCTGAAGGAAGCGGGGATTAAAGCTGGTGAGCAGGCTGCGCGGTCGGCGATAAAAAAGATCCCGGGTGCCGTTCTAACAAAGATTAATCAGCGGATCGGTTTCCGTTTTATCACCAAGTTTGGTGAAAAGGGAGTTATCAACTTGGGTAAGTGTGTGCCCCTCGTCGGAGCTGTCATTGGTGGTGGAATGGACGTGGCGTCGACGAGAATAGTCGGCAAAAGGGCGATCGCAGAGTTTATCGCCTGATTCTTCAGGGCAGTGTTCCCTCTGTTGATCTTCTATTTGCCCTCATCCCAGTCTCCCGGGAGCTGCGCGACTCCATTCGCATCCATGCTGGGGCGATAGGTGTAGCGCTGGAGTCCATCAAACGTGGGAGTCTCAGGGCGCATGTCGAAGGGGAGGCCGCCAACCTCAATCGACTTGGCGAGGAAGATGTTGATCGCGTCCGACAGGCTAATTCCCCAGCGTGCGTAGACAGCTGTGGCATCGGCCTTGATCTGTGCGGTCGTGCGGGTCTTCACCTCGGCGGTGCGGGTCATCGTCGGCATTGTCGTTCCTTTCGCTACTCACATTATAGTCCCAAACTGGTGCCGAAGTGGGACCAATATGGGGTGGTATTGGTTAGTGATAGGCGTTGTTCCCCTTGATCTGAGGCCAGATTCTGGCCATAATTATGGCTAATGATGATAGGAGTAGCATGCCGACACTAACTATGGGACTTGCCGAGGCTAAGAATAACTTTTCGCGGGTGACAGCAGAGGTGAACAGGACGGGGAAGCCTGTCACGATCCTCAAGAACAACAGGCCTTGGGTGGTTATTCAGCCTGCGCAGCAGTCTGAGAGCGTCGTTGATGTCGCTGTTGACTTCATGGATGCCTACGCGGACGTGTTTGAAGAGCTTGCGAAGTGACTGCTTTCGCGTTTCTCGGGGCGAGGCTGGGGCACGTTCGTCTCTGAGTCGGTCGTGACCCCTCGCGTCGAGTAGGGTTCGTCGTAGCGAAGCGGCGGCCGTTGATCAAGGAGGATGACACGTGGATCTGCTCGAATACATGCGCGCGCAAAACAATATGACGTAGGACGAATGGGAACGCACCTTCGAGGAAGAGGTACGGGAGCTTCTCGTCCTGGTCGCTGGAAGCAGTGGGGCTGGAAAGAGGAACGGCTTCTGGGAGGTCGCGCACTCGTACCTGGCGTACGTGGATTGCGAGATCGGCACCCTGTGCGCGGATGAGGGGAGGCTGGTCTACCCTGTGAGCGACGAGGACAATGCCGCTGGCAACGTCTTGGGTCGCTTCCGTGATGAGGAGATCTATCGTGTCGCGGCGCGTAAGAAGATCCCGCAAGAGCTTCCCGAGGGCATGAGCGCCTCCTTGCAGTACCGCCTCCTGGTCGTGGAGGTCCTCGAAGAAAATCCTCCGTGCCGCGCACTGGACGAGGTCTTGGCTGAGTATCGCAAGCCGGTAGTCCTCAATGATGAGGAGTTAGGTGAGCTCTCCCTCGACAAGGACTATGACACGTTCGAAGGAGCCATCCTGTGGGGAGGTGAGGGTATCCGCTGGAGGTTGATTCGTCCAGCGAGGAGACCTGGACCGCAGCCGTGCGAGCGATGAGGCAGATGCTCGGCGAGCAAAACAAGTGGGATCGGGATATGAGGGCGTTCGCCGCGCGAGAGCTCACGCAGCTCGCGTGTGAATGGCGTGAGTCTGCCGATGAGGAGGTCCCCGAGATGCCGGAAGAGAGCTTCGCGCAGCGATTAGGTCTCACCAGTATCGCCATGGATTCGGACGGTTCACTTTCCGCATACTTCGATGACGACGATATGTTCTTCAGCCACTGCGTCGTGGTGTACGGATCCTTGACTGATGGGGTGGCTTCGGCAGAAATGGCGGGTTAGGCATCCTGAGAGCTGGCTGGAGCAGTGTTATCGAGTCGACGCCGCAACATGTATAGCTGGATAGTGCGACGAGGTTTGGGGCCATCTCGTTTGTGTGAGGGCTGCGAGAGTTGCGTATGCGGCCGCGAAACGATTTGTATTTCTCTGTATCCGTCCCTCAGGTGTCAAGATGGGGCAGGCCTTGTCTATACTGTGTTTCAGCTCTTGTTGTCGTAGGTGTCAATATGAGTCTAAGGGTGCCTTAGGTTGCTTTGTTCTGAGAAAGGGGGCAGCTGTGCCCACTGTTTCTATTCGACGTTTTGCCTCGTTCTCCGATTATGAGCGTCATAATGGACGTGGCGGTCTTCAAGTGAATGTTGAATGCTCTGTGGCTGATCTTGCGAGATATTCACTCCATAACGGTAGCTACGCTGGGCATATAATTCGTTCTCGTTCCGGCAGAATGTTCTATCGCTCAATTCCTCGTTTCGCTCTTGCGTATGATTGTGCTTTGGACTCATACGTGATGAGGGATGACTATCGATTTGCCGAAAGTAGCTATAAGGCTGCCGTTTCCTTTTTTCTGGGAATGATAGGCGTGCGAGTTGTGTTTGAAAAGCTGATGGGTGGAAGTAAATCGGGAAGGTTTTTGTTTCACGCAGGAAATCGTAAGCAGTTTGTGTTGAAATCGCGTTCGGGAATGCAGAAGCCTGACTTCATTGCTGTTGATGAAAATGGTGATCCTTATGCGCTGTTTGAAGGGAAGGGATCATCGGATAGTGGTCTGAAGACTCATCAGATTGAGCATGGTAAAAAACAAGTAGAGGATGTGTTCTCTGTCATGCTGAACGGGGCTTGTGGAGTGTCTAGGAAAATAAAGCAGGGGGTAGATCTTAAAAAACATGTAGTTGCTTCATGTTTTTCGAGTCATTCTGGCATTGGAGGGAGTGTTTGGAGTTTGTGTGATGTGGATCCGAGTGGTGAGGGGTTGGGTGATTTGGTGGTGGATTTGATGGAGCTGTGTATGACCACTATGCCCCAATTGTGTCGATTCTGGCGGACGGGGATGTTGATATTGTAACAGTAAATGGGGTGGAATGTGAGTTGGTAAAGGTTGAAGATGGGGTCGCTATAGGTCTGGTTCAGGGGCTTCGTGATGTGATTTGTGAAATTGCAGATAAAAAAGCGAATCCTAAGATTAGGGACAAGTATATATTTGAGGGTGTGAGTGATGGGTGTGCTTGGCGAGCTGCTGAATATTTGAAAAGCCTGGATGGAATTGCAGGTGAGAATATGGGTAAGCGTGTATCAATGGGTGGTGATGGGATTGTTGTTATGGTGAGCGATGAGTATGTACGGTCGTTCAATCTGGAATCGGATTGAGCCCGGCAGCTGTAGTGGACGGACAGAACCCCAGTCTTGTCCCTGATTCATGGGAGGAGGCCGGGGTTCGTTCGTCGCTGAGTCGGTCGTGACGCCTCGCGTCGAGTAGGGTTCGTCGTAGAGAACCAGTAGTTGTTGATCAAGGAGGACGACACGTGGATCTGCTCGCATACATGCGCTCGCAGGACACCATCACGCAGGAGGAATGGGAATGTACCTTCGAGGAGGATACTCGGGAAATTCTTGTTCTGCTCGCTGGTGGTGCAGGTGCCGGCAAGAGGAACGGATTCTGGGACATCTCGCACTACTTCTTAGCGTATGTTGACTGTGCGACTGGTGCCCTGCACGTGAATCAAGGCCGCTTGGTCTACCTTTTGAGTGACAAGCAATATGCTGCGGGTAACGTGCTAGGTCGCTTTCCTGAGCAGGTCATTTATCGCGTGAAGGCGCGCAAGAAGAAGTCTGAAAAAGTGCCCGAAGGTATGACCGCCTCCTGGCGCAACCAGTTCCTCATCGTGGAAATCCTCGAGGAGGATGCTGCGTGCTTGGAGCTGGAGGAAGTCCTGGCGGAGTACCTCAGGCCGGTTGTTCTGACCGATGAGGTGCTGGGAGAACTCACTCTGAACAAGGACTTGGAGCTGTTCGATGGGGATGTCTCGTGGCGAGGAGAGCGGATCTCTGTATCTCTGGAGGTCGATTCGGGCTGCGAGGAAACCTGGAAACAAGCCGTGCAAGCGATGAAGACGATGCTGGCGGACCAGGAGCGGTGGGACCGTGACATGCGGGCGTTCGCTGCGCGTGAGCTGACCGAACTTGCATGCGAATGGCGCGACTCTGCCGACGAGGACGTTCCAGAGATTACGGAAGAGAGCTTCACGCGCCGAATCAAACTGAGCAGCATCGTGATGGATGCCGACGGTTCATTTTCCGCATACTTCGACGATGATGACATGTTCTTCGGGCATTGCGTCACCGCATACGGAACTCTGACGGACGGGGTGACCGCGGCGAATATGGAGGGGTGAGCGTTGGCTAAGCGCACTGTCAGTTTTTGTGCGCGGTGATTGCAAATTGAAGGGGCAGACGTTCGGGATGCTCGCGAAGGTGCCAGCCTCCAGCGGAATCTTGTTCCATGAGTTCGGGCCACGGGCACCACGCAGCGCGTGGGGTCTCCTCGAGTTCATCGATCACTAGCCCTGCGTTGATGAGAGCGGTGACGATCTGGCCAAGGGAGTGATTCCACTGGTGGTTTGTTGTGTGAGTAATCCGCGGCGCATCGGGGGGAGTCCACGTAGCTTGAATCGTCATCCCACGTCATCGGGGCATCCTGCTCGAAGTAGGGGGCCTCAATCTTTAGCCCGTCGGAAATGTCCTCCCCGATTGTCATGAACATCGGGTGGTCATCACGGATGAAGAAAATGCCGCCCGGCTTGAGCAGGGAAGCGATGACTTGCGCCCACCGGGCGATATCGGGCAGCCAGCACAGAACGCCGATCGAGGTATACACCAGATCGAAGTTGCCGGACACTGCTTGACGCGCGTCGTACACGTTCGCGTGAATGAACTCCACGTCAGCGCCCGCGCGGTCGGCGATGCTGCGCGCATAGGAAAGTGAGGCCTCGGACAGGTCGAGGCCAATGATGCGTGAGGCCCCGCGGCGCGCAAAGCCGATCGTGTCGGTTCCGACGTGGCACTGCAGATGGATGACATCTTTGCCGGTGAGATCGCCGAATCGTCCGATATCTTTGGCCAATTCGGCGCTTATGGCTGTCGGGTCCTCGAGAAGGCGCTGGTAGTTGCAGTAGTTGCCAGCCATGTGCAGCTTGGCGCGGTCGTCCCAGTTGCGCTCATTGTCGGAAAACCACTGTGCTTGGCTGTTCGTTTCGGTCATTTCGTTATTGTATGCAGGTGGAATGTTGGGGAGGCGTACCCCCGCACCTCGCGCTATCGAGTCGACGCAGGAGGTGTCAGCGGGCATAGAGCGCGAGAGGGAACACTAAGGGAGGATCTGATAGCGAGGCCTACCCCGTCAAGCAGGGTAGGCCTCGTTCCGTGAGGGGCACGTCGAAGTCGGCGGTAGAGTGCCGCCGAACTTTTGGATGTCTCCCTATTGTTTCTCGCTGTCGACGTCAGGCGCGAAGGTCGCGAAGAAGTGCTCGACCTCCGGCGTGCGCTGGAAGATCGGCTCGCCTTTGTCGAGTCCGTTGATCTGCGCCATCTCCTCGTTCGTCAGCTCGAAGTTGAAAAGGTCGAGGTTCTCAGCGATATGCGACGGGGTCTTGGAGCCGGGGACGATCGAGTGTCCCAGCTGCACGTGCCAGCGGAGGATGACCTGAGCAGGGGACTTGCCGTGAGTCTTCGCAATCTCTTCGATGACGGGTTCGCTCATGATCGAGGCGTTACCGCGCCCGCCGAGCGGGAACCACGCCTGCAGCGCAATGTTGTGCTCTGCCAGGAGCGCCTCGAGTTCGGTCTGCGGGAAGTAGGGGTGGCACTCAACCTGGATGAGAGAGGGCTTGATCTCGGACTCGCCGAGGAGACGCCGGAGTCCCTCAATGGGGAAGTTTGAAATGCCGATTGCGCGGACCTTACCTGCCTTGTAGGCCTCCTCGAGGTGACGGTAGCCGGTGCGAATGTCGCCAGCGTACTGGTGCAGGAGGAGCAGATCGATGTAATCGGTGCCCAGGCGCTCAAGTGTCTCCTCGACGGCGGTCTCGCTCTCGTAGGACGAGGGCCAGATCTTCGTCTCCAGGAAGATATCCTCGCGAGCCTTTGAGGAGGCGCGCATACCGCGGCCGACACCGCGCTCGTTGACGTAGAAGTTGGCGGTGTCGATCAGCTCGTAGCCGTTGTCCAGGGCGTAAGTCGTCGAGGCCTGCGCGTCTTCAGAGGACAGCTGGTAGGTGCCGAGGCCGACCTGGGGGATGGCGACGCCATTATTCAGGGTAATGCGAGTCATGGTGTTTCCTTCTTCCTCACATGCATCGTGTCATGCATTGGTGTCAAGCCTACTGAGCCGCGTGAACGCGGTTCTAGTAGGTTGTGCTCTCAGCATATGTGTGTCCATGTGGGAATAAAACGGCGACGTTGTCAATTGGTGGGCGAGCTGCGTGTGAGGTTCTGCGGTTCTCTTTGCTGTAGGTATGCGTGGACCTATGCTGAACATCGTTCATTAATGATGGTTACGTGCAGAAAGGTGAGCGTCCCACGTGCCCAAGCAAATGATCGACCGAGACCAGCTGATCGACGAGGCCTACCAGATCGCCTCGAACGACGGTATTTCCGCGCTTTCCGTGCGCAAGGTCGCGACCGCCTGCGGTATCGCTGTCGGCTCCGTCTACGTCTACTTCCCGACGAAGGCCGACCTGACGGCCGCCGTGCTCACGCGCTTCTTCGACGAGACCTTCTCCGACGAGTTCTGCGCCGTGCGCTCGGGCGAGCGCTTCACCAGCTACGTGCGCCGCTTCCGAACCACTCTGAGTCAGGCCCGCACCGCCATGACGTCGACTGGTTCGCGGAGATGCGCCGCCTGCCCCGCAAGGAGCACGTCGCCCTCGAAGAAGTGCGAGGCCCGATGCTCACCCACATGGAGCGAGGACTTCAGCGCGTACTCGACGCGGACGAGGCCGTGGATCGCTCGCGCCTCGTCGGACCTATGAACTCCGAGAGCGTCGCCCGCCTAACCCTGCGCGCTATTTTTGCCTCGCTGATGGAGGATGCTGAGTGCGAGACACTGTTCGCCCTCCTCGATTCTGCTCTGTACGACGAATTGCCCGCCAATGAGAAGGAAGAAAGCCGATGACCCGACTGCACATCAAGAAGAATCAGCTGATCACCGTGGCTGGAGTGGTCTGGATGCTTGCGGGCCTGAATGTGGCGGTCCTGGGTGCGCGTGCGGCCATCGACATGCGCGGCGTCGCCGCTATCGTCCTCATTGCTATTGCTGGGGGAGCGGTTGCCGTGTTCTGTGGATTCCACCCGATGTTCAGCAGGCTCGTGAAGAAGAATTCGCAGCGTATAGCGGACCTGGACGGTGAGCGTCATAACCCCCTCCGCTTCTTTGATCGCAAGGGCTACATCATGATGGCGATCATGATGTCCATGGGCATTGGGATGCGTGCGGCTGGTCTCTTCCCCGAGTGGTTCATCGCCTTCTTCTACACCGGCCTGGGCCTCGCGCTCGCGCTCGCGGGCGCCAGCTACATCGCGCGCGGCGTGCGCGGCCGCGCCTGGGCGTTCCACGGAACCGACTGAGTGTTTCACGGGACCAACTGAGCGTTTCACGCGATCTTGGCCCAGGCCTCGTCAATGGACGAGGCCCCCCTGCCATCGGCGACGCCGACATGTGAGTCATTGCACGGAACCCGGGGTCTGCCTGTGGGCCATGCGGTACTAGCGTTAGCTCGTTACGTGGCACTCATGAACCGGGAAGGCGCATGAATTTTTACACCCTCGACTACATAGTCTCGCATCAGAGCCTTGACTCGACGCGACGCGTTGTGGCCGTCATCGTTCTGCTTGTGGTGGCGCTGGCATTCAGCGTCATTTACCTGCGTAACAAGGCCCAGACTCGTTGGCGTGACGCGGGCATCGGACTCTTGGTCCTCTCCCTGGTGTTGTTGGGCATTCAGACCGAGCAGTACTTCCGCGTCAGTCACCAGTTTTCTCAGTCACAGATGCTCGTCCACTTCGTGGAGGGTGTTGCAATGGATCATCAGGTCAACGTGGAGGATGTGTTGGTGAGCTCGCGGTCCCTGCAAGACGGCATGATCGTGCGATTCAACGAGGAGGATTACACCGTTCATCTCAATGATGACAACAGCTCCTATACCCTTGAGCGCACGCACATTATCAATCACGCGGTCTACGTGAACGGAGAGCACTGACATGGACTTCTACACGCTGACGGCTATTAAGTTCGCGCTCGGCATCCTCATGATGATCTTCCAGATCAACATCCTGGGCAAGCGTGACTTCTCGGTGAACACTCCGCTCAATCAGGTGCAGAACTACGTGCTGGGTGGCATTATCGGCGGCGTCATTTACAACTCGTCGATCACTGTTCTACAGTTCCTAATTATTATTCTGATCTGGTCGCTCGTGGTTATTGCGACGAAGGTTCTCATCGATACTAGCAAGGTTTTCAAGAGCCTCACCGCATCCCAGCCTGAGCTGATCGTGCGCGACGGCACGGTGGATATCGCCCGCTGCGCGAAGGTGGGCCTGACGGCGCAGGGCCTGAGTCGTAGTATGCGCGAGCAGGGGATCAGCAGCCTCGAGGAGATCGAGGCTGCCGTCATGGAGACCAATGGCAGCCTAACGATTCGGGTCCGCAACGCGGGTAGCAAGCGTTCTCTGCTGCCCCTCGTGAGTGACGGTCATATCGTGTCGGATGGACTCACGCTCGCGGATAAGGACAAGGCGTGGGTGAAGGAGCAGCTCAAGGAGCAGGGGTATTCCTCGGTGAAGCAAGTGTTCTTGGCTGAACTGGTCCACGGGCACCTCGAAGTGATTCCGTTCCCCAAGCGGGCGTTGTTCAAGCGCTGAACATACGGAGACCTCGTCAATGGACGAGGTCTCCTGTCGTTTGGTGAGGCATCTGTCCTTTGCTGCCGCCTGTTTACCGCCAGTGGCGGTATAAAACTGGCGGTGAAACCGGGAGAGGCTGCTGCGGCCGCGTGATTACTGGTAGATGTGTCGGCGGTGGCCAACCGAAAATATCTCGATGACGAGGCGGTTGTCTTCGATGAAGCACAGGGCGCGGTAGCTGCCGATGCGGTAGCGCCACTCGCCTGATCGGTTGGCGGTGAGGCCCTTGCCATGGACTCGCGGATCGGCGCATCCCTGAAGGTTCTTGTCGATCCAGGAAACAATCAGGCGGGCCTCGAATCGGTCCATTTTCTTCAGTTGTGTGAGGGCCGTGTCGCTGTACTCGACGGAGTAGGACATTTACAGGCCCAGCTCTGCGAGTACCTGTTCGTGGCTGTGGCGAACGCCGTTGTCAGCGGCGATTACTTCGCGCAGAGTGGTGAGGTCCTGCTGGTCCTCGATCTTCTCGAAGACGGCGTCTCGAACGAAGTCGGAGATTGTTTTTCCCTCGAATTCGGCGTACTTGCGTACAATCTCGGCGTCTGTCTCGTCGAGCCTCATCGTCATGGTGGGCATGGTGGCCTCCTTGGTCTGAATACAACGTATTCTATTGCTCTGTGATGCCAATGTGCAATGGTTGCCTCTTCTGTCTGGGAAGAGGTGAGGCTGATTATGGGGGCGCTGCTCGATTACCGCCAATGGCGGTATAATTGTGGCGGTAATAGGAGACGGTAGGCGGATTATTACGAGGCCTTGGCCCGCTCGGGTGCGAACGGTTCGTGTGAGAGTTTTGTGGAGTTCATGCTCGAGGCGATCCGAGAATCGATTCTTCCGTATGCAAAGTCGTCGAGCTCACAGGATATGGCTCGAATCCGCGTGCTCGCTTTCCTCAGCGGCGACCCGCATGCTACTGTCACTCAGCTTGCGCAATATCTTGGGTGCTCGAAGCGAAGCGCCGAGCGCACGGTCGCACAGCTCAAAGAAGAAGGCGTGCTCGAGCGTCAGGGCAGTCCCCGTTCGGGCGTGTGGGCTGTCCACGCCCCCGGACTCTAAGGCTGCGATCAGTAGTCCAGGCATCGGCGTTGAGACTCCGCTACTTCATGATGAGTTCAAGCCGCTAGGGAGACAGGGAGTCCGACAATGAGGTACGCCAAAACGGTGCTGTTAGCAGGCGGGGTGGAGCTCCTCGTGAGGAATGCCGTCGCGTCGGATGCCCGTGCGCTGCGTGACATCATGCAGCGCACGCATGCGGAGACCGACTACCTGCTGTCATACCCGGACGAGCAAGGAGCCGATGATGAGCGAGAGGCTCGCTCGCTGGCGGAAACGGAACGTAGTGACAATGGGGTTGAGCTCGTCGCCGTCGTCGATGGGCGCATCGTTGGAAGCGCGGGAGTTAGCGCAGTGCGCAGTCGGCGCAAGGTTGCGCACCGGGCGCGTTTTGGGATCAGCATCCTCAAAGAGCACTGGGGGATGGGGATCGGCCGGGCGCTGATGGATGCGAGCGTTGACTGTGCTCGGCGGGCGGGCTATGCCCAACTCGAGCTTGAGGTAGTGGCTGGCAATGAACGCGCGGTGTCCCTCTATCGGCGCGTGGGGTTCGAGGAGTATGGGCGCAACCCCCGAGGCTACCGGTCCGCGGCTGCGGGCTACCAAGAGCTCGTGTACATGAGGCTGGAGCTGTAGCGCCCCGGAGGGGAGCTGGCGGTTATGTGTCTAGCTTGAGGGTCCTTGAACCCCAGTTCCATGCAGACCTGCGCGTGCGTGTAGCGTCTGCCATTGTCGGCAGCCACAGCAGCGTGCAGATCTTCTACCTGGCCAAGGAGACCTCGATCGCTGTGACCATGTCAGCCTCGGCATGTGCGTCTCCGCGCTCTCCTGCGTGATTCGCTGGTTCGCCGCCCCTTCCCAGTCGATTCTGCTCATGATGAGACCCTCCGTCTCAGGGGACTCACGATGTTGGATCCTGCACTCAGGATACGGTGGCCACGCCGCTCAGTCGACGTCCTCGTGCCAGATTTGGCGCATGGGAACGCCCCTGTCGAAGGTGCGGGTCGAGCCGTCCTGGAAGGTGACCTCGACCTTCTCTTTGTCCTCGTCCTCCGGGTCTTCGATCCAGTCGACCCAGTCGATGATGGGTGAGAGGTTACCGTTGCCCTCAACGATCCGGTAGCCCTCGCCTAGCAGCTCGGACATGACGTCCTCGATTGTGTCAGTGTTCATGGTGGGCCTTCCTTGCGTCGGTGCGTGGTAGCGCTGCGGGCGCGCTATTGAGAACCAGCTTAGTCACGATGCACCCTGGGCTTATTCCAAGGCTCAGCGCCGGCCTCGTTTATGGGGAAAACGAGGCCGGGGCGGGGTTATGGCGCTCGGTGAGCGTCAGCGCCCTGTTGCGGGCAGCGTACCCTTGAATCATGAAGGTTTTCATCGTTCCCATGGTTGCCCAATCGCGGATGGGTGGGCCATGGTCGCGCGCGCAGCGCGTCGCACGTGCGTTCCGCGACGGTGGCCATGAGGTCGTGCTCGCGTGGGGAGACGACGGCAACTGTGCCAATCCCGTCGCTCCGACGCTCGAGATTCCGGTGCCCTCACCTCTCGGCCTGCCAGATGCCATCGCGCGCCACGTCTTCCCCCTGGCCTCGCGCCTGGGCCTCATAGGTCGTAAGCCCGTGCACAGCTTCGAGGAGGTCCTCTGGATGATCGGTGCCCTCGACGAGCGCTACACGCGCTCCGCCGTCGAGGTCCTCCGCACCCACATGCGAGCCGCGCGCCCCGACGTCGTCTACTCGGAGTTCAACCTCGCTGCCGTCATCGCCGCCTGCGCCGAGGGCATCCCGTGCGTGGGCAGCGGCGCGCAGCCGACGACCGCCTCCTACGCTTCTAACCCGCGCAAATCCGCGGGAATTCGACGCCTGCTGCGCGAGATGGGAATGCCCGCCCCGCCCTCGTCCCTGTCGATCCTTGAGGGGATGGCACGCCGCTTCGTCCCAAGCTGCCCGACCCTCGAACCACGGGCGGGGGAGCGAGCCGTCTACTGCGGGTTCCTGGACGAGCCACCCGCCCTGACGGCCACGCCTCGCGATTGCGCGCTCGTCTACCTCGGCGTGGGCAGCGTCCCTGCGGGTGTGGCCATCCGGGCCGGACGAGAGCTCGCCGAGGCCCTCGGATGCGACGTCTACGTCGCGGGCGTGTCCGAGGCTGTCCAAGCTGTGGGGGACCACGAGGTGACCTGCGCGCCCCGCTTCGACGTTGCTGAGCTCCTGCCGCGCGCCCGCGTCTTCGTACACCACGGCGGGCAAAACTCGATGATGGACGCCCTGTCCTACGAAGTCCCCCAGGTGATCGTCCCGGGGCGCGTCTTTGAGCGTCAGTTCAACGCCGAGTCCGTGGAAAACGCGCGCTGCGGCCTGACCGTGCGCGCTTCCCAGCCGGCGCTTATCGCGCGCGCTGCCCGGCGCATCGTTGTCGATGAACCCGCCCTGACCTCGGGAATCCGAGGGCTGCGCGCGGAACTGTCCTCTCTGGGCGGCACCAAGCGCATCGTGCGCGAGGTCGAAAAGCTGGTCAGCTAGGCCCAGCCGCGCAGGATCGCCTCCAGGCCTCGTTCGAACTGGGCGTTGAAGTCGTAGCGACCGTCCAGGAGGTCCTCGATGAGCGGGCGCAGGGCCTGCGCGTCCTCGGGATCGAGCGCGGCGCTCGCGGCCGACAGGTCGGCGGGCTGCTCGGGGGAGCCGCCCACGGGCGGAACGACCTCGGCGGCGACGAAGGCCGTCGTGTAGATCGACACCGCATTGACCAGCCCCAGCATGTCTGCATTCGGCGTGAAACCGCGCCGTGCGAGCGTCGCGAACACGCGCGCCAGGAGCGACAGCTGCTCGGGCGTCGACATCGGGTGCGTGAGCAGCAGCATGACCGTGCCCGGGTGGGAGCGTAGCGTCGCCGCCAGGCAATGCGCGTAGGTGCGCATGTAAATCAATAGGGACGAGGCGGGGGCATCCTCGGTCGGCTCACTAGCCTTGGGCGTGGGTGTCGATTCGGAATCGAAGGCCCCAGTATCTATTCGGTCGAGGAACGACTCGAAAGTGAGGCGCCAGACCTGCTCGGCGATGCCCTCTAGAGCGCCGCCTTGTCGGGGAAATGACGATAAAAAGCGGCCTGGGAGACGCCGAGGCGCTTTCCCAAGGACCGCAGAGACAAAGTGGAGAGCCCCTCCTCGTCCACCAGGTCGAGCGCGCTCGACAAGATGATGTCTCGCGATAGTGCGCGCTGGCGTGACGACGGCATGGACTCTCCGCTTCGGTGGTCGTTACTCCCTGTGATAACGGAACTGTATCAGTGCCAGCCCAGCGATCACCGCGAAGAAACCCCACAGGACGCCGATCCGCGTCCCGACGTCGGCAAGTCCCGCCCCGTCCAGGCTCACCTCGTGAATCGCGGTGATCGCCCAGTATGCGGGGGACAGGCGCGCGGCGTGCTGCGCCCAATTGGGGAACGAGGAGACCGTGGAGAAGGAGCCGCCGATGCCGGCCGCCAGCATGCCGATAATGTTCGACAGTGACAGGGCTGCGTCGCGGCTGCGTGACCACAGCGCGAGCGCGACGCCGAGCGCCGACAGAACCGCCGAGAAACTGAGGAGAATCGCGGCCAGCGCGACGAGGGATCCGGTCGGTCGATACCCGAAGAAGAAGAAAGCGCCGAGCGTGAGGACAACCGCGATCTGAACGGTCTGCATGAGGAAGGCGACCAGCGCCTTGCTCGTCAGAATGGATGCGCGCGAGGTGGGGGAGGCCTCGAGACGCTCCCACGTGCCCCACGAACGCTCGTTGAAGAACGAGCTGATGATGTTCTGCACGGCCAGGAACGAGAAGAGGATCGCAATGGACGGCACTGCCTGCTCGGCGCCGGTGACGCCCGTGTAGCCGTCGGCCAGAAGCATCGACTTGAACGCCGGCATCATGAAGGGAATCAAGACGAGGGGGATCACCGTCAGGATGAGCGTGGGCGCCGGGTCGGTGAGCTGCAGGCGGATGTTCAGGTGGGTCATGGCCCCTAGTTGCTTAAGCTGCGACATGGTCGCCCTCCTTGATGATCTGCAGATACGCGTTGTGCAGGCTCGCCTGCGTGATGCGCACGTCCGTCAGGCGCGCGCCTTCGAGGGCGGGCGAGGCCAGGGCTTCGCCGATCCGTGAGCCCGGGTCGGCCTCGTCCCCGATGAGTCTCAGGCTCCTGCCGTCGGCTCTCCATCCGTCGATCGAGGAGACGGGGCGGTCGAACTCGAGCGTGACCTCGGCGTGCCCGTGGCGAGAGACGATCTCTTCGAGCGTGCCGCTCGCGACGACGCGCCCCTCGTTCAGGATCGCAATGTCGGAGCCGAGCTCCTCGAATTCCGCCAGGTAGTGCGAGGTGTAGACGACGGCCGCTCCGTCGTCGGCGAGCTGGCGGACCGCGCGCAGGATCTGGCTGCGCGCCTCCACGTCCGCCCCGACGGTCGGCTCGTCCATGAACACCAGGCGCGGGCGGTGCATGATCGCCATGCCTGTGTGGAGCCTGCGCTGCTGTCCACCCGACAGGTGTGAGGCGCACTGCCCTCGTTTTTCAGTGAGGCCGAGCAGGCCCATTACCTCACCCGCGCGCGAGGCCGCCTCGCGTCGGCCGAGTCCGTGCAGTTCTCCGAAGGCGGCCAGATTCTGGGCGACGCTCAGGTCGGGGTAGATGCCCAGCTCCTGGGGCGCGTATCCGATTGACCGTGCGGCCTCGGCGGATGCGGGGCGGTGGCCGCAGATGGATGCGGTCCCAGAGTCGGCGCGGCGCAGGCCGCACAGGATCGTGATGAGCGTGGACTTGCCCGCTCCGTTTCGTCCGAGCAGGCCGAGGACCTGACCGGGTTCGACGCGCAGGTCGACCCCGCGCAGGACCTCGTGGGTGCCGTAGCTTTTGTGGATTCCCCGGGCGTCCAGGCCTGGAGTGTGTGGGTGTGACACGGTGATTCTCCCATCGGTTAACGCTGTTAACTTGTGTCGCACGAAAGGTTAACAGTGTTAACTTATCGGCGCAAGGTGGAGCTGTGTGAGCAAGGGAAAACGCTGAATTTACGAGTTTTTCTGACAATCTGTCGCTGCGTGGGGGAAGGAAGCAGCCCTACACTGTCTCCTCGAGGCCTGAAGGAGGACTGAAAGTGCCAGGTATGGATACCTACGACGCGATCATGCTGCTGTCCTACGGTGGCCCGAACGGCCCAGACGACGTCCTGCCGTTCATGCGCAACGCGACGCGCGGCCGCGGAATCCCCGACGAGCGTCTGCTTCAGGTTGCCGCTCACTACAAGTGTTTCGGTGGCGTTTCGCCCATCAATGCCTGCAACCAGCGTCTGATCGCGGATTTGTCCGCGGAACTCGCTCGCCGCGGGTACGACATCCCCGTCGGGTGGGGAAACCGCAACTGGCATCCCTTTGTTACCGAAGGCCTCGACGCGCTCGCCCAGGCGGGTGCCCGACGCATCCTCATCCTGCCCACCTCCGCCTACGCCTCGTACTCGGGATGCCGCCAGTACCGCGAAGACCTCGCCGAGGCCGCGGAGGCCCTGCGTGAGAGAAGTGGGGGACGATCATGCTGGGCGCTGAGGACAGTGCCGACAACCCCGACGCCGACATCGTCCTGGACAAGGTCCGTCCCTACTACTCAACCCCCGGCATGGCGAGCGCACAGATCGCATCCGTCCGGCGTTCGTGGGAGGCTCTGACGGCGCGCGGCATCGACCCGGCAGGGATTCGCCTGATCTTCGTCACCCACTCCATCCCCGTGAGCATGGAGGCAGGGTCCTCACCCTTCCCGTTCCGATCCGCTATCGACGAGGCCGCGGCGGCCTCGGGCGGTCACGGCGAGCGGCAGGGGAGTGGGGCCTCGTCGCAAGCGGGAACACCCGTAACTGAAATCAGCTACGTCGCCCAGCATCGCGCCCTCATCGACGCGATCATGCCGGAGCTGAGGCGCGTCCTCGGGCGTGAGGATCTGGGCTACGACCTCGTGTATTGCTCGCGATCGGGACCCCCGCAGGCCCGCTGGCTCGAGCCCGATATCAACGATTTCCTCGAGGAGATCGCCGGCGATGCCGCATCTGATGCCACGGCGCCGAGTGGTGCAGAGGCGAGGCTGCTGAGTGGCGTCGTGGTCGTCCCCATCGGGTTCATCTGCGACCACATGGAGGTCGTTTACGACCTCGACACCGAGGCGAAGGAGACCGCTGCGCGCCTGGGAGTTCCATACGAGCGCGCCGATACCGTCTCCACCGACCCGGATTTCGTGTCCTCCCTGGTCGACGTGCTCGAAGAGCGCGCGGCCCAGGCGCGAGGCGAGAAACCTGAGCATGTGACGGTCACGGACACTGGCCCCTTCCACACCGTCTGCCCGAGCGACTGCTGCCTCTCCCCGGCGCGCCCCGGCCACTCCGCACCCGCTGCCGGAGGTACTCATCCCGGCGCGGCAGTCACCCCTCACACCTCCGGCGTGCCCGCCCGAGTCGCCGGTCAACCAGCCACAACCCAGGAGGACTCTATGTCTACCCCTCATCCCCGTGCCGTCGTGCCGCCCGAGCAGAACCCGGAAAACCCGGGACATCCCGCAGGAGTGCCGGACCGCGTCGGTGAGCACGCCGCGCGTCACCAGGGCCGCCACGCGGGCACCGAGGCGACGCCCCACTCGCACGCCGCGCACGCCCGCGTCACCGACCCGCGCGACGCGACGGACATCGACTTCGACGAGGTCAACAACAAGCAGCACTACGCCCTCTACTCCGTGTTCGCGCTCGGTGAGTCCCTGCCCGCCGACGACGGCGAGCGCACCCGCATCGTCGCCGAGTCCCTGGACTACGTGAAGGGCGCGGGTGCGGAAATTCGCGGCTTCTACGACGTGTCCGGCTTCCGCGCCGAGGCCGACCTAATGGTGTGGTGGCTCGACGACGACCCGCAGATCCTTCAGGACGCCTACCACCGCCTGCGCGCCAGCGCGCTCGGCAAGTTCCTGGATCCCGTGTGGTCCTGCATGGGCCTGCACACCCCTGCTGAGTTCAACAAGCGCCACATCCCCGCCTGCTTCGGCGGCGTCGCGCCCCGCGACTGGGCGATGGTCTACCCCTTCGTGCGCTCCTACGACTGGTACCTGAAGGCCCCCGAAGAGCGTGCTCGGATCATGGCCGAACATGGCCGCAACGGCTTCGCGCAGTACCCGGACGTCAAGGGCTCGACCCTGTCGGCCTTCGGCTTCTCCGATTACGAGTGGGTGCTCGCCTTCGAGGCCGACAGCCTGGATCGCCTTGAGGGCGTCATGCACGCTCAGCGCTACACCGAGGCGCGCCTCTACGTGCGTGAGGACACCCCGTTCTTCACAGGTCCGCGCGTGAGCCTCGGCGAGTGGGCGGAGCGCCAGCCCCGCGCATAAGGGCCCTTATCTGAGAGCTCGCCCCGGCCTCGTCCCTGAGAAAAGGAACGAGGCCGGGGCGCAGTGCAATGTCATCACACGGCGTGGGCGGTGCGGTACTTTTCGCGAGTTGCGACCTACTTGCGCGTCAGTGCTTTCCTCAGGATGACGACTGCGTTGAAGACAGGGCTCATGATGCTCTTCTTGCGCGCCGCATAGGTCAATGCGTTAGAGAATTCAACCGCCAGATGCTCCTTGTGGCCGTTAACCATCTCAATGGGCGCGTTCTCGGGGAAGAAAATTCCGAGCTTAGCGCGCATACCGCCCTTCTTTGCCTTGAACTGGTGAATCCCCATTATCGGCAGATAGGTATGATCTGACACCAGCCAAGCTGTGTCTCCTGCGATGGAGATCGTCGTGTCGGCGTCTTCCTCGACCGGCTTGGTGGGGTTGGGACCCAGGTAGAGAAACTGGAACGTCGGTTCCTGGTACTCGCCGACCGTCTCCATCACGTATTGGCCCCCATCCTTCGCCTCGAACACGAAATGTTCGGGGTGAATGTAGAAGGGCGCGGTGGTGTCACCGTTCTTGTTGAGGGCACGATTGTAGGCGATGAAGTCCCCAATGGTGACGCCGTCAACGTCGACCTCCACGTAGGCGGGCTGCATGTTCCGACCCTTGACAGTTTCCGCGGCAATGCGGTGCCACATCTCATCGGACTGTGCCAGGCGATCCTTATAGAGGTTCAGAATGCCCTCGCGCCCGAGTCGAACTTTCGTGACGACGAGCGCCTCCTTTGCTTTGGCAAACGGGAGGGCGAGAGCCTGCTCCAGTGTCATGTCTGCCCCTGTGGCGTCGTGTAGCTGAGCTCCCAACGCGCTCATGTCGCGGAATACGTGCTTGATTCGCTCAAACTCGATGGCATGGATATCGTCTTGGGTAAGGGTGCGTCCGTCGATCGTGACGGTGATGGAGGGAGTGCTCATGGTGTTCCTTTCTGAATGGTGCTCTCTGTATGTCGTCAGCGTATCTCCTTGATTCGTAACGCTCTTTCGGCATTTAGAAAGATGCTGTCGCATAATGGGACATAAGAGTTATATCTGTCGTGTTATGCGTCAGTGATGAGCAAATTGCTCGTCAGGTGAAGGGGTCGCAGCAATGGTTGACAAACGTCAGGAACGCACTCGACTAGCTATTCGTCGTGCTCTTATCGAGGTCTCGCGCAGTCAGACCTTCGAGAAAGTGAGCGTGACACAGATTGCGGAGCGTGCGCTGATTAACCGCCAAACCTTCTACCGCTACTACTGCGACAAGTACGAGCTTTTGGCAGAAATCAGCCGGGACCTGTTGGAGTTCTACGAGAAGCTCCTGCGTGACAGGCTTGCTCGCACCCCCGCGCAGAATCTCGCCGCTGAGGAAAATCGCGGGTGGTTCCATGGCCTCGTTGCCCAGGTGTTGGAACGCCGCGACGAGTACCTTCTCCTCGTGGATGCGCGTGTCCACGACATCGACTTTCGTAGGGAGCAAGATGCTCTTATCCGCCGTGTCTACCGCAGTGCGTACCCGGATGCTTCCGACTTGGAGGTTTTTCTCGTTTCGTCGCTGGCGCTGACGCTCAATGACTATTGTTTGCGCCGCGGTACCAATGTAGATCCTGCTGAGGTGGCGGCTGCGTTGCAGCGCGTCGCGCTCAGGTAGAGTCGGCGCAACCGTTAGCTGCGGGGGAAAACAGGAGTGGCAGGTTGTGCGCGACCTGGTTACAGACCGAGGTCATGGAGTGGTCTTCGCCGTCGTCGATCCACACCTGTAGGCTGGACTCCGTCATGAGGTCGGGGTAGTCCTGGTAGAGTTCGTCGAGCTGCGGGGTCATGTCCCACAGCGCCGGGTCTTCCGAGCCGACCGACGCGAGGATACGGAAATCGCTCGGTCCGTAGCCTGCGCGCAGTGCCCCGTCGGTCACCAGCTGTCCAATCCGCTCCTCGTCGGCGTCCTCCTCGCGCCCGATCCACGACTCGCCCGCCATCGGCATGTACCCGTAGAAGTACTGCGGGCGCAGGGCAAAGACGTCCCACGTGGTCGTCGCACCCATCGAGAAACCGCCGAACGCGCGGTGCCTGCGCGAGGCCCGCAGCGAGGCGTCGGACAGGTCACCGCGCGCAAACGTCGTGTACCGCGATTCGACCGTCGAGATCAGCGTGTCGATCTCGGTTGTCGCGAAGAAGCGATTAAGCGTGTAATCGTCCTCGTAGTTGTCGGTCGCGAACGACCGATCCGGATAGTAGGTCGCGAACACGACGATGGTCGGTGAGACCTCGCCGGAAGCCTCCAGCTTATCGACGACCGGCGCGACCCCGTTAGCCAGGCCTGCTGCGTTGCCCCACCAGCCGTGCGTCAGGTAGAGGACGTTCACGGGGCGAGCGGGCGAGTAGGAGTTGGGCACATACACGAAGGCCTGCTTGTCGTAGACCGTCCCCTCATAGCTCTGCTCATACGTCAGGGTGTCGATGGAGCCGTGCAGGGACGAGGCCGTGTTCAGCAGACCTGCCATGGCCTCGGGAATGGGGTTGTCGTCTTCCTCGATGGCGATAGGGGAGGGGTCTTTTTGCTCGCGCCCGGAGGGGGTAAGGGTGGCTGCTGCGAGGCATGCGAGGGTGACTAAGGAAGCCGCGATCGCAAGTGATGCAACGATCGTGGTCATCTGCCTGGATGTTCGCCTGACGAACCTGGTGTTCATTGGTCGCGCCTCGCGTGCTTGTGGCTGCCCTCATGGACTCAACTGTATGCCCGCTTGGGCGGTGGGTACTAATCGGCGTGGCTGGTATCGCGTTGTACCTCCCCTCCGATGTCGCATGCAATTCCCCGTCAGTCTTTCAGGATGTAAATTGTGATCGCTGAAATTCCGGGGGTTGTGAGGGGTTGGCACAACTGCGTGTCGGGGAATTGCATGTGAAATGTGGGGAGGGGATGCGGAGTGCCTCGATGCGGATAGTTGTCGTATTATTTGCTCGGTATCTATTGGTGGCTGCATGGGAGCAAGCATGACCCGGGACCTGATCCATCGTGGTGACAATGAGCGACTGGTGTTTTCTGAAACCCCCCTTCCCCAGCTGGCGGACATTCGAGTTGAGGGGACGTACCAGGTCGGCCTAAGCGAGGGTGACGAGCTGGATGAGGTCGAAGCGTTCGAACGTGATCCCAATACCTCGCCCGCGCAAGCCAGGGATTACATTTTTGCCGCAGCGAGCGGCATTCTCATGGGGGCGCTCAGCGTCCTGTGGCAAAAGGACCTCAACCTGGCGGACGCGCGCAAGTTCGGTGCCGATAAGATTGAGAAAATCGTGATCGGCGCCGCTCAGCGCGCTGGTCTCACAAGGGAAAACCCTGGCATCGAGGACGCTATCCGTTTCCTCGAAAAGTCATTCCCCTTCGCGGGGGGACAAACTCACTGCAGCGTTCGGCGGCGGACTCCAACATCACCTCCGCGACTTCTCGCATCATCCCTCGCCCGTAGGGCTCGTGTGCTCCATCCTCATGCAATTCACTGGAAAAGGCTTTGGGACTGCGACGGATGGGAGCTTTGTGATCGCGGACCTCCCCGGTGAAGCACTGAAGGATGGAATGCTCTTCGGTAGGAATACTGAGGAGAAGTTCCTCTATGGCACCCTCAATTGGGCGCTCCACCTCATCAGCGACATGGCGGGCTCGAGCTCGACCCCCGGCGCGGGCACGGGCATTCCTGGCCCGCTTCTCTCCTTCCTCAAGGAGGCCTCGGCCTTGCCTTTCTTCCAGGACATGTCTATCGCGTACGAGGACAAGGTTGCCACCTTCTCGCAGTGGGTGTCGAAGGCGTTTAACGGTACTCTCCTGAAAGATCAGGACGGAAACCCCCTGCGCTTCGATCTGCGGACTGAGGTTGGCTTGGCGAGTCAGAGCCTCATGCAGGTTCCCGCCGTCCTCGCCAACGAGTGCATTGTCCGCGGTTTTTACACGATCACGCGTTTCATTGACGAACTCAGGCGCGCGGATGTGTCCAGCGTGAAGGACTTGAGGCGCATTAATCCCTCGCGATTCTTGCCCCTCAACAGTCGGGCTCTGACGCGCATGCTGACGGTTGCCTCCGGCGCCTTCGTGGTCATCAATACCTCCATCGTGGCTGTGTGTGGGGGAGTCGAGGGGGCTGCGAGTGGTGGGGTGGGAGCAGTCCCGCTTTTCTTCATGCGCCTCAACTATGCCGGGATCGGTCGTTTTGCTTTCGCCCTGTGGGCCGACAGGATCTACATCTACGAGGACGTAGAGAAGTGGTGGAATCAGTATCAGGAGAGCAAGAAAGGCACGGACGTCGCCTTCTACGCACCTCTAGGAACGGGCGTGCAGCGGGTGCTTCAATCGCTGTACGTGGCGTGGCTCGAGGATGACTTGCGCCGCGAAGGAAAGGAGGACAAACGCGCCCGCAAGGAAATCCAGGTCGGCGCGTGGAGGCGCAGGCAAGAAATTGCTGCTGATGTGGGCCAGGGCAGCTACTTCCTGGAGCCCGCCGAGGCCTACCGAGAGCTTCGGGGCACTTGTTCGGGAGAAGGTGGGGAGCTAGTCCGCCTCGCCATCGCCCAGAACCTGCTGGGCTACGACCCCTACGCTGTCGAACGCGGGCTCTCGCTGTCCCGGACATGGCTGACCGATGTCTTCGTGGCTGAACAGGATGTCATCGATGCGGCGTTACTCAAGCGCCTGAAGGGCGCGCAGCAGTCATATGACCGTTGGCTGTCGGGCACCTATACGAAGTGGGCGCTGCGCGGTGCTGCGGCTGTGGCTGCAACCGTCGCCACGGGTGGGGTGGCGGCCGTGGCAGCTCCCGTGATCGCGACCGTCCTAGCCGGTGAGGCCGTGGTCGGGTTGAGCGGTGCTGCGCTGACGAGTGCGAGCCTCGCGTGGGTAGGCGGTGGTTCCCTTGCTGCGGGAGGCCTCGGTATGGCTGGTGGTACCGCCATCATTACGGTCGGCGGGGCAGTTATTGGGCTGACGACTGCGGCCAGCGGTGCGACGCTGGTGGGAGCCTTGAGCAAGGACTGTGCCGAACAGGTGAAGCAAGGGTGTGCTGAGTGGCTCGCCCAGTGTTCGGTGCTTCTTGAGGAAAGCCCGGCGCAGGCGCTGAGAGTCATCGAGGAGTCGAAGGCGCGCTTGGAGCGCGCGATCGACGCGGATAAGCGCACGATTGAGGCCTTGAAGGGAACGAAAGAGAATGATCAGAAGAAGCGTGGGCACAGCCTGAAGGAAGGCGTTTCTCACCTCGGTTACACCGTGGCAGAGCTGGAAAGGCTGGGCACAAAAGCCCGTGAGGCTGCTATTGAGCGCGGTGACCTTGCGCCGAGTGGGAGTGCCGATATCGCCCGCGCCGGGCGCTCTCGCGCGAACCCCTAGGAGGCATCGTAGGCCTCGCGGGCGGCCAGGACTTCGCCCGCATGGTCGTTGACCCAGTCACGCAGGGCCAAAATGGGGTCGGTGAGCGTGTGTCCCAGGGCGGTTAATTCGTAGGTGACCTGCGGTGGTATGGAGGCGATGGCCTCGCGCGTCACTAACCCGTCACGTTCCATCGAGCGCAGCGTCTGGGTGAGAACCTTCGCGGTGATCCCGCCGATGGCCTCGCGCAGCTGTCCGAAACGCAGTGGGCCGGCTTCGAGGTTGGCGACGATGAGTGGCGTCCAGCGGTCGGTGAGGTGTCGTAGCACTGTGCGCGATGGGCAAGCGGGGGCCATGACGTCGTAGTCGTTGGCACGCAGCGCAGTGAGTTTTGTCGAGGGTTCTGTGCAAGTGGATGGTGCGTGCAGTGTTGGCGTGGCGGCCTGTGTGTGGGTCCTGCTCATCTCCGCCTTCTGAGTTGTATCTACTGAGTCACAGATTCTATTAGTTACCTTGAGGTATCTGGTTTCTAAAAGATACTTTAGTGTCATCAGGCCACACCGGCAAACGAATTGAAGGAGTTCTCATGAAGATCAACGTTATTGGTGCAACAGGCATGGTCGGCACACAGGCCGTTGCCGAGGCGGCCGCTCGCGGCCACGAGGTCGTCGCCTACTCTCGCTCCGGCAATGCTGTCGAGGGAGCGGCTCATGCCGCCGCTCTGGACATGGCCGATACCGCGCGCACCGTCGAAGCCGTCAACGGCGCAGACGTCACCATCATTGCCGTGTCCGCAGGTCGTGGGGGTCAGGATCCCCAGCCTGTCATCGATGCCTACCGTGCGCTGATCGCCGCCCAGCCTGCCGCTCGCATCATCGCCGTTGGTGGAGCTGGTTCGCTCAACGCCGACGAGGCGGGCACCCTCATTAAGGACACGCCGTCCTTCCCGGCTGACTACTACCCCGAGGCCAACGCATTCGCCACTATTCTCCAGGAATTCCGGAACTCTCACGGCGTTGACTGGACTGTCGTGGCGCCGTCCCCCGTGATTGCTCCCGGCAAGCGCACCGGTGAATACGTGACCGCCGATGACGTGCCGGCCGGCGAGGGAGTGTCGGTCGAGGACTTCGCTGTCGCCCTGATCGACGAGGCGGAGAGCCCGACTCATCGTCAGGCCCGTTTCACTGTCGCCTCCAACGGCCTCGCTTGAAGACTAACTGTGCGCCGCGGAATCGCCCGCCTGTCGTCTCGATGTGGGCGGGGCGGGCGTTCCGTGGCCTGTGAGCTTGTAGTCGCCGGTGGTGGCGCGCTCGCGGGACGGGCATACCCTGGGATTATGACACCCGAGATCACCGATCCAGCCGTCCGCGCAATCGCCGAGGAGATCGCCGCAGACCCAGCCAATGCCTCGTTCACGAAGCGAGGCGTGCAGCCGCTGTTCTACGCGGGGCCCGAGTGTCGCATCATGATCGTCGGTCAGGCGCCTGGGCGCGTCGCCGAAGAGACCGGCATCGTGTGGAACGACCGCAGCGGCGACCGTTTGCGCGACTGGATGGGCGTCGATAGGGACACCTTCTATGAGTCCGGGAAGCTCGCGATCGTCCCCATGGACTTCTACTTCCCAGGCACGGGAAAGAGCGGCGACCTGCCTCCGCGCAAGGACTTCGCCGACACGTGGCACCCGCGCCTGCTCGAACTCATGCCGAAGCTCGAGACGACGATCCTTGTCGGCGCGTACGCGACCAGGCGCTACCTGCACCTGACGTCCTCGGTCTCGCTGACCGATGTGGTGCGCGACTACAAGCAGTATGTGCCCACCTACTTCCCGCTGGTCCACCCCTCGCCGCGCAACCAGATGTGGATGAAGAAAAACCCCTGGTTCGACACCGACGTGCTGCCCGACCTGAAGAAGCGGGTCGCTGCCCTCATGGCCTGAACGTTATACGTGACAATCGGCGTATAAACGTACGTCGGTTCCCACGTACATCGTGTGCTCGTGGATTCACGAGGCCGGGGCCGGGTTGGGTGGTGCACACTAGGGCGCATGGATGATCTGCGTATTCCCGCTGGGCCTGGCTGCCCGCGTGGTCTCGTCGTGCCCGCGGGGGAGCTGATCGAGCGCTTCTCCCACGCCTCGGGCCCGGGCGGCCAGGGCGTCAACACCGCGGACTCGCGGGTGCAGCTCAGCCTGGACCTCGCTGCGACAGTCGCGCTGAATGACGAGCAGCGCGAGCGAGCCCTGCGAGAGCTAGGGGATCGCCTCGCCGGGACCGTCCTGACCATCACCGCCGCCGAGACCCGCTCCCAGCGCCGCAACCGCGCCGCCGCCCGCGAGCGCCTCGGCGAGATCCTCCGGGCGGCGCTGACTCCGCCCATCCCGCGGCGTGCCACGAAGCCGACGCGCGCGTCCAGCTGCGCCGCCTGGATGCCAAAAAGAGGCGCTCGGAGGTCAAGGCGCGCAGGCGCCGCCCCGACGCGGACTAAGAAGAACGAGGTTGGGGCCTCCTACGCCCACTCGCTCCCGTCGGTGCGCCAGCCGATAAACACCCAGGTGATGGGTAACTTGTAGTCGAGGATCCAACGTTCCTCGGTCGTCCCCGAGAGGTCGGTGACGCCTCGTGCACGAAGTGTTGGGCCGCGTAGGCGTCGAAGAGTCGCTGCTCGCGGTCTGTGAATGGCTCGGGGCGAGCCAGGCGGCGCAGGTCGGAGTAGGCCTCGTCGAAGGAGGGAAAGCGCATGGGGCGGACGGTCGTGGTGGTCGCGCAGGTGGGGATCCTGCCTATTGCGCGCAGCGCGCGCAGGACCTTGCGGGCATTTTGTGGGCGCTTGGCCGTGCGCCCCAGGTAGGTGAGCAGGCGCGGGTCCGAGGAGGGCGGCAGGCTTGCGGGTACGACGACCGCCGCGCGCGAGCGTGCCCGTCGCGCAGCCCATGTCCTGGATCGTCTCGCCCTCCGTGAGCGCGAGAAGGTCCATGAGCCAGCGCTCGTACTCGCCGGTTGCGAGACGGGTGAAGGTCGCGGCCCGCTTGTTCCAATAAGCCTGCGAGTCGCGGTTGATTGTGCTGTTCTGTGTCGACATGAAGGGCCCTTCAATGCGCCTTGGCTGCATGCTTTGTCAGTGCTGCTGCATGTATAATGACATGCAGAAGGAGGCTTTCGCATGGCAACGGTGAATTTTAGTGTGCGTATGGATGCGGATCTCAAGCGTGAGGTTGAAGCGATCTACGCGGAGCTCGGCATGAATCTGACGTCTGCTGTGAACGCTTTCCTGCGTCAGAGCGTACGCGTGGGTGGAATGCCCTTCGATCTGCGTTTGAATGAGCAGCAGCGCGAGACGGTCTTGGCGATGTTGGAAGCGGAGCAGCTTGCCTCTGATCCGGGCATCGAGGCCCGGGACGTTGAAGATGCTCTGGCGGAGTTGAAGCGCTAACGGGACGGAAACGCACGCGGACCTGTTTGGGCTCTAGTTGTTGTGCCGCGTGGAATAATGGTCCAATGACTTTTTCTGCCACGCTGCCGAACTTCTCCAGTGACTACCAGAAGGCGCGCACGCCCGGGTGCTGGACGCCCTCGTTGCCACCAACATGGAACAGTCGAGCGGCTACGGCACCGACGAGCACTGCGAGCGCGCCCGCGACCTGATTCGCGAGGCCTGCCAGGCCCCCGACGCCGACGTGTACTTCCTGGTGGGCGGCACGCAGACGAACGCGACCGTCATCGACGCAATCCTCCTGCCCTGGCAGGGGGTCATCGCCCCCAACACCGGCCATATCAACATGCACGAGGCCGGCATCGTTGAGCGCGGCGGCCACAAGATCCTCGACACACCGGCTGTGGACGGCAAGATCAACGCCGCCGACGTCGAACGCATCTGCTCAGCGTGGGAGGGCGACGGCGCGCGCGACCACATGATCGCCCCCGCCCTCGTCTACATTTCGCAGCCCACCGAGTACGGCACCCTCTACTCCCTGCAGGAGATCGAGGATCTCTCACGCGTGTGTCGCGAGCGTGACTTGAAGCTCTTCGTCGACGGCGCGCGCCTCGCCTACGCGCTGGCCTCGCCTGCCAACGACGTGACGCTGGCCGATCTGGCGCGCCTGACCGACGTGTTCTACATCGGCGGCACCAAGTGTGGCACGCTCTTCGGCGAGGCAGTGGTGATCCCCGAGCGCGGGTCGATCCGCCAGTTCGTCACCCATATGAAGCAGCACGGTGCGCTTATGGCGAAGGGGCGTCTCCTGGGTGTGCAGTTCGAGGCGCTTTTCGAAGATGGTCTCTACCTGACGATCGGCAAGCCTGCCGTCGAGGCGACCGCCCGCATTCGCGCGGCCCTCAAGCGCGCGGGCTACGTCGTCACCATGGAATCGCCGACGAACCTGACATTCGTGGCTCTCGATCAGGCCGGCCATGGGCGTCTTTCGGACAAGGTAAGGTACGGCATCTGGGAGACTCTGCCTGATGGCCGTTACCTTGCCCGCATCGGCACCTCCTGGGCGACTCCGGAGGAAGATGTGATCGCCTTCGAGGAAGCCCTGGCCCGGTAAGGACGGTGCTTCTGTACTCCCCGGGTGGAGCGCGCCGTTGAAGCCATCAGTGTGCTGTCAGTCTGATAATATATTGCTATTAGTACGCTGTTGTGGAGGTGTTGCATGGCAACTGCTATGGTGACCGTTCGGCTCGATGCTGAGGATAAGGCTGCGATGGAGCGTGCCTGCAAGGAAATGGGACTCTCCATGAATGCTGCTTTCGCGATCTTTGCGAAGAAGGTGGCGCGGGAGCAGCGGATTCCCTTCGTTGTGGAGGTTGATAGCTTCTACTCGCGCGCAAATCTCGCTCACCTTGACCGCGGTATCGCGGAGCTGGAGGCCGGGCGGGGTATGGTCCGAGGGTTGATCGAGGATGCGTGACCTCGTCTGGGCCTCTGAGGCCTGGGAGGATTATTTGTGGTGGCAAACCCAGGATCGAAAGACTTTGAAGCGCATCAACGCACTACTGCGTGATATTGCCAGGAATGGGCAAGGTGCTGGAATTGGTAAGGCTGAACCGTTAAAGGGGCGTTACTCGGGGTGGTGGTCGCGCCGCATTGATGTGGCAAATCGTCTGGTCTATCGCGTGTGCGATGATCGAGTCGAGATTATTTCATGTCGCACTCACTACGGGGATCACTAGCTGGCAGAACGACGGCCGTCCGGTGGGTGGGTCGGATGGCTTGGGGAACGAGGCCGGGGGGTAGCCTGGGTGCATGACACTCACCGCGCAGACGAACGACTTTTCCGCCCTGGCCGCCTCGCGCCGCTCCACGCGCGCCTTTACAGACCAGGAGATCCCCGCCGAGGTCCTCGACGCGATCCTCGCCGACGCGACGACCGCGCCGTCCTGGTCCAACACGCGCGCTTTCCGCGTCGCCCTGGCCACCGGTGAGCGCGTCCAGCGTCTGCGTGAACGCTACGGCCGTCTCTTCGACGAGGAGATCGCCGCCCACGCCCGTAAGGCCGAGGACCCGACCGTGGAGATCCCCGTGCCCGACGGCGACTACCCGGTGCGCAAGCGCTACCCGGACGAGCTGCGCCCCGCCCAGATCGAGGTCGCCAAGCTCCTCTACGGCATCTACGGCGTCGAGCGCGGCGACATCGAGGGGCGCAACCGTGTCAATCGCCGTAATGTGACCGCCTTCGACGCTCCCGTCATGGGATTCGTGTTCGTCCATGAGGACATGCTCCCGTGGAGCGCCATGGATGCGGGCCTCATGCTCCAGACCCTGTTCCTGTCCGCCAAGTCGCGCGGCATCGATTCCTGCCCGGTTGGCATCCTCGCCACCTGGCGCGCCCCCGTTGACGAAGAGTTCGAGGTCCCCGAGGGCTACACGTTCATCACTGGCTTCGCGCTCGGCTACGCGGATCCCGACGCTCCGATCAACGCGATGCAGGCGCCGCGCCCGGCCATCCAGCTCCTCGAAGGCAAATAGTCTCGTCGCCGACATTTTGATGCTTGGGTGTGTGCCTGAACGACAATAGAGATGCCCCGACCTCGCATATGGGCACTACGTGAGGTCGGGGTTTCGCATGTCCGCACAACGGATGAATGTGAGGAGTTCTTGGGTGCTGCTCAGCAGTCTTGAGGAGAAAAGCGCCCACGTTCAGGCCTTGCAATGGGCACTTAGTCCCGTTTGGACAAGGTTAAGTAAGGATATCTTTAATCGTTTGTAGTAATTCTGTATAGAATGGCGGCAGGCGCAGACAAACGAGCGCCCGCCGAGGGACTGAGCTGTCCTTCGGAACATGTTTGCGATCGGAAGGGCCGCCATGTCAAAAAAGTATGTCTCTGTTGCCTTTGCGTATGTGGGAGTCATCGTCGGCGCTGGCCTGGCCAGCGGCCAGGATCTGCTCCAATACTTCCTGTCTTTTGGTGCTCCCGGCCTGATTGGAATCGCCGCACTGGGAGTCCTCAACATCATCTTCGGTGTCGTCGCCCTGCAGCTGGGTTCCTACTTTCGCTCGGGCCACCACGATGACGTGTTCGAACGCATCACTCACCCCGTCGTGCGCCGCATCATCGACGTGGTGCTCGTTTTTTCTGGCTTCGCGATGGGCTTCGTGATGCTCGCGGGCGCAGGCGCGAACCTCGAACAGCAATTCGGATTGCCCGCGTGGGCGGGCAGCGCGGTGTGTTCCGGCCTCGTGATCCTCACTGCATTCCTGGATTTTGATCGGATCATGGAGGTCATCGGCGTCTTCACCCCGATGATCGTCATCGCGATCATCGTTCTCGTCATCTACTCGCTGGTGACCCCGCACCCGAGCACGGCCGAACTCAATGCGACCGCTACCCAGGTCACTCCGGCCCTGCCGAACCTGTGGTTTCGACGATCAACTACTTCGCTCTGTGTGTCGTTAACGGTATCGGCATGGCCTTCGTGCTGGGCGGCTCGGTGCTGCGCATCGGTGAGGCCCGCCTCGCCGGGCGCATCGGCGGCACGATCATCGCCCTGGTGATCGGCGGCGACGCTCTGGCCCTGTACCTGAACATGGATCGAATTTGGGATGTGAATGTCCCGGCACTCGAGATCGCGCGCACGATTCACCCGTGGTTTGCGTTCGTCTACACGCTCATCATCTTTGCGCTCATCTACAACACGGTGTTCTCTCTGTTTTTCGCGACGGCGCGCCGTTTCTCGGGCGGCTCGACAAAGCGTATGCGCATCGTGCTGGTGGGCGTCGTGGCGCTCGGATACGCGGCCTCGCTCATGGGCTTCAAGAAGCTGATCGGCGGCATGTATCCGATCATCGGATGGCTGGGCGTCGCGCTCCTCGTGGTCCTGGCCGCCGGTTGGCTGCGTGAGCGTGCCGGCGTGTCGCATGAGGAAAACCTGCGCCGTAAGCTGATCCGCCTCCTCATCCACAAGCACGACGATCACCTGGAGTACACGGACGAGCATCGCGAAAAGGTTCGCGAGCTGTCCCGCGCGTCTGTCGTCGACAGCAAGCAGCTGCGCCGCGATGCGAGTACGCTCGCCAAAGACATCGTTGACCGGAAGGCGAACGCGTCGCCCTCTGATCTGGTCGCGCCTCATAGGGGCGAGGCCGTGGCCACCGAGTCGGCGGGGTCTGCCCGCGCGAACGGCTGAGTCAGCCGATAGACGAGGCTGTGGCCGTTTCGTGCTCGAGCAACCAGGTTTTGGCCTCGGCCCCAGCTGCGTAGCCGCCCATGTGGCTAGCGGCCACCACGCGGTGGCAGGGGCGGACGATGAGCAGGGGATTGCGGCCAACGGCCCCGCCGACCGCGCGGGGCGAGGCCGCGACCCCGGCCTCGCGCAGCTGAGCCGCAATCTGGGAGTAGGTGCGTGTGTGTCCGTAGGGGATCCGAGCCATCGCCTCCCAGACGTGCTTCTGGAAATGTGTCCCTTCCGGGGCCACACGAAGACGAGCGGGGGAAGGGTTCTCGCCAGCGAAATACTGTTCGAGCCAGGATGCGGCCGCCGTTAGTGTGGCCGCATCCTCGCCTGTCACACCGCGCGATTCTCCCCCCGAGCCAGCCCGGGAGGGCAGGATCTCCAGGGACGCGGCCACGGCCTCGTCAACGCCGACAGGGCACCCAAAGAAGCGCTGCCCGCGCGCCCAGACACCGACGAGCGCGCCGCCGCGCGCCGCCAGCGTCAGGTGCCCGATGGGGGAGTCGTAGGCGGCGAGCGTTAGGCCGGATCGATGACGTGAAAAGAGGCGACTCATGGATCCACTTTGCCACGGAAGACTCCTCAGCACAGTCGTGGGACGATGGTCCGCATGCCCACTTTCAGTCTGACTGACCAACCGTGATCGGTTCTTCGTGGATGAGATGAAAGAAGCACAAAGGAGTAAGATCAGAGTAAAATTAACGCGTGGATCCCCTTCTTATCGCTCTGGCCGGAATGCTCATTATCGTGGCGTGTCAATTCGTCGCGCTCAAGGTGCGTGTCGCCTCGCCTCTGATTCTGCTGGCCGTTGGTCTGGTGATCGGCTTCTGCCCCAGGTGGGGGCCATCGAGGTCGAGCCGCATATCGTCCTCGAGATCGTGCTACCGCCGCTGCTTTTCTCGGCTGCAGTACGTATGCCGACCATGGACTTCCGCCGTGAGATGCAGGCCGTCGCGATGCTCGCGATCCCCCTCGTGTTCCTCTCCGCTTTCGCGGTCGGATTCGTCATCAACTGGCTGGTCCCCGCAGTCTCCTTGCCCTGGGGTGTCGCACTGGGCGCGGTCCTGTCCCCGACGGACGCGGTTGCCGTCTCGATCGCGAAACGCTCTGGCGTCTCGCATCGGATCATCACAGTGCTTGAAGGCGAGGGACTCTTCAACGACGCGACCTCACTTGTGCTGCTCTCCGCTGCGATGAGCGCTGGTCTGGCCGCTGACGAGCACGCCCTCAACCCGGGTCTGCTCATCGGCAAGGTGGCCATCGCCCTCGGTATTGCCGTGGGTGTCGGCTGGGTCGTTGGTGAGGTCGGCGTGCGCCTGCGCGCCCTCATCAAGGAGCCCTCGGCCGACACGGTTTTCTCCTTCGCGATGCCTTTCATCGCCTCGATCCCCGCCGAGCACCTGGGAGGCTCCGGCCTCGTTGCGGCCGTCGTCGCCGGCCTGGTCGTCTCGCGCCGACGCGCCGCCACGATCTCTGCGGCGAACAGGCGATTCTCCCAGCAGAACTGGCAGACCATGACGCTCGTCTTGGAAAGCGGGATCTTCCTGACGATGGGCCTGCAGGCTTTCGGCATTGTCGAGGAGGCCTCCGCGTTCTCCGGCGGCCTGGCCTTCGCCGCCTTCCTCGCCGTCACCCTCGGCGCGCTCATCATGGTGATTCGCGCTGTCTTCATCGCGCTCATGCTTGCCTGGCTGGATCACCGGCACAAGCACCGTCAGCGACACTACGAGGCCGAGGCCGCCCGCATCGAGCGCTTCGAGAAGCGCATGCACAAGGCTTGCGAGGTCGACGCCGACATGCTTCAGGCACGCGACCTGAGCCCCGAACGCTGGGAAGAGGCGCTCAACCACTATCGCCGCCTACTCAAGCGCCGTGTGCGCCGCAACGCCATGCGCGGATCCGACCTGGATTACTTCGAGAACGAACCGCTGGGTCCGCGCGAGGGCAGCGTCATCGTCTGGGCAGGAATGCGTGGTGCCATCACCCTGGCCGCCGCTCAGACAATCTCGACGCACGCTCCGATGCGCGCTCTGCTGCTCTCGATCGCGCTGTTCATCGCGGCGGGTGCCCTCGTCATCCAGGGCTTGACCCTGCCCGCCCTCATCCGCGTCGTGAAGCCGCAGATGGCCTCGGGCGATATCTCCGAGGAGGAACGCGCCAAGCTCCTGAAGGTGATGGGTTCCGCGCTGGTGGATACAGCTCTCGCGCAGGCGATCCACGAGGTTGATGGCAAAACTCTGCTCTCCGCAGGCGTCTCGCGCACGCTGTCCCGGCTGGGGCACGCGCTGACCGACGAGGCTAGGGGTGAGCAAACGCGTACGGCGCACGCGGCAGACCGCGTCCTCACGGACATCTTCCAGGACGCCGCCGCTCAGCGGGGGCGACGCGTGATGGGCTGTGCCCCGAACGCACGGACGACCCTGCCGAAGACGTCGTTGCAGCCGAGGCTGACGTTGCAGCCCACGACGACGGCGACGAGGACCACGGCACTGTCGATATGAGCGAGGAAGAAGTGAAACGTTCCTTCACGCGCGACCAGATCCGTGAATTGGCGCTGGAGGCCATCCATGCACAGCGCGCCGCCCTCCTTCAGGCCCGCGACGAGGGGATTTTCTCCTCGGCGGCCCTCGAGGGTGCGCTCGCCCGCCTCGACAACGAGGAAATCCTCCTGGTCTCCAGCCGCGGCACCGAGTACTGAGAGTCGCCCGCGCGCACGACAAACCGAGCCGCACCATAGGAGAGGTGGCCCGGTGGGAGGCAAGGCAGAGACGAGGCCTCAGTCTGTCGTCACGCGCGACGCGTAGGCCGGATCGTCGGTCACGGAGTTGAGGGCTTCCTCCAGGCGCTCCGGCGTCACAATACCGCCCCGCGCCAGGACCCGGTAGGTCTGGTCGGCCTCGTGCGTGATCATGTTCGTGACCGTAAAGCCGTTGCGCTCGTAGAACGCCAGGCGGCGCACGCGCTGCTGGTAGTTCGCGGCCTCACGTGTGAGGGGCTCGATCTCGAGCAGCTGGGGAATGCCCGCGTAGCGCTCGCGGAAACGAGTCAGGATGCGCGAGCCGTAGCCGGAGCTGCGGATGCGCCCGTCGACCGCAAGGAAACCCAGGTAGAACAGATCGGGGAAGACGAAAGAGAAGGTCAGGGCGACCACGTTTCCGGCCCCGTCCTCGCCCGCGGGAAGGGTCGGATCGACCCACGCGACGAAGGACACCTCGTCGCGCTCGGCGCTGCGTCGCAGCTCGGACATGGGGACCTGTTCCTCAGGTGGGAAGGAACGCTCGTAGATCTCCAGGACTTTGTTGGCGATCGGCCCGTCGTTGGGCACGGGAATCTGGGTGAGGTCTGTCATGACTTCATGATAGCCGTGGCGTGCACGCGGACATTCGACTAGGTGTCAAGGACGAGGCCGGGGCTGGGTTCTCGTTCATTCCCACGGGCATTTGGCGAGGTTTCTCAGGGGTGAATCGGTGGCTGATCAGGGGTCGAGACGTGAGAATTCCCGATCATCGCCAGAACTCGCTCGGCTAGGTTTGTATGTGCACAGTGGGACGAACGGTAAGGATGACGCATGCTTGAACTGAAAGAAATAGTCAAGGCCTATCAGACCGCCAGCCTCGTGCAGGTGGCGCTCAACAAAGTTTCCGTGGCGTTCCGTGACAACGAATTCGTGGCTGTGCTCGGCCAGTCCGGCTCGGGCAAGACAACGATGCTCAACGTGATCGGTGGCCTTGACCGCTTCCAGGCGGGCGACCTCGTCATCGACGGCATCTCGACGAAGGACTACAAGGCACGCGACTGGGACGCCTACCGCAACAACCGCATCGGCTTCGTCTTCCAAGCCTACAACCTGATCCCACACCAGAGTGTCCTGGCCAACGTCGAGCTGGCCCTCACCCTGTCCGGTGTCTCCCGCTCCGAGCGCCGCAAGCGCGCCCTCGATGCCCTTGAACGCGTCGGCCTGAAGGACCACGTCAACAAGAAGCCCTCGCAGATGTCGGGCGGCCAGATGCAGCGTGTCGCCATCGCGCGCGCCCTCATCAACGACCCCGAGATCCTGCTGGCCGACGAACCGACCGGTGCCCTCGACTCCGCGACCAGCGTGCAAGTCATGGACCTGTTGCGCGACGTGGCCCGCGACCGCCTCGTCATTATGGTCACGCACAACCCCGAGCTAGCCCACCAGTACGCCACCCGCATCGTCGACTGGCCGACGGCTGCATCGTCGCCGACTCCGATCCCTTCGTGCCCACCGCTGAGGACCAACGAGCCGCGAAGCCCGCGCGCCGCACGTCCATGGGCTTTGTGACCGCCCTGTCCCTGTCGGCCAACAATCTGATGACCAAGAAGGGTCGCACGCTCATGACCTCCTTCGTGGGGTCTATCGGCATCATTGGGATCGCCGCGATCCTCGCCCTGGCCAACGGCACGAACGCCTACATTCAAAAGACGGAGGAGGAGACGCTCGGGTCCTACCCGCTGACGATCCAAAAGAGCGGCGTCGACATGACCGCCGCCCTGTCCGTGTCAGCTTCGGACTCCAAGAAAGATAAGCCAGCACCCGATGGCCAGGTCGGCGTCTCCCAGATGCGCACGTTTGCCGACACGATCCGCGACGCGAAAACCAACGACCTGGCCTCCCTCAAAACCTACCTGGACAACAACGGCGGGAACGTCGAGACGATGGTCAACGCCATCGAATACGACTACGACGTGGTCCCGCAGATCTTCCAATCCGACACATCCAAGGCGACCGTTCAAGTCAGCCCCGACCAGTCCATGAAGCAGATGGAGGCCGGCTTCGGCTCGGGTGCCTTTGGGTCGATGATGCAGACGAACGCCTTCTACCAGATGCCCGCCACGGCCTCGCTCTACACCTCCGCGTACGACCTCGTCGCTGGCTCCTGGCCAAGCGGTGCGAACCAGGTGGTCCTGGTCCTCGACGAGGACGGCAATATCCCCAACCTCTTCGAATACACCCTGGGTCTGAAAGACCACAAGGAATTCGACGACCTCATGCGAACCTACTACCAGGGCACACTCGGCGGCAAAACCCAGTCCGGTGCGCAGACGAGCGCGCAGTCGGGGACCAGCGACGCGACCTACGATTACTCCACGATCCTGAGCACCACCTTCCGTCGTATCAATGCATTCGATAAGTACACATGGGACGAGACCTACAAGGTGTGGACAGACCGCTCCAACGATGCCGACTACATGAAGAAACTCGTGGACGACGGTCAGGAGCTGACCATCTCCGGCATCGTCAAACCCAACTCCGACAAGGGAGGGGCGCTGCGTCAGGGCATCGCCTACACCCCTGCCCTGACCTATCAGATCATCGAAGAGGCCAGCGCTAGCCCGATTGTCAAGGCTCAGCGTGCCAAGCCCGATGTCGATGTTTTCACCGGCAAGACCTTCAAGAACTGGCAGACGACCAAAAGAGCCAGTCCACCGGCTTCGACATGTCCTCCCTCTTTACAGTCGACGAATCTAAACTCTCTGCGGCCTTCCAGATCGACCCCGATAAGATGCAGATGGACCTGTCGGGCATGGACTTTTCCGGGATGGATCTGTCCGGCATCGACTTCTCCACCCTCGACATGTCGGGCCTGGACCTGTCGAACCTCGACCTGTCCACCATCGACTTCTCGAACCTCGCAGGCCAATCAGGCGCGCAGTCCGGCATGGGCATCGACCTGTCCACGCTGGACCTCGGAGACCTCACGAAGGACATCCCTGAACTCGCCACCATCGACTTCCCCACGATCATCCAATCTGCGCTCGCCGACGGTGCAGTCAAGGACGGGGCCGGGGAATACCTGAGCGCTCAGGCCAGCGAGATCGCTCAGGGGTTCCAGGAATACGCCCAGAAGCAGATCGAGGAGGGCGGTACGACGGACTTTGCGGTCCTGGCAGCCAACTACTTCAGTCAGCCCGAGGTGCTCGAGAAGATTCAAACGGCGGTCGGCTCCGACCAGGTGGTGGACGCCGACAAACTCAGCGCCAATCTGATGAAAGCCATTGGGGATGATCCGGCGCTGGCCAAGATCGGCACCGACATTTCCACGCAGGTCATGAACGCGATCTCCACGCAGATCGCCGCCCAGCTGGGTGCGAGCCTCACGCAGGGCGTGGGTGCCGCGATTGGACAGGTCATGCAAGAGGCCATGACAGCCGCCATGACACAGATGATGACGCAGATCTCCGACACCATCGGAACGCAGATGAACACGGTCATGGATCAGTTCGCGACCGACATATCGAGCGCGTTTTCGATGGACCCCAACGCCTTCGCGGAGGCCTTCAAATCCAATGTGGACGAGAAATCCCTCGCGGCCCTCATGGCGACCATGTTCTCCACGAACGTACCGTCCCTCGAGACGAACCTGAGGAACCTGGGATGGGCGGACATCGCCTCGCCCTCCAACATTTCGATCTACCCCAAGTCTTTCGCGGACAAGGACAAGGTGAAGGCTGCGCTCGACACCTACAACAAGGACAATGAAGCGGCGGGTGCCACCGACAAGGTCATCACCTACTCCGACATCATGGGTGCGCTCATGAGTTCGGTGACGACAATCGTCGACATCATCTCGTGGCTGCTCATCGCCTTCGTGTCGATTTCGCTCGTGGTCTCCTCGATCATGATCTCGATCATCACCTATATTTCGGTCCTTGAGCGCCGTAAGGAGATCGGCATCCTGCGCTCCATCGGGGCATCGAAGGGTGACGTGTCACGCGTCTTTAATGCCGAAACCGTCATCGAAGGCTTCCTCGCGGGCACCATCGGCGTGGGCGTCACGTACGCGCTGTGTGCGCTTGCTAACTCGATCGCCTACTCTTCGTTTAACGTGGAGAACATTGCCCAGCTCTCGCCGCTTACGGCCGTCGCCCTGGTCGCGGTCTCCGTCGGCTTGACGGTCATCGCCGGCATCATCCCGGCGGCGCGTGCCTCGCGCCAGGACCCCGTGGAGGCGCTGCGCTCCGAGTGAGTGGAGTCGGCCTCGGCCTCGGCCCTCGTGCGTCGAGGCCGTGGCTCATTCCCGGGGTAGGCGCGGCTGCGCTAACCTGGGTGTAAACCCGCTGTGACTGCCCCAGGAAAGAGGAACCATGCCAACCCCCGAGAACCTTGCTACCGACGCGACTGTCGCCATTATGCTGGCCGATGGCTTTGAAACGGTCGAAGCCCTGGCCGTCGCCGACATCCTGTTCCGCGCTGGCGTGCGCACCGACCTGATCTCTGTGACCGATGCGCGCCACGTGACCAGCTCCCATGGGATCCGCGTCGTCGCCGACCTCATGCTCGAGGACGTGGACCTGTCCACTACACCGTCTTGTTCCTGCCCGGTGGCCTTCCCGGCACCACAAACCTGAAGGCCACGCCCGCGATCCAGGCAGAGGTGCTGCGCCGCGCCGACGAGGGCGAAGCGATGGCCGCGATCTGCGCGGCCCCCTCGATCCTCGCTGAGCTGGGCGTGCTCGACGGTCGCCACGCGACCGCCAACCCGGCCTTCATCAAGGCCATCGCCGCCGGAGGCGCCATCGTCCACGACAACCCCGTCGTCATCGACGACTTCATCACGACCAGCCGCGGTGCCGGAACCTCCATCGACCTCGGCCTCGAGATCGTGCGCCAGCTCCTGGGGGGAGGACGCGGCCGAGGCCATCTCCCGCGGCATCGTGCGCACCCACTGACACCACCTGCACGTTTCCACGAAAGGACACCCACCCCGCATGAGTCCGCGTAAGCCTCGTCCCTGGCCCGACACGCCCGCACCCCTGGCCGCGCCCGTGGTGGATAACCACACGCACCTGCCTACCCACGTCGGGGAGATTCCCCGGCGTGAGGGCGTGGCGCTGAGCCTGGACGAGCAGCTGGGCCGGGCTCGCGAGGTTGGCGTCACCGCGTTCATTTCGAGCGCCTGCGAGCTGCCCGACTTCGACCCGATGATCGAACTGGCACGCGTTCACAAGGGCGTGCGTGTCGCACTCGCGATCCACCCCAACGATGCCGCCCTGCACGCGGGCTGCGCCGATCCCTCACCCGATGGCCTGGTTCCCATCGTGCGCGAGCATCATGTTCCCCTCGTTGAAGCGCTGGTCGAGGTCGAGAAGCGTCTGAGCGACCCGATGGTCGTCGCGGTAGGGGAGAGCGGCTTGGACTACTTCCGCACGGCCGAGCGCGGCCGCGAGGCACAGAAAGAGTCCTTCCGCGCGCACATCGAGATGGCCCAGCGCGCAGGCCTACCCCTGCAGATCCACGACCGCGACGCCCACGAGGACACGCTGGAGATCCTGCGCGAGTGCGCGAGCGCGGATCAGCGCATTGTCTTCCACTGCTATTCGGGGGACGTTGCAATGGCGCAGTGCCTCGCCGAGCACGGCTGGTACGCCTCCTTCGCCGGCCCCATCACTTACCCGGCGAACTCCGACCTGCGCGCGGCCCTGGCGGTTCTGCCGCGCGAACTCGTCCTCGTCGAGACCGACGCCCCCTATTTGACACCCGTCCCATGGTGCGGCTGCCCCAATGCCTCCTACGTCATGGCCCACACCGTCCGATTCATCGCGGAGCTGTGGGGGGTCAGCGAAGCCGCTGCGTGCGACCAACTGCGTGCGAACACCGAGGCCGTCTACGGCTCCTGGTGGTGAGTTTTTCGGTCGGTCAGGCTAGTTTTGACGCCGCTCAGCAACGAGGCCGTGGCAGTTTCCGGGCCGCGCACCCGCGCGTGAGGTGTATCAAAAGGGTCGCAAAACGGTAACAAATTGGTTACGGTTGGGGTGTCAGTCCGCTTTCGGACGCCCACGCGAGCCAGCCTGCCGCCCCGAGTGGCAAGCGGCACGAGGCGCGCCGCGGAGGCGGAAACTACAAGGTCTGGAGTCCCGTGAGCGTTAAGCCTACCCGTACAACCGTCATCTCCGTCGCCACCGCGACGACCCTTCTGGTGGCCGGCGCTGCCGCCGCGACAATTGGGAACCTCCTACCGCCACGTCACCATCGAGGTGGATGGCGTAAGCCGTGACGTGTCCGGGTTCTTTACGACTGCAGGGGATGCCCTGAACACCGCGGGCGTCAGCGTGGGGGCCCACGACCTCGTCGCACCCGCCGCCGACCAAAGCGTTTCCAACGGCGATACTGTCGTCGTTCGCACCGCCACGCCCTACGACGTAACCGTCGACGGCAGCCAGACCGTCGCGTGGTCGACGGCCTCGACCGTCTCCGGCATCCTGTCCGCTCTGCCCGCCCAGACCTCGTCGATGGCGGCCGACCGTTCCTTCACCCGCGCCGAGATGCCGCTGGGCGAGGGCGGTGAGACCGTCCACGTCGTCGCCGACGGGACCACGACCGACGTCGTTGTCTCCGCCGATGAGGGCACGAGCGCGATCCTGGAGAAGGCTGGTGTCGACGCCGGTCCCATTGATCGCGTGACCCTCGAAACAGCGGCGGCGAGACCACCGTGCGCGTGGCCCGCGTCGTGCGCGGGAAGTCCTCCGCTACGACCGAGATCCCCTTCGAGACCGAAGAGCGTGAGGATCCCGAGGCCGAGGAAGGCACCGAGAAAGTCGTGCAGGAAGGCGTCGCCGGCTCCGAGGTGACCGAGTCCTACCAGGAGACCATCGACGGCAACGTCACCGTCGCCGCCGTCCTGACCACGACCCGCACCGAGCCGACGACCCACATCGTTTCCAAGGGAACGAAGGAAAAGAAGAAGGCTGAGGAACCCAAGGAGACCCCCGCCTCGTCGTCTGATTCCTCGTCGTCCGGCTCATCCTCGTCCGGCTCCTCTTCTGGTGGCTCGGCCGCCGTCTCTGGGGACGACGCCGCCATCTGGGCCGCTATTGCCCAGTGCGAATCCGGCGGAAACCCCTCGACCAACACGGGAAACGGCTACTATGGCATGTACCAGTTCTCCCTGCCGACCTGGCAGTCCGTGGGCGGTACCGGCCTGCCTTCCGACGCCTCGGCGGAGGAGCAGACCATGCGTGCGTGCATGCTCCAGCAGCGCGCCGGTTGGGTCAGTGGGGCTGCGCCTACAAGCTCGGCCTTGTCTAACGTGACATTAGCCCCGGCAATGCTACTGTTCTAGCGTTCGCCGGGGTCCTCGCGCTAAGCTGACCAGCAGAACCAATATTGAGTAACCGGGAGTATTGTGAGCCACCACTGAGTAACTCGCTGAGCGCCTCCGCTGCCAGCGCCCTGCATGTCGTCGGCGGACACGTGCGCGCTTTCGCGCCCTCTCCGCGTGTTGTTCTCAGCATCGCTACTCTAGCCTCGGCGGGAGTCCTCGGCCTGGCAGCCTTCGGCGTCACATCCTCGCATACGACTGTCATGCTCGAAGTCAACGGCGTGACCCGCCCGGTTACCGCGTGGGGCAACACCGTCGGTGATGCGCTTGAGGTCGCGAATGTGAGCGTCGGCAGCGGCGACCTGGTCCAGCCCGGCCTCGCCGAGACCGTGCACGAGGGTGACACCATCGTCGTGCGTAGCTCGCGCGCGTACACCGTGACGGTGGATGGTGAAACACGCACCCTGTGGACCACGGCCACCTCAGCCGACGGCATCCTTGCCGACGCCGCGCCCCTGGGGTCCACGGTGGCCCTTGCCGCCGACCGCTCCGCGTCGCGCGACGAGCTCACTCCGCTGGTCTCCCGCCCCCGTAATATCTTCGTGAGCGCCGACGGCACTACCCGCGAAGTCGCGGTCCGTCCCGGCCAGGACACGCGCGCGATCCTTTGAGTCTGCCGGTGTCTCCGTCCACGCCCTCGACCGTGTGACCATCGAAAACGGCGCCACCGGCGAGCTGACGATCAACGTCAGCCGCGTGACGCGCGGTGAGGCCACCGAGACGGTAGAGATTCCTTTCAGCGAGACCACGACATCCAGTAATGACATGTTCGTCGGCGAGTCTCAGGTGACCACGACCGGTCAGAATGGTGTGACCACCTGGACGGTGTGGCAGGAGAAAGATGGCGATCGAGTCCTGACCTCCGTGCCGATCACCGAGCACTCCACCTCCCAGCCCGTGACCCAGGTGCGTAGCGAGGGGACGAAGGAAGTCACCCCGGCCGCCCTCGTCGCCGCCGGCATCGACCCGAAGGCCACGCTGGAGGAGAAGGAAGAAGCCGACGGCACCACCTCCGTGCGCTACCGCGCGAAGCTCGGCTCGATTTCCAGCAAGGAAGAAATCGCAGAAATCACGGGCGAATCGAAGAAAGGTGACGCCGCCGCCGAGGTCGGTGACGTCCCCACGAACTACTCCGGTGAGGATCCGCGTTCCCTGGCCAGGCCTCTCGTCTCGGCTCAGGGGTGGGGTGACAGCGAGTATCAGTGCCTGATCCTCCTGTGGAACCGCGAGTCGCAATGGAACCCTTACGCCGAGAACGCCTACTCGGGTGCCTACGGCATCCCGCAGGCGCTGCCGGGATCCAAGATGGCCTCGGCGGGCGCGGACTGGCGGACCAACCCGATCACCCAGATCAACTGGGGTATCGGCTACATCAAGGGCCGCTACGGTACCCCTTGCTCCGCGTGGGCGCACTCCAACGCGGTGGGCTGGTACTGAAATGTGCTACTCTGACGCCATTCACTTAACCAGTAAATGAGGAGAGGGGCTGTCCATGGCCAAGGGGCATAAGTGTCCTTCATGCGGGCAATACACGCTTCAGCCGTACACCACGAATCAGCTACGGTGCTCCCAGTGCGACACGATCATTAAGAAGTGACTTGGTGATTGTCGTGCTATAGCGGCAATGTTCGGACCCAACTGCGTTGGGTCCGAACTTCTTTTGGAAATGTGTCGTGCAGTGATGAATGGTTGGCGGATAGGCTCTGAAGACACGGATAGGTTGTGAGCATGTGGATAGGCTATTAACCTACCCGCGAGCCACTAACCTACCCGCGAGCGCGCATCCTATCCGCGTGCTGATCGCGAATGCGGAGTGCCTGCGGCATTGCTTGTCTAACGCGCGGGCTTGTCTTCTCTCGATGATTACCCTAGGATTGGCGAATTAGATCACTTACCATCTGTTCTTTTTGTGTCAGTGAGGTCAGTATGAGGTTGAAGAGCATTCTTGCAACTGGTGCGGTCGTTATCGTTGCCGCCGTATGCTTTGTTGGTGGAGCGAACATTGGGCCGATGCTTGGTTTTGGTGCGTCGCAGCAGGAGACTGCCCCTGTCGTCACGGTGGATACGACCCTCGTGAAGAACTCCTTCGCTGACATTGGTGAACTCGCAACCGAGTCGTATGTTTTTACTCAGGTGGGCAAATACTCCGAGGAAGGAGCTAAGTTCTTCGGTATGGAAGTGCCGGGGACCAGCGCTCATTACCTCATCACCTATTCGGGCGAGGTGAAGGCTGGGCTGACCGACGTGAGCCAGATTCAAGTTCAGGCTGACGAAGGGGCGCATGTCGTGACAGTCACCGTCCCCGCGGTAGAGATCCTCTCCTCATCCATCGATCCAGCGTCTATCGAGACCTACGACCAGTCCTTTTCTATCGTCAATCAGATAGAGGTCAGTGAGGTGACCAGTTTCCTGGCGGATCGTGAAGCTGCTGCGAAAGACGAGGCTGTCGCAAAAGGCCTGCTTGATAAAGCGCAGAATCGCTTGAAGGAGGTAGTGAAAGGGCAGGTTAACGCCGTCCTTGGTGAACGGGCTAGCGCGTACGAGGTTCGTGTGACGCTTGCAGAGGAACCCGGCGCGTGACTGACCGAGCCTCACACGGTGCCTAGCCCCGGCCTCGTGGGGCTCGTGCACTAGACTTGCCAGCGTGAGCCGATCCCCCCGTAACCAGCGCGATGCGCGCCGCCGCCTCGATCCGACCCTGCCCGAGGGTGCTGTCCCCTCCGAGACGGGTCTGCTCGGTCCTCTCGAAGTGAAAGCAATCTCCGAGGCGCTCGGTATTCGCCCCACCAAGGTGCTGGGCCAGAACTTCGTGCACGATGCGGGCACGGTGCGCAAGATCGTCGCGGTTGGCGGCGTCGAAGAAGGCGACGAGGTCGTCGAGGTCGGTCCTGGCCTTGGCTCCCTGACGCTGGCACTCTTGGAAGTCGGCGCGCGCGTGCGGGCCGTCGAGATCGACCCGCCCCTGGCCGCCGCGCTGCCCGAGACCGTGCGCGCCCGCATGAGCGAGGCCGCCGACCGTTTCCACGTCGTCACCATGGACGCCACGCAGATCAGTGGGGTTGATGACTTCGGCGTGGATTGGCCCGCGCCCACGAAGCTCGTCGCGAACCTGCCATACAACGCGGCCGTGCCGGTCCTGCTCAACATGCTTGAGGCCTTCCCCTCCATAAAGGGCGTCGTCGTTATGGTCCAGGCCGAGGTCGCCGACCGCCTGGCCGCCGGACCCGGCTCGCGCACCTACGGTGTGCCTTCCGTCAAGGCTTCCTGGTATGGCTCGGTTGAGCGCGCCGGGACGATCGGCCGCTCCGTGTTCTGGCCAGTGCCCGGCGTGGATAGCGCCCTCGTGCGCCTGACCCGCTTGGAGACGCCGCGCGGCGATGACGAGCTGCGCCGCGCTACCTTCGAGGTCACCGACGTCGCTTTCGGCCAGCGCCGCAAGACCTGCGTGCGGCCCTGAAGAACTGGGCGGGCGGCCCCGAGGCCTCCGAAGCCCTCCTGTCCGCCGCCGGCATTGATCCGACGCGCCGCGGCGAGACCCTCTCGATTGACGAGTTCGTCGAGCTGGGGCGTGCCGTCATCGATGCCCGAGGCCGTGGCGCCCTCGCGGCGACGACCGCAGCCCGCTGATACCTCCAGGAAGAAGGAACGCCATGCGTGAAGTGCGCGCCAGTGCGCCCGGAAAAGTCAACCTGACCCTGCGCGTGGGAGCGCCCACGCCCGACGGCTACCACCCCCCTCGTCACGGTCTTTGAGGCCCTGAACCTGCGCGAAACCGTCACCGTGCGCACCTCCAAGGCACCCGGCGTGCGCGTCGAGACAATCGCCTACCTGCCCGATGGCAGTATCGACGAGGCGACGACCCGTGCCATGGCCGACGTGGACCCGCAGACTCACCTGGCGGTGCGCGCCGCGCGCGTCCTCCAGCGCCTGGCCGCCGCAGGCCCCTGGGCCTCCACGGCCGCAGGCCTGAGCATCTGCGTCGACAAGCGAGTCCCCGTCGCCGGCGGCATGGCCGGAGGATCCGCGGACGCGGCCGCCGCGCTCGTGGCCTGCAACGAGTTGTGGGAGCTGGGCCTGGGTGTCGATCAGCTGCACGCAATCGGCCGCTCGCTCGGTGCAGACGTTCCCGCGTGCCTGGCGGGCGGTATCGCTCTGGGAACCGGGCGCGGTGACCACATGAGCGTTCTACGTGAGGGGGGGCGAGGCCGTGGCTCAGCATCACTGGGTCGTGCTTCTGTCTCGGGAAGGCCTGTCCACCCCGTCAGTTTTCCGCGAGTTCGATCGAATCGATGCGGAGCAAGCGCCCGCTCTGGTCGAACCCTCCCCCGAGGAGGTTGCCGCCCTGTGCGCGGGACCCGAGGAACTGCGCCACTGCCTCGTCAATGACCTGCAGGCCCCCGCCCTGCGCCTGCGGCCCGAGCTGGCCGAGACCATCGCCGCGGCGACAGATGCGGGTGTCCTGGCCGTCACGCTGTCCGGGTCCGGCCCGACCGTCGCAGCCCTCGCGCGTGACGCTGAGCACGCCCACACCCTCGCGGCCACTCTGAGCGACGCGCCCACAATCGCCCGAGCGATCCCCACCCACGGCCCCGCATGCGGTGCACGCATCGAATCGACGGAGGCCATCTGATGGCGCACCTGCTTGGAACACAGAACGTCGGCGCCCTCGCCGGATCCCGCAAGCTCCTCGAAGGGGTCACGGTCGGCCTTGATGATGGCAGCCGCGTCGGCATCCTAGGCCCCAACGGCGCCGGAAAGTCCACGCTCCTGCGCATCGTTGCCGGCACGCAGGAACCCGACGGGGGAGTGGTGACCCGCCGCGACGGCGTGCGCGTCGCCGTCCTGACCCAGGCGGACGCCCTGAACCCCGAGGACACTGTCATCCAGGCCGTTCACCCCGGCATGGAGGAGTACGAGTGGGCCTCCGACCCCGCCGTGCGCGACATTCACGCCGGACTCCTTGCCGACATCAACCCCGCTGCGCTCGTCGGCACCCTGTCGGGCGGACAGCGCCGCCGCGTTGCGCTCGCCCGCGTCCTCGCGGCCACCGCTGACATCGTGTGCCTGGACGAGCCCACCAACCACCTCGACGTCGAGGGCGTGGCCTGGCTGGCCGCCCACCTGCACGCCCGCTTCGCCCGCCCCGGTGCGTCCGGCGCGCTCCTGGCCGTCACCCACGACCGCTGGTTCCTCGACGCCGTGTGTGAGCACATCTGGGAGGTCGTCCCCGGCGTTGACCCGGGTGGCGATCGTCCGCAGATCGCCGGGCACGTCGAAATCTACGACGGCTCGTACGCCGCCTACACGCTGGCTCGCGCCGAGCGCGTGCGCCAGGCCGACGTTGCTGCCGCTAAGCGCGCCAACCTGCTCACCAAAGGAACTCGCGTGGCTGCGCCGCGGCGCCCCTGCGCGTACCTCGAAGCCGAAGTTCCACATCGCCGCCGCCGAGGCCCTCATCGCCGATGTACCGCCCCCGCGCGACACCGTTGAGCTGGTCAAGATGGCGACCGCGCGCCTGGGCAAGGACGTCATCGACCTTGAGGACGTCTCCGTGTCCTTCATGCGCCCCGACGGCTCGCGCCTGGACATCCTTCAGGGCGTCACCTGGCGCCTGGCACCCGCCGAGCGCGTCGGCATCGTCGGCGTCAACGGTGCCGGCAAGACGACGATCCTCAATCTGCTGCGCGGCGACCTCGAGCCCACCTCGGGGCGCGTCAAGCGCGGCAAGACCGTCCAGGTCGCCACCCTCTCTCAGGACACTCACGAGCTCGACGCCCTGGCTGACATGCGCGTCGTCGAGGCCGTCGCCGACGTCGCCCAGAGCGTCGTCGTGGACGGCAAGGAAGTCAGCGCCTCGCAGATGACGGAGCGCATGGGATTTACGCGCGCCCGCGCCTACACGCGCATCAGCGAAATCTCAGGCGGTGAGCGCCGCCGCCTCCAGCTCATGCGTCTGCTCATGAGCCAGCCCAACGTGCTGCTCCTCGACGAGCCCACGAACGACCTGGACACCGATACCCTGGCATCCATGGAGGACCTGCTCGATACCTTCCCGGGCACGCTCGTTGTTGTCTCCCACGACCGCTACCTCCTCGAACGCGTCACCGATCACCAGGTCGCCCTCCTTGGCGACGGCCAGGTGCGTGCCCTCCCCGGCGGCGTCGAGCAGTACCTGCAGATGCGTGCCTCCGGCGACTTCAGGGCGTTTGGTTCGTCCACTCGCGCCGACGAGGCCGGCTCCGCCTCCCGCTCCGCCGCGCAGCCCGCGGACGCCGCCTCGGGCGGGGAGAGTGCGGGGCCGGGGAGCGCTCGCGGCGGCGTGAGTGACGCTGCGGCGCGGCGCGCCGCCAAAAAGGAGCTGGCCCGCATCGAACGCAAGTTGGATCGCTTGCGCGCCGAAGCCTCGAACCTGGAGGCGAAGCTGGAGAAGCTGTCGATCAAGGTGGCCACCGATGCCTCAGCCGTCTCAGAATTGACGAAGGTGTCCGCGCAGCATCAGGACATCCTGGGGGAGATTGACGGGCTGGAGGAGGCCTGGCTGGAAGCTGCCGAGGCGGCTGAGTAAAACGGGCGTGGCGAGTGCCGCGACCCACTGCGGGGCGCGGGGCCGCAGATTAATCGCCCTCGTCGAATGTCTGTTAATTATATTGACAGTCATACTGTCTCTCGCGATAGCAGGGCTTAAAACGGGGATAAGGACGCCGTAAAAGTTTCTCAGCAATCTTTTGACACTCTTGACATCCTCTACTATGGGACCGCGCCTCGGCTTGTATTGGGGTACAGGAACAAGGCGACGCAACGCGCTGCCTTCAGGCATGGATTGAGGATTGAGTCAGAGATGAAACGTGGACCTTTCATTGTCGGCGTGAGCGCCCGCGGCATCACGCTGCGCGATAACAAGCGTAACGACGAGGCCGGCTACACCGCCAAGAGCCAAGTCGTGAACTACGCGCAGGTCAACGGCTCGGTTGTTCGTGGCATCCCGGAGACGGATGACTTCAGCCTCTACTGGTTCCAGAGCGAGGAGGGCGGCCCCGACGGCACGACTCACCGCTACTGGATCTCGAAGGCTGATGGCGTCGAGCTGACCGGCGACATGGAGTATTCGCAGGAAGGGAACACGCGTGTCTACAATGTCGCGACCGGTGACGTGCCCCAGTATCTGCCCGTTTCCTCGACTGATTTTTCGGGTTCCTACATGTACGTCGGTGATCTGGTGCGCTCGCAGCCGGCCGACGATGGAACGATGATCGTGATTCGTTTCTGGTCCGCGAAGTGACCTGACTCCGTTTTCGTTGTCGCAATCGCCCGCGCTGCCTCGGTGGCGCGGGCGAGTTACGTCATGCTCGCCATGGACGAGGTCGTGGTGACGCGGGTGATGACGGATCCTCCGTAGGGGCTTCTGTGCGGTGTGCGGGTGGTTGAAGCGGAGGCCTGAGTGGCTCCCACCATAGGTGTGGCAAAGATGAACAGTGCAGGCTCACCTATCCGAATTACGCAAAAATAATGCCTGTTTTATTTACGTAATTAGTGATGGTATAAGCGCGAAATTAGTTCCCGCATGTGCGGTACATAGTATTGGAATTACAACGAAAAATCGCTTGTCTTGCACATGCTGCGAAAAGGCGTATCACTGGAGTCAACAGCGCGGCCAACCCGGTCGCGACCGGCTATCAAGAGGCCCCATGGGGCCACGTTGTAAAGGACACTCCAATGGCAGATATGCCCCGCATCCTCGACTGCTCCGTCCTCGACTGCTCCTACAACAAGGAGAAGAGCTGCGGAGCCGCCGCAATCACCGTCGGCTACTCGACCTCCTGCACGACCTTCATCCCGCTGACCGTCAAGGGCGGCCTCGCCAAGGCCGAATCCTTCGTTGGTGCCTGCCAGAAGGCCGACTGCGCCCACAACAACGCCCTCGAGTGCACCGCCGCCTCCATCTCGGTCGGCGCGGGCACCGCGGACTGCCTCTCCTACGAGGCGCGCTGAGCGCACCACACACGAACGAGGCCGTGGCAGGGATTACCCGCCACGGCCTCGTCGTATGTCCTGTCGAGGAGCACCTAGCGTCCGTCGGCCGAGCGCACCCGAAGCGTGGGGTGGGGACTCAGGCCACGCTGGCCGTTCCAGATGAGGTTGACGACGTGTGCGGCAACCTCGTCCTTCTTCATGCGCCGGTCATCGAGCCACCACTGGCCGACTTGCGCGATGAGGCCGACGAGCATCTGGGCGTACAGCGGCGACCAGGTGGTATTGAAGTTCGAACGCTTGAATTGAGCGGCGATGATGTGCTCGACGCGCGTTGCGACGTCGCCCATGATTGAGGAAAACGACCCTGCCGTTCGATCCGAGGGGGCGTCGCGTACCAGCACGCGGAAGCCGTCCGTGTTGCGCTCGATATAGTCGAGCAAACCCAGGGTCGCGTTCTCCAGGATGAGGCGTGGGCGCTCGGACGACTCCAGGGAGGACTGGAGGGAGAAAATGAGGGCCTGTACCTCGCGGTCCACGATGACGGCGTACAGGCCTTCCTTGCCGCCGAAGTGCTCGTAGATGACGGGCTTGGAGACTTTCGCGCGGGCAGCGATCTCTTCGACGCTGGTTGCCCCGAAGCCCTTTTCGGCGAATAGGGAACGCCCCACGCTCACCAGCTGCTCGCGGCGCGCGAAGCCGCTCATGCGTGTCCTCTTCTCAGCCATGCCTCCAGTATCACACGGGATGAGGCCTGGACGGGGCGGGTGGTTCGGGCGCGGGGGAGTGGCGCGTTTGAAAGCGCCCATGAGGTCCGGGTATTATCACCGTGGACGCATTCCGCCTTGGTGTAACGGCAGCACAGAGGTTTTTGGTGCCTTTAGTCTAGGTTCGAATCCTAGGGGCGGAGCGATCAGATCCGTATCGGATCTGTTAACCCTTTGAGGAGGAATATGTCTCGCCCCGCCGCCGTCATCGTCCTGGCCGCCGGTCAGGGAACGCGCATGAAATCAGCCCTCCCGAAGGTTGTGCATCCCCTCGCTGGCCTGTCCATGATCGGACACGCTCTGCGCGCTGCTCACGGCCTCGACCCTGAGCATTTGGTTGCCGTCGTGCGCCATCAGCGCGAGGTTGTCGCCGCAGAAATCGCGCGCGTAAGTCCCGCCGCTATCATCGCCGACCAGGATGAGATTCCCGGCACCGGTCGCGCCGTCCAGTGCGGCCTCGAGGCTCTCGACGCCGCAGTCGCCCCCGTGCCTGGCACAATTGTCGTCACCTACGGCGATGTTCCTCTCCTGTCGACGGACACCCTGGCCGAGCTGGTTGCCACCCATGAGGGCGCGGGGCACGCCGTCACTGTCCTGACTTCGCGCGTCGAGGATCCCACCGGCTACGGGCGCATTATCCGTGACGCCTCCGGCACGGTCACCGCTATCGTTGAGCAGCGCGACGCGACGCCCGAGCAAGCCGCGATCAACGAGATCAACGCGGGTATCTACGCGTTCGATGCGCAGTTCCTGCGCGATGCTCTGTCCTCCCTGGGGACTGACAACGACCAGGGCGAGGTGTACCTGACCGACGTGCTGGCTGCAGCGGCTCCCGCGGGCCGCACCGCCGGTGCCCTGGAGCTCACCGACCACTGGCAGAGCGCCGGTGCGAACGACCGTGTCCAACTCGCTGAGCTGGGTGCCGAACTCAACAAGCGACTCTGCGAGGCGCTCATGCGCTCCGGCGTGACCATCGTCGACCCGGCCTCCACCTGGGTCGATGTCGATGTGAGGGTGGGTGTGGACACCACGATCTACCCCGGCACCTGCCTGCGGGGTACCACACGCGTTGGGGATAACTGTGAAATCGGTCCTAACGCCACGCTGATTGATGCGGAAATCGGGGATCGTGCTGTGGTCCCCGCCGCGTGGATCGGTCAGGGCTGCGTCGCAGCCGATACGATGGTTAAGCCTTACAGCACCATCGGCACACTGATCGTGGCGCCTCGCGCCTGATCCAACACAAGGAGAGACAACAGCATGAGCGGACTGGTGACCACTGGAGAAAGAATCTCGTCCTCGTTTCTGGGCGAGCTCACATGGACCTGGCTCATGCCGTGGGCGAGGAAATCGGATGTGGGGTTTCGCCGGTGACGGCTTACGACTTCGCCTCCGGCGAGATTTACGTGCGCTTCAACGAGTCCGTTCGTGGTGCCGACGTGTTTGTCCTGCAGTCCATTGCGGGCGACATCAACAAGTGGCTCATGGAGCAGCTCATCATGATTGATGCTGCCAAGCGTGCGTCCGCAAAGCGCATCACCGTGGTCGCTCCCTTCTACCCTTACTCCCGTCAGGACAAGAAGCACCAGGGCCGCGAGCCTATCTCCGCTCGCCTGATGGCCGACCTGTACCGCACCGCCGGTGCTGACCGCATCATGAGCGTGGACCTGCACGCCTCGCAGGAGCAGGGCTTCTTCGACGGCCCGGTCGACCACCTTTTCGCCATGCCGGTCCTCGTGGACTACGTGCGCGGTCGCGTCGACCTGTCCAACACGGCCGTTGTCTCCCCGGACGCCGGTCGTATCCGCGTTGCTGAAAAGTGGTCGAAGAAGCTGGGCGGCGCACCCCCTGGCCTTCGTTCACAAGACCCGCGACACGACGCGCCCGAACGTTGCTGTCGCGAACCGCGTCGTCGGCGATGTCGCTGGCAAGGAATGCGTCCTGGTCGATGACATGATCGACACCGCTGGTACGATCACCGAGGCAATCAACGTCCTCACCAACGCCGGTGCCAAGAAGGTTATCGTTGTGGCCACCCACGGTATCCTCTCTGACCCGGCTGCCAAGCGTCTTTCCGAGTCCGGAGCCGCCGAGGTTGTCGTCACCGACACCCTGCCGATCCCCGCTGAGAAGCGCTTCAAGCAGCTCACCGTCCTGTCTATCGCGCCGCTCCTGGCTCGCGCGATTCACGAGGTCTTCGAAGACGGTTCGGTCACATCGCTGTTTAACTGACGGCTTCCCACTTCACATCCGCCCTCGTCGTGAGGTACCCTGTTTGGGTTGCTCCGGCGAGGGTGGATCCGTATCCGCCGTTATCGACAGGGCTTGAATTGATGCGCGCCGCGCTTTCTTCACTCTGCCGACACCGACGCCGGACCCGAGATACGAAGGAAAACACATGAGCGACAACCCCGTCCTGCTTGCCGAAGAGCGTTCCGAGTTCGGTAAGGGTGCCTCCCGCCGCGCCCGCCGCGCCGGCAAGGTTCCCACGGTCCTCTACGGCCACGGCGAAGAGCCCCGTCACCTCGACGTTCCCGGTCACGATCTGTTCCTGATCGTCCGTGGCAACAAGAACGCGCTCGTTGAGCTGAAGATCGACGGCAAGTCCCAGCTGGCCCTCGTCAAGGACGTTCAGGTTCACCCCGTGCGCCGCGACATTCTGCACGCCGACTTCCAGGCCGTCAAGGTCGGCGAGAAGGTCGACGTTGAGGTTCCCGTCGTCGTGATCGGCGAGCCCGTCCCCGGCACCGTCCACTCCCTGGAGGAGTTCGCCATCCTGGTGAAGGCTCCTGCCACCTCCATCCCCGAGCACGTCGAGGTCTCCATCGAGGGCGTCGAGGCCGGTTCCGCCGTGCATGTCTCCGACCTCAAGCTGCCCGCCGGCGTTGAGGTGGAGCTTGACGCGGAGACGGTCATCGTGTCCGTCCAGGAAGCCGCCGCTGAAGAGGCTGAGGAAGCCTCCGAAGAGGCCGCTGCTGCGGGCGACGCCGAGTGAGGCCCGCGTAGCAGACGCTTTCCAGTGAGGGGGGCGAGGCTTTGGCCTCGCTCCCTCGTCGTATCTGCGATACTGGGGGCATGAGTGACCTCCACGTGATCATCCCCGCCGGCGGTGCCGGCACCCGCCTGTGGCCGCTGTCGCGGCGTCGCCGTCCCAAGTTCCTCCTCGACCTAGCGGGCACGGGCCGTACCCTTCTGCAGGGTACAGTGGACCGCCTGGCTTCTGCGGCCTCGTCCGTGACCATCGTGACCGGCCAAGCGCACCGCGATGGCGTACTCGCCCAGCTTCCCGAGTTCGCTTCCTCGCAGAGCGCACGCTCCTCATCGAGCCATCGGGGCGCGATTCCATGGCCGCGATCGGATTGGCCGCCTACGTCGTGCGCGAGCGCTTTGGGGACGATGCCATCGTCGGTTCGTTCGCCGCCGACCACTTGATCGCGCGCCCCGAGCTGCTGCGCGCCGCCGTTGCAACCGCGATTGGTGTCGCGCGCGACGGCTACGTCGTGACGATTGGGCTGACGCCCACCGAGGCCTCGACTGCCTACGGCTACATCGCGCCCGGACCTGTTCTGTCCAGTGAGGACGAGGCTGGGGTGGCTGGCGCTGCCGGGCGTGCCCGCCGGGTCGCTGAGTTCGTTGAAAAGCCCGATGCGGACACTGCTGCCCGCTACGTGTCCCAGGGCTACCTGTGGAACGCGGGCATGTTCATCATGTCTGCGGGTGTCCTGGCCTCCCACCTGGCCCGACTCATGCCCGACCTGCACGCGCGCCTAGAGACTATTGCGCGCTCGTGGGGAACGCCGCAGTTCGAAGCGACGCTGGAAGAAAACTGGCCACACCTGACTAAGATCGCCATCGATCACGCCATCGCTGAACCCGTTGCTGCCGACGGGGGAGTGGCCGTCGTTCCCGCTGACGCCGCCCTCGGCTGGACGGACCTGGGCGACTTTGAGGCACTGACCGGTATTGCTGCCGCCGCGGGCAGCCTCGGTGAGGCCATCCGCATCGACTCTGAGAGTACCGCCGTCTACGGATCCGTGGGGGAGGATGGCCCGCTCGTCGCCCTCGTTGGGGTGCCCGACGTCGCGGTGGCCCTGACCTCTGACGCGATCCTCGTGACGCGCCTGGAGCGCGCGCAGGCCGTCAAGTCCGTCGTCGATATGCTTGCCGAGGCGGGTCGCTCCGACTTGCTCTGATAGCCTTCCGCCAGGCGACGCGAGTGCCTCCGTGACTCACGGTGATTCCGCGCCGCCTTCGAGTGTATGCTGTCGGGTGAGGTGCACCGCCCCGGGCGACGTTGCGCGCGGCTCGGCTGGTACCGTGTTGGGCAGAAAGACTCCCCGACGAAAGGGATGAGACGTGAATAAGCGGACCTTCGCCGCCTTCGCTACTACGGCCACGGTGGCTGCCCTGGCTATGAGTGCATGCTCGCCGACACCCGGTGCTACCCCGGCCTCGTCCGCGAAGGTCTGCGCCGCCACCTCGAGTGCCCACACGGACCCCGCGACGGACCCCGTCGCGCGTGCCCTCGCGGATGCCGCGAACAAGGCGTCGATCACCTATCAGGCCGGATCGGGTGAGACGGCACCGGCCTCGCTCGTGGCCTCCGGCTGCACGCTGATCGTCGGCACCGACTCCACCACGGCCTCGTCTATTTCCGAGGCCGCGCGTGCCAACCCGAAGGTCCGTTTCGCGCTCGTCGGTGCCTCGTTCACGGATGCGAAGAGCAATCCCACCTCCCTCGAGAACGGTTCCGTCATCAACGTCAAGGCCTCCGAGGCCGCCTACCTGGCTGGCTACGCGTCGGCCGGCATGACCACGACGGGCACGCTTGCTGTCATCGGCGGGTCGCGCGACAATGTCACCGCGTCGCAGATGGATGCTTTCGCGGAAGGCGTCGACGCCTACAACCTCGCGAAGGGCACGTCTATCGCCGTCCTGGGCTGGAATAACGCCGCCAAGGAAGGGACATTCGTCGACAGCGCCGAGAACGTTGAGGCTACTGCCGCCAACTTCATTTCGCAGGGTGCCGACATCATTCTGCCCCTCGCGGGGGAGAACAACGCGGGTGCCGCGCGTGCTGTCACTGCGGCTGGCAACCCGATGGTGCGTCTCATCTGGTCGGGTTTGACGAAGGCTGACCTCAAGGGTCTGACCCGCGACGAGGCCGTTTCCGCCGAGTCGCCCATGTCGGGCCAGGCCGGTCCGCAGGTGGTCGAGCAGGTCGACACGCAGTCTTTCTCCGACTCGTTCAGCTACATCCAGATCACCGACGCGGTGCGCTCGTCTATTGGAGCGCCCGTGCTGACCGGCATCGTCCTCGACTATTCCGCGGCAATGGATACGCTCATTTCCGATGCCACGGCAGGCGCGCCTGCATCGACTGTCCCTGTGTCGCTCGTCTCCGGCGGCGTGATCCTCACCGGCTTCGGCGCCTACACACCGATGCTGTCCTCTGACCTGAAGCTGGGCCTGTCCGACATGGCCGGTCAGATCGAGACGGGCGGCATGGTAATTTCCACGCCTTTCGACGTGTGAGTTGGATTGATGCTCATGCGACAGCCTCCTGCCCACGACTGTCTGCCCTGAGAGCAGAGGCGATTGCGATGCCAACCGCGCGGGCAACCGGCGGTGGGAACGCGTTGTCCACCTGACGGTACGCGTTAGTCTTCGCACCCGTGATCGCCCAATCGTCGGGGTGTTCTCACTCATATGCGCAGGCTACGGGTGAGCATGCACATCTGCGTCCCCTTGTCCTCACCTCATGAGACGTAACTCGGCCTACCGCTTAGCGCGGCGCGAGGAGCGCGAGGGCCGCGCCTGCACTGATCGCGTCGGCGTCCATGACGAAGGCCGGATCCACGCAGTACAGTCCCCGGCCCGCCGGGATTGCAGGACTCATTGCCAGCGCCTCACCCAGGGTGGTTCGCACCTGCTCCTCGGACAGAGAAGAACAAAGCGTTCGTCCCTCGCAGCACACACGCAGTGGCAGGCCCGCCCCGGCCTCGTCAATGGGGACGCCCAGGCGTTCCAGCAGGGAGGTCAGGAGGCCCGTGGGGTCCTCGACGGACACGGGTGTGGGCACGTGCACGGCGTCGGATAGGGATGAGATGCGTGAGACCGCGCGATCCACGTAGGCGCCGATCATGCCCTCGCCCACACACTCCCAGCCCCCCTCGGCGCGGGGGGAGGGTGGCCTCGTCGCTGACCGCGACCGCGGCCTCGTCGATGAGAGAGAGTTCGGCCTCGGAGGCGAGCGCACCCTCACGCGAGCGGTCGACCGCGCGCCCGCCCAGATAGATCAGTGCCTCGCCGCTGCTGCGGATGTAGAGCGCCCCGTCGGCCATGACCATGCGCACCGAGAAAGCTGTCAGCGGTGCCGGTAGTGCGCGCGGCATGAGCAGAGCATGACCGCCCAATCCTTCAATGATTGCGGCACCATCGCGGGCGAGATCCCCGGTGTGCGAGGCCTCGTATCCGATGATCAGGCGGAATCGACCACGGGTAGCGGCGGACAAGAAAGAAGCGATACCCGCAAATAGCGACGGGCCAGCACAGCGTGTCATGTGCTGAGGGTAACACTATGAAGCGGACTCGCAAAAACGGAGCGAGACGAACAGGTTGCGTCTCTCGCACAGCGTGTGCACAGACGCAGGTGGGGGAGTGCGCCGGTATCCTGGAAGCAATCACAAAGGAGGACCCATGCAGCTCACGGACGCGACCGATGCGCTCTCGCTGACGCGCCAGATGATCGATATCCCCTCGGTGTCGGGAGAGGAAGGACCCCTCGCGGACGCGGTCGAAGCGGCGCTGCGTGGCGCGGGCTTCGGCTCGGTGGACACCCTGGAGATCCTGCGCGACGGGGATGCAGTGTGCGCGCGGACCCACCTCGGGCTGCCGCAGCGCGTCGTCCTTGCCGGGCACCTGGACACGGTTCCCATCGCCGAGAATGTTCCTGGACGCCTCGAAGTGCGTGACGGCGTCGAGGTCGTGTGGGGGCGCGGTTCAGTCGATATGCTCGGCGGCTGCGCGGCCGCCCTGGCTCTTGCATGCGAGGCCGGTGCTTTGATCAGGGGCGGCGCACGCGAGGCGCTCACCGCAGACGTCACGTGGATTTTCTACGACCACGAGGAGGTCGCTTCGCACCTCAACGGCCTGGGCCGCATCCAGCGCCTGTACCCGCAGTGGCTCGCCGGCGACCTCGCTCTGCTGGGCGAACCCACTGCCGCGCACGTCGAAGGCGGCTGCAACGGAACTCTGCGCGTCATCGCGCACTTCCCGGGACGTGCCGCGCACTCGGCGCGCGCCTGGATGGGCGTTAACGCGATTCACGCGATGGCCCCCGTCATCGAGCGTATCGCGTCCTTCGGTAACCCCGTCGAGGTGGTTGACGGCCTTGAATTCCGCGAATCCCTCTCCGTCGTGCGCGTCGAGGGCGGCATTGCGAACAACGTCATCCCCGAGGCCGCCTCCATGACCGTCAACTACCGCTTCGCGCCCTCCAAACGCGCCGACGACGCCTTGGAATGGGTGCGCGGTCTCTTCGAAGGAACCGGCGCAACCATCGAGGTCGATGACCTGTGCGAGGGCGCGCGGCCTGGGGCGGACTCGCCCGTCGCCGAGCGCTTCCTGTCCGTCGCCCGTCGCGTCGCGGACGAGGCCGGGGTTCAGCTCGCGCTCAGCGCGAAGGTCGGGTGGACGGACGTTGCTCGCTTTACGCAGGTGGGAGTGCCCGCGATGAACTTCGGGCCGGGCGATCCGCTGCTCGCGCACACGCGCGACGAACACGCGCCCGTATCGGATATTGTCAGGGTGCACGAGACCCTGCGTGCCTTCCTGCTCGCGCAGTAGCGGGCCTGGGCGCGCCGCGCCCCACCCACCATGACCGTCAGGAGAGACCATGACTACCCCTGAAGAAACTTACCGCCGCGGATCCGTCGTTCTGCGCGGGGACCAGATCCCGCGCCTGACGGCCGATGCTTCGCTGCTTCAGACCGAACACAGCGCGGACTGGAAGCACACGGACCCCTGGCGTGTTCTGCGGATCCAGTCCGAGTTCGTCGAAGGGTTCGAGGCCCTGGCGAAGGTCGGCCCCGCCATTTCTGTGTTTGGTTCCCGCGCGCACGCGCCCGGACGAACCCTGGTACCAGTGTGCTCAGCGGATCGGCGAACTCCTGGTTCAGCGCGGCTACGCGGTCATTACGGGCGGTGGTCCGGGCATGATGGAGGCTGCGAACCGTGGCGCGTGGGAGGCAGGCGGTATCTCCGTGGGCCTGGGCATTGAGCTGCCGCACGAGCAGAGCATGAACCAGTGGATCAACCGCGGCGTGAACTTCCGGTATTTCTTTGCACGCAAGACCATGTTCGTCAAGTACTCGCAGGGCTTTATCGTTATGCCGGGTGGTTTTGGCACAATGGATGAGCTTTCGAGTCGGCGACCCTGGTGCAGACCGGCAAGATTCGTTCCTTCCCCCTCGTGCTTGTGGGTACCGAGTACTGGTCGGGACTGGTCGAGTGGATTCGTTCCTCGATGGTGAACGCGGGCATGATTTCTCCGGGCGACGTCGACCTGCTGCACGTTGTTGATGATCCGGAGGAGGCAGTGCGCCTGGCGACGGGTGCTTAGTTGCTGATGCGCGAGTGTGAGGGGCGTTGACGAGCAGAAACCGTTCAATTGCCACACAAAATTGATCTGATGGCTGAGTTTCTATGTGTGAGACTGTGTAACCTGCCAAGGAAAATCATCAGTTATCCGGTAAGATTGATGAGGTGCTCCACCGCAGATGGCGGCGGCAGAACTCTGAGAAGGAGTCCTCAACATGGCAGCGATGAAACCTCGCACGGGGGATGGCCCCCTCGAAGCGACCGCTGAAGGTCGCGGCATTGTCGTTCGTATTCCCACCGAAGGGGGGCGGTCGCCTCGTTATCGAGATGAGTCCGCAGGAAGCCGGCAAACTGGCCGAGGTGCTGACTGCGGCAATCTGAATAAGCATAACTGCGGTGGGACGGGCAGGGCCTGTCCCACCGCTTTTGTGTCGCCGTTTGGTGCCTGCGATGTGTCTTCCCGTGTTGCGTCCGGTGTGCGATCACCGCGGTGCCTGTGGTGTCCGGCTGCCGCGGGGCCTGCTATTTGGTGCCTGGGACCGCTGTTCCGTACGTGAACCCGCTGATCGGCGCGTCGGCGGGGATGCCCACGTATGGAACAGAGGGTTTGCGTGCGGAACAGAGGGTGCCCAGATGGTACGCGAAAGCGCCGTCAGCGCTTGATTGCGACCGCCAGGCCGTCTCCGACGGGCAGGAGGGTGGGCACGAATTCATTGGAGTCTCGCAGGTAGTTGACGACCTCGCGGGCGACGACGGTGCGTGCGTCGCGGCGTGCGGGGTCGGCGACCTGGTCGTGCCACAGGGCGTGCACGAAGGCGATGGTGCCGCCGGGGCGGACAATACGCACGGCGTGGTCCAGGTACTGCGGTGTCTCATCCAGGTCGCCGTCGAGGACAACCATGTCGTAGCCGCGCGCCGCCATACGGGGTAGCACGTCGAGGGCGCGCCCGGCGATGAGGCGCGTGCGGTGGGAGGACAGGCCGGCGGCTGCGAAGTTGCGGCGCGCGTAGCCCAGTAGCTCGGACTCGACGTCGATGGTTGTGAGGACACCATCGCGGGCCATGCCGTCCAGGAGCCACAGGCCTGACACTCCGGCACCCGTGCCCACTTCGAGGACGGCGCGCGCGCCTGCGACGGCGGCGAGCATCCGCAGGGCGGCTCCGGTACCGGAGGAAACGGGGGTGGCTCCAAGTTCGGATGCAACAGCGCGCGCGGCGGTCAGAGCTTCGCTCTCCGCCACGTAGTCTTCGGTATACACCCAGGTCTGGGCCTTATCCGCCATCGCTATCCTCACGTTTCATCGGTCGCCTCGGGCAGGTGCGTCCACACGTGTGCGCCCCTCTCCAGCCCTCAGGGTACAGGCGAGGCGTGACGCGGGCGCGTTGGCGCTCCGGTCTCCCGCTAAAAAGGAGACGACACCAAAACGCGTGCGTGCTGAAGGCCCTCGAAAAGGAGGGAACTCTGCGCGACGCAACCACGGCCTCGTCGATGAGGACGAGGCCGTGGTGCACACGCTGATGGGGCTTGTCAGTGCCGGATGGGGGAGACCCCGAGCGGGCGCCCGGCGAGGCCTCGGTTGACCGACGCGAGGGTCGTGCCGAGGGCTGTGAGGACCTCGGCGGCCGGCCCGGAGGCGACGGCGACGGGTTCGCCGCGGTCGCCGCCCTCGCGCAGCGCGATGTCGAGGGGGCACCTGGGCCAGGAGCGGCACCGAGTAGCCGAGCTGGGCGGTCAGGCGCGCGGATACGGATTCGCCGCCACCCGCACCGAAGATCTCCAGGCGCGAGCCGTCGGGCTGTGGCAGGAAGGACATGTTTTCGACGACGCCGATGACCTTCTGGTTCGTCTGGGCGGCGATGGAACCGGCTCGCTCGGCGACCTCGGCGGCGGCGACCTGCGGTGTCGTCACAACGAGGATCTCGGAGTTGGGCAGCAGCTGTGCGATCGAGATAGCGACGTCGCCCGTACCCGGGGGCATGTCGATGAGCAGGATGTCCAGGTCGCCCCAGAACACGTCGGCGAGGAACTGCTGGAGAGCGCGGTGGAGCATGGGGCCGCGCCACACGACCGCCTGACCGTCGGGCACGAACATGCCGATGGAGATGACCTTGATGCCGCCGACGCCCACGGGCGGGATCATCATGCCGTCGATAACCTGCGGGTCGTGGTCGACGCCGAGCATGCGGGGAATGGAGAAGCCGTAGATGTCGGCGTCCATGACACCAACCTTGAGGCCCTGCGCGGCGAGCGCGGCGGCCAGATTCGCGGTCATGGAAGACTTGCCGACGCCGCCCTTACCGGAGGTGACGGCGATGACGCGGGTCAGTGAGTCGGGACGCGAGAACGGGATCTCGCGCTCGGGGCGACCACCGTTGAGTTTTTCGCGCAGCGCCTTCTTCTGGTCCTCGTTCATGACGCCCATTTCGACGGTGACGTTCTCGACGCCGTCGAGGGCACCCACACGCTTGGAGACGTCCTTCGTGATCTGGGTGCGCAGCGGGCACCCGGCGGTGGTGAGCAGGACCTTGATCGCGACGGACGAGCCGTCGATCGTGACCAGGTCGGGGGTCACCATGTTGAGGTCGGTGATGGGGCGGCGGATCTCGGGGTCGATGACCTGGCCGAGAGCATCCATGACGGATTCAAGCGTGACTGGCATGGACTCCACTCTACTGGCCGGTGTGCCCATCTTCTAGGGGGGGAGGTTAGTCGGCCTGAGAATGTCCCTCCGTGTCCTGGTGACCGTTCGTGTCGGTGTCCGAGGCCTTGGCGGCGTCTGCGGCGATCTCGGCTCGCAGGTCCTCGAGCATATCGCGCAGTTCGGAGCGCACGAAGTCGCGCGTGGCGACGTCCTGGAGGGCCAGGCGCAGGCCGGCGATCTCGCGGGCCAGGTACTCGGTGTCGGCGAGGTTGCGTTCGGCGCGCAGGCGATCCTGTTCAGCGACGACGCGGTCGCGCGCGTCTTGGCGGTTCTGCGCGAGCATAATGAGCGGGGCCGAGTACGAGGCCTGGGTTGAGACGCGAGGTTCAGCAGAATGAAGGGGTAGGGGTCCCACGCGAATTTTACGCTGACACCAGCGAGCACGAGGTTCGCGGCGATCCAGGCGACGACGAAGATCGTCATGTAGAGGACGAAACGGGGGGACCCCATGAAGCGCGCGGTAGCCTCGGCGAAGCGACCGAAGCCATCGCCTCCGCCGGAGCCTGGGCGGCGGAAGAACCCGCGTCGCCTTTCGAGCGGGTTGTCGAGACGATCAGCCATCGATGCTCCTTGCCATCATGCGGTCGGTGACGTCGTCATCGAAATCGCGCCAGTCTTCGGGCAGCAGTTCGTCGAGCACGTCGTCGACCGAGACGGCGCCGTGTAGGTGCCCGTCCTCGTCGACGACGGGAAGAACCGTCAGGTTGTAGGTGGCCAGTAGTCGGGTCACTGTCGCGATGTGCGCGTTGGGGTCCACGGCCTCGATGTCGCGGTCGAGAATCGTGCCGAGTAGGGTCTGCGGGGGTTCGCGCAGCGCGCGCTGGATGTGGACCATGCCCAGGTATTGGCCGGTCGGGGTCTCCTGGGGTGGGCGCGCGATGAAGGCGACGGTCGCGATGGAGGCGGGGGATGTCCTCGCGGCGCACTGCAGCGAGCATCTGCGCGACGGTGGCGTTGGGGCCGAAAACGACCGGTTCGGTGGTCATGAGCGAACCCGCTGTGGACTCCTCGTAGGTCATGAGCCGACGCACGTCCTCGGCCTCTTCGGGTTCCATGAGGGCCAGCAGCGACTGTGCTTTGGTGGCGGGCAGCTCGGCGACGAGGTCGGCTGCGTCGTCGGGCTGCATGACGTCGAGAACGTCGGCGGCTCGTGCGGCCTCCAGCGCTGACACGATGGCAATGCGGTCGTCGTTACCCAGCTCCTCGAGCACGTCGGCTAGGCGCGCGTCGGTCAGCTGCTGCGCAACCGCCATCTTGCGGTCCTGGGGCAGGCTATGGATGAAGTCCGCCAGGTCGGCGGGACGCATGTCTTCCGTGTATTGAAGCAGTGCGGTGGCCGCCTGGTTGGAGTCGGTCTTGAGCAGGCCCGACACCTCGGTCACGTCGACCGTCAGGGTCTCGCCGCTGCGCGTGAAGCCGAGGGACGAGGTACGCACGCGCTGGACGTGCAGCGTGGAAATCACCCAGTCCTTGGGGCGACGCTGACGCATGGCAACGTCGAGGATACGCACTTGGCCGGAGCCGTCGTTCATGGTGACGACGCGGTCGAAGAGTTCGGACAGCACCAGGGTCTCGATGGGGCGCTGCGTGAACGAACGAATGTTGAGCAGGCCCGTCGTGATGACCGATCCGGCTTCGATCGACGTCACGCGGGTCAGCGGCAGGAACACGCGTTTGCGCGGGCCGACCTCGACGACGAAGCCGATGACGTTGGCTTCAGATTTCAGCCGAAAGATGACAACAACATCGTGAATCTTGCCGACTTGGTCGCCCAAAGGGTCGAAAACACCGGTGCCGGCAAGCTTTCCGATGTAGACGCGTCGGCCCTTGGTGCCAACCTCAATAGATGCAATGCTCACTTAATCATTTTAGGCTGATGATGTTCAATGCGTCGTAATGGAGAGCCGGTGCCGGGTGGACAATGCGTCCCACGCCACCGTTGCTGTGGTGATTGGAGAGAGAAATGGCCGTTGTGATGGAACCGAAGATGCCGACGGGTACGGAGGTTGCGTCCTACCAGACTTACGCGCAGGCTCGAGCGGGTGTTGATTTCCTGTCCGATTATGGTTTCGACGTTTCGTCGATCACGATTGTCGGCACGGATCTGCACATGGTGGAGCGCGTGACGGGTCGCCTGACGATAGCCCGAGCGTCCATGTCGGGTGCGTCCAGCGGCGGACTGTGGGGTGCGCTTGCGGGCATGTTCATGTCCGCGGGACAGAACGCGGGCGGCACGGGCACCTGGGTGCTGGGCGGCATCGTCATCGGTGCGCTTGTCGGCATGGCCCTGTCTGCACTGGCGTTTATTCTGCGAGGCCGCAACCGTGACCTCTGTCCTCTCAGCAGGTCGTTGCCGAGCGCTACGCGATCTTGGCGGCCTCGGACGTCGACCGCGCGTTCACGCTCCTGCAGCGCACGCCAGGCAACATGGCACGCCCCAAGCGTGCGCGCGAGGTGACAGAACGCCCGAAGAAAGACTCTGTCGGCTTCTTCCCCGACGGACGTCCGCGTTTTGGCGCTGCGACCAAGGAGGGGGATATCCCGAGTGGGGGGCCCGAGGCCTCGGCTGCGTCGAGCACGAACGAGGCCGTGGCACCCTCGCAGGTCACGCAGGCCGTCTCCCCGGTGTCCTCCGCGTCGGAGAGCGAAGCGGCGCAGACTGCGGCACCCGCTCAGCCCGCGCCCGCTCAGCCCGCGCCTGAAGGACGCGACGACGCCCCGGCCTCGTCCCCTGAGGGAGACCAGGCCGAGGCGTCGGATCAGCGCTCCTAAGCGGCGCGCTTCCAGCGAAGAAATCCGCGCGGGGCGCGCTTAGCGTCCCTGGATGCGCGCGATCCACTCCCTCGACGTCCGCGATGGTGCGCGGGATGTCTTCGGAGATGCGCGTGACGGTGCCGTCGGCGTTCACCACGACGTCGTCCTCGATGCGCACGCCGATTCCGCGGTATTCCTCGGGGATCAGCAGGTCGTCGGCGCGGAAGTACAGGCCCGGTTCGATCGTGAAGATCATGCCCGGCTCGAGCAGCGCGCCCTGGTAGAGTTCTGCGCGCGCCTTCGCGCAGTCGTGCACGTCCAGGCCCAGATGGTGGCTGGTGCCGTGCGGCATCCAGCGGCGGTGCTGCTGGCCGGTGGATGCCAGAGATTCCCCGGGCGTGACGGGCAGGATGCCCCACTCGTACAGGCGGGCGGCGATGACCTCCATAGCGGCGTCGTGTACGTCCTTGAAGCGGCAACCGGGCTGGTTGGCGCGGGCCAGAGCGGCCTCGCAGGCGTCGAGCACGGCCTGGTAGACGCGGGCCTGGACCTCGGTGAAGCGCCCGTTGACGGGCAGCGTGCGCGTGATGTCGGCGGTGTAGAGGGAGTCGACCTCGACGCCGGCGTCGACAAGCACCAGGTCGCCTTCGCGCACCTCGCCGTCGTTGTCGATCCAGTGCAGGGTGTTCGCGTGGTTGCCGGAGGCCGCGATGGTGTCGTAGCCCAGGCCGTTGCCTTCCTCGCGGGCGTTCGCTGCGAAGGCCCCCTCGATGACGCGCTCACCACGGCGGTGACCGATGGCGCGCGGCAGCACGCGGATGATGTCCTCGAAGCCGGCCTTGGTGACCTCGACCGCGCGGATCATTTCCTCGATCTCGTAGGCGTCTTTCTTGAGCCGGATTTCGGAGAGGCGCTCCTCGAGGGCTTCGTCTTCGTCGCGCGCGTCGTCGCCAAACGGCAGGGAGGCCTGGACGCGGATCTCGTTGACCATGTCTTCGATCTGGGCGTCCACGCCGCGCACGATGCGTAGACTCACCCGGCCGGCATCCTTGGACAGCGCGTCGCGCAGCGTGTCGATGTGGCGGGTTTCCAGGCTGGTCGCGGCCGAGACCTCTTCGAGCGACGGGCGCGCACCCACCCAGAATTCGCCGTAGCGCGGGTTGGCGTAGAACTCCTTGGAGGAACGCGAGGCGCGCGGCTTGAAGAACAGCAGCGCGGTGTGGGTGCCGTCCTCGTTCGGTTCGAGCACCAGGACCGTGTCCGGTTCCCTTTCGCCGCCCAGGCCCGACAGGTGCGCGAACGCGGAGTGCGCGCGGAAACGATAGTCGCAGTCATTCGAGCGGACCTTGTAGGGACCCGCGGGGATGACGAGGCGCTCGCCGGGGAAGGGGGCACCGGCCTTGAGAGTGCGGTCGGTGAGGAAATCGGCGACGCGTTCACGCTTGGGCAGATCGGTGGGGCGTGGAGCCCATCCGGAGCCGATGAACTCGCGGAACACGGAGGACTGGGGCTGACGGGAGCGGCTTTCGCCTCGGTCGGCCATTGACTGGGATTCTTCTTCGCTCATGGGCCCATTCTACGGCTGTGAGTGCCCCGGTGGAGTGCCCGGGGGCATGACAAACCCCGGCCTCGTTCCCAGGTCGCGCAGCAGGCGCGGGGACGAGGCCGGGGCAGGTCGTGTGTGGGAGAGGATCAGTCCTGGAGAGTGAGCTCTCCCGCGATGGACAGGTCCATCCAACGCTTGAAGTCCGCGCCGCGCTTGCCCTGCGAGAGCAGGAACACGGTCTTGGCGTAGAGGGCCTCGAGCGTCATGTCGTGCGCGCCGATCGCGCCGAGGCGCGCCAGGGCGTTGCCGGCCTCGTAGTGGCCGAGCATGACCTCGGACTGGTAGCACTGGGAGGCGACAATGATCGGCACATCGGCGTTGGCGAGCTCGGCCAGGACATCCACGAGGCCCGGCTCAGAGGCGGGGATGTTACCCACGCCGAAGGTGCGCAGGATGAGAGCGTCCGGGTGGGGCGTCGTCATCGCGCGCAGTCGGGCGGCGCTCATGCCGGGCACCACGTCGATGACGGCGACATCCTGGCGCGTGTACGGGCTGGGATCGGTCCAGCCGGTGCCCGGATGGGGAGCGCCGTACCAGCGCCACGGGGCGCCTGTGCGCGCCATAGGGGACACGGAGGGCGACTCGAAGCCGCGGAAGGCCCACGACGAGGTTTTGGTGGCGCGGTTGCCGGCCAGGAGCTTGTGCCCGAAGAACAGCATGACTCCGCGGGCGTGGCGCGAAATTGCCGCGCGCAGTGCACCCGTGACGTTCGCCGACGCGTCCGAGCCGACGACGCCAAGCGGGTACTGGGAGCCAGTCAGGACGACCGGCTTGCCCATGCTCGCAAGCGCGTAGGACAGGGCCGCAGCCGAGTAGGCCATCGTGTCCGTGCCGTGCAGGACCAGGAATGCGTCGGCCGTCTCGGCGTGCGCGTTGATGTCGTCGATGATGGCCTGCCAGTCCTCGGGAGTGGCTTCCGAGGAGTCGATGAGCGGGTCCAGCGTCGACATCGTGATGTTCGAGGCCAGCTCGATGCCCTCCAGCTGGGAGCCGAACCACCCCTGCAGGTCAGCGCCGGGGCGCAGACCCTCTGGGGAATCGACCATGCCGATGGTTCCACCGGCATACGTGACGTGAAGACGCACGGTGAGTCCTTTCGATCAGTCGCCCGACACCAGGGTCTCGTCACCCTGGAGCGAGGCGGCGGCCTCGTCGGTCAGGTTGCCGACGCGCCCGCGCACGTAGTACCAGCCGGCGACCATGAGGACGACGACCACGGCGAACAGCGCGAGGGTCCAGCGGCCCGACTCGGAGGTCACGTTGGAGCCAACGACCACCGCGAAGAAGAGCAGCGCCAGGTAGTTGGTGTAGGGAGCGCCGGGCATGCGGAACTCGGGACGCTGCGCTTCGCCGCGCTTGACTTTGCGCAGGAACGCCAGGTGCGAGATGAGGATCATCGCCCAGGTGCCAGCGATGCCGATGCCCGCCAGGTCCATGACGATGTTGAAAGCGTTCTGTGGAACGAAGGCGTTGAGCAGAACGCCCAGCAGGCCCAGCGACGCGGTGATGATGATGCCACCGTAGGGCACGTGGTTCTTGTTGAGGCGAGCAGCGTAGCGCGGCCCCTCGCCCACGAGTGCCATCGAGCGCAGCGTACGACCGGTCGCGTACAGTCCGGCGTTCAGCGAGGAGAGAGCCGCGGTCAGGACGACGACCTGCATGATGTCGCCCGCGTGAGGAACGCCGATGCCGGAGAAGAACGTCGTGAAGGGGGACTCATTCGACGAGTAAGCGTTGTAGGGCAGCGCGAAGGCGAAGAGAACGACGGAGCCAACGTAGAAGAAGAAAATACGGATAACCATCGAGTTGATGGCCTTGGGCATGATTGTTGCGGCATCCTTCGCCTCACCGGCTGCGACACCCACCATCTCGGTGCCGCCGAACGCGAAGACAACGCCCAGGGTCAGGGCGAACACGGGGGCCAGGCCCTCGGGGAACCAGCCGCCGGACTCGGAGATGTTGTGGACGCCCGCGGTGTAATCGGCGACGTGCGCCTGCGTGATGATCGCCCAGATAGCGACAGCCATGAAGATGAGGATCGTCGCGACCTTAATCATCGCGAACCAGAATTCGGCTTCACCAAAGGCCTTCACGCTCAGCATGTTCAGAACGAACACGAGGGCCAGTGCGATGAGGGCGATCACCCACTGTGGGATGGCCTCGAACATTGTCCAGTAGTGCATGTAGAGCGCCACAGCGGTGATGTCAGCCATGACAGTGACGGCCCAGTCCAGGAAGAAGAACCATCCGGTGATGAACGCGCCCTTCTCGCCCAGGAACTCGCGAGCGTAGGACACGAACGCGCCCGAGGAGGGGCGACGCACCGCCAACTCGCCGAGGGCGCGGACCATCAGGAATGCGAAGACACCACACACTGCGTAGGCGAAGGCGAGCGCTGGGCCGCCCTGGGCCAGACGACCGCCGGCACCCAGGAACAGGCCGGTGCCAATCGAGCCGCCGATGGCGATCATCTGGATATGTCGGTTTTTCAGAGCCTTGTTATACCCGGCGTCTCCCGCATCGGTCGCGGTAGACACCTGGGTCTGATCCTTGTCAGACACGCGTGTACTCCAATCGGTGTTGAGGGGGCCATATGGCCGTGTGCAGTCAGTTTCCTACAGTGATTGGCGTCTCGCCGGGGGTGGGCATATGCTCAAAAGTGGCCGTGGTCCGTGAAAAGACGTGCGGAGAGACGACGTCCCACCGCTCAAAATCAGGGGTTTTCACGAGGCCTGGGCGCGCTCGCGGCGGACACCTCCAAGGGCTGGTGGTGTGATCGGATTAATGCGGTAATCTCAGATGGTGAAGCGAATTGATCCCCATACTCATAGCGCTTACTCGGATGGAACGGACACGCCCGCGCAGCTCCTCGCGATTGCCGCCGAGGCGGGGCTGGATGCGATTGCGCTGACCGATCACGATACGACGACCGGATGGGACGAGGCCGTATCCGCCGTCCCCGACACCGGCGTCACCCTCATCCGAGGGGCCGAAATGTCCTGCTCAGCATCGGGCATCACCGTGCACCTGCTGGCCTACCTTTTCGACCCGGCCAGCCCCGGCCTCGTCGATAATTTCCGGCGAACCCGGGAGGACCGCGAGACGCGCGCCCTCCGCATGGTCGAGAACCTGAGTGCGGACTACCCGATCACGTGGGAGGATGTGCTCGCTTTCGCGCCCGAGGGTGGCCCCGTGGGACGTCCGCACATCGCCGACGCGCTCGTCGCCGCCGGTGCTTTCCCCGACCGCAGTGCCGCATTCGTCAAGGCCCTGCACCCGTCGGGTCCCTACTACGTGCACCACTGGGCACCCGACCCGGTCGAAGCGGTGCGCTGCGTGCGTGAGGCCGGGGGGGAGTGCCCGTCTTGGCGCATCCGCGCGCCCGCAAGCGTCAGCGGCTGCTGCCCGAGGCCGTTATCGCGCAGATGGCTCAGGCAGGTCTCTTCGGTATCGAGCGTAACCACCGCGACCACGCTCCTGAGGATCGCGCCGACGTTGACCGCATCGCCAGGGAACTGGGACTCGCGGAGTTTGGATCCTCCGACTACCACGGCACCGGCAAGCCCAACCGCATCGGCGAAAACACGACCGACCCCGACATCATCGCCGAGGTCATCGCGCAAGGGAGCATCGAGGTGGTGCAGCCGTGAGTGTCTTCGACGTTACCCTTTTCGCCACCGCCTTCACGACGCTGACGGTCATCATGGACCCCATCGGCACGGTGCCGATCTTCCTGGGACTCACGTCTCGTTATTCCCAGGCCAAGCAGCGGCGGGCAGCGATCCAAGCGACCTCCGTGTCCTTCGGTGTCATCCTGACATTCGCGATCCTCGGCGGACAGATCTTGCGCCTCCTGAGCATTTCGATGGAGGCGCTGCAGCTGTCCGGCGGTGTCCTGCTGTTCCTGGTCGCCATGGAACTCCTCATGGGCACCGACTCTTCGACACCTGATACGGGGGACGAAAGCGTCAACGTTGCGCTCGTTCCCCTTGGGACGCCGCTGCTGGCTGGTCCCGGCTCGATCGTCGCCGTCATGGTGGCCGTTGGGCAGGCCGGAACGAACGTCGGATCGTGGATCGCCGTCGTCCTGGCCGTGGTGCTGGCGCACGTCGTCATGTGGCTGACGATGCGCTTTTCGCTCATCCTCTCTCGGCTGCTGGGACCCGGGGGCATCATGCTGTTGACCAAGATCTCAGGTTTGCTTCTCGCTGCTATTGCAACGCAACTCATCATGGAGGGAATTTTCAAGTTTATCGGGACGTTCCAGGGTTCTTGAACTTATTAGAAGGGTGTGAATTACTCGGTATTTGAGTTAGATTTTGATGTGACGGACAGGGTTGTCTGGTGTGATTTTAGGAAAACTCTTCTCGATGGTCAGGAAGTGTTGTAGAGTAAGGGTGAATCCCTGATCTGACACTACCGGTGCCGGTCAGGGTTGTGCATTCATCCCGCATCACATCCGTTTCAGGAGAGATCATGAAGAAGACGACTGCCTCCCTGTTCGCAGTGACGGCGGCTTTCGGCATCATCGCTGCTTCCACCGGCATTGCTGTCGCAGCTGAGTCTCCGATTGGTGACAGCGCGAAGGGGAACCCTTCCATCGGTGAACCTTCGAAGGGTAACCCCTCTATTGGTCAGCCCACTCCCTCGCCTTCCACCCCGGTTGTTGGTCCCGAGGAGCCGCCGACCCCCGAGCCGTCCAACCCCGGCCCCGGTCCGGAGCAGCCTTCGACGCCTGCCCCCGAGCCTCAGACGCCTACCCCCAGCGAGGAACCCTCTGTTCCCGAGCCGGTCGCCCCCGGTTCTGGGACCGGCGTGACCACCCATGGTGAGGTGACCCCCGCCGAAGGTCCGGCTCCTGTGAGTGTTCGTTCCGGTATTCGTCGCTCGAACGAGCCTGCTGAGGCTTCTACCACGATGCTGGCAAACACCGGTTCCTCTGCGTCGATCGCCGCGGGCACTGGTGCCATCGCCCTGGCTGGTGGTGTGACCCTCATCATTGCTCGTAAGCGTCACTGAGGTATTCTCTCTTGACAAACAACGCGGACCCGCTTGAATCGAGCGGGTTCGCTTTTTGTCTAGTTTGCGCAGCTCGCACCGGCTTTATGCACAAACGTGCACGGATGTACCGCAGATTTGCAACGAAAACGAGGTGTTTCGCCTTGAAATGATATGCGCGTCACATGCACAATGGGAATACCGAAAGTCACCATGAATTGAGCCCTCATGATGAACCGGTGATGGAAAGTGGCATCGCTCGCCCGAGGGGTGCCACTTTCCTGTATATGTGCCCCTGCGGGCAGTGCCCCCGCAGGGGCACACCCCTGATGTTCGGTACCTCCGTTGTGGTGCCCTATCGTGTGCGGTGCTGTCGTTTCGCTATGCCCGTGAGCTTTTCGCGCAGAGCTGGTCTCGAGTGAGCTGGTAGGGGAGTGTGGGGGTTGGGTCTTTAGTCATGGGGCCTTGCTCGGGGGTGTAGTTGGTCACGTGAGAGGGGTGGTGAATCTCCCAGAGGGTGGTCAAAACAGGGAATTAGCTGCGCGGATCGGTAATCTCTAAGGTGAGGCCCGATCCCTACCCGGGGCTCGCCGCTTGGCGGGAGGGCGTAGTTACGAAAAAGGAAGTCATATGACGCTGGATCTGACGCAGTCGCTGCCCTCGCACGTGCGTGCGACCTCCGGACGCCCCGTTGAAGACTCGACTCTGATGGAGGTGTGGCAAGGTCTGTCCGCTGCCATCGTCGATCAGATCGCTGACAACTGGGCCGCCACCACCGAGCGTTACGCCAAGGGTCGTCAGGAACACTACTTCTCCGCTGAGTTCCTCATGGGCCGCGCCCTGCTGAACAACCTGTCGAACCTCGGCCTCGTCGAGAAGGCCCGCGAAGCCCTCGCCGCCTACGGCCTCGATCTTGGCCAGGTTCTCGAAGAGGAGCCGGATGCGGCTCTCGGTAACGGTGGCCTCGGCCGCCTCGCCGCCTGCTTTCTGGACTCCTGCGCCACCCTGGATCTGCCCGTGCGCGGCTACGGTATCCTGTACCGCTACGGTCTGTTCAAGCAGCTCTTCGACAACGGTTTCCAGACCGAGCACCCGGATCCGTGGATGGAGGAGGGCTACCCCTTCGTCACCCGCCGGGAGGAACTCGCTCGTATCGTCTCCTACGCCGACCTGACCGTGCGCGCCGTCCCCTACGACATCGCGATCACCGGCTACGGCACCAAGAACGTGGGCACTTTGCGCCTGTGGAAGGCCGAACCCATCGAAGAGTTCGACTACGACGCCTTCAACTCCCAGCGCTTCACCGACGCGATCATCGACCGTGAGCGCACCATGGACATCTCCCGTGTCCTGTACCCCAACGACACCACGTTCGAGGGCAAGGTCCTGCGCGTGCGCCAGCAGTACTTCTTCTGCTCCGCCTCCCTGCAGGAGATCGTCGAGAACTACGTGCGTCACCACGGCACTCGACCTGAACGGCTTCGCCGAGTACAACGCCGTTCAGCTCAACGACACCCACCCGGTCCTCGCCATCCCCGAACTCATGCGCATCCTCATGGACGAGCATGGCCTCGGCTGGGAAGAGGCCTGGGCAGTTGTTTCAAGACCTTTGCCTACACGAACCACACGGTTCTGGCCGAGGCCCTCGAGACCTGGGACATCCACATCTTCAACCGCCTCTTCCCGCGCATCGCCGAGATCGTCCGCGAGATCGACCGTCGCTTCCGTATCGACATGGCCGAGCGCGGTCTCGACCAGGGCACCATCGACTACATGGCCCCCGTCTCCGGCAACACCGTGCGCATGGCCTGGATCGCCTGCTACGCGTCCTACTCCATCAACGGCGTCGCCGCCCTCCACACGGAGATCATCAAGCGCGACACCCTCAAGGGAGTGGTACGCCATCTGGCCTGAGCGCTTCAACAACAAGACCAACGGCGTGACCCCGCGCCGCTGGCTCAAGCAGTGCAACCCCCGCCTGGCCGCCCTCCTCGACGAGGTCACCGGTTCCGACGCGTGGGTCCGCGACCTCACCGTGCTCTCTGACTTCACCGAGGCTGGCACCGATGATGTGCTCACGCGCCTGGGCGAGATCAAGCACGCCAACAAGGTCGACTTCGCCGCGTGGATCAAGGAGCGCGAGGGTGTCGAGATCGATCCCGACTCGATCTTCGACGTTCAGATCAAGCGTCTGCACGAGTACAAGCGTCAGCTGCTCAACGCCTTCTACGTCCTGGACCTGTACTTCCGCATGAAGGACGACCCGACCCTGGATACGCCCAACCGCGTGTTCATCTTCGGTGCGAAGGCTGCCCCCGGCTACATTCGCGCGAAGGCCATCATCAAGCTCATCAATGCCATCGGTGAGCTGGTGAACAACGACAAGGACATCAACGGCCGCATCAAGGTTGTCTTCGTCCACAACTACAATGTCTCGCCCGCCGAGCACATCATCCCCGCCGCCGACGTCTCCGAGCAGATCTCGATGGCCGGCAAGGAGGCCTCGGGCACGTCCAACATGAAGTTCATGATGAACGGTGCCCTCACCCTGGGTACCCTGGACGGCGCGAACGTTGAGATTCTCGAGGCCGTGGGCGCGGACAACGCCTACATCTTCGGCGCGACCGATGATGAGCTGCCCGAGCTGCGTCGCCACTATGATCCCCGTTGGCACTACGAGAACGTCCCCGGCCTCAAACGCGTCATCGACGCCCTGACCGACGGCACGCTCAACGACAACAACTCGGGTTGGTTCCACGACATCCGCCACTCGATCCTCGAGGGCGGCTACGACCCGGCCGACGTGTACTACGTCCTGGGCGACTTCGCTGCGTACCGCGAGACCAAGGACCGCATGGCCGCCGATTACCGCGACCAGAAGGCCTGGAACGCTCGCGTGTGGGCGAATATTTCCCGCTCCGGCCGCTTCTCCTCGGACCGCACGATCTCCGACTATGCTCGCGAGGTCTGGCACATCGAGGGTGAGCCGATCGACTGACGCATTCGCGGGGGAGGCCCGGAACCGCATGGTTCCGGGCCTCTCTTGTTGCTTGGGTGATCGCAGTTGTATCGCTCTGTGAACCAACTGTATTAGTGGGTTGACACAGTTGGGTATCTGTGTCATTGTATTAGTGTATTAATACAGAAAGACAGGAGGGATACGTCGATGCGCATCGATGACACCCGCCCCATCTGGATCCAGCTGGCCGACAGCTTCCGCGCCCGCATCACCGACGGCACGTGGAAGCCCGGCCAAAAGATCCCCTCCGTCCGCGACCTCGCCATTGAGGCCGGCACCAACCCCAACACCGTCCAGCGAGCCCTCGCCGCCCTTGACGACGAAGGCCTCACCGTCTCCAAGCGGACGGCCGGACGATTCGTCGCCACCGACGACTCCGCGCTACGCGCCCTTCGCGAGGAGGATGCACGCGCCGCAGCAGACGCCTTTATTCGCGCCTGCCGAGCCCTCGGCGTCGATGTTGAAGGTGCCCACGGCCTCGTCGATGAACGCTGGGATGCGGACCTGTAAACTAGGAGGAAATACTCTCATGACCACCCAACCCACAGGTGTGAGCGCGGCTGGCTCCGACCTCGTCGAGGTCACCGGCCTGACGAAGAGCTACCGAGCGACGCCGGCCCTGCGCGACTACAACCTGAGCCTCAAGGCTGGCCACATTGTTGGCCTCATGGGCCCCAACGGCTGCGGCAAGACCACGCTGCTCAAGATCCTCGCCGGAGTCCTCTCCGACTATGAGGGCACCGTGACCATCGACGGGCACGCGCCCGGCGTCGCCACCAAGGAGATCGTCTCCTACCTGCCCGACGCCGACTTCCTCAACGCCGACTGGACCGCTGCGGACGCGATCCGCATCTACTCCACGTTCTTCGCCGACTTCGACGCCGACAAGGCCGCTTCGATGGTCGACTTTTTCGGACTGCCCACCGACCGCCGCCTCGGCGAGATGAGCAAGGGCATGGGGGAGAAGCTCCAGATCAGCCTCGTCATGTCCAGGCGCGCCCGCGTCTACCTGCTCGACGAACCCATCAGCGGCGTCGACCCCGCCACGCGCGACGTCATCCTCGGCGGCATCCTGCGCGAGTTCGACCCCGCCTCGCTGCTCATCATGTCCACCCACCTCATCTCCGACATCGAGCACTTCGTCGACTACGCGCTCTTCATGAAGGACGGCCAGGTCTTCCTGCGCGGCGACGCCGACGACCTGCGGGCCGCCCACGGCGATTCCCTCGACGCCATCTTCCGGAAGGAGTACCGCTGATGTACACCAAATTTCTTGCATACGAAATCCGGTCGCGCCTCGTCGTGGACGTGCGTTCCTTCGGGGCGCTCGTCGCTGTCATCGCCATCGCGTCGGGAATCGTCGCCGCGGGACTACCCGGGATCAGCGGCTCCACCGCGATGCTCGCCTACGCCCTCTGTGCGCTCACACCGGCCGCATGCGCGATCGCGGCCATGGCCGACTACTGGAAGACCCTGTACGGGCAGCGCGGCTACTTCACGATGAGCCTGCCGGTCTCTGGAAAGGTCATCTTCTGGGCTAAGAACACGCGCATCATGATCGAGTGCCTCCTGGCCCTCGCTCTGGCCGTCGGTGGAATTATCGCTGTCGCTTCGGCTGCCGCGTGGAGCGACGGCATTAGCCTCCTTGAATACACGTCCGGGCCTCGGTCCCTCGCGGCCGGAATACCGACCTCCACCGTCGTTATCATGATTGTGGTGCAGGTGATCCTGTCGATGTCGTGGGTCGTGCAGGGCTGCGCCGTTATGTCCATCGGTGCGGAAGGGCGCTTCAATCACATGGGTTTCGGCGCGCCCATCATCGGTTTCGTGCTGGTGTACATCGTGAACCAGGTGCTTTCCACGGTTGGCACGTTCTTCCTTCCGCTGTCCGTCACGACTGATGGACACTTCAGCACCGAGATCATGTGGACCTCGTACCGTGCGACGATGGGAACCGATGGTCAACCGAACGTCATCGGCATCGGCTCCTATATCCTCGTGCCCCTGTTTGCCCTGTTCCTAGGGCTGTGGGCCTCCCGCTCGATCGAGAAGCACACGTCCTTGCGCTGAGGGCATCACGAGCTGAACGGTAGTCGGCGGTGGGATAGGGTTGTTGCACCCGATCTCGCCGCCGACTTGTTCGTGAGGAGCGCCAATGACTGCTGATGGACCCCGCTTCGGGACGACGCCGCAAAACCCCGACCTGTTGCGGTGGATCGGCATTCAGGTACTCCTCCTCGTTATCGCTTGGGTGATCGGCCTGATCGTGCGCCGGCTGCTGGCCTCGCGCATGACGATGTCCACGGCCTCGGCGACCCTCACCGGCCTGGGCGGCCTGTGGGGAGGCCTCCTGGTCGCAGGCTGGATCTTCTCCTCCTCCGACATGTGGCGCCCCGCCATGATCGGCGTCGCCGCTCTGGTGGCGCTCGTCGTCGTCATCGTCGTCTCCCTGATCGTCGCGTACCTGCATCCGCGCCCCGGCCTCGAACCCATCGCCGAGGTCGCCAAGCGCGGCGAATCCGACTCCCTCGAATTCAAGTCGAGCGCCCGCTGGAACATGCGCGCCGGCAAGCGCGACGACGCCATGGAAACCGTCATCGCCAAGACCGTCGCCGCGTTCATGAACTCCGGCGGCGGCACTCTCCTCATCGGCGTGGACGACGATGGACGCCTCATCGGCCTCGGCCCCGACTACGCGACCCTCAAGACACCGGACGCCGACCGTTTCGAGCTGTGGATCCGCGACCTGTGGGGTCAGCGGCTGGGGACCAACGCGGCCGCGCTGCCCATTCTCGACTTCGCCGAGGCCTCGGACCCCCAGGAGGGCTACGGACCCCAGGAAGTATGCCGGGTGACGATCCCGCCGTCCACGAGGCCCGTGTACCTGCGCGGCCCGAAGGGAAGAGGCGAGGCCGAGCTGTGGGTGCGCGTCGGCAACTCGACGCGGCGCCTCGACGTGACCGATGCCGTGCAGTACGTGGCGATGCGCTGGCCGGCGTATGCGCGCGTCTCGCTGCTCACTCGCCTGCGCCTCACCCTGACGATGCGCCGCCACCGCAACACTCCTGCCCGTCTGCCGCAGGTCGTCGAGCGGACGCTCACCGAACGCCTCTTCAGCGAGCGGGCGCGCAATGGCAGCCGGGGGGCTGGCGAGGAGTAGGTGGTCCTCGGGCTAGACTGGCTTGAGGGACTCAGAGAGGAGTGGTGGCTGTGAGGCTGCGAAAGACTCTGCCGTCAGATATCGAAGAGATCATCGCATCCGGGGACGTCGAGGCCGTGGCGCGCGCGGTCGAGCGCTGCGAGGTCGGCGCGTACCTGCGCGGCGACGCCTATGAGTCGCGGCTCATGCATTTCCCGGCCTCCGAGGAGATCACGGACTTCCTGCTCGCGCGGGGCGAGGACATCAACTCGCGTGATCGGTATGAACGCACCCCGATTCACGCGCGCGTTCGGTCGCGATGCCTCGATCAGATCCCGTTGTTGATCGCCCGCGGAGGCGACATTAACGCGCGGGACACGTCCGATCAGACGGCGTTGTATGGCGTCGTCGAGCGTTTTCCCGTTGCCGATGTGTCACGGATGATTTCGTGGGGCGCGGATCCGCTGGTGACCGCCGATTCGCGAGTCTATGGCAAGGCGACGCTCGTTGAGAACGTGGTGTCCTGGCACAACTTCCTGGACGCCCCACGCGCGCTCGCGGTGATTCGGTTGCTTCTGTCCGTTGGGGCACCCGTCGGCGAGCGTGTGCCGACCGCACTGCGGTCGATGGACCGGATGCGCTGCACGTTCATCACGCACGGTCTGCCGGACCACCTTTCGCAGTCGCGAGTCGACGAGGCCTCGGCTGCGTTGTGGGAGCTGTGCGCGCTGTTCGGGGTGGAACAGCGGGAGGCGCAGCGCGCACCTGTCGTGGGGGAGACGCTTAACTTTGATGCGGGCGCGACGCCAACCCAGATGTTTAGCCGACTCTGGGATCAGCTGGTGCCCGACAGCGGCCAGTGCAAGACGCTACAGGGCGAGGTTATCCGCATTGCGGGGCGGGTCGGCTACGAGGTCTATGACAACGGCGGCATCAACTGGGAGCCTTCTTTTGAGGCGCTGTTGGATCAGTATCTCAGTGTCGTGCGTTCGGGCCTGCCGATGCCGCCCTCCTCTGTGGCTCGCGCCGAGGCCGCCGTCGCCTCCCTGAAGGGACGCTCCATGTCTCACCAGGCAGTCGACGACATCACGGAGCTGGCCGTGGAATGGGTGCGCCTGAACCCGGTCCTGGTGGAGCTGAATTTGCCCGACGTGGGGCGGTGACTGTCCAGGCCAGCAGACTGTAAAGCGCGCTGTGGTACACTGTGTGCATGGATAAACGAATTCTTGAGTGGCTGCGACAAAGACGGGTGGCAGTCGCATATGGCGTGTTTTGGTTTTTCTTGCTATGTTTATTGCATGGTTTGTATGGATGACGCATATCAATATCTCGGGGCGTCTTCTTGAGCAGAATGCCGAAATGTTGGGCAAAATGTATTATGCTCTCTTCGGCTTCCCTGGAGTTATAGCTTTCATTTGCACCTGGTGGAAGCATGACAGGTGGCGTGCGGTATTGACAATGCGTTTGATTCTCATTTTAGTGATGGTGATCGTTTTTTTCGTCGCCTTCACTCCGTTTGATCAAAGTATGGCATTCTATATTGGGGCCGATGTGCCGGAACCTGGACTTGTATCTACATATGAAGTGCTGTTCATATATATATTATTTGTCGTAGCTGCTTCTTTTCAGTGTTGGCTAATTGCGTCTGAAACGAGACAAAAAGAATTAACCTCTGTTGTTGGTGGCGTTTTGGCCATTATGGGCATTCTCATGCCGAAATTACTTGAGTCATATTCAACTCTCAGTGCGCATTGTTCTCAGGGAGGGTGTGCATTGGGTGATCGAGATGGAACCGCACTGTTTGAGATGGCTATTTCGTGCGCTGCTGCTCTGGCTGCGATGTTCGTTGTTGGATTGTTCTCGGAATCGATCACAGGATTCTTTCGCTCGTCTGAGCGAGAAATTAGTAATGCGCCTCAAGAGTCTTCGCTCGAAGACTCTCAAAACTCCGAGATGCCCGTTTCTGCGAGTGAGGTCGCTGCAGCTTCTGACGTATAGAATGATGGTGTTGAACTGGTTCCGGGGTCGTCGCCGACGGCCACTTGTGTGCCTCAGGAGGCTGCTGATGGCGGGGCTATCCCTGCACATGCTGTGGAAACGCTGGCGAGCGCGTGTGGTTCGGGTGGTGTTGTGTCCAAGCAGCTGATGAGTGCTGCTGTCAGTGGCCTCATTGCCGGCGCCTGTTTCTCGGTCGTGAGTCGTCTTCTCGGTCGCCGCTGAACTGTGTTGCCTCGTGCTTTGACTGGCGAGTTAAGGCACATCTTCGTACCGATGCTTGTTGCTGAGTGGTGTTACACCACTTAGCGGGGTATTACACCAGCTCGGAGGTGGTGTAATGCTCCCTAAGTGGTGCAGCCTTTCGTTTGGAGCCGGGGCGAGCATTTCGAGGCTGTGTCGCAGCGTCCTAGGTAGCCGGTTGGGGTGTGTCGGGAGGAAAAGCCCGCAGTCGTGCTTGTTGTAGGAGCCGGTGCACCCGATCCGTAGGCATTACACCCCTTCTGATCGGGTGTATTGCGACGTAACGGGTGCAGCGTGACGTAACGGGTGCAACGTTGGGTGATTTGGGGTTGTAGAACGCGGGCATGGGAAGTGGTCGATCACCAAATCCGTGATGAAGCTCGTTGCCGATGAGGTGTTACATCCGATCGGGAAGATTCAATCCCTTCTGATCGGGTTGAATGCTCCCGAACGGGTGCAGGACTGCCCGGTCTGTTTCGGCCGCAGGCTTGTTGAGGGGCTGGGGGTGCACCTTGCCGCGTGTTGGCTTGTTGCTAGGTGACATTGCACTACTTGGCGCAGCATTGCACTGCTTAGTGGCTAGTGTAATGGCTTCCTACCTAGTGCATTGCTGTCGTATCTAGTGCACTGCTGCCCGTTTTGAGCACGTTGCGTGTCGGTTGGGGTCATTGCGGACGGCTAGTTCCGCGACGACACTTGTTACCGATGAGGCGGACACCCCAGCGGAAGCAGCATCACCACGCAACGTGGCCTTGCTGCGCACTGATCGGTCAGCCGGGGTGTGATCGCCGTGTGAGTCAAGCAAACCCGGCAATGTCGCGCTCGAATTCCTGAGCGGCGCGACGGCAAGCGAACCATGCGGCCCTGCCAACTTCGTGAAGCCACAACATTCCTGGGAGCTCGCTGAAAGAATATCAAGCGATAGACAGAGACAGCGGCATGCAACTCGTCTACGCTGAAAGCAGACCCCCGAAAGGAGCCGCTGATGCCAGCAAAACCCCAGATCATCGCCGATCCCCAGACCAACCGCGGAACCGCCTTCACCATCGACGAGCGCAAGCGCTTCGGGCTGATGGGTCGTCTTCCCGCAGCTGTTGAAACGCTCGAACAACAGGCCGCACGCGCCTACAAGCAGGTGTGTCGACTTGACGACGACCTCGACAAGTACATCTACCTCGAACAGTTGCACGACCGCAATGAGACGCTGTACTACAAGGTCATCATCGACCACATCGCCGAACTCCTGCCCGTCATCTACGATCCGACCATCGGCGAGGCCATCAAGAAGTGGTCCGCAGACTACCGTCGCTCGCGCGCCGTCTACCTGTCCGTCGATCGAGTCGAGGATGTGCGGCCCACGTTTGAAGGCCTCGGCCTCGGCCCCGATGACGTCGACCTCCTGGTCGTTTCCGACGCTGAACAGATCCTCGGCATCGGTGACTGGGGCGTGAACGGCACCGACATCTCCGTCGGCAAGCTTGCCGTCTACACGGCCGCAGCCGGTATTGACCCCTCGCGCGTCATCGCGGTCAACCTCGACGTTGGCACCGACAACGAGGAACTGCTGAACGACCCCTATTACCTGGGCAACCGCCACGGCCGTGTGCGCGGAGAACGCTACGATGCCCTCGTTAATGAATACTTGAGTGTCGCATCCGAGCTCTACCCGCACGCGCTCCTGCATTTCGAGGACTTCGGTGCCTCGAATGCGCGCCGCATCCTGGTTAACAACCGGGACAAGTACCGCATCTTCAACGACGACATGCAGGGCACCGGAGCGATCGTCATCTCCGCTGTCATCGCGGGCATGAAGACCAACGGCACGACCTTCGCAGACCAACGCCTCCTTGTTTACGGCGCGGGCACCGCGGGAACCGGCATGGCCGACCAGATCCATGCGGGCATGGTGCGCGCGGGACTGACCCCCGAGCAGGCGAAGGACCGCATCTGGCTGATCGACCGCGCCGGGCTAGTGACCGACGACATGGAGGGGCTGCCCGATTACCAGGCGGCCTACGCGCGCAGCGCCTCCGAGGTCGCCGACTGGGAGCGCAAGGATGGTGCGATCGGCCTGTTGGAGACCGTTCGCCGCGTCCACCCGACGATCCTGATCGGAACGTCGACGGATCACGGTGCCTTCACGCAGGATGTCATCGAGGCTCTGAGTGGCGGGTGCGAGCGGCCCATTGTTCTGCCCCTGTCGAATCCGACGGAAAAGATCGAGGCCATGCCGCAGGACATCATCGCCTGGTCCAAGGGACGCGCGCTGGTGGCCACGGGCATTCCGATCCAGCCCTTCGACTACGAGGGGACGACCTTCCACATCGGGCAGGGTAACAACTCGTTGCTGTACCCGGGCCTGGGGCTGGGAACGATCGTGTCCGGTGCCTCTCACGTGACCGATGCGATGATTCTCGCCGCCGCCGAGGCCGTGGCCAGTCAGGTGGCGTCCCACGAGCTGGGTGCGTCCCTCCTGCCGCCGGTGGACCACCTGCGCGCGTCGTCGGCGACTGTCGCGGTCGCGGTCGTCCGTCAGGCTATTGCCGATGGCCAGTGCGACATGGATCCGGGTGAGGTCGTCGAGGCCGTCCGTCGCGCCATGTGGCAGCCGGTCTACCGGGACCTGGAGGACTGAAACGCGAGAGCAAGGCCGCGCTGGTTGCCGTGGGGCAACCGGCGCGGCTTCTTTGCGAGACGGAACGTTTTCGCGGTTGTGCTTGTTGTGGGCGGCGGTGCACCCGATCCGTAGGCATTGAACCTCTTCTGATCGGGTGTATCGCGACGGAACGGGTGCAGCGCTGCGTAGCCTGGGCGTGTAGAACGTGGGCAGGGGAAGTGGCCGATCGCCAAATCCGTGATGAAGCTCGTGACCGATGAGGTGTTACACCCGATCGGGAAGATTTACCCCCTTCTGATCGGGTTGAATCTTCCCTAACGGGTTGAATACTCCCGAACGGGTGCAATGATGTCTGGTCTGGTTTGGTCGAAGGCTTGTTGAGGGAGATGGTTAGGGGCACACTTTGCCGCGTGTTGTCTTGTTGCTAAGTGGTGTTACACCACTTAGCGGGGTATTACACCAGATCGGAGGTGGTGTAATGCTCCCCTAACTGGTGTAATGCTCCCTAAACGGTGTAGAGCCTCTCGTTCGGAGCTGGGGTGAGCATTTCGAGGCCGTGTGGCTGCGTCCGATGGTGTCGGTTGGGGTCTGTCGGGAGGAAATGCCCGCAGTTGTGCTTGTTGTGGGTGGCGGTGCACCCGATCCGTAGGCATTACACACCTTCTGATCGGGTGTATTGCGACGTAACGGGTGCATCGCGACGTAACGGGTGCAGTGCTGCGTGGCCTGGGCCTGTTATGCATCGGCGTGGGCGGCGCCAGCGAGAAGATTCGTGTGCAAGCTTGTGACCGATGAGGTGTTACACCCGATCAGGTTGAATCCTGTGCCTCAATATACGAGGAGAGCACGCGGTCAGTTGGTGGGCTACATGTTCGTGGCTAGCAGTGATATCGGTGCTGGTAAAACGCTGCAAGCGTGCTTCCGCGCTTTCGCTTCGCCCTAAAGAGGGGAGGGGCCCAAGCCGTGCGGCTCGGGTCCCTCCCATTGCTGTACGAACGCGATGCGCTTGCGCCTCACGCCGACGCTGCGTGCCAGCGCTTCAGCGAGTAGTACGTCGCGCTAGCGCCTCACTCTGCGTTCTTGCGGCGGCGGATGCGCTTGCGGGTGCGGGGCGCGCGCTCAGAACCAGCAGCAGAACCGGAGCCAGCCGAACCAGTGGCACCACCATCAGCCGAACCCGAACGCAGCGAGTGCTCGCTGCGGCCACGGCCACGCGTGCCGCGGTCGGAGCGGCCGCCCTTGCCGGCTTTCAGCGTGCGATCACCGTCCTGGGAGCCGCGACGCGATCCGCGCGAACGCGACGCGTCCGAGGAAGAAGCCGAAGCACCACGCGACGAACGACCGCGGCCGCCACGCGAGCCCCCGCGCGAGCCACCCGAACGCGACCCGGAACGCCCGCCACGGCCTCGTCCCTCGGAGCGGGGAGCGGAGCCGCCCAGATCTTCGAGGACCTCGGCGTCCAGGCCCGCGCGCGTGCGCTTGGCGCGCGGCAGGCGACCGGTCGTGCCCTCCGGAATGTCCAGGTCGGTGAACAGGTGGGGGGAGGTGTGGTAGGTCTCGAGAGGATCCGGCACGCCCAGGCCCAGGGCCTTGGAGATGAGCGACCAGCGCGGCGTATCGTCCCAGTCGACGAAGGTGACGGCTGTACCGGAATGCCCCGCGCGGCCCGTGCGGCCGATGCGGTGGATGTAGATTTTCTCGTCTTCGGGGCACTGGTAGTTAATGACGTGCGTGACGTCGTCAACGTCGATGCCTCGCGCGGCGACGTCGGTGGCGACCAGGACGTCGACCTTGCCGTTACGGAAGGCGCGCAGGGCCTGCTCGCGGGCACCCTGGCCCAGGTCACCGTGCAGCGCGCCAACCGCGAAGCCGCGGGCGGTCAGGTCCTCGCCCAGGCGGGCAGCGGTGCGTTTGGTGCGGCAGAAGATGACGGTGCGACCGCGACCCTCCGCCTGGAGGATGCGGGAGATGACCTCGACTTTGTTCATGGCGTGAACGCGGTAGATGACCTGCTTGACCGTGTTGACGGTCTGGTTCTGGTCGTCGGGGTCCTGCGCGCGGATGTGGGTCGGATGGACCATGAAGCGGCGGGCGAGGGCCACGACGGGGCCGGGCATGGTCGCGGAGAACAGCATGGTGTGGCGGTTCTCGGGGACGCGGCCCAGCAGGGTTTCGACGTCGGGCAGGAAGCCCAGGTCGAGCATTTCATCGGCCTCGTCGAGGACGACGGTTTCGACGCCGGACAGGTGCAGGTGGCCCTTGCGCAGCAGGTCGATGAGACGGCCGGGCGTGCCCACGACGATGTCGGCGCCGCGCTGGAGGGCCTCGATCTGGGGTTCGAAGGCGACGCCGCCGTAGATTTCGACGATGCGGGTCGACAGGTACTTGGCGGCTTCGCGCAGGTCCTGGGCGACCTGCTTGGTGAGTTCGCGGGTCGGCAGGATGATGAGCGCCTGCGGTTGGTTCGGGTTGAGCAGGTCCTCGTAGCCTTCTTCGTCGGGCGCGATGACGTCCTCGAGGACGGGGATGCCGAAGCCGAGGGTCTTGCCGGTGCCGGTCTTGGCCTGGCCGATGATGTCGTGGCGGTCCAGCGCGGGGCCAAGGGTTAGGGCCTGGATCGGGAAGGGGTGCGTGATGCCCTTGTCTTCGAGGGCATCGACGATCGGGTCGGTGACGCCGAAGTCCGCGAAGGACTTCTTGTCGAGGTTGTCGCCGCCCTTGTCAGTAATGTCAGGGGTGGCCTCTTCGACCTCGGGGGCTGCGGGCTTGATGTTGCCCAGGCGGACGACGCCTGCGGAGTATTCGACGGACGAGGCCTGGGCGGGGGCTTGCGCGGAGGGCACGGCCTGCGTGGCGGCGTCGTTGTCGGGGTGGGCTCGAGGGGCCTCGGTGCTCGTGGTGGTCACGATCTGCCTTGTCTCCCGGACTTTTCCGGGGTTGGGGTCGGTGCCGATCGCGCAATGTCTAGCGCGGGGAAAGTCGTCCGCGCGAACGTGTGATGTGCAAAAAGAATGCGACCGGGCTTCCGGTGGTCGCTTTTCAGTGTAATCGTGTGAAGCGGGCGAGCGGGGGAGGTGCTGGTCACAGAGGGGGTGAGAACGTGTGGATTGTGTGGACAGTGGGAGCCAGGGCGCTTGTCAGGCACTATGCTGGACTCATGGCTCACGAATATGTTTCTGTCCCTGCCGACGACACTGATGTCCTTGGTATTCTCGCGTATTCTTCGCTCGCGTTTATGACGCGCCTGGCGAAGGACGGAGAGCAGGCCCCCACGTTTGAGGCACACGTGGAGCACGCGCGCATGGCTGCGCAGTGTTTCGCGCTGTATCAGCAACTGGAGGTGTGGTGTGAGCACCGTGATTTTGATCTGATGGAGGCCGCTGGTGCGTTTACGAGCGCGTATGACGATTTGGATGCGCGCACCCGTCCGACGACGTTCGCGGAGCGCTCGGTGAAGACCTTCATTACGCGCGGCATGCTTGGTGACATGTTGATTCGTGTTGCCCGAGTCCACGGCCTGTTTAAAGGTATCGAGGACGTGTGGCCCTTCGAGCAGGGGCATTGGGTGCGCGAGCATCTGGGGCCGCAGATTGAGGCGGACCCGCAGCTGGCGGATCGCCTGTCTCTGTGGGGTCGCCGCGTGGCGGGTGAGGCCCTCGGCCTCGTGCGCGCCACGCTGTTCACCTATCCGCAGTTGGCGATGACGCCGGACAATGTCGATGAGATCACGGAGTACGTGATCAAGCGTCACGGTGAACGCATGAAGGACATTCACCTGAAGGCCTGAGGCTACAGGGAATAGACGAGGCCGGGGAGCGCGACGGTTCAGTTCCGCAGTGCGTTCCCCGGCCTCGTTTGTCTGTGCAGGTCAGTGGATCGCGAAGCCGACGCGACGCTCGGTCTTGCTGGCGATCTGCACGTAGCCGAGGGCGTTGGCGGGAACGAGGGTGCGCTGGCCCTTGGTGTCGGTGAGGTCGAGGACGCCGTTGGGAGCGGTAAGGGCCTCGTGAACTTTGGCCATGAGCTCGCCTTCGGTCATGTCGACGTCGAGACCGAGCTGACGCGTGTTATCGCGAATGCCGATGAAGATCTCCATGGTGACTCCTTGCTGGTAAATGTCGTCACGCCCATCATATGTGCCGCAGATGTGGGTGGGGTCTGCCAGTATTGCGTCATGAGCGAAATCAAGGTCAGGTTGCGGCGTCGCCCGGACGGCTGGTGGCGTCTTCCTGCGCTGAATGAGGCGCAGCGCGCGGTCGTTGAGGGAGCGCAGCACTCGGATACGATCGCTCGCGGGGCGCCGTCGTCGGGGCGTAGTACGTGTGCGCTCGCGGTGTTCGAGCAGGCGGTCATGCGGGGCCATTCCGCGTTGATTCTCGCTCCCGATCGCACGCGCGCTGACACGCTGACGCCGCGCGCGCAGGCATTCGGCCCGTCGGTGGTGCGTCCGGTGCGCACGCCTGCGTCGTTTGCGTATCAGGTGGTGGCGACGTGGCGCACTCAGCGTGAAGTTCCGCTGGAAGGCGTGGAGCTGGTGACGGGCGCGGCCCAGGATCAGCTGTTGGCAGAGCTGTTGCAGACTGTGGAGGCGCCCTGGCCCGATGATATTGGTGAGCAGATGCGCGCGATGCCGGCGTTTCGTGCGGAGCTGCGCAATCTGGTGGCGCGCGTGGGCGAGGCCGGGATGGACTCGGAGAAGCTGGCGCAGGCCGGAGCGTGTTTCGGGCATCCCGAGTGGGAGGGGGCGGGTGCGATTGTTGCCGCCTTGGAGGAAGGGCCTGAGCGGTCCCCGGAGTATCCGCAGACGCTGCGCGTGGACCTCTCGCGCATCCAGTCCCTTGCTGCGGACTTGATTGGCGCGTGGGCGAGGGGCTCTCAGGCGCGTGGTGTGCAGGCTCCGTGTCCGGTGCCGGATGTCGTCATCGTGGATGACCTGCAGGATTGCACGCCCTCGACGCTGAGGCTGCTGACCGCCTGCCGCGACGCGGGTGCCCGCATCGTCGCTTTTTCTGATTCGGACTTGGCCGTGGCGGGGTACCGTGGGGGAGAGCCGCACCTGGACCGTAGGCTCGCTAGCGCCCTCGGTGTCGAGATCGCTGAGTTGGGTCAGGTGTATGACATGTCCCGCGTCGTGCGTGAGCTGGCGCAGCAGGCGTGCTCGCGTATCGCGCAGTCGGGGTCGCCCGCGCGACGCGACGCGGACGTCGCCCAGGATGCGCCCACGGGTGCTCTGGTGACGCACCTGGGTGCCACGCCCTCGCAGATGGGCGCACTCATCGCCCGCGCCCTGCGTGCCCGGCACCTGCATGACGGCATCGATTTTGCGGATCAGGTCGTTATCGTGCGCAGCTCCTCCATGGTTGCTGAAACCAGGCGCTACTTGGCGCGCGGCGGCGTTCCCCTGGCCGGCGGCGGGCGTGCGTTCGACTTCGCGTCGCAGTCCACGACGCGCCTTCTCCTAGACCTCGTGACTATTCCGACGGGGGAGAGCGACACGGACGTGGCCATTCGCCGGGAGCTGGCCGAGCGTCTCTTGCCGTCGGCTCTGGTCGGGGCGGACGCCCTGGCAGTTCACCGGCTGCTGCGCCGTCTGAATGCCGCGCGCGCCTTGGCCGCCGAGGAGGCGGGCGACGAGGCCGCGGTTATCCCGCTGACGGTAGCCGACCTCGTCGATGATCCCGACACGTGGCGATCCACGCTCGAGAAGGGGGCTGAGGCCCCGGGTCGGCGCGGGTGGAACGACCGAGCCCCTGGCGCGTGTGCTGACGAAGGCAGCGCGCATGTGGGAGTTGGCCCGCCAGCGCGACACGCGCCCGCAGGAACGCTTGTGGGGAATTGTGGGAGGCGTGCGGCGTCGCCGAGGACTGGCGCTCCCGTGCGATCCAATCGGACGAGGCCTCGGCGTGGTTTGATGATCAGCTTGACGCGGTCGTCGCCCTCCTGCGCGTCGCCGACGTGTGGGGAGCAACGCAACCCCGCCGGATCCGCGCGTGATTTCGCCTCGGAGCTGTTGGCGGGGTCGGTTCCCATCGACACGATTTCGCGCGTTGGTGTGCGCCCCGGCGGCGTCGAGGTCCTCACACCCGCGCAGGCGATGGGGCGCCACTGGCAGGTCGTGGTTCTCGCGGGCCTGCAGGACGGGGCGTGGCCAAACATGCGGCTGCGTGACCGGATTCTACGCGCCGACCTGCTCGCGGACGTGGGCGCGGGCCGCACGGTCATCGGCGATGACGGGCGTGAGGAACTCATCGACTCTACGCGGGCCGCGCGCCGAGCCGTGCTGGACGACGAGTATCGCCTGTTCGTGGCTGCTGTGACGCGCTCGCGGTGCTATGTGCACGCGGGGGCGGTGCGCTCGGAGGATGCCGCGCCCTCCGTGTTCTTCGACCTGGTGGCGCGCTTGGCGGGGACGCCCCGAGTAAATGATGTGGTTCCGCTCGATGTTGTGGAAGCACCCCTGTCCTTGCCCGGTCACATCGCGGATCTGCGCGCGCGTGCGGCCTCCTCCGATGACACGGTGGACTCCCAGCTTGCGGCGACGCTCCTGGCGCTCATGGCCCGTGAAGGCATCACGTCGGCGCAGCCGGAGCGCTGGCTGGGCGCGGGTGGCACACACCCACGACCGACGAGGAGTATCAGGGCGACGTGAAACTCTCTCCGTCTCAGTTTGAGCGGGCGTTGGCCTGCCCTCTGCGTTGGTTCCTCACGACTATCGGTGCTGACGGGCCGTCGAATGCGGCGGCCAGCTTGGGAACCCTCGTTCACGCGCTGGCCGAGGAGAACCCGCACGGCACCGCGGAGGAGTTGACTGAAGCGCTTGAGGCGCGCATCGAGGAGCTGGGCTACAACCTGGACACGTGGGCGGGGCGCCACGCGGATCGCCACGCTCGCGCCATCGTCGATAACCTCGCGTCCTACCTGGTGGGCGTGCCCGGAAGGGTTGAGGTCGAGCGGATGGTGGAGGCCCAGGTCGAGGGCGTGACGATCCGGGGCCGCATGGACCGCCTCGAGCACGTCGACGAGGGAGTACGCGTCACGGACTTGAAGACGGGCAAGGGCGGGCACAGCGCGAAGACCGTCCCGGACAATCCTCAGCTGGCGGCCTATCAGATGGCCCTCCCTCGCCTCGGGGGAGCAGGTGGCCGGGGCGCGCATCGCGCTGCTCGGTGGGGACAAACCGAAGACTTTCGATCAGAAGCCCCTGGAAGGCGAGACGTTGGAGGAGTGGCGGAGCAAGGTGCGCGAGGTCGCTGTCATTGCGCGCGGCCCCTACTTCGAGGCGACCCCCTCGGAGGATGCGTGCCGGTACTGTTCCTTTGACCGGCTGTGCCCGGCGCGTGAGCGCGGCCGCAAGGTGGTGGAGTGACGTGGGAAAGGACAACGCCATGAAGCTAAGCGCGATGCAGATCCAGGCAATCGTCGACGCGACGAAGACGCCGACGCCGGAGCAGGTGCGCGTGGTCGAGGCCCCACGCCGCCCCCTCTTGGTCGTCGCGGGTGCCGGGTCGGGTAAGACCGAGACCATGTCGATGAGGGTGCTCTGGCTGTTGGCCAACCACCCGGACCTGACCCCGGCCTCGATCCTGGGCCTGACTTTTACCCGCAAGGCGGCGGGGGAGCTGGGCGACCGCCTGCGCGAGCGTATTCGACTGCTGTCGCGTGAGATGCCGCAGATGCGCGAGCGCCTCGACGAAGACCCGGTGGCCCTGACATATAACTCCTTCGCGGAGCGCATCGTGTCCGAGCACGGGATGAGGATCGGCATCGACCCCGATTTCGCCATGCTTTCCGAGGCCGGTGCGCTCGACCTGATGACGCAGATCGTCGAGGCGTGGCCCACCGACTTGGACGAGACTCTGAGTCCCGCGGGCGTGGTGGGTAAGATCCTGCACCTCGCGGGTGAGATCGCCGAGCATGGCTACACGGTCGAGACTGCGCGCGAGGCTTTGGAGGAGTTCGGCCGGGAGCTTGAGCAGGTGGGGCGGGGAAACGACGTGGCTCGCAATGTCATTGATGCGAACCATCGCCGTCTCGCATTCCTAGGGCCTATCGAGGCTTACCAGCAGCGCAAGCGCGACATGGGTGTTCTCGATTTTTCGGACCAGCTGGTCCTGGCGACGCGCATTGTGCGCGAGGCGCCCGCTGTGCGCGCCGCGCTGCGCGACGAGTTCCGCGCGGTCCTCCTCGATGAGTTCCAGGACACGTCCGTCATCCAGATGGAGCTGCTCTCGACGCTGTTCGGCGATCACGCCGTTACTGCGGTGGGCGACCCGAATCAGGCGATTTACGGGTGGAGGGGGGCCTCGGCCTCGTCCCTGGAGACGTTCCTGGAGCGCTTCCAGACGGGGGTCGCCGAGGAGGACCAGACCCTCACGCTGTCCACCGCGTGGCGCAACGACGTGTCGATCCTGGACGCGGCGAATCGCGTAGCCGCGCCGCTGCGGGAGGTGGCTTCCTATCAGCAGGGTAAGGATGCACTCAAGGCGCAGTCGCCTGTTCTGGTGCCTCGTCCGGGCGCGGGGCAGGGCAGGGTCGAGATTGCCTATACGCAGGCCTACGACCAGGCCCTGGCGGCGATGGTCGACTTCGTGCAGCGGGTGCGCTCGCAGCCGGTCAAGGGCGGCAAGCGGCGAACGGTCGCAGTCCTGAGCAGGCGTCGCAAGGACTTTCCGCTGATCGACGCCGCCCTGCGGGAGGCGGGGATCCCCACGGAGATTGTCGGGCTGGGTGGCCTACTGGATCAGCCCGCTGTGCAGGATGTGCGCGCGGCCCTGGAGTTGGCGTACGACGTGGCGGCCTCCCCGTGGCTGGCGCGCCTCCTGGCGGGCATCGACCTGGTGGCCGCCGACCTGATGGCGCTGGGGGACTGGGCGCGCTTCCTGGCGCGTGCGGAGGGACTGAATCCTCATCAGGCCGTGCTTCTCGATGCCGTGGATCGTCCGCCGACGCCCGGGTGGGCCGACGAACGCCGCCCTGCGATCAGCGAGGAAGCGGTGCGCCGCGTGCGCCTGCTGGGAGAGCGCCTGCAGCAGGTCCGTGAGGGCGTGGGGCGCTCAATCACGGAGCAGGTCGAGCGTGCGATCCTCATCATGGGGACCCTGGATGACGTCATCGCGGATCCTCTATCGATGGGTGGGCGCGCTGCGCTGGACGAGTTCATCGCCGTGACTGCGGCCTACGAGAAGGAGACGCCCGGCGCGTCCCTCGGGTCTTTCCTGGCCTATCTGGATATGGCGGATAAGCGAGAGGATGGACTCGATGCGCCGCTCGGCGAGCCGGACCCCAAGGCCGTGCAGATCCTGACGATTCACGGCTCGAAGGGTCTGGAGTGGGACGGCGTCGTCGTCTTTGGCATGAGTGACGGCGTGTTCCCGTCGCATCGGAGCAAGACGCGGTCGTGGCGGGATGAGCCGCCCAAGTCGACGGCTTGGGTGACGGATAACGGCGCGTTGCCTCACCCGTGGCGCGGGGATAAGGCCGATCTGCCTCCCTTCGAGTTCGATGTCGAGGGCGAGAAGAAGCCGTCGACCGCGTTTAAAGAAGTGGTTGGATGGCGAATACGGCGCTTCCCTCGGCGAGCATGCGGAGCGTGAGGAGCGTCGCCTTGCATACGTGGCGATGACGCGTGCGCGCAGCGCGCAGTTGCTCGTGGGTTCGTGGACCTCGCAGATGGACAAGAAGGTCAGGCATCCGTCGCGCTACCTTATGGAGGCCAGTGCCGAGTTGGTGGGTCAGGCGGAGACGGTCTCGGAGGATGTTGTTGAGCGGTTGGGCCAGGGGGCCGCGTGGTCCTCAGGCTCTTGGCGTGACGTGGGGGTCGAGTCGGCCGACGGTTCAGCCGTGTGCGTGCTTGCTCCCGCACCGTCGGAGGAGGAGCAGGCGAGCCTCGGCGGGGCGCAGACATCGGAGGCTTTCCCGCCCGCCCCCGGCCCGTCGCGTCAGCGCGTCGCGGCTGCGGCAGCCTCTGTGCGCGCTCAGATGCGGGAACTCGCGCAGGATCGGGACGTATTCGAGGCCTTGGCCGAGCTGGGCGATGATCCTGCGGTGAGGGACACGGTTGCCCTCATTGAGGAGGATCGATTGGGGAGTCAGGTGCCGGTCGTAGACCTGTGGGCCGAGCGCGTGCCGGCGACGTCGGTGTCGGCGATGCTGCAGGACGCGGATGAGTTTGCGCGCGATATGCGTCGGCCGATGCCGGTTAAACCCAGCTCGTTTTCCGCCCTGGGCACGGTTTTTCATGCGTGGGCCGAGCGCGAGCTGCACGTCGCGGGAGCCGATCCTGTGTCCGAGGCCGTGGATCCTTCTGCGGTCACGTCCGGCGAGGACGTCGCGTTGGCTGGCGGTGACGACGGGGCAGACGAGGCCTTGCTGACGGTGAAGGAACGCGAGCTGCTCGAGAGGCTGCGCGAAAACTTCCGCGCGTTCGTCGCGGGGGGAACTGGCGGACTATCGGGCCGTCGCCATCGAAGAGGCCTTCTCCGTGGAGGTGGGTGGTGTGTCCGTGCAGGGCCGCATCGACGCCGTCTTCGAACGCGTGCGCGGGGAGGGACAGCGATTCCTGGTAGTTGACTGGAAGAGTGGTCAGCCGGTTACGCGTCAGACGAAGCCGGAGAAGCTGGCCTATTTTGCGACGCAGCTGCGCCTGTACCGGCGTGCATGGGCTGCCCGTATGGGCGTCGATCCCTCAGAGGCCGGCGCGATGGTCGCGTTCCTGGCGGGGCCGTCGCACTACACGCTGGAATCGCTTGAACGGATGCTTGGCGGCGGCGCGCAGCCGCTGGACGAGGCCGTGAAGGGGGTGCTGGGGCAGTGAACTGATGCGGGTGTACTCTCTCGTCGAGCGCTTCTCGTAGAGTTGCCCGAGTCGTGTCCCGCATAGTGGTGTCACTGTTACAACCAGTATCCTGCAACCTGTGAGGACGAATTATCAAATTCCTTGTTATTGCGCGAAAAGATTGGCCTCGAAGGAGTAGCGCGATGCTCGGTAGATGTGGTCGCCGTACTCCACGATGCGTCCGGAGGGATCGTATGTCGTGCGCTGCGTCGTAAGCAGGGCAGCACCGCGGTGCTCGGACAGAAGCTTGGCCTCCTTGGTGGTTGCGGTACGCGCCCCGATGACCTGTCGGGCTGAGGTGAGGGTGACGCCTCGCTCGCGCATGAGGTCGTAGAGAGAGCCAGACTCGAGTTCCTGCATCGTGGGGGCAATGTCCGCTGGGATGAGGTTTGTGAGCACAGCGATCGGTTCGTTGTTCGTAAAGCGCGTGCGTTCGATGTGAACGATCAGTGTTCCTGCCTCGATCTTCAGCGCCTCGGCCTCGGCCTCCGTGGCGGGGTGCGCCTCGTAGCGCTGGATCGTCGTCTGTACCTTGTGGCCGGCCTCAACCAGGTCCTTCATGAGGGAGGTGAGTTCCATGGGGCGGTGAACCTGGCTCGGGGAGACGATCGTGCCGACGCCGCGGCGTCGTGTCAGGAGGCCGCGGTCGACGAGACGCTGCAGGGCCTGGCGCGCGGTTGGGCGTGAGACGTGCAAGCGAGCAGCCATCGATAGCTCGTCTTCGAGTCGAGTGTCTGCGGGCAACGCTCCGGTGTTGATGAGTTCAGCAATGGGTTCGGAGATCTGAAAGTACAACGGAACGGGAGAAGAGCGATCCAGCGTAATGTCCGGGATGTAAGGCGTGCTAGTGGCAGCCTTGGATGCGTTGGGCATAGGTGACCTTCAGTATGGCAGGACTTTGGCCTTGTGAAATAAATACAGTTACATGGTATCAGGATCCATGGGGAGCTGGAGTAGCGGCGCGTCAAGCTGTATTGTATGGACAAAGTGAGGTGATTGTGTGTCGATAAGGCATATGTGGTAGGCCAGGCTTGAGAGCCGCCCCAATGGGGAGAAAAGGCCAATATGGTGCTGGATCGTCGCACTGTAGATATCCCGACAATGGGCCGCTTGGGCATCGACGTAAAGCTCAAGGGCCTGATCCCAGCGTCATTCCGAGATCAGGCCCTATAGGAAGCGGCATAATGGCTACGAATGAACGCGTCCAAGAATTTAGGACGCAGGTCAGCGCCCCAGGTCTGACGGTCCCGCTTCGTGCGCCACGGCCTCGTCGATGACGGAGGCGACTTCGCGGGCCACCGATGCCCAGGTGAAGTGCTCGCGTACGCGCGCACTGACAGCCGCGGCGCAGGAGGCGCGGCGCACGGGGTCGGTGACGGCTTCGCGCAGGACGGGTACGAGGGCGTCCGTGAGCTGCGCGGACGACGCTCCGTCCACGATCCACCCGAGGGCGGGGGGAGGTGATGACCTCTTCGGTGCCGCCGCGCGGCGTCGCGATGATCGCGCAGTCACCCAGGGCTGCCTCGAGGATGGAAGTGGGCAGGCCCTCAGGATACATCGATGGGTAGACGAACACGTCGGAGCGGCGGTAGAGGCTCATGACGCCGGGGAAGTCGAGTTTGCCGAGGAAAGAGACCGCGGGGTCTGAGCCGTACTCGGCATGCAGCTCGTCCTCGATGGGACCCGAACCAGCCACGGCCAGGCGGAGCGGAACGTCGGGCAGCTCGGCGCGCAGGCGCGCGAAGGCGTCGAGCAGTGCGACGATGCCTTTTTCGGCGATGAGGCGGCCCGCGTAGGAGATGACAATCTCAGAGTCCTTGCGGCCCGTGGGCCACTGGCGCTCGTAGCGGTCGTCGGCCACCGCCGTGTCCTCGGGGGTGACGGCGTTGTACCACACGCCCGAGGCCTTGATCTTGAAGTGGCGCAGCCACTTGTTGCAGTTGCGGGAGACCCCATAGTAGGAGGTCACGTGCTTCTTAACGAAGTGGGTGAGGCCGTGTTCGTAGATGCCGCCGAAGAAGTCGAGGACCGGGTTGCCGACGCTCATGTGTGCGGTGCCGTGCTCGATGAGGCGACCGGGCGGCCCAGGCGGTGGGCGAGTCGCGCGCCGAGCAGGCTGGTGAGGTGGAAGCGCGTGTTGACGAGGTAGAAGTCGGCGTTCTCGGCCTCAACGGCAGCCATCGTTTCCTTGAAGCGGGCGTCGCGCTTGAAGAAGGGATAACGCTGCTTGAAGAGGCCCTTGGTGGGCAGGCGGTAGATGCGCAGGCCGTCCTTGTCTTCGAAGCGGGGCAGCGACTCGTCGTGCAAGGACGTGACGATGAAGACGTCGTAGCCGAGAAGTCGTAGCTGTTCGCTGAGGCGATCCTGGTAGCGTTCGATTCCGCCCAGGTAGGGCAGGAAGAACTCCATGAAGATGGCAACCTTGACAGGGGGATGAGAGCGGTCAGCCATTGACGGACTCCGTTTCGGTGGGCGCGTTGCGGACGGGGATGAGCATGAATGCGACGAAGAGTATCGCGAGCAGGGCCATGGTTGAAGCATAAGCCAGGGACGCGCCCATCATGGCGAAGGAACGCACGAGCGGCGCGGCTGCCAGGTAAGCGGTTCCTCCCGCGATCAGGAACGCCACGAGGACTGCACGCAGGCGGCGCATGGTCGCCAGCGCGTAGTAGAGGATGACGCCGGCCGCGTTGAGGGCGCCTGCGAAGACGAGCACCATTAGTTCGGGCAGGTAGTCGGAGACGTCGGTGCCGAACACAAGGGTCAGCAGGGGCGCACCGATAAAGTAGGTGACGACGGCGACGAGCACGAATGCGCCCGCGGTCGTGACGAGGCCTCGGCGCACGATCGCGAAAAACTCGCTGCGCTTGCCTTCGGTCCAGCGCAGCGCCATGCGGGTCAGCAGTGGGCGGAAGACAAACAGGGAGAGCATGTTGATCGCGACCGCCGGCATGTAAATGATCGCGAAGACGCCGAGCTGCTCGGCGCCGAGGTTCGCGTGGATCGCGAAGCGCGGCGCGTTGGCCAGGTACTGGTTGAGGAAAGCGGCGATGAACAAGGGGAGGCATTCCCACAGGATCCCGCCGATACCTCGCAGATTAAACGAGGGAAGCAGGGGAAAGAGGCCACGCGCGGGCAGCCCGTAGGCGACGACCAGCACGAGGCAGTCACCGCGAAGGTGACGAGCGTGGACAGGAGCAGGTCCTGGGTGAACCAGTACAGGCCCGACCACAGGAATGTCGTGGTGAAGATGCGCGCGAAGCAGGCTTTGCCCGCGATGTCGAGGCGCCCGGAGCGTTGGAACTCCGAATAATACACGTCCTCGAAGGCGTCGAAGATGCGCAGGAGTGCCATGGCCGCGATGACGGTGAAGGCCGGGTAGGGGTCCTTCGTCGACGCGGTCCACGCATGGTAGGCGATGAGGCCGACCATGATCAGGCAGGTGAGCAGACGGGTCGACAGGTAGGTGCCAAAATCGAAGCGCCGACGCACGTCGGTGACGTGGAAGGTGCGCACCTCGTACAGACCCACCGTCTGGTACTGCTGGCCGATCGCCAGGGCCAGGGTGAACAGGCCATACTGGGCGCGCGCGAATGTGTCGGTCGCGCCCGAGCGCATGATCGCCACGCCCATGATGACGACGGCAAGGCTCGACATGAGGGAGGCAGCGGTGTTCCACAGGTAGTCGCGCCCCAGCTGTCCGCGTGAGTCGAGTGCTTCCTCGGTGGTTTCGACTGCGGTGTCCGGGTCCGAGGCCTCGGGCAGGGACGAGGCCCGGGTGTCCTTCTCGCTCATGCGTCGGCTCCGTCCTGGGCCGCGGGGCCCGGGTCGAACGGTCCAAAGACGATGTGGAAGGGCTCGTGCGTGACCCGGTCCTGCGGGTCCGGCACGCGCATGTAGTCGCCGTAGCCGCGGGTGAGCACGACGTCGTAGGCCGCCGGGATACGCACGGTGATGTCGTCGAAGGGGACGGACTTCGCGGGGAACAACTCGCCCTCCGACGCGCTCCAGCGCCGGGGATCACGCGTCGAAAAATCGCCGTAGAGTGTCGTGCCGTCGGGAGTCATCTGCGGGTTCTCGCGACCCTTCAGGGCGGATCGCAGCCAGCGGCGGTACAGGGAGGCCTCGTTCACGCGCAGCGCCCGCATCCCCCAGTGCGCGCACGCCATGGCTGCCGAGGCCAGCTGGCGTGCCGGCGTGGACAGCCCCGTTGGCGGGTTGGGGATCGAGCGCAGGAACATGAGGCGCGCCCACAGCCACGTGCCGCGCGACTGGGAGCGGAAGCGCGCCGGGTCTGCCGCGATCTGGTCCAGGACGAATAAGTCCACGCCGATCGGCATACGGAAAGAGCGGTCCTTGGCGACCTTCGAGACGAACTCGGAACCCTTCAGACCCAGCACGCCGAAGCTGATCGGATAGTTGGGGTGCGAGGCCGGGGAGGCGATGAAGAACTCGTCCCCGAGGAGCGCGGGGGCCTCGGCAATAAAGCGCTCGTAGTCCTCGCGCGGCATGCACACGTCCCCGTCGTCGTCCCATGGGATGAAACCCTGGTGACGCACAGCGCCGATCGCTGTGCCGCCGTAGGCGACGTAGCGCACGCCCAGGAGGGAACATACGCGGTCAATCTCAGCCAGGCACCGCCTGGTGACGCGCTGGATAGCTGCCAGAGTTGCGGGATCTGCCGCGCTCATATTTCTCCGATCCTTCGATGGGACCTGGGGCTTACAGGGAGTCGGCGTAGGGGCCGAAGTCGATGACGGCTGCCTCGTGGTTGTACCGCTTTTCCGGCGGGGGCAGCTGCATGTAGTCGCCGTATCCGGCGCGCAGGAGCGAGTCGTACTCGTGCTGGATCATGACGGTGATGTCTTCGAAGGGGACATCCAGCGTCGGGAAGAACTCTTCCTCGCGCACGATCCAGTTCTGCGGGTCGCGCATCGTGAAGTCTGCGTAGACGCCTGTGCCCGTTCCCTCGTAGCGGCGAACCGCCTTTTCCCAGCGTTCTTGCAGGCTGCGCGGTGTTGCGCGCGCACGGCCTTCAGGCCCAGGTGTGCCACGGTCGTCGCGGAGAAGATCAGCGCCTTTTTCCACGCGGGCGTGTTAATCAGGTGGGGGCGAGGCGTGCCCTGCAGGAAGAGGAGGCGGCCCCACAGCCACGACTGGCGAGACATCTTCCGGAACGCCTTCTCGTCGGCAGGAATCTCATCCAGGGGCAGAATGTCCAGGAAGAACGGCATGCGGTACGTCGAGTTCTTGTCCGCCTCGGGGATCAGGAGAGTGCCCGGCATGACCATCTTCGTGAACATGAAGGGGAAGTCCTCGCGCGTGCGCGTGTTGTCCAGGCGGAAACGCTCATCCAACAGCGCGGGAGCTTCCGCCAGGAAACGCTCATAGTCGGCGCGCGTCATCATCACGTCGATGTCGTCGTCCCAGGGGATGAAGCCCCCGTGTCGAATCGCGCCAATCGCGGTGCCGCCGTAGACCGCGTAGGACACTCCGGTGCGTCGGCACACCCGGTCCAATTCGGCCAGGATCAGCGTCAGGAGTTTTTGGACCTTGCGCAGGTCGGCGTCGGGCGTCGTCATAAGTCCTCCGAATACGACTAAGCGGGTGGGCGCACGTGCGCCCACCCGCCATTGTCTCACGCCTGGGAGCTGGTGACCTTCTCCGTACGCTTGGGAAGCAGGTCACCCCAGTTGGACGTGGCCGCCAGGACCGTACCCACCAGGATGACGATGCAGCACAGGACCTGGGTGGCCGTCGGAATTGTTCCCTGCAGCACCAGGGCAAAGATGATCGCCCACGCCGAGTAGGAGATGTTCAGGGCCATGCCGCGCGAGGCGCCGATGGCCGACAGGGCCTTGTAGTAGAAGAGGTACGAGGCCGTGCCCGCCAGGCCGGCCAGGGCCACCACGCCCGCGGACAGGTTCGCCAGCGAGTGCAGCGTGAAGCCGAAGACACCCGCGATGGGAGCAACGATGAAGAGGTAGACCATGGCCGATGTCGTCTCGCGGATCTGCAGGGCCACCTCGTTATCCACGGCCTCGTCGCGCATACCCCACGTGAGGATGACGGCCTCGGAACCCCAGCCGATCACGCAGGCCAGGGCGCCGGCGACGCCCAGGATCGCGTTGCCGCCCTCGATCGGCTCCGCCGTCGCCGACCAGCCCGTCGCCACGATCGCGCCGAGCGCGACCAGCAGGCAATGATCTGACGCGGAGCCATGCGCTCCTTGAGCAGGGCGAACGCCAGTAGCGTTCCCAGAGCCGGGTAGAACGTCGAGATAATCGCTGTCAGGCCGGGGCCGATGTTGTCGATGGCAATCAGGTAGCCGCTCATGCCGATCGGGCCACCCAGCAGGGCCGCCACGACAACCGACATGCCCGGGCGGGTGCGAAGCCCCTTCCAGGTGTCCTTCAGGCGACCGCGAATCGCCATGTAGACCAGGAGGATCACGGCGCACGCGACGTCGTGCAGGACCGCACCCGCCAGCGCTGACTGGCCAAAGTCCAGGAAGGGGGTCATCGCTAGTGCGATCGCTAGCACGACCGTGTCGAGGCCCCACAGGGCACCCGAGAAAATACCGTAACGCTTGCCGCCGTGCTGAGTGTTCATGCCAGCTCACCCTCCTGGGAAACCTGCGCGCCCGAGGTCGAGGTGGCCTCGTACGAAGCGAGCAGGGAATCGATTGTGCGTGTCGCGTGCGAGTAGTAGATGTAGAGCCATTCGCCCACGTCGTCGCCTTCGGCCTCCTTGACCAGCGCCCACAGGTACCAGCACCAGCCGGCGAAGACCTCGTAGGCAAAGAAGTGGCGCGCCTCGCGCTCGGTGGGGGTGTGACCCAGGTAGTACTCGAGGGCGGCGGCCGCGCGCTCGCGGGTCATCTCCGCCGTGCACACGGTCATCGTGCCGAAGTCGGCTGCCATGTCCGACATACCCGCGTACTCCCAGTCGATGAGGCTGATGGTGCCGTCCTTATCCACCAGGAAGTTCGGGGGGAAGAAGTCGTTGTGCGAGGGGACTTTATCGAAGCCGTCCGCGTCCGCGAAAGCCTTGAGGCGCAGGACCTTGTCGCGCAGCTCAAAGTAGCCGGGCACATCAATCGGGCCGAAGGTCTTGAGCAGGCCCTCATAGCGCAAGCCTTCGGTGACGAAGTCGAAGGACCGATCCAGGACGTGGCCAGAGGTGTGCAGCGCGCGGTCCATCTCCATGGCCGCTTTCAGTTCCTCAGGGCGGGTCACGTCCAGGTTGCGCACGTCGCGCACGAAACGCGGAGAGCTTCCATCCCGCCGCCGGGTCGCCCGTGATGAAGGTATCGTCGATGCCGAGTTCGGCGGCTAGATGCAAGCCAGCGAACTCTGCGCTGCGGTCCACGATCTTTCCGTGCCGATGCCGGGGTGACGGTAGACATATTCGTCATCGCCCACCGCGAAGTGGCATGACAGGTTTGTGATGCCTTGCTTGAGGGGGTAGAAGTCGCGGATCTCCGACTTTGCACAGCCCAGAGTCTCGATGATGTGGTCGAATACCTCGGAGTCGACGTTTTCGATGAACAGTGGATCGAAGTCGCGCAGCTCGTCGACCGAATCGAACTCGTGGATGACGCCGTCGGGGTAGCGGCGGATCACCATGTCGAACGACTTGATGTGATCCAGGTAGATGGACTCCCACAGCTTCGAGACCGTCTCGGGCTTGTCGTAGACCTGTTCGAGGATCTCACGGAACGTCGCGGAGAAGTTGCGGTCGAAGTAGACGTGGCCGAGCATGACCCACGCGTCCTCTCCGCCCACGGTCGCGCCCGTGATGCGGTCGCCCGCGCCCACCTTGATGCACCACTCGTCGGTGGGTCCCTCGACGTAGTTGGCCGAGTAGTAGGACTTATAGACGTAGGGTTCGAAGGGGTTCGTCGTGAAGTAATCGTCTGAGGAACACACGTAGGTGTTGTCCAGGCGTTCCCTTACGCGCCACAGTGACCCGTTGTTGTTGCGCGTGGCGTACTCGCGGTTAACGACGATGTCGACGCCGTACTTGTCGGCCAGGTAGAAGAAGTATTCCTTCTTGTAGCCGACGACCAGCGCGATATTCGTAATGCCGACTTCGTGGAGCTTGCGGATCTGACGCTCGACGAGGATTTCGCCGCGCACCTTGAGCGTGCCCTTGGGGCGCTCGTAGCTGATGGGGGCAAAACGCGAGGACAGGCCCGCTGCCATGATGACGGCACCCGTGACGCGATAGGGTTCCAGTGCTGCACGTCCCGCGTCGGTAATCGCGCGGTCCTCGATGTAGCCGGCGGCCTCACACTCGCGCGTCGCGGTGTTGACGCGGCCCAGGCTCATGTTGGTGGCCACGGATAGTGCGCGCTGCGTGAGGGCTGCACCCTCGCGCGCAAGGGCAGTCAGGACGTTGAATTGTGGTTCGCTGAGTGTGCCAACGTTCGTCGCGGGCATGCGATCACCTTTCGTTCACGGGACGTAGCTGAATGCTACATGTTCGAGCGTAGTGCTCTGATTGCTAATTATGAACATATGGTGGTGCTTTCCGCAAGGTCGATGTTTGGCTCGCGGTCTGGCGAATCTTGACAGATCGAAGCGCGAGGCCCGTGGGCGTCCAGCGCTCCGCAGTATTACTCGTCTGACGCTGCACGATAGTTGCGCAGCGACGAACCCGTCAACTCATCGTAAACAGCGCGCAGCTGATCCACCGATCCGCGCAGGGAACGCTCCCGCTCCACCCACGCCCGGCACGCCGCCCCACGATCCGCGCGCTCCACGTCCGACCACGCCAAGGCCTCGTCGATGGAACGGGCGAGGACGTTCGGTGACCGTTCCTGCGTGAGCAGCGAGGCTCCTGGCGCGGTCATCTCCGGCGTTCCGCCCGTGCGATACGCGACGACGGGCACGCCGCACGCCTGTGCCTCCAGCAGCACGAGGCCTGCCGCCTCCTGCCGTCCCTGCGTCGGCTTCGTCGGCAGCGCGAGGATGCGGGCGCGTCGAATCCACTCGCGTACGTGCTTGCGCGCAAGCGGGCCGGTCAGCGTCACGTGCGCAGGGGCGCTCGCGCGCAGGGAGGGAGTCAGCGGGCCGTCGCCCACCAGCACCAGGCGGTGCGGGCGGCGCTCGACGAGAGACGACGAGGCGCGCACTAAGTCATCCACGCCCTTCAGGCGGCTGAGCGCCCCCACGAACAAGATGATGGGAACCTCGGGCGAGTCGGCCCCCTCGGCGGCGAGGTCGTGGTCCCCCTGAGGGACGAGGTCGGGGCGCGCTCCTGGGGACAGGCCGGGGAGGGGTCCACCACTCCGTGTCCACGCCCTGATAGTGCACGCTCAGCCGCGCCGGATCCGCGCCCGCGCGAAGCGCCACATCCGCCAGGTAACGCGACACCGCGAGGAGGCGCGTCGCACCCTCGAAGGCTGCGCGTCGGTTGCGGGCGTTCCAAGCTGCGCCCAGGCCTCGTCCCAACCTCGGGTAGGCATCCCCTCCGTGCAGCGTCACGACCAGCGGCGCACCCGTTTCCCGCGCCGCCCCCACAGCGGGCAGGGACCAGGTGGCTTGATGCTGGTGAATGACGTCAGGACCCCACGAGGAAACGGCTCGGCGCAACGCGCCCAGACCTCGCGTCTGCGAGGCCAAACGAACCGGCAGGGCAGGGGAGAGCGCTCCGGGGGCGGCCTCGTCGATGGGGAGGATCACGTTCGGATCACTCACCCGAGCCGCCAGCGTGAACACCCGCCACTCCCGCTCCGGCATCGCGAGGACATGCGAGAGCGCGAAGTACGTCGGGGGGAACCAGCAGAGTTCCCTTCGTCAGAGCGACCTTCACGCGAGGCCTACGAAGCTGCGGGCGCACGGCGCGGACATGGGGCAGGGCATGCCACCCATCCTACGGGCTGCGCAGCGCTACCTGGTGATTTAATGAACACCATGACGAACGCCCCCGCTCCGCCCGCGCGCACGGGCGTGCTGCGTCAGGTGCTCACACTTCTGAGCGGCACCATCCTCGCGCAGGTCATCGCGTTCGTCGCCCAAATCGGCATCGCCCGCCTCTACACCGACGCGGACCTGGGGTACCTGGGGATCTTCACCTCCGCCGCCACGCTCGGCGCGGCCGTCGCGGGCGCGCGCTTCGACCTCAGCATCGTGCTGCCCACCCCTGGGGACGAGGCCTCGGCCCGCTCCCTCGTCCGCTTGTCCTCGCGCTGCGTGCTGTGCGCCTCCGCGCTGGCGACCCTCATCGCCGCCTGCGCGTGGCCGTGGGTGAGCGCCCGCCACGGGAGCGCGCTCGCGGGGTGGATGCTCGCCGTCGGCGTGTCCGTCCTGTTCCTGGCGCAGGGGCAGGTGTGCTCCTACTGGCTGACGCGGCACCGGCGCTTCCAGGCGATCGCGAGCTCGTCGGTCGTGCGCTCCCTCGGTATCGCTGCCCTGCAGCTGGTGTGCGGCTTCGTCGCTGGCGGGGGCCTGGGCGCCGCCATTGGCGCGACCATCGCCGGGCAGGGCATCGCCGTCGCCTACCTCTCCTGGCGTGCCCGTGACGCTCGCGCGGCCGAGGCTTCGGATCCCTCTCTGCGCACCGTGGCCTCGCGCTACCGGAAGATGGCGTTGGTCGGCGTGCCCAACGTCGTCGTCGACGCGCTGCGCACGAGCGCGATCCCCATGCTCATCGCCTCTTATTCCGTGGCCGCCCTTGGCCAATTCAACATGGCGTGGATGGCTCTGCAGGCCCCCGTCGCCCTCATCGCTGGCGCCCTGTCGCAGGTCTACCTGCCTCGACTGTCGGACACCCCGCCCGGGGGAGATGACCCGCGTCGTCGTGCGAGTCGGCGGCACCGCCCTGGCACTCTCGATTCCCGTCTTCGCGCTGCTCGCGTGGATCAGCCCCTGGCTCTTCCCCTTCGTGTTTGGCGCGCGCTGGGAGGCCGCCGGATACTTCGCGCGGTCCCTGGCTCCGTGGCTGGCCCTGACCGTCGCGACCTCGCCGCTGTCGAACGTATTCGTCACGACCTACCATCAGCGTCGGATGCTGGCCTTCGCGTGTGTCTACTGTGCCGCGCCGCTGGCGTGGCTCGCGGTCAGCCCCTACGGGATCGAGATGACGGTCGCCATTCTTGGCGGTCTCATGGCTGTTCTGCTGGCGGGCATGCTCGTCATGGCCTGGGTGACGGTGCGCCAGTATGACCATGGGGACGGGACACGGCCTCAGTCGTGTGAAATGCCTAGCTGACCTCGTGAAACGCCCGTGAAACAGGCGTGAAACGCCGCCCCAGCCGCGTGAAACGCTCGTGAAACAGGAGCCTCAGTGGCTCCGCGCAGCGAGGCGCCCGCTCGTAGGCCTGCCGCAGACGCGCGGCACCCTCCTCCCACGTGGGGATTACCGGGGGCCTGAAAGCGTCGATGTCCTCGCGCGTGATGCGGTCCAGCGCACGCACGAGGTCGCGCTCCGGTTCCTCCAGCACCCATGCGGGAGCCTGCTCACCCAGGTAGCGGCGGGCCTCGGCCAGGGGAGAGCACAGCGCGGGGATACCTGCTGCGAAGGCCTCCATCATCTTGTTGGGCGTGGACAAGCGGTGCGACAGGCACCCGGACTCGATAAGGCACAGCGCCACGTCAGCCCCGCGCGTCATGGCGAGCACCTGGTCCGGCTCCACGGGCGGCAGGCCGTGAATGTTGGGATGGGCGGCTGCGGCCCGCTCGACCTCGGGCAGCAGGGCACCCGCGCCGACGAACACGACGTGTACGTCCTCCACCTGCGCAAATGCGCGCAGAATCAGCGCAATATTGCGCCCCGGTGCCAGGTATCCCGAGTGCAGGTACAGGAGCGCACTTTCCGGAACGCCCAGCTGCGCGCGTAGATCGATGACTCCGTCCGCGCCCGTCGGCGCGTTCGTCACCACCACGGGATCCACGCCCGGGTAGGTGTCGCGGTACCACTGCGCGATCGACTCGTTCACCACGGACACCACGTCCGCGCGGCGAATGTAATGGCGCTCTATCACGCGTTGGAGGCGTTGACGTAGCCCCGCCGACCCCACCGTTTCTGTCTCCAACTCGTGCGCGTTATAAGCAAACACCGCGCCTGTGCGCCGCGCCAACGCGTGCGCGAGGGGCAGGAGGAACAGGTTCTGCGCGGAAACGGCCGCGACCCGCTGCCTCGCGAACCGCCGGTACACACGAGCACCCCACGCCCCGACGACCCGCACCCCGCCCAGGGGCGTACCCAGCGAGGCACCCCGGATCCGCGTGAGGTGCACGGTGGGGGCCACGGCCTCGTCCGTGGGAAGGCCGCCCTGATCGATGCCGACGATGCGCGTCTGTGAGAAAAGCGGGGATAGCGAACGAGCGATCTTCACCAATCGCCCGGGCGAAGCCAGGTTGGACGGGTAGAGCAGGAGATTGAGCGCGCGATCCACGCCCCCATTGTAGGTGGGGAGGGGCACTACACTGGGGGTGATTGACGAGGCCAGAGCCAGAAAGGGGAGCCGCATGCGGATCGCGGTCGTCGGGATGGGCAAAGATTGGGCTGCCGCTGGCGGTGCACTACGCGCGCGGCGGGCACACCGTCGTCGGCGTGGACGTGAACCCGCAGACGGTCGCCCTCATCAATGGGGGGAGAAGAGCCTTTCCCAGGCGAGGCGCACCTGGCCGAGTACCTGCCTCCGCTTATCTCCTCCGGAGTCCTGCGCACCACGACCGAGTACGCCGAGGCAATCCCCGGCGTCGACGCGGTCGTCATGGTCGTGCCCCTCGTCGTGGACGCCGAGAGCCGCCCCGACTTTCGCGTCATGGACGCCGCCACTCGCTCCATGGCCGCTCACCTGAGTCCCGGCACCCTCGTCTCCTACGAAACCACCCTGCCCGTGGGCATGACACGCGGGCGATACAAGCCCCTCATCGAGGAGGTCTCCGGCCTGGTCGAGGGCCGCGACTTCGACGTCGTGTTCTCGCCCGAGCGTGTCCTCACCGGCCGGGTCTTCGCGGACCTGGCACGCTACCCGAAGCTCGTGGGGGGCCTCAGCGAAGTCGGCGAGGCGCGCGGCGTTCGCTTTTACGAGGCCGTCCTCTCCTTCGACCAGCGCGACGACCTGCCGCGCCCCAACGGCGTGTGGCCCATGGGCGGGGCGGAGGCCGCGGAGATGGCCAAGCTCGCCGAAACCACCTACCGGGACGTCAACATCGGCCTGGCCAACCAGTTCGCGCGCTACGCGGACGCGGTCGGCATCGACGTCGCGCGCGTCATTGAGGCTGCAACTCGCAGCCCTACGCGCATATCCACCGGCCCGGCATCGCGGTTGGCGGGCACTGCATCCCCGTCTACCCGCGCCTGTACCTGGCCGGCGACCCGGACGCGACGGTCGTGTCCGCCGCGCGCGCCGCGAATGCCGCGATGCCCGCCTACGCGGTCTCGCGTGCCGCCGCCCTGCTCGGTTCGCTTGAGGGGCTGCGCGTCGCCGTCCTGGGGGCCGCCTACCGCGGCGGGGTGAAGGAAACCGCCTTCTCCGGCGTCTTCGGGGTCGTTAGTGCGCTGCGCGAGGCCGGGGCGCAGGTGAGCGTTCACGATCCGCTGTATTCCGACGGTGAGCTGGCAGCCTTCGGGTGGGACGCCTACCACCTCGGCGAAGAAGTGGACGTTGCCATCGTCCAGGCCGACCACAGTTCTTATCGCGATTTGGCTCCCTCCGACCTGCCCGGCGTGCGTCTCCTCGTTGATGGACGCGCGATCACATCCCCCGAGGCGTGGACCGGCACCCCGCGCATCACTATCGGTGGGGGGAGACTCGCCCGCATGCTAGTCACCCTCGCGACCCGCACGTTCACACCGGAACCGACCGCCGCCGCGCTGCGCCTCGGGGCGCTCGCCAGGGTGCTCGCAGCCGGTGGAGACCGCGTGCGCGTCCTCACCTCGCGGCTTGCCCCCAGCGTCGCCCGAGACGCCGCCGCTGCCGCGAACCGCGCCCCTTCTCCTCTCCCTGGCAAACGCTCTGGGGGCAGTGCGACCCCGGGTACGCGTGAGGACGCGTGGGGCGACGAGAGCGGCCACGGCCTCGTCGAAATAAGGCGAGCGCCCGTGCTGCGCGACCGCACCGGGGCCGTGCGCGGATACGTGTCCTATCTGTCGTTCGACGTGCCGCTCATCGCCCGGCTGCTGACCGGGCCACGCCCGGACGTGGTCGTCTCCGAACCCCCGCCTACGACCGGCGCGGCCGTGCGCCTGGCCTGCGCGGCCCGGCGCATCCCCTACGTCTATTACTGCGCGGACATCGTTTCCGACGCCGCCGCCCTGGCCGGTGTGGCGCGGCCGGTCGTGCAGGTGGTCAGCGCGCTCGAAGCCTTCGCGCTGCGGGGCGCTCGCCGCGTCATCGCCGTGTCCGACGGGGTGGCTCGCCGCGCGAGCGATCTGGGTGCCGCCCACGTCGCCGTCGTTCCCAACGGCGTGCGCGTACCCGAGGCCGGGGCCGCCGGTTTTCCCGCAGGATTTCCCACCTGCTCCGGTCCCGTCTTCGTCTACGCGGGCACGGTCGCGCACTGGCTGGCCCCCGAGGTTTTCATCGACGCTTTCGAGCTCGCTCGTGAGCGCCTGGGGGATGCACGCCTCGTGTTCGTCGGGCAGGGGAGTGGCTGGGAGGACCTGGCTGCGCGCGCCCGAGGCGTCGCGGGGGTGAGATTGCTGCCCGCCGTCAGCGCCGACGAGGCCGACCGGTGGATGGCCCGCGCCACCGCGACGCTGGCGTCGCTGCGCCCGGGCGGCTACGACTACGCCTACCCGACGAAGATCCTGGCCTCCCTGGCGCAGGGCACGCCCGTCATCTACGCCGGACCCGGGCAGGCCGCGCGCGACGTGCGTGAGGGAGGGCTCGGGGTGGCGTGCGGCCTCGACGTCCGTGAAGTTGCCGAGGCCATGGTGGCCTTCGCCTCCGATTCCGTGCACTGGGTGGGGGCTGAACAGGCGCGCGCCTGGGTGCGTGAGAATCGTTCCGTCGACGCGTCCTCGCGGGCGGCCGCCGCGGCGGTGCGATCGGTCGTCTGAAGTCGGCCTTCTGCGGATTGGGGTGCTGTCGCATGCGCAGCGTGTTTCAACGGTGAAGCGTGTGCGCTGCCTCGGGTGCCGTTGTCCTCGCTGAATGAGCGCGACCCGGCCCAGGCCTCGTTCAAGCGCCCACTACACGAAGTTGCGCCAGCGCGACGGACGTGTCTCATGACAAGCAAAAGTATGGATGCGGTTCATGTCATTCTATCCGTGCATCCCTTTTCACATTTACAGTTACAACATAAGTAACTAGAATCCCGAATGTCACATTAGCAACCTGAAGGATGACTATGCGATCTTCGTGGAGGACACTCGCAGCCGGGCTCACCCTGGCGCTCGGCGCTGCCGTCGCTGCCCTGGTGCCGCCCGCGCACGCGGCCAACGGCATTATCATCGCCATCGACCCCGGGCATGGTGGGTCCGACCCTGGCGCAGTTGCCAACGGCCTGCGAGAAAAGGACCTGACCCTCGCGGTCTCCCTGGCTCTCAAAGAAGAACTCGAGTCCTACGACGGCGTCACCGTCGTCATGACTCGCGAGACGGATGTCCGTCCGTCCGAAAACCTCAGCACTGACCTGTCGAGCCGCGTCGATACGGCAGCAGCCGCCGACGCTGACGCGCTCGTGTCAATCCACTTCAACTCCGCCTCGCCCATCGCGCGTGGCGCGGAAGTCTGGTACGGCAACTCCTCGTCCTACAACTACTGGACCCACACGCAGGGCCGGACGCTGTCCAGCAACATCCAAAACCAGCTCACCGCGCTGGGCCTCGAGGACCGCGGCATCAAGACCCGCGACAACGAATACTACGACTACCCGGACGGATCCACGGGCGACTATTACGCGATCATCCGTCAGGCACGCGAGGAAAACATACCCGGCATCATCGTCGAGCACGCCTTCGTGACGTCCTCGTCGGACGCACAGAAACTGCACGACCCCGCGTTCGTTCACTCCCTCGGTGTCGCTGACGCGACCGGCATCGCTCAGACTTACGGCCTGAGCAAGGGCACGTGGGAGAAGTCAGGTGACTCGTGGCGCTTCATGCGCGACGGCAAGGCCAAGACCGGCTGGTTCTCGGCGGGTGGCCGCTGGTACTGGGCGGACTCCGACGGTCGCACGATCCGCGGATGGTCCACCATCAACGGACGCCGCTACTTCTTCGACGACTCCACCGCGATGGTGACGGGCTGGAAGAAGGACAACGGAAAGTGGCACTACCTGCGTCCCCAGGGCGACATGGCCACCGGCTGGGTCAAGGACGGCCGTTCCTGGTACTACCTGGATGACGAGGGCACCATGGTCACCGGCTGGCTCCCTTACCGCGGCAGCTGGTTCTGGCTGGACAACTCCGGCGCGATGGCTGTTGGCTGGACGAATATCGGCAACGACTGGTACCTCTTTGAGGATGACGGTCGTATGCTCACCGGCTGGCAGCTCACCGAGGACGACCGAGGTGGTACTACATGCGTGCCAACGGCGTGATGGCCACCGGCTGGCTCCTCGATGGCGGCAAGTGGTACTACCTCGACGGTGAAGGCATCATGAAGACCGGCTGGGTCAAGGTCGGAGCCGACTGGTTCCACATGGACGGCTCCGGCGTCATGAGCACCGGCTGGCTCAAGTCGGGCAACTCCTGGTACTGGCTGGATCCGGCCTCGGGTGCCATGGCGACCGGCACGAAAACCGTTGAGGGGCGCGAGTCCTCCTTTGCCTCCTCCGGCGCGTGGCTGGGCTACACGGACGGCAGCGGCGCTCCCGGTGCGAATGCCGACTCTCGATCCGGCTCGCGCGACGCGGTGACGAACGCGGAGGGTCAGCGCCTCATCATGACCGCGCCCATGGCCTCGCGCACTGAGGTTATCGACGACATGGTCGCCGCGTGGAACGGCTCGGGCCGCCCCTACCCGTCGGAACTGGCTGACGGCGGCGCGAGCACGATCCGCGAGTTCGCGGGCATCATCTACGACGAGGCCGTGGCCGAGGGTGTGTCCCCCGAGCTGGTCTTCGTCCAGTCCATGAAGGAGACCGGCTGGCTGCAGTACGGCGGCGACGTCGAGGTGGATCAGTTCAACTTCGCCGGCATCGGTGCTGTTGGCGGCGGCGCTGCGGGAGCAGACTTCCCGGACGTGCGCACCGGTATCCGCGCCCAGGTCCAGCACCTGCGTGCGTACGCGGATCCGTCCGTGTCCGTCGATTCGCTGGCTTATCCGGTCGTGGACCCTCGCTTCTCTTACGTGCGTAAGGGTGCGGCTCCCGTGGTCGAGTACCTGGGCATCCAGGAGAACCCGAACCACACCGGCTGGGCGGCCGCCCGTGGGTACGGCTACGATTTGGTGTCCATGCTGGACACTTACTTCTAAGGGGCGTTTCTTCCCTTGACGAGGCCGGGGCTCGTCGCGTTGAAAGGCGCGGCGGGTCCCGGCCTCTTTGCGCGAGTGAGAGAGTGCTGGCGCGGGGCCGCATACGGGTCTGGGCGTGGTTGGGAGGCTGCTTGGCGTGTGGGGTGGTGTATGCGTGGAATCTGGCTGGTGCATGGGGTGGCGCGACACGCCGACGTCGGTGTGAGTTTCCGGGGCGGGGCGAGTGCTGTCGGCCGTCGGTAGCGATGCACCGTATCGCAACGAAAAGTCTGCTAATCTAGCTCCGTGCTTACGGGTCGGGTTCGTGCTTTTTCGGTCCCTGGCGATCCGAGGTGCCGTTTCCCCCTGGTCGCAGGGGGTGCGACACGCCAGGCAGTCAGAAAGCACGGAGCGCCATAAGGTGCATTAAGACCTCTCGTAAGCGCGGCCAGTGGCGAAGCCGAGGAAGAACGTCAGAAAGCACGGAGCGCATAAGGTGCATTAAGACACGCTGAGGCCCACCACCTCAACGACGCCATAAGCGGCGCGTCAGAAAGTGCGGAGCGCCATAAGGTGCATTAAGACACAGCGATTGCGGTGAGCTTCTTGGGTTCCATCTTCACCAGGTCAGAAAGTACAGAGCGCCATAAGGTGCATTAAGACATAGGCTCGATGGTCCGGTTGTAGTAATTCAACATTGTCGTCAGAAAGCGCGGAACGCCATAAGGTGCATTAAGACGCGTTGAACTTACCATTCGTGAACACTGGGAAATTCACAGTCAGAAAGCGCGGAACGCCATAAGGTGCATTAAGACAGGGCAGCATATCTGCCAGGGCGCTTGAAGGAAGACATCTCAGTCAGAAAGCACGGAGCACCATAAGGTGCATTAAGACCCGTAATGGACCACGCCCGCATAGGGCATTGATTTGCGTCAGAAAGCGCGGAACGCCATAAGGTGCATTAAGGCCGAGTAGCCCAGGTCTGCGCTGAGTTAGTCAGCTGCTCGTCAGAAAGCGCGGAGCGCCATAAGGTGCATTAAGGCATGTCAGGCCAGACTGCCTTACCGTTGATCTGGAAACCGTCAGAAAGTACGGAGCGTCATAAGGTGTATTAAGACACGCGGGTCCACTGCATCGAGAGGAAATCCCACCGAGGTCAGAAAGTACGGAGCGCCATAAGGTGCATTAAGACGTGTCAATAACGACCATCGAATGTCGAACCGCCCTGGCAGTCAGAAAGCGCGGAGCGCCATAAGGTGCATTAAGACCAGTCCAACTCGGGCACGTCGGGGTAGATACCAGCCGCGAGTCAGAAAGTACGGAGCGCCATAAGGTGCATTAAGACGTCGGCGGTTCGCCCACAGCTGAACAGCAGCAATGTTCTGTCAGAAAGCACGGAGCACCATAAGGTGCATTAAGACTTGGGGTGAGCAATAAGGAAGATTCTGGCCCGCTTGTGTCAGAAAGTACGGAGCGCCATAAGGTGCATTAAGACAAGTCACCACGAGACTTCCCACTAATCTCGATAGCCTTGATCCGTCAGAAAGCATGGAGCGCCATAAGGTGCATTAAGACTCACCGATAGTCAGGGAATCGAAGTTCATTTCAGGTCCTGTCAGAAAGTACGGAGCGCCATAAGGTGCATTAAGACATGTTCGCCACGTCGGCTTGAGCACGTGGATGCATACGGCGTCAGAAAGCATGGAGTGCCATAAGGTGCATTAAGACGTGTCCGGTGCTGGGGTGTAGAGGGTTCCGGAGTCGGAGTCAGAAAGCGCGGAGCGCCATAAGGTGCATTAAGACTGGACATCCTTCGGGAAAGCCATGTACAGCCACAGCGACCCGTCAGAAAGCATGGAGCGCCATAAGGTGCATTAAGACCGCTTCGGCTTCGCTGACCATCGTCCTGCCCATGGCCTCGTGAGAAAGCATGGAGCGCCATAAGGTGCATTAAGATTGACAGGACGGGCACATCATGTCCGGGCCTCACAACGTCAGAAAGCATGGAGCGCTATAAGGTGTATTAAGACGTCGAACACAACCCCTCAATCGTAAACAGGTACTTGTGTCAGAAAGCACGGAGCGCCATAAGGTGCATTAAGGCGTTTTGATCAGCGGATCAGTGCCGGGGTGGTGACGTCAGTCAGAAAGCAGCGAGCACCATAAGGTGTATTAAGACGACTCATCCTCAGCAATCACACTCTCAGCCATCGACGTCAGAAAGCACGGAGCGCCATAAGGTGTATGTGAGAGGTCTGATTCTGGAGTGGAGTGTGCCCTCTTGTTGTGGTTTCTGGAAAATATCGCATGCATTTCCCTGGGTGCCCTGTCTGGTAGATTGTGAAAAGGCGGAATTTCAGCGCTCTCATTTCAAAGGCTGAAATAGAGTTGCTGGAATTGCATGCGACTTTACTCAGGAAGTGCCTAGTTTCAGCGCTCGGGCGTCGCGGTTGTGTGTGGAGCGCAGCATCGGTAGCGTGGAGTGTTGCTATCCCGTGCTTGCGGGGATAGGTCTGGTCACAGACGAACAGGTTATGCGCTTGCGGATAGATTAATAAGCTATCCGCGTGTTGATAACCTATCCAGATGCGCACAACCTATCCAGAAGATCATTGCGCGTAGACGTACGAGTCCATATGCCACACCGTCACGCAAATCTCCACGGCCACCAACAAGACGCGCCTGTCGGGCAGCTACGCCGCGTCCTTCACTCACACACACCCGAAGGAGCATGTGTCGCAGGCTCGCGAATGGGGCCAGGAGCGCGGCTGGAAGCTAAGCACACGGATAGGTTACGACGATACGGATAGGTTATTAATCTATCCGCATACGCACACCCCTCCCCGCGTGAGCCATCGGCGAGTGAATCGCTGAGAGCTCACACCCTTCACGACGGCAAAACTCCGATCGATGATGAGTGGCACCCCTTGCAGCCATCTCGTCTCGAGGAGCGGCTAGTCGATATCCGGGGAATAGAGCACGCCTACCTGCAGGCGCCCCACATAGCGTTGTCCCTTGATCCCATCGACATCATCCTGCTCAGGGTGAGGAACGGGAATCCGGACGCGAGAACTGTAGGGCGGATTCGAATCCGGATTAATAAGGACCCATTCAAGGCTGGGATCAACTTCCCAGGATCCAAGGATCACATGACCCTGTTTCAGCACAGCGACGAGTCGCTTAATCTTGGGGCGCTTGGCAGGGGCGATGTTCCAGGCCTCAGCGGCACGCTCGATAAACACCTCTCCGGAATTACCGCCAAACGCAGAGACACGCCCTTCGAGAGAGTCTGGAGAGATCGGCATGATGATCGTCTCTCTCATCGCATCCTGAGCGACCTCACCCGGGCGCGTGAAAATGGCCGGCCCCAGGTGCTTGCTCGTCTTCGTCCCCGAAATGTTCGTGACCGACTTGTCATTCTTCTCGAACAGCTCGTCCTCATCCTCAGCGTCATAGATCGGATCCAAGCCCATGAGAGAGGCGACGTGGATGGCGACGGCCTCGGCTTGGAGCGCGTCCTTACGGCTCGAAAATGGCACAAGAGTCTGACGGATGAGGGTCCCCTCGGCATCACGAAGATGCTCGGCGTCAGGATTGTGAGGTTCGAACACGCGCCCCATGCTCTGGCCAATTCCGATGTAGATGCTCCTGCGCCCCTCTCCTTCGCCACGAGGCGCACCCTCATAGATGTACAACCAGGTTTCTTCGGCCATTACACTCTCCTCATCGATAGACACGCGCTGTCTTTCTCACCCTCATCATAGTATATATTTCCTGTCATATTGCTTAAAGAAGGGCGCTCAGCATTATTTGACAGAAATAATTCGAGGCCCAACACCACCACGATCAGAGCTAGCGAACACCGACCCAACGGACACGCAGACCGCACCCAATACCCGGAGTCCATGCCCGCCAGCACGGACCGGCAATCCGGCGCTGAGACAGCAGGCATAGAGGGGCCGGGGCCCGTCGCGTTGAAAGGCGCGGCGGGTCCCGGCTCTTTGCGCGAGTGAGAGTGCTGGCGCGGGGAGGCATACGGGTCTGGGCGTGGTTGGGAGGCTGCTTGGTGTGTGGGGTGGTGTATGCGTGGAATCTGGCTGGTGCGTGGGGTGGTGCGACACGCCGACGTCGGTGTGAGTTTCCGGGGCGGGGTGAGTGCTGTCGGCCGTCGGTGGCGATGTGCCGTATCGCAACGAAAAGTCTGCTAATCTAGCTCCGTGCTTACGGGTCGGGTTCGTGCTTTTTCGGTCCCTGGCGATCCGAGGTGCCGTTTCCCCCCTGGTCGCAGGGGGTGCGACACGCCGGGCAGCCAGAAAGCACGGAGCGCCATAAGGTGCATTAAGACGCATGGGGATCGTCTTTTCGACCTCCACGCCGAAGGCTGCCAGAAAGCACGGAGCGCCATAAGGTGCATTAAGACTTAAACACCACAACAGTGTCATAAATCCACGTAATCTGCCAGAAAGCACGGAGCGCCATAAGGTGCATTAAGACTTCCAATTCATCGGAACGTCGCGTACGTATCCGAGAGCCAGAAAGCACGGAGCGCCATAAGGTGCATTAAGACCCATCAAGGATGATGTGAACAACTCGCTTGTTATTGATGTCAGAAAGCATGGAGCGCCATAAGGTGCATTAAGACTGACAGGACGGGCACATCATGTCCGGGCCTCACAACGTCAGAAAGCACGGAGCACCATAGGGTGTGCGGTGTTGTGGCTGTGTGCGGAGCGCAACATCAGCCGGGCGGAGTGCTGCTATCCGCGTGCGCGCCCCGGTGATCCAGCCCCGGCCTCGTCGCCGCGAGTTCCCGAGAACGCCGTGAGTCGCCTCAAGGCGTACCGAGCGCGGAACAAACACAGACACAACAAGGCCCCGGGTGCTCGCAAGAACGAAGCGCCCAGGGCCGAGCCGTGCACGCAATCAGCTACGCAGCGACGCCACGTAAGAATCGATGCGCTGCGAGGAATCCGCAGGCGTGAAGCCCGTGGCCTCGATCTTTGACAGGTCCAGCGTCGAGGACAGGGGACGAGGCGCAGCCTCGCGGCCCGCGAAGTACTCCTCCGTAGTTACCTCCGTGACATCCTCGGGGTTGCGGCCGCACAGCTCGAAGACGCGCTTAGCGACCTGCGCCCAGCTCATAACCGGACCCTCGCCCGACAGGTTGTAGACGCCGTAGGGTGCCGCATTCGTCAGCAAGTGAATGATGCCGCGGGCCAAGTCAGCGGTGAACGTCAGGCGGCCCACCTGGTCCGACACAACCGACGGGGAGATGCCGCGATCCGCCAGGGACGCCATGGTCTTAATGAAGTTCTTGCCGTCGCCCACGACCCAAGACGTGCGCACGATGTAATGCTTCGGGGTCGAGGCCACCGCTACGTCGCCGCCCGCCTTGGACTGACCGTACGCGCTCAGGGGAGGGGCCTCGTCCTCGACGTGCACCTCCTGGGTGCCATCGAAGACGTACTCCGTTGAAATGTGCACGAGCGTCGCGCCATGCGCCGTCGCCTCGCGGGCCAGGACAGCCGGACCCGTCGCGTTCGCTTCCCACGTCGAGCGGCGGCCCTCCGGGGTCTCCGCGCCGTCCACGTTTGTCCACGCGGCCGCGTTAATGACCACGTCGATCTCGTCCCACGGCAGGGCGGCCACCTGCTCGGCGTTCGAAATGGATACCTCCGGCAGGTCCACGCCCGTGACCGTGAAACCGGCCTCAGGCAGGACACGCATGAGCTCGCGGCCCAGCTGGCCGTTCGCGCCCGTCACGAGCGCACGGCGACCCACGGGGGTGGGCGCAGGGAAAGGCGTCACGTCCGCCATGCGCGGGTGAGCCTTGTCCTTATCCGACAGAATCGCTCGCTCCAGCGGAATCGGCCAATCCACGGCCGCCGTCTCATCAGCCAAATTCAGGAACGTGTACTTCGCATCCGGCGACCAGTGATCGTTCACCAGGTACGTGTACGCGGTGTTCGGCTCCAGGGTCTGATAGGAGTTACCCACGCCCTTGGGCACGAACACCGCGACGCTCGGATCAATGATCGTCGTATAGACCGTGCCGAACGAGGGTCCCTCGCGCAGATCCACCCACGCGCCAAACACGCGACCGGTCGCGACCGAGACGAACTTGTCCCACGGCTCCGCGTGAATGCCCCGCGTCACCCCGACCTCGTCGTTGAAAGAGATGTTGTTCTGCACCGGCTGGAAGTCCGGCAGACCCAGCGCGACCATCTTCTCGCGCTGCCAGTTCTCCTTGAACCAGCCTCGGTTATCGCCGTGAACGGTCAGGTCGATGCGCAAAGCCGGGGATCGGCGTAGTCGTGATCCCCAGGGGCTTAGCAGTGGGCGCCATTGTTCTTCCTCTATGTGCGTGGGTCTCGTACGGACGTAACAATCCATAAAGATACTATCCGATCCGCGCGCCACCGGTGGGGGTACAGCGTCCCAATGGGGTGTGTGTGGGACCACAGTTGTGGAAAAATATCGTCACATAGGGATAATTATTAGTGATGCGCGACCCACACGAGGACGCGCCGGGAAGCGGAGGCAACATGAAAGGCATCATCCTGGCAGGCGGGTCCGGCACCCGACTGAACCCGATCACGCTGGGGACATCAAAGCAGCTGGTCCCCGTCTACGACAAGCCGATGATCTACTACCCGCTGTCGACCCTCATGCTGGCAGGCATCTCCGACGTTCTGGTGATCACCACGCCGCACGATGCGCCGTCGTTCCACCGCCTGCTCGGTGATGGCAGCCAGCTGGGCGTGAACATCTCCTACGCCGTCCAGCACGAACCCAACGGCCTGGCGCAGGCCTTCGTGCTCGGCGCGGACCACGTTGGCAACGATGCCGCGGCGCTGGTCCTGGGCGACAACATCTTCTACGGCCCCGGCATGGGCGCGCAGCTGCGCCGCCACGTCGACCCCGACGGTGGTGCCGTGTTCGCCTACCACGTGTCCAACCCGCGCGCGTACGGTGTCGTCGAGTTCGACGAGGAATTCAACGCCCTCTCGATCGAGGAGAAGCCCGAGAAGCCCAAGTCCAACTACGCGGTGCCCGGCCTGTACTTCTACGACAACGACGTGGTCGACATCGCCCGTAACCTCAAGCCGAGCGCGCGCGGCGAGTACGAGATTACCGACGTCAACCGCGCCTACCTGGAGGCCGGCAAGCTCAAGGTCGAGGTCCTCCCGCGCGGTACCGCGTGGCTCGACACGGGCACGTTCGACTCTCCGCTGACGCCACGGCGTTCGTGCGCACGGTCGAGGCCCGCCAGGGCATGAAGATCGGTGCTCCCGAAGAGGTCGCGTGGCGCATGGGCTTCATTGACGACGAGGGCCTGCGCCAGCGCGCCGAGCCTCTGGTCAAGTCGGGTTACGGAGCCTACCTGCTCGAGCTCCTCAACCGTGAGGACAACTGAGTGTCGCGCCCGAGTGCTAACTCTCGCCTCCTGATCGTCATCCCCGCGTGGAACGAAGAGGCAGTGCTGGGAGACGTCCTGGAGTCCGTGAAGGTCGAAAAGCCGTCCTTCGCGGATATCCTGGTCGTGTCTGACGGGTCCACGGACGCCACCGCTGCGATTGCGCGCGCGGCTGGCGTGGCCGTGCTCGACCTGCCCCTCAACCTGGGTGTCGGTGGCGCGATGCGCGCCGGTTTCCAGTACGCGCAGCGCATGGGCTACGACTACGCCTGCCAGCTTGATGCGGATGGCCAGCACGACCCGATGGAGATCGAGACGCTCATCGAGACGGCCTCGAGTGAGCACGCCGACGTCGTCATCGGCTCGCGTTTCGCGGGCAAGGGCGACTACCAGGCCCGAGGGCCGCGCAAGTGGGCGATGAACCTGTTCTCGGTCATCCTCTCGCGTGTGTGCCACACCCGCCTGAGTGACACGACCAGCGGCTTCAAGCTCTACGGGCCGCGCGCCCTGTCGCTGTTTGCGCACAACTATCCGGCGGAGTACCTGGGTGACACGATTGGCGCTCTCGTCATCGCAGCCCGCTCCCACCTGGTGGTGCGTGAGGTCGGCGTGCAGATGCATCCGCGTGCGGGCGGCGAGCCGTCGCACAACCCGATCAAGTCGGCGCTGTTCCTGGTGCGCGCGACCCTCGCGCTCACCGTCGCGTTGACTCGCCCCGGCGAAAAGATTGCCCAGGCTGAGGAGGAGAACGCATGAGTCCCACCTATGTGCTCGGACTGGTTTTCGCGGGCATCATCTTGGTCACCGTGTTCGTCAAAATGCGCAACTCGGGTCTGAAGGAAAGCTACGGCCTGTGGTGGTACTGGATTGCGTTCTTCACGGCGCTCCTGTCCCTGTTCCCGTCGATCCTGAAGTGGACGGCGTTCCACCTGGGTGTCGTCGTTCCGCTGAACCTGGGCTTCTTTGTGGCGGGCGTGGTCCTGCTGCTCCTGTCCCTGCGTTTCTCGGTGGACCTGTCGCGAGCGGATGAGGATCGTCGCCGCCTCACTGAGGAGGCCGCGATCCTGCGCCTCCAGGTTGAGCGCCTGGAACGTCGCGTCGAAGCTCTCGAGGGGCGTGCATCCTCGCAGGGCGAGTCTGGTGCCTCTCAGGCGGCGTCGTCCTCTCACGATAAGGCCGCCCCTCAGGGGAAGAAGCACAAGAAGAAGCGCTGAGCGGCCAGCCGCTGCCTTGATGCACGAGGCCGGGGTCCGTCAGGTTGAGATGCCTGACGGACCCCGCTTCATGTTGGTGGGCGCGCCCATGGGTGGGAGCGTGGCATGTGTGCCGACGCGCTCGCAAGGAATGCACGGCGGTCGCGGCACCCGGATCGCCTAGGAGATAAGCGTCCCGTCGGGGCCGAGGCGCAGGCGCTCGGTCGGCGCAGCCGGGTCCACTTCGCGTTCGGCGAGCTTGCGGGCCACGGCAGATTCCTTGCGCGCAACGGGCTGCGTCGACGCTCCCGTCTTGGGTCCGTCCTGCGCGGCGTGAGCAGCGCGATCCCGCCACTTGATGGGCCGAGAATTGGAGGCAGAACCCTGGGAGAGTGAGCGGGACGACGCCGATTCGGAGGGGGCGTGGAAGGCCTCGTTGATGGAGGCGGATCCCATGGCGGCAGCGTGTGAGGGCAGCAGGGGTTCCCCGTCCAAGTCGACGGCCAGGTCGGTGAGCATCGCGCGGGCGTCGTCGACGATGGTCCGGTCCTCGGCGTGCAGGCCGTGGACCAGCCAGCGTACGAGCGCGATCTCGGAGAGGAGCTGGGCTCGCGTGAAGACGTGCAGGTCGATGGCGCGGCGCTCATGTCCATAGGTCTCACAGAAACGCTCGAGGAATGCATCGGAGGCGGTGGCCTGAACCCACGCAATATCCAGGGCCGGGTCACCCACATGAGCGCTGGTCCACCCGCCGATAGCGACGACCGATCCGCGATTAACCGACAGACTGCGTTCCTGGATGTCGCCGTGGACGGGAGCCGACGGGAAACGCCACAGTGACACGTCCTCGAGGGCGGCCTCCCAGCGGTTCCACAGGGACGGAGAGATCGTGACCTCGCGGGCGGCCTCGTCGAGCAGAGCGAGGTTGCGGTCGCGGCACTCCATCGCTGTGTACGTGGGCAGTCCAATCGAGGAAAAGACCGTCTGCGGCAGGTTGTGCAGGGCTGCCAGAGCGCGCCCGAGCGAGGCCGGCAGCAGCAGGTCCGTGTCGAGGTCCTCGTCCGTGGGCGCGCGCCCGCCTGGATCGCGGTGCACGTACACCCTGCCGCCGCCACGGATTTTGGCCTGCCCGGCCAGTCGTGGCACGTCGAAGGGGATGTAGTCGTGCTCGAAGGCCTGGCCTAGGCGGTCCAGAATCCCCGACGTGGCCTCGAGAGCAGGACCGGAGACCTCCTCGTGGGGGCATGTGACGATCCAGCGGTTGCCGGCGACGTCTTCGATGCCGGTCACGGAAGCCAGTTCGTCGCTGTAACTCGGCGGACGCAGGGCGCTCACGCGCAACCCGGGCATTGCGGAGGTGGCCAGCGCGGCCAGTTCGAGGGCGCTCTTGGGACTTGTCATTCTCTGAATGTATCGCTCCGACCGCCGGGTTGTGGCCCCCCGCGCGGGTGAGCGCTCGATTGTGGGACAGCGGTTTGCTCCTTCCTGAATAACCCTGTTACTTTCGACACAATGGTTCTGTTTGGAGCGAGGAGGCTCAGCGATGGAAGCCATCACGCGTGCACTCGCCGCGCGGGTACGAGAGGGTTTGGCAGCGGGCGGCATCGATGCCGCGCGGGATCCCCGGGCCGTGCGTGCCCTCATTGACCGCGCCATTGACACCCATGCCCCCGACATGCTCCCTACTCAGCGCGAGCAGGTCGAAGCGGACCTGATGGACGACATCTGCGGCCTCGGCCCCCTTCAAGTCCTCATGGACGATCCGGGCGTGGAGGAAATCTGGATCAATTCAGCCTCCCGCGTGTTCGTGGCCCGCGGCGGGGTCGCGGAGCTGACCAGCCTCATTCTCACGGACGAGGACGTGCGCACCCTCGTGGAGCGGATGCTGCACCACTCGGGGAGACGTCTCGACCTGTCCAGCCCCTTCGTGGACGCGATGCTTGCCGGGGGGAGAGCGCCTGCATGTCGTCATCCCGCCGGTCACCGGACAGTCCTGGAGCGTCAACATCCGTAAGCACATTCAGCGCGCCCGCACCCTGGATGACCTGGTGGCCGTCGACATGGTGCCCCCGCCGATGCGCGACTTCCTGGCGGCAGCCGTCTGCGTTGGACTGTCGGTCCTAGTCTCGGGAGGCACGCAGGCTGGCAAAACGACGCTCCTGCGCGCGCTCGCCGGTGAGCTGCCGCGCTCGCGGCGCGTCATCTCCTGCGAGGAGGTTTTCGAGCTGGGCCTGGCCAACTGGGACCACGTGGCCATGCAGACACGCCCTGCAGCCGCCGAGGGCACGGGCGAGATCACGCTGCGAGACCTCGTGCGCGAATCCCTGCGTATGCGCCCCGAGTACCTAATCGTCGGCGAGGTACGAGGCCCCGAAGCCCTTGACCTCCTCGTGGCCCTCAACGCGGGCGTGCCCGGTATGGCGACTGTGCACGCGAACTCGGCGCGCGAGGCCCTCGACAAGCTCTCGATTCTGCCTCTCCTGGCCGGTGAGAACGTCACGACGGGATTCGTGACCCCGACCCTGGCCTCGTCCATCGACCTCGTGTGCCATGTCGAGCGCAGCCGGGACGGACAGCGCTACGTCTCCGAGGTGCTCGCCGTGCCTGGGCGGGTCGAAGGCAACCGGATCGAGACGGCCTCGCTCTTCACCTACGACGGTGGCCGCTGCGAACGAGGCGCGGGTTCCCTCGACCCTGCATGATCGCTTCGCTGCTGCGGGCTTCGACCTGGCCTCTCCTGGATTGGGGGACGCTGTGATCGCTATCGTGTGTGGCCTTATCTTCGGGATCGGCCTTGTTATGGCCCCTGTCCCCGTGGTTCACCCCGCCACCGAAACGCTCGCCCTGGGGGCCGTGGAAGCGCTCTCCGACGATGTAGCGCGCGCCCGTGTCCCCGGACTCAATGCCGTGCGACTCATCGCGGTCAGCCTCGGCCTCGGCGTGGTCGTTGCCCTCGCCGTTCTGCTCGCGACGGGAGCCTGGCCGGTCGCCCTCATCGTCTCCATCGGCGTGGCCTTCCTGCCCTACGCGTGGGTCGTTTCCCGCGTGGCTGGTCGCGCCAAGACCGTGCGCTCCGCCTGGCCCGAGGTCATCGACGCCATGGTCTCCGGCGTGCGTGCCGGAACCTCCCTGCCCCAGGTCCTGTGCGACCTCGCCGACGAGGGACCCACCCCCGTACGCTTCGCCTTCGAAGCCTTCTCGCGCGACTACAGCGCTAACGGGCGCTTCGAACTCGCCCTGGACAAGATGAAAGAGACAGTCGCCGACCCGGTCGCTGACCGCATCGTCGAGGCCCTGCGCGTCGCCCGATCCGTCGGCGGTGCCGACCTGACCCGCCTCCTCCAAGACCTGGCCACCCTCCTGCGCGAGGACGCGCGCGTACGAGGAGAACTCGAGGCCCGCCAGTCCTGGACCGTAGGCGCGGCCCGACTGGGCCTGGCCGCCCCCTGGATCGTCCTGCTGCTGCTCTCCGGCGGGGGTACCAGCGCCCACGTATGGAACTCGCCCGGAGGAATTGCAGTCCTCTTCGGCGGTGCCGGCGCATGCGTCATCGCCTACCTCCTCATGAAAGCCATCGGACACCTGAGCACCGATCCTCGAAACCTGGGAGGCGCGTCATGAGTCCCTGGATCCTGCTCGCCTTCGACGTCATCGCCGCATGCCTCGCCGTCGGCGGCATCACCCTCATCGTGCGATCCCTGGCCACGCGCCACCTCTCCTTCGCCGCCCGCGTCGCCCAGGGGCGCGTCCAAGAAGACACCACACCCGAGATCACCCGATGGCTCAGGCGCATGGGAGCCTCGGCCCTGGACTCCCTGGGTTCCACCAGCGAATCCGTCGCCCGCCGACTCATTTTGGCCGGGGCAGCCCCCGAGGTGTCCGTGTTCCGCCTGCGCCAAGCCGCCGCCGCAATCGCCGGACTCATCGGCGCTTGCCTCGTCCTCACAGCCCGCCCGACCGCTTCGCTGCGCGCGTCGATCATCCCGCTTGTCGTCTGTGCCCTCGTCGGCACCCTCCTCGGCGTCGCAGGCATGGACCGCTACCTCACGCTGACCGCCAACCGCCGCCAACGTGCCATCGATGCTGCCGTCCCCGACTGCTCGGAGCTGCTGGCGCTCGCGGTCGCCGCGGGAGAGTCGATCCCTGCCGCCATCGAGCGCGTCGCAGGGTGCGCGGGAGGACCCCTGGGGATGGAACTCGGGCTCACGGCGGGACACATCCGTAACGGCATGCCCTCAGTGCGGGCGCTCGCCGAGATGGTTGATCGTACCGACTCGCCGGCACTCACGCGCCTGGCCCGTACGCTGACCACGGCCATCGAGCGCGGCTCACCCCTGGCCTCGGTCCTGCACGACCAGGCGCGCGACCAGCGCGAACGCTCTCTCGCGGCCCTCATGGAGGAAGGCGGGCGACGCGAGATTGCGATGCTCCTGCCCGTCGTCTTCCTCATTCTGCCGGTCACTGTCATCTTTGCCCTCTATCCGGGCCTCATCGCCCTGGATTTCACCCCGTAAATGAAGCAGACACGAAAGGAACACACCATGAAGGAATGGTTACGCAAGCGCCAGCCGCTCGGGGAGCGCGGGGATGTACCCGGCTGGGTGCTCATTACGCTCATGACAGCCGCCCTGGTCGTCGTCATCTGGGGCGTCGCCTCAGAACGTCTCGTCGAGATCTTCAACCGTGCGATGGACTCCGTTGCGGGCATTTGACGGCGACGAACGCGGCTCCGAGGTCGTCTCCACGGTCCTCGTCCAAGGCCTCGTGGTTCTCGTCATCCTCCTGCTTGTCCAAGTGACCTTCGCGTCGTACGTGCGCACGATGAGTGTGAGCGCTGCATCTGAGGGTGCGCGCCGCGGCGGTCTGCTGGGTGGAGACGAGGATGAGGCGGCCAAACGCACGGGCGAGCTGTTGGATTCCCTCGTGGGGGCCTCGCGTGACCGCGAGATTTCGGTGACCCGCGAGTCCGACGCGGGCACAGACATTCTCGTCGTCACCGTGCGCACGCGCCTGCCGCTCGTGGGCGGGCTTGGGCCGCGCTGGCTGACGGTACACGGTCGTAGCCTCGTGGAGGGGCCGTGAGCGAGCGCGGGGACGCCAGCGTTGAATTCCTGGGAATCCTGGTCGTCCTCGTGATCCCGGTTCTCTACATCGTCTTGGCGGTCGGCCAGGTCAGCGCGGGGGCGATGGCGGCGGATGCGGGTGCGCGTGAGGCAGCGCGCATCCTCGCTGAGGATGTCGAGCGCCAGGCGGACGCCGAGCACGCGGTCGCCCTTATTGTCGAGGACTTCGGCGTGGGTTCCTCCCCCCTCGATGTCGTCCATGTGCGGGGCGTGCGGCAGCGCTGACGGCATGGTTGAGGTCAGTGTCTCGGTGCGCGTTCCGCTGCCTTTTCTGCCCGCGTGGCTCGGCGGTGTTGGCGTGGATGTCTCCTCGAGCGCCAGCGCGCCCGTGCGGGAGGTGGTCTCCGGTGGGTGAGGAGGGGCGCGTCGGGATCCTCATGTGCGCGGGCTGCGCCTTCGTGTGCCTGCTCTTGTTCGTGACGATGGCGCTGACGCAGGTCGCGATGCAGGACCGGCGCTTGGTCTCGTGCGCGGATGCGCTGGCCGGTGCCGGGGTGGGCGGAGCGTCTGCGTCGTCGGTCCTGGTGGGGAAGACCTCGGGCACGGACGAGGCCGGGGCAGCCTCCCGGGTTGACGTGGCGCTTGGTGCCATGGCGACGACGACGTGCCGCGTGGGGGAGGGCGTGGTGGTGACGAGAGAGTGAGCGTTCAGGGAGGGGAAGTCGAGGTGAGTGTCAAGGCTCGTCCGCGCGTGTCCCTGGTGCCTCCGGCCTTGCGCGGAGTGCTCATTCCTGAGCTTGAGCGGACATCGAGCGCACGAATGAGAGGCCTTTGATCTGCGCGAAAAAGGTGTTCTGTGCGACGGTCACATCGTGGGACGCTGATAGCGCCTGAGTAAACGAAGCGTAAACTTTAGGCCATGAGCAGCTTTGATACATCGCGACTTACCCCTGCACTGGCTTCCGTTTTCGAATCTGTCCAGCGCCGTGACCCCGCCCAGGCTGAGTTCCACCAGGCCGTCTACGAGGTCCTCCTCACGATCGCCCCGCTGGCTGAGCGTCACCCCGAGTACGCCGACCTGGCCATCATCGACCGCATCGTCGAACCCGAGCGCCAGCTCCAGTTCCGCGTCCCGTGGGCCGACGATTTGGGCAACATCCACGTGAACCGCGGCTTCCGCGTCCAGTTCAACTCCGCTCTCGGCCCCTACAAGGGCGGTCTGCGCTTCCATCCTTCCGTGAATCTGTCGATCATCAAGTTCCTCGGCTTTGAGCAGATCTTCAAGAACGCCCTGACCGGCCTGCCCATGGGCGGTGCCAAGGGTGGCGCGGACTTCGACCCCAAGGGCAAGTCCGATGCCGAAGTCATGCGCTTCTGCCAGTCCTTTATGACTGAACTCTCCCGCCACATCGGTCCCGACACGGACGTGCCCGCCGGTGACATCGGCGTGGGTGGCCGCGAGATCGGCTACATGTTCGGCCAGTACAAGCGCCTCAAGAACCGCTTCGATGCGGGCGTCCTGACCGGCAAGGGCCTGACGTGGGGCGGTTCCTTCGCACGTACCGAGGCCACCGGCTATGGCCTGGTCTACTTCGCCGCCGAAATGCTGGCCGCCAAGGGCACCAGCTTCGATGGTAAGCGCGTCGTCGTCTCTGGCTCCGGCAACGTTGCGATCTACGCGACCGAGAAGGCCCAGCAGCTGGGCGCTACCGTCGTGGCCGTGTCCGACTCCTCCGGCTACGTCGTCGACGAGGCTGGCATCGACGTTGCGCTGCTTAAGGACGTCAAAGGAGGTGCGTCGTGGACGCGTCTCCGACTACGCGGCCGAGCGTCCCAGCGCCACCTTCGTGGCTGACGGCTCCATCTGGGACGTCCCCTGTGACGTCGCCCTGCCGTGCGCCACCCAGAACGAGCTGCCGCTGTCCGGCGTCCAGAGCCTCATCAAGAACGGCGTCCAGCTGGTCGCCGAGGGTGCGAACATGCCCACCACCCCTGACGCAATCGAGGCCCTGCAGGCCGCGGGCGTGGCCTACGCCCCCGGCAAGGCCTCCAACGCGGGTGGCGTGGCCACCTCCGGCCTCGAGATGCAGCAGAACTCCGGTCGCACCCAGTGGCCCTTCGAGGAGACCGACGCGAAGCTCCACCAGATCATGGTTGACATCCACGCGAACACGGTCGCCACCGCCGAGGAATACGGCGTGGCTGGCGACTACGTGGCCGGCGCGAACCTGGCGGGCTTCCGTAAGGTGGCCGACGCGATGGTCGCGATGGGTCTCATCTGATCCGATTCCTGTCAGTGCCCCGGCGTCCTCGCGGCGTCGGGGCACCGCTGTATTCTGGCCTGGATCTGTGGCCCGGTCTGCGAAACGCCCGACATCGACCACTCCTCGCGTCCCTGGTGAGGGCGCGAATCGGCTACCCTGGGTGTGTGGCCATTGAATTTTCTGAAGAGATCCCGTCCCTGCGCATCACGATGGAGAACATCCTCGCTGTCGTGCAGCCGGACAAGCTGCGCGCACAGATCGCCGAGCTGAACGAGAAGGCAGCCGCCCCCGACCTGTGGGACGACCCGAGCGCCGCGCAGGCTGTCACCAGCGCGCTGAGCCACCGCCAGAGCGAGCTTGATCGCGTCACGCAGATGAGCGAGCGCATTGATGACCTTGAGGCCATGGTGGAGATGGCCGCCGAGGATCCGACGAGGGCGCTGACATCCTGGCGGAGGCCGAGGCTGACCTGGAGAAGCTGCATAAAGGACCTGTCCGACCTGGAGATCCGTACGCTGCTGGACGGCGAGTACGACGAGCGCAACGCCGTCATCACGATCCGAAGCGGCGCGGGCGGCGTGGACGCCGCCGACTTCGCCGAGATCCTCCTGCGCATGTACCTGCGCTGGGCGGAGCGCCACGGCTACCCGACCAAGGTCATGGACACCTCCTATGCGGAAGAGGCCGGTCTGAAGTCGGCGACATTTGAGGTCCAGGCCCCCTACGCGTACGGCACGCTGAGCGTCGAGGCTGGCACCCACCGCCTCGTGCGCATCAGCCCCTTCGACAACCAGGGACGTCGCCAGACCTCCTTCGCGGCCGTCGAGGTCATCCCCCTCATTGAGACCACGGACCACATCGAGATCCCCGAGTCCGAGCTGAAGATCGACGTCTTCCGCTCCTCGGGACCCGGCGGTCAGTCCGTCAACACGACCGACTCGGCCGTGCGCATGACCCACATCCCGACGGGCATCGTCGTGTCCATGCAGGATGAGAAGTCCCAGATCCAGAACCGCGCAGCCGCCCTGCGAGTCCTGCAGTCCCGCCTCCTCGTACTGCGCCACGAGGAAGAACAAGCAAAGAAAAAGGAACTCGCCGGCGACGTCAAGGCCTCGTGGGGTGACCAGATGCGCTCCTACGTGCTCCAGCCCTACCAGATGGTGAAGGACCTGCGCACCGAGTTCGAATCCGGCAACCCCCAGTCCGTGTTTGACGGAGACATTGACGGCTTCATCAACGCTGGCATTCGCTGGCGCAAGAACGAGCAGAAAGCTGCTCAGGACTGAGCAGCGCCCATACGCGCAACCCGGCCCCGGCCTCGTCAATCCATGAACGAGGTCGGGGCCGCCCGCATCCCCGAGCTGGCGCGGGTGGCGCTGAACAAACCACACCGCCGGTTTCCGCGTGTCGCAGCCGGGTCGTGACCCCATCGTTACCTAATCTAACAGAGACTATTGACCCTGATCGGACGGTCCCATGATTCGTTTTGATGATGTCACCATGGTGTACACGCCAGGTGCCCAGCCCGCGCTGGACCACGTCTCGCTGGAGGTGGAACGCGAAGAGTTCGTGTTCCTCGTCGGCAAGTCGGGTTCCGGCAAGTCCACCTTCCTCCAGCTCGTCATGCGCGAGATGAAGGCAACGAGCGGCAAGGTGTGGGTGCTCGGCAAGGACGTATCCAAGCTGTCCACGTGGGCAGTGCCGAAACTGCGGCGTCAGATTGGCACGGTTTTCCAGGACTTCCGCCTGCTGCCCTCCAAGACCGTGTACGAGAACGTCGCGCTGGCCATGCAGGTGATCGGTAAGCCTCGTCACGCCATCGAGACGGCCGTCCCCGACGCCCTGGACCTCGTGGGCCTGTCGGGCAAGGAATCGCGTCTGCCGCACGAACTCTCCGGCGGTGAGGAACAGCGCGTGGCCATCGCCCGCGCCATGGTGAACCGTCCCGAGCTGCTGCTCGCGGACGAACCCACCGGCAACCTCGACCCTGAGACGTCGCTGGGCATTATGCGCCTGCTCGACCGAATCAACCGTACGGGCACGACCGTCGTCATGGCGACCCACGATGCCACCATTGTTAACCAGATGCGCAAGCGCGTCATCGAACTCGAGGCCGGCGATGTTATCCGCGACCAGAACCGTGGCGTCTACGGGGCCGGGAGGTAAAGAGAGTGAAGCTTCGTTTTATTTTCTCCGAGGTCGGCAAGGGCCTGTCGCGTAACCGCGCGATGAGCGTGGCCGTCATCCTCGTGACCTTCGTGTCCCTGTTGTTCGTCGGCATTGCGGGCCTGACCCAGATGCAGGTGTCCAAGATGAAGTCGGAGTGGTACGACAAGATCGAGGTCACGGTCTACATGTGCGCGATCAACGACGCCGCCCCGAACTGCAACGCGACCGAGGCGACCGACGCGCAGATCGATGCCGTGCGCCAGAAGCTGGCCTCCTCCGAGATGACGCCCTACGTGGCAACCGTCTACGAGGAGACCAAGGAAGAGGCATACGAGAACTTTAAGCGCCTCAACGGCAACGACGCACTGACGCAGTGGACCACGCCAGACATGCTCCAGTTCGCGTTCCGTATCAAGCTGGTCAACCCCGAGCAATACTCGGTGGTCAAGGAAGAGTTTTCCGGGACCGCCGGCGTTTCCGAGGTTCGCGACCAGCGTGAGGTCGTCGAACCCCTGTTCCGCGTGTTGGGGGCCGCCCGCACGGCCGCCCTGGGACTCGGTGCAATCATGGTCGTCGCGGCGATCTGCTGATCTCGACGACGATCCGCTTGAGCGCGATGAGTCGCGAGCAGGAAACCCAGATTATGCGCTACGTGGGTGCCTCGAACCTGTTCATTCAGGCACCCTTCATGATCGAGGGTGCGCTGGCCGCACTGGTGGGCGCAGCCTTCGCAATCGGCACCCTGTTCGCGGGTGTGCACTTCGTCGTCCAGGGGTGGATGGCTCCCGCCTTCAAGTGGACGAATTTTATTGGTATGGGCGAGGTGGCAATCATGACGCCGATTCTCGTCCTGGCCGCGGTGGCGCTGGCGATTATTGCGTCGGCTTTCTCGTTGGCCAAGTACACGAAGGCGTGAGTCTCATGTTCCGTTCTCTTCGTCGTCCCCGTCGCGGCGTGGTCCGCGCAGGTGCCCTGGCCCTCGCGTTCGCGTCATTCATCGCGATGAGTCAGACGCTGCCCGCGCGCGCGGACGACGACCGTGACGCAGCTGCGAACGCGGCCGCGGAGGCGCAGGCGACGGTCAACGCCCTGCAGTCTCAACTCGAGGGTATCGACGCATCGCTGGCGCAGGTATACATCGACCTGCAGAACCTCAATGCTCAGATCCCGGAAGCTCAGACCGCCTACGACAACGCAGTGGCCGACTACGACAAGAAGTCTCGCGAACACACGACGATCCTGGGTGAGCTGAGTGCCGCGAAGGGCGAGCAGACCCGCATCGACGATTCGCTGAACGACGCAACCACGCAGGCTGACGATTCGCAGCGCGCGATCGCCGACCTGGTGCGCCGCAAGTACCGCGATGGCAATGTCGATCCGGTCGCGGTGGCCCTGACCTCGGGCGGCACCGAGTCCATCACGGAGCGTGCCGCAGCGGCCGACATGGCACTGCGCACGGAGAACCAAACCATGACCTCGGCCCTGGACGTGTCCTCGTCCCAGCGCACCCAGTCCACGCGCCAGGGTGCGATCACGGATCGTATCGCTGACCTCGAGGAGAAGGCCGCTCAGGCGGAAGCGGACGCGCAGACCGCGAAGGATGACGCTGACGCGAAGCTCACCGAGCTCAACGACCTGAAGGATCAGGCATCCGCTAAGCAAACCGAATGGGACGCTCAGAAGGGACAGGTTCAGGCCTCCCTCGACCAGGCTGAGGCCGACTACCAGGCGCGCAGTGATGAACTGGCGGCCATCGATGCGGCGAACCAGTCCACGGGCGTGTCCTACACGTCGTCCTCGGGCTTCCGTAACCCGCTCGACATCCCGATCGTCGTCACCAGTCCCTTCGGTATGCGCTACCACCCGGTGCTGGGCATCATGAAGGGGCACTCGGGCACTGACATGGCAGCCGACTGTGGCACGATCATCCACGCGGTCGCCTCCGGCTACGTGAGCGCTGTGTCTTCGGATGTGTCGGCGGGCAACTACGTGGATGTCAACCACGGCATCGTCGGCGGCAACTCCGTCATCACGGAGTACCTGCACATGCAGGTCCAGTACGTGTCCCCGGGACAGTACGTGAACGCGGGCGACGCCCTGGGCGAGGTAGGCTCGACCGGGTACGCGACGGGCTGCCACTGCATTTCGGTGTTCGTGAGAATGGAAACTACGTTGAACCCATGGATTACTTGTAATCCGGGTTAGGATGGACCCTCGTAGCGTTTTCGCTGTGGGGGTCTTTCCTGTCTGAGCAGGAATACGAGTCTGGAGGGAGGCAGGTCATGCCCAAGGAATGGAAGAAGCCTAAGCCTACGGAGGGGCAGCGCGCCAAGGCTGCCTCCGACGCCAAGAAGACGATCGCCCGTAACAAGAAGGCTCGCCACGACTACACGATTGAGGACACATGGGAGGCCGGTCTGGCACTCATGGGCACCGAGGTGAAGGCGCTGCGCATGGGCCGTGCCTCGCTCGTGGACGCGTGGGTGGAAATCAACGGGGGGAGAGGCGTGGCTGTACGGCGCGAACATCCCCCTGTATTCGCAGGGCTCGTGGACCAACCACGCGCCCACGCGTAAGCGCAAGCTGCTGCTGCACCGAGCTGAGATCGACCGTATGCAGGATCGCGTAGCCGCGAAGGGCTACACGATTGTGCCTCTGGAGCTGTACTTCATTGGCGGGCGCGTCAAGGTTGAGGTTGCCCTGGCCAAGGGCAAGCAGGAGTGGGATAAGCGCCAGGCGCTGCGCGAGAAGCAGGATCAGCGCGAGGCCGAGCGCGTGATGCGCCGCTACGTGAAGCAGGCCCGCAGGTAAGGGAAAGAAGGCGACCCTGTGCGAGGTTCCATCAGGATTTTCCGTCGTGATCTTCTGAGGCTGGTCACCGTTCCAGCCGCTTGGATCGTCATCATCGGTATGGCATTCGTCCCCGCGCTTTATGCGTGGTTCAACATTGTGGGGTTCTGGGACCCTTACGCGCATACGTCGCAGATCCGCGTGGCCGTGGCCAACGAGGACGAGGGGGCGACGAAGGATGGACTGGGCACCGTCAACGTTGGCGCTTTGCTGTCGAATCAGCTGCGGCAGAATGCCCAGCTGGGCTGGCACTTCGTGAGCGCGGATGAGGCTCGCTCTGAGGTTGAGCACGGCGAATCCTATGCTGCTTTCGTCATCCCGGCCTCGTTCTCCTCCGATCTGACGGGCATCGTTGACGGCACGTACGTCAAGCCGAACATTCAGTATTACGTCAACGAGAAGAATAGTGCGGTGGCCCCGAAGATTACGGGGGCGGGTGCGACGGCGCTGGATCGGAAGATCAATGCAACGTTCGTGTCCACCGTCGCTAAGGTACTGTCCGACAAGGCGTCCGAGGCCGGGGTCGGCATCGCGGATCAGGCTGACACTGCGCGTGCGGACCTGGTGGCCTCGCTGGGGGGAAGCCTCGACGAAGGCACAGACCGTGTCGGATACCCTGTCGGGCATGGGGGAGACGATTGACTCCGCGAAGGACTCCGTCGCCTCGGCTCGTACGACGCTGGGGGAGCTCGATACCGCGGCGGGTGATCTGTCGGCGTCACTGGACACGGCCGACGCACTCGTGACCGACGCGCGCACGTCGCTGGCTGATTTCTCTGGCGACATGGGGTCGGTCCTGGATGGGCTATCGACCAATACGTCGGACGCGCTGGCCGATCTGTCGACAGACGCGGGCAGCCTCGACGGTGCCGTGCAGGGGGCGACGGGCAGGCTTGATGGTCTGCTCGTCGAAGGCAACTCGATCAACACGACGGTCGGTACGATCCTCAGTGATCTAGACACGGCGGGTGTCGGGAATCTGCCTGGCGCGGGTACGGCCCTGACGGATCTGACGAACAACAACACGTCGCTGTCGACTGCGATTACCGACCTGACGACTCTGAATATGGACCTGTCCGCGTCCTCGACGTCGATTTCTACGGCTCTCACGTCCGCGTCGACCGCCGCCAACTCCGTGCAGACGGCCGTGTCGAACGCACGAACGGGCGTGAGCGGCCAGGTTCCTACACTCTCGACGGCCATCGACGATTTTTCGAGCGCCTCCTCGTCGATGCGTTCGTCGCTCGATACTCTGCGCGGCCAGCGTGACCAGGTGTCGACGCTGCTCGATCAGTTGGATTCGCTGCTCGACGACGCGAAGACTGCCACATCGAACAGCGCGACCAACGTGGGCACCATCAAGACGGACCTGGATAGCGTGTCCACGGACGTCTCATCGATCGCGTCGTCGAACACGCTGCGTGACCTGGCAACCTCGCTGGGGACCAACGCGGAATCGGTTGCTTCCTTCATGGCGTCGCCGACCTCGATCCAGACGCAGACGGTGTTCCCGGTCGCCTCCTACGGGTCGGCTATGGCACCCCTGTTTACGAACCTGGCGCTGTGGATCGGCGCGTTCTCCCTCGTTCTTCTCCTCAAGCTCGATGTCGACGAGGACGGGATAGGCCCCGCGCCTCCTCGGCCACCAAGTACGTGGGTCGGTGGATGCTGCTCGCCTTCTTCGGCGTCATCCAGGCGCTCGTCGTGTCGATCGGTGACCTGATCATTGGCGTGCAGACCGTCTCTCGCCCGACGTTCGTGGGGACGTCGATCATTATTTCGATGGTCTACGTGTCGATCGTCTACATGCTTGCGACGTGCTTCCAGCACATCGGTAAGGGCCTGTGCGTCGTCATCATGGTCATGCAGATTCCCGGCTCTGCCGGCCTGTACCCGATTGAGATGCTGCCGTCCTTCTTCCGTTTCTTGCATCCGGTGCTCCCTTTCACTTACGGGATTAAAGCGATGCGCGAGACGGTGGGCGGCTTCTACCGACACGAGTACCTCTTGGCCCTGGGGGCGCTCGGCGTTCACGCGCTGGTCGCATTTGTCATTGGGCTGGCGTTGCGCCCCCTTCCTGGTCAACCTCAACGCGATGATCACGCGCGACCTAGCGTCCTCGGGCCTGTTCGTGGCCGAGGCGACGCGTGTGCCCTCCAACCGCTACCGCCTGACTCAGATCGTGGCGGCCCTGGCTGACCATGAGGGCTTCCAGCGTTCGGTGTCGGCGCGTGCCGCCCGCTTCGAGCGCCGCTACCCGCGCATGAGGCGCGGTGCCATCGTGCTGGGTGTGCTCGTGCCCGCTGCGCTCGCGGTCCTGTCGGTCACGAACGCCGCCGAAGTGCCGGTTGTGCTGGGTGCGTGGATTGTGTGGGTCCTGGCTGTCATCACGTTCCTGATCGGCTTGCAGTACCTGCGTGAGGCTCTCGAGCGCCAGCAGCTGCTCGGTGCCATGGAAGAGAGCGACGTGCGTTCACTCCTGACTCGCCGCGTCAAGGGTGCTCGCTCGCGAATCGCGCTCAGCGCAGCCGCCGTGAGCGCGTCGATCTCCTCTGCCCTGGCGGCGTCGCTCGCACAGTACGACGCCGAGCACGCTTCCGAGGAGACCGAGGACGAGGAGGACGCGAAGTGAGAACTATCTGGGCTATCTACCGCGCGGACCTGCGCCGGGCGCACCGCTCACTCATCGCCCTTGTCGTGACCTTTGGACTCGTCGTCATCCCCTCGCTGTTCACGTGGTTCAACGTCGCGGCGTCCTGGGATCCCTTCGGCAACACGCGCTCCCTGCGTATCGCTATTGCGAACACGGATGTGGGATACAAGTCCGATCTGGTGCCACTGCACATCAACATCGGCGACCAGGTCGTCTCTGCTCTGCGCAAGAACGATAAATTCGACTGGGTGATCGCCTCGGAGGCGGCGGCGGTCGAAGGGACACGCTCGGGCGACTACTACGCGGCCATTGTCATCCCCGAAGACTTTTCGAAGGACATGCTGACCTTCTTCGACGGGGAGGCTTCGAGCGCGCCCATGACGTACTACGTCAACGAGAAGAAGAACGGAATTAGCCCGAAGCTCGCAGGCCAGGGAGCCGAGTTTGCCAGCGCGCAGGTGAACCAGACCTTCGCACAGACTCTCGCCGAGGTTGCGCTGGATACGGCCTCGTCGATGGGGGGACGCACTGTCCTCGACGACCGCGACGGGGGCCGTCACCACGCTCGACAACCGCGTGCAGTCAGTGGCCACGCGCCTGCGTACCGCCGCCGACAGTGCGGACGCGTACGCGGCGCTGGCCAGTTCTTCGCTCACACTCATCGATTCGACGACGACGCTCGTATCCGGTGTGGGGACCGCGAAGTCCTCCGCGCAGTCAGCCGTCGGCAGCGCCGACTCCGGAGCGACGGGGCTGACCGCCGCAGCCACCGGTGCGATTGCCTCCGTGTCCAGCGCCATCGACTCATCCAAGACGGAGCTGAACACGCTGTCCACCTCCGTGGAGAACGTGTATTCGACGGCGTCGACCAACGCAACCGATGCCTCAGCGTCGCTGCGTTCGCAGGCCGACGTCCTGGATTCGCACGCGGCCACCTACGAGAACATCAAGAAGACGCTCAAAGACTTGCCAGGCTCGCCCGTGTCCCAATCCTCCCTGGACACGCTGCAAAGCGCGGCCGACCGGCTGCGCACCCTGGCGACCAACCTGCGTGACGCTGCGACCGACCTCGACACGAAGACCACGGACGCCCAAACCAATCACGACAACATCACCGCCCTGATTGCCGACGCAAACCAGGCTGTCGACGACCTGTCGGCCGACTACGACAACGACCTGAAGCCGAAGCTCGACTCCCTGGCCTCGACCCTGTCGTCAGCGCAAACCTCCCTGTCCTCCGCGCGTTCTAGCTTGTCCTCCTCGGTCTCCACGGCCTCGGACGGCAGCGATAGTGCGCGCGAGAAGCTCAACAAGCTTGCGTGACAGTCTGACCTCTGCGGCATCGGATATGCGAGATTCTGCCGGCAAGATGGACTCGCTACACAAATCCATCAAGGAGGCGCAGGACAGCGGTGATCTGACGACCCTGAAGGACATCATCGGGAACAATCCTGAGGCGTTGGCTGCTGCCATCGCCGCCCCCGTCGGCGTTGAAACGATCCGTGTCTATCCGGTGGCGAACTTCGGTTCCCAGATGGCACCAATGTATACGATTTTAGCCCTGTGGGTGGGGTCCGTTCTCATGGCTGTGTCCATCCGCTCCGACGTGTCCGACGACAATGTTGCTGATGGCTTGGCCGAGGACGATCCACTGCGCGCGACGTTGACCGCTTCACCGATCCGCCTGCCTGCCGGGTACCTGGGACGCTACCTGATTTTCGGGACGATTGCGCTCGCTCAGGCGACTCTGCTGGGGCTGGGTGACCTGTATTTCCTGAAAGTTCAGCACAACCACCCCCTGGAGTTCATGGGCACCCTGTGGCTGACGGCGGTGGTGTTCTCGTTCTTGCTCTACACGCTGATCGCGACGTTCGGGAATGCGGGCAAGGCCCTGGGGGTGCTCCTGCTCGTCCTACAGATCTCGGGAGCCGGGGGAGCGTTCCCGCTGGCGATTTTGCCGCCCTTCTTCTCGTCTGTGTCCCCGTTCCTGCCGGCCACCCACGCGATCACGGCGCTGCGTGCGTCGATCGCCGGATACTCGGGCCACGAGTATGGGGATGCTATGCGGTTCCTGGCCTCCTTCATTCTGTTCGCGGCGTTCCTTGGGCTGGCTTTGCGCCCACTACTGGTGCGCGGCAATCGGCGGATGGTGGCCAAGCTGGAGTCCACGAAGCTCCTGTAGGACAGCGGTGCTCGTAGGGACGAGGCTTGCGCGTGTTCGCGGGGGCCTCTTTCCTCATGCGATGTGTTTCTGTCTTGACGGCGCACGAGGGTCGGTTGTCAACTGATGTGTTCGACGGTCTGCGGCTTCGCGGGGCGTCGGGGAGTTGAAAACTCAAAAGGGGATGATCGGTTTCGACAGTGGTCGTCGATCGAAGTGAAGCGAGCCGAGAATGTACGCTCAACTCGTAAACGATACGTGCAAACCAATAGGTGCCGAACAGAATCGCACCGACTACGTTCTCGCTGCCTGATATCGCAGCCTGAACCTTTAGTCCGTCAGCCCGGGAGTTGCTTCCGGCCCGGTGTCTGGCGTCGTCTAGGGAGCCACTGGGTGCCGCCCATGTTGGTGGGGCGGCTCCGACACTCAATCAACTGAGCCCATCCGGCGGTGAGTCTACGCAATGCCGGGGGCCGAGAAATAAACCGTAGACTGCGCTCGGAGAAGCATTCGGGGCCGGCTATTGGACGGGGGTTCGATTCCCCCCCCATCTCCAGTCGCCGATGGCAGATTCTAGGGGTGGTTGCAACACGTGTTATGCCCTGAGCAGCAGTTCGAGGCGCTGCTTGGGTGTGTCCCAGTTTAGCGTTTTACGGGGACGGTTGTTGAGCTGGTCGGCGATGGCGTCCAGGTCTGCTTTGGTCAGGGGCGACAGATCGGTTCCTTTGGGCATGTATTGGCGCAACAGCCCGTTCGTGTTCTCATTCGTGCCGCGTTGCCAGGGCGAGTGCGGATCACAGAAGTACACGTCAAGGCCTAGTTCGGAGGCGATCTTGCGGTGTTGGGCCAGTTCGCTTCCCTGGTCCCAGGTCAGTGATAGGCGCAAGGAATGGGGCATGTCTGCGAGCTTGTCGATGATGGCATCTTGAACTTCAGCGGCTGTGTGTCCGTTGGGCAAGTAGAGCAGCAGCGTGTACCGGGTCGAGCGTTCCACGAGCGTGCCGACCGCGGATTGTCCTTTGGCTCCGATGATCAAGTCGCCTTCCCAGTGGCCAGGGAGCGCCCGGTCTTCCACGTTGGCGGGCCGTTCGCTGATCATCACCATAGGATCCTTGAACCGCGGCCGCACCCCACGGGAGTATGCGGCTGGGCGCCTGCGAGTACACCCTTGGCGCATCAGGGAAGCGATCTCTTTGCGCAGTGCGCCTTTGGCCTGGACGAAAATGGACTGATAGATCGTCTCCACGCACGGGTTCATGCTCTGATTATGCGGGAAACGCATACGCAAGTAGGCACAAATCTGTTCCGGACTCCACCTGAGCTCAAGCTTGTCCCAGATGATGCCCCACAAACGCGGATCAGCGCATTTACGCGCCTTGGGACGTTTGAGGCGCTTACCTGCTCGCATGTGAGCGATATAAGGGTTGTAGCACGTGGATGTAATCCCATTGCGTCTGAGCTCCCGGCTCACAGTCGAGGGCGAACGCCCTAACTGTCGAGCGATGTCACGAATAGAAAGCCCTTCAACGCGCCACCCAAAGATGAGCATGCGCTCCTTGAGCGACAAGAACCGTTGACTGACCCGATGCGGTTGGCACTTCATATACAGACGGTACCAGTGCTCCTGAGGAGCGATACTGGCTCGCTCACACCGCCCACTGGAGCGAGTCCGGCCATTACGCCAGACCTTGCCTGTCCGCTTCGAAACCCCAACAGCACGAGCTGCCTGCGTGAAGTTCAAACCATCAGCAAGAGCCCGCACATACTCCCGATGCCGAGCCTGACACGCCTCACGACGGGAGGGGTACTCAACCCCCTGAAAAACACGACCAACACCAGCCACAACAAACTCCTTCACCAAGAACCGTTGCAACCACCACTAGAACCTAGAATTACATTGAGGCGTCGACGTGTGAGGACTTCATCGAGGTGATTCGCATCGGCCGATGCTGCGGGAACGCCCCTCCTCGTCCTTGGCGGCGCGGTCGAGGGCTGGCTCGTCTCGGGAAGTGTGCCCGAGACGGGCCTCGCCTGCGGGAAGTGAAGGTGGGGTCGGGTGGGCGTTCTTCGGAGCGAGGGTACTCTTGGGCAGAGGACGCTCTCGGACCGGGAGGCTGTCCGTGAGCCGAGTTTACCTCCGATGGAATCGGCTCTTGCCAACCGGGTATGGCCGACTGCTCGGTGCGTGTGAAGGGTCGGACTTTCTGGAGTGGCCAGGGTGCTTCGGGGGTGAGGCTTTCCATGACAGGGCGCGTTCTTACCAGTTTGCCCCGGATCGTTGAGGCCATTCGACTCGCGCCGTTGTCTGAACACCCCTCGCGGGGAACGGTGGGCGCGCCGCCTTAGCTCAGTCGGCAGAGCGATTCACTCGTAATGAATAGGTCGTGGGTTCGATTCCCACAGGTGGATCCACTTGAACGCTCAGTTTGATGCAAAATTTTAACGTATCTGGCGGTTGCGAAGGGTATTCAGCTACGCAGGTGCAGGCAGAAAAGCTAGCCTATAAAGTGTTCAAAGTAATGTATATTAATGCTACTGTGCGTACAGAGTAATATTCACTGCGCTTTTCGAGGTGATTGAGATGGCTAATGTTTCTTTTCGGACAGATGATGAGACGAAAGCTCAGGCCGCGGAGTTGTTCCGTGACCTCGGGTTAGATATGAGCACTGCGATCAATATGTTTTTGAGGCAGTCGATTGTCAGTAACGGTATCCCGTTCACGCCACGCCGCGAGAGTCCAACTAATGCCTTGTCGAGAGCTGAAGTTGAGTCTCGCTCTGGTGCTTCGTTTCGAAATGTCGCTGAGCTGATGGAAGACCTCAATGAAGCTGACTAGCGTCTTTCGCACAAATCAGTTCAAGCGTGATGCCAAGGCTCTTTTCAAAAAGCATTACGACGCTGCAAAGCTGGCGGATGCTATCGAAGCTCTTATGCGGCAAACCGTGAAGAGCTACGCACCTGCTATCGCGGCCATGCATTGCAGGGAAACTGGAAAGGATACCGAGAAATTCACCTTGAAGGTGACTGTCTACTGATCTACCGCGTGAAACATAGCGAGTTGCTTCTTGTGCTCACTCGAACTGGCTCTCACGATGATTTGTTCTAGGCGTTCCTGCAAGTGCAGATCGATTAACGAGAGAATCTTCCTGTCAAGAAACATTCTTCACCGCATCTCTTGCTATGGATGCAGTTTCTGACATGCATAATGAACCTTATCCAGAGGTTAAAATGAGTGCGAACACAAGTATTCCTGACATGCAGTATTCACGTTTTTCTGTCTATTGATTAGCGTCAATCTCAACGCTAATTCCAGAACGGCGCCGCGGGATTTATGTTCTCGAATTTTCTAACGGCGAGTTTTACGTCGGAAAGGCGCAAAATGTGGTGAGGCGATTTGCGCAACACAAGCATGGTCGCACTAACCACGATGAAGCCTGGAAAGATATTGAGAAATTATGGTTTATGCCAGTGTCCAAGAACAAGGATTTTACTCAGATCGAAAGTGATGAGATCTGTAGATTTCGGGCATCCGGCAAACGTTTAAGAAATCGCGCTCTGAATCTTGGCCACAGTCAACCTTCTAGTCTCGACGCAGTAATACCAGTTGAAGATCAGCAGTCGTGGGTGCTTGGGAATGGACCATACAATTTGCATGGCGCCCGAGAGGGGCTTCTCGATTTTGATAAGAAGCCATCAAAATTCTTTAGACAGATTCCTCATGAATGCCGCGATTTAGTTCTTTCTGATTTGGCCTTTGCCTTAACAAAGCTACTCCCCGATGCTGTTGAACTTGAGGGGAGATATTGGACGATCTCAGATTGCCCGGGGACTGGAGGCGGACGTTGGGTGACCTTGAATACGGGATACCTTGAGTTCATGTATTTCCCGAAGATAATTCCGTGGCTGTACGGCGAGCCATTGTCGAGGCTTGCATACATCAATACGCCCGCCGGAACACTTTTAGATGTGAGGTTTTCCGAAGGAGCTTGGGCTGATTCTTCGGACATTTTTGATGTGCCTGAGGAGGTTGAACAATTCTCAGTGGTGCGAAGAACATTATACTCTTCAACAGATGCAGACGCGGTATTGTTCTGTGTCGGTAATCTTGAAATTGTGCAGCTTATTTACGGACATCTTAAATGGTGCTAGGGAATTTGCGTTGTAAGCTATGCGCCAAAATGCTTCAGGAATGTTCGCGAAAAACCACTCTCCTCTAGTCAGAGAAATCTACCAATTCTCCCTTGCGATGGGCGTGGAATTGATGCTGATTGACTGCTCTAGCATCTCGCCTGCTTTAGATTCACTAGTCAATGGCTCAAGTGATGTAGATGTAACAACTAGTTTTAAAAATTGTTCCTTTTCCTAGCAAAGCTGGTTTTCGTAGTTTTGCGCTTACTTGCCTGAATTCATGTCCACCGGGAGTCAATTATCGAATTAAGGTTATCTGCAAATCGTGGAACGTATTGGTTAAGCAAGCCGTCGTAGGCGGCTGAAGGTTCCATCAGAATCAGCTTCAAAGATCAAGCCTGATCCAGAAAACGCACCTGTAGCTTGCACCCACGCCACCGGTTTGAACTGTCCTGGGTTTTGTTCCTAGGCGTTTACCTTGTTTTCTATTATTGCTTGTTGGAGGCAGTGTTCGTTCCACCATGGCGGGATCCGTCTTGGTATTTGGGGTTGTAGCCGATGACGCCCGCGCATGACCTTCTCGGACGGTTCGCCCGCAAGAACGCGTACAGTTCCTCGTAAGCCTCAGACTCATCAGGTCGATGAGCTGCCTGTTTTCCAAAGGGGCCTGCGGACGGAGCGCCGATGGAGCCGAGACAGTGTGCGCATTTGCGGGTTCGGGAGGAGGCACCGGGCTGTGGTGCTCGCTGGCGCCTCTCGCGACTCCTGAGCGGCTCGGTTGGCACCTCATTCGCTATGACGGCACATGCTTTTTCTTTGGGGTGCCGATGGAGCGGTTGCGATGTTGGAGGACGTTGCCCACGGCCACTACGGGACGGGCTTAATTTCACGCGCGACGGCTGAAATGCTTCGGGAGAAGCACGTCCGAAGGAGAGCCGGTGTTGCTTGGGGAACACGGAGGCTGGTGGAGGCTTTGCCAGTGCCAAAGTCAGAGTCAGCGCCAAAGTCAGGCTCAAAGTCAAACTCGGCGCCAGCGTCAAGTTCGCCAGCGGCTCGTTCGGATGAAGAAGTAGACAGAGGCGCAAACGAAGAAGTAGACGACGAAGCGACGGCTCGAACCGGGAAGGTCCGGGCCGCCGCTCGGCGCTCACATTTCACTCAGTCACGGGCTGGGTAGCTGATCCGGGAGACGTGTCAGCGAACTCTACTTGCGCAGCCGTTTACCGCCTGCGCAGGAGAAGCGCCCAGGCGCCCGCCCCGACGAGTCCGCTACCACCGATCCCTACGAGGATCCACTGCCACCAGTTCGAGCCGCTCCCGTACGAGGCGGAACCGCGCTCAGGATTGAGCAGGGCGCTCACGGGGGTAGCGGGCTTGGTGAGCGCCCGCGTCGTGGGTGCTCCTGACTGTGAGGAGTCCGCGAAGTCCAAACCCGCGACGCCGCTCGACTGGGAGTCGTCGGCGCTGGAAGCGCCCGATACGCCGGAGTCGGAGCTCGTTGACCCCGCGCCAGTCGCCGAGTTTGACGACACTAGCGAGCCGGATACGGTCGACCCACCGGTTACCGGGGTTCCGGTCTGCCCGGCACCCTCGGCGAGGCGCGCGGCGGCCGCGGTCGGGTTCCCGATCGGCGAGGCCGGGGCGCTCGCACTTGCTGAGGGGGAGCCCGTGGACGGTGATCCGGTTGACGGGGAGGTGCCCGGAGCGGGCGCGGGCTGGCCGGGCCGCTGCGCACCGTTGTTCGGGTTCGGTGCGGGCGAGGGATCCGGCTCAGGCGAGGGGTTCGGCTCAGGCGAGGGGTTCGGCTCAGGCGAGGGGTTCGGCTCAGGCGAGGGGTTCGGCTCAGCGCCCCTCTTGATGGCGTCGTCGCCGACGAGGAAGATCACATGGAGGGTCTTCTCGATGGTGGAGCCGTCAGCGAGGTGCGCGGTGTAGACAAAGTCGGTCGAGTAGCGCCCGGGCTTCGTGAAGTAGAAGGCCTGGTGGTCGTGTGATCCAAAGAGGTAGCGGAGGACTATGTCGGGCTTCATCGAGTCGAGTCGGGGCGTGAATCCCTCGAAGAGGGAGGAGAAACCGGTGACGAGGCGACCGGGGCCGGTGAAGTTCCTCATCGCGACCTCGACGCCCTTGCTTGAGAGCTGCGAGTAGTCGACCCGCTGGGTTGAGAAGCCGACCCAGGGGATGCCCTCGAGCTGGGTCTCGGGCAGACTCCACACACCTTCGGGTGCCGCAGCGGCGAGTTCGCTGTAGCCCTTCGCGCCGGCGGGGATCTTCGCGTGCGTCGAGTCGGGGACGGCGTAGGCGAAGGTTCCGGAGGCGCGGTGGACGGGGTGGCGCGGGTCGGCGGTGTCGTCGACGAAGACCTCCGCCTTCCCGTCCTTCAGGGACATCGCCTGATCCATGTGACCTTCGGTGATGATGTGGATCGCCGAGTCGCCGGGACGGGAAGGGGCGGACGGGTTGGCAGGATCGGGTATCGAGGGATTGCCGGGCTGAACGCCACCGCTCGGTGGCGCATCGGCATCCGGATCCGCAGGGTTTGGAGAGGGTGAGGGTGCCTCGCCGTTGTTCTCCGCGGTGATCGCGCGCAGCGCCGAGATCGCGGCGTCGCCGACGACGAAGTGAGCGGAGCGGGACTTGTAGGAGAAGTTCCCGTCCTTGTCGCGCGTCTCGATGTTGAAACCGACGGCGTAGACGCCTGGCTTCGTGAAGACGTGGGCGAGGGGGAACTGCGGCTGCATCGACGGTGAAGCCGCGGTTGGGGTCGCGCGTCGTATCGAGGGTGACGTTCATCGCCCCGTCGGTGACGGTCCCCGCGATGTAGCGGCTGCCCTTGGGGCCGTCGAAGGTGTCGATGGAGTAAACGGCTGGCCCGGAGCGCAGATCGGCGGGCATTTGGGTGAAGTCGAATCCGAGCGATCCGTGCTCACCGGAGGCAGGCAGGACCCAGCGGTCGCCGTCGGCGGTCGTCTGCTTGAGTGAGTCGGGGATTTCGAGGATCGGTTCCCCGGGGATCGACTTGCCGTTCGCGTTCACCTCGAGGGTCACCCGCTTGATCGGCACGCCAGCCCGCACATCGTCTTTGAAGGTCCCCTTGTAGACGTAGTGGGAGGGGGGAGGAGGGTGAGGCTGGCGCCTTCGCAGTAGAGCCGAAGAGCGCTTCGATCTGCTTCCGGGCCTCGGCCTGGGTGAAGGGGGGCTCGGGCTCGGCGGGCGTCTCCTCGGTGGAGAGTTCGCCGGAAGCGATCATCTTCTCCTTCATCTGCTCGGCAGTCGTTCCGATCGGAGTGAGGGAGGTTGTGGTGCCTTCGGGCAGACCGACCTCGTCATCGGAGCCGACGAGCCACGTGATGGTCGAGGGCAAGGAATTAACGGCTCTCTGGGACCAGGTGGACGTGTAGGAGGCAACCATGTCGAGCCGGTAGACGCCCGCTTTCGAGAAGGTCCAGTTCCAGTGGCCGTGGGAGCCAGCCTGGAGGGAGAGCGGCGCGAGCGAGGGGTCGGAAGAGAGCCCTCGACTCAGGGAGTTCGTGCCGATGGTGCGCCACACCTCGACGGCTCCGGGCCCGGAGGAATTTGCGATCGAGAGCTTCACCTCGTCAAGAAGGATCCCCTCGGGCTGGGCGACCTCGTGCGCCGTGTCGAAGGCACCGATGCCAGCCCAGACGGGACGCCAGTTGTCGATCTGCTCCTGGGGGGCACGCCAGACAATGTCGCCGGGCTTGCCAATGAAGTCGAAGAGGCCGCCCGAGGGGACGACCATGCGCGAGACCTCCTGGGAGTCGGAGACACGCGCGTCGGGGGCGAGTCGGACGCAGACGGAGTTTGGGTCCTTGACGACTTTGCGCCCGTCGACAACAGTAACGGTGAAGATCTCGTCGACACGGGTGACGTAGGCGGCGTCAACATGCGCGTGGTGGAGGAGCTTGCGGCCAGCGCACACGTGGGGAACGCGGCCGTCGGGCCCAGGGGTCGCCTCCGGGTCAGCGCCGGGCGAGCCCGCAGGAACCGTGAGGTCGGCGGGCACGAGGTCCCCGTAGCCAGCCTCTCCGGGCAGGTGCTCGGGATCGTCGGGCGCTCCGGGGGACGAGGGTGCGGCCTCAGCGTTGGTCGAGCCGGAGGCGTCGGAGGCGTACTCCGTGAGAGAGGTCGTTTCTAACGGGACTGCGTGCGCCAAGGGCGCGGCGATCGTTGGCGTAGCAAAGAGCGCGAGGGTGAGGAGCGCGGTGAACAGGGCGAGGAGGGGATGAATCCCGCGGTGGGTGGCGCGCATGATGAACCTTCTGGCGATAATGAGAATGAATTGCATTATCGTACAGGGCTGTCTGCGAACCGCGCAACCTCGAGTGTGAGGTCCGGATCATGCTCGCCGCGTGTAAGGATGCGAGAAGAGTAATTGATGCCGTCGAGGGGGATGCTGTGCTCTATATGTGGGATGCCCTCAAGGCGCGCGTACGGGCGCGGATGTCGAAGACTCTGCTCGTCTACTTCGCGGTGTTCGCGGTCTTCCGTTGTGGACGCGCAACTCGGTCTGCATCGCGTAGCCACTCCTTCTCGGCCTCTACTGAGAGGTTGTCGACACCGTCCTCAACGCGGATCCGTACCGACGCGAGCGCCCTGGAACGAGAGCGCGACATCTAGACGCTCCTATTCGCCTCCTCCAGACCGAGGGGCGGGCCTACACCCACCGCTACATCTGTGAACGGCGGTTTCAAGTGGTGAGTGCAACGGCGTCGTTGTGGGGTAATTGTTCTATGGGTTTGGCGGGGGTTTTCAGTTGAATCGTTGGTGGGGTCGGGTGTTGAGTTGGCGTTGGGCTTCTTCGAAGGTCTTCGGGCGGGTAGGTGCCCAGGTCGGTGCTTTTGGGGAAGTAGTCGCGCAAAAGGCCGTTTATGTTCTTGTTGGAGCCGCGCTGCCAGGGAGAGTGCGGGTCGGCGAAGTAGACATTGATCGTTGTCTTCTTCGTCAACTCTTTGGTTTTGGCTATCTCGGCTCCCTGATCCCAGGTCAGCGTGCGCCGCAGATCCTGGGGTAGGCCGGCGATCATGTCGGTCAGAGTCTCGACGACGGTATCGGCGTCGTGCGAGAGGGGCAAAGGCCGCAACAGCAAGTACTCGGTGGTGCGTTCGACAAGAGTGATGGTCGCGCTCTTGGAGTTCTTCCTGATGATCAGATCACCATTCTAATGGCCTGGGACGAGGTGCCCTTCGGCCTCCTCGGGCCGATCGGTGATCCTGGCGCCCTCGACCCACGACTTGCCTGACGAACGGGCAACAGTGAGCTTGGAGCGTGGTTTGCGGCTCGTGTGTCCCGAGCGCAAGGTTTTCTCTACTTTGAGTTCGTGACGCAGGCTTGCATGCCCGTGTACGTAGAGGGCCTGGTAGATGGTTTCGGCGCTGATCGTCATGCCCCCATTGTCGGGCTCGTGCATCCAGGCGGCCGCGATCTGGCAGGGGGGCCAGTGTTCGTTGAGCTTGGCAACCACGAAAGACCGGAGCTGTGGATCCTCGATCTTCAACCCTTTGGGGCGCGCCGCAAGGTGCTTGGCCTGTTCGTGGGCTCGCGCCGCCTGATACGCGCCCGGCATCCGATCCACCTCGCGTTTAACCGTCGAGGCCGACGCTCCCACCTGAGCGGCGATGGTCCGTAATGACAGTCCTTGAGGGTGTAAGAACTCGATGAGCTGACGGCCCCCATCGTCAAGCGGGCCCCGTGCCCCTCGCCTCGGGTCAACCCCGCGACGATTCTCGGATCAGGACACCCATTCCACCCACCAACAGGGCCTGTACGAAACGTCATCCCCCAATCCTTGGCTCAGCCGCGAATCGTGCAGACCGCCACGCCCGCACGCCTGTGCACTTGACGGACCGCCACCCCCTGGACCAACAGACCGAAAACGAGATCCCGCACCTCACCAGAACGGCGAAACACCACAGCAACCACCCCACACACTCAAGGCGCTGCACCCACCACCTGAAGCCACCCAACTCAGATGACGACCCTGCTGGGACAGCTTTCGGCGCTGACCGCTTCAAGTCGCTCGCTCGATACGAACCACGTCGCGCTTGCCTACCTGATTCACGGCGCGCAAACGGCAACAGATCGGGGTGAAACCGCTGGTCAGACCCTGTCGATCGCGCAATTGGTGGACACGCTGAATACGCAGATTTTGGATGATGCGCGCTTTTCTTCGTTCATCGACGACAAGACGCGCACGGCAATCACCGGCGTTGTTCTGGATGTTTCAAGCAGTATCTCTGCCGGCAACTACGTGGACGTGAACCACGGAATGCTCGGCGGTAACTCCGTGATCACCGAATACCTGCACATGCAACGCATCTATGTTTCGCCCGGACAGTCGGTTAGTGCCGGAACAGTGCTTGGCGAGGTCGGCATGACCGGCTATGTCACCGGTTGCCACCTGCACTTCGGTGTTCTGCAGAACGGCGTGAACGTTGACCCGATGGGGTACTTGTAAGCCAATGTGGCTCGCTGATCTGATGATTGGCTGAGTCGGAAGGCGGGGACAAGCTCAGCTTGTCCCCGCCTTCCATTGATACTGGCATTTTACGAGGCTTGAGCAAGACCCCTGCCCTCGGACGCGTTAGAATTAACGCCTTGAGTGGCGGGGCGCGGCCTCGTCAATCAAAGAAAGGAGGTGAACGATACCGAAAGACTGGAAGAAGCCGAAGCTGACCGAAGGTGAGAAGCGCAAAGCTGCATTGGACGCGAAGAAGACGATCGCGCGGAACAAGAAGGTGCGCCACGACTATCTGATCGAAGATACGTGGGAAGCCGGTCTTGTCCTGTCGGGTACCGAAGTGAAAGCTCTGCGGATGGGGCGCGCGTCGCTGATCGACTCGTGGGTTGAGGTCAAAGACGGCGAAGCATGGCTGTACGGCGCGAACATTCCGATGTACGCGCAGGGCTCCTGGAACAATCATGCGCCAACGCGGAAGCGAAAGCTGCTACTGCACGCCTCAGAAATTGAGCGGATCGGCCAGAAGGTGCAGGCCAAGGGCTACACGATCGTCCCACTGGAGCTCTACTTCATCGGCGGTCGCGCCAAAGTTGAGATCGCGCTGGCCAGAGGCAAGCAGGAATGGGACAAGCGCCAGTCTTTGCGCGAGGCGCAGGATAAGCGTGAAGCTGAACGCGCGATGCGCGCCTACACGAAGCGACCGAACTACAAGTAGCGTACAGGTAGCGGGTGCCAGCTTCGTGCGTGGTGCGCTTTCTGCTGAAACCTTGCGTTTGCTGGCATTGCGCTAGCTGTTGAAACTTCGCGTAAGCGGGGTTATTCTTGGATGTCTGGTCGAACGGTTGGAAGCGGTTCTTCGATGAGTCTTAGGATTTCGTTGAAGAGCCAACCCGACAGTCTGTTTGCCGGTGAGTTGAAGAACTCAATAGGGGATGATCGGTTTCGACGGCGGTCGTCGATCGAGGGGAAGCGGGCCGAGAACGCACGCTCAACTCGCAAACGCTGTGTGCGAACCAATAGGTGCCGAACAGAACCGCACCGACTACGTTCTCGCCGCCTGATTGCCGCGTGAACCTTTAGTCCGTCAGCCCGGGTGGTGCCTCCAGCCTGGTGTCTGGCGTCGTTCAGGGGGCCACTGGGTGCGGGCCATGTCGGTGGGTCCGCTCCGACATTTCATCGACTGAGCTTCGCTGACAGCAGGCCTGCATGACGTCACAAGCTAAGAAATCAATAGCAGGATGCGCCCGGAGAAGACCTCGGGGTCGGCCGTCGGACGGGGGTTCGATTCCCCCCATCTCCACAGATTCCTACTATTCATTGCTATTCCGCTACTTTCTCATGCATGCGGGTACAGGGCGGCTATAACGAAAGCCCCCACCTGCCGAAGAGTGAATTGCCTCCTGTTTCTTGGACATTGAAATTGAGGTCCAGGGAATGGGAGGTTTTTCGTGTCTGTGGGTCTGGGGTTGAGGCATGATCGTTTGCTTCGGGAGCGGGCGGTGGAGATGTTTGAGAGGGGTTTGGCTATGGTTTGACCGCCAGGAGGCTTGGTGTGTGTGCCGAGACTGTGAGAGAGTGGCAGAAGATGTACCGCGCAATTGGGAGGGGCGGGCTTCTTGCCATGGGAGCGAAGCGAGCCAGATACGACTATGAGACCAAGGTCGCCGCAGCGAGCGCGGTGGTTGATGGTGGGATGAGTAAACCTGAGGCGATGGTGCGCTTCGGTATTGCGAGCGCGACACCGCTGAAGAAGTGGTGCAGGCTGTACCGTGAGGGCGGCGCGCAGGCGCTTAAGCCTAAGCCTAAGGGCAGGCCGAAGGGGTCGGTGGGGGCGGTGCCACCAACGCGTGAGGAGGAATTCGCCGAGCGTGTACGCAAGCTCGAGGCGCAGGTGGCGTACCTAAAAAATCGATTGCCCTGAAGGCGCAGAGGCGCTCCCAAACCGGGACAAAGCCCTAGTGGTCGCTGAGCTTTCAGGGCATGGACACGCGGTGCGTGATCTCCTTGAAGCTGCCGGCCTTGCCAGGTCAAGCTACTACTACGCGCTGGCTCACCCCCAGCAGCCAACCAGAGCACAGCTGCAACCCAAGGTCGCACAGATCTTTTCACGAACCCCCAACGGGTGCGGTCACAGGCAGGTAGCCATGTGCCTGCGCGCTGAGGAAGGAGAGCACATCGCCGATAAGACGGTCTTGAAGATGATGCGCGAAATGGGGCTACGCTGCGGCATACGCCGCGAAACGAAGTACCACAGGTACAACTCCTACAAGGGGGACGTGGGACAAAGCTTCGACAACATCATCGGCCGCGACTTCAAAGCCGATAGGCCCTGGCAGAAGATGGGTACCGATGTCACCGAGTTCAAGCTCTCCTTCGGTAAGGCCTACCTCGCTCCGGTCTACGACTTCGCCAGCAAAGAGATCGTGGCTCACTCCATCTCCATGCGCCCCGACCTCGCCCAACAACAAGAGATGCTCCACATGCTCATGGACGCCAAACCCCAAGGAGCCGAGCCGATCTTGCACTCAGACATGGGATGGCAGTACCAACACAAGGCCTACATCAGCGCGCTCGCCGACAACGGCTTCATACAAAGCATGTCACGCAAAGGCAACTGCATCGACAACGGCGCCACCGAACAGGTCTTCGGGCACCTCAAGGACGAGTTCTTCCGCGGCCAAGACTGGCAAACCTTCGAGAGCTTCAAAGCCGACCTCAACGCCTACATCACCTACTGGAACACAACAAGACGCCAAGTAAAGCTCAAGGGCCTGACCCCAGCACAATACCGGGATCAGGCCCTCCAGCAAGCCGCATAACGGCCACCATTAAACACGTCCAACTTTCGGGACGCAGTTCAATCATCCCGGCGGGAGGGGCTTCCTGCCGTGCTGGTGGGTGGTTCCAGGTGCGTGTGCGGTGGGTTACCGTCGAAGCATGGAAGCAGGTCGCCACCATCTCCCGCCTGCGTTCGATGTGCTCGAGGAGGAGGCCGTCGGCCTCGGGGCGCGCGTCGCCCGCGCCCGCCTGCACGGGGCGCGGGGCCTGTGGGATCCGGTGGCGCGGACCATCTGGATCGAGGAGGCCTACTCGGACGCGTGGGCGGCCCTGGTCCTCGCCCACGAGCTCGAGCATGTCAGACGGGGCGATGCCAGCCCCCAGCTACTCGGAGTCGAGAGAATGATCGACGAGCGCGTCTCCAGGAGATTCATTGACCCGGGCCAGTATGCGCGCGCCGAAAGCCTTATTGGGCCAGCCCCGGCTCTCATTGCCGAGGAACTCGACCTGCCCACCTGGGTTGTTGAGGCGTGGCAACGACAGGCACGGCGAGGCGGTGCTCGTGCTCGGCATGTGGGAGGACTTGTCCCACGACCCCCTCACTGATACAGTGAATCAGGTCATATTACTTATGAGGAGGCGAAGAGGCCATGCCTATTTTCGGCGGTAAGCAAATCGCAGAGCTACAGCGGAGACTCGCGATTGGGGAACAGCAGTACCAGGAAGCCAGGGGAGAGATTGCCCGACTCTCCGAGGAACTCGTTCGGCTTAGCGGCGAACTCACGGCTGCGCAGGCTGGTCAGGCAAACCTCCAGGCATTTGTTGATGCCCATGGCGGTAAGGCGGCATGGGAAGCAGATCAGGCCGCTGACCATGCGCGCCAGGCGCTCCAACAGGTTCGCACCCAATGCGCAGAACAAGAACAGGGAATCCGTGCTGATTTGGAGCGACTTATAAACGAGGAGGCAGCCCTGCAGGAGAAGCTTCACCCCATGCGCGTCCAAGTCAAACTAGAAGAAGCAGGTTTCACTGAATATGATCACCCTGCAAAAGATTCTGTCGAGCTGGCGGCCGCTTTGCGAGACCTTCGAAAGACGTACAAATGGCAGTTCGAAGCTATAGCGCAGTTGAATCGCTTGATGATTTCGAGCCGCCCCACACGAAAAGCGGCCGGAAAAAACTCGCGAAAGATTCAGCAAGGCTTGCGCTCATGGCTTTCAACTCACAGGTTGATTCAATCATCGAAGCGGCAAGCGCTCGAAACTACGAAGCAAGCCTCGCGAAGATCTTCAAGGCCGCTGAAGTTGTTGAACGACAATGCACTGTCACCGGCGTGAGGATCAAGCCAAACTACGTGGAACTCCGCGCTCGAGAACTGCAACTCGCAGTCGACCATCTCAAAGCAAAGCAGCTGGAAAAAGAGCTGGAAAAAGAACGCAAAGCAGAACTGCGAGAGCAAGCAAAAGCGGAGCGAGAACTCCAAGCCGAGAGGGAACGCCTCGAAAAGGAACGGCAACACTACCTCAACGTCCTCAAGACGGTCGAAGAGATCGGTGACGAAGCCGAAACTGCGCGCCTCAAGCAGCAGATCGTCGAAATTGAAAAGGGGATCAACGACGTCGAGAAGCGCGAGGCCAACATCCGTGCAGGCTATGTCTACGTCATCTCGAACATCGGGTCCTTCGGCGAACGTATGGTTAAAATCGGCATGACACGCCGCCTCGACCCCATGGATCGTGTCCGCGAACTCGGAGACGCGTCCGTGCCATTCAACTTCGATGTCCACGCCCTGTTCTTCTCCGACGATGCCGTAAGCGTTGAAACTGAGCTGCACCACCGCTTCGCTGCCAGACGCGTCAACCGCATCAACGCGCGGCGCGAATTCTTCTACGCTACCCCCGCAGAGGTTCGAGAAGCCCTCAAAGACATCGCCGGAAACCTCCTCGAATTCACCGAAGAACCAGAGGCGGAGCAGTATCGACTCAGCCTCGAAGAAGCGCGTGCATCTGCCGGATGCTGAGGTGGCACACCCTCGCTAGAACCTAGAGGACCCGCCGCTGCGTGGGTCCCACTGGCGTCCACTCCGGCTCATGGCGGCTGAGTGTCAAGTCAGTTTGTTGCGGAATAGCTGATGTATAATCGATCCATGAGGTGGGTGACAAAAGCAACCTGGGTTCGTATCGTCGCGCTCTTTGGTGTCTATCTGCTGGTGTCAGCACTCTGGTTCAGTTTCGCGCGAGTCTCGGATTCGAACGAGGCCGTGAAGAGCATCGCGTTCCTGATCCTGCTGGTGGTTCTGCCGATCCTGGCGATGTGCGTTGCCACCTGGGACGGTGTGAAGGAGGGCTTCAGCCTCCTGTGGTTGGTCGCGCCATTCGTGTGCTTCCTGGCACCGATGTTCCTGTTCTTCAAACGCAAGCGCCCTCATCTACGGGGTGGCCTACAGTCTGCTTGGCTTCGCGGCCCCACGGCCTCGGTGTGCTGGTCCACTCGTGCCGTTCCTCGTAAGCGCGCCTGGCCTCGTGAACGACGAGGCGGATAGGAAGCGAGATCGCGGATAGGTTAGTAACCTATCCGAATGCGAATAACCTATCCGTATCCGCGTAACCTATCCGCGTGTGTCCTCGCGGATCTGTCCCCGTGCGCAGAACCCCGTTTCGCCCCGGCGCCGCCTCCGCGCGCGGTAGCATTTCCGGTATTGCGACGGCTCAAGGCTCACGCAATGCACAAGCACACGGAGGCGCTGAGCATGTTCTGGGACTGGGTCGCCCCACTCTACGACTTCTTCGGCAACGCGTTTAACCGAGCCGCCTACGGACGGTACGGGTGAGGCGGTCGCACGCGACGACTGCATCCTTGAATGCGCGTGCTGCACCGGCGCGATTAGCGCCGCCATCGTTCCGGTCCGCGCGCACCTCGGGCTCGGTGCGCCGACCTAACGCGAATGCGCGTGAGAACAAAAAGAGAGTCTGATGCCAGGATGGGTTCGCAGAGGAACGAAGCGACTTGTTTGTGAGGCACACATTCGAAGCATGAGCGCGCAAGGTTGCGCAGACTGAACACGTGTGAAAATATTTGCGGTCAGTGGAAGTGAAGATTCTGGAGAGTTTGAGTGTTTTGCTTTCTTTGATCGGAATGCTGTGTTAAGCGAGAAAGGAGTTCGTCATGGCTCGTAGGCCTGTCTTTGTGCCTGACTCTGGCAAGCCGTATGTTTCGGAAGTATCTCTGAATTTTGAGCAGTTTTCTGGATCTTCTATTCAGCAGAAGCAGCGTTCGATTGCGAGTTTGCATGCGTCGTATGTGGCTCAGTTTCCTTCGTCGCGCGTTCTGGAGGTGTCGTCCAAGAGTGAAAGAGACCTTGGCGTTCAGTTAAGCGCGTTCAATTTGATGATTGAGCATCCAGGATGTGGAAGTTACAGTGTTGAATGTGCTTTCCAGGCTTCAAAAGTGTTTTCGCATGGCGGCCCGTTTGTTGATCTTTTCAACGCCTCGAGTCGTGCGGCAAAAACAGATCGGCGATTGAGGGCAAGCGGAAAGCTCGTTGGTTTCAAGTATTTTGCACATGAATTCCCGTTAGAGCCGAAGACTTATTTCTACGACTGGTTGTACGCCTCGGCTCTGTGTTGTGATGACAAGCTTGTTGAGCAGGTAATGATGTTCGATGCATTCACCGATATTGAGCATAATCCTGAGCGGTCGATCAACTGTCAGGCAAGGACTGTGGCCAAAGTGGTGGGTCTTGCCCGGGCGGGGCTTCTGACAGATGCCTTGCAGTCACCTCGAGCATTTCTGGAACTCGGGTATCATTAGTTTTCGTTGACCTGTCACTTTGTTCGATAGTGGAGGAACAAGATGATCTGGGATCGGGTCGCCCCTCTCTATGACGTCGTCGTCAATACGGCGAATCGGGCAGTGTACGCAGCGACGGGGGCAGCCGTTGCCCGGTTGATCCGCCCCGGCGACACCGTGCTCGAATGTGCGTGCGGCACGGGCGCGATCACCGCGGCCATCGCCCCCACATGTGCCTCCGTGATCGCGACCGACTACTCCGAGGGGATGCTCAAGCAGGCACGCAAGAAGCTCGCACGGTTCCCGCACGTCGTCGTCGAGCAGGCGGATATCACCGACTTGCACTACGCTGACCACTCGTTCGACGCCGTCGTGGCGGGCAACGTCATCCACTTGCTGCCTGAACCGGGCGACGCGCTCAAGGAGCTCAAGCGGGTCGTGCGCCCGGGCGGCACGATCATTGTTCCTACCTACGTGATTCCCAAGAAGCGCGCGCACACCATGTTCCTGAGGCTAATCTCCCGATTCGGCGTGCACTTCCAGGAGCGTTTTGACCCGGCATCCTACCGGGCGTTTTTTGAGCGCATGGGTTGCACGGGCGTCACCTACCGCGTCGTGCGAGGTCGAATTCCCTGCGTGATCGCCTCCTTCACGAACGATCAGTAGGTGCCGAGCCCAGGGCGAAGTCTCGTAGCATCTGCCCGTAGGCGCGCGAGTCGCGGCTCATGCGCTCACAGTGGCCCCACCCCGGCCACACGACCAGCTCCGCGTCGGGATAGAGGCGCGGAACCGTGCGCCGTGCCAGTCGCAGGTCCGAGTCTTTCTGCCCGTACGCGAACGTGCAGCGGCGCTGAACGTCGGGGGAGAGGCGTGGCAGGGCGACCCGCGAGCAGTCACGCACGATCGCCCGAATGCTCTCCTCGCTCATCGCAGCAAGGCTCTCGGCCATGGGGCGGGCGACCTCTTCGCCGAAAAGCCGCGCGAGCTTGCGTGCCCCGGCCTCGGGATCGCGCGCGGCCTTCCGGTGCTTCGCGACCATCACGCGGTTGAGAACGGCCCCGCCGACGCGTGCCACGGGTCCGCCCGAGTAGAAGCTCACTCCTTCGATGAAGAGGCGGTCGAACGACAGGTCGGGGAAGCGCAGTAGCTCGAAGAACACGACCCCGCCGAGCGATGCCCCGAATCCCAGAGCCAGATGGCGGATCCCGTGGTCCACCAGCCAGGAGTGGATCGCCGCCGCCTCGGCCGCCGCCGACACGTAGGGAGCCGAGGCCTCGTCCCCGTGAGCGGATAGTCCGGCACGAGGAAACGCAGCCTCGCGCCCATGTGGTCAGCGACCGCGGCCTTCATACGCGAGGCCGACGACAGCATCGGGTGAACGAGCAGGACGGTGGGGGAGTCGTCCCCAACACCCTCGTAAACGTGCATTCTCATGCAATGTCCTCGTGCGGTGTCCTTGTAGTGGGAACGGACCTACTCGTAGTTTCGAGGGTCTAGCGAACCCATGAAATGATCTCGGTTCATGGAGGTCGTCCAGAGCCGCGCTTCGGTTTTTATACTTCCAAACGTTCGCCTGTCGGAGGGGTCGTACCACTTTGCCGCTTCAATCTTTGCGGCCTGTAGTTTGTGTGCTTCATCAAGGGCAGGGGCGAGGTCGGTATCCCGCGAGGCGAGGGTAACGACGTCGTAGCTGCCTGATCGGGCGAGCCTAACGAGTGCGAGGGCGCACATAACGTCAATGCCCTTTTCTCTGCGAGATGATCGGATCGGAATCTTATTTCCCTCCATCCACTCCCAGTTGTACTTGAGTGGGCGCAGAGTTACCGAGACGGCATTGTGATGTCCGTACTCCCATTGTGATTGTTGCTCAAGGTTGCGGCGGTAACCGTCAGGGTCGTCGTCGGGGATTGGGATGCCGCGGAAGACTTCGACTCGTGAAACTTCAACCTCATGTTGGCCATCCTTGTTACGTGCCTTCGCAAGTTGCTTCGCGAAGCGAAACGGGTCGATCAGGCTCTCCTCGATAGGGCGGCCGGGCAGAAAGAGTTGGGCGGCTGTGAGGTGAACGTTCTGATAGTCGATGACGACGGCCATACGCACAGTCATTGTGACGCCTCCGGATAGAGTAAACCCCGCCAATCCCTGGGGATGACGGGGAACTATGACAGGAAGTATAGCAGCTGTGTATGCCGTTATGCAAGACAATATGCCGTGGATCTGTTGAAGGGTAGCGTGTGGATGCACACAAGTGGGCCTTCCAGTGGGTGGCCGTCATCCGCCTGCCCGACTTCGTCGCGCGCGAGGACTTCAACTGGGCAGTCCGCGAGGCGACAAAGAAAGAAGATCGACTGCTCGACGGCCGAATACCTCATGATCGACGAGGGCCTGTGTGTCCAGTGCCTGCACGTCGGCAGCTATGACGACGAACCCACCACGGTCGAGGCCATGGATGCCTACGCGCGCGAGCAGGGCTACGTGCTCGACGTGACGGACGAGCGCCGCCATCACGAGATCTACCTGTCGGACGCGCGCAAGGTTGCCCCCGAGAAACTCAAGACGGTTATCCGCCACCCCATCAAGCCGCTTGCGGATAGCTGAGGGACGGGGAACCGACGACGCGGCGCGAGGATCCTGCGTGGGTGGACATGGTGGCGCTCGCCCGGCGACGCGGGTAATGTTGGCCTGATCACAACCTAACCAAAGGAGAACATGATGCTTGTGGTGACGACTCCGACCGTCGAAGGTGCACCGATTAAGCGTTACATCGGTATGGTGTCCGGCGAAACGATTGCCGGCGTCAACGTGTTCAAGGATTTCGGTGCCAGCCTGTCCAACATGTTCGGCGGCCGCGCCTCCCAGTATGAGGAAGAAATCGGCAACGCGTCGGCGACCGCCGTCAACGAGATGTGTGCACGCGCGCAGTCGATGGGAGCGAACGCGGTCGTCGGCGTGAAGGTCGACTACTTCACCGCAGGGTCTGACAACGGCATGCTTGCCGCGATCGCGACGGGAACGGCTGTCATTCTCTGAGGGGAGCCGCAGGCGCGGTCCCGCCCTGACATATGTGCCCGCCGGGTTGGTCATGAGCGACGATGCTCGAGGCCTCCCGGCGGGGCGTCATCTCTGCGTTCCTGCGCTGTGGCTCGGCGGGGAAGGAGAACGAGCGGGTGAGCAAGTGAAAGAGCATAGAAGCATCGCAACTAAGGCGACGCTAAATTAGCATAGTGTACCCTATGGATTGGGTGGAGTAAAGCTCTTCACACATAGTGAGAAGAAAGTTGGACAGGTATAGGTCGAAGCTGCTCACGGCCCTACCCTTAATGCTGGGTGTGCTGTCACGCTGCGTGCGCCTATGCCCTAGTTGTCAACCAAGTGAGCCACTGATGTCCCATCGATCAATCACGGCACTGGCGCTGGTCGTTACCGGCACTCTCGCCGCGACTACCGTCAGCATGCCGGCGGCCTTTGCGGCCGATGACGAAAACCACGTGCAATCCACCGTCACACCGAATAGTGACACTCCCGCGCCCGAGGCCACCCAGGCCTCGTCGAACGACGCGCAATCGGGTGTCCCCGCGCCCTCCGACACCACGGACGAGGCCGGGGATGAGAATGCGAGGATCACCCCGGAACCCGCGGACGACACCCCGACGACGATCATCGTCCAACTGGAGGACGGCAACGTCGGTATTCCCTGGTATAATCGCATCTTCGGACTGTCGACTTCATCGAAGCATGAGACGGTCAAGGACCGCATCGAGACAGCCGTCGAGTCATCCGTGCCCGGTTCGGACGTCACGGACATGCTCGACTACACGAAGGCTTTCGACGGCTTCGCGATCCAGGCCCCGGCCTCGTCGCTGGAGACCATCAAGGCCACGCAGGGCGTCAAGGCAGCCTTCATCGAGCGCCACCTCAAGCCGCTGGTCGTCGAGGGCGACACGGGAGTGAGCGATGTCGATGCCGTGAACCCCGACCTGAAGAACGGCTCCTCCCTGGAGATGACCCGTGCGAACCAGACCTCGCAGAAGGGCGACAAGCAGGTTATCGAGGTCATCGACACGGGCATCGAATCCACGCACCCGGCATTCTCCGGCTCCATGGATGACGTGCCCGTCCGCCTGTCGCAAAAAGACGTCGAGTCCCTGGTCGGCACACTGAGCCACGGCAAGCAGGGTGCCTACCTGAACAAGAAGATTCCCTTCGTCTTCGATTACGCCGACAACGACGCGAACGTGCTGCCCACCTCCACCAAGGATCTCTCCCACGGCACGCATGTTGCCGCGATCGCCGCTGCCAATGCGCCCGACCTGCAGGGCACCGCGCCCAACGCCCAGATCATCGTCGCGAAGGTCGCCGCCGACAAGGACGGCTCGATCCCTGACAGCACCGTGCTGGCTGCCCTCGACGACGCGGTCATCATCAAGCCCGACTCGATCAACCTGTCCCTCGGCGACGACGCGGGCTGGGGCAGCGAGGCCGGGACCGTGTACGCGGAAGTCTACAAGAACCTCGCCGAGGCCGGGGTGAGCGTCAACGCGGCCGCCGGTAACTCGTACTCGAGCGCCTACTCCAACTACTCCGGCAAGGGGCTGCCGTACGCGACCGACCCCGACGCGGGCACGGTCTCGGAACCCGCGTCCTACGGGTCGACCCTGTCGATCGCCTCGGTCAATAACCAGGACGCCCTGCCCTACCTCACCTACGGAGACAAGCAGATCGTCTACCGCAAGTCGTGCGGCCTCAAGGACGCCTTCGTGCCCAGCCTGCTCGACATCGACGAAGACACCTACACGGTCATCTACGGCGGCATCGGGGACGCGGCAGCCCTAGAGAAGATGGTGACCGAACACCCCGGCGACCTCTCGACGACCATCGTCCTGGAAGACCGCGGCGGCTCGGACAGCGCGACCGGCGCGGACATGACGCACGAGGCCAAGGTCAGCGGCCTCACGAAGCTGAACTCGAAGCCGGCCGCCCTCATCCTCGGCGACTCCCAGGACGCCGACACGCCCTACGTGGCGACCATCGAATCCACGCACACGATGCCGACCGTGACCATCACGAAAAAGGAGAAGGACGCACTGATCGAGGTCATCAATGCCGCCGATTCCCACTCCATCTCCATCACGAACCCCCACGCGGGCCTCACACTTGCCTCCACGAACCCCACGATCTCCGACTTCACGTCGTGGGGCGTCACCCCGGACCTGACTCTTAAGCCCGAGCTTGCCGCGCCCGGCGGTAACATCATGTCCGCGGTTCTGGGGGGCGAGTACCGTTCGATGTCCGGCACGTCGATGGCGACCCCGCAGGTCGTGGGCATCACGACGCTTGTGCGCCAGCGTATGAATGAGGACCCGTCCTTCAAGAAGCTCTCTGCCTCCGAGAAGACTGCTCTCGTCTCCAACTTCCTCATGGGAACCGCCCACCCGCTGCTCGACCTCGAGCAGGGAGACGGCGCCTACTACTCCCCGCGTCGCGTCGGCGCGGGCCAGGTGGACGCGCTGGCGGCCACGACCTCGTTCGTGTACCCGAGCGTGGTGGGAGCGGCGAATCCGTCGCGTCCCAAGGCTGACTTGGGCGACGGGACCGAGGGTTGGACCTTCCAGGTGCAGCTGACTAACGTCTCCGATGACGCTCACACCTACACGCTCGGCGGGCAGGCCCTGTCCGAGATCGTGGAGGGCGAGCTCTTCACGCAGCACTCGAAGAACTGGGCGGGAGCAGGCATCGATCTGACATTCTCGGCCGACTCGGTGACTGTACCCGCCCAGTCCAACGCGACCGTGACCGTCACGGTGACTCCAAAGGCTGAGTTTGCCTCGTACGTCAGCGTCAACGCTCCCAAGGGCACATTCATCGACGGTGCCGTCACCTTCACGAGCACCGATGGGCAGCCGGGCCTCACGGTTCTCTACATGGGCTTCTACGGCTCCTGGGGAGCCCCGAATATCTTCGACGGCAAGTGGTACGACGGCACGACGAGCACCGCGCACGCCTGCTCCTCGACCCTCATGAACCCGGCGACGGACGTGCCCCTGGGCGCGCTTAACCCGCTGGATGGCCAAGACTCCACCGCCGTGCGCGCCGTCGACCCCGCGTACTTCATCATGTCGCGCTCGACCGCGCAGGAAGCGCCGAGCAAGATGCTCCCTCGCACGTGCCTACTGCGCAATACGCCGAAGCTGACCTACACGTACACGAACGAGGCAGGGGAAACTGTGCGCTCCTACACCTTTGAACGCGCGAAGAAGTCCTTGTTCAGCTACTCCTCGGGTGCGATCCTGCCCGTTGAAAGCCAGGAGGGGAAACAACCCGGTTTTCGACGGTTTCGACAAAGACGGCAACGAGCTGCCCGACGGCCGCTACACGCTGACCATCGAGGGATCCTCCGTCGCGCCCTCTTCCACGACGCAGCAGCTGACGTGGGAGTTTACGCTGGACACCCAGGCCCCCACGATCTCGAACGTTGCGGTGACCGGCGAGGGGGATGGCCGCGTCGTGTCCTTCGACGTCTCCGATAACTCGCCGCTGGCCGGCATCGCGTTCTCCGAGTCGCCTAAATCTCGTCACTACTACGACGAGAAGGAAGCTGTGGGCGCGAACCGTCAGCCCGACGGTACATACTCCAAGCACTACGAGATCGCCTGGAAGGACCTGGTCGACCGCGCGGATTCCTCTGATCCGGCGACCTCCTACCTGTACGCGTGGGACTGGGGTAAGAACCAGACCCGCCAGCAGCTCCGCTTCCAGACCATCCCGATGACGTCCGTGACCCTCTCACCTGCCGAGACCACGGTTGTCGCGGGTGACAAGGTTATGCTGAACGCCGCCTACGAGCCGGCGAACGCGAACGTCACCGACCTGGTGTGGTCCTCCTCGGACGAGGCCGTGGCGACCGTGAGCGAGACCGGCGAGGTGAGCGCTGTGGCCGCGGGCGACGCGACGATCACCGTGACCGACGCCTCCCAGCCGACCCTGTCGGCCTCGGCCACCATCCACGTGCGCACGATTGCCGAGGAAACGGGTATCGAGATCTTGCAGACCTCCCTGTCCGTGAAGGCGGGCGAGGAGGCCTCGGTGAAGGCGTACCTGGCTCCCTCCCTGGCGGCTGCCGCGGTGACCTGGAGCGTTGAACCCACTGATCTGGCGACCGTTGTGGCTGGCACGGATACGACGAGCGCGACGCTGACGGGCGGTGACCACGCCGGTACTGGCACGCTGAGCGCATCCGTGACATCGGGCGGTGCGACCAAGACCGCGCAGATCCCCGTGACCGTGCGCTCCGCCGACGCCGACGACTTCGAGATCGACGAGAACGGCGTGTTGACCGCCTACAAGGGCAGTGCGACCGACGTTGTCCTCCCCGAGGGCGTCACCGACATCGGCGAGCGGGCATTCGCGAACTCCTCCGTGGAGAACGTGACGATCCCCGCCACCGTGCGTACCATCGGCAACGAGGCGTTCATCTACTCCTCGCTGAAGACAATTACCTTCCAAGACGACGTGGCCGCGCCCTCGCAGCTGACGTTGATCGGCGAGAGAGCCTTCGCGCACGTGTCGCTGGAAACCCTGGCCCTGCCTCGTTCCGTCACGACGATTGGTGCCGAGTTCATTGACTACAACAAGGCTCTGACCTCGCTGTCCTTCGGCGCGAAGGTCTCCGCCGAGTCGATCACCTCGGGCTACGCCGAGACGTCCGCCCTGATCTCGGTTGAGGCTGATAACGCGAACCCCAACTACGAGTCCGTGGACGGCGTCCTGTTCTCCAAAGGACCACGCGCGTCTGATTATTTACCCAGCGGCGAAGAACTTCGGCGGCTCCTACGCGGTCCCGGAGGGTACCACCGAGATCGCCAATAAGGCCTTCGTCGAGGCGGGTATCGTGACCGTCACTCTGCCGACGTCGTTGCGCACCATCGGCGACGAGGCCTTCCGTCTCTCCGCCCTCACCGCGCTGACCTTGCCGGAGGGCTTCGACACGATGGGCACGTGCGCCTTCTGCCTCGCGGCCAGCCTCGACACCATCGACCTGGGCGGCACTGTCACGATTAAGGGAAGCGCCTTCGAGGGAGTGGGAGCCAAGAACGGCGTCAATTTCCGTTCCGACCTGAACAAGCTGACGGCAATCGGAGACTTCGGGTTCAGCCGCACGGGCATGAAGGCCGTGACCCTGCCGGATTCGGTGACCACGGTCGGTGAGCAGGCGTTCTCCGACAGCACGGGTATCACCCAGTTCCACCTGGGCGCGGGCGTGACCGCTTTCGGCGAGACCGCTTTGTACAACGACCGCAACATCGCGACCTTGACCGTCGGTGCGGGCAACCAGGTGTTTCGGCCGATCAGAATGTCCTCTACCGCAAGGGGGCAGACGGCCTACACCTGATGCTCTCCCCGGCGGCTAACGCGATCACCGACTACGCGGTCCTCGCGGGCACAGTTGAGATCGGTGCGTCGGCGTTCGCCAACAACAAGACGGTGACGCGCGTCGTCCTGCCCGAAGGCGTGACGACCATCGGCGACGAGGCCTTCGCCGACTGCAAGGCTCTGACCGAGCTGGTCATCCCGAATTCGGTCCAGACATCAACGGGCGTCGTGGGCAACTCCCTGGAGATGGTCGAGTACGGCACCAAGGTGCGCTCGATCCGCATGGAGGGCAGCTGGGTGCCGATGCCTCGTCGCATCGTCGTGCGCGGCGGTGTGGACGGCTCCTTCGTCTACGATGGTCGCCCGACGAACGGACGCCGCGAAAGCGCGTTCTTCGGTGAGGGCATGACCTCCGTATCCTTCGGCGTGGACGTGCCGCGAGTCCTCGTCCTGCCATCCACGCTCACCCGCCTGGATCTCGAGCAGGACCTGAGCGATGAGAAGAAGGCGGACGCGCAGGTGTACGTCGCCGGTGCCGAAGGCTCGGCTGCGTGGAACATCGCGAAGGTGGCCATGGAGGCTGCGGGTATCGACGTGTCGCAGCTGCATGCCTACGCCGCGCCGTCCGTGACGCTGTCCGGCAGGGGCATCGCCGAGGCCGGGGCTGGGTACACGCTCACGGGCGCGGCTGGCTCTCCGGTGGACGTCACCGCCTCGGTGACGGGTGGAATCGCGGGTACTCAGCAGGTGCGCGCGTTCCAGGTCGGTGCCGATGGCACCGAGACGCTGGTTCGTGACTGGACCGCAATGACGGATAACGGGGAGCGCGCGCCCGAGGCCTCCGCGACCTTCCCGTGGACCCCGACCAGCAACGACGTCGCCCTGCGTGTCGAGGTGCGCGACGCCTCGTACGTGACGAACAAGGTGCGCCTGGCTATGCCGGGTGCCCCAGAACCGACGCCCGACCCGGCACCGAACCCGGACCCGGCACCGAACCCGGACCCGGCACCGAACCCGGACCCGGCACCGAACCCGGACCCGGCACCGAACCCGGATCCGGCACCGAACCCGGACCCGGCTCCCAACCCGGTTCCGGTGCCCGTGGAGGGTGAGTGGGTGAGTGATGCGCGTGGTTGGTGGTATCGTCAGGCTGATGGGTCTTTTCCGAAGGACGCTGTGCTTGTGATTGGTGGATCTGTCTATCGTTTCGATGAGTCTGGTTACATGCGCATCGGCTGGGTCAGGGATCAGGGGTTGTGGTTCTACCATCAGGCGTCGGGTGCCCAGGTTGTGGGTTGGGTGAAGCAAGGTGCGTCGTGGTTCTACCTTGATGAGACTACCGGGGTAATGGTGACCGGTTGGCTGCATCTTGGCTCGTCGTGGTTCTACATGGGCCCCGAAGGTGTTATGACAATCGGTTGGGTCAGGGTTGGCGGGTCGTGGTTTTCCTCAATCCTGATAGTGGTGCGATGGCCACGGGGTGGATGATGATTCGTGGGTCGTGGTACTATCTGAACCCGGCCGATGGTGCGATGGTCACTGGTTGGTTGCGGGTTGGTGATTCTTGGTATTTTTTGAAGGAGTCGGGTGTGATGGTGACCGGTTGGGTGTGGATTGGGAGGACGTGGTACTTCTTCTCTGATTTGGGCCAGTGGAGTTGAGTGCCTGATCCCATGTCGCTAGTGCTTCTGGCACCTGGGCTCGCGCCCCGGACTTCGTGTCCGGGGCGCGAGCCCATAAAGTCCCAGGGTTTTCTCAGGTCGCCTCGGGGCTCCCACAAGGTTGGTCTCCTACAGTAGGTGTCATCGCAAGGGAATACGGCGCGGGCCGTATGGGTCCGAGTAACGCCGACGAGCTACGTTTGAGGAGTCATCTGGTAGAACTCGCACTGTGTTGATGGGATACGCCGAGGGGTCGACCGAAAGGTCGGCCCCTCGGCGTATGTTCCGTGCCGTACGGTGAGGCACTCCGTCAGGCGCGGACGGTCAGATGCTGGTGAAACCGGTCAGAGTCCGTGCGCCTGCGTGTGTACAGGGGAACTGGTGTGGGGTGACAAGCGCAGGACAGGCGGCTTGTCGATGACGGCGCATGGTACTCCGGGTGGCGCGTGTGATTGAGAGATTGACGTATCGTGAGAATGGTTGTTGCCAAAACTGGGTGACATCCCTGTGGGGAGTAGTGTGTGACAAGCGTTCGTGTCGCGTGGACCGAACCCTCGTTTTACCGAATTGTCAACACAGGGAGGCACAATATATGTCTCATCGAAAAGTATCAGTGCTCGCGTTAGCGCTGGCTGGGGCGGTTTCTTTTACGACGGTCGGCGTTCCTGCGACCTTCGCTGTCGACGCCGGGACAACAACGAGTGTCAGCGTTGTGTCACCGGCCGGGCAGCCCAATCCATCCGGGGACTTCGAGATCGATAAGAACGGCGTTCTCACCGCCTACACGGGAAGCTCCACGGAGGTTACGATCCCCGATGGGGTCACCGAGATCAGCACTGAGGCGTTCGAGAACGCGCAGTTGACGAAGCTGTGGATCCCCGCGAGCGTGCGCGTCATCGGCGATGATGCCTTCGTGAGTCAGGACTTGAAGGAGATCACCTTCCAGGATAACGAGGCGCATCCGTCCCAGCTCGCCACGATTGGGGATCGCGTGTTCCAGTCAACGAGCCTGGCGACCATAACACTGCCCGGCTCCGTCGTGACGATTGGTGACAATGCCTTTGCGGGGATGAGTAGGCTCACCTCGGTCCGCCTCGGAGCCAAGGTCGCTGCAGGTCAGCTGGTGGCCGCCTTCCCGGGCGCAAAAGCGCTCGCCTCCATTGAGGTCGACGCCAACAACCGCAACTATGCGAGCGTCGACGGCGTCTTGTATACGAAGGATCATTCGCACCTGATCGCCTATCCGCAAGCGAAGAATAAGGGGGGCTCCTACGCGGTCCTTGATGGAACCACCGACATCGATGACTACGCGTTCGCGGATGCCTTGGTCACTTCCGTGACGCTGCCTTCCTCACTGCGCAGAATCGGCGAGTACGCCTTTGAAAGCTCTCGGCTCACCTCGCTGACCCTGCCGGATTCGTTCGAGACAATCGGTTCCTGGGCCTTCTCGTACGCGTCGAATCTTGCTCGCGTGGACCTGGGTGGTACGACCACCGTCTCGGACGACGCGTTCCTGAACGATCTCGCGTTGACCGAGGTGAACCTGCGCCCCGACCTGGGAAGGCTCGAGGAAATCGGCGAGGACGCATTCGGCGGCTGCACGAATCTGACCAGCTTGGTTGTTCCTGCGTCCGTCACCTCGGTCGAGGGCGTGTCGAATACCGGCGTGGATACGCTTGAGTTGGGGGATCGGGTCAGGAAGCTGAGCATCGTCACGCGCGGCGTCCGGAACGTCCGTCACATCGTCGTGCGCGGCGGTGTGAACGGCGAGTTTTACTCCGAGGGCCAGGCCTCGAACGGTCGCCCGGAGAGCGCGTTCTTCGGTGAGGGCATGACGACGTTCTCCTTCTGGGGTGAGACGCCGCGCGTCGTTGTCCTGCCTGCGAGCCTGACGTCGCTGGAATTCGACGAAGACGCCGCCTCCGACGTGAAGACGAATACAACGATTTACGTTGTCGGGAAGGAGGGATCGCAGGCCTGGAAGACGGTGAAGGCTGCGATGGAGAAGGCCGGATACGCGACGGCGAATCTGAAGGCGTACTCCGCGCCCACGCTCGCTCTGTCGGGCACTGGCATCGCCGAGGCAGGGGCTGGGTATGCGCTGATCGCGAGCCTTGGTACGTCGACGACGGTGACCGCCACCGCTACCGGCGGCACCCAGAATGCGCGCGAGGCGCGCTTCGTTCAGGTTGGACCGGGGAACGCCGAAACCGTCTTGCAGGACTGGAGTGCTGTCACGTCTGGTGTGGCCTCGTACGCGTGGACGCCGGCCAGCGCGGATGTGAGCCTGCGCGTCGACGTGCGCGATGCCTCGTACGCGCTCCGCTCGGCGACGCTGAGTGTCGGATCCTCCCCGGCTCCCCAGCCCCAGGCCGGTGAGTGGAAGCAGGATTCTCGCGGCTGGTGGTACGTCAACGCGGACGGCTCTTACCCGAAGGACCAGGCGGTGACGATTGGTGGCACGGTCTACCGATTCGATGCGTCCGGATACATGCGCACGGGCTGGGTGAAGGATGGCGGCTCGTGGTACTACCACACTGGATCGGGTGCCCAGGCGAGCGGCTGGACTCTCGTCGGCGGCTCCTGGTACTACCTGGATCCCTCCAGCGGCGCGATGACGACCGGCTGGCTCAAGGATGGCGGCTCGTGGTACTACCACGCTGGATCGGGTGCTCAGGCGACCGGCTGGCTCAAGGATGGCGGCTCCTGGTACTACCACGCTGGATCGGGTGCTCAGGCGACCGGCTGGCTCAAGGTCGGCGACTCCTGGTACTACCTGAACCCCTCTGGTGGGGCCATGGCGACCGGCTGGCTCCAGATCTCGGGCACGTGGTATCACTTCTCGAATGGCGGCCAGTGGATCGGCTGATTGACGAGTCGACGAACTGCCCCGGGTCCGTTCCCCGGAATCTTCCGGGGAACGGACCCAGGTCTTTCATCAGCCCGTGATGCTCAGCATGAGCGTCAACGTCAATGTCAAACGACGGTCGAGGTACGCATACAAGTTATTTCATGGTCAGAGTCCTCCTCGCGTGTGACAGAGAAATGATGGTCATGAACGTGCTCTGTTACCAGAACGTGCGAATATCGCTTTGACAGATCATGGAAAAAATTCGCAATAAGCATGTCGCAGTAAGCACCTGTATCGTCTACCCTTGACGGTAGGGACTGCTGCACGTTGCGTCCCCTGTCCATTTGTTAACGAAGTGAGCCACAGATGATTCACCGTCGATTGTCGGCACTGGCGCTCGTCGCCTCCGGTGCCCTCGTTGTCACTACAACGACGATGCTGCCCTCGTTCGCGGCCGACGCGGACCGCGCCGAGGCCTCGTCACCGAACCTGGCCGATGCCACCTCACCGTTCACGATCATCGTCCACCTTGAGGACGGGAGCGGCGACCCTGCTGCCAGGCTCGCCGATGCCAAGAAACGTATTGGTGACGCCGTCGCCCAGGCCTCGCCGGGCGCGACCATGGAGGTCGTGCGGGACTACACGCACGCTTTCGAGGGCGTCGCGATCAAGGCGCCGGCTTCCGCGCTCTCGGCCATCAAGGCGACGCAGGGCGTGGCGGGGGCCTTTGTTGAGGGGTACCACGATCCGGTCACCGACCCCGACTTTTGGAGCATCCAGGGCGGGTATGGAAATCCTGCTGATTCGTCAGATCTGGGCGCGGCTTCGCGTATGACCGGTGCTGCGGCAGCTTCCCAGAGGGGCCAGGGGCAAGTCGTCGAGGTCATCGACACGGGGGTTGATACCTCGCACGAGGCCTTCGCGGGCGTGATGGATGCCGCCTCGCTGCGCCTCACGCAGACGGACATGACGTCCCTGATGACAGACCTCGGTGCTGGCAGGAACGGCGCATGGGTCAGCGACAAGATCCCCTTCGCCTACGACTATGGCGACGGTGACGCGAATGTGATACCGGGGAGCGAGGGCGGATGGGCATCCGAACAGGGCACGCACGTCGCGGCTCTCGCGACCGCCAACGGCACTGCCTTGACGGGTGCAGCCCCCGGCGCACAGCTCATCGTCGCGAAGGCCACCAGGGGGAAACACGTACACCGCGAACGACAGCTCCTTGCTGGCCGCTCTCGACGACGCGGCAGTGCTGAAGCCTGACGCGCTCACCGTGTCCTTCGCGACCCTTGAGGGGATGAGCACTGACTCGGTCGCGCTCTACTCGCAGGTGTACCAGACCCTCAGTGATGAGGGTATCGTCGTGAACGCGCCGGCCGGAAATAACGAGAACAACAGCTACACCAGTGACCCGGATACGGGGCTGCTCGGCTTCCCCGCGTTCTACCCCTCGACCCTGGCGGTGGCCTCGGTCGATGAGCAGACCATGGCGGAGCAGGGGTCGCAGCCGATCAGCGTCTCCGACTTCTCCGGTACGGGCGCGACCTACGACCTGCGCCTCAAACCCGAGATCGCCGCGCCCGGCGGGGCCGTCATGTCGGCCAGCCCCGGGAACTACTACGGTCGCATGTCCGGCACGGCCGAGGCCTCGGCTCAGGTTGCGGGTATCGCCACCCTCGTGCGTCAGCGCGTGGCGACCGACCCGGCCTTCGCGGGGATGAGCGCGGCGGAGAAGAACGCGGTGGTCACCAACTTCCTGATGGGCACTGCGCGCCCGATGCCGGACGCGACGCAGACCGATGGGACCTTCTATTCGCCGCGCCGCGTTGGCGCGGGCCTTGTGGACGCGGTGGGGGCCACGACCTCGCCGGTGTACCCGAGCGTGGTCGGAGCTGCGGACTCCTCGCGCCCCAAGGCTGACCTGGGCGATGGTACGAACGGGTGGAGCTTCCAGGTGCAGCTGACCAATGTGTCCGACGCTGCCCACACCTACACGCTCGGCGGGCAGGCCCTCTCCGAGAGCGTCTCGAGCATACTGTTTAGTCAGCACTCCACCAACTGGGCGGGTAAGGGGATTGACCTGACCTTCTCCTCCGACTCTGTGACCGTTCCCGCGAAGTCGAGCGTCACCGTGACCGTCACGGTGACCCCGAAGGACGAGTTTGCCTCGTACGCGACGAGCAACACGCCCAACGGAACCTTCATCGACGGTGCCGTGACCTTCACGAGCACGGACGGACAGCCTGACCTGACGGTTCCCTACCTGGGCTTCTACGGCTCGTGGGGAGCGGCGAGCGTCTTTGATCAGCAGCGCCCGAACAACCACAAGGTTGGCTTCGGCACGACACTCATGAGTGGCAACCTGCCGTTCGGGCAGTTCAACCCCTTCGAGATCGAAGACGAGAGGGCGCTGCACGACTTCAACCCCGAGGGCTTCGTCATCACGCGTTCCACGAAGGCTGGCGCGCGTACCGAGGCTGCTACGGGGACCATCCTCCTGCGCGCCGTCCCGTCGCTGACTACACGGTTACGAACGAGGCCGGGGCGACCGTGAGCACCTACAGGTGTGATCGCGCGGACAAGGCGTTCTACGACGACCACTGGCGCGGCATGCACAATGTTGAGTTCATGTCGCCCGGATGCGCTCCGGGCTTCGACGGCTACGACGCGGACGGTAACGAGCTGCCCGACGGCCGCTACACGGTGACGATTGAGGCCGTCACCTACGGGCCGTCGTCAACGACTCAGCAGACCAGCTACAGTTTCGCGGTGGACACGGCCTCGCCCGTCATCTCGAACGTTGCAATCACGGGCGAGGGGGACGCTGCCACACTGTCCTTCGACGTGACCGACGCCTCGCCGATTGCCGGCTTCGGCTTCAAGGCCACCCCGGACGGCGCGCTCAGCCTGTGGAAGGAAGAAGAGTATCCAGGTCACCGCGCAGATGACGGCCTCTTCCACGAGCACTATCACGTGAAGATTGTCGATGTCCGGAGCCGGCTCGGCGTCGATCCCGCGACTATCCGCCTTTACGTGTGGGACTGGGTTGACAACGAGGGGACGGCGACCGCGACCATCAAGCCGGTCGCGATGACCTCCCTGTCGGTGTCGCCTGAGTTGGCGTCGTTGGTGGTGGGGGAGAGTGTGACGCTGTCTGCCTCGTATGAGCCTGTGGATGCGACGGTGACGTCCGTGGTGTGGTTGTCGTCGGACGAGGCTGTGGCGACGGTGAGTGCGGATGGTGTGGTTACGGCGGTGGGTGTGGGGGATGCGACCGTTACGGTTGCTGATCCGACCCAGCCTTCTGTCATGGCCAGTGCGACCGTTCATGTCAGTGCTCCTGTTCCCGCGCCGAAGGCTGGCGTGTGGAAGCGTGGGGCTCGTGGGTGGTGGTATCGCTACGAGGATGGTTCTTTCCCGGTTGATGCGGCTGTGGTGATTGATGGTTCCACGTATCGTTTTGATGCGGCTGGGTATATGTGTACTGGGTGGGTGAAGGATCAGGGTGCCTGGTATTACCACTCGTTGTCGGGTGCTCAGGCCAGCGGCTGGGTGTCCAGTGGCGGTCTCTGGTATTACCTGAGTCCTGATAGCGGTGTGATGGTGACGGGGTGGGTGCAGGTGGGGTCCACCTGGTACTACCTGAGTCCTTCTGATGGTGCGATGGTCACTGGGTGGCTGAAGGAGGGTGGTTACTGGTACTACCTGCAGCCTGGTAGTGGCGGGATGGTCACTGGGTGGTTGAAGATTTGGGGTACCTGGTACCACTTCGCCGATAACGGTCAGTTGATCAGCTAGGTGCCTGAGCTGAATCGCTGAACCCTGCGCCCGCGCCTCCCGGTCAGATTATCGGGAGGCGCGGGCTTTTATGGGTAATGATTGGTCCGGGAAGGTCGAAGCTGCGACAAGCTGTCTGCACGTATGTGACGGTGAGCCTGCATAACATGGTCAGGCTTTCTGTTGAGAATTCGGGAACTGTGTTATTCACGTGATCAATTTGTCGGACAGAATCAATGAATGGCAGTTTGACAATGATGATAAGAATTCGAGATAACTGTCCCTGCCTGGCCTGCTTTCAGTTACTCTTAAAGGGATGGATCGGCGCGGCAATGTGCGCCCCCATAACGCAGTTGTTAAGAAAGGGAAACACGCATGTCCCACTGCAAAATGACGGTACTGGCGCTCGTCGCGACCGGTGCCCTGACCATCACCACCATGAGTATCCCGGCCTCGTACGCGATCGATGTAGATCACGCCGAGGTGTCGCAGGGTACCGACGCTGCGGACGACGCGCAGCAAACGTTCATCGTTCAGCTCGAAGATGGCGCTGCGGATCTCGAGGGAGTGAGAGAGCGCCTCGGACAAGCGGTAGCTGCCGCGACGCCTGGGGCGACCATCGAGTACGTGCGGGACTACCATCACGTGTTCGAGGGCTTTGCGCTCAAGGCACCCAGGTCCGCCCTCAAGGCCATCAAGGGCGTGCGGGGTGTTGCAGCCGCTTTCGCGGAGGGCGCGCGCGAGCCGATCATATATCCGGAATTCCTGTGGGGCAATATCGCCAAGATCGCCAATCCAGCGGGGGAGACGCGCGCCGATCAGGCAGTCCAGCAGGGGCAGGGACTCGTCATTGAGGTGATCGACACGGGCCTTGACACCTCGCACGAGGCATTCTCGGGTTCTATGGATAGTGCGTCGCTGCGCCTCACCCAGACGGACATGACATCCCTGATAGCGAGCCTCGGGGCTGGCAAGGGGGGCGCGTGGGTCAGCGACAAGATCCCCTTCGTCTATGACTATGCGGACGGTGACACGGACGTACTGGTCGGTTACGAGCATGACCGTGAAAGCTATACGCGGCACGTGCATGGCACTCGTATGGCTGGCCTCGCCGCCGCCAGCGGCGAAGCATATAGGGGTGCTGCGCCGCAGGCTCAGCTCGTTGTCGCGAAGGTTGTCTCTGACTTCTGGAACGTCGCGCGTGATAGCGACCTGCTGGCAGCCCTGGACGATGCGATGGTGATCAGGCCAGACACCGTCGCTGTGTCTTTCATGTCGGACCGCGATATTAGTGGCGATGCAGTAAGGCTCTACGAGCGGGCCTATGACAGGCTCTCTAGCGCGGGAATGACGGTTGTAGCGCCGGCTGGTGATCACGGACGCGCTGAGTGGCGGACTCTCTCCCCCCAGATGAGTTCGGTTGGTGCGCCTGCTGCATATTCGTCCGTCCTGTCGGTGGCAGCCGTTCTCAGATCTAACGATCAGGGGGAGGGTAGCCTGGCCCCGTGGAATTCCTCCTCGTGGGGCGTGAATCCTGATCTCAGGCTGAAGCCTGAAATCGCCGCGCCCGGTGGCAGTGTGACATCGTCCGAGCCAGGCAACGAGTACGACGACGCAACAGGCACGGCCGAGGCCTCGGCACAGGTGGCGGGCGTCGCCGCCCTCGTGCGTCAGCGCGTGGCGACCGACCCGGCCTTCGCGGCGATGAGCGTGGCGGACAAGAACGCTGTGGTCACCAACCTCCTCATGGGCACAGCCCACCCGATTGTGGATGCGACGAAGGCGGACGGGGCCTTCTATTCGCCGCGCCGCGTTGGCGCGGGCCTCGTGGACGCGGTGGGGGCCACGACCTCGCCGGTGTACCCGAGCGTGGTGGGAGCCGCGGACTCCTCGCGTCCCAAGGCTGAGCTCGGAGACGGAACCGACGGGTGGAGCTTCCAGGTACAGCTGACCAACGTGTCCGATGCCGCCCACACGTACACGCTCGGCGGCCAGGTCCTGTCCGAGGACGTGAACTTCCTCCTCTACACAGGGCACGCGACGAACTGGACGGGTAAGGGGATCGACCTGACCTTCTCCTCCGACTCCGTGACCGTTCCCGCGAAGTCGAGCACCACCGTGACCGTCACGGTGACCCCGACAGCCGAATTTGCTTCGTTCGCGGCAGAACACACTCCCCAGGGCACGTTTATCGACGGTGCCGTAACCTTCACGAGCATAGACGGACAACCCGGCCTGACCGTTCCCTACCTGGGCTTCTACGGTGCCGAGGAACAGCCGACGATCTTCGATAGCCCCGTGTACGCGGAGGGAAAGATCGGCACGTCCACAATGACTTTCCATAGGCTGACCCTCGGGCAACTGAACCCCTTCGATGTGGAAGACGAGATGGCGATCAGCACGAATAGCCGAGACCTATACATCATCTCCCGCTCGACGGAAGAAAACGCCAGGACGTACGCAATCCCGGCGACGATTCTGCTGCGAGACGTCGACAAGTTGACGTACACTACACCAACGAGACAGGGGAAGTCGTGCGCTCGTACGAGTACGGGAGTGTGCCCAAGAGCCACTCGTTCTTTAACGGGCGCTTTACTGAGGTGACCACCGCGGAAGAACATTTCGACAGTGCCCCTATGTTTGATGGATATGATGCGGCGGGTAACGAGCTGCCGGACGGTGCCTACACCCTCACCATCGAAGGCACGTCGACTGATGCGACTCCGACGACACAGCAGCTGACGCACGTGATTCGCCTCGACACACAGGCGCCCGTCGTCTCGAACCTGACGATCACGGGCGAGGGCAACGAGCGTACGCTATCCTTCGACGTCACCGACTCCTCCTATATCGCGGGGTACGGATTCTCGTCGACGGCTGACGGAGCGCCCTTCATGCAGGAGAAGGAGTACCACTGGGGCGAGCAAGGGGAGGACGGGCTGATCCACTACCACTACGACGTGCCGATCTCGACGATTGCCCAGCGGTCGGGCGGCGACCCGTCAACCGTCTACCTGCAGGTGTGGGACTGGCCGCTCAACAAGGGAACCGTGAAGGTAGACCTCAAGGCCGCCCCGAAGACCGGGGAGTGGAAGTGGGGTGCTCGTGGGTGGTGGTATCGCTACGAGGATGGTTCTTACCCGTCGAGCGCGGCCCTGGTGATTGATGGTTCCACGTATCGTTTTGATGCGGCCGGGTACATGCGCACCGGGTGGGTGAAGGATCAGGGTGCCTGGTATTACCACGAGGCGTCGGGTGCTCAGACCAGCGGCTGGGTGTTTTCTGGTGCGCGTTGGTACTACCTGAGTCCTGACAGCGGTGTGATGGCGACAGGATGGGTGCAGGTGGGGTCCACCTGGTACTACCTGAGCCCCGACGGTGGTGCGATGGCCACTGGGTGGCTGAAGGAGGGTGGCTACTGGTACTACCTGCAGCCCGGCAGCGGCGCGATGGCCACTGGCTGGCTGAAGATTTGGGGTACCTGGTACCACTTCGCCGATAACGGTCAGTTGATCAGCTAGGTGCCTGAGCTGAATCGCTGAATCCCCGCGCCCGCGCCTCCCGGTCAGATTATCGGGAGGCGCGGGTCCATTTTTGCCGGCAGGAGACAGGGTAAGTGTGACAGTCAACAGTTCCGCGTTTTTTTCATTGTTATTGCAGGTAATGGTTGATCAGAAGGGTGATGCTGAGCAATGTGATGGCAGTGCGGAGATATCTTCCAGTAGGTACACGCTCAGACTTCCTGGGATCATGTCTGACAGACTGTGATGTCGTCATTCGACACAGTAGCCCCACACATGCTTGTCAATACAGGGAGAAATAGTGCCCCATCGAACTCACGTAGCGCTGTCGTTTGCGCTGGTTGGCGCTCTTGCCGTCGGCGCGCTGAGTGCCCCCGCCGCGTTCGCGGCGGACACGGCCATGGCCGCCCAGCAGGGCAATGTGCAGGCCTCAGCATTTGCCGGCCCGAGCCGGGATGTCCCGACACGGCATCTGCGATTGTGGCCGGGGAGTACCGCACTCGTCCCCGGACAAGCCGTCATGTTTGAGGCGCTGTCTGATATGTTGCCGGTCGATCACTCCGAACTCACATGGACGTCGTCGGATTCCTCGATCCTTACCGTTGACGATACAGGCCTCGTGACAGCCATCGGTGAAGGTGAGGTCACGGTTACTGCGAAGCGTCGCACCGAGCCGACCGACGTCTCGGCTGTTCCCGTTCGGGTCCACGCTGTCTCCGAGGAGGCCGGAATTGAGCTGTCTGCCTCGTCGATGGTGTCCACCGTCGGCAAACCCATGTTCCTCAACGCGCTCCTGGCTCCCTCTCTGCGGGGCAGCCGCGTCGAGTGGGCGCTTAGCTCCGCATCGCTGGGTTCCATTGCTCCCGACGAGGGGGAGTCCACGGCCATCTTCACTCCTTCCATGCAGGCGGGCGTCGGCACGCTGACCGTGACCGTGACGACCCCCGCGGGCGTTGTTAAGACCGTCACCGTGACAGTCGATGTCCTAGCAGACGATACGGGCGACTTCGTCATGGACGACAGCGGCGTCCTCATCGCGTACCGGGGAGCTGACGCTGAGGTGGACATTCCTGCGGGCGTGAGCGCAATCGATTCGCGCGCTTTCTCCGACACGACCCTGCGTACGGTCCGTATCCCCGCGAGCGTCCGCCGCATCGACGATGAAGCGTTCTACGGAACCGGCATGGAGGAGATTATCTTCCAGGATGATGAGGCCGCTCCCTCCGAACTAGCAGAGCTGGGCAGCCGCGTCTTCTCCAACACCAACGTCCAGACGCTCACTCTGCCGCGCTCCCTCGTCACCATCAACCGCGATGCCTTCGCCGACATGAGCAAGCTGGCCTCTGTCCACCTGGGGCCGGAGGTCGCTGCGGACCAGCTCGTCGGCTCCTTCGCGAACACCCCCGAACTCGCACGTATACAGGTCGACGCTGGCAACCCCAACTACGAGAGTCTCGACGGTGTGCTGTATACACGCGATCACACGCACCTGATCGCCTACCCGGCGGCCAAGAACGCGGGAGTGGCCTACACGGTCGCGAGTGGGACGACGGACATTGACGACCTCGCCTTCCTGGGAGCGCAGAATGAGTCTGTGACGTTCCCCGACACCTTGCGTCGTGTCGGTGACCAGTCTTTCGAGGGAGCAGCCCTCACAACCCTCACGCTTCCCGACGGCTTCGAGACCATGGGGGCCTCAGCGTTCTGGCAGATGCCCTCGCTCGTCTCCGTCGACCTGGGTGGGGCCACGGGCGTGTCCACCAATGCTTTCCGCTACGATGCCGCGCTCAGAGAGGTCACCTTCCGGCCCGACCTGGGGCGTCTGACCTCCATCGGCGAGGGTGCATTCGTCGGTATTTCAGCGACGACAGTCACTATACCGGACACCGTGTCAACCATCGCCGAGGAGGCCTTTTCGAAGAACCCAGCCTTGACCTCGTTCCACGTCGGTGCATCCCTGAGCTCCCTCGGCGACTATGCTTTGGCAGAGAACGACAACCTGGCTACCCTCAGCGTCAGCCCCGCCAACGCCTCGTTCATTGTCGATAACGGCGCGCTCTACCACAACGACTCGTCCGTGCGGACCCTGGTCCGCTATGTGCCCGCGAGTTCAGCCAGCGAGGCGACCGTGGCCGCGGGAACGACGGCGGTCGGGGCCGGAGCCTTCGAGAATGCCACGGCGCTGCGGCGCGTCATCCTGCCCGAGGGGCTGACCGTCATCGGCGACGAGGCCTTCGACGGCTGTGCGAACCTCGTCGACATGGCGATCCCGGCTTCCGTCGAGGTCGCCCGAGGGCTGACAGGCACCGGCCTGGACACCATTGAACTGGGGGCACAGGTGCGCGACCTGTCGCTTACCCCGCGAGGTGCCCGTAGTGTCCGTCACCTCATCGTGCGCGGAGGCACGGACGGCACCTTCTACAGTGACGGAACATCGGAGGGCGGACGTCCCGAGAGCGCCTTCTTCGGAGAAGGGATGACCAGCTTTACCTTCTGGGGCGAGATGCCGCGCGTCCTGGTGCTTCCCGCCACCGCCACACAGGTCACCCTCGCCGAGGGAATGGCCCCTGACCTCAAAGCGGACACGAGCATTTACGTGGCCTCCGCCGAGGGTACCTCCGCGTGGACTATCGCGACGGCTGCGATGGAGAGCGCGGGCTACGATGCTTCGCGCTTGTCGGTGTACGAGGCTCCGACGCTGACCGTGTCGGGCACCGGCGTCGCCGAGGCCGGGGGCGGGTACGCGCTCACGGTGCCCCCGGGGGTGCCTGCGACGGTGGAGATCACAGCAGGCGGCGGCGTGGCGAGGGGGCGCGAGGCCCGCGTCGTGCGGATCGGCGCGAACAAAACCGAGACGCTCCTGCAGGACTGGACTGCCATGACGGATGCGACGGAAGAGAAGGCGTCGACGCTCATCTACACGTTTACACCGTCTCTGACTGACAGCGAGCTGCGCGTCGACGTCCGCGACGCATCAGGTATTCAACTCTCGTCCACCGTGACCGTGAATCGTGTTCTGCCTCCACTGTCACCGCCCGTTCCGAACGACGATCCTGCTCCTGCGCCGGTGGAGGACCCAGATCCCACGGGAGCCAAGCCCTCGCCTATCATCGACGATGATCCTAAGCCTGTTCCCGCTCCGAGCCAGACACCTGCTCCCGCGCCGAGCCGGACGTCGATCCCCCAACAGCAGACGGGGGGAGTGGGTCTGGGGTGCTCGTGGCTGGTGGTATCGCTACGCCGACGGCTCCTATCCGGCCGGTACAGCTGTGACTATCGGTGGTCGGGTTTACCGCTTCGACGCGGCCGGCTATATGCGCGTCGGCTGGGTTCGTGACAATGGTGCCTGGTACTACCACCTGCGTTCGGGCGTGCAGGCCAGCGGGTGGGTCCTTGATGGCGGCTCGTGGTACTACCTGACTCCGGGGAGCGGAACAATGGCCACCGGCTGGGTGAGCGACGGATGGGCCTGGTATCGGTTTGCCGACTCAGGTCAGTGGGTCGAGTAGTCGAGTGACCTAGTGCGAGGGCGTGGTCGACCGAGTGGTTGGCTGCGCCCTCGCGTTACTTTCGTGCCATGTTCTTCAGTGTTTCACGTGTATCGAGTGGTGTTATCTCGTGAGCTCAGTCGTGCGTACGTGCATTCTGAACAGTTGGGCGAAAAAGCCTATAACCTAACGTGTCACATGTTTGACATATGCTGAGAAAATATGGCAAAGAGAGCATCTGTCAAGGGGTCAACATACTAGGCTTGAACACGGATTACGCCACATCGCAGTGGGCGTTCCCCTCCACTAGTTCTCAACCAAGCGAGGTGTACATGTCCCATCGAACATTTTCAGCGGTCGCGCTGGCAACGACCGGCGTCCTGGCCCTGACCGCGCTGAGCGTGCCTGCGGCCACCGCCGCGGGCACCGGTGTGACCGGAGCTCTCCAGCCCGCAACAGTTGAAGCACCCAGCATCGGTGTGCCGACGACGAGGCTGGACGTGTGGCCGACTGCTACCGCCCTGGCACTGGGCCAGAACGTCATCTTCGACGCCTCCTACGATTCGGGAAACTTCGACCCCGGCATCATCGTCTGGACGTCGTCGGATGAGTCGGTTCTCACCGTTGACCAGGAAGGACACGTCAGCGCGGTCGGTGTCGGTGAGGCGACGATCACCGTGACCGACAAGGATAATTCGAGCCTGACCTCCACGTCCACGGTTCAGGTCCGTGAGGTCCCCGAGGACGTGGGCATGGAGCTGTCCGTTTCCGAGGTGTCAGCCATCTTCAACCATCAGGTCTACCTGCACGCGCTCCTCGCCCCCTCCCTCCAGGGAAGCGCAGTCACCTGGAGCATGGACCCCTCCACTCTTGGGCAGTTCTATAGCCGCGACGATGCATCGTCGATCGACTTTCAGGGTGCTGAGCAGGCGGGAACCGGCATACTGAGCGCGACCGTCACGAGCGAGGCAGGGGTGACTAAGACTGTGACTGTGCCCGTGACGGTCCAGCCCGATCCTCGCGGTGACTTCATCACGGACGATGACGGTGTCCTCGTCCAGTACCAGGGAAAGAGTCAGGACGTTGAAATCCCCGAGGGAGTCACGGGCATCTCTTCCGGTGCTTTCCCGTCCCAGCTGACCAAGGTGTGGGTGCCCGCCAGTGTGCGCACCATCGACTACGAAGCCTTCAAAGGCACCAACCTGCAGGAAATTACCTTCCAGGATGACTCGGCCCACCCCTCCCAGCTCACAGCAATCTACGACGAAGCGTTCTCCAACACCCCTATCGAGACGCTGACGCTGCCTCGCTCTGTGCAGACGGTCGTCGGTGCCTTCGATGGCATGGCGGGCCTGAAGACGCTCCACCTGGGACCCAATATCGGCCCGGGTCTCCTGGTCGGGGACTTCCAGTACACGCCGAGTCTGACGACCATCGACGTGGATCCGGACAACGCGAACTACACCAGTGACGAGGGCGTTTTGTACACGAAGGACCACTCGAGTCTCATCGCATACCCGACGGCCAAGAACCCTGGAGGGAGCTACGCCGTCCTTGAGGGGACGACTACCATCGAACAATCCGCTTTCGAGAACGCACAGGTTGCTACCGTGACGATGCCTTCTACGTTGCGGACGATCGGCTCGCAGGCATTCACACATTCACACCTGACCTCGCTGACACTGCCCGACGGCTTCGAGAGCGCGGGGTATTGGGCATTCGCGTACGCGGAGAAACTGACGAGCGTCGATATTGGAGGTGCCACGTCCCTGCCCGACGGTGCCTTCATATACGCTCGCAGCCTGGCCAGTGTGAACCTGCGACCGGACCTCGGCAGGCTCACGATGCTCGACGGGGGTTCCCTGATGGGGACCGCCCTGACATCTCTGATGCTGCCCGATAGCGTCACGTCCATTGGACAGTGGTCTCTTGCGAGCAACACCTCCCTCACACAGCTGCACCTGGGAGCGGGCCTGTCATCCATTGGCTCCAGTGCTCTCAGTGGCAACACCGCCTTGACAACCGTGACCGTGAACCCAGCCAATGCCTCGTTCTCTGAGGTAGATGGCGTCCTCTACACCAAGGACGGGGCCAGCCTGATCCTTTACCCGGCGTCCCGAGCTGGCAACGAGTACGAGGTGCCCGCCGGGACCACTGAGATTGGGTACCGAGCATTCGACAGGGCCAGCTCGCTTACCCGGGTCATCCTGCCCGAGGGGCTGACGACCATCGGCTACTCGGCCTTCGAGGGGGTGCACCAACCTGGTAGACATGACCTTCCCCGAGTCGCTCGAAGTCGTTCGCGGCATCCAGAACACCGGCCTAGATACCGTCATCCTCGGATCGAAGGTGCGTGAACTCTTCATGCCCACGCGCGAGAACCTGGCACCTCGCCACCTCATCGTGCGCGGCGGCGTAAATGGCAAATACTACACCGACGGAGAACCCTCCAACGGCCGCATCGAGAGCGCTTTCTTCGGTGAAGGTATGACGAAGGTGGACGTGCGCAGCAAGGGTCCCAAGGTCATCGTCCTGCCCTCGACCATCACCTCCTTCCAGCTCGACCCCTTCTCCTCGTCTGGCTACAAGACCGACGCGCAGGTCTACGTGGCAGCAGCCGAAGGATCTCCCGCATGGGAGGTCGCCAAGGCCGAACTCGTCAAGGAAGGCATCGACCTGTCCCACCTGCACGTCTACACCCCCGCCCAGCTCACGCTGAAGGGCCTCGACGCTACCAATGACGAGGCCGGGGGCGCGCTCGCGTGGAAGGACGCGTCGGTGAGTGTCACCGCCACCGTGAACGGTGGCGTGCCCGAGGGCCGCGAGCTGCGCGTTACCCAGGTCGGCGCGGACGGGACTGAGACCCTCGTCCAGGACTGGACGGCAATGAACGCGGGTGACGGGGACGCCTCGACCCTGGCATTCTCGTGGACGCCCACCGAGGGCGCGCCGTCCTTGCGCGTTCAGACGCGCGACGTCACGCACGTGAGCGCCGAGCAGACGACGGAAGCTCAACTCTCGCCCGCGCGCGTGACGGGAGAATGGAGCCGCACGCTCCTCGGCTGGCGCTACGTCTATCCGAACGGTACGTATGTCAAGAGCCAAACCATCATGATCGACGGCAAGATCTACCGATTCGGCTCGGATGGCTTCATGCGCACGGGGTGGATCTACGACGAGGGCGCATGGCGCTACCACGACTCTTCCGGTGCCATGCAGACCGGCTGGGTGAATGTCGAGGGAGGCTGGTACTACCTGACGCCGGGAAGCGGCGCGATGGCCAAGGGCTGGCTGAAGGACGGTGGAACTTGGTACCACCTGAGCGTCAACACCGGACGCATGACCACAGGCTGGCTGCGCGGTGACGACGGGTGGTACTACCTGCGCCCCAGCGGTGCGATGGCCACCGGCTGGATCCAGATCGGGTGGACCTGGTACCAGTTCTCCGACAGTGGCAAGTGGATTCATTAGGATCCGGCGCATAATCCCAGCGTTTTCACAGGATGCTCCGGTTGTCTCCACAGACTCGACGCCTACAGTGGGTGCCACCACAAGGCAATGTTGTGCGGGCCACGCGGGTCCGAGTAACGCCGACGAGCTACGTTTGAGGAGTTATCTGAGAGAACTCGCACTGTGTTGATGGGATATGCCGAGGGGCCGACCACCAGGTCGGCCCCCTCGGCATATCTATGTCACGCTCAAGGGGCGCTTAGTGCGGGAGGACGACAGGATCGTGACAATCCGCGTCGCGGTTGCTGACAACGCATACTGCGCTCGTGGGGAGAAGCTCCCCATAATTGTGTAGGCGCTCTTAGCGCCAGGCTTGTCAAACACAGACGCTAACGAAGTGAGACTCAGATGACCCACCGCAGAACATCGGCACTCGCGCTGATGGTTGCCGGCGCCCCTGGCGTGACAACACTCGCCGTTCCGGCTGCGTTCGCAGCTGACGGGGAGCGCCTCCACGCTCCGGCCCCACCCCTCCCAGCGTGGAGCAGCCCGCGAACCCCGCCCCGGCCTCGTCGAGTGACGAGCCAACCACGATCATCGTCCAACTCGAGGCTGGAGCTGAACGTGCGCAGACACGGGAGCGGATCGCCGTCTCCGTCGCCGAAGCCGTCCCTCCGCGAGCGTCACGACGCTGCGTGAGTACACCCACGCGCTCCAGGGCTTCGCGATCGAGGTACCCGCGTCCGCGCTCGCCCCTATCCAACGCACGGAGGGCGTCAAGACCGCCGCCGTTGCGCGCAGCGTCACGCCCATGGCCGAGAACGATGCTGCCCCCGCAGGTGCGCCCGTCCTGAAGAACGCGTCCGCGCTCGAAATGACCCGCGCCAACCAGGCCGCCCAAAAAGGCGACCACCAGGTTATCGAAGTCATCGACTCCGGCCTCGACACGAGCCACCCCGCCTTCTCCGGTGCCCTCGATGCCGCCTCCCTGCGCATGACGCAGGCGGACGTCACTGCACTCGCGCCGAGCCTGCCCCACGCCACAGGGGGCACGTGGGTCAGCGACAAAATCCCCTTCGCCTACGACTACGCCGACAACGATGCCGACGTCGTACCCGCTTCCGAAAAAGACCTGAACCACGGCACGCACGTCACCGCCATCGCAGCCGCTAACGGCGGTGAGGTTCGCGGCAGCGCCCCGAACGCGCAGATCATCGTCGCCAAGGTCATCCAGGATGCCGACGGCGTCATGTCCGACGCCGCCATGCTCGCTGCCCTCGACGACGCCCTGGTCATCAAGCCCGACGTCATCAACATCTCGCTGGGCGACGACTCCGGCATGAGCAGCGAGGCCGGGACCATCTTCGCCGACGTCTATAAGGCGCTCGTGGACGCGGGCATCACCGTCAACGCCGCGTCCGGCAATGCCTTCTCCACCGCGTACGGTAACAACTCTGGGCAGAACAAGCCCTTTGCCTCCGACCCCGACACGGGCACTCTTGGCGAGCCGGCCTCCTATCGATCCACCCTGGCGGTCGCCTCGGTCGACGCGCAGGACACCTCGCCCTACGTCCTGCTCGGCGACCGTAAGATCCCCTACGGGATCGCTATCGACGGCAAGGGCGACCCGGTGCCCAGCCTGCGCGACATCCCCGAAAAGACCTACCGGATCGTGTATGAGCACTCCGGAGGCAGTGATGAGGTGCAACGCTACTGGAGCACGAACCGCTACGACCTGTCGGACGCCATCGTCCTCGAGGACAAGGGCGGCATGGATACCCGTCTCGACATCCCGATGACCGACGACCTCAAGGCCAGCTACCTGACGCAGGCCACTCCGCCGCCCGCCGCCCTCATTATTGCCGACACCGATGAAGCGGATGCGCCGTACCAGGCCATTCTGGAGTCCACCCGCGAGATGCCGACGGTGACCATCACGAAGAAGGACAGCGACGCGATCCATGACGCGATACGCGACGCCGAGGGAGAAGACGTCTACCTGACCGTCACCCACTCCGGCATCGTCCTGTCCTCGAGCAACCCGACCGCCTCCGAATTCTCCGCGTGGGGCGTCACCCCCGACCTGCGCCTCAAGCCCGAGGTCGCGGCCCCCGGCGGCAACATCACCTCGGCGATCTTGAACGGCGAGTACGCGAGCTCGTCGGGCACTTCCATGGCCTCCCCGCACGTCGCGGGCATCAGCGCCCTCGTGCGCGAGCGCATCGCCTCCGACCCGCTCTTTGGCGGCATGGACGCTGCGCAGAAGAACGCGGTCGTCACGAACTTCCTCATGGGAACCGCCCACCCGCTCATCGACGTTGAGCTGGGTGATGGCACCTTCTACTCCCCGCGCAAGGTCGGCGCAGGACAGGTTGACGCGGTCGCGGCCACGACCTCGTCCGTGTACCCGACCGTGATTGGGGCCTCCGACCCTCGCGACCCAAGGCCGACCTGGGCGCCGGCACGAATGGCTGGACCTTCCAGGTGCAGCTGACGAACCTCGCGCCCGAGACGCGCACATACACACTCGGTGGGCAGGCCTTGTCCGAGGTCGTCGAAGAAGGCTTGTTCCTGGAGCACTCGCAGAACTGGGCGGGGCAAGGTATTTCCCTGGCCTTCTCATCCGACTCCGTGACCGTTCCCGCATCCTCCAGCGCCACCGTCACCGTCACCGTGACCCCCGAAGCTGAGTTTGCCTCGTACGCTGCCACAAATGCCCCCAAGGGAACATTCATCGACGGCGCTGTCACCTTCACGAGCACCGACGGGGCACCCGACCTGACCGTTCCCTACGTAGGCTTCTACGGCTCATGGGGCGCGCCCGCGATCTTTGACGAGAAGTGGTCCGACGAAGAAACACATCCCGCGCACGTTTACCGCTCCGCGCTGATGGACACCGAGACCGAAATCCCGCTGGGCGGCCTGAACCCGCTGGCCGACAAGCAGGACTACAACTCGGTCGTCACGGTCGATCCGACCCGGCTCATCGCCTCGCGGTCGCAGGCCCCCGGAGCCCCCAACACCATCGCTCCGCGCACGGGCATGCTGCGCGCCGTCCCACAGATGAGCGCTATCTACACGAACGAGGCCGGGGACGCCGTCCGCTCGTACACGCTGAGCCGGGTGCGCAAGTCCCTCTACGACCTGGAAACCGGGTACACGAAGCCGGGCGAATTCACCGGCGACGATCCCATCTTCGATGGGCTGGACGAGGCCGGGAAGGAACTGCCGGACGGACGCTACAGGCTAACCCTCGAGGCAGCCACGGATGGACCTTCGTCCACCACTCAGCAGCTGAGCTACGACTTCACCCTCGACACCCGAGCGCCCGTCATCTCTGCTGCGGCGGTTGCGAGCGAGGGCGAGGCACGCACACTCTCCTTCGACGTTGCCGACTCCTCGCCGCTGGCCGGCGTCGAGCTGCGTGCCGATGCGGAGGGCACCTGGTACTACCGCCAGCTCCTCGAAGGCGACGGTGAGGTTCAGTCCGACGGAACGCACCGCTACCACGTCGAGGTTCCGGTCGCGGACCTGAATCGCGCGTGGGCCGAGAAGGGTAACGAAGGCGAGGCCCCCGTGTCCTCATACCTGGTCGCGTGGGACTGGGGACTGAACCCGGCCGAGCAGGCCGTGCACCTGGATGGCTCGGTGGCACCGGATCCGGCACCGGATCCGGATCCCGCGCCGAACCCGGTTCCGGTACCCGTGGAGGGTGAGTGGGTGAGTGATGCGCGTGGTTGGTGGTATCGTCAGGCCGATGGGTCTTTTCCGAAGGACACTGTGCTTGTGATTGGTGGATCTGTCTATCGTTTCGATGAGTCTGGTTACATGCGCATCGGCTGGGTCAAGGATCAGGGGTTGTGGTTCTACCATCAGGCGTCGGGTGCCCAGGTTGTGGGTTGGGTGAAGCAAGGTGCGTCGTGGTTCTACCTCGATGAGATCACCGGGGTAATGGTGACTGGCTGGCTGCATCTTGGCTCGTCGTGGTTCTACATGGGCCCCGAAGGTGTTATGACTACCGGTTGGGTCAGGGTTGGCGGGTCGTGGTTTTTCCTCAATCCTGATAGTGGTGCGATGGCCACGGGGTGGATGATGATTCGTGGGTCGTGGTACTATCTGAACCCGGCCGACGGTGCGATGGTCACCGGTTGGTTGCGGGTTGGTGATTCTTGGTATTTTTTGAAGGAGTCGGGTGTGATGGTGACCGGTTGGGTGTGGATTGGGGGAACGTGGTATTTCTTTTCTGATTCGGGTCGTTGGAGCTGACCTGAGTGATTGATGCGGGCGTGAGCGCCCGAGTGTGCGCCCCCGGGACATCACCCAGGGGCGCACACTTGTCCGCAGCTGCAGTGCTGGTCACAATTATCGGCGTGGATGAAAGTTTGTCAGTTTATTAGAGCGCGTCTCCAAGTCCCCCATATAGCCTTGTAAAATGCTGGGGTGTCAGGCACTGTTGGAACATTAAAGGCTGTCGGTATGGGCTGTTACGTTAGCTAAAATGATGGCGGCCTATTATTGGAAGGATCGTCTGTCAAACACTATCAATTATCGACTAAGCTCCATCGGTTTATGATTGACGGGTGAGGATCGCAGTGACGTGACCCTTACCTCCACCCCTTTTGTCGACCAAGTGAGCCACAGATGTCCCGACGAAAAGTCACGGCACTGGCGCTGATAGCGGCAGGTGCCCTCGTTTTTACCCCAGTCACAATCCCATCGACACGCGCGGCTGCCGTCAACGACGATGTCCAGCAGCGCACCCTCGCTGCCCAGCGCGACGACGCGCAGTCCGGCGGCGACGCACAGTCGTGCATCCCGCAGGACGCTGCCACGGCCTCGGACGTTGAAGGACATGCCAGCGACGACACGCCGACCACGATCATCGTCCAACTTTGAGGACGGAGACGTCGGAATCCCCTGGGATAAGCGCGTCTTCGGGCTGAGCACGGATACGAAACACGCAGAGATGAAAGCCCGCATCGAGTCAGAGGTTGACCGGGTAGCACCCGGCTCGGTCGTCACCGTCCTGCGCGAATACAGCCACGCGCTCGACGGTTTCGCGCTCGAAGCCCCGGCCTCCTCCCTGGAGGCCATTCGTGCCACCGAAGGCGTTAAGGCTGCATTCGTCGAGCAAACCTACGATCCTACGACGAACAGTGAGGAGGCGGACAACGCCGTCCTCACCGCCATTGACCCCAGCGTGCTCAATTCCTCCACGCTCGAGATGATTCGCGCCAACCAGACCAGCCTGAAGGGCGACCGCCAGGTTATCGAAATCATCGACACAGGACTGGTGATAAGGCATGCCGCCTTTGCCGGCTCCATGGACGGCGTTGACGTGCGCATGAGTCAAGCGGACGTCGAGCCTTGACCAGTAAACTCCCGCACGGGAAAGGGGGACGTTACGTGAGCAACAAGATCCCCTTTGTCTACGATTACGCCGACGAGGATGACAACCCGAATCCCGGATATATCTTCAACAGCCAGCACGGGACACACGTCGCCGGTATCGCCGCCGCCAATGCGCCCGAGCTGCGGGGCGTTGCGCCGAACGCTCAGATCATTGCTGCAAAAGTGGCCGGAGATGGGAGCGGTATTCAGGACAGGGCAGTGCTGGATGCGCTCGATGACGCCCTCATCCTCAAGCCGGACATCATCAACCTGTCTCTTGTGCGAGGCGGTGGCATGAGCAGCGAGGCCGGCAGCGTCTACGATGGTGTGCTCAAAGCCCTGACAGATGAAGGCATCACCGTCAACGTGTGCGCGGGGAATGAGGGGTCTGCCGCGTACGGAACCCTCAACGGCAGCGCTGCACCCTACGCGACCGAACCGGATACTTCCACGGTGACCGAGCCGGGTTCCTTCAAACCGTCGTTGACCGTCGCCTCGGTCGATAACGTGTTGGCCTTGCCCTATCTGACGTACGAGGACCAGCGGATCTTCTACCGCGCCGCCGTTGATTGGGATGATCAGGCGAAGGCTGACCTGCGTGCCATCCCAGAGGGAACCTACCGCGTCATTGACGCCGGCGCGGGTGATGCAAGCGAGCTCGAGCGACTCGTCGCCGACAACCAGGGCGATCTCTCCGATGTCATTCTCCTGGAAAACGGCGGCGGGAACAGGAATACAACGACGAGATCAGTGCCTGGCGGCAAGTGAGTGCGGCTGAGTCCCTGTCAGCGCGCCCAGCAGCGCTCATGCTCGGAGACCCCGATCAGGGCGTGGTTCCCTACGCGGCAATAATCGACGAGCACGCAACGTTGCCGACCGTCACCATCACGAACAAAGACCACGACAGCCTCGCCGAGGCGCTGCGATCCTCTGCCTCCGGGAGCGTGACGATCACCCTCACGTATTCCGACCAGGTTCCCGTGACCAATATGCCGATGGTCTATCCCACTTCCTCCTGGGGCGTGTCACCCGACCTCACACTCAAGCCCGAGATCACCGCACCCGGCGGCAATGTCGTCTCCGCTGGATATCTTGACCAGTACGTGCGAATGACCGGCACCTCGCAGGCAAGCCCGCACGTCGCTGGCGTGGCCGCCCTCGTGCGTGAGCGCATCGCAAGCGATCCGTTGTTCGCGCACATGAGCCGCGCAGATAAGGACGCTGTCGTCGCGAATATCCTGATGGGCACCGCTCATCCGCTCCAAGACGTTGAGCAACGCAACGGAAACTATTACTCGCCGCGCAGAGTCGGTGCCGGCCTCGTCGACGCGGTCGCGGCAACCACTACGGCCGTCTACCCGACCGTGGAAGGAGCATCCGACCCCTCTCGCCCGAAGGCAGACCTCGGGGATGGAACGCAGGGCTGGAGCTTCACGGTGAGGCTGACCAACCTGTCCGGCGACGACCACACCTACACGCTCGGAGGTCAAGCTCTCTCTCTCCGAGATCACCGAAAACGGGTACTTCACCCAGCATTCCAAGAACTGGGCGAATCAGGGTATCTCCCTGGACTACTCGGCGAACGTGTTGCGCGTGCCCGCCAGATCGAGCGCCTCCGTGACCGTCACAGTGACCCCTCAGGCTGAGTTTGCCTCGTACGCCGCCGCGAACGCGCCTAAGGGAACCTTTATTGACGGCGCTGTCACCTTCGCGAGCACCGATGGGGCACCCGACCTGACGGTTCCCTACATGGGGTTCTACGGCTCCTGGGGAGACCCCAGCGTCTTCGACGCGCAGGGAAGCGACTTCCACGCCGACCGGTCTTCCCTGATCAACCTTGCGACGCACGCTCCGCTCGATGAGCCGCGCGTGGGACTCGACGGTGCCCGCTACGTCGTCTCGCGCTCGCCCCTGCCCGGAGCGCCGACGTCGATTGCACCTCGTACTGTCCTGCTGCGCAACGTGCCGGTGGTGACCTACACCTACAAGAACGAGGCCGGTACAGTTGTGCGCTCGTACACGCGCCACCGCGCACGAAAGTACCCCCTTCGACGGGACAGCGGAAGTTTCTGACACCGTCGATGCCCAGGCTGACACCGCCGAAACCCCTCACACGGATGCCGCCGTCTTTGACGGATTCGACGCGTCGGGTACAGAGCTGCTCGACGGACCCTACACACTCACGATTGAAGCAGCATCGGACGGCCCGTCTTCGACCACGCACCAGCAAAGCTACGAGCTGATGCTGGACACCCAAGCTCCCGTCGTGACCACGCTCGACGTCAGGGATGACGCAGGGGAACGCATACTGGTCATCGACATCACTGACTCCTCGCCGCTGGCCGGGTACGGGTTCTCCGCGATAACCGAGAACGAACCCGCCTACTCGGTGACGGAAGACTTGACGGACGTACATCAGGGCGACGGCACATACACGAGCCACTACGAGATTGCGTGGAAGGACCTGCCCGAGTCTTTGACGGCGACCAACCCGACCGCCCTGACTCTGTACGCCTGGGACGCGGGCAAGAATCGGACGACGGCGCACGTGAACCTGGCGGGGATCCCGATGACCGCGCTATCCCTGACCCCGCAGTCCTCCTCGCTTATCGTCGGGCAGACGACGACCCTGCGCGCAGACTACGAACCCGCCAACGCGACCGTCACCGGCCTCGTGTGGTCCTCCTCGAACGAGGCCGTGGCGACCGTTGACGATCAAGGACACGTGCGGGCGGTGGGAACCGGAAGCGCGACGATCACCGCGGCCGACGCGACGCAATCGAGCGTGTCCGCGAGCGCGCAGGTCAGCGTCCGCGCGGTCTCATCATGGACGGGTATCGAGCTGTCGACCTCCTCGCTTACTCTCCAGACGGGACAAGCGGCGACAGTTGAGGCGTTCCTTGCATCATCCTTCAAGGGGCGCACGGTGACGTGGAAGCTGGTGCCTGCCTCTCTTGGAACGGTCACGCCCAGCCGTGACACGCTGTCGGCGACGCTGACGGCGTCGAGCACGAAAGGAAGCGGTACGTTGCGTGCGACGGTGAGGAATCGGTATGGGCGATCGAGAAGCGTGTCCATCCCGGTCACGATCGAAGGCAAAGCCGCCCGGGACTTCGTGATCGATGCGTCGGGTGTCTTGACCAGCTACGAGGGGTCCTCGCCCGACGTGACGATTCCGGATACGGTCACGGTGATCGCACCCTCCGCTTTTGATAAGGCGCGTCAGGTGATTCGCAGCGTTCGTATTCCCGCGAGCGTCCGGGAGATTCAAACAGACGCGTTTGCGTCGACCGCTTTGACCTCGGTGACATTCGACGACACGCAAGACTATCCTTCGCAGCTGACAACGGTGGGGGAGAGGGCGTTCGCGTCGACTGCCCTGACGTCAATTGTCCTGCCTGGTGCGGTGACGACCATCGGTGCCCACGCATTTGACGGTGCCATGTCGTTGACGGAACTGGAGATTCCCGACTCCGTGCAATACTCGGGCGGACTGGCGAATACGGGACTCGAGACGGTTGAGTTTGGAACGCAGATCAGGAAGATTTCGTCGAGGGGCACAAGCCTCACGGCTCCCCAGCACCTCATCGTGTGAGGTGGAGTCCAGGGCGTCGTGGATTACGAAGAGAGCGCCTCGGATACATCTTTGATGAGTGCATTCTTCGGTGAAGGGATAACGGACATCACCCTCTCGGGGAGCTTCCCGAGTGTCGTCGTCCTGCCGTCCACAACCACACAATTCGCCCTGTACTCCTACCTGCTTGGGGGAAGGCCCGACGACATCGACGTGTATGTCGCCGACGCGCAGGGATCGCCCGCATGGGTCACGGCTGAGAACGCGCTGCTCCCAAGCACGCCTCGATACCGCACGCATCCATCGGTACACCCCCGCGACTGTGACCGTGTCCGGCGCGGGAATCACCGAGGCCGATGACGGGTACGAGCTGTCGGCATCCGTCGGTACCCCGATCCAGATCACCGCCTCCGTGACCGGTGGCGCTCGCGGGCAGTCCTCAGCCGGTTCCGACCCCGCAGGTGGGATCGTGGTCGCACAACGGGAGCTGCTGGAGCTACCGGTACGTGGATGGCACTGTTGAACGCAGTTCGACGCTCACCATCGACGCGCAGGTATACCGATTCGGCGCGAATGGGTGTGCGAAGACCGGGTGGGTGCTCGACGGGGACTCGTGGTACTACCACTCCTCGACGGGTGCTCAGCAGAGCGGATGGCTGACGCTGGGCACGGATACGTACTATCTGGATCCTACAACCGGTGCGATGGCCACCGGCTGGTTCACAGACGGAGGTGCCTGGTACTACCTGCAACCCGGCACCGGAGCTATGGCGACGGGATGGATACGCATAGGGGGGGGGGAAGTGGTACCACTTCTCCGACACGGGCCAGCTCCTGTAGCATCCCTGCCATGGTGCCAAGGCGCGCGCCTCGCTCGCGCCTCGAACACCGCGTCGGGATGCGAGCGCATAAAGTCCCAGGCTTTTCCCAGGTTGCCTGTGGGGTCCCACAAGGTTGGCTCCTTACAGTAGGCGCCATCGCAAGGGAATACGGCGCGGGCCGTATGGGTCCGAGTAACGCCGATGAGCTACGTTTGAGGAGTTATCTGGGAGAACTCGCACTGTGTTGATGGGATATGTCGAGGGGCCGACCGCCGGGTCGGCCCCTCGACATATCTGCGCGTGCTTTGAGCTGCCAGTTAACCGGCTTTTCATAGTGGAGCGTGGGGACGGGAATCACCGGTTCGTGCTTACCGAGTGGAAAAGCAATAGGCTTTCGCGGCATCTACGAACTCACTCAAGGAGAAACCCATGAAGTGCCGTCTCGTCGCCGCCGGTCTCGTCCTTCTGTTCCCGCTCGGCATGGCTGCCTGCGGATCCCAGTCCAAGGCCGATGCCTGCAAAGAAATCAACAACGCCCGCGATAAGGCCCTGGAGCAGGTGGATGCGCTATCCGTGTTCTCTGGTTCCGAGGACTTCAAGAACAAACTGGATGTGTTCCTCGCCATCCACAAGGAAGCCGCCAAGAAGGTCACCAACAATGACGTGAAGGCGGCGTACGCGGACGTCATCACCGACATGGACAAGCTCGCTGACGCCATGAACAACGGTGCCGACTTCTACGAATCCGACGAGGTCCTGGACCTCAACACAGAACTATCGGCGCACGGCGAGAAGCTCAACGAGCTGTGCGACTTCTCGTGGGATCGGTGACGCATCGCTGACAATCCGAGCGCATGCGGGGGGGCGGCCAACCTGGTCGCCCCCCGCATAGTCAGGAGCAATATGCGCCACCCGGGATGTTGTGAGTAGTGGCTGTTGGGACACTCGGGCAGCGCAAGGCTGGGGCGCGCCGGGACTCTACGAAAAAGCCCAACGCGCCCCGGCCTCGTCACTGACAGGGCGAACGACTCTAGAGGCGCTCAACCCCCGCGTCCCACGCGGCGCGCATGGGGTTCGCGTCGGCGACCAGCTGATCGAAGCGCAGGTCGGCGATATCGATGACCTCGCCGAGGGCGAAACGAGCCTCACGGGCCGGGGAATGCTCGACGCGGCGCCAACCGGATTCCAGCAGGTGCTTGCGATCCACCACGTTATCCACGCAGATCACCAGCGGACGGCCAAACTTCTCGCGGTACGCGCTGGCCAGTGCGCGCAGCTCCTCGGCCTCCTTGTCCGTCAGATCGCCGACGGACAGGTTCGCTGTGTCGGCTAGGGACTGCTCGTCACCCTGGCCGTCGAGGACCAGCGACACGATATCCGAGTACGACGCGATGAGTTCTTCAGCCTCCTGCTGCGTTGCCGCCAGCACGACGTTCTCGAAGGATGAACGAAGGTCGGACACTGACCCAAAGGGGCGGGCATCCCAGGCGCGCTCCGCCGGCCATGTCTGCGTCGTGAACATCTGGGAGAACGTCGACACGAAGGTCTCGCGATCCATCGCGTTCACGTCGTCCAGGTTGATCTTCTTGCCGTCCACGACGGCCACGTCCGGGGGAAGCGGGGCGGCCGATGTGGAAGAACAGAAGGTTCAGGATGATGGCGGTCAGCGAGCCGATCGTCACGCCGGAGCCGAAGATGATCTGCAGCCAGGCGGGCATGACCGTGACGATGCCGGGCTTGAGGGTGACCAACAGTGTCATGCCGATTGATGTGGAGACGATGACGGCGTTGCGGTTGTCACGAAGGTCGACCTTGGCCAGGGTCTGGATACCCACGACGGCGACGTTGGCGAACATCGCGAGGGACGCGCCGCCGATGACGGGCTGCGGAATTGATGCGACGATGGCCGCCGCCTTGGGCAGCAGCCCGAGGACGATCATGAAGACGCCGGCAGCCGTGACGACCCAGCGGGACTTCACGCGGGTCAGGCGCACCAGGCCGACGTTTTGCGCAAAGCAGGTGTAGGGGAAAGAGTTGAGGACGCCGCCCAGCAGGGTGGACAGGCCGTCGGCGCGCAGGGCGTTGGCGATGTCGCGCGGGGCGATGCGCTTGCCCACGACCTCGCCGGTCGCGAAGACGTCACCCGTAGTCTCCACGGCAGTCACCGCCATAACGATGATCATGGCGACAATGGCGGTCACGGAAAACTTCGGGATACCGAAGTAGAAGGGCGTGGTGATGCCAAGCCAGGTGGCCTCACCCACGCCCGAGAAGTCGGTCTTGCCCAATGCGAAGGCGACGGCGGTCATGATCAGCAGGGCAAGGAGGACGGACAGGGTACCCATGAAGCCCTTGAAGAGCCGCTGGATGATGACGATGATCGCGATTGTTCCGAAGGCGAAGCCGAGGGCCTCGTAGGTCGCCGCGGCCTTCGCTGCGTCGTCGGTGGCCTTATCGGCCCACGCGACGATGTCACCAGCGGAGACTGACAGCAGGGTCGTGCCCATGACGGTCAGCAGCGTGCCCGTGACAATGGGCGGGAAGAAGCGCAGGAGCTTCGCGAAGAAGGGGGCGACCAGGAAGACGATGAGGCCGACGGCGATGATGGAGCCGTACATGGTGGCCAAGCCGGTCGTTGGGTCGGCGCCGGGTGGCGTGGCCGCCGCGCCGATCGCGATGAGGGGGGGGAGACGGCGGTGAAGGTGACGCCCTGGATAAGGGGGAGCTTCACGCCGATGAAACGACCAATGCCTGCGGACTGGATGATCGTGGCGATGCCACAGGTGAGCAGGTCAGCGTTGATGAGGTGGACAAGCGTGTGGTTGTCGAGCCCGAGGCCGGAGGCAATGACGAGCGGGACGACCACAGCACCCGCGTAGAACGCGAGGACGTGCTGAATACCCAGAATGGTGAGTTTCCCAAAGGGAGGAACTTGATCGACGGGGTGGGGAGCGGACGAGGGGCGTGATGCCATCTGTGTCTCCTGGACCTTTATCCAAGTGGTGTTAGGGACGCCTCTATTCTCTGTGATCAGGATGAACGTTTGACGGTTTATTTAAAAAGTGTGGTGTGTGATATGCCGTTTGTGCATTTCGTTTAGGATGTGAACAAAGCGGGACGCATACGGGAGGGGGCCGCTATGTCGCGCAATGGTCGTCCTCCATCGATGACGGACGTGGCTCAATTGGTCGGTGTCTCGCATCAGACGGTGTCTCGCGTTGTGAACGGTAAGGGGCGCGTGTCGCCGCGGACACGCGAACGCGTGCAGTCCGCGATTGCGCAGCTGGGATACCGCCCGAACTCCGTGGCCCGAGCCCTGGTGACCGCCCGCTCGGGCATTATCGGCGTCGTGACCACGGCCTCGGCTCATTTTGGCCCCTCCTCGATGCTGATTGCCCTGGAGATTAACGCACGCGAGGCCGGGTTCTTCACGTCAGTCGTGGCCCTTGACCGTTTCAGTGTCGAGAACGTGGCCAGCGCCTTCGATCATTTCTCGTCCCTGGCTGCCGAGGCGATCATCGTCATCACGCCGATGGATTCCCTCGCCGAGGCCGTGGCCGCCCAGGGTGCATCCGTGCCGGTTATCGCGGTGTCGGGTGGACACGCGTTCGGGCGCGGGGGTCTCGGTGGTTCGCGCGGATCAGCGTGGTGGTGCGCGCGAGCTCGCGGAGCACTTTCTGTCGCTGGGACACCGGGACATTGCCTGCGTGGCGGATCCCCGGGAGTGGTTCGTGGCGCGCGAGCGTATGGCCGGGTGGCGCGAGGCCATGGACGAGGCTGGCTTGCCGAAGCGCGAACCGCTCATCGGGTTGTGGGAGGCGAGCTGGGGATATGTTGCTGGGCAGCGCCTCGTCGAGGAGGGGCTTCCCGACGCCATCATGTGCGCGAACGACGAGGTGGCGGTCGGCCTCCTGCATGCCTTCGCCGAGGCCGGGGTGAGTGTCCCGGGGGATGTGTCGGTCGCAGGTTTTGATGACGTGCCCTTGGCAGCCTATGCGGGGCCGGGCCTGACGACGGTGCATCAGGATTTCGCTGATCTTGGGCGCTGCGCGATGGAGGCTGTTAGCCAGGCGCTAGAGGGATGCTCGGTCGATACCTACGTGCGTCCCACCCGCCTCGTTGTGCGTGGTTCGACGGGGGCGTGCGCCCATTAAGGAGCCTTTTCTTCTGCGTGCGTGCCTTGTGCGCGTGGAGATATGAACGCTCACTCAACGGATGTTTGTCGGCGCTCAGACAGGAGTATGAATGGCCGCAGTCCCGAGATACGGGGGTACAGATGAGGGCTGTGTGGTCGTCAACGAGCTGCGTGTGGTTCGCTTTGACGACAACGTGCGTCATGTTGCCGTCGCGGAGGGAGACAAGATTGAATCGGAGTGTCACTTCGGTGTTTTAGTCAACACGTGGCTAGCTCGGACTTCGGTATTGAGGATGACTGGAAGACTGCGGTCCTGATGTGCTCTGTACCGTCGCCACGTCTGACATGACGGCTTCCGCTTTGTCGAAAGATTGTCAAATTTTGTCACTTCGGGAATGTATGGCGATATATTCATGCGTTTCCAAGCGTTTCTTTTATGTATATGGCAGTTCTTGAGAATGTGAACGTTAACAATTGTTATTGGACTGTTATCGATTGGGCATGGTGTAGGTGACATTCCTCTCATATCGTAAAGTTGTCAGACCGCACGACGGAAGTGTGGAGACGTGATGCCCATCGACAGTGATGTCGAGGCGACAAACAGGAGATATTCCATGAAGACACGTGGTTTCTTTGGAAAGATAGCAACGGTTGCAGCCACTTGTGCGGCCGGTGCCCTTGCGCTGAGCGGATGCGCGGGCGGCGGTGCCGGTGGTGCCTCCGGTTTCGATAAGGGGGCTGCGGCCTCGAACGGCGGAACAGTCAAGGTTGGCGTCGCTATGCCGACCCAGACTTCCGAGCGCTGGATTGCCGACGGTAACGCCGTGAAGTCGGGCCTTGAAGCAGCCGGATACGAGGTCGACCTCCAGTTCGCAAACGATGACATCCCCACCCAGACCCAGCAGATCGACCAGATGATCACCAATGGGGCCACCATGCTGGTCATCGCCGCCATCGACGGCACGGCTCTCTCGAGCCAGCTCGACACCGCCGGGGCAAAGAACATCCCGGTCATCGCTTACGACCGCCTCATTCGTGATAATGAAAACGTTGACTTCTACGTCTCCTTCGACAACTTCAGGGTCGGCGTCGCTCAGGGCAACGCGCTGCTGTATGGCCTGGGGCTGACCGACAAGGATGGCAAAAAGCTCGACAGTGCCCCCAAGGGTCCGCTCAACATTGAGCTCTTCGCCGGTTCGCCCGACGACAACAACGCCAAGTTTTTCTTCGATGGTGCGATGAGCGTTCTCAGGCCCTTCCTTGACGACGGCACTCTCGTCGTGAAGTCCGGACAGACCAGCTTCGACCAGGTCGCCATCCTGCGCTGGCAGCAGGAAGTCGCCCAGAAGCGCATGGAGGACCTGCTGACCTCGACTTACGGTGGCGGCTCTGAACCCCTCGCCGGCGTCCTCTCGCCTTTCGATGGCATCTCCCGGGGCATCATCACAGCCCTCCAGGGTGCTGGCTACGGCCCTACCATCAAGGACGGCCTGCCCGCTGTGACCGGCCAGGACGCCGAAATCGCCTCCGCCAAGATGATCAACGACGGCATCCAGCAGTCCACCATCTTCAAGGACACCCGTACCCTGGCCGCCCAGTCCGTGACGGTCATCAAGGCGATGGCTGAAGGCAACAAACCCGAGGCCAACGACACCACCACCTACAACAACGGTGTGAAGGTCGTGCCCTCCTACCTGCTCGAGGTCGAAACCATCTACACCGATAACCTCAAGGAAAAGCTCATCGACTCCGGTTACTACACCCAAGCCGACGTTGATGCGGGCGTCGTGAAGAAGTAAACGACGACGGGGTGCGGGGCATCGGCTCCGCACCCCACCCCTTCCGATTCGAGGAATGTAAACATGACGCAGAACATTTGGAAATGCGTGACATCGACAAGGGCTTCAATGGCGTGCCCGTCCTCAAGCATGTCAACCTTGATGTCCGCCCCGGCGAAGTCCACGCCCTGTGCGGTGAAAACGGTGCCGGCAAGTCCACCCTCATGAAGGTTCTCTCCGGCGTCTACCCATATGGGCAGTACGACGGTGCCATCATCTTCGATGGCAAGGAAGTTCAATTCCGTTCCATCAAGGACTCCGAGGCCCTCGGCATTGGCATCATCCACCAGGAGTTGGCCCTCGTTCCCTACCTGTCGATCGCAGAAAACATCTTCCTGGGCGCAGAGAAACCCCGCAAGCTCGGCTTGATCGACTGGCACGAGGTCAATCACCGCGCCGAAAAGATCCTGGAAAAGGTCGGCCTGAAGGAAAACGTAACAACCCAGGTCGGCACGCTCGGCGTGGGCAAACAGCAGCTTATCGAGATCGGTAAGGCGCTGTCCAAAGGACGTGCGTCTGCTCATCCTCGACGAGCCCACCGCCGCCCTCAACGACAATGACTCGGCCCAGCTCCTCGACCTCGTGCGCAGCCTGCGCGATCAGGGCGTCGCTATCGTCATCATCTCCCACAAGCTCGGAGAGATCGCCGAGATCGCCGACCGTACGACGATCCTGCGCGACGGCCAGTCGATCGAGACGATCGATATGAAGGACCCCGACTCCACGCAGGGCAAGATCATCTCGCTCATGGTGGGCCGTGACCTCACTCAGCGCTACCCCGAGCGAAACGTGGAGATCGGCGAGGAGGTTTTCCGTGTGGAAGACTGGACCGTTTACCACCCGGCCCAGGCGGGGCGCGTCGTGATCTCAGGTGCCTCCTTCAATGTGCGTCATGGCGAGGTTGTTGGTATCGCTGGTCTCATGGGTGCCGGACGCACCGAACTGGCGATGAGCATTTTTGGTCGATCCTTCGGTACGTGCATCTCAGGAAAGCTCTTCAAGGACGGCAAAGAGATCACGATCAAGAACGTCTCGGATGCAATCAAGAACGGCATCGCCTACGCGACCGAGGATCGCAAGCAGTACGGTCTCAATCTCATTGACGACATTCGACACAACGTGGCTACCGCTGGCCTGTTCAAGCTCTCGCGCCGGGGCCTCGTCGATGGACACAAGGAGCTGGCGGTCGCCGCCCAATACAAGGAGCGAATGAATATCCGCTCTCACTCCGTCCTCCAAAAGGCCGGATCCCTCTCGGGCGGCAACCAGCAAAAGGTTGTGTTGTCGAAGTGGCTCTACACGGACGCGGACGTCCTCATCCTCGACGAACCCACGCGCGGCATCGATGTCGGCGCGAAGTTCGAGATCTACACACTCATCAACAAGATGGTCGAAGAAGGCAAGGCCGTCATCGTCATCTCCTCCGAACTCGAGGAAATCCTCGGCGTCTCGGATCGCATCTACACCCTGGCGTACGGTCGCATCACCGGAGAGGTCAAGGCTGACGACGCCACACAGGAAAACCTCATGGAACTCATGACTATCGAACCCGCAAGGGAGGAGCAGAAATGACCGCCGAAATCAGCCTGGTTGATACGCTGAAGGCCAACCTGCGTCAGGGCGGCATCTTCATTGCGTTCGTCGCCATTGTCGCCCTGTTCTGGGCGTTCAACCCCGACACCTTCCTCTCGTCGGGCAACCTGACGAACATCGTCCTGCAGTACTCCTACATCCTGATCCTCGCGATCGGCATGCTCTTCGTCATCGTCCTGGCCCAGATCGACCTCTCTGTCGGCTCGGTCGTGGCCGTGACGGGTGCACTCAGCGGTGTTCTCGTCATCAGGCACGGCTACCCCTGGTGGGTTGGCGTCATCGCCGCCCTCGTCATGGGTATCTTGATCGGAGCGTTTCAGGGCTTCTGGGTCGCCTACGTGGGTATCCCTGGCTTCATCGTCACGTTGGCCGGCATGCTCCTCTTTCGTGGCCTGACATACCAGGTTCTCGACAATGTCTCACTCTCTCCCTTCCCCAAGGGCTACTACAATATCGCCAATGGCTTCCTCAATGGCCTTCTGGGTGGTAACGGCTTCGACGTGTTCACCCTGGTGATCTTCGGTATCGGCGTGGTCGGCTTCGCCTACCAGCAGCTGCGCACCCGCCGCGCCCGTATCTCCTACAATCAGGCCGTCGAAGCCATGTGGCTCTTCATCGCGAAGATCGTTGTCATCGGCATCGTCGTCATGTGGTTCGCCTACAAGCTCTCCATTGAGCGCGGCCTGCCCATCGTTCTGATTCTCCTGGCAATCCTCATGCTCGTCTTCGGGACCCTCGCCTCCTCGACGATGTTCGGCCGCGATGTGTACGCGATCGGAGGCAATAAGTCCGCGGCGGCTCTGTCCGGCATCAACGTCAAGAAGGTTACCTTCTGGTGCTACGTCAACATGGGCTTCCTCGCGGGCGTTGCTGGCGTCGTCTACTCGGCCCGTATGAACGGCGCGCAGCCCTCGGCCGGCAACATGTTCGAGCTCGACGCGATCGCCGCGTGCTTCATTGGCGGGGCGTCGACGACCGGTGGTATTGGACGTCTCTCGGGTGCTCTCATCGGCGGCCTCATCATGGCCGTCATGTCCAATGGCATGCAGCTCATGGGTGCCTCTACCTCCACCCAGCAGATCGTCAAGGGAGCAGTCCTGCTCCTGGCGGTTGCGTTCGACGTGTGGAACAAGCAGCGTGCCTCCGCGTGAGGTTGTGGACGCGAGTCATCAGGGTGGGGAGCGGCCGGCAGGCTGCTCCCCACCCTTGCTGATTGAGGTGCTCCTGTGCGCGTGCCGCCGCACGGGTCCATCTGGGTGCGTGTGCCGTGCGTGTTTGTCACGTGCACCGTCTAGGTTGTTTCGTCATTCAATAGGACTCCTGTCCTTACCGAAAAATGCGCCGGTGATAGCGCGTTTGGAGGCGGGTGAGCGCTGAACGGCTGAGAAGTTTGTGTGAAGTGTGATACAGAAGCGGACATTTTTGGGCTGAAATGCGGGCAATTTTCGTGAAATCCGCGAAATATGGCCCTAAACTCGGCGAAATCGTCGGAGATTTCGTACTGTGTCATTCGTGGCCACGAAAGTGGTAACCAAAGAACGAACAGGAATGAGGTTTCTCAATGTCCGTGAACCGTACCGAGCTTGTCGCTCAGATTGCCGAACGCGCCGATCTGACCAAGGCGAAGGCCGACGAGGCCCTGGCCGCGTTCCAGGCTGTCCTCGTTGAGTCCCTGGCTAAGGGCGAGGCTGTCAAGGTCACCGGCCTCCTCTCCGTCGAGCGCGTCGAGCGCGCCGCTCGCACGGGCCGTAACCCCCGCACCGGTGAAGAGATCAAGATCCCTGCTGGCTACGGCGTCAAGCTCTCCGCTGGCTCCACGCTGAAGAAGGCCGTCTCCAAGTGACGCGCTAACCCAACGCATCACCTGTGGGGCACGACCACTCGGTCGTGCCCCACAGGTGATGCGTGCCCGCCTCGCAGCAGGGGAGGCATACGATTGCCCCCGGCCCGAGCGAATCGGGCCGGGGGCGTCCCCTGGAGTAGGTCAGACGACTAAGTGCTTACGCGCTCACCTCTTCCTTAAGCTGGATCTGAAGGAGCGGATGGTGGCACGCTACGCGGTGACGCTCATCCGTGAGTGTGGGCTGGATCTTGCACTCTTCGCCGGCGAAGGGGCAGCGCGGGCGGAAACGGCAACCCTCGGGCGGGTTGACGGCGCTCGGAGGCTCGCCGGTCAGCTTGATGGCTCGGTCGTCGTGGGAGAACTCGGGGTCGGGGACGGGGATCGAGTCGATCAGCGCCTTCGTGTAGGGATGCTTTGGATTCTCGACTACCTCCTTTGCCGGTCCCTCCTCGACGATGCGGCCCAGATACATGACGCCGATGCGGTCCGCCATGTACTGCACGACCGCCAGATCATGGCTGATGAACAGGTAGGACAGGCCCAGCTCAGCCTGTAGATCCTTCATGAGGTTAAGAACCTGCGCCTGAACGGATACGTCCAAGGCGGAGACCGGCTCGTCGGCGACGATCAGGTCGGGTGCCAGGGTCAGCGAGCGAGCAAAACCGATGCGCTGGAGCTGTCCACCCGAGAACTCGTGGGGGTAGCGGTCTAGGATTTCTTCGGTCAGGCCGACCTGCTCGATGATCTCCATGATGCGCTCGGCGATCTGACGAGCGTTCCCAGTCTTCTGGATGCTCATCGGCTCGGCCAGGATCTGGTCGATGCGCATGCGCGGATCCATGGCCGCATAGGAGTCCTGGAACATCATCTGCACGTCGCGGTGGATCGTCACCGCGTCGCGGCCCTTGAGCGTGGCCAGGTCGCGCCCATCCAGTTCGATGGAACCACCCGAGGGTCGCTCAAGACCCGCGATGAGTCGGCCCATCGTCGACTTACCGCAACCCGATTCGCCCACGAGGCCGTAGGTCTCGCCCTTCTTGACAGTAATCGACACGCGGTCCACGGCGGAAACAACGCCCTTGTCGCGCTTGAAGAAGCCGGAACCAGCCGACTCGTACTCGCGCGAGGCCTCCTTGACGTCGAGCAGGACCTCCGAGGACACCAGCGGGGCCTCCTGCGCCCCGGCCTCGTTCCCGTTCTTCTGCGTGTCGAGCTTTGCCTGCAGAGCCGCGGGAGACTCGTCACCCTTCTGTACCGGGTGGAAGCACGAGAAGGTGTGAGTGTCGTCCCCACTCAGGTCTGGGTAGCCCGCGCGGCACTCGTCGGTTGCCCACAGGCAGCGGGCCGCAAACCGGCAGCCCACCGGCAGGTTGGTCAGTGACGGGGGAGCACCCGGGATCGAGAAGAGCTTCGTACCGGCGGCCAGGGCACGCTCGGGCAGAGCAGCCATGAGCGAACTCGTGTAGCGGTGCTTCGGTTCGGTAAACAGCGTCTTCGTCGGAGCCGTCTCCACGATGCGACCGGCGTACATGACGGCCACACGGTCCGTGTGCCCGGCGACGACGCCCAGGTCGTGGGTGATGAGGATGACGCCCATCTGGTACTCGTCGCGCAGCTCGTCGATGAGGTCGAGGATCTGCATCTGCGTCGTCACGTCGAGAGCCGTCGTCGGTTCGTCGGCGATCAGGATGCGCGGCTTGCAGACGAGGGCCATGGCGATCATGACGCGCTGACGCATACCGCCCGAGAGCTGGTGCGGGTAGTTGTTGATGACCACCTCGGGACGGGGCATGCCGACGCGCTTGAGGATCTCGACGGCGCGGGCAAGTGCCTCCTTCTTGGACAGCTTCTCGTGCACGCGCAGAGGTTCACAAACCTGCAAGCCGATCTTCATGGTCGGGTTCAGCGAGGTCAGCGGATCTTGGAAGATCATGCCGACCTTCGTGCCGCGCAGCTTGCGCTTCTCCCTCAAGGAGAGCTTCGTCAGGTCCTGTCCGTCCAGAATGATCTGGCCGGAGGAGACCCGGCCTCCCTGGGGGAGCAGACCCATGAGGGACAGGGCGGTCATCGTCTTACCGGAGCCGGATTCACCCACGATGCCCAGGGTTTCGCCCGCGTTGACGTGCAGGTCGACACCGGAGAGGGCGTGGACCACGCCGGAGCGGATCTCAATGTCAGTGTGGAGGTCCCGGATGTCCAGGAGCGGAGAGTTAGCCATAGTTCTTCTCACCTCTTGCGCAGTCGAACTTCGAAGGCGTCACGCAGGCCGTCGCCAATGAAGTTGAACGACAGAACCAGCAGAATAATGAGGACGCCCGGCGGGTAGAGCAGCCACCAGTTGCCCGAGTAGACGTGCGACTGGCTGTTGGAGAGCATGGCTCCCCAGTCGGTGGCGGGAGGCTGCGCGCCCAGACCAAGGAACGACAGGTAGGCGACATAGAGGACTGCGTCGGCGACCTGGAAGGTCGCGTTGACGATGACGGTACCGATCGTGTTACGCACGATGTGCGTGCGGATCGCTCGGGGCATCGACCCGCCCATGCCGCGCATCGCGACGACGTACTCGCGTGTGCGCAGGGACAGGGCCTCGCCTCGGATGAGTCGGGATGTTCCCAGCCAGGATAGGGCCGACATGATGATGATCAGGACGGGGACCGTCGGCGGGATCATCGTGGCGATGAGCATGAAGAGGAACAGGACGGGCACGGACATGAGCGCGTCAACGATGCGCATCATGATCGCGTCAATCCAACCACCGACGAAGCCAGCGATCGCGCCGTACAGGGTGCTGATCGTGGTCGCGATGATGCCGGCGAACAAGCCGACGATGATCGAGGTCTGGCCGCCCTTCATGAGGCGTCCGAGCTGGTCGTAGCCGACCATATCCGTGCCGAGCGGATGCTCGGCCGATGGTTCCATCTGAGAGATGGACAAGTCGGTGTGAATCTGGTCGGTCACGTAAAACATGGGGCCGATGAAGGAGAATGCCAGCAGAATCAGCAGCAGGCAGACGCCGAAGACGGCGAGCCTGTTCTCCATGAAAACCTGTAGACCCTGGAGTTTGGTCGACTTGCGGGCGGCGGGCGCCTTCGCGGGCGCATCGGGGGTTGCGGTAGCGGTGGTCATTTCGATCGTCCTGCCAGTCGAATGCGGGGATCGGCCAGGGCGTACAGGAAGTCCGCGAGGAGAGCACCGATGACCGTCGCGAAGGAGACGATCAGGGCCACGCCCAGGAGGATCGGGTAGTCACGTCGGCCGGTCGCCTGGTAGTACAGGTAGCCCATGCCGTTGAAGTTAAAGAGCGTCTCGATAACGAGGGCACCACAGAACATCGCGGGAATGTAGAGGCCGATCATGGTGATGACGGGGAACATGGCGTTGCGCAGCGTGTGGACGAAGACGACGCGGAACTCCGACAGGCCCTTGGCGCGAGCGGTACGCACGTACTGCTCGTTGAGGTTGTCCACCATCGAGGAACGCACGTAGCGCGCGTAGGCGGCGATTGTGCCAACTGAGAGCGCGCAGACGGGCAAAATCAGGTGGTCCCACTGCTCCCACATGACGGCCAGGTCTTGGCCCTGCGGGGCGTCGTTGGGCAGGATCGGCCATACCTGCGAGAAGAGGACGATGAGGAGCAGGCCCGCGAAGAAGATCGGCGTCGAGTAGGCAGCAGACAGGCGATCGTCACGATGTAGTCGGGTGCTTTGTTTCTCTTCACCGCCTGCCATACCCCCAGGGGGATCGCGATGATGAGGGCGAGGATGGTGGAGAGCAGAGAGAGGAAGATGGTACGCGGGAGGCGGGCTGCCAGCAGGTCGTTGACGGACTGGTTGTGCTGGTAGGAGTAGCCGAAATCGCCATGCGCGATCTTGTTGAGGTAGGTGACGTACTGCTCGGGGATCGGCCGGTCGTATCCGTTTTCGTGATCGAAAGCCGCGAGCTGTTCTTTCGTCGCGTCCTTGCCCAGTGCGGCTCGGGCGGCACCGCCCGGCTGGGACTGGAGAAGGATGAAGGTGATGATAGTGACCAGGAAGACGACGACAACTGCCTGGCCGAGGCGTTTCAGAATGAATTGGAACATTACGAACTCCACAGTAAGGGGGCAGGCGCCCGCGTGAGAGCGGGTGCGGACGCCTGCCCCGTGAGGTGGTGGGTCGAGCGCTTACTTAGTCTCGGTCTGCCACGACCAGTCCTCAGGCCAGGTGTCGCCCGTCGCGTCGAGTTCGCCCAGGTTGAGCGTCTTCTTCACAGCGGTGATCTGGTAGAACGGGTTGGGCATCCACAGAACGGGGAGGTCCTCCGCGAGTAGTCGTTGTATGCCTGGAGAGCGTCGGGTGCGGTCGAGCGAGTCGACTCTTCGATGAGCTTGTCCGCCTCGGGGTTGGAGTACTGGCCGAGGTTGACGGGGGCACCAGTGGCGAAGAGGCGCTCGCCGGAGGCGTAGATCGGGAAGCCCCACGAGGTCTGGGAGCCGAAGAAGGACAGGTCCCAGGTGCAGGGGGTCTCGTCGTCACATGCCTGCGAGGCACCGACCGAATCGGGGACCTCGTTCATGTCGATCTTGATGCCGAGCTTGCCGAACTGGGAGATGATCTCTTCGAACATCTGGTGCGTGGAGACGAAGCCCGACTGAGAGACGAGCTTGAAGCTCAGCGTGTCGCCGGCCGCGATGCCCTCGCCGCACTGGCCCTCGCCGGTGCCGGGGTTCTCGCAGACGGTGGCACCGTCGGGCACGACCTTCCAGCCGTGGTCTTCCAGGAGTTTCTTTGCGGCGTCCGGATCGAACTTGTAGACGCAGCCTTCGGTGGTACCGACCTTGTCAGCTGCCATGGGGACGGGGCCACACGTCGGGGAGGCGGTGTCGGACCAGATCTTGTTCGACAGCGTCGGCTGGTCGATGAGCTGCTGCATCGCCTGGCGGATGTACTTTTGGTTGATGTACTTCGAGGAGGGAGCCTGGGGTGCGAAGTTCAGGGCCAGGTAGGTGATGGTGTTGCCGGGCCACAGGAAGACGTTGTAGCCCTTGTTCTCAACGGCTTTGCGCTGGTTGTACTGCGCGGCAGGGATGTAGCCGAAGTCGATGGAACCCGAGCGCACGGAGTTGAACTCGGCGTCGTCGCCGGTGAAGGACTTGTAGATCAGCTTGTCGATCTTCGGCTTGTCCTCGCCCCAGTAGTTCTCGTTGGGGACCAGTTCGAGGCCCTGATCGGGGGTGAAGGAGGAGAGCTTCCAGGGGCCGTTCACTGTCTGCCACAGGGGGTTCGTGGCGTAGGTGGACAGGTTCTTGGCCTCGCCCTGCAGGTAGGCGAAGACCTTCTGGGCACCCTCGGGGGTGCGGTCTAGGTCGGAGACAGCCTCGTCTGCGCCGGTCTTGTCCCAGGCATGCTGGGGGAGCAGTGCGACCTTGTTGATCTGGTTGTCGATGAACCAGGACGGGTTGAAGGTGTCGCTGGTCGTGATAGAGAAGGTGTGCTCGTCCTTGATATCGAGCGAGGCTCCGTCGGGGAAGTAGCCTTCCTTGTAGGAGGCCCACTGGTCCTTGTTGTTGGTTACCAGATTCCACCAGAACTCGACGTCGCGGGTGGACACGGCCGTACCGTCGGACCACGTCGCGTCGTCGCGGAGCTTAATGGTGTAGGTCTTGCCGTCCTCGGAGACCTCGGGGACCGTGCCCAGGGACTTGGGGAGGTTGATCTTGTAGGGCGTCTCGGAGGTGGACTTGTAGGCGAAGAGTGGGCGGTACATCGCTTGGATGAACTGTCCATTCTCGCCCTGCGTGTAGCCCTTGGCAGAGACGGGGAAGATCCAGTTGGGGATGCGCGAGGCCATCGTGACCTCGTTCTTTCCGGTCTCTGAGGTGAGCGCACGGTTGGAGCTACAGGCGGACAGGCCCATGGTGGAGACCATGGCGAGTGCCGCACCTGCGGTGATCCACCGCTTTAATCTGAGGTTCATGACTACTCCAAATCAACGTTGATCGGGGACTCTGGCGGAATGTGGTCCCTCCAGACGAGCTTCATCATATGACAGATTGTCGGCCAATGTTGCCGATTTCGATAAATTTGAGAATTTTATGAAAAAATAACAGTGATTTTCGACGAAAGAAGTAGCAAACTTTCGCCACTGAGGCATAATAGGTCCTGTCCTCAGTGTTGAGCGCCGTGTAACATTGCAGTTACCGAAAAACTTGTCAAAGGAGGTGTCATGGCGACTCATGACGTCGATGAGGCTGTATTGACACTGATCGGCTCCGGCCAAGCAGACACTAGGTCCGCGATTGTCAAACAAACCGGACTTGCCGCATCGACCGTGTCAGCGGCCGTGTCGCGGCTCGTCGAGGCCGGGGTTATCGCCGAGGCGGACGAGTCTGTCTCCACGGGCGGACGCAGGGCACGTCGACTCATCACGTCGGAGGGGTGCCGGTGCACTCGCCCTCGTCGAGCTGGGAGCCCACCACGGCCTCGTCGCCCTGACCGACCCGACCCTCGGTATTGGGCGCGCCACCAGCCTCCTCGTCGACATTGCAAACGGACCTAAGACCGTCCTTGCAGCTGTCATGGAAGAAATCAGCCGCCAGGAGAAAGCAGCCGGCGTGCGCGTGGGTGGCCTCGCGCTGGCCGTGCCCGGCCCCGTTGATGCCGCGCGTAGCCGCGTCATCCGCCCCGCCCGCATGCCTGGATGGGACGGGATTAACGTCGCCGAGGCCGTGGCACAGCAGTGCGGTCTGCCTGCGATCATCGAAAACGACGCGCGCGCCGGAGCCATCGGCGAATCCGTCTACCGGCGACGCCTGGGGGGCGTGAGCCCCATCGATACGCTCATCTATATCAAGGCCGGTTCTGCCATCGGCGGTGCCTACCTGGTCGATGGCGCCCCCCTCGTCGGGCAGGGCGGCCTGGCCGGGGACATCTCGCATATCCCCGTCGAGGCGGCCGCGGGCCGCCCCTGCAAGTGCGGCAACGTTGGCTGCCTGGAAACCATTGCCTCGGCCGACTCGATCCGAGCTGACCTGGCTGCCTCCGGCCTCGTTTACGAGAACAACGCGCAGCTCTTGGCCGCAGCGCGCGACGGCGTGCCCGAGGTCGCTACCGCTATCCGCCAGGCGGGGACGCTCCTGGGACTCAGCGTCGCCCACCTCGTGTCCTTCCTGGCTCCCCAAGGCGTCATCGTCGGCGGAGCCCTCTCCGCCGTCGACGCCTTCAGCGCGGGCGTGCGCGCCGCGCTCCACCAATCGTGCCTGCCCTCCATCATGGAAGACCTGGTCATCGAGTCGTCCCGCTCCGGGCGTGATGCCGCGCTCTGGGGCCTGTCGACCCTCACCCCCCACAAGATCTCAAAGGAGAATCGCTCATGACAAAGCCCCGCATCGCGGTTGCCGGTATCCACATCGAATCCTCGACGTTCACGCCCTACGTCTCGACCGCCGACGACTTCATCGTCACGCGTGGCGAGGAGCTGATGGACCGCTTCTACTGGTGCGACGAGGACTGGGCCACCCAGATCGAGTGGATTCCCGTCCTGCACGCACGAGCCCTGCCCGGCGGTGTCGTCGAGCGCAGCGCCTACGACGCATGGAAGGCTGAAATCCTGGAAGGACTCGTGGCGGCAGGCCCCCTCGACGGCCTGTTCTTCGACATCCACGGTGCCATGAGCGTCCAGGGCATGGATGACGCCGAGGGCGACCTCATTAATGCGATCCGCGGCGTTATCGGCCCCGAACCGATGGTCAGTGCCTCGATGGACCTGCACGGAAACGTCTCCCAGGACCTCTTCGACGGCTGCGACATCCTCACCTGCTACCGCCTCGCGCCCCACGAGGATGCCCTCGAGTCGCGCCGTCGTGCCGCCTACAACCTGGGTATGCGCCTCCTGAATGGGCAGCCCAAGCCCGTCAAGGCCCTCGTCCACGTGCCCGTCCTGCTGCCCGGCGAAAAGACCTCGACCCGCATCGAACCCGCCAAGTCCCTCTACAAGATGATCGACCCCATCGAAGAAATGGACGGCATCCTCGACGCCGCCATCTGGATCGGCTTCGCGTGGGCCGACCAGCCACGCTGCAAGGGCGCAGTCGTCGTCACGGGCGACGACGCCGACCTCGTCAAGGAGCAAGCCGAGCGCATCGGTCAGTACTTCTGGGACGTGCACGACCGCTTCGAGTTCGTCGCCCCCGTCGCTTCCATGGAAGAATGCCTGGCCGCCGCCGAGGAGGGTCCCAAGCCCTTTTTCATCTCCGATTCCGGCGACAACCCGGGTGCCGGCGGTGCCGACGACGTGACGGTCGCGCTCGCGGCCCTGCTGAAGTGGAAGCCCGTTCAGGAGGCGACGCTCGACGTCGTCTACGCCTCGATTATCGACCCCGTCGTGGCCGCAGTCGCGTGGGAGGCCGGCGTGGGTGCCGGGGTAGACCTCGAGGTCGGCGGACACATCGATACCCACGAGCCTGGACCGCTGAGCGTGCATGCCACTGTCGAGGCTCTCGCCGACGACCCGATGGGCGGCCACACCGCCCTGCTGCGCACCGGCGGCCTGCGCTTCATCGTGACCACGAATCGCAACCAGTACACGATGTTTTGCCAGTTCGAGCTGCTCGGCGTGGATATTACGAAGACAGACGTCGTCGTCGTCAAGATTGGCTACCTCGAGCCCGACCTGTACGAGACCCAGAAGGGCTGGCTCATGGCGCTGACCCCCGGAGGCGTCGACCAGGACCTCATCCGCCTCGGTCACCACAAGATCGACCGACCGATGTTCCCCTTCGATCCGGATATGGCAGATCCCGATCTGCACGCTCAGGTGGTTGTGCCATGAGTGCCGTCAAGGGGGCAGATGGGCCGGTATTTGGAGGCATCGACATTGGTGGCACCTCCATCAAGTGGATGATCGTCGATGAAGCCGGCGCAATCCTCACGAAGGGGAGTGAACCCACAAGGTGCGAGGCCGTGGCCGAGCAGGTGGGCGGCATCGGCTCCCGGTTGGCTCATGCCCATCCGGGACTGGTGGGTGTCGGACTTATTTGCCCCGGCCTCGTCGATGAGGACAACGGAACCGTCGTGTACGCGGCGAACCTGGAGCTGCGTGGCGTTCAACTCGCCCGCGCGGTCGAGGAAGTGACGGGCATTCCCGCCGCCCTCATGCACGACGGGCGAGCCGCGGGCCTGGCCGAGGGACTCCTCGGTGCGGGGCGCGGGGCTTCCTCCTTCCTCATGATGCCGATCGGCACCGGTATTTCCGTCGCCCTCATGCTCGGCGACGCCCTGTGGAGCGGCGCGACTTTCAGCGCCGGAGAGGTCGGGCATGCGCCCATCTTCCCCGGGGGAGAGTCATGCCGGTGCGGCTCGCGCGGGTGTCTGGAGGTCTACGCCTCCGCGAAGGGCATCGCACGCCGATACTTCCAGGCAACCGGCGAGGACATCGGCACCAAGGCCATCGAGAAAGCAATTGGCACCGACCCCGTGGCCACCGAAGTATGGGGGACCGCCGTGCGGGCTCTCGCCCTCTCGTTGACCCACATGACGCTCACCGTCGACGTCGAGCGCATCATCATCGGCGGCGGCCTGTCTCATGCGGGGGAGAATCTGCTGGCACCGCTGCGCGAGGAGTTTGCCTCGATGTTGACGTTCCGCGACGCACCCGAGATCGTCCGCGCCTCCCTGGGGGAGCGGGCGGGCGTTGGGGAGCCGCGATCCTGGCCGCCCGCGTGGGCGGATCGACCTGCTATGAAAGGTGGCAGCCGTGACGGTTGTTGAGATTTGCGTCGAAGATGCTGTGGGTGTGCGTCGTGCGCGCGATGGGGGAGCGGATCGGATCGAGATCTGCACTGACCTGTCGTGCGGGGGCCTGACCCCCGCTTTCGACGAGGTGGCTGCCGCCCTTGAACTCGCCCCTGCGGGCGGCGTCCAGGTGCTCGTGCGCCCGCGATCCGGCAACTTCGTACATTCGCGCGAAGAGGTCGACCGTATCGCCTCCGATATCGTGACGCTGCGCGCCATTGGTCGGGGGTCTCCCGTGCGTCTGGGCTTCGTGGTCGGTGTCTTAGCGGACGATGGGTCCATCAACGTGGACGCGGCTGCTCGACTGCGCGACATTGCCGAGGAAGCACCCCTGACCTTCCACCGGGGCTTCGACCAGTACTCGATCAGGATCGGGGTCTTGACGTCCTCATGGAGCTGGGCTATGACCGCGTTCTGACGACTGGTGGCCACCCTGCGGCTGCCCAGCCCGAGGCACTGGCGCGCTTGGTCGAGCGCGGGGGAGAGGACATCATCATCCTCGTCTCGGGCGGCTTGCGCGCCCACAACGTTGCCGAGGTCGTGGCGGCCTCGGGCGCACGAGAGGTCCATATGCGCGCCCCCGGGACCTCAGGAACCGATCAAGCCGAGGTTGAGCGAATTATCGCCGCCCTGCACGGATAACGTGGCTCACACATTTTCGAAAAATCTTCATCGATTCGTCTGACAAATCGACGTCAGCAGTGTAAGGTTAAACACATGAGAATTGGAATTTTCAACGACGAAGATCAGATCGCATCCCTCGCAGCAGACCGCATCCTCGAGGTCTACCGTGCCAAGCCGAACTTTGTGCTCGGTTTGGCCACCGGTTCCTCGCCGCTGAAGCTCTACGCGGAGCTCGTGCGCCGCTACCAGGCCGGTCAGATCTCCTTTGCCCAGGTTCGCTCCTACAACCTCGACGAGTACGTGGGCCTGCCCCGCGACCACTACGAGGGCTACGCGAACTTCATCCACCGTCACCTCGTCGATCTCGTCGACATGCCCGAGGGAGCGGCCCACGGCCCCGACGGCTGGTGCGATGACCTCGAGGCAGGTGCCGCCGCCTACGACGAGGCCATCAAGGCTGACGGCGGCATTGACATCCAGGTCCTCGGCATCGGAAGCGATGGCCACATCGGCTTCAACGAACCCGGCGGCACCCTCGCCTCACGCACCCACGTGGGGGTCCTGACCGAGCAGACCCGCCGCGACAACGCACGCTTCTTCGATGGCTACATCGACCAGGTCCCCACGCACTGCGTAACCCAGGGCCTGGGCACGATCATGGACTCGCGTGCCCACATCTTCATCGCCACGGGTGCGGGTAAGGCGGATGCAGTCAAGGCCATGATCGAGGGCGGCGTGACTCAGCGCTGGCCAGCGTCCATCCTCCAGCACCACCCTGACGTCACCGTGCTCCTCGATGAGGCCGCCGCCTCCAAGCTCGAACTCGCAGACTTCTACAAGGAGGTCTGGGAGAAGGAACACCTGTGAGATAGTTTTCCGCGTCCCCCTGCCCCGGCCTCGCCCACGTGAGGCCGGGGCTATGTCGCCTCTGACGCTTCGCTCCCGGCGCACGCGGCCTCCCGCCTTCACGCCCATCCGGGTCGTACAATGGACCCCATGCGTAACGCCCTTGACGAACCCACCGGCCCCTCCGCGCCCTCCGGCCCTTCCACCGCGTCCTCGACCGGCCTGCTGGAGCGTACCGAGACCCGCAAGGAGCGCACCGACGGTGATGGCGACCGCTTCGCCCACTTCGTGCGCAAGGACAAGGCAAACTCTTCGATGGTGACGGGCCAGCCCGTCGTCGCCCTGTGTGGCAAAGTGTGGATCCCTACCCGCGACGCGTCGCAGTACCCGGTGTGCCCCACTTGCAAGGAGCTGCGTGATTCGATGGGTAAGAACGGGCGCATTGGCCCTTCTCCGACGGCGGAAAGGGTTCCGACAAGTGAGCGAGACGACCCGGCGCGCACCCGTTGGCAGGCTGCGCGCCTGGCAGGCTGCTGCCTTGGACCGCTACATGGCGTCCTCCCCGCGCGACTTCCTGGCGGTCGCGACCCCGGGTGCGGGTAAGACGACCTTCGCCCTCACGCTTGCGACCGAGCTGATCGCTCGCGGCGTCGTCGATAAGCTGACCGTCGTGTGCCCCACCGAGCACCTCAAAGGCCAGTGGGCCTCGAGCGCCGCACGCTTCGGCATCCACATCGACCCCGACTTCACGAACTCGCAGGGCGTGGCCGGTTCCCACTTCGACGGCGTGGCCGTCACCTACGCGCAGATCGGCTCTAATCCGGCGGTCCACGCGGCGCGTACCCGCGCCTATCGCACCCTCGTCATCCTCGACGAGATCCACCACGCCGGCGACTCCCTGTCGTGGGGCGATGGCGTGCGCGAGGCCTTCACCGATGCGACGCGTCGCCTGGCTCTGACGGGTACGCCTTTCCGTTCCGACACGTCGCCGATTCCCTTCGTCACCTACGAGGAGGATGAGGAAGGCATCCGACGCTCGCGTGCCGACTACACCTACGGCTACGGCGACGCCCTCAAGGACGGCGTCGTGCGCCCCGTCCTGTTCATGTCCTACTCGGGACAGATGGCCTGGCGCACCAACGCGGGCGACGAGGTCAGCGCCCGCCTGGGCGAGCCCCTCACCAAGGACATGATGAAGCAGGCCTGGCGCACCGCGCTCGACCCCACAGGTGAGTGGATCTCCGCCGTCCTGCGTGCCGCTGACCTACGCTTGGAGGAGGTGCGCCGCACGGTGCCTGATGCAGGTGGTCTCGTCATCGCCTCGAACCAGGACCATGCGCGCGCCTACGCTCGCCACCTGCGCCTCATCACCGGCAAGGCACCGACGGTCGTTCTGTCCGACGACGCGGACGCCTCTGATCGTATCTCCAAGTTTGCGGACTCCCCCCGACAAGTGGATGGTTGCCGTGCGTATGGTGTCCGAGGGCGTCGACGTCCCCCGCTTGGCTGTCGGCGTCTACGCGACGAACGCCTCCACGCCCCTCTTCTTCGCCCAGGCGATCGGCCGCTACGTGCGTGCGCGTCGCCGCGGCGAAACCGCGACCGTCTTCATTCCCTCCGTCGTGCCCCTGTTGACCCTCGTTGGCGGCATGGAGATTGAGCGAGACCACGCGCTGGACCGTCCCAGGCGCGAGGAAGCCAGCGAAGACGACATGTGGAACCCCGAGGATGCCATGGTTGCGGCCGCAAACCGCGAGGAAAAGGCATCTTCCGACCTGCTCTCCCAATTCGAGGTCCTGGGTGCCGACGCTGAGTTCGATGGCGTCCTCTTCGACGGTGCCGCGTGGGGTACGGGTGCCGAGGTCGGCTCCGAGGAAGAGCAGGAATACCTCGGCATTCCCGGTCTCCTGGACGCCGATCAGGTGACGACCTTGCTGCGCGCCCGCCAGGCGGGTCAGGTCGCCGCCCAAAAGAAGACCCGCGCTGCTCAGAAAATGCGCGAGGAGAATGCGGGTATCCCCGCCCACAAGCTACGCGCCGCCAAGCGCAAGGAACTCCAGCACCTGGTTTCCACCTGGTCTCGCCGCTCGGGCGAAACCCATGCGACCATCCATTCGCGTCTGCGCTCGCGCTGCGGCGGCCCCGAGGTCGCCCAGGCCACAACCGAGCAGATCGAAGCGCGCATCGCCCTGCTGCGCGAGTGGTTCGTCGGCCGTCACTAACGCCCCACCGCGCACCCGGGTGCGCTGAGCCGACGACCGAACCCTGGCCTCGTCCCTCCGATTGAGAAGGACGAGGCCAGGGCTTCGTCATACGTCGAGCTGGGGTCAGCCGACCTTTTCGTAGCGCGTGGGGATAGCAGTCTCGCCCTCGGACAGGCGCCATGCCTGGTAGGGCAGCTCGTTGCGGGCGCGCAGGTGGCGCTCCTGGGCGCGCGACAGGGCCTCGGAACCCCAGGCGTCGGCATCGATCTGGCCGCCGCGAACCAGCTGGACCTGCAGCGGACGGGCACCGCGCTCGGCCAGGAGAGCCTGGCCCTCCTCGAAGGAGGTGCCGACGAGCAGGAGCTCCTCGGTCGCGTAGCCGTCCTCGCCCAGGACACGACCGGCGACCTTGCGACCGCCGACCGTGGACTTCGACTCGGCCTTCTTGGCGACAAGCACAGTCTCGCCGTTGGAATCCTCACGCCGAACGACCTTGAGACCAGGGCGGCCGTCGGCACACCCGAGCCCGTCACCAGCTTGGTGCCCACGCCGTAGGAATCCACGGGTGCCGCGCCGAGGGCGGCGATCGCGTACTCGTCCAGGTCGGAGGTCACCGTGATCTTGGTCGAGGTGGCACCCATCGCGTCAAGCTGTCCTCGCACCTTGAACGCCTGCGCAACCAGGTCGCCCGAGTCCAGGCGCACCGCGCCGAGCTCGCCGCCCGCAGCGCGCGCGGCCTCAACCGCGTTAATGACGCCCTGCCTGATGTCGTAGGTGTCCACGAGCAGCGTCGTGCCAGCGCCCAGCTTGGCGACCTGGGAATCGAAGGCATCGCGCTCGGTGTCGTGCAGGAGCGTGAACGCGTGGGCGGCCGTGCCGATGCAACGGATCCCGTAGCGCTTGGCCGCCTCGAGGTCGGAGGTACCCTGGAAGCCACCGATGATGGCGGCGCGGGCGGCGGAGACTGCGGCGCGCTCGTGGGCGCGGCGCGCACCCATGTCCATGCAGGGGCGACCGTGGGCCGCGATTGTCATGCGCGAGGCTGCCGAGGCCACCGCGCAGTCGTGGTTGAGAATCGACAGGAGCAGCGTCTCCAGGAGCGTGCAGTCCGCGAAGGTGCCCTCAACGGTGAGCAGGGGCGAACCGGAGAAATAGCACTCGCCCTCGGCGTAGCCCCAGATGTCGCCCGAGAAACGCCACGTCGTCAGGAACTGGGCGGCCTCCTCGGAGATGATCCCCTGGTCGCGTAGCCAGTCGATCTGCTCGGCGTCGAACTCGAAGCGTTCGAGGGCCTCGAGAATGCGACCGGTACCGGCCACGACGCCAAAGCGACGCGTGGCAGGCAGGCGGCGCCCGAACAACTCAAACGTGCAGCGACGATGTGCGGTGCCGTCCTTGAGGGCGGCGTCGAGCATCGTGAGCTCGTACATATCAGTCAGCAATGAAGTAGATGTCGATGCAGGCATACTGTGAGCCTACCCTGAGAAGCGTGTCACCGGCACGCGAATTCTCTTCCATGGTCGCTCGTTTGGACCTAGGGTTGACATATGAGCATGATCGTCCAACCGGTACCGCGCACGCACGAGGCCTCCACCTCCGTGCCCCGTTGGCGTACCGTCGTATGGGACGACCCGGTCAACCTCATGAGTTACGTCACTGCCGTATTTCGCGAGTACTTCGGCTACTCCACCTCCCGCGCTGAAGAACTCATGATGGCGGTCCACACGCGCGGGCGGGCGACCGTGTCCACGGGCGTGCGCGAGCGCGTCGAGGCCGACGTTATGGCCATGCACTCCTACGGTCTGCACGCCACCATCGAAGAGGACAGGGACTGACCCCATGGAAGCCTTCGCCTATCGCGACGGCGGCTTCTCCTCGTCGATGAGCCGCGGCGAAGCCCTCCTCCTGCGCCAACTCGCCAGCGAGGTCCTCGTGGTCCTTGATGATCCCGGCGACTTTGCCACGACCTCGTCAATGATCAACGCCGCCACTGAAACCGAACAACGCAGGGAAGTCCCACGCGAGCGCAGCCTGCGCATGCTGCTGCCCTCCATGAGTGACGACGGTGAGGACGCTGCGCGGATGCGCGCCCTCACCGAGGACCTGTTGCGCACCGAAAAATCCGCGCGGCTACGCGCGATGGTGAGCGATCTTGAACACATCACGTACGGGGGTGGAGACACGCTCGTGATCCCTTGGAGCGGGGTGTGGAAGTGGCTCGCAGCGCTCAACGATATTCGGTTGGGCTTGGCCGGTGAGCTGGAGCTATCTGATCGATCCGACGCGCAGCGCATCGAAGAACTGGCGATGAGTGAACCGACCGGAGAGCGCGCGCAGACGGTCGCCGCGATCTACATGCTCGTCACGTGGTGGCAGGACTCACTGCTGGACGCCGTGAATAAATCTCAGTAAGGAATAAGGTCGCGTATATGAATAACGCCCCGATCGGAATCTTCGACTCGGGCCTGGGTGGGCTGACGGTAGCCCGTGCGGTCATCGATAAGCTGCCCGACGAAGAGATCATCTACCTGGGCGACACCGAGCACACGCCCTACGGTCCGCGTGCAATCGCGCAGGTGCGCTCGCTGACGCTGTCCGCCCTCGACGAGTTGGCCTCGCGCGGAGTCAAGGCCCTGGTCATTGCCTGCAACACGGCGACGGCCGCCGCGCTCGCGGACGCGCGCGAGCGCTATTGGATCGACGCCGGCATCCCCGTCATTGAGGTCATCACGCCTGCGGCGCGCCAGAGCGTCATCGCCACGCGCAACCATCGCGTCGGCGTGATCGGTACGAAGGCGACCATCCAATCCGAGGCATACCTGCGCGCGCTCGCCGCCGTTCCCGGTCTGACCGTGAACCAGCAGGCGTGCCTGCCTTCGTCGAGTTCGTCGAGGCCGGGGTGACTACGGGTGAGGAGATCGAATCCGTGGCCCGCGAGTACCTGACGCCGCTGAAGGACGCGGGCGTGGACACCCTGATCCTGGGATGCACGCACTACCCGCTGCTGACGGGCGTTATTGGCCGCGTCATGGGCGAAGGCGTCACGCTGGTGACCTCCTCGGAGGCGACCGCGAACGTTACTACAACGAACTGGTGGATCGCGACCTCTTGCACGACCCGTGGCCCGCTGGCAAGGGTCCGCAGCATCAGTTCCTGGCGACGGGTGCGTCGGACACGTTCCCGCTCCTGGCTCGTCGCTTCCTGGGTCCCGAGGTGGGCACGGTGTCCCAAGTCCACACCGGTGGGGGAATCGCGTGAAGCTGACCGTTATTGGCGCGACAGGTTCCATGTCGGGCCCGCAGTCTCCCGCGTCCTCCTACCTGGTGCAGGCGCGCGGCGTCGATCCCTTCTCGAGGGCGGAGCGTACCTTCTCGCTCGTGTGCGACATGGGTCCGGGGTCCTTCGGGGCGCTGTGGAAGCACGTGTGCCCGTGCGAGCTGGATGCCCTGGCGCTGTCTCACTGCCATGCCGATCACATGGGCGACATCATCTCGCTGCAGGTGTACCGCAAGTGGGGGCCGGGTTCGTGCGCGATTCGGCCCATGTCCCTGTTCGGGCCGGGCGAGACGCTCCACCGTGTGCGCCAGATTGAGGGCGCACCTGAGGGTGAGTCCTACGAGGGTGAGTTTGCGTTCACACAGCTTCGCCTGGGCGACACCTACGATGTTGGTCCGATGACGATCCAGCCGTTCCGTGCCCTGCACCCCGTGGAGTCTTTCGGTCTTCGCATCGAGGGGCCGTCGGAGGAGGATCCTGCGCGCCGCGTCGTCCTGTTCTATACGGGTGACACCGACCTGTGCGACACGATTATTGAGGGTGCGCGCGGGGCCGATGTGCTCCTCAGCGAGGTGGGCTTCACCTCGGATGAGACCGAGCCCAACATGCATATGGACGGGACCCGCGCCGGCACTCTTGCCACGCGCGCGGGCGTGGGCCGCATGATCGCCACCCACATCCAGCCGTGGACCCCGAAGACCCGGGTGGCCTCGGAGATTCGTCAGACGTGGTCGGGTCCCCTCGACTTCGCAGAAGCGCGGATGGTCGTTTCCTTCTAATTCACCGTCGCCCGGCCTCGGATGAACGAGGCCGGGGTTGCGTTCACGCGTTTAGTCTCCCTGGGCGGCGTAGGAGTTGTGGCGCTGCCATTCAGTGAGGAAGGAGACGACGCGCGCGGGGCCACCACCCTCGCTCCACCCGTGGTTCTTGTGCCGGAGCAGGATCTTGCGGGTACCCAGCGACGGCAGGGGGGTGATCCGCATACCAGTCCTGTGGGCACCAGCGAGCGCCATTGCCGGCAGGATCGTCGAACCCGCGCGGGCGCGCACGAGGGAGCGGGCGGCCTCGTAGGTGGTGTACAGGTGGGGTGCCCAGCTGGTGTCCGGGAATGCCTTGGTGATGCGGCGCATGACGTGGTCTCCGCTGGAACCCGGGCTGACGCGCAGCCACGTCAGGTCCGCGAGGTCCTCAATGGAACGGATGGGGGGAGCGGAATCAGGGGTGACCAACACCCACGGTTCGTCAATGAATGGAATGTCCGTGTATCCGCGCGGGGGCAAACCGGGGTCCTCGTCGCGTTCGATGACGAGGATGTCGAAGCGGCCCGTGCGCAGGGCTGCCATGCCGGGTGTCTCCTCCGTTTCCTCGATACGCAGGTCGATGCCGGGCAGAGCCTCCTCCAGGTCAGGCAGCGCCGGGATCAGGGTGGAGCGGCAGATCGTCAGGAATGCCCCCAGCGTGACCGTGCCCGTCACTGGCCGGTGAGGGGCCGCAGGGCCTTGAGTGCTTCGGCGATGTCGGCGTTGATGCGTTCGCCTGCCTCGGCGACGATGGTGCCGGCGGGGGTCAGGATCGCTCCGGATGTCGTGCGCTCGACGAGCTTGAGGCCCACTTCTTCCTCAAGTTTTTGGATCTGCTGAGAGACCGCCGAGGGGGAGACCATGAGGATGTCCGCGGCAGCCACGATGCCGCCTTCGCGCGCGACCGAGAGAAGGAACGGCAGTCGGCGGGGATCGATGTCCATACGCACTCCATTGTTAAGTGAAACTACACGATAACTATAGAACCATTCAATTGTGCTTGACTAGTGGATGGTGGACAATGAGTGCCATGACCATCTCGCACCTGGCAATCGTGATCCTCGGCTGGGTTGGTGCCGCCGCCTCCATCGTCGCCTATTACCTCGTCTCCACCAAGCGCTTCGCTCCCGACTCTCTGCGCTACCACACGTTGAATGCATCCAGCTGCATCCTCCTGGCTCTCGCCTGCGCATCCACGGGTGCGTGGCCGTCCTTCCTGACCAACGCCATCTTCATCGGCGTCGGATTCACCATGATCTGGCGTGTGCGCGACCGCCTTGTACGCCGTCTTCTTCAGGTCGTGCGCTTCTTTGACGTGCGGCGTTTTCTTCTGCGGCGTCAGCGCGTGGCGCGCGCACGCTGATGCGGAGCGTGTGGGGGCGGGCTGGGGTCGCCCCCACACGCGTATGTTCCTTCCGGATTAATTAAGAACTGGATGGGTGAACAGTCAATACTGTGTCAACGTATCCCAAGGAAAAGTCTGTAAGAAACACTTCACTGAAAAATTAGAGAGAATCGATGGAAAGAGACGAGAAAAAGGGGGATCATGGGAGCACGATGCGGTGACAGATCCACCGCACGGTACTCAAAGAGGAGCACACAATGTCTCGTTTCGTCGCATCACTCCTTCAACGCCTCGCCCATCGCAGCAGAATGCGCCAACAGCGCAACCCGCTGCAGTACTCGATGGACCGCCCCTTCTTCGGGAACCTCGTCGCCCGCTGATGGAGCGCCCGCCGGGCGTACACAAGTGCCGGACACCCCTTGGGTGCCCGGCACAATCATGTTGGGGGCTAGCCGCGCAGGTACTCCACGATGTAGGGCATGAGTGCGCGGAAGGCGATGCCACGGTGGCTGATCGCATTCTTCTGCTCGGCGCTCATCTGTGCGGTTGTGACCTCGAAGCCCTCGGGGACGAAGATCGGGTCGTAGCCGAATCCGCCCTCGCCGCGGGGGGAGCGTGTCAGGGTGCCGCGCACCTCGCCGCGCTCGACGAACTCGCGCCCATCCGGCGTTACCAGGACAGCCGCCGACACGAAGGCGGCACCGCGGTGGCGGTCGGGCACGTCGGAGAGCTGATCAAGGAGCAGGCGTAGGTTCGCCTCGTCATCCCCGTGGGAGCCGGACCAACGCGCGGAGAAGATGCCGGGTGCACCACCCAGCACATCCACCGTGATACCGGAGTCGTCGGCGATGGCCGCCAGGCCGGTGGCGCGCGCCAACGCGCGGGCCTTGATCAGCGAATTTTCCTCGAACGTTACTCCGTCCTCGACCGGGGAAGCCACGTCGAAGTCGCTCATGCGCGCCACACAGCCGGCCTCGAAGCCCTCCCATGCGGGGGCCAAGATGGCCTCGAGTTCGCTGACCTTGTGCGCGTTGGAGGTCGCGAAGACCAAGCGTGCGTTCACGGGCGCACCTCGACGCGCTCCATGAGGGGAGCCTCGAGCGCCAGCTTCTGGGCCGCGGCGAGCCGGGCGTTACCCAGCGTCGCCAGGTCCAGCAGTTCGTTCAGCTCGTCGCGGTTGAAAGGCGCGTGCTCGGCGGTGCCCTGCACCTCGATGAAGCGGCCATCGCCTGTCTGGACGACGTTCATATCAGTCTGCGCGCGCACGTCCTCGACGTAGGGCAGGTCCAGCATGGGGGTGCCGTCGATAACGCCCACGGAGATCGCGGAGATCGAGTCAGTGAGGACGGTCGTGGAGGGCTTGAGGATGCCCTGCTCTTGTGCCCAAGACACCGCGTCGGCCAGGGCCACGTAGGCACCGGTGATGGCTGCGGTGCGGGTGCCGCCGTCGGCGCGCAGGACATCGCAGTCCAGGACGATGGTGTTCTCACCGAGCGCGGACACATCGACGATGCCGCGCAGGGAGCGGCCAATGAGGCGTGAAATCTCCTGGGTGCGCCCGCCCACCTTGCCTTGACGGACTCGCGGGAGGAACGCTGTTCGGTGGCGCGCGGGAGCATTGAGTACTCGCCGGTCACCCAGCCCTCGCCGGAGTCGCGCTTCCAACGCGGCACACCTTCGGTGAAAGAGGCGACACACAGGATGCGGGTGTTGCCGAACTCAATGAGGACGGAACCCTCGCCGGTACCTGACCAACCGCGGGTCATGGAGACGGGACGGAGCTGGGACGGGGTGCGCCCATCGGCGCGCATGGGAGTGTTTGTCATAGTGCCTAGGGTAGCTCACCGCGTTACCGTGGAGTTATGAGTCTTGATCTACCTCTCGTCCGCGGTCACGTCGATCCGGCGGTCGCGCTGCGCGATTCCGTGACTCCGGCCGCACTGGCACGCGCCGGTGAGGCTGATGTCATCGTTGTTGACTCCTCCGGTTTCGTCCTCCTTGACGAGGCCGTGGCATCGTCCTCGGATACGCCTGCTCTGCGACGTCTGACCGGGGATGAGGCCACGTGTGCGTTCGAGGGATCCACGGCCTCGTTTATCGGGGTGGTGGGCGGCCGCCCGATCGTTGCGCTCGAGACCAGCCGGGACGAGGCAGAGGGCACCTGGGAGCACTTGCGTGCGGTCGGGTGGAGGCTCGGCGGCGACGAGGCCGCCGTGGCCCTGACTGCGGTCGCGCTGGCCGGATGGCATGCCACCTACCGATTCTGTGGGCGATGCGGTTCGCCCGTGTCCCTGGAGTCGGGCGGCTGGGCGGCTCGCTGCGCGGCCTGTGACCGTGTCGAGTACCCCCGCCAGGACCCGGCGATCATCGTCCTCGTCCAGGACCACGACGGGCGCGTGCTGCTCGCGCACAACGCACTGTGGAAGCCGGGTTTCGTCTCGATCATCGCCGGCTACGTCGAGGCTGGGGAATCCCCGGACGTGACGGTCGCACGTGAGGTCGCCGAGGAGGTTGGCATCGAGATTGAGACGCCCACCTACGTCGCGACCCAGCCCTGGCCCTTCGGGCGCTCGCAGATGATGGGATACCGTGCCCGTACGCGTCAGCCGTGCCCCACCCCGCAGGTGGACGGCGTCGAGATCGAGTGGGCACGCTTCTACAGCCGCGAGGAGCTGACACGCACGCTCGAATCCGGGGAGATCAGCGCGCCCGGACGCGCGTCCATCGCCTACGCGCTCCTCGCCGACTGGTATGGCACCGACCTGCCGAGCGGACCGGACGGCGCGGGACGCAACTGAGGGCGGGCAATGGAAGAATGGGGAGCATGAACCCCGAGGAACTGCTCGACGCCCTGGACCCCGATCAGCGCGCCGTCGCCACGCAGGTGGCTGGCCCGCTCGCCGTGCTGGCCGGCGCGGGCACAGGTAAAACGCGGGCGATCACGTATCGCATCGCCTACGGGGCTGCCGTCGGGGCTTTTGACCCCTCAAACGTGCTTGCCGTAACGTTCACGCAGCGCGCTGCCTTTGAGATGCGACACCGCCTGGCCCAGCTGGGGGTTCCCAAGGCGCAGGCACGCACCTTCCACTCCGCGGCGCTGCGCCAGCTGCGCCATTTCTGGCCCACCGTCGTTGGTGGACCCCTGCCCGACGTTGTACCGTACAAAGCCTCCCTTGTCGCCGCCGCCGCTGCCCGCCTCGGCATTGCGTTTGACCGCACGAACGTGCGCGACATCGCCGCCGAGGTCGAATGGGCGAAAGTCTCGATGATCGACGCCGCGCACTACGCCTCGCGCGTGGAACGCCTGGGACGAGACGTACCCGCCGGGCTGGACGCGGTCGACATGGCACGCCTCCTCGACGTGTATGAGGATGCGAAAAACGAACGCGGAGTCATCGACTTCGAGGACATCCTCATCTACCTGTGTGGCATGCTGCAGGAACGCGCCGACGTCGCCTCCATCGTGCGCAAGCAGTACCGATCCTTCGTGGTCGACGAGTTTCAGGACGTCAACCTCCTCCAGGCACGCCTCCTCGACCTATGGCTGGGTGGTCGCCACGACGTGTGCGTCGTCGGTGACGTCGCACAGACGATCTACTCCTTCACGGGCGCGTCCCCGGACTATCTGACGGGGTTCGGACGCAAACACCCCGGTGCTCGCATCGTCGAACTGACGCGCGACTACCGCTCCACTCCGCAGATCGTGGCGCTGGCCAACGATGTCCTCGCCCGCGCCACACAGCGCGACGGCACAGTACGCCTGTCCAGCCAGCGCGACGGGGGAGCGCACGTCGGATACTGCACCTACGAGGACGACCACGCCGAGGCCGAGGGAGTCGCTACGCAGATCGTCGATCTCATCGCCGGCGGCACCCAGCCCCACAACATTGCTGTCCTCATGCGCACTAACGGCCAATCCCAAGCCTTCGAGGAAGCCCTGGGCGTGCGCGGTATTCCCGTGGCCGTCGCCGGAGGAAAACCCTTCTTTGCCCGCGACGACGTGCGCACCGCGATCTCACGCTTGCGCGCCGCGGCCGCAGCCTCGGAAAAGGGAACCGTGGGAGAGATCGTACGCGAGGTTCTCTCCGGCGTCGGCTGGTCTCCCGAGGCCCCCTCGGCCCAAGCGGGTTCTGAGCGCTGGTCGAACATGAACGCTATCGTCGGGTGGGCCGACGACTCACAGGCACCCACGCTGGCCGCCTTCGTCGCCGAACTCGACGAGAGGATCGCCTACCAGGTCGAACCCGACAAGGAAGGCGTTGAGCTGGCCACAATCCACGCCGCCAAGGGCCTCGAGTGGGATGCAGTCTTCCTGGTTGGCCTCTCAGAGGGCCTGCTGCCCATCTCGTACGCGAAAACCCCCGAAGCCCGCGAGGAGGAACGACGCCTGCTGTACGTGGCCGTCACCCGAGCCCGCGACCTACTCACCTGTCGTGGGCGCGCTCGCGGGGCGCGGATGGGCGGGGCAAGCGTAAGCGCAGTCGCCTCCTGGACGGCATGTGGCCCAAAGAACGGCGCTCCGGATCGTTCGCGCAGGGCGTCGGCGCGCCGAAGAAGACACGTCCCTCCACCCGTGTGCTCAACCAGGCTTTCGAGGAGGAGGCCTCGCCCCAGGCCATTGAGCTATTCGGGCGGCTCAAGGCGTGGCGCCTCGAAGTGGCCCGCCTGGCGAGCGTGCCGCCGTACACGGTTTTTACCGATCAGACGCTGCGCGACATCGCCGTGGCGATGCCTAAAAACACGACGCAGCTGCGAGTGATCCGCGGCATCGGCGACGTGAAGGTGCAGCGCTATGCGGCTCCCTTGCTCGCGCTCGTGCGCGGCGAAGAAGTCACGATCGAGGAGGGAGCCTGATCTAGCAGGCCAGCCCGCAGATTCCGCACACGCATTCGTGCGCGGGTGCGGTGCGCTCAATGGTGATGGTCCCGTCCTCGTCGATGGTGGCGACCTCGGCGCACAGCTGCGCGGTGAGGTCGCCTGAGGCGAAGTCGCGTACCAGGCGCGCCACGCGCAGGGCAGCGGCGTAGTGGGCCAGCATGGGTAGGCACCCCAGCGGCCAATCCATGAGCTCGCGCAGGTGCGAGAGCCGATAGGGATCGGCGTCGGCACGTGCGCGTTCGCAACATTGGTAGCAGGGGGTGACGCCCGGGATGACAAAGGGGCCGATCTCGTAAGAGTGCTCGCCGCGCGTCATGATCAGGTGTGGGACGTCGCGGACAGTCAGGTCGAAAGGAATGCCGGGGTCGACGACGCGGTCGGCGGATACGAGCGCCACGTCGACGTCGCCCTGGAGGTGCAGGTGGGGCAGGGGAATCAGGGGCGTAAGCTCGCGGCGCAGCGCGCGGGCACGGGGCGTGCCGGTAAAGGATCCGCCGAAGACGCGGTCCCAATCCTGGTCCACCAGCTGCTCGGTATCGACCGCCAGGGAGAGGCGCAGCGTATCCACGAGGGAACGCAGTGCGAGGACGGTTCCGGGTGTTGCTCCGAGGACCCCCACGCGCAGGAGCACACGACGGTCCTCATCGTCGATGAGATGAGCGCGGCTGAGCTTGGCGATGAGTTCCGGCGAGGCCTGGGCGGGTTCGGGGGATCGGGGAGAGCGAGCCTGGTTGCTCAGCCAGATCTGGTCGCTTGCGTGCAGGTTCTCCATGAGGACGTGGTGGGTTCTGTCCCCGCCGACTTGAGCGACTCCGGGGCCGCGCCACAGGACCGCCGTATTGGGTGCCAGGTTCATGATGATCTCCTTTGTTTCATGCCTGTTGAGATCATCATGAACCTGTGGATACCACTGGCGCAGCGTTTTAAAAAATCTGTGGAAAACTTGTCAGATTATTCCGATTCGCGCTTGTCTGAATCGTCCGGTGAGGTGTCTTCGGACTGGTGCTCCTGATCGCTCGAACCAGCCACGGCCTCGTCCCCGGGTTCCAGCCCTTCCGCCCAGCCGAGCGTGCCGTCAAGCAGCGAGGTGAGGGCAGCATCGATATCCGCGTCCTCCTCTGCTGCGGCTCGGCGCAGCGTCAGGAACGTGTCGGGCGTCGCCAACTCAGTTTCGGAGGGCACCATGTCCGGGTGAGACCACAGGGCCTCACGGGCGTCACGCCCACCGTCAGCTTCGACGAGCGAGAAGATCTGCGCGGCTCCGCGCGCCTGGCGCGGGCGCATCTGCAGGCCCATCAGGGTTCCGAGAATTTCCTCCGCGGGACCGCCCGACGCGCGGCGCCGACGCATCATCTCGCGCAGCGCGTCCGCGTGAGGCAGGTAGGGCAGTGTCGCGCGGGCAGTGACGACCTCGACCCAGCCCTCGATGAGAGCCAACATGGTTTCCAAGCGCGTGAGAGCACGGCGCTGATCGGGCGTCATCGACAGTGCAAACACGCCGCCGCTGAGCGCCGACTCGACGGACGCGGGGTCCGAGGGATCCACCGAGCGGGCCGCCTCAGAAATGGCCTCCGTGTCGATCGCGATCTGCGACGCGTAGCGCTCGACCGCGCGCACGAGGTCACCTTCCAGCCACGGCACAGACGCAAAGAGACGCCGGTGGGCAGCCTCGCGCACAGCCAGGAACTGGCGCACCTCATCGAAGGGTGCGTCCAGGCCGTCGGCGAACTGCGCGACGTTGTGGGGCAGCAGGGCAGCGTGCGAGGTGTCCGATAGGGGGATGCCCGTGTCGTAGGTGCCAAACGACTCGCCGGCCAGGGCACCCAGGGCGCGTGCGAGCTGCGCGGAGAACATCATCGCCGACAGACGGGGCATCATCTCCTGCGTCTTGCCCAGCATCGCCGCCATCCCGTCGGGCAAGGGTACGTCACTATCGACGCCGCTTCTCGCCGAACTGCTCGGAGAGCGCGCTGGACAGGGCGCGCGACACGTTGAGTGCTATGGGTTCGCAGATGCGCTTCCACGTGGGGATCGTGTGCTCAACCCACGCGACCTTGCTCCACACGTCGCGGGTGACGGGACCGGAAGCGAAGTCCGTGACGGCGTCCAGCCACAGGTCAGCGATCGTCATCGCCTGGCGCGCTGCTTCGGCCTCGGTCGCCGTGGGGGCCTGGTCGCCGCTCATGTAGGCGGCCTGCTTGGCGCTGTCTTCCACGACGCGCCAGTTCACTGGCCCGGCCGTCGTGTTCATGAGGAACTGGAACTGACCCAGGGCCGCCTGCATGCGAGCAGGGTCAGAAAACTCGGGAGGCAGGTTCGCCGGATCGAAGCCCTGGGCCTCAAGAGCGCGGGCGGCCTCGGCGGCCGCCTCGTCTCCCAGGATGGAGCGCAGGAAATCCTCAAACGGGGTACCGGACTCGTTCTCATTCATGGCCACAGACTAGCGGGTGGGCGTTGACCCAGGCTGACAAAACCCTGCGAAAACGCTAAGAGCATAAGGGGTGGGCGTGCGAGTCAAACGCCGGTGCGACACAATTGCACGGTGAATGAAACCGAGATGACCTCGACACATGACGACGCGCTCGCCCTCCAGGACGGGGACCGTGAAGGCCATGCCCCGCTTGTGAGCTGGCGGCTGGCGACGGCCTTCATCGCTCTGGTTGCGATGGCGGTGATCCTCTTCTGGGTGCCCGCTCCCTTCGTGGTCTCCAGCCCCGGGCCGACCTTTAACGTGTTGGGTTCCGCCAATGGTGAACCGATGATCGCCATCGAGGGTACTGACCCCACGACGGGGGAGGAGGTGCAGCTCGACGACGCCCAGTCGGCGTCGGTCACCGCCAAGGCGCAGCCCGGCCAGGGCCAGCTGCGCATGGTCACGGTCTCCGAGGCGGGTGGCCCCGGAAACCGTCTGAACTTTGCTCAGCTGGTGGGTGCCTACTTCGACCCGCATGCCAAGATTGTCGATTACGAGTCGGTCTATCCCGCTGGAACCACCCAGGACAAGGTGAGCGACGCGCAGTCCGCCATGATGCGTAACTCGCAGACGACCTCACAGGTCGCGGCCCTCGAGTACCTCGGCTGGGACGTCCCGGCGACTGTAACGATTGCGGGCACGACGGAAGGATCCAACGCGGAGGGCATCGTCCAGGAAGGCGATATCTGTTGGCGATCACGACCCCCGACGGTACGCGCCACGACATTACACGCGCCTCCACGCCCTTCACACTCATGCGAACTGTGCCCGCGGGGAGCCTCATGACGGTCACGGTCGAGCGCGATGGCGTCACCCAGGACCTGTCTTTCGACTCGATCGCCGTCTCCGCGACCGAGCCGGGTTCGAAGCTCGGCATCTACCTGACCGTGGATCCCTCCCTGCCCGTCGATATCTCCTTCAACCTGGAAGGCGTGGGCGGCCCGAGCGCTGGCATGATGTTCTCCCTGGGCATCATTGACCGCCTGACCCCGGGCGATATGACCGGGGGCAAGGCGATCGCGGGCACCGGCACGATGTCCTTCGACGGCCAGGTCGGCGCAATCGGCGGCATTCAACAGAAACTGTGGGGTGCGCACGACGACGGTGCCCAGTGGTTCCTGGCCCCTGCTGAGAACTGTTCCGAGGTCGTCGGGCATGTCCCGGATGGCCTGAACGTCGTGAAGGTCTCCAACCTGTCCGAGGCCGCTACGGCCGTCGCTACAATCGCGGAAGGTAACGGGGCGACCCTGCCGACCTGCCAGTAACGCTTCCTTCGCTCCCGCCGCGTGCGCTGAGGGTAGAACTGAGCCCCGACCTCGTCCCTGTCACCCAAAGGAACGAGGCCGGGGCCGCTCTGCGGTCAGGCCTGCTCGTCCGTCACCGGCTCGAGGGACGCGCGCAGAGCGTCGACCAGTGCGGGAACCAGGACGGAACCCTGCCCGACCTTATCGTCGGAGTCGAAGGCGCGCGTGCGCAGTGCACACCACGACTCGCCCGTGCGCATGACGCCTACGGCCAGGCGCACGTCCGTACGCGCGGGGTGGTTCGAAATGAACTCGAGGGCCTCCTCGGGATCCTCGGGGGCCTCATCCTCGACCTCCGGGGGAACCACGATGCGCTCAACCGTGAGCGCGGCACCCGGAACGGCCTCGGGCCACGCCAGATGAGCGAGCACCTGCTCGATGTCGTCGGTGTCCAGATCCTCCTGAATAATCGCGCTCAGGTGATCCTCCGAGCCGTCCCACCCGCCGCGGAGCTGCTCCGCGATGTCGGCGGGCAGATTCGGGTCGGCGAGCAGCATCGCCGTGGGAACCAGCGCGTAAATCGACGGCGCATGATCCCACCCGACTCGGGCGGCACCCTTCTCAATATCAACAACCACGTTGGCCAGCGCAATCTGTCGTGCACTCGGCATCATCTCAACTGTCATAACCCCATAATCTCACGGAGAGCGGACAAAACAGCGACGAAGAACAACGTGCTCGCCGGTAGACTGGGACATAGCTTTCGGTTTAACAGAGAGGATTGCTGTGAGCTTCCCATTTTCGGTCTTCGGATCCGATGAGCCGCGCCGACCACGAGGGCCGCGAACGCCACACGTCGAGGTGAAGCTGCGCAAGCCCGGCCCCGGCGCGATCACGGTTACCGCGCTCATCGCCATCATCGGCGTCATCTACGGTGCCTCCATCGTCTGGACGGAGATCCTGTGGTTCCGTCAGATGAGCGCGACTCGCGTCATTCTCACCCAGTGGGGGGCTCACATCGGCCTCTTCGTACTCGGCCTGCTGGTTGCGACCGGTCTGTTGTACTTCTCCATGGCCTACGCTTACCGTCACCGCGCATCCTCTACGCGCGGGCAGCCCTCGGCGTCGCTACGCGCCTACCAGGAGGCCCTCGAACCCGTGCGGCGCGCAGCCTTTTGGGGGGTCGCCCTCTTCTTCGGCTTTACGAATGGCGCACGGCTGGCCACCGAGTGGCGCACGCTCCTGCAATTCCTCAACGCCTCCTCCTTCCATCAGGTTGACCCCCAGTTCGGCCTGGACATTTCCTTCTTTGTGTTCGTCCTGCCGGCGATCAAGGTGCTCGTTTCCTTCCTGATGAGTGTCACCGGCATTGGTCTGGCCGCCGCTCTGGTCGTCAACTACCTGTATGGGACGATCCGCCTGGCCCCGCGCCCCCACGCCTCCAAGCATGCGCGCCTGCAGACCGGCCTCATGGCGGCCACCCTGTCCGTTTTCATTGGGATCAACTACTGGCTGGGCCGTTACGAGCTGCTCACCCAGGACTTCGGCTCCACCCACGGTGCCTTGTACTCCGACATCAACGCCAAGCTGCCCGCCCACTCCATCCTGGCGGTCATCTCCTTCCTGGTCGCCGTCCTCTTCGTCGTCGCAGCCTTCCGCGGCACGTGGCGCCTGCCTGTCACCGGCGTGGCCGTCACCGTTGTTGCCGCGCTCATCCTAGGTGGTGCCTATCCCGCCCTCATCGAGCAGTTCCGCGTGCGCCCCAACCAACGCACCCTCGAATCCCCCTACATCCAGCGCAACATTGACGCGACCCTGGCTGCCTACGGCCTTGACGACGTCGACTACCAGACGAACTACGACGCGGCCACCACGGCCTCGGCCGGCCAATTCGACAACGACACCCTGACCTCTCAGGTGCGCCTGCTCGACCCCAAGGTCATCACGAAGACCGTCCAGCAGCTCCAGCAATCCCGCCTGTACTACGGCTTCAACTCCGGCATGAAGGTCGACCGCTACAACGTGGGCGGCGAGCGCCGTGACACCGTCATCTCGGTGCGCGAACTCAACCTGAACGGCTTGTCCGCCGAGCAGCAGACGTGGGTCAACCAGCACACTGTCTACACGCACGGCTTCGGCGCGGTCGCCGCCTACGGTAACCAGCTGACCAGCGACGGACTGCCCTCCTACTGGGAGCAGTCCGTGCCCTCCGTCGGTGAGATGGGACAATACGAGGAGCGCGTCTACTTCAGCCCGGATTCTCCCAACTACTCGATCGTCGGTGCGCCCGAAGGCGCGGCTCCCCAGGAACTCGACTACCCTGGATGACACTGCCGTCGGCGGCCAGGTCTCCACGACCTTCACCGGCAACGGCGGCCCCTCCGTGGGCAATACCTGGAACAAGCTCCTGTACGCGATCAAGTTCGGCTCCACCGACCTGTTTTTCTCCTCCCAGACGAACGAGGCCTCGCAGATCCTCTACGACCGTGACCCGCTGCTGCGCGTGGCCAAGGTTGCTCCCTACCTGACGCTCGAGCAGTCCGCCTACCCGGCGGTCGTCGATATGGACGGGGACCCCTCGACCGACAAGCGCCTCGTGTGGGTGGTCGACGCTTATACGACCACGAACAACTACCCCTACGCCCAGCACGAGTCCCTCTCGGACGCGACCGTGGACTCCCAGTCCACGCAGGTGGGCCAGTACGTGCAGAACAACAAGATCAACTACATGCGTAACTCCGTCAAGGCCATCGTCGACGCCTACGACGGTTCCGTGCGTCTGTTCCGCTGGGACGATCAGGATCCGATCCTGCGTACCTGGGAGAAGATCTACCCCGGCAGCGTCGAACCCATGTCCGCTATCTCCGGCGATCTCATGAGCCACCTGCGCTACCCCGAGGACATGTTCAAGGTCCAGCGCAACCTGCTGGCCACCTACCATGTGACCAACGCGTCCGGCTTCTATTCGGGCGGCGACCGTTGGCGCCTGGCTGAGGAAACCTCGACGTACGGGGATGCCTCCGCTTCCTCATCCTCGCAGCGTGTGGATGCCAATGGCAACCCCGTGTCCGCACCGACCTCGCTGCAACCCCCGTACTACCTGACCATGCAGATGCCCGGACAGGAGAGCGCCGAGTTCTCGCTGACCTCCGTGTTCGTGCCCGGTGGCGGCGGTGAGGGGCGTCGCGAGGCCATGGCTGGCTTCCTCGCGGTCGACTCCGAGACGGGCAACATGCCGGGGCAGGTGCGCGAGGGCTACGGCAAGTTGCGCCTGCTCGCGCTGCCCTCGTCGACGACCGTGCCCGGCCCTGGCCAAGTGCAGAACAAGTACGACTCCGACGAGAAGATTGCCACCCAGCTGAACCTGCTTAACCAGGCCGACTCGACCGTTATCCGAGGCAATTTGCTGACCCTGCCGGTGGGCGGCGGCCTGCTCTACGTCCAGCCCGTCTACGTGCAGGGCACAGGATCGGCGTCCTACCCCGTGCTTCGCTCGGTGCTGACAGCGTTCGGCGACAAGGTCGGCTTCGCGCCCACCCTCGAGGAATCGCTGCGCCAGCTGGTCGCCGACGACGGGACTTCCACGACGCCCGCGCCCTCCACGTCGACGGGCGACGGTGGGGGGACAGCCCAGTGCGCCTGCTTCGGGCGATCCTGCGGCGCAACTGAGCCAGGCTGTCACCGATGCTGCACAGGCGATGCGTGACGCTGACGCCGCGATGAGCAAGTCGGACTGGACCGCCTACGGTGAGGCACAGACTCGCCTGCACGATGCGCTCACGCGCGCTGAGGCCGCGCAGACGGCGCTCGGTACCACTTCGTCCGGTGCTGCGGCGACGCCGAGTCCGACTCCGTCGCCCACAGATGGTGCCGCAACGCCGTCGCCGTCTCCCTCCGCGGAGGTGCAGAGCGGCTCATAGGCTCATGTCTCCTCACCGGCGCGCCCGGCTTCGCACCTTCAGGGGCTGCGGACCGGGCGCTTGCCGTCGCTAGGATGGAGACGCGCGCTCTGGGGCGTGCAGTCTCGCTCGAGCAATCGGGCGTGACAGAATCACACACGGAGGGATGCTCGATGAGCATCCCTCAGCCGACGTCCAGTGGCGCCGCATCTGGAGACCTAGCTCACGGCTGTTTTGGTTGACCTCGGTTAATTCAGGTGGTAAAGTTTCAACCACCGACGCGGGGTGGAGCAGTTCGGTAGCTCGCCGGGCTCATAACCCGGAGGTCGCAGGTTCAAATCCTGTCCCCGCTACCACCAAGAACCCGGTCCCGACAGGGACCGGGTTCTTTATGTTTCAGCGCGTATCGTCCAGCGAAGGTCTTGACTAGGCGAGTGTCACACGCGATAGAATTGATTGTTCGCCATCAGGAACTGCACTTTCGGGTGCGAGAGGAATACAGATGAGCACCATCGATCCGTCGCAGCTCACTGCTGCTGACATGAGTAACCCGGCGCTGAGCGCTCAGGACCTTGCGGACATCACGGCCGCGCGTGAAGACCTGCGCCCCTACGTTGCGACTCACCCGTCGCTGTACCCTGCCCTCCAGCAGTGGCTCGCCAGCCAGGGTGTCGTTCCCGCTCAGCCGCCCGCCGCGCAGCCCGCGGCTAAGGCACCTGCCGCCGAGGCCTCGGCTGAGGGACATGAGAACGCGACCGCCGAGGGCACGCATGAGCAAGCAGCCGCTGAACCCGCTGCTGACACGAATGCTTCCGCCGCGCAGTCGGGTGCTCCTCAAGCCCAGCAGCCCTATGGGCAGCAGCCGTATGGCGCTCCCTATGGGCAGCCGCAGTATGGCGCTCCTCAGGGCGCTCCCCAGGCCCAGCAGCCCTATGGGCAGCCGCAGTATGGCGCTCCTCAGGGCGCTCCCCAGGCCCAGCAGCCCTATGGGCAGCCGCAGTATGGCGCACCCCAGGGCGCACCCCAGGCCCAGCAGCCGTATGGTGCTCCCCAGGGGCAGCCGCAGTTCGGCGCTCCCCAGGGGCAGCCCGGTCAGCAGGGGCCGTCCGCTGGCCAGCAGCTTGGTGCCGCCGCTTCGCAGTTCGGTGCCGCCGCGAACAGCGCTTTCAATCAGTTCCAGAACGCTGTCGTTGCTGAGGCTGGCAAGGTGAGCGGTCGCTCGATTCGCGCGACCTACGCGCTGATCGGCGTTGCTGCTGCGTCGCTGCTTGTGTTTATCTCGATGGTCCTTCCCTATGTCGAGATCTCGTTCTTTGTGTCTGAATCGACGTCGCTTCTCGGCGGCGGCGGTTGGTTCCCGGTCACCTTCCTGCTCCTGCTCCTCGCGAACGTCGGCGTCGGCGTCGCCTACTGGCTGACCAACCAGAAGTGGGCATTCATTTCCGTGGGCGCGGGTTCTCTTGCTCTGGGAATCATTTCGCTTATCGAGACGTTCTACGTCCTCGCCAACGATAACGATCTGATTGACTTCTCGATCGGCTTCTACCTGTTCCCGCTGTTCTCGATTGCTCTGGGTGCGGCTGGCGTGATCCTGCTCCTCGAGCTGAAGGAAGGCAAGGTCGCTCCTCTGAATACGGCCCCCGCCATGCTGAACCAGTTCGGCCAGCCGGGCCAGCAGGCCTACCCCGCGCAACCCGGACAGCAGTACCCGGGCCAGCAGGCCTACCCCGCGCAGCCCGGCTTCCAGGGCCAGCAGCAGTACCCGGGGCAGCATGCCTACCCCGCTTCGCAGGGCCAGTACGGCGCGCAGCCGCAGCAGGCTCAGCAGCCGGAGCAGTCGGCTCAGAACCAGCAGGGGCAGACGGACGAACAGCCTCAGAACCCTACAGCCCTCAGGCGTGACTCTGAGTGGAGGCATACGGGGCCCGCGGCAATAGCCGCGGGCCCGTCCCGTTGTGGTGCAGTGTATTTACTCGTCGTCCTCTTCCGTGACGTCGACGCCGGCAACGCCGTCGAGGTCTGCGAGGGTTGTCACAAGCATCGAGCGTGAGAGATTTTGTCGAGTCGACGCGGTAAAACGCGCAGTGGACGTGTGGTGGGCGGAATCGGTGCGAGTGGAGACGCCGGACACCGACCAGCCCAGGGCGCTTACCTGCGTGAGGAGGGTGGAGAGCACTCCGTGTCCGGGAGTGTAGTGGACGCTGAGCGTGACCTTGTGCCCGTGGGTGTGCATGAGGATGAACTGGACGAGCGGGGTCAGCAGCGCAATGACGATGAAGTGCAGGGCAGTGCCCGCAAGGGCGAGCCACCACAGGCCAGCGCCGCAGGCCATGCCGATCGCCGCAGTTTCCCAGATGGTGGCGGCCGTCGTTAGGCCTCGGATCGCTCCGTGCCGAGTCAGGATGATGCCCGCGCCTAGGAAGCCGATGCCCGAGACGATCTGCGAGGCGACGCGCGAGGGATCGTAGCGGGTGATGCCGTCGATGAGGATGTCGGAGAACCCGTACTTGGAGATGAGCATCATGAGGCAGGCGGTGAGGCCCACGATGGCCTGGGTGCGGATGCCGGCGCTCTTTCCGCGGATTTGTCGTTCGAGTCCGATGGAGGCCGACAGGACAAGGGCGAGCAGCATCCATCCGATGCTGACAAGTTGGTGCGTCATGGTCTCTTCCTTCCTTAGCGCGGGGAGGATCTTAGTGTAGCGACCGAGTCTGGTGGGGGCGTGGATCACGCACGAGGTCGTGGCTTGTTCCGCTCTTTCGTGCACAGGTCGGGTGCCTGGCTGAGGGCTGACGGGGATCTCGTACTTCGACAAGCTTTGCCTGCGTGCAAAGCCGCCAGATTGCGTGAAAAGTGTTGAGATACTGCGCCACGTCGCACGCGCGCCGCGAGGTAAATCGCGTGAGCGAGCCACGGCCTCGTTAAAGGCCACGGAAAGAACGTCCCAATCTCGACACAAGAATTTGGGGTTAGTATGGGACTCACGATCAACAGACGAGGAACCCATTTATGGATACCCCTACTCCCGATGACATCGCCAGCGATGTACAGCAGCGCTCCGACACGCAGCTGAAGCGCGGCCTGGCATCGCGCCATATGCAGATGATCGCCATCGGCGGAGCGATCGGCACCGGCCTGTTCCTGGCCTCGGGTGCCACGGTCGCGAACGCCGGCCCAGGCGGTGCGCTTCCTCGCGTACGCGGCGATTGGTCTCATGGTGCTGCTCCTCATGCAGTCCCTGGGCGAGATGAGCGCGCACCAGCCGGTCGCGGGTTCGTTTCAGACCTTCGCCACGAAGTTCATTTCCCCGTCCTTTGGCTTCGCAATGGGCTGGAACTATTGGTTTAACTGGGCGGTGACGGTGGCCGCGGACCTGGTGGCCTCCGGCCTCGTGATGGCCTATTGGTTCCCATCTGTGCCCTCGTGGATATGGGCGGTGGCGTTCCTGGTCATTGTTGTAGGGCTCAACGCGCTGTCGGCGCGCGTCTACGGTGAGGCGGAATTCTGGCTGGCGGCCATCAAGGTCGTCATTGTTGTCGTGTTCGTGATTTCCGGCGTCTTCATGATCGCGGGTGTCATGGGGACGAACTCGCCGGGCCTGTCGAATTGGTCGATTGGCGACGCACCCTTCCATAACGGTTTCGTCGGCGTCATCGCGGTGTTCATGATCGCAGGCTTCTCGTTCCAGGGCACCGAGCTCGTAGGCGTGGCCGCCGGCGAGTCTGAGAACCCGCGCCGGGACGTGCCGCGTTCGATCCGCACGGTTTTCTGGCGCATCATGTTCTTCTACATTGGCGCGATCGCGGTGATCGGCACGCTATTGCCCTACACGGATCCGAGCCTGCTCAGCGCCGCCGATGACAGTGCCAACAATGTCGCTCAGTCGCCATTTACGCTCGTGTTCGCCCGCATGGGTATTGGCGCGGCGGCGGCCGTCATGAACGCCGTCATCCTGACGTCGATCTTGTCGGCGGGTAATTCGGGCCTGTACGCGGCCTCTCGTATGCTGCACTCGATGGCCCTCAAAAGCACCAGGCACCCGCGATTTTCGCGCGCGTGACGAAGGGCGGTGTACCCGGTTACGCGATGGCCGTGACGACGGTGACGGCGGCGTGCGGCTTCCTCACGCAGCTGGTTTTTGAGGACGCATACATCTGGCTGGTGAACATCGTCGGAATCTCCGGCATCATCATGTGGCTGGGCATCGCGGTCAGTCATATCCGCTTCCGTCGCGCCTACCTGTTGCAGGGCTATCGCCTCGAAGATCTGCCGTATCGTTCCCCGTTCTTCCCGGCTGGTCCCATCATCGCCTTCATCATGTGCCTGGTCGTGATGGCGGGTCAGAACTATGAAGCCGTGCTTCACGGTCAGGTGTGGGAGGTTGCCTCCTCCTACATCGGTCTGCCGCTCTTTGGTGCGGTCTGGTGGGCTACCACGTGGCGCGCAAGGATCGGGTGGTGTCTCTGGCTGAGATGGACGTGGCCCCCGTGGAGATCGAGCCGGTCTCGAATAACTAAGAACGATGAGAGCCGGGCAGTGCAGACATGCGCTGCCCGGCTTCTTCACTGGATTGACGAGGCCGTGGCTCACTCACGCTTCCCGCCTCCTGCACGGCTTGTCATCACTCGGTAACTAACGGCGTGGCGAGGCGCTCATCCCGCGCATTTTCATAGGATGGGTCCATGATGACAACGCGACGCCTCCTTGCCATGACCGCCCTGTCCGCCCTTGTCGTGGGGGTGAGTGCATGTTCGCCGAAGGATAGCCAGCCGACTTCCGGTGCCACGACCTCGGCCCCGACTCCGAGCGCCTCTGCTTCAGCCAGTGCTACGCCCCCCGCACAGAGTGGCATGGACGCCCAGAGCGGGGAGACGCCCCAGAGCGCTTCGGTCGATAAAGGCAACCAGGCTCCTGAAGTTGACGTGACCAACAACGAGGCGCGTTGCGATCTGACGAACCTGCAGCCCGCGGTCACGAGCAATCAGCAGATCGGCACCACCACTTACGTGGAGCTGACTTTCACGAACGAGGGAGACTCGTGCTGGGTCAGCGGCTTCCCGCAGGTTCTGTTCGCCTCGGGCGGCGCGACCGTGTCTGAGGCAGTGCGCAACGGGGAGGATCCCGGCAACGTCTACACAATTCCTGAGGGTGGTCGTGTGTGGGCGTGACCCTCACGGCTGAATCCGTTGATGCCGTTGATGGATGCACGCATGCGACCTCCGACCAGGTCGACATCTTCAACACGAACGGGTCCGGCTCGACCAGCCTGCAGCTCTCGCTGAGTGTCTGCCAGAACATCGCTTCCGTCGCGGTCAGCCCCTACGAGCCGCGTTCCTGAGCGCATCGTCCTTTGTTGAGTGGCAGGTGCCGACCGGGTTCCACCGCCTGGCACCTGCTGTCTATGCGTGTGACGGGCGCGCGAGGGTGGAACTCTCCGATTTGTGTATTGCCGCTGACCGAGCTGTCAGGCAACGCCAATATACTGGCTGCCAGAGCTGATGCTGATACGCTGATCTGGTTTGAAGGGCTGCGTGCCTTACTGCGCAAGCCCGTGCGTGGCGATCACGTGGCGGGCAGTACATCAACCAGATATGCAAGGAGACCCCATGGGTATGCGTGAAAACAAGCAGGCGTTCCAGTACGCACTGCCGTACGAGCAGGTGTTCCAGGCGGCGATGGCTGCCGTCCCGAGTGTGCCGAAGGCAACCATGATGGGGGCGGACATGAATGCACGCTACCTTACCTTCGATACGCCCCTGACCTTCATGTCCTGGGGTGAGCGTATCGTCGTCGGTTTTATCCCTCACGAGCAGGGCGTTACCGTTGAGGTTTCCTGTGCGACGAAGGGCATGCCCAACCTCATGCAGAATGGCCGTAACCGCAAGATCATCAAGCAGTTCATTGACGCGCTGTCCAGCATCGTGCAGGTGAACGGCGTCGAGGTCATCGCGTCCTGACGCATTGCGCTGCGATGTGTGCGAGGCATGACGTCGTCGCGCGCCCCGACCGTATGCGCACCAACGTGCACGCCAGATGCTCGTCCTCCAGGGATTGTCCCAAATCGCAGACCACCTCGCCCACAGCAGCCCATTTTTGGCATGTTTCGCCGAGGTGGTCTGCGATATTTTTGACTCGGTCACGGCCTCGTCGAAATACGAGGTCGGGGCCGAGTCGTGGGCTGCGCGTGAGCCCTCGCGCGCCCAGAGGGGGAGTCGTCCTACCGGGTAGTGCCTATCCCGGGGAAGGCTCCGCTACTGGCCTGCCGGAGTGGGGGCGGACCAACGCTGTGACGGCGACGAAGACGAGCACTGCGCGATGATCGCCTGTGTCGAGGTCGCCGTCGTGTCGTTCGGGATCGTCAGGCATGTGCCGGAACCGCGGTTCACGTACTGGCCGGCGTCATTGCGATCCCACTGTTGCGAAGGCAAGGCGGGGTAGCAGTCCCACAGGTGCATAACTGAGCCGTCGGCCGTGTCGTTGGCGAGCACGTCCACGCACCGGCCGCCGATCATCAGGTGGTCGTCCTGGTAGGTCACCGTCTGCTCGGCCGTTCCCTGTGCATCGCAGTCGCTGTTCCACACGGGGGTTCCGTTCGCGGCCTGGGCATCCTGGGCGCTCAGGCACTGGCCGAGGTCGTTGCGTACCTGGCCGGTGACGGCTTCACTCGCCGAGGCCTCGGCCCCCGCGCGGTCCGCACCCCTCGTGGGGGAGAAGACCACCATGTCCCACGTGGAGAGACAGCCGATATTGAAGGTGACGGTCGTGTGGCCCTTTTCATCCGTGCCGAGCGTGACATCCAGCTGCGTCGGGGTGGCCACCGTCGTCGTCGGGGCTGACGACGAATACGGAGGCGGGAGCAGGCTCGCCCGCGGCGAGGTGGTAGGTGACCGACGTATCGCCAAACGGCAGGGTCCGCTTCGCGGCGTTACGCCAGTATTCGTCGTTGCCGTCCTGGTCGTCGGTGCGCAGGTTGATGAGGTGCAGGGCTGTGCCCGCGTTGGAGGTCATCGTGTTCGCCCAGATCGTGTTCGCGGCCCCATCCGTCGACGTCGGCAGGCTCACGCCGCCGGTCGAGACCTCGACCTGGCGCTCCTGGCGCGTCAGGTGATCACCGTAGAGCAGGTTTTCGTAGGCGGTGGAGATGTTGTAGTAGTTCTTCATCCACGCCTGCAGGTCTGGGGACATGGAGCGCCCGGAACCCACGAAGAACTCGTTGTCGAGCATGCGCCCGTAGTCGCCGAGTTCCAGGTGGTGAGTGCCGTTGGCTGCGAACGCTGCGTCAGCGAGCTTGACGGAGGCCGAGTTGAACTCGCGCAAGGTGATGCATTCGATGTTGACGGGCGTGTACGTCTGGTCGCCCGGGACCCAGAAGGAGATCGTATGGACGCCGGGAGTGAGCTCGACGGTCTCCGTCATGTCCTTCCACGTGTCGTAGCTGCCCGTCTGATCGAAGTGAACGTACTTGATGAGCTTCTGCGTGGGCTGACCCATGTCGAGGATCATCTGATGGCACGCAGGGTCGTCGTCCTGCCGGGCGTAGCGCGTCGCAAGCGTGAAGGTGCCGCCCTGGCCGGCGTCAATCGTGAAGGTGACTCTAGGTTCTAGTGGTGGTTGCAACGGTTCTTGGTGAAGGAGTTTGTTGTGGCTGGTGTTGGTCGTGTTTTTCAGGGGGTTGAGTACCCCTCCCGTCGTGAGGCGTGTCAGGCTCGGCATCGGGAGTATGTGCGGGCTCTTGCTGATGGTTTGAACTTCACGCAGGCAGCTCGTGCTGTTGGGGTTTCGAAGCGGACAGGCAAGGTCTGGCGTAATGGCCGGACTCGCTCCAGTGGGCGGTGTGAGCGAGCCAGTATCGCTCCTCAGGAGCACTGGTACCGTCTGTATATGAAGTGCCAACCGCATCGGGTCAGTCAACGGTTCTTGTCGCTCAAGGAGCGCATGCTCATCTTTGGGTGGCGCGTTGAAGGGCTTTCTATTCGTGACATCGCTCGACAGTTGGGGCGTTCGCCCTCGACTGTGAGCCGGGAGCTCAGACGCAATGGGATTACATCCACGTGCTACAACCCTTATATCGCTCACATGCGAGCAGGTAAGCGCCTCAAACGTCCCAAGGCGCGTAAATGCGCTGATCCGCGTTTGTGGGGCATCATCTGGGACAAGCTTGAGCTCAGGTGGAGTCCGGAACAGATTTGTGCCTACTTGCGTATGCGTTTCCCGCATAATCAGAGCATGAACCCGTGCGTGGAGACGATCTATCAGTCCATTTTCGTCCAGGCCAAAGGCGCACTGCGCAAAGAGATCGCTTCCCTGATGCGCCAAGGGTGTACTCGCAGGCGCCCAGCCGTATACTCCCGTGGGGGTGCGGCCGCGGTTCAAGGATCCTATGGTGATGATCAGCGAACGGCCCGCCAGCGTGGAAGACCGGGCGCTCCCTGGCCACTGGGAAGGCGACTTGATCATCGGAGCCAAAGGACAATCCGCGGTCGGCACGCTCGTGGAACGCTCGACCCGGTACACGCTGCTGCTCTACTTGCCCAACGGACACACAGCCGCTGAAGTTCAAGATGCCATCATCGACAAGCTCGCAGACATGCCCCATTCCTTGCGCCTATCACTGACCTGGGACCAGGGAAGCGAACTGGCCCAACACCGCAAGATCGGTTCACAGCTGGGCCTTGACGTGTACTTCTGTGATCCGCACTCGCCCTGGCAACGCGGCACGAATGAGAACACGAACGGGCTGTTGCGCCAATACATGCCCAAAGGAACCGATCTGTCGCCCCTGACCAAAGCAGACCTGGACGCCATCGCCGACCAGCGGGGCGACCGTCCCCGTAAAACGCTAAACTGGGACACACCCAAGCAGCGCCTCGAACTGCTGCTCAGGGCATAACACGTGTTGCAACCACCCCCAGAATCCGCCGACGGTGGAGCCGCCCTGGGGGAAATCGCCGGCGTAAGCGCCGCCCGAGGCTGAGTCGTCACCGGAGAGGATATTGGGCACCGCCGCTCACGCTCGCCTGGTCGGATTCGGCCTCGATACGCGTCCCTTCATCCGGTGTCACCTGCGGGTGGATCTGCTTGTCGGAATCAATCGGGTCGGCAACCCACGACGCCGGGTCGTAGTTATTCGCGTAGGCGGCGACGATCTGCGGCTTGTTCGCCGACTTGTCGCGCGCGCCCTGCAGGTAGGAGGCGACCTGCTGGTTTGTTTCGTTGTGGTCCCACAGCTCGGTGTAGATGCACGAGGCCGAGGATGGGCCGATCTTGTCAGTGCCCGCGCCGTCGGGCAGGTTGATGCCGGTGGCGGTGCCGGTCTTGGACGCCATTTCGTTGACGAGAGCGGTCAGGCCGTCGGTCAGGTCCACGGAGTTGCCGGATGCGTCCTTCTTGACGGTCTGTCCGAGCGTGTCGATGTGTGTGCCGTCGAACCCGAAGGTGTCCTTCTGGGCCACGTACTGATCCATGATGTAGTCGCGCCACCCCTGGGTGTTGACGTTCATCATGGTCATGTGGTTTTCGGGCTTGGCTGTTCCCTCCGGGGTGTTGACCCACCATTGGGAGCCGAGACCTCGGCGCCAGTAGGAGCCGTCGTCGTTGCGCAAGATCCACTCGTCGGGGTTGCGCGAGGAGTCGTAGCCGTCGTTGGCTGCGTACGCCATCGAGTAGGCGAGTGACCCGATGCTGGCGTTGGTCGCCGCTGTCTCGTAGTCGGAAACTGTTTTCTTGGCGGCGTAGGTGTTGTCGTACCACAGGGGGCCACTTCTCGGCGAAGTCGCCGGTGGCGACGGGCTGCTCGTGGCGGTACTGCCAGTCGTAGTACTGCAGCGCGTTGATGTGGTAGTCCCGGCTGAGCTTGTCGATGTAGTCCTGCGGCTTCTGGAAGAGGAAGGACTCGTAGGCGGTGTGCCCGCCCGTGCCCACGGGGGCGGGGGCTTGAAGTGGGAGAGGAAACCCATGCGCGGGAAGCGCGTCCAGCTGGTGGAGGCGTCGATGGCGGTCTCCGCGTGCGTGCCGTCCCCGCCGGTCGCGGTGACGAGGTATCCTTGGTTGTTCTCGCTCGGTGTCGTGTAGGCCCAGGTGGCCTTGCCGTTCGTCACGGTGGCGTCGCCCGAGGCCACCTCGACGCCGAGGTGGCTGACGGAGAAGTGGACGGTGCCGTCACCGCTGGCTTCGGCGGTGATGGCGGCTTGGGAGCCGGGGGGAGTGGGTGGATTTGTCCGTGTAGGCGCGAGTCACGTGCGCTGTGCCCGAGGCTGTGGCCGGCGTGAATCGTGGGAGCGGAAAGGCCGTCGCCGCGATGGCGGTGCCGAGCACAAGTGCAGCGGGGATGGTCAGTGGGTGTCGCGTTGACATGACTGTGTCCTCGATGGTGTTGATGAGACTCTTCCGAGGGAGCCTGGTGCATGGGTGCGCTCATTTACCGGTACGTCGCTTAGTCAGTAAATTAACCGATAACATAGTCAAGTAGTCGACAAGTGTCCTACACTTTGAACAAGTGAAAGTGTGGAAACGGCTCAATGCCAATGCTTGTGTGAGATGTTGTGTGTGTTTCTTAGCTCTGATCAGGGGGTATACCTCTTGGAAAATGGTGCTTTGCTAGGAACTGTCTAGTGTTCTGTGGGGCGGTTTGGTCAAGGAAGCTGGCTCACAGACCCAGCCCCGGCCTCGTTCATTGACGATGCCGGGGAGGGTGTGCGAGATCGTCGAAGCTCTGAGGGAGGCACGCAAGGCGTCGTAGCGTAAGCTAAGCGTGCGCTTCGCCTCATCTGTTCGCTGTGGTGACGCGCATCATGAGCGGAATATATGAGGGCGTGTTGACCCTGGCAAGGAAATCGAGGGCATAGTGGCGGCAATGATCGAGCGAGCGGAGCTGCACAAGACGATCTGGCGCATCGCCAACGATCTGCGTGGAAGCGTGGACGGGTGGGACTTCAAAGCTACGTACTGGGCTTCCTGTTCTACCGTTTCATCTCCGAGAAACTGACGGACTACATGAACGTCTCCGAGCGCGAGGGGATCCTCTCTGAAGGTGGAACGCCTGAGGAGGTCGCAGCCTTCGATTACGCGACCCTCAGCGACGAGGAAGCGGAGAGTGATCGCGAGAATATTGTGAGGGAAAAGGGGTTCTTTATTCGACCCTCTGACCTGTTCGCTAATGTGCGGGCGCGCGCAGCATCCGACGAGGATCTCAATGAGACCCTTGCTCGCGTCTTCCGCTTCATTGAAAACTCGGCTCGAGGCGGCGGCTCCGAGTCTGATCTGCGTGGCCTTTTCGACGACGTGGACGTGAACTCCGCAAAACTCGGCAACACGGTCGCCCAGCGCAACGCGAAGCTCGTGAAGATCATGGATGCCGTCGGAGACCTGCCGCTGGAGCACGGTGCTGCGAAGATCGATGCTTTCGGCGACGCCTACGAGTATCTAATGACCATGTACGCCTCGAGCGCGGGTAAGTCGGGCGGCGAATTCTACACGCCGCAGGAAGTCGCCGAGGTCCTCGCGACCCTCGCCCTGGACGGGCGCTCTGACGTGGCTCGTGTGTACGACCCGTGTGCAGGCTCGGGGTCGTTGCTCCTCAAATTCGCGAAGCTACTGGGGCCGTCGAGAACCCGCCAGTATTTCGGTCAGGAGATCAACCTGACGACGTACAACCTGTGCCGCATCAACATGTTCCTGCACGACGTGAATTTTGCGAACTTTGACATCGCGCTGGGGGATACACTGACGGAGCCTGCCCACTGGGACGATCAGCCTTTCGACGCGATCGTCTCGAACCCGCCGTATTCCACGAAGTGGGCGGGTAAGGACGACGTTGCCCTCATCAACGACCCGCGTTTTGCCCCAGCGGGCGCGCTGGCCCCTAAATCCAAGGCGGACTTGGCCTTTACCATGCACATGCTGCACTGGCTGGCCGAGGACGGAACGGCCGCGATCGTCGAGTTTCCGGGCGTCCTGTACCGCGGCGGTGCCGAGGGAAAGATCCGCCGATACCTGGTGGAAAACAACTTCGTGCACGCGGTAATCCAGCTGCCGCCGGACCTATTCTTCGGGACGACGATCGCGACCTGCATCATCGTGCTCAAGAAGGCACGTCCCGACCACAGCGTTCTTTTCATGGACGCGTCCGCCGAGTGTGCGCGTGAGGGAAATAAGAATCGCCTGACGCCGGAGAATCAGCAGCGGATCCTCTCCCTGGTGTCGCAGCGTCAAGCGGTGGACCACGTCGCCGCGCTGGTGTCGATTGACGATATCGCGGCCAACGACTGGAACCTGTCGGTGTCCTCCTACGTCGAGCCCGAGGATACGCGCGAGCAGGTGGACATCGTCGAACTCAATGCCCGCATCGCCGGCATCGTGGAGCGTCAACGCGAGCTGCGCGCCTCCATCGACGCGATCGTCGCGGAACTGGAGGCTGACCGATGAGCCGCCTCGCCGAGTTGATCAAGGAACTGTGCCCGGACGGGGTGGAGTATAGGCCCTTGAGTGAGTTCGTACGTATTCGAAATGGACGTGACTATAAGACGCTGTCACCGGGAAATGTTCCCGTGTACGGTTCGGGCGGTGTTATGACACATGTGTCAGAGGCTCTTGGTGAAGGGCCGACGGTTCTTATTCCTCGAAAAGGTTCTCTCGATAACATTTTCTTTGTAGAAGGGAAATTTTGGACTGTCGATACAATTTTCTATACAGAAATTGCTTCAGACCTTGATCCAAAGTTCTTTTATTACAAGATGAAGACAATGCGCCTGTCCCAGATGAACGAGGCAGCAGGTGTACCGAGTATGAATCAAAGGAAACTTAGTCGTATTCAAATTCCGGTCCCTCCGCTAGAAGTGCAGCGGGAAATTGTGAGAATATTGGATCAGTTCACGACGCTGGAATCTGAGCTGGAATCTGAGCTGGAAGCCAGACGAACCCAGTATGAGTACTACCGTAACGATTTGCTCTCTTATGAATTCCTGGCTGCGCGTGGCCCGGTTGAAATGGTTAAGTTGGGGGACATTGCAACAAGAGTAGTAACGGGTGTTACACCACAGGCATCAAATTCTCGTTACTATCAGGATGGGTCTAATCCGTGGATACGTACACAAGACGTCAACTTCAATCGGATTAGTGAAGCAAGTGAGTTCGTGACTGACCATGCCATTGATGAGCTTCCGCTGAAATGGGTTAACGCAAATAGCGTCATCGTAGCAATATCTGGGGCTTCTGCTGGCCGTTCTGCGATTCTTGGTATTGATGCCGTGACTAACCAGCATTGCTGCAATCTGGAGATTGACTCAAATTGTGCTGAATATCGTTACGTCTATTATTCTCTTGCTGCTCGCTATGCCGATCTAAGGAGCCTTGGTCGAGGCGCGAGAGGGGATCTGAATGTTTCAATCATTAAGTCCTTCGAGATTCCGCTTCCGGAGATTGAGCAACAGCGAGCAGTTGCTGATCTCCTCGATCGCTTCGACTCCCTCGTCAACGATATTTCATCGGGCCTGCCCGCTGAGATTGCGGCCCGTCGTGCCCAGTATGAGCACTATCGCGACCGCCTGCTTTCCTTCCCTGAGAAAGCTGCCCCCGGAACCGACGCGTCGTAGAAACGTGTTCCCCTCGCGCGTGCGCGAGGGGAACACGAGGGCATGACGTCAGTCTGCCGTCCACGAGTGGACTATTACGAGGCTCTGGTTCGCCAGGTTTCGCGGTCGTCGTCTGCAGGTCAACTGCTTCGTACCCGTTTCAGCCCTTGCCCTGCAATTATTCTAGCGTCCATAGTAGTACCAGAGCAAAGAGGTGCCGTTAGGCAATCAACCGAGGACAGGATGCTCCTGGTAGTACCTGCGCATTGCTTCCTGGGTGATAACTGCATCCGAGGGAGCGGATGGCGTCAGGCCCTCGCGTGCCTGCATCCAGGGGGCTTCCACGTGCGTTCGTTCACTCAACTCAGCACCTGTCATTCCGCCTAGCGTGGAACACACGCCATCGATGAGCTCGCGTTCAGCATCAGTGAGAGCAGATGAGTCGCCGGACGATAGTTCGCCTGGACGAATCAGAAACTTGCCGCGATGCAGAGCGTAGAGCTCGGGAGCGACGGGTCCGCCGCGCCACGCTTGGAAAGCTTCAGGGAAAAGTGGGGATCCGTACTGAGCGAGGTGCTGAGCCTGGGAATAGAAGGCAAGCTTCTGGAGCTTCATTGTCGTTACCGTATCGGTGCGCTCCAGGATGTAGGTCGCAACATCGATGATTGTCTGTGCCATGTTCGCTCCCTCCCCTTGATCGCCTCTGGGTCACTATACTCCGAATATGGCTGAAAAACAGCAGGACCGTGTCAGTCGCAAGGCTGCAACCAAAGCTGGTGTGCTCCTGAGTGCTAGCGACGAACTTGACGCTGTATCATTGGCCACCGCTCAGGCTTGGCGAGTGCAACACCTGGAACCGACTGCACGTTGCTTTGAAGCACTGGCACAGTGTGCCAAACACTTTGACGGTGCTGTGGTCTCGTACCGGCTGAAACGCATGACGTCGATCCTCCGTAAACTACAGCGGAGGAAAAGTAACTTCGAGCTGGGTGCGCTCGACGATATCGGCGGGTGTCGTCTCATCGTGGGAAGTGTTCGAGAAGTATATGAGGCTGCTCAAATCCTTGACGATCTTCTTGAACATTGGAAAACAAAGACTACATAGCGGTACCGCAACGCAGCGGTTACCGGAGCTACCATGCGATCTACAAGGTGCCCATTGGCGGAATTACGTACCGCATCGAGGTGCAGATTCGTACGCGCCTCCAACATCTATGGGCAACAGGAGTGGAAGCAGTTGGAGAAGTGTACGGACTTGAATACAAGAGTCCGGACGTGCGTGCTTCGCTAGAAGGAGAAGCGCAAAAGCGAGACCGATTTCTCATGCTCAGTTCCCATCTGTTTGCGCGTAAAGAGGGGACGCCTGGTGTGCCCGATGTTGCAGACAATCTGGCTGTAGTGAGACATGAAGTTGGTGCGATCTGTGAGTCAACCCATCTACTCGACGATCTTCGCGCAGCCCGCAGAGGCATCCTCGTGCAGACAGATTCAGGTGAAAAAGACGAGTATTTTCTCCTCTGCCTCAGCCGTGAAATCCAGTTTTTTGACATCGTTGGATTCCCAGAATTTGAAGCTGCAAATGATGAGTATCAACGCCTCGAGAAGGAAGCGCTTCGGACAGACAGTGGAAATGACGTCACCATCGCTGAACCAGAGTTCGACAATGTTGTCCTGGTGAAAGCGGAGAGTGCAGAAGCCATTAAGAGCTCGTATCTGAACTATAGCCTCGGCGTCGATGGCTTCATCAGACAGGTTGAGCAGGCTTCAGGTTTGTCTTTCAGCTGACGCCGCGGTGCAGCCTGGACGCATATGACGGTGGGTGACGTTAGCATCGGATCAACGCCACCGAAACGGGAGGCAAGCCTCCCGGATGCCAGCCCCGGCCTCGACCGAGACCCGTAGAGAAAGGACCGCGAGTGTCCACCGACGAACCTCGCCCCCGCATTGAACCCGTCGTCCTTACCGACGACTTCACGGTCGTCGGCCTCTACGAGCCGACCCGCGAGGAGGAACGGGACTACCAGAGCGAAGCAGCCCTCGAAGATGCCCTCATCAACCAGCTGCGTGGCCAGGCCTACGAGTACGCGGACATCCACGACGCGGCCGGCCTCGAAGCAAACCTGCGTGCCCAGCTCGAAGCCCTTAACAACTACCGATTCAGCGACGATGAATGGCGGCGCTTCTACCGCCACAATATCGTCGATGTACCCTCCGCTGACGCCAACCCCGTGGTCGCCAAAGCACGGCGTATCCAGGAGGACCACGTGCAGGTCCTCACCCGCGACGACGGCACGCCCAAGAACATCCGCCTCATCGACAAGACCAACATCCATCGCAACAAGGTGCAGGTCATCCACCAGTACGCAGTCGACACGGGGCTGCGTTCCAACCGCTACGACGTCACCATCCTTGTCAACGGACTGCCCCTCGTCCACATCGAACTCAAACGACGCGGCAAAAACTGCGCGAAGCCTTCAACCAGATCGACCGCTACCAGCGTGACTCCTTCCACGCTGGAGACGGCCTCTTCGGCTACGTACAGATCTTCGTTATCTCCAACGGCGCCCAGACCAAGTACTACTCCAACACCGTGCGCCTCCAACACATCCGCGAAACGTTGGGCACAGGCGCGAAGTCGCTGCTGCCAACGCCCACTCCTACGAATTCACCAATTGGTGGACCGACGCCGCCAACAACCAGATCCCCGACCTCACTGACTTCGCGGCTACCTTCTTGGCCAAGCGCACCATCCTCGCAATCCTCACCCGCTACTGCGTCCTCGATACCTCTCACAAGCTCCTCGTCATGCGGCCCTACCAGATCGCCGCCACCGAAGCGATCCTCCAGCGCATCAAGACATCCACCATGAACAAGCAAACCGGCACCGTCGCAGCCGGAGGATACATCTGGCACACGACGGGTTCCGGGAAGACCCTCACCTCCTTCAAGACGGCGAAGCTCGCCGCTGGCATGGAAGGCGTCGACAAGGTCCTCTTCGTCGTCGACCGCAAGGATCTGGACCACCAGACCATCAAGGAATACAACACCTTCGCCGCAGGAACGGTCTCTGCGAACCAGTCCACCCGACAGCTCGCCGAACAAATCAACGACGCATCCATCCCGATCATCGTCACGACCATCCAAAAGCTCTCCACCTTCGTCAAGGCAAACCGCGGCCACGCCATCTACACCGGGCACGTCGTCCTCGTCTTCGACGAATGCCACCGCAGCCAATTCGGCGACATGCACACCGACATCACGCGCGCGTTCCGCAACTATCACCTCTTCGGCTTCACCGGCACACCCATCTTTGCGGAAAACGCCTCCAGCTCCGGGAAAGCAAACCTGCGCACCACTGAGCAGGCCTTCGGGGACCAGCTGCACTCCTACACCATCGTCGACGCCATCCGGGACAAGACCGTCCTGCCCTTCCGTGTCGACTACGTCAACACATTCCGAGTGCGCGACGGTATCGACAACCGCGAGGTGGAGGGGATCGACACCGACAGTGCGTACATGAACCCGACACACATCTCGTCGGTCGTCTCCTACATCCTCGAGCACTTCGACCACAAGACGAAGCGTCACGCCTCCTACCAGCTGCGTGACCAGCGGGTGGCAGGATTCAACTCCCTGTTCGCCACCTCCTCCATCAAGGCCGCCCGCGCCTACTACCAGGAGTTCGCTCGCCAGCAGGCTGACCTGCCTCCCGCACGCAGGCGCTCCGTCGGCATCATCTACTCCTATGCGCCCAACGCCGATGCGCCCGGAACCGGCCTGCTCACCGAAGAATCCATGGACCCCTCGGCCCTCTCCCAGGACGACCGCGCCTTCCTCGACGACGCGATCGCCGACTACAACCAGCAATTCGGCACCAACTTCGGCACCGACGCATCGGGATTCGAGCACTACTACGAGCACCTATCTCGCGCCCTCGCCGAGAAACGTATCGACCTGGTCATCGTCGTCGACATGTTTCTCACTGGCTTCGACTCCAAGTCACTCAACACCCTGTGGGTCGACAAGAACCTGCGCGCCCACGGCCTCATCCAAGCCTTCTCCCGCACTAACCGAATCCTCAACTCTGTGAAAACCTACGGCAACATCGTGTGTTTCCGGAACCTTGAGCAGGCCACCGAAGACGCGATCGCCCTCTTCGGAAACAAGGAAGCACGCGGACAAATACTGCTGCGCCCCTACGGCGAATACCTGTCCAGCTACTTGGAGACCATGGATCAGCTGCGCATCGACTTCCCCCTCCCGATCGGATCGATTACCTCTGAAAAGGACCAGAAGCGTTTCATCATCCTGATGGGACAGGTCCTCCGACTGCGCAACATCCTGACGTCCTTCGACGACTTCGAATCCGATGACCCCATCCCGTCTCGTGATCTCGAAGACTACCGGAGTATCTACCTGGACCTGTACAACGAGTCTCGTGAACGCGCTCGGGCCGACAAAGAACCCATCGCTGACGACCTGGTCTTTGAGATGGAACTGGTCAAGCAGGTGGACATCAATGTCGACTACATCCTTATGCTGGTCGAACATCACCGGGGAGAAAAGGGAGACGGCGAGGACCGAGAAATCCCTGTTGACATTGCGCGCGCCCTGGCGTCTTCTCCGACACTGCGAGGCAAGCGCGATCTCATCGAAGAGTTCTACCGCAGGGTCTCCGTCAACGGGGATGTCCCCACCGAGTTTGAGGCCTTCATTGCCGCGAAACGTGATGGAGAACTGGCTGCCATCATCGAGGCTGAACGCCTGGGCGAAGGGGCGCGCGAGTTTGCCTACGAGTCGCTACGTGAGGGTTACGTGAACGATGAAGGAACCGGCCTGTCCTCCATCCTTCCGCCCATGCGGCGCTTTGGTGCAGGAGCCGGGCGCGAAGCCGTGCGCGTCCGTGTCCTTGAGTCTCTTCGGGCCTGGGTCGAACGCTTCACCGGGCTCGGCCGCGTATGAAGGCTCCACCCCGGCTTCGTCGATCTACGAGGCCCGGGATCAGTTCAATCGGTAGCGCTTGAGAGTATTTCGTCAGTCGAACTCATGAGGAGGAGTCTCGTGTTTACACCCATCCATCGAGCCTTGGGACTCGAAGCCGGGAACGCATCCATCGATCTGATCCAACAAGCAATTGATCATGGAGTCGAAGAAACCAGTGATTTGGACTGGAAACAGGCTGTCTACAATTCGCGTAAGCCGAACTGGGATGAAGAAGCCGCAAAAGATATTGCCGCTATGGCAAATAGCGGCGGCGGGTGGATCGTGTTCGGGGTCAAGGAGGGTGGGGACACAAATGCCGCCTCCGAAATCATTCCGATAGCGTGGTCTGCCGCCGAACAACAGAGAATCCTCAGGACCGCGTATGCGAAGGTTGGGCCGCCAGTCATCGGCATAGAGTTCTACGACATTCCGTGCGGCGACGAAGGCGATGGAAGCGTCGTGATGATGCGGGTACCGGACTCTGCGGACGCCCCGCACTTCGCACGCAAGGGTGACAACGCGTTCGTTGCCCCGCGTCGAAACGGCCCTCACACCGTGTACATGAGCGACCGCGAGATTGAGCGTGGCTTTCGAGAGCGCTTCCAGCATGTGGATGATCGGGAACGTCTTCTCCAGGACCGCTTTGAACGTGCATGCGAGGCGCTGCGCCCTGAGGACGGAGTGTTCCTTGCTGTTGCAGCTGTTCCCCTGGAGCCGGTCACTGGACGAGCAGCCAGTGCCGTAGATCAGGTGCATCAATACGTGAACAGGAAGATCCGCCCAGAGCTCGTAAGTGGGAATATGACAGAAAATTGGTGGGAGGAAGGAGAAGTTAAGAAGGGACTCCGGCAATGGGTGATACGTAACTATCAAGGTTCGCGGGAGCGATTTCGGAAGTGTCTCCACGATGATGCAACGGTCGTGGGCGCCTATCAATTGGGCCTCCTGATTGCCGACGAGTCATGGAGCGACAAATACCCCGTGGGGCTGACGAACCACTGTAGGAGCATTGAAATCGAAACATCTGTTATTGATTTCATCATGCTGCTGCGTGGCCACGCGACGGAACGGCAGGCACACGGTGGATTCAGTATCAGAGCCGGTCTTGTCGGTGTTCAGAATAAGCCGATTTACATTCGTGGGCTGAGCTGGACGAAGAGACTACTTGACACTGAATACGTGGAACCAATTATGAGGTTTCAGCCGATTACGACCGAGCTCGATCCGTTGGCGGAGATCGATGAAATACTGCCGATCATCAACGATCTGGCCCGGGATCTGATCAATCAGAGCGGTCTCCAGTATCTTCAGTTGATGGCGGAACCGAATGACCGGCTGCCCGAATCCGACTAAGTGACCCGGCCCCGACCTCGTTCATCGACGAGGCCGGAGCCGGGTTTCGCGACCCGCCTGGCGGCAGGGGATCGGAAGCTCAGAGGGAGGAGACGAACTCCGCCAGGTGCTTCGCGTGCTCGCGCGAACGCTCGACCATGTCGGCGCGCGCCGTCTCATCCGTACGATTCGCGTAGGACACGCCGTACAGGGGCAGAACACCCGCATACTCCAGGCCCGTCAGGGCGCTCGTCGCCTTCGCAGCGGCCAAGAAACGCTCGATGCCGCCCGGCTGGGCGTCATAGTAGGATTCCGCCGCCCCTGTCGTTAGCGACACCACCAGCTTCTTGCCGCGCAGCGCCGTCCCCGTCGACCCGTGGCTGAAACCGCGCACAAACACGTCCTCCACCCACTTTTGCAGGAGCGAGGGCCAGCCGTACCACCACAGGGGATACTGCAACACGATTACATCCGCTGCGGCAAGCTTCGCCTGCTCCGCCTCAACGTCGAACACGCAATCGGGATACAGCTCGTCGAGATGATCGATCGTGGCCTCGGGGAGCAGCGACGTCAGCTCCTCCAGAATCGTCTTGTTTGCCACTGAATCGTCACCGAGATGCGGGTGACCCGACACGATCAGAACGTTGGACATCGCTTTTCCTTTCGTCGATGCCAGAAGTCTACGCTCACTGAAACCTCCATGAACAGGACGTGCACATGCGTTTCGCGCGGGGTGAAGCCCCGTAGCAGAAGACGCGTTACCCAGGACTACAGTAGAGACATGGACCACACCGACTCCCAGACTCTCACCCTGCGCCACATCCTCCTCGTCATCGCCACTGGCGTGGGTGCGGGCTTCCTCTCCGGACTCTTCGGGGTGGGAGGTGGCCTCGTCATCGTGCCCGCCCTCATGGCGGTCCTGGGCATGGATCAGCGCCGCGCCTCGGCCACGTCGCTGGCCGCCATCATCGTCACCGCCGCCGTCGGCTCGGGCACTACGCCCTGCACGGCGAGGTCTCCTGGGCGGGTGGCGCGCTCCTCGTTGTCGGCGCGCTCGCGGGTTCCCAAATCGGCGTGTGGCTCCTGAGGCGTCTGCCTGCACCCGCCCTACCCTGGATCCTCATCGGCTTCACGGCCTTCGTCATCGTCTCCCAATACCTGTACGTCCCCACGCGCGAGGGTGCCGTCTCACTGACCCCGGCCTCGTGCGTGCTCATGATCCTGGTGGGCTTGTGCGCCGGAATCCTCTCCGGCCTGGTCGGCGTGGGCGGCGGATCCGTCATCGTGCCCGGCATGGAACTCGCCGTCGGCGCGGGCGACCTCATCGCGCGCGGCACGTCCCTGCTCGTCATGATCCCTACCGGCATCGCCGGCACCGTCACCAACCAGCGCCATCGCATGGTCGACCTGTGCATCGGCATGATCGTTGGGGCCTCTGCCGCGGCCACAGCCCCCGCCGGACGCCTCGTCGCCATGCTCGTGTCCCCGGGCGCCGGCGCGATCCTCTTCAACATTTTCCTGCTCTCCATCATCGCCTCGACGATCCTGAAGATGCGCCGGGCGCGCGCTCGGATGTAAGGGGTCGAGGCCTCGGCTCGTTATCCGCGCGCGCTCGCCAGGGCTTCGGCGATGTCGCCTCGGATCAGGAGGGACCGATCCGCAATCTCCGCTGGGGCCGCTGCGTCCAGCGCAACGCACGCGTAGGTTGCCTCCGGATTGTCGTAGACGCGCCGCCAGAACGGGAACTTGATGATGCTCGGCGTGTTCATGCCGACGCCCAGCTCAAGGTAGAGAACACGGCCAACGCAGGTTCGCTCCAGGAAATACTCATAGCGCCCGGCAGCCGCCGCCCATCCCGCGTCCTGAACGAAGCAGGCATCGACGCGCAGATTCGTCGTCATCTCCTCACCGCACCTCGGGCACTGCGGAATCAACTCCGACGGGATGCGCTTGCCTTCCTGGCTGGCCACCGCCTGGCGTACCCATTTCTCGTTGTCGTAGTGGCATCGTGGCAGGGGACCGAACACTGCAGTAGCCCGTAATCGCCCTGCGTATAGAACAGACGCTCCTTGTCGAAACCAGACGTCTGGAAACGATGATCCACGTTCGTCGTGATGATGAAATAGTCGCGCTCGCCGACGAGGCCCAGCAGGTCCGCGTACACCTGCCCCGGGCCGGCCTCGTAGCGTAGCAGGGAGATCATCCGGCTCCAAAACGCCCAGCGTTCCTCCGACGTGGGGAAGGGGTAGAAGCCGCCCGAGTAGGCGTCCGTGATGCCGCGCTGGTCGCGAAAGTCAGCGAAACGCGCGTCGAAAACCGGGCCGGAGTGATGATCGCCGTCGGCTGCGGACAGACCGGCTCCCGCCCCAATCAGGATCGAGTCGGCGGCCTCGACGGCTTCGCGCAGGGTGGTGGGTCGGTTCATGGTGTCTCCTCACTCGTTGATGGGGTCAGAGTCCAAGAAGGGCACGGTACAGGGCCTCGTCTCGGTCGCCGAACACGTTGAAAATGACGCGCAGATTGTCCGCGCCCGCAGTGCCGGACTCCCAAAAAGTCGGACACGGTCGCCACGGCGATACGCGCCGCCTCCTCCTGAGGAAAACTGAAGACGCCCGTGGAGATACAGCAGAACGCCACCGTGTCAAGCCCAAGCGCGGCTGCCTCCTCCAAGCATCGCCGATACGAGCGGGCGAGAGCCTCCCGGTGCGTCTGCGTCAGCTCTCCGCTGACGATGGGGCCGACGGTATGGATGACGAAGCGTGCCGGCAGGTGGAAGCCGGGAGTGAGGACGGCCTCGCCCGTCGGGAATCCCGAGGGACCGTAGCCGCGTGCGCGCTCATCCATCGCGTCAGCACACGCCTGACGTAGCCCGAGCCCGGCTGCGCTGTGGATTGCGTTATCAATGCACGTGTGTCCGGGCGCTCGGCACCCGAGCATCGCCGAGTTTGCAGCGTTGACGATTGCATCGACCTGCAGGCGCGTGATGTCCCCACGCCACAGGGCAATCCTCGGATGAGCCGACGAGGCCGTGGCGTCCTCCCAGGTCACGGTTCCGCGTCGCTCTCGTTCGGTGTCGAGAACAACCGCTTCAGCCTCACGGTAGCCATCAGGCAGGGGAGCGGGATCGCGCATGTTCATGAGGGCGCGTAGGTATGTGCGCTCCTGCGCGATATCCGCGTGGGAGGGAATCTTGTAGCCCATGTCGTCGGCTAGCAGGTGCAGGGCCGCGTGGACGGCCTCGTTATAGGTGGTGTGCGTGTGCGTCATGAACCCCTCCAATTATTTACATGGCATATAACTGCGCGGGTTCGACCTGTATTCCCTGTCGTGCTAGCCTATCGCTCCAATGCGGCCCTGGCCTCGTACATATGAAACCGGCCCCGGCCTCACACGAGACCGGGGCCGAAGCGTCAGCGCGACGAGCGGATCACTCGTCGGCGGCGCTGGGATGCGTCATGTCGGCGGGAACGACCCACGCGTCGAACTCGTCGGCGGTCAGGAAGCCCAGCTCGAGGGCGGACTCGCGCAGCGACAGGCCCTTGTGATGCGCGTTCTTCGCGATCTTCGAGGCCTTGTCGTAGCCGATGTGACGGTTCAGAGCCGTCACCTGCATGAGGTTGATGTCCAGGTTGTGCTTGATCTTCTCGTAGTTCGGCTCGATGCCGTACGCGCAGTGCGTGTCGAAGGACACGCAGGCGTCGCCGAGCAGGCGGATGGACTCCAGGACGTTCCACGCCATGACGGGCTTGAAAACGTTGAGCTGGAAGTTGCCCTGCGAGCCAGCGAAGCCGACCGTCGCGTCGTTGCCGAAGACCTGCGTGGCGACCATGGTCATGGCCTCGCACTGGGTCGGGTTGACCTTGCCCGGCATGATGGACGAACCCGGCTCGTTCTCGGGGATGATCAGCTCGCCGATGCCGTTACGCGGGCCGGAGGCGTACCAGCGCACGTCGTTCGCGATCTTCATGAGGGCGTCGGCGAGGACGCGCAGCGCGCCCGAAACCAGCACCAGCGCGTCGTGCGCGCCCAGGGCGGCGAACAGGTTGTCGGCCTGCTTGAACTCGATGTCCGTCTCCTCGGAGATCTTCTTCGCGGTGAGCTCGCCGAACTTCGGGTGAGCGTTCAGGCCGGTGCCCACAGCGGTACCGCCGATGGCCAGCTCGCGTGCACGGGTGTCGGCGTACTCGATGCCGTCGAGGGCGAAGTCGATCTGAGCAACCCAGCCGGAGATGACCTGGCCCAGGCGGATTGGGGTCGCGTCCTGCAGGTGGGTGCGGCCCACCATGATGACGTCGTCGAATTCCTTGGCCTTCTTGTCCAGCGTGTCGCGCAGCTGGCGCACGCGCGGGTACATGTCGTGCAGCTCGGAGACGACCGCGATGTGCATGGCGGTGGGGAAGGTGTCGTTCGAGGACTGGCCGCGGTTCACGTGGTCGTTGGGGTGCACGGGGGACTTGGTGCCCATGGTGCCGCCCGCGAGTTCGATGGCGCGGTTGGAGATAACCTCGTTGGCGTTCATGTTCGACTGCGTGCCCGAGCCGGTCTGGAAGACGACCAGCGGGAAGTTGTCGTCGAGCTTGCCGGAGATGACCTCGTCGCCGGCCTGCGCGATGTAGTTCGCGATGTCGGCGGGCAGCTCGCCCAGCTCAGCGTTGGCCAGGGCTGCGGACTTCTTCAGGATGCCGAGGGCGCGCACCATCGGGCGACCCCACACGAATGTGTTGCGGCCGATGTCGAAGTTGTGCAGCGAACGCTCGGTCTGAGCGCCCCAATAGCGGTTCGCGGGGACCTCAACGGCTCCCATCGAGTCGGTTTCGGTGCGGGTTTCTTGTGCCACAGGTGGCTCCTTCGCGTAGGGCTTACGTACCTCTCTAGGATAGCGCCGAGCGTGCTGTGAGGCGTGGGGCACTCGTCCTAGTCGCGTGCTCGGGACACAATGTCCAGCTTGCGCAGGAGCAACCACGCGCACGAACATGACAGTGCGACGAGGGACAGCGCGAGGAGGAAGGGGGACAGGGGCATCCAGCCGTACAGGGCGGTGGCGCTCACGGGGGCCACGATCCACGTGATCGCGCCGGTCGCGTTGATGACGCCGGCGATGCCGCCCTGCTCGCGTTCGGTGACGGCCAGGGACGCGCCAGCGGAGTAGCCGGGGGAGGCCATGCCCGAGGCGACCCCCATCGCGAAGGTCGATGTTGCGAGGGCCCACAGGCTCGGTGCAATCGTCAGGCAGGTGAGGGCCGCGAGGGCCAGAGTCATGCCCGCCCGCAGGAGCCTGCGAGGCCCCCATCCCAGGCGAGGCACGACGACCAGCTGCATGAGCATGGCTCCGGCGGCGTTGGCCAGCAGCATGAGGGCTGTGATCGACACGGCGGGCGCGGGCTCGAGTCCGCCGCGGTCCTGAACGAGAAAACCCATCGTGATCTGAACGACGCCGTTCGCGAAGTAGATACCGAAGATTGAGGCGATCCACGGGGCGATCCGCCGGTCGGTCCAGCTCACGCGCGGGGGCAGTTCGCCGTCTGCGGTTTCCGCGCTCGCACTGTCCGTTGTCCCTTCAATCGACGAGGCCGGGGTCGCTTCCTCGGGTTCCACAGCCTCATGGGACAGACGGGGTAGGTGCCTCCTTGGGCGGGTGGTGCCTCCGTCGCGGGGCAGCCAGATGAGGGCGATGGCCAGCGCGATGAGAACGAAGACCGGCGTGGCGTGCACGGGTCCGAAGATCCACCAGGCTCCCAGCGCCGACGAGACGAGGGAACCCACCATGACGGACAGGTTGATCGCTCCCGAGAACGCGGATGTGCCGCGCACGCGCGACCCCTCGTCCGGGGTTACCTCGGCGACGAGGGCCTGCCCGGTCGGCGGGATCGCTGCGACGGCCGCGCCGAAGAAGGGGCCGCGCGCCGCCATGATGGCCCCCGCCGCGGCAAACGCGCCGATGTAACCGGCTGTGCGCGCCCACACTGCTGCCGAAAAGAGCGTGCCCGCCGTCAGTGCCAGGATCAGCGCCAGCAGAATGACGCGCCTGCGTCCCCAGGCGATCGAGCGACGCCCCCAGAACTGGCTGAGCGCCGTCACCGCGGCAGCCGCCAGGGACACCGCCGCGCCCACGATCCACTCGGGCAGTTGAGGGCGCGCGAGAGGGGAGCGATCGACACGTTGAGCATGTTCTGCGCCGTGTAGGTAAACAGAGCGATCGCCACGAGCGCGCGCAGCGTCGGATTCGTTAACAAAGGAGAAGAAGGCACAGTGCATCCTACGACGGAGGCCCCGCGCATTGCGCGGGGCCTCCCCAGACAGTTGTCGAATAACACAGAGGTGCGGTAAGAGTTAACGCTGCACCCAGGTGCTCACCTTCCAGCGTGCGTCCCCCGAGCGCTCACGCCACTCGGCATCACTGCGGTTCTCATCCCTGCGCCACAGAGACGGATCCAGCGGCGGCGCGTACACGAAGGTTGAGCCCTCGGGTGCGCTCGCGGCCACATCCAACTCCAGGTCGGTCACCACGGCCTCGTCGAGGAAGGGCAGGGTCTGTGCATAGAGCTGTGCCCCGCCCGTGATCCAGATGTAGGGGGCCTGTGTGCGTGCCGTTTCCTCGCGCGCGGCATCCAGGGCTTCTTCGACGGAAGAGACGACGAGTGCGCCCTCGGCCATGTACCCGGGCGTGCGGGTGATGACGATGTTCGTGCGGCCCGGCAGCGCGCGGCCCAGGGCCTCCCACGAGCGGCGGCCCATGATGATCGGGCAGCCCATCGTGGAGGCCTTGAAGTGCCGGAAATCAGCGGGAACGTGCCAGGACATAGCCGTGCCCGACCCAATGATCCCGTTGCTATCCTGGGCCAAATCGCGGCGAGCTTCGTCATACGGCAACCGGAGCCTTGATCGTCGGGTGATGCTGGTAGTCGACGACGGAAATATCGTCGAAGGAGTACTCGAACATCGATGGAGCCTTCGTCAGCTCCAAGCGCGGGAACGGGTACGGTTCGCGGCTCAGCTGCTCGCTCACCTGCTCCGTGTGGTTGGAGTAGATGTGGCAGTCCCCGCCCGTCCAAATGAAATTGCCGACTTCCAGGCCCGCCTGCTGGGCGAACATGTGGGTGAGCAGCGAGTAGGACGCGATGTTGAAAGGAACGCCCAGGAACATGTCTGCGCTGCGCTGGTAGAGCTGGAGCGACAGGCGTCCATCGGCCACGTAGAGCTGGAAGAACGCATGGCAGGGCTCAAGCGCCATCTCGCCCAGGTCGCCGACGTTCCACGCGGACACCACCATGCGGCGTGAATCCGGGTTTGTCTTCAACGTCTCGAGGACCTGGGAGATCTGGTCGATGCGGCGGCCATCTCCGGCGTTCCATGAACGCCACTGGACGCCGTACACCGGGCCGAGGTCGCCGTCCTCGTCCGCCCATTCGTTCCAGATGCGGATGCCGTGCTCCTGGAGCCAGGACACGTTCGACGAACCCGACAGGAACCAGAGGAGTTCGCCGACCACCGACTTGAGGTGCACGCGCTTCGTCGTGATCAGCGGGAAGCCCTTGGACAGGTCGTAGCGCAGCTGCGCCCCGAACATGGAACGCGTGCCCGTGCCGGTGCGGTCACCCTTGGGGGTGCCTTCGGCCATGATGCGCGCCAGCAGGTCCTCGTACTGGCGGTCGACAGCGCTCACGTCAGTCGATCCGCTCGTTCGTCCATGTGTGCGAGGCCGACAGCGCCTGATCGACGACTGAGTGCGCGATCGTGCAATTGCGGTCGATGGCGGCGTTTGCGCGGCGCTCAAGATCCGCGATCTCCTCATCGGACAGTGCGGACAGGTCCTGAACCAGCTCGACGTCTACGTGCGTGAAACGATCATGGTCCTGGTCGTAGTCTGCGGACACGCCGACAAACTGCTCGAAGTCATCGCCCAGGCGTGCCGCCAGACGCGCGTCTGAACTCATCGCCTTGCAGCCCGCGATCGCGAGCTTGAGCAGATCACCGGGGGAGAAAAGACCGGGGCCGTGACCGATGCGGATCTCGGCTCCATCCTGGTTGCGGGCGACGTACTGACGCACGCCCGTACGCTGCATGTACAGAGACTTCGGGGTATCACTCATAGGACCATTGTCGCGTAAAAAGGTGCCGTCCGCCCGGACACCAGCGCCGGGCGGACGGTGTTTTTCCTACAGCGAAGCGCAGTGCTCAGCGATGCTCCGCCAACCATGCGGTGGCCAGCTCGCGCTCGTGCTCGATAACCGTTCCTGCGTGGGTCACTGCCTCCCTCTCAATGCGCCCACCAAACAGCGGAATCCGCACCGACACGTTCCCCTTCACGGCGCGCGTACAGCCATCATCCGCGGGGGAGAGGACGGAGGCCGTGTCGAAGGAGACGGGCGCACCCTCCACGGTGAGCGTCGAACGCGAACGAGCCACGGCCTCGTCCCTCTTCCACTCCTCCACGAACGTCGCGCGCAGACTGCCCTTGACAAAACGGGAGGCGGCCGCCGGGATCAGCTCCGGGCGCACGTCACCTGAGAACGTGATGCGGCCACCCTCCACGCTCGCCGTCGTGCTGCCTGGCACCAGGAAGGAGCCGAAACATCGCTCCTGGTAGCCCGGGCTGAGGAACATGGCGACGACTTCGTCAACAGTGCCCGGATAGGTAACAGACTGGGTGAACTCCATGATTCTCCTTCTCTCTGAGTCACCGCCGAATCGTGGCCCGGCGCTCATTTACAACTAAGGACCGCCTTTGTGGCCCCGCTCCCACTAGAGTAGAGCCATGCGTAGCCTCATGCAGTTAGCTGAAGAAGCCTCTTCGACACCGCTGTCGGAGCAGGACATTGATTGGCTGCACCTGCTGTTTGCGGACTGGCAGGTGCTCGCTGACCTGGCAGCCGCCGACCTCGTTCTGTGGTTGCCCGCCGACGACGGCAGATTCATCGCCGCCAACCACTGCCGCCCCGCGACCTCGACGACCGTTCACGTCGACGACATCATCGGCCTGCACCTGCCCGCCGCCCGCGAGGTCGACCTGCATCGCGCCATCCAGACCGGCCAGGTCGTGCGCTCGCCCGCTGCACGCTGGGCGGGCACCTACTCGATGCAGGAAACGTGCGTCCCCGTGTGCCACGACGGGCGCATTATCGCGGTCATCACCCGTGAAACGAACCTGTCCAGCCCCCGCCTGTCGATGGGTTTTGAGGGGTGGACCATCGCAGCGGCCGACACGCTTTGCCAGATGATTGCGCGCGGCGAGTATCCCTACGACTCCACCCCGCAGGTCACCTCCCACGGTGTTCCGCGCGTCCTTGATGGTGCGCTCCTGCTCGATGCGGAGGGGCGTGTCCTGCAGGCTAACCCCAACGCCATGTCGTGCCTGGCGCGCCTGGGTATCCGCCACGACGTGAAGGGCAAGGTCCTGGCCCAGGAGATTACTGACGTGATCGGCGAAGGCACCTTCATCGAGGAATCGATGGCCGTCGTCGTCATGGGGCGGGCCTCCTGGCGTGTCGAGATCGCGGCGAGCGCCTCCACCATTTCCATGCGTGCCCTGCCCCTGCAAAACGGGCGCAAGCGCCTGGGAGCCGTCATCCTCCTGCGCGACGTGTCCGAGGTACGCCGCCACGAGCAGGAACTCATGACGAAGGACGCGACGATCCGCGAGATCCACCACCGCGTCAAAAACAACCTGCAGACCGTGTCCGCGCTGCTGCGCCTGCAGTCGCGTCGTTCCAGTGAGGACGCCGTCAAGGTGGCACTCGCGGAGGCCGAGCGCCGCGTCCAGGCCATCGCGACCGTGCATGCAGCGCTGTCCCAGAACGTCGACGAGTCCGTCGACTTCGACGAGGTCGCCCGCACAATCGTGCGCATGGCCGGTGCGATAGCGTCCACGGATCATGGCGTCGAGGTCATTACGACCGGCAACTTTGGGACGATTTCCGCCGATCAGGCCCAGGCGTTGGCAACCGTTCTCAACGAGCTCGTCGCCAACTCGGTCGAGCATGGCCTGGCCGACCGTGACGGTCGTATCGAGGTGTGCGCCCAGCGTGAGGGCCTGTCCATGAAGGTCACTGTTGCGGATGACGGTGTCGGCTTCGTGCCGGGAACGCCCATGAGTGGCCTGGGCACGCAGATCGTTCACCAGATGGTGCGCGGTGAGCTGCGTGGCTCTATCGAGTGGGCACCCCGCGAGGGTGGCGGCACGCTCGTGACGCTGTGGGTTAACCTCGATCCCGCCTGACGCGGGGGCGCGGGAACGGACGAGGCCGGGGATCCGTCGTGGATTCCCGGCCTTCGTGCGGTGTATGGTCGCGGTGTTCTCAGCAGCCTGCGCGTCGTGCACGCGCGGCGCGGCGTTTGAGCGAGCGGCGTTCTTCTTCGCTCATGCCGCCCCAGACGCCCGAGTCCTGGTTATTGTCGATTGCCCACTGCAGACAGATGCCCTTGACGTCGCATTCGCGGCACACGGCTTTCGCTTCGGCCACCTGGCTGATGGCGGGCCCCGTGTTCCCGATGGGGAAGAAGAGTTCGGGGTCGACTGTCAGGCAAGCCGCCTTGCTGCGCCAATCCATGTGTGTTCTCCTTGCGTTACCGTGTGCTGTAGGGACTTCGTGTAGTCGTCTGTCAGTGTCCGCCAGTCGTGGTAGATGCGCAAGATGTCTGAACAATTCGTGTGGAGAGGTCACTATGCGTCTAGTCACGCTCGGCGAAAAAGCTGGGACTTAGGTGTTAACTGACCCTACGGTCAGTTGGATCGTTGTCAGGGTATCATCCTCCCAGATGAGCCCGCAGGTGGGATTCCATGGGTGTGCTGCAATCGATAGCGGGTACCTGCGGCTCGTGCGCATGAGTCCTCGCATGACGTTGTCCGAGGGGTTGAGTGCGAGCATGCGGTGACCGTCGCGGCGCACAATTCTGGTCCATGCGTTCTCTGGAATAATCTCGGCAATTGTGGGGGTGGGCCAGCCGTTTGCGGCATGGAGGGCCTCGACGGCGCGCATGTCGGAGGGTTCTCCGATAATCACCCAGGGTTTGTCTGTTACCCACCGGATGGGTTCATACTCGGGGCCGATGAGGGCCGGGGCGGAGGCATTACTGACCAACGCTGCAGCCTCCTGAGGGGAGGGAATCCACCACGCATGACAGACGCCATCGGTGCCGTGGGAAACTCTGTGGGCGGAGGATCGATGGGGACGCATGCGAGGGCCGTCTCCTCGCCCGGGCGGGCCAACAGCGCATGGGCTTCTCCGAGGGAACGCAGGCTACTCGGCTGGATCCCGGCGTGCAGGGCCTCGTCGGCGTCCCTGGCGCGCACGAGCCGCATTGAGAAAGCCCCCATGGCAGCCGACGAGGACGTGAAACGTCCGGAGAACGCCGCAACGAGGATGACGCCGGACCGAGCGGCACCCGTCAGCAGCGATGACCAGAGTTCCTCAGCCTGGGGGAGTGACAGCGCCTGAGCCAGGGACGAGCGCAGAGCGGTCACATCCGAAATCGCTAGCACCGCGGGGCCGTGCGCACGGATCCCCTCGACGAGGTCGATGGCACCCAGGTCACGCGGGGAAAGCCGCGAGGAAGCGCCAGGGACTGCCTCGTCTCCGATGACGTGCAGAGGCAGCCGACTCGCCGCTGCGATCCTCGCAGCAATCGAGCGCGCCCATTGAGATGCCAACGCTGCCTCGTGGGCGCTCGTCTGGATCTGGACAGAGCCTCCCTCCCACACCAGCGGCGAATGAGACTCGATGCCCTCAACCAGCCCAAGAACGACGGACCCCAGCGCAGCGCCGCCGTTTTTGCCATGCTCCGCCCAGACCTCGTCGATCTGAGCCCACGTGAGAGAACCCGGGAGCGCAGGTGCCCACAGTGGGGCGGCGCTCGCGGCGGGCCAGCGCGCCGCACACTCGGACACGACCGCGGCGACGTCGGCCATATAAGACAGCTGGAGCGTGCCCACTCCCGCGAGTACTGCGCGCCCGGGGACACGGGGCAGGGACGAGGCCCGGGCATCGCCCAGGATGTCCGTGGAGTCGGGCGCACTCACGCATCGCAGCGCCAAACGAATGTCCATGTTGGCGCGCATCGAGGCATTGATCGCCCCCGCCGGGCGTTGCGTCGCGGCGATCAGGTGCAGGCCGAGGCTGCGGCCCTGAGCGGCCAGACGCAGCAGGACGTCCATCGAGGACGGGTGGGTGTCGGCCAGGACGCGGAACTCGTCGATGGCGACGACGAGGCGCGGGGGAGGTTGTGGAGTGCGGGCGGGATCCTCCTTGTAGACGCGCTCCCAAGCCGTCAGATCCGGCACACCTAGATCGCTCAGCGCCGCTTCACGCCGTGCCAGGACCGAGGCAATCCCGTCCAGGGCACGCGACGTGGCCCCCGCGTCCAGGTCGGTGAGCAGTGCCTGCGTGTGGGGGAGGTCCGCCAGGCGCGCGAAGGTGGAACCGCCCTTGTAGTCAATGAGAATAAAACGCACGCAGGCGGGCGAATAGCAGTGCGCGATGGAGGCGAGCCAACCGAGTAACGCCTCCGACTTGCCTGAACCCGTGCAACCGGCGACGAGGGCGTGGGGGCCGTCCGTGACGAGGTCTAACTCGACGGGTCCTGCCTCGGAGCGGCCGATGACGACGCTGAGCGTCCCCGAGTGTCCGCGGGCAGCATCCGGGTCCCAGTCGACGTGCTCGGGCAGCGCATCTTCACTGGTCGTTCGTGTCACGGTCCACCACCAGCGCGTGGAGACTGGCCGCTCATCGGTGACGCACACGCGGGCGCACCACGAGGGCAGTTCGGCAACGTGTGCCGCGTAGCCGATGTGTAGGGCGAAGGCCGCCTTGTCGTTCACCCCGCCACGGGCGCAGTACGGGCATTCATCCTCCCCGGTCACGTGGATGTCGAGCGCCGGGTATCCCAGCAGTACGGGGGAGTGGGAGCGCCACCAGACGCGTGCCCCGCCAAGCTGCGCGGCCACCTGCCCCGCGCACCACAGCGCGCACTCGACACCGTACTTGCCCACGATGCCCAGCGACGTGGCATCACCCGGCTGGGAAGATGACGACGTGGCAGCCAGGATCACGCGGCGCCCGCGCCGCGTCGCTCGCCCCGGCCAGACGGCGGCCCTCGGGATGTGCGTAGGCTCACCCGCGGTAGGCAGTGAAGCAAGGACAAGGGCGAGCGCGGCCCCGTCCCATCCTCGCCGACGCCTGCGTGCACGCAGGACCATCACGACCACCACGACGCAGGCGATGACCGCGACGACCCCGGCAAGCGTCCAGAGTACTCGTGGGGACGCGGCCAAGGTGTGCAGGCGCCAGGCCATGAGGCCGCCCATGACGACGAGGGAGACGAGGGGTGCCCGCGCAGGAGAGAGGATCCTGAGAAGACACCACGGCCTCGTCGATCGATGCCCGGCCACGTGAGCGCTCGGGGGCGGCCTCGCACCTCGAGAGTGTCTCCCCCCCAGGCGGACGCGACTGCCCGGGGCGAGTCGTTTGCTTCCGCGAAGTCGGTGCCATCTGCCCATTCGCGTGCGCACCCGGATAGGCGACGTGTGTGGAGACGTGCGCAGGCAGGCGCGCCCACCTCGCGTGGAAACTCGGCGTGCTCGCGGGCGATGCTCGCGCAGGACAGGGGGACGTCTCCGGCTCTGCCCACAGTGCCCGGCGCGAGAACGAGGCCGACGTCGGGGCCGTCGACGCACGCCAGGTGCAGGTCGGTGCGCAGGGCCGCGCGAGCCAGGCATTTGCTGTCGCTCATACCTCCACGATCCCGCCGCGCCCGTGCACCTTCAAGCGGCGGCGCGACCCCTGTGGATAGCGGCGCGACACGCAAGGCCCCTGTGGATAAGTGCTCCGGGCGCGCGAGGGTGTGGATAACGCCACCCACCAGGGGCACGGCCGTTCCGAACCCCGACCGAGACAGCCGCGAAATGCAAGAATTGACCCCATGCATGACGATACGTTCGAGACGACTCGCGACCGCTACAACGACCTGGTGACGCGCATCGAGGAGGCGCGTGCCGCCTACTACGACCGCGATGCGCCGACGATCTCGGACGCGGACTACGACCGCATGTACCGCGAGGTCGAAGAGATCGAGGAACGCTATCCGCAGCTGCGCGGAGCCGACTCGCCCACGATGAGCGTGGGCGGCAGCATCGACTCCGGCTTCTCCGAGGTGCGCCACCTCGCCCAAATGATGTCCCTCGACGATGTGTTCTCCCTCGAGGAACTTGCGGGGTGGGAGACCCGAATGGCCGAGGCCACCGGCATCACCGACCTGGAGATGACGACCGAGGTGAAGGTCGATGGGCTCTCCATCAACCTCCTCTACGAGAACGGTCGCCTCGTGCGCGCCGCGACCCGAGGCGACGGTTACGTCGGCGAAGACGTCACCGCCAATGCGCGGACCATCGCCTCGATCCCGCAGACCCTCACCGGTAGCGCCCCCGCCCGCATCGAGGTGCGCGGCGAGGTCTACTTCCCGGTCGCCGACTTCGCAGCCTTCAACGAGGCCCGCGTCGAGGCCGGGGAAAAGACCTTCGTCAACGCGCGCAACGCTGCCGCCGGCTCCCTGCGCCAAAAAGACCCCGCCGAGACCGCCAAACGCCCCCCTCGCGATGGTCGCCCACGGCATCGGCTTCGTCGAGGCCGGGGATGAGTTCACCGAGCCGACCACCCAAATGGGCTGGTACGAGCAGCTGCGCGAGTGGGGCCTGCCCGTCTCGCCCTACACTCGCCTGCTGACGGGCCGAAAGGCCATCGAGGAGCGCATCGCCGAGATTGGCGCGGACCGCCACGGCCTCGTCCACGAGATCGACGGCGTCGTCGTCAAGATCAACGACCTGTCCCTCCAAGGCTCTCTCGGCTCCACCTCGCGCACGCCGCGGTGGGCCGCCGCCTACAAGTTTCCGCCCGAGGAAGTACACACGCGTCTGCTCGACATCCGCGTGCAGGTGGGCCGCACGGGCCGCGTGACCCCCTACGGCGTCATGGAATCCGTGCTGGTCGCAGGCTCGAATGTCGCGCGCGCGACCCTGCACAACGCCCAGGAAGTCGCCCGCAAGGGCGTCCTGATCGGCGACCTCGTCGTCCTGCGTAAGGCCGGCGACGTCATCCCCGAGATCGTCGCCCCCGTCGAGGACGCGCGCAACGGCTCCGAACGCCCCTTCGTCATGCCCACGCAGTGCCCCTCCTGCGGCACCGCCCTCGTGCAGGAGAAGGAAGGCGACGCCGATCTGCGCTGCCCGAACAAGGGTGCCTGCCCCGCGCAGATCACCGAGCGCCTCGCTCACGTCGGCGCGCGCAGTGCCCTGGACGTCGAGGGCCTCGGCGACGAATCCGCCCTGGCCATGACGCAGCCGGACAACGACCGCGACGAGGTGGCCGCCGCCCTGGTCGCCGGCCACAGTGTCACGCTGGAGGACGGCACCGTCCTCGCTCTCGAGGGTGCTCGCGAGCTGCCCCACGGCGAGCAGATCACCCGCGCCGAAGAACTCCTGCCCGCCCCGCAGGCCCCCGTCCTGCGCACCGAGGCCGCGCTTTTCGACCTGCGCGCTGAGGACCTGCGCGACGTCATGGTGTGGAAGCCCGTGAAAAAGAAGGGCGAGGAAACCGGAGACTGGAAGCAAGTCCGCTACTTCTGGACCAAGGCCTACAAGCCCCGCAAGCTACGCGGCCAGACCGTCTTCGAGTCCATTGAGCCGAGCGCCTCCAAGGGCACCGAGAAAATGCTTGCCGAGCTGGACAAGGCCAAGAGCCAGCCCCTCGCGCGCGTCCTCGTCGCCCTGTCCATCCGCCATGTCGGCCCCACGGCGGCCCGCGCGCTCGCGGATACCTTCCGCTCGATGGACGCCCTGCGCGCCGCCTCGGTCGAGGAGCTCTCCGCCGTCGAGGGCGTGGGCGAGGAAATCGGACGCTCCCTGCGCGACTGGTTCACGGTCGACTGGCACCTGGAGGTGCTTCAGGCGTGGGCGCGCGCCGGCGTGCGCATGGCCGATGAAACGCCCGAACCGGCCTCGGACGTGCTCGCGGGCCTCACCATCGTCGTCTCGGGCGCGATGCCCGGCTACGACCGCGAGGGTGCCAAGGAGGCGATTACGTCGCGCGGAGGCAAGGCCGCGGGTTCCGTCTCGAAGAAGACGTCGCTCGTCGTTGCGGGACCCGGCGCGGGATCGAAGGCCGCCAAGGCCGAGGCCCTGGGCGTCCCCGTCATCACCGAGCAGCAGTTTGCGGACCTCCTCGAGGGAGGCCTGGCGGCCGTCGGCCTGTAACGAGGCCGGGGCTCATACGAAGGGCTCGAATATGGGCCTGAGAGGTTGATGAACGCAGTATAGTTTCACCCCGCTGCCTGATTAGACAACAGATGACGACGTGTCGGTGTAGGTTGCTGATATGGATAGCAACCCGCTCTTGGTCAACGCGCTAGATTTGGAAGGCTGGGCTGACACCCAAGAAGCAAAGGGGGTCTTCCCCGAGTTCATGCGGAGGCTGCTTGCGCAGACGCCGGGTGTCTCGAACATCAACATTCGGGCTCGCGAAGGGACTGCCGCGCCGGGATGGGATGGAACGGCTACGTCCGACGGGTCTTCATTCTTACCCAAGGGCGAGCTGCGCTTTGAATTCGGAACGAACCGGCATCCGAAATCCAAGGCCGACGAAGATTACAACAAGCGAGCCGAGCAAATCGTTGGAAAGTCGGACGAATTTTTGTTTTTGCTACACCCAGAAACTGGGCCGGAGCAGCAGAGTGGTCGAAGCAACGAAGCAGCGAAAAGAAATTTGCATCAGTAGAAGCCTTCGATGCGCATCGGCTAGAAGGATGGCTTCAATTGCTACCAGCGGTCCACTATTGGATTAGTGAGCAGCTTGGGAAGTCTGTCTCAGGGGCGCAGACACTGACGTCGTGGTGGGAAGAATTCCAAGGACACTTGAAGCCAAAGGCTCAAATTCCAGCAGAGTTTCACGTCGCGGGCCGTGAAGAGGCGCAGCAGAGGACGATCCGACTGTTGGAACAAAGAAGCCCATACTTTACAATTCAAGCATCGTGGTGCGACGATGCGCTGTCCTTTTTGTACGCAGCATTCAAAGAGGGTGACGTTGATGCTCTTCACAAGACCTTAGTTGTGCATAATGGTGAGGCATGGCAGCGGCTGACAGAGTGTTCGTCTTCGCTTATATTGGTTCCGCTATTTGAGGATCCAAATTTTCGTTTGGCGGACCGTAATGGGCACACGGTGATTCGGGTGCTCGGAGAAAACTGGATAAGCAATGAGGCTGACTCCACCGTCGTGCTCCCGAAGATTCGACGTGACATTGGTACTAATGTTCTTCTGAAAATGCCGGATATTGACAGTGCTGAAGCATATGCTCTCGCAGGACTTGCCGTACGAAACATGGCAACTTTCTACCAGTCGCTCTCCCGTGAGCGAGTGAACTCGGGTTGGGCTCGGGGCAAAATCGCTACGAAGATTCTGGCCCCTTTAGTCCTGGTAGGAGCGTGGGAGGCGTGGAATTCAGATGATTTGGGGAATATAGCAGAGTTTATCGGAGTCGGAGAAGACGAGATCAATGAAGCGTTGGAAGAGCTAATCGATACGTATTCCTTAGATCCGCCCTTCGTGATGTCTGGAGGAGTGTGGCGGTTGGTTGATCCACTGAATGCGGCGAAGCTGTTGTTGCCGCGATTGACTGAAGAATACTTGGTGAGGTGGGATGAGTATGTACAACGTGTACTACTTTGCGAAGACACAATGGAAGGATTGTCCTTCGCGGAGTTAGTCCTTGCGCAGCTTAGAGGTGAACATCCACCGGTGTCGTCTGATTTGCGTGAGCATTGTGCACGTGGTCTTGCCCTTGCTGCCGCGACATGCGATGCAGTGCCGATGCGCGCGGGGAGCGTATCGAATCGAATTGACAGTATCGTCGCTAATCTGCTGAACTCTGCCTTCCAGGACGATACTGGACGTGTTCTACTCCGCCTCTCTGCCTTTCTTCCGCTCATTGCAGAGGCTTCGCCGAGTGTGTTTCTAGAATTCATTGAAAACGACCTGAGCAGAGGCGAACCCGTGACCGCTTGCTTGTTTCGTAGAGAAAAGTCTAGCTTCTTTGGTTGGTCATCCTCGATCCATGACCTTCTCATTGCATTGGAATGTCTGTGTTGGTCTCGCGTTAGTTTTGGGCGCGCAGCGCGATTGCTGGTGAAGCTCGCCAATTTGGCTCCTGATAACAAAGAAGCTGAACTTTGTTTAAATAGCTCAGTAAAAGTTCTTGTTGGTTGGGCGAAGCTTAGTGCAGGAGATTGTGATGATAAAGTCGCAGTTCTCAAGTGGGCTCTTGAAGAGTATTCGAATGTCGGTTGGCAACTTCTGGAAAAAGTGCTTTTGTCGGAACAGGTTTTTCCTGTGCCTTACGAGCCGCTATACCGTGACTGGCAGGTCGAAAAGCGACAGGCGTCAGAGGGGGAAAGGGGTGAGTATGTCCGTAAAGTTCTTATAGAAGCAGTCTGTTTTGCGGAATGTGCTGCAGATCGTTGGATGAGTTTGCTCGGAGTGCTTGACTATGTTTCTCCCGATGATCGTTCTATGCTAGTTGAAGAATTTCGGAATGCAGTAAATCGATCGAATTGGAAAGCTGATGAGGTGCTAGAGGTCTATTTGTACGCTGTGACTTTTGTTTGCCGTCATCAAACGCATTCGCAAGCATCAAGGGTGCTCAGTGCAGAGGATCTTCAAACAATCATTGATGTCATGTCCGATATGGAGCCTTGTGATGACCCTCGTAGATTTGCGTGGCTTTTCACTGATGAGATCGAGATTTCGATTGATGGACTCGCAATGTGGGACTCAGGTTTCTCGGATGCCCTTCGTGAGAAAAGGGCTGAAGCGATTGTCGTTGTTTTGAGTGGTGGCCTGGATCAGCTTAGTGTTCTTGTAGGCTATGTGAAAGATCCGTACTGCGTAGGGCAGTTGCTCGCAGATTTCTCTTCTTCTGCGATAGACTCTGAAATGTTTGTGTGGTTGGAAGGGGAGTCGTCTGCGCTCCGAGAGGCGGCAATTGCCTACATTCGAAGTATAGCGCGAAAGCAAAACTCAGAATGGGCTTTTTCTATTTTGAAGTCTGATTCGCTTTCTTTGGAGTGTAAACAGCGTTTTGTTGCTGCATTGCCCGCGGAGAAAGAGTATTGGGAAGTAGTTGGTAGTTTTGGGAATCTTCTGGTACAGGCATACTGGGAGAATATCAGCGTCGTCTCGATAGAAGATGAGAACAGGGCGGAAGGGGTTGGGCATCTTCTGGAGCAGGGATTTTATGCTCGAGCGATTAATCTTCTTGGATGGATGCTGTATGAAGGACAGGACTTGGCTGTCTCACAGGTCGTGGAAGCTTTGTCCAGACTTGGTGGTTCGTCGAACCATCTGGGTGATTCGTTTCTTAGTTCTAACGTCGCCGAACTCCTTAAGTGGCTTGAACAGGAGGATTTTGAGAATTCTGCTCTTCCGGTGTTGGAATTTAAATTTTTCGACTACGTATTTCACCATGAGCCGAGTAAAGCACTTTACCATTTTTTGGGAAATGATCCGGATAACTTTGTCAGTCTTGTTCAGTCCGTTTACTCGGCGGACGACAAACGCATTCCTGAGGAGTTGCGAAGTGTATACAAGCAGAGGTGTTGGAGTGTACTGAACAACTGGCAGTACTTACCGGGGCTCCGTGACGATGGGTCTATCGACGGTGAGCATCTTGTAAAATGGGTGAATTTGTGTGCGAACGCGCTTTAATGCTGATAGTTGCGAACGTGACTATGACGGACAGATTGGTGAGGTTCTAGCCTGCAGCCCTGATGGCAAGGACGGCACGTGGCCAGCAGAGGAAGTACGAGTCATTCTCGAAACATTGAAAAACTCGAGGTTGGAGGCAGGCATGATCAGGGGACGTCTTAACCGTAGAGGTGTGTCGAGTCGTGGAGTCTTCGATGGAGGTGTACAGGAAGTTGCTCTCGCTGAGCGCTACCGAGAGCATTCGCACAGAATGAATGCGCGTTGGCCGCGTACCGCTGGAATTCTTTGGGGCCTGGCCGAAGACTACGAACGTGAAGCTTTTCGTGAAGACGTTGAAGCGGAACAGCGTGGATCCCAAGAATGATCTGGCTGGCATCGGCCGAGGCCCTGGGCGTCCCCGTCATCACCGAGCAGCAGTTTGCGGACCTCCTCGAGGGAGGCCTGGCGGCCGTCGGCCTGTAACGAGGCCGGGGCGGGGTACTCAGACGAGAGGCTCGAAGGGACCCAGGAGCACCTCGCCGACGCGGGTGAGCCACGAGCGCTTCTCCCACTCGTCAATCGTCAAGCGGCGGGCCGTCGTCAGGTCGTTCGCGAAAATCTCCTCCATGCGCGCGGCCAGCTCACGCGAATTGAACTGCAGGCAGACCTCGTAATTGCCACGCATCGACAGGCGATCAATGTTCGCCGTACCAATCGTCGACCAGCGCCCATCCACCGTCATCGTCTTCGAGTGCACCATCGCGTGTTGGTAGAGCCAGATCTCCACGCCCTCGCGCAGCAACTCCCCGTAGTAGGGGCGCGCCACCCAGTCCGCCATGATGTGATTCGAAAACTCTGGGATCAAAACCTGGACGCGAACGCCCCTGCGCGCGGCGGCAATCAGGGACACCAAAACCTCGTGATCCGGAATGAAATATGCCGTCGTAATCAGCACGCGATCCGTCGCTCGCTCAATCGCGTCAATATACATGCCTCGAATCGGATAGAGCAGCGAATGCGGCAGGTTGAACTGCGCGGTCACGTCCGCGCTCCACGCGCGCGCACCCTGATCGGGCAAAAACGGAGAAGCAACGGGCCGGAAATGGTTCCAGAAATCAACGAAACCGTTCTCCAGCTCCCACACGGCTTCGCCTGTAATACGCACGTGCGTGTCACGCCACTCGTTCGCGAAGGGATCGCCGATGTTGTAGCCACCTACGAAGCCGACGTTGCCGTCGACTACCAGGATCTTGCGGTGATCCTGGCCTGTGCGGCGAATATTCAGCGTAAAGAAACCCGACCGCAGGGTCGGGAACTTACGCACGTGCAGGTTTGGCATGTCAGGGAACTGGTAAAAACGCAGATCCTGGTTCAGGACGCCGAAACCGTCCCACACGCAAAACACCTCGACACCGCGCCGTGCGGCCGCGAGCAGCGCATTCTTGAACTGCTTCCCCCCAGTAGTCAGAGCGCCAAATGAAAGTCTCGAAATAAATGTGATGCGTCGCCCCTTCAATAGCCTCCAGCATGTCCGCGTACAGGGAGGTTCCCTCCGTGTACGTGCGTGCCACGGTGTTGCCGATTGGTGTGTCGGCGGGAGGTAGCGTCGGGAAACCGTGCACGCCGCCGGGAATACGGGCGGTGCGCATGCGGTCAATCGCATGAACGGTCACGATAGCCACCGCCTGGGCGGCAGCCACCGCAAGACCTACTTTTTTGACCACAGACCACGTCTGTCTGGTGAGTTGGCGTCGCTGTGAAAAGGTCATACGGGTAGGATGCCACACATGTCACGCATTAGTACTGACGAGGTCGCCCGCGTCGCGGGTCTGGCCCATATCGCATTGACCGACGAGGAAATCACGCGTTTCGCGGGTGAACTTGACGCAATCGCGGACGCTGTCTCGAAGGTGTCGGAGGTTGCCACACCTGAGGTTCCCGCCACGTCCCACCCGATTCCGCTGACCAACGTGTGGCGCGAGGACGAGGTCGGGCAGACCGTGGACCGCGACGAGGTACTCGCTCAGGCACCCGCCGCCCAGGACGGCATGTTCCTGGTTCCGCAGATTCTGGGGGAAGACTGATGAATGAGCTGCTGAAGAAGAGCGCCCTCGAGCTGGCGGACATGCTGGCCGATGGCCAGATCACCTCCGTCGAGTTGACCCAGGCGTGCCTGGATCGCATCGACGCCATTGAAGATCGCGTCAACGCCTTCATTACCGTCGACCGCGAGGGCGCGCTGGCGACCGCGGCCGACGTGGACGCGCGCCGCGCGGCGGGGGAGACCCTGCACCGCCTGGCGGGCGTGCCCATCGCCGTCAAGGACAACGTGGTGACGCGCGGCCTGCGCACCACCTGCGCGTCGAAGATCCTGGGTGACTGGGAGCCTCCCTACGACGCGACCGTCACCACCAAGATCAAGGAAGCCGGTCTGCCCATCGTCGGCAAGACCAACATGGACGAGTTCGCCATGGGGTCGTCCACCGAGCACTCCGCGTTCGGCGCGACCAGGAACCCGTGGGACACCGAGCGCATCCCCGGCGGTTCCGGTGGCGGCTCGGCCGCGGCTGTTGCGGCCTACATGGTGCCCCTGGCCCTCGGTTCCGACACAGGCGGCTCGATCCGCCAGCCCGCGTTCGTGACCGGCACGGTCGGCGCGAAGCCCACTACGGCGCGGTGTCGCGTTACGGCCTGGTGGCCATGGCCTCGTCCCTGGACCAGATCGGCCCCGTCACCCGCACGGTCGCCGACGCCGCCGCCCTGACTGAGCTGATCGGCGGCTACGACCCCCACGACTCGACCTCGCTGAACGAGCCGGTTCCCGCGCTCACACAGGCCGTCGAGGCCGTCGCCGCGCAGGGGTCCATGAAGGGCCTGAAGGTCGGCGTCGTCAAGGAGCTGAGCGGCGAGGGCTACCAGCAGGACGTCATCGACGCCTTCAACGCCACCGTCGAGAAGCTGCGCGAGGCAGGCGCTGAGATCGTCGAGGTCTCCTGCCCGCACCTGGAATACTCGCTGGGTGCCTACTACCTGATCATGCCCGCCGAGGTCTCCTCGAATCTGGCCCGCTTCGACGGTATGCGCTACGGCATCCGCGTCGAACCCACCGAGGGACCCGTGACCGCCGAGCGCGTCATGGCCGCCACCCGCGAGGCCGGCTTCGGTGACGAGGTCAAGCGCCGCATCATCCTGGGTACGCACGTGCTCTCCGCTGGCTACTACGACGCCTACTACGGCAGTGCGCAGAAGGTGCGCACGCTCATCCAGCGCGATTTCGACGCGGTGTTCGAGCAGGTCGACGTCCTCGTGTCCCCGACGGCCCCCGAGACGGCCTTCAAGTTCGGCGAGAAGACCTCCGACCCACTGGCCATGTACCTCTACGACGTCGCGACGATCCCCGCGAACCTGGCGGGTATCCCCGGCATGAACGTGCCGAATGCGGTGTCCTCCGAGGGCCTGCCCATCGGCTTCCAGGTGCTGGCCCCCGCGCGCGGCGACCTGGTCATGTACAAGGTGGCGTCCCTGGTTGAGGCGCTCAGTGACGACGTCGCGGGTCAGTGCCCCGCAGCTAACTGGGAGGAAAAGTGATGACTGAGCTCATGGATTACGACGAGGCGGCCCGCCGCTTCGACCCGGTTCTCGGCATTGAGGTGCACGTCGAGCTGGGCACCACAACTAAGATGTTCGACGCGGCCCCCAACGCGTTTGGTGGCGACCCGAACACTACGTGACCCCCGTGTCGCTGGGTCTGCCCGGTTCCCTGCCGGTCGTCAACCACAAGGCCGTTGAGTACGCCATCAAGATCGGCCTGGCCCTGAACTGCGAGATCGCGGAGTACTGCCGTTTCGCGCGTAAGAACTACTTCTACCCGGACCTGACGAAGGCCTTCCAGACTTCTCAGTCTGACGAGCCGATCGCGCACGACGGGTACGTCGACGTCGAGCTTGAGGACGGCACCATGTTCCGCGTGCAGATTGAGCGCGCGCACATGGAGGAGGACGCGGGCAAGAACACGCACATCGGTGGCGCTGATGGCCGCATTCAGGGCGCGGATCACTCGCTCGTGGACTACAACCGTGCGGGCGTGCCGCTCGTGGAGATCGTGACCCGTCCGATTGAGGGCGCCGGCGAGCGCGCGCCCGAGGTGGCCGCCGCCTACGTGCAGGCCCTGCGCGACATCTTCCGCGCACTCGACGTGTCCGAGGCCCGCATGGAGCGCGGCAACGTGCGCGCCGACATCAATGTGTCGCTGCGCCCGACGCCCGAGTCACCTCTTGGTACGCGCACCGAGACGAAGAACGTGAACTCCTTCCGTGGCATTGCGTCGGCCGTACGCTACGAGATGCAGCGCCAGGCCCAGATCCTGGCCGACGGCGGCACGATCCTGCAGGAGACCCGCCACTACCACGAGGAGGACGGCTCCACGTCGTCCGGCCGTGAAAAGTCGGATTCCGAGGACTACCGCTACTTCCCCGAACCCGACCTGGTGCCGATCCGCCCGGATCGCGCGTGGGTTGAGGAACTGCGCGCCTCGCTGCCGGAGCTCCCCGTCGCCAAGCGCCGCCGCCTGCGCTCCGAATGGGGTACGCGGACATGGAGATGCGCGACGTCATCAACGCCGGTGCCCTCGAACTCATCGAGGCCACGGTTGCCGCTGGCTGTGATCCTGCCTCCGCCCGTAAATGGTGGATGGGTGAAATCTCGCGCCGCGCCAAGGAGCGCGAAGTCTCCCTCGACGAGGCCGGGGTCAGCCCCGCTCAGGTCGCGCAGCTCCAGGGTCTTATCGACTCTGGACGCATCAACGACAAGCTGGCACGCCAGGCTCTCGAAGGCGTCCTCGCGGGCGAAGGTGACCCGACGCAGGTCGTCGAGGCCCGAGGCCTCGAGGTCGTCTCCGACGACGGTGCTCTGACGGCGGCCGTCCAGGAAGCCCTGGACGCCCACCCCGACATCGTCGCCAAGATCAAGGGCGGCAAGGTCCAGGCGGCCGGCGCTCTCGTCGGCGCGGTCATGAAGGCCACCCGCGGGCAGGCTGACGCCGCCCGCGTGCGCGAGCTGATCATGGAGATGGTTGGCGCCTGAGGGTTTATTCTCGCGAGCCTCACGGGGGCCGGGATCATTTGTGATCCCGGCCCCGCCGCATCCCGGCGACGCTTCCACCTGGGGAGGATAACAACGCGCGAGTACCCTGGCCTCGTCCATGAGCGTTCTCTCATGTCCACGTTGTGACCTTCCCCTACCGGCACCATGCCAAACTTCCCTAGGATGAACAACTGAGGACAGCCGGGCCACCTGGCCAGGCGCCCAACGAAAGGACAGACATGCGCACTTCGCCGTCGTACACCGCCTCATACCGCATCGAGGTGGATGAGAAGATCACTTCGATCGCGTCGATCGTCGACGTGGTCTCCGCCACCGGAGCGGAGATTAAGGGCCTCGACGTGGCCGACTCCGACCGTGGGCGCATCACCATGGACCTCACCTGCGACATGCGCGATTCCGAGCACCGCCGCGAAGTGCGCGACGCCATCAGCTCCCTGCCCGGTGTCTCCGCCGACTCCGTCTCCGACCAAACCTTCATGAGCCACATCGGCGGCAAGGTCGAAATCCACTCCAAGGTGCCGCTGCGTAACCGTGACGACCTCTCCCGCGCCTACACGCCCGGCGTTGCCCGCGTGTGTACCGCCATCCACGACATGCCTCAGAAGGCCCACCTGCTCACCATGAAGGCCAACACGGTCGCGGTCGTCTCTGACGGCACCGCCGTGCTCGGCCTGGGTGACATCGGACCCGAGGCCGCCCTGCCCGTCATGGAGGGCAAGGCCGTCCTGTTCAAGGAATTCGGCGGCGTCGACGCCTGGCCCGTCGTCCTGGACACCAAGGACACCGAAGAGATCATCTCCATCGTCAAGGCCATCGCCCCCGCCTACGGCGGCATCAACCTCGAGGACATCTCAGCACCCCGCTGCTTCGAGATCGAAGAGCGCCTGCGCGCCGAACTCGACATCCCCGTCTTCCACGACGACCAACACGGCACCGCCATCGTCGTTCTCTCCGCGCTCATCAACGCGCTCAAGATCGTGAACAAGAAGATCGAAGACGTGCGCATCGTCGTCTCCGGCGTCGGTGCCGCTGGCAACGCGATCATCCGCCTCCTGCTCGCCCAGGGCGCGCGCGACATCATCGGCTGCGGTCGCGACGGCGCGCTGTCCGGCGACGCCACCGAAGGCATGCACCCCTCCCGCAAGGCCCTGGCCGAGGCGACCAACCCCCGCCACGTCCACGGCTCCCTCAAGGAGGTCCTCAAGGGCGCCGACGTCTTCATCGGCGTCTCTCACGGCAACATCCTCGAGCCTTCCGACATCGAGACGATGGCCGATGATGCCATCGTCTTCGCGCTGGCCAACCCCACGCCCGAGGTCGACCCCATCGGTGCCGGCAAGTACGCCGCAGTCGTCGCGACCGGTCGCAGTGACTACCCGAACCAGATCAACAACGTCCTGGCGTTCCCCGGCCTCTTCCGAGGCCTCCTCGACGCCAAGGTCAAGGAGATCACCACCGAGGTCCTGCGCGTGGCCGCCAACGCCATCGCGTCCGTCATCTCCGAGGACGAACTCAACCCGTCGTACATCATCCCCGGTGCCTTCGATAAGCGCGTCGCCCCCGCTGTCTCCAAGGCCGTACGCCGTGCCGTGCGCGACCTGCCGACCGTGGACATCCCGGTTCAGCCTGATATGGGTGTGAGCTGAGTTTCTTTTTGGGGTGTTTGGTGGGCCTGATCGCGTTGTTGTGGCGTGGTTGGGTCCGCTTTTTTGGTGTGGGGTGTGGGGGTGGTTTTTGTTGTGTTGTGGTGGTTTGTGGGGTGTGTGTTGGGGGTCATAGTGGTTTGGTTTGACTTTTGTGTGGGGGGGTGTGTAGATTATTCACCTGTCGCCGAGCGGTGGTGAGCTGAGTTGGTTGCTTGGTTTCCTGGTTTGGTGGCGTTGAGCACCTGTCGGAAACGTGCTTTTTTTGTATGTTTTTGGTTGTGTGGGTGTTGTTTGTGAACTCGATAGTGTGTTTGTTTGTTTTTTATGCCTGTTTTTTGTTTTTGAGTGTTTTTGGTTGGGATTGCTGATCGGCTGGTTTGTTTGTTTGGTTGGTTTTTCTGGGCTTTAACGTTTTTGTTTTTGTTCGGAGAGTTTGATCCTGGCTCAGGACGAACGCTGGCGGCGTGCTTAACACATGCAAGTCGAACGCTGAAGCTCAGCTTTTGTTGGGTGGATGAGTGGCGAACGGGTGAGTAACACGTGAGTAACCTGCCCTCTTCTTTGGGATAACGCCCGGAAACGGGTGCTAATACTGGATATTCACTGATCTTCGCATGGGGGTTGGTGGAAAGGTTTGTTCTGGTGGGGGATGGGCTCGCGGCCTATCAGCTTGTTGGTGGGGTGATGGCCTACCAAGGCTTTGACGGGTAGCCGGCCTGAGAGGGTGACCGGTCACATTGGGACTGAGATACGGCCCAGACTCCTACGGGAGGCAGCAGTGGGGAATATTGCACAATGGGCGCAAGCCTGATGCAGCGACGCCGCGTGAGGGATGGAGGCCTTCGGGTTGTAAACCTCTTTCGCTCATGGTCAAGCCGCAACTGTGGGTTGTGGTGAGGGTAGTGGGTAAAGAAGCGCCGGCTAACTACGTGCCAGCAGCCGCGGTAATACGTAGGGCGCGAGCGTTGTCCGGAATTATTGGGCGTAAAGGGCTTGTAGGCGGTTGGTCGCGTCTGCCGTGAAATTCTCTGGCTTAACTGGGGGCGTGCGGTGGGTACGGGCTGACTTGAGTGCGGTAGGGGAGACTGGAACTCCTGGTGTAGCGGTGGAATGCGCAGATATCAGGAAGAACACCGGTGGCGAAGGCGGGTCTCTGGGCCGTTACTGACGCTGAGGAGCGAAAGCGTGGGGAGCGAACAGGATTAGATACCCTGGTAGTCCACGCTGTAAACGTTGGGCACTAGGTGTGGGGGCCACCCGTGGTTTCTGCGCCGTAGCTAACGCTTTAAGTGCCCCGCCTGGGGAGTACGGCCGCAAGGCTAAAACTCAAAGGAATTGACGGGGGCCCGCACAAGCGGCGGAGCATGCGGATTAATTCGATGCAACGCGAAGAACCTTACAAGGCTTGACATGCACGGCGGCACTGCAGAGATGTGGTGGCATTTGGTTGGTCGTGCAGGTGGTGCATGGTTGTCGTCAGCTCGTGTCGTGAGATGTTGGGTTAAGTCCCGCAACGAGCGCAACCCTTGCCCTATGTTGCCAGCACGTTATGGTGGGGACTCGTGGGGGACTGCCGGGGTTAACTCGGAGGAAGGTGGGGATGACGTCAAATCATCATGCCCCTTATGTCTTGGGCTTCACGCATGCTACAATGGTTGGTACAGAGGGTTGCGATACTGTGAGGTGGAGCGAATCCCTTAAAGCCAGTCTCAGTTCGGATTGGGGTCTGCAACTCGACCCCATGAAGGTGGAGTCGCTAGTAATCGCAGATCAGCAACGCTGCGGTGAATACGTTCTCGGCCTTGTCACACCGCCCGTCACGTCACGAAAGTTGGTAACACCCGAAGCCCATGGCCTAACCGTTTTTGCGGGGAGTGGTCGAAGGTGGGATTGGCGATTGGGACGAAGTCGTAACAAGGTAGCCATGCGGAAGGTGCGGCTGGATCCCTCCTTTCTAGGGAGCCCAGTTTTTGTGGGGAGCAAGCGTTCGTTGACTCTGTTGGGTTGGCGTGTGGTTGTTTTCTTGTGCCTGCATGTGTTTGCTGCCCTGAGTGTGGGTGGTGGGTGTGGGTGCGTTTTTGGGTTGGGTATGAAATGTTTGATAGCAGATGAGCACACTGTCGGGTTCACGTTCAACACCGTGTTGGCGTCTGCTGCCTGTTGTTGGTGGTGGTTGCCCGCATGACTGGCCTGGAGGGTTTTCTTTTGGGTGTGGGTTGTGTGTGGTGGGTTGTTTGTGATTTGTATAGTGGTTGCGAGCATATTTGTTCTGTACTGTTTTTGTGTTTTGTTTTAGTTTTGTTGGGCATTCGGTGGATGCCTTGGCATCAGAGCTGATGAAGGACGTTGCGGCCTGCGATATGCCTCAGGGGAGTTGGCGAGCGAGCGTTATTATCCGAGGGTGTCCGAATGGGGAACCTAACCTGTGTTGTGCTGGGTTACCATCATCTGAACGTGTATAGGGTGGTGGGGGAACGCGGGGAAGTGAAACATCTTAGTACCCGTAGGAGAAGATATTCCGTGAGTAGTGGCGAGCGAAAGCGGAGGAGGCTAAAACCAGATGCGTGTGAGAGGCGGCGGCTGTTGCGTGTTTGGTGTTGTGGGGCCATGTTGGATCCTTCTGCCGGGGGGTCGCGTGTGTTGTTGCTGGGAGTTGAACAGTCTGGGATGGCTGACCGTAGAGCGTGAGAGTCGTGTAGGTGGACTGGTGATGGTGTGCGTGGATGTGGTGCCCGAGTAGTGCGGGACTCGTGGAATCTCGTGTGAATCTGCCAAGACCACTTGGTAAGCCTAAATACTACTTGATGACCGATAGTGCATAGTACCGTGAGGGAATGGTGAAAAGTACCCCGGGAGGGGAGTGAAATAGTACCTGAAACCGTGTGCCTGTAAGCCGTCAGAGCCTTGTGGGGTGATGGCGTGCCTTTTGAAGAATGAGCCTGCGAGTTAGTGATACGTGGCGTGCTTAACCCGTGTGGGGTATGCGTAGCGAAAGCGAGTCTGAAAGATGGCGTGTGTCGCGTGTTCTAGACCCGAAGCGGGGTGATCTACCCATGGTCAGGTTGAAGCAGAGGTAAGACTGTGTGGAGGACCGAACCCACCAGGGTTGAAAACCTGGGGGATGAACTGTGGGTAGGGGTGAAAGGCCAATCAAACTCCGTGATAGCTGGTTCTCCCCGAAATGCATTTAGGTGCAGCGTTGCGTGGTCCCTGGTGGAGGTAGAGCTACTGGATGGCCGATGGGCCCTGTGGGTTACTGACGTCAGCCAAACTCCGAATGCCATTAGGTGTAGCGTGGCAGTGAGACTGCGGGGGATAAGCTTCGTAGTCGAGAGGGAAACAGCCCAGATCATCAGCTAAGGCCCCTAAGCGTGCGCTAAGTGGGAAAGGATGTGGAGTCGCGGTGACAACCAGGAGGTTGGCTTAGAAGCAGCCATCCTTGAAAGAGTGCGTAATAGCTCACTGGTCAAGTGGTTCTGCGCCGACAATGTAGCGGGGCTCAAGCGTACCGCCGAAGCTGTGGCAGCAACACGTGATGCTGGCGCCAGTTACTGGTTGTTGGTGTGTTGTTGGGTAGGGGAGCGTCCTGCATGAGGTGAAGCCTGGAGGTGACTTCTGGTGGATTGTGTGGGAGTGAGAATGCAGGCATGAGTAACGAATCTGCGGTGGGAATCCGCAGCGCCGATTGACTAAGGGTTCCAGGGCTAGGTTTATCCGCCCTGGGTTAGTCGGGTCCTAAGGCGAGGCCGACAGGCGTAGTCGATGGACAACCAGTTGATATTCTGGTACCAGGTTGTGACCGCCCATGCTGACGTCATTGTGCTAACCAATTTGCCTGTACCTCCTCGTGGCTTTCGGGCCGCGAGCGTGTGTGTGGGTCTTGGGGTCCCGGTGATGGTAGGCAAGCGTGTTAACAGGGGTGACGCAGACAGGTAACTGCAGTGCGCCGATGGTTGTGCGTATTTAAGGTTGTGGCCCGCCCTTCAGGTAAATCCGGGGGGCACGATGGGTGAGGACTGATGAGGGACACACGCGTGTGTGGACTTGTGGTGATCCTATGCTGCCGAGAAAAGCCTCGACGTGAGGGCATGACCTGCCCGTACCCTAAACCGACTCAGGTGGTCAGGTAGAGTATACCGAGGCGTTCGAGTGAATCGTGGTTGAGGAACTCGGCAAAATTCCTCCGTAACTTCGGGATAAGGAGGACCCGTGGCTTTGCTCCCGCTTCGCGTGGGTGTTGGGTTGTGGGGTCGCAGAGAATAGGGGAGAAGCGACTGTTTATCAAAAACACAGGTGCGTGCGAAGCCGTAAGGCGATGTATACGCACTGACGCCTGCCCGGTGCTGGAAGGTTAAGAGGAACCGTTAACACCCCCCGGGGTGTGAAGCGGTGAATTTAAGCCCCAGTAAACGGCGGTGGTAACTATAACCATCCTAAGGTAGCGAAATTCCTTGTCGGGTAAGTTCCGACCTGCACGAATGGCGTAACGACTTCTCCGCTGTCTCAACCGCGAACTCGGTGAAATTGCAGTACGAGTAAAGATGCTCGTTTCGCGCAGAAGGACGGAAAGACCCCGGGACCTTTACTATAGCTTGGTATTGGTGTTCGCTTGGACTTGTGTAGGATAGGTGGGAGACTGTGAAGCTGCCGCGCCAGCGGTGGTGGAGTCGTCGTTGAAATACCATTCTGGTTTAAGCGGTCACCTTAACCTTGGCCCGTGATCCGGGTTGGGGACAGTGCCTGGTGGGTAGTTTAACTGGGGCGGTTGCCTCCTAAAATGTAACGGAGGCGCTCAAAGGTTCCCTCAGCCTGGTTGGTAATCAGGTGGCGAGTGTAAGTGTACAAGGGAGCTTGACTGTGAGACCGACGGGTCGAGCAGGTGCGAAAGCAGGAACTAGTGATCCGGCCATGGCACGTGGGTGCGTGGTCGCTCAACGGATAAAAAGGTACCCCTGGGGATAACAGGCTGATCTTGCCCAAGAGTCCATATCGACGGCATGGTTTGGCACCTCGATGTCGGCTCGTCGCATCCTGGGGCTGGAGTTGGTCCCAAGGGTTGGGCTGTTCGCCCATTAAAGCGGTACGCGAGCTGGGTTCAGAACGTCGTGAGACAGTTCGGTCCCTATCCTCTGTGCGCGCAGGAAATTTGAGGAGGGCCGTCCCTAGTACGAGAGGACCGGGATGGACGAACCTCTGGTGTGCCAGTTGTACCGCCAGGTGCATGGCTGGTTAGCTACGTTCGGAAGGGATAACCGCTGAAAGCATCTAAGCGGGAAGCCTGCTCCAAGATGAGGTTTCCACGCCCCCACTGTGGGTGAGAGGCCCCCGCCAGACGAGCGGGTAGATAGGCCAGAGGTGGAAGCACCGCGAGGTGCTCGCGAGCCGACTGGTACTAATGGGCCAACACTAAACAACAACCCCAACCAACAACGGGGACGGGTAAAAGAACAGCAAACAACACTCTGCCGCAACCACTATACGAACCACGATCAACCCACACCCCCCACACGCACACAAACAAGAAGCGGAGCGAGGGGGGACAGTGTTGAACACCAAGCTTGTGGTGGTCACAGCACCGGGGAAACGCCCAGCACCATTCCGAACCTGGAAGCTAAGCCCGGCAGCGCCAATGGTACTGCAACCGATAGGTTGTGGGAGAGTAGGACACCGCCACAACACACCAAAACAGGAGCGGCCAGAAACCTGAAGGTTTCTGGCCGCTCCCTCTATTCACACACCCACAAATTCGACCAACCACACCACGAGACACAACACACCAACGGACCAACGTCGCCTACATTTGCCCTCGTGACATGGGATGCTTAATGCATGGTTCCTTCTGCACATCCGCGAGGGTCGCATCACCACAAAGGTAGCGACGAGGTCCTCGCCCAGCGTATGGCGGCGCATGACCGCCTTGCTCATCAATCCCAGGTTGTTCTGCGGCTCGGACAGATGCTGCTTTCGTTCGGTGCAAGCGCGTACCGCGTGAAGAAATCTATGGCGGACGTGGCGCGTGTCGTTGGCATTTCTGAGCATCGCGCTCAGGTCACTACACGGAGATCATCACGACTGCCTACGCCAATGGTACGTTCCGTACGGAGCTTGCCGAACAGCGCCTGATGGGGGTCAACGCCGACAAGATTGATCGCATTAACAACTACATTGCGTCGATCAACGGTAAGTCGGTTCGCGTTGAGGACGTTTCCGACGAACTGGACAAGATCGCAAAGGTCCCGGGTCTTTACGACTGGTTCTCGAACGCGCTCGCCTCGGGACTCGCCTGCGCGGCATTCGCATTCCTCAACGGCGGGGGATGGGTCGAGTGTTCGGCCGTCGCTGTCGCATCGTTCTTTGGACAGGCGCTACGTCGACAGATGCTGATCCGCCACATGAACCACTTCGGCGTCTGGATGGCATGCGGCGCTCTCGCCGCAATGATCTACATTCTTCTCGTTGCACCGGCGCAGCAGTTCATGGGTATCGAGTCAACGCACCAGGCTGGCTTCATTTCGGCGTTGCTGTTCCTTGTCCCTGGCTTCCCGCTGGTGACGGGACTTATCGACTTGGTGAGGCAGGACTTCCAGGGCGGCCTCGGGCGCCTCGTCTACGTTGCGATGCTTGTCGTATCGGCCGGCGTTGCGGTATGGGCCATCTCTGCGATTTTCGGCTGGTCTGTAACCCCCGAGTATGGCGTTGCTCTTGTTCCGTGGCTGCACTACGTGCTCCGCTTCCTGGCGAGTTTTGTCGCCGCGTACGGCTTCGCCATGCTCTTTAATTCGCCTCAACGAGTCTGTGCTGCCGCTGCATTGATTGGAGCTGTGATCAACACGGCGCGTATCGCGTTGAACCTCGAACTCAAGGTGCCGGCTCCGGCTGCTGTTGGCCTCGCTGCTCTCGCGGCCGGTCTCCTTGCGGTTTTCGTGGCACGTCGGACGCGATTCTCGCGCGTGACTCTGTCGGTTCCCGCCGTTGTCATCATGATCCCCGGTGTACCCCTGTACCGGTCGCTCACTTACTTGAACAATCAGCAAATCGACGATGCGCTCGGCGCACTGTTCACCGTCATGTTCACGATCGTCGCTATCGGCATGGGTCTGGCGCTTTCGCGTATGCTCACCGATAAGAACTGGCTCGTTGAGAAGCAAGAACGAGTCCCCAACCTTTGGGAGTACGAGGAGGAGAACGCATGAAATTCGACATCGAGGCGAGTTTGAAGCCGCCGTCGTTCGAGTTCGAGTATGAGATCGATCGTGACGAGATTCGTGCCGTGGGCCGCAACATTGCGATCGTGTGTGTCGCGGCAGTGACTGCTCGAGTGCTCGTCGCACTGATTTCACGCTGACGCTCGTTCATTGACGGGGCCGTGGCTGGGTAACCAGTCACGGCCCCGTCATATTCGCGGTGCGAAGGTCTGTCGATGATGCCTCGACGGTAAGGTCGCAGACATTGAAACGGGCAATGAACAGGTGATATGGGTGTGAGCTGAGTTTCTTTTTGGGGTGTTTGGTGGGCCTGATCGCGTTGTTGTGGCGTGGTTGGGTCCGCTTTTTTGGTGTGGGGTGTGGGGGTGGTTTTTGTTGTGTTGTGGTGGTTTGTGGGGTGTGTGTTGGGGGTCATAGTGGTTTGGTTTGACTTTGGTGTGGGGGTGTGTAGATTATTCACCTGTCGCTCGAGCGGTGGTGAGCTGAGTTGGTTGCTTGGTTTCCTGGTTTGGTGGCGTTGAGCACCTGTCGGAAACGTGCTTTTTTTGTATGTTTTTGGTTGTGTGGGTGTTGTTTGTGAACTCGATAGTGTGTTTGTTTGTTTTTTTATGCCTGTTTTTTTGTTTTTTTGAGTGTTTTTGGTTGGGATTGCTGATCGGCTGGTTTGTTTGTTTGGTTGGTTTTTCTGGGCTTTAACGTTTTTTTGTTTTTTTGTTCGAGAGTTTGATCCTGGCTCAGGACGAACGCTGGCGGCGTGCTTAACACATGCAAGTCGAACGCTGAAGCTCAGCTTTTGTTGGGTGGATGAGTGGCGAACGGGTGAGTAACACGTGAGTAACCTGCCCTCTTCTTTGGGATAACGCCCGGAAACGGGTGCTAATACTGGATATTCACTGATCTTCGCATGGGGGTTGGTGGAAAGGTTTGTTCTGGTGGGGGATGGGCTCGCGGCCTATCAGCTTGTTGGTGGGGTGATGGCCTACCAAGGCTTTGACGGGTAGCCGGCCTGAGAGGGTGACCGGTCACATTGGGACTGAGATACGGCCCAGACTCCTACGGGAGGCAGCAGTGGGGAATATTGCACAATGGGCGCAAGCCTGATGCAGCGACGCCGCGTGAGGGATGGAGGCCTTCGGGTTGTAAACCTCTTTCGCTCATGGTCAAGCCGCAACTGTGGGGTTGTGGTGAGGGTAGTGGTAAAGAAGCGCCGGCTAACTACGTGCCAGCAGCCGCGGTAATACGTAGGGCGCGAGCGTTGTCCGGAATTATTGGGCGTAAAGGGCTTGTAGGCGGTTGGTCGCGTCTGCCGTGAAATTCTCTGGCTTAACTGGGGGCGTGCGGTGGGTACGGGCTGACTTGAGTGCGGTAGGGGAGACTGGAACTCCTGGTGTAGCGGTGGAATGCGCAGATATCAGGAAGAACACCGGTGGCGAAGGCGGGTCTCTGGGCCGTTACTGACGCTGAGGAGCGAAAGCGTGGGGAGCGAACAGGATTAGATACCCTGGTAGTCCACGCTGTAAACGTTGGGCACTAGGGTGTGGGGGCCACCCGTGGTTTCTGCGCCGTAGCTAACGCTTTAAGTGCCCCGCCTGCGGAGTACGGCCGCAAGGCTAAAACTCAAAGGAATTGACGGGGGCCCGCACAAGCGGCGGAGCATGCGGATTAATTCGATGCAACGCGAAGAACCTTACCAAGGCTTGACATGCACGGCGGCACTGCAGAGATGTGGTGGCATTTGGTTGGTCGTGTGCAGGTGGTGCATGGTTGTCGTCAGCTCGTGTCGTGAGATGTTGGGTTAAGTCCCGCAACGAGCGCAACCCTTGCCCTATGTTGCCAGCACGTGATGGTGGGGACTCGTGGGGGACTGCCGGGGTTAACTCGGAGGAAGGTGGGGATGACGTCAAATCATCATGCCCCTTATGTCTTGGGCTTCACGCATGCTACAATGGTTGGTACAGAGGGTTGCGATACTGTGAGGTGGAGCGAATCCCTTAAAGCCAGTCTCAGTTCGGATTGGGGTCTGCAACTCGACCCCATGAAGGTGGAGTCGCTAGTAATCGCAGATCAGCAACGCTGCGGTGAATACGTTCTCGGGCCTTGTACACACCGCCCGTCACGTCACGAAAGTTGGTAACACCCGAAGCCCATGGCCTAACCGTTTTTGCGGGGGGAGTGGTCGAAGGTGGGATTGGCGATTGGGACGAAGTCGTAACAAGGTAGCCGTACCGGAAGGTGCGGCTGGATCACCTCCTTTCTAGGGAGCCCAGTTTTGTGGGGAGCAAGCGTTCGTTGACTCTGTTGGGTTGGCGTGTGGTTGTTTTCTTGTGCCTGCATGTGTTTGCTGCCCTGAGTGTGGGTGGTGGGTGTGGGTGCGTTTTTGGGTTGGGTATGAAATGTTTGATAGCAGATGAGCACACTGTCGGGTTCACGTTCAACACCGTGTTGGCGTCTGCTGCCTGTTGTTGGTGGTGGTTGCCCGCATGACTGGCCTGGAGGGGTTTTCTTTTGGGTGTGGGTTGTGTGTGGTGGGTTGTTTGTGATTTGTATAGTGGTTGCGAGCATATTTGTTCTGTACTGTTTTTTGTGTTTTGTTTAGTTTTGTTGGGCATTCGGTGGATGCCTTGGCATCAAGAGCTGATGAAGGACGTTGCGGCCTGCGATATGCCTCGGGGAGTTGGCGAGCGAGCGTTATTATCCGAGGGTGTCCGAATGGGGGAACCTAACCTGGGTTGTGCTGAGGTTACCATCATCTGAACGTGTATAGGGTGGTGGGGGAACGCGGGAAGTGAAACATCTTAGTACCCGTAGGAGAAGATATTCCGTGAGTAGTGGCGAGCGAAAGCGGAGGAGGCTAAACCAGATGCGTGTGAGAGGCGGCGGCCGTTGCGTGTTTGGTGTTGTGGGGCCATGTTGGATCCTTCTGCCGGGGGTCGTGTGTTGTTGCTGGGAGTTGAACAGTTTGGGATGGCTGACCGTAGAGCGTGAGAGTCGTGTAGGTGGACTGGTGTGGTGTGGCGTGGATGTGGTGCCCGAGTAGTGCGGGACTCGTGGAATCTCGTGTGAATCTGCCAAGACCACTTGGTAAGCCTAAATACTACTTGATGACCGATAGTGCATAGTACCGTGAGGGAATGGTGAAAAGTACTCCCGGGAGGGAGTGAAATAGTACCTGAAACCGTGTGCCTGTAAGCCGTCAGAGCCTTGTGGGGTGATGGCGTGCCTTTTGAAGAATGAGCCTGCGAGTTAGTGATACGTGGCGTGCTTAACCCGTGTGGGGTATGCGTAGCGAAAGCGAGTCTGAAAGATGGCGTGTGTCGCGTGTTCTAGACCCGAAGCGGGGTGATCTACCCATGGTCAGGTTGAAGCAGAGGTAAGACTGTGTGAGGACCGAACCCACCAGGGTTGAAAACCTGGGGATGAACTAGTGGTAGGGGTGAAAGGCCAATCAAACTCCGTGATAGCTGGTTCTCCCCTGAAATGCATTTAGGGTGCAGCGTTGCGTGGTCCCTGGTGGAGGTAGAGCTACTGGATGGCCGATGGGCCCTGTGGGTTACTGACGTCAGCCAAACTCCGAATGCCATTAGGTGTAGCGTGGCAGTGAGACTGCGGGGGATAAGCTTCGTAGTCGAGAGGGAAACAGCCCAGATCATCAGCTAAGGCCCCTAAGCGTACGCTAAGTGGGAAAGGATGTGAGTCGCGGTGACAACCAGGAGGTTGGCTTAGAAGCAGCCATCCTTGAAAGAGTGCGTAATAGCTCACTGGTCAAGTGGTTCTGCGCCGACAATGTAGCGGGGCTCATGCGTACCGCCGAAGCTGTGGCAGCAACACGTGATGCTGGCGCCAGTTACTGGTTGTTGGTGTGTTGTTGGGTAGGGGAGCGTCCTGCATGAGGTGAAGCCTGGAGGTGACTTCTGGTGGATTGTGTGGGAGTGAGAATGCAGGCATGAGTAACGAATCTGCGGTGGGAATCCGCAGCGCCGATTGACTAAGGGTTCCAGGGCTAGGGTTTATCCGCCCTGGGTTAGTCGGGTCCTAAGGCGAGGCCGACAGGCGTAGTCGATGGACAACCAGTTGATATTCTGGTACCAGGTTGTGACCGCCCATGCTGACGTCATTGTGCTAACCAATTTGCCTGTACCTCCTCGTGGCTTTCGGGCCGCGAGCGTGTGTGGGTCTTGGGGTCCCGGTGATGGTAGGCAAGCGTGTTAACAGGGGTGACGCAGACAGGTAACTGCAGTGCGCCGATGGTTGTGCGTATTTAAGGTTGTGGCCCGCCCTTCAGGTAAATCCGGGGGGCACGATGGGTGAGGACTGATGAGGGACACACGCGTGTGTGGACTTGTGGTGATCTATGCTGCCGAGAAAAGCCTCGACGTGAGGGCATGACCTGCCCGTACCCTAAACCGACTCAGGTGGTCAGGTAGAGTATACCGAGGCGTTCGAGTGAATCGTGGTTAAGGAACTCGGCAAAATTCCTCCGTAACTTCGGGATAAGGAGGACCCCGTGGCTTGCTCCCGCTTCGCGTGGGTGTTGGGTTGTGGGGTCGCAGAGAATAGGGAGAAGCGACTGTTTATCAAAAACACAGGTGCGTGCGAAGCCGTAAGGCGATGTATACGCACTGACGCCTGCCCGGTGCTGGAAGGTTAAGAGGAACCGTTAACACCCCCCGGGGTGTGAAGCGGTGAATTTAAGCCCCAGTAAACGGCGGTGGTAACTATAACCATCCTAAGGTAGCGAAATTCCTTGTCGGGTAAGTTCCGACCTGCACGAATGGCGTAACGACTTCTCCGCTGTCTCAACCGCGAACTCGGTGAAATTGCAGTACGAGTAAAGATGCTCGTTTCGCGCAGAAGGACGGAAAGACCCCGGGACCTTTACTATAGCTTGGTATTGGTGTTCGCTTGGACTTGTGTAGGATAGGTGGGAGACTGTGAAGCTGCCGCGCCAGCGGTGGTGGAGTCGTCGTTGAAATACCATTCTGGTTTAAGCGGTCACCTTAACCTTGGCCCGTGATCCGGGTTGGGGACAGTGCCTGGTGGGTAGTTTAACTGGGGCGGTTGCCTCCTAAAATGTAACGGAGGCGCTCAAAGGTTCCCTCAGCCTGGTTGGTAATCAGGTGGCGAGTGTAAGTGTACAAGGGAGCTTGACTGTGAGACCGACGGGTCGAGCAGGTGCGAAAGCAGGAACTAGTGATCCGGCCATGGCACGTGGGTGCGTGGTCGCTCAACGGATAAAAGGTACCCCGGGGATAACAGGCTGATCTTGCCCAAGAGTCCATATCGACGGCATGGTTTGGCACCTCGATGTCGGCTCGTCGCATCCTGGGGCTGGAGTTGGTCCCAAGGGTTGGGCTGTTCGCCCATTAAAGCGGTACGCGAGCTGGGTTCAGAACGTCGTGAGACAGTTCGGTCCCTATCCTCTGTGCGCGCAGGAAATTTGAGGAGGGCCGTCCCTAGTACGAGAGGACCGGGATGGACGAACCTCTGGTGTGCCAGTTGTACCGCCAGGTGCATGGCTGGTTAGCTACGTTCGGAAGGGATAACCGCTGAAAGCATCTAAGCGGGAAGCCTGCTCCAAGATGAGGTTTCCACGCCCCCACTGTGGGGTGAGAGGCCCCCGCCAGACGAGCGGGTAGATAGGCCAGAGGTGGAAGCACCGCGAGGTGCTCGCGAGCCGACTGGTACTAATGGGCCAACACTAAACAACAACCCCAACCAACAACGGGGACGGGTAAAAGAACAGCAAACAACACTCTGCCGCAACCACTATACGAACCACGATCAACCCACACCCCCCACACGCACACAAACAAGAAGCGGAGCGAGGGGGGACAGTGTTGAACACCAAGCTTGTGGTGGTCACAGCACCGGGGAAACGCCCAGCACCATTCCGAACCTGGAAGCTAAGCCCGGCAGCGCCAATGGTACTGCAACCGATAGGTTGTGGGAGAGTAGGACACCGCCACAACACACCAAAACAGGAGCGGCCAGAAACCTGAAGGTTTCTGGCCGCTCCCTCTATTCACACACCCACAAATTCGACCAACCACACCACGAGACACAGGAAAAAGGGGGGGAGGACAGGACTCAAACACCCCGCGATACTATAGGACCCGTTCCCACACTCCTACACTTGCACGACCCACGGCGCCTTTCTCACTGACCCTGCCCTGGCCCACACGCGCAGGCGTGCACCCGCGGATAGGTTAAGAACCTATCCGCATGTTCGTTTCCTATCTGTATGCGTGTTGGTACCCGGACCTGGAGATCCGCCCAACCCCCAAATTTTTCGCAATCCTCCACCCCGGAAACTACGCGCGTGGATTCTGTTTCGCACGTGGGCGAGGTCGCCCACACTCCGAACAGCGGGCTTGCGTGCGCATGAAAGGACCCCTCCGATGAACGAGCACGTGGGGTGTCTGTCCTTTTGCGCCAACATACCCGAGGTGCCTGAAGTGTGGGAGGAGCATATCGATACGCTCGCGTGAAATATGCGTGAAACATTTGCATCTACCGTGCGCTGATGCGAAGTAAGACAGAGGACGAACGCGCCACGGCCTCATTCTTCGAGCGGTACCTGGTATGCGCGGTGAGTTCCACGGCCGGGGCGGGCCCAGAGGGGCGCATCGCGCGTTTAGGTAGACGAATGGGGCCAACCAGTGATGGTCAGCCCCATTCGCGCGGGCGGGGAGGATGGGGGAATCCCCGCCCACCGGCACGGCTGCGGGGTTATTGGGTGGTGTGGAGGTCCCCCGCTGCCAACGTCTGGTTACATGCCGCCCAGTACCTGCGCAACGACGATCTTTCCGACCATCGCGACCGGGTATACGAGGGCATAGCCCAGTGCCACGCGCGGATCGGAGTTCGTACGGCCGTTCGCAAAGGCCAGGACCGCGGGCTGCGTCTGCGCGCCGCCGAGGAGGCCTGCGAGCTTCGTGCCGCCCATCTTAAACACCCATCGCATGGTGACGTACAAGCCAATAGCCATTGTAGACGTAATGATCGCGCCAAGGATAAAGATGTTGACCCAGGCACCCGATGTGAAGGCGCTGAGGATCTGGCCGCCGGCCTTCGCGCCTGCCTGGGCGAGGAAGATGAGCAGGCCGAGTTCCGCGATCACCTGGCAGGTGGTGAAGGGCAGCGCCGTCGCAATGGGGCCAATGCGGCCAAGGCGTCCGAAGATAAGACCGATGATGAGCGTGCCGGCCGCGGAACCGATCGAGAAGTACTCGCCGGATGGGGTCAAGATCGGCAGCTCGCCGATTGCAATGCCGATTGCCATGCCCAGGCCCAGGGCGACCGGATTCAGATCGGTGAGACCGTGCGAGGAGTCACCGAAGAACTTGGTGATCTCAACCATCTTCGAGGTCGGAGCGACGACGCGGATACGGTCACCCTCTTGGAGGACAAGGCCAGGTTCAGCGACCATATCGACGTCGCCACGGCGCACGCGGGAGATTGTTGCGGAGAACTCCTTGGCGAGGCCGAGCGACGCGACCGTGCGGCCGGCGACCTTCGGGTTGGAGATCGTCATACGACGGAAGTCCAAGTAGGTGCGGTCCTGCATGAGCGAATGGGACGACGCGTGGCCCAGTTCGGTAGCAGCGCGGGCGACGAGTTCTCGGGGGGCCGACGACAGTCACGAGGTCACCCGGATCGAGGGTGTCGGACATCTGCGGACGGGTGATCGGCCCCGTTTCGCCTCGGCGCAGTCGGGAGAAGGAGACTTTCTCGCCGAGCTTCTCGTAGATGTCACCAACGAAGGGATGATCGTCGCGCTCGACGCGGATTGTGCGGTTCGACAGAGGAGAGGGGGCATCCTTGTCGTTGCGGCCGTAGTGCAGTGCTGCCATAGAGGCGGCGAGCATGCCAATGACACCAAAGAGGTACGCGATAGAGTAGCCGACCGTCGCCGTCGCGGGGTCGCCACTGGCCTCGCCTGCCGCAGCAAGCGCCGGGGGGTGTTGGTGACCGCACCCGCGAAAGTACCGGCGATGAGCGAAATATCCATTCCCATGGCCTTGCCGACGTACAGGCCCAGCGTAGCGGCGATTCCGTAGAAAGCCACCATCGTCAGGATCGGGCCGACAGCTGTCTTGAGGTTATGGAAGAAGGAAGCGCCAGAGTTGATGCCGATCGCGAACGTGAAGAGCGTCAGACCCAGCGTGCCCAGCTGCTTGGTCACCTGCAGCTCAATACCGAAGGACTGCGCCCATGCCGCCATGACGATGGCGAAAAAGAGAACGGCAGCGGCACCCAGACCGATGCCTTTGATCTTAACCTTGCCGAAGGCCATGCCGATGCCGATGAGGAGGAACAGGAACAACACTGGCTGCTCGTGAAGTATCTCGAAGATCTTGACCACGATGTAATCTCCGTGCATAAATTGATGGTGTGTGATACGAGTCAATTAAACCAGTTTCAGGTGCTGTGTATCTCAGTCCATCGTCCTAGATAGCGTTGAGGACATAAGGGTCCGCACAATGAGATAGACAGGAGCGCCTCGCGGTGGCGCGTTACGGTATTAACATGCTCGACGTTCGTGAGATTGGAATCCTTGCCCTGGTCATCGTACCTGGGCGTGCGATGCCTGCCGCGTAACGAGAGGATGGATCGCACGCCTTTTCCCCGCATCCGCGCTGCTGCACGGACTTGACGGGGTTTTTTTCTTTGAGACGGTCCCAACGATTGAGAGGACGACTGGTGAGCGACGCGAGTACCACCACCCGAATGACCGGAGCCGAGGCTATCGTGGCGAGCCTCGAAGCCCTGGGCGTGACCGACGTGTTCGGTATGCCTGGCGGCGCAATTCTGCCGACCTATGACCCGCTGATGGCGTCGACGGCAATTCGTCACATTTTGGTTCGACACGAGCAGGGTGCGGGACACGCGGCCGAAGGTTACGCGCTTGCCACCGGCAAGGTTGGCTGCGCTCTCGTGACATCTGGCCCCGGTGCGACGAACGTGCTGACCGCCCTGGGTGACGCCTGCATGGACTCCGTGCCGATCGTCGTAATTTCGGGTCAGGTCGGTGCCTCCCTGATCGGCACTGACGCCTTCCAGGAAGCTGATGTCGTGGGCGCGTCGATGCCTATCACGAAGCACTCCTTCCTGGTGACGGACCCTCAGGACATTCCCGCGCGCCTGGCCGAGGCCTTCCACGTGGCCGGCACAGGCCGCCCCGGCCCCGTCCTCGTGGACATTACCAAGTCCGCCCAGGTCTCCGAGATGGATTTCTCGTGGCCGCCTGCCCTGGACCTGCCCGGCTACAAGGTCGCCGACCGTCCGAACATGAAGCAGGTGCGTGCTGCGGCCCGCGCAATTGTGGACGCACAGGCCCCCGTCCTCTATGTCGGCGGCGGTGTCATCCGCGGCGGTGCGACCGAGGCCCTCTCCGCTCTGGTCGAGGCCACCAACGCGCCCGTCGTTACCACACTGACCGCGCGCGGTGCCTTCCCCGACTCAGACCGCCACAACCTCGGTATGCCTGGCATGCACGGCACAGTTGCCGCCGTCGGTGCCCTGCAGCGCGCCGACCTGATCGTGGCTCTCGGTGCCCGTTTCGACGACCGTGTGACCGGACGCCTCGATTCCTTCGCGCCCCGTGCGACCATCGTTCATATCGACATTGACGCCGCGGAAATCTCGAAGAACCGCCACGCTGACATTCCGATTGTTGCTGACCTGGCGACCGCCCTGCCGATCCTGACCGACGAGATCACCCAGGCCTCGGCCGACGGAAAAGCCGACATCTCCGGATGGTGGCGCTACCTGGACCGCCTGCGCACGAAGTATCCGATCGGGTGGGCGGAACCTGACGACGGCATGATGGCACCTCAGGCAGTCCTGAAGAAGCTGTCTGACCGCGTCGGCCCCGACGCCGTCTACGTGACGGGCGTGGGCCAGCACCAGATGTGGGCATCGCAGTTCATCACGCTGGACAACCCGCGCAGCTTCATCTCTTCGTGCGGCTCGGGCACCATGGGCTACTGCATTCCCGCAGCCATGGGCGCCCAGGTTGGTGTCCCCGAAAAAGTCGTGTGGGCGATCGACGGCGATGGCTCCTTCCAGATGACCAACCAGGAGCTGGCCACCTGCACGATCAACAACATCCCAATCAAGGTTGCCCTCATTAACAACTCGGTGCTGGGCATGGTGCGCCAGTGGCAGTCCCTGTTCTTCGGCAAGCGCTACTCGAACACCACGCTTAACCCCGTCGAGGGCGAGCAGATCCCCAACTTCGAGATGCTGGCCCAGGCATACGGTATGGCTGCGCGCACGGTCCGCTCCATCGACGAGGTGGACGAGGCCATCGAATGGGCCATGTCGATCAATGATCGCCCCGTGCTCATCGATTTCCGCGTGTCCAAGGACTCGATGGTCTGGCCGATGGTTGCCGCGGGCGTCTCCAACGATGAGATTCGTTACGCCAAGGGCATGGCGCCCGACTGGGAGGTGGAAGACTGATGATGAACCGTCACACTCTGGCTGTGCTGGTCGAAAACAAGCCCGGCGTGCTCACCCGCGTCGCCGCTCTCTTCGCCCGCCGTGCCTTTAACATCAAGTCGCTGACCGTGGGGGAGACCGAACACCCCGAGATCTCCCGTATGACCATCATCGTGGACGCAGACTCCGCGCCCATCGAGCAGGTGGTGAAGCAGCTCAACAAGCTCATCAACGTCCTCAAGGTTGTCGAGCTTGAACCCGAAGACTCCGTCGAACGACGCCTGCTACTCATGAAGGTCCAGGCCCACGAAACCCGTCGCACTTCGGTCCTGCAGATCGTGGACTTGTTCCGCGCGCACGTCGTCGACGTTCAACCCGAGTCGGTCGTTATCGAATCGATCGGCTCCCTACCCAAGCTGGAGGCGCTGCTGCGGGCCTTGGAACCCTACGGCGTCACCGAACTCGTCCAGTCGGGTGCCGTGGCCATTGGCCGCGGGTCGCGCTCGATCACGGATCAACTGAAGGAGAAATGAAAATGGCAGAAATCATCTACGACGACGGCGCAGACCTGTCGCTGATCCAGTCCAAGAAGGTCGCCATCATCGGTTACGGCTCGCAGGGTCACGCGCACGCGCTGAACCTGAAGGATTCCGGAGTTGACGTGGTCGTTGGCCTGCGCCCCGGTTCGTCCTCCTGGGCCAAGGCTGAGGCCGCCGGCCTGGAGGTTAAGGACGTGGCCGAGGCCGTCGCCGAGGGTGACGTCGTTTCCGTGCTGCTGCCCGACCAGGTCCAGCGCTACGTCTACGCCGAGCAGATTGCCCCCAACCTGAAGGAAGGCTCCGCCCTCCTCTTCGCACATGGCTTCAACATCCGCTACGGCTACATCGAGGTCCCCGCTGGCCACGATGTCATCATGGTTGCCCCCAAGGGTCCGGGCCACAAGGTCCGCGAGACTACGTGCAGGGCAAGGGTACCCCGGACGTCGTCGCCGTCGAGGTGGATGCCTCCGGCAAGGCCTGGGAGCTGGCTCTGTCTTACGCGAAGGGTATCGGCGGTACTCGCGCCGGCGTTATCAAGACGACCTTCACCGAGGAGACCGAGACCGACCTGTTCGGCGAGCAGGCCGTGCTGTGCGGTGGCGTCTCCCATCTGATCCAGGCTGGTTTCGAGACGCTGGTCGAGGCTGGCTACCAGCCCGAGATCGCTTACTTCGAGGTCTGCCACGAGATGAAGCAGATCGTCGACCTCATCAACGAGGGTGGCATCACGAAGCAGCGTTGGTCCTGCTCCGACACCGCTGAGTACGGCGACTACGTCTCCGGTCCGCGCGTCATCAATGACTCCGCGAAGCAGGCTATGAAGGACATCCTGTCCGACATCCAGGACGGTACTTTCGCCCGTAAGTTCATCGCCGACCAGGACAACGGCGCTCTCGAGTTCAAGGCGCTGCGCGCCGAGGAAGAGGCCCACCCGATCGAGAAGACCGGCCAGAAGCTGCGTAAGGCCTTCGGCTGGACCGACTCCGACGCGGACTACACCGAGGGCAGCGCCGCGCGCTGATCTTGCGGTCAGTTTCGGATAGACCCAAGCCCCGACCTCGTTCCCTTGTGTGGGACGAGGTCGGGGTTCGTTTATGCGCTCACGTGCAATGCTCGCCAGGTAACGTCTGCGACCGAAATATGCTGACCACAAGGTTGACTTAGAATGGTGTTATGGTCGCTCGGGGAAGGACTTGTGAACGGTCCCTGAATATTCTGTTTGTGATCAACGATCTCTATACCCGTGGCAATGGCCTGGCGTCTTCTGCGCGGCGGACAATTACGTTGCTTCGGGAACGTGGACATCGCGTGCGCGTTCTCTCGGCTCCGCCGCGTGATGGGGATGATTGTGGCGTCGGTGTGCCTGAGTACCCGCTCCCTCCCATGTCTGTTCCTGTTGTGGGATCCCTCATAGCCTCCCAGGGGTATGCCTTTGCGCGCATGCGGCGCACCCAGGTGAAGCGAGCGCTCCAGTGGGCCGACGTTGTTCATCTCGAGGAGCCTTTCTATCTGCAGGCTGTCGTTGCGGAGCTTGCCCGCCGGGCGGGTGTGCCCGCTCTGGCGACCTATCATATTCACCCCGAGAATCTGACGGCCTCGATCTACTTGGATCGGGCGCGCCTGCTCAATCGCATGATCCTTGAGCTGTGGAAGCGTGCCATCTTCAATCGGTGTTCGCTTGTGCAGTGCCCGTCTCAATCCGTCTGGGATCGTCTGGAGCCGCTTGCGCTGCGCCCCCCGCTCCTGCTTCTGTCGAATGGTGTCCCGCTGGGGGAGGGGGCGATGGCGCGGATGCGCGTGGCGATGAAGGTGACTCGTCTGTTGTTTGTATCCTCGCCGTCGGGCGGTTCTCACGGGAAAAAGGACCAGGCGACCATTCTGCGCGCCCTGTGCTACAGCTCTTATGCGCGCTCTATTGAACTGACCCTTGCTGGGCGCGGCCCGACCGAGCGTGCTCTGCGCGCCCAGGCCTCGGCTCTCTTGAGCGATGGTGTCATCACTCGCCCTGTGCGCTTTGCCTTCATGAGTGCACAGGAGCTCGCGCGCGAGGCGTCTCGGTGTGACCTCTATGTGCACGCGGCGCGGATTGAGGTTGAGGGGCTGAGTGCTCTGGAGGTCCTCCGGCATGGTGCCGTGCCCGTCATCGCACGCGGTCCGTTGACGGCGACCAGCCAGTTCGCCCTCAGCGAGGACAGTATGTACGAGGCCGGGGATGCTCGAGCGCTCGCCCGCGCGATTGACAGGTGGGTTGAGCGGGGGCGTCAGGCGCGTGTGAGTGAGGGTGCACGCTACCGTGTGCTGGGTGAGCAGTATGACATTCGTGCCTGCGTTGACAGGCTTGAAGATGTGTATGTTCGGTTAGTTTCTGCGGATGTGTCGCACGGGTGATGGTGCGTTGGGCGGGTAGCTATCTGCGTGGTTTGTTGGTAATTAGCATGGCGACTATGTGGCACACTTCTTGTATAAGTGGTTAGTTAGCATCCTAATTTGTATGATGAATCTTGCGGAGGGTGAGTTCCAACTCAGCCGCCGCCCATTGACACCCCTCCCTGGAAGGACCAACGATGACCCTCCGCTACTACGGGCGAGCCCTCGCGGCAGCCACGGGAGCCGCGCTGCTATGCGTGAGCCTCGCGGCCCCCCTCCCTGGCCGCCCCACACAGTGACACCGGCGACGCGGCGCTCGCCACGGCCTCGGCAACCGACGAAGAGTCTGCTCCAATCAGCGTCGTTGCCACGCGTACCGATGCAATCGGCGACACCCTGTACGTCGGTGACGTCGTGACCGTCACCTTCACCTATACCAACAACACCGACAGCGCGCTCACCGTCTTCCCGGTCGACTCCAACCTGTCCGGCGTTCTCACGACCGGAGCGCCCAACTGCCGCTGGCACAACCTGGCCGCTCACACCACCAAGTCCTGCACCTCCGCCACGCACACGGTGACGCAGGAGGATGTCGCGGCCGGGACCTTTACGCCCAGTGCCACGTGGGCGGCCACCCGTGACCGCAACGGCACCGACGTCATCGCTGGGAACTTCGTCTCCGCTACTGACCCCATTACCGTCGCCGCCGGGACTCGGCCCGCCGCCCCAGACCCGCTTGAGACTCCGACCGACTACGCCATCGGAGACAAGGTTCGCCTCGCGTCCCCCGGCCTCGTCGGCTTCAACTGTCACCGCATCCCCGCGCTGACCACTGCCACCAACGGCTGGATCGTCGCCGCGTGGGACGGTCGTCCCGACACCTGCCAGGACGCGCCCCAGGCCAACTCCATCATCTACCGCATTTCCAAGGACGGCGGTAAGTCCTGGACCCCCATTCAGACCGCCCTTGCCGGCACCCCCGGTGTGGCCAAGGTCGGATACTCCGACCCCTCCTTCGTCGTCGACCGCACCACCGGCACGATCTTTATGTTCTCAGTGAAGTCCTACGACGCGGGCCTCTTCCAATCCCAGCTGGGCACGGACCCCACGGCGCGCAACATCCTGCACGCCCACGTCGTCGAATCCCACGACAATGGCGAAACATGGGTCAACCCCCGAACTATCACCGACCAGGTGAGCTCCGGATACGAAGGAGCGTGGTTCACCCGCTTTGCGTCCTCCGGTGAAGGCATCCAGCTGCGCTACGGCACCCACGCCAGACGCCTCATCCAGCAGTACGCTGTCGCCAACTCCGGCTCCACCTCCCTCATGGCCGTCTCCGTCTACTCCGACGACCACGGCGCGACCTGGAAACCCGGCACCCCCACCGAAGGCAGTGCGGACGAGAACAAGGTCGTCGAACTCTCCGACGGACGCCTGCTCCTCAACTCGCGCACGCAGGGCACCGCAGGCCAGCGCTTGGAGGCTATCTCCTACGACGGTGGTCAGACCTGGGGTCCCTTCCGCCACAACTGGGACCTGACTGACCCGCGGAACAACGCCTCCATCATCCGCGCATTCCCGGACGCCCCCGAGGGGTCCGCACGCGCCCGTGTCCTGCTCTTCTCCAACGCCAACTCCTCCAGTGCTCGCGCCAACGGCACAATCCGCGTCTCCTACGACGACGGTTTCACCTGGAACGACGGCACGGTCTTCGAGAGCGGCGACATGGCTTACTCGACCCTTCACGCTCTCGCTGACGGCACCTGGGGCCTCCTCTACGAGTCCGGCGGCTACAAGAACATCGAGTTTATGCGCGTGGACGCCGCCTACCTGGCCTGGTCGATCCCGGCGAAGATTCCGCTCCCGCCCCGCTCCCGAACCTGCCCCTGACCCCACACGGACCCGCAGCCCACCCCGGAGCCCGCCCCCGCGGTCACCCCCGCGCACTGGGTCAACACCGGCTCAGGGTGGAAGTGGCAGCTGGATGACTCCACCTATGCGATGAACCAGACCGTCACCATCGGCGAGGCCACCTACCGCTTCGGTGCTGGCGGCTACATGGTCACCGGCTGGGACAAGGCCGACGGCGTGTGGAGTTACTACAACGCCTACGGTGCACGCGTGAGCGGCTGGGTCAGCGACGGAGGTACCTGGTACTACCTCGAGCCCTCCACCGGGGCCATGGCAACCGGATGGACTCAGGTCGGAGGCACCTGGTACCTCTTCTCCGACACCGGCACCATGCTCACCGGCTGGCAGCATGCGGGCAGCTGGTACTACCTGGCACCCTCGGGTGCGATGGTCACCGGCTGGCAGAACATCGGCATCAGCTGGTACTACTTCGGCGACGACGGCCGAATGGCGACCGGATGGACATCCATCGCCGGACGCTGGTACTACTTTGCCCCCTCGGGGATCTGGGTCTGATCCGACACTGAGACATGGCCGGGGCCAGGGGAGCGTCAACGCCCTCCCAGCCCCGGCCTCGTTCAAGCCCCATATGGGACACGTCACGGCGCAAAGAGACCACGGGTTGGACCCGTGCGGACGAGCACGCGTGGGCGGGGGAAGATGGACGTATGACACTGAACATCGCAGTAATCCCCGGCGACGGCATCGGCAAGGAAATCGTCCCCGAGGGCCTGAAGGTCCTGGACCGCGTCCTGGCGGACAAGGGCATCGACTACTCGACGACCCACTTCGATCTGGGTGCGCAGCGCTGGCATACGACCGGCGACACCCTCACCGCCGAGGACCTTGAGGCCATTAAGCGCCACGACGTCATCCTCCTGGGTGCGGTCGGTGGCCCCTCCGTTCCCTCCGGCGTCCTCGAGCGAGGGCTGCTGCTCAAGCTGCGTTTCGCACTTGACCACTACGTGAACCTGCGTCCCTCCAAGTACTACGAGGGCGTGCCCAGCCCCCTGGCTAACCCCGGCGACATCGACTTCGTCGTGGTACGCGAAGGCACTGAGGGCCTCTACTGCGGCAACGGCGGGGCCGTGCGCGTCGGCACCCCGCACGAAATCGCAACCGAGGTCAGCGTCAACACCGCATACGGTGTCGAGCGCGTCGTGCGCTACGCCTTCGAGGTGGCCGCCTCGCGCAAAAAGCACTTGACTCTCGTCCACAAGCACAATGTCCTGGTCAACGCCGGACACATGTGGCGCCGCATCGTCGACGAGGTGGGGGAGGAGTACCCCGACGTGCGCGTCGACTACTGTCACATCGACGCTGCCACCATCTACATGGTCACCGACCCTGCGCGCTTCGACGTGATCGTCACGGACAACCTGTTCGGTGACATCCTCACCGACGAGGCCGGGGCCGTCACCGGCGGCATCGGCTTTGAGCGCGTCGGGTAACCTCAACCCCTCGCGTGAGTTCCCCTCCATGTTCGAGCCCGTGCACGGTTCCGCGCCCGACATCGCGGGGCAGGGGAAGGCCGACCCGACCGCGACCATCTCGTCGGTCGCGCTCATGCTCGACTTCATGGGATTCACAGACGAGGCAGCACGTGTGCGCGCAGCCATCGACGCCGACATGGCGGCGCGAGCAGAGGCTGCGGCCAGTGGCAGCCCCCTCGTACGCTCAACCTCCCAGATCGGTGACGATATCGCCGCTCGCCTCTGACTCGACATAACGAGAGGGCCGCTCCCCGGGTGGGGGAGCGGCCCTCTTTCTATTGGATTCTCGGAGTCGTAAGTCGACCGGGTGGATGATTCTAACGAGTGCCGATCAATGCCGGCAGCGTTGTGTGGGAGGCCCACTGCTCGATGTCAGCGAGCGCTGCACGTGCGCCAGCGCTACGCACTGCCTCGGACTTGGAAGCGAACAGCGCGGTATCGACGGCGAGCAGGTTCGAGGCGAGTGTGGCTGTGTCCAGGGGAATCTAGCTCGCAACGCGGCGTACGCGTATCCGCAGCGCCTGCCTGCAGCGCGATATCAGCACGGACCAGCAGAGCACCCGACATGTCGTAAACGTCCGTCACGCTCAGAGCATCTGTGTCCGAATGCACCTTCGGGAGCGTGGAAGCCATGCAATCCCACATGGTGACGGCGTCGGAGAGCTCCTTCGACGACGCAAGATCACTGCCCGACAGAGTGAACGTTGAGGAAATCGAGGACTCGTTGTACGACTCGATATCCCAGCTCTGCACGCCCTTGGAGGAGGATGTGTTCACGCGGTCGTTGACAGCCGAAGCTTGGCTATCGCCCGCGTTGACATCGATCCCGTAGGCGTGCGCGATGGATACAGCATTGGCATAGCGGCCCAGCGCGGAGGCAGCCAGCGTGCGCGCCTTGTCGGATTGAGCGTCCTCCTCGGTAGCGATCTGCAGGTCGCGGGTGGCTGTGCGAGCCATCCATGACACGAACGCAGCCACATCGGTGGGGGCCTCGGAGACCGGATCGGGAGCCTCCTGGCCTTCGGGAGGTGTCCCTCCCCACGGATCCCAGAGGCCGCCAAGGGTCTCGAGACGAGTGTCGGAGGACGACGCAGCCGTACGTAGCGCGCTGGAACAGGGCGCGCACTCGGTCGCGAGTTCGGCGAGCTGCGTGGCTCGCGCGGATGCGGCAGCTTCCGTTCGCGCTGCTTGGTCGCGAGCTGCAGCAAAGCCCGTCAGGGTCGTCGACGGGGTGGACAAGGAACACGCGGATAGCGCGAAAAGCGCCGTACCGGTAGCAACGAGGCCGGGGATACGGCGTATGGTCATAGTCAGATTTGCGAATCGCACCCCCGCATCATCCCACACCCCCGGGTAGGATGGGTAACGGACCCGCGTTCGCGAGAAGAAAGATAGGCGTATATGGGATCGTCCACGACTGACGGACCGCTTCAAGAGCTGCTGGCTCCCGTGGTCGCAGCCTCGGGGCTCGAACTGGATTCGGTGACCCGCACGCGCTCCGACGCGATGCTGCTCCTGCGGGTCGTCGTCGAAGCACCGATTGGTGCCGACGGTATTGACTCAGACACTCTTGCGGACGTGTCCCGCGCCGTGTCGAAGGCGCTGGACGCTGCCGATCCGATCGACGGTGAATACCTGCTGGAGGTCTCCACCCCCGGGGCCGAGCGCGAACTGACGAAGGTTGGCCACTGGATGCGGCAAATCGGACGCCTCGTGCGTATCAAGCTGCGCGCCGGCGGCTACGTCTCCGGTCGCGTCATCGACGCGGGCGAGACCAGTGCAACGATCGATGTTGACGGCGAAGCCACTACCATTGACTATCAGGACATGAGGAAGGCGCGTTCCCGCGTCGACTTTGGAACGGGGAAGTAGAAGACCATGGAAATCGATATGACCGCTCTGCGGATGGTGGAAAACGAGAAGGGCGTCAGCCTCGAGACCCTCGTTGACGCCATCGAAGAGGCACTGCTTAAGGCGTACCACAACCTGCCCGGTGCGATCTCCCAGGCCCGCATCGAAATCGATAAGAAGACCGGGCGCGTCACCGTCATGGCGATGGACGAGGACGAAGACGGCAACCCCATTGGTGAATTTGATGACACCCCGAAGAACTTCGGGCGCATCGCCCAGTCCACGGCGCGCTCCGTCATCATGCAGCGCCTGCGCGACGCTGACGACCAGCGTGTCTTCGGTGACTTCGCGGGCCGAGAAGGACAGATCATCACCGGCACCGTCCAAGCCCCGCGCCCCGGCCGCCCCACGATGGTTCAGGTTTCCGACGACTTCGAGGCCGTCTTGCCCGACGGCGAGAAGGTTCCCGGTGAGACCTATCGCCACGGCGACCGGATCCGCGCCTACATTGTGGGCGTCGAGCGCACCGAACGCGGGCCGCGCATCACCCTGTCACGCACCCACCCCAACCTCGTCGCCGGTCTCTTCCAGCGCGAGGTTCCTGAGATTCAGCAGGGACTCGTCAAGATCAAGGCAATCGCCCGCGAGGCCGGCCACCGCACGAAGATCGCCGTGGCAGCCACCCGCGAGGGCATCAATGCCAAGGGTGCTTGCATCGGACCCATGGGGGCGCGTGTGCGCTCCGTCATGGCCGAGCTGGGTGGTGAGAAGATCGATATCGTCGACTACTCCGACGATCCCGCGCGCTTCGTTGCTAACTCCCTGTCGCCAGCCCGCGTGACCCGCGTCGTCGTCCACTCCGTCGACAACCGCACGGCTACTGCCATCGTGCCGGACTTCCAACTCTCCCTCGCGATTGGCAAGGAAGGCCAGAACGCTCGACTCGCCGCGCGTCTGACGAACTATCACATCGACATCCACGCCGACACAGAAACCGGTGACGACGAGATCGCCTCGCGCGTCTCCACGCCCGACGACGTGACAAGTCGCTCATAGAAACTGAGACAAACAATCCCCTAGCTCGACTAAGCTAGGGGATTGTGTCGTATCCCCTGCCGCCTGAGCTCACCACGAGGCCACAGCGCACCTGCATCGGATGCGGTACTCGCGCGCACAGAACCGCCCTCGTGCGGATCGTGCGTTCGCCCGACGGTGTGATTCACCTCGACCCGACGGCGACTCTTCCAGGTCGAGGAGCGTGGATCCACCCCGACGCGGGGTGCATCCAGCGGGCCCGAACCAGACGAGCGCTCGCTCGCGCCTTCCGAACAGGCGCTGTGGCAGATGCCGTCTGGGATGACGTGGAGGAGATGATCACCACCCAGTGATGGCCACGCGTCATCAACGCCGAGAAGATGGAAGCGGGTTGGAAGCTGATGGGCACCCGATGAGTACCCAGCGATGAGCTGCCAGCAATATCAGTAAGGCGTCTCCACACCGGAGACGCTTCCGGAATGGAGAAATGTGGCAAAGTTGCGTGTCCACGAGCTCGCCAAAGAGCTCGGAATCACCAGCAAAGAACTGATGGGTCACCTGAAGGAAGCAGGTGAATTCGTCAAGTCGTCCTCGTCCTCGCTCGAGCCGCCCGTCGTGCGGCAGATGCGCGAGGAGTTCGCGGCGGCGCACAAGAGCAAGAAGGCGGAGACCAAGCCCGCCCCCTAAGGCACCGAAGCCCGGAGCAGCCAAGCCTGCACCGAAGAAGCCCGTCGCTCCCCAGGCGTCGGCCCCGGAGGCCTCGGCCCCCGTCCCCGCGCCTAAGGCACCCACGCCGAAGGCTCCTGACCCCCTAAGGCTGCCGCGCCCAAGCCCGGTGCCCCCAAGGCTCCGGCCCCTCAAGGGTGCCGGACCCAAGCCCGGCGCTCCCAAGCCTGGTGCACGCAAGAGCGAGACCGCGCCCAAGCCTCGTAGCAAGAAGCCTGCGGAGGGTTCGGCACCGAAGCCCGGTGGTCGCAAGCCCGCTGAGGGTGGTGCACCCAAGCCTGCGCCTCGTCGCAACGATACCCCGCGTCCGGCCCGCCCCGGCGCGCCGCGCCCCGGTGGTCCTCGTCCAGGCAATAACCCGTATGCCTCTTCTCAGGGCATGCCCCGTCCGGGTGGCTCCGGTAACGCTGGGCCTCGTCCCGGCATGCCCCGTCCGGGTGGCTCTGGTAACGCTGGGCCTCGTCCCGGCGCGCCCCGTCCGGGTGGCTCTGGTAACGCTGGGCCTCGTCCCGGCGCACCGCGTCCGGGCGCGCCGCGCCCCGGCGGTAACCGCCCCAACCCGGGCATGATGCCTGGCCAGGCAAACTTCGCCCGCAACGCCGCTACCGGCAACAACACGTCCGAGCGCAGCGGTGGTCGCGGCGGTGGCCGCGGTCGCGGCGGTGCCCGTCCGGGTGCCGGTGCAGGCGCAGGAGCAGGCGCAGCCCAGAACAACGGCGGCGGTTTCGGTCCTCGCGGTGGCGGTCGCGGCGGTCGCGGCTCCACGCCGGGCGCATTCGGTCGCGGAGGTGGCCGCTCGCAGCGCGGACGCAAGTCGAAGCGCGCGAAGCGTCAAGAGTACGAGCAGCAGAACGCGCCAGTCATCGGTGGCGTCGCGATCCCGCGCGGTAACGGCGCGCAGATTCGTATCCGTCAGGGCGCGTCCCTGGCCGACCTCGCCGAGAAGATCGACGTTAATCCCGCAGCGCTCGTGACCGTCCTCTTCGCCCTGGGCGAGATGGCGACCGCTACGCAGTCCCTCGACCAGGACACCTTCGAGGCACTGGGGGCTGAACTCGGCTACGACGTCAAGGTTGTCTCGCCTGAGGACGAGGATCGTGAGCTGCTCGAGTCCTTCGACATCGACCTCGAAGCCGAAGAGCTTGACGACGCTGAGAACATGGAACCGCGCCCGCCGGTCGTCACCGTCATGGGTCACGTCGACCACGGTAAGACCAAGCTGCTCGACGCTATCCGTCACACTGACGTTGTCGACACCGAGCATGGTGGCATCACGCAGCACATCGGTGCCTACCAGGTCAAGGTCACGGCTGAGGACGGCACTCACCGCCCGATCACCTTCATCGATACCCCCGGTCATGAGCCTTCACGGCCATGCGTGCCCGTGGTGCCCAGGTCACCGATATCGCGATCCTCGTGGTCGCGGCCGATGACGGCGTCATGCCTCAGACGGTTGAAGCCATCAACCACGCGCAGGCAGCCGACGTGCCGATCGTCGTCGCGGTCAACAAGGTCGATAAGGAAAGCGCGAATCCGGAAAAGATTCGCTCCCAGCTCACCGAGTACGGCCTGGTCGCCGAAGAGTACGGCGGCGACGTCATGTTCGTGAATATCTCGGCCAAGCAACGCACGGGCATCCGCGAGCTGCTCGAGGCCGTCCTGCTGACGGCCGATGCGGCCCTGACTCTCGAGGCCAACCCGAACACGGACGCCCGCGGCGTCGCCATCGAAGCCAACCTGGACAAGGGGCGCGGTGCCGTCGCGACCATGCTGGTTCAGCGCGGCACGCTCCACGTGGGCGACTCCCTCGTGGTCGGCTCGTCCTACGGTCGCGTGCGCGCCATGTTCGACGACGCCGGTAACGATGTCTCCGAGGCTGGCCCGTCGACCCCGGTCGCGGTCCTCGGACTCACGTCGGTCCCGCGCGCCGGCGACTCGTTCCTGGTCGCCAACGACGACCGCACAGCCCGCCAGATCGCCGACAAGCGTGAGGCAGCCGAGCGCCAGGCCCTGTTGGCCAAGCGCCGCAAAGCGCGTCTCCCTGGAGGACTTCGATAAGGTCCTGGCCGAGGGCGAGGTCGACACCCTCAACCTGGTCATCAAGGGCGACGTGTCCGGTGCCGTCGAAGCCCTGGAAGACTCGCTGCTGCGCATCGACGTGGGCGACGAGGTCGCGCTGCGTATCATCCACCGCGGTGTCGGTGCGATCACGCAGAACGACGTCAACCTGGCGACCGTCGACAACGCGGTCATCATCGGCTTCAACGTCCGTCCCGCCGAACGCGTGGCCGAGATGGCGGATGCCGAGGGCGTCGAGATTAAGTACTACAACGTCATCTACTCGGCGATCGACGACATTGAAGCTGCCCTCAAGGGCATGCTCAAGCCGATCTACGAGGAGGTCCAGCTGGGCACCGCGGAAATCCGCCAGGTCTTCCGCTCCGGCAGGTTCGGCAACATCGCCGGTTCGATCGTCCGCTCCGGCACGATCAAGCGCGGAACCAAGGCCCGCCTGGTGCGCGACGGTGTGGTTGTGGCTGACAACCTCGAGATCGCCTCTCTGCGTCGCGAAAAGGACGACGTCACCGAGGTCCGCGAGGGCTACGAGTGCGGTATCACTCTGGGCTACAAGGACATCACCGAAGGCGATGTCATTGAGACCTGGGAGATGCGCGAGAAGGCTCGTGACTGATTCCGTAGCGTGAAGTATCGGGGTCCGAGTATGCTCGGACCCCGATCTTCGCACATGTAATGTTCTGACAAGGGCTTCAGTGCCCGAAAGGAGGGCGCGATGGCTGACGAGGCTCGCGTTCGTAAGGTGCAGGAGCGAATCCTGCAGACTGTTGCGTCGATGATTGGCCGCGATGTGAAGGATCCCCGCCTGGAGCTCGTGACGATCACGGATGTGCGCGTGACGGGCGACCTGCAGCATGCGTCCGTTTCTACACGGTGCTTGGCGATGACGAGCAGCGTGAGAAGGCTGCGCGTGCATTCGCTTCCGCGCAGGGCCTGTTTCGCTCACGCGTCGGCAAGGTCCTGGGGCTGCGCCTGACCCCGACGCTGGAGTTCATTCCGGACGCGCTTCCCGAGAGCGCGGCAGCCTTGGAGGATGCCCTCGCGAAGGCCAAGGCGAAGGACGAGGCGATTGCCGCCGCCGCGCAGGGCGCGACCTACGCGGGCGAGGAGGACCCCTACCGTCACGACGACGAAGAGGGCGAAGCGGACGAGAAGGATTGGGCCTAATCGCTCATGGCTGGTCGCCCCGATAACCCGTGCCCCGGCCTGCTCGTCATTGACAAGCCCGCTGGCATTACGAGCCACGATGTCGTTGCGCGTGTACGACGCCTGGGCCACACCCGCAAGGTGGGCCACGGCGGCACGCTGGACCCCATGGCGACCGGGGTCCTCGTCATCGGTGTTGGTAAGGCAACGAAGCTCCTCACGTGGGTGAGTGGGCATTCGAAGGAGTATCTGGCGACGATCCGTTTCGGCATTGCGACCAACACGGACGATGCCGAGGGATTCCCCACGTCAGCGGTGGGGTGCACCTCCCTCAGCGAGTCCGACCTGGAGGCGGCGCTCGCGCCCCTGCGCGGTGACATCATGCAGGTTCCCACGACAGTGTCGGCGATCAAGGTGAACGGTAAACGAGCGTACGCGCTCGCCCGCGCGGGGCAGGACGTCGAGCTGACGGCGCGCCCGGTGCGCATCTCGCGCCTGGAGGTTCTTACGGCCCCGCGCGTATCTGAGGTTTGCCTCGACGAGGCCGTGGTCCGGGAGAGCGCATGCGTTCCCGGGCCGGTTCGCGTCGTCGATGTCGACGTGGCTGTCGAGTGTTCGTCGGGCACCTACGTACGGGCCCTCGCGCGCGATGCTGGCGCGGCCCTGGGGGTTGGTGCTCACCTCACCGCGCTGCGGCGGACGCGCGTCGGTGACTTCCCGCTTGAAGGCGCGCTCACCCTCGATGAACTCGCCGCCGCCGTGGAGGACGAAGGGGGTGGGGAACAGCCTGCTCTGCCCCTGATTCCCCTGGGTCGGGCGGCACTCAACATGTTCCCCGCCCTGCCCCTCACCGAGGCCGAGGCCGGGGCCTTTGCGCACGGCCAGGCCCCCCGACGTTCACGCGGGCAACTCGCGCAGTGGGTCGCGCAAGTCGGCGATGCGCTGCCGATCACCTCGGAGGGGGAGACCCCACGAATCGCGGCCACGTCGCCGTCGGGTGAGGTCCTCGGCCTGCTGCGCATCGACGCTGCGCGCCTGCGGACCGTCCTGGTTTTTTAAGAAAGAGACAATGAACGTCTGGCAGTCCCTGACCGACATCCCCGGCAACGAGGCCAGTGTCGTCACCATTGGTAACTTCGACGGCATGCACAACGGTCACAAGAAGGTCATCGCCACCTGCGTGGAGCGTGCCCACAAGCTCGGCGTCGACGCCGTGGCCATCACCTTCGACCCGCACCCGATTCAGGTGCATAAGCCTGAGGTGGGCCTCCAGCTCATCTCCCCGCTGCGTGACCGCCTCGACGCAATGGAGGCCGCCGGACTGGACGCCACCCTGGTTGCCCACTACGACGAGAGCGTCTATAGCCTCGAACCCGACGAGTTCGTTGACGAATTCCTGGTCGAGCGCTGCGGTGCCCGCGAAGTTGTCGTCGGTGAAGACTTCCGCTTCGGACGCGGCAACGTTGGAACGATCGACACGCTGCGCGCCCTCGGACGCCGCTATGGCTTCGATGTCCTGACCGTTACCGACATCGAGGCACCCGAGGGACGCCGCTGGTCCTCTTCATGGGTGCGCGAACTTCTGGCTACAGGCGATGTCTCCGGTGCCGCCCGCGTGCTCGGTCACCTGCACCGTATCCGCGGAACCGTCTGCCACGGCTTCAAGCGTGGTCGCACGCTCGGATTCCCCACCGCGAACCTCTCGCAAGAGGTCGAGGGCGTCATCCCTGCAGACGGTGTCTACGCTGGCTGGGTCGTGCGTGCCGTCCCCGGCACCCAGTCCGCTGAGTTCCTGCCTGCCGCCATCTCCGTGGGCACCAACCCACAGTTCAACGGCGAGGAGCGCACCGTCGAGGCACACGTCTTAGGTCGCTCCGACCTGAACCTGTACGGCGAACGCATCGCTGTCACTTTCGTGTCGCGTATCCGTCCGATGCTGTCCTTCGATAACGTTGACGGCCTGTTGCGCCAGATGGATGACGACCTGCGTCAGACGGCTTCCGTCCTCGGTATCGGCGTCGCCGGGCGCGTCGACCCGGACTCAGTCACTGCCTCCTAACGCCTCCCCGGATCCACGCACGCGCTGGGTGCTCGGCCCTGCCCACGCATGCGGACAGATAACGGGGGAAGGGAGGAGGCCTCGCCCCCGACCGGCCAAATCGTTAGCTTCGTCGCTCACGAGGAGACTGACAACTCGGACGTGCTACTGTAGACAGGCCGTACACCGGCCGCGGACTGTCAGCATCCGGGAGACGCCCGGATGCCCCGCGCAACGAATACAAAGGAGAAGCCTGTGCCGCTGAGCAAGGACGTCAAGGACCAGATCATCGCCGAGTACGCTACCCACGAGGGCGACACCGGTTCCCCCGAGGTGCAGATCGCGCTGCTGACCCGCCGCATCAAGGATCTGACCGAGCACTTCAGGGACCCACACGCACGACCACCACTCCCGTCGTGGCCTGCTGCTGTTGGTCGGCCGTCGTCGCCGCCTGCTGGGTTACCTGGCTGACATCGACATCGAGCGTTACCGTTCGCTCATCGAGCGTCTCGGCTTGCGCCGCTGATTTTTGGGCCGGCCCGCCTCCCATAACGGAGACGGGCCGGTTTTCCACACGCCCGCCTCGGGCACATCGTTTATTTTTCGCGCGCAAGCCGCCGGTTTTCGACAGTGGCCTCCGGAGCGTTGATCCGTGGGCTTCGATCGAAGGCCGAAGTGAGCGCGACATCAACAAACCAAGGAGAAACGCCCCATGATGGAAGGCTCTGACATCATCGCCGCAGAGGCGATTATCGATAACGGTCGTTTCGGCAAGCGCGTCGTGCGCTTCGAAACCGGCCGTCTCGCCAAGCAGGCCGCCGGCTCTGCCCTGGCCTACCTGGATGATTCCACCACCGTCCTGTCCGCCACGACCGTTGGCAAGAACCCCCAAGGATCAGTTCGATTTCTTCCCGCTGACCGTTGACGTTGAAGAGCGTCAGTACGCCGCGGGTCGCATCCCCGGTTCCTTCTTCCGCCGCGAAGGCCGCGCGGGCACCGAGGCCATCCTGGCCGCCCGCCTCATCGACCGCCCGCTGCGCCCCGGCTTCGTCAAGGGCCTGCGTAACGAGGTTCAGGTCGTCGAGACCGTCCTGACGATCGACCCGGATGACGCCTACGACGTTCTGGCGATCAACGCCGCCTCCATGTCCACCCAGATCGCTGGCCTGCCGTTCACCGGCCCGATCGGTGGCACTCGTCTGGCCCTGATCGACGGCCAGTGGGTCGCGTTCCCGCGCTGGAGCGAGCTCGAGCGTTCCGTGTTCAACATCGTTGTCGCGGGCCGCATCGTCACTAAGGAGGACGGCTCCGAAGACGTCGCGATCATGATGGTCGAGGCCGGCGGCGGCAAGAACGAGTGGGATCTCATTCAGGCTGGCGCTACCGCCCCCACCGAAGATGTTGTGGCCGACGGCCTCGAAGCTGCAAAGCCCTTCATCAAGGCCCTGTGCGAGGCTCAGATCAAGGTCGCCGAGAAGGCCTCCAAGGAGACCGCCGACTTCCCGCTGTTCCTGGACTACACCGACGAGGAATACGCCGCTGTCGAGGAATATGCCGCCGAGAAGGTCGCTCAGGCGCTGCTGACCGAGGGCAAGCTCGCCCGCGACGAGGCCGTGGATGCCGTCAAGGAAGAGATGCTCAGTGCCCTGGCCGAGCGCTTCCCCGAGTCGGAGAAGGCCCTCAAGGCCGCGTTCCGTTCGCTCGAGAAGGCCACGATCCGTAATCGTACCCTGCGTGAAGAGATCCGCATGGATGGCCGTACCCCGCGCCAGATCCGTTCTCTCTCCGCCGAGGTTGAGGTCCTGCCCCGCGTGCACGGCTCCGCCCTGTTCCAGCGCGGTGAGACCCAGATCCTGGGCGTGACCACCCTGGCCATGCTGCGCATGGAGCAGCAGATCGACAACCTGTCGCCCATCAATTCCAAGCGCTACATGCACCAGTACAACTTCCCCCCGTTCTCCACGGGCGAGGTTGGCCGCGTCGGCTCCCCGAAGCGCCGCGAGATCGGCCACGGTGACCTGGCCGAGCGTGCCCTGGTTCCCGTCCTGCCCTCGCGCGAGGACTTCCCCTACGCGATCCGTCAGGTCTCCGAGACCATGGGTTCTAACGGCTCGTCCTCGATGGGATCCGTGTGTGCCTCGACCCTGTCTCTTCTTCAGGCCGGCGTGCCGCTGCGCGCCCCCGTCGCGGGCATCGCGATGGGTCTCATGACCGGTGAGGTCGATGGTCAGTTCAAGGCCGTCACCCTGACCGACATCCTGGGTGCCGAGGACGGCTTCGGCGACATGGACTTCAAGGTTGCCGGTACCCGCGACTTCATCACGGCCCTGCAGCTGGACACCAAGCTTGACGGTATCGACTCCCAGGTGCTGCGCGCCGCGCTGGCTCAGGCACGCGACGCCCGCCTGGCGATCCTCGACCTGATCAACCAGGCGATCGACGGTCCGGATGAGATGAGCCCGAACGCTCCTCGTATCATCACCGTCAAGGTTCCCGTCGACAAGATCGGCGAAGTCATCGGTCCCAAGGGCAAGATGATCAACCAGATCCAGGACGAGACCGGCGCTGACGTCACCATCGAGGACGACGGCACCGTCTACATCGCCTCTTCCGACGGGGCCTCCGCCGAGGCCGCCCGCACGATGGTCAACCAGATTGCGAACCCGCAGATGCCCGAGGTCGGCGAGCGTTTTGTCGGCACGGTCGTCAAGACCACGTCGTTCGGCGCCTTCGTGTCGCTGACCCCCGGTAAGGACGGCCTCCTGCACATCTCGCAGGTTCGTCGCTCGTGGGCGGTAAGCGCATCGACTCCGTGGACGACGTCCTGCAGGTCGGCCAGCAGGTCGAGGTCGAGATCAACGAGATCGGCGACCGCGGCAAGCTGAGCCTGCACGCCGTCATCGACGGTGAGGCTGGCGAGCTGGAGGCCCCCGAGGGTGAGTCTTCCGAGCCGCGTCGCGAGCGCCGTGACCGTTCTGAGCGCCGCGAGCGCCGTCCCCGTACCCGCACCCGTCGTCGTCGCGATGACGAGCGTGAGGAAGGCGCGTCTGAGGAGTGAGTAGCTCCCGATAGCTGACATTGACCGGTGGCCGGGATGGAGCGCGTGCTCCGCCCGGCCACCAGCCCTTGTACGGCTACACTGTGAACGTTTCGTGCCAATCCCCCCGACCCGCGGGGACGCAAGAGGAGAAGAATGACGCCTAAGCCGCTGCCGCTTGACGAGACCCGCCTGTCCATCGAGGACGGTGACACGCGCATCGAGCGCTCAATCCTGGGGGCTGGGACGCGTGTGCTGACCCAGACGATTCCTGCGACGAAGAGTGCGGGCGTGTCCCTGTGGGTACCTGTGGGCTCGCGTGATGAGGGATCGCGCACGGCGGGGTCCACTCACTTCCTCGAGCATCTCCTCTTCAAGGGCACGAATAAGCGCTCGGCTCTTGACATCGCTGTCGCCTTCGACAGCGTCGGTGGCGAGTCCAACGCCGAGACTGCTCGCGAGCACACTGCGTACTGGGCGCGCGTTCGCGACGCCGACCTGGACATGGCCATCGAGACGCTGGCCGACATGGTCACCGACTCGCGCCTGGACGAGGATGATTTCGCGATGGAGCGCGGCGTCATCCTCGATGAGCTGGCGATGGGGGAGGACTCGCCTACGGAAACCGTTCACGAGGCCTTCCAGCTGGCCGTCCACGGCGACCGCCCCATTGGCCGTCCCGTCGGCGGCACCTCCCAGGCGATTCGCGAGGTCGGCCGCTCTGACGTGTGGGAGCACTACCAGTCCCACTACTCGCCCTCCTCGCTCATCGTCGCAGCCGCCGGCCACGTCGACCACGACCATATCGTCGAGCGCGTCCAGGCCGCCCTGGAGGCATCCCCCTGGGATCACGCGAGTGCGGCCGCGCCCCGGCCTCGTCGATCAACGACTGCTACGCCCATCGCCGACCATGAGAAGGACATCACGCGACAGCGCGACGTCACGCAGGCACACGTCCTCATCGGTTGTGAAGGCTTGTCGGCCACCGATCCGCTGGGTCCCACGATGAGTGTGCTGCTCTCGATCCTTGGCGGGTCCATGTCCTCGCGCCTCTTCCAGGAGGTGCGCGAAAAACGTGGCCTGGCCTATACGACCTATGCCTACGACGTCGCCTACTCCGACACGGGTACCTTCGGCATGTACGCGGGCTGCAGCCCCGACAATGTCGACGAGGTTGAGGCCATCATGCGCGCTCAGCTGGAGGACCTGGCCGCGGACGGCCCGACCGAGGAGGAGATGACGCGCGTGCGCGGGCAGGTCCGCGGAGGCGTCGTCCTGGGCCTGGAGGACAACTGGTCGCGCATGATGCGACTAGGCCGCTCGGAGATCGTCGGGCGCTACCGTCCCATCGACGAGTCGTTGGCCGAATTCGACGCGGTGGGCGCGCATGACGTTCGCGCCCTGGCCGCCTCCCTTATCGCCAAGCTGGACTGCCGCGCGCTGGTCTGCCCCAGGACTGAGTCGTGAGAATCCCCGCCCGCTGCCCGGGTGCGGGGCATAGCCTTGACACTAAGCAACCCTTTCAGAAGGAGACAATGATGATTCGCGTGGCAGTGACCGGAGCTAAGGGCCGCATGGGCTCCACCGTCGTGGCGGCCGTGACCGGTGCCCCCGATATGGAGGTCGTCGCTCAGCTGGATGCAGGTGATCCGATCACCAAGAAAACCGTGAACGGCGCGCAGGTCGCCGTCGACTTCTCGGTTCCTGGAGTCACCGAGGCGAACGTGCACGCGCTCCTTGACGCCGGTGTGGATGTCGTCGTGGGCACGACGGGGTGGACCGAGGAGTCCTACGCGCGCGTGCGCACTCATGCGCAGGAGGCGGGGCGCGCCGTCCTGATTGCCCCGAACTTCGCGATGGGCGCGGTGCTGGCCATGAAGTTTGCGGCCATGGCCGCCCCCTACTTCGAGTCCGCCGAGGTCATCGAGATGCACCACCCGGGCAAGGTGGATGCCCCCTCGGGTACGGCGGTGGCCACCGCGCGCGGCATCGCTCGCGCACGCGCCGAGGCTGGCCTGGGCGACATGCCCGACGCCACCGAGATGGACGAACTGGGCAGCCGAGGCGGCCGCGTCGACGGCGTCCCGGTGCACGCCGTGCGCCTGCGCGGCCTGACTGCCTCCGAGGAGATCCTCCTGGGCAACGAGGGCGAGCAGATGGTTATCCGCACGGACTCCTTCGACCGAGTGTCCTTCATGCCCGGCGTGCTCCTGGGCGTGCGCCGCGTGATTGGCCGGACTGGCCTGACGATCGGTCTTGATCAGGTCATGGGTCTGTGAACGCTGCCCCGGACCGTTCCGTGAGGCCCGCCCAGCGCGGCGACGAGGGTGCCATTGCTCGCCTGCAGGTCGGTGCCTGGCGTGCCCTCATGGGAGAGGAAGCCCTTGCATCCCAGGGCATCACCGAGGAGCTGCTCGCCCGCCACTGGGAGGCTGCCCTGTCCGCTTCCAGGCCCGCGGGCAGTGCACTCCTCGTCGCGCTACACGCCAACACCATCGTCGGCTTCGCCCTGGCAGGGCCGGACGAGGCCGTGGACACCTCCTCTGGGCACGGCCCCGCGGGGGAGGGGAGCGAGAGGGCGACCCAGGTTTACGAGCTCGTCGTGGACGCGAACTTCCGGCGCGCCGGACACGCCTCGCGCCTCCTGGCAGCCGTCGCGGACCTGACCAGCGGCGCGCTGCACGTGTGGATTGGCGCGGACGATGAGGAACGTCAACGTTTCTACACCTCGGCGGGCTTTGCCCCCTCGGGTGGCGTGCGCAGGCTCGGCGATCAGGCCCAGCACATGTGGTGGGCGCGTCGCGACTAAGGACCCACGACGGGCGGGAGGCATGGCGAGCCTCCCGCATCGTGGACTCTCCTCACGAACCGGCGGAGGCCTCGTCGCATGGCGAGTGCGTAAGATGGGGACATGACGAATATTCCTCCTCGCCGATTCGGTTCCCTGGCCGCCGCCATGGTCACCCCCATGACCGAGGCCGGCGACATCGACCTGCCCTCTGCCCAGCGCCTCGCGATCAAGCTCGTTGACGAAGGGTGCGACACAATCCTCCTGTCCGGTACGACGGGCGAGTCGCCGACGACGCACCAGCCCGAAAAGAATGACCTCACCGACGCGGTTCGCGAAGCCGTCGGAGACCGCGCCTTCATCCTGTGCGGTGCCTGCTCCAACGACACAGCACACGTCGTGCGCATCGGTGAAGGTGCCCAGGAACACGGCGCGGACGGTCTGCTGATCGTGTCCCCGTACTACAACCGTCCCTCTCAGGAAGGCCTGCGCGCCCACGTGCGCGCCGTCACCGACGCTGTCGACCTGCCCGTCATGCTCTACGACATCCTGGCCGCACCGGCATCGCCTTCTCCGACTCCACCCTCGACATCCTCGCCCAGCACCCGCGCATCCTCGGGGTCAAGGACGCCACCGGCGACGTCGAGACCGGCGTGGAGCGCATGCACCGCACCGGCCTGGAGTACTATTCGGGCGACGACGGCCTGAATTTCGCGTGGATGACGGGCGGAGCCTCCGGCTTCATCTCCGTCGTGACCCACGTGGCCTCCGCCCACTACCGCCGCATGATTGAGCTGCTCGACACCGACCAGGTGTGGGAGGCCCGCGAGCTCTCCTACTCCCTGCGTCCCCTCGTCCACGCCATCATGGGCGGCGGCCAGGGTGCCGTCATGGCCAAGTACGCTCTGTGGCTCCAGGGCGTCATCGACAGCCCCGCCGTGCGCCTACCGATGGTCGGCATCAGCGACGACGAGGTCTCGGCCCTGCGCCGCGCCCTGTGCGCTGCCGACCTACTGTAAAGCGTCTACTTATCCGACACCCGTGCGGCGCAGTCCAGTCACGGCCTCGTCGGTGAGACGGAACACGGTCCCCTCCACGCCCAAGTGTGAGGGGGCCGACCCGCCTCAGGGATCCCCCGATGCGGGGAAAAGCTCTCTGACGTGGCAGACTGGCACCATGAAGTCTTTGTACGAGAATCTCAGCGAACCCGCGCCCCTGGAAGAGGGCGCACTGCGAGTGATCCCGCTGGGAGGTCTTGGCGAGGTCGGCCGCAACATGAACGTCCTCGAGTACCGGGGCAAGCTCCTGGTCGTGGACTGCGGCGTCCTCTTCCCCGAGGAGAGCCAGCTGGCGTTGACCTCATCCTCCCCGATTTCTCCTGGATCGAGGACCGCATGGACGACGTCGTGGGCATGGTCCTCACCCACGGCCACGAGGACCACATCGGTGCCGTGCCCTACCTACTCAAACTGCGCGACGATATCCCGATCTACGGCTCCGACCTGACCCTGGCCTTCGTTGCCCCCAAGCTGCGCGAACACCGCCTGCCGGACCCGGGCCTCACCGTCGTCGCCGAGGGCGACCGCCTCAGCGTCGGCCCCTTCGACCTCGAATTCGTCTCCGTCACCCACTCGATCCCCGACGCGCTCGCGGTCTTCGTGCGCACACAGGCCGGGAACGTCCTGATCACGGGCGACTTCAAGATGGATCAGCTGCCGCTGGATCGGCGCCTGACCGACCTGCGCGCCTTCGCCCGCATGGGTGAGGAAGGCGTCGACCTGTTCATGGTGGATTCCACGAACGCCCTGGTCCCGGGCTTTATCACGCCCGAACGCGAGATTGGCCCGGTCCTCGACCAGGTCTTCGGTGAGGCATCCGGCCAGATCGTCGTCGCCTCCTTCGCCTCGCACGTGCACCGCGTCCAGCAGGTCATTAATGCCGCTGCTCACCACGGGCGTCGCGTCGCGTTCGTGGGCCGCTCCATGGAGCGCAATATGCGCATCGCCGAGGAGAAAGGGTACCTGACGATCCCCGAGGGCATCGTCGTGGACCTCAAGGGTATCGGTGAACTGCCGCCCTCCCAGCGCGTCTACATGGCGACCGGCTCGCAGGGCGAGCCGATGGCCGCCCTGTCGCGCATGTCGGTAGGGTCGCACCGCACGGTGACGATTGAGCCGGGCGACATGGTCGTGCTGGCATCCTCCCTGATCCCGGGCAATGAGAACTCCGTGTACCGCGTTATCAACGACCTGACCCGCCTGGGTGCGCGCGTCGTGTCGAAGGAGAATGCGAAGGTGCACGTGTCGGGCCACGCGAGCGCCGGCGAACTCATCTACTGCTACAACATCGTCCAGCCCAAGAACGTCATGCCCATCCACGGCGAGGTCCGCCACCTGGTGGGCAACGGTCAGTTGGCCGTCAAGACAGGCATCGACCCGCAGCACGTGGTCCTGGCTGAGGACGGCGTGACGGTCGACCTCAAGGACGGCATCGCGCGCGTGTCGGGCATCGTACCCTGCGAATACGTGTACGTGGACGGTCGCTCCATCGGCGAAATCTCCGAGGACGAGCTGGAAACCCGCCGTACCCTGGGGGCGGAGGGCTTCATCTCGATCTTCGCTGTCGTCGAGCACGATTCGGGTATGGTCCTCGCGGGTCCCGAGATCCGCGCGATCGGCATGGCTGAGGATGACTCGGTCTTCGAGGAGATCCTGCCCGACGTCACCAAGGCCCTCAAGGACGCGGCTGCGCCCGGCGGCCAGGACCCCTACGTCCTGCAGCAGGCGATGCGCCGCGTCATCGGTCGCTGGGTCGCGCGACGTCTGCGTCGTCGTCCTATGATCGTTCCGGTGGTCACCGAGCAGTAGGAGCTCGGCAGTTTTCAGTGACGAGGCCGTGGCTGCCCGGGTGGTAGCGCGGCACACAGGGGAAGGAAAGTCCGTGGCGGGTCGCTTCATTTCGACGCACTCGGTTGCTCTGGTCTTGCCAATGCACATCGCCTACATACCCGAGCGCGGGGGATCAGTGCACGCCGATGCCGCGAGTTCTCGGCCCGGCGGTGGGTTCACGACCCTGTGCGCCGCGGCGGCCATGGGCGTCCCGGCGGCAGCGGCCTCGCCACTGGGCACCGGCCCGAACTCCTTCCAGGTACGTCAGCAGCTGGTGGAGGCGGGCGTGGAAGTCCTGACCCCCGAGCTGGTCGGCGATATTGGCGTCGTTATCCAGCTGATCGATAAGGGCGGAACGATGTGCTCGGTCGTCACCGCGGGAGTCGAGTCCGAACCCTCGCGTACCACCCTCGACCGTATTGAGCTGCGCGAGGGGGACGTCGTGCACGTGGCGGCCTCGGACATGACGAACGCGCACGCGGCAGTCGAACTCAGCGAATGGGCTGCGGCCCTACCTCCCTTCGTTACCCTCGTCGTCTCCGTGTCGCCCGCGGTCGTGCAGGTGCCCGTCGAGGCATGGGAGACGATCCTGCCGCGCGCCGACGTGGTGACGATGAACGACTGGGAGGCCTCGGCCCTGGCTGACATCCTAGACCGCACCCGTCGTGGCTCCACGATCCGTTCCTACATGCGCCCCGACGCTGCCACCGTGCGCCGCGTGGGCAACCGAGGCTGCGAACTCCAGCTCGGCGCGGATGCCCCCATCATCACGATTCCCGCATTCGAGGTGGCCATCGCCGACACCGCGGGCGTGGGGGACACACACATCGCAGAGATGTGCGCTGGCATCCTCCTGGGCCACGACCTGGAGACCGCATGCCTCATGGCGAACGCTGGCGCGGCACTCGCCGTCTCTCACGAGTCTGCCCTGCCCGTGCCCACGCGTGAGCAGGTTGACAATGTGCTCGAAACCGGTGTTGTTACTAATATCCTGCGCTGAGCGCTCGCGGCGCGCCTCCTGAGCGGGGCCAGCGCGGGCGATATCGTGGAGCAATCATGGCACAATCGTCTCCACGCTCTTCCTCTGGTAAAGGTCCTGCGCGCCCGCGCGCCAAGACGGGCAAGCCTCGTTCGGCCGCCAAGCCCAAGCCTATGCCGCCACAGCAGCCCGGTTTGCTGGCCCGCTTGTTCGCGGCCATTGCTCGTGCCGGAGCCAGCATGGTGCGCGGGTGGAAAGCAACGGACCCCCAGGTCAAACGCGACGCCGCGGCCTTCATCGCTCTTGCCGCCGCGATCGTCATTGCTCTGCGCGAATGGTTCCAGATTTCCGGTGAGGCTGGGGACGCCATCCACTACGCTTCGGCGGGACTCGTCGGAATCTTCTCCGTCGTTCTCCCCCCTGCTCCTCGTGGCGCTCGCCTGCGAGCTTGTCTCCGCGCGCTCGGGCCGCTCCGCGCTGCCCCACCACGTGGCTGGCGGTGTCGGTATTACGATGGCTCTCACCGGACTCGTGCACATCTCGCGCGGTAACCCCAGCATGGGTTCCGAGCCGGGCATCGACACGGCCGGTGGCGTTATCGGCTGGTTCATTGCGCGCCCCCTCATACTCCTTGTTTCCTCCTGGGGAGCTGGTGCCCTCCTCGTCCTGCTGCTGGCCTACTCCATCCTCCTGGCTACCCGCACCGCGGTTGCCGACGTTCCGGCGCGCCTGAGCGACCTCGCTGCCTACCTGAGCGGAACAAGCAAGAAGGACTCCGACGGTGCGCCCAGTGATAGGGACACCGCAAAGAAGGCGCGCCGCAAGTCCCGCAAGAACCTCGCGGCCGGAGATGATGATTTCCCTCGACGAATACGACGGCGACGAGTCCTTCCGCCAAGCCGCTGAAACGGAATCCGTTGAACGGACCCGGCTCCTGGAGTCCGGCGCTGTCCCCGTGGCCGAACCGTTCGTGCCCGCCAAGCCCAGGCCTCGTCCCTCCACGCCGGACGCACCCACCGAGATGATCACCAAGATGCGTCCCGTCGTGGCACCCCGCCAGGTCCCCGCTCACGAGCCTGAACCCGAACCGACACCCCCGCCAATCACCGACGAACCCGATGGTGCCTTCCAGCCCAACCTGGACGACTCGATCAGCTACACGCTGCCCTCACAGGACCTGCTTGTCTCAGGGCCGCCCCACATGACGCGCTCCGCCGTCAACGACCAGGTCGTCGCTGCGCTCGCCCAGGTCTTCGAGGACTTTAACGTCGACGCGCGCGTCACCGGTTTCTCGCGCGGCCCGACAGTCACCCGCTACGAGGTCGTCCTCGGAGCCGGCGTCAAGGTCGATAAGCTCACGAACTGTCGAAAAACATAGCCTACGCGGTGGCCTCCGCCGACGTTCGCATCCTCGCGCCGATCCCCGGCAAGAGCGCCATCGGCATCGAGATCCCCAACGCCGATCGCGAAAACGTGGCCCTCGGCGACGTCCTGCGATCCGCTGCCGCTCGCCGCAACCAGCACCCGCTCGTCGTCGGCGTCGGCAAGGACGTCGAGGGCGGCTACGTCGTCACCAACCTGGCCAAGACACCGCACATGCTGGTCGCCGGCCAGACCGGCTCCGGTAAGTCCTCCTTCGTCAACTCCATGATCACCTCGATCATGATGCGCGCGACGCCGCAGCAAGTGCGCATGATCCTGGTCGACCCCAAGCGCGTGGAACTCACGATCTACGAGGGCATCCCGCACCTCATCTCGCCCATCATCACCGACGCCAAGAAGGCCGCCGAAGCCCTCGAATGGGTCGTCAAGGAGATGGATGCGCGCTACGACGACCTGTCGGACTACGGCTTTAAGCACATCGACGACTTCAACAAGGCGGTGGCTGCCGGACAGGTGCAGGCCAAACCCGGACTCAACCGCACCCTGCACCCCTACCCGTACCTGCTCGTGGTCGTCGACGAGCTCGCCGACCTCATGATGGTCGCGCCGCGCGACGTCGAAGCATCGATTCAACGCATCACGCAGCTCGCGCGCGCCGCCGGCATCCACCTGGTCCTGGCCACTCAGCGCCCCTCGGTCGACGTCGTCACCGGCCTCATCAAGGCCAACATCCCCTCGCGCCTCGCGTTCGCAACCTCGTCACTGACCGACTCGCGCACCATCCTCGACCAGCCCGGTGCCGAAAAGCTCATCGGCCAGGGCGACGCCCTTCTATCTGCCCGCCGGTGCCTCCAAGCCCATGCGTGTTCAGGGTGCCTGGGTCGGCGAATCCGAGATCCACCAGGTCGTCGCCCACGTCAAGAGCCAGATGGAAACGCACTACCGCGACGACGTCGTACCCGACAAGAAGGAAGCAAAAGTCGCCGAAGATATCGGAGCCGACCTCGAAGACCTGCTCCAGGCCGCCGAGCTTGTCATCTCCACCCAGCTTGGCTCCACCTCCATGCTCCAGCGCAAGCTGCGCGTCGGCTTCGCCCGCGCCGGACGCCTCATGGACCTCCTCGAATCTCGCGACATCGTCGGACCCTCCGAAGGATCCAAGGCCCGCCAGGTCCTCGTCACCCCCGAGCAGCTCCCCGAGGTGCTCGCGATGCTGCGCGGCGAATCCACCTCCATCAGCGAACCCGAACCCGAGCCCGCGGCGGTTTCCGCCGCGCCCGCATCCAGCGCACCCTCGGGGGCAGCCAGCCCCGCCACCGGTGCTGCGAGCGTCCGCGCTGCGGGGAAGGGGACCTCGTCGATTGACAGGACGAAGACCTCCTCTGGTTACGAATCGGGCACGGGACACGCTGGCGATTCGCGCGCGGGCGGGTTAGACCCGTACTCTGGACATAACTTTGGCGGTTCCTCACCTGATTGGGTTGATGAGGAGCCGGACGGCGATGAGGACGCTTGGCAGCTCACCGGCCGCTAAGAGAGAGGTACCAGCAATGAGTGATAACGTGTCGCGCGTTCAACGGGACTCCGCAGTTCCCGTCGTGAACCTGCCGAACGTGCTGACCATGGCGCGCCTGGTCTTCGTCCCCATCTTCATCATTTTGGCCCTACAGGACTCCTGGGTCACGAAGTGGGTGGCCTTCGTCATCTTCGCGCTTGCCTCGATCACGGATCATCTCGACGGGCATCTGGCTCGTTCATGGAACCAGATCACCGACTTTGGGCGCATCGTCGATCCCATCGCTGACAAGGCTTTGACCCTGGGAGGTTTCGTTCTCCTGTCCTGGCAGGAGTTCTTGCCCTGGTTCGTGACGATCCTGATCGCTGTGCGCGAGCTCGGCATCACCGCGATGCGCGCCTTTTTCCTGCGCCGTGGCGTCGTTGTCTCGGCGAATTGGATGGGTAAAATGAAGACATTTTTCCAGATCATTGCGCTGGGGACGCTCCTCATCCCATGGGAGCACTTCTATGCGATCGACCGGGCTAACCAGTGGTGGGTTATTCTCGTGATTCGCCTCGGTCTCGCCCTGTCCGGTATCGCACTGGCGCTGACCCTCATTTCTGGTGTCGCCTACGTGGTCGAGGGCGTCACACTGATGCGCACTCCTGCCATCGCCGACTCTCATGAGGCAGACGGTGGGCACGCGGCTTCCGCGGACTCGTCTCCCGCCGGTCAGTACATTCAGAGTTGAGTCTGGGTGACGCAACCCATACGCGAATTGAATGCCCGGTGGAATAGGCTGGTTTGGGTGCGCGTTGACAGGACATGACAACAACCCGAGGCGTGCGCGCGCCCGGTTACACCGGTCCGATGCGCGAACTAACGATGCGCCCGACGATCAAGAACGGCTACAGTAACGATATGGAAAAGACACTGAGCGAAACTCCGCTGCTGCGCAGCGAACTGGGCGATGTCCTGCGTGGCATCCGCCAGCGCCAGGGTCGAACCCTGCGCGAAGTCTCCTCCGAAGCACAGGTGTCCCTGGGCTATCTCTCCGAAGTTGAGCGCGGGCAGAAGGAGGCGTCCTCCGAACTGCTCGAGGCCATTACCTCCGCTCTGCGCGTTCCGCTGTGGTTCGTGCTGCGCGAGGTCTCCGAACGCATGGCGATCATCGACGGCGCTGTCATTCCTGACGCGGTGCCCGACGATCTCGTGCCCGTCACGCTGATCTCCTGACGTGTGAAGCACTCCGAGTTTTACGAAGCGGTCGAGGCGACCTTCGGGTCGGCCCTCGGCCGCTCGTACGTTTCCGACCTCTACCTCGCCTCGCTGGGGGCCACAGCCCGCGACGCTCTGTCTGCCGGGGTGAGTCCCGACGAGGTCTGGGCGCAGCTGTGCGAAGAAACCGGGCGTGAGGACGCGCGCTGGATTCATCGCCTCGACCCGCGCGAACGGGGTCGCTGACTCCTTAATCGTTTCCTCGCGCGGACGTGCGTCGCTGCGCTTTTGTGTTCTCGTATGCCCTGGCTGGTGTCTCGGCGTGTCGTCGCCGCATCGAACATCTGTTCCATTTAAGCTGATGGGCGACGAATCGTCCTCGCGTGTCGTCCACAGGGGTGCCGCGTGCGGGACGCAGATGACGATGGCCGGTCGCATACTCGTCATGGCGCCTCGGAGAGGGGCGTCATTGAGGCCAGGACACTCGCAGGCCGGAGAGGCCGCAGAACGAAGGACCATCATGGCAGCCCGTAAGGCACCCGCGGCAAAGACCGTCACGAACGACCGCAACAAGGCGCTCGAAGTCGCCCTGTCGCAGATTGATAAGCAATTCGGCAAGGGTTCCGTGATGCGCTTGGGCGACGACAATCGTCCTCCCGTTCAGGTGATCCCCACCGGCTCTCTTGCTCTCGATGTCGCGCTCGGCATCGGTGGCCTGCCCCGCGGGCGTGTCATTGAGGTCTACGGCCCCGAATCCTCCGGTAAAACCACGGTTGCTCTGCACGCCGTTGCGAACGCCCAGAAGGCCGGCGGCAACGCGGCCTTCATCGACGCTGAGCACGCGCTCGACCCCGTCTACGCTCGCGCCCTGGGCGTGGACACCGATTCCCTGCTGGTCTCTCAGCCCGACACGGGCGAGCAGGCCCTCGAAATTGCCGACATGCTGATCCGCTCGGGCGGCATCGACATCATCGTCATCGACTCGGTCGCAGCCCTGGTGCCCAAGGCCGAAATTGAGGGCGAGATGGGCGACTCCCACGTGGGCCTGCAGGCCCGCCTCATGAGCCAGGCCCTGCGTAAGATCACGGGTGCCCTCTCGGCGACCGGCACGACCGCGATCTTCATCAACCAGCTGCGTGAAAAGATCGGCGTGTTTTTCGGTTCCCCGGAGACCACGACCGGTGGTAAAGCCCTGAAGTTCTACGCCTCGGTGCGCATCGATGTGCGTCGCATCGAAACCCTCAAGGAAGCAGGAGCGCCTGTCGGAAACCGTACGCGCGCCAAGGTGGTCAAGAACAAGATGGCCCCGCCTTTCAAGCAGGCTGAATTCGACATCGTCTACGGCAAGGGTATTTCGCGCGAAGGCTCGATCATTGACATGGGCGTGGAAGCTGGCATCGTGCGCAAGTCTGGCTCCTGGTTCACCTACGGGGATGACCAACTGGGCCAGGGCAAGGAGAATGTGCGCCAGTTCCTGGTGGATAACCCCGAGCTGGCTAACGAGATCGAGCAGAAAATCCTGATCGCGCTCGGCATTGCCGAGGAGCCAGAGCCGGAGAAGGGGTCCAAGAAGGCACCTGCGGTTGACCCGGACGAGGACGCGGGCTTCTGAGTCGTGGTCCGCTATCTGGATCCGGAGGACCATCCGGAGCTGGGGGAGGAGCGACGCCACCGCTCCTCCCCGGGGCAGCGGCTGGACCGCGTCCGCGAACGTAACGCCGCCCTGACGGGTTCAGCCGCCATCGAGGCAGCGCGTGAGGTTGCGTTGCGGAAGCTGGATGCGCACGCCTGTTCGCGCGCAGAATTGACCAGTGCCATTGAGGGGCGCGGTTTTAGTGCCGATCTGGCCCACCAGGTCGTTGATCGGCTTGAAGCTGTAGGCCTGGTCGATGACCAGGCCTATGCCGATGCTTTGGTGCGCTCGCGCTTTTCAGGTACCGGGGGCATCGGGCCGCGCTTTGCGTGAGGTCCTCGTGCGTAAGGGGCTGGAGCCGGGCGTCATCGAGCGAGCACTGTCCCAGATCAGCCGTGATGACGAGGCCGAGAGGGCCGCCCAGCTCGTGGCGCGCAAGCGCCGATCACTGGCGGGTGTTCCTCGGCAGAGCGCGTACCGGCGCTTGTGCTCGATGCTGGCGCGCAAAGGCTATTCCCCATCCGTGGCCTCCAATGCAGTGCGCGATGCCCTGGATGAATGGCATGCTGGTAGCGTGGACGATGACGAAGGCTGGGGCTGGGAGGTGTCCTGAGAATGGATGACGCACAGGTGAAGGACCTGATCGGGCGGATGACGCGCCGTGGGCTGACGGTTGCGACCGCAGAGTCACTGACCGGAGGGGGCCTCGTTGCCCGCATGGTTGATGTGCCCGGTGCATCCCACGTCGTGCGCGGAGGGGCGTGTACTTACGCGGTGGATACGAAGGTCTCGGTTTTGGGAGTCTCTCGCGCGCGCCTCGATCAAACCGGTCCGGTGGACGAGCAGGTGGCCAGGCAGATGGCTGAGGGTGCTCGCATCCTGTTCGGTGCTGCCATCGGCCTGTCGACGACGGGCGTGGCCGGGCCCGGCCCAGCCGATGGTTTCCCTGCCGGCACCGTTCACGTTGCGTGCGCGCACGAGGGCGGGACGGAGCACAGGTTGGTGCACCTGGAGGGGGATCGAGCCCGTGTGCGTACCGGAGCCATCGACGCGGCTTTGGCGTTGTTGCGTGACGTGCTCGACTCCTCTGGCGGCCGCGAGCACGACTAGACTGTTGTGCGATGAATACGACGACACCGCAGGTAGATGCCCTGCCTCGCACCTATGCGGTGCGAACGCTCGGCTGCCAGATGAACGAACACGATTCCGAGCGTATGGCGGGTCTGCTGGAGCAGGCCGGCCTTGTCCCTGTTGACACCGTCCCCGAGGCCGCCGCTCGCGCGACCGACGCGGGCGACATGGGTGCAGACGTTATCGTGATCAACACCTGCTCGGTGCGTGAAAACGCCGCGACCCGCCTGTTCGGCAACCTCGGGCAGTTGGCCGCCGTCAAGCGCGAGCGCCCGGGCATGCAGATTGCGGTCGGCGGATGCCTGGCCCAGCAGATGCGCGACGGCATTGTCTCCAAGGCTCCGTGGGTGGACGCTGTCTTTGGCACCCACAACATCGATGTGCTCCCGGCGTTGCTGCGCCGCGCCGAACATAATCGCAAGGCCGCCGTCGAAATCGAGGAATCGCTCAAGGTCTTCCCTTCGACGCTGCCTACCCACCGCGAGAGCGCGTTCGCGGCGTGGGTGTCGATCTCGGTGGGGTGCAACAACACGTGTACGTTCTGCATCGTGCCTCACCTGCGCGGCAAGGAACGCGACCGTCGCCCTGGCGACATCCTGGCTGAGGTCGAGGCTGTCGCCTCGCAGGGGGCCATTGAGGTGACGCTGCTGGGGCAGAACGTGAACTCCTACGGCGTGGGCTTTGGTGAGCGCGGCGCGTTTGCTGACTTGCTGCGGGCCGTCGGTCGCGTGGAGGGCATCGAGCGCGTGCGTTTCACCTCGCCTCACCCTGCCGCCTTTACGGACGACGTCATCGTGGCGATGGCGCAGACGCCTACGGTGATGCCGAGTCTGCACATGCCGCTCCAGTCGGGTTCTGACGCCGTGCTGCGCCAGATGCGTCGCTCATACCGCCGTGAGCGTTTCATGGGCATTTTGGACCGTGTGCGCGCCGCGATTCCTGAGGCCGCCATCACGACCGATATCATCGTGGGTTTCCCCGGTGAGACGGAAGAGGACTTCCAGGCGACCCTGGACGTCGTGGAACAGGCGCGTTTCACGTCGGCCTTTACCTTTCTGTACTCGCGTCGCCCGGGTACGCCCGCTGCTGACCGCGAGGACCAGGTTCCCGATGACGTTGCTCTCGAGCGCTACCAGCGTCTCGTTAGGCTTCAGGAGCGTATCTGCGCTGAAGACAACGCAGCGTTGGCGGGTACCGAGGTCGAAATTCTCGTGTCCGAGGGGGATGGCCGTAAGGATGGTATGACCCATCGTATGTCGGGTCGCGCTCGTGATAATCGCCTCGTGCACGTCGCACTGCCCGAGGGCCTCGCTGAGGCCGACCGCCCGCGTCCTGGCGACATGATTCGTGCGACGGTGACCTATGGCGCTCCGCACCACCTGATTGCTGATTCTGGTGCTCAGGGTGGTCTCTTCGAGGTGCGCCGTACGCGCGCCGGTGACGTGTGGCAGGCCCGTCAGGCGTCGCCGGAACCCGACACTGCTGTATCGCTTGGTATTCCGACGCTACGCGTGGGTGCCTCGCGCTGACCCTCGTGTTGTGATCGGTCATCGCCCAGATGGCGCATCATCTGGGCGATGACCTGCATCGATGGGAGAGAATGTGCGGGGGAGCGTTCGTCGTCGTGGTGCGCTGCACATTTGCCCACGATTTTGGGGAGAAAATCGGGAAAATGTCCCATCTGAAACTCACATGAGACGAGCGTCGCAGCGTTACCGTTAATTCGTGGCGGTCGTCACGATGTTGAGGCGGCCGACATGCGGGAGCACTCTCGGTAGTGCGGGTCGATTCGAGCCCCCTATGCGACCCGTGGCCCCCGCCGCGCAGGCGGTTCACGCTGCGCCGTCGCATGTAGTCGGCGCACACTCACCGAGAGTGCCCCGCTCCTCCGACAAGGAGGAACAGGGCACTGTTGTATGGATGCTCGAAGAGGGTGTGTCCGCTTACTGCGCCGAGGCCTCGGCTCCCTCGAAGTAGGAGGGCAGCTCCTCGGCGGCCTGCAGGCCGATAATCAGGCCGCGGCGCGCCATCGCGTGAATCTGGCGATCTGACAGGCCTTCGCCCACGAAGAATCGGGAGGCGGCCACCAGGACCCAGTTCTCGCCATCCTCGATGGGGGAAGACGGTGGGCTGGAGGTGTCCGACGTTCCAGCGGTTCGCGATCTCCTGCAGGGAGACCTCCGTGTGGCCCTCGCCCGGGGGCACGATCCGCGTTTCGACCTGTAGCCAGGGGGCGTCGGCGGGTTCACGGTGAATCTGGAGGGGCACGTCGTTGAGCTGGGTGGCGACGATGAACTCGTTGGAGCCGTGTGGCAGTCCGTCGCCGTCGAGGACCTTGGAGATGCGCTCGATGGTGACCGTGGAAACCTCGGTGCCCCACTTGGCGGCGTACTCATCGGGTTCCATCGCAGACTTGGTGGGCGCAGCGGCCTCAGGGGCGCTCTGCTCAGGGGCGAGGGTAGCTTCCCCGTCCTCGCCGAAGGTGAAGCTCTTCCACTCAGGCATTGTCGGCCTCCTTAGCCCACTGGTCGGTAAACATGATGTCGAGCTGGTTCATCATGGAGATGGCAGCCATGATAAACTGGTGGATCTCGGCCTTGACCTGGGCGTCGGACGCGCCGACGACCCAGTTGAAGGTGTGCTGCATCTGGATGGCGATAGCGCCGGAGTCCGTGGTGGTGGAGGTGACCTTGGGCAGGTAGGTGGAGGCGTTGAGTCGGCGGAACGCGGAGGCAATCACATCGGCGTGGGCGGGGTCGAAGAAACGCGGGTAGTCGGCGACGCCCTGCGCGGGGGTGGCCCTCGGGTGCCGCGATGCGCACGGTGCGGTTAGGCAGAATCGCCGCGACCTGTCCCGTGGAGGACACGAAGGGGATGAGTCCCACGGCCTCGACGGCTTCAATGATCCGGTCGAGGGTGACCGGGGGAGTATCTGTTGTGCTCATGGTGCTAAGCCTAGCCGTACTTGGGTGGTATCGGGGGAAGGCACCCGTACACTGGTGGGCATGGAATCTTCTGTGACGTGTGCGTCGGACCTGGTCTGCGCGGTGGTGGGACCCACGGCCTCGGGCAAGTCGGACCTGGCCCTGGAGTTGGCCTGTCGCCTGCCCACAGCGCTGGGTGCGCCTGGGGCGGGTGAAATTGTTTCCGCTGACGCGCTGCAGCTCTACCGGGGTATGGACGTGGGCACGGCGAAGACACCCGTCGAGGAACGTCGAGGGATTGCCCACCACCAGATCGACGTGCTGGAGGTGCGCGACGAGGCCTCGGCGGCCGCCTATCAGAAGCATGCGCGCGCGGACGTGGCCGGTATTCACGCGCGCGGAGGCGTCGCGGTGGTCGCGGGCGGTTCGGGCCTGTATCAGCGCGCCCTCTTGGATGTCATCGAGTTCCCGGGGACGGACCCGCTCCTGCGTGCCCGCCTGGAGGAGGGAAGCCGCTGGTCCGTGGGGGTCGCGCGGCATGTACGAGCGTCTGAAGGCTCTAGACCCCGTGTCGGCCGAGCGCATCGACCCGCACAACGCGCGCAGGATTGTGCGCGCCCTGGAGGTCATCGAGCTGACGGGGCGTCCCTATTCAGCGTCCATGCCTCGTCATGAATTCGTGGCCCCCGCGCTCATGGTGGCGCTGCGCCGCCCGATGGAGGAGCTTGACGAGCGCATCGCGCTGCGCACGCGTGCCATGATGGACGGCGGACTCATCGAGGAAGTTCGCGCGCTCATCAATGTCGGCCTGCGCGAAGCGAAGACCGCGTCCCGAGCGACGGGCTACGCGCAGGCGCTCGCGGTCATCGATGGAACCATGAGCGAGGATGAGGCCGTGGAATCCATCGCGCAGGCGACCCGTCAGCTGGCCCGTCGCCAGGTCAAGTGGCTGCGCCCGGACCCACGCGTACATTGGCTGGACGTGGAGGAGTTCGCCTCGGACGAGGCCGTGGCAGCCCACGTGGTCGAGCTGGCCCAGCGTGAGGCGGAGGCGTCGCTGCGACGCTCGTAACGCGGTCGGCGGCTGCGAGGCCAGGGCGTGGGCGCTACCGTGGAGGCATGATGAACTCGCAGCTGCCCTCCCGCGCCCGTGTAGTGAAGGCTCACGGTGCCGGTAATTCTTTCGTCGTCGCCACGGATCGCTACGACGACTATGACCCCAGCGAGGCCGAGGTTGAGTCCCTGTGCTCTCCGGCGTTCGGGATTGGCGCGGACGGCTTCATTCGGGCCGTCGAGAGGGGTGGAATGTGGTTCATGGACTACCGCAACGCGGACGGGTCGAAGGCGGAAATGTGCGGTAACGGCGTGCGCGTCTTCGTCGATCACCTGCGCCGCGAGGGCCTCGTGGACCTGCCCGTGGGTGCCACGTTGGACGTGGCGACGCGCGGCGGTATCAAGCGCGTGACTCCTGAGGCCGAGGATGAGGGCGCGGGCGCGCGCTACCGCGTCGACATGGGTCCCGCCGCCTCACCTGCGCGCGAGACCATCGAGGTGAGTATTCCCGGTATTGAGGGGACCCTGGGCGGCATCTGGGTGGATATGCCCAACCCGCACACGGTCGTTGAACTCGCGGACCAGGAAACCCTCCGCGACGTGTTCCTGCCCACCGTCGATGTGTCCCTGATTCCGCCCGCCGTGCGTCCCTCGTATGATCCCGCGCCGCACGCCGGCACGAACCTGGAGCTGGTCGTGGACCTGAGCGTGCCGGGACAGGCCACCGGACATATCGCGATGCGCGTCCTCGAACGCGGCGTGGGGGAGACCCAGGCATGCGGTACCGGATGCTGCGCGGCCGCCCTGGCCACCGCTCTGCGACGTGGCCCCGGTGCCCCCACCCAGTGGGTCGTCGACATCACCGGCGGCACGGTGAGCGTGGGCCTCGACGGCGTCATCGATTGGACGGGGGAGAACCCCCGCATCACTGACGCCTCCGTGTTTCTGACGGGTCCGGCCACGCGCGTCGCCGACATCCGACTGTCCTAACCCGGGGGACACGCTCCCCGAGGCGAGGCCACGGCCTCGTCACGGGGAGTGAACCCCTCAGGCGGGCCGAACCTCGATGATGCGGAAGCCCTTCTTCGACGCGAACTTCGAGGCTTCAAAGCCCTGGCCGTTCAGCCACGTGATGAGAGAATCCGCACCCAGGTTGCGCTGGACGACCAGGTAGGCGACGCCGCTGGGGGCAAGCCTGCCCAGCCACGATGCCAACATGTCGTGCATCGCCTCCTTGCCGATACGCACGGGTGGGTTTGACCAGATGACATCGAAGCGCGTGCCGGACTCGACTGAGCGGTCAGCGCCTCGTCGGCTTTGAGCACGCGCACGCCCGAAGCACCATGTGCCTGGGCATTGCGAGCCGTCAGATCCAAGGCACGCGAGTTGACGTCAACCGCCCACACCACGGCTCCCGGTGCCTCCAACGACATGACGGTCGCGATCGGACCCCAGCCGCAGCCCAGATCCAGGAAAGTCCCACCCTCAGGCAGGTCGGGCGCGACCGAGAGCAGCTGGCGGGTCCCCAGATCCAGCTGAGAACCCGAAAAGACGCGCGAGGACACGCGCATCGACAGATCAAAGCCGCGCACACTCACATCGATGACGTGAGTCTCGTCGGCGCTCGCGGGGGCAGAGTCAGTGAAGTACTGTTCGTTCACGGAAGAAAGCCTATCGCGCCCGCGCGCGCAGCCGCGGATGAGGGTCCGTCGTGCGACACTGGAAGCCCCCCACGTGAAGGACGGACATGGACACGACCCCCACCGAATCGACCGCTTCTGTGCAGGAACGCGACCAGCGCGTCAACGATGTCGTCGCGCGCATTCTCGCGCGCTCGGGAACAGCACTCGCCTCCACCGCAGGGCAGGACAACTCGGGGGGGACGCCGGCGCACTGGAGCGCGAGGCACGAGCAGGCACGCGCCGCGTTGACACGAGTGCCTCCGACCGCGAGGACATTTCCGAGGTCGAATACCGCCAGGTGCGACTCGAAAAGGTCGTTCTCGTGGGACTGCGCACCACCCAGAGCGAAGAAGAGGCCGAAAACTCGCTGCGCGAGCTGGCCGCGCTCGCGGAAACCGCCGGTTCGCGTGTCCTGGACGGCATCATCCAGCGCCGCATGAAGCCCGACCCGGCGACCTACCTGGGGTCGGGCAAGGCACGCGAGCTAGCTGACATCGTGCGCAGCGTCGAGGCCGACACCGTCATCGTCGACGAGGAGCTGGCTCCCTCCCAGCGCCGCGGGTTGGAAGACGTCGTCGACGCTAAGGTCGTTGATCGCACCGCCCTCATCCTCGATATTTTTGCCCAGCACGCTAAGTCCCGTGAGGGCAAGGCACAGGTGGAGCTGGCCCAGCTTGAGTACCTGCTGCCGCGTCTGCGCGGCTGGGGCGAGTCCATGTCCCGTCAGGCCGGTGGCCGCGTCGCGGGCGGCGCGGGTATCGGTTCCAGGGGGTCCCGGTGAGACGAAGATCGAGCTGGATCGCCGCCGCATCCGCACGCGTATGGCGAAGCTGCGCGCGGACATTGCACGCATGGAACCCGCCCGACGCACGCAGCGGGGTTCGCGTCGTCGCGGGGCAGTACCATCGGTGGCCATCGCCGGGTACACGAACGCTGGCAAGTCGACGCTGCTGAACCGGCTGACGGACGCGGGCGTCCTCGTCCAGGACGCGCTCTTCGCGACCCTCGACCCGACCGTGCGCCGGGCTCGCGCCGCCGACGGGCGCGAGTACACGCTCACCGACACGGTCGGCTTCGTGCGCAACCTGCCCACCCAGCTGGTCGAAGCCTTCCGCTCGACCTTGGAGGAGGTCGGCCAGGCGGATGTGATCCTGCACGTCGTGGACGCCGCGCACCCCGACCCTGTCTCCCAGGTGCAGGCCGTGCGCGCGGTCATCGACACGATTGAGGGTGCCTCGGACATCCCCGAGTTGATCGCCCTGAACAAGGCGGACCTGGCCTCGCCCGAGCAGATTGCCCTACTGCGCACGGTGTTCCCCGGCGCGGTGCCGCTGAGCGCCCACACGGGCTGGGGCGTGGACGCGCTGCGCGCCGCCTTGGAGGACATGCTGCCGCGGCCCCGTGTAGCCATCGATGTGATCCTGCCGTATTCGGCGGGTTCGCTCGTCAACCGCATCCACGAGGAGGGCGAGGTCGACCGCGAGGAGTACGTGGAGACCGGAACCCGGATCGTGGCCCGCGTCGACGAGGCCCTGGCCGCGCTCATCGCCCGTGAGGCGGTGGGTGGAACCGTGGGCGACCCGGCGGGGAGCGGGCAGTGAGCGAGGGCCTGGTCGAGGAATCGTGCCGTGTCCTCGACACGGTTGTCGCTGGCATGGGCGGAACCGCGCGCGAGGGACAGGCCTCGATGGTCGCTGAGGGTGCCGCCGCGCTCGAGGACCGCGAGCACCTGCTGGTCCAGGCGGGCACGGGAACGGGCAAGTCGCTGGGCTACCTCGTGCCCCTGCTGACGCACTGCGCGACCAATGGAGTGCGCGGGGTCGTTTCGACGGCGACGCTGGCCCTCCAGCGTCAGATCCTGGCCAAGGACGCGCCGGTCGCCGTTGACGCGGTCGCCTCGGCGACGGGCGTGCGCCTGAAGGTTGCGGTGCTCAAGGGATGGTCGAACTACGCGTGCTTGCACAAGCTGGACGGTGGGTATTCCACCGAGGGAACCCTGTTCGATGATCGAGACATGAGCGTCGGCCCGACGGGTGAGCTCGGCAAGGAGATCCTGCGTATCCGTGAGTGGGTCGGTGACACCACAACGGGGGACCGTGACGACCTGGTGCCCGGCGTCTCGGATCGCGCCTGGCATCACGCGTCGGTCGCCAAGCCCGAGTGCCTGGGTAAACACTGCCCACTCATCGACGAGTGCTTCGCCCAGGCAGCCCGATTGGAAGCATCTGAAGCCGACGTTGTCGTGACGAATCACTCCCTTTTTGGCATCAACGCATGCGGCGAGGGCGAGTTTTTCGGCGAGTACGACGCCGTCGTCGTCGACGAGGCCCACGAGCTGGCCGACCGCGTCCGCTCCAGGCCGCGGCCGACCTGACGGTGGCACGCGTGAGCCGCGTGGCCCGCTCCCTGCGCTCGAACTTGTCCATCGACTCCACCGACCTGGACGAGGCCGGGGCCGGGCTGGGCGCGGCGATGGCACCTTTGCAGGAGGGCTTGCTGGAGTACAGGCCAGGGGCGCTGGTCGACGCGATGCTCATCCTCGACGACGCCGCGCGCCGCGCCAGCCACGAGGTGTCTGAGACGCAGGGAGAACCCGCCGCCAAGCTCCTGGCACGCGCGGCCGTCGACGAGCTGATCGGCGCGCTCGACGCGTGGGGGCGCGACCCCGATCAGTCGATCACCTACATCACGAAGGACGAGTCCGACAACGCTCGGCTGACGGTGGGACCCCTCGACGTGTCCGCAGCAATCGGCGGCGTTGGCATCGGCGAGCGGGGTGCGATCCTCACCTCGGCGACGCTGGCCCTCGGTGGCAACTTCGATGTCATGGCTGCCGCCACCGGTATGGCGGTTTCCGGTGTGCCCTGGCACGGCATTGACGTAGGTTCTCCCTTCGACCACGCCCGTCAGGGCATCCAATACGTGGCAACCCACCTGCCCCTGCCCGGGCGCGACGGTCCTTCCGAGCAACTGCTCGACGAACTCGTTGACCTCGCCCAGGCCTCGGGCGGAGGGATGCTGGCTCTCTTCGCCTCGCGGCGTGGGGCGAACGCCGGAGCTCAGGCACTGCGCGAACGAACCGATCTGACGGTCTACTTGCAGGGCGAAGAAACCCTCGCCCAGCTGATCCAGCATTTCCGCGAAGAACGTGACTCGTGCCTGGTGGGGACCATGTCCCTGTGGCAGGGCGTCGATGTTGCCGGGGACGCGTGCCGCCTCGTCGTTATCGACAAGATCCCCTTCCCGCGCCCCGACGATCCGGTCTCGCGCGCCCGATCAATGGACGTGGAGCGCCGCGGCGGCAACGGTTTCATGTCCGTGTCCCTCACCCACGCCGCCCTCATGATGGCCCAGGGAGCAGGGCGTCTCCTGCGATCGACGACCGACCGCGGCGTCGTCGCGATCCTCGACCCTCGGGTGGTGACCAAACGCTACGGATCCTTCATCATGCGCTCGCTTCCGCAGATGTGGCCGACCACGGATCCGCGTGTCGTTCGCGGCGCGCTTCGGCGTCTGAGCAAAACAGAAGGCCAGTAGGTGGAGAGTGGTTTTCAACACGTGAAAAGTCGTGTAAATTAACCATTAGGCGTCCCCGTGACTTGTAGCAGGGAAACGCCTGCTCACACTAGGAGAGACACGTGGAAAACAAAGCGCAGACCCTGTACCCCTCAAAGTCCTCTGGACGTCCTTCGAAGATTGCTATCATCGGTGCCGGTGCCGTTGGTACGGCCGTCGCTTACGCGTGTGCGATGCGCGGTGACGCTCGTTCGATCGTCCTTCAGGACATTAATAAGCCTAAGGTCGAGGCCGAGGCCCTCGACATGGCCCACGGCATTCAGTTCACCCCCGCCGGATCCATTGAGGGTTCCGATGACGTCGAAATCGTTCGCGGTTCCGACCTCATCATCGTGACGGCCGGCGCGAAGCAGCAGCCCGGGCAGTCCCGCCTAGAGCTGGCTGGCTCGACCGTCAACCTCATGAAGAAGATCGTTCCGAACCTGCAGAACGTGGCACCCGATGCCCGTTTCATGTTCGTCACCAACCCGGTGGATGTCGTCACCTACGTGGCCCTGAAGCTGACCGGCCTGCCCCGCAACCAGGTCTTCGGTTCGGGCACGGTACTCGACACCTCTCGTCTGCGCTACCTGGTTTCGCGCGAGACCGGCGTGGCAACCCAGAATATCCACGCGTACGTTGCCGGCGAGCACGGTGACTCCGAGGTCGCCCTGTGGTCCAGCGCCGAGATCGGCAACGTTCCGCTCTCCCAGTGGGGTCCGACCCTGTCCGGCAGCGTCTTCGACTCCGCTCTGCGCAACTCCATCGCTCAGGAAGTCGTCCAGAGCGCCTACAAGATCATTGAGGGCAAGGGCGCGACTAACTACGCGATCGGCCTGTCCGCCGCGAACATCGCCGGCGCGGTCCTGCGCGACGAGCAGCGCGTCCTGACCATCTCGACGCTGCTTGAGGATTGGGAAGGCATTTCGGACGTCGTCATGGCGGCCCCGACCATCGTGGGCCGCGACGGTGCCGGACGTGTCCTGAACCCGCCGCTGACCCTCAACGAGCGTGACGGCTTGACCGCCTCGGCGGAGCGTCTGCGCCAAGTGGCCCGTGACCTGGGCTTCTGATCCTGTCATAACGACGTCAGTGGTGCCGACCCCGCGGGGTCGGCACCACTGCTATAAGCGGGGAATCAGAGGGATCGGATAACGGTGACGACCTTGCCGAGGATGGTGGCCTCGTCGCCGGGGATGGGGGAGTAGTCCTTGTTGTGGGGCAACAGCCACACGTGTCCATCCGTGATCGACAGCTCTTTCACGGTGGCCTCGCCGTCGATCATGGCTGCCACGAATTCACCGTTGCTGGCGTCGTTTTGGGCGCGGATGACGACGTAGTCTCCGTCGAAGATACCCGCGTCGATCATGGATTGGCCGGAGACCTCGAGCATGAAGAGGTCGCCGTGACCCGTCATGGAGGTGGGCAGCGGAAAACCTCTTCGACGTGCTGCTCGGCGGTGATGGGAGCGCCCGCGGCAATGCGGCCGACGAGCGGGATGGCGCTGCCCTCCTCCTCCACGTGGGACATCGGAATTTCGATGGGCACGACAGGGGACGAGGCCGGACCAGGCAGGGCGACGCCGAGCGCGCGTCGCGCCTTGTCTGTCAGGTCGAGGGCGCGCGGCAGCCCGGGTTCGCGCGCGAGGTAGCCCGAGGATTCGAGAACATCAAGGTGGTGTTTGACAGTTGAGGGTGAAGCCAGCCCGACAGCGGATGCGATCTCTCGCACAGAGGGCGGGAAGCCGCTGGAGGTCAGCTTGTCGTTGATAACGCGCAGGATCGCGCGGTGTCGCTCACTGATCGCTCGCTCGCTCATGGTCCCTCCTTCGTGGGTGTGGACGCAGATGTGCATGGGTGGCCGTCCACTGGATACGTCAAGTTTAAGCCGACAACGCACAATATGAAACATATGTTCGAGTGGATCTCGACAATCGTGACAGTACATGCTATCGTACAGGTGTTCGACGAACATATGTTCGATACCATTGTTTGGAGGTTGTCATGAGTGTCTCGTACTCTCCCACGCCTGCCGGCTCCTTCCCCGCGCGTCGCTCGCCGATACGCCCGGCGCAGGATGCACCCCTGGCGACGGTTCGTGACATTGCGTCGGCCCCGTCCATCCGACGGCGCATCGAGGCGCAGCGGGCGGACGATCCCGCTTTCCTGCGACCTCCTGCGCCTCCTCGTCGGCGTGAGAAGTCTTCGCGCCGGGGCATGGTTGCAGGCACTGTCGCTACCCTCGCGCTCTCCGTGGGTGCGGGCACCCTGGGACTGGCCCTCCAGCCCGATACCTATGACGGTCCGACCGTCATGAAGGCTGCCGTCAGTGGGGACTCCGTTTGGTCGATGGCGCAAAACGTTCGCAGTGAGCGTCCGCTCGAAGAGATTGTCGCGGATATCGAACGCCTTAATGACATCAGTGGTGCCATCCATCCCGGGCAGCGCGTCGTCGTGCCGGTCCGATAGGGGTGAGTGTGGGGCTCCTGGGACAGGGAGGGGTGAGCGTGTACCGTTGAGGGGTGCACTGCCCTTTCTGTCATAACCCTGACTCGCGCGTCGTCGATACGCGCATCGCCGATGACGGTGCCTCGATCCGGCGCCGTCGCGAGTGCACGCACTGCAAGAAGCGTTTCACAACTCTGGAGACATCGTCATTCCAGGTCGTGAAGCGTTCCGGTGTGGTCGAATCCTTCTCGCGCAACAAGGTCGTGTCCGGCGTGAAAAAGGCATGCCAGGGCAGGCCCGTCTCCGACGATCAGCTCGCTATCCTCGCCCAACAGGTGGAGGAGCAGCTACGCTCCACCGGTGTCTCCAACGTCTCCACGAACGAGGTCGGCAAGGCTATCCTGCCGTTCTTGCGCGACCTCGATGTCATCGCTTACCTGCGCTTCGCCTCCGTGTACCGGGCCTTCGACACCCTCGAGGACTTCGAGGAGGCCATTCAGGCGCTGCGTGAACGCTCGCAGGCGGGCGAGACTGCATCTCCTGATCAGACCCCGGTGGCCTCGAAGAAGGCGCGCAAGCCTCGTGCTAGCCGCAAGCGGACTGCGGGGCAGGCGCTGCTCGGAGACGAGTAGCGCCCGCGCCCCACGCCCTGCTGGCGACGCATCAGCGCCGCGATGAATGAAGCCTACTTCTCGTTCTGATTGGTGCGGTCGCTCGTTGTCGTGGTCAGGCGGCGCATGGCTTCGCTCGATGCTTCGGCCACCGATTCGCGTGCCCCGGCCATGGCCTCGGACATGGATTCGCGTGCGACGGCGACCTTTTCGGACATCGTGTCGCGCGCTCCGGCCATGGCTTCAGACATGGCCTCGCGTGCCCCCGGCGACGGCCTCGGTCGCGGCTGCCTGCGCGCCCATGATCTGCTCGCGTACCTTCTTGCGCATGACCTTGCCCAGCTGCGAGCGCGGCAGCTCGCTCATGACGACGATCTGGCGGGGCAGCGCGTAGTGGGCGAGAGATTTTTCAGCCCACTTGCGCAGCTCAGCGAGCGTTACCGAGGCGCCGGCCTCGAGAACGATGGCGGCGACAACGTCTTCACCTCTCTCTCCAGCGGGCACGCCGACGGCGGCGACGTCAGCCACGCCCGGCATGGAGCGCACGGCATCCTCCACCTGGGAGGGGTAGACGTTGAAACCGGAGGAATTGATCATCTCCTTGCGGCGGTCCGCCATGTAGATGAAACCGTCGCGCACCTGGACCAGGTCGCCCGTGCGCAGCCAGCCGTCGGAGGTGAAGACTTCGGCGGTTTCGTCGTCCTGGTTCCAGTAGCCGGAAAAGACCTGAGGGCCCGATGCGATGAGTTCGCCGACGTCGCCGTCGGCAACGTCGCGGGTGGGATTCTCGGGATCGACGATACGCACGCGTGTGGAGGGGAAAGGCAGGCCGAGCGCCCCGCGTGCGCGCGAGGAAGCCAAAGGGTGAGCCGAGGGAGGACCGGAGGCCTCGGTCATGCCATAGCCCCTCGATCATGAGGCCGCCGGTCGCTTTCTCCCATTTCTGGGCTAGCGGTGCCGACAATGGCATCGCGCCGGACAGGGAGAAATGGATGGAAGATAGGTCGGCGTCCGTGCCTTCGGCTGCTGCCAGAAGGCGTTCGTACATGGGGGGAACGCCCAGGAAGAATGTGCAGGGGAGGCGGCGCTGGGCGGCGAGCACGAGCGTCGTGTCGAACTTTGGGAACATGGCGATGGTCGCGCCCAGGCGCAGGCCAGCCAGGAAGCTCGCCGTGAAACCGAAGGCGTGGAAGAGGGGGAGGATGCAGTAGAAGACCTCGGCACCCTCGTGGAGGACGGATACCCACGCAATGCACTGTTCCACGTTGGCTTGTAGATTCGCGTGCGTGAGTGCGGCCGCCTTCGGTATGCCCGTCGTGCCGCCGGTGTGGATAAGGAGGGCGATGTCCTCCACGGAGGAGGCGCAGGGGCCCTCCCACGGCCTCGCGGCGCGCATTGCGCGCGTCCACGAGCGTGCCCACGCCGGGCGCGGGCTGCCGAGTTGATCGCGCTTCTCGCGCGCCGCCTTCAACGGCAGCTTGAGCGCCAGGCGTGAGGCCGCGGGTAGTGCGCTGGCCAGGTCCACGGAGAAGGTGGTGTGACCTCGCCCGAGGAAGGTGAGCTTTTCCAGGGTCTTAGACCAAGCGATCGTCACGCGGGCACCGTGGCGCTTGTATTCGTTCTGGAGTTCGCCCGAGGGAGCTAGGGGGTTGTGCTCGACGACGATGGCCCCCAGTAGCATCGTGCCGAGGACGGCGACCGCGTGCTGAGGACAGTTCGGCATAACGAGGGCGACGCGGTCGCCGGGGCGCACGCCCGCTTGGTGCAGCGCGCCCGCGCATCGACGCATGTCCTGGGTCAGCTCGGCGTAGGTGAGCTGGCGGGCGAAAAAGTCGATGGCGGCACGCTTCGGGTACCGGGCAGCGACCTCCAGGACCATCTCCGGGATCGGCTGATCCGGAAGTGGCGATTTCGTAGGCGACCCCGGGCGCGTAGAACGCTCGCAGCCGTGACGTCAGATCCATCTGTGCTCCTTCGGTGATGCTGCCCCTACGATACCGTAAGTTAAGGCCGCATTTGACCAGCTGGCAACGCGACGAACAAGACAGTCTTTACAGCGGAGTCGCAATCAGTCGGATGGTCTCGGGCAGGTGGCTCAGCTCTTCGAGGGCCTCGCGTCCCAGACCCGCTGAGATGTCGGTGAGCACGTAGCCGACCTCGTCCATGGTGGCCAGAATCTGCGCGTCGACGTTGGCCTCGGAGGAGGCGAAGATCTGGTTGACGCGCGCCATGACGCCGGGCACATTACGGTGGATGAGACGCATGCGGTAGCGCGAGCGCTTGCCGATGTTCATCGTCAGGTTCGGCAGGTTGACGCTCATGTCGGTCGAGCCGCTGGCTTGGTACTCGCCGATCTTCGCGGCGACGAATCGGCCGATGTCGTACTGCGCTTCCTCAGTGGATCCGCCGATGTGGGGGGTGAGGATGACGTTGTCGAGGGTGGCCAAGGGGGACGTGAAGGGGTCGCCGTTGGCGCGTGGCTCCTCCGGGAACACGTCAATGGCTGCACCACCGAGGTGGCCGGAGACGAGTGCGGCGTGCAGGGCGTCCACGTCGACGACGTGTCCGCGCGAGAGATTGATGAACAGGGCACCGGGCTTCATGAGTTCGAATTCGGTGCGACCGATCAGGTTGGTGTTGGACTCCTGGCCGTCCACGTGCACGGAGATGATGTCGGCTTCGCGCAGCACGGCCTCCATGGTGGGCATCTGTGTGGCGTTGCCCAGGGCGAGGCGCTCGGCGGCGTCGTAGAAGATGACATTGAGGCCCATGGCCTCGGCGAGGACGGAGAGCTGCGTGCCGATGTTGCCGTAGCCGATGATGCCGAGAGTGTGTCCGCGTACCTCGTGGGCACCGTCGGCGCTCTTGTCCCACACGCCGCGGTGCAGGCGCGAGTTCTTGACGGTGACGCGGCGCGACAGGTCGATGATCTCGCCGATGGCCAGCTCGACGACGGAGCGCGTGTTGGAGTAGGGGGCGTTGAATACGGCGATGCCCATCGAGTGGCCGTAGCCAGGTCGATCTGGTTGGTGCCGATGCAGAAGGCACCGATGGCCTTCATGTTCGGGCGAGCGCGCAGCACGCGCTCGGTGACCTCGGTCTTGGAGCGCAGACCCACGTAGTCGATGCCGTCGAGCGCATCGATCAGGTCGTCCTCGGACAGGGCACCCGTCATGCGGGTGACCTCAATGCCAAACTTCGCGAAGATATCGTCGGCGATTGAGTGAGGATTTTCCAAGAGTAATGCTCGTGTCATGACTCCATCATGGCAGATGAAAGCACAGTGAGTGTGCCGTCGTCACTGTGTGGTCACTGACTACCACTCTTCCATGCCGGCGGGCAGCGGGCCGACGTGGACGACGTGGACGTCGTGGGTGGCGCGCGTGAGAGCGACAAACAGGTCACCGATGCCGTCGCTCATGATCTCACCGGGTTCCACGAGGACGACGGAGTCAAACTCGAGTCCCTTCGACGCATTGGCGGACAGCAGAGCGACGCGCTCGGACAAGGCGGTTTCCCCGTCCACGTCGGCACCCCACGCGCGGGCGCGCTGCGCGCCGACGATGATGGCGACGCGTCCGCGAGAGACACCCGCCTCACGGTCGAGGCGTTCCTCGGCGATCCGCTGGGCCTGACGCGCGGCCTCCCACAGGGGATCGGTGCTTCGGGACGAGGCCGTGGCATCCTCGAGTGCATCCACGTGGGTGACGCGGTAGCAACCCTCGACGTCGCGCACGGCGGTCATAGGGTAGAGGACGGGTGCCCCCCGCACGTGCTACGACGCCCTCAGCGAGGGTCGTGAGCGTCGCGGGGGTACGGTATGACACGGTGAGGGCATACTCGGCGGCGAAGGCTCGGGCCGCGGGACCCAGAGCCTTCTCCCACGAGCCGGGACGCTTCGAGCCGCGGCGCTGATCGAGGTCGCCGACGACCGTGAAGGAGCGAGACGGGCAGCGGCGCAGCAACGCACGCCACGCCATGGGGGAGAGTTCCTGCGCCTCGTCGACCACAATGTGGCCGTACGCCCACGCACGGTCCTTGGCCGCGCGCTCGGCCAGGGGAGTCCACGTTTCCTGGACGGCCGTATGCTCGGCGAGCATCTGCGCGGTGACGATGCCGCCACCGAGGTTTTGCCCCTCAATCGCGGCGCGCGCACGCTCGATCTCGGCCGCGTCCGCCTTCTGCGTGGGTGCCGACGTGGTCGGCATGGGACCCAGGAGTTCCTCGCACTCGTCCAGGATCGGAACATCCGAGATCGTCCAAGGTGCCGAGCGCGGGCGCGCGAGGAGTGCCAGCTCGTCGGGCCTCAGAGGGGACTTCGCACGCCGATTCGCGGACGCCAGCACCTCCGGGCGGGCATACAGGCGACGCAGCAGCGTCTGCGCGCTGGTCGGCATCCACGCCGTGTTGATTGCGCGGCGGCAATCCACCGAGTCACGGATCTCGATGAGCCACGAGCGCTTGACCTCGGGATCGACGTGGCCTTCCGAGTCCGCGTCCCCGGCCTCGCGCGCCAGACGCAGCGCCAACACGTCCATGAGTTCGCGTGCGAAGAACTCGCGCGCCACGTTGTGCGGGCGCCCCGAACGCTTGGCGCGCCGACGCGCCCCTTCGACGTCCGCTTGCGTCAGCGTCACGCTCCGGTTCCACACGCGCAGCTCCTGATCCCCCTCGGGGAGTTTCGCGAGCTGACGCACCGCCTCCTTAATGATCGCCGCCCACGCCGGCAGTCCCTTAATCCGAGCCACGGCCTCGTCCTCAGACGCACGCGCGTGAACGCCCGGCACGAGGTCTCCCATCGTCACCGATACGACGCCGGTTTCACCCAGGGACGGAAGAACCTGCTCAATGTAGCGCAGGAATAGACGCGAAGGCCCCACCAGGAGGACACCCGAGCGCTCCAGGCGCTCGCGGTGCGCGTACAGCAGGTAGGCGATGCGGTGCAGCGCGACCGCAGTCTTACCGGTGCCTGGGCCGCCTTGGACGACCAGGAGGCCTTTGTCGGAGGCGCGGATGATGCGGTCCTGCTCAGACTGGATGGTGGCGACGATGTCGCCCATACGGCCGTCGCGCGCCTCGCTCAGGGCGTGCATGAGAGCGCCCTCGCCCTGCAGTTCCAGGCCCTTGGCACCCGAGGCGTCGAGGAGTTCGTCTTCCAGGGCGGTCACGCGCCGGTTCCGGGTCGAAATGTGGCGCCGACGCACGACGCCGTCTGGTTCGGCCGACGTCGCCTGGTAGAAAGGGCGCGCGGCTGGGGCTCGCCAGTCCACGAGCAGGGGAGTGCCGTCCTCACGCGACAGTGATAGGCGACCCATGTGGCGCGTCGAGGCGTCCACCATGTCGAGTCGGCCGAACACGAGACGCTCCTCCACACCCTCGAGGCGTGCCGCCATCTCGCCCAGATGCGCGGACAGGGCCTCGCGCTCCGTCCAGGCTTGCGCGTTGCCGACCCCGTGCGTCGAATGGACGCGGCCTTGGCGGTCCCGATAGGAAGCGCGCAGAGCGTCCAGGCGCTCGTAGGCGGCGTCGACGAAGTCCTGTTCGGGCAACGGAAGATCCGCGTGTGAGTGCTGGCGTGCGCCCGTAGTCATGGGTCCTCCTCGATTTTGGTGGCCTTCTATTGTTGCTCACTTTTCGTCGTTATGCTGTGAGCAGCCGATATTCGAATCGCTGCCCTACGCCCCCAGCTCAAAACGCGTCCCCGCATGACGCGAGGGGGGCCACGCGGGTACGTTAGACACGAGGCGTTAGATCGAGCATGAGGAGGATGACGTGAGCATCACCGCGACCGACCTTTACAAGGACGGGCCCGCCGCAGGCGCGAAGGCCAAGATTCTCCTCATCCATTTCGATGGGGCGATTGACGCAGGTGCCGCCGGACGTCTGGCGATTGGGCAGATGCTGCGCTCCCTGCACAATGAACGCGTTGCGACCTTCGACGCCGACGCGCTCATGGACTATCGGTCCCACCGGCCGATTGTGACCGTCAATGACTGGGTGTCGTCCCCGGACATGGTGATGCCCGAAACCGTCCTCGACCTGGTGGAGGACGACATGGGTAACCCGATCCTGGTCCTGCACGGTGCCGAGCCGGATTCACACTGGGAGTCCTTCACGAACGCTATCAACGGCATTTGCGAGCGCGCGGGCGTCGAGATCACTTTCTCGCTGCACGGCGTGCCCTCCGGCGTACCCCACACGCGGCCGACCCCCGTCCATGTCCAGGCGACTGATGCCTCCCTGTTGCCTGCGGGCGGAACCAAGATCGCGAACCACATGCAGTTCCCCGCGCCCCTGTCCACCTTCGTGCAGATCCGTCTGAGTCAACGAGGCATTGGTGGACTCGCGCTGCTCGGTGCCGTCCCGTACTACATGTCGGACACCGGCTATCCGGCGGCCTCTTCGGCGCTGCTCACCTCGTTCGCGAAGTTCGCGGACCTGTCCCTGCCCGTTGGCGACCTCGAACAGGGCGCTGCGCAGGACCAGGAGAATATCGAGAAGCTCGTCGAATCCAACCCCGAGATTTCCCACACCGTCTCTAACCTCGAGGAACACTTCGATGCGTGGAGCGGCGGGGACGGCGCGATCCCGCTGGCCGGCATGGCTAAGCCTGCCGCAGCCCGGGATGAGGATAAGTCCACCAAGGACATCGGCGACGTCATCGAGGCCTATCTGGCGCAGGTCTCCCGTGCTAAGGCCGAAGAGCTGGAATCCTTTCAGCGCGCGTCCCGCGTCGATGACTCGGGGACCCCTTCCAAGCCTGACACCCTCGAAGACGTGCTCGCCCGCGTCGAAGCTCGCCGCAAGGGCAAAGGCCCCGGCCCCGCCACGCCGCGTCATCGCGCCTGAGCGTCAGGGCAATCGCAGGCGGTACCCCTGGGCACCTGCGTCGTGCCCACGGTTCCACGTGCCCTGGATACTGAGGGGAGAACGGGGGTAGGCCTCGTCAGTGAGCCGGGGGATAGCCGACCTGCTCGTCCGTGAGTGCGGGGCATCCCGCCACCCAACGCTCCAGCTCGCGAGGCCTCGTGATGCGCGCGGGCAAGGCCAGCATGCGCAGAGCCCGGTCGATGTCATCCACGTTCACGACCCCCTCATTGCACGCCACGGCAACCACATTGCCGCGCCGACCGCTGCGGCCGACCTTCGGGTCCTGAATCGAGGCGACGAAGGGAAAGACCTCCTGCAGCGCCGCCGCATCCTGGCGGGCGTTAGCCGCGCCCCCGTGCGCGCAATTCACCAGGTACACGCCCCTACCCGTCAACGCGCGACGAACAAGCCGAGCGCACTCGAGCGTACGCAGGTGAGCAGGCGTCACACCCGAGGCAAACGCATCGCGCACGATCACATCGCAAGAACCCTCGCGCGTCGCCTCCACGACCGAGCGGCCATCACCCACGCGGATCTTCACCTGCGGGGCCTTCGGGATCGGGAAATGCTTGCGCACCTGCTCGGCCAAAAGCCGATCCACCTCCACGGCCACGTGGCGGGAGGACGGGTACGAGGCCGACCATGCGCACGCCAGAGCACACGCTGCGCCACCCACGTGCAGCGCACGGAAACGATCCTGCGCACCCCACACGGTGCGCACAACCGCGCTCATGTGCTGCATGTACTCAAACTCCAGGTAGGTCGGATTCGACGTATCTACCGCCGAAGACTCAACCCCGTCCAAGAACAATGTCGCGCGCGGACCATCCCAGCGGATATACGCCGACCCGAAATCCGTCTCGAAGGAGATGTCGCGTGACGAAGATGAGCGTGCCATGGTGGACACTGTAACCACGGGATTACGCTCGCTGCTTCAGGAGGTGACATGTCAAACGCTCCCAGGGACGCGCGCGCCAAACGCGACTGGGGATCCGACGACTCCGCCACCCCGATCCTCCACGTCGACATGGACTCTTTCTTCGCACAGGTCGAGATGCGCGAAGACCCCTCCCTGACCGGACGCCCCATCGTCGTCGGCGGCACCTCCGGCCGCGGCGTCGTCACATCCGCCACCTACGAAGCCCGCGCCCTCGGCGTACGCGCCGGCATGCCCACCTCACGCGCCCGCGCCCTGTGTCCCACAGCCGCGTTCATCCCCGGCAACCACGCCCTCTACCGGCACTACTCCGACCAGGTCATGGGGATCCTCGCAACAATCACGCCCGCCCTCGAACAAGTCTCCATCGACGAAGCATTCCTCGACGTAGCCGGTTCACGCCGTCGTCTCGGCTCACCCACCCACATCGCCCGCCTCATCCGCACCCGCATCCGCGAGGCCGTCGGCCTACCCGCATCCGTGGGCATCGCCGCCACCAAATCCGTCGCCAAATCGCCTCCTCGCACGCCAAACCAGACGGCCTCCTCCTCATCCCCAAGGACGCGGCAGTCGAGTTCCTGCACGGCCTCCCCGTCGGTGCCCTCTGGGGAGTCGGCGGCAGGACCGGTGCCATCCTCGACCGAGAAGGCATCGACACCATCGGCGACCTCGCCCACACACCCATCACCCGCCTCACCAAACTCCTCGGCGTCGCATCAGCCCACCACCTCCACGACCTATCATGGGGCATCGACCCACGCGCTGTATCAACCTCTCGCCCCGAAAAATCCGTCGGCATGGAACGCACCTTCGAAGACGACGTGCGCTCGCGGACGCAGATCGAGCAGTTCATCCTGGCTGCCTCCCACGACTGCGCGCGCAGGTTGCGCTCCGGCGGGGTCGTCGGATGGACCGTCGGTATCAAGATGCGTGGCGCTGACTTTCATACGATCACGCGCAGCATCAGCCTGGTCGCACCCACCGACACCGGTCGCGATATCGCCCGCGCTGCGCAGTCTCTGTTTGCTCGGGAGGACATGCCCATCGGGGGAGTGCGCCTGTTCGGCGTGCGCGTCGAGGGATTGCAGTCCCGCTCCGACGGCGTCGCCGTGACCCTGGACCGAGACGAAAAACCAGCGGCCTCCGAGCGTGCGATGGATCAGATTCGCTCCCAAGTTCGGTGCCGGTGCTCTGGCACCCGCGACCCTTCTGGGCACTCGGGTTCCCGCTCGCCGTTCGTTCGGCGGTGACGCTGCGCAGGATGGTCAGGGTTCTCGCAGTGCCGAGGCATCGGCCCGACAGGGCGGTGACGCGCGGGGCAGTGGCGAGCAGGGGACGCTCCTGTGAGCCGGTTCGTCGCAGGCACCGGGTGCACGCTAAGCTTGAATCAGTAATCGTCCGAAAGGGGCAGGCAATGGCTCTCACCGAGTATGAGAAGAAGATCCTCGAGCAGATGGAAGCGTCTCTGCGCGAGGAAGATCCCGTGTTGGCCTCGCAGATGTCCTCCCCGACCCTCGACGAAGATGAAAACGAGTCCGCCCGAGGACCGAGGACCCCTCGTCGCATTGCTCTCGGTTTCGCTGGGGCCGTCCTGGGCATGGTCGTCCTGGTCGTCGCAGTCTCACTGGGCTACTCGATCATCTCGATCCTCTTGGGCGTCGCGGGCTTCGCCCTCACCGTCGCCGGGATCCTGTACGCGCTGTCTCGCCCGGGGGCGGCGTCCTCTGACCGCTCCCGTGCCCCCAAGCAGAAGAAGACCAAAGAGAGCGGCGGCTGGGATTCGTTCATCCAGGATCAGGAACGTCGCTGGGACGACCGTAAGAACGACGACTGAGTCGACCGACACGGCAAGAAAGAGCGGGGGAGCGCGGCGCGCTCCCCCGCTTCGCGCTGCGTGGGGAGTAGTCCCCACCCCACTCCCCACTGTGCCCTACGGGGCCTGTCCACCCAGCTCCCCACTGTGCTCCACGGGACCTCTCCACTTTCCTCCCCGAGATAGCTCAGTTCCCTGTCGTTAAACCTCGGCCTCGTCCCCGAGAACTGAATAATCGCTAAGAGATCAGTTTTAGGGTTTGTTAGCACTGTATCGCTCCGGTCACGCGCGTCATGATATGTGTCATATATTTCCCCACTTTTCTCCACGACTTCTTTTCGTTGCAAACTCGCCAAAAAGACGTACAGTATTGCGCACCACGCCGCAGCTTTCTCCGTAAATATGGTGAGAAGTGGGTTAAAGTGGGGGAAAGTTCCGAACAGGGGAAGGCGGTGACATGTTCCTTGGCACGTATGAACCCAAGCTCGACGACAAAGGGCGTATGTTTCTGCCCGCGCGATTTCGCGAAGACATGCAGGGCGGGATTGTCCTCACTCGCGGACAAGAGCACTGCATCTATGCATTCCCCGCCGCGGAATTCGAGAGTATGACCGAGGAGCTGCGTCGCGCCCCCCTGACCTCCAAGCAGGCCCGCGACTGGATCCGCGTGATGCTCTCGGGAGCCTATAAGGAGGTTCCTGACAAACAGGGGCGCATTAGCGTCCCTGCAGATCTGCGTGCGTACGCCGGTCTGGATCGCGAGCTCGCCGTCATCGGCGCGGGATCGCGAGCAGAAATATGGAATGCCTCGGCCTGGCGCGAGTATCTCGCGGTCCAGGAGGAGGTGTTCTCCAATACAGCAGAAGAAATTATCCCCGGGATGTTCTGACCCGTACTCCGAGGTCTCCGCCCGCTGTTCCGACATCACTTCCCCGATGGCGGAGCACGGTGGGGGACCTGGGTGGACGGATCAAACACGAGCGAGCGTGGAAGGAGGCGCGACATGACTGATGCACCTGAGACGGTGCGCGATTCGTCGCGCCACTCCGATCTCGGCCGCCCTGCCGCCGAGCGTCACGTCCCGGTCCTTCTCGCCGAGTGCCTCGACATGCTCGCCCCCGCGATTGAGGGACCCGGTGCGGTCCTGGTCGACGCCACCCTGGGCATGGGCGGGCACACGGAGGGCGCGCTCGAAAGATTCCCCGAACTGACCGTCATCGGCATCGACCGGGACCCGCAGGCTATTGACCTGGCCTCGGCCCGCCTCGAGCGCTTCGGGGATCGATTCCGCGCGGTGCATACGACCTACGACTGCATTGACGAGGCCGTGGCGTGCCAGTGTGGCGTGGGAACGCGGGTGGATGGTGTCCTCATGGATCTGGGCGTCTCGTCCCTGCAGCTGGACGAGGCCGAGCGAGGCTTCGCCTACTCCAAGGATGCGCCGCTTGACATGCGGATGGACGCCACGAGCGGACCCAGCGCAGCGGACCTGCTGGCCACGGCCTCGGAAGGTGAACTGATCCGTATCTTGCGCACCTACGGCGAGGAGAAGTTCGCGCCGCGCATCGCGCGACTGATCATCCGACGTCGGGATGAAGCGCCGATTACGCGCACCGGAGAACTCGTCGACATTATTCGTGAGGCTATTCCCGCGCCGGCCAGGCGCACGGGCGGTAACCCCGCCAAGCGCACGTTCCAGGCGTTGCGCGTGGCCGTGAACGACGAGCTTACGATCTTGGAGCGGGCGTTGCCCAAAGCCCTGGCGAGCTTGCGAGTGGGAGGACGACTGGTCGTCGAGTCCTACCAGAGCTTGGAAGATCGAATAGTCAAGGATGTGCTGCGGCGCGGATCCAGCAGCGCCGCCCCTCCCGGGCTGCCGATTATTCCCGACGACATGGCTCCCAGCCTGCGGCTTCTCACTAAGGGCGCAGGCAGGCCGACCGAGCTGAACAAGACCACAACCCACGATCTGCTTCCGTGCGACTGCGCGGAGCTCAACTCATCCGCGACTGGAAGGATCTCTCATGAGTGCAGCAACCGCCAAAGCCCGCCCCGCGGCACGTCCGGAGTTGCGCCGTGAGGAGGTCCGCGAGTTTCACGTCGTCGAGGGGACTCGCCCGCGTCGATCAGTCATGGCCATCCTCATACTGCTGGTGACCGTCGCACTGGCCTCCGTGCTGGCGTCGATGGTCCTGAACACGCGTATGGCTCAGACGTCCTTCGCGATTCGCGAGCAGCAGCTTCAGCTCAACGAGCTGGAGGCTCAAGCCTGGACGATGCGTGCCGAGCTGGACCGTAAAGCCTCGCCGACGGAACTCGAGAAGGCAGCGAAGGCGAACGGCATGGTGCCTGCGGGCGCCTCGGGCTTCATCACGCTTGAGACGGGAACCGTTGAAGGCGGGACCCCCGGCGAAGTAAGACAGACCCCAGTGCCTATGGATAGCGTTATATCGCGCTCGCGCTGGATCCTCGTGATCCTGATCGGCGCGATGTGTCTATGCGGCGTGCGTTTAGTGCAGCTCCAGATCATTGAAGGGCCGGTGTTGGCCGCCCAGGGGCAGCGCGTGCGCACGTCGTCGACCGCTGTTGCCGCAGCGCGCGGGTCGATCACGGACGCGACGGGCGTCGTGCTTGCGAACTCGATCCAGACCTACGACATTGCGGTGAACCAGGTGAACATTCGCTCCTACGTTCACTACGATGACGACGGCAACGAGGTCGGTCGTGGCCCGGCCGAGGCCGCCCACCAGCTCGCCCCTCTCCTGGGCGTGGATGAGGCGGAACTGGGCGGCATGATGCTGGGGGAGTCAACCTACGAGTACGTCAAGCGCAACGTTGACGCGGTGACCTACCGAGAGATCCGCAAGCTCGACATTTATGGAATCGAGTGGGAGTCGGTCTTTGAGCGTGAGTATCCGAATGGGAACGTCGCGGCCCCCGTTATTGGTACGGTGAATGCCGAGGGGCAGGGGTCGTCGGGTATGGAAGCTCAGTTTGACCAGCTGCTGACGGGTACGCCGGGCGCGCAGGCCTTCGAGATCGCTCCCAATGGCGCGGTCATGCCGGGCGGCAAGCGCACCACGGTCGAGCCGAAGAACGGCGGATCGGTGGAGCTGACGATCCACGCTGATCTGCAGCATCAGGTCCAGGACTTGTTGGACGCGCGTGTCGCGAAGCACCAGGCGGACTGGGGAACGGTCGTTATCGAGGACGTCGCGACGGGCCACATTCTGGTAATAGCCGACTCGAACTCGAAGGAGCCGGACAATGCCAACCCGCAGAAGGTGCATGCCGTACAGGACACCTTTGAGCCGGGTTCGGTGGGAAAGCTCATTACTGTGGGTGCTGCGCTGAACCAGGGGACGATTACGCCGACCAGCGTGTTCAAGGTTCCCTATTCGCTGAATCTGCCGGACGCGGGCGGCCCGATCACGGACTTCCATGAGCATGGTGGTGAGACGCTGACGGCGACGGGCGTGCTGGCCGAGTCGTCGAACACGGGTACCGTGCTGATTGGTCAGACGATGACGGATGATCAGCGCTATTCGATGATGCGCGCCTTTGGCTTTGGCCAGGAGACGGGTATCGAGCTGCCCGGTGAGTCGGCTGGCCTGCTGCGCAGCTCCGACGACTGGCAGGGCCGTGATCGTTACGTGACGATGTTCGGTCAGGCGTACGCGATTACGGCGGTTCAGAGGCGTCGGCGCTCGCGACGATCGCGAACGGTGGTGTGCGTATTACGCCGCACATCGTGAAGTCGTGGACGAACGCGGATGGCACGGTCGAGGTTCCTGAGGGAACCCAGCCGGTGCAGGTCCTGGAGGCGACGACTGCCTCGCAGCTGCTGACCATGATGGAGTCCGTCGTCGAAGACGACTTGGGTACCGCAGCTGCCTCGAAGGTTCCGGGGTATCGTGTCGCCGTGAAGACGGGTACCGCGGAGACTATTATCGACGGTTCGTCAGGCCTTGTGTCGACGACGGCCGGCATCGTCCCGGTTGATGCTCCGCGTCTGGCCATTGCCGTGGTCCTCTATAATCCGAGGGTGGCGTCGGTGTCGTCTGATTCGTCGGCGCCTCTGTTCGGTGACATAGCACGTTCTGCCGTTGGTAACTTGGGTATTCCGGCCTCGTCTGGGTCGGCTACCCTGTATCCGACGACTCCGTGAGCCTGAAGGAGAAGAAGCATGCGGACATCAGCGCAGTGGATTGCTGAGGCGGTTTCTGGTCGCCTCGTGGGAAATGACGTGGGCGTCACCGGAAGCGTGGTGACCGATTCCCGAGAGGCGCAGGCGGGGTCGCTGTACGTCGCGCGCCGTGGTGAGAGCGCCGACGGGCACGCCTTCGTAGCCGGTGCCGTGGAGCGCGGAGCGGTCGCCGTCATCGTCGAGCATGAGGTTGACGAGGCTGTGGCACAGATCGTCGTCGAGGGATTCGACTGAGGCACTGGGAGCCCTTGCTCGTGCGCACGTCGAGGCGCTGCGATCCACTGGGGCGCTGGACGTCATTGCGATGACGGGGTCCGTGGGCAAGACGACCACGAAGGACTTGCTCTTCCAGATCATGACGCTGACGGGCCGACGGTGGCCCCCAAGCTGTCGTTCAACAATGAGGTCGGGCTGCCCCTGACTGTCCTGCAGGCTGACGAGACGACGCGACACTTGGTCCTGGAGATGGGTGCGTCGGGTCCCGGCCATATCACGTACCTGACGGATATTGTTTCCCCGGACGTGGCCATTGAGCTGTGTGTGGGCCACGCTCACGTGGGTGGCTTCGGCGGTTTCGAGGGCGTTGCTGCCGCGAAGGCCGAACTCATCAAGGGCACCCGCCCCGGCGGGCCTGTCATCCTGAACACCGACGATCCGAACGTCGAGGCGATGGCTCCTCTGGCGACAGGCAAGATTATTCGGTTCTCCGCCTCGGGTAACGAGCGCGCGGACGTGCGCGCGTGCGATGTGCACATGGACCGTGCGGATCGTGCGTCCTTCACTCTGGTGACGCCTGAGGGCAGTGCCGAGGTTTCGCTGGCAAATTGTTGGCCGCCACCACGTGGCCAATGCGCTGGCGGCCGCCGCGGGTGCCCTTACCTTGGGCGTGGACCTGGCGACCGTCGCCAAGGTGCTCTCGAACGCCCGCGCCCTGAGTCCTCACCGCATGGATGTGCATGAGCTCGCCGTGGATGGCTGCGAACTCACTCTCATCGACGACTCCTACAACGCGAACCTCGACTCGATGCGCGCGGGGATCGCCGCGCTCGCATCGATCGGCGCTAAGTCCCGGAAGATCGCGGTCCTGGGGGGAGATGCTCGAGCTGGGGGAGGACTCTCAACCTCTGCATGAGCAGGTTGGCGCGATGGTTGCCGAGGCGGGCGTAGAGACGCTTATTGGCCTGGGTGCTGACGCGCACTACTATCTGGAGGGAGCCAGCGCGGTGACCAACCGTGTGGTTGCGGAAGATCCTGCCGACGCAGCCCGCCTGGCTCTGGAATTCGCCGCGGACGGTGCCGTCGTCCTGGTGAAGGGTTCTTTTGGTTCACATTCGTGGCAGGTGGCTGACATCCTGCGGGAGAAGGGAATGACCCGGTGATTGGTCTTATCGCTGCGTTCATCATCGCGATGGCGCTGTCTGTGATGGGTACACCGCTGCTCATCCGTTTCCTGGTGCTGCATCACTACGGCCAGTTCATCCGACAGGATGGGCCGACGCAGCACCTGACGAAGCGTGGAACGCCGACGATGGGCGGCGTTGTGATCATCCTGGCGACCGTGGTCGCCTGGCTGATTTGGTGCGCTCGTCGCAGGTGCTGGCCCCTCGTGGTCGGGCATCCTGCTGGCCTTCCTTTTTGTGGGCCTGGGAACCATTGGCCTTCTTGATGACGGCATCAAGATCATGCGTCAGCGCTCGCTGGGTCTGCATCCCTCGGGCAAGGTCGTCGGCCAGGTCGCCGTCGCCTCCCTGTTCGCGGGCGGCACTCTGATCCGGCCCAATGAGTTCGGTGAACTTGCGGGCACGCTGGAAATTTCCCTTGCCCGTCCGACGCCGCTGACTCTCGGATTCGCCGGCATGGCCATCGGTGTCATCCTCTACCTCATCTGGACGAACCTCATCGTCACGGCCTGGTCGAACGCCACCAACCTGACGGACGGCCTGGACGGCCTGGCGGCGGGTGTGTCGATCTTCGTCTTCGGTGCCTACACCTTCATCGCCTACTTCCAGCGTATTCAGGCGTGCACACAGCCGGACGTGAACCGTGCGGCCTGCTATTCGACGCGTGACCCGCTGGACCTGGCGATTTTCTGCGCCGCTCTCATCGGTGCGCTCGCCGGCTTCCTGTGGTGGAACGCATCCCCCGCGCAGATCTTCATGGGCGACACGGGTTCCCTGGCTCTCGGTGGTGCCGTGGCCGGCCTGTCGATCCTCACCCAGACGCAGCTTCTTGCCGTCGTCGTCGGTGGTCTGTTCGTGGCAGTCGTTCTGTCCGACGTCATTCAGATCAGTGTCTTCAAGGCGACGGGTAAGCGGGTCTTCCGCATGGCACCCTTGCATCACCACTTCGAGCTTATGGGCTGGAAGGAAGTCACCATCGTCATCCGCTTCTGGCTGATCGCCGCGATCATCGCTGTCACCGGCGCGGGTATCTTCTATGCCGAGTGGGTGTCTGCTCGATGAGCCGCAGTGCTGCTGTTATTGGTTGGGCAAGTCCGGCCAGGGTGCCGCGGGCGCTCTTCTGTCCCGCGACTGGTGCGTCAGCGCTTTTGCGGCTGGCCCCGCCGCGACACTGTTTTTCGACGAGGTCGCGGACGTGTGCGTCCACGTTGAGGAGGACGCAGACGCCTTGGTGCGCGCGGTGCTGGAGGCACACCCCGACCTCGTCGTCGTGTCCCCCGGTATCCCCGCGCATCACCCCGTGTTCGAGGCCTGCGCGCAGGCGGGAATCGACCTGTGGGGCGAGGTGGAGCTGGCCTGGCGTCTCCAGGAGGAGGGGCCTCACGCCGGTCGCCCGTGGTTGACTGTGACGGGCACGAACGGTAAGACGACGACGGTTGGCATGCTGGGGGAGATCCTGCGCGCATCGGGCGTCAAGGCCGAGGAAGTCGGCAATATTGGTACCCCGATCACGCGCGCGATTGACTCCGACGCCGAGGTATTCGCCGTTGAGCTGTCGAGCTTCCAGCTGCATACCGCCTACACGGTGCGCCCGCTTGCTTCCATCTGCCTGAACGTGGACGCCGATCACCTCGATTGGCACGGCAGCGTCGAGGCGTATGCGGCTGATAAGGCGCGCGTGTATGAGAACACGGTGCGGGCCTGCGTGTACCCCGCTGCGGATCACATGGTCGAGGCCATGGTGGAGAACGCGGACGTCGTGGAGGGGGGCTCGGGCGATTGGCCTGACGCTCGGTGCCCCGACTGTCTCGCAGTTTGGCATCGTTGAAGGCCTGCTGGTGGATCGTGCATTCGTCGACGACCGTCACCGTCACGCGATCGCTCTGGCCCATATTTCCGACCTGGCGGAGGCATACGGAGACCATCCGTCGCCCGCAGTTCTCTCGGACGCGCTGGCCGCAGCGGCCCTGGCGCGGGCCTACGGCGTTGAACCCGAGGCCGTGGAGGCGGGCTTGCGAGCCTTCCGCCCCGCCGGTCACCGCCGAGCCGTCGTCGCGCGCGCTGCAGACCTGACGTGGATCGACGACTCGAAGGCGACGAACGCCCATGCTGCCCGTGCCTCACTGGCCGGGCTACCCCCGCGCAGCGCCATCTGGATCGTCGGCGGCGACCCGAAGGGGCAGGATTTCGCGGAACTCATTAGCCAGGTCGAGCCGACCCTGCGTGGCGTCGTTGTGATCGGCGCGGATCGCAGCGTGCTCGTCAAGAGCTGGCGGCCGGTGCCCCCGACGTTCCTTTCGTCGAGGTGGACGGCCACGAGGATTGGATGTTCTCCGTCGTCAACGAGGCCGTGGCTCTGTCACGTCCGGGTGACACCGTGGTGCTCGCCCCGGCCTGCGCGTCGTGGGATCAGTTCGACAACTATGGTCAGCGCGGCGACGTCTTCGCCGACGCGGTGCGGCGCCTGGCGGCCCAGTGGGGGAGCGCGGGTGGCGACGAATAAGCGCGGCTGGCACATTCCGACGGTGAACGTTCCCCGAATCCGTTTTGGGTCGGGGCAGGAGCACCAGGCGAATCCGGTGATGACTTATTTTCTGGTCATCATTCCGGCTCTGATGCTCTCGTTTTTCGGTCTCGTCATGGGCTTTTCCGCGCAGACGGTGACGTCGATCGCCGAGGGGGAAAACCCGTATACGGCGTACGCGCGTCCGCTCCTTATCATTGTGTCATCGCTTGTGATTGCGGCGATTGTTCAGTTGATTCCGCAGCGCGCGCTGATGACCGTGGCCGCCCCGTTGTTTCTGTTTGCGCTTGTTTTTCAGAGCCTCGTTATTACTCCGCTCGGGCGCTCAGAGGGCGGCAACGCGAACTGGGTGAAGATGGGGCCGATCATGGCCCAGCCGTCAGAGCTGCTGAAACTGGCGCTCGTCGTTTTCCTAGCGTGGATTGTCGCGAAGTCCGCGTCGAAGCGCTCGGATTTGAAAGCAATGAGTATCGCGGTTGTACTGCCCATTCTCGTCGCGCTGGGCGCGGTCATGCTGGGCCGCGACATGGGCACGGCGATGGTTGTCGCCATGGGTGCACTGGGTGCCGTGTGGGTCGCGGGCCTTCCCAAGCGTTGGTTTGGTGTCCTCCTGATGCTGGCGATTCCGACTCTGGTTCTGCTCGTGTTGTCGAATCCGACGCGTATTCGTCGCGTCCTCGCGGTGCTGCCGGGTACGTCGAAGGGGCCGGACGAGTCCGCGCCCGAGCAGATCGACCACTCGCTGTGGGCGCTGGGGTCGGGTGGCCTGACGGGCCTTGGGCCGGGTGCATCGCGTGAGAAGTGGAACTACCTGCAGGCAGCGCACACGGACTTCATTTTCGCGATCGTTGGCGAGGAGTTCGGCCTGCTCGGCACGTTTGCGGTGCTCCTGTGTTTGGCGCTGCTCGTGTGGGGTATGTTCCGCGTGGCGCGCGAGGCCGAGGATCTTTTCGTGGTGATTGCGGCCTCTGGTGTCGGCACGTGGATTGGCGTGCAGACCGTTATTAATGTCTTGTCGGTGACGGGCGTGGGTCCGGTCATCGGCGTGCCCCTGCCGCTCGTGTCTTACGGCGGCTCGTCTTTCCTGTTCACGATCACCTCAGTGGCGGTCGTGGCGTCCTTTGCGCGTGCGCGCGCGGGGATGTGGATGATTGGGAGGCCGGACGAGGCCTCAGCTGGTCGCGACCCGCGGGTGGCACCCCGCAGGCGCTCCGCTCGATAACCTTTCAGCTCACGCTTGCGTTAAGGAGACGCTTATGGTCAAGGTTGTGATGGCTGGCGGCGGAACCGCCGGCCACGTGAATCCTCTTTTGGCGACGGCCGCGCAGCTGCGCGACAGTGGCGCCGAGGTGGTTGTGCTGGGCACGAAGGCGGGCCTGGAGGCGGACCTGGTTCCGGCCGCAGGGTTCCCGCTTGTGGAGATCCCGCGCGTACCGCTCCCGCGCCGCCCCTCGCTGGCTTTCTTCACGTTGCCCTCTCGCTTTTCGGATGCGGTCAAGCGCTGTGAGCAGGCGCTTGAGGGCGCGGACGTGCTGGTGGGCTTTGGCGGCTACGTGTCGACCCCTGCCTATATCGCTGCGAAGCGCGCTGGCGTTCCGATCGTCATCCACGAGCAGAACGCGCGTCCGGGCCTGGCGAATAAGGTGGGTGCGCGCAACGCGCGGGTTGTCGCTCTGACGTTCCCCTCGTCGCCGCTGGCTGCTCGCGTGGGTGAGACGGTTGTGACCGGCCTGCCGTTGCGTTCTGCCATCGCTGATCTGGCGAACCGTCGCGCAACCTCCGAGGGGGCCGCGCAGGCGCGCCGCGAGGCCGCTGAACGCCTGGGAGTTGCCCCCGAGGCTCCGACTCTGCTTGTGACCGGTGGATCGCTGGGGGCGCTTCACGTGAACGAGTCGATGACGGGCGGCGCGGATGCGCTGCCCGAGGGCGCGCAGGTCGTGCACCTGACAGGTCGCGGCAAGGACGAGCCGGTACGCGCCGCCGTTGAGGCCGCCGGTCTGTCGGATCGCTGGCACGTCATTGATTACCTGACGACGATGGAGGACGCGCTGGCGGTAGCGGACCTGGTCGTGTGCCGTTCGGGTGCGGGCACGGTCGCCGAGATGGAGGCTCTGGGGCTTCCGTGCATCTACGTGCCGCTGCCGATTGGTAACGGTGAGCAGCGCCTCAACGCTAAGGACCACGTTGAGGCGGGTGGTGCGCAGCTCATCGATGACAAGGATTTCACCGCCGACTTTGTGCGCAGCAACGTCTTCCCGCTGCTGGGGTCGACGCGTCTGGCGGAGATGGCGGCTGCCTCGCAGTCGCTGGGGCGTGCGGGCGCGGCTCGCGCGCTGGCGGATCTGGCATTGGCACAGGTGAAGGAGGACGGCCATGAGTGAGCCGACGCTGCAGGATCGTTTCCATCTGATTGGTATCGGCGGCGCGGGAATGAGCGTCGTCGCGGAGCTGTTGGCCTCGCGCGGCGCGACGGTTGAGGGGTCGGATCGTGAGGATTCCGCTGTCCTCGAGCATCTGCGTTCGGTAGGCGTGCGAGTCTACGTCGGTCATGATGCCTCCCACGTGGACCCGACTGCCGTCGTCGTGGTGTCCACGGCGATCCGCGAGAGTAACCCGGAACTGGCGATCGCGCGTGAGCGCGGACAGCGGGTTATCCACCGCTCGCAGGCACTGGCGCTGGCCGCGTCGGGCATGCGTTTCGTCGGCGTAGCGGGCGCGCACGGCAAGACGTCGACGTCGGGCATGCTGGCGATTGCACTGGCGGCGTGCGGGCTGGATCCGTCTGTGGCGGTGGGCGGTGTCCTGCCGCAGCTGGGGACGGGTGCGCACCTGGGCGCGGGTGACGTGTTCGTCGCCGAGGCCGATGAGTCGGATGGCTCGTTCCTGAACTATTCTCCGTCCATCGAGATCGTGACAAACGTGGAGCCCGATCACCTGGATCGCTACCACTCGCGCGAGGAGTTTGAGCAGATTTTCGTCGAGTTCGCTCGCCGCATGGTGCCCGGGGGCCTCCTGGTGACCTGCGCGGAGGACGAGGGCGCGGTGCGCTTAGCGTCCGCCGCGCGGGCCGAGGGGCTGCGCGTCGTGACCTACGGACGTGCTGGTCGTGCGCTGCACACGCCCGATGTCGTGATCTCCGACGTACGTGTCGAAGCTCGTGGTGCCTCCGCTTCGCTGGCGTGGGGGGGACCGCAGCGCCGAGCTGGTCATGGGTGTGCCGGGCGAGCATAACGTGCTCAACGCTGCGGGCGCGTGGGTGGCTGGTATCGAGTGTGGCCTGGATCCGCAGGCGGTCGCCGACGGACTGGGTCAGTTCACGGGCGCGGCTCGCCGGTTTGAGGCCCGCGGCCAGGTGGGTACCCGCCGTCTCTTCGATGACTATGCGCATCACCCGACCGAGGTGGAGGCAGCGATCCGTGAGGCTCGCGTCGTCGCGGACGGGGGAGTGGTCACGGTTGTCTTCCAGCCGCATCTCTACTCGCGCACGCGTATTTTTGCGGAGCGTTTCGCCGCCGCACTGTCCGGCGCAGACCACGTTGTACTCGCGGGGATCTATGGTGCCCGCGAGGATCCGGAACCCGGCGTCGATTCGACGTTGATCTCCTCTCGCGTGCCCGGTGCTGCCTACGTTGAGGACATGCACGAGGCTGCGCGCCTCGCGGCGTCCCTGACGCCCGAGGGCGGCGTGTGTGTGACGATGGGCGCGGGGTCAATCACTCGCTGCGGCACTGACGTTCTTGACGAGTGGAAGCGGATGGAGGTATGAGGCCTCCCTCCCCGAGGCGACCGAGGGGCAAGCGTGAGCAGCCCTCCGACGCCGCGGGCGACGAACCCGATGTCGGCGAGGCCACCCCGGCCTCGTCACAGCGGGCGCGCCCGGGGAAAGGTAACGAGGAGCGCAGCCCTCGTGAGGGAACCCAACGCAGCGCTCGGGAAGGTTTTGCACAGCGCAGGACTCGTGAGCGCGGAGGTGAGAAGAGTTCCCGGGAGGAGGCACGTGAGCGTCGCGCTCGTGCGCGTGCTGAGCGCGCTGCCCGCGAGCAGGGCGAGGAACGACACTCGCGCGCCGTCGAACGCCGCACGACACGCGGTGTGCTCGCGACTCCCGTCGCGGCGGCCGACGCTGCCACGCTGCTGGGCAGCGAGGAAGCGACGGACCTGGGGGATCGGCTGCGCGAGCGTACGCGCGCGCGGCGCATGCTGTTACTGCGCCGTATCGCGGTATCCGTGGTGACGGTCGCGCTCGTGGTAGGTGCAGGATGGCTGGCGTTCTTCTCGCCGCTGTTTGCCTTGTCGACCGGGAATATTCAGGTTACGGGCGAGGATGGCACGCTTGTGACCGTCGACTCGGTGCGTTCATCGGTATCCCCTTTCGAGGGGGTGCCGCTCACGCGCCTGGACACGCAGGCGGTCTCGCGTGCGGTTCAGGAGAACGTGGCCGTCAAATCGGCATCGGTGTCTCGCCGGTGGCCGACGAGCCTCAAGGTGTCCGTGACGATGCGCGCGGGCATCGCGGTTGAGGCTGCCGAAGGAACCTACTGGCTGGTCGACGACCAGGGTGTGCGCTTTGAACGAGTGAGCAGTGTTGGCGGATATCCGCTTGTCACCCTATCCGGGGATCGCGCCGCAGGAGCCTCTGATGTGGCTTCCATGTTGGGTGCGTTAGACCAGTCGACGCGTTCGCAGGTTTCCGCGATTACCTCGACCGGAACGCAGGTGAATTTCACCCTGCGTGGGGGGCAGACTGTCAAGTGGGGAACCAGCGGAGATGCGCCCCAAAAGGCTCGGGTTCTCGCCACTTTGCTCGCGAATGTGAAGGCGACGACCTACGACGTATCAGCGCCCAATCATCCTGTGACCAGTTAGGTCTTATCCATTGTCCGCGTGTTGGCTTGAAGGATTGCGCGCGGACCCCTAATTTCTTTCCGACACGAAGCACATTAAACATCAACCTTCAACTAAAGGTTGAGGGTCTGATGCAAGGGAGACATCCATGGCGACACCGCAAAACCACCTGGCAGTGATCAAGGTCGTTGGCGTCGGCGGCGGCGGAGTTAACGCCGTGAACCGAATGATCGAGGTCGGCCTCAAGGGCGTTGAGTTCATCGCGGTCAATACTGACGCGCAGGCTCTGCTCATGTCCGATGCCGAAACGAAGCTTGACATCGGTCGTGAACTGACGCACGGCCTGGGTGCCGGCGCGGATCCTGCCGTCGGTCGCAAGGCCGCCGAGGATCACATTGACGAGATTGCCGCCGCGCTTGAAGGCGCGGACATGGTCTTCGTGACCGCTGGCGAGGGTGGCGGCACCGGGACGGGTGCTGCTCCCGTGGTCGCCCGCGTGGCTCGCGAGGCCGGCGCGCTGACCGTGGGAGTTGTGACTCGCCCCTTCTCCTTCGAGGGTAACCGCCGCGCGGCGCAGGCCGAAGGTGGTGTGACCACGCTGCGCGAAGAGGTTGACACCCTGATCGTCATTCCGAACGACCGTCTCCTGGAGATCTCCGACGTCTCCATCTCCGTGCTCGATGCATTCCGCGCCGCTGACCAGGTCCTGCTCTCGGGCGTCCAGGGCATCACCGAGCTGATCACCACTCCGGGCCTCATCAACGTCGACTTCAACGACGTCAAGTCCGTCATGAAGGACGCCGGTTCGGCGCTCATGGGTATCGGCGCGGCTACGGGCGAGGATCGTGCGCTGCGTGCTGTTGAGAGCGCCATCTCCTCCCCGCTGCTTGAGGCGTCGATTGACGGTGCCCACGGCGTGCTCATGTTCTTCCAGGGTGGTTCCGACGTTAGCCTGCAGGAGGTCTTCGCGTCCTCGCAGCTGGTGCGCGAAGCCGTTCACCCGGAGGCGAACATCATCTTCGGCGTGGTCGTCGACGATACCCTCGGCGACGAGATTCGTGTCACGGTCATTGCGGCTGGCTTCGACGATGTCGCGGAGGTCCCCCCGGCGCGTCCTGCTGTTTCTCGGGTGTCTGCCCCCGTCTCTCAGAAGCGTTTCTCCGCCCCCGAGGCGAAGGCTCCCGAGACCGCTCGCATCACGCAGCTGGCGACTCGTCGCCCGCAGCATCGCCTGGATGTGGCTGCGCCCGTGCGCGAGTCCGCTTCGGCTGTGGTTGAGCCTTTGGCCGCCGTCGAGTATGAGGAGAATGAATCTGATCGTTCCTTCGAGGTGCCTCGCGTCTACCCCGAGGCCCCGGAGAAGGAAGAGCTGGATATTCCTCCCTTCCTGCGCTGATGGCGATGCAGTTTCTTGCCGGTGCTCGGGTCCACCTCGGTGAGGTGGACCCGAGCACCGGCGCGCTTGCAGGCAATGTGGGCCTGCACGTGGGCGACGATCCGGTGCTGGTCCGGGCACGCCGGGAGGCCATGGCGCGCCGACTGGGACGGGACATTGTCTGGATGAATCAGACGCACTCGACCCGGGTCGAGACCATCGTGCATACAGACCGAGTACCGATGTTGGCCAGTGCTGGAACGGCTCTTGCTCGTCCCGCGCCGGGAGAATGGGGTCCCGTCGAGGCTGACGGTGTCGTGATCGATGCTCGCGGCTGGCGACGTGCGCCCGCTCTTGCCGTCCAGACAGCTGATTGTCTGCCCGTTGTCCTCTCCGCATCACGCGGTGAAGTCGTCGCGGCTGTTCACGCAGGCAGGCGCGGCCTGCTCGGGGGGATCCTGACCGCTGCTGTCGGGCAGATTCGTTCACTGACGGATGAGCCGATCCTCGCTCTCATCGGTCCGGCTATCTGCGGACGCTGCTACGAGGTGCCGGAACATATGGCGAGCGGGATCGAGGCTGCCATGCCGGGGATCAGGGCGCGCACCTCGTGGGGAACTCCCTCCCTTGACCTCCCGGCGGCAGCTAGCACCCAGCTGAGGGAGCTGGGGGTCCGTGTCCTGACGGACCCTCGCTGCACGCTCGAAGACTCCGATCTTTTCTCGTACCGAGCCGATTCCGGGTGTGGTCGTCAAGCGCTGATCATCATTCCCGTCTAACTGATGCGGTACGCGCATCGAGGGTGCGTGATCCGCACAGACTCCGCTGCCTCGCCTTGTCAGCGGGTATGATCGGGTTCTCTGTGTGTCACTCCTCGCGACGCGCCGGGTGCCCTGCGCGACGTAACCGTCAAGCGCCTGTAGCTTGTGGCTATGCATCGGCAGAAGGAGGAATGATGAGTAATTCGTTCGGTGCACGAGCACGCAAGTTCATGGGCTGGTACTCGGCCAATGAACCCATCGACCAGTTTGACCAGTTCGAGGACTTCGACGAGGTCGACGAAGTGGAGGAGGTAGCCCCCGTGGCCGATATCACCCCCGTCTCCCGCCCGACGCTGACTGCCATCCGACGCGAGGAGCCCGCCGAGGATCTCACACGTATCGTGACGATCCACCCCACCGCTTACTCTGACGCCGTCACCATCGGCGAGGCTTTCCGTGATGGCACGCCGGTCATCATCAACCTCACCGACGTGGGCGAGGAGGAGGCTCGTCGCCTCGTGGACTTCGCCGCCGGCCTGACCTTCGGTCTGCACGGTGTCATCGAGCGCGTGACTGCTCGTGTGTTCCTGCTGTCTCCGGCCTCGGTCGAGGTGGCCGGTGACAGCTCGTCCTCGGCTCGCCGCGGGTCCCTCTACAACCAGGGCTGAGTTCGCCAGTGATCGTTCTATCCTGGGTTGGGTGGGGGCTCAGTGTCCTTATCAACCTCTACATGATGGTGCTGCTCGCGCGCGTGATTCTGGACTGGGTCCAGTTTTTTGCGCGCGGATGGCGTCCCCGTGGAATCGTTCTGGTCGTGGCGAACCTTCTGTATGCGCTCACCGACCCGCCGATCCGCTGGTTCGGTCGCTTCATTCCGCCCCTGCGACTTGGTGGAGGAATGGCAATCGATGTCGGTTTTATGGTGTTGTTCCTAATCCTATATGTTGCACAACGGTTTGCGAACATTCTCTACTTCATTAGCCAATAGGTATTAATTCGGGCATGAGAGGTCGCACATATGCGACACTCGGACCGTGATGAATGTTGTTTGTGTGACAATATCGGTTATTATTTGTGACGTGATAGCGGGCGGCCTTCCCGGTCGTCCAGGCATGCGGTGTTCCGCTTGTCCAATCGAAACGACCGAGAGGCGAAGCAATGGCCCTGCTCACTACCGAGGATGTCCTCAACAAGAAGTTCCAGTATGTCAAGTTCCGCGAGGGATACGACCAGGACGAGGTCGATGAGTTCCTCGACGAGGTAGTCTCCACCATCTACTCCCTGCAGATGGAAAACCAGGAACTCAAGGAAAAGCTGGAGGCCGCTGAGCGCCGCGTCGCTGAGCTCTCCAACGGCGATTTCACCCCTGTCGAGACCCCCGCTCCCGCGGTTGTCGAAACGCCCGCCCCCGTGATGCCGGCCTTCGCCGTGCCGCAGGATCCCGAGTCCGCCACTTCCATGCTGGCCCTCGCCCAGCGCGTCCACGACGAGTACGTGCGCGATGGCGAGGAGCAGTGCGCGAAGATCATCGCCGAGGCCAAGGCCGAGCGCGAGTCGATCATCGCTGATGCTCATAAGCAGAAGGACAACGTCCTCAAGCAGCTCGAGCAGGAGCGTGAGCTGCTCGAGAACAAGATCAACGGCCTGCGTACCTTCGAGTCCGAGTACCGCTCGAACCTGCGCAACCACCTCGAGTCCCTCCTCAACGAGGTTGGCAACAACGAGAACTGATCGCATATTTCTTTCCCGGCGGCGGTGCACCCTGCGGTGTGCCGCCGCCGGTCCTTTAAGATAGGGAACCATGGCTGATTCAACTCGTTCGCTCATTTCACGCACGACGTGGATCTGGGCGTTAGTGCTCCTGGTTGTCGCGATAGTCTCTGACCAAGCATCGAAGGCGTGGGCGCGCGTCGCCCTCGGGGATGATAGTGACTGGCCGATCCTGGGTGAGTTGCTCTCGCTGAGGCTTGTACACAACTCGGGTGCGGCTTTTCCCTTGGTGCTAACAGGACGTGGTTGCTGACCGTCTTTACGCTCATCATCATGGGCTTCCTCGGTGCGTTGGCAATCCGCGTGCGTCGGCCGTTAACGCTGCTGGCTATCGGCCTGCTCATGGGTGGCGCGGTCGGCAACCTGATTGATCGGCTGACCGGTGAGCCTGGGTTTGGCGTCGGGCACGTCACCGACTTCATCGCCTACGGCACCTGGTTCGTTGGAAATGTTGCGGATATCTGGATTGTGCTCGGTGCAGCGTGGCTGGCGCTGGCTCTGTCGCGTGAACCCCGAGAGGAAGGGAGCAAGTGAGTTCTCGGATGCTTCCCGTGCCCGATGCCCTGGTGGGCGAGCGTGTGGATGCCGCCCTGGCCCGCATGCTCGGCCTGTCACGCTCGCGCTGTGCGGAGCTGGCGGGGGACGGGCATGTCCTGATTAATGGCGTGACTGCCGGGAAATCGGATCGACTGGGCGCTTTCGACATTATCGAGGTGATGATCCCCGAGCCTGAGAGTAAGCCGACGCCCGTGACTGACATGGGAATCCTGTACGACGATGAGGACATTGTCGTCGTCGACAAGCCCGTGGGCGTCGCCGCACACACCGGTCCCGGATGGGAGGGACCCACGGTCCTGGGGAATTTGGAGGCAGCGGGTTACCGCATCACCAGCTATGGCCCGCCCGAGCGACAGGGTATCGTCCACCGCCTCGACGTGGGGACCTCGGGGGCGATGATGGTCGCCAAGTCAGAGCTGGCCTACACGGTCATGAAGCGAGCCTTCAAGGAGCGCACCATCGAGAAGGTGTACCACGCGGTCGTCGCCGGTCACCTCGACCCGGCCTCGGGCACGATCGACGCTCCGATCGGTCGCCACCCTTCCCGTGAATGGCGTATGGCCGTTATTGATGGCGGCAAGCGAGCTGTCACCCACTACGACACCTGGAACTCATGGCGGGGGCCCAACTCACGGAGGTACACCTGGAGACGGGACGTACCCACCAGATCCGCGTGCATATGACCGCCGTCGGTCACCCCTGCGTGGGCGATACGTTCTATGGCGCAGACCCCACTCAGGCGGAGCGCCTGGGACTCACCCGACAGTGGCTGCACGCCGTTCGTCTCGGCTTTGCTCACCCGCGAACGGGCATGCCGATGAGCGTGTCCAGCCCCTATCCGGCCGACCTGGAGCTGGCTCTCGACAAGCTGCGTCACCCCGGCACCTAAGACGGAGGTCAGTGCATCCCAGCCACGGCCTCGCCGATGAGTGGGCCGTGAGATGAACGACCGCGCACGTTCGCGCGTTGCACGGCACCGCGCGCGCTACGGCCAGTAGAATCGACGCATGGCTGATTCCTTCGTGCACCTCCACAACCACTCCGAGTATTCGATGCTGGATGGAGCGGCGAAGACGAAAGCAATGGCGGAGGAAGCGGCGCGCCTCGGGCAACCCGCGATTGGCCTGACCGATCACGGGTACCTGTTCGGTGCCTACGACTTCTACACGAACTGCAAGAACGCGGGCGTCAAGCCGATCATCGGGCTTGAGGCGTATGTGACCCCCGGCACGTCGCGCTTTGATCGTCAGAAGGTCCTGTGGGGTGAGCCGTGGCAGCGTGCTGACGACGTGAGCGCCGGCGGTTCCTACAATCACCTGACTCTCGTCGCCTACAACACGACGGGCATGCATAATCTCTTCCGCTTGGGGTCCTACGCCTCGACGGACGGCCAGTTCGGCAAGTGGCCACGCGCCGACAAGGAACTGCTCGCTCAGTTCCACGAGGGCATCATCGTGTTCACAGGCTGTCCGTCGGGTGCGGTACAGACGCGCCTGCGCCTGGGGCAGTGGGACGAGGCCGTGGCTGAGGCCGCGCAGCTGCGCGACATTTTCGGGGCGGAAAACTTCTACGTTGAGGTCATGGACCACGGCATCGACATTGAGCGACGCACCCACCGGCAGGTCCTCGAGATCGCCAAGCTTATGAATGCGCCCCTCGTGGCCACCAACGACGCGCACTACGTCAAGCGCGACGACCGCAAGATCCAGGACGCGCTCCTGTGCATTAACTCCGGTTCGCGCATTAACGACCCGGACCGCTTCAAGTTTGACGGTGATGGCTACTACATCCGTTCCTCGGACGAGATGCGTTCGCTGTGGAGCGAGCTGCCCAGCGCCTGCGACTCGACCCTCGAGATCGCTGAGCGCTGCAACGTGCACTTTACGACCACGAAGGAGGGCGCGAACTACATGCCCGACTTCCCGGTGCCCGAGGGCGAAGACAAGACCTCGTGGTTCATCAAGGAGGTCGAACGAGGCCTGCGTGATCGCTTCCCGCACGGAATCCCTGATGCCGTGCGCAAGCAGGCCCAGTACGAGGAAGACGTCATCATTTCGATGGGTTTCCCCGGCTACTTCTGACCGTCGCCGACTACATCAACTGGGCAAAGTCGCAGGGCATCCGCGTGGGGCCCGGCCGTGGTTCGGGTGCCGGATCGATGGTCGCCTACGCCATGAAGATCACTGAGCTGAACCCCCTCGATCACGGTCTGATCTTCGAGCGATTCCTCAACCCCGAGCGAATCTCCATGCCTGACTTCGACGTCGACTTCGACGAACGTAGGCGCGATGAGGTCATCGCCTACGTCAAGCGCAAGTACGGTGAGGACCGCATTAGTCAGGTCGTCACCTACGGCACGATTAAAACCAAGCAGGCCCTGAAGGACTCTGCGCGCATTCTCGGTAAGGACTTCAAGGTCGGCGAGCAGCTTACCAAGGCCCTGCCCCCGGCGATCATGGGCAAGGACATCACGGTCCACGGCATCTTCGATGAGAAGGACAAGCGCTATGCCGAGGCCTCGGAGTTCCGCAAGTTCTACGAGGAGAACCCCGACACACACGAGGTCGTCCAGTACGCGCTTGGCCTGGAGGGGCTCACCCGCCAGTGGGGCGTGCACGCGTGCGCGGTCATCATGAGTTCCCACACACTTCACGGACATCATCCCGATCATGAAGCGCCCGCAGGACGGCGCGATCATCACCCAGTTCGACTACCCGACGTGCGAGACGCTCGGCCTACTGAAGATGGACTTCCTGGGCCTGCGTAACCTCACGGTCGTGTCCGACGCCCTTGAGAACATCGCGCTCAACGGCAAGCCGGACCCGGACCTTGATCACCTGGCCTTCGATGACAAGAAGACGTATGAGCTACTGGGACGAGGCGAGACCCTCGGCGTGTTCCAGCTGGATGGTGGCGGCATGCGCGACCTCCTCAAGCTCATGAAGCCCGACAACTTCGAAGACATCTCCGCTGTCGGCGCCTTGTATCGCCCGGGTCCGATGGGTGCGAACTCGCACACGAACTACGCACTGCGTAAGAACGGGCGTCAGGAAATCACCCCCATCCACCCGGAGCTGGCGGAGCCGCTTGAAGACATCCTGGGCACGACCTTCGGTCTGATCGTGTATCAGGAGCAGGTCATGCAGATCGCCCAGAAGCTGGCTGGTTACTCTCTGGGTCAGGCGGACATTCTGCGTAAGGCCATGGGTAAAAAGAAGAAGGAGGTCCTGGACCAGCAGTTCAAGGGCTTCCGCCAGGGCATGGTGGACAACGGCTATTCCGAGGAGTCAATCAAGGCCCTGTGGGACGTCGTTGTCCCCTTCTCCGCGTACGCCTTCAACAAGGCCCACTCGGCGGCCTACGGCCTCGTCTCCTACTGGACGGCCTTCCTCAAGCGAACTACCCGACCGAGTACATGGCCGCCCTGCTGACCTCGACGAAGGACAACAAGGACCGCCGTGCGCTCTATCTGGCCGAGTGCCGCCACATGGACATCACGGTCCTGCCCCCGGACGTGAATGCGTCGATGGGTAACTTCGCGCCTGACGGTGAGCGATTCGCTTCGGCTTGAACGCCATCCAGAACGTCGGTGGGCCGGTCGTTGACGCAATCGTGGAGACTCGCGCGCAGAAGGGGCGTTTCTCCTCGTTCCAAGATTTCCTGGACAAGGTCCCGCAGGTGGTGTGTAACAAGCGCACGATTCAGTCCCTGATCCGCGCCGGTGCCTTCGACTCGATGGGGTACACGCGCCGCGCCCTCCTCGCACGCTGCGACGAGGCCGTGGACGCGATCATCGACGTCAAGCGTAACGAGGCCATCGGGCAGTTCGACCTGTTCGGCGCGCTGGGTGAGGATGATGACTCGGGTTCCGGCCTGACGATCGACATCCCGGACCTGCCCGAGTTTGATCGTAAGACGAAGCTGGCCGCCGAGCGTGAGATGCTGGGTCTGTACGTCTCCGACCACCCGCTGCGCGGCTTCGAAGCGGCGTTGGCTCGCCACCAGGACTACGAGATTGCACAGGTTGTGGGTTCGGAGGGTGCGATGGCGGACCGCATCGTCAAAATCGCGGGCCTGGTCTCCGGCGTGACGACGAAGGTGACGAAGCAGGGCAATGCGTGGGCGATTGCGACCATCGAGGACCTGTCGGGCTCGGTGGACGTTCTCTTCTTCCCGCGCTCGTACGAGTCGATTCAGACCTACCTTGCTCAGGACATCATCGTTCAGATCGAAGGAAAGGTGAACGTGCGTGAGGAGGGTATGACCATCTACGGTCAGTCGATGACCCTCCTGGATCTGTCGGGTGGGGCGGACCTGCCACTTGACCTGCGCCTGCCGGCCGCCCGCTGCACGCCCGAGCTCCTCACAGACCTGCGAGGCGTCCTCGAGTCCTATCCGGGTGGCTCCCCGGTGCGCCTACACCTGACGGAGCCGGGGCGCACGACGGTTGTTGAGCTGGATCCGAAGCTGCGCGTGGAGCAGACCAGCGCCTTCTTCAGCCACATCAAGGCCGTGGTCGGCGCGGGCGGCGTCGTGACCTCGTCCTAAGATGACGTGAGCCGGGCCGGTGGACCCGGCTCACGTCGTTGACGGGGAAGTTTAGGAGGCGGTCCCGACGATTGCGGCGGCCCGTCCCCAGGGGGCGTCGATCTCGACGAGATCGCCCGCGCTCAGGTGGTGGCCGCGGCGTGTCTCTACCTCGCCGTTGACGGTCACGTCGCCGCCCTGGATGAGCTCGCGGGCCTGCGCACCGTCTTCCGCGAGGGAAGCAAGCTTGACGAATTGGCCGAGTTTAATCTCTCCGCGTACAGGGATCGTGGGGATGGTCATGGCGGGGTCCTTTCGCTGGTGGAGAGCGCATCACGCGCGAGGGCGTGTATGAACAGTATCCTTGGTGGCAAAGACACACAATAAGGAGGAGCGGTGAGCGCTCACAACGACGATATCGATGCGGAGTTCCAGTCGCTGGTCGCATCGCTGGGGGAGACAGGGACAGAGGCGTCGTCTCAGCCGACGCGTGACCCGGACGATACTCCCGTCGACGAGTCGCTGCACCTGGAGGGTGGCCGTCTGTCGGTCGCGCTGGTGCTGGCACCGATTGCGTACCCGGAGGCCCTGCATTCGCTGCTGGCGCTGTCAGGCGTCCGAGAGTCCATTGTGCGTCTCAAGCCGTGGACTGCCGTGTGGTTACGTGTTGAGACGACGCCGACGGATGAGGAGGAGCTCGATGCTCTGCTCACCGGCCAGCGCCCGATGCCGGATGTGGTAGACCGTGTGGCGCGCGCCGTGTCGAATCTGTCGAAGTATGGGGCGGTTGCTCTCATGAGCTGGCTCGTCGAGGGCGATGGCGTGGAGCCGGGCGTCTCAGGTCGTATTTCCGCCCAGCGCTACGTGGGTGGTGACCCGGAGGAGACGATCCCCGCTGGCCTCCTGTTGGGCGCGATGCCCCCGGCCACGGAGGATCTGCTGCTGGGGCGCACGACGCCCAGTGACTATTCGGATTCGGTGAGCGCCGACGGTTCTCGCAAGGGTGGCGGCCCGCTCGGCTGGTTCCGCCGCAAGCAGTCATGAGCGTCCTCGAACTGCTGCCCGCAATCGACGTAACGGGCGGGCAGGCAGTGCGTCTGTCCTCCGGGTCGGTCGATGTCGGGAGCTGGGGTAGTCCGATTGATGTCGCTCGTTCCTTCGACGAGGCCGGGGCGCGCTGGGTGCACCTCGTGGACCTGGATCTGGCGTTTGGTCGCGGCGAGAACTCTGAGTTGCTGGCCCGAGTTATTCGCGAGACGCCCGTGCGCGTCGAGCTGTCGGGTGGCATCACGAGCCGCGCGGCCATCGAGGCCGGATTGGTGATGGGACCTGAGCGCGTCAACGTGGCCACGCAGGCGCTCGCGCGCATCGATGACGTCTGTGAGGCCGTCGTTTCCTTCGGTGAGCGCGTCGCCGTGTGCTTGGACGTGCACGGGGATCGCTTGGCCGCGCGCGGCGGATGCGGCGAGGGGGGTGACGTCTGGGAGGTACTGCGCGTTTTGAATGAGGCCGGGGTGGCCCGCGTGGTCGTCACCGACGTGACGCGGGACGGGCAGATGACCGGCTCGAACCGTGAGCTGCTGGAGCGCGTCGCAGACTCGACCAACGCGCGCATCATCGCTTCGGGCGGTGTCAACTCGCTGGCCGATATCGAGGCGCTGCGCGCCCTCGGTATCGAGGGAGCCATCGTCGGAAAAGCACTCTATCAGGGGGCATTCACCCTGGCGGACGCGCTGGCCGTTGCCGGATACGAGGAGGATTGATGGCCGCTGGAATGCCCAATCTCTCCGAGGAACAGAAGAATCGGCTGGCTCAGCGCCTGTCGATGATGAGCCACGACCGCGGCGATGTTGGCCAGGGCCTGCCGCGCACGATGCGCGCGCTGGCGCTGGGGGGAGGGGAGTGACGCGGGTGCCGCCCGCCTCGAAGCCCTCGTCGATGCTCTCGTGTTCGAGCGGGTTATCGTGCCCATCGACGTCGAACCCGACCCGCGCGTGACGGGCGTTCATGCCGGCGACAGTGGGCACAATCCTATCGACTTCGTGCGCGTGCAGACTTCCGCGGGGGAGGCGCTTGCAATCTATTCGTCGGTCAGTGCGCTGTTCGCCCACCGCCCCGGTGATCGGCCAATGGCCCTGGACTTCCGCACGATTGGACTCACGGCCCTGATTGAGACGGGCGGGCGCATCGTCGTCAATCCGGGCACCGACGCGGTGCTGCTGCCGCGCCCCGCCGTCGCCGCCCTCGCCCAGGGCGATCAGTGGTTGCCCGCTTGGCGTGATGTGGCCTTGCGTGAGCTGCTGCTCGTCGAAGTAAGCGCCGCCTGCTCCGCCATCACTGACCTGTCCATCACCTACGCGGGCGGTGGTTTGACGCGCGTCATCGTGTCCGTGGAACGATCCTGTATCACGGGGGCGGCCAATGCCTCGGCGATGAAGCAGAGTCTGACTCAGGCGTTGTCGCACGTTGGGGCAAACCGCCGCCTCATCGCCTCGGCTGATCGCGTTGAGATCGCGCCCATCCTCGTCTGAGGCCACGGTGATTGCTGACGCGCCACGGCCTCGTCCGTGAGCGTGAGGCGCGCAATGATTCCTGACCTGGCGCGGGGGTGTCCTCTCTGGTACGGTTAGTATGACCGTCTGGGCATACGCCCGGAACGCAAGCGGAGAAATCCCACCTGGATACCCGCCTCTCGACAGGGAGGATGCCGACCCGCAGGGGCGAAGCGCAGGGGATCGGGTTCGGCGGTCAGCACCCGTGCGTGTTGACCCTATGGAAGCCTCCGTGCGCGTCGCGTAACGGAGGCTTTTCGTTTCGCGCATAAGGATTCTGTGGAAGGAGCCGCTCATCAGCGAGACTCGCATCAATGAGCGTATTCGAGTCCCCGAGGTTCGTCTCGTGGGGCCCGGAGGTGAACAGGTCGGCGTCGTCCGCGTTGAGGACGCGTTGCGTCTGGCCGAAGAGGCCGGGCTTGACCTGGTTGAGGTTGCGCCGAACGCTAGCCGCCCGTCGCAAAGCTCATGGATTACGGCAAGTACAAGTACGAAGCCGCCCAGAAGGCCCGCGATGCTCGCCGCAACCAGGCGAACACGCAGCTGAAGGAAATCCGCTTCCGACTCAAGATCGACGATCATGACTTCGGCGTCAAGAAGGGCCACGTGGAGCGCTTTCTGTCCGCCGGCGACAAGGTCAAGGTCATGATCATGTTCCGCGGTCGAGAGCAGTCTCGCCCCGAGGCCGGCGTTCGCCTTCTGCAGCGCCTCGCCGAGGAGATCGGTGACCTCGCCACCGTCGAGTCGATGCCCCGTCAGGACGGGCGCAACATGACGATGGTGCTGGCCCCCACCAAGCGCAAAGCCGACGCCCTGACCGAGCAGCGCAAGCGCCGCGAGGCTGAGCGCGCCGAACGCCGGGGCAAGCGCGCCGAACGCGCCAGCAAAGACCAGGCCCGCGTGGCAGCCGACAAGGCTGACGAACAGGACTGACGGCGACAGTAATCGCCTCACAACGAAGGAATAGAAATGCCGAAGAACAAGACTCATTCCGGTGCTAAGAAGCGCTTCCGCACGACTGGCTCGGGCAAGATCATGCGCGAGCAGGCCGGCGCCCGCCACCTGCTGGAGCACAAGTCCAGCCGCAAGACCCGCCGCCTGGCCACCGACCAGGTCCTGGAGACCGCCGACGTCAAGCGCGTCAAGCGTCTGCTGGGCAAGTGAGCTCGAGTTAGAGGAGAACAGTAGAAAATGGCACGTGTTAAGCGTTCTGTCAACGCCAAGAAGAAGCGTCGTACCGTACTCGAGCAGGCCTCCGGCTACCGTGGCCAGCGCTCGCGCATGTACCGTAAGGCCAAGGAGCAGGTTACTCACTCCTTCGTCTACTCCTACCGCGACCGCAAGGCCAAGAAGGGCGACTTCCGTCGTCTGTGGATCCAGCGCATCAACGCTGCGTCCCGCGCCCAGGGCCTGACCTACAACCGCCTCATCCAGGGCCTGAACCTGGCCGGCGTCGAGGTCGACCGTCGCATGCTGGCCGAGCTGGCCGTGAACGACATCAACGCGTTCAACGCCCTGGTGAAGGTCGCCAAGGACGCGCTGCCCGCCGACATCAACGCCCCCAAGGCCTGATTGGTGAGCTCCTTTTCCGAGCGCCTGCCCATTCTCGATAATCCCCACGCTGATCGCGTGCGCAGGGTGTCGGGTCTGGTCGGGCGCTCGGCGCGTTCGCGCTCGGGCCTGATGCTCGTAGAGGGGCCTCAGGCCGTGCGCGAGCTCGTGCGCTTTCGTCCCGGCGCTGTTCGGGACGTGTATGTGCGCGAGGATGCGTGGGGTACTCACGCTGACGTCGTCGATGCTGCGCGGCGCGCGACCCGGTGGGTACACCCCGTGACTGCCGAGGTTTCGGCTGTGCTCTCGCGGGATTCGCAGGGAGTGTGCGCGGTGGCCTCCACAGACGCTGTGTCGCGCGAACTACCTGAACCGAGCGTGGGCGAAACACTCGTGGTCCTTGCTCAGGGTCGCGACCCCGGCAACGTGGGTACGATTATCCGCACGGCCGATGCGTTTGGCGCGGTCGGTGTCATCACGGTTTCGGGCACGGTGGAAGCTACCAGCCCGAAGGTCGTGCGTGCCAGCGCGGGTTCGGTGTTCCACATTCCCGTGTGCATCGTTCCCTCGTTCGAGGAAGCTCACGCCCTCATCCACCGCCGCAGCGCCGCACTGCTGGGGACCAGTGGCGGGGCCGGCTCCCTTGACCTTTCTCAGATGCTCGCTCAGGGCGTTTCCGGCCGTTCGCGCTTGTCGCAGTCCCACGCGTGGGTCTTCGGTAACGAGGCAAAGGGCCTGTCGGGGGCAGAGATGCGGCTGTGCGACGCGCTCGTGTCGATCCCGATGACGGGGGGACGCCGAGTCCCTTAACGTTGCCAGCGCGGCGACAGCCTGCCTGTTCGCCTCCCAGACCGTGCGAGGCATGGCGCTCTGACGTTTCCTGATCGCGGTGCATTGTGGCGCTCGCGACTACCCTGGGTGTCATGAAGTTAGGTGACATGTCCGAGGCCCAGTTGGTCTCTCATTTCCGCGCATCGTTCCCCGCAGGCGAGCGCACCCTCATCGGCATTGGCGATGACTGCGCGCAGATCGCGGCACCCGAAGGATCCTTCATCGTGACGACGGATGTCATGGTGGAAGACCAGCACTTTCACCTGTCCTGGTCCACCGGCTACGAGGTCGGTGCTCGCGTGGCGGCGCAGAACCTCGCGGATATCGACGCGATGGGCGGGCGTCCCTCAGGTCTCGTTGCCTCGGTCGTCGCGCCGCGAGACATGGACGCGGATGTTTTTCTCGATGTTGTCCGAGGCCTCGGGGAGCGGGCGCGCGAGGTCGGCGTGGGTGTCGTCGGCGGCGACCTGAGCGCGGGAGACAAGCTCGTCCTCTCGGTGACTGCCTTCGGCTATTGCCCGGGGCCAGTGGTGCGTCGCGACGGGGCGTGCCCCGGCGACGTCATCGCGGTGAGTGGTACGTTGGGCTTTTCCTACGCTGGCCTCGACCTGCTCTCGGGTGGGCACGTCGACCCTGCCGCGCGTGGTACCGACCAGCTGGGGGAACTCGCTCCCTTCATCGAGACCTATCGTGCGCCGCACCCGCCGCTGGGGTCAGGGGTTGCCGCCGCGGCCGCGGGTGCTCGGGCGATGATGGACCTGTCCGACGGACCCGCCGCCGATGCCGCCCGCATGGCCACGGCCTCGAACGTCGTCATCGAATTCGATCGGCCCGCCATCGAGGAGGAGGCATGGAAGCTCCAAACGCCGGCTCTGATCTGTCGAACGGACCCCGTGTGGTGGGTGCTCCAGGGGGGTGAGGAACACGGGATGCTCGCCGCGTTCCCGCCCGACGCACCACTGCCCGACGGATTCCGTGTTATCGGTCGCGTGCGGGCACGCACAGAGGGGGAAAGGGCCTGTGCGATGTTCGATGGGGAGATCCTGCGCGGGGCGTGGGACCATTTCGATTCTGATTCCGTACACTAGCGTGATGTAGACCGCTGGTTTCCCCGTCGATGGGACGGCGCACACCGAGCGGTGTATCTGCAAGGAATGGAGAACGTTAGCATGGCTGCTTCGACCGAGGGAACCCAGGCCTCGTCCCGTCCCATGTCGCGCGTGGCGCGCAAACTCGCCGAATCCTCCCAGGAGATCCCAGCAACCGCTGGGCTGTCACTCCCGGCGTTGCGCGGCGACGCGGTGGTGCCGCCAACGAAGGTCCTGCCCGTCGTCACCCGGGACGAGAACGACGCCAACTAACGCGGCACCAAGCAGGGGAAGAAACGTCGATGAGGACGACGAGGGACACACGTACGCGGAGTTGGTTCATTGCGCCCCTCGTCATTGAATCCATCGATGACCCGCCGTAGAACGCTCGCTTGTCGTCGCGAGTATTCGTGAACGCGACGCTGAGATCAAACGCGAACGCGTCGTGTCCAGCTGCGCTGCGCTCCCCGAACGTGACCGCTCTGAAGCTGTCCGTGATGCCGTCCATGCTTGTCGCCGACACGGATTGTGGGAGTTTCACCGGCTTCGACGCGTTCGTGACGATCAGCGAATCGGGCGGCACGTCCGGGTCCAGCGAACGCACCGTGGCGGTCACTCCCTACGCGCAGGTTCCCCTGACCGAGACGGCCCAACTGAACGAGGACGGAATGCCGACGATTCTCATCACCCTCGCCAGTCGCTGAGAAGTACTGGAAGGGGAGCGTGGAATCGCGATATGCGTGGTGCCGTTCGCCTGTGATCGGGTGATGGCGTAGGCTACCATCACACTATAGTTAGCGAGTATGTGAGGGTGCTGTCAATGGAGACTCAGATGTCTGGCCCGCAGTATGGGGTACCGATGGCTCAATCCGAGCTGGGGTGGTGGCTCGTTTCCTTCATGCGAATGGACCCGAAACGGAGAAGAAACTCATCGCCCTATTGTTCTTGCCCTCCCTGATATTTTTCAGCATCTTGATGACCCCAGTCGTGTGGGTTGTTGAGATGATCCAGGGGACACCCGACGGGGAGGTGCGTCAATACCTGACCTATCTTGCCGAGGGTGACGCGGCGAGTGCCTTGGCAATGGTTGACCCGGGAATTCCCAATGATCAACGCCAGTTTTTGACCAATGAGGTACTGTCTTCAGCATCCGCTCGGCTCGAGATCGAATCGGTGGGTCAACCCGAGTACAGCAGTTCTGATATCCAGAGCAAGACAGTGACGGCAGTCCTCCGGATGAACGGGCATCGTTTTACGCACATCTTTACGGTTGACCGACGGGAGAAACGTGAGGGCGATTCATCCGTGTGGAAGATTCGCGATGGACTCTTCGTCACGATTCCTGTTTCGGGTACACGTGTCAACGAATTTAGCGTTGGCGGTGTCGTTGCCCCCGTGGGGGCTGACCAGACCACACCCACAGAGTATGTGCTATTTCCGGGCGTTTATTTCTTTAAGCCCGAAGGGCTGGGCGCCTATGTCGATGCGCCTTCGGCCACCGTCGTGATCGAAAACGGGGCGCGTTCGTCGTCCTATGAAACCGTGTCGGTACATTTCGATGGGACGCTCAATGCAGAGCTGAGAGGTGAGGCGCTTCGTGCCATGCGTGGAGCCGTCCAGGAATGTGCAACGCTCGGTACAAACATGAAAGCGGGATGCCCCTCAGAGGTGTGCTCGGCAAACATCAGCGAATTGGTTGCGTCCACCCTCCCCGCAACGGTGGAAAATGGCAGCAAAGAGGGAAGCTACGTAGGATCCGACGCTGTGATTTCCGTGCGGGATACGTCAGGTGCTGCGTTGGGCGCACAGCCCCGTGATCTCATCATTAAAACTACAGCCACGGTCGCGCTCTCAGACGCAGGAGTTCCGGTTACCGATATTGACGGAAAACCCGTCATCTCCGTCATGCTCAGCATTCCATCGTCGTCAGGGGATTCACCTTCTTCGTGAATATAACAAGTAATAGTCGTTGCTGACGGTTGTTGACGGAGGTTGAGAGCGGCGCTAATTCTTACCTGTCACGGTAACCGTTTGCCGAGGAAGTGCCTGGCGGCTTTCCCGTGACATGACGCCCGGGACGTCGTAAGGAACGCGCAACGGCTACTCGACACAATGACCTGACGGGGGCCTCGATCCCACCGTTCGCTGGTGGCATGGACGATGATCCCGTCCCCGACCCGCCGACGCTCTCAGCTGTGCCGTCCCCTCCGCGGCAGACAGCTGCGCCGGTGCCTGGATACGGGCAGTATCAGGTAGCTGCCCCGGCATCGATGTCGGCCCCCGCCGGCGCGACAGCGTTCGGTGGCGTGACGGCACCCGTGAACGACTACGATTCGTTCCCGTTCACGTCGCCGACCTACATGTTCTACCCGGGTGTCTACACGGTCAATGCCGTCGGCTTTGGGGATTACGTTGAGGCCGAGTCGGCCACCTTCAGGGCGATGTGAACTGAGTACCAGTACGGTGCCGACCCCCTCATGAATGTGTCGATTGAGACCACCTACAGTGCGTCACTGTTGGACGTTGCGCTCGACGAGGTCGTGGCGCAGGCGAACTCGTGCGTCACCCCGCCCGGAAGCCTCGATGCCACCTGTCCCTTTGCCCTGCAGTCGCGTACTCTCTCACTCCTCGAAGTCACAAGGCTGCCGACAGAGCTGAAGCCCGGTGAGTGGGAACCTAATCGCTTCCAAGGCTACGTGACCTTCAGAATCCAGCGGGGTGCGGGGACAACGATCCAGGACATTAAGACGACAGCGATTGCGACCCCTGAGTTCGACGATGACGGCAAGCTCTTGCTCGACGCGTCAGGTAAGCCGCATTTCTGGGTGGAGTTCGAAACGGAGTAACCGCCAACGATATGTGCTCCCCGGTCGCTCGGTGACCGGGGAGCATGGTTGTATCCCCACTGTGATCCTTCTTTGACTCGTCGCATGCGTGGCGTGATACTGGGCACGTCTGAGCGACCGGATTGCGGGGGTGCGCAGTGCACGCCGCAATCCTGGCTGTGGTTTGTCAAACGTTGTGAGGGGTGCATGATGAGCACCGAGAAGAACAATGCAAGTGCGGCCCCGATACCGGCACCGCCTGTGACCCCTGCGGTTCCGGGTCCGCCGACGGCTGCCGGTGCAGGTGTGGCTTTTACGCCGGTGTCCGCTCAGGGGAAGAAGCGCATGAAGCTGATCGGGATTCTGGTCGGCGTCCTCGTGGTGCTGGTGATTGCTGGCGTGGTGGCGATCAAGGTCGTCAATAGTTCTCGTACGCCCGAGGCTGAGGTGCGTAAGTACCTGGATTTGCTGGCTGCCGGTAAAGCGAGCGCGGCGACAGCGATGGTCGACCCGGGTGTGCCGAACAATCAGCGCACGTTCTTGACCGACGGCGCCATGGCCTCAGCAACTTCGCTGCTGGTTGTCGAAGACGTGGGTACTGACAAGAAGGACTCCTCTGACACGCGCTCGGTGACCGCTACCCTGCAGGTGAACGGCGAGCGCTTCGTCCACGTTTTCACCGTGACCAAGGCAGAGCCGACGATGGGGGTTCTTGACAACTGGAAAGTGAAGGACTCCCTGGCCGTGGAGCTGAACGTCGACGCCGAGGGATACACCCAGTTCACAATCGGTGGCGTCACTGCGGATATCCCCAGCAAGAGCTTCAGCGGTAGGGAGGGGTCCTATGTCGTCTACCCCGGTGTCTACACGGTCACGCCGGTCGCCCCGAGCGAGTACGCGGATTCCAACCCTGAGACAGTCGCCGTTCTCGATGACGGGTTTGGCGGGAACGGTAGCACTGTCTCTCTGAAGGCCACCTACAACACCAAGCTGATCGCAGCAGCGCAAGCGGCAGGACAACAGGCTGTTGATTCCTGCACGTCCATTCCGGGCAACCAGAGTTCTTCGTGCCCATTTGCGATCCAGAGTGATGCGGTCACCGAGGTCTCGGGGGCGATGCCCAAGGCCTTGGGGGCGGAATCCGCAGACCAACCGACAGTGTTTCGGGCAACTGTAATTTTCACGGCGACATACTCCAACAAGTACTACATGGCGGGCACGCGCGACGTCGACGCTAAGGTGGAGATTCGCGCGCAGCTCGATGACGACAAGGTGCTCAAGCTGGACAAGGATGGCAAGCCTGAGTTCACGGTCGACTTCCTTCGCTGAGGTGTTGTCTAGGCGTTGCCAACCCGTGATGGTGCCCGTCCGCGTGAAGCAGACGGGCACCACTTATCCGTACTGTGATCGTTCTTTGACTCAGCGTTTGTGAGGTGTGATACTGGGCACGCTTGAGTAGCTGGATGACGGAGCACATAGAGCGCACCGCAATTCTGGCTGCTGATTGTCAAACGTTATGAGGAGTGCATGATGGGCACTGAAAAGAATGACGTGAGTGCGGCTCCGATTCCGGCACCGCCTGTGACCCCTGCGATTCCGGGTCCGCCGATGCTCGCCGGTGCAGGCGTGGCGTCGTCCCCCTCTTCTGGTCGGGGCAAGAAGAAGATGATGCTGATCGGGATTCTGGTCGGCGTGCTTGTCGTGCTGGTGATTGCTGGTGTGGTGGCGATTAAGGTTGCGAATAGTTCTCGTACGCCCGAGGCTGAGGTGCGTAAGTACCTGGATCTGCTGGCTGCCGGTAAGGCGAGTGCGGCGACGGCGATGGTCGATCCTGGGGTGAATAATGATCAGCGTACTTTCCTGACCGACGACGTGATGGCCTCGGCGACTTCGCTGCTGGTCGTCGAAGAAGTAGCCGCCGACAAGAATGAGGACGCTGAGACCCGTCAGGTGTCGGCCACCCTGCAGGTCAACGGGGAGCGCTTCACCCACGCCTTCACCGTGACCAAGGAAAAGCCGACGATGGGTGTTCTGAATAACTGGACAGTGAAGGGGTCGCTCGCCGCGCCGGTGAGCGTCGACGCCAGCGGGTACACCCAGTTCACGGTCGGCGGCGTGAGCGCCGATGCTCCGCACAAGCTTGTTTCTGGCAAGCCGGCCACCTACCTCTTCTACCCGGGCGTGTACACGTTCACGCCTGTCGCCCCGAGCGAATACGTGGATGTTAATCCTAAGACAGTTGCCGTCCTCGATGGCGTCCACGGTGGGACCACTTCCTATGCTGATACCGCCGACGTCTCCCTGATTGCGACCTACAGTGACGAGCTGAAGGAGGCAGCGCTCGAGTCCGCGAAGGAATTCCTGAACTCCTGCGCCTCCATCCCGGGGAACCAGAATTCTGACTGTCCGTTCGCCCTCCAAAGCGACGCGGTGACCGCGATCTCCGTCAAGACGATGCCCACATCGCTGGAGCCGCTGGAGATTGATCCGGGGGTCTTCCAAGGGCCAGTCACTTTCGCGGTGACCTACTCCGACAAGTACTACATGCCGGGAACGCGCGACGTTGATGCGAAGGTAGTCGTCAACGTCCAATTCAGCAACGACGGGCTGCTCAAGCTCACGTCGGACGGCAAGCCTGATTTCTTCGTTGGTGCATCCCGTTAAGGCCATCGCTGCCCTCCGACCCGTGATGTCGCCCGTCCGCTACGCGGACGGGCGACATGCGTGTGTGCGCTGGAACCCGACCCCGGCCTCGTTCCAGGAACGTGAGCCGCGTGTAGCCTTGAGGTCCTACAATGCTTATGCAACAATTGTCAGGTTGTGTCCGTCGAACCCTGCACCACATCCCAGGCGCGGGACCGGGGCAGAGCGTCGCACAGTGAGGAGAAACAGTGGAACCGAACGCGCAGAACACGACCCAGGGGACGAGCGAGCCGCCTCCCATCCCCGAACAGACTGTCCCCGTTCCTCCGGTACCCACCGCGCTTCCCGTGCCCGCTGCGCCGCAGGCGTACGTGACGCAGCAGGTTCCCGTCATGGCTCCGGTGCCCGGCGAGGTGCCGCCTGCTGCGCCGACGAGCGGAACCATCGCTTTCACTCCCATGTCCACGAAGAGCCGCCGCCGCATCAAGCGGAGCGTAATCGCCGTCGTCGTCCTCGCAGTTGTCGCCGGAGTGGGCGCGCTTAGCATCATGTTCGCGAACTGGACGCGCACGCCGGAGGCAACAGTGCGCCAGTACCTGGATTACTTGGCCGCTGGCAAGGCCAGCGCGGCGACAGCAATGGCAGACCCCGGCCTGGCTAATGACAAGCGCGCATTCCTCGCGGACGATGTCATGGCCTCGGCCGACGCGCGCATCGTCATCGAGGACATCGTCGCCGACACGAAAGAAGACGCAAAGATGCGCACGGTCACCGCCACCATGCAGCTCGACGGGGAGCGTTTCACCTACAACTTCACCGTTTCCTCCGCAAAGCCGACGTTCGGTGTGCTGAAAAACTGGAAGCTCGAAAACTCGATGGTCATGCCCGTACGCATTATGGGAGACAAAGTCTCGAAGTTTTCCATCGGCGAGGTAACGACGTCGGTGAACGCCGGCGAAATGAGCACTGGCACGGAGTTTGTGTTCTACCCGGGCATCTACACGGTCACTCCTGTCGACGTGGGCGAGTATATCGACGCCGATCCGGTGACCGTGCGGGTTAAGCCGGAGGCCAGCTCCGGTCGATCGGGGGATACTGCCCAGCACGTCCAGCTCAAGGGAACCTACAACTCCAAGCTGTCAGACGCGGCCCTGAGCGCGACCGTCGCCCTGACGAACTCGTGCGCCACCGTCCCCGGAAACATTGACCAGGCCTGCCCGAACGCTGTTCGCGCCACAAACCTGGCAGTCCTGCAAGTCAAGAAGACGCCTACCACCATGACGAAGTCGGGCGAGAAGGGCAGCTACACCGGGGAAGCAGTGTTCTCGATCCAGAGCACGAGCAGCTGGGACAAAGAACCTCATGACGTGAACTCGACAGTCACTGCAACCGTGACGCTCGACGAGAACGGGTTGATCAAACTCGACTCATCGGGCCAGCCGGTGTTCAAGGTGACCTTCGGTTACTGATTGGAAAGCGGCGTGGGGCGCAAGCCTCGCGCCGCCCCGTCTCTTCATGGTTGTTCTCCAATGTGGTGGCAAGCCGCTGGAGGCACGCTATGATGGGTTGTTGGTAACTCTGTTACAGCGAGAGTGGAGCAGTCCCCATGAGCAATGACGCGCAGGCAACGAGTACACGGCGACCCGGTCGGCCTAAGGCTGGCAGTGAGGACAAGAAGGCGCGCATCCTTGCCGAGGCGTTGACGTTGTTCTCGACCCGCGGGTATGTGGGAACCTCCCTGGCGGACATCGCGCGGGCCTCGGATATTTCGAAGGCGGGGCTGCTGCACCACTATTCGTCGAAGGACCAGCTGCTGGCCGCCGTCCTGGACGAGCGTGATCGTCGCACGATGAGTCGGCTGCCCGGTGGCGACGAGGGGGGCGGAAGTCGCGCTCGACGCGTGGGTGGAGATGATCGCCCACAATCAGCGCCATCCTGACGGGGTGGCCCTGTACACGGTGATGTCGGCGGCGGTCATCGATGCTGATCATCAGGCTCATCCGTGGTTCCGTCAGCACCTGATGAGCGCGATCGCCTACCTGGTCGATGCCCTCGAGCGTGGAAAGATGACAGGCGAGGTGCGTGCGGACGCGCCGAGTGAACAGATCGCCCGTAAGCTGGTTGCCCTCTCTGATGGTCTTCAGGTTCAGTGGCTGTGTGCGCGCGTGGATGGGGGAGGAGAAGTCGACATGCGCGGGGTGACGGCTGGTGTGGTTGCCGACGTGAAGGATCGCTGGCTCGTTCGGTCATGAACGAGGTCGGGGTTGCCCTCCGGTGAAAAAGGTGCTCGTCTAGTGAAATGTATCACGGATGATGAGCCTTATTGACCATTTTACAGGGATTGGGGCTTAGGTCCCTTGAGCGTGGTGGCTTGTAGTCATCATCTGGCGGTACGGGCGTGCCTCATGCGCGTTAGTATAGACAAACCAGCATGCTTCACAATGTCGGGAGTTTTGCCGAACGTGCCCAGCGGTGACGCTGCATGCGACGCAGAGGATCCGACGCATTCTCACGCCTGGAGGTCTACGCATGACGAACACCGCTGTTCCCACCCCGCCCCGCCCTGATTCCACCGTTCGGCGGTGCCCCGATGATCTGTGGATCCTGGGGGAGCGCGCAGTGACCCGAGCCCGCCGGTGGGCTGATGAGTCTGCTTACGAGCCCACGCCACAGTCGGCCAAGCTCCTGTCCCGCATTCTCGCGGATCCGGATGGTCTGACGTTCACGACCCGATTCGTCGACGACGTCGTGCGCCCCGCGGACCTGGACGTGGCCAGCGCGGCCATGAAGCGTCTGTCGGCTGGCCGCAAGAGCTTCCTGCCTCCGGCGCTGGCGGCGGCGATGGGGCTGGGATCAACGGCGTCGCGTTTGGCGCCGCGCACCGTGACGGCCACTGCGCGTCGCGTGTTCCGTGAGATCGTCGGTGACTCGTCGTCGATGCAACGGACAAGGGACTCGGCCCGGCGCTCGCTCGCCTGCGTAAGGGTGGGAACCGCCTGAACGTCAACCTCCTTGGCGAAGCGGTTCTCGGTGAGAAGGAGGCATCCCACCGTCTGGCCGAGGTCTCGCGCCTCGTGACGCGCGAGGACGTCGACTACGTCTCCATCAAGGTCTCTGCGGTGACTGGCCCGCACAATCCTTGGGGCTTCCAGGAGGTCGTTGACCATGGCATGAGTGCGCTCCTGCCTCTGTACCGCCTGGCCCGCGATCATGGGACCTTCCTGAACCTCGACATGGAAGACTACAAGGACCTCGACCTGACGATTGCAGTGTTCACCGCCATCCTCGACCAGCCGGACATGCGCGGCTACGAGGCCGGCATCGTTCTTCAGGCTTACCTGCCCGACTCCCTCGGTGCCCTTCAGCGTCTCCAGGAGTGGGCGCGCACGCGCGTGGACGCTGGCGGTTCGCGCATCAAGGTCCGCATCGTCAAGGGCGCGAACCTGTCCATGGAGCGGGTGGATGCCGAAATCCACGGGTGGGAGCTCACCACGTGGCCTTCCAAGCAGGCTACCGACACCAACTGCAAGCGCATGCTGAACTGGGCCATGACGCCCGAGCGTACCCGAGCGATCCGGCTGGGCGTGGCCGGTCAGAATATCTTCGACATCGCTTTCGCTTACGAGCTGCGCGCAGCACGCGGCGTTGAGGATAGTGTCGAGTTCGAGATGCTCTCCGGCATGGCGACGGGCATCCAGGAAGTTGTGCGCCGCGATGTTGGTTCGCTGCTCCTGTACGTCCCGGTCGTCAATCCCCGCGAGTTCGACGTCGCCATCTCCTACCTGGTGCGTCGCCTCGAAGAGAATGCTGCACCCGAGAACTTCATGTCCGGCGTCTTCGATATCGCTACAAGCGAGGACGTGTTCGCCCGTGAACGTGACCGTTTCCTCGCCGCCCTGTCCGACGTCGATCCCGACGCTGCGGTGCCCGTACCCAACCGCGGTCAGGACCGCTTGTCTGAGCGTGCGGCCGGGGTGCCCGCCGAACAGGGGAGCGTCGCCGAGCGCGCGCGTCGTCCCTTCGCCTCCGAGGCCGACTCCGACCCTGCGCTGGCGGCCAACCGCCAGTGGGCCCGTGAAATCGCTGCGGCTATCCCGGCGTCGACGCGCGGCGTCGAGGCGGTTCGTGCCGGTGCGCAGGCCCTGGCTGCGAACGAGGCAGTGGATGCGCTGATCGAGGCGAGTGCCAAGGCTGCCCACGCCTGGCAGGCCCTTGCCCCCGAGGAGCGTGCAGCTGCTCTGCACCGCGTGGGTGATGTCCTGGCTGCGCGGCGTGGCGAGCTGATCGAGGTCGCTGGATCCGAGGCCGGTAAGACCATCGATCAGGCTGATCCTGAGGTCAGCGAGGCCATAGACTTCTGCCACCATTACGCCGCAGCCTCCCTGGAGCTGGCCGACGAGGCGCACATGGCGGGCGCGCGATTCGTCCCCGTGGATGTCACCGTCGTCGCCTCCCCGTGGAACTTCCCCGTCGCCATCCCGGTCGGTGGCGTCGCCGCAGCCCTTGCGGCGGGTAGCGCGGTCGTCCTTAAGCCTGCCCCGCCCGCCAAGCGCTGCGCGGCCGAGCTGGTCGCTGCCTTCCATGAGGCCGGGGTACCCAAAGGATCTGGTGGCGCTGGCACCGCTCGAGGACGGGGATGTCTCCCGGTACCTCGTGACCCATGAGGGCGTCGGTCGCGTTGTGCTGACGGGTTCTTACGACACGGCTCGCCTGTTCCGCTCGTGGAAGCCCGACATGCACCTGCTGGGCGAGACGAGCGGTAAGAATGCCATCATCGTCACGCCCTCGGCCGATCCGGATCTAGCTGTGCGCGACATCGTCCACTCGGCGTTCGCGCACGCTGGACAGAAGTGCTCGGCATCCTCCCTGTTGATCCTCGTCGGCTCGGCCGGTAAGTCCGCGCGCATCGCGCGCCAGCTGGTGGACGCGACCGCGTCGCTGCGCGTGGGGTTGCCGGCATCGCTGGATTCCCAGGTCGGTCCCGTTGTGGTTCCCGACGATGAGAAGGCTGTGCGCGGCCTGACGACGCTGGGCGAGGGGGAGCACTGGGTGCTTTAAGCCCCGTTACCTGGGCGATGGACTGTGGACTCCGGGTATTCGCGCGGGCGTCGTGCCCGGCAGCGAATTCCACCTGACCGAGTACTTCGCACCCGTCCTCGGCGTCATGCGCGTTGATACGCTTGAGGAGGCCATCGAGGCGGTGAACGACGTCGACTACGGTCTGACGTCGGGCCTGCACACCCTCGATACCGGGGAACTCGCAACGTGGTTGGAGGGCATTGAGGCTGGCAATCTCTACGTCAACCGCGGCATCACGGGTGCCATTGTGCGTCGTCAGCCCTTCGGTGGGTGGAAGCGCTCGGCTATCGGCTCAACCACGAAGGCCGGTGGCCCCTCCTACCTGCTGGGGCTGGGAGAGGTCGAATCCGTGCGTGACACCAGCGCGGCGGGCCGTGCCGTGTCTACGGTGCCGGTTGACCCGCGTGTCCTCGCGCTGTGCAACGCGACTGCTCCTCACGTGGACGCGGCCGACGCGGCCGAACTCAGCCGCGCTGTCGCCGCCGACGCCGCTGCATGGGCCAGCGACTACGGTGCCAACCGCGACGTTACCGGAATGGCGTGCGAGCGCAATATCCTGCGCTACCGACCCACCCCGGTCCTTGTGCGCGCCGGGAGCGGAACCGCCCTGGCGGATACCGTTCGCGTCCTCGCGGCGGGCATCCTCGCGGGCGGTCCCATCGGCCTGTCCGTCGCCGACCAGCTGCCGGGCGCGGTGCTGGAACTGGCGGAGGCTGCGGGCATCGAGGTGACGATTGAGGATGCGCGCTCGTGGGATGCTCGCCTGGCGATGGTTGCGACGTCGGGTGGTCTGGGGATGCGCGTGCGCGTCCTTGGCCCGCGTGAAGAGTCCTCGGCACAGCGGTGGGCTCACGCGACCCGCGTGAGCTGGGGCAGCCCCGACGTTGCCCTGTACACGGGTGCTGTCACGGCATGCCCGCACTCGGAGCTGCTGCCCTTCCTGCGTGAGCAGGCAGTTTCGATCACGAACCACCGCTTCGGAACGCCGCTCGACCTGGCTGCGAACCTCCTCTGATCGGTGCGTGCCCCGCGGCATTGACCCATCCGATGGGTCGATACCGCGGGGCACTGCTATCCTCCGGCCGATGCTAGGGACGCTGGCAACGCGTCGGGGAGCGGTATCCAAGGGATAGGTAGGCAACAAAGAACGCCCGCGACTCATCGTCGCGGGCGTTTGTCCATGCCCACGTGGGGCAAGCAGAGTCCGTCAGATCGCGCGAGCAACCTTGTCGGACTTCAGGCACTTGGTGCACACGTTCAGGCGCTTGGGCGTCCCGTTGACCAGGGCGCGAACGCGCTGGATATTCGGATTCCACCGGCGGTTGGTGCGAACGTGCGAGTGCGACACGCTCTTGCCGAAGCCGGGTCCCTTACCGCACACGTCACAAACGGCAGCCACGATGTTCTCCTCGGTATGTCTTCCAGTTCAGTCTTTGGCTCCCCGCGGTTGCGGGGAAACGCATCCTTCGGTGCTTGAACCGAAGGCAACCATGACAGAATAGCGGATGATGTGCGCTGCCAACAACTCGCACGAGGTTTTGGTCGTGTCAGGTCGCACACAGCGTGTGCGGTGGGGACAATTGAGAGTCGTGAAAGGGGAGCCATGGAACTGAATGCATCGGTGATCATTGCAGCATGTCGCGCGGGGGCTGAGGAAGCTGCCAGGCTCGCGCCTTTCCTTGACGACCTGGACGGGTGGGATGGCGCGGACTGCGACACCGGCACAAATGCGGCGGCGACGATGGCTGCGCTGGCGGCGGCCATGGACTCCCTGGAGCCGCGCGCACACCCGCGCGTCGCGCTTGAGGTGGGTGTCGAGACTCTGATCCGTCGAGGCGTCGGGCACAGCAGCGTCGCGCTCGCAGCCTGTTCGAGGCCTGGGTCGGTGCTCTGGGTGATGATCGGGAGGTAACGCCCGTCGTGATGCGTCGCATGCTGGCCTCCTCGCTGGTTCCCTCCTCCTCCTTTATTCAGTGGTCCGATGCCCTGGTGGAGATGCTGGGTGGCGCGGTGCGGGAGCTCGCGGAGCTAGGGCCGACGCTCCCCGACGTGGAAGACGTCTTTTCCCGTTTCTCCACCCAAGCTCAGATCGGCCTGGTCGATGCCACGAATGAGCTGACGGGACGCATTGACCCGGGCGGCGCGTTTATCGCCCTGGTCCTGGCCTGCATTGATGCATCCATGAGGGATGATGCGGGCATTCTGCAGTCTTTCACGGCAATGCTCGCCGACCTGGCGCGTCGCCATTCGCGTGCGCCTGAACCCGCCTCCCCGCCGCCGGGGCGCGATTTCACGGTGGATATCATCCTGGAGGGCACGCAGGAGGACCTGCGCTGCCTCCTGGGACGCCTGGCTGGCCTGGGTGCACGCCTGTCCTACGTGGGGCGCGTCGACCTGTTCGGTATGGGGGAGTGGCGCCTGCACGTGGATACCTCCGCGCCGCTGGCGGCGCACCCAACGTCGGGGCAGGTCGTGCGCTTCCAAGTCAGCGACGCGCGGCCCGACGATCAGATCGGCATCGACGAACTGGCGGATGAAGGTCTGACGCACCGTGGGGTGCGTCTGCTCCAGCGTCGTCCGATGCGTCGGGTCGAGCGTGCCCGCGTCATCGCCTGCACGCGCGCCCCCGGCCTCGTCGAAGACCTGGCGCGCGCTGGCGCGGTCGTCTTCCTGGAACCGAGTGCGGTTGATGCGGCGGGGATCGTGTCGGCCGTGGTCTCGCGCACGGGCGTGACACTCGTGGCCCCCCTGCGATGATGCCAGCGCCGCCCTGGTAGGTACTGTGGCCTCGCTCTTGCCCTCAGTGGTACCGGGTGTGCCCGCGATCCTGCGGGCGGATAGCCGCGACGATCTGGGAGTGCTGGCCGTGGCTCGCGCCTGTGCGCCGTTGTTCGTGCCCCAGCCGGGTGGGGTGGAGTCAGCACCGACCCTCGCTCGGATCCTGCGCGACAGTGCGCATGAAGCACTGATGATGAGTGCTAGCGCGCCCCTGCCTCGTGACGGGGATCCCGCTGGCATCGCCGAGGCCTTGGCGGAGGTCACGCAAGAGCGACCATGCGCGTGGCGCCTCTTGATTTCCCGGGAGGACGACGGTCCCTACACGTTGGCGACCGTGCGTCAGCTGCTTGCGACGCGTGTCCCCGGTATCTTGATCGACCTGGAGACATGGGATGGTGGGCAGGCGGGCCCGAGCCTGGTGGGGTGTACCCTGTGAGTACACTGGATGTCCCGCTGTCGCTACGACTGCCCAAGAAAATCACAAAGGTCCTTCACAACGCTGACATCGTCACGGTCGGCGACCTGCTCATGGTCGCGCCGCGTCGCTACTACCACTGGGGCAGGCTCACCCCCCTGTCCTCCCTGCGTGAGGGCGAGGACGTGACGATCCTCGCCGAAGTCGCCGGAGCGCACCTGGTCGCCAACAGAAGCGGCTCAGGAGTACGCCTGGAGGTGAGCCTCACCGACGGCGTCCAGTATCTGTCGGCGACATTTTTCGCGAAGAGTCAATTCAAGCTAGCCCCCATCGAGCGCCTCCTTGTACCGGGCCAGTCTTTCCTCTTCGCGGGCAAGGTCGGTGCCTACCGCGGCAAGCTCCAGCTCACACACCCGTCTTTTGAGGGCGTTGACGGGGAAGACATTGAGCGCATCGCATCCCGTCCCATCCCGATCTATCCCGTGACCGGCACACTGACCTCATGGGCGATTGCTCGTGCTGTCGGCATGGTGCTCGACCATCTCGACGACTCCGACGTGCCCGACACGGTGCCCGCCGTGATCCGCGAGCGCCAGCGCATCGGCACCTACGCTCAGTGCCTGCGACGGCTGCATCGTCCGGAGTCGGATGAGGACTACCAGCAGGCACGCCGAGCGTTGGCGTTTACAGAGGCCTTTGTTCTTCAGTGGGACTGGCCGCCCAGCGTCGGGGTGTGCGCTCGATCCCGGCCCTGGCTTCGCCCGCTGACGTGCCGCTCGTTGACCGTTTTATCCAAGGCCTGCCCTTCACGTTGACGGACACTCAGCGGGGCGCGGTCGACCAGATTGGGGCGGACCTGGCGGGCGAGGTTCCCATGCAACGCCTCCTGCAAGGAGACGTGGGTTCCGGTAAAACAGTCGTCGCGCTCATCGCCTTCTTGCAGGTCGTCGCCGCAGGTCACCAGGGTGCTTTCGTCGCCCCTACCGAGGTCCTCGCCGAGCAGCACACCGCATCCCTGCGGGCTTTGCTCGCGCCCCTCGGCGATGACGCGCCCGACGTGCGCCTGCTCACCGGGTCGACGACCCCCGCTGCGCGCCGAGAAATCGCCCAGGCCATGGCCACGTCTGCGCCCCTGATCGTCGTGGGCACGCACGCGCTCTTCCAGGAATCCGTGCGCTTTGCGGACCTTGCCCTGGTTGTCGTTGACGAGCAGCACCGTTTCGGTGTCGAGCAGCGCGCCTCCCTGCGAGGAGCACGCGAGGACGGACGCGGCGTTCACGAGCTGGTCATGACGGCCACGCCCATCCCGCGCACGATCGCGATGACCGTTTTCGGGGACCTTGACGACACTCGCATGGGGGGGCATGCCTGCTGGGCGCACCCCTGTGGCCACCTACCTCGCGGACGCGGCCAACGCCGCCTGGGTGGAGCGTACCTGGGCGCGCGCCGCCGAAGAAATCGCCCAGGGGCGGCGCGTCTACGTCGTATGCCCGCGCATCGACGCCTCCGATGAGGTCGCCGACGCCGAGGAGGAAGGAGCACGACCACTGGCGTCGGTCGAGCAGGTCGCCGCCTACCTGCGTTCCCACCCCGCGCTTGCGGGCGTTGCCATTCATGAGCTGACGGGGCGCACTCCTTCCGCGCTCAAGGTGCAGATCATGGAGGACTTTTCTGCCGGTCGTGCCCCGCTCCTGGTGGCCACGACCGTCATCGAGGTCGGGGTGGATGTGTCCGAGGCGACCCTCATGGTGATCCTCGATGCCCAGCAATTTGGCTTGGCCCAGCTGCATCAGCTGCGCGGGCGCGTCGGGCGTTCCTCCCTGCCCTCCCTGTGCATTGCGATGCACCGTCACGAGCTGACGGATGCGGGCAGGGCGCGCCTTCAGGCGTTCGCAAGCACGACTGACGGCTTTGAGCTGGCCGAGGCCGACCTGCGCCTGCGCAAGGAAGGCGACGTACTCGGGGCCGGGCAGTCGGGGACTGCGACACACCTTCGATTCTTGTCGGTGCGCCGCGACGAGGCACTCATCCGAGCCGCGAAGGACGAAGCCGAGGCTCTGCTGGCCGAGGATCCGACGCTGCGCTCTCACCCTGACCTGGCGCGCACCTGCGTCAGGCGTCCGATGGTCAGCTCGAATGGATGCAACGCTCCTAGGTACAGGCCGGTAGGGTAGAGGCATGACCAGAATCGTCGCAGGTAGTGCCAAAGGCAGGACCCTCGCCGTGCCCAAGTCGGGCACGCGCCCCACGTCCGAACGAGTGCGCGAGGCTCTCTTTTCGCGCCTGGATCACATGAACATCCTGGCTGGGGCGGTCGTGCTCGACCTCTACGCCGGCACCGGGGCTCTCGGCCTTGAAGCGCTCTCCCGTGGTGCCGCGACTGCGACGCTCGTTGAGAAAGCGTCCGGAGCCGCCCGCGTCGCCACGTCCAACGTGCGTTCGACCGGTCTGAGTGCCCGCGTCGTGACCGCCGACGCTCGCGCCTACCTGGCTGCGCGCAGCGGCCAGGTCCTGAGCGGCGAGGTCGACCTGGTGTTCATCGATCCGCCCTACGATATCGCTGAGGCTGACATGACCGCAGTCCTGGAGGGCCTCGCCCCGTGGATTGGGCCCGACGCTTCTCGTCGTCGTCGAACGTTCCACGCGCGCGCCCGCCCCCACCTGGCCGACCTTCCTAGTCCTGGAGGACATGCGTGCCTGGGGAGAGACGGTTGCCTACTTCGCAGGTCCGCCCCTGCCCGAGGACGAGCGCGAGGACACGGACGAGTCCGCGGATGCCCCGGCCTCGTCAATGAACGACGGGAACGCCCAGTGATCGCTCTGTTCCCCGGTTCCTTCGACCCCTTCACCTTCGGTCACCTCGACGTGGTCGAGCGCGCCGCCGCGGTCGCTGATCGCTCATTATTGGAGTGGGCATCAACCCCGCCAAACGCGGACTCATCGCGCCCGAGGACCGCGTCGGCCTAGTCCGGGAAGCGACCGCGCACCTGTCGGGCGTGGAGGTCACCCTCCTCGCAGGTGCCACCATGGACGAGGCCGCCCGCCTGGGAGCTACCCTCATCGTCAAGGGTGTACGCGGCGCGCAGGACGTGGACTTTGAAGCGCCGCAGGCCGCCCTCAACCTCGAAGTCGGAGACATTGACACATGGTGGATTCCCACGCGGCCCGGACTCGGGCATGTGTCCTCAAGCGCCGTGCGTGAACTTCTCAGCCTCGAAAAAGATATCTCCCGGTATGTTCCACCAGCGATTGCGCGCTATTTGACGGACAATAGACAGTGAAGTATGCCCGGTGGAATGTAGGAGGGATTCATGGCTGACGTACACGCAGACAAGAACCAGGACGAGTGGAACGAGGAGACCGTCTACGGTCCCTCCACCGTGATCGCCGCCCTCGACCAGATCGAAGACCTCGTCGAGTCCTCCCGCGCGCTTCCCCTGTCCGCTTCTATCTTGATCAACAAGGCCGAAATCCTCGACCTGTTGGATCAGGCGCGCGAAGCCCTGCCCGAGGACCTCGTCGCCGCTGACGCCGTCGTCGCCGACGCGGACGCCGTCCTGGGACGTGCCGATTCCGCCGCTGAGACGCGCATCGCCGAGGCCAACTCGCGTGCCTCCTCCACCCTCGACCAGGCCAACGAGCGTGCCGCCCAGATCCGCTCTGATGCCGAAGAAGAGGCTGAGCGCACGCGCGCACGTGCCGACGCCGAGGCTACCGCCCTGATCTCGCAGGCGCGCGCTGACGCCGAAGCCACCATTGCCGACGCGAACGCGCAGGCCGAGCGCATCGTCTCCACCGAGAACATCGTGCGCATGGCCGAAGACCGCGCCCGCGAAATCGTCTCCGAAGCCAAGCGTTCGGCGACCCAGCTGCGCGAGGGTGCCGACGACTACGTCGCCACCTCCCTTGACGAACTCGCGCGCCTTATTTCCGACGTGTCACGCCGCACCGAGGCCGGTCGCCGAGCGATCGCTGAACGCCGCGGCGTTGACGTCACCGATGTGGACCTGAGTGATGAATGACAAGACCTTGACCCTATCCCTGGCGCGCCTACCGCGCGCGCTGGGATCCACGCTCCACGAAGACATCGTGTGGAGCGCCCCAGACGACCTGGGCACCCCCTCCATGGCGGTTGCCCCCGGCACGCCCCTGGACGTGTCCGTTGACCTGACCAGCGTCGAGGACGGCGTCCTTGTTCAGATCGCGACGTCCACGGACCTGGTGGGGGAGTGCGTGCGCTGCCTCGACGAGGTACGCGATCACCACGACGTGTCCAGTGCGGAGGTCTACTTCGAACCCGATGCTCCCGCCTTGACGTCCTCCGACGAGGAGGACGAGGAAGCCGACGACCTTTTTGTGATCGGTGAACGCGACACGATCAACATCGAAACGCAGCTGCGCGATGCCATCATTACCCTCGTCGACCCGCTTCCCCTGTGCAGCTCCGACTGCGCAGGCCTGTGCGACGTGTGCGGAGACAAGTGGGCTGACCTGCCCGCCGATCACGAACACTTTGTCGTCGATCCGCGTCTGGCCTCCCTGGCGTCCCTGCTGGACGAGCACACCGAGCTGGGGCGATCCTGATGGCCCGCTCAAAGCACCTTCCCGTCCCGCCGCGCACCGACACTGATGCGCTCGTGGAGGCGTGGGGCACGCGCATTGATGCTCCCTTGTTGCAGCTCGCGCTCGTGCACCGCTCCTACGCGAACGAGGCCGGCGGAATCGCGAACAATGAACGCCTGGAGTTCTTGGGTGACTCGGTGCTCTCGATCATCATTGCGCAGAAGCTCTACGAGCAGTATCCGGACGTGGCCGAGTCGGACCTGTCGCGCATGCGCGCCGCTACCGTCTCCCAGCAGCCCCTCGCGGCGGCCGCCCGCCGCATCGGCTTGGGTGACTTCGTGTTCCTGGGCAAGGGCGAATCCATGCATGGGGGACGCGAGAAGGACTCGATCCTGTCTGACACCTTCGAGGCGCTCATCGGCGCGACCTACCTGACCAGCGGCCTCGAAGAGGCACGGCGCGTCGTCCTCGAACGCCTGCGTTTTCTGCTGGTGGACGCTCCCTCGCGCGGCCATCACCAGGACTGGAAGACCCTTCTCGTGGAGTACTCACAGTCTGAGGGTCTGGGTGAAGTCACTTATGCGGTGGAGGGCGAGGGACCCGATCATCAGCGTGTGTTTACCGCCCATGCCTTCGTCGCCGAGCGCTCCGATGCGGTGGGATCGGGGCAGGCCTCGTCGAAGAAGCACGCGGAGAATGCGGCCGCGCAGGACGCGATGAATCGGCTGTCCCCGGAAGAAGAATAGGTACCCGAGGGCGTCCGCCCTCCTAACAGTTAGTATGAACTCGTGAGTGAAAATACTTCCGCGCGTACGCGCGTTATGATCGTCGACGATCACGAGATCGTCCGGCGTGGTATTGCCGAAATCGTTGATCGCGACGAATCTTTGGAAGTCGTCGCCGAGGCCGGTTCGGTCGCAGACGCGGTGCGTCGTGCCGACCTAGTGCGCCCCGACGTCATCCTCGTTGACCTGCAGTTACCCGACGGCACCGGCATCGACATTATGAACAGTCTGCGTGCCTCCCACCCGCAGATCCTCCCCGTCGTCCTAACCTCCTTTGACGACGACGAGGCCTTGGCTGAGTCCCTGGAGGCGGGTGCCCGCGCGTACATCCTCAAGACCGTGCGCGGCGCTGAGATCACCGACGTCATCAAGGCGGTCGCGGACGGCCGCGTCCTGCTCGACGAGCGCACACTGACACGCCGCCGCGTCGATCACGAGGACCCGACCGCCGACCTGACGCCGTCAGAACGCAAGGTCCTGGACCTTATCGGCGATGGCCTGTCCAACCGCGAAATCGGAGAGAAGCTCGGCGTCGCGGAAAAGACCGTGAAGAATCACATCACCTCTCTTCTGTCGAAGATGGGTCTGCAGCGACGCACGCAGGTGGCCGCGTGGGTGGCTGGGCAGAGAGCAGCCGCGTGGCGTAACTGAACCCAGGCCTCGTCCCCTGCGGGGATGAGCGCGACGGGAAGCGGGTCGGATCAACCGGCCCGCTTCGCTGTATCCGGTGCCGACAGTCAAGAATCATACGAGCGTGTCGTTTTCGCTCTCATCATGGATTCCGCTGATTTTGGGGAAGTTTCAATCAAAATGATTTGTGGATAAGTTACATGAGCTAACGTTCGCCTCATCCTCATCGGCGAGGACGGACGATGTAGTCCACTACCCCTTTGAAAGGACACACCGTGAACCTCAAGCGAACGCTTGCCGGTTGTGTGGCCGCCGCGACACAGACGCCCCTCATCGCCGCAGGCCCCGCCTCGACATCCACGACCGAGGGAGAGGTCGCGACCTTCATGGTCGTCGCCTCCGGTCACACGCTCGCCACCATCTAGTGGTACCGCATGCCCAAGGACGGGACCGAGGCCACGATGATCGAGGGGCCACCGATGCCTCGTACTCGATGGAAACGACGCTGGCCGCTGACGGTGCCCAGTTCTACGCGGCGGCGACGAACGCTCTACTCCAAGGGCGCGATCCAACGCAGCTGCGTGCCCACCCCGCTCTCGCCGGGGCCTGCGTCGAAGCTGCCGCGGTGGCGCCGGGCGCGCTCAGTCATGTTCGCCATGCCCGAGTTGCGTGTGCGATTCGGGTCGATGCCGCGGCCGTCGTCGGTAATGAGGATGCGCACGCGGCCGCACTTGCCTTGCCCGGACACATCGACGTTGACGGTCGCGGCCGTCGCGTGGGCATGACGAGCAATGTTGGACAGGCCTTCGCGCACGATGGCGACAACATCGTCGGACAGGTCGGGATCGACGCGGCCATTGAACTCATCGATGACGATCAGCTCGTTATCCAGGTCAGAGTTGATCGCCTCGCCGTCGAGCGTAATGAGCAGCGAGGGTGCAAAACCCAGGGCTGAGCGCGTCAGGGAGGACTCGCGGCGAATACGTTCGACCAGACCGACGGCTTTGTCCCGCTCGCGCAGGTTGTGCACGATCGTGCGAATCTGGCGCACGGCCTCGTCGATGGAGGCCAGGGAGTCGTCAATCAGGGCCTCGATGGCGGCGGGGTCGGCTTGCCCCTGCGAGACTTTCTGCTTGGCGGCGTCCAAGGCCATGCCGGTCGCGAAGAGCTGCTGGATCGCGAAATCGTGCAGGTCACGCCCGATTCGGTCGCGTTCGTCGAGCAGTGCGGCGACGTCCTGGGCATGGCGCGCGGACGCCAGCTCGAGAGCCAGCGTCGCTTGGGAGGCCAGCGATTCAGCGAGGGAAAGCTCGGATGCATCGAACTCGGGGGCACCGATCTGTCGCAGGAGGATAAGCACGCCTGAGGAAACGCCGCGCGAGCGCAGGGGAGCGTAGAGCGCGGAGCCAAAAGCTGCGAGCTGGGGGACTCGCATGGTCTGGGCACGCGACATTGAGTCCACGATCATGCCGGTTCCCTCGTGCAGGACGCTCATTGCGCGACCCTCGGGTGGGAAGGTCAGACCCAGCAGCGTGGAAGCGTTTTTGCCGTCGGTAATTTCGGCGGCCCACGTGTCACCCACGGACTGCAAGACGATGATCGCCGTGTCGGCGTGGGAGACCTCGCGCACGGTTTTGGCGATGAGCTCGAGGGCTTCCTCTTCGTCGGCCCCCTCGAGCATCGTTGTCGTGAGGGACTGCGAGGCGCTGATCCATCGGGCGGTGCGCCTCGAATCCGCGTACAGGTGCGCGTTTTCGACCGCGATGCCGGCGGCGGGTGCCAAAGCTTCGACGACGGCTGCGTCCTCGTGCGTATAGCCGCCGGGCTTACCCGTGAGGTAGAGGCGCCCATAGACCTGTTCGTGCACCAGAACCGACACGCCCAAGAACGGCGGAGCATCCGCGGGCAGCTTCAGATCGGGCGCGTCCGCAGGGGAGTTGACGAGGAGTGGGCTAGCCACAGGGATGGCCGTCGTCAGCGCGTCGAGAACCGCGGGGACCGGGCGGAAATCGTGGTGCTCGAGCTGCATGGTTGTTGCGCCCCAGGTGTCGAGCACGGCGAGCGTCGCGTGCGGCGAGGATGTCAGTGCGCAGGCCTGGTTGACGAAGTTCTGCAAGCCTGCCTTGAGGTCCAGCGAGCTGGTCAGGTCCAGCGCGGCTTTGAGCAGGGTAAAATCGGTGTGATCGGGGCTCATTGTTCCTCCTGATCGAGAGCCCATCGGTAGGTGGGGAGGGCACGAAGGATGTCGGTGTGGGTACCGTGGGCGGCAACGTGTGCGCACGCTCCGGGGTGTTTCGCCGCGAGTACGAGGACGTGGTCGGCTTGGTCGAGGGCGCTGAGTCGGTGTGTGACAACCAGCGTAGCGCGCTGTCGTGAGGGGGCTAGGAGTGTGTCCATGAGCTTGTCGGCGGTGGCCGCATCGAGGTGTTCAGAAGCCTCGTCAATGGCCATGATGGGGGCGGGAGCGGCCATCGCTCGGGCCATGAGAAGGCGGCGTCGCTCGCCACCGGAGACGGTGGTGCCACCCGAGCCGACGAGGGTGTCGATGCCCTCGGGTAGGGAGGCGATCCATTCCTTTAAGCCAGCGCGAGCGAGGAGCTCGGTGGCCTCATCCCGGGTCAGGGAGGCGCGCGCGACGCGCAGGTTCTCATAAATGGTGGTGGCGAAAATATGAGCGTCCTCGGCCGTCATCGTGATATGGGCGGCAACCTGGTCGTGGTCCGCTCCCCAGGCGGGGACGCCGTTGATGAGCGCCTGGCCCGACTTGGGAGGGATGACGCCGGTGAGGGTTGCCAGCAGTGTGGTCTTGCCGATGCCGGAGGCTCCAACGACGGCCAATGAGGATCCGGGACGCAGAGTCAGAGAGATCCCGGCGGCCAGAGTGGGACCGCCCGGCCAGCCAATCGCCAGGTCGCGCGCCTCGATGACGGATTCGCCCTGCGGAATGTCGTGGGTGTCGGCTGCTTCCTCCTCGCTGAGGAGCCCGCAGATTCGCTCGGCTGCCTGCGCGCTACGCACCAGCTGCGCGGCGGCGGGGGCCAGCTCAGCCACGCCCTCGAAGGAAGACAGAGGGACGAGGACGATGACGGCCAGGAGCACCTGGGCCATGACACCCGAGGTGGTCTGCGGGATACCGATGAGAAGAGCGCCGATGACGGCTGTGCCCATAGCACACACGTCGAGGGCGCGGGCCAGGGCCGACAGCTTCGCCGAGCGAGCGATCGCACTTGCCAAGCCTTCCTCGGCCTCGTCGAGACAGACGCGCGCATGGGGGAGGGTACCCGCGAGGGACAGCTCGGTGGCTCCCTCAAGCACCGCGAGGGTTGTCGCCGCGATGTCGGTGCGTGCGCTCGATCCCTGTGTTTCCGCCAGACGCACCGAGCGTGCGATGAGCGAGGGCGCGATGATGCCGGAGACGATGAGCGCGAGCGCAAGGATGAGCCCGGCCGCGGGTGAAATGACGGAGACGACGCCGACCGTGCCCACGCCGACGACGAGCGTGACGAGGGAGGGCAGCAGGGTTTTTACGACGACATTGCCGACCTCGTCGACGTCAGAGCCAGCTCTGGTCATGAGGTCGCCGCGGCGCAGGCTCGTCAAGGAAGCGGCGGGTTCCACGCAGAGACGGTCGTAGAGGTTACTGCGCAGAGCATCCATCCCTTCCAATGCAACCTTGTGCGAGGCCAGGCGCGACAGATAGCGTGCGAGCGCGCGCGAGACGCCGAAGAGGCGCACGGACGTGGCCGCGACGGTCAGGTAGAGGACGGGTGGCTGCTGGGAGGCGCGTGCGATGAGCCACGCGGCGGTGCCACCCAGTGCGATGGCCGAGCCGAGGGCGGTGACACCCAGCAGCAGGGACAGCGCGAAGCCGGAGCGCGACACGTTCAGCATCGAGATACACCGGCACAGCGCGGTGGATTCGGAGCGGGTCAGGAAGAGCCTCATGCTAGTGCCTCCTCGTCGGTGGACGTCACGTCGATGATCATGTCGGCGACCTCGATGATGGCGTTGCGGTGGGCGATGACGATGACCGTGCGACCTGCGTCGCGCATGGTGGTGATGGCGCCAACGACGGTTTTTTCGCTGACGGCGTCCAGGTGAGCGGTCGGCTCGTCCAGGATGACGACCTGTGAGTGGGCGGCGAGGGCGCGGGTGAGCGCCAGGCGCTGGCGCTGACCGACGGACAGGCCGACGCCGCCGACGCCAATCACGCTGTTCCAGCCGTCGGGGGTGGTGTCCAGGACCGCATCAAAGCCGGTCGCCTGGGCTGCCTGCTCTAGGTCAGCCAGAGGCAGGCCACCCATGTTGTCCAGAATCGATCCCGGGACCAGTGTGGGAGACTGGGGGACCCACGAGAGCGCGGAGCGCCAGGAATCGGGATCCACGTCGGCCAGGGGGAGTCCCTCCTCGGACGAGGCCTGGGTGCGCAGGCGGATCTGGCCGACGTCGGGCATGATGTCGGCCAGGAGGCATGCGACGAGCGTCGACTTGCCGGCACCCGAGGGACCCGCGAAGGCGGTGACGGTGCCGGGGCGAATGACCCCGTCGGTGGGGGCGGGACCCCAGGCTCCCCGTGCACGCACACCGACGCCGTCGATAACGATGTCAGTGGCGCTCATATCCGGGCAGGGGGCCGCGCCCGGGCGCGCTACGTCATCGGCTGCCTCGATGATGTCGAAGGCCGCTCGTGAAGCCGTCACACCATTGGCGGAGGCGTGGAACTGTGCGCCGACCTGGCGCAGTGGCTCGAAGACTTCGGGGGCCAGCATGATGACGGCCAGGCCATGAAAGAGAGATATGTTTCCGAACACGAGGCGCATACCGACCTCGACGGCAACGAGGGCGACCGACAGGGTCGTCAGAAATTCGAGGACGCCGCCCGACAGGAAAGCAACGCGTAGGGTCGCCATGGTCGCCTTTGTGTTCGCTGTGCCCAGTGCACGCAGGTGGGTGCGTGGCCCCTTCTCGCGGCCGAGGGCCCGCAGCGTCGGCAGGCCCGACATGAGGTCCAAGAGCTGGGCCGTCAGGCGCTTCATGGAGTCCAGCTTGTCCTGGGAGGCAGCCTCGGTGAAACGGCCGATAAGGATCATGAAGATCGGGATGAGCGGGACTACCAGGAGTGCGATGAGTGCCGACCAGAAGTCCAGGAGGAGGATGACGCCCAGGGCAGCGGGTGTCACCGTTGAGACGAGGACCAGCTGGGGTAGGAAAGAGACGAAGTAGGGATGTAGATCCTCCAGACCGGTGGACAGCAGCGTCGCGGTCTCGGCTCCGTTCGTGGCCCGCCAGCGCGGGCCGAGCGCGATGGCAGCGTCGATGACGCGCCCGCGCAATTCGGTCACGGCCTTGGTGGCAGCTCGCGCAGCAACGGCCTCGCGCGCCGCCACAATGAAGGCGCGGCAGGCGAAAACGGCGGCGATGCCCACGATGAAAGGGGTAACGTCGCTCAGCGTCGCTGTCCCCGAGACGATGGGGGACAGAGCCGCGGAAATGAGCAATGCCTGAGCCAGAACTAACAGTGCCGTGATGGTGCCCAGAAGGGCAGTCAAAGCGATGGGAATGCGGGCCGAGCGGGCGTAACGCAACAAGCGAGGATCAAAGGGACGCACGGGTACTATTGTGCCCCAAAAGGCCGTGTCATGGGCCGAAGGTCCCCGGCCTCGCCCATGGTGAAGAAACGACTGCGCCCGGGCCCCTCATCGAAGGACCGGGCGCAGCGAACCGGATGAATCAGCCAGCGAGGAAGTTCTCGCCCAGGCGGATCTTCTTCATGAGCAGACCCGTCTTGGTGGTGACGTCCTCCGTGCCCACGCGGGAACGGAAGGTCCAGTAGGACCAGATGACGTATGCCAGAACGATGGGGAGCAGGCAGACGGTCACGATCGTCATGACGGTGAGCGTCGCGGTCGTCGACGAAGCCTGATCGATTGTCAGTGAGTACGCCGGGTTGATCGAGGACTTCTGGACGGCGGGAGCCATCGAAGCGAACACCCACGCCACCGTGCCGGCAATCGCCACGGAGGAGGCCACGAAGGACAGGCCATCACGGCGCAGCGTCGCCTGCGACAGGACGGTCGAGGCGATGATCGCCAGGGCCGCCACCACGAGCGGGATCCACGCCAGGACGTTCGTCGTGTAGGAGAACTGGCCCCACATCAGCCAAGCGGCGGCGAGAACGGTCGCGGCGATAGATGCCGGAGCGGCAATCGCGTTGGCGCGGTCGCGCACGTCACCCGTGGTCTTCAGCGCCAAGAACTGGGCACCGTGAGCCAGGCAGACGACCAGGACGGCCAGGCCACCCAGGATCGTGTAAGGCGTGAGCAGCGAGAAGAAGCCGCCGGTGAGCTGGTGGGTGGCGCTGGACAGCGACTGGTCAACCAGCGTCGGGTCAACGACGGTGCCGGTGGCGACGTCGATAACCTCAATCTTCATGCCCTGCACGAAGTTCGCGAAGGCCACGCCCAGCAGCAGCGGGACGAGCCACGCGGAGATCGTGTGCGCCCAGTCCCAGGTGAAGCGCCACTTTTCGGTGGCGACCTTCGAGCGCCACTCAAGAGCCATGACGCGCACAATCAGGGCGGCCAGGACGAGGAAGAGGGCCAGGTACATGCCGGAGAACATGGTCGCATACCACTCGGGGAACGCGGCGAAGGTCGCGCCGCCCGCGGTGAGCAGCCAGACCTCGTTACCGTCCCAGTGGGGGCCGATGGTGCGCACTGCCTGAGTGCGCTCACGATCACCCTTGGCAACGAAGGGGAGGAGCATACCGACGCCGAAGTCGAAGCCCTCGAGGATCAGGTAGACCGTCCACAGAACGGCGACGAGAATGAACCACAGGATTGACAGAGTCATGATCGTTGTTCCTTTCTCAGTATCCGAAGGACAGGTCGGTCGGAGCCTCATCCGCGGCCTTGTTGGCCTTGGAGGAGTGGATGCCCTCGAGCGCATAGCGCTTCATGAGGACGAACCACATGACGCCCAGCACGCCGTACAGGAGGGTGAAGAGGATCAGCGTCACCAGCACTGTCCTGCGGGGACGTTAGGGGAGACGCCGATTTCCGTCAGCATGTTGACCGACCCGAGGTCAGAACCCATGGACAGGGCATCCAGGTTCGGAACGACAACCCACGGCTGACGACCCATCTCGGTGAAGATCCAGCCGAAGGAAGCGGCAGCGAAGGGCAGGGGGAGGTTGATGAGGGCGAGGAGGCTCAGCAACTTGTTGGAGGAGGCCTTGCCGCCGCGGGTGGCCCACAGGCCCCAGGCAGCCAGCAGGAAGGCCACCATGCCCAGGCCGATCATGATTCGGAAGGACCAGAAAGTCACCATCTGCGGGGGACGGAAGTCGAACTGCGAGGCATCACCGTACTTGGCGGTGAAATTCGGATCCGAGTTGAGCAGCGTCACCATGCGCTCCTGGACGTCCGCGACACCCTCGGAGGTGGCGGTGAAGGAGTTGTGCGACATGAAGGAGGCGACGCCGGCGACCTTGATGAACTGGGTCGGCTGGGTACCGTCGGTGCCCAGCGGGCAGGAGCCGAACTGCGCGACCGTGAAGGCGGCACCGTCCGTGTCCACGCAGATACCTTCGGCGGCAGCCATCTTCATGGGCTGTACCTTAACCATCTCCTGGCCCTGGATGTGGCCGCTCAGGGCGGTGCCGAGGCCGCCGATGAGGACGACGATCAGGCCGAAGCGGGCGATGGGACGCCACACGTCGCGTGCCTGAGCCACGGCCTCGTCACTGCCCTCGCGGGATGCGCGGACCATCCACCAGATGGCGATGCCAGCCACGAAGGAGCCGGCGACCAGCCACGCGGAGGTGATGACGTGGGAGTACTCGGACAGGTAGACGCCAGAAGTGATGAGCTTCAGGAAGCCGCCGACACCGTCGAGCTCGGCGCGGCCCGTCTCGGGGTTGAAGCGGGCACCCACGGGGTGCTGCATCCATGCGTTGGCCGCGAGGATCCAGGCGGCGGAGAGCATTGTGCCGATAGCGACGCACCAAATGGTCGCCAGGTGGATGCCCTTGGAGAGACGGCCCCAGCCGAAGATCCACAAGCCCAGGAAGGTGGACTCAAGGAAGAAGGCCAGGAGGGCTTCGACAGCCAGGGGAGCGCCGAAAATGTCACCGACGAAGCGGGAGTACTCGGACCAGTTCATGCCGAACTGGAACTCCTGGACGATGCCGGTGGCGACGCCGAGAGCGAAGTTAATCAGAAGGAGCTTGCCGAAGAAGCGGGTAGCTTGCAGCCAGTACTCCTTGCCGGTGCGGTGCCATGCGGTCTGCATGATCGCGACCAGCAGGGACAGGCCGATCGTCAGCGGTACGAGGACGAAGTGGTAGACGGTCGTGATGCCGAACTGCCACCGTCCGACCGTGACCGCGTCGAGCGCTGTTTGCGCGAGGGTCATGATGGGACCTTCCCGTGTAGGGATTGGGGATCGAAATGCCCCGCAACGCAGGTGATAGGACCTACGTCACGGGCTGGTTTTAATGTAGCTCAAAAGACAGAGGCGGAACGTCTGAAATGCCGGTTATGTGACGGTTTTGTGACATATGTGTCCGATTGTTTTGGAGGGATTGTTCCCTGAGATTGTGGGTGTGTGAGGTTGAACGTGTCTCCCATCGGTTGATGGAGGTCGGTGTTGTGCGACAATTGAGGTGAATGGATGTCGCGGGCATGCCTCCGCGATGAGAGCCGAGCGATGACCCTATCGACGAGCCGCCGGCACCTGCGCACCAGCGCTCCACTAAGTTTCCGCCCCTCGCGGGCGATACAACGGGCGCGTCTTGGCATGGGGCGCGCGCCCCACCATTGGAGAATCGTGACAACCGAATCAAACACGCCCGTGGCTCCCGCCGCGTCGCTACTTTTCCAGGCACCCGTCTTCCAGGCCGCGCCCGAGGTGGCCTCGCCTACCACCTTTGAGGAACCTGAGACGAAGCTGAAGCGCCGCCGCGGCTCCTCCGACGACGAGGCCAGTGCCTCGCAGGAGGAGACGACCCCCAAGCGTCGCCGTCGTTCCAAGAAATCTGTTGACGAGGCCTCGGCCCCCACCGAGGACAGCGCGCCGAGCACGGATACCGAGGAGACTCCCTCGGAACCCAAGACCCGTCGTCGCCGCCGCTCCAAGAAGGCAGACGAGGCCTCGGCAGCGACCGAGGACAGCACTGAGCAAACCGATGCATCCTCCGGCGAATCCGAGGGCGGCGACGAGGAAGAATCCTCGAGCCGTCGTCGCCGTCGTCGCCGCGCGCGCAGCTCTGCATCCTCCGACGAGGGCGGCGATCCCGCGGACCAGGTGCAGGCCCTCAAGGGGTCCACGCGCCTGGAAGCCAAGAAGATGCGCCGCCGTGAGGGGCGCCGAGAGGGCCGCCGCCACTCGATCTCTGAGTCCGAGTTCCTGGCGCGCCGCGAGTCGGTCGAGCGCACGATGGTCATCCGAGACCAGGATGGCCTCGATCAGATCGCGATCCTCGAAGATGGCCTGCTCGTTGAGCACTACGTCGCCCGGCGCACGCAGTCCTCGATGGTCGGCAATATCTATTTGGGCCGCGTCCAGAACGTGCTGCCCTCGATGGAGGCCGCGTTCGTCGACGTGGGCCGCGGACGCAACGCCGTTCTATACGCCGGTGAGGTGAATTGGGACGCCGTCGGCTTGGAGGGTAAGCCCCGCCGCATCGAGTCCGCGCTCAAGTCCGGTGACCCCGTCCTCGTCCAGGTGACGAAGGATCCGATTGGGCACAAGGGTGCGCGCCTGACCTCACAGATTACGTTGGCTGGCCGCTACCTGGTTCTGATTCCCGGTGGCTCTATGATGGGTATTTCCCGCAAGCTCCCGGATAAGGAGCGCGCTCGCCTGAAGAAGATCCTCAAGGCCGTCGTGCCCTCGGGTTCGGGTGTCATCGTGCGTACCGCCGCCGAAGGCGCGACAGAGGAACAGATCCGCGACGATGTTGCTCGCCTGACCCGTCAGTGGGAGGACATCGAGAAGAAGCGCACCAACACGAAGAGCGTCCCGACGCTGCTGCGTGGCGAGCCCGAGCTGGCTGTGCGCGTCGTGCGCGACATCTTTAATGAGGACTTCTCGAAGCTCGTCATCGAGGGCCGCGACACCTACGCGACCGTCAAGGAGTACGTGGACGAGCTCAGCCCCGAGCTGTCCGACCGCGTCGAGCAGTGGGTAGGCACGGAGGATGTCTTCCACGCGCACCGCATTGACGAGCAGCTGGCGAAGGGCATGGATCGGAAGGTCTGGCTGCCCTCGGGAGGTACCCTCATCATTGACCGCACCGAGGCGATGACCGTCATCGATGTCAACACCGGTAAGTTCATCGGTGCCGGCGGCACGCTGGAGGAGACGGTTACTCGCAACAACCTCGAGGCGGCTGAAGAAATCGTCCGTCAGCTGCGCCTGCGCGACATCGGCGGCATCGTCATCATCGACTTCGTCGATATGGTGCTCGAATCCAACCGTGACCTCGTCCTGCGTCGCCTGGTCGAGTGTCTGGGACGCGACCGTACGCGCCACCAGGTCACGGAGATCACGTCGCTGGGCCTCGTGCAGATGACCCGCAAGCGCGTGGGTGAGGGCCTTGTTGAGGCTTTCTCCTCCTCGTGTGAAGTCTGCGAGGGCCGCGGCTTCATCGTGCATCAGCATCCGGTGGAAACCTCCGGGGCTGACAGCTCCTCGAAGTCGTCCAAGGCCTCGAAGAAGCAGCAGAAGAAGGCGGAGGCGCGCCGCATCGAAGATAACGCCGAGCATGAGCGCGCCAAGGAAGCGCTGAGCGCGATCGCTGCCGCGTCGACGCGCAAGGACGACGAGGCATCGGCGCACAAGGGTGACGAGGCATCGGCTGAGCATGAGAAGACGCCCGCTAAGAAACACCGCCCGCGCGGCGCGAGCGCCGAGTCCGCCGTCCCCACGCCAGAAGGTGTTACTGCATCCGAGGTGCCCGCGGGCGAGGAATCAGCGGTTGACGCTCCAGCAGCTGATGGCCCCGCAGCGTCCGCCCCGACAGTCGCCGAGGATAGTGGAATCAGACGTCCTCGCCGCCGTCGCCGAGTCGCGGAAACCGCACCGGTGCCCGAGCTGCCGATTCACATCGACCTGCCCGAGCCGGTCGAGACCGCCGAGGAACCCGCGCTGCCCCTCAGGGATGCGTCCGACATCCAGCTGCCCGAACAGCACGAGAAGGCCCCAGCTACTCGCCGTCGCGCTTCCCGCAAGGCGGTCACAGCTCGTCTGCTGAGTCTGCCACGGTCCCCGCTCCCGAAGCGGTGCCCGCGACCCCTGAGGCTCCGACACCGGACGTGCCCGTTGAGGCGTCCGCGCAGCAGGACACCCAGGTTTCCGCGCCGCGTAAAACGCGCAAGCGCCGCGCCGCTGCATCCACGGGTGTTATCGAACCTGATGCCGCACCGGCGCCTCTCGTTATCGAGCTGCCCGCTCAAGCCGAGGTCAGCGAGCCTGCCGCGCCGACGCGCTCAACCGACGACATCCTTCTTCCCGAGGCGTCTGAGCAGCCGCGCGCCAAGCGCCGCCGCCGCGTCGTGTCGACAGGAATCGTGGACGCGGGCTAATCGCTGAGCGTCGACGGGAGGGTCGAGCGGGTTCTCCCGTCGCCTTGGGGTGTGGAATCGCACAGCTATTCCACCTGGCCGGTGGCCATGCCGGGTTGCACTCGGGCCTGTCAATCGGCTAGATTTGATCGTCGGCGCAACAAGCGCCAACGGAATCGTGACAACAGACAAGCCCTCGGCAGTTTCGAGGCGAGATTCCGGTTAGGAATACGAGAAGAGATGAGCTCCAACGTGGTCTACGCGATCGTCAAGGCTGGCGGCCGGCAGGAAAAGGTGTCCGTCGGTGACGTCGTCGTCGTCGACAAGCTGGCAGAAGAAATCGGTTCGAGCGTCGAGCTTCAGCCGCTGATGCTGGTGGATGGCGACGCCATCACTGTTGACGCAGCCAAGCTGGACAAGGTTTCCGTCAAGGCTGAGGTTGTCGACTCGGCCAAGGGCCCCAAGATTTCCATCATTAAGTACAAGAACAAGTCGGGCTACCGCAAGCGCCAGGGACACCGTCAGAAGATGTCGGTCGTCAAGATCACTGAGATCGCCTGAATCCGACGGACCCACGAGCAGAAAGTAGCAACTGATGGCACATAAGAAGGGCCTTGGTTCCTCCCGTAACGGCCGCGACTCCAACGCGCAGCGCCTCGGCGTGAAGCGCTATGGCGGCCAGCTGGTCAACGCTGGTGAGATCCTCGTTCGTCAGCGCGGCACCCACTTCCACCCTGGCGACGGCGTTGGCCGTGGCAAGGACGACACCCTGTTCGCCCTGCGCGCGGGTGCGGTCGAGTTCGGTCGCAAGCGTGATCGCAAGGTTGTCAGCGTTTCGCCGGTCTCTGCCTGAGACCGCGCGCATGAAGGGCGTCCGGCGTTGCCGGGCGCCCTTTTCACTATCTTTCTTCGGATTTCAGGAGCACCAGTGGCAGACTTCGTGGATCGCGTGACGCTGCACGCGGCAGGCGGTAATGGTGGTAATGGCGTTGCCTCGATTAAGCGTGAAAAGTTCAAGCCGCTGGCCGGCCCCGACGGCGGCGATGGTGGCAATGGTGGTTCGGTCATCCTGGAGGTGAGTGAGCAGGAGACCACACTGCTGAACTACCACCGCAGCCCGCACCGCCGCGCAGACAACGGAACGCCGGGCATGGGTGACTTCCGCCAGGGGAAGACCGGTGCGGATATCATCCTGCCGGTCCCCGAGGGCACGGTCGTGAAGTCGATGTCGGGCGAGCTGCTGGCCGACCTGACGGGCGCGGGCGCGCGCTTTGTGGTCGCCGAGGGCGGCCGCGGCGGCCTGGGAAATGCGGCGCTGGCGTCGAAGGCCCGCAAGGCGCCCGGCTTCGCTCTGCTGGGTGAACCCGGCGAAGAGCGTGACGTGATTCTCGAGCTGAAGTCCGTGGCGGATGTGGCTCTCGTCGGCTTCCCGTCGGCTGGGAAGTCCTCACTGATCGCCGCAATGAGTTCGGCGCGCCCGAAGATTGCCGACTATCCCTTCACGACGCTGGTCCCGAACCTCGGCGTTGTCTCCGCTGGCGACACGCGTTACACGGTCGCTGATGTTCCCGGCCTTATTCCTGGCGCCTCCCAGGGCCGAGGCCTTGGCCTGGATTTCCTGCGTCACATTGAGCGTTGCGCGGTTATCGTGCACGTGCTGGACACGGCCGCTTTCGAGACTGATCGCGAACCCGTGGAGGATCTGCGCATCATCGAGGCCGAACTGCGGGCGTACCAGGGTGACCTCACCCAGGTCGAGGGCTACGTGCCGATCATGGAACGCCCCCGTGTCATCGTTCTGAATAAGATCGACATCCCAGATGGCCGTGACCTGGCCGAGATCACGCGCCCGGACCTCGAGTCTTTCGGGTGGCCTGTCCTCGAGGTTTCCGCCGTGTCCCACGAGGGCCTCAAGGAGCTGTCTTTTGTTCTGGCCGGCATCGTCGAGGAGGAGCGCGCGAAGCGTCCCGCCCTCGAAGTCGCACGTCCCATCATTCGCCCGAAGGCCGTGGGCCGCAGCGTGGAGATCACGGTGCGCAAGACCCGCAAGGACGGCGAGGACGTCTTCCAGGTGCGTGGCGACAAGCCCGAGCGCTGGGTGCGTCAGACCGACTTCGCCAACGACGAGGCCGTGGGCTACCTCGCGGATCGCCTCAACGCCGCGGGCGTCGAGGACGAGCTGATGAAGGCTGGCGCGGTCGCTGGCGACACCGTCGTGATCGGCGACCTGGATGGAGGTGTCGTCTTTGACTGGGAGCCGACCCTGACGACCGGTCCCGAGCTGCTGGGTTCTCGCGGCACCGACCTGCGCCTAGACCAGAACACCCGCCCGAGCCGTAAGGAGCGCCGCGAGGTATACCACCAGGTCATGGACGCCAAGAGCGCGGCCCGTGAGCAGCTGTGGACTGAACGTGAGGCCGGTCATTGGACGGATGCATCGGATCAGTCATGAGCGGAATGACTGCGGCTTCTCGCATCGTCGTCAAGATCGGATCCTCCTCGCTCACGCGCGAGGACGGCGGTCTGGACCTGAACCGTATTGACGCCGTCGCTCGCCTCGTGTCCCGCTGGCGCGGGCGCGACCGCGAGGTCGTGATTGTCTCCTCGGGGTGCTGTCGCCGCGGGGCTGGATCCGCTCGGTTTTTCGGCCAAGCCGAAGGACCTGCCGAGCGTGCAGGCCGCCGCCGCGATGGGCCAGGGGCTCCTGATGGCGAGGTGGACCGCCGCCTTCCAGGCACATCACCTCGACGCCGCCCAGGTGCTGCTGACAACGGACGACGTGATGCGCCGCGACCACTACACGAACGTGCGCGCGGCCCTCTCGCGGCTCCTTGGCCTCGGCGTCGTGCCGATCCTCAACGAGAACGACGCGGTGACCACCCGCGAGCTGCGTTTCGGCGACAATGATCGACTTGCTGCGCTCATCGCCCAGATGATCAAGGCCGATGTCCTCGTGCTGCTGACGGACGTTGACGGCCTGTATACGGCTCCTCCGGATCATCCGGGTTCGGAGCTGATCGAACGCGTCGCCAGCGCGGACGACCTCATGAGTGTGCTCGTGACCGGCGCGGGTTCTCGCGTTGGCACGGGCGGCATGGCGACGAAGGTGCAGGCCGCGATGCTGGCGACGGCCAGCGGCATCGGCGTGCAGCTGGCCAGCGCAAACGACCTGGGGTCCGTCCTGGAAGGCCGCCGCGTCGGCACCTGGTTCGAACCGTCGGCCCAGCGTCCAGCCTCTCGTCGCCTGTGGATTGCACACGTGGCACCCTCTCGCGGCGAGATCATTGTCGACGAGGGAGCTGCGAAGGCGATCACGGTCGGCAAGAAGTCTCTGCTGGTCGCTGGCGTGCACTCGGTGCTCGGTCATTTCGAGGCCGGGGACGTTGTGGACGTTGCCAGCCCGACCGGACTCGTCGCGCGCGGCGTGTCCGGCTACGACTCGGACACACTGGGTCAGATCGCCGGCGCGGGTATGGAACAGCTGGTGGCGGCAGGATACGAGCATCCCAGGCCAGCAATTCACCGCGACGACCTGGCGGTGTTAGGTGACGCATTTTCTGCGCTGAGCGCTGACTGACAGGGACCGCCCCGCACTCGTGTGACATGATGTGCGAGTGGATACTGCTGCTGATATTTCCCAGGTGACCGACGCTGCCCGCGACGCGGCGCGCGTGCTCGCAAACGCGACGACCCAGGTGAAGAACCGCGGGCTAGAAGCGATTGCGGTGGCGCTCATCGAGCGCTCCGACCAGATCCTTGCTGCCAACGCCGAGGACGTGGCGCGCGGCCGCGCGAAGCAGATGAGCGAGGGCCTCCTTGACCGCCTTGCCCTGACACAGGACCGTATCCGATCCATCGCTGACGCCGTTCACGAGATCGTTGCCCTACCCGACCCGGTCGGCCAGGTCGTGCGCGGCACTCGTACCGACATTGGTCTGCGCGTCACTTCAGGAGCGCGTGCCCCTCGGCGTCGTCGGCATCATCTACGAGGCCCGCCCGAACGTCACCATTGACGCCGCGACCCTGGCGATCAAGGCTGGTAACGCGGTCATCCTGCGTGGCGGAAGCGCAGCCCAGGCCTCGAACCAGGTCCTTATCGAGGTGTGCCGCGACGCACTGACCTCCGTCGGCCTGCCCGCTGACGCGATCCAGACCGTCGACCAGTGGGGTCGCGCGGGTGCACGCGCCATGATGCGTGCGCGCGGTGCGATTGACGCACTCATCCCGCGTGGGGGAGCGGGCCTCATCAACGCCGTCGTCGAGGAGTCACGCGTGCCCGTTATCGAGACGGGCACCGGCAACTGCCACCTGTACGTCGACGCCTCCGCCGACCTTGAGGCAGCGGAAGCCATCATCATGAACGCCAAGACACAGCGCGTGGGCGTGTGCAATGCGGCGGAGACCCTCCTGGTTCACGCCGACGTCGCCGCCCGCTTCCTGGTCGCCGCCATCACTCGCCTGACGACCGCGGGTGTGACCATCCACGCTGACGGTGCCACTCGCGCCATCGTGGACGACCAGCCCTCCATCGACGCCGACATGATCGTGGATGCCACCGAGGCCGATTGGTCGACCGAATACTTGTCGATGGACCTCGCGGTGCGCGTCGTCGGCAGCGTGGAGGAAGCGACCGAGCACATCCGCCGCTACTCGACCGGCCACACTGAGGGCATCGTCGCATCCGATGTCGCCGCCATTCGTGCCTTCCGCGCTGGAGTGGACGCCGCCGCGATCGCGATCAACGCCTCGACGCGTTTCACCGACGGCGGCCAGCTGGGGCTGGGAGCCGAGGTCGGCATCTCCACTCAGAAGCTCCACGCGCGCGGCCCCATGGGGCTGACGGAGCTGACGACGACCACCTGGATCTACGAGGGAGAAGGAACCATCCGCCCGTGAGCACGCAGGACAAGGAAGCAGGCCCGGCCTCGGACGGGGAAGCGATCGAAAAGACCACGGAGGCCACGGCGGGCGCGACAGCCGCCCCCGCGCTGCCCCAGCATCCTCCGCGCGCCCTGCGCAGGAGGCGGGCGATCGGCATCATGGGCGGCACCTTCGATCCGATCCATCACGGACACCTCGTCGCCGCCTCAGAGGTCATGGACGTATTCGGACTCGACCAGGTTGTGTTTGTACCCGCCGCTATGCAGCCTTCAAAGCGGGGCGGCGCGTCACCTCAGCCGAGCACCGCTACCTCATGACGGTCATCGCGACCGCGTCGAACCCACGTTTCGCAGTCTCGCGCGTCGATATCGACCGCGGGGGGCACGACGTACACGATCGATACGCTGGCGGATCTGTCGCGCGAGTACCCGGATTCGGATTTCTACTTCATTACGGGTGCCGACGCGCTGGCACAGATCGCGCAGTGGAAGGACGCCGACAAGCTCTTTGAGCAGGCGCACTTCATCGGCGTGACGCGTCCCGGGCACAACCTGTCGGACCCCGGCCTGCCGCATGAATCTGTGTCACTGCTGGAGGTTCCCGCCATGGCGATCTCGTCGACGGACTGCCGCACGCGCGTCGAAGAGGGTAAACCGGTCTGGTACCTGGTGCCCGACGGCGTCGTCCAATACATCAACAAATACGGCCTGTACCGGTTCTAACTCAAGGAGAAACGTGAGCCTTCCCGACGCTACCGCAGAACTGGCGAGCCTGGTTGCTCGTGCCGCACACGACCGCGGCGGCATCAACCCGGTGCTCGTTGACGTGACCAGCAAACTCGCCCTGGCGGATGCCTTCGTGGTTGTCTCGGCCCCGACGGACCGTCAGGTGCGCGCCATCGCCGAGGACATCATGGACCGCATCTGGGCCGAGCAGCATCGCCGTCCCGCCCACATCGAGGGGCGCGCGGAGGGCACCTGGGTGCTCCTCGACTACTCGGATATGCTCGTGCACGTTCTCTCCGAGGAGGAGCGCGAGTACTACGCGCTCGAGCGCCTGTGGGGTGACTGCCCGACGGTGCCCATCGACGTGGATACGGAGGAGGCCCGCGCAGCCGCAGCTGAGCGTGCCGCGACCCATGGCGCGGAGTCCGCGCAGTGAGCGCGTCGCGTATCGTCCTGCTGCGCCACGGCCAGACGGACTTCAACCTGGCGCGCCGCTTTCAGGGGCGTATCGACGAGCCCCTGAATGACTCGGGACGCTCCCAGGCAGCCGGTGCCGCAGGTGTGCTCGTGTCGCGCCTGTGCGAACCCAGCGCCGAGGTCGGTATGGTCGTCGCCGAGACCTCGCGCAGCTATGACGACGGGGGAGTACGCATCGTGTGCTCTCCGCTGGTGCGCGCGCTCGACACGGCCCGTATCCTCGCGCGCGTGTTCGACATCGCCGGCTATCCCTGTGAGGGGCCGGTCAGCGATGAGAGGCTCACGGAGCGCTTCTACGGCACCTTCGAGGGGAAGACCTACGAGGAGATCGCCCGCGAGCAACCCGAGGCCTACTCCGAGTATCGAGACACTGGTGAATGTGGGGGTGCCGAGGTCGAGCGCTCCGAGATCGTGGGGGAGCGCTTCCGCGACGCCGTCCTCGAGGCAGCGGCCGCGTGCCGGCCGGATCAATCTCTCATCATCGTCTCGCACGGCTCCGCTATCGCGCGGGGCATCATCTCCCTGCTGGGACTCGATCCCGCGGACTTCAACGGCCTGCGCGGCGTCGATAACTGCCACTGGTCGGAACTGGTGCCTGTTGGTGTCTCAACCGCGAAGAGCGCAGCGCGCACCGGATGGCGCCTGGCATCGCACAACATCGGGGCTCGCGAGGATATCCTGGGGGCGTAACACGCCTCTGGGGGCCTCATTTGCCTAGCAGGTCAACAGTTTCATGACGATGTGATCAGTGACACTTGGTTTTGATTTGCGTGCCTCTCGAAAAGTTGGCTATTATTTATCAGGTCGCCGGGGGGTGACGAACTAAATAAAGGGGCTATGGCGCAGTTGGTAGCGCGCTTCCATGGCATGGAAGAGGTCGGGGGTTCGAATCCCCCTAGCTCCACCAAAAACCGACACTCAGCTTGTGAATGTCGGTTTTTTGTGACTCCGTGAGCCCGTGGTCACTTTCTTTTCTTTGGCCTGCTCGCTGCTGCGCTTCTGAATTTCTTCGGGGTCTGTGGGGTGTTGGCCGCTGTAGTCCGCCTCTTGTTGTTGTCATGTGCTGCGGTTAGTGTGTGGCTGTTCCATGATTCGTGACGGGTTGGCCGGGTGTGACAACAATTCCGGCGTGTTCCGTCTGTGGGTGGTGTTGCCCAGCTTCCACTAGGTGGGAGTGTGTGTGCGCTGCTGGGGGGTGTCTGTCAGTGGGTGGGGAGGTGGGGGCAACCTGTCCTACGGGTGTGAGGAGGTTGCTGCATGTAATCCAAGCGCTAGGTCAGTATCAAACTTGCAGAATGGTAAAATGCCAATCGGTTAATATAACGTTTTGGTATCGACATGTGGGATGTTCAAAATCTGTGAAACCGAAAAAACGTTGCAATTTCAGAGAATTGCATGTAATCAATTACTCAAAAAAGTTTGAAATCTCGTAAACCGCATGGAAAGATTTACCTGTCTCTGTTCCATAGTGTTAGGCCGATAGTTAATGTCGTTCCAACTCACCCGCACTCACACCACGGTGGTGCTCGCCGCCACCACGATCGCGGCATCCCTCGTTGTGATCCCCTCACTGGCCGAGGGAAACCATGCCACCGAGGATCCCTTCTGTGCATCCCTCACCGGCGCAGACGCTCGCATCACTGCTGAGTACAACCCGCTGCTCGCCCAGTATGCCGACGCGGCTGCGGGCAATTCGGCCGGTAACAAGGCCGACCCTGAGCGTGAGGTTCAGCTTCGTAAGGACCTCGCTGACGCTCAGGCCGCCCTGGAGGCCGCCAAGCAGGATGCCGAGAAGCCTAACCCTTCTGTCGGCGATGCTCCCGCCGTCGGAGATGCGCCCGCTGCGGACACTACTGTTGATCGCGGTCTCGACTGGGTTGACTGGTCCAAGGTCGATTACGAAACCCAGGCCAAGATCATTGAGGCCCTCATCGCTCAGAAGATGAATGCCTACCGCGCCAACGCTGGCCTACCCGAGTTGGTCGTGTCGGACACCGTTACTGGCGATGCTCGCTCGTGGAGCAAGCACATGTCCGATACCGATTCTTTCGAGCATGATCAGTCCTACAAGAACATGGGGCAGGGGGCTCTCGACGGAGCAGATACCATGTCTGCTGCTGAAAATATCGCCTACAACCACCTTGAGAACTTCTCTGCCGGCGGCGGCATGAAGACTCCTGCGCAGGCTGCTGCTGATCTCTTCGATCAATGGAAGAACTCTCAGGGGCATGATCGTAACATGCTCGGTGCGAGCAATACCGTTGGCGTCGGTGTGTACATTGCCAAGGGCAGTGAGGGCACACGCGTCTACGGCACGCAGAAAGTTCTATGGCGTCACCGGTGGTTCGCCGAACTCGTCGCGCTTCCACACGACCGGTGACACGGCCTCGGCCTACGGCTTCGACGGCAAGGCCTTCAATACAGACAATACGAACTACGTCTCCGGCCTTGCTGGATCCGGCGATGAGCAGCGCGCAAACTCCTGGGAAAAGATGGTTGGCGCGCTCCCAGGTTCTGCCCTCCCCGTGGATGTCTCGACTCTGCCCGCCAAGAATGGCGCCGCGGCTCCGGCGACCCCCGCTCCCGCTCCGGCGACCCCCGCTCCCGTCGACGATAAGCCCTCGGTTGATGCCGATAAGGCCGTCGCCGACGCTCAGGCCGCCGTCGATGCTGCTCAGAAGGCCCTCGATGACTATCTGGCGTCGATCTCTGAGGATAAGCCTGCTGTGGACCTCGCGGAACTCGACGCTCAGCTCGATAAGGTTGCTGACTCGATCGCTGCTGACACCTCCGTGCGTCCCGAGAAGGATGGCGGCGTGACCGTCCTTGAGGGTGACAACAAGGCTGAGCGTTACCTGACAGCCGAGGAGTACCGCGCCGCGCTGACGAACTGCACGGCCGCGGAGATCCCGAACCCGTCGATCGGTGAGCCTTCCGCTCCCGCGCCGGGTCCTGAGACTCCGACCACGCCTGAGCCTTCCGCTCCGGCCCCCGGCCCGTCGACCCCCACCACCACGGCTCCGGTCGTTCCGGCACCTGCCCCGTCGCAGCCTTCGACCCCGTCGAAGACTCGTCCGCAGACCATCGCCTCCACGGGCACCACGGCCACGTGGGTTGCGGTTGGTGCTGTCGCGGTCCTGGTCGCTGGCATTGGTGCGCTCATCGCATCGCGTCGCGCCAAGAACTGACGCTGTGATTGAAGCCCCCGTCGATGAGTTCGCTCATCGGTGGGGGCTTCCCCTATGCGGTGGCCGCCAGTTTGCCAAGGGACATGATTGTGTGATGGTGCTTGCATTCAGCGAGCGCAAGTATATACTCGATAAGTGAGTGTTGCGAAACTGAAGCCGTATCGACACGGTGATACCCGTTCCGTTGAGGGAGCGGGTTCGTTCGCTCCTTCTATCGAGAGGAACATGTATGCGTCCCATTCATGCGTATCGAAGCGTGGTTGCAGCGCTTGGTGCCGCCGCCTTCGTCGTCGGTGGTGTCATGCCTGCCTTTGCGGCAGATGCTGATCCTAGCCCGGAGCCGGTACCAACCGTTCAGCCGACCGCTGATCCGCAGCCGGACCCTGCGCCCAACCCGGACCCTGCATCTGATCCCGCTCTGCAGTCGGACCCTGCACCCGCGCCTGACCCCAAGCCCTCCTGGAAGCAGGATGCTGTTGGATGGTGGTATGACCTGGGCAACGGCAGCTTTGTGCATAGCGAGGTGTGCGAGATTGGCGGCAGTACCTACCGCTTTGATGCCAATGGCTACATGGTCACCGGTTGGTATGGTGTTGACGGTGCGTGGGAGTATTACGGCACCTCGGGTGCGCAGGCGCGCAGCTGGGTGCAGGTGGGGAGTTCCTGGTACTACCTGGACCCGGAAACTGGCATCATGCGTACGGGTTGGCAGAAGGTCGGTGACACCTGGTACTTCCTGGATGCCTCGGGGGTCATGGCGACCGGCTGGGTGAGTCAGGGTGGTGCGTGGTACTACATGGACGCTCATGGTGCGATGCTGACGGGCTGGAATGTCGTTCGGGGTTCCTGGTACTACTTCAATGATGCTGGCGTCATGGCTGATGGTTGGGCCAAGGTTGGTAGTTCCTGGTATTACCTGAGCGGTGGTGCGATGGTGACAGGCTGGGTGAGTCAGGGTGGTGCGTGGTACTACATGGACGCCAATGGTGCGATGCTGACGGGCTGGAACGCTGTTCGGGGTTCCTGGTACTACTTCCGCAGTTCTGGCGAGATGGTGACCGGCTGGCTCAATCTCGGAGGTACGTGGTACTACCTGAACGGATCTGGTGCGATGGTAACGGGTACGCAGTGGATTGGTTCTGAGCGTCACTGGTTCTACGACTCGGGTGCCTGGTGGGGACTGTACCCGGTGCCCTCGCGCAGTACGGGTTCTGGCAATGCGCGTACGTTCAACAACTGCACTGAGGCCTGGAACGCGGGCGCTGCTCCACTGCGCCGTGGAGATCCGGGCTATAGCGCGGATCTTGATCGTGATGGTGACGGTGTCGCCTGCGAGGTGCGTCCTCGCTAAGTGTGCTCCACTTCCCCTGGCCCCGGCCTCGTTTTATTTGTTTCGACGAGGCCGGGGTCCTTCTGTGCATACGGTGCGTGTGGGGTGGTGGAGTGTCTGACGAGTGTGTCGTTGTGATGATGTGTCGAACTGTTGACGTGTGTGCGATGTCTGGTCAGATCTGGCAGATGTAAGAATAACGACTTTGTATATTTGCGACATTTCCAACCATAAGTAGTTTGTCGTATGAATGTCATGGAATGTTCTTAGGCGACATACACCACTCGTTTAGTGTGATTTGAAACAAAATAGATGTTCCATAGTTGATTATCGACAAACTGTTATATATACTCAGTAATGCGTTAGTGTGAAACTATCGCCGACTTCAGTGCTGGACGACCAATGGGGCCCTTCAGTAGCTGCGAGTAAGACGCCACCACATCTTGAGAGGAACACGCAGATGCGTCCCATCAATGCCCGTCGTACCATGATCGCCGCCCTCGGTGCTGCTGCCGTCGTCGCTGGAATCGTCGTCCCCGCCTATGCGGCCCCCGTTACCCTCGAGGAGGGTACGCCGGGTGATGCTGCTGCGGTTGAGCAGCCCGCTGCTGAGGACTCTGCCCCCGCCACGGACGAGAAGCCCGCCACGGAAGACCCGGCAGCTGACGATGAGGACGGCGAGGAAGGCCCCGTTGCTTCCTGGAAGCACAACGATAAGGGCTGGTGGTTCGACTTGGGCGACGGCGACTACGCCAAGGATGAGCAGGTCGAGATTGATGACCAGATCTACCGATTCGACTCCGACGGCTACATGGTGACCGGCTGGCACCAGGAGGAGGGTGGCTGGGAGTACTTCACCCTCAATGGCCAGCAGATCTTCGGTTGGGCCAGCTGGAACGGCTCCTGGTACTTCCTTTCGCCCGAGAATGGCATCATGCAGACCAGCTGGATCAATGTTGATGGCACCTGGTACTACCTGCACCACTCGGGTGCCATGGCCACCGGCTGGGTCAAGCTTGGAGGTGACTGGTACTACTTGAACGAGTCCGGTGCGATGGCCACCGGCTGGGCAGAGATCAACGGCTCCTGGTACTACTTGAACGAGTCCGGTGCGATGGCCACCGGCTGGGCAGAGATCAACGGCACCTGGTTCTACATGGATGACAACGGTGCGATGGTCACGGGCATCCAGACCATCGACGGCAAGCGTCACCTCTTCCACGATTCCGGTGCCTGGGCTGGCCAGCTCTGAGTCTCTGGCTCAGTGGCGGTGCCTGTGCCAGCGGCGCACTGAGTCCATCACACACGCATAACGGACCCCGACCTCGACGAGGCCGGGGTCCGTTTCCCTCTTGGAGGCGGTATGCGGGTGCCGAGCGGGCACATGCGTGACAGGAAGGGCAGGCAAAGAGATGGTGGGGGCGTGGTCAGTCGGCCACGCCCCCACCATCTCTCAACAAGCAGATCAGCCCGCGTCGACCGCCTGGTTGGCGATCTGGCGCTCACACACGTCGATGAGTTCGCGGATGATACGCAGCGTACCGGCAGAGGCGTCGGCGTGAGCGTCGATCCACGCCTTGCCCGACGCGACTACGTCGACCTCGGTTGTGTAACCGGCCAGCGCGGTTGGGAACAGCAACGTGGTCAGGTCCTCGGCGGTGTGGAAGGTGAAACGTTCCCAGATGCCCGCCAGTGCGTCGAAGTATTCCGCGACGTAGGGGGCGTAGGCCGAGGGGTTGGTGCGTGCCTGTGCCCAGAAGCCCGAGATCATCGCCCAGCGGGTGTCGTTGGGGATTGAGGTGTCGGTGAGGACCTTGTCCCACACGTCGGCCTTGATCCACTCGCCTGCGCGCGCGGCGCGGCAGGCTGCAGCGTTCTGGTGGCCGGTCATCGTGTCGTCGTCGGCCTCGAGGGCGTCGATGTCGGACTCGGTGGCGACGCTGCCGCGCACGAGCGAGACCAGGAGATCCCACTTGAGGTCGACGTCCAGGTCCAGGCCGTCGAGGGTCTGGGTGGCGTCGAACAGGCCGCGGACGGCCTCGAACTGCTCCTCAGAAGAGGCATTGCGCGCGGCTGCGGCCACGAGCATGCGCTGCGCGTCCGAGCCGGAGGCGGCGGTGCGAGCCAGGAGCAGCAGGCGACGGCCCGTGTCCTCGGCGGCCTCGGCGCGAGCCTGCGGTGCGACGAAGGTGCGCACGGCCTCGTCGATGTGACGCAGGGTCAGCATGAGCAGGCTCATGTTGTCCTCAACCGGAATCGAGGTCAGCGCGAGGTTCAGGTAGTCGCGGGCAGCCATTTCGCCGTCGCGGGTCATGTCCCACGCCGAGGCCATGACGACGCCGCGCGTGAGGGAATCCGTAAACTTAGTGATGTTAGCGACCGCGAAGGCCAGGGACTGCTCGTCGAGACGAACCTTCGCGTAGCCGAGGTCACCATCGTTGACCAGGATGAAGTCCGGACGAGCGATGCCCGCAGCGGCCTCAACGAGCGTGTACGCGCCGTCGACATCGAGTTCCTCGCGGAAGACCTGGGCGAGTGTACCCTCCTCGGTCAGCGAGTAGCCCGCGACGCCCAGGCGATGCGGACGCAGGGAGGCACCCTCGGAGAAGGCCTCCTGCGTGATTTCGAGGCGCTCAATCGAGCCGTCCTCGGCGGTCGTGACGACCAGACGCAGCAGAGTCACGCCGGCTTCCTCCAGCCACACCTTCGACCACGAGGCCAGGTCGCGGCCCGACGCAGCGGCCAGCTCGGTGAGCAAGTCGTCCAGCGTCGCGTTGGCGTAGGAGTGCTTCGTCAGGTACTCGTGCAGGCCCGCGAAGAAGGTGTCGCGTCCCACGTAGGAGACGAGCTGACGCAGCACGGAGGCACCCTTGGCGTAGGTGATGCCGTCGAAGTTGACCTCAACGTCGGCCAGGTCGCGGATCTCAGCCGTGATCGGGTGCGTCGTGGGCAGCTGATCCTGCTTGAGGCCCCAGTCCTTACGGACCATGAAGCCGGTCCAGCCTTCGGTGTACTTGGTGGCCTCGGCCAAGGCCAGGTGGCTCATGAACTCAGCGAAGGACTCGTTGAGCCACAGGTCGTTCCACCACTTCATGGTGACCAGGTCGCCGAACCACATGTGCGCCAGCTCGTGCAGGATCGTGTTGGCGCGAGCCTCCATCTGAGCCTCGGTGGGACGCGTACGGAACACGTAGGCGTCGCGGAAGGTCACGCAGCCCGCGTTTTCCATGGCACCCGCGTTGTATTCGGGCACGAAGATCTGGTCGTACTTCGTGAAGGGGTAGGCGATGCCGTAGGCACCCTCGAAGAACTCGAAGCCGCGACGGGTGATGTCGATGATCTCGTCGGCGTCCAGGTGATCGATGATCGATGCGCGCGCGTACACGCCCAGGTCGATCGTGCGGCCGTCGGAGGAAGTGAGCGAGGCCGTGGTGCCTTCGTAGGGGCCGGCCACGATTGCGGTGATGTACGTCGACATCTTTTCCGTGGTCGCGAAGCGGTAGGTCCACGCGTCGCCGTCTTCCTCGGGGGAGGGGGGGGGCGTTGGAGAAGACCTTCCAACCCTTGGGGACCTTGACGGCGAGAGTAAAGACCGACTTCAGGTCGGGCTGCTCGAAGGTCGTGTAGACGCGGCGCGCGTCCGGGACCTCGAACTGGGAGTAGGTGTAGGCCTGGCCGTCCGCGGGATCGACGAAGCGGTGCAGACCTTCGCCGGTGTGCATGTACTGGCAGGACGCGTCGACCTCGAGGACGTTGTGCTCCGCCAGGTTGTTCAGCGCGATGCGGTTGTCCTGGTGGGTGGAGAACGGGTCGAGGCCGACGCCGTTCAGGCGAATCGAGTGCACGTTGTTGGACACGAGGTCCGCGAACGTGGACGCGCCTTCGCGCGCGTCAAACTCGATGCGGGTGAACGATCCGAAGTCGGTGTCGCCGCGCGTGAGGTCCAGCGAGATCTCGTAGCGTGTCACGGAGGAGATGATCGAGGCGCGCTCGGTTGCTTCCTCGCGAGTGAGGTTCAGGCCTGGCATGGGGTGCCTTTCCGTCGATGGAATGGGGGCGCTGTCGCGCCAAACATTTCTATGGTGTCATGTGTTGCAGGTGAATGCGCGGGGCGCGCCGAAATATGTCCGCTGGGACACGCTTTTACCAGATGATGACACGCTCGGCCGGATCGAGCCACATACCGTCCCCGGGCTTGACATCAAAGGTCTGGGCGAAGGCATCCAGGTTGCGCAGCACCTGGTTGCATCGGAACCTGCGGGGGAATGGGGTCGACTGCCAGCATCTGTCGGGCGAACTGGGGGCGGGTCGCGGTCCGCCAGGCGCGCGCCCACGAGAAGAAGAAGCGCTGGGCTCCGGTGATCTCGTCGATGACCGGGGCTGTTCGCGGGGTGAGTCCCTGCTCGGCCAGAGCGGCCACCCACGCCTTCCATGCGATTGTCATGCCGCCCAGGTCGCCGATGTTCTCACCGATGGTCAGGGCACCGTTGACGTGGGGGAGCGAGCGCTCGGTGCCGTCTTCGCTGTCGTCGGCCACGGCCTCGTCACCCTTGGTGGGCAGAAGAACAGAGGGCGTGAGGACGTCGTACTGTCCGATGAGGGCGTGGGTGCGTTCCTCGAAGGCGGCCCGGTCCTCGTCGGTCCACCAATTCGACAGGTTGCCCTCGCCGTCGTACCGGGATCCCTGGTCGTCGAAGCCGTGACCGATTTCGTGGCCGATGACCGCGCCGATCGCGCCGAAGTTCACCGCGTCGTCCGCCTGCGCGTCAAAGAATGGGGGCTGGAGGATCGCGGCGGGGAACACGATCTCGTTCTGGGTGGGGTTGTAGTAGGCGTTGACCGTCTGGGGGGGGTCATGTACCACTCGTCGCGGTCGACGGGTCCGCCCAGCTTGGCCCACTCGCGGTCGGTAGCGTGAGCGTTGGCGGCGCGCACGTTGTCCACGAGCGATGCTGTGGGATCCAGGTGCAGCGTCGAGTAGTCGCGCCACTTCACGGGGTAGCCGATCTTCGGATTGAAGGTCGCCAGCTTGGCCAGCGCCTTGACCTTGGTGTCCTCGCTCATCCAGTCGAGGCCTCGGATCGACTCGCCGTAGGCGTCGAGGAGGCGCTGGACGAGCACATCCATCGCTTCCTTTGCATCGGGCGGGAAATGGCGGGCGACCCACGCGCGGCCCATGGCCTCGCCCAGGTAGGACTCGATGAGGGACAGCGCGCGCTTCCACCGGGGACGCAGCTCCTGCGTACCGGAGAGGGTACGGCCGTGGAAGTCGAAGTTCTCCTCCACGAAATCGGCCGAAAGCAGGGATGCGCGCACGTCGATGGTCGACGCACTCAGCCACTCCTTGAGGGTGGCCAGGTCGGTGCTCTCCCACAGGGAGGCCGCGCCACGCAGGAAGTCGGGTTGGTCCACGTTGACGACGAGGCCGCAGACGGGCATGCGAGCTCCGCGCGCCCAGGCGTCCCAGTCGAAGCCGGGGGCGAGCGACGCCAAGCGGGTCCACGGCGTCGGGTTATCAGACAGGAGCGGGTCGCGGTTAGACACAGAGTCGCGGTGATGCGAGGCCAGGGCCGTCTCCAGGGCCATGATGCGGTGTACAGCACCTTCGGGGTCAGCCACGCCCGCGAGCGCTAGGAGGCGTCCGGTGTGGGCGACGTAGGCCTGGCGAATTGACTCGTAGTCCTCCTCGCGGTAGTAGGCCTCATCGGGCAGTCCAATGCCGGACTGGACGAGGGAAACCATGTAGGAGGAGGAATCATGAGGGTCAGTACCCACGTAGGCACCCACCAGACCACCGATGCCGGCGCGCATAAGCGCGCCCATGGCCTCGGCTAACTCCTCTCGCGTCGCGCAGGCGTTGATCGCGTCGAGTTCGGCGCGCAGGGGAGCGGCACCAGCGGCCTCGATAGTGTCCTCGTCGAGGAACTGCGTCCACAGGGTTGCGATGCGGTCCGCGTCCGGATCGTCGAGTCTGCCGGCGGCCGCGTCCTGCGCAATTGCGCGGGCATATTTTTCGGATGCGTCGCGCAGTGCGTGGAAGGCACCGTCCATCGGGCGGTCGGCCGGAATTTTGTGGGTTGCCAGCCAGGTGCCGTTCACGTGGCGGTAAAAATCGTCTTGGGGGCGCACGGAGGGATCCATGTTCGAAGATTCGAGGACGCGTGCGAGCAGTGTGTTTGTCATGCCCTCACTCTAGGGGGTCTGGTGCCTGTGGCGTGGATCGTAGCGATGTCGGCGAGGCGAAAACGGAATTACGTGACACGTATTGGTTGTTATTCCCGGTTTTCCGGACTATTCAAGGCAAAGACGTGCGAATGGAACTTTGGCGTACGCCGCGGGTGCACATATGTGCATAGGGGTCTGCGAATTCGTTCAAAAGGGGGCGTTTGGGGCAGAATTGTGAGCGCAATGAGGCACATCCTCATGAAGACGTGAAGGGAAAAACACGGTGAAGACACTTCGCACTGACGTGTGCGTCATCGGTGGCGGATCCACCGGTGCCGGCGTCGTCCGCGACGTCGCAATGCGCGGCTTTTCTGCCGTCCTCGTCGACCGGGCCGATATCGCTCAAGGTACGTCCGGTCGCTTCCACGGCCTACTCCACTCCGGTGCACGCTACATCGCCTCCGACCCCGAGTCGGCCACCGAATGCGCTGAAGAAAACGAGATCGTCAAGCGCATTAACTCCAACGCCATCGAGGCCACCGGCGGCCTCTTCGTGGTGACCGCTCGCGACGATGAAGATTACGCGGACCAGTTCTTGGCCCGTGCTGCCGCTGCAAAGGTGCCGGCAGAGGAAATCTCCATCGCCGAGGCCCTACGCCGCGAACCCCGTCTGGACCCACGCATCAAGCGTGCGTTCGCAGTCGAAGACGGAACGGTCGACGGCTGGCAGATGACCTGGGGAGCTATCCGCTCCGCGCAGGCCTACGGTGCCCAGATCCTAACCTACCACCGCGTCACCAATATTGAGCGCGACGGCGAGCGCATTTGTGCCGTCATCGTTCGTGATGAGCGCGGCGGCGAAGACATGCGCATCGAATGCGGATTCGTCCTGAACTGTGGCGGCCCATGGGCTGGAAAGATCGCTGGCTTGGCCGACTGCCACGGCGTCGACGTTGTCGCCGGTGCCGGCATCATGATCGCCATGAACCACCGCCTTACTCACTCGGTCATCAACCGCTGCGTGTGGCCCGCCGACGGTGACATCCTGGTGCCCGACCACACGGTGTGCATCATCGGCACGACGGACCTCAAGTCCGACGACGCTGACAACCTGCCGATCCCCGCCGACCAGGTCCAGCAGATGCTCGACTCCGGTGAAGCCATGATTCCCGGCTTCCGCAAGGCCCGGGCGGTGCACGCGTGGGCGGGTGCTCGCCCCCTCATCAAGGACTCTCGTGTGTCGGAGACTGACACCCGCCACATGGCGCGTGGCATGAGCATCATCGACCACAACTCGCGAGACGGCATCTACGGCATGCTCACCATCGCGGGCGGCAAGCTCACCACCTACCGCCTCATGGCCGAGCGCATCGTCGACATCATGTGCACCGAGATGGGGGAGACCCGCCCGTGTAAGACCGCCGACGAGGCCGTCCCCCCTGCCAAGGAAGCGCGCCTCTACACGATCGGCCACCGCCTCAAGAACGTCGAGTCCCGTAACGAGGGACCCACGCACGAGCAGATCATCTGCGAGTGCGAGATGGCCACCCGCGCCATGCTCGAAAACGTCATGGACACGCTGCCCAAGGGCCAGTTGGACGACGTGCGTCGCCAGATGCGCCTGGGCATGGGGCCGTGCCAGGGCGGCTTCTGCTCCCAGCGCGCCGCAGGCATCGCGCACGAGCGCGGTGATATCGACTCGATGCGCGCCAACGGGCTGCTTCGCCTGTTCTTGAAGAACCGCTGGATCGGCCTGTGGCCCATCCTGTACGGAAAGCAGGCCAGGCAGGCTGTTCTCGATGCATGGATCCACGAGGGCACGCTCGACGTTGAGCACCTGCCCGCAGCCAAGGAAGAGGTCGTTCGATGAGAGACGTCGTTGTTATCGGTGCCGGCCTAGCCGGTCTGTCCGCCGCGATCAAGGCGGCCGATGCGGGCCTGAGTGTCACCCTCATCACCAAGGGTGTGGGCGGTATTCAGCTCGGCACGGGCACGGTCGATATCCTCGGCTACGGCCCCGACCTGATTGACAAGCCTCTCGAGGCGCTGGAAGCCCACGTCGCCTCGCGTCCCACGCACCCCTACGCGCACGTCACCCCGGCTTACGTCGGTGCATCCGTCGCGTGGCTGCGCGACACGGTTGGCCCGGACGCCCTCATCGGCGATGAGACGCGCAACGTGCGTATCCCCACCGGCGTCGGCGCGCTGCGCCCCACCTGCTTGATCCCGCCCTCCATGGAGGCCGGTATCCCTCAGGCGGGCGCCCGCTACGCCATCGTGGGACTGAAGCGACTCAAGGACTTCCACCCCAGCCTCGTCGCCGAGAACCTGTCGTGTCAGACCGGCCCCGACGGCAAGACGATCACTGCGCGTGCCCTGAGCGTCGACTACGTCGTGCGTGACGGTGAGATCGACTCCGTGGGCACAGTGCACGCTCGCAGCCTTGACCACGAGGAGAACCGCGCGCGCCTGGCCGCCCAGATCCGTCCCCTCCTTCAGGACGGCGAAATCGTTGGCCTGCCCGCCGTGCTCGGCCTCGACGATCCGAACGCGTGGCGCGATCTGGCCGACAAGCTCGGTCACCCGGTCTTCGAGATCCCGATCCAGCCCCCGTCGATTCCCGGCATGCGCTTGAACGCGCAGCTGACCCGTATGGCTTCCGCCAAGGCGCGTGTCATCCTCGGTTCGCCCCTCACAGCGATTCACGCCGCGGATGGGCGCATCCAGGCCGTCGACTACGCCAGCGCTGGACGCGCCACACGCGTCGAGACGCGCGCTGTGATCCTGGCGGCGGGCGGCTTCGAGTCCGGTGCCCTCGAGATAGATTCTTACGGTGCTGTGTCCGATACCGTGTGCGGCCTGCCCGTCATGGGACCCACCGGCCAGCTGCTGCACGCCGATTTCTGGGGCGACGAGCAGCCCCTGTTCCTGGCAGGCCTGGCCGTCGACGACTCCATGCGCGTCGTCGATGACAACGGCACGCCCGTGTACACCAACCTGTTTGCTGCGGGCGGCAACCTGGCCGGTGCCACCCGCTGGCGTGAAAAGAGCGGTGAAGGTATCGCGCTGGCCAGCGCTCTGGCCGCCGTCGACGCAATCGTGGAGGAGCTGAAATGACCCTGGAAATGTCAACGCTGATGGGACCGGGCGTGGAGGAAACCGACGTGTTCTCCCTTGAGGGTGACGCGGCGCTGCGCGCCAGCCTGGACGCCTGCGTCAAGTGCACGATCTGCGAGACGCAGTGCCCCGTCATGCGCGTCACTGACCTGTTCGGTGGCCCGAAGTACTCCGGCCCGCAGGCCGAGCGCTTCCGCAAGGACGGGCAGATGGTGGATAAGTCCATCGACTACTGCTCGTCGTGCGGCACCTGCTCGCTCGTGTGTCCCCAAGGCGTGAAGGTCACCGAGATTATTCATCACCGTCGCACCGCGATGAAGGAAGCGCACGGCATTCCGTTGCGTGACCGCCTCATCGGCCGTACGTCGCTGATCGGCACCATGATGACCCCGGTCGCCCCGATTGCGAACTGGGCGCTGGATGTCAAGCCGATCCGCGTGGCGATGGAGGCTGTTATTGGTGTGCATCGCTCGGCTCCCATGCCGCGCGCCTACGGGCGTACCTTCGAGTCCTGGTTCAAGAAACACACGCCGCTGCCCGGCTCGGGCACGCGTGGCCAGGTGATCTTCTTCCACGGATGCGCCGGCCAGTATTTCGAGGTCGAGACCTCCATTCATTCGGTCATGGTGCTTGAGCACCTGGGGTACGAGGTCTTGGTCCCAAGCACGGCTGCTGCGGTCTGGCGCTGCAGTCCAACGGCCTCTACAAGGATGCGCGCAAGTACGTCTCGAAGCTGACCAACGACCTGCGTAGTGTGAACCGTGACGCCCCGATCATTTCCGCGTCCGGTTCGTGCGCGGGCATGCTGCGTCACGAGGCACACGAGATCTTGGAGATGGACACGCCCGAGCTGACCGATGCGGGTAGCCGCATGTGGGACATCAGCGAGTTCTTGCTGCACCTGTATGACAAGGGTGAGCTGGACACGAACTTCCAGCGCATCGACGTCACTATCCCGTACCACGCGCCCTGCCAGGTCAAGTCTCAGGGCCTGGGCAAGCCGGCCATTGAGCTCATGAGTTTGATTCCCGGCGTGACCGTCAAGGATTCCGAGCAGCCTTGCTGTGGCATCGCGGGCACGTACGGCATGAAGAAGGAGAAGTACGCGATCGCCCAGGCCGTGGGCGCTCCTGTCTTCGACTTCATCAAGCAGGTCAACGCCGAGCTGGCGGCATGCGACACGGAGACGTGTCGTTGGCAGCTGCGTACGGCCACGGGTGCGAATGTCGTTCACCCGATCTGGCTGATTCACAAGGCTTACGGTCTGCCCAACGGCTGAGACACGAGCGAATATCCCCGGGCGCGCACGACGATGCGTGCCCGGGGATATTACTGTGTGCTCATGAGCATCTCTCGCCGCGTCGTCGTCACTGGAGCCTCTAGCGGAATTGGGCAGGCTACCGCCCGCCTGTTGGCGAAGCGGGGGTGGAGGGTCGTTGCGGTGGCCCGTCGCCGCGAGCGCCTGGAGGCTTCTCGCCGCCGAGATCGGTTGCGAGTACTGGGCGGCTGACCTGAGCAATGAGGCACAGGTGGAGGAGATGGCCGCCCGTGTCCTGGAGGGTGGCCCCGTGGATGCGCTGGTGAACAACGCCGGTGGAGCTATCGGTGCGGACAGCGTCGCCGACAGTGACCCTGCCGGGTGGAGTGCGATGTTCGACCGTAACGTGCTGACCGCCCTGCACTGCTCGCGCGCTTTCTGCCGGGTATGTGCGAGCGTGGGGGAGACCTCGTGTTCCTGACCTCGACTGCCGCCCACGATACGTATCCGGGTGGCGGTGGCTACGTGGCCGCCAAGCACGCCGAGCGCATTATTGCCAATACCCTGCGCCAGGAGCTGGTGGGCGAGCCCGTGCGCATCATCGAGATCGCGCCCGGCATGGTGCGCACCGAGGAGTTTTCTCTTAACCGCCTGGGCTCCCGGGAGGCGGCCGATCGCGTCTATGAGGGGGTTGCTGCCCCGCTCGTTGCCGAGGACATCGCCGAGGTGATTGTGTGGACCCTGGAGCGCCCGTCCCACGTCAATATTGACTCGATGATCGTGCGCCCGGTGGCTCAGGCGACGAACACTCTCGTGGCAAGGAACGCCCCCGAGGCGTAGACGGTGGGGCTGATCGCGGCGGTGGGACGAGGCCGGGGTGGGTTGGTCCGCGGCGAGCGGTGAGCGTTCCCGGCCTCGTGCGATGACGAATCCATGGGACGCAGCTGCGAACGGACCATGAAGATCGCGACCGCTACCAGGAGAGCGCAGAAGGACAGCATGAGGCCTCGGGCCGACACGAGCGGGGCCAGCGCCGCTCCCGCCCACGCACCCGCCAGGCCAGCGAGCGCGAAGGTCGGTCCCTCACGCCACGCGACGCTCCCGCTGCGAGCGCGCGTGGCCAGGGAGACGGCGGCCGTCAGTCCCACGATGATAAGAGACAAGCCCGTGGCCTGGTGCGGGGCTTGGCCGAGGACATAAACGAGAATGAGGACGGAGACAATGCCACCTCCCGCGCCGAGTGAGCCGACAACGACGCCGACGAGCGCGCCGATGAGGAGGGCGTGAAGGATCATCGGATCCCCTGCCCGGGTGCAGGCGTGGGAGGACGGACCCCCAAGGAGGCCGCGAGCGCGGGGTCCATGATGTCGCTGGCCTGCCTGCTCGCCGCGATGAGCATGCCGATGGCGCGCAGGGCGGGGGTGGCATGCTCGTAGAAGGTGCGGTAGCCCTCGCATAGGTAGTTGTGCGCGCGCTCGCCCCGGCGCACGAAACGGTCTTTCGGACACCCGCCCCAGCACAGGCGCAGGTACGCACACGCACGGCACTCCTCGTCCAGGTCGGGCTTGAGGCGCGCGAGGTCGCGCATCTTATCGGAGGCGGCCAGCTGCGACAGCGACGCGGAGGTGATCGAGCCGACCAACCAGTCCGGCTCCACCCAGTGATCGCAGGCGTACACGTCACCGTTAAACTCCATCGCCATGTTCGCTCCGCACACCGGCGCGTGCACACACACCGACGCCGACCCGAACATGGCCGACAGCGTCGAATCCACGTCCTGAATGAAGACCTCACCCACGTCGGAGGCCATCCACTGGTCGAACACCTCGCACAGGAAACGCCCGTAGGAAGCGGGGGACGTGGAGCGGCTCGTCACGCAGTCCCCGTCCTGTCGATACAGGAGCGCCGAGGTCCCGGAGCGCCAGCCGCGCACAACCATCGCGTGGGTGCCGCGCCCACCACGGTTCAGCCGGTAAGCGTCGTGCATGTGGGCGGGTCCGTCGATGGAAACTCCCACGAGAAACTCGTGGTCAGCGAAAAAAACGCGCCCACTCATCGCTCACCAGTCTGCAGGGCATGACGCACACGCTGGGTGGGGCGACGGTAGCGTTCACACAGCTCCACGAGACGCTCGAAAAAAGCTCAGGCCGCGCAGGGTCGGCTCCCCGCCCTGCCACAGCATCGTCACCTCGCCGTCGGGACTCGACCCGAGGAACGACTGCACGTAGCGCTCCAGCGTCTTCTCCGACATGGTCTGCGCCGCCGCATCGTAGAGCAACTCCTTGGACAGGAAAAAGCAATACTGGCAGTCCAGGTTACATGCCGCACCCGTCGGCTTCGTCACCACAGAAAAGGGGATCTGGGCATTCACGAACGCTCACCCCCAGCGCGCACCCCCACCCCCAGGCGAGGCCGTGGCCCTCCCCGGTGAGGCGCGCGCTCGCGGTCGGCGTCCTCGCCCGATGGGTGGGCCGCGATGTAGGCGCAGCCCTGGGCGGCCCTGAGCGGTCCTAGCGAGGACGTGACCACGTCGATGTCCCACTCCATGACGGGAAGGAGTTCCGCGCGCATGTGGGCGGCTATGTCCTCCTTGATCTGGGGGAAAGTGTCCACGGTCTCGCCCGCTACGATGATTGCTTTCGGATTGATGAGTAACGCCGCCGACCCGAGCACGTATCCGATCGCCCGTGCGGCTCCCTCCAAGGCTGCCAGCGCACGCTCATCGTCGGCGTGCACAGCCGCGCGCAGTTCCCTCAGATCGCGCGCCCCCGCTCGCTCGCATAGGGCAGGCACCGACGCGAGCGTCTCCACGCAGCCGCGCTTTCCGCACCCGCACAGTGCGTCGTTTCCCGCCACCGTGATGTGTCCCAGTTCCCCGGCCAATCCTCTCGCCCCGCCTACCAGGCGAAAATCGGAGACGACGCAGCCTCCCACGCCGCCCGACAGGCGCACGTCGATCCCCTGGGAGGTGGCGCTCGCAGACAGTGCCTTGCAGGTCTGTTCGAGGCACTCCAGGAGCGTCGGGGATACGGGGGAGACGATGTGGGCGGCGGCCAGGACGGTGCCGGAGCGGCTGAGCATGACGGCGGCGCAGGATGTGCGTGTGACTAGGAGGCCGACCGCGTGGGCGGCGGATGCGTTGAGGGTCAGGAGCTGAGTGGGGCGACCGCGCCCGGGCGCGTTGGAGCGGACGGGCACGACCGATCCTTCGTCGAGGAGGGTGGTGAGGGCGCGGCCGAGGTTCGTGCGGGAGGTTTCCAGTGCCTCGCAGAGCTGCGAACGCGTCGCCGGGGAGAGGGAGAGGTGGGCGACGATACGGTCCCTCGAGGGTGGGGAGGGTGGCGCGTGGGGTAGTGCATGTCCGTCCTTCCCGGGTGTGTGCCGTGAGCGGTGCCCTGCCACGGCCTCGTTATTTTTTATGATACGCGTCACTGAGTGTGTCCCGTGGGTGGCGTGTGTCTGCGTGGGTGTCGCGGCGGCGGAAGTCTGGAGTCCCTTCCGCCGCCGCGCGTCTAGTCGCTCGTGACCTCGTCGAGGTCGGAGCGAGCCGTGTTGACCAGTGGGATGTCGAAGTCCGTCATTGCCGCCATCCACTTGGCGAAGGAATGGTCTCCGCGCTTGCGCAGCTGCAGGTAGAGGTTTGTGGCCAGCTCCCCTGCGGATTTCGTCGTACACAGGCACGGTGTAGACGTTGTTCATCTCCGCCGGATCCAGGCGCAGGTCGTAGAGCTCGTTGATCGACTCGGGGTTGATGACGAGCTTGAAGTCCCGCGTGCGCAGCATGCGCTGCTGGAGGGGGAAGTGGTGGCCGTGGAACTCGCACACGATGTCCTCGCGCCAGCCCTCAACGTCCTCGCCGCGCGTCAGGTCCACGATCGAGCGGCCATCCTCCACGAGCGAGGTGTCCAAGCACGCGATGTCCAGAACCGTGGCCGGCAGGTCGATGAGGGAGACGAACGCATCCGAGCGACCCACCGTGGACACGCCGGGGATGCGGGCGATAAAGGGGACGTTGTAGATGTCGTCGTACATCATCGGGCCCTTGTCGTTGAGGCGGTGCGATCCCGTGAACTCCCCGTGGTCTGCGCAGAAGAAGACCGCCGTGTCGTCCAGGATGCCCAGCTCGCGCGCCACGTCCATGATGCGCCCGATCTCGTAGTCGATCATCGCTGTGTATCCCCAGTAGACCGCGATGAGCTTCTTCCACTGCTCGTTCGTGAACGAGGACGTGGACCAGTAGGTCGCGTAGTTCTCCTGGATCGGGGGCTTTTCCGATGAGGGGGTCTCCGAAGTTTTCCGGCAGCTCCACGAGGTCGGGGTCGATCAGGTCGAACCACTCGTCGGGCAGGAAGTAGGGCAGGTGGGGGCCGAAGAAGTGCACGTCTAGGCAGAAGGGCTGACCCGAGTCTTTCCAGTCGGCCGCGTCCTCGCGCAGCTTCTCGATCGCGCGGTCTGCCAGGAATCGCTCGAAGGTGGCCTCCTCGGGCTGGTCCAGGCGTGCGGCGATGACGTGCCCGTCGCGCCCGCCGGGGAGCTTGCCGCGCCACAGGTCGTGGGCGCGCACCGGCGGGAGGTTATTGGCCTCGAGCCAGGCGACGTACTTTTCGTTGGCCACGGGGTTTTCGGCACCCCAGTAGGTGTCGTCGTCCGCGCCGAAGGCGTCGGGCAGGTTGTATCCGCAGTGGTATTTGCCGACGATGCCGACGTTGTAGCCGGCGTCGCGTAGCTCCTGCGTGTACGTCCACGTGCCCTTGGGGATCGAGACCTGGTAGGCGATGTTCCACTCGGGGTTGGCCAGCACCTGGTGCTTACCCGGGCGCTTGCCGGTCATGAGTGAGGCGCGCGCCGGCGTGCAGATCGCGGTGGGCGTGAAGCAGTGGGTGAAGGCGAAGCCCGATTCGCCCATTGCGTCGATGACGGGGGTGTGGGCGTGGGGGTTACCCAGGCAGCCGATTGTGTCGGTGCGGTGCTGGTCGGTCATGATGACCAGGACGTTACGTACGTTGTCGGGAATGTCCCGAGTTATATCAGTCATTGCAGTGCCTATTCGTCGTTGAAGCTCGAGTGGAGCCCACCGCCTTCATGGCGGCCTTCAGGACCATGCTTTCGAATCCGTAGAAGAAGGGACCAAAAGTTGTAATGATCGCCAGCGTTGTCGCATAGCGCCTCGCGTTCTTCTCGTGGGGCGTGAGTGAGGGTGTCGTAGACATGTCTTCGTCCTTGAGGGTGAGGAATGCGCCCGCGCCTGCTGTGTGCGCACTCCTCACGCTACGCGCCTCTTTTTGTGCCTGAGCTAACGGACATAAACATGGTGAGTGACTTAAGTCACTCACCATGTTGGTGCTCACCGCTTCTGAATCACAAACTCCGGATCCGGAGCACTCGTCACCTCCACCGACTCAGCATCAATAACCAACGCCTTCGTCCCACGCAGACGCAACGTCCCACGCACCCGCACCCAGCTATCCGCCGCAGGAACCGCTCCGTCCCACTGCATCGCAAAACCAATCGCATACGCGTCCGCCGCACAACACCAAATCGCCATACGCGCCACCGCGAAACTCTCCTCCTGCGTCAACCGCGGAATCGACGCCTGCCCACGCGCCGACGCCTCGCTCATCACAAAACCCGTCAACTCCACACGCTGGCCATCATGCACCTGCCCATGGAACGTCAACTCCTCAATCTGAGCAGCAAAGTTCTCCGTCGTCAGCTCCAACACCCCACTCGACGAGGCCTGGGCCCCACCCCCGCTCTGGCTCCCACCCGGGGTGGCCGACTGCGCGCCCCCATCCGCGCTCGCGGGGGGAGCGGAGGGGTTGTTCTCGGATGGTGCACCGGTATCCGCCTCGGCCTCGTTCTCAGTATCAGCAGCGCGAGCACTAATCGTGGTTGCGGCCAGCTCAGAGGGGGACACGCGGAAGGGGAGAATCAGAATGAGGGCGGCCAGGATAGCAACGCAGGCGCGCGTCAGCCCACGACGCGACGACGCGGGCGCATGGGTGTGGCTCACCCTCGCCCACCTCCAGACGCGACGACAACGCCAGCGCGCACGCCAACAAGCCGACGCCCGACATGAGGATGCCCAGCCGCGCCGACGGTGGCACGAATGACCCGTAGCGTCCCGACAGCGCCATCCACGCGAGCGCAGCACCCAACCCCGCCAGAGACAGGGCCTCCAGGGTGGGAGCAATCCGATCCAACAGCTTTCACGAGAGAACCCCCATCCACCAGGAGCCGCCAACAACCAACGCGGCAACTGCTGTCACTGTCACGAACAGGCGCGCCACAAACGCTCCGCGGAACTGCGACGACAACAACGCCATGTTCTTTACATCCATCATCGGCCCGTACACCATGAAGCCCATGAGAGCACCTGTCGGTGCCAATGAGGCGAACGAGCGTGCAATCACTGCATCAGATGATGAGCACAGGGACAGGGCAAAACCTGCTCCCATCATCAGAGCCAACGCACCCGCCGCAGGTAGCCCCGACAGCAACGACGACACCGGCCACAGCACCTGTGCCACCGTTGATGCGGCCACGCCTCCCAGTAAGAACGGCAAAATTCGCCCAAACGACCGACCAGTCGCTGCCAACACGCCAGAGACGCTCCGGTCGGGCATCTCGCACCCGTGCTCGCAGCAACACGCATCGCCCCCGTGATCGGTGTCCAACAGGCTCTCCTCGCGCAGCGCGCGTGGGGGAATGACCAGCATAGACAGGCCGACCGTGAGGGCGACGATGACGGAAAGGCCAACGCGCGCGGCGACGAGCGACCACGACCCGAAGGCGTAGAGCGTCGAGGCGAACACCAGCGGGTTGATCGCGGGGGGAAGCCAGCATGAGGGTCGTCGCCGCCGACAGGGGAACCCCCTTGCGCAGGAGGGATCGGAAAATCGGAACGGCCGAGCAATCGCACACGGGCAGCACGAAAGCTGCGAGGAGCGCAGTTGGCACCGAGGCGAGGGGGTTCGTCGGGAACACCCGGGCGATAAGCGCGGGGGAGAGGTAGGCCTCGATGAGTTCGGCGACGACAACGCCCAGGAGGAGGAAGGGGATCGCCTGCAGGGTCATGCCCACCGCGATCGTCGCTGCGCGCCCAACCGGGAAACCCGCGCCGGATAGGGACCCCTGCAATGCCCAGGTGACCAGCAGCGCGGCGATCACGCACGTGCCGACGAGCGCACCCCAGGGGAGCGCGGGGCGTTTCGTTTCCGTTTCAAACACCCCACAACTCTAGTGCAGGGCTGCGCGCTCCCCGCAAGCACGCGCCGTGGCGACGAGGCCGTGGACCGAGGCGGGAGGAGCATGCCTGCGCTGTGGGCAGACAGACGCGCCCCCGATGGGCATCTGAACAGTCGCTTCGCTACACTGGTTTTTCGCTACGATCCGGCCCGCGACAGCGGGGTATCACCGGGGAGCATTCGGAAGAAAGAGGGCAGCGACAGCCGGCCACGGCCTCGTCCCCTCCAGTAGAACCGGACGGGAGGGCCCGACACAGCCCCAACGAAGCGGCCGCACCCGACCAACGGGAGCGGCAAGCGGGGTGGTACCGCGGGTGCCGGCGACGCCGGTCCTCGTCCCTGTATAGGCGCGAGACGAGGACACTCATGACGAAGCACGGCTTCTATCCCCGCCACCGGCAAGACGAGGTGGACCCCAGCCCTTCCTTCCCGACCATGGAAGCATCCACGCTGGCCTTCTGGGCGAGCGATGACACCTTCCGCAAGTCGGTGCAGATGCGCGACGCCGGCGAGCACGGCTCTAACGAGTTCGTGTTCTACGATGGTCCGCCTTTCGCCAACGGCCTGCCCCACTACGGTCACCTCCTGACCGGCTACGTCAAGGACGTGGTGGGCCGCTACCAGACCATGAAGGGCCACCGCGTCGAGCGCCGCTTCGGCTGGGACACGCACGGTCTGCCCGCCGAGCTCGAGGCGCAGCGCCAGCTCGGCATCGAAGACGTCACCGAAATCACCCGCGAGGGCGGCATCGGTATCGAGGCGTTCAACGCGGCCTGCCGTTCCTCCGTCTTGCGCTACACGAAGGAATGGGAAGAGTACGTCACCCGCCAGGCTCGCTGGGTGGACTTTGAACACGACTACAAGACATTGGACAAGTCCTACACGGAGTCCGTGATCTGGGCGTTCAAGCAGCTTTTATGACAAGGGTCTGGCCTACCAGGGCCACCGTGTCCTGCCCTACTGCTGGAACGACCGCACGCCCCTGAGTAACCACGAACTCAAGATGGACGACGAGGTCTACCAGGACCGCACCGACAACACGGTGACGGTGGGCCTGCGCCTCGAGCAAGCTGCGCGAGGATTCGGCCCGCCCCGAGCTGGCGCTCATCTGGACGACCACGCCGTGGACCCTGCCCTCGAACTCGGCTGTCGCCGTGGGACCGGAGATCGAGTACTCCCTCGTCGAGGTTGCGGCCGACCATGAGGGCAACCTCGCCGGCGAGCGCGTCCTCATCGCCACCGACCTGATCCCCTCCTACGCCAAGGAGCTGGGCGAGGACCACACCATCGTCGCCACCTACAAGGGCAGCGAGCTGGTGGGCCTCCACTACCACCCGATCTACGACTACTTCGACACCCCCGAGCGTCGCGCCGAAGGCACTGCCCCCGGCCCCAACGGCTGGTCCATCATCGCCGCCGACTACGTGACGACCACGGACGGCACCGGCCTCGTCCACCAGGCACCCGCCTTCGGTGAGGACGACATGTGGACGTGCATGGAGTACGGCATCGGCCTCGTCATGCCGGTCGACGAGGGCGGCGTCTTCACCTCGGAGGTCCCCGACTATGAGGGCATGCAGATCTTCGACGCGAACCGCTACGTGGTCGCCGACCTGCGCGAGCAGGGTGGCCCGATTGCGCGCCGCGCCCCCGAGATCCGCGCCGTGCTGGTGCGCGAGAAGTCCTACGTGCACTCCTACCCGCACTGCTGGCGCTGCCGCAAGCCCCCTCATGTACAAGGCCGTGTCCTCCTGGTTCGTGCGCGTGACCCAGATTCGCGACCGCATGGTCGAACTCAACCAAGAGATCACGTGGACCCCCGCGCACACCAAGGACGGCATCTTCGGCAAGTGGCTGGAGGGTGCCCGCGACTGGTCGATCTCGCGTAACCGCTTCTGGGGCGCGCCGATCCCCGTGTGGGTGTCGGACGATCCGGCCTACCCGCGCACGGACGTCTACGGCTCCATCGCGGAGCTCGAGGCCGACTTCGGCGTGGAGGTCACGGACTTCCCACCGTCCCTTCATCGACTCTCTGACGCGCCCGAACCCGGACGATCCGACGGGTAAGTCGACGATGCGTCGTATCTCCGACGTGTTCGACTGCTGGTTCGAGTCCGGCTCGATGCCCTTCGCGCAGGTGCACTACCCGTTCGAGAACCAGGAGTGGTTCGAGAACCACTACCCGGGCGACTTCATCGTCGAGTACATCGGTCAGACGCGCGGCTGGTTCTACACGCTGCATGTCCTGGCGACCGCGCTCTTTGATCGTCCCGCGTTCCGTTCCTGCGTCTCCCACGGCATCGTGCTGGGTGACGATGGCCTGAAGATGAGTAAGTCGCTGCGTAACTACCCGGACGTGGCCGAGGTGTTCAACAAGTACGGCTCTGACGCGATGCGTTGGTTCCTCATGTCGAGCCCGGTCGTGCGCGGCGGCAACCTGATCGTCAAGGAAGAGTCGATCCGCGACACCGTCCGTCAGGTGCTGCTGCCGATCTGGAACACGTACTACTTCTTCACACTGTACGCCGGTGCCTGCAACAAAGGCGAGGGCTACGAAGCGAAGCGCATCGACCTGTCCTCGCCCGAGGCCGTGGCCGCGCTGGTGCAGATGGACCGTTACCTGCTGGCGCACACCCGTACCCTCGTTGAGGACGTGCGCGGCGCGCTGGACGCCTATGACGTGGCGGGTGCGTGCGAGGTGGTCCGCGACTACCTGGACGTTCTGACGAACTGGTACGTGCGTACCCAGCGTCAGCGCTTCTGGGACGAGGACAGCGCTGCGTTCGACACGCTGTACACGGCTCTCGTGACGCTCATGGAGCTGGCGGCACCCCTGCTGCCGCTGCTGAGCGAGGAGATCTGGCGTGGCCTGACGGGCGGGGAGTCCGTGCATCTGACGGACTACCCGGTCATCGACGAGGCCGTGGATGCCCCCGAGCTGGTCGCCGCTATGGATGAGGTTCGTTCGATCGTGTCGTCGGCTCACGCGCTGCGCAAGACACATCAGCTGCGCGTGCGCCAGCCGCTGGCCTCCCTGCAGGTTGTCTCCGAGCACTTTGCGGCCCTGGAGCCCTTTGCGGACCTGATTGCCTCCGAGGTGAACGTGAAGTCCGTGGTGTTCTCTGCGCCGGAGAATTCGGGCTTGAGCGTTCGTACCGAGCTGAGCCTGAACCCGCGTGCCTTCGCCCCGTCGGTTCGTAAGCTGACGAGCCAGCTGTTCAAGGCGCAGAAGTCTGGGCAGTGGGAGCTGACGGAAGACGGCGCATGCCGTTTCCCGGGCGTCGTGGTTGACGGCGCTCCGCTGGAGCTGACGGGTGACATGTTCTCGGTGTCCACCTCCGTGGACGCTGCCGAGGGACAGGTCGCGGACGTGCTGGCGTCGGGCACCTTCGTGGTGCTCGATACGGAGCTGACCCCCGAGCTGGAGGCCGAGGGCTACGCCCGCGACGTCGTGCGCGCCGTCCAGGACGAGCGTAAGAACGCCGGCCTGCACATCGCGGATCGCATCGACCTGTCGCTGACGGTTCCCGCCGATCACGTGGCTGACGTGGAGACCTGGCGCGATATGATCGCCGCCGAGACCCTCGCGCTGTCTCTGACGGTCGAGGCTGGCGACAAGCTCGCGGTGAGCGTCGCCAAGCACTGAGTGCTGTCGCTCAGGCGGGCGGGCTGCGCGAAGGCGCGGCCCGCCCGCTTTCATACGCGATGACGGGGCGGGGCGCACATCTTGCAGAGCACACGTCGCAGGGCACAGGCAGGGGGCGTGTGCCTAGCGCTGAGGTGCAAACACCGAAGCGCTAGCGCGACGCGATGTAACGCAGGTCGACGGTCGCCTCACGCAGGCGCTCGAGGTGAGGCAGAGTTTGACGTCATCCACGGTGAGAGGACGGGTTGACCGTCCCTGCTTCATGAAGGAGTTCAGCAGATCCTCGCGAGAAAATCGCGTGGCGAAGAGGATCTGGCGCAGCTCAAGGCTGTTCGTCGCCTCGACGCTCAAGATAGGGTAGGTCGCGTGCGTAGCGTTTGACCCTGGGCCACGGTGTATCCGTGATGCGCCAGCGGCCATCGGTCGGCGGATCGCTCGGCAGAACGATGGGGCACAAACGAAGATTGGCGCGGCGCAGCGCACCGAGCTGCGTGATCAGAACGTAGCTGGCGAAGGCCTCGCTGCGCGTGTCCATCGTGAAACGCGTGCTCGGGTGACGCTCGGACCAGCTGAAACGGTAGTAGCCCGATATCTCCCACATCGTGAAGAAGTCAGTGTTGTAGGGACGAGAACGAGTGCCCGTAGCCGTATCCGTTCTGGAAGTCACTTTGTGCGACGGAAGTACCCGAACAGAGCTTCCCAATCAACGTCTCTAACTTCTCCAACATGCTCGGAGACTCCTTCAATGATGTTTTGCGTGATGAGTTCGTCAATCGTCATGGCAACCCATGCGCCCAGAGCGACCTTCTCGAGGATACGAACCTGGGGAGCGTATCCGTAGGACCCGTGGTCTTCGTCGAGCAAACAGATCTCGATCATGACGTCCTCAGGCAGAGCGTTGCCCGTGAAACGGAACTGGTGGTAGAGCTCGTTGAAGTTAGCCGGCGGCCCCGAGCGGAACTCGGAGGGGAAGATGCCGCCGTTCATGATGGGGGTCAGATGGCGTCCGCCGACGTGGCCAATGTGATCGAGGCCGGTGATGTCGAAGGCTTCGATGAACTCGGCCTTGGAACGGAAAAATCGATTGGTTCCAGGGACCTCGCCGTGGTCGCGATCCTGGCGCCACGCGGGGAACGTGGTCTTCGGCTTGGCGTATCGGGAGCGGAGCCAGGCGTTGGTCGACACCAGTTCGGGGTCGGTGCCATCGGACATCTGGGCCGCCATGGAACCGGTGACGTCCATGCCCGCTCGATAACGTTGCCCGAGTCCTGCCTCGGCGTGGGGGAGCACGTCCCCGGGGCCGGGAGCGCGCACGGGGAACATTGCGCTCATGGGGGTGACGACTTCGTCTGGGTGTGGATTGTGCGGCTCGGGGGGCACGGAAGCTCGATTCTCTGTGATGATGCAGGTCAGGAAACGGCGATCCCAGCCGCTATCGTCCTGGCGGTTGCGGGATCGGGGGAGCTGCGTACGGTCGCGGGGGAGCCGGGGTTGACTGAACAGGAGGAGCCAGGATCGGGGACACGGCACGCGGGGGAGTCTGAGGGCCGTGCGTAGGCTGTGCGGGCCTGTCCGCTGTGGGACGCTGGGGCACAGAGCCACCCCTGTCACTGTGCGCGTGCGCTCCCGCGTGGGAGACAGTACTCGCTTGGGTTTGCTGTCCGGTGTCCGCGACTTTTGACGCCACGGGCGAAGAGGCCGTGTGGGCGGGCTTGTCTGTTTTGCTGCGCCGTGGCCCCTTGCTTCCCTTATGCCCGCGGCTGGGCTTAGCGGGCTTTCTGAACATTGCCAGCTCGAGGGCGTTCATGAGCGGACAGACCATCTTGTTGTAGCGCTCGTAGTCCAGGCCGTAGAGTTCTTCGCTTACGCATTTGAGGCGCACGTTGGAGAATTGCACCTGCGTGTAGAAGAAGATCGACATGGGGACTTTGAACACCGTGGAGATGCCAGCGATTGCGATGCTTGAGGATTCGGGGATCGTCAGGACGTCGTCGCGTGACTTGATGCGCTGGCTTTTCTCGTCCACGAAAATCACGATTTCCGTGAAGTAGTCGAATGCGGCATAGATCGCTTGGAGCATTTGCTGCCACGAGACGCGGTGCGTCAGCGTGAACGTTGACCGAATCCAGCCGCTATCGACGTGTTGTCCTTCAAGATACATGGCACTGCTCCTCTCGCGTCGTTGTTCGCCGAAGGTGTGTGGGTGTTCAGCCGTGGGTGGGGGTGCTGGACCCGTTGGGCTTGGCCGCGTGCAGGTGCATCATGATCTCCATGGAGTCCATGAGCTGAGACATCGACTTGTTGTACTTCTCGTAGGTGGTGTTGCGGAACTCTTGGTTGACGCTGCCGACGGATACCGCTACCGCTTGGCTCTGATTGCGGAATGTGATCATCAGGGGGGCGTTGAGGACCGTGGAGATGCCGCGCAGTATGATCGCGCGGTCTTCCGGGATTGTGAGGATGTCCGACTGCTTGGCCACGGAGATCTGCGTGCCGTCGACCAAGACCTGTGGGTTGGCGAAGTACGGGTACGCCCCGTGCACGGCCTGGAGCAGCTGGTCCCATGTGACGCGGTACGTTAGGTTGAACGTGGAGCGGATCCAGCCGTTTTCCTCACGTTCTTCAACGAGCAGCATGTCTCATCCTTATCGTGTCACGCGTGCATGAGAGCGCGCGTGAGGGGCATCCTATCAGTGAGCGCTCAGCGAGCCGCATCAATAGCTGCTTTGGCGGTTTTCAGGTCGACGCCGGTGCGGTCTTTGTATGCCTTGATGGCGCTGATGAGGCGGTCGTCGGCCACCATCTGGAGTTCGGCATCCGTCAGCTCGCGGCTGGTGGAGTCGATCGTGGATGTGGGCACGGGCACGGCGTCAATCGCGGCCTTGGCTGCCTTGAGGCTTACGCCGGTGCGGTCCTTGTATGCCTTGACTGCCGCGATTTTTCGGGCCCGTAGCCAGCAACTCCATTTCGGCGTCGCTCACTTCCAGGGACGAGGCCGTGGCGGGTGCGAGCGAATCGGTGGAAGCATTGGGGAGGAGGATCGGCCAGAGCCGTGATTCCGGCGTCTGCGTAGGCGGCGCGCAGGCGCGCCTCAAGGGTTGCGACCTGCTCCTTCAGTCGGCGGTTTTCGGTGCGCAGCTCTTCAATCTCGCTTGCTTGGCCGAACCACTTGCCCATGGGAATCCTCCATATCTCATTCTTTCTTGTTCCCTCCCATCTTACTCGCCCCCGTCAGAACAGTGGACCGCCGTTCGAGCCACGGCCTCGTCGCTGAGAGGATCGTCGGGGCGCACACGCGCCGTGACCGGCGGAACAAGCCGCTCAGCGCGCGCGGGCCGGTAAAAATAGCGGAGACACTGCGAGCCGCGGAGGAAACATGGCAGGCGAATCGTTCTTCGGGCAAGAGCCCACCCACGACGACCAGAGAGGCGGCATCCCCGCCGACCTGATCCCGTATCTGGAAGCGGCCGACGAGGCCCCCGAACCCGAGGACGGCGGCACGGCTGCCGACCCGCAGGCTGAGGAGAGCGAGCGCGAGGCAGCCCTACGCGCCCTCGTTGAGCACTCGCTGCTGCTGGGACCCGACCCCTCCGTCCTCGCCGAGATCGAGGGTGAGGTGGACGAGGACTTCGCCGACGACGCCGCCGAGGAGCGCGAGGAACGCGCCTCCCACGAGGCAGCGCTGGCCAAAGCCGAGGACGACATTGCCCTGGACGCCCGCGTGCAGGAGATCTACCAGTCCATCGTCGCGCGCGCCCCCGAGCACGACATCGACCCCACTCTCGACCGGGTGAAGCTCGCCCTGGACATCCTGGGCGCCCCGCAGAACGCCTACCCGTCAATCCACATCACGGGCACGAACGGCAAGACATCCACATCTCGTATGATCGACTCGCTGCTGACCGCGTTCGGCATGAAGACGGGCCGCTTCACGAGTCCGCACCTGCTCGACGTACGCGAGCGCATCTCGCTGGAAGGCCACCCGATCACGCGCGAGGGCTTCGTACGCGCCTGGGAGGACATCGCCCCCTACGTCGGCATGGTGGACGAGCGCAGCCAGGAAGAGGGCGGCCCGCGCCTGTCCTTCTTCGAGGTCTTCACGATCATGGCGTACGCGGCCTTCGCCGACTACCCGGTCGACGCCGCCGTCGTTGAGGTCGGCATGGGCGGACGCTGGGACGCCACGAACGTCATCGACGCCGGCGTCTCCGTCATCACACCGATCGCCCTGGACCACACGAAATGGCTGGGCTCCACGATCGAAGAAATCGCCCGCGAAAAAGCCGGCATCATCAAACCCGGCCAGGTCGTCGTCATCATGAAGCAGCAGGAAGCAGTCCTCGACATCCTCCTCGAGCAGGCCCGCACCGTCGACGCCATCGCACGCGTCGAAGGCCGCGACTTCGAGGTCATGGACCGCCAGATGGGAGTCGGCGGCCAGATGGTCACCATCCGCACACCCTCCGCGGTCTACGAAGACGTCTTCGTCCCGCTGTTCGGCCAGTACCAAGCGCACAACGCAGCCGCGGCCCTCGTCGCCGTCGAAGCCTTCATGGGCGGTCGCGGCCTAGATGGGCGCATCGTCGAGCAAGGCCTCATGAACGCATCGAGCCCCGGACGCATGCAAGTCGTGCGCCATTCACCCACGATCATCGTGGACGCTGCACACAACCCCCGCGGGCGCGGCCACCCTGCGCGAAGCCATCGAATCCTCCTTCGCCTTCGCGCGCATCGCCGGCGTCTACGCGGCGATGGGAGACAAAGACGTCGAAGGCGTCCTATCCGAGGTCGAACCCTTCCTCGACCACCTCGTCGTCACGCAGATGCCGGGCGAACGCGCAGCCGACGTCGCACGGCTCGCAGAGATCGCGGAAGAGGTCTTCGGTCCCGACCGGGTAGATGTGCGCGAGTCACTGGCCGACGCGGTCGATCGTGCAGCCGAAATCGCCGAGGCCGGGGCACAGCCCGCGGATCGCAGCGGAGTCCTGGTGTTTGGCTCAGTGATGCTGGCCGGTGACATGCTGGCGCTCGCGGGCCACTCTCCGCGATGAACTGAATCACCCCTGAGGCGGTCGCCCTGTGGCGGTCGCCTCAGTTGGGTTTTTGTATGGAACGTGGCACGATTATCTCGACTACAAGAAAAGATGAGCATTTTGCAAGGAGGCACCATGAAGAAGCTCGTCAATGATGTTCACGCCGTCGTCCGCGAAACCCTGGAGGGATTTGCCCTGGCCCACCCCGACCTCGTCGATGTTCACTACTCGCCCGATTTCGTCACCCGCGCCGTTCCTAAGGCCGAGGGCAAGGTTGGCCTCGTCTCCGGCGGCGGATCTGGGCACGAACCCTTGCACGCGGGCTTCGTCGGAGAAGGCATGCTGGACGCGGCCGTGCCCGGCGCGGTGTTCACCTCGCCGACCCCCGACCCGATCCTGGAAGCCACGAAGGCTGCCGACCGCGGGGCAGGCGTCCTGCACATCGTCAAGAACTACACGGGCGACGTCCTCAACTTCGAGACCGCGGCCGAGCTGGCGGACATGGAGGACATCCAGGTCTCCACGGTCATCGTCAACGATGACGTGGCCGTCGAAGACTCCCTCTACACGGCGGGGCGCCGCGGCGTCGCCGGCACCATCTTCGTGGAGAAGATTGCGGGCGCGGCCGCCGAGCGCGGCGACGCCCTGGAGGAAGTCACCCGCATCGCCACCAAGGTCAATGACCAGACTCGCTCCATGGGCCTGGCCCTGGGACCCTGCACCGTGCCCCACGCCGGTAAGCCCTCCTTCGACTTGGGCGAGGACGAGATCGAGCTGGGCATCGGTATCCACGGCGAACCCGGATACCGCCGCGGCTCCATGGAGAGTGCCGACGCCCTCATCGCCGAACTCTATGAGCGCGTGCGCGGTGACCTCGGCCTGACCGAGGGCGAGCGCATCGTCGCCCTCGTTAACGGCATGGGCGGCACCCCCATCTCCGAGCTCTACATCTGCTTCCGCGCGCTCGCTGCCCTGCTGAAGAAGGACGGCATCGCGATCGCCCGCCAGATGGTCGGCAACTACGTCACCAGTCTGGAGATGCCCGGCGTCTCCGTGACCCTCATGCGCGCCGACGACGAGCTGCTCGAACTCTTCGACGCGCCCGTGAACACGGTTGCCTGGAAGTAATCAACCGTAGCAAGGAAGAAGGAGAGAAACGATGAGCCTGGATGCGCAGTGGGCACAGCGGTGGATCGAACTGTCGGCGAGTGCGGTTGCCGAGCACCGTGACTATCTGGTGGACCTGGACCGAGCGATCGGGGACGGCGATCACGGCGAGAACATGGATCGAGGCTTCCGCGCTGCGGTTGAAGCACTCAGCGAGGCCCAGCCGGGCAGCGTTGCAGAGGTTCTCAAGACGGTCGCCAAGACCCTCATGTCCACGGTCGGCGGTGCCGCCGGACCCCTGTACGGGACCGCGTTCCTACGTGCATCGAAGGCCGCGGCTGGCGGCGACCTGGACGGCGGTGGCGTGGTCGCCGTCATCGAGGGAGCCCTGGGCGGCATCCAGGCCCGTGGCAAGGCCACCACGGGTGAAAAGACCATGGTGGACGCGTGGACCCCGGCCCTCGAGGCCGCCCGCGCGGTCGCTGAGGCGGGCGGAGACGCAGGCGTCGTCCTGGAAGCAGCCGCGACGGCCGCCGAGGCAGGGGCCGCCGCCACCGAACCCCTGCGCGCCACGAAGGGCCGCGCCTCCTACCTGGGTGAGCGCTCCATCGGGCACCTCGACCCGGGTGCCGTCTCCACCTCCCTCATCCTGCGCGCCGCCGCGCGCGCAGCCACCGAGGGCCAGGACGCATGAGCGCGCGCGTCTCCTTCGTCATCGTCTCCCATTCCGCCTCTCTTGCCGTCGGCGTGTGCGAGCTGGCCGCCCAGATGGCCCCCGACGTGCGCTTCGAGGCTGCCGGGGGCACGGACGACGGTCGCATCGGCACCTCCTACGACCGCGTGGAGGCGGCCCTCGAGGCCGCCCTCGCAGCAGTGGACGGGGAGGGCAGCGGCGTCATCGTCCTCACCGACCTCGGCTCGGCCACGATGACCGTCGAATCAGTCATCGAGATGAGTGACGACCCCGAGCGCGTGCGTTTCGTCGATACCGCCCTCGTCGAAGGAGCCGTCGCCTCTTCGGTTCGCGCCCAGGTCGGCGACGACCTCGACCAGGTCGCCGAGGCCGCAGCCGCCCTCGCCCCGCGCCTGAACGACGCGCCCGCCCAGGAGGCACCCAGCCCGGCCACCGTGCCTGTCAGCGGGGGAGCGGGGGAGACTACGGCCTCGTCGGAGCGATGCGTTCCCCATGCCGAAGGAAACGCCGTTGTTGCGGATCCCGTCGGCCTGCACGCGCGCCCCGCTGCCGCCTTCACGCGCCTGGCGGCAACCTTTGACGCGGAGATTACGGTCAACGGCGTGGACGCAACGTCTATGCTCCTCCTGATGACGCTCGGTGTCGGGCAAGGCACGACCGTCCATATTGAAGCCAATGGGGCCGACGCCACAGCCGCGGTCGCAGCGCTGACGGATATGCTTGAAAGGACCAATTAGGTAACCCTCACTATCACAGGAGACACCGTGAGCGCTAAGAGTGTTCTGCTGGAACCCCAGCACCTTCTCGACCCCACCCTGGAGCACACCCTCATCGTCGTCAAGCCCGACGGCTACGCCCGCAGCCTGACCGGCGAGATTCTGCGTCGCATCGAGGCCAAGGGCTACACGATCAAGGGCCTCAAGCTCATGGTCGCCACCCGTGAGCTGCTGGCCGAGCACTACGCCGAGCACAAGGGCAAGCCCTTCTTCGAGGGCCTCCTTGAGTTCATGAGTTCCGGCCCCGTCGTCGCCATGATCGTCGAAGGCCAGCGCGTCGTTGAGGGCATGCGCGTCCTCATGGGGTCGACCGACCCGACGACCGCTCCCGCCGGCACGATCCGCGGTGACCTGGGTCGCGCGTGGAACAGCCCCCACATGGAGAACCTGATCCACGGCTCGGACTCCGTGGACAGCGCGATGCGCGAAATCGCCCTGTGGTTCCCCGAGATTTACTGAGGGGCCTGTAACCTGCAAGGATGCATCTCAAAACCCTGACGCTGCGGGGATTTAAGTCCTTCGCCAGTGCGACCACGCTCGCCCTCCAGCCGGGTATCACGTGCGTCGTCGGTCCCAACGGGTCAGGTAAATCGAATGTCGTTGATGCTCTCGCCTGGGTCATGGGCGAGCAGGGAGCACGCGCGTTGCGCGGCTCGAATATGGCGGACGTTATTTTCGCGGGGACATCTGGGCGCGCGGCGTTGGGGCGCGCCCAGGTGGACCTGACGATCGACAATGCCGACGGGCTGCTCGACATTGAGTACTCGGAGGTGACGATCAGCCGCACCCTGTTCCGCGGGGGCGGCTCGGAGTATTCCATCAACGGCTCGCCCGTGCGGCTCCTGGATGTCCAGGAGCTGCTCTCCGATACGGGCATGGGGCGCCAGATGCACGTCATCGTGGGGCAGGGGCAGCTGGACGCGATCCTGTCCTCCACGCCCGAGGAGCGGCGCGGCTTCATCGAAGAGGCTGCAGGTGTCCTCAAACATCGCCGCCGCAAGGAGCGAGCGCTCAAGAAGCTCGCGGAGATGGATGCGAATCTCGTGCGCGTCCTCGACCTGACGGCTGAGATCCACCGCCAGCTGAAGCCGTTGGCCCGCCAGGCGCGCATTGCCCGGCGCGCCTCCCTCATCCAGGCGCGCGTGCGCGACGCGAAGGCCCGTCTGCTCGCGGACGACCTGGCGTCGGCCCTCTCACGCTTGGCTGCTCTCGAAGCTTCGGATGAGTCGGCCGCGCAGCGCCGCGCCACGCTGGAGGCTCAGATCGCCGCGTCGCGCGTGTCGCTGTCGTCCCTCGAGGAAGCTGAGCGTTCCTCCTCGCCCGCGCTCGAGCAGGCGTCGGCGGACTGGCAGTCGCTGACCACTCTCACTGAGCGCCTGCGCGGAACCCTCATGGCGGCCACACAGAAAGTTGCCCTGCGCGCGACCCCCGAGCTTCCCCCGGCTGGCGAGGATCCCGATGTGCTCGACGAGCGCGCCCGCGTCGCCGGCACCGAAGACGCCGCCTTGGCCGGGCAGGTTGAAGTCGCGCGCTCTGCATTGACGTCCGAGACTCGCGCACGCGAGGCAGCTGAGGACACCGACGAGGCAGCCTCCCGCGAGCTGGCCCGCGTCAACCGCGTCATCGCCGACCACCGTGAGAAGGTCGCACGCCTGACGGGTGACGTCTCCACGGCCGCGTCGCGCCTGGAGGCCGCCCGCGCCGAGGCCGAGCGCGCGTGGAGCGCGTACCAGGGCGCTCAGGAGCGCGCCGCTGCGGCGGAGGCCGCCGTGACGGGGGCGACGAGATTAGCGGCTGACAGTGCGTTCGATAAGGATGGATTATCCGCCGATTCAAGCGGGGGAGCGGCCCGTGCACACGCCGAGGCCTCCGCGCGCCGTGACGCTGCGCGCGCCCACGTGGACGAGCTGCTGGGCGTCGAGCGCGAGGCTCGAGCCGAGCGGGCCCGCTGGGAGGCTCGCCGCGACGCGCTCAAGCAGTTGCTGGCCCCCGAGGACGGCACCGCCGAGCTGTTGGGGAAGCCCGGAGTGCTCGGACAGGTCGCGCCCCCTCCTGCGCATCACCCCCGGGTATGAGGACGCCGTCGCTGCCGCGCTCGCCCCTTTCGCGGATGCCGTTGTCGTGGATTCCCTGGCCCGAGGCATGGGCGAGCTGGACGCGGCACGCGCCGCCGGTCGTTCCCTGCGCCTCGTCGTTGCGCCCGGTGACCAGGCGCGCGCGGAGGAAATTCTGAGGACGGGGGAGGCCACGGCCTCGTCGCCTATTGTTGCCTCCCCCCGGTGCTCTCGGTGCTGCGGAGCTACCCGAGGGTGCCGCGTGGCTACGCTCGGTCGTCACCTGCGAGGACGGTGCTGCGCCGCTAGCGGCACTGCTGGATGGGGTCGTCGCGTGCTCCGCTGAGTGTGCGCCTGCGGTGCTCGCCTTGGCTGGCGTGCGGGTCGTCGTCACGCCCGGCGGCGACGTGCTGCGTGCGTGGTCGGTCGAGGGAGGTCGGCAGGCCTCGTCGGTGCTGTCCGTGCGCGCCGATTTCGAGCAAGCGAGCGTGCGAGCGAAGGACGCGGGTGTCCGCATGGACGTAGTCTCCGAGGAACTCGCCCATGCGAACGTGCAGCTGGATCGGTGCATCAAGGAGGCGAACGAAGCACTCAAGGCCCTGCGTGCAGAGGATGCGCAGCGCGCGAAAGAGGCCCAGGAGTTGGCCCGTGCCCAGTCGGCGGCGCAGGCAGCCCGTGCAGAGGCCGAGCGCGCCCGCGACGTGGCCCGACGCGCCGACGAACAGGTCGAATGGGCCCGCGAGCAGGACGTGGCCGCTCGCGCACGCCTCGAGAGGGCCGACTCGGTGGGATCGCCAGAATCCCTCGAAGATGCCCAGGCCCGTGCGGATGCTGCGTCCCGCGCCGCGCGCCAGGCCCGCGAGACAGAAAACGAGGCTCGGCTGAGCTTACGTACCCTCGAAGATCAATCGCGGCGTGCCGCCGCCCGCGCCCGCTCCCTGCGCCAGGCTGCCGCCGCCGAGCGCGAGGAGCGTGCCCGCTATGCCCGGCGCGAGGCGGTGAGACAGACGGAACTGGCCACGGCCTCGGACGTGGAGGCGGCCGCGCGCATCGCGTTGGAGGCGGCCGAGCGTGCCCTATCCCGTGCCGCCACTGAACGCGACCGGTTGAGCGCTCGACGTTCCCAGGTGTCTCGAGAGGTCTCGGATGCGCGCCGCGCCCTGGACCGGATGAGCGCGGAGCTGGCGGATGCGATGAACTCGGCAAACCAGGGCAAGATCGCGGTCGAACAGACGAGGGTGCGCGTCGAGGACCTGCAGCGGCGCGCCCTTGAGGAACTTTCGCTTGAGCCAGAGCAGCTGATCGCCGAGTTCGGGCCGGAGGTGATGGTGCCGGTGCTGCCCCTCGACCCCGACGACGTGGAGAAAGCCGAAGCCGCCGAGCCACGCGCGTACATGCGCGCCGAGCAGGAGCGCGCGCTCGCCACAGCGCAGAAGGACCTGGAGAAGCTGGGGCGCGTGAATCCGCTGGCGCTCGAGGAGCATGAGGCGCTGGCGGCGCGGCATAAGTTCCTGGTGGATCAGGTGCAGGACCTCAAGGCATCGAAGGCGGATCTGCTGCGTATCGTGCAAGACGTGGACCGCCTGGTTCAGGAGGCTTCACGGCCGCGTTCGCGGAGACGCGCAAACAGTTCGAGCATGTGTTCGGCGTACTGTTCCCGGGCGGCCAGGGGGACCTGGTGCTCACCGATCCGGAGGATATGCTCTCGACTGGCATCGAGATTGAGGCTCGGCCCGCCGGCAAGAAGGTGAAGCGTCTGTCGCTGCTGTCGGGCGGCGAGCGTTCCCTGGCCGCGATCGCGTTCCTGGTCGCGATCTTTAAGGCACGCCCGTCTCCGTTCTACGTCATGGACGAGGTCGAGGCCGCCCTGGATGACATGAATCTGACGCGCCTGCTCACCATCTTCAAGGAGCTGCAGGAGACGTCGCAGCTCATTGTTATCACGCACCAGAAGCGAACCATGGAGATAGCGGACGCCCTGTACGGCGTCACGATGCGCGACGGAATCACGAAGGTCGTGTCCCAGCGCCTGGCGGACTAAGACATTCGTTTAGAGGCATAAACGGAAATTAGTCGGTTCCACAGACGCCAGCATAGGCAATCGCCTAAAAAGCGGCGATGTCAGGCAAGATCTCTTCAAGTGGCTGAACGTTGTCTTCTCCAAATAGCTCCTTGGCGCCAGCGATACAATCCATCGTAGGATTCTTATAAACGACGATAAGGTTGTTGCGTGCTCTTGAAATGGATACATAGAAAAGGTTGAGTGTGCGTTGTACACGATCTGCTAGCCTGTCCGAAGCCCCGAAGACTGTTGAAAAACTATATTTGTTTTTCCATGTGGAATTATCAATGAGTAGAATGACATTATCGTACTCAGTGCCTTTTGTGCCGTGTTGAGTTGAGAATGGGGTAGCTTGATCGAGATAATCGTAGAAATGGAGCAGCTCAGAGAAATGTGTCTGTGTGAGTGTTGTGAGGAACTTTCGTCGATTCTCGATCCGTTTAGAATCATCAAGATCGTAATAACTTTCGAACCGAGCGACTCGATCAATACGTCGACATAATTGAACATCCTCGTTGTAAACGAATCTTAAAATCGCCGAAATTGAGTTTTCTTCGACATTGTCGGAATTGCAGCGCCGCACAAACTCGTTGAGGATGGAGGTCCAATGTATCATATCGTCGGTGGATGTAACAATATTTCTGTTGCGGATGTAACCGGGTGATTCAAATCTAAGGAGCCGGAGTGTATCGTAACCATTATGTGAAGCCCAAGCCTTATATAATCGGCTCATGAATGAAAATGTGGATGAGTAGGTGTCGTCACCCACGCGCAACCTGTCGAAGCCATCTCTTCCGCGATAAGTATAGGCTTTTTGAAGGTTATTCCAATTTGCAGTTCTTGAAATTGCAGAATGTGTAAGTTCAAGGACTTTGGTGTCTTCTCCAAGTGACCAATTGAAATGGCTAGCAATAGCATCAAGTGATCGAAGTTTAACGGCTATGTCATTTATGGTGTAAAACAATGAGCATATGCTCCGCTGAGGTAGATCTGTTCGTTGTACTTGCTGTTCTACATAAGTCGCTTTTTTGCTCTTAGCTCGCACCTTATTAATAAGCCTAACAATATTGGGGGTAGAGCGATAGTTATCTTCATTAGTGATCGTGATTGCGTCGAGTCTTTGGTGGTCGACGTAGCCAGCACCGGAGTCGTAGATGCTCTGCATCGAATCACCGAATAGTCCGACTCTGAAATCAATTTTGCCGAACGTTGTCTGCGAGTCCGCCTTAATGAGTCGTGAAAGTGTCTCAATGACAATGTCTTGCGTATCTTGATATTCGTCCAAAAGGAGAACAGGATACTGACACTTTATTAGATGGCGTAGAGTCGGGTATTCTTTAATCATGTGGAACGCTAGTTTGAGCACGTCATCGTGAGAGATTTCGCCCTTTGAAAGATCTGCATAGTGATCCACGTATTCGATATTGGTCGAGTCGAGATTCAGGTTTGGAATGTATCTCTTGTTAGATGGGCCGAGTCTGTCATTGAAAATACCTAATGCTTGACGTAATTCGTTTTGGAAACTACTTATAAGTTGCCACAAGAAACTGTGAATAGTTGAGACATGAACGGCGTCCAAATTTCTCCCAAGTCGTTCTTTAATTTCGTTGGCAGCAACGTTGGTGAATGTGATACATGCAATCTTCTGGCTCGTAGGGTCAATGATGTCATCAGGTGTCATAAGTATCTGATGTAATGTTCTGATAAGAGTAGTTGTCTTTCCTGAACCTGGGCCGGCTTCGAAAATGAAGTTGGAACCATCTTGGATTGTTTTGAAGATGCTATCGTTCATAATATTAATCCTCTTGATGGAAGGTGTGAGTTGTGCTTTCTATCGAATCAGTGGTCATTTGTTCGAGCCACTGGAGTCCTTCTGAAATGTAATGAGGAATAGAAAGGTCTTCGAACTGTACACAGTCGATGGCAAAAGTGGTCTTTTCGAAAGCTTGGGTGTTGGTTGTTGTGTATGCCTTCTTTGCGAAAGTGTCAGCGGAGACTTGGTTTGAAAATAATTTGCTTAAATGAGGTTCTTCGAATTGGTGCAGATATTCAGATTCTTGAAGTTCGCCCGATTCAGCATCTCTGCTGGACTGTGCTTTTCTTGGCTTTCGCTTTGGTGATGCTAGATCTGTAAATAGGCGTGCGTTGGCGTAAATTATTGCGTCTTCCAGCGAACGGGGAAATAATACTGTCCCGTCGCTACATTTGTAGCCGTCATCACATGATTGATAACAAATGCGAATCGAGTCTTCAACTTGTTTATCGGATGAATTTAATTGTAGGAGATGTTTGATCGTTGGCTTTTCGTTCTCATGTATTGGATTGCTAAAGTAGTGATTTAGTGTTGGGTTTGAAGAAAACAAGTCGTCATTAAGCTCTGGCGGAGCCTTATTTGTGATGTTCTATTGGTTTCTTCGTTTGTTGTCAGTTGAACTGAATCTATGTCGGTGATAATGATTGTTGGTATTTCGATGTACTCCAGCAGTGGGATAAAATGTTGAGCGTATGTTCCGCCGACTTCGATGATAGTATAATGTGTGTTAGATAGAGTATTTGTTGATCTTGTAATTGCTTTTGGTAAAAGTATTCGCTCGGCAGCTCCTTCGATGAGGATGGCGCAATCGGCAAAGAATAGGTCGGACACTCTCAAGTGAAGATAGTTCGAAATGATTCGATGTGCTTTTCTATTGTCTCGCTTGAGTTTGTTAGCCCACTCGGATATATTTTTGCATACAATTTTACTGGCTTGTCGTTTTAAGTAGCGCAATTTTTCTAGTTTTCGTTCGCTGAGTATATGCGACGAGTGTGTTGTAATTAGGAGTTGCGTGTCGTCATTTAATAGCTTTTTTACGAGCCGAATGAATACCTCTTGCATCTGAGGGTGGAGGTGTGCCTCTGGTTCTTCAATTAGGAGCATGTTGATCGGGGATCTGTATTGTTTATTGGTTCTGCGCTCCTTGAAGGCAAGGATTTGCAAAATTGTGTAGGTGAGTCGAGAGTAGCCCAGTCCGTTATGGGATTCGGGGTATGTTTGGAGAGTTGAGTTGTCTTTGAATTTCACACGTGTGGTCGCATTTATTAGTCTTGATGTCTTCAATTCAGAGGCAACTGTCAGACTTAGTGCTCCTCCGTGCGTATCCTTCGTGAAGGATTGTATGTCTCTAATTGTTCCTTTAAAGAATGCGTTATATGCGTCTGTTAGCGTGTATTGCATTTGTTCAACATCGCTATCAAGGTTCGCTCTGAGTTGATCGTCTGTTGCAACTTCTTTATAGAAGTCTTCGAAAGCAGTGGAGAGGTAATGTCCTCCATCTGTCGATGTGTCGTCCAGATTAATTTGCGCGTAGATAAATTCGGTGTTTATTATTCTTTGAACATCTTCCCGCTTGAGCTCGTTTGCTGCATTCGCGGCGTCAGTTTGGTCTTTTTTCAAAACGGATTTCGTGCGGTATGTGATCCTATATTCTCCGGTTTTTTCGATGAGTGCTAGTAATTTGTCTTGATCCGTGTTTGTTTCATCTGTACTGGCTGCGAGGAGTTTTTGCCATAGAATTTTTGCGTCCTGCGGTGCGTATTTGCACTCAACTTCGAGCTTTTTGCATTCGGTGTCTAAGCTTGTGAAATATGGTGCAATAACCGCTGTATCTGCTTCTTTTTCTTTGGGTAGGTCGTAACCGATTAACAGGTTAAGTGTTATGTGTGGTAGGTATTTTTCTGCTTCGTCTTCGGTCTTTTTGTCTTTTAGAGCCTTAGACAATGTGTTGCGCTGCTCCGCTGCGAAGTCTGTTGTGCGTAGCCTGTTTCTCGCGTTTTGTCCGATAAACTTGTCGATAACCTCGACGAGTGATGTTTTTCCGGTATTGTTTCTTCCTACGATGACAGTCAGGTCATCTTCAAGGGAAAATGTTGTCTTGGAGTGCGCCCTGTACCCTTCGATTGTTATTTGCTCAAGCTTCATGGTTGCTCCGTTCGTCGGTGAACTTTTTTGAACCGTAGCACTTTTAACGTAGGGATGCGCCGTAACTGTCAAACATCATGCAAGTTTGGTTCAAATACAAGCGTGCGTGTGGACTTTGTTCCGTTCAACATGGTTGTGCGGTGAGGTTGTGAAGCGTTGGAGCGTCCGATCTGATTGTTCTGTTCCTGTGCTCTTGGGGCGTTTGAGGGGGTGACTCGTCGCTCACCAGATAGGAGTAGCTGTTGTACCGATTCTCACCGATGCCTCCGCTTCTCTGTGCGTGGAGCACTCGCCGCTCCCAAGCCTAGAGCCTTGTGAGCGTGCCGTGCGTGGGCTCGTAGATCGTGTCCACGTAGGGCAGGATTGAGCGATCATGTGTCACCATGATGGCGCTCTTGTTCTTGGACTTCACTTCCTTGCAGATCAGCTGCGCGATCTCCTGGCAGCGGTCCGGGTCTAGGGCTCGCGGTCGGCTCGTCGGCGAGGATCAGCTGCGGGTTGCCAATGAAGGCGCGAGCGATTGCTGCGCGCTGCTTCTGGCCGCCCGACATCTGGCGCGGATACTTGGCGTAGGAGGTCTCAATACCCAGGTCCTGCATGAGGGAATGGACCTCGGCCTGACGCGCGGCCTTGTCCCTCTTGCCCTTGAGCTTGGCGACCAGCTCGAGCTGATCTCCGATACGCGTGTCAGGCAGGAGCTGGTGGTCCTGGAAGATAAAGCCCAGCAGCTCCAGGCGCTTGCGCGTCCACTGCTTCTGGCTCACCTGGGTCAGGTCCGGGTCGGCGATGGAGATGCGTCCCTCGTTGGCTGAGAGCAGCAGGACATCGGTGGACAGGAAAAGCTATCCGGAAACGTAGTGCCCCCTCATAGAGCGTTCTTCCGCTGGATGACGATACATGACGGTGGTCTCCCAACGCCTGGCGGACTAGGGGAGTGTGCTGTCAAGCGTCGCTGATAGCCTTAACGCATGGTGGAACGATGCAACGCACGTGAGCGGGACCAAGCCGAGAGCTGCGACAACGGCATTGACCGGGCGGCTTTCGGTGAGCTGACGACCCGATGCGATGACGTCAGTGAACCGTGGCTCACGGACGCTGATATCTACGACGAGAAAGGTGCTCCGGCCGCGTTCGATGAACAAAGCATGACTGCCCACGAGGCATGTGAGACCGGTGTCTATCATCTTGCGGGTGGTTGCGTCGTCACCGATGCTGATCTTGAGGCAGACGCGGCGCGCTTTGAGGTGGAAGAGTGCACTGGTGAGTGGAGGATCGTATAGGAATCGTTATTCGTATATCACTATGAAGAGCCAGTTACGCGCGTGCCAGCTGAGAGATTCTGGACCGGGAAACGCCCATGATCCAGGCAGTATCGTCAATGGACAGGCCTGAGGCGCGTAGTGAACGAGCGACCTCGCGGGATTGAGTAGCAGCGGCTGCCTGGGCATCAATGGCGTCTTGTGTCGCAGCCTTTGCTTGTTTGACGGACTGTGCCTGTGGGATAGCTGGGATGATGGTGATATCCCAGTCCCTGTGGTCGACATCTGGGTCAATCGTGTCCAGGTAATCGATCACTTGCTGTCGGGCGTCGGAAAGGCGTCGGACCTGCGTCATTGCGTGGTCGCCGTTGAGGAGCTCCCAGCCACCACCGAGTTTGCTTTCCCACCTCTGGGCGGTGACGATAATGCTCGTCATTTCTGTTTACTCCTTTCGATAGCCTCAAGAGCTTGTCGTGTTAATGCGGGCGACACTTCGCGGGTCTGTGTAATAACAACTGTGATACCGTCCTTCGACCAGACCTCGTGATTCCCTTTTCCTTGGCGGGCGACGAAGCCAGCCTTGAGGAGCTCCCGCTTCAGCTTGCGGTATGGCATTGGTCGCGTCATGACACAAGTTTAGTCCCCCTAAACTCGCTGAGCAACGCGATTGTAGTGATTGTTCGGTAGGTAGGGGTTCGCTGTACAGCGAAACGTGGGCGGGGACCCGTCGGTCCCCGCCCGCGCCTCGAAGCTGTACGTCCCGCCGCTGCGGGAGCAATGACATCAGTCGTTCATGAAATGGCGCTCGTCCAGGATCTGTGCGCCAGCGCCCACCAGGGAGGGCAGGTGCTCGTTCGCGTGGTGGCCGCAGAAATAGAGCTGGCCGCCCGACGGCATGGTCGCACGAACCCAGGCGCGAGCGCCGCAGGCATCGCAACGATTCGCCGCACTCAGCTGCGGCTCGTCCAGTACGGGGCGTTCAAGAATCTGTGCCTTCATGCCTCCATCACACACCATCGAGCCTTCCTCGCGCACTCTTGTTCACCGGGGGCGCAATCTCTGACCACCGTCGACACCATGACACAACGCCTCACGGGCCACGACAACGCAGAAAAAAGCCCACGAGAATGTCGCGTGCGACGAGCCGCCAAACCGCGCCTATCAGCGCAAAATAGCCCAGGCCTCGTCAAGCGTGGAAAGCCTCCCAGAACCCACGCCACACGCCCAGCGGACCGCAAATGAGCACGTAGCCACCTATGATTCACCTCGTGACTCCTACCGACTCATCCGACTACAACGCACGGCACCTCTCTGTCCTCGAAGGCCTCGAGGCGGTGCGCAAGCGCCCCGGCATGTACATCGGCTCCACCGACCACCGAGGCCTCATGCACTGCCTCTGGGAGATCATCGACAACGCCGTCGATGAGGCTCTGGAAGGATACTGCGACACTATCGATGTGCGCCTCCACCCCGACCACTCCGCCTCCGTCGCCGACAACGGCCGAGGCATCCCCGTCGACATCGTGCCCGGCCAAGGCCTGACCGGCGTCGAAGTCGTCTACACCAAGCTCCACGCCGGCGGTAAGTTCGGCGGCGGCTCCTACGCGGCCTCCGGCGGCCTCCACGGCGTTGGCGCGTCCGTCGTCAACGCCCTCTCCGCTCGCCTCGACGTGCAGGTGGACCGCGGCGGCAAGATCCACGAAATGTGCTTCCGTCGCGGCGAGCCCGGCGAATTCGACGATTCGAAGCAGCGCACCCCCAACTCGCCTTTCACGCCCTTCGTGGACGGCTCAACCCTCAAGACCGTCGGCAAAGTTAAAAAAACACAGACCGGCACGCGCGTGCGCTTCTGGGCGGACTTCCAGATTTTCCCTGCCACGGCAGCTTTCTCCTGGGAGGACCTGCTGTCCCGCGCTCGCCAGACCGCGTTTCTCGTGCCCGGCCTGACCATCAACTGCTACGACGAGCGCGGCGACGAGGAAGTACGCGAGAGCTTCCGCTTCGATGGCGGCGTCGTCGACTTCGCGAACTGGCTGGCCACGGACGGGGCTGTTACCGACACGTGGCACATCACGGGGGAGGACACCTATAACGAAATCGTGCAGGCCCTGGACGCAAAAACCGGGCACCTGCGCGCCACCAAGGTCGAGCGCACCTGTGAGGTCGACATCGCGCTGCGCTGGGGCATCGGCTACGACACGACCGTCCGGTCCTTCGTCAATATCATCGCCACCCCCAAGGGAGGCACGCACGTTGCCGGCTTCGACCAGGCGGTCCTGAAGATCCTGCGCGCTGCCATCGACAAGAACGCACGCAAGCTCAAGGTCAGCGCAAAGGACGGGCGCCCCGAAAAGGACGACGTGCAGGCCGGTATGACCGCCGTCATCACCGTGCGCTTCCCCGAGCCTCAATTCGAGGGCCAGACGAAGGAAACGCTGGGCACCCCGCAAATCCGAGCCGTCGTCAACCGCGTCGTCACCGACTGGCTGAAGGACAAGTTCGCCTCCTCCAAGCGCGACGACAAGCAGCAGACGTCCCTCCTCATGGAGAAGGTCGTCGGCGAAATGAAGGCCCGCGTGTCTGCGCGCATCCACAAGGAGATCTCGCGCAAGAAGAACGCGCTGGAAACCTCCTCGCTGCCCGCCAAGCTCGCGGACTGTCGCCTCGAGGACGTGGCCGAGACAGAGCTGTTCATTGTCGAGGGTGACTCCGCCCTGGGCACGGCCAAGGCCGCGCGCAACTCCCAGTACCAGGCCCTCTTCCCGATCCGAGGCAAGATCCTCAACGTGCAGAAGGCCTCGACCGCGGACATGCTGGCTAACGCCGAGTGCGCCAATATCATCCAGGTGATCGGTGCGGGTTCGGGGCGTACCTTCGACTGCCGCAGGCAAGATACGGCAAAGTCATCCTCATGACCGATGCCGACGTCGACGGCGCGCACATCCGCACCCTGCTGCTGACCCTGTTCTTCCGCTACATGCGACCCATGGTCGAGGCCGGGCGCATCTACGCGGCCGTCCCACCCCTGCACCGCATCGAGGTCGCGGGCAAGGGACGCAGGAAGCGTGAATTCATCTACACCTACTCCGAGGATGAGCTGCACCGCAAGCTCGCCGCGCTGCGCCGATCGGGCCGTACGTGGAAGGAGCCGATCCAGCGCTACAAGGGCCTAGGTGAAATGGACGCCGATCAGCTGGCAGAGACCACGATGGATCGTGCCCACCGGTCGCTGCGTCGAATCACCCTGGCCGACGAGGAAGCCCTGCGCCAGGCGGAGGACGTGTTTGAGCTGCTCATGGGTTCGACCGTGGGTCCGCGCAGAGAATTCATTGTCAATGAATCGGCTGGCCTTGATCGCATGCGGATTGACGCGTAATTTCGGGCGTAAGCCGTCCGCTTCCTGAAAAAGCGTTCAGCGTGGGCACACAAATATCCAAGGTCAGTGTGACTTAAGGCCCGATTACCCGCTAGGATGATACGCATGACAGGACTTGCGCAGCGACTCACGCCGCCCGGGTCCGTCCCGTACCCGGGCAATCACCTCGGGTTGCGCTGGCGGCCCATGATTGGCCGCGACGCGCCCGCCGTGTACGCACTCATCTCCCTGATCGAAGACGACGATAACGCTATTCGACGCACCTCCGTGGAAGACATCGCTGACATGATGGAGGGGGAGAATGGCCGCGATTGGGTGGATACGATTGTCGGCCTTGATGCGAATCGGAATATTTGCGCGGTTGCATCGGTGCGTGTGCTGCGCGGGATCCACGAAGCTGCAACTGCCATCGTGAGTGCCTATATCCATCCGCATTGGCGAGGCCGTGGCGTGGGTCGAGCCCTTCTGTACTGGCAGGACGGGCGTGCTCGCCAGATGCTGGTCGAGACTTTCGGTGCCGAATCGGACGTCCCTGTGTCCATCTCGAACCTGGTGGACGCGCACATGACGGATCGCCGCCGCCTCTACATTGCGGCAGGCTTCTTTGCCAAGCGCATCTACCGTGTCATGTATCGCGACCTGGCGGGCGGCGAAGTAGCCCCGCAGGCACGCCACGGCTACCGCATCGTACCGTGGAGCCAGGTTCCGCAGGAGCAGATCCGTGCGATCCACATGGAGGCTTTTCAGCAGGCGTTCCGTTCTCCGCTGCGTGCCCTGTGGTGGGATGACGCGATGAATCACTTCGATTCGCGCTGGTCGTTCGTGGCTGTGGACAGCGAGGGCGAGGTCGTCGGCTATGCGATGACGGGTCGTCCTGCGCAGCGCTGGGTTGTTACCGGTCGGCCGGAGGCCTACATTTATCTGCTTGGCGTCGCCGAGGCCCACCGCGGCCGTTCGGTCGCCAGTGCCCTCGTGGGCAACGCTGTCGCAGCCGCATCAGCGTCGGGTGCGTCACGCATTGGGCTCGATGTGGACATGTCGAGTCCGGATCGGGCGCATAGTATCTATGAGCATCTTGGTTTCGTCGATGAAGCCGCAGAGGTTTATTACACGATCGATCAGTAGTGCGCTAGGAGACGAGCATGAGCATTCCTCTCGCGCAGAGAGCAGGTGCCCCTGAGTTCGTTCCCTTCCCGGGCGAGCATCATGGCATTGAGTGGGAGCCACTGAGCGCCGACCACCATGTTGGCTTGTCGGCGCTTTTCGCGCGCATGGAGGCTCGCGATAATCCACCGTACCGTACCAGCGCGGATGAGGTGGGGGAGATGTCTCGTCGGCCTCTCATTGGCGAGGCCTTGTCGGGGTTGCGCGCAGGGGTATCGCCGCGGGTCGCCTCGTTGCCTTCGCACAGGTAGTCCTGCGATTCCCTGGGCGCGTGGAGTGTGTGTGCGTCGGGGAGTGGATCCAGACTTTCGGCGTATCGGCCTCGGTAATGCGATTGTCGATTGGCAGGAGGGACGGCGCGCCAGATGCTCGCCGGTGTTGAGGGCGACGGTCCTGCCCAGATTACCCTGCCACGTCGAGGCGGGGCAGGATGATCTTGAGGCGCAGTTGAAGGTGCATGGTTTCCGCTGGGCGCGCACCTACTACGAGTTGCGCGCGACGCTGGAGGACCTGGCTCCGATGCCGGACCTCGGGTCGTACATGAGTGTCGAGGCCTGGGATCCCCAGTGGGAAGAACCAGCCTTGCGTGCTGCGAACCGTTTGAACGAGTCGGAGTGGGGTCGCCCCCCGCTCACGCAGGAGCAGTGGATGCAGGGACGCACCGCTTTTGCACCCGAATGGTCTTTTGTCGCCGTGGATCGCACGGGTGATCGTCCGCGCGTTGCGGGCTTCCTGCTGGCCTCGCGCTACGAGCAGGACTGGGCGGCGCTGGGGTGGCGTGAGGGCTATATCGACCAGTTGGGCGTGTTGTCGGCGTGGCGCGAGACTCACGTTGCAGAGGCGCTGATCCTGGCCTCGATGTGGGCGCAGAAGCGCGATGGTATGGATCGCTCGGGCACCGGCGTCGGTTCTGCCAACCACACGGGTGCACTGGCGGTTTATGACTCTCTGGGCTTCCGCACGGTCGGGCAAACTCGGCTGTACGCAATCGAAGTGTGATAATCGTCCCGTATTCTGGAATGGTGTCTAATCGGGACGATCTGTGTTGTGTTTCATATTTGCAAGCTTCTTGTGAGGAGTGAGTTTCTGTGAGCGCTTTCGCGGGAATCGCTCCATTAGTCCTAATTGTCTGACCAATAAATTTTTTAGGCTCACAGCGGAGGACCGCGAGCGTCCTCGGTGCCACGCGCGCCCCATCTCCACAGTGCGGAGCCAGCATGACTACGAAGTCGTCAGCACAAAACACATCCATTCCGCCTCTGGTCATTCGAAGCGCCATCGTTGCCTCTCTCGGCGGCCTGCTCTTCGGCTTTGACACGGCGGTCATTTCCGGTGCGGAAGAAAAACTTACCGAGCTGTACGCTCTGTCCTCCTTGGGTGAGGGCATGATCGTCGCTATCGCAACCATCGGTACGATCTGCGGTGCCATCGTCGCCGGTAACCTCGCCGACCGCTTCGGTCGTAAGCCAATCCTGTTCTGGATCGGTGTCCTCTTCGGCGTTGGTGCTCTGGCAACCGCGCTGGCCCCTCTGCCCACACTGGTTACAGGTGCGGATGGAACTGTGTCGGCCTCGTCCTCCTTCCCGATCACCTTCTTCATGGTGTTCCGCTTCCTCGGCGGCGTTGGTGTGGGCTTGTCTTCCGTGGTCGCGCCCATCTACACCGCTGAGATTGCGCCCGCTCGCGTGCGTGGTCGCCTGGTCGGCCTGGTCCAGTTCAACATCGTCTTCGGTATCCTCCTGGCCTACGCCTCCAACGCGGTGATCCGCGAGATCGCCCACGAGGAGACCGCGTGGCGCTGGATGCTCGGCGTCATGGCCGTCCCCGCCGTCTTCTTCCTCATCTTCCTTGCCACCGTGCCCGAGACTCCGCGCTGGCTCCTGGCTCATGGACAGGAGGAACGCGCCGTCACAATCTCCGAGCGCCTCACCGCCACGCAGGCAGAGAGCCACGAGCAGATCGACGAGATCAAGGCGCAGATCGCCGAAGACGCTGCGGGTGGTAAGGTCGCCTTCTTCACGCGCCGCTACCGCAAGGTCATTCTCATGGCGTTCTGCATCGCGATGTTCAACCAGCTCTCCGGTATCAACGCGATCCTCTACTACGCGCCGAAGGTCATGAAGCTCGCAGGCGGTGCCGCCGTCCTGGGCGATGCCTTCCCCTACATCGGCTCCGTCATCGTCGGCCTTATGAACCTCATTGCGACCATGGCTGCCCTGACCGTCATCGACAAGATCGGTCGCCGCCAGCTCATGATCGTCGGCTCGATCGGCTACCTAGTCTCCCTGGGCTTCCTCGCCGGCATGATGTTCGCCTACGAGGGCGGCTGGTTCGAGGAAGGCAGCGCTGCTCCCGTGTGGCTCATCCTCCTGGGCCTCCTCGGCTTCATCGCCTCGCACGCCTTCGGCCAGGGGTCGGTCATTTGGGTGTTCATCTCGGAGATCTTCCCCAACCGCGTGCGCGCGCGTGGCCAGTCGCTGGGTTCGCTCACGCACTGGGTGTTCGCCTTCATTACCACCTATGCCTTCCCTGTGCTTACCGATAAACTCGGTGGTGGCTACGCTTTTGGAATCTTCTTCCTCGCGATGGTCGGTCAGCTATTCTGGGTCCTGAAGGTTATGCCCGAAACCAAGGGCATCCCGCTCGAAGAAATGGAAGAGAAGCTGGGGTTGACGAATGACTAGAATCGTGAACATTGGGGAAGCTCTCATCGATGAGATCACCCGCCCAAACAGTGAACCCGTCGAGGTCGTCGGGGGATCGATGCTCAACGTCGCAGCCGGTCTGACTCGGCTGGGTCACGAATCCGAGCTGGCGACTTGGTTCGCGCGCGATGCACGCGGCGACAAGGTCCGCGAGCACGCCGAGGCCGCGGGAGTGACCCTCACTCCCGGCTCTGACGGAGCCGAATTCACCACGGTTGCCCATGCAGCAGTCGACGAGAAGGGCCACGCCACCTACGAGTTTGATCTCTCGTGGGATGTGCCCGCCGTCGAGGATCCCGACAGCGTTGGACACGTGCATACCGGCTCCTACGTGGTTGTTGTCAAACCCGGTGCCGACAAGGTCCTGGCTGCCGTTAAGCGCCAGGCTATCCGTGGCACCGTCTCCTACGATCCGAACATCCGTCCCGCTCTGCTGGGGACGCCGGATGAAGCCCGCCCGCACGTTGAGGCGATCGTGGCCCTCGCTGACGTCGTCAAGGCGTCGGATGAGGACCTGGAGTGGCTGTACCCGGGCCGTCCCGTCGAGGATGTCCTGCGCGAGTGGTTGCAGTCCGGGCCTTCCCTGATCCTGTGCACACGCGGCCCATGGGGCGTCTACATTTTGAGCGCCGCCGAGCGCGATATGCTGGTCGTCGATCCTCTCGACGTCGAGCTCGTGGACACGGTGGGCGCGGGCGACTCGCTTATGGCAGGCCTGATCTCTGGCCTGGTCGACGCGGATCTCCTGGGTTCGGCTGAGGCGAAGCAGCGCCTGCGCGAGGCGTCGTGGGACCAGATCCTGCCCGCCATCCATCGCGGCATCATTACTTCCGGCATCACCATCTTGCACCAGGGCGCCTACTCGCCCACGCGCGAGGAGGTCAACGAGATCCTGGCAGCAGACAAGACGCTGCGAGGCTGATAGGGGAGTACTCCGTGACTGATGGGTGTGGGCCCGGCCAACCGGCCGGACCCACACCCATATCAGCATGACGGCTGACAAAGCGGTGGGCTGGCCGGGAGAAACCCGGTCACCCCACCGCTTGAACATCAGGGGAGCGGTCAGCTAATCGACGCAATCGCGAAGGTGATCGGCACGCCCGAGCCGTCAGTACGAGTGGCTCGTACATCAGTGGGCCTCAAGCTACTGAATCGAATGCTGTAGCCTAACTCAAATCACCTAGTACGTGTTGATGTGTCAAGCATGTGCTGATTGTATTGCAGGTATGTTAAGTTGATAGATGGTGGGTACCTGTAAGGTTGACATTTGGCCTAATCATACCTAATGTTCAGATATGTCTAAATCAGTGTTGCTTTTCGATTGGCTGTCATTGCGGTTACCTGGGCACTTAGTGCTTGGCTTGTCTATCCTTTCTGGTTCTCTCAGCGAGTCGATCTCCTGCGGTCGCCATCTCAGTACAATGACTCGATTACCTTCATCGTCAATGATCCAACACGCCTGCGAGAGATTCGCGTGCGCATTAGTTTGGATGATAGTTGTGTCGACGAAGAGTCTGTGACGGGCAAACCTTGTGATCGTGTTGACCGAGAGTTTTACGGCTCGCTTCAAGTAGGTGCGTCCATCTATGGAGATGTTCCAGGGGTGGTGCGGGAAGATGAGATCAATCAGCTCGGTTTGTTCGTCTACGCAGAATCAGATGCTTTGAACGAGCTGTTTTCGGGGAAATGTTCCAATCTGACGCGCATTGAATCTGAGGGCGATGTCGACGCGGTGCTGGAAGGAACTGCGTACTTGGGGCGTGGGGGTTCTCTCTATTCGTTGTCGCCACAAATTGTGAATGCGGTGGAACCTTCCGGTCCCTCAGTGACAATCACCGACACGACGGTCCAAAACTGTCCCTATGGTGGCGGGTTCTTCTCTGTTAATGCTGAGCGTATTGAGGCATTGACGCCACATGTTAACTATGTGTTCAAGAAGTCTGCCGATGCAAATGAGCGCCATCAAATTATCAATAACTCTGTCTCTAAGAGTAATGTACCCCTTCGTGACTTGGTAAACGAGTGCGTGTGGCAGCAAGATCATTACGGTGATTCAGATGCTGTCGCTACTAAGGGTGAAGGTCTAGATAGCGTGCGCGTTACTTCGCAAATCTGTCCAGCGATGTCAATGCGCTATCGAACTATGTCGGTATACGCAGATTCTGTGAAGGATGATCGTTTCAATTTTGATAGAGGTCTCCAGTTTAAAAACTATGCAGATGTTCCCATAGTTTCAGGCGCAAGTTCCAGCCAATCGCATGGTCTGATCGATCCCGTCTATATACAGTACGAAGATCAGATGTATAAGGTCAATGAGAGTAGAGCACTCTTTGCGGCATCCATATTCGGCCCGTTCGCTTTCGGACTAATCTTTGAACTCTTGTTTAGGATTGTTGATTCGTGCACTTCGCTCAAGGTGGATGGCCTGTCGTCGGTAGCATCAAAGCAGTTAGGGCACTTGAAGAGCGGGATTTCAAAGCGAAGAAAAAGCGAAGGTGATAGTACTGCTTGTCATCTTGCGTTGTCCGGGGTATCGATCTCGGTTGAGTTTGAACCCTTTGGGAGCGTGCGCGAGGAGGTCAACGAGATCATGGCAGCAGACAAGACGCTGCGAGGCTGATAGGGGAGTACTCCGTGACTGATGGGTGTGGGCCCGGCCAACCGGCCGGACCCACACCCATATCAGCATGACGGCTGACAAAGCAGTGGGCTGGCCGGGATTTTTCCCGGCCAGCCCACCGTCGTAACGACAGGAGAGCGTCAGCCAATCGACGCAATCGCGAAAGTGATCGGCACGCCCGAGCCGTCGCGGCGCTCGTCCTCGGCGGGCAGCTCCACAGGGGTGCCGTCGGAGGCAACAGCCCGCCCAGGCCTCGTGCCGACCCACGCGACGTCCAAGCGATCCTCGCCACGCAGGAAACGCTGACAGCGCACGCCCTGTCCGCCGCGGCCCTTCGACGGGTAACACTCGAAAGGCGTCACCTTCACCGTCGTCTGGCCCGTGCCCGGCAGCGCGCCCAGCGCCGCGGCCACCGTCACCACCACAGCATCGATGGGGGCCTCGACCACCCAGAAGCCCAGGGCCACGGCACCAGGGTTGAGCTTCATGCCCGCCATACCGCCGGCCGTGCGACCCTGCGGGCGAACCTTCGCCGCGGGCGTGCGCAGCAGCTGCGCATCCGAGGAGATAAACACCAGGTCCGCGTCGTCCGTGCACTGATCGAAGCCCACGAGGCGATCACCGTCCTCCAGGGTGATGACCTCCCACTCGTCGCGCTGGAGCACGTCCGGGCGCAGCCGCTTGACCGTGCCGTGGGCCGTGCCCATCGCGACGATGGCTTCGCTCTCAAGGTTCAGGAGACCCACGGCGGGCACATCCGTGTGCAGGAGCATCGAGGAAGGCATAGCCCCGGCCAACGACAGACCCGTCTCGAAGCGGGGGAGCGCCGGCAGGTCCACGACCTCGATGCGGTGCGCGATGCCATCCTGGGTCACCACGGCTACCTGCGAGCGCACCGTCGAAGCCAGCTGCACCCGCCAGCCGTCCGAGGCCGCGCGCGAACCCGGCTCGAGCGGATCCCCACCCTCGATGCGAGCAAGCGCGCCCGAGGAGGACAAAACGACCACGCACGGGTCGTCCGGGATCTGCAGCTCCAGGCCCTCACCCGAACGCGACACCGACGGCAAGGCTGCCAGGGCGGCATCCTCCGCGGCAACCGTAGCCCCCACTGGCGTGCCCGTCGAGCCATGAGCAGCGTGCGACGCGGCGTGCCCAGACGCTTCGAGACCTCGCGCAGCTCCTTCTTCACAAGCTTGCGCAACAGCTTCGGATTCTCCAGGATCTCGCGCAGGGAAGCGATTGTCGCTAACAGCTCGTCGCGCTCAGTCTCCAGCTCAATGCGGGAGAACTTCGTGAGGCGACGCAGGCGCAGTTCCAGAATGTAGTTCGCCTGGGCCTCGGACAGGTCAAAGGCCGTCATGAGGCGCTCGCGCGCGCTCTCCGCGTCATCGGAGGACCGAATGATCGCGATGACGTCATCGATGTCCAAGATCGCGATGAGCAAGCCCTCGACCAGGTGCAGGCGATCCTCGCACTTTGCCAGGCGGAAGCGACTGCGGCGCGTGGTGACGTCCAGGCGATGATCCAGGAAGACCTGCAGCATCTCTTTGAGGCCCAGCGTGCGCGGCTGGCCATCCACGAGCGCCACCGCGTTGATCGAGAAGGAATCCTCCAGCGGCGTGCGCTGGTAGAGCTGCTGGAGCACGGCCTCGGGAACGAAGCCGTTCTTCACCTCGATGACCAGGCGCAGGCCGTGGATGCGGTCAGTGAAGTTCTGGACCGACGAAATGCCCTTGAGACGGCCTGCGTTCGCGTTCTCTTTGATCTTTTCGATGACCTTCTCGGGTCCCACCATGTAGGGCAGCTGGGTGACGACGATGCCCATCTTGCGGGCCGTCACACGCTCGATCTGGACCTTCGCGCGTGTCTTGAACGTGCCGCGGCCCGTCTCGTAGGCTTCTGTGATGCCTTCGAGTCCGACGATGACGCCGCCCTCAGGCAGGTCGGGGCCGGGAATGTAGCGCATGAGGTCGGTGACGGACGCCGACGGGTTATCCAACAGATGAATAGCGCCCGCGATTGTCTCGGAGAGGTTGTGCGGGGCGATATTCGTCGCCATGCCCACGGCGATGCCCGAGGCGCCGTTGACCAGGAGCTGCGGGAACGCTGCCGGCAGGACGTCGGGCTGCATGAACTGGTTGTCGTAGTTGGGGACGAAATCGACCGTGTCCTCGTCCAGGCCCGTCACCAGGTCCAGCGCAGCGGGTGCCATGCGTGCCTCGGTGTAACGCGCTGCGGCCGGACCGTCATCCAGCGACCCGAAGTTACCGTGTCCATCCACCAGGGGAACCCGCAAATTGAACGGCTGAGCCAGACGGACCAAGGCCTCGTAAATCGCGGAATCGCCGTGCGGGTGCAGCTTGCCCATGACCTCGCCGACGACGCGCTGAGACTTCACGTGCCCCTTGTCGGGACGCAGCCCCATCTGATCCATCTGGAACATGATGCGGCGCTGCACGGGCTTGAGGCCGTCGCGCGCGTCGGGCAGCGCTCGGGCGTAGATGACGGAGACCGCGTACTCCAGGAAGGATCCACGCATCTCATCGGACACGTCGATCTCGGAGATATTTCGTCTTTTTCGGAAATGTCGACGACCTGGTCCTTTTTTGCCATAGGCGCAATTATGACGCGGGAACGCTCTCATTTCGACTGGGACGCAGGTTAGGGGCACAATTGTGGGATGAATACTTGGACCCGCATAGAACGAAGCGGCTTTTACCCGCGCGCAGTGGAGCGTGCGCTACGCCGAGCGCTGGGAGCAGGAGAACCGCTCGCGACGCTGTGTCAGGTGGACACGGGCTTCGACCGGGGTTCCGTGTTCCGTCACCTCACCGTCGCTTCTTTGACCGAGCGGGCCATCGTCCAGCTGCACGTCGACGAGATGGACGGCGGATCCGCGACCATCGCGACGGCCGTGCACCGCGTGGCCGACATCGCCGGATATTCCACGATGGAGGTTTTCGCTGACCCCGAGAACGCCGTCGGTCTGTCCGAGATGACCATCGCGCTGGACTTGAAGGGGGCGCGCCGACTTGATGTCGAACCCGCCCGCTGCGACGACCCGAATTGCATGGCCGACCACGGCTACACGGGTACTTCGTATCCGGATGACATGACCTTCCGCGTTTCGGCGGCTGCCGACGGGCAGGATGCCTTGGACGAGGCCGTCGAGTTCGTTGATTGCCTGGCTGGGCTGATGGGGACCCGCAGTGAGTGAACGCGTCATGACACTGGACATGCCCGGCGCTGACCTGCCGGGCACCACCGATCCGTCGATCACGGACATCATTCCCGGCGCGCTCGCCGCCATCGACCCGGCTCTGCCCGGCGCGTCGTCCGAGGCCGCCAGCGCGCTCGGGATCGAGGCCGGGGCTAGCCAGGTGCTCCTCATCCTCGTCGACGGCTTTGGCTATGAACTCATGCAAGAGCACTTGGGGCACACGCCGACGCTTCGTCGCATGCGGGCCGACATCCGTTCGATCCACACGATTGTGCCATCAACGACGTCGGCTGCGATCACCGCGTTTGGCACGGGTGCGCTCCCGGGAGCGACCAACATGGTGGGCTTCTCTGTCGCCTACGGGGGTGGCGTCATGAACCTGCTCGCTATGGAGGGTGGTCCCGCGCCCACGCAGTGGCAGCCGGTCCCCACCTATTTTGAGCGTCTTGCCGAGGAGGGCGTATCCTCAGCGGTTGTGTCGCCCGCGCGCTTCGCCCGGTCCGGCCTGACGGGCGCGGCACTGCGCGGTGCGCGCCACGTGCCCGCCGACACCCTTGAGCAGCGCGTGAGCGCGGCCCTGCGCGAGCTGCGCGCGGGGACGCCCGTCGTCTACCTGTACTGGTCCGAAATCGACCACTCGGGTCACGCTCACGGCGTGGCCTCCGATGCGTGGATCGGACAGGTCGAGCAATTTGATGCGGGCCTGGCAATGCTCATGCGGGGCCTACCGAGCGGCGTACGCGCGGTTCTGACGGCCGATCACGGCATGATCAACGTGGAACCCGACCGCATTATCGACGTGGCTTCCACGCCCGCCCTGCGTGAGGGTGTGCGAATCGTCGCGGGCGAGACACGAGCGGCCCATGTGCACGCCGAGGAAGGACGCGTCGACGAGGTCGAGGAACGCTGGCGTGAGACGCTGGGGGAGAGCGCCTGGGTGTTGTCGCGCGCCCAGATGCCCGCGCTCATCGGCGAGGGCAGCGGCGCATCGGTTATCGGCGACCTGCTTGTTCTTGCGCGCGGGCGCGGGGGAGTGGTCGATTCACGGACACAGAGCGCGGCGGCCATCGCGATGCCGGGCATTCATGGCTCGGTGACGCCGACTGAGATGCGTATCCCCGTCGTTACGCTCTCCTAGCGGTATCGGCACCCCTGTTGTCAGAGGTGCCGATGTGTTTACGGCTTCGAGCCAAAGACGATTTCATCCCAACTGGGCACCGAGCGCCGCCCTTTCTTAGAGGACACGCTACGTGTCAGGCGGCTCCCTGATAGACCCTGCGCAGGTATCGATCCGATTGCGGTCGGTGTGCCGCCCGTCAGAGCAGACACAGCCCCCGTCGTCGTGGGAGCATTGTTCGTGCCGGAGGACTCGCCGCCAGCGGTCACGGCCTTCATGTGCAGCGCGGGAGTGCGTTGTTCCTCTGAATCCGCCGAGGCCTCGGTCCCTTCGGAAGGAGAAGCGGGGTCAGAGAGCCACGGCAGCGCGTGGGACGAGGTCTGGGCACCGTCACGCGTCGAGCGGATACCGACGGGGATGGCACCGGTGACCTGACGACGCGTGGGCAGGGGGACGACACCGGAAGCTGGCGTACCCGCGTCCTGCTCAATCTTGGTGCGCGCGGAAGCCAACGAGTAGATACGTGCGGAGATCGGGCCGCTCGACGGCTCAGGCTCGGCGGAGTCCTCCGCATCATCACCGGCGATAGCGGCCAGTATTCTGCTTCTTCATCCACCTCGTCGCCCAGATCTACGTCGACCTTCTGGCGTTTGCCGCGTGCAGCGTTCAGTTGATCGATCAGGGCCTCACGGGTGCGTAGATCCTCTTCATCGGGATCAGGAGCCGGCGCGGGGCGGGGGATAGGAGAGAAAATCGACGAGGAGGGGGAAACAGAGACCTGTTCGGTCAGCCACTGGGCCTCCTGGTCGATGGCCTCGAGCGTGCCTGAGTTTGACAGATGCCAGTGGGCCGCGTGCTCGGCTGCTCCCTGCACAAAGGTGACGATGATCTGCCAAGGTTCCCCGGCCTCGCGCGTCGCGGACCAATCGAGGGGAGGACGGTTCGACGCCACGCGCCGCCAGACGGTCCAACACGAGGTCGCCCATCGTGGGGCCGCCCTCACCGATGCGCACCGCTTGGGCCCGAGACAGCGCGTAATCTTTCTCAGCCTGAACGGGAGCCTCAAAACGCTCAACAGCCTTCACGTCCATGCCGTGTGTGGATGCGATCTCCTCCGGGGTCGCACCTGCGCGCAAGAGAGCCTGAATGTCGCGGGGAGCAAGAGTAGGACGCGAGGGCGTGATATCCACCTTGGGGCGGTTACGGCGGATAGCGCCGCGGAGCTCGTCCGAGATCAAGATCGAATAGCGTTCACCCTGGGCGTCGGTGAGCACCAGGGACTCGCCGTCGGAGCTGGTCCCGAGCAATTCGAGCTCAATCATCGCTTCCTCCTCATACGTCACGGTGGAATCGTCTCAAATTATGCGCACAATGTCGCGTAACAGCGCGCGTGTCACACATACGATGGCACATTCGTTCCACAAGTGTTATCCTCCCTGCGCATAGACACTCGTATAAAACTGTACGAGGGTGAGAAGGGGAGAACCATGGCAACCGATTACGATGCACCGCGTAAGAACGAAGACGAGGTTTCAGAGGACTCGATTGAGGAGCTGAAGTCCCGTCGCAACGATGCCGGTTCAGCCGAGATCGAAGAAGACGAGAACGAGGCTGCCGAGAACTTTGAGCTTCCCGGTGCCGACCTGTCCAAGGAAGAGCTGACCGTTCACGTCGTTCCGCGCCAGGATGACGAGTTCACCTGCTCGGAGTGCTTCCTCGTCCACCATGCGTCGCAGCTTGATCACGTGGATGCCAACGGCAATCCTCTGTGCACCGAGTGCGCGATGTAAGGTAGAGGGATGTTCGGACGCAAGAAAAAGACATACAACGACGACTTCGACGAGGTTGAGGCGCTGCCTCGCCTCAGTGACGAAGACGCCGAAATCTGGAGTCAGCCCGGTCCTCGCAACTACGAGGACGTGGATACCTCCGAAGGCTACGTCGACATGGGTGCCATTCTACTCCCGTCTCGTCCGGGTATGCAGCTGCGCACCCAGGTCGCCGACGACGGCACCACCGTCCTGCAGATTCTCGTAGTACTCGGTAACTCGGGCATCCAGATGAGCGTCGCCGCCGCGCCGCGATCCGGCGGAGTCTGGGATGAGCTGCGCGATGAAATCCGTGCGGGCTTCGAGAAGCAGGGTGCTAGGGTTGCCGACATCCGCACGCGCTACGGTGCCGAGCTGCTCGTTGATATGCCGATGAAGATGCCTGATGGCCGCTCCGCGACCTCGCGCATGCGCATCCTGGGTCGCGAAGGCGACCGCTGGTTCGCGCGCATCGACATCATCGGCCCCGCCGCCGCCAACGCTGAGTCTGGACTCGAGATCGAAAAAGTCATCGACCGCATCGTGATTCGTCGCGACGAGCAGCCACGTACGCGCCTGGAGCTGCTGCCCGTTTACCTGCCCGCAGGTGCCCAGGAGAGCTGACATGGTCTCGTGGATTTCTCGGGTCGGTGCGGCCCTCGGCCTCGATAAGGACGCGCGTTCCTTGGACGCCGCCCTCGACGAAGATTCTGCGCGCGCCGCCCGCGGCGTCACGCCCATCCGCGATGTGACCGACCGCAGCCACGCGCTGGTGTTCGGCACCCTCCTGGGTATGACCTACCCGCCGGAGGAGGGTGCCCAGCGTGTTCTCGTCGCTACGCTCTACGACGGAACCGATACTCTCGAATTGCGCTGGCCGGGCCGCTCGTCCATCCCGGGCCTGAGCGTCGGTCAGCGCCTCGAAGTTGAGGGGACCGTCGGTCGTGTCGGCGAGCGCACGGTCATCATCAATCCCCTGTACCGCGTCATCGCGAGGGAGGGCTGATGCCTGCGCCGCGCTGGATGAGCCAGGCCGCCTCCGAGGAATTCTCGTGGTCGCAGACCCTGGGCGGCACACGCGGCGTCATTGAGACCAGTGCTCCCGGGCTGATCTTCGTCATCGTCTACATCGCAACCCACGCCCTCATGCCAACCCTCGTCGCGGCCTCCGCCGTCGCAGTCGTCGCCTGCATCATTCGACTGATCCAGCGGCAGAGCATTCAACAAGCCGTCTCGGGGTTTTTTTGGCGTCGCGGTTGGCGTTATTCTGGCCGCCGCGACCGGGCGTGGCGAGAACTATTTTGCGTGGGGGATCGTCACGAATCTCGCCATGGCCGCGGTCTTCGCCCTGTCAGTCCTCGCGCGGCGTTCCCTGGTCGGCTTCTTCTACGCAATGCTTACCGGCCTCCCCACGGGCTGGCAGCGTGAACCTTCCCTGCGCCCCCTCCGCCGCCGTTGCGCCCTGCTCACGTGGATGTGGGCGTGCTTGTTTGGCCTGCGCGTCGCCATCCAAGCCCCCCTGTGGGCCGCAGGCGCGGTCGCGGCACTCGGCATCGCTAAGCTCGCCTTGGGTCTGCCGCTCTTCGCGCTCGGTGCCTGGGCCACCTGGTGGGGCCTGCGCGACTACTCCTCGTCCTCCGTCTCCTCTTCCGAAGACGGGGACGCTACGGCCTCGCGCAGCTGATCCAGAGCCGACGCGTCCGAATCCGGCACCAGCAGCAACAGCTCGTCCGAGGCCTCGAATACGTCATCGGCGCTGGGAGTGAGCGGACGCCCATCGCGCAGTAGCGCAGCCAGGACGGAGCGCGGGGGCAGCTCCAGGGAGTGCACGCGCCTGCCGACCACGGGCGAATCCTCGGGAAGAATCAGTGCGTGCATGGACACAGCAGCGGTATTGAACGAAAAGAGACGCACCGGGATGCCGATAGAGACAGCCTCCTCGACCAGAGCGGTCATGATACGCGGCGTCGACACCGATACGTCGACACCCCATGCCTGATCGAAAAGCCACTCGTTATTCGGATTGTTCAGGCGTGCGACGACACGCGGGACGGCGAACTCCGTCTTGGATAGCAGCGAAATCACCAGATTCGCTTTGTCGTCGCCGGTCGCTGCGACAACGACGTCCGCCTCCTCCACGCCGGCGTCACGCAGAGCATCAGGCGAGCAAGCGTCCGCAAGCACCCAGTCCGCGTCCGCGACGGTCGCGATGCGCAGCTTCTCCGGCATGTTGTCGATGAGTGTGATGTCGTGGCCGTGCGCCAGCAGCTCCAGGGCGACGCTGCGGCCCACCGAACCCGCTCCCGCGATGACGATTTTCATGCTCATTCCTCCGTCTTGGGCGGACTCGCCAGCTGATTACGCAGCTGCGTCGTGTCCGTTCCGTTGATCGCGAAATACAGTTGATCGTGCTCTTGCACAACGAAGCTGGGTTCGGCCGTGCGGATCGAACCCAGGCGCGACGTGAAGATGACCCGGCATCCTGTGAGTTCCTCGACGACTGCGAAGCTCAGGCCATACCAGTGGGGGAGGGGTCACATTGACGAGGCCGACCGCGCCGGTTGGGTGGGACCAGATGAGTGAGGCATCCGGGGAAGCATGCGGCGAAGGACGGACTCGGCGGTGCGCTGCACGGAGGCCACCGTGGGGATGCCCAGGCGCTCGTAGAGATAGGCGCGCGTGGGATCGTAGATGCGAGCCACCACGTGCTCAACGTGGAAAACCTCACGTGCGACGCGCGCGGCGATAATGTTCGAGTTATCACCCGAAGAGACCGCCGCAAAGGCGTACGCGTCCTGATGTTCGCCTGACGCAGGGCAGTCGCGATCCATGCCTACGCCTGTGACTCTCCGGCCAGAAAAGTCGGGGGACAGGCGCGCGAAGGCCTTGGAATCCTGGTCAATAATGGCCACGGAATGACCCACTGCGTCGAGCGTTGATGCCAGGCGGGCACCGACGCGCCCGCAACCCATGATCACAAAGTGCACGAGAACCAAACTACTCCGGTGCACGCCAGATGGCCACGCGTACTCATGTGTCTTTCCCAGACGCGGGTCAGGTGGACTACGCTTAACATTCGTGATGAACTTATTGGCTTACGCGAAGCGCGTGCTCATCGGGCGCCCGATGCGATCGGACGCGATGGGTCACCAGCTTCTCCCCAAACGCATTGCCCTCCCGATTTTTGCTTCGGACGCGCTGTCGTCGGTTGCTTATGCACCCGATGAAGTTCTCTTAACGCTGGCGCTCGCCGGAAGCATGGCAGCCGTCCAATCCGTGTGGGTGGGCGTTGTGGTTGCCCTCGTCCTGGCAGTCGTGGTTGCTTCCTACCGGCAGACTGTCCACGCCTATCCGTCGGGTGGCGGCGATTATGAGGTTGTGACCACGAACCTCGGGCGTTCCTGGGGACTCCTTGTGGCCTCGGCTCTGCTGGTTGACTACATCCTGACGGTCGCCGTCTCGATTTCCTCGGGTGCCAGTTACATCACCACAGCCGTGCCATCGTTGCTCGGTCATGAAGTCCCCATCGCGGTTGCTCTCGTCATCATTTTGGCGACGCTCAACCTGCGCGGTACCCGTGAAGCGGGCAGCGCCTTTGCTGTGCCCACGTACGTGTACATGTTTTCTATCGGTCTCATGGTTGTCGTTGGCTTCGCGAAGATGGCGACGGGCCATCTCGGTACTGCCCCCACGGCTGCCTACGATCTCGTGGCGGCCCCCGGACATGTCGATGGCTTGGCCGGACTGGCGGGTGCTTTCTTGCTCATGCGCGCCTTCTCCTCGGGCTGCGCGGCCCTGACCGGCGTTGAAGCTATCTCGAACGGCGTGCCCATGTTCCGTCGCCCGAAATCCCGCAACGCCGCGACAACCTTGGCGATGCTGGGCATGATCGCGGCCTCCATGATGATCTCAATCCTCGTGCTTGCTCGCGCCACGGGCGTCAAGATTGTCGAAGACCCGGCCGCGCAGCTGACTCTCGACGGTGCCCCTGTCCCTGAGAAGACCCCCGTTGACCCCGCGATCTCGCAGATCGCTTCCGCGGTGTTCGGGCATGGATCCGCGCTGTTCATTCTGATCACCGTCGTCACCGGCTTCATTCTGGTGCTCGCTGGAAACACTGCGTTTAATGGCTTCCCGACCCTGGCCTCGGTCCTGTCACGCGACTCCTTCCTGCCTCACCAGATGGTGCGTCGCGGCGACCGCTGTCCTACTCCAATGGCATCGTCGTGCTCACCGTCGCGGCGATCGCGCTGATCGTCGGCTTCCAGGCACAGACCACACGCCTCATCCAGCTCTACGTCGTCGGTGTCTTCATCTCCTTCACGCTCTCGCAGCTGGGCATGATTAAGCACTGGAATAGGCAGCTGCGTACGCGCCAGTCGGGTCAGGAACGCATGAGTGTGCTGCGCTCGCGCGCCGTCAACATCGTCGGCTTCATGATGACGGGCGCGGTCCTCCTGATCGTTCTGGCTACCAAGTTCACGCACGGTGCTTGGATCACCCTGCTGATGATCGCCGTTGCGTTCTGTGGTCAGATCTCGATTCATCGCCACTATGAGACTGTCCGTGAGCAGCTGCGGGTTGATGACTGGCACGCGCGCCGTGCTCTTCCGACCCGCGTGCGTGCTCTCGTCCTCGTCTCCTCCCTGTCTCGCCCCGCGATGCGCGCTATCGCAGCCGCCAGGGCTTCCTCACCGACGTCCATTGAACTCGTCTCGGTCGTCGCCGATGACGAGGAAGAAAACAGGATGCTGCGCCAGTGGCGTGCGTCGGGCGTGCCCGTGCCGCTGACTCTCCTGTCCGCGCCCTACCGCGACATCGCTTCGGTGATCCTGCAGTACGTGCGCAGTCGTCGTCGCGCGATGCCCACCGAGATGCTTGTCGTCTACATGCCTCAGTTCCTCGTCACCCACTGGTGGGAGAACCTGGTTCACAACCAGTCCGGTCTGCGTCTACGAGCCGCTCTCCTGGACGTTCCCGGCGTGGTTATTACGATCGTGCCCTGGCAGCTCGGCGAGGACGACGTCGTGGAGGGGCGCCAGCGCGTCAACGATCCGTTCTTGCGCGTGGGAGCCCCGACCTCGTCTGAGTCGAATGTTCATGCTGATGAGCAGCCCGCTAATGCGCATGACATCGCTGAGGAGTCCTCATGAGTCCCCGTCCGTCCCGTCGCCGCTCTTCTCAGCGTCGTCGCCCCGCACACACGCAGCCCCGCGAGGGGGTCGGTGAGATCCTCCAGCTGACTGTCGGTGAACCCGCGCACGGCGGCGCGTGCGTCGCCCGTGACGAGAACGGACGCGTCGTCTTCGTACGCCACGCGGCACCCGGCGAGATCGTTCGTGCGCGCGTGACCGCCGTCCAGAAGAAGCTCGCGTGGGCGGACACCGTCGCGGTCCTCTCCGCCTCCGATGATCGCGTGGAGTCCGTCTGGCCTCAGGCAGGTCCGGGGGGTGTTGGCGGTGGTGAACTCGCGCACCTGACCCCGGTCGCCCAGCGCGACTGGAAGTCCCGCGTGATCGCCGGGCAGGTACGCCGTGTGGGTGGCGAGGCCCTGGCCGAGGCCGTGGATGCCCTCGGGGGAGTGCGCGTTGTGCCCGCACCCGGGGACGAGGACCCGAGCGATCCGCTGACCGGTCGCCGTTCGCGCATCGACGTCGTCATCGACGAGGCGGGCCGCGCCGGCATGCATGAGTTCCGCGGTCGTCGCGTGATCGCACTCGAGGACATGCCGCTGGCCGTGCCGGCGATCCGTGAACTCGGCCTGTTCGATGAAGGGACGCCGTGGCGACGTCTGTGGAAACCGGGGGACCGCGTGCGCGCGGTGGCCCCTTCCGGCGGCGATCCCGTTGTCCTGATCGGCGAGGACACTTACGCAGCCGACGGCGTGCGTATTGACGCCGATGTGTTGCGTTGGAACGTGCCCATCGGTGGCGTGGAGGAGTCCTACTACGTGCGTCCCTCCGGCTTCTGGCAGACGCACGTGCGCGGTGCCGAGGTGCTCGCGAACGCCGTGCTGGCTGCGGCGTTCGGCGTCGACGAGGCCGGGGTCGGCCGCGCGGTCATGGAACTGTACTCGGGCGCGGGCCTGTTTTCCGTGCCGCTCGCGCGCGCTGTCGGCGAGACCGGCCGTGTTGCGACGCTCGAGGGCGAGGAGGGCGCCGTGCGTGACGCCGGAGAGAACCTCGCCGCGTTCGACTGGGTGGATGCCTTCGCCGGGAACGTGGATCGTGAGGGAGTCGTCGACCTGTCGGGTCAGCTGGAGCCGTGCCCGATGTGGTCGTGGCTGATCCGCCGCGCGCCGGTGCTGGTGCCGAGGTCTGCCAGGCCATCGCAGCCACGGGTGCCCCGCGCGTCGTGCTCGTCTCGTGTGATCCGGCGGCGGGTGCGCGCGATCTGTGGACCCTCACCGAGGCCGGATACGAGCTCGAGTCACTGCAGGCCTGGGACCTCTTCCCACACACCCACCACGTGGAGATGGTGTCGGTCCTTCACCGCTAGCGGTTTCTCCTGCGGTCCTGCATGCGCGACCCCCACGAGGTCTGCGTGCGGGCAGCAATAGCGCGGCGCTGGTCGCGGTACATGCGATCCACCAAGTCGCGCTCGGACACCCAACCGACCACGCGGCGATCCTCGTCCAGAACGGGCAAGGCCTGCAAGCCGGTGGACCTCAGCGCCCCGAGAACCTCGGATGGGGGAGCGGAGGCCGCCACGGCCTCGTCGATGAGGGGCAGATCCGAGACAGGAGCGTCGAGTGAACCACCCTCCTGCGTGAGTTCAGCCAGGCGCAGCGAGGACACGAGGCCCGCGAAGCGCCCCTCATTATCGACGACCGGGAGAACGGTCTCCTTCGTGCGGCGCAGCGCCGACAGCGCGGAGGCAACGGAACGGGTGCAGGCTAGGATCTCCGGGGCTGGGATCATCCACTGCGAGGCCTCACGCGTACCCAGCAGCGTGCCCTCAACCGGGTCGTCAAGAACGTCGCCGCGGCGGCGCAGCTTCTCCGTGTAGATCGTCGCGCGGGTGAGGAAACGCGAGGCTCCCGTGGCAATGACGACCGCCAACATCATGGGGAGAATCAACGAGAACTGCCCCGTCATCTCCACGATGATGAGCACCGCCGTCATCGGCGCGCGAGCCGCACCCGCGAAGGCCGCGCCCATACCCACCACAGCGAAGACACCGACTGGCGAATTTGTCACAGGCGACAGCGCATCCCCGAAAGCAGCGCCCGCCATCGCGCCGATAAACAGCGTCGGGGCGAACACACCGCCCGATCCGCCCATGCCGATAGTGAAGGACGTGTACAGCGCACGCCCCACCATGAGCGCCAACAGGAACCCGATCGAGTAGTTGCCCGCGATCGCCTCCTCCTCCAGCGGATAGCCAGAGCCGTACATGTACGGGAAAGCCACGAGGCCAGCGCCCAGGAGCAAGCCAAGGACGCTCGGGCGCGCCCACTCGGGCAGGCGCGTGTGCGCCCATACCCAGTCAATGGCGTCCTCGGAGGCATAGAGAATCTTCGAGAAACCGAGGCCGCAGAGTCCCGCAACGAGACCGAGGAGGGCCACCCACCACATGTCCGACATGGACGCGAAGGCTAGGTTGTCGGCGACGCGCACGACCATCTCGTCACCCTGCAGGATGCGCGCGACCACCGAGGAGGTAACGGCTGAGAGGACGACGAAGCCGAAGGTCTCGGCCGTGAACTCGACGAGGATGACCTCGAGGGCGAACACCGCGCCCGCCAAGGGCGCATGAAAGGTCGCCGCGATACCCGCCGCCGACCCGCAGGAGGCAAGAAGGACGACGCGGGAGACAGGCATACGCATCCACGAGGCAATGGTTGAACCGAGCGATGCCCCCACCTGGACGATGGGACCCTCGCGGCCTGCTGAACCACCGGAGCCGATTGTGAGGGCCGAGGCCAGGATCTTCACGACCGCGACTCGCCCGGGGATGCGCCCACCCTTGCGGCGCACCGCGAGCATGACCTCGGGGATACCGTGGCCCTTCGCGGATGGTGCGTAGCGCTGGATAAGTGGCCCGTAGATGAAGCCCGCTATGGCGGGGGACAGCAACAGGAACAGCCACGGGGCCCAGCCCCAGACGCCGTGCGACTGCCCAATGTGGGTCGTGTACTCGTCGAAGCCGGTCGACACCCACGTCCACCCGCGAATCGCGAGGTTAAACAGGACCGCTGCCGCGCCGACAACCGCGCCAACGAGCGCGGCGGCCACACCGAGCAGGGACCGATGGGCGGCGACTGTGTGGCCGACGCGAACGCGTGTCCCCGCAGCCGAGTGGTCAGACTGCGGGGATTTCGATGAGAGTGTCACAGGTTCGCGATCTCCACGTGAACGGGGTTATCGGTGTCGATACCCAGACGGTCCTGTAGAACGCCAGCTCCGACAGCAACGCATCCTTAATGTTAATGGCCGAACGGAAGCGGTGTCCCTCACCTTCGTAGAGCTTGAGGGCGACAGCGCTGCCGTTAGCGCACAGAGCCTCGTACATTTCCTGTGCTTGCGAAGCAGGCACCACCGGATCTGCGGTGCCCTGCAGGAGCAGCAGGGGAGCCGTGATCTCCGCAACGTGGTTGATCGGCGAGCGCTCTGCCCACACCGGATCCGACGTGTCGAACGTGCCAAGCAGAATACCGTCGTAGTGCGACTCGAACTTGTGGCTGGTCTCCGCCAACTTCGCCAGGTCCGCGATACCTGAGAAGGAAGCGCCAGCGGTGAACACATCGGAGGAGGCGAGCGCGTTGAGCACGGTGAAGCCGCCGGACGAACGTCCACGGATAGCAATGCGTCGGGGATCGACGCGGCCCAGGTCGATGAGGTACTGAGCGCCGTCAATGCAATCCTGAACATCCATGACGCCCCAATTTCCGTTGAGACGCTCACGGTAGGGGCGACCAAAGGGGACGTCGACCCACGGAAGTTCACGTCCAGGACAGCGAAACCGCGGCTGGTCCAGTACTGGAAAGGTATCTGCAGGCCGGGGCGCACCGAGCTGGTCGGGCCGCCGTGCACGTTGACAATGAGCGGGGGCAGCTCGCCCTCGGGAGCCTCAAAGTCGGGGTTGACGGGCGCGTAGTAGAAGCCGTGTGCCTCCTCGCCGTCTGAAGTCTTCCACGTGATCATCTCAGCAGTGGAGACCAAGGCGGTGGGAACCTCGGCCTCAGAAGAAGGACGCAGCACCTTCGTCTTGCCGCGCGACACCTCAATAATCGCTGGCGTGTGCGTGGCGGAGTCAGCCAGGAAGACGACACGGCCGTCAGCGGCGGCGACGTTACCGATGGGCCACCAGCCGGTCGCCCATTCCTCGGTCATACCGTTGTCGATGCGCACGGTACCGATGTGCCACACCTGGTCCTCGGCCCACGAGCACACCAGGTAGTCGTTGTCGAAGTTGTCGTAGGAGTGCAGGCCGAGATGCCAGTGTGGGTGTGAGAACGCGCGCTTGCCCGGGTGTAGGGCGCGGGTACGCAGACGCGACGTCCACGCGTTCGGGTCTTCGCCGTCCTTCCACGTGAAGCCCTGGGTGCGGTACAGGTTCGCCCAGCCGGAGGCGTCATCCACGTGAATGAGTTCGCCGTCGAACGTCCAGCGCGGCTCGTAGACGCACACACCCGGCTGATCGACGAGGACGACCTCCTGGTCGATGGTGCCCTCAAAAGTCAGGGATGCCACGTGCAGCTTCGAGTAGGTCCACGGCATGTTCGGGTGGTTCCACGATATCCATGCCAGCTTCGTGCCATCCGGGGACACCGTTGGAGCCTGCGCGAAGTCCGTCCCGCCGAAGACGGGAATGATGGCGTCGTTATTGCGCGCCGCCGAACCGTCCAGCGGAATTGCCACGATGGAGTTGACGGGTTCGCCTTCGCCTGAGTGGTCCTCGGCGACCGCGTAGACGAGGCCGCGCACGTCGGCAATCCAGAAGTCGCCGTAACGAACTTGAGACAGGGTCGTCAGCGGTCGTATGCCGCGGCGCGGCTCCGCCGTATCAAAGGCGTACACGCGTCCGTCGGTGCGATCCGAGAAAACGATGACGCCGTGGTGCACCGCGTACGCCTTGCCGCCATACTCATGGACGCGGGTGCCAATGTCTGGCAGACGCACACCGTCGATCAACGGCAAGACCTCTCCCGTCTCACCGGTGCTCCGACGGCGCAGGAGCGTGCCACGACCGCCCTCAAGCGGATGACCCTCCACCCAGTAGGTATCTGGCCCGTCCACACGAACCTGGGATAGAGTGACGGATCGAGCAGTGAACGAGTTGCCCGTGATCGGGGACTTCCAGACGCCGTGGGGTGCGACGGTAACGGACATAGTGCCTCCTTGAGCGGTATGGCGAGCCAATACTCCTATCTTAATGCGCCCGCTAGGGGCCTGCGTGCATCGGGACCCTATGCGCGAATAATTTGATCTGTAGGTGAGACGCTGGGCATCTACACTAGAAGCCATGTCTGGAGCACTAAGCACGCGTGACTTGCTGTCGCGCTGTACCACCCCTCGGGAGCTGCGTCGCCTCGAGCGGGAACAGCTGGATCAGTTGGCGGCGCAAATCCGCGCCTTTCTGATCGACAACGTGTCGCGCACGGGTGGCCACCTCGGCCCGAACCTCGGTGTCGTTGAGCTGACGATTGGCCTGCATCGCGTGTTCCGCTCCCCCCAGGACACGATCGTCTTCGACACGGGGCATCAGGCCTACGTGCATAAGCTGCTCACGGGGCGTCAGGATTTCTCCTCGCTGCGCTGCCCGGGCGGATTGTCGGGCTACCCGTCGCGCTCCGAATCCGAGCACGACGTGTTGGAGTCCTCCCATGCCTCGGCGTCGCTGGCGTGGGTGGACGGCATTTCACGTGAGAAGCACCGACACGGGGAACGCACGTGGACGGTCGGCGTCATCGGTGATGGTGCGCTCACGGGTGGCTTGGCGTGGGAGGCTCTCAACAACATCGCGACCTCGAAGCACCGACGCATTGTCATTGTCGTCAACGACAATGGCCGTTCCTACGCTCCGACTATCGGTGGCCTCGCTGACCACTTGGATGCGCTGCGCACCTCCGCCGGCTACGAGAAGGCGCTTGCGTGGGGTAAGCAACATCTTCTCAGCCACGGGACGCCGGGGCGCGCCGCCTACGATGCACTGCACGGCCTGAAGACTGGACTCAAGGATGCCCTCTTTGCCGCAGGTCATGTTCGAGGACTTGGGCCTCAAATACATCGGTCCTGTGAACGGGCACGATATCGCCGCCGTGGAGACGGCCTTGCGTCGTGCTCGCATGCTCGAAGAACCCGTTATCGTTCACGTCATCACGGAGAAGGGCCGCGGTTATAAGCCCGCCGAGAAGGACATTGCGGACCGTTTCCACGCCGTTGGCCCGATTCACCCGGAGACGGGTCTGCCCGTTGCCCCTGAACGCTTTGGCTGGACCGGCGTCTTTGCGGAAGAGATCTGTGCCCAGGCCGCGACGCGCACGGATATCGTGGGGATTACCGCCGCGATGATGCAGCCGGTTGGCTTAGGTCCCATGCACGAGGCCTACCCGGGTCGCGTGATCGACGTGGGCATCGCGGAGGCTGAGGCGGTCGCCTCCGCTGCAGGCATGGCCTACGAGGGCGCGCACCCCGTTGTCGCCCTGTATGCGACGTTCCTGAACCGCGCTTTCGACCAGCTTCTCATGGACGTTGCTTTGCACAAGGCGGGTGTCACGCTTGTCCTTGATCGAGCGGGTATTACGGGAGCGGACGGTGCGTCCCACAACGGTGTTTGGGATATCGCGATGTGCTCACTGATCCCGGGTCTGCGTCTGGCAGCACCCCGCGACGAGGATACGTTGCGCGGTCAGCTGCGCGAAGCGCTCGACGTTGACGACGCGCCCACCGTCCTGCGCTACCGCAAGGGTTCCCTGCCCGATCCGATGCCCGCGCTGCGCAGCGTCGGGGGAGTGGATGTTCTCTTCGACGAGGCCTGCCCGTCCTCACCCGCCAAAATACTGATCGTGGGAACCGGAGCATGCGCGCCCGACGCCATCGAGTCGGGGAGACGGCTGGCCGCAGACGGCATCAGCGTCACCGTCGTGGACCCCCGCTGGCTGATCCCCATTTCGTCCGGTCTGGTGTACATGGCCGCCGACTACGACGCCGTGATCACGGTCGAGGACGGCATCGTGCACGGCGGATTCGGCTGGGCGCTGCGCGACGCTCTCGCGGAATCTGGAATACCCGTGCGTTGCCTCGGCGTCCCCCAGGGATTCCCCGAGCACGGCGAACGTTCTCGGATGATTGCTGACTTTGGCTACGATGCAGACGGTATTGAGGCGACGGCTCGCGGCCTCGTGAACACGGTCGCAGCGCGCTGACGCACGTTACTCGGGCGAGCTGACCCGAATGGACCAACGAATGGTGGGGCTTCGGCGCACACGCGTCGCACGCATACCCATGCGTTGAGCGGACCCCCTCAGAAGCCGAGTGCGTCACACACGGGGTCGAGTGTGAGATCGATCTGCCAGTCCCTGGCTCCGCGTGCCACCATACGCTCCTCGAGCTCGTCACCGGATGGACGCGAAGGATCCAGGGGCGCCCACGCGAGGTAGCGCTGCACCTGCGGAGCCAGCACCACCTCGGGTGCCAGCCCCACGCTGGCCGCCACCGAGGCGACCGCACTACGAACGATACCCAGGCGCGCAGCTGAGGCCTCGTCGATGCGAACCCACTGGCGCGGTTCCGGGATCGAGCCGGGCTGCACTGGCTTGCGCTTGGGCGGCAGCTCGTCCTCGGTCAAGGCAGCCACGGACGCGAGCGCGCGCATCCACTCATCCTCGTACTGTCGGGCGATGGGGGAGCGGAACTCGTTGATGGACATGAGGGCACGCTTGTTGGGAGGCGGATTCGACGCCGCACGCACGAGCGCCGCGTTACGCACCAGACGCCCCGGGGACATGTCGATACGACGCGCGATTGACTCACGGGTCTCCCACAGCGCCTTGAGGACACCCAGACCTCGGCGCGAACGGATCTTGCCGGCCCCGGGGAGGGAACGCCACCGATCGGGCTTCGCAGTCGGCGGCTCGACGCTGAGTGCGTGCGCGAACTCCTGCTGCGCCCACTCCCAACGCCCCATCTGATCCAAGCGCTTCGACAGGCGGTAATACAGCTCCGTGAGCAGCTCGACGTCGAGCGCCGCGTAGCGTAGCCACTCCTTGGGCAGAGGGCGCACCGACCAATCCGAGGCCTGATGATCCTTCACGAGGCCCAAGCCCAACACCTGCTCAGCCACCGCCGCCAGACCGAAACGCTCCAAACCCACGAGGCGAGCGGCAATCTCCGTGTCGAATAGAGCGGACGGACGCAGACCCACCTGACGCAGATTCGGTAGATCCTGCAGACAATCGTGCAGCAGCCACACGTCCTCAACACCGGGCTGCAACACCGACAGATCCGGCAGCGCATGGGTGTCAATCAGGAACGAGCCAACGTCCTCGCGGCGGATCTGAACCAGATACGGGTCCGAACCATAGCGGAACCCCTGCGCGCGCTCCACGTCCAGCGCAATCGGCGTCGAACCCTGTGCCAGCGCGCGTGCGGCCTTCTCGAGGCCTTCTCGGGTATCAATGACGGCAGGGGTCCCCCCACGTGGCTGAGCGATAAGCTCCGGGTTATCTGTATCGCCCTGCGGCAAGCCACCGCCATTGTTTACCAGCACTCAAACTCCTTCGAGGTGACGGGTAGGAATGATGCCGGCCGTCTTGCGCATGGCGTCCGCCCACCCGAATAGATGCTCCCCAAGATACTCGCTATTGGGCGTCCACGAGGCTCGGACCTCGACAAACAAGGACGAGCCTCGCAGCTCCAGTCCACCGAACGCCTCGCTCATCTCACGAGTGACCGTGCCCGTGATGTCGTGGAAACCAGCGCCCGCACCGTCAAGGCAATCGAGCATCCACCCCCACACGCCCTCCGACAGCATCGGATCGACAGCCATGATGGAATCCACCTGAGTGCGCATCTGACACACGATGCGGAACGTGCCATTCCAGCCGAGCTGGCCCACAGGGTCGTGCAACACGACCATGCGACCAGTCGACAAAGGCTGTCCAGCGCTGTCCTCATCGATCGTGCGCATCGCGAGCGCAGCTGTAAAAGGAGCCAGCCGACGAGGCGGTGGCACCTCCTCAAGGAGGATATGCGGCAGGTGGGAGGCCTGTCGCAGGGACAGCAGAGCCCGAACAAAGTCCTCGGGCACCGCGTTCTCATTCACGATTGAAATCGTACGGGTGTCATCTTGTCTTTTGTTACAGACGCGCCGCGCGAGGCCATCTCGATAAGTAGCGGGTACGTGTTTCCTGCAACTTATCGAGATGACCCCTGGGTTTTACATGCCGCGCGAATTACGCAGAATGAAAGCGGTATGTGGCCTGACATGAACGGTGTCTCCCGAGCGGTAGTCTCGGTGGTCATCGTCGCCCGCCGTGTCAACAACCGTGTGCCACAGGGACCCATACTTTGCGTCGGGGAGTGTAAAGTCGACCGCCTCCGGCGCAGCGTTGATCAGCAGCAGGAAATCGTCGTCGAGAATCCGGCGTCCGTTGGCATCGGGCTCACGAATCGCATCCCCGTTGTAGAAGACCATCGTCGAGCGCGCCCACGGCTGGTTCCATTCCTCTTCCGTCATGTGCGTGCCGGCGGGTGTAAACCACTCGATCTCACCCAGCTCAGACTCACCGCCACGCTTGGCAGGCCCTTCGAGGAAGCGGCGACGGCGCATGACCGGGTGATCGCGGCGCAGATGGATCAGGTCGCGCGTGAACTGCAGGAGCTTGTGGTCGTGCTCGTCCAGGTCCCAGTCGATCCACGACAGCTCGTTGTCCTGGCAATACACGTTGTTGTTGCCGCGCTGGGTGCGACCGAGTTCGTCGCCGTGGGCGATCATCGGTACGCCCTGGGAGAACATCAGGGTCGTCAGGAAGTTGCGCTGCTGACGGTAGCGCAACTCAATGATGTCCTTGTCATCCGTGTCGCCCTCGGCGCCACAGTTCCACGACCGGTTATCATTCGCGCCGTCCGCGCCGCCCTCACCGTTCGCCTCGTTGTGTTTCTCGTTGTAGGACACGAGGTCGCGCAGCGTGAAGCCGTCGTGGGCAACGACGAAGTTGATGGAGGCCATCGGCTTGCGGCCCGTCGTCCCATACAGGTCCGAGGAACCCGCCAAACGGGACGCGAAGCCGGGCAACGAGGAGAATTCGCCGCGCCAGAAGTCACGCACCGTGTCGCGGTATCTCCCGTTCCACTCCGACCACAGGGGAGGGAAGCCGCCCACCTGGTAGCCGTCCGCGCCCACGTCCCACGGCTCCGCGATGAGCTTGACCTGCGAGACGATCGGGTCCTGGTGGATAAGGTCGAAGAATGCGGAGAGTCGGTCGACCTCAGCAAACTGGCGGGCAAGCGTGGAGGCTAGATCGAAGCGGAAGCCGTCGACGTGCATCTCGGTCACCCAGTAGCGCAGGGAGTCCATGATGAGTTGGAGGACCTGAGGAGAACTCATGAGCAGGGAGTTGCCCGTTCCCGTCGTGTCGAAGTAGTGGCGGCGATCCCCATCCACGAGGCGGTAATACGACGGGTTGTCAATGCCGCGGAATGACAGCGTCGGACCCATGTGGTTGCCCTCAGCTGTGTGTGGTTGTAGACAACATCGAGGATGACCTCGATGTTTGCGGCGTGCAGTGCTTTGACCATCGCCTTGAACTCCGAGACCTGTGCGCCGGGTTCGCGGCTGGCTGCGTAGGCGTTGTGTGGAGCGAAGTATCCGATCGTGTTGTAGCCCCAGTAGTTCGACAGCCCCTTGGCCTGGAGCGTCGTATCGTTCGTGAACTGGTGGATCGGCATGAGCTCGACCGTGGTGACGCCCAGCTTTGTCAGATGCTCAATGATCGCGGGATGTGCCATACCGGCGTAGGTGCCTCGCAGCTCTTCTGGCACGTCCGGGTGGCGCATCGTCATGCCCTTGATGTGTGCCTCGTAGATGATCGACTCCGAGTAGTCGTGACCCGGGCTGTGGTCGCCCTGCCAGTCGAAGAAGGGATTGACGACGATGGAGTGCATCGTGGCGGCGGCGGAATCCCCGCCCTTCAGGACGAGAGGGTTGTCGGAACAGTAGGAGAGGAGGGAGAGGGAATCCTTCAGCTGGCCCTCAATAGCCTTGGCGTAGGGGTCGAGTAGGAGCTTGGAGGGGTCGCAACGCAGACCGTTCATGGGATCCCATGGTCCGTCGATGCGGTAGCCGTAGCGCTGGCCAGCGCGCACCTGCGGCACGTAGACATGCCACACGTAGGCGTCGACCTCCGTCAGGGGGATGCGCATTTCGTTCAGGTCGTCATCGAGCAGGCACAGCGTGACTGCGGTGGCGACCGATGAGTAGATCGCGAAGTTGGTGCCGGTTCCATCAAAGGTGGCGCCCAGCGGGTACGCCGTACCAGGTCGAGTTTCCATACGAATAAGGGTGGCATGAACACCGCACAACTGGTGATAATCCGGGCAAAAATGGGCATGTGACTTGGATTACTGCGATTTCGTTTTGCGTTCTCATCGGAAGGTCTGTTAAGGTTTTACCCGTTGCAAGGAACGGAAACGTTCCGGAGACAACGCGGATGTGGCTCAGTTGGTAGAGCATCACCTTGCCAAGGTGAGGGTCGCGGGTTCGAGTCCCGTCATCCGCTCGGGCGATTGGCGCAGCGGGAGCGCGCTTCCCTGACACGGAAGAGGTCACTGGTTCGATCCCAGTATCGCCCACGGAAACCCCTTGGGGTTATCGGGCATTAGCCCAGCCGCACAAGCGGTTCACGCGGATGTGGCTCAGTTGGTAGAGCATCACCTTGCCAAGGTGAGGGTCGCGGGTTCGAGTCCCGTCATCCGCTCTCAATCGGGAATCCACACGATCCCATTGGGTGTGGTGGGTTGGCCGAGAGGCGAGGCAGCGGCCTGCAAAGCCGTATACACGGGTTCGAATCCCGTACCCACCTCGGGCGATTGGCGCAGGGGTAGCGCGCTTCCTTCACACGGAAGAGGTCACTGGTTCGATCCCAGTATCGCCCACCATATTAGCCGGACCGTACGGTCCGGCTTTTTGTATTTTCCCTCATGCTGCGTGATGGTGTGGGGTTATCGGCTACTCGAACTTTCAAGGGCCCCGCAAACGTTGGAATTGCAACAATGTTGTTTTAAGGATCTCTCAGGTGGACTCGATCAGCATGTGCGTGCGTTAACCCATTTGTTGGCGGCTGGGTGGTCGCGCCCAGGCTTCGCCAGGCGTGTTTAGCCGCGTATGGGGTGATGAATGCCACTCATGGTTGTGCGGGTGTTCTGACTATCCAACTTGGGTGCGCGTGACGAGCTGAAAAAGGGGGTTGGTTAGCTGATTCTCCTGCTGCAATATAGGTGAATATGGTGTGCGATGCGCCTGTGTGGGATGTGTCGTTCGATGGGGTGGTAAGGGCATTTATCTTGGGTGGTTGCCCGCTGTGAATGTCTGGGAGTTCGAACTCCTATCAGTCGGTTAGTACAGTCAAATAGGTGTGTCTGGTCGTTGATCATTTGTGCTGGTCACGCATCGGCGCTCACCGTTTCGACACGCCCGAAGTTTTAAAGTTTACAGTCGGTGTAAAAATAGCGTAATAGTGCGGATAAAACGGCTTACAAACCCTGTTTTCACCGGTTGCGAGGCTGGGATCAACGCGTATCTTGACCTAATTACAGGGTAATGGCCTACACTGACGGAGTGTGAAGCGACATCGTCGCGCATCCCGTTGACAGGAGTTTTCTATGGTTGCGTTGAAGCGCCGTCACTTTGGTGCCCTTCTTGCCATATGTGCACTGGTATTGAGTTTCTTTGGCGTCACACAAATCGTCTCCGCGTCGGTCCCTGCACATGCCGACGCGCCGGCCTGTCCAGCACCGGTGACGAATGTGAGCGATAAGGTCACGTTGGATTGGGACAAGGCTCAGCTCGTTGATCATACGGGGCACGAGGTCCACGCCGTGGGAGACTGGTGGGATCTGGGAGTGAAACTTCCTTGGCAGACCGAGGGACGCGTGAAGGCCGGTGACTATTTCACCTACAACGCGAATGTCGTTAATCAGGCGACGGGCGAGACCGTTCTGCGCCCGGACGTTGCGCGTGCCTTTACGGTGTACTCCCACGACAATGTCGCCGTCGGCTGCGGAACCTGGGCCACTGATGGGACGGTGACCGTCATCTTTAATGACAAGGTCGAATCCGCTGCACAGTGGTACGGCACGGTCACGACGCATGGCCTGGCCAGCTATTCCGGCCCCGGGGGAGAGACCTACGTCATCGAGATCGGTGGAAAGGTCACGCGTCATCTCGAGATGACGCGCCGTACCCCCGGTGAAGCCCGCTACCAGAAGGACGGCTGGATTAACCTGTCCGATTCTGAGGATGGCGATGAGAACAAAGCCATCATGTGGCGCGTCGTGCTGCCTGCGGGTGACACGGCTGTGACGGGCGCATCCATTGTTGACGAGGCACCCGCCGACTCCAGCTGGAGCTTTGACTGTAACACGGTCAACGAGTACACGAGGACTCACACCTACCTCGTGACCGACCCGACCACCTCTGAGGGCCTGCGCCGTGACAAGGACACGTCCAATGGCGCATTCGGTGCGGCTGCTCAGATCCAGTGCACGCCCACCAAGGTGACGGTCGCGCTCAGTGAGATCCCCGCCAATCAGTCGGCGATCATCCTGCTGCCGGCCCGCGTTGAGGGGGCTAAGCGAGCCAGTGATGTTGTTGGCGAGTTTTCCAACACCGTGACCTACAACGTTCCCGGCGAGAGGGTCGACCCGATTACGAAGGCGCTGTGCTACGGTGCGGTCGCAGAGGCCAACGCTCACCAGACGTTCTCGGTGACGAAGAAGGTTGAGGGTGACCTGCCGGAAGCTGCGAAGGACATCGACTATACGCTGGAGATTACGCTGAAGAACGCCGCTGACCCCACGGTGGACAAGACCTTCGAGGCGACCATCAAGGCTGGCGAAACCTACACATACCCGGCCCCGCTGCCGCTGGGTACCGAAGTGACAGTGTCCGAGGGTGATCTGCCCGAGGCTGCCGAGATCACCTGGAATGATGCGGAGAGTCGTGTGTTTGAAACCGCTGACGGCGTCATGCTGGCAGCTGACAACCGCGAGGCGAGTTTCACACTGAGCGGTAACCACATCTTCGCGCTCACCCCTGACGAATACGCTGGCCCCCCACGCCGACGCCGCCTCCCTCGGAGATGCCCTCCACCCCGGCCCCTGACTCCTTCGGAAATGCCCTCCACCCCGGCCCCGACTCCTTCGGAGACGCCCTCCACCCCGGCCCCGACTCCGTCGGTGACACCGTCGCCGACGCCGAACTTGGCGTCGACGGGTACCGATGCCGCTGGGCTGGGAGTGTTGGCGGGAATCGTCGCGTTCGCGGGTCTGTCGTTCGTAGCAGCCAAGCGCCGCCACCGCTGAGTCTGGCACGGCACGCGCATAACTGACGTGGGTGGGAGGAGTAATGTTCCTCCCACCCACTCGTGTCTGCGTCTTCAGTACCCGTCAGCGCTTAGCGTGCCGCCAGGTAGACGCGCGCCTCCCAGGGGGCCATGCACGAGGCCGGGGTCGGGGTCAGTGTTTCTTGCTCGGTGTCGGGATGGGAACCCGGCATATTTCCCAGGTACAGGTTCCAGCGCGAAGAAGGGAAGGCCTCGTCGACGAGAGCACCTGACGGGATGATTGCGCGTCCCGAGAGATTTACGGCAACGAGAACAGAGGAACCCTCACAGGAGCGCTGATAGACGAACAAGGCAGGATCGCCAGCGTCGATACGTTCGAATGAGCCGGTCGTCAGTGCCGGCACTCGGTGGCGCGCCTCGATGAGCGCGCGGTAGTACGCGTAAACGGAGGAAGGATCCTCCAGCTGTGCCTCGACGTTGATATGCGAGGCCGAGGCTGGCACGTCGATCCAGGGCATACCGCTCGTAAACCCGGCGGCGGGGGAGGAATCCCACTGCATCGGGGTACGTCCGTTGTCGCGCGAGATAGCTGCCAGACCGGCGGGCACATCGTCGCCGGTGTGAGCGCGCAGGTAGTTCAGGGATTCGACGTCACGGAAATCGGTTGGTCGGGTGAACTGCCCGCCGAGCATGCCGATCTCTTGGCCCTGGTAGATGAAGGGTGTGCCGCGCTGTAAGAAATACGCGGTCGCGAGGGCGGTCGCAGACTCGAACCAGGCGTTCTGGGGATCCCCGAAGCGCGCCACTGCCCGCGGCTGGTCGTGGTTCTCCAGGTACAGGGCGTTCCAGCCGCGCTCGCCCAGGGTCTCCTGCCAGCGAGTCAGTACGTCGGCCAACTCGCCGTCAGCCAGGGGACGCGGGGAAAACTTCCCGTTCTCCTGACCGAGGTTCACGTGCTCGAATTGGATGAGCATGTTGAACTCGCGCTTGGCCGGATCACAGAACAGGAGGGCAGACTCGGGGGAGGCATTGGAAGCCTCGCCGACCGTGAACGTGCCGGGGTGGAGCGCGAACGTGCGCTCGTGCATCTCCTGGAGGAACTCGTGCAGACGAGGACCGTCAGCGAAGCACTCGTGACCGACACCGAAGGGAGCACGGACGGGACCTCCATCGGGCAGGCCCGGGCGCTTGGAGATAACGTCGATTGCGTCGACACGGAAGCCGTCGACACCGCGATCAAGCCACCAGTTCATCATGTCGTAGACCGCGTCGCGCACCTGCGGGTTTTCCCAGTTCAGATCCGGCTGCTCGCGGGCGAACAAGTGGAGGTAGTACTGGCCCGAGGCTGGATCGTACTCCCAGGCAGAACCACCGAAGAAAGACTCCCAGTTCGTCGGCTCTGTGCCCGGCGTGCCCGGTTCGAGGCCCGGGCGCGGATCACGCCAGTAGTACCAGTCGCGGCGCGCGGACTCGCGCCCCGACGCCGAGTCAACGAACCACGGGTGCTCAACCGACGTGTGGTTGACTACCAGATCCATCACCACGCGCATACCCAGCTCGTGGGCGCGCGCAACGAGGGCATCAAAGGCTGCCAGGTCGCCAAACAGCGGGTCGATATCGCGGTAGTCGGAGATGTCGTAGCCGTTGTCGGCCTGCGGCGAGCGATAGATGGGGGAGATCCAGATGATGTCGACCCCGAGGCGCGCCAGGTACTCGAGGCGACTGTAGATACCGTCGAGATCTCCGATCCCATCGCCGTTCGTGTCCTGGAAAGAGCGGGGGTACACCTGGTAGAGGACCGCGTTCTTCCACCACGGGTCGGCATCGACACGAGCGGCAGGCAGAAGATCAGAGCGCAGGAACATGGGATTCTGAGGAAGCAGTAGGCGTCGTGAGTGCGACGAATGGATGTATCTGCGTACTCGCTACGGCTTCCGATGTTGTCTGGTGAGAGGAACTCTCCGAGACAACAACTTCGGAAAAGAAGTAGTCTTTCAGCAGGTAGCCGCACACCAGCGTGATGACGAAGACGCCAGCGATAATCGCAGCGATGATCATCTTTCTCGTATTGTCGTCCGAAGAATTATCCATCGGTATCATGGTGGGCCGAGGCTGCCTGGGCATGGGTGCGCCGTAGCGTTGCTGGCCACCTTGCTGCTGGTATCCGCTTTGCTGAGGCTGTGTCTGTTGGTATCTGCCCTGTTGGTATCCGCCTTGCTGTGGGCCTGCTTGCTGATAGCCGTGTTGCTGGCCACCTTGCTGTTGGTATCCGCCCTGTTGGTATCCGCCTTGCTGGTATCCGCCCATCGGCTGACGCGGATACGGCTGGCGATTGTTGGGCGGGAACTGGGCACTCATGATGGACTTTCGGGTAGGTGAGTCAAGTCTCAGGGATCGTTCTGTATCCTACCAGGCGCTAGGCTGGTGGCATGACGATTGACTACCTGACTCAGCCTCGCCCGCCTCTCCCCGCCAGGACATCCTTCCTGTGATCATCGGAGGGACTTCGGCGTATACGGAATTGGCCGCTGTTTCAATGAAGCCTTCGGGTGCCGCTGCATCTGTGTGGGGTCCCAGCCGACCGAATCGATCACACGGTCACACTTTTTCGATGTCCGCCACGTGAGCGCACACGCCACCGACGCCCAGCTCCTCGACACGCTCATGATGATCGCGGGGGAGTTCCCCGACAAGAAACTCATCCTCATGGCGAACCATGACATCTTCTCCGCGTTCGTGGCCCGCAACATGGACAAGCTCTCGCGCCACTACGCGCTGCCCTTCCCGAACCTGGAGGTCATGGAGAGGCTCACTGACAAGGCAGAGTTCGCGCGCGCCTGCGAGCGCGCCGGCATCGACACGCCCGGCACGGTCGAGGTGGACTTCTCCAACGCCACGGACGAGGCCTGGGCGGCCCCGGAGATCCCCTTTACGTTCCCCGTGGTGGCCAAGGCCGCTAACGGCGAACCCTACGACGTCCTCGAGTTTGAGGGCAAGCGCAAGATCTGGTTCATCGACACGCCTGAGGAACTGACTCAGCTCTGGAAGACTCTGAAGGATGCGGGCTTCCGCGACACGTTCCTCGTCCAGGAACTGATCCCCGGGGACAACACCGCGATGCGTTCGATCACTGCCTACGTGGATTCGCGCGGTGAAGTCACGCTCATCGGCTCGGCCCGCGTGCTCCTCGAAGACCATGCTCCGACTATGATCGGTAACCCTGTCGCCATGATCACTGAGAACTTCCCTGCGCTGTGGAAAGACGCCTGCACGCTCCTCACCGAGAACGACTACCGTGGGTTCGCGAACTTCGATGTCAAGATCGACCCGCGCGACGGACGCGCCGTTTTCTTCGAGGTTAACCCCCGTATTGGCCGTAACAACTGGTACATGGCCGCCGCCGGTGCCAACCCCATGATCCCGATGGTTGCTGACCTCATCGACGGCCAGGCCTGCGAGCAGACGCAGGCCAAGGACGAGGTCCTCTACACGCTGGTTCCCGACTCGCTGCTCCTGCGCTACATCATCGACACCGATCTGCGTGCGCGCGTCAAGCGCATCATCCGCGAGGGACGCCGCTTCGACCTGCTCCTGAACCCCACTGAGAAGGACCCGTGTCGTAATCTGACCGTGTGGCTTCAGAAGCAAAACCACCGCCGCAAGTTCGCGCGCTACTACCCGAAGCCCACCGAAACCTCGTACTGAGGCGGTCACCCGCCCGAGGGAACTGCACCCGAGACCCGGCCACGACCTCGTCAACGGGGGAGCAGCCCCTGCTACACTGACCACCTACCTACACGTGACAGACATTTACAACAAACTGAGGACACCATGACGACCACCTCACTCGTGCCCATCTCTCAAGAAGACAAGATTGCCGCAGTCTCCGGATTCCAGGACCGCTCCCTGCCGATCGAACAGACCTGCGTATGGGAGACCTTCGAAAAGTCGCAGGGACACGGCGTGTGGGGGCGCTACGCCTGGTACGAGGATGACGCCAAGGTCGCCTTCATTACCCTCTACAAGTACACGGTGCGCGGCGTGCACTACCTGTGGGCCAAGTGGGGTCCCGCCTGGGTGAAGGAAGCCAGCCCGGAACGTGAGGCCGCTCTGCGCGCCGACCTGGTGCGCGAGATCAAGGAGCGGGACAAGTCCGTCGTCTTCGTGCGCCTGCACGCCATCTACCAGCACCCCGACCTGGTCATGCCGCTGCAGACCATCTCCTACGACCGCACCGTCGTCATCGACACCTCCGGCAAGACCGAGGACGCGATTCTGGCCACCATGCCCAAGTCCGGTAAGCGCTCGATCCGCTCCGGCCTGAAGAAGGGCAAAGCCGAAGGCATCACCTTCCATGAGGACACAGCCAACGCCGCCGAGGTCATCGACGAGTACTACGCCGTCATGGAAGAGACCGCCGAGCGCGATGGTTTCCGTCCTCACCCCAAGGACTATTACATGAGCCTGCTCACGACTCTCGGCCCCAAGCACGCGCGCATTTTCTCGATGCGTGACGCCGACGGCAATATCCTGTGCTGGGACTTCTGTCTGGTTGAGGGCATTCGCGCACAGGCCGAATACGGCGCCTCCACGGAGGCCGGCCGACGCCTGCGCCAGCCCCCTGTTCTGGACTTCCTGGCAGCCGAATTCCTGGCACGCGATGGCGTGCGCGAATTCGACCTTATGGGCGCGCACTCGCCGCGTTGCCCCGAACTCTACAGCGTCGGCAAGTACAAGAGCGCCTTTGCCTCGCACTTCACAGACGTGCCCGGCGGCTGGGATATGCCCATTAAGAAGAGCACCTATCGCGCCTTGAGTGCGGCCAAAGCCGTCAAAGACTGGCACGCCCGCTCCTGAACGGCGGGGTCAGCAGGGATAGAATCCCACTAGTGACTAAAGCTCTCGAACGAATCGAACAAGGAGACACCGTGCCCGACATCTCGCTCGTCATCGACGGGGAAAACCAGACCGTACCAGCGGGGACCACGGGCACGACGTGGTTCGAAAAGTCCCGTGACGTCGTCGCCATCAAGGTTGACGGCACGCCGCGTGACCTCGCGACCCCCTTTGAGGAGGGCACGACCGTCGAGGCCATCACCCTGGCCAGCGAGGATGGCCTGAACATCCTGCGCCACAGCGCCACGCACGTGCTCGCGCAGGCCGTTCAGGATGTCTTCCCCGACGTCAACCTCGGCATCGGCCCGTTCATCACCGACGGCTTCTACTACGACTTCGGCAATATCGACGCGGTCACCCTCGAGTTGCTGCGCGAGCTCGAAAAGCGCATGAAGCGCATTATCAAGGAAGGCCAGCGCTTCGTGCGCCGCGAGGTCTCCGAGGACGAGGCCGTGGTTGAGTTGGCCGAGCAGCCCTACAAACTCGAGCTCGTCACCACGAAGGGCAAGGGCGCCGAGGGGGCCTCCGTCGAGGTTGGCGGCGCGACCCTCACCATGTACGACAACGTCCGCCGCGACGGCTCCGTCGCCTGGAAGGACCTGTGCCGCGGCCCCCATCTGCCCTCCACCAAGCTGATCGGCAACGGCTTCGCCTTGACCAAGGCCTCGGCCGCCTACTGGAAGGGCGACCAGTCGAACGACCAGCTTCAGCGCATCTACGGCACCGCCTGGGCCTCCAAGGAGGACCTCGTCGCCTACCAGGAGCGCATCAAGGAAGCCGAGCGCCGCGACCACCGTCGCCTCGGAGCCGAGCTGGACCTGTACTCCTTCCCCGAGGAGATCGGCCCCGGCCTGGTCATCTTCCACCCCAAGGGCGGCATCCTGCGCCACGAGATCGAGTCCTACGTGACCGACCGACACAAGTTGGCCGGTTTCGACTTCGTGCACACCCCCGAAATTTCCAAGGGCGGTCTCTTCCACACGTCGGGTCACCTGCCCTACTACGCGGACACGATGTTCCCGCCCATGCTCGTGGACGAGGAACGCGACGCTGAGGGTAACGTCACCAAGGCGGGCCAGGAGTACTACCTCAAGGCCATGAACTGCCCGATGCACAACCTCATCTTCCGCTCGCGTGGCCGCTCCTACCGCGAGCTGCCCCTGCGCTTCTACGAGCTGGGCCACGACTACCGCTACGAGAAGAGCGGCGTCGTCCACGGCCTGACGCGTATGCGTGGCTTCACGCAGGACGACTCGCACACGTACTGCACGCCCGAGCAGGCCTCCGAAGAAATCCGTAGCCAGATCGAGTTCTTCCTCTCGATCCTCTCCGCCTTCGGCCTGAAGGACTTCTACCTCGAGCTGTCCACGCGCGACGAGGATGGCAAGAAGAAGGACAAGTTCATCGGCTCAGACGAGGACTGGGCGGCCGCCACCAAGGCTCTGGAGGACGCGTGTGCTGCGACCGGCCTCGACCTCGTTCCCGATCCGGGCGGTGCCGCCTTCTACGGCCCCAAGGTCTCCGTGCAGGTCAAGGACGCCATCGGCCGTACCTGGCAGATGTCGACGATCCAGTACGACTTTAACCAGCCCGAGCGTTTCGACCTGGAGTACACGGCCGCCGACGGCACTCGTCAGCGCCCCGTCATGATCCATTCCGCGAAGCTGGGTTCCGTCGAGCGCTTCATCGGCGTTCTCACCGAGCACTACGCGGGCGCGTTCCCGGCGTGGCTCTCGCCCGTCCAGGTCCGCCTCATCCCCGTCGCGGAGGCCTTCGACGACTACGTCAAGGACGTTGCCGCGAAGCTGCGCGAGCACGGCGTACGCGTCGAGACCGACCTGTCGGATGACCGCTTCGGCAAGAAGATCCGCAACGCCTCCAAGGACAAGATCCCCTTCACGCTCATCGTCGGCGGCGAGGACGTCGAGGCCGGAGCCGTGTCCTTCCGCCTGCGTGACGGCTCGCAGCACAACGGCGTTGCCGTTGATCGCGCCGTCGAGCTGATCGTCTCGCACATCGAGCAGCGCAACAACGCCGACCAGATCGACGGCCTCGACGAGGCGTGAGCACCATGACGGAGCCGGGCACGCACCCCGAACCGTTGCCTACCGAGGACGCCCGCGAGCTCGCGGGCGTCCCGGACGGCTTCGGTCGTTTCTGGACCCCGTACCGGATGGCCTACATCCATGGAGAAGGAAAACCAGCCGATGCGAGCGACAGGACCTGCCCGTTCTGCAGTGCGCCGGGCAAGGCTGACGACGAGGGACTTATCGTTCACCGAGGGGTCACCTGCTTTGTGCTCATGAACCTGTTCCCCTACAACTCAGGCCACCTGCTGGTGTGCCCGTACCGTCACGTTTCCGACTACACGGAGCTGACCGACGCCGAGCGCGTGGAGCTGGGAGAACTGACGGCTACCGCCATGCGGGTCAGCCGCGAGGTGGCCGGACCGCACGGCTTCAACCTGGGCATGAACCAGGGCGAGGTCGCGGGTGCAGGCATTGCCGCTCACCTTCACCAGCACGTCGTGCCCCGGTGGGCGGGAGACGCGAACTTCCTCCCCATCATCGCGCGTACGAGGGCCGTGCCTGAACTACTTGAGGACGCGCGCGCCCGGCTTGCCGCCGCCTGGCCGAAGGAGGGCTGATGCTCGGCAACCACGGACGATCGATCACCAAGGCCGTGTTCACGCCCCTGGCTCGCGTGCTCGCGCGCATGGGCGTGACCCCGAACATGGTGACGGTGGCTGGGACAGTCGCGTCCGTGGCCGTCGCGGTCGTCTGTATCCCGCGGGGGTGGATCTGGCAGGGGGGCATCGCCCTGGCGGTCGTGATGTTCGGCGATTCGGTCGACGGAACGCTGGCCCGCATGACGACTGGCGGAACGCGCTTCGGTGCCTTCCTGGATTCGACGCTTGACCGGCTCGCCGACGGCGCGGTCTTCGGATCGTTGACTGCTTTCGCGATCTTCCGCATGGCTGCTTCCCCTGTGCGTACATGGGTGATCATCGCGGGCATCTGCTCGATCATCGGTGCGGCTGCTGTACCCTATGCACGCGCACGCGCGGAATCGGTCGGTGTCGTCGCCAAATTCGGTATTGCCGAGCGCACGGATCGCCTGATCGTTGGTATGGGGTCGGCGATAATCATGAGCCTGGGAGCACCCGAGTGGGTGCTGGCCGTCGGTCTAACCTGGGTGGCGTTCGCATCCTTCGTGACCGTCTGCCAGCGCATCTGGTTCACTGCGCGTCACATCGACGAGGGAACCCAGTGACCTTTTCCCTCCTGTCCGTAGCCTTCACCGTTGCTCCCCGCCTTCCGCTCGGCCTCGTCATGCGCGCGGCCCACGTCGGAGCTGGGCTCGCGGCGCGGAGTGGGGGGAGCATCCATCGCACGTCTGCGTGCCAATATGGCTCGACTCACTGGTAGCGAGCCAGCGGAAGAGCTGGTCGTTGCCGCTGTTCGCTCGCATATTCGCAACTACGCCGAGGAGCTCATGCTCGGTTCGCGACGTGGGGCACCGCTGGCAGAGGGCATCACTTTCGAAGGCTTCGGGGAACTCGTCGCAGCTAGCGTCGACGGCCCGGTTGTTCTGGCTCTGGGGCACTCGGGCAGTTGGGATCGCGCGGGAGCATGGGTGTGTGCGAACGGGCGAACAATCGTCACGGTGGCTGAGAAGGTTGAGCCGCGTTCGTTGTTCCAGCGTTTCGTTGCCCTGCGCGAGGGTTTGGGCATGGAAGTCATCGGTGTCGGCAAAGGCGAGTCGGTGTTCTCTACCCTCGTCGAGCGCGTACGCGGACGCAGCGTCATTGTGCCCCTCCTGGCTGATCGGGATATTTCCGGCTCTGGCATCGAAGTGGATCTAGGTACGCGACGCGCGCTCGTCGCAGCCGGCCCCGCATCCCTTGCACTGAAGCTGGAACGCCCGCTCTTCGCGGCGTGCATTACCTACGAGAACGAGTCACCGACGGGGGCGGACGTGCGCGTGCGCTGCGTGGGTCCCATCGCCGTCCCTGCCGACCTCGCCCCCGGTGTCAACCGCGTGGAGGCACTGACACAGGCGTGGGTCAGCGCGTTCGCCGCGATGATGGCGGATAAACCCGAAGACTGGCACATGATGCAGAGGGTGTTCGTTGACGACTTGGACCCCCAGCGCCTGAGCCCGTGCCGGGCCGAGCACGAGAGGAAGAATCGATGAAGATCGGGATCGTGAACCCCTATTCGTGGGACGTGCCCGGGGGAGTGGGTTTCCACATTCGCGACCTTGCGCTCAAACTCCGCTCACGCGGCCACGACGTGCGCGTCCTGACGCCGTCAACGTCACGTGACCTGCCCGAGTGGATCACTTCCGCAGGCTCCTCGGTGTCGGTTCCCTTCAACGGTTCTGTTGCCAACATTTCGGTGAAGCCAACGACGATGACGCGCACGCGGCGCTGGCTGGAGGAGAACGACTTTGACGTTGTCCACGTGCACGAACCCGTTGTACCGTCGGTGTCGATGGCTGCGGCGATGATCTCGCGCGCCCCGCTGGTCGGCACGTTCCACGCGGCGCTCGGTCGTTCGGTTTCCCGCGCCATTGCCTCGGCCCCGATGAGGCTTTACATGGAGCGCATTGGCGTGCGCATCGCCGTGTCCGAGGAAGCACGGCGCACTCTCATCGAACACCACGGTGGTGACGCAGTCATCATCCCGAATGGCGTGGAGACCGCCTCGTTCCGCACGGCGACGCCCCTTCCTCAGTGGGCCGCCACCGAGGAGCGTCCTGTCGTCGTGTTCCTTGGGCGTCTCGACGAGCCACGTAAGGGACTGAGCATCTTCGTCGGAGCAATCGAAACTGTCCTCGAGCGCTTCCCGGGTACGCGTTTCCTGATCGCTGGCCGGGGAGACGCCCCCGATTGTCGCGAGGCCGTGGCTCGTTTCGGCGAATCGGTGTCCTTCCTGGGTGGCATTAGCGACGAGGAGAAGGAATCCCTGTTGGCGGGCGCGAGCGTCTACGTCGCTCCGCAGACGGGAGGCGAGTCCTTCGGCATCGTTCTGGTCGAGGCGATGGCCGCGCGCACTGCAGTTGTTGCCTCCGACATTCCGGCCTTTTGCGCGGTCCTGGAGGATGGGCGCGCGGGTGCCCTCTTCGAGACGGGCAGCTCCGAGGCCTTGGCGGCTACCCTCATTGACCTGCTGGGGGATCCGGCGCGGCTCGACGCGCTGGCCAACGCCGGCCAGCTCTCATCGGCTCAATACGATTGGGAGGTTGTCGCAGACAAGGTTTTCGAGGTATACAAACTGGCCATCGACATGGGTAGTCCTGCCACCTCCGGTCCGCGCCGGACGCGTCATCTGTTCCGTCGCCATAAAAAGCGAGGAGAATCGCTGTCGTGATCTCACTGTCCGCTTGGGTTCTTTTCGCCATTGTCCTCGTCGTCGTCGCGCTCGCAATCAGCGTCGGAGCAGCGATCAGTCGGGCACGCAGGCTCGACCGTCTGCACCAGCGCATTATCGCCTCGCGCGACGCGCTCTCACGTCTGCTGCTGCGCCGTGCCTCCGAGGCCTCACTCCTGGCACAGACTGCTCCTTTCAATGGGGGAGGGGCCGAGGCTATGCGTGATGTCGCGCGCGCCTCCATCCACGACGACGGTGACCAGCTAACGACCGATGGCCTCGACCGACGAACCACGGCCTCGCGAAGGGGTGATCGTGTGGAGGTCACGGCACGGTTGGAGCGAGCGTCGGCGCTGTCACGCGCCATCCGTGATACACTCACTCCTGAGGTACGTTGCTCAATAACCTCGGATCCGCAGGCCGCCGCCCGCCTTGAGGCTCTCGATGCGACCTGCTACCGCATCGAATTGACGCGAAATGTGCACAACGTTGACGTCGCGGGGGTTCGGGCCCTGCGTTCCGCACGAATGGTAAAATTGCTCAGGCTCGCTGGGCGCGCTCCGATACCGGAACCCATTGACTTTGACGACGATACTCACATTGGCGGACGAGGATACTGATATGCGACGCGCCCATTGGGGAGGGCCGGGCGAAGACTACCGGCTCAAGAAGCTCAGTGCCACCGCCATCGGTGAGGCCAGCAGCATTGGTTCGCCCGCGCCCGACGAAGCTGCTCCCGTGTGGCAGACACCGAAGGCCCAGCGTTCTTTCCCCTGGCTTGAAATCGTCCTGACCGCTGCCGGGATTATCGGCCTGATCGGCCTAACCGTTTTCTTCCTCTCGCCGGTGGCATCGAGCTACCTGGCACTCGTGAAAACTACTCTGCTTGCTCTCATTCCCCTGGGGATCGTCCTCGCGTTCCTGCACCGCCTGGACCGGTGGGCCCCCGAGCCATGGAAAACCAAGGTCGCAGTGTTTTTGTGGGGCGCGGGCATCGCAACCCTGTCCTCTGGCATCGTGAATACCGCGCTGGGCAAGAATCTGGACTATTCACTCGGCAACTTTGATACGGCGAACGCTCTGTCCACAACCTTCGTCGCTCCGCTTGTCGAGGAGACCCTCAAAGCTATCGGCGTAATCATTGTCGTCGTCGTTCGTCGCACCAACATCAACTCCGTCCTCGATGGTGCCATCTACGGGGGATTGTCAGCAGCCGGCTTCATGTTCACGGAAGACATCCTCTACTACCTGCGCGGAGAACCAGAGGGAACGGCACACCTTCTGTGGCTGGTCGCTCTGCGCGGCCTGATGAGTCCGTTCTTGCACGTGATGGCAACATCTATGACCGGAATCGGTTTGGCTCTGGCCCTGCTCTCGTTCAAGAACGGATGGATGAGGGCTGGCATCGTCACGATCTTGTGGGTGTGCGCCATGCTCATCCATCTGACGTGGAATGGCAGCGCAGCATATTTCGGCGACCGGGGATTCTTTACCATGTACGGTGTCATCTATGTACCCGGCTTCATCCTGTGGGCGCTCCTGCTGCTGAGAGCAACGCGCCAGCAGCGAGCGAAAATCCGCAAGGGCTTGGTTCCCTACGTACGCACCGGATGGGTGCTCCCTGGCGAGGTGACGATGGCCACAGATAAGCGCGTGCAGAAGGCCTCCATCAAGTGGTCAACGCGAGGTGGGCGCGATGCAACCCGCGCGATGCGTTCTTTCCTGGCAAACCTGGCTTCTCTCGGACTTGACCAGTGCATCATGGCTAAGTACGGACCCGACCCGGCGCGTATCGATGCTGACCGCCAGAAACTTGCGACGGTAGTGGAGAATCGAAGGGAATTCCTTCGCCTAACATCCATCGCCGATCAACAAAATGTTGTCTCCCAAGCCGTGACCGCACGCATGCGGAACGCCTGAGTACGGAAGGACTGATCGTGACAGAATCCCGAGAGACAGACCAAGGATCGGCTGCTCAGCACGAATCCCCCGACTCGCAGGTTGCTTTGTCAGCCTCGGCTGCCCAGCGCTTCGCCGAAAGCGCCGTGACTCCGCTGTCGGAGCGTAGGCGTCCGAGCGCAGGTGACCTTGGCCAAAACGGTGGCCTTAAGCGTACGGGTGCAGGCAAAGTGACGTCGGTGCCCGGCGGCGGTGGAGTTCCTTCCGCTCCTCAATCCACGGCTGTCGATCAGCAGGCGACGACGGTGATGCCGCAGAAACAGACTGCCGCTCCGGGACGCTCTGCTGTGTTCCTGCCCGAGACGACGGTGATGCCGCAGCGTCCTGATCTGTTGCCGCGTCGTTCGGTTGCGGATTCGGAGGCGACGACGGTGATGCCGCAGCGTCCTGATCTGTTGCCGCGTCGTTCGGTTGCGGATTCGGAGGCGACGACAGTCATGCCGCAGAACCCGACTGCCGCTCCGGGGCGCTCTGCTGCGTTCCTGCCCGAGACGACGGTGATGCCGCAGAACCCTGAAATCCGACCGCAGCGTTCTGTTGGTGGTCCGCAGGCTCCGATGGGTATGGGTGGGCGTTCTGTTGGTGGTCCGCAGGCTCCGATGGGTATGGGGCAGCGTCCTGTTGGTGGTCCGCAGGCTCCGATGGGTATGGGCCAGCGTCCTGTTGGTGGTCCGCAGGCTCCCTTTGCGGGTGGCCAAGCCCCGGCCTCGTCCCCTGTGGGAGCCGCCCGGAGTCTTCCCCTCGGGCAGCCTCTCCCGCAGCATCCGGAGCAGACGCGTGAATCTCCCGTCGGCACACAGACAACCACTGCAGATGAATCTACGAAGGCCCCGTCCTCCGTACGCACGGATCGCAGTATTCCTCTCGGCGAAACAGGGCCGCAGTGGCCCGAGGAGGCGCCGAATACCCCGTCCGCACCCAAAATAACGCAGGAATCTGCCACCGATGCGACGAAGCAATCCGGGCCCGAGGCACCCTCCAACCCGACGCCGCGCACGTCGCCGAGCAGTGGATCGAACACCCCGGTCTCTTCGCCCTCCACGAGCGATGCCGTTGAGGGACAATTCAGCCCCAGGTTCCAGGCCTTTGTCGAGTCTGGCCCCTCGATGCCGGGGCCGAAGACTGCCCAGTATCCGACGCTCGCACCCCGTACCGCCCAGGTGTGGTCGGTGCCCAAGCCGAAGAAAAAACCCCTGCCGATCTTCGAGTCGGTTGTCGCTGGTGCGGGAGCAGCGCTCATGCTCGTCGGTGTGCTGGGTTTCCTTCAGGCCAGTGGCCCGATTGTGACGGTCTTCATCGCTATCTTGTGCATCGTTCCTCTCGCTATCGTCGTCTCGGTGCTTCTGTTCATCGACCGCTTCGAACCCGAACCCCTGGGGATGAAGCTTGCCGCGCTGGCGTGGGGCGGCGGTGTGTCCATTTTCTTCGGAATCATGGGAAATGAATATGTTCAGTATTCCGTCACTGAACAAACGGGTGACGAAGTCCAGGGAATAATCTTCTCCGTCGTTGTCGGTGCACCGGTGGTCGAAGAACTTTTGAAGGGCCTTGGCGTTCTCGTTATCGTGTGGGCTCGCCGTACACACATTTCATCTGCCATCGACGGACTCGTCTACGCTGGCTTTGCAGCCTGCGGATTCCTAGTTGTCGAGGACTTCACCTACTTTGTGAGAGCAGTTTTGACGGACGGTGACCTCGGGCAGATGTTCTTCCAACGTGTCGTCATGGGTGTCTTCGGCCACGTGATGTACACGAGCTGCATGGGCTGGGCGACGGGGTGGGCGGTCACCCGTGCCCGCTTGACTGCCGCGGGATGCGGAGCTGTGGCCCTCGGCTGGTTCACGGGTATGCTCCTGCACGCGACGTGGAACGGTACTGCCGTCCTGTCTGGGGGTGACGATGAACTGTTCGACACCTTCTACATCTTCATCCACGTCCCGTTGTTCCTCTTGTGGTTCCTGTTTATCGCGCTGGCGATGAAGCGCGAACGACGCGACGCCGCAGCGGGCCTCATGCCCTACGTGGCCCAGGGGTGGATCGTCCCCAGTGAGATCCAGATGGTGTGCGATCCTCGCTCACGCCGTGCCGCCCTGGCCTGGGCGTCCAACGGTGGGCCGTTGGCGAAGAAGGCAATGAAGCAGTTCATGTACGCGCTCGCCACACTCGGCCTGCACCAGGTCGTCATGAAGAATCGTGGTCCCGAGCAGGCGCGCATCGAAGAATCGAGAGAACTCGCGAAGGAAGCAACCTCACAACGCAAGATTTTCATGAAGCTCACAGGTATGCGACGATTCTGACGTGCCGCATCATGGCCGCTTCACGAGCTTCTCACAGAGGATGCACAGGAGGAGTGGCCATGATTGCGCCGACAGAAAGGAAACATACGTGACTAATGCTCAACATGTCCGTGCCTCGTCTCGGACTCTCACCGTGTGCTCGGTCATCCTGATCATCGTCGGGATCCCGACGATGGCCCACGAAGTGATCGGTGCGATTTATGGTGTCACCACCTCTACGGCAGCGCTAGCTGTGAGTGCCTCGTGCGTGAGCGCGTTTGTCGGCCTCGTCTTCTTCGTCTGGCTAGCGCGATTCGTTCCATCGGTTCTGTCGTGGATTGCGGCATTCATGTGGGGGACTGGAGGTGCGCTCATCATTGCCGGCATCGGCAACGGCGTGACTGACGCTGCCGTTCAAGCGATGTCGCTAGGCGGGGAGACCACGGATGTCATGACGTCAGTCGTGAGTGGACCACTCATTGAGGAAACTGCGAAGGGTATTGGTGCACTCATGTTGATCCTTGCAGCTCGCAGGACTCTGCAGTACCCCGCTCAGGGGGCTGTTCTGGGTGGACTCGTCGGTCTCGGCTTCGCGTGGGGCGAAGACATTGGCTACTACGTGAGCGCGCTTGAAGACGACACGGGCGGACTGGGGCAAGCCTTCCTGATCCGTGGGGTGCTGGGTGGCTTTGGGCATGCGATCTACACCGGAGTCTTCGCCTACTTCCTGGTTTGGGCGTTCCTGCGCGCGAGAAACGCGTTCGTCGGGATTCTTGCGGTGTGTGGTGGTTTTGTAGGTGCCGTGCTCCTGCACGCGCAGGCGAACGGAGTGGGCTTCCTTGCGCCCGAGGACTCGTGGAACCTCACCTACGGCGCGATCGAGTTGCCGGTGACAGCAGTGGCGATCACCTTCCTCGTCTGGGGAGTGCGTCGTCGTCGCGCTACGCTGGAGACATGAGCGCACTCGACTGGCCTGTGGACGCGGACGGCTACCCCCATCGGGAGGCCGCCCGCGTCCTCCTTTTTGACGACCACGGACGTGTCTTGCTGGCCATGGGGCACGACGAGGATCAGCCTGAGCGTGCCTGGTGGTTCACGATCGGTGGTGGCATTGAGGAGGGGGAAGACCCCCGCGCAGCCGCCGTGCGCGAGGTGTTCGAAGAGACCGGAATTCGCCTGGAAGCATCCGATCTGGTCGGTCCCGTTCTCTACCGGACCGCCGAGTTCGATTTCCTGGCCGTTACCGCTCGCCAAGACGAGTGGTTCTTCATCGCGCACGCCCCTTCAACCACTCTCAGTCGGGATGGGTGGACTGAGCTGGAACGTTCCGTCATTGACACGCAACGCTGGTGGGATATTGACGAGGCCGCGGCAACCATCGACGGAGAAATCTACCCCGCGCAGATCCTCGAGTTTGCGCGCGTCTGGAAGGACGGCTGGGACGGCCAGCTCATCGAGCTGACCGACACCCGCGAACCCTAAGGCGACCTAGGCGCGGGAGAGTCCCAGCGGAGTGATCGCGAGCGACAGGTCAGGTACGTTGAGCTGGACCGACACCCGCTCACGTACTGTGGGCTTCGCGCAAAAAGCGATCCCGACCCCGGCCTCGTCCATCATGGGGATGTCGTTCGCCCCGTCTCCGATTGCGACCGTGCGCGCCATGGATACACCCAGGGACGAGGCCCACTCACGTAGGCACTCGACCTTGACCTGGGAGGTCACGATACGCCCCAGCATGCGGCCCGTGAGAACGCCGTCCTTGACCTCCAGCCGGTTCGCGGCGTAGAAGTCGATGCCGAGGGAGGCCGCGAGGGGATCGACCACCTCCTCGAACCCGCCCGAGACGACGCCGAAATGCCCACCAGCGGCGTGCACGGCGTCGATAAGTTCGCGCGCACCCTTCGTCGTCGTGATGGTCGTGAGGACATCACCGAACACAGAATCGGGAACACCGCGCAGTGTCGCAACTCGCTCACGCAGCGACTCAGCGAAATCGAGTTCGCCATTCATCGCTCGAGACGTAATCTCAGCGACCCGCTCCCGTGTGCCCGCGACCTCGGCCAGCTCTTCGATGACCTCTTGGGCGATTAGCGTCGAATCAACGTCAGTAACAACGAGGCCGGGTGCCCCGCTGGCGAACAGCAGCGGGGCACCCGGCTCATCGAGATGGTGAGTCATGCTCACTTGGTGACGACCGTCCCCTTGGGAACGACCGTGATACCGGACTCGGTGACCGTGTAGCCGCGCTCGATGTCGCGGGCGAGATCCACGCCGACTTCGGCACCTTCCTCGACGACGACATTCTTGTCCAGAATCGTCTTGACGACCTTCGAGTGGCGACCGATGCGCGTGCCGTGCATGACGACCGAGTCCTCAACCTGAGCCCACGAATGGACGTAGGTGTGCGGGGAGATAATCGAGCGCACGATCTCACCACCGGAGACGATGACACCCGGGGACACAAACGAGTCGATTGCATGGCCCAGTCGATCCCGATCACCATAGACGAACTTCGCGGGAGGCAGCGAGCCGTCGATCATCGTCATCGTCGGCCACTCGCGGTTGTACAGGTTGAACACCGGGTGCACCGAGATCAGGTCCATGTTCGCCTCGTAGTAGGCGTCCAGCGTACCAACGTCGCGCCAGTAATCGCGGTCGCGGTCGGTCGAACCCGGCACATCGTTGTCCTGGAAGTCATAGACGCCGCACTCACCGCGCGACACGAACCACGGAATGATGTTGCCACCCATGTCGTGCTTCGAATCGGGATCCTTAGCATCCTCACGCAGCGCGTGGACCAGGTCCTTCGTGGTGAAGACGTAGTTGCCCATCGAGGCAAGGACCTTCGTGGGATCGTCCGGCAGGCCTACGGCGTGCTGGGGCTTCTCCAGGAAGTTCTTGACGACACCACCCTCACCGTCGATAACACCCAGTGCGGGAGCAAGCTCGATCGGTTGACGAATGCCTGCGACCGTGGCCGGCAGACCCGAATCGATGTGGTGCTGGACCATCTGCGAGAAGTCCATACGGTAGATGTTGTCAGCGCCGATGATGACGATGTATTCGGGCTGCTCATCGTCGACGATGTTGAGCGACTGGTAAATCGCGTCCGCGCTGCCCAGGTACCAGTGGGGCCCGCGACGCTGCTGGGCGGGAACAGGGGCAATGAAGTTGCCGAGCAGGGGAGAGGTGTACCAGGTCTTCGTGACGTGGCGGTCAAGAGAGTGCGACTTGTACTGAGTGAGCACAACGATCTTGAGATATCCGGAATTCACGATATTCGACAGCGCGAAATCGATCAGACGGAAATGACCTCCAAATGGAACGGCAGGCTTCGCGCGGTCCGCTGTCAGCGGCATCAGACGCTTACCCTCACCGCCCGCAAGAACAATCGCTAGAACGTGGTTCTTTGCCATACAGCACCTCTTCGTTGGTCGTGTGAGACCCGCATCGACGCAGGTCCGTGGGTATGGTCACACTGTATTACAAATGGTCATCGATTGCTACACCGTCTCGTTTCGATTTGATCCCCGTGATTTCGGATACTATGTGTTACACGCGTCGCCACTGTCGGAAGGACCACATCATGCGCGTTGATCTGCTCACCCGCGAATACCCGCCCCACGTCTACGGCGGTGCCGGTGTCCATGTTCTCGAGTTGGCCAAGGTGCTGCGCGGCCTCGTCGATGACCTGCGAGTGCAGGCTTTCGATGGTCCTCGCGAACCCGGAACCGACGGAGCTGATCCGGGGGTGACCGGCCATTCGGACCTGCCCCAGCTGGAGGGTGCTAACGCAGCGCTGCGTACCCTCGGCGTTGACCTTGAGATTGCCGCCGCGTGCGAGGGGGTCGGACCTGGTGCACTCCCACACGTGGTACGCCAACTTCGCAGGCCACGTCGCCTCGCTTCTCGGCGACATCCCACACGTCATCTCCGCCCATTCCCTCGAGCCCCTGCGCCCCTGGAAGGCTGAGCAGCTCGGCGGCGGCTACCGCCTGTCCTCCTACGTGGAAAAGACCGCCTACGAGGCGGCCGCCGCCATCGTCGCCGTTTCCAACGGCATGCGCGACGATATCCTGCGCTGCTACCCTGCCGTTGACCCTGAACGCGTGCACGTCATCCACAACGGTATTGACCTGAATAAGTGGCATGCGCCCGAGGGCGAGGCCGGTGACGAGCTGCGCGCTCGCGTGCTGGCCGAGCATGGTATCGATCCGACCCGCCGCACCGTTGTCTTCGTCGGTCGTATTACTCGCCAGAAGGGCCTGCCCTACTTCCTGCGTGCCGCCCGCCTGCTGCCCGACGACGTTCAGCTGGTTCTGTGTGCCGGTGCCCGGACACCCCTGAAATCGCCGCTGAAGTCGAGGGGCTGGTTGCTGAGCTGCGTGCCACCCGCTCTGGCGTCGTGCTCATCTCCGAGATGCTCCCGCAGCCCGAGGTTGCGGCAATCCTCTCCGCCGCTCAGGTCTTTATTACCCCGTCGGTTTACGAGCCCCTCGGCATCGTTAACCTCGAGGCCATGGCGCTCGGCCTGCCCGTTGTCGGTACCGCGACCGGCGGTATCCCCGACGTCATTGTCGACGGCGAGACCGGCTACCTGGTCCCCATCGAACAGGTGCAGGATGGTACGGGCACTCCGCTTGACCCGGAGACCTTCGAGCATGACATGGCTGACCGTCTCGTCCGCGTCCTGGATGATCCCGAGCTGGGCCGCCGCATGGGCGAGGCAGGCCTCGTGCGCGCGCGCGAGCACTTCTCCTGGGAAGCTATCGGCGTCAAGACCGCTGATCTGTACCGTTCGCTCGTCTGAGACGCGCGTGGTGTCCGATACGACTAGGCTAGACGCATGACTTACGTCCTAAATCTCTCTCATGTGTCGCTTCAACGAGGAGACACACAGATCCTGTCCGACGTCTCGTGGTCGACGCATCCGCGCCAGCATTGGGTCATCGTCGGCCCCAACGGTGCGGGCAAGACGACTCTCGCTCGCGTTGCCTCTGGCCGGGTCTCGCCCAATTCGGGCGAGGTGAGCGTGTCTGACACGGTTCTCGTGAACGCGGATCCCGCTGAGGTGGCGACGCGCATAGGGCTGGCCTCGGCTGCCGTGGCAGCGAAATCGTCCCCACGCAGTCGGTGTTGGACACCGTGCGCAGCGCGGCCTGGGGCCTCTCTGTCGCGCACGACGAGGAATACGAGGAGGTCGACGACCAGCGCGCGAGCGCGCTCATGGAAATTTTCGGCGTCGCCCACCTCGCCCAGCGTGAGTTCGCCACGCTGTCGGAGGGTGAAGCGCAGCGCGTCCTACTCGCGCGCGCACTCATGACCGACCCGGAGGTACTCGTCCTTGACGAACCCACCTCCGGTCTCGACCTGGGAGCTCGCGAGTTGCTCATTGCCGCGCTTTCTGAGATCATGAAGGGTTCGAAATCTCCGCAGATCGTCCTGGTGACCCACCAGATCGAGGAGATTCCTGACGGTGTGACGCACTGCGCGATCATGTCGCAGGGGCAGATTACTCATCAGGGTCCCATCGAGGACATACTGACGGGTGTCAATCTGTCGCAGGTCTATGGCATGCCGTTGCTCGCCGGTCGCACCGATGGTCGCTGGTGGGCGCGCGGTGTGACCGAGTAAAAGAGGCAGGGCGATGAGTACCTGGTGGTTGTGGATTTTGGCGGCCCTTGTGTCCGGCATTATCGAGGTCATGAGCGTGAGCTTCGTGTTTCTGATGCTCGCGATTGGTGCTCTCGCCGCCGGTATTGCGGCAGCATGTGGCTCGAATCTGATGGTTCAGTTGATCGTCTTCATTGTCGTGTCTGTTGCTCTCCTGGTTGTGTTGCGTCCCTTCTTAAAGGGACGGATCGAACGGTCGAACAACTACGTTCCCAGCAACACGGACCGCCTGATCGGCAAGAGCGGTTACGTCACCGAGACGGTGGGCGAGCGCCATGGACGCATCCAGTTTTCTGGCGGTGAATGGAGCGCGCGAACCGAAGGACCGGAGCTGCCCGTTGGTACTGAGGTGCGCGTTGATCGTATTGATGGTGCGACCGCCGTTGTCAGTGCTCTCAGCCTGACGCAGCAGCCTCTCGCCCAGCCGCCTGCGGGTCCCGTCTACCGATAGACTCGACCTGTCGGCTTCGAAGTATAAGAAGTATGAAAGGAAAGATGCATTGAGGTCAGCAGAACTCATCGGCAACGTCGCGGTTATCGTGATCCTTGCCCTCGTCATCTTTGTTGTTGTGTCGCTTGTCCGTGCGGTCCGCATCGTTCGCAGTCGCAGGCGTACGTCGTCGAGCGTTTGGGACGTTACCAGGCCGTGATGAAGGGGGGTTTCCACCTCCTCGTTCCTTTCGTGGATCGCGTCGCCGCTCGTATCGACCTGCGCGAGCAGGTTGCGAACTTCCCGCCTCAGCCTGTCATTACTGCCGACCAGGCGATGGTGTCGATTGACTCCGTCATCTACTTTCAGATTACGGATCCGCGCAGTGCTACCTATGAGGTGGCCAACTTCCTACAGGCAATCGAACAGCTGACTGCGACGACCCTGCGTAACCTGATTGGCTCCCTCGATCTGGAACAGACCCAGACCTCGCGCGAGTCGATCAACAAGCAGCTGCGTGGTGTTCTTGACGAGGCCACGGGTCCGTGGGGTATTCGTGTGACCCGCGTGGAGCTCAAGTCCATCGAGCCGCCGCCGCGAGTCCTGGCTGCCATGGAGCAGCAGATCACGGCGGAGCGCACCAAACGAGCGACGATTCTGACAGCTGAGGCTGAGCGTGAGGCGCAGATCAAGAAGGCCGAGGGTGCCAAGCAGGCCGCCGTTCTGGCCGCTTCCGCACAGCAGGAGGCTCAGGTGCTGCAGGCTAAGGGCCAGAAGGAAGCCCTGATTCTGCAGGCCGAGGGTGCTCGCCAAGCGCAGATCCTGCGCGCGCAGGGTGAGGCCGAGGCAATCCAGACGGTCTTCTCCGCGATCAACGCGGGCAAGGCCACCCCCGAGCTGCTTTCCTACAAGTACCTGGAGATGCTGCCGAAGATTGCGGATGGACAGGCGTCCAAGCTGTGGATGGTTCCGTCCGATCTGACCGGCGCACTGGAATCCATCTCGAAGGGTTTCGGTCTGGGCAAGTAGACTGGAGCCTATGCCGGGCCGACCGCAGTCCCTGCGGTCGGCCCGGCGTCTATTCAATGGGAGGACACCGGTGGATTCGCATCAGGATCACGTGCTGCGCGAGGTGGCGCAGAAGAACATCCGTTTCATCAGGCTGTGGTTTACGGACGTTGCTGGCGTCCTGAAGTCGATTTCGATTGACCCGGGCGAGCTGGAGGACGCTTTCGCTGAGGGCATCGGTTTCGACGGCTCGGCTGTCGAGGGCCTCACCCGCGTGTTTGAGTCCGACATGCTGCTCATGCCTGATGCCTCGACCTTTCAGCTGTTGCCGTGGCGTTCCAACGAGGATCCCGTCGCGCGCATGTTCTGCGACGTCCTCATGCCCGATGGCCGCTCGGCACCCTCGGATCCGCGCGGCGTTCTCGAGCGCGTTGTCGAGCGCGCCGCCGACGCGGGCTTCCGCGTCATGATGCACCCCGAGATCGAGTTCTACCTGCTGCGCCAGCCCGTCACCCCCGAGCGCATGGTGCCCGTCGATCAGGCGGGCTATTTCGACCACGTCGCGCGCGGGGACTCGAACGATTTCCGGCGACGCGCGGTGCGCATGCTGGAGGACATGGGGATTCCCGTCGAGTTCTCTCACCACGAGGGAGGCCCCGGCCAGAACGAGATTGACCTGCGCGCGGTGGACCCGGTGCGAGCGGCCGACAACATCATGACAGCTCGTACGGTCATCGAGGAGGTGGCCCTGCGCGAGGAGTTGGTCGCCACCTTCATGCCGAAGCCCTTTATCGAGCACCCGGGGTCTGGCATGCACACGCATCTCTCGCTCTTCGAGGGTGAGGAGAACGCGTTCTTCTCGCCGTCAGGTCAGTACCGGCTTTCCATGACGGGGCGCCGCTTTATCGCGGGCCTGCTCGCGCACGCCCGCGAGATCGCGGCGATTACGAATCAGCATGTCAATTCCTACAAGCGCCTGTGGGGCGGGGGAGAGGCCCCCTCCTCTGTGTGCTGGGGCCACCTGAATCGTTCTGCCCTCGTGCGCGTGCCGCTCTACAAGCCGAAGAAGAGCGCGTCGGCGCGCATCGAGTACCGCGCTCCCGACCCGAGCGCGAACCCCTACTTGGCTTTCGCCGTCATGATCGCGGCCGGTCTGGACGGCATCGAGAAGAAGCTGGAACTCATGCCGGAGGCCGAGGACAACGTGTGGGATCTGTCGGATCGCGAGCGCCAGGTGATGGGTATCCTCGCCCTGCCAGCCTCCCTGTCGGATGCAGTGCGCGAGATGAAGGAGTCGGAGCTCGTGGCCTCCACGCTGGGCGAACAGGTCTTCGACTACGTTATCCGCAACAAGCGCAAGGAATGGACGGAGTACCGCCAGCAGATCACGCGTCAGGAACTCGAGCAATTCCTGAAGGTTGTTCCCCGGTGACCCCCGACGATCTGCGGGTCGCCGGCTTCCTCGACGCGCGCCGGGCCCTGTCGTTCCTGGAGGAACTGCCTGCGGGGCAGTCGTGGGTGGGGGATTTGAGCGCGTCGGCTGATCCCGACCAGGCCCTGCTGCAGGCGGTGCGTCTGCGCGAGGCGGACCCCGGCCTCGTCGATACGCTGAGCCGAGATGAGTGCGCTCGTCGTCGCGTGTGCGCGATCCTGGGTGGGAGCCAGTGGTTGGGTGATTACGTCATCGCCGATCCTGCGCGCGCGGCCGCGATCAACGAGGACCCGGGCCATCCTCGAAATGTCTTGTACGAGGCCGTGGGAGCCCGCACTGTCGGGCGCGGCGTGTGGGTGGCCGCGTGGGAGGCCACCGCCGACGACTTGCGCGCCGCCTACCGGCGCGTGCTGCTACATCTGGCCGCCGACGACCTGACGAGCGGCACCCCCGAGGACATCATGCCGAGTGTGGGGGCGCGCATCGCAGACCTGGTGGACGCCACTCTCGACGCGGGCCTGGCCTTGGCCCGCCGTGACGTCGACCCCGAGGGTTCTGTCCCCTTCGCGATCATCGCTATGGGCAAGACCGGCGCGCGCGAACTCAACTACATCTCCGACGTGGACGTCATCTATGTGGCTGAGGCGGGGGAAGACGGGGACGAACGAAGCGCCCTGGAGAAAGCAACCCGCCTGGCCTCAGCCACGGCCTCGGCGTGCTCGGGGCCGGGAACGCAGGCACCGCTGTGGACAGTAGACGCGAACTTGCGGCCCGAGGGGCGCAACGGCGTCCTCGTACGCACGATTGAGTCCTACCGACAGTACTGGGACAAGTGGGCGCAGACCTGGGAGTTCCAGGCTCTGCTCAAGGCACGCGCGTGCGCGGGCGACCCAGAGCTGGGGCGCGCCTTCGAGGAAGCGGCGCAGCCCTACGTGTGGAGCGCGTTAGCACGCGAGGGTTTCGTGGAGGCCGCGCGCGCGATGCGCCGCCGCGTCGAAAACAACATCTCCCGCTCCCATGCTTCGCGTGAGCTGAAGCTTGGACGCGGCGGATTGCGCGACGTTGAGTTCACCGTCCAGCTGCTTCAGCTGGTTCACGGACGTACCGATGCCTTCCTGCGGGTGCGCTCCACCTTGGATGCCATCGAGGCGCTGCGCGAGGGCGGCTATATCGCCCGATCCGACGCGGACCAGCTCGCCTCCTGCTACCGCTTCCTACGCGCCGTCGAGCACCGCACGCAGCTGCCGCGCATGCGCCGCAACCACCTGATTCCCGACAAGGACTGCGACCTGCGCGTCCTCGGGCGGGCCATGGACCCGGCGCGTTACCCCGACGCCGACGCGATCCGCTCGGCCATCGACGACGTGCGCGCTGACGTGCGCGCCCTGCATGAGGACGTGTTCTACCGACCGATCATCGCGGCCACCGCATCCCTCAGTGAGGATGAGGCCTCCTTGCACGCCGAGGGCGCGCGCGACCGACTGGCCGCCATCGGCTATCGAGATCCCGTTGGCGCCCTCACGCACATCGCGGCCCTCACCCAGGGCACGAGCCGTCGCGCCGCGATCCAACGCCACCTCCTGCCCGTATTCATCTCGTGGCTGGCAAACGGCGCTGACCCCGACATGGGCCTGCTCAACTTCCGCGTCCTGTCCGAGGACATTGGGGAGTCGCACTGGTATCTGGCGCTCTTGCGAGACTCGGGGGTGGCCGCCCGCAGACTGATGACGATGCTGCCAAACTCTCGGTGGATCGCCGACGCGCTGGCCAAGCGGCCCGAGGCCGTGGCGTGGCTGGACGACGACGCGGAGCTGGCACCGCGCGAGCCGCAGAGGCTCACCCGAGAAGTCGCCGCTCTCATCGACCGCCACGAGGACGCGACGGAAGCAGCCGCTCGCGTGCGCGCGGTGCGCACCCGCGAGCTGACGCGCGCCGCAATGAGCGACCTACTCGGTGGAGTTGACCCGCGCGGGCACGCCATCGCCGACGCGACGGACGCCGCCCTGCTCGGTGCCCTCGCGATTGCGGGGCGGGAGGAAGCCGAGCGGTGGGGGAGCGAGCGCGCCCACGTCACCTTCGTGGCGATGGGGCGCTACGGCGGGCGCGAGTGCTCTTATGCCTCCGACGCCGACGTCATTGCTGTGCATGAACCTGTGGGTGGTGCCTCCGACTCCGAGGCCGCGGCCAGCGCCACTGCGATTGTTAATCGGGTCAAGAAGCTTCTCGGTTCGGCGACCAGTCAGCTTGGTATCGTCGTCGACCTCGACCTGCGCCCCGAGGGGAAGAATGGCCCGATGAGCCGCACGATCGCCTCGCATGAGGAGTACGCGCAGCGCTGGGCCTCCACGTGGGAGCGCCAGGCTGCTGTGCGCGCCCGGCCCATCGGATCGAGCGACCTCGACGAGCGCGCCCGCGCCCTGTTTGAGTCCATGGCCTACCGGGAGGTGAGCGAGTCGGAGGTGCGTGACATCCGACTGCTCAAGGCACGCATGGAAAACGAGCGCCTGCCGCGCGGCAGCGAGCCCGCCCGGCACGTCAAGCTCGGGCCCGGTGGCCTCAGTGACGTGGAGTGGACGATTCAGCTCATTCAGATGCGCCACGGTGCGCGCCTCCCCGCCCTGCGGACCCCCTCCACGACGCGGGCCATTGTGGTCGCGCGCGACGCGGGACTGCTGGCCGCGCCCGACGCCGAGATTCTCCTGAACGCCTGGGACCTGGCCACGCGTATCCGCGCCGGCAATACCTTGGCCACCGGGCGCATGAGCGGTGTGAAGCTCGACGTCCTGCCCCGTGACAGCGCCGAGCTGAGCGCGCTTGCCGCTATCCTCGGGTACGGGAGCGGCGGGCTGACCGCCCTCGAAGAAGACTGGTTGCGCGCGGCACGACAGGCGCGCGACGTGATGGAACGAGCTTTCTGGGAGCAGCAGTGAAGATTGTGCTGGTACGGCACGGACAGACCCCCGCCAACCGACTGGGGGCCCTCGACACGGTCCGCCCCGGCCTCGGCCTGACCGAGGAAGGCCTGGCTCAGGCGAGCCGTCTCGCGGATCGATGGGAATCCGAGGTTGCGCCCTCCTCCCACCGTTATCGCCCTGTCCGGTCTGCATCGCACGCGCTTGACGGCCGCGCCGCTGGCTGCGCGCTACGGGCTGACGCCGCTCGTGTGTCCGGGTATCCGCGAGCTGCGCTCGGGTGACCTGGAGATGGCCTCAGACCCTGCCTCGCAAATGGAGTACGTGCGCACGACCCTGTCGTGGTGCGCGGGGGACTTGGACAATCGGATGCCGGGCGGTGAGAGCGGGCGCGAGGCCTTGGCTCGCTCGCTGGAGGCCGTGCGCCGCGTGGGACTGGCCGCGCGCGAACAGGCGGGGGAGGACGCCGTCGCGGTGTTCGTCATCCACGGTGCGCTCACGCGCCTGCTGGCCACGTGGCTGTCGGACGAGATTGACGAGTCCCTCGTGTCAAAGCACTTTATGTCGAACACGGGGACGACCACTTTCGAGTGGGCAGCGGGCTTCACCCCGACCTCGGCCTCCGAGCTGGCCAAAGGCCTGCATGCCCTGACCTGGAACGACCGTCCGCTCGATCAGTGGTCTTGAGAGTCCTCGGCGCCTGACTGACCGGTGGCGGGGGCCACGAAGGGGGAGACCTCGTAGGGGAACGAGCGGTACTTGAAAGTAGCCCTCCAGGTAGGACAGATGCTCCTCGCACGCCAGCCACGTCTTCGTGCGGGCGCGGTGGATCGCCGGATTACGCCAGTCGATCCGATAGATCGCGGCGTTCGTGCATTCGCGTGCCGAGCAGATACCCGACGCGCTTTCGACTCCCAGAGCCATGGTGTCCTCCCGATGCGGTTACGCTTGGGAAGTATGCCAACCCTCGTCCTCGTTCGCCACGCGCAAGCCGCCTACAACTACCCCGACCGCGCCCGCCCCCTCACCGACGCCGGACGCGACCAAGCCGCGCGCCTCGGTGCCACCCTTGCCCGCGAGGTCGGTGCCTTCGACGTTGCCGTCTCCTCCGACGCACAGCGCGCCCGCGAAACCTTCGCAGCGATCCTCGCGCGCGCAGGTGCCGACAAGTCATGGCACGACCGCTCCATCTACGACGGCGGCGAGGAAGAGATCATCGAGCTAGCCTGCACCTTCACCGGCGAGGCCGGCCTGATCGTCGGACACGAACCCGTCATCTCCTATGCCGGATACATCCTCGCCCACCAAGAGGACCGAGGGGTAGCCGACAGGGGAGTGCCCACCGCCACCGCCCTCGTCCTCTCCTTCGAGGGTGCGTGGGAGGATCTCGCGCCCGGAACGTGCGCCATGCGGGTCTTCTACACCCCGCCGACCCGATAGGTGATGTGCCCCGGGGAGGCGGCCACGGCCTCGTCCCCGATCCTGTGACGGTGTTTACGTTTGTTCACGTGAGTGCCACACACATGGGGAAGGTTCCCCTCAACGCGATAGAATATGTCGGTATCTATCCACCCAACAGGGAGAAGTGATGTCGGGACACTCTAAGTGGGCGACCACTAAAGCACAAGAAGGCCGCCATTGACGCCAAGCGCGGCAAGCTCTTCGCGCGCCTCATCAAGAACATCGAGGTTGCAGCTCGCACGGGCGGCGGCGACCCCGCTGGTAACCCGACGCTGTACGACGCCATTCAGAAGGCGAAGAAGAACTCCGTTCCCGCCGATAACATCGACCGCGCCGTCAAGCGTGGCTCCGGTGCCGAGGCCGGTGGCGCCAACTACGAGACCATCATGTACGAGGGTTACGCCCCAACGGTGTTGCGTTCCTCGTCGAGTGTCTGACAGACAACCGCAACCGCGCCGCCTCCGACGTGCGCCTGGGCTTCACCCGCCACGGCGGTTCCCTGGCCGACCCCGGTTCGGTGTCCTACCTGTTCTCCCGTCGCGGCGTCGTCGAGGTGCCCGCAGCCGACGGCGTGGACGAGGAATCCATCATGATGGCCGTCCTCGATGCCGGTGCCGAGGAGGTTGAGGACGCTGGCGATCTCTTCGTCATCGAATCCGACCCCAAAGGACGTCGTCGCCGTGCGCAGCGCGCTGCAGGACGCCGGCATCGACTACGATTCCGCCGAAGTCCAGTTTGTCGCCTCCACCGAGGTCGAGCTCGATCTCGAGGGTGCCCTCAAGGTCAACAAGCTCATCGATGTCCTCGAGGACTCCGACGACGTGCAGAACATCTACACGAACATGTCCCTCTCGGACGAGGTTCGTGCCCAGCTGGAAGAGCAGGAGTAACCATGAGCGAGAGCATCGCGAAGCGCGAGGTCGGTACCCCGCAGGTCAAGCGTGGCATGGCCCAGATGCTCAAGGGCGGCGTCATCATGGACGTCGTCACCCCCGAGCAGGCGAAGATCGCCGAGGACGCGGGTGCCGTAGCCGTCATGGCGCTCGAGCGCGTCCCCGCCGACATTCGCGCCCAGGGCGGCGTGGCACGTATGTCCGACCCGGACCTAATCGAAGGCATCATCGAAGCCGTGTCGATCCCCGTCATGGCGAAGGCTCGCATTGGTCACTTCGTCGAGGCACAGGTCCTGCAGTCCCTGGGTGTCGACTACATCGACGAGTCCGAGGTGTTGACCCCCGCCGACTACAGCCACCACATCGACAAGTGGAACTTCACGGTTCCCTTCGTCTGCGGTGCGACCAACCTCGGTGAGGCGCTGCGCCGCATCAACGAGGGCGCGGCCATGATCCGTTCTAAGGGCGAGGCCGGCACAGGTGACGTCTCCAACGCGACCACGCACATGCGTAAGATTCGCGACGAGATCCGCCACCTGACCTCCCTGCCCGAGGACGAACTCTACGTCGCAGCCAAGGAGCTGCAGGCCCCCTACGAGCTCGTCGCCGAGGTCGCCCGTGAGGGCCGCCTCCCCGTCGTGCTCTTCACGGCCGGTGGCATCGCCACCCCCGCCGACGCTGCCATGATGATGCAGCTGGGTGCCGAGGGCGTCTTCGTCGGTTCGGGCATCTTCAAGTCCGGTGACCCCGCCAAGCGTGCGGCCGCCATCGTCAAGGCCACGACTTTCTACGACGACCCGTCCGTCATCGCCGAGGTCTCGCGTGGCCCTGGGCGAGGCCATGGTCGGCATTAACGTCGACGACCTTCCCGTGGATCACCGACTCGCGGAGCGCGGATGGTGACCATCGGCGTTCTCGCCCTGCAGGGCGACGTCGCAGAGCACGTGCGGGCGCTGGAAAATTCCGGCGCCCGCACGCTGCTTGTGCGTAGGGTTTCTGAGCTTGACCAGGTCGATGGCCTGGTCATTCCGGGCGGCGAGTCGACCACCATGTCGAATCTCCTCCTGTCTTTCGGCCTGTTTGACACTCTTAATGACCGCATCGCGTCCGGCATGCCCGTGTACGGGACGTGTGCGGGCATGATCATGCTTGCCTCGTCGATCCTGGACGGACGCGACGACCAGCGTTCCTTCGGCGCGCTCGACATGGTCGTGCGTCGCAACGCCTTTGGTCGCCAGGTGGACTCCTAGGAGGAGGACCTGGACGTTGAGGGTCTCGACGGAGGTCCCTTCCACGCCGTCTTCATCCGCGCTCCGTGGGTTGAGTCGGTGGGAGAGGGCGTCGAGGTGATCGCGCGCGCTGGGAATGCCGCCGACGGCCCGATCGTCGCGGTGCGGCGCGGCAACGTCATGGCGACATCCTTCCACCCCGAGGTGAGTGGAGACGACCGTATCCACGGCCTCTTCGTCGACATGGTGGCCCGCGCGTAATGCGTGTTATGGGCATCGACCCGGGCCTGACACGCTGCGGTCTGGGCGTCGTCGACGTGGACGCCTCACGTCGAGCGAGCCTCGTCTACGTCGGCGTCGCCCGCACGGACAAGGACTTGGCGACGCACTTTCGCCTGCGCACGATCGCCGACGCGATCGACACCGTCATCGAACGGTACCAGCCCGAGGTTGTCGCCATCGAGCGCGTCTTCGCGCAGGATAACTTGCAGTCGGTGACGGCCACTATGCAGGTCATGGGTGCGGCCATGACGTGCGTGGGTCGTGCCGGTCTGCCGATGGCGGTCCATACGCCCTCGGAGGTCAAGTCCGCCGTGTCCGGCAATGGAAACGCGGATAAAGCGCAGGTGCAGACGATGGTCGCGCGTATCCTCGGCCTCGCCAAGGCACCCAAGCCCGCGGATGCCGCCGACGCGCTGGCGATTGCGATCACGCACGCGTGGCGGGGGACCGGTCTGCTCGGCGCCCCCGAGGACTCCTCGGTCGCGGTCTCTATTTCGGGTCGTCTCACAGCGCGTGGTTCGATGACCCCCGCACAGAAGGCGTGGGCCGAGGCCCAGGCCGCGCAACGCCGGACGGGTGCCGTCGATCCTCGGCGCAGGCGCGGCTAGAATCGTACATATGTTCGCCCACCGGTCGGTGGGTCTCGTGCCAGGGAAAGGACCGCAGTGATCTCGATTCTGCGCGGCATTGTCGCAAGCGTCGGACTCGACCATATCGACGTTGTGGTTGGAGGCATCGGCTTCCGTGTCCACGTGACCCCCGCTTTCGCGCAGGGGACTGCGCGCGATGAGGAGATCACGGTCTACACCTCGATGATCGTACGCGAGGACTCGATGACCCTCTACGGCTTCGAGTCCTGCGACGAGCGCGACGTGTTCACCACGCTCATGTCGGTCTCTGGCATCGGCCCGAAGATCGCGCTGGCCGCCCTGGCTGTCCTGCGCCCCGACGACCTGCGCCGCGCCGTGCGCGACCAGGACCTGGCCGCGCTTCAGCGCATCCCCGGCGTCGGCAAAAAGTCTGCCCAGCGCATGGCCTTGGAGATCGGGGACAAGCTCGGCACTCCCGCGGCCCTGCCTGGTGCCGAAGCAACCCCAGTCCCCGCCCCAAGCGAGGACGCAGTCGCCTCCCGAAGTCAGCGCCGCCCTGGTGGGGCTGGGCTGGTCTGAGGCGCAGGCCACCAAGGCCATCGAGAAGCTGGCGGGCAGCGGACTCGGCGCATCCGACATGCTGCGCGCCGCGCTGGTGAGCCTAGGAGGCGGCCGTGGCTGAGCAGCCCGACATCGAGACGATGCGCATCGTCGCCCCGGACGCGGGCGAGCTCGAGCGGGCAGCCGAGGCCGCGCTGCGCCCCAAGAAGCTCTCCGAGTTCGTAGGTCAGCGCGTCGTGCGAGGCCAGCTCCAGCTGGTCCTCGACGCCGCCCGCATGCGTGCGTCCACCCCCGATCATGTCCTGCTTGCAGGCCCTCCCGGTCTGGGCAAGACGACGCTCGCCATGATCATCGCCGCTGAGATGGGGACCTCGTTGCGCCTGACCTCTGGCCCCGCCATCCAGCATGCGGGCGACCTGGCCGCAATCCTGTCGGGCCTGCAGGAAGGCGACATCCTCTTTATTGACGAGATCCACCGCCTGGCGCGCACGGCCGAGGAAATGCTCTACCTCGCGATGGAGGACTTTCGCGTCGACGTGGTCGTCGGCAAGGGCCCCGGCGCGACCTCGATCCCCCTGACGCTCCCGCCTTTCACGGTCGTCGGAGCGACCACACGATCCGGCCTGCTGCCTGCCCCGCTGCGCGACCGTTTCGGCTTCACCGCGCACCTGGAGTTCTACGAGACCGAAGAACTCCAGTCGGTCGTCACCCGCTCAGCCACCCTCCTCGGCTCGCCCATCGATGCTCGCGCCGCCCATGAGATCGCGTCACGTTCGCGCGGCACGCCCCGCATCGCGAACCGGCTTCTGCGCCGTGTCGTCGACTACGCGCAGGTGCACGGTGACGGAACACTCACATTGGATGCCGCGCGCGGTGCCCTCGAACTCTTCGAGGTCGATCCCTCCGGCCTGGACCGCCTCGACCGCGCGGTCCTTGAGGCCGTGTGCCGTCGCTTCGCCGGCGGCCCCGTGGGCCTCACGACTCTGTCCGTCACCATCGGCGAGGAAGCGGAAACCGTTGAAACCGTCGCTGAACCGTACCTGGTGCGCGAGGGTTTCCTCGTGCGCACCAACCGCGGACGTATGGCGACCCCGAAGGCATGGGGACACCTCGGCCTGAACCCACCTATGCCGGATGGTTCCCTCTTTGACTAGGGGAGCGGGCTTCGTCGAAGGGGGAGACGTGCGACGGTCCGCGTAATCGTGACAAGGCACAACCGGCGGTAGCATGCGCAGTGCCGCACAGCTAATATCGCTTAGGCTAAACACTCCTTCGGCATTAGACTGTCACAGTGCGCTTCAAGCGCCCGACCGTCATCGAAAGTGAACCAGCCTTTATGAACAACTACACCCTCATGGGCCTGCTCGTCGTCATGATCGCCTTCATGTGGTGGAGTTCGCGCTCCCGCAAGAAGCAGATGGAAAAGATGGAGCAGGACAAGCGTGAGCAGCTCGCGGCCGTCACCCCCGGCGAGTGGGTTCGTACCCGCGTCGGCTTTTGGGGCCGTTTCGTCGACCTCGACGGCGACATTGTCGTCCTCGAGACGACCGACGGTCACGAAATGTACTGGGAACGCGAGATGATCGCCGAGATCGGCGGCCAGCCGCCTCTCGCCAGTACAGAGGACGACGAGGCGACCGACGGCACCAAGACGGAGGAGATCAGCGACGAGGACGAGGCCATCCTGGGTCTCGACGATGCGCCGTCCTCCAAGGACTCCGACGAGCAGCAGAAGTAAGTCAAGGCTGAACGGAAAGTAGAACCGTGGCATCTCATAAGCGACGCCCCGTGCGCGCGCTCGTGACGCTCACCGTCGCCATCGTGGCGGCGTGCGCGGCGCTGGCGTTGGGGCATTTCACCAAGGGCGTATCACCGTACCCCGACCTGGCCCTCGACTTGAAGGGCGGCACCCAGCTGATCCTGACCCCGACCGTGACGGCCGGGGGACAGCGCGAGATCACTGACGACGACATCACGCAGGCGATCTCGATTATTCGTAATCGTATCGACGCCTCCGGTGTGTCCGAGTCCGAGATCTCCTCGATGGGCAACTCCAATATCATGGTGTCGATCCCCGGCACCCCCTCGCAGGAGCAGCTGGACCTGATCCGTGCCTCCTCACAGATGAACTTCCGTCCCGTGCTGCGCATGGGACTGGCGCAGACGGACGCGCCGGTCCAGGACACCAACGCGCAGTCCGGTGACGCCAGCCCGACGGATGCTCAGTCGGGCGCTACCACCCAGTCGGGTGAGGTCACCGCGCAGTCCGGTGAGGACGCCCAGTCGGGCGCTGCCGCCGGAGCATCGCAGCCGGGCCAGACCGAGCTGCGTTCGACCGCCGTTGACGCGGCGGTCGCGATGAGCTTTGCCGACAAGGATGGCGACGGCGTTCTCTCGGATACTCCGGCCGAGCAACCCGAGAATGCCTCCTCCCTGCAGTGGGAGACCGAGCAAGTCCTGTATGACTTCCTGACCCTCGACTGCTCGGCCTCCGCTGACGTCAAGCGCGTTGAAGGCCCCGCCGACAAGCCGTACGCCGCCTGTGATGATTCCGGTCGGATCAAGTACATCCTTGGCCCCGTCACCGTTCCCGGCTCGGACCTGAAGTCGGCGACCGCGGGCCTGGTTCGCACCCAGACGGGCGGATCGACCGGCGCATGGTCCGTGTCCCTCCAGTTCAACAACGACGGTGCCGAGAAGTTCAAGGAGAGTTCCGAAATTCTCTACGGCTTCCACGATTCGGACCCCGAGGCTGGTCGCAACGGCGGCGCGGGCACCCCTGACCGTAACCACTTCGCCGTCGTCTTGGACGGGACGGTCATCACGGCTCCGTCGATGAATTCGATCATCCCGACCGGACAGGCCGAGATCACGGGTAACTTCACCGCCGCGACCTCACGTACGCTTGCCAACCAGCTGAGCTTTGGCTCGCTGCCGCTGAACTTCGAGGTTGAGTCCGAGCAGCAGATCTCTGCGACGATCGGTACCGATCACCTGACGGTTGGTCTGTGGGCCGCCGTGATCGGCTTCCTGCTCGTTATTCTCTATCTGATCTGGCAGTACCGCGGTCTGGCGATTATTTCGGCTGGTTCGCTCGTTGTCGCTCGATCATCACCTACCTGGTGATCACGCTGCTGTCGTGGTGGATGGGATACCGCTTGTCCCTGGCTGGTGTCGCCGGCCTGATCATGGCCATCGGCGTCACGACCGACTCGTTCATCGTCTACTTCGAGCGTGTGCGTGACGAGGTTCGCGATGGACGCCCGCTGCGCGCCGCCGTCGAAGAGGGCTGGGATCGCGCCAAGCGCACGATTCTGGTCTCCGACGCGGTCAACCTGGTCGCCGCTGTCGTGCTCTACCTGCTCGCCGTGGGTGGCGTTCAGGGCTTCGCGTTTACCCTGGGCGTCACGACTGTCATCGACATCGCCGTGATCTTCCTGTTCACGCACCCGATGATGGAGCTGCTCATCCGCATGCGCTTCTTCGGTGAGGGCCACAAATTCTCGGGCCTTGATCCCGAGCACCTGGGCGCGAAGAACGCCCTCGTGTACGCCGGTCGCGGTCGCGTCGTCGTACGCGGTGAATCCGAGGCGAAGGCTACGAAGGACGAGGCCGGGGACGGTCTGTCGATCGCCGAGCGTCGCCGCGCGGCGCGTCTGGCGGCGCAGCAGGCGTCCGCAGCGCAGGAAGAAGAGAACTGACATGATGAGTTTTGCTCAGTGGGGCAACGCCCTGTACTCCGGCGAGAAGTCCTACGCCGTCATTCCTAACCGCAAGACGTTCGTCGGCCTGGCTGCCGCGGTCCTCGTGATCGGTTTTGCGCTGGTCGCGTTCATGGGGCTGAACCGCTCGATCGAGTTCACGGGTGGTTCCCAGTTCGACGTCGCTCACGTGAGCGATCAGAGCGAGTCTTCGCTTCGCGCACCGTGGCCGACACCGGCCTCGTCGAAGGTGCCGCGAAGGTGACCCGCGTCGGAACCGACTCCGTGCGCATCCAGACCACGTCGCTGGATTCTGCGACGACAGCACAGGTGCGTGACGCTCTGGCAAGCGCCTACGGCGTTGATCCGTCCTCGGTTCAGTCCTCCTCGATCGGTCCCTCGTGGGGTTCCTCGGTGACGACGAAGGCCGCTCAGTCGCTCGTCATTTTCATGGCCCTCGTGGCCTTGCTGATGACCGTTGTACTTCCGTTCTTGGCGGATGGCAGTGTCTGCGCTCCTCGCGCTCGTGCACGATATCGCGGTGACGGTCGGTGTCTTCGCGATCCTGCAGGTCGAGGTCTCGCCCGCCACCGTCATCGGCTTCCTGACAATTCTGGGCTACTCGCTCTACGACACCGTCGTCGTCTTCGACAAGGTGCGCGAACTGACCGCGGACGTCTACGATCAGAAGCACTACACCTTCGCCGAGTACGTCAACCTCGCGGTCAACCAGACGATGGTTCGCTCCATCAACACCTCGGTTGTGGCGCTTCTCCCCGTCGGTGCGATCCTTATCATCGGTTCTGTGGCCCTGGGTCCGGGTACGCTGGTGGATATCTCGCTGGCGCTGTTCATCGGCATGATCGCGGGTACCTACTCGTCGATCTTCATCGCCTCCCCGCTCCTCGTCACCTTCCAGGAGCTGTCGAACACCACCTGCGAGCACGACGCGGCAGTCGCGTACGAGCGCGAACACCGCCACGCCACCGACGAAGCCTCGCCCGCGAAGGCCGTTAAGGTGGCTCCGATTAAGCCCGGCAAGCGCCTGGGCAACGAGAATCAGCCTCAGAGGAAGAAGACTCATCGATGATCGGTGAACTCGGCGACCGCATCGCCACTCTCGTGCAGGACAACCTGGTCGAGATCCCGGACTTTCCTGAGCCGGGCGTCCTGTTCCGCGATATTACCGGCCTGTTTGCGAACGGGCCCGCGTTCAAGGAACTTGTGGAGTTGATCGGCGCGCGCTACGTGGGCCGCATCGACGCGGTAGCTGGCCTGGAGTCGCGCGGCTTCATCCTCGGTGCCCCCGTGGCCGCCGAGTTGGGCCTGGGCATGTTGACGATCCGCAAGGCTGGCAAGCTGCCCGGTGAAGTCATCGGTGTCGACTACTCGCTCGAGTACGGCAGCGCCCGCATGGAGATCCGTCCTCAGTCGGTCCGCGAGGGTCAGCGCGTTCTCATCATTGACGACGTTCTGGCGACGGGTGGCACCGCGAGTGCGGCAGTCGACCTCCTCAATCAGTGTGGTGCCTCGGTCGAGGCCCTCGCCGTCCTGATGGAGCTCGACGGTCTCAACGGTCGTAGCAAGCTCGACGGCGTGACGGTGGAAACCGCACTGCACGTCTGAGCGACTAACTCACAGAGACGAGCGGGTCCGGTGATCGTCACGATCACCGGACCCGCTCGTTCGTCGCTATCATTGGTTCATGAGCAGCGACGACACGACTTCAGGGGCCGCATTGCCCGCGGCCGTCTCCCGAGTGCGCTCCGGCCTCGTGTGGTTCGGGTCCCGTGGACGCGCGACGATCCCCGAAATTGAGCCGCTTGTGCGGGCTTTGCGCGCGAATCATCCGAAGGCGGATATCAGCGTGGTGGAGCGGGCGTACCGCAAGGCTGAGGAATGCCACCGTGGGCAAATGCGCAAGTCTGGCGAGCCGTATATCACCCATCCGGTGGCCGTAGCGACGATCCTTGCCGAGATGGGAATGACGACCCCGACGCTGGTTGCTGCACTGCTGCATGACACCGTGGAAGACACGGACTACACGCTCGAGGAACTGGCCGCCGACTTCGGTGAACCCATCGCGAATCTGGTCGACGGTGTCACCAAGCTCGACAAGGTCCGCTATGGAGCTGCTGCGCAGTCCGAGACGCTGCGCAAGATGCTCGTCGCCATGAGCCGCGACATCCGCGTGCTGCTCATTAGCTGGCTGATCGCATCCATAACGCCCGCACGTGGCGTTTCGTTCCGGCCAAGTCGGCGGCGAAGAAGGCGCAGGAGACGCTGGAGATCTACGCGCCGCTGGCTCACCGCCTCGGTATGAACATGGTCAAGTGGGAACTCGAGGAGCTTTCCTTCAAGACCCTGTATCCGGAAATCTACGAGGAGATTGACCGCCTCGTTGCGGAGAGAGCCCCTCAGCGTGAAGAGTACTTGCGTGACGTCATCGACCAGATCGAAGAGGATCTTCGCCGCTCGGGTACGAAGGGCACGGTCAGTGGCCGCCCGAAGAGCCACTATTCGATCTACCAGAAGATGATCGTGCGAGGCAAGGCTTTCGACGAGGTCTTCGACCTGGTCGCCGTGCGTGTACTGGTGGACTCGATCAAGGACTGCTATGGCGTTCTTGGCGCACTGCATGGGCGCTGGAACCCGATCCCGGGCCGCTTCAAAGACTACATCGCGATGCCCAAGTTCAACCTCTACCAGTCGCTGCACACGACGGTTATCGGTCCGGGTGGCAAGCCGGTGGAGATCCAGATCCGCACGTATGACATGCACGAACGCGCGGAACACGGTGTCGCCGCGCACTGGAAGTACAAGCAGAACCCGAACGCTACGAGCGGCGACTCGGATCGCATGAGTTCGGAGGAGCAGGCGAACTGGCTGCGTGCCCTCGTTGAGATGGAGCGCGAGACGGGTGATCCGGAGGAGTTCCTGGATTCGCTGCGCTACGAGATCGCTGGGGACGAGGTGTACGTCTTCACCCGAAGGGTGAGGTCATCGTCCTGCCAGCCCGTGCGACTCCGGTTGACTTCGCCTACGCGGTGCACACCGAGGTCGGTCACCGCACGGTTGGCGCGAAGGTGAATGGGCGCCTCGTCGCCCTCGACACGCGCCTGGAGTCCGGTGAGACGGTCGAGGTCGTGACCTCGAAATCGGATAAGGCTGGCCCGTCACGCGACTGGCTGGCGTTTGTCGCCTCGCCGCGTGCTCGCTCGAAAATTAAGGCGTGGTTCTCGAAGGAGCGCCGCGAGGAGGCCATCGAGTCGGGCAAGGAAGCGCTTGCTCGCACGATGCGCAAGCAGAACCTTCCGCTGCAGCGGCTCATGAATCATGAGTCGATCCTGTCGGTTGCGACGTCGTTTGGATACCCGGACGTGTCGGGTCTGTACGCGGCGGTGGGCGATGGGCATATTTCGGCGCAGAACGCCGTCAACCGGCTTATGGACAACCTGGGTGGGGGAGACGGCACCGAGGAGACGCTCTCCGAGGGCGTGACACCGGGTTCTGCGAAGCCCCGTTCGCAAGCATCGGGCGACGCGGCCATTACTGTGGCAGGTCTGAGTCCGAACGAGATCTGGGTGAAGCTTGCGAAGTGCTGTACACCCGTTCCGGGTGACGAGATTGTCGCTTTCATTACGCGAGGCCAGGGGGTGTCCGTGCACCGCAGGACCTGTGCAAACGCGGTACGCCTGGCTCAGCTTCAGCCCGAACGTTTCGTCGACGTGTCGTGGAACGCCGAGGGTATGACAGCTCCGTTCCGTGTCCAGATCGAGGTGCGCGCGCTTGACCGCGGCGGTCTGCTCTCGGACCTGACCCGGGTCCTGTCGGATTATCGTGTCAATATTCTGGCCGCAGCCCTGAAAACGGACGGCGACCAGGTGGCTTCCGGCAACTTCTCTTTCGAGCTGGCGGACCTGGGGCACCTGAACGCGGTCCTGTCGGCGCTGCGCCGGGTTGACGGGGTCTTCGAGGCGGTTCGGATCGGCTCCGACGCTTAGACGAGGTCGTGGCACCCACGCGCTCGCATGGGACAGCGGCGTGTTACATCCGTCCCCTTTTACAGTGTCGTACGCCCATTTTCCCGTTAGATGTGACACACTAGCTTTGTGTGTCACATCGGCACACGACCGCGCCGGGCGTCAGCCCTCGTCCTAGAAGGAATATTGTGACCGAGACGTCGATTCCGACCAACGAAACCACCCCCGAAGCCGTCACGGCTGCATCCGAGGAGACCACGGCCTCGACGATTCCCGCGTCGGAGCTGCCCGAGCACCCCTTCGCCCGCATCGGTGAGGATGGGACCGTCTATGTCAAGGATGGAGACGAGGAACGCGTTATCGGCGGCTTCCCCGAGGGAATTCCGCTTCGCCGTACGCTCTCTACGAGCGTCGCTACGCCGACCTCGAGGCCACCATCAAGCTTTTTGAGGACCGCATGGCTCAGCTGAGTCCCCGCGACATCGACCAGACCCTGGCCACGTTGCGCGAGCAGGTTGCCTCCCCGAACGTCGTCGGTGACATCCCGGCTCTGCGCGCTCGCGTCGAGGCCGCCGCGAAGGCCGCCGAGGAACGCAAGGAGATCGCCCGCGAGGAACGCAAGGCCGCCAAAGCTCAGGCTCTCGCAGACCGCACGGCCGTCGTTGAGCGCGCCGAGGCGATCGTCGCCCAGGATCCCGCCAAGACGCACTGGAAGCAGTCGGGCCAGACCCTGCGTGACCTGCTGGAAGAGTGGAAGACTCTGCAGCGTCGCGGCCCGCGCCTGGAAAAGGCCGTGGAGGACGAGCTGTGGAAGCGTTTCTCCTCCGCGCGCACCCAGTTCGACCGCCACCGCCGTCAGTTCTTCTCGCAGCTGGATCAGGCGCAGTCTGAGGCCAAGCGCATCAAGGAAGCCCTGATCGCCGAGGCCGAGGCGCTGTCCTCCTCCGTCGATTGGTCGCGCACCTCGAGCGCTTACCGCGAGCTGATGAACCGGTGGAAGGCAGCCCCGCGCGCCTCCCGCAAGGAAGACGACGCCCTGTGGGCCCGCTTCGCGCCGCTCAGCAGGTGTTCTTCGACGCCCGCCGCGCCAAGGACGAAGCCACGGATGCTGAGTATCGGGAGAACCTGGCCGCCAAGGAAGCGATCCTGGTTGATGCCGAAGCGATCCTGCCCGTGAAGGATATCGAGCGCGCCAAGGCTCAGCTGCGCCACATTCAGGACCGCTGGGAAGAGGTCGGTCGCGTGCCCTCCTCCGACCTGCACCGCATCGAAGGACGCCTGCGCGCCGTCGAGGCCGCCGTGCGCGAAGCGGAAGAGAAGGAATGGCGCCGTACCAACCCCGAAACGCGCGCACGCGCCGCCGGCATGGTGGGACAGCTCGAAGAGCAGATCGCTCAGCTCGAGCGTTCCCTCGCTGACGCCGAGGCTAAGGGTGACAACAAGGCGGCTTCCGCCGTGCGTGAGACCCTCGAAACCAAGCGTGCCTGGCTCGCGCAGATCTCCTTGTCCATGGAGTGACATGCGTCTTCACGTTATCCCATCGCCTTTCTACGCGGCGAACGGGCTTGTGCTCGTCCCTTCCGGGGCGGGCACAGCCCTTGTTGTTGACCCTTCTGCAGGCATCCAGCATCTGATCCGCGAAGTTCTTCAGACCGAAGGGGTGAGCGTCGGCGCTGTCCTGCTCACACACGGTCACCCTGACCACGTGTGGGACGCCGCCGAAGTCTCCACGTGGGGCCTTGACGGGACCACCGTGCCCGTCTACCTGCCCGGACCGGACATGTACCGCATGGATGCCCCGGCTTCGTTCCTGCCGATGTCTCCACCCGATTTCGTGGGGGAGTGGGTCAAGCCCACCGACCTGCGTGAGATGCCCGCTGAGTCGGTCGAGTTGACCCCCGGCGTGTGGATTCGGATGGTTCCCGCCCCCGGCCATACGGAGGGATCGGCGGTCTTCCTGGGGCACAGCCCCCTGGACATCCGTGTCAACAACCAGTCGTTCTACGCCAACGAGGATTGTGTGCCGTGGGCGCTCAGCGCCGACGTCCTGTTCAAGGACAGCGTTGGACGTACCGACATGCCCGGTGGTGACGAAACGCAAATGCGTCACTCACTGCGTACTATTTCCAACGCGTTGGACCCGAACACGATCCTCATCCCCGGCCACGGTCCGGCAACAACGATGGCCGATGAGATACGCTCCAACCAGTATTTGATCCGCGCTCGCCGTATCGGCTAGCGTCGGTGCCTTTTGTTTGCGAAGGATTACGCCATGGCTCGCACGTCCCTGTCAGGTTTCCCCGAATGGCTCCCCGAGGGCCGCATCGTCGAGATGCACGTCCTCGACGAGCTGCGCCGCGTTTTCGAGCTGCACGGTTTCGCTGGTATCGAGACGCGCGCGGTAGAGACCCTGGCCCAGCTTGAAGCCAAGGGCGAGACCTCCAAGGAGATCTACGTCCTGGACCGCCTGCAGGCGCTGAAGGCTGCTGCTTCCGGCGCTCGTGCCCCCAAGGACAAGGGCATGGGTCTGCACTTCGACCTCACCGTGCCCTTCGCGCGTTACGTCGTGGAGAACGCGAACGAGCTGGACTTTCCGTTCAAGCGTTACCAGATTCAGAAGGTCTGGCGCGGCGAGCGCCCCCAAGAGGGGCGTTTCCGTGAGTTCACGCAGGCCGATATCGACGTCGTCGGTAACGGCGAACTGCCCTTCCACTTCGAGGTGGACCTGCCCCTCGTGATGGCTGAGGCGCTCAACAACCTGCCGATCCCGCCGGTGCGCGTACTCGTCAACAACCGTAAGGTCGTACAGGGCGTGTGCGAGTCGCTGGGCGTCACCGACGTTGAGGCGGCCCTGCGCGGCCTGGACAAGATCGACAAGATTGGTCCGGAGGGTGTGGCTCAGGAACTCGCCGAATCCGGTATCGACGGTGACCAGGCATCCGTGCTGCTGCAGATGGCGCAGATTCGCACGGCCGATTCGACCCAGGTGCGCGAGCGCCTGGGCGCGCTGGGTGTGAGCGGAGAGCTGCTCGAGCAGGGCTTGCGCGAGCTGACCGCTCTGCTCGACACCGCAAACAAGCGGATGCCGGGCGCGGTCGTCGCGGACCTGAAGATCGCGCGCGGCCTGGATTACTACACGGGTAGCGTGTATGAGTCGGAGATTGAGGGTCATGAGGACCTGGGGTCGATCTGTTCGGGCGGGCGCTATGACTCCCTGGCGAAGGACGGCAAGCGCACCTACCCGGGTGTGGGCCTGTCCATCGGTGTCTCGCGACTGGTCTCCCGTATGATTTCCGCGCCGTTGGCGCGCGCCTCGCGCAAGGTCCCCACGGCCGTCGTCGTTGCCGTCACGAACGAGGAGCGTCGCGAGCGCTCCGAGGAGATCGCGGCCATCCTGCGCTCGCGTGGTATTTCGACGGACGTCGCACCAAGCGCGGCCAAGTTCGGTAAGCAGATCAAGTTCGCTGACAAGCGTGGCATCCCCTTCGTCTGGTTCCCGGGCGAGGATGGAGCCGATACGGTCAAGGACATTCGCACGGGTGAGCAGGTGGATGCTGACGCCGCCACCTGGGTTGTGCCTGAGGCGGACGCAGCCCCTTCGGTCGAGAGGGTGATGCCCTGAGTGTCGGCCTCTGCGGTTGATGCAGCCCGCGGCCTGGCGGGTGCACTTGAGCAGGCGCTCAGTGCGATGCCCTCGGGTGCTCGCGCGGACGCTGAGAGGGCACTGCGCCGACTGCAGGACGTTGTGCTGCCTCGTCTAGAGGAAGCCGATGCACCGCTCCTCGTGGTGGTTGGCGGCTCGACGGGGGCGGGTAAGTCAACGCTCGTCAACTCTCTGCTTGATCGTACGGTGAGTCGGGCGGGCGCTGTTCGTCCGACGACGCGGCGGCCGGTTCTCGTGTGTGCGCCTCAGGCCCGCTCGTGGTTCATGTCGGATTGCGTGCTGCCGCGCCTGGCCAAATATGAGGGTGGGGAGGGCACGAGTCTGGATGCCGTGACGATCACGGTAGACGACTTGATGTGGCCGAGCATGGGCATCCTCGACGCTCCCGATATTGACTCGGTTGAGGAAGGCAATCGACGGCTCGCGTCAGAGTTGCTCGATGGCGCGGACCTCTGGATTTTCGTGACGAGTGCCGCACGCTACGCCGACGCGGTCGCCTGGACGCACCTGGAGGAGGCAGCCGCGCGCGGCTTGCGCGTCTCCATCGTCCTCAACCGTGTCCCCCCGGGCGCTGAGGCTGAGATCCGTGCGGATCTTGCCTCGCTCGTGCAGCGACGAGGCCTGGGTGAGGTCCCGATCATCGTCATTACTGAGCAGTCGCTGACCGATGGCCGCCTACCCATTGACGCTATTTACCCGATCGGTTCTTTCTTGGAGGGAATCGGGCACGATGCGCAGGAGCGTGCGGTGATCGTGCGTCGTGCCCTCACTGGTGCTGTCGCCGCGTCCTTCGAGGAGTCTGATCGTGCTCTGGACGCATCTCGTGATAGCTGCCGTGCAGTGGACTTCGCGCGCGGGGAGCTTGAGGCGACGGTCGTCTCGAGGGCCCACGAGGTTGCCTCGTCCTCGAGCGACGATGTCCTGCGCGGTGAGGTGAGCGCGCGCATCGCCGAGGTGCTGGGGTCCTGGGACATGACACGAACCTTTTCTCGCGTTGTGGCGTCGGTGCGCCAACGCATCGTGGGCGCCGTGCGAGGCATGGCAGCCCCGGAGGAACAGGTGCGTCGCGACCTGACGGGTGGTGTGGCTCAGCGTCTTGGGGACTCCTATCACCGCGCGTGGAACGACGCCCTGCGCCTGGCTGCGTCGGTGGGAGAGACCGATGGACTGGAGCCGATGCTGGACGTGGACGGGGCTGGCGAGCGTGCCCGCCACACCGCGCAGGAATGGACCAGCGAGGTAACGGACATCGTTCGGGGCCAGGCTCAGTCTTCACGCGTGAGCGGTCGGCTGCTGGCGGGTGGCATCAACGTTGTGACGCTCTCGCTCATGGTTAGCGTTTTCGCGATGACGGGCGGGGTGACCGGGGTCGAGGTTGGCGTCGCCGGTGCCTCTGCTGCGCTGTCGCAGACGATCCTCGAATCCTATTTCGGCGAGCGTACGGTGCGTGCCCTGGCCACGCAGGCGCGCGAGGCGCTCGAACGACTGGCTGCTGACTCACTGGCAGAGGTCGTCGCGCCCGTTGCGACGCGGCTCGACAACTCGCGGGAGCACGAGCGGATTGACGCGCTTGAGTCTGCTCTCGCCACCGCGCGGGAGGCGCTGGTATGAAGCGCGCAGCAACGCCGGTTGCCGCGGCCGCTGCGGAGCTGGACCAGATCACCACGCTCGCGGCCTCTGATATTGAGCCGCAGACACTGGAGCGCATTCGAGAACTCATTGACGTGACGTCGGATCGGGCCGAGATCGACCCGACCTGGTGCGTCATCGGCATGCTCGGCGGCACGGGTGCAGGGAAATCTTCCCTCGTCAACGCTCTTGCCGGGGGAGAGGTCGTGCGTGCCGGTGTCTTGCGGCCCACGACGAACGAGGCGTGTGCTGTCCTGCCCGCGGGCCGCGAGCCGAAAGAAGTACTCGGTTGGCTGGGCGTGCGCGCCCGCGTCTGTGCGCCCGGTGACTTGCCGGGCGACACCGCGATTATTGACCTGCCCGACATCGACTCGGTCGAGTACTCACACGCGCAGGTGGCCGGGCGCCTGGCCACGCGCGTGGACGCCCTTGTCGTCGTTGTTAACCCGCAGAAGTACGCGGATGCGCGCCTGCACGATGAGTGGCTGGAACGCTTGCGCACCTCGCATGCCTCCGTGACGGTTGCCTTGACCCACATCGACACGCTCGGCGCGGCCGAGAGGACTTCCATCGTGTCCGACCTGCGCCGCATCCTGGATGAGCGTGGTCTGACAGGGGCTCGCGTTGTCCCAGTCAGTGCGACGACGGGGGAGGGTGTGGCTGATCTGGCCTCCCATCTGGCAGATGAGGCGGCCCGCGTCTCGCGTCAGGCCGCCCGTGCGAGGGCTGCCCTGAGTCAGGCAGCTCGGCTTATGCGCGACGCGGTGGGCATCAAGGGGCATGATTCGTGGCGTTGAAACCGAGGGAATGGCAAGTGATCTGGCGAGGGAGGCTGCTGAGCTCGTCGGAGCCCCCATCATCGCCGAGGCCGTGGCCGCTTCAACCCTGCGTGCCGGCACGCGCACGGGTGGCTGGCTGCCGCTGCGTTGGCTCGCGCGTCTGGGGGTTGATCCTCTGCGGCGTCTGCACCTGGGGGGAGGATGAACGCCACGAGAGCGCGACGACTCCAACGCTGCCCACGCGATCCGCTTCCGATGAAGCGGCCTTCGCGAACGCCGTGCGGCGTGAAGTGGTCGCGCGCTCGCAGGGGCGCCCTGAGCGCTGGCGTCGGCTGCTCGTCGAGCGCGGCCTGTCTGGGGCAGCCTCGGTGCCCGCGGCAGCGCACCGAGGCGTGGCGGACAACCTGCGCGTGAACGCGTGCGCGCCGAGTTCCTCCCGTATCCTCGGCGGTTTCCAGCTTGTTGCGTGGCTGGTCTGTCTCGCGGGCGCTGCGTGGATCGGTCTTGTTCACCTGGGGCGTGCCGTGCTCATCGATGCCGACGTCCCCGCTATCGGCCCGATCCCTATGCCCACGGTGATTCTCGTTTGCGGCCTCGCGGTGACCCTCCTGTGCGCGAGCCTGAATCGAGTGCTGTGTTCCTGGGTGGCGTCCCGCCGCAAACGGGCGGTCATGGACGACGTGCGCGCCATGTGCCGCGACGAGGTTGACCGTCTCGTCGTCGCCCCGCTGCGAGCGGAAGATAATCGCCAGGTCACCATTGCCTCGTTCGTGGCACGCCTGCACCTCGACGAGAGAGTGTGAAGCGGCGCTCACCAGCGGCGTCGAACAGTGAATTCGCCGACCACGGGCACCTTTTCTGAGGAAGTGCACGCTATGCTGGTGGAAGCGATGAGGCGCAGCCCCTTGTTATGGTGCCCCGCGGGATGCGGGATTTGTTGTTATGGGTAAGGCCGCGCTGAGGAGCCGAGATGGCCCGCCCCGATGGTTTGCTACCCCACATGCAACAGGCAAGGAATCACTATGCCCTCTGAGGACTACATGGACCGCGACGCACAAGACGAGCGCGACGACATCATCGATGCGGACGAGGACCACGGCCTCGTCGACGACAGTGCGGACGACGACACCGACCTCGACGATGCCGAGGACACTGACGACGCGGACGAGGACACCGTGACTTTCGCGAGCCTCGGCCTGCCCGAGGAGATCCTCGAGGCCGTCACCGACATGGGCTTCCGCGTCCCCACCCCGATTCAGGCAGCCGCCATCCCACCGCTGTTGGAGCTGCGCGACGTCGTCGGCATCGCCCAGACGGGCACCGGCAAGACCGCAGCCTTCGGTCTGCCGCTGCTCGCCATCGTCGACGCGGATGAGCGCGACGTGCAGGCCCTCGTCCTGGCACCCACTCGCGAGCTTGCCATGCAGAGCGCCCAGGCGATTGAAGACTTTGCGGCGCGCACTGCCCGCCTCGATGTTGTCCCCGTGTACGGCGGCTCACCGTACGGCCCGCAGATCGGCGCGCTCAAGCGCGGTGCCCAGGTCGTCGTCGGCACCCCGGGTCGCGTCATCGACCTCATCGAGAAGGGCGCGCTGGACCTGTCGAACGTGCGGATGCTCGTGCTCGACGAAGCAGACGAGATGCTGCGCATGGGCTTTGCTGAGGACGTCGAGACGATCGCGTCGAGTGCCCCCGATGATCGCCTGACCGCGCTGTTCAGCGCCACGATGCCCGCTGCCATCGAAAAGGTGGCGCGTGAGCACCTGAAGGACCCTGTCAAGGTCGCGGTCTCCACCGAGTCTTCCACGGTCGATACGATCCACCAGACCTACGCCGTCGTGCCCTACAAGCACAAGATCGGTGCTCTGTCCCGCGTGCTCGCAACCCGCGCCCAGCACATCGCCAAGGGACAGGAAGAAGCCGACGCCGCCATCGTCTTCGTGCGCACGCGCGCCGACGTCGAAGAGGTCTCCCTCGAGCTGTCAGGTCGCGGGTTCCGCGCCGCCGGCATCTCCGGTGATGTCGCCCAGACCGAGCGTGAGCGCATGGTTGAGCGCCTGAAGAACGGCTCCCTCGACGTGCTGGTCGCCACCGACGTGGCTGCACGCGGCCTCGACGTCGAGCGCATCTCCCTGGTCGTTAACTTCGATGTTCCGCGTGAACCCGAGGCCTACGTGCACCGCATCGGCCGCACCGGTCGCGCGGGTCGCGAGGGCCGCGCGCTGACCTTCTTTACCCCGCGTGAGCACGGACGGCTGCGCCGCATCGAAAAGCTGACGGGAACCGAGATGGAAGAGGTCGAGATTCCGTCGCCCGCAGCTGTCTCCGAGTTCCGTGCCCGCCGCCTGCTCGAGGGGCTGGCCGCCCGCATCGAGCGCGGTCGCCTTGACATGTATAAGGGCTTGTTGGCCGACATGGGTGAGGAGTCTTCCGTTGAAGACATCGCCGCGGCCCTCATGGCCACGGCCGTCGGCGACGAGGGACCAGCCCCGCGCCGTGAGAAGGATCGTCGCGGAAACGGCAAGATCCGCCGCGAGGAACGCCTGGACGAGTCCGGTGAGTTCGTGGGTGCTTCCTTCGAGGCGGGCCGCGACAAGGACCGCCCGCTCAAGGGCGGCGCAAATGGCGCTCGTCGTCGTGGCGGTGGCCGTCCTGCCCCCGGCTCGGGTACGCGCTACCGCATCGAGGTGGGTAAGAAGGACCGCGTCAAGCCCGGCTCCATCGTCGGTGCGATCGCTGGCGAGGGCGGCATTGACGGCCGCGACATCGGCAACATCGAGATCTATCCGACCTTCTCTCTCGTGGACATCACGGCGGACCTGTCCGGCGAGCAGCTCTCCCGCATCTCCAAGGGCTACGTTTCCGGCCGTCAGCTGCGCATCCGCGTGGACGAGGGGCCGGGCGCTCGTGGCGAGCGTGACGGCTTTGAGCGTCGCGAGCGCCGCGACTTCGACCGCGATTCACGAGGCCGTGGTGGATTCGGCGGGGAACGCGACGGACGCTACGGTGACCGTGAGGGCCGTTCCGGCGAGCGCGACGAGAAGCGCCCGCACCGTTTCGAGAAGGGCGACGGTTCACGTCCGCGCCGCAGTGTTCGTACCGAGCGCTGGGAGAAGGACATCAAGCGTACGCGCCGCGACCGCGAGGGCGCCCGCGACGGCTGGGAGCGCGATGGAGGCCGCGAGGGCGGACGCCGCCACTTCGGCAAGCGTCGCTACAACGACTGAGAGCGGCCCTCACTCGGCCGGCCGGAGCCGCCTCACGGCGAACACGGCGAGGCCCGCGAGCGCCACTGCAATCACCCAATAGGGAGCGTAGGCCGCCCCGACCACCGTGGCGGTGGCGGCCCACACGCTCATGGCGACGGACACGAGGGCGAGCTCAAGGGCCGGACCCGCCGAGTCTGCGACCTGCAGCCACGAGGCCACGCGCCCGTGCTTGGCCTCGGGGGTCACCTCGAGGGCCAGGACCGACAGGGGAGCGTGGACCAGGCCAACGCCGAGACCGACCAACAGCCAGCCGATCAGGGCGACCCAGACCGGAATTGCAGGGATGAGGAGCGCGCCCACCGGCACCGCGCCAATAGCGATGAGCGAGCCGCCGACGACGGGCAGAACCTTGCGCTTGCGCGGATCATGGACGCGTGCCTGCACGACAGCGCCCAGCGACCATGTGATCGACCCGAGCGTGACCCACCAGGCAGAAGAGGCCTCGGACCACCCATGCACCCGCTGCAGGACGAGAGGAATCATGACGGCGAGTCCGACCTGTGAGGCCAGGGCACTCAGGCGCGCGAGGATCGCCGACGGCATGCCTGGCCGTGACACGAACGTGCCGCGCGGCAGCAGGCGGGGCAGCGCCCACACTGTGAGGCCCGCACCGAGCAGGAACACACCGAACTGAGAGAGAGAGGGGAGGTAAGCGCGCCTGCGAGCTGCAGAAGCATGACACCTACGCCCGCCAAGACCGCGTTACACGACAGTGCTGCCAAGCGCGCGGCCTTGCGTGCCTCAGCTACGGGCAGCGTGCGTAGCACGTAGCCGACGGGGATGGCCGCAACAACGACGATAATCGGGACGACGCCGAAGACATAGCGCCACCCCCACATTTGAGTCACGTAACCGGCGATCGCGGGACCCACTAGCGAGGGGAGCACCCACGCCAGTGAAAAGGCCGCGAAGAACGACGGGCGGTGGGCCGGGGCGGCAACCGCGCCAATCAGGACATACAGGGGAACGACGAGAAGTCCGCCGCCCAGCCCCTGCAGCGCTCGGCCAGCGACGAAGACAATGACGTTCGGACCCACGGCGGAAATGATCAGGCCTACCGCGAAGAGCGCCATACCGGTGAAGAGAACGGCGCGAGGTCCCTTCCAGTCCGCCAATGCGCCCGCGACTACCGTGGCGCTCAGCTGCGCCGCCAACGCGGCACCCGAGGCAATCGGATACCAGGGTGCGGCGTCGTAAGGAAGCGACGACCACCGGCATGATCGTCGTGGCTGCCAGCTCCTCAAATGCAACAAGCGTGATCAAGAGGACAGAACCTATCGCCAGACCGATCTCGGTGGGCGTCCAGGCGGGGGAGGAGGGGACAGAAGAAGTAGAGACGGCGGCCATAGTACCCATTCTATTTGCGGCGAGCGTGCTCCCAGACCGAGCGCGCGTACAATAATAATGCCGCCGCCTGTCTCGCGGATGGTAGCAACGAAAGGAATCACAGTGCTTCGCACTCACAACATTGGAACCCTCGGCACCGACCTGGTCGGTCAGACCGTGACGCTCACCGGTTGGGTGGATCGTCGCCGCGATCACGGTGGAGTGGCGTTCATCGACCTGCGCGACGCGTCGGGTATCGCCCAGGTTGTCGTCCGTGACGAGCGTGTCGCCCATGAGCTGCGCTCCGAGTTTGTCCTGAAGGTCACCGGCGAGGTCTGCGCTCGCCCCGAGGGTAATGAGAACCCGCACCTGGCTACCGGTGCCATTGAGGTGATGGGTGACGACATCGAAATCCTGAACACTAGCGCGCCCCTGCCGTTCCAGGTGTCCTCCAATGCTGAAGATTCCGGCAACGTCGGCGAGGAAACCCGCCTGAAGTACCGCTACCTCGACCTGCGCCGCGAGCCCGAGCAGTACGCGATCCGCCTGCGCTCGAAGGTTTCGCGTGCCGCCCGCGAGGCTCTATACGCCCGCGACTTTGTCGAGATCGAGACCCCGACCCTGACCCGTTCGACCCCCGAGGGTGCGCGTGACTTCATCGTCCCCGCCCGCCTCTCCCCGGGTTCCTGGTACGCCCTGCCCCAGTCGCCCCAGCTGTTTAAGCAGCTGCTCATGGTGGCGGGCATGGAACGCTACTTCCAGATCGCTCGCTGCTACCGCGACGAGGACTTCCGCGCCGACCGCCAGCCTGAGTTCACCCAGCTCGATATCGAGATGAGCTTCGTGGACCAGGACGACGTCATCGAGGTCGCCGAGGACGTCCTGAAGAACGTGTGGGCGCTGATCGGCTACGACCTGTCCACGCCGATCCCGCGCATGACCTACAAGGATGCGATGGAGCGCTACGGCTCGGATAAGCCCGACCTGCGCTTCGGCCTCGAGCTGACCGAGCTGACCGAGTACTTCAAGGACACGACCTTCCGCGTGTTCCAGGCTCCCTACGTGGGAGCCGTCGTCATGCCTGGCGGTGGCTCGCAGCCTCGCCGCACTTTCGACAAGTGGCAGGAATGGGCCAAGGCGCGCGGTGCGAAGGGCCTCGCCTACGTGACCATCGCCGAGGACGGTACACTGGGCGGCCCCGTCGCCAAGAACATCACCGAGGCTGAGCGTGAGGGCCTGGCTGCCGCCACCGGTGCTAACCCTGGCGACTGCATCTTCTTCGCTGCCGGCAAGCCGACCCCCTCGCGCGAGCTGCTCGGCGCTGCGCGCCTGGAGATCGGCAAGCGCTGCGACCTCATCGACCCCGATGCCTGGGCCTTCACCTGGGTTGTGGACGCGCCGCTCTTCAAGCCTACCGGCGACGCCGAGGCCGAGGGTGACGTTGCGCTGGGCCACAGTGCCTGGACGGCCGTCCATCACGCTTTCACCTCGCCCAAGCCCGAGTGGATCGACTCCTTCGACAAGGACCCGGGCAACGCCCTGGCCTACGCCTACGACATCGTCTGCAACGGCAACGAGATCGGTGGCGGTTCGATTCGTATTCACCGCCGCGACATCCAGAACCGCGTGTTCAACGTGATGGGTATCGGCGAGGAGGAAGCCCAGACGCAATTCGGCTTCCTGCTCGATGCCTTCAGGTTCGGTGCCCCGCCGCATGGCGGCGTCGCGTTCGGTTGGGACCGCATCGTCTCGCTGCTGACGAAGTCCGAGTCGATTCGCGATGTCATCGCCTTCCCGAAGTCCGGCGGCGGTTCGACCCGCTGACCGAGGCCCCGGCCCCGATTACGTCGGCGCAGCGTAAGGAAGCCGGCGTCGACGCGAAGCCGAAGAAGCGCGGTGAGGAGGTCACCGACGAGGGGAAGAAGTGATCTAGCTCTCGCGCATTCTGTCCACGAAACCCCCATCTGGCCCCGGCCGGTGGGTGTTTCGTGCACAATAGAGGCATGTCGTACATTGAGTTGCATCCGGAAAATCCTCAAGCACGTCTGGTTAACACGGTCGTTGACCTGCTGGAACGCGGCGGTACGATTGCGCTGCCCACGGACTCCGGCTACGCGATCGCGACCAAGATTGGCAACAAGTCGGGCATGGACACCATTCGCGCGGTTCGTAAGCTCGATGATAAGCACAATTTCTCGCTGCTGTGCCACTCGTTCGCGCAGCTCGGTGAGCTAGTCATCGTCGATAATCACGAGTTCCGCACGATGAAGGCGCTGACCCCCGGACCTTACACGTTCATCCTGCGTGGCACCAAGGAAGTTCCGCGCATCATGCTGAACAAGAAGAAGCACACGGTCGGCGTGCGCATCCCGGACCATGTCATCACCCAGGCGATTGTCGAGGCCCTCGGTGAGCCGCTAGCTTGTTCGACGCTCATCATGCCGGGTGAGAAGGAGCCTCTGACGGACGGCTTTGACGTGGACGAGCGCATCGGGCATCAGGTTGATCTGGTGGTCGTGGGTCCTGTCGGCGTAGCTGAGCCGACGACGGTCATCGACTTTGCGGGAGGCGACGCTGTCGTCGCGCGCGTCGGCGCGGGCGATATTTCGCTTTTCGACTGACCGATGGCCTTCGAGGAGGAGTTCTTTTCTGAGACTGGGTTTTGTCGGCTCGAGATCAATCCTGAGGACTGGGATGACCATGGGTGTGCCGATGGCCCGCGCGTCGGTCGTCGGCTCGTCCTCGATGGGGTTAACGCCGTTCGCGTGACGTTTCGGTGCGATGCGCCTGAGAATGCTCAGTGCTTCGTTATCGTCAATACCGTGACGGATCGCAACCGCGATCACCTTGACGCTTTTCGTCTGGAAGGCATGCCCGGATCTCGCGTGCACGTGCTCGCGTGTGCGCTGCCTGCCGATGCGATCCTCAGCTATCAGTTCGCGATTGTGGACGCAGGTGGCATCGATCCGCGCACGAGCATGGATAGGGGTGAATGGCTGCGATTAAGTCAGGCTGCTCGCCCTGATTGCTCTAACGTCCGCAGTCTCATCAACGGGCGAGGAAACGTCGCCTCACTGTTTGTGGGGCCCGATGCGAGCGTTGTGTGGCCATCGGAGAGCCTCCGCTATCTGCGGATGCGTGCTGCCCGTGAGGAAGACATCGGTGTTCGCATCAGTACACGTCGTGAGCGTGAGCGACCCCGTTCCATCGTGGTCCACGACGGCGAGTGCCCCCGCACGCAGAACCCTCATTCTATTTGACGGGGAGATGTGGCGAGCCAATGGCGTTGGCTGGCTGACCTGGCGCTACCCTGGTCTTCGCGTCGTGACGATCGATGCTGGTGATCTGCGCGCTCGCCAGGAGGAGTTAACCGAGGCGGGCCGTGTTGAGGAGCTCGTGAGAGACGTTTGTGCCGAGGTTGGGGCTGGTCCTGTTGCTCTGGCCGGTCAGTCCTTCGGTGGGCTTGCAGTGCTCGAGGCTGCCTGTCTGGGTTTGTTGCCCGTCGAGTGTTTCCTCGCACAATCTCCCTCTCTATGGTGGGGCGGAGAGGAACGAGGCCGAGGTGAGGGGGCGCTGATGACAGAGTTACGGAGGGGGCAGAGGCAGCTTGGTGACGGCTTGACAGTGTCGTGTCAGGTGGGTGAGCGCGAGTGGACGATGCTGCCCGTTGTTCGGTATTGTACTGCCCTGTTGGAAAATTCAGGATCGCTTGTCAGTTTCGAGTCCTATCCTGGTGGCCATGACGTTGCGTGGTGGCGCGAAGGACTCGTGCGAATGCTCGATAGATGGTTCGCGTGAACCTATACACCAGCGCATGAGAAGAGAGCGTCCTATACAGCACTAGATTAGGCTTGCCTATGAACCTATCGCGATCTAATCGAATTGAGGAATACGTGCATATCTCGACACGAGTTCGCGCTCTCGCGGCTCTCGCTCTTGCATCCCTGACCCTGGGAGCCTGCTCCTCCACGCAGCCCGCCCCGGCCTCGTCCTCTGGAGCGAACGGGGCCAGCGAGACCCGCGTCGTTACCGATGCCTCCGGCCAGGAGGTCACTGTGCCTTCGCATCCAACCCGCGTCGTGACGCTTTCCGAACCGACCACCGACAACGCGCTTGCCTGGGCGTGACGCCCATTGGTGTCGTGTCGGGCCGCGGCCAGCAGACGGTCCCCAACTACCTTCTTGATCGCGCCGGAGACATCCCGATCCTGGGTTCCATCGGTACCCCCAACCTGGAGGCCATTGGTGCCGCCCACCCGGACCTGATCCTCGTTGACGGCACGTCCGTGAAGAACAACGACACCGAGACTCTGACGGCCCTCGGCCAAATCGCCCCCGTCTTCTTCACCACGCAGTCGGGCGGCGACTGGCGCGAGACTTTCGCCCTCACCGCGGAAGCACTCGGCGTGCCCGAACAGGCTGACGTTAAACTCGCGGAGTTCGACCAGCATGTCGCATCGGTGAGCGCTCGCCTGAAGGACGCCGGCTACCTCGACCAGACATACTCGGTTGTGCGCTGGCAGGGCGATAGTGCAGGCCTGATCCTCAAGGAGCTGCCCGCCGGACAAGCCCTGACCGCTCTGGGCATGAAGCGCCCCGCCAATCAGGACCGTGACGGAGAGGGACACTCCGAGCCCGTCTCCCTCGAAAACATCGACCAAATCGACGCGGACTGGATCTTCTTCGGCACGCTTGGCAAGTCCTCGGTGAACAACCCGTCGGCAGGCGGAGCCACCGGCGTCGACGCATCGGCCGCTGCACTCGACGAGGCCAAGGCGATTGTCGGCTTCGATTCTCTCGGAGCCGTCCAGGCAAACCACGTCATTCCCGTCGACGGATCCCTGTGGACCTCGACCGGCGGATACCTGCTGATGGACGGTATCGTCTCGTCCATCGAAGCTCAGTTTGTCCCGGCATCCTGAGCGTGGGACACGCGGTCAGGTGCGCACTGTGCGAATGAGCGCCCACCGACTCACTAGCGTCGCTATTGCCTGTGCAGTGGCGGCGCTGGTGCTTGGTGTCGTCGTGATGGCCTCGCTCGCCCTGGGATCCCGACAGATCGCCCCGAATACTGTCTGGGAGTCGCTTGTCCACGGTGGAACCTCCCAGGACGCGCGGGTGGTGCTGTCCCTTCGTGTACCCCGGACCATCGCGGCGCTCATCATCGGGGGCGCGCTCGGCTTAGCCGGATCAATCATGCAAGCGATGACGCGCAATCCGCTCGCTGATCCTGGCATCCTCGGCGTCAACGCGGGGGCTGCCTTCGCGGTCGTGTCGGCGACCGCAGTCATGGGTGTGTCGACGCGCGCCGTCACCCTCGGCGCTGCGTTGATAGGAGCCGGAGTAGCCTCCGCTCTCGTCTTTGCACTGTCTGGCCGGGGCGCACGCGCCTCGCGTGCACGCCTGGCACTGGCGGGTATCGCCGTGTCAGCTGCACTGGCTTCGCTGACGTCGGCCATCCTGACGGCCAACCAGTTTGCTTTCAATGAGTTCCGCTATTGGGCGTCCGGCTCCTTCGAGGGGATCGGAGTTGATTCGCTCGTCTTGGCGAGCATTGTCATCGGCGGCGGGACGGTGCTCGGTGCGCTTCTGACGTCCGCTCTTGGCATTCTGACGCTCGGAGACGAGGTCGCCGTCGGTCTCGGCGTTCGGGTACGGCTTGTTCGAGGACTCGCAACCCTGGCAGTCACAGCCCTCGCGGGAGGAGCGACCGCACTCGGGGGACCCCTCACGTTTGTTGGTCTCGCCGTGCCGCTCCTCGTCCGACGCGCGGTTGGCGCGCGTCATGGCTTGATCGCTTTCTGGTCTGTCATCGTGGGGGCTGCATGGGTGTGCGTCGCAGATGTTGTCTCGCGCCTCGTGCTGGCTCCTCAGGAGGTGCCTGTTGGTGTCATCGTCGCGCTCATTGGGGCACCTTTCTTTATCGCAACTGCGCGTGGACGGGGGATGTCGTGAACAGCGGGCGTTATGTGGTACTAGCATTGCCGTGGGTCTCGCTACGCATTCATCGGCGTAGTGCCATGGTCATCGTTGCTGGACTACTCCTTGCCGTGTGCCTGTCCGTTTACTCGCTGACGCTGGGGGATTATGGTCTCAGTGCTGCAGAGTCTTTCCGTCGACTGTTGGGCGACAGCGGGCCTCGAGACGATTTCTTGGGTGTGTACTTCGTGCAGTCTGTTCGTCTTCCGCGTGTGTGTGCAGCGCTGGGAGTCGGATGTGCGCTCGGCCTGTCGGGTGCTATCTTCCAGACGGTCTCTGGCAACCCGCTGGGTAGTCCCGACATCGTCGGCCTGTCGACTGGCTCGGCGACGGGCGCTCTCCTTGCGATCATTGTGTGTGGGTCAAGTCCTGCGACGACGGGAGTCGGAGCGCTCGTGGGCGGTCTCGTGTCGGGTGTGCTCATTCTTGCCTGCGCGGGTGGTGTCCGCGTGACAGGCATTCGGGTCGTCTTGGTCGGCATCGGTTTCTCCGCCGCTCTCCGCGCCATCAATTCACTGCTGATCGTCAAGGCTCCCCTTGAAGCGGCGCAGCGCGCGCAGCTATGGAGTGCAGGATCGTTCTCCGGTGTGACGATGGTGCGCATTGCTCCGTTCGTCCTCGTTCTTGCAGTGACCATGCTGGTTCTTGCGTGGCTCGCACGTCCGCTCGCTGTGCTTGCGATGGGGGATGATGTGGCGATGGCCTTGGGGGTGCGGGTACGCGCGGCGCGGATCGCGGTGATCGCTGCGGCGATGGTGTTGGTTTCCATGGCAACCGCTGTCGCAGGCCCGGTGGCCTTTGTGGCTTTGGCGGCACCCCACGTTGCTCGTCGCGTGTGTGGTCACGGGGGAGTGGGGCTTGCATCGTCTGCCGTCGTGGGAGCGCTTCTTGTGCTCGCCTCCGACGTGGTTGCGCAACGGCTCCTGGCACCCCATGAAATGCCGGTGGGTGTCGTGACTGGCGTCGTGGGTGGCATCTATCTGCTCGTGTTACTCGTTCGTGAGGTGAGGTAACGTCATGATTCATCGGCACAGTGAAGGTGGGCTTCATGCCCATTCGATCACCGTTGGCTACGGGAAGGACTCTCCGATTCTGGAGGGGCTTTCACTGGATGTTCTGCAGGGCGAACTGACGGTCATCGTCGGCCCGAATGCATGTGGCAAGTCGACGCTGTTGCGGGCACTCGCCCGCGTGCTAAGCGTGCGCTGCGGTGTCGTTGAGTTGGATGGGCAGGTCCTGAATGACCTGAACCAGAAGGCCCTTGCGCGCCGCCTTGGTCTCCTCGCGCAATCGTCTGTTGCACCGGGCGACATGTTGGTGGAGGACCTGGTTGCGCGCGGCCGCTATCCGCATCAATCCCTCGCACATCAGTGGAGCGTGGAGGATGACGAGGCCGTGGCGCGTGCAATGTGTGACGCCGGAGTAAGCGCGTTCGGCTCCAGACGTGTCGGCGAACTCTCTGGCGGGCAGCGTCAGAGAGTCTGGATCGCGATGGCTCTGGCGCAGTCGACGGATATCCTGCTCTTGGATGAGCCGACGACCTATTTGGATCTGAATCATCAACTGGAGGTTCTGCGTTTAGCGGACCGCCTGCGTGAGGGGGGGTCGGACAGTTGTCGCGGTATTGCACGATCTTCACCTTGCTTTCCGCTACGCGACGCATCTTGTGTGTATGAAAGATGGGCGGATCGTTGCTCAGGGAGTGCCGCGAGACATTGTGACGCCCGCTCTGATAGCCGATGTGTTCGAGGTTGAATGCGTTGTCATCGAGGATCCTGAGTCGGGGGCACCGCTGGTCATTCCGCGTCGCTAGCGGGGGGAGGAACGAGATTCATAGTCTCAAATGTTGACCGGAGGGTCACTTTAGGTGACAGTTATTCAATAATTTAGCTCACAATTTTTTCAATTATATATAATTTTCCTTGTAAAACAAGGTTTTTGTGCACCTGTCCATGAATTTGCTTGTTGTTCGCAATTGCGTGTTGGGGATGAGCTAATACTATGGAGCGTATAGCTCGTAGTTACTCGGACACTGACATGTCGGTCTGTTCATAATTGAGCGAACTTACTAAAATTATCCATGAGAGAAGGAAGGTAGCACGCATGGCGCCACGGTCGTTCACGCGAAGCGAGGGGCTGCGCCTGTCCCTGCTTGCGTTGGCCGCGTCGGCGTCCATTGTTGGCGGCGTGTTTGTCAGTGCAACTCCTGCTTTTGGCGAAGATGCCCTCCCGGATGCTTCAGCCGCCTGTCTCGTTGCGCGGGGTCCGGAGTCGATGGCTTCTCTTTCCTCGATCGTGCATGCGGGCGAATCGGTTCATGTTGAGGGTTCTGGCTGGGGTCCAGGTACTGAGCAGATACGCGGATTCGTTATCATCACCCTCGATGATGGCGAGACGAAGCGTCCTGATGGAATGGAATTGCCCAGCTGGGTTCCCGGTGCTGTTCGTCGTGATCGTACTGCCTGGGCCGTCGCCGACGTGGCGTCCGATGGGACCGTCTCAACGGATATTCCCCTCCCGTCGTCCTGGGAAGTTGGGTCAGCCCATATGGTTTACATCGGCGATGCTGTCACCGGAACGTATGTCGAAGCCAAGGTGCGTGTCGTTGACGCCGCCGTCGATATTCGGGTGTGCACGCTGAACGCTGATGATCCTGAGCCCTCCGATCCTGACTACACTGTCGTGACACCCGGCACGCCAAGGGAGGAAACTCCCTCTGCGCCCGCAGGCAATGATCCCGATGAAGCTGCCTCAATGGTGGCACAGCCCGCCACTCCTGCTGACGAACCGAAAGTAACAACCTCCGAGGTGAGAGGTGAGCAGGCTTCCGACGCTCAGGGTTCAACTTCGTCATCGACGGATGCCTCTGCGCCCTCTGCCTCAGCAAGTGCTGGGTCGTCACATCCCGGGAGTGCTTTGTCGCGGGGATATGTGAACGGTGGCTCGTCCCAGCCTGGAGCATCCACCCCCGATCCCTCTTCGTCCACCGAACAGCAGAGCGTGTCCGCTTCTGAGATCGGCCCCAAGTCTCGCTCGGAACAGCAGGCCATGGAGCAGGCTGCCCGTGAGCAAGAGGGCCGCCTCAACGGATGGATCCTTGCAGGTGGTGGCGCGCTTGCGTTGCTCGGTGCCGTTGCTACGGTCAGCATTGTGCGCAAGTCGCATGGCTCATTCCACTAGATCGGGCCACCTGCGCACGATGCCAATACGGTCACCATTAACCAGGTGGTGCGTGTTCGACCTTCACATGAAGCCGATGTAGCTGTTACTCTGGTTATCAGGCAATATCTTCTGAGTATTTAAGTCCCAAAGGAGAACCGTTATGCAGCACGGACGGGTTACTTCCGCCCTCGCAGCGCGGGTGCTCGCTGGCCGCAGTCGGGTAATGAGTGTGCTCATGGCCCTATGCCTCTTCGCCGCAGGTGCGCTCGCCATTCCCGGTTTCGCCGCGCGTGCCGATAACAACGATGGTCCCCTCCCTATCCCGAATACCACGTTCGTTATCAACCTCGAGAATGCCTCCGAGTTTGAAGCGGAATACGGTAAGACCGGCTACTGGGGCGTCATCTTGGATAACGGTGACGTGACGCCGACCGCGCCTCTTACCTTCGAGCGCTCCGGTGAAACAGTCACGGTGACCGCTGATGACCTGTGGAAGGTAAATGCGCTCAACAACTACAGGATGGTCGTTCCGGTTCCTAATGGCGCCAACAACACTGAAAAGGTGACCTGGGAACCCGGTAGTTCCCACTGGGTCACCGTCGTGATCTACAAGGACGACAAGACCCTGGCGAAGACAATCAACTACTCGGTGAAGGTCTTCGAGCCATCCAGCCCGTCTGCGACAGCCGAGCCCGCCCCGGAACCTTCCGTGAGTCCCGCTCCCGCGCCTCAGCCCACGGATGGCCCCGCCCCGGAACCTTCCGGGAGTCCCGCTCCCGCGCCTCAGCCCACGGGTGACCCCGCCCCGGAACCTTCCGTGAGTCCCGCTCCCGCGCCTCAGCCCACGGATGGCCCCGCCCCGAACCTTCCGTGAGTCCCGCTCCCGCGCCTCAGCCTGATGATCCGCAGTTGCCGGTTGTCCAGCCGACCGCAACTTCTTCCGCGTCGCCTTCGGCAACGCTTTCCGCTTCGCCATCTCCTGCCGCGAACGCGACGCAGCCGTCCGATACCCCGGTGTCCCCCGTATCGGATGTGTCTGAGCTGACTGATGCAAATAAGGGCGGCGTGAGCGCGGCTTTCACTGGTGGACAGCTGACGATCAATGTTCCCTCCGACAAGGCTCGCGCTGGCG